>VOFK01000212.1_pt1:2107500-4303205 | contig 4303205 bp, 3736 predicted proteins | sample 5384121 | NCBI WGS metagenome assembly VOFK01 (sample SAMN12384730, study PRJNA508395) | human gut metagenome | isolation source: healthy gut J | host: Homo sapiens
TGCCCGATCATCATCCACGCGGCTCCGCTCGACCAGTGAGCTGTTACGCACTCTTTGAATGAATAGCTGCTTCCAAGCTAACATCCTGGCTGTCTCTGCGGCGCCACTTCGTTCTGTCTCAACTTAGACCGCTCTTGGGGGCCTTGGCCGGAGGTCTGGGCTCTTACCCTCTCGCCGCCGGATATTAGCACCCGACGACTCACTCCCGTCGTAGAACCTTCACGCATTCGGCGTTCGTCTGGAATTGATAGGCGCCGAAGCCCTCGCTTCCAATCAATCGGTAGCTCTACCTCATGAAGGAAACCGACGAGGCTGTCCCTAAAGACATTTCGGGGAGTACGAGCTATCTCCCAGTTTGATTGGCCTTTCACTCCTACCCTCATCTCATCCAAGCCCTTTTCAACGGAAACTGGTTCGGGCCTCCAGCGCCTGTTACGGCGCCTTCACCCTGGACAAGGGTAGATCACTAGGTTTCGCGTCTGCTCAGCCCGACTGAACGCCCTGTTCAGACTCGCTCTCGCTCCGGCTCCGCCCCTGAAGGGCTTAGCCTCGCCGGACTGACGCAACTCGTAGGCTCATTATGCAAAAGGCACGCCGTCACACCGTCACCGGTGCTCCGACCGCTTGCAAGCGCACGGTTTCAGGTTCTATTTCACTCCCCTTCCCGGGGTGCTTCCCACCTTTCCCTCACGGTACTGGTCCGCTATCGGTCTTCGGCAGTCTTTAGCCTTGCGGGATGGTCCCCGCGGGTTCGGACAGGATTCCACGTGCCCCGCCCTACTCAGGTGCCGGATAGGACTGCCCCGCCTTGCCCGTACGGGGGTGTCACCCTCTGCGCCTTCACTTTCCAGAAAATTCCGGTTCGTGAGGCAGTCCATATCTCCGGTCCTACAACCCCGGACTGTCCTTGAACGGTCCGGTTTAGGCTCTTCCCTCTTCGATCGCCACTACTGGGGGAATCGACTCTTTCTTTCTCCTCCTCCGGGTACTAAGATGTTTCAGTTCCCCGGGTTCGCCCCAGACACAGTCTGGTGCACGGCCTTCAGCCGTGCGGGTTGCCCCATTCGGAAACGTCCGGATCAAATCCTGTTTGCAAATCCCCGGACCTTTTCGCAGCTTACCGCGTCCTTCTTCGCCTGCCGAAGCCAAGGCATCCTCCGTGCGCTCTGACTTCTCTTCCTCTGTGAATCTTTCGTTGTTGTGAAATTGTATCAACCTATTCTATCTCTATTTCGGCTAATCCTTTCTTCTTTTCACTTACCTCGTTGTAATCTCTCAGTATTGTCAATGAACTTATTTTGTACCGCTTCTTCCGAAACGGGCTGCAAAGATACGCACTTTTTCTTTACCTCCAAATTTTTTTTGACATTTTTTTATAAAAATTTTCGATGAGTGGGGATTTTCACCTTAATATAGTATATTTGTTTTTTGTCGGTGCGCTTCGACAGGCTCAGCGACCGACACCGGACCCTGAGCCTATCGAGGGGGCCGGACGGAATGACAAGAAAGAAATGAAAACAAAATAACGATCAATGGAAGAAAAAAGAAATGCTTTACCGGAGAACGCTCAAAGGGAGCTGGCACCGGGCGAGGAGTACAAGCCGCTCTTGGGGGCGGAGAGGAAATGGGCGGAAGTCACGCCATATTCAGTGACCCTTGGATTGCTGATGGTGGTCATCTTCTCCGCGGCGGCGGCCTATCTGGGGCTGCGCGTGGGACAGGTGTTCGAGGCGGCGATCCCGATCGCGATCATCGCGGTGGGTCTGACAAGCGCACTCGGCAAGAAGGAAGGTCTGGGACAGAACGTCATCATCCAGTCGATCGGAGGCTGCTCCGGAGCTGTGGTGGCGGGCGCTATATTCACACTTCCTGCCATCTACATTCTTGGAGTTGATGTCAACTTTATGCAGATGTTCCTCTCGTCGCTGCTCGGCGGTGTTTTAGGAATATTGTTCCTCATCCCTTTCCGGAAATATTTCGTGAAAGAGATGCACGGGAAATATCCTTTCCCTGAGGCCACGGCCACGACACAGATCCTCGTTAGCGGCGAAGGCGGCGGCAAGGGAGCTGGAACGCTTCTGGTGAGCGGTCTCATCGGAGGTCTTTATGACTTCATTGTCAGCACTTTCGGTGCGTGGGCGGATACGGTCAGCACCACCGTGATGGGATTCGGACAGACAATCGCTGACAAGGCGAAGGTCGTTCTGAAACTGAACACCGGAGCGGCTGTGCTGGGCCTCGGCTACATCGTGGGCCTGAAATATGCCTTCATCATCTGCTGCGGCAGTTTCCTGGTGTGGCTGGTGATCATCCCGCTGATGAACCTCATCTGGGGCGGACAGGTGATTGATCTGATGAACACCGGAGTGACAATGACAATCGGAGAGATGAGCCCTGACCAGATATTCAAGGATTATGCAAGGCACATCGGCATCGGTGGCATCGCGACCGCCGGAATCATCGGCATCATCAAGTCGTTCGGTGTGATCAAGTCGGCTGTGGGACTGGCTGTCGGCGAGTTCGGCAAGAAGGGAGGAAAGGTTGAGAACACCGAGAGGACACAGGAGGATATTCCTATGAAAACCATTGTGTTCGGCATTGTGCTGACGCTGTTGGCTGTGTTCGCTTTCTTCGCGTTCGGAGGAGTTGTGAACAACATCTGGCAGGCAGTTGTCGGGCTGCTGATCGTGGCGATCATCTCGTTCCTGTTCACTACCGTGGCGGCCAACGCCATCGCCATCGTGGGAACAAACCCAGTGAGCGGAATGACACTTATGACGCTTATCATCGCCGCGCTTATCCTTGTGGCTGTGGGACTTAAGGGCAACGCCGGTATGGCCGCGGCCTTGATCATCGGTGGAGTTGTCTGCACGGCGCTTTCGGTCGCAGGTTCATTCATCACCGACCTCAAAATCGGTTACTGGATCGGAAGCACGCCAAAGAAGCAGGAAGGCTGGAAGTTCATGGGTGTGGCTGTCGCGGCGGCGACAGTCTGCGGTGTGATGCTCGTGCTGAACAAGACCTACGGATTCGTCGGCGACCAGGCTCTCGTGGCTCCTCAGGCCAACGCCATGGCGGCGGTGATCCAGCCGATGATGAACGGCGGAGGCGCTCCGTGGCTGCTTTACGGAATCGGTGCGGTGCTGGCCATCGTGCTGACTTTCTTCAAGATACCGGCATTGGCGTTTGCGCTTGGAATGTTCATTCCTATCGATCTTAACCTGCCGTTGCTGGTCGGCGGCGCGATCTCCTGGTACGTGAGCACACGCTCGAAGGACAAGGCTCTGAACGAGGCGCGTCTGAACAAGGGTACGCTGATCGCTTCGGGATTCATCGCCGGCGGCGCGTTGATGGGTGTCGTGAGCGCGCTGCTGAAGTTCTTCAACGTGGATTGGTTCATGGCGGATTGGAACGCGCAGTATGGCGAGGCCATAGCGATCATTCCGTTCATCGGAATCATCGCCTACACGGTGATCGCTTCTTTGAGGGCTAAGGAATAAACAAACGGCCACCGAGCCTGCCGAAGTGACTTTCCGACAGGTTCATTTCGGGCGCTTCGACAAGCTCGGCGACCGATACAGTGAGTTCTGAATAATATGTCAGGCTGCTCAGCGGCCAGAAAATAACAACAACATGGAAAAAGTTTTGGACAGGTTCCTGAGGTACGTCAGCGTTGACACTCAGTCGAACGAGGAATCAGAGAGCCAGCCTTCGGCGGAAAAAGAGCTCAATCTGCTGCGGATGCTGCGCGACGAGCTTCAGGCTCTCGGAGTGGAAGCCACTCTTGATGAATATGGTTACGTGATGGGGTCGATCCCTTCGAACATTGAGGCGAAAGTGCCTGTGATCGGCTTCATCGCCCACGTGGACACCGCTCCGGACGCATCGGGCGCGAATGTCAAACCTCAGATAATCAATGAATATGACGGCGGGGATATTCCTTTAAAAGGTGTGCCGGGCCTGGCGCTGAAGCCTTCGGAGTTCCCGGAGATGCTTCACTACGTGGGTCAGACGCTGATCACCACGGACGGCACCACGCTGCTCGGCGCGGACGACAAGGCCGGTGTGGCGGAGATTATGGACGCGGTGCAGTACATCGTGGAGCATCCTGAGTTCAAGCACGGTGAGATCAAGATCGGGTTCACGCCAGACGAGGAGATCGGACGCGGAGTCGTTAAGTTCGATGTCAAGAAGTTCGGGGCTGAATATGCCTACACGATGGATGGCGGCGAGATCGGAGAGCTGGAGTTCGAGAATTTCAACGCGGCTTCGGCGAAGATACATATTCAAGGAAGGAATGTGCATCCTGGCTACGCCAAGGGCAAGATGAAGAACGCCATTCTGATCGCGACTGAACTGAACGGACTGCTGCCGGTCCAGCAGAGACCTGAATATACCGAAGGGTACGAAGGGTTCTTCCATATCGTCGGGTTCAACGGAACGGTCGAGGAGGCTGACATCACCTACATCATCCGTGACCACGACCGCAAGGAGTTCGAGAGCAAGAAGGCTATTATGCAGAAGTGCGTGGACTTCATCAATGTAAAGTACGGTGAGGGCACGGCGACGGCTGTGATCAAAGATCAGTACTACAACATGCGCGAGCAGGTTGAGCCGCACTATCACGTTGTCGAGAAAGCCGTGAAGGCTATGGAGATGGCCGGAATCAAGCCTAAGATCCAGCCGATCCGTGGCGGTACCGACGGGGCTAACCTCAGTTTCAAGGGCTTGCCTTGCCCGAACATCTTCGCCGGAGGTCTGAATTTCCACGGCAAGATGGAGTTCGTTCCTCTCCAGAGCATCGAGAAGGCCTCTCAGGTCATCCTAAACATCATCTCGCTCTACGCGGAGTAAATTTCCGTGGCAGATAACCAACTGGTTATCAATAAAAGCATTCTCGTGGTGGACAAAACCGAACCACGAGAATGTTTATTTTATTGGTTACTAAGCAATTAAACGCCACGCAGGCGCACTCCCCCTCCCCCCCCCAGACTGTCTGAAAAGTCTCGGCGAGAGTAGAAAAGTCTGTACCCCTATACAGGGGCGACAACGAATTTTCAATCCTCGCCGTGGGTACTTTTACTTTTAAGACAGTCTCCCCCTTTGAGACTTCGGCAAGCTCAGCGCACCGTTGGCTCAGGGACTGCCTTGATCTTCAGCTAAAGGTAAGCCAAAAGCCCCGGGCGCTTCGATCGCGGTTGCAGTCGTGGCGTCATTAGTCCTTATAGTACAGCTAAAGGTAAGCCAAAAGCCCCGGGCGCTTCGACTGGCTCAGCGTCCGGGGCTTTGGTTCCAGCTGGTCGCTGAGCCTGTCGAAGCGATGAGGGAGGCTCAGGGAAACCGTCGGGATATTCAAAGAAAGGTTATTTGATGACACCGAGTTCCTTGCCGACTTTGATGAAGGCGGAGATGGCTTTGTCGAGGTGCTCGCGCTTGTGGGCGGCTGAGAGCTGGACGCGGATGCGGGCCTGGCCCTTAGGGACAACCGGATAGTAGAAGCCGGTCACGAATATTCCTTCCTCGGCCATCTTGGCGGCGAACTTCTGGGACAGAGGAGCATCGTAGAGCATCACGGCGCAGATGGCGCTCTGGGTCGGCTTGATGTCGAAGCCGGCGGCCAACATCTTGTCACGGAAGTAGTTCACGTTCTCCTGCTGGCGGTCGTGAAGCTCGTTGCTTTCCTTGAGCATCTTGAACATCTCGATGCCGGCGGCCACGATCATAGGCGGCAGAGAGTTGGAGAAGAGATACGGACGGGAGCGCTGGCGGAGCATATCGATGATCTCCTTGCGGCCTGTGGTGAATCCGCCGACGGTGCCACCGAACGCCTTGCCGAGGGTGCCTGTGAATATGTCAATGCGGCCATAGCAGTCATATTGCTCCGCGACTCCGTGGCCGGTCTTGCCGACAACGCCGGCAGAATGGCTCTCATCAACCATCACGAGGGCGTCATACTTCTCGGCCAGCTCGCAAATCTTGTCCATCGGAGCGACGTTGCCATCCATTGAGAAGACTCCATCGGTGCAGATGATGCGGAACCTCTGGGCCTGAGCCTCCTGGAGACAACGCTCAAGGTCGGCCATATCAGCGTTGGCGTAACGGTAACGGACAGCCTTGCAAAGACGCACTCCGTCGATGATGGAGGCGTGGTTCAGGGAATCTGAGATGATGGCGTCGTCAGCCGTGAGCAGAGGCTCGAACACCCCACCGTTGGCATCGAAGCATGATGCGTAGAGGATGGTGTCCTCTGTGTGGAAGAAGTCGGAGATGGCAGCCTCAAGCTCCTTGTGAAGATCCTGGGTTCCGCAGATGAAACGGACAGAGGACATTCCGAATCCCCTCTCGTCCATAGCCTTCTTGGCTGCCTCGATGAGCCTCGGGGAATCAGCCAAACCTAAATAGTTGTTGGCGCAGAAGTTAAGAGCCTTGCTGCCGTCCTGGAGAGTGATCTCGGCGGATTGGGCGGAGGCGATGTTTCTCTCGTTCTTGTAGAGTCCGGCTTCCTTGATGGAGGCAAGCTCTGCCTGTAGATGTTCCTGGAATTTTCCGTACATATTGATAAAATTTTAAAACGTTTCGATTTCGCACTGACAAATATATTAATTTTTGACAAAATCGATAATATTTTATTATAAATAAGGGCTCTTGTCAGAAAATAATGTAAATTTGCACTTGCTAATTTAGCAATAAACAAGCGATCCGCAATGAAAAATGTACTAGTGATAGGTTCGACCGGACAGATCGGTTCGGAGCTGACAATGAAAATCAGGAATATGTACCCGGATGGCAACGTTGTCGCCGGCTACATCAAAGGCGCTGAGCCAAAGGGTGTTCTGCTTGAGAGCGGTCCCGCCGAGGAGGCTGATGTCTGCAACGGTGAGCAACTTCTGGGCATCGTGAAGAAGTACAACATCGACACAATCTACAATCTCGCCGCCCTGCTCTCGGCTGTCGCGGAAAGGAAGCCGCAGCTGGCATGGCACATCCAGATAGACGGACTCATGAATATTCTTGAGATCGCGAGGGAGAACAATGTCGCTGTGTTCACACCATCCTCGATCGGTTCGTTCGGCCCTGAGACTCCGCATCAGGACACTCCTCAGGACACGCTCCAGAGGCCTCGTTCGATGTACGGCGTGACCAAGGTGGCCACCGAGTTGCTGAGTGACTATTATCACACCAAATACGGTGTGGACACCCGTTCGGTAAGGTTCCCTGGACTTATCTCCAATGTGACACTTCCTGGAGGCGGCACGACAGACTATGCCGTTGAGATCTACTATGCGGCAGTAAAAGGCGAAGAGTTTGTCTGCCCTATCGCGGCCGGGACATTCATGGACATGATGTACATGCCTGACGCGCTGAAGGCCGCCGTGGACATCATGAACGCGGATCCTTCCAAGCTGAAACACCGCAACTCGTTCAACATCGCCTCCATGAGCTTTGATCCGGAGATTATCTACCACAAGATTCAGGAACATATTCCTGGATTCAAGATGCGCTATGAAGTGGATCCGGTACGTCAGGCGATCGCTGACTCTTGGCCGGACAAGATGGATGATTCCTGCGCCCGCGAGGAGTGGGGATGGGCACCGTCCTATGATCTGGAGACCATGACCGTGGACATGATCGACGCCCTCAAGAAGAAACTTCTCTAAAAAAGGATTCTATTATAAAGGATCAAGGACTGGCCTTCAGGTCAGTCCTTATTTTTTACCGGCTTTCCGTGCGGCTTTTCTGGCTTTCTGTTTTTCGTAACGAGCCTTGTAGCGTTCAAGCATCCTCTCTTCCTTAGCACGACGTTTCTCCATCGCCTTCAATGTCTTGAGGGTCTTCTGACGCTTCTTCTTCAACGCTTTCTCCTCCTTGGCCTTAGCCTTGGCGGCATCACGGGCGTCAAGTTCAGCCCATCTGGCCTCCTTGGCCGCCTGACGATCTTTTCGCGCCTTCTCTCTCTCAGCCTTTTTGCGTTCTTGCTCAGCCTTCTTTATGGCCGAAGGATCATTGGCCAATGAATCGGCCTTGCTGACCGACAACGAATCTGAAACCACAAGGCTGTCCTTCACGGCAAGACTGTCCTGTCGCGCCAAAGAATCACGGCTGGCAAGGCTGTCTCTCAGAGCCAGACTGTCGGCACGGGCAAGGCTGTCCGCCAAAGCAAGGCTGTCGGCGGCGGCAACGATCCTAAGGCTGTCGGCAATCCTGGCAGCCTCAGCCTTGCGCTCGGCCTCAAGCCTTCTGCGCTCAGCGTTACGGACCCGTTTCAAGGAATCCTGTCTGGCCAGCATCTTATAGACGCTGTTCATGTGGCCCGGGAAATAGATGTCCGTCTGCGCGAATTCGGCTCTCGGCACATTCTCATAGACTTTCCTCTGGGACTCTCGCGGCTTATATGGCGTGATGTCCTCCGGTCCCTTGGGACGTTTGTCCGGCTGCCAGTCGAATCCCTTCAGAATCTTCTCGTCCTTTTTCATCTGGACGACCGGGTAGGCATCTGTCTTCACGGCATCGAAGTAGTTCAAGTCCTGAATATTACCGTCCTTCAATGTCGCGGTCAACATCTTTGACTCGAACTTGTTGACGGTGGCCAGACTTCCGTTCTCCTCGATGTAGAAGACTCCGGACGCGCCACCCATCGAGTCGAACCGCCTCAACGCACCGGTACTGTCAAAGTATGCCATCATCTCTGTTCCACGGATCTGGTCATAGGACAAGGTGTCCTCCTGCACTATTATAAAGGCATTGGACATCAAGCTGGCGCGGTCAATGGACCGGTTCTTGACAATGACGGTTATACTGTCGGCACTGTACTGCCGCTTGATCTCATTCCAGACAATCGGGTTTTCATACAACCTTATCAAAGAGTCAAGATCCGTGTAGGCAAGAGAGTCGCATGCGACCTGCATGTCGTTACGGAACACCTTGACGTTACGTATGCCATAGATGAAACTGATCTTCGTGGAATCCTTGGGGGCCAAAGACAAAGAGTCAGTGGGAACATGCAGGGAATCACCCGGCACGGTCAGGGAATCCGTAGGGACGGTCAGGGAATCCGGTGATTGCGGATTGGTCACTTCGGCAGGCTCAGTGACCGAAACAGGTTCAGTGACCGCGGAAAGGGTCTTCGCCGCCAGACTGTCGCTTGGAACACGTACAGTGTCGGGCGACGTTTTCAGGGTGTCCGGCAATTGGAACCGTGGAGGAGCATATTCAATGACATCATCCCATGGAGCGGGAAGGCCTTGACGGCCTTTCGTCACAGGATCGCCGATCATCGCGTCACCTGACAGTTTTCCGGATTTCGAGATCGCCTTTCCTCCTGAATTATCACCTGTCTTTCCAGCCGTTGTTCCCGCCGTCTTTCCTATAGCCGTTCCTGTTGCCTTGACAGCCGTTGTTCCCGCCGTCTTTCCTATAGCCGTTCCTGTTGCCTTGCCAGCCGGTTTCCCGGTCGGTTTTCCACCTGGCTTGACAGCGGAGGCGCCTCTGTCGGAGGCTCCGGCGGCGTTAGGGTCTTCCTCTTCCCGCTTCTTGCGGGCCTCTTCGGCCGCGGCCTTGGCTGCCTCGTAGGCCTTGCGACGGTACTCCGTGACAGGATCCACGTTTATCTCTTTCAGACGGCTTGCCGAATTGGAAATCTCCGATGAATCCACATCACATTTCGGTATGGAGCGCAGAATCAATGTGTCCGCACCGATGTAAGCTGTATCTCTCTTTTCCCCTTGCTCGCTGATCGCTATCACAGCCGGCTCACGGGTCAACTTTATGAATGACAAGGAATCTATATACTGCACATAACCGGCCACCGCGGCCACATTGCGAGTCGTGTCAAGCAGTTCCACATGGCCGAACATCTCCACATTGTTCGGAACCCGGTAATATACCAAGGTGTCAACCCATGCCTCCTGGTTCTCGGTAAGAATATGCACGTTCCTGAAGAACGTGAACTTTTCCAAAGTCCGCTCGTAAAAACCGGCCTGAGAAGAAAGCATGTTGTTGTCCCTCCATGCGTTGGTGCCGGTTCCGAAAGTGGCTACGTTCGTGCCTGTGTTGTAGTCCAGATCATCAGTCTTCACGAATATCGAGTCAGTGTACATGTTGACGTTGTTCGTGAAACTGAACGTCTTGAGCTTGGAATAGTAATGGCCGTCATCGCTCTCGATGATCTGGCCGTCCTTGTCGCGCAAGGCACCGCCGTTCCTGAACACGGCCACACTGTCCTTGGTGTTATAGTCCAGGTCAGTGGTACGCAGGGTGTTCCCGTCCTTGTCCCTAAGCTGGACCAGCGCGCCTCTGAACTGAGCGAGGTTCTGGTCGATGAGATAGTCGAGGCTCTCGCTGCTGAGCACTGTGTTGTTCTGAATGATCTGGACGTTGCCGAAAGCGTTTATAACATTCTGGTTGACATTCCACAAGGCGGTGTCGCAGATCAGAAGAGTTGAATTGTGCTCGAATCTGGCATGTCCCAAAGCCTTCCTGTAGCTCTGGCCATATTCCTCGACCTGTTGAAGCTCATCACATCCGAGCAGGCGCACAAGACTGTCCTTCTGCTCGGTGTTCTGGGCGAAAAGGCCGAACGAAACCAGCAGAAGGATTAATGAATATGCCAGACGTCTCGCAAGCATCAGTCTTCAGAGAACTTTGAAGCCCAACCCGGACGACGGAACTCGCAGTCCTTGAACATCGGGTCGATGACAATGTGGGTCTCCTTGATCTTGCCGGCGAGGAAGTCATCGATGGCCTTCATCTGCTTGTCTTGACGGACTTGCTCCTGAAGCTGGCTGAAATCCTCCTCAAACGACGCAGTGTGGGCCGGAATGATCTTGTCAACACGGATGATCTTGTAGATGGTCTTTCCAACGACATAGTCTTTGACCTGATCCTGACGGCCATCATTGTCAGTGGACTCCACAGGCTCGGAGATCTCGCCCTCCTTCAAGTCCTTGATGGCCAGATAGTCCTCCGGCTTGAGCTGGTCAATCTCGAAATATGCCGAGCCGGTGTTCGGATCGGACATCTGACCGCCGTTGGTCCTGGTGGCCGGATCCTGTGAGTAGAAGTTCGCCGCCATCTGGAACGTCACGGCGTTATTGTTGATCTCGGTACGGAGGCTGTCCAGAGTCTTGAACGCCTTATCCCTGTCGTCATCAGTGTATTTAGGCTTCATCAGAATGTGGCGGGCGTTGAACATGTCGCCTTTCTTCTCGATGACCTCGATGATGTGGAATCCGTCAGGAGTTTCGACAATCTGCGAGATAACACCCGGCTTCAAAGCCATAGCGGCGTCTGAAAACACAGGCCAGAAGATTGACTTCGAGGCCATTCCAAGCTCGCCACCCTTACGGGCGCTACCCGGATCCTCCGAATATATTCGAGCAAGAGTGGAGAACTTCTCTCCGTTGATGATCCTCTCGCGGAGGTCCAGCAACTTCTCGCGCACGGCCATGTTCGCGGCCTCGCGGTCCGGATAACGGCAGATCTGACTGAGCTGGTACTTGATAGGAACTATCGGAAGGTTCTTGGTGTCAACCGTGTCAAGATATTCCTTTACATCATAAGGTGTCATCTCCGGGATCTTCTTCATGATCTCCTGCTGGGCCTGCTGTGTGAGGCTCATGTCCTCGTACTGCTTGCGCCATTCCTGACGGAGGCGGTAGAGAGGCTTGCCGAAATATTCCTCAACCTTGTCCTCGCCGCCGAGGTAGGTCAGCATCCTGTCCGCCTGCTGGGAAAGGCTTCCCTCAACCATGTCCTGATTGACCGTGAGAGAGTCGATCCTGGCCTGCATCAGGAATATCTTCGATTCGAGAATCGATTCCAGCACCTCGCAGCGGACATTCCTGTCTGATGAAAAGCCCTGGGCGCTGCGGTCCTTGACCGCCCCTTCGATGTCGGAGATCATGATCGCCTCGTTGCCGACAACGGCGACGGTCTTGTCAACGTACTTGTATTTCTGGGCAGAAGCCATCGCGCAGGTCGCTGCGAGGGCGAAGATGGTGATTGCTGTTTTCTTTATCATTTCGAATATATTTCAAAATTCTCCTTAACCTTGGCGTCTTCTATCAAGTCCCGTTCCAAACCGGCCAGGAGCTCGTGCTTTCTTCCGCTGATGATGATGTCCTTTATCCTGTCCTCACAGTATTCCACCGGAGCAATCTCCCCGGCCCTCCGGTAATCCACTATGAACGCGACAGAGATGTTGGCATCCCCGTCCGGCATCTCTATGAAGTTGCCGCTACGCTGTGAGAGCATCTGAACATAGTCCACACCGAACTCGGCGGCCAGTTTCACCGCGTCTATCCAGCCATTGGAATAGTCATGGTAACGCTGGGTCGAATTGAAGGCGATGCTGTCAGCGGCCACCACGTCCTCAACCTTGTCCGAAGACATCAGCTTCTTGATCTTCTGAAGATTCGGAGAATCTTTCGGAATATTCATAAAACGGGCTTTGAGGATCGGCCGCTCCAGCTTGAAGGACTCTTTGTGGGAGCCATAATATTCATCAATCTGCTTTTTTGAGACGGTGGTGTCGAGGCGCTCGTTGATGTAGCGCTGCTCGTAGCGGTACCGCAGAAGCGACTGGCGGTAGGCCTCAAGCTCCTTCGAGACATCCTTTTCCTCCTTGGAAAGACGCTGCTGGGCTATGTCGAGGAAAGCCTTGTCCTTCACCCACGAGTTGATGTAGAGGTTCGCAAGGTTCACGCTGTCCTCCGGAGACGTGCCCTTGGGGATCACATCGTCCAGTTCCGAGCGATAGAGTTTATGGTCTCCCAGCCTGGCGACAACCTCCCCGTCGTGAATCAGCGAGGATATTGCCTTGCAGGACGGAAGGGCGGCAACGGCGACGGCCATCATGAATATGCGGAACCTCCTGAGCATCATTGATTAGCGGGAATAGTTAGGGGCTTCCTTGGTGATGGTCACATCGTGTGGGTGGCTCTCAAGGAAGCCGGCGTTGGTGATGCGCACGAACTGGGCGTTCCTGAGTTCCTCGACAGTATGCGCTCCGCAGTAGCCCATTCCGGCCCTGAGTCCGCCGACAAGCTGATAGACAACCTCTGAGACGGTCCCCTTGTAAGGCACCTGGGCCACGATTCCTTCTGGTACGAGCTTCTTGATGTCGGACTCCATGTCCTGGAAATACCTGTCCTTCGAGCCTTGCTCCATCGCTTCGAGGGATCCCATTCCGCGGTAGGACTTGAAGCGGCGGCCGTTCATGATGATTGTCTCGCCTGGGGATTCCTCCGTTCCGGCGAGCAGGGAGCCTGCCATGATGGTGCTGGCACCGGCGGCAAGCGCCTTGACGATGTCTCCTGAATATCTTATACCGCCGTCAGCGATCACAGGCACGCCCGTTCCCTTGAGGGCATATGCGGCCTCCATTACGGCCGTCAGCTGCGGCACGCCGATTCCGGCGATGATTCTCGTGGTGCAGATCGAGCCCGGGCCGATTCCGACCTTCACGGCCTTGACTCCGGCATCGGCGAGAGCCTTGGCACCGGCGGCGGTGGCGACGTTTCCGGCTATGATCTGGAAATCCTTATAGGCGTCGCAGGCCTTCTTGATCATCCTGAGCACACCTTCGGAGTGTCCGTGGGCGGTGTCGAGGACAACAGCGTCGGCTCCGGCGTCGATCAGAAGACCGATCCTGTCGAGCGTGTCGGACTTGATTCCGGCGGCGGCGGCGACGAGGAGGCGGCCTTTGCTGTCCTTGGAGGCGATAGGGTTGTCCTTGATCTTCATAAGGTCCTTGTAGGTGATCAGGCCGACGAGCTTGCCGTCATTATCAACAACAGGAAGCTTCTCGACCTTGCTGTGCTGGAGGATCTTCGTGGCGTCGGCCAGGGTGATGCCCTTAGGCGCGGTCACGAGGTTCTCCTTTGTCATAACCTCGGAAATCGGCAGCTGCATATCCTCCTGGAACCTCAAGTCACGGTTAGTGACGATTCCGATGAGGAAGCCGTTGGCGTCCACGACAGGAATGCCGCCGATGTGATGCTTCTTCATCATCGCGAGGGCGTTGCCGACATTCGCGTCCGGGCTGATCGTCACAGGATCGTAGATCATTCCGTTCTCAGCCCTCTTCACGTGACGCACCTGCTCGCACTGCTGCTCGATGGTCATATTCTTGTGAATCACACCGATACCACCGGTCCTCGCCATCGCTATGGCAAGATCGGCTTCTGTGACTGTGTCCATCGCGGCCGACACGATCGGGGTGTGGAGCTTGATGTCAGTCGTGAAATTTGTTGTGACATCCACGTCACGAGGAAGTACATCGGAATGTGCCGGAACCAGCAAAACGTCATCGAAGGTGAGGCCTTCAGGAATCTCTCGGTTTACAAACTTCGCCATTGTAATCAAATAAATTTGACAAATATAAGAATTTTCACGCAATAGTTGGCTTGGCCGGAGGGTTGTTCTGCCTCTATGGCCTCAAAAAATTCGGCTTCCGGCCCGACAGCCGACCTTCCGGCAAGCGAAAGTTGTGCCAGCCGATTAATCAAGGCTTTGAATATAAACGGCCTTGCCACGTGTCCCGTTCCTCAAGACGTTTGTCAAGAAGGCGGAGGATCTCGAAGTTTCGGACGAGTCCCCAAGGGGTGTCGTTCACGAAGCGGGGCGGGACCTCGCCGGCGACCCGTTCGATGTAAAGGTCGGGGCGCAGGCGTTCGAGGATGTCGATGACAAAGTCAAGATATTCATCAAGACCGGGACGGTAGAAGGCTGAGGGGTCGGCGGCATATTCCTTTTCCATCACTGTGCCTCTGACGATCTGGAGCTGGTGGAATTTGACGGAGCGCAGCGCAGGGAGGGAGGAGATAAGGCCGCATTGGTCGAGGAGCATCTCTCTGGTCTCGCCGGGGAGGCCGAGAATGAAGTGGGCTCCGGTGTCGATGCCTCTTTCGGCGGTCATTTCCACGGCTTTGCGGGCGCACTCGAAGCTGTGGCCGCGGTTGATGTGGCGCAGGGTGCTGTCGTGGCAGGACTCGATGCCGTACTCTACCACCACTATGGGGGCGGTGAGGGTATCCGGAACCGGGGCCTGGACAGTCGGTCCCGGAGCCTGCCGAAGGGATCTTTGCCACCCTGAAAGGACACGCCCCGACGCCAAGCCAGCCAGATAGTCCAGCTTCTTCTCATCGACACAATCCGGACGCGTGCCGATCACGATCCCCACCACCTCCGGATGGCTCAGGACCTCCTCATAAAAAGCCTTCAACCGATCCAACGGACCGTATGTGTTTGAATATGCCTGGAAATATGCCAGGTAGTGCCTCGCCCTCGGATATCGCACCTTTTGGAACTCTATTCCTTCGTCAATCTGTGTCAGAAGCGGCTTCCCCGGAGTACTGTAACCAGGATGGAAAGCGGCGTTGTCGCAGTAGGTACACCCTCCCCGCCCCACGGTTCCGTCCCGGTTAGGGCACGAGAACCCTGCGTCCAGAACAAGTTTCTGGAGCCGCTCACCGTACCTGCGGCGGTAATAACCCACGAACGAATTGTATCTTTTCCCTTCTGAAAAACCAAACATAATGCAGCCGTTACTCCTTCTTCCGATTCACCTTTCCTTCGCGTCCTCTTCAGTTCCACGTTCAATTGTGATTGTCCTATTCCGGGCATTCGGTTTTCAAAGAAATCCATTAAGGAGAACTCCTGTTCCACGTCCGGATGTGATTGCCCTATCCCCTTTTCCCGACACGTGCCACCGAAAAGTACGACATATTCCTTGCAAAACTAATGAATTGTGAATATTTTTACAAGTTGGATCCGTCATTGGTTCCGGAAAGAGAAGGTTTTTGATTGGTTTGAACCACGAAAGGGCATTTCAAGCAGAACAGTTTATTGATTATAAACAGATGTCGATATGAACATATTCCTGAAAATTTTGTCTTCGGCGGCCGCGGTCGCTCTGTCATTCAATTGTGCCGCCTCAGCGCAGGAAACCTCTAAGAAATGGGCTGTGGTTGAGTTTTCCGCCAACTTTATGCGCGAGGCACCGGACTACGCCGCCGAGCTTGGAGACCAGGCGCTGATGGGGACGGTGGTCGAGGTCCTGGATAAGTCAAGCTACTGGGTCAAGATAAAGAGTCCGGAGCCTTACACGGCCTGGGTCAACGAGATGGGGCTCGTGCCGATGAGCGAGGAAGAGCTTCAGGACTACCTTGAGGCTCCGAAATACATCTGCACAGCGGCTTTCTCACACATTTACGAGGAGCCTTCGATGGATTCCAGGATTGTCTCCGATTTCGTGCTCGGAGACATCGTGAGAATCATGTACAGTGTCAGGACGCATGCCGGAGGACGTTACAAAGGCTATGAGGAGGGGCAGGCGGTTCTGAAGAAGAAGTTTGTCGGAGTCGTGCTGCCGTCAGGCAAGACCGGTTATGTTCCCGCTAAAGATGTCGCGGTGTTCTACAAATGGGCCAAAGACCGCAAGGACAGAACCACGGCCGGGAATGATTTCAGGCAGGATCTTCTGACCACGGGTTACAGGTTCCTCGGCGTACCGTACATGTGGGGCGGCACGTCCATCAAGAACGTGGACTGCAGCGGATTCACCCGCAGCGTATATTTCGCCAACGGAGTGCTCCTTCCGCGCAACGCCTCCCAACAGGCAAGGATCGGAGAGGATGTGGGAATATTCAAGGACAACGGGGATGTTGACTGGAGCGGTCTGCTTCCTGGCGACCTTCTGTTCTGGGGCAAGGCCGCGACCGACACCACCAGGGAGCGGATCACGCACGTGGGGATGTACATCGGTGACGGCAAGTTCATCCACTCCGCCCAGGTCGTGCGTGTCAACTCATTGGATTCCAGCGCTGCCGATTTCTACAACCGCAAGCCTGTCCGCGCCCGCCGCATCGTCGGCCACATAGACTCCAACGACTCCGGAATCATCTCCACCTTACGCAGCCCGTCCTACTTTCCGCGGAATTAGTGCGGTCACAGCCTGTCCGCGCCCGCCGCATTGTCGGTCACATAGGTTCCAACGACTCCGGAATCATCTCCACCTTACGCAGCCCGTTCTACTTTCCGCGGAATTAGTGCGGTCACAGCCCGTAAGCGACACCCGCATTGTCGGTCACATAGGCTCCAACGACTCCGGAATCATCTCCACCTTACGCAGCCCGTTGATTCAGCAAGTTCATCACCTGTTAATCAACTCGTCTCTAGGCTCGTTGAATTAACAAGCGACATTCAACGGCAATTTCATTTTCCGCAAATCGTGGCAATCTATGCTCAACAGGTCTCATATCTCATCCCAGAATATGTATGGTGGGCGAACTCTTTTTACGATACATATTAATAAATTACGGATTTCTGGTCTCCCCAAATGGATGGCAGGGCTTCATAACGCGCTGACCTTCAAGCCATGGGGCACCACACTCCAAGTTCCAACCAATTATGGACTCCTGGCCTCTTAAAATGACCAGCAGGACTTCAGATCTTTCTAAACGCCAGACAATTAAGTGCACGGTTATCATTTTCTACCGTAGCGCCATCTTGAGTGGAGTCCCAAACCAAGTGCTACATAGCGACCTTAGCCGTTTCCAACCAAAAGACCGTAGCGCCATCTTGAGTGGAGTCCCAAACCAAGCCCCAACCGTTGCACTACCTTGAAGGGAGATCCATTCCGAGGAACTTCAGGGCCTGCCACTCATCGGCCATCGTGTCACGGACCAGAATCCGCATAAGGACGTTTTTCTCCTTGATGGGCAGTAGGATGACATCCTTGGCCCTGGTGACGTAGTCATACCTGACAACATAATTCATCATCTGACCGTAGGAGGTGTCCGGATTATGATGCCGTTCCTCCCTGATGTCATATTCACTGCCGGTGTTGGAGTTGATGGCAAGCAACATCTTTTCCGGACTTCCATAATAGGAAGAGAGCCTGTCATATTCAATAACATTATAGGTAATGACAATGAAATCGATAAGTTGGTTTTTCTCTTCAGGTGATAGGCCATCAAACATCCTGTGAAGTTGAGGGTACCTCAGGTAGCTGCCACGTGAACAACATCCTTCAATCTCCTTGAGGTTTTTACGCATCTTGGTCGAGGCCACTCTACGCGACAGCTTTTCCGAAAACGGATGATCGGAAAACGCGTAGGCCAGAAAGTTCCATCGCCACTTGATCGCCTCCTGATGGATATTCCTCTCAACCGGATTGTTATAAAGGTAGGCAATGCTGGTCCTTATCTTTTTGTTTCCGATTTTCGGAGCGCTTCCGAATGGAGACTGAAACAGATGGCCAATGTTCGGGATCGTGACGCTTACAGAACCGGAAGTGATGTTCCTATCCGACACAAAGCCCTCAGCCCCCCGCTTCAAGTCACCGTAATATTCATAGGAGAACGTCATATTCACCATTCTTTCGAACCCGCTGAGCGTAGGTAAATCCGGAGCCTCAACCAATTGATGAATATGATCGTACATCTCGCACAGACCCAGAACTGTCACTCCGTACCGTTTGGCGCAGGTGCAGAACACAGTGAAATAAACCAGACAATCCTCCAGACTGTAAAATATCACAGAACCGTTCTGTGACCGTTGATAAATGTGGTTCGGTGAACCGGACAGAAACTTTCGACGCCTCATAGCCTTCCCCTCTTTAAAAGTTTTACATAGTTAACCCACATCATTCTTTCAGGTGGACTGGTTGATTCCAGACCAGAGAACGATGCTTCACAAATATGGGAAATTAATCTATGATTAGCAAGAGTGTGGACCGTAAAACATCATGGGTTCGTTACTTATAAATTACTGGTAGTCAATTCCAGAGAGCAGAACTTCATAATGCACTGACCTTCAACCTGTGGAACGTCACACACTCTGTTCCAATCAATTGTGGATCTCTGGTCTCCTAAAATAGAGGGCAGGATATCATAACGTACTGAAATTCAGTCTGTGGGGTTTCACACTCTCTGTTCCAACCAATTATGGATTTCTGGCCTTCCAAAATGACTGGCAGGATTCCATAAAGTACTGAGACTCAAGCCGTGGAGCTTCACGTTCTCTGTTCCAATCAATTATGGAATCCTGGTCTCCTAAAATAGAGGGCAGGATCTCATAACGTACTGAGACACAAGCCGTGGAGCTCCACGTTCTCCGTTCCAATCAATTATGGATTCCTGGTCTCCTAAAATAGAGGGCAGGATCTCATAACGTACTGAAATTCAGTCTGTGGGATTTCACACTCTCTGTTCCAATCAATTGTGGATCTCTGGTCTCCTAAAATAGAGGGCAGGATATCATAACGTTCTGAGACTCAAGCCGTGGAGCTTCACGTTCTCTGTTCCAACCAATTACGGATTCCTGGTCTCCTAAAATAGAGGGCAGGATCTCATAAAGTTCTGAGACTCAAGCCGTGGAGCTTCACGTTCTCTGTTCCAACCAATTATGGATTTCTGGCCTTCCAAAATGACTGGCAGGATCTCATAAAGTTCTGAGACCCAAGCCGTGGAGCTTCACGTTCTCTGTTCCAACCAATTATGGATTCCTGGTCTCCTAAAATAGAGGGCAGGATCTCATAACGTACTGAAATTCAGTCTGTGGGGTTTCACACTCTCTGTTCCAATCAATTATGGATTCCTGGTCTCCTAAAATAGAGGGCAGGATCTCATAACGTACTGAAATTCAGTCTGTGGGGTTTCACACTCTCTGTTCCAACCAATTACGGATTCCTGGTCTCCTAAAATAGAGGGCAGGATCTCATAACGTACTGAAATTCAGTCTGTGGGGTTTCATACTCTCTGTTCCAACCAATTACGGATTCCTGGTCTCCAAAAATGACTGGCAGGATTCCACAAAGTACTGAGGTTCAGACTGTGAGGCTTCACTGACTATGTTCCAACATATTATGGAATCCTGGCCTCTTGAAATGACCGGCAGGATTTCAGATCTCACTAAACACCAGACAGTTAAGGTACGTTCACTGTCAGGTCACTGAGATCGGGCTATGAGGGCGGATCAGTTGTCGGCGGCGAGGAGGGTGATTATGCGGTCGATCAGGGGGTCGATGCGGGAGGCGGGGGCGAGGGAGTTGTTGGTCATTATGGAGAAGATGATGGTGTCGGACTTGGAGCCGGCGGAGGGTTCGATGTAGCCGCTGAAGCAACGGACACCGTTCATCGAGCCGCTCTTCAGGTGGACACGGGACTTGACGGTGGCCGGGGCATCCTTCAGGCGGGATTCATAATGACGGTTTCCTGGCTGGCCTATGGTCTGGATGTAGTCAGCGAAGGACGGACTGTCCATCATAGCGGAAAGGAAACGCACAAAGAAGGACGGGGAGATGTAGTTGTGGCGGGCGAGGCCGCTACCGTCAACTATACGGACATCATCGGCGCTGACACCGATGTTCTTCATCACCTCATTCACAGCCACATAAGAGGAATCGTAGGAGGCGGAATGATGAAACCTCCGGCCAAGGGTCCGGAAAAGGGTCTCGGCGTAGAAGTTGTCGCTTTTCAGGTTCGTCTCACGGGCTATGCGCTTAAGGGACGGGGAATATGTCTGACCGAGCATATTCAGGTCATCCACTCTGGAGGCGTAGGGGGCATATTCATTGGAAGAGAGGTTGGAGCGGACGCGGCCGAGACGGATGTCGGCGGGGCATTCGGAGACGGGCACTCCATTGGATTTCAGATATTCACAGAAATAATGGGCGCAGGTGTAGGCTCCGAACTTGTTGCTGAACTCCTCGGTTTTGGGCTTGCGGTCGATGGCGAACGAGCCGCGGATCTCGGCGTAAGGAAGGAATTCGGAGTTGAAAAGGTAGAGCTGGTCGCCGGTGCCGGCGGGAGCGGTTCTGCAGGGATATTCATACCTCATCCACGGGGTGTTCGGGAAGGAGACCGTGACATTGACGGGTGAGCCGACGGACGGACCGGCGCTCACGCGGAAGTCTTGGGCGTTCTCGTAGAAGCAGAGGCCGTTGCCGCCGGCTCCGTAGGCTGTGCCGATGTCCTGGTAGCTCCATGTGTCGTGCTCGATCGGGCCGTCGAAATAGCGGCCGTCGCCGATCACCTTGCCGTTGATTTTCTTGATTCCGGCCTTGTCCAGGAACGATTTCCACTGGGCGAAAAGTTTGGCGCGGGGGATGGCGATCGAGTCTTTCGAGGCTATGGTCGGGTCACCGCCGCCCACTATATATAGGTCGCCGTCAAGGATTCCGTCCTTGATGGATCCGCTGTAACCGATGCGAGTGACGTACTTGAAGTCGGGACCGAGGCGATGGATGGCCAGGCCGGTGGTTATCAACTTCATCGTCGAGGCGGGGACCATCCTCTGGCCGCTGTTCCAGGAGGCAAGGGTGTCGCCGCCTTCGGTCAGGGCAAGGACCCCGAGGACGGAGGATTTCAGGGATTCGCTTCGGGAGATTGACTCGACATATCTCTGGGCTTTGGTCTTGGATCGCGCCTTGTTTGTGGAATGCAGTTGCGGGGAGGAGGCCACTTCGACAGGCTCAGTGACCGTGGTGGGTAGGGACGCAGGTCCTACGACAGGCTCAGTGACCGTGACGGATAGGGACGCAGGTCCTTCGACAGGCTCAGTGACCGTGACGGGTAGGGACGCAGGTCCTTCAACAGGCTCAGTGACCGTGACGGGTAGGGACGCAGGTCTTTCGACAGGATCAGTGACCGTGGTGGGTAGGGACGCAGGTCCTTCGACAGGCTCAGTGTCCAAGGGGGCGGAATCGATGCTCAAAGGGGTGACCAAGGAACCGGATGGTCCCTGAGCTTGCCGAAGGGCCACGGCGGAAGGGGCGATGGCGACCGACATCACCAAAGCGCAAACACAAGAATTTATGAATATTCCGAATCTCATAACAGTTGTCTTTTTGAATTTCAAGCCGTTCCAAGGCCCACGGATGAAAACAAGGAACGGCAAGAGTACAAAAATAGTGTTTTATTGCTAAATTTGCAGCGTGTAAAACCGCTTATGCGGAACTAACTTGAATCAAATTGTCATTGAATATGAAAAAATGCGTCCTTGTGTCCGGCGGTGCCGGATTTATCGGAAGCCACGTCACCGTGGAACTTATCGAGGCCGGCTACGATGTGATCGTGGCCGATAATATGTCCAACTGCGATGAGACCTGCTACGAGGGAGTCAAGAAGATCACCGGAATGGAGGATATTCCTTTCGTGAAGATGGATTTCTGCGATCCTGTGGCGACAGAGTTGCTGTTCACGGCCAACCGGATTGACGCCGTGATTCATTTCGCCGGCTTCAAGGCCGTCGGAGAGTCCGTCAGCGAGCCGCTGAAATATTACCGGAACAACCTGGAATCATTTATGAATGTCATCGAGACCGCAAGGAAGCACGGATGCGAGAATATTCTGTTCTCATCCTCCGCGACAGTTTACGGCGAGCCTGAGAGGCTTCCGGTGACGGAGGAGTCGCCAAGGCAGCCGGCCACCTCCCCTTACGGGAACACAAAGCAGATGTGCGAGGATATTCTTCGGGACTCCGTAAAGGCATATTCAAATGTCAAGGGAATCGCGCTGAGGTACTTCAACCCGGTCGGAGCGCATCCGTCGGCGCTGATCGGCGAACTGCCGCGCGGCGTGCCGAACAACCTGGTGCCGTTCATCACCCAGACCGCCATCGGCAAGCGTGAGTGCCTCTCCGTCTTCGGCAATGACTACCCTACTCCGGACGGAACGTGCCAGAGAGACTTCATCGACATCGTGGACCTGGCGAAGGCGCACGTCTTCGCGGTGCGCAGAATGCTCGACGGCAAGATGAAGAAGGAATATGAGATCTTCAACATCGGTACGGGCAAGCCGCTGTCGGTGATGGAGCTCATCAATGCGTTCGAGAAAGCCAACAACTTGAAGCTGAACTACAAGTTCGCTCCTCGCAGGGCCGGAGACGTTACCGCGATCTGGGCGGATCCTACGCTTGCCAACAACGAGCTTGGCTGGAAAGCGGAGAGGTCAATCGAGGACACGCTGGCCGCGGCCTGGGCTTGGGAGAAGCATCTGGCAGGGAAATAAGTCCGTGGAGGGCAACATTTAGAATCCGCTTTTGATTCGTTTGAAATGTTCTTTGAAGTGAAAAATCTTCAAACAAACAAATCAAAACAGAGTATTAGGCTTCACGAAAACGAAAAAAATGGGGAAGGCCATCCGGTCTTCCCCAAATATTTTTCTGCAAAGAGAACGGTTACTTTGCGGTCGCCTTGATGAGTTCGCTGAGCTTCTGATACATAGCGTCAGTCTTCTCAAGGAGTTCCTTGCGGATTCCGGCATAGTATGCGGACTTCTTGCCTTCCACCTTTGCGTTCACTTTGTCCCTGAGGTCATTGTAGAGTTTGACAGCCTCGTCGAAGAGTCCGCCCAAAGCCTCATCGTCAGCTTTCTGGTTAAGTGCGCTGAAGAGGGAGCAATCATCGATGAAAGCTCCGATGACATATTCAATGTCCTTCTTGATGTCTCTAAGATTCATATCTCGTTTTGTTTAGACTTAAAACTTGGCGAATATACGCATTTTTTTTCGATTTACGAATATGGAGGCGCAATGCTTAGGGCGGCGAGTCACTTCGACAGGCTCAGTGACCGATGAAGCCGGCTCAGTGACCGATAGGGCTCAGTGACCGAAGGTTATTTGAAGAGACTTCGGACGAGGGCGGGAACGTCAGCCACCTTGACAACCTCGATGCCTTGCGGTTTGAGGTCCAAGGAGGCGAACGAAGAAATGAATATCTTCTTGAAGCCCAGACGGGCGGCTTCACTTACGCGGCGGTCGATCTGGGCGACCGGGCGAATCTCGCCGCTGAGTCCGATTTCTCCGGAGAAACAGTTGTCGGAGGGGATGGCGAAATCAAAGTTGGAGGACAGAACAGCCGAGATGACAGCCAGGTCACAGGCCGGATCACTGACCTTGAGCCCGCCCGCCATATTCAGGAAAACATCCTTTTTTGGGCGAGTTTGAAGCCTGCCCTGCGCTCCAGGACCGCAAGAAGCATATTCAGTCGCCGCACGTCGAATCCGGTGGCGGAGCGCTGCGCCGTGCCATAGACAGCAGAGCTGACAAGCGCCTGAACCTCAAAGAGAAACGGTCTCGTGCCGTCCAGCATCGCGCTGATGGCGGTGCCGCTAAGTCCGGCCTCGTGCATCGGGATGAGCAGCTCGGAAGGGTTGGAGACTTCGCGGAGTCCTTTGCCGGTCATCTCGAAGACAGCCAGCTCGGAAGTCGAGCCGAATCTGTTCTTTATGCTGCGCAGGATTCTGTACGAACCTCGATTGTCGCCCTCGAACTGAAGAACCACATCCACAATGTGCTCCAGAATCTTCGGACCGGCGATGTAGCCTTCCTTGGTAATATGTCCGATCAGGATGACCGGGATGCCTGTCTCCTTGGCGAAACGCAGAAGGATCGCGGCAACCTCCTTGATCTGGGTCACGGATCCCGGAGTGGAATCAACGGTCTGCGAGAACATTGTCTGGACGGAATCCACAATCATCAGGTCCGGGTTGATCTCACGAGCCTGGGCAACGACATTCTCTATCAACGTCTCACTGTAGATCTGGCAGTTGGAGGCATCTCCGCCCAGACGGTCGGCACGCATCTTGACCTGACGCAGGCTTTCCTCTCCAGTGACGTACAACGTCCTGAGTGACGGGCAACCGAGCGGAATCTGAAGGGAAAGGGTGGACTTGCCGATTCCTGGCTCACCACCGATCAGTACAAGAGAGCCTTCCACGATGCCGCCGCCGAGGATTCTGTCGATTTCCTCATTGTTCAGGGAAAGCCTCGCCTCTGAACGGGAATCAATCTCGTTCAGTTTCTGAGGTTTGCGGCTGGCGCCCGGGACGGTGTCCGCCACGGTTGACTTCCTGGGGCCACCCGTGACGACTTTCTGCTCCACCATCGTGTTCCACTCCCCGCAGGCGGGACAGCGTCCCATCCATTTGGGATATTCATTACCGCAATTGGAACAAAACCAGACTGTTTTCTCTTTCATATTCATCAATATTACATATCGTTCGGTTGGCACTTCGACAGGCTCTGTGGCCAAAGGAAGGTAAATTCAGTTACCGGCAAAGGTAGTGCCTATGCCAAACGTCGGTTGGCGAGTCTGCGAACCACAGGTTCAGTGCCCAGGCGACAAAGCGAGTGTCCGCGGCCGAACAATATTCAAAGATAGACATTAGGACGGGGGAAGACAAAAAAAATTGCAGCATCTGGGTTTGGACCCGGACACCGCACAAAATCCCTTTCGGGAATCAACGGCTGAAATTACTCAGCTGTAGCAGTTGAATCGCAGCAAGCGGCGGTTGAGTCGCAGCAAGCGGCTGTTGTGTCAGTTGCAGCCTCAACTGCAGTCTCTGTAGCCTCACCTTCAGCGGCCTCGGCCTTCTTCGCGTTGTTACCGCAAGCAGAAGCAGCTACCATAAGAGCTACAACTGCGAAAGACATAAATACCTTCTTCATAATAATTATAAATAAAAAACTATTGTTACTCTACTCACGTTTTTCTGACCGCAAAAGTACATAGTTTTCTGAAATTTACAATATTTTTTTATAAAAATTTTATCTAAATCGATCTTCTTGGCAACTCACTCTTCTCCAAACCGGAGATTTCTCCGCTTACAATATGAAAGCGAAGCGCCAGACGAGGCACGTCTCCAGAGCCTTGGAAGCCGCACGCGCCCGGATTCATAAAGAGAAAACCATTTCTTTTGTCCCTGAATACCTGAGGAATATGCGTGTGCCCACAGACGAATATGTCCGGATGATATGAGTCAAGAAGAGCCTTTGCCCGCAGATCGTACATAGGTTGGTGCGGATTGAAGGCCCAATAGCTGCCGCGCCGTAAACCGATGTGGGTCATCAGGATTCTCATGCCCTCACACTCAAAGTTCTGGAAGGCGGGATATTCCTGTCTCACATCAAGTCCGTCGCAATTGCCGTGGACTCCGATCAAAGGCTTGAACGCGGCGATGTCCCGTGCGCACTGAAGCGTGCCGAAGTCTCCGGCGTGCCAGATCTGGTCCACCGGCTCAAGGAACGCCCTCACATCATCAGCGAACACTCCATGAGTGTCGGAAATCAATCCGATGTACATTTTAGTTACAGTTTAATCACAATCTTCTTCTTGTAGAGAATCCACAGAAGGGTGAATATGATGGTGACGAATATGAAGGCCCACAACAGGGAGGTATATTCATTGGCGCCGAAGTAGTGGCCCGGGGCGAAACCGAAGAATCCGTAGCTTTTGGCGATGACTCCGGAGAACACGAACGCCATCAACGCGTTCATGCCCATGGCCTTGAATGGAACGAAAGGTTTCTCATACCCCTTCACGTCAAGCAAGTACGCAAGGAAAGCCAGGGCGAGCATCGCCCAGCCTCCGGCGTAGAAGACGTAGGAGACTGACCAAAGAGGCTTGTTGATCGGAACCCAGATGCTGAGGATCACACCGAGGATCAAGGACAGGCATCCATAGACAAAAGTCCTGTTGACAACCCTGTCAGGGGAACAGTTGGTAGCGGACATATTCTTTTGGGAGGCGTGGATCATCGAGCCGATCAGGTAGCCGAGAAGGCAGGAGCAGGCCGCGGTCATGGAGCCGAGGACACCCTCCGGGTCGAAATCGGTCCCGTTGTAGCCGTGGTAGCAATGGTTGCCGCCGACCAGCCAGGTGTCGATTCTCATCGAGACATTGCCTTCGAGGGAGAACGCGCCGGGCTCACGGCCGAAGACCAGTAATATTCCCGTGTAAGTCACGCAAAGCGTCGCGATCGCGGCCAGAATCTTCTTTGGCTTTTTAAGCCACAGGGCAAGGCAGCCGGCGATGGCATACGCCATACCTATTCGTTGGAGAACCCCGAATATTCGTTTATGCTGAAGCCAGTAGAGGTAGTTCTGGCCGAAGGACCAGGTCTCGTCGTGGAGCGAGGTCGGGAAGAACGGGTACAGGTTCAGCGCGAAGCCGACCAGAAAGATCAGCGCGCCCCTTTTCAACACCTTCAGATAAGCCTTGGCGGTCGTTTTCTCGTACTTTGAGAAAGAGAACGCCATCGCGCATCCCATACAAAAGATGAAGAACGGGTACACAAGATCCGTCGGGGTGCAACCGTCCCAACCGGCGTGCTTGAGCGGCGGGAATATGTGCGCCCACGTGCCCGGATTGTTGACGATGCACATAAAAGCGACTGTCAGTCCTCTAAGGACATCCAATGATTCGTAACGTTTTTTCATAGGTGCAAAGTTACTCTTTATTATTCAATGTTGTATCTTTGCAGTATGGAGATTTTCTATGCTAACGAAATAAATGGCGGACTCGCTCTTCTGGACGCGGACGAGAGCGCGCATTGCGTGAGGGTGATCCGGCATCGTGTCGGGGACGAGGTCACCATTGTGGACGGCATCGGGAATATGTACCGTTGCCGCCTGAGCGACGATTCGCCCAAAGGAGCCGCGGCGGAGATCCTGGAAACCGTTCCCGGATGGGGTGGGCATTCATATTCATTGAATATGGCGGTGTGCCCGACGAAGAACAACGATCGCTTCGAGTGGTTCGTGGAGAAGGCCACGGAGCTTGGCGTGGACGTAGTCTCGCCGGTCATCGGGGAGCGTTCCGAGCGGAAGGTGTTCAAGGCGGAAAGGTCCCGCAAGATCGCGCTTTCGGCGATGAAGCAGAGCCTGAAGGCGAAACTGCCGCTGGTGGAGGAACCGGTCTCCGTACGGGATTTCATCCTGGGACATTCCGGGGATTCCGATGTCAAGATGATCTGTTACTGTTTTGAGGGTGAGACTTTAAGGCGATCAATCAAGGATGTGCTGGAAGGGCTCCCATCTGATTCGGCGGTCACGGTGCTGATCGGCCCCGAGGGGGATTTCTCTCCGGAAGAGGCACGTCTGGCCGTCGGGCACGGTTTCGTGCCGGTCCACCTCGGGCCAAGCCGGCTGCGCACAGAGACGGCGGCAGTGACGGCGGTGACGGCCTGCTACCTGCACTTTATGGAATAATTTTATGAATATGCAAAAGAAGACTATAGATGAGATCCTTAACGAGACGTTGAAGGTTCTTAGAGACGGAGGAGTCATCCTCTACCCTACCGACACGGTCTGGGGATTAGGTTGCGATGCGACCAATCCTGAGGCTGTCGCAAAGATTTACGAAATCAAGCATCGTTCGGACAGCAAGTCGCTCGTACTGCTGGCCAGCAGTCTGGATCAGATAGCGTTATACGTAAATGAGATTCCACCGATGGCCATAGATCTGGTCGAGGTGAACGATCGGCCGATGACGTTGATCTACCCGGGGGCGAAAACCTACCCGGCACCGGCAGAGGGAGAGCCTTGGAAGGCTGACCGCTACCACTTGGCGCACAACACCGTGGCTGCGGACGGCACTGTCGGGATCCGCATCCCGATGATGGAGTTCTGCCAGCAGCTCACCTACAAGCTCGGCAGGCCTATCGTCTCCACCTCCGCCAACATCTCCGGTGAGCCTACACCGAAGAAATTCGCCGACATCTCCGACGAGATCAAAAACGCGGTTGACTACACCGTTGATCCCCGTCTCGAAACCGGGGCCACCGGTCTCGCCTCCCAGATCATCAAGATCGGCCTCGACGGCGAGGTTGAGATCATCCGGGCGTGATCAGTAATTCATTACAAATTAGATATTTACCGAATCCTGCCATTCTGCACAGACTGGCAGGATTTCATAAAACGCTACTAATCAATGCGTAACGCTCCCCAATGCCCCTCAGGGGCTGTCGCAAAGCGACTGGGGTTGGGATTATCTCCACAAAAAAAGTCGGAGCAGCGAATGCTGTTCCGACTTTTTCGTGTGGAGATATAGAGATTCGAACTCTAGACCCCCTGCTTGCAAAGCAGGTGCTCTACCAACTGAGCTATACCCCCGGACTATTCCAGAAAACTCTGGATTAGTAGGCCCTGGCAGAGTTGAACTGCCGACCTCTACATTATCAGTGTAGCGCTCTAACCAACTGAGCTAAGAGCCTGTATAATAATGAAAGATTAGTACAGAGTTCCGAACTCGAAACCTTGTACAGAGCGTCTTCCGCTGTCGGAGCAAAACCCCAAAAAGGAGGTGTTCCAGCCACACCTTCCGGTACGGCTACCTTGTTACGACTTAGCCCCAGTTACCACTTTCGCCCTAGGCCGCTCCTTCCGGTCACGGACTTCAGGCGCCCGCGGCTTCCATGGCTTGACGGGCGGTGTGTACAAGGCCCGGGAACGTATTCACCGCGCCATGGCTGATGCGCGATTACTAGCGAATCCAACTTCGTGGAGTCGGGTTGCAGACTCCAGTCCGAACTGGGACGGCTTTTCGAGATCCGCATCCCCTCGCGGGGTAGCTTCCCTCTGTGGCCGCCATTGTAACACGTGTGTCGCCCCGGACGTAAGGGCCGTGCTGATTTGACGTCATCCCCCCCTCCTGACACCTTGCGGTGGCAGTCCCGCCAGAGTGCCCAGCATCACCTGATGGCAACTGGCGGCAAGGGTTGCGCTCGTTATGGCACTTGAGCCGACACCTCACGGCACGAGCTGACGACAACCATGCAGCACCTCGACACTGTCCGAAGACTCGCCCATCTCTGGGCGATTCAGGTGCCGTTCGAGCCCGGGTAAGGTTCCTCGCGTATCATCGAATTAAACCACATGTTCCTCCGCTTGTGCGGGCCCCCCGTCAATTCCTTTGAGTTTCATCGTTGCCGACGTACTCCCCAGGTGGATGGCTTATCGCTTTCGCTTGGCCACCGACAGTGTGTCGCCGGCGGTTAGCCATCATCGTTTACGGCGTGGAATACCAGGGTATCTAATCTGTTCTATCCCCACGCTTTCGTGCCTCAGCGTCAGTTACGGATTCGCCAGATGCCTTCGCAATCGGTGTTCTGAGTGATATCTAAGCATTTCACCGCTACACCACTCATTCCTCCGGCGGCATCCGCACTCCAGCGCGACAGTATCAAGGGCAGCCCCGGTGTTGAGCACCGGAATTTACCCCCGACTTGACGCACAGCCTACGCACCCTTTAAACCCAATGAATCCGGATAACGCTCGCATCCCCGTATTACCGCGGCTGCTGGCACGGAGTTAGCCGATGCTTATTCGCCTGGTACTCTCATCGGACGTGCGCGACGCCCTTATTGCCCCCAGGCAAAAGCGGTTCACAGCCCATAGGGCCTCCTTCCCGCACGCGGCATGGCTGGTTCAGGCTTCCGCCCATTGACCAATATTCCTCACTGCTGCCTCCCGTAGGAGTATGGGCCGTGTCTCAGTCCCATTGTGGGGGGCCTTCCTCTCAGAACCCCTACCGATCGTAGCCTTGGTGGGCCGTTACCCCGCCAACAAGCTAATCGGACGCGAGCCAATCCGTCGCCGCCGTAACTTTCAATACAATGCCATGAAGCATCGTATCCCATCGGGGATTAGTCGGCGTTTCCACCGGTTGTCCCCGGGCAACGGGCATGTCGCTCACGCGTTACGCACCCTTCCGCCGGTCGCCGCCAGGATATTGCTATCCCGCGCTGCCCCTCGACTTGCATGTGTTAAGCCTGCCGCTAGCGTTCATCCTGAGCCAGGATCAAACTCTTCTTTGTATAATACACATATTTCCAGTTCGACCCCGACAACTTATTCATCTTTCCTAAAAAAAGAATCAACGCTCTCATTTCGTTCTCGGTACTTGTTGTACTAATCTTTCAATATTGTCAATGAACTTTCCCGTTATTTCCGAAACGGGCTGCAAAGATAGCGACTTTTTCGTTCCCTCCAAACTTTTTTTGACTTTTTTTTCATTTTCACGCAAAAATTAGCGAAAAGAGCACCGATTCTCCGAAAAATAAAGAAAATAACTTGCCCCACGCATAGCGATGAAGCAAGTTATTTCCGATCTCTTATCAAAAGGAGCATCCTAATACCAGACGGCCGGCTCCGCCCCCATTTCAAAGACAAGTTCCCCGCCTTTGACAATGTCGGAATATTCAATGTAAGCCTTATCGTAAGGTTTACCGTTCAAGGTGACGCTCTGGATATAGCGGTTCGCATCACTTAAACCGGAGGCCTTGATCTTGAAAGTGCCTCCAGCGACCTTCAAATCAACCGCCTCAAACGCCGGAGCGCCGAACCAGAACCTTGTTGAAGCAGGCTCGATCTCATAGAAGCCCAAAGCGGAAAGGGCGTACCAGGCTGACATTTGGCCGGCATCCTCATTGCCGCAGAGACCGTCATCGGCGTTCTTATAAAACTCTGAATATATCCGGCGTGCCAGATCGGCTGTCTTGTACGGCTCGCCTGCCATAGTATAGAAATAGATGACGTGGTGGCTCGGCTCGTTGCCGTGGGCGTACTGACCGATGAGGCCGGAGATGTCAGGAGAAGCGTTCTCACCGTCTATTCTGGAATCAGCGGCGAAAAGCGAGTCAAGCCTCTCGACAAACTTCTCGCGGGAGCCGTAGAAATCAACCAGGCCGGAATAGTCGTGCGGAGCGAGCCAGGTATATTGCCAGGCGTTTCCCTCACAATAATCATTAGCGCGATGCTCCGAGGAATATGGATTGAACGGAGTCCTCCAGCTGCCGTCTGTCATCTTTCCTCTTGCGAACAAAGTCTCCGGATCCATATAATTGCGGTAGGAATGGCTGCTGTTACGGAAATATTCAGCTTCATCCGGCTTGCCAAGGTAATCAGCGGCGGCGGCCACAGCTGCATCCGCAATGGCATATTCCATATCAAAGGCTATTGACTCAAGCATTGTGTCTGAAGGAATATACCCGTACTTCTGACGGTAGTTCAGGCCGCGGATGGTGTCCGTCATAGTCGCCTTCATCGCTTCCCAGGCGAGGTCACGGTCAAAGCCGTCGAAGCCTTTCACGACAGCGTCGGCGACGGCGATGACACCAGGGTTGCCGACCATACAGTCCGTCTCGTTGCCGACCAGATGCCAAACTGGAAGACGGCCCTGCTTCCGGTAGATCTTAAGCATCGAAGCGACCATATCGTTCTCCCTTTCCGGATGCAGGATTGTCATCAGCGGCATCTGGGCGCGATAAGTATCCCAAAGGGAGAATGTGGTATATTCAGCCCTCGGATCATCCAGATCACTGAATATCGAAGGCATTATCATCGTGTGGTAAAGCGCTGTGTAGAAAATTGTTCTGGCTTCAGGATCATCAGTGGACACCTTAGCCTTGGAGAGTTCCGCGTTCCAAGCCTCGCGGGCTGCATCGACCGTGGCCTCGAAGTCCCAGCCCGGAAGTTCCGCCGACATATTCAAAGCCGCCTTTTCCTCGCTGGCCGGGGAGACCGCGACCTTCAGCATCACCTGCTCGCCTTCGGTGGTGTGGAAGTCGGCGCGGAAGTAGTTCACTGAATATTCCTTACCCTCAACGGGATATTCCTTGGCGGTGATTTCGTCAATGGAGTCGAACGGCTTTGAGAATTGGGCGCGGAAGTAGATTTTCTGGTCTTTGGCCCAACCCGTAGAAAACCTGTAACCCTCTATGGTACAACTGTCTATGACGGTGAATTTCGTATCGTATGCCCTGTCCCAACAGCCGCCGTTCTCAAGATCGAAGACCACCGCTGAGCTGTCGGAAGCCGGGAAAGTGTAACGGCTGAGGCCGACCCTTGTCGTGGCCGTCATCTCGGCGGTGATGCCGTAGCGGGTCAAAGGAACGCTATAGTAACCTGGTTTGGCGATCTCTTTCGTCCTGTCGGCGTAGGACCACATTCCTGAGGCCTGCGCGGCGGCGATCGCTTCCGGCGAAGCGTCTTTCGGTTCCTCCCCTCTTGAATATCTCACCGTGCCGACCACCGGCATCACGGTGATGTCGAAGAGGTCTCCGATTCCGGTTCCGCTCAAGTGTGTGTGCGAGAATCCGATGACCGTGGAGTCACTGGAATGGTAGCCGGAGCACCAATCCCATTGCTGAGGGATGCTCGTAGGTCCCAACTGCACCGCGCCGAAAGGCACGCTCGCCCCGACAAACACGTGCCCGTGCCCGCCTGAGCCGATCCTGACATTAACGTACCCCGTGTAGTCCTCCAGTTCCGTCGTGGCCGGAGAACAAGCCGCCAAAGCACCGAGGGCGGCGATGATTATTATCCTTATCGTTTTCATCGATGACGATTGAATATTATCGTTCCGCTAAGATACCCATTCTTTTTTGTTGGAGCAAACACGGAATGACATCATTATTATTTCCGGGTCCTATATAGGAGTTGGCTGACATTTCTTTTATAGCACTGATATTTAAACAATTGCGCGCCATTGATAGTCCTGCGCAAGAATCGGTATGTAAAGGACGATAATCTCCATCGTTATCATATAAGACAAGGTGTGGCGGAAGATCCCGGACTTATGCATCGGGTGAAAAAAGTGGCTTTCCGCACCCGACTCCAATCAGTGATGTCTCCCCGGGTGTATAACCACCATTTTTTCACCCGGAATAATAGTTGTTTGGATCTGAAACGACAATGCCGCACCTAAGGTTGATGGATGTGAATCAGGAATGACACCTACTGTTCTGCCACAGTTTCCTTCCACTGGCCCGACACTGATGTCTTGTCCTTGTTGGTACACCAGAAGCGCGTTTCCTGTACCAACGGCATCTTTTTGTCCATTTGGTACACCAGAAGCGCGTTTCCTGTACCAACACATCTCTTATTTCATTTGGTACACCAGAAGCACGTCTCCTGTACCAATGGTGCGCCCCAGTATATTCGGTGCATAACAAAAGCCTCCTCACGTACATTTTCTGTTCTATGGAACAATAGGAGACCCGTTCTTCCAGGTATGAAAAGTTATGCGCACCTAAAACAGCATTCGCTTGATAATTAGCAAGTTGATGTTCCAGGTGTGAGTATATTCGCACACCTAAAAGTCGGCGCCCCCGGTACAGAACGTTCTATTGGTATTCCGGGCTTCCAGGTGCGAGAAACCATACTCACCTAAAACAGCATTCGCTTGATAATTAGCAAGTTGATGTTCCAGGTGTGAGTATATTCGCACACCTAAAAGTCGGCGCACCCGGTACAGAACGTTCTATTGGTGTTCTGGGCTTCCAGGTGCGAGAAACCATACTCACCTAAGACAGCATTCGCTTGATAATTAGTAAGTTGATGTTCCAGGTGTGAGTATATTCGCACACCTAAAAGTCGGTGCCCCCGGTACGGAACGTTCTGTTGGTGTTCCGGGCTTCCAGGTGCGAGAAACCATACTCACCTAAAACAGCATTCGCTTGATAATTAGCAAGTTGATGTTCCAGGTGTGAGTATATTCGCACACCTAAAAGTCGGCGCCCCCGGTACAGAACGTTCTATTGGTGTTCCGGGCTTCCAGGTGTGAGAAACCATACTCACCTAAAACAGCATTCACCTGATAGCCAATGAGTTGATGCTCCAGGTGTGAGTATATTCGCACACCTGAAAGTCGGCGCCCCCGGTACAGAACGTTCTATTGGTGTTCCGGGCTTCCAGGTGCGAGAAACCATACTCACCTAAAACAGCATTCACTTGATAGCTAATGAGTTGATGTTTCAGGTGTGAATATATTCGCGCACCTGAGCGTTACGGCATATTATGGTATGCTGAGCCTTAGATCCTCACAATATTATGTCTGATTAGACTTGAAGGCGCTGTAAACCATTAACAAACAGAGTTTGTGTTTGCCCGCAATCGCTTGGATGTCGGCACGATATGGAGGAAGGTAGTCAACTTGTATATATTTCCCTGCTTTTTTGTAAAATGGCGGCATACGGTTATGCTTCTACGCCTGTGTGAGGTGCGGCCGTATGCTGCCTATGGATCCGAGAACCACAGGCAGCATATCCACAGGCTTCACATCGTACTCAGGACGGTTTTGTATGCCGCCATATTCACAAAATGCGGATGCCGCCCACTCGTATATAATCGTCCACGCAAACAATGTCAGCGATAGCGAGATTGCGGGCGAGGAAAAGGCGTTGCGGCAATATGTTTGTTCAGCGACTGCTTGTTTGCCATATTATCAACCGCCGTATAGTCACCTTATCTTTAGCAATTGACTACAATTGTGCATAAGTTATTGACAGGTAAATTATTGCCGCAAAATATCCATTTTGCCGTAAGTATTTAAGCACCAACGCAATAAGCAAAAAGTCCGTCAACTCCTATATAGTACCTTAATTTAAGAGACAATCGGTGAATTCGCAGGCACTATCACCTGGATATTAACCTGATATCTTAGAAGCTGTTTTGAATTGTTTGAAATGTTCTTTGAGGTGAAAAATCTTCATTTTCTTCCCGCTTCTTCAGTCAGATAGCACCGCTATCTTCCTTGGAAGAAGCGGTCGAAACTGAAGTTTTTCACTCTCAAACCTTCAAACAAACAATTCAAAACAGCTTCTTAAACTTAGTCAACAGACATATAGTTCCCGGAATTCAAACCGGATTCTGAGATTTTGATTATATTTGTTATTATTTAAGGTAATTTGAAAGATTATGGGCTTTTTTACTTTTCCTGGAGAACAGGAGCATAGGAGATTCAACTATAAGCCCCTCTACTACGATAAGGAGGAGGAAGAGCGCCGGCAGAAGTTCGGAAAGGTTGACGGCACTTTTGAGAAAGAAAAGGAGAAAGGTGAATATGTACCTGGCTCCTACATCCGCGGGTCGCTGCGTGAAGGCAACTACGCGAGAAGGACAACCGTGGCCACCAAGGCACAGAAAATCATCGGGATGGTCGGATTGGTCCTGCTCGCTGTGGTCCTGATTTATTTCACGAAATTCTATTCACTGCTTTAGGATGGAACTCAGGATACTGCCTGGAAACATAGCGAATATGATCGCCGCGGGAGAGGTTGTGCAAAGGCCGGCTTCCGTGGTGAAGGAACTTGTGGAGAATGCCGTAGACGCGGGGGCGGAACAGATCTCGGTGATAATCAAGGACTCGGGACGGACTCTGATCCAAGTCATAGACAACGGCAAGGGGATGAATCCGGACGATGCCGTGCTCTGTTTCGAGAGGCACGCCACATCGAAAATCGCGACCGCGGAGGATCTGGAGGACATCACGACCTTCGGATTCAGGGGCGAGGCGTTGGCCTCGATCGCGGCGGTGGCAGAGGTGACGCTGAAGACCCGCACGGAGGATGAGGAGGTTGGCTGCCAGGTCGAGTTCGCGGCGTCGGTCCACAATTCCACGACAGAGATCGCCACTCCGAAAGGGACAAACATAGCTGTCAGAAATCTTTTCTACAATGTGCCGGCCAGAAGGAAATTCCTGAAGTCGGACAACGTGGAGTTCAAGCATATTGTCGAAGAGTTCACGAAAGTGGCTCTGACGAGGCCTGAGATTGGGTTCTCGCTCAGTCACAACGGGAAGGACGTTTTCGTTCTCAAGCCGGCGAAATCCTTGAAATACAGGATTATGGATCTTCTCGGGGCATCTGTCACCGGAGATGTTGTTGATGTCTGCGCGGACACCTCCGTGGTAAGCCTGAGGGGTTTCGTTGGAAGGCCGGACACGGCGAGGAAAACTTTGGGAAACCAGTTTTTCTTCGTCAACGGAAGGTATTTCCGGAGTCCGTACCTGCACAAGGCCGTTATGAAGGCCTACGAGGGGATGATCGCTGACGGAGTCACTCCATCCTATTTCATCTATCTGGAAGTGGATCCGCACAGCGTGGACGTGAACATCAGCCCGACTAAGTCCGAGGTGAAGTTCGAGGACGACTCGTTCATATTCCAAGTCGTCTATGCTTCGGTGAAGGAGGTGCTGGGGAAAAATGCGTTCGCGGGAGGGATTGATTTCAGCAATCCGGAGGCTAACGACATGCCGGTGCTCGGGTCTCATTTCTCTGAATATCAGCCAGAGAGCATTCCGCAGGTGGCGGTTGACGGTGGGTACAATCCGTTTGACCCGGTCACTTCGGCAGGATCTGCGACGGATGAATATGGTGCCGTAGGGAGGGGCGCTTCGACAGGTTCAGCGACCGAACTTGGCGGCCCGGCGAATGAGTTTGGCGGCCCGGCGGGCAAAGGATATGGCTCGGCGACCGGATGGAAAGACTCCGGAAACGAAAGATTCGGGCAATATGTTGACCGGCGGGAGGACTATGGCAAACTTTTCGAAGAGAAAACGCTGCCGGTCACACAGACCATCATCCTCGGCGGAAAATATATCGTCGCCCCGGCAAGGGACGGCCTGATGATTGTGAACGTCAGAAGGGCCAGAGAACGAATACTTTACGACAGGGCGTTGGCGGCCCTCACAAAGAACGAGCACGTCACGCAAGCGAATATGTTCCCGGTGAAGGTAGAGGTCGGAGCCGCGAACAGAGCCGTTTTCGACGACAAGGCCGAGCTGCTCGCCAGACTCGGTTTTGACATCTCACCGTTCGGGACAGACACGATTGTGGTCAACGGGGTTCCGGAAGGATATTCGTGCGAGGCGGGAAAGATCCAGACAATGGTCTCTGACCTGCTGCTGATCCTCTCGGATGACAGTTCATCGCTGCCGGGAGTGATGGAAGCGGCTATGGCTGAGAAGATTGCCCTGCTGGGAGCGTCAAGCTGCGACCCGCTGGCTTCCCCGATGGAGGCACGGCACCTGCTGGACACCCTGCTTTCAAGCAGCAACCCCGAACTGACCGGCAATGGCAAAAGGATCATGGCGATCATGACCTCCGCTCAGGTGGAAAAGTTATTTTAATTTTTTGAATATTATAGGATTATGCCCTACTACTACGATGACAGACAATCAGGAATAGGCGGATTCCTCAACAGGTTCCCGCCGGTCACACGGAATATTCTGCTGATCAATATCGTGATGTACATCGCCACGGTGATCAACCAGAACTTCATGGTCAGCACATTCGCGATGTTCTACCCGGCCTCCCCATTCTTCCGCATCTGGCAACCAATCACTTACTTGTTCATGCACGGAGGGTTCTGGCATCTGTTCTTCAACATGTTCTGCCTCTTGATGTTCGGTTCGGCACTGGAGAGGACGATCGGTTCAAAGAAATATCTCATCTTCTATTTCGTGGCCGGACTCGGAGCGGTGCTGACCCACACTGTCGTGGAATATTTCCAGATGGAGGCAATGGCGTCAGCCAATTCGGGAATCCTCTCCGCAGGACAGATCAATCTTCTGCGCACCCCTACGCTCGGAGCCTCCGGAGCGATCTATGGAATCCAGATCGGCTACGCTATGCTTTACCCGAATGACATCTGGACATTGATATTCCCGCCAATCTCTCTGAAGGCCAAATGGTTCGTCCTGATATTCATCGCCATTGAACTCTTCACCGGCGTGACCGGGACAATGGACGGCGTGGCGCATTTCGCCCACCTCGGAGGAATGCTGTTCGGCTTCCTGCTACTTCTCTACTGGAAAAAATCCGGAAAACTCTGGCAAAGGTGACAAACTGATCTGGGATGAGCGGGAATTCACATGAGACTTCGTTCAGCGGCATCATGGCGAGATTGCTGATGTTGATTTCGGCTTTCCTGCTTCTGCTCAGTTACGCCTCGATGGTCGTGAATCCGGCAAAAGCCTGGTATATGACCGTCTTCGGGCTTGTTCGTGCCTATCGCGATCCTGAACGGGATATTCCTTGTCCTTGCGATCAAAAGAGGCTCGAGTTCGTTTCTGATTCCACTGCTGGCGTTGCTCCCTTCGCTGATATTCATCGGCCGGTATTTCCAGTTTTCATCCGGTGCGGCGGAAAGAGGATCAGAGACAGTCAAAATACTGACTTACAACGTGGGGCACTTCGCCTTGGGGAGCGCTCAAGAGTTCAAGGAAGAAGGCGGCAGGGCGGCATGCGCCGACTCGGTCGTGAGGTTCATCATGGAGAACGATGCCGACATCGTGTGCCTTCAGGAAGTCAATCTGCCTGGGGAATATGATGTGGCGAGGTTCTTCGAGAAGCGTTTCCCCGGGTACCATGTTGGTTACTTCATGTTCGTGACAGACAAGGGAAGTTACGGCAACGTGACACTGAGCAAATTCCCTATTCTCAACAAGGGGAAACTGATGTTCGACAAAAGCTCGAATCTTGCGATATTTACTGACCTGAAAATCGGAGAAGGTGCCGAAATCCGGGTCTATAACTGTCATTTTGAGAGTTATAACGTGTCGTTGTCACGGCTCAAGAAGTCTGTGGCGGACAAGGACGGAGAACTGATGTGGGAGACGGAGGAGAAAATGAAGAAGTCCATCAGAAGGAGGCCGGAGCAGGTGGACAAAGTGATGTCGGACATCGAGGACTGCACGCTGGAGGCCATCGTGACGGGAGATTTCAACGACAATCCGATGTCGTACACCTACAACCGTCTAAAGAAGGGCCGGGACGACTCCTTCGTGGAAGCCGGCAAAGGCTTCGGAGCGACATATTCATTCCTCTGGCCTTTCATCCGCATCGATTATATTCTTTACCCGTCGCATTTCACCGCCGTCTCCCATTCCGTCCCCCGCGTCCGCTACTCAGACCATTATCCTGTCATTGCGGAGATTAACCTGAAATAGCACACCGAAGACTTTGTGACCGAATATAGGTTTGAACCATTCTGACAATTTACCCCATAGGCATATACCCCTCTCGACCCAAGAATTTTGGTAACGTGCAAAATTCTGGTTGAGAGGGGTATTGCCTATCCTTTAGTACTACTGAACAGAATTAATGTCAATGAGATTGTTGAGGATCGCATAGACGGTGAGACCGGCGACGGTCTTGATGCCGGTCTTGCGCGTGATGTTCTTACGATGCGTGATGACGGTGTAGATGGACAGGCTGAACTTGTCGGCGATCTCCTTGTTGAGCATCCCCTGCGCCACACAAACCAGAATCTCCTTCTCCCGCGCCGAAAGCTCATCCCCATCGGAAGCCACGTCAGGCTGCCGAGAATCATCCGCCGAATGAATCTTCTTCAATATCCCCACAGAATCATCATACAACGAAATAGCCCCGTCATACTGCTTCAGAACATCCTCCGTCACAGCCGGCCCCTCCAACGCAATCACGGAAGCGTCGCAAAGCTCGGCGATCGCCAGACGCCCCTCCTTCCGACCCTGGAAATCAAAGACAGACGGGTCAATGATGATGATGTCCGGAGCCAGATTGCGAAGCCTCGCCTCGCTGGCCCTTGAACAGTCAACCAGATTCTCCTGAACCTGAAATTCCCCGTGTTCAGAAAGAATGCTCACAAGCCCCCTGGCGACAATGTCAGACGGCACGATCAATGTCACAGTCTTCCTATTTTCCATCACGCTCAAACCCGCTTACTATCGGCACAAGAATATTATTCTCAACGTAGGTATGCCTCCTCAGATCATCGTGCAGATGATAGATTGACAGCAACACCATAATCTTCAACTCGTTGGAGCAGTCCCCCGGAAGATATTTCATCACGATGTTCTTCAAGTCCTCAAGCTTCTCCTCCACGTTCTCGTGATGCTCCTCGAACTGCTCGATGGAATATTCAGAGTCTCCCGCCGCGCCTCGCAGCAGGGACTCGACATACGGAAAGACCACCTCCTCCTCGTAGGCGAAATGCTTGTCAAGCTCATCCCTGTAGTCGTTGAAGAATTTCAGGACAACCTTCTTCTGCTTCTCGTTGAACGGAGCCACAAGCTTGTCGAACGAGTTCTCCAACACACGGAGAGCCCGCCCCATATAATAAAGGTGCGAGCTATGCAGGTAGTCTATGATGTTCCGGATGTCGCCGCCGGCCAGTTCCTCCTGTGACGGAATGTGATCCGGAAATGAGTAAACGTTGCAGATCAGGATGAATGTGTCCGGGTCGATGCCACATTTGCGGCAGGCCTCGGCCACCGGCAGCCCGGCGTACTTCAGGTCAAGACCCATTCTGGAAATCACCTGAAGCAGGCTGTAGTCGATGTCGATCAAGTCCGACACGGACATATCTATTGTATATTTCTTCATATTCAGATTTATTTACATTCCCTCAAGCCTTCGCGCCTTCACCGAAAGCGGAGGAAGAAGAAACTCCCCTACAAATATATTAAATATTCCTCAATAGCCTCTATATCAGCAGTGCGGTGATGTGGAAGCCGATGAAGGCGGCGAGCCAGGCGACCACCATCGTGTAGGCGCAGACGGCTATGGCCCAACGCCATTTGCCGGTCTCGTTCCTGATGGCAACAAAGGTCGCTATGCAAGGGAAATACAGGAGAATGAATATCATGTAGGCCACGGCGGCTGGCAGGCTGACCGAGCGCGCCAATGTGCCTTGAAGCTGGGTGTCGGCGGCAAGGACATCCGTGTCGGCGGCCTCGACAGCTTCGGAGACAGCCGGCTCCGAAGCGTACATCACGCCCAAAGTACTGACAACCAACTCCTTCGCAACGACACCAGTCAACAGGCCGATGTCCATCTTCCAACTGAAACCGAGCGGATCCAAAGCCGGAGAGACAGCCTTGCCGAGCTGGCCGATGTACGAATGTTCCTGCTGATACTCAGCGCCTTTGTCGGAGCGCGGGAAATAGCCAAGGCACCAGATCACGACTGAGCCGATGAGAATCGTGGTCGCCATCTTCTCAAGATACTGCTTGCCTTTCTCCCAGGTGTGGCGCCAGATGGCCTTGCCGGTCGGCACCCTGTAAGGCGGCAGCTCCATCACGAACGGGAGGTCATCCTCCTTGATGAAACGGCTCAGCACGACCGCCGACAGAATCGCCAGCAGGACTCCGAGGAAGTATATTCCTAAAAGAGCGAGGGCAGAGTTATGCGGGAAGAAAGCCCCGGCGAGCAGGACGAAGATCGGCAGCCGGCCGGCGCAGGACATGAACGGGATGATGGCGATCGTGATGAGGCGGCTTTTGCGGCTCTCGATGGCTCTGGTCGCCATGATCGCCGGCACGTTGCAGCCGAAGCCCATAACCATCGGGATGAAGGACTTGCCGTGAAGGCCGATGCGGTGCATCAACTTGTCCACGATGAACGCGGCGCGCGCCATATACCCGGAGTCCTCCATTATCGAAAGGAAGAAATAGAGTATCAATATGTTAGGCAGGAACACCAGCACGCTTCCCACGCCGGCGATCACGCCATCCACGAGAAGATCCTTGAACCAGCCGTCCTTCATAAAGTTCGCGACGAAATCCCCGAACTGCCCCACCAGCCAGTCGATCCAGTTCATCGGATAGTTGCCCAAGGTGAACGTGGACTGGAAAATGAGGTAAAGAAGGAGTATGAAGATCGGGAACGCGGCCCATTTGTTCGTGACGACAGCGTCAATCCTGTCGGTGACGGTCTTCCGCGGCCTGGCTTCGACATGCTGGGTGTAAGTCTCGGCGAGGGCTCCGTGGATGAATGAATATTTCGCATCGACGATGGCGGACTCCGGACTCGTGTGGATCAGGTTCTCGATGCGGGCTGTCTCCTCGGAGCGCACCTGGGCAATCTCGCCGGCGTTCGGCAGGGTGGCGATCACCCCGTCGATCTGCTTGTCGTTCTCCAGATACTTGATGGCCAGATAGCGGGTGGAGTACCTGTCCCGGATGTCCTGGTTCTTCTGGATCAGGAGCTTGATGCGGTCGATGCTCTTCTCCAGTTCAGGGCCGTGGTTGATGTGGATGTGTCTGGCCAGCCTCTCGTCGTGCTGCTCGTAGATTTTGATCACGGTGTCCAGCAGCTCGGGGATGCCGGTCCCGTCACGGCTCACGGTCGGACAGACAGGCACACCAAGAAGATAGCCAAGTTGCTGGGTGTCAAGGCTGTCTCCCCTCGCCTGAAGCTCGTCGTACATATTCAGAGCCATCACCACACGAAGGTTCATGTCGATAACTTGGGTAGTGAGGTAGAGGTTCCTCTCGATGTTGGAAGCGTCCACGACATTGACCACGACATCAGGCACGTTCTCGACCAGGTTCTTGCGGACGTAGAGTTCCTCAGGGCTGTAGGCTGACAATGAATATGTTCCCGGCAGATCCACGAAGACGAACCTGTAGCCGCCATATTCAAAATGCCCTTCCTTCGCGTCCACTGTCACGCCGCTGTAGTTGCCGACGTGCTCGTGGCTGCCGGAGGCGATGTTGAAGAGGGATGTCTTTCCGCAGTTCGGGTTGCCGACGAGGGCGACGCGGATGACGTGGTGCCTCTCCTTTGCCAGACGGGCCATCTCCAGATTCAGCGCGGCGACCTCATCGCAGTCCACGTCGCAGATGGACGTGAAGTCCTGCTTGGAGTCAACGGAGGCCTTGGCCTCCTCCTCGCTGATCACGTCGATCAGTCCGGCTTCAGAGCGGCGCAGCGAAACCTTGTAACCAAGTATTTCATATTCAATAGGATCTTTAAGCGGAGCGTTCAGCACGACCGCAACACGCTTTCCGGAGATGAAGCCCATCTCGATGAGCCTCTTCCGGAACCCCCCGTGGCCGTTCACCTTGGCGATGACTCCGACCTCTCCAGTCTTCAGTTCAGAAAGTTTCATATACCTTGTCTCCCGCAGACAAGTGATTGCCTGCTGTAAAAATTATCTCTCAGTTGCCACCAACACCGCCGGCATCCCACTCCTCCAGCATAGTAACATCTTAGTAACATTCAAAAAATAACCTGCATCATCTTAAGGAATCTTTTCGGTCTATATCTCTTTTCTCATCAGTCATGTGCCACCGGCACACTCCTTCTTCAAAAAAAGATCTATCCTCGAAAATCTTCTCTTAATCTGAAGCAACTTATTATTTTCATGTTCCTTAATATTCAAATTACGATACAAAAATATTCATTTTGTAAGATTTTCACAATCGCTAACTGTTGGTATTCGCCAGCGTGGCAGGCAAGAAGTTGATTATCAACTATAAGAGCCATCTCCTGGTGTCAAATCCTAGACCAGGATATCGGTCATTTAGCTATAAAACAAGCAGTTAAGTGCCACGGCACTAAAGAGAGGGCGCATCACCGTGCTGGTCACCATCACAAAGAGTGGTTAAGAAGCGGGAATATTTCCCAATTTATTGGCATTGACCAAAGATTGGTTTGATGTTAATTTTGCAGCCTGAAAAAAAGGAAAATCAAAAAGTGTTCGAGGCAAAAATAAAGTCATTAACCATCATCGTGGCGGCGACGTTGCTGTCTATCAGCGCGTTCGCCCAGGTTGGCGGCACCGTTGTCGATCAGGCGGACGGCTCGCCGGTCGCCGGAGCCGCCGTGACCATAAAAGGTAACCAGGCGGTCTGGGATGTCACTGACTCTTTGGGGCGGTTCAAGCTGAAGGCCACCGGCGGGACGCTTCAGATCACTTGTCTTGGTTACAAAACGCTGACCACAGCGGTAAGGAAGGACGGAAGATATTCATTAGCCCAAGATTCATTCGCCATCAACGAGGTGGTGGTGACGGCGACCGAGAGCCACGGGCTGACAAGCTCGTCACGGATCGGGCAGGACGCGATCGCGCATATCCAGCCGTCAAGTTTCGCTGACCTGCTGGAGTTGCTGCCAGGCGGACGCTCCGTAGATCCTTCATTCTCAACTCCGAAGACCATAGATTTGAGAGCTGTTTCGGTCTCCGGTGACAACTACAACACCTCATCCCTCGGAACACGTTTCCTCATCGATGGAGTTCCGGTCAACAACGACGCGAACCTCCAGACCACACCGGCCTACAGTAACTACGGATCATCATTCGTCAACGCCGGAGTCGATATGCGCACAATCACAACCGAGGATGTGGAATCCGTCGAGATCATCCGCGGAATCCCTTCAGTTGAATATGGCGACCTCACCAGCGGCCTTGTCAACATAAAGCGGCGCAAGGGCGGCAACGACACCAGAGCCCGCTTCAAGGCCGATATGAAGAGCAAGCTCTTCTACCTCGGCAAGGATCTGGAGTGGGGCAAGACCGACAAGCTGACGATGAACTTCAGCGGTAACTTTCTGGATTCCAGGGCGGATCCAAGGAACACGAGACAGAACTACAAGCGTCTGACCGGAAGCTACAGGATCGGCAAGACCTGGACCGGGGAGCTTGTCAGAACCCTCAGTGGAAGCCTGGACTACACCGGTTCGTTCGACAACCAGAAGTCCGACAAGAATCTGGACTTCGGCTGCGGTCCGATCGAGACCTACAAGTCCAACTACAGCCGCTTCGCGCTGGGCGGGGAATATACAGTCCCGGAGCAAGAGCCTGAAATCGTTCTTCCAAAGCCTCGACATCACAGGGTCCCTGACCTACGAGAAAGACCTGATCGACAGATGGAAATTCGTGGAATATAGTTCACCGATGCCGCTTTCGACCAGTCTGGAGGAGGGCGAGTTCGATGTCACGATCGTGCCTTACAAGTACGAGGCTACCCTGAAAGTGGATGGAAAGCCGTTCTACGCCTACCTCAACGGCACAGCGAAGTTCCGCAAGGACTTAGGGAGCATCTCAAACACATTCAAGACCGGTGCCCAGTGGAATGTCAACAAGAACTTCGGCAAAGGCACCATATTCGATCCCGAGAGGCCGTTCTCCGTGGATATGAATGTCCGCCCGAGAGATTATTCCTCAATCCCGGCCACACACCAGATGTCGGCTTTCATCGAAGACAATTCCGTCTGGACTTTCGGAAACGGGTTCAAGGCCGAATGGCTCGCCGGAGTGAGGGTGGCGGCGATGGCGGGAGCCGGAAAGGAATATTCAGTGAATATGAAGCCGTACTTCGACCCGAGGCTGAACCTCAGGCTGGAGAAATCCCTCGGCAAGGATGTCAAGGTCGGACTGTCCGGAGGAGCCGGATGGCACACGAAGTTCCCGACGATGGATCAGCTTTATCCGGATCCTATCTATTACGATGTCACTCAGATGAACTACTGGCCTGTCGAGGAGAATCTTCGCAGGATCAACGTCTATGTGCTGAAGATAAATCCGACCAACTTCGGTCTCAAGGCGGCGAGGAACTTCAAGTGGGAGATCGCCGCCGATGTGCAGGTCGGCCGGGAGTTCTCGTTCAACATCGACTATTTCAAGGAGGATATGACCTCCGGGTTCAGGTACGCCAGCGAGTTCACACGGCTCATCTACAAGGACTACCAAGAGGAGACGATCGACAAAAGCACCCTTACCGGCCCGCCTTCCGTGGAGACGACCCCGTGGATTCCGGACACGCTTCTGGTGGGATATTCATTCAACACGAACGGCAGCCGCACCCTCAAGGAAGGCATCGAGTTCACCTTGTCCGCTCCGAGAATCCGCCCGATCAGGACCAAGGTCACCGTCAGCGGAGCCTGGTTCAGAACGAGGTACAGCAACAGCCAGCCGACATATTACAGGCCTTCGGTGGTCGTGGCCGGCAAGACCTATCCTTACGTCGGCTACTACAAGGACACGGACGGTTTCCTGCGCGAGGTGTTCAACACGAACTTTATGTTCGACACCCAGATCCCGAAGCTTGGGATGATCTTCTCGACCTCGTTCCAGTGCCAATGGTTCACCGGAAGCCAGAACACGGCGAAAGACGCCCGCCCGATATCCTACATCGACAAGAATCTGGAGAGCCACCCTTTCACGGACGAATCCGCCGCGAACGGAATCCTGGCGCAGATGATCCGGGAATATACCCCTTCGATGTCCATCTATTTCAGGATCCCGTTCAGTATGAACATCAACCTCAAGGCCACCAAGAAGATCTACCACGACAAGATCTCCTGCGCCCTGTTCGTGAACAAGATTCTGGATGTCTCGCCTGACTACAGGACGAATATGGGCATCCTCGTCCGCCGCTCCGTCCTGCCGTACTTCGGAATGGAGCTTAACTTCAAACTTTAATGAATATGCTGACACACAAAACCATACGAAATATTCTCCTGATGCTTTCGGTCGTCCTTTGCGGGTGCGAGAAAGACTCCGGCCAGAACGTATTCTCGATCGTGACCCTCAACGTGACCTGCCCGTCCGTCAGCGCCGGAATTGAAAGGGTCGAGGTGGACAATTCCCTTGACGGGTCATTCATCCGAGACCTCAACACGAGGCAGGAATATGATATTCCGACATTTCAGGTTGGGACCGCCACGGTCAAGCTCAGGAAAGGAATATATATGATCTCCTTCGACGGCAAGGCCGTGTTCAGCGACGGCCAGCGCAAGAAGGTACGTTTCGCGGGTTACAACTCGCCGATGACCTCCGTGACCTTGCTGAACGACAAGGAGACTTTGAACCTTGAATTGACAGTACTGAAATGAACAGGATCGTCTGCATAATATTCACAGTTCTGGCGGCCGTGACACCGGCCCGTGGACAAGATAAATCTGATGTCAACTCGGCCTCGGAGAGATATCTGTCCCCTGTCCGTGCCTTGGGGCGAAGCGAGATCGCCGGCCACAACGCAGGCAGTTTCCTGCTCTGGGACATCCCGACATATTCAGAGATCAAGGCGGTCTATGACTTGCGCCGGGAGGATGACGCTCTACTGCCACAGGAAGGCGACGGGCTGGATCAGGGTTCGGTGAAGGTATATTCATTGATCAGATTGCAGAACCATTCGGCGGTCAGGGCCGGGGCGGAATATTCAAGAGGGGTGAAAAGGAACGTCCTTTGGAACTCCACATCGGATTTTGAGCTGCTCTACCCGGATGTGATGGTGGACACGATCGGAGGCAATCTCCAGAAGGAGCAATATTCATTCTACGGAGCTTGGTCCAGGCTGATCGGGAAGGCGCACATCGGGGTTTACGGTGGTTACAGGGCACTGCACGAGTTCCGTCAGGTGGATCCGCGTCCAAGATCGGTCACATCCGACCTGAACGCCGCGCTGACCGGTGGAATCGCCGCCAAAGGCTATGTCTTTGACCTTAACGCCGCGTTCAGGGTTTACAAACAGTCGCAGGATGTCAGTTTCTATGATCCGCTTGGGGCGAACACCTCGGAACTGCATTTCACAGGTCTGGGAAGCCATTTCGCCAGATTCGACGGTGCGGGAGACTTTACCTCAAGCAGGTACAATGGCCACGGTTGGGAAGTCTCCGCGACGGTCATGCCGGGCCATCCCGACGGTTGGACCGGATTGCTGTCCTACAACAGCTTGGGCATCGAATGTCTGTTGGTCGCCAACAATGAAGTGCCGATCACGGATCTGTGGATTCAGAAAGTGGACGGTCTTGTCGGTTACAAACGGCTCAGCGGCTCCGTGAAGTGGAATATTCTCGCAGGGATAGGCTACGAGCTGCGGCAAAGCACGGAGAACATCATCGACACGGGCAAGAACAAGGAATATGCTGTGTTAGGTTCCCTGACTATGTACCGGAACCGGATTCTGTCCGCCAATCTTAAAGGCGCGGTGGAGATTCCGTCAGCCGCAGGAACGATCAGCGTGGCACCGGACTTTGAATATTACCAATCGTCCGCCGAATACATATTCCCGAAAAGGGAGATGTCCTTCGGATTCGCGGAGGCGGGTTTGAACGCGGGTTTGAGGAAGTCGCGCAAGGAGTGGCTGTTCAGCGCCGAGGTGAGGTTCAACCACGCATTCGGGATGGCCGGGACGCTTTCGATTCCGGCGGAGTACACTGAAGCGAGGGTTCTGGATCATTACGAGCATTTTCATTCGATGATCACCTCAGACCGGACGACAGCCGGACTGAGCCTTGGAATCCAGCGCAAGGTCGGGCAGAACACCGCCGTTTTCCTCAGGCCGGACTTCACGTTCAGAGCCATCGACGGCTTTGGGCACGCTGGGTTTCTGACCGCCGCGATAGGACTGGCGTTTTAGAAAAGAATTCAATCATTGTTAACAACTAATAGATTATGAAAAAGTTACTTTTAATCCTTTCGGCAGCGCTCGCGCTTGCGGCCTGCAAAGATGAAAATCCGGTCTTCACAATTTCAACCGAGGAGTTGAAGTTTGACGCCAACGGAGGCGAGCAGAAAGTTTTCATCTCCACCAACAGAGACTGGACGGCACAGGTGCCGCAGACAGACACTTGGTACACGGTCTCAGCTCTCAGCGGAACTTCCGACACAGAGATCACCGTCACGGTCGAGCCTTACGAGGGCGCTACCCCGAGAACCTCTACGCTGACATTCGACACGGCTCTCGGACTGCAATCTTTCAAGATCACCCAGAACGGTCCTGTTCCGCCGGAGCAGCCTGAGTCTTCCGCTTTGAAGGTCAGAGGCAAAGGTGGCAGAGTCGCTTTCCCTGCCGTTCAGGGCTATGTGTATGAAGTAGGTGAGACTCCGGAATGGATTTCCGTGGCCGAGACCAGAAAGGACAGTGTCGTCCTTCAGCTTGACACCAACAGGACCGACGCTTACCGTACCGCTGATGTTGTTCTCAAGACAACCGCCGGAGCGGAATTGGAGAAAGTCTCTCTGGAGCAAAGCTGGAGAAACATCGAGCCGGGCGAGGTTCTTATCGAGGAAGTGTTCTTCACCAGCAACGCTCTTCCTACAACCGGCAAGCCGGACAAGTTCCACGGGGACCAGTATTTTAAGATCACGAACAACTCCGACGAGCTTCTCTATCTTGACGGCCTTATGATCTCAGAGGCAAAGTACCCTTCTTCCACAAAGACTCCGTTTGAGTTCCTGGATCCGATCAAGAAAGAGGCCTGTGGTGTGGGAACCGTCTATGTCATTCCTGGCGGCGGACACGATGTTCCTGTGGAGCCTGGTAAATCCCTGATCATCGCGAACAACGCGCAGAACCATCTGGCGACCAATCCGAACTCATTCGATCTGAGCGGCGCTGATTTCGAATGGTATGACAAGTCCACCTCATCATCCAACCAGGATGTGGACAACCCGGATGTGCCGAACCTTGACATCTGGTTTACTTACACACTTTCAATCTGGGTTCTCCACGACAGAGGATTCGAGGGTTACATCATCTCTATGCCACCTTACGGTGTCACAAAGGAATCCTACCTCGCCGGCTATAAGTGGGAAGGCAAATACATCAACCACTCCCTCGCCGGAGACTTTGAGATGAACATCTCCAGAGCCTACAAGATTCCTAACACTTGGGTTCTGGACGGCGTGAACACCGCCATCGAGGAGAACTTCCAGTACACCAGTTGGGATGAGTCCATCGACGCCGGCTGGACACACTGCGGCAAGATCGACAAGGACCCTGAGCGCTACGGCAAGTCCGTCCTCCGCAAGAGAGGCGATGACGGCAAGCTGACCGACACCAACAACTCCACCAACGACTTCACCCCGGACTCCACACCGTCGTTGAAAAAATAGGACGATTGGTCAAAAACAGGTAAAAACGGCTATCCCGGATTTTGTGACATACAAAATCCGGGATAGTTGTTTTTTTATCACTTTTTATGCATTTTTTTCCATTCCAATGATAGTTCCAACATGCCATTCACCCCATCTCCAATCAACCTGAAAGTCGCCGTTTCCATGAAAGGACACGCACACAGGGGGGGGGGTAACCGCCTCATTATTAATCACTTATGGATATAAAAGATGAACGGGGTTTGCTGTCGCAGCAGACCCCGTTCGCAATTCTAACCTAAACTTAACCTATGAAAAAACTATTCGTTGCAAAGGTATATCTTTTTTATAAAACAAGCAAGGTTGGATGAATTTAATTTGTTCCAAACTACTGTTTTTCTGCTCCAAAAGGCGGAAATGATGTTTTTTGCCTTTTTTGCTATTGTTATTCTGCATCTTTTTCCGTTTCCGATGCGACCTCTTCAGTAATCTGCACCTTCGGCAAACAACTTTCGTCAAGTTTGATTGTCTTGATGCGGACATCCATCAAAGGTTTGTCCCTCTGATCGGTAGCCACCTGCGCTATTCTGTCAATCACATCGAGGCCGCTGACCGTCTCCCCGAAGACAGTGTAGGCACCGTCAAGCTGAGCACAGGCATTAGCGTCCTGCACAATGTAGAACTGCGAGCCGGATGATTCCTTCTTCGGGTTGGCCACATCGCCTCTGCGAGCGGCGGCGAGAGCGCCCTTCTTGTGGGTATATTCAGGGACAAACTCCGCGGGGATCGTGTATCCCGGGCCTCCCTGGCCGTACTTAGCCACAGCAGCGGCGGAAGTGTCACGCGTGAAAGGGTCGCCTCCCTGGATCATGAACCCGTTGATGACCCTGTGGAAGAGAAGGCTGTCATAGTAGCCTCCCAAAGCCAGTTTCTCGAAGTTCTCCCTGTGCAAAGGAGTCTTGCTGTAAAGTTTAACCTTGATTGTACCGAGATTGGTCTCGATGTCAAAAACCGGCTCTTCCGGCAAAGTGGCGATTGTCTCCATGATTGTCTTTGCTTTTGCGGCTTCCTCAGCGGCCGCGATTGAATCCTGGCGGGCCTTCTCGGCGGCAGCCTCGGCGGCGGCTTTCTTGGCTCCGCTGCCACAGCCGAACATCATGGCCGCGGTGGCGGCACATGCCAGGATAGTGAAAATGTTCTTTCTCATATTCATTGAAAATTAAAATTTGCGGTAGTTGTAGCCAAGGATGTCGAAGATCTTGAAGGACTCGGCCTGAAGAGCGGCTTTGTACCTGTCAAGATTCTTGTCCTCCGGCCTGCACCACTGCACCTCGCTCAATGCGGTCATACGAGGCAGGAGCATGTACTCCAGATGCTCCGGCGTGGCGACATATTCAGTCCAAAGGTTGGCCTGGACGCCAAGGATATGCTTCCGCTGCTCCGCGTCAAGCCCCTCAAGAGGCTCGTAGCCGTAAACTTTCTCAAGCGGAAGATCTCCGCCGATGCCGAAAGGCTCCTTGTCCTGATCCTCGGACTGATAGTAGTCAAAGTAGCAGTAGGTGTTTGGGGTCATGATGACGTCAAATCCCATCGCGGAAGCCTTGATGCCGCCGTCCGTGCCTCTCCATGACATCACGGTCGCACCCTTGGCGAGCTCGCCCTCAAGGATCTCGTCCCAGCCGATGATCTTGCGGCCGTGGTCGTTGAGGAACTTCTGGACACGTGCCGTCACATAGCTCTGAAGGAACTGCTCCGCAGTGTGATGCTCGTCAGCCTTGATGCCAAGGGCCTTGATCCTGGCCTGGCAGGCAGGGCACTTCTCCCACTCGGTCTTCGGGCACTCGTCGCCGCCGATGTGGATATATTCAGAAGGGAAGATGTCCATCAGCTCCGTGAACACATCCTCAAGGAAAGTGAACATTCCATCCTTACCGGGGCAAAGGACCTGATCCGAGATGCCCCATCTGGTCCAGACCTCGTAAGGGCCACCGGTGCACCCAAGCTCCGGATAGCCGGCCAAGGCACCCATCATGTGGCCAGGAAGGTCAATCTCCGGGATCACCACAATGCCCAACTTGCCGGCGTAGGCGACAATGTCCTTCATCTGCTCCTGAGTGTAGTAGCCACCGTAGCGGACGCCGTCATTACTGCCCCAATCCTTCTTGATGACAGTACCGTTTCTGAACGCTCCTACCTCGGTGAGCTTAGGGTACTTCTTGATCTCAACCCTCCAGCCCTGGTCGTCTGTCAGATGCCAATGGAAGCGGTTGAGCTTGTACATGGCCATGACGTCAAGATATTTCTTGACTTCCTCGACGGAGAAGAAATGCCTCGAGCAGTCAAGGTGCATGCCTCTGTAGCCGAAGCGAGGCTTGTCCTGGATCTTCACGCAAGGGAAGAGGAACTTCTCCGCCGGGTTCGGCTCATTACCAAAAATATTGACGCTCGTGAGCTGCTTCAATGTCTGGATCGCATAGAGGAATCCGTTGTAGGAAGACGCTCTGACAATGCAGTTCGCCTTAGTGATGTCAATTGAATATTCCTCCTCCGCGAGATTGGCATCTTTCAGGAATATGAAGCCCTTCACCTTGGCGCAATCCTTCGCCAAACCGACCGGTGTGGCGTAGGAGCATATTCTTCCGCTGACGAATGTGATCTTGTCGGCGAATTCCTTGATGATCTCCTGACTCTTGGCATCAATGGCCTGATCGCAGTTGAAATTGGCGCCGGCACCCTTGAACGTACCTTTCCCAACCTCGACGCTTTGAGGATAAGGGATGACATTGATCGTTGTTTCGGATTCCTTCGCCTTCATTGAACAAGACGCGAAGAGAAGCGCGAGAGCGATGATGTTGATGACTTTTTTCATTTTTGAATATTTTAACGTTGATTCATGCACAAAGTAATCCTTAAAAATACAGGCAAATCCTTTCAAGTTTGCCGGCAAACGCTAAAGATACGAAATTCTTTCGGTTATCAATACAGCAGCAAGCCCAGAATGCCTCCCGCGATGATTATCTTGATCGGTCCGATCCTGAATACCATAGATGCGACGACGGCCGCCGCGAACAGCCCCCAGCTGATCCAGTCCGGGAAATTTTCCTTGACTATGCTGATTTCAGGCACGATCCCGTTCCAGTCCACAGAGAACATCAGGATCAGGGCGGCGGCTCCGATAAGGCCGACAACGGCTGGCCTGAGACTGGCGAGAACGCTGGCGAACACCCTGCTGTTCTTGAATTTCGTGTAGAACTTGACTATCGCCAGAACAATCATGAACGAGGGAAGAATCACGGCGAACGTGGCCGACAGCGAGCCGAGGATCCCGACAAGGTGACTCGCACCGGCCTGGTGCAGTACCTCATAGCCGACGTAGGTGGCGCAGTTGATCCCCACCGGACCCGGGGTCATCTGGGAGATGGCCACGATGTCAGTGAAAGCGCTCTCGGTCAGCCATCCGTGAGCCACAACGACCTGTGTCTGGATGAACGACAGCATAGCATAGCCGCCGCCGAAGGTGAACAGCCCTATCACAAAGAAAACCCAGAAAAGCTGGAGGATAAGAGCAAGTTCAGTCATTTTTAGCCTCCTTTTTGTTTTTGATGACAGCAATGCTTGCCGAAACCACGATCAGTACAAGCAGGATGTAGATCGGAGAGAAGCTCAGGAACGCCACGAGGAAAAGTGTCACGATGGAGACAGCCCAGGCCCACCAGGTCTTGTTGTTCTTCCTCGCCATGTTGATCATCGGCACGGCGATCAAAGACACCACCACCGGACGGATGCCTTTGAATATTCGCTCAACCACAGGATTGTCCCTGAAGTTTGTGAATATCATAGCGATAAGCAGGATCGTGATGAACGAAGGGATCACCGATCCGAGGGTCGCGACAACGCTGCCTTTCACTCCGTGAAGCTTGTGGCCCACGAAAATGGACATATTCACCGCAAGCACTCCCGGGGCGGACTGGGCCATCGCTATGATGTCCGGGAGTTCCTCATCGGTCATCCAGTCCCTCTTTATCATCTCGTCCCGGATCAGGGGTATCATGGCGTAGCCTCCTCCGATGGTGAAGGCTCCGATCTTGGCGAAGACCGTGAAGATCTGCCAAAGGGAGACTCCTTCCTTGGAGGCATTCAGTGTTTCTTCCGACATATTCATTGATTATAATTAACCATAGCGGCCACGACTTCGCGCGAGGTTCTGCCGTCTGGGCCATGGGAGGAGGAGTGAAACTCCTTGCACCCGGTTGATGCCTCAAGCCGGGCGATGTTCCCCGGCCTCACTCCTGAGCCGGCGAGGATGATGATTCTGCCTGCTGCCTTTTCATTCAGTTCCTTGAGAGTCGGCTCGCCATCATTGACATTTGAGGCGTGTCCGGCGGTCAGCAGCCTGTCGCACCCGAGAGCGATAATATCCTCCAACGCCTTGAACGGGTCGGCACACTCATCGAATGCGCGGTGGAAGGTGACATGAAGCCCCCCAGCCTCGGCCATCAATCTTCTGACAGCCTCGGTGTCTATGCTTCCGTCCTTTCTCAATGCTCCGACCACAACACCGTTCACCCCCAGTTCCCGGCACATCCTGACAGATTCAATCATCGCATTGATCTCATCCTCATCATAGACAAAGTCGCCACCGCGAACCCTTATGAGCACGTTCACCGGGATATTCACAGCACTTAATGTCGCCTCAATGTCGCTTCGGCCTGGGGTGACACCGCCACAGGACAGATCCTTGCAAAGCTCTACTCTCCCCGCGCCCCCTTTCATAGCCTCAACGGCCTCAGCCACATCCGTGCAGCAACATTCCATAAATCGTTTGTTTTTCATGCTGCAAAGGTATAAAAATATACTTGATTTCAGTCACTTCGACAGGCTCGGCGACCAAGTATTCAATTTGCGGTCACCGAGCTTGCATAAGTGAGTTTACCGAAGTGTCTGAAGCGCAAAAAGACAAAAAAGGCTGACCAACCGGCCAGCCTCCTTTCTTATCTGTGAACCAATAATTAGTCGCTGAGGGAGAACCTCTTGAAAGCAACCACTTTGGCGTCCTTGTCAACAGACTTGATGTAAGCGGCGACAGAAACCTTCTCGTCAGACTGAACGAAATCCTGCTCCTCAAGAGTCTGCTCCTTGAAGAACTTCTGGATACGTCCGTTGGCGATGTTCTGGATCATCTGCTCAGGGAGAGACGCGGCCTTCTCGGCGGAGACGGTCTTGATGATCTCACGGGCCTGCTCTGCCTGCTCTGGAGTGATCCAACCCTTGGCGGTGTTGGACTCGATGTGATCCTCGCTGTCAACGTGGGCAGGATTGATGCCGACCTTCTTGAGAGCGGCCTCGACAGCCTCTGAACCATCTCGTCCTTTGTCTTCTGGACAGCGAGCTCGCGCTCCTTCTCAACCACCTCAGCAGGGCAGTCGGCCGGAGAGACAGAAACAGGGTTCATAGCGGTGACCTGCTGGGCAACGGCCTTGCCGAGCTCGGCAGGAATCTCCTTGTTGAAAGCGACAATGGCGCCGAGCTTACCGTTGAAGTGAACATAGTCACCGATGTACGGAGCCTCAAGAGCGGCATAGTAAGCGAGAACGTGCTTCTCACCGGTCTTGCCGGTCTGGGCGGAGATCTCCTCCTCGACAGTGTGACCGTTAGAGCACTTGCTGGCCTTCAGGCCTTCGATGTCGGCAGGGAATGACGCGATAGCCGCGTCAGCGATCTCTGCGGCAAGAGCCTTGAAGTCAGGGGTGGCGGAAACGAAGTCAGTCTCGCAGCCGAGACATACGATAACACCCTTGTGCCCTGGATGCGGACGAGAACCGCACCCTCGGAGGTCTCGCGGTCGGCGCGCTTGGCGGCGACGAGCTTACCCTTCTCACGGATGATGTTGACTGCCTTCTCGAAGTCACCCTCAGCCTCGGCGAGAGCCTTCTTGCAATCCATCATACCAGCGGATGTCATCTTGCGTAATTTCATTACGTCTTGTGCTGTAATTGCCATAACTCGTTCTCCTTTATTATTCAGCCTTTGGTTCCTCAGCAGCCGGAGCCTCAACCGCAGGAGCGGCCTCAGCCTCTACGTCAACCGGCTTCGCGCTGCGGGCGCGGAGCTTCTTGCCCTGTAGGGTTTGCGAGAGCCTCACCCTCGGCAGCCTCCTCGTTGGCCTCTTTCTCCTTCTCAAGCTTTCTCTCGCTCAGTCCCTCTTCGATGGCCTTGCAGAGAACAGTCATGATGGTCTCGATCGACTTCGTAGCGTCGTCGTTTGCCGGTATCACATAATCAATCGGGGTAGGATCGCAACAAGTGTCAACCAATGCGAATACCGGGATGTTGAGGCGGTTGGCCTCCTTGACGGCGTTGGCCTCCTTCTGGATGTCAACTACGAAGAGCGCGGACGGGAGACGGCTCATGTCCTTGATGGAACCAAGGTTCTTCTCCAGTTTCTCTCTCTGACGGTTGATCTGCAGACGCTCTCTCTTGGCGAGCTTCTCGAACGTGCCGTCCTCCTTCATCTTGTCGATGGTGTTCATCTTCTTGATAGCCTTGCGGATGGTCGGGAAGTTGGTAAGCATACCACCAGCCCAGCGCTCGGTTATCGATGGCATATTGACTGCCGCAGCCTTCTCGGCAACGATCTCCTTAGCCTGTTTCTTTGTGGCTACGAAGAGAATCTTGCGACCTGAACGCGCAAGCTCTTTCATTGCATCGGCAGCCTCGTCTATCTTGACGATGGTCTTGTGCAGGTCGATGATGTGAATCCCGTTCTTCTGGTCAAAGATGTATGGAGCCATCTTAGGGTTCCATTTTCTGGCCAGATGTCCGAAATGTACACCTGCATCAAGAAGTTCTTGGAAATTTGTGCGTGGCATTTTAAAATTCTTGTTTTTTGTTTAAACTTTCCTCCAGACCTTTTGCCGACAGCCTGAAGGCTCTTTTCTTCAATCCCGGAGCAGTGGTCCTCGACCAGTCTCTGAGATTTTCCGCAGTCCCGGCAATCCCCGGTAGTGTTCATCGGATTCTCATCCAGCGAAAAGTCCGCGGGATTTGAAGCACCGGACTGTGCTTTTTCATAAACCAGCTTATGCCGCTGACAATCCAGACAAGACTAACGCTTGCTGAACTGGAAGCGTGCACGTGCGCTCGGCTGACCAGGTTTCTTTCTCTCGACTTCGCGGGAGTCACGTGTCAGGAAGCCCTCAGCCTTGAGAGCCGCGCGGTAAGCCTCTCTATCCAGATCGCTGAGAGCGCGGGATATTCCGAGTCTGATCGCTTCGGCCTGGCCTTTGGTGCCGCCGCCGACAACGTTAACCTTCACGTCAAACTGACCTTCTGTCTTCGTAACCGCGAAAGGCTGGTTCACAATGTAACGGAGAGCGTCAGTCTTGAAGTACTCCTCAACACTGCGGCCGTTGATTGTGACATTGCCTTGTCCAGCTGCGAGATAAACACGAGCTACGGCTGATTTACGTCTTCCAAGGGCGTTTTTCTGTTCCATTTGCTCTGTTAGATTTCGTTCAACTTAATTTCTCTAGGGTTCTGTGCCTGGTGAGGATGCTCAGGGCCTGCGTAAACGTGCAGGTTGCCTATGATCTTGTCACCAAGACGGGTCTTAGGGAGCATACCCTTCACTGCTCTCCTGACGAGTTCAGCAGGTCTCTTCGCGAGGATCTCCTTCGGAGTCGTGAAACGCTGTCCGCCCGGATAACCGGTGTAGCGAACGTAAACACGATCAGTCATCTTGCTGCCTTTGAGGATGACCTTCTCGGCGTTGATGACGATGACGTTGTCACCGCAGTCAACGTGAGGGGTGAATCCCGGTTTGTTCTTGCCACGGAGGACAAGAGCGACCCTTGAGGCAAGACGTCCGAGTGCCAGATCCGTGGCATCGATGACAACCCACTCTTTCTGTACAGTAGCCTTGTTCAAGGAGACTGTTTTGTAGCTAAGTGTGTCCACTGTCTTGATCTTTAATGGTTTAACATAAAATATTGCGATCCCTACACAACATAGGGACCGCAAATATAGGCATTTTTTCTGAAATATTCAAACCTATTCTTTTATAGGTTTCGGCCAGACTTCGGCAAACCTGGTGACCGGAGGCCGTCAGGTTGATTGATCCGCCGGACCATCGGAGACGGTCGCTTCAGAAAAAAACTGAAGAGAAAGCGGACACAAGTAGGAATATTCAGATATTTTCCCCAAATTTGTCTGCCGATTTTGCCAGACACACCGGCGCCGGTTCAGCCACAAAGTTGAAAATGACAACAATAAGAATTGTACTGACAAATATATTCCTTCTGTTCACCTTGTCCGCATATTCGGAGAATGTGGTGGACTCACTTGTAACGGCATTCGATCACCAAAAAGGCTCTCAAGCCGCGCGGACAGCGGAAGCATTCTTTAGGTATCTGGCCGAAAGTGGATTCACCGAGAACACTGTCGAGTTGATTCCAGGAAGCGAAGCGGACAGTGTCAAGGCTCTGACTTTGTACTGGGCGGGAGAATGGTACTATGACATCCAGGATTATGACAGATCCATTGAATATTCAAGCAAGGCGCTGAGCCTCAGCCGTAAAGTGTCCGCCAAGGAAATAGAGTGCGATTGCGACAACATCCTCTCCATAGCGTACTTCCGGAAGTCAGACTTCCATAAGTCGCTGGAATACGCGAAAGCGACCCTTGCGCTGGGACGTGAGCTTCAGGATGAGGAGCGGATCACATATTCATTGAACACCTTGGCTGGAATCTGTCTTGCGTCGAAGCAGCCGGCGGAGGGCGTGAAATACGTTCTTGAGGCTATCCATTTCCGGCGATCAGCCTTATGTCTTCTCTGAGAAGGACAGCGAAAGGATCTCCAACGAACTGTTCAAGGAGGAATGCCAGGTAGACACCACACTTACTGTCAAGGTTCAGAACAATGTGATCAGCTTCGGCTCCAATTCCGGTACTCCGCAGGTCGGTGATGTGCGCGTGACCTTCACAAAGGTCCTTCCGGGAGAGGTATCCCTTATGGCTCAGGTCAGCGGCGACACGTTCGTGCCATTCACGGCCAAGAACGGCAAGTCTTTCAGCGTGCTTGAGATGGGTGTGAAGTCCGCCGACCAGATGTACGAGGGTCAGCACTCGGCCAACAAGATCTGGCTCTGGATCCTCAGAATTCTGGGTATATTCCTTGTGATCGGAGGTCTGAAGGGCATCTTCGGCTTCATCGAGACTCTCGCCAAGGTGGTTCCGTTCATCGCCAACATCATCGGGGCCGGTGTCGGTCTGGTCTGCTCGCTTGTCGGCTTCGCCTGGTCCTTCATCGTGATCGCCATCGCTTGGCTTGCCTACAGACCCTGTTCTGGGAATATCCCTGATTGTGATCGCCGTAGCGCTGGTCATCTTCCTTGCGCGCGGAAAGAAAAAGGTGCAGACAGCGTGAGTGGTCTGATAGGGTTACTTACGTGTAATGATAATTATCAAATAGCATAAAATCAACAAATTATGAAAATTCTAGCAAACATGAGGAAAGCGTTTGGCCCGGCTCTGGCCTTTGCTCTCGCATTGTCCTTGAGCGCTCCGGCCCAGGGGCAGAGCGTCTTGAACCAGATCGGCAAGCGTGCCAAGAACGCGGTCAACACCAGGGCTACCATGGGCGCTGACAGGGCTATCCAGAAGACATTGGACAAAGCGGAGAACGCTATTGAGAAGGGAGTGACCAACGCGGGAAGAGGACGTTCCGGGAAGGGACACGCTCCGACTGTCGGTAAAGGTTCGGCTGCAGGCGGCGGAGCCGTGGCTGGCAATGGATCAGTGGCCGGCAACGACGAGGAGCAGAAGGGTCAGCCGGCCGGTGTCGAGACCACCAAGATGAATCCTATCGGATCCAAGGGAATGGGCGGTGCGGATCTCTCCAATCTGGAGACCTACACGAAGGAGACCTGCATCCTCTACCTGAACAACTCGAACGTGGATCTGACCGTTCACGACTGTGCGTTCATCAACGCTCCTAACCATGTGATCCTTGGCCTTTTCAGGGGTAGCCTGACGATTGACAACAACATATTCGTGAACTGCAGGATGGAGGCTATGGATGCCCGCGGCTCGGATCCGAAGGAGAATTCCAGGATTGACTTCACCAACAACACGGTGCTGTTCATGTGGTCGTTCAAGCAGAACCTTGAGACCATGGGCTATGGCTTCCGTTTCCAGCCTGGCACGGATTGCTATCTGGCCAACAACATCTTTGGCTGCTCGATGTTCACGGCGCTTGACTACACGCACATCGACAGCGACAAGAACCGTGAGGCCACCCGCAACACTGTGGAGAACAACGTGTTCTTCCTCAACAGGATGGGCGACCTTTCTATCCCTGGCGGCGGCAATTTCATCAACATCAGCAGCGCCGATTTCTCTGACGTTGAATACATCGACTCCGAGAGCGGCAACACGACGGTTCAGGACGCGAACATATTCAAGGGCAAGATTGACGAGGCTTACCTGAAAGGTTTCCTCAACGCATCTTACACGGCTGAGATGCAGCACAACCCGAATTCGGCGGTGAACACCTTCCGTTCGGCGCTCGGCATGAACCAGATCGGCACAATGACCTCCAAGGTCACGATGTACGCCAACCGCTACAACTGGGAGAAGGCCCTCCTGATCTTCGGCGCGATGCCAGGGTACGGAGCACAGATGCCTCAATAGTTGTGTGCTATGTATGAATATGGCGGCCTACGCGCTTCGAGCGCCCTGTCCGGGTGAATGGCCGCCGCGGCCTCACCGCCACCGGAACTTCCATTACAGTTCGTACAAGCACAGCCGGACATATTCATTCTAAAAAAGAGAATGCATCCTGCCATGAAGTGCCATGCGGTGACATACAGGGGCGTGGCACTTAAATAGCTGACTGTCAACAATAAAAGCATTGACCTTGTGCCATAATCAGCACCAGGTCAATGCTTATCTAATTAATATTCAACCTCTTACCTGCCACGCAGCCCACAGAGCACCCAAAATCGTGGAAGGTGCCGTCCACCGTGTAGCTCATGACTTATCTGCCACGCAGCCCACAGAGTGCCCAAAAGGAGACTATGACAATGAGCGGAACGCTGCGAAGGAGGCTAAATGGACAGGACGGCCAGAACGTTGATGAGTTCCTTGTCGATCGGTTTATCCAGTTTGATGGCCTTTCCGACAGGAACGTAAACAATCTCGTTGTTGGAGACACCGACCATGATGTTCCGCTGGCCCTCCTGCAGAGCCTCGATGCTGGCGTAGCCGAGGCGGCTGGCGAGGATCCTGTCGTAGGCGGAAGGGCATCCTCCACGCTGGAGATGGCCCAGGATGGTGACACGGACATCATATTCAGGATACTCCTTCCTCACCCTTTCGGCGTAGTGCATCGCTCCCCCGTCCTTCGGGCTTTCGGAGACGAGCACGATGGAGCTGTTCTTGCTCTTTCGGCAGCCATGGCTGATGAACTTCTCAAGCTGGTCGATGTCGGTCTGGTCCTCAGGGATGATGGCGGCCTCGGCACCTGCGGCGATGGCTGAGTTCTGAGCGAGGAAACCGGCGTCACGGCCCATCACCTCGACAAAGAATATGCGGTCGTGGGATGTCGCCGTGTCACGGATCTTGTCCACACACTCGACGATGGTGTTAAGCGCCGTGTCATAACCGATTGTGGAGTCCGTGCCGTAAAGGTCATTGTCAATCGTGCCTGGCAGACCGATGATCGGGATGTCATATTCCCGGGCGAAATCCTGCGCCCCCGCAAGGGATCCGTTGCCTCCGATAACGATCAACGCGTCAACTCCGAACTTCACGAGATTGTCGTAGGCCTTCTTGCGTCCTTCCACCGTCATGAACTCCTCGCTGCGGGCGGTCTTCAGAATCGTTCCGCCCCTCTGGATGGTGTTGCTGACACTTTCTGTCGTAAGTTCCTTGAAATCACCGTTGATGAGACCTTCGTAGCCGCGATAGATACCCATAACCTTCCATCCGTTGTAGATCGCCGCGCGGGTCACGGCCCTGATGGCCGCATTCATTCCCGGAGCGTCTCCGCCTGACGTCAAAACTCCGATTGTCTTTATCTCTTTCATAATACCCTACTTGTTAACTGAATTAATTCTTTATTCAACTTTCGCAAGTAGGCAATTACCTGCTGTAAAGTACATTATCTCACGTTCGAAGGTGATTGCCCACTCATCAATTCACGTTACCCCCTCCCTAAGTCCCTCCCCTCGGGGGAGGGGATGCGCTGCTCCGCGCACCCCATAGGGCCTTTCACGTTACCCCCTCCCTAAATCCCTCCCCTCGGGGGAGGGACTTGCTTTCACTGCAAGCAGTGAAGAAGAGTGGTATTTCGCAAATGCGAAACTTGAGTTCTTTATACTATCATGCAAAAGTAGTAATTTTGCAGATATTTGGCATCTTTCAGCAAGGAAAATGCCAATCGGAAATAAAGTCAAAGAATAACGACATTATGACAATAGGCGACATAGATCTTGGAGTAAGGCCCGTGCTTCTGGCTCCGATGGAGGATGTGACAGACGCTTCCTTCAGAGGGATATGCAGGGAGCAGGGAGCGGACATGGTCTTCACTGAGTTCATTCCGTCCGAAGGGCTGATCAGGGACGCCAAGAAGGCCTACGCCAAACTCAAGACCACCGACGCGGAGGCTCCGATAGGCATCCAGATCTACGGAAGCGACCCTGACGCAATGGTCGAGGCCGCGAAGATGGCGGACCACGCCCCGGAACTTGTGGGCGGACACGGATGCGACGTGATCGACATCAATTTCGGCTGCCCTGTGAGCAAGATCGCTGGCCGTGGAGCTGGCTCGGGGATGATGAAGGATCCGGACAAGATGGTGATGATCACGAAACGGATAGTCGAGGCCGTCGGCAAGCCGGTCACGGTCAAGACCCGTCTCGGCTGGGACGAGGGCAGCAAGATCATCGTGGAACTGGCCGAGAGGCTTCAGGACACGGGCATCAAGGCACTCACGATCCACGGTCGGACGCGCTGCCAGATGTACAAGGGCGAGGCCGACTGGACACTCATCGGGGAGGTCAAGCGGAACCCGAGGATGCATATTCCTATAATAGGTAACGGCGACATCAACTCACCCCGGAAGGCGAAGGAGGCGTTCGACCGCTACGGCGTGGACGGGATAATGGTGGCCAGAGCGTCCTTCGGCCATCCTTGGATATTCAAGGAAATCAAGCACTTCCTTGCCACGGGAGAGGAACTTCCGCCGCTTGGGGTGAGGGAGCGGGTCGAGCTTGCGAAAAGGCAGATGCGCCTGTCGCTGGACCTCAAGGGCGTGCCGACCGGAGTTTATGAGATGCGCCGCCACCTGTCCTGCTATTTCAAAGGACTGCCCGACTTCAAGGAGACCAGAATGCGGCTCGTGACGGAGAATGACCCGGCGGAAGTGTTCAAGATTTTGGAATATATAGCCGAAAAGTGGGGAAACACTGAAATTTCAGAGGCGAACAGCGTCTATGGCTTATGATTTTTTGTATCTTTGTAGTCTATGCTTGACAAGATTCTTCTTGCACCATATTATTTGACGCTGAAGCTGAGGCACGCTTGCTACGACCACGGCATCTTCAAAGTCGGCACCTGCGAGGTACCGACCGTCTGCGTCGGCAACATCACGGCGGGCGGCACAGGCAAGACTCCGCACACCGAGATGATCCTGCGCACCCTGCTGCGGAGCGACGACTGGGCGTTCCGCAACATCGCTGTCCTGTCGAGGGGACACAAGCGCAACAGCGGCGGCTTCCAGCTGGTCGAGAAGGACGGAAAGGTCAAGGAATATGGCGACGAACCTCTCCAGATAAAGAGAAAGTTCCCCGGCATCACCGTGGCCGTGGACCGTCAGAGGATCAAGGGATGCGACATTCTCTGCCATCCGGAGAAGCTGAAGACCGAAAGGCGGGCCCGCAAATGTTCCGGCTCGTCGATCCCGCCGGCGGATCTGATCGTTCTGGACGACGCGTTCCAGTACAGGACGCTGCGGGCGTACTTCAACATCGTTCTGGTGGACTACAACCGCCCGACCTACAAGGATCAGCTCCTTCCTTTCGGAAGGCTCAGGGATCTGCCCCAGAGGCTTCACTACGCCGACATCATCATCGTGTCGAAGTGTCCGGCCTATCTTGAGGACGGGCAGAAGATCCAGTGGGCGGAGTCGTTCGGCCTGAAGGACTATGACCTCAAGACCTGCACGGGGACGGACAGAAAGGGTTCCGTAAAGACCCTGTTGTTCACGACAATCTGGTACAATTCGCTCCAGCCGATCTTCGAGGAAGGGAACAAGAGGTACGCATACTCGCAGAAACTGATTCTCTTTTCGGGAATAGCCAAGGACACGCCACTGCGGATGTATCTCAGCGATGAGCACAAGATCGTGAAGAGGTTCAGCTTCATGGACCACCACAACTACAACCGTTTCGACATCAAAAAGATAATGAAAGCCGTGAAGGAGCATCCTACGGCGGTTGTGGCGACGACGGAGAAGGACTGCCAGAGGATTCTGGACTACAAGAGACTCCCCGAGCAACTGAAAGTCAGGCTATTCCAGGTGCCGATCGAGGTCGGGTTCCTGTCAGAACACGAAAAAGCGGTCTTCGAGAACACTCTGATGACCGCACTTCGCAATTTCACTCCGGAATATTAATTCCTGACTATCCCTAACTTCTCCAGCAGCGCCTCCGGCTCAGGATCGTGCCCGCGGAAGCGACGGTAAAGCACATCCTCGTCCTCGCTGCATCCCTTCGAGAGAATGTTGTCACGGAACGAGTGCGACACCTCGGTGCTGAATATTCCTTTCTCCTTGAACAGACTGAACGCGTCCGCCTCCAGCACCTCGGACCATTTGTAGGAATAGTAGCCGGCGCTGTAGCCACCCGAGAATATGTGGCTGAACGAGGTCGAGATGCAGGCCTGAGGGATTGACGGAATCACATTCGAGCTCTTCAAGGCAGCCTTCTCAAAGGCGATGGTACCCAGTTCCTGCATAGTTTTAAGGTCACTGAGCCTGTCGAAGTGACCTGATTCAGAACCACCCTTCAACGTGTGCCAAGCCATATCCAGAATCCCGAACTGAAGCTGACGCACCTGCGCGTAGGCGGCATTGTAGTTCTTCGCCTCCACAATCTTGTTTATCAGAGTGTCCGGCAGCGCCTCCCCCGTCTCGAAATGACGAGCGAAAGTGTCCAGAAACTCCGGCTCGAACGCCCAGTTCTCCATGATCTGCGAAGGCAGCTCCACGAAGTCACGCGAAACATTCGTCCCGGTGAGCGATGAATATCTTCCCTCTGCGAGAATGCCATGCAGACTGTGCCCGAACTCGTGAAGCAAAGTCGTCAGCTCATCGTGGGTCAGGAGCGCCGGCTTCCCGGCAGTCGGTTTCGTGAAGTTGGTCACAAGACTGATGAACGGACGTTTCTCCACACCGTTCACGATGCTCTGGCCACGGAACTCGGTCATCCAGGCCCCTCCCCTCTTGCTTGCGCGCGGAAAGAAGTCAGCGTAGAACAACGCCTTGTGCACACCGTCAGCGTCCTTCACGTCATAGACCTTCACATCCGGGTGATATACAGGAATATCCTTCCTCTCCTCGAACGTCAGGCCATAGAGTTTCCCAGCCAGACCGAAAGCCGCGTCGATGCAGCTTTCCAGACGGAAATATGGCTTGAGCTGCTCATCGTTGATGGAATAGCGGGCGTCCTTGAGTTTCTCCGACCAGAATCCGAAGTCCCAAGGTTGGATCTCAGAGTCCTCGAAGCCGTTCGCACGGGCATATTCATAAAGTTCCTTGACCTCGGCCTTTGCGGCAGGAAGCGAAGGTTCCAAGAGTTTCTGAATGAACTCGTTGACAGTCTGAGGATTCTTCGCCATCCTTTCCTCAAGCGCATAGTCGGCATAGGTCTCGTAGCCAAGGATATTCGCTATCTTCAGGCGCGATTCGGCTATCTGGCGGCAGAGTTCGATGTTGCTGTTCTCCCCTTCCGTGGCCCTTGTGTTGTAGGCCATCCACATCTTCTGACGAAGGTCGCGGCGGGTGCTGTACTTCATGAACGCACCATAGCTCGGGGCCGAAAGGTCGAACGCCCAGCCCTCCATTTCCTTGGACTTGGCCGTCTCCACGGCAGCCTCACGCACGAAATCCGGAAGACCTTCAAGATCAGCCTCCTCGGTAAGGTTCAGCGTGAACGCGTTGGTCGCGGCCAGCACGTTCTTTCCATACTGGAGGGTCAGCAGGGAGAGCTGCTCGCTGAGCTTGCTGTAGGTCTCCTTGTCCTCCGCACCGAGGTTGGCTCCGCTGCGCACGAACGACTTCCAGGTCTTCTCCAGAAGCCTCGCCTGATCCGGCTCCAGCCCCTCTGCGCTCTCGTGCACGGCCTTGACACGGGCGAACAGCGGCTCGTTCAGCGAGACGTACATTGAATATTCAGTCATCATCGGAGAGACTTTCTCCGCGATGTCCTGCATCTGATCGTTCGTGTCGGCCTCCATCAAATTATAGAATATGCCGGCGGCATCGTTCAGACGGCCCCCTGCCTCGTCCAGAGCGGCGATCGTGTTCTCGAAAGTCGGCGCGTCCGGATTGTTCACGATAGCGTCAATCTCGGCCTTGGCCTCGGTGATGGCCTGCTCGAACGCAGGCAGGTAATGCTCAGTCTTGATCTTGTCGAACTGAGGCGCGCCATACGGCAGCGTGGAATCTGTAAGCAATGGGTTCATTTTGTTGTCACAGGATGAAAGCAGGCACAGGATCGCTCCCGCGGCCGCAATGATTCTTTTGTCCATAAATATATTTCAATGTTATTCAGTGTCAAATCAACGCTTTACCTCAGTTAAGTAACCTTCAAAAAATAACCTGCATCATCTTAAGGAATCTTTTCGGTCTATATCTCTTTCTCGCAGTCGCCCTGGATCTGGTAGTTTGTCCTGGCGAAGAGGGCGTCCAGACGGGTCAGGAAGTAGTATTTCCCTGTAGCCGCCAACTTGTAGATAAGCGCGGTCTTGTCAACATAGACATACCCGCCCCTGCGGATGTCCTCAAAACTCTGTATTCCAATCGGGTATAGCATACGGCCTGTCCTTTTAGTTCATTATCTACAAAGATAGGAACTTTTTTGGACATGGACACATAAGGTGTAACGACATGAAATTATCTGGCTCACGGTATAATTCGAGCATAAACAAAAAGGAGGGTGTGTTTCATTAGACAGATAAAAAACTATTACCAACACCAAGATGGTGACTTCGGGGCATTTATGAATCACACATCCATTCGAACACAAAAAGAGGGGAGCGACTGATGTCGTTCCCCCACTTAATATATTGACAAGCTATCTATTCGGCTTTTTCGCTTCCGCCTCCGATAGCCTCGTTGTAGAGGGTCTCTCTTTCAGGGAAGACATAAGTCCATCCGTTGTTCTCGTCAACACCGATCTGGATGGCGATGGAGTCGTGGATGTTGCCGCCCTTGCTGAGTCCCTTTCTGTTGATAGGAAGCTTCCAGCGCTTGTAGTCGCTGAACCCGAAGCCTTCGCCCCAGAGTTCGAGCTCGCGGTAGTTCCTGATGTCCTTGAGCAGGGCCTCGCCTGTGGTGGCGCAGTTGTAGGTTGTCCTGCCGGTCTCGACGTTCAGTTTGTTGAGGGCTGCCTCTGTGCGGCGCTTTCGTTGCCAAGATAGTAGTTCGCCTCGGCCTCGATGAGAACCATTTCAGAAGTCCTGATGAAAGCTAAGTAGCCAACACCAGGGGTTCCGAAAGTGTAGTACTTGAGGTGGTCGCCAAGCCTGTAGTAACCTGGTGCGTAAGGAGCTGTGAGCCCTGTGACGGCCTTGCTGGCGACGTATGCCTTGACCTCTGCGTAAAGGTCTTCGTTCTTGACCACTTTCTTGTTGTTCTCCACGGTGAATCCGAGATAGCCTTGACCCTTGTCAACATCGCCGTCCTTGTAGGAAGGGAACTTGTCGGTTGTCAGGAACAAAGCCTTGCGGACATCGTTGTTGTCGGTGATCTGGTCAGTAAGTTCGGTGTTGATTCCACCGGCTCCGTTGGAGGATGCGGAAGCGTAGTAGCCGTTACAGGAGAACTGTGTTCCGTAGGTCCAGTACCACTGGTTCTCGGTCTCGTCTCCGAAACTTCCGAAAAGCCATTCGCTGTTAGGTCTGCAGAACCCATCGTTATAAGCCTCGCCTTTCACAAGAGGATGGCCTTCCTCCGCAAGTTTTGCCTCTGTGAGAGCTTTTTCATAGTCCTGTCTGGTGAGAGCCGCTCTTGCATAGACGGCATGGGCTACATTCACGTCCGGAATCCAAACATCGCCCTCTCCACGGGTCACACTTGTCTTTCCGAAGTTGGTGATGGCCTCCTCGCAATCAGCATAGATCTGAGCGTAAACCTCAGCCTGGCTGGAGACCGCAAGATCGCCCGTTGACTCATCAAGTCTGAGCGGAACTCCGTCTGAGGATCCGTTGTTGGAGTCCACCCAACGCTTGGCGTAGTATTGGAGAAGTTTCTGATAGCCATAGGCCCTGAAAGTCAAGGCTGCACCCTTGATGAATGATTTCTCCTCGTCAGTGGCGGAGCTTGCGTCAATCTTTGCAAGAATCGTGTTCGCCTGACCGATGATGTTGTAGTAGTAGTACCAGGCATACATCGCATACTTGGCTGTCTTGCTGTTGCAGAAGCCCATATTGTGGACCGTAGACCAACCTGAGGCGTAGGCGTTGTAGGTGTAGTCTTGGCTCGGGTAGTTCTCGTAGAGCCTGATCACGGCGTTCTCTCCGCAGTCTCCCTGGCTTCCCATATACTGCTGGGAACACATTGTCTGTGCGATTCCGTTCAGTGACGCGTAGGCGTTCTGGAAGTTGACGACAGCGAGTTCCGCACTCACGGAGTCTGTCGGAGCGGTGTCGAGATAGTCCTTCCCGCATCCTGACACGATGGCCGCTCCGGCTGCGAATATACCTATAATTTTAACTAAAGATTTCATATTCAATTCTTTATTTAATGGTTTAGATTAAAGATCAAGAGTTACACCAAGGTTGAACACACGCGCTGTTCCGTAAGTGTCATCGGATGATCCGGTGAAAGAGTACTGAGGGTTCATACCCTTGAGGGATGTGATGGTGACAAGGTTCTCCACGCTGGCGTTGAGGAGGATGCCTTTGACATTGATCTTGTCGGTCAGTCTCTTAGGGATGCGGTAGCCGAGGTTGATGTTCTTCACGACAAAGTAGGAAGCATCCTGAAGCCAGCGGCTGCCGGCGGCGTTGTTGAACTTGCTTCTCTCGAAATCAACGATCGGAATTCCGTCAGGATCGATTCTGTTGGCTTCTGTCATTCCGGAAGGCTGGGCTGTCCAGGACTTGAGGATGTCCTTGTGGTTCTGGCTTGCGCTGGATGCGCTGCCGGTGGACATCAGGCTGGAGTAGGAGCCGTCGTAAACCTTTCCGCCGAGGCTGTAGGTGAAGAGTGCGCTGAGGGTGAAGTTCTTCCAAGAGAGTGAGGTGTTGAACGAACCGTAAGCCCAAGGAATAGCGGATCCGCACCAGTCGCGAAGCGCGTAGTTGTAGTCGTAGGTGTAGTCTGTGCCGTTGATGGTCACAAGCTCGTTGGCCGCCTGCGCTTTCTCTTTCATCTCAGGGTCGATCTTATAGAGTGAGTAACCGTTGGTCTGATCGACTCCGACGAAGTTGTAGGCGTAGAACTCATAGACTGAGTGTCCTTCCTCGTACCTGCGGATGCTGCTGACTGTGATTGGCTCGTGGTCAGGGAGGGTGATGATCTTGTTCTTGAGGAATGTGGCGTCAAAACCTACGTTCCAGAGCCAGTGGCCGTTTCTGATGACATCAACATCTGTCGAGAACTCGACTCCTCTGTTGGAGACAGATCCAATGTTTTTGCTGACAGACAAATTCCAACTGTCTTCCTGATGTGACCAAGAACCTGCGGATAGCGGAAGCGGCACGTTGAAAAAGAAGATCCTTGGATCTCTTGTCGAAGTAGCCTAAGCTGAAGTTGACTCTGTCGAACGCGCGCCCTTCAACGGCAACGTCGATTGTCTGGGAGGTCTCCCAGCTGATGTCGTTGGCTGCGAGGCTCTTCTTAATAAGGGATGTCTTTCCACCGTTCTTGTCAATCTCGTACAGAGCCTGGTAGCCGTATAAGCCTACTCCCGCGTCATTGCCGACCTCTCCGAACGCGGCGCGTAGCTTGAGGGCGTCGATCTTGTCCACGTTCGCCATAAAGCTTTCCTTCTTGATGTTCCAGTTGGCACCCACCGAGAAGAAGTTGCCCCAGCGGTTGTCCGGATGGAATCTTGATGAGCCGTCACGACGGAATGAAGCGTCGAAGAAGTACTTCTCATTGAAGTTGTAGCGGACGCGGGCGAGGTAGGACTCTACCCTGTAGGCGTCGTTGAAACCGGTCGTGTAGGAATCGGTGAGGAAGTTGCCCATAACGATGTTCCCAGGAACGGCCATATTCGTGTTCATCGAGCTCTGGTACTTACGGAGGTAAGAGTAGTTCTCGTGACCGGCGAGGACATCGACGTGGTGCATTCCGAAGTCACGCTCCCAGTTCAGCATCTGTGAAAGGGTGTAGTCGTGGTAGCGGTAGTGGGTGTCGGTGTAACGTCCGTTGTTTGTCGCTCCGTCGCCGATCTCAGGGTTGTTGTATGCCTCAGTGGCGGTTGTGGAGTGGTTTACGATTCCCTTCACCGTGGCGGAGAATCCGTAAGGCAGGGTGACTGTGGCGAACGCCTGGCCGCCGAGCACGTTACGGTGTGAGTTCTGCTTGTCGGTTCTGAGCTCGTAGGCGATGTTTCTGTTGTCCAGATAGTCGGATGAGGTGTCGTACTGCTTGTTACCGCTGGCGTCGAGGGCGAATGTGCCGTCGGCGTTGTGAAGATAGTAAGGGTAGATAGGTGCGGTGTATCTCGCGATGTAGAACGGGTTGCCGTATGCGTTGCCCGATGCTTTGTCGTTGAAGTTCCTCTCGGAGACGGTTGCGTTGACGTTTACACCTGCCTTGAACCATTTGTTAGGCGTGAAGGTGGTGTTGATACGTCCAGTCATTCTCTCGTAGTCGCTGGCGACGATGTATCCCTGCTCGTTGGTGTAGCCGAGGGAGGCATAGACATTGAACTTGCTGGAGGCCACACTACCGGACACGGAGTAGTCCTGACGGTAACCTGTGCGCTCGACGGCGTCGAACCAGTTGAGGTCATCATAGACACTCTTCCTCTTGGCGACGAGCTTGCCGTTGGCATCGAACAGTGCCGTGTTCGCTCCGTCGTAGATGTTCAGCTTGGCGTAGTCGGCGATGAGGTGCTCTGTGGCGTAGGTTCCGGCGGCGGCAGCGTCAAGCTTGAGGGAACTGTGCATAGCGTAGTTTCTCATAGCTGTCCAGGACACCTCCATCCACTCGTCAGGGTTGAGGGTCTCATATTCCGGAAGACCACGGGTGTAAATACCTTGGTTGATCTTCACAGTGATGGATGGGTCTGTCGAACCACGGCCGCTCTTTGTGGTGACGAGAACGACTCCGTTGGCGGCGCGGTTGCCGTAAAGCGCGGAAGACGCCGCATCCTTCAGGACGGAAATGCTTGCGATGTCAGCAGGATTGATCTCAGCGATGTTCCCTTCAAACGGAGCTCCATCGACAACGAACAGAGGTTCGTTGGATCCGTTCACGGAACCGAATCCGCGGATTCGGATTGTCGGGGCGGCTCCAGGCTCACCGTAGGTGTTGTTGACCTGCACGCCAGGTGCGGCTCCTTCCAAAGCTCCTGTGGCTGAGGTGGTTGTGCGGAGCTCAAGTTTCTTCTCGTCGATCTGGGAGACAGATCCGGTGATGGACTCCCTCTTCTGTGTACCGTAGGCCACAACGACAGTCTCATTGATCGAGTTGGCCTCTGCGAGCAGTGTGATTGACACATAAGGGGCGATCTTGACGGTCTGGGCCTTCATTCCGAGGAAAGAGACCTCAAGTTGTGTAGCGTTGGCCGGAACGTTGGAAAGTGAGAACTTACCGTTTGCGTCGGCGTAGGTTCCGATGGTTGTTCCGGAGACGATGATGGATGCGCCGGCTACCGGCTGCCCGTCATCCGCGTTCACGACTCCAGAGACATTCTGGGTCTGGGCCCATGCTGCACCTATGCTGATGAACAGGCACAGCGCGATTGTAAATAATTTTTTACCCATAAGCTTGAAACTTTTGTTAAACTTAGCTTTTAGCAAGAATTTCAGGCTGTTTCGCTTACTATCAATTGTTATAGACCACTAATTTCAAAGTCATCAATGCGTGCGTTTGCATGGGTGGTGGAGGATAAGTCATTGAATATGTTGAATATGGACACATGTCTTACGTTCACATCGGCGCAAGACTATGGGCTATATTGCTAAATATCAACAAATTATCCTCCACCATGATTTCACACGATGGACCGGATCATGTCTTCGACGCACTTCCGCTTTTGCTCTATTCCCGGGTGAACGTAGAGATTCAGCGTGGTGCTCACGTTTGAGTGACCAAGAATGGAACTCAATGTTTTGTAGTCACATTTGCTTTCAACGCATCGGGTCGCGAAGGTGTGGCGAAGACCGTGAAAACGGCGCATTGACAACCCGAGGGTGGCGGCGACACGTTTGAAATGGTTTCTCATGGTCTGTGGCTCGGTTGGATGAGTGAGGCCTGAAATCACGAAACGGTTGCATGGCACGCTGCCGGCATATTCATTGAAGGCAGTGGCCAGCTCACCTGTTATCGGGATGTCCCGGCATGACTCGGCTGTCTTTGGCGAGTCGATTGTGAGTTCGGAATGCTTATCCCCGCCATCGATCTTATAAATTCTATGTACCGTCCTGCGCACTCGGATTGTTCCCGAATCAAAGTCCACATCTCCCCATTTCAAGGAGCAGACTTCTCCTATTCTTATGCCGGTGTACAAGCAGATCAGCAGACCAAGATTGTAGCGGTCGGGATGAGTGGTGAGATATTCAAGCATACGCTGCTCCTCGCTCACCGTCAGGACATATAACCTTGGCTTCATCCTTGGGGTGGGGAATCTGACCTCTATGATCCTATGTTCGATCCGGCCGTGTTTTTCACCGTACTTGACAATCATCTTCAAGACTATCAACATTCCTTTGATGGTCGTCATATTCAGTCCATCTTTTAGTTTGCGATCAATCATTTTCTGTACGGAATGAGTCGTCACTTCGTTCAGAGTCTTGAATTGTGGTTCAAGATGATTCTGAATGATAAGCGAATATGCAGCCATTGTGGATGTCTTGACATACATTTTTTTCTCCTGTTTCCACAGCCTGCATACTTCGTGAAATGAAATCTGTGTCATTACTCAATAAATTTATAAGTTAAAAAAGATCAAACAATGAATTTAATGATAATGTTGGTTCAAAATATTTAAGAGGGCCAACAATTATGTCTTAAAAACTTATAACGATAAAGTAATCCCGCCTGTTTTTATGAAATATTATCGCGAATCTGTTGTTATTTCGAGAAAATGTAATTATCTTGTCAAAAGTTCATGGTCTCGGTCAACTTTGACTGTCTTCGTGTTATCTCAGCGCTGAGCCAGTGCCAATGAACGGAGGAGACCGCGTTCACTGTTTAAGTTTGTTTAAGTTTGTTTAGGTTTGTTTAAGTTTGTTTAAAATTGATTGTATATGACGGATTGTTACAAGATGAAAGATAAGTTTTGCCGCCATTCCGGTGGTCTCTGGGGTTGTGTTTTATATCATCCGCACCGTTGAAATGATATAGTTATTTTTTATGACGTGTTAAATTGTTAGTTTTACCCTAATTTTGTTAACAGTTTAGTCAGAGCAATCTTTTGAGCATTGAATATAACGATTGGGTAAAACGATAAACATTAAATATTAATTCACCAAAGCAAGTTTGCACAACTGTTGGAATTGTCAAAAAATTTTATTTAGTTTGTAAGCGGGTTTAACATTTGGTTCTGTGACAGATTCGTTTTAGGTTGGAGCAAACAGCCCCGAAGGAACGAAGTTATGAGTAAAATTGATATATAAAAGACATTGGAATACTATTTCAATATTCAATAATAAAAAGCTAAGTTTAACAAAAGTTTCAAGCTTATGGGTAAAAAATTATTTACAATCGCGCTGTGCCTGTTCATCAGCATAGGTGCTGCATGGGCCCAGACAATCAGGGTGTCCGGCACGGTCACGGACGTGGCCAACGGTGAACCCGTTGTGGGCGCGGCAGTTCAGCTCAAAGGGAGCGCAAGCACTTACGCATTGACAGATGTTTCAGGTAAGTACACCCTCTCGGTTCCTGCGGACGCCATCCTTACCGTCAGCAGCCTCGGATTCAATCCTGCCGAAGTTCAAGTCAATGGCAGAGGAGTCGTTGACATCGGACTGACTCCGGAGGCGCAGCTTTTGGATGACGTTCTCGTTGTCGCTTACGGCACCGCCAAGAAAGAGTCCTTCACTGGTTCCGCCGGGACAGTGAAAAGCGAAAGCCTCCAGAAAAGAACCGTAGCCAACGTGTCCAAGGCACTCGAAGGTATGGTGGCAGGTATCTCCACGACATCAGGCTCAGGACAGCCAGGTGAAGGCGCCTCCATCCAGATCCGTGGAACCGGTTCCATCTATGCTTCATCAAACCCTCTTTATGTAGTGGACGGAATACCTTTCGACGGCGACCTCTCCTCAATCAACCCGAATGACATTGAAAGCCTGACCGTTCTCAAGGACGCGTCCGCCGCCGCTCTTTACGGAGCGCGCGCCGCCAACGGTGTCATCATGATCACCACCAAACGCGGCTCTGAAGGCCATTCAGTGGTGAACTTCAAGGCTACCGTCGGTCTTCAGTCCCGCTCAATCAGGGACTATGACACCGTCAACCAGGAAGAGTTCGTGGAACTCACTTGGGAAGCCCTCAAGAACAATTACGTCATCAACGGTGGCTACGACCTCGCCAAAGCTAAAACTCTTGCGTCCGCGGGTCTTTCCGGAGCACTCGGTGGAGAGTTCTACAATCCTTTCAAGAATTACAAGTGGGCTGACCTCATCGATCCTGAGACAGGAAGGGTTCGCTCCGACGCGGTTTCCGCCTGGGACGACAACTGGATGGATGTCCTCACGGAAGACAAGGCTGTCCGCCAGGAGTATCAGCTTGGTGTCAGCGGTGGAACGCATAAGACAAAGTATGCGTTCTCTCTCGGTTATCTTGACGACAAGGGTGTCCTCATCACAACCAAGTTCAAGCGTTATTCCCTCCGCGCCAACGTTGACCACTCGGTTAACGACTGGATGAAACTCGGTGCCAGCGCAAGCTATGCGTACACTAACCAGAACAGCTCGCAGTACTCTGACACCCAGACCGGTAACGCATGGTATACAGCTCAGTTCATGGCTCCTATCTATCCTGTCTACCTGAAAGACGACAGCGGTGCCAACCTGCTTGACGAGTTCGGCAACAAACAGTACGACTACGGTGAGAACGGCCGTCCCAAGGCAGCCAACTTCAACGTTGTCGGAGACCTCTATGACAACAGCAATGAGATCCTCCGCGACAACTCCGGTGTCCGCGCCTATGCCATCATCGGAGGAGACAGCGACGCCATGGGAATATTCAAGGGTCTGTCTTTCTCCACAAACTTTGGAGCCGACATCACCAACATGAACAGAACCTCCTATTACAACCCTTACCACGGTGACGGAAAATCACAAGGAGGTTCTGTGGACAAGTTCTCTACACGTACATTCTCCTACACATGGAACCAGATTCTCAAATACGAGCGCAACCTGAATGATTTCCACTTCCTTGGACAGCTTGGACACGAGTACTACAACTACCAGTACAAGTACCTCGCAGCTGACCGCACAGGTGTCTATCCTGGAATCAAGGAACTCGACCCGGCAACCAACGTGACAGGAAACCGCTCATATTCCGATGTTTATCGCATGGAATCCTTCTTCGGACGTCTTGCCGCCGACTATGCCGACAAGTACTACATTGAAGCCACATGGCGTACCGACGGTTCCTCTCGTTTCTACAAGGACAACCGCTGGGGACAGTTCTGGTCACTCGGTGGATCATGGCGTGTCACAGGAAGCGTTCATGAAGGACATCACCTGGATTGACAACCTCACAGCCCGCCTTCTCTTATGGAGAGCTTGGTAACGACTCCATCGGTTCTTACTACGCATGGCAGTCATTCTACGATCTTACTTATGCCAATGCCACGAACCCTGGCGCCCTCGTGTCATCTCTCGCAAACCCTGATGTGTCATGGGAGAAGAAAGGCTCTTGGAACGCAGGTATCGAAGGTGCATTCTTCCACAAGGTTTTGAACCTTACTCTTGAGTACTACAACTCAAAGACAAGCGACATGCTTCTGTCCTTCCCTATGGCCGCCTCAACGGGCTTCACCGGTTACAATGCCAACGTAGGCTCGATGAGAAACCAAGGATTTGAGGGCACGTTCAAGGTCAACTGGCTGAATAAGGCCGACTTCCGCGCAAGCTCTACTTTGATGACCTACCTGAACAGGAATAAGGTTCTCCATCTCACCGGAGAGTCTGACACCATCACATCAGGCGCTTACGTAATCAAGGAAGGAATGCCTATCTACACTTATTATGTGCCGAAGGCGGCCGGTGTTGATCCGGCCAACGGACAGCTCCTTTACTATGCTTACGAGACAGATAAGGATGGCAACAAGGTTGAAGGCTCCGACTACATCACCAGTGACGATGCCGCTGCCAACGCCAGCAAGTACTACTTGGGCAGCCGCGAGGCCAAGATCCAGGGTTCATTCGGATCGGACTTCCAGTGGAAATCATTTGATTTCAGCTTCCTCACCACATTCTCCGTAGGCGGCAAGGTTTATGACTCGCTTTACGCTTCGTCCATGGAGACCACCTACACGGGTGACACTTGGAACAGACATATTCTTCGCCGCTGGCAGAAACCGGGCGATGAGACTGACGTCCCTGCGGTTCTCTCAAATTCCGGAAGACTTTCCGCTGACAGATGGCTTGTCGACGCCTCTTACTTCGCGATCAAGTCTGTACAGTTAGGCTACACTCTCCCGACCAAGTGGACAAAGAAGGCCGGCATCAAGTCCCTCCGCCTTTTCGCGGTCGGTGACAACATCGCTCTCTTCAGCAAGCTTCAGGGTCTCAACCCTCAGTACGACCTCACCGGAGGAACAAACTGGTCATACACTCCGACCAGAACCTACTCCATTGGTGTTGACATCAATTTCTAACGATAGGAGGAATAAGAATTATGAAAAGAATACTATACGCTTTGATGGCTCTTGCGGCTCTGTCCTTCACATCCTGCAAGTCTGATCTTCTTGACACCAATCCCACCGACCAGGTTTCCGGTGACACCATGCTCAAGACCACGGACGGTGGCTACATGGCCTTGAACGGAATGATCCGCTACTTCTGGCAATGGGGACAGACCACCACCGGTAACTACCACCAGTGCTTCGGTCCGCAGTCCTATAACCTTATGGCCGACCTCATGGGAGAGGATATGGTGATGTCCGCACAGTAGCGGTTGGTTCTGGTTTGATTACCTGTACAACGTCAAGTCAAGATGGAACAGCACCGCATGGAGATCCTACGACACATGGAATTACTACTACACCATCATCTCAAACGCCAACTACATCATCAACGGCAAGGAGGGTATGACCGGATCCACAGAAGACATTGACTACATCATAGGGAACGCCTACGCATTCCGCGCCTACTCCTACGCCTACTGCGCGATGATATTCTCCCGTAGTTACATAGGCCACGAAGACAGGCTTTCAATTCCTATCTACACAGAACCTACCTTTGCGGGAACAGCAGGGAAGGCACGTTCTACCAATAGAGAGGTGTTCGCACAGGCGATGAGTGACATCAATGAGGCAATCTCCCTCCTTGGAACAAAGGCCCAGAAGCACTGCTCGCACTTTGATCAGTATGTGGCCAACGGCCTGAAGGCGCGCATCGCTCTCTATATGGGTGACTACCAGACGGCTCACGATGCCGCCGCCATTGCTGTCAAGGGCGGTTCATTCGCATTCAACAAAGATTTCCACTACAATGACGCCACTGACAAGAGCGTTCTTTGGGGTGCGGAGATCATTCAGGCACAGGGCACAACCAACCCTCAGTTCCTCGTGCACATGGACATACGTTACAACAACGGTGGTGGTTATGGCGGAACATCCAGAAAGTGCGCGTCAGCATGGCTATACAACAAGATGGCACCCAACGACGCCCGTACCAAATGGTGGAACTACGAGACACTTCCGGACAAGACAAAGGGCTATCAGCAGTGGAAGTTCTTGTTCGCGGATCCTGCCAACACCTACACCGGTGCCGATCACATCTTCATGCGCGTTCCTGAAATGCAGCTCATCATCGCAGAGACAGCATGCCGTCTGGGTAATGAGTCAGAGGCAAAGGCAGCCCTTAACGAACTCATGAAGACTCGTCAGGAAGGTTACGATTGCAGTTCCAAGACTGGTACAGCGCTCGGAAAACTCACAACCGATGAGACAGGTTCCCTCCTTGAGGAAATTATTCTTCAGCGCCGAATTGAACTTTGGGGCGAATATGGACGTGTCTATGACATCAAGCGCCTCCGTCAGGGCTTCAAGCGCACCGCGGACATGACACCCTGTCGCGGCTCTCCTGAACAGCCTCCACACAGATGACCCCGAGACATTCGACTGGGTGCTTACATTCCCTTCAAAAGAAGTTGACGCCAACAAGCTCATACTTCAGAATCCTACCGGAAGTTATCCTACGAGCGAGGGTCTTGAAGGTGATGACCCGTCAAAGGCTCCTAAGACAGAATAATTTGACAACATAAGATCATTATGAATATGAAAAAAATAATCAAGACTTATCTCGGAATAGCATTCGCGCTCTTTCTGGCAGTGTCTTGCGACACCGAAAACAAAGGCGCAATGTACACCCCGGAAGGAACGGACACTGGCGTGTCTTTCCTCAGCAGCACATCCGGTGACACAGAGATCAATGCCAAGGCGGCCAAATTTGACATTACTGTAGGCCGTAGCAAATGCGATCAGGCAGCGACTGTAAAGATCACAGGAACTCTTCCTGACGGCATCACCGCTCCTGCCACGATTTCATTTGAAAAGGGGAAAAGCGAGACCGTGCTGTCCCTTGACATCTCCAAGATGGAAATAGGAAAAACCTACAAAGGAACAGTAACGTTCGCTGACGAGACCGAATACAATGGAAAGATAGCGATCACCTCAAATACTTTCACCCTGGCGAAAGCCTACACATGGACTTCCATAGGCACAGGTGAATGGTTTGACGGACTCGCACTCCAGATTTCTGACTCAGACCTGAACATTGTCAAGGTTGATGTCCTCAAAGCTGAGGGATTCAACCGCTGGCGCATCATGAACCCTTACCCTAAAGACAAGGTAGTTCTGGCATGGGATGAGGACTCGTTCGTCGGCGGAGCCAATGATTACATTGAGTTCTACACTCTTGACGAGGCAAAAGGAACAATCAAGTTCGACCAGAAAATCTACTGCGGTCTGAATTATGAGAAAATGGGTAAGATTGTGTACACTTATCCTTCTTCTTACAGCGCGACCCATGCCGAAAAGGATGCGGATAACAAGTTTGTGGATGCCCAGCATGTTCAATTCTATGTTCCACGTCTGATAGATGGCACAACGAGCTGGTTCAATTTCGGATATATGTACCTCGGAATGCCAGGCTCAGGCGACCTTGCCAAGTGGCTGGCGGAGGACTGATATTCACCAACAGCTTCGGCTGAATGATCAAGAGGAGGATCGGCACCCGGTCCTCCTCTATTCATTTTTCAATTTTGACGGACAAAGGTTGGAATATTCCAGAGCAAGATCTATTGTTCCGAAGCCACCACTGTTGTGTCCAAAAAAGTTCCTATCTTTGTAAGTAATGAACTAAAAAAGGACAGGCCGTATGCTTTACCCGATTGGAATACAGAGTTTTGAGAAGATCCGCCAGGGCGGGTATGTCTATGTCGACAAGACCGGTCTTATCTACAAGATTGCCAAGACCGGTCAATACTACTTCCTGAGCCGCCCCAGGCGTTTCGGAAAGAGCCTTCTGCTCTCGACGATGGAGGCTTACTTCCGGGGAAGGAAGGAACTCTTCGACGGGCTTGCGATCGCCTCGCTGGAGAAGGACTGGACGGAGCACCCGGTGCTGCATCTGGACCTTGGCGGGGCCAATTACGCCGACATGGACGCGTTGAAGGAGAAATTAGGGAGACAGCTGAATGACCTTGAATCAGAATATGGGGTCGTCAGGAAGTACAAGACGCTTCCCGTCCGCTTCGAGACCATAATCGAGGCCGCCTACCGGAAGACCGGCCGTCAGGTGGTGATCCTTGTCGATGAATATGACAAGCCCGTCATCGACAACCTTGACCGCCCGGAACTGCGTGACAAGATCCGCGAGGAGCTCCGCGGCTTCTACGGCGTGATGAAGTCCAAGGACGGGTGCATCCGCCTGGGCTTCCTCACTGGTGTCACCAAGATCGGGAAGATGAGCGTGTTCAGCGACCTGAACAACCCCAAGGACATCTCGATGGACTCCCGCTACACGGACATCTGCGGAGTGTCCGAGACAGACCTCACGGACTGTTTCGCGGAAAGCGTCAGGGAACTCGCCGAGGCCAACGGACTCTCCGAGGAGGAGTGCCGCCAAAAGCTCGCCCTGATGTACGACGGATATCATTTTTGCGAGGATTCAGCAGGAATATATAATCCATTCAGTCTCCTGAACACATTTGACAGTCTTAAGTTCAAGGAATATTGGTTCGAAACGGGCACGCCGTCGTTCCTCGTCAAGGTGATGAGGAAGACCTCGTACGATGTGACCCGCCTCTCAAGCGACCTCGTGGGTTCCTCGCTTCTGACCGACGTGAACACGGCGTTCCTCAACCCTGTCCCGCTCCTTTACCAGAGCGGCTACCTCACCATCAAGGGCTTCGACCCGCGCTTCAACCTTTACACGCTCGGATTCCCGAACATGGAGGTGAAGGACGGCTTCCTTAACTTCCTGCTGGGATACTACGCCCCGATCCAGAGCGACTCCACCAACACCTCATATCCCTCATGTCGATGGATGTCGAATCCGGCAAACCAGAAAGCCTCATGACCCGTCTGGACGCCCTCTTCGCCAGGACAAACTACCAGATCCAGGGCGACTGCGAGAAAGACTTCCAGTACGCGATGTACATCATCATCGAGCTGATGGGAGAATATGTCGAGACAGAGCGCACGACCTCCAACGGCCGCATCGACATCCTCATCAAGACCAAGGACTACGTCTACATCATCGAGATCAAGACCGACTCCACCCCGGACGAGGCCCTCGCGCAGATCGAGGAGAAAGGCTACGCCCGCCCGTTCGCCGACGACCCGAGAAGAGTGTTCAGAATCGGCGTGAACTTCTCCACAGCAAACCGCCGCATCGACGGTTGGAAGATCATATGACAAGGGCTTTGTAGTAAAGTCGCTTCGACAGGGCGAGCCAGCGGCTACCGGTTGAGTGACAGGGGAAAGAAAGGGAAATCTCTATGGCAAATTTTGCACGTTACCAAAATTTGCCATAGAGATTTCCCTTTCATCAATCCACGACCTGGCAGCGACACTACCGCTCCAGAATCCTGTTCTGCTCCGCGACTGAAGCATCGTGGATGGCGGTGAAAAAGGCTGTGATGAACTCCTCGGAGAGGCCGTAGTCCTTGCCTTTCTCTATCATCGAGGAGAGGATGCTGTCCCAGCGGGCGGCCTGGACAATGGCGATGTTGTGCGCCTTCTTGAACTCGCCTATCCTGCGGGAGATCTCCATTCTGGAACCAAGGGCCACAAGCAGGTTCTCGTCGATGATGTCAATCTGGGAACGGAGCTGCTCGATGCCTTCGTTATATTCCTTGTCATTGGAGACCTTCTGGCGGACGGTCAGGCTCTCAAGCAAAGCCTTCAGATCTGACGGAACCAACTGCTGTTTGGCATCGCTCAACGCGCAGGAAGGATCGCAATGGGACTCGATCATCAGGCCGTCCAAGCCAAGATCCATCGCCCTCTGTGACAACTCTTTGAGATACTGGCGTGAGCCTCCCATATGACTCGGATCCGCAAAGAACGGAAGCTTAGGGTAACGGGTGCGAAGCTCAACCGCCATCTGCCAGCCCGGAAAATTTCTGTACGGGATTTTCTGCGAGGTGGAGAATCCGCGATGGATAACGCCCAGTTTTCTGATCCCCGCCCGGTTGAGTCTTTCGAGAGCCCCGACCCATAGATCAATGTCAGGATTCACCGGATTCTTGACCAAGACCGGGATATCGGTGTCCCTCAACGCGTCGGCGATCTCCTGCACGAGGAACGGATTAGCCGTAGTCCGTGCTCCGATCCAGACCATGTCTATGCCATATTTCAGACATTCATAGACGTGCTTCTCATTGGCTACCTCGGTGCAAACCTTCATTCCATATTCATTCTTCACCTTCTGGAGCCACTTAAGGCCTGGTGTGCCGACACCCTCGAAGGATCCGGGATGGGTGCGGGGCTTCCATATTCCCGCGCGGAAAACATGGATGCCGAATTCGTGAAGGCCTTTGGCGGTCATCATCACCTGCAGCTCAGACTCGGCGCTGCAAGGACCGGCGATAACGAGAGGGGGAATGCTCTCGTCGAAAAATCCCCACTCGGAGACGGGGATGATGTCAAGTGTACGTTCCATAACTATCTCAAAATCTTTTTAATCCTGTTTGCTTCGTGGATGAGTTCCGTGATCCGTCCGCCGTCATAGTCAGCGATAGCGTCACGGAACAGCCTCATCTTTTCCAAATATGTGTCAATGACGTGCAGCACATTGTCCCTGTTCTGCGCCAAGATAGGGGTCCACATCTCGGCGGAACTCTTGGCCAACCGGACGGTCGAGGAGAATCCACCCGACGCAAGGTCAAAGATGTGCTTCTCATCCTTTTCCTTCTCAAGGACCGTCAGAGCCAGAGCGAAAGAGGTGACGTGAGAGATGTGAGACACATAGGCGGTGTGCACGTCGTGGCTGTCAGCGTTCATGAAAAGCGGACGCATATTCAACGCATCATACAGTCCCTCAACCACCTTGACCGCCTGCGGGTCAGAATCCTCGGTGTTTGCGAATATGCAGGCGCGGCCATCAAAGAGGTTCGGCATCGCGGCCCAAGGCCCTGAATATTCAGTGCCGGCCATCGGGTGTGTCGCCACGAAGCGGCAGCGGAGGGGATGGTAGTGCGCCGCGCGGACAATGTTGCTCTTCGTGGAGCAAGTGTCTATCACGATCTTCTTCCCGTTCCCTTCCTCTTTGAATATGTCGAGTACCTGCGGGAGCATCTTCACAGCGGAGCCGACCGGTATGGCTATCACAGTGATGTCGCTCCTGCGGACGCACTCCTCGAACGGGACGATCTCGTCCACAAGTTCCATCCTTTCGGCCGCGGCGGCGTTCACCGGGTCAGCCTCCACCCCAAGAACTATCCGGGCGAATCCTCTTCTCTTCAGGTCGATGGCCATCGAGCCACCTATCAGACCTAATCCTATAATACCTACTATCATAAAATATTCTTTATTACTTTTTCTATTTTTTTTTTGTTCGCGCGCTCAAGCACCTCCGGCTTGGCGCAAAGCGAAATCCGGATGTAGTCATTACCATTCTTTCCGAATATGAAGCCCGGCGTGATGAACACACCTGCCTGACGCAGAATGCGTTCCGAAACCACCTCTCCGGCCGTCATCCCGTTCCCAGCATATTCCGAAGGCACCCGCCCCCAAAGGAACAGCCCAGCCGTGTCGCGGTCATAAACCGCACCGAGGGTGTCAAATATCCTCCCTGCCGCCACGCGTCTGCGGACATATTCAGAATTCAGCTCCTCGAACCATTCAGGCGACTGGTTAAGAGCCTCGACCGCCGCAAGTTGCAATGGTTTGAACATCCCCGAGTCCATCTGACTCTTGACCTTCAGCACTTCGGCGATATATTCCGGAGCGCCGCCTACCATTCCGATTCGCCAGCCGCTCATATTGTGCGCCTTGCTAAGCGAGTTCAGTTCCAGGCAACACTCCTCCGACCCTTTCGCCGCCAGAATCGACAGCGGCTTCCCGCAAAGGATGAATGAATATGGATTGTCATTCACTAACAATATCTTGTGCTTGCGCCCGAAATCCACCAGCCTCTGATAAAGCTCGGGAGTAGCCTTGGCTCCGGTCGGCATATTCGGATAGTTCGTCCACATAATCTTCACACCCTCAAGATCCATCCTCTCCAAAGCGTCGAAATCCGGCCACCAATGGTTTTCCTCCGTCAGATCGTACGTGACAATCTCGGCTCCAACAAGTTTAGATGCCGAAGTGTAGGTCGGATAGCCCGGATCCGGAACCAACACCTTGTCTCCCGGATTGACAAACGCCATAGAGATAAGAAGGATTCCCTCCTTGGATCCGACAAGCGGCTGGATGCCCCCATCCGGATTCAGCGTCACTCCGTAATATCTTGAATACCAATCCGCAAAGGCTTGTCTCAACACTGGAAGCCCCTTATAGCTCTGGTAGGCGTGGTTGCCTGGCTTGCGGGCAGCCTCGACCAAAGCTTCGATAGCGGCCTGTGGCGGCATCCCGTCCGGAGCGCCTATTCCCAAATTGATTATCCTGTCTTCCCCGCGAGCCACACGCTCCGCATTGAGTGCGTCCATCTCTTTAAGTTTGCGGGAGAAGTAATATTCCTGAACAGATGATGTTCTTTTTGCCGGTTCAATGATCATGATTACATCGAAGATTTATATTCGCCTAAAATGTTAAGTCCTTCCATCAGAGGTCTGACCGCCCTGAGTGCCTGACGGTAGCGTCCGTAGGTCGCGAACTTGATGTCTGCATAGAAAAAGTACTGCCATTCCTGCCCGGGGATCGGCAGAGACTGGATTCTGGTGAGATTCATGTCGTAGAACGAGAGAATCGTAAGCACCTGCGCCAAAGAACCCGGCTTGTGAGGCAGGGTGAAGCAGAGGGACGCCTTGTTGATTTCACGGCGGGGAACCGTGATGGCGTCGTCCAGAATCAGGAAGCGGGTGAAGTTCTGCTTGTAGGTCTCGATGCTGCGGGCCAGGATCTCCAAACCGTTCTGACTGGCTGCCAGTTCAGAGGCGACCGCCCCGACTCCCTTTAGCCCACTGGCGGCGATGTCAATGGCGCTCTTGGCTGTGTCCTCAGACTCCACCATAGTGATCCAAGGGCAGTTACGCTCAAAAAACTGACGGGTCTGGTTGATGGCCATATAGTGCGTCCGAACCTCCTTTATGTTGTGGATGTCCTGTCCTGGAAGAGCCATAAGGTTCTGATGTATGGGGATATACACCTCACCCTTGATCTTGTAGGGGTTCGACCTAAGCAGCTCGAAATTCGGGATGAGACCTCCGGAGATCGTGTTCTCGATGGCCATCACCGCCGCCTGTGCCTCGCCGGAGGCCACAGCCTTGAACAGTCCCTCGAAGGTCGGGCATTCCACGATGGAGATCTCCTCCCCTCGCGCGGAATAGAACTCCCGTGCCGCCTGCTCGTGGAAGCACCCTCGGTAACCTTGTATCGCGACTTTTGTCATATTCATCATCATTTCACGTCACCCTCCCCTTATGGGAGGGACTTGCTCTCACCGCAGCGGTGAAGAAATCAACCAAATAAAAAAAGCTGCCCGGAAAAGCACCGGACAGCCGTATATTCATCTACCTTTTTTCTGAATATTCCTGCACACGCTCGTCCGGTCCTCTACCTGCCGCGGTAAAAGAAATAAAATCCGAAAGAATAAAATCGTGTGCTCATCATCATAACGATGCAAAGATAGTAAAATCGGAAGAAAATGTTCCTAAAAATTTAATGAATATACCAAAATAGCGGATGAACATTCATTCAAGCCGCCTCAAGGCTTTCATTAGACGGTCAGTATCTCCTTCTCCTTCGCTGACACGAGCTCGTCAACCGCCTTCACTTTCGCATCGGTGACCTTCTGGATCTCGTCCTCACCTTCCTTGCGCACGTCCTCGGAGAACTCTCCGGCCTTCTCGGCCTTCTTCAGAGCGTCAACTCCATCGCGGCGGGCATTGCGGACAGCGACCTTGATGTTCTCGCCGGTAGCCTTGGCCTTCTTGATGAGCTCCTTACGTCTTTCCTCTGTGAGAGGCGGAACAGGGCAGCGGATGACCTCACCGTTGTTTGAAGGGGTGAAACCGAGGTTGGCGTTGATGATAGCCTTCTCGATCACAGGGATCATATTCTTCTCCCAAGGCTGGATGGCGATGGTCCTGGCGTCAGGAACAGTCACCGAAGCCACCTGAGGGACAGGTGTCGGAGTTCCGTAGTAATCCACGGTCACATTGTTGAGGATGGACGGATTGGCCTTTCCGACACGGTAGGTCTTGAGGTCTTCCTCAAGGAACAGCACTGAGTCTTCCATTTTGGACTTCACTCCGCTGATGATTTCTTTCGCTTTGTCTGTAAGCATAGTGTATTGTGTTAATTGTTATTTATCAATCTTTTGTGGTCGTACCCTTGTCCGTTTCCAACAAGACTATTTATGGACAAGCGTCCCGACCTTCTCTCCGTTGACCAGTTTCAGCAGGTTGCCCTCGCCGTTCACATCGAAGACGATGATCGGCATATTCCCGTCATTGCATAGGGCGTATGCGGTCTGGTCGAGAACCTTGAGATGCTTCGCCATCGCCACGTCAAAGGTCAGTTCATCGTACTTGACAGCGGTAGGATCTTTCTCTGGGTCAGCGGTATAGACTCCATCGACACGTGTTCCTTTCAGCACGACATCGGCCTTGATCTCAAGAGCCCTGAGAGCCGCGCCGGAATCAGTAGTGAAGAACGGGCTGCCCGTTCCCCCGGCGATGAGGGCAACGCCCCCCTCCTCCAGCACCTTGACGGCGTTGTCACGGTTATAGTAGCGTACAAGCGGTTCCATCGGAGTGGCTGAGAACACCTCGGCCTTCACCCCTTCGTCCTTGATGAACTGACTGAGCGCCAATGAGTTTATCACCGTAGCCAGCATTCCCATCCTGTCTCCCTCGACGCGGTCGAATCCCTTGTCAAGACCCTGAAGACCTCTGAATATGTTGCCCCCTCCGTTGACAATGGCGATCTGCAACCCGGCCTTCGCCGCCTGCGCGATCTCCTTTGAATATTTCCGCAGACTCTCCGGATCTAGTCCCTTTCCAACGGACCCGCCCAGGCTCTCTCCGCTCAATTTAAGCAAAACTCTCTTGTACATAGTGCTTTCCAGAATCTTAAATGGTTAATCAAGGCCTCCTCCAATCGGCATCCTCGCCTCCCGAAGCCATCCCGATTCACAAATATACAAAAAATAATAAGTTATAAGCCTAAGACATCGGAACTAAATCCCCTGAATCGCACCCCCGGAGCCTTGACCAATCACGACGGCCGCATTTTCTCCATATAATGCCACCGTCGTATGCGTTTTTATCTTTGACAAGAGCAAAACCATCCATTTATGCTCCTTTGATCGTTCCAGAATCCTTCCTCGCGCCACTCCAAGGCGACACTCCAGGGCAACGCTTTTGGCACTTATCGTCGCCCGAGAGTGCAGCGAGGCACGCTTGGGCGACACTTTCGTACCATTTTGTCGCTCGGTGGTGCAGGGCAGAATTACGTAAGTAAGGATGACGGGACTCTTCGGTGACAACACACACTCTTCGTCGCCCAGAAGCACAGCGGCAGACCCTTTCGTGAGCAGAACGCGCCGTCTCGCTCACGAGACAACCTCGGACTCGGAGCTGTCGTGCGCTACGGGGACTCTACGGGCGCTCCTCGATGCCGCCGAGGTTCGACCAGAGCCAGTGGGACTCGTAATAGGACTTAGTGCCTTTAGGAACCGTCACCTTGACGGCTGAGCGGTCTGTGCCGTTAAAGGAAAAAGATGACGGGTCGCTCATGTTTGTTGTTATCTCGTCAACATCCTCCTTGGTCTTCCAGTTCAGCTCAAGTTCCAAAGGAGTTTTGCATGACACAAATGTGTGAACGTCTATGGATTTGACAGACTCAGGGATAACTATCTTATCAACATTTGTTCGACGAATAGAAGAGTACCCAATCTTCGTAGTGCCTTCCTTTATCACCACCGTACCGGTCTTCTTTTCAGGAATCCAACTCAGAATCTCTCTCTCTGTCCGACCTATGTGCATATACAAAGCCTCGTCATACAGATAGCAGTAGTTCTCTTGACCTTCCCTCGGCACGGTTGTGGTAATCTCAAGTTTAGAACAACCTTCAAACACCGGATTTGAACCATCAATATTTTCTAACGTGGAAGGTAAAATGACACGTTCAAGATTCCCGCAACCAATGAAGGCATAGGCTCCGATCTTATATATCCCCTCCGAGATAGTGACTTTCCTTAGGTCACCGCACCCTTCAAAGGCCCTATCCCCGACCCCTTTGACGGTATAGGTAATCCCGTCATACTCAACCGTACCGGGAACCACGACATCTCCCGAATACTTGCCTCCGCCCGGGTTACCGGTCACCTCGACGAAATCCATAGAGTAACCTTTGGCGGTCTTGTAGAACAGGCCGCCAACCTCGAACCCGGAAGAGAATTCTTTCACGGTGACGGTGCAGCCTGACCTGAAGCCGCCGCCCTCAGTGACCGCGCTGACCTTGGCCACACCCGCCGAAACGGCTCTCACGTTGCCGTCGGAATCGACCGTGGCCACGGACGGGTTATCCGACTCCCATTTCACATTCTGGTTGGTCGCGTCCGCCGGTCTGATCGTGTAAGAGAGTTTGGAGGTGCCGCGTACGGACAGGGTCACCGCCCACGGATTGACCTCCACGCCGGTCACCGGAACCGCCTTGGCCTTCACCGTCACCTTGCAGGTCGCCGTCTTCCCGCCGTCCTCGGTCGTCACAGTGACCACAGCCTCGCCGGCCTTCACGGCAGTCACCCTGCCGTCGCCGCCGACCGTGGCGACTTCCGTCTTGTCCGAACTCCACGTCACCTTCCGGTTGTCAGCGTTGTCGGGCCTCACCGTGGCCGTAAGCGTCTCCGCCTCGCCTTCGGTCAGGGTCAGCTCCGTCTTGTCCAGGGACACATCCGTCACGTTTACCGCCTTGGCCTTCACCGTCACCTTGCAGGTCGCCGTCTTCCCGCCGTCCTCGGTCGTCACCGTGACCACAGCCTCGCCGGCCTTCACGGCAGTAACCCTGCCGGCGCCGTCGACCGTGGCGACATCCGTCTTGTCCGAACTCCACGTTACCTTCCTGTTGTCCGCGTTGTCGGGCTTCACCGTGGCGGTCAGCGTATCCGTCTCACCCTCGGTCAGGGTCAGCTCCGTCTTGTCCAGAGTGACATCCGTCACGTTTACCGCCTTGGCCTTCACCGTCACAGCGCAGGTGCCGGACTTGCCCTCCGCCGTCGCGGTGACGGTCGCGGTGCCGGGTCTGAGGCCATGGACGGTGCCGGCCTTGTCAACAGTGGCGACGCTCCGGTCGGACGACGACCACGCCACGGCCCTGTCGGACGCGGCTTCGGGAGAGACCCTGGCGGACAGCACCGCAGATTCGCCCTCTATGATCTATATCCGGGACGGGGTGACGGTCACGGATGAGACTCCGACAGTCTCCTCCTTCTTACCGCAGGATGTTATGAGAATGGTGGCGGCGGCAGCCGGCAGCAGCGCGCGCCGTGTATGTGTGTAAAAACGCTCATATCGATTGATGTTTTGGTTATAGTCTCGTGAGTCCTATGAGTTCAGCGATGCTTTGGTAAATAACTTGGCGACCATCGGTCACCCTTTCGGTCTGTATCCCGCTCCTGCCTTGCGTCACCGGCACGGGATGTGACGCCGTGTGGCAGGCTTCAGGACAAAAATAATAAAAATTTCCAAATATCAAATATTACTGTCCGCTAAAACTTTTTGACAGTACAAAAAATTAGGCTGAATCTCCGATTGGGAGGTCCAGCCTTTTGGTTATCTTTGTTTCTGCAACAAAACTAAAGGAACCATGAACAAAGGTAGCCATTTTATCGGACAGCCGGCATATGGTCAGCTAATTAATTTACTCGATCGGACAGGAATTCTTGAAATAAGCCGTTCAAACGGCGGAGAACGCTATGTCAAGAACTTTGACGTGTGGCATCATCTGCTGATAATGCTCTACGCGGTCATAAAGAGGTTTGACTCTCTTCGCGAGATCACGGACTCAATGTTTCCAGAGGCACGGAAACTGGCCCATCTCGGCATCAGCATGATGCCACGCAGAAGCACCCTGTCCGATGCCAATGCGAGAAGGTCTGAAGCCATCTTTGAGAAGATATACCGCAGTCTGTATGCCAGATACAAGGACGAACTTTCCTCGGACAGCCGGAAGAATCCATCGTCAAGTTGGATAAACAGGCTGCAGATCATAGACTCCACGACTGTAACCCTGTTCTCCAACATGCTTTTCAAAGGTGTTGGACGCCATCCAAAGACGGGAAAGAAGAAAGGCGGCATCAAAGTCCATACGAACATACACGCCAACGAAGGCGTTCCTTCTGACGTCAAGTTCACATCTGCAAGCCACAAACGACAGCTTCATGCTCAAGCCCACGAACTACATCGAGGGCGATATAGTGGCCTTGGATAGGGCCTATATCGACTATGGAAAGTTCGAGGAGCTGACCAGCCGTGGTGTAATCTATGTCACCAAGATGAAGAAAAACCTTGTGTGTCAGATTGATGAAGATACCGCCTACATGACACCGGAAGGCCTAATGGAGTATAGAGTGAAGCATGTCACATTCACAAAGAAAGTAGCTGAAGGGAGTGACATTGTCCATAAGGCCCGCATCGTAGCATACGTTGATATCAAGAAGAACAAGCAGGCAAAGTTAATCTCACTGCTCACGAATGATATGGAGATGCCGGTAGAAGAGATTGTCGCAATCTACCGCAAACGTTGGGAAATAGAGCTGTTGTTTTATGACAAGCATATCATTATGCAAAGTTGACATCAAAGCCTCATTGATATTCAACAAGTTATCTATGCTACTTCTCGTTTCAACTTTGCATAACAATATCAATGATTGAGCCCTTTCAAAGCCACTCCCGAAGGTTCTTGTCTCGTTCCCAGACACGGTCTGACTTGACCCCGGGATTGAGATCCACATAGGCTCTTTCCAAGGCCTCGCGTTTTGCTTTTGAGTCTGCTCTTGCATAGATATCAGTTGTTTGTATAGATACATGCCCAAGTATATCCCTGATATAGACGAGGTTGACGCCGGATTGCAACAAGTGCATGGCCTTGCTGTGCCGGATGCTGTGGCAACTGAGCCGGTCCGGTATAAGCGAGGGGTTGACTTTTCGGGCCATATCCGCATAAGTCTTGAGCACGTACGCCACTCCTTCCCGTGTCAGCTTTTCATGCCTGTTTTTAAAGAACAGCGGAGTTCCGAACATGTTGCTATTGTCAAGATGATGATTCTCCTCCATATACAGCCTCAGATGATTCACCTGTTCCTTCACCATGGGGACAACACGAGACTTGCGTCCCTTCCCAAAGAGCTTTATCGTGTAAGGCTCACTATCGATGCGGACGCAGTCAACGGTCAGATCTGCAATCTCCTGAACCCTCGCTCCGGTGTCGTACATCAGCGAGAGCATCGCCAGATGTCTGCGTCCCTGCCAGATTGTGACATCAGGCTGGTGGAGAAGCAGGCGGATGCCATCCTGCGAGAGATAGTTCAGCGCTTTCTTTTCAGTTCTCATGGCCTTTATTGACAATATCTTCTGCCATTCCTCTGATTGCTCGATAATATTGTATTGCAGGAACGACACAAACGCGTGGATGGCTGCCAGCCTGTAGTTCCTTGTGGCCGGGGAGCAATTCCTCTCGTCAAGGATCCAATTGAGGTAGCCGATGACATTCTGCCGAGTGAGATGCTTGAGGAACAGTTTCTCTACAGCGACCCTTTTTTTGGTATGCATGTAGTCGATATATTGGACAAAGGCATCTCTATACGCGGACAAGGTGTTTGGGCTGACATTGCGTTCATGGGGCAGATACTCGGACAGAAACCGGCTAAGTTGTTTGGCAAAGTCTGTCGCTGTCGTCATAGGACTTGCAGAGTTTAGGATATACAAAAGCGTTTATCGCGGAGCACTGGCGTTCCATTTCCGGATACATTGCGTAGGTCAGGCGGACATACTGCTCAGTCGCCGACAGTGAATGGTGTCCCAGGCTGGCGGACAATATAGGAAGGCCTGTGTATAGGTCAACACCATTATGGGCCATCTGGACCAGGCAGTGAACGGCATATGTGTGCCGCAGGTCGTGCACTCGAGGCCCGCAATGATTTCCCTTGAACGGAATACCACATCTGTCGAGCATCTTGCGGAAGAACTGGTACACAGCATTGGCGCCGAATGATGTGCCGTCCCCCTTTACAAACAAGGGGTGGTCTGGCGCGGATATTCCGACAATGGGCATCCCGCCCCCGTGATGATATATATATTCCGACAGGACGTTGCGCATGGACTCGCTGATAGGAACGATGCGGTCTGTCCCGTTCTTGGTTTTTCCTGAGATGAATGTAGCCCATTCTCAAGGTGCACGTCCTCGTTAACTATGGACGGGGCTTCAGAGATGCGGACACTGTTCCGTATAGCATCCTCAGCAAGGCAGGCATGGAGAAGAGTGACGTCCCCATACGGACATCATACAGGCGGCTTGCGTCACATGCTGCAAAGATGTCGGCGATTTGGGATTTCGTGAAGATATACGGAGTAAAAAGTTCAGTTGCGGCTGCCTGGGCAACCGTGGGATATGACAAAGCCATCCTCTCCTGCTCATCAAGGTCGTCAACTGGCGCCATGCGGAGTACTTGGCATAGATTGTCCGGTCGCAGTCGGCATCCCTGGTCTTGCGCCACCTCGAGATGAACTCGGACGTGACATGCGGATCGGTAAGATTCACAGATACGGCGAAGTCATCGAACTCCTTCAGTATCCACTTCATACGGAGAGCACTGATACCGGCGGACGCGTTTACCTCGATGAGGCTTCTCATATATGGAGCCAGAACACTTCTGTAGTTTGAACATCTCACTCATAGAACGCACCTCCTCTCTGCATGTAGAACCCTTCTGCGACAGAAGGCACGAGGCAATGCGCACTTCATCAGCGATGGGATGTCGATTTTCAAGTATACCATGGTGGTATCCGTATGGCGGTGTCCCAGTGACTCCGATATGACCGGCAGTGTTGTCTCCTCACTAAGCATGGCGCTGGCCAAAGAGTGACGAAGCGAATGCGGCCCGTGGTGTTTCAAGTGTACATCCACACCGGACTTGAGGATGATTTCATTGATGGCGGCGCATACACATGCTTTTTGTGGCACCAGTGTAAGGTGCACGACTTGAGAGGAACACCTGGTCAAGACTTGATTTGGGACGACCATTTTTTGAGATAGTCAGCAATGGAGTTTCCAACCTCAGCTAAAAGCGGCAGTTGAACAACCTTCCGTGTCTTCTGCATCGTGATCGTTAGCAGGTTGTTGTCCCAGTCAATTTCGCCAAACTTAAGGTTCGCGATATCGGATGCCCTAAGACCAAGCCGAGAGGCTAGCAACGTCATCGCATAGTTCCTTTTGCCGACGGCATTACTCCTGGCTATGGAGTTCTCTATCATCAGCACCTCTTCCTTTGTGAAGAAGGATGGAACTCGCTCAGGATGCCTGACTCGGAACGACTCGAAGAACTGGCTGAAGTCTCGCTCCAAAAGTCCTTCCTCCTTCCAGAACCTGAACAGCACACGCAATGCGGACACGATGTTTACCTTATTGGTGGGATGGGCAAGGACGAAGGACACGATATGATTTTCAGCAATATTCTCCTTGTGGCGGACACCCTCCGATTCAAGATGATGCAAGAACTCGCTCAAGTAAAGACGATAGTCACCGATGGTGGTCCTGCTGCGGCGGAGGTTGGTCAGATGTTGTATCAACTTCTCCATATCCTTTCCCAATTCACCATCCAGACGATGATAAACGGGGGTGAGACAACGCTTGCGGATATGTCCGGTCAGCAGCATGTCGTCAAGCAGCACCTGGATGCTGCGGATCTTTTCCCGTTCCTGCTGACGGACGGTTCCGTTGCGATGACAAGTTTCAATGTACATTGCGCCTACGCTTGTTTGGTACTTTCTGAGACCCCTGGCCTCCATGAATGGGACAATGCCATGTCTCCAGAGTGTCTTGTACACGCCAATGCGATTTCGCGAGTAGTTGTTCTCTTGGAAGAAGGCGATGCATTGTCCAATCAATGTTTGGATTTCTTGTTCCTTCATAACAATTGATATTAAATTACTTGGCTTATGCCTTTCATATAATATAACGTTATGAGAAGTATTTATGTTTAGTAGCCAACGCAAAACTCACAAAGTCGGTCTGTTTGCATCCTTTCAAGCAACACTACTTTGCATAATGATATACTTGTCATAAAACATGTTATGAGAAGCTACACATAAATTGTTCAAACAGATAAAGCAGAACTTCCCTCTAAGATACTTCTACGGCGAGAGCGCTAACGCAATCAAGATATACAGGTTTGGGTCACACTTATCGCAAACCTGCTACTGATGGTCTTGCAAAAGCACATCAAGCGCAAATGGAGCTTCTCTGGCCTTGCCACAATGGTCAGAATCATGCTGATGTACTATGTCAACCTCTATACCTTCCTCGAGGACCCTGAAAAAGACTGGGCAAAACTGCTCTTAGAAGCAGAATCGGATCCAAATCCGCCTCCAGAAGAACTGCTTCTCTTCAGCTAAGGGGCTTACCCTCAGAAAAATCATCCGCAATGCCGTTACAACAGCACTGCGGATGGATATCTCGTTGCTCGCTAACTTTTAGCGGACAGCAATAAATATCAAACGAATATGCCGGATATAATGGCCGATATAATGGCCGCACGACCATACGACCGACCCCCCTGAACCCCTCCAACGACAGGAGCAGGGGGCGGCACCGAGCTCTCCGGGAACGATGACGCCTGACTGTCCCGCACCCGAAGGTGACGCGAGGCACAGTCAGGCGACTCTTCCGCGCCTTTCCATTGCCCAAGGGCGCAGGGCAGAATGAAGTATGGATGAAGGAAACCCTTCGGCGACGAAAACCACACTTATCGTTGCCCAAGAGTGCAGCACGGCGCGCTTGAGCGACACTTTCGTACATCTTCGTCGCCCGAGGGTACAGCACGGCTCTCTTGGGCAACACTTTCGTACTTTATCGTCGCCCGAGGGTGCAGCACGGCTCTCTTGGGCAACACTTTCGTACTTTATCGTCGCCCGAGGGTGCAGCACGGCTCTCTTGGGCAACACTTTCGTACATCTTCGTCGCCCGAGGGTGCAGCACGGCTCACTTGGGCAACACTTTCGTACATCTTCGTCGCCCGAGGGTGCAGCACGGCTCTCTTGGGCGACACCTCCGCGCGTTTCCGCCGCCCGAAGGTATTGGGCAAAAGACGTAAGGTTGAATCTGACAAAAAAAGAAGAAGTCTCCCAAAAACGAGGGAGACTTCAGTAGGGTGCCCAAAGCCGGGCTCGAACCGGCACGTCTTTAAGGGACATTGGATTTTGAGTCCAACGCGTCTACCAATTCCGCCATTCGGGCATATTCGGGCAGTAGACTTTCCTTTGGAAACTTCGCACTTCCGCTGCACTTCCGCTGCAAAGGATTGCAAAGTTATTGAATTTCCTCCGATATTCCAAAACATTCAACAAAAAGCTTATGCGAAAAAACGCGTAATCCCTCTTGTCCGGCAAAAAGCACTTATACCGGATAAGTAACCTTCAAACAATAAGCTGCATCATCTTAAGGAATCTTTTCGGTCTGCTTCTCTTTTTTCATCAGTCATGTGCCACCGGCACACTCCTTCTTCGAAAAAGATCTATCCTCGAAAATCTTCTCTTAGAAACAGTTTTGAATTGTTTGTTTGAAGGTTAAGAGCAAGCTCTCCCCCCCCAGACTGTCTGAAAAGTCTCGACGAGAGCAGAAAAGTCCGTACCCCACTACAGGGGCGACAACGAATTTTCAATCCTCGGAGGTGGTAATTATACTTTTAAGACAGTCTCCCCCTGCTGCCCACCTCGACAACCCGGACAAGTTCGATTGCCCTCGGTTCGGGCGCTGGGTTGAGAGTGAAAAGCTTCAGGTTCGACCGCTTCTTCCAAGGAAGATAGCGAGCGGTGCCGTCTGACTGAAGAAGCGGGAATAAAATGAAGATTTTTTCACCTCAAAGAACATTTCAAACAATTCAAAAACAGCTTCTTAATCTGAAGTAACTTATTATTTTCATGTTCCTAAACACCGCTGTCGATGCATCTTATCCGGTGGAAAGCCGTTTGGCCGGACAAACGTAACCGTTGATGTGACTTGTCCGGCGATATGCTTGTTTGCCGGACATTTTACGGTTCAGAAGGAACGGCCTTCCTGATCAGATAGGCAAAAGGTGCCTGCGCTCTGATTCACTGTGCATCATTTTTTCTGAAAAATCGATTCGGCTTATGAGGAAAACTGATTATATTTGTACGGTTTAAGCCGACAGCCACCACAAGAGTTGTGGTTTCAGGCACGGGATCCGCGACCGTCCGACTTGCGGAAATGACATAGAGCTTTTGGTCCGGAAACGGGCTGGCGAAACATATCATATTTTACGAAATTATTAAGCTCAACAAAATGAAGCACTTTTCTTTACCAAAGGACGGTGGATTGATTGAGGAGAACCTGCCTAAGAGCATTCTCCATTCCTACGAGAAGATCACCACCGAGATTTCCGATGACGCGAACATCGGAAGCGACAAGGTGGCAGACATTATTGTCAAAGCCATCAAAGACCACGAAAGGGCGGCTCTTCCGCGTCCTTTCAAACTCGGTTTGACCACAGGAACCACACCTGTGTCCCTCTACAGCAACCTGACAGAGCAGTTCAAGGAAGGCAAGGTCTCCTTCGCCAATGTCGAGGTGTTCTCCATTGATGAATATTACCCATACGGCAGCGACTCCGTCCAGAGCCGCAACCACAGGCTCCACGCCGAATTCCTTGACAATGTGGATGTCAAAAAGGAGAACGTGCATATTCCTGACGGAACAGTCTCAAAGGAAGAGGTATCCGACTATTGCGCCGAGTTTGACAAGATCGCCAGAGGTCTCGACCTGCTTGTGATCGGTGTCGGCGAAGGCGGCCAGATCGGTTTCAACGAGGCCGGCTCGTCAGAGAAGAGCCGCACACGCACCGTTCCGCTCTCATACCAGTCCAGAAAGAGACAGGCCCGCAATTTCAACGGCGACATTTCCGTCACCCCTAAGACCGCCATCACGATGGGCATCGGCACGATGATGAGCGCCCGCAGGATCATCCTTATGGCCTGGGGCGAGGACAAGGCGGCTGTGGTAAAGAAAGTCGTGGAGGGCGGCATCGATCCGGCCTGCCCTGCCACCTGGCTTCAGGAACACGACAACATCACATTCTACACTGACGAGATGTCAGCCTCTATGCTGACCAGACTCGTCGCACCTTGGATGGTCGGTCCTTGCCAGTGGACACCGAACCTGATCCGCAAGGCCGTCGTTTGGCTCTGCCAGAAGGTTCATAAGCCAATCCTCAAGCTGAAGCAGCAGGACTATTTCGAGAACTCCCTCGGAGAGCTCATCGAACTCTACGGGCCGTTCGACAAGATCAACATAGACGTTTTCAATGACTTCCAGCACACCATCACCGGATGGCCGGGCGGAAAGCCTGACGCTGACGACACCACAAGGCCTGTCAAGTCAACTCCGTTCCCTAAGAAGGTCCTGATTTTCTCCCCTCACCCGGACGATGACGTGATCTCCATGGGAGGCACATTCATCCGTCTCGTGCATCAGGGACACGACGTGCACGTGGCCTACGAGACCTCCGGTGACCTGGCAGTGCACGATGACGTTGTGCTTCAGCATATGGACGCCGCCTACCAGCTTGGATTCGGAGACAAGTTCGACGAGGTAAAGAAAATCATCGACTCAAAGAAGCCTGGTGAGCCTGAGCCTAAGGAGCTTCTCGCCATCAAGGCGGCCATCCGCCGCAGCGAGGCCAGAGGAGCGGACAGAAGCTTCGGGCTCAACGACAACACCAATGTCCACTTCCTCAACCTGCCGTTCTACGAGTCGGGCGGAGTGACGAAACTGCCTCGCACACAGAAAGACCTTGACATTATCAAGGAGCTGATCGTCAGGATCCACCCTGACCAGATCTACATGGCAGGTGACCTCGCCGACCCTCACGGAACGCACAGGGTCTGCACCGAGGCCGCCCTTGAGGCCATCGAACAGCTCAAGGAGGAAGGCAACGACTGGCTGAACGACACCACGATCTGGCTCTACAGAGGTGCCTGGATGGAATGGGAGCTCTGGAGAGTTGACATGGCCGTTCCGCTCAGCCCTGACGAGCTCATCGAGAAGCGCCACGCCATCTTCCGCCACCTTTCCCAGAAAGACATCGTTCCGTTCCCGGGCGATGACCCGAGGGAGTTTTGGCAGAGGGCCGAGGAGCGCACACAGAACACCGCAAGGTTATATGACGAACTCGGAATGGCTGAGTACCAGGCCATCGAGGTCTTCCTGCGGCTGAAATAACCAATCATCCATGAATATGTCACCTCACCCACGGTGACATATTCAATAAAGCAAGAAAGCAAGAATAAAGAATATTTTTTATAAACTGCATCAATCATGAAAGTAATCATCAGAGACACAAAGAAGGAAGGCTCTATCTGGGCCGCCCACCACATTGCCGCCGCCATCAAGGCAAAGGCTGAGAAGACCGACAAGCCATTCGTACTCGGACTGCCTACCGGCTCCACTCCTCTGGATGTCTATGCCGAGCTCGTCAGAATGTACGAGGCCGGAGAGATCTCCTTCAAGAATGTCATCACATTCAACATGGATGAATATGTAGGGCTTCCTGAGAGCCATCCGGAGAGCTACCACAGCTTCATGCACAAGAATCTGTTCGACAAGGTGGACGTTCCGGCCGGCAACATCCACATCCTCAACGGCAACGCTCCTGATCTCGCCAAAGAGTGCGAGGATTACGAGAAGGCCATCGTGGCTGCCGGAGGAATCGACCTGTTCCTCGGCGGAGTCGGCGAGGACGGACACCTCGCGTTCAACGAGCCGTTCTCTTCCCTCAACTCCAGGACAAGGGTCATGACCCTCACCCAGGACACTCTCGAGGTAAACTCCCGTTTCTTCGACAACGATGTGAACAAGGTTCCTAAACAGGCCATGTCAGTCGGTGTCGCCACAGTGTGTGGTGCCAAGGAGGTTCTCGTCCTCGCTTTCGGCGGCAAGAAGGCCAAGGCTGTCAAGGACGCCATCGAGGGACCTGTAAGCCACTATGTCACCCTCTCTGCCCTTCAGCTGCACGAGAATGGTGTCGTTGTGCTTGACGAGCCGGCCGCCGGTGAGCTCAAGGTCAACTCTTACCGCTATTTCAAGGCCGTTGAGGCTGCCGAGAACAAATAGTGCGTGGAGACTAACAACTTGTAAATCAGAATAATAAACATTATCCTCCCGCCATATCCGACGGGAGGATATTCATTAAAAGCCAATCAATCAGCATGTTATCCTCCACGATCATCGCGGCGCTCCTGGCCATTGGCAGCGCTTTGGGAAGCAATGGATATGGCAATACGATAGACAGTCGCTTCGACAAGCTCAGCGACCGGACAGACAAGTACACCTTATATCAAGTCATAAGCCAACCGGACGCAGTCCCTGCCGAAGCGACCGATAACCTGGTACCAAGCCAACCGGACGCTGAGCCTGTCGAAGCGTCCTTATCTTCCAGCGAAAGTCCGGCACAGGAATATTCAGTAAAGGAACGGTGCGAGCGTTACACAATGAAAAATCAAGGACTTGAGCGGGAATATTACCTCTACCGTCCGGAAGGATTGAAGGCCGGGGCTCCTCTCGTGATAGTCCTGCACGGCTACGGCGGCTCGGCCCTCAAGGGAAAGAAAGCGATGATGGATGTCGCCGACAAGAACGGATTCGCTGTCTGCTACCCTCAGGGAATAAAGGATCCGAAAGGTAAACCGGGCTGGAATGTCCGCTACCCTTCACAGGAAGGAATGAAGACCGATGATGTCAAGTTCCTCATCGCCCTTTCCAAAGAACTCCAGAAGAGATTCGATCTCAGTCCAAAGAATACATTCCTCACCGGAATGTCCAACGGCGGCGACATCATCTACCTGATCGCGATGCGTGCTCCGAAAGCCTTCAAGGCCATGGCCTCAATCGCCGGACTGCAGTTCAACTGGATGGAGACGGAATATTCCTACAAGCATCCGCTTCCTTTCATGGAGGTTCACGGCACACAGGACCACACTTCCGAATGGCTCGGCGACCCGGAGAACAAAGGAGGCTGGGGAGCGTATATTCCCGTTCCGGCGGCGGTCAGCAGAATCATCGCTGTTAACGGTTGTACCGAGGAATATGTCACCGAGCTTCCTCGCCGCGAGGGTCGTAACCAGGTCACCCTCTATCAGTTCAAGGCCGGCAGGCCGGCGGTGAAAGGCGGCAGACCCACCGAAGTCTGGCTCTACAAAGTCGAAGGCGGCAACCACTCCTGGTCCGACAAGGATATGGACACCTGCTCCGAAATCTGGCGTTTCTTCAGCCAGTGGATTGACTAAAATGGCTTAACTAAAAGCCACATCTCTGAGGCCACATCGCTCTGATGCCAGGCACAAATCCGCAATTCATTGAATGTCAGAAGGTGTAACATCACCTTTTGACATTCAATATTTTACAAAGCAGTGCCCTCCAAATCCGCCTGGCAGCATTTACAAATATATTCATTTACAATCAGTTGACAATTATACCCAAAATTTTGTGAATGTGGGGCAAAAAGGCTAACTTTGTGATAGTCTTAAAAAGAACTTGCAAAGATGTCCAATTACCGCATTTTCGTGGAGAAACACCCGGAGTTCCAGGTGGAGGCAAAGAGCCTCCTGGGGGAACTCAACGAGAACCTGCAGCTGGAGCTGAAAACGCTTCGGCTGCTTAATGTTTATGACTTGTTCGGATTCACGCCCGATCTTCTGGAGAAGAGCCGCTACAGCGTCTTCGGAGAGATTGTGACCGACTCTGTCACAGATTCGATCGATCTGGACGGAGCGAAGTACATCGCTGTCGAGTACCTGCCGGGCCAGTTCGACCAGAGGGCGGCCTCGGCTGTGGACTGCGTGCACCTGATCGACCCCACGGCGCGGATCAGCATAAAGAGTTCCAAACTTCTGATCGTGGACTCCGACGCCTCCGAGGAGACGCTTGAGAAGATCCGCCACTACTACATCAATCCGGTGGAATCCCGCGCGAAAGACCTGAGCAAACTGGCCGACACGGAACACGCGGCGGTCAAGCCGGTTCCCGTGCTGGAGGGATTCAGGAATATGAGCGGGGACGATCTGAAAGCATATTGCAAAAAGATGGGCCTTGCGATGAACGCCGACGACCTCGCCGAGGTTGTGAAATATTTCACCGAGGAAGGCAGGGATCCGAACGAGACCGAACTCAGGATTCTGGACACCTACTGGAGCGACCACTGCCGCCACACGACATTCACAACGGAATTGGAAAGCATCGACGTGGAGGATTCCTTCATCAAGGAGGACATCGACGGGACGATGGCCTGTACCTGAGGATGCGCTCGGAGACAGGCCGCGAGAAGAAGGGACTGAACCTGATGGATATGGCCACAATCGGGGCGAAATACCTCAGGAAGAACGGTTTGCTGGATGACTTGGAGGTCAGCGAGGAGAACAATGCGTGCAGCATATTCATAGATGTGGATGTGGACGGGCAGACCGAGAGATGGCTGCTGATGTTCAAGAACGAGACCCACAACCACCCTACGGAAATCGAGCCGTTCGGCGGGGCCGCCACCTGCCTGGGCGGAGCCATCAGGGATCCGCTCTCAGGACGCTCCTACGTCTATCAGGCAATGCGTGTCACCGGTGCCGGCGACATCTACAAACCTGTCAGCGAGACACTTCCGGGCAAGCTCCCGCAGAAGGTCATCACCAGGAAGGCCGCCCAGGGATATTCCTCCTACGGCAATCAGATCGGTCTTGCGACAACCCACGTCCGCGAGATCTACCACGAGGGCTACACGGCCAAGAGAATGGAGGTCGGAGCGGTTGTCGGAGCGGTGAAGGCCGGGGACGTGAGAAGGGAAAGCCCTAAGGCCGGGGATGTCGTGCTGATGATCGGCGGACGCACCGGACGCGACGGGATCGGCGGTGCGACAGGTTCCTCAAAGGAACACACAGAGGAGTCCCTTGAGACTTGCGGAAGTGAGGTCCAGAAGGGTAACGCTCCGGAGGAGAGAAAGTTGGAAAGGCTTTTCAGAAGGCCTGAGGTCACGAGACTGATAAAGAAATCGAATGACTTCGGAGCCGGCGGAGTGAGTGTCGCCATCGGTGAGCTTGCCGACGGGCTGGACATCTACCTTGACCGTGTTCCGGTGAAATACAGCGGAATGAACTCCACGGAACTGGCCATCAGCGAGTCCCAGGAGCGTATGGCCGTCGTAGTGGAAGCCAAGGACGAGGAGGAATTCAAGGCGCTTTGCCATTCAGAGAATATCGAGGTGACACACGTGGCCGAGGTCACCGACACCGCCAGAATGAGGATGTTCTACGGCGACAAGGTCGTTGTGGATCTCACCAGAGCGTTCATCGACAGCGCCGGTGCGAAGCATTATTCAAAGGCCACTATCGGAGCGGTCGAGGACAGGGATCCGTTCTTCCGCGACGTTCCAGGCAAGAACCTGAGAGAGAATGTTCGCCAACCTGCAGGATCCGAACGTGACCTGCCAGAAAGGCCTTATAGAGATGTTCGACTCCACCATCGGCCGTTCCACCGTGCTGATGCCGTTCGGAGGCGAGCTACAGACCACCGAGACCCAGGTCTCAGTGCAGAAACTTCCGGTCAAGGGTTATACCGACACAGCCAGCATGATGGCGTTCGGCTTTAACCCTGACATCTGCGAATGGAGTCCGTACCACGGGGCGGCATATTCATTCATCGAGGCATGCAGCAAGGTTGTCGCCGCCGGCGGCCATTGGGAGACGATGAGATTCTCCTGCCAGGAATATTTCGAGAGGATGACTGCCGACCCGAAGGTCTGGGGCAAGCCGACCGCGGCTCTGCTCGGGGCGCTGAAGATGCAAAAGGAACTTGGCCTCGCCTCCATCGGCGGAAAGGATTCGATGAGTGGATCCTTCGAGACCGAGGACGGGACAATCCACGTACCGCCGACCCTTATCGCGTTCGGTATCACTCCGGTAAAGGCTGACAAGGTGATCTCTCCGGAACTCAAATGGGAGGGAGACCGCCTCTACCTCGTGAAGCATACTCCGCTCGCTGACAGGATGCCTGACACGGAGCAGCTCAAGAGGAACTGGAATCATATTCAGGAAAAGATAGAGGACGGCACGATCGTGGCCGGTTGGGCGGTAGGATTCGGTGGAGTGGCAGAGGCGCTTTGCAAGATGAGCTTCGGCAACGCGTTCGGGTTCGACGTCAACCTTTCGGAGGACGAGCTGTTCAATCTAAGCTATGGTTCCATCGTGGTGGAGACCGACGGCAGCGCGCTTGATTTCGAGAACGCGGTCGAGATCGGCACCGTAACTTCCGGTGAGGACGGCAACGTCCGTGTGAACGGGACCAAACTTTCCATCTTCGAGATGATGGATTTCAACGCGTCGCTCTTCGAGAAGGTTTACCCCGCAGTCAGCAAGCCAGACTTCAAGAGGCTGCTGCCTAAGGGCATGGAGGGTGTGAAGCCGTTCAAGGCAAAGAAGGCGGATCTTGAATATAAGGGGCCGAAGGTTGACAAGGTGATCGCCTACCTTCCTGTCTTCCCTGGCACCAACTGCGACTACGACTCGGCCAAGGCGTTCCGCAAGGCGGGAGCCGAGATCCGCACTTCCGTGTTCCGCAACCTTTCGGACAAGGATGTGTTCGAGTCAATCGCCCAGATGAAGAAGAACATCGAGGATTGTCAGATCCTGATGCTCAGCGGTGGCTTCTCGGCCGGTGACGAGCCGGACGGAAGCGGCAAATTCATCGCCAATGTACTGAACAACAAGGACATCGCGGAGGCGATCGAGGGACTGCTGTCCCGTGGTGGTCTGATTTTAGGAATATGCAATGGTTTCCAGGCACTTGTGAAGTCGGGTCTGCTGCCTTACGGTGAGCTCGGGAAGGTGACCAAAGACTCCCCTACTCTGTTCCGCAATGACATCAACAGGCACATCTCGCAGATGGTGACGACCCGTGTGGCTTCCACAAACTCTCCTTGGCTGAGAGGGATGGCAATCGGTGATGAATATACTATCCTGTAAGCCACGGCGAGGGCAAGTTTGTGGTCAGCGAGGAACTCGCGCGTGAGTTGTTCGCCAACGGTCAAGTGGCGTTCCAGTACGTTGATCCGCTGACGGATGAACCGACTATGGAGTCGCCTTACAATCCGAACGGGTCTTACTATGCCATCGAGGGCATCATCAGCCGCAACGGGCAGATACTCGGAAAGATGGGTCACAGCGAGAGGTACGAGAGGAACCTGTTGAAGAACATAGAGGCCGACCTCGAGCAGCCACTGTTCGAGAACGCCGTCAGGTATTTTATCGGGTAATAAATGAAGAGGAATATCATTCACGATGGGGTGTCCATCAAGATCTTCGAGACGGATGACCCGCAGAAGGTGATCATACATTTCACGGATGAGATCACGGCGTTCAACAAGATCAAGAAGGCGGTGATCAAGGACAAGGGGATCTACTGCAACGGAATCTCCTGCGAGATCTCCAGACTGCTGCAGAAGGGAGGAGTGCCCACGCACTTCATCGAGCAGATCTCTGACACTGAGCAGCTTTGCTGGAAATCACAGGTGATCCCGATGGAGGTGATCGTCAGGAATGTGATCGCCGGCTCGATGGCACAGAGACTGGGGCTGGAGGAAGGTATCATCCCGAAGGAGCCGGTCTATGACCTCTGCTACAAGTCGGACATCCTCTGCGACCCGATCATCAACGACTACCACGCCGTCGCCCTCGGCCTCGTGAGCAAGGAAGAACTTGAACGGATATATTCATTGACAAAGCAGGTCAACAGCATCCTGACCCCGGTCTTCAAGGAGATCGGCATCACCCTGGTGGACTTCAAGATCGAGTTTGGCCACCTGTCGGACGGACGGCTCGTGATGAGCGATGACATCACTCCGGACAGCGCCCGCTTCTGGGACATCGCCACCGGCGAGAGACTCGACAAGGACCGTTTCCGCAGGGACAACGGCCACGTCGGCGAAGCCTACAGGACGATCTACGAGCGTCTGACCGGCAAAAAGATTGACTGACAACTATTTATTATTTCTGAATATGAGACCTTTATTTCTGACAAATACTCTTACTCGAACGAAAGAGCTTTTCAAGCCGATCCAACCGGGACACGTGGGAATGTACGTCTGCGGGCCGACGGTCTATGGAGAGGCTCACCTCGGACACGCCCGTCCGGGAGTAACCTACGATGTGCTTTTCAAACTGCTCAGGCATCTTGGCTACAAGGTCCGCTACGTGCGGAACATCACCGACGTGGGACACCTTGAGCACGACGCCGACGAGGGAGAGGACAAGATCTCCAAGAAGGCAAGGCTGGAACAGCTTGAGCCTATGGAGGTTGTGCAGACCTACACTTTCCGCTACCACGAGGCGATGCGCCTGCTGAACGTGGCGCCGCCATCCATCGAGCCGAGAGCCTCGGGGCACATCATCGAGCAGATCGAGACCGTCAAGAAGATTCTGGACGCAGGCTACGCCTACATCTCCAACGGATCCGTGTACTTTGACGTGGAGAAATACAACAAGGATCACCACTACGGAATCCTTTCCGGGCGCACTCTGGACGACACCCGTGAAGGAACACGCACACTTGACGGACAGAGCGACAAGAAGGCTCCGTACGATTTCGCCCTTTGGAAGAAGGCTGAGCCCGAGCACATCATGCACTGGCCAAGTCCGTGGAGCGAAGGCTTCCCGGGATGGCATCTGGAGTGCTCCGTGATGGGCGAGAAATATCTCGGCAACGAGTTCGACATCCACGGCGGCGGAATGGATCTGATGTTCCCTCACCATGAGTGCGAGATCGCCCAGAATGTGGCCAGCCGCCACACACAAGGCGTGCACTACTGGGTTCACAACAACATGATCACGATCAACGGCCAGAAGATGGGCAAATCCCTGGGCAACTTCATCACCCTGCCGCAGCTGTTCAGCGGACAGCACGAGAAACTCGCGCAGGCATATTCCCCGATGACCGTCCGCTTCATCCTCCAGGCGCACTACCGCAGCACGCTGGATTTCAGCAACGAGGCACTGCAGGCTGCCGAGAAGGGTCTGAAGAGGGTGATGCAGGCGGCGAAGGATCTGCGTGCGTTGGCTTCGGCGGCAGGAATCACTGACACGGCCAAGGGCACGGAAGGCGATCCTTGTGGACGCGATGCAGTACGGCGAGTTCATCACAGCCATTGCTCCTGACACCTGCCCGGCGACTTCCGAGGATGTCAAGGGAATATTCAATGCTGTCTATGAGGCGCTTTGCGATGACCTTAACACGCCGATCGCACTGTCGCACATCTTCGACGCGGTACGCCTTGTCAACTCCGCCAAGGCGGGAGAACTAAGCTGAGCAAGGGTGATTTGGAGACTCTGACGCAGCTTTTTGATGACATCGTGTTCGGTGTCCTCGGCCTGAAGGACGAGTCCGCCGCCGAATCCGGCAAGGGTCAGGAGATTGTCTCCGGACTGATGGACATGGTGCTTGAGGAACGCGCCAAGGCCAAGGCAGCGAAGGACTGGGCGGCCAGCGATGCCATCCGTGACCACCTCAAGGCCCTCGGCATCACCGTAAAGGACACCAAGGACGGAGCCGAGTGGAGTATTCAATAAAAACAGACAATATGAAACATAGATATATTTCCGTCTCGGTGATGTGCTCCAACCTTATGAACCTGGGGCAGGATATCAAGACGTTGGAAGAGAACGGCGCGGACATGCTGCACATCGATGTGATGGACGCTCATTTTGTTCCGAATCTCACATTCGGGCCGGACTTCATCAAGGCTATGCAGGCAGTCACGACAATGCCGGTGGACGTTCACCTTATGGTCGATGATCCGGAGCTCATAATGAGCAAGTTCCCGGTCCGCAAAGGCGACATAGTGTCCCCACACATCGAGGTCAAGAAAGATTACCGCGCGCTGGCAGCCAAGGTTCATGAGGCAGGAGGGCTTTTCGGCCTTGCGGTCAACCCGGAGACCGATGTGGAAGCCATCAAGGAGTATCTTGACGTGCTTGACACGGTCACCCTGATGCTTGTGCACCCAGGAGCCGCAGGTGCTAAGATGGTGGACGGGATCATGGACAAAGTCGCCGGAATGCGCAGATTCCTCGACACCAACGGCCGCGATGACATCCTCATCAGCGTTGACGGAAGCGTCAGCTATGAAAGGGCCAATCTCATGGCCGGAATGGGAGCCGACATATTCGTAGGCGGCACCGCGGGAATCTATAGAAAAGGGATGGCTCTTTCCGAGACCATCCCTGAAATGCGGGCCGCCATAGATTTCTAGAAGTGGGATATTCGCTGACCTTACTCCACGTTTCGGAATCCGGAATAGTCCGTCTGAAGCGTGGAGCATTTATATTCATTGACCACTCCGCCGCCCGGGATGGTCTGCGTGGCGCGCACCTCCCAGTTCTGAACCTTGGTCGGATCGCCACCCGGAGCCTCTATGTACCAATAGTACTGCGGCGTGCTGCGTGACCATGTCGCCGTCTTGCGTCCCAAGTCATTGTAGAAGAACGAGATGGCGCAGACATCCCCGATTTCGGAAGGAACCTGTTTGAAGTCTCCGACCTTTTTCCCGTCCTGGAAGAGTTCGACTTTCCAGTTGTCCTCGTCGCTGTTCCAGATGGATGCCACGAAGCAGCCCTTGAGTCCGGAGAAACCCGGCGCCTGGACGCCTTTCGGGCCGATGCCGCCTTCCGTCCATGAATATTCATACTCACCGGAAGGATGACCTTCCGCTCCGCCGTAGATCTGGTTGCCGTCATAGACACGCATCTGGAGATCAGGCGACTCGCCTGTACCTTTCGCCAGCCAGTTTTTCATCGTCTTCCCGGAGACTTCGTAAACGCTGTAGCCGTTCGGAGAGCCGGCAAGGTTGAGGTTGCAGCTCCACCAAGCGCCGCAGGCCGCTCCATGAATATGCTCGTAAACGGGAGTGCCTCCCTTCGTGACATAGTCATGATGGATGAAATTCTGCGCGTAATGCGTGTGACCGATCATCACGTGCGCCTCGTGGAAGTCCGTAAGGCAGTCCATTGCTGCGGCCATGTTCTTGATCTTGTCCGGGTTGTCCTTGTCGGCGTTGTGACGGAACTGGATGTGGGCGCAGAAGACAATCATCTTTTCCTCCTTGTCCTTCACAAGGGCAAGGTCTGACTTGAGCCATTCCAGCTGCCGGTCGGAAATGTTGTCGGCATATTTCCAGGTCTTGCCGTTGGTCGTCGTAACAGCCACGTCGTCCATAACCACAAAGTGAACGTCTCCTCTGTTGAACGAGTAGTCCGTGGGACCGAAGAGGTCGACGTAGGTCTGTGTGGCCGTGTAGTCATCAACGCAGGCCGCATCATGGTCGTGGTTGCCGACACAGTTGTAGATCGGGAGATAATCCCCAGACTCCAGCGCGAACCCCGAGAGGGCCTTGTGCATCGGCCCCCACTGCACCGTGTTGTCAAACGTCAGGTCGCCGAGGGTGACAGCGTAGGCATTCAAGTACTTTCCCTTGGCCTGTGACTCGGACATGAATCTATTGAGATCCGGAAGCGTCTCAGTCTCGAACCTGTGGACATCAGAGTCCGTCTTGCACTGAGGATCCCCGATCATCACCAGAGTGAAATCCTTCTCGGGAGCGTCAAGCGGCTCCAGCACGAAATCGTTCCTGTTCTGCCGGCTCCTGTCAATCGGGGTCGTGGAATAGAACAGAGGAAGTTTCGTGACTGGATCCAGCGCCGTCTTGTACTCCGCCGGAAGCGTGTAGTACACATTCCTGCACTTCTCGTCCGCCACAAACTGGTAAACCCCGTTCCTGTCCGTCACCGTGAAAGTGTACCCGTCCGTCACCGGCACCCCCGCGATGCCCTTCCCTGTCCGGGAGTCCTTGACCAAACCGAAGAGATTGTTTTTCTTGTCTATGCGAGTGCCGTTCAGTTTCATAGCATCGGCCACATACGCAGACATGAACGTCATCGCCACAATCAAGAATGCAATATTTCTGTATATTCTCATCATCAGTATTCTCGAAGCAAATAGTACTCAAAAAAGAACGGGGAAATCTCCCCGTTCCAAAACACCTATGTATGGATTCTAAAATCCGCTATAGTCCGTCTGCAAATCCGTGCAGGAATAGACATTGACTTCTCCGCTGGTCGGGATTGTTTGCGTGGCGCGCACTTCCCAATTCTTCACCTTGGTCGGATCACCGCCAGGAGCCTCAATGTACCAATAATGCTGAGCAGTCGTTGTGGTCCATGTCGTCGTGTTCTTACCCAAATTGTTGAAATAATATGAGACAACACATATATCAGGAACCTTGGACGGAACTCTCTTCATGTCACCGACTTTCTGACCGTTCTGGAAAAATTCCACTTTCCAGTTCTTGTCATCGTCATTCCATATAGCGGCGACAAAAGATCCTTTCAGATTTGAATTACCCTTGGCGGTAATATTGGCGGTTCCTCCTTTACCACCATCGTACCATGTGTACCGATATTTTCCTGAAGGTGTGCCATCCGTACCACCATAAATCTGGCTGCCGTTATAAACCCGCATTTGATACCCGACTTCATTCTTCGTGCCTTTGGTAACCCAGTTCTTGATGCTGTTCCCTTCGATCTCATAAAGGCTATAGCAATTAGGCGCGCCATTCACATTCATATTGCATGACCACCATGCACCGCAAGCGGCACCATGGACATGCTCGTAAACGGGTGTGCCACCCTTGGTTACATAAGAGGAGTGAATCCAGTTCTGAGGATAATGGGTGTGACCGACCATGATATGAGCCTCGTGGAATTCCGTAAGAAGTTTAAGGATCTCTGCATAATTCTTATCCTTGTTCACAGAGGCACCGCCACTGTTTGCGCCTCCTCTGAAAGGAATATGGGCGCAGAACAGGATCATCTTGTTCTGTTTGTCTTTCACCAGATCCAAATCCGCCTTCAGCCATTTCAGCTGTGAACTCGTGACTCCAGCATCATAATCCCAGGTCTTGCCGCTTGTAGTAGTGACAAGGACATTGTCCATCACAACAATATGAACATCGCCTCTGTTAAGAATAATCCACCGGGCCGAAAAGATCGACATAGTTTTGCGTTGACTCATACCGCGTGTTTGCCGATGCGTCATGGTCATGATTGCCGACCATATTATAGAACGGAATGTAATCAGTGCCGTTGGCCGAGAACTTTGACATGACATTACGCATTGGCTTCCACTGAACGGTGTTGTCAAATGTGATGTCACCCATTGACATGATGTACACATTCTTATACTTACCATTCGCCTGTGAGGTCGAAATGAAATTCCTCATGTCCGGCAATGTCTCCGTACGGAATCTCTCTCTGTCGGAATCAGTTTTACACTGTGGATCCCCAATGGCCAGATAAGTGAAATTCTTCTCAGGAGAATCAAGCGGTTCCAAAACAAAGTCGTTCCGGTTCTGACGGTTGTAGGAAATAGTCGATGTGGAGTAAAACAAAGGCAGTTTGGTCTCTTTGTCCAACGCCACCTTATACTCTGACGGCAATGTATAGTACACATTGCGGCAATACCGGTTCGCCTTGAATTGGTAAACGCCATTGGCATCTGTCGTGGTAAAGGAATACCCGTCTGTGACTGGTACACCAGCGATGCCCTTTCCGGTCTTGGAATCTGTGATCAGTCCGACAAGAGTGTTTGTGGACTCAATCGAGGTGCCATTGATCACCGTCTCCGTTCCGGGAGTCGGCTTCGGATCCGGTTTGTCCGGAGTCGGATCATCGGCCCCATTCTTACCGCAAGCAACAACCCCCAGCATGAGGGCTGTTGCAGACATTAGACCGAATAAACTCTTTTTAAATCGTAATTTATTCATGTATAATAGTTTAAGACTTTAATCATCCCAACCATAATTCTGGCCAAGATTAGGATTCTTTGTCAAGGCTGTCGATGGAATAGGACGGACATAATCCCTGTCATTCCACTCAAGCTTGTAATTGTAAATAAGATATCCATGATCGCCCTCAGAGAGAGTCAAGTTCTGGTCTGCGGTTGAGGTACCTGTTTTATAAGCAAACTGAGAAACTTTAGATGCATTGAACTTATACGTTTCACCATTGAACTGGATGCCGTTCTTATACTCATCGGCGGTCACGTAGATACCCATCCAACCACTATTGTCTGTACCACGATCCACAATCAGATTCTGGCAAGCCCAACGGCTGAGATCCGAAGCGCGGAGGTTCTCACAGATCAACTCTGTAACCCTCTCTCTTCTTATCTCCAGCATGGTGTTTGAGAGAGCTGGATCACCATAGTATGACTTCAGCCAGGCATCCTCGACATAACCGGCGGATGCAGGATAAATATTCTTGACACCTGCGCGCTTGCGAAGCTCTCCGACGGTCTCATTCCAGATGGTCTCATCAATCTGACCGAGCTCAGCCTTGGCCTCGGCGTAGTTCAAAAGAACCTCCGCGTAACGCAGGATAGGAATATCATTATCATTCCTTCCTTTAGAATAATTCTCCTCCTTTTCCTGACTCCATTTCCTGAACTGATACCCGCTGAATGTATATGTAAAGTTCAGTTTCTTTGGGACGGATTCCCCTGCTAACGTCGTGTACAAGTGTCCCGGGCCGTGAACAGTGTTGAAAAGACGCCAATCCTTATTGTCAAACTCCTTCGTCACAGACACATCCGGCTTTGCCGGTGTTCCGTCAAGGTTAAGGAACATACGCACAAGGTTCTTGGTAGGGGCGGCCTTCTGATCGTACGTACTTGAGTTCACAACCCAAGTAAGCTCGTTATACACGTTAAGGTCACCACCTTCATATTCCACGGTCCAGATGGCCTCTTTGGACTTGCCGAAATCAGTGCTCCTCCAAATGTTGTCATACAAGGAAGCGACCTCCTTACCATCGGCAACCGAGACAGGTGATCCGGTAACAAGAGAGAACTCCTTGGAATCAATCACAGACTTGGCGGCTGTGGCGGCGGCGTTGAAGAAATCATCAGAAGACTCATACTGTCCTGACCATGCGTTGTTTGTAGCCGGGTTCACCGTATGGTACTTACGGAAAGAGCCCTCATACAGGCAGACTCTTGACATGAATGCCAATGCGACATATTTGTTGATCACGCCACTGTAAGTCTTCAGATCGGCGGACATGTTCTCGCTTGCGAATTTCAAATCCTCCAGAACATTGTGCATTACAAGCTCACGGTCATCCCTGCCGGCGGTAAGGATAGGATCATCAACATTCACGACATGATCAATCCACGGAACATTGCTGAAAGTCTTCACTTTCGAGAAGTAGAAATAGGCTCTCCAGAACCGGGCGACACCAAGATAATGATTGGCGACCTCATCCTTAAAGAGACTTCTGTTCTTTTCAATGCCTTCGATCATCTTGTTGACCCTGCGGATGCCTTTCCAGTCCCCTACAGCCCAACCGGTCTGCTTTACAGAGTTCCAAATGCCGGGACGATAAAAATCCGTCGAGGTCTGGGTGCAGATGAGATCCGTATAATTATCACCCTTGCCGACAGTCTCTCCGCTTGGGCGATATGCCTCAATCAGTCCGTTGGAATATATCTCCAAATCACTTTCTGTCCTGAAGAAATTCTCGGCTGATATTTTATTGACCGGATCAGCTGTGAGAAAATCCTGACATGAAGACAACGCGAGAACAGACGCGGCTCCCAAAAGTAATTTAACTGCTATACTTGATTTCATATTAAAATTCATTAGAGTTTATCTTCCTTCAAATTAGAAAGTAATGTTCAGACCGAAGGTGTATGTCTTGAGCATAGGATAGGTATATCCCTGTCCCACACCGCTAAGACCTCCAACATTGTCACCGAAGTCAGAATCACCGAAACCAAGGGTCTCAGGGTCAAACATCTTGGTATGCTTGTAAATCGGAGAGAAAGTCAGCAGATTCTCACCGGAGAAGTAAACCTTAAGCTTCTCGACGCGGATCTTCTTGGTAAGCTTGCTTGGGAAAGTATAGTCCACAGTGAGGTTCTTAAGTCTTACATAAGCGGCATTCTGCATGTAGTAGTCATTCTCGAACGTAAGAGGGCCGTCATTTCTGTTCGCGGCGTATGCCACCTGACGTGTGAAGTAAGGCTTGCTTGCGGCGTTGGTGACCACCCAGTTGGAAGTAGAGTAATCAACTTCCACAGCGTCCTGAGTATGAATCTTCGGCAGATAGCCATAAGGACGGTTGTACATTCCCCAGAAGAATCCGGACTCGCAGCTTGGATACCAGTCACGCTTGCCTACGCCTTGCAGGAAGACACTGACGCCGATTCCGTTCCAGTTGGCGCCAAGGTTGATACCAAAATAATAGCGTGGGCTCTGGTTGCCGATGCGCTCAAGGTCGCCATGGTCATCAAGAGTACCTTTGCCGTAGTCAATCTTTCCGTCACCGTTGATGTCTATGAATTTAAGGTCTCCGGCATACGCCCTGAAGTTGGATCCGTTCTTGTGGAATTTATCGGTCGCCCAGTTGTTGGCCTCCTCATTGCTGAGGAAGTACCCGTCGGTCCTGAATCCCCAGATCTCACCAAGTTCCTTACCCTCATAGTAGTTGAGGATGTCACCGTTGATGTTATAGTACTTCTTCACCCAAGTGCGTGAATCCCAGACACTGGCCTTGATGTTATAATTGAAATCCTTACCGGCGAGTTTGAACGAGTCTCTCCAGCCGATCGTGGCTTCCCAACCCTTTGTCTGGATAGCGCCGTAGTTACCCTTAGGGGTGGAATCACCAAGCACCTCAGGAAGATCCGGACCCTGAATGAACATATCCTTGACATCACGCACATAGTAGTCAGCCGAGATCGAGAGACGGCTCTTCAGGAAATCAGCGTCAAGTCCCACGTCATAAGTGGTGACAGTCTCCCAGGTAAGGTTGTCAGGAATGATCGCGGCGGCCGTTGTGTAAGGAACTTTTTCCCCGTTGATGAGTTTTGTGGATTTTGACACACCCATAAGCTCCAGGAATGAGTAAGGGTCGATGGTCGCGTTACCGAGGGAACCCACATTGGCGCGGAGTTTAAAGTTGTTCATCCAAGACTTGGCCCATTTCATCCAAGGCTCCTCGGACAGTCTCCAACCTACGGACGCTGAAGGGAAGAAACCCCATTGTGAATATGAAGGGAACAATGAGGAACCATCGTAACGTGCGGCCACCTCGACAATATACCTGTTGAGAAGAGTGTAGTTCACACGCCCGAAGAAACCGACCATGCTCTTGTCGTGACCACGATCCTCCACACCATACTCGTCAGACGCCATAAGTTCAAATGAAGGGATGGAAGGATACAGAAGGTCTTTTCTGGTAAGATACAAACGGCGATAGTTCGTCTTCTCAAGATTCCATCCAGCCACGATATTCAAATCATGGTTGTCACCAAGTTTCGGAGTGTATGTCCCGACGATGTTTGAGGAGATGTAATCAGTGTTGAAACGCCAGTCTGACTTATAAGAGGAGCTATTGTAAGTCTCCAAAGCACCTGGGGCACTATAACCACTCTGGATGCAAGAGACTCTTGCCTGAGTGAACGGATGGCTTTGTAAGTAAAGTCGCCTGTGAATTTCAGGACGTTCTTGATCGGCTCGAAATCAAGAGTGGTGGATGTGATAATATCCAGTTTGTTATTTTCCTGATAAGTATTACCGTCTTCAAACGCACCGTACATACAAGAAGCGCCATAGAACGTAAGCGTACCGTCTTCATTAAATGCCGGATAGATTGGCTGTCCTCTATGCTCGAACTGGCGGAGAAGCGGCTGTGAACCACCTGACACCATCGGCTGGTGATATTTACGCTTGAACACCGAGGTGTTATTGGTCAATTTCAACCAATCAGTAATCTTTATGGAACCCTTGGCGCGAAGATTGAACTGGTTGAAGTCCTCATTGCCAAGCTTATAGATACCGTCCTGTCCATAATAACGCCCACTGATGGCATAGCTAACCTTCTCTGACGCGCCATTGATGCTGAGGTTATGGTTCTGTGTCATGTTCATGTCCTTGTAGAACATGTCAAGCCAGTTGGTGCTTCCATAGTAAGCATAGTTGCCGCCGAAACCGACATCCTTTCCGTCACCATAAATCTTACCGTAATTCTCATAGGTAGGATCAGTTTTACGACGACGGAACTCCTCATGATAAGCCTCAGAATAGGTATTGGACCTGTTATTGACATTACCAGGCAAAGAACCGGCGGAAGTCGGAGTGCGTTTGTCGTTCCTGAAGAACTCAACAAAGGTATCAAGCCACTGAAGGCCATCTGTGACAAGCTCGTCCTCCCACATGATGTTTCTTCTGTTCAATGAGACAGAGCCGTTGTAGTTCACGGAAATCTTGTCGGTCTTCGGAGCCTTGGTTGTCACAAGGATCACACCGAAAGCGCCTCTGGCACCATAAACGGCAGCGGAAGCGGCATCCTTGAGGACAGCGACAGTTTCGATGTCCTCTGGATTCACTGTAGTGAGGTCTCCCTCGACTCCGTCGATGAGGACAAGGGCGCTGCTGCCCTGGCCGATCGAGTGCTTCTGGTTGCCTGCGCTACCACCGACCTTTTTCTGGACTGATATGAAGTGCCATTGCCACGGATGGTGATAGACCCTTGATGGGTAGGCTTACCGTCAGCCTGAACGATGTTCAACCCCGGGATCTGTCCCTGAAGAGACCTTGTCACATTGGAGTTGGTCCTGCCTTCAAGTTCCTCACACCCGACAGGTTCTCGACGGCTCCCACCAACTGAGTCTTCTTGAGAGTACCATAACCGACCACAACAGTCGCGTCAAGCATCTGGGTGTCTTCCTGAAGAAGGATGTCCAATTTTGTTCTCTTGCTGACATTAACCTCTACAGTCTTATAACCGAAAAGCTGGCATACAAGGACAGCGTTGGCGTCAGCCTTGAGGGTGTACGCTCCGTTCGCATCAGTCGATGTACCCACAGATGTGCCCTTAACCATTACAACCGCCCCCGGAACAGGCTCATTGGTAGCGGCCTCTTTGACAAAACCTGATACAGTGAGTTTCTGAGCAAACACTTCAGATGGCACCAGAAACAAAAGAATCGCCATAACGGTCGTCATCAAACCTTTCGTAAGCAATAACAATTGTCTACTCTTCCCCTTTTCGGGAGAAGAACTGGTTATTATGTGATTCATTTCAATCGTAATAAATTTTCAATAAAAATAATTACCAGAACCTATAGCAAGGTTCAAGATTCTGCGGCAAACTGAAATCCTTGGTTATTATTTCTAATGGTTTACAAGGTTATTATGGTTCTTTATCCTCGCATCAATGTTTTTAATTAATGAATATTTAGTACTATTAAACTTCAATGATTTTGTTAAAGCGCCCCTTTAGCAAAAAAACTATTTGTATTTCACAAACGTGGCCTTTTCGTCCAAAAATTTCTTCACCTCGATGGCCCTGTCGCAGCACAGATACTCCGCACCGAGATACACGCCCAGCATGATGTCCTCAGGAGTCCTTGAAGGCCAAAGGGAAACGGCCAGACCGGCTTCCTTTGCCTTTTTCACCATGGAGCGCGTAGTACCATTCATGTTGCACCCGATCCGCTTGATTCCCATAGCCTCCGCCATCTGGATGGTCTCATCACAAACCGGCTTGCTGAAAATCATGAGCATGTCAGCGTCCGGATGAAGTTTTCTCATCATATTCAAGGCATCTCTGCTGCTGGATGTGAACAGATAAGTGGAATGCTCCGGCTTCTTGGACATGACCGCCTTGTAGAGTTTGTCGCAATACTCGCGAAGGCGATCCTCCGGATAACTTGATGTCGGGCTGACCTTCATTTCAAACTCAACGTAGAGGCCATCCTTGTCCGAAAGGAAGCCCACAAGCTCATCAAGGAAAAGAATCTTGTTGCCCTGGAATGTTGTCAACTTGCGGATCTCATCAGATGTCATCGACTCGACCGCGCCGGTGCACGGAGTCAATCTGGCGAACGTCTCATCGTGGTTCACAACAAGCTGTCCGTCCTTGCTCATTCTGATGTCGGTCTCAAAGCCCCTTATTCCTTGTTCATAGCAAGCCTTGAATGCCGGGAGCGTGTTCTCATCATACTCGAAACGGCTGGCGCGATGAGCGACTGTACGGCCTGAGACTGTGCGGACAAGTCCACCGCCCACACAGACAGCACAATAACAAATAAAAACCTTAATACCTTACTCATAACTTGACATATATAAGTTCGCATATACCATGATACCCTACCGGGTAACCTTCCACAGCGAATTTCAGACTTACGACTAAAAACGATTGAAAGGATTCACAAAAGTACAAAAAAAATCAGTCTCCTCCTTGCATTTTTCATTTAACTTGAATATCTTTGTCTCAGGCAAACTGAAATAAAGTTCACTTTCGAGTGACATCTTACATCTTTCTGATGGTTGTTAAGGGTGCTTAAGAAGCATAGCCTTAATTTTAGTATTTACAGTTTCCAACTAACAATCACTAAAGAAAATATGAAATCCATTAAAGCCCTCGCGGCCGTAGCCTTGGCATCTTCTCTTTTTATAGGATGTGAAGAAGAAGAGCACTTTGGCATAGACTCATCCAAACCGGCACCGAAGGAATTCACTTATGATGAAGACAATTCATCGGAAACATCCATTTCAGTCTACTGGGACGACGCCAGCATGATTGAGGCTGGAGCGACCAGCGCGACCGTCCAGCTTACCACAGAACTCAACAACGGCGACAATTACGACAACAGCGTCACCCACACCATCGTTTACAGCGACGAAAAGGTAAAGGTCAAAAACGCCACGACTTTCACAGGTCTGAAAAAGTTCAGCCAGTATTACATCAAAATCAGAGCCAACTATCCAAGATCCGTATTCTCTGACTGGGTATATATCGCTCAAGACAACGAGCCTGTCCAACTTGTTCTCGGCTACGGGTTCGTAAAGCCTGATTTTGTCGGCATTCCTAATCTTGCGGCGACTCCGCTTGCTGACGCCATTACTTTGAAATGGGACCCTTGCGTGAACGCTGTCAAATATGTCGTGGAATACAAACTCGCTTCCGCTTCTGACTGGACAACAATAGAGACAGAGGAGACAGCGCTTAAGATTTCAGACCTTACAGACAAGACAAAGTATAACGTGAGAGCCAAGTCTCTCAATAAGGACGGCAAGGAATCCGAATATTCCGAGACTCTTGACATCACCACACTTGAAAAGGCTGCATTCCCTAAGGACATAGCGACAGCCGATGAGTTCGTCAAACTCTTTAACGGAAAGGAACTAACCACAGCTGATGCCACGAGTGTTGTCAACCTGACCGCAGACATCGACCTTACGGGGAAGACAATCCCGACTTGCGCGACATTCCCTGGAATCTTCAACGGTAACAACCACAGCATCAAGAACTGGAAGGGAACCGCTCCTTTGTTCACTGAAGTCGGCACCGTCAAGGATCTTGTCATTGACGCGTCATGCTCGTTCGTTCCGACGGCTTCCGAATTCGGAATCATTGCCATAAGGAACAAGGGTGAGCTCACCAACGTGACAAACAAGGCGAACATCACAATGAGCGCCGACGCCTTTGACGACGCCGTCATCTGTGGAGCCCTTGTCGCTGAAGGTCTGGCCGACATCACCGATTGCCACAACACCGGCAACATCACAGTGACAGCTCAGACATCAATGAAGGGTGCGGCCGTCGCCGGCATCGCCGGATATCTCAAGGCGACAATGAAAGACTGCTCAAACGAAGGGACGATAAGTGCCTCATGCGCCTTTGTCAACGGCGCTTCGACTATTGTCGATGTGAAGAACTGCGCACCTTCAGTAGGCGGTCTTGTCGCTTACGGCGGCAATGATGAAAACGGACAGTTCGCTGTGACGAATTGCGTGAACAAAGGCAAGGTATCTCTTGTGAACACATCTATTGACTCAGTAACGGGAAACGTGAAGAGACAGGATGTCGGAGGTATTGCCGGAGCGTCCAACGGTGACATCACTAATTGTCACAACTACGGCGAGGTTTACGCGAAACTTGCTTCCAGCAATGGTTCTGCCATGTCCGGAAATGAGGCGATTGTTCTAGCAGGTGGCATCACAGGAGGAGATTACTTCGCCGTGGGACAGATCAAGTCGAACATCACGGGCTGTACCAACGAAGGTCCGATCAACGTGTTCTCTGATGCGTCAAAGTCCAATTCAGCAGTAGGCGGAATCGTGGGCTGGCCAGGAAAAGAGGCTAAGCAAAGCACATGCACGAAAGACTGTGTCAACAAGGGTGACATTACCATTAGCGGAACTGTTAAGGTTCGCGCAGGTGGAGTTCAGGGAGGTACCGGCAACATGGACAACTGTACAAACGAAGGTGAGATCATCTTCGAATCCGGCGACAAGGCCAGCGTTATCGGCAGCCTCTGCGGTTTCCACTCTCAAGGCAACACCATAGAGACCTGCAAGGCTTTCGGAAAAGTGACCGCCATGGCAACTGTTGATGGCATCGGAGGCCTTATCGGAAACATCGGAAACGCCGCTCACAACACAGGAAACGGTTGTGTCGTGGATTGCGTGATTTCCGGCGGAGCCGAGGCCACAAGAGGTCTTGTGATTGGTAAATTCAACGGTAAGACGAAGAACATCACTCTTGGAGAGACCAGCCCGATCAAAGTATCCGGATCTGTTGAAGGGACCAAGATTGACGCCGGCAACTTCGCTAATTTTGTACATGGAACCACAAACTACACAGAGGGTGTACATGTAATCAACGCTGTCTTCGGCAAATAATCCGAACACGCTGATATTCACAAGGGGGATGGCCAACTCTGGTCATTCCCTTTTCTTTTTGCCATCAACACTGGTTGTGGTGTCCGCCTACCGTGCGTAAGCATTCGATAAAGTACGACCGCAGTTTGATTAAGTGGCATATAACTTTGCACCACTAATACTAACTGACATGCTTACACGCGAACAAATCGAAGAGATCCAGGGCGAGGCCCGGGAGAAAGGGACAGCAATCAAGGCCTGTTGAAAGAGAAAGGCATTCCAGAGCACCAGTACTTCTGGTGGAAGCGGAAGTACGCCAGGGCAGAGGTTCCGGATGGGTTCCTGCCCATAGCTGGTGGCGGCCTGTGGACACCATTCAGGGAATAATCGATGATCCAAGACGCCGGCTGCATCGTCGCCTGCGACTATGTTCAAGTGGACGGTGCTCACGCCGGAAGATTCCTGGCCAATCCACAGGAGGAGATTAATCGGATATACAAGTAAGTTCGGGTTAATAAGCGTGAAGCATTTGCCGGATGCGAACATTCTATTAAACTTTTTTCATTTTTCTCTTGACTCGTACCCTACGGCATATATTATCTTTGCTGGCGAATAACAAAAGTGCACGAATTGTTATGGGTAAAAACAAGTTGAAAATCGGGGAGTTTTCCCGCCTGGGCAGAGTGACCGTGAGGGCTCTGAGGCATTACGAGGAGATTGACCTGCTTACTCCTGAGATTGTGGACCGGGATACCGGGTATCGCTATTATTCCGTAGGCCAGTTGCAGAAAATCTTCAGCATCACCCAGCTCAAAAGTATGGGTTATTCGCTGGAGGAAATCCGGGACCTGTGGGATGATGACCAGCATTTCCCTACGGTGGAATCGCTGGAGGAAAAGATCCGCAAGTGTGAGGATGAGCTGGCGGTGCTCAAGGAGCGGAAACGGATGCTCAAGGCGGTGGTGGCTTCCCAAAAGAAGTTGCACAAAATGGAAAAAGTTTACTTTGAATCACTTCCGGCCATCACCGTGGCCAGCCATCGTACCATCATCCCTTCTTTCGAGGACCTCGGCCGCCTCTGCTGCGAGGTAATCGGCCCCGAAATGGCCCGTCTGGGCTGTGAGTGCCCCGGGACCCGGCTATTGCTACACCATCGAACACGGCGGATACAAGCCGCAGGACATCGACATCGAGTATTGCGAGAAGGTCACGAAAAAGGGTACCGACTCCGCTCTTATCAAGTTCAAGGACATCCCGGTCGTGCCGCTGGCGGCTTGCCTGAAAGTCTTCGGCCCGTATGACAAACTGTACGACAACTATGTCGAACTTTTCGCCTATCTGGAGAAAGAGGGCTACAAGATTGTTGCTGCTCCCCGCGCCGTTTACATCGACGGTATCTGGAATCAAGAGGATGCCGACAAGTGGCTCACCATCATCCAGGCGCCTGTAGAAAAAGCATAATGAAAGACACGCCCTTGTGGAATTCCCCGCAGGGGCGTATCTTTGTGTCGACAAATCGAGATTTAACGTTACAATGCTTAGATATAGTAGAGTTCTTCTTTTTCTCATCATAGCCGCTTTATCCAGCTGCAATCAGTATAATCGCATCTTAGAAGATGTGTACGATAATGACCAGGCTGCACGTGAGTGGACAAAAGGGATGTCTTCACTATCAGCTGACGAGATTGTGGAGTATACAACAGAGATGGAACGGGTGGATTCATTGAATCAAGCGACTGTATTCGGCATTCTGGACAAGGAGGGTTGGCCTTACCATCTATCCGAAAAGGCCAATAGGGCCATCTGGATTGTTATTGACCATTCCGACCTTGCCTATCGGAGCAAGTATCTTGGTCTTGTGAAGGAAAAAGCCGAAGAGGGCGTTTTGGATAAAACGGACTATGCCATTCTGAATGACAGAGTTCGTATGGAAGAGGGCAAGCCACAGATTTATGGCACCCAGATTAAGATGGCAGCAACGATTGTAGATGATGATATTGCCATGCAGTTATGTCTCTGGCCGGTGGAAAATCCCGCTGCTCTTGACAGCCTGAGAAGCACCGTGGGATTATCTCCCATCAAAGAATACCTGAAGACCAGCAGCGAGTCTATAGGTCAAGAGATTGTTTGGGACAAGGAGAAAACTGTGGCTGACTTTGATTAGCCACTAAACTCGGACTTATCGGTGTAAAACGACATTGACTCTCCCGGCAACCAATCTGGGAGAGTTTTTTATTGAGCAATCTGCATACTTCTCCAGAAGCGGCAGTGCCTGTCCTGCCGCTTCGGAGAGTTCTTTCAAGGATGTCAGTAACGGATGCATCATCGTCTAATACAGGAAACCGAACAGCCAAAGCGGAATCCGGCAACCGGAGCCGACCTCGGTATCGTCAACTGCAAGGTAGCTGTCCGGGACATCCGCAATCTGTTCGAAGGTCTTTCCCTTGCCGCCCACCTCAAAGAGGTGCTTGTCGTCGATGAGGAAGTCTCCCTGCTTGGGGTAACGGACGTCGTGCAGGACGCGCAGCTGGCTGATGAAGAATGTCTCCCTCTCGTTTCCCTTGTCCACTTTCGGACACAGGACGTGCATCAGGTTGGGATTGCCGAGGAATATCTTGTCAGGCTTGGTAAGGGACTTGTAATTCTTGGTCTTGGCTGTGAGCAGAGCGAGGACCTGGGCTTTGTCGAGAGCGTAGAGCATCTTGAGCCCGGATTCGTTGTCCGTGGAGAGTTGCCGCCAGAGTTCCGACATGTTGGGCTCGAAGGGGACGTGCTCGCTGATGATCATCAGGAGTTTCTTCACCTTCTGCAGCGTCTCATAGGTTACATTCTCCACGGCGGGAAGGTCGGAATCAATGACGACAGTGACGGTCTCACGCAGCCGGGAAGGAAAATCCTCCAGGGATTCACGGTAGAAGGGGTAGTAGCCGTGGGCAAGGTACGCTTCGAAGAGCGGAGCCACTTTGATGCTTCCGACGATTTCCATCGCTTTTTTTACGTGGTGCGTCAAGACATCATCCAGCGGAATCGCGTCGGTCTTGAAGATGCCTTCCAAATCAAGATATTCGCGGAATGAGAGACCGTACAAGGTGTATGGAGTCTGACGACGGGACATATCCACGGTTGCATTGTCGAGGACCAGCAGGGAACTGCTGGTATAGACGATGCTCATATCGGGGTAGTCATCGTAGATGTTTTTCAGTGCCTGGGACCACCCTTCGTAACGATGAACTTCGTCCAGATAGAGCCGGGAAATGCCGTGCCGGTCCGCCCAGTCGACGAGATCCATCAGACTGTGTGTGGCAAACCACAGATTGTCCAGCGAGGCATAGAGAGTCTGGTCGATGTCCTCATAGTTCTCCAGGATATGCTGAAGGAGCATGGTGGTCTTTCCAACGCCCCTGGCGCCCTTGATGCTGATGATACGCGCTTTCCAATTGATCTGGCTGTATAGATAACGCTTGAAGCGCAGGTCAACCTTTGCGATTTTGCGGTGATAGCTGTCGTATAGTGGCTGAAGTTCTGCTTGTTCCATGACAATAACCGTTTTGTTTACTGGGCAAAGATAGCGATTTCATATTTCAAACCATAAGAATTTTGAAAAATTTATGGTTGCAACCGAAATGGATGTGTCTGAAGTGGCTGTTTTAGTCTAGCAGGGTGATCATCTCCTTGATCATATCGTCGTCGATATCGCGATAGTGGGCAAATCTTGGGTTTGTCGCTCTGAAATCATATTGATTTAAAGGTAGTTACAAGCGAATTTTGTTTTCATTTCTTTTCAGGGCTTTTCGTTTCTTATTTCCCCATGTACTACGCTTAATCATCTGAGAGTCAATATAAAGCATTTTCTTGGGCCAATTTTGGGCGTCGAAGTCGCACAAACGCGCACCATTTCCGGCGGTCGTCACCAGAACGGAGATGGGCACCTTGTCAGATTGGCAACCAACAAGGGACCGGTGGCTATTACATCAAATGATCATCTTTATTGAAGTACGTGTGAGAAGTTCTGGCTTATTCATCTTTAGAAAAGTCTACCGCAAAGGTTTGCTCCGTTTTTCTTCCTGACTTTGGCGAAGATTCACCCAATTTGAGTTTCGATATATTGCCAAAAAGCGGCAGTAGCGACCGATGCTCCGGGGTTAGGAACAGAGTCCTGGTCCGAACATGGTCAGTCCATGGTATCTTCACCTCAAGGTGATAAGCGTCGTGGCTATATCCAGCACCTTATCCACGCTGAGGTCGAGACCGGCTTTCTTGATGACCCTTTCAAGCTCTTTGTGCACCTTGTAGGCGACAAAGCAGATACAGATATGTGCCTCGATGCGTTTTTCGGAGAACTGGAGCGGAAGGAAAATCAAACAGTAACGAATTAAGTCTAAGGTCTTCTTTCGTTGTCATTGGGGTATAAGAGGGTCTTTGATTAGAGATCATTTTCCGGCCTTTTTAGACAAAGAAAAGCGCCGCGCGGTGAAGGGATATGTATGGAGTGTGGTGAACGTGATGACGGGAGACAGGTTCTTCTTCTATGAACATGGCTCCAGGAGCGCCTGCGTGGCCATGGGTCTGCTGAAGGACTTCACCGGAGCCATCCAGAGCGACGGTTACATCGTGTACGAACACTTCGAGGGGATGGAAGGGAAGAAGCTCCTGGGCTGCTGGGCCCACGCAAGGCGCAAGAACTATCTGTTCTGCGGTGACGACGACGCCGCACAGAGGGCAGCCGTGGTCTACTCCCTGCTAGCCACCTGCAAGGCACACGGCGTTAATGAACGGGCGTGGCTTGAGGATGTCCTGCGCCGGATCCCGGAATACGAACAGGCAGGGAAAGACTACGCAGACCTTCTTCCCGGAAACTGGCGCGCCTTGTCCGCAAAGTAACTCGAGCCAATATCACACTCCCATAAAAAGACTGCAACCGGCATCACACAGATGCAAGTTGCAGCCAAACTTTATCGACGCACGTACTTCCTCGAATGCTTACGGTTTCTTTACTGATTCTGAAGGACAATCGAGTAGGAGGAAAACGAAGTAGTTTTCTTCCTACTTTCGTTTTCCGACCTCTCACACCACCGTACGTGCGGTTCCGCATACGGCGGTTCCTTATCTTACGTGCAATCTGACATAGTAGTCCATCAAACAAGGATAACCGGCGGCATGGAGTTTATCGTTGGTTGCGGCGTGGTGCATTATACCTTCCGCATTTGCCCAATATCCCTTGCTGCTGTTGCCGTAGATTCTTGCCCAATATGGCTTGATACCGCATCGTATGAGATTCTTTACCCTTGTCTTGGGCTTCTTCCAACTTTTCCATATACACATGCGTATCCGCCTGCGAAGCCATTTATCAATGCTTGCCAGCGATGTTTTCGCATCTGCATATTTGAAGTATGACACCCATCCGCGTATGACTTGGTGTAGCACAATTTTCCTGCGTTCATATCCCATCCCATTGCTCCTGCCCGTCAGCACCTTGAGTTTCGTCTTCAGTTTAAACAAGGCTCTTGGGATGGACACTCAACCTTCAGCCCTCTCCAGTCTTGTAGAAGGTATGTCCCAGGTACTTCATCCCACGGACATAGCCGACTTCCGTCTTGTCGAGGTTTACTTTCAGGTGGAGTTTCTTCTCGATGAACTTGGTCAGGCCTTCGCATACGCGCTCCGCACCCCTCCTGCTTTTTGCAGAAGATCAGGCTGTCATCTGCGTAACGCACGAACGGATGACCGCGGCGCTCCAGCTCCTTGTCCAGTTCGTTGAGCACGATGTTGCTCAGCAGCGGACTGAGCGGACCTCCTTGCGGCGTTCCCTCCGTTGTCGGCTGATATACTCCGTTGACCATCACGCCAGCATAAAGGTATTTGTGTATCAGGCTTATGACCCTGCCGTCCTTTATGGTGTGGGAGAGCAGTTCTATCATGTAACTCTGGTTTACGGTGTCAAAGAAGCGTTCCAAGTCTATGCCCACGGCATATTCATAACCTTCGTCGAGTATCTTCTGCGCTTTGTTTCAACGCACCCCCGTGCGCTGCGGTTCGGTCGGAAGCCGTAGCTTCCCTCGCTGAACTGAGGCTCATACATCGGCGTAAGTACTTGCGCTATACTTTGTTGGATGACGCGGTCCACCAGGCTCGGTATTCCCAGTTTGCGCGTCTTGCCATTGTCTTTCGGGATTTCCACCCTGCGCACTGGCATGGGCTTATATTTCCCCGTTCAAGATGGAGTTCCTGAGTTCATCTTTGGGGAGTTTCAAGTATGGAAGCAAGTCCTTTGCCTCCATCGAGTCGACACCTCCGCTCCCGCCGTTCGATACCACCTTCCTATATGCTCGGTTCATATTATAGGGAGAAAGGATGAGTTCCATCAGGTGATTCCCATCTATCTGCACTTCCGCAAGTCTGCCTTCGGTTATCTCCATATAGGTCTGCGCTCCCTCGATGACTTCGGCTTCCAGCCTATCTTCCCGCGGGCGGCTCTCTTTCGTTTTCTGCTTTCTTTCCTCCATAGAGTTTCTTCATTAGACTTACTTCAGATAAAGTTCGGCCCTTCCCTGCGTGTCGATATTAGGCAGGTAATATGGCCTCTGCTGACTTCTCGCAGTTCGTTGTTACTACTCGCTTTCGCTCGCCTGCGAGACCTCTCCAGTTATGGACATACTCTTTCCATCTTATGTCTGCCCGATTTACCTTGGGCGATTTCGGATAGTTATCGGACTTCGATTTCTGTTGCAATCTTATCCTCACCCTTAGGCCTTTTATCGGATTTCTGTCCGTCAGACCAGATGTTTGCCGCCGGCTTCCTCCAGATTCCGTCTCGCGGCGGACACCCTTGCCTTTGGCTGTAACCTTCCCACTATCAGGGCGGCTTAGGGACTTGCACCCATTAGAGTATGTTCTTGCTGGACGAACAAAAAAGGCGGCTGCTGATATGCAGTCGCCCTTTTTAATATATTCAAAAAGAATTACTCTTTGAAAGCTTTGATACCAAAGAGTACCGCGCGGGTGTTGTTTCCAACGTTTGCGGCAGTGGTGATCTTTATGTCAAGATCCTCTGTCAAGGCTGTAGGAACGGTGAATGTGTAGTAGTCATCATCTGTCACAGTGATCTTGTAAGGTGACAGACCAGTCACTCCATCATTAGCCCTGATGCCTTGAGTGCCGAACGTCATCCCTAAACCAGAAAACTCCAATGTGGTGGCAGCACCTTTCCAAGCCAACGCATAGAACGATACTCTCTTGGAACCAGCTGGAACAGTGATTGTGAGATCGCCGGTCTTCCCCTTCGACGCTCCAAACTTAAGAACTTTCACATTTTCTTTGCCATTGATCGTAGCAACACCATCATCATAAGCATTAGCCCCGAGTTTGTAGCTCAAATCAATGGAATACGAATTATCTCCAGGTTCTGGTTCCGGATCCACGCTGCCAGCCTCGTGGCTGACATAGTAGCCATTAACCATTTGAGCGGAGCCGTTGAATTCGCCCCTCTTTCCAATAACTGTGAGGACATCACCAACTTTCAAGCCTATATTCTCAATGGCGGGACCACCTTCAGCCGCCTTCATTCGGAAGACGTACAAAGTAGTTCCCTCATCATCAGCGATCGTCAAGGTAGCGTTCTTGAAAGAAGCACTGATCTCCTTGATGTTGACAATCTTGCCCGTCACGATATATTCAACGTCCGAGACTTCCTTGGCAAGGAACTCCTTGATGGTGGCAGGAATATAGTGGACATGGCTCTCATAGACACCATTTACCATCTGGGCTGTGCCATTATACTCTCCTCTCTGACCGAGAACCGTAAGTTTGTCACCTACACCGATGGTCAAATCCGTAATCTTGCCACTGGCAGGCTTCATCCTATGAACAAGCACCGAGTTGCCAAGAGCATCGGCAACCGTGATGTCCGCATTGTTGTACTGTTCAGAGACAGAAATCTTTTTAACGGTTCCGGTAAGGCGGTACTGCGCCGGGCTGACCGCAGCCTTCAGGAACTCGCCCACTGTAACAGCAAGAATGGATCCTTTCTGCTCAAGAGAGGTCTGCGCTGAGTAAACCTTGCCGTTGGAGGTCGTGTTGAAAGTAAGGTTTGTGGCACGGTCACCGAGCTGGTTGTCAGCGGCGATGAAAGTAACGGTGGCGTTTGTGCCGGAAGTCTCGATGGAGGTAACCGAGAGCCAAGACTTAGCGTCATCTGGAACAACCACAGACACACCTTCGCCTTTGCAGGTCAGATAAGCCTTGAACTCACCACCCTCGACAGGAAGAGGTTCCTTTACGGAAACAGAGTCAACTTTGATGAGGGATTTCACAAGGCTTACAAAGACGCCACCTTGGGCCATCTGAGGAGAACCATTATATTCACCTCTCGCGCCTTCTACAGTAAGGAAGTCACCGACTTCCATTCCCAAGTCCTCTATCTTCTTTCCGGAAGGAGGCCCGAAACGATAACAGTAAACCGAATAGCCTTCGTCATCAGAGATTGTAAGAGTCGCATTCTTATAGCTGGCGGAGATTTCCTGAATATTAGAAATGGTACCGGCAATCCTGTAAACAGTTGGAGAAACCTCCTTGGCAAGGAACTCTTTCAGTGGAATAACCTGAGGTTCTACTTTCTCAGTCTGCTGCAGTACGTTAATGATCTGAGACTTGCCATCGCAGGTAAGGTAGAGCATAGCCTCGTTGGTGGAGGTAGCGGCGTCAGCCTTGAAGCTGACGGTAGTCTCACCGGCGGCTCCGGATGTAGGAGATACGGTAAGCCATTCAGGAATATCGCCGAAAGACCAGTCAGCACTGGCGTTGACTGTGATGGTCTGGGAACCACCGGCGGCAGGAATAGCCACGTATGATGACGACACCTTGACTTCATCAAGATATCTTTCGATGTCATCCTCGCAGCCAACCGCGAGAGTCAAAGCGGCCACAAGGGCGGTGAAAATATATTTAAGTTTCATATCGTCTTGACATTAAATTAGTTGAACATGTACTTGATACCAATGGAAGCGTACCAGCACTGACCGATGGTGTGGTAAGGCACAAATGTCTCGGTGTCAGCATTGTAAGCCTTGGCGGTAGAGAATGTGGCATAGCCCTCATTGTCAACGCCTTCATACCTAAGGATACGTCCCTCACCAAGAGCCGGGTTCATGTACTTGCTTACACCCCAGCTGGAGTTGAAGAGGTTAAGGATGTTCTTCACATCAAGGCTGAGCTGGAGAGTGTTGACGCTCTTGCCGACATTAACCTTGAAATCGTGCTTGTAGCTGAAGTCAACCCTATGAACCCAAGGAGAATAAACGCTGTAAGCCTCAGCGTACTTGCCCTGACGCTTGCTCAGGTACTTGTCGTTGTGGACATAGTCCATGAAGCGGTCACGGTCATCATCGGAAACAAAACGGAACTCCTTGTTGGCGACCTCCGCGTCGGTAGGAACGTAGATTGCGTCGTAGTTGTAACCGTCACCGTTGATGTCGTTGACAGTCATGTAAGAGTAGTTGTAACCACCTCTCCAAGTCTCGTAGATGAAGCTGTAGTGGTTGCCGGACTTGTCACTGTGGGTAAGGGAAGCCACGAAACGGTCAGGGGTCACGTACTGTGAGTTGTGGAGACCCGGATCGTTAGGGCCGTTGACTGTAGCCATGTAGTTGAGCACTGAGGAAGCGTTTGAACCAGGCATACCGGTAAGTTCCTTGGAAACAGTGGGTGTAGGCAGCCATAATGTTGAGGCCCTGAACAGGAGTCGTGTTGATTGTCAGGTTAGCGGAATAGCCGTAACCCTTGCTGGTGTTCTCAAGAACATAGGCGTTAGGCATGTTCTTGGCCACCATCACGACATTCCCGGCTTCGTCCTTAACCACATTACCGTTCTTGTCTTTCTTTTCGGTCATGTAGGTGTACTTGAAGTCCTGATAGATAGGACGGTTGTCAGCACCGTTGAATCTTGAGAATCCGTCGGTGTCCTTGACGCTCCAATCCCTGAGGCATACACCGTTGATGGTCTTGTTGAAGATTCCCTCAGCAGTGATAGTGAATGGGAATGAAGTAGGAAGAGAGTAGTCAAAAGCGATAGAGGTCTTCCAAACCTGAGGCATCTTGAACTTAGGATCGACAGCGGAAATCTCAGAAGGAGCTGTTCCATCCTCAGGCTTGATTGTGTCAGGATAGCCCATAGTAGAGGTGAGTTTGTCGTGAAGTTCCTGACGGGTCAGGATCTTGCCGGCGAACTGCTTCATGTCTGTAAGAGTTCCACCATTCTTGCCGGTCGCGTTAAGCTTGGCCTGGTACTGAACCATACCAGAGTTGGTAGGCATATTGGTAAAGAACACGAGAGGGAGACGTCCTGAGAAGAGACCTGTACCTCCACGAACCTTGAAGCTCTTGTCGCCGAACACATCCCAAGTGAAACCAACGCGAGGAGAAACAGTAAGGCTGCTGTTAGGCCACTTGCCGGTGTCGATATGCTTTCCGTTATAGTCAAGATCATAGATCGCCTGGTTCCTCATCAGGTCCTGATTGCTGAAGAAGAGACCGTCAAGACGAAGACCGTATGTGAGTTTGAAATTGTCAAGCATAGACCACTCGTCCTGAGCATAAACACCAAGCTTGTTGAAACGCACGCGGGCCGCAGGATTTGCTTCTCCGTCGTAACCATAGGTAAGGCAGACAACTGAAGGAGCGGCCTCGTTGAGGAAGTCGTCAAGGCTGTTGTAACGATAGTAACCGGTACCGTTTCTCATGTAAGAGTTGTCGGCCATCTGGTACTCGTAGCTTGCTCCGAAAGTGGCCTTGTGGTTACCGGCATAGTAGGTAAGGTCATCCTTTGCGGTGATGACGTTGTTATGCACACCGTTGTTCCATGTGAACAGCTCATAGCCAAGAGCCATGTAGGTGCTGGAGCCATCAGCGGCATTCTCGCCGTCCGGACTCTTCTTGCCACCGTCCATAATGTCTATGAAAGGGAAATCAGATGAATTAGTTCCACGGACATCGTCAAGCTGTGAATATGTGGCGAGGAACTGGTTGGAAAGCTTGTCGCTCAGACGGCTGTTCAAGTCGAGAGACCAAGTGTTCACAACATTGTCCATTGAATACATTGAGTTGGCGAAAGACATCGCATAAAGGGATGTACGGCCGTAGGCGGAACGAGGACCACCGTCCATCGAAGATGCGTTAGGAGACATCCAGCTTCTGTTCAAAGTGTGGTTGTAACGCAGGGCGAGGTGATGGTTGTCATTGATGTTCCAGTCGATGCGGGCAAGAATCTTTCTGTTGCTCTCATCAGCAGGGAAATTTGTGTACGAACCTGTGTTGTAACCGTATTTGTCCTTTACAAAGTCAGAAACCTTCTGAAGATCCTCCAAAGTGGTACGTGAAAGATAGGCGTTTGAATTACCTATGCCATCCTCGGAACCTCTCCAACGGTTGGCAACGGTAGGAGTCTTGGCATATTCATAGTTCACGAAGAAGAAGAGTTTGTTCTTGATGATAGGGCCTCCGAATGTCATACCGTAGATGGTGTTGCGGTCCTTGTCGCGCGCGCCGGAGATTGTCTCGCTCTCAACGGCATCGCCACGCATGTTCTCATTGCGGTGGTAAACGTATGCGGATCCCTTAAAAGTGTTGGTACCGGACTTGGTGATGGCGTTCACACCGCCACCGATGAAGTTGGTCTGACGTACATCAAAAGGAGAAATCACAACCTGCATTTCCTCAATCGCATCGATGGAGATAGGAGAACCACCTCCAGGAAGCTTCTCTGTAAGACCAAAGTTATTGTTGAAGTTCGCACCGTCAACGGTGAAGTTGGCTGTACGTCCGTCCGCTCCGGCGAATGCCATTCCGTTTCCACCATAAGGGGAAAGCCTTGTGACATCAGAGATGCTTCTGCTGACAGTAGGCAGAGCGGTGATCTGGGCGTTGTTGATGTTGGTGGCGGCGCCAGTCTTCTCTACGGCGAACTTAGAGTTGGCGGTGGAGACAACAACAGCCTCGGAAAGCATCTGGGTGTCATCGTTCAGCTTGGCGTTGAGGTTGTAGGCCTCGGCGAGCTGGAGGGTGACATCCGTGAAGGTCACGGCCTGATAGCCAAGGCAGCTTACCTCAACTTTGTAAGGACCACCTGAACGCATACCGTTGATCGCGTAGCGACCTTCGGCGTTGACAACAGCATAATACTGTGTACCTGATGGGGTGTGAACCGCGACCACGGCGGCTCCAGGAACAGCGGCTCCATTGGCGTCAGTCACCTTACCGTTCAAAGAGGACGTGGTCACCTGCGCGAATGCCGTGATTCCGACAAGGACTGCAACTAATGCGGCAAATCCCTTTTTGAGTAATTGAACCATAGATTTGTTAATAAAATAAAGTATTGAATTAATCTTTTCAGCTCAAACCATTCAACTTGCGAATTTAACACTTTTTCTTCGGTTCAGAAAATTTAATTCAGTTACGAATCAATTACAGTTGAAAAGTATAACATTTTACGCGAAAAACTATCTTGGCGGATATTTTGAATATTCCCGAAAAAGTAGTACCTTTGCACACGGAATGTGGAGAGATTTGCCTGCTTGCAACCACACTAAAAAATGCTAAAATTTTTCATATTGTGTTTTTGGTGTCGCTCCACGTATTCCGCATACGTTGGAGTTTTTTTGTTTCGCCTGCCGCGCTGAAATGCGACGTTTGAAATAATGGCCGAAGAATTTGGCCCATTATGGCGAAATGATTGAAATTATAAATATAACACATTATGAATTACTTATTTACAAGCGAATCAGTTTCCGAGGGACATCCTGACAAGGTGGCGGATCAGATCTCGGACGCGATTCTGGACGAGTTCCTCAGCCAGGATCCGGAGTCAAAAGTGGCCTGCGAGACATTCTGCTCGACGGGTTTGGTGGTAATCGGCGGCGAGGTGCGCTCGGACGAGGCGTACGTTGACGTCCAGAAGGTTGTGCGCGGCGTGATCAACCGCATCGGCTACAACAAGGCCGAATATATGTTCGATGGCAACTCGTGCGGAGTCCTTTCCGAAATCCACGAGCAGAGCCAGGACATCAACCGCGGCGTGGTGCGCGAGAACCCTGAAGACCAGGGAGCCGGCGACCAGGGAATGATGTTCGGCTACGCCTGCAAGGACACGGAGGACTATATGCCGCTCCCGCTCTACCTCTCCCAGATCGCACTTCAGGTGCTGGCGGACATCCGTCACAACACTCCGGAGCTGATGCCTTACCTGAGGCCTGACTCAAAGTCCCAGTTCACCATTGAATATGACGAGTCCCACCACCCTGTAAGGGTCCACACGATCGTCATCTCCACCCAGCACGACGACTTCGTGGCCGAAGGACTCGGGAATATCACATATTCAGAAGCGGTCCGCCAGTTCGGCCAGGACAAGGTTGACCAGGCGATGCACGACAAGATTGAGGCTGATGTCAGGAATATCCTCCTGCCTAAGTTGAAGACCGCACTCAACCCTCAGACAGCAGCCTGTTCAAGGACGATTTCATCCTGCACGTCAATCCGACCGGCAAATTCGTGATCGGTGGCCCTGCGGGAGACACCGGCCTCACCGGCAGGAAGATCATCGTGGACACCTACGGTGGCAAGGGCGCGCACGGCGGCGGAGCCTTCTCCGGCAAGGACCCGAGCAAGGTGGACCGCTCCGCGGCATACGCGGCAAGGCACATAGCAAAGAATATGGTCGCCGCCGGTGTCGCTGACGAGATGCTTGTCCAGGTCGCCTACGCAATCGGTGTGGCGAGACCTGTGAGCATATTCGTGGACACTTATGGAACCGGCGTCGTGCCTGACGCCGAGATCGCCCGCAAGATAGAGGATCTCTTCGACCTCCGTCCCGCCGCCATCATCCGCAAGTTCGAGCTCAAGAACCCGATCTACGAACCGACCGCCGCCTACGGCCACTTCGGCCGCAAGCCGTACACCAAGACCGTGAAGGTCGGTAAGCCAGGCACCAGACCGACAAACTCGTCCAGTTCTTCGGATGGGAAAAGCTCGACGCTGTCGATGCCATCAAGAAAGCCTTCAACCTTTAATCGCTTATATGATATTCATAAATGAATGAATATCGCTTGGAAGCATCAACAAGACAAAATGCCGGTTGCTCCCTGAAAAATGGTCGCCACCGGCATTGTCTTGTTTGATGCTTTGTGCTCGATCCAATTCAAGACAATTCATTTCTGCCATAGGAGCACAAACTGATGATATTGCTCCTGTCGATGAAAAAACAAAGGGTACTATATAGGAGTTGGCCAATATTTCTCTTAGTATGCTGATATTTAAACAATTGTGCATCGCTGATAGTCCTGCGCAAGAATCTGTATGTAAAGGACCTAATCCCCATCGTAAAATAAAATAAGGTGTGGCGGAAGATTCCGGGCTTATGCATCGGGTGAAAAAAGTGGCTTTCCGCACCCGACTCCCAATCAGGGTTGTCTCTCCGGGTGTATAACCACCATTTTTTCACCCGGAATAATAGCCTCTTGGATCTGAACTGACAATGCCACGCACCAAAGTTGATGAACGTGAATCAGGAATGTCACCTACTGTTCTGCCACAGTTTCCTTCCACTGGCCCGACACTGATGTCTTGTCCTCGTTGGTACACCAGAAGCGCGTTTCCTGTACCAACGGCATCTTTTTGTCCATTTGGTACACCAGAAGCACGGAAGGCACAAAACGGCAGAAATAGTCATTTAACTATAGCGCACAGATATACTCCGCAACTTTTGAATGATTCACTCCGCAACTTTTAGACAAAATACTCCGCAACTTTTCAGCACCAGAACAGAGACTAAGTAATGTTGAAAAAATAAGTTGCATCAATCGGTAAAATTGAATACATAGAATCACCCTTGAACATCAATGTATTGCAAATTTAAAGTGATGCAGGTTATTTTTTACATTTTACTAAATTTTGGGAACAGGTGCGAATTTACTGTTTAAAATTTGCGGGACAGCATAGGGTTTTACTGGTTAAACCCACTATATCAATCATTTACACCCAAAGGAATCAACGTTGAATTTTTATGCCCGATAATGTCAACGTTGCGGACAAGAGAAAAGTCATTCCCGAATTTTTGTAACGTGAAAAATTCGGGAATGACTTTTCTTTGGCCGCCTCCGCACAAAGTCGCTTCGACAAGGAATGTAACTTCCGGCAGTCCCGGCGGGCCTCCGCACAAGGTCGCTTCGACAAGGGCCGTAACCGCAACCTACTCCCCGCGGTCAAGCTCGCGGCGGAGGTCTTTCTCTTTGATGGTGGCGCGCTTGTCGTAGATCTTCTTGCCTTTGGCGAGGGCGATGACGAGCTTGGCGAGGCCGTTGTCGTTGATGAAGAGTTTGGTGGCGACGATGGTGAGGCCTTTTTCCTTGACGGCCTGACGTAGGTGACGGAGCTCACGCTTGGTCAGAAGGAGCTTGCGGTCCCTCATCGGCTCGTGCTGCCCCCAGGAGCCCCAGAAGTACTGGGCAACGTTCATCCCCTTGACAAACAACTCGTTGCCTACAAAATAACAGAACGAATCCACCAACGAGGCCTTGCCCATACGGATTGACTTGATCTCAGTGCTGACCAAGGATATTCCAGCGATGTAGGTCTCCAGGAACTCGTAGTCGAACGAGGCCCTACGGTTGCGTATCTCAACTTTATGCTCTTTCTGCTTTGTCATAATATTCAAGATTTATTTTCAGCGGATTACCTCCGCGACGGTGAACCACTTCACTACATTTCCAGGCGCACTCCGAGGCGAGGGTAATATTCATAGGCCACAAAGATAATCACTTTTCTTGGTGTTGCGGCCAAAAATGCTTAAGTTTGTCAATTACAGCCATTCAGGGCGAATATATTTAAATATTCAATATTATGAAAGACGACTTATTCTGGCGGCGACGGCCGTCATCGCGATGTTCCTTGCGGGATCGTGCGCGAAGTACAAGTACGAGACGGTCAAGGGAGATCCTTTAAACACAAAGATCTACACCCTTGACAACGGGTTGAAGGTTTATATGACCGTCAACAAGGAGACTCCGCGCGTGCAGACCTACATCGCGGTCAAGGTCGGCAGCAAGAATGATCCGAAGGAGACGACAGGACTCGCCCACTACCTTGAGCACCTGATGTTCAAGGGCACGGAGAGCTTCGGAACCTCCGACTACGCCGCCGAGAAGCCGATGCTCGACTCCATCAAGGCCCTCTTCGAGGTTTACCGCACAAAGACCGACCCGGAGGAGCGCAAGGCGATCTACCATCAGATAGACTCGATCAGCTACGAGGCGTCCAAGATCGCCATTCCTAATGAATATGACAAACTGATGGCCGTCATCGGCGCCGACAACACCAACGCCTTCACTTCCAATGATATGACGGTCTATCAGGAGGACATCCCTTCCAACGAGATCGACAACTGGGCGAAGATCGAGGCCGACAGGTTCATGCACCCGGTGATCCGAGGATTCCACACAGAGCTTGAGGCCGTCTATGAGGAGAAGAACATGAGCCTCACGCAGGACAACCGCAAGGCCATGGAAGCCATTGACCTGGCTCTCTTCCCTCACCACCCTTACGGACTCCAGACAACCCTCGGAACCCAAGAGCACCTGAAGAACCCTTCGATCGTCAACATCGAGAACTACCGCGCGAACTTCTACGTGCCTAACAACGTGGCCATCTGCGTGTCCGGAGACTTCGACCCGGACACTTTCGTCGCCACAATCGAGAAATATTTCGGGGAATGGAAGCCGAATCCTGACATCAAGTACCTTGAATATGAGCCTGAGCAGGCCATCACCGCTCCTGTCCAGAAAGACGTTTACGGACTCGACGCTGAGTTCGTGATGATGGGCTGGAGAGTCCCGGGATCAAACGACTACCTCAGAAGCGAGGTCGGAGACTTTGTCGGCGACATCCTCTACAACGGACAGGCAGGTCTTGCCGACCTCAACCTGATCCAGGCGCAGAAAGTCAACGGTTTCTACGGATTCAACTACACCCGTCCTGACTACGGCGAGTTCCTTCTCGTCGGCTATCCTCGTGAGGGACAAACCCTTGACGAGGTCCGCGACCTCATGCTCGGACAGGTGGCAAAACTCCGCTCCGGAGACTTCGATGAAAGCCTGATCCAATCTATCTTAGACAACTACAAGCTCTCGGAGATGCGCAAGCTTGAAAGCAACGAGGACATGGCTATGAGCTTCGTGGAGTCATTCATCAACGGCCACGACTGGAAGGATGACGCACTCCAGATGCAAAGGCTGGAGAAAATCACAAAACAGCAGATTGTGGACTGGGCCAACGAATATCTCGGAGCGAACAGTTATGTGGCTGTCTATAAACGCATCGGAGAGGACAAAGACATCAAGAAGATCGCAGCTCCCGCCATCACTCCGATCGAGACCAACCGTGACAAGCAGAGCAAGTTCCTGACCGAGATCCAGAACACTGAGGTCACTCCTATCGAGCCGGTGTTCGTGGACTTCTCCAAGGATATGTCCAAGGGCAGCGCAGCCGAAGGCATCGAGCTTCTCTACAAGAAGAACGAGATCAATGACGTCACTACTCTGACCAGCGTGTTTGACCGCGGAACCCAAAGCGACCCTCGACTCGATCTGGCGTTCGACTATCTGGGCTACCTCGGAACTCCGACCAGGACAGCCGAGCAGATCAAGAAAGAGCTGTACGAACTCGCTTGCTACCAGAGACTTTCATGTGGCCCGACCCAATCCAGCATTGGTGTGAGCGGACTTGACAAGAATGTCGGCAAGGCAATGGACATCGTGGAGGATCTGATTTTCAACGCACAGCCGGACACGGCTATCCTTGCGGGACTGAAATCAGACATATTCAAAAGTCGCTCAGACAGCAAGCTGAGCCAGAGAGCCTGCTTCAGCGCGCTTCAGAAGTACCTTTTCTACGGTCCTGAGTTCATAAGGAATACCACCCTCACAAACGAACAGATCGCGGCCCTGACCTCCGATGAGCTTCTTCAGGCAGTCAGAGACTTGTACACCAAGAGGCACGACATCCTCTACTATGGCCCGTCAGATGAGACGACAGCAAAGAATATGATCGCGGAGCACCACAAGATCAGCGAGAATCCGGAGCCACTTGAGAGGATTCATCCACAGGCAAGGCAGGTGACCTCGAGCGAGGTATTCATCGCTCCTTACGACGCCAACCAGTTCTATTACCTGCAGTATTCTGACAGAGGGGAAAAGTTCAATGTGGCCAATGATCCCGCAGTAAGGATGTTCAACTCCTATTTCGGCAGCGGGATGGGGGCTATCGTCTTCCAGGAGATGCGTGAGGCCAGAGGCCTTGCATATTCAGCGGCCGCCTACCTCAGCGACCTTGGCTACAAGGATTGTGACTACATGTTCTACGCTTTCATCGCCGCACAGAACGAGAAAGCCCAAGAGGCAATCGAGGCGTTCGCCAGCATCATCAACGACATGCCTGAGTCCGAAAAGGCCTTCGATGTGGCCAAGACTTCCCTGCTGACCAGCATCCGCTCCAGCAGGACAACCGGCATCAACGTTCTCTACAAATATCTTGACCTCCAAGACTATGGCCTCACCGAAAACCGTGAGAAAGCAGTGTTCGAGAAGGTACAGGACATGACCCTTGCCGATGTCAAGGCCTTCCAGGAGAAGTGGATCAAGGGACGCAAATACGTCTATGGATTCCTCGGCAATAAAGAAGGGTTAGACATGGACTTCATCGGCTCGCTCGGCCCTGTCACCGATCTCACCCTTGAGGAAATCTTCGGCTACTAACGGATGAGCAGAAAACCTCAGAACAAGCTGCGGGAGGCAATCCCCATCCCTCCCCCGGCTCCAATGCCTGAACCAGAGAACATTGACTTCGGGAGCATATTCAATGAATATGCCTCCGGAGCCATTGATCTGATTGTCGTGCTCGGGCCGACGGCCTCCGGGAAAACCCGCTACGCAGTGGACTTGGCACACAAATGCGGCAACGGAGAAATCCTGTCAGCCGATTCCAGACAGGTCTATCGCGGAATGGACATCGGTACCGGAAAGGATTTGAATGAATATGGCGATGTCCCCTACCACCTGATAGACATCGTGCCCGCCGGGACGCGATTCGACCTCTACCAATGGCAGCAGGCTTTTGAATATGCCTACAAAGACATACGTGACAGGGGCAAGACCCCGATTCTGTGCGGCGGCACCGGGCTTTACATCCAGGCCGCGACTTGTGGATACACACTGCCTCAAGTTCCGCCGAATGAAGAGTTAAGGGAGGAACTTGAGCAGTACGACACGGAGATCCTGATCGCCAAGCTGAGCGGCTTCGGGCCACTTCCAGACCAGGGAGTCCTGCAATCCAAGAGACGGATAATCAGAGCTTTGGAAGTCGCGATGTACGAACGGGAGCATCCTGTGAAGCGGACCGGTTTTATGCCGAAGAACCCATATTATATCGGAACTTTGGTGAGCCGTGAGGAGAGGGTCGCAAGAATTGACAGGCGGCTTGACGAAAGGCTGGCCGGTGGGATGATCGAGGAGGTCAAAGGCCTTCTGGACAGCGGAATCATGGCAGAAGACCTTGTCTATTACGGGCTTGAGTACAAGTTCGTCACCCAATACGTCCTTGGCATCCTGACTTTCGAGGAAATGCGCACTCTTCTGGCCAACGCCATCCATCAGTTCGCCAAACGGCAGATGACCTGGTTCAGGGGGATGGAGAAGGACAATATCAAGATACACTGGACGGAAGTATTATAAAATATTCAATAAATTTTATGCTTAAAGTAGCGATTATCATGGGCTCCACGAGTGACTACGATGTCATGTCAGGGGCCGAGCAGATTCTTTCAGATTTCGGGATCGAGTTCGAGAAAAGGGTGATCAGCGCCCACAGGACCCCGGAACTGATGTTTGAGTACACAAAGGGGCTCAAAGGCCGCGGATTCGGAGTCGTCATCGCCGGAGCGGGTGGCGCCGCCCATCTGGCCGGTGTCGCCGCAGGGCTTACGACATTGCCGGTCATAGCAGTGCCTATGCAGACCAAGGCTCTTGGCGGACTTGATTCACTTCTGTCTATGGTACAGATGCCGACAGGCATTCCGGTGGCCACCGTCGCGATCGGAGGAGCCAAGAACGCAGCAATCCTTGCGGCAGAGATCCTCGCCCTCCAAGACACTTCGGTCTCTGAAAAGCTGGATGCCTACCGCAAGGCTCAAGCTGAAAAAATCTACAATACGACTATCTAGAACGACGCTTGCGTCGATTCTCCACCGAAACGTCCTCCCAGCACAAGTTTGACATTGAGCAGGGAGGTCTTTTCTTCCTCTGTAACCTTGTTGTCAATCATCTTCTGCAACAGTTCGAATGACTTGAACGCGATTTCAGAGAGAGGTTGGATGATGTGAGGGACAACCGGTTTGTTCAGTTCATAGACATCGCTTTCATCAAAGCAGACGAACGAGAAATCTTTCGGCATGCTGAGACCCAACACATTAAGAGCGTTGAATCCATACATGGCGATTCTCTTTGTCGGCAGGATGAACGCCTCGACCCCACGCCTGGCTGCGTCACGGAAAACATCTATGGCGTCCTTCTTGGCAACCTCAGCCTCGTAATCAATCTTATGGATTCTGATCTCGTCCTTTAATCCGGCCTCCTCCATAGCCAGGGCATACCCAGTCTCCCTGTCGGTAAGGCTGGTCACCCTGGACTTATAGGTGAGCATCTCGATCTTGCCGAAGCCCTGATGTATAAGATATTTTGTAGCCATCTTTCCGGCATCGACGTTATCGATCAGAACACGCCCGAACTCCTCGCCCGGCATGTCCCTGTCAATCAAGACAGTAGGTATACCGATGCTCAGAGCCCTCGCGAGAGCGGGCCCGCCACCGAGACAAGGAGCGACGATAAGTCCTTCGACATTGTAGCCGACCATCGTTTCCACAAGGTGCGACAGTTTCTGAGGGCTCTCCTCGGAACTGGCGAAGATGACGGTATAGCCATCCTTATAGGCTATATTCTCTATGTTTCTACAGATTTCGGCGTAGAATGGATTAGCGATGTCTGAGACAATCACCGCAATGGAGTGGGAACGGCCGCTTCTGAGTGAAGCCGCCGCATTGTTACGCCTGTAACCAAGCCTTTTGGCGACTTGTAGGACACGTTCAGCAGTGTCGGGATTGGCTGGACAGTCAAGACGACCATCCTTGCCCATTTTCGCATTCATCACGAAAGAAACCAGGGTGACTGACACCCCGGCTTCTCTCGCCACATCTCTAATGGTAACTTTTTTCATTCTTTGTATTACTGTAAATTCGTCATATTCATTAACCGTGAATCATGACAATAAGTCCTGCCATCACGATAGAGACCATGCTCATCAGTTTGATGAGGATGTTCAGGGATGGTCCGGACGTGTCTTTGAATGGATCTCCTACTGTGTCACCCACAACCGTAGCGTGGTGATTGACAGAGTTCTTACCTCCGAAGTGACCGTCCTCGACATATTTCTTGGCATTATCCCAGGCACCACCTGAATTGGCAAGGAATATGGCGAGAATGAATCCCGCGCCAAGACCACCGATGAGAAGTCCCATAACACCTGCCTCTCCAAGAATGATACCAACAACGACAGGAACTATGATCGCTGTAAGCGCCGGAGCAACCATCTCATGCTGCGCGGCCTTTGTGGAGATCTCCACACAGCGCTTGTAATCCGGACGCTGCTTGCCTTCAAGGATGCCTTTGATCTCCTTGAACTGACGGCGAACTTCGACCACCATCTTCTGTGCGGCGCGTCCAACGGCGTTCATCGTCATTCCGCAGAACAGGAAAGCCATCATGGCACCGACGAAGACTCCGGCAAGGACACGCGGATTCATCAGGTTGACCTGATAATAGTCCACGATTTGCGGGATTGTGGCCTCGGCCACATTGACAACCTTGTCTCCGACCTGAAGAACAGCCGTACCGACGTGCTGGAGGCCGATCTTGATTTCCTCGATGTAGGAGGCAAGGAGAGCAAGCGCTGTAAGGGCAGCGGAACCGATCGCGAATCCCTTTCCGGTAGCGGCTGTCGTGTTGCCAAGCGCGTCAAGGGTGTCCGTGCGATGACGCACCTCAGGATCCAGCTCACTCATCTGGGCGTTTCCGCCGGCGTTGTCGGCGATAGGGCCGTAAGCGTCTGTCGCAAGGGTGATTCCGAGGGTCGATAGCATACCTACAGCGGCGATGCTGATTCCGTAAAGGCCATTGCTGATGTAGGCAGGATCAAAGGAGAACCCTGTGGCGCAAAGGTAAGAGATCAAAATCGCGACAACGATGGTCACGACCGGAATGCACGTGGAGATCATTCCAAGTCCGATACCATTGATGATCACGGTAGCCGGTCCGGTCTGTGAACTCTCGGCAAGATTCTGTGTAGGCTTGTAGGAGTGAGAGGTGTAATATTCAGTGGCCTTGCCGATGATGACTCCCGCAAGGAGTCCGGCGATCACTGAAAGACTGAGCTGCCACCAGTTGCCGAAACCGAGCATATAGAACACCACAAGTGAGCACCGCTATCAGGACGGCGCTTAGATTCGTACCTACGCTCAACGATTTGAGAAGCTGTTGAAGTCCCGCTCCCTCCTTTGTCTTTACGGCATATATTCCGATGATAGAGAGGACCACTCCGATCGCGGCGATCATCATAGGCGCGAGTATCGCCCTCATCTGGGCATCCACGTCACCAAAGAACGCGGAGGCGCCAAGAGCCATTGTGGCGAGGACGGATCCGCAATAAGACTCGTAAAGATCCGCACCCATTCCGGCGACATCACCCACGTTGTCACCCACGTTGTCAGCGATTGTGGCAGGGTTTCTTGGGTCGTCCTCAGGAATATCCTGTTCCACCTTTCCGACGATATCCGCACCCACGTCAGCAGCCTTGGTGTAGATGCCACCGCCGACTCTGGCGAAAAGAGCCTGGGTAGAGGCTCCCATTCCGAAAGTGAGCATCGTGGTCGTGATGACAACAAGGGTCTGCGACTCACTGGCCTCATGCACAAAGGCGTTCAGGATCACCCACCAGATAGAGATGTCAAGCAATCCAAGACCTACTACGGTAAGACCCATGACGGCTCCCGAACGGAAAGCGAGTTTCAAACCTGAGTTAAGGGACTTGCTGACAGCGTTGGCGGTTCTGGCCGAAGCGTAGGTAGCGGTCCTCATGCCGACATAACCGGCGAGAGCGGAAAAGAAACCTCCCGTCAGGAACGCGAATGGCACCCACTTGTTCTGCACCCCGAAACCGAACGCGAGAACGCTGAACAGGACAGCGAGGATAATGAACACTATGCCGACAACCTTGTATTGTTGCTTCAGGTATGCCATTGCGCCTTCGCGAACATACTGGGCGATTTCCTTCATTGTTGGAGTACCTTCACTTTCTTTCTTCATCTGATGGTAGAAGAGCCATGAGAAGAAGAGGGCTATCACAGAAGCCACTGGTACAAAATAGAACAGACAATTCATAAACTGATTAGTTATAACGATTTAGATATTATCCTCCAAAAAAAGGGCTCTTGGAACCCTTTCAGACCGCAAATATAAGAAAAATGTAGTCACTTTATCCTATCGAACATAAAAAAAGATTAAAAAAATGGCGGCCGCGTTGCGGTCGCCATCTCGATTGTGCCTGTCAAGGCCATTACTCAGCCTTAGGAGCCTCCTCAACAGGAGCCTCGGCAGGTGTCTCCTCAACCTTAGGAGCGTCCGCCTTCTTGGCGCGGCTACGACGTGTTGACTTCTTCTCTTCCTTCTTGGCGGTGAGAGCGGCCTCGTTGAAATCAACGAGTTCGATAAGTGCCATGTCGGCGCCGTCACCCTGACGGAAGCCTAAGTGGAGCACGCGGGTGTAGCCACCTGGACGATCAGCGATTTTCGCTGAAACGACTCCGAAGAGCTCCTTGACAGCCTCTTTGTTCTTAAGATAGCTGAAAACGGTTCTGCGGGAATGAGTCGTGTCCTCCTTTGATTTGGTGATAAGAGGCTCAACGTAAGACTTGAGAGCCTTAGCCTTTGCCACAGTTGTGGTGATTCTATGCAGGATCAAAGAATTCGCCATATTGGACAACAGAGCCTTGCGGTGGCCGGACTTGCGGCCAAGATGATTGATTGCTTTATTGTGCCTCATTTCTATGCGTTCTTTTTCTTGGGTTCAATATTATATTTTCTTACATCCATCCCGAACTGGAGCTTCATCTTCTCCACGAGCTGATCGATCTCGTTAAGAGACTTCTTTCCGAAATTCCTGAACTTCATGAGCTCATCCCTTGAATAGGAAACAAGATCCGCGAAAGTGTCGATGTCAGCCGCCTTCAGACAGTTGTAGGCCCTGACAGAGAGTCCCATGTCCGAAAGTTTGGTGAGAAGGAGATGTCTCATCCTGAGGCTTTCCTCGTCAAGTTCCTTTGAATCGGACTCAACGGCGCTCTCAATGGAGATCTTCTTGTCATCCGTGAAAAGTTTGAAGTGATAGATCAGGATACTGGCCGCCTCCTGAAGCGCCGTATTCGGAGAGATAGATCCGTCTGTGATTATCTCAAGGTTCAGCTTCTCGTAGTCGGTCTTCTGCTCGACACGCCAAGGCTCGATGACCCAGTTGACTTTTCTGATAGGAGTGTAGGCGGCATCGACAAGAATGGTTCCTATCGGTGTGTTTTCCTCCCTCATCTCATCGGCGGGAACGAATCCACGGCCTTTGGTGATAGTCAAAGAGATCTCGAGGGTGACTGACGGTTCGAGTGAGCAGATGTGCTGCTCAGGGTTCAACACCTTGAAAGAAGACAATCCTTTAGAAATATCCTCCGCGGTAAATTCATTCTTACCGCTAATCACAATGTTCGCTACCTCGGAGTCCACAGAATCGACCATTCTCTTGAACCTGATTTCCTTGAGGTTGAGAATGATGTCCTGCATTCCCTCGATCACACCAGGAATGGTCGCGAACTCCTGGTCCACGCCTGAAATCCTGATCTGACTGATAGCAAAACCTTCCAGAGAGGCGAGAAGAATGCGACGGAGAGCGTTGCCGATGGTCGTGCCGTATCCAGGCTCAAGAGGCCTGAATTCGAAACGTCCGACGGTATCTGTGCCTTCGAGCATTATCACCTTGTCCGGTTTCTGAAATGCCAAGATTGCCATATTAATTCTTTTTGGGTGTTACTATTACTTAGAGTACAGATCGACGATGAGCTGTTCGTTGATGTTTTCAGGGATGTCCGCCCTTGCAGGGAGATTCAGGAACTTGCCTGAAAGCGCCTTAGGGTCAAACTCGATCCATGAATATTTCGCCGCTGAGGCAACACTTTTCTGAATGACCTCAAGGCTCTTTGAGCGCTCTCTCACCGCAACGACATCGCCAGGCTTCACCTGAACGGACGGGATGTTGCAGACCTCACCGTTAAGGGTGATGTGAGCGTGGCTGACAAGCTGTCTCGCGGCGGCTCTTGTAGGAGCGATGCCCATTCTGTAAACAACATTGTCAAGTCTTGACTCAAGGAGGAGGAGGAGGTTCTCACCTCTCAGACCGGCCATCTTTGAAGCCTTGAGGTAGGTGTTGTGGAACTGACGCTCGAGAAGGCCGTACATGTATCTTACCTTCTGCTTTTCCTTGAGCTGGATTCCATACTCACGCTGCTTCTTGCGCTTCGCCGCCAGACCATGCTGTCCCGGAGGATAGTTTCTCTTCTCGAAATCCTTGTCGCTTCCGAATATAGGCTCGCCGAACTTACGGGCGATCTTAGTGCTTGGACCAATATATCTTGCCATAGTAATTTTTGTTTTAATTCATTGATTAGACTTTACGACGGCCTTTTGGTCTACATCCGTTGTGAGGCATCGGGGTCACATCGACGATCTCTGTGACAACGATTCCCGCGTTGTTGATGGTTCTGATGGCGGACTCACGGCCGGCGCCAGGACCCTTGACGAAGACTTTCACCTTACGGAGACCTGCGTCGAAAGCGGTCTTCGCGGCATCCTCGGCAGCCACCTGGGCGGCATACGGGGTGTTCTTCTTGGAACCTCTGAAGCCGCTCTTACCGGCTGAGGACCAGCTTATCACCTGTCCCTGGTTGTTGGTCAGGGAGATGATCACGTTATTGAAGGTTGATGAAATATGGGCCTGGCCCGTAGCCTCAACCTTGACAACTCTCTTTGATGATGTTGTTTTCTTTGCCATAATTCATCTGGTTTTACTTGGTCGCCTTCTTCTTGTTTGCGACAGTCTTCTTCTTACCCTTTCTTGTACGGGCGTTGTTCTTTGTGCTCTGACCGCGTACAGGAAGACCGATACGATGACGGATACCTCTGTAGCAACCGATATCCATCAGTCGTTTGATGTTCATCTGGACGGAGGAACGAAGCTCACCCTCGATCTTGTACTCCTCGGTGATGAGGGTACGGATAGCGGCTACCTGATCGTCGTTCCATTCACCGACCTTGATGTCGTAATCGATTCCGCACTTCTCGAGAATCTCTCTCGCGGAGCTGCGGCCGATACCGTAGATGTAGGTGAGACCTATCTCACCTCTTTTGTTGTTCGGTAAATCAACACCGGCTATTCTTGCCATAATTTATCTTAAACTTTATTTGTTTTACAAACTACTGTTATCCCTGGCGCATCTTGAACTTAGGGTTCTTCTTGCAGATGACATAAAGACGGCCTTTGCGTCTGACGATCTTGCAATCATCACTGCGCTTCTTGATGGATGTTTTGACTTTCATATCGTGAATATTTTTATTTGTACCTGAAAGATATTCTTCCCTTAGTCAAATCATAAGGTGAAATTTCAACCCTCACCTTGTCTCCAAGGAGGATGTGGATGAAATTCATTCTCATCTTGCCGGAGATGTTGCAGAGAAGGACATGACCGTTCTCAAGCTCCACCTTGAACATCGCGTTAGGAAGAGTCTCGATCACTTTTCCGTCTTGTTCTATCGCTACTTGTTTGGACATTGAAAAAACACTTTAAAATTTACCAGTACTTTCTATATAATCAAATGTTGACAGTTGTTCCGCCTTGCCTTTACGAACAACAACCGTAAGCTCATAGTGAGCCGCGTTCCTGTGGTCGGAAGTGTGTACAGCCCAACCATTTCTGGCCACATACACTCCTCTGCCGCCTGCATTGATCATTGGTTCGATGCAGATGACCATTCCATCCACAAGTCTGCACCCGTGCCCCTGACGCCCGTAGTTCGGAACGCCCGGCGCCTCGTGCATCTCCTTCCCGAGACCGTGTCCTTCAAGTTCACGGACCACCGAGAAGCCGAATGACTCAGCGTACGATTGCACCGCGTGTCCGATGTCACCTGTCCTGTTGCCGGCAACCGCCGCCTCGATGCCTTGTAGAGCGAAGCCTTGGTCACATCCATAAGCTTACGGGTCTCGGCGTCCACTTCCCCTACCGGGAAAGTGTAAGCCGAATCACCGTTGTAGCCTTTGTACAGGGTGCCTATGTCGGCGGTCACGATGTCGCCCTCCTTCAGGACATAGTCCGACGGAAAACCGTGGACAACGACATCATTGACAGATGTACATATAGCGGCGGGAAAACCCTCGAATCCAAGAAAACTAGGAATGGCTCCGTTGTCGCGGATAAAAGTCTCGGCCACCTCATTCAACCTCGCGGTTGTCACACCCGGGGCGACCACCTTACCGACTTCCGCCAACGTCTTTGAGACAAGTATGGCATTCTCGCGCAAGAGCTCGATTTCCTCTTCTGTCTTAGGCTTAACCATCAATCCTGTTGATTATCAAAATTACATTCCTGAGCGACCACTGATACGTCCGGTCTTCATCAGACCGTCATAGTGACGCATCAGAAGATAACTCTCAATCTGCTGAAGCGTGTCAAGGACAACACCCACAAGGATCAACAGTGAGGTACCACCGTAGAAGCCTGCGAATTGATCCTGAACACCCATAATCCTGGCGAAAGCAGGGAGAATGGCGATGATGGCGAGGAATATTGAGCCAGGGAGGGTCACCTTTGACATGATGGAGTCAAGGTAATTGACCGTGGCCTTTCCAGGCTTCACGCCAGGGATGAATCCACCGTTCTTCTTCATGTCCTCGGCCATCATGGTAGGGTTTACCGTAACGGCTGTGTAGAAATACGTGAAGATTACAACGAGGAATCCGAAAATCAGGTTATACCAGAATCCGGTATAGTTACCGAGAGTGGCGGCGAGACCTCTGGTCGCGTCAAAGCGCGAGAACAGAAGCGGGAACAGCATCAAGGCCTGGGCGAAGATGATAGGCATCACACCGGCGGCGTTGATCTTCAGAGGGATGTACTGGCGTACACCACCGTACTGCCTGTTGCCGACAACTCTTTTGGCATATTGTACAGGGACTCTTCTGACACCCTGGACAAGGGCGATGGTCGCCACAATGACAAGGAACCAGATGATAAGCTCGACAATCAGGGCGATAGGGCCGCCGCCGGCTGTCGTGCTGACTTTTGTACCGACCTCACTGACGAGAGCGAAAGGCAGACGGGCGACGATACCGATCATGATGATCAGGGAAATACCGTTTCCGATGCCTCTGTCAGTGATCCTCTCGCCAAGCCACATGACGAACATCGATCCGGCCATAAGTATGATGGTGGCGACGAGGTTGTACATGAACCTGCTCCAGCCGAGCTGGGTTTCCGCAAGGAACGCGGCACCCGGGATCTGGCTATGGATCGAAGCGATGTAGGCAGGTCCCTGGATGCAGAGAATGAGGATGGTGAGGTATCTGGTAAGCTGATTCATCTTCCTACGGCCGCTTTCGCCCTCCATCTGGAGTTTCCTGAAGTAAGGGACGAACATGCCCAGAAGCTGAATCACGATTGACGCGGAGATGTATGGCATCACTCCCAACGCGAAGATGGAAGCGTTACCGAAGGCACCTCCGGAGAACATATTCAAGAGACCGACGAGTCCCTGCTGTGTGCTGTCCTGAAGGGAAGCGAGCAGGGTCGTGTCGATACCAGGCAGCACGATGAAGCAACCCAACCTGTAGACCAGGATGAGAAGGAACGTGTAGCCGAGTCTCGTACGGAGTTCCTCGATCTTGAAGATGTTCTTGATTGTTTCAATAAATTTCTTCATGGCTATTTGCCGATTACGATTGTCTTACCACCAGCGGTCTCAATCTTGGAGACAGCGGAAGCGGAGAACGCGTCCGCGGTCACAGTGACGGCTGCGGTGATCTCTCCGTTGCCAAGAACCTTTACAAGTTCCTTGGCGTCGGCGAGTCCTGCGGCCTTGATGTCCTCCACTCCGATCTCAGCTCTTCCAAGCTGCTCGGCAAGGGCCTGAATGGCAGCCACGTTGACAGCCTTGTACTCGATTCGCGTAGGGTTCTTGAATCCGAACTTAGGAACACGTCTCTGGATAGGCATCTGGCCTCCCTCGAAACCGATCTTATGTTCGTAGCCGGCGCGGGCCTGTGCACCTTTGGTACCACGTGTGGAAGTACCACCCTTTCCGGAACCTTGTCCACGGCCAAGACGCTTGCTGTTATGAGTCGCACCCTTTGCAGGTTTCAAATTTTCCAGTTTCATCTCTTCGTCCTCCTTATTAGATTTCTTCAACTGTTACAAGGTGACGGATCTTGGCGAGCTGGCCTTCTGTCACCGGAGTCTTCTCGACCTCCACGGTCTGGTGCATCCTGCGGATTCCAAGCGTGGTCAGATTAGCGATCTGCCTCTTGGTGCATCCGTTCTTGCTTCTTACCTGTGTTATCTTAAGTTTTGCCATAACTGTGTGTCCTCCTAACCGTTAAATACTTTGCTCATAGGAATGCCACGGAGACCGGCCACAGTGTAGGCGTCCCTCATCTGGGTAAGAGCGGCAACAGTGGCTTTCACGAGGTTGTGAGGGTTGGATGACCCCTTGGACTTCGCGAGAACGTTCTGAATACCGGCTGACTCAAACACAGCACGCATGGCACCACCAGCCTTCACACCGGTACCAGGGGCAGCCGGCTTCATGAACACTACAGAACCTCCGAACTTGGATTCCTGCTCGTGTGGAATGGTTGTGTTGATGATAGGAATCTTAACGAGATTCTTCTTGGCGTCCTCAACGCCCTTAGCGATGGCGGCGGTTACCTCATTGGCTTTTCCAAGACCATAACCAACAACGCCGTTCTCGTCACCCACAACCACAATCGCGGCAAAACGGAAGTGACGACCACCCTTAGTGACCTTAGTCACTCTCTGGATGGCGACCAATCTGTCCTTCAATTCAAGATCAGATGTCTTTACTCTTTTAACATTTGTATTTGCCATAGTCTTTCAATTAGAAAATAAGGCCACCTTCACGGGCAGCGTCGGCCAAACTTTTAACTCTACCGTGATAGAGGTAACCTCCACGGTCAAAAGAGATAGTGGTGATTCCCTTCTCCTTGGCACGCTCGGCGATCGCCTTTCCGACGATGGCGGCAGCCTCGATTCCAGTCTTGCCTTTGCACTCGGCGGCAAGGACCTTGTCGTTGGAAGCGGCGGCCACGAGCGTCACGCCTTTCTGATCGTCCACAACCTGGACGTAGATCTGCTTGTTGCTTCTGAAGACAACCATTCTTGGTCTCTCGGCAGTTCCATTGACATGCTTACGGATGCGGTAATGGACTCTTCTTCTTCTTTCAATTCTATTCAATGCCATATCTATGTCCTCCTATTATTTAGCTCCAGCTGTCTTACCGGCCTTGCGGCGAAGCTGCTCGCCGGCGAACTTGATACCCTTGCCCTTATATGGTTCAGGCTTGCGGAGTGAACGAATCTTGGCGGCCACCTGTCCGATGAGCTGCTTGTCGATGCTCTTGAGGATCAGGACAGGATTCTCACCTTTCTTCACATCCGGAACCTCAGCCTTGATCTCAGGAGCGAGCATCAGCTGAACATCGTGTGAATATCCAAGGGAGAAAGTCAGGAGCTGACCCTGAGCGGTCACACGGTAACCTACACCGACGAACTCCTGCTTGGTCTGATAACCGGTGGAGACTCCGACAACCATATTGTGCACGAGAGCGCGGTAAAGACCGTGCATCGAGCGATGTCTTGGCTGGTCAGTAGGACGGGTGAATTTGATTTCATTATCCTCGATGGTGACTGTGATGTCCGGATCAACTTTCTGGCTCAACTCACCAAGAGGTCCTTTAACCTTCACAACGTTACCAGGGAGAACTTCTACGCTCACCTTGTCCGGAAGGCTTACAGGCAATTTACCGATTCTTGACATTATTCTTTTCTTTAATATTAATAAACATAGCAAATAACCTCACCACCGACGTTCAGGTTCTTGGCCTCTTTGTCAGTGATGACACCCTTTGAGGTTGAGAGGATGGCGATGCCGAGTCCGTTCAGAACCCTTGGCATGTTCTCAACGTCTGAATATACTCTCATACCAGGAGTTGACACGCGCTTGATTTCTTGATGGCGGCCATCTTGGTCTGAGGGTGATACTTCAAAGCGATCTTGATGGTGTTGTAAGGGGTACCCTCGACAATCTTGTAACTGAGGATGTAACCCTTCTCACAAAGGATCTTAGTGATCGCGGCCTTCATCTTTGAGGAAGGGATCTCGACGATCTTCTTTCCTGCCAGATAGGCGTTGCGGATCCTTGTAAGATAATCTGCAATTGGATCAGTCATTGTTTTTTGATTTTTTAGATCGACGCCCCGTGAAGGACGCCCGATATCCGATTGTTAATAATAAAATAATATGTACTGTTACCAGCTAGCTTTCTTTACGCCCGGGATGAGACCGTTGCTTGCCATCTCACGGAACTGGATTCTGCTGAGACCGAAAGCTCTCATGTAGCCCTTTGGACGGCCGGTGAGAGAACAACGGTTGTGCAGACGTACAGGGGAAGCGTTCTTAGGGAGCTTGTCAAGCGCTGCCCAGTCGCCGGCCTCCTTAAGAGCCTGCCTTTTGGCGGCATATTTGGCAACCAGTTTCGCGCGCTTTACCTCGCGGGCCTTCATTGATTCTTTTGCCATATTCCTTAGTTGTTATGTTTCTTGAAAGGCAGACCGAACGCGGCGAGGAGAGCGTGAGCCTCTTCGTCGGTCTTCGCTGTTGTGACGAAAGTGATTTCCATTCCGTGGATTCTCGGGTTCTTGTCGATGTCCACCTCAGGGAAGATGATCTGCTCCTTGAGACCGAGGGTGTAGTTTCCTCTGCCGTCCATCTTCTCAGCGATTCCGTTGAAGTCTCTGATTCGAGGGAGAGAGATGCGGATAAGCCTCTCAAGGAACTCGTACATCTTCACGTCGCGAAGGGTGACTTTCACACCGATAGGCATGCCCTTACGGAGACGGAAGTTGGAAACGTCCTTTCTCGAAGTGGTGAGAAGAGCCTTCTGACCAACGATCTTGCCGAGTTCCTCGGCTGCCTCCTCAACGAGCTTCTTGTCATTAGTGGCCTCGCCGATACCTTCGTTGATGGTGATCTTGACGAGCTTAGGAACCTGCATAACGGTCGTGTACGAGAACTGCTTCATAAGCTCCACGATCTCCTCTTTGTAAACCTTCTTGAGGGAAGGAACATATCCTGCAGGAAGCGCCTGCGCTTCAGCCGGTTTGTTTGTAGCTTTCTTTGCCATAGTTACTTAATCTCCTCTCCTGATTTCTTTGCGTAGCGGACCTTCTTTCCGTCCACGAACTTGTAGCCCACTCTTGTCGGCTTGTTCTGGGCAGGGTCAATGAGCTGGACGTTTGAAACGTGGATGCCCGCTTCCTGCTTTACGATGCCGCCCTGAGGCTGCTTAGCGTTTGGCTTTGTGTGCTTGCTGACAACGTTGACGCCTTCAACGATGACGCGATCCTTCGCTGGGATGACGGTCAGGACCTTTCCGGTCTTGCCCTTGTCGTTACCGGCATTCACATACACGGTGTCACCCTTCTTAATATGTAACTTTTTCATAATTCTCAATGATTAAAGGACCTCCGGAGCCAGTGAAACAATCTTCATATAGTTCTCACGCAGCTCTCTGGCCACAGGGCCGAAGATACGTGTTCCGCGAAGCTCGCCCGCGTTGTTCAGAAGAACGCACGCGTTGTCGTCGAAACGGATGTATGATCCGTCCGGTCTGCGGATTTCTTTCTTTGTACGGACAACGACAGCCTTGGAGACCGAACCCTTCTTAGCGTCGCCGCCAGGAAGAGCGCTCTTGATCGCGACTACGATCTGGTCGCCCACTGTCGCATATCTATGATGCGTACCGCCAAGCACACGGATGCAGAGGACCTCCTTTGCACCGCTGTTGTCGGCAACCTGTAAACGTGTTTCCTGCTGTATCATACTACTTAACTTTTTCTACGATTTCAACTAATCTCCACCTCTTGGTCTTGCTGAGAGGACGGGTTTCCATAATGCGCACGGTATCTCCCTCGCTGCACTCGTTCTTGTCATCCTGAGCGACGAACTTGGTGGTCTGCTTGATGAACTTACCGTAGAGAGGATGCTCCTTCTTGGTCTCGACCGCAACGATGATGGTCTTGTCCATCTTGTTGCTGACCACTACGCCGATTCTTTCCTTACGAAGATTTCTTTCCATAAGACTGATGATTATTTCTGTTCATTTTCTTTCTCAGCGAGGATAGTGAGCATACGAGCGATATCCTTTCTGACTTTCTTGAATTCCGATGTGTTCTCCAATGGAGAGATGGCGTGGTTGAGCTTCATCGTGTAAAGCCTGTTCTTTTCAACCTGGATGCGGTCCTGCAGATCTGCAATGGACATCTCGCGAACTTCAGATGTTTTCATTATTCATTCTCCATTTATTATTCAACATAATCCCTGCGGACCACGAACTTGGTCGCGATAGGAAGCTTGTGGGCGGCGAGACGCATAGCCTCTTTCGCTATGGCGAGTGAGACGCCGTCAGCCTCGAAGATGATACGGCCCGGGGTCACAGGAGCGACGAATCCCTGAGGATCACCCTTACCCTTACCCATACGGGTGTCGAGAGGCTTCTTGGTGAAAGGCTTGACCGGGAAGATCCTGATCCAGATCTGTCCCTCACGGTTCATACAACGTGAAATAGCCTGACGCGCGGACTCAATCTGCTGCGCTGTGATCCAGCAGTTCTCGAGGGTCTTGAGACCGAAGGAACCGAACGCGAGCTGGTTGCCCCTCTGGGCCATACCCTTCATCACGTTCTTTTGTTCTCTTCTGAACTTAGTTTTCTTTGGTTGTAACATTGCTGTACTACTTTAATAATTTCCAAATTCTCCAAAATCTATTGAATATCAGCGCATTGCGCCACTACACCCTAGAATTTGGGACTGCAAAGTTAGCAAAAATTCACGAATTTCAAACATAAATTGAAAAATTTCTCAAACTTTTTCGACCACGGAAACGCCAAAAGAAACATATCATTTTCAAGACATTAGACATTTACTCAAAAAATTTTTGTCTTCAATTTCGACAGCGCCCCGGACGGCCTATAAACGCTCATCATTATGGCACACTTTTTTCAAGAGATCCGTAACTTTGCATGGCGAATCAATGAAAAGGCTGATCGCATATATGACCTGCTTTCTGGCGGGGATGCTGACGGTGACCGGGGTCTCCGCCGGTCAAGTTGATGATGTGCCTCCGCAGACAAACGGCCGAGGCCGTTCCGGCTACATGGGATACCGCGTGGAGCACGGCGACACGGCCTACTACGACAGCATTGACCCAGCGTGGATTTTCCCCAAAGGCTACCGGGGCACAAAAAGAGATCTGAAGAGGTACTACCGCCTGGTCTACAACTTCAACAAGGTTTATCCTTACGCGCTATTGGCCAAGGACATGGAAAGCCAGGCCGACAGGCACATCGCCCAAAACAGCCTCAGGCGCAGGAAAAAGGAAAAATATGTCAACCGCCTCCAGAAAGAGCTCCTGGAAGCCTACGAGAAACCGCTCAGGAACATGACCATCTCACAGGGCAGACTGCTCATCAAACTGGTTGACAGGGAGATAGGGAAATCATCATATTCAATAATAAAGGACTACAAAAGCGGTGTCTCCGCCGGGTTCTGGCAAGGCGTGGCGAAAATATTCGGACAGAACCTCAAATCCAGCTACGACCCGAACGGGGAAGACAGGATGACTGAATATCTGGTCGAGAAATGGCAGAGAGGCGAGTTCGACGCCCTGTACTATTCGATATTCTGGGAGATGCCCAAGCACCCGGACATCGTGTCGAAAGAGATAAAGTTCGACGAGTGAGGCTTCATCCAATCCTTCAGGATGAGAAGCCTGGCTCCGGTAGGAAGTTCCAGGTCCTCGCTCACATGGAAATGCCCGAAAACGAAATAGTCGATATGCCTTCGCGTGGAGAAATCCACCGCGAACCTGTACAGCGGCTCATCGGTGCCCTTGAATACATATTCCTGACTCTTCGCCACCCTGCTCTTCTTGGACCACCCCTTGCCGAAACGGAACGCGATGTAAGGATGGAGAAGGCTGAATATACTCTGGAAGAACTTGTTACGGAATCCCCAGCGCATCAGTTTGTACCATTTGTGTCCCGGCCCGAGTCCGTCTCCGTGACCGAGGCAGAAGACTTTCCCTCCTATCTCGGTGACGTAAGGTTGCTGGAGAATCTTGATACCGAGATCCTCGAAATAATGGAAGCACCAGATGTCATGGTTGCCTTGGAAAAAGCAGACCTCCACCCCGGCGTCCATCAGATCCATCAAGGCGGCGAACACCCTGACATACCCTTTCGGGACAACATCATGGTACTCGTACCAGAAATCCCAGATGTCCCCAAGAAGGTACAGGGACTTTGCTCGATCCTTCGGGATGGACTTCAGGAAACTGACGAAACGCGCTTCCCTGTCGGCGGGATCGTTCACGTCCAGGCCAAGGTGGACATCAGAAACAAAGTAAACGAGCGTTCTGTCAGCCATGATGTTCTATGAATATTCCTAAGCGAAAACCAGAAGAAGCAGCGAGACTACAAGACAGTAGAGGGCGAACCACGTCAGCCGGGCCTTCTTCACTATCGAGATCATGACCTTGCAGGCGAAAAGTCCGGACAGGAACGCCGCCAGGAACCCGACAACGAGACATACCGGACTGAGGCCCCCTCCAAGGGCCGCGCCGCCGGAAAGACTCTTGAGAAGATCCAGGAACTGCTCACCGATGATAGGCACGAGAACCATCAGGAACGAGAACTGCGCCATAACCTCACGCTTGACTCCGCACAGAAGTCCGGTGGCGATGGTGGTTCCCGAACGGGACAGTCCCGGAGCCACGGCGACAGCCTGGCTGAGACCGACAACAAGGGCCTGCCAATAGGATATTCCATTACGCGCCTCGCTGACCGGAGGCTCCTGCCCGCCGCGTTTGGAAGTCCGGCCGGAGACATCGGAAAGATACAGCAGGATCGCGGTTACAATCAGACACACAGCCACAGTGAAAAGGTTGTCGGAGAACAACGCTTCCACCTTGTCCTTGAACAACAGGCCGACGACCGCTATCGGAACCATCGAGACGATGATCTTGAACACATAGTCGGTCTCGTCGTTGTACTTGAACCTGAAGAATCCCGCCAGAAGCTTGCAGATCGGTTTCCAGAACACGATGACGGTGCTCAGTACAGTGGCAAGATGGACAGTCACTGTAAAATCCAGAAAACCGTCCCCGTCAACGCCCAGCAAGTCCCTTACTATCATAAGGTGTCCGCTGGAGCTGACCGGCAGGAACTCGGTCAGTCCCTGCACGATCCCCAGAAGAGCTTGCAACCAGTTCATCGCCTATTCTTTTTCAGTGTTATCAGAATCTGTCGGACGGCGCATTATGGCCACGATCTCAATGACAATCCCGCAGATGATCACAAGTGGCGCGGCCACAAGCCTGCGGAAATCAAACATCGCCCAATTGAAATTGTCCGGCTCAACTGTTCCTCCCCCCATCATCAGCACGAAGCCGGCCACCATCACTACAAGCCCCATGAGGAGCATCCGCAGACCTTTGCCGGTGATTGGCATCTTGGTGTTATCTGACATATTCCTGAATAATTAATTGTTAGCAATAAAGTTCATCTTTGGAGAGCGAGACAAGACGGCCTACGACCAACGCCGTGCTGACAACGCAGATCAGCACGCCGGCAAGAATCTCGACTCCGATCACAATCAGAAGCATGTCCAGCCTGAACACCTCGAAAAGCTGAGCGAACTCGCTTCTGACCAAAAAAGAGAATCCCGACAAGCATCAAGGTGGCCAGAAGAGCCGAGAAAAGCCCCTGGAACACAGCCTGGACCAGGAACGGGGCGCGGATGAAAGACTTCGTGGCGCCGACAAGTCTCATCGTGTGGATCGTGAACCTGCGAGAGAACACATTCAGTCTCACAGTGTTGTTGATCAGCACGAAGGAAATGAAGAGAAGCAGGACGATGAAAACACCAAGCACCATGGAGATCTTCCGCAGATTGGTGTTCAGTTTGTCCACAAGAGACTGCTGATAGACCACCTCATCGACCAAAGGAGATTTCATGATCTCATTCTTCACGACCTCCAGACTGTCCGACGACACGTAATCCGCCTTCAGGGTCACATCCACTGAGACAGGAATCGGAGCCGCCTCGAAGACATTGAGGAAATCCTCGCCAAGAAGATCCGTCATCTCTTTGGCCCCTTGCTCCCGCGACACGAACGTGGTGCTCTTGATGAAAGGCTTGGCGTCCAGATCGGAGACATATTCCATCGCCTCATCATCGCCGACCTCCTGCTTCATCAGCACGGAAACCTGCATGTTCTCCTTGAAATAATCGGAGACACTTCTGGCGTTGGCCACCAGAAGTCCCGCCACGCCGACAAGCAGCAGCACAAGACTGATGCTGATCACCGTGGACAGCCAGGCTCCGGCGAGCCTGCGACGTATCAATCTGTTTTCACCTGACGCCATTTCGCACAATACTCCAAATTGGATTCAAAGATAGTGAAATATCGAAATATGAAAAAAAAAATTATTACCTTTGTAAGACAAGAAAATTACCATGGGAAAACCCGTAAACAGAGTTTTATTCGTCAATTCGGAAATAATGCCGTTCCTGCCGGAGACGCCGATCTCCAAGATCGGACGTTGCCTGCCGCAGGGCATTCAGGAGCGTAAGAAAGAGATAAGGGCTTTCATGCCGCGCTATGGTTGCATCAACGAGCGCAAGAACCAGCTCCATGAGGTGATTCGGCTCGGTAGTTTGACACTTTAAAATCCGAAAAAAGTTAGAAATATTTGATGGAGTTCGTTCTGAACTCTTTTTTTTGTCAAATTTAATTCTTATATTTGTATTTAGATAGTGTTAGACATTACGATATTTTGATGCAAATATGACTCTCCAATTGAAGAAAAGCGGCAGTCACACCTACTTGTACGCAATCAAATCGTTCAGAAAAGAAGACGGAAGGTGCACGACCAAGGTCGTCGAGAAGTTCGGGACCGTCGAGGAGCTTCGCGAGAAGCTGGGAGGCGAGGACCCCATTGAGTGGGCGCGCGCCAGAGTCGCGGAGATGACGGCCGCCGAAAAAGAAGAGAACCGGAATGTCGTCGTGGAATATAACCCGAAGGCGTACATACAGAAGGGAGAACAGCGCAGCTACAACGGAGGCTACCTGTTCCTGCAGAAGATATACTATGAGCTGGGGCTGGACCATATCTGCAAGAAGATAGCGAAGAAGCACAAGCTGCTCAAGTATGACCTGAACGGCATCCTTTCCATGCTTGTGTATACCAGGATACTGTATCCGGGATCAAAGCGGTCCTCTCTTGAGGATGCCGGAAAGTTCCTCGAGCAGCCCGGGTGCACTCTGGAGCAGGTGTACAGGGGCGCTGTCGCTGCTTGCCGAAGAGTTCAATGAAATCCAGGCGGACGTGTATAAGCGTAGTCTGAAACTTGGGAAGCGCAACACGCAGGTGGTGTACTATGACCTGACGAACTACTTCTTCGAGTGCGAGGAGGAAGGCGGCTGGCCTGGTGCAGTTCGGACACTGCAAGGAGGGCCGTCCGCTGCCAATTGTGCAGATGGGACTGTTAACGGACCATGACGGCTTTCCGCTGGCGATGTGCATCGAGCCGGGAAACAAGGCGGAGACCGGCACGCTCAAGCCTATGGAGCAGATACTCAAGGACAAGTTCGGCCTGTCGAAGCTGGTGGTGTGCACCGACGGCGGACTGTCTTCATACGAGAACCGCAAGAACGACAGCGTCGGCGACAGGTCATTCGTTACGGTGCAGTCCCTCAAGAAGCTCAAGGGATATCTTCAGGAATGGGCGCTGGACTGCAAGGGGTGGCGTACGGCCGGCTCTGACAAGGAATACGACATCAGCACCCTGGACTCCAAGGAGCATTGCGAGACGCTTTTCTACAAGGAACGTTGGGACCCCACCAAGATGTCCACCGGAGAGACGCTGGAGCAGCGCATCATCGTCACGTTCTCATTCAAGTACAAGGCGTACCTCTCTTATGTGCGCGAACGGCAGGTGAGCCGTGCGGTCGCCCCTGCAGAAAGGGCAGGGCGTGACGTCCAGGCGCAAGAGCCCGAATGACGCCAAGCGCTTCATCAAGGCCGAGCACTGCACCGCGGACGGTGAGCTCGCGCAGATAGAAAGCTACTCACTCAATCAGGAGATGATAGACCAGGAGGCCCGCTTCGACGGCTTCTATGCCCTGTGCACTGACCTTTGGGATCCTGCGCCGGACATCATCAGACTGAACGGCGGCCGATGGATCATAGAAAACGGCTTCCGCATCATGAAGACGGACTTTGACGCAAGGCCGGTCTACGTTAGGAGGGACGACCGCATCAAGGCCCACTTCCTCACCTGCTTCCTTGCCCTGCTCATATACAAGTATCTGGAGAAGAAGGTCAACCCGGGGAGGCAGGCACTTCACGACGGAGGAGATAGTGGGCACGTTGCGTTCAATGGACTTCCTCGGCATCGCCGGTGAAGGATATGTCCCGGGGCATATACCAGAACGGACCTCACAAACCACCTGCACGGCAGCGCAGGGTTCAGAACCGACACGCAGATAGTCACAAGACAGAAGATGAGGGGCATCATCGCCCAGACCAAGAAACGCGAGAAAGATGACGACGGAAGCGACAAGCACTAGGGACGGATGGCCGAGGGACTTCGGACGGCGTAGCCGCCCGTGGCTTCGTGAACGGGAGGGGCCCGCGCTTAAGGCGCGGGAGGGATAGCACCGACAGGTGCGTACCGGCCCGAAGTCCCTCGGCCGCAGACCACGAAAGGGCTTGTCTACTACAAAGTCAGAAAAAATCCAAAGGCCCCAAATCGCCAACTCAGCGGTCTGGAGCCTTGAATTATACTTGTTTCTACTAAATCAAAGTGTCAAAGACAGGAAGATAGTGAAATATCGAAATATGAAAAAAAAAATTATTACCTTTGTAAGACAAGAAAATTACCATGGGAAAACCCGTAAACAGAGTTTTATTCGTCAATTCGGAAATAATGCCGTTCCTGCCGGAGACGCCGATCTCCAAGATCGGACGTTGCCTGCCGCAGGGCATTCAGGAGCGTAAGAAAGAGATAAGGGCTTTCATGCCGCGCTATGGTTGCATCAACGAGCGCAAGAACCAGCTCCATGAGGTGATTCGGCTTTCCGGAATGAACATCATCATCGGAGATGTCGACAGGCCGCTTGTGATCAAGGTGGCCTCGATCTCGTCCGCAAGGATCCAGGTCTATTTCATAGACAACGAGGACTATTTCCGCCGCAAGCAGATCGCACGTGACGCCGACGGCAAATTTTTCGAGGACAACGGCCAGAGAGCCATCTTCTTCGCTAGAGGCGTGCTGGAGACCGTCAAGAAACTGCGCTGGGCTCCGGACATCATCCATTGCCAGGGCTGGATCTCGCATCTGGTGCCGCTGTACCTCAAGAAGGCCTACAACGGAGATCCGATATTCAGCGGGAGCAGGATTGTGACATCCCTACAGCGAGATCGCCGGAGAGACATTCTCTCCTTCCTTCAAGGACAACGTGCTGTTCGGCGGCATCAAGCCGGCGGAGGTCCCGCTTCCGGAGATGACCACTGGCATAAATCTTGCTGAAACCGCCGCCATGTATTCAGACGGTATAATATTCGGAGACAAAGAGATTGATCCTGAATTGGTCAAGTTCTGCGAGGACAGGAATATACCGACCCTTCCTTTCAACGAGGAATCGATAGCCAGCGGACGCTACATCGAGGAATACGATGACTTTTATCAACAGTTGCAGTAAATGAGAAAGCTTCCAGCAATAGTCGCCCTGTTGGCGGGACTTGTGTCTTGCGTCGGGGTGGATCAGAACCTCGGCGGAGATTTTATTCCCACCGACCAGAAATACGACTTCCACACGGCCGAGTTCGACCTCGATGAGGTTTGGATGAAATCCATCGACAGCCTCACGGCCTATTCTTCGAGAAGGATCACCATCGGCGCCATCCGGGACGAGACTTTCGGACTTTTCAGCAGAGGAAGCGTGGTGACGCTGGTTCCGGTGCTGGACTCAGTGGATTTCGGTAAGGATCCTGTCTTCCAGAGGTTCAAGTTCAAGGCGGCCGTGGACTCTGTCTCCATGGCTGACGAAAGTCAGGCGAACATCCTCCAGAATGTCAATGTCTATGCGCTCACAGAGCCGCTGGGAACCAATGAATATTTCTCCAGGGCCGAAGTCAAGCATGGAGACAAGAGGATCACCAAAGGTGTTCCTGTCGCCAACGGTCAGGATTCTCTGACATTCGAGTTCACGGAAGACTACGGGAAGCAGTATCTGAGCATGACGCAGGATGACCTGAAGGATCTGAAGACCTACGCGAAGAAATTCCCGGGAATATACCTCTGCACCGATGACCCTACCGGCAACGGCGGAAGGTTCGACATGTACGAGATGGACATCCTCAGGCTTGTCAAGCAAAGCACCGGCGCATCCTACATCACAAGGACGGACAACTACGCGATACTCTATTTCAACGGAGAGTTCGACGGGGAGAGAAGGGACTCAAGCCTGATGTTCTATTTCAGCCCGATCGAGATGCAGGACCTGGACTCGCTGATCTCTGCCAAGACAGTGCCTTCGCAATATGTGTTCAATGTTGACCGCCACGAGTCGGATCATCTTATCGGCAAGGCCGAGGACAAGATCTACATCGAGGGAGGAAGCGGAATCAAGCCGGTTGTTCCGGCGGCGGAGATCCAGCGCCTGGTCAACGAGGAGATCATCAAAAAAGGCGGAAATCCAGCCACGACCCTGATCTCCAAGGCCACGATAGAGATGCCGTTCGATTTCCCTGACGACTACACGACCATGTTCCGTTATCCTAAGATCTTGAGTCCTACCATCAAGATCAGCACGGACACGACAGTGACGTTCGCCGGTCTGACTGACGCTAGCGCGTCGGACGAGAATCAGGGTGAAGTCAACCGTTCGCTTTGCAACTACGCTCCGGACATCACGCATCACGTCCAGCAGATCATCCGGAAAAAGACCGATGACAGCAAGCTATCAAACTACGACATCTGGTTCCTGATCATGTGGTACGAGAAGACGACCACAACTGACGCTGAGGCTGAGGAAATGGCCAATTACTACCAGCAGATGGCTTACGCTTCATACGCGAACCAACTATACGGCGGTTATGGATATGGTGGATATGGGTACGGTTACGGTGGCTATGGCTATGGTGGTTACGGATACTACAACAACTACTACAACTATCAGACAATGGCCCAATACGCATTTTCTTCGGCCACCAAAACGACTTCCAGCACAGAGTTGGACAAGGATCGTTATTACCGGGCCGTTCTGCGCGGGCCTAAGGCCGATGGCAAGAAGCCTAAGCTGAAAGTGACGTTCGCCATTCCTAAAGGATATCCAGAGAAATAGATTGGGGCAGCGGACCGAAAAAACGAAAATGGCAAATTTTGCACGTTACCAAAATTTGCCATTTTATTTTTTCGGTCAAGGCCGTGATTATCTAAAGAAAAAGCCTCGGACCAAGATCCGAGGCTTTATTCTTTCTGTCAAAGGATTATTATGCTTCCTCCTTGCCGGCGAGCTTCTCCTTGACCTTGTCGATCGCGTCCTTAACAGTTGCGATAGTGCTTGTCTCCTCATCAGGAATCTTGATTCCGAACACTCTCTCAAACTCCATAAGAAGCTCAACTGTGTCAAGTGAATCAGCTCCGAGATCATTTGTGAAGTTGGCGCTCTCAGTCACTTCAGACTCCTCGACGCCCAGCTTGTCAACGATAATCGCTTTGACCTGCTTTACGATTTCTTCTTCAGTCATAATTGAATAAATTAAATAAGTATATTCTTGCCAATTACGCTATTAAGGCTGTCACCGGGCAAATCCGGGAACAAATAGCGTCACAAAGTAAGTAAAAAATAGTCAATATTCCAAATTTGCCTCCTTATACTGTCAAATACAAACAGGAAGGAGACAGTCAAGCCTCTATGGAATCCATTAGGAATCAAATGGTACGGCGGCTAAGATTCAGCCATATTCTCAAGCCGTTGAGAGAATTGAGCAGATAGAAAATGTACTTTATAAGCATCACGGCCGCATTGCCCGAACCTGCTCCGCTCATAACCGCGACGGCCCACAGGGAGATCGATGAGACATTCACCAGAATCCAGATGTACCACTGTTCCATGAAAGCAAGGCTCATCAGCACCTGACCTGCTATATTCAGAATCATCACCACGGCGTCGAGGAGGATCTTCGGCTTGTCGATATATTCAATCTTTCCAGCGGCAAGCTTCGCTCCGTCCACATATAATAATATAAGGTACAACGCCGCGATGCCTATGAATATTCCGGTAGCCAGCCAGGCCCATTGGCTTCCTGTCAGCCGCCGCGCCTTCAAATGCGAGCCTTCCTCCCCGGAACGCACCTTCGCTCCCCTCTTGCTCCATTGCCAGAAACCGACGAACTGCATCGGCAGGAAATAGAACGCGTGCAAGGCGAAATTCCCCATTATCCCGTTGTCCAGATAGACAATCGTGCCGATCAGCACATCGATGAAGCCGAACACGAATGTCAGGATGTTCCCGTTGGCGGACATCACCGTGTTCACAACACCCATCACGGAGCCGAATGCCGCCAAAAGCAGCATGAAAGTCTTCACACCCGGTTGCTGTAGTTTGAATATGGTCGTGACAGTGACGGCCAGCAACATTCCGGCCACAAGGAATATGTTGAACGCGAGATTGAATCTGCTTGCCTTTGACGATGCGGTCATAATGAAACGTGTTTGATTGGCGATACAAAAAAAGAGGTCATCGATTTGATGACCTCTCTGGAGCGGAAAACGAGACTTGAACTCGCGACCCCGACCTTGGCAAGGTCGTGCTCTACCAACTGAGCTATTTCCGCAGACTTGTGACCCGTAGCATTGCTTTGGGATTACAAAGGTAGCGCTTTTTTCTTTATTCGCAAACTTTTTCTGAAATAATTTCAAAAAAATTGCGATAAAGCTCTAAACCTCGATCGAAGTCTTGAATTCGGACAGAAAACGGAGGTCGTTCTCGAAGTAGTGACGGAGGTCATTGACCTGCCACTTGAGCATCGCGATACGCTCCAGACCCATTCCGAATGCGAATCCGCTGTACTTCTTGCTGTCGATGCCGGAAGCCTCAAGGACGTTAGGGTCAACCATTCCGCAACCCATGATCTCCAGCCAGCCTGTTCCCTTGCAGATGTTGCAGCCCTTGCCGTGGCAGATGTTGCAGCTGACGTCGATCTCGCTCGACGGCTCGGTGAACGGGAAGTAGGAAGGACGCATTCTGATCTGGGTGTCCGGCCCGAACATCTCACGGGCGAAAAGAAGGATCGCCTGCTTGAGGTCGGCGAACGTCACGTTCTCGTCAATGTAAAGGCCCTCGACCTGATGGAAGATACAGTGCGCACGGGCGGAGATCGCCTCGTTCCTGAACACGCGTCCCGGGCAGATCACACGGATCGGAAGCTTCATGGTCTCCATCGCGCGGACCTGGACGGAAGACGTATGCGTTCTGAGCAACAGCGGGTCAGGATGGCCTGCGGACACGAAGAAAGTGTCCTGCATGTCTCTCGCTGGGTGGTTCAGAGGGAAATTCAGAGCCTCGAACACATGATAGTCGTCCTCAATCTCAGGACCCTCGGCCACATCATAGCCGAACTTTCTGAATATGTCCACGATCTCCTGACGGACAATCGACACAGGATGCCTGGAGCCGAGTTCAAAAGGAACCCCCGGCATGGAAAGATCCTCCTTAGGCCCATCAGACGCACCCTCCGAAGCCGCCTGCTCTTTCATTTCGTCAATCTTGGCCTGCGCGGCCTGCTTGAGTTCGTTTATCTTGCGGCCAAACTCCTTCTTGAGCTCCGGACCGTATGTCCTGAACTCATCAAACAGTTTGGTGATCTCTCCTTTCTTGCCGAGAAGCCTTACACGAGCCTCCTCTACTTCCTTGGCGGTCTTGCAATTCAGCTCGCTGACATGCGCGAGCAGCTTTTCTATTTCTTCTTTCATAATATTCCCGAAATATTCCTGCAAAGTTAATCATTTTCCTGCAGTTTGGCGGAAGACTTTTCCATCTTCGCCTTTCTTTTTTCACGCGCCTTCTTGTCGCGAGCGGCGCCATTCTTCAAATATTTATCCCACTGATTGTCATTAAGCACCTTACGGAATGCGACATAGATGTTCTCGGCCCATTTGTCACTGGTTCTCGTGTAGATGTCGAAGTTAGACACTTTGGCCGAGGACAGGTTGTTCATCTCTTCCTGCATGGCACGGTAATCATGATTCAGAATGGAGTCCACGTAAAACACCTGCCAATCCTCAAGCTTTAGCGTCATCTCCAGTCTGTCAACCTCTTTCTGAATGAACTCGGACAGTTTCTTCTCCTGTTCCTCAGGACTTGGCGGATTCTGCTGCGCGAAAGCCAAAGGCATCGAAATGACCAGACATGCGACCGCAAGAAAAATATTTTTCATATCTTTACACTTTATTAATGGGATAACAAATTTAAACAATAATTACGTTAATCGCAAAATGGCTAAAAATTCAACCATCTACGCGCTCCTGACCGCCTTCGGCGTGCTCACGGCAAGCTTCAGGGCTGATGCCTGCACCAACATCATCGTGACAAGGGGAGCCAGCACCGACAACTCGAACATAATCTCCTACGCGGCGGACTCGCACGTCCTCTACGGAGAGCTGTACTTCCACCCGGCCGCCGACTGGAAAGCCGGCTCGATGCTCGACATCATCAATTGGGACTCCTACAAGCCGATGGGACAGATTCCTCAGATCGCGCACACCTACAAGACAGTCGGGAATATGAACGAGCATCAGCTCATCATCGCCGAGACGACCTGGGGCGGAAGGCTTGAATTGGGAGGACACCACCGCCATAATGGACTATGGCTCACTCATCTACGTTGCCCTGCAAAGAGCCCGCACGGCAAGGGAAGCGATCCAAGTCATCGTGGATCTGGCCAATGAATATGGATATGCTTCCGAAGGCGAGACATTCTCGATAGCGGACAAGGACGAGGCCTGGATAATGGACCTCATCGGAAAGGGCTGCGAGATGAAGGACGGAAAGAACATCCGCAAGGGATTCGTGTGGGTGGCCATGAGGATTCCTGACGGTTACATCTGCTCGCACGCCAACCAGGCACGCATCCAGACCTTCCCGCTGAACGACCCTGAGAACTGCCTCTACGCCCCTGACGTGATCTCCTTCGCGAGGGAGAAAGGCTACTTCGACGGCAAGGATGAGGACTTCGACTTCAGCGCGGCTTACTGCCCGGCCGATTTCGGAACCGTCAGAGGTTGCGACGCAAGAGCCTGGAGCGCCTTCAACATCCTCTGCGACGGCCAGTTCACCTACGAAAAGGACGGCAAGACCATCACCGAGCCGGCCTCGGCCTACTATGACTACATCACCGGCAAGGATCTCAGCCACAGGATGCCTCTTTTCGTGAAACCGGCCAGAAAGATTTCCGTAAAGAACGTCGCAGATGCGATGAGAGACCACTTCGAGGGCACTCCGCTGGATATGACCACCGACATCGGAGCCGGCGGCAACGCCCTTCCTTACAGATGGAGACCGATGGAATTCGAGTACAAGGGCTGGAGCTATGTCAACGAAAGGGCCATCGCCACCCAGCAGACCGGATTCTGGTTCGTGGGCCAGTCAAGGCATGACCTTCCGGACGTTGTCGGAGGAGTCATCTGGTTCGGAACCGATGACGCGGCGACATCCTACGTCACCCCGATCTACACCTGCACGGACAAGGTTCCGGAGTGCTTCAGGGTGGGCAACGGGAATATGCTGAAATACTCCCCTACCGCCTCCTTCTGGATCAACAACCGTGTCGCCAACGCCTGCTACAAGGCCTACAACATTATGGCTCCGACAGTTAAGGAAGCTATCGACAATTTTGAGAACGAGCAGATGGACTCAAAACTCGCCGAGATGGACCGCAAGGCACTTGAGGCCTACAACGCCATCCTTCCGAAAGCCGAGAAGAAAGGCCTGGACAGCAAGGACTGGTTCGCGTCCGTCAGGAAGATGCTCACCGAGTATTCAGTAAGCACCGCACAAACCCAGTTCGAGAACTGGGTCGCCCTTGAGGAACTGCTTCTTGTGAAGTTCATCGACGGCAACGTCAAGGCCCAGAACGCCGACGGCTCATTCAAGCACTCAAAATGGCACGAGGGCACTCCTGCAGGGCTTAGCCAGCCTGGCTACACCGAGAAGTGGAAAGAAGCTGTGGTGAAGGATCACGGAGATGTGATCAGGGAAAGGTAAAGAAGATATTCACGAATTATGCGGAGACTGTTTCTGATAATGATTCTGCTGCTGTGCTGTGCGGTTTCCTTCGCTCAGACCTACACCGTTTCCGGTACGGTCCTGAACAAGAAGACCAAGGAGCCGGTGGAATTTGCGACCGTGGTGGCCGTGGAATGCGAGCAATGGGCCGTCGCCGATGACAAAGGGCGTTTCACTCTCAAGAACATTCACGCAGGGAAGAACACACTCAGCGTGTCGTGTCTTGGTTTCGTCACCGACACCAAGACAGTCGTCATAAGCAAGGATCTGACCGGCTACAGAGCTTTCCTCAGTGAAGACAACCTTACCCTTGAAGGGGTTGTCGTGACCGCGAAAGAAAATGAGAACAGCGCCACGACCAGCCGCACGATGGACAGAACGGCACTCGATCATGTCCAGATGGTTAGCCTTTCGGACATAGGAGGCCTACTACCAGGAGGAGCCACCGCGAATCCAAGCCTTCTCTCCACCAATAGATTCAATCTCCGGGCCGGAGAGGCGACCGAGGCTGGCAACTCCTCCTTCGGCACCGCTGTCGAAGTAGATGGTGTAAGAATTTCGAACAACGCCTCCTTCTCAGAGATCAAGGGTGCGTCAATCAACAACATTGCATCGAGCAATGTAGAGTCCGTGGAAGTGATTTCCGGAGTTCCATCCGTTGAATATGGTGACATCGGCGCCGGAATCGTCAAGGTCAACACCAAGAAAGGACTAGCCCCATACTTGGTGACAATGACGACAAACCCAAAGACAAAACAGTTCTCCGTCAGCAAAGGCTTCGGTCTCGGACAGAGCCGGAACGGGGTCTCAGGCGGTGTTCTGAACGCCAATGTCGAATACACGCGATCCGTGAAAGACAGCCGCTCGCCGTACGAGTCCTACAACCGCAAGCAGATCTCTTTGAACTATTCCAACCTATTCAACAACGGAATGTTCAGCGAAACCCCGATAAGGTTTTCCTTCGGAATCACAGGCAACCTCGGAGGAAGCGACACGAAAGCCGACCCAGACCTGCTTATCGGCACTTACGAGAAACAAAAGGACAACACGCTAAGGGCAAATGTCGAAATGAACTGGCTTCTGAGCAAACCATGGATCACCAACCTCGAATTCAAAGGCTCGGTAGTCAGATCCAACAAACTCAGCGAGACCAGGAACAGGTATTCCAGCGCCGCCGGGACAGTGGCCCTGCATGGAAAGGAAGAAGGCTATTTTGTGGCCGAGGACTACTCCGCTAATCCGGACGCGGCGGCCATCATGATTCCTCGCGGCTATTGGTACAACACAATGTTCCTGGACGACAAGCCTTTCTCCTACAAACTCACCCTCAAGGGCAACTGGGCAAAGAAGTTCGGGAAGGTCAACAACAAGATCAAGCTCGGCGCAGACTGGAATGCGGACGCCAACCTAGGTAAGGGAGAACACTCGGAAGACCTTAGCAACGCGCCTACGTACAGGACCTACGACTATAGCGAGATCCCGTTCATGAACAACCTCGCCTTGTTCGCGGAAGAGAATGTCTCCATACCGATCGGCAAAGAGTCACATCTCAACCTGATTGCCGGAGCCAGAGCGGAACACATTCATAAAGGGTTCCGAGTATGGCACCACGACCAGTCTGTCGCCAAGATTCAACGCGAAATACTCAGTGTTTTCAGCCAAAGGCCGCAGAGGGAAGTTCGTGCAGAGTCTCGCCTTCAGGGCAAGTTGGGGCGTGGCCGTCAAGCAGCCTTCATTCTCGATCCTATACCCTCAGCCGAACTACAGGGACATACAGATCTTCAATCCACCGACAGCTGACGACGGCAACGCCTACTATGCCTACTACATAATGCCGGCGACCATCGAGTACAACCCTGACCTTGTCTGGCAGCGCAACCACCAAGGGGAGCTCGGAATGGAGATAAACCTTGCGGGTACAAGAATATCCCTGGCCGGGTACTGGAACAAAACCGCCAAGGCGTTCTCGATGAACAAGGCCTACGAAGCGTTCACGTACAACTACACCGATCAGAAAGCGCTTCAGTCATGCACGATTCCGGTAAATGACAGAGTTTACAGCATCGACCGGAAAACCGGTGTCGTGACTGTTTCCGACAAGACCGGAACATTCGGGCCACAGACCATAACTGGTGTCACAAGGGAGTCTCTCACACCTCACACATACGCGGCGAACAGCGGGACTCCTATCAATCGTTACGGACTGGAGTGGGTGATCGACTTCAAAAGGATCAATCCGATAAACACCGACATCCGCCTTGACGGCAACTACTACGCCTATAGGACGGTCAATCAGGACCTCCTGGCTTATTCTCCAACCACCATCAGAATGACCGACAACACTCCTTACAAATACATAGGTTGGTATGTCGGGGGCAACAAGACAAACAACGGAAGCGAGTCCAGGACGCTGAGGATGAACGTGACTGTCACCACTCATATTCCTCGGGTCAGGATGATCATCTCAGCCAAATTGGAAGGCTCTCTATTGAAGTACTCCAGAGCCCTCAGCGAGACCGACGGAGGTGTCAGGACCTATGCTGTCGATGATGATTCCTCCTACCTTCCAAGTGAAGACCCGTCATTCATGGACAGGCGGGTCAAGACGGTCACCTATCCTGAGTATTACTCAAGCTACTGGGATCCGACTCCAAAGCCTTTCTTAAAGGATTTCATCTGGGCCAGGGACAACGACAGGGAACTCTACGACAACCTCTGCAAGCTGGTGGAAAGGACATCCTTCAACTACGCCTTCCAGAAGGATTACCTCTCACCGTTCTTCTCGGCGAACTTCAGCGTGACGAAGGAAGTCGGCGACATCGCCTCAATCTCCTTCTACGCCAACAACTTCTTCAGGAACATGGGACAAGTGTACTCCACGAAGTCGCAGCAGTATTTCTCTGTGACAGGCGGGACGCTGATTCCGGCTTTCTATTATGGTCTGACATTAAGGCTGAAATTCTAAGGCGAACTATAACAAACCAACAATTAAAACAAAATTCAAATGAAAAGAATCATCTACATTATTCTTGCCGCGACCGCCGCATTCACGGCCTGCAAGAAAGAAAGCGCCAAGATCAACGATGTGACAATCCAGGTCGTTATCGGCAACGAGCCTGTCACGGATGCCGTTGAGGTGACCGTAACAGACAAGTCATCCTCTACAGCCTACAAGGCAACAACAGTCAACGGCACAGCGACATTCCAGCTTGTGGCCGGAATCTACGAAGCATCGGCGACAGTTTACAAAGAATCCAGCATATTCAACGGAACGAACCCTGCTGTCACGGTAGTCGACAACGGAACCAACAGCTTCAGGCTTGAACTGTCCGAGTCCACAACAAGCCAGGTCATCATCAAGGAGTTGTACTTTGCAGGCTGTATGGACAACGAGGACGCGAAGGACTACGCCTTGGACAAATATGTCATCCTGTACAACAATTCTCCTGTTGAGGCCGACGCAAGTAAGTTCGCGTTCGCGATCGGAAATCCGGCCAATGCCAATGCCACCAACAACTACCTCAAAGACGGCAAGCTCACCTATTCCGACTACATTCCGGCTTGGACCGCATGCTGGTGGTTCGATACGAACGTGAGAATCGCTCCTTACTCACAGATTGTCATCTCCATCACCGGAGCCATCAACCATACGGAGACCTACCGCAACTCGGTAGACCTGAGCAAGGCCGACTACGTCTTCTACGACCCTGAGGTCTTCAACAATGTCAACCACTATCCGGCTCCTTCAGCGTCCATCCCTGCAAGCAACTATCTCAAGACTTACTGCTACGGAATGGGCAGCGCATGGTCCATCTCCAAGACATCTCCGGCCTTCTTCATCTTCTCTCCGGAAGGAACCAGCGCCAAGGATTTCGTCACGAATCCTGAAAACATAGAGTCCCCTACCGGAAAGCCTGCTTTCAACTGCGCCAAGATCCCTGTGAAGTGGATAAAGGACGGTGTCGAGGTCTTTGACAACGCCAATCTCCAGAAGTCCAACAAGAGGCTTCTTGACAGCGTTGACGCCAGCTACATATGTTTCACAGGCAAAAAAGGCTTCACCGTCTACAGAAATGTTGACAAGGAAGCCACCGAGGCTCTCGCCGAGAACGAGGGGAAACTGGTCTACAACTATGCCGGCGGCACCGAGGCCGAAGAGCGGTTCCACTGACCCATCAGGAATCGACGCCGAGGCATCGATCGCCAAGGGTGCGCACATCATCTACAAGGACACAAACAATTCAAAGAACGATTTCCACCAGAGAAAGGTCTCTTCCATCAAAAAGTAAATCATGGGTTCAAGAATCCTATCGTTTTTAGGAATGTTCATCCTTTCCGCTCTTCCGGCCTGGTCACAGACCGGAGAAGAGTGGAAGGATGAATATTCCCGTTTCTCAGACTCGTCCCCGTGGATACGGTCTTCCAATCCTGCCGGAATCTCATCGCCCCTAACAGGCCGGCTCTCCACCGTCAGGGCTTGGTTTGAAAAGAAGAACGGAGGATTGATTGATCTACACGAGAGTCCGAACTGCCTAAAGCCAGGCCTGGAGGCTGCCTCCTACATGAAAGTCTCCGACAGGATCACTTTCTACGGTCGGGTGGACTACAGTTATTTCAAAGGGAAGGATATGGGAGGGCCTATCCTTCTGGACCCTTACTACAATCCGATCAACTTTGTCGAGAACTCCGACACGACGACCGGGTCGAAGACTCTGGAGAAATACACCCTTGAGGGTGCGATGGCATATTCATTGACCAACAGGCTCACGCTTGCCGGGAAGGTCTCTTACCAGAGCGCCGACTACGCCAAGCGTAAGGATCCGCGGGCGTATAACCAATGGATGGATCTGGATGCGTCGTTAGGCGCAAAGTATTCACTGCCAAGGGGTAAGGCCGCTTTCGGAGTCAGCTTGAGGTACACCAAGACCATCGAGACCGTACTTGAGAAGCTTTTCGGAACGATTGACAGGCAGTACTACTACCTGATCGACTACGGAGCCAGCTTCGGCAAGGTAGAGGTCGTTGAGGGAGACAACGGGTTCGTGTCTGTCAGCTATGAGCGTCCAATGTTCAACCAGTTCTTCGGCGGAAGCGCACAGGCCGAATTCAGCGTCGGCGGGGTAAACACCTTCATAGATCTGGGTGCGGCCTACAGAAGTGGTTACTTCGGGAAGAAAGGCAGCGGCACAGTGAAGTTCTGTGACTACGACGGAATGAGGTACGATCTCGGCGTCAGGGTCACCTTCAAGACCGGCAAATTCTACAACAGGATTGACGGAAACTGGAACATAATGACCTCGCTCAACAAAGAGAACTCCTACAGGGTCTCAACCAAACCTGGGCAGAGTTCCGAGATCCAGTACTTCGGAAGTCAGGAAGTCGGAGACAAGACCGTGGGCAGAATCAAGGCACGCTACTCGATCGAGAGACAGGCCGACGGTCACAAGGGCATCTTCGGCCCTGTTCCTTGGGCCTTGTCTGTCGGTTACGAGAGGTTCGGTGTGAACCAGACCGCAACATCATATCCTTTCTACAGGAAACAGAGAATCGCCCGCAACACGGTCAACCTGACTGGGGTCAAGAACTTTCCGATGGGGAACAACTTCTTGTCCATCACCTTGGGAGGGGATTATTCGTTCGCCGGGGACGATCTGAAGAACGATGACGGACAGTACTCCTCCGCAACCGGGAACCCGCGTACCAACGACACCTACCTGAACAGAAACTTTGAATATTTCCACGCCTCCTCGGCGGGGGGGACAGCCTCCGTCCGCTTCACCCTGGTCAAGGAAACGGGCAGGCGCCACTATTCCGTATTCATGGATCTGGCAGACAGTTACCACCGCCTGACCTCGGATCCGGAATACCTTACAGGGAACTACAGGAACACAATCATATTCACAATAGGATGCAATTTTTAAAAACTCTTTTCATCACATCGGCCACATTGGCGTTGGGTGCGCTCAGTCTGACCGCACAGCCTCTGCCGGTGGACGGACAGATCAAGACAGGAAAACTTGACAACGGACTGACTTACTATGTCAGGCATAGCGCGAATCCTGCCGGAGTGGCGGATTTCTACATCGTGCACAATGTCGGTGCGCTTCAGGAGGATGACAACCAGAACGGCCTCGCACATTTTCTGGAGCATATGGCATTCAACGGAATCAAGCATTACCCAGGAAAGGAGATGCTGGAGTTCCTTGGGAGAAACGGCGTCCGCTTCGGAGCCAACGTGAACGCTTTCACGTCCAGGAGCGAGACCTGCTACCACATTGACGGAGCGCCGGTCGCCAGAGAGTCGTTCGTGGACTCCGTGCTGCTTATCCTGCACGACTGGTCGGGCGACATCCTCTGCGAGCAGGACGAACTTGACAACGAAAGAGGGGTCATCCGAGAGGAGTGGAGACGAGGCTTCGACTCGCGCCGTACCTTGTTCACCGCACAGACCAATCTTGTCTATCAGGGAGCGAAACAGACAAAGAGAACCGTCCTCGGATCACTTGACGTAATCAACAATTTCAAGAGGGAGGAGATCCTTGATTTTTATCATAAATGGTATCGTCCTGATCTTCAGGCGATAATAGTGGTCGGGGACATTGACGCGGCCCAAATGGAAAACAAAATCCGCAGTCAGTTCTCCGACATCCCCAAGGCTGTGAACCCGACTCCGAAGGAGGTCTATCTCGCACCGAAGGCTGACGGTCCGATCTTCGAGAACCTGATCGATTCCACACTGAGCTTCACCGCCCTCAAGGTTTTCTACAGAATGCCTTACCCGGCCCGTGAGATCCGCGGCACGGAAGGGTTCTACAAGGACCTTTACATCCGTGACATTCTGGCCAACATTATGACCGAAAGGATGAAGGAGCAGGTGCGCACCGGGAAAGCCGAGGCCAAGTCAGCGGTGATGGTGAACTATGCCGAGTCCAGCGACTACTATGTGGATCTTTACACAATCCTTGGCAAGAAGGACGGCAACCTGCTGGACCTCATCGACTTCTACGCTGGAAACGAGAAATCGATGATTGAATATGGTGTCTCGCAAGACGAGATCGAGGCCGCGAAGATGCTGGTCAGGAAGCGCTACCATCTCGACAGGCCGAAGAAGGCCGAATCACTTCGTAATGAAGACTTTGTGGGAGTCTGCCACAATAATTTCGTCAGCGGGGCCGCGCTCACCGATCCTGCCACACTGCACGGAATCCAGAACAGAATCCTCAAGGACATCTCTCTGGAGGATGTCAAGCCATACGTTGCCAAAGTTTTCTCCGAGAGCGACAAGATATATTCCTGGTTCGCCAATCCTAAGGATTTGGCCAAGGTTCCGTCCTTGGAGGACACCAAGGCCAGACTCGCTCAGGTCAGGGCACGTGAGGCCAAGCCGAATTTCCTGACATTCAACAAGATCGACCTCACGGTCAACTACCCGGAAGGAACGATTGTAAAGGAAAACAACGTCAAAGGGCTGGACGGGACAAAGGAATGGACCCTCAGCAACGGAGCCAAGGTTTACTGGACCGCCGTGAAGGATTCCAAAGTGACACCGGACCTCTCCCTGCTCGTTTACTTTGGCTCGGGCTACAACGCCCTCCCTCAGGACAGGTTCGCATCCTCGCTTTTCGCCGGGGAGTTCATCAGGGCCAACGCCGGATTCCGTGGAGCGACCGCGGATGAGATCGGAAAGATGCCGGAATGCGGTGGGATTTCCCGCTCACTCAGGATAAGCGACAGGTTCGCGGGCATATTCACGACAGCTCCTGCGAAGAAGGCGGAGAACGCCTTCCGTATCGCCGCACTTACGGTGACAGACCCGTTCCTGCCTCAGGCCAAGGTTCTGCAGCAGATGAAGGACAAGAAACTCGAATCACTCAGCGAGCCGAAAAAAGATGCCGTCAGGTTCAGCGAAGCCTGTGACTCGATCATCTACGGAAACCATCCGTGGTCGGTGGACATTGACTCCGCTGCCGTGGATGGCGTGGATATGGATCTGGCTGAAGAGATCTACAGCAGGGAGTTCAATCCCGCCGCAGGAATGACGCTCTTTATAGCCAGCAACCTCGACGAGACAACGATCAAGGGATATGTCCGCAAGTACATCGCTTCTATTCCTGCAGGAGACAAGACTTTCAAGCAAGCCAAGGTCAAGGAACGTGTACCGGCTTTCAAGGGTGTGCAGGAATATTCAATGACTGGCAGGAAGGAGATCAACCCTTACACGATCGTGACCAGAATGTTCTCCTCGAAGGTAAAGCCGACCCCTAAGAATCTGGCCGCCGTTGATTTTGTGGACTACATTCTGTCCCAGAGGCTTCTGAATCAGATCCGTGAGAACCGTGGAGGAACGTACACCATCAGGTTCAACTCCTATGTGAGCGTCAGGGAGAAAGGCAGAAGCGAGTCCGAGATCACGTTCAAGACAAGGCCTGATCTTTATAAGGTTCTGGTCGGAGACCTTGACGACATCGTTTCCGGGTTTTGCTCCGGCGGCCCTTCCGGGAAAGAGCTTGAGGAGGCCAGAAAATGGCTGATCAAGAACGAGACTGAGTCCAAGGCCAAGAAAGCGATGTCGATGCCTCACAGGAACTCTCAGGTGATGAACTATGTAAGGAACGGAATCAATCCGAACATCGACAGGGTGGCCGCATACGGCAGCGTCACCGCTGAGGATGTACGCAAGGTGGCCGGAAAACTGACCGGAAAGAACGTCCTTACAACCATTTACACAGAAGAATAGACTTTTGATGAAAGCAAGAAGACTGGTTTTGACGGCTGTGGCGCTGATGTTCGGCGCCACGGCTTTTGCTGATGAGGGGATGTGGATGATTCAGGACATCAACGAGGCGCTGGAGAAGAACATGAGGGCGCGCGGGCTCAAGCTGGCGGCCAATGAGATCTACAATGACGAGGCTCCCGGGACGGCGGTCGCGGACGCGGTCGTGTCAATCGGATTCTACTGTACCGGAAGCGTGATCTCCGACCAGGGCCTGATCATCACCAACCATCACTGCGCGTATTCGAACATCGCGAAGCTCAGTACCCCTGAGCACAACTATCTGGAGGACGGGTTCTGGGCGATGACAAGCGAGCAGGAGATCCCTGTTGAAGGAGAGAAGGTCTTCTTCCTGAAAAGGGTATTCGATGTCACAGAGGAAGTCAAGGGGCTTACCAAGGAACTCCGCTCCGCCGGCAAGCCGTGCGGAATGAGGAAGATCAGCGCGATGATGGAGAAACGGTACAACAAGGCCACGGGACTGGAGTGCATCCTGAGCAGTATGTGGGCCGGAGAAAAGTACTATATGTCCGTTTACAAGGTCTATACCGACCTCAGGCTCGTCGCCGCTCCTCCGCAGAGCATAGGCTACTTCGGAGGGAATCAAGACAATTGGACCTGGCCTCGCCACAACTGTGACTTCACGATCTACAGGATATACGAGGACGGGGAGCCTGTGACAAGGGAAAAAAGCCTGAAAGTCTCCCGCGCCGGGTACTATCCCGGGTCGTTCACCATGGTGATCGGTTACCCGGGAAGGACGAACAGATATTCCTCATCCGCAGAGATAAACTATCAGGAAAAAGTCAGCCTCCCGGTGTCAAAAACGCGATCCGTGGCGGGCAGATGGGCATCATCCGCAAGTGGATGGATGCCGATCCGCAGGTCAGGATGAAATACTCGGACTGGTTCTTCTCGCTGAGTAATGTGCAGGAGAACAATGAGGGTATGGTCCGATGCTTCAAGAGGTTCTGGGTCAAGGACGAAAAGGTCGCACAGGAGCGTGAGATGCAGAGATGGATCAACGCGGCGGCCAACCGCAGGGCGATGTGGGAGAATCTGATTCCGGATCTAAAGGAAGCATATTCACTGACAGAAAGCATCGAGAAGGACAAGGTCTTTTTCCGCGAGACCATATTCCGTGGAACATACATCAGCCGCTACCTTCTCCGCGCGGGAAACACCTCAACCGTGGAAAAAGCCAAGGAAGCGCTGAGGGAAGGAGCCGCCGCCACTGATGCAAGAGTGGAAAAAGAACTTCTTGAATATGCCTGCAAGGAATATTTCGACAACCTGGAGTCATACTATTTCGGGAAGTACCAAAGCAAGATGCAGGACCGTTTCGGGAATGACTACAAAGCCATGGCTGAATATCTTTGGAACAAGAGCGTGATCTCTTCCGCAAAGCGGATCGAAGACATACAGTCAATCGACGATGTAAAGAAAGATCCGCTCAGACTGTTCCTGACCGACACCCCGATAATGACCTTCAACAACAGGAACGGCCAAGCCAAGAAAATGCAGGATGTTTCCCACCTTGAGGAATATAAAAAGGCGCTCTACTGGATGAGGCTTCATAAGGACATCGAGCAGTACCCTGACGCAAACTCCACAATGAGAATCACTTACGGAACCGTTGGCGGTTTACAGCCGAATGACGGCATCATCTATGACTGGTACACCACTCCGAAGGGAATACTCCAGAAATACAATCCTGCTGACCATGACTACATCCTTACGGAAAGGCAGAAAAGCCTTCTGGAAAAAGGTCGGTGGGGACGATGGGGAGTCAAGGTTAACGGAAAACGCACGATGATCGTGGACTTCATGACGGACAACGACATCACCGGTGGAAACTCCGGCAGTCCTGTGCTGAACGCGAAAGGCGAGCTCATCGGATTGGCCTTTGACGGCAATCTCGAATCACTCGCCAGTGACGCGTCCTACACTCAGGGCTATAACAAATGCATCAACACAGACATCCGCTATGTGATGTGGGTCTTGGACAAGTACGCCGGGATGAAGCGCATCGTCCGGGAAATCAACTTCGCCCAATAGCAAAAGGGGCTGACCTTTTGGGTCAGTCCCTTTTGCATTTCATTGAGTCATCCTCTTGATTTTACTGTTTGTCGTTCAGGACAATCTGGCCACCGGCCACATCGACCTCGATGACGGAGTCCTTGTGGACGGTTCCCGCAAGGATGGCCTTGGCAAGCTGGTTGACAAGCTCACGCTGCATCAACCTCTTGATAGGACGGGCACCGTAAGCCGGATCGTAGCCGCCTGTCACCATGTGATCCTCGAAAGCCTTTGTGAACTCGATGGTGACACCTTCCTCGGAGAGCCTGTTCTGAAGCTGCTTCATCTGGATATGAAGAATATCACGGATGTCATTCTGAGTCAGCGGATCGAACATTATGATCTCATCGATTCGGTTCAGGAACTCCGGCCTTACCGTAGTCTTGAGCACGTCCATCACCTTCTCCTTACACTCGTCCAGAAGCTCACGCCTTGTGGCGATCGCCCTCATCTCCTCGGCCGGATCAACGCCTGGCTTTCCGACGGCCGGAAGCCTGTCCATATAGCCCTGGATGATGTCCGAGCCCACATTGGAGGTCATTATAAGGATTGTGTTCTTGAAGTCCACAGTACGGCCCTTGTTGTCGGTCAGACGACCGTCGTCCAGAACCTGCAGAAGGACGTTGAACACATCCGGATGCGCCTTCTCGATCTCATCCAACAGGATGACTGAATAAGGTTTGCGTCTTACGGCCTCGGTGAGCTGTCCACCCTCGTCGTAGCCGACGTATCCCGGAGGCGCGCCGACCAGACGGCTGACTGTGTGACGTTCCTGATATTCACTCATGTCGATCCTCGTGATCATGTTCTCGTCATTGAACAGAAACTCCGCAAGAGCTTTTGCCAGTTCAGTCTTACCGACACCGGTCGTACCCATAAAGAGGAACGAACCGATCGGCCTCTTCTCGTTGGACAGTCCGGCCCTGCTGCGGCGGACAGCGTCAGCGACAGCCTGAATGGCCTGATCCTGACCTACCACCCTCTTGTGCAGTTCGCTCTCGATGCGCAGAAGCTTCTCCTTCTCGCTCTCAAGCATCTTCTGTACCGGGATTCCGGTCCACTTGGCGACAACCTCTGCGATATCCTGTGGGGTAACCGCCTCGGTGACAATCGGATCCTTGATCTCGGCCTGTTTCCTGGTCAGCTCGTCAATCTTCTTCTGAGCCTCGGCGATCTTGCCGTAACGGAGCTCGGCTACCTTGCCGTAGTCCCCCGCCCTTTCGGCTGCCTGGGACTGGATCTTGTAATCCTCGATCTCCTGACGCGCTTCCTGAAGGCCTGAAAGAATGCCCTTCTCGTCATTCCATCTCTTCATCAGAGCCTCCCTCTCGGCCATCTTGTCGGAAAGTTCCTTCTGAATCTTCTCGGACTTCAGGGACGTTCCCTCACGCTTGATGGCCTCCTTCTCGATCTCCAGCTGACGGATGTCACTGTTGAGCTCGGCGATAGGCTCCGGAACGGAGTTCATCTCCAAACGCAGCTTGGACGCGGCCTCGTCCACAAGGTCGATGGCCTTGTCCGGCAGGAACCTGTTCGTGATGTACCGGTGTGAAAGATTGACGGCGGCGATCAGCGCGTCATCCTCGATCTTCACACGGTGATGGTTCTCGTACTTCTCCTTCAGACCTCTCATGATAGCGATTGACTCGGCCGGTGACGGCTCATCGACCAGAACCATCTGGAATCGTCTCTCAAGCGCCTTGTCGGTCTCGAAGTACTTCTGATACTCGTCCAAAGTCGTCGAGCCGATTGTCCTCAGCTCACCTCTGGCAAGCGCAGGCTTAAGAATATTGGAGGCATCCATCGCACCGGACGAACGGCCCGCCCCCACAAGGGTGTGGATCTCATCGATGAACAGGATGATCTCACCGGCGCTGTCAACCACTTCCTTGACAACTCCTTTCAGACGCTCCTCGAACTCGCCCTGGTACTTCGCACCGGCGATCAAGGCACCCATGTCCAATGAATATACCTTCTTGCTCTTAAGGTTTTCCGGAACGTCACCGTCCACGATCTTCTGGGCGATGCCTTCGGAGATGGCTGTCTTACCGACACCCGGCTCACCTACAAGTATAGGATTGTTCTTGGTCCTTCTGCTCAGAATCTGCAGAACCCTACGGATCTCCTCGTCCCTGCCGATGACAGGATCGAGCTTTCCCTTCGCGGCCTGTTCGTTGAGGTTGATTGCGAATTTAGGCAAGAACTCCAATGATTTGTTGTTTGTATTGTTTTCCATAATTTCTCTCCTTTTCGGTCTCGGGACACTTCCGCTCGCGGCCCGCGCCGGTTCACGTGACGGTAACAAAAAGACCGTCCGGTCCTAAGACCAGACGGTTCAGAGTCAAATTATGTTCCACAGCCCGAAAGCTGACAAAATGTCAGTTATTCGGCGGAAGAATCAGCGGCTGGAGCTTCCTGGGCAGGATTGGCCTGCTGTACAGGAGCTGAAGGGAACTCAGGCTGGGCCGCTGTGTTCTCGATCTTCTCGGTCACGTCAACACCGGAAACGGTGGTTCTGGTCGTGAACGCCGTAATGATGGAAACAACGAGAATGAAACAAGACCCCAGGAAACCTTCTCAAGGATGTCAGCGGTCTGTCTTACGCCAAGAGTCTGGTTGGCTGAAGTAAAGTTACTGGCCATTCCCTGTCCCTTGCCGTTCTGAAGCAGCACGACGATGATCAAAAGAATCGCCGCGATGACAATAAAAACTGTGAGGAATGTAAACATATTCTTTAATTTTAATTTTCTTGTCGCAAATTTTCAATAAGGGATGCAAAGTAAGCACTTTTTTCCGGATATCGCAAGATAAGTCGGGAATAAATCTTCTTTGCCTCAACAAAATAGCCTTGATCGGCGTAAATCGCGGCCAATGTCTCGGTGCAAAAGCCGAGCTCCGGATCTTCCCAACGGCGGCCTTCAGGCTCGTCATAACGTTCGGATTTGAAGTTGGAGAAGACATTGTCCTCGTCCTTCCTCACGGCGGCATACTGCTCCGGAGAGAAGAAATCTCCTCCGGCGACACGCACTGTGCGGCGATACTCCGGTTCCGCTGATGAATATTCCCGTGTACCTTCCGCCGCTTCCGTCCGTCCCTTCGCTTCGGCACCGGAATCCGACCTGATATATTCCTTTATCAGGCGTTCCACATCCTTGTCGGAATAATCTTCACGGCGAGCGGAACGCATGATGCCGGTGATCAATGTCCGGGAAACGACGTACATGGCGGTGTCCGAGTATTGCGCCTTGCCCCATTCGCTTCCTCCGACTTTTGCCATCCTGGCACACAATTCCTTACGGGCTCCGCCGAACCAAGGGTAAAGGTTGATCACCCCGGTCAGTTCGTCCATGGTCAAGGACTGGAGATTCTTTTTGTTCCCGTCCATGACTACCACTGCGCGACGCTGGCATTGAACATGTCCTCAACCAGTTTGTCGATTATCTCCTGGCAAAGGGTGGATTCCACGGCATCCAGCGAGTTGGTGGAATCATAGTCTGAATATGCGGAGAAACTCTTTTCAAAATCATCCTCGGGATACTTCCTGTTTGTGAACTTGAGCTTCACTGTGACCGTGAGTCGGTTCTGGGCGGCCACCTCGTTGGCCGTCACGGCGGCGGCCCTGACCTCATAGCCGGTCACCTCCCCCTGAAGCTCAAGGTCTCCGTCCATCTCCACCTGCTCCAGCTTCGTAAGCTTCCTGAACTTGTCTCTCATGGCCTCGGTGAGATCATTGCTGAGATTAGGGTTCACCTTGAGGGCCTTATATTCAAAATAATTGATTGTGACCGTCTTGACATCCGGTTGGATGGATGTTCCGGAAAATGAGTAACTGACTATCGAGCAGCCGGCGAAGACCGCGGCCACAAGCAAAGAAAGCGCTATAAGAAATCTTTTCATATTCATCATTTACCATATTTCTTGCCAAGGTTGTACTTTGCTATCCAACGGTATAGAGTCCGGTCAGGCACTCCTAAATCCAAGGCCGCCAATTTTCGGTTGCCATCGTGTTTCTCAAGAGCCTTGACAATCATGTCCAACTTGGCTTTCTCAACCGAAAGATTCTGATTCTTCGGCACTCCCGCGCTGATATCCACGATCTTGCCGATCTCGCCGCCGGTCACAGGCTCACCGGAGCCCTGCCACTCGGCCTCATCAGGCTCCGGCACCGGACTGATGGCAGGACGCAAGGCCGGAGTCACAGGACGCTCCCCGGCATCCAGCCTGGCCTTGAGGTTGTCCACCTCCTGTTTGAGGTCGAATATAGCCTTGATTATCATCTGCTTGTCCGAATCAGGCATCGCTCCGCCGGAAGGTTCCGGAGCCGCCACCGGCAACAGACCGGCTTCTTTCTTAGGAATATAACGGGACAAGGCTTCCGAATCCACCACACATCTCTCCGAAGCCCGGGTAAGCTTCTCGGACTCCAACGCGGTGACCGTCTCGGCGACATTTTTAAGCTGGCGGATATTTCCGGGCCAGCGGTAGTTGATCAACAGGTCAATGGCATCGTTTGTCAGGGTCACCTTGCCCATTCCGTATCTCTCGGAAAAATCCGAGGTGAATTTCCTGAACAGCAGATAAATGTCCTCCTTGCGTTCACGCAGGGCGGGCATCATTATCTGGATAGCGTTCAGCCTGTAGTACAGATCCTCGCGGAACTTGCCTTTGCCGACAGCGTAGAGAAGATTGACATTCGTGGCCGCGATGACCCTAACATCGGTCTTCTGAACCTTGGAGGACCCTACCTTGATGAACTCACCGTTTTGAAGGACCCTGAGCAGCTTTGCCTGTGAGGCAAGAGGCAACTCCCCGATCTCGTCCAGAAACAAAGTGCCTCCGTCCGCCTCCTCGAAATAGCCTTTCCTTGTCTCGATCGCACCGGTGAAAGAGCCCTTCTCGTGACCGAAAAGCTCAGAGTCAATCGTGCCTTCCGGGATCGCGCCGCAATTTACGGCAAAGTATTTGCTTGTCTTGCGGAGACTGTTCTGATGGATGATCTTTGGAATATTCTCTTTACCGACGCCGCTTTCACCTGTGACAAGGACAGTCAAGTCAGTCGGAGCCACAGCGACGGCTGTCTCCAAGGCCCGGTTAAGAGCGGCATCATTGCCGATGATGTCGTATTTGTTTTTAAGTCTTTGCAGTTCTTGTGAATCCATAGTATTTGCACAGAGTTTGGCAAAGTTAACAAAATAATAGTTATCTTTGTATATTTGTTAGCAGCATTGGAATGCAATCTTTAATCATCAGTAATATGAAAAAGACACTCAAAATTTTTGCCGCGGCTCTCATCGGTATGGCTGCGGTCGCTTGCTCTTCAGCCGAGAAAATGGCTGAACTTGCTGACAATGTGGTCGTAAAATGCGACCCTGCGGTTCTGGAATGTGTTGCTGGCAGCATCGACGCCACTGTCACAGTGACCTATCCTGCTAAGTACTTCCACCCTAAGGCGATCCTTGAGGTCACCCCTGTTCTCGTTTACGATGGCGGCGAGGCCAAGATGACCCCGTTCATGTACCAGGGCGAGAAGGTGAAGGACAACTACAAGGTTGTCGCCAAGGCCGGCGGTACCGTTACCGAGAAAGTGCATTTCGACTATGTTGAAGGTATGGAGCAGGCTCATCTTGAGCTTCGCGGCATTGTAAAGCACAAGGCGAAATCCTACAAGCTTCCTGTAAAGAAGGTCGCTGACGGTGTCAACACTACCTATATGCTTGTAAAGGCTGCCGGTCAGGTTCCGCTCAAGGCTGACGGTTACCAGGCCATCCTCCAGCAGACCGCCGAAGGACAGATCCTCTACAGAATCAACTCGGCCGATGTTCAGTCAAAGCAGCTCAAAGGACAGTCCATCAAGGATTTCCAGAGCGCTCTTGAGGAGATCAAGGCCAACGAGAGAAAGACTCTTGTAGGAACAGAGGTTGTCGCTTACGCTTCACCTGACGGTGGCGAGAAGCTCAACAACACCCTTTCCGAGAAGCGTTCAAAGTCCGCCGACAAGGCTTGGGACAAAGTGATGAAGGGCAAGGACGTGGCTGATCCTGAGGTCAAGAGCATCGGTCAGGACTGGGAAGGCTTCCAGGAGCTCGTCCAGAACTCTGACATCGAAGACAAGGACCTTATCCTCCGAGTCCTCTCCATGTACAGCGATCCTGCTGTCCGTGAGAGCGAGATCAAGAACATGTCATCCGTTTACACCGAGCTGAAGAGCGGTGTTCTTCCTGAGCTCCGCCGCGCGAGGTTCATCGCCAACGTAGAGTTCAAGAACTACACGTCAGACGAGCTCATGGAGCTGGTCGAGAGCAACATCGACATCCTTGACGAGCCGGCTCTCCTCCACGCCGCCACCCTCACCAAGGATCTTGACAGCAAGGTTAAGCTTTACAACAAGGCAATCAGCAAGTACGACAGCGAGAAGGCCAGGTTCAACCTTGGAGTAGCCTACCTCAACGCCAACGATGTCAAGAAGGCAGAGAAGGCTTTCGCTGATGTTCAGAAGAAAGACGCCGACCTCACCAACGCTCTTGGTGTGATCGCACTCCGCAAGGGTGACTACGAGACCGCCGCCAAGAACTTCAAGAAGGCTGGCACAGACGCCGCCAAGGCCAACATCGGTGTAGTTGACATCCTCACTGGCGACTACGACAAGGCTGTAGAGGATCTCAAGGACGTGAAGGGCTGCTGCCACAACACTGTTCTCGCCTACATCCTCACAGGTCAGCTTGACAAGGCTTCCAAGGCAGCTCACTGCAAGGACGCGAAGGTTGACTACCTCAGAGCCATCATCGCCGCCCGTCAGGGCAACTTCGACCAGGTCAAGACCAACCTTGACTCCGTAGCGAAGAAAGACAAGGCTCTCGCTGAGAAGGCCACCAGGGACATCGAGTTCGCTGAGTACTATAAGTAATCTTTCACTTAATAAATAACAAAAAAGCCCGGCGATGAAGCCGGGCTTTTTTGTTATTTATTTGACCAGCCTCACGCCTTTCGGTAGATGGATACTGGATTTGACAGAACCGTCAGCGGATTTCCTGTGCGAGACGGTGATCGGGCCGTAAGGTGTAGGATAGGAGCCTTCCACCCATTCCAAAGAACCAAGATGAGGATTGATCCTGACCTTCTTGAATCCTGGTTCGACCGGTTCGACGCCAAGCACATGGGAACTCAGCCAGGTGGTAGGTCCGGAGGCCCAACCGTGGCAGAAACTGTGACGCAGACCGACATAGCAGTAGGCACCGCCGTCGGCGTGGATGTCGTACTTCCCTTCCGGAACGATCTCGTCAATCCTGCCGGCACCGGCGACCTTGGAATAATCGAAATCCTCCCAGAACGTTGTCGCACCGAGATCCAGCATCGCTCCCCAATATTCCGAGATCATCTTCATAGCCTCATCGTAGTTCCCGCTCTTGGCCAGCGCCTCAAGCATATAGTAGCCCATAAACGATGAGAATCCATTGGCTCCGCCGGCCAGAATCACATCACGGACCTCGTCAGCGCCGGCCATATTCTCAAGATAGAGAAGGGCGGCCGCCTGCTTGCTGGATGTGACGGAAGGTTTATACTCCCGCAGTTTCAAGGCCGCTGCCGAACACTCTTCTTTCAGCTTGCTGTCTCCCAGCCATCCGGCCATATCAGCTCCCGCCTCCATAGCCCTTACGGAAAGAGCCTGAAGCCCGGCGTGAATGGCATCCGGTTTCTCGGAAGTAGGCCAGTCGATGAACCGTCCGTCCTTGAAGTTCTCCTTAGATCCATCGAAGTTTGCCATCACCGTGTGCAGAAGTTCTGTCAGATAGGCGTGCTGCTCACGGAGGTAGGCAATGTCACCGTAATATTCATAAAGATGGTGCTGAATGATGATCCACCATAATGAATATGAGCATATTCCGTTCATCCAGACAGTCGGAGGGGTACTGTTCCGCACATAGTCAAGACTCTTCCGGACGACCTTGTGGTCGCCGAACACGGTGTTCACCGCCATCACCTCGGGGTGCATATCCCCTATCCAGACAAGGCGGTCCCTCTTGATGCCGTCCCAAAGATATTCCTGCATACTCAGATGAACCGTGTAGGCTCCGGTCTGCCAGATTTGGTTCAGCCTCTCGTCGCTGCAGCGGAATTGCCCGACGTAAGGGATGTCACGATAGCGGGAGATTGCCCTGACCGCTACCAGCAGTGCCTCCGCGTCCTCACCGAGCAGGTCCAGACGCACAAAGCGGAAGCCGGTGTTGCCATATTCAACGGCCCCGAGCCAAGGGACTGAAATCTCGAAGTCTCTGACCGAATGCTCGTTGGTGGCGGTGGCGCCAGCCTCGTCAACGCTGCTCAGCGCCTCGCTCACAGACTCTCCGAAGCAGACACGGAAGCGCGCGGCCGCCTTGTCACCGGACATAGCCCTCACGATCTGAATGCCACCTTGAATCTCCTTTCCGAAGTCCAGCAGAACAGAGCTCCTGCCGTCCTTTCCGTTCCTGAATATGCAGACATTCGGTTCGTTGGTGGAAACCTGTCCGCAATACGGCCTCAGAAGGTTCTCCGTTCCGGTAACGCCACCTTCGGCAAGCATAATCCGTGTCGGAGTGATGTATTCACTCACAAACTCAGCGTCCTGACGCTGAACACTCTTTCCTTCCTGAACACGGGACACCTGTCCGGAAGCCAAGGTCGCCGCCCCCAGCAGCGCACCAAGCATAAATATCTTCTTTAACATATTCACAAACATAATGAAAAATCGTTGAATACGAAAAAGGCCCGGCGGAAACCGTCGGGCCTTCAATCGTGCGGTAGGTGAGAGTCGAACTCACACGGGCTTGCGCCCACTACCCCCTCAAAGTAGCGTGTATACCATTTCACCACTACCGCAGTATGTCCCCCAATTGCTTGGGATTGCAAAGATAGATAATATTCCTGAAATACCAAAATTTTTTCAAGAATTATTTGTATCTTTGCACGCTTTCACGAGTTGGAAGCGACGGTAAATAAAATATTAACAATTTAAAACAGATTCACAATGGCTGTTAAAATCAGACTTCAGCGCCACGGTAAGAAGAATTTCGCATTCTTCCACATTGTTGTGGCTGATTCCCGCGCACCTCGCGACGGACGTTTCATCGAGCAGCTCGGCTCTTACAACCCTAACACCAACCCTGCCACCATCATCCTTGATGGCGAGAAGGCTCTCAAATGGCTCAATGTCGGCGCTCAGCCTACACTCGTAGCCCGCAGAATCCTCTCTTACGAGGGAGTTCTCCTTAGGAAGCACCTCGATGGCGGAATCGCCAAGGGCGCTCTCACACAGGAGCAGGCCGACGCCAAATGGAACGCTTGGAAGGCGGAGAGGGACGCTAAGATCGCCGCAAAGAAGGCTGGCCTCGTAAAGGATGCCGCCGAGAAGGCCAAGGTCGCTCTTGAGGCTGAGAAGAAGGTTAACGCGGAAAGGGCCGAGGCTCTCGCAAAGAAAGCCGAGGAACTCGCCGAGGCTCAGCGCAAGGCTGCTGAAGAGGCAGCTGCAGCAAAGGCCGCCGAGGAAGCCGCGGCAGCAGCTGAGGCCGCTCCTGAGACTCCAGCGGAGGCCTAATCCGATGTCCAGGGCAAAGTCAGAACTTCTGCGTGTTGCCCGGGTACTGAAGTCCAACGGTACCGAAGGCGAAATCCTCATTGGATTCCGCGAGATAAGTCCCGAGGACCTGAACCAAAAGGAACCGGTGTTCATCACATTCGATGGACTGCCGGTTCCGTTTTTTATTGAATCTTTCTCAAGAAAAGGCACCAACCGCGCGCTGACCCATCTGACCGGAGTCAAGAACCTCGAAGACGCGGAGGAGCTCGTCGGCAAGGACATATTCGCCAAGCCTGACGGCATCAATGAATATGAAGGCTCGGATGATGGACTGACAGTCGATGACCTGATTGGTTGGACATTACTGGACGCGGACAATAAGAGTCTAGGCGAAATCACTGACTACGAGGACATTCCAGGCAACACCTGTCTATATGTGGAGACAAGACGGACAGGTCATGATTCCTCTGCACGAAGATCTCATCCTGTCCGTCGATGAAGACTCAAAGACCATCTCGGTGAATGTGCCCGAGGGTCTGATCTAAAATTGTTCCTAAAAGTCAACTCCCTGTTCTTCTTTCGTAGTCTTCCTTGACATCAAGGTAGAAGGACACCTGCGCCGCCTGTGCGTAAGGGTAGAGCCACAGGAAACCGATTCCCAGAGTAAAGAGACACAGGATGAACCATCCGGCAAAACTAAGATAAAGGTAGAACAGGTCAAACTTGTGGCCGTACATCATGTCCTTGCTAAGGTTGATCGCCTCATTGGCCGAGAGTTCCGGCTTATCCACAAGAATGTAGTTCGTCATCGCATAGGAAAGGGTCTTTATGATCCCCGGCACAAAAAGCAGAAGCGACCAAAGGAAGACGAAGAATCTGTTCAGGAACATGCCCCAGACATGATGCCAGTAATTACCGAACCCGATCTTGAACTCGTTTGAAAGGACCTTGTCGTCACCATCCGTGAAAAGTGACTTGAAACCATTTACCAGTCCGACCAAAAGCGGGAACGAGACAAAAATACAGCCCAGAATGAAGACCGGATACCATTTCATCATGTCGGCGGCAAGCTGCAGGTTTGTCGGATCGTCCGACAGCTGCATGGCCTTTATCTCATAAGGAGCGATGAAAACTGCCAAAACAGCCATATATGCCAGCACGGCAAGCACAGACGGAGCCCACCGGCCTTTCAAAGCGGCCAGAGCTTCGTTTTTATATTCCTGGTTCTCTTTCATTACGGCAATTATTTAGACTATCGAAAATCAAAAGGGGACGCGCAAAACAGCTTCTTAATGTCAACCCGATGTCAGTACTCCACAGCGACGGACGCAAGGAGAATGTCAAGACAGAATGTAGGAAGCAGCGTGGTGGAAGACACGGAAAACTTCACTGCATCCACATCGTACCCTTTTGCGGTCTTCATGTCCCAAGCCGTCCAATCCTTCACAATCTTATGCTCGGCACCGGTGTAGTCAACCAGATAGAACTCCTCAGTGCAGACCGGCATGTCGTTCTTGAAGAACGTTGCGGTCACTTTAAAGTAGTCGCCGTCAGCGATCTTTCCCTCGTCAGCCAGTTTTTCGGTGTACTTGGTGTTGTTGATGTAGAATCCAAGCACATTACAGGTGGATTTTGTAAAATAGTCCTTGTACTTGAACACGATGTCATAGCCTGACGACATAGACGGAAAGAACACCGCGTATGTCTTGTTGGCAAAACCCGTTTTCGGCTCGGTGTAACCGGCATATTTCCCGGCGGATGTGAAAATCAGAAGCTCATCCGTGTCTTCAGCGCCTCCTTTTTTCGCGGAAACCTTCCAACCGCCGCTGAAGCCTGAATTCACATCATTGCAGCTGGTGCACAATGCTGAATAGTTGTCAAGCATAATATACTTATTATAGTACAGGCTGTCAACTGTCGGATACGCCTGAGGTAAATCGAGCACATAGGAGAAATTTCCCGTCAAGGTGTAGCTCATAGTGGAAGGTTTGTTCTCGCAGGAAGCGGCGACAATGATGATGGCCGCCAGAATGAAAAGTTTGATCGAGTTTTTCATAAAAAATCACTTTATCGTTTAACTTGCCAAAGTTACAACATAATTTCAATAGTCGCAACAAAATCAGTCTCACCTGATGGCCGCCTGCCGGAAACATGACGACAAAATCTCCGACCCTCCTAATAAGAGAGGATCGGAGACTTCAACTCCTGAAAGGATGTTATTTCACATATATTCCGGTAGCGCAGGCTGACTCGGAATCGCCGTATCTGATCGCACCGGCTACGCCGTTCTCCCAAACGACTATCTGTCCTCCGATGAATCCGGAGACATAGATGTTGCCGTTCTTGACGAAAACGTCCCAAGCCTGAGAATCCTTCTTGATTTCAGTAAGAGACTGGGCCACGCCATCGACCCAAAGTGTGGCCACAGCGCACTCTCCATTCTCATAAGTCTTCACGACATAGCCTACAACATATACGTGACCATCGGCTACTGTCACCGAATAGGCGTAAGACTTTCCGTTGTCGAGGAGCTTCACCGCCTCGTCGTTCTTCCAAAGCATGGCGGAGCGGTTCTCTCCGTTGTCACCGTAACCTACCATATAGACATCATCGCCTGAAACGCACAACCCTTCGGCATACGCGTGCTTCGCCACCCCGCCGAACGTCTTGGTCTGGAATGTATTCAAACCATCGGTGCTGGTCCACAATGTAGGCATGGCGAAACCATCGGAATTAGTGGTGAATCCACACACATACACCTTGCTTCCTTCCGCGCGTACCTCGAACGCCTGGGCATAGCTTGTGTTTGCGAGTTCTATTTGCGATCCGTTTTTCCACACAACCGCGGCATCCCTTTTAAAAGATGTAGTGGCGCTTTTGTTGACACGATACCATCCTGCCACATAGACATCATTCCCGGAGACACTGACCGACTGGACCTCTCCGTCAATAGGCTGCGACGCATCCATAAGCGTCTGAGCCTGTCCGTTCTTCCAAAGCGTCGGAATAAAATAGCCGTCTGCATTCGTGGCGCATCCTCCGATATAGACATCATCCCCACTGAGGGTTATGTCAAATGCTTTGTAGCCTGGTTAGGGTCTGTGCTGAGATCCGTCGCGCTGTAGTCTCCGCGCGTCCATCTGAAAGCCGTGCCAAGCTTGTCATCATAGCCGGTGACATAAATCACGGCGGCCTTGACCACAGTCACCTTGCAGGAGGCGGACTTGTCGCCAGTGCTTGCAGTTATGGTGGCGGTTCCTTCCGTCACAGATGTGACCACTCCCTCCGCGTCGACCGTCGCCACCGATGCATTGTCAGTTTTCCAAGTGATTTCTGAATATTCAGCATCTTCTGGCAGAACCGTCGCCGTAAGGATCTGCGTCTTTCCTATCTCCAAAGTAACTTCGGTATGGCTCAACTTGAGCTCGGCCACACTTGTCTTGACCGTCACCTTGCAAGTGGCGGACTTGCCTTCCACTGTGGCGGTGATTGTGGCTGTACCCTTAGAGACAGCCGTCACGGTGCCATTCTCTACGGTCGCGACATCGACATTATCTGAAGCCCAGGATATTCCATCATAGTCGGCATTTTCCGGAGCGACCGCAGCCTTAAGCACAGCCGTGTTTCCTGGCTCAAGAGTCAGTTCCGTCGGGTCAAGTGTGATTGATGAGACCTCGATCTTTTCAGGATCTTTCTGGCAGCTTGCGAACACAAGGCCGGTAACGCACACTGCGGCAAGCAGTCTGTTGAAATGAAGCATAAATTATAAAGTTAAAAAGTTTATGATTGATCCGGAAGATCGATTTTCAGATGAGGATTACGGCGTGAGTACACGCTTAGCGAGAGGGCCAGAAGCAAGGCCACGACACAGACGGCCACGAACATCACTTCAACCCAAAAGGCACCGGCCTCGCTGACTCCTTTGTCGAGATTGGTGTCCGCAAGGATTTTCCCGGCGAACATTTTGAACGACATAAGTCCAAGATTCTGAACCCAGTATATTAATGAATATGCGGTGCCAAGCACTTTGTTCGGTACTATCTTAGGCACGGAAGGCCACATCGCCGCCGGGACCAGGGAATAGCCGAAGCCCAGGAAAACCATACTGAGATAGCCATAAAACGGAATTCCGGACGGGGCGAAGGCAAGCATCAGATGCGCGATAAGAGCCAGCACGGCTCCGGTGAGCATCCAGCGGGTGCCGTGACCGATCTTGTCCACCAACAATCCGAAAATCGGAGCGAAGACAACCGTGGCGAACGGAAGCATCGAAACCATCCAGCTGGCGGCCTCGACAGGCACGTCAAACCGTGGAATCAGAATGGACGAGGCGAATTTCTTGAATGAGACCACACTGCTGTAGAAGAACACGCACAGCAGAGCAATCACGATGAAATGCTTGTTTTTCAGCAGCTTCACCACATCTGAAAAACGGAACTTATCCTCCTCGGCGGTCTCTACCGTGTCCTTCAGGCCTGCCTGGCGGTCGAACCTTGCGTCCATCGCCACGAATATCGCCCACAGAACCATTCCCACAAGCATCAAGATCAATCCCAGAAATGCCGGAGAGGCTGTCTCCATCAATGAATATGTCTCCCCCACTCCCTTCTCTGCCACCAGTTTCGGCGAGATGACAAGGGCAAACGCCGTTCCGAGCCTCGCGATGGCCAGTTGGAGTCCCATGGCAAAAGCCATGTTTCCATCCTTGAACCATTTGGCTATCGATCTCGTGACAGCGACACCGGCGATCTCGCTTCCAAGGCCGAAGAACATGCAGCCGATGTAGGCTATTGTCAGAGAAGTTTTCGGCGGAAGGCCTGAGGTCAGCGCATAGGCGACAAGGGCGGCGCCTCCGGCCATCATCGTGACGAAGATGGAGCCGGTGATCCTCACTCCCCACTTGTCCAGAAGCATGCCGCAGACCACCAGTCCCCCGAAGACACAGAGAACCGAATAGCCGCTGGTGTAGAGGCCGTAGTCAGCCGAGTTCCAGCCGAGCTGGAGCATCGACGGGTTCTCGAACAGGTGGGACAGCGTCGAGAACATGTCATCGAAGTAGTACGACGCGAACATCGGCACCACAAGACAGGCCAGCGCTATCCAGCACGAATATTTCCTTAAAAATCTTGCCACGATATTAATGTATTAGTTTTCATTCATTTAAGCTCAAATCACCCATATCCCACTTCCTTTCACAATCGATCAATCTTTCATATTCCTGCACCTTGCGGCAGGGAGGGGCTTGACTCAGCGGGCGTGGCCGCCCGTGGCCACGTGAACGGGAGGGACCCTGAGCGAAGCGAAGGGAGGGATTTACCCGTCGGAGCCAAGCCCATCCCTGCCGCAAAAAGGCCTTGTATATTCAAAAAAACTACTTCTGAATATTCGGCTGCTCAAGGCCGAGGTGGCGCTTGCCGTCAAGAACCTTGAGGTAAAGGGCGATCAGAAGGGCGGCCACACCGAATCCAGCGAAGATGACGAGCGGAATCGTGTAGTTGTAAGGGATGAACTCGGCGCCGGCGGCCTTGGCGGCGATGACGGCTGGGTTGTCGGCGTTGACGCTCGCCAGAACACTTCCGATAAGCTTAGGAACGAAGCAGAGGCCGATGTTCTGAACCCAGAAGATAAGGCAGTAGGCCGAGCCGAGAATCTTCTCGTCGATGATCTTCGGAACCGATGGCCACAGGGCGGCCGGAACGAGCGCGAAACTGATGCCAAGCACCACAATCGTGGCGAGAGCCAGGAATTTGCTGTGCGTCGCAGGCAGCGCGAAAGCGAACACCAAGTGGCAGACAATCAAAAGCAGGGCACCCCAGATAAGCATGGTCGCACCTTTACCCTTCATGTCAAGGAACCTGCCAAGGAACGGAGTGATGATGGCGGCGCCGATCGGGAACCACCTGAATATGTCAGAGGCTGTCTTGGCGGAGATTCCATCCAGATTGCACTGGAGCATGTTCGCGCCATATCTCTGGAACGGGAAGATCGCTGAATAATAGAGAACGCACAGAAGGGCGACAACCCAGAAACTCTGCGAGGAGAAGATCTTGCCGAGATCGCTGAGTTTGAATTCCTCATCAGAAGACGGCTCTTCTGATTTGACTCCTGCCTCCACAAGCTGCCCGTCGAACTTCTTGTCCATAACGCTGAACACAAGGAAGTTGATGAGGCCGATGAGAAGCAGGACCGTGCAGAATCCGACAGGACCCTGCACACCACCGAGTTTGGAGGCGAGGATAGGGCTGATCGAGAACACACAGAAGACTCCTACACGGGCGATTGCCATCTCCACGCCCATCGCCATAGCCATCTCCTTGCCTTTAAACCATTTGGCGATGGCTTTGGAGACTGTCGTGCTGGCCATCTCGCAGCCGCATCCGAAGATCATAAAGCCAAGGGCGGCCATTTTGGCGCTGCCCGGCATGGAGACCCACCAGGTACCGAGCCACTCGCAGAAAGCCGTGGTCTGGAACCAGTCTGTTATACCTATATATTTAATCGACGCTCCGATGAACATCATCGAAGCGGAGAGTATTCCCGTGAAACGGACTCCCATCTTGTCCAGGATGATACCGGCGAGAATCAGGAAACCGCAGACATTGAGGATGTACTCAGCGCTGGCGTAGGTTCCGAACACGTCCGGGCTCCAGCCCCTCTGCTGCTCGATCAGGGCCTGCAATGGAGACATCACGTCCACGAACATGTAGCCGAAGAACATCATCAGCGCGATAAGAATGAGGGCGGTCCACCTTGCGGCCGGCGAGTCATTCATCAGTTTTTGGATCTTTTCTGACATTTGATTATTTCTTTAATATATTCGTAATGAATGTAAAAATATTCAAACAACTTGCGAATATAAGAAAAATGTCGGAATAAAGTCGTACCTTCGTCCTTATGATTCTAGATAAGATCAATTCTCCTGAAGACCTCAGGAGACTGGATATAGAGGAACTGCGACCGCTCTGCGGCGAGATCCGGGACTACATCGTCAGGTGCTGCGCGGACAATCCGGGGCATCTGGCGTCCAGTCTTGGCGCCGTGGAACTGATTGTGGGTCTGCACTATGTGTTTGACACGCCGAAGGACAAACTGGTCTTTGACGTGGGGCATCAGGCATACGCGCACAAGATTCTGACCGGCCGGAAAGAGGCCTTCAAAGAACAGGATGCCGGACGGGATAAGCGGATTCCCGAACAGGGACGAGAGAGCGAATATGACGCGTTCGGAGCCGGGCACGCGTCCACATCAATCTCCGCGGCGCTTGGAATGGCCGAAGCCGCCAAGCTGTCGGGCACGGGCGAGAAGGTCGTGGCGATGATCGGTGACGGTGCGATGACCGGAGGGCTGGCGCTTGAGGGACTCAACAACGCCGGATGGGAAGACACGGATCTTCTCGTCGTGCTGAACGACAACGATATGGCCATCGACGGCAACAAGGGAGCCCTACATTCATATCTGCTGAAACTGACGACCGATCCGGCCTACAACCGCATCAAGACCCGCATCTGGGAAAAGCTTGGAGCCGGCAAGTTCCGCAACAGGATCCAATGGTTCGTGCGGAAGACCAAGTCCGGACTGGTCACCACTTCCGGGGGCGACCTCTTCGAGGCGTTCGGATTCAGGTACTTCGGCCCTATCGACGGCAATGATGTCGTGGAGGTCGTCAAGACCCTTCGCCGCCTGAAGGACATAAAGGGGCCGAAAATCCTGCACACCTGCACCGTCAAGGGAAAAGGCTACGCTCCTGCGGAATCAGACCCTACAACGTGGCACGCTCCCGGGAAGTTCAACCCGAAGACAGGGGAGAGACAGGTCAAGGAATATTCAGCATCACGCTACCAAGACGTTTTCGGTCAGGTTCTCTGCGAACTGGCCGAGAAGGATCCGAAAGTGGTCGGAATCACTCCCGCCATGGCAACAGGAAGCGGCATGAGCGGCTTCGCGGAGAGATTCCCGGACAGGTTCTTCGATGTAGGGATCGCAGAGGAGCATGCGGCCACATTCGCTGCAGGGTTGGCGGCCGGCGGGATGAAGCCTTACTGCGTGATTTATTCCTCTTTCGCCCAGAGAGCCTACGATGAGATCATCCACGACATTGCCCTCCAGCGCCTCGGTGTCGTGCTGTGTCTGGACAGGGCCGGGCTTGTGGGTGAGGACGGGGCGACACACCAGGGGGCATTCGACATGGCGTCACTCCGCTGCATCCCAGACACGGTGATAGCAGCCCCCAAGGACGAAATCGAACTGAAACGACTTCTTTACACAGGAACAGGAATAAAGGACGGGCCGTTTGTCATCCGTTATCCGAGGGGTCGTGGCGAAGGTACAGACTGGCGGAACGCCACACCGGAGCCATTGGAGATAGGCAAGGGTGAAAAAATCACGGACGGAGAGGAAGTGGCCGTCCTGGCATTGGGGCCCGTGGTCAACAGGGCGGTGGAAGCGGCGGAAAGATTGAGGAAGGAGACAGGAAAGGGGCCTGCCATATTCAATGTAAGATTCCTCCAAACCTTTCGACCCCGGCATTATGGAGGAAGCGGCGCGGTTCAGGAATATCCTCACCCTTGAGGACGGATGTCTCAAAGGCGGCCTTTGTTCAGCGAGGTGAGTGAATATGTCGCCTCCCGCGGGCTCGACATCACGGTGAAAAGGACTCGGCATCCCCGACAGGTTCATCACGCAGGCTCCGGTGACGCGGCAAAGGGAACTCTGCGGGCTTGACACCGAGCGGATATATTCAGAAATCGCCGGACTTTTTCAAAAATAATTAAAAAAGTTTTGGATAATCCGAATTAATGCCTATCTTTGCAATCCCTTTGCGAAAGGGAACATTCATTGAAATACCGCCGATATAGCTCAGTTGGCCAGAGCACGTGATTTGTAATCTCGGGGTCGTGGGTTCGAATCCCTCTATCGGCTCAAACGGCCAAAAGCTGTATCAAAGACATATCGGGAGGATCGCATAGCGGCAATTGCGGCGGACTGTAAATCCGCTCCTTCGGGTTCGGTGGTTCGAGTCCACCTCCTCCCACAACATTCGCGGAAGTAGCTCAGTTGGTAGAGCATCAGCCTTCCAAGCTGAGGGTCGCGAGTTCGAACCTCGTCTTCCGCTCCAAATAAAAAAGCCGGTGTAGCTCAGGGGTAGAGCGCATCCTTGGTAAGGATGAGGTCATGAGTTCAAATCCCATCACCGGCTCAAACTGCATTATTTAGTTTACTCATTTAAATCATAATATTATGGCAAAAGAAACTTTCCAAAGAACGAAGCCGCACGTTAACATCGGTACAATTGGCCATGTTGACCACGGTAAGACGACTTTGACTGCCGCAATCACCAAGGTTCTCGCCGAGAGAGTCTCTGGTAACGCCGACAAGGTAAAGTCTTTCGATCAGATCGACAACGCTCCTGAGGAGAAGGAGCGTGGTATCACCATCAACTCCGCTCACGTAGAGTACGAGACAGAGAAGCGCCACTATGCTCACGTAGACTGCCCAGGCCACGCTGACTACGTTAAGAACATGGTTACTGGTGCCGCTCAGATGGATGGAGCCATCCTCGTTGTAGCCGCTACCGACGGTCCTATGCCTCAGACCCGTGAGCACATCCTGCTCGCCCGTCAGGTGAACGTACCTAAGATCCTCGTGTTCATGAACAAGGTTGACCTTGTTGACGACGCTGAGATGCTTGACCTCGTCGAGATGGAAATCCGTGACCTTCTCGGATTCTACAAGTTCGATGAGAACTGCCCTATCATCCGTGGATCCGCTCTTGGAGCCCTCAACGGAGAGAAAGTATGGGAAGACAAGGTTATGGAACTCATGGACGCTGTTGACGAGTACATCCCGCAGCCTGTTCGTCAGAACGAGAAGCCATTCCTTATGCCTATCGAGGACATCTTCTCCATCACCGGTCGTGGTACCGTTGTTACAGGTCGTATCGAGACCGGTACAATCCACGTCAATGACCCGGTTGAGCTCGTAGGTTTCGGTGACGCTCCAAGAAGCACCGTTGTAACAGGTGTCGAGATGTTCCGCAAGCTCCTCGATCAGGGTGAGGCCGGAGACAATGTAGGTCTTCTCCTCCGTGGTATCGACAAGAAGGAAGTCAAGAGAGGTGAGGTTGTCGCCAAGCCAGGCTCTATCACTCCTCACAAGCACTTCAAGGCTCAGATCTACGTCCTCAAGAAAGAAGAGGGTGGACGTCACACTCCATTCCACAACCACTATCGTCCTCAGTTCTTCATCCGTACCCTCGATGTTACCGGTGAGATCACCCTTCCAGAGGGAGTCGAGATGGTTATGCCAGGCGATAACGTTGAGATCGACGTTCAGCTCATCACTCCTGTAGCCCTCAACGAAGGTCTCCAGTTCGCTATCCGTGAAGGTGGACGTACCGTAGGTGCAGGCCAGGTTATCAAGATCGAAGAGTAATTCTTCAACATACAGGACGGATGTCCATGGATTTCCGTCCTGACCACAGGGGAATAGAACAAGGGTAGTTCAGCGGTCTCCAAAACCGTCGATGTGGGTTCGAATCCTGCTTCCCCTGCTAAAATATCAAAGGTTACGATTTGGTAATTGTTTAACAGACATCGTAGAAGCTTCCAAATTACGAGGTCCATTAAATGCAAAGATGAGAAAGTTCATTAACTATTGCAAAGAGTCCTACGTGGAACTCACCAAGAAGGTCACGTGGCCAACCTGGGAAAAGCTTCAGAGCTCTGCCCTTCTGGTTATGGTCGCTACTGTGATCCTTGCTTTGGTTCTCTTCGTGGTTGACTTCGCTTTCGAGCATCTGATGACAGCAATTTACACATTGTAATTTTTTTTGATTACCATGGGTGACATGAAATGGTATGTCCTTCGGACAGCGGGAAGCAAGGAAAAAGAAGGCCAAGGATTATCTTGAGAAAGAGATAGAGCGCTTTGGCCTGCAGGATCAGGTCGCGCAGGTTCTTGTTCCGGTAAAGCGTGAGATAGTAACCAAGAATGGCAAGAGGAAAGTGGTTGAGAGACTGCTTTATCCTGGCTATGTCTTGATTCAGGCACAGCTTTGCCCGGAATTGGAGTATATAATCCGCAACGACATTCCTGGAATGTCCGGTTTCCTGACAGAGAAGAGAACATCCGGATCAATGACCGAAAGAGTACCTGTGCCGATCAGAGATGATGAGGCACAGTTGATTCTTGGCAATCAAGACCAGAATGTGGACAACCCTGTCGAGACGGAAGTCAATTTTGAAGTCGGAGAGTCTGTCAAGATCACAGACGGCCCGTTCAGCGGTTTCAGCGGAACAATAGATGCGATAGAGGAAGACAGAAGCAAACTCAAAGTTATAGTTGTGATCTTCGGCAGAAAAACCCTGCTGGAACTCAGCTTTACTCAAGTAACAAAAGAATAACAAACAATTATGGCAAAAGAAGTTACCGGATTCATCAAGCTCCAAATCAAAGCAGGAGCCGCCAATCCAGCGCCTCCGGTAGGACCGGCACTCGGTTCCAAAGGCTTGAACATTATGGACTTCTGCAAGCAGTTCAATGCGGCGACACAACAGAACGCCGGAAAGATCGTGCCTGTAGTCATCACTGTCTATTCAGACAAGTCCTTCACGTTCGAGGTAAAGCAGCCGCCAGTAGCCATTTCCCTCAAGGAAGCTGCCAAACTTCAGAAAGGTTCAGGCGAACCTAACAGAAGGAAAGTGGCCTCCATAACATGGGATCAGGTTAAGGCGATCGCTGAAGGCAAGATGCCAGACCTCAACGCTTTCACTCTTGCGTCCGCGATGAAGATGGTCGCCGGAACAGCGAGAAGCATGGGCATCAAAGTCACCGGAAAATTTCCTGAGAACCTTTAATTTTCACATGCGAAATGAGTAGAATTACAAAAAATCAGAAAGCGGTCACAGCAAAGTACGACGCTTCCAAACAGTACACTCTTGCCCAGGCTTGTGAAATGCTGAAGGACATCACCTTCACAAAGTTCGATGCCTCAGTCGAGTTTTCCGCAAACCTTGGCGTGGATCCTCGTAAGGCAAACCAGATGATCCGTGGCGTGGTCAGCCTTCCTCACGGAACAGGTAAGGTTGTAAGGGTTCTTGTACTCTGTACTCCTGACAAGGAGAACGAGGCCAAGGAAGCCGGAGCAGACTATGTTGGTCTCGATGAATATGTAGAGAAGATCAAAGGCGGCTGGACGGACGTGGATGTTATCATCTGCACCCCTTCAGTAATGGCCAAGGTCGGTGTTCTCGGCCGTATTCTCGGTCCAAGAGGACTTATGCCTAACCCTAAGACAGGAACCGTTACAATGGAAGTCGGCAACGCTGTCAAGGACGTAAAGGGCGGCAAGATTGATTTCAAGGTCGACAAGACAGGTATTATACATGCGGCCATAGGTAAGGTTTCTTTCACACCGGCTCAGATCTGCGAGAACGCTACGGCTCTCCTGAACGAGGTTCTGAAACTCAAGCCACAGGCTCTCAAGGGCACATATCTCAAGAGTGCGGCTATCTGCACCACTATGAGCCCGGGTATCAAGATAGATGTCAAAGCATTCACAAGCGGCAGCGCTGAGTAAAAAAGGATTTCATTATGAAGAAGGAATTGAAAGATCAGATTATTGAAAGCATCTCAGCACAACTGAAGCAGTATCCTAACTTCTATGTCGCCGACATCGAGGGACTGAATGCTGAGAACACTGTAAAGCTCCGCCGCGCATGCTTCGAGCAGGGAATCAAGCTCACAGTTGTGAAGAACACCCTGTTCGCCCATGTCCTCAAGACACTGAACAACGAGGAGATGAACCTCATTATTCCGGTTCTCAAGGGCAACACGGCAATCATGTACGCCGAGACACCTAACGGTCCTGCGAAGCTTATCAAGAAGCTTCAGAAGGAGATGGGCAAACCACAGCTTAAAGGCGCTTACGTACAGGAATGTGCGTTTGTCGGAGCCGAAAACTCGACGAGCTCTGCGCCATCAAGTCCAGGGAAGAACTCATCGGAGACATCGTCTCTCTCCTCCAGGCTCCTATGCGCAATGTCATCTCCGCTCTCCAGAATGGCGGTGGCAGCACAATCGCCGGACTTGTCAAGACACTTTCGGAAAAAGAAGAGAAATAATAACAAACAATTTAATAAATATCAATTATGGCAGATGTAAAAGCACTTGCAGAAGAGTTGGTTAACCTTACTGTAAAAGATGTTCAGGAACTTGCTAAAGTTCTCAAGGAAGAGTATGGTATCGAGCCTGCAGCCGCTGCGGTAGCAGTAGCAGGTCCTGCGGCAGCCGCTGAGGCCGCTCCAGCAGAGCAGACTGAGTTCGACGTTGTCCTCAAGTCAGCCGGCGCAGCTAAACTTCAGGTTATCAAGGCCGTTAAGGAGGCCCTTGGTCTTGGTCTGAAGGAAGCTAAGGATCTCGTGGACGGCGCTCCTAAGACAGTGAAGGAGAAGGCATCCAAGGCAGAGGCTGAGCAACTGAAGGCTGCCCTTGAAGAGGCAGGCGCCGAAGTTGAGGTTAAATAACCCAGCTTCCCCTGGCGGGAAAATCATCAGGTTTAGAGCCTAGGCAGGCTCTAAACCTTTTTGTCGTATTAAGTTCTCCATTTCCTAAAGGCAGAACATGTCAAAAAAAGACTAACAACAAGCGAATAATGTTCGCTACATCAAAGATTCTGGAATATCCTGACCTTCTGGAAGTTCAGTTGAAATCATTCAAGGATTTCTTCCAGTTGGAGACTACACCTGAGAACAGAAAAAACGAAGGTCTCTTCCAGGTGTTCCAGGAAATATTCCCGATCGAAGACACGAGGAACAACTACAAGTTGGAATTCATCGATTACTTCATCGATCCACCTCAGTATTCGATTGACGAGTGTCTTGAGAGAGGGCTGACATACAATGTTCCTCTGAAGGCAAAACTCCGCCTTTCGTGCACAGATCCCGAGCACGAGGACTTTGACACAAGAGTCCAGGATGTGTACCTCGGCAACATTCCATACATGACGCCGGCCGGCACATTCGTAATCAACGGATCAGAAAGAATCATCGTCTCCCAGCTGCACCGCTCCCCTGGTGTGTTCTTCGACCAAAGCATGCACGCTAACGGAACGAAGTTATATTCAGCCAGAATCATCCCTTTCAAGGGCTCCTGGATTGAATTCGCGACAGACATCAACAATGTGATGTACGCCTATATCGACCGCAAGAAGAAGTTGCCTGTCACAACTCTCCTGCGCGCGATAGGCTTCAACTCAGACAAAGACATCATAGACATATTCGGTCTCGCCGACGAAATCGAGGTGACACCGCAGAATCTCGAGGACAACAAGGGCCGTAAACTGGCGGCCAAGGTTCTCAAGACGTGGACTGAGGATTTCGAGGATGAGGACACCGGTGAGGTCATTCCTATCGAAAGGACCATTCCTATCGTAGAGAGAGGTGAAATACTGGACGATGACACCATCGCCAAGATTTCAGACACCGACGTGAAGTCCATCCTTCTTCAGAAGGACGAGGCCAACTCAAATGAATATGCGATCATATTCAACACCCTCCAGAAGGATCCGACCAACACTGAGATCGAAGCTGTTAACTTCATCTACAAACAGCTCCGCAATTCTGAACCACCTGACGAGGCGACCGCAAGGGATGCCATCGATAAACTGTTCTTCTCAGAGAAGAGATATGATCTTGGCAACGTCGGAAGGTTCCGCCTGAACAAGAAACTTGGTCTGACGACAGATCCTGAGATCAGGGTTCTGACCAACACAGACATCATAGAGATCATCAGGTATCTCATCCAACTTATAAACTCCAAGGCGTCCGTCGATGACATCGACCACTTGAGCAACAGACGCGTGCGCACCGTAGGCGAGCAGCTGGCCAACCAGTTCAGCGTAGGTCTTTCCAGAATGGCGAGGACAATCCGCGAGAGAATGAACGTGCGGGACAGCGAGCAGTTCAACCCGATCGACCTGATCAACGACAAGACTCTGTCTTCCGTGATCAACTCGTTCTTCGGTACCAGCCAGCTGTCACAGTTCATGGACCAGACCAACCCTCTGGCGGAGATCACACACAAGCGTCGTCTCTCAGCCCTTGGTCCAGGCGGTCTTTCAAGAGACAGGGCAGGATTCGAGGTCAGGGACGTGCACTATACGCACTACGGAAGGCTCTGCCCTATCGAGTCTCCTGAAGGCCCGAACATCGGACTTATCTCATCACTCTGCGTTTACGCTAGAATCAACCAGCTCGGATTCATCGAGACTCCATACCGTGAGGTACATGACGGAAAGGTAGATCTGACCGACAAGGGATGGCACTACATGACCGCCGAGGAGGAAGAGAACAAACTCGTGTCACTTGCCAAGGTCAAGATGGAGGATGACGGAACAATCAAGGAGGACAGAATCCAGTGCCGCCTTGAGGCCGACTTCCCTGTCGTTTCAAAGGAGCAGGTTGACTACATGGACGTCGCCCCTAACCAGATGGCCTCCGTCGCCGCATCACTTATCCCGTTCCTCGAGCACGATGACGCGCACCGTGCCTTGATGGGCGCGAACATGATGCGTCAGGCGGTTCCGCTTCTCCGTCCTGAATCCCCTATCGTGGGAACAGGCCTGGAAGAAAGGGTTTGCCTTGACTCTAGGACACAGTTCGTCGCAGAGCGTGAAGGCGAAGTGACATACGTGGACGCGAAGGAGATCAGAATCAGATACGACAGGACGGATGACGAGAAATTCGTTTCATTCGCTCCGGAAGAGACTGTATATACACTTCCTATCTATAGAAGGACAAACCAGAGTACAACCATCACTCTCAAGCCAATCGTCCGCAAGGGTGACAAAGTGACCGGGGGCCAGGTGCTTACGGAAGGCTATGCCACACAGAACGGCGAGCTTGCGCTCGGACGCAACCTCAAGGTAGCCTTCATGCCATGGAAAGGTTACAACTATGAGGATGCCATCGTGCTCTCGGAAGAGATGGTGAAATGGGATATCCTCACCTCAGTCCATGTCGATGAATATCTCACCGAAGTCCGCGAGACCAAACGTGGTATGGAGGAACTGACCTCCGATATTCCTAACGTGAGCGAGGATGCCACAAAGGATCTGGACAAGCAGGGTATCATCAGAATCGGCGCGCACATCGAGCCGGGTGACATCATGATCGGTAAGATCACCCCTAAGGGTGAGAGCGATCCTTCTCCTGAGGAGAAACTGCTCAAGGCGATCTTCGGAGACAAGGCAGGTGACGTGAAGGATGCCTCACTCAAGGCTAATCCGTCGCTCAGCGGAACAGTCATCAAGACAGCGCTCTACGCCAAAGCCGCCAAAGAGGGCAACAGAAGAGCCGCCAAAACTGATCAGAAAGCACGCCTTGACCTTATTCAGGAGGAGTTTGACAAGAAGGCCGCGAAGCTGTACGCTGATTTCTTCAAGAGACTGACCGTCCTGACAAAGGGCAAGAAGAGCGCGGGCGTCAACGACCTCTACGATGTCGAGATCATCGCCAAGGGCAAGGAAATCACTGTTGAGAAACTCAAGACGATTGATTTCCAGAACATCAACTCCAGCAACTGGACTCCTGACGAGGAATCAAACCATCTCATTCAGGAACTTATCAATAACTACTGCCTGACCTACAAGGTCGCTGAAGCCGAGTGCAAGAGGCAGATGGACAAGATCAAGGTCGGAGACGAGCTTCCTAACGGAGTGATGCAACTCGCCAAGGTTTACATCGCGAAGAAGAGGAAGATCACCGTGGGTGACAAGATGGCCGGACGTCACGGAAACAAGGGTATCGTGGCAAAGATCGTCCGTCAGGAAGACATGCCGTTCCTTGAGGACGGAACCCCTGTGGACATCGTTCTGAACCCTCTGGGTGTGCCTTCACGAATGAACCTCGGACAGATCTACGAGACTGTTCTCGGATGGGCCGGAGCAAGGCTTGGCCTGAAGTTCAGCACGCCGATCTTCGATGGTGCCACCATCGAGGAGATCTGCGACTACACCGACAAGGCCGGCCTCCCAAGATACGGCAAGACGCATCTCAGGGACGGCGGAACAGGTGAGTGGTTCGACCAGCCTGCGACTGTCGGTGTGATCTACATGATCAAGCTGGGACACATGGTCGATGACAAGATGCACGCGCGTTCCATCGGACCATATTCACTCATCACCCAGCAGCCGCTCGGCGGAAAGGCGCAGTTCGGAGGCCAGAGGTTCGGAGAGATGGAGGTTTGGGCCCTTGAGGCATTCGGTGCTGCCAATGCCCTTCAGGAGATCCTGACCGTCAAGTCTGACGACGTCACCGGACGTTCCAAGACCTACGAGGCGATCGTCAAAGGCGATCCGATGCCGAATCCAGGCATACCGGAATCACTCAACGTTCTGCTTCACGAGCTTAGGGGACTTGGTCTCAAGGTTACTTTGGATTAATTTTCAAGAATATTGACATTCAAGAATATGCCTACTTTCAATAATAAGGAAAACAAGGTAAAGAGCAACTTCTCGACGATCAGCATCTCGCTGGCTTCCCCTGAGGACATCTCAGCGAGATCCTGCGGCGAGGTCCTGAAACCTGAGACAGTGAACTACAGGACCTACAAACCGGAAAGGGACGGTCTCTTCTGCGAAAAGATATTCGGACCTACAAAGGACTACGAATGCTACTGCGGAAAGTACAAAAGGATCCGCTACCGTGGAATCGTCTGCGACAGGTGCGGCGTAGAGGTGACAGAAAAGAAAGTCCGCAGGGAAAGGATGGGCCACATCGCCCTGACCGTTCCTGTGGCTCACATCTGGTACTTCAAGTCAGCGCCTAACAAGATTTCAGCCCTTCTCGGACTTCCGGCGAAGAAACTCGAATCTGTCATCTACTATGAGAAATACATAGTGGTCAACCCTGGAGACAGCGGACTGGAGAAAATGGATCTCCTCTCAGAGGACGAGTATCTCGATGTTCTCGCAAGGCTTCCGGAAAACGATGAGCTACCATTCGATGATCCGAGAAAGTTTGTCGCGAAGATGGGCGCCGAAGGCATCTACGACCTGCTGAAGGAGACTGACATCGAAGGACTGTCGAAAGAGTTGCGCGTCAAGATGCTCAACGAGACCTCACAACAGAGGAAGGCGGATCATCTGAAGAGACTTGGAGTCGTGAAATGGTTCATGGAGTCAAGGAACATCCGTCCGGAGTGGATGATAATGAAAGTCATTCCCTGTCATTCCGCCGGATCTGCGCCCGCTCGTTCCGCTCGATGGAGGCCGTTTCGCCACCACAGACCTGAACGACCTCTACAGAAGGGTCATCATCAGGAACAACCGACTCAAGAAACTCATCGAGATCAAGGCTCCTGAGGTCATCCTGAGAAACGAGAAGCGTATGCTTCAGGAAGCTGTTGACTCACTGTTCGACAATTCCAAGAAGTCAAGCGCTGTGAAGAGCGAATCCAACAGGGCTCTCAAATCCCTCTCAGACTCACTCAAAGGCAAGCAGGGACGTTTCCGTCAGAACCTCCTCGGTAAGCGTGTGGACTATTCAGCCCGTTCGGTTATCGTTGTAGGACCTGAACTGAATATGCACGAGTGCGGTCTGCCTAAGTTCATGGCGGCCGAGCTCTACAAGCCATTCATCATCCGCAAGCTCATCGAAAGAGGAATCGTCAAGACAGTGAAGTCCGCGAAGAAGATCGTGGACAGAAAGGATCCTGTCATCTGGGACATCCTTGAGAACGTGATGAAGGGTCATCCGGTTCTCCTTAACCGTGCCCCTACCCTCCATAGACTTGGTATCCAGGCCTTCCAGCCAAGAATGATCGAAGGCAAAGCCATCCAGCTCCACCCTCTCGCATGTACGGCCTTCAACGCCGACTTCGATGGTGACCAGATGGCCGTTCACCTTCCACTCGGCAACGCGGCAGTCATGGAGGCGCAGCTTCTGATGCTCGGTTCCCAGAATATTCTTAACCCTGCCAACGGAACCCCTATCACCGTCCCTTCACAGGACATGGTGCTCGGTTTGTATTACATCACCAAGGTCAGACCGGGAGCGAAAGGCGAGGGTATGAACTTCTATGGGCCGGAAGAGGTCATCGTCGCCTACAACGAAAAGGCGATTGACATGCACGCCGAGATCGGGGTGAGACTTCCGGTTGACAAGATGGATCCGAGCAAGGGTTACGAGATCAAAAAGACCACGGCGGGACGAATCATCGTGAACCAGTATGTTCCGGATGAGGTCCCTTACGTCAACGAGATTCTCGGAAAGAAATCCCTGCGCAAGATCATCACCGAGGTCATCAAGAGCACCGGTGTGACCAGAACAGCACAGTTCCTGGACGACATCAAGAATCTGGGTTACGACCAGGCTTTCAGAGCCGGTATCTCGTTCAACCTTGGAGATGTCATCATCCCAGCCGAGAAGGCAAGCCTTATCGAAGAGGGTTACAAGCAGGTTGAGGAAGTCAAGAACAACTATGCGATGGGCTTCATCACCAACAACGAGCGCTACAACAAAGTGATCGACCTTTGGGGTGCCATCGACAACAAACTCACAAAGATTGTCGAAAAGCAGATTTCCGCTGACCAGCAGGGATTCAACCCGGTTTATATGATGCTGGACTCCGGAGCCCGTGGTTCAACCCAGCAGATCAAGCAGCTTTGCGGTATGCGTGGACTTATGGCCAAGCCTCAGAAGTCAGGAGCGGCCGGAGCGGAGATCATCGAGAACCCTATCATCTCCAACCTGAAGGAGGGCATGACGGTGCTCGAGTACTTCATCTCCACCCACGGAGCCCGTAAGGGTCTGGCCGACACCGCCCTCAAGACCGCTGACGCCGGTTATCTTACCCGTCGTCTTGTCGATGTCTCCCACGATGTCATCATCACTGAGGAAGACTGCGGCACGCTCAGAGGCCTTATCGCCACCGCCATCAAGAACAAGGACGAGATCATCGAGTCACTCGGAGAAAGAATCCTCGGACGTACTTCCGTCCACGACATATTCAATCCTCTCACCGGTGAGCTTATCATCAAGGCCGGCGAGGAGATCCGCGAGGCGACAGCCAATCTGATCGACCATCTGCCGATCGAGCAGGTCGAGATCCGTTCGGTGCTCACGTGCGAGTCCCGCAAGGGTGTCTGCGCGAAGTGCTACGGACGTAACCTTGCGACCAGCCGGATGGTTGAGAAAGGTGAGGTTGTCGGTGTCATCGCCGCCCAGTCCATCGGTGAGCCTGGTACACAGCTTACCCTGCGTACCTTCCACGTCGGTGGTACGGCATCCAGCACCGCGGCCGACTCCTCAATCGTCGCCAAATACGATGGAAAACTTGTCTTCGAGGAACTTAGGACCATCCAGAAAGTCGGTGAAGACGGTTCTGTACAGGAGATTGTCGTCAGCCGTATGACCGAGGTCAGCATCATCGACGAGAACACAGGCATCACCTACTCACACTATGACGTTCCATACGGTTCAAAACTGTACTTCAAGGACGGAGACACAATCAAGAACGGCGACCTGCTCTGCGAGTGGGATCCTTACAACGCCATCACGATTGTGGAGACCGCCGGTAAGGTTCAGTTCGACAACCTGATCGAAGGTGTCACATTCCGTGAGGAGGCAGCCGATGAATTCGCCGTCAACAAGGACAAGGTCATCATTGAGTCCAGGGACAAGACAAAGAACCCTTCAATCCTCATCCTCGACGACGAAGGCAACCAGATCAGGCAGTACAACCTTCCTGTCGGCGCCCACCTTATCGCCAACAACGGAGACAAGGTCAATGTCGGTGACGTGATCATCAAGATTCCTCGCGCCATCGGTAAGTCAAGCGACATCACCGGAGGTCTTCCAAGAGTCACCGAACTGTTCGAGGCCAGAACTCCATCATCACCTGCTATCCTTGCGGAGATCAATGGAGAGGTTCTCATGGGTAAGGTCAAGAGAGGAAACCGCGAGATCATCGTCAAGAACAAGTCAGGTGTGGAGAAGCACTACCTCGTTCCGCTTACCAAGCAGATCCTGGTTCAGGAGAACGACTACGTAAAGGCCGGAACAAGGCTTTCTGACGGTGGCATCTCCCCTACCGACATCCTCAACATCCTCGGACCTGTCAAGGCTCAGGACTACATCGTCAACGAGGTTCAGGCGGTTTACCGTCTGCAGGGTGTGAAGATCAACGACAAGCACTTTGAGATCATCGTCCGCCAGATGATGCGCAAGGTTCAGATCACCAATCCTGGCGACACTGAGTTCCTGCAGGAAGAGCTGGTTGACAAATGGGATTTCATGGACGCCAACGACAACATATTCGGAAAGTATTATGTTCTTGACGCCGGAGATTCACAAAGGTACATGGTCGGCGACATCATTGACGCCCGCGACATGAGGAACGAGAATTCTTCTCTCGAAAGGCAGGGCAGAAAGATGATGGCTGTCCGCGAGGCGAATCCTGCCACAGCCAAGCTTGTGCTTCAGGGTATCACCAGAGCGGCCCTCAGGACCAACAGCTTCATCTCGGCGGCTTCCTTCCAGGAGACGACCAAGGTGCTCAGCGAGGCTGCCATCAGGGCTCGTGTCGATCATCTCGAAGGTCTGAAGGAGAACGTCATCTGCGGTCATCTTATCCCGGCAGGTACGGGTCAGAAGGAGTTCCAGGACATCATCGTCGGCCGCAAGGACGAGTACGAGCAGGAAATGAACGAACTCTAACAGTTCTTCAATGAATATGAAAGGCCGGCTGTGGAAGCGCTCCACAGCCGGCCTTTTCAGTTGCTGCCTGCAATCACATAACTTAAATTACAAACGCCTACGACCGCAAAAAATTTCTCCCAGACGAATTTTGCACGTTACCAAAATTACGCCTGGGAGAAATTTATTTGCGGTAGGCCTGCCACGACCGTCGTCAGCAGCTGTCGCGGACTACGCTGACAGCCTGAATGAACTTCCTTCCGATGGGTAGGCCTGCCACGACCGTCGTCAGCAGCTGTCGCGGACTCCGCTGACAGTCTGAATGAACTTCCTTCCGATGGGTAGGTCTGCCACGATCTTCTTTAGCAGCTGTCGCGGACGATGAGGGTCGGGGCGATGAGGCGTTGGACAGGGGGGAGATCCTGATGCTTGTTCTCAATGATGTCGATCAGGACCTGGGAGGCCAGGCGGCCGATCTCCGAGAGGGGTTGCTCGATGCGGGTGATGGCGGGATCCAAAAAGTCCAGGAAACCGTTGTTGTCGAAAGAAATGATGCCCACCTGCTCCGGAATCCTTACGCCAAGCTCGCGGAAAGCGCGGATGGCACCAAGCAGGATGGTTGATGAATATGCAAACACAGCGTCATACCTTACCCCATCACTGAATATTCTCTTGACCTGATCGTAACCATTCTCGACAGAGAAAGCGTCACCCACAATTGCATATTCAATTTGCTTTTCGCTGTGGGCGCTGATGGCGTCCTTGAAGCCTCTGACACGCTCCATTGAAGGGGTCGAGCCCTCCACGCCCTGGATTGACAGGATGTTGCGGCAGCCGCGGTTGATGAGATATTCAGTCGCCATATAGCCACCGGCGTAGTTGTCGGTACAGATGTATGGTAGGGAGGTTCCCTCGAAGTAACGGTCTATCAGGACAGTAGGGATGTTGCCGGTGATCTCGTCCATCAATTCGGTCGTGTTGCCGACAGGAACAGCGATTATGCCGTCCACGCTTCTTGAGCGGAACATCATAAGTGAACTCTCGAAATCCTTCTCATTTTCCAACGAGTCGGCCAGAAGTGTGTGGTAGCCGGCGAGTTTAAGATTCTCGATCACAGTGCTCGCCAACGTGGCGAAGAACGGGTTGTCAATCCCCGGCACAGTCAGGCCAATGGTGTAGGTGCGGCTGGTACGAAGCCCTTGCGCAAGAAGATTCGGCGTATAGTTGATTCTTTTCGCCTCCGCCTGAATTATTTCAATCGCTTTCTGACTGATTCTGGAGCGTTGCGCCTTGCCTGAAAGGACTCTGGAAACTGTCGAGACTGAATAGCCGGTCTGTTCGGATATTGATTGGATAGTGTTCTTGCGCATAATTAATGTCTGTGGCGGCAAAGATAGGCAATTTTTTTATAACACTGAGAACAGTGGGAACCTTAAAAGAAAAATTTGGATATAATAGATATAATAGATATTATAATTATCTTGATCCGCAATAAAAAAACGTTTCATATATGAAAAAAAAATTAGTTTTCTTCACTTTATTAGTGATAACGGTCATTCTGGTCTCTTACTCTTCGCGCGGTGAGACTTCTCTTGAGCAATCAAACATTTATGCTCTTACCAATGACACAACAGTTGTCACTGTACCATGTGTCCAGGCCGTATCTGTCTGCTACTTTATCTTGAAAGACACCTCTGGCACAGAATTCCTCGCTGAAACTCCTGGATTAAAGAACGTTGATTAAGCTTCGCAAGATTCAATGGTTCAATTAAAAGAATATCTTCTCCCTATAATATTGACTATCATTATAGGGGCATGCACTGATAGTAATAACGCTGAGGAATCGAGGCTGAGTCTCAAAGGAGAACAAATTAAGGTAACGCAAGGGGATCTGTATGTCGCAGATTTCCTTGCGGTAACGGATTCTATGATTGTGTTTTCATCATACGACAGAAACGGGAATGTCAAAGTCTACAAAAAAGACGATTGCACAATCTCAGAAAGTTACACAATCCTTCGCAAAGGACGCAGCGAGAGAGAGATCAATTTTGTGTTGCCAAAATTCATCGACAGGAATATAATGGCCTTTGATAAACATGGAGCGAACGGCATCAGCAAATTTCTAAAGGTCAAACTTAGTGTTGAAAAACCAATTAACTGGTCAGTCGAGCAAACAACCTGGCTGAACGACATCCAGACATTTGGTGATTTTACGGTCATAAATGACAGTACTATAATAGCCATAGCGGGTAAATGGAAAAGTAAAGAGATTCTAAGTAGCATTGATCTGAAAAATAATTTAAGAACACCTCTGACATTCTGGATAGAAGACAAACAGCAAGCACCAGATCAAAACAAGCAAGTCCTTTATTCTGCAAATGCCCAGATAGCTTTAAACTCAGATAGAACAAAATTGGTATACGCCTGTGGCGAAGGACGATTCATGGACATAATGGGATTTGATGGCCAGAACATTACCAGCCATAATGTGGTATTAAACATTCTCCCAGAGTATGTCTATAACGGTAGGAAGACGAGTATAAGAAACAAAGAATACCGTGGTATCAAAATAGCCACAACAGACCGATATATCTATGTGACATATTCAAACACAGTAGAAAACAAAGAATATAAAGGTTATCCTGGGTACTTTAAGGACAGAATTGATGTTTATGATTGGGACGGAAACATCATCCAGCGATATGAGACAGATCAACCTTTCTATAATTTCATCGTATCAAATGATGATTCATGTTTATACACATTGTCCCATGACAATGAGACAAAAGAGCCTACACTTCTATATTATAAACTATGAAAGTCGCAAGAATTACAAAATATCTTGCACTGTTCATGATAATGGCTATGATAAGCGCTTGTCATGATTTTACTCTTTCTTGGAAAGTAAGGATATTCAAGAACACAAAAATATGCTTCCCCGCCGAACTTCTAATAGTAAACAAAGGGATAATTAGTTCCACTAAAGGTGATATGTCAGGAAAAGAAACTCTGATTATTTATTACGATGAATCAGAATGTTCAGCATGCGTAATAAATCACTTGGCAGAAAGCGTTAATAAATATAAAACAATATCTAAAAGTAATGGATGCAATGTTGTCATTCTCTTCTCTCCTTTACCCGAAAATGCTCAGGAAGTTTTGATAAATCTTATAGATGCTCACCTAAATTTTCCTATTTATATTGACCAATACGGAGAATTCAGATCATTGAACCCAAGAATACCTGATGACAAAAGATTCCATAGCTTTCTTCTAAATAAGAATGGTTACCCAATTTATGTAGGGAATCCACTTAATAGCCAAAAGTTATTTGACATATTCATAAAAACACTTGAAACGTATTCCACTGAATAATCAGCAATTAATATGTTATTTAGACATCCGTACGGGAAGCGTTAAACATTACTCCACTCAAGAGTATCCTTAAGTGGAGTTATATTTTGTCAACGATTTAACTGGTGTAACCTATCGAACCGCAACCTTGTTGAGGAAGCACTGGATGGTGTTCTCCATTAGGCAGCAGATAGTCATCGGGCCGACTCCGCCAGGGACAGGGGTGATGACAGAAGCTTTCGGCTCGACGGAGGCGAAGTCCACATCACCGCAAAGCTTGCCGTTCTCGTCAAGGTCCATTCCAACATCGATCACGGCGGCACCGTCCTTGACCATATCACCGGTCACGAACTTGGCACGGCCTATGGCCACAACAAGGATGTCTGCCTGACGTGTGATTTCAGAAAGGTTCTTCGTCTTTGAATGACAGACTGTTACCGTAGCGTTCCTGTCAAGGAGAAGTTTGGTGATCGGGAGGCCGACGATCTGGCTGCGGCCGATCACGACAGCATTCTTTCCGGCAATCTCATAATTGGCATCCTCAAGAAGCCTTATGATTCCCATAGGGGTGCAAGGGACAACGCAGGAGGAGTTCGGTCTCTTCTGCCAAAGGGCAGCGGTGTTGAGCGGGTGAAAGCCGTCAACGTCTTTGGACTGGGCTATGGCCTCGATCACTTTCGGCTCGCTGATCTGCTTCGGGAGAGGAAGCTGGACAAGGATGCCGTCAACGGTGTCGTCAGCGTTGAGCTCGGCGATCTTGTCGAGGAGTACCTGCTCAGGGGTGTCGGCAGGCATCCTGACTGTGGTGTTCCTGATTCCTACCACGTCACAGGCCTTGGCCTTGTTCCTGACGTAGGTCTGGCTGCCGGGGTCGTCTCCCACCAGGATCACGACCAAATGAGGGACTCGGCCATATTTTGCAGGGAATGTGGCCACCTGCTCGGCCATTCGGGCCTTTAATCGGGCCGCTAAATCTTTTCCAGATATTGTCATAACATTTGTACCTCGCTAAAAGGTTATTACTAATTGAAAAAACTTATCTCATGTTCAAAGTGCCTACCACGACAATCTATTCACGTTACCCTCTCCCTAAATCCCTCCCCTCGGGGGAGGGGATGTGCTTAGCACACCCCTTAGGGCCTTTTTACGTTACCCTCTCCCTAAATCCCTCCCCTCGGGGGAGGGGATGTGCTTAGCACACCCCTTAGGGCCTTTTTACGTTACCCCCTCCCTAAATCCCTCCCCTCGGGGGAGGGACTTACTTTCACCCTTTCACCGCAAGCAGTGAAGAGGTGAGATTTATAACTACAGGACAAGGTGCCCGATGTCGGAACGGTAGAAGAGGTTGTCGCAGTGAATCTTACGGACGGCGGCGAGGGCTTTGTCACGGGCCTGGCGGAGGGTTTCACCGGAGGCGACCACCATCAGGACACGGCCACCGGAAGTCACCAGAGACTTGGCACCGGATTCCGGATCTGTGACCTCCCTGGTTCCCATCTGATAGATCCTGACCGACGGATCAGCCAAAGCCTCATCCAAACCGGAGATCGCAAAGCCTTTCTCGTAAGAGCCCGGATAGCCTTTCGAAGCCATCACAAAGCCGAGAGTCTGCTCGGAAGACCACTTGATCTCCGGCATAAGCTCGGCGGATGAAAGCCTTGCGCCCTCCACGGAATCAGTCCCCTCCGGAGCGTTCACCGACATTCCACCATCAGCGATGGCTGAGAATATGTCGTAGATGTCCGACTCCAGACGAGGCAGAACCACCTCAGTCTCAGGATCTCCGAAACGGCAGTTGAACTCGATGACCTTGATGCCGGACGGAGTCTTCATCAGGCCACCGTAAAGCAGCCCTTTGAACGAGCAGCCTTCGGCGACCATAGCGGCGGCAGTCTTCTTCATAATGTTCTCAAGGGCATATTCCTCATCCTCGGCGGTGATGACCGGAACCGGTGAATATGCTCCCATACCTCCTGTGTTAGGCCCTTTGTCTCCCTCGAACGCTCTCTTGTGATCCTGGGCGATGGCCAGAGGGAAGACCTCCTTACCGTTCACGAAGCACATGAACGAGAACTCGGGGCCGGTGAGATATTCCTCGACCACGACCTTGCCCTTGCCGAATTTGTCGTCAAGGAGCATATCCTTCAGAGCCACCTTGGCGTCGGAGAAGGTCTCCGGGATGACGACTCCCTTGCCGGCGGCCAGCCCGTCATATTTCAGGACAATCGGGAAGGTGTGTCTGCTGACATATTCAATGGCATCATCGTAGTTGTCGAAGGTCTTGAAGGCGGCGGTCGGAATGTCGTACTTCTCCATCAGCCGTTTCGCGAAATCCTTGCTGGACTCGATGCGGGCGGCTGCGGCGGAAGGTCCGAATATCCTCAATCCAGCCTTTTCGAAGGCATCGGCGATTCCGGCGGAGAGAGGGACTTCCGGCCCCACAACCGTCAGGTCAACACCGTGTTCCTTCGCGAAGTCCACAAGTTCGGGAATCTGTGTCTCCTTGAGAGGAACGCACTCGGCCTGGGCGGCGATCCCGGCGTTCCCAGGAGCGCAGAATATCTTGCCGACACGTCTGGAACGGCTCAAAGCGTCCACAATGGCGTGCTCGCGGCCACCGCTACCGACAACCAGCACGTTCTTGGTCAGGAAAGAGTCCAGCATTATCGTTTTGCCGTCACTCTTGTTCGTTGATTCGAAATGAAATACTCGCATAGAGATCAATTATTCACACTTACTAATCATTTAATATTCAATTATTTCAAGCATTCTCTTTAGTCGGAATCCACCAAAGGGAAACGGCTAACTCACTGATAATAAAGACTTGGCAGATAACATGCTGACTTTCAACGAAATCGTCATCTTCCTGGTTCTGTTTTCGGGACCACGAGTATGGCATTTTGCTTGATTGTCAAACAGTTATCCGCCACGAAGATGATATTAATGTTTGAAATGACGTTCTCCAGTGAAGACCATGGCGATGCCAAGCTCGTCGCATTTCTTGATGGAATCCTCGTCGCGGACGGATCCGCCAGGCTGCACGATGGCTTTCACGCCGTACTCGGCGGCCAGGGTCACGCAGTCATCGAACGGGAAGAACGCATCGGAAGCCAGCACGAGACCTGCCTTGCGGGCAGCCTCCTTAGGGTCAACAGGCACGCCTGTCTTGGCGGTTTCCTCCTCGGCCAAAGTGGCGGCGGCCTGTTTGAGAGCCAATTCGGCGGAACCTACACGGTTCATCTGGCCGGCTCCCACTCCGTAGATCATTCCGGCCTTGCCGACGGTGATGGCGTTGGACTTGACGTGCTTGACAATCCTCCAGGTGAAATTCAGATCGACAATCTGCCCTTCGGTCGGCACAGCCTCGGTCACAGTCTGCGAAGCGGTCACCGGTACGATTGTAAGATCTTGATTCTGAACCAGAAGCCCGCCGTTGACGCTGACACACTGCATCTGCTCCTTGACAGAGCCTTCCATATTCACTTTAAGGACACGCAGGTTCTTTTTGGCGCGGAGAAGCTCAAGGGCATCAGGTGCGAATGACGGAGCCATCACGATTTCAAGGAAGATCGGCTTGAGCAGCTGCGCAACCTCAAGGTTGACCTCACGGTTGAACGCCACGATACCTCCGAAGATGGAGGTCTTGTCTCCCTCGTAAACCTTCTTCCACGCATCCACGACATCGGTTCCAAGGCCGGCTCCGCACGGATTCATGTGCTTGAGGCCAACGGCGAAAGGCTCGTCGAACTCACGGACGATGTTGAGGGCGGCGTTGGCATCCTGGATGTTATTGTAAGACAACTCCTTGCCGTTCAACTGCTCGGCGGTGGCCAATGAATATGGAACCGGCTTCAGGGTCTTGTAGAACTTGGCCTGCTGGTGAGGGTTCTCACCGTAGCGGAGATTCTGGCAGATGTCATATTCAAGGAACAGCTTCTCCGGGAGACCGGCCTGGGCGCGCATATAGGTCGCGATCGCGCTGTCATATTCAGCGGTGTGGGTGTAGGCCTTGGCCGAGAGTTTGAGACGGGTCTCCGGGGTCGTGTCGCCAGTGGCCTTGATCTCGGAGATGACGGTCGCGTAGTCCTCCGGGTTGACTACCACTGTGACCGAGGCCCAGTTCTTGGCGGCGCTGCGAAGCATTGACGGACCTCCGATGTCGATGTGCTCCACGGCATCCTCCATCGTGACATCCGGTTTGGCGATCGTCTCACGGAACGGATAAAGGTTGACGCAGACGAGGTCGATCTTCTCGATTCCGTTGTCCTCTAATTGTTTCAGATGATCAGGAATATCCCTGCGGGCGAGAAGGGCCCCGTGGATTTTAGGATGAAGGGTCTTCACACGGCCGTCGCAGATCTCGGGGAATCCCGTGACATCGCTCACACTGGTCACAGGCAGACCTGCCTCTTTCAACATCTTCATTGTGCCGCTGGTGGAAAGGATTTCCCATCCGAGCGACACGAGTTCCCGGGCGAAACCAACGACACCCGTCTTGTCACTTACACTGATTAAAGCTCGCATAATATACGTTTCTCGCAGGCAGGCAATTACCTCGCAAAAAATTATCTCTCGTTCACGCGGCGATTGCCCACCGCACTTATTCACGTTACCCCTTCCCCGAATCCCTCCCCTCGTGAGAGGAACTTACCTCGCCTGTGGCGAGAATGGTACGGGGTTATCTTTCCATAATGCGCTTCAGATGACAGAGCATCAGCTTGCCGTCCGAGTCACGGAGGTGCATTCCGTTGCCCTCGCACCATTTCCAGTACTTGCAGTCGGCGCAGTCGTCTTTCCGCATCCAGCTCCGGTCACGGTAAGGTTGGAAGCGATGCTCCCAGACATCCATAAAATCATCCTCGCAGATGTTGCCCTGGTGATAGTCCGAACGGATGCTCGTGCAGGCGGAGATCGAACCGTCAACCAGCACGGAACCGACAGTAACACCGGCCTGGCAGGAATAGAAATGATCCCTCACATCACCCTCATAAGGGCCGAGGAAGCCTTCGCAACCATAACTGGCCTTGATCCTCCCCTCCTTTCTGGTCTCCTTGATGAAATCCAGCATCCCACGGAACATCTCCTGCGGGAGCTGAAGATCCGGATTCAAAGCGGCGCGGCCTTGCGGGAATATGGAGAAAAGCCTCCATTCCTTCAGTCCGAGTCCAATCAGAAATTCTTTCAGCTGAGGAAGTTGCGAATAGTTCCTACGATTTACACACGTCACGACATCAAAGGCTATTCCTGACCGGACAGCCATCCTGATCGTCTCAGCGGCACGCGTGAAACTGCCCTCACGCCCACGAAGCCAATCGTGGTTCTCCTCCAAGCCGTCCAGGCTGACAGTCATAGAATGAAGACCGGCTCCGAGGAGACGAGAGAATCTTTCCGCCGTCATCCCGAAGCCATTCGTAACCATTCCCCACGGAAATCCACGGGAATATATTCCTTTGCCGCATTCCTCCAAGTCCGCGCGCATCGTCGGCTCTCCGCCGGAGATGATGACGAAAACCTTGTGGGGATCCGTCTTGGCGGCGATGGAGTCCAGCACCTTGAAGAAGTCCTCCTTCGGCATGTCCGGAGTGGCGGCGACCTGCTTGCAGTCGCTTCCGCAATGCTGGCAACGGAGATTGCATCGGAGCGTACATTCCCAGAAGAGCTGCCTCAGAGGATGTTCCTCCTCCTGAGACTTGCGCATCGACCTTGCGATGTCAAGCGCGATTCTTCTTCTGATCGAAAGTCCGTCCATCCGTTACTCGCTCTTCTTCAAAGTCTTTGTGCCTTTAAGAGCAAACTCGCCCTCGTACCAGTTGCCGCTGCCGCCTTTCAGTTTCTCAGCCGTGACTGTCAGACTGTCCCGCTTGAAAGAGCCGTTGGCATCTCCGTCAACGTCATCGAAATAGAACTTGACCTCACTCATCGGCCAAACCCCATCATAAGCACCTACAGCCTTTCCGTTCTCGTCGGTGAAGAGAGTGTCTTTGTCGTAAGTCAATTGTTTTGAAGGAACGACGCGGATGCCTTTGATTCCCTTTCCGCTTTCGTCCAAAACCGTCAGATCGACCTTGAAATCACAGGATGGCACACCGTACTCACAACGATTACTCCAGATGTTGTCTTCACAGCCGGAGAATCCTAGCATCGAGAGCAGTGCCGGGCCGATGGCCGCGGTCAGTTTAGCAAATGATTTTTTCATAATTCTGAAGCTTTAATCATTTCAACCAAATCCTGCTATTTCAAATTCCTTGCAGCAAAAATCACAAAAAATCCGCCACGACTGACTAAAGCAAATGAATATCCACACCCGGCTTGTCGGTCACGCGGCCGATGACGGTCGCCTTGTCCCCGTAGCCGGCGAGGATGTCGATGGCCTTCTGAGCCTCGGACTCATCCAAAGCCAGAACCATTCCGACCCCCATGTTGAATATGTTGAACATCTCCCTGTGGGGGATGTTGCCGTACTTCTCCAGGAAGCGGAAGATCGGAAGGATCGTCCAGGAACCTTCCTGAACCTCGATGCCCTGGCCTTCACGGAGGATTCTCGGGATGTTCTCGTCGAAGCCGCCGCCGGTGATGTGGGCGACTCCGTGCACGTCGCAGTTGCGGATCACGTCCAGAACCTGCTTCACGTAGATCCTGGTCGGTGTCAGGGCGACAAGGCCGAGCGGCTGGTCGGACTCCAGTTCAGGATAGACCTTGAACAGATCCAGATTATTGTCGGAGAAGATCTTGCGCACGAGGCTGAATCCGTTGCTGTGGACTCCCGTGGAGGCGATTCCAACGAGGACATCCCCGGCCTTTACCTTCGTGCCGTCGATGAGTCTGGATTTCTCCACGACACGTGGTGAAAGCCCGCGATGTCATATTCACCATCCTCGTACATTCCAGGCATCTCGGCGGTCTCTCCGCCCACGAGGGCGCATCCGGCCTGACGGCATCCGTCAGCGACTCCGGCGACAATCGCCTCTACGACCTCCGGACGGGTCTTTCCCTGGGCCACATAGTCAAGGAACACAAGCGGTTCCGCTCCCTGGGCCAGAACGTCGTTCACACACATCGCCACGGCGTCGATGCCGATGGTGTCGTGCTTGTCCATCGCGAACGCCAGCTTGAGCTTAGTGCCGACTCCGTCCGTCCCGCTGACCAGGACCGGTTCCTTGATGTTCAGTTTTGAAAGATCGAACATTCCTCCGAACGCTCCGATGTTTCCCATCACGCCGAGCTCTGTCGGTCGACGCCACGTGTTTCTTGATCCTGCGCACAACGTCGTAGCCCGCCTCAAGGCTCACGCCCGCCTTCTCGTAATCAACTGCCATAATATATGATTCCTATCATCTCTCGCAAGTAGGTAATTACTTGTTGAAAAAAAACTTTATCTCACGTTCGCAGGTGATTACCCACCCACCATCATTTACGTTACCCCTTCCCTAAATCCCTTCCCTCGGGGGAGGGACTTACTTTCACCTCAAGCGGTGAAGAATTATCACTTTATATTCTTTTATAAATATAATCATTCAGTTGGTCTGCCTATATTCTTCCAACTAAAATTTATGTTCCTCGTTGACCTCCTCGATGCTGGAGTAGAGGGCGGTCGGGTAGTTGCCGTTGAAGCAGGCAAGGCAGAGGTCGGTGCGGTGGTGACCGGCCTCGAAAAGGCCCCCTCCTCAGAAAGGAACGCCAACGAGTCGGCCTCGATGGCCTGACGGGCCTGCTCCAGGTTTCTGGAATAGCAAAGCAGCTCCTTGTGGGTGGACATATCCACACCATAGAAGCACGGATTCTTGATCATCGGCCTGGCGATCCTCATGTGAACCTCTTTCGCTCCGGCCTCGCGCAGCATCCTCACGATTCTTGAGCGACGTGGTTCCGCGCACAATCGAGTCATCCACCAGGATGATCCTTTTGTCCTTGACGATGCTCCTGACCGGCGACAGTTTCATCTTCACACCTTTGTCCCTCATCTCCTGCGACGGCTGGATGAAAGTCCTGCCGATGTAGCGGTTCTTGATGAGTCCCATCTCGTTAGGAAGTCCGCTAGCCTCGGCGTAACCGGAGGCGGCGCTCAGGCTGGAGTCCGGAACCCCGACCACGATGTCCGCGTCCACGTGCGACTTCCGGTAGAGGATCTTTCCGCTCTCTTTCCTGAAAGAATGGACGTTACGGCCTTCGATGTCGCTGTCCGGGCGGGAGAAGTAAATATATTCCATGGCGCACATCGCGTGACGCTGGTAGTCTGAATATTTCTGGCTTCTGATGCCGTGGTGGTCGATCGTGACCACCTCGCCCGGCTCCACGTCGCGGACAAACTCCGCACCCACGACGCTGAACGCGCAGGTCTCGCTGCTGAGGACATAGCCGTCGCCGATGCGCCCGATGGACAGAGGCCGGAGGCCGTACTTGTCCCTCATCGCATAGATCCTGTGATTGGTCATCACCATAAACGCAAAAAGCCCCTTCAATCATATTCAGGGCCTCCATGATAGGGATGATTCTCGGGCTGTTCCTTTCGACCGGCTCCTTCTTGATGAGGTGGGCCAGGATCTCGCTGTCGGATGTGGACTGGAAAAGGCTGCCGCGGTCCTCCAGATATTTCCTCAACTGCGCGGAATTCACCACGTTACCATTGTGGACAAGGGCGAAATCACCACTGTTGTGCCTGAAGAGAAACGGCTGGACATTCTCGATGCCGCCACCGCCATGAGTGGAGTAGCGCACGTGGCCGACCGCCATATTTCCGTTGAGAGATCCGAGATTCTCGCTGTTGAAGACTTCGGTCACGAGCCCGAGTCCCTTGACCCGGTGAAGTTCTCCACTATCGTTGACCGAGACGATTCCGCAGCCTTCCTGGCCGCGATGCTGAAGGGAATGGAGACCGTAGTAGGTCACCTCGGCGGCGTGGGGGACTCCCCAGACACCGAACACCCCGCATTCTTCTTTAAGTTCCTTTGAAAACATATTCCTTTCGCGGACTAAGTAATCATTAAAAAGTAACTTGAACAATTTGTATATCTTTATGGTCTATATTTCTTTTCTCATCAGTCATGTGCCATCGGCACGCTACTTCTTCCAAAAGAAATCTATCCTAATAAATCTGACACAAAATTTAGTTCAACTTATTTTTTAACGCTTACTAAAAAGCACAAATATAACGAATTATTCGCCTTGGGAAAAGAAAAATCCGTGAGGTGAATCATTCTTACTTTCCCTCACGGATTAAACCGTTCTTTATAAATATTTCTGAGCAGATCAATAAGTCACCTGCTCCGACGCGTCGCTCTCGGAGTTAAGCTCACTTATGGCGGTCACCAGATAGGTTCCTTTCGACGGAAGGCTGAACTTCTTGTCCTTTGTCGTCCCGACCAATGTCGCCTTCTTCTTGGTTCCGTCCAACTTGTAGACGGCGAACATCGGGCCCGCGCCGGTCCAAGTCAAGGCGGAGCCATCGACTTTCACCCCTGTCGGAGCGTCCGGTTTCTTCTCGTCAGCGGCAAGAAGGTACGGAATCAGAGTCTTTTTGTCCCGAACGCTCCCTTGACAGCGTCCGTTATCCCGATCTTATTTTCCGTCAAGCTTTTGGCACTGTACAAGAGAGCACCCTCAACACGTTTGATCTGGGCGGCGTAGTTGTACTGGCTGTAGAACGAGGACGTGGTCTTGAAATCCGGATTGGAAGCGTCCGAAGCGAAGTTGTAGATCCCGTAGCCTGCCATCAGATGGCTCTTGAACGCATTGTCAACGAACCACTTGATCCTTGTCTGGAATGTTACGACACTATAGTACAACTGAGGGATAATCACATCAATCAATCCGTTGCGGGTCCAAGTGGCGACATCGGCGAACAAAGCGTTGTAGTTGTTGTTGTCATAGTTGCCTTGAGGGCTGACGGAGAAAATCACTTCCGGACGGGTCTGGACAATCACATTATGGATCTTTTCGATCGCCTTGGTGACATTGGCGCGGCGGAAATCCTCGATCTTTGAATATCCAGTACCATATTTGGCATATTCAGCAGCATCATTCAGAGACTCTCCTTTTTCCAATGACGGATAGAAATAATCATCCATGTGAAGGCCGTCCACATCGTATTTTGTGATGATCTCCTTGACAATGGCGGCGATCCTGTCCTGAACCTCCGGCAGAGCCGGATTATAGACACGGATCTTGTTGTAGTCCTTGACCATCGAGGCTGGAATCTTAGGATCCAATGCTGGAAACTCAGCCGAGGCGGAACCTCTCGTCTCGACACGGTAAGGATTGATCCAGGCATGGAACTGCATCCCGCGGGCGTGGGTCTCGTCAATCAGGAACTTGAGGACATCGTAGCCAGGATTCTTGCCCGGCTCGCCGGTTATGGTCTTGCTCCAAGGCTCATACTGAGACTCATAGTAAGCATCAGCCTTGGACCGGATCTGAAAGAACACAGCATTGATGCCGCACTCCTGGAACAAGTCAAGGTAGTCCGTGTACTTCTTCTTCTGTGAGGCCTCGTCGTGCGCGCCCATAGGCCAGTCCAGTTCCCAGACAGTGGCCACCCAGACACCTCTGAGTTCCTTCCTCGGAAATTCGACCTTGACCGGATCAGTCGTGCCACCGCCTCCGGTGCCTCCTCCGCCAGTGGAGCCGCCAGGCTTAAAAGGTTGTTCTTCCTTTCCGCAGGCGAAGAAGGCCACACTCAGAAGCGTGTACAAAAATATTCTTGCTAATCTTTTCATTTCCGCACCGATCAGTCGTCAAGAGCCACCTTTATCGGGAACTCGCAGATCGCGAATCCAGAGTCGCATCGGGCGGCGAACAGGTAAAGCTTGCTGTCCTTTCCTTCCGCGTCCTTCTCGATGTAATAATTAAGATTTAGTTCCCGGAGAGATGCTCTTGCCGCCACCAAGGATGAATGAATATACCGGCTTGCGGTCACCTTCCTCAAATTTGGCAAGGCAGTCAGTCAAGGTGTCCCCTCCCTTCGTGATGTCATAGACGTTCATCGTCGGAGTCACGTCCTCGGTTCTGCCGGCGGTCATTGTGACCAGATAGCGTTCGTCATTGAAACTGATTATCTGGCAGGCGGTTGACTGCGCAGGGACACTGGTGGACTTCAGGGAATACTGTACGGACATCGATTCGTCCACAATCTTTGGAGCCATATAGATTCCGCCGAAAATGTAGCTGTCGGTTCCCCAAATCCTGTTGACAGTAATGTAGGAGTTAGCCTTGGAGTCTGAGCCAAGAACCGTGGCGCTGGCAGGATCGATCTCCTTCCAGTTCCTGATGGTGAACCTCAGGACATCCGTGGAGCCGTTGTTACCGAAGAATACATAACCGTTACCGTTCTCGTCAAGATTGAACGAGGCGTTGTCACCGTGCCTTGAGTTGGCGCCGTCGATTGTGTCAAGCGTCACATTCAGAATCACTTCCGGAGCGGAAGCCGGAGTCTCGTAGTAGTAAATCTTCAATGGTGACCATTTGCCGCCACCTGAAAGGTTGCTCACATAAGTGTGGCCCTTGATCACGGCTCCGCTATGAATCGGGAATGTTCCGCCTGTCACACCTTCGTTGTTCAGCATAATCGGTTCGATCTTGCCTTCCTTCAGGTCGGAGACCTTCAGCAGATGAGGATTCGTGCCACCCTTTCTGGAGACCACGAGTACATATTCACCGTCAAATCCGGCCCAGCGGGTAGTTCCTGAGTTGAAGTGCTCGTAGGTGTTGTTGGTGGCGGCGCAGAAGCCGTAGGTCTTCACCTTCTCCCAATCAGCGCCAAACACAGGAACCTTCTTCCTGACACGGATAAAGTAGTCCTTGTAGCGGTTGTGGTTCTTGATCCTGAGGATCTGTGTCTTCTCCGTGGTCTCCTCGTCCATAGAGAAATCAAACACATCGCTCTCAAGGACCGCGCCCTCGGAGAGCGTGGCCTTAACCTTCAGCTGGGAAAAGTCCGTCTCCGGGACTATTCTCTTGAAGTCAATCATCTTGTTGTACTCGTCGATGCGTCCCTCCATCACGGTCGCGCCGTCGGCTCCCGCATTGACAATACTGATCGCCGAAATCTCCGTGTCGTACGGCTGCTCAACCTGGCTCGGCAGTTCTTTCTCACAAGAGACAAAGCCTAAGACCAGCAATGCGAGGGAGAGTCTTATTATCTTTTTCATATTATCTGTCATTCTGATTATCAGTCATTAATTCGATGATTCAGGCCAACCCTCCGTCTGGGTGAGCTTGTAGCCTTTGTTGGAATAGTCCGTGATGGTGTTGGAACCGACCGGAGTGAGATAAGGGTTGATGTTCGGAACATTGAGGAAAGGAAGCCTTCCCTTGTTCTCGGCCGGATAAAAGAATCCAACCATCTTGGCTCCGTTCTTACCATCGAAGGTGATGAGGTCACCTGACGCTGTCATCACCCGGATCTTGCCTTTGTTGTCGGCAACGAGGTCATCCGGACATTCGGCAGGGAAATTCACCCATGTGCCTGAAAGCAGGTCAGCATTGGCGTCCGTGTCCATATATTCAAGTTTCTTCCACCTTCTGAGGTCGATGATCCTTGAGTGTTCGAAAGCGAACTCCATCCTGCGCTCACGCCTGATCTCCCAAAGGAGAGCCGGGACATCGGAATCCCTCGACGGATCGTCAGGAAGAGCGGCCAGTTCCATCGGCGCGGTCTTCTGAACTCCTCTTTCGACTGCTTCCTGAGCGAGAGGACGGTTGCGGATCTTGTTGACGGACAGATCGATGTCTTCCTGTGTCACAGAACCGGCGCCGAGAGTGGAAAGCTCAGCCTTGGCCTCGATCCAGTTCAGAAGCACCTCGGCGTACCTGAGGACAGGATAGCCGTTGAGGTTGTTCACGGAAGTGTACTCCACATCCGGCGCGCCCCCCTTGACCTCAAGATACTTCAAGGCCGAACGAGGGATGAACTTGACCGGATACAGGTAGCAACTCTTGGACTTGACCGTCGGCTTATGGTAGAATGAAGCCTCAAAGCGGGAGTCTCTGGTCTTGATAAGGTTGGCCAGGGAGAAATCCTTGGAGTTCTCCACAGACGAAGTCTGCCAGTCCTTACCGTCGACACATACGAAAGACTTGATGAGAGAGAGGTTCGGGCCGACAGATCTGGACTCACTCACATTGCTGTAGGAGGCGACGCAATGGGTCACACCCTGCGCGGCGTCATATTTCCTGTAAAGGATAACGTCCTTGCTGGATGATAGATCCTTGGAGCCGAACAGCGAACGGAAATCAAGCGTGATGTCGTACCTCCCGCTGTTGATCACGATGTCCGCCGCGGAGACCGCCAGGTTGAAGAACTTCGTGGCCTGCGTAGGATTGTTGTAGTAATACTTCTGCCAGCTGCCTTACGTACAGAGCCCAGCGGGACACGAGCGCAGCCGCCACATAGCGGTTGATGTTCTGCGCGCCGTCATTGAGTCGGATGTTCGCAAGAGCATATTCAAAGTCCGCATAGACATTGTCCATCACCTCGTTTCTCGGAGTCCTGTCCTTATAGAGGTCATCCAAGTCGGAGGTCTTCACAACATGGTCATAGTAAGGGACATCCCCATAGGTGTTGACAAGACGGGCGAACTCCAGACCCCTGTAAAGCCGGGCGATTCCCATCCAGTGGGAATATTCCTCTGCCGAAAGGATGTCCTTCATCCTGCTGTCGATCCTGTCAACCATGATGTTGGCCCGGCGGATCCACTTGTAGTTGCCATCCCATCCGGTCGAAGTAGGCACGGCACGGGTAAACTGAGCCTGGGTGGAATAGTTCACAACGTCATCGTTGAACGTGTAGTCAAGCAACGGAGCCGAGGAGTGTGTCCAGCCAGTTCCATAACCCTCGAAATAGTGAAGATAAAAACTGTTGGAATAGAGACGCACTTTTTCGGCGCTGACCCAATATGACTCGTCCTCCGCAACGGTCGGGGACGGACGGTCAAGAACCTCGTCACAGGCGCTGAAAAGCAGCGCAAGTCCTGCGATTACTGAAAATATCTTGAGTTTCATAATCTTTGCCATAATTTAGAAGGTTAACTGAAGACCAACCGAGGCCGACTTGAAGGTAGGGGTACCCACACCGGTTCTCGTCAGGTTGTAGCTTGTGGTGTTGAACATTGAGTAGCCCGTGATGGCCTCAGGATCGATCGGCAATCCTCTGAGATGGTCGAAGGTGAAGAAGTTCTCAAGCGAGACGTAAGCCCTCACCTGACTGAGGCAAACCTTCCTCAGAAGCTTCTGCGGAAGCGAGTATCCAAGAGTGATGTTCTTGATTCTGAGGTAGGCCATATTCAGCAGATACTTGCTCTGCACCTGCATCGTGAAGCCGGTGTTGGCTCCGTCGAGGTTCCATGCCCTTGGATAGAAAGCGTCGGTACGGTCCTCCCTCCAGTAGTCCGTGGTGAATGTCTTAGGAAGAGCGCCTTCCTTTGCGCTGTAGCCCGGGATGGCGAGATGGCCGCCTCCCCCAGATCTTACGCTGGCCTATTCCCTGGAAGAAGATGGAGAAGTCGAATCCCTTCCAATCTGTGCCAAGCCTGAAACTATACTCGTAGCGAGGGGTTGTGTTGCCGATCACCACGCGGTCTCCAGGATCTCCGTTCGTGCCGGATCCGGAAGAGATGTAGCCATCTCCGTCAATGTCCACGAACTTCACATCGCCAGGGGGGCTGCACACAAGCTTGTCACCGTTCTCGAACTGAACCTGATAGACGGGGTATTTCGCGGTCTGCTTGTTGGTGGAGTGGATCGTGCCCCGGTAGATCACGTTGACCCTTTCGATCCTGCCGTCAGCACCATAGACGAAATCGTCCTTCTGGAAGAGACGATCCGTGACATAACCGTAGATGTCACCCATAGCGGCGGCTTTGTCGAGTAGGCGTTGCTGAGCAGACGATCCTCCCAAGGGGTCTCCCAGTCCGCGCCTTTTGTGATCTTGGTCGTGGCGTCGGCGAGGGAAGCGGTAAAGTTGATTCCAAGGCCATTGGAGAACCTCGTGGCTGAAATCGAACGCGATTTCCCAACCGTTGGTGCGGAGGTTGCCGTAGTTGCCCTTAGGCGCGGAGTCTCCGAGTGTCGAAGGAAAGGGTCTCAGGGGATGATCATATTCTTGGTGTCCCTGCGGTACCAGTCGAAGGTGAGACCGATGCGGTTGTCCCAGAAGCGGAGGTCCGTTCCGAAGTCAAGGGTCTCGATCATCTGCCAGGTTATGTCGCTGTCCACAAGCGAAGGTGTGTCGTATTTGGTGACTTTCTGTCCGTTGCCGCCGATCCAAGAGGACTGTCCGCCCGCAAGGATTGATTTGTAGAGGTTGCTGGAGACAGACTGGTCGCCGACGCTACCCCAGGAAGCCCTGATCTTACCGAAGCTCAGAACCGGCTTCACAGGCTCAAGGAAACTCTCGTTTGTGAATATCCAGCCGGCGGAGAATGACGGGAACCATTTCCACTGAAGGTCTGTCGGGAACTTGTGCGAGCCGTCACGGCGAAGGTTCGCCTCCACGAAATACCTGTTGCCGAACGAGTAGTTCACACGGCCGAAGAAGCCAAGCCTACCAGACCAATCCCTTGACCCGTCGGCAAACTGGTCTCCGGTGGCGGTGGCGAACTGAGGGTTGTCCGGGACGGTGAGACTGTTCTTTCTTACCGTGTAGGAACTCCACTTGCCGGCCACCAGGTTCATACCGAGCATGAACTTGAAGTCGTGACGGTTGTCCTCGCCAAGGGCGAGGTGGTAGGTCGTGTAGGCATTGATGGTGTTGTTGTCATCGTTGCGCGAGTAATTCCCGACATAGTCGGACCCCTCGCGGATGTTGGAATTGAGGTACCTTTGACAGGGAAGGTGTAGGCCGGCATTCCTCCGGACTCGACAACCTGCCCCTCCTCGTTGACATAGACCTGACTGCCGTTCTCCACCCAGGCTGTCGGGGAGTACCAGTGCTGTCCGGCCTCGAAATAGACCACGGAATTGTTCCTGTCGGTCATCTGCCTGTCATAGGTGTAGTCAAACTGGAAGTTCCAGTTCTCGGTGAAATTGATGGTCATACCGAGATTCATGTTGAAGTACTTGTTCCTCAGGCTGTCTGTGTTGCCTGCCATCATCTCGTACGCCGGTTCCTGCAGATAGTGGTCCCTCTCCATAACTCCGATCGGGAAGAGAGGACTCCAGCGGTAGAGATAAAGCCAAGGGTCAGCCGAGGTCGTACCCACTCCCGGATACCGCTTGTAACGGTCCGAATAGATGGCGCTGGCGCGAAGAGTGAGATACTTGTTGACCTCGCTGGTGAATCCGAAGGAAGCGTTGTACCTCTTGAAATCATCCACCTTGGCCGGCTTTGTCATGCCGCTCTGGTCAAGATAGCCAAGACCGATGTTGAAAGACGTATTGTCCTTCGAGCCGGTCACGGAGAGGTTGTGGGTCATGGAAGGAGCCCACTCGCGTACCATCGCCCTGACGCCGTCATAGAGACGGTAGCCGTACTTGTTGGCTCCATCGTAGTACCAGTCGCGACCGTAAAGGATAGGATCGTTCCAGGCAACCGTGTCGCCATATTTCTCCTGCCACTGGCGAGCCTTCTCAAGGCTGTTCTCGTCGATTCTCCAGAAACCTCCGGCCGGCATCGGAGACTCTCTGTTCAACTGGGCGTCGTAGGTATATTCAAGAGCCTCGATCCCGCCGATGTTTATTTCCTTGGCAGGGTTCTGCCAAGAGAAGTTGTTTGAATATGACACCTGAAGTTTCGGGCCGCGGGTGCCGTTCTTGGTTGTGATGAGCACAACGCCGAACGCGGCCTTTGAGCCATAGATCGAGGCTGAGGCGGCGTCCTTGAGCACGGTGATCGATTGAATGTCATTAGGATTGACAAGCTGGATGCTCGGAATCTCCACGTTGTCCAAAAGTATCAGCGGAGAGCTTCCTCCATTGATGGAGCCGATCTGGCCACGGATCTTGATGAGAGGATCCGAACCGACCTCGCCGGTAGGGATGACGATGTTCATTCCCGGAACAGCGCCCTGAAGTCCACGGCCGACATCTGCGATAGGGCGGCTCTCCAAAGTCTTTCCGACATCGACCGAGGCGACCGCACCGGTGATGTCGGCTCTTTTCTGAGCTCCGTAGCCGACCACCACAACCTCGGAGAGGACCTCGTTGTCTTCCTTCATCATAATTGTCATCCCGTTCCTGGCCGTGACAATGACATCCTGATAGCCAAGACAGGAAACCTTGAGAGACGCGCCATTCGGCACGTTGATTGAGAATCTACCATCAACATCAGCGACGGTCCCGTTGTTTGTTCCTTGCTGGAACAAGCTGGCGCCGATGACCGGCTGCCCGTTCTGGTCAACTATACGGCCTTTGATGTCGATGTTTTGTTGAGCGGTCACTTCTGCCTGAACGGCGGAAGGTGTTTCAGCGGTTGCCTTATGACACGGCACCGTCAAGAAGCAGGCCACGACAATGGCGGCGGCTCCGCTTGACAAGTTAAAATTTCTTGCAAATCTGTCCATAAACAGGTCGACTTGGTTACTGTTATTGTTATTAATAGTTTGCAATATAAGCAAAAACCCTCATCTGACAAAAAATATTAAGAGAGAATGACTAAAGAACCTTAGTCATCCTCTCTTTAGTATAAGGTAAATCCCGTATTTCCGCACCCTATACACCCTTGGACCTGAAAACCGGGATTTTACGCACCCGAGTGCCGGCGGGACCTAACCGTAAATGTCCCTCAGCACAGCCAGCGAGCGCACATTGACGGAAGACTCTGTGTGATGCTCGATGTACTTGAGGATGCACTCGGCGATCTCGTTGCGGTCGGAGCCTCTTAGAGGAAGCAGCATCGCCTCGCCGAAAGAACTGGTCAGCAGGGACTTGATGTGGTCGAGATGCTTGCCGGAGAAAGGAGCCAGATCTATCGTGTCGGGATTGAAACCGAGGACGGCGCAGAGCTCCAGCAGGAACCAAAGGTGGAAATTGGCGAAGTCGCTCTGCAGGGCATCAAGCGTCAGTATGGATCTCTTCAGCCAATCCATCAGCCCATCCTCGTTCGTCTGGTCCTTTATCACCCGGAACAGCACCTCACTCATAAAAAGTGTCATCGTGTTCTTATGAATATTCCCGCGCACGCCCACGAGAGGGTTGACGCTGACGAAGTTGCGGGCGAACCAAAGATCCGACTTCGGGTTCCGGGTGACCTCCGCCTCAAGAATATTCAAGGGCAGGAAAAGGGCCATCGCCGTCTTGGGACTCACCTTCACAAGGAAGCCCCTCCTTCCATATTCCCGACTGATCGTGTGCAGGACGATGGAATTCTCGCCGACCTTGGTGTGGCCGATGACTATGAGTTCAGCCTTTTCGCGCATCTGGCAACAACTTGCATCTTTTCCGGCAGCTTATTTTTGCCGCCCGTTAAGCCACTGTGCCATCGCCCGGAGCGCCTTGCCTCGGTGCGAGATTTCGTTCTTCTGCTCCTCCGTGATGTCGGCGGCGGTGAGTCCAGGATATTCATCAGGTATGAATATAGGGTCGTAGCCGAAGCCTCCCCTGCCGGACTTTTCCCGGGCGATCGTGCCTTCCATCGTGCCTTCGAACTGATGGACCTTCCCGTTCAGAATGAGGGTAACGACGCTGCGGAAACGCGCCCTGCGGCTGACCTCCCGCCCGGTCGCCTCCAGTGTAGCAAGTTCGGCCAGCACCTTGTCCATATTCAGGTTGAAGTCCTTGGACGGTCCCGCATAACGTGCCGTATAGACTCCAGGCGCGCCGCCGAGGGCATCCACCTCCAGCCCCGTGTCGTCCGCGAAGCAGTCGCAACCCTTTCTGTCGTAAATATACCGCGCCTTCTGGAGCGAGTTCTCCTGAAGCGTCTCCCCCGTCTCCGGGATGTCCTCCGTAATCCCGAAATCCGCCGGAGTCACCAGCTCGAACCCTTCCCCCAGAATCTCGGAAGCCTCCCTTAGCTTCCCCCGGTTGCCCGTCGCGAAAACTATTTTTGTCATATATCGAAAATCTATTTCTGACTGTAAACTTACATAAATATCTACAAAATACGATATTTTCTTATCGCAACGCCCAAAACAACCCCGAAAGGGATGATTTTCCTGTAATTTTATTATATTTGTACCCTAACGGGATTAATAATCGAGTTTATTATGAACATCGGAGAACATATTCGTGATAAGAGGAAAACTTTCGGGCTGACCCAGGTCGAGCTGGCAAAAAGATCCGGGGTAGGAATCAGGTTTGTCCGGGAACTGGAAAACGGCAAGAATACTGTACAATTGGACAAAGTCAATCAAGTGCTAAGACTCTTTGGAGAAGAACTTCAAGCACATAAAATCAATGAATGATGAAAAAGGCTGACATTTACATCGACGACACTTTCTGCGGGGTTCTGACAGAGGATTCCGAGGGCTATCACTTTTCTTATGACGGCGAGTATCTGAAATCCGTCAGTGCCAAGGCCATCAGCCCGACAATGCCGCTGACTGAGACCGAATATTCAAAAGAAATGATGTTCCCGGTCTTCGATGGGTTGATTCCTGAGGGATGGCTCCTTGACATAGTGCACAAATCCTGGAAAATAGATCCGAGAGACAGGATGTCACTATTGTTGGCTTGCTGTAAGGACTGCATCGGAAACATCAGCGTAAGAGAACATTATGGAGACAGGTAATAAATGCCTTTGCTGCGGAAAGGCTCTAAAAAAGAAGGAGAAAAGGGGATATCATTCCTCGTGCGCCAGAAGGCTGTTTGGATGTGTTAAAGTACCTATATTACCATATTCAAGAGACAACATTCCTGAGCTGGCGTTGGAAGTCATAAAATCCAGCACTTCCGTGACTGGCGTCCAGGCTAAATTATCATTGGATATCAATAAAGGAGGACGCAACGAGGAAGATAGACTGACAATTGTGGGACTGTGGGGTGGATATATTCTCAAGCCACAAAGTCCTGTCTATAAATCGATGCCGGAGTTAGAGAATGTAACGATGAATATGGCGGAAGCCGTCGGGATCAGCACCGCCAGACACGGATTGATCAGGATGTCAGACGGTGAACTTGCGTATATCACCAAGAGGATGGACAGAGGGTCGAAAGGGGAGAAATACTCAATGCTGGATATGTGCCAACTTACAAACAGACTGACAGAACACAAATACAGAGGCTCCTATGCACAACTTTCAGATGTTGTAAAGAGATACTCATCCGCTCCGCTTCTGGATGTCCAACGCTTCTGGGAAATTGTGTTATTCTCGTGGATCTCAGGCAATTCAGATATGCACTGCAAGAATTTTTCACTGATTTCGACAAATGGCTCCGACTACTGTCTGTCACCGGCATACGATCTTCTCGCCGTACTGTTGACAGGAATCGAAGACAACGATGAATTAGTCTTGCCTTTGACTGGCAGCGGAGTTGAAGACAAAGGCGGCATCGCCGGATTTGGAAGAACAGAATTCGAAGAGGCGATGACAGCGGCAGGAATCGATGGCAAAGTCTGTGGATGGATTATCGACAAAATGATTTCAAACAAGCAACGTTGGTTTGAAGTTCTTGATGTGTCCTTCCTTTCCGATATATTGAAAGAAAAATACAAATCACTTATAGAAGAAAGGCTGTCAAGACTAAAATAGACATATCTTTCGGAAAATGCTTAAATTTGCGAGGTTGGCACGGGTGTTGCGCTCGTGCTTTGGCTTCGCCACGAGGGCGGAGCGGAGATATTCAGGAATATATTCAAAGAATATGAAGATTAAATCATTGATAGCGGCTTCGCTGGCGGTAGTGGTCAGCACCGCGGCGTTCGGGCAGTCACAAAGTTTCAAGCTCGGGAAATGGACCGAAATCCAGAACTCTATACTCAAGGAGCTTAACCGCTCTTACGTGGATTCTCTTCCTGTGGACAGGGGATCGAAAGGGCCGGCATCAACGCGATGCTGGAGAGCCTGGATCCTTACACTGTTTACATTCCGGAGGAGGAGAACGAGGACCTTATGATGATGATCAACAAGTCCTACGTCGGCATCGGTGCGCTCATCTACAAGCCGGAGAAGGACGGGAACGTCATCATCAACGAGCCTTACAAAGGGTCACCGGCGGAGAAGCATGGATTGAGCTGCGGTGACGAGATTATGGAGATCGACGGGCAGAGCACCCACGGACTGACCAGCCAGGAATGTTCCGACAGGATGAAGGGCAAGCCTGGCACGACAGTCAAGTTCAAGGTGCTGAAGGTGCGGCCAAAGGAGGTTGTGGACATCATCGTCACACGCGAGAGGATCCATCTTCCTGACATTGAATATGCCGGGATGCTCAACGACACTACCGGGTACATCTACCAGAGCGGCTTCACGGAGAACGTCTCCGGAGAGTTGCGGAACGCCTTCCTGAAACTCAAGAAGCAGGGTATGAAGAAACTGGTCCTCGACCTTCGCGGCAACGGCGGCGGACTGATGAGCGAGGCTGTGGGCATCGTGTCCCTCTTCGTGCCGAAAGGCTCGCTGGTAGTCTCATCGAAAGGCCAGGCAGCCGGCACCGAGACACAGTACAAGACCACTTCCGAACCGATCGACACCCGGATCCCTATCATCGTGATGGTGGACTCCGGTTCCGCCTCATCATCGGAAATCGTGACCGGAGCGCTCCAGGATCTTGACAGAGCCACGGTCATGGGCACAAGGACCTTCGGCAAGGGACTCGTCCAGAGCATTCGCCCGCTCCCTTACAACGGGCAGCTGAAAGTCACCACGGCGAAGTACTACACCCCGTCAGGCCGCTGCGTCCAGGCGATCGACTACTCGCACCGCAACGAGGACGGCAGTGTCGGGTATATACCTGACTCACTGACACACGAGTTCAAGACCGCCCACGGCAGGACGGTGCGTGACGGCGGCGGCATCACCCCGGACGTCACCATCGAGGGACACGACTACAGCCGCCTGACATATTCACTCGTATATTCAGGGATCATTCAGGAATATGCCCTTGATTATGTCCGTGAGCACGCCGATGCTGACGAGGATTTCCATCTTGCTGACAAGGACTGGGACGGGTTCGTGGCCTTCGCCAAGACAAAGGAGTTCGACTACCGCTCCAGCGCGAAGACCTACTTCGACCGGATGAAGAAGGAACTGGAGAAAGACGGTCTTTCAAAGAATATGTCAGCGGAGCTTGACGCCCTCCAGAAAGCCCTGGAGATGGACAAGGAGACCTTCCTGAAGCTGAAGAAAGACGAGATCGTTCCGTTCATCGAGGAGGAGATCGCTGTCCGCTACCACTTCCAGGAAGCCGGCATCAAAATCCGTCTCCGCTACGACGACCAGCTCCGCGAGGCGCTCGCCAGTCCCATGATCGAGATATAGCAAGCAGTGGAGGGCAACCCTCTATAAGATAATCGCTTAACTCATCTCCTCCAGTTGGTTCCAACTAAAGGGAGAGTGATAAAGGCCTATCAATCAGCGAGTGGCATCGCACCAATTGATTTACAGAGACTTCCGAAAAGTTGCCAGTCATTTTGAGAGGGTAGCGATTACGAATATATTCATAATCAAAATCTTACGAATCACCTCCAAAAATAACGATAATCACCGGATCAGGCGAAATGCCAGACCCGGTGATTTTTGTGTAAAGACGAACTGACCTATTCCTTGAAGCCGTTGATGTCGCAGAGGCTGTTTTTCGATTTGTATGTTTGAGGGTCTTTCGCCTCAAGCACATTCCTCTACTTCAAGTACATTTCTTCTAGCCCCCTTTGATGACGGCGATAGGCTCAAGAGTCGTCACGATCTTTGTCAGGTCGCTCTGGTTGGCCATCACCTCGTCGATATCCTTGTAGGCTGAGGCGGCCTCCTCAAGGTCCTTCGGGCCGCGGATGGCGTGCACGATGCCCTTGACGTTGAGCTTGGCGATCTCCTCCTCAAGGCTTAGGGTACGCACGGCCTCGGTGCGGGACATCGCCCTGCCGGCTCCGTGGCTGCAGGAGAGGAACGAATCGGGATTCCCGAGACCTTCCGTGATGTAGGACTTTGTGCCTTGGGAACCCGGGACGATGCCGATCTCACCGACTCCTGCCCTTGTCGCTCCCTTACGGTGAACGATGACATCCTCCCCGAAATGGTTCTCCCAGGCCGCATAGTTGTGCGCGATGTTTATCATAGGTTCAAACTCAGCCTCCGGAACCACATCCTTGATCACCTCGCAGATACGGTCCATCATCAGTTTCCTGTTGGCCAGCGCGAACTGCATGCAGTACTGCATCTCGTTCCAGTAGCGTCCGCACTCATCGGACTTCACCGGAAGGAACGCCAGACCATTGTCCGGATCCGTCTTGGAGAACCACATGGCGTTCAGCCTCTCCGCCAGACCGCTGTAGTGGTCGCAGACCAGCTTCCCAAGATTGCGGGAACCGGAATGGATCATTATCCAAAGCCAGCCATATTCATCCTTCTGAAGCTCGATGAAGTGGTTGCCGCCGCCAAGGGTGCCTATCTGCTTCAAGGCGGATTTGTACTGATTCTTGACGATAGTCATCGAGTCTATGTCAAAGCCTTGCGGCATCAAGGACTCGTCCTGCGCGGTCTTATGCCTGTCCATCCCCAGCGGAATCCTCTTGCGGACGCCACGCATAATGCCTTTCCTCAAGACCTCAGCCGTGATGTCCTCGACACGTACATTGGTCTTCACGGCGCACATTCCGCAGCCGATGTCAACTCCCACGGCGTTCGGAACCACAACTCCCCTCGTGGCGAGCACTCCCCCGATCGGCATCCCTACCCCGGCGTGCACGTCCGGCATAAACGCCAGATGGTGGAACACGAACGGAAGCGCCGCAAGGTTGTAGATCTGCCTGTATGCTATCGGGTCAAGAACCTTAGCCCAAATCTTGACCGGAGTGTCATTGATCAAAAACTCGTTCATAGTCATTGAATATTAAAGAGTTCATCAAAAAAATTCATCAGCTATATGCCACCGGCCCAGTGGGGTCCGGTCATTTTCTGATAACTTCAGCAAAGTAAAAGGCCAATCGCGCAATGTTTTTGCGTAGTGAGAAAAATTTACGAAATTTGCCGAAATTGTTACTGAATATGCCTGCGAACAAGAACGCCCTGCTGCGCTACAAGACCATCGACAAATGCCTGAGGAACCGCGCAAGACGATGGACCCTCGAAGACCTCGTCGAAGCCTGCTCCGACGCACTTTATGAATATTCCGGCAAGGATGAATATCTTTCCGTCCGTACCATCCAGCTCGACATCCAGAGGATGCGCTCGGACGAGCTTGGCTACAACGCTCCGATTGTGGTCCGGGACAGGAAATACTACACCTACGAGGATCCGGAATATTCAATCTCGAATGTGCCGCTGACGGATTCGGACCTGGGGCAGATGAGGGAGGCCGTGGCAGTCCTGAAGCAGCTGTCCGGTTTCGGTGGGTTCTCGGGCGTGGATGACATCGTCGGGCGGCTTGAGGACTATGTGAACGCCGTGAGGGAGGAGCGGAGACCGGCCATATTCCTGGAATCCAACGAGCGGCTGAAAGGCCTGGATCTCATCTCTCCGCTCTATGAGGCGATCGTCGCCCGCCGGCCAGTCCTCCTGACTTATCATTCCTTCAAGTCCCCGAGGGCCAAATCGTTCATATTCAGTCCTTACATTTTGAAGGAATACCGCAACCGCTGGTTCGTCTTCGGCAGAGGCGAGCGGGACAACTACGTCGTCAACCTTGCGCTTGACAGAATCGAGGCCATAGAGGCCGCTCCCGCGGAGGCGAGATTCATCCCGGACGAGAAATTCGTTCCAGAGGAATATTTCAGGAATATGATCGGTGTGACGAAGATTCCGGGGAAGGGCGACCGGGAGACGCTTGTCCGGTTCAAGGCCACGCCGAAATTCGCTCCGTACATCGAGACCAAGCCGCTGCATTCCAGCCAGATGGTCGTGGAGCGGGACGAGGACGGTTCGGTGACGTTCCAGCTTGATGTCTGCTTGAATTTCGAGTTGGAGAAGTCGCTGCTGGAGTTCGCCGACGGGGTGAAGGTTCTGCGGCCGAAGTCTCTTGTGCGGTCGATCGCGGCGAGGCTGCGTCTCGCGGCTGGGCAATATGAATGAATTGCAATTATATAATGATGTTATTATCTTTGCCATCCACAAATTGAATGACCTAATGACTGACAAGCGAACACAGAACATCAAACAATTCCTTTCGGAACTGTCCGGAAAGGCTTTGGCGTATCTTTTCCCGGGAGTGGACAAAGCAACAATTGATGAACAGTTCCATGCACACCTGACAGAAGCGGACGTCGCGTATTCTAAAATAGAGTCTCCATTCCCGATGTGCCCACAGCCAAAGGTTCCGGCTGAGGAATCCATCGACTTTGCACAATGGCAGGTTTATTCCGATGCTATAGATTTGCCAGAGATCGGATGCGGCTCACTACGTCCTTCTGCCGAAGAACGCGAAAATCCACGGACTAAACCTGACTTCACTCGGAAGGCTGCCAACCCAAAGCGCGGCTGGAAGAAAAGAAATATCAATTTCATCCGGGAAAAGCGATACGAAAGAGTTAACGATGATTTATATGACGAAGACCTAAGGCGGTATAGTCAGATTGAGGAACCTGCAGTTCATGACCTTGAGCCGGACGAGCAGGCCAAGGCTATCCTTGCGGAGATAGAGAGGCTGCAGAGAAAATACGGAATCACGATCGAGGATCTGGAGGCCGTGATTGCCTTCAGGGTGAAGCTAAGCCGCCTGCGCATAACCGAAAAGAAAGCTATTGTGCTGGAGGATTTCGACCACAGGGAGGTGAAGATGGACACGCTGACCAAGGCTGTTTTCCTGCTTTATCTCAAGCACCCGGAGGGGATACGCTACAAGGAACTCTCTGACTATCAGCAGGAACTTGAGGAAATATATTCATCAATCACAGGTCGGGATGATCTTGACAGCATCCGGAAGAGCGTGTCGGATCTTTGCGACCCACTGAACAACTCCATCAACGAGAAGGTGTCCAAGGTCAAGAAAGCGTTCAAGGATGTGGTGAATGAGCATACCGCAAAATTCTACTACATAGACGGGAAAAAAGGAACGGCCAAGAGGATCGCCCTTGACCGTAGCCTTGTACTTTGGGGGTGATGGTTAGTCTGATGAGCGAAGGGTCGCTTCGACAGGCTCTGTGACTCTACTTTCCTTCCTCGCCGGCATCCTCATCAGACGAGCCTGAAAAGAAGTCGGCGACATCGGCAAGAATGGATTTACCGAGATGCATCCTTTTTGCGAATTTAGCCTGAGACTCATTGAATACCATCGACATACACACCATTCCCTCCGGCGTGGCGTCATAGTTCATAGCGTTCTGGATGTTCAGATCCCTCGCCACCTCGACGGCATCCTGGTTAGCCCCGATGTAGGCGAACGTCCAGCCCTTCTTCCTCTGCATCGCGACAAGATTCTTGACGGCTCTTCCTGAATATTCTTGGGAGGAGTTCTCCATCCCGTCCGTGATGATGGTCACCAGAACTCCATCGCCAACCTCAGCCTTGCGGTCAAGTTCCGAGATGGCCTTCCCCATCGCATCGTAGAGCGGAGTGCAGCCGCCAGGCCGGTAATCCTTCTTCGTCAGATCGGCCACTTCCCCCACCGGCACACAGTCCCTGCGGGTCTTCACGCCACTCATACCTTCCCCCTCGAACGTCACGATGGACACGAAGTGCCTCTGCTCCGGGTACTTCTCTTGGTTCTGCCTGATGCCGTTGATCACCTCGTTGATCCCGCTGAGCGCCTGATTGTAGATCGAGCTCATCGAACCGCTCTCATCCAGAACGATGAGGTTGTAGATCTTCATTGTCTTGTTCTCTTCCATAACTGTATATATTAAATTAGGTGAATTGTGTCCTACCTTGTTTCTGACGCAAAGATAGCGGCGCTTCCTCGCATCACCGTAACGTCTGCAAGGCTTGCAGAATCCGGGCGTATTTGGCAATAATTTACTAATCAGAGCTTTAGCTATTCATCTTCAGTCGGCTTGCACTAAAGACAAAAGGCTAAAAGACCGAATATCAACGCGACGCGCTTCACTGCCATATTTTTGCATCAACGAAGAATATCTTTGCACCGTGAAAAGATGTTCAAGGAATATGGAAACAGGTGGAATAAAGGGAAATGACTCGCGGAAGACTCTGCTGGAATGCCTGAGCTCGATTGTGGTGAAGACCGCGACCGGAGCCGAGGACGAAAAGAAGTTCAATCCGAGCGTCTATGAGGATGCGAAGGAAGACATCTCGGAGGCAGGAGCGGTACTCGGGACAACGGAGAGAGAGACGGTCGTCTTCGCCAATATCCTGGAGCAAAGTTGCAGTCGTCATCTCGGGATGGACGATGTGGCCAAAGAGATGGGAATCACTTACATCAAGTCCATGACCTACGAGGCCGAACTAAGCTCTCTGGAAAGGAAGAAGCTGATAAGAAGAAACGAAGACGAGGAGATACTGGTCCCCACCTTCGTCAAGTCGGCACTCGCGCAGAACAAACCCTACGAGAAAGAGGACTATTCCGGACTGGACACAGCCGGGGTTCTTGAGCGTTTCAGGAGAATGTTCAAGATGCGGCAGAAGGATGAGATCAGCGAGAACGACCTCATGAGCGAGTTGGACACACTGATGACAGCCGAAACGCAAAGTCAGTTTGTCCTCGAATGCCGTGACTTGGGATTCCGTGGAGAAAGCGGGGAAATGAAATACTGCGACAGGCTCCTGTTCTACTCACTGGTCTATTTCTTCATCTTCGACAATGATGACAATGTGGGATGGAGCGACTTCGATGGCATTTTTGAATACGCATACTGGAACCAACGCAGGATGAAAAACATGTTTTATGACAAGTATATCATTATGCAAAGTAGTGTTGCTTGAAAGGATGCAAACAGACCGACTTTGTGAGTTTTGCGTTGGCTACTAAACATAAATACTTCTCATAACGTTATATTATATGAAAGGCATAAGCCAAGTAATTTAATATCAATTGTTATGAAGGAACAAGAAATCCAAACATTGATTGGACAATGCATCGCCTTCTTCCAAGAGAACAACTACTCGCGAAATCGCATTGGCGTGTACAAGACACTCTGGAGACATGGCATTGTCCCATTCATGGAGGCCAGGGGTCTCAGAAAGTACCAAACAAGCGTAGGCGCAATGTACATTGAAACTTGTCATCGCAACGGAACCGTCCGTCAGCAGGAACGGGAAAAGATCCGCAGCATCCAGGTGCTTGACGACATGCTGCTGACCGGACATATCCGCAAGCGTTGTTTCTCACCCCCGTTTATCATCGTCTGGATGGTGAATTGGGAAAGGATATGGAGAAGTTGATACAACATCTGACCAACCTCCGCCGCAGCAGGACCACCATCGGTGACTATCGTCTTTACTTGAGCGAGTTCTTGCATCATCTTGAATCGGAGGGTGTCCGCCACAAGGAGAATATTGCTGAAAATCATATCGTGTCCTTCGTCCTTGCCCATCCCACCAATAAGGTAAACATCGTGTCCGCATTGCGTGTGCTGTTCAGGTTCTGGAAGGAGGAAGGACTTTTGGAGCGAGACTTCAGCCAGTTCTTCGAGTCGTTCCGAGTCAGGCATCCTGAGCGAGTTCCATCCTTCTTCACAAAGGAAGAGGTGCTGATGATAGAGAACTCCATAGCCAGGAGTAATGCCGTCGGCAAAAGGAACTATGCGATGACGTTGCTAGCCTCTCGGCTTGGTCTTAGGGCATCCGATATCGCGAACCTTAAGTTTGGCGAAATTGACTGGGCAACAACAACCTGCTAACGATCACGATGCAGAAGACACGGAAGGTTGTTCAACTGCCGCTTTTAGCTGAGGTTGGAAACTCCATTGCTGACTATCTCAAAAAAAATGGTCGTCCCAAATCAAGTCTTGACCAGGTGTTCCTCTCAAGTCGTGCACCTTACACTGGTGCCACAAAAGCATGTGTATGCGCCGCCATCAATGAAATCATCCTCAAGTCCGGTGTGGATGTACACTTGAAACACCACGGGCCGCATTCGCTTCGTCACTCTTTGGCCAGCGCCATGCTTAGTGAGGAGACAACAGTGCCGGTCATATCGGAGTCACTGGGACACCGCCATACGGCTACCACCATGGTATACTTGAAAATCGACATCCCATCGCTGATGAAGTGCGCATTTGCCTGTGCCTTCTGTCGCAGAAGGGTTCTACATGCAGAGAGGAGGTGCGTTCTATGAGTGAGATGTTCAACTACAGAAGTGTTCTGGCTCCATATATGAGAAGCCTCATCGAGGTAAAGGCGTCCGCCGGTATCAGTGCTCTCCGTATGAAGTGGATACTGAAGGAGTTCGATGACTTCGCCGTATCTGTGAATCTTACCGATCCGCATGTCACGTCCGAGTTCATCTCGAGGTGGCGCAAGACCAGGGATGCCGACTGCGACCGGACAATCTATGCCAAGTACTCCGCATGGCGCCAGTTGACGACCTTGATGAGCAGGAGAGGATGTCTTTGTCATATCCCACGGTTGCCCAGGCAGCCGCAACTGAACTTTACTCCGTATATCTTCACGAAATCCCAAATCGCCGACATCTTTGCAGCATGTGACGCAAGCCGCCTGTATGATGTCCGTATGGGGACGTCACTCTTCTCCATGCCTGCCTTGCTGAGGATGCTATACGGAACAGGTGTCCGCATCTCTGAAGCCCTGTCCATAGTTAACGAGGACGTGCACCTTGAGAATGGGTACATTCATCTCAGGAAAACCAAGAACGGGACAGACCGCATCGTTCCTATCAGCGAGTCCATGCGCAACGTCCTGTCGGAATATATATATCACAGGGACAGGATGCCCATTGTCGGAATATCCGCGCCAGACCACCCCTTGTTTGTAAAGGGGGACGGCACATCATTCGGCGCCAATGCTGTGTACCAGTTCTTCCGCAAGATGCTCGACAGATGTGGTATTCCGTTCAAGGGAAATCATTGCGGGCCTCGAGTGCACGACCTGCGGCACACATATGCCGTTCACTGCCTGGTCCAGATGGCCCATAATGGTGTTGACCTATACGGGCCTTCCTATATTGTCCGCCAGCCTGGGACACCATTCACTGTCGGCGACTGAGCAGTATGTCCGCCTGACCTACGCAATGTATCCGGAAATGGAACGCCAGTGCTCCGCGATAAACGCTTTTTGTATATCCTAAACTCTGCAAGTCCTATGACGACAGCGACAGACTTTGCCAAACAACTTAGCCGGTTTCTGTCCGAGTATCTGCCCCATTTGAACGCAATGTCAGCCCAAACACCTTGTCCGCGTATAGAGATGCCTTTGTCCAATATATCGACTACATGCATACCAAAAAAAGGGTGTCGCTGTAGAGAAACTGTTCCTCAAGCATCTCACTCGGCAGAATGTCATCGGCTACCTCAATTGGATCCTTGACGAGAGGAATTGCTCCCCGGCCACAAGGAACTACTAGGCTGGCAGCCATCCACGCGTTTGTGTCGTTCCTGCAATACAATATTATCGAGCAATCAGAGGAATGGCAGAAGATATTGTCAATAAAGGCCATGAGAACTGAAAAGAAAGCGCTGAACTATCTCTCGCAGGATGGCATCCGCCTGCTTCTCCACCAGCCTGATGTCACAATCTGGCAGGGACGCAGACATCTGGCGATGCTCTCGCGATGATGTACGACACCGGAGCGAGGGTTCAGGAGATTGCAGATCTGACCGTTGACTGCGTCCGCATCGATAGTGAGCCTTACACGATAAAGCTCTTTTGGGAAGGGACGCAAGTCTCGTGTTGTCCCCATGGTGAAGGAACAGGTGAATCATCTGAGGCTGTATATGGAGGAGAATCATCTTGACAATAGCAACATGTTCGGAACTCCGCTGTTCTTTAACAAAGGCATGAAAAAGCTGACACGGGAAGGAGTGGCGTACGTGCTCAAGACTTATGCGGATATGGCCCGAAAAGTCAACCCCTCGCTTATACCGGACCGGCTCAGTTGCCACAGCATCCGGCACAGCAAGGCCATGCACTTGTTGCAATCCGGCGTCAACCTCGTCTATATCAGGGATATACTTGGTCATGTATCTATACAAACAACTGATATCTATGCAAGAGCAGACTCAAAAGCAAAACGCGAGGCCTTGGAAAGAGCCTATGTGGATCTCAATCCCGGGTCAAGTCAGACCGTGTCTGGGAACGAGACAAGAACCTTCGGGAGTGGCTGAAAGGGCTCAATCATTGATATTGTTATGCAAAGTTGAAACGAGAAGTAGCATAGATAACTTGTTGAATATCAATGAGGCTTTGATGTCAACTTTGCATAATGATATGCTTGTCATAAAACAATTTATGTGTAGCTTCTCATAACATGTTCAAGGAAAGGAAACTGAAAGTCGTCACTGAAGGAGTGATCGAGCCGGTCAACGAAGACGGAATCAGAAGTCCGGAATATTTCCACATCAGCAACAAGGTCAAGGATGTCATATTCGCCGAGCTCGGAGGAAGCGGGGCCGACAAGGAATCGAACGGGATGAACACAATCAGACACAACGAGATAGTGGCAAAGGATCTATTCTACAACAAGGAGAACGGCGCTCAGGTCTCAAGGCTCAGGAGCCTGCTTGAACAGGAGAGTTACAGCAAAACCTGCGAGAGGCTTAAAGACAGGGCTTAGAAGCGGTTTCACATGTTTGTTCTACGGAAGTCCGGGAACAGGGAAAACCGAGACCGTCTATCAGTTGGCAAGGCAGACTGGCCGGGACATCATCCTCGTGAACGTTCCTGACATAAAAAGCTGTTGGGTCGGCGAGTCGGAGAAGAACATCAAAGGCTTGTTCGACCAGTACCGTAAGAAGGTAGCGAAGTCCACCGTGGCTCCTATTCTGCTTTTCAACGAGGCGGACGCCATCTTCGGAATCCGTCAGGAGGGCGCGACACGAGCGGTTGACAAGATGGAGAACAGCATCCAGAACATCATCCTTCAGGAAATGGAGAAACTGGACGGAATCCTGATCGCGACCACCAACCTCACAACCAATCTGGACAATGCTTTCGAGAGGAGATTCCTTTACAAGATCCGGTTCGACAGGCCGGACGAGAAGGTCAAGGAACAAATCTGGGCTTCGATGCTGCCAACCCTCAGCGAAGAGGATGCGCGGGAACTGGCTCACGGTTTCGACTTTAGTGGAGGCCAGATCGAGAACATAGTGCGCAAGAAGGAGATCAAGTTCATCATAGACGGGGTCGATGCCGGCATGGAAGAGATCCGGGGATATTGCCGCGAGGAGATGATCGAGGATGCCGGCTCAGGAAGGAAGAAAATCGGATTCCGATAGCGCGCCAAGAATCTCTTAAACAAAAAACTCCAAGGATCCGGAATCGAAGCACATCGACTTTCGCTGCCATATTTTTTCAGCCAAATATATTATATTTGCATCTGGCAAACCTTGGAATAACGACTCGCGTGAACTTTGACAAAAGCGACATGGTTGCCATGACAGACTTCAAAATATTCATGGATAATGGCAAAGAATTTTTTCAAGAGATACATCTGGCTGGTTGATCTGATCAACCGCAGGAAGTATGTGTCTTTCAAGGAGATCAGCGAGGCATGGATGCGCAGTCCGCTGAACGAGACAGGAGACCCTCTGTCGGAGAGAACCTTCTTCAACCACAAGGACGCCATCGCCGGGATGTTCGGGATAGAGATTCTAAACGACAGGAGTCTCGGATTCTACATCGGGCGTTCGGATGTCGGAAGCGACGAGACAAGCGACTGGATGCTGCACACACTGTGTCTGAACAATGTGCTGCACGAGAACGCGGACATGAAGGATCGGATACTCATGGAGAAGGTCCCGTCAAGCGAGAGATTCCTTACGGACATCATCAGCGCGATGCGTGACTTCAGGGTGATACGTCTCTGCTACCAGAGTTTCCGGCATCCGGAGCCGTTCTGCTTCAACGTACGTCCATATTGCGTCAAGTATTTCAAGCAGAGGTGGTACCTGCTCGGCGACAGCGACTTTGGGCTGCGGATATATTCATTGGACCGCTTCGTGGACATGGAAGAGCTGGAGGAACATTTTGAGATTCCGAAGGGTTTCGACGCGGAGGAATATTTCGGGAACTACTTCGGTGTCATCATCGGGGAGGAGCCGGAGGACGTGAAGATACGTGTCGTGCCGGACCAGGTAAAGTATTTCCGGACGCTGCCTATGCATGGGTCTCAGAGGGAGACGGCGCAGGAGGACGGAAGTTCGGTTTTCAGCTACCACATCGCCCCGACCTTAGACTTCGTGCAGGAGATCCTCTCTCATGGAGCGGATGTGGAGGTGCTCGAACCGGCCGAGTTACGCGAAAGTATCGCTGACATCATCGCAGGAATGGCATCGCGTTATGGGCTTCCCGTTTCCCGATGAATCAGCCTGAATAAAAGTTACAAGGACCTCGCTCTATGGGATTTCCATTGCGGATAGCGATGGGCTTCCATAGATTGACGAAGATGATGAGAAAATAATCGCTATGACAGATTTCGCCGCTATTGATTTCGAGACGGCCAACGAGTGCCCGAGCAGTGTCTGCTCGGTGGGGGTCGTGGTGGTGCGAGAAGGTGAGATCGTGGACAGTTTCTACAGCTTGATCCACCCCGAGCCTGAATATTACAAATGGTTCTGCCGGCAGGTTCACGGCCTCGGGCCGGACGACACTGACGACGCGCCGGTGTTCCCTTTCGTCTGGGAAAAGATCGAACCCTTGATCGAGGGACTGCCTCTTGTGGCTCACAACAGCCGTTTTGACGAGGGCTGTCTTAAGAGTGTCTTCAAGGTCTATCAGATGGATTATCCTGACTATGAATTTTTCGACACCCTTGCGGCCTCACGGCGACATTTCGGTTGCGCCCTGCCCAACCACCAGCTCCAGACCGTCGCCGCTGCCTGCGGGTACGACCTCACGAATCACCATCACGCTCTGGCCGATGCCGAGGCATGCGCCGCCATCGCGATGAAAATCCTGTAGCGACCTCTGGTTGACACCAAGGCTGCCTCTTGTCACATCATGCGAGGAACAGGCATGTTCACCCTGCAGACAGCCCCATTAGTCTCCACAGCCAGACTTGTTGAAGGACTGTAAAGCACAACTATATGAATATCAATCATCAAGCCTTTTGCCTTTAGGATGATTCAGCTAAAGGGGATGCGCTAACATATTCATTGATAAGCATTTGTCCGCCACTCGCTTTGTATCAGCCGGTGGGTGGCAATATATTGACTTACAATAATCTGATGTGGTCTCTTTAGCGCAAACCGACCTAAGGGGAAGCGTTAGGACATTCATAGATAGCGAATTTCGCTCCACTGCCGTGTTTTAGCAACAAAAGGTTGTTACTTTGCATCAACAAAACAAAACGAGTATGGAAAAGATCAATTTATGCGAGGGCGTGGTCGCCCAGATGATGGACACAGAGGCGTGGGGCAATGTTTCAGGGGACTTCCCGTTCAGCGAGGCACAGCTGGAGAAGTACGCCGACAAACTCGACTGGAAGGAAGTTTCAGGCAACACCAACATTTTCTGGAGCGTCCAGATGTTGGAGAAGTTCAAGAGAAGAATCGACTGGACGGCCCTGTCCCGCTGCCTGCAGGAGGAGAACGTTTCGGCCGAGCTGCTGGAAAAGTTCAAGGACTACTGGAACTGGGAGGAGCTCTCGGACAACCGCTGCCTCACTCCTGAGCTCATCGACCAGTTCGCCGACTACATCAACTGGAAGGCCCTGATCAACAACTGGAGTTGCTGCGAGAAACTGGCCACCGAAGAGTTCATCCGGAAATATTCCCGGACAGGATCCCAGCCTGCGACTTCAAGGACTCGAGGCTCTGGAGGGAACTGGTCGAGCGGAAAGAGAAACAGATCAAGAAGCGGATCTGCCTGTGTTAAAAACGCATTCTACAGAACGACAACAGCGAGGTAGGGGCGTCCGCCTCGCTGCTGTTTTTATGAATATTCCAAGATCGGCAAGATCAGGCTTTCGGGGCAGAATCCGGTTCCGGGAGAGTATATGGAGTCTTCTTGCAACTTTGTGACTCCACGTAGGTCGTCAGGCGGTTGATTTCCTCGGGGCTGATGTACGAGCCTTGGATGCGCTCGGTCTCTGTGTCGATCTTGAAAATCATATCTCCTCCTCCGGCAAGGTTCTCCGCTCCCGGAGAGTCAAGGATTACTCTGGAGTCGGTTCTGGTCATGGTTCTGACAGCGATTCTGGTCGGGAAGGTTGCCTTGATAGAATCCGTGATGACTTTCTTGGATGGTCGCTGGGTGGCAAGGATGATGTGGATGCCGACGGCTCTGCCCTTCTGCGCCAAGCGGATGATGGACTCTGTGATTTCACGTGAAATATATCTGGACTCCTCTTCACGGCCTGCAGGAATGGTAAGGTCGGCATATTCATCAATGATTGTGACAATGTAAGGCCAACGTTCTTGAGGAGTGGATGCTTGCTTATTGTATTCCACGATGTTGCTGATGCCGCCTACGCTGAGGTGCGAATAGCGGGCTTCCATTTCCTCACAGAGTGCCTCAAGGGTTTTGCCTGCCTGATCCTTCGTCTGCACGATAGGATTCTCACCGGACAAGGTGGCCAGATAATGTCCGCCAAGACGGCTGTAGGCTGAAAACTCGCAGCCCTTGGGGTCGAGGAACACGAACTTCAGTTCTTCCGGGCGCTTTGAATATAGCAGCGAGGCGACCACGGTGTGGATAGCCTCCGTCTTGCCCCCCTTTGTTTTGTGGCTCCGGCGACGAGCAGGTGAGGTGCCTTGGCCAGATCAAAGACCACGGTTTCGTTCCCGAATGTCTGTCCGATGGCCACCGGGAGTTCCGCCTTGCTGTTCGAACGCGTCATCACTCAGGACCGAACGAATCGGAACTGACGCGCGGTGATTATTTGCGATCTCGATGCCGATGGAATCCTCCAAGGTCACAACACGCACACCTTTCAAATGCAGGTCAAGCGCCATGTCTTCCATAAGAGTTCTGACTTTTGAGATCCTGACTCCTCGTTCCGGACAGACCTTGTAAAGCGTCACCGCCGGCCCCGGTACGGCTTTGATGTCCTTGACCGGCACCTTACCCTTCCCGAGAGCCGTCCTGAACGATTCTGTTTTTCCGGCAATCTCTTCATCCGGCACTACTTTTCTTTCAGACGCGGCTTTCTCATCGAGCGCCGTTTTTCCTATGGACACTACGTTGCCTTCGGAGGCATATTCATCCAGCAATTCCAATGGTGGCAGCTGGTAGCATGATGAGGTTATTTCTTTTTCCATATCATTAAACATTAACATTCTATAAGCAAGTAATCCGTAAGTGAATCTTCCAAATGTGGGCTGCCATCAGTCTATTTCAGGCCGCCTCAGGCCGTCGCAGACCGTCGCTGGCCGCCTAAAGCCGCCTCAGACCGTCAAGACATGAATATCCGAGTTTGCCAGATCGTACACCTCCCCTAAGACAGCCCCGTTGGAGAAGACAATCCCGTTCCGCTCCTCCACTCCGGCGGCTTTATGAATATGCCCGAACAGATGAAGTTTCGGACGGATCCGCATCACGCGTTGCCTCAGAAAGGGATCGCCGTAGTGGATCTCATCAGAAAGGTCAAGAATATCATAGGGCGGCTGATGGGTGACAAGAACGTCCGTGTCCGGAGGTATATTCATAAAATCATTCTCCGCACGCCTGTTAATCGCATCCTCGAAGAACATCGGCACGCCGTAGAATTTGACCCCATCAATCTGGACTCCGGAATTACAGAGATAGTGGCAATTCTCGTCAAGCCCCTCAAGCCTCGCTCCCCGAAGACAAAAGTCGTGATTGCCGGCGACGAAGACCTTGTGCCTGTGGGGCAGATCGCAGAACCATTCCATAAAGTCCAAAGCCTCCCCTTCGGTTCCCATCATCGTGAAATCCCCTGAATGCACGATCACATCACCCTCCGGCAGATTCGTCAGCTGCCGGTGCATGTTGTGGGTGTCCGATATGTGAATTATTCTCATATTCCTTGGTCTTTGAACATCGCCTTGGCTTTCCTGAGAGCCTCTTCCATAAGTGGTTCATATTCATCCTCCCTGTAGTAGCCGGTCACGGTTCCGGGTACGTGCACCGCCTCTTCCAACAGGTTCACCCAGCCCTCCTCGGTGATGAACTCCCATGAGTCATCACACCTGACAAGTTCCGCAGTCCAGGGATCGGAATGACGCCATCGAAGGTAGATGCACCAGCGCCGCCCCTCCACATCGTGGAAGTAATAGTAAATCTGCGCCGGGCAGAAAAAGTCCAGATGCAAGATCCATTCGTGTTCCCGGATCTCCTCTTCTCGCCTCGGCAGAGACTTTACAAAACTCAACATGTTGTCGAACAGTACTTTCCTAGGCTCCTTCCCCTCTTGCAGTCCTATCAGACCAGCCTCCTCAAGCTCAGAAATGATCTTCGCCGCCCTATTGCAGTCAATCTTTAAATCCTTCTGCAGAGCCGTTATCGATGCGGTTTTATTCGTGATGATGAACTTAGCCGCCACCATAAAGAATATGTCACGTGTCTGCTCCATAACATTGTTTTTCGCAAAGGTAGGCTGCCACGCTGCTATTTTACAGCAGTGACAGACTGGCCTTATGAATATTATGGAGCGGGATCGGGTGCTTTTTGTTCTTGCCGCAGAATCGCCACGCTTCATTCCGACAGGAGACTCCGAGAGGTGACTTCCTTACGAAATGCCTTCAGCCCGGCAGCCACCAGAACGACCCAGAAGCGGTATCCGGCTGAAAAACTATTGCCTTTACCCAGGAGTAATTCAGCCTAATCCCAAGCACAGCCATCTGGATTGGCAATTGCGCTGAAGGCGTTTTGTAAAAAAGAAGCCGCATGGCCGGAAGGCACGCACTACCGCACTACCCCAACAGCACGCAATCAAAGTCCGTCTTGCAGCAGCAAGACCGCTTGTAGTCGAAACCGTAGATGCGCATATACGCCTCCGCAACCTCTTTTGCCCCATTGTTGAACGGATTCGACAGATTCGTCGAAACAACAACTGACATCTCCGGTGTCAGCACCTGCCCGTTTGAACGTCTGATTCTTTTGGGCGTTATTCTAAACGCTTTCATTGTACTGTTTTTATACACATTCCTATAAGGCAACAATCAGAGGCAGACTTCCGAAAAACAGCCTGCAATGCAACCTTGTCGTTCTTATTTTGTCATTTTAAGTAATGTTGAAAAAATATGTTGGTAAAGAATTGGCGGTATTATCGAGGATAGATATCTTTTGGAAGAAGGAGTGTGCCGGTGGCACATGACTGATGAGAAAAGACCTCTAGAACGAAAAGACAATCAAAGATTACCAAGTTATTTTTAAGGATTACTAAATACTGCAATTGGAAACCTCAACTGAAGCTTTCAGCCTATCATACATCTCCCTTCCATGCTTTTCTATCGTGTCTTTTGACCAACCATTTGGATAGTCTTTATATGCAACCAACAATTTCAAACTCTCTATGGAACCAGATTTAGATCCATTACAATAAGACTGCACATGAGCGGCTTTGACTTCATAGGATTCATTGCTCAATGAAGAGTTCAACCCTTGCGAAATCATCACCAAATTACCAAAACTATCACGTAGCCTCGCATCTTCCTCACTGTCCGTCCATTGTAATGCTGATTGGCTTTGTGGTGTCTGTGGTGCTATATGCTCTATACTTCGGTTCCGCTTGAAGATATAATTGTCCGCGATGCGCCACTCCGGAGAACCTTTCCCAAACAAATCGTCGCGATGTTGCCAAATGTAAAAATCCAGTCTCCAGAACCAGTAACGGTTATCACCCTTATATGATAGTTCATCATAAGGTGGGACTTTGAATTCCTTGTCAATTTCATCCAACAGTGTTTTGTAAAAATCCTCGGCATTTGGTATTCCATCTTTATCCACGACATCCATCAACCAATTGAACCATCTGTAATTAGTGTAATTGGACGAAGAGACATATATCATAGATTGAAGCATCAACAGATTTCTGAGCGCAGCATTGTCCTCCGGGAGATTCATATCAAGGGAATACCCATATTCAGTCGGTCGGATAAAACAGATGTCAAGTGCAAGGCGCGCCCTGAATAGCCGCTCCAAAAAATCTTTTATATCTTCCTTATTGACATCATTGCCACTGAAAGGCAGGTACTCTTCAAATATGCTCAGCAGATTGTTTGGCTTAAAGAAATCACTGATAGCGCACTTTATCTTTCCGTCCAGTTTTCTGTAAAGCACCTGCAGCAGCAGATACGGGAAAGTCAGCGCACAATGTGAATCTTTGATTAATTCACGCTCATTATTTGGCACCGAGTCTGACGCAGGTATCTCGCCGATTGATGTGGAGTCATCGTGAACATCACCATTCATCCCGTTTATGAGGCTGCCTGAAAAGATTGTCGTGATGCCTGATTTCAATGCCTGTCGTTTGACTTCTTCCAAATTCTCGCCTTTCCTTTCACGAATTAATAAAGTATCAACATCCGAAAGCCTATTCCACAACAGCATATACTTGTCAACATCATTATCCAGATTACTCAGAAGCTTGACCTTAAGGATCTCGTGCTGTTCAAGATTCTTTCCGGTGGTGTTCATCCGCTCAAAATATTTGTTGAGATCTCGTGGACTATACTCTTCTGGGAGATTGGATACGAAGAAACACAGATGATGGAAAATATATGAGGCAAAAGAGCGCCGTTTTTCTTCCGGTGCTTTCTCTTTCATAAAGGCTCTGATCATAAAGGTTCTGATTTGCCTATACCCATTTTGCATTTTCGGGTTTTTGAAAGTACGGCTTTCCTCTTCTTTACCTTTACCATCCATAAGAAATCTCAGGTAAGTGTTGTCTAAAGGGCGCGACGTGAAGTCAAGACGTGGTTTATTATCCGTTACAAGGAAACGCCCCCATTCATCATAATACTCTTGCAGCACACAGCCCAAAAGCATCAACACCGTGAATCGCTGCTGCCCATCCACCAATTCATTATACTTGGTAGATGTCAACATCCCTATGTAGTAGTCTCCTTGTCCTTCAGTATGTTTATATTCTTTAATCAAGTCCTCAAGGAGAGTGACTATGTTTTCGGTATCCCACTCAAACAATCTTTGATAGATCGGAATTGTGTAGAACAGATTCTCTTTGGTTATTTTGTCAGGAGTATATTTCATCGATTCAAATTTTTAAATGATTCAACAGCCATATTATCTCTAAGCCGACCAGCGATATTCGCCGCCTTTGTTCTCATCGCACGCATTATTGGCGTCATTCTTTGACGGGCAGGATAAGACAGCTCCTTTGCAACATTTCTTGCCTCGGCAAGGAAGAAAGTAGGAGATGTTGCCTGATCTATCATAAGCACCAACTCAGAATCTCCGACATATTGCACAATGGAGGCTTTGACAGCTCTCGAATGTTCATACCTGTGTTGCAACAAGATTCTCATTATTACAGAAAGCGCATCAGAAAGAAAATTTTCTCCGAATTTCAGGAAGTAGCAGAATAACACACTCTCGATTACATCCCGATACCATTGGTCACTGCCTCCTTGTATCGTGTTTTGAAGAATCGAGAACTCTTCCGTTTTGCTAAATTGCTTGAATTTGCTCAGATGTTGCTCCACGAATGAGAAGAAATGCGTGCCGCCCTGAATAGACTCGTTGAAATAAAATCTTTCGCCGAATGGAGGAATTTCGTCCACAACAGGAGCCGCCTCATATTCTCGTTTGATTCTATAATTGTCAGTGCTGTCATCACATTCCTTCTTGCGCATCCATTTTCTAAGCCTGTAGATGTAAGTGTCTAATGTTCGCACATAATCAGGAATACCGTTCCGGACATCTTCACCTCTGCCATCCTCTATCATTTTGTTCCACACTTCAGCCGCTCGTCTTGACAGCGGCTCCGCATTTGATGGGATATACCGGAGATGGTGTGCCTTGAGGAGGTCATAATCCGTAAGAGCGACTCCGCGAGAGTTTTGATTCGAGAAAAATGTGTATGCCAAATCTATGGAAGCGTTCTGTAAAACCAGAACACTGAACTCCAACTGATTCAGCAGTTTATCCACATTGTCGCGTATGCCCAAATGACGCTGGACATATTCGTGGATGATATGTTTGTTGTATGCGACATATTCCAGGGAACGCCGCGATGAGAATTTCTCATTAAGCAGACTGGTTTTCACTCCCATCTCCGAAAGCAATAATGCCAATGTCACCAGCCTTTGCTGTCCATCGATGATATCATACTTGCCATCGTGTGAATGAAGTATTATCGTTCCCAAACGGTACGGGGTTTTATCATTAGTGCTAATATGCTCAAACACATCATCAAGCAGGCATTTGACATTATTCTCTTCCCAACAATAGATTCTCTGATAATTCGGAATGGTCAGAGGAAGCCGTAATATCTCGCCATACTTCTTTTCATATAGTTCCACAGCAGGCCCCGCCTTGTCGCTCGATGAAGGAAGTGTCATATCACTCAAGATAGTCCTGGACTCGATTGCAGGCTTCTCTTTGGTAAACTCCTTGATAAGTTTCCCAAAGAGTTCCATCATATACGACATCGTCTGACACAAATCTTCGATACTGTCGATCTTCCTTGTATGTTGGCAACGATAGCCACAACCCCATTCTGACCACGTAAGGTCATCGCAGTTTTGAGTGTTGTCCATCAACCGATCAATCAACACTCCATACTTCGTTTCCCAGTCCTCCCCTTCAAAATGAAGTTCCACTCTTCCGTTCCATCCACCATCAATACGGTATTCATAATGCATGTCATGGTCATGCCCATCAATAAATATTTGGACATAACGGCTTGTCTGCCACGATCCGGAAGGGCAATATGATTCTATTTTATCATCAGGATATTTATATTTCTCTTTGAGCATTTTGATGCTCCAATCATTTATGTATAACATAATTATTTATAATTACTAGTCATTTGTGTCGTTAGAAATGCAGCCTTATTCCCAAAGCGTGGCACCGTCGCTCATTTTAGAATACCGGTTCTGGAAGACCGTTGGAATAAAATAAGCAGCAGTCCCACGCGCAATCCCGCATAGGGGATATGACGAGGGAAAATGTCCGCTTACTCTCCTCCAAGTGAATTTTCCAGATTCGTATTCGAGAATAAACTTACACTTCCGTGTTCTCAAGTATGTCTTGCTAAAGTACGCAATCATTTCTGAATATACAAGGCTGCCGCTTATCTTTTTTCAAATGCAGAGTCAAAAAGCAAGTGCAACATTACAATCTTTTTCAAACCGCCGGACGACTCCTTCCTAAGCTGGTCCGTTGATTTTTCCACGGCAAAGATAACGCCCCCTACTGCCATTATGCGGCAGCTATGAGCCGGCGGGCATATATGTTTGAATATTCCGTTTGAATATTCACAAAATGCACTTAGAGTCCTCTTTTCCCCAAATGTATGGAAGAGTTTTGTGGTTGTTTCTATTTTTGATGAAAAAGATTAACTTTGTAATTATCAGCCTTGGCGGTATGTGTCAGGGTGACAAATAAGGAAAAAGAGACAGGAGGAGATCTTTATGTTATATCCGATCGGAATTCAAAGCTTTTCCAACATTCGCGATGGAGGGTTTGCTTATGTTGACAAGACCAGGTTGGTCTATCAGCTTGCCTCCACTGGGAAATACTACTTCCTGAGCCGGCCGCGTCGGTTTGGGAAGAGTCTGCTGGTGTCCACGATGGAGGCTTACTTCAGTGGGCAAAAGGAACTGTTCAAAGGGTTGGATATCGAATCTCTTGAAAAGGACTGGACAGCGTATCCCGTCCTTCACTTGGACTTCACTGGAAGCGGATATACTTCGACATCCGATCTTGACGCGAACCTTGATCATTCGTTGCATAAATGGGAAGTACGATATGGAATCGACAATGAATCCGATGATTTCCCGACACGATTCAAGGCTGCCATTGAAACCGCACACGAAAAAACGGGGGAAGGTGTTGTCGTCCTTATTGATGAATATGAGAAGCCGATCATCGACAACATCGACAATCCAGAGTTGATGGAGTCTTTCCGGAGGAAACTTCAAGGGTTTTACAGCGTGATGAAAGGCGAGGATGCGCTGATCAGATTCGCATTCCTGACCGGAGTGACAAAACTCGGCAAGATGAGCATATTCAGCGGACTGAACAACCTCAACGACATCTCTATGGACAATCGATACGCTGAGATTTGCGGGATCTCTGAGGCGGAACTCCGAGGCAACTTCAACGATAGCGTCGCGGAACTGGCCGAAGCGAACGATATGACTATTGATGAATGCTACCGCGAATTGGCGAAGAGGTACGATGGTTACCATTTCCACCCAAGTGCAGCAGGTGTTTATAATCCTTTCAGCCTGTTGAATGCATTCTACGCTCAAGAATTCAGAAATTACTGGTACGAGACCGGCACTCCGTCTTTCCTTGTCCGTTATCTGAAGCAAGGCAATTACAATCTGGATAATATTTCCAAGAATGACGTTCCGATAGAGACCCTTACCGGCGCGAACTACAGAAGCCCTGCTCCGATAACACTTATGTACCAAGCCGGCTACCTGACAATCAAGAATTACGACAAGCGTTTCAACACCTATAATCTCGACTACCCGAACGAAGAGGTCAAAAGCGGCTTCCTCAATTCACTCAGCCAACTTTTCGCTCCGGCGTTGATCCAAGGGGAACTCTCTGTCTATCAGTTTATACGTGACATAGAAAGAGGCGACACACAAAGTTTCTTGAATCGCTTCACCACATTCCTGTCGGGTAACGATTATGAGATTCATGGAGATCTGGAACTCTATTTTCAGAATGTGATGTCCGTGATGCTCAAGATGATGGGACTCTACGTCAAGACTGAATATCACACTTCAAACGGCAGGATCGACATTGTCTTTGACACGGATAGATTCGTCTATATCATCGAGTTGAAGCGCGACCAGTCTCCAGAGACCGCCCTTCGCCAGATCGATGAGAAAGGCTATGACAAACCGTTCCTGACCTCCGGCAAACAAATAATCAAGCTCGGAATCAACTTCTCCTCCGCGACCCGCACCATTGACGGCTGGGCCATGGCGTGATTCAGGCAGCGGCCTCTCCACCAATGAATATTACGAAACGCTTTCGTAATGAGTGATAGTTATAAAACATACTTTACATCGTCTCTGAAGGGGTTCTATATTCTCTCCAGGAAAGTCTTTATCACCTTATGCCGAAACTTCCAGTCCTTGTCTCTAGGACAACTTGGATGATCTATAGCAAGCGCAGGGATATTCTTTCCATCAATACTATATGTCCACACATCAATCATAGTCCTAACTATAGAACACGTGAAGGTCTCTCCATTACTATCAAATGTCCACGTATCTATTTTATTGCCATCAACATCAAAAGTTGAATATTGTCCATCCCAGCGAGGAAGGGTACGATATAACCTTCTTCCCCATACTATGATTGCATCTGGAGTCAACTCTTTTAAAACCTCAAGAAAAGCCGATTCTGATTCCGGAGTATCCCATTTTTGTCTATGTCCGTTTGGAACCACTTGAATATAATTATAGAACGCCATACTATTCCATAATTCTTCTCTTTCTTCTTGTGTTAAGACTCTTCCTGCCATAGCTCTCTCAAAACAAAGATACACTTGTTCATACTTATAACCTGAATAGTTATAGACATAGCCATTGATAATGTTTTCCGCGAATACAGGGCCTCTCCGTCTACGTTTTCCACAGCTTTCGCAATCTGTTTCTCCACAGTAATCTGTGCAGAAATTACTTTCACCTAAAACCAGAATCCTTTTACCTTCCAGACCAGACGATAGATAGTTTTTGCCAATCCAAGGCCTAAAATTTATATTGCTCATAATACATAGAGATTAATAAGTAACCTGCCAAATGCGAACAGTTATCCTCATAATCATATTCATTAGTTGTTCGTGTCGTTAAAAATGCAGCCCTATTCCCAAAGCGTGGCACCGTCGCTCATTTTAGAATACCGGTTCTGGAAGACCGTTGGAATAAAATAAGCAGCAGTCCCACGCGCAATCCCGATGAGGGGAAATGACGAGGGAAAATGTCCGCTTACTCTCTTCCAAGTGAATTTTCCAGATTCGTATTCGAGAATAAACTTACACTTCCGTGTTCTCAAGTATGTCTTGCTAAAGTACATAATCATTCTTGAATATGCAAGGCTGCCGCTTATCTTTTTACTTCCGGCAGAGGATTCTCTTATGCCGGTTTAGGTCGTTCTTTCCCGAGACAAAAGGGAATTCGATTATTCCTTCAATCCTCCCACGAAAGCAATTTCGTGCAGAACATTTCCCAGAGAAGGTTCCATGCCTTATCAAAACGAAGGCGCTGCGCCTCGCACCAGAACTGTTCGCCGCAATAGTCCGGACTCGGTATGCGGTTGCGGTTACGGAAGTTGACATAATGCGAGAAATGCTCGGCATCAAGATATTCATCCTCCTCTTCGGTGTGCGCATAATCGGATTTACCGCCACTGTCAAGGACGACTTGTATCAGTTTGATGGTGCGCTCCATCTGATCCGCGTAAACCGAACCGTCAGCGAGCACAGACCATTGGCGCATGTATTCCGCCATCATCTCCAGTTTCACCTTAATGACCGACAGCAAGTGATACCAGCCCCAGTTCTCGTTGAAGGCGGCAGCCCATCTCACAACCAGCGTCTCTTTCCACTGTTTCTTTCTCTTTTGTATATATTCACGGGTCAGATGGCCGTGTCCCCAGATGTCCGCGCAATCTTTTCTTTCACGGCGATATTCCGCCTTGATGTCATCCTCGGACATGGTGATCTTTTTCCCGCATTCTCCTATGAAATGATACAGAAAGTCTCGTGGATAGCCGAACCAATCTTCAGTCACATCATGTTTGTACTGCTGTACAAGGCTTCGAAAAGAGTTCTCCTCATCCTTCTTCACCCATTTGATCATTCCCTCATCAGCCATCTTAACCACAGTGTCACAGACATACCGATCCCACAGTTGTGGATGTTTATAGAGGACTTCTCCGGCAATCTTTGCGATAAATGTCGCTTCTGTTTTCGAAGTGAACTCAAAAATGTCCCCGTACAAATATGTACGATACGTGTGGAATAATTTCCCATACTGGTTGACCAAAACCGGGCAATCCAGAGCATCTTCCCCGCCCCATCGCCTCCATTCGGTCAGAAGCCTCTCTCTCATCTTTTCCGTCACAGGCTTCATGGAATAGCTGGATCTTGTGATATCACAGCCCGCATGCCCCACATAAAATACATCCACATCCCGCTCTGTCTCAGGCTCATCTTCTTTTGCCTGCACCCATCGAGTGCGCCTGTCCTCAGGAGTAATGTCGATTTCGTACAACGCTTGTCGCACAACACTGGCCATCGTGCAAAATAGCAGTCTTGAGTCAGCGTCTTCCGCATGCCAAACCACGACCTTATCGTAGTTCTGAATCTCGGATAGCTTTTTGGAAAAAACCTTCAAGTCTTCATACAGTTCTGCATCACCCCACGAAATGGCGACTTTCATCATCTCCACTTCAGAAAAATTCTCAGGCAAATAATGAACATTCGTCCGGACCGGGTACTGCAAAATGTCGTGCTTGTCCAATTCTTTCCCTATCCACCAGAGGGCGATTCTATTCCATAACGCGCCACTGGGCATAATATGCAAGGTCTTTTTCATTCAAATAGTATTATGTTTTTAATGCAAAGGTACATTTCGATCCCGCCAAAAAGCGGCAGTGCAAACCAAAGGCAATCAAACACATTATTCTTGATCGTCCTGACTCGTTACGACAAACGCTCTGATGCTGCCGTCCGTTATTCGGTTGTCGGAACAGACCTTGAGAACAGAACGCTTCAGGGACCTTCCTGTGATCAGCAGATCCTCAACGGCAGAACGCAGAGAAGGGCTCACCCTATCAGCGGCCGAAGAATAAAGCACAATCACAACACTGTCATATTCAGATTGCGTGAGGAGGCTGTATTGGGATATTGATTCACACAAAGTCGCAGGCTTATAGCCTCCACGACTCTCCTGCTGGCGGAAGTTCGACTCGGTAATTGAATATGTTCCAAAAAGATATTCAAGATTATGCCGTTCGAGGTCCGGGCAGAGGCTCAGTAGTCGTTGGATGCAGTCTTCAACCTTCGCCATTCTGTCGAGGCGTTTGATCGACCGCTCCATACGGGTGTCACGCATACGCTTGGCGCGGTTCCTTCGCTGCTCACGTTCGTGTATCTTTTCGCTGATATCCCAAGACATGGCTCCACTGAAGCATTGGCGCTTCTCTATTCTGCCACGAGCGTACATGCTGATTTTTCGAGAATATAATTCCGAGGCTCTCTTTGAATACTTGTTGTCCGGCCTCCCGAGATTTTCAATAAATGAAGATTGCTCCTCTTGAGAGAAACCGTAGAAGGTCAGTTCCCAAAGAATATATGCGGCCAGAGCATTGTCATCCAACCGGATGCCCTCTTTTATACGAATATTCAAGTCGAGCAGGTTCTCCCAGATGTCGTTGCATCCGCTCACCCCGATATAATGTTCCTCTTCGTCCCGATAAACTTTGATAATCCCATCGTCCCGTCCGATCGGACGGAGAAGATTCAGTTCATCGAATGCCTCCCTGTAGGCATAGATGTCGGTTTCGACGCCGTACACTTCCTTGAGTGTCGGTATTAGGTCATCAAATGACACACTGTGAAGCAGTTCGGATAATGTCATGGCATATTTGTTTTAAATCTTCGGCAAAGATGGGATGCCTGAATGCAATTATTCGGCAGTATGGTCGACTTACGAAAACTGAAAGGTTTTGGCAACGCTGTTGTATATCTTTGCAGAAAAGGAGAATACAATGAGAACGTTTAGAGTAATCAGCCCGAATTTCGAGGAAACGATAAGGTTAGCCGCTGCGATGCCGTCCATAGAGATGACTCTGACAATATACCACAGTGAATTGGCAGAGAGGGAACGGAAAATCCTTTCGATCACAGGTGATCCTCTCGGCTGTGACTTTTCATGGCTCAAGGATGAGAGCAAGAAGGAAGAAGTGCAATCCTTGCTCTTGGAGCGTTATCGCATTCTGTCGGAGATGTTTGAGTTGCATTGTTCTGATTCGGAAGCCAAACGGTTTGAAAGTCAGAATGAACGGTTATATTCACTTACTAGGGACATGTTCTCCAGAACAGGGAAGATGTACCGTCAGATGTTGTCATCTCCTTTAGAAGAGAAGGATGACGACTTTACGGTGGAGGGATGCCTGCGCTATTGGGGAGACACCGCTCAAGATGTACTCCACCTGGAAGACGATGAATATTACCGCTCGGATTTCACCAAAATGATAATTGTGAACGCCCTGCTCCAACAGAAGAAACTGGGCGACATGGAAGTAATGACCTGTAATCCTTACTGGGACGCCTCCAAAGGCCTGAAAGCGACAATGAGCGATAAGGAATTGGGCCTAGAGAACACCCTTGACGATGGAACGACTTGGGCCGAGGGATGGATTCGTCATCCAAAACTGGAACACATCTGTGTCTGCTATGCCACCCATGCGCTTATCACCCACTCGGGCTATTCAATCCCGGATTTCCTTCGTTTGAACACCTTTGAGGTGAAAGTAAATGCGATGATCCAGCAGATCAGCGAGCAGGATGGCTCACGTCTCTGGTGGTGGAAAAACTGTCGTGAACAGCAATTCACCGACAAATTCCTCCATGAAGCGAAGCACCGTCCATCAGGACAGTCACTCGGTGATTTCATTTGGGGCAGAGGCATTGAATATTTCGACCTGAACGAGGTGGACGATGTAAGCAAATTACCCGACTGCCGGCATGATGACACTCTGGTTCCCACATTTCTGCATACCCTGTGGCTAATGGCCACGAGTATGCTTTAGTCTTACTCTCTTCCAAGTGAATTGTCCAGATTCGTATTCGAGAATAAACTTTCACTTCCGTGTTCTCAAGTATGTCTTGCTAAAATTCACAATCATTTTTGAATAGACAAGGCTGCCGCTTATCTTTTTTAAACCATCATAAGCCACCCATTGGAGCTATTCTGGTGATTCTTCCGCGACAAAGGTAATAACGCTAATTGCTATTTAGCGGCAGTGTGAGCTGTCGAGAAAACGATCGATAGATTTTTATAAGGGCTGCTTAGTAATCATTAAAAAATAACTTGAACAATTTGTACATCTTTATGGTCTATATTTCTTTTCTCATCAGTCATGTGCCACTGGCACGCTCCTTCTTCCAAAAGAAATCTATCCTCATAAATCTGACACAAAATTTAGTTCAACTTATTTTTTAACGCTAACTTAATATTTTTGTCAAAAAAGATGATCTCTTGTCATTTCGAAGCGGCACGAAGACCAACTGCCTCCTGCCAACGAATAATACAAAACGCCTTCAGCGCAATCGCCAACAGAACGGCATGGGGACGGCATTCGGGTGAAAAACTATTGCCTTCATTGTGAAGCAATTCAGCCTCAACCTATGCACAGCCTTCTGGATTGGTGATCGCGCTGAAAGTGTTTTGCAAAATGGATGATTCAGCAAGAAGGCAAGGCCACGTCTTGGTCAGGCAACACATTGCTTGGCGAATATGTTCAGGAATCCTCGTCCCGTCCGATCGGACGGAGAAGATTCAGTTCATCGAAAGCCTCCCTGTAGGCATAGATGCCGGTTTCGACGCCGTACACTTCCTTGGGTGTCGGTATTAGGTCATCAAATGACACACTGTGAAGCAGTTCGGATAATGTCATGGCATATTTGTTTTTTTGATCTTTGGCAAAGATGACGAATCTGGTTGCAATTTTCCGGCAGTAAACTGAAGCGACTTTACGAAGTGAACATAACCGACGCCATTCACATTTGTAAAAGCGATTTTATTCGAGAAATTCGCTTTTATAAAAGTGATTTTGTATATTGGCGAAAACATGATGCAATTATGCAAAGTTCTGACATACAACCGTTGGTGAACTATTATCACCGGAAAATAAAACAAGTGAATCTGAATTTTAAAAGATACCTTTTCAACCGAATCAACTGGGATGCCAGAATTATCGGGATAAAAGGAGCCAGAGGGGTTGGAAAAACCACGCTTCTTCTCCAACGGATATTGGAGAAATATAAGGACATCGACGATACGTTTTACATCACGCTGGATCATCTTTGGTTCAGGAACCATTCTCTTGAAGAACTGGTTGAATACCTTTACACCCACGGCATCACGGAAATCTACATTGACGAAGTTCACAAGTATAAGGACTGGAGTCAGTCTCTGAAAACTTTCTACGACGAGTTCGCAGATCTGAGAATTGTGTACACCGGTTCATCTATGCTTGAGATAGAAAAATCAAGCACAGACCTCGCAAGAAGGCAGACACCATACCGCCTTGACGGATTGTCTTTCCGGGAATATCTCAAATACACTGGTGCCCTTGAATATGAACCGCTGCAACTCTCGGACATCCTTCAGAACCACGTTGCTACAGCTATGGACATCTGTGGGAAGACGAAGATTCTCAAGATGTTTGACAAATACCTGAAAACAGGGTATTATCCATACTTCACCGAAGCGAAAAATGATTTTCTGATAAGATTGGCAGAGACGGCCAAACTGGTGATTGAAAACGACTTGCCGGCAGTCCTTGATGTAAATTACGCGACTATTGAGAAGACACAGAAACTTCTCATGATCATTGCTGAGCATGTACCGCTTCAACCGACAACCGAGAAACTGGCCTCCTCAATAAGCTCGACACGTGACTCGTGTCTGAAAATGATGTACCTGCTTGACAAGGCCGCCATACTACGACTTCTCACCACAGAGCTAAAGAGTTACAAAAGGCTTGTGAATCCGGAGAAAATCTATCTTGACAACACAAATCTGATGTATGCTCTCGGTTCCAACGTCAATGAGGGCAATCTCCGGGAAACGTTTTTCTTCAACCAAGTCGGCAACACCCACGATGTCCGCTCAAGCCATGCCGGAGATTTTCTGATAGACGGGAAGCTGAGAGTGGAAGTTTGCGGGTCATCAAAGGATTTCTCGCAAATAGCCGACATTCCTGACAGTTTCCTTGCCATAGACGGCATTGAGACAGGTTACGGAGCAAGAATCCCGCTTTGGCTGTTCGGGTTCCTGTATTAGTTTTTTGATTTGTCTAAGTAACGTGAAAAAAATAACCTGCTTCAGATTAGGAGAAGATTTTCGAGGATAGATCTATTTTCGAAGAAGGAGTGTGCCGGTGGCACATGACTGATGAGAAAACAGATATAGACCGAAAAGATTCCTTAAGATGAGGCAGGTTATTTTTTGAAGGTTACTAAAAGGTTCTTTGAAGTGAAAAAACTTCATTATCTTACCGCTACCTCAGTCAGATAGCACCGCTTCTTCCAATCATTTGCCATAGTAGCCGGACTGGATCTCAAGTGTCTCACCTCTCTTGACGGCGATGTTCTTTCCGGTGCAGGAGGTGCCTCCAAGTCTGTACTGGACAATGTAGGTGCCCTCAGGGAGGCTGGTCTCGTAGCACTCCTGATAGGAGTAGACACTGCCTGACGGATCGAAATGATAGCTTTTAGGATCACTTATGCTCTTTGAGTCAATAAAGACGATGTCCGTCATGTACTTGCCTTTCTCGCTGTTGACGAACTTCACATTGCCGCAAGGAATTCTGTTCGGAACCGGGAGGTCGATGAAAAACTCCTTCTTCTCGATGGACCGGTTCTGGACGCCCGGCAGACCGCCAGGATTATTGGTGCAAAGGTCACGGTAGTTCATCTCGCTCAATGTCACCTTCATACGGTAACGGGTGGCGGCGTCGGACTCCACAGTGTTCCCCACACTCCAGACCCAACCGGAATGGAAATCAAAAGTGGCTCTGGATATGGCCGGAGGCTGAGTGTTGACCAACTCCGGCAGGTTCTTCACCTCCAGTTTGTAGTGGATGCTTCCGTCAGACGAGTTGTCGATGATGGACAGGTCCCTGATCTCACGCGTCCTTGAACTGCTGAAGTTGCAGCCTGAGCTCAAGGAAAGCCCGGCGCCGGCGGCGCCACCGGACAAACCGGCCTCGAACGACCATGTCACACCGGAAGTGTAGGTCTGGGAGTTTATCGTGGTTGAAGGGGACGGAACCTGATTGAAGCGGACCGGAACCTGATTGCCTTTGTCATCGACCAGGGAGATGTCCACATTGTAGCCGGTCAGGAAATAGCCCATGAAATCGCCGGTCCAGCCATTCGGCAGCACCTTGTTGAACTTACCGGCGTACATCCCGGACGAAGCCACCGAGAACGTGGCGTCAACGATGTAGAAGTCCCCGATGTAGTTGCTCTTGGACGTTTTGAACGCATAGAGCGGGATGACCGAGTAGTACTGCTCGAAGCGGCCTTCGCCCGTCACCCTGAACTCCTTCTTGCCGTCCTTGAAGATCAAGCCATTGTCAATCTTGTAGTCATGGGACGAGAACAGATGGATGGACTGGAGCAGGTCGTCTCCCGAGGTGTTCGCGGAATGCGCGTCACCGACCCATGACACAAGGCCGTTCAGGTTGGCCGGAGGAAAGTCATCCATTGAGAAGACCTTGCCGCTCCTGTGGAACGCCACGAAAAGGCAGTCGTCCAACGTCTCGGCGGACAGAAAACCGATGTTGTGCCGCGAAAGGAACGTCAGCAGATCCGAAGTCGGAGAGACTACGACCACCGCCGCCCCACGCTTGTAAGCGTTCCAGATCTCATCGTCCTTGACATCCTTCTCGCTCACAAAAACCACCTTCGCCTCCTCGCAGGAGACCCTCTTCCCGGTGAATCTTGAATATATCAACTCAAGGATGTCGCCATCCAGTTCAGACAGTACACAGTAGGGCAGGTCCGAGGTGCGGTTCTCCTCGACGGGCTCCGGCTCCGGTTCCGGATCGGGGTCAAGGCCTGATTTCTCTCCGCAGGAGGCCAGCAGGCCAAAAGCCGCGCAAAGCGCAAGTATATTCAGAAAATCAATTATTCGTTTCATGGTCATTGGATTTCATTCAGAAGGTTCATGAATATATTCATAGTTTTACTTGAAGCCGTAGCCGGTTGATAGTCTCACAGATCCTCCTGGCCTCACTCTGACAAGTCCGGTGTAGTTGCGTTTCCTGGTATTGCCTTTCGCGTCCTTGATGTCGCATTGCAGCTCGTAGTCGCCGGCCACCAGGAACAGGGAGCAGGTGTTGCCTTGGCCATAGACGCTTCCGTCATGGTAGCTTCCGGTCTCGGGGTGGCTCTTGTTGTACAGCCTGACATTGGTCATGAAAGTGCCCTCCTCGCTGTTCGTGAGGTCGAATTTCCCGGTCGGCCCTGTTGGGCACAGGAAGGTCCTTGGTGACGGAATACTTCTTCTGAACGAACTCAAGATCGTGGTAGTCAACACTTCCCGAGTAGAAATAGGAAGCGCCGTAGACAAGGTTGTAAAGATCTATCACAACCCTGTACTTGGTCTGCACGTCGTAGTCCTCCGCCGGGACAGCCCACACCCACTGGCTATAGAAATTTACGGTCGAGGTCGAGACAAGCGGAGGGTCTGTGATTTTCAGGGATTTCAGGCGAGGAAGATTGTTGATCTCGTAGTCGTAGCCGACCGTGGAGCCTTCGTGCCTGTTGAGCACATCGCAGTCGCTTATTGTGCGGGATGTGCTTGAGGAGATGGAGAATCCCGTGTTTGATGAGATCATCGGAGACGTGCCGCCGGTGATTCCTCCGCCGATGGAAAAGCTCCAGCCGGTCGTGTAGCTGGTCGAGCCGATGACGGTCTCCGGTGTCGGTGTCTGGACAAAACGTCCTACTGGAGTTCCAGCGGTGTTTAATATGTAGATGTTAGAACTGAGAGACTTGAGATAGAAACCGCATATCCTCGCTTTCACCAAGCCGTGCGTCTTGGTGAAATTCCCCGTGTACATCTTCCCCGACACGACAGAAACGGTGGAGGTCATGAGGTAGTAATCCATGGCCTCCGAGTCACCACTCTTGAATCCGTGCATCGGTGTGACCTTCAACTGCACATCTATGGAAAACTCGCCCTCAAGGTAATCGTGTTTGGAGGCCGCTACGTTGGTTATCTTCTCGCTGACCTTGTCAGAATAGGTCGTGTACAGGCATGACTCCTCCCAGAAAGAGGACGGGTCGAAGTTGCCGGCCACGTTCAGGATGGCGTTGTTGGTCCAGGAGACAAGGCCGTTGAGGCATTCGTCCACCTCCAGACCCTCCGCCGGAGTCCGCACGGCACAGTGGCCGGAGCGTCCCTGCTGGAAAGCCACACAGAGGAAATTCCCCGCCTCCACACCGAGTTGCTCAAGCAGGATTTTTGACGGATCGCAGACAACCACGACGCGCCCCTTGAGTGTGTCAAGTCCGGAATAGCCGGCCATGTCCGTGACAATCACCTGTGCGTTGTCAGCCGAAGGAGCCGTCTCTTTCAGCCGGCCTTTGACAGCGTCCGCGAAGTCCTTAGAGAGGCCTTCCGAGACCCATGCCGGGAACGCGATCTTCTCGCCGTCGGCGAGTGAGGAAGGCTTGCGGTAGTCGCCTTCAATGATGACCTCGTCACCGTAGTCCGGACTGTCCTTGGAACAGGAGACAAGCGTAAGCACGAACGCCGGTATGGCCAGATAAAGTAAAAGAGAGTGTTTCATGGTATTACAGTCTGTAAGGCAGTTTGCGGTTGTAGTCCTTGTCCACACAGATAGTCGCCGTCTTCTTTGTGAGATTGTAAACGACTGACCATTGCGTGTTGCTTGTGATGTCTCCTCCCTCGGATTGCAGATCTGTGTGCACGGCATCAAGCAGAGACATGCATTCATCTTCCGTCATCACACGGTTCTTCTTTTCCAATGTCTCGTGGAGCTTGTCGTACCGCTCTTTTCCTCCTCCGACATTCCGCCATCCCTCGGACAGATAGAAATTGGTGACGTGGTCGGTGTCAAGCAGGTTCATCGTCCAATCCTTCGCTGACGGATCACTCAGCGGCGGCACCTCTCCCGGGCGGTAATATTCCACGACAACGCTCTTTCCGCTTGCGTCGGCGATCAGGAAATGATAGTTCGAGTCCGAATTCTCACCGTCCGCGAAAAAATTGTGGGACCGGAAAACCTCCACGGCTTGCTCAACGCTTGTACACCTGTCCAGAGCCAGCCTGATGGCTAATGTCGGGACAATGTCACTCTTCCCGGGGTCATGCTGTACCGCCCCGCCGGTACCTCGAAGAGACAGGACACCTATGAACAGTCCCGCATCATTCATCCCGTCCAGACAGCAGTAGATGGATGCGGTCACAGGGATGGAAAGATCCGTCTTCCCGTCCGACAGCGCACCGGCCACATAAGTGTCTTTGTCCAGAAATGGAAGGGCTGAGATGCAGATGGACTCATGCACTCCTTTTGTGACATTGTGTACAAGCACATTGGAAGACGACACGAATCTATAGTCAAAGTTACGTCCCACCAGCACGTCTCCTTCCGGGGACTTGACACAGAAAGCACTGCATCCGAAATCCACGCCACCGTCAGCCTTGCCCAGCGGAACTGTTGTCAGCATCGGCACCACTTTTCCGAGAAGTTGCATGCTGGAACTCGCCCCTCCGCTAGACATGACCTCATCGATGTGGTAGTCCGAACTATATTTCACTGAATATAAATGCCCGTCCGCCAAATTCTTCAATGTGGACACCATAGCCTTCTGATCATCATTCCTCAGATAATCGGCAGGGTTTGCGGCGGTTTCGGTTTCTCCCTTATCACAAGAGGACAGAAAGAAAACCGAGACTGAAAGACAAGACACAAGATAGATAAGACGCTTCATCGTTTTGATATTGTTTGAAACATACCCGGAAGCCTCAGGGTGGCTCACCACGCCCAAGGAAGAAATTTGTGAGACAAAAATACTAAATGAAGCACCCGAAGAAAAGACGGCTCCGACGAATTTTGCCGAGCCGTCAAGAAATTGTCGTACGGACAACCTTATTTTGTCAAATCAGCATTTTTTTGCCGAACCGATAAATTACTTATCCGCCATTTTGTCGGGGTCATACCCTCTCTCTCCTTGAAGGAAGCATTGAAATTGCTCACGGAAAGAAAGCCTGATTTTTCCGCGATTTCGGCGATGGACCTGTCAGGACTCTCCAGCAAGGCGCGTTTTGCATAGTCGATTCTCATTCCGCAGATCCATTCCCGGAAAGTCACCTTGTAGGTCTGATTGATGAAAGCGGAAAGATACGTCCTGTTTGTGTACAGGATTTTGGAAAGATCCGCTATCGTGAGTCCCGGCTTCAGATAGCCTTCCGCCTCCACCCATTCCTGCACAAGACGTTGCATTTCAGGATTGCAGGAGAACGTTTCTGTCACAGGAAGATCCGGTCCCGGGTCACTTTCGATGGCACATTCGACGGTTTCATAAAAAAGCATGTAGTTCTGGTAACTGACATACAGATAAATGTAGAACGGAACGGAAGACAGCACCCAAACAAAAACAAGATTGTCAGGAAGGAAGGTCAGAACAGAACAACCGATGCCGAAAATGAGCATCCAATATGTCAGTACCGACATCCATCTGACATAGGTCGCGATATGGTCAGAATAGGTGTCATCCATCTTTTGACGGCCCGATGGTAGGCCTTGAGCAGGTGTGAGGCCAGAGAGAAACCATACAGGGCAAGCATCAGGGCTAATGAATATATCAGGCCGGCTTTCAGTGTGCCGTCTTCGGTGAACAAGAGCGCGGAGACGGACAGGATGACATATAAAAGCCATGACAGACAATGTCTCACAATGATCTTCCGTGTGATGTAGGAGCGGTTCAGAAGTGTGTGCAGAGCCGCGACGAACAGCCCGTAGCCGAAGAAATACGTTGAGAGATTCATCACAATCGCGGCATTGACATTAACCTGCCTTATGTCAAAGCACAGATGTACGGCATAATTTGCCGCCAGCACCAAAAGCGCCGCCCCCATTAAATTCCTTGACCGCAGGTAGTTGGCGAACAGCCTCTTGTCCGGGACCTTCCCGAAGAAGAACCTAAAGACAAAGAACGCCATCAGGGTCAAGGCAATGCATAGGGAGTATCTGTACAGATCGATGTTCATGGTGTCAATGCGATGGAATGCCTTTACTCGATACAACTGGTGAGACAGGTCATCGAGGCGTCGGGACGGAACTCGATGCCGGTGGAGGTGGCGGGGATGAGAACGGTCTCGCCCTGACGGAGGGTCACGACGTGCTCCTGGCCGTCATTCTCATGGTCAACAAGGCTGCCGCCTCCGGCGACGCACATCACGACCACAAAAGAGTCCAGTTTAGAGAGATCCTTGGCGCAAGGCTTGTCCAGGTCGAAGAGCGAGGTGGTGAAGTACTTGCAGCTGACCAGTTTGGTCTCGGCGTCCTTGACGCGGGAATATTCAGTCCTGTAGTCCGGGTAGACATCGTAGTCGATGGCCTCCTTGGCCTGCTCGATGTGCAGTTCGCGGGGCTTTCCGTCAAGACCCAGGCGACCATAGTCATAGATCCTGTAGGTCAGGTCGGATGTCTGCTGGATCTCGGCGACGAAGGCTCCGGCCCCGATGGCGTGGATGCGGCCGGCAGGGAGGAAGAACACATCGCCGGGAGCGATCCTGTAGCTTGCAAGCACGTCGGTGATGGTGTGTTCGTTGACTCTTTGCTCATATTCATCGGGAGTGATCCACTCGGTCAGGCCGCTCAGCAGATGGGCTCCCTCGTCGGCTCCGACCACATACCACATCTCGGTCTTGCCTTTCATCCCAGGATGGGTCTTCGCGGCAAGCTCATCGTTCGGGTGGACCTGGATCGACAGGTCGCTTCTAGCGTCGATAAATTTGATCAGGAGCGGGAACTCCGTACCGGTCTTCTCAAAAACCTTCTTGCCGACGAGTTCAGGACCATATTCATTCATCACATCGGTCAGGCTTTTGCCTGCAAGAGAGCCGTTGGCTATCGTTGAGACATGGCCCGGGACAGCTGAGATCTCCCAACTCTCCCCTATCTTGTGCCGCTTTGTCTTTACACCCTTGAACGGGGCGATCTTTTCTCCGCCCCACACCATCTCACGGAGATAGGGCTCAAATTTCAGAGGGTACATATTCGTTAAGTTCTTTTTAAACAATTATTTATCCAGCTCTGTCAATGCGAACGCATAGGCTCCGAGCGAGATGGCCTTGCTGGCTCCGATCTTGGAACGCATCACGCCGACGCGCTTCTGAGGGTCGTAAACCACCTCGCGGTCGCTGCCATAGACCTTCAAGGAACGTGCCTCGCCGCGGGCGAACTGATCGAACTCCGCAGGGTCGTCGAGGTTATAGACCTTCATCTGAACCCTGTTCAACTCATCGCCGTTGAGCTGGTGCATCTTGCCGCGCATGGTGCGTAATATTCCTGGCATCAGGTACTTGTAGTTGTTCATCACTCCGCCTCCGATCACGATCAGGCCATCGATCAGGGTAACCGCCGTGGCCATCGCGTCGCCCGCGACCTCGCCCATCTTGTCGAACGCCTTGATCGCGGCTTCCTTGTCGCCAGGCCTCTTGCCCTCGCAGACCTCGGCGAGATCCTTAGGCTCAAGACCGTGGTTCGGATTGCCGGTCAGCTCACCGTAAACTCTCTTCACGGCACGGATCGAGGCACCGTCCTCGACGATGATGTCCGGCATGTCAGGATGCTTGAGACAGAAAGTCTCCACGCAGGAGTTGTCGCCCCGGTTGAGTTCGCCGTTGATCACCGTGCCTATTCCCAGACCGGTTCCGAAGGTGTAGCCGATGAGGTTGTGGTAACGCTTCGCGCTGCCGGCCTTCGCAAGCTTTTCATTGACCTCAGGGAGAGCTCCGCCGAGAGCCTCGCCATAGGCGTAAAGGTCGCCGTCATTATTGATATAAACCGGGATTCCAAAAGTGTCCTCAAGGAATGGTCCGAGAGCGACACCGTCACGGAAAGACGGGAAGTTAGGAAGATAACCGCCGATGATTCCGTCCGGGTAATCGGCCGGGCCAGGGAAGCAGAAGCTGATCGCGACAGGTTTCTCCTCTCCAAGTTCCTCTTTGATCTGACGGAATCCCTTGACCATCGTGCCGAGGCAGCGGTCAAGGTTGTCGGCGTTGGACGGAAGTGTGATTGGTTCACAGCAAAACTCACCACCCTTCATCGCGCCGAAGACCATATTGGTGCCACCGGCGTCAAGGGTCATAACAACTCTGCTGTCATTTCTTATATCAGACATATTCTTGTGTTTTTAATTATTGCCGAACCTCCTTGAATATTCAAAAAATCTAGTCTTTTCGTTGCAAAGATAATCATTATCCGTCTTTCGGGCTCATCGTTTGCAGGGAAAATTTGTACCTTTGCACCAATCCTCTATTCTTCACCGCTTGTGGTGAAAGCAAGTACCTCCCCCGAGGGGAGGGATTTAGGGTAGGGGTAACGTGAATTAATGTGGGTGGGCAATCACCTTCGGACGTGAGATAAGGTAGTTTACAGCGGGTAGTTGCCTACTTGCGAGAATTGAAGTTATCTATGCAGAAAAGAAGAAATCGCCAAGGTGGCGAGAAGGGCGGCAGGAAGAGCCGCGACAAGAAATTCGGTTCCAGACAGAAGAGCAAAAGAGTGCTGGAGGAGGTGACCGGCAAGGTTCAGATGACAAGGGACGGCTATGTCTTCGTGATCATCGAGGGCGAGCCGGACAACGATGTGTTCGTCAAGGCGTCCAAGACTCGCGGCGCGTTGAACGGAGACATCGTGAAATGTGCGGTGACAAGTGAGAGAAAGGAAGCTTCATCCGATGCGGCCAAAGGCGGACGCAAGGACGCGGCCAGACGCCGTGAGGGAGAGATCATAGAGATTGTAGAGCGCAGCCACAAGCCGTTCGTCGGCGTGCTCCACATTGTCGGCCGGCAGGCTTGGGTGCTGATGCAGTCAAGGAATATGCCGTACGACATCTGCATAGATTTCGACACCCTTACTGAGGGTGCGAAAAGAGGGATGAAAGTGGCGGCTCTGGTCGACGGATGGGACAAGGGTGAGCCGACCCCTAAGGGTCACATAGTGGATGTGCTCGGAATGCCGGGCGAGAACGACACCGAGATGCACGCCATCCTCGCTGAATATGCCCTGCCTTACAGGTTCGAGCCGGAGGTGGAGAACGCCGCCGACCAGATTTCGGACCAGATCACAGAGAAAGATCTCAAGGGTCGTCGGGATTTCCGCAACACCCTGACATTCACCATCGACCCTACGGACGCGAAAGACTTCGACGATGCTTTGTCATTCAAGAAACTGGACAACGGCAACTACGAGATCGGAGTCCACATCGCCGATGTGTCCTACTATGTACTTCCGGGCACAATCGTGGACAAGGAGGCACAGGAGCGCGGCACGTCAGTCTATCTGGTTGACAGGACAGTCCCGATGCTTCCGGAGAAACTTTGCAATAAACTCTGCTCCCTACGCCCGCACGAGGAAAAGCTGACATTCTCGGTGGTTGTGGAGATGACGCCGCGCGGAAAAATCGAGAACCGTTGGTTCGGCCGCACTGCGATCTGTTCTGACTACCGTTTCGACTACGACGGAGCCCAGCAGATCATCGAGAGCGATGGTAAGGAGCCTGCGGATCCGGCCATCGGTCAGGATGTCAGGGAGGCCATCGTGACGCTCAACAAGCTGGCATTGACACTCCGCAAGCGTCGTTTCGCTTCAGGAGCCATCAGTTTCGAGCGTCCGGAGATGAAAGTCGAGGTGGATGCGACCGGAAAGCCGATCAGGGTTTACGAGAAAATCACCAAGGAGGCCAACTGGCTGATCGAGGAGTTCATGCTTCTTGCGAACCGTTCCGTGGCCGAGTTCATCGCCACTTCCGGCAGGATGGACGGCAAGGCCGACAAGAAGGCCAAGACCTTTGTTTACCGTGTACACGGCGAGCCTAACACGGAGAAGATCGCGAGCCTCGGCCAGTTCGTCAGCAACTTCGGCTTCAAGTTCGGGCCGAGCGGCAACGGACGGGAGATCGCCAAATCCTTGAACACCTTGCTTGCCGAGGCAAAGGGCACACCTGAATGCGACGCCTTCCAGATGATAGCCCTGCGCTCGATGGCAAAGGCGATCTACACCACCGACAACATCGGCCACTACGGCCTCGCGTTCAAGTTCTACACGCACTTCACTTCCCCTATCCGCCGCTATCCTGACACAATGGTACACAGGCTGTTGGCCCTCTACCTCGACAATGCCGAGAGTCAGAACAAGGACTATTACGAAGCCCAGTGCCAGCATGCTTCCGAACGCGAGCAGATAGCGGCGAACGCCGAACGCGACAGCATCAAGTACAAGATGATCGAGTTCATGCAGGACAAGATAGGCAATGAATATGAAGGCTCGATCTCCGGCCTCACCGAATGGGGTATGTACGTGGAGATCAAGCCTACCATGATCGAAGGCATGGTCGCCCTGCGCGATGTGAAGTCCGACTTCTTCGAGTTCGACGAGCAGAACTACCTCATCCGTGGCCGCCGCACCGGCAAGGTCTTCCGACTGGGTGACGCGGTCAAGATCCGTGTGAAGGCCGCCAATCTGGAGCAGAGGCTTCTGGACTACGAACTGGTTGACACCACCACAGACAATGGCTCATCCAATGATGGTTCTGGCAACGGTTCCAACCATGGCCCCAGCCACCGTTCCGGCAATGGGGAAACGCGCCACGTCCTGGATGGAGAGGGTCGTTCCAACCATGGCTCCAGCCACCGTTCCGGTAAGGGTTCAGGTAAGGGTTCCGGCAATGGGTCTGGCAAGGGTTCCGACAACGGTTCCGGTAGCGGTTCCGATGACGGCAAAGGCAAGAAAAAGCCTTTCTACGCCTCCGTCGCCCACAACGATGACCAGCCTAAGCGCAAGTCATCCAAGGACAAAGGCCGTCCCCGCAAGAAGTTCGGCCCCAAGCCATAGTGAAACGAAAAGAAGAAAGCCAAATAACCCTTTGCCCGACACAGCACATCAAAAAGAGTGACCGTCTCATTGCGGCCACTTTTTTTGTCCGGTGAAAACCCTGCTGGCCGGACGAATTGTAAAAATCATACTCTTTGTCCGGCCAAACCACAATCCACCGGACGAACAGCGAGGAGTGAAAAGGCGACGGCGAGAATCTTACAAAAGGCTTTCAGCCACATAACGAGTCTGTCGCGGCAAAAGCCAGATCGGGCTGTTCTTAGAAGCTGTTTTGAATTGTTTGAAATGTTCTTTGAGGTGAAAATTTTCATTTTCTTCCCGCTTCTTCAGTCAGATAGCACCGCTATCTTCCTTGGAAGAAGCGGTCGAAACTGAAGTTTTTCACTCTCAAACCTTCAAACAAACAATTCAAAACAGCTTCTTATTTCGGGTGCAGAAGAGGCTGCTTTGCACCCGATATGACTATCTTATTGGTTTTGGGGTGCGAAAAGCCGCTTCACGCACCCGATACGGTAATTCGAGCTATTTCCCCGAACCATGCCATTCAGCCCATAACATAAAAGGTCGAGCCTATAACACAGAGAGTGACCGCAAGGGAAATAATGTCATTGACAAACAAATCACCGCCAAGAGGCAATCCCACATAATCACCTGAATATAAAGACTATAGCATGTAAATAGTCAACGTATCTATAGTAATGTTGAAAAAATAAGTTGCGTCAATCGATAAAATTGAATCACCCTGAACATCTATATATTGCAAATTTAAAGTGATGCAGGTTATTTTTTACATTTCACATAATAGCCTCAAAAAAAGTGAAATTTTTATCTGACGATTATGGTTGCCTCTCTTATCATTAATGGGGTTGTCTCTATATTTTGCAATTGGCGGGAACGGTCAGGGCTGTCTGATGGCCATACAGCATAGATGGATGTCCCCTAGGAGGGGTTATCACATCAGGTAAGAAACGGTTGAGAGTGCCCTAAGCGCTTACAGGGCCGATGACCGTTCCCGCCAATTGCAAACACCTGAGATGCGCACCGAATACACCTTTGCAGGCAAACACCTGGAATGCGCCCTGAAAATACCCTTGCAGGCAAACACCTGAGATGCGCCCTGAATACACCTTTGCAGGCACTTGTGTGTGTGTGTGGGGGGGGGCACATAAAAGAGAAAAGCCCGGTCCATCGTAAAGACAGACCTGGCATTTTTCCCTTGTTATATGAATCACAAAGGGGAGACGCAATTCCTTACGTCTCCTCTTCGTGGTCCCAGTAGGGCATGATCCTACGACCCCCTGATTATGAGTCAGATGCTCTAACCAACTGAGCTATGGGACCGATTCCCGACCTTGATGGCCGGGCATATTGCTTGAACGGATGCGGCCTCTGAGACCGCTCCGTCCTCAATCTGAATTATCAGACTTTGATCTCAACCTCAACGCCGGAAGGAAGCTCGAGCTTCATGAGAGCATCAACGGTCTTTGCATTGCTGTCGTCGATGTCCAGAAGCCTGCTGTAGGCGCTAAGCTCAAACTGCTCGCGGGACTTCTTGTTGACGAAAGTCGAGCGATTGACAGTGAAGATCTTCTTGTTGGTAGGAAGCGGAATAGGACCGTTCACCTTAGCACCAGTAGCCTTCACGGTGTCCACGATCTTAGCGGCTGACTTGTCAACCAGCATGTGATCGAATGATTTGAGTTTTATTCTGATTTTTTGACTCATATCAAAAATACTTAATTACGATTTAACACTTACTCGTCATCATCAGAGAGCTTGTAGCCGCTCTTCTCGATAACGTCCTTGGCCAGGTTGGCAGGAACCTCAGCGTAGTGGTCGAAAGTCATCGTGCTGGTCGCGCGGCCGGATGAGAGGGTTCTGAGAACTGTCACATAACCGAACTGCTCGGCGAGCGGAACGAAGGCCCTTACGATTCTCGCACCGTTGGCGGTGGAGTCCATAGCCTGGATCTGGCCGCGACGACGGTTGAGGTCACCCACGATGTCACCCATGTAGTCCTCTGGAGTAACAACCTCAAGGGACATGATAGGCTCGAGGAGAACAGGCTTAGCCTTCGGGCAGGCGTGGCGGAATGCCAGACGGCCGGCCATTTCGAATGAAAGCTGGTCTGAATCGACTGGGTGGTAAGAACCATCAAGCACGGTAACCTTCAGAGACTGAACCTCGTAACCAGCGAGAACACCGTTGGCCATAGCGGCCTTGAAGCCCTTCTCGATGCAAGGGATGAATTCCTTAGGAATATTACCACCCTTGACCTGATTGTCGAACTGAAGTCCGGTAACGCCTTCATCGGCAGGTCCGATCTCGACGATGATGTCGGCGAACTTACCACGACCACCGGTCTGCTTCTTGAAGACCTCACGGTGCTGTACTGTAGCGGTGATGGCCTCTTTGTAGTTAACCTGCGGAGCGCCCTGATTGATCTCGACACCGAACTCACGACGGAGACGGTCCACGATGATGTCAAGGTGAAGCTCACCCATTCCGCTGATGACTGTCTGGCCGGTCTCGTGGTCTGACCTTACGGTGAACGTAGGATCCTCCTCAGCGAGCTTGCCGAGAGCGATGCCGAGCTTGTCCAGGTCGCCCTGGGTCTTAGGCTCGACAGCGATACCGATAACAGGATCAGGGAATTCCATCGATTCGAGCACAATCTGATGATCCTCGTTGCAGATGGTGTCTCCTGTACGGAGATCCTTGAATCCGACAGCGGCGCAGATGTCTCCGGCCTCGACGAACTCGATAGGGTTCTGATGGTTGGAGTGCATCTGGTACAGACGCGCGATTCTCTCCTTCTTTCCGGTGCGGACGTTATAGACATAAGTACCGGCGTCAACGCGTCCTGAATACACCCTCATGAAGGCGAGACGGCCGACGAACGGATCCGTGGCGATCTTGAACACGAGAGCGCAGAACGGCTGGGCTGCGTCAGGGAGAAGATCCTCTTCCTCACCGGTCTTAGGATCGGTACCTTTCACAACACCCTTGTCAAGCGGAGAAGGAAGGTAACGCATCACAGCGTCAAGGAGGAACTGCACACCCTTGTTCTTGAAAGAGGAACCGCAGCATGCTGGAACGATCTGCATAGAGATCGTACCCTTGCGAAGGGCGGCGATGATCTCCTCCTCGGTGAGGGAGTCAGGATTCTCGAAATACTTCTCCATGAGAGCCTCGTCGCATTCGGCGGCAGCCTCGACGAGCTTGTCTCTCCATTTCTCGACTTCTCCGGCCATGTCCTCCGGAACGTCCTTTATTTCATAGTTGACCAGTTCCTCACCGGAGTCATAATAATATGCCTTGCGGGAAACGAGGTCGATGATGCCCTTGAACTTGTCCTCAGCTCCGATAGGGAGACAAATAGGAACAGCCTTGGCACCGAGTTTGGTGTAGATTTCCTCAACGCAAGCGAGGAAGTCAGCGCCGACACGGTCCATCTTGTTCACGTACGCGATCTTCGGAACGCCGTACTTGTCGGCCTGACGCCAAACAGTCTCTGACTGAGGCTGAACGCGTCCGACAGCGCAGAAAGTAGCGACAGTTCCGTCGAGCACACGGAGCGAACGCTCCACCTCAACGGTGAAGTCGACGTGACCCGGGGTGTCGATCAGGTTGATCTGATAAACGTGACCGTTGTAGTGCCAGAACGCTGTGGTGGCGGCGGAAGTGATGGTGATACCTCTCTCCTGCTCCTGAACCATCCAGTCCATTGTGGCAGCCCCTTCATGTACCTCACCGATCTTGTGAGTCTTTCCGGTGTAGTACAGAATACGCTCGGATGTGGTCGTCTTTCCGGCATCGATGTGGGCCATGATGCCGATGTTTCTTGTGTAAGTAAGATCTCTTTTAGCAGCCATCTGCGAATAAAATTAGAAACGGAAGTGGGCGAATGCCTTGTTGGCCTCAGCCATCTTGTGCATATCCTCTCTTTTCTCTTGAATGCACCACCTTCGTTATTGTAGGCGGCAACGATCTCTGCACAAAGTTTTTCTGCCATTGAGTGGCCGGAACGCTTGCGGGCGAAGTTGATCATATTCTTCATCGACAGCGAGACTTTCCTTTCCGGACGCAACTCAGTAGGCACCTGGAAGTTTGCACCTCCTACACGACGTGACTTCACCTCGATCTGAGGGGTAACGTTTTCGAGTGCCTTCCTCCAGATATCCAGAGGAGCCTTGTCAGAATCCTTCATCTTCTCGCCTACCATGTCAATGGCATCGTAAAAAATAGAATACGCGATACTCTTCTTCCCCTGCAACATAAGATTGTTCACGAAGCGGGTAACCTCGACATCGTGAAACTTAGGATCAGGAAGTAGAATCCTCTTTTTAGGCTTCGATTTTCTCATTGTGAGTAAAAATTAAAGGTGATAAAGATTAATGAAACGGACTACTTCTTAGCGGTCTTCTTCGGTCTCTTGGCTCCGTAGAGGGAACGGGACTGTGTCCTTCCTTCCACGCCAGCTGTGTCCAAAGCTCCTCTAAGGATGTGGTAACGCACACCAGGGAGATCCTTCACACGACCTCCGCGGACCAGCACAATGCTGTGCTCCTGAAGGTTGTGTCCCTCGCCCGGAATGTAGGCATTGACCTCTTTGGAGTTGGTAAGGCGTACCCTGGCGACCTTTCTCATCGCTGAGTTAGGCTTCTTAGGGGTCGTCGTGTAAACACGAAGACATACGCCCCTCTTCTGAGGACATGCGTCCAGCGCGCGTGACTTGCTCTGAGCGACAATGCTCACGCGTCCTTTGCGAACTAATTGTTGAATTGTAGGCATAAATGATTGTAAATCTAATATTTATGTTTCCCCCAAACATTTGGGGCTGCAAATTTACGGATAATTCTTCAATTTACAAAGCGGAATGCGAACAGATTCACCATTTTTCAGATGGAGAGAATCCGTAGGTCCGGAATGGTGCGGTAGCCTTGTCAGGAGGTCTTCCGGTAGCTCAGGACAGCCCAGGTGGTCGTGAACGCGCCCAGACCGGCAAGGCTCAGCAAGTCCGGCCACGTGTCCGCCAGCGTGCAGCCCTTCAGGACAATCGAGCGCATCGCGTCGGCGAAGTAGCGCAGCGGATTGGCATAGGTGATCGCCCGTGCCCATCCCGGCATCGACTGGATGGGTGTGAATATTCCGCTCATCAGCATGAACACCATACTGAAGAACCAGATGACGAACATGGCCTGGCGGGCATTGTCGCTGTAGTTGGAGATCAGCAGACCGAAAGAAGCCATGACCACGATGTGGGCGAATGTGAAGATCACTATGTCCAGCAGGCTTCCCCGGCAGCCATAGCCGAACACGGCATACGACAGGCCAAGACAGGAGAAGACCATGAAGAACGCCACGGCCACATAAGGGATCATCTTGCAGAGGATGAAGGCGGTCTTGCTCACCGGGGTCACGTTGATCTGCTCGATGGTGCCGCGTTCCTTCTCCGAGACGATGTTCAAGGCAGGCAGGAAGCCGCACATCATCGTGATGGCGATCACGATAAGCGCCGGGATCATGAAAGTCTTGTAGTCCAGGGACGGGTTGTAGAGATAGCTTTCCCGGGTGTCGAAACGGGTTCCGGCTGCACCGCCCTGGGATTCCGCCCCCGAAACCGAGGCGACATATTCAGTGACAAAGGCGTTGAGGTACTGGGATCCGATGCTTCCCCTGGTGCCGTTGACGGTGTTGACCTTGATCCCGACGGGAAGCGGGTCGTCGGTGCCTCTGTCCGACTCAAGGTAGCGGGCGAATCCGGAGGAGATGGTCAGAATGGCGTCAGCGCCGCCGCGGTCCATGACAGCCTGCGCGTCTGACGGAGACTCGGTCACCTCCCGGATCTTGAAATAGCCGGACGAGGCGCATTTCTCCGTAAGCAAGGCCGACTGGTCAGACTGGTCGCTGTCCACGATCACCAGACTCAGGTTCCTCACCTCCATGTTCGCCGCGAAAGGAAAGACCAGGATGATCAAAAACGGGAAACAGAGAACCATCCTCGGCATTCCAGGATCCCTTAGGAATTGCTTGAACTCCTTCTTCAACAGATACTTCCAAACTTTCATCTCACAACCTTGTCTTGAAATTCTTGATACTTACCACCAACAGAAAGACCATCATGCCGGTCAGGACGGCGAACTCCTTGGCGACCGCCTCAAGGCCGGCTCCCTGGATCATTATCTTCTTCACCATGATGATGAACCACTTGGCAGGGATGATGTCGGAGAGCATCTGAAGAGCGACCGGCATGCTCTCGCACGGGAATATGATGCCGGACAGCATCATGGTCGGCATTGTCAGTCCCATACCGCACAGCAGCATAGCTGTCTGCTGTGTCTTGGAGATGACCGACACAAGCAGTCCGAGTCCCAGTGACGAACCGACGAAAACAAGCGACACCAGGGACAGTAGTGTCAGGCTGCCATGGATCGGCACCCATGACAAAGTGGGCCAGAAGCAGGACGCTGACGAAATTGACGACCGACAGGGCAAGGTACGGAATCATCTTGGAAAGGATTATCCAGAACGGCTTGACCGGAGACACAAGGAGCAGCTCAAGCGTGCCGGTCTCCTTCTCCTTCACGATGGACACCGCCGTCATCATCGAGCAGATCAGCATCAGGATCAAGCCCATGACTCCCGGCACGAAATTGTAGGACGAGTTCATGGCCGGATTGTACATCAGCTGGACATTCGGCCTCATCGAAGCCTTAGGCTTCCCGGCAAGGCTCTCAGACAATGCCAGTTCCTCGCTTTGAAGCACTCCCCTGATGTAGCTGGTGACCACCTGGGCGGTGTTCGGATCGGAGCCGTCGCTCACTATGCGGACGCAGGCCTTACCTTCCGAGCCGGCCTTGCCGTCAAAGTCCGTCCCGAAGCAGAGCGCCGCGGCAGCCTTGCCTTTGCGGATCCTGTCCCGGGCCGGAGCGAAAGATCCGTGGATCTCGCCGACGGCGAGGTACTTGTTGCCCTCGATCCTGCTTATGACACTGCGTGCCAAAGGGTCACAGGCATCCCCGACCACATCGACGACGGCGTTGCTGACATCCGTGCTTATCGCGAAGCCGAACAGGATGATCTGCACAACCGGCATCACCAGAACGATCAGGGTGGTCCGGAGATCCCTGAATATGTGTCTGAACTCTTTCTGTATGAACGCTATTATCTCTCTCATGCCTCTCTCTCGGCCTTTCCGGCGATTTTTGTGAACACCTCATCCATGTCCTTGGCCCCGTAACGCTCCTTCAGGGCTGCCGGGGAATCCAGCGCCTCGATGCGCCCGTCCACCATCACGGAGACTCTGTCACAGTATTCAGCCTCATCCATGTAGTGCGTCGTGACAAAGACGGTGACACCCTTGGAGGCTGCCTTGTAGATCATTTCCCAGAAGTTCCTTCTCGTCACGGGGTCCACACCGCCCGTCGGCTCGTCAAGAAACACTATCTCGGGATCATGCACCATCGCTATGCTGAAAGCGAGCTTCTGCTTCCATCCGAGCGGCATGTCCCTAACGAAGGAGTTACGGACATTCTCCATCGACAGAGCCTTCAGCATCTGGTCTGTCTTCTGGGCGATCCGCTTGCCGTCAAGCCCGTAGATGCCAGCGAAAAGCTCGATGTTCTCCCACACCTTCAGGTCGGGATAGAGGGAGAACTTCTGGCTCATGTAGCCGATGTGCCGCTTGATCTTCTCCTGCTCGTTGACGATGCTGTACCCCGCGACATCGCCCTGTCCGGATGTCGGACGGCTCAATCCGCAGAGAATGCGCATCGCCGTGGTCTTGCCGGCGCCGTTCGCGCCCAGAAAACCGAATATCTCCCCTTTGCACACTTCAAAGGAGATGTCATCCACCGCGGTGAAATCCCCGAACTTTTTGACCAGATGGGAGATGCACACAGTCTTTATGTCCTTGTCCATAACGTCAGGCAATTTAGGAATATTCAAAATAAACTTCCTGTCAAACGCATTATTCCGCACCGGAGGAGCCTTCCGCGGCGGAAGAGGAAAGCCTGATGAAGCAGTCCTCGATCCCTGGGAGTCATCCTCCGCACGTCGCAACCTTCGATTCCGGCACTCCGAAGAGCCTCGGCGAGTCCGGTCTCATCCGGCCCGTCGTCGGTGACAGACACGTGGCACGCGCTGCCGAACGAACTGCAATCCAACACTCCCCTCACACCGCGCAGCGCGCCGAGCGTCTGGAACATGTTACCGCCGCTCACTGAATATATCCGGTTCGGGTATCGGGAAATGATCTCCTCCGGACTGCCGAGTCCGATGACACTGCCGTCAAGAATCATGGCGATGCGGTCACAAAGACTGGCCTCGTCCATGTAAGGAGTCGAGACCACTATCGTCACGCCCCTGTCCTTGATCTTTTTGAGCATCGCCCAGAACTCCTTGCGGCTCACGGCATCGACACCGGTGGTCGGCTCGTCAAGGAACAGCACCTCGGGATTGTGGACAAGGGCGCAGCAAAGCGCCAACTTCTGCTTCATTCCTCCGGAAAGAGCGCTCGCCTTGCGGTCCTTGAACATCTCGATCTGTGAATATATTCCCTTGATGGTCTCGTAGTTCTCCTCGATGGTCGTACCGAACATCGTGGCGTGGAACTTCAGGTTCTCCTCGACGGTAAGATCCTGATACAAGGCAAAATGCCCTGGCATATAGCCGATCCTTCCCCTTATCTCGCGATAGTCACGCACCACGTCCAGCCCGATCACCGTCGCGGAACCGGAGTCCGGGAGGGTCAGGGTGGTCAGGATCCTGAACAGGGTGGTCTTCCCCGCTCCGTCAGGGCCGATGAGGCCGAACAACTCACCTTTCCGGATGTTGAAGCTTATGTCCCTCAAGGCTTTGACCGACTTGTAGGACTTGCTTACATCTTTAATCTCTATCGCAGTGTCTCTGTCCATGGCTACCTCCTCACATAGGCGTACATTCCAAGACGAAGGGTCCCGTCATTCGGCACGGCCACCTTGACGGCATAGACCAGATCCGCCCGCTCGTCACGGGTCTGGATGTTCTTAGGGGTGAACTCCGACTGTTCGGAGATCCAGATCACACGTCCCTGGATGCGCTTCGGTGAAGCGCTCCCGTCATCCGGAATCACGGTCACAGTGTCGTTCAGCTTCAAGCCGGACAGCTGCGCCGAGGAGAAATACGCCCTGACGTACATCTGGTCCAGGTCGGCGACCTTGAAGAGCGGCTTGCCGAGGGTGACGAACTCACCGGTCTCGGCGTAGCGTGTCAGCACAGTCCCGGAGACCGGAGCGACGATGCGGCATTTCGCGAGCTGATCCTCAAGCCTGGCGAGCTGGATCTCATAGCCCTGGACCTCGGATCTCACGGAAGCGTTGCCACGCTCCCAGCTCTGGGTCTGTGCGGCTATCTGCGCCTTGAGGACGGCGATCTTGTCCGTGAGGTCATCCACCTGCTTGCGGGTGGTGGCGTTGCCTTCCAACAGTTTGGAGTACCTTTCGTACTCACTCTGAAGGTTTTCCAGCTGGCTGAGGTTCGGCTGGCCTTGCTTCTTGATGTCCACCAGCCTGGACGACGATCCGGCGATGCGCTCGCGCAGTTCCATTATCTGAAGGTAGGTCTGGACAGAGTCCAAGGCTCCGAGGAGCTGCCCCGCCGTCACCTCCTCGCCTTCCTCCACTGCCATGGACAGGACACGTCCGGCATTCTCGGCGGACACGGTCACCTGAGTGGCGTCAACCTGACCGCATGCGTCATATTCAATGTTCTTTCCACATCCGGCGGCGACCAGGGCCAACGCCGCGAAAACAAGTCTGCTTTTCATATTCATAATCATTGTCATTGTACTCCAAGTGTTTGCCGCAGGTCAAGCAAGTCCATGATGTAGGTCACCTTGTGGACATTGTAGCTAAGGCGCGCCTTGAACTCCTCGTCCAGCAGGGAAAGGTAGTCGTTGACCGCGATCACACCCTCCTTGTACTGCCTCTCGCCCGTCTCCCTGATGCTGCCGCGGAGGGAGATTATCTCCTCGTCGCGCCTGAGGACATCCTTGTCCTTCTCCACCTGGCTCCGTTTCTGGACAGCCTCCATCGAGGTGTTAAGCATGAAGGACTCGCGTGTCAGCTCAAGCCTGCGAAGATCCGAGTCCGACTTGCGCCGGTCGTTCCTGAGTGTGTAGAGCGCTCCGAAATCCCACTGGAGCCTGACACCGGCCACGAAGTACGGATCGAAACTGCCGGAGAGCATGTTCAGTCCCGGACGGCCGTAGCCTGCCTGCAGGTTGAGGTTCAGACGTGGCCACAAAGAAGTGTTGAGCTGATCCTTCTGCGCCTGCAGCTGCACCGCCTGGGCATCATAGAGGGCGAGCTCGGGACGCTTGATCTCCATCGCCAGGTTGCTTTCCGGCTCCGGCTCGACAAGGGTCAGACCCGTCATGTCCTGCCCGGTAAGCAGACCCAGCATCCGCAGATAGGCCTTCCGGTCCGTCTCCAGGGCGGCCTGCTGCTGCTCGCAGGTAAGGATGTTCACCCGGATCTGGTCGAGATCCGATGGCCCGGCCATGCCGCCGTCCACCAATGTCTGTACCTCTTTCTGATTGCGGGAGAGGTTGGACACCAGCACGTTGTTCAGCTCTATCTGCTTGTCCAGCAAGATGATGCCAAGGTAGATCGACTGCACCTTCGAACGGATGGAGTACATGTTGACATCCAATTGCCTACGCTTTACCTCGGCTCCCGCCTTGATCTGACGGCCTTTGGCAGCGGTAGCTCTTCCGTCCCAGATCTGCTGGGTGAGGTCGGCGGTCACTCCGTACTGGTCATGCGGAATGTCAAACTCGAAGCCCGGCATGTCAAAAGGCATCTCGACCACATCGGACTGCCAGGTCGCCTTGGCGGAAATGTTCAGCCGCGGCACCCAGGCAAGCGAGGCGTTCTTAAGATCATAGCCCTGACAGGCGTCGATCAGCCCCTTCTCCTTGATCTGAGGATAGTTCTCGTAGGCCATCCTGACACATTGGTCAAGAGTGGTCTGTGAATACGCCTGTACGCAGACCAGCAACGCCAGAGCGAGTGTTTTCCATTTTAACTTCTTCATATTCATAGGATTGTCACATTATCACTTGAACAGGCGGCAGACAATCAGTTCCACAGCTTCCTTTTTGCGCGCCTCCAGGTACTCCGCCCTGCGTGTGCCTTCCACTCCCAGCACATTGCTGACAAGAGGATCAAAGAAGAACGGAGCCGCACACACACTCACGATGTCGCCGATCAGTTCCTCGAACGTGATGTTCCGGATCCTCCCGTTCACGACTTCCGACTCCGTTCTTTTCCTGTGGGTGTCCAAGGCGGAGGACATGTAGCTTCCGATCTTCGACACGTAACTCTCCATCAGGTCAGGGCGTTCCTTCGCGACCTCAAGCAGCAGCGACAGCTGTCCGCTGTGGGCGCTGAAGAAGTCGAAGCAGATCTCCGTCGTCTTCCTGATAAGGTCGGGCTGGAATATGTCCGTCACCATTATCGACTTGAGACTCTGCAGGATCTCCTCCAAATAGGTATCAAACACCTTCAGGAATATCTGATCCTTCGTCCTGAAATAGTAGTGCAGCATGGCATGGGTGACACCGGCCTGTGCCGCTATCAGCGTCGTGGTGGCGCCTTTGAATCCTTTCTCGGCGAACAGCATCTCCGCCGCCTTCAGGATGTCCTGTTCCTTGGTTTTCTTTTTTCGACATTGCCTTTGGATTAACAATATTGTTTAACACGACTGTTAACACAGCAAAGATAGTGTTGTTTCTCAAACAATCAAAGATATTCCTGAAATATTTTCAAAAACGTTGCAATTCTCAAAAAATGGCTATCTTTACCTTATGAATAAGAGAAAGCGCATCATCACCGTTGCCGCCGTCCTGGCGGCTGTTTCTATGAATATGACCGCTCAGCCGGCCCAAAGAACCATCTGGAACGATGGCTGGACGTTCACCAAGGACGGGGAAAGCCGTGTCCTTGACCTGCCTCATGACTGGGGTGTGGACGGGCCGTTCGTGCAGGAGTACCCCGGGGAGACCGGAAAACTGGCCTGGTGGGGCAAGGCGGAATATTCAAAGATTCTTTCCGTGACGGCGAAAGACCTGAGGTCGGGAAAGCGGTTCCTCCTCGATTTCGGCGGAGCGATGTCCTATGCCAAGGTCTTCTGCAACGGGAAGGCCGTCACCGAATGGCCGTACGGGTACGCCTCGTTCCGCGCGGATCTGACTCCGTTCGTCAAGGAGGGGGACAATCTGGTCAAGGTTACGCTGGACAATCCCGGGGAGTCCAGCAGATGGTATCCCGGAGGAGGAATCTACCGGAACGTGTACCTGACGAAAGCCGGCCCCGCCGGCGTGGCGCAGTGGGGGACGTTCGTCTCGACGAAAGGAAATGATGTCAGCATCGGGATCACGCTCCGCAACGCCGGGAAGGCCGTGGGAGGAACAGTGCGCACGGAGATCGTCAGGGTCATCAATCCGGGTTCTTCGGTCACCGGGCCGGTCGAGGTGATCGTGGACGGCAAAGCAAGGAAAGCCATAGTGACCAAACTGGACGCTGTCACGGACGGCGGCGAGGTCATCCAAAAGTTCACGCTGAAAGACGCGCGGTTCTGGAGTCCAGAGACACCTGAACTCTACCAAGCCGTCACCACCGTCACCACAAAAGGCGGAGGGAAGGACGTTTACCTGACCACATTCGGGCTCAGAGACCTGGAGTACAAGGCCGACGGGCTGTACGTCAACGGGCAGAGGACATTCATCAAGGGAGTCTGCCTGCACCACGACGCCGGGGCGCTCGGAGCAGCCTGGAACGAGACGGCGTGGGTGAGAAGGCTGAATATGCTCAGACAAATGGGCTGCAACGCCATCCGCACATCCCACAATCCTCCGGCGCCGGAACTCCTCGACCTCTGCGACCGGATGGGATTCCTCGTGATGGACGAGCTGACAGACACTTGGACAATCCCGAAGAAAGAGAACGGCTACGCAAGACTGTTCGATGAGTGGGCGGACAAAGACCTGAAGGCCATGATCCACAGGGACCGCAACCATCCGTCAGTCATCATCTGGAGCATCGGCAACGAGACCAGCGAGCAAGGCTACCCGGAGAAATACGGCATCGCCTACCACCTCACGGAAGTGTGTCATAATGAGGATTCCACAAGACTTACAAGCTTCGGCAGCGACAATCCGTGGGCCAGCGGACAGGATTTCCGCAACACGATGGACATCTACGGATTCAACTATAAGCCGCACCTCTACGGCAAGTTCCACGCCGCCAATCCAGGCAAACCGTTCCTCGGAAGCGAGACCGCATCGACCGTCAGCTCAAGAGGTGTGTACATATTCCCGCCAAGCGACAAGGAAGATGGCGCCTTGGACAATTTCCAGGTGTGCTCGTTCGACATGTTCACCGTTCCGTGGGGGCAGCTGCCTGACCAGGAGTGGGCGGAAGAGGACAGGAACCCTTCCTGCCTCGGGGAGTTCGTCTGGACCGGATTCGACTATCTCGGCGAGCCGACACCTTTCAACGCCGACCTCACAATCCTGACAAACTTCCACGACGAGGAGGCCAAGGCCAGGGCAGAGAAGGAGCTGAAGGAGAAAGGAGCGATCGCTACTCCTTCCAGAAGCTCGTACTTCGGAATCATCGACCTCGCCGGCTTTCCGAAGGACAGGTACTGGCTCTACAAGTCCCGCTGGTCGTCAGAACCCGTCCTGCACCTGATGCCGCACTGGAACTGGCCGGGACGCGAGGGGAAGATCACCCCGGTGCAGGCCTACACGAACTGCGCCGAGGCTGAACTCTTCGTCAACGGGAAGTCCTACGGCAGAAAGGCCAAGGGAGCCAACGAGTATCGCTTCCTCTGGGACAACGTGGTCTATGAGCCTGGCACCGTGAGGGTTGTCGGCAAGACCGCGGACGGGAAGACCATCGAGAGCGCCGTCGCCACAAGCGGAAGCCCGGCGAAGATCCTGATGGCTCGTGAATATGGCAGCGGACCTTCAACGGAGTTCGGCGGCGACTGCGCTCCGGCACGTTCACGGACATATTCATCGGAAGACATTGTCTTCGTGGACGTAAAGGTCGCGGACAGGGACGGGAATATGGTACCGACAGCGTCCGACAGGCTGAGGTTCAGCGTCTCCGGCCCGGGTGAGATCGTGGCCGTGGACGCCGGCGACGCGACCTGCCACACGCCGTTCCGCTCCGATGAGATCAAGGCTTTCAGCGGCCTGGCGAGCGTCATCGTAAGGCGCACGGGCACCGGAACCGTCATCCTGAGAGCCGAGAGCGAGGGACTTGAGGCGGGAGAGACAGAATTGTGACTGAACAAACATATTCATTAATATTTATGAGGAAAAATTTCGTACTTGCCTGCGCGGCGCTGCTACTTTGCGCACCGGGTTTCGCGCAGACGCAGAAAGCCAACTACGCCCTCGCCGAGAGATTCTCGGCCAAGAGGGTAAATCAGATGGTGTTCTCCACGCAGATCACCCCTAACTGGTTCAGGGACAGCGATAAGTTCTGGTACAGTTGGAGGACTCCGCAGGGAACCCGCTACTACATTGTGGATCCTGTCAAGGGCACCAGGACCGAGGTGTTCGACATGGACAGGCTCGCGATGCAGGTGACCGAGTTCGTCCGCTACCCGTTCGAGGCCAAGCATCTTCCCATCAGGGATTTGAGGTTGAAGGATGACAAAGAGTTCACTTTCAGCATCATCTCCGGCCTCAAGAACGACAGGGACACGACCTGTTTCCGCTACGAGATCGCCACCGCCAGGCTTGACACCGTGGCCAAGGAGAAGGACAAGTACCCTCGCTGGGCCTCCGTCGCCCCTAACGGTGAGTTCGGAGTCTTCGCCAAGGGTTCCAACCTTTGGGTGATGGACTCCACAAGCCTTCGCAAGGCGGCCAAGGACGAGAAGGACAGCACCATCGTGGAGCATCGTCTGACCACTGACGGCATCCGCCAGTTCGGCTACGGCTACGGCAACTACTCCGGCGACACCGAGGCCGACTCCACCAAGAGGCACTATCCGGGCGAGCTTGTCTGGTCTCCGGACTCGAAACGTTTCGCCACGATGAAGTGGGACGTGAGGAAACTGGACGACCTTTGGGTGATCAATTCCGTCAGCGGCAAACGTCCGGAACTAGAGACCTACAAGTACCAGATGCCAGGGGAGCCGGGACCGAAGGGCTACCTTTACCTGTTCACGATGAACGGCTCGCGCGATGGAGCCTCCTTCAAGGAGATAAAGAGCCAGGCGTTCAAGGATCAGGAAGTATCGCTGCAGAGCGCGAGGAGAACCGCCAAGGACAACTACCTGGACTACTGGAAGAACGAGTGGCTTGGCGACAACACCGGGTTCTACATGGTGCGCCAGAGCCGTGACCTCAAGAGGCTTGATCTCTGCCGGGTGGACGTTGACTCCGACTCCACCAAGACCATCATCTCCGAAAGGGAAAGGACCTACGTGGAGTACCGCGCTCCGTTCCTGATCGGTGGCGGAAAGCAGATTCTCCACTGGTCCGAGCGCAACGGATGGGCGAACATCTACCTCTACAACAGCGACGGCACGCTGGTCAGGAATCTGACCGAAGGGGCGTTCCATGTAGAGGACATCCTCGGGGTGAACGAGAAGGAGGGCTACATCCTGCTGAGCGCATGCGGAGTCAACAAGGACGAGAATCCTTACCAGATGCACACGTTCAGGGTTCCGCTCACGGGCGGCGCTCTCCAGCAGCTGGACATGAACGACATGGACGTTCTCTCGACGGCGAGCGACGACGCCAAGTTCTTTGTGGCCAACTATTCGAGAGTGGACTGGACACCTGCCGTGGCCCTGTTCTCGGCGACGGGCAAGCGGATCGCCGATCTGGAGACCGCCGACCTCAGCCTGCTGTTCGAGGCCGGCTACAAGTTCCCGGAAAGATTCAAGGTGAAGGCCGCCGACGGCGTCACCGACCTCTACGGAGCGATGTACAAGCCTTACGACTTCGACTCCACGAAGGTCTATCCGATCTGCGACTATGTTTATCCGGGCCCTCAGGTGGAGGCGAACAACATCTCCTGGAGCAAGGGCTTCACCCGCACCGACAGGCTCGCCCAGATCGGAATGATCGTGATCACGGTCGGCAACCGCGGCGGACACCCGAACCGCTCGAAGTGGTACCACAACTACGGCTACGGCAACCTGCGCGACTATGGCCTTGAGGATCAGAAATATGCCATCCAGCAGCTCGGTGCGAGACATCCGTTCATCGATCTTGACAGGGTAGGCATCCACGGCCATTCGGGCGGCGGATTCATGAGCACGGCGGCCATTCTGAAATATCCTGATTTCTTCAAGGCGGCTGTCTCCTGCGCCGGCAACCACGACAACAGCATCTACAACCGCTGGTGGAGCGAGCAGCATCACGGTGTCCTGGAGAAGATCGACAAGGGCGACACGACCTTCGTCTACAGCATCCAGACCAATCCTGAGATCGCCTCCAACCTGAAAGGCCATCTGATGCTGGTGCACGGCGACATCGACAACAACGTCCACCCGGCCAACACCATCCGCGTGGTCAACGCCCTGATCCGTGCCAACAAGCGTTTCGACATGCTCATCCTCCCGGGCCAGCGCCACGGCTTCGGCGACATGAATGAATATTTCTTCTGGCGCATGGCCGACTACTACGCCGAGTGGCTGATCGGTGACTCCGAGCGCTGGAAGCCGGACATCACGCAGATGAACAACGACTAAGCCCGTCACCCAACCACCTCGACAGGCTCAGCGACCGGAATTCCTCTGGTCACTGAGCCTGTTCAATTTACAGCATTTATAGCCCCGTCACCTCCGGGAACAATAATGCCCATAATTGCAGCCACAGAGTGCAACTCGGCACCCTTGGGGAACAATAACGCTTAAAACTGTCGCCACAGAGTGCAACTCGGCACTCTTGGGGAACAATAACGCTTAAAACTGTCGCCACAGAGTGTACATCGGCACCCTTGGGGAACGATAACGCCTAAAACTGTCGCCACAGAGTGCGACTCGGCACCCTTGGGGAACGATAACGCCTAAAACTGTCGCCACAGAGTGCGACTCGGCACCCTTGGGGAACGATAACGCCTAAAACTGTCGCCACAGAGTGCGACTCGGCACCCTTGGGGAACGATAACGCCTAAAACTGTCGCCGGTGTTATTCTGAGCCGAGATGGCGGAGGAGCCTGGAGCGGAGGGAGCCTTTGCCGTAGCCGGTCCAGATGTCGATGACCTTGGCTTCCGGGGAGATCAGGACGAAATGCGGGATGCCGTTTGCCTGATAGGAGGCGGAAAGTCCCGCGCCCATAGGCTTGAATTCATTCCACTCGACACAATCTGACTTTTCCTCCTTCAAGACTTTCTTCAAGACTTTTTTCCAGGTTTTCTCACCATCCACACTCAGTCGGACAAACGCCAGCCTGTCAGCGAACTCCCTTGCGAGCTCATTGCCCTCCGGAATGGATTCCATACACGGCCCGCAGCCCACACTCCAGAAATCCAGAAGGATGTACTTGCCGGAAAACTCGGACAGATGATGCACATTGCCGTCCGTGTCATAAAGGTCGCCGTCCACGAGATCGTCACCTACCCCGACAACCTTCCTCGGACTCAAGGTCGCGGAGATCACCTCTCCCTGCCTTGTCTTCAGATCTTCAGGAGTAAGTCTGGAATAAAGCTCGTAGACCAGAGCCGAATCCGCCTTGCCGTAGCCGCCACTTAGCATCATGGCATGCAAAGCCAGCTCATCAAGCCATTTCGTCGTGATAGGAGCCGTCCTCATATATTCAAGAACCTTATGGTTGGCGATGCTGTCCAGCGGCTTGCAAAGCCTTCTGAGCGAATCCACTTTCCTCCATGCGGCCCGTCTTTCCTCACCGCTGAGGCTCCTGAGTTCCCTCAACATGTCAGCCTCTTCAACGGCGTAGACCTGAGACTCCCTCTTTTCCGGAAACTGGACTGCCAGAAAATCATTCTCGGCCTTCTGCTCCGGAAGACGACTCTTTACCCTCCATGTCAGCAGCAGGTTGTCATCACCCGTGACCGTGACCTTCACGCCCGGCTTCACCCAGACCGGAAGTATATTATTAGGGAAGCCCTTGCCGAACGAGCACAGCCCGAACTGAACCGCTCCGCCTGAGATCGTGTCCCGGAATTCGAAACGACCGCCGATGACCGTGTCCTGGGCCACGCGGACCGCCAACCGGCCATCGCTCCTCATAAGACTAATGACCGTGCTGTCGGGAATGTTCCTGACCACTCCTTTGATAAGATACTCATCCACACCTACTGCCTGCCTGGAGCAGCCCGCCGACACAACGATCGCGGCAATCGCCGCTACTGTTTTCAAAACTTTCATATTCATAAGGTTACCGTGCGTAAAATCATGCTTCCCGCGCACGGGATGTATTGTCCTGATTTAGGTTGACTCGTGTTTATAGAATATCACTTATATAAGTTGACTTTGCGTTGTTATACCTGTCAGGGGTTGACTGGAGGCCGTAGGCGGAAGGAGACCCCTGACAAGTCTTCAAAGGTAAAGAGTTTTCAGGGATTTCAAGTTATTTCTGGATTTTATTGCCATATGCCCGTAACTTGTCCACATCATATCCCGTCGTCTCCTGCCGCCCCCCCGACGCTTCGGACGGGGTCTTCATTCCGATGCTCATATGCGGCCTCCGGTTGTTGTAGAAGTCCACGGCCCGGGCGACCGCCGCCACGACCTCGTTGATGTTCCTGAACACCTTCCCCTTGAGCAGCTCGTTCTTCATCGTGTTGTTGATGCGTTCCGCCTGGGCGTTGTCCTTCGGATCTCCCGACTCGGTCATGCTGACCCTGATGCCGTGCTTCCGCAGCATCCCCACATACTCGCGGCACGCATATTGGCAGCCACGGTCGGAGTGGTGTATGAGGTTGGACCTCATCCTTCCCCTCTATGCGTCTCAACGCCATCCTCAGGGCCTCCATCGGATAGTCCGTGTCAAGCGTGGGCCCGACACTCCAGCCGATGATCTCCTCGGTGTATGCGTCAAGTATCAGCGACGGGTAGCAGAAGTGGCAATGGTAATCGTCCTCCGTTATGACAATGTATGTTATGTCGCTGACCCACAGCCGATCCGCCGAGGTGGGGATATAATCCTTTATGAGGTTGGGGTATGTCGGGAGTCCGTGTGTCGAGTCCGTCGTGCGGGGCTTGCGCATCTTCCGGCGCACCTTTAGCCCCTGCTCGTCGATGATCCGGCAGAAGCGGTCGCGGCCTATCGGACTGTCAAAGCGGAAGTCCCTCTGCTACATGTACCACAGCTTCTTCCCGCCGATGCCGGGATCTTCCTTCCTGACCTCCCTGATATATTGGATGGCGAACTCCTCACGCGCGGCCTTGGCATGGACCGCGTCCTCGTCATGCTGATAGTAAGCCTGCTTGCTTTGCTTACACCAAGCAGCCCGCAGAGCTCAACCACCTGACATTCGGTGGCTGATTCCGCGTGCAGGTCCCTTACCGCTTGGTGCCAGCTTTTTTCTTATCTCAATGTGCCAACGGGCCTCCGCTATGTCTATGATCTTTTCGTTCAGGCGGTTGCGCAGACGCTCCAACCTGAGGCTCTCCTCCAGTTCGGATATCCGCGACTTCAGGGACTCCATCTCTTCCTGCTCCTTTGACTTCTTCGCTTCCATAATTCTTCGCGGGCTTCCTTTCCCGTTCTCCGCCTCAAAGATAGCAATCCAGTGGTACATTTGCCTCACGCTTACCGGGACAAGCTGCAATTTCGCTATCTTCCGCGGGCTAAAACCTGTCTTTTGGTGAATCTCTATCACCTGTTGATAGTACTTCTTTTGAAATTCTGTGTGTGGTGTCATAATGATTGACTCTTTTTGTGAGTCAACCTTTTTCAGGCAAATACAGGAGGGTGTTTTTTGATGCTGCCGTACGCAAACAGCATGAATCTGCGCACAGAGGATTATTATTTCTTGTCCAAAGCACTGAGAAAGAAGTTCTTCTGCGGTGAAGAGGAGATACGGGCCTGAAGGTCTCCAGCAATATTCATTAACTCAACTTTCGCAAGTAGGCAATAGCCTGTTATCAAACACATTATCTCACGTTCGGAGGAGATTGCTCACCCACATCATTTCACGTTACCCCCTCCCTAAATCCCTCCCCTCGGGGGAGGGACTTGCTTTCACTGCAAGCAGTGAAGAAGATAGGTGTTTCGCAGATGCGAAACTTGAGTTCATTAATCTCTCAGTCTCAAGCCTTTTTCAGCCGGCAGACTCCCGCATCTCCGATCTCGGCTTCGCAAATTTACATAATAATCTGTGATTTATACGCCCGTCCCATAAGTAAGCGTTAAAAAATAAGTTGAGAAAAGACATCTGGACCGAAAAGATTCCTTAATCTGAGGCAACTTATTTTTTTCATGTTACTTAAAGGAGATATTTGAAGAAATTTCATTAGATTTGTATGGGTAAATAATTGTGAGGAGTGAATACTTTTGAGTCATTATTCGTGAACTATCAACCGAGGCTTGTCACCTATGCCGATAGCATTGTCAAGGATCATTCCATAGCGCTGGACATGGTGCAGGACACATTCTTCACATTCTGGAAGAAGTATTCCGGACAGGATGAGAAATCCTCCGCCCGTCTGTTGTTCGCGATGACAAGGAACCGCTGCATAAACTACCTCAAAAGAGAGCGACTGCTGAACTACGTGGATCTATCATTTCTGGACAGCATCCAGAAAACGGAGAAACTCTTCGGCCTTGACTTCTATTACGATGCCCCTGATTCCCCTCTTATACGGAAGGAAGTTGAGAATCAGGTCGAAAAGGTCTTGTCCCTTTTGCCTGACAGGTGCCGTGAAGTGTTCGTGATGAGCCGCTTCAAGGGAATGAAAAACCGAGAGATCGCCGAAATGTTAGGAATATCCCAGACCGCTGTCGAGAAGCACATCAGAAGAGCCTTGGCATCCTTCACAGAAGAAGCGAAAGAACAAAAACTCGCCTGCGTTCAGCTGGTTTGTCCTTTCGCTCCTTATCGGATGTTCATGACAGGATATTCCTAATACTTCCGAAGAATGTCCGCGACCCGCTTTCGGTAGTTTGGATCAGCAGTCTTGCGGAAGTGGCCTTTGCGGTGAGTCCACCAGTCTTTCTCGAATCCGCTGACTTTCTCCGAGAATCCTTCCTGGTCAAAGTCCTTTCCTTTCCTGACGGAGTCCTCACAGTAATCAAAGAACATATTCCATCTGGCCAAGTAGAAAGATGACATGAGTCCCGACCACTCACGGCTTGCATAGTCACCAAGACTGCTGCCACGGTCGCCCCAAGTGGTGACAAGGCAGCGCGCGTTGCTTTCAAAATAGTTCTTCTCCCTCTTGTCGGCGCCCCAACTTCTCGCGTCCGAGATCCATCCGCCCAACAGGAAAGAAGGCTCGCAGGCAAGCAGAGCATCCATGTCCTTGAAGATCCCGTTGATTCTCCCGCGGAGAGCTTTCATCCGCACAGGATCTTCGTCATCAAAGGCTTTGGAGTATTCCAGAACCTCGTCCTGAAAGACATTGGCAAGATACTGTCTTGTCATGTTCACAAGATCAAAACGCTTGGCGGAACTGTCGAAAAGGAGTTCCAGCGTTTTTTTAAGATCCGCGTTCGGGAAGCCGCACCTTTCTTCCGATGTATGGCGGCACCGGCCAAGATCAGGACGGAGGGTCATCGGGGAACGGTGACCCTTGCCATTATAGATCTTCCGCGCGAGCATATTCCACGCCTCCGCAGCTGCCACGCTTCCGTCCGCCCTGCGTTCCGCGAGAGCCGAGGCATATTTTTCCGGAGTCAGTCCCCTGCCATAGCTCCATGCTTTCTCAAAGACATAGTCAAACATGTATGGATTGCAGTCGAATCCCTCAAGGGTGCCACCCAGTCCACATATTCCCGGGCCTGCCTCAGTCAGGACATTCTCTATCTTCTCATGCGTGTCGGCGAAGTTGCCTTTGAGCATAGAGTTTCCTCCAAAATTCCCGAGGTAGCACCAGATGAAAGGAACGCCGTGAAAGCTGTCTGTCATCTTCCAAACCTCCTGATAGTCACAGTAGTAGTCCAGCAACATCGATCGTTCGGCAGGATACGATGTGATGTAGGACTTTATCCTCTCTCCCGTCCAGTCTTTCCTTTGGTAGTAGAAAAGCCAAGTCATCTGGAGCCACACGGCATCCTTGTCAGCACTCACCAATGACTCGCAGACCTGCCGGCCGACCCTGGCAAGGTAATCCGGTTCCCAGGACGGCGGAGTCACCTCGTTGAACAGATCGATTCCATAGATGTGGTCAGTGCCATACATCTCTTCCTGAATCTCCAGAAACCTCTTCTGGATTCTTGAATATAATGGATCCATAGGATCAAGGAACCAACAGGTGTATGGTTCCTTGAATCCCGCCCATTCTCCCAGAGAACGGATGTCAGCCTCAGGGAAAACGCGCTTGACGGCTTGCGGCACATGTCCCGCGAAGGCCGGCAGGACTGTTCTCATGCCAAGCTCCCGTTCCCGGCGTACAATCTTCCTCTGCAGTTCCTCCTGTCCATCAAGCCAAGACACCGGAAGCGGCCCCTGCCATCTGTCAATGTTCTGCATCCGATGCCACGGAAGATGTGCAGGGCCTGTGAAATAGCCTCTGATCTCATCATCGGTCAGACCAAGTTCCGACCAGACCTTGTACCAGACGCTTTCCTGTCCCGTGATCGCAAGCGGGAGGTTTATCCCGTTCAATGCCATCCAATCAATGAAGCGTTCCCATTCCTTCCAGCCCCACCACGGAAGAGTGTAACCGAAAGTACAATAATTAAGGAAGAAACGGTTGGCCACCCTCGCCTCTGACGTGAACGGTTCTCCGACCACCGGCAATGATGACGGCAAACGGACAGGATCGTGACTGTACCATGAGACATCAACCTTGCAGCGATACCTTAGGTACCAGTTCAGTCCCATAGCCATCGCCGGCGCGCCAGTTCCGCTGACAAGAATTCCGCCGCCGGAATCCTCCACGGTGAAAAATTCAGCATCAGCCTTGTTGCGGCTTACATCCTGAAACCTGATCCGGTCACATTGTTCTCCCAAGATTCTCCGGGCCAATGCAGTCGCGGCCTCAGTCGAAACGGAGGCGAAAACAGAGTCGGTACAGGCAGCCATCAGAACCATGGCCAGCATGAGACGAAGTTTCATCAGACCTTGAGGAAGCATTTCTTGCGATAAAGGAAATAAAGGAATAACCAACAGACTGTGAAATAGCCGATGTTCATCACGAGTCCCGAACAACTTTCAGGGACAATGCCGGACAATCCTTTGAAGAAGAAGCCGGTCACAGGCCAGAAACCTATGATTCTCTGCGCCATGTAGATTGTGATGGAGTTCATGCCGACAACCTGGAAGAACACCGTGCCTTTCCTCCAGCCTTTGACATCGATCAGATAATAAAAGACAGCGAACAGCCCTATCGACCACGCCCCGCACGCAAGGACGAAAGTGCTGGTCCACAATTTTTTGATGACGGGGAACCAGTGAGCCCAAACGACAGCCACGATCGCCATGACAATGGCCGCCGCAAGCATGTTCAAAGTCTTTCTTTCTCCGGTGGCGGGCGATTCCTTGACGTAGCGCCCCGTGAACATTCCAAGCATAGCCGTGACGACAGCGGGAATCGTGCTGAGGATTCCTTCCGGGTCATATACTCCCGGCTTGTAGATGTTGTCCGGAAGCAGAAGCCTGTCGATGTAGAAGGCTATGTTCCCCTCTTTTGACAAGGAATCCGCACCTGCCGGAGCATCCGGGGCTACGACAAGTTTGAGAAGAAGAAAATACCCTATAAGGATACCGGCAGCGACACCCCACTGTGCCTTCTTTCCGGTGTGGCAGTACAGGATGGCCGCCAGCATCCAAGCCAGACCGATTCTACCAAGCACACTTGGAATGCGGAGAGACTCGAAGTGAAACTGGAAGAAACCCTCATAGACCAGTCCGAGGAAGAAAAGCGTCAGTCCACGCCGGATGACATCCAATGTTATCGACTTATCCGACAGTCCCTTCGAGCGTTTTTTCTCAAGGGAGAACGGGAATGTCATGCCGGAAATGAAAAGGAACAGCGCGAAGATCGTGTCGTGGTGATGCAACCCGATCCAGTTCACATGGTTCATCTGCTGAGCCAGCCAGCAATCCTTGCCTCCCGGAAATATTCCGCAGGCCTCCGCGATGACAGCGCTCAGCCCCATGATGAACATCATGTCAAAGCCCCTGAGCGCATCCAACGACAGGAGTCGTCCGTTTGAGTTCGCCATATACCCTAATTATTCAGTATCGTCAGTTTCCAGTTTCCTGTCGGCCCCCAAAGGTAGCCGGTGTATAATATTCCTTTACGGATCTTGATGCCTTCCGCCTCGAAATAGCCGCTCTTGGAACCCAACTTAACTATTCCGGCCTTGTCATCAATGAACGCAAGGCTCTGCTGAGAAAGCTCGACCATCCCGTTGAAAGTTATCACTGAGACCTTTGCAGTCCTCTTGCTTCCGTCCCCGGTGAACCAGTAAAGACGTTTCTTGTAGATGCAGAAACCCTGCATCGGAGCTCCGTCGTTCAGTTCGACACTATTGATGAAAAATGAATATTTCGGCTTGAGGGCGCTCAGGTCATGAACAGCCACGTCGGGGCTGATGGTCTCGATTTCAGCGACAGGACCGCTGCCTCCGCCTCTTACAACAGTTCCGATGTTCACGGTTGTGACAGGAACCTTCTTGGCCTCCTTCAAGGACCAGACCACGACTTTTGTGTCTTTTCCCGAGACCTCGCCACTTGAGTAGAGGATGCAGAGATTGTCGTTCTCCGTGTCGGTGCAGACCAGAAGATTCTGATAAGGCCCGACATAATAGTTGTCCTCGCAATCCTCCGGCATAAGTGTCACGCCAGGCTGGTACCTGACCCGTGAGATGATCTTTTCCGCGTAGTAGTCCCCCTCACCGCCTAACCTGCTGGAATAGTTCGATGTCCAGACGTAGGCATCTTCGCCGTCCTCCTCGACCGACATGTTCGTCCCATGGGCGGCGTACCAGATCTTCATCTCCTTCCGGTACTGTCCCGAAGGGGTCATCCGTTGGAAGTACAGTGCCGAATGACGGGTGCCGCATGCCAGGATGTCACCGTTCTTGAGAATGTCGAAGCATTGCATGCCGACATCACCGCCCGCGATAGACAACGCATTGGCATACACGATGTCATCCGATAATGTTTTTCCGTAACGGTCGGACGGGATGTCCGGCTTGTCGGTCTTGACGATAGTGTCACCTCCGTTGCCATAGGATGAGGCATGGCCGCAGGCACACTGCGAAAACAGAATGCCCGCGACCAATGAAAAAATGAGAATAATCCCTGTTCATCTATCCAATTGAGTTCCTTGCGAATAAACAAATCATTTCGTCCACTCCTCCGGCAAGGTGTCTGTCCACTTTTCCGGAAGGATGATGGTGACCTTGGAAGCCTTGGATGCGTTCACGGTCGCCTCGTCAACGGTGCTGGCATCCGTATTTCCTGTGTTCAACTGTACACTGGTGAACACGTTTGACACATAACCTTCCCCTCTCACCATGGCGAAGACATCACCTGTGTTGGCGGATTCCTTGATCTGGATGGTCGGGTAGAATCCGCAGACAAGGCCGGCGGCATAAGGCTTGTCGGCTTTTACGCTGGCGTGCGAGCCGACATAGACATTGGCGGAGTTCGTACATTTTGTGATCACGATGTTGTCCGCGCCACGGCCGATCAGACCCGCTCCGCCTTGGGTGGTATAGCCCATCACCTTGCCTTTGTTGTGGCAATCGGTCATCTCCAGAGAGTTGTACACTGTTCCCATCAATCCACCGAATGATGCTGAATATGCAACCTCGCTGCGGCAGTCAACCGTGCCTTCGTTGCGGCATCCAGTGAGTTTCATGGAGCCTTCGCCCCCATCGCGGATAAGTCCGATGAATCCACCCACCGCATCACCTATCGCCTTGACCGTACCCTTGTTGTAGCAGTTCTTGGCGACAAGCATCTTCCCTTTAGCGACCCTCACAGCACCTGCGAGACCTCCGACGTTACCGTTACCTTTTTTGTCCGCTCCGTTTGTGAATATTATGTCGCCAGCGTTGTAACAGTCCTCATAGTAGCCACACGCATAACCCGCGATACCTCCGAGACCGGCGAAATTTGTCTTGCCGCCACCGAAGTCTGCTTTGATGTTTCCTGTGTTGTATGTCCTGTACATCTTGACTCCCGCACCGTCCGACTTTCCGAGAATGCCTCCGAACCAAGCGTTCCCGAGGCCGATCTTGTTGGTGCTGATCGTGACATCGGACTCGTTCGAGCAATCGTGGATCTCAAGTCCGTCATTGTCCCACACGTCCGCGATGAGACCTCCGAAGAACATCACCGCGACGAGGGAGAAGTTTCCGCGCACATGGCAGTTCCTGTAGGTTCCTCCGGCTGTCTCATCCCCGACCAGTCCACCGATCATCGTTCCCTGACGGGTGTTCCCGATCTGTGTCTGAGTGTATTTCACGGTAGAGATGACGTTCTCGAACGTGGCACCGTTGCTGTAGGCGGCGATGCCGCCGGCTCTGTCGTTACCATCCGTGATGTTGAATGTTCCGGCGATCTTGAGGTTCTTGACGGTACCGTCGCCTTTGACGGTCTGGAATATTCCCGCATCACCGGAATTGGATTCGATCCTGTAGGTGATTGTGTGATTCGCCCCGTTGAACACTCCGGAGAACCCAGCATTGACATAGAGGGATTTAGGTGTTTCGGTGAGGTCTATGTCAGAGTTGACGATGACCTCGCCTCCATCCTTCCAAAGCGAGCAGTCACCGCCTTTCATGTAAGCCTCGGCGAAAGCAAGGAAATCATCGGCATCATTGATTCCGAGCATGGACACCGGCAGTTCCAACTCTCCGGTCTCTCCGGTGTCTGAAGTCAGATCGAAACGCACTGTTCCGGATCCGGTGAAGCCTTCAGCGGTGGCAGACGGCGCGGTCACAGTCAACGTGGCCTCGTTGTCGCCCTTCTGCAGATCGACATTCCATCCGGCAGGAACATTGGTGATCGTCACCTTGTCGATGTTGGCATATTCAACGGACTTCATCGTGCTTGTGGAGCCGTGCGCGACTCTTTCCAGTCTATCCGCCTCGAATTTGAGAACAGGAGCCGACGCAAGAACCTGCACGCTGAACGAAACCGGGCTTCCCAATGTCCCTCTCTTGCTGACAGGGGTGACCGTGATTGTGCCTTCATGCTCGGCGGTCTCGTCCTTCAGGGCCGGAGCGGTGATGTCAACCTTGCAGCCTTCCCTGTCAAAGACGACCGTCCAACCTTTAGGAGCTGTGCTTTCAATGCTCCAGACATTTGAGAGCGAGGCCGGAATATTCATTGTCTGGGCATATTTCATGTTCAGCCCTTCCGCCACTCCATCAAGAGTGAACTCTACCGAGGCATCAGTCACCGAGACATTGATTGAGCGGGTCAATGTCCTTCTGTCGTAAGATGTTACATCTATCTTGACCACACCGTTCTCCGCAGCCGAAGTGTTGTCTCCGGCAGGAGACGAGATGTGTATCTTCTTCTCTGTCGCCGCAAAATAGGCGTCCCATCCGGCAGGAGTCGTGAACTCCACCTTCGAGACTCCTTCCGAGCTGACAGGGAATGCTCTGGCCTCATCGTAGAAAAAAGTCTGGGTTCCGCCAAGCTCCGTGCCGGCGTCACCGTTGATGTCGAAAGTGAAAGCCTCCTCGGCCTCCTTGTCGCATCCGACCGCCATGGCCAAGGCCAGAGAGACAGTCGTTAATATTTTCAGATAATTCATTTTCATTGTTATTAATATCCTGGGTTCTGTACTAGATTCTTATTCTTGTTAAGCTCGCTCTGAGGAATGGCAAGCCAGTAGTTCTTTTTGTCGAACTGTCTCTTGGCCTGCTGCTCGGCCTCCACAACCCTGTAGAAATCATCCTGAGTCTTTCCGCTGACATTCCAGGCCTTAGGCTGTCTGTTCAGCAGGTCCTCGGCCTCTTTCCATCTGCGGATGTCATGATAGCGCCGTCCCTCGAACATGAACTCTATCGAGCGTTCCTGATGGAGAACCTTGCGCAGATCGTCTCCGGTAGGGATTCCGCCGACAATCGCCCATGAATCCTCGAACTTAGGAAGTCCGCACCGTGTCCTTACCTTGTTCAGATAGAGAAGACTTGTGGAGCTGAGGCTTCCGTTATATTCAAAGTCGGCCTCCGCATAGTTCAGGTAGAGTTCCGCCAGACGGAGGTACGGGTATGAGTAGGGAATGGCGTTCTTGGTCTTCTTCTCGTAGTCGTAGTAACTGCTTTTACGCACCCACTTCTGGCAGAAATAGCCGGTGCAGCTCTGGTACTCGGTGGTCGGTGAAATCCATCCGTGAAGTTCGCCGCCTCTCGCGTGGAGGGTGATCTCCTTGCTCTCGATCTGGAACTGTCCTCTGTCGTAGCCGACCGATGCGTAGAAACGAGGATCCCTGTCTCTGTGAAGGAGTACCGTGCTGTCGCCTGGAGCCACACTGTACAGATCCCTGTCCTTGGTGAGCGGATCCACATCCATCGGCAGACCGTTCTTGGAGTAGTACATCTCCACAGCCTCCATGGTCGGCACGAGTGTAGCCTGCCAGCTCATCTGGTCATTCTGCACGGCGCGTGGAGTGGAGCAAAGCTGGAGGTTCCAGATTTCTGTCTTGTCGCCTTTGGCCATAAGATATTCCTGGCCGTTCCAGTCTTCCTCCGTGAATGCATTGTAGTAATTATCCTTCCCTTGCGTCTGGATGTCTGATCCCGGCTCTGGTTTGTGGTGTAAAGGGAGTAGTTCTTTTCCGCTTCGATGATGGCTTCCTGACTGGCATCCATGGCACGTTTCCATTTTTCCCTGTCGCTGACAGTGCTGACAAGCTGTGTCCCGTCCGGATTCTTGAAGTCAACCATGTCCGGATTGCCGTTCACAAGCGGAGACGCGGCCCAAAGGAACAGTCTGGCCTTGTAGGCAAGTGCCGTGGCTTTGGACGGAGTCCCCCATTCCTGTTCGATCACAGACTCCGGAAGCAGTCCGGCCGCCTTGTCGTAGCACTCAGCGATGAAGTCAACGCACTCATCAACAGGTCTTCTGCTCGGGAACATCTCGTTCTTATCATCGGTGTCGAAAGGAATGAACCTCTTGATCAGCACCGTCGGCCCGTAGTAGTCGAGCAACGTCTGGTGGTAGTAGCCGATCATGAACCATGCCTCGCCCTCGTACCTTGAGGCGGCCGATGCGTCCAACCCTTTGACGTTATGAATATTGTCGATGAAGTAATACGCGTACCGGATGCCTCTGAAAAGATCATAGTTGGTTCCGTTCGTCCTTGCTACCGGAGCCCAGTAGCCAAAATATGTCTGGCTTGGATTCTCCTCATTGTAATGAAGACTTTTACCGGGGAACCAGTAGGAGGTGCTTCGCGGGCCTGACATGAAGTCGTCTCCGGCGAACTGGTCCGGTGATTTCGTATAAGAGAAGAGTACCGGCATGTACTGCATCATGTTGAAGCGGAATTTCTTCGCTTCGGCCGGTGTCTTCCATATGTCGTTCTCGGTGGCCTTGCTCTTCGGGACAACATCCAGATAGTCGCAGGAGGTGTAGCCCAGCGTGAGCGCGGCGAATAATATCAATTGTATTTTTCTCATGACGTCAAATGTTAGTAGTTGAACTGGATGCCGATGTTGAATGTCCTCTGGAGAGGATAGGTGAGACCGTTGCCGGAGCCTTTCTCAGGGTCCCAGTACTTGAACTTGGAGAAAGTGAGAAGGTTGGTACCGGAAAGGTAAACCCTCATCATCTTCCAGGTGTAGCCAATCTCGGCTGTCTTAAGCCTGAGGAACGCCGCATCGCGAAGGTACAGGGTGCTGTTCACAGTGTTGTTCACATTCCATCTGTCGGACAGCCTTGGATAGGAAGCGTTTGGATTCGGGTCGCTTTCAGACCAGTGATCCTCCGCATGGTACATCATGAGACCGTTGCCCGGGTCCGTGGCCGTTGAGAACGGATGGTTGTCGTACATGAGCAGAGACCGTCTTCCAAGCCCCTGGAAGAATGCGGACACATCGAAAGACTTGTACTGGAGCGAGAATCCGAAACCGTACGAGAGTTCAGGGGTGGTTGTCTTGTCTATCCACATCTGGTCATCGTCATCGATCTTGCCGTCATTGTTCAGGTCTTTGTACTTCGCGTCACCGGCCATCAGAGGATAGAGGGTGGCGAGAGAGGACTGGTCAGGAGAGTTCCGGATGTCCTCGTCGTCCTCGAAATACCTGTCGAAGACATACATCTTCATGCTGTTGATGGAATGACCTTTCTTGTACTGATAATCATATTCATAAGAAGGCTCGTCCATGAATTCTATCTCATTGTGCGCATAGGTCAGCGATCCTCTCAGGGAAAGGATCAGCCCATTGGAGAAAGCCTTGTTATAGTCCAGCGAGGCATCGATTCCGCTGTTGTCAACCTTGCCGATGTTACCCCAAGGCGTGATGCCGGAAAGGCCGAATGAAGACGGCAGAGACTGCCTTTGCATGAATATTCCGCTACGTTTCTCATAGAAGTAGTCCACTATGAGGTTGAGCTGCCTGAAGAGTCCAAGCTCCACTCCGATGTCCAGTTTCCTGGATGTCTCCCATGTGGCTGTGGCGTTGCCGTAGGTAGAGATCTTCGGGCCACTCTGCCCGTTCAGGCTTGGTCCAAGGGCTATTCCATAACTTGAGTTCATGTTGACTGTTGAAAGGTAAGGGAATCTGTCCGCAGTGCTGGAAGAGATCACATCGTTGCCGACAAGTCCGTAGGAAGCCCTGAATTTAAGCAGGTTGACTTTGTCTTTCAGGGTTCTCCAATATGGCTCGTTGGAGATCACCCAACCCGCCGCGATGGACGGGAAGAAGCCGAAGCGGTTCCCTTTCGCGAAGTTTTCCGATCCGTTGTAGCCGAAATTGCCTTCGATCATGTAACGCTTGTCATAATCGTAGGTGATTCTGCCTGCAAGACCTTGCTCACGGTATGGCAGGGAAGCATATTCATTGGCGGCCGCGATGTTCATGACCCTTTCTTTCTGGTGATAGAGGAAAGTCGCGCCGACGGTGTGCCTGAGGAATGTCCTGTTGTAGTCGATCTTGGCCTGGAATGACAGCTCGCGGAGTCCGTCATTCGCTCTTTTGGTGTCAAGGTAGGTGTTGCCCTGCTCCGTCTGGATCATGTCCAGAACATAGTTGCCGTTCTCGTCCACGCTAAAGTCGTGCACCCTGTAAAGGAATGGCTTCATGGAATGGCTCACGGCTGAATACACCCTGTTGTAGAATGTCGCCAACCCATAGGCACGGAGTCCCTTGGTGATGAAGCTGAGATCCTGATCCACCGAAAGAGCGGAGGTGAAATGTCCCCGGTATTGGTCTGAATAGCCCTTGCAGAGTTCGGCATAAGGGTTTGTGCTGTAGCCGGTCGTCCAGCGAGGGGCTGTGCCGAAACGGACAAAAGTGTCATCCTCCTCGGAAGGCAGTACCGGAGCAAACTCGCATGGCATCGCTTTCAGGCTGTAGTTGAACAGCGTCTCCGTGCTTGTCACAGGAGTGTGCTGGAAATGAAGCTGGGTGTTCATTCTCAAGGACACTTTCGTGGTCGATGTCAGGAAGGCGTTGATGTTGGCCTGGAAAATGTATTTCTGGGAATTGATGTTCGTGTTGAAATCGGAGAAATCCGGCTTCTGGAGGATTCCGTTCTCATTGTGGGCAGCCACATTCATGAAGTAATCCACCTTCTTGCCTCCACCTGTCATATTGATGTTGAAGTTCTGGTTGAAAGTCCTGTCCTTGAACAGAAGATTGTACCAGTCCACGTCCGGATAGGCGTACGGATTCACATGGTTCATGGTGTTCGTGATTTTCTCCTCGGAGTAGTAGGCATCCTTTCCTCTGGTCTGAAGAGCCTCGTTGAATGTGTTCATGAAGGTGACGGCATCGGCAGCTTTCGGAATTTTGGTGGCCTCTGAGGTACCGGTCTCGACCCTTACATTGATGGACATCCTCTCGGCGTTGCGTCCGCTCTTTGTCGTGATGATCATGACTCCGTTGGCTCCCCTTGAGCCGTAGAGAGAAGTCGCTGTGGCATCTTTAAGAATCGAGAAAGACTCGATGGTCTCAGGCGCTATGTTATTGAGCATCTGGGCTGTGACCTCTACACCGTCAACGATGTACAACGGGGATTGCCCGCTTCCGAATGTGGATATGCCACGGATCCAGAACGTAGCTCCGTCCGCCACACCCGGTTCTCCGGTGGACTGTACGGAGATCACTCCGGCAATCCTTCCCGCGAAAGAGGTGGAAAGGTTCGATGTGGACGCACGCAGCTCACTTGGCTTCACAGCCTGAACGGCTCCCACAAGACTCTCTCTCTTCTGCGTACCGAATCCTACAACCACCACATCGTCAAGAGTGTTGGCGACTTCGGACAGTGTTATGATCCGGATTTTGGACAACTCCTCCACAGTCAGTTCCTTCCTGTCATAGCCGATGCACTCGAAAGTCACCGTCACGGCTCCGTCCGGAAGCCGGAGGTCGAAGTTTCCGTCCACATCCGTCACCGTTCCGGTTGTCGTCCCGGCCACATAGACACCCACACCGACTATCGGCTGGTTGTCAGAGGATGAGATGACCGTCCCTTTGACGGATCTCACGTTTTCTTTACGGACAACGGAATTCTGGACCTTTGAGATTGTGACGTACTTCCCGTTGATGGAATAATGCATCGTCGGCCCAAGAATCTTGTCCAACACAGAAGTGATCGAAGCGTCCTTGAAGGATGCCGTCACCGGAATGGTCGTGTTGATCTCGTTGCTGTCGAAGATGAAATGATAACCCGTGCGGGCTTCCACCTCATCCAGGACGGCTCCTAATGTTGTAGAGGAAAAGTTCCCCGTGACCTTCTGCGCGCTCATCGCCGTTGGCAGCAAGAGACATAGCGCCAGAATGACGATAATAGGTTTGTGTCTCATGAATGTTACTGGTTATTGTTTTTGATTTATGTAATAGACTTTATTGCCCTTGCGGATGCTTATAGGAAGGATGTCGGACAGGACTTTAAGGATCGTGTCCACAGAGTCATCCTTGCTGAAAGACACGCGGATGGTCCTGTCACCCAAGGACTTGTCCTCAAGGATCAAGTGGGTGTCATACTCCCTTTCGAGCCGTTTCAGAAGTGATGAGAAAGGAATATTGCTGTACTTGATTATCCCGGAGGTCCATCCGCAGTAGTCTCTGACATCCACTGCTTCCTTTGTGAGTCCCTTGTCCCCGATCGTGACCAATTCTCCCGGTGACACGAGAGTCTCTTCCTCTCCGGTCTTGAACAGAATTGAACCTTCCACCAACGCCGTGAACGCCTCACCATCCTGCTCGTAGGCGGAAATGTCGAACTTTGTTCCCAGGACCGTGACAGTGCATTTGCTCGTATTCACGTTAAAAGGCCTCTCCTTGTCATGAGCGACCTCGAAATAACCCTCTCCAGAAAGGAAGATGTCTCTGGTTCTTTCGTTGAACTCCGATGTGTAGCTCAGCCTTGACCCTGCGTTGAGCATCACCTTGGTTCCATCCGGCAAAGCTATGTCAGTCCTTCCACCCGCCGGGACATTCACGACATATTCTTGAACCGCCGCGGCAGGGATCGCCGGATCGGATTCCCCTGTGTGGATTCTGAACATCACCACGGCAATGACGACCGCCGCGGCAGAGACCGCGGACACAAAACGCCATGCCCGGCGTCTCTTATAGGACTTGATTGTGGCCTTGACATCCGCCAAGGACGCCAGCACCTCCTCTGAAGGCTTGTGAATCTGCTCCCAGAACTTTTCGTATTCACGAAACTCTTTCAATTCCTCGGGAGTGGCGGTTATCCTGTCATAAATCTCATTTATCTCTTCCTTGGTCGCCTTGCCCTCAAGGAAGCGGTCATATAACTTTCTGATTCTTGTTTCCATTCTGTAAAATCGGACTTGTTACATATTATATAACACAGAATGCAGGATTTACCTAACCTTCCCGGATGATTATTTATCCGCGTGGAGGCTAATTTCTTATGAATGAGAAGCTGTTTTGAATTGTTTGTTTGAAGGTTTGAGAGTGAAAAACTTCAGTTTCGACCGCTTCTTCCAAGGAAGATAGCGGTGCTATCTGACTGAAGAAGCGGGAAGAAAATGAAGATTTTTCACCTCAAAGAACATTTCAAACAATTCAAAACAGCTTCTGAATATATAAACGTACCTTACTCCCCCTGAGAACCGGCAGGAGTACATTCTTTTATGAAAATGGAAATCAGTCGGTTAACCTCCACGGCTGCCTTATCATTTCTTCTCCAAAGCACTGAGGAAGAACTCTTTCTGCGGAGAGTCCGAAGCCGAGATCCGGCCTTTCAGACGCCAGACACGGTTGTAGATGACACTTTTTTCCTTGCCCATCAAGGCCGAGATTGTCGTGCTGGAGAACCCGGCGGCGGTGAAGCAGAAAAGCAGGAAATCATCTTCCTTCCACGACGGGAACTCAGCGCGAAGACGCGACATCACGCTGTCCATCGTCTGATCCAGCATGGCCTCCAGCCCTCTTTGCGTCTTCTTGTCACCGCGCAGACCTTCAACGATGGATTTCACCTCCTTGAGGATCTTCGGCTGCAAGTTGTCCGTGCCTTCATAGACATAGTACTGCTCACAAAGACGTTCAAGGACGTTGAAGCGGTCGATGTCTTTCAGTCCGGCCTTGCTGACCGGCCTTGAGAGACGGGCCTGAAGGTCTTCAGCGATATTCATAAACTTCTCCGTCTCAAGTCGTTCCGCTTCAAGTTTACGCCGTGCCTCCGCCCTACGGACGAAATAGACAGCGGACACGGCGGCGAGTGCCAGCAACGCGCCAAGGGCCAGAACCCAAAGTTTCAGACGCGCGGCCAGAAGTCTCTCTGTCCGCCTCGGCCTGTCCTTGAATATAATCCCGCTGGCTTGCGGCCACAGCCTCGGAAAGAGCGGCCGACTGGGTTCTGTTGGCATATTCCATGACCTTTTCAAGGGATGCGAGAGCCTTCTTTGAATCTCCGCCACGGGAGGAAATCTGATATTCACGGAAATTCACATCAGCGATTTCCGCATCGGTCTCAGCTGTGGCACGGGCTTCCAAGAGCCACCGTTGGGATTCGGAAGACTTTCCCGCGACAGAATAGGCATAGGCCAGGATTCCTTTGTCGGAGGACGAGAGAGGGAAATCGAGATCCCGCGCCGCGCGGCTCAGAAGATCAATCGCAAGCGCCGGATCCAAGGTGTCCTTACTCATCGCAAGAGCGGCATAGGACTCAAGGCAGCGCGCCTCCAGAAGAGTGTCCCGCATCTCGTGGGCATCGAAAAGGACGCTATTGAATATGTCCTCAGCGGCTCCGTACCGCCCCAGTCCGGATTCCGCCTGACCTATCTCCAACAACGCCTGTTGGGACTCGCATTGGAAACCGGCCACCTTGAAAGCCTCCGCCGAGCGCGCGAGGTACATCATCTCGTCCGTGGAGTTGCCGGAAGCGTTGCATGTATGCGCCATGTCGTAGCATATCCGGGCCACACGCAGGGTATCCGCGGCCTTGACTGAATATTCAAGAGCCTTGATGTAGGTGACTATCGCGGCTGGAAAATCCCCGTCGTTGAACTGGTTGCGGCCGAGGCAGTAAAACGCCCTCCCCTTCTGGCCATCATCGCCTCGCCTGTCGAACCAGTCCGCCATCTTCCTCACATCCTTTGTCTCCAAGGTGTTGACGTAGCCAAGCCCCTGCTCGACCTCATCCAAAGCCTTGTCCATCTGGCTGAACAGTCCGGTGTCGCATGAAGACAGTGCCACAATGCAGGCGACAGTGATAATCAGGTAACTTGCTGGTTTCATCGGAAATGGTATTTGAATATCGGAATCAGGCGCATCAGGGTCAATCATTCCATCCCTGCGCCAGGATCGGATGCTCCAGACCATCCGGAGAAACCAGAACGGAGCCGACCTCCGGCTGGGCCAGATGGCCTATTATGTCGAAAGTCTGGAAGTCGCGGCGGAACTTCTCGGCGGACAGAATCGGAATCGTGAACAATAGCCTGAAGTCATCACCTCCGTTCATGGCGGCGGAGACAGGATCGATGTCCAGTTCCTTGCCGGAAGAGAAGCTGTAGCCCTCGAAAGGAATCTTGTCGGCGTAGATCTTCACGCCCAAGCCTGACTCACGGGCCAGTCTCTTTACCGCGTCCGAAAGGCCGTGGGAGACCAGATAACCGTGTGACGGGTAAATCTGAGCGTCCTCCAGCCTGGTGACGGTCGAGGCGCTGAGTTCCGGCTTGAGATAGCTCCCGATCAGCATCTTGTATTTCTCAAGCTGAGGCTGGACGGAATCATCCTTGGTCTTGTCGAACCCACGTTTCTCCCGTTCCAGAATCTGCTGGCCGAGGAAAGCCGCGCCGAGACTTCCCGACACGCAGACCAGATCCATGCTTCTGGCCTTTACCGTGCGTCCCTTCGTCAACTTGAATTCCTCCCCGATTGCCGAGACACTGATTGTCAACCCGTTCGGTGACGGAACCAAATCCAGGTCAACCGCCGAGAATCCGTGTTCCTTGGCGGCTGTCACGACTCCGAGCCAAAGATCCTTGATGTGGCTGAAATCCAGTTTGGCGGAGACACCTAACCTTACGGACAACAGCCGTGGGTGCGACATGGATGCATATATTTCCCCGGCCACGGCCACAACAGACTTGTAGCCAAGATGTTTAAGAGGGAAATATGTCAGGTCGAAATCCATCCCTTCCACAAAAAGCCTTGAGGCGGAAGATAAAAAACTCCCGGCCGCCGGCTCAAAACCAATTTTTCCCTGTCGAGAGAAACCACTACCCTCGAAAAGCAGGTCGATAGCCTGCGTTTTGCCATATTCATTAAATGTCTTTTCCGCCATGATCGGTAATATTTCAAATGATGGTTAATAACACGGTGAACCAATTATTTTCTTCACCGATTTATCTTTAGGCAAAATTAGCATAATTTGTTAAATTTGTAGTCCACATATTTTCTTATGAATATAATAATTAGAGATAATGTTATGAAAGTGATTCTTGCCCTCATGGCAGCCCTGATGGTTCTGCCGTTCAGCGTAGCAGCAAAAAAAAGAAAACCTGCCGACATCAATGTGATTTCCTACAACATCCGTGTCGGGACAGCCAAGGATGGCACCAATTCATGGGAATACCGTTATCCGGCTTCCGCTATGATGATCATGGATCAGAAGCCTGACATATTCGGACTCCAGGAAGCCCTGGATTTCCAATTCAAGTACCTTGAGGAATATTGCCCCGACTACAAAGGCATCGGAGTAGGCCGCGAGGACGGGAAGCACAAAGGCGAGCACATGGCCATATTCTACAACAAGAAGACTGTCAAGCTGATCAAATGGGGAACGTTCTGGCTTTCGGAGACTCCGGAAAAGCCTTCCATGGGTTGGGACGCCGCATGCTTCCGCTCAGCCACATGGGCTTTGATGAAGGACAAGGACAGCGGAAAGAAGTTCTACTATGTGAACACGCATCTTGACCACGTCGGCTGGGAGGCCCGCAAGAACGGACTTCAACTGATCGTGACAGGATCGCGAGCATCAATCCGGAGAACTACCCGATGATCCTCACAGGAGACTTCAACATGAAGATTGACCGTCCGGAATTCGATGACCTCAAGAAGGTCATGCAAAACGCGCGCGAGGTGGCCGTCAAGACAGACCATCACAACACCTACAACGGGTGGGGCAAGGCTCCGGCGGACGAGATCATCGACTACATCTGGTTCAAGGGATTCAGCAGCTGCACTGAATATCAAACCATCACAAAGCCGTATATGGAAAGGACCTTCGTTTCTGACCACTATCCTATCAAGGCCACACTAATTTTTTAATGCCAATCGTTCCGCAAGAACATGAATATATTCAAAATGAAGAAGTTGATCACTATCACCGTGGCCGCCGCGCTAGCGGTTCCGGTTTTTGCCCAGGGAGCCTTGAAGCAGGATTCTCCTGAGCGTCACGGGATGAATCCGGAGAAACTCGCCCAAGTTGACAGAGTCATCAACGAAGCGATAACGGCCAAAGAGATTCCCGGAGCCGTGCTCTCTGTCGTCAGGGGGGAACGACATCGTTTATCTGAAGGCCTACGGCAACAAGTCCGTGGTGCCGACGGTGGAGCCGATGACGACCGAAACGCTCTTCGACCTCGCCTCCGTCAGCAAATGCGTGGGCACGACGCTCGCCTTCATGCAGTTGATCGAGAACGGGTACGTACGCCTCACCGACAATGTGGACAGGTATATTCCTAATTTCAAGCCTTGGAAGGATTCGGAAAGTGGAGAGATCGTGGACATCACCATCCGCGACCTTCTGTCACACTCCTCCGGCTTGACACCTTACATCAACGCCGACACGTTCGTCAAGGAATATGGCGGAAACGACCCGGAAAAAATGGAGCAGTACATCGCCACCGAGATCAAAAGGGACTTCCGCCCGGGCACCGACTTTATGTACAGCTGCCTGAACTTCGTCACCCTTCAGAGAATCCTCGAAAGAGTGACCGGAGAGAAGCTTTATGAATATGCCCAAAAACATGTCTTTGATGTACTCGGACTGACGCACACCTGCTATTTCCCGTTGATCTACACTCCGGCGGTCAGCAATTCGGCCGAACTGGCCGGACTCTGCGCTCCTACAGAGGTCCAGGCTGACGGCAAGCCACTGGTAGCACAGGTTCACGATCCGATGGCCCGCAGGATAATGGGTGGTAATTCAGGCAACGCCGGAGTGTTCTCCAACGCCGAGGATCTCTCCGTCATCTGCTCAGCCATCATGAACGGTGGTGTCCTCGTGGACAAAAAGGGCAGGGCCCTGGAATCAACAAGAATACTCAGCCCTCTGACAGTCAGGCTGATGACCACAATCCCTCCACAGAACGATCCTTCAGTGGGCCGGGCCTTAGGCTGGGACAAGAAGAGCTCGCACAGCGGTCCACGCGGCGACCTTTTCAACCCTGAGACCACTATCATGCACACAGGCTACACCGGAACCTCTATCGTGATCGATATGGAAAGCAAGACCGCTGTCATCCTGCTGACCCACAGGGTTCACCCTCAGGATAAAGGCGGCGTGGGCCGTCTCCGCGCCCTCGTGGCCAACATCGTGGCCGGCTCCATCATTCAGAACGACTGAATATGACCGTTCACCGTCTCATAGGATCACCGCTTGCCGCCATCATCTTTTTGGTGACGGCAGGCACTGTCTCCGCCCAGGCCCAGAAAGAACTTCTGGATGAGTTGGACAGAACGATTGAGGAGGCGGAATCCTATGTCTCGGCAAAAGAGGTACGCATAAAGACCATCGAAAACACTCTCCACTCACGTGGAGTCTCTCCTGAAAGACAGTACCGGATCTACGGTGAACTGTTCGATGAGTATCAGCCTTTTAATTATGGCAAGGCAGTAGAGACTCTTGATAAACAGATGGAGATAGCCATGCTTCTTGGCGACAAGAGCAAGCTGAATGATGTCTATCTCAAGGAAGCGATGCTGAACACGGCCGCCGGAGAGTTTCTGGAGGCCAGGAATGATCTGGCGCGGGTTGACACGACCATATTCACAAAAGAGCAGGAAATCGCTTACTGCAATGTCCAGCAACGGTTCTGGTTCGATTATGACGAGAACCAGAAAGGTGCTGACAAATCCATGCTTAGAAAAGTGGCGTATTACCGTGAGCGCCTGCTTGCCTTGGCGGACCCTTCGAGCAGCCTGAGCCGTTATGTGACAGTACGCAAGTACATCGATGAGAAGAACTTCGCCCAGGCGGACTTCATCAACAGGCACTCGCTCTCAAGAATGGATCCCGCAAGCCACGACTATGCTAACCTGGCATATTTCCAGGCAAGGATCTGCGAGAGCCTCAACCGCCGGGAGGAGATGAAGAACTGGTTCATCCGCTCCGCTATGGCGGACATCAAGACCGCCACCAAGGACAATGCCTCGCTGTTCAGTTTGGCGGACGCCCTGTTCAAGGACGGAGACTACGCGAGGGCTTTCAAATATTCAAGTTTCTCCCTTGAGGACGCGATCGCCTTCGACGCCAAACTGCGCCAATGGCAGATCTCCGCGATTCTTCCAGCCGTGCAGAAAAGCTACACGGACATCCAGCAGACCCATCAGAAAAAGACAAGGAATATGCTTGTGGCGATGTATGTGCTGGTGTTCCTGCACAAGAGTGCGGACGGGAAGCTGACCGCCGGACCGATTTGGGATTTCGACTGGGGTGTGCTTTCCTACAATGCTTCCCCACAGGCCAGAAACGGTCTGGTAAACAGGGATTCCTTCTGGTACGCAAGGCTGTTCGATGATCCTGATTTCAAGGCCGCGGTCAAGTCCCGGTGGAATGAACTGCTTCCGCAGCTGAAGACAATTCCTGCCTTCATCGATGAGATGGAGAAGACGCTTCAGACCTCGGCTGAGCTGAATTTCAAGATGCGGGATCCGGCAGAGGACGCATCGCAGAACGGTGGTGTGATTGTCAACGGAGACGAGAGGATGACGTACAACGCAGCCGTGGAGAGATTGAAAGATTTACGAAGAACGATTGGAAATAATAAGCAAGAATCTGTAAATGAAAATATTAAAGTACTTGATAATGACAGCGGCATCCGCCTTGGCGATCTGCGGCTGCTCTGAGAAAGACGAGACTGAAAAGAAAATCGACGACCTTCTTTCGCGGATGACCCTGCACGAGAAGATCGGTCAGATGAACCAGCTTTCCGGCGGAGACTGGCTGACCGAGGCCGCCGAGAAAGGCGAGGTAGGTTCCATCCTCAACTGCGTGGATCCGGCTGAGATAAACAGGGTCCAGAAAGCCGCTGTCGAAAGAAGCCGGCTGGGAATTCCGATCCTTGTCAGCAGGGATGTCATCCACGGCTTCAAGACCATATTCCCGATTCCGCTTGGACTCGCGGCCACTTTTGATCCGGAATTGGTTGAGAGTGGCGCCCGTGTGGCAGCCGTCGAGGCCGCTTCCTGCGGAGTGAGATGGACATTCTCCCCGATGCTGGACATCTCAAGGGATCCACGCTGGGGCAGGATCGCCGAGAGTTCCGGAGAGGATCCGTACCTTGACGCCGTAATGGGCACCGCTATGGTCCGTGGCTATCAAGGCAATGGGGATTCAACCTCCATTGCCGCCTGCCTCAAGCATTTTGTAGGCTACGGGGCGACCGAAGGAGGCCGTGACTACAACACAGTCGAACTCTCCGAAAGGACTTTGCGCAATGTTTATTTCCCTGCGTTCCAGGCAGGTGTGGACGCCGGTGCGATGACCCTGATGACTTCGTTCAACACCATCGATGGAGTCCCTTCCACAGGCAACAAATGGCTGCTTCAGGACATATTGAGAGGAGAATGGGGATTCGACGGAATGATCGTGACCGACTGGAACTCTTCCGGCGAGATGATTATGCACGGATTCGCCAAGGATCTAAAGGACGCCACCGATCTGGCCGTCAACGCCGGAGTAGAGATGGATATGATGTCCTACGGCTACATATCCTTCATCGAGAAACTGGTCAAAGAAAAGAAAATCAGCGAGAAACAAATCGATGACGCTGTCAGAGACATCCTTCGCCTGAAGTTCCGCCTCGGTCTGTTCGACAATCCTTACGTCAAGGAGGAAGGCTCAGGAGATGTTCTCTACGCCCCGTCACATCTGGAGGCCGCCAAGCAAAGCGCCATTGAATCAGCCATCCTTCTGAAGAACGACAACGCGGCTCTTCCTTTGAAGGATGCCAAGACTCTGCTCGTGACCGGTCCTTTGGCCGACGCTCCTTACGAACAGATGGGCACTTGGGCCTTTGACGGGGACGAGACTCATTCCGTCACCCCTCTGGCAGCTCTCAAAAAGGATTACAACGTGATCTACGAACCGGGGACCGCCTTCAGCCGCGACAGAAGCATTGCAGGAATCGCTAAGGCAAAGGCCGCCGCGTCAAGGGCAGACGCCATCGTGGTGTTCGCCGGAGAAGAGGCGATCCTCTCAGGCGAGGCGCACTGCCTGTCCGACCTGAATCTTCAAGGTGCTCAGAGCGAGCTGATAGCGGCAATGCGGCAGACCGGCAAAAAGGTCATCGTGGTCGTGATGGCCGGCAGGCCTCTGACCATCGGCCGCGACCTGGAGAACTGTGACGCGATGCTTTATTCGTTCCATCCCGGCACAATGGGTGGCGAGGCGATCGCCGACCTCCTGAGCGGAAAGGCCGTTCCGTCCGGAAAGACTCCTGTCACCTTCCTAAAGACCGTCGGCCAGGCTCCGATGTACTACAACCACCTCAACACCGGCCGTCCGAACACCGGCACCGAGACCCTCCTGATGGACCTTCCTCTCAAAGCCGGCCAAACCTCCAACGGCTGCACCTCCTACTACCTCGACAGCGGCTACGGCCCGCTTTTCCCGTTCGGCTACGGCCTGAGCTACACCACCTTTGAATATTCCGACATAGCTCTCGACAGCCGTGAATATACCGCTGCCGACACGATCAAGGTCAAATTCACCCTGAAGAACAGCGGGAGAATATGCCGGCATTGAGGTCGCACAGCTCTACGTTCGTGACCTCGTCGGATCCATCGCCCGCCCCATGTCAAGGAACTCAAAGGTTTCCAAAGGGTTGCGTTGAACGCCGGCGAATCAAAGGTCGTGGATTTATCGCTTCCTGTCTCCGCCCTCGCCTTCTGGAACATCAACAATGAATATATTGTCGAGCCCGGTGATTTCCAACTCTGGGTAGCCACCGACTCCGCCTCCGGCGAGCCTGTCGGATTCACTGTCAGATAGTCTGGAATCTATAGGTTTCTCAGGCAAATAGTCTTGTCATTTAGATTATGTCTTTGTTGGCCAATTACCACAAAGACATAATCTAATTCTTATCACCCACGGCACTAAAACCGGAATAATCGCATAGAATCTGTTTTGAGTTGTTTGAAATGTTCTTTGATGTGAAAAATCTTCAACAGCTTCTTAGTCCTGTCTCAAAGTCTCAATCCTCTCCGGAGACAGCCCTGTGGCAATCCCGATCTGTTCAACCGGGATGCCTAACGACAGCATAGACTTAGCGACTTTCTCTATACCCTTCTCTATACCCTTCTCTACGCCTTCCGCCGTGCCTTGCTCGACACCGGCCTTAAAGCCTTTGCGGTAGCCCTGCTGCTCGGCACCTTTGATGTACGGGTGCATCTCTTTTTCTGTCATCATATCGCTGAAATAGTTGTCAATCTCCTGGTCGTCAAGGCCGCTGACACGCATCGCCCGCTCTAACCTCTCAAACTCAGCGTCTTTCTCCGACCTCGACTTCGCAAATATAGCGAAATTTCTGAATATCCGGCACCATGCTGCCACAGGACTGTCATATTCATCAGTGTAGCGCATTATCCTCGGCAACTCCAACAGATAGAACGACATCCGGTCTCCGAACGGCTCGGCCGTCTCGATCTCACGCAGTCTGTAATGGTACAGGATCTTTGCCTCAGGCGAGTTCGGATGCTCGTCCTCGTAGTTCATAATACAAATGACCTTGACGGGCGCAAGGACATATTCCTCATCCCCGCGCTTCACCTGTCTGGTCACCAGCCTTGAACCATAAAAGAGCAGACGGTCGCGCTGGTCGAAACGCGAAGCCTTCTGCATCTCGACCATAATCGTCCCGCCCGGTGTCCGGCAAAGAAGGTCGAAGAGTATCCTCTTGTCCTGCGGAGATATCTCCGTCAGTTCCGTGTTCCGGAACTCAACCGACATGATGTCCTCCTGAAGGATATCATTGAGGAGACGGACAAGCAATTCAGGGTGGTTCTGGAACAGATACTTGAACGCCCAGTCGCAGGTCAGGTCAAGGTACTCCGGCGTGGCGAGCCGCTGTGCGTAGGCATCCTTCTCCTCGTCGGTCATCCCGACGAACCGCACGTCGTTCTCAATCAGTCTACGGCAGTGGCGGTAGCGTTTAAGGTACTGCTCCTCCTCCGATGCCGCGTCCGGGCAGTCAGCGGCTTCCTGCCCATCCACGGTCTCTTGGTTAACACCCTCATGTTCAATGGTCTCTTGGTTAATGGTAGTATGGTCATCGGCCTTCCGCCTGACGGCCTCGTTTCTCTCTGAAGTCTCCATAGTTGAAGTGAATCATGTCTGTTTGTCAAAATGTCCCGCGATACCTTCTGGAACACGACCGCAAGTTAGGCATTCCCAACGGAATCAAACGAAAAGAAACACATGCGATTGATAAAAAACAGAAATATTTTCGGTGATACCCGAAGAAACCACTTCTTGAGGCTTCTTTGACACGGCAGCCACCTTCGGCAAAGTGCTTTAGCGTCACCGTTGGCCTTTAGGCACTCCAAAAACCCTCCGGCAACGCATTGAGCCATATTCGTTTCCCAAGAGTGTTCCGCAACACTCTTGAGAGACGTTCTAGCCCGAAAACGTTGCCCAAGCGCCGCCTCCCCCCCGAAAGATCACCGAGAAATATTAGACTCTCGACATCATCAAGGCTCCTCTATTCCTCGTTTCGATGAATCGGAGGTGCTTCGTTGAGGACGTTAGAGTCATTCAAATTACTGGTTAACCCTCGTCGTATGTCCCGATTTTAAGCCGTGGCGGATAAATGCCACAAATGACAACCCTACCCCTTACCCAAAACATTCCAAAACGGCACCCTCCCTAAGTATGCCATGCCACTTCACAGCAATAAGATTCCTAAACACATACGTGAGAGTCTTATTATTCCCGACAAAGCGCATTTTTATCATAAAATGATTATCATAAAATGATAAAATGTCATATTTACAATGTAAGACATTATAACTTTGATAGATACATCAATCACGACAGGGTACGTCGGAGTCCAATTTTTTTGCGGCAGGGTCAAAGGGACAAGCGGAGTATCAGATCAGTTCGCGGAGGATCTCGTCGGAGGTGAAGAGGTGGTCTTCGGGGATGCGGATGCTGGCGCCCTGCCTCTCAAGAGCTCCTTCGCTCAAAAGGGCATCAACAACAGTGCTGTCTGTCAATGAATATAATTCCGTGGCTTCCAAGCCTTTGTCGGTGCGGAGGGAGAGCATGATCCTCTCTACTCTGATGTCCTCGGGCGAAAGGGTCTCGAAGTTTCTTGAATATGTGGCCAACTTTCCGCTTGGATTCCTGGATGAGGTTTGACGCGAAGACAAGCCCGAATTACAGGATGAGATTACGTCTAGATTCCGGGATGAAGTTTGACACGAAGTCGAGTCCGGATTACAGGACGAGATTCTGTCTGGATTGCAGGATGAGGTTTCATCCTGCTGACGGTGCGGGAGTTCCTGGCTGTTCCAGGAGCGTACATTGCCGGTCAGGGAATGGGCACCGGGGCCGAGGCCGATGTACGGTGCCCGGCGCCAATAGGCGCTGTTGTGGACGGCTTCGAAGCCGGGCTTTGCGAAATTGGAGATTTCGTAATGATGGTAGCCGGACCGCCCAAGACATCTGCACAGGATGTCGTACTGCCGGCGACATTGTTCCTCGGAAGCCTCAACGTAACGCCCGTCGGCTACCATCTTGGCAAGGGCGCTTCCTTCCTCTATTGACAGTTGGTAGGCCGAAATGTGCTCTGGAGAAAGTTCCAAGGCCTTTTCGATCGTGTCTTTCCAGGTCTCGTCCGTCAGTTGGGATATGCCAAAGATCAGGTCAATGCTGATGTTCCGGACTCCGCTTTCGCGAAGGATATGGAAAGCCTTGACGGCATTCCCTGCATCGTGGCGGCGGTTCATCCAACGGAGAATGTCATCGTTGAATGACTGGATGCCCATGCTGATCCTGTTCACACCCAAGGCAAGAAGTCCGCGGACATATTCACGGCCTTTTTCCACTATATCTTCGGGGTTCACTTCAACGGTAAACTCATCGAAGAGTTCTGTCGGGGTGGTCACTTCGACAGGCTCAGTGACCAGAGAAAGCTGTTCAGTGACCAAAGAAAGCCGTTCAGTCTGGGAAACCGCACCGACAATCCGTGACAAAACATCAAGAGGAAGCACCGATGGGGTGCCTCCTCCGATGTATAGGGTATTGACCGCATCCTGTGCGGACATATTCATTTCCAGTTCCTTTCGGCGGTCACGAATCTCAGCGATGACGGCATCTGCATATTCATTGAACGCCTGTCTGCTCCGGCATATTTCCGAATAGAAGTCGCAGTAAGTGCAGAAACTGCCGCAGAAAGGGACGTGAAGGTAGATCACAGGTTAGCGGAGCAAGAGTTCAGTCTTGCCGAGGAACGCCTGAGAGGTGTAGGCCTCAACCGTGTATATTCCCGACTGATAGGAAGGAATGTCGTTGAGATAGATGCTCAGGTCAACCTCCTTACCCTCGTAGTCAACCTCACGGGAAGCGGAGGCGACCATAGTCTGGCCGTTGAACGAGAACGAGGTCTGCGTGCTGTTGGTGAGAAGGATTCCGTCCGGATCCTTGACGCGGAGATAGACTCTCACCGGTCCCTTAGGAGCCAGGTCGTTCTCGACAAGGCTCAGGGAGGCCAGAAGTCTCACTACCCTGCTGCTACGGTCTGTAACCTTGTCGGAAGCGTTGTAGGCGGCGACGCTCAAGCCTCTGGACTTGATCACGGAACCGGCCGCCACCTGACCGGAAAGGTTCTCGACCTGTCCCTTGAGGTCAGCGTTCTCCGCACGGCTCTCCGCGGCCTCGCGGCGCGCGGCGGCGGCATCGGCTGTCAGCTTGTGGTTCAATGTGTTGAGCGAGTCAATCTGCACTATGTAGTTTCTCATGATGCTGCGAAGGGTTCCGAGTTCCTTCTCGTACTGACGCATCTTGCGGCGGTTCGTGGCCTCGGTCTTCTGGATCCTCTCTATCAACTGGTTAACCTCTTCCTTGGAGGAGTCCAGCTGGCTGTTGATCGATGCATAGTCAGATGAAAGGCTGTCGTAGTCTCCCTTGAGGGCGATCATCTGCTGGGTAAGGTCGTCCTTCTCAGCGTTAAGGTCCTTTACAAGGCTGGACTTCGAGGACCAAATGTAGGCAAGTCCCGCGGCAAGCAGCACCGCCACAGCCACAAGAATCCACATAACCTTCTTGAGGCTTTCATTCTTTCTTTCCTGCTCTTCGCGCTCACGACGCTCGCGGATAGGATCAATTTCTGCCATAGTCTTTCGATTTAATGATTAATGACACAAAAATAACAAAACTATTTCATATCTTTGCTTCGTTAGCAAAAATCGGACTATTATGAAATATTTTATCAGAGCTGTCAAATACTTTTTCTACTTCACCATCCTGTTTGTGGTCATAATGGCGGCGCTCGTGTTCATCGGAGTCGTCAAGGCTGATGTCAGCCTAATGTTCCGCGATGGCTATAAGTCGCTGTGGCAGATAGCCTTGCTATTCGCTTTCGTTTCAGCCTTCTACCCAAGATTCGGTTTCATAAAAAGATCAGTCATATTAAAAGGTGAATATTCCGACCTCCGTGGCGGGATTATTGAATATATGGAGATGCGCGGCTACCGCCTCGAAAGCGAGGACGGCGAGAATATGACATTCCGCCTCCGCTCCAAGTTCAGCGCCCTCTTCAAGATGTTCGAGGATCGGATCACAATGACCCGCGAGCTTGGCGGCTTCGAGGTGGAAGGCCTGACCAAAGAAGTGGTGCGGATTGTCGGCGGACTGGAGTACAAATTCCGGGTGCTGGACGAGGAGTAATCCACATTTACGGGAAATGAATATGCTCGATCGGTGCTGCCGGCACCATTGAAGCACAGATATAACACTCTAATATTCAAAGATTATGGCAGAAGAACTCAAGACTGTCGCAAAGTTCGACAACGCGATGAGCGCCCACATCACAGCGGGTATGCTCAATGAGAACGGCATCCCTGCCGCAGTGTTCGGGGAGAACTCCTCCTACGTCTCACTGAACTATGTAGATCCTGTCGAGGTAAAGGTCAACGCGGCCGACTACGATGCCGCCATGGCCCTCATCAACTCCAACGACCGCTAATATCGGCCATAAGCCTTAGGCGCAAGACTCCATTATTAGACAAATCCGCTACGCCTCGTCAAGAATATTCTTGGCGATGTAGGTGAGGGCGTCGTAGAAATCCTGGCCGAAGACGGAGATGAGGGGATCGCGGAGGAACTGATAGACACGGATGCCTTCGCGGCGGCCTTTCTCGTAGGCATCCTTGCATATTCCCCAACGATGGAGGTTCAGGGCCTGGCCGCCGCCGGTGAGTTTGGTGACGCGGATCGGGTAGAGCCAGCAGGACTGGGGTTTGCGGAACTTGCACTCGCCTTGGAAGAAGCACCGTTCGATGGAGCAGAAACAGTTGCCGGCCTCGTCGAAAGTGGTGTACGCGCATTCCTCGGTCTGATCCACGACCGGGGTAACGATGTCCCCGTCACGGTCGATGGAGAAGAAGCCCTCCTTGTCAATCTGCGCGCGGCCCTGCGGCCTCATAAGCTTTGAATATATGGGGTAATTCTCCTCCAGAGGCTCCAGCTCCGACTCCTCCAACGGAGCCCCGCTGTCCCCTATTATGCAGCAACAGCCCTTGCAGACAGCGTAGTCACAGGCGAAATCTTCAGTGACAACATCCTCAGACACAAGGATGTCGCCGATCTGGATAATGGTTCCGAACTTATTGTTTGACGACATATTCAATTCTCATTCCTTCGGACAGAGCTCCGAAAATTTCCTTTACCTTGTCGGCGGAGACACTGCCGATTCTGTTGTTATAACCGGTCAGCACGTCCTTTCCGCCGGAATAGCGCATCAGGACGGCGTCCACATAATTCTTCGGATCCGCAAGATAGGTCGAGTAGCCATTGGTCAGCAGGGACTTGCAGGAAGCGAGCTCCGCGGCGTTGACCGGATTGGAAAGCACGTTTTCAATCACCTTGCGGGCCTCCACAAGAGTCCTCATCGGCTGGTCGGAACCGCTCTTCACACCATAAGGGAGGCCGGATTCCGGCACAGGAGTGCAGGTGAATATCAATTCCAGAGCCTCCTGAGGCCAGATGCTGAAGCGGTCGGCCATTCTGACACTGAACCCGTGCTCGGCCATCACACCGGTAAGCCTGCGCTGGAGGGCGAGGCTGGCGACCTTGAATGCCATATAGTTCTCTGTCGTGAACGGCTCGGCGCAGGCCAAAGCCAGACTGATCTCAACAGGGGTTCCGATGCGGGAATATGTCGTGGCACCGGTGCGCAACTTATAAGATGAGAACTGGCGTACGGACGAGGACTTGCTGACCCGGAATCCGCCAAGATACTGGCAAAGGATTTTCTGGACGGACTCCGCCGACAGATCGCCCACAATCACAAGAACTCCGTCATTCGCTCTTATAAATTGATTGTCAAAAAAATCAGATGCGTCATCCAACGTTCTGGCGGTGAGACCGGACGGCGTCTTGACGGACGAGTAGTTGTAGTCCTGGTACATGAGGCTGTCCAGATAGGCCGGCTTGAGGGAAGCCAGTTCCATCCTTTTCCACGGCTCAAAGGCCGAAAGCGAAGGCTTCCGCATATTGGCGGCGGAAAGCAAGGCCTTGAGGGTCAGCATGAACCTGTGACGGGGCTGAGCCGTAGAGTCGCAGATCAGATGTCGAGACGGCACATGACATCTCCACCCCGTTGGCGCGGAGCACTTTGTAGAAGTCGCTTCCCGGCATGCCGGCGATGTTGCACAGGCCGAACATATCGGAGAAAAACGCTCCCTCCCCGCGAGGAAGATTCCGGACAGTGGAGAAACCACCCTTTATCATAAAAGAGTAACTGAAACGCCCGGCAGCCGGCATCTTCTTGTAAATCACCTTCATGCCATTGGAGAAAGTCCACATCTCCCCTCCGGAGACAGGCTCCGCGGCCACAGACTTCATCTTGACCTTATTCCTTTCGTTCCAGAAAGCCGAGGTGTCCTTGGCCGTCACAGGCCACTTGTAGAGCGGTTTGTCCAGCATGGAGACCCCGTCGGTCACCGAACCGAACAGAACCGGCCAGAACCATTCGTCATAATCCTCCTCGTTTCCCGTCCATGTGATCTTGGGATTCTCCATCTCGGAGAGCAGGGCCAGAGTGTAACCGTTGAAAAGTTCGGTCTCAGCCTTTGTGGACATATTCCTGGAAGAGAAGAAGTTGGCCTTGGTCGCCGGGGAAGCCAGATCAGCTCCGTAAAGGTAAGAGGAGACGCAGCGCAGAACAAGGGCATCATTCGTCTGCGTCCTTAGGAAACCATTCAGGACGGAATTGCGCGCGACCAGATATTCCTCCGCCCCGATTCCCTTGGAACAAATCTCCGAAAGGACGGAGGCGACCGCCATCGAGGCTGGCATCAGCTGGCCGCGGGAGGTCCGCACACTCACGCTGAAACGCTCGTCACCAGCGCATGACGCACTTCCAAGATATTCAACATCAAACGATTCCACAGGAATATCCCTACCAAGGAAACTTTCGCGGAGGCGGCTTGAGACAATCTCCCTCAACGATCTGGAGAATAATTCCGAGATGAACGGCTGGATCGTGTTCATCTGATCGTCAGGTGTCCTCGGCGAGCGGAACTCCACAGTCACGGAAGAAACGCCGGACGGGATGAATGAATATTCAGGAGCGATGGCAGGCCTCCAGACATATTCCTTCTTCTTGTAGGCGGGATTGCGGGAAGGAACCATCAGCGAGAATACGTTCATCCTTTCCTTGATGGCGGTAGGATTGATGTCACCCGCGATGATGATGGCATGCTGGCAAGGCTGAGCCGCGATGAGGTCGAACAGCATGAGAAGCGTGGTGTCCGACGCGGCCTGGTCAAAGACCGGCACATCATCGAATCTGAATATTGTCGCGTCGTCACGGTAGGAGATATATCCTTCCGAACGGCAGCCTATTCCCTTGCGCGACAAGAACTTATAAGGAATCGTCTTGTTGAAGTGGGGCAATGACGAAAGCTCTTTTCTCGCTGACAGAGTGTCGCTTACCCCCTTGCGCACAAGCGCGAAGTCAGCGACTCCCTTCATCGATGGATTCGTCAACAGATAGTAGGAAATCCCGTTGGTAAGATTGCCGGTAGTGACCGAGCCGTCCTTCTGAAGAACGGGCAGATTCTGCGCTGGCATCATTATTGAAAAACCAAACAGCGCAAAACACAAGACTGATTTGAAGATAAGACTACGCATCATTGACACCTCCCGTTTAGACAAAAATAGCCAATAATGTGCAATTGACACAAATTTTTATTACATTTGTGGTTATTGCGATTATAAGGAATATAGTTAAACATAATTTTTAATACGATGAAAAAGTTTATTCTCGCGATCGCTGCCGCGTTCATGGCAGCAAGCATGGCATCCGCCCAGGACATGGCCCAGGCAACAGAACTCTACAATAATGGAGCCACAGCCATCTCTATGAAGAATTGGACTGAAGCCCTCGACTGCTTCCAGAAAGCTCTCGAAATGGGTAAGACCATAGGCGCTGACGCCGATGAGCTCGTGGCAAACTGCAAGAACGCCATCCCTGGAGTCTCCCTTGAGATCGCAAAGGACCTGATCAAGGACGCGAAGTACGATGAGGCCGCCGCCAAACTTGACGAAGTCGCCAAAATAGCCGAGGAATATGAGAACGCCGAGGTTGCCGAGAAGGCTAAGGAGCTCGTTCCTCAGATGTGGATGCAGAAAGGTGTTGACGCACTCAAACTGAAGGACTTCGCCACCGCCGCCGACGGTTTCGCGAAGTCTTACGCCGCCGACACCACCGCCGGAAAGACAGCCCTCTACCTCGGACAGGCTCTCGGAGCCCAGGGCAAGACCGATGAGGCCATCGAGGCTTTCAGGCATGCCGCATGGAACGGTGAGGAGGCCGAGGCCAAGGAGCAGGTTTCCAACATCTATGTAAGGCAGGCCAACGCCGCCCTTAAGGGCCAGAAGTTCGCTGACGCCGTGAAGGCAGCCGAGAAGGCCAACAGTTATGTCGAGAACGCCACAGCTTACCTCATCGCAGGGCAGAGCTCACAGAAACTCAGCAAGAACGCCGACGCCATCAAGTACTTCGAGAAGTATCTTGAAATGAAACCGGACGCGAAGAACGCTCCGGCCATCACTTTCACCGTGGCCGCCCTCTATCAGCGCTAAGAACAACGCCAAGGCTCTTGAATACTACAAGAAGGTACAGGACGATCCTAAGTTCGGCGCACAGGCCAAGCAGATGATCGCTTCCCTCAGCAAGTAACCAATGAAGTTCCTCGAACTTCTTGCTCCGGCAAGAAACGCTGACATCGGCATCGCGGCTATCGACTGCGGTGCCGATGCCGTGTATATCGCCGGGCCTGCGTTCGGGGCGCGTCAAGCCGCCGGAAACTCGATGGAGGACATCCGGAGGCTCACCGAATATGCCCACAGATTCGGAGCGCGCATATTCCTGACACTCAACACTATTCTTTTTGACAACGAGCTCGCGGAGGCGGAAAGGCTGCTTGCCGAGGCGAAGGACGCGGGAGTGGATGCCATCATCGCGCAGGACCTTGCGGTCTGGGAACTGACCGACCTGCCGGTCCACGCTTCGACACAATGTGCGATAAGGACTCCTGAGAAGGCTCGGCTTTACGAGGGCATCGGAGCCTCACGGCTTGTTCTTGAACGGGAGATGTCTCTGGACCAAATCCGTGCGATAAGGTCGTCCGTTAACTGCGAGCTGGAGTTCTTCGTGCACGGAGCGCTCTGCGTCTGCTACAGCGGCCAGTGCTATATGTCAGAGCGGATAGCCGGGCGAAGCGCCAACCGGGGGGAATGCATCCAGGCGTGCCGGTCGCTTTACGACCTTGTGGACGAAGATGGAAACGTACTGGTGCGGAACAAGGCCTTACTTTCGCTGAAGGACTACAACCTCAAGGACAGGCTGAAAGACCTTGCGGAAGCGGGAATATGCTCGTTCAAGATCGAGGGAAGGTTGAAGAACATCTCCTACGTGCGGAATGTCGTCCGGGCATATTCCTTGGCATTGGATGAGTTGGTCGCGGCAAATCCGGAGAAGTTACGCAGAGTTTCGTTCGGGCGGAGTGAAGGCGGGTTCACACCGGATCTGGCCAAGACTTTCAACCGGGGGTACACGCAATTGTTTTTGGACGGGAAACGGTCAGGGAACTGGTCCTCGATGGACGCGCCGAAATCAATCGGAGAAGAGGTCGGGACGGTGGTTTCCATCGCCCCGATGCGCCAGAACTATTCAAACGGAAAGAGGCTGAGCGAGGAGTATGTCACGATAACTGTGCGGATGAAAAATCCGGATGACAGGCTTCAGAACGGGGACGGATTCTCTTTTCTGTCCAAAGGTCGTGGGGAGATTGTCGGTTTCCGTGGCGATGTCTGCCAAGGGAACCGGATAACGTGCAGAAATGTCACTGGACTCTATCCCGGAGCCAAACTGTACCGGAACCTCAGCAACGCATTCGAGAAAGAGCTGGAGTCTAATCTGCTGTCAGGACTATTCCCTGTTTCGGTGGATATTTCGGTCATTGTGGTTCCGGTCACTTCGACAAGCCCAGGGACCGAAGAGGACCGGTCGCCGAGCTTGCCGAAGCGACTCAGCGAACCAACATATTCACTGAAAATCAACGCGGTAAGTCAGGACGGGCGGAGCGTCAAACTGGAACGTGAAGCGGGACACAACGCAGCGGAGAACCCAGAAAGGATGCGCGGAATGTTCGCCACTCAAATCTCAAAGGCCACAGGAATATATTCATTCACCCTCCGCTCGCTTGAAGTGGAGACTCCGGACGGCTCGCTGCCGTTCCTTCCGACATCAGCCCTCAACGCAATCAGACGAGACCTCGCCGCCGCCCTGGAAGAGATGCCTTGCCGGGCGATTCCTCTGCTGGTAAACCAGGCGTCAAGCCGTACCGGGAACGCCGAATATCCAGTACTTGAGCCTGATGTCTTGTCACAAGTGCAAGATATTCAAGAGACAACATCGAATGGCCCACACCTTTCGTACAAGGCAAACATCGCGAACCACATCGCCCGTAAGATATACATGTCGTTGGGAGCATCCCGGACCGATGACGCTTTCGAGATCTCTCACCGCCCCGATGCCGAGCTGATGCGCACCAAGTACTGCATCCGTTATGAGCTCGGCCTCTGTCCAGTTCATCAAGCCGGCAGACAGCATGGCAGGGCAAATCATACTTCCGGTATGGTAAATCCTCCTATCCCAAGCAGCCGCAAAACCAATCTATACCTGACCAACAACGGCAAACGGTATCACCTCGCCTTTGACTGCGCGAACTGCGAGATGGTCGTCCGGGTTAACGATTAATTGTGTAAATTTACCACCGCAACCACTGCTTTTCGGGAATATTCCGAGGCACTAAAACAGATTTGATCATGAGTCCCTTTAAGAAAGGAGTGTTGTCTCTCCTTATTCTGGTTTTGTCCGCCTTGCCATCCCAAGGCAACGAGGTGATGTTCTCTCCGGTGATACGGAACTTCACGCCATCCGACTACCATGGCGGCAGACAGAACTGGTCAGTCTCACAATCAGCATCCGGGTTGATCTATGTGGGTAACAACCAATATCTTCTGGAATATGACGGACACTCATGGAACAGGTACCTTATGCCTAATAAAGGTATCGTCAGATCGGTTCTTGCGGATCCTGACGGAAAAATCTACTGTGGCTCCTCTCAAGAATTCGGTTATTTCGTGAAATCAGGAAACTCTCTGATTTTCCGTTCGCTCAGTGACGGACTGAAGGAGATGAATATCCTGATTATAACATAACGGAACAGCACCGCTTTGGGCATTGGCATCTCCCACAAAAAACACTTATCGCGGTTTCGCGTCCCAGCAGAACCTCCGTATTCCAAGAGCGTGATTTCGCTTAAAAGGCGCTCGCGAAGAAACAATCATCCCTCTAAAAGCGTAAAAGAGGCTGAATGTCGCTTGTAGGAGAACATGATAAAGGCTCGCAATTTTCTCCTCGAAAAATGAGGATGGCAATCTCCTTGAGATAACGCATTAAGTAACATGAGAAAAATAAGTTGCCTCAGATTAAGAGAAGATTTTCGAGGATAGATCTATTTTCAAAGAAGGAGTGTGCCGGTGGCACATGACTGATGAGAAAAGACATATAGACCGAAAAGACAATCAACGATTACCAAGTTATTTTTAAGGATTACTAAAATGGCAAGCCCTTGCCTGCTAGCGAAAATTCATCGTATAATCACATTCTATATAATAGCCCATGTTTATTACCAGAATAAGGAACAGCAACAATATCAATCATACGTTGATATCATACAGTGTTACACTTTTGAAAATATTTCGGGTTAAAATCATTACAATATGAAAGTCATATTCATAAATAAATTCCAAGTGTGTACATGGTAGAATATTAATTCATGGGCTACAAGTGCGTACCCGGCATATTATTCAGATTAAAATTCCGCTTACATATTATAACGTATTTGATTTTTTTGTAAATTTCGGGTCTCAAAAAAACCAAATATGTATTTATGAAACGATTCTTGACTTATGCCCTGGTTGTACTGCTGGCGACAGCGTGCTACAACGATGACGAGCTTAAATCTCGCCTGGACGATGTGGATCAGAGACTTACAAAAGTGGAAACACTGGTCTCTTCCCTCAACACCCAACTCACAAAACTGCAAGAACTGATCGCAGGGAAACAGTTCATCAGCAACATTGAGGACAAAGAGGACGGCACTCACGTCATCACCTTTGTCAATTCCTATGGCGAAATGTCCACCATGACCCTGAAAGACGGGTCCAAAGGAGCAGACGGAAGCGACGGTCAAACCCCAGACATCTCGGTGAAGCAGGCTCCGGACGGAAAATGGTACTGGACAGTAAACGGAGAGTGGCTGCTGGACTCTGAAGGAAAGACGGTACCCGTCACCGGAGAACGCGGAGTCACTCCTTCCATGAAGATCGAAAACGGGAAATGGTACGTTTCCTACGACAACGGCATCACGTATGTCGAATGTGGCCAGGCCACGGGCGACGCCTTCTTCAAGGACGCAAGGTTGAGCGAGGACGGCAAGACAGCCTACCTCACACTCGCCGACGGCACTGTGCTTACTTTCGAGATATACAAGGAGTTCGGAATCGCGGTGGAAGTGCCTTCTTCTCTTATCTATTCCGGCCAGACCAAGGAATATGCCTACACCATCACACAGGCGGAGACGAGAACACGATTCTGGAAGTGCTTCCAAAAGGCAATTGGGAAGCAGAGGCCAAAGCCACTGATGAAAAGAGCGGTGTGATCGCCGTGACAGCGCCTGACTCACCTGAGGTAGGCAAGGTCATCGTCCTTCTCAGCGACGGGGCCAACAAGACCCTTATGAGAACTCTGACATTTGTCGCCGGAAATGTGCACGTCAGCACGACTTCGGTCGAAAGTCCGGCTTCAGGTGGAGTGTTCAATGTGGATGTGACAACAAACCTTGAGTTCACAGCTGAGATTGAATCAGATCAGACATGGGCACGTCTGGTAGAGACCAAGGCCTACGAAGTCTACACCAAGACCATCAGCGTCAGCGTTGACAAGAACGAAATGCCTTATGCAAGAGAGGCAAGACTGACTTTGAAGAACGACGGCAACATCATAGAATCAATTGTCATCTATCAGAATCCTGTCACTTACCCAGACAATGTCATGGTACTTGTGATGCAGCCTCTTGCTAAAGACAGCTGTGTCGTGCTTCCTGTCACATTCAACAGAACGACTCCGGAATACAACGTGGATTGGGGCGACGGTACCAAAGAGACTGTAAAGTCGGCTTCTTACCCGAAGCACAAGTACAACGACGCATCCAGGTTATACCCTGTACAAATTAGCGGAGCCATCGGTTCTGTCAGCCGCGTCAGCGTAACCAAACACGATGCTGATCTTGTGGAAGTCATCCAATGGGGTGACCTTTCTCTCTCCGGTGTTAATTTTGAATATCAGACAAACCTGATACGCATCGCGGCCCCTAAGGGTGACGAACTTAAAAATGTCAGCTCTTGCAACAATATGTTCCATAATTGCAAAAGCCTGAAAGAAATTCCAGCCAAATTCATGCAGGGACTCAGCCCAAAGACAACCAATTTCAACAACACATTCGACGGATGTGAATCTCTGGAATACCTCGACCCTGACATATTCAAGAACTTCACGACAACGGGCATATTAATGCGTTCTCTGTTTCTCAACTGCAAGAGCCTGAAGAACGCGCCTACTTTCAAATACTTCAATTTCAAGCCTTCCTGCGAATACCTTTACAACCAAACTTTCTCAGGTTGCGAATCGCTTACAGAGATTCCGGAACACATGTTCAACGAGACAGCCAAGGCCGTCACCAGATCCACGAAACTGACGAGCACTTTCAAAAACTGCAAGTCCTTGGAAGTCATACCGGACAGTTTCTGGGAGAATCTTCCTGTCGATAAGATTGTGGAACTGAACAATGCGTTCCAAGGCTGCGAGTCCCTGAAATCAGAGAGTCTCGGATTCCTTAATAAACTCCTGAAGGTCTACAAATGGCAGAACGCGTTCTACGGCTGCACTTCATTGACTACACTGCCGGAATACGAGGTGAAGATGGACGGCAAGACAGTCAGTGTTCCTGTCTACATGAGAGACGCAGAGGAGTACAAAGCCTATTTTGCAAACAGAAATTACTCGGCAACCAATTTCTGCTTCAAGGACTGTGTCAACCTCGAAGGTTACTTCGACAAGATCCCTCAGTCATGGGGCGGCGGTTGGGACGGCACCACAGAAAAGCCTTCGATCGAGGTGACGGCAACCCTCCCGGAAAAAGACGGTTACTTCAGCATCGATTTCCATGTAAAAGGCAAGAGTGTCGCTACGGCCTACTATTACCTTACAGCCAAAGCCATTGCGGATGAAATACTTCCGAAGTACAATAATTCTTACAGCGAGTTGTGCGAGCAGAAGGGTATCGAAATCGAGAGTGAATACCTTAAGGCATTGAATTCAGACCAGGGGCTCACTCTTGGATTCACCGAAGGCGTGCCTAATGTGGAGTATATTCTCATCGTTTCAGGAAAGAATATGTTCGGCGAAAGCTATGCCTATAAGGTTCAGGCCACCACAGCTATTCCAAAGGGTTCTGACGAGTACGAGCGTTACCTCGGCGAGTGGACGGTGACCAGCGCTTCAGCCACATCCGAATATGTCGGCTATGACCGCAAGCCTATCTCATTCGACATCAAGATCGAGCCTTTCCGCGTTGACGAGAGCTACTATGTCTATGGATGGGGTGTCACAAAATTCACGGACAATTACCCGATGATTATGTTCTTAGAGGACGGAAAACTCTGTGCATGGACCGGAGCCCACCATGGTTCGGTTATATATCAGGGTTACCCATATAGTGACGGCATAAGCTACAACATAGTCCTCAACTCATACACTCTGTGGGAAGACGGCTCTTACGGCATCTACATGGCCGACGGAGAGAAGGTCGGCGAGGCTGAATATGCCGAAGGCAGTTTCAACATGAATGGAGTGAAGTCGAAGTACTATGCGGAGCGGGGTTACGACATCATGTGCCACGGCTTTGACTTCTGCCTGTCGATGGGTGGTCCTGGCTGGTCCAAGATATTCATCGCTCCGGAAGTCGTGAAGGATCAGTATGTCATCCACGGAGAGGACGGCAAGAACTACGCTCCGTACATCCTCGCGCCTTACACATTCACAAGAAAGGCGACTAAGAGCAACGCCGCCAGCGTTACCGTCGAGCGCAACAAAGCCTTGATGGACAGCGGCGAATGCCTGCCGGCAAGTTTCGGCAAGGCCGAGGTGAAAGCCAACGCCAATGAGCCTGCCAAGGGATTCTACAGATTCTGATCAGAATCCATTGACAGAAAGTCTATAATCAAAAGACGCTGCCGGGAGAAATCCTGACAGCGTCTTTCAATATGACCACGCTCATACTACCTGCCTTTGCCGAACACAAAACTGGACAGCCAACCAATCAGGAAGCAGGAGACCAATCCAAGGAAACCATAGAGGGTGGATGTCACGTGAGAGAACCTGTGAAAGAGCAAGAGGACAACCACACAGCCGACGAAACCGGTGACCGCGCTCCTCGTCCCGATGCGCTTTGTGAATATTCCCATAAGGAAAAGGCCACCGAGACTGCTGGTCAGAAGTCCAAGAAAGAAATTGAACTGGTCCCACAGGGACGCGATGTCAAAGGTCGCCAAGGCTATGGCCATCAAGACTCCCAGCGTACCGACGATGATTCCGGACACCCTTGCGAACCTCACTTTCTGAGCGTCCGTGCAATTCTTCCGGATCTTTGTGTAGAAATCCTCACACATGACCGTAGTTGAGGAATTGATGTTGGAAGACAGGGTTGACATCGCGGCGGCGAAAATAGCCGCTATGAGAAGGCCGGAGATTCCGACCGGCAGCCTGCACATGATGTAGTGAGGGAAGATAGAGTCTGTGTTGCTCATTCCGACATTCAACAATTGTGGTTCCTGACGGAAGAACACAAACAGAGCCGTGCCGATGCCGAAGAACAGGAACGCGATAGGTATGCTGAGGAGTCCGTTCAGCCACAGTCCCTTCTCCGTTCCCTTGGTGTCCTTCACCGTCAAGTATTTCTGCACGACAGACTGATCAGACGTGTAGGTAAGCAACTGGTTGGAGAAGCCTCCGAGGATCGCCACCCAGAAGACCGGCTGCGTCCAGTCCAAGGACATGTTCAAGATGTTGAATTTGGACTGCTCCACAGCCACATTCATGAAGCCGTCGAAGCCTCTTTTATGCCTCCGACAATCCACACGAACGAAATGATGGCTCCACCCACAAGAAGAATCCCTTGCACCACGTCGCCCCAGACCACGGCCTCTATTCCGCCCATGGTGCAATAGATGATCGTCACCACACCCATCATGAGGATGCAGAGATAGATGTTGATTCCTGTCACGGCGTTGAGCGCCAGCGACGGGAGGAACAGCACGATCGCTATCCTGGTGAACATGAAAAGGCAGAAGAACGCCGACGCAAGCCAGCGGACAGAGCCGCTGAATCTTTCCTCAAGATATTCATAGGCCGAGGCGACCTTCAGCTTCCGGAAAAGCGGGAGGTAGAAATTTATAACGACGGGGACCGTCAGGATGATCGTCATGTTGTACATGAACATGCCCCAGTCAGCGGCATAGGCCTTGGCCGGGATGGACAGGAACGTGATGGCGCTGAGGGCGGTGGCGAATATGCTGATGCCGGCGGCCCACCAAGGGATGCTGCCGCCTCCCTTGAAGAACTTGTCGGAGCCATTGTTCCTGCGTGAGAAATAGAATCCCATTCCCATCATCAACAAAAGATAGACTATGACCACAAGATAGTTGACCCATCCAAACGACGCCTTGTCAGCAATCGAAACCTCGATGATGTCTTCCGACCTCACACCAGGCCTCGCCTCCCCCGAAGGGATTATGATCTTTCCGTTCAGTTCCACCGCGGTGGTCACGACAGGCAAGGAGAGATCAAGAGAATCCAACGTGGTCCATGTGTCAGTGATGGTGTGATAGGCGAATATCTTATTGGAGAATCCCTTATGGCCAAGAAACGCCTCCACAAGTTCCTCTGGCCGCGACTCGTCCCTGCCAAGGGAATCCCTGCGAAGAAATTCAACTCCATCGTCCCCGCCAAAGACCAGGATGTGCGCCGAGCCGTATTTCACAGCCGAGCCATACATCAGTGACAGCGGTTTCCCTCCGTCATTAAAGGACGCCTTCCTGTTCCAAGTGTCATGAGTTGGAAGATATTCCCAGACATTGCTTTCCATGAATATGCCGTCCGGCCCGGAACTTCTTCCGCCTATGAGGTAGAAAGCCTCCTCTCTGCCGTTATGCTGATAGACAAAGCAACTGCTCTCCGTGACAAGCGTGCCCGGACATGGAGCCAATTCCTTGAACTGACGGGAACCGACATTCAGCCTCAAAAGACTATTCGCGCCATCCCGGGAACCTATAATATAAATATAACCTTTGTGATATTCAGCGGCATTAGGGACAAAACCGGCGGGGAGGCTGCAAAAGGACCTTATCTTAAGGTCATCAAGGGAGCCGCTGAGCGTGAATATGTCCTCGGAGCGACCGTCCGCGTTCATCCCGCCGATGCAGAACATTGTCTTGCCGTCACCGGCCGCACATCCGTTGCCGAGTGGAACCGGAAGGCGCACATCTTCCACTTCGCGGCAGGAAAGCCGTCCTCCGGCATCAGTGACAGCCCAGACCTTGTCGAAATAACTTTTGACACCTCCCTCCCAAGGTTTGGCGTTCTCAAAATCAGAGCCGCCGGCGATCAGGACAATGTCCCCACCTTCCCGATGAAAGCTCCGGCAGAGCCGTGTTTTTCCGCAACCGGCATCACCGCCGCCTTGCCGACCGTACATTCGGTCGCGTTTACTGTAAAAATCGAGATTAAAAGGCTTGTGGCAAGGACTGCCACTTTTGTCATTCTCCTGTTCCGCATCGTGATATTGGTTATTTTAAATTCTATGGCTGCAAAGATAACGCATGAATTAAATACTACAAAATATTAGCGATAAATATTACTTATTTTACCCAAATTTAAGAATAATGCCTATTATGTTGCTAAAATCTCGTAATAAATATTGCATATATTATACTTAATTAATACTTTTGCATACGATAAAAACGACATGATTAACACTATTATATTCCATGAAACGTATCAAAGGATTGATTGCAGCCCCGTTCACGGGGTTTAAGGAAGACGGATCGGTAAATCTGTCCGCTGTGGAAAGGCAGCAAAGATTCTACAAAGACAACGGGATTTCCGGGGTTTTCGCTTGCGGGACGACCGGCGAAGGCTCCTCTTTGACTTTGGACGAGAAAAAGGCTCTCTTCAAGGAATGGGCGAGATTCCGCGAGGATGGCTTCGCCGTGATCGGGTTTCTCGGCGGCACCAGTGTGCCTGAATGCAGGGGACTGATGAAATACGCCAAAGAATGCGGCCTGACGCGGTAGCCATGACCGCGCCTTATTACCAAAAAGGCCTCCAGCGTCAAGGATCTCGCATTGACCCTTGCCGAAGTGGCGTCAGCGGAACCTGACATGCCATTCTTCTATTATAATATTCCTTGCCTGACACATGTGTGTCCGCCTATGATCAGTCTCCTAAAGGAGGTGGATGGTCTCATCCCTAATTTCGCGGGCATCAAGTACACATTCGAGAACATGATGGACTTCCAACTCTGTCTTGAATTCAAGGACAGGAAGTACAACATCATGTGGGGAAGGGACGAGATGATGCTTCCGGCTCTCTCAATCGGTGCGGACACCTTCATCGGAAGCACTTACGGCTACAACGCTCCGATCTACCTCGCCATCATGAAGGCGTTCAAGGAGGGCAGGATTTCTGACGCCGCAGGGCTTCAGTACAAGGCTAACATCATCATCACATTCCTCGAGAAATACGGCAACGGCTGCGGGAAAGCGTTCATGAAGGCCGCGGGGCTGGATCTCGGCCCATGCAGAAGACCGCTCGCCACTTTGTCGCCGGAAGCATATTCATCGCTTTTGGAAGACCTGAAAGACACTGAGTTCGACAACTACAAGTGCATATTCAAATAGCAACAAAAACTAATACCAAAATGAACAGAACGTTAAGACTGATCTTCCGCGTGATGGCAGTGATGTTCGTGGCCACGGCTTTCGGACTGGGAGCGTCAGCGCAGGAAAAAGGATCCGGCAAGGCTATGTCCGTCTCCGGAGTTGTCACCGACAACACCGGGGCAGGTCTGCCAGGAGCCAATGTTCTGGTAGTCGGTTCCAAGAACTGGGCTATCACAGACGCCAAAGGAGCATACTCAGTGCAGGCCGGACAAGGCGATGTGCTTGAGTTCTCATTCATCGGAATGCTGACGCGGACCGTGACCGTGGGTACAAGCGCGGTGATCAACATCAGCCTTGAGGATGACACCCAGATGCTTGAGGAAGCCGTCTCCATCGGCTATGGCACTCAAAACCGCTCGCTTGTCACCACATCAATCACGAGGGTGTCCTCGGAAGAATTCGAGCACAGTCCTCAACAGAATCCACTCGTCCAGCTCCAAGGCAAGGTGCCCGGACTGCAACTGCAGGTCACTTCCGGCCAGCCGGGAGCAAGCCCGGACATATTCATGAGAGGAGGATCCACCACCGGGGTTACAGGAGACTCTCCGCTGATCATTATTGACGGGGCTGTCTCGCAGGGCACGAGAGGGATTCAGGACATGAATCCGGCTGACATCGAATCCATCGAGGTCCTCAAGGACGCGGCGTCAACGGCCATCTATGGTGCCCGCGCCGCCAATGGCATCATCATCATCACGACAAAGCAAGGAAGCGAAGGGAGCGCGAAAGTCAATTTCCGTTACACATTCGGTCTTGACCAACAGCCGAAGAAACTCGATCTTCTCAACGCGAGAGACTACATCTACCTGACCAGAAAGGCCGCCTGGGAAGATCCGAACGCGACAGAGGCCGACAAGAACAAGTTCCTGAACGGATCATTCGGAATGTCAACGGGAAACGCATGGGACTCGCCGAACACGCTTGAGTTCCTTGACGTTTACCTCAACAATTACGGACAGGACTTTGTGGCCGACCTGTTGGAGAACAAGGGATGGGAGACGATGGTTGATCCCGTAACCGGAAAGCAGTTGATATTCATGGACACAGACTTTCAGGACGCCACGTACCGGAACGCAGCCAAGAACGAGTACGAATTGAGCGTCTCGGGTGGAGACAAGAAACTCAGCTACTACGGAAGCCTTAGATATCTTGACCAGGACGGCATCGTGAGAGGGACCTGGTACAAAAACTACAGCGCGTCCATGAACGCGTCCTACCAGATCAGCAAGAGTTGGAAAGTCTTCTCGAAAGCCACTCTCAATGTGGGAGACAGGAACACCATGTCCAACTCCGTAAACTCCATGCAGAGAGCCATGTTCATGCCTCCTACGTACAAACTATACTACGAGGACGGGACACCGGCCCCGGGTGAGGGGATGTCATCGTTCCGCCCACGCGAGTACGAGAACTACTACAAGACAAGATACACTGTCAACAAGCAGTACAGGACCACCATACAAGGCGGCGCCGAATGGAAAATCATTCCTGGGCTGACCTTCGCCCCTTCCGTTTACTACATGATGACAGAAGGCGTCACCGGAGGGTTCGAGGCGCTGAACGAGACGACAGGGACAGCGATTCGTCCGGCCAGCGGAGCACACCAGCATGACGGACACTTCCAAGTGGACGCCGTCTTGAACTACGACAAGTCTTTCGCCAAGCACCATGTGAACGCGACAGCGGGAACCAGCTACATGAAAGACGACAACCACTACCTCTCCGGCAGCGGAAGCGGAGCTTCGACAGACCTCATTCCGACCTTGAATGCGACCGCCGATTCCACACAGAGGGTCACTTCCACCAGGGCCGAAGAGGCGATGCTCAGTTACTTCGGGCGTGTCAATTACGACTACGACGGGGAAATACCTCGCTTCCGTCAGCATGAGAGCCGACGGTTCGTCAAGATTCGCCGAGAATCACAGATGGGGTTACTTCCCAGGCGCTTCCCTTGGATGGAACATGCACAGGGAAAATTTCTTCACTCCCGCCAGAAAATATGTCAGCAAACTGAAACTGCGCGCGAGCTGGGGACGCACCGGTAACAATTCCATCTCGCTCGCCGACTCCAGAGGCCTGTACGGAATCACAGGCACCACCTATCTGGGAGAGGTCGGCATCCTGAACACCACCTTGGCTAACGCCGACCTTGTCTGGGAGACAACCGAGTCCTGGGACGCCGGCATCGACCTCGGTTTCTTCAACAACAGACTTGAGATTCTGGTGGATGTCTATAACAAGAAGACATTCGACCGGCTCTATGACAACAAACTTCCTTCAACAACCGGATTCTCTTCGATAAAGTGCAACTACGGAAGCCTCGGGACAAAAGGAATAGAGGTGGAGGTCAACGCGGTTCCTGTCAGCACAAAGGACTTCACATGGAATCTCGGCTTCAATTTCACATGGTACAGAACCATTGTCATCTCCCAGCCGGAGAACGGCGAGGAGAAGAACAGGACGGGCGGAAACTATATCTACGATCCTGTGACCGGTACTGAGATAAAAGTCGGAGGATTCGCTGAGGGAGAACGCTTTGGCGCTCGTTACGCCTATCACTACATGGGTGTCTATCAGACAGATGAGGAAGCGGCCGCGGCGCCTTATGACGAAAACGCGAAGGGCAGGACAAAGCATGCCGGAGACGCGATCTGGGAAGACAGGAACAACGACGGCTACATCAATGCCAAGGACATGGTGTTCATGGGATATATCCGTCCGGACAAGACCGGCGGCATCACCAACAATTTCAGATGGAAGAACTTCACAGCAAGGGTTGTGGCCGATTTCGCCATGGGGCATGTGATCAACAACGGTTCGCTCGCCTACGGTCTCGCCAGCATCAGAAACAACTACAACACCTTCAAGGAGGCGATGACAGATTGCTGGACACCAGAGAACCCGAATGCGAAGTACCCAAGGTTCTCCCCTCTCAGTGACGCTGACTACGCCACAAAGAACTTCACGAGGGCTGGAGAAAGCATCGGCTCATCGACATCAGGCCAATCCAACAACTCCGCTTTCTACCACAAAGGTGATTTCCTTGCATTCCGTGAGATTTCCCTTGCCTACAGCCTGCCGAAAAGCCTCACAAAAATGCTGCGCGTCTCAGCGCTTCAAATCTTCGGAGGAGTCTATAACCTCGGCTATCTCACGGGGTACGACGGCATGACGCCTGAACTCTATCTTGGTTATGATTACGGCCAGTACCCAAGGCCAAGGGAATACTCAATGGGCGTCAACATCACTTTCTAAACAAGGAACGCAATGAAAACAAAACACATACTCACAGCAATCGCCATAGCGCTGGCGACAACCACATCCTGCGACAATCTCCTTGATGTCAAGAATCCTTCCAACATCTACGGAGAAGGCTACTGGTCAACGAAGGGCGAGGTGGAGAGTTACCTTACCGGAACCTACACCACTTTCCGGTCATGCTGCAATTCCCTTGAATATTTTGAAGCCCGCGGAGACGAGTTCGAGCCAGGGCTGGAAGGAGGTGGCTCAAACCAATGGGCACACAACCTCACGTCCCTCAACGGAATAAGCTGGGGTTCATACTACACGGTCATCCAGAACTGCAACATGATAATAGACAACATAGACAAGGCCAGTTTCAGTCTCAAGTCCGACAAGGACCAGATTCTTGCCGAAGCTTACACAATGAGAGCCTACATGTTCTTCTGCCTGACGAGACTTTGGGGAGATGTTCCTCTTGAGACAGAGGCGACAAAGGGCTCCTCAAAGCCGCTCCCGTCCAGAGCCACATGTGACGAAGCCATCGGTCAGGTGCTCAAGGATTTGGAGACAGCCATAGGCCTTTTCCCGACCGGCTCGTGGCCAAAGGGCAAGAGCAGAGCATCGAAGCCTGCGGCGTACGCCCTCATGGCCGACGCCTATCTCTGGAAAGCGAAAGTGCTTGACGGAGGCGACGCGGACCTTCAGAAAGTCATCGAATATGCCGACATCGCCGCCGAGGGAACTGGTCTGGAGTCCGATTTCAGCGAAATCTACGGAAGCAGGAACGGACAGGAAGTCATCTGGTCGATTCATTTCGGTTATCCCGAGATAGCGGACAACTACACCCACTTTCTCACCCTCAGGGATGTGTTCGTTGAAAAAGCCGTCAACAAGGCCGAAATTCCTTACGCCAAAAGCGGAGCCAGAAGCAGTTACTCGCCAAGCGAACAGATCAAAGGGATTCTCGGAAAGTACAAGGGGGATGTCCGGAAAGACAACGCCTATGTCATCGCCGTTGACAAAAACGGCAAACAACTCGGAGTCTCACAGAGAAAGATGCCCGGAACCAAGACCGAGACGAATGTCATCTTTGACAATGACATCATCCTTTACAGGACCGCCGAGATGATTCTGTTCAAGGCGGAAGCTTACGCCGCTTTGGGCGACACGGAATCCGCTGTCAAGGAACTTGACAGAATACGAGACAGAGCCGGCATCGGCAAATACACCGGAGCCACAGACAAGAGAACCGTCGAAAAGGAAATCCTCGACGAGAGAGGACGGGAGTTCTGGCTTGAGAACAAGCGTTGGCCCGACCTTCTCAGATTCCATCACGAAGGAGTCATCGATGTCTATCAATATGTTCCGAAGCTGAAGGCAAGGTACGATGCGGGAATCATCGTCCCTCTCTATTTCGCCATTCCGCTTTCCGAACTGTCCCTCAACCATAATCTAGTTCAAACCACAGGATATGAAAACCTTTAGAAAACTGTGCGCGGTCATGGCGGCGGTCATCATCGCCACGACCGCGTCATGCGGAGAGAAAGAGAGAACGACACCTTCTCCGGCTCCTGGCAAGGATGACAACACCTCTGTTGTGAAAGCCCCACACATCTTCGTGGCGCGGACCGACGGTTACCACACGTTCAGAATCCCTGCTCTCGTCAAATCCAGAAAGGGGACGCTTCTGGCATTCTGTGAGGGTAGAAAGATCAGCGGTTCCGACACCGGCGACATCAATCTCATACTCCGCAGGTCAACAGACGGAGGCTCGACATGGGGAAATATCATCACTGTGTGGGACGACGGGCTGAACACCTGCGGGAATCCAAGTCCGGTTGTGGATCCGGTCACCGGAAGAATCCATCTTCTGATGACATGGAACTACCAGAAAGACGGCCAATCAGCCGGTGACTTCAACAAGGACGGAGTCACGAAAGACACACGCAGGGTCTGGTACACCTGCTCCGATGACGATGGCCTGACATGGGCGGAGCCGAGAGAGATCACCTCTTCCGTAAAGAAAGACGATTGGGGATGGTATGCCACAGGACCTTGCCACGGAATTGTCATGACCAAGGCCCCGTACGAAGGCAGGATCGTCATCCCTTGCGATTACAATCAGAAAGGAGGGTCCGGATATTCTCACGTCATCTATTCCGACGACAACGGCGCCACATGGAAGATCGGTGGCTCTGTCAAAGGCGGGAATGAGAGCTGTGTCGCGGAGACCGGTGACGGAAGGCTTATCATCAGCTGCAGGGTCGGCGGCGGAAAGCGCATGATAGCCTACAGCGCGGACGGTGGAGAGACCTTCACGACAGGGACCGCAAACAACTCCCTGCCTGATCCGAGATGCCAGGGAACGATTCTGTCCGCTGTCAAAGACGGAAAGGAGGTACTTCTCCACTGCAACTGCTCCAACTCTTCCTCCAGAACACAGCTGACGCTGAAAGGCAGCACTGATTCCGGCGCGACATGGTGCGGTGGGCAGGTTATCTGGGAAAAAGCGGCGGCATATTCAGACATCGTGCTTGTGAAGGACGATATTGTCGGAGTCCTGTACGAGAACGGTGACAACGGCTCCTACGAGAGAATAAGTTTTGAAAGGGTCCCTCTTGGATACGCATTCATAAAATAATCTAAAAGATGAAAAGATACTCTATCATATTCATGTCTTTCCTTGCGGCGCTTATGGTTTCCTGCAAGGACGAAGATGCAAACGCCCCGCTGAAAGCGGATTTTGAAGAATCCGCGGCGGAAGTGCTTGTCGGCGACGAGGTGACATTCACCGACATCTCAACCGGCAGCCCGACCAAATGGAATTGGACATTCGAAGGTGCGGAAACCGAAACATCAATCCTTTCCCAGCCGGTTGTGCGCTGGCTGAAAACAGGGAACGTTCACGGTAAGGCTTTCCGTCTCAAGAAAAGACGAAAGTTCCGAACTGGTCAAGGAAAAACTTGTCCATGTCGGCTACCACACATCCGTAAAGGCCGATTTCACGATGGACAAGAAAATGGCTTTCGACAATCAGGAAGTCACTTTCACCAACAAATCGACCGGTTTCCCGGAAAACATCAAATGGACATTCACCCCGAAAGAAGGCGAGCCTGTCGTCTCGACTGAAGAGAACCCGAAGCTCATTTTCCTTCCGGGAATATATTCAATCAGACTTGAGGTCAGCAACGCCATCGCGTCCGATGCGATGGAAGTCGAGGACGCGTTCACGATTCTGGACCGGTTCGCCGTCATGTCAGAATTCAGCGCCAGAAACACAACCACTTATGCCGGCGGAAACGTAACGTTCGTGGATGAGTCCACAGGCAACGTGCAGAACAGGGAATGGACATTCGAAGGAGGAGAGCCTGCGACATCCACCGAGGCGAGCCCTGTGGTGAGATATTCATCAGTAGGGACATACAAAGTAAGGCTGCGCACCTATAATGAAAAATATAGCGATGTGGCTGAAAAGGAAGGTTACATCCACGTCGTTCCTTCAAACGGACTTGTGTTCCTGCTTCCGTTCGACGGAGACATCCTCGACTACGGGCCATATTCTTTCAAGGCGGTCAATTTCAGTATGTCCAAGAACGACAAGACTCTGACGCTCAGCTATGAGGATGCGGTCACAGAAGGAAGAGGCAAGTCCGTCAAGTTCCCTGGCGGTTCAGCCAAAGGCGGGCCGTACTCAGTAATCCAGATGCCTGATGAGCTCGCGACGCAATACCCTGACGGAAGCGAGATGACCGTCTCATTCTGGGCGAAACTTCCGGAGACATCCGTAAGCCAGGCCGTATTCGCCCAAGGTGACTGCCCGGGCGCGGCCGACATCAACAACCAGATCTGGGCAAGATTCCAGTCCAAGCACCAGTTCCGCTGCACCGCCGAGAAAGGCAAATTGACGGCGAACACCGTGACTTCCACTGACACGAAGTTTGATGATGGCACATGGCACAACATAGCGATCGTCTATTCAAGGACCTCAAAGCCAGAACGGAAACTTGAGATATTCCTTGACGGAGTGTCAAAGGGAACACAGGTGGCCGCTGACAAGGACACCAGGTCTCTGCCATATTTCATCGGCTGCAATCTGAGACGGACCAACGGCGCATGGGCTCCTGAGAACATCTTCACAGGCAATCTTGATGACTATGTACTCTACAGACGCGCCCTGAGTGTTGACGAGATCAAGGTTATCGCCTCAATGAGATAGCACATGAAAAGATTGTTTTCAATAATATCCACGGTTATGCTTCTGCTCGCCCCGGAATTCGTTTCCGGCGGGCAGATGATGACCGGAGACGCAGTCTTCCGCAAAGGGGAGAACGGCGTCCACACTTACAGAATCCCGGCCATTGTACAGACCAAGGCCGGAACTGTGCTTGCTTTCGCGGAGGCCAGGCACAACAGCGGTTCAGACACCGGGGACATCGACCTTGTGCTCAAGCGTTCGACCGACGGCGGGAAGACATGGGGGCCGATCATCACTGTATGGGATGACGCCGAGAATGTCTGCGGGAATCCGTCGCCTGTCGTTGACCGTGTCTCGGGAAGGATCATCCTGCTTTCGACATGGAATAACGGGAAAGATCCCGAGAAGAAGATCCACGCCAGAGAGAGCATTGACACCAGAAGGGTGTTCTGCATGTACTCTGACGATGACGGGCTTACATGGTCAAAACCCAAAGAGATCACACGGTCAACAAAGAAGGGCGGGTGGACATGGTACGCGACCGGTCCATGCCACGCCATACAGTTGACATCCGGAAGAATTGTCGTTCCTTGCGACCACGGCACCTTCATTGACAGCAAGACCAGCGTCTCCGGCTCACACGTCATCTACTCGGACAACGGAGGCAAGACTTGGAAATTAGGCGGAATCCTCAACGTCGGAAACGAAAGCACAGTGACAGAACTTGCCGATGGAAGTGTGATGCTGAATATGAGGACAGACAGAGCCGGCAGAGGAGCACGGCTACGGCAGACTGGTGGCCGTAAGCCATGACAAAGGGAAAACCTTCGGTGAGCCATACTACGACAACGGATTGATCGAACCTGTCTGCAACGCCAGCATCATCAACTACAACACAGATGGGACGCCGGGCGAGAAACTATTGTTCTCAAATCCTGAGACAAAGAACAAAAGAAGGAATATGACCATCAGGATGAGTCGGGACTCCGGAAAATACTGGGAAAGGGTCTGCACCCTGACAGAAGGCCCGGCCGCATATTCGGACCTTATGATATTTCCCGATGGCGATATGGGCATTCTCTATGAGTGCGGTGAGACCAATCCCTATGAAACGATCACATTCGCCAGAATCCCGGCCAAGACCTTTAATCCCGAGGCCGACAAGACTGTGCTTCTTTATCCTGAAGGGCAGGACACGGACAAAGGGATTGTTGAGAATGGAGAGACGGTCACTCTCGGGCCTGGTGAGTCCAATGGGATAACAGAAGCCGAAACGCGCAACAAGTACGGCAATGTAAGCCTGGTCGGCGACAAAGCACGAATGGAATTCTACTTCCCGGAGAAACCAAACGGACAGATGGTTGTGGTTTGCCCGGGAGGTGGTTATTCGACAGTCTGCGCCATAAAGGAAGGGGAAGATGTGGCCAAATGGATGAACAAGCGCGGTGTCACGGTCTGCGTTGTCGTGTACAGGCTGCCAAACGGACATGCCAAGGTGCCTCTTACAGATGTTCAGAACGCATTCCGGTACTGCAGGAAACATGCGGCTGAATGGGGAATATCCCAGATCGGAATCATGGGATTCTCAGCAGGAGGTCACCTTGCCGCGTCAGCGTCTGTCCTGTTCACAGACAGCATCACAAGACCAGACTTTTCCGTACTCATCTATCCGGTCATTGATCTTGCTCATCATGAGGGGACAAGGAAAGAACTGGTAGGAGATGACAACATGCTGAAAGAAAAATATTCATTGCAGAACCAGATAGGTGAGGACACACCACGGACATTCATCGCCCTGTGCCAGGACGACAAGGTGGTCAACCCGAAAAGCAGCCTTCTGTACTACAACAGCCTTCTGGATAAAGGGATAAAGGCAGAGATGTACATTTTCCCGACCGGCGGGCACGGATGGGGATTCCTCAACGAGGAAATCTCCGGACGCAAGGACGGTCTGGCAGGCTACAGGAATATATTCGGAGAATGTCTCGGAAAATTCCTCGACGAGGTAAAGAAATAATATGTAATACTTATTATTTTTGATTATTTTTGGAAAAAATAACGTATGAAAGTTGAGCAGACCTTGGTTGAGCAGACCCAGAACGACATATTAAAATACATAGCGGATCATCAAGACGAAAAAAGACTTCCAAAGGAGCAGGAACTCGGAGATCTTCTCGGAGTCAGCAGAGTGGTAGTCAGGGAGGCTTTGAGCAGGATCCGCGCATTGGGGCTCATCGAGACGAAACGTAAGTTGGGCACCGTGATTGTCAGCCCGAAAATATTTGGTTCGCTGAGTTCAATCGTCACATCAGGCCAGCTCGAAAGGCAGACGCTCAAGGATCTGTAATCGAATTGAGATTGATGATAGAGATAGGCATGTCCGATTTCCTGTTTCTGAACAAGACAGACGCGGGGATGAAGAAACTCGAAACGATTGTCGCCAAACAATTCACATTGGAGAACAAGCTGACCGCCGCGCAGACAGAAGACGAGAAGTACGAAATCGCGAAACAGCTGACAGAAATCGATGTGAGATTCCACAGCGCGCTGTTCGAGATGACCGGGAACAAGAGCCTGATGGATTTCCAGAGTATATTAAGGCATCTGTTCACCCTCTATGTCCCGAAACTCCACAAAGACTACCACGACATCACTCTGGTGTCCCACATCAGTCTGTACAACATCCTCAGGACAGGGACTCCAGACGCTTTCAGGACAGCGATGAGGCTTCATCTGAAGACCCAGTTCGACAACATGGAACAGAATCTTGACAAGGCATTCAACAGATGATAAGCTATATGGAACACAATCCTTATTACAAGAAGGCCATCGAATTCTTAAAGGAAGGGAAACTCGAAGGCCTGTCCGTCGGCACGCACGAGATCGACGGGGACAACCTTTGGGTGAATATCGTGGAAACAGACCTCAGGCCGGCTTCGGAAGCGAGACTGGAGGCTCACGACAAGTACATCGACCTGCAGGTCCCGCTTTCTGGTGATGAATATTTCGGTGTCAAACCCAGAAAAGAGTGCGGCGAGGCCAAGGACATCAATGCCGGCAACGACATCATGTTCTTCGACGACCCCGTCACCGAGACCGTCCATGTCAAGGCCGGCGACTCCATCACATTCGCCCCTGACACCGCCCACGCCCCGCTCATCGGGACCGGGCGCATCAAAAAGGCCATCTTCAAGATCAAGGTCGTGTGAAGATGTCAAGAATCAACGCCTTGATGATCAAAGCATAAGCATGGCGGCCGGACGTATCTTCAGAAAACGGCAGATATGTCCGGCCGTTTTCAGATTCGGCTCTGATTTTCCCGACACGAAATCGTTCACGCGCGTCGTGCTGATTCCGAGTTCTTCCGCAAGCTGTTTCTGAGTGATATGATTCTCTTTCAGGCCGTCAGCGATAAGATCCGCGACGCTCGGCTTGACTATGGGGAAATGTTCCTTCTCATAATCAATGACAATGTCAGACATCATCATCAGCTCAACGGCCTTGGGGTCATCCAATGGTGTGCTGTCATCAACCAGAGGAAGCAGATCCTCCACTCTTTTCTGAGCCAATTTGTACTGGTTTTCAGTGATTATCCTCATACCCAGTGCGAAATTACACAAATATTCCGTAAATCAAAATTCTCTTAATAATAAATTCCAATTTACGGAATATCTAAAGTCTCAATCCAGAGATACAGGAAGCTGAACGTTATGCTGACGTCACCGAAGCGGTTTGGCTTACCGTTGTACTTCTCGAAATAGTTGTTGGAGAGTTTTCCGCGCCAGACGAGGTCATCATTACGACGGAAAGGAAGTTCGACCTCGAATCCATAAGACTTGGATTTGATCTTCACCAAGCCGCTGGCCTTCCATGAAGTCTGCTTGCCGCCATCATCCTCGATCATCAGGAACACGCACTCCTCAAGCTGCGATGTCCATTCCGACACAAGCACGGTGTTGAATCTCAACGTTTTGCCCACATTCTTGCGTTTCACGTTGATCATCATGTCGGTGACGGACGGGCTGTAAAGCTTCAACTCCTCCTCAGTCTTGGCCGTGAACCCATTCAAAGAGCCGCACTTAACGAAGAACTCCGAGCCGCCTGCCAACCATGAATCATAGTTTCGATGAGCCTTGAATTCTTTGAGGACCAATGTCCGGCAATCTTCGTAAGACCTTGTGGAGACTGCCACTGTCCTCTCCGGATAAAGCGCGTCCAGCATCTGAGGAGTAAGATATGCGGCATCCTCATTCCTGTTTATGACCCATACAGGATGATTGCGCATATTCCTCATCCACAGTGACTTCCTTTACGATCCAAGCCCCGTTCGGGAGTTGCTCCCTAAGGAAACCTACATTAGAGTCATCCTGCCGCCCGAGATAAGCATCGCCGGAAGACTCCTCCGGATTGAAAGTGATGACAGGCATTGCCTTCCCGTCCCAGTCCTCTGAATATGGCCAATAGATCTGCAACCCGGATGCGGAAAGAGCGTCCAAGAAAGAACCCGCCCTGGTCTTAGCGATGTCCGCGGCGGACAAAAGATCACGCAAAGGTTCTGGATATTCAGTCACGGATCTTGTCTGAAGCAGTTCGTGCCCGACTCCGGAACCCGGAGACGCAAGCAGATTCGCGAAAGGATATTCCTCATCATAGCCATTGGAAGACGAGGAGACCACACCATCGAAGACTTCACGGACCTGGGTCAACGTGAGAGGCAACCCGGAGAGCATTCTTGCGACGCTTTCGGCCGACAGATCAGTAGCCGGATCCACCATGGAGATCGGATCGGCGGGAGACAGTTCCGCTTGTTCCACCCGGTCGCAAGCGGATGAAAACAGGGCGGCGAACACCGCAAGGGCCGGCGCGACTGACGCCAGCAACCTTCTTTGTACTGAAATTCTTCATTACTGAATGAGTTTAAAGTTGTTGATACAGCACAAAGTGACACAAAAATAGCCGTGGATTGAAATATTCCACGGCTAATTGTCGAAAAAGGGCTTCCAGCTACATGCAGCCCTTATTTTGAATAAAAGACAAAGCGGTTTTTGTCGTAAAAATCCTTGACAAGATCGATTTTCTGGAAACCGGCCTCGCTGAAAACCTTCTGCGTCTCAGGGCCTAAAAGTTCATTGATCTCTGTAAGGCCCTTACCCTCAGCCGATAGACAGGTACGAGACAAGACGGCTATGGAGCGGTAGAACACCAACGGATCGCTGTCTTCCACAAACAAAGCCGTTGAAGGTTCATAGTTGAGGACATTGACATCTGAGATTTCTGCGACTCCATGATGTAAGGCGGGTTGCTCAAAATCAGATCGTAATCACCTTCGGTGAAGGTCTGGTTCCCAGCCAGCACATCAGCGACCACAAACTTGGGAGCAGATGCCCCAGACTCCTTGATCTTGGCGGCGAAATCCTGCGAGGACGCCACCGCAACCGCTTTTTCCGAGATGTCAACACCTGTCACCTCGGCACCGGGAATATTCAGGGCCACCGTCCACGCAATGCAGCCTGAGCCTGTGCAGAGGTCAAGCACACGGACAGGTTTAGCCGACTTACCATAGGCCTTTCTCATCCTCTGCATTCTGGAGCCGATCTTGATGGCCTCGCGGCACAGAAGTTCAGTCTCCGGGCGTGGGATAAGCACATCCGGGGTCACCTTGAACCTCAGACCGCAGAAATCCGCGAATCCTATCACATACTGGACAGGCTCACCGGCGGCCAGTCTGTTCAAATCAGCGCCGAGACCTTCCAGAGACTTGTCCTTTACCTGATATTCAGGTTCCACGATATGGGTATAACTTTTGGTGCCTATGCGGCTTTCGCAAAGCATAAGCATGATGTTTCTGGCTTCTTTCGTCGGATAGAGAGACTCCAGCCGCGCTACTCCTTCATTAAGGAAATCCTTCAATAGCATAAGCCTAAAATTTAAAAGTTAGAATTGGACATTATGAGTTTTCAATGATACCTGTCAGGAAATCAGTGATGTCAAGACCCGCCGTGCGCACCATCTTTGGCACCAGAGAAGCACTTGTCATTCCAGGGATAGTGTTGACTTCCAAGAAGTACAGGCCATCCTCGGCAAGGATGTAATCCATCCTCACGACACCGGAGCAACCAAGGTGCGAATATATTCTCTTGCTCACTTCCTGAATATGTCCGCTCAGATCCTCACTGATCGGAGCCGGGCATATCTCCTGGCTTTGACCGTTATACTTGGCATCGTAGTCGAAGTAATCGTGCTCGGTGACTATCTGTATCACAGGCAAGGACTTGACTCCTTCCGCATCTGCATAGGCGGCACAAGTGAGCTCCTGGCCAGGAATCCCTTGCTCGATGATGACCGAAGGGCCTTCAGAGAAGGCGAACCGGATCGCCTCAGGCAGATCCTCAGCCTTGCGGACCTTGGTGATCCCGAAGCTTGAGCCTCCGTCGGTAGGCTTCACGAACACCGGGAACTTAAGCTTTTCCACCACCTTACGGCAGACGGACTCGATGTCCATTCCGTTGCGGACATAGACATCAGGGGCGCACTTGACGAAATCAACCTCACGCAGATAACTCTTGCAGGCGAACTTGTCGAAGGCGATCGCGGAGACAAACGCGCTGCAGCTGCTGAACGGAATCCCAAGCATCTCAAGATAACCCTGAAGCAGACCGTTTTCGCCCGGAGTGCCGTGCTGGACTATGTAGGCATAGTCGAACTTTATCTTTTCTCCATAAACCTTCACGGAAAAATCCGTCTTGTCAATCTCCGGTCTGGCACCCTCGGCGAAAGGAATCCTCATAGAGTCCCGTTTCTTCATCGCCACAAGAGACCATTTACCGAACCGTGCGAAAATCTCATAGACATCGTACTTCGTCCCGTCGATGCGCGAAGCGACAAACTCCCCGCTGCGGCAAGCGACCTCCCATTCCGAAGAGTCGCTTCCATAAATCACTGCAATCCTCTGGTACTTGCCCATATTCCTATATTAAATATTCATAATATATTCCTTTTTATTCAAAATAGTAGTCCTCCGTCTTCTGCTGCACGTCCGTGGCGTCATTGTCGCCTCCGGTACAGTTCAGGTCGAAGCTCACGCCGGCAGGGGCGATGAAGCGGTCGTTCTCCGAGATTCCGAGGGTACCGTCCTCAACTACCTTGCGCATGAATATTCCCCAGGTAGGGAGGGACATATGCGCGCCTTGGCCGTAAGTGATTGACTGGAAGTGCACCTGGCGGTCCTCCGCGCCCGTCCATATTCCCGCCACGAGAGTCGGGGTGTAGCCTATGAACCATCCGTCGGCGTTATCGTTGGTGGTTCCGGTCTTTCCGGCGATCTCGCCCATCAGTTTGTAGCGGTAGCGGAGCCTGCTGGCGGTTCCGCCCTGCACCACGCCTTCCATCAGGTTGACCATCAGGTAGGCGGTGTTCTCCCCTATCGCCTCGCGCTTGCGGTTCGTGAACTCGCTGATGACGTTGCCCTGGTTGTCCTCGATCCTGGTCACAAACATCGGCTCGATATAGACTCCCCTGGACGGGAACGTGTTGTAGGCGGCCACCATCTCCCAAAGCGACAGGTCAGCCGGTCCGACACAAAGCGCCGGAACCTCGTCGATGTGGCTCTGGATGCCCATCCTGCGCATCATATCCGCCATCGCCTCTGGGCCGAACTGCTTCATCAGGTAGGCCGAGATGTTGTTCGAGCTGTTCGTGAGACCCCATTTCAGTGTGACGGTCTTACCGATCCACTGCTCCTTGTCGGTGCTTCGAGGGGTCCAGGTGTTGCCGTCAGGAAGGACGAACGTCTGCGGAAGGTTCACGACCTTGTCGCACGGAGTCATACCCTCCTGCATCGCCAGCGTGTAGAGGAACGGTTTGATCGTCGAACCGACCTGACGCTTGCCCTGACGGACATTGTCGTACTTGAAATAGCGGTAGTTCGGACCTCCGACGTAGGCCTTCACGTGTCCCGTGCCCGGCTCCATCGCCACGAAGGCCGTACGGAGAATCGACTTGTAGTAACGGATCGAATCGTCCGGCGTCATCGTAGTGTCGGCGTAACCTTTCTTATTATAGGCGAACACACGCATCTTCACCGGTCGGGAGAACGTCTTGAGGATCTGAGCCTCGGTCAGTCCCTCTTTCTTGAGGGTGCGGTAACGGTCGCTCCAACGTCTGGCCTGACGCATGACCCTGTCCCTTGTCTCCTCGTCTATGTCGTTGGAGAAAGGCTTGTGGGTCTTGCTCCGCAGATCCCTGCGGAAGTCAGCCTGAAGGTCGCGGATCCTCTCGGCGACAGCCTCCTCGGCATATTTCTGCATCTTGTAGTTGATGGTCGTGTAAATCCGCAGACCGTCCCTGTCAAGGTCATACTTGCTTCCGTCAGCCTTCTTGTTCTTCTCAAGCCAGCCATACAGGTCGTCCGTGGCCCAGGCAAGCGAGTCGGCGGAATAGTCCTCGACCATCGTATAGTCGGACTTGCGAGGCTTTTTGGCGTTCATCACGCGGCGAACCATATCCCTGAAATACGGGGCCAGACCGGCGTTGTGGTCCTGCACCTCATAGTTGAGCTCTATAGGGATCAGACGGATGGAATCCCTCTGGGACTTGTCCAGATAGCCGGCCTTCTCCATCTGGCCGATCACAAAGTTCCTTCTGGTCAGAGCCTTGTCCGGATTGATGGCCGGATTGTACCTCGTCGGCTTGTTGACCATTCCCACAAGCATAGCGCTCTCCTCGACAGAAAGCTCGGACGGGAGCTTCCCGAAGAATGTCTCCGAAGCCGAACGCACACCGTACGCACCGCTGCCGAAGAATATGGAGTTGAGGTACATCGTCATAATCTCGTCCTTGGTGTAGTCCCTTTCGAGCTTCACGGCGGTGATCCATTCCTTCAGCTTGATCCACACCATTTTGGCATGATATATTCCCGGAATCCTACGCCCCATCCCGGCCCTCGGATAAAGAGTCTTCGCCAACTGCTGGGTGATCGTGCTGCCGCCGCCCTGGCTTGAGTTGTGCAGCAGGATCGTCTTGACCAGCACACGTCCCAGTCCCTTGAAATCAATTCCGGAATGCTTGTAGAAACGCACGTCCTCCGTGGCCACGGCGGCGTGCACAAGATTCGGGGAGATCTCGTCGTAGGAAACGTAGGTCCTGTTCTCGATGTGGAACGTCGTCAGGATCTCCCCGTCCTCCGCGATGACCTGCGTGGCCAGCTTGTTGTCAGGGTTTTCCAGATCCTTGAACGACGGGATGTCGGCGAACATCCAGACAAGGAGTATCATAAAGACAAGAAGCAGCACCGGAAACGTCACCACGATCCAGAACCACTTGATTATTTTCTTTCGAGTCGAGTCGGTCATAATAAAGACAAATTTATAACAAAATTTGGAAAATTGCCCAGTTTGTGGCTTACTTTGCAGATTGAAATGGCAAACTATCTATGAAAGGCCTGTAAAATAGAACAATATGGCAGACAATCTAGTTATCGTCGAGTCTCCGGCCAAAGCCAAGACTATACAAAAATTCCTGGGTAACGGCTATGAGGTGAAATCCAGCTTCGGCCACATCAGGGATCTTCAGGACAAGAAGCTGAGTGTGGATGTGGAAAGGAACTTCACTCCTGAGTATGTCATACCTTCCGACAAGAAGAAGGTCGTGGCGGAGCTCAAGAAAGCGGCGGCAAGCGCTTCCACAGTATGGCTCGCGTCCGATGAGGACCGAGAGGGAGAGGCCATCTCCTGGCACCTCTTCGAGACTCTCGGACTTAATGAGGCACATACAAGGAGAATCGTTTTCCACGAGATCACCAAGGACGCTATCGTGAACGCCGTGCGGAACCCGCGCTCCATAGACATGAACCTCGTGAACGCCCAACAGGCGCGCAGGGTCCTGGACAGGCTTGTGGGCTTCGAGCTTTCACCTGTCCTTTGGAGAAAGATCCAGCCTAAGCTTTCGGCGGGTCGTGTGCAGTCCGTGGCCTTGAGGCTTGTGGTGGAGAGGGAAAAGGAGATCATGGCGTTCGAGAACGAGGCCTTCTACAAGGTCGAGGCATTCTTCCATCCGGCCGGATTCCCGGCGGCGGTCAAGGTCAAGGCCGTCCTCGACACAAAGTTCAAGACAATCGACGAGGCGAGGAAATTCCTCCAGGACTGCATCGGAGCGGACTTCACTGTCTCCGATGTGGAGAAGAAAGAGGCCACACGCTTCCCGGCAGCCCCGTTCACGACATCGACTCTCCAGCAAGAGGCCGCAAGGAAGCTGCGTTTCCCTGTAAGTATGACGATGAGGGTGGCCCAGAGTCTCTACGAGCGCGGTCTCATCACCTACATGAGAACAGACTCCACGAACCTCTCGACCCTGGCACTCGGCGCGGCGAAGAAATTCATCACCGGAAACTTCGGTCCTGAATATTCCAAGACACGCCAGTTCAAGACCCACAGCAAGGGTGCGCAGGAGGCCCACGAGGCGATCCGCCCGACATACATAGAGAACACTGAGATCGAGGGCACGGCGCAGGAGCAGAAGCTCTACAACCTCATCTGGAAGAGGACGGTGGCGTCGCAGATGGCTGACGCGAAGGTCCTCAACACCACCCTGAGGGTGGCTTCCGACAAGAGATCAGAGAAGTTCAACGCCCAGGCCACGCAGGTCCTGTTCGACGGATTCCTTAAATTATATATCGAGGGGACGGACAACCAGGAGGCCGAGGAAGAGGAGGTTATGCTCCCGGACCTTCAGATAGGGACCAAGATGGAGGAGAAGGGCATAAACGCGGAGTGCAAGTTCACCGCCGCGCCGCCAAGATATTCAGAGGCCACTTTGGTCAAGAAGCTTGAGGAGCTCGGCATCGGCCGTCCTTCCACCTACGCACCGACCATCGCCACTCTGACCACCGGACGCGGCTACATCGTCAAGGGTGACAAGGAAGGCAAGAAAATCACAGTCAATGACCTGGAGCTCAGGAACGGGAATATTTCCGAAAAATCCAAGACGGAGACCGTCGGCGCCGAAAGGGGCAGGCTGCTCCCGCAGGAGATCGGAATGATAGTGACCGACTACCTTGAGAAGAATTTCACCGACATCATGGGGTACGACTTCACAGCCAACGTCGAGAAGGAGTTCGACCAGATCGCGGACGGCAATCTCGTGTGGAACGATGTCATCGGGGCTTTCTACACTCCTTTCCACAAGAAGGTAGACGAGGTGCTGCATGACGGAAACTACAGCCATGTGTCAAAGGAACTCGGCACGGACAGCGAGGGCAACAAGATCACCGCTAAGTTCGGCAAGTTCGGGCCTTACATCCAGAAGGGCGAGGGCGAGAAAGCGCAGTACGCGTCCCTCGGAAAGGACCAGCTCATCGAGAACATCACCCTTGAGGACGCGCTGAAAATGTTCCAGCTGCCCCGCACGGTCGGAGAATATAACGGTGTCGAGGTCATCGCCCTGAAAGGACGCTTCGGACCATTCCTGAAATATGGCGACAGGAATTTCTCGATTCCTCGCGGCAAGGATCCTCTCAAGATCACATTGGACGAATGCGCGGCCATCATAGAGGACGGCCTGAGCAAGACCGCCGCCAATTCTGTGATGGCTGAATATAAAGACAGTGACATCCAGGTGATCAACGGTCGTTACGGCCCGTACATCAAGCACGCCGGCTCAAACTACAAGATTCCGAAGGAGACTGACGCGGCCACTCTCACAGAGGCGGCCTGCCTAGAGATCATTAACAATTCAAAACCAACGGAAAAAGGGCGCCGTCACTTTAAGAAATCTTGATATTTTAAGATTTTTTATATAATTTAGCGGCTGTTTAGTTATAAATCGAAAGCAATGGCAACTTATCACATTGATCAGATTGACCAGAAGATCATTTCTTTCTTGGTCAACAACGCCAGGATGCCTTTCCTGGAGATCGCCCGTGAGTGCGGTGTTTCGGGAGCCGCTATTCATCAGAGAGTCAAAAGACTGGAAACCAACGGAGTCATCACAGGATCAAGGCTGCTCGTGAAACCTCAGGCATTGGGGCTCAACGTGTGCGCTTTCATCAGCGTAACCCTGTCAGAGGCGGACAAATATCCCGAGGTAGTGGCGAACCTGAAGAAGATCGCCGAGATTGTGGAATGTCATTTCGTAACAGGAAAGGCCGCTCTGCTCCTCAAGGCATATTGCTTTGACAATGATCACCTTATGGAGATTCTTATCAACACGATCCAGAATATTCCTTACATCCAGTCAACCGAGACGATGATCTCCCTCGACCAGGCGATCGAGCGTCAGGTCTGGGTCAAGGACTACAAACGGGCAAACTACCAGCCTAACGAGTTCGCGAAGAAGACGAAATAATCAGTCTTGCGAGGGCCAGATCCTCGGGGGACGTCAATTTGAAGTTATACCTCTCTCCGGCACAGAAGGAGAGGGGTATTCCTTTTTTGCGCGCGACGGACGCATCATCGGTGAAAGCGGTGTCAAAGGCTTGCGAATATGCCGACTTGATGTCCTCTGACAGAAACATTTGCGGAGTCTGAGCTCCGAAAATCCGGCTTCTGTCAACATTCTCCCCTTCCGGCGAGACAAGAATCTCGTTCCCGTCCGCGTCCTTTACCCGGTCGATGACCTTGAGGGTGTCGACCGACGGGATGACGGGAATCAAGGCACGGACTCCGCCCGAATCCATCCTCTCGAACATATTCCCTATCAGTTTTGGCGAAAGGAGCGGTCTGACACCATCGTGGATGGCGACCACGGCCCCATCCGGGACCTTTTTCAAGGCGTTCCTTACGGAATGGAAGCGAGTGAACCCTCCGGGAACCAATGTCTGAGGACAGTTGAAGTCCGAAACGAGGCAATAGTCCTTCCAAAAAGCAATATAGTCCCCGGGAAGGACAGTGACTACCTTGATGTCCGGGACAACGGAAATGAACGCTTCGATCGTCCTGCGGAGAATCGGAACACCTCCCAGATCCAGAAATTGTTTCGGAACCGTGGCACCCATCCTGACGCCGCTTCCGGCGGCCATGACTATTAATATTCGTTTTCTGTTCATAATAATTCTTACAAATATAACTTTTTTCGTATATTTACAAATTGTATAGAAGACAATAAAAATTTTAGGAATCGAATATAGTACAGCTATGGCATTTTCATTTCTGACTCAGGAGATAGCGATGGACCTCGGAACAGCCAACACCGTCATTTTCAGGAATGACGACATTGTTATGGACGCCCCGAGCATTGTCGCGATAGACAACAACACAGGCAAATGCATAGCCATCGGTCAGCAGGCCAAGCTCATGCATGAGCACACTAACCCCGGAATCAAGACCATCAGGCCTCTGAGGAACGGCGTGATCGCCGACTTCAACGCCGCCGAGATGATGATCAAGGGCTTCATCAAGCAGGTCAACAACAAGAAGAGATCCCTTTTCACCCCGAACCTCAAGATTGTGGTCGGCATTCCTTCCGGAAGCACCCAGGTGGAGATCAGGGCCGTGCGCGACTCCTGCGAGCATGCCGGAGGACGTGATGTCTATCTGATCTACGAGCCTATGGCTGCCGCGCTTGGTATCGGGCTGGACGTGGAGGCGCCGAAAGGCAACATGGTTGTTGACATAGGCGGAGGTACGGCCGAGATCGCCGTGATCTCTTTGGGCGGCATCGTCCAGCAGGAAAGCATCAACACGGCCGGCGATGTGTTCAACAGTGACATCCAGTACTACATGCGCCAGCAGCACAACATCAAGATCGGAGAGACCACGGCGGAGAAGATCAAGATAGCGGTCGGAGCCGTGATTCCGGATCTGGACGAAGAACCGGAGCCATACGTTGTGAACGGTCCGAACCTGATGACAGCCCACCCTGTCGAGGCCGCGGTCACCTATCAGGAGATCGCCCATTGCCTCGACAAGTCGATAGCCAAGCTGGAGTCATCCATCCTTCATGTGCTTGAACTGACACCTCCGGAGTTATATTCAGACATCGTGGAGAACGGAATATTCCTTTCCGGCGGCGGCGCTTTGCTGCGTGGTCTCGCCAAGAGGTTCACAGAGAAGGTCAACATCCAGTTCCATGTCGCGGAGGATCCGCTGCGCGCCGTGGCCAGAGGTACCTGCATAGCGCTTAAAAAGACATCCAACTACTCATTCCTGATGAGATAATGCCTAAGGAGAGATCCGTTGTCCAGAACATCCTCACAGTCGCGGTCTTCATTCTTCTGGAGGTCGCGGCTGTTCTGATGCTGTCGCACAACAACCAGATCCAGAGGCTTTGGATAGCCAGGATCTCGCACGGATTCATGGCGAAGGTCTGGGGAACGACGCAAGGTGTCTCCAATTATTTCTCCCTGAAGAGGCAGAATGACGAGCTGGCGGTCGAGAACAACAGGCTGCAAGAATTGGTGCGCGGCTATGAGATGGCGATGAAAGCCGCCGACCCATCGGCCAAGCCGGTCCTGATGGACAATGGATTCGAATATATCCCGGCCACGATCATCAAGTCCAGCGCCAACACCCAGCACAACTACCTTATCATCGACAAGGGCAGCGAGGACGGAGTGGTACGCAACTCAGGCGTGATCACAGAGAAAGGTGTCATAGGGATTGTCGATGCGGTCAGCAGCCATTATTCCTACGCAATCTCGTTCCTGAACACGGAGCTGTTCATCAGCGCCAGACTCGGCGAATCGGGAGCCGTCGGACCGCTTGCCTGGGACGGGATGAGCTCTGACAGGGCCATCCTGAAAGAGATCCCTCTCCAGTTCAAATTCGAGCCCGGGGACACAGTCTATACCAGTGGCTACTCCACGATCTTTCCGCCGGACATCCCTATCGGCGTGGCCGGCGAGTCCAAGATCATCAACGGGGCCACCAATGAGATCGAAGTGAACCTTTTCCAGAATCACAAGGCGTTGAAATATGTCACCATCGTGGCAAACAGAAGGGCCGCGGAGATAGAATCCATTGAACAACAAGAAGAACAACCGAAGAAATGAGAAACAGTTTCGCATTGACATACGTTCTGCTGACGGTTGCCCAAATGGTTCTGAGCAACTATTTCCATTTCACGCCCTACATGATGATCACAATCCTGCCGGTGATGGTTCTGTGCATCCCGACAAATGTCGGAACCGTGAAGGCCATGCTGATAGCGTTCGCCACCGGACTCGCCGTGGATTTCTTCGCCGAAGGGACACTCGGCATCAACGCCATGTCCCTCGTACCGGTCGCATTGCTCAGAGAGCCTGTCATCGGGATGTTTTTCGGCAACGAGCCTTTCGAGCAGAAAGAGAGCGTCACCGTCCGGAAATACGGCTATGCCAGAGTCTCCATAGCCATCATCCTGACAACAGTGCTGTTCCTTCTCATCTACATCCTGGCCGACTGTGCCGGGACAAGACCTCTATGGTTCGTCTTCACCTGCCTGGGTCTCTCCACCCTGGCCAGTTCCCTGGCATCAGTCTGCATCATCAATCTGCTGACCCATGAAGACAGAAGGTAGAGGAAAAGCCCTGATAATCGGGCTGTTTGTCGTCGCCGCCATCATCCTCGGGAAGTTGTTCTACATCCAGATCATCGATGACGAATACAAGATCAACTCGAACAACAATTCGATGGTCTATGACATCATCTATCCCACCAGAGGCATCATCTATGACCGCAACGGCAAGATCATAGTCAGCAACAAGGTCACCTACGACATCCTTGTCACCCCGTGCGAGGTGAAACAGTTCGACACGCTTATGCTGGCGGACGCCCTCAACGTGACACCTGAATTCATCCGTGACAAGATGAATGAATATGCCAGGAACCGTCGCCGCATCGGTTACCAAAGTGTCGTGATGCTCAAGCAGATAAAGCCTGAGACCTACATGCAGTTCGCTGAGATCCAATACAAGTTCCCAGGCTTCAGGGGACAGGCCAGAAGCATCCGGGACTATCCCGTCAACGCCGGTGGAAACCTGCTCGGCTATGTCTCGGAGGTGGACGCCAACTACATAGAGAAGCATTCCGGGGAATACCGCCCTGGAGACTATGCCGGTAAGACCGGGATCGAGGCCGCGAGAGAGAAGGAACTGCGTGGAGAGAAAGGGTACCACATCTACCTTCGCAACTCCCGCAACCAGATCGAGCAGCGCTACAAAGACGGAGAGATGGACAAGGAAGCCGTACCGGGACACGACATCCACACCACGATCGACGCGGATCTGCAGCAATACGGCCAAGAGTTGATGAGAAACAAGGTCGGGAGCCTCGTGGCGATCGAACCTAAGACAGGAGAAATCCTCACACTTGTGTCCAGTCCAGGAGTCGATGTGAGCATGCTGGCGAACATCGGCCAGCACTATGACGAGATCATCAAGGACCCTCACAAGCCGATGTTCAACAGAGCCGTACAGGCTCCGTACCCTCCAGGCTCCGTGTTCAAACTTGTCAACGGCCTCATAGGCCTGCAGGAAGGCACATTGAACACAGAGATCACCTATCCTTGCAGCCAGGGCTACCATTTCGGCAACCGCAAGCTCGGATGCCACGTCCACAAATCCCCGCTCGCCCTGGAAGAAGCCATCATGATGTCCTGCAACGGCTATTTCTGCTATGTGCTCAGGAATATTCTTGAAAACAAGAAGTACCACGGCATAGGAGAGGCGCTCGACAAATGGAACGAATATGTCCAAAGCTTCGGATTCGGACACAAGCTGGGCACGGACATCCCCGCCGAACTGGGCGGAACTCTGCCGACATCAAAGACGTACAACAAGATCTACGGCAAGGGAGGATGGAAATTCACTACGATCATCTCCATCTCCATCGGGCAGGGCGAGGTCGGAGCCACGCCTATGCAGATCGCCAACCTCGCGGCGACCGTCGCCAACAGAGGGTGGTACAAGATACCGCACATCGTGAAAGCGTCGGAAGGGGTCGAGATTGATCCGAAATATTACGAGAGGCAGTACACGATGGTTGACACGACGAATTTCAAAAAAGTGACGCAAGGCATGTGGAGGGCGGTCAACAGTGGATTCGGATCGGGAGGGACGGCGTCCATCGCCGCGGTTCCGGGGCTGGACATCTGCGGAAAGACCGGTACGGCGCAGAATCCGCGCGGCGCGGACAACTCCGTGTTCATCTGCTTCGCCCCTAAGGACGATCCGAAGATCGCCGTGGCCGCCTACATCGAGAACGCCGGATTCGGCGCCACCTGGGCCGCACCGATCGCATCCCTGCTGGTTGAGAAATATCTCAACGGGGAGATCAGTGACCAGCGCCGCGGATTGGAAGACAGGGTTCTTCAGGGGAATCTGATGTCAAAGGTAAAGGCTTATAAATAGATCGGGGAATGGAGAACTTTTCGGACAGAGGCATCAAGAAGAGTGTTGACTGGGCGCTGGTGGTCACCTACCTGCTCCTTATCCTTATCGGCTGGGTCAACATCTACGCCTCCATCCATTCCGATGGCCCCGCCAGCATATTCGATTATAATTTCCGCTCCGGCAAGCAGTTCGTATGGATTCTCACCGCGCTCGGGCTTGCGGCTCTCATCCTGTTCGTGGTGAACGCCCAGCTCTGGGAAAGCGCGTCCATACCTTTGTATCTGGGGGTACTGTGCCTGCTTGTGGCCGTGATATTCCTTGGAGTGGAAGTTAAGGGGTCACGGTCATGGTTTGAGTTCGGGCCAATCAGGTTCCAGCCGGCGGAAGTCTCGAAAATCACGACATCACTGCTGCTGGCCACACTTATGAGCCAGGTCAATTTCAGGATCACACGGTTCAAGGATTTTCTTCTGACCGCCTTGATTCTCGGCATTCCAATGGTGGTCATTCTGGCCGAGAGCGAGACTGGCTCCGCACTGGTCTATGTCGGATTCATATTCGTCATGTACAGGGAAGGTTTTTCCGGTTGGTGGATCTTCTGCATCGGAATGGCCGCTCTGCTGTTCATCCTCACGCTGACGGCATCTCCTTACGTGTCCATCCTTGTGCTGGCAGGAGTCCTTTTGCTATGCAATGGCCTTGAATCAAACAAAATAGGAGTGGCTTTCTGGATATTCTCAGGAGTATTGCTGATTCTCTGCCTGCTGCCGTGGATTTTCGGGAAGTTCAGCCCGGAGTCATTCGTCTCAAAGATAAATCCGCTCTACATCCTTGTCGGAATATGTGTCGCGGCGGTGTTGTATCTGATGATCGTTGGCTACAGGTCGCGTCACCGCTTTCTGTCAATGTCCGCCTTGGGGTTGATCGCAGGAATGGCGCTCGTGTTCTCTACCGAGTTCATATTCAACAACATCCTTCAGGATCATCAGCGCAAGAGAATCGAGGTGCTGCTGGGGATGAAAGAGGATCCTGCAGGTGTCGGCTACAATGTCAACCAGAGCATGATCGCCATCGGTTCCGGCGGACTCCACGGCAAAGGCTTTCTGGGCGGGACCCAGACCACTTTCGGATTCGTGCCGGAGCAGAGCACCGATTTCATCTTCTGCACCGTCGGGGAGGAATGGGGATTCCTCGGCTGTCTTGTCGTGATCTCTCTGTACGTGTTCCTGATTTCCAGAATCATCATGGACGCGGAGAAAAGCCGGAAGGCGTTCACCAGAATATACGGCTACTGTGTGGCCTCGTGCATATTCATGCACTTGTTCATCAACATCGGGATGACAATCGGCATTATGCCTGTGATCGGCATCCCATTGCCGCTGCTCAGCTATGGAGGATCCTCGCTGTGGGCATTCACCGTGCTGATCTTCATATTCATAGCACTGTATCGGCAAGAGAAGAAATACTATTAGCCGTTCAGACTGTTAAAAATTAGGGTGGTATATAGGTGTTGACCAACGTTTCTCTTATAGCGCTGATATTTAGGCAATTGTGATTCATTGATATTTCTGGACAATAATCTGTATGTAAAGGACCTAATCTCCATCGTAGTCATATAATAAGATAAGTGGTGACGGAAGATCCCTGGCTTATGCATCGGGTGAAAAAGGTGGCTTTCCGCACCCGACTCTAATCAGGGATGTCTCTCCGGGTGTATAACCACCATTTTTTCACCCGGAATAATGGTTGTTTGGATCTGAGCAGACAATGCCACGCGCCAAGGTTGCTGAACGTGAATCCGGAATGTCGCAGCTGTTCGGCCAGTGTTTTCTTCTCCTAACCCCAATCAGACGTCTTGTCCTTGTAGGTACACCAGAAGTACGTTTCCTGCACCAGTTGTATTGTCCTGATTTAGGTTGACTCGTGTTTATAGAATATCACTTATATAAGTTGACTTTGCGTTGTTATACCTGTCAGGGGTTGACTGGAGGCCGTAGGCCGGAAGGAGACCCCTGACAGGTCTTCAAAGGTAAAAAGAGTTTTCAGGGATTTCCAAGTTATTTCTGGATTTTATTGCCATATGCCTGTAACTTGTCCACATCATATCCCTGTCTCCTGCCGCCCCCGACGCTTCGGACGGGGTCTTCATTCCGATGCTCATATGCGGCCTCCGGTTGTTGTAGAAGTCCACGGCCCGGGCGACCGCCGCCACAACCTCGTTTATGTTCCTGAACACCTTCCCCTTGAGCAGCTCGTTCTTCATCGTGTTGTTGATGCGTTCCGCCTGGGCGTTGTCCTTCGGATCTCCCGACTCGGTCATGCTGACCCTGATGCCGTGCTTCCGCAGCATCCCCACATACTCGCGGCACGCATATTGGCAGCCACGGTCGGAGTGGTGTATGAGGTTGACCTCATCCTTCCCCTCTATGCGTCTCAACGCCATCCTCAGGGCCTCCATCGGATAGTCCGTGTCAAGCGTGGGCCCGACACTCCAGCCGATGATCTCCTCGGTGTATGCGTCAAGTATCAGCGAGGTAGCAGAAGTGGCAATGGTAATCGTCCTCCGTTATGACAATGTATGTTATGTCGCTGACCCACAGCCGATCCGCCGAGGTGGGGATATAATCCTTTATGAGGTTGGGGTATGTCGGGAGTCCGTGTGTCGAGTCCGTCGTGCGGGGCTTGCGCATCTTCCGGCGCACCTTTAGCCCCTGCTCGTCGATGATCCGGCAGAAGCGGTCGCGGCCTATCGGACTGTCAAAGCGGAAGTCCCTCTGATACATGTACCACAGCTTCTTCTCGCCGATGCCGGGATCTTCCTTCCTGACCTCCCTGATATATTGGATGGCGAACTCCTCACGCGCGGCCTTGGCATGGACCGCGTCCTCGTCATGCTGATAGTAAGCCCTGCTTGCTTACACCAAGCAGCCCGCAGAGCTCAACCACCTGACATCCGGTGGCTGATTCCGCGTGCAGTTCCCTTACCGCTTGGTGCCTGCTTTTTTTTTTCTTATCTCTATGTGCCAACGAGCCTCTGCTATGTTTATGATCTTTTTTTCGTTCAGGCGGTTGCGCAGACGCTCCAACCTGAGGCTCTCCTCCAGTTCGGATATCCGCGACTTCAGGGACTCCATCTCTTCCTGCTCCTTTGACTTCTTCGCTTCCATAATTCTTCGCGGGCTTCCTTTCCCGTTCTCCGCCTCAAAGATAGCAATCCAGTGGTACATTTGCCTCACGCTTACCGGGACAAGCTGCAATTTCGCTATCTTCCGCGGGCTAAAACTGTCTTTTGGTGAATCCTCTATCACCTGTTGATAGTACTTCTTTTGAAATTCTGTGTGTGGTGTCATAATGATTGACTCTTTTTGTGAGTCAACCTTTTTCAGGCAAATACAAGTGATGCGCTCCAGTATATTCAGTGCATACAAAGGCCTCCTTACGTACATTTTTCTGTCCAAAAACAATATGAGACCGTTCTTACAGGTATGAAAAACTATGCGCACCTAAAACAGCATTCGCTTGATAACTAATGAGTTGATGTTTCAAGTGTAAATGTATTCGCGCACCTAAGAGTCGACAGCCGCGATACAGGGCGTTCTATTGGTGTTCCGAACTTCCAAGTGCGAGAAACCACGCGTACCTGAAATGTCATCAGATTGATAACCAGCGACTTGCTCTTCTAGGTGCGAGCATATTCGCGCACCTGAGCGTTATGCATATTATGGTATGCTGAGCTTTAGATTCGCACAATATTATGTCTGGGTGGTCTTGAAGACGCTATATACCATTAACAGACACAGTTACCTTAGGGGTTTTCTTGTATGCCCGCAATCGCTTGGATGTCGGCACGATGCGGAGGAAGGTAGTCAACTTGTATATATTCCCCAAAAATTAACTGGTTTGCGACTGTTTTCCTTAATCAATGACTTTTTTTTAGTAAATTTGCATTCTGTCATACTGCCTTGGTGGTGAAATGGTAGACACGAGGGACTTAAAATCCCTTGGACAGAAATGTCCGTGCGGGTTCGATTCCCGCCTGAGGCACAAAAGGACGGCTAATGCCGTCCTTTTGTGCCTTTTATTCAACCCCCAGTCCCTTCGGGACAGCCCCGGTGGGGCACTGGGGAGCGTTCTCCCCAGACCCCTTGCGTCGCTACGCTCCGAATGCTATGTATAATTTACTTTACAGGTCAGCGCGGTAAATGGATTTCCGGGCTGTTATGTAGAGCTTGTCTCTGATAATTGTCAAGGTCGATGGCCGTTCCGGGATATGAATGGTGCGGATGTGAGCATCCTTGCTGTCATAAACCTGCACTTCACCGTCAGCGATGTACACATTGCCTTTGCTGTCAACAGCCAGACCGAACTCGCCGGTTTCGGTGAAGTAACGGAGGTTCGACAGAGTGCCGTCGGCGGCCACGTCAGTGACAACGGTACGCCTATCATATTCATTGACAAGGTAGAACGGTTTGCCGGGGAAGGCCTCCAAGAGGGAGGAACTGCGGGCGATGTCATACACGCAAGGGATGATGGTCTTTCCGTCAGGGGCCACAAAGCAGGTCTTAGGGACGTACTGGAGGGCATCTCTGTTGAAATCGTGGAAATCGCGCCATCTGTTCGACGGGTACAAAGCCTTGGCCACATTCTTCACCGAACGCATCGGCCTTTCTTCCAGCGACTTCAAGGATTCCTCCGGATTATCGGGATTGATCGTATAAACCAGCACGGCGTGCCCGGAGTTTCCCCATCCGCTGAATGACGTCCCCCTCGAATCAGGAAGTTGCGGAACCTCGATCGGATCAGCGTTCCAGCCTGGCTGGCGGTCATAACGGAAAGTGACCAGAATGTTGTCATCTGTGTCAACGGCGACATTGTAAGGTTTCCAGTGAAAATCTGCAAGCAGCCTGAGCCCATTAGATTCAGACCAAGTCCACAAACGTGGGAGTCTGTTGTCACAGAAGTAGATGTTCCCCTTGCTGTCACAGGCGATGCCTTCGGTGAAGTCGAAGTCTCCGGTCAACATTCTCACGCCGTCAGAGGATGTTAGACCGGTCTGTTGTTCGTCACCTTTGACGATAAGCCGTGAGAACTCCCAAGGACGCACTTCAATGCCTTTGTTCTGATCGAAGACAGCGATGTCGGTCGTGTACTTGGTCTGGGCGTAATTGTGCACGTTCAGGAACTCGATGCCGCCACACCCTCTGAGTCTTACGGCGCTGTAGTACGGTCTCACAACACGGATGACACGGAACATATATAAGGTTCGCGAAGGTGATGTCGCGGCAGCCATCCATTTCGACAGGCTGGCACTCCGAACTCTCAACAGTCTCCTCCTCGGTCTGCATACAGTAAACCTTCCAGTTTGATACGTTCCTGAATCTCTCCTCATTACGGACGTGGTGTTCGATGGACATAGCGTAGATTCTTCCCTCCGTGGAAGCGTTCTCCGCATAGAAACCGTTGGAAGCGTATGTGTTCGCCGTCCAGATGTCTTTGAATATGCCACCTCCACCATCAGTCACCCAAAGACTCCAATACTGGGTGTCCCAAGCCTGATCCATTCCCTGCTCACGGACCGGCTTGTCCGGTGTGCTCACCTCGCGCGGGCCCCAACTCCACCTTGGAGCCTTCTGACCGGCAACCGGTTTCCACATTGAGCCGTGCCCGCCGATGAATTTGACATCATTGACGTAAGAGCCGGATCCGGCCGTCCACTTCAAACCCACGGCTCTATAGTTGAACGCCCCTGTGCTGATGCCTATGCCATTGAGGATGTTGTCATCAGATCCCTTGGAGGATTCAAGAACCGCCACCGGCGTACCGAAACCGCTGAAAGCGAGCGTGCTCTCGCCAAGACGGAACTGGGTAGAGAATGGATGAAGGCCGATCAACCTTGTGGACGGGCGCATCTTTATAGGTCTGCTCACCTGATACCAACCGGAAGGCACATAGATGACATCGTAAGTGTCTATGGCTTTCTGAATGGCCTCTGTGTCATCTGTCACGCCGTCACCCTTCGCCCCGAGTGCCCTCAGGTTTTTCCATTCCGACATCGGAGGTAGAGCCGGGAGAACTGACTGAACGGCCGCGGGAAGCTTGTCAACAGGCTCGGCTGAAAGCAAAGTCTTATACTCTGGAGTGTCCACGAGGCTCTCCATCTGAAGGCCGTGGTCAAATGACTTGACATAATATTTCCGGTAAGAGACACGGGTCTGTTCCCCGGTTCTTTTGAAAGCGGCGAGCACAGGGACATTGGAACACCAGACATTCCTCAAGGTGATGGAGTTGTTGCTGTTGTTCTCGACAGCGATGTTGAACGCCGGAGCTGAGATATTCTCAAAACGCGCGTTCTCTATGAATATCTTCTCCCAGTAGTTGTCTTCGATGTCAAAAACCATCGGGACGTTATTCACCTGCATAGTCACAATGGCAAGGCCCGACTCCTGGCTTTTAACCGCAGCCTTGCGCTGTCCTTCAGCAGTTTTCCATCGATGAATGTTTCATTGACATGACATTCAGGCTCTACCGGAAAGACCCTGCGGAAGTGGCGCAGACGCTGAAAGATGAAATCAAGGAGAAGCTCGGGTTTACTGTCAATGTCGGTGTAGGGTCCAATAAACTGCTGGCCAAGATGGCCTCTGACTTCGAGAAACCGGACAAGGTCCACACGCTCTGGCAAGACGAAGTGCAGGAAAAAATGTGGCCGCTGCCGGCCGGAGACCTGCTCTGGGTAGGCAAAAAGACAAGGGAAAGGCTGTCCGCATACGGGATTTACACGATCGGCGACATCGCAGGGCTGCCTGAAAATTCATTGGCAAGAATAGTCGGAAAAAAGTTCGCGGCACAGATGCACGACAACGCCAACGGCATTGACAATGAACCGATTATCACCGAGTTTCAGGAGGCGAAAAGCATCAGTGTGGAGCGCACTTTCGCAAAGGACATTGTCAATCCGGAAGAACTGGACAGGGAAATGTTCAAGGTCGCATGCACAGTCGCGCACACAGGCTGAGACGCCAGGGGTTCAGATGCACATGCGTGTCAATGTTCATAAAGTTCACTGACTTCAGCGTGGCCCAGAAACAATGCCAGATATCAGGACCGACTGACGTCAATGCATTGATACTCAATGAAGCAAGGCGAATGCTCGGTGACATGTGGGACGGAACGGCACCCATCAGGCAGGTCGGCATCGGCCTTTCCAAATTCACGAAGGAAGAAACTGAGCAGCTGATGCTGTTCGAAGACCCGAAACTCAGCTTCTACCGCGAATGGGACAGAAAATATGACGAACAGAAGGCCCGCTCAGAAGACGTCAAGTTCCTCGCATATGAAAGAAAAAGCCCCGGGAAACCCCAGGGCTAAACAATTCTATTTCACGACTTTGAAACCGCATTTCAGGTCTGCATGGGAATCGTGTCCGGCAAACACTTCGAAATCGCCGGGCTCCTCTCCCCACGTATTGTCCGCACGGAAGAACGAACGGCTTTCAGGGGTTATCTCGAATGAGACCACAGTGGACTCCCCTGCCTTCAAATTCACTTTTCTGAAACCTTTGAGTTCACGGACAGGACGGGTACGGCTGCCGACAACATCTTTCAGATAGAGCTGTACCACTTCTTCTCCGTCACGAGAACCCACATTGGTAACCTTCACACTGACATTGACATTACCCCCGAGCTTGACTTCCGGAGCCGACACTTCGAGGTCAGAATAACTGAATTCGGTATAGCTCAAGCCCTCACCGAAGGCAAAGAGAGGCTCGTTTGGAGTCTTCAGATAACGTGAGACATATTTCTCATCGTTGTCAGGCGACTTGCGCGGACGGCCCGTACTCTTATAATTGTAATGTATCGGAACCTGTCCGAGGCAGAGCGGGAATGTCATGGTAAGACGTCCGGAAGGATTGTAGTCTCCGGAAACGACATCGGCAAGAGCAGCACCTCCCATCGAGCCCGGATGCCATGTAACCAAAGTCCGTCAGCGGCTTCCGTCTCCGGGGCAATCGTCATCGGACGACCTGTGACAAGGAGGATGACAACCGGCTTGCCGACAGACTTCACGGCATTGAAAAGGCTCTTCTGCGCAGCAGGAATGTCAATGTCAGTCAATGATGCCGCCTCGCCGCTGCATGAGTTCGGCAGGCCCAATGTAATCAGTACGACATCAGAATTGCGGGCCGCTGCAACCGCACTGGAAATGCCGCCGTCGATAGGCTCGAAGAAGTCACAGCCACGCTCGCAGACCACATTGGAGAAACGCGCCTTAAGACCTTCGAAGAAACTTACCGCATTTTTCGAGCTGACAAAAGCGCTCCACGTGCCAATCATTTCTCTGCGGGAATCGGCTGCGGGTCCTATCAATGCTATCCTGGCATTCTCTTTAAGCGGAAGTACGTCATTCTGATTTTTGAGCAGAACCATCGAACTTCTGGCAACTTCACGGGATGCTTCCATATATTCCGGAAGGCAGGTTTCCTTGTCCCATCTGCCCTCTCCGCCATAGCGGAACGGATCATCGAACAATCCAAGCTTGAACTTGATATTAAGGACTTCACGGCAAAGTTTGTCTATCTGCTTTTCGCTGACACGGCCCTCCTTGACAAGTTCTTCCGCGAACTTATAATAGTCCCCGTCGACCATGTCCATATTCAGACCTGCGTTCAATGCCAGTTCTGCCGCTTCCTTTCCGTCTGCAACAACCCTGTGGTTAGTCATCTCATTGATGGCGTTATAGTCAGATACCACGAAGCCCTTGAATCCCAATTCATTGCGAAGCACATCCGTAAGCAGCCACTTATTTCCGCTGGAAGGAATCCCAGCAAAATCATTGAAAGAAGACATTACGCTCAATGCTCCGGCATCGATGGCGGCTTTGTAGGAAGGCAGGTAGCGGTCGCGGAACATCATCTCTGACATGTCCACCGTATTGTAATCCCTTCCGGCCTCAGGTGCGCCGTAGGCGGCAAAGTGTTTCACGCAAGAAAGTATGGTATTGCCGGCAGAAAGGTCGTCTCCCTGATAACCGCGGACCATGGCGGCAGACATCTGCCCTGAAAGATACGGGTCCTCTCCGGAACCTTCTGAAACACGTCCCCAGCGAGGTTCCGCAGAGACGTCGCACATAGGTGAGAATGTCCATGCTATACCGAATGCGGATGCCTCGGCAGCGGAGATTCTTGCCACCGTTTCAGCGGCTTTCGGGTCCCAGGAACATGATATTCCGAGATTTTCAGGGAAACCTGTCCTTGCCCCATGTATGATGTCATGCCCGAAAAGAATAGGAATTCCCAGACGCGAACTGTCAACGGCAAGTCTCTGTAATTCAATGATATCTTCAGGCTTCCAGACATTCAGAAGCGAACCGCATTGTCCTTCTTTTATCACACGGTTCACATCCACCGGACTGCCGTCAGGTCCCGTTACGACAGAATTTGTCGGCACGAACTGGTTCAATTGTCCGATTTTTTCAGCGAGAGTCATCTTGGACATGAGCTCGTCCACCCTTGCATCATTGACATTTTTCTCTTTGCATCCTGCACACAGCGTCAGCGCCAGCGCAGTTGCTATTATCAGCGACTTTTTCATATAGTTGTTTTTTGTATCTTGCAAAGTTAGCAATCTGCGGCGAGCGATGCAATAGCAATGGGCAGCTCAGCACTTGGAGATATTCTTTGGCGACAAGTTATTTTGACAGTTGATGCTTCATATAAAAGTCTGCCGAAGAATCTTGGTTGGATCTCCGGCAGACTTGAAAGATTCATAGGCTTTCTTTGTGTGAATTCTAATTCGCCTTGATCTGGATCCGGGTGATTGTGATGTCGCCGCCGATAATGAGAGCTGTGTCGGATCCGTTCATCGTCGTCGCCATTCCCTCCGAGATCGTGAATTCCAGGAAGTCCTCACCGGCGGCAAGGGTAATGTTGTTGGGGCTTTCGCCTCCATCACGGATGAAAGGGGCTCCCCACCAGCCATCGCACAGACAGAAAGTCTGAGGAGCGTCGTGGTGTGTGAACGTAAACTTGATGGTTTGGCCGGCCGTCGGAGTTATCGCCGAAAGGTCAAGATCAGACGCAGAGAGATACCACCACCAACCTGTTGTGTACTCGCCAGACCAAATCTGAATATAGTTGTCCTCTTCGGCCTCGCCGCCGGAAACCTCGTCTGACAGCGTCACCTCCGGCAAAGTATATTTCTTGCCGCCGCAGTCCTCAAGGACAACCTGTGCGGGACCGGCCTTGATGCCCATCGGTGAATAGATGTAAAGAGAACCGGTGGCCTTGCGCTTGAAGACGCTTGCATCCACAACTATCTCATTGCCGTCTGCGCCAGGGAAATAAGCCTTGGTAATGAATTCGAGGTCGCTGCCATACACCTCAACACATTCGTTGATCTTGATTTCCTTGTCAAGAGGAGCGACACGCGAAGGTTTCGGGCTGCCCACAGTCAGCGTCACGGCCGACTCAGCCGATTCGCCCTCTGCCTCAACCATTACCTTTCCTCCGTCCGCCGAGACACCGGCGGGAGTTCTCACCGAGATGTAGCCGTTGCCTACTTTGGTGATGTCGCTCACGGAGACATTGCCGGGGAACACAACGGAAGTGGCCCTTTCCAGACCGGTACCGGTGATGGTCACGACCTGTCCTTCAATGACTTTTGTAGGCAGGACTGACTTCACCGCAAGTACATCGTTGGCATCCTCCAAATCATTGTTGTTGCAAGAGGTCACAGCGATGCCAGAGAGCAACGCCAACCCTGCGGTCATAAGATATATAATATTCTTTTTCATAAATATTACTCGTTTGAAATCTTGTTAAACCTGTTTACCAATTAGGGTTCTGCGTAAGATTGCCGTTCTTCTGGATCTCAGACTGAGGAATCGGGTACAAGTTGTACTTCTCGTCCCACTGGCGGGCCTTGGTGACACGATTGAGGATCAAATCACCATTCGCATCCAATTTGAAGTCCGCCTCATCTATATTCTTGAAGAACTCCGCGCCCTTCTTCCAGCGGCGCACATCCCAGAAGCGCTGGCCTTCGAAAGCAAGCTCCACCATACGCTCACGCATATAGCGCTCTTCAAAGCCATCATTTCCGTGGAATTCAGGCATCATAATGTCCGGACGGTTACGGAGCACATTGACAGCCTCATTGGCCGACATACCGAAATCACCTTTCGCATCAGCATCGCCATAGTAGTTGTACATAGCCTCCGCATAGTTGAGGTACACCTCGGCAAGACGCATCACTATCCAGTTGTGCCGAGTTGTTGTCTGGTTGTTGGCCGTTGTGACGCAGTTGCCGTCAACAAACTTCTTCAGGTAGTAGCCGGTCGGAGTGGCGCCGTACTTAGGAGCGCCGTTGTAACCTCCCTGATACGTCTCGATGGAGATCTGCTGAGTCGCATTGGACGGCCAAAGATCTCCGTTCTTCACCACAGTGAGCCCAAAACGCGGATCCAAGCCTACGTATGGATTCTCGGCGGTCACGTTAACATCACCAGGATGCTTCTCTTTGAATGTCTTGCCGTCAGCCTGATATTCATACGCGTCCACCAGCGCCTGTGTAGGACAGTTGCCAGAGTTGCCGTTTTCAACTCCGACAGGATAATTGTACTGCTCGAAAAAGAGTTGCTTGCCTGTGTGCCAAGAACGAAGATGAACTCTGGGTTGGTGAACGTGTCGTGTCCCCACAGACCGGCATATTCACTGAGTTTGTAGCCCCAACGCTGAGCGTTGTCAATGATGACCTTGGCAGCGGCCGCCGCTTCTTTCCAAAGTTCCTTGTTATTGTCGGTGTTGAACAAAGGCGAGGCCTGATAGAGAAGCACGCGGGCCTTCAGCGCAAGAGCGGCTCCACGGGTGGCGCGGCCGATTTCCTGCCCAGGAATGTCATTGTATGACACAGGAAGGTACTCCGCCACGGCATCCAATTCATTGACGATGAACTTGAAGACATCCTTGGCAGGAGTGCGTTCCACACTGTTGGCCTGCTCATTCGTAAGGGTTGTGGTCACCAGCGGCACATCACCGTAGGCACGCACCAACTCGAAATAGAAATAGGCGCGGAGGAAACGCAGCTCGTAAGGGAATATCTCGAACTGCTGCACCATCGTCTGATAGTCAGGATCATATTCATAGTCCGACAGGTCAATCTTATGGATCCGCTCCAGATACATATGCACCTGTGTGATGGCGCGATATGACCTGTTCCACGTGGTAGCGAAAGGATTCGAAGGAGTCCAGCCTCCATTGAAATAATTGTGAATAGGCGAGAATGAAAGCGCGAACTCAGACTCGTCGGTAGCGCTGGCGATCAGAGCCCCGTTGCCGTAGGAATTGTCCTTGAACTCGCTTGGCATCTGTGCATAGACATCATAGACAAGAGCCTTGACACCATTGATGGGGCTGTTGTAGGTCCAATCCTCATCACGATTCGACGCTTCGTTGTAATTCAGGTCGGCGCAACCTGCGAAGACCGCGGCGGCCATACCTAAAAGAGCATATTTTATCTTGTACATAAATATATCTTGATTAGAAAGTTAACGAGACACCTATATTGACACCTTTGAACATTGGATATGCCGTTGAAAGAACCTCGGCATCCATAGCATCGACATTGTCAAAGGACAGAAGGTTCTCACCCTGCACGAATATCTTCGCCACCGCGACAGAGATCTTCGAGAGAACCCTGGCCGGAACCTTATAGTAAACCTCGACGTTACGCATCTTCAAGAAGTGGACAGACTTGTACCAGACATCGCTCGCCTGACTGTTGTTGCTGTTGTTCTGACTTGTCAGACGAGGGTAGAGAGCGTTATCTCCAGCAACATCCCAGCAGTTGTTGTAGTAGTCCACCGAAAGGTTGCCGTTATCGGCCATACCACCCCATATCGCTGACGGAAGATATTTCATATAGTTGCCGGTACCTTGGAACCAAGCGTTCAGGCCAAGGCCTTTATACTCCACTCCGAGATTGAAACCGTAGTTTAGCTCAGGGATGCCGGTGGAGCCGTTAAGACTGGTGACATCGAACTCGTTGATCACATTGTCACCGTTAAGATCCTGATACTTGATGTCGCCGACGCTTACTGTGGAATATTCCTGCCTGTTGCTGGAATTGATGTCGGCTAGATCCTTGAAAAAGCCTGCCGACTTGAGTCCCCACGCCTCGTTCACACGGTGGCCGACAGGGTCGCTCAGAGGATAGGTCGGCGTTCCGATGTACTTGACAACCTCATTGCGTGCCCATGAAAGATTGGCTCCCAAATTCAGATTGAAGTCGGAAGAGATATTCTTCACATACTTGGCACCGATCTCAAAACCGTAGCTTTTGACTTCACCGACATCATTGTAAGACGACTGTATGCCGACAACAGACGAGTTCTCATAGCTTGCGGAGAGCATAATGTGACTGCGCAGCTGGTAGAAAGCGTCAACAGAGACATCAAGAGCATCCGCCAGACGAAGATCTGTTCCAAAGTTGAAATTCGTGGATGTTTCCTGAGTGAAATCGGTGGTCGGGAAGGAACCAAGAGAAGCACCCCATGTGGCTCCATAGTTATTACCGATGATAACATAACCGTGTGACACATCCCATGTAGGAAGCCACATGCCATAGGTTGGCATATAGTCAGTATGCTGGATACCAGCCGATGCGCGCAGTTTGCCATAATTGAGCAGGCCATTGTTGTTGTCCGCGTAAATCCAGCCGAGCGACAGGACAGGAGAGAATGCCCATTTGGATGGATAGGTACGACTGGATCCGTTGCCCGCGAGCACAAGATCAGCGACATAACGGTTCTGGAAGTCGTAATGGAATGATCCCATCACGTTCTGACGATAGAAGGTGTTTCCACGCCCGTCAGTGCTCACACCACTGTTGTCATAAACAAGGCCGGCGTTGAAGTGGTCGTCACCGAAGAACGAGTGTTTGTAGTTGACCCCTATGCTGGCCTTTGCCCTCCACCATTGGCCTGCATTCCAATTACTGAAAGTGAGGTCAGTCTCCTTGTTGCCGAATATATTCAAGGACACTTTGTCCTTGTCGCCGACTGTGCCGTTGTAACGTTCGTAGCCATACTGATGCGCCTTGTGGGAATTTTCAGCGTAAATCGCCGAATTGGCGTAGCCTGCGCTGACGAACAGGTTAAGGCCATCAAGCAGGAAGTCAAGCTTTTGTGACAGTTTGGCATCCACCCACAGTTGACGCTGATGTGTCTTATAGAATCCTGACTCCTGAATCTTGGCGACAGGATTGGCGTCTCCGTATGCCTCGTTGCCACCCCAGATCCCGGTAGTGGTCCTGCAAGGGAAAGCGCTTGCCGGAAGGCTGTAGACAGCGGATGTGGCATCGTCAGCACCAATGTCAGACGGACGCTTTGTCTCTTGGAAAACACCGAAGAGGTTCACCGACATGAGAGTTGTTTTGGTGAGGTTGAAATCGAGGTTTGTACGAATATTCGCCTTCGACTGACGCAGCTGCGAATTGTAGTCCGGCTGCTTGGTGTCCTTGAAAGCTCCATGGGCATCGGTATAATCGATGTTGGTGTAGTACTTCACTTTGCCCGTGCCTCCGTACACTGACACATACGCATGATCTTCATCGGCGCTGTTCTTGAAAACCAGGTCGCGCCAGTTCACGTTAGGATAGAAGAACTGGTCGGAACCGTCTTTGAACAAGCTCAACTCTTGCTCTGTGTACGCGAGGGAGAGTCCATCGTTATGACGGGCATGATTGAGAGCGTTGGCGTACGTGTAGCCGTCCACCATGTCTGCGAATTCAGGGTTGAACTGGAACTTGTGGCTGTAGTTCACCTTGACGTGAGTCTTGCCTTCGACACCACGCTGTCTTCACAAGGATGGCTCCATTGACACCCTCATAACCAAGAAGAGCGGTTGCGGCGGCATCCTTGAGGACGGTTACACTCTCTACTTCCTCTACACTGAGGCGGTCGATCGGACGCTCATAGCCATCGACGAGAATCAGGATGCTTTTATCGTTAAGCGTGTGATAGCCACGGATATTAAACGAGGCTCCCTTGTTCTCATCGCCAGAGAAACCGCCTTGTGACAATGCCGTCAAGCCTGGCAGACGGCCGTAGAGCGCCTGGGCAAGATTGGTGGCCGAAGTCTGCCGCAATTCTTCTCCGGTAATTGTGGTCGCGGCGGCCGTGCTCAGGAATTTGCTGGTTTCGACACCGTAACCCAAATCATAGGCATCCGCATTCTTATCGTTGAGTTTAACCTGCGCGTTCGCCGTGATGGAGGCAACAGCGGCCGCAAGCGTCAACATTCTGTATATATTCATATCTTAAAAGTCTTATTGATATTTAACATCCGGATTACCATTACCATCCAGGATTCTGGTTAAGGCCATAGCCCTTGTTGATCTCGTCTCGTGAGATAGGCGAGAGATACCATTTGTCACTCCACTTGCTCGTCTGGCTGTCAGTGTCCCACCAAACTCGGATATTGTTGGTGCAAGGTATCTTCTCATAGATACAAGCCGGCCAAGGCTCACCCGGTTCAAGGCTCGTATTATTATTGTAATCAGCCGGATCCATCTTCTTGCCGTCGGCATCCTTGCGCCATACACGCAACTGGTGCACCTGCTTCTTGAATATGTCTGATCTCTTGTAACGGACGAGATCATACCAGCGTGAATCCTCATAGCCGAACTCGCAGGCACGTTCCTTGAGAAGCTGTTCGATGAAGTTGTCCTTGTTGGTGGTCAGGTTGAGCTGCGGGTTCATCACCTCCACCTTTCCAAGACCAACGCGTGCGCGTACCTTGTTCATTTCGTCGCATGCTTTCTGCAGGTCGCCCGTCTGTGCGAGCGCCTCGGCGTAGCAAAGGTGAATGTCAGCCATACGCAGATAAGCGAAATTGGTAGGATAATATGCCGCGTAGCCGTTGTCACGGAGATACTTGAACATTTTCATGCGGGTTGACCATGGATTATCAGTGACAGCCGGATTAAAGGTCTGGTCAACATTACCACCCTGCCACATCTCCGTGCTCGAAAGGCCCTGATACTGCTCGACAAGATTGTTGCGGTTCACCACCATTGTCTCGTAAAGACGCGGGTCACGTCCGGCAAAGATGTCAATATTGTCTGGATTATTGGTATTGAACACATTGTCGTAAGGGAAGTTGCGGCCGTCCGCCATACCGAACATCTCCATATATTCAAGAGTGAAGAGAGCCATTCCGAACTCATCCATTCCCTCCACATTCCAATCACCGTTCCAAGCGTTTGTACCAAGACCGGCATGCACTTCAATCACCTTCTCGGAGTTGCCACGGAACCAATAGGCCGCGCGGAAAGCGTTGCAATAATCTTGCTCACTGCTTCCGGTAGGCTGTACAAGGGCGAAATAGTTGCCGTTGGCGCTATTTGCCTGGAAGAAATCCTCACAGGCCTTCAGCGCTCTCTGCCAAAGTTCTGGCTTGTAGCCACCGACCCATACCTGATTGATGTCCTGATTCTCCTCATTGCGGGTGAACTCAAGATAAGGTTTTTCGTTGTTGAACAAAGGCGAAGCCACGAAATTCCACAGTTTCACACGCAGGCCATAGGCTGAGCCTTTGGTCAGACGTCCGGAGTTGGTGGCCTGATCCTGCACGTAAAAAGGAAGACCCGGCTCGTCGATGGCAGACTGGATAAGGCCATCGATGAACTCTGCGGTCTCGATGACGCTCATGCGCTTGCCATCCACAGCATCTGCGGCCTGAAATGAGTGGTCAACTTTTGGAAGGCCTCCGAAGTTACGGAAAGCGTCAAGGTAGCGGGACGCCATGATCACATACACCTCACCACGGAGCTGGCTCTTTTCAGCATCACTCAAATCCGGAACGCGATCGATGTTCTCAATGAATATCCAACCCTCACGGATGGTACGCCAGATGCCCGCGCGGCCATTGCCGTCACCATTGGCGATGAAAGGGAACTTCACGAAGCCTCCGTTATCCTGGTCAGTCTCGGTAAGGTCTCCGCCATAGTACTTTCCGAGATTGTGCCATCCACAGTACGACTGGCAAATGTCGGTAAGCGCGTCAGGATGGGAATACCATACTGCGCCTGTGTAAGTGAAAGGGTTGTGCATGGCGCCATACATGTGCCAGAGGAAACGCTTGGCATTCTCTCCTTTGACAAAGATCGTGTCCACGGTCACATCGACACCTGGCTGCTTGTCAAGAAAGCCATTTCCGACACTGATCTGATCAACACAGGAGTTCATCGCCCCCATCCCTATCATGGTACCGGCCACACATAAGATGGCAACGGTCTTTATTTTGAGTTTCTCTATAAGATTCATTGTCCTGAAGATTAGAAATTAATGTTGATACCGAAGTTATAGACACGGGTCATAGGATAACGCGTGCTTCCATAGCCGGCCTGTGCCTCTGGGTCATTTGCCTTGAAACTTGTGAAAGTAAGGAGGTTATAACCATTGGCGTAAACACGGAGGCTGTTGATTGGCACTCCAGGAATATGGAACGTATAACCGATCTCAAGGTTTTTCAGACGGATGTACGACGCATCGACCATCCAAGGGGCAGAAAGAGAGCCATTATGTTCGCGGGCTGATTTTTCAAGTGAGATACGCGGCAGGATGGCATCCTTGTTCTCCTCGGTCCAAGAATTGTCATAGACCCACTTGTTGAGCATCGACTGGTTGCCTGTACCGAACGCCGGGGTGTAGAAAGAACTGAGCTGTCGGTTTACATTGGTCGCACCCACCCAAGTCATCGAGAAGTCGAGACCTTTCCAGTTGAGTGTCGCGTTGATGCTTCCGGTATATTCAGGAATGTCGCTGTAGCCGATGGCGTGCACATCGTTGGCATCCACCTTGCCGTCACCGGTTAGATCGACGAATATGCTGTCACCAGGCCTCAATGTAATCTGCTGGTCCGGCATGTCAACTCCGTAGACCTCCTTGTAGTGCTGTTCGGTCTCACCCGGGACATAGAACTCAAAGAAGTCATAGCCGAAAGGCTGGCCCACAGGATGTCCTTTGTGGTACATGTGCGGGAATTCCTTCCTGACTTCAGCCATCTCCACAACCTTGTTGCGGGCGAAAGCGAATGTAGGAGCTATCGAGTAGTTCACATTGCCTATGTGATCGTTCCAGCTCATGGTAATCTCATAGCCATGATTCTTGACACGTCCGAAATTGATGGAGTTTGGCTTGAGGGCGGAAATACCGGCGATGGTTGTCTCGTTGGAGACAAGAATGTTCTTACGGTCCTCCCAGAAGAAATCCACACCCAAACTCAAGCGATCACCAAAGAAGTGTATGTCAGCACCATAGTTCTGTTTCGTGGCTGTTTCCCAAGTAACGTCCGGATTACCGTTGGTGGACTCGCGCGCTCCAGGCATGAATGTACCGTTGTTGGTACCAAAGTTACCCGTACGGTCATTGGTCCACCATGCGCCACCATTGTTGGTGTAGAACTGCCAAGTTCCAGGCAGATAGAGGAAACGGCCGATTCCCTGGTCATTACCTACCATACCGACAGAACCACGGAGTTTCAAGTAGGAAACAACGTTACGGAGAGGCTCCCAGAATTTCTCAGAAGAGATTATCCAACCGAGAGAAGCGGAAGGGAAGAATCCGAATCGCTTACCCTTGGCAAAATTCTCAGATCCATTGTAGCCTAAGTTGAAATCTGCCATGTACTTAGTCTGATAATCGTATGTGACACGGCCTACCAGACCTACATAACCACGCGGAATGGAATTATAGACCCCGCCAGGATAGTAGTTCTTTGATTCATTATAAAGTACAAGCGCGCTGACATTATGGTCTCCGAACCTGCGGGCATAATTGAGGCTCGCCTCGGCATACCAGTTTCTTCCGCCCCATTTGGACTCATCATATCCGAGAGGCCATGAATCACCCTGACGGACATAAACAATCTTCGGAGAACCGTCTTCTTCATATTCACCTTTGGCGATGGTAGCCTTGTAGCTGATACCATCACCGGTGGTTCGCGCTTTCTGCTGTGTATAGTCAGAGTTGTAGGAACCTTTGATACGGAAATCAAGGCCTTTGGTGATGTCATCAAGTTTGAGTTTGTACTGAAGGTCCAGATTCACAACGCTTTGACGCTGGATAGTGTAACCGTGCTGATAAATAAGACCAAGGCCATCTGAGCCAACACTTCCGACGAGGTCAGGATCAGAGACAATGCGGCGTCCCTCACTGTCAAGACCGTAGCCTGACATTGGAGTACCATTGTTGAGAAGGCCCTCTACGCCAAAGACACCTGACTGGCCGTTATATTCACCATTTCCGATAGAATTGCGTCTGCCGATGCGTCCACCTATACCGATGGATAGCGAACTGCGCTCCGACAAATCCACATCAAGGTTGGCGCGGAAGTTATAACGATGGTATTTGAAGTTCGCTTCATTGCCTTGATCGAAGGTTTTGAAGAGACCGTCCTGGTTAAGAACGCCGACAGAAACGAAATAGCGGGCTCTTTCAGTACCGCCCGACACATTAATATTATACTGTTGCTGCCATGCATGGTTGTTCATCAAGTACTTGAACCAATTGGTGCTCGGATAGACGGTTGGCATATCCATGTCCTTCCAGTGCTGTATGGCTTCCTGAGAGAACTTCCATCCGTCCTCAGCCACGCCTTCAACTGCCTGTGCATGATTGTAAGCCGTCGCATACTCGTAAGAGTTCGCAGGCTCAAGGAACCTGGAAATCTGCTGAAGACCAGCGGATGTCGTCAGTGTGACGGTCGGTTTGCCGACCTGACCGCGCCGGGTCGTCACGAGAATGACACCGTTGGCTCCACGAACTCCGAATACAGCCGTGGCAGAGGCATCCTTAAGAATAGAAATGTCCTGCACCTCGTTCGGATCTATCTGGCTGAACTCACGCTCGACACCATCGACAAGCACGAGAGGCTCGGCACTGTTGAACGAACCGACACCACGGATGCGGATGATAGGGTCGTCGGCACCTGGAACACCAGTGTACTGCACTGACTGAAGGCCAGGCAGCTTACCGGAAAGAGTGTTTCCAAGCGACGCGGCAGGTGATTTGAGAAGTTCCTTGCCACCGACATTGGAGACAGATCCGGTCAGGGTGACCTTTCTCTGCTGACCATAGCCGATGACTACCACTTCATCCAGCAGTTCATTGTCCGACTCCATGACAACATTAAGAGAGGCCGATGTTGCCTTGACCTCTTTCGACTTGAAGCCGAGATACGTAAACACCAAGGTTGAGCCCTCTGGAACCCCCGGCAGAACATAATTACCGTCAATGTCGGTCATTGTGCCGTTAGATTTGTCTTTAATCTGCACAGCAACCCCAATCAATGGCTCGTTCTGTTTGTCAGTAACACTACCTCGCACCTCAAAATGATTCTGCGCGAAGGATACTCCTGATATCAACAAAGCCAACAAAAGGAGATGTAATCTTAGTTTTAGCATTTGTGAAATGTATTAAGATGGTATTTCTCTAATATTTAGGATTTTCCGGTCATTTGTCAAACGGGTCACCTTTAGGGTCACGGCTTACTATCCAGCGGAAAGCGTTCAGGAACAACAACTGCTGGGCGGCATCCTTGTAACTCTCGTCTCCATGTCCCATATTGATGTAAATCATACGATAGTTCTTGTTGGTCCACACGACAGGGAAGTCCCCTCCGTAAACGATGTCCTTCACTCCCATCGGGTAATTCTTGGCTGAAAGAGTCAAAAGGACCTGAACATCCTTGTTGTCACGTGGTTCCGAGGCCCACTGATAGAACTCTGAAGGCGGAGCCACATAAGCGTCCGGAAGGTTCTTGGTGACAGGATGCTCGTGAGTGTCAATCTCAAGAAGAGCCGCCTGCGGAGGCCAGTTGTTGGCCTTGAATTCTCCACAGCCAAGGAATTTGACATACCAAGGCCAGTGAGTGTTCCGGTCATTATAGGCAGACGCATGGAATCCAAGCCAGCCTCCACCATTCTCCATATATTTCTCAAAGAGGGCACGGGACTCCGGATCCGAAGGGGATGCGTTCAGAGCGATGATGACGCTGTATTCCTTCAGCTGGTCATAAGTATAGCCCTTGAGGGTGGTTGTGGTGTCAAGGACAAACCCGTCGCCATAGTTCAGTCTGTGGAAAAATTCCATAGACTGCTTGTCGAACTGGACATGAGCTATTTCGGCATACGGATCCCAAAGCATCAACGCTTTGAATCTCTTGCTCTTGGCATAATTGGCAGGACGGACATTATCCTTTTTGTCGTCCGCTCCGGAAACAGAAGCCGTAGCCGACTCGCCTCCTCTCAAACCATCATATACGGCTCTGGCGAGGTCATGTGACGCATTGTCGGCATTATATTCCCAATACATACCGCCCCGGAGTCCGTTGGACACGATGTAGCGGCACTTCTCGGCGATGGATCTTGTGTTCTCATAACCAAAAAGCATATTGCCAAGCGAGTCCAGAATCATCGGAACCTTAGCGTCGTCATCCCAGAACTCCGTGTCTGACGAAGCCCCTTTGCGATAAGGGACATATCCTTCAACACCTCTGCCGTAGAAAGGCATCCCCATGACAATCTTTTGTCGAGGAACACCGGCGGCGATATGCTTGCGCACAGCCTCGTCCGCCGTGCAGTAACCGGAATATTTGGACCTGTAGAGTGCCGCATGGTGTGTGCTCTGCGTCCCCATGTCGTAGGACATGACGTTGACATAGTCCAAATAAGGGAGAACCGCCTTGAAGTCAATGTATTCAGCATTGCACACCGATGCGATGGTGAGCAGTTTTCTCTTTCCAAGTGCGCTCCGGAGATCCCGCATCAGCAAGGTGAAATTGGCCTTGTCATTCGGAGACGAAGAGATTCCGGCAAGGTTGCTTCCGGGATATTCCCAATCTATGTCGATGCCGTCAAGACCGAACTCTTTCACTATCCTGGCGCAGTCACGGGAGAAACTCTTTCTTTTCAAAGGGTCGGAAGCCATCTCGCTAAAGCGTCCGCTGCCCCAACCTCCAATAGAAAGGAGAACCTTCAGGGATGGTTTAACCTTCTTCAGTCCAACCACTTGACTCAACCCGTCCTCTTCCGGCAACTTCACCCCGTCAAATGTCTCATTGACCTGCCCGAAAGCATAGTTGATGTGAGTCACAAGATTCACGTCAGGCAGTTCGTTGCGGACACCCATAAGATAGGCGCCCACAATCATTCCTTTATCGTTGTCCGCACCTTTGCCCCAGGCACAGCAGCTGCACAGCACCATAAGCGCGCATGCTATTGAATAGGCAATTTTTTTCATAATATTGATCTTGATATCTTTATTCGCTCAACCACAGTCCGGCCTACATATTCATGGCGACCGCCACCGCACCCAGAAGTCCGATGAACTGAGGGTTCAGCTTTGTGATGACCACGCCGTTTGAAACGAAGCGCATAGTGTTATGGTTCAATTTATTAAGGACGTTCTCGAATATATACTCGTCCGCAACGATGCTTCCTCCCAGAACCACAGTGTCAGGGTCAGTGATCCTGACAAGGTTCATTATGAGGTTGGCGATTCCCTGCGTGGCGTTCTCCACGAGCACACGGCAGAGCTCATCCCCCTCCTGACAAAGCCGGATGACATCCCTGACATCCACCCTGACTCCTTCATCGGAAGGGATCTCAAGGCGGGTATCGTACCTGTCCTTGAGCAGTCTGGCGCAGGCGTCAAAGCCGCTTCCCGAGGCGATTGTCTCCACGCAGTCCATCCTGCCGCAGCAGCATTTCACGCCGACATTGACTCCGACGGTCATATGCCCGGCCTCCCCCGCGTTGAAATGGCTTCCTCTGATCTGACGGCCATTCACCACGGTCCCGACAGCAATGCCGGTACCTACATTAATATAAACGAAATTCTTCGAGAACTGCCCCACGCCCCAGACACGCTCGGCTCTGGTAGCGCTCTTGACATCGTTGTCGATGCGGCAAGGAATGCCGTAGATCTCCGTGATCTCCTTGGCAAGTTCAATAGGATGGGTCCTGTTCGGGTCAATCTGAAGCCAGACCCCTTCATTGGGATCGACACGGCCGATCAGACCGATGCCCATAGAGACAGGCTTCTCGCCGACCCATCCCACGGTGCGAATGTAGTCATCAAGAGATGACTTGATTATTTCCGAGGCGGTCTGCTGACTGAAATAGCCGGAATCATACTTCTTGAAACGAAGGATGTTCCCGTGCTTGTCAACTTCACCGATGAGTAATTTTGTTCCTCCCAAATCGAGGCCGAGATATGTTTCCATTGCGTCTGAGTGTTATTCTTCCGCAATATTAGCCAACTATCTCCGGACGGGGGTTTAAGATCTAACAAAAATGGTTTAAAATCTGCTTGGGCTTAATCCGAACTGCTTTTTGAAACAGACACTGAAGTACTTAGCATCTGAGAAACCGACCATATCCGAAACTTCGGCGATGCTGTAGCGATGGTCCGCGAGATATTCCTTTGACCTTTCCAGACGATAGATTCTGATGAAATCGTTAGGTCCCTGACCGGTGAGAGACTTCAGTTTGTTGTAGAACGCGGTGCGGCTCATAGCCAGTTCCCGGCACAGGTCGTTAATCTGGAATTCCGAGTTGGACAACTCCTTCTGAACCACGGAGATAACCTTGTCCATAAACTCCTTGTCCAGCTTGTTGGAATATTCATTGCGCGCGGAGGCATTGTTGGAGTAGAGAATAGCCTCCCTGAGACGCTGACGCTCGTTCAGGATATTCCTGATTCTGGCTTTCAGAACCGACATATCAAACGGCTTGACGATGTAGTCGTCGGCTCCGGACTCAAGTCCCCTGATGACGCTCTCCCTGTCGGTCATACCAGTCAACAGAAGCACTGGAATATGGCTGGTCGCGACATCCGACTTGACACTCCGGCAAAGGTCGTAACCGTTCATCACCGGCATTATGACATCAGAGATCACGATGTCAGGATTTTTTTCCGCGATGACTCCAAGAGCCGTCTGACCGTCCGTGGCAGTGTTGATTGAATATTCCTCCGCGAAAGAGGACCTCATATACTCCAAGGTCTCAGCGTCGTCCTCAACAATCAGGATGCGGTTCCCGGAATTGTCCGGATCCTGCTGGACAGAGTCCGGAATCGGCTCCAAAGTGTCCGACTCCTTCCGGAACACCACTGAATCCGAAGCCTTGTATTTCTTCGGAAACGACAAGGTGAACGTGGTCCCTTCTCCCTCGACGCTTGAATATGAAATCGCCCCGTGATGCTGGCCGACCAACTGCCGGGTGATCATCAGGCCTATGCCGTAACCGCTCTCATCGCACTCGCGGGCATTGTCCGCTGTAGCTGCCTCTGAATATTCTTGATTGGAAATCCGCGGGTATTCCTATTCCCGAATCACTGATCTCCAGAGTCCAGGAACGCCGCTCGCTTTTAGCCAGAACTTTGATGAAGCCTTCCGAGGTGTATTTGACCGAATTTGACAGGATGTTGTGAATGATCAGATCCATCTTCTCCCGGTCGATCCAGATGTCATTCAATCCCGGCTCGATGCGGTACGAGAAATCAAGCCCTTTCTGGCGGGCGGCATAACTGAAATCAGCCAGAACGGAGTCCAGATAATCCCCTGAGTCATATTCAGCCAACCTCAGCACACTCCAGTCCCGGTCATTCTTCCGGATGTCCAGAAGATTGTTGATCATAGACATAAGTCGGTCAGAGTTCCGGTTCGCCGTCATCACTGAACTCCGTACCTTGTCGGAAAGGTCATCCATACTTTCCAGATCGTTGAGCGGAGTCTTGATCAATGTTATAGGAGTCTTCAGGTCGTGGGCGAAGTTCACGAAAGTGTTGATCTTCTCCGTCATAATCCTGTTGTACGACTTCCTGCGGTACCACGCCACGGTCATCGCCACGAACGCCACCAGCAGGGCCGCATAGAGAGACAACGCCCACCAGGACAGCCACAACGGTCTCTTAATCAATATGGAAAGGTGGCGCTCTCCAAGGATGTTTCCTGAATATTTGTCTATGACCTTCAGTGTGTAGTCATATTTCCCGGAAGGAATATTATAGTAGTCAATCTCTCCCGCGGCATCGCTCAGACGGGGAGCCTTGTCAAAGCCCACGAGCTGACTTGAAAAGCTGGTCCTGTACCCCGAGGTAAAGTCGAGGGCTGAATATGCGATGCGGAAAGAGTTCTGGCCGGCCTTCAGAGTGATCCTGTCAAGAAGATCGACGTTGGTGGAGACTGTAGGTTTTGAGCCGTCCGGCAGATTGAAGCCCGAGATGACCGGGGCGATTTGTCCCGGATCCTTCATCGAGAACTCCGCAGGGTCGAACACAATGACTCCGTCAGCGGTGCCAAAGGCCAGACGGCCGTCCGAGAGTCGGCAGACGGCGTTAGGATTGAAACTGCCTCTGGTGACTCCGAGGAATCCGTTCATATCAATCGGAACTCCGGAGACCGGATCAAGCCTGTAGAGGGACTCAAAGGTCGCGAACCAGACATTGTCCTCCCGATCCACCACGACACCAGTGACGGAATCGCTGGAGAGGCCGGAATCCTTCGAGAAAGACCGGGCCGTCCCGGTGTTTCTGTCATAACATATCAAGCCATCGCCGTCCGTAGCCAGCCAGACAACATCTCCGTGGTTGGCCAGACATCTCACCGGGTACGTCAACGTCTTGGAACCAAACGAGTCAAGAACCGTCAAAGAACCAGTCCCAGAATCCAGGACACACAGTCCGCCGATGGTGGCCGATGTCAACTTCCCGTCAAAGGTCATTCTGATGTCCCCGATGTTATCGACAGGATAGGTCGCAAAGCTTCCGTCCAGGACATCGTATCTTGCCAAAGGTGAGTCTATCCCGCCTATCCAGACATATTCTCCGTCAGTCAGAAGAGAATACGTATGATTGAACCTATCGTCCTGAAATACAGTCGTGGTTCCGGTTTTTGGATTGATCTTGTACAGAGGGAAACCGTAGCCTCCGACCCAGACATCGCCACGGACATCCTGAGTCAAGGCAAGCACGACACCGAGATCCGGCATCGGATAGTTCTTCCAATTACGGCCGGACGGATCAACGCTGCACACGCCCTCATTGGTTCCAAACCAGATGTTCCCGGACGCGTCCTCAAAGATCACGTTGACATGATCGGACAACAAAGAATTCGGATTCCCGGGCTGATGGGCCAGTTCGATTGATGGGGTGCCTTTGCTCTGACGGCAGACCCAATCCGTGGTCGTGGAGACCCACAGGTTGCCGTTCACGTCAAAACAAAGGTCACTGACCGTGTTCCCCGGAATGGACGACCGGTCCAGATCGTCTGCCAGATAATGGGCGAGGACTTTCCCCGACTCCAGATCAAAGTAGAACAGTCCTTCCCCGTCCGACCCGACTACGAGACGTCCCTCGCCATCCTTCAGAATCGCCCAAACCGGAACCTTGAGGGAGACAGTGCCGAAATCCTTCAAGATTCCGTCATCCCCGACAACCTTCATTCCTTCGGAGAACGTCCCGACATAGAGCTTTCCACCCTCATAGAGCAAAGACGCGACATCCACATCATCAGCCACCCCGTGGACCTTTCCATTCTCCAGCAGGAATATTCCATTGTCAGTTCCCAGCCAAAAGGCATCCGTCCCTTTGACAGCGATAGCCTTGACAATCCTGTCAGTGACGTATCTGGCTTCTTCTCCGCCTTCCGTCAGGAAAATTATGCCCTCCGAAGTGCCCAGAGCCACGGTTCCAGACCCAGGGAAACAGATGCTGTACAAGGATATTCCCGGATGATTCTTCCTTAGATCCATCTCAAGGTGGAAAGAGTCCAAGCCTTTGTAATAACGGTAAAGCCTACCGTTCTTCACCGCCCAAAGGACTCCAAAATTGTCACATTCCAGCCTCGTTGATGACAGGATCTGGTCTCTGGACTGAGGCAGATCCTCGATCCTGTACGTTTTCACGGTATGGCCATCGAAGCGATCGATTCCGTTCTGCGTGTATATCCAGACAAACCCGTCCCCATCCTGTGTGACCTGATAGACTTTCCTGCCGCTGAGGATTCCGTCAAGAGTGACAAAACCTTCCGCCCTTGCCGTGAGGAAGGACAGAAGGGTCAACAAAACCAATATAATATGTTTCTTCCGAAACATCATTCAGAGCAAGCGTGGAAAGGAGCCTTGAAATCCATTCTCAAAGTGTGTGTGTCCTCTGTAGGAAAATCATTTGGAACAGGAAGTGTCACAATACCCTGTGGCCGCCCATTCGCACCCTCTTGCGAAAGTGACCTGAAATCCTGTGCATGTCATCGAATATGTCATGTCAGGATCATTGCCGCAATGTCCGAGAACATCCACGAAAACACGACCCTTGCCGTATCTCACAGTCCACATCACCGGCTCGTCACGCCCCGCGTCAGATGTCGTGGCAAGGATCTCGATGTTCTTGGCAGGGCCGCGTAACTTTGTGTAGATCTCATCCTTATAGTGCTTCCATCTTTTTGGGAGCCCTTTCATGACCGGATGTTCACCAGCCTGTGTGTCGATCACTGTCTTGTGCTGGAGACCGTGATGTCCCGCCCATCCAGGAGTGTAGTCATATATGTATTTCCCGTTCAGCATATAAAGATAAGGTCCCCATTTCTCATCCCTGCCGTTCCATGCACCGAGACCGGTCATCTCGTTGTACTCATTCCAATTCTCCATCGGGATTATCGATGAGTGGATGAAGGCAACACCACCACCGGCGCTGACATATTCCTCGAAAGCCTTCTTGCACGGCTCGATCCACTCCACACCGCCATAGTTGACAATGACAAGGCTATATGCTTTGAAATCAGGGTTAAAGGTGCTCATATCCCCGCCCCAGTCAGGAGTCTCGATGACATCCACATCGAAGCGTCCGGTGTTGGCAAGAATCTGTCTCATGCACTCGGAAGCACCTCTCCAATAGTGGCTTCCGTCCTGACCGGTGACAATCAAGGTCCGGATTTTCGGCTGTTCCTTGGCGGAGACAGTGAACAGGAAAATTCCCAGCAAAGCAAACAACGTCAAGACTATCCTTTTCATCTTCCTTCCTCCTTTCTGAATTCGATCCTGTCATGGCAATATACTGCCTTCTTGCCATAGCCTCGTTCATCGACGCTGAACGAGCCTTCCTTTATGTAAGTAATATAAAGCTCGCTGACACCATCCTTGTTCCTGTCTTCGACAAGCATATTATATTCATCGGTGACATATTCCACTGGGGAGATGTATTTGATTTCCTTTGAATATGTCCCCACTATCACATAATAGGCCTTAAAGAGATCGAACTCAGGCCAATGGCCATTGTCCCGGCCGAACAGCATGACTTCCTCCAGCTGCGGGTCATCGTCCATCTGCGCGATGATTGACTTCTGAAACCAGAAGCCCTCTTTGACAGCCTCAGGCGGAATATTGTCCCAACCGACCTGATGGGCCGTCACCCGGAACTGCGCCTCGGCACAAACGGCCAGCAGCAGTGACAAGAATACGGTTGAAAATTTCTTAAGCATCATAATCATGTGGCTATTGTTTGATGTCAAAGGTAGTCATATTCTCAATAGGACATGTCCGAATATTGGCAAAAAAAGTTGGAAATCTGTCAAGTGTTTGGTGGGCAATGACATATTTTCAACTATTTTTGTCTGAAAATCCACCTCGGGCGCGCATATAGTCGCTATCTTGCGGTCAAATTAAAAGCTCTAAGATGAAGACCACAATCACAGAAAACGAGAAGGCGTTCGCCAACGCGGCGGCGTGGAGAATCATCGGTCAGATACTGCGGAAACAACGCAGTGTCATCGGCCTCTCGACAGGCAGGACCACCGGAGAATTACACCGGACTGTCGCCAAAATCCACAAGGAGTATCCTTTCGATGTGTCCGAAGTAACATTCTTCGGCCAGGACGAGGTCGTGGGTGTGCCACGGGAATATTTCGGATCCTGTTGGAAGATGCTCAAGACCGAACTGATCGACGACATCGGGACAGATGACGGACATTTCCTTATGCTTCCTGTCAAATCTGATGATTATTCCAAAGACTGCAAGGAGTTCATCGAGGAACTGGAGTCACGAGGAGGGATCGATCTGCTCATCGTCGGAATCGGAGAAAACGGCCACATCGGCTTCAACCAACCAGGCTCGGCGTTCGGAAGCGGATGCCGCGTCTCCGTTATGTACCCGGAACTTGAGGCGAGGATCAGACGGGAGACAGGAACGCCGGACAATGTGGAGCTCGGAGGAGTGACCTTAGGGCTTAAGGACGTGATGACGGCCAGAAAGATCGTGGCGGTCGCCAAGGGAACAACGAAGGCGGAGATTGTCAAGCGTATCGTGGAAGGTCCTGTCAGCGAGGAAGTTCCGGCCAGCGTTCTCCAGCTTCACCCGGACTGTGAGTTCATTCTTGACAAAGACGCGGCCTCAAAACTGGATTAGTTATGGAAAACAAGAAGACAAACTATTTAGGACCATTCCTTTCGATGGTTTTCCTGTTCCTTATCGTAGGGTTCCTGACGACAGCCAACTCACAGTTCCAAGGGCCGCTCAAGGAAGCCTTCCTCTCCAACGCCGGAAGCTTAAAGAACACATTCGCGACTTTGATCACGTTCTCCTGGTTCCTGGCCTACCCGATCTGCGGGCCTATAGGCTCGGCCTGGGTCAATAAATATGGCTACAAAGGGACTTTGATCCGAGGTTTGATCCTGATGACAGTCGGGTTGTTGCTGTTTTTCGCGTCCTCAGAGTTCACGGTCCTCTTTCCGGACGCCGTCATCGGCTCGGCGGACTTATCGTTCCCTGCCGGATTCCTGATTTTCCTTCTGGGCTCGTTCGTGGTCGGAGCCTCGGCCACAATCCTTCAGGTTGTCATCAATCCTTATCTCGTGGCCTGTGACGTGAAAGGCACGCAGTCCATCCAAAGGCTGGCCATCGGCGGGACCGCCAACTCGGTCGGCACCACGATCGCCCCGTACTTTGTCACCGGAATAGTGTTCGGAGGCATCGCGATGGAGGACGTGCAGGTCGCACAGCTTGTGGTTCCGTTCATCTCCCTTGCATCCGTCATCGTGCTTGTCACGCTGGCCCTGATGAAATTCTCCCTCCCGGACATCCAAGGGACCAGGGCGGAGAACGGCGAGAAACTTGAAAAGAGCGTCTGGTCGTTCAGCCACCTGACCTTAGGGGTCATCGCGATATTCTTTTACGTCGGCGCTGAGGTATGCGTCGGTGCTAATGTGAATATGTACGCGATAGAGAAAGGGATAGACTCCCCTGCCCTTCTCGCCACCATCTATTGGGGAGGAATGCTGGCCGGCCGCGCTTTGGGAAGCACCCTGAGCAAGGTTCCGCCACGCACCCAACTCATATTCACAACCTCTGTAGCCACTGTCCTGCTGGTTCTTGCGACCCTGCTCGACAACCCGTGGCTTTTGTCCGCCGTCGGGCTGTTCCACTCCATAATGTGGGGTGCCATTTACACCCTTTCAGTCCAGAAACTCGGGAAATATACCTCCGTCGCGTCCGGAGTGTTTATGATCGGAGTATTCGGCGGAGCCGTCCTGCCTCTCGTGCAGGGGCTTCTGGCCGATATACTCGGAGGCTGGAAGATGACCTGGCTGGCAGTGGTATTCTGCGAACTGTTTATGCTTTACTACGCTGTACGAGGAAGCAGGGTAAGGCAATCGGCCGAATAAAAACACTCTATCAATATGAAAAAGACACTTATCTCTTTAATGGTCGCGGCTCTGACGCTGCTGTGTTCCTGTGCCCCAAGCCCCAAAGCCAACATTCTGGTTGTCAGCGAGAACGGCGGACACCACAAACCGTTCACAGATGTGGCAGTGCCTTGGCTGGACAGCATCTCCGCTTCCCGCGGATTCACTGTGACCGTCATCAACAATATGAACGATGTGAACGCGGAGTTCCTCAAGAACTTCAACGCTGTCATCCAGCTCGACTTTCCTCCATACACCTGGCCTGAGGCTGCGCAGGAGGCTTTCATTGAATATGTTGAAAGGTCTCGGTGGCTACATCGGCTTCCATCACGCCACCCTTCTGGGAGAGTTCGACGGCTATCCGATGTGGAAATGGTTCTCTGATTTTATGGGCGGGATACGCTTCGCTGGCTACATCGAGCCGCTCGCCGACGGGACCGTGCACATTGAGAGCACGGAACACCCTCTGTTCAAAGGAGTTGACCCAGTCTTCACGATTCCGGACGATGAGTGGTACACCTACGACAAGGATCCAAGGGACACTGAATATATCCACGTCCTGGCGAGTGTGGATGAGGATTCCTACCGTCCGGCCTCGGACATCAGGATGGGCGACCACCCTGTCATCTGGACCAACACCTCGGTCAAAGCCCGCAACATCTATTTCCAATTCGGACACAGTCCGAAACTGCTGGAGAACGATAATTTCAAGACGCTTCTGTTGAACGCGATAGATTGGGTGACCGAAAAATGAGACCGTCACGGATTCTGACAACGATGATCTACCTCGTGGTCTGCGCCCTCTCACAGGCGCAGACCACGTTCTGCCACGATGAGCGACTCCGCAATCAGCTGATTGAAAGCGGCTTCCTTCACAGTCCGCTGCCGGTTGACACTCTTGACTCCTATGAGGCTAACGGCTGGCGAAAGGCTGTGGTCTCCGAGACCGGCCCGCTTGCCGGTCTCCCGATAGAGATGGAATTCCGGAAAAAGCCTGGATTCCGCGCCGTAGGCTCCCCGGGAGATCCAGACTATGCCACCTACGGAGGCTGTCAGGTCACCTACGACTTGGGGGGACGGAATCTGGAGGATTACAACCGGATCGAGTTCTGGATCTATCCTGACTGCAAGGGGCTGAGCATTGTTAATGTGGATCTGGCTTTCATCAACGGGAACGTTCCGGCCAAACCCGGCTACAACAGGCCATCCGGATCGCACCTTGTCAATCTGAAACCCGGAATCTGGAACAGGTGCTTTCTGGAGATTAATGAATATCAAAGAGACCAAGTCCTCGGACTGAGGTTCAGTTCCACAGACAGAGGCAGTTCCATCGGAGCGAAGGACTATTCCGCCAGATTTGTCATCGACAGGATCTCGTTCCTGAAAGTCAGGAATCCCGACAAAGTCTCCGGCTGGGAACCGATGAAAGGCCAAATCGTCTATTCCACAACCGGTTACAGTGTGGCAGGCAAGAAAACAGCCGTCACTGATTACCGGGCCGGAGGACGATTCAGTGTCGTTGACGCAGAAACCGGAGCGGTCGCTGTTCCGGACGGATCAGGAAAGAGGTTACGACCACTGGCAGGTTCGGAGTGCTGGATTTCTCTGATCTCACAAAGTCAGGAACCTACAGAATCAAGGCCGGAAATGCCGAAACAGACACTTTCAGGATCTCGGACAATCTTTGGGACGATTCCCGCTGGCGGGTTCTCAACTACATATTCAGTCAACGCTGCGGCAGTGAAGTGCCCGGGATTCACGGAGTCTGCCATAAAGATCTATTCGCCTCGCACGACGGGAAGAGGATTGGATATTCCGGTGGCTGGCACGACGCCGGCGACCTTTCCCAACAAACCCTCCAGACAGGAGATGTGACATATTCCCTTCTGGAAGCATATTCATCGCTGAAAGACCGTAACCCGATCCTGGCGGCAAGGATGCTTGAGGAGGCGCGCTGGGGACTGTCGTTCATCCTTGGCTGCCGCTTCGGCGATGGTTTCAGGGCCAGCAGTATGGGGCTTCTGATCTGGCAGGACGGAATCATCGGGACATTCGACGACATCACATCGGTCAGGGTGCAGAACAACGCGTTCGACAATTTCCTGTATTCCGGTTACGAGGCGTTCGCGGCTATGACCCTTCCGGACTCCGACAAGGAATTGAAGGCAAAACTGTGCGACATCGCCGAGGAAGACTTCCGTTTCGCAACCGAGAAGTTCGCGAAAGATGGCTACGACATCTTCACGCAACCCTACGAGCACACCTACAACACCTCACACAGCCAGTTCCAAGCCACAATCTCTTGGGCGGCCAGCCAGCTCTACAGACTGACCGGAAAGAAGGAATATGCAGCCAGAGCCTCAGAGGCCATTGAATATGTCCTATTATGCCAACGGAAAGAGCCTGTCGGTGAGTGCTCCGGTGGATTCTTCTACAGGGACACGACCAGAAGATCCATAGTCCATTACATTCATCAGTCACGGGATCAGGTCTTTATGCAAGCCTTGGCACTGCTCTGCCAGACCCAGAAAGAGTCCCCGGACTACGACAAGTGGCTTGGGGCGATGCGTCTCCACGGAGAATATATCAAGGATCTGATGCGTTTCACGGCTCCTTACGGAATGATTCCGAGCGGTGTTTACGAGGCTGAGGAATGGAAAGACTCCGCAAGTTTCTACGCCCTTCATCTGTTCCCGCCGGCAAACGCCGAGGAAAGATACTCCCGTCAAATCAAGAATGGGGTACAGCTGGACGACAGGCATTTCGTCAAGAGATTCCCTGTCTGGTTCGGAATATTCAACGGCAACTCCGCCGTACACCTTTCGACCGGCAAGGCCTCCGCTGTCTGCGGGAAGATGCTTGGGGACGAGGATTTGCTTCAGATCGCCCGTGAGCAGCTTTACTGGACCGTCGGCAAGAATCCTTTCGGCCAGTCTCTGATCTACGGCGAAGGTCACAACTATCCTCAGATGGACAGTTTCTCCAGCGGAGAGATCACCGGTGAGATGCCCGTCGGAATCCGCACCCTGAACGATGACGACTCCCCATACTGGCCTCAGACCAACAACGCCTGCTACAAGGAAGTATGGGTCACCACCGCGGGGAAATGGCTCTCGCTTCTGTCTGAATTTCAGGAATAACTACTTCAGGAAAACGAAGAAGACGGCGAGCACAAGGCAGACGAACGCCGCGATGTGGTTCCAGTGGAGAGCCTCGCCTTTGAAGAGGAGGGTGACAACCAAAGTGAAGACGATGAGGGAGACAACCTCTTGGATAACTTTTAGTTGCATAAGGCTGAACGGGCCGCCGTTACCGGAGAAGCCGAGGCGGTTGGCTGGAACCTGGGCGCAATATTCAAAAAACGCCAGTCCCCAGGAGAAGAGGATGACCAAAATGAGCGGCCAGCTCGTCGAGACCTTCATCTCCTGAAGCTTCAGATGGCCGTACCACGCGAATGTCATAAATATGTTGGATAGCACCAACAAGAGGACTGTCCCTATCGCTTTCATCGCCTTGCAATCATAAAAACGGACACAAAGGTAGTAATATTTCACCTATATATTGTCATAGGAGATTCTACAAAAAAGGGCCGGCGGAGAAAAGAATCCGCCGGCCTTTTTGATATATTCATCAAATGGTTATCTGATCATATTCTTTGGATCAAGGGCTTTGTCGAGTTCCTCCTTGGTGAGGATGCCTTTCTCAAGGACGATGTCATAGACAGAGCGGTTGGTCTCAAGAGCCTCCTTGGCGACCTTGGTGCTGGCCTTGTAGCCGATGATAGGGTTGAGGGCGGTCACGATGCCGATGCTGTTCTTGACCATCTCGTAGCAGCGCTCCTTGTTGACGGTGATGCCTTCGATGCACTTCTCGCGCAGGGTGTTCATCGCGTTCGTCAGCCAGGTGATGCTCTCCATGATGGATTCTGCGATCACAGGCTCCATGACATTCAGCTGGAGCTGTCCGGCCTCGGCTGCGAATGAGACGGTCATGTCGTTGCCGATCACCTTGAAGCAGACCTGGTTGGTGACCTCCGGGATGACAGGATTGACCTTGCCAGGCATGATTGACGAGCCTGGAGCCATAGGCGGAAGATTGATCTCCTTCAGACCGCAGCGAGGACCGGAGGCCATGAGCCTGAGGTCGTTGCAAATCTTGGAAAGCTTGACTGCCAGTCTCTTGAGGGCACCAGAGTAGCTGACATAGGCGCCAGTGTCAGGAGTGGCCTCCACGAGATCCGGAGCAGCGATGAACTTCTCGCCTGTGAGTTCGGTCATCTTCTTGGCGCAAAGCTCTGCGAAACCAGGCTTGGCATTGAGGCCGGTACCGATTGCGGTGCCTCCCATGTTGATCTCATAGAGAAGATTCACGTTTCTCTCAAGGTTCAGAACCTCTTCCTCAAGGTTGGTGGCATAGGCGTGGAACTCCTGGCCGGAGGTCATAGGAACCGCGTCCTGAAGCTGTGTACGGCCCATCTTGATAACGTCCTTGAATTCCTCACCCTTCTCCTTGAACGCGTCGATGAGATCCTTGAGGCTCTTCTCCAGTTTTCTGTTCATCCTGATGAAAGCGTAGCGGAAGGCAGAAGGATAGGCGTCGTTGGTAGACTGGGCGCAGTTCACATGGTCGTTAGGTGAGCAGAACTGGTACTCCCCCTTTGCATGTCCCATGATCTCAAGAGCCCTGTTGGCGATCACCTCGTTGGCGTTCATGTTCACGGATGTTCCCGCGCCTCCCTGCATCATGTCCACAGGGAACTGGTCGTGGAACTTTCCGTCGATGATCTCGCGGCATGCCTCCACGATCGCGTCGGCGATCTTCGGATCCATAGCTCCGAGTTCCTTGTTCGTCTGTGCCGCGGCAAGCTTGATGCAGGCCATGGCGATGACGTACTCAGGGTAGTCGCACATCCTGGTGTTGGAAATCTTATAATTATTGAGAGCCCTCTGTGTCTGAACACCGTAGTAGGCCTCAGCCGGAACCTGAAGTTCCCCAAGAAGATCGGATTCAATCCTGAATTTCTCTTCGCTCATAATAAATCAATATTATCGGTTTATAAATTGTTTTACAATCTCTCTGACAAAGGTAAGTCCAAAAAAGATTATAAGCAAAAATGCCGCGATATATTTCAAATTATTATTTATTTACCGGGGCTGTCATGTAGTGACTGGGGGTGTATGGCTATTGTGCGAATCGAAAGCGCCGGCCCTATCGGGTCGGCGCTTTTGCATATTCATTTGTCAAAGATATTATTTCTTTGATGATTTGGCTGTGGTGCCGTTCTTGGCGGCAAGGCGCTTCTGGTTCCAAATCGTAGCATCGAACATCACTGGTGTACCGATGAAGATGGAAGCGTAAGTACCGATGCAGATACCAAGGATAAGGGCGACCGCGAGACCTCTGATGGACTCACCACCGAAGATCGCGATAGCGAGCATGGTCACGAGAGTGGAGACAGAGGTGTTGACGGTACGTGTCAATGTCGCGTTGATGGCCTGGTTGGTGTTGGTCCTCACGTCAACATTCGGATGCAGGGTCCTGTACTCACGGATTCGGTCGAAGATAACCACGTTGTCGTTGATGGCGTAACCGATGATGGTCAGGATGGCCGCGATGAACGTCTGGTCAACGTCAAGGTTGAACGGCAGGATTCCGGAGAACAATGAGAAGAAACCGATCACGATGATCGCGGTGTGGGCAAGTGAAACGACTCCACCAAGGCCCCATGTCCAGCCCTTGAATCGGAAGGCGATGTAGGCGAAGATCACAAACAGGGAGAGGATGACGGCGATGATGGCGTCTCTCTTCATGTCGTTGGCGATCGTAGGGCCGACCTTGTCTGATGAGATGATACCGTTAGGATTGTCAACGGTTGACTTGAACTCGTCAAGTGTGATGTCTGTCTCAGCGAAGAACGGCTTCAAAGCGTTGTAGAGCTTGGCTTCAACCTCGGCGTCAACATCAGTTGACTCCTGATCGTTCTTGTACTGGGTTGTGATCTTCATCTGGCTCTCGCCACCGAACTGCTACCTCGACGGCACCGTCAAACTCAACGATAGCGGCATCACGAACCTGCTCGGCGGTTACCGGCTGGTCGAAACGTACAACATAGGTACGGCCACCGGTAAAGTCAACACCGTAAGTGAAGCCCTTGGTGAAGATAGACACGATTGAAATGACGATCAACGCGCCGGAAATGATGTAAGACCACTTGCGTGCGGCGATGAAGTCGAAATGCGTGTTCTTGAGGAAGTTCTTGGTGAGGTTGTTCTCGAAAGCGATGCTCTTGCCCTTCTCGATGCGGTCATCAAAGATAAGCCTTGTGATGAAGATAGAGGTGAGGACAGAGGTGATGATACCGATGATCAACGTGGTGGCGAAGCCCTGACAGGACCTGAACCGAACACGAAAAGGACGATACCGGTAAGGAGGGTGGTCACCTGACCGTCGATGATGGCGGAGTAGGCGTTCTTGTAACCATCGGCTACGGCCTTGCCCAGACCCTTGCCAGCAGCAAGCTCTTCCTTGATACGCTCGTAGATGATCACGTTGGCGTCAACGGCCATACCCATTGTCAGGACGAGACCGGCGATACCAGGCAATGTCAGGACAGCTCCGAATGAAACGAGGACTCCGAAGAGGAGAAGCACGTTGCAAAGGAGTGCGATGTCAGCGGCGACACCGGCGCCCTGATAGAAGAAAATCATGTAAACGAGAACCAAGAGGAACGCGATGATGAAGGAGATCATACCGGCGTTGATGGACTTGGCACCGAGAGAAGGACCAACAACCTGCTCCTGGATGATGGTGGCAGGCGCAGGAAGCTTACCTGACTTGAGGACGTTCACAAGGTCGGTGGCCTCATCCGGAGTGAAGTGACCGGTGATAGAGGAACTTCCGCCCGTGATGGCGTTCTGTACGTTAGGATATGAATATACCATGTCGTCAAGGACGATGGCGATCTGCTTGCCGACGTTGTCGCTGGTCATGCGGGCCCATACATTGGCTCCCTCGGCGTTCATGCTCATGGAAACGGAAGGCTCACCGTTTGAACCGTGGTCGTAAACGACACGTGCATCGGTGATCACACCTCCGTCAAGCTTCGCCTTGCCGTCCCTTGAGGTGGCCTTGATGGCGACGAGCTCGAAGATGTTCTCGCCCTGAGCATACTCGGAAGGCTTTACAGACCACATAGGCTTGAACTCGGCCGGGAAGATCTCGGCGATCTGAGGCATGGCGAGATACCTGTTGACCTTGGCGGTGTCGATCGCGGCGGCGAAACCGATGCAGGCATTGTTAGATCCTGAAGGGCTCAGCACAGCGAAGAGAGGATTGGCCTTTCTGTAAGCGTCAATCTCAGCGGAATTGTCCTGGTTCTGAGCGATCTCTGAATTGAGAAGAGAGTCAACACCTTCTTTGGCTACATTCTCGGCGGCAGGCTCGGCGACCGCTGTGGTGTCGGCCTCTCCAGCAAGAATCTCAGCCAGCTTGGCGTTGGCCTCGGCAAGATAGCCGGAAAGTTCCTGGCTGGTATAGGTCTCCCAGAACTCAAGGGAAGCGGTTCCCTGAAGGAGCTTTCTCACACGCTCAGGCTCCTTGACGCCCGGAAGCTCGACGAGGATACGTCCGCTGTTGCCAAGTTTCTGGATGGACGGCTGGGTCACACCGAAACGGTCGATACGGCTTCTGAGGACGTTGAACGAGTTGGCGACGGCACTCTCAGCCTCGTCACGGATGACACTGATGACATCGGCGTCTGAGGAGGCCGGGGTGATCTTGTCTTTCATCTCGTAAGTACCGAAAATCTGGGCAAGGTGCTGACCGTTGCTCACTTCCTTCCACGCATCCGCGAAAAGAGTGATGTAGTCCTCTCTGGAATTAACGCTGCGTTCCTTGGCAAGGGCGAGAGCCTTCTGGAACTCAGGATTCATGCTGTTGCCGGAAATGGCCTTCACAAGATCCTGAAGCTGCACCTGCAGCATGACGTTCATACCACCCTTGAGGTCCAGACCAAGGTTGATCTCCTTGGCTTTGCACTCCTTGTAGGTGTTCCAGAGGAATACCTTCTTCGAAGAGATGGAATCAATGAATACCCTGTTCTGTTCCTTCCTGATTGAATCCAGATAGTAAGCCTGGTCATTTTCAGGAATCTGGGCAAAAGCCGCTGAATTCTGAGCCGCAACGGCAGCCTTCTCAGCGAACCTGGCCGCTTTCTTTTCCTGGATGGATGTCACCGCCGTGAAGGAAAGCTGCCAAATGGAAGCGATCGCAGCAGAATGGCGACAAGCCTAATCCAACCTTTACTTTGCATAATTTTTACGTTTATTTTATTGTTTTAATTTTTTCGCATAAAAATAGGGGTACAAATTTAGCATTTTTTTCTTAGAAAGAAATTATCTGCCAAGTATTTCTTATTTTTGCAGACGCAATCACCGAGATTTTTCAGAATGAGAAACAAAATATTCATCGGCATTCTAACTCTGCTCGCGCAGATCACATCCAACGGAGAGGCTCACGCGCAAGTCTCCCCGACCAGACTCATGATCAAGGCTGACTCGTGCCGGCTGGCCTACAGCTTCGAGGAGGCGGTCAAGTACAGCGAAGGCGCCATCGAGATTCTGGACTCAACCGCTTCGGCAAAGGCGGAGGAACAATTGTTGATGGCACGCAATGGACTGAACATGATGGGGTTCTGCAGCCAGCCGACTGTCGTCGCGAAGCGGACATTCCCGCTCAGGGACTTCTTCTTGTTCTACCCGCTGAAGGATTTCAGCTGGAGGAAGACCCCGAACCAGCTCGACTCTTTGGGCGGAGACGACCTCTCTCGCGCCATCTACATCCCTGACGACGCGAAGGACATCTACTACTCAGCCAAAGACGAGGAGGGCATCAGGAATATTTACTGCACACATCTGACGGATTCCCTATGGTCCGCACCGGCGCTGATCAACGAGCAGATGACCAGTTCCTCGGACGAGATCTACCCGATGCTGTCCCCTGACGGACAATCACTTTACTTCGCCTCCAAAGGTCTGTACGGCATGGGAGGCTACGATCTCTATGTCTCAAACTGGAACAGCGAGACCAACGATTGGGACATGCCGGTGAATATGGGCTTTCCATATTCATCACCTTACGACGACTTCCTTTTCGTCAACACGGAGGACGGGAAATATTCCATCTTCGCGTCGAACCGCGAGTGCGGCCGCGACAGTGTGACAATCTATGTACTTGAATATGACAGCATGCCTGTCCGGAAAGCCGTCACCGATGTAGGCGAGCTGAGGACTCTGGCAGCCCTGAATCCGGCCAAGGATCCTTCCAGGATCGACAATGACGCGGCGGTTCCGGACGATGGGCAACACGATGAAGGCACAAAGCGCTACATGGAAAAGATGCGTGAGGTTAGAGCCTTGCGTGACTCGGTGGCAAGGTACGGAAAGAATCTGGACAAGATGCGCTCGGAACTTGCGGCGGCCTCAGCGGAAGAAAAAGCCAGACTCACGGCCGAGATATCCGACAAGGAATTGATGCTTCCGACCTTGAACAGTTCCTTAAACGCCGCGGTAAAGGAGCTCCAGAACATCGAGATGGATTTTCTGGCCAACGGAATCGTGATTGACACGCGGCGGCTCCAGGCCAAGGCCGACAAGGATATTGTCGGGACAGCCTCCGGCTACACATTCTCCAAAAACAGTTACGGCCCGGATCTTCATCTGGAGATCCTCAAGCCGAAACCTTCGTTCGACTATTCGTTCATGATCCTCCCGGAAGGACGTTTCGCCGAGAACAACACCCTGCCGGAAGGCATTGTCTATCAGATAAGAATATTTACCCTCAGCAGAAAAGCCTCTGTCTCCGACCTCAACGGCCTGAGTCCTGTGTTCGAGAGGACCACGACAACCGGGAAGCACGCCTATTCCGTCGGGCTTTTCAAGTCCTACAAAGATGCTCTTTCCAACCTTAACAAGGTGAAGAAGAGAGGGTTCCGCGACGCGCAGATCGATGCGTTCCAGAATGGCCAGATCATCGGCGTGTCGAAGGCCAGGGATCTTGAGTCGAAGGTCAGGACCTTGATGATGGTCAGGATCTACCCGGAGAACGGACAGTCTCTGTCCGAGGAGGCCATCGCGGCGATCCACGAGCATTCGGACAAGGATCTCATCAAGAGCGTCGAGGCCGGAGCCGTGGTGTTCACCGCCGGCCCGTTCGAGGACAAGTCGCAGGTGGATGCCCTTGTCGCCGCCCTGAAAGCCGCCGGTGTCGAGAACGTCTCCGTCACCGAGTCCGCCTCGGAATAGATTCACTGAAAAAAAACGTGACCAAGATGAAGAAAGTCGGGAAAGATCTTGTGGTTGATGACAATGCGGGGATCCGGTCCGCGTTGAAGATCTTGTTGCCTATGCGGTTCGAGGCGGTGGAGATCCTGCCGTCACCGGCACTGCTTATCAGCACCGTCAATGCCTTCCAGCCGGATGTGATCCTGCTGGACATGAATTTCAACACGGACATCAACACTGGAAATGAGGGACTTTTCTGGCTCAGCGAGTTACGCAACAACAACCCGAACCAGAAAGTCGTGCTGTTCACGGCCTACGCGGACATATCCCTGGCCGTGGAGGGGATGAAAAGAGGGGCGTTCGACTTCATCGTGAAGCCTTTGGAGAACGAGAAATTGCTCGCCACGCTGGAAAGGGCGGTGACGGAGAACCGGAAGGACAGCCGGCAGTCTAATGAATATGCCACCGGCCCGACCGGGATGTACTGGGGCACTTCACAGGCTATGGCCGAAATCAAGAAGACAATCGAGAAGATCGGCCCTACCGATGCCACGGTACTGATCACCGGCGAGAACGGAACGGGTAAGGATCTTCTGGCCAGAGAGATACACAATCATTCCGAGCGGCGGAACGGCCCTATGGTCAGCGTGGATGCCGGAGCGATTCCGGAGACCCTTTTCGAGAGCGAGCTCTCGGACACGTCAAGGGAGCGTTCACGGACGCCTATGCCGACAAGGCCGGAAAGGTCGAGTTGGCCGAGGGCGGAACCCTTTTCCTGGATGAGATCGGGAATATTCCTTTACACCTTCAGGCGAAGCTTCTGAGGGTTCTCCAGAACAGGACGATCACGAGGGTCGGCGACACCAAGCCACGCAATGTGAACATCCGCCTTGTCTGCGCCACGAATATGGATCTGCGCCAGAAGGTGCAGGAAGGCTCGTTCAGGGAGGATCTCTTCTACAGGATCAACACGATGAGCATCCATCTGCCGGCCCTGAGGGAGCGCCCGGAAGACATCGTTCCGCTCGCGGAGATATTCATAAAAAGGTTCGACGAGAAGTACCACCGCGAGGTAGAGGGCATCGATCCGGAGGCGAAGGCCGCTTTGAAGGACTGCCACTGGAGCGGGAATATTCGTGAGCTCCAGAACTGCATCGAGAAGGCGGTCATTCTGGCGGAAGGCAGTAATCTGACAGAGAACGAGTTGCAGCTGCCGTCAGAGGCTCTGGTCGAGGGAAGCGAGACTTCTGTGGCGACGCTGGAGGAAGTGGAGGAGAAGGCCATCCGCGCCGCGGTGGAGAAATATTCCGGGAATATGTCGCGGGTGGCCAAGGCGCTGAACGTCAGCCGTCCGACCCTCTACAGCAAACTCAAGAAATACGGGATTTAGTCGAAGTTTATGAATATGCTTCCGTGGCCTCAGATAGCGATTCCGGCCGGCGTTCTGGTGCTGGTGGCTTTGCTTGCGGTGCTTCTTACACGGCACCGCATCCTCAAGAAAGTGACCTATATGCTTGGAGGATAAGGAGACCAATTTCAGGTTCGACGAGGGGGACTTGGGCAGCCGGAAGATCAACAGGACCCTGAACCGAATCCGTACCATATTCCAGAAAGAGACGGCCGACATCCGGGAGCAGGAGGAATATTACGGACAGATGTTGGACAAGGCCAAGACCGGCATCGTCGTGCTGGAGTCCGGGACGGATTCCGTGCTTTACACCAACAAGCAGGCGTTGATTCTTCTGGGAGTGTCGTCACTGAGCACCTTACGGCAACTTGACATCGTAAGCCCTTCATTAAGAGGAGCCTTTGAGAAAGTCGAGGAGGGGCTGGACCAGAAAGCGTCCATCTATTCGGAAAGCTCGCAGACGAACATTTCCCTGTCCGCCACATCGGCGCACATCGGGCGTAAGGACGTGAAAATCATCGCGGTAAACGACATCTCTGAGGCCATCGAGGAGAACGAGTCAGTGTCCTGGACGAGGCTCATCAGGGTTCTCACACACGAGATCATGAACACCGTCACCCCGATCGCCTCCCTTTCCGAGGCTCTTTCCGAATATGCCGGGACGATCACTCCGCCATCAGACGGGCCGGACCTCAAGGCAGGTCTGGAGACCATCGCCAGTTCGTCCCGTGGTCTTATAAAGTTTGTCAATTCGTACAGGGATCTGACCCACGTGGCCGTGCCGGTCAGGAAGGCGTTTTTCGCTCGCGACCTCGCGGCCAAGGTCATCGATCTGAGCCAGCCGGTGTTGACCGCCGCCGGGGCTACCGCTGGATTTGTGGAAAAGACCGAGGACGTGCTTCTGTACGCTGACGAGAGCCAGATCTCACAGATTCTCATCAACCTTGTCAAGAACGCCGCTCAGGCCGGGGCGCGGCACATCGAAATCTCTGCCGAGATTGACAAGAGGGACAACGTCATCATCAATGTGAGCAATGACGGGCCGCCTATCAGCGCGGCAAGCCAGGAGGAGATATTCATTCCGTTCTTCACGACCAAGCCTGAGGGCAGCGGAATCGGACTGAGCCTTTCCCGTCAGATTATGAGGATGCACGGCGGCACCCTCCGCCTCACCCGCTCGGACTCCGAAGCGACTGTTTTCACGCTGATATTCAAGTAAAACTCATTAGCGGACCATGGGATGGAACATATTCATTATCAAGAATATAATAATTTACCTTCAGTAGTTTTCCACCAAAGGTACAACGCTTATTCACTGTCAATCAACAGGTTAATCGCCACTCATTGATTCCGAGCGAGTGGCAACTAAGTAGCTCATTATCAAACAATAAAGCAAGTACGTGGTGCCGGTTTATGCACCACGTACTTGCTTATTATATTAGTTGACAGATAGTTATCTGCCACGACACTGCAATCGCATTTCGATGGTTGGTGAGCTGTCGAACCACGGGTTCAACGATGGCACGCTCAGCGACCGGGATAGCAGGACTACCCTACTCGTTCTTGAGGGACTCGACAGGGTTGGTGTGAGCGATCCTCAGGGAGCCGATCACGATGACGCTGACGATGATGGCCAGCACGATGATGTCGGCGGCGATGAAGAACAGAGGTGACAGGGTGATCTTCAGGGCGAACTGCTCCAGCCAGTAATGCGCCACAAGCCAAGCCCCGGCGTCACCGATAAGGACAGCGACAAGAGCCACTTTCAGCACATCCATCACGAGCATCGACACGATCTCCGAGGATTGCGCTCCGTTGACCTTGCGGACGGCGATCTCGGCGCTTCGGCGATAGTTCTCGTCACGGACGTAGGAGATCAGGCCGATCACCGCTATCAGCAGGGCGAACAACGCTTCCAAGGGTGTAGGTTCTCTTCATCTGCCTCGTCGGATCGTATAGGCTCCTGAACGTCTCGGCGTAAGACTTCACCTCGGCGTCGCTGTCAGGAGCGACCTCCCGGATTGTCTTCTCCACCTTACGCATCGTCTCCGGAGTGACATCCGTGAGCTTCACGACAAGTGTCTGCATCAGCCTTGACCAGTCAAAGTCAGCCTTTTCCTCATCGGTGAGGAAGTCCTTGTTCCAGCAGAAACGCACGCTCGGACGGTTGTCCGGATCAGAGACGCTTCCGATGACATAGTCCTCATAGACTCCGCAGATCGTGACCTGCCCGTGCTCGGAGATGCCGACAATCTTTCCAACGGCTCCGTCAGACCAGTTGGCGAAAGCCGCCATCTTGGTCACAAAGGACTTGCTGACAGCGACATCATTCGGTCCTTTTGGAGCGGATCCCTCGACGAGCCGGAAGCCCATCATATTGAAGAAACCTTCCGTGGCGCCATATTCATCAGCGACATTGAAGAGTTCCCTGTCGTCACCAGGAAGGGTAATATTATTGCCGGAAGCTGACGCCAAAGGTGTCACGTAGGTCAGTTCAGCAGCCTCGACCTCAGGCAGCTGGCGAAGAGCACCGGCGATGGCTGTCATCTTCGTCTGGTCGTAGGACGGGAATGTCTCATAGACAAGATTGCTGTAGTTGTAGCCCGGATCGGCGTTCAGCACCTTGCGGTACTGGAAGCTGACGATCAGCACCAGCGACACCAGCACGGCGTTGATGGCGAACTGGAAGGCAAGCAGTGAGATCTTCCAGCGGCGCTTGCTCTCCTTGTAGCCTCGGAAGGCGCTGGAAATAGGGATTTTGGTGAACATCCTCGCCGGAATGACGGCGGAGACAAGGAACACCAAGATCACAATCCCGACAATGATCCAGACGGAAAGCGGAGTGACAAGATCCTTCACAGGGACTCCCAACAGGGATTCAACCGCACCCCTGAACGCAAAGATCAGCAGGGCTGCCACGGCGAGGGAGACACCCAAATTCCAGGCGGTCTCCTTGAGCAGGATCTTGTTGATGTCCCAAGGCTGGGCTCCGTAGCATTTGCGGACTCCGACCTCGCGCGCCCTGCGGATGACATCCGAGATCGCCACAAGGACGTAGTTCATAATGGACACAAGCAGCAGCAGAGCGGCGATGATGGCAAGTATGAACACAAGGTTCCTGACCTCCGGCTTCGAGCTGTGCTCGGTGGCCAAAGGCGAGGAAGTACCAGAGAGTGAGTCCGCTCTTCTCCATTTCCTCCAAAGGCTGGTGAGCCTTCTGCATCTCGTGGATGGCATCCTTAAGCGACGCCGGATCAACCCCTTCGGCCAATTTGACGAAAGCGACGTACCTGTCGTTGCCGACCCAGTTGGAGAGGCTCCACTTGCTCATCGCCTCGATGGAAAGGATGACATCGGCGTGGATCGATCCGTTCTTAGGGAAGTCCTCATAGACTCCGCAGACAGTCAGCTTCAGATTCGGATTGTCCTCGTTGGCGATCTGCTTGCCGACAGCCGCTCCGACTCCACCAAGTTTCTCGGCGAAAGTCTTTGAGATGGCCACATCGCCGCTCCACGACCTCAACGCCTTTTCCGGCTCACCGGCGAGGAACTGGCGATTGAATATCCTGAAAAAGCAGGAATCCGCTAAAAGGTGCTCGGCCGCCACCTTGCTTCCATCGTCATCGATGATGAAATTCTCGCTGTTGAATATGCTGGTGAACCTTGTGGCCTCCAGCACTCCCGGCACCTCGGCCTTGAATCCCGGTGCTATGGCTCCGCTGACCTGACCGAAATCCTTGTCCTCACCTTGCATAATGGCTCCGGTGCGGATCTTATAGATTCTGTCAACATCCTTATAGGAGCTGTCGTAGGACAGTTCAAAGCACACTTTCGCGATCAGGATGATGGCGATCGCCATTCCCACTCCCAAGGACAGAACCTTGATGATCAAATCACTTTTTTTTCTTCTCATACCCATTCCTCCACATGGAGGCTAATCTTTTCTCGTTCAATATTTTGCTTGCATATCCTCCTCCCGATTCCAGCGGTGAGGACACATCATTATATTCCTAATCTTCAATCGTTTAGGCTCCACTGAATTATTACTACTCAATCCGGAAGGTTGCCGCAGCGAACCTTGGCCACCCGCGACCATAAGCGGGAGGGGCCAAGCCGTCAGGCTGGAAGGAACGGAGCGCGAAGCGCGGAGGGTTCGTCGCGACAACCATCTGGATTGGAGATATAGCATGCTATTCCTTCTTCAGTTCGATCGCCGGGTTGGTGCGGGCAGCGCGGACAGCCTGCCAGAGGACGGCAAGGGCGGCAATGACGGCGGTGAACAGACCTGCCACCGCGAATATCCACCAATGGAGACCGATGCGGTAGGAATAGCCGTTCAACCAAGTGTGCATCAGGTACCACGCCACCGGGACGGCGATGACGAACGCCACACCGATCATCTTCATGAATTCAGCCACAAGACCCCACAGGACAGAGTTATAGTCAGCGCCATAGACCTTCTTGAGAGACACAGTCCTGCGTTCCTGCTGCATGTAGTACGAACTCATCGCCACGAGACCCAGAGCCGAGACAAACAGCGAAAGGATTGTGAATATGACCATGATCTCCAACACCCTGTTCTCGGAAGCGAACACAGCCTTGATGTCATCCTCGACATAGCTGGCATCGAATAACTTATCCGGGTACAATTCGCTAAAGACCGCCTTGACCCTTGCGAAAGCCTCTTTGTGATCCGGCGTGGTCTTCACAAGAATCGTCCACGGCCACTTCCCGGCAGGATATTCATCATACTGGTAAATCAACGCAGGATGCTGCTCCTCCAGCAACGGCTTGATCTTGAAGTCGTAGTAGATTCCTCCTATCTGCCATGTGCTGTTGGACTTGGTTGTGAACTCCGTGGCGGTCTCGTCTATTTCGAGGATTCCGTAGGCATATTCATTCAGCCAATAACTGTTCGGACTGTGATTGTCCTGCTTCTTCCTGATGCCGAGGATATTGAAATAGGCACTGTCGCCCTTAACCAACTGGAACGAAGCCTCTCTTCCACTTTCTGTGGACATAGTCCAGTTGTTGGTCATGAACATAGGATGTCCATCTCCAAGTCCGACAGCTTCGACGCAACTCTCAGCCTTAAGTTTGTTGATGAGTGGCGTCAAATCACCTGCAAGGCCGAACTGATTGCTGATGGTGATCTGATCCTCAGTATTGTAACCCACCGGAGCATTGATCATAGAGCGGATCTGGAGGAACATCGTGAACGCCGTCACAAGCATCACGACCGTGATGACATTCTGAATGACAATGATGACCTTGCTGTAAAGTGTCTTGGTCTTGAGCCTGAGCGTTCCTCGGACAATCTCGATCGGCTCGGCCTTCTGGATGATAAGCGCGGGAACTATGCCGGCGATGACCCCTACCAAAACCGTGAACAGGACGCAGACAAGCACGCTCACCGGAGAGATTGCCTTGAAGATAGAGATGTCATAGTTCAACACCTTCGAAGCCGCCGGGGAAATGGCCTCGCCAAGCAGGACGGCGATGACCATAGCGGCCGCGCAGATTATGGTGCTCTCGACAATCATCTTCATGAATATGCCGCCTTTCGTCGCCCCGATGAGCCTTCTGGTGGCCATCTCCTTGGCACGGAAGCCGGAGAGAGCCGTGGTCATATTCACATAGTTCAGGATGGCGAACAGAAGCAGCAGGAAGCACATTCCGGCAAGCAGCATCACTGTCGTCTTGTTGCCAAGACGCAGACTGTCATTATAGTCCTCATTGCCGTCCGACAGGAAATAGACATCACGTAAAGGAATGATTCTCACGTCATTATCACCTCCGCCGTAGTCTGACATATATCTCCAGAAATTCTCCCGGCACCATTTAAGAATATCATCGTGTCTGGCCGGAAGATCGGCGTTCGGATAAGCCATCACAAAGCAAGTGGATGATCCGGCGTTGGACATCCGCTCGTCATTCGCCAGATTGGTGATGGTCATGATCTCTCCGCGCAGGAATATGTCGCACGGTCTGATGATGGAGTTCTCAATGTCCTTGAACACACCTGAGACTGTCAGGTTGCTTACCGTTGAGTCAGCGCCGTCGAAACGGATCTCACGTCCAACCGGATCCCTGTCCCCGAACTGAGCCTTGGCGAAAGACTCACTGATCAGGACTCCGCTTATCGAGGCCTTCCACTCACTGAAGTCGCCCTCCACGAGAGGGAAACTGAACATATCGAAAAACGACGAGTCAGCGTAAGAAGTCCTGGCGTTCACGATGTTGCCGTCGATCTTGTACTCCTGCATTCCGTCGCTGGAATATGAAGCTGACCTCTCAATCTCCGGAAAGTTAGCCTTCATGTGGCGGGACAGCCAGTAAGCGGACGAAAGGGTCTCTTTCTGTGCGATGACGTAGATCCTGTCGGCGTTCTTTTGGAACGAGTCAGTACTCAGCTGACTGGTGACGTACACGGCCAGAAGCAGGACAAACGCCATCGAGAGGCTGAGCCCCAGAAGGTTGACCGCGCTGTAAAGTTTGTTGCGCTTCAAGAAGTTAATGAAACTGTTCATAATCCATTCACGGCCTCGCGGAGGCCAACTTTTTGTTTTCATTCTTTTGCTTCCCTATCCTCATTCCCGCTTCATGCAAGAGGACATCCAAGCATATTCCTAATGGTTAATCACTTATCCTCCACGGATTTTTACCCGTTTGGAAATCCCATCCAGAAGGTTGCCACGACAAACCCTCCGCGCTTCGCGCTCCGTCCCTCCCAGCCTGACGGCTGGGCCCCTCCCGCTTATGGCCGCGGGTGGCCAAGGTTTGCCGTGGCAACCTTCTGGATGAACCGAGACAAAGTATTAAGGAGTTTGACTATGAGATTCAGGCAACCTTCCGCCAATAATATCTTAAACGTGAGGGGCGGCGCTTATGGGTGGTATAATTACATTATCTACTGTCAAGTCCGTAGTGACGATTCATCAGCTATCGCCAAGTAATCAGCCGACCCTCACGAGAAAGATTCAACGCTAAAGCTCGTTCTTCACGTCGGAGACGATCTGGCCGTCGAACAGGTCGATGGTGCGCTGTGCGATGGCGGCGTCTCTCTGGGAGTGGGTCACCATTACGATTGTCGTTCCCTCCTTGTTGAGCTCGCTGAGGAGATCCATGACCTCCTTACCGTTCTTGGAGTCCAGGTTACCGGTAGGCTCATCGGCGAGGATCAGCTTCGGACCTGCGACGACCGCACGGGCGATGGCGACTCTCTGCTGCTGACCTCCGGACAACTGCTGAGGAAAGTGCTGGGCTCTGTGGCTGATGGCCATTCTCTTCATAATCTCGGTGACCTTCTGCTTACGCTCGGCCGCGGAGATGTTCAGGTACCTCAACGGAAGCTCGATGTTCTCATAGACATTCAGTTCATCGATCAGGTTGAAGCTCTGGAACACGAATCCGATGTTGCCCTTACGGAACTTGGTACGCTCCTTTTCCTTGAGCTGGCTGACCTCCGTGCCGAGAAGTTCGTAGGAGCCTCCGGTAGGGTTGTCAAGAAGGCCGAGGATGTTCAGAAGGGTTGACTTACCGCAACCGGAAGGACCCATGATGGCGACGAATTCTCCGTCAGCGATTTCGAATGAAACTCCATTGAGGGCTGTTGTCTCGATCTCCTCTGTTCTGAAGACCTTGGACAGATTGTTGACTTTAATCATGGCTTTGAAAATTTTTATTTGTTATTGTTTATATTCATTAATCAATTAGAAGACAAGCACATCGCTGTCGCCGTAGTTGTCGTAGGAGGAGGTGATGACCTTCTCGCCAGGCTCCAGCCCTTCAAGCACCTCATAGAACTGAGGGTTCTGACGACCGATGCGGATCTCGCGTTTGACAGCCTTGCCTCCATCCTTGCTGACCACATAGATCCACTTGCCTCCCGTCTTCTGGTAGAATGTCCCGCGAGGGATGAGGACCGCCCGCTCCGGCTGACCGAGCTGAAGGTTCAGGTAATATGTCTGGCCGGTCCTGATGTTGTCGGGCTGCTGGCCCTCGAACTTGAAGTCCGCCTGGAACTTGCCGTCACGCACCTCCGGATAGACCTTGCGCACCTGCGCGTCGTACTTCTCGCTCTGACGCTCAAATGTGGCGTCGAGTCCCGGAACCACACGGTCAATATAGTGTTCATCTATCTTAGCCTCAATCTTGTAGCTACCCTCGGAGTTGATCTGGCCGATCTTGGTGCCGGCACCGATGTACTGGCCAAGGTTCGCGTCCAGAAGTCCGAGAACCCCGTCGATCGGAGCCTTGATCGTAAGGCTCTCCTTGCGGCGGCGTATGAGCTGCATGTTCATCTTCATGTTGTCAAGACTCTCGCGCAGACTCAGGAGTTGGGTCGAACGGTAGAGACTGTCCTGCTCCATGCTCTTGAGAGTCAGGTCAAGGTTCTGCTGCGAAAGCTCATAATCCTCCTGGGCCTTGAGGTAATCCTCCTTGGAAATAAGCTTCTCCTTGTAAAGCTGCTGGTTCTGTTCGAATGCCCTCTTGTTACGCCTGGCCTCGGAGGCGTAACGGAGCCTGTTCTGCTCGTGGGATAGTTTCTGCTGCTCCATCGAGATCATCGTGTTACGAAGGATGTTCTCCTTTTCCGCAAGCTCAGCCTCGGCGTTAAGTATCTGAAGGTCAAGGTTATCATTGGACAGCACAAGAATCGGTTCCCCGGCCTTGACGGTGGAGCCTTCCTCGACGATGATCTTCTGGACGGTACCGCCTTCGAGCGGGCTGATCTGGATTGTGACCATTGGCTGTACCTGACCGCTCACACGGATATAGTCGTTGAACTGTCCGTCAGTCACCTGGCTGACCGTGATCGTGTCCTTGTCAACCCTGAGGGTCTTGGAATTGTCTCTGAACACGAGGTAGAGCACGAACACTACCACGATGGCTCCAAGCCAGTAAGGCATCGCCTTTTTTGTGAAGGCTGATCTCCAGCCTTTTTTCTTTTCGATTATCTTGTCCATAATTGTTGTTATTTCCGTTTGCTTTAATTCGTCTTTAGCGGCTCTTCGACACACTCGGCGACCGTGATGTTTTTGTCCTTTCGGCGCTTCAACGGTTGGCAAGCCTGCCGAACAACGGCGACCGACGCTGTCATATTCATTGATCAATATAATCCACCCCGTTGTAGTAGTTGACCACGCTGCGCTTGATGAAGTAGGTCAGGAGCGAGTTCAGCCGCTGGGCGTTCGCCTCAAGGTAGTTGTTCGAAGCTGTCTGGAACTCGATCGGCGAGATCAGCCCCTGCTCCAACTTCTTCATATTCAATGAATATGCCTCCTCCTGCACATCGGACTTCCTTTGTGCCAGAATATAGGCGGCCGACGCTCCGTCGCGATCCTGGACAGCCCTGCGCACCTCGGCTGAGATGTCCCTCATCTTCTGGTCGTACTCGGCGGACGCCTTGGCGACGGCGTTCTTCTTCCTGGCGATGTTGCTGTGGCGCTGGAGTCCCGAGAAGATCGGAATATTCAGGGACAACTGGACATATTCACCTCCGTTGTTCTTGAATTGGGTCTGGAACGGATCCGAAGCCGTGCCGCTTCCAGGGTAAGTGAAATAGGTCGTAGACCATCCGGCATAGGCACTGAGCGACGGGAGCAACTGCCATCTGGCGGTGTTAAGTTCCCGTTTTGCATTCATGAGGTTGAACCTTGCGACACGGGCTGCCGGATTATTGCTTTGCGCAAAGTCCACCATGTCTTCCATCGCAAGGGAATCGGTCAGAACCCGCTCGCCGTCAATGGTAGCCGGAAGGGTCGTGTCGATGACAAGTTCCTGTGGCTCAGACCAGAACATCACGTCCTCAAGGGTGATGCGGGCATCGTTGAGCTTGTTGTTGGCCTCAACGAGTTGGTACTGCTTGTCTGCAAGGTTGGAATCCATCTCGACGACATCGGCATGGCCTTTTTGTCCGAGTTCCTCTTGACGGCGAGCCTTGGCGAGGGATTCCTCGGCGACCTCGACCTGAGACTTGTAAATATCAGCCAACTGGCTGTAATAAAGCACGTTGCAGTAGGCTTCCATCGTGGCGAGACAGATGTCAGCCTCGATCTGGTCTTCCTGCGAGTTGCCAAGAGCGATCGAAGTCTTGGAGATCCTCAGGTTGTTAACGGCCTTGAATCCGTTGAAGAGAGTGATGCCGGCGCTGACACCATAGCTGTTGTGGAAAGATGTTGTGGTGACGTAAGTGTTGGTCTTAGGGTCAACGGCACGTCCGAAATTGTAGTAGGCCGAGCCGCTTCCGCTGATCTCCGGAGTGAAGGCATCGAAGATCGCGTCCCTTCTTGCAAGCCGGGCGTCATCGTTGGCCGCCTGCTGAATCCTCACCTTGGTGCTGTTGCTGACCGCATATTCCATGCACTCCTTCAGCGTCATCGGAGTCGGAAGCGCCTCCTGCGCGAAAACCGGAGCGGCGACCATCATCGCGAATGTTATGAATATTGTCTTTTTCATATTTCTTTTTCCTTTTCGGTAAAAGTCATAAGCATTAGGCGTGCCAAAATATTCAATTAATTAGTTATGAATATTTTAGCGATTTTAGCGATTTGGGAAAGTGTAAAGAAATTTAACACTGGGTGTAAAGAAACTTTACACTTTCACCGATCACTTCGACAAGCTCAGCAACCTGATCTTCCCTGCATTGACGTCAGATCGTGCACCAGAATGTGACGATGAACGGGATGGAGAATTCGAGGACGAAGCCATGGAAGAGGGAGATCACTGAATATTCCTTGCCGGAGGATGCCATGATGATCGGAAGTGTGGTGTCCATCGATGTAACGCCACCGGCGGCTATCGGAGCGAGCGGACCACCTATTCTGACAAGAAGCGGAGCCAGCAGAAGCGTGGCCATCTCCCTTATGATGTTGGACAACAATGCAACGGTACCGAGTTCGGCGCCACGGTAACCGGTTATGAATATGCTGGAGAGGGAATAGTAGCCGAATCCGGAGCCAACGGCCAGACAGTCTGTGGCCGACCTTCCGGGCAGAATCAGTGCGGCCGCAAGCGCCCCGGCGAATGTGCCGAGCATAGTTCCGGCTGGAAGCAAAGCCATTCGCACATCAAGGGACTTGAATCTGGAGACAATGTTCCTGTCACTTCCCACACCTATCCCCACGAAGAAAAGCAGGGCACACAAGGCGTAGAATGTCAGGTTCCCTTCCACAATTTTCTCCGGCACAATTCCGGACAGGCCGGCAAGGATGCCAAGGACGAAGAAGCCTACTATCACAAGACTGCCTTTCATGTCCTTTTCTTTTCGGATTTAAGATGACGCCACAAAAGCCAGGCGAATAAACAGCTACCAGCCAGAGACAACACAGCAATGAGCAAAGCGTCCAGACCAAGCGACGGAAGTGATGAGATTATCGTCCTGTTCCCTCCGACCTCAACACCCAGAAGAAACAGCAGAGACCAGATCAGAATGGTTGTCAACTTTGAGACCCACCCGCAGTCTCTGTTCCTCAAAAGCCTTCCGGCCGCGATTCCCGCAAACAAGAATAATATAACGGTAAACATTCTATTTGAGCCTTGTACAATTTTCTATTTTCTATGCCAATTTCCAAATCGACATCACACCACATTTCATTTGAACATTTCTATCATGCAAAACTAACAACTATTCTCCAAACATTCGGAATCAGAGAATAATATTTGATTCTTGATGGTCACTGGAACGGCATTCTCCCGTACAAACCACGTCATATTACAATTTTGTCCACGCAAACTGCCATCCGCCGGATAAACGCGTTGATTTACACAGTTTGTCCGGCTGAAAGGCTTCTCGCCGGACAAAACTTCAAGGTAAGATATGAATTAAGGGACAGTTTTACAGCTGGTTTCCCAAGGAGAGATAGTCCTTGAGCGAATCGACATATTCATTGAACGCCTCGCGGCCAGCGTCGGTCGCGCGGCAGGTGGTGCAAGGTTTCTTGCCTTTGAAGCCTTTCTCTACCGTGATGTAGCCGGCCTCGCTGAGTTTGTCTATCTGCACGCTGAGGTTGCCGGCCGTGGCGCCCGTCTGTTTTCTGATATAGACGAAGTCCGCCTCCTCGACCCCGATGAGGATCGACATCACGGCGAGGCGGAGCTCCGAATGCAGCAGAGGATTCAGTTTTCTGAACATATCCTACCTCTTTATTATTCTGGCGATGACGCCGCCGGCGGTCATAATGATGCCGCTGAAAAGCCATATCAGGCAGATCTGCGCGCCGGCATAGTCAGTGTAAAGTGCGCCGAGCAGAACCACAAGCGCTCCAGAAGCGATGATCGGCCAGCTCTTGATGACTATGCCAGTGGACAGGATGGTGAAACCGAACAAAGACGTGATGAGGTAGGTGTCAAGCACGAACGGGTTGACCGTGCAAGTGAGGATTGTCAGGCAAACGGCCGTGATTCCGAAAGCGCACCAAATCCAGCCTACAGTCCTGTGGAGATAGGTTTTCGGAGCGTCACTCCCCTTCTTTGAAATGAATATGGCCGCCGGAACTCCGATCACCGGAATGAGAAACCAGAGGTAATTCCAGACCGGATTCCCCGTGCCGTTCCATAAAAGATAGATGAGGGCGGAGACCACCGCCAGTATCACACCCCAAAGGATGTAGTAAGTTCCTTGATTCTTCTCGATCGCACGGCAATTCCTTGCCATCGTCTCGCTGATGATTTTCAGACTTTGCTCAGCCGAAAGATTGTTGTTTGTTTCCATAACATTTTGATTTACATCGTTTCCGTCATTAGCGGTCATGCACATTAGCCCTAACGGCATCACAAATATAAATAAGTTTACAATATAAACCAAATAAAATCGTCAAGCTATCACGAAAATCATATCATCAGCATTATCCGCCCCTCCGCCTTGACGAAAGTGTCCGGATAACGCATCACCACGGCATACACCTGCGCCGAGGTCACCGGCTTTCCGTCCTTACGAATATGCAATCTGCGGCTGTTGATGATCTCCGCGATTTGCTCCGTCCGCAGCCCGCCACCCCTCTCGGCAAGCACATAGAGTATAGCTTCTTCGATTTTCATTTCAATAAATCATATTCACCAGAGTTCTTCCGCCCCTCCGTAATAGTCATAGACATCTTGATAGTCAAGGTCAAGCTGCTCCAGAATCTCTTCTGAGGAAAGGCCGGTGACGATCTTCTTCCCGTCCGAGTTCAGCACCACACCATTCCCTCGCCTGTCATCCTCAATCAACGACCTTCCCCTCAGCCCGACCGGATGGTTCAGCACCGTGTCCACCGGCCGGATGGCATATTCATAGTAACGGACCGGCCTATTCTTCATCGCCTCCACCTCCCTCAGGCGCCTATTCTCTCCAATCATCGCCACCACCGCCAAGGCCACCGGCAGAAGCAGCAGCGCCGCCACCACCAGCTTCTCTTTCAATGAATATGTCTCCCCAGGGTCGTTGAACATATTCTATTTCTCTAATCATTATCTTTTACCGAGCCATTTCTCACCTTATCTAAAATAGCAAGAGAAGGTGATTGTTTCCATCTGAGAGATTTATATCCCTTTAACTTCACCGTAGTATCAGCTCCGTCCTTATATGCGTCATAAAGATCATCAACAGATATTTCAAATGATAGTCTGGGTTATTATCGAGACCTTCACCCACAATATAATCACCATTCAATTTCAGTTTATACCTACGTTTTTGTTGTCTGGTCTGAACATAGGTAATTCCTGCCAAGCATTTAACAAACTCATTTTTGGTCAGCATAATATACTTATTTTAAGACTACTAACAATTACTTATTCCGCCCCGGAGCCGCCGTCCAGATGTCGTACATCCGGTCTTTGAGGGACTGGGGAGCGAGGATCTCGACGGAGGAGCTTCGGGAGAGGAGGGCCACCACAAAATCGTTGGTGATTTTCAGACGGAGTGTCACTTCCACATATTCTTTTATGCCGCTGAGCTTGTTCACTATCGCACTTAATCGCCTGATCTGATTCAACATATTCGGAAGAGTTTCTGCAAATATAGCGAACCAAGGCGACAAGATCTGTCGTTCCTGAAAGAAATGTAAGGATATTACAAAGCCTCCATCCATTCCTCCGCCTCTATGGTCTGGAGGCAAAGGAGAGCACCATCTCGTAAAGCGCTGATTATAAAGCGGTGCAGCACCACCTTCTTATTTTCAATCAATTGTAAAACGCTGGCCTCTTATTTTGACCGCCAGCATTTTGCAACACACACTAAATAAGGTATTTATGTGTCAGCCAAACATTTGAAAGGGGGTGACTAAGATTTCGGTCACCCCCTACAATTGTTCTCGGACACAATATCCAAGAAAACCATTACTCTCCTTCAGGCTCCATTGTGAATATAGCCCTGATTCTGGCCATGTCGAACTTCTCGGAGCGATCGTAGCAATAGACACCGTTCTGCTCCTGCTCGACATCGGTCAGCTGGGTATAGCAGAAACCGCAGATGCTCTTGGACATGGAGACGACAGCCTTGACCTGAGCCTCCAGCCTCTTGTAGAAGTCCTCCATCGAGACAACGCTCTTGCCGTAGCCCCAAGACTGGGTCGTTGAGTTAACGGTCGTGGCATCCTGCCCCTTGACCCATTTGATGCCGCCGAACTCATCAAGGATGTACGGAATCGAGCCGTCATATTCATAGAAAGTGTAAGGCTCGCCACCGTAACGGGCAGGGTCGTTGAAACCGATGTTGTTGATCCGGCCCTTGTAGGTCTGAACAGGTCTGGTGAACAGTTTGCCGTCATTCCAGATTATCTCTTTCAGCTTCTCAGGATCCTGCTCATAGTGATGCTCAGTCCAGATGTCTGTCTTGACCTGGATGCCGCCGCTGCAAATGTTGATCGGACGGGTAGGATCCAACTGCTTTGTCAAGGCATAGATGTCCTCGCTGAAACGCGGGTACTGGACATTGTCTGGCCAGAACTCCTCATTCATCGGAGTCCAAGTGATTATGGAAGGATAGTTTCTGTCACGCACGACACATTCGGCCCACTCACTCAAGAAGTTACGGGCGGGCTCAACGCCATTGAGCTCGATGCCCCAGCTCGGGAACTCGGCCCATGTCAGATAGCCAAGCTTGTCGGCCCAATAGTGGAAACGCTCCTCGAACACCTTCTGGTGCAGTCTCGCACCGTTGAATCCGGCGCTCTTGGAAAGTTCGATGTCATGCCTCAGCGCCTCGTCCGACGGGGCTGTCCACTGGCTCTGAGGGTAATAGCCCTGATCAAGCACAAGTCTCTGATAGTAAGGAACATTATTCAGGAATATCTTGTTGCCCTCAATGTGAACCTTCCTCATCCCGACATAGGACTTCACCTCATCAATGACCTTCCCATTCTTATCAAGCACCTGATAGTCAACATCATAAAGGAACGGATCCTCAGGACTCCAGGTTTTGAGTGTCTTGAACGAAATCACGGCCACACTGCTGTTGGTGGCGGAAACCTCCTTCTGAGCCACCGGTTTCTTTGGCGAATCCGGATCAGTTACCGTGATCTTCAGGCTCGCCGCACCTTCTTTGTAGAACGCCGGACGAACAACGAGCTGCTTCTGGTCGATGTCAGTGTTGACCTGCACGTTCTTCAGACCGTTCTCCGCGATGGATTCCATCCACACGGTCTGCCAGATTCCGGTTGTACGGATATATTCACAATCGTGGGAGCCCAACATCAGGGATTGTTTTCCGGCAGGCTGGTTCATGCTCCTAAGGTCGCTCTGGGCGTACACTACAAGGTCATGCGAAGTGCCAGGGGCAGCGAAATCAGTGATGTCAAACGAGAATGATGACGAGCCTCCGAAATGGCGGCCGACAAATTTACCGTCAATGAAAACCTCTGACTGATAATAGACCGCGCCGAAGTTCAGGAATATTCTCTGTCCTTCCCAGGCGGCAGGGACATCCAATGTCCTGTGATACCATATTCCCGTAATGAAATCTGTGTAGCCGACTCCCGAAAGTTCGCTTTCCGGAGAGAATGGCACGAGAATAGTCCCGTCGAAACCTTTGCTTTCCGAATATCCCTTCTCAAGCCCGACGTGATTCAAATCGAACCTGTAGGTCCATTCACCGTTCAGGTTGACCCAGTTCTGTCTCTCAAACTGCGGTCTCGGATATTCCGGTCTCGGAATATTCTCTCCCGCCGCAAGGTTGACGGCCGCTCCGAAAACAAGCAGGGCGGCAATGATGTTTTTTTTCATTGTTTCTTTCATTAATATAAATTAAACACTTTCCTACTATATAATATTTATCGTAATATTTTCAAAATCCACGGCAATATATTTTCGCTTATTTTTGCCACCTATAAACTGACTGGCGTGCGCCCGGCCGAAAGCAACAATTTTCTTGCCTTACTGACATCGAATGGCACCTGCTTCAGCGTAAAATCTGGAGTGTTGTATGAATACGGAAGCTCAAGATAGTATGTTCGCGGATTTCTCTGTGGAAGAAGGAAAGCTTTATCGAACAGTTTCGTTTCAGGATTGAAGTGAGAGATGTACAGCCTGGTGTACAGACCGTCGTCCCTGCGGCTGCTTACCACCGCCCAACGCGAATTTGCGCTCCAATTATGGAAACTTTCAGTGTTTCCGCTGTTTATCCCACCGGCGGGATAATATTCACCGGTCTTCAGGTCATAAATCCAAAGATCCGCCTCCGGATGATCTATCAGAAAAGTTCCATAGTCCGCCACCGTGACAAGCAGGTAATTTCCGTCATAGGATGGTTTTACCGACACATGTGAGCGGTGTGCGGGAAGCGGAGACCAATGTGTCAACATGGTCTCCGAACAGCCCTGTCTCTGGATCAAAAGCCAGAGAGCATAGACTGTATTTCATTCTCATGGCGTCTCTCGGCAATTCTCCGGCATCAGCCACACTGAAAAACAACGTCTTGCCGTCAGCCGAAAAAGCCGGCATCGTCTCAAATTTGTCCTTGATGTTGGTTAGCGCCGGTCTAAGGATCTTATGGGTCTCTGGACAATAGACGATCACATCTGAATTCTCGTCATAGACCTCAAGTGTCCTGTCCGCCGACGAGTAGAATGACTGTCTTGTCTTGTTGACAGAATAGGCTATGTACCTGCCGGAAGGATGCCAATACGGGTAAACGAAAAAGCCTCCGGTGCTGTCGGTTGCGGTGTTGAGGCATTCATCCTGATTCTTTATGTGCATCAAGGTGGCTGAATGCTTGCCTCTGACATGAATGCTGAACCAATCCGGATCCGCCCGGTTGGCCGTGTGGCAGTTCACGCATCCGGATTCGATCATCCTTGAGTCAATCAATGTCCGCTGACGGAAATCCGAAAGTCTTCTCTCGTACAGTCCCATATGGCCAAAGGATTGGTAGCCAGGAGGAATCATTCTGTAGGTAAGGCCATAGTCAATCGAATCACGGCTTACATTGATGTCAAATGGGGCATATCTGATCCATTTACCATCCACCTTGGCTGAAACTTCATAATGAAGGCTTTCGCCAGCGGAGGCGGCCAGAACCTTGCGCCACTTCCTTATCGGGAAACGGGCTGTCTTCCCTGCCGAAGACAAGACCGTTCTTCCATTCCGGTCGAACACGGAAACCTTCATCCCTGTGAATTCCACTCCATCAGCCATTCCAAAATCCAAAGGTGCGATGTTGATCGGAATCGTGACAGAAGTGTAGTCCGGCCAAATCGGAGGCAACTCGTCCGAGACATAGATGTTCGCGCTGCCACGGCACGACACAATGGCCAACATAGAGACCAATGCCAACAATACATTTCTCATACTTTACTTCCTGCTTGAAAAATAGTACCAATAAGTCTTGCCGAAATTGTCTTTCAGCCACTTCGGCGATCGACTGTCAATCAGTGCCCGTTGATAACTGTCAAAAGCCTCCTTGGTTTCCTGGCCAGCCAACTTCAAGACCGCCGGATCACAGTCCGACTCAAATTTGGACAAAAGGCAAACCGCCTCCTGGACATGAGCCGGAATCCCGTTCTTAAAACGAACACGGCCAAGATCCTCTGCAAGAGAGCGAAGGTCTTTGGCGAGCAGATCGTACGCGATCAAGTACTCGGAAGGGACATCGTAACTTCCTCTGTTCTTCTCAACCAACCGGCGGAGCATCAATCGTTTGTCATCGTCAGAGGAATCGTTGTAGAGGTACCGGGACGTGTCACGGCACTGCATGAGCGCGGAATATTCAACGTCAGAAGCGACAGCCTCCGGATCCTTCAAGAAAGTCTTTGCCCAGTGATGATAGAACAGAGTCTTGTCCAGATTTTTAAGATAGCGCCTGGCCACTTCATGATTGCCATTGATAAGATCGATCTCGGCAAGACGTTTCATGTGACGGGCACTCTGATTGTAATTTGGATACGACTCATATTCCTCAAACGCATAGTGCCTTGCGGTGTTGAGCAAGCCGGAATGGTAAACAGACTCTCCAGCCGTCAAGGCTACGACATAGCCGAGGGCATAGTCTGGGAAAAGAGCCTCGGGGCCTGGCTGAAGAAAACGAAACATCTCCGAAAGAAGCACACCCTTTTCGCCATGGCAAGATTAACGGCCGAAATCTCAGCCAACGAGACAGGCGGCCGTGATTCGGCCTTATCAAGGATTCCGCACCAGTCTCGGGAGCAACACAACCTGTCATATTCATAGATTCTTTCAAGGTTCGGGTTGCAGTTCCGCACCACGAAGGTCCACCCGCCAGCAAAAACCAGAACCGAAAGGCATCCGAAAATCACCGAGGCCACGATATTTCCATGTATGCGGGGAAGCATCGACAGAAATGCGATGACCGCAGTCGAAGCCATTAAGACATAAAAAGTCAATGAATATTCTTCCGGAGTGCTCAGATAATCGATCCCCATGTAGAGTTCCTTTGGTGTGTATTGGACAAACATTGACCAGACCGCGGGAAGCGTTGCCCAAAGCAAGCCTCCGGCAAACGCCATAACCGCCAAATGCAAATCTTTGCCGGCCAGTGCCTTGAAAAGCATGAGCAAAGGAAACAGTAAAGAAACCGGGCCAGCCGTAATACAACAAGGCGACCATCGGCAAAATCAACCACTGTCTTCTTTTGACATGATTTGTGTAAACCAAGTAAGTTCCCAGAGTCACAATCAATGCTATGACGCACGTGAACATACTTCCAAGCTCACACATGAAAGCCCATGCTCCAAAAGCGACCACAAAGCTCAATGGGAACAGCGCGTCGTTCTTCCCATTAATGGACACCATAACTTTCCACATCAGAACCTGAAGCAGGCAGAAGGCCAGGCTGACGAGCAAAGCCGCACAGAGCCGGAGATGGAAGAATTGCACGAAGAATTCGGAGACATATTCAGAAATACCGCCAGGATAGCAGAGCGCCGCCGCAAGGTGCGAGCCCTGTGTACGGAAAGAACTGTGTCGTTTCCAAAAACCACAAAGTTCCGAAAGCCAAGACACCCCAGAACCAAAAGGACACTGCGAAAAAAAGAGCTGTAAGAATATATTTCCCTTTACCTGTCAGCATACTCATCATTTATTTTTCAACGCCATCATTGCGCCTCGCCGAAAAACGGTACAGACAATGATGGTGATAGACCTGACCCGGGCGAAGATACGGATCCGGGAATGACGCTTTGTTCGGAGCGTCCGGATAATTCTGCGTCTCGAATGTGAGTGAGCCGTATCTCACCAATGGCCCGCCATATTTACCAATCTCGTTTCCCGAGAAATACTGGCCGCTATAGACTTGAAGACCAGGTTGGTCAGAAAAGACTTCCAGGAATATTCCGCTTTCCGTATCATAAGCGGTAGCGACAGACCTCATTCCAATGCCATTGATGCAATAATTATGATCAAAGCCATAGTTCCCGCGACGGATCTGCTCATCTCCACTCGTGATAGCATCCCTGACAGGATGAGGCCTACGATAGTCGAATGCTGTACCATCAACCGGAATAGGAGTCTCTATGACATCCAGGCCATCTGTTCCAATAAAGGAATCGCCATTGACGCTTATTACATATTCCTCGCAAGTACCGTTGCCCTCCCCTGAAAGATTGAAGTACGGATGATTGGAGATGTTCACTGGACGAGTCGCATCCGTGGTGGCGGAATAGCTGATGTCCCAACCCTCATCAGAGGTCAAAGTGTAGGTCATCGTTATGTCAAGATTCCCAGGAAAGCCCTCCTGACCATCCGCATGGAGATAATGAAGTGTGGCAGAGCTGTCTGTGACCGACATCACATCCCAGACGACAGAATCAAGCCCTTTGAATCCCCCATGCAGAGTCCCGATGCCCCCATGGTTGGCCGACAGATGGTAGGTCTGCCCGTCAACCGTGAACGCGGCGTTACAGATTCTGTTGGCGACAGCCGACCACAGCTCCCAGAAAGCGATCACCGGTGTAGTGCACATATTCATCCAGTGTCTTGTGTCCTAGCACGACATCCCTGTACTTTCCGTTTCTGTCCGGAACAAACAATGACACTACCCTGCCTCCGTAGTTAGTAAACTGCATCGCGAGCCTGCCATTGGCGATTGTGTACAAGCCGACTTCACGGCCATCCACCTCCCCGTCAAACCCGGCAGGATCGACAAGGGATGGCCTTTCGGCACAAGAGGCCAAAACCAGGGCCGCCGAAAGCAGCCCTGTCAAGGTTTTTCTCATCATCTTGATTTTCTTAATGATTACTTCATTTTGATCTCTTTGACCAGTTTCTCAAGCTCGTCCAGGCTCTTTGCCTTCGATGCCGAGTCTTCGTCTCCGAATTTAGCATAGTTGTCATTGAGTTCCTGTCTCATCTCCGAGATGACATCCTCGATCGTCACTGACTTGGCTGGAGCCGGAACCTCAAGGTTTTCAGGATAGAGTGTCGCCAACCTGAACTCTTCCATGGCTCTCTTGTAAGCTTTCTTGTCAAGAAGTGATTTGCCTTTCAAGATATGAGACATCACGTAAATGTCGTGAATCTCTCCACCGCCTTCCCACAAATGGAAATGTCTGGAATCCATGATTTTGATTGCCTTGTTCCAGTTTCCAGTCTCATTATAGACCTTAAGAAGACGAATCACCGCGTCATCGTATTTCATGACAGTCTTCAGACCCGCCTCAAGACGTTTCTGACGCTGGATGGCCGGGACTCCGGCTTTCTCGCAGATCTTGTCTGATTCCGCGAACAGCAAAGGATCGCCAGGATTGTTTTTGATAGCCTTGTCATAGTATTCCAAAGCCTTCGAGTAGTCACCCTTCTGGCCCTCCCCAAAACCTACATTCCTGCAGGCAAGCGCTGACGAAGGATCCAGATCGGCGGCCTTGCGCCACTGTTCGAGGCCATGATCTTTCTGGCCGATATAGTAGAGAAGATTACCATACAAGTAGCGGATGACCGCATTCTCCGGGCAGATCTCGGCAAGACGGCCGAACATCCCGACCTCTTCAATCCTGAGAGGATGATTCCCGACAGAAGACAGACCCGAAGCAATGCCAATCTCTGACTTGGCGGCATCTTCGTCCTTAAGCAGATAAGCACGGTAGAGACGCACAAGCTGACTGTCTGAAAATGGATTTCCAATCTTAACAGCCTCATCAATGACAGCCAGGGCATCCTCGTCAGCTCCGACCGCCATATAGTTGCAGACAACCTCCAGAAGTTCCTGTATCGCGATCATGCCTTCGCTTCTTCGCGGTCTTGTCGAGGCAAGGAAAGACATGGATCCCTTGTCCAGCATACTCTTCTCGAACTCGCTCCAATAGTCAAGAGGATCAATTGACTTTATCTCATTGAAAACCTTTTGCGCATCATCTTTCCTGCCTAGTTTTCTAAGAATATACATCTTCACGGTCAAAGCCTGCAAGTCATGCGCCCCTGTAAGCAATGACTCGTCAACCAGATGAAGGGCTTCGGAATATTTTGCCTCGCGCGCGGCGGCCACCGACAGTTGGTAATATGCCGGATGCTTGAACGCCGGAGTGTAAGTGGCGGCCCAAAGATTCTCTTCCGCCTCTGCCTTACGGCCAGTCATCGCATAGACATAGCCCAGATAATAGTCCGCCTCTGTGTTGAAGGCTCGTGTGTAGTCATGCTCCAACCTGGATTTGGCTCTTAGCAAATGCTCCTCGGCTTTACTCCATTCGGCCTGCCTGATGTAATGCTTGCCAACCTCAATGTTAACTCTGGCGTCATCGGGATCCCGCTTGAGAGCCTCATTGTAGAAATCCATGTAATCAAGTCTGGCGTTGTTGAACTGATCCACACGCAAGCCGGCAAGGTAAAGTTCCTCGACCGTCTTGTACTCGGAAACAGGTTTTGTACCGTCAATCACTTTCGGCAGTTCTTCGCCAGACTTTCCAAGTCCTTTGTCCGCATAGTTTACCGGACGGTAATCTACCATAAGGTTGCCCTCCGCATCAGTGAGAGCGGTGTACAGATCTTCCCTTTTCACATCAGAAGGAACAATGACGGTCTCAAGAAAGTACTTGTCGGGATTGATGTCGATTCTCTTGTCCAACAAGATCTTGTCTCCGGCGGCGAGTATGACCCTCGCGTTCCTCATCTCAATGGAGGCATTATAGCCCAGAAGCCATTTGCCATCCTCAAGGTTCTTCAAGTTGACTGCCGCAAACTCCGTGGCATTCTTTATTCCCTGAATTCCTTTAACAGGGAACCATGTCTGTTTGAACTCACGTATCTCACCTGGAGCAAGCCAGCTATAGTCAGGCTGATTGTCCGAATAGCCCCCCACCATAAGCTCAAGATAGTGACCGTCCTTGTCAGACAGGATCTTGTTCCACAGCATTCCTGCCGGGTTGTTCCCCCAGAGGAAGAATTTCTTGCCGGGGACCTGGAAACGGTTGGCGACATGGACTGTTCCGGCATCCTTACCATAGTCGTAGCCCCCGACAAAACCCATTCGGCTGCCCCAGGCAAAGATTGACCTTGAGTTCTGATCAAAGTTCTTCCACCAGGAGAGATCCACGGTCTTGTCATTGTTCCTGACAACAGGACCGTTCGGCCAGTCAGTGAAATAAACCTTGCTGTGGTCTGTACCGAATTTCACATCCGGAGGGAAAACGACCTGATACTGTTCGTCACAATGTACCGACACATTAGCCCAGTAAAGCATAGACTGCACCATTGGTGTAGGATTGATGACTTTAACCGAAGCCTCCACCCTTGAGCTGTTCGGGTAAACAGTTATCCCGACAGACCATTTCAGTCTGTGGCGAAGTTCACTTTCTCCGACCCAGACAGTCCGGCTGCCGTCAGGATGCTCTTCAGTCGTCCAGTCCACGAGCATATAGCTACTGGCCCTGTGATGGTCCGGGATGTCCCACTCGACCCCTCCGGACAGCCATGCTCCCAGCATACCGATCAGAGCCGGCTTTATGCCTGTCTGCGTATAGAAGAAATGATAATTGTTGGTCAGATCCTCGGCCTGGAAAATTCTGCCACCAATCTGAGGCAATATTCCTATCTCAATGTACTTGTTGCCCAGTTTGACGATCTGATAGTCCTTGTCCTCAACGACATCCGTCATCACATCGTAAAGAGAGTACGGGTAGATGTAGCCTTCCGCTCCCTGATAAACCCTACCGGTGAAGAAGATAGGGTCAATCTCAGGAGCTCCGACCTGATAGGTCGGAATAGTCTCATTGACAACTTTCATGTCCACGTTCTGCGCCTGCACGGACAAGGCGAGAAACAACGAGGATGCGACAGCTGTTGCTTTTCTCATTTTATCCTGCTATTTGATATAAAAAGCGGAAGCATCATCTGCGGCATATTTGTTTTCCGGCAGAATGAAATTCGTGATTTGGCCTTTGCCTCCCTTTTCCGCTTTAAGGAGTGTCAGTACCTGACAGTCTTTGTGGAAGCCAACCTGCAGGCCAGTGATCATGGACTCCAGCGTACCTTCACACTCAATGGCGGTCTGAAAAGGAACTTTACCGCTGTACCACCAGCAGAAACAGTCTGTAAGATTCACGTGAAGCCCCTTGCCAATCTTGAACCCGGTGGCAAACTGGTCACTGTAACAATAATTCAGGAAATTGTTCTCCCATGCGATCACAAAACCACAGCTGCTGTCATAAACCTGATCCTTTCCGAATATGTAAAGAGGATGGATGTTACGAAGACTGTTGCCTCCTGTTTTCAAGTGAACGCCGATGTGGACATCAGCAATACGCATGTTCGTGAATGTGTTGTCATGACCTTCGACAAGCAATCCTATAGAATTGACCTTTCCATTGCCGGTGATGTTCACATCGCTGACATCAGCATCGGACGAACCACTGTTAGCTCCGTATTTGATGTGGACTCCCACTCTCACGTGTTTGATGGACACGTTCTCAATCTTCGTTTCCCTTCCTCCATCGATTGATATGCCGTCAGCGACACCGGAGCCATCAATTATGCCACCATATATGCCATAATTACTGCCATTGACGTTGATGTTGTTCGCTTTCTCAATAGCCCCCAGACGCACAATTGCCTCACCCTCGACCCAAGACTCTGTCGCCTTGAGCACAGCATAATTGCCCAAAACCAAAGAAACACTCTTTGTCGGCTCGGCAGGTGTGTCTATAGGACGGGAGACCATGTACACTCCGTCAGGGAAAAATATAGTCTTGTTCGGATTGTCAACAATAAGCCTCTGAATGGCTTCCGCAGCATCAGTCCTGCCATCGCAAGGAACTCCGTGCTCTGTGGCCACAACAAACTGACCTGAAACATACGAATCAGTCTCCGCGCTTCCTTTGCACGCCTGAACCGTACCACTTGTGAATATAGACAAAGCCGCGATGGCGGTGGTCAAAACAGATTTTTTCATAATGATATTCGTTAATTTTATATACCTCATTCAGTCTCATGAACAAAAAAACAGGATGAGCGAGAATGGTGTCTCCATCCCCGCTCTTCCATCATAAACCTGTCATTAGTCAGAATATCCTGGATTCTGTTTGATTATGTCATGCGATTCATTTATCACCCGCGCCGGGATCGGCATAAGTTTATTCATGTCGCTCGCGCTGGCGTTCCTCTTACGGGCTGTCTCTACAAAATCCCCAACGAAGAAGGTCATCACGACGCCATCCCTCAAGATAGAATTCACGGAAACGCTCCTGCTTGAAATACTTCATGAACGCGTCCACACTCTTGGTGGCCTCATCAGGGACCTCGGTTCCGGCACGCCCTGCGACCTGTTTTACAAGATCGAGGGCTTTCTTGGTCACAGCGTTGTTGATCTTGACATCGCACTCTGCCAACATCATCAGCACATCAGCATAACGGAACACAACAGAATGGATGTTCCCGGAATAAGCCCTATCCTGTGAGTAGAAATACTTGCATGACAGACATCCGAACTGAAGGACGGATGAGCCAGGATTCTCTCTTGTGTAGGTGATGTAGTTACCGTCTTTGTCCTTGTCAAGAGACAGGAATCTGTCAGAGAGACCGCCACGGCGGATGTCATTCTCCTTAAACGCATCGTACAGATCCCATGTCGGACGGGTGCCTCCCCAATAATGAGTGGTCACAAATTCACCGGTGCCGCCGGTATGCGTCTTGTTCACATTCAGCATAGCCTGACAGTTACCAGGTGTTGTGTAGAAATAGAACTCATTGTCAGCCTTGGTCCCGGAAGGTATACAATAGATGTTCTCGGCATCCTGCTCTCCTTCCTCAGAGAATGGGAGAAAATAATCATCGGCCAGATGATAACATCCCATCTTGACAATCTCTTCAAGATAACCTTTTGCGGCAGAATAATCCCCTTTGCGCATGGCAAGCTTGGCAAGGAACATATAAGCCGTGGCCTTGTTGAGACGTCCCCAGTCCGGGGTATTGTTGGTCATGTCGTAAAGGTAAGGAATAGCCTCCGTGAAATCCTTTACCATCCACCCATAGTACTCTTCCTCAGACGGTCTCTCCTGATAGGTGATGTTGTCAAGTTCCTTAGGGTCAAGTGTCACATGAAATGTTCCGAAAAGATCGTGAAACACGTACATTGTCATGCCACGAAGAGCCTTGGCCTCGGCGACCATCTGGTTCTTCTTTGCCTCGGTGATTCCCGGAGTGTTCTCGATCGCATATATGATCTGAGTCAGACGGGAAGCATTCTTGATTATCTGGAAAGTCTGCATCCAGTCTTCGGAATTAAGTCCCCATTTGAAGTCAGCGATGTCGTCACCCGGGGAAGAATAGCGGCACTCGTCAGTAGTATAGAGATTAAAACCAAGTAACCGATCGTGCCGATTGACCAGTATGGCCATCCCCAACCTGTGTTGGCGGTGGAAGACATATTGACGGATCCCGAGTTTGTCTTGAGATATCCATACATTCCGTCGAGAAGACTCTGTGCGTCAGCCTCCGTCTTAGGATAGTTGACCTCTGTCATCTCGGAATACACCACAGCGTCCAAATCGCAGGATGATAATCCCACGGCCACAGCCGCGGCTGAAAGGAATCCTATGATAATCTTTTTCATTTTCTGGAATATTATTTTGTTTTAAAAAGAAACATTCACACCGAACACTCCGATGATTGGAATAGGAATAGGAGACGAGTTCTGTTCCATCTCAGGATCAAGTCCTTCATAATTTGTGAACAGGACAGAATTCTGCAGATCAAGATAGACCGAGGCCGAATTGATTTTGGCTCCGCTAAGGATCTTCTCCGGGAGATTATAAGTCACCCTGATGTTCTTCAGTCGAAGGAAGTGAGTGTTCTTGAGTGTGTAATCGTTGTCCCCGGAAGTGTTGGCATTCGCGGTGTCGTCAGAAGCCACACCGGTAAGGAATCCGTCAGGATTATAGGTTGACCATCTGTCATAGACGTTGGTTGTGGTGTTAAGACCCTTATCAGTAGGACAGTATGAGTATCCCCAAGAATATTTTCTCTTCTGGAACAGGCGGCCATAGCCATCGATGTCGAGAGTCCAGTTCTTATAACGGAAGCTTGTTCCGATACCGAACACGGCAAAAGGCGCTGAAGTGCCAAGATAAACGATGTCATCGGCATCCATCTTTCCGTCTCCGTTCTGATCAACATACTTAAGGTTTCCCACCATAGCCTTAGGTTGGAGAACCTGCCCGTTTGACGTCCAGTTCTTGATTTCCTCCGGATCCTTGAATATTCCTGCTGTCTTCCAGCCGAAAAGCGCGTTAAGATCATCCGTCTCACTCTGCCAAGGGTACAAGGCGACATCAGGATTTCTCTCCACCCACCTTGACTTGTTATGGCTGATGTTGAAGTAGCCGGACCAGTCAATGTCACGGGTCTCGATCATCTTTCCGCGTATGGCAAGTTCAATACCGGAAGATCTTGTGGCGCCTATGTTCTTTGCCTGCTGGTTCATCACATCATTGATTGGAAGAAGCGAGAAATCAAGCAGATCCTTGGCCTGGCGAATGTACCAGTCAACGCTACCGGAAAGCCGGCCTCCAAGAAGGGTGTAATCCACACCGGCATTGAATGTCAAGTCGGTCTCCCATTTAAGGTCCTTGTTACCCTTTTGAAGTTGGTAGATACCATTGGTAAGTTTGCCGCCGAAATAATAGAAGCCACCACTATTTGCCGAACCATAGGTTGTAAGAGTATAGTAATTGGAAGTGAGGATAGACTCGTTACCTGAGGTACCGACTCCGGCACGAAGTTTAAGGAAGTCCACCCAATTCACATTCTTCAAGAAGTTCTCATTCGAGATGTTCCATGCCGCCGAGATTCCAGGGAAGGTACCCCATTTGTGGTTGGTGGCGAACACGGACGAACCGTCACGACGAAGAGTGAGTCCAAGGACATATTTGTCGTCGAATGAATAGTTCGCGCGGGCGAAGAAGGAAAGTTTCTTGAAACCGAACTTCCTTGATTTGTAAATGACATCGTCAGTGTCAGAAGACAATTGCAAAGCATAGTTTCCCAGTGCGTCCGTAGGGATGTTGAACACAGTGAAGCCGTAACTCGTTCCCTCGACAGTATAGTAGCCTGTACCTGCGACAACATTGAGGGTGTGCTTGCCGAACTTCTTGTCAAATGTCAAATATTCCTCAGAGGAGATATTCTTGTTGTAGCCGTTGGAGAATCCACCATAGTTGTCTTGAATCTGCTGGGCAAGCTTGGCCTCGGTCGGAGCGAACAACTCCCTCCTGTCAGCGGTCTGGTCATATCCGAACTGTGCCGTCAGCTTAAGCCATGAAGTAACCTGAGCCTCAAGTTTCGGAGTAAACATAAGCCTGTTTGTGACAGACCAATCCTTGATAAGAAGATAGGCAAGTGGGTTGTTGGAGTTGCCATAGACAGGAGCGTTAAGTTTGCCGTTCTCATCCTTAAGGCTGAGGTAAGGAGCGAAATAGATCGCCGAGTTGGACAAATTCGCCTCATTGGCATTCTCACGCCAATGTCCACCAGAAGGGTTGTTGGCCTTGTTCTGGGTGTACATAGCGTTCACATTCAATTTCAACCACTTGGTGATATTTGCGTCAAAATTAACACGACCGCTGATTCTGTTCAAATCCGAACCTTTCAGGACAGAGGTGTTGTCGTAGTAGTTGAATGATGAATATACACGGAATTTCTCTGTACCTCCGGAAATTGACACATTGTGGTCGTGAATGATACCAGTCCTGAAGATGTCGTCAAGATGATGATAAGTCTTCGTGTTCTGCGCGATCTCCTCAGGGGTGTAGTTCACCGGCCAACCGGAAGATGGCGCGGCTGTCTCACCGTAAGGGAAATACTTGTTCTGATAAAGCCAGTTCTCCTTAAGTTTAAGGTTCTGCTGTTCCATCATGGCCTGGGAATCAAGAGGTTCGTAGTATTTACCCGACTTCTGCACAGAGACAGAACCTGAATACGTTACCCTTGGCTTTCCCGCCTGACCGTTCTTAGTAGTGATGAGTATGACTCCGTTCGCGGCAGCAGATCCATAAATAGCAGCGGCAGAAGCATCCTTAAGGACATCAATGGAAGCGATATCGTTAGGATTCAGAGTAGCGAGCGGGCTACGGTTGGCGTTGTTTCTTCCGGCATAGTCGGTCAGTCTGGAAGGTCCTCCTTTCTCCGCATTGTTGGAATTTGAGTTGATGACTATTCCGTCAATGACATAAAGAGGAGAGTTGGATCCGTTAGGTGAAAGCTCACCACGAATGTTGGCGGAGACCGCGGAACCTGGCTGAGCCGAGGACATATTCAGTGTAAGACCTGCGACCTTTCCCTGAAGGGACGCGTCGATGCTGACAGCATTAGGGGCTTTGATGTCCTTCTCCTTCACAGAGGAGATCGCACCCGTCACGGACTCTTTGAGCTGGCTACCGTAACCAACCACAACAGCGTCTGCCAGAAGTTCAGAATCCTCCTTCAGCGTCACATTGATCACTGTGTTCGACCCAACAGGCTGCTCAACCTTGACGTAGCCAATTGAAGAATAGACAAGCACAGCTTTTGGCCCTGACACTGTGATGCTGTACTTACCGTCAGCGTCAGTTGAAGCTCCGGTGTTAGTTCCTTGCTCCATGACAAAGGCACCTATTACCGGTCCATTGGCGTCCACGACCTTGCCTGTCACAGTTTTAGACTGTGCGAATGCTGTCGTACTTCCTAAAACCAACAGACCAACAGTCACCATGATCAGTGAGACTGTTCTCAATAGTTTTGATTTTAACATTTTGACATTAATTGTTGTTAAACTATTTGTTTAGTTTAACAACGCCACCAGGCCATCCGCGACACACGGCAATGACGATTATTCCTGAAAAACCACTAAATTTGCCGTGAAAATGAAAATTGGGGATATTCATAAGAAAATGTTTGTGCCGGAGCCACCGGAAGGTTGTGACCTCTCGCAAGAGCACATCCTGCTGCACTGCTGCTGCGCTCCCTGCTCGACCGCCATCATCGAATGGATGGTCGGCGCCGGCTTGCGTCCCGGAATATTCTTCAGCAACTCCAACATCGTCCCTTTCCATGAATATTCCATACGTCGTGACGAATTGTGCCGCTACGCCGCCGCTCATGGTTTGGAGACGATTGATGATGAATATGATCACGCCGCATGGCTGGCCTTTGTCCGTCGGTTGGAGACAATCCCGGTCGCTGAGTCTGTCGAAGCGACCAATTCCGGTGGCGCAGCGTCTCATCGGCAGGCTCAGGGACCGGTCATCCGCATCGCCGATATGCCCGAGCGCGGTCCTCGCTGCCTTGAATGCTTCAAGTTCCGCCTTCTGAGGGCGGCACGCTATGCCGTGGCGAACGGCTACACCCTCCTGACCACAACCCTGGCCTCTTCCCGTTGGAAGGACCTGGAGCAGGTCGATACGGCCGGCCGTTGGGCCTGCGATGTTGTCAACGGTGCTTGTGATAATGAATCCGTTACCGATTTGGATTCTGAGGTAGGTCCGGAGTCCCTTTTGTCCGGACGTAATAAAGTCTTGTGGTGGAATCAGAACTGGCGTCGTGGCGGTCTTCAGGAACGCCGAAACGCTTTGATAAAGGAATGGGACATGTATAACCAGACCTTCTGCGGATGCGAATTCTCTCTTAAACATTAAAACCTTTTTCATTATATTTTAAGAAAAAACTATTGCTCTTCTTCGAAAGATTTATACCTTTACAGCGTTTTTGGAATTTGCCACATGGAGAATTCCTCGTTCACAAGGATTATTTATATGTAGTTTGTGATTGTCACTGTTGACTCTTACACTGCGGGGAAAAATAATTAGCTAGTACTATAATAACTATACTAAACAAATAGTTTAACAACAATATTTCGTACCCTTGCAGGGATAATCACTTTCTAAAGATTTTGCCCGAAGAACTTTCAACGCTGACTTTTGTAAGGTTAAACTGCACATAGTAGGTCATTTTGGCAGAAAATAATATAAATGTCGCGCCAAACTTTAATTTTTTTCTTAACTTTGGCGATACAATCCACAGAACTAGAGGCTTTCCGGCGCGAGTCAAGGACAAGAAAGGCTGTCCATCTTGTGATGATTTCCCCTTACGGTGTACTAAGGAATATGTATTCCGGAGCTGTCACGAATCAAGTGACCTTAGACGCACTTTTTGAGTGAGTAGGAGCAGTTCCACATTTGTGGATTTGTTAGAATTTGATTTTGCAGGGAGAACTTTTAATGCTAACTTTAGCGAGACGAAAACAGAAAGGCTAAGGAGCTATGATCGAAAGGGACGAGAGATTCACTTTGGCGGAGAGATATGTGGAAGAGACGGGGGTCTCCGTGTTCCTGACCGGCAAGGCCGGAACGGGAAAGACAACGTTCCTTAAGGAAATCGTGCGGAAGACATCCAAACGGTTCGCCGTCGTGGCCCCGACCGGAGTGGCGGCCATCAATGCCGGCGGAGTGACCATACATTCGTTCTTCCAGCTGCCGCTTTGTCCGTATCTACCTGACGTAAAAGAGCTTGTTACCGAATATCAGATGCCGGAGCGGATGCGTTCCCTGCGCAAGGAAAGGGTGAAGATCCTGCGGACTCTTGACCTTCTGATCATCGATGAGATCTCGATGGTGAGGGCCGACATTCTGGACGCGATCGATGACATCTTGAAGCGCTATCGGCGCAACGACCGGCCGTTCGGAGGGGTGCAACTGTTGATGATCGGGGATATTCAGCAGCTTCCGCCGGTCGTACGGGAGTCGGAGAGGCCGTTTATGGAGCAGGTATATTCATCGCCTTTCTTCTTCAATTCCAAGGTGTTGCAGCGGCTGCCGTACGTAACGATCCAGCTGGAGAAGGTCCACAGGCAGAGCGACAGGATATTCCTTGACATTTTGAATGAGGTGAGGTCGGGAAGGCCGAGTGAATGGGCTTTGAGCGAGCTGAACAAGAGGTTGGACCCTGGTTTCGTTCCGCCTGAGAATGAGCGATGGATCCGTCTCACGACCCATAACGCGCAGGCGGATTCGGTCAACGAGGCGAAAATGAACGCCTTGAAGACCGACGAGGCGACTTTCGAGGCACAAGTCGAAGGAATATTTCCGGAAAACGCCTATCCTGCTGAGACTCAGCTTCGTCTGAGGGTCGGGGCGCAGGTGATGTTCGTGCGCAACGACACTTCCGGCGAGGCGCGCTACTACAACGGAAAGATCGCGACTGTCGAGAAGGTCAAGCCGCAACTGATCGTAAAGGACGAAAGCGGTGACAGAATCGAAGTCACGACCGAGAAATGGGAGAACATCCGCTATGGACTGAATGAGGAAACCGGTGAGATTGAGGGGATTGTGGACGGCACTTTCGAGCAGGTTCCTCTGCGTCCGGCCTGGGCAGTGACGATCCATAAGAGCCAGGGACTGACGTTCGACCATGTCATCATCGACGCTGGAGCGGCGTTCTCGTTCGGCCAGGTCTATGTGGCCCTTTCCCGCTGTCGCACCCTCGAAGGTATCGTCCTGACCACCCCGATCACCCGGCGCTGCACGTTCACCAGCGAGGAGGTCACGGCGTTCGAAAGCAGCCGCGAGCCGGCGGATGAGGTACGCCTGAAGCTGCCGGCGATGTCCAATGAATATTTCACCTCAACCCTTTGCGATGCCTTTGACCTTCAGCGGCTTCGCTACCTCTACAACAGGGTTAACCGAATATATCAGGTCAACCTGTCGAATCTCTATCCGGATCAGGCGTGCAGGTTCAACACGGTCGGTGCTGGAATATCGGAACCGGTTGGTGAGACAGCACCTCAACAGGACTCCGGCAAAGATAACCAAAAGACTTTCGCCGGAATCCGTTCGCTCAGCGACACGGCCCAGAAGTTCCAGAAGCAGATCCGCTACATCGCCGCTTCCATCCACAGCGGCGCGCCGGACGACTTCCCTCTCCTGCGGGAGCGCGTCACCAAGGCTTGTGAATATTTCCGGAAAGAGTTGAAGCCGTTGGCTTTGTTCGCCTCTCCGCTGACACTCATAGAGATAGACGACAAGGAGATCAAGAAGGCATTCAAGGCAGCGGCCGAGGAGTTCCTAAGCGAGTTACGGTTCAGGTTGACGCTCTACGAGACTATCCTGTCGGAAGGATTCAGCACGAAAGAGTACCATAAACTAAAGGCAGACAATGAGTTGTCGGAAGCCAGATCGCTAAAGGCGTTGGCGAGGTCGTTCTCGGAGGCAGCTGGCGGTTCGCTTCGACAGGCTCAGCGACCGGATGCGGACGGTGAGCCTGTCGAACCGCCCATCGCAAAACAGACCCAAAAACCAGCCGACGGACAGTCGCAGGAAGAATCAGACACCTACACCGGCAGCACCCATCCGGAACTGGTACAGGCACTGATCGACTGGCGGCGTGAGAAGTACCAGAAAGACAACGTCCCCGCCTACATCATCCTCCACCAGAAAACCCTCCTGGCCATAGCCGACCTCGCCCCCACGACCAAAGAGGAACTCCTCACCGTCAAAGGCTTCGGCAAGTCCAAGTGCGACAAGTACGGCGATGAGATCCTGGAAATCATCCGCACGGCCAAGAGTCAAGGCTCTAACGAATAAACATCACCATATTAAAAGATTACTTTACGAACATAGAATTATAACCTAAAGCGTATGACTGCCCCCTATGCTTTCAACTTCGCAAATAAGGCGCGAAATGTAACTTATTGTCTGTGAATATATTCATAATTCCTGCCATTCTCATCGTCCCGGCACAGAATAGCAAATTATTGAGAATCAAGAGATAGCATTTCACGGTTAAGACATGGGGATGTTTATGAATCAGAACTGCTTTAGGTGTTGGGCGTGGAATCTTAGCAGAGGTGTTCCGCAAGTCATTAGGATTTACTAACTTTGTTGACGTGGAGCGGGGAAACCTGTCGAAGCAAGGACATATTATTAACGCAGCATTTGCTATTATTTCGCGTTTACCGAAAGCCCAGGAAACTTTTAGGAAATATAAACGAAGAGATAATATGTGAAGTATTCCGGTGTGGAATGCCTCAAACCCACAATAATGCAATGCTCGCACCCTATACGGGTGTGGGTATCTTATGTGGGTAAAGGTTTCCATCCTGGGCTACCTTGGTAAACGCAATAAGAGGCTCACACCTTTTTGTTGCGTCAAGTGATTGATAGTGATGCTGGAAAACTATCAATCATTATGGCAGGGAACAACAACCTCAACAAGGCCAAGAGCGCCAAGAAAGATGAGTTTTACACTCAGCTTTCCGACATTGAGAACGAGCTTAGGCATTACAAGGAGCACTTCAAAGGCAAGACTGTCCTTTGCAACTGCGACGATCCGAGGGTCAGCAATTTCTTTCATTACTTCTCCTACAACTTTGAGTTTCTTGGACTTAAGAAATTAATCACCACCTGCTATAAGAATCAGGATATGGATCTTTTCAGCCGCAACGACTGCGAGTCCGCCATCTGGCTTGAATATTTTGGCGACCGGGACGGCGACAGGGTGCCGAGTCCAGAAGAGATCGGAATCCACAGACTGAACGGTGACGGAGATTTCCGTAGCGCCGAGTGCGTCGAACTGCTGAAGGAGGCGGATATTGTCGTCACCAATCCCCCCTTCAGCCTCTTCCGCGAATATGTCGCCCAACTCATCGAACACGAGAAGAAGTTCATTATTGTCGGGCATCAGAATGCCTTGAAATATAAAGAGATATTCCCCTTAATCAAGGATAATAAGATCTGGCTTGGCTTCGGTTTCAAGGGAGGAGCAGGACATTTCATATCAAACTACGAGGACGTGGCTTCCGCCGGAAATCATAAGGAGGGGATGATCAGAGTTTCAGGCGTAACGTGGTTCACCAATCTTGACATCAAGAAGCGACACGAAGAACTCATTCTCTATAAGCACTATACTCCGGAGGAATATCCAAAGTACGAGAATTATGACGCTATAAATGTTGACAGAACCGAGGATATTCCTTGTGATTGGGATGGCGCTATGGGCGTGCCTATTACATTTATGGATAAGTATAACCCTGATCAATTTGAGGTTATCGGAATCGGAATAGCGGGACTTGGTCTTGCCGCTGGAGTAAGACCGTACAAACCAGAGCACAAAAAGTATCGTAGAGAAGTTCAGAAATGTGGTGCGGTAGATGGAGATTTGTATATGATGAAAGGCGGAGAAGTGATAGTTCCATATTCACGCATTCTAATCAGACGAAGGAATTAGTCTTATTTTAACATAATTAGTTATGAATATATTACTGAAAGAAATAACAGTCAGGGAGTTGACGGAGGGCTACACGGACAACGAGGAGGGCGGAGTGCGCGGCTATTCGGGGCGGCTTGACATCAGGCCGCCGTACCAGAGGGAGTTCGTCTATGCGGAAAAGCAGAGGAATGCGGTGATCGACACCGTGATGAAAGGCTTCCCTCTCAATGTGATGTATTGGGCGACAAGGGAAGACGGAACCTTTGAGGTCATCGACGGCCAGCAGCGAACAATCTCTCTTTGCCAATATGTAAACGGAGACTTCAGTTTTGATTTCCGGGCATTCCACAATCTTCAGAACGACGAACAGGATCAGATTCTGGACTATAAGCTGATGGTTTACGTCTGCACCGGAACGGACAGCGAGAGACTTCAGTGGTTCAGGACGATAAACATCGCGGGGGAGAAACTGACGGATCAGGAGCTTCGGAACGCGGTCTATTCAGGTTCCTGGCTTTCGGACGCAAAGAGGTACTTCAGCAAGTCCGGCTGCGCGGCCTACGGACTGGCAGGCAGGTACTTGAGCGGCTCGCCGATCCGTCAGGACTATCTTGAGACCGCCATCAGGTGGATATCCCACGGCAACATCGAAGTCTATATGTCCAAGCATCAGCACGATCCGAACGCCAATGAATTGTGGCTATATTTCCAAAGGGTCATCGAATGGGTGAAAGTGACATTCCCAAAGTACCGCAAGGAGATGAAGACTGTCGCCTGGGGTGATCTGTTCAACAAGTACTCGGGAAAGACCTTCGACACGGCTGTCTTGGAGGGCGAAGTGTCCAGATTGATGATGGACAGCGATGTCAAAAAGAAGTCAGGAATATATTCCTATATCTTCGATGGCGACGAGAGGCATCTTGACATCCGCGCCTTTGATGACAACACCAAAAGGGAGGTTTACGAGCGGCAGGGCGGCCATTGCGCCAACCCTGATTGCCCACGGAGGGATGAGGTTCTGGATATCAGCGAGATGGAGGCCGACCACATCACCTTGGAAGGAAGGCGGCAGGACAGTCGCCGAAAACTGCCAGATGCTCTGCCGCGACTGCAACCGCCGGAAAGGAGCTAGATAGGCACTCTGGCTATTATGCGATGTACAAGAGCAGAGCGTAACATAATCAGTTCATTCAATAATTAAAAGAATAATATCTATGAGGAGAATTATTTTAGTCTTGCTGCTTTCATTCGTCGCAATGATAATGAAAGCACAGCAGAATTTACCGGAAGAATTTTTCGGGCTCAAATTCGGTGAAAAGTACACCGTTGAACAGATGAAGGCCGCTGTTGGAGACAAAGGCAGTTATTTTGAAATAGACAACTCCGAGCCATACGACTTTGGAGGGACTCCCTATTATAGGTATGGCTTTGAGGATGTGACATACAAAGGAAGGACGTATCCTCTTATGCTTCTTTTGACGCTAAAGAATGGCAAGTTGGCATTGGTTGACTTCAGCTATCCAAATGACACCGGAAACATCTCCGCTCTTGACTCCACTTATACCGTAATCAAGAATGAATTGTCGGAAGCATACGACATAACTAGTTTCCCCATAGTGGATCATCCGGAGATAGAGAGGCTCATCGCCATAAACAATGGCGTGACCGTGCGCCTTGATAAGTACACTGAAAATGGACATACTAGCGGAATCGAGGTGTCGTATGTTTCACTGACAGCAACAATATCGGATGCCTTTCAGTCATTGCGCCCTATTATTCAAGACTCTTTCTTCGGGATGAAGATGGGATCTCCACAGACCCGACGTACTATAACGGATGCGGTCGGCCATAAAGGAACATACCTCGATGAAGAGTACACCTCCAACGGAAAGATAATCATTTTCAAGAACGTGTCGTTTGCGGGAAGGACGTGGGACTTCGCCAATTTCTATTTAACCGAAAGCGGTCAGTTCTATGAGCTAAGGGTAAACCAAAGCCTCAATGACGGTGTAATCTATGAAGACGAGATAAGAGATGCCCAGAAGACATACGATTATTACAAGGAGAACTGAATGAAAAATATGGAGAGAAGGAGGAGAAAGATTCAGATGATGGAAAGTATATCATATATCTTGGCAGCAACGACATGGGTGTGATTCTTTCTAACGAGAGAAGCCGGTCAAAAGGCGGTGACTATCGCAGATATGTAACTCTGGATTACATCCAGACAGAAATCAACCGCAAACAATCCGCAAAATCGGAAGATGATTTGTAAATGGACACAATGTGTGTATTTTAGCAGTGGCGGCTAACGCATTGGACAACAATAAAATAACGGGTTACCTTTGGTGGGATTCAGCCAAAGGTAACCAGCTATTCCATTTGTTTACAATGCGTTATATTCCACATAAAAAGACACGAGATCCTCGAGATAATCCGCAGGATAGGGACGAGTTTCAGCTTACTTAATGATTCCTTGAGAACAGAACATCCCCGGATAAGGTGTATGACTGTCTCTCGGCTTTCAACTCATTGGAGATATGGCAGACCAAATGTTTCTTAAGCAAGGACTCTAACTTCCGGAATTTTTTGATCGGAATTGACAACAGCGTCAAATCATTGTCCGGAAGCCAGATGTCAAAACGAGTTTCCAGAACCCTCCCATTATCCGGATTGACAACATAGGCGATATAAATTGAACCCGAAGCGTCCCTGTACCTACGAATCTCGTCTTCGGAGAACACCTTCCTTACAATCCTATTAAACACCGCACTGTCAGAGTCGGCGAAATGTCCCATCCCTGTCGCTTCTGAATAATACACAACCGGATCCGACCCTATCTTGTAACGCGGATTATCCCTCATACAATTAGCTTGATTCTCCACACTGATGTCCCTCGTGAAAGAATAATGAGTAATCTTGTATTTTGCGTCCTTATACACAAGCGCATCCTTTCCCGTATAGTAGTCCTGCGCATTCGACACAGAACATAACAATAGGAGCAGAAGCGATAATATTCCGAAGATGCAGGCTCTTCTAATGTGGTTGGTTATCATCCGGCTTCTTTTATGCCATAAAAATAATGAATTTAAGTCTATTTATGCTAACTTGCAAAAATATTCATTAGTGAGGCAAGTTATTTTTTGAAGACTACTTATCACATCGCGCTATGCAGGAGAGACACACAGACAGAGAACGGTATTTCAGGGAGTTGGCGCAGACTTCCAGGGAGTTTTACATTGACTATCTCCGGAAGTTCAAGAACGTCGGAGCCGGAACACGGGTGCTGGAGATCGGCTGCGGCGAGGGCGGGAACCTTTTGCCGTTCGCCGAAGCGGGATGCTGCGTGACGGGCATCGATCTGGCTGCCAACAAGATAGAAAATGCCAAGGAATATTTCGCAAAAAGGAATATGCCGGGCGAGTTCATCAGCGGAAACTTTCTGAATATGCCCGCTCGGGACGACCGTTTCGACATCGTGTTGATCCACGATGTGATAGAGCACATCGAGCCTGAAGACAAACCAGCCTTTTTCTCAGGTCTTAAAAAGTTCCTGAAGCCGGACGGAATCGTGTTCTTCGGATTCCCGGCCTGGCAGATGCCGTTCGGTGGCCATCAACAGATATGTCGGAGCGGTGTCTGCTCCAAAGTTCCGTTCATGCACCTCCTGCCGGCCAGCCTTTACAGAGGCTACCTGAGAATATTCAAGGAAGATCCCGCAAAGATTGAAGAGCTGCTGAGCATCAAGCGCTCGAAGATGACTCCGGAGAAGTTCGAGCGCCTTTGCAGAGAAACCGGTTTCCAGATCATGGAGCGGAAACTCTGGCTGATCAGCCCGCACTATAAGGCCAAGTTCAATCTCCGACCGACCCGTCTGCGCCTCGGTCTCGACCGCATCCCGTTCCTCCGCAACTTCCTCTCCACCTCCTGTTTCTACATCGTCTCGGCAAGGTGATGCGTTGAAATCAGTCTATGTCCTTGACGACATATTCAGTGGAGCCAAGACCCATTTCCTCAGCACGGTACACGATGCGGATGCCGTGACGCTGGCTGATCCTGTCGAGGAGGGCCTGTGTGTCGTTGTCCTTGTCTTTCGGAAGGTTGAACACCTGATCGAGGCAGAACTTGTCAAGGGCGACCGGATCGAGGGAAGCTGCCATTCCGATGTCCTTTATTGTCGGCTTGTGAGGATCACCGTCGCAGTCACAGTCAATTGAGAGATTATTAAGGACATTGATGTACACAATTCCTTTCTTGGCGGCGAAATAATCATTGACGGCCTGGGCGGCGGCGGCCATCGACTCGATGAACGGAGTGTTGCCCTCCGGGCTTTCGTCCCACTTCTCAGGAAGGTTCTGCCACAGAAGCTGATAGTCCTCAGCCTTGCCAGCCGTGTGGATGTACGCCTTGCCGTTTCGGGAAGCCACACCGATGGAAGCGTTCTTCAAGGCTCCACCGAATCCACCCATCGCGTGTCCTTTGAAGTGCGACAAGTCGATCATAAAATCGTAATTGGCGATGTGAGAGCCGACTATGTCGTACTTGATCCATTTGTCATATTCATTATTGTGCTAAAAAGTTTATCTCAGTCTTGGGCTTGCAAATCCAAACCACAAGATAAACATTTTCTATTAATTGGCGTGTGTTTTGTTATAAATCTGGCGCTAAAACGTTATATTTAAGCGTTTGTGAATTTCCTTCAAAAAACTATTGCTTTATAGAAAAACATACCTATCTTTGCAGCGTATTAATAAACTAATACACAAAATAGGTGAGAAATATCCGGTCACAGAGCTTGTCGAAGTGACGGAAGACCAGTAAAGAAGACAAGACGATCTTCAAGAAGTATATGAAAAAGAAACAACAGCCCATAGGGCAAAAAAGATAACAACCAAATGCTGATTGAACTAAAAGATGTCAACAAGACCTATCAAGGCGCGCAGCCTCTGCACGTGCTCAAGGGCATTGACCTGACCATAGAGAAGGGCGAGTTCGTCTCGATTATGGGAGCGTCGGGATCAGGCAAATCCACGCTTCTGAATATTCTTGGAATATTGGACAACTACGATTCTGGTGAATATCGCATAAATGGCAACCTGATCTGGAATCTCTCCGAAACAAAAGCCGCCGAGTACAGGAACAAGATGATCGGATTCATATTCCAGTCCTACAATCTGATAGGGTTCAAGACGGCGGCGGAGAACGTTGAGCTGCCGCTCTTCTATCAAGGTGTCGGACGGCAGAAGCGTCACAGAATGGCTATGGAATTCCTTGATCGGCTTGGACTTAAGGAATGGGCGGATCACTATCCGAACGAGATGTCCGGTGGACAGAAGCAGAGGGTGGCGATCGCCCGCGCGCTGATCACAAAGCCGGAGATCATCCTTGCCGACGAACCCACAGGAGCCTTGGACTCAAAGACTTCCGTGGAGATTATGAACCTTCTGCGGGAATTGAACGAGAAGGAGAATATGACCATCATCGTGGTGACCCACGAGAGCGGGGTGGCCAACTTCAGCAACCGCATCATCCACATCAAGGACGGTGTCATCGGCAAGATCGAGCAGAACATTCGTCACGACGCCTCTCCGTTCGGCGAGGGCACAATAATGAAGTAAGCGATGAAAGATCTGTTTGAAGAAATCTGGAGCAACATACGGAGGAACAAGCTCCGCACCGCCCTCACAGGCTTCGCCGTGGCCTGGGGAATATTCATGCTCATCTTCCTGCTTGGCGCCGGCAACGGCCTGATCCACGCGCTGGAGAGCAACAACAATGACTACATGACCAACACGATGAACGTCTGGGGCGGCCGGACTTCCAAGCCATACAACGGAATGCAGGAGGGCAGAAGAATCGAACTGAACGACAAGGACATAGACATCACCCTCGGCCCGGACTTCGCGGATAATGTGGAAAAGGCCGGCACAATACTCACCCAAGCGAGCCTCACCACAAGCTACGGAAAGGAATATATCGTCAAGCAGGTCAGCGGAGTAAGCCCTGAATATTCAGAAATGAACAAGCTCAGCCTCCTCTACGGCAGGTTCATCAACGAGATAGACATCAAGGAGAGGAGAAGGGTCATAGTGATGGACAGCAACGACGCGAGGGAGCTTTTGGGCGTGACCGGAGAGAAAGAGGAAGGGCTGACGGCTCTTCAAAAAAAGGCAGCCGCGGCTGAGGCCCTGATCGGGAAATATGTCAAGGTCAACTCCTCTATGTTTCAGGTCATCGGCATCCTGAGGCCGAGTGAAAACGGCTGGTCAAACCTCTACACGCCGATCAGCACCATCCGGACAATCTACAACAGAGGCAAGGAGATTGATGAATATACTTTCTCGTTCCACGGGCTGGACTCCGAGGAAGACAACAGGGCGTTCGAGGATCGGCTGCGCGCATCGCTGAACAAAAACCACAACGCGGCGCCGGATGACAAAAGTGCGGTGGGAATATGGAATATCCTGACAATGAATATGGAGATGAACAAAGGAATGTCAATGATCAGGACAGCGCTCTGGATCATTGGAATCCTGACACTGTTGAGCGGAATCGTTGGGGTCTCCAACATCATGCTGATCTCCGTCAAGGAGCGGACACACGAGTTCGGGATCCGCAAGGCGATCGGCGCGAGCCCGTGGGCCATACTGAAACTGATCATTTCCGAAAGCATCATCATCACCGCGTTCTTCGGCTACGTCGGAATGGTGCTCGGAGTTCTGGCCAACGAGTGGCTCGATCATATTTCCGGAAATATGGTGATGGACTTCGGCCTGTACCAGCAAACGGTCTTCAAAGACCCGACGGTTGGCCTGAACGTCTGCTTCGGAGCCACAATCCTGCTGGTCATCGCCGGCACCATCGCCGGCCTCGCCCCCGCCCGCAAAGCCGCAAAGGTCCGCCCGATCGAAGCCCTCCGCAGCGAATGACGAATATTCAAAATGAAGTGACTAAAATAATGGAATATATTCATAAAAGATTGAAAGGAATATTCAAATGAAATTTTTCGATATAGACCGATTCAAGGAAATCCTGACACGCTGACCCGCAACAAGGGACGGAGCCTGCTGACCGGGTTCGGGGTGTTCTGGGGAATATTCATGCTGCTGTTCCTGCTGGGCGGCGGCGACGGGTTCAAGGTGATGCTGAACCAGCAGATGGGAGGGTTTGCTTCCAACTCGGCGATGATCTGGTCCCAGAACACGTCCAAGCCATACAAAGGCTTCAACAAGGGACGTTACTGGGAGATGAACATCAAGGACGTGGAGATTCTCAAGGAAAAGGTTCCTGAAGTGGACATCGTGTCGCCTCAATGCTTCAGTTGGTCCAGAGGCGAGGCAACCTACGAGGACAAGTCATCAAGGTGCAACGTCAAGGGGTTGAAGGCCGACTTCGCTAAAATAGAGACACCGACGATAGTTTACGGACGCTACATCAACGAGATGGACGTGGCGCAGAAACGCAAGGTCTGCGTGATAGGAAAGCAGGTTTACGAAAACCTCTATCCCAAGGGGGTGGACCCGTGCGGAACCAGAATCAAGATCGGCCCGGCATATTACCAGGTCATCGGAGTTGACTACAACGAACACAGTGTCATCAGCTTCGGAGGCAGGCAGACCGAGGCCATCGTGATTCCGATTTCCGTAGTGCAGGCCGTTTACAATATGGGTGACAAAGTACAGGTGATGGCGGTCACGGCTAAAGAAGGGATCGTGATGAGCGACATCATCCCGAAGATCAGAAAAGCCATCGCAAGCAACCACTACATAGACCCGACAGATGAACAGGCAGTCACCGTCCTCAACACCGAGATGTTCTTTATGATGATCGACAGCCTGTTCAAAGGTGTGAACTTCCTGATCTGGCTAATTGGAATCGGGACGTTGCTGGCCGGTGTGATCGGCGTCTCGAACATTATGATGGTGACGGTCCGGGAACGTACCACGGAAATCGGAATCCGCCGAGCCATTGGAGCGACTCCGAAGATGATTCTATCGCAGATCATCTGGGAAAGCATCCTGCTGACAGCCGTGGCCGGAATGTTGGGCCTGCTGTTCTCGGTGCTGATCCTGCAAGGGTTGGAGCTGGCCTTCACGACAGACGGCATCCTTCAGGCTCCGTTCCAGATCAGTTTCTGGACAGCTGTCGGAACTCTTCTCGGGTTGACTGTTCTCGGAGTCGTGGCCGGACTCGCCCCGGCGGCCAGGGCTATGAGCATCAAACCGGTGGACGCTATGAGGGATGAATAAGCCGCTTCGGGAACAAGACATATTAAGGATGAGCAAACATATTCAAAGATAGATAGTCAAGAATCAATATTCGGAAATAAAAAGTCAAGCAATATGAAAAAGTATTTCAAGTACATTCTGTTCGCCGCCATCATCGTGGTGTTCGCTGGCACATTCTACTTCCTTTGGAAAAAGTCACGTCCGCAGGAGATCCGCTACGAGGAACTTTCCGCCGAGATCGCCGACATCAAGAAGACCACCCTCATCACCGGCACCATTGAGCCGCGTGACGAGGTGAACATCAAGCCGCAGATCAGCGGCATCATATCCGAGATCTACAAAGAGGCTGGTGACCAGGTGAAGGAAGGCGAGGTGATCGCCAAGGTCAAGGTCATTCCTGAGATGGGTTCGCTGAGTTCGGCGCAGAGCCGTTTGCGCATCGCCGAATTGAACCTTGAGCAGGCACAGACCAACTTCGGACGTGAAAAGGCTCTCTACGACAAGCAGTTGGTGAGTGCTGAGGAATATGACCAAGTGCGTCAGGCCCTGGATCAGGCAAAGGAGGAAAAAGAAGCAGCTGAGGAGGCTCTGGAGGTTGTCAGGGACGGAGTGTCAAAGCGCAACGCCACGGCCAGCTCGACGCTGATCCGCTCGACAATCACAGGGTTGATCCTCGATGTTCCGGTCAAAGTCGGTAACTCGGTGATCCAGAGCAACACATTCAACGACGGAACAACCATAGCCACGGTGGCCGATATGAACGACCTCATATTCAAGGGCAATCTGGATGAGACAGAGGTCGGCAAGGTCGATGAAGGCACGAGGATGAGAATCACCATCGGAGCGGTGCAGGGCGTGGAAATGGACGCTGTCCTTGAATATATCTCCCCGAAGGCCGTGCAGAACAACGGTGCTAACCAGTTCGAGATCAAGGCCAGGGTAAGCCAGTTGGACAGCGTGAAGATCCGTTCAGGCTACAGCGCGAACGCCGAGATCACTTTGGAGCACGCCGACTCAGTTTTGGCAGTGCCTGAGGCGGCAATCTCATTTGAGAAGGATTCCACGTTCGTCTATCTTGCCGAGGGTGACGGACAGTATAAACGCCAGCCTGTCACCACAGGGCTGAGCGACGGGGTCAAGATAGAGGTGAAGAGCGGACTGGGCAAGGATCAGAAAGTCCGTGGTAATCAGATATTCACAGACAAGAAATAGCGCTATGAAAAGAATATATTCATTGATTATTTTTGGTCTGCTGACGGTGGGGCTTTCCGCGCAGGATGGCAGGCTGTGGACGCTTCAGGACTGCATCACGCACGCTCTTGAGAACAACATTTCCCTCAAGCAGCAGGAGATTCAGGTCAAGCAACAGGAAATCCAGCTGAACACATCCAGGAACAGCAGGTTGCCGGGTGTGAGCGCCAGCGCCAGTGAGAACTTCTCGTTCGGACGAGGATTGACTGCTGACAACACCTATTCAAACACCAACACTACCAGTACGGGAGTCAGCCTCGGTGCTTCAGTGCCAGTGTTCCAAGGACTCAGGATCAACAATTCGATTAAATATAACGAACTGAACCTCAAGGCCGTGACGGCTGATTTTCAGAAGGCTCGCGAAGATGTCAGTGTCGCCGTGGCGCAGGCTTATGTGCAGATTCTCTACAATATGGAGCTTCTGGATGTGGCCAGAAATCAGGTCAGCATCGATTCGCTTCAGGTCGAGAGACTCTCGGCGATGGAGCTGAGCGGCAAGGCCAGCAAGGTTCAGGTGGCTCAGCAGAAGGCGGCGCTGGGGCAGAGCCGTCTGTCCGAGACTCAGGCTGCCAACAGTTTACGATTGTCAGTGCTGGATCTCAGCCAGTTGTTGGAGCTTCCGAATCCGGAAGGATTCTCGATCGTCCGTCCTTCGGTTTCCGTTGACGTGCTGCTTCTGAGCAATCCGGAGGACATCTACGCGCAGGCGGTGGCCTGCAAGCCATCAATCCAGGCAGAGCAATTCAGGTTGGATGCCACTGAATATTCCATCAGGAACGCAAAGGGGGCCCGTCTGCCATCTCTTATGGCAAGCGGTGGTCTGGGAACCAATTACTACACTATGAGCAGTCATTCCAGCGATCCGTTCGCCGATCAGATCAAGAACAATTTCAGCCAATATCTTGGTCTTAGCCTGAGCATTCCGATCTTCTCGGGATTCCAGACCAGAAACCAGATCCGTTCCGCCGAGCTTTCGAGGACGAACCAGATGTTGCAGTTGGAAAACAGCAAGAAGCCTCTACAAGGAGATCCAGCAGGCGTATTACAACGCTGTGGCGGCTCAGGAGAAATTCCGGTCAAGTCTGGACGCTGACGCCAGCGCGAAGGAGTCGTACGAGCTTGTGCTTGCGAAATACGAGAACGGCAAGGCCAACATCACTGAGTTCAACGAGGCTCGGGACAGTTTTCTGGAATCAGAATCCAATCTGGCCCGCGCCCGCTACGAGTTCCTGTTCTCGGCCAAGTTGCTGGACTTCTACAGGGGACAGAAACTGGCTTTTTAAGCTTTCGTGCGTAAATCAGATTTATCCACGCACCACTTATCCGTAAACCACCTTCTGCGCGTAAGGCTGATTCTTTCACGCACAGAAGGTTCTTAGACAGGGCCGGTGCGTGAGCGGCAAGGTTATGCGCACAAAGACTTTCAAACAAACGGATCCGGTTCCGGAGCGTTCTTGTCGTAAGAAAGGATGGTGGCGTTGCCGGAAAGAATGTCGTACCCGTGTTCGGCAAGGCTTTGCAGCTCGAACTCTCCGGGATAGACCTCAACGGTGGCGATGAACTCCACCCTCTTGCGGATTCCGCTCACGATGTCCCGCCCATAGGCTCCCCCTCCGGTCAGCAGGATTACATCCACTTTCCCACAGACATCAGCGGCCTCCGAAGCGATATACTTGGCGATGTTGAGAACAAAGGCCTCCATCCAGACCTTTGCCCGGACATCACCATCCTCTCCCCTGCGGACAATCTCCTTGAGGTCATTCGTCCCGAAGAACGCCACGGCACCGCCTTTGCCCATCAGCTTCTTCTTTATCTCCGCTTTGGAATATTCACCGCTGTAGCAGAGGTCAACCAATTGGAAACCAGGACAAGAGCCGACTCTCTCCGGGGTGAACGGTCCGTCTCCTCCGACTCCGTTGTTGGAATCAATCACCTTTCCGTTCCTGTGAAGAGTGACGGTGATCCCGCCGCCGATATGGGCGACAATGGCGGTGATGTCATTCTGGATATACCCGTGATCTTTCAGATAGCGCCTGACGACAGCCCTTGAGTTGAGCGCATGAAAGAACGGTCTGCGCTGGAATTCCGGCAAACCTCCCACACGGCACTCCGGCAGCATCTCATCCGCCATCGGCGGGTCGGCAATGTACGCCCGGCAGACTCCGAAAGGCATCTCAACTCCTCTGGCAACGTTCTTTTCTGTTATCTCTTTCGCCAGATCGTCAGCGATGATCGCGCTCAGGTTGCAGGCGTGCCTCCCGTACTTGCAGCTCCGCAGCACCTCCCGCATGTCCTCGTTCACTGAATATATTCCCGTGACCACCGGATAGAAGAGTCCGCCACGCGCCATCACGATGTCGATGTCCTGTGCGTGGATCCCCTTGCCGCGCATGAATATTCTTACATCATCCCGCCGCAGCGTGTCCTGCTCCATCACATCCTTGAACCCGGCCAAATCCTCCGCCTTGTGCGCAAGATTCTCCTCGAACGCAAGTTCCCCGTCCACAAAGTACCCGATCTTCGTCGATGTCGATCCCGTGTCGATCGCCAGCAACCGCCCTTTTTGATTTGTCATGTCAGTTTCGTTTTCTTGGCAGGCATCCCTCACATGTCCCACGAACCGCAAACACGCGACAGGAGAACCTTTCCCACTTCAAATTTATCCGACACTTTCAACATCACGAAAAATAAGTGGTTATTCCCAGTCAATTACCGCCAACCCAGGAAATTCGTTGTGAAATCATGAATATGTTGGTGAAATTCCACCAAACAACCGATTCTTTAGCGGTCACGAAACGCATCGCCCCCCCCCTAAAAGACCTTCGATGTCATGAATTGGAAGATTATCTCAACTCTGCCTCAATGCCTCGATTCGCTCAAGAGACAATCCCGTGGCAATCCCGATCCGCTCAACCGGGATGCCTAACGGCAGCAAAGACTTGGCGACTTTCTCTATGCCTTTCTCTATGCCTTTCTCTATGCCTTTCTCTATACCCTTCTCGACGCCTTCCGCCGTGCCCTGTTCGACACCGGCCTCAAAGCCCCTTGCGGTAGCCCCTGCTGTCTGGCTCCCTCAATGTACGGGTGCATCTCTTTCTCTGTCATCATATCGTTGAAATAGTTGTCAATCTCCTTGTCGTCAAGACCGCTGACACGCATCGCCCGTTCCAACCTCACAAACTCAGCGTCTTTCTCCGACCTCGACTTCGCAAACATAGCGAAATTTCTGAATATCCGGCACCATGCCGCAACCGGACTGTCATATTCATCAGCCTTTCAATCAGCGACTTTCAGGAATATGGCCCCTTGGTTAATGGTAGTTTGGTCATCGGCATTCCGCCTGACGGCACTGTTTCTCTCTGTAGTCTCCATAGTTGAAGTGGTGATGATGAATGTTATTTGGTCACTGGATCCCTTACGGAACCCGCCCGCAATATCGGAATTGTAAACGTAAAAAACGAAAAGAAACACATGCAATTCATAAAAAACAGAAATTTCTTGATGATACCCCCGAAGATACCACTCCATAAGGCACACAATCTACGCTCAGAGTTCCCTGCAAGGCGCTCAACCCGACAACCCGCCTCGGTAATCCGAACAAGTTGATCCAGATTTCAGTGCGCATTGTATTAGAAAACCACAAGTCATCCCGCTTCTGATTCGTGGACATAACTGATAGTGACACCCCTCAAGTCCGGCCACCACTTGAAGGCATCGCCATTGGCCTTTATGAACTCAAGATCCCTCAGGCAACGCATTGGGTCATTTCGTTCCCCAAGAGTGTTCCGCAACACTCTTGAGAGACATTTCAGCCCGAAAACGTTGCCCAAGCGCCCCTCCCCGAAAAATCACTGAGAAATTTAGACTCTTGACATCACCAAGGCACCGCCATCCCTCGTTTCGGAGAATCGGCGGTGCCTTGTTGAATTTACAGCACATTAAAATCATTCAGACATACGTATCGACTCTTGTCAATCATCACAGTATGCCCCAAATTTTATCTGCTCTGGGTAAAATGATCGGAACCACGCAAAACGCTTGTCTGTCCTTACGACCTCCATCAAGGCTTCACTGACTTGATCAACCGTCAAAGGATGATAATGCCATCCATAATCTGGATTCTTATTTATCGCCTCGGCTGTCATCCATCCCTCTTCACCATGAAGAATCATGCCCCCGCTACGCCGCAAAGCCGTCTTTCTATTTTCAACCAAGACGTCATACGCCGCTTGCTGGATAAATGTGTGAAATAATTTCATATAGTAATATTTTCGCAGATGACAACACCTATGGGGCGGCACCGGGGCAAAGTGGATACGTGAAATGCGTGGAGGATTAGGTAATGATATTCAATGCATTAACGAAATGCCTTTGGGTTGATTCGACTAAAGGAGAGGCGGCTTTTAACTGATATTCAAGAAGTTAGACATCACCCATTGAGAATGAGGGCGCGGCAGATAGATGACTGGTAATCAAGGACAAAAGCACTTGCCTACTGGTTGAAGCAACATCAGGAACAACATCATAAGCCTAAATATCAATCAGTTAAATGCCACGAGCCAGCTCCACCACATACCACCACCTTAACGTTCGCCACCACACACCGCTTTTCTTCACACGCCCTTACCTTGCCAGGCTTCCGCACAACAGCGATAAGAATCCCCAACACAAACGGGAGAATCCCCCTGTTTTCCACTGCGTACAAATTTTATCATAAAATGATAAAATGTCACATTGGTATCATAAGACATTGTGAATATGATAAATCCATTCATCACTACCGGTTATGACGGTGCCAAATACTTTTGCGACAGGGTCAAAGAAACAGGGGTCTATCAAGTTTATGACCTGTTTCTTGATATTTGGATCCGAGAGCGTTATTTAAGGTAATCGCTCCTCCAGGATAGACATCGAAGTTACGGCATAGCCGGGGCGAGGATCTCGGCGATGGCGGCGGTTTCGATGAGGAAACCGTCGTGGCCGTAGGGGGTCTCGATCTGTTGGTAGCGGGAGCCAGGGATGAGTTCCGAAAGGGGACGCATGTCCTCGGGCGGGAAAAGCTCGTCTGAGGACATACAGATGAAGGTGCAGTCGGTTTTGATCTGAGCAAGGGCTTTGGCGACACCTCCCCGGCCACGTCCTACGTTGTTGCTGTCAACCTCGTCACAGACATATAGATAGGAATATGCATCCCAATCCTTGACGAACTTGGAGGTCTGGTGACGGTAATATGAGCCGACCTTGCCGGCGAAGACGGTGTCGTCACTGTCCTCGTTCTGCTTGAAGAGGCCCTCCTCACAGCGATACGTCAGCAGGGCGATGGCACGGGCGGCCTTGAGGCCTTCCATACCGCCGTTAAGGTCACGATGCTCCTTGAAGGTCGGGTCAGCGAGAAGGGCGAGGCGGCTGGCTGCGTTGAAACCGGCGAGCCAAGGGGTCACGCGGGCACCGGTGGCGATGAAGAATATCTTTCCGAATATGCCGGGACGCATCACGGCCCACTCAAAGGACATAAATCCGCCCATCGATGTTCCGATCAGCATATCAATTTTCTCTATTCCAAGATGTTGGCGCAGAAGATCGAAGGCGCGGACGGTGTCACGCACGGTCACTCTGGGGAACTCGAAATAGTAGGGCTTGCCGGTTTTCGGATTGGTTGACGCCGGGCTTGACGAACCGCAGGCCGAACCAAGGACGTTGGCGCAGATGACGAAATATTTCCCGGTGTCGATCAGTCTGCCGGGACCTACCAGAGCCGGCCACCAACTTCCCTCCGGATCAGAATCCGCGGTGAGGGCGTGGCATAGCCAGATCACTTTCTTGTCCGGTGAATATCCAAACGGCGATGTGTGGTAGGCAACCTCCAGATTGTCAATGCTTCCGCCGGACTCAAACTCGAACTTTCCTTCAATCTTATAAATGTGCTTGATCATTGTCTCTCAATGGTGTGAATGAATATCCTTTACGACGCAACTCCCTGATCAGCCCAGGCAGTTTGTCGTAGAACTTGTCAGTCCTGGCCGGATCCGTTCCGAAATGGATCAGCATGATGTGGCCGTTCAGACCATTGGGATCCGTCCTTTCATATTCCCAAATCCTGCCGAGAATCTCCTTGCTGCTGAAATAACGCTTCATTTCGGGGGTGGTGTAGTCGCCGTTGGTGAGGGTTCCGGGGGTGTAGTTGATGACCTGCAATCCAAGCTGTCTGGCCCATGAGGAGATTGTCGCGTTGTAGTGCTCGTACGGCGGGATGAAATACGGTGCATTCGTGATGCCGAACTCCCGCAACACTTTGTAGCCCTTGAATATATCCTCGTTGAACTCTTGCCTTGTCACCAGAAGTGAGTCACGGTTGCCCCAAGGGGCGTAGAGCAGGTGGCCGTAGGAGTGGCTTCCGACGTAGTGTCCTTCGGCGACAAGTCTTCTGACAACATCAGGGTACATCTCGAAGAACTCTCTGGTGAAGAAGAATCCGCCTTTGATGTTGTATTTTCTCAATGTGGAGATGATTCTTTCCGCTCCGTCGGCCTTGTCGGCAGCGGTGAACACAAAGTCTATGTGCTTGACTGACGGGTCGGTTCTGATTATTCCGCCGTCTTGGTAGATGTTATTGTCGGGTTGGGTATTATTGGTGGGGGCGTCGGTGGCAATAGACACCGCGGGCCTATCGCTTCGCGACCCTATCCGGGTGAATTGCCCGCGGCATCCATTGCCACCGACGCCTTCGCCCGAAGAGCCGAGATTTTCATTCACTATGCCTTTGGTGGAAATATTCTCCTTCATTTTGGAGTTATCACCTAAAGAACCAGTATTTACAACAGCATCTTCAGTTGCAGAGCCATCACTTGCATTTGCTACTTTGCCGGCAGAAGCGTCAGTTAATTCAGCGGCTCCGTCAGCGGAAAGCGCGGCAGCATTGGATTTTGCTGTCCATTCGCCCGGATAGGGTTGCGTAGCAACAGGACGGCAAGGTCCAATGCCGCCGCGCGCCTCCTCCGAACAAACCCTTCCCTCACGCTGATAGTAAGACAACGGAAATGTCAGCGAGGCCGTGCCATCCATTGTCGGCTCGTTGGTGGAATAGTCGTGAGTGCTGTCGTGGTAAACCAAATCGCCCGGCTGGAACTCCTCGTAATTGATTCCGCCATCGGTACGGATGCCCAGAAGACTTCCGAATATCGTCGCATAGACAGGGCCGTCAACCAGACCGCCGGTGGTGTTTCCCATCTTGTAATTGATGATGAACGAATGAGGCTGCGTCGGGAATATTCCACCTTTCGGAAGCTCCACAATCATGCTCACGCCCCATGGATTGCAACCCAGAAGCCAGTCTCGCAGAGCACCTTCCATCTCCTGATAGGTCGTGTCACCGGTCAGTTCACGGTAAAGGATGCACTGGGTCAGCATCGCCGAGGTCAGATTGTTCGAGCACCATATTCCCGGAATGCCGAACATGAAAGGATGATCCTTGCCGCGCTCATAGACGCGCTGGATGCCCGAACGCATGTTCCTGATGAATTCCGCCGACACCTTGCCGCCGAAATTCCTCGCGATGCGGTAATGTCCCATATTCATGAAAGGATACCACTGGTAGTGGCGGGCGCTGTCGGCTCCCATCCAAGGGGTCACCGGCTCGCGGCGGGCATATTCAATGGCCTCGGTTCTGTACTTCTTGTCGCCGGTGCGGCGGTACATCTCGTAGGCGGCCAACTCCATATCATCCACCCAGTTATCCTCCTCGTAGATGTAAGGGGAAACCACCGAGGCGGTCTGGCAGACACCGGGTTTGGCGACTCCGGCATCGTAGGCGGCCTGCGCCTTGGCACCTATCTTCTCCGCAAACTCAGGATAGAACGGCTTCAGGATCTCCGCGCCGAGGGCAAAGTCCGAAGCGAACTTTCCTGCGGTGCTGGCCACTCCGGTCGTCTTGTTCTTGTCCCCACGCTTGCCTCTCTGCTGAGGCTCACCGGAGCAGAACCACACCGGCCTGTACTCGCCTTTTCCCCAACCATAGTCAGCCTGGTCGTCATTCGGGACACGCATTCCGACATGGTCACGGTCATCCGCAATCTGGTTGTACATCTCCCCCGGCTCCGGGTTCATCTTGTCCAGCCACTTGAGGCCCCAATAAATCTCATCCACGATGTCCGGGATTCCATTCCGGCCCCGAGTCCCGTCAGCCAGATGGTTGTCCGAGAACGCCTCCGGATTGCTCTGGTAGGCGAACATCATCTGGTAAATCGCGTTGGCTGAGGTGGTTGTGTACTGGAGGCAGTCCGAAGCGTCGTGCCAACCACCAGTCACGTCAAGGAATGTACTGTCCTTCTTAGGATCCGGATGCCCGACGATGATTCCGTCCTTGCGGTGACAACTGTCTTTGAAGAAAGGATTCCAGCCGCAACGCTGCTGACGCATGTAGTTCAGCACGAAATCAGCCGCGCCGTCATAGACCTTTGGATTTATCGGGAATATCTCCGAACGGGTCTCGCCTCCTGATGACAATACCTTAATATAATAGGCGCCGTCGGTCTTCAAGGCACTGAAATCCAGACGGCAGGTCATCCTCATCTGCCCAAGCGCGCCCGTCGGCCTCACGGCATCAGACCTCCAGGCAACATCTCCGGTAAAAGCGTCAACCAATTCAAAGCCATCAACCTTGACGGCATCATCACTCATAAAAACAGCCACCTTGGTGGCCTCCGGCAGATAGCCTATCTGGTTGATTCTGACCCAAGATCCGGCGAAAGCCTGAACGGCGGCCAAAGCCAAGACCGCGATGGAAACAAATCTTTTCATTATCCTGTGGTTTATGCGATTCTTTTCAAAAAATTAATGAATATATTCTTAAAGACGCAAATTTAGGAAAATTAACCGTCCAAAATGTAGAAAATGCTTACTTTTGCGTAAATAGAACTGCATAATGGAATATTCCAATATAAGAATAGGCAACGGCTACGATGTCCACTCCCTCAAGGAGGGACTGCCGATGTGGCTCTGCGGAGTCAGGATCGAGAGCGAGACGGGATTCGTGGCGCATTCCGACGGGGATGTGGCCATACACGCGCTGTGCGACGCTCTTCTCGGAGCGGCCGCTCTCGGGGACATAGGACTACATTTCCCTGACAACGACGACAGATGGAAAGGCGTTGACAGCAAACTGCTTCTGAAAGAAGTGATGTCGATGGTAAGGGCCAAAGGCTATGAGCTCGGCAACGCGGACATCACGATAGCTCTACAGGCTCCGAAACTGCGCCCGCACATAGACGCGATGCGTTCCAAGCTCGCGGAAGTGATTGGAACAGACATCGACAACATCTCGGTAAAGGCCACGACCACAGAACGTCTCGGCTTCGTCGGCAGGAAGGAAGGCTGCGAGGTCTGGGCCACAGTTCTCATATTCAAAATTTGAATAATCCAATCATGATGACTGATTTCAATGAATAATGAAATAAAGTTATCGTGATTTGCCTTCAAAAGCTTACTTTTGCATATAATACCCTATTGATAGCACAATATGAGCCCTTTATCAGTAATAATCACAGTTCTGGCGTACTTTGCCGTGATGTTCACGGTGTCTTGGATCTCGTCGCGTAACGCGGACAACGCAGGATTCTTCAACGGGGGACGCAAGGCTCCGTGGTGGATCGTGGCGATCGCGATGCTCGGTGCGCCGATGTCAGGAGTGACCTACGTCTCCGTGCCGGGAATGGTCGGCGTGGGAGGCACGGCTATGGGTTATCTACAGATGGTGCTCGGATTCTTTGTCGGCTACATCATCATCGCCTTCGTCCTCACACCTATATTCTTCAAGATGAATATGGTGTCGATCTACCAATATCTTGACGACCGGTTCGGAGTCTCCTCGCACAAGACGGGAGCATGGTTCTTCTTCATTTCCAAGATTTTGGGAGCCGCGGTCAGACTATTCCTCGTCTGCGTGACGCTCCAGTTGATGATTTTCGAGCCGCTGGGGCTGCCGTTCATCCTGAACGTGGTGATCTCAGTAGGCATCGTTCTGCTGTACACGTTCCGTGGCGGGGTGAAGTCCGTGATCTGGACAGACACATTGAAGACAGTCTGTATGATTGTCTCCATCGTGCTGGCGATTGTGTTCATTGCCAAGGATCTGGGTCTTAATTTCTCCGGCGTGGTGCGGACGGTGCGTGAGAGTTCATATTCAAAGATGTTCTTCTTCGATGATGTGAACCACCCTGAATATTTCTGGAAGCAGTTTCTGGCGGGCGTGTTCACTGTGATAGCGATGACGGGTCTGGACCAGGATATGATGCAGCGCACGCTGAGCAGCCGCAACGCCAAGGATTCGCAGAAGAACCTCATTACCAGCGGTTTGTTGCAGATTCCGGTGATATTCCTGTTTCTTTGCCTGGGAGTGCTCCTTTACATATTCGCAGGGCAGAAAGGCATCTCCGAGGTAGGCGACACGCTGTTCCCGGCCGTTGCGACAAGTGGCTATCTGCCTGCGGTCGTGGGCGTGCTGTTCGTGATCGGGCTTGTGTCGTGCGCGTTCGCGGCGGGAGGCTCGGCCCTGACCGCGCTGACAACGTCGTTCACGGTGGACATCATAGGCACCAAGGGAAAGAGCGAGGAGCAGGTGACCTCTGTCAGGAAGAAGGTGCATCTGCTGATGGCGTTCCTGATGGGTGTGGTGATCTTTGTCTTCTATCTTCTGAACACGAAATCGGCCATTGACGCGGTTTACAAGCTTGCGAGCTACACTTACGGGCCGATCCTGGGAATGTTCGCGTTCGGGATATTCTCGAAAAAGAAGGTCAACGACAAGTGGGTGCCGCTGGTGGCGGTTGCCGCGCCTGTGCTTTGCTTCATTCTGCAGAGCAACTCCGAAAGGTGGTTCGGTGGGTACAAATTCAGCTATGAGCTGCTTCTTTTCAACGCTTTGTTCACGATTTTGGGACTTTGTCTGCTAATTCGAAGAAAAAAGTCGAATTAATTTTGTCAATTCAGGATAAAGTTCTATTTTTGCAGTCCAGTTGCGAAGAAACGCAGCGCATCATTGAGATATGGTGTAATGGTAGCACTACAGATTCTGGCTCTGTCAGTGAGGGTTCGAATCCTTCTATCTCAACTTTAAGTCCGGCTCTGGCCGGTTTTTTATGGCTCTTGCCAGGAATGGCGGGGTAGCTCAGCTGGTTAGAGCGTCGGATTCATAATCCGGAGGTCGTGGGATCATGCCCCACTCCCGCTACAAACAAAGAAACTAATTAAGACGATAATGGCGAACGCATTTCACTATTCCATCGGAAGGAAGTTCATTCAGGCAGTCAGCGGAGCATTTCTTATAATCTTCCTGCTGCTTCACGTGACGATTAACCTGTTCTCCGTCATTGACTCTTTCACAGGCAACTACAACGGGCTTGACGGCCTTTTCCAGAAAGGCTGCGATTTCATGGCTCTGCCTATCGTGACCATCATGGTTCCGGTTCTTGCCGCTGGTTTCATCATCCACATCATCTACGGATGCTGGCTTACTTGGAAGAACATCAAGGCTCGTGGCGGCTACAAGCGCTATGAGGCTTCAAGCGTCGCTGCCGCCGACTCCTGGTCAGCAAAGAATATGTTCGTGCTTGGCATCATCATTCTCGGCATCCTTGCATTCCATCTTACCCACTTCTGGGCCAAGATGCAGCTTGCGATGTTCACCGGCGCCGAGGAGGGCAACCCTTACGAACTTCTCAATCTCACTTTCGGACGATGGTGGGTGCTGGCATTATACCTTGTCTGGTTCGTGGCTGTATGGTTCCACCTTTGCCACGGTTTCTGGAGCATGTTCCAGACAGTTGGCTGGAACAACCAGACCTGGTTCAAGAGACTGAAAGTGATCGGCATCGTGGTCGCCACGCTGATCTTCCTTGGCTTTGCGGCTGTTGGCATCAACGCATTCCTTCAGGCAAACGCTTTGATTTAGTCAAGGATTAAAAATGAAAATTCAAGGGTGACCGTGTTCGGTCGCCCTTATTTGTTATACGCCACCCGGTCGTTGAACCAAGAATCCGGCCTCTGAGCTACACTTCCGGTCACTGAGCCTGTCGAAGTGACCATATAAAAACAGGACAACAAATAAGCCGCTTCGACGCTTCGACATGCCCAGCGACCAAAGCGTCAAAAACAGACAAATTGATTTATAAATAATATTTAGTAACATGAAAAAAATAAGTTGCCTCAGATTAAGAGAATATTTTCGAGGATAGATCTATTTTCGAAGAAGGAGTGTGCCGGCGGCACATGACTGATGAGAAAGAGATATAGACCGAAAAGATTCCTTAAGATGATGCAGGTTATTTTTTGAAGGTTACTTAGTAATCATTAAAAAACGAACTGAAATGAGACAGAAAAAGTTCCTGCTCCCAGAGAGCGACATCCCGACAGCATGGTTCAACATGCAGGCAGTCATGCCCAACAAGCCAATGCCTATCCTCAACCCGGCCACTCACGAGGCCTTGAAAGCCGAGGATCTCTACCCTATCTTCTGCAAGGCGTGCGCCGACCAGGAGCTCAACACGACAGACGAGTGGATTCCTATCCCTGAACCGGTACGTGAACAGTACGCCGGCTACAGATGCACGCCTCTGGTAAGGGCTTATGACCTTGAGGCCGCGCTCGGCACACCGGCACACATCTATTTCAAGAATGAGAGTGTCTCTCCTGCCGGATCCCACAAGCTGAACTCTGCCCTGGCACAGGCCTACTATGCCAAGGAGCAGGGCATCACCAACATCACCACCGAAACCGGAGCCGGACAATGGGGCGGAGCGCTATCCTACGCCGCAAAGAAGTTCGGTCTGGACTGCGCCGTCTATATGGTCAAGGTCAGCTTCCAACAGAAGCCTTACAGGAGGTCGATCATGCAGACTTTCGGAGCGGCCATCACTCCGTCTCCGTCAATGTCCACAAGGGCAGGGAAGGACATCATCACAGCCAACCCTAACGATCAGGGATCACTTGGATGCGCGATCTCCGAGGCCATCGAGCTTGCGGTCAGCACTCCGAACTGCAAGTACACCCTCGGATCCGTCCTGAACCATGTCTGCCTGCACCAGACCGTCATAGGACTGGAAGCCGAAAAGCAGATGGAGATGGCCGGGGAATATCCAGACATCGTAGTGGCCTGCTTCGGTGGCGGCTCGAACTTCAGCGGCATCGCCTACCCGTTTATGAGACATAATATTCAGGAAGGCAAAAAGACCCGCTTCATCGCGGCCGAGCCATATTCCTGCCCGAAACTAACGAGAGGAAAGTTTGAATATGACTTCGGTGACGAGGCCGGTATGACTCCGCTCCTCCCGATGTACACCCTCGGTCACGATTTCAAGCCGGCGACCATCCACGCAGGCGGACTTCGCTACCATGGAGCCGGCGTGATATTGTCACAGCTGATGAAGGATGGGTATATGGAAGCAGTTGACATCGAGCAGCTTGACGCATTCAAGGCCGGAGTTCTCTTCGCTCAGACCGAGGGCATCATCCCTGCTCCGGAATCCTGCCACGCCATCGCCGCGACAATAGGCGAGGCACTCAAGTGCAAGGAATCCGGCGAGGAGAAAGTCATTCTCTTCAACCTTTCCGGCCACGGTTTCGTGGATATGAGTGCCTACGATCAATACCTCTCCGGCGAGATGCAGAACTTCCACGTCTCCGACGCCGAGATTGCAAAGTACATCAAGTCGGCAGACACACTGAACAAGTAATCGATTAGATATAAGGTGGAATATAGTCAAGAGGGCCTCTAACCTGAATTTTGCACGTTACCAAAATTCTGAACAGAGGCCCTCTGGACTTATTAGGGTAACCTAATATTTCAATGACATCATACTGCATAGTGCATAGTCATCGTACATAGTACATATTTCAATGGCACCATACTGCGGTTGCTGAGCTTGTCGAAGCAGCGAAGCAGCTGAACCCACGGATGTACTGTGATGTGCCGTGGCAGACTATTTGATTTTCATGCAAAAGAGCGATGTCCTGGTGAAGAAGACAGCACCAGGACATTGCTTTTTGTATTCATTTTCAAGCACTTAAGTGCCACGAGATACCACATTAGATCGGCAGCGTCTTCTGACGAAGCCAAGAAGCGACCTCTGGAGTGAGACGTGGGGAAAGAGTACGGTAAACGTGCTCGTTGTAGGCGTTGAGCCAGTCAATCTCTGAGCGGTCGAGAAGGTCTTTGACAAGGATCGACGTGTCGAAGTGGCAGAGGGTCAACGTCTCGAATCTCAGCCAATGGCCGAAATCGTTCTCTCCGGCATCAACGCAAAGGATCAGGTTCTCGTGACGGATACCGAACTTGCCCTCCCGGTATATTCCCGGCTCATCACTTGTGATCATTCCCGGAATCAAAGCCTGACGATTGAAGTTCTGACGGATGTCCTGCGGCCCCTCGTGGACATTCAGATAGAATCCGACCCCGTGGCCGGTTCCGTGGCCGAAATTGCGCTTTGCGCTCCAGAGCGGTTCGCGGGCCAGGACATCCAGCTGGCAACCAGCCGTCCCTTTAGGGAAAACAGCCTTTGCCAATGCTATATGCCCTTTCAAGACCAAAGTATAGTCCTCTTTCTCCAACTGGGAACAAGGCCCAAGCGGAACAGTTCTGGTGATGTCAGTGGTACCGAACAGGTACTGCCCGCCGGAATCGCACAGGTAAAGTCCTTCCGCATAGATCTCAGCGGAGCCCTCCTCCGGCGTGACATAGTGAGGCAGAGCGGCGTTCGGACCGTAAGCCGAAATCGTCTCGAAACTCTCCCCACGGAAGCCCTCGATCTCACTACGGAACTCGTGCAGTTTCCGTGAGGCTTCATATTCATTGACCGCATCTCCCGCCTCGACGGAGGTTTGCAGCCAATGGAGGAAGCGCTCCATAGCAACGCCGTCCTCAAGATGAGCCTCCCTCATCCCAGCGATCTCGACTTCGTTCTTGACCGACTTGCGAAGCCCGACAGGCGAGGTCCCCATGATGACATACCGAGAGTTCAGAATACTGAACAAACTGAAATTCAACGTCGCCGGATCAACAAACAAAGCCTTGATGTAATTGCCGTCCACAAGATTTGAAAGCGCGGCCTCGACATCTGAATATTCCTGAATATTCACTCCGTCAGCAAGGAGCTCGTGGAAACTGTCCTCGGTCTCTCCGTCATCATCCGGAATCTCACCCTTACGTGCGAACCAAAGCACATTATCCTGAGTGACAAGAAGATATGACATCACCACAGGGTTATAAGCGACATCCTGCCCACGGACGTTCAGCATCCAGGCAATCTCATCCAAAGCCGTGAGAAGAATAGCATCGTACCCTTTGTCAGTCAGCCATTTGCGGATCCAACGCACCTTTTGCACCCTTGACCAGCCAACCTGCTCAGGTCCAAGAGTAATGATCGGGGTCTGAGGGATCTTCGGACGATCCGTCCACAGAACCTCAAGCATGTCCAGAGCGTTGACGAAATGGGCCTTCCCGCCCACAGCTTCCTGAATGTCCTTCACGGAAGAGACTGTCATGCAAAGCCCGTCAACAGCGACGCGAACCTCATCGCAGTCCGCAAAATGACCTGCAAGCCACTCTGGAATAAGCACTTGGCCAGGGACACGGGTCTTATGCAACTCAACTCCCGCGGCCGGGAGCTGCTGAGAGGCCTGGATGAAATAACGAGTGTCAGTCCAAAGACCGGCGCGATCCTCTGTGATGACAAGGTCACCCTCCCCAGTGTAGCCGGTAAGCCACGCCACCTGATGCCAGCGCGCGGCGGAATATTCACTGTTGTGCGGATCATTCCCCGTCACTATGACGGCATCCCAACCTTTCGAGCGCATCATCGCCCGAACAGCCTCGATTCTATCTTTGAATATGCTCATTGCCTCAACTGGATTATATGGGTATTCAATGCTTACAAACTTACATAAAAAACTGCGATTTACGCCCGTCACATAAGAAAGAAACAATTTTTTTAGAGGAAATATAGAATAATCCTGATAAAACGCCAAAATGTCTGTTTTCATGAAAAAAACAAAAAAAATGTATCGATTTATACATTCCTGCATTGATTTATTAAAAAAAATAAATATCTTGTGCAGCACTTGGTTAAAAATCGATTTACGGAGATTCTGAAGATCGCTGGAAAAATAATAATACAACCAATAAAAACGTACTGTATGAACAAAAAAATCGCAGCAATCCTTGCTTTGCTTTTTCTAAGCGCAACTGTCGCCTTTTCTCAAAACATACAGGTTAAAGGAACAGTCATCGATGCAAACGGCGACCCCGTACCTTTCGCCTCTATTCAGTTGAAAGGCACAAAAACAGGTACATCAACGGACGAGAACGGTAATTACACTTTCTCTGCCCCGAAAAACGGAACATTGATCTTCAGTTCCATCGGTTACCAAACCAATGAAGTCCACATCAACGGCAAGCTCATTGTTGACTGTGTGCTCAACCAAGACACCGACTATCTTGATGACGTTGTCGTCGTGGCTTACGGTGTCGCCAAGAAAGAATCCATCGTGGGAGCAGTCTCCCAAGTAAATTCAAAGGACATCGAGAAACGTTCCACATCCAGTGTATCTGCCGTTCTTGAAGGATCCGCCCCTGGTATCCGCGTGAACAACTCCTACGGAGAGCCAGGAAGTGACGCCAGCATACGTATCAGAGGATTCGGTTCCATAAACGGAACAAACGCGCCTCTCTACGTGATGGACGGTGTGGTTTACGGCGGCAACATCTCCGACCTGAACCCTCAGGACATCGAGAGCATCTCAGTCCTCAAGGACGCCTCTTCGGCAGCGCTCTACGGAAACCGCGCCTCCAATGGTGTCATCCTCATCACTACCAAGAAGGGAAAGGACGGAAAAGTCTCACTGACTGCCAACATCAACCAAGGTGTTTACCAGAGAGGTATCCGTGAATATGATTCCATGAACGCTGACGAATGGATGGAGACTATGTGGACCACCTACCGCAACGGTATGATGAGCGACCCGGCGCTCAACAACCCTTGACGAAGCCACGGCTCTGGCACGGAAGGATTTCCTTCCTGTTATTGCAAAGTACAACTTTAACAAAAACCGGGACCCTTTTCAGGAATCCCGGTTTTTCTTTGCTTATGGGTTGGGTTATTTTATGAGCTTGTTATAGTCAGTTTCTTTTGATGGAATCACCCATGTCCAGTTGTTCCTGTCCTGAGGACCGTAAGAAACGGCGAGGGCTGTGATGTAGTTGCCTCCCTTCTCTGTGGAAGTTCTGTTCAATGAATCACCCCAGCGCTTGAGGTCGAACCAGTTGAAGCCTTCGCCGAAGAGCTCGATCTTGCGGTAAAGTTTGATCTCGTCAAGAAGAGCGGTGCCGGTGGCGGTGCAATTATATTCCTTGTCACGTCCGCTGTCCCTTGTGAGGGCATTCAAGGAAGCCTGAGCCGCCTTTTCGTTCTTGAGGAAATAGTTAGCCTCTGCCTCGATCAGATACATCTCGGCGGAGCGGAAGTTGTTCAGGTGTCCGACGCCGGGTTGGGATGAATTGGCGAACTTGAAGTTCATGTAGGCATAAACCTTTGCGCTTGCTTGAATATCAGGATACAAGGATCTTGCATAAGCATCCAATTCCTTGCCGCCTTTCTTAGGATCTGCCAGACCTGTTGACTTTGTGTAGGAATAATCTTTAGGATCGAGGAACATTCCGCGACGGATGTCTGTCTCAGGAATCTTATCGTAAGCGTCCTTGTTGATGCATTTAGGATAGGTTCTTACGGCGGATGCCGAAGAATTATAGCTCATGTAGGCGAAATAAGAGTAGAAGAACAGAGTTTCATCGGCTGAACCATAGCAACTCCATATCCATTCCTTGTTAGGGGCGTTGAATCCGTCCTTGTACTCCGCGTTTGACATCAGAGGATGATTGGCGCGAGCCTTGGCGGCCTTGTCAAGAGCCTTGGCGTAATCCTGTCTGTTGAGGGCGGCACGGGCGTAGGTGGCATAAGCCATGTCGATGTTCGGAGAGTAATTGTCCTTGGAATCCGGTGCCAGTCCAGACTCTGTGTAAAGACGGATGGCCTCGTCCAGATCATCGTAAATCTGCTTGTAGCAGTCAGCCATAGTGCTGAGAGGCATCTCGTCAGTTGATGTGTCGAGACGAAGCACAACACCGTCAGACGCTCCGTTGCTGGAGTCTCCCCAACGCACGCTATAGACCTGAAGCAGCATCATGTAGCTGTAGGCCCTGAATGACAAGGCCTGTGCTTTGATGAACTGTTTTTCTGTCTCGTCTCCTTTCGCATTGTCGATGTTGAGTATGATGGCGTTGGCGTTACCGATCAACATGTAGTAGTAATACCAATTGTAATAATTGTAGATGCTGATCTTGCTGTCATGATTCGTGCCGTTGATGACGGAAGCCCAACCTGGCAGGTTTACGACGAGATTATCTCCAGGATATTCACCGGTATATAACTTGATTGTTCCCTCTCCGTTGAAACCTTGCGAACCGAGATACTGCCTTGTCATGAGTTTGCAGATGCCATTAACCGCAAGGGCCGCGTTTTCTGTGCTCTCAAAGATAGTAGGTGTCGCGGTGGAACTCGTCGGGATTGTGTTCATATAATCCTTTGAACAGGAAGCCAGAAGCATTACACCTAACAGTGCGGCGATGGATATTTTAAGTATGTTTTTCATTTTGTCCGTGATTTAAAGTTTTTACAGTCTGATGTTGAGTCCTAACGAGAATACACGCGCGGTGGTGAACTTGTTGCTGCTGCCTCCGGTGAAGTTCTGCTGAGGGTTCATGCCTCTGAGAGTTGTCAGGGTGAAGAGGTTCTCGGCGCTGAAGTTCACAGAGGCTCCGGCGATGTCAATCATGCGGGTAATTCTTGAAGGGATGTTGTAAGAAACGGTGAGGTTCTTGAACACCAGATAGTTGGAACTCTGAAGCCAACGGGTTGACATCGATGAGTTGTACTGGTTGTAGTAAGAGTTGAGTCCAGGAAGAGCGTCAGGATTGATACGGTTTGAGGATGTCTCTGTCATTCCGGCAGGAGCTGCTGTCCAGGATCCGAGCAGATCTCTATGGAGCTGATGCACGTTCGTGCTGGCGGACATCAGGGATGCATAGGAACTGTCGTACATCTTGCCTCCCAAAGAATAAGTGAAGAGGGCGGAGAGAGAGAAGTTCTTGTAGCTGAACGAAGTTCCGAAACTTCCGTAGATCTTAGGAAGGGCGCAACCGCTCCAGTCTCTCTTGGCATAGGTCACATAGGTAGTGTAGTCTTTGCCGTTGATGTTGACGTGATGCTCTTCAGGAAGCGGCTTTCTGGTCTCACCTTCTGCAGGTGTCCCCACATAGAAGGCCTCGTCATCAATCTGATAGAGGCAACGTCCGGTCATCATGTCCACACCTTCATACTGATACGTGAAGAATTCGTACATGCTGTGTCCCTCTGCATACTTGAAGTTCCCTGAAAGGATGCCCTCTTCCCTGTTCTGCTGAGGAAGAGTGATGATCTTGTTTCTCTCGATGGTGGCGTTCATGTTAAGGTTCCACTTGAAATCCTTCGTGCGGATTACATCGAAATCAGTGGCGATCTCTATACCTTTGTTGGAGACAGAACCAAGATTCTGTGTGATGGTGGAAACTGCGGAACTGGTTGAAGTCGCACCTGCGGAAAGTGGCTGATAGACACTGAACAGAAGGTCTCGGGTGCGCTTGTCGTAATATTCAAGAGACAAATTCCAGCAGTCGAAGAAGCGTCCCTCAAGAGCGGCGCTCCATGAGGCGGCGGTTTCCCACTTGATGTTGGTGGCGTCATTCTGTGACTTGTAGGCTCCTCCCTTTCCTCCATTCTGAACCATGGCGTAAAGGGCCATGTAGGCGTAGTAGCCGACACCCTGGTCATTTCCTACTTCTCCGTAGGATGCTCTGAACTTCAGTGAGTTGATTTGAGGGATAGCCTTGATGAAGTCTTCATTTGAGAGAACCCAGCTGCCTCCCACTGACCAGAAGTTACCCCAACGGTGATCAGGATGGAATCTTGACGATCCGTCACGGCGGAAGGAAGCCTCGGCGAAGTACTTGTTCGCGAAGTTGTAACGCGCGCGGGCCAGATAAGACTCACTGCGGACATCATTGTAGTAGTCCGTCATCGTGGTCATTTCAGAGAAGTTGTTGAGGGTGGTCTGTCCCGGGAATGTCTGGTTTGTCTTGTAATTGTAGAGATAGTTGTAGTGGTAGTAGTAGTTCTCGTGGCCGAGGAGGGCATCTACATTATGCTCTCCAAAGGTACGCTGCCATGTCAGCTGCTGCTGGAAAGTATAGTTCATGTAGCGGTATATGGTTCTGGAGGCGCGTCCGTTACTGCCGGCTCCGTCACCTATCAACGCATTGTTGTAGGTCTGAGCCTCACTGTTGCGCAGACTCATGTCTCCCTTGATGGAGAATGTGAAGTCCTTGAGGAACTTGATGTCGGCGTAGAGCTGTCCGTTTAGTGTTGTGCGGTAGGATTTGGCCAAATTGTCCTCAAGTTCCCATGCGATGTGGCGGTTCTCATTTTGTCCACGGCTGTTGCCATCGTCATACTGCTTGTTGCCAGCCCCGTCCAGTATATAGTCTCCGTTCGCGGAGCTGAGATCGTGCTGATGGACAGGATAGATCGGAGCCATGAAGCGAGAGTAGTAGAACGGGTTGATGTAGGAATTTTCACCGTCCGTGTCGGTGAAATTGCTCTCCTGATAGGATCCGGCCAGATTCATGCCGATCTTGATCCATTTACGAGGAGTCACGCTCACGTTGGCACGTCCGTTAAAACGGGAAAAATCGGATGATTTTACATAACCTTTCTCATCAAGGTAAGCGGCTGACAAATAGAAACTTGACTTTTCGGAAGCAGCGTTGGCGCTCATGTTGTACTCCTGCCTGTAGCCAAGCCTTTCAATCGGCTTGAACCAGTCAAGGTCTTCGGCGATCAGAGGCTTGACGGTGCCGGTGAGTTTTCCGTTGGCATCGAACAATTCCTCATCACCCTTGTTGTAAATGTTGTACTTTAACAAAAATCATTTGAATATCCTACGTTTGATTATTCTTATGGCCACAAGAAGCAACTTCTCCACCGGCAGGAATGCTGAAATATTCCTCAATCCGGAGAAAAACATGTTGGAAGGCGTGAATGCCTCCTTGACATCAGACAGAGACTCGCGCAGGAGAAACTCTCTGCGGACCAAACGCTCGCGGACATCATTCTGAGCCGACTCCAGCTCATCCATCGTCTTGATTTCAGAATACCTCATAGCCTATTTGTCTTCGTCAAAGAAAAGTTTGATGAACATCGGGACGAACGTGTTGCGGAACAGTCTCTTCCTAAGCAGAATGACAACCACAAGAATCACGGCGAAGACCGCGGCCACGATTCCGGCTCCGGCTGCATAACTGCCTATCAACTCCCCTATCCACATAACACCCCCGATGGCGAGAGCCGTCAGAATCACGGACACGATGAACAGGACAAGCAACATGTAAAGCAATTTGCCGAGCGTCAATGACAATCCCTTAGCGGTTCTTAATTTGAGGTCATCAATCCTTGCCTCGACATAGTCCGCAGTGTTCTTGCCAAGGTCCTCAATCGGTTTTGTGAACTCACTCATCGTCACGCGTTTTCCGACGGCCTTTCGGCATATTCAATGTCCTTCTGAATCGCGCTCTCGAGTTTCTCCAAGCGCTCGAGAATCTTCATCCTGACATCTTCCTTCAGATCCTCGGCCTGATCCTGAAGTTCCGCCCTCAGGTCGTTGAGTTCCATTCTGGCGAGTCTTGCCCGTGCCTTGGCGGAATCCGCGGCGTCACCGACAGTTTCCTTAATCTTCCGACGCGTATCCTCGCCCTTCTCCGGAGCGAACAACAGCCCAAGGGTAAGCCCGGCGGCTGCCCCCGCGACAAACGCTAATAATGAATCACCTTTCATAACATTCGATTTTCACAAACTTACATAAAAATCTGCGATTTTTACGCCCGTCCCATAAGAAAGGAACAGTTTTTTAGAGGAAATATAAACCATACTGATCAGAAATCCAATTCATCAGCGCCGATTTCTGTCTGCCAACACAAACGGAACTCCTCGTGCAAGTGACAATAAGGCCATAACGCAACCCGTGAGTGTCCCGCAATCCCTCCGGGCAACAGAAAAGGGTTCCACAATCCTCCCGTGCGCAAAAGTGACCCTCTCACGTACGAAGGCCTTATTTTGATCCTCCTCGTGAGCGGGAAGGCCAGGTCTGCGCACGGATGGGACTGCCGAGGCTGCCTCGTGAGCAGGAGGGCCGGGGCTGCGCACGGGAGGGACTGCCGAGGCTGACTCGTGAGCGGGAGGGCTTAGTCTGCGCACGGGACTGCCGAGGCTGTTTCGTGAGCAGGAAGGCTTAGTCTGCGCACGGGACCATAGACATTATTTTCTGACAGGCACGCACTGGACGCCAAGGAGTTTCAGAGCGGAGACGAGTTCGGTGGTGACAGCGACCTTGAACTTGGTTGAGTGGAACTCGATGTTGTACTTGGTCTGAGGGTCGTAGAGGAACATCTTGAGAGGGACGGTGCCCCGATTGGCCTGAATCAAGGACACGAGATCCTTGCGGAATTTCTCGGTCAGCATAGGCGTGGTGATGCTGATGGAGAAAGCGTTCAGCATCGTCTCGTTCACGTTGCCAAGAAGCATTATCTTCTTTACCCTGAAAGCATAAGGCGAAGTCTTGCCTTGCGCGCGCTCTTCAGGTTTGATGAAATATTTCTCCTCGATGTCACCCTCGATGTAAAGGTTCTCGTGCGGCTTCATATAGCTCATAAAAGCCTCGTGGTCACGTCCGAACAGCGCCAGCTCGTAGGCTCCGCTGTAATCCTCCAGCTTCGTCTTTGAATATGGCTTGCCGGTCTTCGTGGTCAGGGTGCTGTACTCGGTCACCAGGCCGGCTATCGCTACCTTCATCTTCTTCTTGGAAGCCTCACACTCCGCGACTTTCTTATTCAAATCCGCCAGTTCGCAGTTGGTAAAACTCTCTATCTCAAACGCATACTTATCCAAAGGATGTGAGGAGATATACATCCCGACATATTCCTTTTCCTTCTGGAGCCACTCGAACTCGTCGTCCGTCCCGACCATTTCAGGAATATCCGGACGCACAGGCTTCATTTCTTCAACCTCGCCGAAAAGCGACGCCGCCGAATTGGCCGCATCCTGGCTGTAAAGGTTGGCGTATTTTGCAAGCTCGTCAATGAACAGGTTCCCGCTGCGGCACGGCAGGAAAAACTGTTTGCGCTGGATGCCGAACGAATCGAAGCCTCCTGAATATACAAGGCACTCTATCGCCTTTCTGCCCAGCGAGTTACCAAGCCTTTCGATGAAATCGAACACATCAGCGTAGGTACCGTTGGCTGCCCTGTCGGCGATGATCGCGTCCGCCACATTGGAACCGAATCCCTTGATCCCCTTCAGGCCAAAACGGATGTTGCCTTCCTTGTTCACGGTGAAGTGTGAATATGACTCATTGACATCCGGGTTCAGCACCTTGATCTTGTGAGCCTTGCAGTCGGACAGAATCTTCTTTATCTCCGGCATGTTGGAGAGGTTGCAGGAGAGGTTGGCGGCGAAAAACTCGGCGGGATAGTGGCATTTCAGCCAGCCGGTCTGGTAGGAGACCCATGCATAGCAGGTGGCGTGGGACTTGTTGAAGGCATACTGCGCGAATTTCTCCCAGTCCTTCCAGATCTTGTCCAGCATCTTCTCAGGATGGCCGTTGGCCTTGCCGCCCTCCATGAACTTGTCCTTGAGCTCGTTCAGAATCGTTATCTGCTTCTTGCCCATCGCCTTGCGGAGCTTGTCCGCCTGACCCTTCGTGAAGCCGCCAGCTTCTGGGAAAGAAGCATCACCTGCTCCTGGTAGACGGTCACACCGTAGGTGTCCTTGAGGAACTCCTCCATCTCCGGGAGGTCATATTCAATAGGCTTGAGTCCGAGTTTTCTGTCCACGAAGTCCGGGATGTAGTCCATAGGGCCCGGACGGTAGAGGGCGTTCATCGCGATGAGGTCCTCGAAACGCTCAGGATGCAACCTCTGAAGCCAGGTCTTCATGCCCTCGGATTCAAACTGAAAGACGCTGTCCGTGTCGCCGTGTCCATAGAGTTCGTAAGTCGGCTTATCGTCAATCGGAATCGCCTCGATGTCGATGTCCGTACCAAAGCGCAACTTAATGTTGTCCAGACATTTGTGGATTATGGACAGGGTGTTGAGTCCCAGGAAGTCCATCTTCAGCATGCCGACTTCCTCGATGTAGTGGCCGTCGTACTGCGAAGTCCAGACGTACTGTCCGGACTCCTTGTCCATCGAAAGGCAGATAGGAATATAGTCGGTCAGGTTGCCTCGTCCGATGATCGTGGCGCAGGCGTGCATTCCGACCTGACGGATGCAGCCCTCCAGCTGACGGGCATATTTCAGAACCTCCCTCACCTGCTCTGTTCCGTTTTCCAACTCTTCCTTGAACTCAGGCACAAGACGATAGCAGTTCTTCAGGGTTATCTTGACATCCGTGTCCTCCATGCCCCTCTGATAGGTCTTCTTGACCGTTTTCTTCTGACCCGGATTGTCAGGATCATCAACCTCGACATCCTTTTCCACCACCTTGAATCCTGGCTTCAGATCATCCAGATCCGGATTGAAGAGATATTCCTTCTCCACCTTTTCACTGAGGCGGTCAGGCACCATTCCGGACAGGCGGTTGGACTCATCGATCGACAGGTCATGGATTCGCGCCACGTCCTTGATGGCTCCCTTGGCGAGCATCGTGCCGAAGGTGATCACCCGGGAGACGTGATCCTTGCCGTAGGAGTCCTCGACATATTTATGCGCCAGGGACAGATCCTCGAAATCGACATCTATATCCGGCATCGAGATTCGGTCCGGATTCAAGAAACGCTCGAACAGGAGCTGGTACTTGATCGGATCCAGGTTGGTGATTCCCAAGCAATAGGCCACCACGGATCCGGCCGCGGAACCACGGCCTGGCCCCACCATGCTGCCCTTCGCCCTCGAAGCCGCGATGTAGTCCTGCACAATCAGGAAGTAGTCCGGGAAGCCCATACGGCAGATGGTCTTGAGCTCGAAGTCTATCCTCTCGGACTGCTCGGCGGTCAAAGTCTCCCATAACGTCTTTTGGCTCCCTCGTAGGTGATGTGGCAGAGATAGGCCACCGACTTGCAGAACTCGTCGCCACGGTAATTGCCCTTCTTGTCGCACTTTCCGACCTCGATGACATCCTTGTATATGTTCAGATAGTTGTCCAGGTCGTCAAGGAAGGCCTGGTCGATCTGATACTTGGGAAGCACATGGTCGCGGTCGATCTGATATTCCTCAACTTTGGAAGCTATCTCCAGAGTGTTTTCCAGCACTTCCGGATGGTCTGGGAACAGAGCGGCCATCTCCTCTTCGCTCTTCAGGTACTCCTGCTGGGTGTAGTGAAGGCGCGGCTCCTCGTTGATCTTCTTACCGGTGTTCAGACAGATAAGATGGTCGTGCGCGGGGCCATCCTCCTTGTTGACGAAGTGGACGTCATTCGTGGCGACCACCTTGACACCCATCTCCTGAGCCAACTGGAATATTCCTTCATTGCTGATCTTCTGTTCCTCATAGACATCCCGCGAGAGTCCAGGAACCTCGGTCTTGTGGAGCATCACCTCAAGGTAGTAGTCGTCTCCGAAGACCCTCTTGTGCCACTCTATCGCCTTTCTCGCCTCGTCCATCTTTCCGGCGACGATGTTCTTGGGGATCTCGCCGGCAAGGCAGGCGGAGCAGCAGATCAGATTCTCGTGGTACTTCTCGATGATCTCGTGGGAGACCCTCGGCTTGCCGTAATAGAGACCTTCGATGTGACCCTGCGACACGATCTTCATCAGGTTCTTGTAGCCGTCGAAGTTCTTGGCCAGCAGGATGAGGTGATAATAGGATCTGTGCTCGCTGTCCTTGAGTTTCGGATCATAGTGGCGTGTCACATAGACCTCGCACCCGATGATCGGCTTGACCTTGAAATGCCCGGTAGCCTTGTCCACATGCTTGCCTGCGAACTTGAAGAACTCCTTGACACCGTACATGTTGCCGTGATCCGTGATGGCCAGGGCCGGCATCCCCATCTCCTCGGCCCTGTCGAACAAGGTCGAGATGGAGGAGAATCCGTCAAGAATCGAATATTGCGTGTGGACGTGAAGGTGTACAAAAGCCATGGTGACAAGTCAAATTTTCATATATCCGCAAACCGTTCGGGAACGAAGCGGCCAGCACCCGAACCCAAGCGAATTGCGACAATACAAAGATACCGAAAAACCCTATCCCCACAAAGCCGCCCCCTCCGAAAAGTTTTCAACATCTGGAAAAAGTCCCGATTTCACCCACATAAAACTCAGAATTATTCCCGAAAATAAGAGTAAACAGTCGGAAAAAGTCCCGATTTTAACCATCAAAAACTCGGAATAATTCCCGATATTATTTGTTATTCAATTGATTTATTGTAAATTCGCAAAAAATATAAAAAAAGAAGCCATGCTATATAGAAAATTCGCAGCCCACCTGGAAGACTTTCTCCGGAACGAACCTCGTAAGATAATGCTCGTCAATGGCGCCAGGCAGATTGGCAAATCGTACCTGATAAGGCACGTCGGCAACAAACTTTTCAAGAATTATGTGGAGATAAACCTGAAAGCGGACAAGGAAGGCTCCGGAATATTCGCGTCTGTCCGCAGTGTAGAGGAGTTTTTCCTGCAATTGGGTGCGATCGCCGGGAACAGATTAGGCAATCGGGACGACACGATTGTCTTTCTTGACGAGATTCAAAGCTATCCGCATCTGATGACGATGCTCAAATTCCTGAACGAGGACGGCAGGTACAGGTACATCGCCAGCGGCTCGGAATTAGGTGTGGCATTGGCGCAGACTCCTTCCGTCCCTATCGGCAGCATAGCCATCGAGCAGATGTATCCGCTTGATTTCGAGGAGTTTCTTATAGCGATGGGATGCAGTCAGGACACTATTGACGGGATGCGGGAATATTTCCACGACAGGAAGCCGTTGAACGATTCCATGCACAACTATATGCTCCGGCAGTTCAAGATCTATCTTTTGGTGGGAGGAATGCCCGACGCCATAAACAAGTTCATCAAGAGCCGTAACATCGCCCAAGTCCGTAAGATCCAACGGGACATACACTCCTTGTACAAGTTGGATGCGTCGCAATACGACGAGGAGAGGAAACTTGTCATCTGCAAGATCTATGACATGATTCCGTCCAACATGGAAAACAAGAAGAAGCGTGTCATCGTGAAGAACATCGAGCAGACCGCCGGTCACAAGCAGTTCAGCGACTACTCCAATGAGTTTGACTATCTGGTCAACTCCGGTGTTGCTCTCTCAGTCCAAGCCATCAGCAATCCGAAGTTCCCGCTGAAGGAGTCCGAGAGCAAGAATCTTATCAAACTATACCTCAGCGATGTAGGCATTCTTACTGACCTTCTTTACAGGACAAACATCAATGCGGTACTTGGAGACGAACGCAGCGTCAATCTCGGCTCAGTCTATGAGTCTGTAGTGGCACAGGAGCTCCACGCCCACGGATTCACCCTGCACTACTACGACAACAAGCAGCGTGGAGAGGTTGATTTTCTGATTGATGACTACGACAATCTCACAGTCCTGCCCATCGAGGTCAAATCAGGCAAGGATTACAAGGTTCACAGCGCCCTGGACGCCTTCCTTGACACCCCCGACTACCACATCAAGAACGCCATAGTCCTAAGCAACGAACAAAACGTCCACAAGGAGCATGGCATCACCTACCTCCCCGTCTATTACGTGATGTTCCTAAAGCAAGACAACATCCCGGAAGAAGATCTCGTCATCCCGAATCCGACTTTGCAAGCCTAGTGGCGACCGTGGCACTTAACTAACTGACAGTGAAACGAAAGGGCATCCTCGTGGTTCAAGTATTCAGACCACGACAGTGTTCTGTCCGCTGATTATCAGGACATTATCCGCCACTGATTTCTAATACGCCCGGCCGTACATCTTCGGGGAGTTGAAGGCGGGGGTGTGGCCGGAGAGGCGGAAGAGTTCGGGGATGGTGACGATCTCGTAGCCTCGGGCCTTGAGGGCGGGGATCAGGGTCTTCATGGCCTCGACGGTGCGCTCGTTAGTGTCGTGGAAGAGGAGGATGCGGCCATCCTCGACGCGGGCGAGGGTCCTGGTCACACGATCCTCGACCGGCATGTCGGCCCTCCAATCCTGACAGCTCAGGCCGGCTATGAATATCTTCCCGCCGACCACCTCGGCGACGTGGGCGTTGTGTGCCGTGAAGGGAGGACGGAGGTACACAGGCTTCGCACCGGCGTAGGCCTCGATCAGGGAATCGGTCTTAGCGACCTCCGCAAGAATCAGAGAGTCAGCAATCTGCGTGAGATTAGGGTGGGAATAGGTGTGGTTCTCCACATCACATCCCATCTGAACCATCCGCCGGATGATCGGAGCGGTCTCTTCGCTGATGTTCTGGCCGATCAGGAAGAACGATGCCTTAACACCGTTCTCCTCCAGCACGTCCAGCATCATCGGAGTGCATCTCAAGCTCGGCCCGTCATCGAAAGACAGGGCGACATATTTCGGTTTGGAATCCTCCACGCAGCCGGAGTCGCAGCCGCAATCATCCTGGGCGTAGGCGATGCCGGCGGAAAGCGCCAAGGCTGCGGCCAGCATATTCAAGTATTTGAAAATATTCATTTTAAAAACCTCTTCCGAACATCAGCCAGTACTTCGCCTCAAGCTCCTTCCAGCGGGCGGCGCACTTGTCGTGGATGGCGGCGGTGTAGGCGTTCAGCAGCCTCACCCTCTTGCGAGGGGTGGCCTTTGAATATTCAGCCTCAAGCTTCGGCAGGCCTTCGAAGGTCATCGCCTCCATCTCCAACACATTGTCGGTGAACTCCTTCTTGGTCTTCTGCCACGAAAGGGTGGCCAACTTGTTGGCGCGGCGGAACTCCCACAGCACGCTGTTCGGGTAGTATTCCTTCTGGCCGCACTTTTCAAAGGCGTCCGGCAGAACTGTACTTCCGCAGAAAATCGGGATGCGAGGGCTCTGCGCAGGATTGTCCACGGCGTACCAGCAGACTCCGCCGATGCCGTCCGGCAGCCACGAGCGACTCTGGATGACCGTTGAATATGAACACCAGGCCACCGCCAGCGTCCTCTTGAAATCGATCACGCCCGGAGCGATGCTGTTCAGCGTGTTGCGCATCGGGGTTGTCAGCCAAGGATTGGCCAGAGGACTCATCTCCTTGTGGGCGGGAACGCCGTCCTTCTCAGGCACATCAATCGTCCAGTTCTTGCACATATCCCATTCCGTACCCTCGTAAGTATCTCTCAGCAACGCCATTACCTTCCTGACATCGACCAAGGAGTCCGGCTTTACGGAAAACGGAAAATCATCCATTCCATACTTCAGACCGAGCGACGGTGCCAGAAGATCGAACACCCTGAACTCCCTCTCACGGTAGTTCCTGCCCTGTGCGTATGAGCAGACGATCACCTTCCAAAAAACGAAATCGCCCTTACCATCCCAAAGGCCGTTGTCGATAGCCACCTGCTCAAGGTTATCGGAAGCCATAAAGTTCTCTGTATCAGAACGGTCAATCTTTCCGATTCTTGGGATATTGGCGGAAATCCCGACGTGCTCGTCCGGAATCCTCTGGGCCGCCCAGGCCGCGCCGATCCTATGCTTGCCGACTCCCACGATCTCAAATTGCCAGACCTCCTTCGGATCGGAGACCGTAAGACATTCACCACCATCCCCGTAGCCATATTCCTCTGCCAAAGAGCCCATCACTTTGACGGCCTCACGGGCGGTGGCGCTCCTTTCCAGCGCCAGACGGCAAAGCTCCTCGATGACCAGCGGCGCGTCGTGGTTGATCAGGGTGTCCGGCCCCGTGAACGTCGTCTCACCGATGCCCACCTGCTTCTCGTTCAGCGATGGATAGCCAGTGTTGACGTAGGAATATGTATGCGCGACCTGCGGAATCTCTCCCACTATCTTGATCCCTGCGGTGTCGGTCACGAACTTGGTCTTGCGCCAGTTCTTGCGGATCGGAGTCACGGAACCCGGCTTGTGATCCTTCGCTGGAACGATATTCACCCAAGTGTGCGAAGTGCCGTCGCAAGTGTGCGAGGTCATCACCGACCCGTCCGTGCTGGCCAGCCTCCCGACCACAATGCTGGTGCACTCCAGCCCCGAATTCTCATCATCCTGAGCCCAAGCTCCGAATCCCGCGGCCACAAAAGCCGCCAGCGTCACAAGAATTTTTCTCATCTCTATCTTATTGTTTGTTTATTCTCAAAGACTTGCGAACATCCGCTTACCTGACAGGACCGGCGATGCTGACACAAGCATAAAAACAAAGTTTATTATCCAGGCTAAGTAATCTTTACCAACTTATTTTTTAACGCTTACTAAGATACAACTAAAACCGACATTTTTCTAAAAAAACGCTATAATTTAGTCGCATTGGCTACTCTTTTAAATGGCATCCAAATTGTCCCTGAATGCGTTCTTTCGTTTTCGATGTTGCGGATTCAGAATATTTTCGGTAACTTGCCATTGCTGGTCAATAAGGTTGGCCGGGCATTGTTCCATGACTTTAATTAATTGAAAATTACAAAGTTACGAATATTATACAATGGAACCATCCATATACAGTTATTCTCTTTGCATCGCGCTACCGCTGATGTTGTTCTTCGGCTTTTATTTTTTGCTGGCCCCAACCCCGGAAAAGGCCATTTTTGATAATTATCTACGCTCCAGGAGGATAATGGGTCTGGCGTTGCTGCTGCTTGCGGCAAACTATTCGGTGCATTTCTTCTTCGGGGTAAGGTTCAGGAGTGTCAATGCGGCCATATTGATGAATCTGTCCACCTATTTTCTGTGCTATTACCTATTCAGCTCTGCATTGATAACACTGCTTAACCGTTTCTATATCACACGAAAAAGGATCTGGACGCACATTATCCTATGGATCATATTCTCCGGTCTTTCCGGGATTGTATTGTTTTTGTTCCCTGATGGAATAGCGCAGAAAGGCAGTTTGCTGGCATTGGCGGCATGGCTGGTGGTTTACGGACTGGTGCTGTCTCGCAGACTCATTGTCTCATACCGCAGAGCTATCCGGATTTTCGATGACACGCATGCCGATGATATGGGTGCGTATATAAAATGGTTGTCCGTCTTTACCTATTGGGCACCCTTGTTCGGCATCGGATGCGGATTGCTCACTTTCTTGCCTGATGAATATGTTTATATATGGATTCTGTCATCGATTCCGTTTTACGTCTATCTCTACTGTTGCTACCAAAACTATCTGCTGTTTTACGAGCAAGTGGAAAACGCGATGGCAGCGGAAATGACTTCGGAAGATGACGGTCAATGTGATCATAAGCCGGAACAGGCACAGAGGCAAGACACTCCTTTTTACCATGCAGAGATAGCCGGAAAAATCAAAGGGTGGATTGACGCCGACGGTTTTGTTCAATCCGGCCTGACCATAAAGGAGCTTTCGGACATGCTTCATACCAACCGCACCTATCTGTCCGAGTACATCAATACGACGTATGGCACATCGTTCCGCGATTGGATAACCTGCCTTCGCATTGATTATGCGAAACGTCTGCTTACCCAAAATCCCAAACTGACGGTTGCCGACATTTCCGAAAGATCGGGGTTTCTGTCTCCAAGCCATTTCATTAGGTTGTTCAAGGAAAAAACAGGGCAAACTCCTGTCAGATGGAGGAAAACAGAGGCGGAATAATGCGCTGCATTATGGCTGATGGAAATAGCCTGAACGACAAAAAATAGCCTGAACGAAAAGACTAAAATAATCTAAACCGCAAGGATGTGCGATTCTGACAATTGAGACATTCTTTCTACGCAAGAATCAGGCGGAGACAGAATCTTTTGCTTATATTGTTTGCATAAATTCCGGGTCGAGAATAAACAAAGCATAGAATATGAGCAAAAGAATTCTGTCCATCATCTTGTTTTCATGGCTGTCAATGGCTGCTTCCACAGCTTTCGCGCAACAGAAGACAGACACTGCCGACACCTTCCGCTTCGTTCCGCAAGAGGATACGTTCTATTTGGCAAGGGAGGACAATCCGCAGGAATCAGTCCAATCCTTATCACCGACAATTTCTCAACTGTCCCTGCGCGCCAACCTGCTGCGCTGGGCAACCCTGACACCAGATTTAGGACTTGAATGGCGCATCTGCCCGTCATGGGGCATTGCCGTGAACGGCTCGTGGACTTCGTGGTCGTGGAATGACAAGGACAGAAGATACGCCCTTTGGGAAGTGGTACCGGAGCTCCGTTATTATTTAGGCAGGGAAAAGCGCGGTTACCTCGGCGCGATGTTCAAGGCCGGACAGTTCAACTACAAGCTCTCCACGACAGGCAAACAGGGAGACCTTACGGGTGGAGGCATCACCGGAGGCTATCAACTGAAATTGAACAAATCCCTTTCGATGGACTTCTCCTTAGGGTTGGGCTATATCCATGCCGACTATGACAAGTATGTGGTCATCAACGGCGTGAGGGTAAGGCGCGGCAGCGAAACAAAGAATTGGTGGGGCCCCGTCTCGGCGGGTGTCACCCTGGTGTGGAACATCTTTTAGCGGAAAGGAGGAACAATGAATACAACGACAATCATACGACAGATAAAGGAATATATGGGAGCATACGGAAAGGCTTATACCTTATTATATCTAGGTGCGGTGGCCATACTGACCTCGTGCGTGATGGACGACCTCTATGACACGCCGCATCCCGACTATGGGAAAATTGCGGTGACAGCCGACTGGTCGGCACGCGGTGAGGGTATCGACATACCTGCCACATGGACGGTCACCATGGGTGACTATACGGGTACGGAGACTTCCGCCACCCATACCCCCGACCATCTGTTTGCTCCGGGCAGCTACACCCTTGCAGTGTGGAACCCGGCTGAAGGAATCACGGTGAACGGCACCACAGCCACCATTGCCGCAGCCACGGGAAACCGGGCAGGCACGGATGCCTTTGTGAACAATGCCCCGGGATGGTTTTTCACCTATACGGAACAGGTGAGCATCGAGAAAGACAAGGACTATCCGCTGACCGCCGCAATGAAGCAGCAGGTACGCGAACTGACGCTTGTCGTCGAACCTACTGGTGATGCCGCCGGACGCATCACGGAGATTGTTGCCCATCTGACGGGTGCAGCCGGAACACTCGACTTCGCTACCGATACCTACGGAGCCGCTTCGAACGTCGTGCTGCTCTTCACCAAGATTACCGAAGGTGACGATGCCGGCAAGTGGAAAGCCACGGTGCGGCTGCTGGGTGTGACCGGCACGGAACAGCTGCTGACGGGTGAAATCCGCTATGCGGACGGCAACCCGACCCCCACGACGCTGAAAAGCGACATCACGGAAGCCCTCAAGGGGTTCAACACCGGAAAGGGCGAATCGCTGACCCTCGGCGGAACGCTGGTTGAGACTCCCGAAGGCATGGAAGTGGACGGAGTCGAAATCAACGGCTGGGAAGAAGTGAAAGGTGATGATGTAAATGCCGATTTGTAAATAATTAGCAAACCGAACGCAGAAGCCAAGCTTGCTTTGATTTTGCTGAGGTGCAGCAATTATTGAAATGGAATTTAATAAATAAAATGACAGATATAATGAAGACAAGATTTTTTGCACTTGCAACGCTCGTCCTCGCACTGGCAGCCTGCAACAACGACAACGAGAACCTGAACGGTGACCCCGTGGCCGCCCAGTTTACCGCCGACATCACCCTCGCCACCCGCGCCAGCGGAACCACCTGGACTGGCGGCGACCGTATCGGCATCACCGACATCGGCAACGATACCCGGTACGGCAACGTGCCTTTCATCCTGAAAAACGGGAAATTTGAGGCAGAAGGAAAGGTCATCTATATCGAAGATGCAAAGACCCATACTTTCCGCGCCTACTATCCGTACAACGCGGCAGGAGGCATCCTCACAGCCACGACCGATGCCACGGCGCAGCAGAACCAGCCTGCCATCGACTTCCTCTTTGCTTCAGGAGCCACGGGAGACAAAAACAACCCGGTAGTAAGCTTCACCGACAAAACCGCCAAAGGCGGTGAAGACAACTCCTTCCACCACCGCATGAGCCAGATAACCCTTACCTTCGAGGCGGGCGACGGCGTGAATTTCAGCGTGGTCAAGCCTGAACGTTACACGCTGGACGGATTGTTACTCACCGGTACGTTCAACACGGCCGACGGTATTGCCACCGCAGACAACGGACTACAGACCGGAGAACTGGCCATGAATCTGGCAGACGGCGTTCTCACGTCATCGATCATCCTCTTCCCGCAGACAGTTGCATCCCTGCCGTTGGTTGTGAATTACAAAGGTCAGGAATATCATGCCACACTCACCATGCCCGAAGGCGCACTGCTGGCGGGCAACAACTATACCTATACCGTCAAGGTACGCAACAAAGTCCTTGAAGTCAGCGAAGCCATCATTGCAAAGTGGAACGATATAGACGGTGGAGATGTGGGTGCTGACCTGTAGGATGTTAATAATTAATCGATTAGAATGAAGAATTATGAGACATGGATTATTTATCCTCGCAGCCACCGCACTGCTGTTCGCCCTCGCCGCCTGCACACAGGACGAACTTGCTGGCGATAAACGTCTGCCCGAAGGTGAATACCCCGTCGTCATCCGTGCCACCGGATTGTCCGTAGAGGCAACGCCGCTGGCAGCCCCTTCCACCCGTGCCGCTGTGGACGGCGACTGGCAGGGCATCACTTCCGTGGCACTCAAGATGGGCGACGTAGTAAAGGAATACACCGTAACGGCTACGAATGCCGATGGATACAAGAGTGCCACGCTCTCACGCGAGAACGACCCGTACTACTGGACCAGCCGCGACCCGATTATCGTATCGGCATGGTGGCCCTTCGACAATGCAGACATCACACAGATGCCTGCCGTGAAGGTGGCAGAAGATCAAAGCAAACTGGCTGACTTCCAGAACAGCGACTTCATCTCTGCTGAGAACCGGAAGGTGGAATTTAACAACCCTACTCTTGAATTTACCCACCGCACGGCACGCGTGGCAATCGAACTGAAGCCCGGCACGGGATTCACGAGCGTTGCCGGTGCCACGGTAAGCCTCGTGGGCCTGTCCGCCGATAACGGCAACCCGACCGCCATCAAGACCTACAACGCAAGCGGCAACACCTACGAGGCACTGACCGCCCCGCAGACCGTTGCGGCAGGCAAGCCGTTCGTCCGGGTGGAACTCGGCGGCGGCACCTTCTACTTCCGTCCGCAGAACAACGTCGTATTAGAGGCGGGCAACCGCTATAAATATATCGTTAAGGTGAACGCCACCGGCTTGACGTTAGAGGATTGCACCATCGGCAGCTGGGCTGACGGCGGCGGCGAGAGTGGCGCAGCCGAGGATTTGGACTACATCTACGACAGCAACACCAAGACCTACACGGTCTATAACGCCGACGGCCTGCTGGCTTGGAACGAAGTCGCACAAAAAGACAGATCGATAAATTGCACCCTCAACGCCGACATCGACCTCACAGGCAAAGACTGGACGCCCATAGGCACAAGCAGCGGCAACTCATACACCGGCACCTTCGACGGCGGCGGCCATACCATCACGGGGCTGACCGTTACGACAAATGACCAATTTGTGGGTCTGTTCGGCTATCTCAATAGTGCTGGTACGGTGAAGAACGTGGTGATGGAGGGCATACAGATAACAAGCAATCACATGTTTGGCTGTACTGGTGGCGTGGTAGGATATAGCTGGGGCACCATTGAAAACTGCTCGGTGTCTGGCAGCGTTAGCGGCACGATGTGCGTCGGCGGTGTGGTGGGTACTCAATGGGTCGGTTCCATCACCGGATGCAGTTCCTCCGCCACAGTGAAGGGAACGGTCGATGTCGGCGGCGTGGCAGGTCAGACGGATTTGGGTGCCACCCTGACCGCTTGCTATGCCACAGGCAACGTGACCATAGAAATAGACCCCATAAAGGATATCGCTGGCGGCGGTCTGGTGGGATTAAACGGAGAATGCAGCCTTCTTGCCTGCTATGCCATTGGCAACGTAACCAGTACAGGTAGTAGCACTGGCAATGTATATATCGGCGGCTTTTTGGGAGGAAACTACACCACCGTGACCGCCTGCTATTGGAAGAACAATCATGAACAAGGCATCGGCAACAATAAGGAAGGCATCGCCCCCGAAGCCACGAAGGTGGACGGCACCAGCGTAACCTGGCAGAAAGCCGTTGATGCCATGAACCGCGCCTTGCAGAACGCAGGCTCAGAGTGGCGTTACGAACTTAAAGGAGCATTGCCCACCTTGAGGAAGCAGTAAACCGTCGGGCGGAAAAGTTCCGCCCACAACGGAAAGAACCAGAGTAATAAAATAACAGATATTATGAGGATAAGATTTTTTGCACTTGCAGCACTCGCCCTCTCACTCGCCGCCTGCACGCAGGACGAACTTGCTGGCGATAAACGTCTGCCCGAAGGTGAATACCCCGTCGTCATCCGTGCCACCGGATTGTCCGTAGAAGCAACGCCGCTGGCAGCCCCTTCCACTCGTGCTGCTGTGGACGGCGACTGGCAGGGCGTCACTTCCGTGGCACTTAAGATGGGCGATGCGGTAAAGGAATACACCGTAACGGCTTCTACCGATTTCAAGAGCGCCACGCTGACCTCCAACGACCCGTACTACTGGATCAGCCGCAACCCGATTACCGTATCGGCATGGTGGCCCTTGGATGATACAGACATCACACAGATGCCCGCCGTGAAGGTTGCAGAAGACCAAAGCAAACTGGCTGACTTCCAGAACAGCGACTTCATCTCTGCTGAGAACCGGAAGGTGGAATTTAACAACCCGACACTTGAATTTACCCACCGCACGGCACGCGTGACAATCGAACTGAAGCCCGGCACGGGATTCACGAGCGTCGCCGGTGCCACGGTGAGCCTCGTGGGCCTGTCCGCCGATAACGGCAACCCGACCGCCATCAAGACCTACAACGCAAGCGGCAACACCTACGAGGCACTGACCGCCCCGCAGACCGTTGCGGCAGGCAAGCCGTTCGTCAAGGTGGAACTCGGGGGCGGCACCTTCTACTTCCGCCCGCAGAACAACGTCGTATTAGAGGCGGGCAACCGCTATAAATATACCGTTAAGGTGAACGCCACCGGCCTGACGTTAGAGGGTTGCACCATCGGTGAATGGGCTGACGGCGGCGAGGAGACGGTTGAAAGTATCGTATTCAAGACCGATCTTTCCACCGCCAAGGTGGGCGATTTTATTACCACAGACGGCAAGTTGCTTGAGATGACGGAGAGCATGACGCTTTCTGAAGAGGTGAAAAAAAGGATTGCCGGTGTGGTCTTTTGGGTTCCTGAGAAAAAAGACCCCAACAGACAAACTCAAGCCAGCCTGCAAAGCGACGAGGTGATGGCAAAAGCCCATCCGAATTGTACCCACGGCCTGGCCGTTTCGCTGAAAGATGTTTCCGCTGAAATGAAGTGGCAAGGCGGCCAGTACGAGGCCGTGTTAAATTTCCAGAGGGGAGATGCTTTCAATCCTGCTTATGATAAAAGCCTCTTCAAGCCCATTGCCTCCAACAATGGTTCCAGTCACCCTATCAATTTTATCCTCGGTTATCAGAACACATTGATACTTCGTGCCTATAACGTTTATTGCAAGAGTATAGGTAGTGGTAATAAGGTTGTCCTGCCCGTAGATGCTCTTGCCGGATTTGAGACCAATAATCCATCCCCTTCCAACAGTACCGGCTGGTTTCTTCCATCGCCCAAAGAGTTGCATATCCTCTGCTACAAGGATGTGGATAATATTGGGCGTTATTGGGAGGACCCAAGTTATACTGATACCCGTGACATTGTCAATAAATCCCTCATCGCTGCCGATGGTGGAACCTTTGCTTATAACTATTATTACTGGTCTTCTTCGGAGTTCGGAGGCTTTCTCTCCCACGCCTTCCTCGTGAACTTCCGCAATTCCAATGTGATCAGCGTCAGTAAGTACTACAACACGTACAGGGTGAGGGCTGTGTGTGCTTTCTGACCTATTTACCTATTTAATCTATTTATCCATTGAACAGAAGATATATGAAACGGAATCTATTACATACCATTTGGGTGGCGGCAGCGGTGCTGCTTGCCGCCTCGTGCGAGCAGGAGGAGCTGCCGGGAGTTGGAGCGGACGGCACACAGACGCTTGCCATCACCGTGACCGACGGCGGCTATGCCCCGGCAGATCGCGATGGCGGTAGCCCTGCCGGCGTACCGCAGACCCGTGCTGTGGAGAACGGCTACATCACCAAGTTCACTGCCGGCGATGCCTGCGGACTCTACATCGTGCGCGGCGGGGAGCTGGCCTATGCCAATGTGAAGCTGACCGCCACCGCTGCCACGGACGGCACTCTGACCTGGCAGCCCGAAGCGGGCGTGACCCTTACCGACGGCTTCAACGGTGAGGCATACTACCTCTATTACCCTTATCGGAATGACTCCTACATGGCATACAAAATCATGGCAGCATCCGCCACAGATGATGCCGCTTTCTTCGCCCAGCTTATCACCGGCTGGATACCAAAAGCCGACCAGAGCAAATATGCAGAGGGCTACACCGCCTCCGACCTGATGACCGCCACCGGCACGGCTACCAAGGACGGCAGTACCCTGAAGCTCTCGTTCTCCATGGCGCACTGCATGGCACTCGCAGTTATCGAGCTGCCCGACACGAAGTATGTGTTTACTAACACCGGCGGCTCTGCCATACCCGACTACACCGTGCCGCCCTCCGCCGACTTCACCGGTAGCGATGCCAAACCTTGCCGTATGACTGACGGCAGCTACCATTATATAGTGAACCCCACCGCCACCGCACCGGAAATCACCGGCAGCTATGCCGGCGGCTCAAGGGAGTTCACTTTCACCCCTTCCGCCGCTGCCGGCAGCTACAAGACCTACAAGATAGACGGCGGCACTGCCACGCCTTTAACAATTCCTTATACCATGCAAATAGGTGACTACTTCTGCTCTTCCGACAATGCCTCGGGCTGGTACATTATTCCCAGGAATTCGCTCCGACAGAGAACGATAACTGTATCGGCATCGTGCTGAAAGCAGGGCGCGACGATTCAGGCAATTGGGCTGACAACGGCAACTATACATTGAAAGGCAGTACTATCTCGATGTCAAAAGTCCACGGCTATGTGCTTGCTCTCCATGATGCCAATGGTGGCAACATGTGTCCATGGGGAAGTTATGAAACCGAGGTAGGTTGCGACAGAAATCAGACTACCGGTTTCAACGGTTACAGCAGCACGCAGACCATCGTAACTAAAGCCAGCGGGAATCTTCAAAACACATTCCCTGCCGCCTATCATGCCACGACAGGATACGAAGCACAATATCAGGCACCTGCCAATACCAGCGGTTGGTTTCTTCCTTCCGGCGGACAATGCCAGTATTGGCTCAATCACAGGGATGTCATACTGAGGAGTGTCCAAAACGCCGGAGGTGATGGATGGAAAGACTGGTATTGGTCGAGTTCGGAGTACAGCTACTATCCTGCGAGCTTCGCTTACTACTTGAGCATGCACTACGGCATCATGGCCTACGACCATAAGTTAAAAGACTATGCGGTGCGTGCGTGCTTGGCTTTCTGACCTATTTATCTATTGAATAATCAACGCTGCACCTCGGCATAGCCCAAGCGAGCTTGGCTTTGCACTCTGTTTGCAGTTGATTTGCGGCGAAGCCGCTTTTTAACAAATGACAATATCCCGCGAAGTGAACCAAAATTATGGCGAAATCATTGCCTGCTCTGTAACAGGAAAACTTAATGCATATAGTGGTGGTATAGCCAATTCAAATTATAGCCGTATCATCGCTTGCTGGTTCGACGGCACATTGAAAGAGTATGAATCTGGAGCTATAGTGCGTTATAACTACGCTTATATAACTTCCTGTTATTGGGGAGGCAATGCCGGGCAAGGAGTATTCCGTAATTATGGAGGAACAGATGCCACGAAGGTGGACGGCTCTGTCGTTACCTGGCAGAAAGCCGTCGATGCCATGAACACCGCTTTGCAGAACGCAGGTTCAGAGTGGCATTACGAACTTACCGGAGCATTGCCTACCTTGAGGAAGCAGTAAACCGTCGGGCGGGAAAAGTCCCGCCCGCAACGAGCATTAACTGAAGTATAATCCCAATAAAGAAAGGAGGACGTGATGGAACACACGGAGAATCCACCATATTGGTTTTGGCATCAAGGCATTGTCAATAATAATATAGACTCCAGTGTAAATATGGAAGCTGTAAGCCGGACATTGTCAAGACTGGTGCTCATTAAAGACAACAAATCAAGTAATTAAACCTGTTGGCGGAATTAAAATGGTAATCAGAATATATAATCTTCCTCAGGCATGTCAAGATCATGGTTGAAAAACATCACAAAATATATCGGGAAATATGTGATACCATCCTTTTCAAAAACCTTTGATCCATTGGACAACACACACGCCTGCCTGATCGCATAATCCCTGTTGGCCACAAATCTGTCAAGAGCACTATGCGTCGTGTAGTCTTTTCCCGATTTTACCTCAAGTGGTATTGATGACATATTCCTCACATCATCAATCAGATAGTCCACCTCACCGTTTTTCTTGTTATCATAATAATACAGGTCAAATCCGTGCGCCTTCAGTTCCTGGGCGACAACCGTCTCGTAAACCGAACCAAGATTGACAGAACGGATGTCTTCAAGAACCGGCCTGATGTCGTTGCCATATAATATTCCCGTAAACAAGCCACAGTCATTAAGATACAATTTGAGAAGATTCTTCCCCGCATTCTGTCTGAGCGGATAAGCAGGCTGGCTTATGGCATCCACCTCCAACGCGACCCCGGAAGACACAAGGTAGTCGAACTCGTCCTGATAGTCACTGGTTCGTTTACCTTTTTTTCCTTCGATGTCCTTGACCTTGACACGCTTCTTCTTGTTTTCAAGATTTGACGGAATCATTTCATATATTCGTAGAATCTTAAGCTTACGTGAAGACTCCTTTTCGTATTTTGAAGCGTCAAGACCATAGAGTTCCAGAATTTCCCTGTGCACAACGCGCACTTTGACGATGTTATGCTCCTTCACATAAGTATTCACAGCATCAGGAAGACCGCCCACAAGAAGATACTTCCTGAACAAGTCCAACATTTTCCTGTGTATGGATTCGTTGGGCGAGACCCTCTCTTCAAAGCACCGACGCAAGTCTTCTATAACGAGTCGCCCTACACCGTTGGCCCAAAGAAATTCCTCGAAATCAAGTGGATACATATGCAAAGGAGTTATGCTTCCTATAGGGATGGATTGTGTCTTCTTCAATGTGACCCCGAGCAGAGATCCGCTTGCTATGTAGGTAAAGCGCCCATCTTCCATAAGAAACTTAACCAAGGTAAGCAGGTGGTCATAGGCCTGGATCTCATCGATGAACACGAGCGTTGATTTCTTGTCGGACATCCTATCCCCTGCAACAGCACTCAACGCAAGATAGAAATTCTCTGTTGTCTTGGCTTCCGCAAACAGCCTGTCACCCTGCTTGTCTTTCTCCATGTTAATCTCAATGAAGTTCGGGAACATCCGGCTTCCAATCTCACGGATAATGAACGACTTCCCGATTTGTCTCGCACCATCGACAACAAGCATTTTATCGCCGCCGGACTTTAGATAGTTTTCTATTTGTTTTGAAATCTTACGCTTAAGCATGTTACACACATTTATTCCGAAATTTTACATAGGCAAATATACATTTATTCCGAAAAATATGGAAGCCAATAACGCATTTATTCCATAAAAAGAAAAAATTTTGTAGCAGACGCGAAAAGTAGCACGGAAAATTCGCGCCGAAAAGTAGAAAAGTGTTCCGTGCACAGATCAGGCTCTTCCGCTCACGAAGGTCCCCATAAAGGCCTTGTTGTGAGCAAAAAGGCTGATCTGGCTCACGAGGTGTTCACAAAGGAGATGGCAAAAGCAGTTGTCCGTGCACAGATCAGGCTCTTCCGCTCACGAAGTGTATTGTCCTGATTTAGGTTGACTCGTGTTTATAGAATATCACTTATATAAGTTGACTTTGCGTTGTTATACCTGTCAGGGGTTGACTGGAGGCCGTAGGCGGAAGGAGACCCCTGACAGGTCTTCAAAGGTAAAGAGTTTTCAGGGATTTCCAAGTTATTTCTGGATTTTATTGCCATATGCGTAACTTGTCCACATCATATCCTGTCTCCTGCCGCCCCCGACGCTTCGGACGGGGTCTTCATTCCGATGCTCATATGCGGCCTCCGGTTGTTGTAGAAGTCCACGGCCCGGGCGACCGCCGCCACGACCTCGTTGATGTTCCTGAACATCTTCCCCTTGAGCAGCTCGTTCTTCATCGTGTTGTTGATGCGTTCCGCCTGGGCGTTGTCCTTCGGATCTCCCGACTCGGTCATGCTGACCCTGATGCCGTGCTTCCGCAGCATCCCCACATACTCGCGGCACGCATATTGGCAGCCACGGTCGGAGTGGTGTATGAGGTTGACCTCATCCTTCCCTCTATGCGTCTCAACGCCATCCTCAGGGCCTCCATCGGATAGTCCGTGTCAAGCGTGGGCCCGACACTCCAGCCGATGATCTCCTCGGTGTATGCGTCAAGTATCAGCGACAGGTAGCAGAAGTGGCAATGGTAATCGTCCTCCGTTATGACAATGTATGTTATGTCGCTGACCCACAGCCGATCCGCCGAGGTGGGGATATAATCCTTTATGAGGTTGGGGTATGTCGGGAGTCCGTGTGTCGAGTCCGTCGTGCGGGGCTTGCGCATCTTCCGGCGCACCTTTAGCCCCTGCTCGTCGATGATCCGGCAGAAGCGGTCGCGGCCTATCGGACTGTCAAAGCGGAAGTCCCTCTGATACATGTACCACAGCTTCTTCCCGCCGATGCCGGGATCTTCCTTCCTGACCTCCCTGATATATTGGATGGCGAACTCCTCACGCGCGGCCTTGGCATGGACCGCGTCCTCGTCATGCTGATAGTAAGCCTGCTTGCTTACACCAAGCAGCCCGCAGAGCTCAACCACCTGACATTCGGTGGCTGATTCCGCGTGCAGGTCCCTTACCGCTTGGTGCCAGCTTTTTTTTCTTATCTCAATGTGCCAACGAGCCTCCGCTATGTCTATGATCTTTTCGTTCAGGCGGTTGCGCAGACGCTCCAACCTGAGGCTCTCCTCCAGTTCGGATATCCGCGACTTCAGGGACTCCATCTCTTCCTGCTCCTTTGACTTCTTCGCTTCCATAATTCTTCGCGGGCTTCCTTTCCCGTTCTCCGCCTCAAAGATAGCAATCCAGTGGTACATTTGCCTCACGCTTACCGGGACAAGCTGCAATTTCGCTATCTTCCGCGGGCTAAAACCTGTCTTTTGGTGAATCTCTATCACCTGTTGATAGTACTTCTTTTGAAATTCTGTGTGTGGTGTCATAATGATTGACTCTTTTTGTGAGTCAACCTTTTTCAGGCAAATACAAAGGTCCCCATAAAGGCCTTGTTGTGAGCAAAAAGGCTGATCTGGCTCACGAGGTGTTCACAAGGAGCAAGGTGGTGTGCAAGAAGGGGGCGAATCACGCGCGAAGATCACGCGTGTGTCGCAGACGGTTCAATGTATTGGGTCAAGACTGGTCAAGTGCCTTGAGAATCTCGGCGGCGAGGGCCGGGGAGACGAGTTTGGAGAGGTCTTCGATGGGGGCGGCGGCGATGCGGGCCACGGAGCCGTAGTGCATAAGAAGGCGTTTCTCGGTCTGCTCACCGACACCTTTGATCTCCCTCAAAGCACTCTGGATCTGGGCTTTGCTCCTGAGGCTGCGGTGGAAGGTGATGCCGAAGCGGTGGGCTTCGTCACGGATCTGCATCAGGACTTTAAGAGCCTGCGAGTTACGGTCCAGAAACAGAGGATAAGGATCGTTCACCCTGATCACAAGTTCCATACGCTTGGCAAGGCCGATGACCATCAGTCTGTCCATCAAGCCCAATTCGGCGAGAGCCTGGCGGGCGAACTCCAACTGTCCCTCACCGCCGTCTATCACTACGAGCTGCGGAAGGTCATCCGGAGCCTCTTCAAGCATTCTTGAATATCTTCGGTTGACCACCTCCTTCATCGAAGCGAAATCATTCGCCCCGATGACCGTCTTGATCTTGAACTTACGGTAATCCTTCTTGGACGGCACTCCGTCTCGGAAAACCACACAGGAAGCCACCGGATTGGTCCCCTGGATGTTGGAGTTGTCGAAGCACTCGATGTGGGTCGGAAGCTCCTTCATTCCCAAGGCCTTGCGCAAGTCCTCAAGAACCATCCTGCGATATTCGTCAGGATCGGTGTGCTCCCTCTGCTTGATGGAGTTGAAAAGATATTCCTTGGCATTCTTGACGCTCAGTTCGAGAAGGGAAAGTTTGTCGCCGCGCGCCGGGATGCGGAAGTCGATGCCGTCTATCTCCACATCCGGCTTGAACGGCACGATGACCTCTTTCGCCAATGCACCGAACTTGGATTCTATCTCGGCGATGAACGTGCTGAGTACAGATGCCTGCTCCTCCTCGATGTTCATCTTGAAGCCCAGGTTCAACGACTGGATGACAGATCCGCCACGAACACGCAGGAAGTTTCCGAAAGCCTCCTGGCCATCGAAAACCAGAGAGAACACATCACAGGAAGTATCTGCGACAGAGGATATTATCGAATGTGAATAGTGCTTCTTCAAGGACTCTATCCTATTTTTACAGACCTGCGCCTCCTCGAAACGCAGCTCGGCGGCCGCACGCTTCATCTCGGCCTCATATTCACGGATTATCTCATTCACGCCGCCTTTCAGCAGACGGGTGATCTCGGTGATGTAGGATGAATATTCCTCCTTGCTGACCGCGCCAACGCAGCAGCCTTTGCAGCGTCCGATGTGGAAGTCCAGGCACGGGCGGAATTTGCCCCGAAGGATCGCGTCGCCGGTGATTTTCAGGTTGCAGGAACGCAGAGGATAGTTCTTGCGGAAAAACTCCAGCAGGTAGTTTGCGTGCGAGACCGAGCTGTACGGCCCGAAATAGGTGCCGTTCTTCCTGTCTACGCGGCGGGTGAGAAAGACCTTCGGGAAGTCGTCGTTCGTGATGACGATCCACGGGTAGGTCTTGGAATCCTTCAGCAGGATGTTGTAGTGAGGCTTGTACTGCTTGATGAGGTTGTTCTCCAGCAGCAATGCGTCCGCCTCGGAATCCACCACGGAGAACTGCGCGTCGGCGATCTTCGAGACCAGGATCCGAGTCTTCACGTTCAGCCTCTCCGGCGGCACAAAGTACTGAGCCACCCTCTTGTGCAGATCCTTGGCCTTGCCCACATAAATCACCTTCCCCGAGGCATCGTAGTAACGATAGACCCCCGGGGAATGTGGAAACAGGGCGATTTTCTCCCTGACTGTAAGATTTTTCCCGCTCAAAGCGTTTGAATATTACTTCTTGGCGGTCACGTACTTGGCGACCTCCTCCTCAATGCCTTCACCGCGGAGATCCCTCTTGACGATGGTTCCGTCAGGTCCGAAAAGGATGATGTGAGGAATGCCCTGGATGCCGTAGAGATCGGTAGGAACAGCCTGCGCGTTGATGATCTCGTTCCAGTTCACGCCATAAGCCTTGGCGGTGTCCACGGATGCCTGAGGCTGATCCCAAACAGCGACGCTGAGCACATCGAAATCGTCACCGACGTACTTGTCATAGACCTTCTTGATGTTAGGGATCTCCCTCTTGCAAGGGCCGCACCAAGATGCCCAGAAGTCAACGAGGACGTACTTGCCCTTACCTACATAGTCGGAAAGCTTAACGCCGTCGATGTCGAAGTCGGTGAACATCGCCCCCTCGGCGGTTGCCTTTTTTGCATCGATAGCTTTCTTCATCGTTGACACCACAGAAATCTCGGAAAGGGATGGATCGAGCAGGTTAAGCATCGAGTCCACCTGAGCCGGAGTAAGGTCGTACTGAAGGGTACTGAGCACCATAGCTCCAATGATGTTGTCCTTATTGGCATCGAAAGCCTTGTCATTGCATTCCTTTACGGCAGCCTCATAGTCATTATAAACCTGTTCCTTGACGGAATCCTCGGCCTCGTCGCCAAGTTCCTCAAGTCTGGCTCTGGCATCCTTCTCGAACTGAGCCTTCGCGTCAGCGTAGGCTTTGTACTTCTCCTGAATGGAGACAGACGGAGCCTTGGAGGAAATCTCAACAGTGCCGTCCTCTTTGACGGAGAAAGTCAGAGGAGTACCATCAGGAATGAACGCCACTCTGGAACCAACGCCCGTCAATCTGGCCATTGCCGTCTTAGAAGCCGGAAGTTCAGCGGTAAACTTTCCGTCAGTCACAGGGACGGTCGTTTCAACCAGCAGGTCCGGAATCACAAAAGTAACCGAATCGGGAGCACCAGCCTCGAAAGTGCCTTCGATGGAGGTCTTGTCAGAAACCTTAGGGCCGCACGCGACAGCGGCAAAAGCAGCCACGGCTGCCAGAATGAATGATTTACGTCTCATATTCATGAATATTAATGTTCAACCTTTCCCGCCTCGAAGCGACACCACACAAGCGAGCCGCTTTTCCGCAACAAATGTAAAGTTATGAATATTTTCGAGAATATGAGTACCTTTGTTATACAGAATCAAATAATTATTGAATATGACGCTGAAAGCCAGCATAAAATCGATGAGGCTGAGGACACTTCCGCTGTCCTTGTCCGGAGTGATCCTCGGAGTGACGCTCGCGGCGGACAAGACAGATGTCAGCCCGTGGACAGCCGCGCTGATCTTCCTGACAACGGTATGTCTGCAGATCCTCTCAAATCTGTCCAATGAGCTCGGCGACACCTTGAGCGGCACAGACTCGGCTGACCGTCAAGGCCCCCAGTACGCCCTCGGCAGCGGAGATATGACCGTAGGAGACATCAAAAAGCTCATCGGAATATTCATCGTCCTTTGCATCGTCTCCGGTCTGGCGATGATAAGTGTTTCCTTCAGGAGCATATTCAAAACTGAGTCAATCTGTCTGGAAGCGCTTGGCGCGGCGGCTATCGTGGGTGCGATGAAGTACACTTTGGGCAAGAATCCTTATGGGTACAGAGGGCTGGGCGACGTGTTCGTGTTCATATTCTTCGGCCTTGTGTCGGTGCTTGGCGGGTATTACGTCGCGGCTCGGGAACTGCCGCCACTGATTATGCTTCTGCCGGCCTCTGCCATCGGATGTTTCAGCGTGGGAGTGCTGAATGTCAACAACATAAGGGATATGAAGACGGATGCGGTGAATCGTGTGACCGTGGCCATCAAGCTCGGGATGAAGGGGGCGAGAATATACCAGACCATCCTGGTCACATTGGGCTGGGCCTTGATACTGGTGTTTTGCGCGGTCTATGATTTCGCGCCGGGACATTACATATTCATCATCACTCTTCCATTGTACATCAAGCACTTGCAAGGTGTATGGACCCGGAGCGAGCGTGCTCTCGACCCAATGCTCCCGATTCTTGTGATCTCAACATTCTTCCTCTCCATCCTCGCCGGAGCGGGATTTTTAATTTTTTAGGAATATGCCGACAAAGACAAAAGTCAGGAATATGTTCGACAGCATCGCTGGCGACTATGACTCTCTGAATCACATACTTTCGCTGGACGTTGACAAGATCTGGAGAAAGAAGGCCCTGAAACAGATCGTGGACGCTCCGGCTCCGGCCCGTGTCCTGGATCTGGCCTGCGGAACGGGCGATTTCTCGATCGCCATCGCCAAGGCTTTGAGCAGGTCTCACAAACGAGTCGGGACTCCTATTGAAGCACATGTTAAGGCTCCAGCCAAAGCACCAGTCGAGGCACAGGACACATCGACAGGTTTTGTGACCGGAGATTCCGGGAGATCGGACTTAATGACCAAGGGACACGTGACCGGCGTGGATCTGTCGGAGGGTATGCTGGCGGTGATGCGCGAGAAGGTCGCAAAAGCCGGCCTGACTGAGATGATAAGCATCGAGGAAGGAGACGGCGAGAACCTGCGGTTCCCGGACAGCACCTTCGACCGGGTCACCATAGCCTTCGGAATCAGGAACTTCGAGGACAGACCGAAAGGCCTAAGGGAGATGCTGCGCGTCCTCAAACCCGGCGGCCGTCTCGTGATCCTTGAGCTCTCCCGCCCAGAGAACAAGATAATCCGCTGGTTCTACGACCTCTATTTCCTGCACATCCTCCCGAAGGTCGGCGGCAAGGTCTCCGGTGACAAGGCCGCCTACGCCTACCTCCCCACCTCTGTGGCCGCCTTCCCCGGCAAAAAGGCGTTCATGGCCACGATGCGCGAGGCCGGCTTCCGCACCGTCACCCACAAAGCCTTCACCCTCGGCATCTGCCGCATGTACACCGGAGAGAAATAACCCGATCCCACGCCCGCGGAGTCACACCCGCCACCTTGAGAGCGGAACTTGCGGCGATTCACGCCCGCAGAGTCACACCCGCCACCTTGAGGGCGAAACTTGCGACGATTCACGCCCGCGGAGTCGCACCCGCCACCTTGAGAGAGGAACTTGCGACGATTCACGCCCGCGGAGTCGCACTCGCCACCTTGAGAGCGGAACTTGCGGCGATTCACGCCCGCGGAGTCACACCCGCCACCTTGAGAGCGAAACTTGCGGCGATTCTCGCCCGCGGAGTCACACTCGCCACCTTGAGAGCGGAACTTGCGGCGATTCACGCCCGCGGAGTCACACCCGCCACCTTGAGAGCGGAACTTGCGGCGATTCTCGCCCGCGGAGTCACACTCGCCACCTTGAGAGCGGAACTTGCGGCGATTCACGCCTGCGGAGTCGCACCCACCACCTTGAGAGCGGAACTTGCGGCGATTCTCGCCCGCGGAGTCACACCCGCCACCTTGAGAGTCACACTCGCCACTCCGAAGGCGAGATTCTACCGGTTTCACACCCGCAGAGTCACAAGGGGCTTTTAGATTTTGCGCTTTCCGCAAAACGGATTAAATTTGTGTTCAACGAAACGGACGGACGGTTTGGCGGGTTTCTTTGGCCGGGCCTCTGACGAACAGAAGATAAACAGTGATATTCAAGAATATGAAAAAGTTCCTTTTGATTGCGGTTCTGGCGGTGCTGCCGTTTTTGGCGGAGGCGCAGAACGGACCGGCCATTGCCAGGATCGTGTGCGGGCCTTACCTTCAGAGTGTTACCACGGACAGCTTCACGGTGATGTGGATGACGGACGTGGACGCTGTGGGGTGGGTGGAGATCGCTCCGGACAACGAGGAGAATTTCTACTACAAGGACAGGCCGAAGTACTACGACATGCGCGGCCACGGGCTGAAGCCTATCGGCAAGATCCACAAGGTGACGATTGGCGGGCTTAAGCCCGGCACCAGCTACCGCTACAGGGTGATGATGACGGCGGTGCAGGACTACCACAACAACTACAATCCGGTCTACGGGAAAGGCTCCGGAGCGCCGGCCTACAAGGTTGACCTGCCTAAGGCCACCACTCTCAAAGAGGATTACAGCGAGGTCAGGTTCGCCGTTGTCAACGACGTGCACGCCCAGGACTCGCTACTGCGCAGATTGTTCGCGGACAAGGAGAAGAACAAGGAGTTCGACTTCGTTCTGTTCAACGGAGACATGACCTCCGACCTGGCCTACAGCGAGAAGATCGTCCGGCACTACCTCAAGCCGGCCAGCGACCTGTTCGCCGACCAAATCCCTCTCTTCATGGTTCGCGGCAACCACGAGTTCAGAGGCAGGGACGCGCTGCGGATCTCTGAATATTTCGACTTCCCGGAGCACGGCCCCTACTACACCTTCAAATATGGCGAGTTCCTGTTTCTGGTGCTGGACGGCGGCGAGGACAAGGTGGACAGCGACATCGAGAACCAAGGACGGCTCTGCTCGGAGCCTTATCTGAACGAGGAAGCCAAATGGCTCAAGGGCGTGGTGGAGAGTGATGAGTGGAAGAACGCCGAAAGAAGGATCGTCTTCAACCATATTCCCCCTCAGATCAAGAACGCATGGCACGGCAATCTGAATATGTCGGAGAAGTTCCTGCCTATCCTCAACGGTGCGGGTGTCGATCTGATGCTGAGCGGCCACGTGCACAAGTACTCTTTCCGCGAAGTTGGATCTACCGACGCCGCATTCCCTGTGATCACCAACGGCCAGTGGCAGAGGATGGAGGTCACCGTGAACGCCAAAAAGATCGCCGTCAGGATCTACGACACCGACGGCAAGCTTACCCACACAGTGGATCTTTAGTAACCTTCAAAAAATAACCTGCCTCATCTTAAGGAATCTTTTCGGTCTATATCTGTTTTCTCATCAGTCATGTGCCACCGGCACACTCCTTCTTCGAAAATAGATCTATCCTCGAAAATCTTCTCCTAATCTGAGGCTGGTTATTTTTTTCACGTTACTTAGAGGTCTTGTTCTTAAAGACTCGCAAGGAAGAGCGTAAGGCTCTGAGCCTAATCAAGGATTACTTTGAGTAAGTCCGGGATCACCAGCTCTTCACAGTGGATGGAGGCGAGCCGGATGCGGCCCTCGTCTGTAAGCGAGAAGATCATCCCCCGCTTGTCAGCCGGGTTAAGTTTCCGGCTGATGAGGGATGTTTTTTCCGCCGAGGCAAGAACCTTGGACATATTCGAATGTGTAAGCCCCAACTCATCTGATAGTTCCGATGCCGAAGCGCTTCCCTGCCCCGCAAGGAAGCAGATAAGCATCGCCTCGTTCAGGTTCAGCCCGAATTTCCTCTGAAACTCAGCGTCCAGCCCGGAGATCGCCCTATGGATCTCGCGAAGGCGGCAGATTGTGTTCTTCTTATTCTCCACGACCTACCAACTACAGCTCAACTTTAAGTACATCCTTGATGATTCCCTTGAGTTCCGTCTTAGACAAAGCCCCGAGAGACCTCTGCGGCTTACCCTTCATCGGAATGAACAGAAGCGTCGGAATCGACCTTATGCCGAAAAACGTAGCCAGTCCCCTCTCATTGTCCACATTGACCTTGTAGATGGTGAGTTTCCCTGAATATTCCTTGGCCAGTTCGTCCAGCACAGGCGACAGCTGCCTGCACGGCCCGCACCAGTCCGCATAGAAATCGACAATGGCCGGCTGCGATCCGAGGTATTTCCACTCATCGGGGTTCTTTTCGAAGTCGTAGACCTTCTTAAGGAAATCAGCCTTGGTGATGTGCACCACCCTTGTCGTCGGCTTTTCCGTCGCCGCCGTCTCCTCATCTGGCCTTACCGCACCCGTCATCTCAACACCCTGCTCTTCCGCCGGTCTTCCTGCACCCGACTGCTCTGCATTCTGCTCTTCCGCCGGTCTTCCTGCACCCGACTGCTCTGCATTCTGCTCTCCCGCCAACCTTTCGGCACTCGGCATCTCAGCATTCTGCTCTCCTGCCAACCTTTCGGCATTCGGCATCTCAGCATTCTGCTCTCCCGCCAACCTTTCGGCATTCGGCATCTCAGTCGTCAATTCATTTCCTTTCAGCGTTTTAACTCCAGAATTTTCCAGATCCATCTTCTCAACTCCCAGCTCAGCAACCCGAGTCAGAGCCACTTCGACAGACTCGGCTACCAAAGCGCTTCCTATTCCCCACCTTTCTGTAGCCTTGGTCTCAAAAGAAGAAAACAGAAGAAGCCCACCGACAGCCACCCCGCTGACGTAAAAGAGCGCCTTTAACGTAATTGCATTCATAATAAACAGTGTTTTAAAGAATTAACAAGCATCTATACAATAGTTTCCAACGGAAACTTTCCCAAAGAACGGAATTAATTTCCAATAAAACAAATTTCCAAAGGAAAATATTATCGAGAACTATCTTAGGTCATTCATCGCACCCACGCTTAGAAAGCAGAGACCAAGCCCCCCTTCAGAGATAGCCTCGTGCGCAGGAAGCGCCTTTCCGCTCACGGGAGTCCCCCGCTGGCCTGTCTCGTGCGCAGGAAGCACCTTGCCGCTCACGGGAGACCCCCGCTGGTCAGCCTCGTGCGCAGGAAGCGCCTTTCCGCTCACGGGAGACCCCCGATGGACTGCCTCGTGCGCAGGAAGCGCCTTTCCGCTCACGGGAGTCCCCCGCTGGTCAGCCGGGTATCATCATTGGCCGCCTGTTGGACCTAACCTTGGTGCTGTTGTTAACCGCATTTCGTAAAGAAACTTTACTGTTCCCGGATTTCGCGAATCTGTTTCGCGGCGGACGATTCTCTTATGCCAGCCGTTTAGAGGCTATTTTTGATTTGTTTGCTATAGATTTGCACTCCGGAAGGCCCAGCAAAGCCCCACACATATAATTCCTCTGCAATTCCGTCGTCAAAACAAGCCCTTTCGGCGGTTTTGCCCGACAGAATTGCAGTCTATGCATTTTCAAAGACCTTTTTTCTGCAATTCTTAGAAGCTGTTTTGAATTGTTTATTTGAAGGGTTGAGAGTGAAAAACTTCAGTTTCGACCGCTTCTTCCAAGGAAGATAGCGGTGCCATCTGACTGAAGAAGCGGGAAGAAAATGAAGATTTTTCACCTCAAAGAACATTTCAAACAATTCAAAACAGCTTCTTAATAAGAATCGAAAAACTTTCTCTTGCTTCTTTTCCATTCACGGTATCGCTTCCGTGAAGAGATCATGTCTCCCGTTCGGTAACACTTTCGGCCTCTTTTGCTTCCCGAGAGTGCAGGATGCACTCTCAGGAAGCGTTTACCCCACTTATCGTCTCCCAAGGGTGCTGTTGGGCACACCCATGGGAGACATTATTCCCCTTTTACGCTTCCGAAAGGCCATTCGGCATCCGCACGGAGACCTGCTCCGCACTCTCGGGAAGCATATTCGCCTCTTTTCGTTCTCGGAGAGTGTCCGGTTACTCTTTTGAGTAACACCCACCCTCATTTTTTGTCGCCCAAGAACCAGCGGATGGGAGGCTTGTTATTATTCATTGATACTCGTGGCCATACACTTCAGGCTTTCTCATAGTAATGACGCCGCTTGAATGGACTTGTTATGGATTGCAAGTTTAAAACTAATTATCTTTACAGACATCCGCACAATTAAGGGATTGAAGACAAAAATGTCAGGATTTGATGTATTTAGTAACATGAAAAAATTAAGTTGCATCAGATTAAGAGAAGATTTTCGAGGATAGATCTATTTTCGAAGAAGGAGTGTGCCGGTGGCACATGACTGGTGAGAAAAGATAGCTAGAGCGAAAAGAGCGGAAAGCCTCTGTTCTGAATTTTGGTTACGTGCAAAATTCAGGTTAGAGGCTTCCCGCTCTTTCTATGGCACTGGACCTTCAATGTTACTTCGCTTCGACAAGCCCGGAAACTCAATGGTCTCAGAACCAATAGGTCTAAACAACCAGAGGAACTCAGCGACCGAGACACCGGCGAAGCGACTACCTTCTTTCCAGCTACTATTTGTCGCCGAGATCGAGGATGCGGACGTTGCGGATCTTCAGACCCTCACCGTGACCGCAGAATGAAATGTAGCCTTTCTTGTTGAACATTCCCGGATGGTTCTTGTGGTCAACGGTGTACGGATTCTTCTTGCCGCCGTCAGGAGCCACATTGTGACCCTTGCAGGCCCTGCGGATGTTGCCGTCCACAATCACCTCACCGTTGACGGTCACCTTGATTCTGTCGCCCTCGACACGAATCTCCTCGGTGCTCCACTCCCCAAGAGGCTTGTGGACGATTCTCTTCGCCGGGATCACACCGTAAACCGATCCGTGAACCTGATACTCACGAAGTTTGGCGTACATCGGAGCGTCATGATCAAGGATCTGCACCTCACACATTCCGTCATAGGCAGCGTCAACACCCATAGGAGTCCTCACACCCACACCATTGTTCACACCCTCGCGCAGGAAGCAGAACTCGAAACGATAGACGAAGTTACGGTATTCCTTCTTGGTGTAAAGATTTCCTGTGCTGCCGTAGTTGGCCGACACATAGATTGTTCCGTTGACAGGAGTGTACCCCTCAAGGTCGCCCTGCCACTTGTCCAGATTCGTGCCGTCGAACAGCATCTCGAATCCCTGTCTCTTCTCCTCATCGGTCAGTTGAGAGATCGGTGAAGGCTCGGCCTCGCCGAGAATCTTGTTGATCGCATCGACAGCGTAGCCGTCATCCGCACCACCGGCGGCCTTGAAGATCACGACAGCCTTGTCAAGGTTGGACTTGAGGTCAGCGTAGTTGATCTCCTCCTTGGTCTTGGAGGCGATTGTCCTTACGCACTCAGCAGCGGCATGCCTGACTCCCTTGTCACTGTCATCCAAGTACTTGCCGGCAAGCAAGAATGCCTTCATCGTAGGTACGGAAGCAAGAGACTTGAGAATGGACTTCTTCACGGCAGGGGTCTGGGCAAGCTCAAGAGCCTTGGCGAAATCCATACGCTTCTTGTCAACATTGGTCTCGTATTTAGAGACAAGGGAAGAATATCTCTTCACAGCCTTGTCGGCCAGCCCGGCGTCCAAACCGGCAATCTTGATCAGAGTCGGAGCCACCTTGAAATTGTCGATGTCAAGCAACGACGCGAAAGCGGACTTGTCACCGGCCTCGTAGGCGGCGGCCAGATCGTTCACGGCCTCGTCAGTGCCTGTGGCGGCAAGGATCGGATAGTAAGCGGAGACGTTCTTGGACTTCTTCATCAAAGCGCTGACCTTGGCGTACTGCTCGGCGGGGGCAAGAGTGTGCACAGCGGCGATCAAAGCGTTCTGGGCGGCCTTCTGATCAGCGGCGGGAGCGTTGCCAAGCAAAGCGCCCACCTTGTCAATGTCCTGGACACCAACGATGTCCGCGAGCGCGAGCTTGGCGAGAGACGAAGCCTCGGCATCCTTTGAATCTATCAATGAATATACCTTCGGGGCGGCGGCGGTAATCCTTCTGGCCATCACAAGGCCGAGAATATTTCCAAGAGTCTTGTTGTCCTTGGCTACGTCAAGAGCGGCAAGAAGCTCGTCCTGATAGTTGCCCTTGAATGATTTCAAAGCGGCGATCGCAGCGGCGCTGTTCTCGCCTCCGAGCTGTCCCACGAGTGCCTTCGCGGCCTTGTCACCGCCGATCTTTCCGGCGGCAGCGATAGCGGCGGAGGCAACGTCTCCACCCTCGGAGAACGAACCGAGCACGATATCGGAGACAGACGAGATCTTGTTGTTACCGAACCAGTTGAGAAGATCAACCTTGACCGGAGCAGAGAGTTTCGCGAAATTCTTTGTGAAAAGAGGAACGAGATTTCCCGCGCCAAGAATCGAAGTGGCGTTGTCAATCACAGAATTCCTGTACTTAACATCCTCACTTTTGAGAGCGGCGGCAACGACCTTGACAGCCTTCGCCGGGTCGTTCTTCATCCGAGCCAGAGCACCGGCGGACTTGTAAGCGGACACTTCTGAAGCCATAAGATCCTTGGCGGCCTTGGCGACAGCCTTGCTCTTGGATCCATCCGCAAGTCTCACTGCCAGAGCGGCATAGTCAGGAGTCGAGTTCTCTTTAAGAATATTCAGGGATGACTCCGAGCCGATAGCCGCGAGAGTGGAGAAGTAAGCGTTGTCGTGCATTGTGGAGTTCAGGGCAGTCGGGATGACCCATTTCTGAATATAAGGCTCCGCGGCGGTGATTCCTTTCTCCGCGGCGGCGGTCGCCAGCAGTTTCCTGTCGGCGGTTCCTTCCTTCACAAGGTCAAGAATCAAATCCTCTGTTCCCGGAATATCCACGAGAGCGCCAACGGCCGTGGATGCGAGGGCAGGGTCATTGACATATTCCTTGAAGAACTGAGCGTCAGCAGGGTTGGCGATCTGACGGAAAAGGTTCAACAAGAAAGCCTTGTTGTTGCTGTCTGTCGTGACCTTGACCGCCTGCGCGAATCCTTCGCGGACCTTGTCCACGCACTGTGGATTGGCCGAGGCATAGCTCGCAAGACCCGTGAGGGCATATTCATAAAGATTGTTCTTCACGCCTTCGCCAGCCGGCTTCATCATTTTGGCGGTCTCCACCACTGATGCCGGAGCGGCGGCCGCGAGGTCGGACATCTGAGTGTTGAAATCCGACGCGTTGTTGGCCGGCATAGCCGCAAGCACGTCAGCCACAACGGTTTCCACGGTTCTCTGCCTTGCGTCCTGAGCGTTGATCGTAAGGGCGGCCGCAAGGAATAATATAGATGTAAGTAATTTCTTCATATTCAAGAGCATATTAAAGGATCATTGAACCCCAAGGGGCACGCATAGGCTGATTGATGAGCTGGTTGGCGGCATCATCACCTATAAAGAGCTGCTTGTCAGGATCGAAGTTCAGGGTCCTGCCGAGCCTGAGGGCGCAAGCGCCCATGTTGACTATCGTGCAGCTGTGGTGACCGTTGTCCTCGGCCAGCGCGAATTTCTGACGGGTCCTCACGCACTCCAGGAAGTCAGTATTGCGTGGTTCCGGATCCGGAAGCGAGTTGATGACATCCATCACGTTAGGGATCGTGCACTCGAATCCCTTATAAACCTTTCCGTTAGGGCCTTCGATGTAAGGCACCTTGCCCTTGCTCTCGAAGCCTTCGCCCTCAAGAATGATCTTGCAGCCGTCGGCGTAGGTGTAGGTGACGCTCCGCCATATTCCCACTGCGTCCGGATGCTGCTGCGGCGCATCCACCTCTACCTTCACCGGGAAGGTGTCGTCCTTGCCGAGGATGTACTGCACAGGATCGATATAGTGTTGCCCCATGTCCCCGAGACCGCCGGACTCATAGTCCCAGTAGCCACGGAAGGTCTGGTGCACACGATGAGGGTTGTACGGCTTGTAAGGAGCAGGTCCGAGCCACATGTCGTAGTCCAGTTCAGCCGGAACAGGCTGAGGCACAAGGTTTTCCTTACCAGTCCAGAAGAACTTCCAGGTAAAGCCCGTGGCTCCGGAGATCCTGACAGTCAACGGCCAGCCAAGAAGACCGCTCTGAACGAGCTTCTTAAGCGGCTCGACGGTCGTTCCGAGACCGTAGAACGTGTCCTTGAAACGGAACCAGGTGTCCAGACGGAAGATCCTGCCGTACTTGTTCACGGCCTCCACAACCTTCTGGCCCTCACCGATGGTTCTGGTCATAGGCTTTTCGCAAAATATGTCCTTTCCGGCGCGGCAGGCCTCGACGGCCATGATTCCGTGCCAGTGTGAAGGGGTCGCGATGTGTACGATGTCCACGTTGGCATCATGAACGAGATCCCTCCAGTCCGTGTAGGCCTGAAGTTTTGTGCCGAACTTCTCCACACCCTTCTTAAGGGCGTTGTCAAGGTGGTTCCTGTCCACATCACAGACCGAGACCAGCCGGCAGCGCTCGTCACTTACGAAGTGAAGGCCACTCATTCCGATTCCGCCCACTCCGATTATTCCGCGCGTGAGCTGATCGCTCGGAGCGACGTACTTCTTGTCGCCGCCCATGGCGCCGAACACATTACGTGGCAGGATCGTGAACAACGCCAGTCCCGCCGCCGATTTCTTCAAAAAGCTTCTTCTGGATTCACCCATAGTGCTATTGTGATTAAATTGTTTCCGTTAACGCAAATATACATTTTTTTCCAGCCGTATAATATTAAAGGCCACTCATTTTTTGCAAAAATACCATCAATGATTTCATTTTTGCAAAATAGAGTAGCCTGTATCTTCTCCCAGTGAGACTGACACTTACAGTCGGACATCCACGAACACAGGAAGATGGTCCGAAGCCTGCGTCACATCCCCCTTGTGGAACTCAGTCATAGTATGGGCAGAGACTTTCTTTACAGGAGCGGACATCTTGTAGTGGAAAATATAGTCTATGCACACGCGAGGATCTCTTGAGGAGAACGTGTTTTCTGTCTCGGAAAGCAGATCCCATGATTTCCTCAGAGTCTCGATAACCTCGGACTCCGGCGAAGCATTCATGTCTCCACAGTAAAAGACCGGCTTTTTACATTTAAAGTAATTTTCTTGTGCCCAAGCATTTACAACCTTCGCCTGAGCCAACCGGGCAACAGGAGACACATGATCCAGATGAGATGCGCCAATAACATATTTATCCGTCTCAATGACTGCAATGGCCCTTGGCTCGGCTCCCTCATCCTGAGGAAGAGCGACAGTGTATCTCTTAAGAATCTTCACCTTGCCTGTCACGATACAACCCTCGCCGTAAGCGCCACCCTGATAAGGCATCGCACGCCCAAAGTGCCATTGCCATCCTCCCAATGCCTTGGTAAGGAGAGAGAGCTCATCGTAGGGAAGCCTTTGTGTAAGGCTGTCAATCTCATTAAGCGCGACAACATCAGCCTCGGATTCCTTTATCATTGAGGCTATCATGTCGATGTTATCATTAAAAGGAAGGTATTTCGAGAAATTACCCACATTGTAGGACATTATCCTGAAAGAGCCCGCGGCCTTAGGATAATAAGCCTTCTCCTCTGAACCTTGGGTTCCGGCTCTGGATTGTCGGGATGATGTACCGCATCCACATGATGACAAGGCCAAAGAGAAAGGGACGACCGCAATGGCCAAAAGAAAACCGCTGATGTGTTTAAGCATATTATTGTGTAGCATTGGTGTCATTAATTAATAAAGGTGACGCGAAATTTCTTTCCCGTCACCTCCTTGTCTATTTTATATCGGAATATTCCTACTCGGCCTGACGGTCGTTGCCACGGCGGCCACGGCCACCACGGCTGCCACGACGGTCTCCACGGTCTCCACCTCTGCGCTCGCCACGGTCTCCGCGTGAAGGACGTGATCCGCCCTGCGCATTGGCTGCGGCAGCGGTGTTAGGAGTGAGATCCTGCTTGCCGTAACGCTCGCCGTTGCAGATCCACACCTTGATTCCGAGGGCGCCGACCTTTGTGCTTGCAACCGCAAGAGCGTAGTCGATGTCAGCACGGAATGTGTGCAGAGGTGTACGGCCTTCCTTGAACATTTCGCTTCTGGCCATTTCAGCGCCGCCTACACGACCGCTGAAGGATCTGGATTTTGATGCCCTCTGCGCCAACCCTCATGGTTGATGCGATAGCCATCTTGATGGCCCTTCTGTAGGAAACACGTCCCTCGATCTGACGGGCGATGCTGTCAGCTACGATGTGGGCGTCAACCTCTGGCCTCTTGACCTCGAAGATGTTGATCTGAACGTCCTTCTTGGTGACCTTCTTAAGCTCTTCCTTGAGTTTGTCAACCTCGGCTCCGCCCTTACCGATGATGAATCCAGGCCTTGCGGCGTGAATGGTCACGGTGATGAACTTGAGGGTTCTTTCGATGACAATCTTGGAGAGGCTGGCCTTGGCAAGACGGTTGGTCAGATACTTGCGGATCTCATAATCCTCAGCGATCTTCTCAGCATAGTTACCACCACACCAGTTAGAGTCCCAACCACGGGTGATACCGATTCTGTTAGAAATAGGATTTGTCTTCTGTCCCATATTACTTGTTCTCCTCTACTGTTGTTGGTTTCTTGACGTCGAGAATGATGGTGACGTGGTTCGAACGCTTGCGGATCCTTCCGGCGCGGCCCTGAGGGCAAGGACGGATTCTCTTGAGCGTGCGGCCTTCGTTTACCATGATCGTCTTGACATAAACGTTACCGTTGTCCAGCTCTTTGCTCTGATCCGGGTTTTTGGCTTCCCAGTTGGCGATGGCGCTGCGGAGAAGCTTCTCAAGACGGATGGACGGCTGCCTCTTCGAGAAATGAAGAAGGTCAATCGCACGGTTCACCTCCACACCTCTCACAGTGTCAGCGACAAGACGCATCTTGCGAGGGGATGTAGGAACATCATTCAACTTAGCTACTGCTGTATTCTTTTTGGCTTCCTTGAACTTTTCAGCCATTAATCTTTTACGAGCTCCCATAATGAATTCTCCTTAATTACTACTTATTGTTGCCCGAATGGCCTTTGAAAGTTCTGGTCGGCGCGAATTCGCCGAGCTTGTGGCCCACCATGTTCTCAGTGATGTAAACAGGAATGAACTTGTTTCCATTATGAACTGCGACAGTGTGGCCTACGAAGTCAGGGGAGATCATGCTGGCGCGGGACCAGGTCTTCACGACCTCCTTCTTCTTGCTACCATCATTCATAGCAAGAATTCTCTTTTCCAGGGCTTCCTGGATGTATGGACCTTTTCTTAATGAACGACTCATAATCTTAAAGTTTAATTCCGTTTAATTACTTCTTCTTTCTTCTCTCGATGATGAACTTGTTGGAAGTAGCCTTAGGATTACGTGTCTTGTAACCCTTTGCAGGAAGTCCCTTGCGTGAACGCGGGTGACCTCCGGAGGCACGACCTTCACCACCACCCATAGGGTGATCAACAGGGTTCATGACGACACCACGGTTGTGAGGCCTGCGACCGAACCAGCGGGTACGTCCGGCCTTTCCGTAAGACTCAAGATTATGATCTGCGTTAGAAACTGTTCCAACGGTGGCGCGGCAGGTCACGAGCACCATTCTGGTCTCACCCGAAGGCAGACGAAGGATGGCGTAGTTGCCCTCACGGGCGGCTAACTGCGCGAATGTACCGGCGGAACGTGCCATCGCGGCGCCCTGACCAGGACGAAGCTCGATGTTGTGCACGAGCGTACCTACAGGGATCTCCGCGAGCGGGAGACAGTTGCCGAGCTCAGGAGCGACTCCTGATCCGGACTCTATGATCTGTCCTACCTTGATTCCGGCAGGAGCGATGATGTACTTCTTAACGCCATCCTCGTACTCTACGAGGGCGATGCGGGCGCTACGGTTCGGATCATACTCGATGGTCTTCACAGTAGCCTTGACGTTGTCCTTGGTGCGGAGGAAGTCGATGATACGATACATTCTCTTGTGTCCGCCGCCACGGTAACGAACGGTCATCTGACCGGTGTTGTTTCTACCGCCTGTGCTCTTAAGAGGTTCCAACAAAGCCTTGTACGGCTTCTTGGCAGTGATTTCATCGAATGCGCTGATAGCCTTGTTCCTGGTACCAGGAGTAGTCGGCTTGAATTTTCTGATTGCCATTGCCTTGTCCCTCCTTAAATGTTACTGTAGAAATCGATCTTGTCATCACCTGCAAGGGTAACGTATGCCTTCTTGAAGTGATTGGCGCGGCCGCGGAGCATACCTGCCTTGCTGTAGCGGGACTTTCTCTTTCCGTGATAGTTCACGGTGTTGACGTCCTTCACAGTCACGTTGTAGAACTGCTCTACAGCGGCCTTTATCTGAAGCTTGTTGGCTTCCCTGTCAACGATGAAGCCGTAACGGTTGTACTTCTCAGTCTCAGCCGTGAGCTTCTCGGTTACTATTGGCTTGATTAAAATTCCCATCTCTTTGCGCTTTTAACGGTTGACCCTGGCTGCGAGGACATCCTGAACACCGTCCACAAGAACCATTGAGTTGGCGTTCATAACGGTGTAGGTGTTGATTTCGTCAACAGTGATGACCTTTACCTCAGGGAGGTTACGTGATGAAAGGAAAATGTTGTTTGAATTCTCCGGAAGCACTACGAGAACCTTTCTCTGGCCAGCCTTGAGAGCGTCAAGGATGCGCATGAGTTCCTTTGTCTTAGGGGCTTCCATCGCGAACGGCTCAACGAGGACAATAGCGTTCTCCTGTGCCTTGTAGGTGAGGGCTGAGCAACGTGCGAGAGACTTCAGCTTCTTGTTAAGCTTGAATCTGTAAAGACGAGGCTTAGGACCGAACACGCGGCCACCGCCAACGAAGATGTTGGACTTCAAGCTACCGTGACGCGCGCCGCCGCCGCCCTTCTGGCGACCGAGCTTCTTGGTGGAATGAGCGTTTTCGCTGCGATCCTTTGTCTTGGAGGTACCCTGACGCTGGTTGGCGAGGTACTGAACGACATCAAGATAGATTGCATGGTCGTTCGGCTCCACACCGAACACCTTCTCGTCAAGAACAACCTTCTTTCCGGATTCTGATCCGTCAATTTTCAATACTGGTAATTCCATAACTAAAACTCTAATGCAAGATAAGAACCCTTGGCTCCAGGAACGGAACCTTTAATGACGAGAAGATTGTTTTCAGGGATAACCTTAACAATCTCGAGGTTGAAGACCTTGACCCTTTCGTTGCCCATGTGGCCGCCCATACGCATTCCAGGGAACACGCGTGAAGGCCAAGATGACGCACCGAGAGAACCCGGCTTACGCAGTCTGTTGTGCTGACCGTGTGTCGCTCCGCCTACACCGGCGAAATGATAACGGTGAACAACACCCTGGAAGCCACGGCCTTTGGAAGTACCGACAACATCAACGTACTTGACATCATCTGTGACGACATCGGTGACGGTGACGGTGTCTCCAAGCTTGAGCTCACCCTGGAAGTCTGCCGGAAACTCGACAAGCTTGCGTTTAGGGGTGGTCCCTGCCTTTTTGAAATGGCCCATAAGAGGCGCGCTGGCGTGTATCTCCTTGATTTCGTCATAGGCAAGCTGTACAGCGGCATAGCCATCTTTTTCTACTGTACGCAGTTGCGTGACAACACACGGACCAGCCTCGATGACGGTGCATGGAATATTTTTTCCATCAGCACCGAAAACGGAAGTCATTCCGATTTTCTTTCCAATTAATCCAGGCATTGGTTTGATTAATTAATTGTAAATAAATATTTTACGTAATCCGCACTATTTTGCGGACTGCAAAGGTAGTGATTTTTTTTCAATTAACAAAGTTTTCCACAGGCCTACTTCCTAATAATCAGAGAAATCGTCATCAGGCCTTGGGGAATAAATCAAGGATTAGTTATCTTTGTACCACGAAAAAGAACAATGATGCTTTTGAATATCTTCGGATTCCTCAACATCTCGTTTGCGGACATCCTGGACATACTAATGGTCGCAATATTCATCTACCTGGCATTCAGGTGGATAAGAGGGTCGGCGGCAATGAATATATTCGTCGCCGTCATCCTGCTTTTCGTGCTGCGGGTGGTCGTGGCGGCGTTCAACATGAAGTTGATGAACGCCCTGCTGGGAACTTTCATCGACGTGGGCGTGATCGCGCTCATCGTCATATTCCAGCCCGAGGTGCGGCACTTTCTGATGAAGCTCGGCTCGCGCTATGGGATGGCCGGAAAAAGCCGCGACTTCTTCAACAAGCTTATGGGCATCCAGGACCAGAAGATGGCAGGAGGCACGGTCAACGAGATCGCCGAGGCGTGCAGAGCCATGTCCGCCGACAAGACCGGGGCGCTGATCGTGTTCCCACGCAAGGATTCTCTCGACTTCATCGTCGAGACCGGGGACATCGTGGACGCGAAGGTCACCAGGAGATTGATAATGAACATATTCTTCAAGAATTCCCCTCTGCATGACGGGGCGATGATCATCAGCGCCGACAGGATAGTCGCAGCGCGGTGCACACTGCCGATCACGGGACGTTCCGACATTCCGGCGCACTACGGAATGAGGCACAAGGCGGCGATCGGAATCTCGGAGGAGACCGATGCTGACGTGGTGGTTGTCTCGGAGGAAACCGGAGGAATATCCTTTGTCCGCGGAGGCAACATCAAGAGCATCAACAACATCAATGAACTTAAACTCCTTCTCGGCGCTGGCGAGGGAACCACGGAGGAAAAGCGCGCCACAGAGGGGAAACAATAATTTACGAATATGCGGGAGCACGAATACGAAACAGAGATTGACACCAGATTGGAGGGCAAGTTGGGATTTGACAGGGTCAGAACCTTTGTGGCCGACAGATGTTCCACTGAATATGCAGTCACGAGGGTGACGGAAGAGAGGTTCAGCAACGACCCGAAGGTCATTAGGGAAAGGCTGGCGCTGACCGACGAGATGAGGCTTATAGTGATGTTCGAGGAAAACTTCCCGACCAACGGGTACATTGACTGCCTCGACTTCCTCAAGCCGCTGGAAAAGACCGGCTACACAATCGACATCCTTTCGCTGGGCAAGCTGCGCACCATGGTCGAGACCGTGCGCAAGCTGACCAACTTCTTTATGTCGATAAAGGACGGGGTATATCCCAATCTCAAACGGATGAGCGCCCCGGTGCTGAGTTTCCCTGAAGTACAGAGAAGGATCGACCAGATCCTGGACAAGTTCGGGGATGTCAAGGACACGGCATCGGACAAGCTGCTGGAAATCAGGCGCGCGATAAAGACAAAGGAGGGGGCGATTTCCAAAAGGGCGAACGCCATCCTTAAGCAGGCACAGGCCGACGGGCTTGTGGACGAGGACGCCGGGCTTTCCGTGCGTGACGGCAAGCTGCTGATTCCGGTCAACAGCTCCAGCAAGAAAAAGATCCAGGGGTTCGTCTATGACACCTCGGCCACAGGCAAGACAGCCTTTGTCGAGCCGGCCGAGATCATCGAACTGGAAAACGAGATCGTGACCCTCCACGCTGACGAGGCACAGGAGATCCAGCGCATCCTGGCGGCGTTCAGCGACTTCGTAAGACCATACGTACCAGATCTTATCAATTCAGCTGAATATATCGGCGAGATAGATTTTCTGGTGGCCAAGGCACAGGTCGCCCTCGATTTCAAGGCCGGTGCCCCGATCATCTCCGACAACGGGGAGATGAACCTACGTAAGGCGCGTCATCCGCTTCTGGAGAGGGCATTGATAAAAGAGAAAAGGGAGATTGTGCCGGTCTCTATCCGTCTGACCCCGGCCAAGCATATTCTTTTGATCTCAGGTCCTAACGCCGGCGGCAAGTCGGTGTGCCTCAAGACCACGGGGCTTTTGCAGTACATGTTCCAATGGGGAATGCTGATCCCGACTTCCGAGACTTCGGAACTTCCTGTGTTCGACAGGATCATGGTCAGCATCGGTGACGACCAGAACATCGAGAACGACCTCAGCACCTACAGCTCGTTCCTGGACGACATGAAGACGATGCTGGCCAAGGCCGATGACAAGACCTTGATATTAATAGACGAGTTCGGTTCCGGAACCGAGCCTGCCGCCGGAGGAGCCATCGCCGAGGCAATCCTCAGCGAGATGGACAAGAGAGGTGTCTATGGAGTCATCACGACCCACTACACGAACCTCAAGCTCTACGCCTCTGGTTCAGACACCGGGGTCATCAACGGGGCGATGCAGTTCGACGCGGCCAAGATCCAGCCTCTGTTCAAACTGGACATCGGAATGCCTGGGAACTCGTTCGCCTTCGAGCTGGCCCGCAAGATGGGCCTCCCGGAAAGCATTGTGAAGGATGCCGAGGCAAGAGCCGGAGAGGAGTTCGTAGGAATGGAGAGGAACCTGCGCAAGATCGTGCGCAACCGCCGTGCCCTGGACGAGAAGCTCCAAAGGATCAAGAACACAGACAAGACTCTGGAGAACATCACCGAGCGCTACCAGAAAGAGCTTGAAGGGCTGAAGCAGACCAAGAAAGAGATTCTGGACCAGGCCAAGAAAGAGGCTCAGGAGATCGTTCAGGGAGCCAACAAGACGGTGGAGAACACGATCCGCACGATCAAGGAGTCACAGGCGGACAAGGAAAAGACCTCCGATGCCAGAAAAGCTCTTCAGGATTTCGTATCCTCTCTCCAGACCAAGAAGGAGAACGATCGGAAGAACCACGATGACTACATAGAGAAGAAGCTCAAGCAACTGGAAGACAGGAAGATGCGCCGCAACGCCCGCAAAGGGAAGCCTCAGGACGATGGACAGGAGCAGGCCACGGAGCAGTTCAGAGGTGGAGCGCTGAAGGTCGGCGAGAAAGTGCGGATCAAGGACAATGGTATGGCCGGTGAGGTCATCCGTGTTTCCAACAAAGCAGTGACCGTCGCCATCGGCAACATCACCAGCAAGATGCCTCTCGACAGGGTCGAGCGGATCTCTTCCAATGAATATAAAGCAGCGGTGCGGGAGAACATCAAGCCTCGGGCCGCCCAGGATGACTCAGGCCTGCGTGAGCGCAGACTGGCGTTCTCTCCTGAACTGGACGTGCGTGGAGAGCGGGTTTCTGACGCTCTGGACATCGTTGTCCACTACATCGATGACGCCATCATGCTGAACATCGGCTCTGTCCGAATCATCCACGGCAAAGGCACCGGAGCGCTGCGGGACGAGTTACAGAAATATCTAAGGACAATTCCGGGAGTCACATCTGTCCACGATGAGCAAGTGCAGTTCGGAGGGTCTGGCGTGACGATCGTGACATTAGGATAAACTCTGGACACAAAACCATGAAAAACACTGAAAGGCGGATGACTCCACGGATGGAACTGGGGCGTAGGGGTGAGGATGTGGCCTGTGAGTTTCTGACCGGCAAGGGACACACTATCGTGCAGAGGAATTTCAGGGCCGGTCATCTGGAGATCGACATCATCAGCCTTGACAGGAATGGTGTGCATTTTGTGGAGGTCAAAAGCCGGGTCGCGCCCGTGGCGGTCTCTCCGGAGGAGAATGTGACGGTGAGCAAGCAGAGGAAAGTTGCGGACGCCGCGCTGAGATACTTGAATATGGCGAAAGACAAGCGGATCCCTCCCGATGCAGAGGTGAATTTCGACATCGTGGCCGTGACGTTTGGCGGAGGAAAAGAGATTGTGGAATGGTTCCCGAACGCGTTTTACCCGATGTACCTCTAATGCTTCGGCAAGCTCAGCAACCGAAGCAGGAATACGGTCACTGAGCCTGCCGAAGTGAACGTACAATGAAAGAACATTTGCAAAGCACTAAGAATATGAACAAAGATAACCGATACTGCGTGATAATGGCCGGAGGCACCGCGAACCGCTTTTGGCCGGTCAGCAGAGAATCAAAGCCAAAACAGTTTCTGGACATAACCGGAACAGGGAAGTCCTTCATAAGAAGCACTTACGAGCGCTTCTCAGAAATTGTCCCATCTAAGAACATCTTCGTGGTCACATTGACCAGATTCTCCTACCTCGTCCGCGCGCAGATTCCCGGAACTCCCTGAAAGCAACCTGCTTTTGGAACCCTACGCCCGCAACACAGCCCCATGTATCGCCTTCGCGACCTACAGCATCCTCAAGCGGAACCCGGACGCGACGATCATCGCCACGCCGGCGGACCACACCATCACGGATGAGGACCAATTCATGGCCGCAATGCTCAAGGTCATGGAATATGCCGAAAGCAAGCCAGCCCTGATGACTATCGGGATACATCCGACCGAACCGGACACAAGCTACGGCTACATCCAAGCCACAGGAAGCAAGGAATCCGCCGGCTCAGACACACCTCTCAAGGTAAAGACGTTCACCGAGAAGCCGGACAAAGCCCTCGCCGAGGTGTTCTGCAAGACTGGTGAATTTTATTGGAACTCAGGAATATTCGCGTGGAAGGCATCGGTGATCAAGGAGGAGATGGAGAAGTATATTCCCGATGTCACGTCACTGTTCGCGGGTTGGGAAGACGCACTGGGGAGCGACAAGGAGCAGATATTCCTTGAAAAGGCATATTCAGATTGTCCGAAAGTCTCGATTGACTACGGTGTGATGGAGAAGACCGACCGCGCCTGGCTTTATTGCGGGAACTTCGGTTGGTCAGACATCGACGGGTGGGATTCCCTCTTCAGGAACATCGGCGACAAGACCAAGGATGGCAATGTAGTGTTCACGGAAAAGATCCTCGGTGAGGGCAACGAGAACAGCATGCTGGTCTGCGGAGACAAGAAGAAGCTCTACGCCATCAAAGGTCTCAAGGACTATGTCGTGGTTGACACAGGTGACGTTCTCCTGATCTGCCCGAAGGACGACAAACAGTTCAAGGACTTCATCTCCGGCCTTGGAATGCCCGACTACGAGGACTTCCGGTAGGACAGCCGTGGCGGCACGGCCTCCTGCGCCCCTAAGCAGACCAGCCATATCGGGTATTCCCTCGACAAGGTGTCCCTTGCGAAGGGCCAGGTCCTGAGGGTGTATTTCTACGAGGAAGGAGGCCAACGCGAACTGGTCCTGACCATTGACCAGGCGGACATCAATCACGCGAAGACGGCACTCAAATGACAGAGCTTACACTGAAGCCTGTTTATCAGCGAACCTCAGATTCGCCCTGATTGGGTACTTTCGCACCGTGGACCATGACCTGGCCACGGTGTTTGCGTATCAAACCGGCCGTAATCATACCTGATGAATATTTGGGCAATATGTATTGGACTCTTCGGAGCCAGTGTTATCTCACTCGCACTTTCCTTTTTCATGAGGAAAGCCTACATAGAAGGGAAAAAGGTGAATGAGAACCTGGATCTGGCCTTCTTCGCATTCTTTCTCATGCTGTCCCCCTTCTTCTTGCTCATTGGCCTGTGGACCATTTTACGAGAAGATTTGGCCAAGAGAAAAAGAGCGGGGAGGCCAACTTATGACACGGAAAAAGATGGATGATGGATAGAAGGCGATTAAGCGTATTTCCGGTATAAGACTCCGTTAATCATCTTGGACGTAAGGTCAAATTTGTTTCAATTTGACGATATGTGGCAATTCCTGTTTTTACCTTTGCCAGGTAATTAACATTCATGATCATGAAACGCTTTATTCTTATCGCCTCCTGTCTTTTGTTCTGCCTGTCAGCTTTTTCACAGGGTTTCTATCCAAAGGGCACCGTCAACGCTGAAGGATAGTCCCAGAAAGACTCCCTCCAGATGCAATGATCCCTACGGCGACGGCCAAGACTCCTTCGACCTCACAGCCCTTGCCGGAGACCCGCGTCTTCCCGGTCTCATTGTCACCATCCTGAAGAACTACTTCGGATTCCAGGACAACTCCAAGTTCTGCGCCCACACCTACTGCGAGGTCGATTACTTCCGGAAGGATCCTGAGGATGCTGGGAACAGCGGGTGAAATCGTAGCAGATTGAATCCTCTTTCTCCCATATTTCCACCCTCCGTAGTATTTCAGGTCTATACTCTATTAGCCTGCATTTGCCGCATTTTTCGTATATTTGTGAATTCAATCCACACAATTAGAACATGAAGCAATCATTCAAAGAATACGTGGCCAAACGTTTCAGGGATATAATATCATCTGAAACAGCTCCTGATTCCAAGCACGACATACTTGTCTTACTGGGCGTAAATGACTTTTTGGATGTCAGTGAGTATTCTGCAAACATTGTTGACGCCGCATCTTTCAGTGTGGATGGAGATGCCAGTGTGTTCGACGAAGAAGATTGGTTCGGCCGTATGTTTATGGGTTTAAGGGAGCCGAAGAATCTTTACCTTCTTTCATATCAGCAGTATGTGTATTATACTGCGTATGCGCCCAATCTTACCAAGTTCAAAAGCCGTGTGGTCATTGTCTATGATAATGTCCGCTCGTTATTCCCTATAAAGAAGGCAGCTTATTTGGAGAAGGCAGGCGCCGAGAATATTGAGACCAGACCTGAAACAATGCCCATATATCAGGCAGAGCAGGTCTCTATAGACGGGAATGCCTATTGCTCGTTTACGGCCCCCACAGAGTGCCGGATGGTTCCGTTCTTTACGAAGGCTCTGACCGTTGAATCCTCCAGAAAGCAATGCGATGACATCCTAGAGATTGACGAACACATGTACACACTGGATGTCTTCCTTAACCGGGCGTTCCAGGACTCAAAGGAAAAAGAGAATCCTTGGCGTAAAGCGTGTAAAGGACATCATCCGGGCCGATGAATTCAACCAGCGCCTTGAGCTTGCCAATGGCCTTCTGAGCCTTCTCGGTGCCGGTGAAATCATAGAAAAGAAAGAGACAAAGATCCTATCGGACTATATTCCCAGAAGCGAAACTGTCGATTTGTTGAAACGCTACTGGGGAGATAAGGCCGATTTCCGCCAGATAAAGGTTTATCAGAGCCCCGGCGAAAGCAATAAAGTCATATCTATCTCTCAGGGGCAAGTCGTTGACCTCATTATCGACGAATATAAGAAATGCAAGGAGACGGAAGAAGTGGCCGATGATGTGTTTATCACAGCCCCTACCGGCTCCGGTAAATCTCTTCTGTTTCAGCTGCCGGCATTTCACGTCTCAGAAAAGGGCGATGTTACCATAGTAGTATCTCCCTTGATTGCATTGATGAAAGACCAGGTCTTTGCCATCCGACGTGATAGGAACTTCGAGAAGGTAGCATACCTTAACAGTGAGCTGAATCTCATTGACCGAGACCGCATCATCAACCAGTGCAAGGATGGAGAAATAGACATTCTGTACATGTCTCCTGAGTTGCTTTTGTCCTACGATATCAGCTATTTTATCGGAGAGCGCCATCTTGGTCTGATGGTTATCGACGAGGCTCACCTCATCACCACATGGGGCCGAGATTTCCGTGTCGATTACTGGCACCTAGGGAATCATATCAACAAGATCCGTAAGTATCGCGAACTTCGTTTCCCCATAGTCGCCCTGACGGCAACCTGCATCTATGGCGGGCCGAATGATATGGTCATCGACAGCATGGGAAGTCTTTACATGCATAACCCACATCTGTTCCTTGGACAGGTAAAACGCGACAATATCCGCTTTGTCATCAACAACTACAAGTCATTTGAAACGGGTTATAGGAAGAATAAGACAGAGCAGACCGTCGAATTTATCAAGGCCGCCAATGAAAATCACTTGAAGACGGTTGTCTATGCGCCTTATACCAGGCACGTCAGAGACATCGTGGACCAGGTTAAGGAAATCGCGGTTCCGTATTATGGCACCTTGAGCGCTGAAGAGAAGGATTATGCCTATAATCGCTTCAAATCCAATGAAAAACTGATAATGGTCTGCACCAAAGCATTCGGCATGGGTGTGGACATTCCGGACATTCAGGTAATATACCATCATGCCCCTTCAGGACTGCTTCCGGATTATGTCCAGGAAGTCGGCCGTGTTGCTCGAGATCCGAACATGCTCGGTTTCGCCGCTCTCAACTATAATGAGAAGGATAAGCAATACAGCATGCAGCTCTTTGGCATGTCCTCAATTCGCCAATGGCAAATTCGTGAGGTCCTGAAGAAGGTTTACAGCATTTACAAACTAAACGACAACCAGCGTAACCTTCTGGTTTCTTCTGAAGATTTCAGCTACATCTTCAACAATGGCGACGAGGACGGTACAAAGATTAAGACGGCGCTGATGATGATAGAAAAGGACTATCTGAACAGGATCCGTTATAATGCCATCATTGCACGTCCCAAGCAGATGTTTGTGAAATGCTATGCCCGTACTGACGCCTTTGGATTATCCATACTGGAGAAGCGGTATAGTAAGTTCTATAAGAAACTTCGTGACCTTGGAGGCAACCAGACGGTAGTAGAATTGGATTTGGATGAGATTTGGCAGCAGGATTTCAACGAGATGACTTTCAGCATGCTTAAAAGGGAGTTCTATAATGGAGCCCTCCTCAAGAAAGATGGCGCCAACCTTGTTGCCCTGACGAAATTCTCCCTGTCGCTGAAGCAGGATTTTGAGATAGTCAAGGAACGTTTCTTCTACCTGTTAGATGTCCTGGAGTGTATCTTCTCACTGATGGGATATCGTACTTTCAGCGAAGACGATTTTCTGGCCAGCCTCGAACCATATTTCCCTGAAAAGCCGTTCCGGAAACAATTGGCACGCTATGTACTCTCCGCATTCTCCGGCCGCATGCTCGGAATGGGAAAAATCGAAGAGAATGCTTTCCTGCAGAGGAGAGAATATGGAGATATCACATACCTGGTATTCAATCAGTCCTACAAAACTGCCTTCTCAAATATGAAGCGCATCTTGACCAAGATGTTCGATGGGACTGACTATAAGTCCGTCACCCGGTATTTCTCTAACGAGAACGACTACTCCATCACATACTCCAGACTCGGCAGCTTGATGGAAATGGTTAATATGGCCACGTATGAGATGAAGGGCGGTGACAATCCGATGATATACATACGTCTCAATGATCCCGAGCGCATCAGGAAAGATTCCGAGAATGACAATTTCAAGAATGAGTTGCTTACCAGGACTGCCAAGCGCCACGAAATCAGCAATGAAATCTTCGACCACTTCTTCACCAATACATTCACCAGTGATGAACGTTGGAACTACATCGAGGAATTCTTCCTTGGGGCGACAAATGAAGAGTTGTTTGAACAATTCCCTGAAAAGGATGACCGCAACCACACGGACATCATCAAGTACATTGTTGACAATGTAAAGCACCTCGAACACAAAAAGGTAGAAGCCAAGAAAGGTGGCACCCTTACGAATTTCCCTCCGAGGCCGGAAGAACAATATTTCAAGGAAAGCCTTCTTTCGATAGAGGACCGCACGATGTCTGTCGAAAAATGGGTGAACACAGATCCTGTCAGTTTCGATATGACCCGACGCAAGTACCGGTTAAAACTGACAAAGGAAATCTATCAAGTTCTGATGTCAAAACTCCGTGTCAACCATCGTGAATACTACAAGGATGCCGTGGGACTGAATATGCCGATAGAATTCAAGGGCTACCCCGGCACGGTCCTTGCCTCAATTCCATATTCCAATGAGCCGGTAGCGTTCTATAAGTGGTGGAAAAAGCCCGAGAATGCCGATAAGGTCACACTTTCTAAGGCTGAGATTATCCGTCTTCTGGTCAAAGTCCACCAGATGGAGCCCAACGCTCTTTTGGTCAAGCACCTCAAAATGATAACAAAATGAGTGAGCTGGAAATCATTTCGATTTTGGAGCGAATTGAAGAAGGGAAAAATGTAAAACGGTACGTGTACACCGCGTCAATCAGAAGGTGGCTCCAGCATACAAGTTGTACAAGACCGATAACATGTACAATTTCATCCTTCTTGACACCGAATCCGGAGCCGTCTGGCAGCCCCAGTGGTCCTATGATGCCAACAAACGGGGTATCTTAAGGATCTACGAGTTCTGATAACCCCTTTCAACCAATCCCAGGGCGAACATCCTCTTCGCCCGCTTGCATTACCTTTGTCTGTTGAAACATCTTTGACCTCATGCTGGTCAAATTGTTTACTATATTTGTCGGTAATGTTATTCTTAGCTCCATGAAATTCGGAACCATCCTACTTGTCGTTTACATCGTTTGCGTCGTTTCTTGGATTCTCATTATTTCTTTACAGAAAAATGTGAAAAACAAACAGGAACTCGTCTTTTCCTATTTTCCGCAGTTTTTGACTTTTAGTCCAGCAATCGGCCCTACAGCCACGTGAGAGCCATATTGCTTCCATGATTTGGGTGTCCCGCGACAAATGACTACCTTCATGGCATGTTTGTCAGACGGAAGCAGAACAAGAGTGGAACGGTGTCTATCCAGGTCGTATCCAAAGCCGACGGCAGATACCGTATCCAGAGGTCATTAGGCAGCAGCCGTGATGAAGCTGTCCTGAAATCTCTTGAGCGTGCGGCTCGGCAGTGGGCAGATGAGCGCGAATTTGGCAGGTCGCTGTTCTCGCCTGAGGGTGCGGCCGAATATGACGCGGTCATGTCAAGCATCGGTCAGGATCAACTAAGATTGGTAGGACCAGATCTCATCTATGGCCGCCTGTTTGACAGGATAGGGTTCGCTTCGGTCAAGACATCCGACAATGATATCTTCAAGAGCCTAGTGGTGACGCGGCTTTATCGCCCCGGTAGCAAACTGAAGACACTCCGCTATATGGCTTACTTCATGAACAAGTACTATGACGAGGACAGGATATACCGCTATCTGGATGAGCTATGTTGGCGGCCAGAGGCTAAGCCAAAGGCGGGCGCGTACGATGTCAAGCATGAAGTGGAAAGAGTGACCTACACCATACCAAGAAGGTTCTGGGCGGTAATATAGCCGTTGTGTTCTATGACACCACGACCATGTACTTTGAGTCCCGCGAGGAAGATGTCCGCATCGCGGGCTGGTCCAAGGACGGCAAGAACGCCAACCCACAGGTGGTACTCGGCCTTCTGGTCGCTCACGGATGACAGGGTGATAGAGGAATATGGATACCTCTTCATGATAGAACGCGCCTTCCGCCTCTGCAAGACGGACCTGGACATCCGTCCGATGTACCACAAGCTCCTCAACAGGATCGAGGCCCACGTCTGCATATGTTTCGTGGCGTACACGATCATGCTAGAGTTGGAGCGCATCCTGAAAACTGCCGGTACTAGGATCACCTTGGACAGGGCCCGCTTCCTCGCGGAGAAAATATATCAGATCGATTACATCAATCCATACGACAACAAGCGAAAGTCAGTGCTCCTGCACACCAAAGAGGAGCCAGAAGTCACCGAGTTGCTTGACATCATCTCGGCCAACTGCTAAAATGGGTGTCCCATTGCGGAAAACAGGGAATGAACCGTGGCAGATAAGATGTTGATAATAAGCGACAAAAGCGATGTCCTGGTGCTTGGTTTAGCACCAGGACATCGCTTATTATACTGACAGACAATAAGTTGTCTGCCACAGGATTATTTACTTGGCAAACGCGTAGGAGAAGCCTTGGATCTGGTTCCATGCGCCACGGGTGAAGTCTGGGACCTCAACAGGGGCGTTGCCGTTCTCCATCTCCCCCACACTCGCTCTACCTAATGCCACCTTCGGCTACTCAAAGTCATCAGAGCTGTCACGGATCCGCTACAGAGCCGCCATGGAGCCGCTACGGGAATCAGATGATGACTCCGCCGTCAACCGGGAGGACGGCACCGGTGATGTACGAGGCCATGTCGCTGGCCAGGAAGAGGAACGCGTCGGCGACCTCATCTGGCTCACCTACCCTGCCGATAGGAATGCGCGCCACCAGAGGCTTTATCATGGCCTCCGGAAGGTTTGCGACCATGTCGGTGCGGGTCACGCCCGGAGCCACGGCATTGACCCTTATACCACGGGGAGCCAACTCCCGTGAAAGGGATTTCGTCAGGCCGTTGACCGCGAACTTGGTGGTCGGGTACAGACAGCCGGACGGCTGGCCGTAAAGACTCACCACAGAGCTGGTGTTGAGGATGACACCGCCGCCGCTCGCCTCCATCAACCTCGCCGCAGCCCTGCTGCAGACAAACACCGCCTTGAGGTTTATGTCCAGAATCCTGTCCATTTCCTCATCGGTGTAGTCATTGAGAGGAAGCGCCTGCGAGATACCGGCGTTGTTGACAAGGATGTCAAACCTTCCAAACCTTGCTAAAACCTCATTGAACGCATTCTCTACAGAGGAAGAATCTGTGAGATCCGGGGCGATCGCCAAAATCTTGGCCTCAGGCAACTCGAAAGGAGTTTTCCAAGCGCAGCGTTGGCGGTCGCGGGCTTCGAGCCGCACAGGGCTACGGAAGCGCCAGCCTCAAGGAATTTCTTCACGACCGCGTAACCTATGCCGCGCGTGCCACCTGTGACCACCGCGACCTTGCCTTTTAATGAAAGTTCCATAACTCCGATTCTTGAAAACTCCTACTTGGCAAAGGCGTAGGAGAAGCCTTGGATCTGATCCCAGACACCACGTGTGAAGTCCGGGACCTCTACAGGCGCGTTGCCGTTCTCGATGGAGATTCTACCCAGCTCCGTGAGACAGCACCATTCGGCCATGTCATAGACATCCATATCGAGCGGAAGGCCGTTCCTGAGGCAGTAGATCAGACGGTAGTCCATAATGAAATCCATTCCGCCGTGACCGCCGACCTGCTTTGCAAGAGCCTCAAGCTCCGGAGTAAGGATCGGATTGCGGTTGTCCTCAAGAATTGCCTTAAGCCTGTCTCCCGAATAGGTGACCTCGCGGCCAAGGTTCTGGTAGTCAGTGGAAGCCTCGGTCAAGGCGTTGTCCCTCAGACAGAGCTGCTGGATCGGATACTTACCGGCATAGCCCTCGCTGCCCACAATCTGGTACATGCGGTTGTAAGGGCGCGGCGTCATCACGTCGTGTTCCACGAGGATGGTCTTGCCTTTCTCCGTCGTGATCATCGTCATCGTGAGATCGGCGTTCTGAAAGTCCTCACATTTCTCTCCGGTTCTGGCTTCCACATGTTTAGGACCGTTCACAGCCTTGGTCTCCATCGCGACAAGGGTCTTGAAACGGTCGCCGCGATGGATGTCCATCACCTGGCAGACCGGACCGAGGCCGTGGGTAGGATAGACATCCCCCTTGACCTCCTTGTTGAAATCAAGCCTCCAGTTGTTCCAATAGGAGTCCCAGAACGGATCCAGATTGTGATGATAGGAACCCTCTCCATGGAGAATCTCTCCGAGCAAGCCCTTCTGAGCCATCGTAAGGACGGCCATCTCATAGAAATCATAGCAGCAGTTCTCAAGCATCATGCAATGCTTACGGGTCTTCTCGGACATGTTGATCAAAGCCCAGATGTCCTCCAGAGAAGCCGCGGCCGGAACCTCAACGGCGACATTCTTGCCATGCTCCATCGCATAGAGAGAGATCGGAACGTGATGCTTCCAGTCAGTGCAGATGTAGACAAGGTCGATGTCGTCACGCTCGCAGAGTTCCTTGTAGGCCTCGGTGGATCCGGAATAACCGGCAGCTTTAGGCAACCCCCTGTCCTCCCAAGGTCTTCTGTGCGGCCTCAACCCTGTCGGCCTCGACATCACAAAGGGCGTTGATCTTCACGCCCGGAATGTAGGTGTAACGCTCCACGGCGCTTGAGCCGCGCATTCCGACACCGACGAAACCGACACGGACGGTGTCCATCGCCGGCACGGTCAGCCCGAGCGCGTTCTCCTGACCCGCGGGACGGGCAGGTGTCTCTACCTTGATCGGCCCCTCCTCCTTGGAAGTGGCGCATGATACCGCCAGAACAAGTGACATGGCGGCCAATAAACTTCTGAATCTCATCGCTTATTACTGTTTACAAATCATTCTCTTACAAAGTTATCACAAATCCCGAAAAATCTGACGCTCCTTCACGGAATAAATCGCCTGAGCAAGCGTTAAAAAATAAGTTGGTAAAGATTTGGCAGTATTTTCGAGGATAGATGTCTTTGGGAATAAGGAGTGTGCCGGTGGCACATGACTGATGAGAAAAGACATATAGACCGAAAAGACAATCAAAGATCACCAAGTTATTCTTTAAGGATTACTAATCTCGGGAATATTCCTAAAAATCAAATCCTAACGACTTCCGCACGCCCATCGCCCTGGCGGGGACAATCGCAAAGCGGAATGAATAGTCACGGTCGCTCCAGAGGCATCTGTCACCGTCCGGCCTTGACCCCCAACTGTCGTAGCCGCCGACTCCGCTTTGGGCATAGTCCACGCAAACCTCCACGAAGTCTCTCTCGACATAGTCATTTATGTGGGTCTGGCGGCGGAGATGATTCTTCGCCTTGGCCGGATCGTTCTCGGTCAAAGGCCCTTTGTTCTCCCACTGATAGTCACGCTGGACAGCCTCTTCGGAATCGAGATCCTCGACCGCGCACCTGAGAGCGTTAAACTCAAAGCGGTCGGAGCGGATGGCCAGACCTCCGATGGAAAGATATTCACAATCAATGTGATGCCCACATTCCTGCGGACGCACATAGCGGACATATTCCTTGGAGGCGGATGATGAATATTCCCCGATCAGCGTCCCTCCGAAGCGATCGGCATAGTTTTCCTCAGGCCCCCTGCCAAGATAGGTGAACGAATCGGCGGAGGCAGGAAGCCTCATCCGGAACCCTATGCGCGGCACATCGATCGGTTTTGAGGACTTGACACCCTTGAAATCCGACTCGACGGAAAGGATGCCCCCCTCAAGCAGGGTATAGCGGACTGTGAATATGTTTCCGCTTGCCAATGAATATTCAGCCACTACCGTATCCCCTTCAAGACCCGCCTTCACATCGAACTCCCGGCTGGAGACCTTGAACGCCTGACAGCGGGACGGCATCCCGTTGCCGTAGTCATTGTCGGTCGGCGCCCTCCAGAACAGCGGTCTGAGGCCGAAATCCTCATTGAACATATTCTTTCCTTTGAATGAATATTCCTTCAGACATCCCAGTGCCTTGTCAAAGACAAGCGACGCGTCACGGCATTCGAGGGCGATCGCCGTCTCTGTCTCGGTGGCCTTTACTCCCCTCGCCCGCCGAGGTGTCGCAAGTCTCTTGGCATCAGATAGTTTGATTTGATCGTAGGCGATGACGCTACCCTCCGGCAGAAGCCCGGCAGCCTTACTGGTGATAGTCTCGAAGGTTATGAGACATTTCTTGTCTGACGGAAGCTTCGGCAGTCTCACGCGGACTTCCTCCTCGGACTGTGGAGCGGCGGAGAGAGCCACGTTGCCGGAAGCGATCCGGGTGCCGTCGGCAGTCACGGCCCATCTGAGGGCATATTCATTCAAACTCTTGAAATAGAATCTGTTCTGAACCTTGAAAATCCCTTGGGAGGCATCCTCCGGCAAGACTTTCACGTCCTGATAGACGTGCTTTATCTCGGCCATCGCAGGGTGAGGGGTCCGGTCGGGCGCGATGATGCCGTTGCAGTTGAAATTGCCGTCGCTCGGAGAGTGTTCCCCGTAGTCACCGCCGTACGTCCAGTACATTCTGCCGTCACTGTCGGTCTCGTAGAGTCCCTGGTCGATCCAGTCCCAGATGAAGCCGCCCTGGAGGTTCGGATATTCATAGATGTACTTCCACTGGCGGTCGAGCGAGCCGTTGGAATTGCCCATCGCGTGGGAATATTCCGAAGGCACGACCGGCTTCGGGTAGCCGCTCTTCCCCATCTTGTGAAACCACTCGGCGTCAGGGTATTGCGGCACAAACATGTCCGTGTTCCATTCTAAGACGGCCCTCTCGTAGCAGACCGGTCTGTTCTGGCCGCCACTTTCCAGAGCCTTCAGTTCCCTGTAGGTGTCGTAGAAGTTGCAGCCGTTGCCGGCCTCGTTGCCCAGAGAGAGGATCGTGACGCACGGGTAGTTGCGGGTCCGGTAGTACATGTTGAGGATTCTGTCCCTGTGCTGAGGCAGCCAGTCAGGATTGTTGCCGAGGGTTTTCTCAAGATTATAACCCATCCCGTGGGACTCGATATTGGCCTCGTCATAGACATAGAATCCGTACTCGTCGCAAAGTTCGTAGAAGAGCCGAGGCAAAGGATAGTGGCTGGTGCGGATGGCGTTGATGTTGTGTTTTTTCATCAGCCTGAGGTCGGTGAGCATGTCTTCCTCGGTGATGTAATGACCGGTGAACTGATTGTGTTCGTGGATGTTGACTCCCTTGAACTTGACCGGCATGCCATTGACGAGGAAGCGGTCGCCGACAATTTCCAGACGGCGGAAACCGACATTAGCCTTGGCGTGTTTCCCCTCGACGCAAAGCAGCAGGGTGTATAGCTCCGGTGTCTCGGCAGACCACCTTCTCACATCCTTGATGGCTGATTGCCACTGTTTTACGCCTTTTACCGTTTCCGTCGCTCCTTTAGCCGTCTCGTTGCCTTTGGCATCCAGAAGAGTCCAGCTGACATTGATCGGCTTCGATGAATTGACGCTCAAGCGGAAGTCCCCGGTGCTGAGGTCATCGGCCAGCGTTGAGACCACATTCCAGTCAAAATCCTCCGGAACGGCGGCCGGCTCCCTTGACAGATAGACATCCCGCTCGATTCCGCTGATACGCCAGAAATCCTGACACTCAAGGTAGCTGCCCGTGCTCCATCTGGTTACAACCATCCTGAGATCCGCTTCCCTGCCGCTTTCCACATAAGGGGTTACATCATAGCGGACCAAATCCTTAGAGTCCTCGCTGTAACCGACATAATTGTCATTTATAAACAGATACACTCCTCCTTTAACTCCGCAAAGGTTAAGGTAGCACTTCTCCCCCGCCCCGAACTCAGGAGTGAATTTTCTTGAATATACTCCCGTAGGGATCTTGTCCGGAAGCTGTGGCGGCTGCGGGTTCCTCGGACAGAACTCATATGGATGGTTCACATAGATCGCCGTCCCAAATCCCTGGACTTCCCAGTTTCCGGGCACCTTGATGCTCGATGGAGCTTTGTCCGGATCCGCAAGCATATCCTGCACGGAATCGAAGTAACGGAAATCCCAGACACCGTTCAGGGAAGAATAGTTCGGACTTGCCTCGATCTCCTTTGACAGGGCATCCTTGACAGTGTTGAAGAAAATCGTCTCATGCCTCCGAGTCACAGCATTTCCCTCCGTGATCACCTTCTGGTCAAGATGTTCGGTGAAGTCAGTGCCTTTTTTCTGCGCCGTGATTGCCGGGCTGACCGACAAAGCAGCCAATGCGGCAATAATATAAGGTCTGATATTCATAAAGTTTATTGTTTATTATGCGGTATATCCATCAATTCTTAAATAAATCATCAAGCGTCACAACACTCTGGACTTCACTTGAATATTCATTGGTCGCAAGTCCGTCTGACGCGATCATCGTGAGATGCAAGGCGGCGTTGGTTTTCACCGTGTCGCGGAAATCCTCCATCCGTTCAAACATCTCTTGAAGATATTTTCCGGTCACGACGTAGGGCCTGTTGGAAAATTTTGCCTCGCAGACATTTATCACCTGGTCCCGGCGTTCTATAAGGATGTCGATCTGATGCCCTTTTATTCCCTTTTCACTGTCCCCTTTCTTGTACCAGGAGCAGACATTGCTAAGGATGCCACGGATGCCCAAGGCTTCCTTGATTTGAGGAATATGACTGAGGCAGAGTTGTTCAAAAGCATATCCTGACCAAGCCCGTCTCGCCGGATCGTCAATAGAGTTCGACCAGAAGGCCTCGTCCTTTCCGCCACCATTCTTGACGAACTTGAGATAGAACAGAATGAACATATCCCCAAGCTGATACATCGTGTCCCTGTCCTTCTTCCCGAACGCTGAATATGACCGTATGAAATCGCAATTCCTCAAGTTTTCAAGAATGGTAGTGAACGCTCCGCCATCGGAAAACTTCAGTTCTTCGCACATCTCCTTTCTGGTCATGCCTTTGGAGCGCTTGGCAAGAAGCTCAATCACACGCCTGTAGGTCTGCGAGTCCTTGAACAAGGATTTCAGCAAAACATCATATTCACCGTCAAGCTCGGCGTTGTTCCGAAAGAACAGGAAATCGACATTCTGAGGCAGACTATAGCCTTTGCGGAGCAGATCGAGATAGTACGGGGTGCCGCCAAGAACCATATAGCACTCCGCGATCTGGTGGTTTGTCCATTTGATGCCTTTCTTGGCCAGGAAAAGAGAAGTCTCGTGAAGATTGAACTGAGACAACTTTATCTTCCGTGTGACCCGATTGTGCAACCCGCCTTTCTGAGAGATGACATTGTCATTCATCCACGTTGTGGCCGAACCGCAGATGATCACCATAAGTTCGCTCCGCGAAGAGGCCCAATCATTCCAGAAATATTCAAAAGCACTGACAAACTTCGACTTAGGAGTGTCCAGCCACGGCATCTCATCCATGAATATCACGACTCTCTTTTCGCGATCGTGCCGAGATAGTGCTTCAGCTGCTCAAACGCCTCATTCCAATCGCGCGGCATAGGGTAGAAGTTTCCGGAGCACTCCACGAGTTTCCCTGTTCCACAAATACAGTTCGTCCCGAAGTTTCCCCTCGTATTGCCCCGTGACAAAGAAGTCAAACCTATCCTGAAACAGGTTTTTTACCAGATAGGTTTTCCCTACCCGTCTTCTGCCATACACCGCAACCAATTCAGCCTTACCTGATTGATAGCATTCTTCGAGCAGTTTGATCTCCTCTTCCCTTCCTATGATCTTATTTGCCATATTCATTATCGCTTTGCGACAAAGGTAAAAAAAATCGAGTTACCGCACAAGAATAAATATTATTGCCTTGCGACAAGTGCTGATTTCAGGCGGTTATCGCAAAGGTATAATGTAAAAATATTCCTACGATAGACAGTTCCGGGCAATACATAACCGTGTTTATCGGCTATGAGCACGATCAGAGGAGCATAAACAGGCAATATCGCTCTTGTCAGGGGCAAAAACACATACAACGGTGGCATTTTCCGCATATAATGCCACCGTCATGATCAACAAAGTCTCTCGGGCGACATTTTTGAGCGATTTCATTGCCGAAGAGGGTCAAGAGGCGCTCTTCGGTGACATTTCGGGGCGGAAACGTTCCCCGGGAGGTATGCTCACATATTCAAACCTGTCCCGTTTTGGTAAAATTCGGAAAAATGACTATTTTTGATTTTTAGTGAAATCAGCTTCATTACTATGGGTAATATGACACTGAAACAACTTCTTTTGACGGCGGCGATGCTCATCGGCTTGCCTTTGGTGGCCTTCGGGGCGCGGAATAATTGGTCGCTTTCTTCTCCGGACGGGAAGATCGTGGCGGAAATCTCTACTGGGGACGGACTGAGATATTCAATAAGCCGCGATGGGGTTGCGCTCCTGACACCATCTGAGATCTCGATGACATTTGAGGACGGGACGGTCTTCGGAGGAGCGGACAAGGTTCGCAGGAGCAGGAAAGGGAGCCACGATGTGAAGGGTATTCCGGCGATGAACTACAAGAAGGCGACCGTGGATGACGTTTACAATTTCCTGACGCTGGAGTTCAAGGGGTACAATGTGGAGTTCAGGGCGTTCGACAACGGGGTGGCCTACGGAGGTTCATTTCAACGGTGAAGTCCGGGGAGTTCACTGTGACTGACGAGCTTACGGAGTTCAATTTCGCAGAGGACTGGACGGCGTGGGTGCCTTACGTCAAGAGTGATGACGGAAAGACATTCAAGCAGCAGTTCGTCAACTCGTTCGAGAACACCTACGAGCATATTCATTTGTCCCGGATGAATCCCGCGAAGCTGGCGTTCCTGCCGATGACGGTGGACGCTGCTGACGGGGTTAAGATTGTCATCACCGAGTCAGATCTGTCCGGTTATCCGGGAATGTTCCTCAACGGGCAGGGCAGCAAAGGGTTGAAGAGCGTGCGCGCGCCTTATCCTATCGGACTTCGCCCGAACGGAGTGTACGTCTATCAGGATATGGACTACGCCGACTACATCGCCAAGGTCGAGGCCGGACAGAAGTTCCCGTGGAAGGTCATCGGGATCGCTCAGGATGCCAAGTCGCTGATGGAGATGGATCTGGTCTGGCAGCTTGCCACTCCGGCGGACGAGAACACTGACTGGAGCTGGGTAAAACCTGGGAAGGTGGCCTGGGACTGGTGGAACGACTGGAATCTTTACGGAGTCGATTTCCGGGCTGGAATCAACACGGAGACCTACAAGTACTACATCGACTTCGCTGCCGCGCACGGCATCGAGTACATCATTATGGACGAGGGTTGGGCGCAGAGAGCGAAGGCGAACCTGTTCTTGATCAACCCCGACATCAACCTAGAGGAACTCGTCGCCTATGCTGACGGGAAGGGGGTCGGAATCATCCTTTGGGCAAGCTACAACAGCATCGTGAAGAACCCGGAGAAGGCGATGAGCCACTACGCCAAGATGGGCTTCAAGGGATTCAAGATCGATTTCATCAACAGGGACGACCAGCAGGCCGTGAAGTTCTGCGAAAGGATGGCGAGGATCGCCGCCGAGAACCATCTGCTGATTGATTTCCACGGGGTTTACAAGCCGGCGGGAATCCAGAGGACTTACCCGAATGTACTTAATTTCGAGGGAGTCGCCGGACTGGAGCAGTTGAAATGGAGTCCGGAAGGCTACGACGAGGTCACCTACGATGTGACGATTCCTTTCGTCAGGATGGTGGCCGGCCCGATGGATTACACCCAAGGGGCGATGCGCAACGCAATAAGGAAGAACTACCACCCTATCGGATCCGAGGCGATGAGCCAGGGTACCCGCTGCCGTCAGCTCGCGGAATATGCCGTCTTCGAGGCGCCGCTGACAATGCTCTGCGACTCGCCGTCCAACTATATGGCCGAACCGGAGTGCACGGAGTTCATCGCAGGCTTCCCTACCGTCTGGGATGAGACAGTTCCGATTTGCGGAGAGATCGGTGAATATGTCGCCGTGGCCCGCCGCAGCGGAGACATCTGGTACATCGGGGCGCTGACGAATTGGGATGCGCGCGACCTTACCCTTGACCTGAACTTCATCGGAGACGGGAATATGACCGTCTTCCAGGACGGAATCAACGCCGACAGGGGGGCAGCCAGAGACTATAAGAAAAACTTCCGCGAAGATCCCGGCGGACGGGATCGTGAAAATCCATCTTGCTCCTGGCGGAGGCTGGGTGGCAAGAATCACCCGCTAAGCGACACAAAAATATTCACGCCATCGCGGCGGCATATTTTTTAACGCTTGAAAAAGAAGTTTTTGGTTTATGAGAAGAATATTATTGTTAGTGACCGCTGTCATCACTGTTTTGGCGCTGTCCGGAATCAAGGCGGAGGCCAAGAGTGAGAAAGCCAGCGTGATGTCGTTCAACATCCGGATCCAGTTCCCGGCAGACACCGGAAAGTACAATTGGGAAAGCAGGAAGGCCGGATGCGTCAAGGCGATCAGGAAATATCTTCCAGACATTATCGGTCTCCAAGAGGCGGCACCAGGACAGAAGTCCTTCTTGATGAACGAGTTGAAGAAGTACATTATGATCGACGGCAACGGAAAACCCGGAACCGTCAACCAGGATTCCGAGTTCGGCTTCAACCCGATCTTCTTCCTTGCCGACAGGTTCGAGCTGCTGGACTACGGCACATTCTGGCTCAACGAGGACCAAACTCCCGAAAAAAAAGGTTGGGACGCTGAATATGTAAGGACGACCAACTGGGTCAAGCTCCGTTTCAGGAAATCCGGACAGATAATATTCCTTTTCAACACGCATTTTGACAACACGGGGGTGAAGGCGCGGCAGGAGAGCGCTGCCCTGATGGTGGAAAAGATCAAGGAGATCGCCGGGGACAATGCGGTCGTGTTTATGACTGGTGACCTCAACACCACCAGCGAGGACAAGGCTCTCAAGCCGCTGGCCACCTATTTGAAAGAATCCGGGAAAACCGTGAAAAAGGCGGACAAAACCCCTTCTTTCAATGATTTCGGCCGAAACGGAGCCAGACTTCAAATGATAGACCACATCTTCTACCGCAACGCCGAGGCACGGACTTTCAACGTCATTGATGAGCAGAAATTCGGTGTCAAATACATTTCCGACCACTATCCGGTGATTTCGGGGTTTGTCATCGAACTTCCAAAAAACTAAGAAGTAGTCTTATCGATGCCTCTTGACTGAAAAAAACAATAGAACCATAAGAATCTACGAATATGGAATCCCAGCTCAAGCAAAAGGAACTGTACAAGGAAAGCATTCTGAATCAAGTGAATGAGATCCGCACGTCTTCCGATGACATCGGATGTCCACACTGCGGGCAACCGGTAAGGAAAAGCTGGGAATGGTGCCCGTCCTGCGGACATTCGCTTGTGGATTGGTGTACGTTCTGCGGGGCGGATATTCCTCGCGGAGAGGATGAGTGCCCGGAGTGCGGGATGAGCAGAAGCGGGGTCGTCTGCCCGAAATGCGGGACCAGGAACGCCGGTGGATTCTGCCGGAAATGCAATGAGGCGTTGACGCTTGCGGCGAAGAAGGAACAGGAAAGGGCATTGAAGGATCCGCAGTTTGTCAAGGCGGCGGAACTGGCGGTACAGGCGGCGGAGTTGTTGGCGAGGATTGAGGCTGAGGAGCAGGAGGTTACTGGACAGGAAAGCAAGGAGGTTGAGTTGCCGGAGGATGTGTTAAGGCTCAAGGAGTTGCTGGGAAAGACCACGCTTCGACAGAGCGGGTCGGTTGCTGAGCCTGTCGAAGCACCGGCCCTTCGACAAGCTCAGGGACTGGACGGAAAGCAAACCCAGCCACTGGACGGAAAACAACAACAGGCACAACGACCGAAGAGCAAGGCCGAGCTGCGGGCTGAATATTCAAAAATCCAGGAGGAACTGAACAAGGCTCTGGAAGGAATGCTTCCGCCGGTGGGTTCCACTCCGCAAGAGCAACGGAACTATTTCTCGGCCAGAAAGCTGCCTGTGGAGAAGGTCATCCTGACAAAGGGCAGAGAAGCTTGGGTCTGCAACTTCTGCGGATGCTGGCACAACTGCCCGAGCGAGTGCTGCGAACCGTGGCACGGCGGGAAATGGGTCTATGAATATAAGGAAGAAAAGATACTGGATTTCAAATAGAAACACAAGGTCAGCATAGGATAACAGCTTACAATAAAAAGAATTATGGCAGGAACCATAGCAGACAGCGGCACAGCCGTAGCGGACATCACCGCGACAAGCGCGTGCAGAACCGAATCTGATTCTGAATATTCAGGAACCGTGACCGCAAAGGCAACTTTCACTTGCGGGACAACCGGCACAGCGGCCGCGAATGGAACGGCGGACGATGCAGCCAAGATCCAGGCAAAAGAAGAGATCACCCTCAGAGGCAACCGTTACAGTGTTGACAGACTGATCGGCAACGGAGGCGAGGCCGAGGTCTATGTGGTCAGTTCGGCGAAGGGAAACTTCGCCCTGAAACTGTACCGCCGGGGCAATGGCGTGAGCAAGGATATTCTTAAAAGATTGGAGCGGCTGAAAGGGAAGGCGGCGATCGTGGATATTCTTGAAAGCGGGACGGTCAGGATCGATGCCACCGACAGAGGCTACGTCCTGATGCCGTTGTGCAAGGATGGCTCCGTGGCGGGCTACGATCTCAGGAAAGACGCTGCCGCCATCCTCCAGATCACTGCGATGACCGCCAGAAACCTCAGTGAACTGCACAGGGTCGGGCTGCTGCACAAGGACATCAAGCCTGAGAACATACTCTACACCGACAAGGCCTCAGGTATGGTCGTGCTTTCAGATTTCGGGATCGCGGACGTTCTCGGGGACGACGGAAGCGTCAACACTCCGCAGTCCAGGACCGTGATCTATGCCGCGCCGGAACTCTACGCCAACACAACCCGCATCGGAGATGTCACCTATGCCATAATGACGGCGGCCTCGGACTACTATGCCCTCGGAATGTCGGTCCTCTCCATGTGGATGGGAGACAGCGAGTTCCGAAAGAAGGAGCCGGAGTTGGTGAAGCTCAAGATCCAAGGCAAGCTGCCAGTGCCGGACGATATGCCGGAGCCTCTGCGGACAATAACCCGAGGGCTTCTTATCGGCAAGCCGGAAAACCGCTGGAGTTACGAGGAAATCCGCAGAACACTTGAGGGCGAGAATATTCCCGTGGTGGAAGACGCCGAGATTCTGCGCATTGTCTTCGATTCAGGTAAGAACAAGATCGCGCACACGGCCAAGGAGCTGGCTCAGTTCATGATGGAGGATCAGGCTCTCGGAACGGCCTACCTGTACAAAGGCAAGATCAGCGGCTGGATAAGCAGGGTGATGCCGGAGATGGAGGTGAAGCTGAACGACATCGTGGAGAGAATCTACCCGAAGAACCAGTTGGCCGGTCTCTATGCCGCCGCCCTCGCTCTTGACCCGCAGCTGCCGTTCTACAACCGAAAAGGAAATGTCTGCGTGAATGTCAACAAACTCCTCAACGGCGACGGCGGTTTCGGTTCAAGTCTGGGCGACAGAAGCAACCCTGTCTATCTCTACAGCGAGGTGCGTCTTGGGAAAAAGGAGACTGACGGAATATATTCAAGAACCTGCGCCGCCCTGAAAGACAGCTTCGGCTACGCCAAGAGCGTGATAGTCTGGGGAATATACGACCGGAAATATTTCCGCACCCTGCAAGGCAAGAAGACCGGCAAGGAGGAAAAATTCACCGAGGTGGACTGCTACAACATCACGGACGTGGTGAGATTCTGCTCTGAATATAGGGTTGTGGCGGATGAGGACAAGCAGTTCCTCTGCTCGCTCGGGTTCGCCGAGATGGTCAGGGTCTTTTCCGAGAAAGACGCTGACAGATTGATCCAGGTGCGCAAGGGCATCAAGGATTACGAGATGCTGTACCGGCTTGTTATCCAGACCATCAACCCTGCGGCGGACATCAGCCTGATCACAGATCCGAAAGATCCTAACTACGCGATGGACGGAGAGTCGATCGGGCTGCTCGTCAACGTCGCCTTCTGCGCCTTCCGCTGCGTCTTCGACAGCGAGAGGGACAAGATGTACAAGGAATGGTACTCCGACATCAACCCTTATTCGGGAATATGTCCGGCCTCTTTGGCCGACCTGCTGCTCAAGTCGTTCCAAGGCGACTACAAGGATTCTTACCTGCACAAGTTCTTCCTCAGCAAAGGGGACAGGTTCGCGGCGCAGGACAAATGGGTCGCTTACTGCACGGACTACGACAGTGCGGACAACGTTGGGAAATCCGGTCCCTACAACGAGGACATCGCCATGATGAAGGCCGCAGAGGGCCTTGCGGACGGAGCGCAGTTCTATTTCCCGGCTTCCGGAGAGACCGTTTACTATCTTGACGATCTGAAGAAGATCAAGAAAGACGAGATCTGTGAGGCTCTTGACTTCTACGCCCTGGATGCCTGGCTTGCCGTCAAGTTGCAAGAAAACCCAAAGAGGGATCTGAGCAAGCGGCTCACCTATGAGAGGTTCACGGTCAAGTACCTGAAACTCATAGGAAAATACGACAAGGATGATGAGAATTTCAAGCGCTACAACGAGGCCACGACTGCTGTCGGATGGCATCAATTACCACCACCGGTTTTGCTTCTTGGACTGCTGGAGAAGATCGCGGCGGTGGCGCTGTGGCTCATCCCATGTCTTGCGATGCTGTTCATGCTCGTCATCGGAGCGATTGACTATCCGGTTCTGGACAATGTCGGCAAATCAGTCTATTGGGTCTGGGGAGGAGGAATAGCATTCCCGCTGCTGCTGAACCTATTCTTCTACAACAGGAGTTACGACAGGAACCTGTTCACCTACATATTCAGATTCATCATCCTGACCGTAGCGGTGTATTTCCTCTGCAAATGGTTCCTCGGGAAGTACATCATTTATGTGACCATCGCGGCCGTGGTCGCGGCGATCGTGTGGTTCGCCAAACAGATGTTCTCGCGTGACGAGGGAGCGTCCGAACTTAGGAAGATGTGGAATCCTGACGAGGACCAGACGATTCTGGAGCCCCTTCACTATGCGTTCAATCCCTCGGAGGACAAATTTGTCTCCTCGTTGTTCGCCAACGAGAAGTTCTTCCGGTCAAGTACCTTAAAAGCCTGCTGCACAAGCTGAAGCATTTGGTTTTGGCTGCGATGACGACCTTCCTGCTGCTCTTCCCTGTCGCGGTCATTCCTCGGATCAGCGACACGGAGAAAATCACGGAGAATCATCCGAAAATCGGTAACACAATCAACAAGATAACAGAAAAGGTTCATGAAAACGTGTCAGAAGTGCGGAAAGACGAACAGAAATGAGGCTTCGTACTGCAAATGGTGCGGGGAGAGGCTGGTTGCAGCGGTTGCTGAGCCTGTCGAAGCAATCGAAGCGTCAAGGGCGGCCGGCTCATCAGGAGCGGTCACTTCGGCAGGCTCTGTGACCGGGGACGGAATGATCGCGAAGGATTGCGTCAAGGAACCCCTCGCAAGTTTCACCAAGCGCTGCGAGCAGACCGCCGAGTTCCGCAAGCGTACCGGCAGCGATGTAAGGCCAGGGCTTGACTGCATCATCACCGGAGAGACCGGCACCGGCAAGACCTATCTGGCCGGAAAACTTGCCGGGATCCTCTACCACAACAAGATCACGGAGAACCTCCGGCCTAAGACCGTGGACGCGGCTGACTGGAACGACTTCAACTCCAAGCTGGACGAGAATCTCGCCGCGCTCAAGACAGGAGTGCTTGTGGTCACGAACTGCCAGAATCTGGTGAACGCCAAGGGCGGCTCCTCACAGCTGGACAAACTCTTCGCAAGGATGAAGGTTGATGTGAATATGCCGGTGGTGATCCTGTGCGGCCTTGAAGACGGCTTTGGCACCTTTATCAGCGCTGACAGCAACGCACAGTCACTCTTCGAGTTCCGTTTCCACATCTCTCCATTCAAGGACAACGACCTCAAGGCGATGTGCGTGTCAATGGTCAGGGACAAGTTCAGGACGGCGATCAGTCCTCAGGCGGAAAGGAGGCTGGGACTTGTCTTCAAGAAGATGTTCCGTGGCGGCAGAACCAAGGAGAACGGAATCCTGGCCGGAAAGATAGCCGAAGAGAGCGCCTTCAATATGTTCAGCCGGGGTGGCTCCCAAATCGAGGAGGCCGACATTCCGGGAGAGCCGTTCGAGGAACTCTCCGAGGAACAGATCATGGCCAGGATCAACGCCTTCACTGGCCTGACAGAAGTCAAACAGGAGATTCAGTCCATCATCGACAGCATCAAGAGACAGAAGAGGGACAATCCCGGCAAGCCTGTGCAGCTGAAAAGCCACTTTGTCTTCACAGGCAATCCAGGCACAGGCAAGACCACGATCGCAAGGCTGTTCGCTGACATTCTGGGCAGCCTTCAGGTACTCCCGAGCGGCCATCTGGTCGAGGTCATGCGCAAAGACCTTGTCTCACAGTACATCGGCGACACGGCCCTGAAGACCGAGCGGGTCATCAACAGCGCGATGGGTGGAATCCTGTTCATCGACGAGGCCTATGCCCTGAAGCAGGGGGATGACGACAAGGTTGGCCAGGAAGCCATCGACACCCTGCTGCCGTACCTTGAGAACAGAGCCGGAGACTTCGTCTGCATAATCGCCGGCTACACCAAGGAGATGACGATGTTCCTGCGCTCCAACTCTGGACTCGATTCCAGATTCAAGAAGAAAATAGAGTTCAAGGACTACAATGGCAAGGAACTCACCGAGATATTCCTGAATATGGTGAAAAAGAAGGGGTTGTCCCTGACGGACGAGGCAGCGGGCAAGGTGGGGAAATATTTTGAGCGGATGTACCTGAGCCGCACCGACACCTTCGGCAACGCCCGCGAGGTGCGCAACGCATTCGACCGCTGCTTCGAGCGGCTCTGCACCAGAACGGCGGGTCTGAGTGATGATGAATATGCCTGCTCGGGCAAAGTCCTGACCTGGGAGGACATCGCCGGGCCGGACGGCACGAAGGAGATCTCGGTGGAAAGCGTGATGAAGGAGCTGGACTCTTTCGTCGGAATGGAGTCCGTCAAGAAAGCCCTGAGGGATCTTGCGGAGGAGATGCGTTTCCAGCAGCGCCGGATGGAGTTCGGAGGCAAGGCCTCGATCCGTCCTGTGAACATCATCCTCACCGGAAACCCGGGAACAGGAAAGACATCCGTGGCCAGAGTGCTCGGCAAGCTGTTCAAGGCTATGGGAATATGCTCCACAGACCGTGTCATCGAGATGAGCCGCAAGGACATCGTAAGCACCTACGCCAACGAGTCGGACAAGAACATGGACAAGGCTGTGAACGAGGCGATGGGCGGAGTCCTTTTCATAGACGAGGCCTACGCCCTCGCTCCGTTCGACGACACCGGCCACTGCTCTGATTCCGAGGGGATCAAGGCTTTGGAACGGCTTATGGTCCGGATGGAGAACGACCGGGGCAAGTTCGTGGTGGTCTGCGCCGGCTACAAGGACAAGATGCGGAACCTGATGAGAGCCAACGAAGGGTTCGCCAGCCGGTTCACGCACAGGATAAACATCGACGACTACACGCCGGAGGAACTGACGGAGATCTTCCGCCGGATGGCCGAAGGGCAGGGCTACTCCTTTGCAGGTGGCACTCTGGACAAAGCCCTCAAGGCGTTCCGGAAGCTCTCGGCGGAAAAGTCGGGGAAGGATTTCGGCAATGCCCGTGAGGCAAGGAATATGCTCGACAGCGTGCTGGGTAACATCGGCACAAGGGTCAACGCGCTTCCTGACAGCCAGGTCGGCAAGGAAACATTCTTCACCATCCTTCCGGAGGACATTCCGTTCGAAGAGCCGAAAGTGGCTTCCGAGGAGGAGTGCCTCGCGGAACTGGATTCACTGATCGGATTGGAAAGCGTCAAGAACGAGATCCGTTCAATGCTCAACGAGATGAGGCAGAAGAAGATGGACAGCGAGCTTTCCGGCAGGGACTTCACCGCTATCGTTCCTGACCACTATCTGTTCCTCGGCAATCCGGGAACCGGCAAGACCACTGTCGCAAGGCTGATGGGAAGGATCCTGTACTCTCTCGGAGTGATCGCGAGACCGGATGTGATCGAGGTGTCGAGGGCGGACATGGTGGCTCCGTACCAAGGCCAGACCGCTCCGAAGACACGGGAGACGATCGACAGGGCGATGGGAGGGATCCTGTTCATCGACGAGGCATATTCATTGATCCAAGGCGACAACGACGAGTTCGGCAACGAGAGCGTGACCGAGCTGCTGAAACTGCTGGAGGACCGCAAGGGCAGGTTCGTGTGCATCGCCGCCGGCTACACGAGGGAGATGGGCCGGTTCCTGGATTCCAATTCCGGCCTCAAGTCCCGCTTCACCAAGACCATCACATTCGAGGACTACAATCCCGAGGAGCTGATGGACATATTCCGGCTTTATTGCCGCAAGGAAGGATATTCCATTGAGCCTGAGGCCGAAACTATTCTGAAAGACCGCTTCATAGATATGTATGACAACCGCGCGTTCGACTTCGGCAACGGGCGGGATGTAAGGAATATGTTCGGAAAAGTCAAGTCAGCGGTGGCCGGCCGGGCATATTCAAAAATGAAGGAACTCGTAGCTGAAGGCGCTGACAGACAGGTCGCTTACGAGGGTTCCAAACCAAAGACAATAACAAAGGAGGATCTGCTATGAAATGTCCGTTCTGCCAAGGTGTGATCGATGACGACAGCCGTTACTGTGATCTCTGCGGGAAGCATCTGATGTTCTGTCCGGAGTGCCGTCAACCCAAGAAAGGGACTTCCTGCCCTCGGTGCGGGGAGTTGCTTATCAGCGCCGAAGAGTTTTTTGCGGAGCATAATCAAGGTAACGCTTCGGGACAGGCGGCTGCGCCAAAGCCTATGTCATCACCATCTGGCCAATCAGAATCAGCCTCGATGTCAAAGCCAACGGGTCGGTCTGGATATATTGAGCCTAAGCCATTGGAAAAAATTGATTTCAACCAGATATTCGATGCCCTGCTGACCTTGAAGGGGGAAGATATGACACTCTATGTCAAAGAAGGTGGGTTCGGAAGGAGCGGAGGAATATTCCCGGAACTTGGAAGTTGTAAATTTGTCTCCGGGCATCACGGAAAGATCGCTTTTATGGATGGCGAGTGGAAGATCTGCGACCTGGGTTCGACCAACGGCACGGCCATAGACGGGGTGAGGTTGGAGAAAGACAAATGGTACACCCTCCGAAAGGGTCAGAAACTTAAGATAGCCACATTAAAATTCACAGTTGAATAGCCTATGAAACTAAGAATCAGCTGCGTCTCGGATGTCGGACGCATAAGGGACAACAACGAGGATATGGCATCCGCTGGGATGTACCTGATCAGGGACAATTCTCTGAATATAGAAAAGGAAGTCACTGAAAATGAGACCTTCTGCCTACTTGTCTCGGACGGAATGGGTGGCCACGAGAGCGGTGAATATGCCAGCCAGTTCACTCTGGAGACCTTGCGGGCCTACCTGTTGGACAAATCTCTGGAGCATCACAACCCTATCTTTGAATTGAAACTGAAGATCGAGAGCATAAGCGCCAATCTCAACGCCAAGGCCTGCGAGCGGCATCAAGGCAAGGCGATGGGCTGCACGTTGACTGGAATTGTCTGGATGCAGGGAAAGACTCTGCTCGTGAACATCGGTGACAGCCGGACGTATCGCCTGAGGGACGGAATGCTGAGGCAACTGACCTCAGACCAGACACTTCACGAAAGGGATATGGTTCCGCTTCCGGCCGGCAAGGCCTTGTACAACTGCATTGGAGCGGGCTGCGACACAGAGGCTTACATTCTGGACATCACCGACCGGCTGATGGAGTCGGACAGGATCCTTATCTGCTCTGACGGTCTTTCGGATATGCTGGAGGATGATGCGATCGAACGGCTGTTGGCATCCGGCTCCACTGAGGAAAGCTGCGCGGCCCTGATCGACGCCGCGAAACGGAACGGAGGCGTGGACAACGTCACGGCCATCGTGGCGGATGTCTCATAAGCAAGCACAAACACCAATAGGAAATACAATGTCCTCGCCTATTAATAGCAACCATCTTATGTTTGAATGCCAAAAGAGGACAATTATTTTACTCAATTGAAGAATATGGCAATAAGTTTGAAACCCAGAAAGACGGAATCCAACCTTTTCTGCTGCAGCAAATGGTGGGGCAACCCTGATCTGCCACCTCAGGCGGAGTACCCGATGATGAAGATCACGGAAGAGGATGGAACGGAGGGAGAATATCCCCTCACTTTCATCTGTCAGATCGATTGCGAGGACATCGCGCCTTTCGACAAGGAGGGGCTGCTGCCGCACGAGGGGATGCTCTATTTCTTTGCGGCGATCGATGAGTTCATCGGTTACGATTCCCCTGAGCATTTTCCGCTCGGTCGCTGGCCGAAGAAGGCGGTCAAGGTCAAGTACGCCAAGCAGATAAATATGGAGACCTTCAATTCGTGCATCCTTGTGGACGATGATGATCAGGAGCTCGCCGAGCCGGCTATGGCCATTGACTTCGCCGAGTGCGAGGACGATGCCGATGGCTTGAAGATTCTCGGCCGGCCGTACTTCGAGGAGATCCGCGAGGAGTTCCCTGACGCTGTCAACCTTCTCCAACTCGATGAGGATGACGATCTTGAGATGCGTTTCTACGACTCCGGCAACTTCAACATCCTGATTTCCGCTTCTGACCTCGGTTTCCAGAACTGGAGCCACGCCTTCGGATTTCTGCATTCGCTGTAATCTAAGGCAAGTTATAGTGGAGGAGTTCAGAGGTATTCCCCTTCCCGAATTTTTCACGTTACAAAAATTGCGGGGAGGGGAATACCTCTGAACTTACTGAAGCGTACCACAAATTCAGCGAGTGAGGTTTGCGAATCTTTGGTAAATTTCAAACTGAGTGGTGAGGACATCTTCCGGGATGGAAAGTCCATCCTTGAATATTTCAAAGCAGCCGGTCTTGGAGGTCGGGGACCAGTTGCCGACGATCTCGCCGTCAAGGGCGATTACGGGCTGGAATATTCCGTTGTTGCTGTGGGCTTTGCGGGAATGCTCGGGCGGAAGGACGACATCACGGCTCTTGTAGCCGATGAGATATTCATCATACGGAGAGATCAGATGAACCGTTCCAGAGCGGAATCCTCTGGTGCGGCAGGATTCGTGAATATAGAACTCACGGCCTTTCCACGTTTCCTTAACGAGTTCGTCACCAATGATTTCGACAGCTTTCTGGCAGTCGCTGACATTCAGGCCGGACCACCAGAGGAAGTCCTCGAACGTGGCCGGAGAGTGGCTTCGGAAATATTTCCGGGCAAGCATTCCCAGGGCATCCTCTCCCGAGATATTCAAAGAATTTCCAATCTTCTCACGCACAAGGGAATAGGTGTTTTTCATCGGGTGCAGGTCGCCGCTGCAAAGAAGTCCGGAAAGCTCCGCCAGACGGATGTGGTAGGACAGGCGGTGATCGTCCATCGTGATTCCCCTTTCGGCGAGCGCGGCGACAAAATCAGCCTTCCGGGCACTACACTGCCGGAGCAATGTTTCCTCGAAAATTCCTGAAATCAGCTCCTGCTCTTCCGCCGGGATGGAGATCTTGTTGGCGCTCATCCAGCCTCGAAGGCCGGACAAGGCTTTCGTCCGGCAAACGGACAGAATCCAGCCAAGATCCTCACCCGCAACCAGTTGCCAAGTGCAGCGAAGCAGATGTGTCCTGACAATCCGCCCCTCGTTGAACGCTTTCTCGAACGCCTTGAGAGACGGACTCTTGGTCCGCATCGCCACCGCCCAGCGGACCATCCGGTACTCCTGCCCCTGCATCGCCCCGAACCACGACACAACCTCCTCCGGTTTAGTGAACTGAGGACAAATCAACTGCTGGCTCAAAAGTCTTGCGGTGACTGGATTCATAGTTGTACGGTTTTGCTGCAAAGATAATCAATTCCGCCTTTTGTTTCTTTGCGGTCTGAAATGAAAGACGTAACTTTACCATATTCAAAAACATTAAAGACAATGCTCAAAAAAATCTTCACGGCGCTGACGGTCGCGCTGTTCTTTGGTTTGATGGCTTCGGCTCAGGAATACAAGGGGCCGGAACTGACACCGGAATTTGTGTGCGACCTTGGGAAATTGACTCCGGATAACGTCAAGGTCAAGGGAGCTACACAAGGGTTTGCTATCTGGGGAAAATACGGGTTTGTGTTTCACGACAAGGGGCAGTGTGTCGTCATTGACATGAAAAAGAACAAGTTCGTCTCCACTTTCATGTTGGAAGGAAACAAGTCGCACTGCAACAACGCATCCTTCGGAGTGGAAAAAGGATCGGAATTCCCGTTGCTTTACATCTCAGGATGCAAGGGAGATCACTGCTGCTATGTCACGGACATCACTTTGGACGGGGGCACGATTGTGCAGAAGCTTTTCCACACCGGAGAGGGCTACACAGGGTCGTTCGACTGGTTCATAGACAGAAAGAACAAGATCATCTACACCTATGGGTCAAGCGGCGAGATGCGGAAGCTGATAAAGAAATTCAGACTTCCAACCTTGAAGGACTCTGATGAAAACGGTGAGGTACACCTTACGCAGGACGATGCGCTGGATGAATTCTATGTACCTGGCATAAAAATATATCAGGGCAGTGTTCTCAATGGGCATTACGCCTACCTTGGAGACGGCTACCCGCCTCACGACAGATTACTGCACGTTGTGGACATGAACACAAAGACTTTGGTCAAAACTGTCAACCTGAACGACCTGCATCATGAGCCGGAAGGCGTGGACGTCAAGGGCAAATGGCTCTACATGGTCCTGCACGTCAGCAGACAGCCACGCGACGGACAGATCTACAGGTTCAGGATCAAATAGAACACTACCCGACAAGCCCGGTAATGAAGATCACCGCGATGGTCACCGGAGCGACATACTTGATGAGGAAATAGACAACCGGAAACAACTTGTTGTTAAACTTGATGGAACCGCCGTTCGTGAGTTCGTCACGGACGGCTTTCTTGTCCATCTTCCAGCCGACAAAGACCGAGAACAGGAAGGCTCCGAGCGTCATCAGGTAATTGGAGCACATTTTGTCACAGAAACTGAATATCCCGTCTCCCAGAATCTTCACATCCGACAGCGGTCCGAACGACAGTGAGCAGAGCACCCCGACAGCGAACGTGGCGAAGAAGAGCACGACTGATGCTTTGTGCCTCGAAACTCCCTTCTCCTCAACAAGATAGGCGACCCCGACCTCAAGGATGGAGATGGACGATGTGAGCGCGGCGACCAGAATGGTCAGAAAGAACAGGATCGCCACCAGACAACTCACAATCTGCCCGCCGGCACCCATCTTAGCGAATATGTAAGGAAGGGTCTCGAACACGAGTCCCGGTCCGGCTGACGGAGCGATTCCGGCGGCGAACACAGCCGGCATAATTGCGAATCCGGCCAGCATAGCGAAAATCAAATCAGACACGGCAGTGCCTGCACCTGAAACTATAAGATTCTCATTCTTACTGACGTATGATGAATATGTCAGCATAGTCCCCACGCCCAGAGACAACGAGAAGAAACTCTGTCCCAACGCCGCCGAAAATGCCCCTGGGGTCAGTTTTGAGAAATCCGGCTTGACAAGATACTTGACTCCCTCGCCGGCTCCAGGAAGTGTGACCGAATAGATGGCGATGGCGACAATCAGCACGAACAGGATCGGAATCGAGATGTTGCTGAACTTCTCAATTCCCTTTTTGACTCCCAGAAAGACAATCAAAGCGGTCAGTGACAGGAATATAAACAAACAGATTATCGGTCCCCAGACCGAAGAGGCGAACTCGCCGAACATCCCGGTGACGGCCTCGGCCTTGTCAAGCGTGAAACTGAAAGTGGCGGATTTGACGAGATATTCAATGGCCCATCCGCCCACCACGCTGTAGTAGGAAAGGATGATCAGCGGGGTGACGACCGTCAGAAGACCGAGCCATTTCCATTTGGAATGCGGAGCGAGGGCGTTCATCGCGCCGAATGTGCTGAGATGGGTCTTACGGCCGATCACCGATTCCGAGAACAGGATCGGCAGGGAAAGGACGAAGGAGCACACTATGTAGATAAGTATGAAGGCCGCGCCTCCATATTCACCGACCATATAGGGGAATCTCCAGATGTTGCCGAGTCCGATGGCGGAGCCGGCGAAGGCCATAATCACGGCAGCTCGGCTGCCGAAGTTTTCTCTGTCTGACATATTCGTTAAGTTCGTTTTTTGCGTCCGGCCTGTGGGGGATGCCGGGTTGTCGTTTTATTTATGTGCTATTGACGCTTCGGTGCTTCGACAGGCTCAGTGACCGATCAAATAATCGCCGAGCCTGTCGAAGTGACCTGAAAGCGTCTTTTGTAAACTTTGAATTCGTAAGTGTAACCGGTTTCCGGATCCGTGGCGACCGGAGTGGCCGACTCCTCCTCCCAAATCACCGGATCGATCACCGGGAAGAACGTGTCCGCATCCTCAATCGCGGTGTGAACGTGCGTTATATAAAGTTTGTCCGCCGTCGGAAGAGCCTTACGGTAAGTCTCGCCGCCACCCATTATGAAGATGCGCCCTGGCTCTGTTTCCCGACCGCCATCAGCAGAGCCAGCCACCTTATTTTCTGACACTTCGACATCTACGGCAGCATCGTTTACCTTCGATTTGGCAGCCTTTTCCACCAATGAATATGCCTCCTCAAGGTTTCCGGCCACCTTCACACCTTCCGGAACATCATCCCAAGACCGTGTGGAAATCACAATGTTATCCCTTTTAGGGAGCGGCCTTCCTATCGAAAGGAATGTCCTGTAGCCCATAACCACCGGATTGCCGGTGGTAGTGCGTCTGAAATATTTCATATCCTCGGCAATATGCCAGAGCAGATCGTTGTCCTTCCCGATCGCCCCGTTGTCGGCAACCGCCGCGATGATACATTTTTCCATAAACCAAAACTGTTTTCGGCCGTAAAGTTACAGTTTTTTACCATATCCGCAAAACAGAAAATGAACAAGTTGCGGTCAAAGCGCATAACACTGACACTCTGTGAGACTTTAATTTATAAGCCCCAGAATCCGAAACCCTCGTGCGCGGAAATCCGATCTTCGCTCACGAGGCGACCTCGACAGACCCTCCCGCGCGCAGAACAAGCCTTACTGCTCACGAGGCGACCTCGACAGACCCTCCCGTGCGCAGAACAAGCCTTACTGCTCACGAGGTGACCTCGACAGGCCATCCCGTGCGCAGAACTGGCCTTCCTGCTCACGAGACCGATGAATATGACGGCCGGTGCGCCGGAAGGACGCTTTCACGCACGGAAAACCATTCTAAGGGAAGGCAATCAATTGGTCGCTGAACTTGACTTTCCGGTCGCTGAGTTTGTCGAAGCGTTGGTCACTTCAACAGGATCAGTCCCTTATATGACTTGAAGCGACCGGAGGGATGTGTAAAGAATCTTTAGTAAGTGTAAAGATTCTTTACACTTTTGCATATTCATAAAATAAGAATATCCCTGAATGACAATCACTTGAATCTTTTGGCATGGTAATGGATTGGCCAAATGACGGTTTTTGCGGATGGTCGTTTCGACAAACTCAACGATCTCCTGGAAGACAAGCTGGTGACAGTTATCGTGACCAACACATTGCACGTTGAATTTGTTGATTGTTGGTGAGATCGTTGAACCACGGTTGGTGAACATGCCGGACAAGGGCCGCTGAGCCTGTCGAAACGACTTTCGGTGAAGGTTAGTGAAAACCGTTATTAGTAAGCGTTTAAAAATAGGTTGGTAAAAAATTTGAGGCAATGAAATATTTCTTTAGGTTTTTGAAGAACAATCCGCTCTATGCGGTGATCAATGTGGTGGGGCTTGCGCTGTCACTGATGTTTGTGATACTGATCGGGGACTACACCTACCGGCAGTTCAGCATCGACAAATGGCACAGGAACCATGAGAGAATCTACGTGCTTGGCACAGAGAACGGGAACTCTCTTCTGTCGTGGCCGGATTGCGCCCATTCACTCAAGGACAGGTATCCTGAGGTTGAGGATGTCTGCTGCGTCTATATGCACAACGGAAAGATCAAGCACGAGGACAAAGTCTATGAGGAGTCCCAGGGGGACAACGCCGGCAACATAATGCTCGCGGACTCCAATTTCTTCAGATTCTTTGATTTCAAGATGATTGACGGAGACCGTGAGACCGCTCTGGACAGCCCTGAGAAATGCGTTGTCACAGAGTCTCTTGCCAAAGCCTTGTTCCCGGACGGCAACGCTCTCGGTCAGCCGCTTCAAATCGAAGGGACACGTTATGTCTTCGTAAGTGACGACAACGGCGACCCATACGACAGCTCGCTTGTTTACACTGTCTCAGGGGTCATCAAGGATTTGGACAAGACAGTGTTCCTGAACGAGACGGCGGTCATCGCCAATTTCGAACGCGCACCGCAGGTCCTCGGCTACAGACTCCGCAACGACCTGATGGCCAGCGGGCCGTTAGGCTCCACATTGTCATTCCTGATGCTGAGACCAGGGGCGAGCCTCGAAGATAAGATTGAAGACCTGACCTCCTACTGCATTGAGAGCATTCCGGTGTTCAATTTCTACGGCAACAGAAAGGCCGCCATCATCCCGCTTGACGACCTGATGTTCGCGCCACAAAATACTGGCGCGGGCCTTCAGACCGGCGACAAGAGCCTTTTAGGAATATTGCTGGCCGTTGTTCTGGCAATACTGATGTTCGCCGTCACCAACTACATAAACCTTACGGTCGCCAACACAGGCTTCAGGGCAAAGGAAATGGCCACCCGAAGGCTTCTCGGGAGTGATGGTTTGGGAATATCCTTGGAGCTGATCGGGGAATCCACATTGATGGTGTTCATCTCGTTCATCATCGGCGGGGCGTTGGCCCTGTTGCTTGAGGACAAGGTGGCCGTACTCTTCAAAGGGAAGATAGACATCCTCAAGGACATAAACTTCTCCACAGTCTCGGTCAGCCTTCTGTTCATTGTCCTGACAGGAATCATCTCAGGAATAATGCCGACCATCTCGCTGTCAAAGTACAAGCCTATTGATGTTGTCAAGGGTTCGTTCCGCTACCATTCCAAGATGGTGCTCAGCAGGATATTCATAATCCTCCAGAACGTGATCACGATGACGATGATGGCCGCGACGCTCACCATCCTGCTCCAGATGAGCCATCTGGTAAATGCTCCGCTGGGCTACAACACGGAGAACATCTACCGTGTCAGCTCCGACAATCCGGAAGTCCTGAGAAATGCCCTGAAAAGCCAGCCGTTCATCCAAGGAATAGGCTCGTTCTCAGGTACATCCCTTGACGGGAACTACCGTTCGATGAGCACCCGTAAAGACAAGGACAACAATAATCTTCTGGTCTATCTCACAACTTGGGACAAGGAGTTCATCGACATAATGGGCATCAATCTGGTCAAGGACAACCATCTTTCAGGCGATGTGAAATATATCAATGAAGAGCTCGCCGGAAAACTGAGCCTGGGGGATGGAGAATCAGAGGTGACATGGGGCGATGGCAAAGTGATGCAGGTCGCCGGGATATTCTCCAATTTCCACATGACGAACATCATTGATCCATACCAGCCGTTCCTCATCTCGGTAAAGGACACGGATGAGATCGAGGATCCTAATTTTATGGTCAAGACTGACGGCTCCCCTGATGCCAGGAAGAAGCTCTGTGACCTGATCAAAGAGGTTGACGGAACCACCGAGGATCTTGACTGGAAACTGCAAAGTGTTGATGACAACATCAAGGCCTCGTTGAATGAGGAAAAGAATACGATGAGGATCGTGAGCATATTCACAGGCGTGGCCGTCCTGATCTCCATACTGGGCTTCATCGGCATGTCCCTGTTCTTCATCCGCCAGAGGCGCAAGGAGATCGGTGTGCGCCGCATTATGGGCAGCACAACGAACGAGGTTCTGTCCCTGCTCCTGACGAAGTTCTGCGCCCCGCTTCTGGTGTCGTTCATATTCGCCGTGCCGCTCTCGTGGTTCATTATGGACAAGTGGCTGGAAGGCTTCTCGTACCGGATCGGTCTGAGCCCGTGGATATTCATCGCCTCCGGAGCCGTGTCGCTCCTCATCGCCGTCGTCTCGATCTTCTTCCAGACCCTCCACGCCGCCCACTCCAACCCCGCCGACGCCATCCGCGCGGAATGACATCCTTAGGTTCATCTTACCAGCAACCTGCACCATAGCAAAAACAGGATTGGGGCACATAAAAGGTGTCAACCACTTGATTTTTGCAATACTATTATTATATTCGCAACATAGTTGCGGTTATTATTAAAAAATCCGCAACCCTACAGAACGAAAACAATTAATGCTATGTATAATAGAATATTTGATATAGATAGCCGTCTTGATGAAGGAATGTTCCTTTTCGGCGCTCGTCAGGTAGGGAAATCCACGCTTCTCAAAGAGAAGTTTAAGGATGCGGTGTATTTTGATTTGCTTGATTCGGATCTGCGAAAGCGCCTTCAACGCAAACCGGAACTATTTCAAAGAGGCCCTTGACAAATACCCCGAAAAGACACTTGTGATAGTTGATGAGATTCAAAAAGTGCCGGATCTTTTGGACACGGTTCATAGTTTGATGGTCGAGAAAGGCCTCTATTTCATACTGAGCGGTTCAAGTGCCAGAAAACTGAAAAAGAGAGGAGCGAACACACTTGGTGGACGCGCCATCCCAGAAACCTTGTTTCCTCTTGTAAGTGCCGAAATTCCGGATTATGACCTTTCCCGAGCCATACAAAACGGAATGATTCCAAGGCATTATATGGTAAACAATGCAGAAAGGCGATTGAAAGGATATGTCGAAGTGTACCTCAAAGAAGAGATTCTTGAGGAGGCAGCCGTCAAAGACATCGGTATATTCGAAAGATTTATGGAGGTGGCGGCGATAAGCGACGGCGAGATCATCAACTATGAAAACATCGCGTCAGATTGTGGCGTGGCCGCGAACACCGTCAAGGCATATTTCCAAATCCTCTATGACACGCTCATAGGCTATGAGATTCCTGCCTACCGGAAAGTGATCAAAAGAAAGTTGACGCAAGCCCCGAAGTTTTACTATTTCGATGTAGGGATAGTCAATTATCTGATGGGAAGGAATAATCTGAGAGCAGGCACTCCTGAATATGGCCACGCATTTGAACATCTTGTGATGCAGGAACTTATCGCATACTTGGGTTACAACGACAAGAAAAAGGATCTTTCATATTGGCACACATATTCAGACATTGAGGTAGATGCCATCCTCGGTGACGCCAAAGTGGCGATTGAGATAAAATCCACCGATGATGTTCAAACCAAGCACAAGACCGGACTCAACCGCTTTTCCGAAGAACATCCGGAAGCAAGGCTGATTCTGGTGTCCACCGACCGGCTCACACGAAAAACCGGGAATATCGAACTCATCTACGTGTGTGACTTCTTTAAGATGCTTTGGGCCGGTGAGATCTATTAGATCGCAAAACCTTGACAGAAGCAAAAACAAAGTTAAATGCTCCTGTCAAGGTTAAATTACACTACGAAGGAAGCATTTTATGGAGAATATGCTCCCGTTGAATTTCGGTGTCCGAACTAAAGGAAGAATCAAAGCAAATACTTTGCTGAATCCCGCTTTTTGGGAGACTTTTAGCGTAAAATATTCTCTACGCAAAGAGATCGTCCATCACCACATGGGACTGCACTGCATCGGAGTACATATTCTCCTTCACGCCGTAGGAGGTGACCATTGTTATGAGAATGGACTTCCTTGTTCCGGTCTCACGGATGAAGGCAGCGACCTTGTTCCGGAGTTTCTCATCATAATCCTTGTCGATGACGTATGGCTCGGACGCCCACTTCATCTCGCAGATGTTGATGGTGTCGTCCCTGCGGTCGATGAGCAGGTCAATCTGAGTCCCTCTCTCTCCCGGTCCCAGATTTTTCGAGTCGGAACGCCAGGCGCATTGTTTGGTCATCACTCCTGCAATGCCCAGCGCGGCTTTGATCTGCCCCACATGCTGAAGACATACCCGCTCGAAGGCCAGGCCGGACCAGGCGCGTTGCACGCCCGAATTGAGGGAATGGCTCCAGAAGGCCGGGTCACCGCCGGACTCTTTGATGAACTTGTAATAGAAGAGCGTGTAGTTGTCGATAAGCTGGAAAAGGGCACCTTTCTTCTCCTTGCCGATGGCGGCGTACTTGCGGATGAAGCCGCACTGCTCCAACTCTTCCAGGCAGGTGGTCAGGACACCGCTATTCTCCAGGCCGTAATCATCAATCAACTCCTGGCGCGTGAGACCTTTGGCCTTGTCCCCCAGAGCCTCCACAATCTTGATGTAACGGTCCGGATTCTTGAAAAGTGACTCGTACAGGGCACTGTATTCCCCGCGCAGTTTCCCGTTCTCCGCAAAGAAGAGACTGTCAATGTTCTGGGCGGCAGATTTTCCCCGCTGCAGCAGGCTCCAGTAGTAAGCCGGTCCTCCCATCACCATATAGAGAGTGAGAATCTGATACCGGTTGATACGGATGTTCCGGCTCTGTAGGTACTCCTCGCACTCCTTCAGTGTGAAAGGCATCAGATAGATCTGCGTGTTCACACGGTTGTGGAGTCCTCCCCTGTCCTTGATGACCTTGTTAATGATCCAAGACGTGGCGGAAGCACAGATAATCAGCAGAACGTCCTTGCGGGCGCTGCACCAGCTGTTCCAGAAATGCTCCAGGGCAGAAACGAAATTGGACTTGGGCGTATCCATCCAAGAGATCTCGTCAATGAAGATCACCTTCTTTTTCTTCCGGCTGGATTTGATGCCAACCTTCAGGGAATTGAAGGCATCGGGCCAGCTGGCAAGTTCCGGACAATCCTTGTAGCCGTAGTCAATCAGCGAAGTGCGGAAAGCGGCAAGCTGACCTGCAATCTTCTCCTTCGCGACGCCTGTATGCTGGAAGGTGAATTCATAGTTGAACGCCTCCCGCACGAGGAAAGTCTTCCCCACACGGCGACGGCCGTATACCGCCACGAATTCGGAGTATTCAGACTTGAAAGCATCATTGAGCTCCCGGAGTTCTTCTTTTCTGCCAATAAGCATAGTCGTATCGTTTTGATGTCGCAAGTTAAACATTCTCTGCTAAATCCCGAAATATTCCAACGATTTAGTGGAAAATAATTTGAAGAACCGTACGAAAACTGCCGCCATCTCATCGCGAGACGACGGCCTGCATAAAAAACCTCTGTAATCAAATGACTGCAGAGGGTTCGGATTAGGGTAAGCAAGGCTTCTGCCCTGCTCTTTGGCTACTCACCCGCGGTTCAGATGACGGAAGCCAGCATGATGCCGGACTTCTCGCTGGTGGCGCTGTTCACGAAGTAGTAATGGAAGAACACCTTGGGAGCGCCGGCACCCAGTGCTCGAAGATGCCGCAGTGCGCGCTGCAGTCGTATACTCTCTTTTCAGCTCGCGCAAGGCCTTGGGCGTCGACGAAAGAGCCTGGCCTGAAGACGTCCTTGTCCGCGTGAAGAAGGGCAAAGACGGGAAGGTCTCCAATACTCCGGTGCACTGTCTTGTCGTGTGCCTTAAATCAGAGCTTATGGAGGCACTTATGCAAAGGCGGACGATCAGACCGCGACGGGGGCCTTGATGGCCGGCCAGGGGTCGTAGCCTTCCAGGGTGAAGTCCTCGTACTTGAAATCGTACAAGTCCTTCACATCTGGGTTGATGCGCATTGTCGGGAGCGGGCGGGGCTCACGGGAGATCTGCTCGCGGACCTGATCGAAATGGTTCAGGTAGATGTGGGTGTCGCCGGTGGTGTGGATGAAGTCGCCGGGCTTCAGGCCGCAGACCTGGGCTATCATCATCGTCAGCAATGCGTAGGAGGCTATGTTGAAAGGGACTCCGAGGAAGGTGTCGGCGCTGCGTTGGTAGAGCTGGCAGGAGAGCTTTCCATCGGCCACATAGAACTGGAACAGGCAGTGGCAAGGAGGGAGAGCCATCTTGTCCACCTCTCCGGGATTCCAGGCGGTGACAAGCATTCGTCTCGAATCAGGATTGTTCTTGATCATATTCACGACTTGGCTCAGCTGGTCGATCGAGCGGCCGTCAGGAGCCGGCCAGGAGCGCCACTGGTGGCCATAGACAGGACCAAGATCGCCGTTCTCGTCGGCCCACTCGTCCCAGATGGAGACACCGTGGTCCTTGAGGTACTTGATGTTGGTGTCGCCGGCTATGAACCAAAGGAGTTCGTAGATGATGGATTTGAGGTGAACCTTTTTGGTGGTCAGAAGCGGGAAACCTTCGGAGAGGTCGAAGCGCATCTGGTAGCCGAAGACGCTTTTGGTGCCTACGCCGGTGCGGTCATGCTTGACCACACCATCGTTCATTATATGACGCAGAAGATCCTGATACTGTTTCATTTGTGAATATTCAAAATTGCAATGGTTATTTCGGTCACTTTGGCAGGCTCGGTGACCGAAGCGTGTATGGCCCAGTGACCAGCCTTTTATTTCCTGACCGAGAACGCCCAGATGATGGCCTCGCTGAAGGTCTCGCCAGGACAGAGCACGGTTGTAGGATAATCAGGCTTGTTAGGCGAATCCGGACAGTGCTGGCACTCGATGGCAACACCTTCATAATCGTGGTAGCCACGTCCGCACTTGCCTGCCGGGCAGCCCTCAAGCCAGTTGCCGGTGTAAATCTGGACGGCTGGCTGGGTGGTCAGAACCTCAAGCTGACGGCCGCTCTCCGGAGAGTACAGCTGAGCCGCCGTCTGAAGCTGACCAGCCTCATAGTCGTTGATCATGAAGCAGTTGTCATACCCCTTACCATAGTTGAGAGCCGGGAAGTCAGCCTTGATCTCCTCACCGATTTTCTTGAACTCCCTGAAATCCATAGGTGTACCTGCAACCGGGTCTGGCTCTCCTACAGGAATCAAGGTCTCGTCAGTCGGCAGATAGACCTCGGCGTTGAGTTTCAACTCGTGATCAAGGATATTCCCGTTCCCCTCGCCATTCAAATTGAAATAGGCGTGGTTGGTAAGATTGACAACGGTTGCCTTGTCGGTCTGAGCCGTGAATGTCAACTTCAACGCGTTGTCCTCACTCCACTCGTAGTGGGCGACAACCTTCAGATTGCCAGGATATCCTGCCTCTCCGTCCTGCGAAAAGTACTGGAACTCAACGGCTTCCCCCTCGACGCGGCTGTCCCACACCTGATTCTGGAATCCATCCGGACCGCCGTGCAGATGGTTCGGGCCGTTGTTGACCGGCAATGAATATTCCACCCCGTCAAGCGTGAACTTTCCGAGGGCTATGCGGTTGGCGTAGCGTCCAGGGCACTTTCCGGCGCAAGGGCCGTCGGCGAAATAATCCTCCGGCTTGGTGTAGCCAAGAACCACATCGGCGATCTTTCCGTCTTTGTCCGGCACGGCGATCGACACGATTCCGGCACCTATGCTTGAAAGGCGAACGAACGCGCCACTTTCATTCTCAAGAGTATAAAGGAATATCTCCTTTCCGTCAGGGGACGTACCCCAAAGTTCCTTGGTGATCTTCATATTCAGTGTTATTTTAGATTGTCAAGATATGGCAGGACATTCTCCACAGGAGCGTCCTTCATTATCACTTTCTTCTCGGAATCAAGCACATACAGCGATGGAATAGCCCGGACATTATAGGTGACATCGGAGCGGATTATGTAGCTCTGGTCGTAGCCGTTGTACCAATTCTTAGGATAGACGGAGGCATTTTCACGCCACTTGTCCAATTCCTCGTCAATGTAAACATTCACCACAGCAAGCCTTCCCGAGGCCACCAAAGCGGCAATCTTTCCGTCCGAAGTCAGGCTCTCGATGATCTCCTTGCAGGCAGGACAGCCCGGATTGGTGAAGAACAGAAGGGTTGTCTCAGCCTTGACTCCGTAAAGAGTATGCCGCTTCCCACCCAAATCGGTGAAGGTAAAGTCAGCCGCAGGCGATCCTATCATATTCAGAGAACACATCTGGGCGTCGTGGTCGTAGGCTGGCTTCATATCGGGGTCAACATAGTCCGAGACGGCCAGACGGGAGACGTAAGGCAAGTAGAGATCCTCGTTCCTTACAGGCGAATTAGGGTCGTAGAAGTACTTAGGAACCATCTCCTCGAAAAACTCGAAGACATTCGTTGATGTGTCGGCGGCCTCGAATTTCTCCACCTTGTCGAAGAAACCGGCCATAGCCTTTCTGCCGAAATCTATGCCGCACCCCCTTTCCAGAAGGGTCACGTATGTCCCAAAAGCCTTTTCAACCTCATCCGCCGGCACACCGTTCACGATGCCCGAATCGCACGGATACGCTTTGGCCAGAAACTCATTCCAATAATTCGAGAGAACATATTCAGTCGCCTCCTTAGGTTCGGTGATCACCGCCGGCGGCTCAGGCATCGATGGGAAATGATGCGGCTGGAACGCGGTCGCCTTGCTGTTTCCGCGCCCTCCGCAACCCACCATCATCAAGGCGCAAAGCATTATCAATGAATATGTCAGGAGATGTCTCATACTTTAATCGTTCTTTTCCAGCAGACTCTGGGAGATGTTGATGATGAAGTCACCCATCTTCTCAAGCTCCTGCACTATGTCGATGTAGAACACTCCTGTCTGGTAGTTGTAGCCTTCCTTCTCGATGTTGACGATGTGCTCCTCGCGCAGACTGTTGCGGTACTCGTTGATGTTATATTCAGCGTCCTCGGCGTTGGATATGTCCTTGAGGAAGAGGGCAGAGGATTCGAGATTGTCAACCATTGCCTTGAAGGCCACGTCCAGAAGATCGAGCATCCTGTCAAGCCTCTTGACCATCTCGTCATCGAAGGTCTTGCCGTGGTCAAGGGCGCGCTTCATCATCCTGCCGATGGCCTCGCCGGAGTCTCCGATGCTTTCCAGCTCGCCGATCACCCTGTACATCGACTTGATTCTCAATGCGGAGACAGCGCTGATGTCACCCTTGGACACCTCGTTCAGGTAGGAGGCTATCTCATATTCAATCTTGTCCGTGATGCTCTCGTACTTGACAAGTTTCTCATTGACGGACTCAAGTTCGGATTGGGTCTTGGCGCTCACCGCACTGCGGATGAAGCCGACCTCACGGCAGCATATTTCCGCAAAATGAATGATTTCCTGCTTGGCCTCGTCGAGGGAAAGTTCCGCCGTGGAAAGAGGTCCGCCTTGAATGAACTTGAGGCGATAAACCTCCTCCTCTCCCTTAGGGGTAGGGATGATCCTGTTGACCGCCTTGACGAGCTGAGGGATGAACCAGACGAGAATCAGGGTCGTGGAAAGGTTGAAGACCGTGTGCAGGATGCATATTCCGTAAGCATCGAGTTCTGCTGCTCGGGTGAGAAACCTCCTGCGGCGGTCGTTCCGTCGAACAGGGTGACAGGGTTCTCGAAGCCTATCGCGGTGGTCATCGAGGCGATGATCCTCATCAACGGGTTGAAGAACACCAAAGCCAGGACTACGCCGATCACATTGAACAGGGTGTTGGCGATGGCCGTCCGCTTGGCCGAATAGTTCGCCACGGCGGCGGCGATGTTGGCGGTGATCGTGGTTCCGATGTTGGCTCCCAAGACCATCGCGGCGGCCATCTCGAAATTGATCCAGCCGTTCGCCACAAAAACCATCGTCAGAGCAAGGGAGGCGCTGGAGGCCTGCACTATCACGGTTATCAATGCACCAACAAGGGTGAATATGATCACGGAGAAAAAGCCGTAGCTGGTCAGGTTCTTCACAAGAGCCAGAACCTCAGGATATTGGTTCAGGTCCGGCACCGAGTTCTTCATTGTGGCGAGACCTATGAGCAGGAACGCGAATCCGATGATGAACTCACCGATGTTGCTGTTCCGGTTGCTCTTGAGGGTCATCATGAAGAATCCCAAGGCGATGAACGGAACCGCGAACGCTCCGATGTCATAGCTGAATCCGAACAGGGAGATCATCCACGCCGTGAGCGTCGTTCCGATGTTCGCTCCCATAATCACGCCTATGGCGTTGCCAAGGGCGAGCAGACCGGCGTTGACCATGCTGACGACCATCACGGTCGTTCCGCTTGATGACTGGATAAGGGCAGTGATGACAATACCCGTGATGATACCTTTGAAGGTCGTTGACGTCATCGACGCCAGAAACGATCGCAGCTTGTCACCCGCCGCCTTCTGAAGACCCTCGCTCATCATGGTCATTCCATACAGGAACATGGCCATCGCTCCGAGCAGGGTAAGAATCTGTAGAAAAACCTGCATCTATCTTTGTAAGAAATATTCCTACAAATTTACAGAAAAATCTTTATTATTCACCCGTCAACCCGGCCATCCGGAGAAGGATGGTGATGGAAGCGTTGGTGCAGTTGATCCAGTAGGTGCGGCGCTTGTTGCGCTCCGGGCTGCGAAGATCGAAAGTAGTCGGAATCTTTCCGTTGGTAATATCCTGAACCACAGTCAGATTGTCCACAAGAGCCTTGGCTTTGGCGAAGACGAGCTCGTCACCGGTGGCCTCATAGAGATCGAGATAGGCGTTGGCCACATTGCAGGAACTGTTGTCCACCGGAACCTGATAGCGGTGCTGTTCGTACACGCAAGGGGTTGCGATCGGACGGACACCATCCTTGTTCGGGAGGGCGTTCCAGTGGACGAACTGATCCTCGCTCAGGCGTATGAGGTCACGCGCGTCCTCGATCTCCTCTGCGGAAGGATGGCCGCGCAGGATGTACGAAGCGTACGGGGAGGCCGTGCAGTTCGTGAGGTTCTGATAAGGCTTGAGACCTTCCACGGTCACGTCCTCGAACTGGCCGGTGAGGTCGAATGTCTCCAAGGCCACCTCCTTCATCCATTTCGCCGCACGGGCGCTCATGTCGGCATATTTGGTGACACCATATTCATTCTCAAGGCGACGTGTGTAGTTCAGGATAGGATGAAGCATAGCCTTGACCTCATTAACAGGCTCACCGGTCTCGAAATACACCTTTATCGGGAACGAGCCGTCCTCATTCTGGATTTTCATGAAAGTGTCGGCGATCTTCAAGGCCCTGTCATAGTAAAGCGAGTCACCGGTAACCCTGAACAGATCCAGGAACGCGTTGCCGGAATAGCAGGCGTCCATGGTCATAGTCCTGCCCACATTCCAATCGTTCTTTGAGGCGACACGATCACCGTAGTAGGTTGGAGGGAAATATTCAAGGCGGTCTCCCTCAGGGCGGCTCTGGTCGATCAGGAACTTGGCGGCGTTACGCGCTATCAGCAATGCCTCCTCCTTCAGCGAAGGAACATATTCAGCGATTTTCGCCTCGACGCTGATGAGTCCGCCGATCACCTTGTTCGCATAGGTGAAGTGCGAGTAAAGGTCCAGATCCGGAACGAAAGTCTCCTTGAATTTCTGCGCTCCCGGAGTCTTATGAATATAAAGGGCTGCCATGATGGCCGCCTCACGGTACGGCCTCACATTGGAGCTGTAAGGTCCCTCGAACGGGAAATCCCTCAGGAAACTTCTCTTGTACGCTGTGTCAAGCACATTCTCCTTTCCGTCAATCGCAAGGACTGTCAGGTCAACCTTAGAGGGAGGAACCGAGGCCCAGATCGGAGAGAGGTCGGCGCAAGGATCTGTCGAAGTGAAGGACCACTCCCCCGATCCGTCTTTTTCCTTAATTATAAACTTATAATTATCAGCGCCTTCCACAGCCTTGACATCAAAGGCCGGAGCGTAGATGAACTTCTTGCAGAACTCGTTCCAGCAAGGGTTTCTGCCCTCGGAGGCAGGGCGGATCGGTGTGAGGTACTCTTTTGCGGCCTCAACGTTGAGTTCCCCGAAGCGGTCCTGCACCTTATCGCTGCAGGACCAAAGGGAAACGAGTGACACCGCTGTCGCGGCGAGCAATGTTTTCGTTGTCATATTCATTAAGTTATTCTTTTGTTACATTTTCAAATCTCACATTGAGGATCTGGGTCGTTGAACCGCCGCAAAGGCTCGTCTTGCTGCCCGCACCGGTCAGGAGGTTTGTGTAATTGTCAGTTGTCGCAGTGACAGTCTCTCCTCCATGGACAGTCACCGAACCAGAGACCTTCACCGGGCTGTCAACCGTGCCTATGTCAATGACATTCGTGGTGTTACCCTGTCCGCCGAAACGTCCCACGACGAGGCCACAGGAATTAAGCGGCGTGGTGGAGCCATTTCCTCCCTTGCTTGCGAATATACCGGTCACATCGCAGTTCACGACACAGTTCTCCAATGTGACGAACGATTTCTTCTGCGTGCTCTGGAATCCGAGCAAACCTCCGGCGCGTACCTTGTCTGAATTACAGTTTATGTGGACATCGCCGAAATTCCGGCTGTTCTTTATGTTCGCCCCGCCGTTGTAAGCGGTGAGTCCTCCGACATAGCCGTCCTTTGTGGATGTGAACGAGTCAGGAAGCACAGTCACTTTTCCGTTCACGGTGTTGACACAGTTCTCCATGTCGATGTTCATCACGTTCGCCGCCACTCCGGCCGCATACAGTTTGTTCGTGATGTCTGACGGACTGATGGTCACAGGAGCGTTGTTCTTGCAGTCACGGATCGCTCCGTTCACGCTTCCGGCGATTCCCGCGCCCCTGATCTCACCTGTCATCGCCTCTTTCGGACTCAAGGTCACGGAACCGTGATTCTCGCAGCCGGCAACCACGGAACCGGTTCCGACACGCCCTGTCATGGAAGCGATGAAAGCCTGTGCCGTGTTCGCCTTGGACATGGTGATATCGGCCATATTCACACAATTCTCTATCAAGCATTTGTCTGTCGCGTCAGCCGGGCCGAGGCTGCCGACAAGGATTCCCCACTTTGATGAATATTCCGGAGCGACATCGAACACGCATGACTTGTCTATCGTAAGATTCCTCACCACAGCGTTTCCGGAAGTCTTGATGAACAGAGGGGCTCCGCTGACCAGATTAAGGATCTTGTGGCCACCTCCGTCCAGAATACCGATGTAATCCTCCGCAGGTGTAAGCGAGATGCCCTTCAGATCAATATCCTTGGTCAGTTTAGTTACCAGCCCGTCAGTGTAGAGGTCCACGTTGGAGGCGTTCTCGATGAAAGCGACAAACTGTTCCGGAGTGGAGACTTCGGTGATTGCCTTGAGCGAGGACCTGTCCTGACTGACATTGAATGATTTTGAGAGGCCTTTCGGCAATGTCACCGTGACCGTAGCGACGCGCGGAGCCCCGGAATCATTCATGGCAGCGTTGATTGTCACGGTATGAGGCTTCTCGTCACCCGGAACGGTTGAAGGGCTGAAACTCAGCCATGATTCCGAAGAAGTGACTTCCGCATCATAATTAGCAGTCACAGTGAAACTTGACGGTTCGGTTCCGGAAGGATCCAGAATGATGGCGTTCTCCGTTTCCGGACCCAGCACAAGACTTTCCTCAAGTTTCGTGTTTCCGGCCTGACGGATGGTGACGACCTCGCGCGTGCCCAAAGGCATTGAGACAATCACGTTTCCTTCTCTTTCCGAAGAACGGTCGTTCATGCCGGCCGTCACTGTGATTTCCTGTACGGAACCAGCCTCAACAGTACCCTCAGCCACCTCAAGCCAATCCGCATCCGTCGTGACAGTGGAATTATAATTCACCTTCACACCGAACGACACAGTTCCACCCTCGGCCGGCACATCAAGCCTGTAGCCGTCCATACGAATGAATATCTCCTCAGGGTCACCCGTCTGGCCATCGCCAGTCACCTTGTATATTCCGTTGATTATCTGCCAGATCGAGCCTGCTCCGTTGGCGCTTGTGCCGCTGCCGTCTCCGCTGGTGAGCACTCCGAAATCCTTCTCGGACGCGACCACGGTCTCGCCAGTCTCAAGGCTGGTTATGGATCCAGCCACGCTGATCGGCCTGTCTGGTGTTCCGAGGGTGCAGACCTTGGCGTTGGCCTGTCCGGCGAAACGCCCGACAACCAGTCCGGCTGAAAGACATGGATTGTTACCGTTCGTACCCTTGCCCTTGGTGTAGGCTGTTATATGACTGTTCACGGCACAATCCTGGAACAATGTGAAATCCTGGTCGGAGACTTTCGTCTGCCATCCCATGAGACCACCGACATAGCTGGCTTTGGCGTAGCCGCAATATATGTCCGCGAAGTTCTTGCTCGTGTTGATGTCCGATGAACCGTCATGATAGCCGACCAAACCTCCGATGTAACCGTTGGACGGCTTCGACGCGTTCGTGGTTATCGTCGCTTCCTTATGATTCGTGCAGCCGCTTATGACACCTTTAGCCTGCCTTGCGCTGATGCCTCCGATGAAATAGTTCTGCACGGTCTCTGGCTGCGGCTCCAAAACGAACCTGCCGTAGTTCTCGCTGTCGCTGACCGAACCCATACCATAGGCTGTGACACCTCCCAGGAATATGTTGCCGTCGGCCTTGAGCGGACGGAAGACCATTTCACCGGTGTTTATACATCCCGAGACAGAACCTTCCTCATAATTATAGGCCGTGATGCCGCCGACATACACCTTGTTCACGGAAGCGTCATCAGGCACTGAGATCGCAGCGTTGTTCCGGCAATTGGTTATCTGTCCGTAATTGTGCATGGCGAACGGTCCGAAATAAATGTCTTCGGCCGAACTCTGCAAGGTGAAGGAACATGATGCGTCAATGGTCACATCCGTAATCTTTCCGTTGTTCTTCACAAACAGAGGCTGTCCCTTTGATTTCCAGTTCATGATCTTGTGTCCCTGTCCGTCGAATGTCCCGGCGAAAGTCTCGGCCGGAACCAGATTCTCCACATCAGTCATGTCGATGTCCTTGGACAGTGTAATGCTCTCATCCTGCTCATAGTACGGAGCGCAAGTCTCCAGCCAATAGACCAGATCCTCCGCCGACGCGATGCTTTCAGGAGCGTCGGGACGGGAATATACCGGCTGCATGACGGTTATCGTGTGGGTAAGGGACGGCGTCTTGATGATCACCGTTCCGCCACGATCGGCTTCAGTCTTGTTAGGGTCAGCCGAAATGATGATGGTGTACGTTGTCCCGTCTCCAGGGAACTCCTTGGCGCTCAACGTCATCCAATCATCCGCCGTCACTGATCCATCATAGGTGGCGTTTACAGTGAAATTCAGTTTGCCGCCACGAGGCAGAAAAGCCAACTCGTCAGCGTTGACGTCAAGAGTCTCTGTTCCTGTGTTTCTCTGACGCTGCTCCCATGGAGACATCTCCTCGGTGCAAGACCCAAAGGCAAACAGAAGCGCCGGAAGGCATATCTTTATTATATTGAATATTTTCATGATTTATCGGTGTTTTATTCCTTGTCCCAACCCGGATTCTGCACAAGAGCTCCGGATGTCAGTGTGATCTGTTTCTTAGGAATAGGGTTGAGATAGTCCTTCCCCTCATCCCATGTAACCTTGTGGTCGCGGAATCCGGTAAGCCAGCCCTTCTTTGGAGCCAGGTTGTCAGGATCATCCGGATCGTAGAGTCTTTCGGACAAAGAGGCTATGGAAATATTCGCAAGCCCCGCGACCGTGGAGGTTCCGTCATAGACCTCGAAGTCATTCTTGCCGTCTCCGTCCATGTCATAGAGTCCCGGGCCAGGCAGATATATTCCATAGTAAGGGGATTCCGTGCCTTTCTCACCCGCTGCTCCACCGTTCACAAGTTTCGCGCCCTCACCCCATCGAAGCATGTCGAACATCCTGAATCCCTCCAGCACCAACTCGATGGTTCTCTCTCTGCGGACCTCCAGCACCAAGGCTTTCTGTGAACTCTTTGACCTGATGTAATTCGGATAGCACTTCTCCATGTAAGGATCAATGCTGACATCCACCTTCAAGGCAGGCATCCCCACACGCGAACGGATCTTGTTCACGGACTTGTCCAAAGCCTCCTGGTCAAGGTTCCCGAGCTCAGCCCTCGCCTCAGCGAAATTGAGCATCACCTCCGCAAGCCTGAACACCGGAAAGTCGTTCGTGGCCTTTCCCTGTGAGAGGCAGTCCTGATTGTAGATGTACTTTATCGGCTTGTAGCCGGTGTAGCAATGGTCGAGATTGTTGATGGTAGGCTTGTCCTGATCCAGCTGCACATATCCCGGACAGAGCACAGTCTGGGCCATTCTCGGATCACGGTCCTTCACCTCGTCCAGATACCATGTCCTGTCGGCGTCCGGCCTGTCCGTGAAACGTGTTCCGTCCGCCATCAGATAGTGGTTGACAAACCGTCTTGTGAATCCGATGCTCTGCTCGTAGTACTTCGACTGGAAAGCATGACCGAATTTCAAGGTGCTGTAGTTGTATAGTATGGCCAGCATGACCTCGTCCTCCCTTGCGTCCTCAGTGGCGAACAACATCCTCGTAGTTCATGTCCTTGCCGCTGCCGTTGTAAAGCGAGTAACCGCTGTTGTCGATGACTTGCCCGGCTGCGTCCGCGGCGATGTTCAGGAAATATTCCGCCGACAATTCGACCGGTTTTCCGTCAAACTCGGTCGGGTCGTTCTTAGGAGCGAACACATCGTCCGCATGGTACACACGCCAAGTTCCTTCCCATAAGGCAGCCCTGCTCTTCAAAGCCAAAGCCGTCCACTTGTTGATTCTGGCGACATTGTGCTTCTCGTCAAGACGCTCGACAGCCTTGTCCAGATCGTCCATCACATGAAGCATGACAAGGCCCCTCGGGTCACGCGGCTTCGTGAGGGCGGCGTTGTCGGATGATCCGATGACAAAGTCATAATAAGGGACATCACCGAAACGCTTCACTTTCTCGTAATATGAAAGGGCGCGGAAGAAATAAGCGACCCCTTTGTAATATTCCTTTGCTTTCTCGTCCTTGCAGTTCGCAGTACTCGAAGAACATGTTTATGCGGCGCACGGTTCCCCATCCCCAGGCTGTGGCTCCTGAATATGAGTCCGTCACAAGCCTGTTACCTAAGACAAGGTCATTAGGATTGGCCATCACGTAATCGTCAGCGGCCCATGTGACTATGCTGTTGGGTGCCACAAAAAGATCATCGTAGCACTTGTCCAGCCAGAGTTTGCATTCGTCCGCCGAGGTGAAATAGTTCTCCGGCGCCACATCATCCTCTGAAAGCCTCGTAAGATCGCAGGCGGTGACAGACAACGCCGCAAGAGCCAGTATGATATTCAGTATCTTTTTCATATTCAACTACTAATTAAAATGTTACATCAACGCCGAATGACAAGGTCTTTGGATAGAGGTATCCGATTCCGGTGTTGTCCGTGTTCAGACTGCTCGCGTTCGCGAGTTCCGGATCGATGGTGGTGCAGTACTTCTTCAAAGGTGACCAGTAGTAAAGGTTCTCTCCAGTGAAGAACACCCTCAGCCGGCTCACATAGAATTTTCTTGTGAGGCTTTCCGGAAGAGTGTAGCCTACCGTAAGGTTCTTGAAACGCAGATAGCCGATGTTCTGCATGTATCTGTCGTTCCTTTGTCCGAGGCCGAGATTGTAGTTTCCGCTTGAATATGAGGCGAATGCCCTTGGTCTCGGGAAATATCCGTCCGGATTGGTCTCCGGGTCATAGACCCTGCCCATGAAATCCTTGGCGATGAAGCTCACTTCCGAATATGAATAAGGTCCCCAGAACGCGCTTCCTCCGTAGGCACCTGTAGGGTACCAGTCTTGATGCGCTATTCCTTGGAAGAACGCGGAGATGTCAAGACCCGCCCAGTTGAATCCCAATCTGAATGAATATGGAAACCTTGGGCGGCTGTTCCCGATGATCTCCCGGTCTCCCGGATCATCAAGCGTTCCGGCTCCGGAAGTGATCTTTCCGTCACCGTTGAGATCCCTGAACTTAGGGTCTCCTGCCTTCAGTCCGGTCCCGAGGCTTGAGCTTAGAGCCTGATAAGGACCAGGCTGGATTTCGTGGCTGTCGATGCGTGACATATATTCAGCGGCCTCTTCGTCAGATTGGAACAGACCGTCTATCCTGTAGCCCCACATGTCGCCGAGAGTCTTTCCCTTGTAATTGCTTGAAAGGGTTCCGGTCGGGTTGTAGTACTTGGTTATCACGGTCTTGTTGTCGCCTATCCCGAGAGAGACCGAATATGTCGCCTGCTTGCCGAGAAGCTTGAACGAGTCCTTCCAATCTATGGAGATCTCCCATCCTTTGGTCCTCAGGTTCGCGCAGTTTTCCTTAGGAGATGTGGCTCCGTAGGTGGCTGGAAGCTCCACGGAAGCCGTGAGCATGTCCTTTGTGTCCCTGATGAAATAGTCTCCGACAAAAGAAAGCCTGTTGTCAAGGAAATTCAGGTCAAGACCAAGATCGTAGGTTGTCACTGTCTCCCATGTAAGTCCCGATGACACAGGCGCGCTCACGGACGAGTAGGCGGCCTTGCTGGACCTGTCGAACGTGTAGCTCATCGTGTTGTCGGAAGACACTTTGGTAAGATAGTAATAATTGCTTACCTGCTGGTTTCCAAGCGATCCCGCCGAGAATCTGATCTTGCCGTTCGTGATCACATTCCGGACAGAGCTGAAAAACGGCTCCTCCGAGAATCGCCATGCCGCGGACGCTGACGGGAAGAATCCCCAGCGGCTTCCCGAGGCGAATCGTGAGGTTCCGTCGTATCTCGCGCTGGCCTCCACGATATATCTGCCTTTCCAGTCATAGTTCAGACGTCCGAATATTCCCAGAGTGGCGAAGGTGGAGATGGACTGGTTAGGTCCGTCATATGTCGTGTCATCCCCGCGAGAGAGCTGGGCGAATGAATCGAAAGCGTCATTGAGGATAGGCCAGGCCTTTATCGAAAGCTGGTTGCTCCTGTAGTTCTCGTACTGCATTCCGGCGGTCGCCTTGAAATAGTGGCCGTTCCAGTCATTCTCGTAGGTTCCGTAGGCGTTGAACACATGGCTGTTCCTGAACGAGCGGACCTCTTTGTAAGACTTGGTCGTACCGGTGACCATTATCTGCTCCCCTGGTTTCGTTCCGTAATAGTAGTTGTTGGTCCTGGCAGTGTTATAGGTGTCGGAACGTCGGAAATCATATTCACCGGTCAGGACAAGATGCTTGGCGATGGTCATGTCTATCCGGTGGGTCATGTCGAAGTTGCTGACATTTCTGGAGAAATGGTTCTTTCCGGCCAGGAACTGCGCCGCGTTGCTTCTCATCAGGTCTGTCTGCGATCCCACGATCTCAGAAGGATAGACCACCAGCGAACCATCCGGATTCACAGGAGAGAAGGCCGGCGAGCAGACGAACCACATCCTTTGGAAAAGCAGGTTGGTGTCCTCATTGCCGCCCCACTTGTAGTCACGGACGTTGTAGGAGATGTTGTTGGAATATTTTATCCAGTCCGTCACCGGTTATCTTGGACCTGACGGAGAAATTCTGATAAGTGTCCTTCGCCGGTTCCTTGAATATTCCGTCCTCGGTGTAGTAACGCCCGCTCACATAGTATTTCACCTTGTCGTTGCCTCCGGACACAGACACATTATGCTCGCTTGTGGGACGATTGGTGTTCAACAGGTTATGATACCAGTCATAATTTCCGTAGTAGTGGTACAGGCCGTCATCCTCAAGCACGACCCACGGACGGGAAGGATTCTCGGTCTTGTCATTGCGCCTCTCGTACAGCTTGAGCAACCGTCCGTTCTCGGCGGTGTAGTCGAATACCCTGCGCTGGGAGGAATGGAACGACTGGTTGCAGAACATGTTGACTATGCTGACATGCTCGTAACCGGATGTGATGTAGTCCGTGTTGGTGGTCGGCTGGATCCAAGCCTGACGGAAGTTGTAGTTTATCGAGCTTTTTCCTGTCTTTCCCTGTTTGGTGGTGATGAGCACCACACCGGCGGAAGCTTTCGCGCCATAAATAGCACATGTGGAAGCGTCTTTCAGAACAGACACAGACTCGATGTCGTTCGGATTGATCTGCTGAAGCGAGACCTCCACGCCGTCCGCAAGCACCAAAGGAGAACCTCCGTTCACCGAGATGCTGCCCCTGACATTTATGGAAGGGGAACTGTTAGGACCGCCGTTGCCCATCTTGATGTAGAGGGAAGGATCCGCTCCCTGGAGGGCATTCGCAGCCGAGACCGCCGGCCTCTCAAGAGAGGCGCCATCCACTATGCCCACGGCACCGGACAGGCTTGATTTCTTCTGGGTTCCGTAGCCGACGACCACAATTTCATCCAAAACATTTCTGGAATCATTCAAGGTGATGACATACGGCTGACGTTCTTTTCCGGTCAGATGAATCTCCGAATCATCATAACCGATGCAAGACACCACCACGGTCACCGGAAAAGAGATTCCCGTGAGCATGTAATTGCCGTCATAATCGGTCGCGGACCCATTGGTCGTTCCTTTTATGACCACACCCGCACCTATGAGCGGCTCTCCGGACGAGTCCACGACTTTCCCGGAAAAAGAGCCCATCGTCTGTGCTGGAACTGACACGCTGACAATCAGCGGCATCATTAGTGCAATAAAGACCTTTTTCATAAAATATAGTTATAGTTTCAATGTATTTAAATCTGTGATATCCTTGACTCGAATTCCTCTGGAGGACAAACAGCGCGTTTCTTTATCTTGCATCTGTGAGTATAGACAGAACTCGGAGCGCAGTGAAGGAATTTGGCTATCTTTCCGCTGTCTGTTATCCCTATCCTGATCGCCGCGAGAATCCTCAACCCCGTGGTCAGCTCACCTTGATTTTTCAGAATGAACCTTGAATCCGGCTTCAAAAGAGCGTTCACCTTGTCGGGAAAATCAGGATAAAGCCCCAGAAAAGTGTCATCGAATATCTTGAAAAACGTCTTGTAGTCCACGACATCCTCCGGAGGCTTGCGCAACATCTCCTTGACCGCGTCCACACCTCCTTCCTTCAAGGCCGAACGCAGTTCATGCCGGTACCTTTCAATGTCTTCCATGTAGTAGGACGACATGGTGATATGCCTGGTTATGTACTCTGTCTTGGCTTCATTGGCGTCTTCCAAAAGACGGTTCTTCAATTTTATCGTGTTGTGTTGCCTGAAAGAGAGAACAAGAAGCGCGACGGTGGCGGCGAACAGCAGCCCCAACACAAGTATTATGCAGATGTACGCCGATTTATCCTGTCTGGTCTTGCGTCCCACAGCCTGCACGATGTACAGCATCGAATTGGCCGAGTTCATGATGCGTGAGTTGTATTTGCTCGAAAGCGCATCCTCCAAAGCCACTTGGCAGTACCGTGACGCGATTCCCAACTGATTGTCTTCAAACAGCATATTGGACAGTTCAAAAAGAGCCAAAGACGCCCTTATCGGAATCGCCATGCTGTATATCGCGCTCTGTGCCAGCCAATATTCCCTTTTCTCCCTATCTCCCGTGTATGCGTATGCGAAAGCAAGGCTATAGGAGGCCTCTGATTTATCCTCTATGCTTTCACTGTTGTCCACGAGGTCACGCAGAATGACCGTCGCCTCTTTGGCATGGCCGCTCTCGTAAAGCTGCATTCCGTTCCGTCTAATCAACTCAAACGGTTCTATCTCAGGATTGTTTATGTAAGCCAGACGTTTTATGTGCCGTCTTTCCACTATTCTCTTCCGATCCCCGGCCGGAATCATCTCATCCACAGCCTTTATGCCATCCAGATAAAGATCCGCCTTATAGTATGCCGCGAGTTCCGCCTGCGTCAGACTTGCGGTGTCAACTTGATTCAGCATCGACTCCGCTTCTGAATATTTCCGCATAAGGACTTCAACCATAGAGCGTTCAAGTGTCGCGTGCAGCGTCTTCGCCGGATTCCCGTCAGCGTATGAATCCATCATGTCCAAATACCTCAACGCCGAATCCGCCTGCCAATATTTAAACAATCTGAAAAGTTGTTCTGAATATTCCCACCTCGCGGAGTCGGTTCCTGCGCCAGACATCACCCTGCGCAGACTGTCGGCCTTTTCCTCCAATTGTATGCGGTATTTTCCCCGTTCCGATATGGTCCGGTCAAGTTCCCTGAACTTATGGCTGAGTTCAGACGAGCACCCGGAAAGGACGAGAGCCAGCAACAGGAATATGCATGAAAAGCGAGACATCAGAATTTATCTATATATTCCGGAATAAGATCCTGAATTCCTTTCATTTCCGCAGCGTTGTCAATCACGGTCATGAAAGGCACGTCCGCAGGTGTCGTATAATAAGTGGAGTAATAGTCATTGTACGGAATCGGGTTGCTGCTGTATTTGCATTCTTTTATCAGGTCGCTCCACCTCTGATCAGGGGTGTTGTCACCACTGAGGGCACAGTACAGCATCTGGGTCATGATATATCCCATGAGAGGATTCGGATGATGGGTGTCAGATCCGGCATGGTTGCAGAAAGTGTATCGATCCTTGTACTTTACAGACCCTCCCGGAACACTCACCGCACCGGTGTAGATGTCATAGGCCAATTGACCGCAGTTTACGACAGTCACCCCGGCATCATGCAGTTTACTCAACCGCGACAAGATGTTCTTGTGATCCTTATAGACACTGTAAACATGATTGATGTACACCAACTTGACATTCGGATTCACAGACGTGAAACGTGAGAATAAAGCCATGGCGTCCTCATAGAAATTCGAGTTGTCGTTACCGGCCTCAGAAATGATGACATAATCAAAAGAACTCAGATCCAGCCCTTTGAGCAGATCGACTCCGACACCTGGACAGTCCTTGTGAGGAGTGTTGCACCCAGCCGCCGTGTAGTCCGACAGACGATGGTTGCCATAAGTGCAGTCTATTATGCTATAGTCCGAGAAACCTTTGTCCTTCAACATCCTGTAGAACATTCCAAAGTCTTCCTTGCCTTGTGAGCCATATTCCACAAGGCCTCCGTAATAGACCATGGAATTGGCGCAGACAATGAATTTCTTGCCGCTGAGAGTGGTCTCGGAATTTTTATCCTGAACCAAGGACAGCGCACAGGAATGTCCTCCATCCAATGTGATTCTCAGTTCGCCTTTCCGCGCCTCACCGTTATTCTTGCCTGCGGTCACGGTAATTTCCTGCTCGGAGCCGTCACCGGTCCCGTTTTCCTGACTTAGAGTTATCCATTCGGGATGCTCGGAAGACCAGTTGGAGGTCGCGGAGATGGTAATGGTCTTGGATTCCCCCGCAGCTGAGAATTTCAGTGACGCGGCGGATATCGAGACGACTCCGTCCGTCCTGTTCTTGGCGCAATTCACATTGAGCAGACAGAATAGAGCCAATGTGACAAGTTTTGTGATTGATCGCATCATGTCGGTTATCAGTTTTTCTCAAATTTACATCAACCGGCGATTCTACAAAAGCACCAAGATTGTTATCTATATCCAATTCAGTCCAATGACGAAGATAATACAATGATTATCAGAGATAAAACTCTTATGCCTGACAATAGTATTTTCAAGATGTGTTTTTATCCTTTGTTAATCCGCCATCTCTGTGGAACAACCTATTTATCTGTTCCACAAAAGGCATTATGTCATCACTCAACCAATAATAAAGGCGTCAAGTGCCTACCTATGCGAAGAACTGAACTTGATGCAGACAGGCTTGTCAAGAATGATCGTACGACCAGTATCCGTGAGAAGGCCGGTCTTGGCATCGCAGCGGAAAATCTGGATGCAGCCACTGTCACGGCAGGCTACCAGAAGGAACTTTCCGTTCGGAGTGATGTTGAAATTCCTTGGATGAATGCCAGTCGGCTGATAGCCGGCATTAGTCAAAGTTCCGTCAGAATCAACTTTGAATATTGCGATTCCGTCATTCTGAAGCCTGACGCTGGCATATAGGAATTTCCCGTCAGGAGAGAGGTGGATGTCAGCACAGCCTCTGGCGTGGAGAGAGTCGGCGCACACGGTCTGGATGACGCTGTCGTTTTCCGTGTCGATGACCACCACATTTCCGGACAACTCTCCGATGACATACGCCTTGCTTTCGTCAGTGTTAAGGATTATGTGCCTCGGGCCAAAATCCGACGGAAGTTGAATGCGTTTCCCTAGCCTTGTCGCCACATCGTACCTTGTCACGACATCAGCGCTGAACTCAGACACATACAATTCCGTTCCTGTGGCGTTGAACAGCGCGCAATGCGCGTGAGGAAGATTCTGACGTACACTGTCAGGCCCGCCCATGCCGGTATCATAAAGGAAATCGTGAGGCAGCAACCGTCCGTCCTCGCCTATAGGGAACTCCGTGACATTCCCGGACGAGTAATTGGCCGTCATCACAACCTTCCCGTTTGTCGAGACATAGCACGGATCTTTTCCGTCAGTCAACTCACTGCCAAGCATTTGCATCGCGCCAGTTTTTGAGTCAAGCCTTAACGTAACCGCAGAAGCCAAGCTATCTCCGACCTCACTCACCGCATAGACAAGCTTCCCGTCAGCCGACAACGTAAGGTAAGACGGATTTCTCATCTCAACCCGACTGACCGCCCCAGGAGCCTCTGTGAACAGACCTCCGTCACCACCAACCAACATCCCTTTCTCCTGATCAAAATAGTAACTGTAAACTCCCCGGCTCGCACACTCATCAGTGTACGTGCCCACAATCATCGTCAACGGCTCGCTTCCGCACCCCGCCAGCGCTACCGACACCAATAACATCGCCACGCAGGACAACCAATCAGTTTTTCTATTGCACATTTTCCTCTATTTTTCATCAAAGATACCTCATTTATCTCAATTACAACAATGTTTTCGCTTTGCAAATGAAAACGTAGTTCTTAATATCTAAAGGTAACTATATAGCAGTTGGCTAATATGGCGAGCAGGCAGTCGCCGAACAATTATACACGAGCTGGAGCCACCAGCATTTTGTAAATATGGCGGCACGCAAACCCGCCCTGAGTACGACGAGAGGCCTGTGGATATGCCGCCTATGGTTTCTGTATCCGTAGGCGGCATACGGCCCGGCCTCACAGTGGCGTGGAAGCTTAATCGTATGCCGCCGTTTTGCAAAATGGCAACACGTACCTTCAAGATTAGCAAGACATAGAGTGCGGCTCAGAGGCCCCGCAGACTATTCTATGATATGCCCATAACACTCAGGTGCGCGAATATATTCACACCTGAAAGAGCAATTCACTGGCTGTCAGGTTAATGGCGTTTCAGGTGCGCGTGGTGTTCCGCACTTGGAAGTCCGGAACACCGATAGAACGCTCTGTGCCGGGGCCGCCGACTCTTAGGTGTGCGAATATGCACGCATCTGGAACACCAATTTATTGTCTATCAGATGGGTGCTGTTTTAGGTGCGCATAGTTCTACATATCTGGAAGAGTAGTCCCCTGTTGTTTTACAGGTGTATTTGCCTGAAAAAGGTTGACTCACAAAAAGAGTCAATCATTATGACACCACACACAGAACAGAAAAAAAGAAGTACTATCAACGGGTGATAGAGATTCACCAAAAAGACAGGTTTTAGCCCGCGGAAGATAGCGAAATTGCAGCTTGTTCCGGTAAGCGTGAGGCAAATGTACCACTGGATTGCTATCTTTGAGGCGGAGAACGGGAAAGGAAGCCCGCGAAGAATTATGGAAGCGAAGAAGTCAAAGGAGCAGGAAGAGCTGGAGTCCCTGAAGTCGCGGATATCCGAACTGGAGGAGAGCCTCAGGGTGGAGCGTCTGCGCAACCGCCTGAACGAAAAGATCATAGACATAGCGGAGGCTCGTTGGCACATTGAGATAAGAAAAAAGCTGGCACCAAGCGGTAAAGGGGGACCTGCACGCGGAATCAGCCACCGGATGTCAGGTGGTTGAGCTCTGCGGGCTGCTTGGTGTAAGCAAGCAGGCTTACTATCAGCATGACGAGGACGACCGGTCCATGCCAAGGCCGCGCGTGAGGAGTTCGCCATCCAATATATCAGGGAGGTCAGGGAGGAAGATCCCGGCATCGGCGGGAAGAAGCTGTGGTACATGTATCAGAGGGACTTCCGCTTTGACAGTCCGATAGGCCGCGACCGCTTCTGCCGGATCATCGACGAGCAGGGGCTAAAGGTGCGCCGGAAGATGCGCAAGCCCCGCACGACGGACTCGACACACGGACTCCCGACATACCCCAACCTCATAAAGGATTATATCCCCACCTCGGCGGATCGGCTGTGGGTCAGCGACATAACATACATTGTCATAACGGAGGACGATTACCATTGCCACTTCTGCTACCTGTCGCTGATACTTGACGCATACACCGAGGAGATCATCGGCTGGAGTGTCGGGCCCACGCTTGACACGGACTATCCGATGGAGGCCCTGAGGATGGCGTTGAGACGCATAGAGGGGAAGGATGAGGTCAACCTCATACACCACTCCGACCGTGGGCTGCCAATATGCGTGCCGCGAGTATGTGGGGATGCTGCGGAAGCACGGCATCAGGGTCAGCATGACCGAGTCGGGAGATCCGAAGGACAACGCCCAGGCGGAACGCATCAACAACACGATGAAGAACGAGCTGCTCAAGGGGAAGGTGTTCAGGAACATCAACGAGGTCGTGGCGGCAGTCGCCCGGGCCGTGGACTTCTACAACAACCGGAGGCCGCATATGAGCATCGGAATGAAGACCCCGTCCGAAGCGTCGGGGGCGGCAGGAGACGAGGGATATGATGTGGACAAGTTACAGGCATATGGCAATAAAATCCAGAAATAACCTGGAAATCCCTGAAAACCCTTTACCTTTGAAGACTGTCAGGGGGTCTCCTTCCGGCCTAGGCCTCCAGTCAACCCCTGACAGGTATAACAACGCAAAGTCAACTTATATAAGTGATATTCTATAAACACGAGTCAACCTAAATCAGGACAATACACTCGGGAACGAAAAGAGGCGTATATGCATCCCAAAAGTGCAGAAGAAGTCTTCGTGCGCGTGCCGGATCGCCTTTCTGAAGTGACAAAGGAAATAATGTCTCCAATGAATGCTCAGCAGCACCCTCGGGAGACGAAAAGTGGGGGAAACGTTTCCCAAGAGTGCAGGCTGCACTCTTGAGGAGCAAAAGAGGCCGAAAGTGTTACCGAAGGGATTCGGAGCAAGCCTAAAGTGCATAGTTCCGTAAATATTCATCAAGAAAAGAGTATGTCTAATGGTAAATCACTATATTCGCAGGCATAACAGTAGTGCCCTATGCTATTCACAGGGCCAACGAACATTTATTGAACGCAAATGATGAAAAGGCAGATATATCTTAAAGGACTACTTTTTTTCATATTCATAAGCCTGCTGTGCGTGAATGCCAGCGCGCAGTTCTCGCTGACGGGGAATGATCCGGCGGCGCTGCGGTGGAGGCAGATGGAGACGGAGAACTTCAGATTGATCTTCCCGAAAGGAGAGGACTCACTGGCAAGGGTTTACGGGACGGAGCTGGAGGTGGCGCGGCTAAGGATAGCAAGATCATCAGGTTACCTTATCGGGCAGAGTTACAAGGGGAAGATGCCGGTCGTGCTGCACAGCCGCTATGTGCTGCCGAACGCTTCGGTCACATGGGCGCCGAAGAGAATGGACATATTCACAGTCAACGATCCTTATGAGCCAATGGCGATGCCATGGGTGCGAAATCTGGCGATCCATGAGGGGCGGCACGCGGCGCAGATGCAGTTCGGGGCGGACAGAGGCAACAAGGCGCTGCATTGGCTTTTCGGAGAAATGGCGGCCGGAGCTTTCGCTGGAATATACCCGGGACCGGCGTTCCTAGAAGGCGATGCGGTGGTGGCGGAAACGGCGCTCAGTCGGAGCGGACGTGGAAGACAGGGCCTCGTTTCTTGAATATATGAGGCCGGCTTTCGACTGCGGCGACCGGCGGGACTACTACAGATGGTTCTATGGATCAAACAAGAACTATACACCTGATTATTACAGGGTTGGCTACATGCTCATCGCCGGGACGAGAGTATTCTTCAACGATCCTCTTTTCACTCAGGAATATTTTGACCGGGTTGTCCGCAAGGGCTGGCTCTTCAATCTCCAGAAGACCGTAAAGGCCGCCAGCGGAAAAAGTTTCAATGAATCTTTCCGGATCATAGAGGAGAATTTCCAGCAGCTTTGGAATGTTGAGACTGCACTCAGGGAGCCGTTCATGCCGTCAAGGCAGGTCAGCCGGACACCTTCGATGCACACGGAGTACAAAGGGGCTGTCACAGTTGATGGTTCGGGAATATATTCCCTCAAGTCAGGGATGGCCACCGCCAACAGCCTCGTTCGCCTGGACGCCTCGGGTAATGAAAAGAGAATCAGGTCTTTCGCCTCCTACACGAGCAGCCTCTTCCTCGATTCAGAAAGTCAACGAATATTCTGGAGCGAATCCGTGGCGGGGCGTCGGTGGACCCTCGGCGGAAGCTCGCGGATTCGTTATGTGGATCAAAACCGAGGAAAGTCCATGATCTGACAAAAAAAGGAAGGTATTTCAATCCGGCACCGGCACCTGACGGAAATGTCATCGCCGCCACTGAATATCCTTACGCGGGAGGATCGCGGATCGTTCTGCTGGACACCACTGATGGATCCGTCAAGGAATCGTTCATCGCTCCGGACTCGCTTCAGTTCACGGAGTCGGCTTGGATCGGAGACAGGCTTTTTGCGGCAGGATTGTCGGAGAACGGAATGGGAGTCTATGAGATTGTCGGACGGATGGCCAACGGCAAGGCTGCTCTCCGTCAATTACTTGGCCCTCAACCCGTCACCCTCTCACATTTTCGCACCGTTCCGGCTGTTGGATCTGCGGTTCGACAGGACTCACCGAACTTCGGAATGTCCGGCAAAGAAGAAACCTTCAACTCAGGTCACTTCGACAGGCTCAGTGACCGGTCGCCGGGCCATCAGTCCGGCAATGCTCGGGAGCCGGAACAGGATCGGGCACCGGGCCTGTCGAAGCGCCCGGTTTCTGAAGGAACACAACTGTCTTTTCTATGCGACAGGACTGGAGTGACGGAGTTATATTCATTGGACGTGGAGAACTTGACACTGCGGCGGCTGACCTCGACACGCTACGGGATCAGCTCACCGGTGTTCAAGGCTGACACGCTGTATTACAGTTCGTTGGCGGCATCGGACAGACCTCGAGACTACAAGCAAGGACGGATGATGTACGCCACAGCGGTAAGCGACCTGCCGATTACCGAAGTCCGCTACGAGGATATTCATAAATACCCTGTCGCAGATGCGCTTACAGCGCAGGAAACCGCCCTTGGCGACTCAATCGCCGTTGCCGCGGAGGTAAAATTTTCGCAACCGGAAAGATATTCAAAGATCAGACTCCCGCATATTCATTCCTGGGCGCCGGTCTATTTCAACTACGACAACGTCGAGTCCATAAGCGGTGACGACTACTACAAGACCGCCTCGCTTGGCGCCACCGCCATGTTCCAGAACCTGCTCAGCACCGGCTACGGAATGGTAGGCTACGGAGCTCATGAGGATCCGTACAAGGACGGGGATTGGAGACATTCCGGACACTTCAAGTACATATTCACAGGTCTTTGGCCGGTGATTGAGTTCTCCGCCGACTTCAATGACAGAGCCGCGATGGACATTCAGAAAATCCAAGTCTCGAAGGAAAAGATGTACAGGCTTTACAACAAAGGCACTCTGACCGACAAGCCTTATTTTGAAGGAGGGTTGAAAGTCTATATTCCGTTCAATTTCTCGTCAGGCGGCATCAACCGGGGACTGATTCCGCAGGTCAAGTACAAGTTCACCAACGACAGGTACAACGACCAGATTCTGTTCCAGCACATCGTGAAAAAAGACGGAAAGGATGTGACCGAGACCTATAGCACAATCGGCGAAAACAACATCTCTCCGCTTCAGACTCTGGATGCATCGATAAGAGGATATGTCATGAGACAGAAAGCCCCGTCACAGGTCTTTCCGTCGCTCGGATTCGGTGCGGAACTGGGATTTCACTTCAGACCGGGCCATATGAAGGCCTACAATCCGACCGCTTATCTCTACACCTACGGCTATCTTCCAGGGTTCACGGCCCGTCAAGGACTCAGGCTCACCGCGTCGATGGAGGTGTGGTACGGGCCATACGAAGAGGGCGGAATCATGGAAGGAGCATTGACTGCCATTCCAAGAGGGTTCGTGGACACCAACCTTAAAAGCATCATCAACTCCTGCTCGGAGTCCAGATGGAGGGTCACCGCAGACTATGCGATTCCTTTCGCTGACGTGGACTGGTCGTTCCTCAGCCCCGTGGCCTACGTCAAGAACTTCGAGCTGACGCCGTTCTTCGACTGGTCCTACCAGACATTCAGTTGGAACCACGAACTGCATTACAATCCAGGAGCGGTCATGGGCGAGAACCTGTTCAGCGTCGGAGCCGACCTCACCGTCAATCTAGGCAATTTTTTCTGGCTCCCTTACGACACGCAGATCGGCATCCGCTACGCCCGCAACTTCTGGCACTACATCGACCGCTTCCCGATCTCCAACCTCAACAAGGACTACATCGGCTGGATATTCAGCATAAGTCTTTAGATAGTTTTAGTGGCGCCAAAGGAATCTTCAATGTAGATTTGTACCTTAAAGCCCCCTCTGGCGTACCAACTGCCACCAAAGCCGCACTCGGTACAGGAGACACCCCTCTGGTGTACCAAACGCCACCATAGCCGCACTCGGTACAGGAGACACCCCTCTGGTGTACCAAACGCCACCAAAGCCGCACTCGGTACAGGAGACACCCTTCCGGTGTACCAAACGCCACCAAAGCCGCACTCGGTACAGGAGACACCCCTCTGGTGTACCAAATGCCACCAAAGCCGCACTCGGTACAGGAGACACCCCTCTGGTGTACCAAACGCCACTTCAACTTTTGAAAAAGTTTTGCGAGAAACCGTCAGTTATTATATCTTTGCAAAATAGTAAAACATTATACTAATTTTTCTACAGATGGAGAAAGGCAAGACTGTTCCCGCGTTTTGGGGCAAGGAGGACTGGCAGGCAATCTGGATCGGTGGCATCGTGATCGTCATCGCCTGCATCGCTGTCCTGACTAAGGCATTTGATTTTTCGGCGGTTAAATTCGCGACTTGGACTCTCGGAGAGAATCTCTCGGAGGCCGCTGCGGCAAAGGTTGTCCCGTTATCTGAACAGCTTGGAGCCTGGGCATTCTGGCGCAAGTTCCTCGTGACGTTCATCACCCTCGGAGCGTTGTTCACGATCGGAGTCAAACTTCAGGGCGAAAGCGTGAAGAAATATATTCCCGCCATCATCGGACTGTTCGTCATCGCTCTGGTGGTTCGTCTCATAAGCGCTGAATATACCCTCAACCGCTACCTAGAATGGGCTTTCTGGGCACTTCTGGTCGGCCTTCTGATCTCCAACACGGTAGGTGTCCCGAACTGGCTCAAACCAGCCATCAAGACTGAGTTCTACATCAAGTCCGGCCTTGTCATCATGGGATTCTCCGTGCTGTTCTCAAACATCGCAAAGTTCGGTCTCTATGGCCTTGGAATTGCCTGGATCGTGACCCCGATTGTAATCCTGTTCATGTGGTGGTTCGGAACCAGAGTGCTTAAGATCGGCAACAAACCGCTTGTCATAACCATGGCGACGGCAACCAGCGTCTGCGGAACCAGCGCGGCGATCGCCACCGCGGCGGCATCAAACGCCAAGAAGAACGACCTCTCCATCACGGTGTCCATATCCATCATATTCACTATCATTATGATGGTGCTTGAGCCTGTGATCATCAAGGCCTGCGGGATGTCGCAGATCATGGGCGGATCTCTCATCGGTGGGACAGTTGACTCCACAGGAGCCGTCGTTGTGGCAGGTACTGCCCTTGGTCCGGAGGCTCAGCAGGCGGCTGTGCTTGTGAAGTCAATCCAGAACATACTGATCGGTTTCATCGCTTTCTTCGTGGCCGTCTTCTTCGCCACAAGGGTAGAGAACACAGGGACTAAAGTGGGTGCGGGAGAAATCTGGTACAGATTCCCGAAATTCATCCTCGGATTCTTCATCGCCTCGATGGTGGCCTCTTTCCTCATACAGCCTCTCTGCGGAGCAGATCAGGTCGGAGCGATCAACAAGGTGCTTGACCAGTACAAGAACTGGGCTTTCGTGCTGGCGTTCACCAGCATCGGACTGGACACCAACTTCAAGGAGATCATCAAGCAGATGCAGGGCGGCAAGGTGCTATGGCTCTACATCATAGGCCAGCTCTTCAACATCGCGCTGACGTTCTTCGCCGTCTGGTTCCTCCTTTCCGGCAAGTTCTTCCCGATTCCTGTCCTTGACTGATGAATATCCCGGGAAAAAGAATCGTCAAGGTTCTTACCCTGACCGTAATAGGGGCGACCGTTCTGGCCGCCCTTTACATAATGGCGCACGGCCTCGGGCTCCAGGATTCGCTCGACTTCGGGGCGGGTGCATATTACTACGCCGACATCCCGGAGTTCGACAAGTTCACCCAAGGCACACATTATGCAGCCCGACTCCCGTTCTGGGTCTATGTGGTCCTGTTCCTCGCTTGGGGAGCGTTGATGTACAAGGTCTGGAAATGGCTTGATAAGTAGGAGGTTGGAATATTCTGACCGCCAGACAAGGAAGGCACTGAATACCCCTCGCAACGAAGTTCCCGAAAAAAGGTGGTTCACCACTTTTTCAGTGTTCTGCCAGACAAGCCAGCGGCGATGTACAAAGCTAGTGATAATTAGAGAATATTTAGATTAAATGAATATGTCAGAGAAGGTTACGGCCGCATGTCCGGCCTGCGGAGAAAAGCACGGAATAGAAGTCTGGAACCGCATTAATGTCGGAGAGAATCCGGAATTGAAGGCTAAAGTCAAGGACGGCTCGCTGTTCGTGTGGGAATGCCCCCACTGTGGCAAGGCCAATCTCGTTCAAGGTCAGACGCTTTACCACGACCCGAACGAACGGCTTATGATCTGGCTTATGCCCGACGGGATCCTTCCGGAAGCGCAGGAAAAGGCTCTTGAGGCCCAGTTCGAGAAGATTTCGCAGACGCTGGAAGGCTACACGCTCCGCCGGGTTAGCGACATAGGCTCGCTGATCGAGAAAGTAAACATCTTCGACACCGGACTGGACGACTGTGTGATTGAGATGTGCAAGTACATCACCAAGATGGAGATGATGGAGAAAGGCGGTTCCAAGGACTTGCTTGACACACCGTTCAAATTCTACCATGTTGACGGCCCGGACAACGACATCGAGTTCTCCTACCCGAAAGACGGCCAGATGCACGGTCTCCGCATCGGCTTCAACGTCTACGAAGACTGCGCCGGCATCATCCGCCGCAACCCCTCCGTCAAGCCCTCCCCCGGCTTCTCCCGCATCGACCCCGCCTGGGTCGCCCGCTTCTTCAGGTAAAGATCGGAACATATACGAATCCGCTCCCGTTCTATATGCTGGTGGCTAAATCACTCACCGTCAATTCACTACAAGATACTGGCAGTCAAATCGGAAGGCCAGTGATATACAATTGATTGATAGTCAGCCAGTGATGAACCACGGCTTTATAATCAATGTTTTACGGAATTAATTGATATATAATTGCCTATCTACATTCAAGATTGTAGTAATATTCTAAAAGTTGTAAATTTTAGATTACATTTAGGCGAAACAATCCCCAAAGGTGTTGTTATTTTCGTAAATATACTTATCCTTGTATCGTTTTAGACACACCGTATCTGAAACTTACATATTGATGAAAGTGTTTACGCGCCATCCTTCAAAAGAAATCTGACAGTTTCAATGGATACAAGAATATGAACGACAACACTTTAAAATTTTCATTATTAGTCTTGAATAAATTATACCATATTATGAACCTAAAAACCATTTTGGCTCTTTTATGCCCGTTGTTGGTTGTTTCATGTGGTAAGGAGTCGCTGCCAATCAGTCCGGAAAAGCAAGATGACATGACGGTCAGCTTCTTAGGGAACATCGACCCTTCTACACGTGCCACAGACTCGAACTTCTAGACAGGTGACGCGATCGGGGTGTTCGCCATCGAGAAGACATCGTCCAATCCGGATGGTGACATCCTGACCAGCAATCACGCCGACAATGTGAAGTACTCCTATTCAGGAGGCAGTTTCAAGGGAGCGTCAACCGTCATCAAACAGATCACATTCCAGCGATTGATGTTTTACAAGGCAATCTATCCTTACACTTCATCTGCCAGAAATGAGTTCACATTCTCGGTCAAGACGAACCAATCCTACGGCGATTACTACACACTGAGCGACCTGATGACCGCGGACACAGAGGCGACCACAGAGGTCACACCTCACTTGGTTTTCAGCCATAAACTGAGCAACATCATCATCAACCTCAAGTACGAGGAAAAACCAGGTGGCTCTGAACAGATGTTTTTTAACAACGTGCTGGTTGAGGCAAAAGCCAACATCAATGAGAACACATTCACGGCCTTCGGAACGACCAAGACCGTGATCGCATCAGGGAATGGAAACAACAGCTTCAAAGTCATTCTCCCGCCGCAGACTATTGCGGAAAAAGTGACTTTGATCACATTGAAGGTCGGGTCCAAGACATTCACCTTCTTTCCGGAGAGTGATTTTATATGGAAATCCGGAATGCAGTACACCTACGATGTAACTGTAAGCAAGGCCGGCATCATATCCTTCACGTCAAGCATAAATCCTTGGGAAACGGACAATTAGCAATTCCACACAAAACATTCCCCAAAGTTTATACGATATATTCATAATTTGAAAGGGCCGCAGAGGAACAATCCCGTGCGACCCTTTGTCGTATTAAGTAAAATTAGATATTATTCAACTTTTCTTGCACCGTCGCTGATCACTACGTCGTAGAACTTAGGATCGTGACCGAACTTGGCAGGGAACTGCTCCTTGACCGCAGCGATGAACGCGTCGTAGAGCTCATCCTTCACAAGGTTGATCGTACAGCCTCCGAAGCCGCCACCCATCACACGTGAACCGGTCACCTCGCACTTGCGGGCAAGCTTGTTGAGAAAATCAAGTTCCTCGCAGCTGACCTCGTAGAGCTTGCTCAGTCCGAAGTGAGTCTGGTACATCATCTCGCCGACGATCTCGTAGTCACCTCTTTCAAGGGCGTCGCACACGTCAAGGACTCTCTGAACCTCTCCGATGACATATTCAGCCCTGAGAAAATCCTCCGCAGGAATCTCCTCACGAACCTCCTCAAGCCAAACTCTCTTGGCGTCGCTGAGGAACTCCACCTCAGGATGGTTCTTTCTGATGGCCCTTGCGGCGTTCTCGCAGGACTCCCTCCTCTTGTTATACGCCGAAGAGGCCAGCTCATGTTTCACGCAAGAGTCAACAAGAACCAGTTTGTAGCCCTTCGGATCAAACGGGAAGTACTTGTACTCCAATGTTTTGCAGTTAAGACGGATGAGACTGCCTTTCTTTCCGAAAATCGAGGCGAACTGATCCATGATCCCGCACTTCACGCCGCAGTAGTTATGCTCGGTTGACTGACCGATCTTGGCAAGGTCGAACTTGTCGATCTTGTTGTCGAACAGGTAGTTGATGGCATAAGCGAATGTGCTTTCAAGAGCCGCGGACGAAGACAGTCCGGCTCCGAGCGGAACGTCTCCGGCGAAGACAGTGTCAAAGCCCTCTACCTTTCCGCCACGCTTCACGGTCTCCCTGCACACGCCGAAGATGTAGCTGGCCCACTGCTGCTTAGGCTTGTCCTCCTCATTGAGTCCGAACTCGACATATTCATCATAGTCAAGCGAGAAAGCCTTTACTTTCTGCGTTCCGTTCAACTTGACCTCAGCCATGATTCCGCGATCAATGGCTCCAGGGAAAACGTAACCACCGTTGTAGTCAGTGTGTTCACCGATAAGATTGATGCGGCCAGCCGAAGCGAACACTTCGCCTTCAGCGCCGAAGAGAGTCTTGAATTTCTCTCTGATTCTTGTTTTCATTTCCATATTATGTGATTTTTTAAGTTTTGTTCGTTTAATGAAATCCTTTCGACCACAACGACCGAGACGGCTTCCAATGAGACAAATTTAACACTTTTTATTGATTATCTACCGAATCCTCACAACAATCGGACAATGATCACTCACTCCCCCTATGTAGCGTGGTCCAGAGTACGTCCGGAGCGGTTTTTCCCCAGAATGAGCATTGTCCCGCGTCATCAGAAACGGCAACCTCAAAACTTTCATTCCATGAATATGCCCGTTCAGCATAAGGTTCTCCGAAGCGAAGAACATGTCAATCATCTCCCATTTACCTGAATATCTTATCGTTCCCTCACCTCTTTCCGCCAACGGAGCCGCAATGTTCAACAAAGGATAAGGCTGTCCGTCAGTCAATATCCCGAAAGCCGGATTTTCGGGAGTGTCGTTGAAGTCACCCATCGCGACTATATTCCTTAAGCCGGCATTTTGAAGCGAGTCAGTGGCGTTCCTCAATCTCAGGAGAGCCATCTTGCGCCTGTCATTGGTCTTGCCGCCGTATTTGGACGGATGGTGATTCACCAGAAACGCCACACTGTCCCCGTCCTGCCTCCGGAATTTTGTCAAAAGAATATCCCTGGTCCTCAACGGAGGGTCAGCCCCACCCCCGACTCTCAAAGGCACAGCCTGAAGCAGTTCAAGTCTGGATAATCTGTAAAGAAGGGCAACATCAATCCCACGCGGGTCAGGAGAGTCAAAATGCACGATCTCGTAGTCTGTCTTGTAGAGAGGCGTGTCCTCCAAAAGCCTTTTGAGAACAAAACGGTTTTCCACCTCGGCGATTCCTATAACGTCTGGAAGCGCGCCCTCGCGGTCCTTTATCCAGAATATCGACTTCGCTATCGCATTGCATTTCGCCGTGAACCTGCGTTTTGTCCAATGCTTTTTACCGAATGAGGTAAATTCAGCCTCGGACTCGCTTCCGTTAAGGCTGTCCCTGCGCCAATCAAAGAGATTCTCCAGATTCCAGAACATGACAAGTGTCTGACCTTCTCTTCCTGCCACCCTGGATCCAAAACTAAAACTATGAAAGACAGAAACATCGTAGGCTGGCCGGAAGAGAAGAAGCGCAGACAGTATGATGAGCATCCTTTTCATTCCGCCAGCAAATATGCAGAGCAAAAACGTAAATAACGAAGAAACAGAAAAACTTTTTTTATGACATGTTCTTTTTGAGATTTGAATGTTTTTTATCCATACCAACCTTGGCAATCATTTGGAAATAAGTTGGCAATCTTTTGCAAAGTGCAGCTTAATTAACTGTAAAATAACATATTGCCAAAGATTTGGTAAAAATTTATCTTCTTAAAAAGGATTACTAAGAAGCTGTTTTGAATTGTTTGAAATGTTCTTTGAGGTGAAAAATCTTCATTTTCTTCCCGCTTCTTCAGTCAGATAGCACCGCTATCTTCCTTGGAAGAAGCGGTCGAAACTGAAGTTTTTCACTCTCAAACCTTCAAACAAACAATTCAAAACAGCTTCTAAAACAAATCAAAACAGATTCATTATTCGTATCTTTGTCATAAAATAAATTTTATTGATTTAAGAACTTAATAGGATATGTCTTTGAAATGCGGAATAGTCGGACTTCCGAACGTAGGCAAGTCAACTTTGTTCAACTGTGTAAGCTCAGGCAAGGCCCAGAGCGCGAACTTTCCTTTCTGTACAATCGAGCCTAATCTTGGCTCGACGAACGTTCCGGACAAGAGGCTGGAGGTGCTTGCGGACATGTGCAAGCCTAAGAGCGTTGTCCCGGCCACTGTTGACATCGTGGACATCGCCGGTCTCGTCAAAGGTGCCAGCAAAGGTGAAGGTCTTGGAAACCAGTTTCTCGCCAACATCCGTGAGACCGATGCAATCCTTCACGTGCTCAGATGCTTCGATGACGGCAACGTTGTTCACGTGGATGGCAGCGTTGACCCTGTCAGGGACAAGGAGGTAGTTGACACGGAACTCCAGATCAAGGATCTTGAGACGGTTGAGTCACGTCTTGCAAAAAGCCAGAAACAGGCCACGACCGGAGGAGACAAGGACGCCAAGAAGCTTGTCGCCCTTCTGCTCCGCTACAAGGAAGCCCTTGAGCAGGGCAAATCGTGCAGGACCGTAGAGTTCATCAACGAGGAGGAGGCCGCTATGGCCAAGGATCTTTTCCTTCTGACCAACAAGCCGGTGATGTACGTATGCAACGTGGACGACGCCTCGGCTGTCAACGGCAACAAGTATGTGGACGCCGTCCGTGAGGCTGTCAAGGAAGAGAACGCGGAGATTCTCGTGATCTCAGCCAAGACCGAATCCGAAATCGCCGAGATGGACTCCTATGAGGACCGTCAGATGTTCCTTGAGGAGATGGGGCTGAAAGAATCCGGTGTCGTAAGGCTGATCCAGGGAGCCTACCATCTGCTCGGGCTGCAGACCTTCTTCACAGCCGGCTCAGACGAGTGCCGCGCATGGACAATCCACAAGGGTGACAAGGCACCTAAAGCCGCCGGAGTCATCCACACGGACTTCGAGAAAGGCTTCATCAGGGCAGAAGTCATCAAGTACGATGACTTCGTCACACTCGGCAGCGAAAGTGCTGTCAGAGCCGCCGGAAAGCTCGCCACCGAAGGCAAGGAATATGTCGTCCAGGACGGCGACATCATGCATTTCCTCTTCAACGTGTAAACTTGCCGAACCAATGTCGCTTCGACAGGCTCAGCGGCCAGAAAAAGCGTGGCACGCAAATATATGAATATCAACGAAATAAGCAAGTTCGTGGTGCTGAATCCCGCACCACGAACTGCTTTATTCATTGGTCTTCAATTAGTTATCCGCCAAGGGCCCGTTGCGACACACAACGACAGGCAGGTGTAAAAAAAACGGCAGGTTCAACAACTGGCAATTCTACTACAGATAGACTTTGTTACAGACAATCTCTGCGACAGGTAGAACAGCTGCAACCGATACACTGCGACAGATTGAGCCGATTGCGGACTTCTACTCGACAGTGTTAAGGATGGAATCCCAGTCAGAGATGCCGAGGGTGGTCTTGTACTGATCAAAGACGGAATCCTCTTCGGCCGTGCCGGCGGCCTTCCAGACGTACCAGACAGGCTTAGGGGTAAGATCTGAGACACTACCTTCAGCGAAAGTGCGAAGACCTATCCTGAGGCCTCCCTCGGCCTTGTTGTCAGCCCAGTTGTGCCACTGGATGGCATCGATGCCGTCCAGTTTGGAGACCTTTTCCAAGCCCAGGCTCCACCGGCGGCCTGAAGCGTAAGATCTGACTCAGAATAGGACGGTGAGTTCGTGCCCTGCTCTGACAGGAACAGCACACGCTTGGTGGTTCCCTTGTAAAGATTCTCCTTCTGCTTGATCCATACATCGATTACCTCCAGATTCTTGAAGGTGATGTACCTCGTGGTCATTGAATATGTCGCCTGCGTGTCGTTCACCCAGAAAGAAGGCTTTGTGAGATCCTGCGGATAAGGGTGATAGGCCACACCCCAACGGAAATCACCCTCGGCTTCAGAATAGGCGACAGTGGCCTCCAGCATTTTCTTCGGAGCATAATTTCCGTCCGCCACAGTCCAGCAATGGGTGTAGGAGCCAAGCACCGATGCGTTCTGGTCGTACTGGCGGACAATGTTGTAGCAGATTCTCATCGACTTGATGTAGCGGTCCAGATAGCGCATCATCGGCTGATCACCCATGTTCGTCCACTCATTGGCGAAATCCACCTCGTTGTGCATGATCCAATGCGAGATCCTGTTGCCCGGTGTGCAGTGAGTCGAGGCCATGTGCTCAAGGGCGGCGGCGTAGAGATTGAACGCCTTTGCAGTCGTCAGGTTCGGCATGGTGTAGTTGCCCCCTTTATTCTCAGGATCCTTGAATATGGAGTTCGTCTGGCAGAGGATGATGGCGGACACCACGAGATCCATTTCTCCGGCCCGGCGGGTAACGCGGTCAACATAGTCCTTGAAGGCACCCAAAGAATAGTTCTGGCCGCCATAGGAGTAACCGGAGCCTTCTCCCTTGATGTAGTCATTGAGGACAACATTCATCGTGATGCTGCCCACGTTCATCTCCTTGCAGTCACTGAAATAAAGGTCTATGTCTCCAGCCCCGAAACCTTTCTTGTTTGTTAGCGGAACAGCCTCAGGTGATTTTTTAGGAACGACATCATCGGCGTAACGGGCATGAGAGTCCAAGGTCTGCCTGTCACCGTCCACCTTCACGACGGCCCATTTAGAGAACACCTTGTCATATCTTATTCCCTCGCGATTCGGAACAATCCTGTCCACGGTGACAGTGAAACCACCGCCTGACAAGTCCTGAGTGTAGGGATATTTCTCCAGTTCCGTCACATCCTGCCAAGGGGTTATCTCCGCAAGCAAATATGTGCCGGAACCGCCGCAGTTCCCCTTGATGATAACCTTATCAGACGTGACCTGCACGTTCGTCACCTTTGAAGGATAGTCTTTGGCAAGATAATCCTTGATGTTGGCCGCCATCTGGTATTTGTCTCCTTTCGGCCTGACCACGACGTTCGGTTTTACGGTGTCCTTGCCACAAGAGCAGGCAGCCGACAGCAACACGGCCGATGCAAAAAGTATTCGGATTGTGGAGTATTTCATATTCTTAAGGATTACTTAGTGATCATTAAAAAACAACTTGATCAATTTGTATATCTTTATGGTCTATATTTCTTTTTTCATCAGTCATGTGCCACCGGCACACTCCTTCTTCCAAAAGAAATCTATCCTCATAAATCTGACACAAATTTAGTTCAACTTATTTTTTAACGCTTACTTATTCCAAACAAACCTATAGTTGAACCGGCGGTTCGGAGCGGTGTCTCCATGCAGACAAATGGAGATAGGATCCACCAGCTCTCCGGTGTTGTCGGCCCACTTGAAGTCAAAGGTAATTGATTTTCCGGAAACACCAAGCAGTGACTTCGGCACGGCCAGTTCCAGTTTGTTGCCTTCCACAGCGAAGCGGTACTCCCCCGCCTTGACCCATTTCCCGTCAACAAACCTAAGGACACTCCCCTTGCCGTCAGATGCTATATCCTTGTTAATCAATATGTCATAACCATACCAACCAGTCGAGGAATCACCATCTGAATCAATCAGCAGCAGCATCCAATCCGGATCGGAATATGGAGTCAAGGCATCTGCGGTCTCGGTATAAAAGAATATGTTCGACTTGCCGACCGCCACCTTTGAGGCCACAATGTCGTTCCTTCCCGTAGAATCTTTGTAGTGAAGCCCGCCGTAACCCTTCGCGTCACGATGGAACACGTCGCATTTGGTGTCGCGGTACACGACATCGATCCTGTCCCAATCAGCGAACGACCCGTCAACCGCCATTTTATGAATATGCCTGTTCACAGGAACCGGACGGACTCCCTTGTAACGGCGGATGTTCTGCGCCATCTGCATGTAGTAGTTGTCGGTGTAGCCACCTTTCATCGGCTGGATCGTCCTGTTGAACTCGGAATTGTACTGGTCCACGAACATAAACGGATTCTTGCGGCCAAGCCACATCACGTCTCCGTTGTACTTCCCGGCGGTCCACTCATTCCAGTCATTCAGGTAAAGGAACTGCGGATTCGCGGCCAGAGCGTCATCCCAGCGCTCCTGGAAATATATTCCATAGCCTTCCGGATCGGAAACCTTGCGGCCGAGCCACGGAACGTAGGCAGAATCCGGGAGATCATATTCATTGAGCTTCGGCTCGCCGTCACGCCTTGACCAGGATTTTCCGACTCCCATCGGGACTTCGGTCATGGTGACAGGATGCTGGGCAGGGGTCACCGCCGCTTCCTCGACCTTTCCGTCGTGCTTTGAAAGCAGTTCCTCCGGAGTCATCGACTTGATCCGTGAGTCGGCCATGCTGTAGCCGAAACTCCAGTTGTCCTCCGTGCCGATGAAACGCTTGCCGGCCCACTCGTAGTAGCCCCACCACATATTCCTGAGTGTGAAGAAGTTCTTCACTTCATCGGAATAGTCATGCGCTCCGTCCTTGTAGGCGGAATAGCCTCCGTTGGCATCGTGGGCCGGATCAGCGTTGTAGAGAAGCAAAGGTTTTCCGTCCCAGTAGAACCACAAGTCAGGGTACTTGTTCTCCTTGTAGATCCGCTCGTAAAGTTGCTGGACGACCGTGATGACCTCTCCGTTGAACGCCCAGAAACAGAACTGAGGGGTGTTGTTGCCCTCCTCCCGCATCTTTTCCATCGTGGAGAAAAGCACCTCCCACTCGTCCCAGTAACGCACGGCGTTCGTGACATCCAGCACAAGCACGTCCACTCCAGCATCGGAGAGCATCGACATATCCTTCCGGATAACCCATTCGTCCTGACTCAGGAAGTAGCCCATCTCGGGCTCTCCCCAGTGATAGGAGCCGTACTTCCAATTCGGATTGTCGGCCTGGAGACGGGCGTTCGGATCGGCGTTAAGAACCTTCGTGACATCAGCCCCGTAAGGTCCCGGTAACGTGGCAAGGTTCTGTGTGTGCCACGTTATGTAGAATATTCCCACAACACGGCGCTGGTCGGTCTTCACAGGGCCTACGGCATCGATTCCGGGCATTGTCCTGCCCAGAGCGTCAGTCGCGACCCAAGTGTCCTGATACAGGTCCAAGGTCTGGCTTTGGACAGTTATGTCCTGTGCCGAAACAGCGCAGGACATAACCACGAAAGCTATTATAGATGAAATTGCCTTTTTTGTCATCTGTAAATATTAAAGTGTCAATGAACTTGGTTTATTCGCCTTCCTCGGCGGCACGCCAGTGCATAAGACGGATCACCACTGTCTCTCCGGCTCCGTCACCGATGTCAAAACGGACTACGGCTCCAGGGTCTCCACCCCACCAACCTTTGTTCCAGGCATCGACCATATTCATCTTGAATGTCTTCCATTCATCGGTCTTCTTGAGCGTGAAGAATGTCTCCACGCCGCCGGCAGGGCCTCCGACACCCCAACCGCCTTTGCACCAGAAGAACTCGCAGGCAAGGTCAGCAGTGGACTTGTAGTGGAACACAAGAACTGTTCCAGGAGCCTGTTTCTTGAGAGGCTGCATAGCCACCCAAGAGTCTCCTCCGGTCGTCGCGAACGTGAACTCTGACGGGTTCTCCGGATTGCTTGCCGTAATCTTAAGATTGTTGATGATTCCAGTGTTAGGAGTCATATATTCAATCTCCGGATAGTAGGTGGCGTCATCGTCCGGATCCGGCTGAAGCTCAAGCTCGGACTCCTTGGCGTAATGGGTGGCCGCGTCCGCATAGTAGGCGCAGAACTCGGTGATGCTCACGCGCTGCACGCCTGGGAAGGCGATAAGAATAAACCTTGCGTCTATCGGATTCTCTAATTTGTAAGCATGGTTATAGATGTGCTCAGGATTATATTCAAACTTTCCAAGATAATGAGCTTGGGACATATCAGCCACTGGCTCTTTCGAGTCGAAAACCATAAGGGCCACAGGCTGGCCGTCCCGATCCTTTGAATTACCTACCAGTTCGAACCAGTTGATCCGATGAATCTCACCAAGGTCAATGGCGACCCACACAATGTCATTATTCGATCCTGACCAGGCGGTTGAGACATTGTTATCCAAAAGATTTGCGGGAACATTGTCACCATCCACCCCAGAGGCGCCGATGGCCGTCATTCTGGACTGAGGGATCTCTCCCCTTTCCGGTGTCACCTCGACAACCTTTGGCTCCGAAGTGTTCTTGCCGCTCTCGTCAGTGGCCGTGATCGTCACATTTGTCTTGTCCACAAACGGGAAGATCTCCACGCTGCCGCCCTCGTTGCTTGTTCTGGTCACAGTCTTGGTCTCTCCCGCGAGATTCTTGTAGGAAATGCTCATGGTGACAGGGACATCATACTCATTTGCCCAGCTGATGACAGCACCCTCTACGGTCGGCTTGGCCTCCACCGTACCGGTGATGTACTTGAAGGCCTTTGATGCATCCTCCGGAGTGCAGGAAACGGTCTTGGACTCACCGTAACGTCCGTCGGATGTGTATGGTGTGACTGTGAACTCGTAGGTGTCAGTGTCTGAAAATCCACCGATCCTGACCATGGACGCTGGTGTGTTCACGTCCGGATAAACACTATAGACACTCACTTTCTGGCTCACGGTCTCCCCCTCCGAATTAGTGTAGGTGACCATCGAATAATAATAGTCCGCGTCAGATGGATTGCCCCACATCAGGACCACCGCACCGATTCTTGGCTCTGCTTCCAAGAAAGACAACGAAAGATCGCCATCCTTTGTCATTCCTGAATCCTCCTTGCAGGAAAGGAAGATGGCCGAGCAGGCGATCAATATCAAGTAGATGATTTTCTTCATATTCATCAAATTTTATCAATTCAAGATTAAACACCCCATTACCAACCAGGGTTCTGCCAATCGGTTTTGGTAAGTTCAAGAACCTTTGAGACTTCGGTGAGGTCGATCGGGTAGAGCAGGAACTTGTCAGTAGTGGTGGAGCGCTGTCCAAGGACGAAGCGTTCGTAAGTGAGGTCGGCACCTGTGCCGGACACTTTCATTCCAGTCACGGTAGATGTGGCCGAAAGGGTTTTCCAGCGACGCAGGCTGAAGTAATAGTCCGCCTCAAGGGCAAACTCTACCCTGCGGTCGTTACGGTACCTCTTCTCGAAATCAGCGACTGTAAGTCCGCTTGGAATCTCTGGCATTCCGACCCTCGCGCGGACAGCGTTGACGGCTCCGCGGGCGGACATATTCAGACCTGAGACGCTGACAACCTGATCCGGTCCGGCAGCCTGGTAGGCCACCTCGGCGAAGTTGTAGTAAAGCTCAGCGAGGCGCACAACGCGCATATAACCATCCGAATTGGAGTTTCTGTTGGATGCGTCGTGGGCATATTTGCGCATATAGTAGCCTGTGTGGGTGTACCTGATGCTGGTTGCGTTCAGTCCGCAGTTGGCTCCGGCGACTGTGGAGATCTCATCCTCTCCCCTTACGCTGCCGTTGTAGAACACGGTCGCATAGAAGCGAGGATCCCTATCTTCGTAAGGTTTGGTCTCATCGTAGCCGGATTCGGTGTTTATGATAGGCTGAAGGTGCTGATCATCGCTGTAACCGGTTATCGCTGGCTTGCCGTTGGCCATCTCGTAGGCATCGACAAGTTCCTGGGTCGGGCAAGTGCCGGCCGTGGCGCTTCCGCTCACGATCGGAACTCCGCAGCTTGACCAGACAGCTGTACGTGTGCCACCATAGATGGTTTCCTTGTCCTGTGCCCTCATATCCTCAGGATTATAGAGGAAATATGAAGCGTAAGCGTTGTACCCTGCGCTCGCCGTGGTCCAAAGGCTGTAATCATTGGACAGAACCTTGGCGAGGGCGTCAGCAGCGATTTCAAGAGCCTGATCAGCAGTGTAACCGCCGTCACCCATCAAAGGACTGATGACGTAGGTAGCAGTCTCGCTCCTGATAGCCTGTGCAAGTGCTTTTGTCGCCATTCCCCACTGCTGTGTACGATAGACGTATGAATATGCCTCCGAATCCTCCGTGGCTATCGCGGCGTCGCAGTCAGCCAGAATCTGTCCGGCGATCTCTGAGACAGTCGCTTTCTTGTCTGAAGAATAGTCGTGATTGGTGCCAAGATCCGAAGTGATCAAAGGTAGCTGACCATATCTCTTCATCAGCTGGAGATAATACCATGCCCTGAGGGTCAGAGCCTGAGCCTTCCACCCTGCCCTTTCCCAGTCCAGCATCTCAGCCGTGGCTCCATCTATGTTGGCGATGAACACATTGCACTTGCGCACGCCCTCGAAGTAGTTGCCCCAAGGATTGCCGTCCCAGTTGTGGTCGGCGAAATTGCTGGACGTGATGTCAGAGTTGTACCAGATGTCGTAGGAACTACCGGCCGTGATGTCCTGACTGTTCTGAGCGTCGTCCGTAAAGGAACCGACATTGACAGACGGATTCTTGATATAATTGTAGCAGGCGTTGAGATAGCCTTTGGTTCTGTTTCTGTCCTTGAAAACCTCAGACATATCAATGGTTCCGTTGGTACGGAGATCCAAAGCATCCTGACAAGCGGAAAAAGCCGCTGTGGCCGCCAATGCAAGAATAAGTATGCGGAATTTTCATGATATTCATCTTTTAGAATGTGAGGTTGATTCCAAGTCTGTACATCCTATAGACAGGGAACGCGGAGCAAGTACCTTCAACCGGAGTGTCGTCCGTCTTCATGCCATCGATGGTGAAGAGGTTCTGACCACTCAGATAGACCTTGAAGGCACTCGCGTTAAGGAAGTCGCAGACTTTCTTAGGCATCTTATAGGAGATTTCTGCCGTCTTCAGGCGCAGGAACGAGGCATCCTTGAGAAGATAGTCGTTCGTCTGAAGATTGGTCGTGGCTGTCGTGGAAAGGGCAGGGAAACCTATTTCCTCATCGTTGAGCCACTTCTCGGCGGTCCAGGCTGACTTATGACTTTCGGTGAACACTCCGTCGTAGGCAGACTGGAAAGTAAACAGTTCACTGTAGTTTCTCTTATAGCCTCCAAGTCCCTGGAACAGAAGGTTCACCTCGAAATTCTTGAGGTTGAAGCCGACATTGAACGCGAAGTTGTACTTAGGAAGAGAACCATTGCCAAGAGGAGCCATGTCCTTCTCATCGATGACACCATCCCCGTTCAGATCCTTGTACTTGATGTCACCAAGCCGAGGAGTGCCGAATGAATATTTCGGACCGGCCTCAATCTCATCCTGGAAGTTGTACAGACCGTTGCCGTTGCTGTAGTCGGTCAGATAGCCCCAGGACTGTCCGACAGGATAGCCTTCGGTACGGTAACGGTAAGCGTAAGTGTCGTTGTAGGCGGTCTCTCCGATGTAGATCACCTTGTTCTTGCTGTAGTCCAGATGACCGGCAAGGAACAGTCCGAAATCAGAGTTGAAACGCTTTCTGTAGCTAACAGAGAGTTCCCATCCCTTGTTCTCGAACTCACCCATATTCGTGATAGGATATGCCCCGAGAGGAATCCCTTGATAGAGAGGCACCTTGGATGTCGATTTGATGACACCATTGTTCAGTTTCTCCTTGAACACATCGAAGGAGACCTGGAACTGGTTGGCGATTCCGAGATCGATACCAACATTTGTCTTGTAAATCTTCTCCGGCTCAAGGTTAGGGTTGCCATAGACAGACTCATTGGTATAATATTCAAGATAAGGAATCTTTCCTCCGGCGGTACTGTTCACCTGATCCTTGTACGCATATCTGTCGAATCCGGTGGCATCGTTGCCTGTGACGGCATAAGAGCCGCGAACCTTGAGCAATGACAGCCAAGGAACATTCTCCTTCACAAAACCCTCGTTGGAGGCGATCCATGCGGCGGAGACACCTGGTGTCCAGACAAAGCGGGTCTTTCTCGGGAAATAGTCGGATCCTGAATATCCTGTCGAAAGTTTGACGGCGTACCTCTTGTCAAAGTCATACGCCAGTTCGGCTCCTGAATATACCCGCCTGAAATCGTAGGTCGCGCCGCCAGCGAGATTGTCGAACACCTGATAGGTCATGTAGGCATTGGCGTTCAGGTGATGTCTGCCGAAATCCCTCTGCCAGCCGGCTTCTCCCTTATAAGAGAAATAGCCGTACAATGCGGCTCCTTTGGAGTAAGTCAGATTCGTGTTGATCGTGGTTCCGTAATGAGTGAACCGGAGGTCGCTCCAATCATCCTCGCGGATGTATCTGGCGTAGTCCTGAGTGTTGGAAGTGATTGAGTTGATGTAGGAAAGATAACCGACGCTGCTTCCTGCCCAAAGCCCGGGAGTAAGGAACGAAAGGTCAAACTTAAGCCCGGCCTGACCGTAGATGTTGGTGTTCATCTCGTTGTTGTAGCCGGTGCGGTTCAGGAAGCCGTAAGGAGAGAAATTGATGTTCGGAGTCGTCACTACCTCTCCACCCGCCTCAATCACATTGCCGTCATTATCATAGACCGCGGGAGTCACAGGACCATAGATGAATGAAGGCATTCCGGTGATGATGGAGTAAAGGGTTCCGTTGCAGTCAACAGCGCCACCCGGTGTGTGAGCCCTTACGATGGAACCGGCCAGATTCGCCCAAAGACTGATGTAGTTGTTGATCTTCACATCCACATTGGAGCGGAAGTTGATCCTGTACTTCTCATTGTCAGCCTTGTAAGCCGTCTGATCAGCGTTCCAGAAACTTCCTTGGCGCAGCACGTTGAAATTGGAATAGAACCTCACGTTCTCGTTGCCTCTGTGGCGTCCAAAGCTATTCTCTGCTGATTGGAGAAATCACGGACAAGCATGTCGTACCAGTTCGTGTTCGGATAAAGGTCGCTGCCACCATCCTTGAAGCCTTCGACAGCCTCTTTTGAGAATATGTGATACTCTCCGAGTCCGTCATTCACCGCGGCCTGATTGCGAAGGTTGGCGAATGTGTAGGAGTCGAAGCTATGGATTCTGGTTGTAGGGACCTGTACTGTCTCAGAGATGTTCACTCCAACTTTCAACTTGCCTGGAGTGCCACGCTTTGTATTGATGACAATCAAGCCGTCGGCACCCTTCACACCGTAGATGGCCTGTGAGGCTCCATCTTTCAGGATGGACACAGACTCAATCTCCTCAGGGGAAATCCTGTAGAGAATGTCGTGTGCGAACGAGTCGTAGAGAATTCCGTCAATGACCACACTGGCGATTCCACCATGGAAAGTGGAGTAGCCGCGCACGTACATATTCAGAGACTCATAAGCCGGCTCAAATGTGGTCTCCATCGTGGTGAGCCCGGAGAACATTCCGGAGAACGTTCCCTGAAGACGCGTCATCAGCGACCTTCCAAGTTTCTCGCCATGGGCTGTCGAGACAGCGTCGGAAAGGACTTCCCTACTCTGTTTGGAAAGACCTATGTTGACATTCTCGGCAAGATTATGGGCGTCATCCTCAAGAGTTACCTCCATCTGTGAGGAAGCCTTTACGGATGTCGGTTTGAAGCCAAGAAGCGAAAACTCCAGTTCTCCCGATTTGTTGACCTTGGCCGTGTACTGTCCGTTCTTGTCGGTGATGTACAAGTCTTTGTGGTTGGACGAGACAATCACCCCGGGCAACGGGTTACCGTAGATGTCCCTTACGGTACCGGCGACAGAGATGTCCTGCGCCTTGACCTGCTGGATGGATGCCCCAAGCAGGAGAAGCGCCGCTGCCGCAAATATATTCTTATTCATCATATTCGATGCAAATTAAGTATTCTGTGATATTCAACCATTACCAACCTGGATTCTGCCAGTCCTCACCCGTGATGGCTCTCATGTTGTTGACCTCGGTAAGAGGAATTGGCATCTTGAGCCATTTGTTGGTGTAGCACTGACGCTCCTTTAGAATTGTACGCTCGTAAATGTATCCGTGAGAGCCATCTGCCTTAAAATAATGGGTTATGTGTGCTCCTGTTATCCAACGGTCTGTAGCCGAGAGATCCTCATCCGGCTTATGCCATCTGCGGACATCGAAATAACGGTTGCCTTCGAGTGCTAATTCAACACGTCGCTCGTTATGGATGCGCTGACGAAGAACATCCCCTGAAAGACCTGATGAAAGTCCAGGCATTCCGGCACGGGTACGCACTTTATTCACATAAGTGATGGCTTCCGCCTCGTGTCCTGATTCCATGGCGGCCTCGGCGAAATTCAGGTAAATCTCTGCCAGACGGTAATCCTTATGACGTGGACCTGGAAGTCCTATCATATTTTTTCCGCTGTTAGGATGCAGGAATTTTCTTTGGAAATAACCGGTTCTTGTTGGTGTACGACCGAGAAGAGAAACGTCCCATCAAAGGCTCCGGAGTGTTAATGACTGTGCCGTCAGAGTTCTTATATGCATCCCAAGTTGTAATGGTCCTTGTCATCAAACCTTGGCCTTGTCCCAAATTCTCAAAAGAAATAGACCCTGCATCCGTTCCCCAACCACAATATCTTTTAGATCCATTGTAGTAAATTGTCGCATAGAATCTTGGATCCCTGTTCGCATAAGGATCCTCTTTGCTGTAAAGAGTGTTGGAAGCATTGTAATTAGGCTTGAGATGCTGCTCGTCAAGGTAAGGTTTTGACAAATCCAAAACCGGTTCTCCATTGATTGTCTCAAACGCATCCACAAGTTCCTGAGAAGGACAAGTTCCTGTCTTATAGCCAAGGATAGCCCCAGGAGCATCAACGTTGCACAAATTAGAATTAGCTCCTTCCCTCAATTGATAGATTGTCTCCTTGTCTGCAGGATCAGCGGCATAAGCCCCGGAATTGCAGAAATATTCATTCAAATACTGTGACTCTTTGTTCGGAAGATATGCCTTCTCGTCTCCCCAGACAGCAGTTTGGTTGAGTTTATCATAAAGGGCATAACCATTACTCTCAAGAGCCTGTACCGCCGCTTTGTTCACTGAATATGCTTCCTCCCAATAGTTGTTGCCCTCATTGTACAAAGGACTGGCCGCAAAAAGCGTCATCCTTGACTTTATGGCCCAAGCCACAGCCTTCGTCATACGCATAGCCTCGCTGTCAGTGGTGATTCTCCAAGGAAGATCATCACAAGCAAGGGCGGCGTCACAATCTTCGATGACGAACTCGACAACATCGTGGAAGGATGATCTTTCAACCTTTGCGAAATCAGCATCAAGGGTATAAGGCTCCCTGATGATAGGGAGTGAGCATCCGAACCACATCAGAAGTTCTGAATAGTAATATGCCCTTAATACGTGCGCCTCAGCCGTCCAACGGGCACGGTCACTTTCAGACGTGACATTAGCTGTAGGAATATGTTGAAGGAACACTGCGCAGTTGCGGATCCTCTGGAAAGATCTTGTCCATGAAACACTTTCATTGCCGGAGTCTCCAGCATTATAATTCGCCGGGAAATCAGACGCACTGGCATTGCCGTCATAGTATCTGCGTGAAGCTGCCCAGTTCACATCCTGATCATCAGCATCCCATGCGTCATCGCACCAGTTGACAGGTCCTCGGCTCCAGAAGAAGTAAAGGCACCCCTTTGCGTTGATGCTTGAGTAGCAGGTGTTCAAATAGTTCATTGTCATGTCGTTGTCACGAAAAACTTCCTCAATGGAAATCTTTCCGGACGGTGCTTCATCCAACACACTTGAACAGGATGAAAGAACAGTCAAAAGACAAACCGCTGAAATGTATATTATTCTTTTCATATTCTTCCGTCATTCTTTTTTAGAAGTTAATGTTAAGTCCAAGAGTGACATTCTTGGTGATAGGATAGCCATAAGAAATTGTTCTGTTCAGGATCAATATGAGTTATCCTCAGATTATCCCAGACAAACAAAGGTTCTGTCCGCTGACATATACCCTTAATGCCTTCACTCCTACTTTTTTGAAAGAAATCTTTCAGGAAGAGTGTAGCCAAGTTCTATGTTCTTAAGCCTCAAGAACGAACGATTCTGAATAAAGAAATCATTTTCCGTATGACTGACAGTCTTGGTTGTTGAAATGGCAGGATAAGTGATTTTCTCACCATTCTTGTAACGTTCCTCCGTCCATCCGTTTCTTGTCCAATCAAAGTAAGTTCCCTGCTTGGTCCATTCAACTACTCCCTGTCCACTGTAGTATTTTGAATATCTTCCCAATCCGGAAAAAAGTACATTGAAATCAATTCCCTTGAAGTTGAGTCCGAGTGAAATGCCATAGTTGAGTCCAGGAACAGTGGTTGAATAGCCAATCGGTGAAAGATCCTTTTGATCTATTACACCATCACCGTTAACATCTTTATACAAAATCACCTACCCTTGGTTTTCCACCAAATCCATACGGATAATAACTGTCTATCTCATCCTGAGATGTGAAATACCCGTTGCCAGGGGAATCCCAATCAATAAGATATCCGAATTCCTGTCCTAAACGGAACCCCTCTTCGTGATATTGATAGGCATATTCCTCGGAACGCATCGGCTCATCAAGTTCTATAGCCGTGTTGTCATTAAATCCAAAGTTGACTCTTGATGAGATGGAAAAGTCTCTGTTAAAGGTGTGGGAATAGCTGACTTCAACATCAACACCATGATTATCAACCTTTCCCATATTAACCCTTGGAATATAATCCGAACTTACACCTTGAAATGAAGGAACCGTCCTGCGCTTGAGAAGAATCTGGTCACGTTTTTCAGTAAAATAATCGACATTGATTCTAAAGTCTTTTGAAAAGACCTATCTCGACACCAAGATTCATTTTTTTCGACAATTCCCAAGTTATGCTCTTGTTTCCGATAAGTCCTTCCTTAACAATCTTGCCTCCCAGACCTTGAACAAAACCATTTCCTGATTGAATCTTATTGTCATCCTGATACAGGAAGCGCAAACCTCCCATAGAATCATTTCCGACAAGACCGTATGATGCACGGAACTTCAGCCAAGTAAGATACTTGTTTCCTTTGAGGAAAGATTCATTGCTGGCGATCCAACCTATGGAACCTGACGGGAACAAGCCAAACCTCTTGGATGGAGCGAACTGCTCAGAGCCATTGTAACCAAGATTGCCTTCCACAAGATACCTGTCATCAAATGAATATGTAGCTCTGGCGGCGGTACCAAGCACATTGTAAGGAATATCGGCTGAAGTGCCTTCCCAAAACCTTCTATATGCAGTTGCCATTGCGGTTACATTATGCTTTCCGAAAGTTCTGGCATAATTGATTGAACCTTGCACATAAATCTGGTAGTTGGACAATCTGGAAGAAGTCATAGTCAACGGTTCAATCTTATCACCATTGGATGATGAATAACTCAAAGTCTCACTATCGTAGTCAACTCTGACATTATACACCCGCTCTTTCTTTCGACCCTCCAGAACTCCGATGTTGTAAGTGTCGTAAGCAGCCATACCATTAACACTCAATCCCTTGGTAACCAACTCACCAAGATCCCAATTAACTGAGAATTGGGTATTCAGATTCTTTCTTTTGTTTGTGTGAAAACCTCTTCGGTTAATGATTTCATACGCAGAACGGTCAAGATAATTATAACCAACAACTCCATCACTCACACCTCCGAAACGAGGATCTGTCACAGGTCCCGGAGAAATCGGAAGTATCGTTTGTGATTGATAGATAATGTCGGTTATCATCCAGGACTGATCTCCTCTATACAAGTCTCCCACCGCAGGCATATTCACATTTTCCGCGTACGAGGCGATGTTCAACGAAGCCGTCAGGTTCTTTGTGATGTGGAAATCAAGGTTTGAACGAAGGCTGAGTCTGTTCATATAACACTGAGGATCATAGCCGAGATAATCCGGACTCTCGGTGTTCAGGTTACCGCCCTGATGAATGTAACCGACATTCACGAAGTAATTGACAAAGTCTGTTCCTCCGGAGATGTTGGCGTTGGCACGCGTCTGCGGAGTGTTGCTTTTAAGATACATCCGATAGTAATCGTTGTCGCAATATACCGCTTTTCTGATTGCCACTTGGTTATCATAGTCTGGTGAGGACGGATCAAGACCAAGAAGCGGATTTCTGAATTTCGCTATAGTCTCTTCGGAAAATTCAGGAGCCTGACTGTCATTCATCAACGCCTCGTTCCTAAGCTCGCAATATTCCCAGGAATGAAGCCTTGAAGGTTCTTTTGTGAATGATGTCCAGCTCTGGTCAACCGAAATGTTCAACTGTGCCTTTCCCTTCTGTCCCTTGCGGGTCTGGATAAGAATCACACCATTCGCTCCCTGCACTCCGTAAAGGGCAGTCGCCGACGCGTCCTTGAGGACGGATATGCTCTCCACCTCGTTCATGTCGATAGTGCGGATGTTGTCACGCTCCACACCGTCCACAAGGATCAGAGGACTCTTTCCATTGGTTGTCGCAGCTCCTCGAAGGTACATTGTGGCGCCATCGACACCCGGCTGGCCGCCTCCACTCTGCATGGATGTAAGACCTGTGACACGTCCTGCAAGAGCGTTGTCCAGACGTGTGGACGTGGTCTTGCGGAGATCAGCTGAAGCGACCGTAGAGATCGCACCGGTCACGGAAAGCTTCTTCTGCTGACCGAACGCCACCACAACCGTCTCTTCAAGCATCTCGGAGTCAGGGACAAGACTAACTAAATAGTTGGTTTTACCCTCAGGAAGAACCTGATCGGTGTAACCAATACAAGACACGATGACAGTGGCTCCGGACGGGACTCCCCCAAGTGTGAATGTACCGTCAGACCCGGTCATCGTACCATTGGTCGTACCATCAACGATGATGGTCACGCCAGGCATCGGCTGATTGTTCTCATCAAGCACCTTGCCGGTGATTGTTCTGCCGGAAGTCTGGGCCAAGGCGGTGCCTGTCCCGACAACCATAAGCAGGAGAACAGCCGCCATCGCTGCCTTTACCTTTGAAAGACAGGACGCAACTTTTTGGTTTCTATCGTGCATATTAATTAATGTTGTTAAACTACAAGTTATATTTTAAGTACGTTACAGTGTTATCGTTATCAAAAATCTGACAGTACTTTCCCTTTAACGTTTTTAAAGATAGTAACAACTATGGCAAACTTGTATTTTCCTTGACAATATTTGCAGTAAAAACGACAATTATAAAAGTCGTCATGCAAAAAAAACGGGGAATAACCCAATCGGATTATTCCCCGCCATGAAAAATTTATACTATCTACTAATAGAAACGTGCCCTGTGATCCTTGACATCAGATTCCAACATCATCACCGGAAGAATCATCTGAGTGCTGTAGTTGTTGATCTGAGCGGCGGCGTTCTTTGCGTCATCCTCAGTGTAGAAGGCTCCGGTGTCGCGGGAATTAACCTTGAATATATACGTACCGATGGTACCAGCGACAGGTCCGCAGATTGTGCCTTCAGGAGCCACGGAAGCGGCACCTACGAACTTAGGGTCAAGTCCTTGACCAGCCATCGTGGCGAACCTTACATCTACACCTGTGCTGACGGATGAGTGAAGTGTGTCAGCGATAGCCTGAAGGTCATTGATTCCCTGAATCTTCTGGGCGAGGTCAGCGGCGGCCTTCTCGGCGGCCTTCTCGGCATAGAGACGCTGGCGAACCACTTCCTTGACCTCATCGAGTTTGGCGATGCCTTCCTTATGGATTCCGGTCACGGTGGCTATGAACAGATAGTTGTTGTTGACTGTGATGATCTCGGAAACCTTTCCGACCTTGTTGTCAAACACCCATCTTGTGACCTCCTTGGCCTGTGAAATCGAACCGTAAGTGGAGGTTGCCTCGTTGACCATCAAAGGATGTGAGTATAGTCCCATTGAATCAACAGCAGCCTTGTAGTTGTTGTACTTGCCAGCAGCGATCTTTGAGAAATTGCTGGCCTGGGCGTAGTAGCTGTTGAATGTCTCACCACTGGCGAGAGCGGCCTTCTCAAGGATAGCCACCTGCTTCTTGGCGACCGGAGCGGTCTTTTTGGTAACCTCTACGATATGAGTGCCATACTGGGTCTTCACAATATAAGGCTTGCCTGTCTGGGCTGTGAGGACAGATTCAAAACCAGGAATCATGTAAGTCTGGGTCATCCAGCCGATATTGCCCTGCTCACCGTCAGCGGCGCTTCTGCCGTCTGCTGAGAACGCGGCGGCAAGATTGGAGAAGCTCTCTCCCTTTGAAAGCAGGTTAAGAAGGCTGTCAGCCTTGTTCTCCATACCATTCTGAAGGAGGATATGCCTTACATAGGCTGAATCAGGAATCTGGGCTGTAGCCATAATCCTCGCGGCATAGAACACATTATTGTCGGAGACAACAGGAGAAGTACCGGCGGCATTGTTGTCAACAAACTCGCAGATGTCCTTGTTGACGGTTGAAATCTCACCAGCCTTAAACCAGTACTCACTGTAGTTTCTCTCTGAGTTTCTGGCCAGGAACGACTTCATGTTTTCAGTGGTGGCGAACTCGTCATACACCTTACTCATAGCGTCATTTGTGGCGTTGATGTCAGTCTCTGAAGGCTTCACCTCAAAGACAACATATTCCATATCCCTTGAGGCGTTCTGTCTGAACATCTTCTTGTGGGACTCGTAGTATTTTCTGACCTCCTCATCGCTTACCTTGACTGTTGAGTCAACGCCGTAGTTAGGAACCATCACGAAATCCACATTGGTAGTGTTGTTGTTCTCGGCGATGGCTCTTTTGAGCATCAAAGGATTCTGGAAGTTGCTCTGGGTGAACAAAGAACCATACTTGGCATAGAATTGCTGGGTATAGACTGTGTTCTGAAGGTAGTTCCAATACTCACTGATCCTTCCTGTCTGATCCTGTGAGACACTATTGATGAGATTCTGCAAAGCATCTTTCGAGAAGTTGCCGTCCTCATCCATGAAAGCCGGATTCTGGGAAATGACCGGAGAGATCATGTCTCCTGCAAGAAGTTCCTTCATTTCTTCCTCACCTACCCTGATGCCCGCGGCCTTTGCGTTCTTTATGAAAAGATACTTGTCCAAAAGGCTCTGCCATGCGGCGTTGCGCACCTGCTCCTGCTGCTGTTCGTTCTGGGCTGAGGAGCCGGTCACCATCTCATTTATGGCGGTGAATTTTTCAACATCCTGCTGAAAATCAAGATAAGAAACAGTCTTACCATTAATCACACCAACGTCATTCCTTGAGGACATAGCATTGAACGCGGTCTCAAGTGTCTGCGGGTCAATAATGAATGACAAGGGCCAAGGCAATGATGATAGACACTGCCATGCCGGCCTTTTCGCGAGTTTTTTGAAGAATCGCCATTGTGTATTACGTTTTTATAATTTCCAAAAATAGGTATTGGGGTGCGAAGATAGTGATTTTAATTCAATTAACCATTATTTTTTAAGCAAAGGACCAATAAAGTTTACAGAATCAATGATAACCTTTGTCGAATCCTGCACGACAACCAGGTCACTGTTGAACGCCTTGAATATTCTCGCGTTCCTCGCCATTTCGTCTGATCTCATGCCGAATCCCTGCAGAAATCCGTCATTTGAGAACATCCTGACATAACAGTCTGTATATATTTCCTTGTTGGCCTGGTCCCAATAAAGCGTGTCGGTCTCCAAAGTCTGCTGATTGATCACATTCTGAACAACCACATTGCCGAACGCGGACCAATATTCCTCAGTGGACTTTTTGCTTTTGAAATGCTTGGCGTTGTTGGAATGGAGCACTGTCTCAAGCATGTCACCATCCGTATAGGCGAAGGCATGAAGCCCTTTTGGAAAGAGTTCGTAGGAGCAGGTGTCGTTCTCGTACCTTTCCATGACATCGGCCTCCACCCTCATCTGGATACCTCCGTTTCTGGTCTGGACCACAAACATACTATCGACAGTCTGGACCGGGGTCTCGGCAAGATTCAGACGCTCGGCCTCTGACAGTTTTCCCTTGCAGGAAAATACGATGAAAGCAACCGCCGAAGCGGTTGCAATCATCATAAGCCTATGTATGTTTGGTTTCAATTCAAAACTACTTCTGAGTCCTTACGGTTGTCGTCGCGCGCATTCCACCGCAGTTCACGGTATAGGACTGTCCGTCAACAACATCATACATGAATGCCTCGGCCTTCTGAGGATAATAGACACTGTACGCCGAGATGAGTTTGTTACAGTCATCAGTCAGGGAAGCGTCCGCGGCCTTTGCCTTCTGCAGATAGTCAACGGCAACCCAATACTTAGCCCTGCTTTCGATCTCATTTCCTCCGCAACGGGCGGCGCCCCAGATTGTCGCGATAAGGTAGTAAGCCTTGCCCTGATGGTCTGGTTTAAGGCTGGCGGCCTTATTGGCATAATCCAAAGCCTTGCCTGTGATGTTGTTCTTGAGGCAATATGTCGCAAGCTCAATCATATAGTCAGCCTTTACAGGATCATCATCAGCGCAAAGCGAGACAGCCTCCTCGAAATATTCGATGGCCTCGGAAGACTCATCCTTTGCCGCATGAAGCTTGTAAAGATAGTAAGCAGATGAGGCTGAAGGCTCATTCTTATGCATCTTTGTCACAGCGCCAAGGAACAGATCATTGTTCTGGCATCCATCTGTAGAACCAAGCATCTTCACGATGTTGGTGATGAGATCCATATTGTCAGGATCAGCCTCGAAACGAGGAGTGAACAGAGCGATGAGGTTGTCGCAGCTGGCCACCTGGCTCGTGATGAAGAGCCCTTCGATGTCAGACCTGATCTTGGCGTTCTCCTCAGCGTTTCCCGCCTTGTCAAGAAGAGCGATGGCTTTCTGGTAAGTGTTGATCACATCCTCGGCGCCGATGGCTGATTTCTTGTAAAGTTCTATGGCTGAGTTAAGATCGAGAAGAAGAAGGCTTGGCTTCACATTCTCCTGATTGATCTCGATGATCTTGTTCAACTGATCATAAACTACCTGAGGGTCCTTATAATACTGTGTGATATACTGTCCCTTTGAGTTATAGGCAGCCACAGCGTATTTAGGATAGTACTGCGCCCTGAGGTCATTGAGGGTAAGGACGGTGTCAATCATCGCGGCGCGTGTCTGCGCGTCCTTGGTCTTGACGATTTCCTTACCAAGGAGGGTCATACCGTTAAGCAGCATGTTCTGGCTTGCGGTAGGAGGACAGAGTTTGAAGGCCTTTCTCCAGTTAGGGAGAGCCTCGGTGTAGTTCTTCTGCTTGTAATACTCCTGATAATAAGACAGATACTTAATGCATTCAGCGCTGTCCGCGCCATACTTTCCCTGAGCGGAAACCTTCGTGCCGAAAGTGGCCGCAACAAGAGTCAACAGTACTAGTGTAATCCTTTTCATGGTTGTGTGTTAATATTTTCCTAATTAGTTATACATCGGTTTCAGGAACCAAATGTCGAAGATATTGATTCCTATGTTAAAGTTAACATACCTTTCCCTGACCATATTCCCGGTCAACGCTCCCCTCTGGCCGAAATCAACGCCCAACGTCAGTCCGTTGCTCCATCTGAATACTGGAAGAGTGGCTCCCAATGTGATACCGACAGCGTTTATAGCCTTGCCGTCCAATTTGCATGAAGCCTGATCCCAATAGGCACCCGCCCTGTAAGTCACTCTCTTACTGTAGTAACGAATATCATTCCGGTTCGGAACTATCGAGAAACCTGCTTACGGACTGTGCGGTGGACGCGCTGAACACTGCGTTGCCGACACTTGCGAAACCAGGAATCTTGTTCATTCCGGAGGAACTCCAGTCGGAACGAATGTAATTGATCTCAGCGGTCCATTTGCCACCTCCCTTCAAGGCTATACCGACACCTAACTCGCTGGCCAGCTTGACCTGTCCCCTGCCCAATGTGTCCGTATAACTCCTTGGAGAAGGAGTCGAATCGTTTATCGAGGAAATGGACTGAATCTCATATCTTTCCACTTTTCCTTTCAGGCTTGTGCCCAAACGATAAGTGGCACCGATGACAGCGGACAAACCTTGTGTCAGCCTTGTCTCGTACTGCACTCCGAATCTGGCCGTAACGGCGTCAAGATTCATGTTGAAACCGCTGGATATACTCCTGTAAGTGGAGTTTGTCATCACGAAATTATTGGTCTTGTGCAGGTTACCAAAATAGTACTGTCCTTCGACACCTACGGAAAGACCTTTTATGACTTCATAACCGGCTCCTAAAAAAATGTTGGTCATGCCTCCATACCCCTGAACAGTGTTTGTTATCACTCCAGTTGAAGATATGATGGCCGGGTCGGTTATCTTGGAAGTCATCTCGTAGCCTAAATCACTGTATGGAGTCACCCCGGCATACATCGCAAGAGATTTATACACAGGGAACGAAATCACAAAATCATAGAAGTTGAACGTGTTGTTGGACGATTTCATATCGTGCTGGGCATAATACCTGTTACCCTGCGCCACGCCGAAATCGGCCATGAACGATTTTTCCTCCCTGGCCGTGACCGCGGCCGGATTGAGTATATTGATGTGCCCTTTGTCCCTGGTGGCTATGCCGACACCTCCCATACTTTTGTTGTAGGCCGTACCCTGCTTGGAGATGTCCCCGATTCCGAACATGGAATATGGGGTATAGGCATTATACGCGTCATCCTGGGCGCTCAGAGGGAGAACACAGAACGACATCACCACAAACAGGAGTATCTTATTAACCGTTCCTTTCAACATAATACTTGTCAGCTATTAAGGCCAACCCCATCAATACAAGATTGCAGACTGCAAAGATGGAGTTTTTCATTCTTTTTGCAAAATATAAAGCGTCTCCCCCCGTAAAAACCACCATTTTTTCGGGAAATAAAGACAGGTAACCCTTTATTTCAAACATTATGCCTGACACAACGCCGGACTCAATCGACGACTGGAGCGAATCACCTGTCTGTCTGACGGAAAGGGGAGTGTCCACAAGAGGGAGTGTCCTTGAATATCTCGACAGAGACTTGAACCGTGTCCTGAATCCTGGGGAGATGTTGCCTCCGGCATATTTCCCGTCTGATTCTATCACATCGATCGTCAGAGTGGTTCCGAAATCAAACACAATGCTGCCCTTGTCCTTGAAGATACCTCGCGGCTATCACCGAGGCTACCCTGTCCGGACTCAGGTAAGCCGGCAGGTCATATTCACAGGCAATGTCCGTGTGCCGCCCGTCCAGAATCACAAGGATTCCGCATTTAGAGCGGAGGTTCTCCTCTTCCTTGATCCCGATCTCTATCGTGGATGAAATTACCATCACCGCCGGCTTTTCCTTCTCCACCAGCGAATCCACATATTCAAACATCTTCTCGCCCTGGTAACGGAAAGTCTTTCCGAGGGTGATTCCTTCGGACCAGGCCGCCTTGAGGGCAGTGTTTCCTATTTCAACCAAAAGATTCGGCATTGTCAAAAATGGGCAAACCTTCAAAGGTAGCAATTTTATTTCAATATATTCAGAGTCTGAAGAGCTTTCGGCAAAGAATCTATTCCCCGGCTCACAATCTTGAGTTTTCCTTCTGACTGCTTGATGTTGAAAAGCCGGTCGTTGGCGTTGATGTTCTGTAATATTCCAGTAAAGACCTTCGACTTGTAGTAAGGCGACATCTGGTTGGCTATGAAGAACATGATCATCATTCCATTCTTTATTATGATCTTCTCGAACCCAAGTTTTCCGCCAAGATTCCTGATTTTGACCACATCAAAGAGGTTGTCCAGCTCCAAAGGCATCTCGCCGAAACGATCCACAAGCTGAGACTTGATCCTGTCTATCTCCTTGTCGCTGGTCATGCCGTCAAGCTGCTTGTAAATTCTTATTTTCTCGGCTGTTATGTCAATGTACGAATCCGGGATCATGGCAGGCTGATCCGTCTCTATGGTGCAGTCCTCGACAAACGACTCGTCGGTGTGGACCGTGGATATTCCGGTCTCGACCCCGAGTTCCTCCATAGCCTCCGCAAGGATTTTCTGGTAGGTCTCGTACCCCATGTCCGTGATGAATCCGCTCTGTTCGGCTCCAAGAAGGTTCCCGGCGCCGCGGATGTCAAGATCCTGCATCGCTATGTTGAACCCGCTTCCAAGGTCGGAGAATTCCTCGATGGCCTTGAGCCTTCTGCGGGCATCGTCGGTGATGGTGACGAGCGGAGGGACTATCAGGTAACAGAACGCCTTTCTGCCAGACCTTCCGACACGCCCCCTAAGCTGGTGCAGGTCGCTCAGGCCGATGTTCTGCGCCTGGTTGATGATGATCGTGTTGGCGTTCGGGATGTCAAGACCGTTCTCGATTATCGTGGTGCAAAGAAGCATATCGTAATCCCCACGGATGAAATCCAACATCCTGTTCTCCAACTCCTTGGATTCCATCTGACCATGAGCCACACAAATCTTCATGTCCGGCACAAGCCTGTGCAGAATCTCGTGAATCGAAGGAAGTTCCTCCACTTTATTATGTATGAAGAAGATCTGTCCGCCACGGTTGAGTTCATAATTGATTATGCTCCTGATCTCATCCTTGTCGAACAGGATGATCTCGGTTTGCGTAGGAATCCTGTTCGGCGGGGGAGTGTTGATGATGGACAGATCCCTGGCCCCGAGCAACGAGAACTGCAAGGTACGAGGAATAGGGGTGGCCGTCAGAGTCAGAGTGTCCACAGAGGCCTTCACCTGACGTAGTTTCTCCTTGGTAGAGACACCGAACTTCTGCTCCTCGTCGATGATAAGAAGTCCCAGATCCTTGAAATCGAAACCTTTGCCGAGCAGCTTGTGCGTACCTATCACTATGTCCAGCTGACCGTTCTTCAACCTATCCTTTATGTCATTGATTTCCTTTGTTGTACGCAATCTGCTCACGTAATCGATGGTACAAGGGAAGTCCTTCAACCGAGACGAGAAAGTCGTGTAGTGCTGAAGCGAAAGTATCGTGGTAGGCACCAGCACGGCGACCTGTTTACCGTCAGTCACAGCCTTGAAGGCCGCCCTGATCGCAATCTCGGTCTTTCCGAATCCGACATCCCCGCAGACAAGCCTGTCCATAGGGCTGTTGTCCTCCATATCCTTTTTCACCGCCTTGTTGGCCGACTCCTGATCCGGAGTGTCCTCGTACATGAATGACGACTCCAGCTCTTCCTGAAGATAGCTGTCAGGGGAGTAGGCGAATCCTTTCGTGGTCTTCCGCTTGGCGTAAAGCTGGATCAGATCCTTGGCGATGTCCTTTATCTTGGACTTGGCGCTGAGCTTGAGATTCTGCCAAGTCTTTGAGCCAAGCTTGTTTACCTTAGGAGGAACGCCATCCTTTGAACGGAAACGGGAAATCTTGTTCAGCGAATGCACGGACACGAACACAACATCCCCGTCCTTGTACATCAGCTTCACTACCTCATGCATCCTGCCTTTGTCATCCCGCATCCTGACAAGACCGCCGAACACCCCGACACCGTGATCGATGTGCACCACATAGTCACCTATGTTGAATGCAGTCAAGTCGTTAAGTGTCAACTGTTCGCTCTTCTCCACTGTCCTTCTGACACTCACCCTGTGGAAACGGTCGAAAATCTCATGGTCTGAGTAGCAGCAGATTCTGTCCTCCTGATCGACGAACCCTGAATGAATGTTCTTTCCAGCCACAAACTCAGGCACAAGCCCGCTGTTCTCGATAAGAATCGACTTCAAACGCTCTATCTGAGAATTCTTATCACTGAATATGAACACCTTGTACCCTCGTTCCATGTTCTGCCGGATGTCCGCCGTAAGAAGCTCGAAGTTCTTGTTGAACACCGGCTGGGGAGTTATGTTGAACGCCACGGCATCCCCAGGATCCGCATCAAGAGGAATCTCAAGAAACACCCTCCTGAACCTGTTCAGATCATGAAAGAAACTTCTGTCCTTGTACATGTCCGAAGAGTCAAGCCAAGCAACCGTACCTTCCGGAAACAGGCTCGCAAGACTCACCCCTTCAGCCTCGGAAGTCTCAGCGGCAAGGTCCGGGAATATCTCGACCTCCTTCCTCTCCTCGACCGAAAGCTGTGTGTTGCAGTCGAACACATGGATTTTCTCAACCTCATCCCCGAAAAATGACACCCTGAACGGATAGTTGAATGAATATGAGAATATATCGATAATCGCACCTCTTATTGAATATTGCCCCGGAGCAGAGACGAAATCCACCCTCTCGAACCCCTGGCTGGCAAGTATGTCGCGGATGGTGTCATGCGAAATCTCCTGACCTTCAGAGATTTTAAGGATAGAGGAGTTGATTTTGTCCGGAGCCGGAACCAGTTCTTCCAGCGCCTCGGGATAGGTCACGATGAACAGTCTTGAGGAATTGTCCGCGTTGGACATAATCCTCCCCACGGCGGAAGTCCTCTGGACCCCGAGCGAAGACTTGTAGTTACTCCTCTCAACACCCTTACCGCTGTCTGGCAGGTAAAAGACAATGTCCCCGTCAGTAAGAGCGTAAAGGTCCGAACTGCAATATTCAGCGCTCTCACGATCAGGAAGCACTATCACGTTGGTGCCACCTGAAGCTACCTGCGAGACCACGAACCATCTGGCGGACAGGAAGAGTCCTTTACAATATATATCCTTCCCCGAGACGAGCTTCCCGGAGAGTTTTTCGGAGGATGCCGAACTTATCAACATAGGCGTCTGAATCATGTTAAAAAGCTGTTGAAAACCCGGTGGAAAACGCCTTGGGAAAAGTTCATAGCAAGGAGCGACCCACTTTTCAACAATCCTTCAAAAGCTTTTCAATAGCGAAACAACAATATATCCTATTTGTAACAGTCTAATATTCAATAACGAAAATTAGTTATCAACATATTAACATTCTAATAAGAATCAAAAAAAGTCTAAATATTTACATTCATTTATATTCATTGACTTTTGGTTTTGCGCCACGTCGCTGCAAGATGTTGCTTTCTTCCGGCGGTTTTCACTATCTTTGTACTGATTAAAACACTTTCTGATGACAGAATTTGATCCGCACAGCACAAACGCCGGCAAAGATAAGGATTTAGACGGAATTATCCGCCCGCAAGGGTTGGAAGATTTCACCGGACAGAAGGAGATAGTGTCCAATCTGAACATCTATGTGAAGGCGGCCAAGATGAGGGGCGAAGCCCTTGACCACGTGCTCTTTCACGGGCCTCCGGGCCTTGGAAAGACCACCCTCGCGCACATCATAGCCAACGAGATGGGAGTGAACATGAAGGTGACGTCCGGCCCTGTGCTTGACAAGCCTGGTGACCTTGCCGGCCTTCTGACATCACTGGAGACCGGTGACGTGCTTTTCATAGACGAGATCCACCGCCTCTCTCCTGAGGTCGAGGAATATCTCTACTCGGCGATGGAGGACTATGTCATAGATATTATGATAGACAAGGGCCCTGGAGCGAGATCGGTCAGGATCTCACTCAATCCGTTCACTCTTGTCGGTGCCACGACTCGAAGCGGACTGCTCACCGCGCCGCTGCGCGAAAGATTCGGAATCAACTGTGCCCTTGAATATTACGACACTTCAGATTTGATAAGGATCGTGCGCCGTAGCGCCAGGATCCTGAACGTGACGATCGACGACGAGGCTGCCAAGGAGATAGCTCTGAGAAGCCGTGGAACGCCACGAATCGCCAACGCTCTCCTCAAGCGTGTCCGTGACTTCGCCCAGGTGATGGGGGACGGGCATATAGATCTTGACATATCCCGTTACGCCCTTGACAAGCTGAAGATCGACAAGAGGGGACTGGACTCGATTGATAACAAGATCCTCCGCACGATAATCACCACTTTCAAGGGCGGCCCGGTCGGAGCCAATACAATAGCCACCGCTATCAGTGAGGACCAAGGCACGTTCGAGGAGGTCTATGAGCCGTTCCTTATAAAGGAAGGCTTCATCGTGCGCACCCAAAGAGGAAGAATCGCCACCGAGATGGCTTACCATCATCTTGGACTGGATGCTGAGCTTGAGGCTAAAAAAGATGAGGATGGCACACTTTTCTAAGATATTCATTGCCGCCGCGGCGTTCATATTCATTTCATTCAGAGCTTTTTGCTGCACTTCCGTGATCATTTCCGGGGGAGTGCGGGCTGACGGGCGGCCGGTGATGCTCAAGCATCGCGACACCGGTGAGCTGAACAACAGGATGGAATGGTTCCAAGGGAGCATATATTCATTCATCGGTCTCGTGAACTCGCCGTCGCAGGGTGGGGAAGTGTGGTCAGGAGTCAATTCCGCCGGCTTCTGCATAATGAACACCGCCACCTACGACCTCAAGGATGACGACGTTCCTTCCTCCGAAATGGACAAAGAGGGGATAGTGATGTACAAGGCTCTTGGAATATGCCGCAGTCTGCAAGACTTTGAGAATATGCTCGACTCGCTTCCGAAGCCTTGGGGTGTGGAGGCGAATTTCGGCATCATCGACGCGCTCGGCGAGGCCGCTTATTACGAGGTGAACAACCATTCCTGGAAGAAGTACATCGTGGCCGACCAGCCGGGCGGGTATATGGTCGTGACTAACTTCACGCGGAGTGGCCGCAAGGAGGACCGCAAGGGCGTTGACCGCTTTGAAAAGGCTTCTGACATAATGACTTCCGCTGATGTGGGCACTGCTGATCACATATTCCTTTTTAATGAGATTTCCCGCTCCGGCAAGCCGATTATGCGTGACATCACATCGGCTTCCGTGGTCTTTGAGGGAGTCGCTCCGGGGGAGGATCCTTCGAGGACGGTGATGTGGACGCTTCTCGGCAGCCCGACAAGCACGGTCTATGTGCCGCTGAAGGTTTTCGGGAGCGATCATATTCCTGACTATATGAAAAAGTCTCGTGAAAGTGACAACGCCGCCATTTGTGACGCCGCTCTTGCCTTGAAGGAGGCTTTGGGTTTTGAATATGGTTGCGAGAGTGACTGCCGCGAGGTTGAGAAATATGTCGATCGTCATTTTTCAAACGACATGTCAGTGCGGCGTTATGACCGCTTCACCAGACGGATTTACCGGCGCTATCATAAAATATGTGCAGGTAAATCGCCGAAAATGGTTCATAAAATTGCTGATTACGAGAAAAATGACTAAAATTGCAGACTTATTGCGATTTCATTTGGAATTTTATAAATAACATATTCAGAATATGGCCGATAAATTAATCTCAAAGATTCCTGACGGTCCTTTGGCCGAGAAATGGACCAAACGTAAGTCGGAACTCCGACTCGTCAATCCGAACAACAGAAGAAAACTTGAAATCATCGTTGTCGGTACCGGACTTGGCGGCGCTTCCGCAGCCGCTACTCTCGGTGAGCTTGGCTACAATGTCAAGGTTTTCTGCATCAGTGACTCACCTCGCCGCGCGCACTCCATCGCCGCTCAGGGTGGTATCAATGCCGCTAAGAACTATCAGAATGACAATGACGCTGTCTATCGTCTCTTCTACGACACGATCAAAGGAGGTGACTACCGCAGCCGTGAGGCGAATGTCTATCGTCTCGCCGAGGTCAGCGCGGCCATTATCGACCAGTGCGTCGCCCAGGGTGTTCCTTTCGCCCGTGAGTATGGCGGCTACCTGGCCAACCGTTCGTTCGGAGGTGTTCAGGTAAGCCGTACGTTCTACGCCCGTGGACAAACCGGACAGCAGCTCCTTCTCGGAGCTTACGCGGCTCTCAACCGCCAGATCGCAGCGGGAACCGTTACGAGCTATCCTCGTCACGAGATGCTTGACCTCGTCATCATCGACGGCCAGGCAAAGGGTATCATCGCCCGCAACCTCGTCACCGGCAAGCTTGAGAGATTCGGCGCCCACGCTGTGGTTATCGCAACCGGTGGCTACGGCAACACATACTTCCTTTCAACCAACGCCATGAACAGCAATGGTTCGGCCGCATGGCAGTGCTACAAGAAAGGAGCCTATTTCGCAAATCCTTGCTTCGCGCAGATCCACCCTACGTGCATCCCGGTACACGGCGAGCAGCAGTGCAAGCTGACCCTTATGTCAGAGTCCCTGCGTAACGACGGACGTATCTGGGTTCCTAAGAAGATGGAGGATGTGATGAAGCTCCGCAAGCACGAGATCAAGCCTTCGCAGATCCCTGAGGAGGATCGTGACTACTATCTTGAGCGCCGTTACCCTGCGTTCGGCAATCTCGTTCCTCGTGACGTGGCCTCAAGAGCCGCCAAGGAGAGATGCGACGCCGGCTTCGGTGTCAACGAGACAGGTCTCGCGGTGTTCCTCGACTTCTCCGACGCCATCAAGCGCCTCGGACACCAGAGGGTACAGGAGCGTTACGGCAACCTCTTCGACATGTACTTCAAGATCAATAACGTAAGCCCTTGGGAGGAGCCTATGATGATCTACCCTGCCATCCACTACACGATGGGCGGCATCTGGGTTGACTACGATCTTCAGACAACCATCCCTGGACTCTACGCCATCGGTGAGGCCAACTTCTCTGACCACGGTGGAAACCGTCTTGGAGCCTCCGCCCTCATGCAGGGTCTGGCTGACGGCTACTTCGTGCTGCCTATCACCATCGCCGACTACCTTTCACACAAGTTCGCCGAGCCTAAGACCGACATCAACAACCCTGCCTTCGACAAGGCCGAGAAAGATGTTCAGGCCAGGATCGACAGACTCTTCGCCATCAAGGGCAAGCAGACTGTTGACTCCATCCACAAGAAGTTGGGAAACATCATGTGGGAGTATGTAGGCATGGCCCGCAGCGAGGAAGGTCTGAAGAAGGCAATCAAGGAGATCAACGACCTCAAGGCTGTGTTCTACAAGGATGTTTGTGTTCCAGGAGAGCAGTATCAGTTCAATCAGGAGCTTGAGAAAGCCCTAAGGCTTGAGGACTTCTTCGAGATCGGCGAGCTCATGGCACGTGACGCCCTGAACAGGAACGAGTCCTGCGGAGGTCACTTTCGTGTCGAGAGCCAGACCGAGGAAGGAGAGGCCAAGAGAGACGACGCGAACTATATGTATGTCGCCGCTTGGGAGTACAAGGGAGAAGGCCAGGAGCCTGAGCTTCACAAGGAGCCTCTCAAGTACGAGTTCATCGAAGTTAAAACAAGAAATTATAAAGACTAGAATCGGCTATGGATTTCAATCTTAAGATATGGCGTCAGAAGAACGCCAAGGAACAAGGTCATTTTGAGACTTATCATATTTCCGGAATAGAGGAGGATGCCTCTTTCCTCGAAATGCTTGACATCCTCAATGAGCAGCTGATCCGTGAGGGTAACGATCCTGTAGCCGTTGACAGAGGCTGCCAGAGCAGCGGTCCTGTGTCTTTCGACCACGATTGCCGCGAGGGTATCTGCGGTGCATGCTCGTTGTTCGTTGACGGCCGCGCTCACGGTCCGGACGATCATGTCACCACCTGTCAGCTCTTCATGCGTCACTTCAAGGATGGCGCTACCATCACCGTTGAGCCTTTCAGAAGCGCTGGTTTCCCTATCATCAAGGATTTGGTCGTTGACCGCAGCGCGTTCGACAAGATTCTTCAGGCCGGTGGATTCATCTCTGTCAGAACCGGTTCCGCCCAGGATGCCAACAACATCCTTATCTCTCACGAGAATGCTGAGAAGAGTATGGACGCGGCTGCCTGCGTTGGTTGCGGCGCCTGCGTGGCGACCTGTAAGAACGGCTCTGCGATGCTGTTCGTGGCCGCAAGGGTAAGTTCCCTCGCTCTGCTTCCTCAAGGCCGTCCAGAGGCCGCCAGAAGGGCCAGGAATATGGTCGCGAAGATGGAGGAACTTGGCTTCGGTAGCTGCACGAACACCCGTGCCTGCGAGATGGAATGCCCTAAGGGAATCTCCATCGACCACATCGCCCGTCTCAACCGTGAGTTCCTCAAGGCGAAGTTCTCAGAGTAAACTTTATAACTGAATATCTTAGGTCGGAAAGGCGTTTGCTTTTCCGACCTTTTTGTTTCCTGTTCTTTAGTATTTTATACAAAATTAAGAGTGCATTATTTATGTTTTAGTTCAGTTAGTGCTTACCAGAGGAAGTTATTGAACGGGTAGCGGCCGGCGTGGATTTCGGCGACCATCTTGTAGATATCGCTGCGGAGCTTCTCGATGTTGGTCTTGTTGATGGCGGAGATGAATATGCACGGGGTCTTCTCCTGCGCTATCCAGCTGTTTTTCAACTCGTCCAGAGAGCGGTTCTCCTTGCCTTTCGGGGTTAGGGAGAACTCATCGTATTCCTCGTAGGTGTAGGCATCTATCTTGTTGAAAATCACGAAGACAGGTTTGTTGCTTGCGCCTATTTCCTGTAGGGTTCTCTCCACAACCTCCATCTGCTCTTCGAAGCCTGGGTGTGAGATATCCACCACGTGCAGAAGTATGTCAGCCTCACGAACCTCGTCCAGTGTACTTTTGAAGGCCTCCACGAGCTGCGTAGGGAGCTTTCTGATGAATCCTACCGTGTCGCTCAGAAGGAACGGGACGTTCTCGATCACGACCTTTCTGACGGTTGTGTCGAGGGTTGCGAAAAAGCTTGTTCTCGGCAAAAACGTCAGATTTGGCCAGTAGGTTCATTATTGTGCTTTTACCTACGTTGGTATATCCTACGAGGGAAAGTCGCACCATAGAGCCTCTATTGCCCCTTTGCGTGGCCATTTGCTTATCGACTTTCTTCAACTGTTCCTTCAGCCTTGCTATCCTCTCCTTGACTATACGGCGGTCGATCTCGATCTGGGTCTCACCCATACCACCTCTCGTGCCCATACCGCCTCTCTGTCTCTCAAGGTGGGTCCACATTCCTGCCAGTCTCGGTAGCATATAGTTGTAGCGTGCAAGCTCGACCTGCATCTTGGCGTAGGATGTCTTGGCGCGCTGAGCGAATATCTCAAGGATGAGACTGGTTCTGTCAATCACTGAACTGCAATTGATTACCTTCTCGATGTTCCTTTGCTGCATTCCCGTCAACTCGTCATCGAATATCACATACTTGATCTCGTTTTCCTCGCAGTAATCCGCTATCTCCTGCAGCTTTCCGCTTCTTATGTAGGTGGCTTTCTCCGGCTTGTCAAGCCTCTGCACGAATTTCTTGTCTCCCTTTGCCCCGGCGGTCTCCGCCAGGAACTCAAGTTCGTCAAGATATTCCATTACCTTTCTGTCGTCATCGTTCTGTCTGATGATGCCGACAAAAACGGCTTTTTCTATTAGTTCTTCCATATTCAATTAATTCGGTCGCTGAGCTTGTCGAAGCGACATTACCTTTATATTCAAAAAGGCCATCCGGTTGGGGACGGCCTTGATATTCATTTAGTTTCTTATTATCTCAGCTGGAAGATAACAGGGAAGGTGTAGGTTACCTTCACAGCGCGGTCACGCTGCTTTCCCGGCTTCCACTTCGGTGACATAGAAACGACTCTGACGGCCTCCTTGTCAAGTGATGAGTCAACTCCACGAAGAACCTTCACGTTGCTTACGGAACCGTCAGGATTAACGGTGAACTGAAGGGTAATACGTCCCTGAACACCATTCTCCTTCGCGATCTCCGGGTACTGAAGTTTGGAGTTAACCCACTTTGAGAACTCATTGGCGTCTCCACCGTTGAATGAAGGCTTCTCCTCAACCAACTGGAACGGAATAGCCTCTTCTTCAACGACTTCCTCCTTTACTTCCTCAACGTAGTCCATGATCTCGACTCCGAGGTTGGCGTCGTCCTCAAGGCTCATAAAGTTGTCATCAACCTTGATGTCGTCCTCAACGATGTCGATCTGGTCGGAAAGCACAGGAATCTTCGGTGCCTCTGGTGGTGGTGGAGGTGTCTCCTGGGTAATAGGAACCATATCCTCAACTTCAACTACCTGAGTGTCTTCGCCCAGGCTGGCTACCGCCTTCTCCTTGGTGCTGTAGGAAAAAGCTCCCCAGACTACGAGAAGAGCAACCACGAGTCCGATCTCCGTGTAGAGAGTCCTTCTGTTCTCAAGATCGGCTTTTGGTGTTTTCTTGATCTCCATATCAGTAATTAATTTTAACAATCATTTCTTATGTGCCTGAAGGCAAAACCTTCCAATAGGCTTTCAAAGATAGAAATAATAATTGTCATTTCAAATTTTTTGAATTATTAGTTGTAGATTTGCGTAAAATTTAGGGTTATGGTCAGGTATTACTGCGAGGACATTAAGTTCGAGTTCAAGAACAAACTTGCCAACAACAGATGGCTTAGAATGGTAGCCGGAAGTGAGATAAAGACTCTTGGCGACATCTCAATTATCTTTTGTTCAGATAATTACATTCTTGACGTGAATATTCGTTACCTTCATCACGACTATTTCACCGATGTCATTACCTTTGATTATTGCGAAGGAAACAAGCTCTCGGGTGACCTATTTATAAGTATAGACAGCGTCCGCGAAAACGCTATCGAGTTCGGGACCGAATTTGATGAGGAACTTCACCGCGTCATAGTCCATGGACTCCTTCATCTTATAGGTTACGATGACCACACGCCAGAGGACCAGAAGGTGATGCGTGAGAAGGAGGACTATTACCTTGGCCTTCGAGGCAACGCCTGATGCTTTTAGGGAATATTCATTTTTAGCATTTTATTTCGCCACTTCGGCGGATGTTCCGTAAAAATTGATTTTTCTTGAATATGACATATTCATACGATGTGATTGTTGTCGGTGGGGGACACGCCGGTTGCGAGGCTGCCGCTGCCGCCGCCAATCTTGGCTCGTCTGTTTTGCTGATCAATGCTGACCTTACGAGTTTCGCCCGTATGTCCTGCAACCCGGCGATAGGCGGAATCGCGAAAGGACAGATTGTCCGGGAGATTGACGCACTCGGTGGAATGATGGGACTGGTCACTGATGCCTCGACTCTCCAGTTCCGGATGCTGAACCGCTCTAAGGGGCCGGCTATGTGGAGTCCGCGCGCCCAGTGCGATAAACAGTTCTTCCTCGTACTGGAGGAATATTCTTGAAAAGAATTGTAAATTAGATATTTACGCCGATTTTGTAACTTCTTTCCTCTTTGAGAATGCAAAAATCTGCGGAGTCAAGACAAATACCGGGGCAATTTTCAAATCTCGGGCGGTTGTTTTGGCCACCGGAACGTTCCTGAATGGTCGGATGTTCATAGGCCGCACAACTTTCGAGGGAGGCAGGATAGGGGAGTTGTCTTCTCATGGATTGACTGAGCTACTCGTCGGTCTTGGTCTTCGGACCGGTCGGATGAAGACGGGGACTCCTCCTCGCATTGATATTTCTTCTGTTGACACTTCGAGACTTCTTCAGCAGCTTGGCGACGGCGAGCCTGAAAAATTCTCTTATCTTGATGTTCCGTCGGCGGCACAGGGGCGGGGGAGTCAGATGCCTTGCTTCATCCTTCACACGAACGAGAAAGTTCACGACATCTTGAGGTCGGGCTTCAAGGATTCTCCGATGTTCACCGGAATGATCACCGGCCGTGGTCCGAGGTACTGCCCAAGCATCGAAGACAAGCTTCGGGTTTTCCCTGACAAAAACTCTCATCAGCTTTTCCTCGAACCAGAGGGGCGTGACACCAATGAATATTATCTCCAAGGTTTCTCTTCTTCGCTTCCTTTGGATGTCCAGTTGGATGCTTTGCACTCCATAGAAGGGCTGGAGGATGCCAAAATATTCAAACCTGCCTACGCTGTTGAATATGATTATTTCGATCCGACGCAGCTGAAGGCCACTCTTGAGTTGAAAGATATTGAAAACCTGTACTTTGCGGGTCAGATTAACGGTACTACCGGCTACGAAGAGGCTGGTGCTCAGGGAATTATCGCCGGAATCAACGCTCATTTGAAGGTCCACGACAAAAATCCGTTCATTCTTCGTCGTGATGAGGCTTACATTGGCGTCTTGATAGATGATTTAATCACGAAGGGTGTTGATGAGCCGTACAGAATGTTCACCTCTCGCGCGGAGTATAGGATCCTGCTTCGTCAGGATAATGCCGACTTGAGGCTCACGGAAAAATCTTACAGAATTGGTCTTGCCTCTGAGAGAAGATATGTGTTGATGCAAAAGAAGTATTCAGCAGTTGCATCACTTTCTCAGATGTGCGATAGCGTGAATATGCGTGCTGACATAATTAATGAATATCTTGCCGAACATAATTCCGCTGTCCTTTCGGAGTCGAAGCGCATTTCTGATCTGGCTTCTCGTCCGGAGATTTCACTGGCTGGTTTATTGAATTTTGTTCCACGTGGAACATTTGATAAGTTTTCGGTAGGGTTGCTGGAGGAGGCGAGTGCGGCTGAAAAATATGCACGTAAGGAAATAATCGATTCCGTTGAGATTGGAATCAAGTATAAAGGTTACATTGAGCGTGAAAAATCCATCGCTGAAAAAATCTCCCGTCTCGAAGATCTGATGATTCCTCAGGATTTTGATTTCAGTAAAGTCTCCGGCTTGACGATCGAATGTCGCCAGAAGCTCTCCCTCTACAAGCCCACCACCATCGCCCAGGCCTCCCGTATCTCCGGAGTCTCTCCGTCCGACATTTCCGTTCTGCTTGTTTATTTCGGGCGATAACTACGATAATAGCGGCTGAATGAATATGGCCTGAGCCACCTGCGCTTCGCGCCCTATCCGGGTAAATGGTGGCTTAGGCCATATTCATTCAGCCTATCGTAGCGTGAATTTAACATATTTTTGTATAATTAACTATCAAGTTTGACGGTCTTTGCCTTTGCAGGGCGTCCGCGTCGTTTCGGGGAGACCTTTCTGGATTTGTATTCAGTTCCGCAACCTTCAGGGATGTCAAAGCCGAAGGCCTTGCAGATATCTTTTTGGGCACCGACAAACGGAGTGATGAACTTGGCCCGGCCATTATGCTCTATGCAGCGGATCGACCGCATCTCGTCAAGGATATCCTGGGTTGAAGCGAACTGTTTCTTGAGCCCTGTCGTCTTCCAGATATGGCGCACGTATGAACTTATTATCAGGCCGACGAAGAGGATGAGGAGCCTGCCCGTCTTGCCTTCCTCCGACCAGTTGCGCTGACGGTCGAAGCCCATCTGGGTCTTCATCTGACAGAAGTACTTCTCCTGTTCATCCCTGAGACTATACGCATCAAGGGTCTGCGGGGCGGTATAGTCAAGGCCGAGGGTGATGTATCCGAAGAAGCCGGATGTCTTCTTCACGTTCTCTATCTTCTTCTCATCGAGGCTGAAGGAAAGCAGCTTGCGGTCCTTCTTGTCATATGAGACCTCGTACCTGTTGTAGTTCTTCTTTATGCTCTCATCGTCGTCCACGCTCCCGCCGGCATCGAGTATGGACTGGAGGCTTCTGCGCTGCATCTCGACCGCGACTTCGAGTTCAGTCTGCTCCGCGGCCCTGCGGAAGGGGTCGAAGAACAGGTCGAGTTTCATGCGGTCGGCCTTGTGGACGGAGTCGCCGTTGCCCCTCACGTCGTATTCCAGGTCATACTGCTTGTAGTACAGCCTGCTCTCCGTGTCGAAAAGCATGTCCCCCGGCTTTCCCCCGATGGTCCCGAACTCGGCAATCTGTCATGGACAATCTTCTGGCGCATCTTGACGCACATTATCATCGGCTGGCCGCGGAGGATGTACTTCTCGAGGTTCTGAACCGATTCGTAGCCCCCTGTCCGTCACCAGGATTACCCTCGGGAAACCGGCGTGGCTGATGTCGGTGAGGATGGTCTCCACGCTTCTGGAGTCAGGTATGTTGCCCGGAAAGGTCCCTGTAATACACGGGCATATGGCTGTCAAGCGAATAGACGACGACTTCTGAAGTCTGCGGCAGAGGGACGTGCTCCTTGTTTCCGGCCCCATTTGATGTCGGCGAGCGAACTGCCGTATGCGGATCTGGTCGTGGAGTCGACGGCGCACAGCTCGTCCTTGTCCAGCTTTGTCGGCCCTATACTTGAACAAAGGTTCATCCTTTCGGTCTCGGAGATGGAATGCGTAAGGCGGGTTATCGTCATCGGGGTAAGCTCCCTTGAGGACGGAGCCTTCTCCAGCTTCTGCCATCTGGCCGCTCTGCTCCAGCTGTTTCCGGTCGCGAATGAGTAATAGGCAAGGGTGAGGACATCATTCACGATTTCCGCGTTCTCATGGAACGTCGCCATCAGGTCCGTCCGGAGCCCCACCTTGTCCGCGACCTGCTCCATGAGCCAGACGTCGCCATAGAAACGATTGACGTCCGCACCCTCGTATGCAGGACGGCCTTGCCTGCGATCGCTCTGAAGCTTATCTATTTCGCTGAGGTCCCACCCTTCGGGAAAGATCAGCCTGGCCCGTTCCTCCGGAGAGGCGTACAGGTACTGCTTGCCCGGGATAAACTTGAGACCATCCGTCACAGTGCCCCAATGCAGGCAGGAGTACTTCCTCTTGCCGTCCCCGGTCACGGTATACGGATGAGTCGTCGCATACATGTAACCTCCGTTCTTGTGAAGCGACATCCGATAGACGCTGTCCGCTTTTGTGAGTCTTGCCATATCTATTGTATTACTTATACAAATGTATAAATAATAATTTGAATATACAAGGAAAAAAAGCGGGGATATTTAATTGTTCCCCAACTTATTACAATAAGAACTATGGATTAATTATACAATTTAATGTTAAACTCACGATCGTAGAGAGTTTTGCGTAGTGGATTTGTTATGCATCAAGGCAAAAGTAAAAAAGGCTTTGACTACCTACGCGCTGAGCGTGCCCTATCCGGGTGAATGGTGGTTTAGGCCATATTCATTCAGCCTATCGTAGAGAGTTTTGCGTAGTGGATTTGTTATGCGTCAAGGCAAAAGTAAAAAAGGCTTTGACTACCTACGCGCTGCGCGCGCCCTATCCGGGTGAATGGTAGTCAAAGCCTTTTTACTTTTGCCGCCGTAAGCGGAAATATATCTACATCATCTGCAACGCAGACTTAATAATCTGCTCAACTTTTGCGTTAGGATTGGCCTTGAGAACAGCCTGAATGGCTTTGTTTACGGCAGGTTTTGCGAAGCCGAGCATAACAAGCGCGCGGCTGGCTTCCTCGACAATCTCACTGCGGTTGCCACCAAATAACTCTGTAGAATCCGCCCCTTCACCCTTGACAATTTTGTCCTTGAGCTCCAAAACAAGCCTCTGCGCACTCTTCACACCAATACCTTTCACACTCTTGATCCTTGCGATGTCCTCGGACAAAATCGCCTGTCTGATCTCTTCGGCTGAGAGCGATGAAAGCATCATTCTGGCCGAATTCACACCAATTCCGGACACGCTGATCAGCAGCTCGAACAGCTCGCGTTCATCCTTCGTTGCGAATCCGTAGAACAGCTCCGCATCCTCACGAAGGTAATGGAATATGTAAACTGTCGCTTCTTTTTTATCCTGAAACGCCTGAAAAGTCTGCAACGAAATCAGAATGCTGTACCCGATGCCGTTGTTCTCCAGAATCAACTCGGCAGGGGAGAGCTCGACTATTATTCCCTTGATGTAATCAATCATATTCAAAGATTTTTGTTCAAGGCAAAATTAGCATTTTTGCGCTAAATACGGAATATTCACACACCATTTCAATAAGCATCCATTCTTCCAATGCTTTTGATTATATTTGCAAGATTGAATGGAGGTTTGACAATGAATATTCGAGAACTTAGGAATATGTTTCCGGCGCTTTCGCGCACTGTCTATGGCAAGCAGCTGGTTTATTTTGACAACGCTGCGACCGCCCAGAGGTCGCAATCGGTGATCGACAAATGGACTCAGCTGACCATTGGCGCGAACGCCAACATCCATCGCGCGGTCCATAAACTCGCCGTCGATGCCACAGATGAATATGAAAGCACACGCGATGCTGTCAAGGAATATATTAACGCCGCCGCTCGCGAAGAGATAGTTTTCACTTCCGGAACCACAGGATCCATCAACCTTGTGGCATTCTCTTTCGGAGAGACATTCGTCAATAAGGGCGACGAGATCATCGTTTCCGAGTCCGAGCACCATTCCAACATCGTTCCGTGGCAGATGCTTTGCCAGAGAAAAGGCGCTGTTCTGAGGGTCTTGCACGTGGACGAGGATGGCCATCTGAATCTTGAGGAGTTGAAATCCTTGCTAAATCCAAAGACCAGGATTGTAGCCGTCACTCAGATTTCCAATGTACTTGGCATTTTGAATCCCGTTAAGGAGATTGTAAGTGTTTGTCACTCAGTTGGTTGTCCTGTTCTTATCGACGGAGCGCAGGGTATTGTTCACGAAGGTGTTGACGTTCAGGATGTTGACTGTGACTTCTACGCTTTTTCCGGACACAAACTCTATGCGGCCACCGGAACCGGGGTACTTTACGGAAAACGTAAGTGGCTGGATCAGATGGTTCCTTATCAGGGCGGTGGAGAGATGATCGCTACCGTCAGGTTTTCCGGCACGACTTACGCTTCACTTCCTGAGAAGTTTGAGGCCGGAACCCAGAACATCAATGCCATTCCGACGCTGGAACCAGCTATCGAGATGCTTAAATTGATGAAAGATAAAGAGTTACTTAATGCTCAAGAGGCTGTGTCCCAGTACCTTCTCCACGCTTTGACAAGCAACCCGAGGATCCGTCTTTATGGCGTTCCACGTGGAACGGAGACAAAGATTCCGCTCTTTTCTTTCAGCGTTGAGGGGGCGCATCATGAGGACCTGGCCTTGATTTTGGACAAGATGGGGATTGCCGTGCGGTCCGGGCAGATGTGTGCCGAGCCGTTGATGGACAGGTTTGGAGTGACTGGGATGCTCCGTGCCTCGCTCGCTCCGTACAACACGATGGAGGAGGCTGAATATTTCATCAAGTCGCTCGACAAGGCGATCGCGATGTTGGTGTAGTTATGAGTGGTCGCTGAACCCTTTGTCGAAGCGCTGATGTATTGAGATGTTATTTTTGATATAAACTTGGATAATATATGAACTCATTAGAGGAAGCTAAACAGTCTGTGATTGAGGATTTCTCGATGTACGATGAATGGCTCGACAAATACGAGTATCTCATCGACTTGGGAAAGAATCTGGAGGCGTATCCTGAATCGGAAAAGACTGAGGATAAGTTGATTAAGGGATGTCAGTCCCGGGTTTGGCTGGATTGGCGCCTGGAGGACGGAAAACTTTGGTTCAAGGCCGACAGCGACGCGATCATCACGAAAGGCATAATCTCCCTTCTGATCAATGTCTATTCTGGCCGCACACCGAAAGAGATCGCCGCGGACGATTTCGGATTCATCAACCAGATAGGTCTTAAGGAGAATCTCTCGCCGACCAGAGCCAACGGACTGGTCTCGATGATCGACACCATCAAGGCTGTGCGCGCGCTGGAGAACAGTGATAAATAAGAATTGATAAGAATCTGTTTTGATTTGTTTGAAATGTTCTTTCGAGGTGAAAAAAACTTCATTTTCAGACAAACAAATCAAAACAGCGTCTAAAACTTTGATATGTCTTTTGAAGAACTTCTTTTCTATTATTCATAAATGGAATATAAGGTTTATTTTTGGCAAGGCATATCATTAATTCTGAGTAATATTTAGATATGAGTATATTCAAAAAAAATAATAAGGAAGAAGAAAATAGGGTGGCAGCTTCCGAGCCGCATGTTGAGCAGGAGAGTGAGGTGCTTTCCGCTGAGGATGTAAAGGCATTGGCACCGCTTTATGACAATGTGGTTCTTGCCTTGAAGCAGGTCTATGATCCCGAGATTCCGGTCAACATCTACGACCTCGGCCTCATCTACGAGCTTGTCATCAACAAGAACCACGAGGCTTTCATCAAGATGACTTTCACCGCCCCGAACTGCCCGATGGCTGATGAGGTGCTGGATGAGGTTCAGAAAAACGTCACCGACGTTCCCGGAATAAAGGCCTGCAACGTGGAACTGGTCTTTGACCCGGCTTGGGATCAATCGATGCTCTCTGACGAGGCACGTCTGGAACTTGGTCTGGATGTCATTGATTCTTCATCTGACAGGGTTGATCCTGGTGCCGGCCCGGACTATTCGAAGGAACCGAATTCCTGATCCGGTATATTCAATTTTGGCAGCTTGATTTAGGTTTGAATATTTTTAGTAACATGAAAAGAATAAGTTGCTTCAGATTAAGAGAAGATTTTCGAGGATAGATCTTTTTTTTTTTTGAAGAAGGAGTGTGCCGGTGGCACATGACTGATGAGAAAAGAGATCTAGACCGAAAAGATTCCTTAAGATGATGCAGGTTATTTTTTGAATGTTACTTAGGCCTGTATTATCTGGAACGATGGCATTTGTCAGCATATACTTTTCCCTCGGCAGCAACCTTGGCAACCGCGAGAGGAACATCGAGGAGGCTCTTCATCGGATGGATGAAGCCTTTGAAGGCCACTACACGGCTCTTTCAAGGCTGATAGAGACTAAGCCGATGGGTTTCTCCGGCGGCAAGTTTCTGAACGCCGTGGCGCTTTACCGAACCTTCAGACCGGAAATTCCGGCGGAGGACGCAGCCAAGGATGTGCTTTCCAAGGTCAAATCAATAGAGCGCGCGATGGGCAGAACCGATCCTCCTGAATATGATGGAGCAGGCAACCGCATCTACCACTCCCGCGTAATCGACATCGACATTCTTTTCTACGGCTCCGAGCACATCTCCGCTCCCGATCTGATCATCCCCCACAAGGACATAGAGAACCGCCCCTTCGTGATGATCCCCCTCCAGGAAGTCGCCAAACCATCCCTCAAAACCGCCTTTCCTGAATATTTCGGCACAGAATAATGGTTTTAATCTACTTTTTCAAGTTTGTGCCGCCATTCTCAGAGTTGTAATGTGAATAAAAGATGAAATACTTGGAAAAGTTGCAAAAATAGCATAGATTTGCCTTGGAAAAGTTGCAAAAACTGTGGTAAAACACATTGCGTAAATTGTGCAATATATGCTTAATAGAAAGATTGACAACGAGATAGATGCGCATTTCTCCAACTCGAAGAAAGCGTTGTTTCTTACCGGCGCCAGACAGGTAGGTAAGACCTATTCTATCCGGAAATATGCTAAACTGCATGGCTTGAATCTCATTGAGTTCAATTTCTTGCTTCAGCCGGAGGCGATGGACATAATCAATGGGGCAGGAGATGTCAAAGAACTGCTGCTCAGGATTTCGGCATATTCGCGAGTCCCTTTGGTGCGAAGCAAAACATTGATTTTTGATGAAGTGCAAGAATGCCCGGATGTGATGACCTGGGTTAAAGCATTGGTGGATGAAGGAAGCTATATTTATGCGTTGAGTGGTTCCCTGCTGGGTGTTGAATTGAAAGACATCCGTTCAGTGCCTGTTGGTTATATGTCAGAGATGCAGGTCTATCCCATGGATTTTGAGGAATTTGTCAGTGCCGTGGGGGTGCCGGAGAATGTGTTGGATGCTGTCAAGAAATCTTGGTCGGAAAAAACGCTGGTGGATGCCTATATACATGAAAAGATGATGCAACTATTTCAGTTGTACATCATAGTTGGAGGTATGCCTGCTGCTGTCCAGACTTATATAGATTCCAACAATATTCAGAACGTGGTGAAAGAACAAAGGGATATTATCAATCTTTATAAGAAAGACATAGCCCGTTACGATCAGGATGTCAGAAAGAAACTGTATATCAATGAGGTATTTGATCTCATCCCTTCTGAGTTGAATGCCAAGAACAAACGGTTCATCCTCAAACGTCTCAATGAGAATATGACTTTCGGCAGACATGAAAATGATTTCATCTGGCTCAAAGACGCAGACATGGCACTTCCGACATACAATGTCGAAGAGCCAGTCTCCGTTGAAACTGAGTGAGCAGCGGAACCTTTTCAAGCTTTTCCAGAACGATGTAGGGCTGCTTTCTTGCCAATATTCATCAGGAGGCATCCAACTGAAGATTCTGCAGGGAAAGGTGAACGTGAACTATGGTAGCGTATTTGAAAATGCTGTCGCGCAAGAACTTCACGCTCATGGATGGGATTTATACTACTTCAACAGCAAGAAGCAGGGAGAAATTGATTTTATATTGGAAACGGATGATGAAATCATTCCCTTGGAAGTCAAGTCTGGTAAGGATTACGAACGTCATAATGCGCTGTCCAAACTCTTGAGCATCCCGAATTATGGAATACGGAGGGCGATAGTTCTGTGCAATGACAACCTGCACGTGAAGGGCAATGTCGAATACCTACCTGTCTATATGACCATGTTCCTAGTCAAGCAAGATGAACTGGAAGATCCTATATATAAAGTGAACCTGGAGTTCTAGAATGCTTTTTGACATGAACATTCTTCATCTCTCGGATACCCATGGGGCACATCGCAGCCTTGGCAGTCTTCCAGAGGCGGACGTGATTGTCCACTCGGGGGACATTGCCATGAACGGATCATCCTCGGAGGTGCTGGACTTTATGAGGTGGTTCAGCGCACTTCCCTATGCCCATAAGATTTTCGTGGCGGGGAACCACGACGCTTGCCTGTATGGGGCTGTCATTGACGGACTTGACTCCAATTGCCATTATCTGTGCAACAGTTCGGTGGAGATAGACGGCGTGACATTCTATGGGGACCCCATGTTTATGGAGGACTGAAGTTCCGGATGCCAGAAGGAGTTCTATGAAATGATTCCTGACGGCGTGGATGTGCTGATTACCCATGCCCCGCCATACGGAATCCTCGACCGGGACGGAAGCATCCATTACGGCTCCAATGAACTTCTCTCGCGTGTGAAGGCAGTCCGTCCCCGGATACATCTTTTCGGCCACATCCATAAGGCCAATGGCCTGGAGGAAAGCGGCGGAACCGTCTTTTCCAATGCTGCCATGATGGATGAGCATTACGGCATGCTGCTTGAACCGCATTTGATAAATCTGTAGATTATGGAAGAGAATTTGGAAAAATATCGGAAGACGATTGAGTTGTGCAGTTCAATTATGAAAGACATCAAGGCGGAGAGGATGTCCAATACGAAGATGGGCAAGTACGTCAATGTATTTTCCCTTTGGAATGAGTTTTCCGGCATAAGTGAACCCATCCATAGCAGGATCCTGCATTTTTTCCTGTCGGACAATCCGATGCATGGACAAGGCAAATTGTTCTTGTCTGCGTTTTTGGAGTATATTGGTTTTGAGAAGGACAAAGGCAATGAGGAATGGATAATAACGGCTGAGGAAGGGCGTGTGGATGTTTTGTTAAGAAGACAGAATCCGTTAGGCGCTGTCATAATTGAGAACAAATCCAATTGGGCAGGAGATCAACCTAACCAATTGTACCGGTACTGGTATGAGAATATTCACAAACGCAAAGAAGATTGCGATACTGATTATTATTCGAAGCACCCTGAGTACAAAAAATAGTTTATTTGGTGCCGGATGAAACCAAACATATTAATTCCAATTCAACTTCACGTCCGGTTGACTATCCTGAAGACTTGCCGGAAGAACTACCGATGAAACCAAAAGTGATGACTTTTCACACGGATATCCCTAAGTGGTTAGGAGGATGCATGAAAGGACTGCCGGCAGAGAATACTCCGCTCAGAAATTTGATTGCCCAATATATTGAATATTGTAAACAGTTATAAGGAAATGAATGAGATAGAGAAGGTTTTGAGTTTTTTTAAAACTGCAGAAGACTGGAACTCGTTTGTGGAACTCTCCAATATGAAGGACATGATGGTCCGCGAACTGAAGAGTCGTCTATTGACTGAGATGAGGATAATTGCTGAATCCAATTTGTCCGGAGCCGGTTGGAAGTATGATGCTAAGGATGATTATATATCCATTGTTTTACAGAAACATTATTCACTGAGTATTTGTATAGAGTGGAGCCACTGGTCTTGGTATAAACGAGGAGCGGGGATATGGATTAATCCTTCTGAAATCATTCCTGAAAAATTTATTGAGGAGGTTAATGCCAATGCCGATTTGAAAGCCTTTTTGACAGCCAATGGCTTTCATGAGAGTCGGGAAAATGCGTGGTATCCGTTTATGAAGACAATTCCGGCAACAGTGTTTCACGATGGCAACAATGATTCTTGTAGGCTTGAGGAAGAATGCCTGTTCAGGGCTATACAAGATGCGAAAGGGTTGGCGGACAATTTATGGGAGGAAGTATTCAAACCATTTGTGGAGAATAAAAACGTAATAAGTATGTTGGTTGAAGTACTTCAATAGCATACCTATTACGCATTGTTTTTGAAATTATTACCATAGAGGCTAAATCTTATAATTCCCTGCCATCCTCCTGATGTCATCAACCATTTCGTCGCGCAGCTCTTCCGGCTCCAGCACTTCGACAGAGGGCCCGAGTCTCAGCAGTTCCTGCTTGAAGTCGAAGGTCGGGACCAGTCGGTATCTGTAGGCGGTGTGGGTGTCATCCGATTTCTCCTCGATCTTTTGCTGGGAGCTGTGGAGAGGCAGGGTGTCGAAATCATATTTGAGTATCAGGTCTTTGAGTGTCATTTTGGTAGGAATTATCGATTTTGTGTTTCAGGGTCTCAAGATAACGGTCAACGTCTGAAATGCCGACCTTGTCAAGGACTTCATCTGCATAGTCCTCGAAGTAGTCCCGGCAGCGCTGCAGGAGTGCGGTTTCCAGCGGAAGACCTTCCGGGCGTGCTGTAGCTTCCTTCAAGAGTACCTCCTTGAAGCGTGGAAGATCATATTTATTCCACCAGCGGAGCCTGTTCTTTTCCTGGTCGGAGAACTGCTGGACAGTAAGTTTGACTTCTATTGAGAAATCATTTATGCGCAGAACGTCCGGAATGGACCAGTTCATGTGGGTGCATAGCGCATGGAGAGCGTAGCATATGGTGATTTGTGACAATTTAGGATTCACGAGAGGCCCTTCCGCCCAGGAACTTCCGTCATCCAGGTCATTTGAGCACTCCAGATCATTGTCCGTGGCCGAGGGTGATTTGTCCTTCAGTCGCGACCAGTCACAACTAACATCAGCCATGCCAGGCTTGTTTTTCTCCGTCTCCTGTAGGATGGCTGCCATACGGATGAAATCCGAACCATAGTATTCGTCATCCTCCAGACGCAGCACTGAGTACGGAATGTCGAATATCGGTACCAGTCGGCTTTCAATCATGTAGTCGTCATCCATATCGTCTTTCTTCATCACCAGCAACGCCCGTACGAGGTCTGCCGTGCGATGATATGTCCGGTTTGTCAATGTTTCTTTTCATGCCGTAAAGATATAGTTTGAAACTGCCAAAGTTGGTGTGCGAATGTGTTCTTAGGACAACATAGATAGTAAACCGTTCAATGCTATCACAATATCTTCCTGCTGAACAATAGTGGATGTATCAAAAATCATGAATATTTTTTCATATCAGAGTGTTTGAAAAAAATCTTATATATAGTGAATATATTGAAAAAAGCCTTGGAATTTCGGGTTTCCAAGGCTTTGAGAATGGCAATTCCTACGTTTATTCGGAAATATAAGTGAAAGTCATGTGCTTAGGGTTATGAGAACCAGTATCAGCGAAGAATTTCAGCTTGTGATCGCCAGCCGGTAAGGTAATCTGGAATGAATCATCATTGATGAATTGTCCCCAGTTGCCGCTGCCCTGAATCGGCATGGTTTCGGTAGCCTTGACTCCGTCGATTTCAAAATGATACATGCCCTGAGAGCCGCCACTACCAGATGCAGCGTTTATGGTAATCTTGTAGGTTCCCGCATCTTTGACGCTTATGGAATAGATGTACCATTCTCCACTGGCAAGATAGCCGATGTTGCCGCCATCTTCGATGGTCACCATTGAACTTGTAGGGTCACCATGCTGGGCGCGGTAAGTGTTTCCGCCACCGCCGCCGGTGTCGTAGAACGCAACGTTCATTCCTCCGCGGTCGAAATCCCTGAACCAGATGACGGCAGGCTCATCTTTGCTGATAACGAACGGATGCCCCTTCACGAACGGGAAGGTAACCTGAACGTCAAAGGTCACAAACTTGGCGAACGAGCCCTTGCGGTAGTGGATTTTCGTAGTTCCTGTGCCTATGCCCTTTACGACTCGGACTGGCTTTACCCTGGCGATATTCTCGTCATCAGACCACCAGCCGAAATCCGTAGCTGGAACGTCGTTGGCATCCGATGGAACCATGTACACCGGAATGGTGACAGTGGCACCGATTGCAAGCTCGATCAGGCTGTCGCACTTCATGGCAACGTCGGTCAGTGCAACCTTTTTGCTTACGTAGACCTCAGTCTCGAACGATATGTCTCCCGATTCGCATAAAATGGACGCAGAGCCCTGCTTTATGGCTTTGACCAGGCCTGGGAATTGTCGACCGTGGCAATGGATTCGTCGCTCGTAGACCATTTGAACGTAAGACTGGACGGACTAGCCGTCAGCTGAATCTCGTCCCCTTCAAACAACGTAACGGAACTGTGATCCACTGTGATGGTTGGGTAAACATCCGTCCTTTGGAAGTTGTCGCATGAAGCAGAAAGCGCCAACAAAGATACCAACGATATATTCAATATTATTTTTTTTTTCATGTCTGCCTCCTACTTTTTTTTTTGTTTCTATGATAGTGAAACCCTCGTCCACATCCTTATCCTCCGAATAAAGAACCCTCGTCTCCTCCCGCATCTCATATACATCATTTCCTATCTGATACTTGTAATGCAGCAGGAAGGTCTTATAGGTATTGTACCCATCGTCTATGATTCCGTACACGTTAGGATATTCAGGGTCATCGTCCAGCTGCGTCACTTTAATATCCCGGTAAGGCTTCAGCGTAACCTTGTGATAGCCTTTCGCATCGGCCGCGGCATCGATGTACGCTATCATCGCCTTTGCCTCCAAGGTGTGCTTGTCTTTGCTGAAAGTCTCATTCCCGGGCATCATCCTCACGCTGTTCGCAGTCCAGCAATGAATCGTCTTGGTTCCAGGCATATTGATAGGAGACCCATCCGGCAAGAGTTTTCTGTTTCCCACCATCTGATAACCTATTCCGCTGGAATTAGACCATTGATTCTTTATCGCTATCTTAAGCAGAAGGGAACTCTTGTCTGGATGAAGTTCGGCGCCATCATAGGAAAGGACTCTCACAGGAATGATGTAATCCTTGTCTGGAGACAGGCCTGCGGGGTGAATCGTGACAGGGATAGTGCCAAGCACCTCGCCAGATTTTATTACGCATGTCATGCTGGATATCTCGTATTTATCAGCAGGCATGACAACTGCATATTTCTCGACATCTACGTCATAGTTCGCCTTATTGTACTCATCTACGAGAGTGGAATCCAAGACGATGTTTATTTTGACGTTTCATTCTTTGGAGCCTTCGTGCCTCCCATCGATAATGACATGTACGTCGTGGTTGTCTCATAGTGAAGGCTGACCGTCATCTTCTTAGTGTTGTCAGACTCGCTCACGAATCCGAAGATGTTCTTGTACTGCTCTTTCTCGAACACCTCCTTGTCGTTGCAAGAAACGATGGAGAATGCTGCCAGAGCCGCTAATATTATGCATTTGTGTTTCATGATTCAATACGTGTTGATGTTAGCTTTCCCAATCCGGGTTCTGGTCGCAAGAAGGGAGCTTGCGGATTACGTTCAGTGGAATAGGAAGCAGGTAGAGTTTCTTATGAACCAGGCGAGCTCCGATTCTGGAAGTATTCGGAACTGTTCTTTGATAGAAATTCTCCTTAGAGCCATCCACGTTCATTCCCATGATTGTTTCATTCTCTGTTTCCTCGTAAATTCCCCACCTGCGGACGTCGAAGTAACGCTGCCCTTCGTGCAGGAATTCCTTCATTCTTTCGATTTCAAGGATTTTCTGGAAGGTTTCCTCGTCTGCAAGATCATTATTGCTGATTCCCGGCATCCCGGAACGGTGGCGCACGAGGTTAAACGCCGACTTTATCTCATTCAGGTCCCGCGACACCGAATAAGTCTCGTCGCCGAGCTTTATCTCATAAGCCTTTGTCAGATGATTGAGACTCTCGGCATACATGAGCAGTATGTCAGCATACCTTATGATAGGATAGCCTTTATCCATTCTCCTGGCGTTATCTCCGTCCCAGGCATCATTAGGATGAATGTATTTCACAATGACATAGCCCGTAGGGCTGTAGTCCGTCGCAGAATTCTGCTTTCCGTTAGGGGAGTCATAGTAATATGTCACCGTCTGGTTGTACTTCCCAGACATGGTGGTGGAAGACATCGGCCAAAATCTCTCCGAAAACCCTACGCAGGCATAGAAACGCATCTCCCTGTTGTCGTACATGTTATAGACGCCGGCATTGAGCCTGTAGCCCGAGAAAGACTTCTGCTCGTTGGTGAAACCCGATTCCGAGTACGGATAAGCTTCGCTGGAATTGTCTATGGAGCGTCCGTCGTACATGGAATAGCTATCCACTATTTTCTGCGTAAGGGCCATTCCTCCCCATCCTCCGAAGCTGATAGGGAAACTCATCCGGGTATTGTCAACAAGGGTCTGGCTTTTCCTTCCCCAGACATATTCAGGATTTGTGGCTATCACCGCCTCCCCCGTCAACTGCTCCGAATACGACCTCAGATGGTCGATTCCTGCGGCTCCCACAGGATAAGGCTCGTAGAAGTCCGGATCGGAAGTCACTCCCTCTGGCAAAGGCGGAGTCTGCGTATCTTCCTGCACGGTGAATAGGCGTACATCGGAGCTCCGCTTTTTTTTCATATTCATCACTCTCTTGCAAGCGGCTGCGGCAATAGCCCAGCGCTCTTCGTCATATTCATCGGTGGTGACATATTTAACTCGGTCCGTTTTTCTGTACCAATTGCCAAAAGCACCTTCTGGCTGCTTCCCTCCATTCCAGAGAGGGCTGGCGTAATAAGTTCTGATTCTTGCGATCAGTCCGTAAGCGGCTCCCTTGGTTGGCCTTCCGAATTCCATCAGAGGATAGGTTTCAGGAAGATATTTAGCTGCCTCCTCAAGCTCGCTGCAGATATATTCCACAGTCTCTTCATTCGTGGCGCGAGCCCTGTCATAATCTCCCAGATCGAGGTTAGAAGGTATTTCCTCGTCCCCTATCAAGATTACCGGTCCATACGCAAGCCAAAGCTTATAGTAAGCATAGGCACGAATGAACCTATTCAGAGAAAGAAGTTCTGCCCTGTCCTGTGCGGTGAGATCTTTAGCTTCATCTATCCTTGCGAACACAGTATTCGCCCTTCTGATGCACTGGTAGCTTGTCGTCCACACGTTGGAGAAGGAATAAGGGTTGCTGGCAGAGATTTCTCCGAGAACAAGCTTCATTCCATTGTAGCCAAACTGAGTGCCGTACATAGTAAAGGCCTCGTCTGTCGCAAGAGGTCCGGGAAAATCAGCATCCTGATAGAGAGAGCCTTCGTCACGCAGGTCCCCTGTCATGCCCCAGATGTATGCCTGGACATTCCTCTTGTTGGCGAATACTTCGTCAATCTTTATCTCGTCGGAGAAATAGTCATCTATGCTCAGATAGTTGCAGGAAGCAAATCCGGCCGACAAGATCGAGGCTAAAATAACGTATGATATTCTTTTCATGTTCGTGATTTTTTTAGAAGTGCAGATAAACCTGGAATGTAAAAGTGACAGGTATTGGATAAGCCCGGCCGCTGTTTTGAGCCTGCTCAGGATCGAAGATCTTCACAGGCGACCATACGGCCAAGTTATTTCCCACCAGCTGCAGGTCAGCAGACTGGAGTCCGATCTTTTTCATGAATTTTGCCGACCAGTTGTAATTGATGGTAATTTCTTGAAGTCTCAAGTACCTTCCATTTCCTTTCCAGAACGTGGAAGTCTGGGTGTTGTTCGAACTGCTTCCATAGGTCAAGCGTGGATAAATCGCGTCGGGATTCTCAGCCTGCTCGAGCGGAATCCCATGCTTTTCGGCATAATCTTTAGGAATCCATCTGTTCTTGTATTCCATGGCTTGCGCAAGCACGTTTCCGAGCCTTCCGGAAGCAAAAGGAATGTAGCCCGCTCCGCCATAGAAGAAATCTGAATTTCCGGTTCCCTTGAAGAGCACCCCGATGCTGAGCTTTTTGTACTGAAACTCACCGCCGAAGCCGTACATCAGGATAGGAACGATAGCCCCTGACGATGACAGCCCATAAGCGATAGGCACTCGGTCATCGGAATCTATGCGGCCATCTCCATTTACGTCGCGATACTTGATGTCTCCCGGCCTGTATTCACCGAACGTCTGCACCGGGCTTGTATCTATGTCTTGCTGATCTTTGAACAAGCCAAGGGCGTAATAACCCCTTACGACTCCGTAAGGATAGCCTGAGCGCTCCTGATAAGGATAGGCAGGATTCGACTCCTCCCAATTCTTGACATCATTCTTAGAGTATGTGAAATTGGCCCTGAGGGTGAGGTTCATGTCGCTTCCAATCTTCTGCTTGAATGAAACATTGCCATCAGCGCCGTATGAACGCATCTTACCTATGTTGGAGTAAGGCCTGGACATGAGCCCGACATAGAGAGGAACTTGCTGGCGTTCCTGGAATATTCCGTCACGCACGTCATTGAAAAAGTCCAGGACGAAATCCACCTTATCGACGAAAAGCGTTCCCTCGAATCCGAGGTCGAACTTAGTCGCCACCTCCCATTTGAGGTTGTCGGCACCTGTGTACGTTTCCCAAAGAGTTTCCGCAGAGGCCGATCCCCAAGGGGAAGTCGTACCTCGATTGACGATTGTAAGGTAAGGGAATCTCTTGGATGAAATCCGGTCGTTCCCGACCGTTCCGTAAGAAGCCCTGACCTTGAAGAAATTCAGCCAAGGCAGATTGTCCTTCATGAACTTATATTGGGTAGGCACCCAGCCGACAGCCACGGAAGGGAAGAATCCGAAACGCCTGCCTTTCTGGAAGTTCTCCGATCCGGTGTATCCGAAGTTCAGGTCTATCAGATAAGTGTCAGAGTAGCCGTAAGTCAGCCGGCTGGATATTCCTTGATATCTCTTTGGGATGGCGCTCATGTTGCTGACGCTCTCGCTGGAATACTTATCATCGGACATATAGTAGTAGACAAGGCCAGAAACCCTGTGGTCTTTGCCGAACAGACGATCATAATTAAGAGTGGACTCGAAGTGATATTTCCTATAATTATTCGTTGTCTTATTGTAAGAAGCAGCTTGCTCGCTAACCCTCTTGATCGTCACCAGTTCTCCGGTAGATGTCCTGCTCACCGCCTCGTAAAGCTCCGGCTGGACATGGCGGCTCTCGTTGAACCATGAAGTGTAATCGAAAGCACCCTGCGCGCGAATCCTAAGTCCCTTAGTGATCATGCCCAGGTCTTGTTCAAGAGCGACTGTCGTCTTAGACTGGAACTCTGTGTCCAAACGTTTTCCCAAACGGTTGATCATAACGTAAGGGGAAGTCTGCGCACCCTGTCCTACGCCCGGCAACTGTCTATTGGAATATACAGTGGGAAGTCGGAGAGGATGAATATTTGCCTGGGCGGACCAGATGTAATCTGTGTTTGCGACGCCAGGATTCCTGTTCACGGCCAGGTGACCCGTGCTACCGAAATAAAGCTTGGTAGTCGGAGTCAGGTTCATGTCAATGTTGGAGCGGAATCCGTATGTATCGTAACCGACGTTCTGGGCGTAAGGGCTGGAATGGTCCACTTTATAGGCCGCATCTTCCTGATTGACAGACAAAGACAGGAAATATTTCGCAGCCTTGGCTCCTCCTTGCGCACTCACATAGTAGGCCCTCTTCCATGAATTATTCTTCACGATTTCCTTCTGCCAGTTCACGTCTGGATAGAGATCGGGGTCCAGATTATTGCGGATAATGTCCATCTCGACGTTGGAATACAGCGGCTCTTCTCCGCGCACCTCTCTGGCTTCATTTGCAAGAGTTGCATAATCGTATGCACCCACATAATCAGGAAGCCTCCTAAGGTGAGACAAAGTAGTTGAAACCCTGCCAGTGATGCGTACTTTGTCCGTGCTGCCTCGTTTCGTGGTGATAAGCACGACTCCGTTGGCACCCCTGACGCCATAAACTGCGGTGGCAGATGCATCTTTCAGGACGGAGAAATTCTCGATGTCCGAAGGGTCTATCGAGTTGATGTCGCCTTCCAGCCCGTCAATCAGCACAAGGGCAGAAGAATTAGCTCCGAATGTCCCTATGCCTCGAATCCAGAACTCGGCAATGTTTTTGCCTGGCTCTCCGCTGGTCAAAGAAGAAATGACGCCAGCGACTCTGCCCCCGAGGAGGTTACTGATGGATGTCGTAGGCTGATCAAGCAGTTTTGCGTCAATGGATGTCACTGCAGCCAGGTTAGATATCTTCCTCTGGGTGGTACCGAGAGCCGTGATGATGACCTGGTCAAGTTCCTGAGTCGTTTCCGTGAACGTTATGCTAATTTTCGTGTTTTCCTTTACGACGATATATTCAATGTCCTTGAACCCCATCATCTGGAAAATCAGCTTGTCGCCTTTCTGAGCCTTGATGGAAAAATGCCCTTTGTCGTCAGTCATCGTTCCCACTGTAGAACCTTGGACTATTACGGCGACTCCAGGCAGTGGGCCATCCTGGTCATAAACCGTTCCTGCCAGCCTGTAAGTCTGGGCATGGGCTTGAAAAGATCCTATCATCAATATGATAGAAATCAGGAAATATAACTGTTTCTTCATTAGAATAATCTTTAGTTGATGGATAGTTTGCGGACTCTCCTGTTGCCGAAGTCAGCCACGTAGACAGAACCGTCTTTGCTTATTCCGATGCCTCTTGGATACTTGAAGAGAGCCTCTTCTTTTGTGCCGTCTTTCCAGCCTGACTTTCCGGGAACTCCCAGCACTGTCTCCACCTGGTTCTCCGGAGTTATCCTCCTGATGCAGTGGTTATCGCAGTCGGCAACGTAGATGTTGCCGTCATTATCGCTGAAAAGCTGGGCCGGGCAATTGAACCGAGCCTCGGCAATCTTGCCATCCCTGTGGCCGGTGATGCCGCTCGTCAGTTTCTCCATCTCCGGCTTGTCCTTGTTGAGGTCGACCTTCGCGATGGAATTGGCCATGCCTGTCATATTGCTCCAGCAAGCCACGTAAAGCACGTTAGGGTCTGTTGGCCGGAACGTAAGGCCGAAAGAATCTCCGTTAGGAGTGTCGCAGACAACCTCTGCCTCATAAGTCACAGGATTGATTTTCACTACCTGGCCGTAATAGAAACGCGTGTAAATGAATCCGTCGTAAGGATTCACCACGAAAGTGTGCTTATAGCCGTTCGCAGGACGGCCTGCAGAACTCTTCGACCAGTCGATTTTTGCGCCGAAGTCCCGGACCCTCAGACCCCACATCTCTTTCGGATCCATCTCGACGAACATCCCGACTGTAGTCTCGGTAGGGGCCATGACCTTCTGAGTGACAGGGTCAACGCAAGGCACGTTCGCATAGTACTGAGTCGAAATCGTCACTAGTTCATTCGTCTTGAAATCAATCCTGGCAATGCCATTGACGCTCCCTCCATCTCCGTTTGAGCTGCTGTGGTCTATTACGAACACGTTTTCGCTGCTGTCTACGCAGCAATAATAAGGAGAGACTTGCGCCTCGCTCAGGTCTCCGGCTTTATAGATGCCGGTGCCGTTGCCACAGACCGTGGTCACAGTGGTAGAGACCGTGTAAGCAAATGTTTCTTCGTAGGAAAGAGAGTCCTTGCCGTTCGACACGGAGATGACGCAAGTATCACCAGGGAGCCGCGGAGCCTGCACGTACAATTCCGTGCCATCGCGGCTGACCCCGATGACAGGAGCTTTTCTCTGATTAAAATATACCCGCATCTGGGAAGGGTCACCGAAGCCTTTCCCTTGCAGGATGACCTTCTCTTGATACTTCCCGTAATTAGGATGGAATGACGTAAGCGCCAGAGACTCTTTCGATGATGTGCCTCCTTTCTTGTCATCATCATTGCATCCTACGCATAATGCAAGCGCACATGCCAGGATACAGGCCGGTTTGGAAGAAAAACGAAAGAATGTTACCATTGGTTAAAAATTTAGTGGTGTCATTAATAATTTTATATGGTTCTTTTAATGCAACTTATGTCTTTCATTGTCTCTTAAGTTAATACTTTCTCCTGCAATACTATCGTTATTTAAACAGGTACAGTGTTGTTCTTAGTTAAGACCAAGCTGCCTGACGAATGTAAAGCTTGCTTGGTACTGTACGGTTGATTCCTTGGTGACGACGGTGGTAGTTGTAGTTGTCAATAAATCTCTTGATTCCAAAGAACAGATCCGCGCCGTTTTCCTCCGGCTGGATGTAAATATACTCGTATTTTATCGTTTTACAAAATCTTTCTATCCAGATATTGTCTTTAGCACGGCCGCGGCCGTCCATGCTGACCTTCATTTCAGAGTGCTGAGAGCAGGCGTCAGCCCATTCCTTGCTCGTAAACTGGCTGCCCTGATCGGAGTTGATTATTTCCGGTACTCCATGCCTTGAAATGGCTTTTTTGAGTACCTCTATGCGATGTACTGTGTCATACTGAGAAATTATTGACTTATGAAAATAGATCTATAGGAGGATTATTTCTTTACATAGGCCGTAGCCCTGCCGGTTCCTGTCTTCTTGATGTAACCGGCGGCAAGAAGGTCGGACAGGGTGCGCTCGATGGTGGTGAGGCTAATGTCCGGGCAGGTCTGGGATATCTCCTTCTTGGTGATCTTGCCAGGAGTGCGCTCGATGATGGCCTTGATGCGTTCAGGCTTGGATATCTTGCGATAACGAAGGTGCTCAACACGGTTCTCGAATTCATTATATGCCTTAACCACGACCCCCAGCATGTACTTGAGGAAGGGAAGATAGTTGTTTCTGTCCTCGTGCCAGTCCTGGGAACTGGCCTGCAGCGCTTCATAATAGGAGTCCTTGCTCTTCTCGATGAGCATCTCGATGCTGATGTACTTTCCCACAATGAATCCGGCGCGGTACAGGAGGAGAAGCGTCAGAAGGCGGCTCATGCGGCCGTTTCCGTCATTGAACGGGTGGATGCAGAGGAAGTCCAGGATGAATATCGGCATCAGGATCAGCGGATTATAGGTCGCGGCCTCGATGAAGAGTTCCTGGCGGCCGCGGCATTCGTGGAGGCGGGTCAGCAGAGCCACGACCTCCGGAGTGAGAAGTTCTTTGGGGCGGTTTATGAAATCAAATTCATGCATAGTGCGTATTGTTTATAGGGCGAAGTAGGAGTACCGCAATTGGTGTTTACAAATACTAAGCTATAAGCAGAGTGAAGCACTATGATCCAACCATGACAATATAGAATCCTGTTGTGAGTTGTAAAAATCTGTCTGAAATGGTCTGAGACTGGCGTTGAGAGAGTTGTGGTTTTCTTTATTAAAATTTTCCAAAATGGATTATTTGATTTGGATTATTCAAAACGGATAATTATTTTTGCAAAAAATGTAGATCGTTATGAAAACAATTCATAATCCGTTTATAACCAGAGGGTATATCCCAGATGAATGTTTCTGTGACAGAGTCAGCGAGACGCAGAGGTTGGCAAAATCATTGATGAACGGGAATGATGTGGTTCTGTTCTCGCCTCGCAGAATGGGCAAGACGGGATTGATAACGCACGTGTTCGAGCGGGAGGAAATCAAACGTTCTTACTACACGTTTTTTGTTGATATTCTGCACACTACAAGTCTCAGAGAGTTCACTTTCTTTTTGGGTAAGGAAGTGTTCAGGGCGTTACAGCCAGCCGGAAAAATAGTCCTTGATAAACTCGTAAGTGCGTTGAAGTCGCTTCAGGGCAAGATAACCTACGATTCCGTTACCGGACAGCCTTCGTTCGGTGTGAGCCTTGGGGATATTCAGCGGCCGGAGTTCACATTGGAAGAGATATTCAATTACCTCGACAATGCGGGGAAGCCGTGTCTCGTCGCGATTGATGAGTTTCAGCAAATAAATGAATATGAGGATGGTAACATCGAGGCTCTCCTTCGCGGGCATATTCAGAAAATGAAGAACTGCCGTTTCGTGTTTGCGGGAAGCAAGAGGAGCATTATGAGCGCGATGTTTCAGTCCCCGGCTCGTCCTTTCTATAAAAGTGCTGATCCATTGGAACTGAAGGCTCTCGATAAAGACATTTACTCAGATTTTGTCGGGAAGATGTTCAATGAATATGGCAAGAGGATAGCCAAAGCGGTGGTGGAGTACGTCTATGACTTGTTTGAAGGATATACTTATTACATGCAACGTGTCTTTAATGAGGCTTTCGCGTCGATAGATAGGGGAGAGGAGTGCTCTATTGACGTGATACGGATGTCAATAGACAACATATTGTTGATGAATGAGATTCAATTCGCCGAGCTGATGTCTAGCCTGACAGAAAACCAAAAACTAGTTCTGTCCGCCATCGCGAACGAGGCGCGCGTGCGTAATGTCAACACGTCCGCTTTTATTAACCGCTATCAGCTATCCACCGCTAGCGTTGTCAACGCCGCCATCCGCAAACTCCTCAAGGAAGACATCATCACCGTTGATTTGAAGGAATATTCCATCCCGGACAAGTTCCTCTGGCTCTGGGTCAATCGGCAGTACAATAACGCTTGATACGGGTTCGATGGCAAGTGGTGGTGTGGCACTTAATGGGTTGATAATAAGCTTAATAAGTAAACTCGTAGTGTCGGTTTTCGTACCACGAGTTTGCTTATAGTACTGATAAATAATAGGTTATCTGCCACGACCCACCCTCTGTGTCATCCTGAAAAAAAAGTTTACCAAAAAAAGTAAACTTTTTCAGGACTATACAGGTGAAAGGCTGTGGTCGCCGGACAAAATGGCTAAAAGGCACGGTATGTCCGGTGCAACGGTGCTTTGGGTGGACAAATCGCATTGAGATGCGAAGAGAGGAGGCCCAGGAGAGGAAGCGTAGCAATGATGGCAAGTGGCGGAACACAAGTGAAGTGTTTCCGTCACGATGATTCTTGCGTGAAAATGTGTATATTTCCTCTAAAAACTGTTTCTTTCTTATGGGACGGGCGTAAAAATCGCAGATTTATATGTAAGTTTGTAAGTTTTTAGTGAGCGTTATGGAATATGCCGGTACGTGGTCGCCGGAAGAGGGGGGGAGTTGCCGAGGCATATTCAGATGACTTTGAGAATTTTTAAAGTACAACAATACTATGACACAGGACGAACTGTTCAAGGTGCTGGTGGCACATTGCAAGGAGTACGGGTTCATATTCCCGTCAAGTGAGATTTATGACGGACTGGCCGCGGTCTATGACTATGGCCAGATGGGCGTCGAGCTGAAGAACAACATCAAGCAGTACTGGTGGAACGCTATGACAAGGCTTAACGAGAACATCGTCGGCATTGATTCCTGCGTGTTCATGCACCCTAAGACTTGGGTGGCTTCAGGCCACGTGGCGGCGTTCAACGATCCGCTCATCGACAACAAGGACTCCAAGAAGAGGTATCGCGCCGACAATCTGATTGAGGACTATCTCGGCAAGATCGAGGAGAAGATGAACAAGGAGGTCGAGAAGGGTCGCAAGAGGTTCGGAGATGCCTTCGACGAGGAGCAGTTCCGCGCCACTAACCCTAACATTCTGAGGGAGAAGGCGAAATATGACGAGGTTCACAACCGTTATGTTGCAGCCGAGCAGGCCAACGACCTCAAGGAGTACAAGCAGATCATCCTTGACTGCGACATTGTGGATCCGATTTCCGGCACGAAGAACTGGACTGATGTGCGTCAGTTCAACCTGATGTTCTCTACCCAGATCAGCAACACCGGCGAGGCGGACGACAAGATCTACCTGCGTCCGGAGACGGCACAGGGAATATTCATTGAATATCTCAACGTCCAGAAGACGGGCCGCATGAAGATTCCGTTCGGTATCGCCCAGATCGGAAAGGCGTTCAGAAACGAGATCGTCGCAAGACAGTTCATATTCAGAATGAGAGAGTTCGAGCAGATGGAGATGGAATTCTTCTGCCGTCCTGGCACCGAGATGGAGTGGTTCAAAAAGTGGAAGGAGAACCGCATGAAATGGCACGTCAACCTCGGGATGGGTGCCGAGAACTACCGTTTCCACGATCACGAGAAACTGGCCCACTACGCCAACGCCGCGACCGACATCGAGTTCAACTTCCCGTTCGGTTTCAAGGAGTTGGAGGGAATCCACTCCCGTACAGACTTCGATCTCGGCAACCATCAGAGACTGTCCCGGAAAGAAGATCCAGTACTTCGACCCGGAGACCAACGAGAGCTACGTTCCTTACTGCGTGGAGACTTCCATCGGTGTGGACCGTATGTTCCTCGCAGTGCTGAGCCATTCCTACAAGGTCGAGCAGCTTGAGAACGGCGAAACCCGCGTCGTGCTGGGCATCCCGGCGCCGCTTGCCCCTGTCAAGGTGGCCGTGCTGCCTTTGATTAACAAAGACGGCCTGCCGGAGAAGGCTCAGGAGGTGATGAACGATCTCAAGTACGATTTCAACTGCCAGTATGATCCTAAGGACTCCATCGGCAAGCGCTACCGCCGCCAGGACGCCATCGGCACGCCGTTCTGCGTGACCGTTGACCACGACTCGCTGAACGACAACTGCGTCACCATCCGCGAGCGCGACACCATGGAGCAGAAAAGGGTTCCGATCGCCGAGCTCCGCACCATCATCGACAAGGAAGTCAACATGAACAACCTTCTTAGGAAACTTTAGTTTTTTGAATATTCAAACCGCCCGGTCGCTGTGGTTCGGCAAACTCACCAACCATCAAAGCGGCCGGGTGGTTTTGTTATTCATATTCAGCGGTCCCAGAACTAGTATGGTCACTGAGCCTGCCGAAGTGACAGAAACCTTATAACAGAAACTTTATAAGCAAAGAGAACCTCTGTTCTGAATTTTTGTAACGTGAAAAATTCAGGTTAGAGGTTCTCTTTGCAGGTTTAGTAACCGTAAAAATAACTTGCCTCTTACTTATGACCCAGAAAGACAGGCAGTGAGGTAACTACAATCGTGCAGAGTAACCACTGCAAGGCAATGCCGTCTATGGACCAAATGCCCGTAGATCTAAAATTTCAGCTCCACACGGATCGGGTAGTGGTCGGAAGGTTTGCAGAAGCCCTTGATCTTGCGCGGATCACGGACAGACTTTGCGAAACCGCTACGGATGATCTCCGCGGAACGGACCTTCTTGAAAAGAGGCTCGGTCATGTAAACGAGGTCAATTCTTTTCCCGGAAAGTGTAGTTGGCTGAAAATCATTAGGGTACAACTTCTCAATGATGTCGATGTACGGAGTGTTGTTCCTGATGTAGTCGTGCACGAGGAAATCTTTGTCATCCTCGGCCATCTTGTAAACGTGGTTGTCCACACGTGATCTGGCGTTGAAATCCCCGAGCATCATCCAGTACTGCGAAGCCGCCTCGGGAACGCTCTCAATGGTCTGCTGGCAGATATATTCCATTTCCTTGGCTCTGAACATGGCTCCTTCCTTGCGTTCGGTACTTGCCTTCTTGTCATCAGCCATATATGTGTACTTGTACGGCCATGAGTGGATGGTGACGATGTTGAGGGTCTTGTTGCCGACCTCCACCTGAGCTACTCCGGCTCCATGGACAACAATGACATCATCACCGTTGCCGTTGACCCTCTTGACTATACGGATAGGGTATTTTGAGGTGATTACCTGCGGGAAAGTGTCTCTCTTGCCGCTGACAAGCACATAGTTGTGTCCATAGCGTTTCGCAAGAATATCCCAGTTCCAAGGGAGATAGGCATCCTCACAGTTCTCGATCCTGTCACCGGAATCCGTGAAGTAACGGGACTCGGCCTCGCACCAGACACAGATGTCCGGATCCTCGGACTTGACGAAATCCACGAAATTGTCATAATTGTTTCCCTGGTCGGACCACATTCCGTTCTGGATATTCCAGTAAAGGATCTTCAGATCGCGCCCCGCCGCCGGGAAAGCCAGCGCCGAGACGATAACCGCGATGACCGCGACAAATAATTTCTTACGCATAAATATTCTTGTTTTAATATTCTCTGATATGCAAAATTAATAAAATGCTAATGAATATACCCGCTTAGGTTCCATCCTTTTTTGATGTGGCGGATAACTTGTTGATAAACAGATAATAAAACAATCACCTTCAGGGAAAATAATCTGAAGGTGATCGCTTTAATGCTTGATGGATAGACAGTTATCCGCCACGGTCATTATTTCATTGACGTGACCTGATAAGGTGTCTGCAGGGCGTAACGGGCGGCCTGAAGGGCCACAGGGGCGTTGGCATCGGTGACAGGGGTCGAGTAACTGCCGGATGTCGTGCTGGAATTGCCGTACCTGTAGGTGTTCTTGTCAAGCTTCACGTTGTCGAAGGACGGGGAGATGAGTTTCTCGAAGACCATACAGGAGGCAGCGTAACGGCTGATCCCGTAGTCCATATGGTAGCCGTCACGGGTGAGGCACATCCCGTTGTTCAGATCCGATGTCCTGAGGTTCTGGAGGCAGGTGCCTGTGGCGATCACATCCTTGAACGGGATGTCGGCCATTAACTTCTTGGTCATCCCGACGATGACATTGTACATCTCCTCCGTGGTCGTGAAGTTGATCTGTCCCCGGTCGGCCGTGGCGATCTTGTTCATATCGTGGTAGGCCTGTGACATTATGAAATAGAAGTCCGGAGTCTTGTCTGGGCAGTCCGCCTTTATCTTGTCCACAAGGCCCTGGAACGCCGATTTCTGGCTTGCGGTCCAGTCCCACGCCACCGCGCGTCCGGTGTGCTCCTGAATGGTCACGATGTCCCATTTGTCGCTGGAGACGATCTCGTGCAGGCTGTGGCCGGTGACATCAGTCCAGGATGTCGCCCCGTTCTCGCATCTGTAGCAATGATAGTCAACAGAGGATGTGTAGCCGTCGTTATATTCATAGACACGCCGTCCGCCATAGTACATGTGGTAGAGTTTGATGTCCTTGATTCCGGCCGCCGCGAGGAGACCTGGAATATGCTCGACAGCGTCCTTGGTGAAACTGTTGCCGATGAAGAGGATCTTCAGCTTGGCGTTCGACTCTACAGGCGGCTCAGGATCCTTGACTCCGATGAGGTATGTGATGTCGTTCAGGGTTGTCTTGCTGGCTCCCTGGACACCGAGGTAGTTCACCTTGGCCGCGTCGGTATATTCATCGGCCACGCCCTTGCCGTCGTTGTAGGTTCCGACGGTGCCTCCGGCGACGCAGCTGCTCCACGATGCCAGGCCGTTGTTGTAGGCCCAGAACAGACCACGGTACTTGTTGTCTGACTGTACGTTACCGTAGTTGGCGCAGTTGGTGAACTCGCAGTTGTTGGAGAGGTTGGCGATGCCGGCAGTTCTGGCGCTGGTGGTGGAGATGATGTCGCCGTAGTTGACGCACCCGGTCATCGAGGACACGTTGGCCACGTTGCAGGCGATGTTGGCGATTCGTCCCTTGTCAGGACCAGGACAGCTGTTCAGCTGGTTGCCCTTGTTGATGCAGTTCACCATCTTGGTCCTGCGGTTGGCGGCCGCGCAGATGCCGGAGGTGCGGCAGGTGGCGGAGGTCATATTCCCCTCGTTGGAGCAGTCGGAGATGGTGACAAAATGCTGGGTGTCCACCGTGGCGGTGGAGAAGCCCACGATTCCGGCTATATGGAAGGCGTTCGCGCCTCCCTGATCGTTTCCGTCAGCGTTCTCGGCGATGATCTCTCCGAAGTTGTCAACGCTGTCGATGGTGACCTCTGCGTTCTGGGTGAACACGTAGCCGATCAGAGCCATAAACTGGGCGGCGTTCTTGACGCCGGTCTTGCTCTGGAACGTCATCGGAGCATAGCTGTGAACATCCCGCACGGTTCCGTCGTAGAGAAGTCCCGCGATCAGGCCGTGGGAAGTGCTCTTGGCCGGAGACTGTACAGTGAGCGAGCAGCTGGACTCGAAGATGAAGTTCTCGACAACGGATCCCGGACCGATCACCCCGAACAGTCCGAATGTGCCTCCGGTCTCGGCCACCTTGCTGACAGCCTTGAAGTTACGGATCTTGTAGCCTTGACCGTTGAACCTGCCTGTGAACATAGGACCAGTCACGGTCAGCTTGTTGCTGACAACGGCGAAAGTGGCGTTACCGATCGGAGTCCAATCCTTTACGGAAGACATATCAATATCATTCAGCAGGTTGATTCCTCCCGCCGCATCCTGCCATTTCTCAAGGGACGCGCCGGCGTTGACAGCGGCGGCGAACTCCACGAAATCATCAGCGGACGCTATGCCCTTTGTCAGAACCTCACCTGCGAACTCGTTGCCTGAGACAATCGACGGCTGGGTCTTAGGAGTAAAGAATATCCAGTCGGCGAAGTTCTCGGCGGTGATTGCAACAACCTTGCTTTCATCTGAATATGGCCCCACCTTGCCACCGACCTTGTTGTTCCTGATGGTGATGGTCTTGTTGTTAGTGTTGGCGATGATGGAGGCGATGAACCTCTTCGTCGCGTCAGTTGCATTGAATATGTCAGAGCGGATCTCACCATAGTTCTTGCAGCCTTCAACCACGTTGGAGTTGTCGTTGGTCTGACCGACAATTCCGGCGGCGTAGCCTTTCGTGGTGTTTCCTGCGACAGCGAATGTGATCTTGCCCTTGTTGACGCAGTTGATAGCCGAGGTCTGGGCATTCAACGCAGAGACGATACCGGCCACACGTGTGTTGGAGGCCTTGATGTCCGTGTTGGTGATGTCAGCGAAGTTCTTGCAGCTTTCGACCGTGGCATTCTTGTTAAGCGTTGCCACGACTCCGGCGTTGCGGGAGGCCTGCACGTTCATCGCACCGTAGTTGTCGCAACCCTTGATCATCACACGAAGGGCTGATGACGCTGACTCGGCGTAACCTACCACGCCACCGATGGAGAAGGCCGTGCCGCCGTTCTTGCTGTTGGTGGTGTTGACAGATTTGAATATTCCGAAGTTGGAACTGTTGGTGACCTGCGCGATGACCTCTCCGGCGGAATATACAGAACCCGCTATTCCTCCGAACCTCTGGCTGATGTTGTCCGTTCCTCCGGAAATGTCGAACAAAGCCGATGAGGTGCAATGATCGACAGTTGAGTTCACTACGGATCCGGCTATGGCTCCACCGCAAGTCAGAAGCTTGGCGGATGAAGTGATTGATGATCCTTCGCCTATGTCAAGATCCTTGACAGTCGCTCCGTCAAGCACTCCGAAAAGGCCGTAGGAGGCACCTTTCGCAGCGTCTGCCGGCACGGTGATATTCATACCCTTGATCGTGTGGTTCTGGCCGTGGAAAGTGCCTTTGAAGGCCGCTCCGCTGACGGCTGTTCCGGAGAATGTTCCGTTGCCGATAGGTGTCCAGTCCTTGATTGAGGAGATGTCGATGTCCTTCTCAAGATAGATATCCATGTTCTCTGTTCCGTCCTGGGCGTTGACATTCTGGGCGAACGCCACAAGCTCGTCAGCCGTGCTGATAAGGATCTTGGTCTCCTTGGCCTTGTTGAAGAACACCGGCCTGAGCACCGTTGCCTTGTCCAGATCCGTGGCCATCATAATGAGATGGCCGGAAGAGAAGTCGCTGTCGAAAGAGACGCTGACCTCCTTGGCGGTCTTGTCAAGCTTGGCCTTCACGGACTTGGCCTCGGCGATCGCCACGAAGGCTTCGTCAGCCTTGCTTCCGGTGACATCATAACCGATCTTCAGTTCCTGTCCGAGATTGGTTATGGTGAGATTCATGGATGTGGAAAGGCTGAGGTTCAGATAGTTCTGCACCGGAATGGTGATTAGTGAACCGTTCCCGAGGGTGATCGAGAGATTCCCGTCGGCATCCTTTGTGACAGACTTGAGGATGGACGCGCTTCCGTCGGCGGCCTCTATCGGATTGCCGGCCGAATCCAGAATGCGTTTTCCGTCCACGGTCCAGTAGCCTTGCTCATCGGTGGAGATGACCGGAGTCCTGCCGGCGGCCGGGACGCTTTGCCCGTCAACCGTGATGTCCTTTGTCTCGCCACCGGCGGTGACGGTCCAGTAATAGAGACCGTTCTCGTCCTTGCGCACTCCGACCACAGGAACGTTGAGCAGTTGGTCCATAGCCGCCACAACAACGGTCTTTTCCTCGTTCTTGCTGTCCAGATAGGTCAGCACATAGCTTCCGTCGCTGTTCTTGTCGATGGAAGTGACGACATTGCCTGAGGTCAGCAGCCCGAGGGTCTCGACCTGTTTGTTGGCCTCATCGATCCTGGACTGAAGAGCCGCGATCCTGTTCTTGATGTCATTGAGCCTGTTCTGGAGCGGATCCTCGTCGAAACCGCACCCGGTGAAGGCGGAAACCATCATCAGAACCGACAGCAATATATTCGTTAATCTTTTCATTGTCTTCATTTTATTGGTTGTCAGAAGCGTTGAAATACTTGGAGTTCTGGTAGCCGTAGGCATTGTAGATCGTCGCGTCCGGAGCGCCTTCCGGATTGCTCTTGAAGTCAGCCCACTCGCCGACCTTTCCGCCACGGGTGCAGCCGGAGATCTTGATGTTGCAGTAGCCTGCCGCCCAACCCGGGCCGTCTCCGCCGCTGTGATCCTCCGCCTGCGGAGTGATGTGGCTGAGGATGATTCCGGTGTTGGAGCATCCGGTGATGATTCCGCCCTTGAAGTGGCCTACGAATCCGCCTACTCGGCATCCTGTGTGCGAGAATATGTTCCCGCTGTTGACGCAGGACTCCACAGTGACGTCAGCGGCCTCTGAGCCACCGATGATTCCGCCTATTCTCTTGGCGTTGGTGTAGCCGTCATAATCAAGGTAATTGTCCTCGATGAGACCGGCGTTCACGCACTTGCTGATGGTGACCTTGTTGCCGGCCTTTTCGATTCCCTGGATGGAAGCGAGGATTCCTCCGCTTCGTCCGTTAGGGCCTGTCAGATGACCGTTGTTTGTGCAGTTTATGAACTGGCTTTCCTTGCCGTTCTTCACGTAGGACATTATTCCGGCCACCTGCAGGCCGGTTCCTCCGGCCTGGGCGTTGGCGACCTTGGACTTCACGAGGATGTCTCCGTTGTTCTTCACGACCTCCTCCTTGGTCTTTCCGCCGACTGTGACATCCGAGCCGCTTCCGATGATTCCGGCGAGACTGGTAGGCATGGCCTGAGGGCATTCTCCCTCAAGGATGATGCTGACATTGTTGGTCACATTGCTGATCGTCACATTCTCGGCGTAACCCACGATTCCGGCCACGGACGGGGTCACATCCGGGCTTCCGGTCAATGTGATGGCGTCTCCGGCCGCTCCGACAACGAGGTTGCTGATGGTCGCTCCGTCAGCCGCTCCGAAGAGTCCGTAAACGTTGTTCTTGCTCATATCGCAGGTCCAGTTGATTCCGGTGATGCTGTGGCCCTTACCGTTGAACTTGCCCTTGAACGCGTTCGCGAACGAGTACGCAGGTATTCCGGAACCCTCTCCGGCAGCGTTTCCGATAGGTGTCCAGTCTATTCCCGTAAGGTCGATGTCGGCGAGCAGGCAGACTTCACCGTCGGCGTTCTCCCAACGTGTCGTCGAGGCCCCGGCATTGACGCTGCGCACAAACTCCATAAATGTGCCCACATCGGAGATTCCCTTGTCCTCGGACGGATCATCTCCGCCTCCTCCGCCACCTTTCACGATAGGGCTCTGCTTAACTATGATGGATGTGGAAACCTCGTAGAGGCTGTTCTTCAGGATGATGCGGCCTTCACGAGGGGTGTTGGTCTTGCTTTCGAAATATTCAGCCACGAAATTGAACTCGGATGTCTGCAAGGCCTTGGTGTTCACAGCCTTGAGCCAGGATGCGTTTTCCTGGGCCACGGATGCTTCCACGTCGATGTTGTGCGAGATCCTGACAGTGAACGGGGTCATATCCCCTCCAAGGTTGATCACAGGCTCTCCCAGCGGGGTGATGAGCTCGTTGTCTTTGATGTAGTTCTCGAAATCGATGACAGTCTTGCCGTAGGAGAAGAACAGAGGCTTGTAAACGATGTCGTCCCCTGCGGTGGCCATAATCACGACATTGCCTTCCTCGGCGCCTTCCTCCATCGTCACGGAGATTGTCTTGAGGCTCTCGTTGACCTTCACCTTCACATTATAAGCCGTCAGGTAGTCCACAACCGCGTCCTTGGCCATAGTGCCGCTGACCTTGTAGCCTACTTCCACAGGCGCGCTGTAGCTTTCCACAGCAAGGAATGACGGAGTCGTGAACGCTATGGCCAGCGACTCGTTGTACCTTACCGAGAAGCTGCTGCCGTCAGTCAGGCTGAACACCACAAGGCCGCTCTCGCTGTCAGCCGCGATGTTCTTGAATATGTTGCCGGTCATATCCTTTGCGAGAACGCCGGTGCTCTCTCCGTTGACTGTCCAGTAACCGTCCTTGTCTATTCCTACGACCAGAGCGGGACCGGAGACTGGCATCTTGTCGCCGTCTTTGTCGGTGATCCACTCCCAGGTGGCTCCGTTGTCCTTGGTCTGCCTCCAGTAAAGGACTCCTTCATATTCAGCGGTGCCGATCATCGGTGACTTGTCAAGGTCGGATGCCTTGGCCAGGGTGACCGTCTTTTTTTTCTCCCCGTTCTGTCCTGGTAGGTTATGACGAAGTTTCCTTTCTCGTCAGTTCCCACACGGGAGATGAAGTTGCCGGACACGAATTCCGAAACCGCCTTCAACTGCGACTCCAGATAGTCCGCTTTCTGTTCGAGAGCGGCGACACGGTTCTCCAGATCGGATTGATTCCGTTCTCTATCTCAGAGGAATCATACGAACAGGAAAAAAGCGTGGCGGCCGCCAGAAACATTGATATTATAGCAGGTATCTTTCTCATAATATGCTATTTCTTACGTACATACATATAATTCATACAACTACGCTCTCCCTTTCTGTCGCTTGGGCTGCTGATGAGTCCTGAGACCCCGTCTTTCTTAGCCCACATAGCGGATGAGCCGCCACCGTCGAAACGGGTCGAGTTCCAAGCTCCAAGGCGCAGGGCGATCTCTGTGACTTCCTCGGCGTTGACTCCGATGGAGAATCCGACCTGACGGCCGTCGATCTCGGCGATCATAATCCTTGATCCGCTCTTGTCAACGCAGACGAATGTCATCGGGTCGATCAACGTGCGGAAATCGTGGTTCGCAGGGACGGTGTTGAGGGTGTTCTCTCCGTCTGTGACATAGTGCCACATCGTGGAGTTCTGAGTCTGGATAGGCTTCACGACACCTTCAACGTCCATTTGGGCCATCAGCCTGATGTTGTCTCCGACCTTCACAGAGGCGGCGATAGCATCGGCCGTGCTTCCGGTCACCTGGATGCCGACTTCCTTGCGGTCGGTAAGGTAAGGAGCCTCTCCGAGAGCAGTGGTTCTGCCATCGGCGATCGCCGTCACGGTCGCGTCAAACCAACCATCGTTCACGGTCATATTCTTTGATGAATATTTTGCCGTGAGGTATAATGCTTTTGCGCTGAGTGTGTTGGTGATGTTCTGGCGCTCCGGGTGAGGGTATTTGACGTACCTTGAGGTGTAGAGGTTCACAGGGTATGATTTCATTCTGGAGGCGCTTCCGCCGCGCACGATGGTGTCGTTCACCGAGAAGAAAGCATATTCCTTGCCCGCCACTTCGATTTTGCCTGAGAAGGCTTTCTTTCCGCACGAAGCGGTGTTGTCCTTGAAGATCGTGAACGCCCAGGAGTGGTTCACGAGGCTGGAGACAACGGCAGGGTTGTTCATATAGACAAGCTCGCCTTCCTCGATGTGCGCTCCTCTGCTGATTCCGTCATTCGAGTCGAAATAGCCGGTGTTGACTCCGGCGATGACATCCTCTCCGGCAGCGGTCTTGCGCGCGCAAAGCTGGGAAAGGGTCTCGCGGAGGTTGAATCCGTTGTTCTTGTTGGCATTGCCGTTAGGGTTCGGAACGATGTCATCGGCGTAGGATGTCGTGACCTCGATCGCCGGGTTGGTCAGGTCGATCTCCAGTACGTGCATCCTTCTGGTGATGTTCTTGAACTCCATACTGTAGTAGTTGCAGCCTGGCGCGAGGAGTTTCTCCTCCACGGTCTTCCAAAGCTCGTTCTCAGTCTCCACGGAGAATGTTCCGCGCATACGGACCGTGCGCACGGCCAGATGACCGCTCTCATCGGCCGCCATCAGTGAACTGTCCTTTGCGTAGAGGATCAGGAACAGTGACCTTGATCTTGCCGCCAGCCTCGTCCACCGAAGCCTCGACACTCTCGACCCTTGTCACTTTCAAAACAGCGTTCTCCACCGCTTTCCCTGTCAATGAATATGTGAACTCAAGTGAGGTTGTCCCGTCTTCGACCTTCAGTTCGTCCTTGACTTCCTTACCGCCGAAGAACACTTTCAGAGAGAAGCTTTCGGCTGTGTCAACCGTGAATTTGGAGCCGTCGGCCAATATGAGCGTCACGGAACCGTCCTCGTTCTTCTCCGCTCCGGCTATCAATGAAGCCTTATGCCCGGATGACTTGATCTTGTCACCCTTGCTGTCAAGAATATACGATCCGTTGGCCATCCAGTAACCGTCTTTGTCCGTGGTGAATGACGGAGTGCGTCCCGCCACCGGGATCTTGGCTCCGTCGTTGTCGGTGAGGATTGTCGTCTTACCTCCTACGGTGATGGTCCAGTAAAGGACACCGTTCTCTTCCTTGGTGCCGATGATGTCTACGCTCTTGATGTCATCCTTGCCGGCTATGATGGCCGTGGCCTCTTTGCCATCAGAGGTAGTGTATTTGATTGTGAAGCCACCGTCTGTGTTCTCCTGAATGGATGTGATCAGACCTCCATTCTTTGCAGCCGAAAGAAGACCTATCTGGCTTTCCAGTTCTGTCAGTGATGCCGTCAGTTCGGCAATCTGTTTCTGGGCCTCGTCCACCTGCTTCCAGAGCGATGAGTCATCGTACTCCGAGCAGGACACCACCAGCATCGCGGCGGCAAGGGCCTGAAACAATATCTTATGTCTTTTCATTTTGTGTTGATTTTGCGGTCTGTTAATAACCTGGGTTCTGTGTCAGGACACTCTTTCCGGTTGTCTCGTCAATCGGATAGATCTGCATCTGCTTGTTAGGGATAGGGTAGAGGTAATCCTTCTCCTCCCACTTGTAGGTCTGGTCCTTGAACTGCACGAGGTAACCGCTTGTGCCTTCCGAAAGGGTGTTTTCCTTGCCCGGAGCCACGTTCAAGGTGTTGTCGCAGTCTGTCTGCGGAGTGCTTCCGCTGTAGATACAGAGGTCAGGTTTACCATCGTTGTTCATATCATATTCCCCGAGTCCAGGGAACCAGCAGCCGATGAATCCAGGTCCGAGAGTGTTGGAGGCAGGGCAGATCTGCTGTCCTTCGTGCCAGCGGAGCATATCCCAAAGCCTGAAGCCTTCGTTGACCAGTTCGACGGTCCTTTCCCTTCTGATCTCAAGGATAAGTCCCTTGTCGGCGCCTTCCAGATGCTTGTCAGTGTAGTAAGAGCTCAGGAACGAGTCCGGAGCGGCGTTGGCCTTGGCCACATCCAGTCCCGGCATGCCTACCCTCGCGCGGATCACATTGACGGTCTCGTCGATCACGCTCTGGTCAGCTTGTCCGAGCTCAGCCTTGGCCTCGACGTAGTTCAGAAGCACTTCACCATACCTGAATATCGCATAGTCGGTGGTCGATGTGGTGGCTCCGTCGTGCGTGTCGTCAGAGAAGTATTTGATCGGACGGTAGCCACTTCTCTCGTAATCCTTGCAGCTCGGATAGTACTTGGACGAAGCGTCAGCGCCTACGGCGACATAGTCCGGAGCGGCGATGGTCTGCGCCATACGAGGGTCACGGCCGTTGAACTCCTGGTTGTACTGCATCGTCTGCCATCCCTCCTGGCTCTGGAACGGAGTCCCGTCAGCCATAAGATAATGATAGGCAAGGGCTCTGGTCAATGAATATCTCTGGTTCTTGTACGTGAACTGGACTCCGTGACGAATTTGCATCTCGGCAGTGTAGAGGAATCTTCTGGACAGGATCGTCTCGCTGGTCTCAGCGTCCTCAAGCACAAAGTAGTCACGGTAAGGCTGGCCTTTTACGATGGTCGCTCCGTTGTACATCCTGTACTTTCCGCTCTCCATCACGGCCTTTGCCGCGTCGGCGGCCAACTGGAGGAAATAAGCCGATGAAAGTGTGATGGTTGTGCCGTCCTCTTTCGTGTAGGACTCGTCGGCGATGTCATGGTACTTTCTCCAGGTTCCCTCAAACAAGGCGATACGGGATTTCAGCGCGTAAGCCGCGTATTTGTTGATCCTGTAAACCCCTTCCGACCAGGAAACCGGTAGGCCGTCTATGGCACGGTCAAGGTCTTCCATGATCTTCTGCATCACGAAACCTCTGCTGTCGCGCGGACGGTAGAGAGACTCTTTGTCGGAGTCGGAGATGACGTGGTCATAGAAAGGAATATCCCCGTACTTGCGGACCTTCTCGTAGTAGAAGACCGCTCTGAAGAAATAGGCTATTCCGTCATATTTCTTGCGCACGTCCTCGTTTGTGCACTTCACGGAATGTTCCAGATAGTAGTTGATGGATCTGAGGTCCGACCAGGTGCTTGCGCTCCAGGTCTCAGTCTCTGCCTGACGTGTACCCCTCTGGATCGAGCTCAGGGACAGATGGAACTGAAGGTCGTTGTCCTGAAGGGCTCCGTCAAAGGAATCGTCCGGTTTAGGCAGCATTGCGTAGAATCCGTTCGTCGCAAGCGTGAGCTCTTTCTCGTTGGTGTAGAACGTCTCAGGAGAAAGGGCTGTCTCAGGGAACTTGTCAAGGAACCCTTCACAGGATGTGAAAGCCAGCACCGACAGCAGTCCCGCCATAAGAATATTGTATGTAGTCTTCATGATCATATTCATTTAGAATGTTATGTCAATTCCGAATGACACTGTCCTTGAGAATGGGTAGATGCAGTCATCGCTCTGCTTTGAGGATGCTGTGGCCACTTCCGGATCGACATATTTGGTGTACTTCTTCATCGGCGACCAGTACCAGAGGTTTTCTCCGGTAAGGTAGAGGCGCACTTTCTCGACCGCCTTGTTCTTCTTCAGAGGAAGTGTGTAGCCGAGGGTGACGTTCTTGAGCCGGAGGTAGGCCGCGTTCTGGAGGTAGCGGTCCGTGTTGACTCCAAGCGCGCAGTTAGCGTAGGTCTCGTAACCCCTTCTTCTTGGGAAGTAGGTGTTTCTGTTATCCTCCGTCCAAGCCTTTGACTCAAAGTCGGTCGGAACGAATGAGGATGCAGGAAATCCGTAGAGGCTCCAGAAGTAGGAACAGTTCTTAGGAGGCATCCAATCACAGTGTCCGACCCCTTGGAAGAACACGGAGAGATTGAAGCCGTACCAGTCCACATCGCCTCTCAATGAATATGTGTACCTTGGCCTGTTGTTTCCGATGATGTAGCGGTCGCCCGGTTCGTCAAGCGTGTTGGCTCCGGTGTTGATGACACCGTCTCCGTTCCTGTCCACGAATTTGACGTCTCCGGCCATCAGTTTCGCCATTGATGCCACGCCGCACTCATAGACCACCTTGTTGACAGCGGTGTCGTTGATTCTGGATTGGTATTCAGCGGCTTCCTCGTCAGTCTTGAAGAGTCCTTCCACCTCGTAGCCCCAGATGTCTCCGAGTCTTTGTCCCACGTAGTGCTGGCTGAGCGACTTGTTCGGGTTGTCGAACTTTGTGATTGTCGTCACATAATCTCCAAGAGATCCCGTGATGGAGTAGTAGAGTGGCTTGCCAGCCGCTGTGATCTGGTCTTTCCATGAGAGGGTGATCTCGTAGCCTTTGCTCCTCAGGTCGGCTCCGTTGATCTTAGGAGAGCTTGTTCCGAACACCGCCGGAAGTTCCTGTGACGAGGTCAGCATATCCTTTGTGTCCCTGATGTAGAAGTCTGCGCTCGCGCTGAGCCTGTTGTTGAAGAATCCGAGATCGAATCCGAGGTTGTAGGTGATGACCGTCTCCCAAGTCAGTCCTTGAGTGATGGCTCCCGGAGTGCTGACCATTCCGGCCTTGTTCGTGCTGTCGAACGTGTAGTTCATCATCGATGTGGAAATGGTGCTGATGTAGGAATAGTTGCTGACCTGCTGGTTTCCGAGCGAACCGTATGACACACGCACCTTGGCGAGATCCCACCAGTTCTTCAGACCGCCCCAGAACTTTCCTCGGAGATTCGCCAACCGGCTGACGCAGAAGGGTAGAACGCCCATCTGTCACCTTTCGCGAAACGTGACGAACCATCCTCACGCCCTGAGATCTCGAACAAGGTACTTGCCGGCGTAGTCGTAGTTCACGCGGGCGAAGAATCCGAGTGTCCTGTAGGCCGTGTTGCTCTCATCGGCCCTCTCGATGGTTCCCTGCGCCATATTGATGAACGCGAGTTTGTCTGAGATCGAGCCTTTCTGACGGATTGTCGAGGTTGATGATCTGTAGTCCTGGAACTGTGAGCCGGCCACGGCCGTAAAGTTATGATTGCCCCATGATTTGTTCACATTGAGGTAAGCGTTTGCCACATGGCCGTTCAGGTAGGCGCGTGCCTCATGGTAGAAATCGTAGATGGAGCCGTTGGTCATCTCCACGATGTTCTTCATATTCTTGTCCCACGTGTTGGCGGTAGGATAGGAACGGTAGCTGTTGAGGTTGTCACGCCTTCTGTAGGTGTAGTCAGCCGTGATGTTCATCCACTTGGTGAGGTCGAACACGAGCCTGTTGGTGATCACCCAGTAGTTCACCTTTCTGGAGTTCTTGTTCCTTCCGTCCGTGAACACACCGCCACGTCCCGAAGCGATAGGGGAGTCGGCGAACTGGATGCCGTTGGTGTACATCGTGGTTGTTCCGTCCGGGTTGACCGGCACGATGGTCGGGCTGATGTTCTGGGTGATGTTCCAGAGGATGCCTGACGAGGTAAGATCCTCAGAACCGTCCTGCTCCCAGAATCCGCCGTAGTTGTAGGCCGAGCCCTCATAGCTGAGGTTTCCTGTGTAGCGGAGCCACGGTTTCACCTTGGCGTTCACCTTGGCGCGGAATGAATATCCGTTCATAATGTCCTCGCTGGCGTTGTTGAAGACACCTTCGCGGTAAAGATAGCGTCCGCTTACATAGTAGTCGATCTTGTCGTTGCCACCGTTGATGGTCACATTATGCTCTGTCTCCGGACGGGATCTTTTGAATATGTAGCCGTACCAATCAAAATTACCAAGGTAGCGGTACTTACCTTTGTCGTTGGTATAGACCCAAGGCCTGTCAGGATTCTCGGTCTTGTCGTTCCTGCGGTCGTAGAGCATCTGCATCTCCTCGTCCGTGTAGTTCCAGGCGTTGTAGCCCTTGCCGGAATGGAGTGTGAACTCATTGGAGAGGTTCACATAGTCATAACCGGTCGTGATGAAGTCCGTGCGTGTGGTGTTGAAAGCCACACCTCCACGGCCGTTGTAGGTTACTTTCAGGTCTCCGGCCTTTCCGCTCTTGGTGGTGATGAGAACCACACCGGCCGATGCCGTGGCACCGTAGATCGAACAAGCCGAGGCATCCTTCAGCACGGAGACTGACTCGATGTCGTTAGGATTCACCTGCGAGAGCGAGGACTCGATTCCGTCAACGAGGATCAGCGGGCTTCCAGAGTTAAGAGACACCTGCCCGCGGATCTTTACGCTGTATTCCTTTCCTTCAATGGAACCGTTGCTCATGCTCATGACAAGGGATGGATCCGCTCCTTGGAGAGCCTGCGCCGTGTTGGTCACAGGCCTGTTGTTCAGATCCTTGCCGCTGATGACTCCGACCGCTCCGGTCAGGTTCACCTTCTTCTGGACGCCGTAACCCACGACTACTGACTCTTCCAGAAGGTCGATGTCCTCCACAAGGTTGACCACGATTCCCGCTGTCTGGCTTCCGAACGTGGCGGTGTAGTCCTTGTAGCCCATCATCGACACCGTGAACGACCGTCCCGGAGCCGCCTTGATGGAGAAGTTTCCGTCCAGGTCGGTCATCGCCACGTTGTCCTTCTTCCCGTCGAGCAAAATCATAGCTCCAGGCACAGGACCCGACGCGTCAACGACTTTTCCGGAATATTCAGCCGGCGCCTCCGCCTGCTGTCCGTTTTTGACCACGAGGATCATCTTCCCGTCCAGACTTGCCTGCATCCCGGTTCCGTCCAGGATGGCCGCCATCGCCTCCATCACGGTTTTCCCTGACGGAGGAGTGACCTTTCTGTTAACGTCGAGAAGGCTCTCGTTGTAAGCCACAGTCATCCCTAATTGATGCTCAATGGCCTCGAACGCTTGTCTGACGGTCATCGTCCCGGACCGGAACTTCACGACCTGGTTCTGGGCGTGAAGTCCGATGGCTGGAATGATGACCAGCATAAGCGCGATCAGATAATGTTTAATCTGCTTCATAGACTGTTTTGTTGGTATTTGGTTTTTAACGATTTATGTGATATTCGTCAATATATTCATTCATGATTTTCCCGCCTGTTTTCCGCAGGTGGCGATCAGTGGTGGGGGTCGGCTTTATCTTATGTAAACGCAGTTGTTCTCGATGTGGTACCTCATTCCCGGCACAAGCTTGCAGATCGCGCTGAGCATCTGGTCCAGCGTCTCTCCATGCACGAATTTGGCCGTCAGGATCATATCATCGTATTTCCCGGAGGTGATGTAGGTGTTGAGTCCGTACTTCCTTTCTATCGCCTTGGCTATTCCGTGAATATTCTCGGACCGGAAACACATATCCCCACGTTTCCAGGCCGTGTCCTCCGCTGCGTTCACGTGTGTGACGGTGGCCTCTCCGGTGGCTCTGTCGTAGGATAGCCTCTCGTTGGGAACCATCAGGAAACTTTCTCCGCTGCTGTTCAGTGTCGCCGAGACGCTACCCTCGCACAAAGTGGCGGCGGTGCTTCCCGACTCCGGATAGGCGTTCACGTTGAAGGTGGTTCCGTGCACCCGAATCGCCAGGTCGGAAGTATTTACCGTGAAAGGAATATTTTGATTATGAGTCACTTTGAATATAGCCTCTCCGGACAGGAACACAGTTCGCTCCGCGGCGGAGAATCTTTCCGGGAATATTATCACAGAGCCTGCGTTGAGCAGAACCTTTGAACTGTCCGGCAGGATGACCTCACGTGTTTCACCGTTGTGGGTGGAGATCTCGCACAGTCTTGCCGGTCCGGCCGTGAGCACCGCTTCCTGACCGTTCAGCTTCTCGTTGACCTTGAGGGTCGCCCAAGGCACAAAGAACAGCACGACCGCGGCCGCGGCGCAGGTCATCGCCGCTCTGAATATCCTGTGCCTTAAACCAGTGCGTATTATCTTGGTCTGCGTCTTCTCAAGATTGTCGGCGGAATTCATCACCTTGGTGAACGCCTTGTCCACTTCTTCTTTCGGAAGTATGTCACCATAGTGTTTTTCCCACTCGTTCCGGATGTCTTTGTCTGTCATAATTATGGGTCTTGTAATCCTATTGGAGTTTCAATGCTTACTGACGGGCATAAGACAACAAAACCGTTTCTTACACCCAAAGAAAATCTGAATTTTTTATAACTTTGTCTCATATAAAATAATATGTTGACAGAAAGCCAGGAAAGACTCTTGATGGAACGCACCGCCGAAGGCGACCGAAGTGCGTTCCGCCAGCTTTTTGACAACTATTATCCGGTGGTATTCGGCTTTATGAAAAGCCTCCTTCAAGTCAAGGAAGACGCCTCGGATGTAGCCCAGGAAGTCTTCATCAAGCTCTGGTTGATGCGCTCCGCCCTACCCGACATTACATCCCTGCGTTTCTACCTGTACCGGATGAGTCTGAACCAGACCATAAACTTCATCAAGAAGAACAAGTCTAACGTCCGCTCCATCCTGACTGACATCCCGTACGACCAGATGGTCGAGGATGCCATTGATATGAAGGACAAGGAAGCCTTCATCGCCGCCGTTGTGAGCCGTATGCCCGAACAGCGACGCAAGATATTCATAATGAGCCGCCTTGAGCATCGTACCAACGACGAGATCGCCACTCTCCTCCACATCAAGAAGAAAACCGTCGAGAATCACCTCAACCTCGCCCTCAAGGAACTCCGCACCGCCCTCCCGGCCTCGCTCTTCATATTCATTACCTTTTTTCAGTAGTCACCCCCGCCCATCGGCATCCGGAGTGATTTTTATGAATATTTTTGTAGCAAACAGCACTGTCTTTCAGTCTTTATAGCAAACGGTTTTTTTATGAACGCTGACGAACAAGAATTTAGCGGATTGGTCAAAAGGCATAAGGGGACGATCTACTCGGTCTGCCTTATGTTCGCTGACAATCAGGACGAAGCCAACGACCTGATGCAGGAGGTGTTGGTCAGGCTCTGGAAAGGATTTGGCACTTTTCAGGGCAAAGGCGATGAGAAAGGTTGGGTCTGGAGAGTAGCCATGAACACCTGTATCACGCAGGATGCGAAGAAGAAACATTTCACGAAGGTACCTGTGGAAGAGAATCTTCTGACATCCGACACCGAGGATTCCAAGCAGATGAGGATGCTTCACGATCGCATCCACAGGTTGGAACCATTTGACCGCGCGATCGTCCTTCTCTGGCTGGAGGATTTATCCTACGAGGAGATCGGTCAGATTGTGGGAATATCCGCAAAGAACGTCTCTGTCCGTCTGGTCCGCATAAAGGAACAGTTGAAAAAGTTTAACGGATAGGAAGCCGAGTCTCGGGGGATTAACCCCGGCACGTTTTCCTTAAAAAGATTGAATGAATATGTTGACGAATAATCAAAAGAACGAATTTGACGAGATGAAGTCTCAGATGCAGGTGCTGAAAAACCACCTTTCAGACAGTGAGATCGTCTCCAGGGAGATGCTTGACGCCACGATAAAGTCAAGCGCCAAAAATCTGATCAGCAAACGTTTATGGAATATCGTGGCGATAGTCACCGTCTTGCTTATGGCTGGCTTCATCGCCTATGTCTGCCTGTCCTTGCACAAATGCAGTGTCTTGTTTATGGCCGCCACCATTGTCTGGTGCGTTTTCCTTGCTCTTGTCAACTTCCGGCAGTACAAGGACAACTTCAGGGAGCGTCTGCTTGACGGATCTGTCACTGACACTGTGGGCACGGTGTCGAGATGGAAGCTTCAGAACCTCCGTCAAGGCATCAGCATCGCCGTCGCGACGGTCATCTGGAGCGCCTTCTGTCTCAACGAAATCTGGGCCGACATCACGACCGACATATCTCATCTTGTGTTCGTTGCGGTCCTCTACATCTTTGTCCTGAGCACCGTCGGCGGCCGTTATCACCGAATCCACAAAGTCACCACCGACCTCTTGAAGCAAATCGACACCCTCCGGTAATATCCCCGTGCCCCCAACAGAACGCCCTGTACCGTGGCCATCGACTCTTAAGTGTGCGAATATATTCACACCTGGAACGCCAACTCGTTAGTTATCAGGTTAATGGTGTTTCAGGTGCGCATGGTTTCTCGCACCTGGAAGTCCGGACCCCCAACAGAACGCCCTGTACTGGGGGCACCGACTCTTAAGTGTGCGAATATATTCACACCTGGAACGCCAACTCGTTAGTTATCAGGTTAATGGTGTTTCAGGTGCGCATGGTTTCTCGCACCTGGAAGTCCGGACCCCCAACAGAACGCCCTGTACTGGGGGCACCGACTCTTAGGTGTGCGAATATATTCATACCTGGAACGCCAACTCGTTAGTTATCAGGTTAGTGGTGTTTCAGGTGCGCATGGTTTCTCGCACCTGGAAGTCCGGACCCCCAACAGAACGCCCTGTACCGTGGCCATCGACTCTTAGGTGTGCGAATATATTCACACCTGGAACGCCAACTCGTTAGTTATCAAGTTAATGGTGTTTCAGGTGCGTATGGTTTGTCGCACCGGGAAGAACGGTCTCCAATTGTTTTTTGGATAGAAAAATGTATGTGATGAGGACTTTGTATGCACCGAATATACCGAGCCACACCATTGGTACAGGAAGCGTACTTCTGGTGTACCAAATGGGCTAAGAGATGCTGTTGGTACAGGAAACACGCTTCTGGTGTACCAAATCTACCACATCACTTGGCGGTTAGTGAACTGCCTGACAGCCATACGACTAAGATAATCCGAAAAATGAAACTTAAGTGATTGGATAGGTATCCTATCGGTTTAGCCTCCATTTTGGATACATTTTTATGATTATTGCATATATTTGCAACACATAAAGATGATCATAGGGAATGAATAATACAATTACCATTAACCGAAATCCGGCAGGAATATATTTCATAGGCATTCTGCTCTGTGCCCTGACGTTGTCATCCTGCGCGAGCAAGGAGGTAACTCAGGCATTGTCCCGGGCGGATGAATTGATGTGGACCAAGCCCGACAGCGCGCTGGTAATTTTGAAATCACTTGACACCACCGCTTTGCACGGCAAATCCCAGAAAGCGAGATATTCTTTACTCTATTCAATGGCTCTAGATAGGAACTATGTTGAGACTACGGATGCCCGTATCATAATGCCAGCCGTTAAGTACTACGAGCGTCACGGCTCTCAGGATGACAGACTTAAGGCATTGTTTTACTTTGGACGAATGCAGGTAAATGCCGGAGAGTATGACAAGGCGGTGGTGACTTTGTCCAGAGCGTTGGAATATTCAGATGAGGTCAGCGATATGAGAATGCTTGGTTTTGCTTATTCGGAGATAGCGTATTCATATTCGCAGACAAAGAATTTTTCTGAAAGCCGTCAATACTATAGTAAGGCTGAGTCTTGTTTTAATAAGGCCGGAGAGCATCGCTATTCTTGTATGATGGTGTTGGATAAGGCTAATGATTGCGTCAGCAGCCTTGCTTGGTCTGAGGCGGACTCTTTATTAAAAAACATTGTCGCTGATGAGTCTTTTCCAACAGATCTCAAGGCGGATGCGATGGCCACTTATGGTCGTATGCTGACGTTCTGTCCTTTTTCTGATTATGGAAAGGCTGTGTCGATGTTTGAAAGGTCGATGGAGCTGTTCGAGCAGAATCATTTACGTAATGTTAATGATGAGTGTGTTTATGCTTATGCCTTGGCGAAAGTAGGCAGGATGAAGGAAGCAAAGGAAATCTTCACAAAACTTGATGGACAAGGCTTTGGAACTATTCCGGTTTATAGGTATTGCCTTAGTCAAGTAATGAGATTGGAGGGGGACAACTCCGGAGCCTATACTCTGCTTTTGGAATCTTTGAGAGGATATGATTCTAAGACTATGCAGATACAGTCTCAATCCTCTGCACTGGCTCAGAGAAACTATTATAGACTGCTTAGTTCGGAAAGGGAACAGAGTATGCTGATTCAGCGCTTTTGGACAGCGATAGTGGTATTCATCTCCATCATTATGATAGTGATTATCTCTATATTATTGTATAAAAGATACTTAAAGGCTGAGAGAGAACGCATAAAATTAGTGTTCTTGAACGAGACCTCTGAAAACAAGTTAGCCGAAAGCGATAAGTCTAAGGAGAAAATGCTTAAGGATATTTCGGTTATTCAAACTGATTATCTGAAATTATACAAAAGCCAATGTCGGTGGATGTCAGAGTTTGCTGAGATTTTATGTGACTCAAAAAAGAAAGATTCAAAATCAAGACAATCAGAGGTATATGGAAGGATATATAGAATAGTATCAGGAATTATTTCAAACGACAATACAGGTCAGCTTGAGTTTGAATCAGAATTAAACAGAACCTATAACAATGTAATGAAAAGATTCAGGCAGGACTATGCTGATTTGTGTGAAGCGGACATTCGGTTGTTCAGTTGTGTTGTCGCTCAATTCGATGCCGTCTTGATACTTAAAATTTTTAACCTACCAAGCAAAGATGCGGTTTATATGAGAAAAGCCCGATTGAAGGAAAAGATACGGCAAAGCGATTCAACGGACAAAGAACGTTACCTTCTTTTCTTTTAGTGTTAGTGTTAATTGCTTTATTATTAATGTATTAAACCAATAGTTTTTAAGCGTTTTCAATCGTTTTTTTGTTCAAGCGGTTGAATAATAGTAACTTATGGCTGCTTTGGGTTGGATTTTATCTAACTCTTTTTGCCTAATATCGTTTGTGACGCATTGTACGGCCTGTTTTCCATATAATCAATGTTGGGTTATTTTTACCAAAGATAATATTCGTTATTACGAACTTTACACGGTGATAATAACAAACTAATATGCATTTAAAATTTTTATTAAAAGCAGTTTGTCTGCTTCTGTTGTTGCCATCGACACGGGGTTATTCAGGTAATGTTTGTGCTCCAGACAATGAAGAACCAAAAGTGATAATTCCTGCTGAACAGGGTTCCAAGCATCGGCCACATTCTAAAGCCTTTGTTCCTTTTGAGGCTAACTATAACGCGGGACTTGCTTCTGTGTTGGTGCGCTTTATAAAAGATGTCGGTGAAGTTGAAATCTCAATCCGGAATCTATCATCTGGAGAATACAACGATTACACGATTAATAGTAAAATCGGATCTATTGTGCTACCGATATCCGGAGATTTTGGTGACTATGTAATAACGTTCACATTACCAAATGGAAAGCAATTCATAGGTGAGTTTTCTATAAATGATAACTATTGATGATTTAATTGTTTATAAACTAAAGGCATTATGAGAAAATTTATCGTATTACTATCATTTAGTTTAATAGTATTATCTTGCAATATGTATGACGATTACCTTGAAACTGACAGAAATGTTGCGGATGAAGAGACTATTTATGCTGTGCCACAATGTGTTGCCAGAATCCTTGCTGAACAAACTGTTAAAGACAAGAATCTGATAGAAATGGTTCCTGTCACAAAAGGGAAAGATACATTGCTCTTTATTTGTAACTTTTCAGATGGTTGGATGGTGATTTCCGGTGATAAAAGAACGGCGCCGATACTTGGCTCTAATGCGATCGGACACATTTCATCAAGTGAAGCTGAAAACGTGAAGAACAGAATTTGGCTTGATGAACTATCTAATATGATTTTCAAAGTAAAAAAGGATAATAGAACTGACTATGACGAACATAATCTATCTTTTTGGAAGTTCTTTGAGAATATCGCGTCATCTCAGGGCAAATTGTCAAAACCTTTGACAAGGGGACAAGTCGAAATTGATACAAATGTTGAAGGTGTGTGTTATTGGGTAAAAAGACCTTTGGAAAGAGTTCGAACTGATATCATTGTAGAAGATATTGTTCCTCGTCTCACAATAACAAAATGGGGACAGCTTGATCCTTGGAATAATGGATTTCCCTTTGGATATAATAAAGATGGAATATTGGTTAACTGCCCTACTGGATGCCAAGCCGTTGCAATGGCACAGATGTTATATTATTACCATTATTTTTTAGGGAAACCATCAGGTTTGTTCCATAATGTCTCTCTTTCCGGAGAGTATCTTAATGAAGGTAATTTTTCTATAAATTTTTCACGTAGCAATTATGTTGAAGATTCTCCAAGGTGGGATTTGATGGCATTGTCGCACACAGATGACAACACTGATTATGTCCGTGATTTGATGGCTGAAATAGGTTATCGAATCAATCTTAAATATACACCGGACGGTACGGGTAATTCTGAGTTTGATCCAGAAAACTTTACGTTCTATGGATTACATTGTGAGAAGGATGATTACGACTATTCTTTGGTCAAATCAAACCTTAAACAAGGAAAACCAGTAATGATAACAGCATATGCTAATAGAGAGCATAAAGGTATTTGGCCTGTTGATTATTATGTTTATAAAGATGGGCATGCTTGGGTGATAGATGGATTGAGGGAGAAAATATATAAATATAATCAGACCTATCAATGGATATATATCAACCCTGTACTTACCCCAGGCTTCATTCCTGATTCAAAAAATGGGGATGTCGTTTACACCATCCCTGAGGCTGAGGCGGAGTATCCTGAAATTTACAAGGGAATGAAGGTTGTTGAGAGTACATACTCAACAACAGAATATTTACTGATGAATTGGGGGTGGAGTGGAGGCCCTGAAAACTATGCTGAATATTATCCTTATATTAAAGATTCTTGGGTTGCGCAAGGAGATGATTATTTGTATAAGAGGACGATATTTTATAATTTTACCGCAATTTAATAACACTGTGTTTAGTTATGAAAGGGAAACTACTCTTACTTGTTGTTTTGGCGGTTGGTCTTTTCTCTTGTAGGAAAGATAAGTATGACTTTTCTGAAAAAACAAATTATAGTTGTGTGCCACGGACTTGTGAGGCGATTACGGCCAGAAACTTTGAAAGATACATTGTCCCTAAAAAGAATGAGTCATCAAAAGATATATTTCAAGAAAAAGCGTTGGAGGGAGAAAGTGTTTCCGCATCTGACTATCTTATCAGAGTTGACATTGGACCAAGGAAGTTGACTGGTAGAATCTATTGGTTTGAATATGATGAGATAAGTACTCACGACTACGAGATTGAAAGACAAATTATGCAGTATCTGGAAGGATCGCCGTCTTACGTGCAGACAAGAACTGTTATGGTTGATGTCGAGTACCGTACCGAGGAAGTAGTGGGAATAAGGCTTACACCTGTCGTGGAAGGAGAGACGTTTGAACCTGTCGGTGATGACCGGGTGAACATTTGGCGTGCCGGAAATTATCAGAACTTTATCATTTCGTATGATAAACGCTTGGTTGGAGAGGTCGGGAAAGAAACGCCTCTTGAGAAGTACCTGTCTTTCAGGCCTATGATCACGGCAACAATGTTTCTTCAGCTCAAACAGTATGATGGCCTTGTCGGTCGTAAGTCAAGATTCGCGGTTGAGGTGGAAATGAGGAATGGAAAGGTGATGAGGGACACTACGGCGGCCGTGATTCTTAGGTAGGAGATTTTGATGAGGTTCAGATTAACCGCTTTTGTTTTATTAATATCCTTGATCTCTTGTGTCGAGGAGATTAAGTTTGACAATGTCAGAAAGGACAGAATCGTGGTCAATTGCCTGTTGTCATCGGATTCTGTCCAATATCTTTATTTGACGCATAACGCCCAAAAGGGGGATCTGTTCTTTGACGAGGTTGAAAACGCGGTCGCGACATTGTCGTCCAATGGAGCGATTATGGGAACTTTTCAGAAGTCAGGCTATGGAAAATGGTCACTGGACTTTACCCCTGAACCAGAAATAAAATATGATCTAAAGGTTTCTGTGGACGGTTTTGAGGATATTTATGCGGAAACGACTTTCCCCAAAGATGTCAAGGTGTTTTCAGATTGTTCAAAAGGGACAGTTTCCAAACGATATTTTGTTCAGGAACGTGCGGATAACCCGTTTTGGATGTTTCATCTTAAACAGGATATTGACACTTTAATGTTGAAACCTGCGATTTCGGCATCAGATCGATTGGTGGAATTCATAGGCACATCACATCCGGATGCTGACAATTTTAATGCATCTGATAATCTGATGTTTTTTGATACAGGAGAACCTGGCGACACAAGGGAGCATCTTTGTTACATAAGGGTTTTGCCGGAAGATTCAAGTCGGCGGGAATTCTATGTGGAAGGACAATTACGACAGAGTCTGATGGTATTCCGGAGTGTCTCTGATGAATATGATAAGTATTTGAAGACAAGCCTTATGAAGATGATGTCGCACCAAAACTTTGATGATCCGACTCAATGGCTGGATGAAAGTACCGTCTATTGCAACATCAATGGTGGTTTGGGAATATTCGGGGCATATTCAGACCACATCATCCAATGTACACAATTTGATCTGCCAAGCGCTTATGAATAGGTGTATTTACAATCTGTTGTTGATTGTTGCATCAATCTTCATGTCCCAATTTGTCTTACGTTCTCAAAGTTTTGACGGACAAGCTGTTGCTATTGACAGTGCCAAGGTTACCGCATCGTATTCGTCTGATAATCGAGGAAACAATTTTATTTACTCGCCCAAGCAGTCACTCAACACAATTTCCATCATCGGGGAACCGGATGTGATTCGTCATATCTCAAGTCTGCCAGGTGTGGCTCAAGGTATGGATGGAACTTTAGGGCTGTTTGTAAGGGGGGCATACAATGGTGGAAACAGGGTTGAATTCAATGGGGTGCCGATAAGTGGCACAAGCCATCTCTTAGGATTGTTTTCAATTTTTTCTCCTGATATTATCGCCAGTACTTCTTTCAGCCCGGGTGGAATCAGTGCCAGATATGGGGATGTATCTTCATCCATAGTTGACATAAGGACCAAGAAATCCTCAGCTTTATCGGCTAAGAGAAGCGTCTCGGTTTCTCCATATATGACAGGAGCGTATATTTCGCTTCCGTCATCTAATGGTAAGTTTGGAGTGCAGGCGGCACTGCGCTTTTCTCCGGCGCTGTTTGCCGGAAAACTGATTATGAAAGCGGTTGCGGATGACGATAACGGCAACGCTGGAATGTCAGGCAATGTCTACGATGTGTGTATTCTGTCTGATTGGAATATCAGCAGGTCAAATTCTGTTGACTTAATGTTGTTTGCTTCGAATGATAGGTTCTCGTTTTTCAATGATGAGGACAAAAGTTATTTGGGGTGGAACACATTTGCTGTTAAAGGTCAATGGAATTCAAGTCTTAACGAAAAGTTGAGGTTGGCCATGAAGCTTTATTATGTGTCATCGAAATCCAATGAGGGGCAAATCTATTATACCGCCACCATACAAAAACTTCTGAGATAGTTCTTGGCAATGAGAAATCAAGCTTTGCTGTACAGAGCGAACTGAATTGGCAATTAAATGATTATCTGAATATAAACGGAGGTTTGATGGGCGAAGGAAAGGTTTTCAAGCCGATGAACAGGCAGGAACAATCATCGTCTTTCAGCGCCGGATCCAACCAGTGTTATTCGTTAAGGACATACTCATCTTTCATTGATGCCTTTTTGTCTGTGCGAAGGTTGGATGTCTCTTTGGGGCTTCGTAATACTTTGGCAAGGAACGGTTCAAGTTTGAGAGATAATTTTGACCTAAGATTCAAAGTTGACTATGTGTTGTCCGATAAATTCGGAGTTGAGTCGACTTTTGACAAATTCACCCAGTATCATCATATCTTGGAAGGTCTGCCTACAGGATGGGCGTTAGATATTGATGTTCCTGTGGATGACAACTTTCCGGAAGAGGTGACGAAACAAGGTTATGTCGGAGTGTTCAACCACAATCGTTTTTCCCGGATCGGAACTGCATCTGACAATGGGGGCTTATTATAGAAAAATGAACAACCTTGTCAGCTACAAATCATCATCTAATATGTTCCGACTCAGTGATGACACTTGGGAGGATGAGGTTGATGTCGGTGAAGGAAAGTCTTTTGGTGCGGAATTGTCAGCATCCTACACTTCTGACAAGTTCAACGGAACACTGGCATACACATTGTCAAAAACTACCAGACGTTATCTGGAACTCAATAACGGCAAAGAATTCCCTTTCAAATTTGACCGGAGGCATATTCTTAATATTCAGGCTAAATATCTGGTATCAAAACGTCGTACAGGGAAAGGCTTCCGGAGGGAAATGTATGTTAATGGTGTTTTGGCGTATTCGTCAGGGAATATGGCAACTGTCTATGCGTCTTCCTATCAAGGTGTGCCAATGCCTTATTGGAATCAGCGTTTGGGTGTCAACTCTTTTCCGGACGAGTTTACAGAGTTGAATTATAACCGCTATGAGATGACAAGCAAAAACGGCTGGAGAATGAAAGACTATTTCAGGATAGATGTCGCCTATACGATTGAGACTCATAGGAAAGGAGGAACGTCGTCATTGTTTCTTTTTCTATATTCAATCTGCTGAACAGGCATAATGCATATATGATCTTCAATGAAGGTGGCAAGTGGAAACAGTTGAGTATAATGCCCATAATGCCATCCGTTCGGTGGAGTAAAGAGTTTTAGCAAGGCAAATCCAGTCTCTTGAGTATGGGGAGAGGATATAGTCGGTAACTGTCGTAGCAGATGCTATTTTATGAATATTGTGATGGCATAGTAGTTGTGTTATTTACGGGGCGAAATCAGAACAATTCACTAAATCAATACTAAGTAATCATTAAAAAATAACTTGAACAATTTGCATATCTTTATGGTCTAGATTTCTTTTCTCATCAGTCATGTGCCACTGGCACACTCCTTCTTCCAAAAGAAATCTATCCTCATAAATCTGACACATATTTAGTTCAACTTATTTTTTAACGCTTACTAAAGACAAAAAACTTTATAGATCTTATCAGTTATGAAACTTAATCTGTTTTTGTGTTGTGTGGCCGTGCTTGCCAGCACGATGATTTCTTCCGCTCAGGGGAACAATAATCCGAGTTTCACCCGCGGCTTCGCCGGAAACGTTGAGGCCGGAGTCCTTTTCAAAGACGGTTTTGCCGGAGAATATGTGAACGTGTCATCGGGGTGCAATATTCTTCCCGGGTTGTTCGCCGGGGTGGGAATCGGGATAAAGAACCAGAAATTCCACTCTCTTTCGGATGTTAATTCCTTTTTGGTACCGACCTTTATCCAGTTGAGGTACAGCTTTCTGAACAAGTCTATAAGTCCTTATATAGATTTGAAAGGAGGTTTGATTTCGGACTATTCCCCTTCCTTGAAGGATATGCCGGAGGGGTTCCGCGATTCAGGTTGCGGCCATTTTTTCAGGGTAGGAATCGGTGTTGACTACAAAAGATATTCGTTCTACGTTGGCGATGACTGGTCGCAGATATCGTACTCGGCAGCTTCCAGGAACAACTATGCCTGGACTTTCGGCATTGGATTCAAATTCTAGTAGTGTATTCTTGGCGGATAACTTATTATCTGTCAATATAATAAGCAACCTCGTGGTGCGGTAATCGACACCACGAGGTTGCTTTTTCTTTTCATTATCAGTGCATTAAGTGCCACGGCATGCATATTCCCCAACAGAGAGACGGTCGGAGAGCCAGTTGAACCATTGCCTGCGGCTTTGCCGGACCGTTGCCTGCGGGCTTGCCGGACCGTTGCCTGCGGCTTTGCCGGACTGTTGCCTGCGGGTTTGCCGGACCACGGTCACTTCGACGGGCTCAGCGACCGGTCGAGGTTCTGGTGACCATGGTGATGCTTTGGTCAACAAAGGCTCCTCTTCGTGCGTCGTGGGATCCTTGACAAGTGCGTGGTTATCGCCGAAAAGCCTGGGTGGTCATCACTGAAATCCGCTCTCAGCGATTGCCCGAAGCGGCTGGCCTTACTGCCCGTACGGGGTATAGACTCCGAACTCGGCGAGGGAGAGAGGCCGGTCCATTTGGTGAAACGGACACGGACGGCGTCGGCGTAAACCTTGTCGAAGCGGTGGATTTTCACGCGGCTCTGAGTCGGGGTGGTGCCGCTGAAGACTGTGTGCCAGGTGCCTTTGTGGAGATATTCAATGACATATTCCTGCATCACGCCAGCCTTTGGTTCGGTCATCACGACCATATTGATGAGGGAGCCTGGGTCGAGCTCGACTTTCCAGAACGGCTCCTTGACTTCGGGGCTGGAGACCCAGCAGGTGCGGAAGTTGTCGTCGTTGGCGAAGTCCATGATGTCCATGTCGTCGGACCAGGATGAGTCGCACGGCTTGCCGATGGCGATGTTGATGTCGGTGATCGGCTCCATTGTCTCGGCCACGTCCACGATGTGGCCGGTGTTCTTCCAGATCTTGCCGATGCGTTTCAGGGCATCGATGCAGTTCTGATCCATCAGGCCGTCACGGTTCGGGGCGGAGTTCAGGATGTAGGTGCAGTAGGCGTTGTTGTACGGGATGATGTTCTCGGCCACGATCTTGTCAACATCCTTCAGGGACGAGCCCGGGAACTCGGTCTTCCAGAACCAGGTCTTCTGCAAAGGATAGCAGGCCATCGCCGGGAGCTGGTTGGTTTCCGGGGATATTTTCTGACCGGCGCCCTGCTCGTAGCAGCGGATGTCTGAGTAGAACAGAGCCTCGGACGGGTACTTCGCCCCGTTCAGATCCATCACCAGGCAGTTTGGCTGGATGCTCTTGATGAGATGATAAAACTCTGGGAATGAGACATCTGAATATGAAATCCTGCCCCACGGAGCGTCCCATCCATCGAACATTATGGTGTTGACCGGGCCGTATTCAGTGAGAAGTTCGCGCACCTGGCTTTTGAGCAGGTTGATTTTCTCCGGGGTGAACGGCAGGGTCGGGCGGATACGGTGATGGGTGTCCAGGATCGAGAAGTGGAACATTATCTGCATCCCGGCCTTGTGGACGGAATTGACGAGCTCACGAAGCACATCCCGGTGAAGAGGCGAGCTCATCACGCTGTAGTCCGTGGTCTTGGTGTCCCACATGCAGAAGCCGCTGTGGTGCTTGACGGAGACGCAGATGAATTTCATCCCTGCGCTCTGGGCTGCCTTGACCCATTGGTCGGTGTCCAGCTTGACCGGGTTGAACACCTCCGGACTGAGGTCAGGATCGGTCCAGTCGGCTGTCTGGTAGGTCGGGAGACCGAAGTGAACAAACATTCCGAGCCTCAGGTCAACAAACTCTTGCTGGAGCTGGTGGAGGCTTTTTTCCTGCGCCGCCATCATCATCGGGACGGCCAGCAGGGCCAATAGGGTTGAGATGTACTTTTTCATAGTCGCTAAGTTACGAAAGATTTTTTGTAACTTTATGCCGACAAAAAAACTTTGCCGATCCGCGGACATCCAGCCACTATGTATTTGGCAAAGGTGCTGCGTGTTATTTAGAATTACTTAAAAGAACATTGATAATGAATTCAAAAGAAAGAATTGCCAAAGCCTTGACTGTCGCCACCGACACCAAGGTGTTCGAGATGGGCTGCGGAGTCAGCTCACTGGCTCCCGAGGAGTTCAAGAAGTGGTTCCCTGAAAGCAAGGCTGCCGTTGTGGTGGCAGACCTTAACACTTGGAAGGCTCTTGGCCAGAAGGTGTACGATGAGTTTGTAGCCGCGGGTGTCCACACGGAGAAATATGTCATCGAGACGAAGGAATTCCACGCCGACTGGAGGTACGTCGATATGGTTGACCACATCATCGCCGGAGACTTCTCCGCCGCCAAGGCTATCGAGAATGATCCTGAATATGTCGAGCCGGACGCTGAAAAGGCGTTCAGACCGTCTTCCGAGGCTGAATATGTCACCATATCCGTGGGCTCAGGAGTCATCAACGACCTTTGCAAACTTGCCTCGCACCACTACGGCCAGTCTTATCTGACATTGCCGACGGCGGCTTCCGTGGACGGTTTCTCGTCGTTCGGTGCCTCGATTTCCTACCATAACTCCAAGCAGACATTCTCCTGCCCGGCCCCAAAGGTGATCATCGCGGACATTGACGTGATCGCCTCCGCCCCGAAGGTGATGACCGCCGCCGGTTACGCCGATCTTGCCGCAAAGGTTCCTGCCGGAGCCGAGTGGATGATCGCCGACCTGATGGGCACGGAACCGATCAAGCCGGATGCCTGGCACGTGCTTCAGGACTATCTTGATGACCTTCTGGCTGACCCGGAGGGTGTGGCCAAGGGTGACAAACAGGCCGTTGCCGATTTGTTCGAGGGGTTGACTCTCAGTGGAATAGCGATGCAGGCCGCACAGTCCAGCCGTCCTGCTTCTTGCTGCGATCACTTGTTCAGCCATATTCTTGACATGACACATCATCGTTTCAACGGCAAGCTTCAGTCTCACGGATTTCAGGTGGCCATCGGCACGCTGACGATGTGCGCCGTGTTCGATGAGCTGTTCAAGATGGACCTCTCCAAGATTGATGTTGACGCTTGCGTCAAGGCTTGGCCTACGCTTGAGCAGGAGCAGGAAAGGGCGCTTGAGATATTCAAGAATTTCCCTGCGCCAAAGCTTGGCTACACTGAGATCACCAAGAAATATGACGATGCCGAGACCGTACGTGTCCAGCTGACGAAGGTGAAGGAAGGCTGGCCGGAACTCAAGAAGAAGCTTCAGGGTCAGGTATATTCATTCGCCAAGATGCAGGATCTGATGAAGAAGGCCGGCGCGCCGTACGATCCTTCGATGATCGGAGTGACCCGCGAGATGCTTAAGAATATGTTCCCTAAGGTTCAGCTGATGCGTTTCCGCTTCAATGTGCTCGACCTTGCGAAGAGGGGAATGTTCTACGATCAGCTCGTTGAGTCTGTCTTCGCTCACGGCGCCGCTTGGGATCTGACAAAGGAGATGAATTAGATTTTTTCGTCGGCGGACAATTACTTTTGAATATGATCGGTGCCACTGGTGATTGTCTGCCGGCAAGATATGTATTAGGAATATGACAGTGCGTGGAACGGGTGTCCGTGGCTTTGCGAAAGGCCGTGCGTTCGTGGTCAGAGACTGCGGGCAAAGGAATCCGTTCGAGGACATCCCGCCCGGCAGCGTCCTTGTTGCCGAGCGGTTGTCACTGTCAGACTCCACGCTGATTGATTTCCGCAACGTGGTAGGAATTGTCACTCAAGAGGAAGACATTGACGGTCAGGTCTGTGTCCTTGCTAAAGGCATCGGCATTCCGGCCATTGTCGGCATAACTGACTGTTTCAAGGAAGTCGTGACCGGTGACCGCCTCATGATCTGGAATCTGGATCTGATGATCAATCCGGATCTCGACACCGTCATCGCATACGAGAAAACCCGTTCCGACGCTGACTCCCAGCTCAGTCTCAATCTTCCGCACTCTACATATTTTTAACGCTTACTCAATTTGATGATTGGAGTTGGTACAGGAAAAGGCTTTCTGGTGTACCAACTGCACTGAATCGTGGGGTTGGTACAGGAAAAGGCTTTCTGGTGTACCAACTGCACTGAATCGTGGGGTTGGTACAGGAAAAGGCTTTCTGGTGTACCAACTGCATTGAATCATGGAGTTGGTACAGGAAAAGGCTTTCTGGAGTACCAACTGCATTGAATCGTGGATTTGGTACAGGAAAAGGCTTTCTGGTGTACCAACTGCATTGAATCGTGGGTTTTGTACAGGAAAAGGCTTTCTGGTGTACCAACTGCATTGAATCGTGGAGTTGGTACAGGGAAAGGCCGTCTGGTGTACCAACGCCTTGAATCGTGGATTTTGGGCAGTTGAGACCTTTCTGGAATACAAAACTCTCTGATTGGAAAATCTGGTTTACGACTGAGTTTGCGGTCACTGAGATTGTTGAAGTGACTGGTGAAAGTGTAAAGTTTCTTTACAGTGGGTGTTAAATTTCTTTACACTTTTAGAAAAATGGTTAATCGCTAAAATATTAACAAATAATTAGTTGTATGGTTTGGCATGAACTCTGTTCGGCGAAAGTGTCGTTTCTGGGAAGAGACGGCGATAAGTTGCCGAGGGTTTGCCGGAAAATGAGAAGCTGTTTTTGAGATTAATTATTGGAGATAATATGTCAAGCACGTATCTGAAGTTCCTGTCGAGGAACAAGCTTTACACCTTCATCGAGGTTTTCGGACTTTCGGTGGCATTGGGATTTGTCATTCTGCTGGCTTCGTATGCCAGGACGGAGTTCAGTGTCGGAGCTAAGCAGCCGCTTTCCAAGCAGCTGTATGTTGTCGGTGCCGGCGACTCTTTCGGAATGACGCTCGGAACTTCCGATGAGTTTTTCCCGTCTATTCCGGAGATCAAGTCGTGGACTAAAATCTGCGATGGGGGAGATGTCGACATTATGGTCGGCGATGACTATTATAAGGCGGCAGAGGCTTCGATAGACACTAATTTCTTCAATCTCTTTGACTACCGCCTTGCCGGTTGCCCGAAGGACAGGGTTCTGGAGAACGAGGACGAGGTGATTCTGTCCGAGTCGTTCGCTAAGAAAGTGTTTGGAAATGAGGATCCTATAGGCAGGACATTGAGCGCAGGTAAAGATCAGTGGACTGTAATCGGAGTCGTTGAGGATTTCGGGCCGACCGATGTGTTCAAGCAATATGATCTGTTCACAAGCATCAAATGTGCTCAGAAGCGGTTTGCGTGGATGGACAATTTCGGCAGCACTATTCCGATTGTCCGGCTTGACGAAGGAACTGATGTGGAAAAGGTGCGTGATGATCTTCTTAAAAAGTATCTCGGGTACTGGAATTTCTATAAGGCTGACAATTCCGATAACGCCTTTTTGTGGGGGGCAAGCGTGACGAGACTGGACAAGGTCTATTTTTCGGATTTGAAGTCCTATAGTTGCATAAGAACGGGTGACAAAAAACAGGTTGGGTTACTATTCATTGTGGCTCTGGTGCTGCTGATTTCCGCCATATTCAATTACATCAATCTGACTGTCGCGCAGACGGGAAAGCGCGCCAAGGAAATGGCCACCAGGCGGTTGCTTGGCGAAAGCTCAAGGAATATAGTGGCGAGGTACATCGCCGAGTCATTCGCCTTCACGGTCGGGTGTTTCGCAGTGGGCTGTCTGCTGGCATATTCATTCAAACCGCTCTTTGACAGGATTTTGAACGCCGACATTGTGCTGACACCTGACTTTAGCACCGTGCTTTGGGCTGTTCTGGCGTTGGTTGTCATCTCCGTGGTTTCGGCGCTGCTCCCTGCGATGCTTGTCTCACGCTTCAAACCGATCGATGTCGTGAAAGGGGAGTTCCGTTTCAAGAACAAGATGATTTTCGGCAAGGTGTTCATCGTTCTTCAAACCGTGTTCAGCACCATCCTTATCACTATGGCCATCGTGATGACAGCGCAGGTGAACTATCTCGTGAACCTTCCGGTGGGCTACGAGACAAAGGATATCATTCAGGTCGTTTCCCAATATATAGGCTATAGGAGAGGGCCTCAGGATGCGCTCCGCGACAGGTTAAAGGCTTTGCCTCAGGTGGTTGACGTGGGACTTGGAATTACCTCTCCGATATCCTGCGGAGCGAATGGCCTTCACGATGAGAACAATCAGTTGATAGGCTGGATGCGTATGGCCCAGTTGGACACGACTTCGCTTAGTATTCTGGGAATCAAGGTCTTGGAAAAGTACAGCGAACTCTCTTCGCCAAAAGTGCTTTTGACTGAGACTTCAAAGAGAACCCTCGGTGTGACGGCGGAGCATCCTTACGCTGGCGGAAGCTACACCAATGGTGAATATGAAATCTGTGGCGTCATCCCGGATTTCCGCGCCAACAACGCTCTGTTCGAGCCGATGGAGAACGAGCGTAATTCCATAAGGATTATCGACGAGAATTATGATTATGCCTTCATTCAGCTTCTTAAGATAACGGGTGATCGCTCCGAGGCTATGGCCGCGGTCAGGAATGTCTGCAAAGAGTTTGCGAAGGAGACCACAGGCGTTCCTGTGGAGATGGAGGCTTACTATCTGGACGAGAAACTGGTAGATGATCTGAAGGGCACCAAGAACACGATGCTTCTCGTGATTTCGTTCATGGTCATGGCCATCCTGATCTCGGCTCTCGGTCTTTTCGCGATGTCTCTCTACTTTACAGAGCAGCAAAGCCGCCAGATCGCGGTCCGCAAAGTTTTCGGCGCCGAGGTCAGTTCTGCCGTCTGGACATTGTCCAAGTCGTTCATGATCATGAGCCTTGTCGCCGTCGTGCTTGCCGTTCCGTTTGCGGTATGGGGCATAACCTATTATCTCCAAGGATTCTACACGAAGATCACTTACCCTTGGTGGGCGATTGTCCTCGCAGCCTTGATCTCACTCCTGATTTCGTTCATCTCCGTTGTCGGCCAGACCTACGCCGCCGCCACCGAGAATCCGGTCAAGACCCTGGGGCAGGATTAATGTGGGGGTAAGAACCCAACTTTTTACGTTTCTTATCAAAATTTACGTTTTTGTTCCCTATAATTGCGGAATATGAACTGTAAACTATGATAAGAAACGTTACTTTTTATGATGTCCTCACCGCCCTTGGCGATCTCATCATGCCACGCGAATGCATTGTCTGCGGACGACCTCTTGCCCTGCGCGAACGCCATCTCTGCATCGGATGCCTTGCCGATCTGCCGCGGACATATTTCTCGAATATGCCGCACAACCAACTTGCCGACAGGTTCAATGCGTTGATCCAGCGTGATCTGGATGCGACCTGCGTTTTTGAGGAATATTCCTACGCCACATCCCTGTTCTTTTACCGCTCCCAGACAGGCTACAGGCTGATCACCCAGAGGCTGAAATATCATTCCGACTATGCCGCGGGGCGTTACTTTGCCTCGAAGCTCGGCCGTGAGATGGCCTCATCGCCGGTTTACTCCGATGTGGATGCCGTGATTCCAGTGCCCTTGCATTGGACCCGGCTTTGGCCCCGAGGACATAATCAAGCTGAGATCATAGCCGAGGTTCTGGCAAGTTTTCTCGGGGCGGAGATGCGCACCGACATCCTTTACCGATCCCGCAGAACCCGTACACAGACAAAACTCTCGGTTGAGGGAAAGGCCCGCAATGTGACCGGGGCGTTTCAGGTCAGGCGAATGAGAGCCTTCCCTGAATATTCACATATCCTTCTTGTGGATGATGTTTTCACGACCGGGGCGACGCTTCGTTCCTGCCAGAAGGCGTTGCGGACGGTTTTTCCGCCTCCTGTCCGTATCAGTGTCGCCACTTTAGCCTGTGTCGGAATGTAAGATATGTTACATTCTGGTTACGAATCGTAAGGAGAAACGTTTTAGATTGTGAGATTTTAAGTGCGATGTGCATTTCATGCCGTGTATCATGTGTCTATTAAAACTGATTAAAATTTCCCTTATTGTTTATAGGGTTGGAAATAAAACGGTTAAGTCTGTATATTCGTAAATTTTTGCAAAAAAATATTAAAAAATGTTTGCACGTATCAAAAAAAGCTGTACCTTTGTACTCGGGTTGAGCAAGGAGGTTCTCTCCCCGATCAACCTATTGGTTATTAGTTTTAGTGTTATTAATTATGTGGTTAGAGTGAGAGTCCACGCGCGATGCGTCGACGCTCATTTTTTTTGTATATATCCCATCTTCAGATATGTCTGGTCGCTTCGACTGGCTCAGCGACTGGCCATTTCCCAGACACGGATGAGTGGCTTTGAGAGGGATGAGGGCATATTTGCGTGGCTGACCCTCGCTTTCGAAGATAGGGTCAGCCACGTAAGCACGTGACAAAGCCGTACCAGAGGCACATCACCGTGCCTGTGGTTTGTGGAACTCTATCAGACCATCGATTGGAGCTTTGATGATGTCGCCCATCTTCATTCCGAATTCCTCCGCGGTCTGGCCTAGTAGATCAGAATAGTGAAATGCCACTGAACCCACACAGTTGAACTTGTACTTTCTGTAGTCAGGGTAGAGACTCACTATATTTCTGAAAAAATCACGGAACGCTCCTAACATGAGGTCGTGGTAATAGGGATGCGAGTGCCGGTGATCTCCGACCCATTTGCAGAACTGGGCACAGTAACGATTGGCTTTCGGCTTCTGGTAAACCTGCTCGATGATTTCGTCCACTGACTTGCCTACCAAGGGTTTGACCTCCGCAAATACTTCCGGAGGCATATTCCCCCTCATGTAGTCCCTCAGCAGGGTTTTTCCTATGTAGCCGCCACTGCCTTCGTCCCCAAGAATGAAACCAAGGGAGTCGATGTTGAGTGTCACTTCCTCACCGTTGTACAAGCAGGTGTTACAACCTGTCCCGAGGATGGCAGCGAATCCGGACTCTTGACCGAGAAGCGCTCTGGCGGCCCCGAGCAGATCCATTGCGACGAACACTGTCTCTGCAGCCACAAACACGCTCTTGAGTACATCCTGCATGAATCCGTACTCAAGTTCGCTGACTCCTGCCCCGTAGAAATAGACTTCCTTTACGTCTTTGACAGGGAATCCGGCGGGCAGGTTGGCGAGGATGTCATTCCGGATTTCCTCTCCTGAGATGTAATTCGGATTGTAGCCAAGGCTCTTGAAACGAATGACATTCCCTCCGTTCTCACTTGTGCACGCCCAGTCGGTTTTTGTGGATCCTGAATCCGCTATAAGTATCATGATATTTCTTATGATTTAGTTATTTTCTGATTTTGTAGCCGATGTAGGCATAGTAGAATATGAACAGATAACAAGGCAGACAAATCCAATAGGCGGCCTGATTGCCGATGCCGTCTTTAAGGAAGCCGAAGATGAGAGGAATCAAAGCTCCTCCTCCGAATGAGGCCACCACAAGAGACGATCCGACTTTGGTGAAACGCCCAAGGTCGGTGATAGCGAGTGGCCAGATGGCGGGGTTCATCAGGGAGCATGCCAGTGCAATGAAGGCCACGCACCAGATGGAGACATTCGGAGGGGTCAGGACAATCAGTAGCGATCCCGAGACAGCGACCCAGCAGCAGATTCTGAGCGCCTGGACCTGGGAGACGAACTTAGGGATGAACAAAATTCCAAGAACATAGCCGACGGCCATCCCGATGCTTGGCCAAAGGGCATAGACCTGCGGATCCGGAAGGTGAAGATAGTTGGCGTAATCGACCACCGACGAAAGAGCCAGAGTCTCGACCCCGGTGTAGAAAAACATCGCCACTGCGCCAAGAATCAGATGCGGGAACTGCCAGACGGATGTCTTTCCCGCAGCATAAGGACAGTCAGCCGCGTCATCCTCGTCCTCTCCGGCCGCCTTCACCTCCTCCAGAGGCGCGAAGATGACCAGAACACCAAGTGCAAGGAATATTCCGATGATGATCTGGAATGGTTTTGTAACATCCGTCAAAACCGCCTCATCCAGGTTCTTGCCGATCACTGTCGCCAGAAACACCGGTGCCGCGGCCCAAGCGAGCGAATTGCATATCCCCATTAAACTCATTCTACGCGCTCCGCTCTCCATTGGCCCGAGGATTGTCACATAAGGGTTGATTGCCGCTTGAAGGACAGTGTTCGCTATGCCGCTGAGGAATGAAGCGAAGAGGAACAACCATAGGCTGCCTGTTTTGGCCGATGGTAAGAAAAGAATGAAGGCAAGGGCGAACAGAAAGAACGACAGGGACATTGTCTTCTTGTAGCCGATCTTTCCGATGACCTTGGCGGCCGGATAACTGAAGAATATGAAGGCGCAGAAGGTAGAGGCTATAAGCATGTAGGATTCTCCCGAGGACACCTCCAGGGTGGACTGCAACAGCGGAACCAGGTAACTGTTTATCCCGATGGCGAATCCCACGATGAAGAACATCAGCCCGATTATCGCCAAGGGCAGAGCGTATCTATTATTCATTGTCTGATTAATCCGTGTGATTAGAATGGCAGTTCGTTGTACAGTCCATTGAATGTCTGCATGCCCTTCCAGACAGGGCGTCCGAAAGCCGAGTTCTTGTTGGTGGCATCACAGATGAACCATTCCCCGTCCACGAAAATCTCAGGAATGACATGTCCGATGACAGATTTGGAGAAATAGCATTGACCATGAATATACCTTGCCGGCAGACCTGCGGCGCGGCTCATAGCGATGATCGCGTGAGCCATGTCGCAACAGTTGCCTCCTTTAGCGTTGATGGTTCCGACTGCCCCCTTTTTGGTGTTGTAATAGTCTTCCCAAGTCCAATTATCTCTGGCATAAGTGAATATGGCTTCGGCTTTTTCCCTGGCCGTTACCTTGCCGGAGATCGCCTCTTTCATGGTGGACAAGACGAGCGGGTCGTCAACAGGACAGTTAGAGGTGCTTCCAAGAAAGTCCGACCACCACGAGGATGTCTTCTCTGGAAGCATCAGGTTGTTTTTGTAGTGGTTCATGATCCTGCTCATGACCACCAGAGCCTGACGAAAGACAATATTCCCGACATATTCCTCTTTGTCAGACTTGTAGTTGAGTTCCACCGTGGAGTCTCCGCTTCTGTCGTCTTTCCATGTCCTTGTGCCGAAACTGCAATAGTTCGGGTACATCCCCTTGCCGGAGGCATATTCCCGCATTCTCCCGATCATCCATTTCACCGCGTCGAGGGAGATCTCATCCTGTTCGAAAGTGTTCCACTGCATGACACCGCCCGCTGAATATTTCGGGATCTCCACATCCGGTCTCTCCTGCCAGGTGTCGGGATAAGCCTCTATCAAATCCAGGATGCCGCATGCGGCGGAGAAATACTTGGCTTGTGAGTATGTGATGCCTTCCACATTGACGGAAACTGGCATCTCGTCCGTCTCGGAGAAGGTTTCATAGGCCTCTGAGATGGCTTTCAGGAACTCCCCCGTTCCATGATGTCGGTATGAATTCCTTGGGTGTGTCCTTTCCGCTGTCATCCTTGCTCTTTGCCCTGTGCAGGCACCGCACATAAGAGTGACAAGGCAGAAAAGCGCCTGAATAAGAGTCTTTTTTTTCATTGTTTATGTGTTTGATTGGCAGGCATAGGAGCGGTCAGGCTCCTATGCCCGGAGGAATAAACTATTTCTCGTCTCCGAACAGCTCGGTTCTGAAAATCTGGTCGGCGCTTATGCCTTTGGCGTCTTCCAGTTTGTTGTCAAGCATGTACTGGAAAAAGAAAGCGTAGGTGATCAGCGCCCTCATCGAGCAGGCACATCCATAATAGCCGTCAAGCCTGCCGACATAACCGCTGAGATTGGAGATCGCGTTATCGTTGCCGAATGCGAAATTGACATTTCTCATAGCGAAATTGTCAAGCCAGTCAATCTTTACCTGGCAGTGCTTCCCGTTCTCGTCGGAACCCATAACAAGATGTCCGTAGTTGTTCTTTGTCTCATTGTAAGGGCTGCTTCCCCACGTGAAATCATGTGTCTGAGGCAATTCTGTCTCGGACATCTTTACCGGGGCGCTGATCTGCGGGATGTTTCCCGCACCGTTCTTACCAGTCTGGTTTCCGTCATAGCCCCTGAGCAGAAGGTGACACCTCATCGCAAGCTCAAAGACGTCGGCGGTGTTGTAGTCCTTGCCACCTATCGTTATCTTGGTGGTGGAAGGAATATAGTGGGCGTTCTGAACGTTGAACTCTTCGTACTCACCTCCTGTCTCCGCCGGAGTCTCTCCTGTTATCATGTTGATGGTTCCGGTGGTCTTTTCCCAGATGTCGATCAGTGTCACGTATTGTTCCGCGAAATCCTTGATTGTAGTTCCTGTCGGAGGGACATAGGCCGCCTGTTTCACCTTGACGGCAAGACCGTCCTTGACATTTCCTCCCTTGATGGTGACGGAACCTTCCCGGGCCTCGCCGGTGTTGGCCTTGACCGTGATCTGGATCTTTGCCGGAGATGCGGTCTCGCCAGAAGCCGGGCTTACGGTGATCCAGTCAGCGTCTGCAGTGGCTGTCCATGCTTTCTTGGCGACAAACTGAGCCTCAACCGTCTCTCCTTCGGCCTTTGCCGTCACCTCCTTGGTATTGAGTTCGATGTCTGGCATTTCGATTCCGTAGAAGTCGTAGTCAAGTTTGATGTCCTTCACTGCGTCATAGACATTCTCTGTGATTCCGTTGTCCAGCAGATGCTTGTAGAATCTGCACATGATGAGGAACGTCCTCATCGGGGAGATGATTCCGCGGTAAGGAGGCATGACGAGCGAGCCGTCAGGATCCTCGTCGTAGTTCAGGAAGTTGCCGATGCAACCCAGGTCCTGGGCTCTCTTCAGGAACCAAGGAAGAGTTCTGACCATGAAGCCAAGGTCACAAGGCACATTGTCCGAGAAGTTGATGACCCCGCAAGGCTCATCGGATTTCTCGTACCAAGGATATGATCCCCATGTCGCCCATTCGTCCGCGAGCGGAATCTTTTCGCTGAGACCTTTCCCGTTTCCAAGATTATGGACAGGAGTGTTCCTTTCTGTCTGCTTCATGGCTGATCCTTCCTTGGTCACAAGATCAAGGAACCCTTTGGCGGCGATCACGAAACACTGCGCGGCTGTATATTCAGTGCCGGCCACAGTGATCGTGTGGTACGGCTGGTACTTAGGGTCGTACTGATCCTTTCCGTCAGAGTAGCCTCCGCTGTAAGGAATCGGGATGAAGTGCACGTTCTCCCATGCGCTGTTGTTGTCGGAGCAGTGACTGCCGTCTGCGCTGACCGTTCCGACGGTCTTTTGCCACACGTCAAGGTATGACACAAGCTGCTCGGCGAATCCCCTGAGCGTGGCAGAGGCGGAGAGATATTCAGTGGACACGGAGGACGGAAGCTTTCCGTCGCTCTTGTAGGCTGCCACCGTCCTTGCGAGAGTCACGGTCGCACGGTTGGTGGAGAAGGCGATGGCCTGGCCGTTTCTGGTGAACAGGGTCTGGTTGGGAACCTGTCCTTTCTCTTTCATGGCCTGCAGCATCTTTGTTGCGACTGTCGCGACGCTTTCCTCACCGGTGACTGCGATTGTCTCCGCGTCGTAGCTGTCCCTTTCAGGATGATCGGCAGGCTTGTAGTTAAGCACGTCGATGTCTCCGGAGGTCTTGCCGGAAGTGAGGTTCACGACCAAAGCGCAGAGTGCCTGCTGGTATTGAGGCTGGGTCAGGCTCTTGCCTGCCACATCGAGCGAGGACGGGATGGTCGTGGTTTTCTCCCATTCCGAATACAATGACGCGAAAGCGCCGGTCAGATCCTGTTGTGAGACGGTCGCGACCGGCTTCACGTCAGGATCATTGTCCTTGCTGTCCTTCTTGCAGGCTGAAAACAGCCCCGCGAAGATGGCCAAGGAAATCATGTAAATCCAAATCTTTTTCATAATGCTTTGATTATTAGTGTTATTTGTTAAAAAAACTCATTAAGGTCAGGGAATTTGCCAAGGCCGTAGCGGAAGAGTACAAGTCCTTTGGCTCCACTGCCTCTGAAGACTTCACAGTCCTTAAGGATCCCATCCTCGTCCATTGGGTAGACCTTGCTGTCATCTCCTTTATAGGTGGTCAATCCCGCCCAGCATTCGGCGCCGCCGGTGTTGTCGGCGAATTTTTTTGCCGCTCTGCGGCAGGCCTCGTCATTGTAGCCGTAGGAGTACCGGTAGATCATCGGCATGAGGATGTGAATGTATTTTCCCATCTCATTCTGATCCTGTCCATAGTAGTAGTGCGATTCGTTGTCGTCAGGCATCAGGGCCGCTGATGTGACAAGGCCCTCGTCATAACTGTCGCACAGCTCACGCAGTTCCCGGCAGCATCTGGTCACGGCTCCCACAGCGTTCACCTCGGCTGAAGGATTGTGTTTGTAGGCGGTTCCGCCGAACCGTATGTAGTCCAGATGAATGCCTTTCACTCCGTAATCCTCAATATATTCTTTGGCGTTTCCGGAGATTTCCTCGAAGATTTCATCCTTGTACCGATTGTTCTCATCGTCAATCGGGTTGATCCATCCAGAGGAATTGTGGAAGCATTGGATCCATGCGTGTACTGTGATTCCGAGCCGTTCCGCGGCCTCGATGAACTCTGTTGTGGTCTTCCTTGAGGACGGATGGAAAGCCGCATAGTTCAGGATTATATGGTCATAACCTTTGGCTTTCAGAGTCTTCATCATCGCATGGTCATCGGCCATAAGGCTTGGCAGATGTGCCTTCCATGCCCAAAAAGCGAAATGACGTGTCTGTTCCAGATCGAAAATGACATTCTCCGTGGCTTTGCTTGAATATGTAAGATTCCTCCACCGCGTTCCTCCGTCCGGGATTCTCTGGTAGCTTCCTCTGTCGGTCTGGACCTTTGGACTCCCGAACGCTTCGCTCCTTACGAAACCATCAACCGCTTTCCCTGATGCTTTTCTGGCGAGTTTCAACTCGAACTCCGAATCCGAGGCGATCCCTGTGACCAGTGTCCCGTTTTCCGTTGACAGCACAAGTCTCTCTCCAGACTCCAGCACTGTGCCTGCCGGGGCGGTGTAGAGGCATTTGCAGGAAAAGTACTGATCGGTCAGGAACAACCCCAACCCTGAGACATCGACACTTTCCGCTCCTGTGTTGAGGATCTCCACCCATGATTCAGCATCTGTTGTCTGGTCATGGGCAGCGATCTCGTTGATCACCACTCCTTTGAAAGCGTTGACATCGTCCTTCCCATTTTCGGACTTGTCGCATCCTCCGCTGACAAACAGAGCTGTGATTAAGAATGAAATCATTATGCTGTATTCCATATGTTAATTGACTTCCGTTGGTTCTTTCTTCAGGATTCCTGCCTTGAGTAGCCCGGCTTCCGCTTCCGTAAGCCCTCCGTATTTTCTGATCGCGGTCTCGCAGGTGTCATATTCCAATGATGGATTACGCTCGACCATCGTGCGGGTTAGCCTGTCCACAACCTTGTTGTTGATCAGATGCGCGTGAATCATCCTGTTGCCCTCGACACGTCCGAGCCGACACATCACGGTCGTACTGATCATGTCACAGATAAGTTTCTGAGAGGTTCCGGACTTCATTCTGGTGCTCCCGGTGATGAATTCCGGGCCAGTGAGCACCTCCACCGGATAGTCAGCGTATTTTGAGATGGGGGGAACCTGGATTGTTCACGAACGAGCCTGTCGGGATTCCATGCTCGTGACATGCTTTCAGTGTCGCCAACACATACGGTGTGTTCCCGCTGGCCGAGATTCCCACGACAATGTCCGCCGGAGAGATGTTCTTTTCAAGGAGGGTCTTCCAACCTTCCTCCACATCGTCTTCCTTCTCCTCAAGATCAAGCACCAGATTCTCCACACCTCCGGCAAGAACACATTGTATCATTTCCGGAGACACTCCGTAGGTGTTCGGAATCTCCAGCATGTCCAGGACGGCCAGCTTGCCTCCGGTGCCGGCTCCGCAGTAGAACATCCGGCCTCCGTTCCTGATCTGGCGCTCTATCGCGCTTACCAGTCTCTCAAGGTCAGGAAGCACCTTTTCGATCGCAAGAGGAACCTTCTTGTCCTCCTCATTGATTTCACGCAGCAGCTCGGCCACGCTTTTTTTCTCAAGATTGTCATGCAGCGACGGCTGCTCGGTAAGTCTTAATGTCATGATCATCAAATTTTATTAATATTTCTTGGTCTTTGATTCCCCCATGATTCTCCCGTCCCTGACAAGGACGGCTTTTACTGTCTGGGATCTGTTGATCACAAATGGTACGGAGTACAGCGGCGACTGTGGCCCCGGCTCGCTTCCATCAAGCGTGTACCGGATCTCGGAGTCAGGAAGGTCGGCGCTGATTGTGACCACTTTGTCGTGTGCGGTGTCCGGATGAAATTCTATGTATGGACAGAAAAAGTTCCGGCAAGCCTTGACACCCAGCAAGTCGAGTACCCTGAAATGATGTTCGAGCCGTCTGGTGAAGAAGTCCCAGTCTTTGTCAGCCTCGCTCCAGCCGCTTTCCGCGATCGCGCACATCCTTGGCCACGCCATGTATTCCACCCTTTCTGGAGTCGGCATATATTCAGTCCAGACGCAGCCCTCCACTCCTGTTACGTACCTGCCCTCGTCATTGGTGAGGACTTCCGGAACCGGATCGTAGTCATACACTGTTCTCAGCATTGTCGGTCCGCCCATGGCAAGATGCTCGCTGTCCGGGTCTCCCTGCCAATAGTCCAGATAGTATTTCGGATGTGGCGCCATCACCGCCTCATGGTGCATTCTGGCGGCCTTGACTCCACCTTCCTCTCCCAGCCATGACATCACTTTCGCTCCGGGAGCAAGTCCGCCTTGAAGAATCTCGTCCCATCCGATGATCTCCCGTCCCTTTGAGTTCACATATTTCCCGATCCTTTGGATGAACCAGCTCTGCAACTCAAACTCGTCCTTGAGTCCAAGGCGCTTTATCAGAGCCTGGCAATGCGGACATTCTTTCCAGCTTGCCTTGGGACATTCATCCCCTCCGATGTGTATCAGCTTTGACGGGAACAAATCCATGACCTCATCCAACACGTCCTGAAGAAACTCAAAAGTCTCTTCTTTGGGGCAATATACCTGACGGAACACTCCCCACCGTGTGGCCGTCTCGTATGTGCTGTCCAGCCCGCAACTGAGTGATGGATAGCATGCTATTGCCGCGAGAGCGTGTCCTGGCATCTCTATCTCCGGGATGATGGTGACATACCTTTGCGCGGCATATTCCACAAGATCACGGACCTGTTCCTGTGTGTAATACCCTCCGTAGGGCTTTCCGTCGTAGATTCCAGAAGCCAAAGAGCCTATGACGGTCTCTTTCCTCCACTGTCCTTTCTCTGTCAGCAATGGGTATTTCTTTATCTCCAGACGCCAACCCTGATCCTCGGTAAGGTGCCAATGGAACCTGTTCACCTTGTGCAGCGCCATCAAGTCGATGTACCTTTTCAGGAAGTCGATGTCGAAGTAATGCAGGCAGCAGTCCAGATGCATTCCACGATAACTGAACCTCGGTGAGTCCTCTATCACGCAGCAAGGAATATCCCAACGCTTCCTTCCGCTTTTTTCACTGGAGAATATCTCCTGAGGAAATAACTGGAACAGGGTCTGAAGTCCGTAGAACGCTCCGGCTCCGTCGCCATATTCGATGACAATCCTGCCGCTTTCGATCCGGAGAGAGTATGCCTCCGTCTTGAGTCCGGTGTTCAGGAAAAAGATTCCTTCTGTCTCGGTCAGGTCCATCGGCTTGGTCTTCAGGGTGTATCCGGAGACTTTGGACAGTCTTTCGTTGAGGAAACCTACGGTGCGCTGTATCTCGGAGTCCTCCTCCAGATGGACCACTGTGCCTTTCCAGAGGGAGAAATGTCCTTCTTCAGCTTGGACATGCGATGGCCAAGGAATGACGCTTATGGAATCATTCTCCGGTTTTTCGTCCGTGCATGCGACAGCGAGCGCCGCGACCAGCGATAGAATCAATCTATTCATAGTCAAAACTTCTTTTCAACTTCTTTTCCCACCTTCTTTCCGTCATGGGTGAATCCTTGCGTCCTCACCGTGGTACCTTTTTCAGGAGTGAATGCGCTCAGGAATATTCTTGAGTCCATGTCCGGCTCGCTACCGTCCGTGGTGTAGCGGATGGCGGCTCCTGGGTAGTCCAGCATCAGATCCGCCCGCTCCGGCCGTGGCAGATTCACACTGTCGTAGTCGAAGATCACATTCCAGTAGGCTTCGGAACAGTTCACCCCTGACATCCCAAGGCGTTTCAACTCTTTCTCCATCCTGACCCTGAAGGACTGCCAGTCCTTGTTCTGCCGCTTGGTCCATCCCACCTCCGACAGCGCGGATGTCCTCGGAAAAGCCCAGTACTCTGCCGTCCTGCTGTCCGGAATATATTCACCCCAGACACAACCCTCGACCCCGATGATGTACTTTGCGCTGAGTTCCCGGAAGGGAATCCACCACAGGGAAATAACTGTAGGCTTTCTTAAGAGTAAGAAGCAGTGGCTGCGCTTTTGGTTCCGTCTCTGGATCTTCTTGGTAGTAATTGTAATAGCACCAGCGGTCAGGTGAGAGGATCACTTGGTGTCCTCTCCTGATTCCTTTCGCCGCCGGGGCATGGCCCCTGTACGATTGGGCGATCATCCCGTCCACGGCGCTTCCGTCCAGAATCTCGTCCCAGCCTATCACAGTCTTTCCATGATTCCTCAGGAATGTGCTGACACGGTTCACGAAATAAGACTGTATCTCGTCGTAACTCTTCATGCCTTTCTCTTTCATCAAGTCATGACAGACGGAACTCTCTTTCCAGGCTTTCTGCGGACATTCGTCTCCTCCGATGTGCCAGTACCTTGAAGGGAACAACGGCAGCATCTCCGTGAAGACATCCTCAAGAAATTTGAACGTGAACTCACTCGGACAATATACATCGTCTTTGACACCCCAGCAGGTGGACACTTCATAAGTCTTTGTCGTGTCGCATGACAATTGCGGGTATGCCGCCAGAGCAGCTGTGGAATGCCCCGGAATCTCTATCTCTGGAATGACGGTCACATGTCTGAGCCTTGCATATTCAACAATCTCCTTGATGTCCTCCTGAGTGTAGAATCCGCCTTGTGGCTTCCCGTCAGGGTTCTTCCCGTCATAGTCCGCCGTGAAAGGCCTTTTCGATCCCACTTCGGTGAGCCGAGGGTACTTTTTTATCTCAATTCTCCAACCCTGATCCTCCGTCAGATGCCAATGGAACATGTTCAGTTTCCGCATCGACATCAGGTCTATGAACTTCTTCACGAATTCCTTAGGATAATAGTACCTTCCGCAGTCCAGCATCATGCCTCTGTAGGCGAACGCCGGTCTGTCGCTGATCTCGCAGCATGGCGCGCTCCATCTGACGCCGAAGACTTTATTCTGTGAATATATTTCCGGAGGAAGCAGTTGAAGGACTGTCTGCAAGGCATAGAACGCACCCGTGGAAGTGGTCGCCTCCAGAAGAACCTCTTTTGATGATATTATTACCTTATACTCTTCATTTTCAAGTCCTTCTACCTTGCGAAGGACAATCCGTCCACCTTTGCCGCTTCCTTTGTACAAGTCAATCCCGGCGGCACTCCTGATTCTGTCGATGAATATCCCCGCGGCCTCGGCGAATCCGCTGTCATCGCTTTCGACTTGGATTGATGTCTTTCCGCTTATGGTGAACTCTCCCGGTTTCGGAATCAAGGTTTCAGGAGCGGGAATCACTCCGTAGCCGGCCGCATCCTTAACGGGAGCCTCAGTCTCTGAACAGATCGCATCATCTATGATCTTTCTGACTCCTGCCAGATAGACTGCCGGAGCGGAACAGGAGAGAGGGTACGGGGCCTTGATGTAGATGTTGCATCTGCTCGGTCTCATATTCATAACCCTTGCGCACCTTGTAGGCTCTTTCGGACGGAAGATAGGAATTCTGCCCGTTTGTGTAGCCGGCGAAGAAGATCGTCCTGTCAGGGAAATCCTTGCGGATGTCCATTTGGTACTCGCAGAAAGGCTCTCCGTCGCTGAATAAGAACATCACGCCGTCCAGATCCAAGACATGCAGGTGGTAACGTAGCCGGTTTGGAACCGGACCGTTCCTGAACCTTTCCAGAATCTCGCGTTCCCAGTTTCTGACATCCTCTCCGAAAGATGCCGAGACCTTGGAGGAGGTCCTGACGAGCGAATCAGCGTGGTGTCTGACCAGTTCCGCTGTGATCGAATCCTTCTGGTATGGAAGGTCCACGGCCTCATTCACAAACCGCATCAACCCTTTTCCCTTTACCTTCGTGAATGACATTCCGGCAAGGGAATCAGCCAACGCTTGCCCACATTCTTCCGCATAGGCGGCGTCCTGAGGCCCTCTTTCCGGGTCCATGTTGCCCGCCGCTCCTGTCAGCTGGAACACCTCCCCACCCCAAAGCCTGGAAAGTATTTCCCCGCATATTCCCGGATAGTCCGAAGACAACGCATGGCTGCCGGGTCCCATGCACACAGGGTGGCACGCCAGATTGACGACCGAGACCATAGGCTTCCCTTCTCTGATGAACCTTGCCACATAGACATCATGATCGACCGGTCCTCCTTTCTCGCATCTGTTGCCGTTGATTCCTGTTCTGGCGCGTCCTGTCTCAAGCTCGAATCTGGTGAAATCCCTGTCCGACGTGATTGTCCTCACGGCGTTGGTCACCAAAGAATCAATCATTCTGAACTTCCACGCTCTGTTCGTACCTCCTGTCCAAGTGCTTGAACCTCCTGATCTTGGTGCGGAATGAGTGTGGATGTTATGGATCAGGATGCGTTCTCTGTCCAGTCCGGACCGCTCAGAGACCAATGTCCGGAGTGTGTCGGTGATAGCTGGAGAAATCTCCATCAGGTCATTGGAAATGACGCATACCTTCCTACCGGAACCGTCCTTGAAGACAAGGCAGTGGGTACGAAGTCTCTGGTGTATGCCATCTGACAGGCCATGCCTTGCGGCGAATCCGGCAAGGACCACATGCTCCCGGGGAGTCGTGGAGATGTCAGCCGAACCATAGTTCATCTTCAGGCGGTTCCCGCCGCAGGCGACAGCCAGCAGGGAGGAGGCTATCGCTGCAAGTGCCTTTATCCTCATATTACTTCAACTTCCGTTATTATTCTAATATTCAATTTCATCGAACTCTCATTGGCTATACATTAATAACCAGGATTCTGTACTAATGTGCCATTGGCCTTTGTCATTTCGTTCGCAGGAATAGGCATAAGATAGTTAGGCCATTCTCCGTTCACTTTCCTGAAATGCTTCTGAGTAGGACTGACAGTGAGACGGCAGTCTCCGTAATCAACCCAGTAGTCCTTTCCGAGCCAACGGTACTTGATGCAGGAGCCGTTTACCTGAACCGCGCCGTCTGAATCCTGGCTGGCCTCCTCGAAAATGTCCCTTGTGTTGGCTTTCACGTAGTCCTTCCTTTCGTCCGAGTTCGGCCAATAGTAGCAAGTGTGAGTAAGGCTTTCATCGTAAGGATGTGCCACACGGTAGATGGTGTCGTTCCGGGATCCATTGCGAAGAACCATTGTTCTCATTCCCGCGAACGGAACGTTCTCGTAGAACTGCGCCGTCTTCCATCTTCTCACATCGAAATAGCGGATGGCCTCGAAAGCCAGCTCCACCCTACGCTCGTTTACCAGACGGTCCCAAAGAGCCTCTCCGGATTCCTTGATTTCCGGCATCCGGACGTCGGAACGAGAGCGCACCTTGTTGATGTACTGGCGGCAAAGAGCCTCATTCCCGGTCATGTAGGCACATTCAGCATAGTTCAGGTACATCTCCGCCAGCCTGAACCAAGGGTAAAGCACGGAGCCGGTTTCGGCCTCTGTGATCGGTGAGGTCGGGATGTACCATTTCATCATCTCCAGTCCCATTGTGCTGGTCGCGTCCAGAAGATGTTTGGCTTTCACGCTGTAGGAAGGCTCTTTCTTACCTTCGTCGAAATCGGATTTCTTGACATTGTCATAGTAAAGCGAAAGATCCAGGACATTGTCATGGTAGCCGGAGTTGTCCGTGTTAGGGTAATTGCAGAACGGTGACGCCACACTTTTGTAGAAACGAGGGTCACGTCCTTTGAACGGATGGTTGACATCGTAGCCTGAACCGTCCTCGAAGATCTTCTTCCCGTTGGTCATCTCATAGTCGAGGGTCATGGCCTGGGTTGGCTGGAACGCTGTCCACCCATTGAAATAAACCACAGAATAGAGCAGTTGCGCTTTCTTCATCGTGTTGTCGCTGGCATCGGCGCTTGAAATGAAATACTTGGCCCAGATGAGCTCCGGTGAGTCAGTGTTCTTCCACACTCCGTCGTAGGTGTCGTCCAATCTGTAGGATCCGTCCACATCGGCGCGGTCGATTATCCGTTTCGTGGCATCCAGAGCCCTTTTCCATTTGTCGGCGCTGTACTGACCTCTGAATATTCCACCTTCCGGACGGGCCGGGTCGTTGAACAGCGGAGATGCGGCTACCAGCGTGAGACGGCTTCTGAGTGCCAGAACGATGTCTTTGTTCGCCCTGCCTTTCGTGGCCTTGTCCTTTGCCGGAAGAAGCTCTTCCGCCTTGTCAAGATCCTCCAGAGCGAAGTTGACGCAATCATCGAAGTTGTCCCTTTTCGCATCATAAGTGTCGGTCAGGTCGTAGGCCTTTGTGATGATCGGCACTCCGGCATATCTCTGAATAAGGTTGTAGTACGCCCATGCACGGAGGAAATATACCTCGCCTTTAAGCCTGTTCACATCGTCTTCTGGAATATTCGTACCCTTTTCATCCACATAATTCAGGAAATAGTTCATTCTGTAGATGCGTTCATACGTGCGGTTCCAGATGTTCAGGAATGTGGTTCTTGTGCTGTGTGCCTGACCGCCTTCGTAGTTGTACATGACGTTGTCCGGGGTCATGTTGCCGGACGCGATGTATCTTGTGCTTGAACCTCCGTACCGGAAGTAACCCTCGTCGGTGATGCATCCGATGTTTCCTTCCTGGAATGGGTCGGGGAGGACTGTGTAGAGAGCGTTGATGTAACTCTCCGCCAAGGCTGTGCTGTTGAACACAGCGTCCTCCGAAAGCTTGTCAAGCGGAGTCTTGTTCAGGAAATCATTGTTGCAGGAGACCAGAAGGATCACTGCGGCGAGTATTACGGTTATCTTTTTCATGGTATTCATGTCTCTTCATTTAGAAAGTAAGTTTCACGCCTGTGTTGAAGATCCGCATCTGCGGATAGGTCTGGTAGGATTCATCGCTGGTCTCGGGATCCACATTCTTAAGACCGGAGAAGGTGAGAAGGTTGTAACCTGCGATGTAGAAGCGCAGACTCTTTATTTTCATTTTGTTGAACAGGATGTTGTCTGGAATGGTGTAACCGATTTCGACATTCTTCAGTCGAAGGAAGGCTGCGTTGCGGTAGTAGAATGACACTCTGTTCACACCTCCGTTGCTGACCGTGGAACCGATTCTCGGACGGCTTGCGGTCGGGTTGTCCAGAGTCCATGCGTTCAGAGCCGCCTCTCTCTCGATGTTTCCGGAGACCGGATCCGTGAGTGGGGAATAGTAGAATCTGGCCCTCGCCTGTCCCTGAAGCAGCAGGGAGAAATCGAGGTTCCTCCATGTGGCGTCGAAGTTCGCTCCGAACACGATCTCGGGCACAGGAGTCAGGTCGCACCTCTTTCTGTCATAGGAAGTGATCTTCCCGTCTCCGTCCAGATCCTCGAACATGAAGTCTCCGAGGGTGGCTCCGGCCATCTGCGGATTGTTCTCAAGGTCTTCCTGGGTACGGTTGATTCCTTTCACCTGATAGTAAAGTTGGGCCCCCATCGGATGTCCCTGTAAGGTTCATGTATTCATGACCTTCGCCCCAAGGTGTCTCGTCCATGAATTTTATGCGGTTGCGGACAAACATGAAGTTTCCGCTCGCATGGTAGATCAGGTCTCCGTTCTTCGATTTTCCCTCATGGTGCAGCTGAAGTTCGAATCCCTTGTTGTCCACGATGCCGATGTTCTCGTCCGGAAGACTGTCCGGAAGACCTGTGTAGTAAGGTATCGAGGCGTTTCTGGTGCAGAGGATGTTCGAACGTTCGGTCTTGAAGAACTCAAGCTCCCATCCTATCAATCCATTCTTTATGCTTCCGTCAAGACCGATGTTCCATGTCTTGGCCACTTCCCATGTGACATTCTTGTTCGGAACCTTCCCTGGGATTATGAAGTTGACATCCTTGTCATCGAATCTTAGTTTGTATGAGGAGGCGGACGTGTAGCCGTAGGTTGTCATGTACTGGAACGAATCGATCTGATCGTTGCCCTGCTCTCCGTAGGAGGCTCGTATCTTCAGGTTTGTCAGCCAAGGCGCGTTCTTCTTGACGAACGGTTCCTCGGAGATTCTCCATCCGGCGGAGACTCCGGGGAAGAAACCCCAGCGTTTGTTCTCAGGGAAGTTCTCCGAACCGTCGAAACGTCCGATGACCTGAAGGAGGTAGCGACTCTTCCAGTCGTAGCCGAGTCTCCCGAACCAGCTTCTTCTGGCCGTCTCTCTCGCATAGCCTTTGATGCTGTACCAATTCTTGTCCGCCGACCCGGCGAAGAACTCGTCAAGGATGTCGGAGTCATACTTGTTTATTCCCGCGCCCATGTAGTCCAGACGGTAGGATGCCTGCTCGAATCCGGCCAAAGCACTGACATGGTGTCCGTTGAAGTCCCTGTCGTAGTTGATGTTGGCATTGACGGTCAAGGTGTTGCTGTTCCTTTGATACTCATGAAGCACAGGGGTGCTCCAATAAGAATTGGTCCTTTCCTCGTAGAGTTCCGTCACCTCGTCATAGGTGTAGTATTGCCAGTTCTTCTGCCAGTTCTTCTGGAAGTTCCCGATCACATCGTAGGCCATCGTCCCACTCACGGACAGTCCCTTTGTGATGGAGCCGAGGTCCCAATTCGCCGTTAAAGTCGTGTTTATGGTGTTGATCGTGGTCCTGTCGTAACCGGTAAGGTCTTGAACCAGAACAGCAGGGTTGGTGCCTCCCCGCAGGTAGCCGTTTGGGAAATATGCCGCCCCGGTAGGTTTCAGCCTCGTTGTGATGTAGAAGATGCCATAGCTGTCGGACGGAAACGCCGAGTAGTTCTTGTGCTGTTGGCGCACGTTGAGATTGAGTCCGAGTTTCAGGGATTTGGTTACTTGGACATCGATGTTTGAACGGACATTGTACTGATCGTACTTTGTGGCGCTCTTCCGGTAGATTCCATCCTGATACTGACCGTTGAATTCCAGAAAGTAGGCTACTTTCTCCGCTCCTCCGCTTATGCTCGCGCCATACTTATGCTGCACGGAGACCGGCTTGATGATCTCGTCGAACCAGTTCGTGTTAGGGTAGTTTATCAGGTCGTCACCGTCTATGTAATGTTGGATCTGTGTCTCGTTATACATCGGAGCCGCTCCTGTTATGGCCAGTTCAGCGTTGTATGCCTTTGTGTACTGGATGGCGTCCGCCATCTGGACCAGACGTGTCGGCTGCTGGAGGCCAAGATCGTAGTTGAATGTGACACTGGCCCCTTCGTTGTACTTGCCTCTCTTTGTTGTCACGAGTATGACACCGTTGGCCGACCGCGCCCCATAAATGGCTCCTGACGCATCCTTCAACACATTGACGCTTTCGATCTCGTCACCGGACAACCTGCTGAATTCCTCATTCGTCCTTGGAACTCCGTCAATCACGATGAGCGGACTGTTGTCTCCAAGAGTGCTTCGGCCTCGGATGAACATGGTCGCGTCATCCTTTCCAGGTTCTCCGGTGCGGTTGCTGACAATCACACCGGAGAGTCGGCCGGCCAGACCTTGCGAGATGTTGACCGAGGAGTTTTTCACAAGTTCGCGGCCAGAGGTCTGGGCCACGGATCCTGTAAGAGTCAGTTTGCTTTGCGTTCCATAGCCGATGACCACGGCATCATCAAGGATAGTGTTTTCCTGCTCCAGAATGAAGTTCACCACGTTTCTTCCGCCTATGGACTGCTCCTGTTCCTTGAAACCGAGAAGACTGGCCACGAGCACAGCGCCAGAAGGCGCGGAAAGTGAATATTCTCCATTCGCGTCAGTCATCGCGCTCGACGCGGTTGTGGTCGCTATGCCTTTCACATAGACCATGGCGCCGATCTGTGGCTCTCCATCAGTCCCTTTCACCGTTCCTTTGACGGTTACGGTCTTACCGTCTTGATCCGACACTGCGGCTGACGCCAAAGGTTTCGATAAGGAAACTGTCGCCGCGAGAATCAGGACTGTGGTGAGAAAATGCTTGAAAATTACTCTCATATAGCAAATAATTTGTGGTTTACCCGTTAAATTGTGTTTTCTGTTTTTTGTGCAAATGTATGTAAATATTTTGTTTTAGAAAATAAATTTGCGAAAAAATGTTGTGATTTTTACTAAAAATATTTCGTTCGAAACTTGAAACGAAACTAATACAAGCCTGTGAATTGTATTAATCGAATAAAATACGTATATTGCAGTCATGAATTAAGTAAGCGTTAAAATATAAGTTGGTAAAGATTTGGCGGTATTTTCGAGGATAGATGTCTTTTGGAAGAAGGAGTGTGCCGGTGGCACATGACTGATGAGGAAAGACATATAGACCGAAAAGACAATCAAAGATTACCAAGTTATTTTTTAAGGATTACTAAGTAAGCCGTGTTTTTAACGCTTGATAAACAAACGATAAAATTGTTTCTGGAATAATGGGAGGAATTCGTGAAAGAAGACAATTAATTCTCGACTCGATATTCGATCAAGGTCTTGTCAAGGTTTCGGTCTTGGCCGAGAGGTTCGGTGTGACCCAGACCACGATTAGAAAAGATTTGAATTACCTTGAATCAAAAGGTTTGCTGCACCGGTCGTATGGAAGCGCGATGCCGTCTTCCGCTCCGATAAAGGACATCAGCCTTGGAAAGAAAAAGTTGATAAACTACGATGCCAAGCTTCAGATCGCAAGGGCTGCCGCTGAACTCATTGAGGAGAATGATTCCATTCTCATGGCTTCCGGCTCCACAATCGCGGTTTTCGCCGAGAACCTGAAGCCGAAGGGGCGGCTCAATGTCGTGACGACGGCGGTCAACATCTCGACAATTCTTGGTGAAAACGACCGTATTTCAGTGATGCAGGTTGGAGGCATGTTGTACAGTAACACTTTGTCCGTCTATGGCAACGATGCAATTCAATCAGTGCGGAACATATTCTGTTCCAAATTGTTCTTTGGGATTGACGGCCTTGATGTCATTCATGGAATCACCTGTGCGACAAGGGAGGAGGCGGAACTGACCCAGCAGATGATGCAGTCGGCGGAGAGGAAAATTGTCCTTTGCGATTCCAGCAAGCTCGGGAAGCGCGGTTTCGCCCACATTTCGAAACTGTCGGATGTTGACATCCTGATCACGGATTCCGCCTTGCCGGATGAGACAAAAGGCCTGATAGAGGAACTCGGAGTCCAGGTCATAAGGGCATGACAATCCTTGCTTCCCCATGCTTAACCCGGCCGCCGGGCCTGCCGGAGCGCCCGCCCTTGAACAGTCCGGTCACTGAGCTTGTCTAAGTGACTGACTATTCGTAAATTTGTCAGAAGAAAAACAACGAATATGATCGAACTCGGAATCAAAGGCCGTCAGGAAGAGATCGTGACGGAGGAACTGACCGCCAGCCACATCGGCAGCGGGACTGTGAGGGTGTTCGCCACCCCGATGATGATCGCCCTCATGGAGCGCACAAGCAGACTAAGTGTAAAACCTTACCTTGAGGAAGGGCAGGAGACAGTGGGCACTAAGGTGAATGTGTCCCACGTTTCATCTACGCCGGTTGGACTGAAAGTGTGGTGCGAAAGCGAGGTCGTGGAGATAGACCGCCGCAGAATTGTCTTCAAGGTCGCTGCCTATGACGAAAAAGGGCTCATAGGTGAGGGCACCCATGAGCGCTTTGTGATTGATGTCGCCAAATTTCAGGCCAAGACTGAGGAGAAACTCCGTTAGCAGTTCATCGCGCCGCAGCAGTGGATGACCTGGCCGGAAACATAGCTGGAGAGGTCGCTGGCGAGGAAGACTGCCACGTTGGCGACATCCTCAGGAGTACCTCCGCGGCGGAGCGGAATCTGTTTGACCCAAGCGTCACGCACTTCCTCTGAGAGGGCGTTGGTCATGTCCGAGATGATGAATCCAGGGGCGATGCAGTTGGCTCTTATGCCGCGCGGACCCATCTCCTTGGCGATTGACTTGGCAAGGCCGATGAGACCTGCCTTGGATGCCGAGTAGTTGCACTGGCCGGCGTTACCGGAGACACCGACTACAGAAGACATGTTGATGATGCTTCCGCTTCTCTGACGGGCCATAATCGGGGTCAGGGCGTGGATGAAGTTGAACGCTGACTTGAGGTTCACGTTGAGGACGGCGTCCCACTGGGCCTCGCTCATTCTGAGCATAAGTCCGTCCTTGGTGATGCCGGCGTTGTTCACAAGGATGTCGATCCTGCCGAAGTCGGCCAGAATCTGGTTCACCACATTGTGAGTCTCCTCGAAGTTCGCGGCGTTGGAGGCGTAGGCCTTTACCTTGTGGCCGAAGGCCTCGATGTCCTTCACTGTCTGTTCTCCAACCTCATTGATGACGAGGTCGGTGAAAGCCACATCCGCTCCTTCAGAGGCGAATTTCATTGCGATGGCCTTGCCGATTCCTCTTGCGGCGCCCGTTATGAGGGCTACCTTTCCGTCTAAAAGTCCCATAATATTCAGTAAACTCATCTTTCGCAAGTAGGCAATTACCTGCTGTAAAAAATATTATCTCACGTTCGAAGGTGATTGCCCACCCTTATCTATTCACGTTACCCCTACCCTAAATCCCTCCCCTCGGGGGAGGGACTTGCCTCAACCTCATAGCGGTGGAGAATAGTAGTGTTTTGCAAATGCAGAACGTTAGTCAGTTAAATAACATTCAAAAAATAACCTGCATCATCTTAAGGAATCTTTTCGGTCTAGATCTCTTTTCTCATCAGTCATGTGCCACGGCACACTCCTTCTTCAAAAAAAGATCTATCCTCGAAAATCTTCTCTTAATCTGAAGCAACTTATTTTTTTCATGTTCCTAAATTAAAATTTTTCTGTCTAAAAAAGGCGTAAACAATGTCTGCCGCAAACTTTAGACCATAATAAGCACCGCAAAAGTAATCTATCTTGCCGCGATGCGCAAGTCTTTAGGTCGCTATTTGGTGAAAGAATGGAAGATGTGGCGAAAGGCACGGATAAAATGGTTATCTTTGCCATGTTTAGACAATGATCTTAAAGAAATGAGTGAGATACGTAACCCTCAGCTCTGGGAAAGCGGGGAGCTGAAGATAGAATGGGTAAGGCATCATATGCCTCTGCTTGAAGGTCTGGAGAAGGAGTTTAAGGAGACTAAGCCGTTCAAGGGGTTGAAAGTGGCTCTCCGTGCATCTGGAGGCCAAGACGGCGCATCTTTGCGAGGTGCTGGCCGAGGGCGGGGCGGAGATGTATGTCACGGGCAGCAATCCTCTTTCTACGCAGGATGATGTGGCTGCCGCCCTTGTGCACGAGGGATTGAACGTCTTTGCTGTTCACGGGGCGACTCCCGAGGAATATGAGCACGGCATCAGGCGTGTCATCGAGTGCGGTCCGAACATCATCATCGATGATGGGGGAGATCTTGTGACTATGATCCACGAGAACTATCCTGAGCTGATCCCGAATGTCATCGGCGGGTGCGAGGAGACCACGACCGGAATCCTCCGTCTGGAGACGATGAACCGTGAAAGGAGGCTGAGATTCCCGATGATGCTTGTGAACAACGCCGCCTGCAAGCATTTCTTCGACAACCGTTATGGCACGGGCCAGTCCGTCTGGGATGGCATCAACAGGACCACCAACCTGATTGTGGCCGGGAAATATGTCGTTGTCGCCGGCTATGGCTGGTGCGGCAAGGGCGTGGCGATGAGAGCCAAGGGCCTTGGCGCGAAAGTGATTGTCACAGAGGTGGATCCGATCAAGGCGATGGAGGCCGTGATGGATGGTTTCCAGGTTATGAGTATGGCTCAGGCCGCATCTGAGGGCGACATATTCGTGACCGTCACTGGCTGCGACGATGTCATCACCAAGGAGCATTTCCTTGCGATGAAGGACGGTGCGATCTGCTGCAACGCCGGGCATTTCGACTGCGAGGTGAATGTCGCCCAGCTCAAGGAACTCGCTGTGAGTGAGAAGCCTGCGAGACAGAATATTCAGGAGTATGATCTCCCTGACGGCCGTAAGGTTTACATCATAGCCGAGGGTAGGCTTGTCAACCTTGCCGCCGGGGACGGACATCCGGCCGAGATTATGGATATGTCGTTCGCCATCCAGGCCTTGAGCGCCAAGTATTTGGCTGACAACAGGATGGTTCTCGCAAGGGATCTTGGGGATATGCTTCATTGCGTGCCTGAGTCCATCGACCGTGAGGTGGCTTTCAGAAAGCTGAAGGACTGGGGAATCACGATCGATGTGCTGACCCTGCCCAGCATAAGTATCTTTACGGAGAATAATCACATAAAAGTAATACTATGAGACTAATTCCTATCTACACCTGGACCAAAGGCATCCGGAACTTTGACCATAGAAGGAAGCAGTTTTCCCAGTTACCATGGGCGCAGGGAGTCTTGTTGCTTTGCTGCGTCGTGGTGGCGATGCTTCTGGCCAACCTTCCGTTCACCAAAGAGTTTACCATAACTTCCTGGAGACGGACATCTCGTTGAGATTCCAGAGTCCGGGAGGGGAGAGCATCCTGTTCCCTAACGGAATGACGGTCGAGAAGTTCATCAACGACATCCTGATGACGGTCTTCTTCTTCACGGTCGGTCTGGAGATCAGGCGCGAGATGAAGAACGGGGAACTTTCCAGCCTGAAGAAGGCGATGATGCCGGTGATCGCCGCATTCGGCGGAGTTGTGGCTCCGGCGTTGATATTCACTGCCATCAATCATGGCTCGGCGGCCGCTTCCGGCTGGGGTATTCCTACCGCCACTGACATCGCTTTCGCTGTCGGCATCCTGTCCATTCTGGGTGATCGTGTGCCCGTGTCGCTGAAGGTTTTCCTGACCGCGCTGGCCATTGCCGATGACCTCATCGCCATTCTCGTAGTGGCTTTGTTCTACGGCGGCACAATCAACTTCGGACTTCTGAGCATAGCGTTTGTGCTGATTGCTTTGGTGCTGTTGATGAATAAGTTGGGTGAGAAACGAGGCTGGTTCTATCTTGTTCCGGCCATCGCGATCTGGTCGCTCTTCTACTATGCCGGCATCCACTCCACGATGTCAGGTGTCGTGATGGCGTTCCTCGTGCCGATGACCCCAAGGTTCAACGAGGCCTACTTCCACCGCAAGCGTCTCCAGTACATCCGCAGACTTAATGAATATAATGGGATAGCCTCCACGTCCTCCGAGTTCCCTAACGGTCCGCAGAGGCATTGCCTGAGGAGGTTGTCAGCGATCTCCAGAGACTCCATCGGGATGAGCTACCGTCTTGAGCACGCTCTCGGCCCTTGGGTCAATTTCCTGATAATGCCGATCTTCGCCCTCGCCAACGCCGGGGTTGAGATTCCGGACGTGTCCTATTTCAACGTGTTCCAGTTCGATCAGGTTCTCGGCAGCGTCAGTATGGGTATATTCCTTGGACTTGTCCTTGGAAAGCCACTGGGAATCTCCCTCGCCAGCTTCATCGCCGTCAAGCTTCACGTGGGCGAGATGCCGGCGAAATCCACTTGGCCTATGCTGATAGCTGTGGCCTGTCTTGGAGGTATCGGCTTCACGATGTCCATCTTCGTGGACACCCTTTCGTTCGGTGACCAGACTCCTGAGGTGATGGCCCGCTTGCGTGATATGGGCAAGGTCGCCGTCCTGATGGGCTCCCTCTGCGCCGGCATCCTCGGCAGCGTCCTGATCAACATCATCCACGGCATCGAATCCAGAAAGGCCGTCAAGGCTTAAAGCCCAAGCTCGTCCTTCATCGAGCGGAGGAGGTCGAAGGCCTGGAGCGGGGTGATGTTGTTGAGGTCGGCTCCGGCGAGTTTGTCGCGCAAGGATTCGAGCGTAGGGTCGTCCAGCTGGAAGAACGAGAGCTGGAGGCTGCCGTCACTCTCAAGGGTGCCGGCCTTGGTCTGGACAGGCTTCTTGATCTCGCCTTTCCTGGCGCTTACAATGTGCTGTGAATCATTCATCTCCAGAGCCTTCAACGTGTTCTCGGCGCTCTGGATCACCTCTTTAGGCATCCCGGCCATCCTTGCGACGTGGATACCGAAACTGTGCGCGGTCCCGCCCTCCTTGAGCTTGCGCAGGAAGATCACCTGCGAGCCAACTTCCTTCACCGCGATGTGGAAGTTCCGGACCCTTGAATATATCTCCTCAAGGTCGTTAAGCTCGTGATAGTGAGTGGCAAAGAGTGTTTTCGCCCCACGGCCATATTCGTGAATATATTCGACTATCGCGCGTGCGATCGACATTCCATCGTAGGTTGAGGTGCCTCGGCCGATCTCGTCCAGCAGCACCAGCGATCGCTCGGAAAGGTTATGAAGGATCATTGAGGTCTCCAGCATCTCGACCATAAAGGTTGATTCTCCTCTGGAGATGTTGTCGGTGGCCCCGACCCTTGTGAATATCTTGTCGAAGTACCCGATCCGGGCGCTTTCGGCAGGCACGAACGAGCCAATCTGGGCCAACAGCACGATCAGCGCCGTCTGCCTCAGCAAAGCCGACTTACCGGCCATGTTCGGACCGGTCAGGATGATGATCTGCTGCTTCTTGTTGTCAAGGAATATGTCGTTGGGAACATATTCCTCTCCCGCCGGCATCAATGTCTCGATGACCGGATGGCGGCCGGCCTTGATGTCAAGGGTAAGATCCTTGGTCATCTCCGGACGGTTGTAGTGATTGTCCCGGGCCAGCTGGGCGAATCCGGCCAGCACGTCCAGACGTGCGATGATCCGGCAGTTGGTCTGGATCGCCGGTATGTTCCTCTGGATCTCGGCGACCAATTCACCGTAAATCCTTGTCTCAAGGGCGTATATACGGTCTTCCGCACTCAGGATCTTTTCTTCATATTCCTTGAGCTCCTGGGTGATGTAACGCTCGGCGTTGACAAGGGTCTGCTTGCGGATCCACTCCGGCGGAACCAGGTCCTTGAAGGAGTTGCGGACCTCGATGTAGTACCCGAAGACATTATTGTAACTTATTTTTAGCGAGGATATTCCTGTCCTTTCGGCCTCGGACTGCTGGAGCTTCAGAAGGTAGTCCTTGCCGCCTGAGGAGATATTCCTCAACTCATCCAGATCAGGATCCACTCCAGGGGCGATGACCTCGCCTTTGCCCACAGCGGCGGCCGGCTCGGCGGTCATCGTCTTCATAATGCGATCAAGCAGCTTCGAGCAGTTCTTCATCTTGCTGATGAGAGAGTCCAAGGCCTTGACTCCGTGGTCTTTGCAGAGTGCGGCTATCGGCTCCGTCTGCGAGAGTCCACGGCCCAGCTGCATCACCTCGCGAGGGGCTATCCTGCCTGTGGCCGCCCTGGAGATGATCCTCTCAAGGTCCCCGATGTTGCCGATATATTCCTGAACCTTGTCCAGATCCTCGCCGGCCTCAAGGAAGTGCTGCACAACATCGTAGCGGCTGTTCAGCTCCTTGATGTCCATTATCGGCATCGCCAGCCAGCTTCGCAGAAGTCTCGCGCCCATCGGGGACGAGCATTTGTCGATGACGCTGACCAATGACACGCCTTCGCCGCCGACAGAGGAATTGAATATCTCCAAATTCCTCATCGTGAACTTGTCCATCCACACGAACTTGTCCTCGTCGATTCGGGAGATCGAGCAGATGTTCTTGAGACCCGTGTGCTGTGTCTGCTCCAGATAGACCATCAGCGCTCCGGCCGAGCATATTCCAAGAGGAAAACTGTCCACGGCGAAGCCTTTGAGTGATTCGACGTTGAACTGCTTCTTGAGCCTTTCGACCGCTGCGTCATAGACGAACGCCCACTCCTCGACCGTGGAGATGTATAGATTGTCCCCGTACTTTTCCTTGACACCTTTCTCGTAACCCCTCTGGACCACGATCTCCTTAGGATTCAGGGAGGCGATCAGGGTTCCGATGTAGTCCAGTGATCCCTGCGCAACCTGAAACGAGCCTGTGGAGACATCCAGGAAGGCGGCTCCGCACTGGTCCTTGTCGAAAGCCAGGCCGGCGAGGAAGTTGTTCTCTTTCTGGTCAAGCAGCTGGTCGTTGAAGGCCACTCCTGGTGTAACCAATTCTGTCACACCTCTTTTGACTAGTTTCTTGGCGAATTTGGGATCCTCAAGCTGGTCGCAGACGGCCACCTTGTAGCCTGCCCGGACAAGTTTCGGAAGATAGACATCAATGGCATGGTGCGGGAATCCGGCCATCTCGATGTAGCCCTTGTCCCCGTTGGATTTCTTGGTCTGGACAATGCCAAGGACCTTGCTGACCAGCACCGCGTCATCTGAATAGGATTCGTAGAAGTCACCCACCCTGTAAAGCAGCACCGCCTCCGGATGCTGGGCCTTCACAGAGAAAAACTGTTTGATCAGCGGAGTGTCCTCCAGTACCTTACCTTTCGCCATATCAATGTCTTATGTTTGCCTAAAATATAAGTTCGAATGTCTCCTCTACCGAAGAGGCAAGATTACAAATTTACGAAAAACCTTGAATATGCAGAAAGAGATTTCGGAGTTATCTACCGTTTGGACAAAATACGCTTCCGAATAGTGTTGGGTAGCACTGTTGGGCGACAATAACGCACTATAGTGTCGCTGGAGAGTGCAAACAACACTGTCAGGACGCATTTTAGAAGCTGTTTTGAATTGTTTGTTTGAAGGTTTGAGAGTGAAAAACTTCAGTTTCGACCGCTTCTTCCAAGGAAGATAGCGGTGCTATCTGACTGAAGAAGCGGGAAGAAAATGAAGATTTTTCACCTCAAAGAACATTTCAAACAATTCAAAACAGCTTCTTAGACCGAAAACGTTCCCTAAGAGGGCTCTATACATCCAGCCGGAGGATGTCGCGGGTGAGGCCGATGTACTTGGTCTTGGTCTCGGCGATGTGGAAACCTTGGGCGAGGAAATTGCGCTCGCTTGGGGTGTTCTGCGGATCCACGGTGGCGACTATGTATTTGACACTTAAACTTTTGGCTAATTTGATGGACCAGCCGATGAACGTGCGCTGGAAGCCTCTGCCACGATATTCATTGTCCACTGCCACGGCGTCGAAGGTGAACACTTCGGAAGGATTGAGGTGAACGTCCGAGGCAAGGCTGCGCTCGCCGTCACGGTTGCTGACGATGACGCTGAAAGCTGCCAGCCGACCTTCCGGAGAGAATATTCCAGAAATATAGTCAAGCTGCATTGACTCAATCAGTTCCTCGCGGCTGAGAGGGTAGAAAAGATTCTTGTTCTCCATCCCGTCAACCACTTTCCGCTGAAGGTTTTCCACCGCGCTGAGGCTGTCGAAGCCAAGTCTTTTCATCGTGAACCCGTCTGGAAGATCTGAGATGACTTTGTTATATTCAGAAGTCCCGTAGTCAAAGAGATAGAGTTTGTTCTGCAGGTACTTATCCGGGAACATGAACCGGTGGCTCGGAATGTGACGCTGCCAGCCTTTCGTGCCGCTGTTCTCCTTCTCCCGGTACTTGATCCAGATCTTGTACAACTCGAAGACCTGCACGTAGGAGGACGATGTCGGCAGGATGTAGTTCTCCTGGATGTACGGATTGTTCATGAACAGGAAGAAACGGTAGCCGAAAAGGTCGTCAAGATCATCGATGCTGGCAATGTGGTGCCGGTAGAGCAGGTACAGGTTCTCGAAGAATGTGCAGTACTGCGCGACCTCAACGCTGGAGACATTCTTCCACCGCTCATAGCTATAGTCCCCATCGATTTCGGCATTCTCCAACACCTCATAGACCTTCATCAGGCGGTCGCTGTCGTGGAAATAATTGTTGAGGTTGATCAGCATCTCGCTGCACGTGACCTCCGACCCGTTCTTCAACTCAATTGCTATGAATATGGTACCGACCAGCGTCGCCGCCAACGAGAAAATCCCTACGGTCGCCTCCTCGCCCGTGCGGAACGTGTGCACGATCAGCAGGCACAGCAGCACCAGCAGAATGCTCGCGAGTACTATCAAAAGGGAAATGCTTGTCTTGTACTTTATCTTTTGCATGATCTATGAATATTTAGTGTCAGACTCAAAGATAGCTTTTTTTCTTCGATTGCGAAGGAAAAACGACTATCTTTGTAAACTTATGTAAGATACGGTTTTGATTGTGTGCGGAAGGATGTATGGTATAACAACTCTAAGTCAGGAGTGACATGAAAAGGGTGCTGATAGTGACATATTATTGGCCACCGTCCGGAGGATCCGGGGTGCAGCGGTGGGTCAAGTTTGCGAAATACCTTCCGGCGGCCGGCTGGCAGCCGGTTGTCTATACTCCTGAGAACCCTGAGTTGACGACTGTTGACAGGACCTTGGCGGCGGAGATTCCGCCGGAGGCCGAGGTCGTCAAGAATCACATTTTCGAGCCGTACGGGATCTACCGGAAACTGATGGGGAAGGGGAGCACGACCGACCTCAAGACGTTGACTGCCGCTAATGCCGTCAAAGACGAGGTCAATCCGATCAACGGACAGAAAAAGAACAGGAAGCAGAAACTGTCCCTGTTCATCAGGGGGAACTTCTTCATTCCGGATCCTCGTGTGATGTGGGTGCGTCCGTCGGTCCGTTTCCTGAAAAAATACCTTGAGGAGCATCCTGTTGACGCCATTGTCACGACCGGCCCGCCTCAATCCATGCACCTTATCGGATTGAGACTGTCACAGGCCACCGGGATCCCTTGGGTCGCCGATTTCCGCGATCCGTGGACCAAGATGTTCTATTTCAAGCATCTGGGATTGACCTCGTGGGCGGAGAAAAAGCATCATAGGCTCGAACAGTCTGTCCTGGACGGAGCCACGAGAGTGATCGCGGTCTCTCCGTTGGTGCAGGACGAGTTCAAGGCGATGACGAAGACTCCGGTCGAACTGATCACGAACGGTTACGATGAGGAGGACTTCAAGAAGGATGTGGAGTTGGACGAGAATTTCAACATAACGCACACCGGACTTTTCGCTTCGGACGGCAATCCGGAGACACTCTGGAAAGTGCTCGCCCAGAAGTGTGAGGAGGATGAGGAGTTCAGAAGGTCGTTGAGGATCAGACTTGTGGGAAAGACGGACAGGGAAATCACGGATTCAATCGAGGCCGCGGGACTTGGCGGCAATCTCAAGGATTTCGGCTATCAGGATCATGAAATGGCTGTCAGAGAGCAGCTTAACGCCTCGATTCTGATCCTTCCGCTCAGAAAGGAACCTGAATATCGCGCCGTCCTTCCCGGAAAACTTTTTGAATATCTCGCATCGCGCCGCCCTATTCTGGGGATAGGTCAGACTGACGGGGCTATGGCGCGGATTGTCGGCGAGACCGGATCCGGGGTGGTCTATGACTGGGATGACGAGAAGAAGATCCGGGCCTGGATAGACTTCTGTTGGGATGAGTTCAAGAATGATGAGCTTCACGACAACACTTCAGACATCTCGCGGTTCACACGCCGCAACTTGACGGTGAAACTGGCTGAACTGCTGAATCAGATAACTGAAAAATAATATTCATAGATTATGGACAAGACTTTGATGAAGAAGATTGGAATATACGCCGGGATTGTGCTGCTGTTTCTGGTGCTGGCCTACGGCTTCGTGCCGGAGGTGCTGACCGGCAAGGTGGTCAACCAGAGCGATATAACCGGCTACGGAGGAGGAGTATGTCGCAGGAGGCGGTGGCGTGGAACAAGGCTCATCCTGACGATCCGACCCATTGGACGGATTCGATGTTTGGAGGAATGCCGACCACCTCGTTTATGCCTTCCAGCGACGGTGACTGGACGCAGTCGCTGTACAATCTCCTTTTGAAAGGGAAAAGGCCGGCGAATTGGCTGTTCATTTCCTTGCTGGGAGCCTTTCTGCTGATGCTTTCGCTTGGTGTGGACAAGGTTCTGGCCATCGGCGGAGCGGTGGCGGTCACGTACTGCTCGTACAATTTCCAGATCATTCAGGTCGGGCACAACACCAAGATGCAGGCGATAGCGTTCCTGCCTTGGGTGCTTGCGGCGGTGATATTCACTTACCGATCGGCTCTACGTCCGTGGCTCGGTTCGCCCTTCGACAGGCTCAGCGACCGGACAAACAGGTCGCTGAGCCTGTCGAAGCGACCAACGGTTGGAGATCCTGGCTTCCGAAAACCTTGTTAGGAGCCGTCCTGTTCGGTTTCGCCTTGAGTTTCCAGATCAAAGCCAACCATCAGCAGATCACCTATTATCTGGCGATAATGATCGTGATCTATGCGCTGTACGTGTTCCTGAGAATATGTTTGGAGAAAAACGGTCTCTTCGGCAAGCTCAGTGACCGGCGCGGTGCTTTCGGCCGCTTCTTCGCCGCCAGCGCGTTGCTTCTGGTCGTGGGCCTTGTCGGCATCGGCACCAACACCATCAAGCTCGCCCCGCTTTATGAATATACCCAACACACAATGCGTGGCGGCTCCGAACTCTCTCATCCAGAGGGTGGTGAGATCAACAACTCCGGCCTTCAGCTCGACTACGCCACGGCCTGGTCCTACGGCTGGGAGGAGCTTCCGAATATGATGATCCCGAACTTCAACGGAGGGTCGTCAGCCGGATCCGTGAACCCTGACAAGTCCGAGGTCGTGAAACTGTTCAGGCAGGCCGGACAGGGCAACGCCAACGAGATCGCCAAGTCCCTGCCTCTCTACTGGGGACCTCAGCCATTCACGGCCGGACCAATGTATATGGGAGCGATAACGATATTCTTGTTCGTCCTTGGTCTGTTCCTCTATAAAGGCAAGGAGAAATGGTGGCTTCTTGCAGCTACCCTCGTCGCTGTGTTCCTCGCTTTAGGAAACCATATGATGTGGTTCACGAAACTGTTCTTCGACTACGCTCCGATGTACAGCAAGTTCAGAACCGTGTCCATGGCCTTGATTGTCTTGCAGTTCACTCTGCCGATGCTGGGTTTCATAACCCTTGACAGAATCCTTAGGCAGGAATATTCAAAGAAAGAATTCCTGCGCGCCGGTTGGATCGCCCTTGCGCTGACGGCCGGGTTCTGCCTTCTCTGCGTTTTGGTTCCAGGCATCGCCGGCTCGTTCTCCGGCAGGGCCGACGCCCAGATGCAGGACATCATCGTGGATGCCCTCAAGGCTGACCGCAGACATATTCTTTCAGCTGACGCTCTTTGGTCGATGGTACTGATTGTTGTCACCTTCGGCCTGATCCTCTGGGCCTACAGCGTCCCTAAGAACGCACCTAAGTCCTACGAAAGCGACCCTCACATCGGCAATGCACGCCGGATGCAGGCGATGGTTGGAATATGCCTCCTCGTGTTCGTGAATATGTTCGCGGTCGGCAAGCGTTACCTCAATCCGGACAGCTTCACGACTCCTCGCCAGTTTAATAACCAGTTCACAGCCAGGCAGGTGGACAAGCTGATCCTTGAGGACAAGGCTCCGTCCTACAGGGTCGTGGACCTCAGCGCGGACATATTCAATGACTCCTTCAACCCTTATTGGCACAAGTGCGTCGGAGGTTACAGCCCGGCGAAGCTGCAGCGCTATCAGGACCTGATTGACCACCACATTGTCAAGGAACTCCAGGCAGTGTCTCTCGGTACACGCAACGCTAAGACCATCGAGGAATTCCAAAATGGAATCAGGAATATTCAGGTGCTTTCAGCGTTGAATACCAAGTACTTCATTCTTGGAGCGGATATGCCGCCGGTTGAGAACCTTGAGGCTTTCGGTCCGGCGTGGTTTGTGGATTCGTTCGTTCCCGCCGCGACTCCGGACGAGGAGATCGCGTTGATTGATTCCGTGGATTTGAGGCACACGGCTGTGATCGGCTCTGATTTCGCCGAGGCTCGTGAAGGTTTTGCCAAGATTTCCTCCGGCGGTTCTGATGAAGATCCCCTTGATGTTTCGGAAGAGATTTCCGTCAGCGGTACGGCCAAGGACGTTATCCAGATGACCTCCTACGCCCCGAACGAGCTCCGCTACCATTACAGCGCATCTGCCGCCCGCACGGCCATATTCAGTGAGATCTACTATCCGGATGGTTGGACCGCAACGGTGGATGGCGCTCCGTTGGATCTGTTCCGTGCCGATTGGATTTTCCGTGCCGCCAATCTTCCGGCCGGAGAACACGACATTGTGATGCGCTACGAGCCAAATGTTTACATCGTCGCTGAGAAGGCATCCAGAGCCTCATCTCTGACCCTGTTCATCTTGCTTGTCCTTTCTCTCGCAGGCATTGCCTTTTCCCGTAAGGAATCGACCGCCTTTTAGATTTTGAAGAGAATCCAAAATATTCAGAATTATGTCAGAGATATCAAGAAGGCTTTTTCTTAAAAGAGGGGTTGCTGGATTGGCAGCGATAGCGGTCGCTCCGGAACTTGTCTCATGCGCAGGACAGAAAGATAAAGCGAGTGAAATCAGGAAATCAGCTCCTTTGGCCGGTAAATATGACGTTGTTGTCGCAGGTGGAGGTCCGGCCGGTTTCATTGCAGCGGTGGCCGCGGCGCGTCAAGGGGCGAAGACAGCCCTCATCGAGCGTTACGGATTCCTTGGAGGAATGGCCACCACCGGCTATGTGACCCCGATCAGCGTCTTCGCGAAAGACAACAATCTCGTGATCGGAGGCATTCCGTGGGAGTTCGTGCAGAGGCTCGAATCCATGGGCGGCGCTTTCATCGAATGGCCGAAAGCGAACATCGACTTTGACATTGAACTCTACAAGCTTTGTTGTCAGAGAATGGTTCTGGAGGCTGGAGTGGATCTCTACATGCATTCGGCCATGATAGGCTGCGAGATGGATGGCAAGCGCATAACCTCAGTGATCATTGAAAATAAGAACGGTTTGGAAACTCTTGAGGCAGAGAGATTTATCGACTGCACAGGCGATGCGGACCTTGCGAATATGGCAGAGGTGCCAATGCAGGAGAATCCGGATGGTGAAGTCCAGCCGTCGTCATTCTGCTTCATCCTTTCCGGAGTTGACACGGACAGCGAACTGCTTAATAAATGTATGTACCATAACGGTATCAACGGTCCGAGCCAGTGCCGTCCGGTCAGAGAGAAACTTCTTGCCTTGAAGGGGACTCATCCAGAGATCCCGGATTTCGGAGGTCCTTGGTTCAATAACGTGCTCCACAAAGGCAGTGTGGCGGTCAACATCACCCGCCGCGCCGCCGTGTCCACTGACAATAGGAATTTCACGGCCGCTGAGTGCCGGTTGCGAGAGGACATATTCCTTTTCGCGTCGCTTCTTAAAGAGAATTTCCCTGAATTCAAGGACAGTTACGTCGCATCGACCGCACCGCAGGCCGGTGTGCGTGAGTCCCGCCGCATCAAGGGTGTCCACACCGTCACCGCTGATGAATATGTAAGCGGCTTCCATTATGATGACAGCATCTCGCGCGGAATACACCCGATTGACATGCATGCAAGCAAGGGTACCAAACAGATGCGCGTTGATCTCAAGCAGCCGGCGTATGTGCCGTACAGGGCTCTCATCGCTCCCGAATATCCTAATCTGCTTGTCGCCGGGCGTTGCATCTCCACTGACCGTCAGGCTCTTGCGTCACTGCGTGTGATGGCGAGCTGCATGGGTACAGGTCAGGCAGCCGGCGTAGCCGCGGCCCAAAGCATCACTGAGAACCGTGACGTGCAGAACATCGACATTGAGACCCTTGTGGGCACAGTACGCAAACTCGGCGCTATCATTTAGGAATATTCTCGTGGCATTTAACTCATTGATAACGAATTAAAAGAACAATGTCCTGGTGCCGGATTCCGCACCAGGACATCGCTTTATTTGTTGATAACCAACTAATTACCCGCCACTGGCTCATTATCAGTCGGTGGCGGGTAAAGTGTTTATCCTCAGTTAGATAGAGTATTGACTTTGGCTGTTATCTACCAAAGACAATACGGTAAGACTTTGGCAATCAGGTACTACGACTCCACGGCTTTTGCGAGGCGGCCGGCGAGATCGATGAAGGCTTGGCCGTCAGGGCGTGTGGAGAGGGCGGCGGGTTCACCGGAGTCTCCGCCTTCACGTATGCTCTGGACGATCGGAATCTGACCGAGGAGCGGAATTCCGTACTTGTCGGCCATCTCCTTGCCGCCATTCTTTCCGAATATGTAGTACTTGTTCTCCGGAAGTTCCTCTGGTGTGAACCAGGCCATATTCTCCACGAGGCCGAAGATCTTGCGGTCTATGTTCTTGTTACGGAACATGTTCACGCCTTTCTCAACATCCGAGAGGGCTACCGGTTGAGGGGTCGTGACGATCAGCGCGCCCTCCATCGGGATGTCGTTGACGAGGGAGATGTGGATGTCACCTGTTCCCGGAGGCATGTCGATGAGAAGGAAGTCCAGAATGCCCCAGCGTACTTGCAGGATCATCTGTTTCAACGCGTTGCAGGCCATCGGGCCTCTCCAGATAAGGGCCTGGCCAGGTTCGGCGAAATAGCCGATGGACATCCATTTCACACCGTATTTCTCGATCGGGTAGATGACCTCCTTGCCCTCGGCGATCTCCTCGGCCTCAGGGACAGCTCCTTCCGTGCCGGTCATCAGCGGAACCGATGGGCCATAGACATCAGCGTCGGCGAGTCCGACCTTGTAGCCGAGACGTGACAGTGCCACGGCCAGGTTGACCGCCACCGTTGACTTTCCGACTCCGCCCTTGCCGGAGGCGATTCCGATGATGTGGCGGACATTGTTGATCTCCTCAAGTCCGAGATCAAGTCCGGCTTTCTTCTTGGGAGCCTCCTCCTTGACAACCGTTCTGACCTCTACCTCAGTGCCTTGCGGGGCGTTGCGGATGATTGTCGCGCGGGTGCTTCCGACAAGATATTCAGTGAGAGGGTCACGTCTTTTCGGGAAGGCGAGGGTGACTGTCACCTTGTTGCCATCGATGGAGACGGAATGAACCATCCCGAGTTCTATGATGCTTGCTTCCTTGGGCGGGGTGGACCACCTCGGTCAGCATATTCAAGATTTCCTGTTCAGTCATATTCGTTATTTCACTATGTTCATTTCCTTGGTGAGGTAGCCGGCGCCGCCGAACTTGTCCACGAGGAAGAGGACGTAGCGGATGTCCACGCAGATGCACCTCTGGAGGTCTGGCTCGAACATCACGTCGCTTGACATTGACTCCCAGTTGCCGTCGAAGGCCAGTCCGATGAGCTCGCCGTTGGCGTTGAGGACAGGGCTGCCGGAGTTGCCGCCGGTGATGTCGTTGGTGGTGAGGAAACAGCAAGGGAGGTTGCCGTCGGCCATAGCGTACTGTCCGTAGTTTCTCTTGACATAGAGCTGCTTGAGTTTCTCAGGAACGATGAACTCGTAGTTGTCCGGATCCTCTTTCTCCATCACACCATAGATCGTGGAGTAATATCTGTAGTTGAGAGCGTCTTTCGGGGAATATGACTTCACGGTCCCGTAGGTGAGCCTCATCGTGAAGTTGGCGTCCGGGTACATGGCCTTGCCCTTGCTCCATTCCATCAGACCGGCGGTGTAGGCCTTGGATGCGGCCTTGATGTTGTCTTTTGCCTCCTGACTCTGCTCTCCGCGCAGTTTGACAAAGACATTCACGATGGAAGAGGACAGCTTGTTGACCGGATCGTGTCTGATGGCGGCGATGCCGTCCTTGCCGATGGCTTCAGCGGCCTTTTCGTAGGATGTCAAAACAGTGGTTCTGAACAACTCATCGACGTACTTGTCAATGTCCAGAGTCGCGAAATCCTCTCCAAGATCCGGATAATTCTCCGGCCTTGCCTTCTCTCTGTAGAATTTAAGCAGGGCGGCGGTCTCTTCCTTGTCCAGAGGAGCGTAGTAGTCCTCATAGACGGCCTTCATCGCCTCAAGGCCTTTCGCAGTGGCTGCCGCGGTGTCGGAACCGGCCTTCAGGCTGTTGTGCCAAGCGCCGTTGAACGCGCTGGTGAAATTCATGAGCTCAAGTCTGAAAACAGTCTCGCTCAAGAGCTTGACATCGAAATCCACCTGCTCATTGGTCTTGATTCCGGCGGCGATGTCAGCGATCGCGGTTCCGTAAAGCTCCGAGCGCTTCTTGTTCTTATCGACCCATTTCTGGAAACGGGCCTCCTTATCGTGCTCTTTCTCGATGATATTCAAGTCCTTGAACGCCTTCTTCTCACCGATCCACTTCTTCCAGCCGTTCGCCGAGCTCGCATATTTGTTGGCATATTTCAGCCTGATCGAAGGATCCTTCTCCATCCATTTCCACATAATGTCCTGTCGGAGGGTCCTGGCCTCGATGGCTATGTCGTTCAGTGCCATCATATGGTTCAACTGCGCTTCGGTCTGGTATCTCTGCGTGCGGCCAGGGTAGCCCATAATCATCGTGTAATCTCCCTCGTTGATGCCTTTCAAGGAAATCTTCAGAGACTGTTTCGGAGTGTAAGGAACATTGTCCTCTGAATATTCAGCAGGCTCGTTGTCCTTGCCGGCATATACCCTGAACATCGAGAAGTCGCCCGTGTGGCGCGGACACATCCAGTTGTCGGTCTCGCCGCCGAACTTTCCGATCGATGCCGGAGGGGCACCCACGAAACGGATGTCCTTGAATATCTTATAGACAATGATGTAGTGCACGTTGTTGTTATAGAAAGAGGTTACCTCGGCCTCGCAGTTCGGATTCTGCTCCTCCGCAGCCTTGACCAATGCCTCCTTTAAGGCTTTCCTTTCCTCGTCTGATTCCGCGCCTTCGATCGCCTCTGTGACATCGCTCATATTCACAAGGAACGTGACGGTTAATCCCGGAGCCGGGATTTCCTCCTTGCTGTTCATCGCCCAGAATCCATCCTCAAGGTAGTTGTGCTCGTCAGAGGAAAGCTGCTGGATGCTGCTGTAGCCACAGTGATGGTTGGTCACCAGCAGTCCTTTGTCGGAGATCATCTCACCGGTGCAGCCTCCGCCGAAGATGACGATAGCGTCCTTGAGCGAAGAATGGTTGACACTGTAGATCTGGTCAGGGGTGAGCCTGCAACCGAGATCCTTCATCGCGTCCGCATTGAGTTTCTGGAGGAGCGGAAGCATCCACATCCCCTCGTCTGCCATCGCGCTGAATCCGACCATGAGGGCGGCCGCGAAGGAACAAATCAATTTTCTCATATCAAATACTTTTAAATATGTCTGTGTCCGTAATCAAAAAAAGATTGCCGGTTATATTTACTACAAAGTAGCTATTTCCAATGAAAATAACCAACAAAAGTAGCCATTTCCTGCTTAAACTCAAATTTCTGGTTATATTTGCCGTTTCCGGCAGGCTGGAGGGGGAGGTTGACCCAAGGTTGCTGAGCTCTGTCGAAGCGCCGGTCGCTTCGACGAGGTTCAGCGACCAAAAGGAATTGTCCGCCGGCAAGGTTTGAATTTATGAATATAAAGAAAGAGATACATCTGCTGCCGTTTATGGAGGCGGGGCGCATCGAGGCCGGCTGTGACGAGGCCGGGCGCGGTCCGTTGGCTGGCCCTGTCTATGCCGCGGCCGTGATACTTCCGGCGGATTTCTACCACCCGTTGCTGAACGATTCCAAGAAGATGAGCGAGAAATCCAGGGATATCCTGAGGCCGATCATTGAGCGTGAGGCGATCGCTTGGGCGGTCGAGGCTGTCAGCGCTGAGGAAATAGATGAATTGAATATTCTTTGGGCATCCGTTACCGGAATGCAGCGCGCGGTCAGGAGGCTTGACCCTAAACCGGACTTCCTGCTGATCGACGGCAACCGTTTCAGACCTTTCGATGAATATGGCTTCGGCACCTACAGCACTGTGGTTCACGGTGATGCTACATATTCATCAATCGCGGCGGCGTCTGTGCTTGCGAAGACTTGGAGGGACGAGAAGATGCGCCAGCTGGCCAAGGAATATCCTGAATATGGCTGGGACAGGAATATGGGCTATCCGACCAAGGAGCACATCGAGGCCATCAAAAAATTCGGGTTGACACCGTGGCACCGTAGGTCGTTCCACCCCAAGGAACTTGAACCGACATTATTCACCGGTCTTTAGTCCGAGTTCCTTCTCGTAGCGGAGGATGAGCTTGCGGTTCATGCTGATGATTTCGTCCTTGTCTTGGAGCCTTTCGTTAAGGCGTTCGATGTCAGCTTTCAGCGAGGCTATTGTCTTTATGTAGCCATCCTCAAGATCCCTCATCTTTCTGTCATAGTTCTCCTTGATGTCATTTATCCTTTCTGTCGCCGAACTTATCGGTTCGAAACCATTCACCAGTTCAGCCACGGAAGTCCCGGTCTTCTCAGCGAATTTTCCCACATGCTCGTTCAGGATTCTGGTCTTGCCTTTCTCAAGCTTCCGGTAGGCGTTCAGGGAGATTTCAAGACGACGTGCCATCTCGGTCTGTGAAAGGCCGAGTTCGTTCCTTTTCTTTTCAAGATTGTTCTTTATCGTTGCGTCGTCCATTTGAGTGAATCTTCAAAAGCGTTACACAAACGCAAAAATATCCAAAAGAAGATTCTTCGGTTTGTAATCATAGGTTGCAAAATGTAGCCAATGATTATAAAAAACATATAAAAATGATAAAAAACAGAAAATATTCAGTTGTTACCCCCGCTTGTCAGCAACCTGAGGTTGTTTTTTCAAGAGGAAGTGCTGTCCTTTGCGAAAACACTTTTTATTATGGACAGGACAGAGAATGACTATTCCGCCTTCGAGAAGGCGATGGATGAGCAGAGGCTTTACAGGCAAATTCCGGATTTCACGGGAATATGCTTGCGGATAGGAGCGGATCCGGCCGCGTTGGACGCCGTGATTTATGATGAATTGGGTTATCGGGGGCAGGATCTGGTCGATATCGCCGCTGCGAGAATATTCATTAAGAAAGATTGTGGAATAGTGTTGTTATTGGGACATTTTTTTATTAGATTTGCCTTTCGGCGAACTTATGAGGCGCTTACAAAGGTAAATCGATTTTTATCAAGTTGTTCCCCGTAATGCAAATTTGCCAACAATGATTTCATAATTAATAACTTATAGTAATGAAGGAATATTCTACTAAAGACATCCGTAATGTGGTTCTGATTGGTAGCGCCAAGTCAGGTAAGACCACATTATCTGAAGCCATGCTCTTCGAGGGCAAGGTGATCGCCAGAAGAGGCACGGTCGAGGACAAGAACACTGTTTCCGACAATGAGGAAATCGAGAAAATCAACCAGAGATCGATCTTCGCCACTCCGCTTTACGCAGAGTTCATGAACACGAAGTTCAACGTGATCGACGCTCCGGGTTCCGATGACTTCATCGGAGGCGCTGTGTCAGCCTTCAAGGTCTGCGAGAACGGTATTCTTGTCATCAACGCACAGCAGGGCGTCGAGGTGGGCACAGACATCTTCGCTCGTTACGCCGATAAGTACAAGCTGCCTCTCATCGTGGCTGTCAACCAGCTTGACTCCGAGAAAGCCGACTGGGAGAAGACCATCGCCGAGATGAAGGAGACTTTTGGCCACAAGCCGATCATCGTCCAGTTCCCTGTCAACCCAGGCCCTTCATTTGACGGCTTCATAGATGTCCTCAAGATGAAATACTATCATTTCAAGGACGATAACGGAACCCGTGAGGATCTTGACATCCCTGCGAACCTTATGGACGAGGCCGAGACTCTCCGTCAGGAGCTCATCGAGAAGGCAGCCGAGTTTGACGATACCCTTATGGAGAGATTCTTCGAGAACGGCTCGCTCACCGAGGACGAGATCCGCGAGGGTCTCGGAAAGGGAATCCGTCAGGGTGGCGTGCTTCCTGTCTTCTGCCTCTCCGGCAAGAAGGACATCGGTGTGAAGAGGCTCATGGAGTTCACCATCAAGACCGCCATCTCCCCGGCCGAGACCAAGTCTGTCACCAAGGACGGCAATGTGGTCGAGTGCAAGGTGGAGAATCCTACTTCCATATTCATCTACAAGACTGACGTTGAGCCGCATCTTGGTGAGGTCTCCTACTTCAAGGTTATGTCCGGTCATCTGACCGAGGGTATGGACCTTGAGAATCCTGAGACCGGTGATAAGGAGAGACTTTCGGCGATTTATGCCGTGGCCGGTGCCAAAAAGGAGAAAGTCACCGGACTTCAGGCAGGAGAAATCGGTTGCACCGTGAAGCTGCGCGCCGGAAAGACCAACGTGACGCTTTCACAGCTTGGATCGGGCATCGCCTACGAGCACATCGTCTTCCCGGCCTCCAAGTACCGCTGCGCCATCAAGGCCGAGTCCCAGAACGACGAGACCAAACTCGGCGAGGCTCTCTCGAAGATTTCCGCCCAGGATCCTACGATCATCGTTGAATATTCAAAGGAACTCAAACAGACTATCCTCAGCGGCCAGGGCGAGCAGCACATCAATGTCTGCAAGTGGCGTCTGGAGAATGAGTTCGGTGTGAAGGTCGTTATGTTCGCTCCTAAGATTCCTTACCGTGAGACCATCACGAAGGTGGCTACGGCGACTTACCGTCACAAGAAGCAGTCCGGTGGAGCCGGTCAGTTCGGTGAGGTTTCCATCCTCATCTGCCCTATCGTTGAAGGCGTTCCGTTCACGAACAAGTTCAAGATTGACGGCAAGGATGTTGTCCTCAACGTCAAGACCAAGGAAGAGTTCGACCTCGAATGGGGCGGAAGGCTTGAGTTCTACAACTGCGTTGTCGGTGGAGCCATCGACGCGCGCTTCATGCCGGCCATCCTCAAGGGACTCAATGACAAGATGACCGAGGGCCCTCTCACCGGTTCTTATGCCCGTGACATCAGAGTCTTCGTCTATGACGGTAAGATGCACCCGGTTGACTCCAATGAAATCTCCTTCATCCTCGCCGCGCGCAACGCCTTCAAGGAGGCATTCCGCAACGCCGGTCCGAAGATCATGGAGCCTATCTACAATGTCGAGATCATGACACCTGCCGACTACATGGGAGCCTGCATGTCAGACCTTCAGAACAAGAGGGCGCTCATCGAGGGTATGAGCTCGGACAAAGGATTCTCAGTCCTCAAGGCCCGTGTTCCGCTCGCTGAGCTTTACCGCTACTCCAACCTTGAGCTCGTTGACCTCCGGCGCCGCGACATTCACTATGGAGTTCGCTGACTACCAGCCTGTTCCTGCTGATGTCCAGACCAAGCTTCTTGCCGAGTACGCCGCTCAGGAGAAGGAAGAGGAGTAATATCAACAGACCTTTATGGTCGATGACCAAAGAATATTCAGCCCTCCTCTCCGGTATCGCTGCCGGAGGGGAGGGTTGTTCATTCCTAAGCGTTAAAATTAGTTGCCTCAGATTTCTGAGGAAAGATTACCTGATTGAATATATTCATTTATGAAAAAGACATTCTTCTCCCTGATGGCGGCTCTGTTGCTGCTCTCATCCTGCGAGGTTCATCATTTTATGACCGACGCTTCCTATCGTGCCACGGTTGAGGCGGATCTGAATAAAAGGCTGCGGCCGGAGCGTCTGCAAGGCTTCTTTGCGGTCGATAAAGACAAGAAATGCCTTACGGAGTCCAACGGCTTTGTCAGCGACCTCTATCTGACGACAGAAGAGTTCGAGGCTTTGGAGTTTCTCTATGCCTATATGCCGCTCGCGGACGTTACGGATTACAGCACAGACTATTACCTTCAGAATATTCGTTCGTCCTTCGCCGCTCGAAAGGAGATGGGGTGGAATGTCCCGGAGAGGATATTCAGGCATTTCGTGCTGCCTGTCAGGGCGAACAATGAGAACCTCGACACTTCAAGGGTCGCCTTCTACCGTGAGTTGAAGCCACGTGTGGAGGGTATGAATATGAAGGATGCCATTCTGGAAGTGAATCATTGGTGTCACGAGAAACTGACCTACAAGCCATCCGACGCTCGTACCCTGTCCCCGCTTTCCTCGATGAGAAGTTCGTTGGGGCGTTGCGGTGAGGAGTCCACATTCGCTGTGGCGGCTCTTAGGGCTGTGGGAATCCCTGCCCGTCAGGTTTACACCCCTCGTTGGGCGCACACGGATGACAACCACGCCTGGGTTGAGGCTTGGGCTGACGGTGATTGGTACTTCCTTGGTGCCTGTGAGCCGGAGCCGGTCCTTAATCTGGGGTGGTTCAATTCTCCGGCCAGCCGTGGATTGCTGATGCACACAAGGGTTTTCGGAAACTATGACGGCCCGGAAGAGAAGGTTATGGTCGGGCCTAACTTCACGGAAATCAATCTGATTGACAATTACGCCAAGACCGACCGTGTTGATTTCACTGTAGTTGATGAGAATGGTTCCCCGGTTGACAGCGCCTTGGTTGATTTCAAGATCTACAACTATGCCGAGTTCTATCCTGCGCTTTCCAAATACACTGACGCTCAAGGGCGTACATTCCTGACCGCCGGGATGGGGGATATGATGGCCTGGGCCTCGAAGAACGGCAAGTATGGCTATTCCAAGGTCTCTTTCGGCAAGGACACAGAGGTTAAGATCACGATTTCGGACCAGCATTCATTTGATCCTCAGTCAATGATGATTGTCCCGCCGCCGGAGACCGCGAACATCCCTGAGGTTACTCCGGAGCAGCGTGCTGAGAACGACAGACGTTTCGCTCAGGAGGACAGCATCAGGAAGGCTTATATGGCTACATTCTTCGTCACGGACAGTTCGGAGAAAGGGAGGCTTCTGGCATTCTCTGCCGGCAACCACGAGGTGATCGAAAAGTTCTTGGAGGATCATCCGGACGCAAGGGCTTTGGAACTGCTTAAATCCTTGAGCAATAAGGATATGATAGATGTGACGATGACTATTTTGGATGACAGTTACAATGCTTCGGACGCGATTCTCTGCCCAAGGGTCGAGAACGAGTTCCTCAGTCCTTACAAGTCGTTCTTTGCAGGTCTCTTCGGAACCGGACTGTCAAAGGAGGAGTTGTCTGTCCCTTCGAACCTGATCAGATGGGTGCAGGACAGCATCACTGTGCTGCGTGACCCTAAGGCCTGGAGCATTCCGATGTCTCCTATCGGCGTTTATCAGGCAAGAATGGCGGACGTTCGCTCAAGGAATATATTCTTTGTCGCTCTCGCCAGGACTCTTGGGATTGACGCGCGCAAGGATCCTGTGACCGGAAAGATTCAGTACAAGGCTGACGGCCAGTGGGTTGATGTGGATTTCGAGGCTTCCTCGCAGGTTGTGGCTCCTACCGGGACACTGGTCCTGAACTACGAGCCTACGGCTATCCTGGCGAATCCGGGCTACTATTCCCACTTCACTGTCAGCAAGATAGAGAATGGCCGCACGAAACTTCTGTCGTTTGATGAAGGTCAGGTTGATATGGGCGGAGGCGTCAGCTGGGCGAATATATTCAAGAAAGGAACTTCGCTCGATGTCGGTGATTATGTGCTTGTGAGCGGTAACCGTCTTTCCGACGGCAGTGTGCCTGTCACGATGCAGCAGTTCTCTGTCAAGGAGGGCGAGACCACGACGCTTGATCTCCGCATCACCATTCCGGAGGACAAACTGTCCGTAATCGGTTCGTTCGATGCGGAGACAAAGTACAAGGTGGAGCCTGATTCAGAACCTGTTTCGGTTCTTTCGACCACCGGCCGCGGGTTCTATGTGATCGGTTTTCTGACCCCTCGGCAGGAGCCGTCTGTCCACGCAATCAACGACATCATCGCCGCGAAGGCGAAACTGGAGTCCTGGAACCGTCCGATCCTGCTTCTGACCACCGCTGAAGGTCTCGGATGGCTCAAGGAATATTCCTCCTCGCTCCCGTCCAACGTCCATTTCGGCATAATCCCTGACGGACTCGACCTGAAAGACCGCCGGATGCCGTACTTCCTTCTCGCCGACACCTTCAACCGCGTCTTCTTCACGACCGAGGGCTACACCATCGGTCTCGGCGACCAGCTCGTCACCGCGATCGCGAAGTTATAGCCCATATAATAAAACAATTGAATGGCTGTGGAGGCTAAATTGTTGTAAACGAATATATTGAAGCACCCTGCTCCTTCGGGTGGGAGTAGGGTTGTTTTATTGATTGCAGGTCAAGCATTTGACCTCCACTGCCAACAGCTGCCCCCCCCCTCAGACTGTCTGAAAAGTCTCGGCGAGAGTAGAAAAGTCTGTACCCCACTACAGGGGCGACAACGAATTTTCAATCCTCACTGGGGGTACTTTTACTTTTAAGACAGTCCCCCCTGCTGTTGCTGAGCCTTAATCTTCCGGTCGATGATCCTACGGTCACAAAGTCTGTGGTTGCTGAGCCTGTCGAAGCATCGAAGCGACCATAAATGTCAGTATTGTTTTTGCTATAGTTAATTGCTAATTTTGCTAGGTTTAATCGCGGAATCATGAAAAGAATAATTATCGCTCTGATAAGCCTGGCGTTATCTGTCAGCATCTATGCACAAGAGATTACCGGAAAATGGAATCAGACCCATCAAGGTTCCGAGAATGGCTCGGAGATGATGACATCCGAGACGCTATCTTTTATGAAAAACAGCACCTTTGAGGATGTGGTGACTCTGGAAATGAAGTATGTCGATGACAAGAACGCCCAGGCTCCGCTTATACTTAAAGTCAGGATCTTGTGCGGTGGCACATGGTCTCTTACCGATAAAACCTGTCTCAGACTTATGACGCGAAATCCGTCAAGACCGAGATTCTGGAGCAACCGGACGGCTTCCCGAAATTCTTCCTGAATGTCCTCAGCAAAAGTGTTGTCTCGGAATTCAAGAAACACTCAAAGAAACCGATACGCTGCAATGTGGTCTCATTGACATCGGATAAGCTCCAGCTTCTGGAGGTCGGAGCCAAAGACTCCGAGACAGAGACGTACACCCGCGCGAAGTGAAATATCTTTGTGGAGGGCAACTATTTGTAAATGAATATATTGATAAATCCTGCTCCTCAAATGAGAGGAGCAGGATTATTTAAGTAGTTGCCAGTCAGGTATTTATTTTCCACGAACTGTTGCTGGGTGCAGGCTCTGTGGTTGCTGAGCTTGTCGAAGCATCGAAGCTTTACGCCCCTATGATCCATTTGCTGCCCGGAAGCCTGGAGATGAGTTCTGAGGTCAGGGCGCAGCAGACGAATGTGCAGACCGCGATGAACGGAATCGCCACCGCTGTGTGCAGCTGGAGAGTCTGGATGGACACCACTGACCATAGGTGCAGCCAGAAGATATGCATCAGGTACATCCCGTAGCTCAGTTTTGAAAGACGGGTGATGATCCTCGGTGCTTCCGAACGCTTTATGCAGGAGAACATCAGGAACGTTCCGGCTGTGAGGCAGGCCACGTTGATCGTGCAGAAATTCCAGCCGATTTCGAGCACCGGAGTGCTTATGACAATTCCCGGAGTGGCTTGTACATAGAACGAAAGAATGGTGACGATCGCCCCGATGGTCATAAGCACAGCTCCGACAATCATCTTCTTACGTGTGCTCCAGTCAAGGTGTTCACGGATATAATGCGCCATCACGAGGTAGCCGAGGAAGCATGCGAACACCCGCACATAATCCAGGAATACGATCCTTTTGCTTTCGTTCATCTATCTTCTTTTTTAGAAATATTCAATGTCATCATGTGATTCTCCAACCGGAGCCCCGCAAAGATAGAAAAAAACGTGTTTCGTGCGCAAATAAAGGTGTCCCATGCACAAAGAAGATATTTTAAAGTCTAGTGCGTAGTACGTGGGAATTTGCGTCCGAAAAATTCGTATCTTTAAACTTTTGTTGATAAATGCTAAGTAAGCGTTAAAAAATAAGTTGAACTAAATTTTGTGTTAGATTTATGAGGATAGATTTCTTTTGGAAGAAGGAGTGTGCCGGTGGCACATGACTGATGAGAAAAGAAATATAGACCATAAAGATATACAAAATGTTTAAGTTATTTTTTAATGATTACTAAGTACGCGGCAGAAAATCAGGAAAATAATTATGGCAGATATAACTCAAAAAATACCAACGATATTCCCGAGTTGCAATCGCCTTTCGAGCAGCTGCGGGAGGTGGATGCCGATGGGAGAGAATGGTGGAACTCACGTAAAGTTGGCACGGGTGATGGGGTATGGCAAGTACTGGAACTTCGAGCGTGTCATTGCCAAGGCGCAGGCTTGGGCTTCGCGGAAGGGTTACCATCTGGGAGAGCATTTCGTGGAGATTACCGAGATGGCGGAACTGGGCAGTGGGGCGGTCAGAGAGGTGACAAGCATTCGGCTTTCTCGTGCCGCTTGTATGGCTGTGGTGATGAACGCCGACCAGAAGAAGGAGATGGTGAAGGTGGCGCGGCAGTATTTCAGCTCGACGATGACTCCTGATGTGGCGGTGAGGAGTATGGAGTCATCCGTGCTTATGTACAAGGGAGGACGAGGCAAAGTACAAGTGCTGGTCATCTTCGACACAAATACTTTCTGGCTCTCACAGCAGAGGATGGCGGAATTGTTTGGGGTGACTGTTCCAACAATCAACTACCATCTTGACCAGATAAACCAAAGCGGAGAGATCCATTTGTCCGACGCGATTAGAAAAATTCGAATACCTTCGGACAAATGGTCTGGAGAGGTGATGATGTACAACCTTGACGTGGTGATTGCGGTTGGCTATCGGGTGAACAGCTACGAGGCGACACAGTTTCGAATCTGGGCTACGAGTGTGCTGAAAGAATATCTCACGAAGGGCTTTGTACTGGATGATGAACGACTGAAGGGGAAGGATGTCTTTGGAGCGGACTACTTTGATGACTTGCTTGACCGCATACGAGAGATTCGCCTCAGCGAACGTCGTTACTATCAGAAGATAACAGACATCTATAGTGAATGTAGTTCCGATTACGACAGGGATTCTGAAGAGACACGTCTGTTCTTCAAGATGGTGCAGAATATGATGCACTATGCTGTCACTAAGCAGACTGCGGCAGAGATTATCTATGATCGTGCCGATGCGGAACGCCCTCATATGGGCTTGACTACTTGGAAGAATGCTCCCGATGGCAGAGTCGTCAAGTCGGATGTGACTGTGGCCAAGAACTACCTAAGCGAAAAGGAAGTTGATTCATTGAACCGGTTGAGCAATGTATTCATCGACATTGCGGAACAAAGGGCAGAGGATCATATCCTGATGACTATGGCAGATTGGTCTGGTCTTTTGCGGAAGTATATGGACTTGAACAACCGCCCTATGCTGCCTGATGCCGGCAGGGTGACGCACGAGCAGGCAGTAGAGAAGGCTCTTACTGAATATGATAAGTTTCGTGTCATCCAAGACCGTGAAATTATGTCCGATTTTGACCGTCAGATTGAGTTACTGTTTGGGGACAAGAAATAGAAACGGCACGTGGGAATTTGCGTCCGAAAAATTCGTATCTTTGAATTTTTGTTAGAATGACGATAAGATGAGGGGAATCTTCAGGGGCATATTCATAAGTCTGGCGCTGCTTGCGGGGAGCGGGCTGCGGGGTGGTGTACCACTTCGGAGTTTATCGATTCGCTGCGTACGGAATTGAGGCTCAGGAATATGCCGGAGCGGGTCCTGTTCCTGCCATTGGCGCTTGCGGACCAAAGGGGTGACGACGGGCGGGAAGGAATATGGTCGCTCACGGCGCTGGACGCTATCAGGGGGGGAAGCACTTTGTCGGAAAACCGCAACCGAATCGGATAAAGGAACCGGGGATGTGGCAGAGGTGCTGATGACGAATGACAGAGAGGTGGTGAGGACGGAACAGGATCGAGGCGTAGCAAGCAATTTGATAGGTAGAAGCACTTGTGATTTGGACTCTACGGATGTTCGCTTCGATGATTATCTTTCCACCGTGATAGCACTCGACCGCCTGCAGGAGCTTTTCAATGAATATGGCGACTGGAATATGTCGATAGTGGCTTATGCCACAAGTCCGACGGCGCTGGCCGCGATGGATTCCACGGCGTTTGCCAACGCTCCGATTCTTAGGAGTTTACGAAATGCTGAGGAGGAATATTCAGAAAATATTCCGGCCGCGTTTGAGCGGATAGGGTCGCTGGCGGCCAAGAGGAAGGCGGAGAGGCTGGCGTTCCTGCAGGAGCAGGCGGCGCTTAGGAAGGCCCGGCTGGACTCGCTGCGGAAGAGGCAGGCGGCGAACACCGACAGGATTACCTACACTATCCGTCGGGGCGACACGCTGGGAGGAATCGCGGCAAGATACCGGGTCAAGGTCTCTGACCTGAAGAGATGGAACAACCTAAGGAGCGATATGATCCGTGAGGGACGTAAACTGGTGATTTACAGATAGTCATTATGAAGCAATATAAGGTACTTTTGTTTTTTCTTTCCGTTTTCCTGATCCTTTCCGCGATCTGGTTCGTATATCCGTCGAAAGGCGTTCAGGTTGGAGACTTGAAGTTGAGGTTCCCGTCCTACCAGGGCTATCTTGCCGACCTTCAGGACAGTACGGTGGACGTGAATGTGGATTCCGTGCTTCTTGCCGTGCAGAAAAGCTACGAGATGGTCGAAGGCTCGACAGATACCCTTCGCTACTACTATGACTACATCACCTCGAATCCCAACCGGATATGCCTGCCGGAGGATGACTACACGTTCTTCGACTCGCTGTTCGTGGAGATGGCCGCGGCGGCAGATTCCGGCCGCACCGTCAGGATTCTGCACTATGGTGATTCCCAATTGGAAATGGACAGGATCTCGGCTGTGCTGAGACAGGATCTTCAGGAACGCTTCGGGGGATCCGGGCCGGGAATGGTGCCGATGATCCAACGGATTCCGACCGTCTCTCTCTCGCAGAACGCTTCCGGAAGCCTCACGCGCTACGCCATGGTGGGGGACTCGCTGACAAGGAAGGCCTCGCACAAGCGCTACGGGCCTCTGACACAGTTCACTGACGTTTCCGGCAACGGAACGTTCACTTTCACAAGAACCAAGAACAGATATTCCCAAGAGTTGGTCAAGTCGATCTCAAAGGTTTCCGTGCTTCTGGGGCAGAATTCCGCAGGCTTTGAGATGGCCCTGAAATGCGACACGTTGCCGGTAAGGAAAACCGTCATAGATTCGGCCAAGGCTGAAGTCTCGATGGTCACTTGGGAATTACCTTGCGATGTGGAGAAAGGCACAATCAGCTTTTCCGGCAACGCTGAGATCTATGGAATAATGCTGGACGGAAAAGGAGGCGTGACCGTTGACAACGTCGCCTTGCGTGGATGCGCCGGATTCATATTCTCGTCCATCAACCGCCAGGTGATGAAAGAGAGTTTCGACAAAACAGATACTCGCTTGATAATCTTACAGTTCGGCGGAAACGCGATGCCTGGAATAGCCTCGAAGAAGGCCATTTCCTCTTACGTGAGGAAGATCGTGATGCAGTTCGACTACTTCAAGGAGGTCGCTCCGCAGGCCCAGCTGATGTTCATCGGCCCGGCGGACATGTGCAAAAGCGTGGACGGGAATCTGATAACTTGGCCGCTCCTGCCGCAACTTAATGATTCCTTGAAGGTTAACTGTCTGAAGAACGGCGTGGCCTACTGGGACACATTCAACGTGATGGGAGGCCCGGGCTCGATGAGGAAATGGGTGAGCCACAATCCCGCTCTGGCCGGCCCCGATCATATTCATTTCACACACAAAGGAGCGCTTGAGATCGGAAACGCGCTCGCCAAGTCCTTCATTCTTTACCACGACTTCTACAAGCTCCGCCAGGAACTTTCAGACGAGGCTGTGGGAATATATCTGCGCGACCTGCGGGACAGCCTCAATCCTCGTCCCGCCGTGCCTGACACCTTGACAAAGACAGAGTTATGAGACGTTTCCTGACATATTCATTGCTCTTTTTGCTGCTTCCGGCGACCCTTTGGGCAGTCGCTGCGGAAGGCGGTTCCTGAATATGATTTCGCGCGTTTCGAGAAGAACCGGATTGGGTTTCAGGGGGATAGTTCGGCCTTTGAGAGGCTTTTCAAGAAGATGGATTCCGTGCTTTTTCTGGGTAAAGGCAACCTTAGGATTATGCACATCGGGGGGTCTCACGTGCAGGCCGGGACTTTGACGCGGCAGTTACGGAACGACCTTCTGTCTTTGAGAACGGCTTTGGACGGGGGCAGGGGACTGGTTTTCCCGTTCTCCGCCGCCCACACGAACAATCCAAGCAGTTTCACGACAAGTTACGAAGGGTCCTGGAAGGTGACGAAGAATGTCCAAAGGGAGCCGGATCATAGGCTTGGACTTACTGGAATATCCTTGAGCGCGTCGGATGACAAGGCTTCGGTGATGGTCACCACTGTGGCCAGGGATCCGAAACCGCAGGATCCGACGTTTCGGTTCAACGAAGTGAAGGTCCTTGGATATTCATCAATGGGAGAGAGAGTTCCGGTGGTGGTTTTGGCTAAGGGTGACACGCTGCAAGGGTGCCGGGCGGATTCCTGCTGGTCTTTCGGCCTTCCCGCGTTTGCGGACTCCGTCAAGATCGCGACCAAGGGACAAGGCGAGTTCACCTTGACGGGAATATTCCTGGACAACCCTTTCCCGGGCATTTCCGTGACGGGAATAGGCGTGAACGGAGCTTCGCTCGGGTCATATTCAAAGTGCCCGGATCTGATGAATGATTTGAGGCTGGTGAATCCGGATCTGGTGATTTTAGCCGTCGGGATCAATGATGCGACCGCCGCGAATTTTTCTGTGGATGATTTTGTCGCGCGCTATAAGGTGCTTGTGTCGCAGATTCGTTCGGTGAATCCCGACTGCGCTCTGCTGTTCGTCTCCAACAACGACAGTTTCAGGAGGATACGCCGTAAAGGCTATGTCGTGAATTCTAACGGCAAGTTGGCTGAGCAAAGCTTTTTGAGGCTCGGAAAGGATTGTGACGCAGGCGTTTGGGATCTGTTTGACATTATGGGGGGACTCGGTTCGATGAGGAAATGGGAAGAGGCCGGCCTCGCCAAGAGGGACAAGATTCATTTTACGGAAAAGGGCTATGAACTGGTGGGAGACCTGCTGTTCAACGCGTTGATGGATAAGTATGTGGAACATTTAAAGAAAGGTAAGTGATGGGATTTTGGGACGTTGCCGCTGACTTTTTCAAGAACCTGTTCTCTTTTGATCAGGCTCATCCGTTGTTGTTCACCCAGTTCTATTTCTGGGCGTTCTTCGCCATCGTGCTGGCCTTTCTGTGCGTTTTCAAGAACAAGGTCGTGCTTCGGAATGCCTTCCTGTTCTTTGTCAGCCTGTTTTTCTACTACAAGACGAGCGGACTGTTCCTGATTCTGTTTGGGTTCGTGATTGTCTATAACTATCTGGCAGGTTTCGCTCTGTCCGGTGTGAAAGGAAACTTTGGCCGGAAAGCCATTGTGGTTCTGAGCGTTGTCGTGGATCTGTCGCTGCTCTGCTACTACAAGTACGCCTACTTCCTGACCGATGTCGTGAACAATCTGTTCGGGACGGAATTCATTGTGAGAGACTGGTTTGCGGTTGTGGGTAACCAACTGACAGGCTCTCAGGCGTTCAGCGTTGACTCGATCTTCCTTCCGGTCGGAATCTCGTTCTTCATCTTCCAGGCGATCAGCTATGTGGTCGATGTTTCACGCAGGACAATCGGCCCGATCAAGAACTTCTGGGATTTCGGCTTCTACTTGAGTTTCTTTCCTCAGCTTGTGGCTGGCCCGATCGTGCGCGCCAAAGAGTTTTTCCCTCAGCTTCACAAACCGTTCTTCCTTGGCCGCAGACAGTTCGGTATCGCGATTTTCTGGATTCTGAACGGACTTGCCAAGAAGTTGATCCTCAGTGACTATCTGGCTGTGAATTTCTGCGACAGGGTTTTCGAGAACCCTTTGCTTTACACCGGTTTCGAGAACCTTACGGCTCTCTTCGGCTACTCGCTTCAGGTCTATGCCGACTTCTCCGGGTACACTGACATCGCCACCGGTGTCGCTATGCTGATGGGTTTCTATCTGCCGAAGAACTTCAATTCTCCGTACAAGGCCCGCAACGCCGGAGAGTTCTGGAAGCGGTGGCATATTTCCCTTTCCAAATGGCTTCAGGACTATCTTTACATCCCGCTTGGAGGCAACCGCAATGGCACATTCGGCTCGTATGCGATCATCCTCGGAATCGCTTTCCTGGCCTCGGCTTTGGCCAAGAACTGGTGGGTTTTCGGAGTGGTTCTGGTCATTGCGGCAGTGCTGGCACTTCTGATCACTTTCTGCCAGAAATACCGTAAGGAACTGATCTCGGACATCAACAGGATGGACACGATGCTTCTTGGCGGCCTGTGGCACGGAGCCAGCTGGAACTTTATGATCTGGGGCGGTCTGAACGGTCTCGGAATGCTGATCTACAGGTTCTGGAAAAGCTGCAATGTCTATGTCAGGACGCTCGTCATAGGTCTCGTATGCCTGGCCTTTTATATTCTTAAAATCACTGTGCCGGCTTCGGTGTTCAATATGTTCTTCGTCTGGACATTGATCATATTCATAGGCGCGGCCGTGCGGATGCTCTACCATCTGTGCCGCTTCAAGGCAGCCTTCTCGTGGCTTGAGACTGGTTGGGCGGTCGCCATGACGTTCATATTCATTACTTTTACCCGCCTTTTCTTCCGAAGCGGCTCCAACCTGAATCCTGCGGAGGCGAACGAGAAAGCGTGGAGCACAGCAAAGAATATGGTCGAGCGCATCGGCGGCGACTGGGATTTGTCCCTTATCCCGCAGATGGTTCAGCAGCACCTCGGAGTGATTCTCGTCTTCGTCTTCGGAATGGTCATCCATTGGCTCCCCGAGAACTTCAAGCGCCGCTACCGCATCTGGTTCGCCTCGATGCCCCTCCCGCTGATGGCCCTCGTCTGCGTCCTCGCCGTCTTCATCATCTGCCAGTTCATCACCGCCGACCTACAGTCGTTCATCTACTTCCAGTTCTGATGATGAGGATTGCGTGTGGCACTTAACCAGTTGAAAATGAGGAATAAGACCGATCATCTGGTGCCGTTTTGGAGTACCATGTAATCTGTTTTCCTCCTTGATAATCAGCATTTTGGGTGCCAAGAACATTTGTAGACCAGACCATCTCTAAAAGGACTGCGAATATTGCCGCTAAAACTCCGTCCCGTCGGAGCCGTAAACCTTTCCCGATTACAAAACGCGTTCACGTTAATGGGAGAACGCACGTATTTAATGAAAAGGGTTGAGGCTTCCCGACTACAAAATGCGTTCACGTTAATGTGCCATAGAAGAAGGTGAGGACACGCTTTGGCTGAAAAAGTCTAAGCTTAGAGCAATAGTTTTTCAGCCGATGTGCCACTGAAGCCCACTCCAGCAGCACATCGGCTGAAGGTGTTTGTAAGAAAGAGGGTGCCCGCCGTGATTGTCGGTTGAAATCCAATCATAAAAAGAGGTTGTGTACAATTCTGAAAAAGAACACACTGCGGGCCTATATTTAATTTGGAACGGTCTTTGATGAGGCGATGCCTCAATACACGGGATCAGGGCAGCCTGGTTCGCAAAAAAGATCGCTATGAGCAAGCTTAACAAAAGAGCCATTATTGGCGCGGTCGCTGTGGCTGTTGTCGCCACGGCTGTTGTCATCATTGTTCTCCGGCCAAAGCATCATTTGGAGGATCTTCCTGTTGTCAGCGTTGACACGGTCAGGACAAGGAATGTGGAGATCTACGGGGAGTTTCCGGGAAGGATCCGCGCCCAGCAGTTCGTTGAGGTGCGGGCGAGGGTCGAAGGCTATCTTGAGAAGATGATGTTTGAGGAAGGAACATACGTTAAGAAAGACCAGATACTTTTCATCATTGATCCGAAACAGTACAAAGCCCAGGTGGACAGGGCAGAGGCACTGGTGACTAAAAACAAGGCGATAGCCCTTAAGGCAGAGAGGGATCTGGCGAGGATCAGGCCTTTGTTCGAGCAGAAGGCCTCCAGCCAGCTTGATCTGGACAACGCTGTCGCCGCCTATGAGAGCGCCAAGGCTGACGTGCAGGTCAGCGAGGCGAATCTGACGGAAGCCCGTCTGGCGTTGAGCTACACCACGGTGCGCTCTCCTATTAGTGGTTACATCAGCGAGAGGCATGTGGACATAGGAACTCTTGTAGGGCCGGGATCGCAGTCCCTCCTCGCAAATGTGGTCAAGAGCGACACGGTGCTTGTGGAGTTCAAGATGACTGATCTTGACTACCAGAAATCAAAGGCCAGAAATGTGAACCTCGGCCAGAAGGACACCAGCAGGCACTGGGATCCGTATGTGACCATCACTATGGCTGACAAATCCGTCTATAAGTACAAAGGGCTGGTGGATTTCGCCGATCCTCTTGTGGACGCCAAATCAGGGACGTTCTCGGTACGCGCCGAGATGCCTAACCCTGACCGTGAGCTCCTGCCGGGTCAGTTCACCAACGTTAAAGTCCTTTTGGACGTGAGGGAGAACGCTGTGGCGGTGCCGACCAAGGCCATCATCATCGAAAAGAGCGGCTCGTTCATATTCGTGTTGAAACATGACGGCATCGTGGAGAAGCGTTTCATCCAGACTGGACCTGAAGTGGAGAACACGACTGTCGTGGAGCGTGGCCTCAATCCCGGAGAGGTCATTGTGGTGGAAGGGGAGCACAAACTGAGCCACGGAATGAAGGTGGAAGCGGTTCGCTCTTAAGGAATATGTTAATAGACACGAACTTATGAAATCCGATTTCTTTATAGACAGGCCCGTATTCTCGACTGTCATATCCATAATAATCGTACTTGTCGGGCTCATAGGACTGACTATGCTGCCGGTTGACCAGTACCCGAAGATTGTCCCTCCGGTCGTGCGCGTCTCGACATCCTATCCGGGCGCCAACTCGCAGACCGTGTCGCAGGCCGTGGCGACACCTATCGAGCAGTCGCTCAACGGAACGCCGGGGATGCTCTACATGGAGTCAAGCAACTCCAACAACGGAGGCTATTCGGCGACATTGACATTCGACATCTCCACCGATCCGGATCTCGCCGCCGTGGAGGTTCAGAACAGGGTCAAGCTGGCCGAGTCCAGACTTCCGGCCGAGGTTGTGCAGAACGGAATCTCGGTGGAGAAGGAGTCCTCAAGCAAGCTGATGACGATCACCGTGATGTCGGATGACCCGAAATTCGACGAGGTCTATCTCAGCAACTACACAACCTTGAATATTCAGGACCGCTTGAGGCGTGTTCCTGGCGTGGGAGTTGTCTCGAACGTGGGAAGCCGCTACTATGCGATGCAGATCTGGGTGCAGCCGGACAAGATGGCCAGCCTCGGGATAACGGTCAAGGATCTGCAGAACGCTCTGAAGGATCAGAACCGTGAGGCCGCGGCCGGAGTGCTCGGGCAGCAGCCGATCACGGATGTGGATGTCACCATCCCGATCACGGCTCCGGGCCGTCTCTCATCGGTCGAGCAGTTCGAGAACATTGTGGTCAGAACGGGCGAGGACGGATCAATCATCCGCCTCAGGGATGTGGCCCGGATCTCGCTTGAGGCCCAGTCGTACAACACCGAGAGCGGCATCAACGCCCGCAACGCCGCAGTGATGAACGTCTTTATGCTTCCCGGAGCTAACGCCGTGGAGGTCGCCGACAATGTCAAGGCGGAGATGGCCGAGATCAGCAAGGGCTTCCCTGACGGCATGTCCTACGACATTCCGTTCGACATGACCACCTACATCTCGGAGTCCATCCATCACGTTTACAGAACCTTGTTCGAAGCCTTGATCCTTGTCATCCTCGTGGTGTTCCTCTCCCTTCAGAATGTCAGGGCCACGCTCGTCCCGGCAATAGCAGTGCCGATCTCCCTGATCGGCACCTTCGGAGTGATGCTGATCTTCGGCTTCTCTCTGAACATGATGACATTGCTTGGCCTCATACTGGCCATCGGAATCGTTGTGGATGATGCTATCGTGGTCGTGGAGAATGTGGACAGGATCATGTCAACCGAACATCTGTCCCCGTACGAGGCTACAAAAAAGGCGATGGGGGAGATAGGAAGCGCCCTTGTGGCGATGTCGCTTGTGCTCTGCGCCGTTTTTGTTCCGGTAAGTTTCCTTTCCGGAATTACGGGCCAATTGTTCAGGCAGTTTACGGTCACGATCGCTGTTTCCGTGATAATCTCCACCATTGTGGCGCTGACCTTAAGCCCTGTGATGTGTTCCAAATTCCTGAAGCCGCACGATGATGACAAGCCTAAGAACTTCGTGTTCAGAAAGATAAACCAGTGGCTTGAGCAAGGAACCTCGCTCTATGCGAGGATGGTCCGTTTCGCGCTGCACAATTCGAAGAGGATGTTCGCTGTCTTCGGCGTCGCGATTGTGGGAATATTCATACTCGGTCGCCTCGTTCCGCAGAGTTTCATCCCCAAGGAGGATCAGGGCTATTTCACTGTGGAGCTGGAGCTTCCGACGGGTGCCACGCTTGAGCGGACCAGAGAGGTGACGGACCGCGCGATGGATTTTCTGCTCCGGCAGCGCGATGTTGAATATGTCCTCAATGTCACCGGCTCCAGTCCCCGGATAGGCACCGCGCAGTCCAGCAGCACCTTGACGGTGATCCTGAAACCATGGAAAGAACGCAAGGTCACTAATATGTCCAAGACGATAGCGATGGTGAGAGACTCCTTGTCACGCTATCCGGAGAGCAAGGTGTACATCAGCACACCTGCCGTTATCCCTGGACTCGGTACTTCGGGCGGATTCTCGATGGTGCTTGAGGCAAGGGGGGACGCGACCTATCAGGATCTCCAGAACGCCTCGGACACGCTTCTTCATTATGCGATGAAGAGGAAAGAGTTCACCGGATTGTCCTCCGGAATGCAAAAGGACATCCCTCAGTTGTATTTCGATGCGGACCGTGACAAGATCCAGCTTCTGGGGCTGTCGATGGCCGATGTCTTCGCGACCCTGAAAGCGTTCACCGGTGCGATCTATGTCAACGACTTCAACATGTACAACCGAATATACCGTGTCTACATCCAGGCCGACGCCCCGTACCGCGCCCACTCCGACAATCTGAACCTCTTCTTCATGAAGAGTTCGGGAGGCACGATGATCCCCTGTCAATGCTCTGGGTACCACGCATTTCACGACGAGGGCCGGGTACGATCAAGAGGTTCAACATGTACAATTCGTCCACGATCAGCGGAGAGGCCGCCAACGGAACCAGTTCCGGCGAGGCCCTTGCCATACTTGAGGAGATCGCCGAGGAGCATCTGCCGGACAACATCGGAGTGGAGTGGAGCGGAATGTCCTATCAGGAGAAGAAGGAGAGCGGGCAGACTGGACTCGTGCTTGCGCTGGCGTTGCTGTTCGTGTTCCTCTTCCTCGCTGCCCAGTACGAGAGCTGGTCCATTCCTGTGGCCGTCATCCTTTCGCTTCCGATCGCGATAGCCGGAGCGTATCTCGGTGTGGCTGTGCTTGGAATGGAGAGCAACATCTATTTCCAGATAGGTCTCGTGATGCTCGTCGGCCTTGTGGCCAAGAACGCGATCTTGATCGTAGAGTTCGCCAAAGAAGAGGTTGAGGCCGGAAAGGATCTGGAAGAGGCTGCGGTCACCGCCGCAAAACTGAGGTTCAGACCAATCGTGATGACATCCTTGGCATTTATCCTTGGCATGCTGCCTCTCGTGTTCGCCAGTGGTCCGGGATCTGAGAGCCGCAGGAACATCGGCATCGGAGTGTTCTTCGGGATGATCACCGGCATAACCGTCGGAATCGTCTTTGTTCCGTTCTTCTTCGTGCTGATCTACAAGTTGAGATCAAGGATCTCGAAGTGGAGACCAAAACTCCGTAAGGCGGGAAAGGCCTTGTCGGTCGTCGCAGTCATGGCCGTGTCTTCCCTGACTTTTCCTTACCGCAACTGAAAATCATCATTGCGGCACAGATTAATAATAATAACTTTTTCATGTCGTTAGTGATTTATATGACACAAATATACTGCCCCCCCCCCTAAATTACAAGAAAAAAATTCACTTTTTTATAATCGGCCATCCGATAACTTGTTCCAGATATGATCTATGACAAGAAAACAATAAGTCACGGTGACCGGTAGCGTTACTCAATTGCGACTGTCGCCTTCGTATAGACTCTTCCGCTGCGGATGCTGAGTGACCAGGTGCCGGTCTCGTATGACATCGGGGCTCTTGTCAATGTTAATGTCAATGTCTTACCTTCAGTGGAGCAGGTCAGAGGTGTCTTGTTGTCATTGATAATAACCTCAATGTCCTCCGAAGGCAACTTTACGCTGATTGAATTGGACTTAGGGCTGACCAGATCGAAGGATAGCGTTCCGAGGTCGCTGTCCATTTCCGGCATTTGTCCGCGTTCCAGAGGGTTGCCGAGCAGGAAATAGACATTGGCCCCGACATTCTTTCCGTAAGTCTGAATCCATGAATCGACATATACCCTGTACATGAGCGCATCCTCACGGATTGCCTTTTTTCTCGACGGGAATTCCTTGACGTTGTCAGAGTCGCAGATGACGTAGCCGTGTCCTGGTATCACAGCGACTTCAGGCGCCATGTTAGTGAAATCCGGCAGACCGATGTCTCCTATTCCGCTCTTCTTCCCGCAGTAAAGAATCGGCAGATTATTGCTCTTGAAGTTTCCGGAAGATGTCATATAGACATCGGAATTGCCCAATGTGGTGCCTCCGTTGTCTTCGTCCATCATCTTTATCATTGATGTTCCCTCAGGAAACCGTTCAATCTTGTCTTCTTTCCCGCATGACGAAATTGTCAGCGCGATGACGGAGCAGGCGATCGCTCCGAATAATTTATGGTTCTTCATCATGTCATTTTGTTAATGAGTGGCAAATATATGATTTTTCATTTATTGAGAATAACTTTTTCGTAATATGTTAAATTTGCTCCGAAATTGCTGTCTGACATGATGCATGAAAATATGATACACGTAAAAAAGCTCTTGTTGGTTCCGGTGGTCTCGGGCCTCCTGGTCTCATTGATGTCATTTGCTCCGGCCCGACATCGTCATCGTTCATCTGAAGTCCAGGACTCTTCTGAAGTGACTGTCCAGGATGACAGCATTCTCCCGGTTATTGCTTGGTTCAGCAAGCGGGACACCATGACCTACTGGATACATGACAACCAATGGGAGGTCAACGGGAAAGACACGGTGATGACACTCGGCGCCGCCGCAAAAGTGATGCTTACGGTTACGGATTCCACCAGGAAAGGGTATGACATGGAATATACTTTCCTTGAATTCGTTTCCGACGACCAAATCAAATCGGAGGCCCAGAATCTTGTCGGACAGGCAACGGATATTCTCAATGATGCCACAGTAGGCACGACTATAAGATTCCGTACCGACCAGTGCGGCAAGATTGTCAAATACTACAATCTGAAGGATATCAGGAAACAGGCGAAAGAAGTCCTGACGAAGGCGATCAGTAAAATGCCATATGCGGATTCCCTGCGCGCTGTCGGGCTTGATCCGGATAAATTGATGTCAATGATTGATTCCGACAATCTGGTCGACGGATATACGGAAGAGATAGAACTTCTTTTCAATTATCATGGAGGCCAATACAAGATAGGCGAAACGGAAAGCCATGAAGATGCGACGGGAAACGAATACGCCTCTGATACCAAAACGGACATCTGGCTTGATCCGGACACGTATGAATACGGCATATCCGCAGATGTCTATTCGCATATTCCAAGAGAGGACATAAAGGTGCTGCTCGGAAATCTCATAGAGTATTTCACTGATGAGGAGTCCGCAAAGGATGTTCGGGAAGGTCTTGATACCGAATTTGACAGTCAGGTGACTACGGACGGGGTGTACAACTCATATGTCCGCATAAGTTATTTCAATGACGGATGGCCGCAGGAGGTGGTCAGTCAGGACAACATAAGCCTGGGCGACCGCCAGAAACTGAAACAGAAATACATCACGTGGGATTACCGCAGCGTGGGACATGCGGAGTGAGATGACTGAAAGTCATTCTGATACGAGAATGATGATTACGGCTCTCTATTGATAACCTGGATTTTGTTTTAACCCTTTGTTTAAATCCAGGCATCTTTGTGGTATCGGGAAAACAGTTGTGAACCCGGTGAACTCGTTTTCCAGAGGAGTCCTCTGGTCGTATGCTTTGGTGTATTCGCCAAAGCGGATGAGATCTTGACGTCTCCAACCTTCCCAGACCAATTCCAACAGCCGCTCTTTAAGTATGTTGCTCAAATTGGCCTTTACATGCGGCATGCCTGCTCTGTCCCTAATTGCATTCAATTCTTTTGAACCATCTTCTCCATTACGGACTTTAGCCTCGGCCTTCATCAATATGGCATCGGCGTACCTGAATAGGACTATATCGTTGTCAACTTGTCTGCCGTCCGAATATGCGGTCTGTCAACTTCATATTTGCCGGCACGGGCACCTGCTGTCTGCTTATATGGACTGTCACTAAGATTCAGCTTCAATTCCATTGGCATATATACCAATGGCTTTCCGTTGTCCAGATATATCTTCTTGCCGTCAACAAAAACGGTGTCTGCATAGAAGTTTGTCTTGAATCTATTGTCGACATGGTCTGTGCCGTAACCGAAAGCCTTGACGGTTGAGATCGTCGCACATGTTCCATTTTCGGATGAACCGCCATAGGCCCCGCCATGTTTGTAGTGGCGTGAGCGGAAAAGATAGTGGTATTCGTTCAAATATAAGTTCTTGTCCAGTGGTATGGTGAAAATGTTCTCCATGGAGTATTCGTTGTGAACAGCGAAGTTCGAGGCGTAATCGCTTTCCAGCTGATACCCTTCTTTGTCAAGTTGCTCGCAATACCAAATGCAGGTACTCCAAGCGTTCATCTTCTCTCCATTCACATTAAAGAAGATGTCATTGCCATCAAAGCGCTTTCCGTCTGTCCAGTTGTCATCGGTGTATATTTCAGCATTAAGCGCCAGTTTTGCAAGCAAAAAGTTGACTACAGGCCGTGTCACTCGTCCGTAGTAGTCTCCCTCCTTGTTGGAATGTTCGTCAGCAAGCAGCGGCGCGACATCCAGCAGTTCATTGAAAATAAAATCGAAGACCTCGCGTCTCTCGCTTTGCGTTACCTGCTCCAATTTCATGTCGTATGATGTAACGATAGGAACACGCCCGAACATATCCATAGCATAGTAGTAGAACAAGGCCCGCACAGCTCTTACCTCTGCCGTGAAATCACGGGCCTGTTCAGCCGAAAGCAGACTCTTGTGGTCATCAATGACGGAAAGTGACTGGTTAGATATAACTATTACCTTGAAGAGGTATTTCCATACATTATATAAACTGATATCATTGGCGTTCCAGTTGTGCTGATACATGTTTTCCCACAGGCCGCCATCGTACCAGTCTCCTCCACGGATCGGAATCATTGCCTCATCTGTTGTTAACGTATTGTAGTCGTAGATGCCCCTACAGGTTCCCTGAAGTCCTTCAGACTCCTGATTGCTCCCAATGTAGTTGTACAGGGAAGCTACTGCATTTTTGTATATATTATCTGCGTTGTTGTAAATTTCCTCTTGGTCTATCTGGTCTTTTGGATGTTCATCCAGACAGCAGCAGAAGCAAAGCATCAACGGTACTGCCAATATGTATTCAATAATCTTCTTCATGCTTTTTCCGTATTAAAACTGTATGCTCAACCCCAACGAATATGTGCGGAACAAAGGATAGTTACGTTTGTCATCAATACCCATAGTACTGTTCACCACGTAGCTGTTTATCATTGGCGTCAAACCTCTGTAGCCCGTAATTGTTCCAAGGTTGCTTACGTTGCCAGATATGCGCAATGAACGTAACGTCTTGCTTTTCAAGGGCACGTTATATCCTAATGTCAAATGCTCAAAGTTCAGATAGTCACCTTTTTCAAGCCAATAGTCGGAGACTCTCTGATCTACGATGTTCTTCTGAGGGGCATCCTTAAGCACATTGTAGTCCGGGAAGCAAGCCATACTTGTAAATGATAATCCCGTTCCATTGAAGATCTTGTGCCCGAATGCTCCGTTCATCTGTATGGAGACATAGAAATTCTTGTATCTGAAACTGATGTTTGAGCCGAGGATTACCTTTGGTGTGGCTTGTCCTGCGACGTACCGGTCGCCGCCGTCGCTTATATCTACCTTGCCGTTATGATCCAGATCCTCTATGTCGTAGAAATAACTGCCGTTCTCATTTTTTACGAGTCCCTTGCAATGTGGCAGATAGAAAACGCCAAGTGGTTGTCCGACTATCTGATAAACCACATTGTTGTCGCCGCCGTTCTGTCCCGCTCCGTCCAAGGCCCCGATGGCGGTGACATTCGCCGCGGACATGCTCATTCCTTTGTACTTTCCACTCAGCGAGATTAGTCTGTTGCTTTGGAACGACAGGTTCATATTAACGTTAAGTTCTATGTCTTTCTTTCTTATCGGCTGCCCGGACAGGCCGAATTCCAATCCGCTGTTTGACATGGAACCGATGTTTGCGAGCAATGTGTTGTATGCAAATGGCGGAACCGGGACTTCGTAGGCGTAGAGCATGTCGGTAGTCTTGGAAAAGTAATACTCCGCCGTAAGTATAAGACCGTTGGCAAAGAGTCCCATGTCCGCACCGATGTTGAATGTAGTCTTCGTTTCCCACTTTAAATCGGGATTGTTGTTTCTCACCATGCCAAGTGTTACTGTCGGCGAACTTTTGATAGGGACAATGCCGGTCTGCCTTACGGTGTTCATGGTGGTATATGCAGAGATGCCTCCAAGGTTGCCTGCCTGTCCTGCGCCAGCACGGAGTTTGAGCATGGACAGCGGCTTTACATTGATGAGAAAGTTTTCCTTTTTCAAATCCCATGTAAATGATATGGAAGGGAAGAATCCCCATGTATTGCTGGCGCCTACCATAGACGATCCGTCACCGCGTGCATTCAACGCCAAAGTGTATCTGTCAAGCAGACTATATGTGATGCTCCCCATTAACGAAGCCAGAGATTGGTCTTCATAAGTGCTTTCCGTTCCACCATATGGTCTGACAGCAGCCGCGCCCAGATTGTCGTAATGAAAGTTATTTGTGGGTATGCCCTTGGCATATACCCAGAAAGCCGTCTTTCGCAGCTTGCGGTATTCGCCGCTTACTCCGGCAGAGACCTTATGTGAGCCGAACTGCTTAATGAAATCCAGAGATACATTGCCGAGCCACTCCTCTTTCTTGAACTCGCCACGGTACACGTTGCCTTGTGCCCATACCCATGTCGGGCAGAATTGCCCGTTCTCGGTAGAACCGTAGAGGTAGGAACCGAAGGCGGAGACCCGCCAGTCAGGATTGATATCGTAGCTCAGCTTAATGTGGGCATCAAAGTTCAAATCCTTGGAGTCGTTTTTCTCTTCAAGCACTATTCCTGGCGGGTTGATGTGCGTTGCAGATTCGTTTTTTAGCCAGTTCCCATGTTCGTCGGTTCCGGCAGGGAAAGTTGGATTCTGGCATGCTGCGGAATAGAACAGCATCTGCGTGTCAAAGATATCATGGTTCTTGAACGACGATCCGAATACTCCGAACTCTCCAGTAAGTCTATTGTTGAAGGCTTTCTGGGTCACGTCAACTTTTGCGACAAAAACGCCATAGTCCATCTTCTTGATGATTGTGTTGTGGTCCATCAAGCCGAATGAGGCACGATAGTTTGACTGAGGTGTGCCCCCGCTGAATGCGAGATAGTGATTATTCACAAGTCCTGTGCGGGTAATGACTTTATAAGTGTCCGTGTTGAACCCTCCGTTATTGCAATAGACGCCCAAAGCCTTTGCTGTGGCAATATATTCTGTGGAATTGAGCATTTCCAGATGTTTGTACATCCGCTCGAAACCTACATTTCCTTCATAGGATATCTGAAAACCTCGTCCGGTTCCTTTTTTCGTTTTGACTTCAATCACACCTGACGCTCCACGTGAACCGTACATGGCTGTCTCCGTTGCATTCTTCAATATCCGGAAACTCTCGATGTCTGCAGGGTAGATGGTTGAAAGGGTGAGCACGTCAGAAGTGACCCCGTCAATCAGCACCAAGGGATCATTGCCACCGATAATGGATGTCGTACCACGCACCCGCACGCTATTGAGCATAGCCATCCGGTCCAGACCGTTGGATGTCACGTTGACACCGGCTGCCTGACCGCTCAATATGTCAAGGGCGTTATTGACCGCTCCTTTGCTGGAGTGATTTCCAACTATTTTTATGATGTCGCTTCCGCTCTCAGTGGAATCTCTCAGTTCTGCAGAAACTTGCTTTTGTGCGTGAGCCATTGAACAGCAGAGAGTCGCAAGGAGAAGTAGTATAAAGTCTATTTTGCTCTTTGCCATGATCTTTTTCTGTTGTTTTGGTTATGGATGCTTTCCAATAAGCAAAGATATGTTTTTATTGCTGAACAACAATAGGTCCGGTAATAGTTCCGGGCAGCATTAGGGAGCCTGTCGCAAGTTGCAAAAAAGCACGGTACGAGGGAGATTTGGTGGATAACGACAAATGCTGCTGAAAAGATTTGGTGGAAAATGACATTTTGCCATAAAAAATTTGGTGGTATAATTGATAGTATCTATATTTGGACATAAACTTGATGAGAAATGGAACAAAATGAGATTTACTTCGATCGAAAGATTTACAATACCATGCTCAAATGGAAGTCTGAACGCAGCGGTGATACGGCATTGCTGATACAAGGCGCAAGGCGTATCGGGAAATCTACGATTGCGCAAGAATTCGCACGGAAGGAGTATAAATCATACATATTGATTGACTTTTCTAAGGTCTCGAAAGAAGTTAGTGATTTGTTCAATGACATTTCAGACTTGAATTACCTGTTTTTAAGGTTGCAGTTCATTTATCAGGTACAACTATATGAGAGAGAATCAGTGATTATTTTTGATGAAGTCCAGTTGCAACCTTATGCGCGACAGGCTATCAGGCATCTGGTGAAAGACCATCGTTATGATTATATCGAGACGGGCTCTCTTATATCGGTCCGTTCCAGAAGCCGGGATATCCTCGTGCCGAGCGAGGAAACCAAGGTGGATATGTACCCGATGGACTATGAAGAATTCAAATGGGCGCTTGGAGATACGACGACAATTCCACTACTGCGTACGGCATTCGAAAAGAAAATGCCTTTGGGAGATGTAGTTCACCGCAAACTTATGAGGGACTTCCGTCTGTATATGCTTGTCGGAGGAATGCCGCAGGCTGTATATGCATATATAACTACCAACAATTTCATGGCTGTTGATCAGGCAAAGCGAGATATTATAGCCCTATATGAAGAGGACTTTGGTAAAATTGACGATTCGGGAAGAGCCAAGGCATTATACGATGCCATCCCTGCACAATTAAGCAGAAACGCGATGCGTTATCAAGTCGGTAAGGCAATTGAGGAAGAAAGAGTAAGCAGGATAGTGAATGTCGTGAAAGAGATGGAAGACTCTATGACAGTTAATGTGGTGTATCATTCTGATGATCCAAATACCGGGTTGGCATTGACAAAAAATGAAGATTATTTTAAGATGTACACCTCTGACACAGGCTTGTTTGTCACACTTGCATTCAAGGATAACAAAATTACTGAAAACATTATCTACGACAAGTTGTTGAACGATAAGCTTAGCACCAATTTGGGATATGTCTATGAAATGTGATAGCACAAGTATTGAGAGCGACAGGAAAGAACCTGTTTTATCACACCATCCCATACGCTGAAGGGAAGAAATACTATGAGATAGACTTTGTCATTCCCGGATAGGCACAAGATTTCACCGATAGAAGTCAAGTCTTCAGGCTACAAGGCGCACAAATCTCTTGATCAGTTTTGTGCAAAATACTCTGACAGGATTATGAATAGATATCTGATCTATACGAAAGACTATAAAAGGGAGAACGGGATAGAATATGTTCCTGTCTATATGACAATGTTCCTGTAAACCAAGAGTATTATGTAAAATTCGAACTCAACATAAAGATATACAAATAGTTCTATTCTAGGGGCTGTCGGGAAATACCTGAAAATGGTTCCGTTTGGAGGTATGGATGACGATGGGGTGGAAGATTTACTGTCACTTACTACCGGAACCATCCTGCGTCTACTGGAAAAACTATCGACAAACATATTAGGGCGTTAAAGGGGGCATGGGGAAAACCTGTGTGTGATTTGAGTGAGTGGGTATGCTCCGGAATATGTAATCCACATCTGTTTTCTTCGCAACCTGTTCCGAGAAAACGTTTTAGATGGTACCAAACGTGAATATTATGGCACTTGGTTCCAGGAAAACGTTTTAGGCGGTACCAAGTCTTGGTTGCAGTAAGATAAACATGCGGACAGCTGCGCTTCCCCTCGCGCTTCCTCTTCTACAGGGTTTTCCACTTGACACCTGATATATCCTCTGGCGAAGCATCTCCGTCTGGCTGTGTACCACCATAGGTTTCAGGCGCGGATCTTTGATACAGGATTCGATACGTTCGATGATGCAGTTGGAAGACTTTTCATATTCGCGGACAAGGGTGAGGATATAAATCGGATGAACATGAATGCGGGCAAATAAAATATTCCTTCAACGAAGTTTATTCAGCTCTCTCATCATTGATGGCCTGCGACTATATTGTGTCCTGAATTCTTCAATTAGTTCATTTACAGCAGCTTGCCCTTCACTGCACGAATCCCGTAGGGCTTTCATATTGCTGACGATATAACAATATTTACGGCTATCTGCCGGGATGGCTCTCGTTCGGATGTGGTCAATATGCCCTTCAACGATCTTACGCCTCGTGGAAGAATCCAACAGATTGCCATATTCAGCCAAAACCATATAGCATTCACCGTCGTAGTCATTATTCCAAGACAAACACTCGGCCAGCTGTGGAATCATGTTCTCTTCCGCACATATTCTGGCGATATCCTTCTGACTATGAAAACGGCTCTTGTTGATCAACTTTTCAATGATGCTGTGTAATCGGTTTGAAGAATTGGCAGGTAACTGTTCCAGAACATGTTTTAACTGAAGATAATAATCATATTCTGAAGAATAGCTATTCAAAATCAGATACTCAAGTTCTTCTGCCAGCCTTGATGTCTCTCCTGTTGTTTCAAGCAGTTCCATCTTTCTTTCATGACAGCTGTGCACATACGAAGAGTCTTCCGTACATGCTATAGCCCTGTCCAACGATTCAATAGCCTCTTCAATTTTTCCGTGGAATATTTGGGAGTCAATCCGCATCTTGGATAGTTCTGGCACGAAAAAGTTGTCATCTATTGTCTTCCGGGCAGCATCATACTTTCTTTATAGTTCAGGTATGCCACTTTTCTGAACAACCAGCGATTTCTATAATAGACAGCTCGCCCTGCATTGTCTATAATCTTATCAAGTGAAGCCAAATGTTCGTCAAAATTATCGAAAACGCCCTCAAGAACACTCTGCAGCTCACTCAAATCTGCAAGGCAATATCCTCCGTCCTGAAATGCAGTTGTTCCTAATACCTTGTCAATGTCATTAGATATCCTCCTGATGGTATTAACATCCAGCACTTTAGATTCGATTAACGATATGAGCATATCTGCTGCACTCCTGGTCTCGAAATCATATCCATCGAAACCTTCACATTCGTATACTCGATCATCAGAATAATGCTTTCCAACAAAGAGGATTACCTCGGACGCAATTGACGCCGCTGCGTCGAATTCTCCTTCCTGATCATAATACCTGGCCTTTTCCATCATTCGCCCCAATTGTTCGGCTATCTGGTACCAGTTTAGCGATGGCCCCCATCTGTGTCCGCTCTCATCAACGGCAAAGATGATATTCCTGACCTCTGCCCTAAGTGAGTCCAAGTCAATGTCGTCAGGAAGAAAGTGCCGAATTAAGGCCGCACTTAAATCTTGATTCTTATATGCATAGTCCTTCATGAAAGAAAAGACCTCGTCACTACTGTTCAGGCTGAAAACCTGGTCGAGTTTCGCTTTATTCATTTTGTTTATTGTTTCCGATTGTGCGAATTTCATTCGGCAAGATACGAATAAATATCATCCCTGTGAAATCCCCGGCGGGACGCAGCTACGCTTTATTTTTTTTTGGAGGTGGTGATTCTCAATGAGTTACAAAACGCTCCGTGGCCGCGTTCCGCCAACGCTCACATTGATTTTATAAAACTCTTCCGCCGCCCTGTCAGAGCTCAATTGCGACTGTCGCCTTCGTATAGACCCTTCCGCTGCGGATGCTGAGTGACCAGGTGCCGGTCTCGTATGACATCGGGGCGTTTGTCAATGTTAATGTCAATGTCTTACCTTTGGTGGAGCAGGCCAGAGGTGTCTTGTCATTGATAATAACCTCAATGTCCTCCGAAGGTAACTTTACGCTGATTGAATTGGACTTATGGCTGACCAGATCGAAGGCGAGTGTTCCGAGGTCGCTGTCCATTTCCGGCATCTGCCCGCGTTCCAGAGGGCTGCCCAGCAGGAAATAGACATTGGCCCCGACATTCTTTCCGTCTGTCTGAATCCATGAATCGACATATACCCTGTAAACGAGCGCATCCTCACGGATTGCCTTTTTTCTCGACGGGAATTCCTTGACATTGTCAGAATCGCAGATGACGTAGCCGTGTCCGGGTATCACAGCGACTTCAGGCGCCATGTTTGTGAAATCCGGCAGACCGATGTCTCCTATTCCGCTCTTCTTCCCGCAGTCGAGAATCGGCAGATTATTGCTCTTGAAGTTTCCGGAAGATGTCATATAGACATTGGAATTGCCCAATGTGGTGCCTCCGTTGTCCTCATCCATCATCTTTATCATTGACGTTCCCTCAGGAAACCGTTCAGTCTTGTCTTCTTTCCCGCATGACGATATCGTCAGCGCGATGACGGAGCAGGCGATAGCTCCGAATAATTTATGGTTCTTCATCATATCATTTTGTTAATGAGTGGCAAATGTATGATTTTTTCATTTATTGAGAATATCTTTTTTCGTAATATATTAAATTTGCCCAGGCCCGACATCATCATTGTTCATCTGAAGTCCAGGACTCTTCTGAAGTGACTGTCCAGGACATAAAGGCGCTGTTTGGAAATCTTATAGAGTATTTCACTGATGAGGAAGCCGCAAAGGATGTTCGGGAAGGTCTTGATACCGAATTTGACAGTCAGGTGACCACCGACGGGGTGTACAACTCATATGTCCGCATAAGTTATTTCAATGACGGATGGCCGCAGGAGGTGGTCAGTCAGAACAACATAAGCCTGGGCGACCGCCAGAAGCTGAAACAGAAATACATCACATGGGATTACCGCAGTGTGGGATATTCTGAGTGAGATGACATGAAAATAGGGATAGGCCGGAAATGGCTTGTCCCTATTTTCTCTTACCTCGTTACGACTTCTTTGTCAATAAAGGAATCCGAACATCCATAGTGGCACTTGATTGTCAAACACATACTCTATTGTATCCTTGACCACATGCGTCTTCTAAATTGGATATTTGTTTCTTTCCTTTGTTGCGCCCGCCCACTTCGAAAGTCTTTCCGTCAATCTCAAAATCTGAAACAGGAGATTCTACCGTATCGTACTTCTGCTTGGTCCAGCAATAAAAGATAGTCTCTCGGGCATTCCCCGTGTCCGGATTTTCGCCCGAAAGGACATAGGACATATTGGAATTCTGGAGATAAAGCTTGCCCATTTTGCGGAGAATTGCGTCCCCGTTGGCCTTCATACGCAGGACGGAAACAAGTTCGGCTTTTTCCAGATATTCCAGATACTTGGGAAGTTCGTCGCGACTTAATTCCAAGTCTCTTGCCATATCCGAGAAATTAATCTTGACAGGGACGCTCTTGGAAATGTAGTACATGAATTTCTTGAGCTTCTGGGTGGCGGCGATGGTCATCCTGGCGTATTTGGGAATATCGACTTCAACGGTATTGTTGATGACTTGTCTCATACGAGTTTCGAATTCCGGTTCCTGAAAAAAAGGATAGCAGCCCTTTTTCATATATTCTTCGAAGTATTTCAACGGCCGTTCAGCCCCGTACGGAAAATCAACTTTCCCTTGCAATACATCTTCCAAACTGGCAGGTTTTAATGACCAGCCATTGCGCAAGTTCAAGTATTCGCGGAATGACCAGACAGGAAGATGGTACTCGATGACGCGACGACTAAGGTCTGCACCCCCTTCTTTAAGATCCAATATTGAACTGCCGGAATATACGACATGGAGCAGCGGCAGGCTATCGTAGATGTTCTTGACCTCCTGACTCCAGCCCGGATATTTATGAATTTCGTCTATATACAGATATTTCCCGCCACGGGCGAAGAAGCTCTTGGCAGTATCAAGAAGAGTGTGTGCACTGAAGTAGATATCATCTGCAATCACGTAAAGGGACTCATTCTTGTTCCCGGTTCTCTTGATGTGTTGTAGGATGAGAGTGGATTTACCGACACCTTTCTGGCCTAGGATACCCAAGATGCGGACACCCCAGTTTATGGTGTCGTGCTGCTCCCGGAAAAAGTTCATGGGTGTCAGTTCCAGAAGTTGATGGAATTGTTCGTAAAGTGTCTGCATAATAAATTGCGGCATTTATTCGGCACAAATATAAGAAAATTGCAGGAAAGTTTACGCAATATTTATGAAAAGTTGCGTGGTTTTATTCGCAGTGGACTTTCTGGGAAGGTCACGGATGAAGAAGATTTGGAAAAACCCTAAGAATAGATGTGGTCGGCAAAGGACCGCCTCAGCATCTCGATTTTACATTGATAATTGCCTATCTCACAGAAAATTTGTAAATTCGTTGCATTGCTACGCAACTTATTTGCAATGAAGAAATATTCAATTAATAGGAATAACACTGATGGAAGGCTTTGGGGATTGTCGTATTTATTTGCAATTGGAATTCCAAGTATAATTAGTGCTGCGAACGCTTCTCCTATTTCAGGAAAATTTGCAGATACACACGATTACACGTCATATGAGATGCGAGCAAATAGGAAAGCGAAGAGATACTTCGGTAGATATTATGGCGTATCGTGGAAGACCAAATATCGGTATGCCGATTATGAGGTGTATTATCCAACCCATTATTAAATCTTCGAGAAGAATGAAAAGAAAAGTTGCGATCTTTATTTGTATAGTGTTATTAGGTTCGTCATGTTATGAACCTGGAGAAAGAGGTCTGTTTTTGAATAACAAGTCTGGTTATGAATTGACTTGTTTTGTGGCGGATGAGATTAATTCTGGGTTTAGTTATCCAGACACATTGCTTCATGCTGATCCCAATCCATTCTGTATTGCAAATAGCATTCTTGAATCAGGTTGGATTTTTGGTCGAAAAGGAAATTGGGAATCCATTTTGTCTGTTACACATTCCGGTGTGTTATCTGTTTATTTGTTTAAGCAAGAAGATGTGGATAATCTAGGTTGGAAATATCTTAGTGAACATAATGGTTATTTAGTTCGTTATGATTTAAGATTAGATGATTTGAAATTATTAAAAGATACACTTTATTACCCTCCAACAACGGCAATGAGGAACATTCATATGTTTCCGCCATATGAAAAAGTCAAAACTCATTAGAATGTTTTTATGGCAAAAACGAGTGAATTATGAACGCCTTTTTCTGATAGTGCAATAAATGATGCGGTTAGATATGCTACAAGTCCTAATAATTTGAATCATTATTTTCATGGAAATCTTCATAATCACAACTTTGGAGATTTGTTACAAACTTTTGGAGGTAATGAGAGAGAGCTCGTGCGTACTGCTATCCAAGGAGCAAATGGTGTGTATTCCGTATCAACAGAAGGATTGTTTTCAGCAAATGTAAACATATATAATCAAACTGTGACTATTACGGGGCGTGTTGTTAACGGTGTCCCTAAAGTTGGAACTATGTATATTGTTAGGTAAGTATGAAAAATTGGAAAGCAGAATTAAAAACAATGATGTTGGATGGCCGATGGAGTGAGGCTGTAGTCTTAATGCAGAACATTATTAAGAACACTCCTGATAATCCGGATGCATATTTGAATATGGTTTACCTTTTGGAGGTGATTTTAGTGGAGGAGCGGTCGTTGGGAACTATTGACTGTGAACCGATGTTCTACGATGAATGTGAGGCTCTTGCTGTTGAAACTTTTCAAGCAGGATGTGCAAAATTTAAGAATGATCCATCATATATGTTCTTTATGGGTTTTATTACGACTTGGTGTGAGTGGTTGTATGGTATGGATGAAACGGCGGCGGATAATATGATGCAGGAGGCTCATAGGCTGGATCCTCTAAATAAGATTTATCTATGGTCTAGTATAGGTGGTCGTCATTATTCGAACGAAAACGATCAAGAGAAGGATATTTATGATTATACAAAGATGCTGTTGTCGGATGCGGAATTGGTGAAGGAAGTTCGCGATAGAGGTCCTATTGGAGATTATTATATTGAAGGAATGGATAGCGCGATGAAAAATGCTCAACTTTATTTTGATTTAAATGGATGTAATTAGTGCTAAAAACTCGCATAATATTGGACGATTAAGGCCGTCTCATTCTTATGAGCCATATGAAAGAAGGGCAAATAGGCTACCAGCGAAATATTTTAGTAAGAATTATGGTGTTAATTGGTTCTCTCCATACCCGAATTCAAATAGTCCTTGGACAATAGCAGATTATTATCCTTTATAAATAAAACGATGAAAAAGAATTATTTAATATTGAGTTTTTGTCTTATTCCTATTCTTGCTTCAAAATGTATTGATTTTGAGGGTGATTCTTGGGTGACGTTAAAAAACAATGCTGATTATGGTGTTGTTGCTCTTTTTGCAGACCTTTTTACAGGATTTTGTTATCCGGATACTCTGCTGCCAGAAATACCCGTGTTCTATACTATTGTTGATTCTGTTAAATCTAACCCTAAAGAGGATCAGATAGTTCTGTATGGTGGAAGTTCTTTTTCAAAGGCGTTGAAAACTAACACAACTTCTGATACTTTGTCAGTGTTTGTTTTCCATATTGACACCTTGTTGAGTCACTCCTGGAAAGAAATCCGTAATGGCTATAAAATTCTGGTCAGATACGATTTGAGTGCGGAGGACCTTGAGTCGTTAAAAGGGAAAATATATTACCCTCCAACAACGGCAATGAGGAACATTCATATGTTTCCGCCATATGAAAAAGTCAAAACTCATTAGAATGTTTTTATGGTAAAAACGAGTGAATTATGAACGCCTTGAATCGTAACGCTTTTAGGGGGAAGGCGTTGAGGGCTTTTTCGTTGACCGAGTTGTTGGTAGTCCTTGTGATCATCGGGATTCTGGTGTTGGTTGCGATGCCGAACCTGATGCCGTTGATCTCAAGGGCGAAGGCGACGAAGGCGCAACAGCAACTTACTTTCCTGCATTCGTTGGAGAAGAGTTATTTCTACACCTATTCACGATATTCCGCTGATTTGGAGTAACTTGGGTTTGAACAGGCTGCTCTTGTGACGGATGGCGGGAACGCCAACTATCGAATTGAGGTGGTGGAGGCTGGCGAGAACGGCTTCAAGGCACAGGCTGTCTCCGTGGTCGATTTTGACAAGGACGGAGTCTTTAACGTTTAGGAGATTGACCAGGACAAGAACCTGAAGGAGACGGTGAAGGACTGATGTGATGTTGAGGCTGCTTTCCATATTCCCACTTACGGTTATGATGGTTTCTGATGCGAGGAGTCGAACAGTGTCATCCTGGTGGCTGTCGGCTTCGTGCTGATCGCGATGTACCTCCCGATGTTCAAATTGGGGATGACCATTAGTTAGGACTTGTGAATATACCGCCTTGAATCATTACAAGCTGGGGCGAAAAGTTCCCTCGCTTACAGAACGCTTTCATGTTACTGTGCCACAGACGTGGGTGAGGGCACGCTATGGCTGAAAAAGTAAAAGCCTAAAGCTATAGTTTTTCAGTCAAGGTGCCACCAGGGTGGATCACAGTGGCTGTGTGGCTGAAGGTGTTTTGTAAGAAATCATACGCGTCGAATTCGGCTTTCAACGCATTCGGAATCGCACTCATGAGTGGGGGGAGGTATAAAACTTAACCTTTACAAACACTATAAAGCCCAGGTTCGGTTTTTATTGCTAACTTTACAGACGGTTGAAGAACATTATTGTTTTTCAACCGTTTAGTTATTGTTGAAAACTTTACAACACAATGTTTGGGCATTTTACTCATTTTGATTCGTCGTGATTCTGGTCTAAATTTGACAGTGCTGATGACCGATAATGCCGGCATCGCGATAAGCCGAAACACTAAAGCGACACAATAACTACTGAATATGCTATACCAGAAAAGAATCAATAAAATCATAGGTGACATCGACAAGTTCTTCGACACGATCGACCAGGCCTTGCTGATTTTCGGTGAGGGGGTGAAGAACTATCTTTATACTAATGTCGAGGCGTTCAAAGGGAATCTTCAGACGATGACCCGGCTGGAGAACGAGGCGGAACTCCTTCGCAGGGAGATCGAGGCCGGACTTTACAGGCAGTCAAGTCTTGTGAGGCTTAGAGGAGACATCATGCGTCTTCTGGAGGCCTTGGACCACATCATCGACACCTTGAACGACAATCTGTTCCAGTTCGAGATAGAGAGGCCGTTCATTCCGGTGGAGTTGAATGCGGATTTCTTGAAACTCACTGAGTTGTCCACTCAGGCTGTGGAGACGGCCATTCCAGCGGCCAAGGCCTATTTCAGGACTTCGGACAGTATCACCGAGAAGGTTCACAGGGTCTATTTCTACGAAAAGGAGGCGGACAAGCAGGCCAAATCCCTCAAGAAGAAGGTTTTCCATACGATGGACGAATTAAGGCTCAGCCAGAAGTTCCATCTGCGCTACTTCGCACTCCACATCGAGGAGATTTCAATGGAGGCCGAGAAAGTGGCTGACCAGCTGTCGGTTATGTCAATCAAAAGAAGCATCTGATGGCAGTGACGGTGTTCATACTCTTTGTCATCATCCTGACAGGATGGTTCTCGGTGACGGATCTGCCCGTTGCTCTGGCTCCTGCCGGAACCTGCCACACTGTGGCTAGACGGTTCCGTGTCCCGGGAATAATGCTTCTGCTGTTTGTCGGGGTCGGCCTTTCCCGTCCTGTGTCTCCTCTGCTTGTTCCCGGCAGGGATTACGCTGTGGTGATCTTCGCCGCGACCTTGGCGGTAGTGGCCGTCAGGATATTCATAAAGGACGCTTCCATAGTGTTTTCTCTTGCCGGAGCGATAGCCGGGACGCGGATGCTCCAAAGCGGTTCGTCGGCTATCAAGTGGTCGGTGCCGCTTTCGTGGCTGGCCGCGGTCATATTCACAATCCTTATCGCCATCATTCTTTGCAAGGTAATCTCTGCGATTTCGTCAAGGTCTGATTGTCATCTGCTTACGAAGATGAACAGGATGGGGCTGGCGATGACGATCGCGGCCTCGGCGCTGATGCTTGCCATAGGGTTCAACCTTGGAGGGCTTGTTCCGTCGGTCTCAACGTTGGAATTCCAACTGTTGGTGTTTGCCGCTGTTGCCATAGCCATATGTTTGCTGGTAAAGGGCGAGGCCGGAGCCAACTCGCACAGACTTATGGAGAGGTGCTTCGATGTCAATGCCGAGGCCGCTTTGGCGATGACGCTTGCCGCCGCGCTTGTCACCTTGATCTTCTCTTTCGATTTGAGGATCGGGAATATTCAATTGAAAGCCACTCCTTTGGCTCCGGGGCTTCTGATGTTGGCTGGGCTTGCCGGCTGCGAACTGGCTCAGAACAAGGAGGTCAATTGGATGCCTCTTGCCTCCAAGATCGGCACGGACGCGCTTCTGACTCCGCTTCTGGCGATGATTCTCGCCTGTCTTATCTCTGGTATGATACATCCGAACCTGTTCTCCTTGGTGAACGCCCAGGTCGGGCTCCTCATTATGCTTCTCGCCCTTGTCTCGGGCGGTCTGACGGTCATGTCGTTCCTTTATCTGCGTGCATCGAAAACCTCCGGCAGGACTCTTCGTGAAATGGACGATGAACTGAACGAGAACCGCCGGGCAATCAACGAGATGGAGATCAAGACGATGCAGGCGGAGAATGAGAACCTGCACAACCTGCTGGATCTCAAGCGCAAGGAACTCGTCAGCGTGGCGATGAACCTGAGCGAGCAGAAAGAGTTCATGGACGGACTCTACGAAAAGGTCAAACAGGCTCAGGCGGAGATGGAACCGGAGAAGAAGGACGAACTTCTTCACGAACTCCGTACCGATCTCAATCTCAGAAGGAATTTCTCCAACGAGATAGATAGTTTCTATGCCCAGGTCGAGACCCTTCACAAGGATTTCACGACCCGGATGACCGAACGGTTCCCACAATTGACAAAACAGGAGAGACGCCTGGCTATGCTGCTAAGGCTCGGTTTCTCCACGAAATATATAGCCACATTGATGAATATAGCTCCGACAAGTGTCGAGATCGGCAGGCACAGGCTCCGCGCGAAGCTTGGCCTGGCCAGAGGGCAGAATCTGACGGAATTTGTCAAAACTATATAACCAAGTTTATTAATCGCTTAATGTTGTAAAGTATGAAAAGAGTTGTTTTTGTTTCTCTGGCAGCCTTTCTGGCAGTCTCGTTGTCCGCCCAGACAACGGACACGAAGAAGGATTCAGAGGTTGAACTGAACCAGTATGGTCAGCAGGTGAACTCCACTCCGGGACAGGTAAAGATCCAGGACGGAATCATGGTGCTGGACGCCAAGAAGATCGACTACAAGATGTGGTTCGACATCCGTGTGCAGGGCGACGCCGCTGTCTTTTTCGGAGGTCCCGGACTTCACTTCTTCCCGACTTGACGGGAAGGATAATCCTAACCACATCGGAAACGGAATGTCCATCCGCCGTGCCCGTTTCGCCGTCAAGGCCCAGCTGGACAGGAACTGGTACGGAGAGATTGACACTGACTGGGCTGATGGAATATGTGAACTCAAGGATGCCATTCTGGCCTATAATGGAGTGCCCGGGCTTGAGATCAAGGCAGGTAATTTCAAGGAGTCTTTCTCCATCCAGCGCAACACCACATCCCGTTACCTTATGTTCATGGAACGCCCGATGGTGACCTCGCTCGCACCGTCAAGGCATCTGGGGCTGAATCTGACATATTCAAACAAATGGTTCTGGTTTGCCGGCGGTGTGTTCGGACCTGAGCTCAAGGGAGCCGAAGAGGCCACGGCCATGAAGGACAACAACAAGGATCTTGGCCGCAACGCAGGCCTGTCCTACACGGGGAAAGTAGTCTTCCGTCCTCTCTATAAGTGCTCGGAGTCGGCTCTTCATCTTGGCGGAGCGATATCCTACCGTGAGCCGAAGGTCACATCCACCGACGCTTACGGAGCCGCGCGCTACAGCAGCCGCAACTCTACGAGCATCAACAGGAAGAAGTACCTCGACACCGATGTCATCACAGGTCTTGACCATGAGCTTGCCTGGACCGCAGAGCTTGCCGGTTTCTACAAAGGGCTGCGCTATGAGGGCGCCTACCTCACCCGCGGGGCTTTTCTGGACAAGAAGATCAACAACCTCGGAACCCAGTGGGCCGACGGTTGGTACGCGCAGGCTTCCTATCTTCTTTTCGGCGGTCGTCAGAACTACGACTACGATGGCGCCAAACCGACCAGAATCACTCCTGGGCGCTCCTGGGGTGATGTCGAACTTGCCGTGCGTTATGAATATTGCGACTTCAACACCGCTGACTACTTCGGAGGAAGCGCGGAGGCGTTCAGTTTCGGGATCAACTTCTACCCGACCAAGAACGTGAAGTTTGTCATCAACTACCAGTACAACAACAATGACCGCTATGCCAACGGCAAGGGCAAGCTGTTCGTTGGTCACGACGCCGCCGGCAATCCTACCAAGGACTACACCAAGGTAGTAGAGGGCGCCGGCGGCAAGGCCGGGGTTGACTACCATATGCTCGCGATGCGTTTCCAAGTCGCTTTCTAATTGATTTATAAAATATTATGAATATGAAAAAGATAGCATTGTTTTCGGCGTTGGCTCTCATTCTCGCCGGATTCGCCTCCTGCGTTGAGGATAAGATTTACGATGTGGCCAGCATTTCCGACATAAAGAACACCGTTGCCTACACAGAGGATGACGCCGTGACGGTGACAGCGAAAGTCACCGCTCTGGTGGAGATCACAAAGGTTGAGTTGCTGTACAAGGCGGGGACAGAAGCGGAAAAGACTGTTCCTATGACCGGAATGACAAATGATGCGGGCGTGTACCAAGGAACTATCCCAGCCGCCCCGGTCGGCACAAAGGTCGTCTATCACATTGAAGCGAGCACAGACGGGAACACTAAATGTTCTCCGGAGGTCTCCTACACCGTCGGTGAGGTTCCGATCGACTACACTGGCCTGGCTCTGAACGAGCTCAACGGCAACGACAAATTCATCGAGATCTACAACAAAGGGAAAGAGGACATCCATATTAAAGGAATATCCATCCAGAAGGACGGCAAGGATGTCTGGACGGCTCCTTCCGCCATCCTTAAATCAGGAGAGTTAGTTCTCCTTTACAGCACCGATGTCCAGGCCGATCACGCAGAGCATCCGGAAGGCTATTTCTTTGGCTCAGGCCTTTCCGCCAAGAAGGCTGTCAAGGTGGAACTGTTCGACCCTAAAGGCGGAAGTCTGGACTGCTTCAATCTCGTGAACTTCGTCAAGAAGGCAAGCGCGTCCTACAGCCGTGTTCCTGACGGGACAGGGGCTTGGTACTTCACTTCCGCCACCCCGGCCGCCAAGAACGCCAACGAGACCGCTGACAAAGTCGAAGGTTTGGAATAGAATTATAGATAATGCCCACAAAGTCACGTGATTCGGAGCGAAGCGACCGAAGGGGTTCGGGGAAACCTTTCCCCGTGCCCCTCAGGGGCTGTCGCGAAGCGACTGGGGGTTGGATGAAAAGTGCGCGAAGCGACCGAAGGGGTTTGGTGAATCCTTTCCCCGTGTCCCTCAGGGGCTGTCGCGAAGTGACCGGGGGGTATGCATTAATGGAGTTAATATATTCATAAATAATTGATTGCTATGGCAAAAGAAGAAATGAAGATTGGCGAGATCTCTAAGCCTCGCTTCGAGTTCCGCTCGTTTGGACAGTGCTTCTGTGAGGCACACAAGAGGATGGCGCGTCTGTCCGTTCCTGTTCCTGAGAAGGTCTGGGAGCGCTCAAGCGACGAAATTTACATCATCTCGCGCAAGAACGACATCAACAACACCAAGATCCGAGGCGGCAAGATGGACATCAAGACCTACGTCCAGACCGTCGATGGCCTTGAGCAGTGGAATCCGTTGATGAAGGGCGAGTTCCCTATCAGCGCCAAGGTGCTTGAGGAGGAGGTTTTCCCTGCCTTTATGGTTGAGATGCCTAAACTGACGAAGGACACCTACACCTACGAGGAGTTCATCGCGATGGTGAAGGCCAACCCTGATCTCGCCGCCGTGCGTGTCCACAAGCAGCGTTTCGGCTATATGGTCAACGACACGATCTGCGAGGTCGGCAACGTGCTGATCAACGGGGCCAAGGTCGTGACCATCAACAGTGAGTCCACTGAGATCGAGGACATCAAGAAGACCATCAAGGATGTCGGTCTTGAGGGCGTGGAGAACATCAACTACCTCCAGGCCATCAAGCGTGTTATCGGAATGATTGACAAACCTCTTGCAAACGAATAGATTATGGCACAGGAAATCGAAAGGAAATTTTTGGTGAACGGCGACTTCAAGTCGGATGCGTTCAAGGCTACAAGAATCACTCAAGGCTACCTCAGCAGTGTTCCGGAAAGAACTGTACGCGTGCGTGTGAAGGGTGACAAGGGATTCATCACCATCAAGGGAATCGGCAATGCCAGCGGCGCGAGCCGTTTCGAGTGGGAGAAGGAGATTCCTGTCGAGGATGTGAAGGCTTTGCTGGAGATCTGCGAGCCGGGTGTCATTGACAAGACCCGTTACCTTGTGAAGGCCGGGGAGCACACCTATGAGGTGGATGAGTTCTACGGTGACAATGAGGGACTTACGGTGGCCGAAGTGGAACTTTCCGACGAGAACGAGGCTTTCGACAAGCCGTCCTGGCTCGGCGAGGAGGTCACCGGCGACGCCAAGTACTACAACTCGATGCTGATGAAGAATCCTTACAAGAACTGGAAGTAGGGTCTTTGATTGGTGAGCCTGTCGAAGTGACCTTCAAAGCACAAAAGTTCAATTTAGTAATCATTAAAAAATAACTTGAACAATTTGTATATCTTTATGGTCTATATTTTCTTTTCTCATCAGTCGTGTACCTCCAGTACACTCCTTCTTCCAAAAAAAGAAATCTATCCTCATAAATCTGATAAAAATTTAGTTCAACTTATTTTTTTTTTAACGCTTACTTAAAATATTCACGAATATGTCAGACCCTCTGGATATGAACAACTACCGCCTCGAAAAGCTTCCGAAGATGCAGAAAAGCGGCTTCGAGATCTGGATGGCGCGTCTCGGCGGCCCGCTCGCCATACTTGCCTTTGTCCTTATCTACTGGTTCGGACATTTCGGCTTCATCGACAGCCTCACCGCTGAATCCGTGTCGGGAAAGGCCCTGGCACGGCTGAACGAGATAGGCCTGCCTGCGTTCATAAGGTCCAACTATGCGATGTTGGCCATATTCACGGCGGGCCTTATCCTTTGGATGACCGAGGCGATTCCGAACTATCTCACCTCGCTGATCATCATCCTGCTCATCGTCCTCTGCGGTGTCACGACCCAGAAGGAGGCCTTCGCCCAGCTGGGACATCCGGTGATGTGGCTGAATATCCTTTCCTTCGTGCTCGCCTCGATGCTTGTCAAGACCAAGTTCGCCAAACGCCTTGCGATGTGGTTCGTGATCAAGTTCGGCAAGACCGCTAAGGGAGTCCTGTGGAGTTTCCTCATAATCAACATCGTGCTATCGATGTTCATCTCCGCCACGACCGTCAAGGCCACGATAATGCTTCCGATCTTTATGGTTGTCTGCGCCATCTACGGAGCGTCTGACGGTCACCGAAACAATTTCGGGCGCAACCTCGTGATCCAGAATCTGTTCCAAGTGAACATCGGAGCGAATGCCTTCTACACCGGAAGCGGCGCCCACCTGTTGGCCATCTCCTTGATCTTCGGCGCCGCCGGGGCGAGCCAGTTCGGTTACTCGGACTGGCTGGTGTCCTGCGGCCCGATGAGTTTCCTGATTCTGATCATCGGTCTTCTGATGGGGATGTACGTGTTCTTCCCGATGAAGAAGGACGAGCAAAAGCCGCAGATTGACGGCGGTCTGGAGCGTCTGAAAACCGAACTGGACGCGATGGGCAGGATGACCGTCGAGGAATGGAAGGCCGTTGGAATATTTATGGGTGTCCTTATCCTTTGGTGTACTGACAGCCTGCACGGGATTGACGCAACGACCGTGGCCTTCATCGGTGCCGTGATCGCCCTGATGCCGGGAATCGGGGTCGTGAAATGGAACGACGTTGACATCCCGTGGCATCTGATGCTGTTCTCCGCAGGAGCCTACACCTTGGGAGCCGGCTTGAACATCACCGGTCTGCCCGGCACGATGGTAAACGCGGCCTTCGACTCAATGGGCATCACCGACAACACTCCGTTTTGGGTGCTGTACGTCATCCTGACGTTCCTGATGATGTACTCAGGTCTGGTTTTCCAATCCAAGACCATCAGGACAATGATCTTCGTGCCGATCTCGATGGGCATCGCCGAACGGTTCGGCTATCCGGTCATCAGCCTCGCGCTTCCTGTCTCGATGCTGATCGAGCACGTCTATGTGCTGCCGTTCAACAGCAAGCCTGCCGCCCTCTGTACAACACCAACCAGTACAGTATGACGGATGCCTTCAAGTTCGGCATCACGATGATGACCATCTCCTGGCTGATAATCCTCCTTTGGGGCGAGACCGTCCTCAAATGGCTCGGCATCACCCCGGGTTTGTTCTTTGTGGGATAATTTGTTATATTCGCAAATGTATGCCTAGGCTTTTTTGGAAGCCGCATCGTTATGGCGGACGGTGAAGAATGAGGCGGTTTTTTGTTATGATCGAGATTGACACCAGAATCCACGACCGCTACTCGATAGAGCTGAAAGTCGGCTTCGTCACCCGCAAGAAACTGCGGATGAACGACTTCTCTCTGGCGATGTGGTTCTTTGTGCCCGGCAGTCTCGACATCAACAGGGCCACCTATCCAAAGGATATGTTCTACCAGGATGTCAAGTCGAACATCCGCCTGATCACCCCCGTTTTCCTGCTCCGCGAGATAGTGGAAGGCCCGGCGTTGCCTCTTCGCAACATCCGCGAGGCGTTCATCCAGATGGCGTCCAACCCGACCCGGACCCTGATCTCTGAATATGAGTATCAGATCAAGATGTTCGCGGCCATCGTCAAAAGCGCCCTGCGCGATGAATTGGCGCACATCAAGCAGAACCGCATCGGCTCGGACACGGAGACCCTGTGCGACGGCTTCATCCGCAACGCCGGAAAAATCTGTGATGAATATGTCGGACTGCGCACCATCATCAACGCTCCGACCGTTCCAGAGGGCGTGATGAGGATGTACCTTTCCGGGGACGAATTCATTTGCGACATCACCTGCAAGCATATTCTTGAACTCATCGAGTGGCTGAGAGGCAGGAAGTTGGATGAGTTGGCCGGCAAGGCGACGGCGCTTTACCGCAGGATCGGGAAGCATATGAGGCAGCTCGGCTACCCGGAGATCCGGAAAGATGACCGGCTGCACAACCGCATATTCATTCATCGCTTCAGCATCCTGAAAAAGTACATCGAGAGCGACCTTTACCTCCGCGCTCCTAAGCGGCGGGACGGGGTGATCGTGGAGCAGCTTTATTTCAGCATCGCCGCCGGTCTGGCGATGTTGTTCGCCACCGTGGTGAGCTTCGCCTTCCAGAAGAAGTTCGGCTCGCTGACCCTTCCGCTGTTTATTGCTCTCATTATCAGTTATATGCTGAAAGACCGCATCAAGGAGCTGATGCGTTACTATTTCGCCCACCGTGTCGGCAGCAAGTACTTCGACAACAAGGCGAAGATCATCCACAAGGACACCGAGCTCGGCTGGCTGAAGGAGGGCGTGGACTTCATCGAGCCGGAAAAGGTTCCCGCCGATGTGATGACCCTTCGCAACAGCTCGCACCTCACCGAGGTCGAGAGCGGCAACGTCACCGCCGAGAAGATCATCCTCTACCGCAAGTCCGTCCACATCGACAGGGACAAGCTTCAGGCTAATTCTGAATATTCTTTCAGCGGCATCAATGACATCATCCGCCTGAATGTCACCAATTTCATCAAGAAGATGGACGACCCGAGCGTCCTGATGCGCACCCTCGACGATGATGGATCCATCCAGACCGTTGATTGTGACCGTGACTATTACCTAAACCTCGTCCTCCAGTACAAGTACGACAACACCACCGAGTTCAAGCGCTTCCGCATCGACCTCTCCCGCGACGGCATCAAGTCCATCGAAGAGGTCAGGTGATCACTTATTGGTTAACTTCCATTGGATAATGGTTATTGCCGTGGAATGCATCTTTCAGAACAAAAGGAATTTATCCTTATTAGGAGCCTCTGATTTGCGGATTTTTTCTTTAAGACGGTTTTTCTTCATGTAAACTGCACTTTTACTTGGTAGATTAAAAATCCGCAGTATAATAGAGGCTTCGAAACGGGCGACAACACAACTGAAAAAACGGATGTCGGTCTCATCCAGCAGATCGTGGAACTCGCGACGGAACTGTGTCATAATGCCACCATAGAGTTTGTTCAATTCCGCTTCAAAACGCTTTTGTCCCGCATCATCCACATTGATTCCACCAATCATGTCTGAGATTTTGTCGTAAACAGCCGCTCTTAATCCATATGGCTTCAAATTTTTATCTTGAGCCGAATAGAGGATGTCCGCCAATTTCTCCAACCAAGAGCCTTGAGAACTCGGATGTTGACTCGGGTGTGTTCAAGTTCTGACATAAATTCCACGTGGTCTCACGCGCGAGACGTTCACAAATTAGTACAAAAGTCCGAACATCCATAGAGGGATACGGTTGCCGTAGCCGGTCTCGATGCCGTCAATGCCAAGGTAACTTGTCGGGATGTCCGCGATCTGTTCAAAATTTTTATTGTCGCCACCTATCTCAAACAGATAGTCGCCATTTACAAGAAAATCTCCTTTTGCCGGCATCTGCACGGAACACACCGCTGACAGTTGGTTGATGAAGAATGTTTCGCGCATGGTTCCGATGTTGATCTTCGGCGAAAACGCATACATAAGATTGGTGTTCCCGAGATAGATTTTCTCAGGATTGACCAGTCTTTTGTAATTCTTAAGTTCCGTTGTGAGAAGGTTTAGGATTTCTGCCTCATCAAGTTTATAGAGAAGAGAGAGGAGTGTGTTTCTGGTTGTGCTCATTGACGAAGCCAGTTTCTCCGTGTTGGGTTGCAGTGGAACATTCTCGGCGATGATCATGAACAGTTTCTTGCATTTGTCGATGGTGGGGTAGGACACTTTCTCCACGGCTGGAAGGTCGCTTTCCACAACAAGTTTGACCACGTTCTGCAACATAGTCAAAAAATCGTCGCCTCCCTCCTTATAGAAAGGATATACTCCATAATGAAGGTATTTGTCAAATTCTCGTAGAACTTTAAGGCGTGACACAATGTCCAACGCTATCGCGCTGTGGTTGGAAAGAATATCTTCAAGACCATATGCCGGGATGTCAATAGTGCCGTCATATTCGAGAAATTCACGGAAAGACATTCCTTTAAGAATATATGGAGTCTGCCGTCTGGACATATCCACGATAGAATTGTCCAGTTCAAGCATCGAAGAACCAGTGTAGATAACTCTAAGGTCAGCATATTGGTCGTAGAGGTTTTTGATTATACGGCTCCAGTCTTCGTTTTTATGCACTTCGTCGATGTAGAATTCGTTGATTCCACGATTGTACAGAAATCCTATCAGTTCCTGAAGAGAGTGCGTTTTGAACCAAAGATGATCCAATGAGATGTAGATTGTGTCATCAGGATTGGTGTACTTCTCCTTTATGCGCTGGATAAGCATAGTTGTCTTTCCCACCCCTCGCTCGCCTCTGATGCCGATGATTCTGGCCTTCCAATTAATCTTATTGTACAAGTAACGTTTGAAATCGAGCGATACTTGTGATAACTTGCTGTGATAAAATTCAATGAGAGGGCGAATGTCTGAAAGTTCCATATCAATCATTTTAGATGACAAAAATAAAAACATTTTTGCAAAAATGAAAATTGGTAATAAAATCATTTTTGCAAAAAACGAACACGGCATTATCTGACCAAATAAGTATTTCCTCCTATCTGCCAACCTTACTACCTGAATGTCACCAACTTCATCAAGAAGAGGGACGACCCGGCCGTGCTGATGCGCACCCTCGGAGATGACGGATCCGTCCAGACCATCGAGTGCGACCTGGGCTACTACCTCAACCTCGTCCTTATGTACCGCTACACCGCCACCGAGTTCAAACGCTTCCGCATCGACCTCTCCCGTTCTACGACGACAAGTACTCCAACGAGACAGTCTCCATCGCTCCGGTCCGCCACGTGACACAGACAAACCTTCGCACCAAGAACTGAGAGTTCGGCTTCACCATCTCCTGGTTCTTCCAACGCGGCAAGGAGAACCACTCCGCCAAGAGTCTTGAGAACTCGGACGTTGACCCCGGAGTGTTCAGGTTCTGATCTGATGAATATCCCTTTGGATATGGATGATTATCCTGGTTCAGAGGGACTTCTCATATAGGATGCTATAGAGCCTCGACCTCCTCTACAGAAAGTCCTGTGCAGGAAGCAATCGTTTCGGTGTCGGATAAGAGGATGCCCACTTCAGTGGGGCAAACCATTCTCTTTTTTACCCGAGATAATAGCCAGAGTTTTCCTCTCCTGACTCGAACACTATGACTTGACCTTGGTTGGTACACAACAAGCGACAAACGTGTTTCCACCGAAACGGCATTTTACCGGAGAAACTGCTGATCCAACGGAGTTTATCCGGCAAAGAGGTCTATCACCGGAGAAAACTCAATTGCAGAGAAAACAGAGAAATCTTCTTCTTTTACCACAACGCTATTTTTCCGGCAATGCCCAAATCCAGGGTCGCTGTCGCTATACCCAACGCTTTAAATACACGGCTCATTGTAGGCAATGTGATGACGCTTTTCCCTTTTTCTAATTTGGAGATTTGGGCGCGCTGCACACCTATAAGTTCACCAAGTTCTTCTTGTGTGAGTTTTTGTGCCAGTCGTGCCTTGCGTATGGCCTCCCCAACAAAGTAGGCGTTCACTTCTTCTTTGAGTTGATTTTCCATAGCCTCACGCTCTGGGGTGCCTCTCTTTCCCCAAAGCTTATCTTTCATATCATCCGCTGGGATCAGTTTCATCTGTTCCATAATGCTGTTATCTCTTGTTTTAAAATACTCTTTCCTTACCTCTTCTGCCTTGGCAATCTCCTTTGATTGTGTCTTTTGAGTTTTCTTGACTATACCGAGCGTGACGATAACCAACGTGTCCAACTCCGTGTCCCAAAAGGAGAATAGTCTATAACTAATACCATTATAAAGAGTGCGGAATTCCCATATATCGGTATTCTCAAGTTTCTTGAATATGTTAACTTTCATCACCCCTTCCTCAACCTTGAAGATGTTATAGTATATCTTCTGTTGAGCCTTGAACGGTTGTGCGTCCAAAAAGGCTTGCGCTTCTTCTGTCAACACAACTTTTAGTTTACCTATGCCCATTTTGTTTTCCGATACAAATATAATATAATGTTTCCAAGTAACGATACAACCCCGCATTGATTTGTACAAATGCTGCGGCAAAACTACGGTGAACTATCCGTGGAACAAATTATTCGACGGATAATGTGCGGAATCGCTGACTGAGGTCATTCAGCAGAAATATTCAAGTGCAGGATTGGAATGACAATTTCCGGAAAATTTCCGTCCCTTACGTTTGACCATCATCCTATTCTATTGAGCTTTAATTTATTGGCTTTTATACAGAGAACCGATCCGTTGAAAATAGTGCCGTGGAGCGAAATCAGTTGTTAGTTAACATATTCGTGAATCCTGCCAGTCAATTTGGGAGGGCGGGAATCTGTAATGGGCTGAAAGTCAGGTGTTGGTGCATCACTCGTTGGCCTCCAACTTGTTGAGAATTGCTGCCCTTCGATTTTGGAGAGTAGGAACTTGTAATTGATTGAAGGTCAGGCGTTTGTCCTCCACGCAAATGGAATAATCTCTCCTCTCCGTTCGTGTGCAAAATTGCCCCAATCCTGCTCACAAGATGCTGTTGGCGAACTCGTGAGTGGTTCGCTTGATTTCACGCACGGGCTAATGATTAGATACGGCGAGAGTTGGTTCTGGCCCATGGGATGACGTAGGCGGGGGACATCTTGCGGGACAGGAGGTCTTTCATATAGTCCATGTAGGGGGCGACGTGGCTGAAGAACATCTTGTAACCGTCGCAGAGGGCGTTCAGGCCGGTCTCGATCCTTAGGCCGCCTCTGCCTTGGCGGGACTCGTAGGTGTTGAACCGATGCTTGGGGCACTCGCCGTTGCAGGCGAAAAGCCATTCACATTTAAGGCATTTGGTGGGGAGCTTGTTCCGCTTGTCGATGCCGAAGGCCGTCTGCTTGTCCGAGCGCATCATCTCGGCGATCGGCTTTTCGGTGATGTTGCCGAGGAGATAATCCTTATAGACAAAATGGTCGCAAGGGTAGAGGTCGCCGTTGTGTTCGATGACGGAATTGCCGCCGCAGGTCTGGGCGAATGTGCAGGTGCCGGGCATCTCCCCGACCCAAGTGGCCAGGGTGGCGTCAAAGTTGGTGACGAATATGCGGCCGACATCATTCCTGACCCAATAATCGAATATGTCGCAGAGGAACCGGCCGTAGTCCACATCGCTCACTGACCACGGGGCGATCATCGCTCCGTCCGCTTTCGGGTCCACGATGAACGGACGCTTCTTCTTGTCCGGCTTCCCGGCCCCGTTCAGCGGGTACTTGACGTGCTCGACCACAGGCATAAACTGTATAAATCCGCTGCCGACCTCACGCAGAAAAAGATACGTCTCCAATCCCCGGCCTTCGCTGGCGTGATTGACCGTGGACATCGTGTTGAACTCAACTCCTTCCCCTTTCAGAATATTCAGTCCGCTCATCACCCTGTCGAAGGTCGGGAACCCACCCTTGTCCTTGCGGTACTTGTCGTGAATATCCTTGGGGCCGTCCAGGGATATTCCCACAAGGAAATTGTTCTCGCGGAAGAATCTCGCCCATTCTCTGTTGAGGAGCGTGCCGTTGGTCTGGATGGTGTTGTGGATGACCTTTTCACAGGCATATTTCTTCTCAAATTCCAAAGCCTTGCGGTAGAAGTCCAGCCCCAGCACCAACGGCTCGCCACCGTGCCAGTTGAAGGTCACTTCCGGCACTCCGTTCGCGCTGATATATTCCTGAACCACTTTTTCGAGCATCGCTTCGGTCATCCGGGGTTCCTTGCCGCCGTAGATCTCGGCCTTGTCGAGGTAGTAGCAATATTTGCAGTCCAGATTGCAGAGTGACCCGGCGGGCTTGATCATGATGTTGAACGCCATCGGTCCGGAAAGGCGGATGGCGTCCCCGAGGGTCAGTGTCTTTTCAAATGTCGCGTCTGACATATCCCTGAAAAATATAGAAGTAATACTTCGGCAAATAAGTCATCCAGTGTGACTTGGGATTGGATGTCGTTGAAATATTCATTGTGCCTGACACCGTAGGTTGTCACCATTGTGATGTGCATGGCCTTGCGCGTGTTTGTCTCCTCTATGAAGCGAGCCTTTCTGGAGCGTTTCCATTTTGCAAAAATATGAATATTATTTGAGATAACTGCGGTATCTTGGAATTTTTGCCACATTCCGCACGGTTATCGAAAATAAGGCTGCGGAATCTTGGGTTATTTACCACATTCCGCATGGTTATTATTTACGGAGTCTTTTCAGCGGGGTGCTCTTCTGGTCGGGACGGTCATCCCGCCATTTGGGTCAAGGAAGGACGTATCTTGAGAAATCATTTCGATTGAAAGTTGAATAAAAACAGATTTTCTTCAAAAACAGGATTATCTTTGCCGGTTGGAAATCACCAACCTGACTACAGATAATGCTTGGAAGAATCATATCCGTACCTCTCGCCTTGATTTTGGCTCTGCCGGCTGGCTCGCAGAGTCTGTCAGACGGTTCAGTTCCGTCAAATCTGCTCCCTTGGTGGCAGACAGGCGTCACGCAACCTTTTCGTCAGACAGTTCCGACCTGTCCGACCTGTCCGACCTGTCACCGACAGCCGCACAATCATATTCACAGTCGCCTCAAAACATCCGCACAGGCATCGAGTTTCCAAAGATGCGGTTGGGGAGGGTGGCTGTCGTGAGCGCTCCGCTGATCGCGGAAGGGCAGGTGGCCAAGAAATTGGACGGACGGTTCCGGGGATTGAGGAACGATTATATTCCTGATTTCAAGAAGAGCGCAGATGACTACCTGCAATATTCCCCGCTCGCGGTGATGGTCGGACTGAAAGCGCTTGGGGTGGAAAGCCGCAGCTCGTGGGAGAGAATGGCGGTGTCGGACGCTATTTCCGCCGTTCTGACGGCGGGCATCGTCGGCACGCTGAAGAACACCACCAACGTCACCAGACCGGATGGTTCAGATGACAGATCCTTCCCTTCGGGACACACCGCCACGGCGTTCATGACCGCCACAATGCTTACCAAGGAATATGGCAGTGTGAGTCCATGGATCGGTGTCGGGGCCTATTTCGTGGCCGCCGCGACCGGGCTTATGCGTGTCGCGAACAACAAGCATTGGCTCAGCGATGTGCTGACGGGAGCCGGGGTCGGAATCCTCGCCACGGAGGCCGGGTACTGGATCACCGACTTGATATTCAAGGATAAAGGTTTGTCTGCCACTTATGCCGACTATCCCGATGATGTAAGTCCGAGTACTTCTTTCCTGGGGCTTTATCTCGGGGTGAATCTGCCGCTTAGTGATTACGATATAGACGAGACCAACGAGTTCCGGACTTCCACCGGAAGCACCGCCGGCCTTGAGGGGGCTTGGTTTCCTTGGCGGCATTTCGGGATCGGGGGACGCTTCACGGCTACCAACACGTTGATATTCACTGATGACGATGAGGCGAAAAACTCTTTTGATGCCGTCTCTTTCTCTGGAGGAGGCTACTTCTCCCTTCCATTGTCTTCCTTCTGGTCAGCCGGAGCAAAACTGCTCGGCGGCTATGTCCGCTACCCGAAACTGAGCCTTGCCGGCAAGACAGTGCCCTCAGCCGGAGGTTTCACCTTCGGCACCGGCATGTCTTTGTCCTTCAAGGTCAATTCCTCTTACGGAATGAGACTTTCCCTGGACTACAACCTCCTCCCGCCCCACAGCAAATCTTCTAATGAATATATGAATATGCTCACGCTCGGCACCTCCTTCGTTGTCCTGCTGTGATCCCCGCCGGGCATCGGACCTTGAACTCACCACGTCGGTCACTGAGCCTGTCGAAGTGACCACCTTTCTCGGCCGGAGTCGTCATCGGGTCATCAAGATAGACACTGATGTGCTCGGTGTCAATGCAGCCTACACGGTTCTCCTTCTCACAGTAGTTGATCATCTTCTCCCAGGCGCCGGAATGATCTACACCCTTGTAGTCTCCGGTCAACGCTTCAGAAAAATGAAAAATGTACGGCGGAAATTTGGTCAACTGAAAAAAGTGTCATACCTTTGGCGGAACAAGATGCGACCCGTTGCGGTGGTTATATATTTTTCGGAATATTCCGAATAATGTGAAAGATTGTAGTCGCCGAGGGTTGATTTTGTTTGAGATTGACACATAATTATTAACACGCCCCTGAGGGTTCAGGGACACAAATGACTTTTTTATCGTACATTTCGCTATGGAAGTAAAGAACGCTGTAGCCGGAACGCTGGAGTCAGGTGACATCATGATCCAGATCGCCCCGGCCGAGACGAAAGGTCTGCACATCGACCTGGACAGTTCTGTGGCCGCCCAGTTCGGCAGGCAGATCCGTCAGGTCATTGAGGAAACTCTTACCGAATTCGGACTGGAGGACGCTGACATCAAGGCGGTTGACAAGGGAGCCAGGGATTGCACCATCCGTGCCAGGGTGACCGCCGCCGCCGTGCGCGCCACAGGAAAAGATGTTTGGGCTTAGTTTAGGTTGAGGAATAAGTCGCGGCGCCAGGGACCGAAGGTGCGCGGGTTATTCCGATAATCAGTTACGATTATGGAAAGATTAAGAAGAACAATGATGTTCGTTCCGGGCAACAATCCCGGAATGATGCAGGATGCCTTCATCTACGGGCCGGACTCGATCATGCTCGACCTGGAGGACTCCGTGACAATGGCCGAGAAAGACGCTGCCCGTCTGCTCGTTTACAACGCTCTTAAATCAATAGACTACGGCGACACTGAGATGGTTGTCCGCATCAATCCGCTCAGCACCCCTTACGGCCACAAGGACGTGGAGGCTGTCGTGAAGGCCGGCGTGCAGGTGATCCGCATGCCGAAGACCGAGACCGCCGACGAGGTCCGCGAGCTGGAGGCGGAGATTGAGAAGGTCGAGAAGGAACTGGGATGCCTTGGCAGAACCCGCATGATGGCCGCCATCGAAAGCGCCGAGGGTATCTGCAACGCGTTCGCGATCGCTAAGGCTTCCAAGAGGATGATGGGCATCGCCCTCGGAGCCGAGGACTATTGCGCCAACCTCAAGACCCAGCGTACCCCGGGTGGAGCCGAGCTGCTCTATGCCCGCGAGACCATCGTGGTGGCCGCCAGGGCCGCAGGGATCGACGCTCTTGACACGGTATATTCAAACCTCGATGACATGGAGACATTCCGCAAGGAGGTCGAACTCATCAAGACTCTCGGATTCGACGGCAAGTCCATCATCAACCCTCGTCAGATCCAGATCGTGAACGAGGTGTTCGCCCCGACCGAGAAGGCCATCGAGAAGGCCAAGAAGATTCTCGCCGCCATCAAGGAGGCTGAGAAACGCGGTTCGGGTGTCATCGCCGTCAACGGCAAGATGGTTGACCGTCCTGTCGTCATCAGGGCTCAGCGCACCATCGATCTCGCCATCGCTTCAGGCATATTAACAAAGGAGGAAGTTTATGAGTAATATAAGGGAAAGGGCGGTGCTTGTCGATAAGGTTGCCGCCGCAATGGGCAAGAAGGTGTACGGGTGAGACCCCGAAAAACACCACATTCCGCAAGGATCTTCAGAAGGTTCAGTCCAAGGTGGTTACACTTGAGGATGCCATCAGGCTCAGCGGCCTGAAAGACGGAATGACAATCTCCTTCCACCACCATTTCAGAGGTGGTGACAAGGTTGTGAACATGGTCGTTGGCAAACTGGCCGAGATGGGATTCAAGAATCTCCATCTCGCCGCGTCCAGCCTCTCAGACGTCCACGCTCCGCTGATCGACCACATCAAGAACGGAGTGATCACAAAGATCTCCACCTCCGGGCTCCGTGGCGAGCTTGCCAAGGAGATCTCACACGGTCTGATGAAGGAGCCTGTGGTGTTCCGCAGCCACGGAGGACGTGGCAGCGCCATCGCGAAAGGTGACCTGCACATCGACGTGGCGTTCCTCGGCGCGTCTTCCAGCGACCCTGCCGGAAACGCCAGCGGTTACTCCCGTTCCGAGCACGCCAAGTCAATCTGTGGCTCCCTCGGCTACGCCAAGCCGGATGCGCAGTACGCTGACAAGGTCGTGATAATCACCGACGATCTCGTTGACTATCCGAACACACCGAACTCCATCTCCGAGCATGATGTGGACTACGTTGTACTCGTGGATTCGGTCGGAGACTCTTCCAAGATCTCTTCCGGAGCCATCCGTGACACCAAGAACCCTCGCGACATCCTGCTCGCGATGAACGCCGCCAAAGTCATTGTCAACAGCGGTTATTTCAAGGAAGGATTCTCGATTCAGACCGGATCCGGCGGAGCCTCGCTGGCCGCTGTCAAATATATTCGTGAGGAAATGATCAAGCGCGGCATCCACTCCAGCTTCGCGCTTGGCGGCATCACCGCCCACATGGTCAAGATGCACGAGGAAGGCCTCATCGGACGACTTATTGACGTTCAGTCATTTGACCGCGTCGCCGCCGAGTCCATCAAGAACGATCCTTTCCACAAGGGAGTCTCCGCCAATGAATATGCCAGCGCGGATGAGCCGGGATCAGCCGTGCACTATCTCGACATCGTGATCCTCTCTGCCCTTGAGGTGGATGTGAACTTCAATGTCAACGTGCTTGTCGGCAGTGACGGAGTCATCAGAGGCGCGGTCGGCGGACATCCTGACACGGCGGCTGACTCAGCCCTCTCGATCATCGTCTGCCCTCTGATGCGCGGACGTATCCCTTGCGTGGTGGACGAGGTCACGACTCTCATCACCCCTGGCTCGACAGTCGATGTTGTAGTCACTGAATATGGCATCGCGGTCAACCCGCGCCGTCCTGAGATCGCCGAGCGTCTGAGGGAGGCCGGACTGAAGATCGTGGACATCCATGACCTCAAGGGACTGGCTCTGAAGTCCATCGGAGTCCCTGATCCGCTTCCGTTCGGAGAGAAGGTCGTGGGAGTCGTGATGAACCGTGACGGCTCCGTGATGGATGTCATAATGAACATCGAGGACTAAGACTGTTTTTTATGGAGATTACGCTTGACCAATTGCTGGCAAGTCGTGAGGAACGGGCTTCTTTCCAGAAGGAACTTTTGAAAGGTTACCCTGGAAAGACCCTGGTCTGCCTCACGGTCATAATGCCGGGTAAGGTCAAGCGTAATCTGCAATCCCTTGTGGTCGCCCAGGCCGCGGTCACGGCTTTGGTCTTGGCTTTCGGTGACTCTATGCTCAAAATCAGGCTCCGGGATCTGCCGACCGGCTACGAGGCGTATCTCGTGACCCCGCTCTCCAACGAGGAAGCCAAAAAGGAGACCTGCCGGATCGAGGACACTCATCCGCTCGGCCGTCTTTTTGATTTGGATGTGATTGACGCTGACGGAGTTCCTATGTCAAGGGAGTCGGTGGGCCTGAGTCCGAGAAAATGTCTTGTCTGTGACAACGAGGCTCGCTATTGTATGCGAAACCGTACCCACACTATGGCTGAGCTCACCGCGAAGATTGACGAAATGATTGAGTCCTATGTGCGATAACCGTCACTACATAAGCGAGGCTCCGCTGTCGTTGAACTCTGTCCGGAGACGGGTCGAGGCTTTCCTCGCCGCCAACGGGTTGAGACTGGCTCCGCTGGACCGTTATGTGGTGGTGACACGCGACGAGGACGGGAACGAAATCCTTGCCGGCGGCGGTCTGGACGGCAACGTCATCAAGTGCGTCGCTGTGTCTGAATCCGCTCGCAGCGAGGGACTTATGAATATTCTTGTGTCTCGCCTCATCGCCATCGCCCGTGAGGAGGGCAGGGAATCGGTCAAAGCTTTCACCAAGCCGGAGAATGAAGGAATATTCAAAAGCCTTGGGTTCGGGTTGCTTGCGTCAGCGCCGAAGGCCATTCTGATGGAGAACGGCAGGGGAGGGCTTCCGGAGTACAAGAAGTACTTGGCTTCGCTTGCCCGTCCGGGCCGGAACGGGGCGATCGTGATGAACGCCAATCCGTTCACCAAAGGACATCGCTATCTGGTTGAGCAGGCCGCATCGCAGGTTGACAATCTTTATGTGATTGTTGTTAAGGAAGACAGGTCGCGCTTCCCTTACGTCGAAAGAAAGGCTATGATCGAGGCCGGTTGCGCCGGGCTTGACAATGTGGTTGTCTGCGAGGGGAGTGACTACGCCATCTCGGCGGCGACCTTCCCGACCTATTTCCTGAAGAAGTTGGATGATGCCACGGACACTCAGATTGCCCTTGATCTGGATTTGTTCGTGAACCACATCGCCAAGCCTCTGGGCGTTACGGTACGTTTTGCCGGCAGCGAGCCGGAGGATGCGCTGACCCGCCGCTACAACGAACTGATGGCGGAGATTCTGCCGGGAACATCGGTCGCTGTGGTTCGACAGGATCACCAACCGGACCCTGAGCTTGTCAAAGGGTCGGCGCTTCGACAGGCTCGGCGACCAATAGATTTTGTTGAGATCCCAAGACTTGAGCAAAAAGGCAAACCGCTCAGCGCCACTTCGTTGAGGCGGGCTTTGGACAAAGGCGGCTTCAAAGAGGCGATGGAATATATTCCAAAATCCACCGTCCCTTACTTGGTAGCCGACCTTGCCGAGCGTGCGTTGAGGTTGGAACTCGACACGACCCCCAAACCGGGACTCGTGGACAGGCAGGACAACGGTGCCCACAAAGACATGGACTATGCGCTGATGTCCAAAAGCATCTCTGCGTTAAGACCTTACCTGACAAGACTGGCTGTGGAGTCCGCCAAAGACATTGACCCGGCAAAGATAAAGGAGATCGGCATCGAGGCCGAAAAAGCGATGCTGAAGGCCACCGGCGGAGTGAATACCCACAAAGGAGCCCTCTTCTGCATCGGCCTTTCCGTGGCCGCAGCCTCAAACTTGGCATCAGCAACGGGATCTGTGGAAGCATATTCATTCAAAGAACTCGTGTCGCGCGCCGCGTCGGAGATCCCTTCCGCCCGAGGTACGCACGGAGCCGAGGCCAAGAGAAGCTTCAAGGCTGTCGGCGCTCTGGAGAACGCCCGCGCGGCCTATCCGGAACTATTCACAGACTGGCTGCCGTACTATCGTTCGCTGGAAGGCGATCCTTTCCGCTGCCATAAGACGCTGCTTCACATAATGACGACCCTTGACGACACCAACATCCTCCACAGGAGGGGAGCGGAGGGTCTCGCCCACGCCGAAGCCGAGGCCGCAAGGCTTCTTGAGGACTTCAGCGAGAGCGGATTGTCGTCTTTGAACAAGGATTTCATCAGGGAGAACATCTCGCCCGGCGGAAGCGCCGACATGCTGTCCCTGACGATTTTTATAGAAAGCATAATTAACAATATTCATTAACACAAAACTAATTTACTATGGTTGAATTGATTCCTAATGGTGTTTATCTGAAGGGCGGCAAGACTCTCGTAAGTGATGCCGCGGGAATGCCATCTGCCGACGAGGCTCGTGAAAATACTATTGCCTACAGAATTCTCCGTGCCCACGATGTGGACGGAAGCAAAGGCAAGAAGATGCGCATCAAGTTCGATGCGATGGCTTCACACGACATCACTTATGTCGGAATTATCCAGACAGCCCGCGCCAGCGGACTTGACAAGTTCCCTATCCCTTACGCGATGACCAACTGCCACAACTCTCTGTGTGCTGTCGGCGGTACCATCAACGAGGACGACCATATCTTCGGTCTCTCCGCCGCCAAGAAGTACGGTGGTATCTATGTTCCTGCCAACCAGGCGGTTATTCATCAATATGTCCGCGAGGCTCTCGCCGGTTGCGGCCGCATGATCCTCGGTTCAGACAGCCACACCCGCTACGGCTCGCTCGGCTGCATGGGTGTGGGCGAAGGTGGCGGTGAGCTTGTGAAGCAGCTCCTCCACAACACTTGGGACATCAACGCTCCTGAGGTTGTTCTGGTTTGGCTCGAAGGCAAGCCTAAGAAGGGTGTCGGCCCTCACGATGTGGCCATCTCCCTCGTCAAGGCCGTGTTCGAGAACGGTTTCGTGAAGAACAAGGTGCTTGAGTTCGCCGGCCCTGGCGTGGCCTCCCTTCCTACCGACTTCCGTAACGGAATCGACGTGATGACCACCGAGACCACCTGTCTGAGCTCTATCTGGGTGACGGACGAGAAGGTTGAGGAGTATTACAGGATGCACGAGCGTCCTGAGGCTTACAAAGAACTCCAGCCGGGCGAGATCGCTTACTACGACGCGATGATCCGCATCGACCTCTCCAAGCAGGAGTCCATGATCGCCCTTCCGTTCCATCCTTCCAACGCCTACACTATCCACGAGTTCCAGGCTGACCCTGAGGGAATCCTGAAGAAAGTGGAGGAGGATGCCAAGAAGCGTTTCGGCGACAAGATCACCATCGATCTTGAGAGCAAGGTGAAGGACGGCAAGGCGTTCGCCGACCAAGCCATCATCGCCGGCTGCTCCGGAGGTACCTACGACAACCTCAGCGAGGCCGCCGCGATCATGAAGGGCAAGACCATCGGCAACGACTACTTCACAATGTCCGCCTACCCTCAGTCAACCCCTGTCTATCTCGCGACCACCCGCAATCACATCGCCGAGGAGTTGCTTGAGGCCGGTGTTGTGATCAAGCCGGCGTTCTGCGGACCTTGCTTCGGAGCCGGTGACGTTCCTGCCAACAACGGACTCTCGATCCGTCATACCACCCGCAACTTCCCTAACCGCGAGGGCTCGAAGCCTGGCCAGGGACAGATCTCCCTTGTCTGCCTGATGGACGCGCGCTCTATCGCCGCCACGGCCGCCAACGGTGGAGTCATCACGGCAGCCACTGACATCCAGTACGAAGACACGCACAAGCCATATTCATTCGACGACCGCATCTACAAGAGCCGCATCTACTACGGATTCGGCAAGGCCGACCCTACCGTCGAGCTCCGCTACGGACCGAACATCAAGGACTGGCCTAAGATGTACCCGATGCAGGATAACATGCTCCTCGAACTCGCCGCTGTCATCCACGACCTGTCACCACGACCGACGAGCTCATCCCTTCGGGCGAGACTTCCAGCTACCGTTCCAACCCGCTGAAACTCTCCGAGTTCGCTCTCTCACGCCGTGTTCCTGAATATGTCGGGATCAGCAAGCGCATCCAGGCGGAGGATCTTGAGCGCCGCGCTGGCAAGGCTCCGCAGCACGTTCTCGACGCCCTCGCCAAGGTGGGCGCCAAGCCGGAGGACACCTCGTTCGGCTCATGCGTGTTCGCCAACAAGCCTGGCGACGGCTCAGCCCGCGAGCAGGCCGCTTCCTGCCAGAAGGTGCTCGGCGGAGACGCCAACATCTGCTATGAATATGCCACCAAGCGTTACCGCAGCAACTGCATCAACTGGGGCATCGTTCCTTTCACCATCTCAAAGGAGACTCCTTTTGAATATGTAGCCGGCGATTTCGTCTATGTTCCCGGCATCCGTGAGGCCATCCTTTCGGGCAAGGAGGAGATTGACGCCAAGGTGATCAGCGCCGAAGGTGTGAAGGACATTCATCTCTACTTCCAGAATCTGACCGCTGACGAGAGGGAGATTCTCGCCGACGGTTGCCTGATGAACTTCTACGCCGCCCAGAAGAGCAAATAATCATAATCGCGCACTTTAGGCTTGCGTCCATTTTAGGGGGCTTGCAAGCCTGAGGTGCCCAGGTAATCATATTCGTAAAACACTTTAATTTTTAATATTCAGTTATGAAAAAAATTCAGATGGTCACTCCTCTCGTAGAGATGGATGGTGATGAAATGACAAGGATCCTGTGGAAGATGATTAAGGATGAGCTTATCATTCCATTTGTTGATCTGAAGACAGAATACTATGACCTCGGTCTCGTTCATCGTGACGAGACCGGCGATCAGGTGACAATCGACTCCGCCAACGCCACCAAGAAGTACGGTGTTGCCGTGAAGTGCGCCACCATCACTCCTAACGCCAAGCGTATGACCGAGTACAACCTGCATCAGATGTGGAAGAGCCCGAACGGAACGATCCGTTCGATGCTGGACGGAACGGTGTTCCGCACACCTATCACCATCCCTTCCATCTCTCCGGCAGTGAAATTCTGGAAGAAGCCTATCACCATCGCCCGTCACGCCTACGGTGATGTTTACAAGAGCGTTGACATCCGTGTCGAGGAGCCGGGAGTGGCCAAGCTCGTCTTCGAAGGTGAGAGCGGCAAGAAGGAAGAGCAGATTGTGCACACCTTCAAGGGCCCTGGTGTTCTTCAGGGAATGCACAACACCGACGCTTCCATCCGTTCTTTCGCCCACGCTTGCTTCAAGTACGCCCTTGACCTCAAGCAGAGCATCTGGTTCGCGACCAAGGACACCATCGCCAAGAAGTACGACGGACGTTTCCGTGAGATTTTCGAGGAGGTGTTTGCAGAGTACAAGGACGCTTTCGAGGCCGCCGGCATCGAGTACTTCTACACCCTTATTGATGACGCGGTCGCACGTGTGATGCGCAGCGAGGGCGGATTCATCTGGGCCTGCAAGAACTACGACGGTGACGTGATGAGCGACATGGTCTCCACGGCCTTCGGTTCCCTTGCCATGATGACTTCGGTTCTTGTCAGCCCTGACGGCAAGTACGAGTACGAGGCCGCCCACGGCACCGTGACCCGTCACTACTACAAGCACCTCCAGGGCGAGGAGACCTCCACGAACCCGATCGCGACGATCTTCGCGTGGAGCGGCGCGTTCCGCAAGAGAGGCGAGATGGACAACATTCCAGAGCTTGTCAACTATGCCGACCAGCTTGAGGCCGCCTGCTTCGACACCCTCAACGCCGGCATCGTGACCAAGGATCTCGCCAACCTAATGGAAGGCGTGACCCCTCAGGTAAAGAACTCCGCCGACTTCATCGCCGCCATCCGCGAGCGTCTCGAAAAGCGTCTCGCGTAAGTGATTGAAAATCAGTCGTAAAAGCGATGGTCTTTAGTCAATATCAACTAAAGGCCATCGCTTAATCCGTTGTGAAACAGAGTCTTATCCTCCACCGACAGAAGCTTAACCTTTGCGTAAGGTCGCACTGACCGGTCGCAGAACTAAAGGTTCGACAAAGTTTACCAGCCATCGAAGAGCCTCTCGTATGGTTTCACACAGAGCCTTCTGGCCACTGGTCAGGTCACAGGTTCGGTCACTTAATTGATTACGGACTGGACACGTGTCTGGTCGCTGAGCTTGCCGAAGCGACATTCCCGGTCGATGAATAAGAGCGCCATCTGCATGCTGGCGCCAACGAAAAGGACTTCCCGAATTTTTGCACGTTACCAAAAATTCTGAAAGTCTTTTTTGCAGCCTTGTTCCGCTGTCTGCTTTACGCAACACTTGCCCTATCCCCACCCATTGACTTCCCACACTCCGGTCTCGCATCAAATTTTGTCCATCGGAATGTCTTTTTACCGGAGAAGTCGAACCACCGTTTATGTTTGTCCGGTGAGAGCCCTATTTATTGGACAAACTGGTGATATTGCACAGTTTCTCCGGTGGATTGCCGTTTCGATGGACAAACTGCTTAATATCGCAAGTTTGTCCAGTTGTGTTATCTCTTCCAGGTCGGCAAGCCACAATGCATTCTCGGGTACCAAACAGTCTCGCCATCCTTTGGTACACCACAGTGCGTTTTCCTGTACCAACCACTGTCCCAGGCCTCGTTGGTACCCCAGGAACCCATTTTCTGTACCAACTGCTGTCCCGTGTCCATTTGGTACCTCAGGAACTCCTTTCCTGCACGAAACGCTAACTATGTCCAAACAACTGTCTTGTGTTCCAACCTAATATTCACTTTGTGACTTCTATCATTGAACGTCCTTCCTCATGGCCTGAGTGACAATTTTTCGACCTGAATCTCCTTTGGCGGCATAGCGGAATCATTTTGATGTACATTTCTCTTCATTGCGACAGATTTTGTCGCTTTTGATTGTTATATTTGCGGCAAACACTTCTGAATATGTTGAACCAGATCAAGCGGTTAAGCGCGATAGTGAACAAACTCAGCGGCATCTGTGAATATGTCAGCAAAGAGGATCTGATGGAGGCCATATCAGGTGATATGGCCGAGAACGGTCCCTACGCTTTGCGGACACTTCAGCGGAACATCAAGACCATTGAGGAGATTTTCGGAATCGAGATTCAGAATGTCAAGGGGAGGGGTATCACATAGTGGGCAGGGGATCCGGTTTATACCGATCGGTTCAAGGAGCTTCTGTCCGAGATTGAGATCCTGAGTACTGTCGGCTCGGACTCCGGGACGCGTGACTTTATCATCCCGGAGCAGAGGAGGATGATGTTCAGCGTTGATATTCAGAAAATCCTAAGGTCGATAAAGCAAAGACGGAAGGTGCGCTTTTCATATTCGTTGCCAAGGCTTGGAGGCAAGGAGGCGGAATATCTCGCCGAGCCGTATTTCCTGAAGCAGTCGCAGAACCGCTGGTATCTTGTGGCGATGGTTGAGGGAATCCTGAAGTGCTTCGAGTTGGGCAGGTTCAAATCCTTCAAGGTTCTTGACGAGGATTTCATCCGTGACGAGAGTGTCCGTGCCGGGAATCTTTTCCGCGATTGCTTCGGAATATGGGATGACCCGAAGATGCCCGTAGAGGACATCCGCTTGAGGTTCAGTCCTTTGGATGGCCGTTTTATCAAAACCCTTCCTATTCATACCTCTCAAAAAATCGAAGAGACCGATGAATATGTGGAAGTGACCCTCCACTTGAAAATCACCAATGATTTCGTGATGGCCCTTCTCTCCCGAAGCTCCTCCATCGAGGTTCTCGCACCCCAGTCCCTCAAGGACCGGATGAACGCCATCTGGGCCGCCGCTTTGGAGCGGAATAAGTAATTTGTTAATTTTATATTGTTATGGATCAATTTGATTTAGAAAAACATTTTGCTGAGGTGAACGCTGCCCTTGGCATTAAAAACAAAAGAAGCGATTCTGATGAGTCCTATGTGATTGACTTGTGTGATGAAGTGTTGGGAGAACTTGCCTTAAGGCAACATACCTTTGATTTCTTACGTGGAGATCCAAGTGAGTCTTGTCCGTCCGGTAAAAAACTACCTGTTGATGCTTATTATCCGAATAAGAATATTGTAGTTGAGTACAGGGAAAAGCAACATACAGAGAGTGTTGCGTTCTTTGATAGGAGGTCTACAGTATCAGGGGTCGGAAGAGGTGAGCAAAGACGAATCTATGATCAACGTCGTAGGGATATTCTTCCACAATATGGAATTAAGCTGATAGAAATATCGTATTCATCTTTTAACTATGATTCTAAAAAGAAGATTATCCGGAATAGACAGAGGGATATTCTTGTAGTAAAAAGACTCTTGTTGAAGTAATGATGTTCAACGACCCTGAGGAGACATATTCATTGAAAGAGAAGTTGGCGGTGACGGCGTGCTGCTTCTGCCGGTGGCGTTGGCGGTGGTGGCGATGATTGGGGAGAAGCGGCATCTGAGGGAGGTGGAAGCGATGAAGAGTAGGCCGGTGCGGTACTATGAATATGCCATCCGGCCGGTGGACACGGTTTTGAACCATCCGGTAGGTCTGCGGGGAAGGTCGTTGTTTGATGGTGGTGGACGGGGAGATGGTGTGGTGCTGAATTCCGGCGGAAGGAGCATTATAACCGGCCTTTCCTCAGAAGAGATTCTGGAGCAGCTTGACCTTGACTATCAGGATGTCTATGACTATTACGGAGGTGCGGAAGAACTCAGGTGAAACGGAACTTTGACACGGACATTTTGCCTGTAATTTATCCTCTGATTCTCGTTGTTTGAAGAAAAGTTATTAGTTTTGCGTAAAGCACCAATCTGTCTGATTTTTTTGGACAGGAAACTATAAGGTGCTAACGTAGAAAGAAATGAAGGACAACGGGGTAATGGGGAACTATGAGGATATATTTAACAGGCTCTGGGAACATTCCGAGAACGAGATTGTAGAGTTCAAGAAGGCGGAGACTGGTTTTGATATTGATGAGCTTGGGAAGTACTTCTCGGCTTTGAGTAATGAGGCAAACTTGCGGGAACGTGAGTGTTGTTGGATAGTGTTCGGGGTTTGGGACAAAAAACATAAAATCATAGGAACCTCTTTCAAGGATAGTGAGTCTGCCCTGAACAAACTGAAGCAGGACATGTCGCAACATACCTCTGACGAGTTGATATTCAGAGATATTGTGCCAATAGAAGTAGAAGGGAAGCGAGTGCTGCTTTTCAAGGTGCCAGCATCGCCCCGCAATATTGTGATGCGTTGGAAAGGCATTCCGTACGGGCGTGACGGTGAGAGTCTGAAACCTCTTAACCAAGCCAAACAGGATGAAATCAGACAACAATCACCTTTGCCGGACTGGACCGCTCAACTTGTACCCAATGCGACAATTGAGGATCTTGATGAATTAGCTCTGGCGACAGCCAAAGTTATGTTCAAGAAAGTGCACTCTTCGAATATTCCAGTTTCAGAAATTGACTCTTGGAATAATGAGGAGTTCCTTTGCCACAGTATGATGATGCGCGATGGTCAACTGACACGCGCGGCCATCTTGTTGCTTGGCAAGCCTCTGTCCATACTGAAGATATATCCGGCGGTGGCGCAGATAACGTGGACTTGGCAGGATGAGGAAGGTATTGTGCAGGATTATGAGCATTTCACCATCCCGTTTATCCTGACGGTGGATAAGGTCCTTAGCAAGATACGTAATGTGACGATGCGCGAACTGCCAGGTGGAACGTTGTTTCCGGACACGATGAAGCAGTATGATGAATATACCATCCGCGAAGTCTTGCACAATGCCATAGCACATCAGGATTACACGCTAAGGCAGAGAATCATCTTCGTGGAAAGCCCTGGAAAGCTGTACTACGAGAACGGTGGCACATTTATCCCCGGTACGATAGAGAATGTCCTTGAGCACAAAGGACCTCAGAAGCACTACCGCAACGAGTGTCTCTGTCGAGGAATGGTGAATTTCAATATGATAGACACCGTCGGGCGTGGCATCAAGAAAATATATACCGAGCAGCGCAACCGATTTTTCCCCATGCCGGATTACGAGATTGACAATGAGCATCGTAATGTAGGGGTAACCATCTATGGAAGGATGATAGATGAGAAATACACTGATCTTTTGAAGCAAAGCAAATCTTTGACTTTAAAGGAATGTATTTGGCTTGATGCAGTCCAAAAACATCATCCTATCACGAAGACGGCCGCAAAGCATCTTCATGGCAAAGGACTTATTGAAGGGCGTTTCCCTAACTTTACCATATCTCTTTCCGTGGCAAAGATGACAAAGCAGATCGGTGTTTACACGATGGAAAAAGGCCTTGAGGCAAAGGCGATGGAAAAGATGATCCTTCAGTTGGCGAAAGATGCAGGTGTAGATGGCTTCAAATTATCAGATGTGTTTGATGCTTTGCATAGGAGTCTTCCTTCTGCAAGTACTGACGAATCGAAGAGGCGGTTTTTAGGACGTATGTTGGCCAAGATGGCTAAAAGAGATCTTATCTCTATTGATGGCCGTAAATGGTATATAACCCCCAAAGGGTTAAGTCTTTTTTAGATTCGGTTATAATTCGGTTATAATTATACATCTCGGCATATAGGAAAATAATATTAACGATCTCTATGCAAGGAAAATACAAAGTCATTACCCTGTGCGGAAGCACACGGTTCAAAGATGAATTTTTGAGAGTTCAGAAGGAACTTACCCTTAAAGGTTATATAGTGATTTCGGTCGGGCTTTTCGGGCACAGTGGCGATAACGAGGTTTTGGCTGACGGCGTGAAGGAAATGCTGGATGATATGCATTTGGCGAAGATTGATATGGCCGATGAGATATTCATTGTCAATCCTGGCGGTTACATCGGGAAAAGTACCGCGAGGGAGATTGCCTATGCCCGAAGCCAAGGGAAAGCGGTGCGGTCATTATGCCCGCTTACGGATGATGCCGAAGAAAAGACTGATGGCCACCAAAGGCGTGTAACACCAGCTATGATCACTGCGCTGAAGGATGGCGAGGTGTTCGTGTTCGGCAGCAACAAAGAAGGCTTACATTGCGGAGGCGCGGCAAGAACTGCTTTTGAGAGGTTTGGTGCCAAGTGGGGTGAAGGCATCGGGATGACTGGCCGCTGCTATGCAATCCCGACTATGGATGGCAGCCTTGACATCATCCGCCGCCACGTGGATGATTTTACTGAATATGCAAGGACTCATCCCGGATTGACATTCCTTGTCACTCCGATTGGCTGCGGAATCGCCGGATGGCGCGTGGCCGAGATTGCCCCGCTTTTCAAGGAGGCCTCGCGGCTGGAAAATGTCACTCTGCCGAAGAGTTTCTGGACAGTTTTGGACTCATGAAGATCGAGGAGGCCATACTTTATGTACTTGCCGAGAGAGGTGGCGGGTTGAGGACTGAACAGATCGCGGAAATCATCAATCGGCACCAGCTGCACATCCGTAAGGACGGACAGCCGGTGACTTCGGCGCAGGTCTATGCCGTGGTGATGCGTTACCCGGACACTTTCGTCAAGGCGGAGGGACGGATAATGCTGGTGATCTGATTTTTCGATTACTTTCAAATAATGACTATTGCAGACAATCCTATTATTTAACGTGAGTTCGATGAAAATTAAATAATTGATTATTAAGAAAATAGCGAAAGTTTTTGTAAATTTGTTAGAGCAAATAAACTATTACAAACACTTTCGCTATGACGATCGCCAGAGACAAAATTACGGAAATTTTCTGTATGGTGGATGACTTCTGCCACATTTATGACAGATTTATCAAGATTAACGGACTCGCTCCCAAGCGGGACAAGTCTAAAAGGAAGTACCACCGTGACAGCACGCTGTCCGATGCCGAGGTGATGACCATCATGATACTGTTTCATCTGATGGGCTATAAATGTTTGAAACACCTTTACTTGAATGAAGTTTACAAGAATATGACCGACCTGTTTCCTCACACCGTCTCCTATAATCGCTTCGTTGAACTGGAGCGAAAGGTTGCTGTACCTTTCATCCTGTTCGTCAAGAAGTGCTGCCTGGGCGGCTGCACGGGGATCAGCTTTGTCGATAGTACGGCTTTGCGCGTCTGCAAGAACCAACGCATCCATCTCCACAGGGTTTTCAAGGGACTTGCCCAGCGGGGCCAGTGCTCGATGGGATGGTTCTATGGTTTCAAACTGCACCTCATTTGCAACGAAAAGGGAGACCTCCTGAGCTTCATGGTCACGCCTGGCAATGTGGATGACAGGGAGCCGCTCCGGAACAAGTCCTTCATTGAGCGGATCTTCGGTAGACTTGTCGGAGACAAGGGATACATTTGCAAAGAACTCTTTTCCAGGCTTTTTATTGATGGTATTCAATTGATTACAAAGCTGAAGAGTAACATGAAGGGACAAATCATGACCATTGGAGACCGCATTCTCCTCCGGAAGAGAGCGCTCATTGAGACCATCAACGACGAACTGAAAAACATGGCTCAGATTAAGCACTCCAGACACCGGTCCGTCGTTGGCTTTACGGTCAACCTGATGGCAGGCCTGGCAGCCTACTCGTTCTTCCCGAAAAAGCCGATGATTGATGTGGAACGCGTCTCGCCGTATGAGAATGGAGTTATTCAATTGTCACTCTTTTAGTTATAATTCGTCGAACTCACGTTAATATAAGAAATTCAATCTCTCCGAAGTATTGGAATAAATATGGAATAAAGCCATGAACAGGGTGTTGTCAGGAAATATTTTTGAGGTAATAGTGCCTAATGATCAAAAGCGCTATTTTCAGTATGTCTGTAAGGATCTGTCTCTGTTAAACGGAGATGTGATACGTGTTTTTAGTAGATCTTATGCGATGACCGCTTCTCCGACAGTGGAGGAAATCATTTGCGATGAGGTTGATTGCTATATGCATACAGCGGTGGGGGCTGGAGTGAAATTCGGTCTTTGGACTTACTATGGTCGCAATAAGAACGTAGGCTCAAAGGAGGTATACTTCCGTGATGCGAACGATTACGGCCATTATCCGGGGGAGCGTATTGTCTCTCATAATTGGACCGTGTGGAAGATAAATGGGGAAAGGAAATATGTCGGCACGCTTCCCGAGGAATATTATTCCGCATATATCGGACTGCTGTTCAGCCCTTTTTCTGCCGCATATCGAATAACTTATGGTCGTTATAAGATGCTTTATTATCCTTTGTATAGGTGACAAACGCAATGAAGGCCTCTGTCTTGTAACTGGTTGAGAGTCGCAGTACGATGCTCCACCATTTTATAATCAGAATAATCAGAGCTTTACAAAATCGTATATTTCTCTCCAAGACGACAAAAGTTGTCGCTTTTGATTGTTATATTTGCGACAAACACTTCTGAATATGTTGAACCAGATCAAGCGGTTAAGCGCAATAGTGAACAAACTCAGCGGCATCTGTGAATATGTCGGCAAAGAGGATCTGCTGGAGGCCATGTCAGGTGATATGGCCGAGAACGGTCCCTACACTTTGCGGACTCTTCAGCGTGACATCAAGACCATTGAGGAGGTCTTCGGAATGGAGATTCAGAATGTCAAAGGGAAGGGGTATTGCATAGTGGGCAGAGATCCTGTTTACACCGATCGGTTCAAGGAACTTCTTTCCGAGTTCGAGATCCTGAGTACTGTCGGCTCTGACTCCGGGACACGTGACTATATCATTCCCGGAGCAGAGGAGGATGATGTTCAGCGTTGATATTCAGAAAATCCTAAGGTCGATAAAGCAAAGACGGAAGGTGCGCTTTTCATATTCGTTGCCAAGGCTTGGAGGCAAGGAGGCTGAATATCTCGCCGAGCCGTATTTCCTGAAGCAGTCGCAGAACCGCTGGTATCTCGTGGCGATGGTCGAGGGAGTCCTGAAGTGCTTCGAGTTGGGCAGGTTCAAATCCTTCAAGGTTCTTGACGAGGATTTCATCCGAGACGAGAGTGTCCGTGCCGGGAATCTTTTCCGCGATTGCTTCGGAATATGGGATGACCCGAAGATGCCCGTAGAGGACATCCGATTGAGGTTCAGTGCCTTGGATGGCCGCTTTATCAAGACCCTCCCTATTCATTCTTCTCAAAAGGTAGCCGTTGAGACCGAGGAATATGTCGAAGTGACTCTCCGCCTGAAGATTACCAACGATTTCGTGATGGCCCTTCTCTCCCGAAGCTCCTCCGTCGAAATCCTCGCACCCCAGTCCCTCAAGGACCGGATGAACGCTATCTGGGCGGCAGCGTTGGAACGGAATAAATGATTGTTAATTTAGTAATCATTAAAAAATAACTTGAACAATTTGTATATCATTATGGTCTATATTTCTTTTCTCATCAGTCATGTGCCACCGGCACACTCCTTCTTCCAAAAGAAATCTATTCTCATAAATCTGACACAAAATTTAGTTCAACTTATTTTTTAACGCTTACTTAAAAGGATTAGTTCTATGAAAGGAAAAAGTAATTTTACAAAGTCGGAATGTGCAATCTTAAAGCGACTAATTAAGCGTAAGGTGAATTCTAACAAGTCGGAACAAAAGAATATTCGAAATGAAATGAGAGATATGAATTTTTATATATCAGATTTCACGGACAAAAAAGGCTTTGACGTTGATGATTTCTCACAATTAATTGAAGATGGTAAGATTACTATTGTCGAAGATGAAGACATAAGTATCGAAGAAGGCAGGAGTCAAGAGTTATCAAATAAGAGCCAGTCTAGATCATTGCATTCAATGGATAATTGTGCTTGTTTAGAGGCCTATGTTCCAGCTTCGCCTCGTATATTAATTCTTGGCACCATGCCTGGAAAAGAATCGTTGCGTCTTCAGCAGTATTATGCTAATCGTAGCAACCGTTTTTGGAAGATAATCGCTAAGGCAGCAGACAAACCTTTGCCGGAAGATTATTCAAAAAGGCTAAGATTGTTGGATCAGCTTCATATTGCGTTGTGGGATGTCTATGCTTCAGCAGAACGTAAAGGTAGTTTGGACTCTAATATTAAGAATGGGGAGCAGAACGATGTACAGTCACTCATCAATTCTAATCCGTCCATAAAGAAGGTTTTGTTCAATGGCGGAAAGGCTTACAGGAAGGCTTTGGATTATGGTTGTTTGAATGTGGAAATGCCAAGTACTAGTTCGGCAAACACTCATCTTACTCAAGAAGAGCTGTTTTCTATATGGGTTAAGGAAATCAAAGAAAAGTGATGCGCAAAGACCCCGATGAGACATATTCATTGAAAGAGAAGTTGGCGGTGGCGGCGGTGCTGCTTCTGCCGGTGGCGTTGGCGGTGGTGGCGATGATTGGGGAGAAGAGGCGTTTGAGAGAGGTGGAAGCGATGAAGAATCGGCCGGTCCGGTACTATGAATATGCCATCCGGCCGGTGGATACGGTTCTGAACCATCCGGTAGGTCTGCGGGGAAGGTCGTTGTTTGATGGTGGCGGACGGGGAGATGGTGTGGTGCTGAATTCCGGTGGAAGGAGCATCGTAACCGGCCTTTCCTCGGAGGAGATTCTGGAGCAGCTCAACCTTGACTATCAGGATGTCTATGACTATTACGGCGGCGCCGAGGAACTTTGGTGAATAGGAATGTTGGGGTATTTCTTTTTCGCTGTCTCCTGTGTTGCCGGAAAACCGTTGGTACGCCAGAGGGCTCTATCCTGTACCGGTCGTGGGTTTAAGTCCCTTTGGTACGCCAGACAACTGTTTTACGTACAGGGAGCCTGTTTGCCTGCTATTTTTGAACTATGCTTTGGAGGGAATATTCCCAGAGATTCGTCCGCTCAGAATCGTTCTCATATCCTTTGGGGTATCGCCCTTCCGGACATTCAGGATAAATCTTCTTTATGAACAGGATGCAGTACTTTCTGTTTGAGTACTCTGAGTTACAAGGAATCACCATGCTCCTGAGATTCATTGAAGTGTAAAACATCGATTCTTTTTTCTTCTCCGGAAATCATGAATTTTTTGGAGATGAAAGTAGGTGCCTTGACTCCTTCCTCTTTGAAATGGATGAACAGTTTACATTCTCCGGTTCCTTCTATGTGATATTCCAGAACCTCGCTTTCCAGATTCTTCCCGTCATACGCTTTCATTTCACCGGACGGGAAGGTGATCTGCACTCTGATGTCAGTGACCGTCTTGGCGTTATTCTCACATTTGATTGTGACCGGCACCTGTGCACCTGACTCCAATGGCCTTATAAAAAACAATAAAGCAAATCCGATTGTAAGTAGCAGCTTTCTTAACATATTTCTTGTTTTTTGTCTAGTTAGCGGAGTCTGAAGGTATTTATTTCAATATTGCTTTTTGTCAAGGGTAATTTATCATAATAAACATACCTTTTAGTGTTGTTGTCAAAGAAGATGTTCTCTGAAATACGAATCTTATTTTCAGGAACCATCTCTGTTATGGAGGGTGTGCAACTAATTAGTAGTGCATAAACAAATAGAACTAATACAGGATAAATTTTCATAATGCGTTAAAAAGGTTTTAAAACGTTTCTAATATAATGATAATTTGCAAGAGATACAAATTATGAAATAGTCACAAACAATATTCATTACGCTGACGGTTTTGCTTAGTGTCGTTCCGGCGTTTGCCCTACCGGCGGCTGGAACCCGGACCCAGGCCACGGCGGCGTTTTCGGTACCGGCTTCTGAGATTGGGGACGCAGCCTCTTATTACGTGTGAGTCGCGCAATTAGCGCGACTATTTTCTATAGAGGGCGAAGAGTGCGGAGCCGGAGCCAGACATCGAGGCATAGACCGCTCCGGAGTCATAGAGGGATTGCTTGATGGCGGCAAGTTCCGGATGCGCCTTGAAGACAGTGGCCTCAAAGTCGTTGACAAGATTGTCTTTCCATTCCGTGACCGGCACCGCAAGCACTGTTTTCAAATCTGAGAGTCCTGTTGGGCTGGGGCCACTCATCATTCGCTTTCCGGGAAGGTCTTGGTATTCCTCTGACGATTCTGTCATGCTTTGGTCGATGAGTCTGCGATGATCTGAATTTTCCGAAGTGTCGAAGCACGCGGGCTTCAAACTTTCCCGAGGCACTATTCCTTTATAAGCCTCCGCTGTGGAGACCACAATTCCCTCCGGAATCAGAACCTTGATCTCGTACTCGGACAGGTCAATGTCGTAAGGCTCAAGGATTTCCCCTCGCCCAGACCCGATCATAGGGCGATTGAAAACAAAGAAAGCGCAATCGCTGCCAAGTTCCGCGGCATATTCAGAAAGCCTTTGCTCGGAAAGGTTCAGGCCGCAAAGCTCGTTCAGCGCTTTGAGAGTGAAAGCCGCGTCCGCCGATCCGCCGCCAAGCCCGGCACCTACCGCTGCCTTCTTTTCCAGGAATATCTTGACCGGCGGCAGGTCAAAATCTTGTGCCAGAATGTTGTACGCCTTTGCGCACAGATCCTTGAGCGGATTCCAGTCAACACCCTCCTCCCGCGCGATCGTGATCATCAGTTTCCCGTCCTCGGATATTCCTTGCACTAATCTTCCATCCTCTGATGCGGTTACATTTCCCGAGAGAGTCGTTTCTTTTCCGTCTTCTTTGGCTGATTCGTTGAGCCTAGTTGGTTCGACAGGCTCACCAACCGATGCTTCTTGCCGGTCGCTGAGCCTGCCGGTCACTGAGCCTGTCGAAGCGTCAAAGCGTCCGTCCGGGGCTCCATACTTCGCGAACAACGCCGCCGAGCTCCGGCTGTAGTCATCTCCCGTAATGATCTCAATAGTGTCCCCGAAATCAAAGCACGGCACAAACAGCGTCTCGATGTCGTGAAACCCATCGGCACGTTTCCGCAGGACACTCAGTCCCAGATTCAGCTTGACATTCGTCTTGACAATCATATTTATCCAAATTTGCGGTCGTGGCGTTCAACTCTTTGAAAATCAGTCTAATCCTTGGCAGCCTTCGGTTGGAATCACCTTAAGGAGAAGGCTTATTGCGCTGTGTTATAACCACTTATGCGCCACGCTCTTACAGTCCCCTGATTGCGTTCTCGACAAGTTCAGCGACGGCGGTCCTGGCTGGAGTGCCGTCTGTGGAGTCTTCCGGGATGTTTTCCAGTACCGGGGCCACGAACGAGATCATCTGCAGCACCTTGGCCTCTTCCTCAGGAATGCCACGGGAGCGCATATAGAACTGCTCGTCTTCGTTCAGTTTCCCGACCGTGGCGCCGTGCGAGCACTTCACATCATCGGCATAGATCTCCAACCGTGGCTTTGTGTTGATCCTGGCTGAGTCGGAAAGCAAGATGTTGTGGTTCTCCTGGAACGCCTCGGTTCTCTGCGCCTCGGGCGCGATCACAATCTTGCCGAAGAATCCGCACTTGGCCTCCCCGGTAGCCAACCCGTTGAATGTCTGCCGGGAACGGCAGTCTCCAGTACGGTGATGCATCGTGATGTCGAACGTCACCTCATCGTGGCCGGAGCAGAGGTATATTCCCGAAAGGCGGACTTCGGAATGCGCTCCAGTCAAGTCGATCGTCAGCGGAATCCGAGCCGACACTCCCGGCAGCACTATAACCGTCAGATCCAGCGCCGCATCCGCCCCCACCTCGATGTTGGACGGAATCTCGGTCACTTTGGTGGTTGGTGAGCCTGTCGAACCAACCGGAGTTTCGGCAGATGCCCCATGCTCAGTGACAATGTTATTAGAATCAGCCGTTGGAGCCGAGGTCGCAGAATCTATGGCCGCCCGTGGCCATATGAACGGGTGGCATCCGCTCTGCGGATGACGGGACGGAGCGCGAAGAGCGGAGGATTCTGCGACCTCGGCTCCTGCGGCGACATCATCGGCGGAAAGCACAAAGACCTTGCGAATATGCTCTCCGTCAGCGACTTTCATTCCCGGCAAGATGGGCGAGGGAATATAATTGCCGTGGTCTATGTTTTTAGAACTGTTCAAAGCCATCCTTTTCAATCTTGTCAATCAGTTCGTAACCGCCGGTGGCCACGATACGGCCGTCCTTCAAGACGTGCACGACATCCGGCCTTACATATTCAAGAAGCTTCTGGTAGTGGGTGATGACGATCGCAGACTTTTCCGGAGTGTGCAGGGCGTTCACTCCATCGGCCACGATCTTGAGCGCGTCCACGTCCAGGCCGCTGTCCGTCTCGTCGAGGATAGCGAGGGTCGGATCGAGCATCGCCATTTGGAAGATCTCGTTCCGCTTCTTCTCTCCACCGGAGAATCCGACGTTTACCTCACGCTTGGCGAACTCCGGCTTCATCTGCACGAAGGCCATCTTCTGCTTCATAAGCTTCAGGAAATCACCGGCTTTCATCGGCTCTTTCCCCTGAGCCTTGAGCTTGGAGTTGATCGCCGTCTTCATAAAGTTCGTGATGGAGACTCCCGGAATCTCGATCGGATACTGGAAGGACATAAACAGTCCGGCCCAGGCCCTTTCCTCCGGCTTCATCGCCAGCAAATCCTTGCCATCGAACTTGATTGATCCGGCCGTCACCTCGTAGTTCGGCTTGCCGGTCAGGACAGAGGACAGGGTACTTTTCCCAGCCCCGTTCGGACCCATCACGGCGTGAATCTCACCGCGGCGGATCTCAAGGTCGATTCCCTTCAGAATCTCCTTGTCTCCGACACTTGCGTGCAGATCTTTTATCTTCAGTAATATGTCTGTCATATTCATCGTATTTTGTTCAAGTTTGTAAGGTCACTTCGACAAGCTCTGTGACCATAGGTGTTGGCTTGGTGACCGTAAATTCGGGTTACCGGTTGGTGAGCCTGCCGGACCGCTGCGGCAAGGGACCTACCTCTCCTCTTTGTACAGCCGGTACCAGGTCCAAAGGGACCAGATGCCGTTGAGAAGGTACAATGCGCTGACGATCGGCATAAACACGAGGCCGGCGCTGAGGTAGAGGGTGATGTTCGTGATGTTCACCACCAGCCACACGATCCAGCAGTCCCACTTCTTTTGGGCGGAAAGGAACTGCGCCAACAGCGTCAGCATCAGGCCGTACGAGTCAAGCCACGGGGTTGGATCAGGTGTGAATATGTCCGTGAACCAGGCCGTGCCCAATTTGCTGAGCACGAATCCCCAGGCGGCTCCGGCAAAGGCCACGACCGTGAGAGCAGTGCACCAATCCCGCATCGACAGATGTGTCACCTTCAAGGCCGAAGCGTCTTTCGAACTCTGTTCCTCCGGCCTGGGATGTGTCCACCTCCAATGCCCGAAGGCATTGATTCCGAACGCTATCGGCTGGAGAAGCATCGCCGAGTAGAGGTGCCGCTGCCAGAACAGCGTAAACAGCAGGATGTTGTACAGGTAGCCGACCCAGAAGTTGTACTTGCTGTTGCGTCCGGCCATCACCACGCAGGTAAGTCCCGCGATGACTCCGATCAGCTCCAGAAAGCTCACTCCCGTTCCGCCAAGCGTGAACGCAATGTTTTCTATATCAAAGAACTTCATAAATGTTCAAGTCACCGCAAACCGGCAATCGTTTGCTGAAGAATTATTAAGGTGATTGCCCACCTGTTCAGGCACTTCCGGAATATTCAGAAATGCTTGTGAATATATTCATTAACCCACCGAACCTTCGAGGGAGACCTGAAGCAGTTTGGTGGCTTCTACGGCGAACTCCATCGGGAGGCGGAAAGCACCTCGTGGGCATAGCCGTTGACGATCAGACCGACTGCATCCTCCGGCCCGAGCCCCCTCTGGTTGCAATAGAACAGCTGCTCGTCGCTGATCTTCGAGGTCGTCGCCTCGTGTTCCACGATCGCGGTCGGGTTGGCACTCTGGATGTCCGGGAACGTGTGCGCCCCGCACTGCGAGCCGATCAGCAGGCTGTCGCACTGCGAGTAGTTGCGCGCTCCGGCCGCTCCGGCGTTCATCCGGACCAGACCACGGTAACTGTTCTGGCTGTGACCCGCTGATATTCCTTTACTTACGATCCGGCTCTTCGTGCCGCGGCCGATGTGGATCATCTTTGTTCCGGTGTCCGCCTGCTGATAGTTGTTGGTCACGGCGACCGAGTAGAATTCCGACGAGGAGTAGTCTCCCTTCAGGATCGTGGAAGGATATTTCCAAGTGATCGCCGAACCCGTCTCGACCTGCGTCCAGCTCAGATGCGAGCCGCTGCCCTTGCATATTCCCCTTTTGGTCACGAGGTTAAGGATTCCTCCGCGCCCCTGCGCATCCCCTGGGTACCAGTTCTGCACCGTTGAATATTTCACGTCGGCGTCTTTCTCGACCACGATCTCCACCACCGCCGCGTGAAGCTGGTTCTCGTCACGCATCGGAGCCGTGCAGCCCTCCATGTAGCTCAGTTGAGACCCTTCGTCCGCCACGATGAGCGTCCTCTCGAACTGGCCTGTGCCGGCGGCGTTGATCCTGAAGTAGCTTGAAAGCTCCATCGGGCACCTGACCCCTTTGGGAATATAGCAGAAACTGCCGTCGCTGAAGACCGCCGAGTTGAGTGCCGCAAAGAAATTGTCCCCTACCGGAACCACCGAGGCGAGATATTTCCGCACCAGATCCGGATGCTCCTTGACGGCCTCCGAGAAGCTGCAGAATATGATTCCTTTCTCAGCCAGCGATGCCCTGAATGTTGTGGCCACGGAGACCGAATCGAAGACCGCGTCCACGGCCACGACTCCGGCGAGAGCCTCACGCTCCCTTACCGGGATGCCAAGTTTCTCGAACGTCTCCTCCAGCTTCGGGTCGATCTCCTTCGGGCGTTCCGAATTCTTTTGGGGCTGCGTAGTAGATAATGTCTTGAAAATCAATTACGGGCATGTCCAGATGCCCCCACTCGGGCATCTCCATTTTCTGCCACTTCCGGAAAGCGCCCAGCCGGAACTCCAGCATCCATTCCGGCTCTTCCTTGAGCCGTGAGATGGTACGGATGATGTCCTCGTTCAGCCCTTTGGGAATAAAGTCCTGGCCGACATCGGTGACGAAGCCCTCCTTGTACTCCTGTCTGGTGACCTCCTGAATTATCTTGTCTTCTTCCTTAATGTCCATTCCAATAAGTAGTTTCACCCTCATAATCCGCCGTGTTTGAACACAAAACGGCCTTTTGAGGATATTACTACAAAGATAGCATATTTTATTCCACAAGAAAAGTGTATTTTTGCAAGGACGGACTTATTAATTTTTGAATATACAATGAACGCATTCGGACGTAATTTCAGGGTGGAGATCTTCGGGGAGTCGCACGGGACGGCGATCGGAGTTGTCGTGGATGGTGTCATGCCGGGGATAGAGCTTGGTGTAGAGGACTTCATGCCGGACATCCTTCGCCGCAAGAGTGGAGCGAAGGGTACCACACCACGCATCGAGGCGGACGAGCCGGAGATTCTGAGCGGAGTCTTCGATGGACACACAACCGGAGCACCGATCGCAGTCATATTCAAGAACAACAACACTCGGTCTTCTGACTATGAGGCTCTTAAGGCTGTGCCGCGTCCAGGGCACGCCGACTATGTCGCTTCCGTCAAGTGGAACGGCTTCAATGACCCTCGTGGAGGTGGGCATTTTTCGGGCAGGATAACCCTTCCGCTGGTCGCCGCCGGAGTCATCGCAAAGAAAATGTGTCAGGGGCTCAGCTTTGAGGCCGGTTTGATAGAGATCGGAGGAGAGACGGACAAGTCCAAGTGGGGCGATCTTCTGGACAAAACCTCCAAGGAAGGCGATTCGCTTGGCGGCATTGTCGAGTGCCGGGTCTCCGGGGTTCCTGCCGGTCTTGGAGAACCGTTCTTCGATTCGGTCGAGTCCCTGATTTCGCATGCTGTGTTCTCCATCCCTGGAGTCCGTGGCATAGAGTTCGGTGACGGTTTCGCATCCGCCCGGATGAAAGGCTCGGAACATAATGACTCTCTTGAGCTTAAAGAAGGTTCTGTGACCACCGTGAAGAACGGTTCCGGCGGCATCAACGGCGGTATCACGAACGGCTCTCCGGTAGTATTTCGTGTAGCCTTCAAGCCGACCTCCAGCATCACCAGATCCCAGACAACCCTCAACGTCAGGACCGGCGAGCAAGCCACCCTCAACGTTCCGGGCCGCCACGATGTCTGCTTCGCCCTCCGTACCCCCGTCATCGTCGAGGCCGTCACTGCCATCGTCCTCGCCGACCTAAAAGGCCGTGGCATCTAACTCCTTGATAATGAATAAAAACAAAGATGTCCTGGTGCGGAATCCAGCACCAGGACATCTTTGTTTTACTTGAAAATCAGCCACTTACCTGCCACGGTCCCAAGAGAGAGTCGCAAAGAATTCCTGGCAACCTTATTGGACAGAGGGACGGTAAAAGCGAATCTTCATAAATGGCTTTGCAATCTCAAGAGATTTTCTTATTTTTGTGTTGTGAGCGACAGGCGGCTCTGCCTGTCCGATAATTTTCAATTCATAAATATTTTGGCAGTGGTTGTCGATGACAAGGACGGCTGCCGAGGACGGCGACTGTTTTTGTCTGACACCAAGGCCGGTAACAAAAACAATGCTTATGAGGTATCTTATCTTTGCGGCGTTCTACAAGAACGCGGACGACTTTGAGGCCCGGTATCGTGTGCCTGTCAGTGTGAGGGAGTTTCAAGATCTCAGTTTCCTGAAACCGTATGGACTGGAGGTCCATATTGAGACGAACGGTTATATGGATTTCCGTAGAGAGGTGGGAATCAATGAACTGGTGGGATGGGTCGAGGACGGTTACGAGGAGGAGTTAAATCTGGTCCTGTCACAGTCATATTCATTTGAAAAGATTCTTATCCAAGTTGTCGAGATGGATGAGGAATATGGATTTGTAGGGATGAGGATCTGTGACACGAAAGTAGATTTCACGGGAACCGAGGAATTGTCAAGGGTGGAGTTTACGGACACAAAGGGAGACGGTCCGAACTTTCATATTCCTTTACACAATCTGAAGATGTACTTCAGTGAGCTGACTTTGTTTGAAGTGGTTGAGAGGTTGAAGTTTTTTGGCTCCGGCACATATTGGAGCACAAAGGATCTCAAGGAATATTTTGAGTCCGGGATTGATGAGGCGGTGGCCATCGCATCGACTGTCTTTCGCAACAAGAGGGACCTTGACGGCAACCCCGACATCCTCCATTCCCTCGCCGTTGGCATCGCCGGGCAGACCAAGAACGAGAAAATAGTCGGCTTCCTCCACGATGTTGTCGAGGACTCTGATGTCACCTTCGAGGATTTGGATGAATATGGTTTCTCGGCGGAAGTGCTTGAGGCTCTGAAGCTTCTGACCCACGACAAAAAGCGGATGTCTTATGATGAATATGTCCGGGCGATCATCGCTTCGGGGAACTCCACCGCCATCAATGTGAAGATAAATGACCTCCGGGAACAACATCGCCCGAGCCGGAAACCGTCATAAGCGCATTTTGGAAAAGCACACGGCCGCCCTGGCCCTTGTTCTGGAGTCAATTCATAAAGCCGAATAGTTGGTTGGCATTCCAGACGTACTAACGCTTCAGTTTGGCATAGGTGTCGAGAAAGGCCGGGAAGGATTTGGCGACGCAGGAGGTGTCATCTATTATGATCGGGGTGTCGGCGCACCAGGAGGCTACGGTGAGGGCCATCGCCATACGGTGGTCGTGCGAGGAGGTATATTCACCGCCCTTGAGGAGGTGACCGTTCAGGAGGCGGCTCTCGACTGATTCCCCGTCGATGGTGAGGGTGTCGCCGGAAGCGGAGGCGCTCACGCCCATCTGGGTCAGCATATTCAGAATCGCGGTGCCGCGGTCGCTTTCCTTGCTTGCCAACCTCTTGAATCCTTGAATATTACTGCGTCCGTGGCAGAGGGCGGCGAGGATGGAGACAATCGGGAACAGGTCCGGGCAGTTGTTGAGGTCGGTATCGAAGGCGCGCAGCGGGGCTTTCTGGGCGGTGATCAGACCGCGGTGACCTTGCGGGGCATTGGCCTCCGGAGCGTCTTCATTGTTTGAAGTTTTGTTGGAGGCAGCATCGGTCGCTTCATTTCTGGAAGAGCCGTCGTTTGTGATTCCGTCCTGCGGCTCATCATCAATCTGCGAAAGGCTGGCTCCGGCTTCCATCAGGATGTCCATGATCGAGATGTCGGCTTGAAGGGAGGTTGTGTCGAGACCGGTCAGTTTCACGTCTCCGAACAGCGCTCCGGCCACCAGAAAGTTGGCGGCGGCGCTCCAGTCGCCCTCGATGTCGAAAGCGGCCGGGGAATATTTCTGCCCGCCCTTGATCTTGAATGTGATGCCGGTGCAGAGACTCCAGTCCTGAGTCTCAAGAAAATCCTCTCCACCCTCCATCTCGGAGCCGATCTTGATGCCGAAACGGCGAAGCACGTCCGCTGTGATGAACATATACGGGATGCTCTTGGGGTCGTGAATATGCAGGGTCGAGTCTCCCGGAAGAAGCGGCAGGGCCATCAGCAGACCGGAGATCAGCTGCGAGCCGCCTTTGCCGGAAACGCTTGTTTTGCCGGAAAGCAGAGGACCCTGGACGGTCAACGGCACGTGGACTTCGGGTGCAGGGTTGAGAGGCCTCAGGACCGTTCCAAAACCGGCCATGATTTCGGATGCGCCTTTCAGCGGCCTTGCCGGGAGGGTGCCGATGCCGTCGATCTCGATTTGGTTGCCGTTGCCGAGAGCGGCGGCGAGAGGAATCATCAGGCGGGTCAGGAGGCCGGACTCGCCGACGTTGATCTTTTCGGGGATATTCGCTGACGAGCCTATGCCTTCTATGATTAGGGTGCTTCCGGTCGCTGAGCCTGTGGTTCGGCAGAGCTCACCAACCATCGAAGCGACAGGATCGGTTGGTCGCTGAGCCTGTCGAAGCGCACCAACTTGCAAAGAACTGCCCTCACTCTCTATCCGAACCTTGGCCCCGAGCGCCTTGGCGACCGCTATCGCCGCCTCGTTGTCCCCGCACGGAGAGTAGCCGCCGAGCCGGGATTCTCCTTCCGCCAATGCCGCGGCGATGATCGCGCGTTGGGCGAAACTCTTTGAGGCCGGCATATTCAGAGGACTGTTGCAGTGAAGAGGCTTCCTGTCTCCATAGACAGCCGTAAGCATCTCCGAATAACACCATTGACCGGGTGCCGCGGCCTCGTTCTCGTTCAGGGCGGCATAGGTGAACGGGCTGCCTAACTTCAAGCAATCCAAGCGACTAACCTTGCCGATCTCTCCCATCGAGAACGCAACCAATTCCACAGGTCGCTGTGTTTCGGCCGCTGAGTTTGTCGAAGCGATCGATGAATAAAGCGCAAGCACCCTTGCTACATCCTCTCCCGATTTCGCCATAGCCGCGATCTTCACAATCTCCCCGCCGAACTTCCTGCATTTCTCCACTGTGTTCCGCAGCACATCATCTGACGGTGTCCCGGCAAAGAAATGACTCGAACGGATCATCGTGGTGCCATATTCAGTGCAAGCCCTCCGGAGCCTTTTGCCGATCTCTTTCGGAGCTTCGATCTCCAGATCCAAAAACGCGGCACCGGCCTCGACCGCGGCCGTGAGTTTCTCCTCGGCCTCTTCCCAAGTCCCGTTGCCGTCATCAACGACCCGGCAGGTGGCCACGAGCGGAGTGTCCGAGGATGAGAACAGGTACTCGATCTCCTCGAGACTCAGCGGACATCTGTCCAATCTGATTTCGGCCATCTGAATCCGTGGCTCGCTGCTTTCCAGCAGGTTCATTATCTCTTCCAGGGTTCGGTTCTGGATTGTTGTGCAGATCATAAACTGAATATATTCAATTACTTGTTAATGATTGCGAGTCTCGATGCGCCGCTCGTCTCTGAAATGAGCGTTGTCGCTGTCTGAAACGCCGTGACTTTACTCATCCTTCAATGCGCTTACCGCCTCTTCGACCCGAAGTTCCCGTGTCTCAACGTGCCCTATGCCCAGCGGCAGCACGAAATGAACAAACGCTCCATCCGCCTTTTTGTCTTTCTTCATCGCATCCGCAAGAGTTTCAATGCTGTACGGACACTCGACCGGCAAGCCACAGGCTGTGAAATCCGCTTCCAGACGCTCGGAAAGACCATCCGTCAGCCCCAAAGACTCGGCCAACCGCGCTGCCAGGATGATGCCCATCGAGACAGCCATGCCGTGCGGGACGGTCTCTCCGGGAATTCTTTTCGATGGCGTGGGCGAAAGTGTGTCCAAGATTGAGCAGGCGGCGCTCCCCGCGCTCGTTCGGATCCCTCCCCGCAATGCCAGCCTTGACCTTCGCCGCAGCGGCGATCAACTCTCGGAATGTTTCTGAATATTCCAGGACAGCCGCCTCGGCAGCCCCTTCCGACGCACGATCGTGAATATTCATAAGCATATTCACAGCCCTTTCATATTCATTGCCTTTGTTGTTGATTATGAAGGTTTTGAGCAGTTCGGCCGCACCAGACAGAATCTGCGGGTAAGGCAGCGTCTCCAGCGGTTCCGGACAGATGAATGTCATTTCCGGCTGGCGGATCACCCCGATGATGTTCTTGTAGGAGTCAAGGTTCACGCCGTTCTTTCCGCCGATAGCGGCATCCACCTGTGAGAGCAGGGTGGTCGGGATGAATCCGAACCTCACACCACGTTTGTAAACGGAAGCCGCGAACCCGACCAGATCAGTTGTGATTCCGCCGCCGGCACCCAGCACAAACGCCTCTCTGTCAGCTCCTTTCTCCAGCAGCCACTCCTCGATTTCCAGCACGGTGGCGAGCGTCTTCCTCTCCTCCGTGGCCTCGATCGAATATTCCTTGAGCCTGAACGCCAAGCCTTTCCACGATGCCGCCTACGTTGCGGTCGTGGATTATGAATATGTTCCCGTAGCCGCCGAGGTGCTTTCCAACCTCCCCCAGCGGGCAGTCGATGATGTTGATTCTCTCCATCCGGTTATCCTTTACCGATTGCTTTGGCGGCACAGACTACAAGGTGTACAGATTAAGTCCCGTCTCCTCGTCGAAGTGTCTGCCAACCTTGCAGTTGTAGCGTCTGATGAACACCTCGCACGCTCCGTTGATGGTCGCTGTGAGAAGGTGTCCGCCCACGACCGTGTAGTCCGCCCGCCCGAAGTTGGCGTGAAGATGCAGATAGACCTTTCCGTCCTTCTCGGAAATATTGCCCACAAGGCTTGAGATCTCCATCTGCTCGTCGAATGTCTTGTCAACATAATGCTTCGTGACAGGGTTGAGGAACCTCAGCGTCGCGTTGTTCACCGCTCCGATTCCGCTCACCTCTCCCGCCAGAATCCCCTGCTCCTGACAAAACGCCGCGATCGCCCCCATCAGTTCCTGATGGTTGTCAATGCTGACGACAAACCTGTCGCCATCCTGCTTGAATGTGTACATCGCTCAAAATTTTTTGTGAATATACTAATTTCCCATGATATCATGAAGAATCGTGGTGGCCTTGGCCCGAAATTGCCAAAACAACGACATTATTGTCCTTTGTCGAACTTTACATATCGGCATAAATTTGCTAATTTTGTCTCTACAACCTTTGGGCAGAGAACAACGCTGCAAATCTAAGGTTAATTAAGTTTGTTTATGGCGAACAGTGATAAAATACGTGCTGGCCGGAATCGCACCCTGACTGTTTCTGAAGAAGAGATTCCAGATCTGAAGAGGATTATTACCTTCCCTGAGGAACTCTCTGGTAAATCCTCTTTTGTCGATCTGCTTATCAATGCTGACGCATTGACCGTTTTGGATAAGATTCCAGATGAGTGCGCGAGTCTGATAATCATTGATCCCCCCTACAACTTAAGCAAGACATTCAATTCCTCGAAGTTCAATGCCATGTCTGATAATATGTATGAGGAATATTTACGGACATGGTTTCAAAAAAGTATGTGATAAGCTAAAGCCGGATGGCTCCCTATATATGTGCGGAGACTGGAAGTGCTCCTCATCGCAACAAAAAGTCATCAGCGAAGAGTTGACTGTCATCAATAGAATAACATGGCAGCGGGAGAAAGGGCGTGGTGCGAAGACAAATTGGAAGAATGCCATGGAGGATATTTGGTTCGCTGTCAAGGACAAGGATAATTACTACTTCGATGTGGATTCGGTGAAGATGAAACGTCAGGTCATCGCTCCATATAAAGAAAACGGGAAACCAAAAGATTGGGAAGAAACGGATGAAGGCAATTTCCGAATCACTTTCCCCTCGAATTTTTGGGATGATATCAGCATTCCTTTCTGGTCAATGCCGGAGAACACTGATCACCCGACCCAAAAGCCCGAAAAACTGATAGCAAAACTAGTTCTTGCATCCTCCCGTCCTGGAGATATTGTCTTGGATCCATTTGTCGGAAGTGGAACCACATGTGTTGTGGGCAAAAAAACTTGGCCGACATTATTTAGGGATCGAGATTGATGAGGAATATTGTCTTTGGGCGGCAAAACGTTTGACGCGAGCGGATAAGGATCTGGAGATCCAGGGCTATAACGGCGGCTTTTTCTGGGAGCGTAACACTTTGAATCCACAAAAGAAATCCACAAGTGTCAAACACCCTCGTCCCGAAGAATATAATCAAACGCTATTCGGTTGAAATGAATAGTAAAATGTCGAACCAGATCTTGAACGATGAAGCATTTGTGAACAAGATTGATTCACAGAAGGCTACACAGTATTTGACAGATCTCTTAGCCCGGTAAGTTTATATTTTTGGAATATGAGAAAAGACATCACGAATGTTGTTTTTGATTTCGGCGGGGTGGTCGCTCCGGCGGATCTCAGTATTGTGATAAACAAGTTCAAGGCGTTGGGACTTGAGGATATAGAGAAATATCTGAACATGGTCCGCCAACAAGGGTTCTTTGGCGATTTCGAGACTGGCTTGATAGACAAGGAGGAGTTCCGGATCCGTGTCGGCAAGGAGGTCGGAAGGGAAGTGAGCATGGATGAGTGCCGCGACGCCTACATGGGATTCTTTTCGACCGTTCCGGAAAGGAATCTTGAGCTTTTCAGGAAACTGCGCGCCGAAGGCTACCGCCTTTCCCTCCTTTCCAACACCAATCCTTTCATCGTCGAATGGGCTCTGAGCAAAGAGTTTGACGGCCACGGCCACTCGCTTGATGAATATCTTGACAGCATGTACCTCAGTTATGAACTGAAGGTCATGAAGCCGGATGAACGAATATATCGCCTTATGCTTGAGTCCGAGAAGGTGGCGCCGTCCCAGGTCCTTTTCATCGATGACGGCCCCAAGAACATCGCCGCTGCCCGCCAGATCGGCATCAACGTCATCCAGGCCACCAACGGCGAAGACTGGACCGAAAACGTTCTCCGTTTCCTGGCGTAAAACCCTTTCAGTAGCTCCATTACCGGTCGCTGAGCCTGTCAACTTGGTGTCGAAGCGTACCAAAGTGAGAGTAAGGTCAGAAAAAAAGAAAATTCAAAATTTTGCACGTTACCAAAATTTTGAATTTTATTTTTCTGACCCATTACAACAAGATTGGTATCTCCTGGATGAAGTCAATATATGTTAACGAACGTCAGGGGGAAAATCAAATGGCAGTTTTTGGTAACGTGCAAAAACTGCCATTTGCCTTTTTCCCCCTGTCGTCACACATTATTTCACAGCATGACCTATATTTGATATTGCCTTTTTTCGGCTGCCGCTCGATCAGACTACTTCCCTTCCACCTTCTGGATGCGGATAGCGAACCCGCCGGAGCGGGCCAGATGCATCTTCAACGTGGTCTTGGAATTGACTTTCTTCGTGGTGATGGAATATGTCTGCACCGAATCCTGCACCTTGACATCGCCGATGCCGTCGGCCTCAGGAGTGTCTGCATAGATCGTGGCGGTGTACTTGACGCCTTTGTCAAGGAAGTCCAGAGGGAACTCCAGATCACGAGCATTCTCATCGGTGACTCCACCGATGAACCAGTCACCCTCCTTGCCTGCCTCCTTCACCTTGGCCTGACGAGCGATCACGATGTAGTCTCCAGGCTCGGCCAGCAAGTACCGGCTCTGTTCCCAGTCAACGGCCACATCCTTGATGAACTGGAACGCGTCCATGTGCTCCTCGTAGTGCTCGGGAACATCAGCGGCCATCTGCAGAGGCGAGTACATCGTCACATACAGGGCTAATTGCTTGCAGATTGTCGAGAACACACGCTGGTGATCCTCAGGGTTCATCTTCGACATGTCCATCTCGAATATTCCCGGAGTGTAGTCCATCGGACCGCCCTGAAGACGCGTGAACGGAAGTATGGTCACATGATGAGGCATGATCTGTCCACGGTACTCGGTACCCTTGGCGGACTCGTTGCCGATGAGGTTAGGGTAGGTCCTGCACAGACCGGTAGGGCGCACCGCCTCGTGGGCGTTGACCATGATGTGGTGGTCGGCTGCCTTCTTGACGCAAAGCATGTAGTGGTTGATCATCGACTGGCTGTAATGATGCTCGCCGTAAGGGATGATGTCGCCGACATAGCCGCTCTTCACCGCATCGTAACCATATTCATTCATAAGATCATACGCCTTGTCGATCCAGCGCTCGTAGTTCTGGGCTGAAGCGGAGGTCTCGTGGTGCATGATGAGCTTCACGCCCTTCGAGTGGGCATATTCATTGAGAGCCTTGATGTCGAAGTCAGGGTACGGGGAGATGAAGTCGAAGACGAAGTCCTTCTGCTTGCCGTACCAATCCTCCCAACCTTCGTTCCAGCCCTCGACGAGTACCGCGTCGAAGCCATGCTCTGCCGCGAAGTCGATGTAGCGGCGCACGTTCTCGTTGTTGGCTCCGTGCTTTCCGTGAGGCTTCGCCTTGGAGTAGTCTGAAACTCCGAGCTCGATGGTCGGAAAGTCATAGGTGTAGGACCATTGGGTCTTGCCGGTGATCATTTCCCACCACACACCGATGTACTTCACCGGATGGATCCATGAGACATCCTCAAGGACACAAGGATCGTTGAGGTTGAGGATCAGTCTGGAAGCCAGCGCCTTGCGGGCGTCGTCCACAACCATGACGGTTCTCCATGGTGACCTGGCCGGAGTCTGGACGCGGCCTTTCCACCCTTCCGCGTCAGGAGTCAGCCAAGTGCTGAAAGTCATCGTCTTGTCGTCCAGGTTGAGGTTGGTGGTAGGGTAGTCAACCACAGCGGCCTCATGGATGTTGATGTAGAGTCCGTCATCGGTCTTCATCTGAAGGGCGGTCTGCACTCCGGTTGGGGAGAACGTCTGCTGGGAGGCGTTTTCCTCCGCCTTTGTGAATGATAGTGATAGTCCGCGGATCTCGGAAAGACGGCTCACCGTGTAGTTATATTCCTGAGTGTCATAGTCTCCGGGAATCCACCATGCGGTGTGGTCGCCAGCCATAGCGAACTGGGTAAGCTCATCCTTGATGACGAAGTACTTGAGCCTCTTCTGCTCCGGAAACTCGTATCGGAACCCGAGACCGTCGTCATAGAGGCGGAAACGGATGACCATCACCGCCTTTGGACCGTTCTTGTTCACCGGACCCTGCTCAAGAGTGACAGCCAATTCGTTGTAGTGGTTGCGGATGTGGCTTTCCTCACCCCAGACTGGCTCCCATGTCTCATCGAGGGAGTCACGTTCCACCCCGGTCACCTTGAATCCGTCGTGGAGACTTTCCGGCCCGGCGTAGAACCTGCCGGACTTCTCCTCAAAAGTGCTCTTCAGGCGCTTGCCGCGAATCTCGTAGCCAAGCTCGCTCGGTAGAATCACAGCCTTGCCGCCATAGTTCAATGAATATGTCGGTGTCCCCGCGGCGGTGATGGCGAACCTGAGCTCAAGGTTGCCGTCCGGACTTTTAAGAACCTCGGCATCGGTTGGATTCTGGGCGAATCCTGAGAATGTTGTCATCACAGCGGCGGCTGCCACAATCATGACCTTGAAAAGTTTTTTACGTATCATAAGCTACTTAGCTAAACAGTTTGTCCGTCAAAGATAAGCCTTACTGGTCAGAAATCCAATTTATTACCTGTTTCTGATGAACTGTGCGAATGTGCTCACCGGAAGTCCATGAGCGTTGTGATTAATATTTTTGTTGTAAATTTGCAATGGAATTTCTTGAATATGAAGACTTTTGGATTACGAATATTTTCACTGGCCTTTTGCCTGTTCCTGACCGTGTGGCCACATGCGGCAAAGGACAGGGAACCGGTTGTCAAGACCGGACATTCCTTTGTGCCGTTCCCGATGGTCGGATTCGACGGGGCTAAGGGCTTTCTGTTCGGCGGGCTGATGAATGTGTACAACTTCGGGGATGGTTCGACGTATCCGAATCCCAGAAGCAGCGCATATTTCGAGGTCTCCGGCTACACCGGAGGCAGCAAGACTTTCGTGGCATCATACGATTCAGGAAGGCTTCTGCCGGAAGTCCGGATGAATCTGGCGGCCAGCTACTGTGCGGACAACTCCATGGAGTTCTTCGGTTTCGGCGGCCGGAGGACGTTCTACGATTCTTCTATGGCTGATGGATTCTACAAGTATGACAGGCTACTCTCAACATCAAGGCGGATTTTTCCGGAAAGATTTCGGATCATTTGTCCTGGGAGGTGGGCTATCATTTCAATCAATTCAAAGTCAAGGACTATCATCCTCAGGATTCCGATCAGGAAATCTCCTTGTTCGGGCTCTACAAGGCATGGGGCATAGTTCCGTCCGAGGAGGTTTCAAAGGAATATTCATCCGCCGTCCGTGCCGGCCTTGTCTATGATTCGCGTGACTATGAGGGTGTACCTACAAAGGGAGTTCTGGCCGGGGCGCATGTCTTCGCCGCGCCTGGTTTTCTGGGCTCTTCGGAGTCTTACCTAAAGATCCATGCGACGCTGAGGCATTATATTCCTATAATAAAGGAGAATCTTGTCTTTGCCTACCGCCTTGACTATCAGGAATTCCTGAGCGATGCTCCATGGTACGCCATTCCGTTTTATACCCCGGGAGGCCCTGTTTACGACAATGCGGCTCTCGGTGGTTACAGGACTGTCCGTGGTCTGCTGTACAACAGGGTCTCCGGTCCGGGCATTGGTTTCTTCAACACGGAACTTCGCTGGAAATTCGCCGGCCTGACCCTTCTGAGACAGGACGTTGGGCTGATGCTGAGCTGCTTCTGCGATGGAATCAGCACCTTGAGGTACTTCGATTTGACCAACCGTACCGGAGCGTTTCCGAAACTTTACGACAAATACATCGACACCTCCAGAGGCGACAACCTCCACCTCTCTTCCGGTGCTGCCTTGAAAATCATCCTCAACCGCAACTTTGTCCTGAACATTGAATATGCCCGTGCCCTATCCGCCCAGGACGGCGCCGGGGTCATGTACTTCAACACCGGCTTCTATTTTTAGCGGACGATTATTCCTGAGCCGCCCGGAAATATTCCTGAATTTCTTCGTATGATTTGATTAACTTTGCCTCGTGATGGTCAGATTGTGCCTTCCTGATTAGGTGATGAGCCGATTTAGATTGTCATATATTAAGTAAATATTGTAACTTTATAGATAATTATAACACCTGCGGCCGCTGATTCGATTGACCGGATCCGGCCGGCCGCCGACCAAAGAAAAAGTAAAACATGAGATTAATGTATATTGCGGTTCTGGCCGTGGCGACGGTTTTCTCCGTTCCTATGTTGGCCCAGTCCAACCGGGACGATGTGTCTTCAAAGGCAGGTATCACCGCCAACAAGGTGGTTATCAATTCGTTTTCTGATCTGCAGGAATATTTCAGGTACTCTCCGGACAGGGATATCATCATCAGCGGACATCGTGGAGGAATGATGCCGGGCTATCCTGAGAACTGTGTGGAGTCCTGCGAGAAGACGCTGTCGATGATGCCGACGTTCTTCGAGGTGGATTTCAGCTTCACCAAGGACAGCGTGATGGTTCTGATGCACGATCTGACTGTGGACAGGACAACGAACGGGAAAGGCAAGGTGGAAGACTACACTTTCGAGGAGATTCAGAGACTGAATCTGGTGGACAGGGCCGGCAATGTGACCCCGTACAAGATCCCGACCCTGAAATCCATTCTGGAGTGGGGCAAGGACAAGGTGGTCTTCAACTTCGACAACAAGTACATCAACACAAAAGGCGTGAGCCCTGAAGTGAAGAAAGCCAGCCTTGACTATTACATCCGGCAGTTGAGGCCGGGAGGGGACTGGTCTATGTACCACAACATCATGCTCAGCGTCCGTTCTTTGGACGAGGCTCTTTACTATTGGAACAACAATGTCCGTGACGTGATGTTCTGCGTGGAGATCAGTTCGGAGGAGCATTTCGAGGCTTATGACAAATGCCCGATTCCGTGGGACCACATCATGGCGTATGTCCGTATGGCGGTCAACCCGGAACTTTCGGATGTGTATAGGAAACTTCACGACAGGGGAGTCATGATCATGACATCCATAACGGGATCCTCCGACAAGGTGAAGAACGCCAAGGACCGCAGGGTCGCTTACGAGCGTGAGCTTCTCGCCGAGCCGGACATCATCGAGACCGATTATCCTTCCGAGTTCATCGGCTTGCCATGGAGCAGGAAGGAGATACATGAACTTCAGGACAAGGCGATAATGAACAACCGTCCGTCAAAGCGTGGACACCGTGGCAGATAAATCAATGTATATGAAATCATCACTATACCGTGTCGCCGCCTTGGCGTTGGCGGCTTCGTTTTCAGCGTTCTTCGCGGTGTCTTCCGAGGCGCAGGTCACACTTGAGAAAATCAAAGCCGATGCCTTCGCCGGCGCTGGAATCTATCACATCTACAGAGCCGGGAATATGACCGACACCGCTGCTCCCGAAGGTTATGAGCCTTTCTACATCAGCCATATCGGTCGTCATGGCTCGCGCTACCATAGTTCGGACAAATCATTTGACGCCCTTGCGGTGATGTTCATGAAGGCGGACTCGCTTGGGATACTGACCGAGAAAGGAAAAGCCTGTACTCGGATCTGTACAGGATAGACTCCGTTTCCGTCGGCAAGGCTGGTAAGCTGTCCGCCAGAGGCAAGAATGAGCACAAGGAGATAGCGGGCAGGATGTTCCATCGTTTCCCGTCTGTGTTCAAGTCCGGCTCCAGAAGGTATGTGGACGCGGTCTCCAGCACGGTCCAGCGTTGTCAGGAGAGCATGTTCAGCTGCACCGGTGAACTCAAGAAACTGAACAAGAAACTGAGGGTCAATGTGCACAGCGGGGATTCCTACATGTCCTACCTTCTCAGGAAACCTTCCTGGTTCAAGGAGGTGGTGAGAACTTCGGCTCCGGAGATAGACTCTTTGTCAAGGACTTGGATCGATGTCAGCGATTTCATGAATTCCATATTCAGTGACCGCAAGACGGCTGATTCCATTGTCGGCAGGGAGGACATGTTTGCCCGGGATCTCTACACATGGGGTTCCATAGCGCCGGACATAGATCTCAATGATATATTCGTTTCCTCATATTTCACTCCTGAGGAGCTGTTTTCTTTGATGCGTCTGAATTCCTGCCGAATATATTCCGAGATGGTGAACGCGGCGGAGTCGGAAGGCAGACGCATCGCGATGGCGGATGACTTGCTGGAGGATTTCATCGTAAAGGCAAACGCTGCGGTGTCGGCCAAAAGCAATGTGGCCGCCGACCTGAGGTTCGCGCATGATGTCTCGGTGATGCCTCTCGCCGGGCTTATGGGAATCGAAGGTTGCAGCGAGATTTGGCCTTTGGAGGAGGTCTGGGAGCATTGGATGGCATCGGACTTTACCCCGATGGCCTGCAACCTCCAGATGGTGTTCTACCGCAGACCCGGCTCCAAGGATATCCTTGTGAAGTTCCTTCTGAATGAGCAGGAACGTCTTTTGAACGGAGTGGATCCTGTCTCGGGACCGTATTACCGTTGGAAGGATGTCAGGCGGCATCTTTCAGGACGGCTTGCCTATGCCCGCAAGGTGGACGCCGGTAACAGGTAAATCAAGCCGATGTGGCGATGACGGAAAAGGACTACTTGAAGATGATAGCTGAGGGTGACAAGGAAGCCTTCAGGGTCATCTTTGACAAGTATTATCCTAAAGTCCTCGCGTTCCTGCAGTCATTTCTCCAGTCTTATGATGATGCGGAGGATGTCGCACAGAGTGTGTTTGTGAGGTTGTGGTTTGTCCGCCACACGCTTGTGGATGTCACAAGGATCAGCGCCTACCTGTTCAGGATGACAACGAATATGGTTCTTCCGCAATTTAGTTGAAAGACGGAGTTTGTACTGTCAGCAAAGGAACCTGGTATAGACGCGAAAAATCAATTAGCTAAATATCAAAAAACCGTAGTTTTAGTGCAATCTAACTAATTGATTATTAGGTATTCACATAAATTTTTCGTAACTTTATGCTTACCACAGTATAAAGTTATAGATGATGTGTAAAGCACCTGACAAAAGCAAAATTACAACATTTTTACGGCAATGCCTAACATCAGCCTCTGCGAAAGCCGACTTATCGGCCCTTTATTCTCCAAGTGACCTGTCTGTTGAACAAGTGGAGCTCGAAGATATGCGCACCTATCATGTATACGCACGATGTAATCTTCCTCATGGGGTCTGTCCATATTGCGGCCATGTGAGTCGTAGCGTTCATAGCCGTTATCACAGGACTATTGCAGATCTTTCGATTCTTGGTCATCCGGTTATCATCACGTTTGAGGCGCGCAAGTTCTTTTGCCACAATCCGGATTGTCGGAAAAAGACTTTCGCTGAACAACCAGGGGATGAGGTGTTCAGATACCGACGGCGGACGAGGCGTTGTGAGATGGCTGTAACCCAGCATGGCTTGAAATGCCCCTCAGAATCAGCCCGGAAGTTGTTATCGGCAACAGGAGTGCCCCTCAGCGGAGACACCGTACTCCGAGATGTCCACCGTATGTCGGTTCCAGAGCGATGCGAAGTGAAGGGGATTGGCGTAGATGATTGGGCCTTTCGCAAAGGCGTCACATACGGCAGTATTATCGTCAGCCTTGAAACCGGGTCTGTCATAGACCTTCTCGGTGACAGGGATGCAAAAAGCTTTCAAGCATGGTTGGATGAGCATGTCCAAGTGGAGGTCGTCAGCCGCGATAGATCTACAGACTATACCGCAGCCATTGCCGCGACGGGGCGGAATATCACAGAGGTGGCCGACAGGTTCCATTTGAGCATGAATATGTCGGATTGTGTCACTAAAGTTATCGGTTCTCATTACGATGAATATAGAAGCGCCGTGCGCCCTGAGGAAGTTCAAGAAACTCCGGAGGTCGATTCTCGACAAGTCATGTTCAAAGAAGTCAAGGAATTACAGGCCGAGGGACTCAACATCGCCCAGATATCCAAGAAGCTGGATATTGCCAGACAGACCGTAAGGAAATATATGGGCCGCGACACTCTTCCGAAAAGGGCCGGCAAGGAGCGATTGCCTTATTATCTTTACGACACATATGTGGAAGAAGAGTATCGGCATGGTAAGGATCTCCGTAAAATCTTCATGGAAATCAAGGGAAAAGGCTTTCCGGGTTCCTTGACTCCTTTCTACGACCACTATGGTTACCTGTCTGACGGCCATCATGGACACCGTTCCGGACAAGTGTTAACGGTAACTGTGAGTGCAGCATTTTCGGTAAGAAGTAGTGCAGCGTTTTGAGTAACAAGAGTACATCGTTTTCGGTAACAACGATGCAGCAGATTTGGTAACAACGCTACAACACTAGCAAAGGTAAGATTATTTTCTGTTTATCATACAAGTTTATTCATCTTGGGATAAGGGGTAGCGGCTGCAGCCGCTACCCCTTATCCGCGGCAAAGATTCTTTTACGGTTCTTCATCCTATAGCTCGCTCCGGAGAGCTGGATGAGTTCACATTTATATAGAAGCCGGTCCAGCAAAGCGGTTGCAAGGACCTCATCATTTAGAGATTTGGCCCCACTCAGCTGGCGACTTTGTTGGTGGTTATTATAAAGGACGTCGATTCGAAGGTACTGTTTATGAACGAGAACAATTGATTGCCCTCATCATGGCCTACAATGATATTCATCAGGTCATCGATGACGATCACATCACTTTCGCAAAGACACTTGTATTCCCTTTTAGCACTTGGTGTTATGTCTTTCAGTTTGAGTGTTGCAAGTATCTCATCCATTGTCCTGAAGTAAGCCTTGTAGCCTTTGTCTATCGCATCAGAACATAGCCCCGAGGCTATATATGTCTTGCCAACCCCACTAGGCCCGGAGAGCATGAGATTGAAGCCTTCTTCTATCCAATGTAACTCCCTCAGTTGATTGAGTTGCGCGTTTTAGTGAGACCGTTAGACATGCTATGGTCATATTGGTTAAGGTCATGAGACATCGGTAGGCGCGCCTTTTTAAGGCGTTTTAGGCGTTGCCTTTCCTCACGGCCTTGCACTTCGTGGACCAGAAGATTTGCATATGAAGTCATCATAACTGGGAGCGTTGGAGCCGGCTTCCAATAACATCTCCGCCGCATTTGCACATAGCCATGAGAGTTTGAGACGTTTAGCATAACTTTTTATGCACACTATCTTGTCATTTTGCTCTTCCATGTCAGTTCCTATTGAAGAGGTCCTCGTACACATCGATAGAAGACCTGTTTGGTTCAACATTTACCATGAGACGCGAAGACGCATCACCAAGAGGCTTTATATGGACTTCATCATCCAGTTTCGGCACTGGATGGGAAGAGATGATCTCTTTGAAGTCCGTTGCACTATACAACTTGTTCTGTACGCATACCGTCAGGACTTCGTCTGCGCGCTTCTGACCATACTTGCTGACGCATGTCATGATTACCGCAAGCTGATCTCTCATATAACGTGGATAGCGCTCACGGATATGAACAATGAAGAGACCTATTGCATTCTGGTCTGTGAACAGACTTTTTGACATAGTCACACTTATCATTGACGCTGACGGATGTATCCCTCGCGTGATTGTTGTTTATCACGGTCTGTCCCTTGCCAGCAGGGATGGTATGCTTGGCGATGAGATTGTCGTCCACATCTTTCACAAGAAGACTGCCACCTTCTTCGGAGAGGTATACTCTAGTATCCTCCCCGCGATAGGTGCCTATTGGCAAGGAGTAAGTATTGCCTTTGTATTTTATGCTGTTGGTCTTGAGGACCTTGTGGCCAGCCTTTGCTTCGGGCGCCAGAGCCGGGATGAACGTCAGCAGTTCCCTGCACTCTGCGCACCACACTTCATATGGTACCTTGCAAGTTGTATTGTGAACCATACCATTGCCTGTTCTGTCAAGCCAAGCGAGTGCTTCCTGATTAAGGTTGTCGAGTGTTGAGTACTGCCTGTTCAAGAGGAAGTTCCGCTTCACATATTTGACACAGTTCTCTACCTTGCCCTTGCTTTCCGGGTCTGCGGGGCGGCAGAAGATGGCCTTGAACGGGCGGCTTTTTAACATAACTGTCAAAGACCTGAGTCATGCGATAGTCACCAGCGTTTTCATCCCAAAGGAACACTGCATCCTGATCGTATACAAGTTTCTTAGGGATTCCGTGGAAGAAATCGAAGGCTTTCTCATGACCGATCACCGCAGTTTCACTGGTGAACGGCTTGTCCTGGAACCATATGAACTTGTAACGGCTATGGCTTAGCAGGATTGCAATGAAGTACACCTTTACACGCGTGCCATCGCTCTTGCGAAGTTTGGTCTGACCAAAGTCAACCTTTGTGCATACTCTCCTGGGGCTGTTTCCGGGAGTGCAGAGTATTGACGTTCGCTTTCACTGATTTTAGGAAGCCCGTATTCCTGACGGATCTTCATCACATAGTTGTAGACCGTCTTCGGGGATACCTTGGGGAAGTCACTGTGGTTCTCCTTAAGCCAGTCATGCATCTGGGCGGCAGGAGTTTCCTGGTACTGGCTTAGGCGCCCGATGATAAAGTCTCTGTATGGGTCAAGGATATGACCTCTGTTGATAACCGTGTCCGAGAACTGCTCGAACTCCCGCTGGTCCATTTCCAGGTACTTCTTTACAGTCCTGAAGTTTAGATTCAACTCCCTGGCTATCCAGCGGATTGATTGGTGGTCCTCTTCGTAGAACCTTTTGATTTTGTCGTACATGATCAGTCGACTGAGTGCTTTGTAGGCCTTTGTTGTCATAACACCTTTGCTAAAAGTTATGACTCAAAGGTCGGATTAATATTCAAAAACGTTGCATTCCTGTTACCGTTTTTGCTGCACTCTTGTTACCGATTTCGCTGTACTACTGTTACTATTTATGTTGCACTCTGGTTACCACTTTTGTTGCATTTCTCGATTCCGGTTACAACAAGAGGTCGAGAAGATGAAACAACGTCCAAATTGCGACAGAGAGCCTCTGCTGCCAATACGCCAGATCGCGCATATTGCCGACAAGTCCATTCGAAAAGAGAAGATGGTTCATGCGGAGGTTGCACTTGTAGAGAAGATGATGTCATATGGGTGGTTCAGAGATATATACAATGCAGCGTCCTCTTTCCATGCGACTATAATGGGAAACGATATTGATGAGCTGGACTCATGGCTGGATAGCTACGGGAAGTCTCCTATTAAGGAATTGCGGTCGTTTGCCTATGGAATCAGGATGGATCTGAAAGCCGTGAGGAATGCTATCACTTTGGACACCTCAAATGGCATCGTTGAAGGCTTCGTGAACAAACTAAAAACTGTAAAGCGAGTAATGTTTGGGCGAGCATCTCTTGACCTGCTCAAACGAAAAATGGTCTTCAGCGACCTGTGCTTCAACTAAATTGCGGAAGAACCAAAAAACTTATTACTCTGTTCTTTTGTTTTGCCACTCATTAGCAATACTCTTCCAATCTATCTTACGTTCCTTTGCACCAGTCCATACATTCCAATAGTCGGGATCATCTGACTGAGGACGTTGAGCTTCTGGGAGAGTTCTCATTTTTACCATAACTGGCAGCTCCGATGCCCAACCAAGCAATACAGCATATTGTGAGGGCAATGATGGCATTTCACGCAGTATCCCTCGCATATTGTCGGGCAGCAAGCGTTGAACCAATTCCTGATCACGGTCATTGGAGATTCTATGCAACAAGAATGAATTACACTGTGACAAAACCGTGGGTGAAAGTTCAGAGGGTCTTTGCGATGACAGAACAAGTCCTAATCCAAATTTACGTCCTTCACGGGCTATCTTCTCAAACACCTTGCAGCATTGAGTCGTTGGCCCCGTGTTCTCAGCGTCATCATTATAACGTTTCACGAAATAGTGAGCCTCTTCCATTACCAAAACTGTTGGCAGACAAGCCTTGTTCAGTTTAAGGTATCTTTGTTGTGCCTCAAATACCATCCTAGCAATGACTGCTGTGATTATGCTTGTCACGTCTGAAGGAAGCAACGTCAGGTCGATAATTGTCAGTGATTCTTTGTTATCCGAACCAATATATTCGCCCAACCAATCACTCAACTCCAGTGACGTGTCATCTATCACCTTTTTCACTCTCACATCCGACAAAAGCGTCTTGATGCGGGGCATCAGTGTCACTATATAGTCTGTAGTATTGAGAATTTCTGCATTGGCTTCAATGGAGCGCACAAAATTATCACCTGAAAATGGAATGGGACTGTCTTCATCTGTCGGAAGGAACTCCTCTTCTCTACCCCCTGCTTTCAGATATACTTCCTTTAAAAGAGCAATCAAATCATCGACATCTGCTCTGGTGTAGTCATAATGTGGATATTGCCCGCTCCTTGCTACTATCAGTTCATTAGCTTTTACACTAAATGCCTGAATTGCATTATTGAGATCATCAGAGAAACCGTCCTCACTCGTAATGCCACTGACCAATTTTTCAAAAGATTGATGGAAGTTCTTAGGCAAGGGGGAATTTACCCCATGGGGTTCCAGAGGCTTTGCAAACCTGAATAGTATCTATCGCCGTCCTTACGAAACTTGCTAACTCGCTTTGTCTCGACACTTCTTCAAATACATTTCCACTCCTCACAGACTTCAGCGCATGCACTATAGTTGTCCTATGTGTTTTTGGCGAAGCCTTGGTGAAGCCACACCATTCATCCGTATTCCAGAACCAGAGAGGTACTTCTAACTGTTTTCTGCCGTCACCATCCTCTATATTCACGGAATAAATATTTGCCTCCTTCTTATCTGCAAACGCCTTGCTGTATTCTCCATTTGGGTCAAGTACAATAAACCTGCTATTGACTGGAATGTCTTTTTTTGTCTTACTGATGTTTGCGCTTTCCAAAGACCACCTGATAAGCCCTGCTACAGAACATGACTTGCCACTTCCCGTATTGCCAAGGACTGCCAGATGCCTACCAAACAACCTGTCTGGGTCTATCATCACCTTGGCATTTCCTACCAGAGGACTATTGCCTATATACACTCTTCTGTTCTCGCCAGACTCAATAATCGATTTTAACTGAGTTTCTGTCGGTAGGATAACAATGTCTCCAACAGATGGAAATGTTTCAAGCCCACGCTTAAACTTATAGCCTTTTTCTGAAGCAATTAGAGTCCCTACCGGTTGTAGTTCCATCTTCCTCAATGGGAAAGGCAAATCAATCAAACCAAAGTCTTGGAATCCGCTTCGTTTCGGGTATGGAGAACGTTGGATGGTTATCCACGAAACTTGCCCCACCACGAACCCTAAGTCCACAGGAATCATCACATACCCGTTAATACGTGGGAAGTTTCGAGGTGTCCCAGTATTTAGCGCCACACTGTCTGGTGACTCAATATCCAGTTGCACCTCTATTCTGTCAGGCGAGATAAATTCCACCGTCCCTACTCTCAGCGAGGCTAACTGTTCTATGGGTGTTGTTGTCATTTTGCAAGTGTTGATTGTAAAGTTGATGTTGTGGTGGTAGAAGATGTAGCGGAACCTGTCAAAGATGTAGCAGTTGCAGAAAGGGAAGAAGCGCTTGAAGCCGCTCCCATACGATGTTGCAGAAGTTCTGCCATGCGGATAGTGGTTCTGTCAATAGCAGATTTTGGTAAATAGTCGTTAGCCAGATTGGTAATGTTACCTAGGTTACTACCCATCAGCACAGACATCTGCGCATAGTGAGCGGATTCATAATAGAATTGTAGGATTCTTCCAATCGGGTCGTTGAAAGAAATAACGACCAGATGTGTAGAAGGAATCGTAAGCATATCATGAATAACACGGTTGATATGTTCGTCCCCAAAACCATAGCCATATGTTACCAAAGTACTGTTAGGCCGGCATATAGCCGCGGCAAAGTCTCTGAAAAGTTCCACGTATGGATATTCTGCAGTCTCTCGGTCTTTGGCAGAATTGGGATATATCATCAGCTTCAGTGAATCAGCCCCTTTCAAACCTGGAGCATTCAAATAAGGCGCAATATCATCAGCTCCAAATGGTAATCCTATTCGTCTTATTTCGTCCTCATTTTGTACCCAATCAACAGAACCGTGTAACTTGGTCAATCGGGCAACACCTTCTAAATAGCGAGGCTCACCACGTATTCCTGGCGGATTATAGTGAATATCAAGATTTAGTCTGGATGAACGGAATATGGGCATCATTGTTCCCACAAACCTATCCATCAGATGAATACCTGCCAATTCTGCGCCTACCTCTATCAATCGGTCATAGTTTGTAGTAAAGATATTCAGCCTCTCGCGGTTTCCCGTTCTGCTTGCAAAGCTCAATAAAAAGTTTACCAATACGGAATAAGCATTTTCACGTTTATCGTCTGCTGCAGTTGCAAGAGCCTTTTCTGACTCCAAAATCGACTTGGCAAACACACTGATGATAGAATTTAGTTCCTTTTCTAATGAATCTGCTTCCGTGTTTTTATTCAAAATCTTAAGACCACGCAATAAATCATTTGCAGTCCTAATCTGATCTTCTATATTTCCGCTATCACGTCCGCTGGCTTTTGCAGATTTCTTGGCTGCCTCTTCAATCTCGTTTTTATACGTTGTGAAAGAGCTTGCAGCCATCGTTGTACCACTACTACCACCAGCCAAAAAACTAATGGCATTGGTTATTCCAGAACCACAGAGTAGCGATAGGTGCTCTGACTGAAATAGAGAAGTCAACCATGGCTCAATACGTGTACGGAACACAGATTTGTTTATTTTTCCATCATGCTCGGGCAACCATCCACAGCTATCTGCATTCTGTATATTACCATCCTTATCAACGAGAATCAGCTCACGGTCATCACGAGTTTTGATAACGTTTCCACCATTGCTAAGCACGTTTTGAGTTTTTTTTATAACATCTTTCATATTGAATTATTATTTGCATTTTTATCAGGACGTTTTTTATAGATTCAAAGCAATTTTATATACTTTCCAACCTTTCCATCAATCGTCCCAGTTCGGAGTAGGTATAATCTCTGTCACTCTTCATTTTCTCTTCCACAGACCGATTGGCATTGGCCATAGCTTTTTCAAGACTGCCACCATTGTGCTCAAAGTAATTGTGTAGTCCTTTGGTCTTGATGAAGAACTCTATCGTCTTCCGATACTCCACACATTGGTTGAGGTCTTTGAGCAATGGCTCTTGTGTCTCGTATGGACGGGAGGTGTAACGGAAATAATAGAGGAAGAACAGTTCTGTGCAGCGGTGAGTCTCGAAGAACTCAACCTCGCAGTAGATGCCTTTCTTGGGTTTATTGATAGGCTTGGCATACTTTGCCTTTAGCTTCTGGTATTGTGAACGCTCTGGCTCCTTGTCCTTCGTGTCCATATCGATGATGCAGAAGATATGACTGTAGCCCATTGCCACGCCCTCAGCTATCTTTGCATCCAGTTCCTTGATATTGGTATGCTTCGGATAGTCTGGCTTGATGGTCAGACGCTTGAACACGTCGCATAAGGACTTGAAATAGAAGAACTCCGTTGGCCCTTCACCCAGAATGAGTGCTGTCTGTCGTAGCTTGCCCATATCAGTCCTCCAGATTTATAAAGATACTACCCAACTCAGGCTTTGCTCCCAATCGGCCTATACGATAAGAATTGTAAAGCGAGAGATTTTTGTGTAAGCCGAAGGAGTCGCCACGAGCATATTCGGAAGAAGCTGTCTCTTTATTCTTCTCGACAAACCACACCACACCTCGATTCTCATTTATCATATCCTGTGACAGAAGGGTGGTCTCCTGACTCGTGATAATCAGCTGCGACTTGTCGGAGTTGAAGATGAAGACATTGAGATAGTAGTACAACAGGTCGTTGTGCAAATCTTCGCCTAGTTCATCAAGATAGTACACGTGAGGACTCGTTATCAAATCGTATAAGGCATCGAGAATGCGGATATACTTCTGAGTACCTTTTGACTGCCATCTGAGGGGAATGTCAAAATCACCATTATCTGAATGATTCAAGAAGGTTATAGAGTCAGTGGTTGGCTTCAACAGAACGTCTTTCATCTCCTCTGGGATATTTTCCTTCTGGATGCGCTCGCGGAAATCATTGGGTACAAAACGGTCTTCCACAACAGGTCGATATTCCAAGATGTTCAAGTCTGCCTTTTGGAGCATCGTGTTATAGAACTTGCGCTTCTTAGGATTGCTGTAAGCATCCTTCAATATCTCAACAATGCCTTTATCCACATCACCATCTATCTCGTGGTAGTTGTCCATAATCCAAGCGTGAAGCGTGTTGAATGGAGCTATGTCTTCTTTCAAGGCTGCCTTTCGACATACGGACAACACACTGTGATTGTTCAGTGTGTTTTCGCGGATGCTTTCTTGCGTCTTGACTTGCAGTTTGAGACTCGCACCAAACTTGATGTCAGCCTGTACATTCTCGTCCACAAAACTGCGTTCATAGAACAGAGACTTTGATTTGTTTGGGTAATAGTACAAGGCTTCACTCAATATGCTTGCTGTTGAACTTGACATCGTAATCATACCGGGTACTATCGGCATAGAATGACACGTGCATTTCGGTTGGCTCATCTTTGGTGAGCACAAATGGAATGCAGCCGCCTATTCCTATGGTTGCATCCGACTTTGGCATGACCAACAGGCGGAACACCTCATTCAGGGCAATAAGCATATTCGACTTGCCTGAAGCGTTTGAACCATATAGGATGCCTAACTTATACAGGAACACTCCATCAGCAACTTCGGTGACAAGTTCCGAAGATGGTCCCTTTGCCACAAAGCTTAATTCCTGCTTGTCACGAATGGAAAGATAGTCCTTTACCCAAAAATCTCGTATCATACCGCAAATTTTATCTATTATCGTAATTTTGCTACGAAATTATAAATAATTTTTGAAACGAACGCCGTGTTTGTCGTTTATTTCCGTAATTATGATACGTTTTATGTATTTTTAACTATAAAGTAGTTGCTGAGATAGCAAATTGACCTTCCCTGAGATTGATGGTTCTTCCGCAATTTAGTTGAAAGACGGAGTTTGTACTGTTAGCAAAGGAACCTGGTATAGACGCGAAAAATCAATTAGCTAAATATCAAACCGTAGTTTTAGCGCAATTTAACTAATTGATTATTAGGCATTTGCATAAATTTTTCGTAACTTTATGCTTACCACAGTATAAAGTTATAGATGATGTGTAAAGCACCTGACAAAAGCAAAATTACAACATTTTTACGGCAATGCCTAACATCAACCTCTGCGAAAGCCGACTTATCGGCCCTTTATTCTCCAAGTGACCTGTCTGTTGAACAAGTGGAGCTCGAAGACATGCGCACCTATCGTGTATACGCACGATGTAATCTTCCTCATGGGGTCTGTCCATATTGCGACAGAGAGCCTCTGCTGCCAATACGCCAGATAGCGCATATTGTCGACAAGTCCATTCGAAAAGAGAAGATGGTTCATGCGGAGGTTGCACTTGTAGAGAAGATGATGTCATATGGGTGGTTCAGAGATATATACAATGCAGCGTCCTCTTTCTATGCGACTATAATGGGAAACGATATTGATGAACTGGACTCATGGCTGGATAGCTACGGGAAGTCTCCTATTAAGGAATTGCGGTCGTTTGCCTATGGAATCAGGATGGATCTGAAAGCCGTGAGGAATGCTATCGCTTTGGACACCTCAAATGGCATCGTTGAAGGCTTCGTGAACAAACTAAAAGCTGTAAAGCGAGTAATGTTTGGGCGAGCATCTCTTGACCTGCTCAAGCGAAAAATGGTCTTCAGCGACCTGTGCTTCAACTAAATTGCGGAAGAACCATTTTTTTCAATACTTTGGAAAAAGCGGTGCCCAGTTTCTTTATCCAGTTCCAATGGCTCCTGCCTTTCCCATTCGTTGAAGAGATCCTTCTTTGTCATAACCTGTCGAGTGTTGATTGATCCATATTATAGACATGACGAGGACGCCACATCCCCTAATCCGGACCGAAGAAATTTTCGACATGGATAAATTCTTTGGCATGTGCTTGTTTTCGATGGAAAATTCGTATATTTGCAGTCCGTTTCCTGTTCTGCGGAACGGAAACGGGGCACGGTTCCGTAGCTCAGCTGGATAGAGCAACAGATTTCTAATCTGTGGGTCTAGGGTTCGAATCCCTACGGAATCACAAAGGGCTGGATCATTCCGATCCAGCCCTTTGTGATTATATACTAATCTTGCTTCAGTTGGCCTTGGCGTTCTTGTGGCCGAACCATTCAAGGGCGACGACGAGGAGGGCGCCGATGAGCATCCAGATGAGGGCGGAGAAGATTTGCGGATTGATGAGCGTGGAGAGATCCGTGCCTATGTCAACAAGTGCCTTGACGCCAATCCGGGCCTCTTCGGCGGTCTGCCCTTCACGCATCCATTGAGCCATCATCACGCTGAACTTGTCGCTCCATGGCCAGACCTTGACAAGGGACCCGAGCGTGAAACCGATCAGAGTGATCAACGTGGGCCTCTCGTAATGCGCTATCAGCCAGTGCAGGAACTTCGAGAACGCGGCGATTCCAAGTACGCAGCCGACTCCGAACAGAATGAGGACCGGCCAGTTAAGCTCGCTGATCGCTGACATAATATATTCATACTTACCAAAAAGCACGAGAATGAAGCTGCCTGAGATGCCCGGAAGAATCATCGTGCAGATCGCGATCGCGCCGCATATCATGATGAACCAACCAGCGTCTGTCGTCTGGGTAGGGGAGAGCAGGCAGATCATAGCCCCGAGGAAGACGCCGAAGACCAGCCAAAGCCCGTCGGCGACCTTCCAGCCCTTGATGTCGTAGAGCATGTAGGCACCGGACACCACGATCAGGCCGAAGAAGAACGCCCAGGTCTGGATCGGATGGTAGGCAAGCACATATTCCATCAGCTTGGCGAGCGAGAAGACACTCACGATCACTCCGACTCCCAACCAAAACAGGAACGTTCCATGAATATTCTTCCAGAACTCCTTGACCTCGCCTTTGAGGAGAAGTTTCCACGAAGACACCGACAGGATGGCGTTCAGAGCCTCGATCAGCTCATTGAATATTCCTGTGAGCAGGGCGATAGTGCCTCCGGACACGCCAGGAATGACATTTGCCGCTCCCATCGCGAAACCTTTCAGGGCGACAGCGGCGTTTTTGATGATATTTGACATAGAATTATTGAATCTTTGTGAGATAGCCTTTGATGGCAGTGAAGCAATCCAGCTGGCTGACCTCCTTGCCGGCAGGGTCGCTGATGACAAGGTCGAACAGGTTGCCGTCCATCTGGGCGCGTCCTATCTTGAAACGGGCCTTGGAGGTGCGGGCCATATATTCAATGGCGAAGTCAGGATTCTTGATAAGCGAGATGAAAAGGTCTGGAGCCTGTTCCTCCAGAACGTTCAGTTTGTAGCGGGAAGGTCTTCCGATCCAATCCAGGTCCTTTTTTTGGTGATGGTGGTCTGGATGCTGGTGATCAGCTCTGTCCTCGCTGCCTATCTTTCTGAAATCCTGGAAGAAGACGCTACCCTTGATGTTGTGGGACCTGAAAAAAGTCATTATAGCGGTCTTGCAAGTGTCGAAAGACTGCTCCTCCACATCGATGATGGCCACGTATGAACGGATTTTCACCAGCGGAAGAATTTCTGTGGGAACTGTGCTGGAATGCTTGCGCAGACTTCTCTTTCTGAAAAACGTCTTTATGAAATCAAACATAATCTACTGGTTTACAGAGGCTATCAACTCTCGTATCTCACGCTTCGCATCCTTCCATCTCGGGACATCGATCTTGGTGCCGATAACCTCGACGACCTTCGCAGCAATTATCGAGCCGACCTCGCCGCAGACCTTCAAAGGCATTCCCAGAGAGTGCGCGTAGAGGAATCCGGCGGCGTAGGTGTCTCCCGCTCCCGTCGCGTCGACCGTGGCGGCTGGCCAGGCCTCAATGTAATGATATTCATCGCCCTGCTTGACCATCGATCCGTCCTTGCCGACTTTCACGACAGCGATTTCGCACTGGCTTGCGAGCGTGTCCAGAGCATCGCGTGGCTCCTGCTTCGTGAACGCCCTCGCCTCGCTCTCGTTGGCGAACACGATGTCCACATAACGGTCCACCAGATTGTGGAAGAAAGCCTCGTTGGACTCAACTACATTGTATGAAGCCATGTCGATCGAGATCTTGCATCCAGCCTCCTTGGCCATCTGCACTGCCTTGCGGATAAGATCCTGATTCTGCACGAGATAACCCTCGATGTGGAAATAGTCGTAACCTTGGAAATATTCGGGCTTCAGATCTTCCGGGACAAGTTCCAACGCCGCACCCATATAGTCAGCGAAAGTTCTCTCGGAGTTGGCTCCTGTGATGAAGCACATCGCGCGGCCGGAGCCTTTCGTGCCGGTCAGCAATGTCGTTTTCACACCGTACTGCTCAAGTGTGCTCTTGTACAAGTGCCCGAGCTCATCGTTACCGATCTTGCCGATGAATCCCGAAGGCATTCCGAATATGGACGTGCAGGTGATCGTGTTGGCAGCCGAGCCTCCCGGAACGTACTTCACGCCGAACTCCTTCAACTTCGACCAGATGCGGTCACCGGTCTCCAGATCCACGTGCTGCATGCTTCCCGGAGGAAGGTGGTACTCACGAAGCATTGTCTCGTCGGGAAACACCGCCAGGATGTCCGTCAGAGCGTTCCCTATCCCTAAAATTGATTTCATATCTTTGTATTTTGATATTCATTACGTGCCAGATCACAAAGTTAAGGATTATTTGATTAAATTTGTAACCATGAACAAGAAGGTCGGGAATATTCTTAAATACGGGGGCTCCATCGCACTCGCGGCGGCGCTTCTGTATTTCTCTTTCCGCGGAGTCGGCTGGGTTGACTTTCTGGAAGGCCTAAGGGCCTGCCGCTGGGGATTCGTCATCCTTTCGATGCTGTTCGGGCTTTTGGCGTTCTGGTTCAGAGCCTTGCGCTGGCGTGAGCTGCTTCTTCCGATCGACAGGAGCACCACCCGCCTGACCTGCTTCAACGCCGTCAACATCAGTTATCTGGTGAATCTCGTCCTGCCGCGCGTCGGTGAGTTTGTCCGCTGCGGCTACATCACGGCGCATTCCGAAAAGGATTCCAAGGACAACGGCCGCCGCCTCGCCTCATACGACAAAGTTTTGGGAACCGCGGCGCTGGAACGCTCCGTGGATATGCTCGCGCTGGTCGCCGTGCTTGCCGTCTTCCTGCTTTTCACCTGGAAACGCTTCGGCGGATTCTTCTCCGAGAAGATCTTCGGAGCGGCCTCCGGCAGCATCAGCGCCGGCAAGATCGCGATCTTGGTCGCAGGAACTTTTGCCGTGGTTGCCGCCATTTTGTGCGCAATCCTTTTCGCTGACAAATGGAAGCCTCTTGCCAAAGTGCGGGACTTCTGCAAAGGCATCTGGGCCGGATTCCTCAGTTGCCTCAGGATGAAGGGCGGTTGGAAATTCCTCCTCCTGACTGCGGGAATATGGCTCTGCTATTGGATGATGAGTGCCACCATCCTATGGGCTCTTCAAGGAATATCCCCGGACTCCGTCAGCCCTGAGCTGGCCGCGGCCGTGGGCACTTTGCAGACCCTGAACCTTACGGACGCGATGTTCCTGATGATAGCCGGAAGCCTCTCCTCCATCGTCCCGGTGCCGGGAGGATTCGGAGCCTTCCACTTCATAGTCTCCTCGGCGATTTCCTACGTTTACGGCATCCCGACGCAGTTCGGAATGATCTTCGCGACCCTGTCGCACGAGTCCCAGGCCGTGAACCAGATCCTGTGGGGATGCGTTTCCTGGATAAGTGAATCTTTACGAAAAACAAATAATCAATAAACAAAAAGAATTATGAAAGTCAAGAATTTATTCCTGATCGCAGCTGGCGTCTTTATGCTGACGACCACATTCACAGCGACCGCCAAGAAACTTCCTAAAGAGGTCAAGATGACCAAGGAGGTTCTCATGGACAAAATCAAAGGCGGCTGGGCCGGCAAGACCATCGGCTGCTCCTACGGCGGACCGACAGAGTTCAAGTACTCCGGCTTCATGAACGACGAGATCGAGATTCCGTGGCACGAGCACACGATCAAATGGTGGTTCGACAATGTTCCCGGGCTTTACGACGATGTCTACATGGACCTCACTTTCGTGGAGGTGTTCCAGAAGGAAGGCCTTGATGCTCCGATCGAGTCCTTCGCCAACGCGTTCGCCCATGCCCCATACCCGCTCTGGCACGCCAACCAGCTCGGACGCTACAACATCCTGAACGGTGTGATGCCTCCTGAGTCCGGCCACTGGCGCAACAACCCTCACGCCGACGACATCGACTTCCAGATCGAAGCCGACTACGCCGGTCTGATGGCTCCGGGAATGATCAACACCTCGTCCTACTACTGCGACGAGATCGGCCACATGATGAACTACGGCGACGGCTGGTACGGCGGCGTGTATGTCGCCGCGATGATCTCTCTCGCATTCATCAGCGATGACATGAACTTCGTTGTCAATGAGGCCCTCAAGGCAATCCCTGCCCAGAGCAACTACTACAAGGCGATGGCTGATGTCATCAAATGGCACAAGCAGTACCCTAAGGACTGGCACATAACCTGGGCTTTGTTCAACAAGCACTATGGCTACGACATCGGCTGCCCGGACGGGGTTGACAACCAGTTCAACATCGACGCCGTCATCAACAGCGGCTACATCCTCATCGGTCTCCTCTACGGTGACAAGAACTTCTACCGCACCATCGACATCTCCACCCGCTGCGGCCAGGACTCTGACTGCAACCCTTCGTCGGCCGCCGGAATCCTCGGAGTAATGATGGGTTACAAGAATATTCCTGAATATTGGAGGAAGCCTTGCGAGGAGGTAGAGGACAGACCTTTCGTCTACACAGACATCTCCATCAACAAGGCCACTGAATATTCCCTCAGCCAAGCCCTTCAGGTGATCGAGCGTAATGGTGGCTCAATTGATGGTGACAATGTTACAATCAAGGTTCAGAAGCCGGAGGCCGTGCGCTACGAGAAGGCTTTCGAGGGGCACTATCCTCAAGTCAAGGTCAACGTCAAGAAGACCATCACAAATATCGGCCAGATCAAGTTCAAGGGCAACGGCATCGTTGTGAAGAGCCACTACTACAAGGGAGCCGGCTACAACGACAACACCGGTTACGTCGGCGAGGTCGAGATATACCTCGACGGCAAGCTCTCCGCTGTGGCCAAGAACCCTATCAAGGGCAACGGAGCGGCTCCGGACCTCTACTGGAAGTACGATCTTCCTGAAGGCGAGCACACTCTGACCTTCAAGTTCCTCAACAAGCAGGACAACATGAACATCGTCATCGACAACTATCTGGTATATTCAAGCAAGCCGAAGGTTGTAAATCACGTTGACGAATAGGAACATGAAGATATTCAGATTTTTAGCGGCAGCATCTGTTGTTTTGGCCTCCTTGGTTGCCTTCTCGTCCGAATCTTCGGCCAGGACGACATCCAAGGATCTCTACAAACAGTTCCAGAATCCGGACAGCCGCTACCGTCCGTTCGTGCGCTGGTGGTGGAACGGCGACCGCGTTGAGGCAGAGGAGCTTGTGCGTGAGCTGCACATCCTCAAGGATGCGGGAGTCGGTGGAGTGGAGATCAATCCGATCTCGTTCCCGTACGGAGCTGACGCGATGGGCACCAAGCCGCTCAAATGGTTGAGTGACGAATGGATAGACATGCTGAAGGTCGTGTTCGACGAGGCCGGACGCCTTGGAATGACCTGCGACCTGATCATCGGATCAGGATGGCCGTTCGGAGCGGAGACCCTGCCTCGTGAGGAGCGTGCCTCCGTGATGCTCACCTATGCGCAGAAGGTGACGGGGGGCGAGAGGTTCGAGATGTCCAAGTTCAATATATTCAAGAATATAGATCCCGGGGTGACGAAGGTGAACACCGGCCGTACTCCGGAACTTGTGTCGGTCTGTCTCGCTCCGGATCCGATCAACGACCTCAGCGAGGCGATTGATCTGTCGGGCAACATCGAAGGCGATGTGATCACTGTGGATGTGCCTAAGGGCAACTGGCAGTTCTACGCTATGGTGAAGTACGATTCCTTCGCCTGCGTGATCAACGGCGCTCCGGGCGCGGCCGGTTCGATCCTGAACCACATGGATTCCGCCGCCGTGCGTGGCTATCTGGACCACATGGCCGACACGATCGAGGCCAAGTTGGGACCGCTCTCAAAGCATCTCAGGGCTTTCTTCGTGGACAGTATGGAGCTTGAGGGCTGCAACTGGACGAGCGACTTCCCTGAGGAGTTCAAGGCCCGCAGAGGTTACGACCTGATGCCTTGGCTTCCGTTCACGATGTTCAAGGTCGGCAGACTTGGCAATGTGGAGAGCTTCGACTATGGCTCAAAGAAAGGCGATAAGTTCCAGGACCAGGTGAACCGTGTGCGTTTCGACTTTGAACTCACGAAGGCCGAGTTGCTCAACGAGCGGTACATGAACACGTTCCTCTCCTGGTGCAGGGAGAAGGGTGTGAAATCCCGCTCCCAGGCCTATGGCAACGGCTTCTTCATCGAGGAGTCTTCCCTTGGCCAGGACATTCCGGAAGGGGAGTCCTGGACGACCAACTGGCTCAAGCACAGGATCGGTGAGGAGATGGGCGACGAGGACTACCGCCGCGGACGCGCCTACACGATGATTGACAAATATGTCTCGTCGGCGGCCCACCTTACCGGCAAGCGTCTTGTCAGCGCCGAGGAGATGACCAACACCTACAAGGTGTTCACGACCAGTCTTGAGTTCCTGAAGGTCGGCTCCGACATGAGCGCGATCTCCGGCATAACCCATTCTGTTTGGCATGGTTTCAACTACTCCCCGCTTGAGGCCGAGTTCCCGGGCTGGGTTCAGTACGGAACCTTCCACAACGAGAGGAACACCTGGTGGCCTTACGTTAACAAACTGAACGACTACCGTGCGAGGATCGCCAGCCAGCTCCAGAACGCCGACATGTACACCGACATCGCAATCCTCCCTGCCAACTACGATATGTGGAGCACGATGGGCGTGCAGACCGAGCCGTTCCCCGTGGCCTTGAATATTCCTTACACCTCCTTGATCTGGGAGGCCATCCACAAGAACGGCGGCGGAGCGGACTATGTCAGCGAGATCATCCTTCGCGACGCTACTGTCCGTAACGGCAAGCTCTGCTATGGGCCTAAGGAATATGGTACCCTGTTCATCGTTGAGGTGACAAGCACCACTCCGGAGACCTTAGCCAAGCTGGAGGAGTTCGTGAAAGGTGGCGGAAGGGTATTCTGCATCGGGAAATATCCGGAGAAGTCGCTGGGACTCAAGGATTTCGAGGCTCGTGACAAACAGATCACCGAGACCGTAGCACGTTTGAAGGAGTATAAGGACAATTTCGTCCTGCTTGAGAAGCCTGCTGACGGGAAATATCTTGAATGGTACACCGGCGTGATGGAGAAGTACAATCTTCCTCACACTCTGACAATCAGCAATCCGGACAGGTTCCTGCTTCAGAACCAGTATGTTACTGACGACGGCAGCGATATGTTCCTATTTATGAACGCTCACATGAGCGAGGCTCGTGAGACGGACATAATATTCCCGAAATCCGTGACCGCAGGGAAACACGCCTGGCTCTATGATCCGGCTTCCGGCAAGAGGTTCGTCCTTCCTGTCGGCAAGGACGGCAAGATGCATTTCCGTTTCGGTCCTTCCGAGACTTACCTGTTCGTATTCAACAAGATGGGCGGCAGCGCTCCGGCTTGGAAACAGCTTCCGCTTGACGGACAGGACGAGATTCAGGTGACAGGCGGGTGGGATCTCAAGATGCACCACACCTGGCCGGATTCCACCTGGACAGCCAGCCTCGACCAGCTTCAGGATTTCAAGGACATGAAGGACACCACGTTCAAGAACTTTATGGGTGAGGTGACCTACACCAAGACCGTGACACTGTCCGGTAAGCTTCCTAAGTTCCTGAATCTCGGAAAGGTGGCTGACATCTGCGAGGTTTGGGTCAACGGCAAACCGGCGGGAGTCAAGTGGTTCGGCGAGCGTGTGTATGACATTACCGGACTGCTCCGCCCGGGAGATAACACCATCGAGGTGAAAGTCACGACCCTTATGGGCAACTATATCCAGACCCTCAAGGACAACAAGGTGGCGCAGCGTTTTGTCATCAAACGCAAGCAGCCTTACGTCAGCGCGGGACTGATAGGACCAGTGAAACTATATTAATAAAACATTAATGATGAGAAATTTACTTGGAATCGCGGCCGCAGCGCTGCTCGCCGGTTCGGCTCTCTCTCGCTTGGAGCCACGGACTTTTTCGCCCGTGATTTCGGTGCGAGGCCGGACGGGGTCACTCTGAACACCGCCAGCATCCAGGCTGCGATCGACTTCGCTTCCTCACGTGGAGGCGGTCGTGTCGTGCTAGACAAAGGGGACTACATTTCGGGTTCCATTTATCTTAAGAACAATGTCACCCTTCACATCGAGAAGGACGCCGCGCTTGTCGGCTCTCTGAATCCTTACGATTATGTGAAGGATCCGGACGCTAAATGGACCGCGCTTATCCTTGCCGTGAAGCAGGAGAACATCGGTCTGACGGGAGAGGGCATCGTTGACGGCCGTGGCTTCGATGTCGGAGTCCGTTTCGTGGATTTCGTCCACATGGGACTCATTGACGACAAGCTCGGCAACGACCGTGTCAACGAGACCATCAGGCCGGAGAATATCCATATGTACCTTTGCAACAACGTTACCATCAAGGACATCACCCTCAAGGATCCGGCTTGTTGGACACAGCAGTACGACAAGTGCCGTGACCTCTTGATCGAGGGCATTACGGTTGACGCCAAGTGCTACTGGAACAACGACGGTCTGGACGTGGTGGATTGCAGCGATGTCATCGTGCGTGACTGCTACATCGACTCTTCCGACGATTCATATTGCTTCAAGAGCCACAGCAACGATGGCGTGAGCGAGAACATCCTCGTGGAGAACTGCGTCGGACGAAGCAGCGCCAACGGCATCAAGTTCGGAACCTACACCCGTGGCAAGTTCAAGCACTTCAGGTTCAAGAATATGACCATATTCGACACCTACCGCAGCGCGATCACCATCGCTACCGTGGACGGAGCTCAGATCGAGGATGTGGAGATCGACAGCCTCAAGAGCCTGAACACCGGCAACCCGATTTTCCTTCGTACGGGCACCAGAAATGTCAACGGCAGTCAGGTGCCTTGCCTTAAGGATGTGGTGATCAAGAATATGTATGCCGAGGTTCCGTTCGACAAGCCGGACGCTGGCTACAGCTATGAGGGCTGTCGAGGATCTGCCTCGCAACGTCTGCCCGAGCATTATCGCCGGTCTGCCTGGCCTTCGCATCGAGAATGTCCGTATGGAGAACATCGAGATTGTCTATCCGGGCCACGCCGATCCTGAATATGCCTACGCAGGTACCTCTAAGGAGGAACTTGACGCGATCGAGGAGCAGGAGACCCGTTACCCTGAGTTCTCCAACTGGAAGGAGCTTCCGGCATGGGGATTCTACATCCGTCACGCTGACGGCATTGTTTTCGACAACGTGAAGCTCACGGTTGACGGCGAGGATTACCGTCCGGCCATCGTGGCCGATGACGTGAACGGCCTTCGTATGAAAAACCTTCAGATCAATCAGGAGACCGCTCCCAAGGGCAAGAAACAGATCATTACAAAGGACACCAAGAACATCAAGAAGAAATGAAAAGAATATTGTTATTGACGGCTTTGCTGCTGTTTTCCGTAATGGGATTCTCCCAGAATGTCTATAAGGCGTCCAATTTCGGCATCAAGAGCAATGGTGTCCATGACAACACCACGAGCATTCAGGGGGCGATTGATTTCATCGCCTCCAAGGGTGGCGGCACGCTTGAGTTCAGTGTGGGACGTTATGTCACGGGTGCCGTGCAGCTCAAGTCCGGGGTCAGCATCAGGCTTCGCGAGGGTGCTGTGATCGTGGGCTCGACGAACATCTATTCCTACAAGGGGCACAAGGCTATCTTCTGGGGAGAGGGTGTCGAGAATATGTCCATATTCGGCACCGGTGTGATTGACGGTCGTGGTCCTGCCCTTCTGGATGACATTGCCGCCCAGATCCGGATGAAGCATATTCCTGAGGATGCGGTCGTTCCGACGCTTGTCTATCTCAAGGACTGCAAGAACGTGATTCTCAAGGATTTCATCCTGCGCTACCCGGCCACAAAGGATGATCTTTACATCATCGAGGGGGGGTAACGTCACCGTTGACGGCTGCTACTCGGATATGCGATAGATTAACATATTGTCGCCCCAACTTGCCACAATTAATATGTGACGGCAGGGGAAAAAAGGCAAATGGCTGATTTTGCACGTTACCAAAATCAGCCATTTGATTTTTCCCCTGCCGTTTGTTAATACATACTGGTGGAATTGATCTTTTTTGGGGGTTAATTGGGATGGTCAGAAAAAAAGAAAATCCAAAATTTTGCACGTTACCAAAATTTTGGATTTTATTTTTCTGACCTGATAAACTCGGTTGCTGAGCCTGTCGAAGCGATCGTAAGCTGGCAAACAACAAAGGCATCCACCTTGCGATGAATGCCCTGTTATATTCAATGAATATATTCTAGAACGAGAAGCTAAGGCCGCCTTGGATGGAGAACTGCCAGGATCTGGCTTGGTCCGTGAAGTCGCTTTCCGTGCCGGTTGGTGTGGTGTAACTTTTATTGTTGACCTCTCTGTAATTGTCTGTGATGAAGTAGTGCACTGACGGGAGGACGCTCAGTTTGAAGCGCCAGATGTTGAATGACAATCCAAAGCCGGCGTCGGCGGTGAGGCTGAAGCGGTTCTTGATGTACATATAGCTTTCTCCTTTGACTCCGCCGTATGTGCCGTGTCGAGGGGAATCATCATTTGGGCCGAAAATATATCCTGGGGTCAGGCCGGCGAAGAACTCGATTCTGTTGAACAGTCCGGTGAAGAAACTGCCGACGACATTATCTGCTGTAGGGTTCTGGTTGTAATAGTACTTGTTGTGGTAGGCGTTACGCAAAGTGTTTTCCAGACCGTCCTCCAGTGTTTGTTTGAACGTGCGCCGTCCACTGCTCCAGGACACGGACAGAGGTAAGCCGAGGTAATCATTGATGTCCATATTCTCGAACATCCACTGCACTCCGCCGTGGAATCCAAACCCTTTGTCGTTGTACTTTCCGTAGGTGAGGCTCATAACCTCTCCTGAATTAGCCCTTGAATGTTCAATCGGGATTCTCACACCAGCCGTGAACCGGATGTCCTGATTGTCAGAATGCACCTTCTGAGCGGATGCCACGCTTCCCGTCAGCGAGATCACCGCCAACACCACAAGTAACTTTTTCATTTCATTGATAGTTAGTCAGGCCTCCAACCTATCCAAAGAATATGCCAGAGGCAATCCGTGGTTTGTCAGGTGAGAAGCCTTCCTGCCGGAGAAAATGGTCAAAATCTGCATTTCGTCCGGCAAAATATGGGTTCTGCCGGACAAGCGGATCAATAACAATAGTTTATCCGGTGAAAGGGCGTTTCACCGGATAAAGCGATTCCCTTAAGAGATAGTGCAAGGGGCAGACGAAGCGAGGGCGTGGTTAACCGATCGCTTGGTCTGATTACTTAACTTTCAGCGGCAGGGGAGTGAGGTCGGAGTCTGATGAAGAGGAGCCGAGGAGGATGGTGAAATCTCCCGGTTCGACGGACCACTTCTCGGAGACACCCCAGCACTGGAGCATCTCAGGTGTGATGTCGAACTCGACCTTGGTGCTTTCACCGTTCTTGAGGCTGATGCGACGGAATGCTTTCAACTCCTTGACCGGACGGGTCACGGAACCATATTCGTCACGGATGTAGAGCTGAACCACATCATCGCCGTCGTACGGGCCGTTGTTGGTGACGGTCACGCTGGCTTTGAGCGATTCGGAGACTCCGATTTCTGATTTTGAGAGCGTTGCGTCTGAATATTCAAACGTGCTATAACTCAATCCGTAACCGAATGGCCAAAGGGCTCCGGTCTCGTTGGTGGCGAACAGGCGGGAATACTGCGAATGCTTGTAGTTGTAAACGGTCTGGACCTGCCCTACGTTGCGAGGCACGGTCACCGGCAGCTTGCCTGAAGGATTCACCTGACCGGTCAGCACCTCGGCGATAGCCTGTCCACCCATCTGACCTGGCTCCCAGGCGTTCAGAATGGCGTTGGCATTCTCTTTAGCCCAACCGATGCTGAGTGCCCTGCCCGTCATCAGCACGACAACGGTCGGCTTGCCGGAAGCCACGACGGCCTCCAAAAGCTGTTGCTGCATCCCCGGAAGGCTGAGGTCGTCACGATCGCAGTTCTCACCGCAGGTGCGACCGAAAGCTGAATATCTCTGCGAATTCTCACCGACCACTACGATGTTAACGTCAGCCGCAGAGGCCTTGAAACGAGCCATCTGGACACCTTTTGCATTGACATTCGAGATCTTGCCACCGAAACATAGCGTGTCGATCGAGACGTTAGGCATAGCGGCCTTGAGACCGTCCAGAACCGTGATGACATTATCGTCTGATTGCGGCACTGCCCAGTCTCCGAGAATGGTCTGGCTGTTGGCGTTTGGTCCGACGACGAAAACCCGGCGTGGATTCTTCAGCGGAAGCGTCCCGTCGTTCTTCAGCAGCACAAGTCCCTGACGAGCTGCTTCAAGGGCTGTCTGACGATGCTCGGCGGCACCGTCCAGGACCTCAGGAATCTCCGGTACAGGCTGTTCAAACAGCCCGAGGGCGAACTTCACGGCCAGAATCTTGCCGGCGGCCTGGTCGATGCGGGACTCCGGAATCCTGCCGGATTTCACGGCTGCGACCACAGCCTCGAAATATTTATCTCCCTGCATGTGCATGTCAATACCAGACTCCACGGAAACTACTAATGCCTCGGTCGAGTCCGGTACCCAATGATGCATGGAATGAAGCCTCTCAATGTCCATCCAGTCACTGACCACGAATCCGTCGAATCCCAATTCATCACGAAGCAAATCATTGAGCAGCCACTTGTTACCGTGGCATGGAATCCCGTTGATCTCGTTATGCGCCGCCATCACCGTCCCGACTTTAGCGTCACGGATCGCCGCCACAAACGGAGGCAGATAAATTTCACGCAACTTGCGCTCGGAGATGTCCATCGGCGCCGCGTTCAGTCCACCGGCCGGCTCGCCACCCGCGATCAGATGCTTGGCGCAAGCCACCACGTGATTTCCTGAATATTTCCCGTCACGCCCCTGAAATCCCCAGATGGCATATTTCCCCATCTCGGAAGTCAGCAGCGCATCCTCGCCGAACGTCTCGCCCATCCTTCCCCAGCGGGCGTCACGGGCGATGTCCAGATTAGGAGCGAATGTCCAGAACAGCCCCCTCTGACGCATCTCAAGCGCGGTTTCCTCTCCGATCTTCTCCATCAGTCCCGGATTGAAAGTGGAAGCCATGTTGATGTTCGTAGGATATACCGTGCACCCTTCGATCAGCGCGTTCCCGTGGATCGCGTCGATCCCCAGCAGCAGCGGAATCCCCAGCCGGCTCTCCTGAGCCAACTTCTGAAGCGCCACAGCCTCCGTGGAAGTCATCACGTGCAGGAACGCTCCCACTTCCCCTCTGCGGACTTTATCGGACAAATCCTTGTTGCCCAGGTTCTCGTCGGTAGCGTCGATGTTCTTGCGAGCCGATCCCTTCCCCGGCTCCACATAGCACGGCGCCACATACTGGCACATCTGCCCGACCTTCTCCTCCAGCGTCATCTCCTTCAGCAGCAACGATGCCCTTTCCTCCGCCGTCAGCGAAGCGTCCCGCCAGTCTTTTCTGGCGCACGACATCACCACCGCAGCAAGTCCTAATACTATCGCGATTCTTTTCATATTCAATAATAAACTCTTTTTGCCGCGAGACGCTTCCCCCGAGGGATCATTCACCCGGACAGGGCGCGAAGCGCAGGTCTCACGGAGGTATGCGCCTCGCGGCAAAACCTAACTGTTATAAAGCGGCAATAGCCAACTATAGTAAAGTTGCAAAAATCAAACTATCTAACAGAGACAACAACCTTCTCTCCGACGCCAACCTTCCCCGCTGACAGACAGACCATTCCGTCCTCGTAGGTCCAATCCTGAACGGCGGCGCCGTTAAGCGAAACCGAAGCCGGACGCGAATCCCTCTGGATGCGGAAGGAATATTCCCGCTCCGAAGGCATTCCCTTGAACGATCCCTGAACCGGGTTCACAACAACCTCTACACCGCCATCCCTCTCGTGCGACTCAAACAGCGTCGAGGCGATACCGCCGTTCTCATATTCATAAGACTCTCCGTCATCGTCAAGCATCGTGTACGCGCTGTCCCCGTGAGGATAGACCTTCAGGATGACGCGGTCGAACGGACGCGCCCCAAGATATTCAACATCAGGCTGTGTCGGGATGATCGCGCCCTCGCGGATGAAGAGCAGCCCCGCGCGGTTGGAAGGATATTCACGGGTGAAGGTCTCCCCCTTGCTGACAATCTTCTCGCCGCTCCAGGCGTCCGTCCAGGTTCCCTTCGGCAGGTAAATCTCGTTAGTGAATATACCCACGCAGAAATTGTCGCCGAACATGTACTGGTAGGTCATGTCGTCGCAGTTGCGGTCGTCCGGGAAGCAAAGCGGCATCGAACGCACGATCGGCATACCGTTCTGCGCAGCCTCAAGCGCCATCGAGTAGATGTACGGAGCCAATGAATATCTCAACTTCACGTAGAAGCGGTAGATTTCCTGCTCCTCCTTGGCGTAGTAGAACGGATGCATCATCGAGAACCAGCTGTTGATCTGCACCCAAGGCAGGAACAGACCGAAATGAAGCCCCTGCATCTCAAGCTCGCGCGGAACGCTCATCACATCGCACGAAGTGTTCAGGAACCCGCTCATACCAAGGTTCAGCTGATCGTAGAGAGCCGTCTTTCCGCCACCGTTGTCGCCAGAAGTCGAGGCCGTCCAACGCTGGGTTCCGGACCAGCCTCCGCAGTAGTGATGCCAGGTACGCTTGCCGTTGTACTTGCGGCCAAGCTCACGCATCTGTTTCGGGAGAAGGACCTGGTTGAGGTTGTGCATCTCCTTGTCGGTGCGTCCGTTGTAATATTCCCAGTTCGTGTGGTTGTCGATCGTTCGGGCAGGATCCAGCTTGAATCCCTCCACACCCTGATCCATGAACACGGTCAGGTGATCCATCCAATGCTCCTGGCCGGAAAGCTTGCCGCCCGTGCGCTCGGCGATGATGTCCTCCTCCTGGATGCTGAGGTCATACTCCTCGCAGAGCCAGAGTCCGAGGTGGAAGCCCATGGAGCGCAGCTTGCCGATGAAGAGGCGGTTGTGCATCGTCTTAGGGTACTGATCCTGAAGCCAGTAAGGCTCCGGAGAGAACCTGTCGTAGTTCCATTTCTTCTTGGTCGAGAAGTCGTAGCGCTTCTCCATCCACTGAGGCTCAAGCCAGAATACGTCGCAAGGCACGTCGAACTGACGGAAGCGCACGGCATCGTTCAGAATGTCGAACTGCTCCTCGCGCATGTTCGGTCCGAAGCAGAGTCCGTAGGCCCATTTTGGCAGGACATAGGTACGGCCCGTGACGAGGGTATATTCATTAAGGATTGCAGGCATGTCCTTGCCCATCATCAGGAAGAAGTCTGCCTCGTCGAAGGTGTTGATAATGTTGAACTTGCTCTTCTGCTGGTTACCGATGTCGAAGAAACTTTTGCGGGTCGAGTTGTTGTAAACGCCCCAGCCGCGCGAGCTCATCATGAACGGCATCGGAATCTCGGTCTGCTGGTAGGTCGTCCACATCCTGAGGAATTCGCCCTGTGCTGGATGTGGTCGCGGCTGGTGCTGCCGCCGCCGTAGAAGCGCTCGCCGTCCTCCATGCTGAAGCTGAGGATGCTGACCGCGTCAGCCGCCGGAATCTCGTGCTTGTCAACCTCTCCGAATTTCCCGTTGTCGTCGCCGATGATGCCTCCGCCGTTGTCAGCGACCTTCAGATCGGCGTATTTCTCGTTGATGAATGACCTCATCTCCCCGCAAAGCCCTTCCTTCTCAGGCAGGAACCTCACCTCGCGGATCACCTTCCCGCCTTTGGCATCCTTCACGGTCATCACTCCCGTCTTCTTGTTGATGGCCAATGAATATTCCGGAGTCTTCAGCGTCCAGACTCCTCCCTTGTCGGAAATGTCGGTCTTGACCTCACTCCAGTCGGTCTTGATGAGTTCGTAGCGCTCCATCAGGGACTCGGTGAAATCCTTCCTCGGAGACACCTTGATCCTGAATATGCTCCCGGAGCAAGCCTCCACACTGACCGTGAGGCCATCATTGATCTTAACTTTGTGGGCCGGGTTCGCCTGGGCGAGAAGAGTCATCGCGCAGCAGGCGACGGCAAGCAGAATTTTCTTCATTCGTCGTTGTGGTTTTATTTTAATCTTACAAAGATAATCGTTTTTTCTGTCGCATAGGGTTTTATTTTTGGCATAATTCCATAGAAAATGCCGAAATTTGCCTGCGGAGCAAAACATCACTCAATGACTGAAAAGTTCACAAGAATAATCACCTCTTCTGAGGAAGGAAGTCTGGAGCGCCAGTGCGGCGATGTTCTCGGCAGGATCGGCAATGAATATGTCCCTGTCAGTGTCGTCTACTTCTTCGCCGCCTCGGGGACGGAGGCCTACCTGTCGTGTGACAGGATTCTTCGTTCTATGACATCCGCAGCGTTTCCGGAATGTCCGCTGGTCAGCCTTGTGGCGCAGAGGCCGATGGAAGGCCGGCTTGTGGCCGAGGTTGTTTACTTGAAGGATGTCGGGGAGGTCGAAAGGCACGGTGACTATCTTGTCATTCGCTCCGGAGAATGCTCCGAGCTTCTTACCGGGGCCATTGGTTTCCCGTTGGCCGCAGACACCGGGGAGCAATCCCGCAAGGTGTTCGCCCGAATCAAGGATGTACTTGACACCGAGGGCTTTGCGGTCTCGCAAATCGTCCGCCAATGGAACTACATCGAGAGCATCACCGCCGTGAACGGGGGAGTTCAGAACTATCAGTTGTTCAATGATGCGAGATCCGCTTTCTATGCCGGAGCCGATTGGTCGGACGGGTACCCGGCGGCGACAGGGATAGGCTGTGACGCCGGAGGGGTTATGGTTTCTGTGTATGCGGTGAAGGGATTCGATGGGGTGTCCAAGCCTGTTGACAACCCGTTGCAGATTCCCGCTCACAGATATTCAGAAAAGGTTCTTGCCTCCGGGAAGGAAAGTGTCCGCACCACCCCTAAGTTTGAGAGGGGAAGGCTTCTTGGGAATGTGATGTTCGTGTCGGGGACCGCGGCGATAAGGGGGGAAAGCAGCGATTTCTCCGAGGATCCTGTGGCGCAGGCTCACGGGGCGATTGATGTCGTGGAGAGTTTAGTGTCTCCGGAGAACATCGCCTCTGGATGTGAAGCTTTTGACTTGAGATGATTCGGGTCTATGTTCGCCGTCCGGAGGATTTGAAATGCGTCAAGGGTGTGTTCTCGGATCATTTCAAGGATGTTCCGACGCATTTTCTCGTGGCCGATGTGTGCCGTCCGGAACTGCTTTTAGAACTGGAGGGAGTCGGGCGCATAGTTTAAGGTCTGTCTGGACGGTTGGTTCATGCTTTTCGTAGGCCGATTGTAACTGTAAAATCATTATCTTTGTACTCCTTGGATCATTTATCACCGGAGTATGAAGCGGGTTAAGTATAACAATCTCATTCTTGCGCTCGTAGGCTTTGTCTGCGCGGCCTTTCGCCTTCTACTTTTGCTCCTCTCAGAAGTGGGTGCTGCTTTTCAGAGGGCATCAGGAGATGTTTCTCTTTGACTGGACGTACATCAAAGGCATTCTGCTTCATCCTGGGGGGCTTGCGGAACTTATCGCTAAGTTTTTAGTGCAGTTCTTCACTGTTGGCTGGGTCGGGCCTGCGGTCACGCTTGTGACACTTGGGCTGAACGCCTGGATGGTCTGGAGGATAATGGAGCGGACCGCCTGTACGGGGGGACGATTTGCTGAATATGGAGACGGGGCGCTTGGGCAGGCTCAGTCGCTTCGACAGGTTGGTGTGGTTCGACAGGCTCACCAACCGGTCGAACCACAGCGACCGGAGGGGGAATCTCGGAGGCCGGTGGTGTGGGGAATATTCCCGCTATGTCTGTTGCCGTCGGTGTTCTTAGCGGTGTCGTTGCTGGACTACTACAGTTTTTATCAAGGGCTTATCGCCTACGTCGCGGCGGTCTTCTGCCTGATGGAATATTCCAAGATCAAAAGCGACCGTGTCCCGCTGATAGCGGGCTGTGCTATGACGGTCGGGCTTTTCTTTTTAGCAGGGTCGGTGGCTCTGCTGTTCGCCGTGCGGGCGCTGCTGTTCGATATATTCGTAAAACGCAGAAACGCTTTGCTCTCAGTTGTTTATCCCGTGCTGAACATCGCTCTTGGACTTTTGATGATTCACTCTGGGCAGATCGCCACCATTCTTGACGCGTTCACGCCGAGGATGTACTACGAATTAGACATCCTGAAGATGCCGGAGATTCAGTTCGTCAGCTGGGTGATGCTGTCCGTGTGCATATTCATCGCCGCCGTTTCCCGCAGGATCATAGTGAAGGGGGGCGTGGCGAAGGTCGGTGTGAGCGTTCTGTGCGCGGTTGTGGTCATCTTGTCGCTCGTGTCGTTCACCGACGCTTACAAGTCTGACGCGAAGACGAGGCTCTACAGGCTGGAGTGCCTTGCCACGAACGAGGACTGGGACAGAATCCTCAAACTGTACGGTAATGACATACGGTCGCAAGCCGAGGCTAATTACAGGAATCTCGCATTGGCTCGAAAGGGGTTCCTTGTCGAGGATCTTTTCAAGTACCGTCAGAACGGGCCGCTTTCGCTGATCTGCGACGTGAAATCCCAGAACGACATCGACTTGCTGAGGCTCAGCAGGGTACTCTTTGCGATGGGGAATATGGCGGCGGCGCAGAGCACGGCCTTCAACGCCGACCAAGCCTTTGGAGACCACGTCCCGTCGATGCTGCGGATGGTGCTTCAGATAGACCTGATGAGAGGGTCGTATGCCACGGCGGGGAAGTACATAAGGCTGATGGAAAAGTCATTGGGACATTCCGAATGGGCAACTTCTCAGAGACGTTTCTTAGGTGATGACGAGGCGGTTATGAATGATGAGCTGCTCGGAAACGGAAGGCGTGATCTTCAGTGCGAGGACGCTTTCGTGCTCTACACCAACCCGATGGACGACCTGTTCAGAATAGTCGATGCCAATCCGTCTGACCGGATGGCGATGGAATATGCTCTCTCTTATCTCCTGCTGGCCAAGGATATGGACAATGTCGTGGAGTTTGTGGCGAAGCATTACGGAGATCCGGCGCTGCGTGAGCTTCCGGCTCCGGTTCAGGAATGTCTGCTTTTCTATTCGGACTATTACGGGACGATGGATGTGGACTTCGCCGCCAGCCACGGAATGCCTGCCGAGGAGGTCGCGCGTCGTCAGTCCTATAATTTAGACTGGTGTCTGGCGCACGGAGTCACCTCAGAAAGCCTTGCCGGATTTCAATCCTTCAAGGAGAGGTACGGCAAAGCCTTGCGGAGTTCTGATCCGAAATCCTCTCTGTCTTCTTTCAGGAACACGTTCTGGTACTATCTTCTGTTCACTCAAATCTCTGAAAACTAATGAAAACCATACGTTTGACATCATTGGCTCTGACATTGCTTCTTGTCGTTTCTTGCGGCAGAAAAGTCAGCGTTTCCGAAACATCTGAGGACACTCCGGAAATCTTTCCGGACTACGCCGGGGTGACAGTTCCTGTCAACATCGCTCCTCTTAATTTCTCTTATGTCGGTTCGGACGAGCCGGCGGTTTTGATTGTCAGCGGCAAGTCCGGAGACCGTCAGATAAAGGGAAAGAAAGGCCTTTTCTCTTTCCCTTCGAGGACCTGGAAAAGTCTTATGGCCGAGAACTCGGGGGATGACATCACACTCACCGTCGCAGTCAAGAGAGGGGAGAAGTGGGTGTCGCTCAAGCCGTTCACAATCAGCGTGTTGCCGGACGAGATCGATCCGTACCTCTCCTACAGGCTCATCCCTCCCGGCTATCAGGCTTGGAAGAAGATGGGGATTTACCAGAGGTGTCTGGAGACATATTCACAGACCGCTGTTTTCGAAAATTCGCTGACCGGAGGCAACTGCGTCAACTGTCACACCTATTGCCAGAGGGATCCCTCCAGAATGCTTTTCCATGCGAGATCCGAGTTCGGCGGGACAGCGATGATCCTGAATGACAAGGTCGAGAAACTGAACACCAAGACCGATTCCACCATCAGTGCCCTTGTCTACCCCTACTGGCATCCTTCGGGGAAATATGTCGCTTTCTCGGTCAACAAGACGAACCAGAACTTCTTCAGCCACAATGAGAACCGCATCGAGGTCTATGACTCCGAATCTGACGTGGTAGTCTATGACGTGGAGAGCCACGAGATCTTCTGGTCGGCGCTGACCCGCTCTGAGGACTCGTTCGAGACCTTCCCGACCTTCTCGCCAGACGGACGTAGCCTTTACTTCTGCTCTGCCAAGGCGGTCTCGCCGATGCCAGATGAATATTCAAAAGTCAAGTACAGCCTCTGCCGCATTGACTTCGACCCCGAGAGCGCCACGTTCGGCGATGCGGTGGACACGCTCTATAACGGAGCGGCGAACGACAGAAGCGTCTCATTTCCAAGAATATCCCCTGACGGCAGATTCCTTGTCTTCACTCTTTGTGAATATGGCAACTTCTCAATCTGGCACAAGGACGCCGACCTCTGGGCCGCGGATCTTTCGTCCGGTGAGATATTCCCGCTTGACGCAGCCAATTCCGACGATGTGGACAGCTACCATTCGTGGAGCGGCAACAGCCGTTGGCTGGTCTTCAGCAGCCGTCGTCTGGACGGCCTTCACACAAGGCCTTTCATCTGCCACATCGACGGTGATGGCAAGGCTTCCAAACCTTTCCTTCTCCCTCAGAGAGACCCTCTGGAGTACTACGAGTCCCAGATGAATTCCTACAACCTTCCCGAACTGATGGAACGCAAGGCCACAGTCAATCCCCACGACATCGCCACCGCCCTACGAGACACGCCCGGTACGGATGTGGCTGTAAGGTAGTCCGGTTATTTGTCAAAAGGGGTCTTTACGGGAAATGTTGTCCCGATAAAGTCGTTGTACACGACTTCCTTATTTTTCTTTACCTCCTCTCTGCTCTGTTTTATCAGTTCGTCGGGGAGGCAAAGTATGTTGCGGAAATCCTCGTTGAACACCGGTCTTTTCTCAGCCATACTCATAAACCTGTCGTATAGGTAGATGTACCTGAAATCCAACCTTCTGGTGGCGTTCGACGTGTCTTTGAAGGCAGCCGTGAACTGAAGAAGGCAGATGCTGTCGTTCTCATAGACTATTTTCAGATCCTCGATTTTGGGATCGCTGAATCCGTTCACGAATTTACTCAATCCGTATTCAAGAGAGACACAGGTAACTGCCGCTTGGCTCTTTTGGTTATTTGGCACTCTCGTTCGCAGCCGCAAATCATCATTAGGCCTGCGAGCAGAATCCCTGTGAAGAATGTTCTCATTTCTTTAATATTGAATATTGCGTACATAAATCAAAAGGAGGTGCGGAAAACTCCCCGCACCTCCTCTCTGATTGATTTATAGACTATTAATAGCCAGGGTTCTGAGGATATTCAACCTTGTTGTTAGACTGGATAACCTGAGTAGGGATAGGGAACTGATAGTTCCAAGGATGGAAGGCTGAGCGATGTCTTGTCTTTCCATACTTGTCCACGTAGGTCTCCCTTGGGTTGTTGGCCATATTCTCGAATCCGAATCCATACTTCTGAACACGGGCGTAGGCGGTGTTTGAAGTAAGGGCGTCCTGAGTAGGATACTTGCTTGTGACATAAGATCCGCAGTTAGGGTTGCAGGACAGACGGTTGAGAGTAATCATACGATGCTCCTCTCCGAAGAACTCACGAGTACGCTCGTCAAGGATGTAGTCGATGTCAACATCGCTTGCTGAGCAAGGTTTGGCATTGGCGCGCGCCCTTACCTCGTTGATGTCATCGGCTGCCGCCTGAGTGTTGCTGTGCGAGATAGGCCTCGGCTCGGAGCAGGTAAGCCTCCGGAACACGGATCATATACCAGTCTACATCGTAAGCCTTGTTGCCGTTTGTGGCAAAGTCAGGATGCACGTCGTCAGAGAACTTCCAGAGACGAGGCCAGAGCATAGTCGTGTCGCTGGCGTTGACCTTGTAGGCGTTCTTCTTTTCTTCTGTGTTAGCTCCAGGGCCAGGGAAGGTCTTGGATCTTTCGTACATCTCTTTCTTGGCCTGAAGCCATCCTTCGCCTCCAGGGAGGTAGAAGTTCTTCTGCATCATAACCTCAGATCCACGGAAGTCGTTAGGATCGTCCCAAAGACCGTCCTCCACAAACTCGCCGGCATTGTAAACGTACTCGACAGGGATGCAGGTGGTTCCGATGTAAGCCACTCTACCACCGATGGTGTCCTCTGTGCGATGTTGGCGAGCTTACGGTTAGGAAGGATTGGAGAGTAGGCTGATGTGGCGGCAGAGCCAGGTGCGAATGTGGCTGCGTCGTCACCGTAGAAGTAGAATGTGTAGGTACTGTCTTCGCCAGCCTTGTTCTTGAGCGGATTGGTTCCGGCCTCGTCAGAGCAAACCTTGTAGCTGCGTGTTGTCTGTGTTCCCATAATGACATTAGGAAGCCAGTTGGCCTCGGTGCAGAGGCTTCTTACACGCCACCAGCCGTCACCACCACCGGTGGAGTAGGTTCCGTAGTTGTACTGTACGACCCAGATGGCCTCTTTGTTCTCAGCGCTGCTTGGGTTGTCGATGTCTGCCTTCTTGACGGCATTGCCGCTGGCGTCACGTCCCCAGGCCTGACGGAAAAGATCCCAATAAGGATTCAGGGTGTTGCCGTAGCGGTCTGTAGCCTCGTCCTTACGTGAACCGAAACGGGTCTTCATAATAGAGTAGCTTCCGTCTGTTCCGTTGATCACGCGTGTCGCGGCCTCTTCGGCGCCTTTGAAATCACCAAGGGCAAGATTTACCTCGGCAAGGTAAACGTCAGCGGCAGCCTTTGTGGCGGTTCCGGTAAGACGGGCAACCTGTGGAAGGTGTTCTGACGCCCAGGTGAAGTCGCTCTTGACAAACTCCCATACCTCCTGACGTGTGTTAGGAGTGTAGCCATAGTTGGCCTCTGTCGTGCGGTGCTCAAGGATTACTACATTACCGAACATTCCGGCCAGAACCCTGTAGGCCCAGCCCCTGAGGAACACGGCCTCTGCTCTAAGCTCATCCTTCTTTGTGTCGGTGGAATAGACAATGTTCGAACGCTCGTCGATCATATCGATCACCGTGTTCGCCTTGTTTACAAGGGTATAGACATTGTCGAACCAGTGACGGGAGATACCGTTGTCGGCATTGATGTCCCAGTTACCGAAGGTCGATGTCGATCCGGTGGCTGAGAATGTGTCCATTCCCATACCTGTGATAGCATAGGAGTGTGTGCCGTGCGGCTCACCCAACATAAGGTACTCTACGGTGTTATAGCACGGGTTCAGAGCCATTACGATGTCCGATTCCGTGTTGTAGAATGAGTTGTCATCGTAGTTGTAGGAGTGCTCCTTGAGGAATTCCTCATCGTTGCAACCAGTGAACCCGGCAAGGGCTACTGTTCCCGCTACAATGCCTGCAAATATTTTGTTGATTTTCATATAACTATTCCTTTATTTCAAATTAGAATGTCAGGTTTACTCCGAATGTGACGGTCTTGTAGGTACCGTTGCTTCCGAAGCGGGTTGAGCCAGTGTCTCCAGCGATAGTACCTCCGGTCTCAGGATCAAGACCTGACCATCCGGTGATCGTGAAGAGGTCTGTGGCGGCGACATAGACGCGCGCTCCGCTAAGGCCTACCTTCTGGATGAGGCGTGGATTCACGGTGTAGGAAAGTGAGAGATCCTTGAGCTTCAGGAATGAACGTGAGTTCCAGAACATATAGTTCAAAGAGTTGGAGTAGTCACGTTTAGGGTATGTCTGTGAGTGATTGGTCTCTGTCCAAGGATCAACGGCTGCCAGCTGAGCGCCACTTGACTGGTTCGTTCCGAAAGCGTACGGGTCGAATCTGAGGAAGTGGGTGTCGTCACCCTGCGCCCAACGGAAGTTGAAGTAGAGTGAGAAGTTCTTCCAGCTGATGGTGTTGCCGAAATTCAAAGTGAAGAGAGGGTCAGGAGAGCCAATGAAGTGGCGGTCTTTCTCATCGATCACACCGTCCTCGTTCCAATCCAGGAACTTGATGTCACCTGGCTTGGCGTTAGGCTGGATCATATTGCCATCCTTGTCTGTGTAGTTCTTGATCTCGTCCTCAGAGTTGAAGATGCCGAGTTTCTTGAGGTCGTAGGCTGAACCGATAGGGTGGCCGACCTGAAGAGCGTAGTAGTTGTCGAATCCGTAAGCCACAGCGTTGGCAACGTCGTCAGCCTCTTCACCCTTGTAGTCCTTTCCGTAGAGTTCCTTTACGCAGTTGGCGTTGGAGTCGAACACGATTGAGGATGTCCAGCGGAATGTCTTGTCGCCGTCGCCATTGATGTTGACTGTGTTGAGTGTGACCTCAATACCGTTGTTGGTGACGAGTCCGACGTTGTCATAGATTGATGTGAATCCAGTCATATAAGGAGCTGAACGGCTCACGATCATATTCGTGGTTCTTCCGGTGTAGCCGTCAATGCTACCGCTGAGTCTTCCCTGAAGTGTGGTGAAGTCAAGACCGAAGTTCAGTTTCTCGACAGTGGCCCAGGTCAGGCTTCTGTTAGGGATTCCGAGAGGCTCCACACCGAGGTTGCCCTGGTTGCCGAGCCAAGCCCAAGACATTGAACCCTGCCTTGTGCCGACGATGCCGACATTGGCGAGAGTCTGGTAAGGAGACACGGAGCTGGCTCCGTTCTGTCCCCAGGACGCGCGGAATTTGAGGAAGTCAAACCAGCCGAGATCCTTGATGAAGTTCTCGTTGCTGAGAACCCAGGCAGCGGAAGCTCCATAGAAGTTATCCCATTTGAAGCCGTCCGCAAGGCCTGAATAACCGTCACGACGGAATACAACGCTGGCGTAATATGTGTTCCTCCAGTTGTAGTTGGCGCGGGCGAGGTAGCCGACACGGCTCCAAGTGGTGCGTGAGCGCTTGAGGATGGTGTTGGAGTTGTCCGCTGCGTCCATCTTGTAAACACCGAGATAGGTCGGGCTGCTGAATCCCTTGAATTCAACGTTGAGTCCCTCGGTATTGTACTTCTCACGTGTGTAACCGGCCATTAGGTCGAAATGATGCTCTTTGATGTCCTTGGCGTAAGTGAGAATGTTATCCACGTTCCAAGTCTGTGAGTAGCTCATCGCGGAGCTTCCCTCTGCGTTGACGTTGTACTTGGAAGGATTCTCCATATCCGCTGTGTTGTTTGTGTCGACCCAGAGCTCAGGGTTGTTGAACACGTCGCTGCGGCCGGTGTTGTGCTGGCCCTGGACAGTGATCCTGTAGGAAAGGCCTTTCAGGAACGGGAAGTCGATCTGAGCGTAAGCCATACCGTTGGCGTTTGAGCTGAAGCCTGAGCGGTCGGTGTAGAGGTAGGAGTCATCCTTTCCGGCGCCGATAAGCGGGCTGGCGGTCTTTCCGTCAGGATAGTAGTTGTACCAGTCCTCGTAGCCAGGAGTCTGAACCATAACGTATGAATATGGTGACATCCAAGTCGCGTTCTGGATTCTGGCGGTCTGTCCCCAGCTGTTGGCTCCGAGGTAGCTTGCCTTTGCGCCGACTGTGAGCCAGTCAGTTACGTTTATGTCAAGTTTGGCGAGGAAGTTGTACTTCTCGTAGTCGTCTCCGAGACGGATGCCCTGCTGTCTGGTGTAGTCACCGGAAACATAGTAGGCCACGTTCTTGGATTTTCCTGCGATGCTGAGGTCGTATTTCTGACCGACACCGGTGCGGGAGATTTCTTTGAGCCAGTTGGTTCTGGTACCATCCTTGAAAGCGGCGAGCTCAACGTCTGTCATAAGTTCGGCGGCCGCTGTCTCAAGAGATGAGTAGTCAGACCACTCCTTGGTCTTGAACGCATCCCTGTTTGCCTTGTAGGACTCGAAACGGTTCCTGAGGAAGGTCTCGTCGTCGGTCACCATCTTAGGCATACGTGTCCAGTCTGACAGGCTGACGCTTGCGTTGAAACTGACAACCGGTTTTGCGCTGGTTCCCCTCTTGGTGGTGATGATGATGACACCGTTGGCGGCGCGGGATCCGTAGATCGCGGCTGCGGAAGCGTCCTTCAGCACGTCAATGCTCTCGATGTCCGTCGTGTTGATCGTGTTGATCGAACCGTAGGAGATCACGCCATCGACGATGAGCATAGGCTGGTTGACACTCTGCGCTCCGTCCGATGCACTTGAAGGGATGGAGTTCTTACCACGGATTGTCATTGTTCCGGTGTTGTCACCAGACGCGCTGCTTGTAGGAGCATAGCTGAAACCGGCCACCTTGCTGGACAACGCCGAAAGGGCGTTAGGGTTAGGCAAAGTGCTGATGTTCTTGTCGCTGGCGTAATTCACGCTGGCGATAGAACCGGAAAGATCCCTTCTACGAGCCGTACCGTAACCGACGACCACAACCTCGTCAAGGTAGTTGGTGTCGTCCTCAAGCACAACGTTGATTGTTTTCTTTGATCCCACAGTGATTTCCTGAGTGGAGAATCCGATGGAGGAGAAAACGAGGATGGTGTTGGTCTTCACATCTGGGATGTTCCAATTTCCATCCAAATCTGTCATAGTACCGGAGTTGGTGCCCTTGATAAGGACATTGACTCCGACCAGTGGTTCTCCAGCCTTGTCCGTCACCTTGCCGGAAACAGAGGACTGGGCGAATGCCTGCGCCCCGATTGTCAGGAGCACAAGCAGAGTCGTAATTAATCGTTTACCCATAACTGCTTTTTATAATGGTTTTGTTAAACTACTGATTTAGCAAAATCACAAAATCATAAATATTGTACATAAAGCGCAAATATAAAACTAATAGTAGAATATATCGGAAAATTTTTGGTGAAAGTACTTTGAAAAATGTTCCTGCCCTCTTGTGTCGTGTCCTGATTTTCAATCGGATTTTTATCAAATCAGTAGATTGACAAATTATGAGACCGCAGTATGATTTTGGTCATAAATTTCACATTACGAACCCATTTTGCGCTGTTTTGCGAAAAGGTTTGCGTAAAATTTTAGGTGTAAATCAAATTTCAAAGTATTTTTATCAATATTTCAAAAAGCGGGGGATAATATTCCTTACTTTTGCCAATGTTTTTGGTTTAAATGTCACAGACGTATAATAGCACAAGGTAAACTATGACCATATTCACACTTTCCGCCGTTTTACGCCGCCGTCGGCATGTCCGGCAATATGTCCCCACATATTCGTGACACTGTTGCAATCCACTTGACAAGACTGATTGAGAAAATCACAAAACCATTATTAAAAACACAGTTTATGGGTAAACGTTTCATCACAGCTTTGCTTGCGCTCCTGTTAGTCGGGGTGCAGGTATTCGCCCAGTCAGCCGTTTCCGGAAAGGTCACGGACGAGACAGGGGAACCCTGTGTCGGGGCCAATGTCCTCATAAAGGGCACGACCTCCGGCACAATGACAGACTTTGACGGTAACTACAGTCTGCCACACGTGAAGCAGGGAGCCATCCTTGTTATCTCAAGCATTGGTTACACCACATAGGAAGTCAAGGTTGGCTCCTCGGCTGTCATCAATGTAGTTCTCCAGAGTGACAACAGGTATCTCGACGAGGTTGTGGTTGTCGCCTACGGTACTCAGAAAAAGAAGGATGTGACCGGTTCCATCACCGACGTGAAGTCCGAGATCGTGGCCATTCAGAACACCACGACCGTCTCCAGGGCACTCGAGGGAGCCGCTCCAGGCCTTCAGGTCTCAATGGTCGATGGCCAGCCTGGTTATGACATGGCTATCCGTCTGCGTGGTGTCAGCTCCACCAACGGAGCCTCTGCCGCCGCCCTCGTCGTGATCGACGGTGTGGCCCAGCAGACCAACTCCACTTATGAGAACCCTCTTTCCCAGTTGGATCCTAACGACATAGCTTCCGTGACTGTCCTCAAGGATGCGGCGTCAACCGCTCTTTACGGATCAAGAGCGGGTAACGGTGTCATCCTCATCACCACCAAGAGAGGCTCCGAAGGCAAGTCAAAGATCTCCTTCCAGAGCCGCTGGGGATGGAACTCCATCGGAAACTACAACGTCAACTCGATCGACACCGCCGCTGAGTATTATGAATATGCCTGGCAGTCAATCTACAACTCTTACCGTTACGGCGTGAACGGAACAGGGCTTCCTGGAGTTGATGCGAACGGCAACTACTACACAAACATCGCCACTCCGAACCACACAGACGAGGAGGCAAGGCTATTTGCCAGCCAGCACCTGTTCGACTACAACGGAAGCGAGACCCAGTTCCAGAAGAACGCACTCGGCAACAATATGGCCTACAATGTTCCTGGGGCGATCTACACGTCTACGGGATCCGGCTCGAACGCATCCGCGACTATGAGCGGTGCTTACCTTGTCGATCCAGTAACCGGAAAAATCAACAAGGACGCAAGGCTGCTCTACAATGGTGACGCAGCTGACATTATGTTCAAAAAAGCTTTCCGTCAGGAATATAACCTTTCGGCCAGCGGCGGATCAGACAAGATCCACTACTACGCTTCCCTAGGTTATCAGGACGAGCCTTCATTCTTGATTGCGAGCTCGTACAAGCGTTACAGCGGACGTATGAATGTCGATGCCCAGGCTCTCAAGTGGCTGAAGATCGGCGCCAATGTCGGCTATTCAAAGACCAGCACCAGAGCTCAGGCTGGTAAGTGGGGCTCCCGTCAGATCGGTGGAGCGTATGGCAACGCCATGCTTCACGTCAAAGGATGGCAGCCAATCGAGCCAGTCTACACCATTGACAAGAACGGTGACTATGTTCTCGATGCCAACGGTGACAAGATTCTGAACACCAAGAACGCCTCGTATTCACCGCTCGGTGTCGCCACAAGTCCTTATGGCAGTGACTTCAAGTACATCGCCGAGACCAACATCGAGCGTCAGGACATCTCAACATGGACAACCCGTCTGTTCGCCGATGTCAATTTCCTGAAGTATTTCAACTTCAACGTGAACTTCAATATGGACGAGTCACACTGGAAACGTACGATGTACGTGAACAGTGTCGCGGGCCGCGGAACTCCTAACGGAGGATTCGGTATCAAGACCTACCAGCGCCGAATCATCAACACCCAGCAGATCCTTACCTATAATCAGGACTTCGACAAGCATCACGTTGACGCTATGCTAGGTCACGAGTATGAGGATCTGAACAGGGATGACCTCAATTTCGGCACTGGTTACGAGCTGATTCCGGGTTATGCCATCGCCGGAAACTTCATCGGCCGCTATGTCAACGCTGGTGGTGAGAACTCCACTACCCCTGGCTTCAGTACAAACATCTACAGGACAGAGTCTTACCTGAGCCGTTTCAACTACAACTACGACAGCAAATATTATCTGTCTGGATCCCTCAGGCGTGATGCCGCCTCCAAGTTCACAAAGGACAACCGCTGGGGTACATTCTGGTCAGTCGGAGCCGGTTGGCGTTTCTCAGAGGAAAGCTTCCTTAAGGAGATGAAGACATGGCTTGACAACGCCAAGCTGCGCGCCAGCTATGGTGTGACGGGTAACTCCAATGGTCTTACCTCTTATTATCTCAACCACTACTGGTACTACGCTGTCGCCACGTGGCAGACAAGCTCAAGCGGTACCGGCGTTCCTGCCTCAACCGCCATCAGAACCGGCAACGACTTGGTTCGTTCCGACCTGACTTGGGAGAACATCCACCAGTTTGACCTCGGCCTTGACTTCAGTGTCCTGAGGAGCCGCATCACCGGTGCGCTTGACTTCTATGACCACAAGACTGTCAACTCTCTCTTCAATCAGTCAGTCTCCCCTCTCGCCAGCGCCGGCTACACCACCGTTCTTGGAAACGCTGCCAAGGTCCGCAACAGAGGATTCGAGATAGAACTCGATGCTGACATCATCCGCAAGAAAGATCTCACCCTCAGCGTTGGCATCAACGGAACACACTACCGCACCACGCTTCTGAGCGTTCCTGCCGACCAGATTCCGAACTACGACGAGACCATGGATCTCCCTAAGGGCTGCTGGACCGTCGCGACTGAGGATATGGCGCAGGCCGGAACTGCAAGCCACGCCGGACGAGGAATATTCTACCTCCGTGGAGAAGGGAAGGATCTTTTCAACCTCTATATGCCTAAATATGCCGGTGTGGACGAAAAATCCGGTCTTCCGCTTTATTGGCACAGAGTCACTTACTATGATGTGAATATGAACGAGACCACAGGTGTCTACGAGCACGGAGGACGTTACGCCAACTATAAGGTGGGTGACAATGTCAAGACAGACGTGGCGGCAGACGCATCTTACTACGAGGTAGGATCAGCCACTCCTGATTGGATCGGAGGTCTTACCCTCAGCCTGAAATGGAAAGATTTCGATTTCAGCGTCGTTTCCGCTTACCAGATCGGAGGCAAGTTCTTCTCTATGGAGTACTCCCAGCATCTGTTCCGCGGCTCATCTATGGGCAGACAGCGTATTCCTGTCTCAAAGGATCTCGTGGGCAACACCTGGAATCCGGACAACACCAGTGCCTATTACCCTATGCAGTGGTTCCCAAGTTCAGGCGCAAGCAGTTACTATCTTGATGGATCTTTGCTGCCAGGCTCTCACAACTACACAGACATGAGCCTCTTTGACGCAAGCTACTTCCGTGTGAAGAACGTGACCATCGGCTACACCCTGCCTAAGAAACTCACAAAAAAAGTCAACATCAGTGCCCTCCGTGCGTTCGTCTCAGCTGACAACGTGTTGATTTTCTCTCAGCAGAAAGGTGTGGATCCTACTTTCTCAACAATCGGAGGAAAAGAGGTTGACACCTTCATCTACCCACAGATGCAGACTCTCACAATCGGTTTGAATCTTGATTTCTAAAATTAAACGCGAATAAATATGAAAACATATAAAAGTCTTTTGGCTGCCGCGATCCTTGGCTTGAGCTTTTCATCCTGCACCTCACTGCTGGATGTCAACAATCCGAACTATTTCACGGATGATGAGATGGCAGAATTCATCAATGGAAGCGAGGAAGCTGAGCAGCAGGTTCTGACAGGTCTCGTTGGTTCTCTGCCGGGTTACATCAACATCTACAACGCTGCGATCGCCGGTGGCTATTCCAACGCTTCCGCTTACGAATCCAATTTTGAGTTTCGCCGTTTCTGCCAGTCTGGCGATGTGGTAGAAGGAGATAGACTGAATCAAGGAACATACTCGACTTGGTATCAGAATCTTGCAAACAACACTTATTGGAGAACAGATCAGGAGATCCAGAACTATGGCTACTATCTCGCCCCTGTACTCAAGCTCGGACCCGCACTCAAGGCGCTTGACTTCCTTACCGAGGAGCGTGTCGAGAAGTATCCAAGAATGGGTTCCAGCCGCGCCCAGGCACTGACAATGAAGGCTATCTGCTACATGATGCTGATGGAGCGCTACACAGACCTTCAGGATGTAACCTCCACTACAAAGCAGGGCTGGCCGATCTACGATGCCTACACCTATAATGCCGCCAAGGCTCCGCTTTCGGTCGCCGAGACCTGGAGTTGGATCAACACTACGCTCAAGGAGGCAGTGGATCTTTTCCACGATTCCACGCTCGGAGAGAAAGGCTATACCATCGGTAACGAGGCTGCCCAGATCTACGACATAGACTGTGCCGTGGCACAGTACTACCGTTGTCGCGCCGCCCTCGACAGCAAGGACTGGAAGACCGTGATAGAGGCGGGGAATGACCTCCTCAGCCATTTCCCTAACCTGATCAACGCCGAAGATTATGGTATGAAGGCAAGCTTGTTGGCCTCTGTGAACTCTCGCGCTGGTGTCACCGCATCCCTGCCTCAGGGAACATCTTGGAACGGATCCGACTTCAACGCCACACAGAACGCCTTCTACAATCTGGAGAAGAATCCAGAGGCGATTTTCGGCGGTGCCAGAGGCTCATCCAACATCTTCTGGACTAACGCAGGTCTCAATGCCCTCAAGCGCAGCCCTTCAGGCTACTATCAGGTGGACAAAGGAATCTATGACGCACTTTCGGATGATGACTGCCGCAAGGCTTGCATTCTCCCTGAGGATTTCGAGGATTTCCACGTTTACACCAACGACGGAGCAGACACGACATGGTACCAGTACACTATGCCGAAATACACGTCTCTCAAATGGGCGGCATCTTCGGCTATCGGTTACAAAAACCACACGAACGAGGCTACCACATCCGACAACATATACCTCCGTTCCTCAGCCGTCTTGCTGATGGTCGCTGAGGCATACGCTCAGGGTGGGCAGGACGCTCAGGCAAAGGCATTGCTTGACAAACTGCTTGCGGCCCGCACAAAGAGCGGCGCCACCGCCATGACATGCGACAACACGATGCCTGGCAAGAGTGTTATGGAGATGGTCAAACTTCAGTGGCGCATCGAGATGTGGGGAGAAGGCGATTGGGCGTTCTTCAACCAGAAGCGCTGGGGCGTTCAGAACGCCCGTGGAGCGAACCATTGGAGCGAGACTCAGATTCCTGCCGAAGGCTTCACTTGGGAGATTCCTCAGAAGGAGCGTCAGGGCAATCCTTACTGGAACTAACAGTCATTATCCACAACTAGAATTATATTCAGATGAAAAAAATATTATTGACATTCGCTTGCGCTCTTTCCGCAATGGCAATGTTCTCAGCCTGCGACAAGGGAGAGGATGTGAAGGAGTTCAAGGATGAGAACGCTACAGTGAAGGCCTTGACAATCGAGGCTACCCTTCCGTCCGCACAGGGTGAGGGCATGAAGACTGCTTTCACAGCCAAGGATTTCCTCCGTATACGTTTCGCGAAGGCTGACGGTACTTCAGTGGGAAGAACCCAGATCCTCAGAGGCGAGGCGGCAGAAGGCAAGACCGCGTCATTCAGCAACCGTGTGGCCGTGCCGAATGACGCAGAAACGGCTTTCGTCTATGTTGACAACAACGAGACTAATCTCGTGAACTATGGATCCGCTCCGACATTTGTGAATTTGAGCGGTCAGAAAGGTACGCTTGCTGATGCCATGGCACATCAGGTGATTGTTGGCTCCACCCCTGTCAGCGGCCTGTCAGGAGGTAAGGGCTCCGTATCACTCGCCTACAAGACCGGTATCGCAAAGATCGTGGTGTCTTATCCGGAGGGAACCAGAGTCAAACAGGGCGAGACCACAATAACGCTTGGTGGAGACGCACAGTACAACAAGATTGAACTGATGCTTGATTCTCCTGAAAAGTCAAGCACGAAAGGTGCAATCACCGTCCCTGCCATTGTTGACACGGTGAAATGCACCTCCACCGCTTACGTCGCCATCTGGCCTGTAGGTGGAGAGTACACCAACACCAACCTCATCTCCCACATCCAGACTACCACCTACGGCAATGCGCTTGAGGTCACGAACATCACGGCAGGAAAGACGACCGAGATCGTTCAGGGTGTTGACGCCAAAGAGTTCAACTATTGGATCGGCGATGAGGAATATAAAGTCCATGATGTCTATGCGAAGGTTGAGAGCGCTAGCAAGTGGATCACAGTGAAGGATGGTGTCCTTACAGTCGGGGAGAACAAGACCGGTAGCGTACGCGTCGGAAAGGTTGTGCTTGACAACGGTCACACCTACATCTTCACCCAGATCGGAGCCAACGACTTCAAGGGAAGCTGGACGCTTTACTCGAAATTATTTGACCCTAACAAGACACTGGGTAAGGGTAACACCAATGCGGACAAAACTGTTGTCACATTCGGTGAGCCACGTCAGCGAGAGACCTTGAAGGATGCCGCTGGCAAAGAGCACACAAACAACCTTGGCATCAAGGGCCTTTATCTTGATTCGGTTCTGGACGCTTGTGTCGAGATTGACTACAATGAAAGGACTGTCAAATTCGGTGTGTTCTTTGACCGCCGCGCAGCCCAGAAAGCCGCAGACGGAAAGTTCTGCACATATATTCCTGAATGTTCTGGCGGAAACGGTTGGGGCAACTACAACTTTGCTCCTGGTGACAAGGGATTCTCCGATTCCAACTACGAGTGGCTCTGGTTCACGGTAAGCGAAGACCTGAAGACCCTAAAGTACCAGTACTATGGTGCGGGTCAGATGACCAGTAACGGCAAGTACTACATCTGCGGAATCTCTATTCCGAAGGCTACTTCAACCGACAAGGCTTCCATTGCAGGCAGCTATGACGTGATTTATCAGGCCAACTACAACGGAAGCAACGAAGAAAGCATGTACTTCAAGAAGTAATCCTGCATTCAGTCAATCCAACAAAAGAAGGCGACCGGAAACCCCGGCCGCCTTCTTTCTTTGGCAATGGCAGTTAAAAACATCACCTTAAAGCCCCTATCTGCTCTTTGGTAAGCCCGGTCAACTGTAGGATCTGCCCTATCGGCATACCGATTTCAAGCATGGCCTTGGCTACTTCGGTCTTACCTTCGGTTATTCCTTCAGCCTTACCTTGGGCCATGCCTTGGGCCATACCTTGGGCCATGCCATCTGCGATTCCTTTGGCCTCTCCGTCGGCATAGCCTTTCTCGAAGCCCTTGCGCTCGGCGAATACGCGCTGCGCCAGAATGTCCCTCTCGTTCATCTTGTCGATCTCGTATTTAAGTTTCTTCTCCTTGTCGAACGCCGCCACCTCGCACGCCTCGGCGAGCCGTCTGGAGATTCCTCCGGCCTCCTCGATCCACTCCGGAATCTTTTGGAAGCCACCGCTGTTCCTGAATATGTAGAACAGCCTGTCGGACTCCGTCACGCACTCCTCCAGCGTCTTGGTGAACAGTGTCATCTCCACAAAGATAACACTAATTGTCTGATTCGCAACCATTCCGGTGCGTTTTTCCGTGAACTGCCAGTAGGAGATGAAGTGGTCGGTGTCCCAGAGCGACTCGTCGTCGTGCCTCAGGCGATAGTTCAGGAAGGAGACCACATAGACCGGGTGGAGCTTCCCGTACAGATCCCCCTCCGACAGTTCCAGATGGTACAGTCCTGACGCGTAATAGACGCACCTCTCGAAGAAGCTGTCCTCCTCCGAGGCCTGCATCTCCACGATGAACGTCCTGTCGTCCTTGTCCACACAGACCAGGTCGAGCACCGTCTTCTTCCCGTAGATCACATCCTGTTGCTGCTCCCGGTCGGAATATTCCTTGATGTCCTCGATCCTCGCCTCGGGAGGCAGGATCTGGTTCAGCACCCCGATGAGGATGTCCTTGTTGTTCCTGTCCGCGAACACGGCCTTGAAGCCCACGTCGCTCCGCAGGTTGACGAACGGAGCGAGCTCTTGTCTCTTTTCATTGAAATACATAGTTCAAATTTTAAATGAATATTTGAACCGCAATAATATGCACAATAAATGTAAATAACGAAAAGAAACATATACGGATTATAAAAAACAGAAATATTTTCGGTTGTTACTCCCTTAAGTAACATGAAAAAAATAAGTTGCTTCAGATTAAGAGAAGATTTTCGAGGATAGATCTTTTTTTGAAGAAGGAGTGTGCCGGTGGCACATGACTGATGAGAAAAGAGATATATACCGAAAAGATTCCTTAAGATGATGCAGGTTATTTTTTGAAGGTTACTAAATACCACTTGGAACCTATCTAAGCGGCTAGCCCGATGGTTCGGGCTCACCAACCACGGTTCGGCAGACTCTGTTGCCGTACGCTGGCAGACGCTTTGACGAGCTCAGCGACCACCAGCGTATCAGAACCGAAGATCTGCACAGCGCCCAAAAACTTTCTCCGAACGCAGTGGGGAGTAAGCGATTGAAAATCAATTACAAAAGCGAAGCCCTTTAGCTGATATCAGCTGAAGGACTTCGCTTAATATACTGTGAAACAGAGGCTTACCCTCCGCGGAAAGTTACTTTGCTTTTGCGGAAAGCGAGTACGGCTTGTCGGCAGGCTTCCGGCCGCGGGCCTTGTTCGGCTTGGAGGCCATGACGAACTCGAGGGTGCCTCCTTGGAGGAGGTCATCGTGGGTGATGTAGAGTTTCTTGAACTCAACGCCGTCGCGCAGTACCTTCTTGACATAGCGGTTCGTGTCGCTGACGCCGTCGGCCTTCACCTCAAGGGTCTTGCCGTTAGGAAGGGCGATACGGGCGTACGGAAGGTACGGAGCGCCGAACACGTACTGGTCGCTTCCGGGGCAGACAGGATAGAATCCAAGCACGCCGAAGATGTACCAGGCGGACATCTGACCGCAATCGTCATTCCCTCCCAATCCGTGAATATCAGGACGATACATCCTATTGATGATTTCCCTCATCCAGTACTGTGTCTTCCACGGCTGACTTGTCCAGGCATAGAGATAAGGAATATGATGGCTCGGCTCGTTGCCGTGTACATAGCCACCGATCAGGCAGTCTTTCGTGATGTCCTCGTTGGTTGCGTAGGCATATTCAGGAAGATCGTGGTAGAAGAGTTCGTCCAGCGCGGAGATGAACCTCTTCTCGCCACCCATCAGCGCCATCACACCGAAAACGTCCTGCGGAGCGTGGAACGAGAAGTTCAGCGAGTTGCCCTCGATGAAGCCCTCGCCCATAGTCTGCATGATGTCGAAATCCTTCTTGAAGGTCCCGTCAGCGTATTTCGGACGGGCGAAACCGAGTTCCGTGTCAAAGACATTCCTGTAATATTGCGCGCGTGCGAGATATTCATCGGCCACCTTGTCATTACCCACGAGCCAGGCGGTGTGCCAGATGGTCCAGTCGTCGTAGGAATATTCCAACGTGTTGCTGGCGGCGGTGGAGATCTTGTCGTAAGGCACGTAGCCGAGCCTCATATATTCCCCAAGCCCGGCGTACCAGTCTGCCTTTGAGGTGGTTACCATCGCCTCAAGGGCGCGGTCGCGGTCGATGTCCAGCCCTTTGGTGATGGCGTCGGCCAGCACAGGGACGGCATGGTAGCCGCTCATGCACCAGTTCTCGTTGGCGCAATGGCTCCAGACCGGAAGGAAGTGCAGCACGTTCTGGTCGTAATGGGCCAGCATCGACTCCACCATGTCCCTGTCACGGTCCGGCTTGAACAGGGCCAGGAACGGATGCTCGGCACGGTAAGTGTCCCAAAGTGAGAACACTGTGTAGTTCGTGAAGCCGTCGGCCTGATGGATCTCGTGGTCGAGGCCTCTGTACTTCCCGTCCACGTCCATGTAGACTGACGGGTTGATCATCGTGTGGTAAAGGGAAGTGTAGAACATCCTCTTCTCGTCCTCGGTTCCCTGGACATCGATCTGTGAGAGTTCCTTCTCCCAAGCCGATGTCGCCTCGGCGGCGATCTGGTCGAAAGACTTCCCGGAGGCCTCCGCCGCAAGGTTCTTCAGCGCCCCTTCGGCGCCTGTGGCCGACAGGGCCACCTTCACGGTCAGCTCCGGGTTCCTGGAAGTGGCGAACTTGAACCAGGCCACCAGCTTGCGCCCTGCCATCGCCGGGAAGTTGTGGTACTGGTCGAACTTGCTCCAGCCTCCTTTATAATTGATCTTCTCGCGGTCCGCGTAGCCATATTCAGAAATAGGCTGCGAGAAGGAGATCGCGAAGTAGGTGTAGTTGGTGCGGGCCCAGCCGTTGGTGATGCGGTAGCCGGTCAGGAGGGTGTCGTTCCGCACCTGAACCTCCGCCCAGAGGGTCTTGCCGTCGTAGTTGTAGATTCCGTGGATGAGATCCAGAATCACCTGCCCGTCAACTCCTTTCGGGAATGAATATTCATGGACTCCGACTCTCGTGGTGGCGGTCAGACGGGCCTTTACGCCATAGTCGTCCAGCGTCACCTCGTAGCGTCCCGCCGAGGCTTTCTCCGTGGAGTGCGAGAAGCGGCTGCGGTAGCCGCCGTCCGGGTTGTCCGCCGTGCCGGGGTTAAGTCTCAGCGCTCCCGTGGTCGGCATCAGGAGGATGTCGCCCAGGTCGGAGTGTCCCGTGCCGCTGAAGTGGGTGTGGCTGAACCCGACGATCGTAGGGTCTGAGTAACGGTAGCCGGCACAATATTCATAAGCCCTCGGCTGGTATTTCCCGTTCACATTGTGAGGGATGGTGTCCGTGTCAGGACTAAGCTGGACTCCGCCGAAAGGCACGCACGCCCCCGGAAAAGTGTGTCCCATTCCGTCGGTGCCGATGAACGGATCTACATAACTTGCCTTGGAGGAAGGCTGCTGCGCGGCTGCCCCGACGCAGAGAAGCAGGGATATGCCTGCGTATAACCACTTAATGTTCATAGCCCAAATATACACAATTCTATTGTTTTTTATAAAGTCTTTAAATTTGTTTTTCATATCTTTGCGCCAAGAGTTTTTGGTACGCATTGGTTAAATCGGTTTATTATCAAAGTAGGACTCAATATTAAGATAGGTAACACTTTAATTAAACAACAAATATTATAAAAACGTTTATGTCTTTCAAAAAGATCGCAATGACGCTTGCGCTCATCCTGAGCACCGTTGCGGCCGTGGCCCAGACCAAGACCGTCAAGGGTGTGATCTACGAGGAGGAGACTGGCGAGCCTATGCCGGGAGCGACGGTCTCCGTCGAGGGTTCCACCCGAGGTGTGATGACCGACCTTGACGGCTCGTTCGAGCTGACCGGTGTCAAGCCTACCGACAAGCTAAAGTTTGAGTGCCTTGGAAAGGAGACTCAGGTTCTGCAGGTCGGTACTATGACCAACTTCGTCGTGAAACTCAAAAACGCGGCAAACGAACTTGACGAGGTGACTGTGGTCGCCTTCGGTAAACAGAGGAAGGAGAGCGTCATCGGCTCCATCTCCACGGTTGATGTCAAGACCCTGAAGGTTCCTTCCAGCAACCTCACCACCGCCCTGGCCGGAAACGTGGCCGGTGTGATCGCCTACCAGCGTACCGGTGAGCCTGGACAGGACAACGCCGACTTCTTCGTGCGTGGTATCACCACGTTCGGCGCGAACACCAGCCCTCTGATCCTCATCGACAACATCGAGCTTACCTCCACTGACCTCGCCCGCCTTCAGCCGGACGACATCGAGAGCTTCTCGATCATGAAGGACGCCACGGCGACGGCCCTTTACGGAGCCCGCGGAGCCAACGGTGTGATCTTCGTGACCACCAAGCGCGGTCAGGAAGGTCCGGCGAAAATCTTCGCCCGTGTCGAGACCTCGATCTCCGCCCCGACCGATGTGGTCGAGCTGGCTGATCCTGTGACCTACATGAAGTCGTACAACGAGGCCATCTCCACCCGTGACCCTCTCGGAGAGTTGATGTACACCTACGACAAGATCGAGCAGACCGGAAAACCGGGCGCCAACCGCCTCATCTATCCGGCCAACGACTGGTACGATATGCTTTTCAAGGATTTTGCCACAAGCTACCGCGCAAACGTTTCAGCGCGTGGTGGAGGCAAGGTCGCGACCTACTATGTGTCCGGTGCCTACACCGAGGACACGGGTGTTCTGAAAGTCGATAAGCGCAACAGTTTCAACAACAACATCGACGACAAGAACTACACCCTGCGCTCCAACGTGGACATCAACGTCACCCCGACAACGAAGCTGGCTGTCCGTCTGACCGGTAACTTCAGGGACTATCAAGGCCCTCTGAACGGAGGTAGCGATGTCTATCGTCAGGTCATGCACTCCGACCCTGTGCTCTTCCCGGCCTACTACCCTGTGGACGACGAGCACGTGGGGATCCAGCACATCATGTTCGGTAACTACGAGGATGGCTCCTACATCAACCTTCCAGTTAATATCCAAATAAAATTGGACTTGATAATTTTGGTTTAACCTTTATATTTTTAATAATCAATATTTTATGTAGTCGGCAAGTGGCCTTGCCGTTTGCGTGCAAGCGATATCGTCCTGACGGCCATCAAAGATGGTCGCGACTCAGAGGCTCGATGAATATCCTTCGGTAAACAGACTTTCCATAGCGGACATCCGGCTTGCGGTGCCGCAAGTATCTGCATTAGTTTACAAAGGTGGGAAGTACAAACTTTTTATGAGCGGACTTCAAAGCCGCAATGATATAGCAGTATTCTTCCCTTGAAAAGTCTGTTCACCGGACAGGATATATTCCTATGCAACCACGCATTTGACATACGGCTGGTTGCGTTTCATCACGAAGTAGATGCGGTTGACAAGCTTCCTGGCGATCTTTATGATCGCCTTGCCCGGCGCCATCCTCTTGCAGTAGTTGCCATACGCCATGGACAAGGCGGGGTCTTGCCTTACCGCCACCCATGAGGCTTCGACAAGGACGGACCTGAGCCTTGCGCTCCTGCGGACGGTTATGTCGCCGACGCCCTCGCGCTCACCGCTTGAGTGGCACATCGGTATCATCCCGATGAAGGCCGCGAGCTGGTCCGCGCTCTTGAAGCGCCTTATGTCGTCAATCTCGGAGAGGAGGGACATGCGTCAGCTGGCCGATGCCCGGCACTGTCATCAGGTTCTCAAGGGGCTTCTCGAACCGCTCCGTCCTGGACAATGCCCTGACCGCGCGCAACATCTCCAGCCTCTGGCCTCTCAGCGCCTCGTACTGCCTGACGAGGAAGTCGAGAGTCTGCCGTCCGTAGGCGGTGCCCGTCTCCGCTCCCTTCAGCCAGACGACAAAGCACCTGTTCCAGCAGCGGCCCGGACCAGAGAACTCCTCCCGTATCTCTATCCCGAGATACCGCAGATGGGACTTGATGCGGTTCTTCAGCCGCGTCTGGTCCTTCGTGATCGAGTCTCTCAATCTTATCAAAGAACGTGTCTCCAGCGACTCGCTTCGGGGGGACGTATATCCCTTTCCGCTCTCCGGCGCGGAGACTCCTGGCGAGTTTGGCGCTGTCCACCGCGTCCGTCTTCCTCAGCTTCTCGCTGGTCGTCGTCGGGACATCCGCTGGGTTGACAACAATGTTGTGTATCCCCAGCCCGACGAGCCTATAGTGTATCCAGAACCCGCAGAAACCAGCCTCGTACACGGATGTGATACTCCGCCTCCGGGTAGTTCCTCACCAGATGCGCATACAGCGCGTCCGGATCGGACTCTGGCTGAACCTCTTCAGCTGCGTGGCCTCCGACATCAATGTCACCGACCAGCTCTTCAAATGCACATCGATTCCGATGTAAATGTTTTGTCCTTTGAAGGATAATGCTTTTCTTTGTGCTTCCATAAGCTACTGGTATCTTGGTTTTGTTTGTTCTCTTTTTTTCAATTTAACCAAAATTCCGGTAGCTTTCTTTATAGACTCATGAAAAACTTCGCGGGGCTAGCCCCAGCGGTCGGGGCAGCGGGCCCCGATGAGCGTTCCTCATGAGCTTTGAAAAAGCTCACTCCGATTTTATTTGGATATCAAACATAGGTACTCTTATGCCAACCTTGTCAAGGGCTACAAGAACTACCAGCGCTCCCAGATGATTGCCGCCGTACAGCTTGAGCAGGATCTCAAGTTCATCACCAAGGGTCTGTCGTTCATGACATTGTTCAACCTCACAAGGTTGTCCGAATTTACAGTGAACCGCCAGTTCAATCCTTATTGGTACAGGCTGGATCGTTACGACTCCTACACGGGAGAGTACCACGTCAACCGCATCAACGAAAACGGAACGGACTACCTGACATATTCCGAGAGTGGGAAGACGGTGAAGAACACGATGTACTCCGAGACCCGCCTGAACTACAACCGCTCATTTGGAAAGCACGACGTGACAGGACTTCTGGTTTTCACCGCCAGCGAGTCCCTGACCGCCAACGCCGGCTCACTCCAGCTGTCCCTGCCATCGCGCAACGCCGGCCTTTCCGGACGTTTCACCTACGGCTACGACAAGAGGTATTTTGTTGAATATAACTTCGGCTACAATGGTTCCGAGCGTTTCCACAAATCCCACCGCTGGGGATTCTTCCCTTCGGCGGGTCTCGCGTGGATGATGTCCAACGAGAAGTGGTTCAAGCCGTTGACCAAGGTGGTCAGCAATCTCAAGCTGCGCTACTCCTACGGTCTTGTCGGCAACGACAACATCGGCTCAAGTTCCAACCGTTTCTACTACCTGTCGGAGATGAGCATGAACAACAGTGGTTTGGGAGCATCTTTCGGCGAGACCAGAAACGTGAGCTACAACGGTATCGGAGTCGTGCGCTACGCCAACGAGGCCATCACCTGGGAGAAGTCCTACAAGAGCAACTACGCCCTCGAGCTGGGTCTATTCAAAAAGCTCGACATCATCGCCGAGTACTTCACCGAGCACCGCACCGACATATTCATGCAGCGCGCCGACATCCCTAACACCATGGGTCTCCAGGCCGCCGTCTACGGCAACATCGGCCAGGCCCGCTCTAAGGGTATCGACATCCAGGCCGACTACAAGCAGGCCTGGGCCAGCGGCCTCTGGGCGTCCGCGAGGGCGAACTTCACCTACTCCACCGGTAAGTATGATGTCTATGAGGAGCCTACTTATCCGGAGTCCTACCGCCAGCACGCCGGCAGGTCGATCAGGCAGACATGGGGTTACATCGCCGAGCGTCTGTTCGTCGATGACGAGGATGCCGCCAACAGCCCTTCGCAGGCCGCTTTCGGTAGCCAGTACGGTGGAGGTGACATCAAGTACACCGATGTCAACGGTGACGGTGTGATCACTAACGCGGACATGGTGCCGATCGGCTATCCGACCTCCCCGGAGATCATCTACGGGTTCGGTGTGTCCCTCGGTCACAAGGGCTTCGATTTCTCGGTGTTCTTCCAAGGTCTGGGACGCGAGTCTTTCTGGATTGACGCCACAAGCGCCTACAGCACGAAGTACAACAAGTACGGAACAGCTCCGTTTGTCAACAACGGACAGCTTCTGAAGGCCTATTCCGACAGCCACTGGAGCGAGGACAACCGTGACATCTACGCCCTCTACCCACGCTACAGCGCCTACGAGAACCACAACAACACACAGGTCAGCACCTGGTGGATGAGGGACGGCTCCTTCGTCCGTCTCAAGCAGATGGAGTTCGGCTACACCCTTCCTCAGAAGCTTACCAACAAGATCCACATCGACAATCTCCGCGTCTACTTCCAGGGCAACAACCTCCTGTGCTGGAGCAAGTTCAAACTCTGGGATCCGGAGCTCGCCGGAGAGGGATTCAACTACCCGATCCAGAGGACTTTCAACATCGGTGTGAACGTGACATTCAAATAATCTTCGACTATGAACATGTGCAAGAATATTCATAAATCAATAGCGTCCTCCCTTGCGGCCGCGGCCTTGCTGCTGGGGTCGGCGGGCTGCAACGACTTCCTCAACGTGGTTCCTGACGACGGTCTGCCGTCGATCGAGACCGCGTTCAACCTCAGGTCCTCGGCTATCCGCTATCTGGCCACCTGCTATTCCTACATGACCCTTGAGGGTTCTATGGGCAACGACCCGGCCATGCTCGGAAGCGATGAGTACTGGGATCTTTATGGCCGTACCACGACCAACACCTCCGGCCGTGTGCCGTTCACGATGTCCTACATCGCCAGAGGCAACATGACTGCCAACAGCGTGTTCGCCAACGACTGGGCAGACATGTACAAAGGAATCCGCTGCTGTGACATCTTTGTCGACAACATCGGTAAGGTTCCGGACATGGATGAGACGGAGAAGGCGCAGTGGATCGCCGAGGTGACATTCCTCAAGGCCTACTTCCACTTCAACCTTGTCCGCAAGTGGGGACCGGTCCCGATTGTACGCGAGAGCCTCCCTATCGACTCCTCTGTCGATGAGGTTCGTGTCCACCGCAACAACATCGATGAGTGCTTCGACTTTATCATTGAACTTCTGGACAAGGCGATGCCTGACCTTCCGCTCATCAATCCATCGGTTGATGAATATGGTCGCGTCAACAAGGCCATCTGTGCCGCCTTCAAGGCCAAGGTAGCGGTCTACGCCGCCAGCCCGCTTTTCAACGGCAACTCCGAACAGGCGGCTCTCGTGGACACAGACGGAACCACGAGGCTGTTTCCGGAGAAGACAGATGATGAGAAGCTCGTCCGTTGGACAGCCGCCATGGAGGCCTGCCGCGAGGCCATCGCAGTCTCCGAGGAGGCCAACATCTCCCTCTACGAGGGCGATGACATCACCTACCGCATGACAGACTCCCTCAAGACCACTTTGACCCTCCGCAACGCATTCAACCAGAAGTGGAACAGCGAGCTCATCTGGGGCAACACACAGCCGGATCCCAAAACAATGAATATGTACCACAAGCTCTGCATGCCGATCCTCAACGGGTTCACCGACATGCTCGGAGGCTACATATTCATCGGCGTTCCGCTCAAGATTGCCGAGCAGTTCTACACCGTGCACGGGCTTCCTATCGCCAACGATTCCGAATGGGCGAACATCAACCCGATGGATTTGCGTGTCGGCGATGACCAGCATGCCTACTACATCTGCAAGGGCTACACCACCATCAAGCTCAACTTCGACCGAGAGCCGAGGTACTACGCCTCTCTCGGATTCGACGGAGGCAACTGGCTCGGGCAGCTTGGTAACTTCAACGACCTCAAACCGGAGGATGTTCACTATGTGGCCTGCAGGATGGGTGGTACACATGCCAAGAGAGGCAACCAGACAGGTCCGGTGACAGGATTCTTCCCGAAGAAGCATTTCCCGATTCAGGCGACCTGGACTGGCAACAACACATTCACCGGCTCCGGCACCACATGGTACCCTTGGCCGATGATCCGTCTGTCCGACCTCTACCTCCTCTATGCCGAGGCAATCAACGAGGCGGAAGGCCCGAACGGAGCGCACAGGGATGACCTGTTCAAGTACATCAACGCCGTCCGTGAGCGCGCGAAGATCCCTGACGTGAAGACCGCCTGGGACACCTACAGCAACAGTCCTGGCTACTACAACACCAAGGTCGGAATGCGTGCCATCATCCACAGGGAGCGTCTCAACGAGCTGGCTTTCGAGGGTCAGAGGTTCTGGGATCTTCGCAGATGGAAGGAGGCCGCCGCCGAGTACCAGAAAGGAATATACGGATTCGACATTGTATCCGCTTTGCCTGAGGACTACTACGTAAAGAAGTTCATCTATGAACAGAAGTTCGGACTGAAAGACTACTTCTGGCCAATCCCGACAAGCTACATTGAGATCAACCCTAACCTTGTGCAGAACATCGGTTGGTAACTTAAGAATCATCGCAAATGAAAAAAGTAATATTATTATCAACAACATTAATCGCATCTTTGCTGCTGGTTTCCGGCTGTGCCGAGGACAATCACGGCAGAATTGACCAGCTCGACAAGGACCTCCCGGCTCCACAGCCAGTTGAGGTCACCGGTGTCAAACCAACGAGCGGTGGGGCTGTCCTCTGGGTCAGGATCCCTGATGACAAGAACATAAAAGGCGTTGTCGCCACCTATAAACGTGGCGGAGTGGAAGTCGAATCCAAAATCTCCAGATATGTCGATAGCCTGGAGGTTGAAGGCTTCGCTGACACCCAGGAACATGAGATTCAAGTCTGCTCATTCAACATCAATGAAGATAAATCAACCCCTGTCACAGTCAAATTCAACCCTTTGAAACCGGCGATACAGACTGTCTCCCCGACTATCATTTCAGCCGCGGGCGGTGTCAAGGTGAAGATCACAGGCAATGAGAGCAAGGCGAACATCGCCGTCTGCATCCTTCGTGACGGGGATGTCAACAATGCCGGTAAGCCTGTCTCTGAAATCAAATGGAAGGAGGTCACGACTCTGTTCACGGCCAGTGACAGCATCACTCTAACAAGACGTGGAATCGAGCCTAAAGAGGCAATCTTCGGAGTCTATGTCAGAGATCGTTGGGGCAATGTGTCCGACACCCTGACCGCAGTGCTCACTCCGGCGCTGGAAGTGCAGATTCCTAAGTCCGGGTTCAAAGGTGCGTATCTTGAGGATGACAATGTCTTCTCTATGGAGGATGAACGCTCAACTTATCCTCTCAAAGGCCTTTGGGATGGATCCGGCGCATCTTCGACAGGCCACTTTCTGGCGGTTGACAAGGTTCCTATTCCTTGCTGGTTCACGATCGACCTCGGCTGTGTGGCTGCGCTCAGCCGTATCGCGACACTCCCGCGTATCGCTTATCCGGAACTTTTCGGTGACGCGCACCCGCGCAACTTCGAGTTCTGGGGCAGCATGAACCCTTCAGGAAAAGAGGGCAAGGGCGAGCATGGTTTTGACGACTCTTGGTTCTGCCTTGGCAAATTCGTTCAGTACAAACCTTCCGGCTATAATCCTGACGGTTCAGTCGGAATTGTCACACCGGAAGACGTGGAGGCATTCAATGGAGGCAATGATTTTGAGCTGAACAGCGATGAATATCCTCACGCCTATGATCAGATTCGTTATTTGAGGGTCGTTCTCACATCTTTCGCCTCCTGGGCGATGCCTGACGCTACTGTCGGTGCTCTTCAGTTCGGTGAGGTCACACCTTACGGTGAGGTTGAAAGAATCCTTATAATACTTAAAGACTATGAATATGAACAAGATAGCATTCAATATTCTGACAGTGCCGGTTTTGGCCGTTTTGGCGGTCTCTTGCGGAGGTCAGGATGAAATCTATAAGGAATGGGTCAAGAAGGGCGGCTATGACTACCCTGCGAAGGCCATTAACCTGTCCTCCGTCATCGGCTACCAAAATGTCATTGTCAATTGGGAAAAACCGATGGATCCGGCGGTCCGGACAGCCACTCTGTTCTGGGATAATTATGCGAAATCCATCGATGTGGACTATGCTGATTACCCTGATGGCAAGGTTTCCATAGAAGTTGGAGAGCTCGAGGACAGATCCTACACATTTGACATTGTCAACTATGATGATGTAGGCAACAAGTCCCTTGCCGCAGAGATTACGTCTCTCCGTACGGAGATGGCTGGATGGTCTCCCGCTCCGAGCGAACTGTCACTTCCGCAAGGATGGAAGGCAGGGACGCAAAAATCGTGATGTCCAAGGCCACCGATGAGATGGTCGCTACAAGATTCCGCTACAAGAATCTTCAGGATGAATGGGTTGAAAGCGAGATTGTCCTCAAACCAGGAGAGAACGAAGTCACTTTCAAGGATGCCATGAAGGGCAAGAGGTTTGAATATTCTTCCTCTTTCTGTCCTAAGGCCGGAAAGGATACGGTTTGGCGCACTTGGACAAAGTCTGTTGACGGCATCTCCTATCAGATTGACGGCAGCCGTTGGAATGTTACCGCCACAAACGGACAGTATTTCGGAATCAACACTCCAGAGAAGATTATTGACGGCAGGTATGATCGTCCGGCATACAGCTGGCACAGCTCCAAATCTGATAATAACAAACAAGCATTCCCAAAAATCCTTTCTGTTGACACTCAGACTTCCGCCGGAGAAGAGTTCGCTTTCACGGGATTTACCTTCTGCGAGAATAACACGGCGGCATCACTGCGTTATATCAAGGATTACACAATCTATGTCGGTTCATCCTACTACAATCCTGATGATGCTGATTATCTGAAGAATTTCGGTATCCCGTTCATCGGCGGGACACTCTCCACATCTGCGGACCAATATTCAGTGAATGTGACCCAGGGCGCCACCGGCCGTTACATCGCTATTGTGTTCAAAAATTCTTGGAACGCCGAAGACGGCTTCATCGATCTTTGGGAGCTCATTCCTTACGGTTATATCCCTTCGTTGGCTGATTAACGGCGGACCAGATGAAAATGTATCATTCAATACTACTCTCGGCTCTTGTGCTTCTCTCTGCGGCGGCATCCTGCAAGGAGAAGCAGGAGCCGACTCCTGAGCCGGAACCGGAAGTGAATGCCGCCACATTCACGGCCACGCTTGACGCTTCCGCGGCCACACCGTTCAAGACATCCTGGACGGACGGTGACGCTATTCATCTCATCGGAGTCAAGGACGGCCAATCCACATCCGAGACCATCACCGCTTCCTCCGTGTCTTCGGCAAGCGCTACCTTCACATCGAAAGGAAGCATCAAGGAAGATTGCGATGAATATTACGCGTTCATTGCGGAGACCGGTGTCAGCGGATGTGATCCCGCTTCCTCTTGGACAGTCTCGTCATCGACCTCGTCAACCCGTTCAATCGCCGTGGCAAAGTGCGGCAAAGGCTCTTCAACCTTGAGCTTCAGGAATATATTCTCGTTCCTTAAGGTTGAGGTCTCCGACGCTTCCGTCAAGTCCATCGAACTGAAAGGCAACAACGAGGAAGATCTGAACTACGATGTCACGGTCTCGACTTCCGACTATTCCGTTTCCTTGGCCTCAAAACCTACGTTCGAGGCACAGAAAGTCATCAAGGTCAATGTCGGCGGGTCTGGAGACTGCTACATCAGCCTTGTGCCGGGAACCGTACTTGGACAGTTACACCGTCACCGCCTATGACGCTTCGGGCAAGGTTGTCAGCAAGTCTGTCTATTCCGACAAGCTCACAGTCCCGAATGGAAAAGTCATGGCAGCCGGAGAGCTTCAGCCGGAATCGGTTGAGTTCACCGCCTCGTTTGAGGACACTACGACTCCGGAATTCAAATCCACTTGGACAGACGGTGATGTGATAGAGGTCGCTTGTCTTGATGGCGAAACACTTGTAACAGAAACCATCAAGGCCACAGACATATCATCTGACGGGCGTACCGCCAAGTTTGTTTCCAACGGTACTCTTCCTGCCGGAGCCTCCGGTTATTATGCAATGATTCCTGGCACGGGAATAGACGGCTGCCAGAAAGCCAACTGGTCAACCAGCAACCTTGACGGCAACACCATTGAGAAGCCGACTGTCACCGTGGCAAGCTGCGCGGACGGTTCCGGCACGCTTGCCTTCAAGAACATATTCTCGCTCCTCGCTTTCAAGGTTGACGAGCCTGCCTCTTCATACGTGGTGCTCGAAGGCAACAATTCTGAAAGGATCAGCAAGAATATGCTTGTGTCTTTCTCCAGTCAGAATGTCAACGGCAACACAACCCCCGCGTTTGAGTCCACGACATCCCTGAAGAAGACCATCGAACCGGATAGGACCTATTGGTTCGGGCTTTACCCTGGACTTAAACTCTCAAAGGGATATACCTTGAGGGTTTACAACAGCGCCGGAAAGGAGATCGGCTACTCCAAGAACAATTCTTCGCTTACAGTGGAGAAAGGGAAGATCTACAACGCCGCCAAGTTCGTCATAACAAAACCGACGGACAAGACAAAGAACTTTGACGCAAGCAACATTGTCCTTTCGCTTGGTGTGGTCAGCGATGTGCACGTCAACCAGCAGGCACAGGCGAACAAATGGAAGTCCGCTCTCCAGCAGTTCAAGGCCAAGGCTCTTGAGAACGATTCCAACGGAATGGCCGGAGTCCTTGTGGTCGGTGACCTGATTGATCAGCCGAGCAACAATCAGTTGAGCCTGTTCAAATCGACCCTCGAATCAGAGATTGACGTGAAGAAGACTCCGATGATCTACACAATTGGTAATCACGATGTCCCTCGATATGCCTGGGCCTCCACAATGGTCTCGGATGTCGCTTATATGAGGAATATGTTCGGAAACGATTATTTCCAGACAGACCAGGATCAGGAGATGAGGACAAAGTACGAGGCACGTCACTGCGTAATCGGGGATTATCACATCCTGTGCGTCTCTCCGAACGGAGACCAGCCGATTGTCTATGACCCGACGGTCGTCACTTGGCTTGACAACCAGTTGGCCGCCATCACCTCGGCCGAGCCTGAGAAATATGTCATCGTGATCACCCATCCGATGATCAAGAACACCGTCTATGGCAGCCGTCTAGGCGAGGAGGGTGGAATATGGGAGTCCACACTTTCGCATTACTGGGCGACCGATGCGTTGACACCGGTACTGAGGAAATATCCTCAGGCGATTGTGTTCGGTGGCCACCTCCATTTCCCTCTGAACGACCCTCGCAGTGTATGGCAGGGCGATTTCTCCGTCTTCGGATGCGCCTCTGTACGTTATATGGCGCTTGAGAACGGCAAGTACGAGGATATGTCCAGCGCCACCGTGATGAAGGACTGCAACGACTTCTCGCAGGGCAACCTGCTCCAGTTCGACGCCAGCGGCAACATGCGTGTGCTGAGGATGGACTTCTACAACAAAGATGTCATCGGGGAACCTATCGTGTCCTCTTATCCGACATCCGACAAGGGGCACCTGACGAAATACAATCACACGACACTCAGCCTTGCCAACGCGGCTCCGTCACTGTCAACGTTAAACGTTGATGTTACAGATGGAATCGCCACGGCTAAGTGGGCCGCCGGCACGGATGACGAGTTCGTGCATCATTACGTGCTCACCCTCAAGAAGGGTGGCGCGGTCGTGACGACCATGAAGATCCTCGCCGACTTCTACAAGAGCGCCAAGACCTCCGGGATGAGGAAGGAGTGGACCCGCTCACTCGGCAACGTCACGGATGGGACTTACGAGCTGACCCTTGAGGCTTTCGACTCTTGGGACGCAGCCGCGAAACCGCTCAAGAAGACTTTTCAGGTTGGTTCTACATCCAACAGTCTTTGGACAAATGATGAGGCTGGAAGCAAGTCTGTCTCCGGAGGCAGCGGCAACGCTTCGGAAGATTGGCTGACATATTCCAATGGCACGCTCTCTTGGACCGCCAACACCACCGGCAAGCCAAGAACGGCGAAGATCACCCTCCCGGACGGCACGGCATATTCTGTGACCCAGATTTCGGTGGAGGATTTCAAAGGAGAATATTCATTGACTTCCAAGATGTTCAACAACGAAGGCTCCAAGGCTGTGGCGACGGATAAGAAAGTTATTGATGTAACAATTGGAGGTGCGCTGAAAGGGGAAACGTTGAAGGATGGCACAGGAGCCTCCCATACGAACAATCTCGGAATTGACGGTCTGTACCATAAGGGATTGATAGCCGAGGCTGCTGTGGAGATTGACTATGAAGCCAAATCTGTCCGTTTCGGTGTGTTCACAGATGCGCGCAAGGCTCAGAAAGATCCGTCTCCGGTTGATGCCTCCGCGCCTTATGTCGCATTCCTTCCGGAGATGTGCAAGACATGGACTCCTGGCAGTTTCAAGGCTCCTTGGTACTTCAACACGCCTGACCTTGGTGATCCTGACTACGAATGGATCTGGTTTGATGTGAATTCCAGCTTCACGACATTCAGTTACACGCCGGCAAAAGCCCAGACCTTGTCAACAAGCAATCCTAAGGGCTATGGCCCGTACATCATCGGGATTTCTGTCGTGTCGTTCAAGGCTGAGGATGTGACTGCGGCCAACTCCAAGTTTGGCAGCAATCTGACAGGCTACAACTATGTTTACCAATTTAATGTTGACAACGGCAACATTGGGGTCGTATTCAACAGGAAATGATATTCAGAAAACATTAATCTCTAATCACAAATTTTATTCACAATGAAATCACACTTGTTAACACTGACCGCAGCGGTTCTCGCGATTTTCGCGTTTTCCTCATGCAAAAAGGATCCCGGCTACGGCGATCCTGCAGTTAAGGTTAATCCGGGTGAGCTGAATTTCAAGGTGGACGGAGGTTCCGAGACAGTGAACCTCACCGCCACGGTCGAATGGACCGTTGAGAACTCGGCGTCCTGGGTTAAGGTTGAACCAATGGCGGGAGATCCTTCCAAGGAACTCCAGCCTGTGAAAGTCACCGTCTCAAAGAACGAGGATGTGGAACGCACCGCCACCGTCACATTCAAGCAGACCGACGGTGCCCTCACCGCGAAACTCACCATCAATCAGGAAGCATATATCCCTGAGGTACAAACCATCGACGTTTCGTCGATGAGCAAGTTGGCGAACATCTACAAATACCAGCGCTTCCAGCTCACCGGAGTTGTGAAGAGCCTCAAGTCCGATGGCTCGTTCAACCTCGTTGACGGCACCGGCTCCGTTCAGGTCGCAGGTCTCAGTGCCTCTGAGGTCGCTTACGGCACCCAGGGCGGCAAGCTTGACAATGTCAAGGAGCGCGGCACAGTCACGATCATCGGTTACTATGAGGGCGGCAAGTTTGTCTATGCCTACCTTGTGAAGTATGAGGAATATTCAGAGCCAAGCCCTGACACGGCCGCTACGAAGGCATTCCCTTACACCGCCGACTACAAAACCGCCGAGAACGGGGTGGTTGTCAACAATGCGATATTCCCTTATGCGTTTGACGCACTTTGGTCTTGGAGCGCCTCGACAGGTTGGAGAGCTTCCGGCTACAAGAACGCCGACTACACAACCGAGGCCACTCTCTACACAGAGAAGATTGACCTGAAGAACGCCGAGAAGCCTATCCTTGTGTTCGATCACATTGTCAGAGATTTCGCCGGCATCGAGCTTGCAAAAGAGCAGACTTCCCTTTGGGTAAGAAAGGATGGAGGCAGTTGGAATCAGATAGCCATCACATTCTCCTATCCTGATGAACTCGGTTCAGAGGTGATGACTTCCGAGGAGATCAAACTTGACTCTTACATTGGTTCTGTAATCCAGATCGCTTTCAAGTATGTCAGCGACGAGAGCAAGAAGGCCGGTACCTGGCAGATCCTCAAGGTTGAGGTCAAGAAGAGCGAGGAGCCAACCCAGCCGGACAACTCATCCGGTACAGAGGACTATGACAAACCGGGTTGGGACTGGAACAAGTAATCCTTAATTGAATACAAGATGAAAAAGACTATAAAAATGCTTTTCGTGGCCGCTCTTGCGATAGCTTCAGCGGCTTGCGCCCGTGAAGAGGTTCTCGATGGCGGGCAGACCAGAGGAGAGCTCAGGACTTTCACCTGCTCCTTTGACGAGGAGACCCAGACAAAGACCGACATCACCAAGCAGGGTAAGACAGTCTGGTCAGAGGGTGACAAGATTTTCGTCACCAACGGAACAGAATCAGACACCCTTACGGTTGACTCCAAGTTCGCCGGTCAGAGATATTTCGAGTTCAGCACCACTCTTGAGGGTAAGATATATGTTGTCTATCCTTGCACCGCCGCCAAAGAAGTCAAGGACGGGAAGTTCACTCTTGAGGTTCCGAGCAACCAAAATGGATTGTTCGGCAGTGCCAATATCGCTTGCGCCGTCGCCGAAGACCGCTATGTGAAGATGAAGAACGTCACGTCAGTCCTTCGCTTCAAGGTTTCAGCCGATGCCGCAGCTGCGGTGAAGGTTGTGTCTATCAACTCTGTGAACAACAAGGTTTCCGGACTTTTCAGTGTTGACATGACATCAGGTTCTCCTGTAGTCAGCACAATCGAGGGTAACACATATTCATCAGATGTCACTGTCGCTGTCGATGGAAACAATGGTAACGCTTTCTATGCCACCGTCATTCCTGGAACTTACACGGCAGGTTTCACTATGACCGCCGTTACACTTGACCTTCACAACGCCAGTGAGAGTAAATCCACGGTTTCCGACAAGGAACTGGCTGTCAATGCCTACTATGATCTCGGAACTATCGGTGATGCTCTTAAGCCACTTGCCGGAGAAGGCACACAGGGTAACCCTTGGCAGATCTCCAGCCTTGCTGACTTCCTTGCTTTCGCTTATTATGTGAACGACGGTAACAATATGAAGGATCAGTATGTGAGACTGATGGAGAACATCAAGAATGTAACCACTCCTGTCGGTTACTACGATGCCTCCATCAATGTCAAGAAGCAGTTCATCGGTGATTTTGACGGTAACGGCAAGACCGTAAGCCTCAACATCAACCAGACAGCCAGAAAATCCTGCGGACTCTTCGGAGCCATCGCCGAGGGCGCCAACATCCACGATGTTACTGTAGAGGGTACTGTCAATTCAACATTTGATGACGCTGCCGGTGTCTGCGGTCTCGTCAATGCGGATAACGGTGCTAAGATCACCAATTGCGTCAACAAGGCTAATGTGACATCAACAAGCAGCTATGTCGGAGGCATCGCCGGTTGGGTGGATTCCAAATCTAACTTCGCTATTGATAATTGCTCAAACGAGGGAAACATCAAGGGTGGCCGTTCTGTAGGAGGTATTTGCGGTTCTGTCAGGACAGGAAACATCACCAATTCAAAGAATTCCGGAGCGGTTGAAGCCACTTTGACCAACAATAATATTTCTGACAAGGGCGTTGATTTAAATGGAGTCGGCGGTATCGTCGGCTTTGCGAATGGCTCTTTTGTAAGCCGTTGCTCCAACTCAGGGACTGTCACTTGTGTCAACAAGGGTGGCGGTATCCTCGGACACGGAAGCTGGTTCACTGTCTCCTATTGCTCGAACACTGGTACTGTCTCAAGTAACGGATTCGGAGTCAATGGTGGTATTGTCGGATCCGCATGGGACAATGCAAACATCCTGAATTGCCAGAACGATGGTGAGGTCAATGGCACATTCAAAACTGGTTGGACAGGCGGTATTGTCGGTTCTGCAAGGTCGGCCGGCAAGACAGGAAAAAGAGTCATCGCGATCAAGAATTGTGTGAACAACGGTAAGGTCAATGTCGCCGGTACCGAGGGCGGCACCCAGGGTGTAGGTGGTATTGTAGGCCATACCTGGTCTTTCTCAAATGCGCCGAACAGGGTTGAGATTTACTATTGTACAAATAATGGTGAAGTCACTGTGACCGGTAAGGAAGGTGGTTCCGTAGCGCAGTCTGGTATTTATGTAGGTGGTATTGTAGGTCAGTCCTATGATAATAACAATTGGACACAGATTCCGATTTACACTTGTCTCAATACTGGTAAAATTCACGGTGGTCAGTTTGTGGGAGGTATCTTAGGCTGTTTTGACGGACGAGCCACAAAGTCTCGCACTGACATCAACAATTGTGAGAATCGTGGTGAGATCATCACTAATTCAGACCGCGCCGGTGGTATTCTTGGCGGCGGACGCACCAATCAGACAGTAGGTGGTTGCGGATCTCGTCTTGACAATTGCCTGAATACAGGTGCTGTCAAATATGCGAATGCCGAAACAGCAAAACCTTTAGTAGGAGGAATAGCAGGTGCATTCAGTGGTGGACGTATCTACAATTGCTACACAAGTGGAACCGTTACACCTGTTTCTGGTTCACCTGTAGAGAATGTAGAACTCACTTTAGGTGCAATTGCAGGTAAGTCTTTGAATGCCAACGCTGAATGCTCATATTCATACTATCTTGAAGGTGTGGCCGCGAATGCGATTGGCACGGAGTCAGCCAGAAAGGTTACAGAAGGTACAGTCTGCTCAGCGACCGCTGAAGGTGTCTTGGCTGCTGCGGTTAAGGTTAATAACGTAAGTTGCACCAATGTTGTTGATGCTCTTAACGCTATGTGGCCGACAAACGACTTCTATTATGATTGGACCACTGGACCTAAATACTCTCTTACCGGCAAGGTCAGCATCGGCGACGGCCTTGACCTTGGCAACGGTGGTAAACTTTAATCTTGGAGGATAATACTATGTACAAGAAAATATTGACAATATTCGCTCTCGCCGCTTCGCTTCTCGCCTGCAACAAGGTTGAGAACGAGGTCGTGGCTCCTGAGAACGGTGCGAAGACATTGACGATCACCGCCACTATCGGGGATCCTGACACCCGCCTTTCATATTCAGAGGCGACGGACGGCAGCTACAAGGCAAGATTCAATGAAAATGATGTGGTTTGGGCATACTTCGCTAAGGCTGACAATTCGGTAGCCGGTCCGGTGACGAAACTTGCCATCGATCCGAAATCTATCTCTTTTGACGGTAAGACGGCTTGCTTCCGCCAGCCCGCTGTGTCCATCCCTGAAGGCTCCACAAAGATCATCGCTTATCTTGCGAACACCGCCAACACCACGAACTTCGATGGTGGTGACGACATTGTGTCCGACATCAGCTCACAGGCCAACCTCACCGCAGCCCTGAACAATCAGGTCATCTACGGAGCCGTTGACTTCAAGGATCTGACCTCCACTAACCCTGACGCCCTTGCGGCCAGCATTCCTTTCTCCTACAAGACAAGTCTGCTGAAGTTCAGCCTCGCTCTTCCGGAAGGGACCGAGGTTGACCCGAAGGCCGCTGTCTCTGTAACACTGGCCAACGGCAAGATCCACAATAAACTCCACATCTCCGGTGGCGTTCTCGGCGCCAAGAGTGAGGAGGGCGATCTGAATCTTGGTGCGACTGTAGCCAACGGTGTTGTCACCGCCTACGCCGCTGTCTGGGCCGCCGACGATCTGAACTCAAAGATATTCGTGACCATTGATAAGGACTCTTTCCTCGCTGACTTTAAGCCTTCTGCGACAATTGCCGCAGGAAAGGCCTACACTGTGGAAAGAGCTGTGACAAAGGTGTCCATGGAAACCAAGTGGATCGCTGATGAGGCCGGTTCTGTTGAATTCCTAACGGTGGCACCGCCGCTGTCACTGAAGGCTTCCTCTCTTACGCGGATGGGAAGATTTCCTGGACCAAGAACGAGACAGGTAAACCTCGTTCCGCCAAGATCGTCTTCGCCAACGGCTCTACTTTTGAGGCACTTCAGATCGGTCCTGCCGACTTCAAGGGAGCATGGACATTCACGACTAAGGTTTTTGCCCAGGCCGGCTCCTTTGTTCCTGCCAAGGATCCTTATACTTTCGGTGATGTCACACTTGGCGAGCCAAGGAACACTGAGGCTCTCGTGGCACCAGACGGAAAGACGTACACCAATAATATCGGTGTGAAGGGATTGTTCTTTGACACCGTTCTTGACGCTTGTCTGGACATTGACTACGAAGCCAAGACGCTTCGCATGGGATTATTCCTTGACACTCGTGACGGTATCGGACAGCAGGTTAACGGAAAATATGCCACATATTTCCCTGGACTCGCGACCAAGAGTGCGACAGCCTGGGGTAAGCCATGGCTTTACACTGAGACCGAGCTCGGCGATCCTGATTATGTGTGGATGTGGTTCAAGATTTCTGAAGACTTTAACACGATCATCTATCAGAACAGAACAACCGCTGATGTCGAGCTTCAGACTTTGACTCAGTACGGATCCACAATAAATCAGATCTGCGGTTTCGGCGTTGTCCTTTCCAACACGAATGCATTCAATCATTCGACTGTCAACGCCTATGCGAACTTCTTCCAGTGTAACCCTGTCAAGGAAACTGGTGAGTTCTTCACAAGAAAGTAATCTGAGACATAACGTGTGTTGTCTAATCAAAACCAGATAACCCACCACATTCCCGATTCGGGCGGCCACAATAGGCCGCCCGTTTTTTCCTTTCACATACTTTGCTTTCCCACACAACGTGAGACATCGTTTCATTTTCATTCGCACCTAGAACTCTACATCATTGACGAACAGCCATTTGCTATTCTGGGTATGAATATATTCGCACACTTAGAAGTCATAGATTCCGTTGTAGGCCATTCTGTGGCTCATTAATTCTCCCAAGTGTGAATAATCGCGCACACTTAGAAATGCATTAGTCTAATAATCACCGACTTGCAAGTCCGGGTATGAGAATATTCGCACACCTAAAAGTCGCTGCCTTCATCGCAAGGCATCCTGTTGCCTATTTGTAAAGTGAAAAATCTTCCACACCTGAAAACATATCTGCTTAATAACCAGCAACTCACTGTTCTGTGTGCGAGAATACTCACATATCCGAGGGAAGCTTTCTCATTGTGGTACTTTCGGCGGCTTCCAGAAGTTCCCTGAGTGGATCGAGGAGACCGGAGGTATCTCCAGAAGGCCGCCTGGATAGGTGTGAGATCATATCCATTTGACTATTATGGAGAATGTGTTATATTTCCTCTATAAAAATGTTTCTTTCTTATGGGACGGGCGTAAAAATCGCAGGTTTTATGTAAGTTTGCAGGTAATACTGGAATTGTAAGATTATGATAACCGATGATTCATCACTGTTTGATTCTTTGAATCAGGATATATTGAATCTTGTTTTTCGCCTCTATTATGCGCAGGTACAGTCCATAGTTTCTCTTTTAATTCATCGTTATCATCTTCGACCTCACCACGTTGATGTTTTATTGCCAAAGAATCGTCTTTCATTTTTAATGTCAAATAGGGCTTGGACACATCAAGATTATTGTCAACGAGCAAGAATATGGTATTATCTTTGGCGTCAGTTTGGACATAAAGTTTAGTCCAACCAACATCTTTTAACCTAACTTGTATGTACATATCTCAATTAAAATTTAGATGCTTTAACCATCCTCATGCATCGTTATATTCGGTTTTAAATTAATGACAGAACCATTTTTGAGTGTAACGACAGGCGTGTGATGATCATATAGCCTATATGTGTTTATTGCAAAAATAACATTTTAATGGAAATATCAAAATTCTTTTTACTTGTTAATATGCCGACATCATCTATCGTCCATCAGTTCACGGATTTGTAATATTCATTGAAAATCATTTTCTTTGCAGTTATGAGAGAAGATTTGTCACAGGTGCTTGATCAGGTGCGGAAGGTCGCCAATGAGACTGTTCCGCAGGGCGGGCGCGTCTTTCTCTTCGGATCACGGGCACGGGGCGACTTCAGAGCAGATTCGGATTGGGATTTTCTGGTCATTCTTCAAAAGACAGAATTGAGAAAAGCGACTACGACAGTGTGATATATCCATTGACCCTCCTTGGATGGAAGTTAGGTCTTGATTTTGTGCCTGTCATCTACACGGAAAACGATTGGAACAACCGTAAGGGCACTTTGTTCTATCATAATGTTCAAACAGACTCAATAAAAATTATTTAGCGAATGACACTTCGTTTTGCCCAGTGCCGAATCAATGCAAACTCTGCGGTAAGCCCATTTTTTATCGACTTACCGCAGAGTTATTCATAATAAACCTTGCGGAAAGTCGATTTTTTTTCAACTTTGCGCAAGGTTATCAATAAATATCATGAAGGTAATAGGCAGAAAATCAGAGATTGGGCAAATCCGGAAGTTGTATGATTCCGGAAAATCAGAGTTTGTTGTTGTCTATGGAAGACGGCGCGTGGGAAAGACTTTTCTGGTGAACCAGTTCTTTGACAATAAATTCCTTTTCAAGGTGACCGGGCTTGCGGTCAAGGACAAGGCCGCACAACTTGTCAATTTCGGAGAGGCTCTCAAAAAACAGGGCTCGCCCCTTTGCCCTTACCCGAAATCCTGGATGGAAGCGTTTGGCTTCTTGAAGACGCTTATCGAAAGTTCAAAGGTGAATGGACGCAAGGTCGTGTTCATTGATGAGTTGCCGTTCATGTACACCAATCGATGCGATCTGGTTGTGGCCCTCGAGCATTTCTGGAATGACTGGGGATGCACGCAAGACAATCTTATGCTGATTGTCTGCGGCTCCGCCACATCGTGGATAACAAAGAAGATCCTCCGGAACAAAGGCGGTCTGCATACGGAGGGTGAAGGAAAGATCTACCTCAGACCGTTCAATCTGGCGGAGTGCAAGGCCTATTTCAAGTCGGCCGGCATCAGCCTTGATGAGAAGGATATCGCGGAATGTTACATGATCATGGGCGGGATTCCTTACTATCTCAGCCTCTTTGAGAAAGGGAAAAATCTCGCGCAGAATGTGGACGAAATGTTCTTCAAAAGGAAAGGCAAACTGGACGGAGAGTTCGACAACTTGTACGCCTCCCTGTTTGAGAATAGCGAGGACTATATGAAAGTGATCGAGGCGCTCAGCCGCAGGAACGCCGGCCTGACCAGAAAGGAGGTCATCGCGGCGACAGGGCTTCCTGACGGAGGAGGCCTTAGCACTATCCTGTCTGACTTGGATGACTGCGACATAATCCGGAAATATAAGGCCTTCGGAAAAAAAGAAAATGATGCTGTCTATCAACTGACGGATTTCTACACAATCTTCTACTACAAGTTCATCAAGAAATATGGCACTTCAGACAAATCTTTCTGGTCCTACCAGGCCGGCACCACCCTTCATAATGCTTGGGCAGGAATCGCGTTCGAGAGACTGTGCATGTACCATCATATTCAGATAGAGAAAGCGCTTGGCATTCAAGGCATAATGACGGAAGCATCGTCTTGGCGCTCGGAAAGCGCGCAGATAGACTTGGTGATAAGCCGCGCCGACCGTGTCATAGACCTCTGCGAAATCAAATTCTGGGAAGGCCCTTTCTCAATCACAAAATACCGTCAGGAACTGGACAACAAGATCAACTCCTTCCGCGACTCCCTCAAACTCCGCCGGACCATCCACCTTGTCTTCATCACAACCTATGGCCTGAAGCCCAATGAATATAGCGGCGTGGTCCAGAACGAGGTGACCTTGAAGGATCTTTTCGAGTGATTATTTAACACAACGCCACCCGCCGCCAAGGTTCTTGCCTTTTCCCTTACATACTGTTCCGGAGAAAGGAACGTCTGCCGCTGCGCGGTCTTTTTTCTTCTTCGCCATTTTATGAATATTTCCGTAAAGATACGGCAATTAATTTTAGGAAATTATATAGGAGTTGGCTAACATTTTCCTTATGATGCTGATATTTAAGTAATTGTGATTCGTTGGTATTCCTGCATAAGAATCTGTATGTAAAGGGCCCAATCTCCATCGTAGTCATATAAGACAAGGTGTGGCGGAAGATCCCGGGCTTATGCATCGGGTGAAAAAAGAGGCTATCCTCACCCGACTCCAATCAGGAATATCTTTCCGGGTGTCTAACCACTCCTTTTTCACCCGGAATAATAGTTGGGGAATATATACAAGTTGACTACCATCCTTCGCATCGTGCCGCCATATTCACAAAATGCGGGTGACGCCAGCGCGTATGTAACTGCTTGGCGACCGCTTGCATACCACGTTAGTCAACTGCTATATAGTTACCTAATTTTATGGCCGATTTATGGCCGAAGGATCGGCACGATTCCATAAATTGATGAATATCAAAGGATGGCGCCCCACTGATTAAGCAGCAGTGAGTTACGGAACGCTGCCCTCTGAATTTGACTGGCAGGATTTGCGAATATATTCAAAGACATGTAGTTATGATTTACAGAAATATTCGGTAACTTTACGGGGGAAATGAAAATTGGATGGATTATGAATATTCGGAGAATCTTTTTGGGCATGGCGGTGCTGTGCGGGTTTTCAGTTTCGGCGGCCGCGGAAGGGCGCTTCGACAAGCTCAGCGACCGCGTTAAGGAGGTCCCTGAGCCTGCCGTCGAAGGGACCGTGGTTCGACAGGAAGGATCCGGCAAAGGGAAACTGATCGATGACGTGAACGTGTTCGTGGGCACGGACGGGTTCGGGAACGTGTACCCGGGGCCGCAGGTGCCGTTTGGCGGGATCCAGATCAGCCCGGACTGCGACGACAAGGACTATGACTGCGCGGCGGGGTACAAGTACTCCAAGCCGTTCATCCAGGGATTCAGCCTCACGCATCTGAGCGGAACCGGAATCCCGGACATGGGCGATTTCCTCTTCCTGCCGGGAACCGGATCGAAGATGGATCCGTCAACCTACGACCACAACCAGGAATGGGGCGAGCCGGGCTACTACGGAGTGATCCTGAAGGACTACGGGGTCAAGGCCGAGATGACGGCAGCCCGGCGAAGCGGAATATTCAAGTTCACATTCCCGCAGTCGGACAGTTCGTTTGTGATGATTGACCTTGATCACACCCTGAAATGGGATTGCCTCTGGTCCACGGTACGCCTGCTGGACGAGCGCACGATCATCGGCAGCAAGGTCGTCAACGGCTGGAACCCGGGACGTTATGTCTATTTCGTGGCCAGATTCTCAAGGCCGATCGAGGAATTCAACATATTCCAGGATGACAAGCCTGTGATCTACAACACCAAGCGGTTCCGCAGCTCGCTTGAGGCGTGGGGACAGAAACTGAAGGCTGTCGCAAGGTTCAAGACCGGAGCCGACGAGAGCATATTCATAGATGTCGCCGTGTCGGCTGTCGGCACAGACGGTGCTCTGAACAACCTCAAGGAGCTGGAAGGCAAGGACTTCGCCGCCGTAAGGACCGAGGCCGAGGATCTCTGGGAAAAGGAACTCGGGAAGTACGAGCTGGATTCCGACGACAAGACGCTCCGGGAGACATTCTACACCAGCGTCTATCGCACAGCCCTCCACCCGTTCCTATTCGAGGATGCGGACGGACGCTTCCGCGAGCACGACGGCACGATCGGGAATGCGGAAGACTTCACCAACGTCACGACATTCTCGCTATGGGACACTTACAGGGCTTTCCACCCGCTTCTCAACCTCGTCAACAAGCCACTTCAGGCAGACATCGCCAACTCGATGCTCGCCCACTTCGACAAAAGCGCCGAGAAGATGCTCCCGATCTGGTCGTTCTACGGCGGCGAGACTTGGTGCATGATCGGCTATCACGCCTGCTCTGTACTGGCAGACATGATGCTCAAAGGCGTGCGTGGATTCGACTACGAGCGCGCCTTCCATGCGATGAAGACCACCGCCACCAACCCTCACTACGACTGCATTCCTGAATATACCTCCCTCGGCTACGTGCCTTTCGACAAGGAGAAGGAATCGGTCTCCAAGACTCTTGAATATGCCTACGATGATTGGTGCATTGCCCAGGCGGCCAAGCTTCTGGGTCACCGGGAGGACTACGAGTTCTTCCTCAACCGGTCGATGAACTACCGGAATCTCATCGATCCCGAGACCGGCTACATGCGCGGAAAGGATTCCGCCGGCAACTGGCGCGACCCGTTCGCCCCTGTCGCCTATCAGGGTCCGAACTCGGTCCACGGCTGGGGAGACATCACGGAAGGGTTCACGATGCAGTACACATGGACCGTGCCGCACGATTTCGGCGGATATGTCGAGAAAGCCGGCCGGAAATTGCTCCAGAGCCGCCTCGACAGCCTCTTCACTATCGAGCTGCCCGAGGATATTCCCGGAGCGCACGACATCTGGGGCCGCATCGGCGGCTACTGGCACGGCAACGAGCCTTGCCACCACGTCACCTATCTATACGACTGGTTCGGCCAGCCGTGGAAGTGCCAGAAATGGGTGCGCTACATCGCCGACAACTTCTACGGCAACGAACCCGGCTCGCTGAGCGGCAACGACGACTGCGGCCAGATGTCCGCCTGGTACATTTTCAACTGCCTTGGATTCTACCCGTTCTGCCCCGGATCTGATGAGTACTACATCGGTTCTCCGTGCGCCAAGGGGCTGAAGGTCAGGCTGTCAGACGGAGGTCTGCTGGAAATGACAACGGAAGGTTGGAGCAAGGAAGCGGTTTACATCAAGGCCGCGTACCTCAACGGAAAACGTCTTGTCTCCCCAGTCATCCGCTATTCTGACATCAAGGACGGGGCTAAGCTTCATTTCGTGATGTCCTGCAGGCCGGTGAAGAATGGTTTTCGGCTGCGACCAAATTGATTGGTGAAGGATTACTTGGTAAGCGATAAACAATAAGTTGGCTATTATTTAAGGATTACTTAGGGGTATCATCCGAAAATATTTCTGTTTTTTATAATCCGCATACGTTCTTTTCATTATTTACGTTTTTAGTGCATATTATTGCGGTTCAAATATTCATTTAAAATTTGAACTATGTATTTCAATGAAAAGAGACAAGGACTCGCTCCGTTCGTGAATCTGCGGAGCGACGTGGGCTTCAAGGCCGTGTTCGCGGACAGGAACAACAAGGACATCCTCATCGGGGTGCTGAACCAGATCCTGCCTCCGGAGGCGAGGATCGAGGACATCAAGGAGTACTCCGACAGGGAGCAGCGGAGGGATGTCCCCTACGGGAAGAAGACGGTGCTGGATCTGGTCTGCGTGGACAGGGACGACAGGACGTTCGTCGTGGAGATGCAGGCCTCGGAGGAGGACTTCTTCTTCTTCGAGAGGTGCGTCTACTACGCGTCGGGACTCTACCATCTCGAGCTCTCGGACGGGGTGCGGTACAAGGGGCTGCGGCCGGTCTACGTGGTGTCGTTCCTGAACTACCGCCTGAGGCACGACGACGAGTCCCTCTGGGACACCGACCACTTCATCTCCCACTGGAGGTTCACCGAAAAACGCACCGGAATGGTTGCGGATCAGACAATTAGTGTTATCTTTGTGGAGATGATGCTGTTCACCAAGACGCTGGAGGAGTGCGTGACGGAGTTCGACAGGCTGTTCTACATATTCAAGAACAGTGATGGCTTCCAAAGGATCCCCGAATGGATTGAGGAGGCAGGCGGGATCTCAAGACGGCTCGCCGAGGCGTGTGAGGTGGCGGCGTTCGACAAGGAGAAGAAACTTAAATACGAGATTGACAAGATGAACGAGTGGGACATTCAAGCGCAGAAGGAATATGCTGTGCGCAAGGGCTTGGAGGAAGGGTTGCAGAAGGGGCTGCGGGAAGGCCGTGAGGAGGGTCTGGAGCAAGGACGTGAGGAGACAAGACTTTCTATCGCAAGAAAGCTTTTCGAGGCCGGGACACCGGTTGATGTGATTGTCAACTGCACTGGAGTTGATGATGGAACAATCGCATCGTTCGCTCATCCCGAGTAGCATAATGGATGGCGATCCGCAAGTCCGGGAAGGAGCTTGCGGATGCTTTCTTTGAAGTTGCCTGACACATTTTGAAGGCGTTATTAAACGAGTCTGCGCAGCGGGGCAAAACGTGTCCTCCACTCTCTGGCCATGTTCCTTTTAATTCTTATTGATGTGGCAGTCGCCAATCTCAAGAGTCCTTGTCTTCTTTTTACTGTTCCTGGTATAGGAGCGTCTGCTTTTTCTTGGCCTTTTTCTTTTTGGCCAGTGGATGTAAATTTCTGTTAAGATACAACAATTAGTTAATTGTATGCTGAAGGAGCTGCAGAGGCTCTGCAAGTTGATGAATATTCCCGTGCTGCGGGATGCGCCTGACTGTCAGGCGGCAGTGAGCGTTTACCCATTCCGTCAAACATCACTGCCATGGGGGGACTGTCTAAAAGTATAATCACCCCCAGTTAGGATTGAATATTCGTTGTTACTCTGCATGCGGGCAATACTTTTCCATTTTCGTCGATACCTTTCAGACAGTCTGGGGGAGCTACCCCTCACTGCCCGGTGCCCACTTCACTGCCAGGTGGGAATGTCACTCTTCGGAATTGCACGAAAAAGGGCCTGGGGGCTGTTAAGTAACATTCAAAAAATAACCTGCATCATCTTAAGGAATCTTTTCGGTCTAGATCTCTTTTCTCATCAGTCATGTGCCACCGGCACACTCCTTCTTCAAAAAAAGATCTATCCTCGAAAATCTTCTCTTAATCTGAAGCAACTTATTTTTTTCATGTTCCTAAGTCGCAATTCTGTGTTGAAAATTAGGCTTTTCGGGCGAAAAGGCCGCCAGAATTGCAGCGGAAGAGTGGCAGAAGGGCTTTGCAGACGTGTCCGCTATGCAATTCTGTCAATGCCAGCGGAACGATACGTCGCTGAGGTCGAGCTTCAGACCTTGACTCAGTACGGTTCCACGATAAATCAGATCTGCGGTTTCGACATTGTCGCAAAACAGCAAAACAACATAACGACAAAACGGCAAAACAGCAGCAAAATAGTTGAAGATCCAAGTTTGGAAGAGCAACATCCGCGTGGCGGCGGAGAAGTTCGTTGGGATATTCATTGATAATGTGTTAAATTTGTTGCCGCAAGCTTTTGCGTCGGTGTCGGCCTGGAAGGGTGGGCCGGTCGCCGGAGGTTATGGCTATTCGTAAAATGAGAAATGGTATGAAATTCATAAGTTGGAACGTGAACGGACTTCGCGCCTGCGCGGGGAAAGGGTTTGATGAGGTGTTCAACACGCTTGACGCGGATTTTTTCTGTCTGCAGGAGACGAAGATGCAGCCGGGGCAGCTGGATCTGGAGTTCCTGGGGTACACGTCGTACTGGAACTCGGCGGAGAAGAAGGGATATTCCGGGACGGCGATATATTCAAGGCACACGCCATTGTCGGTGACTTACGGCATCGGCGTTGAGGAGCACGACCACGAAGGACGCGTAATCACTCTGGAGATGCCTGAGTTCTACCTCGTCTGCGTCTATGTGCCGAACTCTCAGGACGGGCTCCGGAGGCTCGACTACCGGATGCGGTGGGAGGATGATTTCCGGGAATATCTTGCCGGCCTCGCCGCCCGGAAGGGTGTGGTGGTCTGCGGTGACATGAACGTGGCCCACAATGAGATAGACATCAAGAATCCGGACACGAACCGCCGCAACGCCGGGTTCACCGATGAGGAGCGCGGCAAGTTCTCCGGGCTTCTGGACTCTGGTTTCACTGACTCCTGGCGGCTTCAGCACCCGGACGAGGTGAAATATTCCTGGTGGTCGTACCGCTTCCACGCCCGCGAGAAGAATGTCGGGTGGCGGCTGGACTATTTCCTCGTCTCCGACTCCCTCAGGGACAAGATCGCAGCCACCGAGATCCACACCGAGATCCTCGGCTCAGACCACTGCCCCGTCGAGCTTGACCTCGATCTGTAAGGCAAGTCCGTGCGCGGGAACAGGCCATCTGCTCACGAGGCCGCTATATTCAATGGTCTCGTGTACAGAAATGGTTTTTTCGCTCACGAGGGATCTCTTTCCCTGCCTTTCGTGAGCGGAAATGGGCATTTCACTCACATTCAAAGGATGTTAGGGAAGAATGAATATTATTGCGTATATTTCGCTGCGTAAAGTACGCAATGACATTGGAGGAGCCCCGTGGCGTATAACGCACTGAATGACAGTCAACTCTGAAATACCGCCATCCCATTTGTCCCGGTGGCTATTTGGAAACCTTTGAAAGTAAGTAAATAACATGTTGCGATAGTTCTCGCAGTCCGGGCATATTTTTTAATTGAATATTTAGTCGTAACTTAGCGGACTGCTTGACAGGCAGAATTTGTGGGGAAGAATAGTTGGTCGCCTGGATGCGACAGCTGAGTTTGCGGGGGTGGATGGTGTCGAAGTATCGATAGAAGTGCCGGTAAAGGAAGGACTGGAGCGGGGAAGTGCCGGAGCTGCATAATGAGTGGAACATTTATTAACACTAATGAATATGAAAACAAATAGATTTTTAGGCTTCATTATGTCTGTGGCGGCGCTTGCTTTCGCGGCCACGGCTTGTGATGACAAGAAAGAGGACTTGGGCGCTCCGTCGGTGGAGGTCGAAAAGTCCGAGATTTCATTTGAGAAGACCGGCGGAACCGAGACCGTTCAGGTGACGGCCACCAGAGACTGGAAGGCCACCACCGAGCAGGACTGGATCTCCATCGGGCCGAAGGAAGGAGAGGCCTCCTCGAAGGCTGTGACTGTCGAGATCAAGGTGATGGAGAACACCGGGGTTGATCGTGAAGGATCAGTGACGTTCGACATCGGCTTTGACTCCAAGACTTTGACCGTTAAGCAGAAAGGAACAGGTTCCGTGGCTGACATGACCGTCTACAAGAACGACTTTGACAAGGCGGAAGCAACAAAGACCTATGGAACAGGCACAAGCTGGCCATATCTCGATCAGTTTGACGGTTGGAAGAACGCGACTGGAACGGGAGCGGGAAGTGAGGAATATTCGTTCAAGGCGATGTCGGCCAGGGCGAACTCCACTTCTAACAGCAACTATTCCGACTATGCCGGATCCGGAAGCAACAACCTGTTCTTTGGTTCGAGCGCCTATTTCTCCGTGACCGGCATCAAACTTCAGTCAGCCACTGACTATTCTTTGACTTTCGGAGCGGAGAAATATAGCCAGGATAATGGTAGCCTGTTCAAGCATAACGAGTTCCATGTCTATGTCAGCAATGACGGAGCTAAGTGGGTCGAGCTTGAGTATTCATTTCCTAATGGCGACAAGGAAGGTCGCTGGGATCTTGCGACCTCTAATTTCACGGTTCCGTCAGGAACAACGACGCTTGGCATCTATGTAAAGGTCGATGTGGCTAGCTCTTATCGCCTTGATGACCTTTGCCTTGCCGTCGCTTCCTCAGCAGGCACCGTCATCGACTTCTCCAAGGGCGTTGACCTCGGCACCGGCGGTGGCGGTGGTGGAACGACCACTCCGACCGAGGGAACCGTGGCTTCTATCGTTTCGGGCAAAACCGATGCGTCCGTGACTCTGAAGGATGTCCTTGTCACAGGCGTGACGAATAAGAGTGCTGTTGTCACCGACGCTACTGGTAGCATCCTTGTCTTTGTCAACGCTACTCCGGGAGTAAAGGTTGGAGACAAAGTCACTGTGACCGGTACCACGGGCAAGCATAACGGACTTATGCAGATTACTGAGCCGAAATTCCAGATCGCATCGTCAGGCAACACCGTGACCTATCCTGATCCTAAGACTATTGACGAAAGCAATGTGTCTTCCTATAAGAGTGATGTGGTTGAATTCGTCACATTCAAGGGTAAGGTGAAAAAGAACGATGTTTACTACAACATATTCATAGGAGGGGTTACGGACAAGGATTTGTCGTTGTCTTACTTCCCTGGTGACATGGAATCTTTTGTGGACAAGGAAATTACCGTCAAGGGCTACTTCGTGGGAGGTGGAACCCACTACCAGATTGTGGCAGTCAATGTTGACGGTAAGGACATCACCGAGGCCGTAGAAAACGGCGGAGGCAATCCTGGCGGCGGCGACAATCCTGGCGGAGAGACTCCGGACGAAGGGAAATTTGCCAGCAATGTAAAATGGACATTGGGAGAGAATGCCTATGATGGTACTTCTCCAGACAAAACAAAGCAGACAGCCACGATTAATGGTGTGAAGGTGGTGACCATCCTCAAACTTGGAACATCGAAAAAACCGGGAAAGGCCACATTGACAATCCCTGCGAACACCTCCAAGTTGTCCTTCTATGCGGTTGCGTGGAAAGGTAAGACAGCCACTTTGGTCGCTTCTTCTGCTGGAACCGAAGTCGGAACGCAGGCGGTGGCAGGTAATGTCGGTGCTACGGGAAATCCAGAGTATACAATCTCGGTTTCTGACTCCGATCATTACACTATGTCCCTGTCGCCTCAGGCTTCAGAATCAAATATAGAGATCACCACTAAGGAGAACGTGCGTGTGATTCTGTTTGGAATAGTGGCGGAATGATGGTGTAGTCATAGAATCTTGATTAACAAAGACTAAGGGATGCCCGGAAAAGCGGGCAGCCCTTTTGCTCTCTAATAATACGAACACATGAAGATAACGTTGAGCAGGTTTTGGATGATTTGCGCCGGGGTTGTAATGCTGGCGCTATCATCTTGTGGCTCAGGTGGTAAGGAGGATGTGCTTCCGCCGACAGTCGAGGTGAAGACCACGGTGGTTGAGGCGGGAGGATATTCACAGTTCATTTATGTGAAGGCCTCGTCATCCTGGAGGATCACTATAACTTCGGTGGACGGCGGCGAGCCTGTGGATTGGATTATTGCTGATCCGAGCTCTGGCAGCGGCGACATGGATGTCACCCTGAAGGTGGAGGAGAACAAATCGGAGAAGGAGCGCTCGGCTGTGATCACGGTGGAGAACAGCGCGGGCAAGGCTTCGAAGACTATCAGTCAGAAGGCTAAAGGGTCAGAAGTGAAGCCTGATCCGACACCATCCGGCGGCAATCTCTCTCCGAAGACAGGGTGGATGGAGCTTCCGGCTATTCCGAATGGGATGGATGCGTTCACGCATTCGATGACTGTCGGGTCGGTGAGCACGCGAAATTATTCATTCCTTTGGGATTACGACAATCTGGTAGCTCCGTGGGTGGCTTATCCTCTGTGCAAATGGAACATTGGCAACAACATCAAGAGAACCAATGCTTGGGGGCTGGATCCTCTGCTTCCGGAAGGCAAGCAACCGGTGCTGTACAGAGGGTTCAGCAAAGGTAATAACGGATGGTATGCCAGAGGTCACCAGATCCCTTCGGCGGACAGGCTCACCTCGTACGAGTCAAACTCTATGACATTCTACGGCACGAATATGACTCCTCAGATACAGGATGGTTTCAACGGTGACATCTGGGCTACCCTCGAAGGCAAAGTTCGCTCCTGGGCCAACAGTTCCGATACCCTCTATGTCGTGACCGGTTGCGTGATCGACTATCCGGAAGGCCAGACGGTAAAGTACGCCCTTGACAACTACGGCAAGAAGGTTTCCGTTCCGACCGCGTACTACAAGGTCGTCCTCCGCTACATGAAGAATTCCACGGTTGGCTATTCGGGCTATTCCGCCTGTGCCGTGTGGCTGGACCACAAAGTCTACAGCACGAAGAACATAGACTCGAAGTACTCGATGTCCGTCAAGGATCTTGAGAAGAAAGTCGGCATGGATTTCTTTGTGAACCTGCCTGCCGTTGTCGGCGAGGAAATGGCCGCCAAGATTGAATCCGAGAACCCGTCCAAGGTTTCCTGGTGGTGGTAAGATACCATGAATTAATACAATACTAAACTGATATGCGTGAGAAAAATACTTTATTCCGCTCTGCTGCTTCTGGTTGTGGCCGCCACGGCCTGCGCCAAGGGGGGACAAGGGCGCGAGGGGGTATGTCATCGGCTTCTACAATGTCGAGAACCTCTTCGACACCTACCACGACGAGGGCAAGAATGACTATGAATATCTCCCCGACGGGGCAAACCGCTGGACTGACGCGCGGTACAACCGCAAGCTCCGCAACATCGCCACGGTGATCAAGGCGATGGCTGACGAGAACAAGGCTTTCCACACGGTTCTGGGCCTGAGCGAGGTTGAGAACCGCCATGTGCTTGAGGATCTTGTGAGCCAGAAGGAGATCGCCGACGCGAACTACCAGATCGTGCACTATGACGGTCCGGACAGGCGAGGCGTCGATGTGGCCCTGCTTTACAAAGGCCGGAGCAGTTCAAACTGATTGAAAGCAAATCCATTCCGTTTGATTTCAACAGTAAGGACATAAAGTTCGACATGGACGAGGAGTCTCAGGGGGACACTTCCGCACCCGTGATGTGCTGATGGTCAGGGGCGAGATCAAGGGCGAGATGTTCGCGTTCTTCGTCGCCCACCTTCCATCCAGGATCGGAGGCAAGGGGAGCGACCTTAGGAGCCGTGGCGCGGAAATCATCTACGAGAACTCAGCCAAACTGATGAATGAATATCCCGGGATCAAGATCGTGGTGATGGGTGACATGAACGACAACCCTACGGACGAGAGCATGGCCGTCTATATGCACGGCAAGGAGAATGTCTCCGAAGTCGGCAATATGGACTTCTTCTCTCCGTTTACCTCAATGTTGAAAGCCGGTTACGGCTCTTTGGCCTATCGTGGCGAGTGGAACATCTACGACATCATCCTTGCGAACGAGGCGCTTGTGAACGCTCCGAAGGGGACGCTCAGGATTGTTCCGATCGTGAAGGGCAAGTACTACGGACGCGTCTTCAACCAGCCGTTCATGGTTCAGCAGACAGGACAGTACAAGGGTACGCCGTTCCGGACATATTCATCCGGCTCCTACGTCGGCGGCTACAGCGACCACTACCCGACCTATATTGTCATTAGTAACAAGTAGTTACTTCAGTCGCTTCGACACTTCGACAAGCTCGGTGACTGAAAGTGCAGTGACCGCAGAGGCTCGGTCACTGAGCTTGTCGAAGTGACCCTCCAAATGGATAAATAGTTAATATTCAATAAATATGAACAAAAGAATATTCCTTGCCGCATCGGCTCTGTTTCTGGCTCTGACTTTGTCGGCCCAGAACTACACCGGTGGCGTGAAAGGTACGGTCGTCAGCCGCTTGAGCAAGGCGACCATTGACGGAGCGGATCTGATCCTGTATTCAGAAGGAAAGGAAGTCGCCCGTGTGAAGGCCGGACAGGGCGGAACATTCCAGATCGGGAACCTGAAGGACGGAATGTACGACCTTGTCATCGAAAGCCCGGACTATCTCCAGTCCAGAGTGAACGTGACCGTCAACGACGGCTATGTCAAGAATATGTTCAACCTCTCCCTGACTCCGGTGGCGAAGGTCGCCGAGGTGGACGACGCCAGTTTCTCTGAGTTCGACATGGACGATTCCGGCTACCAGGACAGCCCTACCATCCTTTTCGGCCAGAACGATGTGTTCAACAACATGGCCGGCTACAATTTCAGTTCCGTGCGCTTCCGTGTCCGCGGCTATTCCAGTGAGTCACAGGATGTCTATCTTGCTGGCGTGAGGATGAACGACGCGATCACGGGTTACACGCCGTACTCCCTCTGGAGCGGTCTCAACGAGGCCACCAGAAGCAAGGAGTCCGTGAACGGCGCCGAGGTCTCCGATTTCGGATTCGGCGGCTACAACGGCCTCACGAACATCATGCCGATGGCCTCTTCCGTCCGCACAGGCTGGAGAGGAAGCGTGCTGACCAACAGCGCTCTGTACAGGCTCCGCCTGATGCTGACCTACGCTTCCGGACAGTTGGACAACGGCTGGTCCTACGCTTTCAGCGCATCAGCGAGGCTTGGCGGAAATGACTGGATAAAGGGTGTTTTCTACCGCTCGTTCGGCTACTACGGAGCCGTGGAGAAGAGGTTCGGCGAGGAGCATAAGCTGGGATTCACATTCATGGCCGCCCCTGGTGAGCGTGGGGCGCAGAACGGTTCCACCCAGGAGGTCTACGATCTGATGGGCGACAACATGTACAACTCCAACTGGGGCTACTATAACGGCAAGGTGCGCAACGCCCGCGTCCGCAAGACCCACGAGCCGATCGCCATCCTCAAGTACGACTTCACACCGGAGTCCCAGAAGTTCTCGGCCTCGGCCACAGTGCTTTACAGATTCGGCAAGAACGGCTACACGGCTCTTGACTGGTATGATGCCCCGGATCCTCGTCCTGACTACTACAGGAACCTTCCGAGCTATTTCTACATGGACAACACGGACTACAACCGTCGTAACTTCGCCAAGTACGCATGGGCGAAGGAGGCTTGGGAGACCGACCTCCCGTCGACCACCCACATCAACTGGGATCGTCTCTATGCCGTGAACTCCTTGAACTCTACCGCCTCAGGCAACCGTTCGAAGTACGTGATCGAGGAGAGGCGTGTGGATCAGAACGATCTCAACTTCGCTGTCAACGCCAAGTGGAATCCTGTCAAGTTCCTGACAGTCAACGGAGGACTCTCCTACAAGTGGAACCGCACGGAGTACTACAAGATTCTGGACGACCTGCTCGGAGGAGACTACTATGTCAACATCGACCAGTTCGCCGAGAGGGATTTCGCCGCCTATCCGACGATGATTCAGAACGATCTGGACTACTATCTCAGGAACGGAGCCGCCCAGACCCTTGCCCAGGGCGACAAGTACGGCTACGACTACTATGCCCACGTCCGCCGCGCGGAGGCCTGGGCCTCTGGACGTTTCACGTTCGGCGGCTTCGAGGCGACGGTGGCCGGAAGGCTCGGATATTCGAAATTCTGGAGGGAAGGTCTTTTGAGGAAAGGTCTTTTCCCGGGACTTGACGACAACGGCAACCCGTTCACCTACAATGGGGAAGTCATCACCAAGTACGACCAGATCGACGGCAGGCCGATCACCTCGAAGGGTGAGTCCGACAAGAAGGACTTCCTGACGGGATCCGGAAAGATCAACCTCGGCTACTTCATCAGCGGAGGCCACAGGATCTACGCCGACGCAGCCTACATCACCGAGGCCCCGACATTCAACCAGGCGTTCATCTCCCCGAGGACGAGGAACACCGTGATGCCTGACCTCAAGACCATCAAGACATTGACGGCGGACATCAACTACGCCTACAGCAATTCCGGCTACGATGTTCGCGTCACCGGATTCTACACCTCCATCAAGGATCAGACGGACGTGATGAGCTTCTACGATGACTCGCAGAACTCGTTCACCAACTTCGCGATGTCCGGAATCGACGAGAGGCACGTCGGAGTCGAGCTCGGCTTCAAGGTGCCGACTCCGGTGCCGAACCTTTCCCTTCAGGGAGTGTTCACCTACGGCCAGTACATCTACACCTCCAACCCTACGATGTACCAGACCTTCGACAACAGCGCTGAATATGTCGCAGGAACCTACGGAGTGACAATTCCTTACTGGAAGAGCCATCCTACCGTGGACGGAAAGACCGTGCAGCACTATGTGCCTAGTACCCCGCAGCTTGCGACCAGCCTTGGTCTCGCGTGGAACAAGAACTACTGGTTCATCGACGCGGATGTGGATTTCTTCGGGAACTCCTATCTGGACATGAACCCTCTCTACAGGACGGACATGGCCACAGCCGGGCCTGACGGTCAGGTGACCGCCCAGGAGATCGAGTACATGGCCGCGCAGGAGAAGTTCAAGAACTTCATGCTCGTGAACGCCAGCGTGGGCAAGTCCTGGTATATTCAGAGAAAGTACCAACTCGGCTTCTCGATGCAGGTGAAGAACCTCCTGAACAACAGGGATGTACGCACAGGCGGCTACGAGCAGACCCGCCTTGTGGACAACACCGTCAGCAAGGAGAGATTCTACAGGTTTGATTCCAAGTACTTCTACATGAGCGGAATCAACTACATGTTGAACATTTATTTCAGATTCTAAGGATTCCAAGGTATGAAAAGAATATATTTCGCGCTGATCGCCGCCATTTTCGCCCTCGCCTCCTGCGAGGAGTGGGACCAGGTCTTCACCACGGACTACGGCAAGGCTGATGTCTACGAGCCTGTGACGATGACCCCCAACACGACCATCGCCCAGCTCAAGGCTCTGTACAAGTCCGGTCCGGTGAAGATCGAGAAGGACATCGTCATCGGAGGACAGGTGGTCTCCGAGGACCGCAGCGGCAATGTTTACAAGAGCATCTACATCCAGGACGCCACGGGCGGCATAGAGTTGAAGATCGGCAAGAACGCCCTCTACAACGACTACAAGCTCGGCCAGTGGGTCTATGTCAAGTGCGGCGGCCTTACGCTCGGCGCCTACAACGGAATGATCCAGCTGGGCTACGCCGATCCTACCGGTGAATATGAGACCTCCTACATCGAGGTTCAGTACATCATTGACACTCACATATTCAGAGGTAAGATTGACACTCCGCTGCAGCCTAAGAAAGTCTCCGCCGCCGATCTTCTGAAAGAGGAGAACATCGGCTGCTATGTCGAGCTTGACGGCCTGACCTACGCCAACGAGATCTTCTGCCTGATCTACATAGACTCCTACAAGGACAAGAAGTCCTCGTCCAACAGGATATTCCTATCCGGCACAGGCAAGGACTACAAGCCGGTCGCGGATCCGACGTGGGGCATAACGACCTGGGCGATGTCCAAGCAGGGTTTCATCGGCTACCTGAATTCCGGAAAGTTCGATGACGGGGATGTGGCTGACTATTCGAGGAAGATCTCGGATCCGGAACTCAAGGCCACGCTTCTGAAGAACGCGTCGGCATATTCCGTCAGCCAGTACTTCAATATGGGCAGTCAGTCCGTGCAGATCCGCACCAGCGGCTATTCCCGCTTCGCAGACACCCAGATTGACCCGTCGGTGCTTGCCGGGACCCCGATCAATGTCAAGGGCATCCTTACCATCTACAAGGGCAATGCACAGTTCACCCTCATTGATCTTACAGGAGTGGAAATCGTTAAATAATTAAACCACATTATGAGAAAAGCAATCTTAGCATTAGGAGCGATCGCTATGATGGCAGCCTGCACACAGACAAAGAACAATCCGTTCCTGGAGGAATGGAACACACCGTACGGCATTCCGCCGTTCGAGAAGATTCAGCTTACCGATTACATTCCTGCCGTCAAGGCCGGGATTGAGGAGCAGAACAAGGAACTTGAGGCTATCCTGAACAATCAGGAGGCTCCTACCTTCGAGAACACCGTGGCGGCTTACGAGCTGTCCGGCAGGACTTTGGCAAAGACCACGGCTGTGCTGTTCAACCTTCAGGAGACAGAAGGCAGCGATGAGATGAACAAAGTTGTCGAGGAGGCCACCGCGCTGATGACCGAGCACGAGGACAACATCTCGATGAACAAGGCGTTCTTCGAGCGTGTCAAGGCTGTCTATGACGCTGACCAGAGCGGACTTACGAGAGAGCAGCAGATGGTTCTCAAGAAGCTCTACCAGAGTTTCACCCGCAACGGTGTGGATCTGGAGGAGGCCGCCCAGGCAAGGCTTAAGGAGATCAACCAGAAGATCGCCGCCGCGCAGCAGAAGTTCGGCACGAACCTTCTGGCCGAGAACAACGCGTTCAAGGAGCAATTCGGACTCCCTGTCTCATCCTACACCTCCGAGATGACATCCTGCGAGGACAGGAACCGCCGCGAGGCGATGTTCAAAGCATATTCCTCAAGAGGGAACAATGGCAATGAATATGACAACAAGGCTCTCTGCCTTGAGATCCTGAAACTCCGCGCCGAGAAGGCCAGACTCCTTGGCTTCGACAATTTCGCAGCCTATCAGCTGGACAACAAGATGGCTCACGACCCTGCTACCGTGGACGCTTTCCTTGCCAGGATCATCGGCCCGGCAGTGGCCAAGGCTAAGGAAGAGGTGGCTGACATGCAGGTGATTATGGATGAGGACATCCAGGCCGGTAAGGTGGCCGCAGGTTCGAGGATCGAGCCTTGGGACTGGTTCTACTACGCCGAGAAGGTACGTCAGCGGAAATATTCATTGGACGAGAATCTGACGAAGCCATATTTCCGGATGGAGAATGTCCGCAACGGCATATTCTTCGCCGCCAACAAGCTTTACGGCATCTCCGTCGAGCCGCTGAAGGATGTTCCGCTCTACAACCCTGCCGTCGAGGCCTTCAAGGTCATTGACGCGGACGGAAGTCTTCTTGGAATATTCTCGACCGACTATTTCCCTCGCTCTTCGAAGAGAGGCGGCGCGTGGATGACAAACTTCCGTGAGCAGTATGTTGACGCCCAGGGCAATGACGTTCGCCCTATCGTCATCAACGTCTGCAACATGACGGCTCCGACCGACTCTCTCCCGGCCCTCTTCACCATTGATGAGGTCGAGACGGTGTTCCACGAGTTCGGCCATGCCCTCCACGGACTTCTTACAAAGTGCCACTATCCTTCCGTCAGCGGAACCAATGTCGCCCGTGACTTCGTGGAGACATTCTCGCAATTCAATGAGAACTGGGCCTTCCAGCCGGAGATTCTCGCTGAATATGCCAAGCATTACGAGACCGGTGAGGTCATTCCTGACTCCCTCGTGGCCAAGATTAACAATGCCAGGAAGTTCAACCAGGGCTTTATGACCTCAGAGCTTTGCGCCGCGTCCATCCTCGACATGAAGTGGCACGAGCTTGACGAGGAGGATCTCGCGAAGCTTTCCGAGGGAGACCAGGCCGCCAATGTGGCAGAATTCGAGAAGAAGGTCTGCCGTGAGATGGGTCTTATCGACGAGATCATCCCGCGCTACCGCACGACCTACTTCAACCACATATTCAACAGCGGCTACAGCGCAGGCTACTACAGCTACCTCTGGGCCGAGGTTCTGGACAAGGACGCTTTCGAGTACTTCCAGCAGCAGGGAATATACAATCCTGAGGTGGCTCTGAAGTTCCGCCAGACCTTCCTTGAGAAGGGGGGCAGCGAGGAACCGATGACCCTCTACCTCTCCTTCCGTGGCGCCCAGCCTGATCCCGGTGCCCTCCTCCGCGCCCGTGGACTGACTGAATAGTATGTGCTCTGGTCGCTGAGCTTGTCGAAGCACCGTAAGCCAAAACTGCATAAATAACTGCTGACAGTGGGGGCAGAAAAAAGGCAAATGGCAAATTTTGCACGTTACCAAAATTTGCCATTTGATTTTTCTGCCCTAAGGGTGGCAATCTGTGAATGTCTAAAGGGATTGGTACACGAGAAGCCTCTCTGCGGTACCAAGTGCTCTAAATAATGCCTTTGGTACACGAGAAGCCTCTCTGCGGTACCAAGTGCTCTAAATAATGCCTTTGGTACACGAGAAGCCTCTCTGCGGTACCAAGTACTCTAAATAATGCCTTTGGTACACGAGAAGCCTCTCTGCGGTACCAAGTGCTTTAAATAATGCCTTTGGTACGTATAACTGCCTTCTGGTGTACCAAACCTCTATAATAAGGTCTTTGGTACACGAGAGGGCTTTCTGGGGAACAAACTTAATTTATTTTGTCAAAATTATTCTACTAAAATAATTTCGGCAGAATAATTTTTTGTTATATTTGCCGTAGATGGGATTAACTATGGACAATTATATCAATCCGTTCTTTGTCGCGGGAAGGATTCCTCCAGAATTTTTCTGTGACAGGGACACAGAAACCAAGCGGTTGACGGGCTGCATATTAAATAGGGAAAATGTCGTTCTGACCTCTCCGAGGAGGGTCGGGAAGACGGAGCTTATTTATCATTGCTTTGATGAAGAGAGGCTGAAAGACAAGTTTTTCGTGATATTCGTGGATATTCTTCACACCTCCAGTCTGAGGGAACTTATAATGGAGTTCGGAAATGGGGTTTTCAAGAAGGTCGCGAGGCATAGTGACAAACTTATGAAGTCTTTCGCTTCGACTCTAAGGTCGCTTCAAGGGAGTTTTGGATTTGATCCGGTGAGTGGAAAGCCGACATTCAACGTCCGTCTGGGGGATATAACCGCTCCTGAATATACCATCGAGGAGATATTCGAATATTTGGAGAAGGTGGACAGGCGCTGCATTGTTGTAATCGATGAGCTCCAGCAGGTTGTGAAATACCGTGAGAAAGGTGTGGAGGCATTGCTGAGGGCGAATATTCAGCGCTCTTCCAACTCTAATTTTATCTTTTCCGGCAGTGAGAGGAGGATAATGGATCAGATGTTTCTGGACTCAAAGAGGCCGTTTTACCAGAGTGCGACCAATTTGAGTATGGATCCGATTGACAGGGGCGTTTATGCTCGGTTTGCGCAGGGTCTGTTCGCAAGGTATGGAAAGACAGTTACGGAAGAGGGAATCCACAAAGCGTACGATATGTTTGAGGGAATAACCGCCTACGTGCAGAGGATAATGCACGATGCGTTTGCGGAGACGGTTACAGGTGGAACCGCGGATGTCGATCTTGTGGACAATATGATAGTCCGCTTTATTGAGGAGAGTTCCAGACGCATCCGGGAGCAACTTTCGGTAATAACGGAGCAGCAGAAAGAATTGCTGTATGCGATTCATTCAGAGGGTATTGCTAAAGGGTTGACGGCTTCGGCGTTTGTGAAAAGACACAGACTGAAGTCCGCAAGCTCCGTCCAGTCCGCGACCAAACAGCTCCTTGAGATGGATCTTATTACAAAAGAGGGCAATGAATATACTCTCTCGGATCCATTGCTGAAACTTTGGCTTACACGTGAAATCCAATAATTCATTAATATTATGAAAAGAATGTTTTTGACCCTCCTTCTTGGAGGAATGACGCTTTCGGCGGTCGCTGAGCCTGCCGAAGTGACCGACGAGGCGAGGCTTCTGAGGTTCCCGGCGACCAACGGGACGGATGTTGTGTTCTCTTACGCCGGCGACCTGTTCACGGCTCCGCTCAGCGGTGGCGAGGCACGCCGACTGACCTCCCACATCGGCTATGAGATGTTCGCGCACTACTCACCGGATGGCAAGACGATCGCCTTCACCGGTGAATATGACGGCAACCGTGAGGTTTACATCATCCCGGCGAAAGGCGGCGAGCCTGTCCGTCTGACCTACACGGCCACCAACGGACGTGACGACCTCGGTGACAGGATGGGACCTAACAACATCGTAATGGGATGGACACCTGACGGAAAGAACATCATATTCAGAAACCGCACTGGCGATGGCTTTTCCGGCAAGCTTTGGACGGTTTCCGTGAACGGCGGGATGCCTCAGGAGATTCCGCTTCCGGAAGGAGGCTTCTGCTCCTATTCGCCTGACGGGAAGAAACTTGCTTACAACCGGGTGATGAGAGAGTTCAGGACCTGGAAATATTACCGTGGCGGAATGGCAGACGAGATCTGGATCTACGACGGCAGGAAGGTCGAGAAGATCACCGACAACCCGGCACAGGACATATTCCCGATGTGGGTAGGCGACGAGATCTATTTCGCGTCAGACCGCGACATGACGATGAACCTTTTCGTTTACAACACGAAGACCAAGGCCACGGCCAAGGTGACATCGTTCGACGACTACGATGTGAAGTTCCCGAGCACGAACGGCAGACTCGTTGTGTTCGAGAAAGGAGGCTACCTCTATAAGCTGGATCCGGCCACAAAGGCGACCGAGCAGATCCACATCACCCTTGGCTCCGACCTTGTCTATGCCCGTGCCGAGAGGATGAATGTCGGCAAGAAAGGCCGCTCTTCGTTCAGCCTTTCCCCAGATGGCAAGAGAATGGCCATCACAGCCCGCGGAGAGGTCTTCGACGTGCCTGTCGGAAAGGGAATCACGAGGAACATCACCAAGACCCCTGGCTCGAACGAGCGCAGCGCCGACTGGAGTCCTGACGGAAAGTACATCGCCTTCATAGGTGACGGAACAGGGGAGACCGAGGTCTATCTCTACGATGTCGCCGCCGGTGGCGAGCCTGTCCAGGTCACCAAGGACAACGACACCTACATCCGTGACCTCCAATGGAGTCCGGACAGCAAGCACATCCTTTACACCGACAGAAAGAACCGCATCGTTGAGGTCGATCCGTTCGCCAAAACCAAACGGACTGTTCTTCAATGCCCTGAACAGGAAATAAGGGATGTTGAATATTCCCCTGACAGCAAGTGGCTTACCTACAGCCGCCCGGCTCCGAACAAGATGAGCGTTGTCTATGTCTATAACCTCGCTTCCGCCAAGGAATATCCTGTCACGGAGAAATGGTACGACTCCAGTTCACCGACATTCTCAACAGATGGTAAATACTTGATATTCACATCTGACAGGGATTTCCGTCCGATCTACAGCAGGATCGAGTGGAACTTCGCCTACACTGACAGGAGCGGGGTCTATATGACGATGCTCGCAGCCGGCACACCTTCACCGCTGCTGCCGACTGACAGCGAGTCCGCCGTGGCTTCAGACGCTTCTGAATCAGAAGATGTTTCCGCACCGGCTGAGGCTGACAAGAAACCGGCCAAAGGCGGCAAGGCTTCCAAAGACCAGAAGGACGCTAAGGCTTCGGGCAAGAAATCCGTGGACGTGAAGATCGACATCAATGGCCTGGTAGACAGAACCATAAAACTTCCTGTAGGAGGCTCACGCTCATATTTCTCTGACGGCAAGAAGCTCTGGTACAGGGATGGTCGTGGTACTCAGGTGCTTGATTTCGAGACCGGTAAGTCTGAGCAGTGTTCTGAAGGAATGGTCATATACCGTCCGGGAGACAAGAAGGCACTTTCGACTGCCAAGGGCAAATGGACAGCCGTCAGCTTCCCGTCCGCGAAAGTCGGCGGAGGCGAGGCCATTGACCTTGACAATATGTACACGACAGTGGATTACGCCCAGGAGTGGCCTCAGATCTTCGACGAGGTCTGGAGAGCGTTCCGCGACGGCTACTATCTTGAGAATATGCACGGCCGCGACTGGAAGGCCGTCAAGGAGAAGTATGCAGCTCTCCTGCCTTATGTCAAGACCCGTCTTGACCTCAATTACGTGATCGGCGGAATGATCGGCGAGGTCGCCAGCGGTCACGCCTACGTCAATCCGGGCGACTACCCTAAGCCTGAGCGCATCCCGATGGGTCTTCTCGGTGCTAAGATGAGCAAGGACAAGAGCGGTTACTTCAAGATCAATCACATTTACTCCGGCGCTGTCTATAGGAACGAACTCCGCTCACCGTTGACCGAGCCGGGAATGAATATCTCCGAGGGCGATTTCATCACAGCCATTGACGGACAGTCTCTTAAGGACGTTGACAACATCTACAGGCTCCTTGTCGGAAAAGCTGACAAACTTGTCGAACTGACCGTCAGCAAGTCAGCCGCCGAGGGCGGGCGCAAGGTCGTGGTCAAGCCGATCGCCGATGAATATCCTCTTGAGCACTACGAGTGGGTGATGAGGAACATCCGCACCGTCGAGGAGAAATCCGGCGGCAAGGTGGGCTACATCTATATCCCTGACATGGGGCCGGAGGGTCTTAACGAGTTCGCGAGATGGTACTATCCGCAGCTCGACAAGGAGGCTCTTATCATCGATGACCGCGCCAACGGTGGCGGAAACATCTCTCCGATGGTCATCGAGAGGCTTCTGCGCAAGGTCTACAGGATGACGATGTACAGGAACTCCAACCAGAACGGAACCATCCCGGAGGCTACTCACACCGGCCCTAAGGTGCTGCTGATCAATAAATATTCCGCTTCGGACGGCGACTTGTTCCCGTGGAGCTTCAAGGCCAACAACCTCGGAACCGTGATCGGGACGAGAACCTGGGGCGGTATCGTGGGCATCAGCGGCTCGCTGCCTTACATGGACGGAACCGACGTGCGCGTGCCGTTCTTCACCAACTACGACGCGGCGACGGGCCAGTGGATCGTCGAGAACCACGGTGTCGATCCGGACATCCTGCTGGACAATGACCCGATCAAGGAATATGCCGGTGAGGATCAGCAGCTTGACAAGGCCATTGAGGTTGCCCTTCAGCAGATCAAGGACCGCAAGCCACTTCCGAAGACCCCGGCTCCACGTACCTTCGTGGATCTTGGACTGCCTCAGATCAAGTAACGGATTACCAAGACACTGAAATCAAGACACTGAAATATGAAGACAACAGGAATCCGGCCGTCCATTCTGGCGGCAATGTTTATTGGTCTTACATTAGGTTTATGCGGATGTGGCGCGGCCACGGCGCCGGAATCCCTCCGGTGCGAGTACCAGGAAGGCGATGACATCGTGATTGACACCCAGGCCCCAAGGCTCTCCTGGATAAACAACACGACCCAGACGGCGTGGCAGGTGCTGGTGGCGACGGACAGGAATGCCCTCAAGGAAGGCAAGGCCGACATCTGGGACTCGGGTAAGACGGTTGGTGCCGAGTCGCATCTGGTGGCATATTCAGGCCCGGCTATGGAGTCCATGAAGGACTATTGGTGGACGGTCAGGATCTGGGACGGAAAGGACAAGGTCTCCGCCTGGGCGAGACCTGCCCGCTGGACGACAGGAATGTTCAGCGAAAGTGACTGGCGGGCGAAGTGGATAGGTGCCTCATGGCAGGATGACAGCGATCCGGAGGCGGACAACTCCGCGCCCATATTCAGAAAGGAATTCACTGTCAGAGAGGGACTTGTCCGTGCGAAGGCATTTGTCTGCGGACTTGGCTGGTTCGAGATGTCCCTCAATGGCAGGAAGGTCGGAGACGATTATTTCGTTCCTGGCCTGACGGATTACACGGCCAGACCGGCGCTTCTCACCAATCCGCGGATCCCGCTGGAGCCGGAAGTCACCGCCTACAGAACCCTGTATCTCGCCTACGACATCACCGACATGCTCGGCAAGGGGGCGAACGCCGTCTCGATGCTCCTTGGGAGCGGCTATTTCCATGAAGGGTTGTTCAACAACAACACCATAGCGAACTACGGCTACCCGAGGTTCATCCTGCAGATGGCGCTTGAATATTCAGACGGAGCCATTGAATATGTCTGCTCGGACACCACATGGAAGGAGGCTCACTCTCCGGTCGTGTTCAGCAACCTCTATCAGGGAGAAGTCTATGATGCCAACTTTGAGATTCCGGGATGGAACAAGCCAGGATTGGATGACTCCTCGTTTAGCCACGCCGTCCTGAAGGAAGCTCCGCAGGGCAGGCTGACCGCCAACATGGGACCGACAGACAAGGTGCTGGAAACCCTTAAGCCTGTCAGTTTCGAGCGTCTGGAGGACGGCACGTTCAAGATTGATTTCGGCAAGGTCATCTCAGGATGGGTCAAGCTGGACGGCGTGAATGTCAGGAAAGGAGACACACTGAGGGTTAACCACCTGTCCGAGTATCCGGCCGGCAGGTGTGAATATGTCTGCGCTTCCGACGGAAAGGTCACGACAAGCCCTCGGTTCACCTGGTACGTGTTCCGGGAGGCGATAGTCTCCGGGATGGAGAACCTTGACGTCTCACAGGTCGTGGCAGAGTCGGTCGGCAGCAATGTGAAGCCTGACGCCGAGTTTGACTGCTCGAATCCGTTGTTCTGTCAGATCGAAAAGATCTGGAGACAGTCGCAGGTGGACAACATGCATGCTGGAGTGGCTTCCGACTGCCCTCACCGGGAGAGACTTCCTTACACCGGCGACGGCGAGGTAGCCATGCCGATGGTTCTCGCCAACTTCGATGCAGCCTCCTTCTACAACAAATGGATCGGCGATGTCAAGGGCAGTCAGAATCCGGAGTCAGGCTATGTTCCGAACGGCGCTCCGTGGGAGCCATGCTGTGGAGGAGGCCCGGCCTGGGGAGCCGCCATCTGTGTCATGCCTTGGGAGTTCTACAACAGCTACGGTGACAAGACGCTTCTCGCCGACTGCCTCCAGCCGATGAAGGATTTCGTGCGCTACTACGACACCTGGCGGGCAGAGGACGGCACCTCGTCCTTCCACAAGCCTACGCCTCAGGGCGCGCCTCTCTACTGGTACAACCTCGGCGACTGGGCTCCGGCATTCGGCCTGCCTCAGGACGAACTCGTCCACACATTCTTCTATTGGTTGTGCGCCGACATCACATCGAAAGCGGCCAAGGTGCTTGGAGACGAGGCGGGAGCCGCCGCCTATTCCGCCAAGGCCGAAGGGATCCGTGACGCCTTCAACAAACGGTTCTACGATCCTGAGACAAAAAGCTACGGGGATTTCGGCTCCAATGTCTATGCCTTGTACATGGGTGTTCCCCGCGAGAGACTTGAGGATGTGCGCGCCACACTCCGCGACGAGCTGATGGTCAAGTACAACGGCCATGTCAATGTGGGATTCGTCGCTCATCGCTTCCTTTATGAGACGCTTGCCCTGAACGGAATGAACGATGTCGCCTGGACGCTCCTCAACCAAAAGGACTTCCCGAGCTTCGGATGGTGGCTTGAGCAGGGTGCGACAACCACGTGGGAGCAGTGGAACGGCAACGATTCGCGCAACCATCCGATGTTCGGTGGCGGTCTCGTCTGGTTCTACAGGATGCTTGCGGGAGTGCGCACTGATCCGGAAGAGCCTGGCTACAAGCACATCATCATCCGTCCGGTTCCAGTCCGTGAGTTGGGCGAAGTCTCCTACACGACGGCGACTCCTTACGGAACGTTGGTCTCCAAAGTCACGGTGGACGGTGACAAGGTACGCATGGAAGGCCGGATCCCTTTTGGAACCCACGCCACGGTCTATGTCCCGAAAAACACGGATGCCGCCATCCTTGACCCGCAGGACGACTCCAGCTACGAGATCCACAGCATCGGCCCTGGAGCCTATTCCTTCTGATTTCAGCCCATATTAACAGGCAGGTCATAAAGTTATCCGGTCACTGAACATCTCGAAGTGACCGGATTTTTTATTTCGTTGAAACTTGAACTTGTAACCAATAACCTATGGTTGCAATTCCTCTCCTGGATATTTTCATATTTTCGCACCATGAAACTATTCAGGATATTCAACACTTTTGTTGTGTCCGCATTTGCCGTGGTTGCTTTTTCTTCATGCTCAGGCAATGAGACAGACTATGCGTTGGACGTTGCGGAAAACCTTATCTGGACAAGGCCGGACAGCTCGCTGTCTGTGCTTGGGTCTGTGGACACGTTGAGATTGAGGCCGGAATCGAGTCGCGCAAGATTCTCCCTGCTTTATGCGATGGCGCTGGATAGAAACTGTATCGACACGGCTGACATCAGTGTCCTCAGCCTGGCGGTCAGATATTATGATCGCCACGGCTCTGACACCGATCGGATGATGTCGTACTATTATCTTGGCAGACTTTACTATAATGGAGGATTATCTCTCCGCGGTCAAATGCTATATGCAGGCGAAGGAATATTCAATGCGTTCTGTCGATCTTGTCTTCAGAGGCTTGATTTCCTCCGCCATTTCGGATGTATATGCGCAGAACAACAATTTCCCCGAAAAGATCAGATATTCAAAAGAGGCTCTTGAGTGTTTCAGTGAGGCGGGTGATTCCTGCAGGACTTGGATAACGACAGGACGTCTGGCTTCTTACTATGCGGATTGCAAGGACTGGGACAAATCGGACAGCCTTTATTCGATATTCCTTTCCAGTCCTCCGCATGACACCGCGGTCTTGGCTGAACATTTGTTCAATATCGCCAGATACTCTCTTTTCCGTCCGGAGCCAAATCCGAGGCAAAGCGTGGCGATATTTCAGAAAGCGGTTGATGAATATGGTGGGAAACCTTCCGCGATTGATTATGCCTCTTTGCTTATGCCTTGGACAATATAGGCTGCCATCGTGCGGCGGACAGCATCTTTTCCCAATTGGAGGAGAGAGTGAACGGCTCTGTTCCGTTAATGATTTGGAAGTACCGTGTGCTCAAACATCGGAGAAAGTTTCAGGAGGCTTTGAATATGCTCGAACAGTCTGTGGTCTTGCAGGAAGAATCATTGAACGCCACTTTGAACCAATCCGTCACTCAAGCGCAGTCGGATTATTTCAAGACCAAGTCAGAAATGATGGAAAAAGACCATGACATGCAGATTCTTGTCAGATGGATTGTCGTTTTGCTTTCGGTGATCGGCCTGTTTGTTGTCATCACGGTCTATATGCACGGCAAACGAAAGTGGGCGAGGCGGATGAGCGAGATGTCCATGATCAACGAGGAGGTAAGCTCCAGGCTTTCCAAGGAGCACGATGCTTTGTCGGACAAGGAACTTGCCTTGAGGAATCTCAGGAGGAAGTATGTTTCAACCTACAAGCGTCAGTACAGCCAATTGAATGATCTATGTGTGGAATATTGGGAGACGGCAGGAAGCGGAAAGGAGAAGGAGAGAATCTATGCGAAGGTGAAGAGGCTTGTCAGTGTGATTGATGATTGCAACCAGAAGAAACTGGAGCGGATGATAGACGAGAATCTGGACGGAATCATGGGGAAGCTGCGAGCGGATTTGCCGGACGCTACAGACAATGAGTTCCGTTTCATCGCACTGAATATCCTCGGATTTGATGCCAAGACCATCGCCCGCATCATGGGCTACACGGTGCAGAGTGTCTATACGAAACGGGCTCGTATGAGGGCCAAGATCTCCGAAATCGTCTCTGAGAACAAGGATTTTTACCTTGACTTTATAGGTTGACAAACGTAAAAGTCTGATATTTAATTTGTTCAGGAATCCATTATTCTTTCCTGCCAGTATAACTGTCTGAAATTGAGCCCGATATGCGCACGTGTTGAGATTCTTGACTTTAACATAGGCTTAATTCATTGTGTCTTAATAATATACTGATGGCGGCTGTTAATACTTTTTTTCATTGAAATAATGCTCTTTCTTGCGACCTTTGCGAAAACCAAATATAAAACCAATTATGCGAAAAGTTTTATTTGCGCTGCTCGCGCTGACTTTCATCAGTCAAACGTATTCTCCGTGTAAGAGTAAGGACGAGACGCTTGTTGTGTTGATCGTCCTGGAAAACACAAAGCCATCCTCGTCCACGAACCGTTCTTTGGCGCAATGCCCTATAGACGGTTACTACCACACCTTGACGAATATGGTAGAGCTGTCCTTCAAGTCTAACCTTGGAAACGTGTTTGTCACGCTGGATAATATGACGACGGGCGAGACTTATGAATATTCCGGCAGCAGTGCCGCAGGGGTGATGATGATGCCTGCGTCTTCCAATTCTTGCTACACGATGAACATTACCACGGAGTCGGGACGTGTCTTCACAACCTCGTTCCTGACCGGTGATGTCTACGAGGACGAATAGTCCGTGATAACCAACTAACCATTATTGTTTTCATCAACCACCATGGATGCGGTAATGAATTATCGCATCCATGTTTCAGTGGTTTCAGACGTGGCTGTTATTTCGTAAGATAAAGCTTTGCGATGACGCGGTTGTCCTCTTCGTTTATGTTGTTCAGGATCTCAGGATTGCTGAGGCGTTTCTTGAGGGAGGACGGGAACGTGCTGGTCGTGGCTGGTTCCAGAAGACAGTAGATGATACCGTCTTTCATCTCCTTGAATGAACCGGCGAATACATCCTGACCAGGTTTGCCAGCGCTGAACCAATGCCAGTCACCGCCGCTCAGCAGGCCATAATAGGAATCCTGCTCCATAACCGTAATATGTCAGCACGCCTTCATCCGTCAGCCAAGACATTGATCCAAGATCCATTTCCGGGAATATCTTCGAGTCGATCATATTCCCGTCCAATGAGAATCTTTGAAGTTTCGAAGGGGTTGAAAAGACGCAAAGGTTTCCGTCACGGTACTGGATGTCATTTATTCGAATATGCTCCTCGGGCCCGTTGCCTTTCTGTCCGATGCGCCCAAGGAATTTTCCGTCAGCGGAATAGCGGAATATGTTGTTGTTGATCAGATCCATCACGATATAGGAATCCCCGGCGATGGTCAGGTCTGTGACGCCGCCGACCAGATGCTCGCTGTCTGTTTCCAATGGTATCAACTCGATTGAGGAAATGTTTTCCGCCAAAGGATTGATGGTGTTGTTGAACTCCACGGCCACATTGCCGTCCGCATTCACCTTATGACCGGTGCATCCGATCGCCATGGAAGCCAAAATGCCCAAGGTCAAGATTGTGGTAAGTTGTCTGTTCATAACAAAACGTTTTGGCTGTCCGGCGAAGCTAATATTTTTCTCGAGAATTATATCTAACTTAGCAACGACTAAAGACGATTTTGAATATGCTGCTTGAAAACTATGAGAAAAGGGGTAATAATATTACTAAGTCTGTTGATGGTTGTGTCGTGCAAAGGCACAAAGAGTGACTGTGCGGTTGACAGGACCATTGAATGCAGGGAGTCGCAGATACGGCCGGATATTCCTGAATATGTCAAAGAGGTTACTTTTCTTCCATTGGAGGCGGGAGACAACACGTTGCTGGGCTCTGTGGATAAGGTGGCTTTTTATAATGATCTGATTTATATCGCTGACTATAGCTCCCGGAAGATTCTGGCCTATGATATGAACGGCAAGCTTTGTTTCGTCCTTGACAGGCAGGGCAGAGGGCCTGGTGAATATCTTGAGGTCAAAAGTTTCACGGTGGACTCTGATAACCTTTACGTTTTGGACAATATCGGCAAGAAGTTGCTTGCCTATGATCCGTTGACGGGGGAATATAAAGCATCCAGAGAGATGCCTATAGTCGCTTGGGACGTTGAGGTGCTGTCAAATGGCGACCTTATTTTCGCGTTTGTCACCGCGGGCGGAAAATTGTCAAAAGAGCAACCGCCATATCGCTTGTTTGTGACAGACAATGATTTGAATATCAAAATACAGATGCTTGGCTATGGCGAAAAAGAAGGCTCAGATGCCTTCGGCTATGGTCGTTTTTTCTCCACTTACAGGGACAAGATCTTGTTCTGCTCCTACGGCAACGACGCATATTATGTTCTGGATCGCGGCAATGGTGAGATCATTGAAACAGTCGGGATTGATTTCGAGAATAAAGCATCCCGTAAAGACAAGAATGATGTGTCCCTAATAAACAGCTTCACGCATTTGGGCTCTGTGCCGATTGTTTGCGGAGATTATCTTTTTTGTGACATCACGACAAAAGATGCCGGTGGCGGTTATTGCCTTTATGGCTCAAACACAAATGGTTTTGTCTCCAATCCGGAAAATGGAGGCCGGAACTGTATGCTGGAACCAGTTTGCAGCTATGCCGATTCTTTCGTGAGTGTGCTTGAGGACAGGGATATGTATGACTTTATCGTCTCCACAGGCTTCCAGAAGGCCGGTGAGGATGCCGAGAATGCTCTTGACAGCGGTTCTCTGGTTCTTCTGTTTTATCATATGATATGAGTTCGGACTCGCGGTTGGTTGTGAGAAACCATGCGCACCTGGAACCGCATCCGATTGACAGTATTAGCGTCTAAGACTTCCAGGTGTGAAAACCTCCGCGCACCTGGAACCGCATCGGCTTGACAATGATTGAGTTGGTGCTCCAGGTGCGAGCGGATTCGCACACCTGAGAGTTGGTGGCTTCGCTACAGGGTGTTCTATTGGTACCTAAGACTTCCAGGTGTGAAAACCTCCGCGCACCTGGAACCGCATCCGATTGACAGTGATAGAGTTGGTACTCCAGGTGCGAGCGGATTCGCGCACCTGAGAGTCGGAGGCTTCGCTACAGGGCGTTCTATTGGCATCTATGACTTCCAGGTGTGGAAAACTCTGCGCACCTGGAACCGCATCCGCTTGACAATGATAGAGTTGGTACTCCAGGTGCGAGCGGATTCGCGCACCTGAGAGTCGGAGGCTTCGCTACAGGGCGTTCTATTGGCATCTATGACTTCCGGGTGTGGAAAACTCTGCGCACCTGGAACCGCATCCGCTTGACAGTTATAGAGTTGGCACTCTAGGTGCGAACAGATTTACGCACCTGGGAGTTGGTGGTTTCGCTACAGGGTGTTCTATTGGCACTTATGACTTCCAGGTGTGAAATACTGCGCATACTTGGAACTTTATCCTTTTGGTAGCTAATGAATTGCTCTTCCAGGTGCGAGCGGATTTACACACCTGATTGTGGTACATTGTACATTTGGTTAAGTGGCGATAATTAGTGCTTTAATTGGCGTAAAAATGAGAAGATGAATTTCAACCCACTTTAAACTAATTAAGGATTAGGGAATTAGATTTGTCAAAAGTGAAACTATTTTTCATTGCATAACCAACTTTTCTACCGAACTTTGTAGCCTAAAATCATACACTATATGAAACTGAACGAATTAAAGACACTATCACTATCGGCGATTCTAATTCTGATTGTTTTTCTGCCGTCCTGTAGGGACGGTCGGCAAAAGGCTGCGACTAATGCTGAAATCGTTGCGAAAGTCGATGTCTCGGAATCCAATAAAGTTTTCGATGTTGACCAAATAGCTGATCTTGAGAAAGTCATTCCCCTTGAGACTGTTGGCGACGCACTCGTTGGCGAGATTGACAAACTTGAGATGGACGACAACCACATAGTGATTCTGGACAAACGGATGCGCGCTGTCTGGCTGTTTGGGACTGATGGCAAGTTTATCCGCAGGATCGGGTGTCTGGGCAATGGACCAAAAGAATATGTCTCGCTTGATGATATGTGCTTTGACAAAGAAAACGGAACGGTCTGGATTTGGGATAGGGTCAAGCAGGTGATGCTTGAATATGACCTGACCGGCGAGCTCTTGAAAGAGGTTGCGACAGGTTTCAGCTCGAACGTCTTCGCAAGGACAAGGAATGGCTTCTGGCTTTATTACTCCTACCTTAAGAATCCGGACAATAACAGCCTTATTCTTGTCAATGAAGAAATGGATCACCTTGTGAAAGGCTTTTTCCCGACGAAGGAGCCTTTCCCGGTGTCTTTGACTTCAGGCTTCACCTCTTGGGCCGGGAAGGAATATTTCTACTTCCCTCTATCTAACGTCCTGTATTCATTGGAGGGAACGGAGGTGCGCCCTTACATTGAATTTGATTTCGGAGAGCGGACATTGCCATATTCAAAAATAATGAATATGTCCCGCGAGGAATATGAGACTTTAGTTGGTTCAGGCACTTATTTGGGAGGTTTGAATAATATCCGGCTGTCTGACAAGTATTGCTTTTTCCGGTTTTCGTCGACCGTCCAGGATAAATATGTCACCGCCTATTATGGTGTTTTAGACCTTAAGACATCAGCGGTTGAGGTATTCTCTTACTTGAATGTTTCGGATTTGCTTGTGGATTTTTCGTCTCTCTTGTGTGTGACGGCCAACGAAGAATTGGTATATTCTATTTATCCAAGTAAGCACAACCCGATTTATTACGACGAGTTGCGGACATTGGTTCCGGATGTGACGGAAGAGTCGAATCCGATTTTGGTGTTGTATAAGCTGAAATAAATTATAACATAGTACTCTAACTGTTTGATAAGTAGTTTGTTGGAAGTCTTGTATTATCAGCTTTAGGCTTTGCCTTGCAGCTATCTTGCGGCTTGGTGAACGTTACGTATGAGTACTGGTGGTTGGATGTAAAGAGGTAAAAAACCGGTATTTGTGGAAATATTTTTCCGATGTTTGTGGGAAAATAAAACCGACATTTGTGGAAATAGCGCTTGGGACGATGGAAAGCCGTAAAGAAGATGCCTCAAATAAACTTGTAATTTGATAATAACAAATGTTTGGAACGTTATGTCCAGAATGTCGAAGGAACAGAAAGTATGAGCCAGCCAATGCTCAAGTTAAACTCCTGTCAGATAAGCAATAATGATGGCTATAATATTAATTTGTTTTCAGGAACAGTTGGTTATAACAGCTCTCGTCATCTTATTGTTGAGGCGATGTGTCTGTTGAATCTTGTTCAGGTATATCCTGTTGAGGGCGATGGCGGTTACACATTGTGCTATGGAAAGACTATGCCTGACATCCGTGTCCTTGAAAAGCAGTCGCCTCAATTATGCACTTATCATACAGGTTTGTCATTGAATGATAGTTACTTCTCTGTTATGTACACCGATGAACGTGTTAGTGGGACGACAAAGGAAATCCACGGCTATGCCTGGGATGGCAGTCCATTGTTCCGAATACCATTGCCTTCAAATATTACCAAATATGACATCGACAGTAAGACCGGATCCTTGTTGACGGTTGATGAGGAAGATCATATTCTGGAATACAATATTGAATATTTAAAGTCAGCAGGAGAGACCGGAGAGGATATCATTTGATATGGGTGAGGACTTGCGGTCGATCATTGAAGCGGCCTGCAACGGTGGCTCTTTGATGGAGTTTCCCTTACGGGCGTGAATACTCTCATGAGAAAAATGATTATTTTTGTGCGGTAATCGCTCATTAGGGGGCGCTTATCTGTGTCGTGAGACTATTCAGAATATTCATTAGACTGGTTGCGGCGGCGGTCGCCGCTATGTTATTCTCCTCCTGCGTAAGCCGGGAGGCAGGGCGGATTATGGACTCCGCCGAGGATGTTATGTGGACAAAACCAGACAGTGCGCTGGCCGCGTTGGAGTCAATCGACACGCTGGACATTAAGACCAAGGCGCAGCGCGCGAGGTACTCATTACTTTACACGATGGCCTTGAACAGGAACTGGATCGCTACGGACCTGCATGTGATACAGCCTGCTGCCAACTATTACGAGCGTCACGGCTCCAAAGACGACAAGATGAAGATGTACTATTATTGGGGAGTCATACAGTTCAATAGAGGTGAGTTATTGTCTGCGATAGGCAGTTTCATAAGGTCAAAGGAACTTTCAGAAAGTTCTGAAGACTATGTTTTTAGGGGATTAATTTTATCTGCTATTTCAGACGTTTATGCTAGAAATAACAACTATTTAGAGAATATATCTTATTCAAAAGAAGCTATTCGGAATTTTGAAAAAGCCGGTGACTCGCTTCGTGTATGGATAACGATGGGCAGTTTGGCTTTTTACTATGCTGAAAATAATGATTGGGAGAAGTCAGATAGCCTTTATGCTAAGTTCTTCTCCATGCAATGTCGAGATTCTTCTGTTTTGGCTCAGCAACTTGTAAACAAGGCTGCGATCTGTTTGAGAAAACCAGAGGCAGACCCTCGCCAGAGTGTGGAACTATTTACTAAGGCTGTCAATGAAATGGGGTGGCAACCGGGTTTGTCTGACTATTGTGTATATGCATATGCTTTGGATTTGCTTGGATACGAGACTGCTTCTGATAGGATATTTTCGCAATTGGATAGTATTAGCAATAATCCTGCTGTTTTATACGTATGGAAATATCGTATTTCCAAGCGTCGTGGTGACAATGAAAAGGCTTTGGATTTCTTGGAAAAGACAGTCGCCATTCAGGATTCTATTGTGGTCTCCACCGTTAACCAATCGGTGGCACTTGCTCAATCTGATTATTTCCAATCAAAATCAAGGTTGTTAGAACGGGAAAATAGAATCAGGAAACTGGATATTTGGATTATCATTTTGATTGGTGTGATAGCTGGTTTTGTAGTACTGACAGTTTATTTGCAACAAAAGAGAAAGTGGTTGCTTAGATTGGAAGAGATGGTGTCTATAAATAATGACGTGAACTATCGTTTGTCAGAAGAAAGGATGACTAATGACAAGTACCGTGAGAAGGTAAGACAATTAGAAAGAGAGAAGGAGACGGTTAGATCTGAATTGTCAAATATGCAGATAACGAGCATGGAGGCAGAACAGAAATTATCCTTAATGACAGAACGCATTGAGAAATTGACCAAGAATGAGCATAACATTCAACGCTTGCGACAAGAGTACGCATTAACCTATAAGCGTCAGTTTGCCAAACTGAAAGATCTGTGTTCCATATATCTTGAATTACCTGAAAGTGATAAGAAAAAGGAACGGATATATTCTAAGGTCAAGGACTTGTCTAGTGTAGTATATGATTGCAATCAGAAAAAGTTGGAATCAATGATAAACGAAAATATGAACGATTTGATGACGAAGTTTCGTAAAGATATGCCTTCTGCCACCGAGAGTGATTTTCGTTTTATTGCACTATGGATTCTCGGCTTTGACGCTAAGACGATAGCGAGAGTTATGGGGTATACCTCATCTAGCGTCTATACTAAACGCTGCCGCCTGAAAGAGAAAATATCTGCGATTTCATCAGAAAATAAGGAAATATACCTGATGTCAATAGATTAATGTCTTGAATGATAGGCGTTTGACAGCCCTGCTGTGTGTTGCGAATTCGGTAATTGTTTGATTTTTATTTGGTTAAGGCATGTTGTTAAGATTCGCTAATCTTAACAACATGCTAATGTGCTAATATACAGCACACTGCGAATAGGCTTGTTAAGACTATTTTTCATTGTGGAATGGGATTTTATGCCGTACTTTGCGAAAAATAATTTTAAGTTTATGAGAAATATTACTAATATTATCACTTGCTCTGTTGATATGTTGTCCAATGCATTCTCGTGGTGAGGATCTTAAGGTAATAGCTGTTGTTGAGAAGCAAAAACCCAATACGATGACAAATCGCGCTCCAGCAAAGGTTCTGGTAGAATGTTTCTATTATACATTTACGAGCAGCGTTGAATTGTCGTTTCTGTCGAATCTCGGAACGGTGGATGTTGTGCTTGAGAATCAGACCACAGGTGAAATCCAGAACTATGTAGGGAACAGTGCCGCAGGGCGGATGATAATCCCGGTCAAACCTGATTCTGCCTACCGAATGGACATCACAACGGAGAACGGGCATAACTACTACGCCGTGTTCTTCACTGATAATGATTCTGAGGAATAATCTTCATAATAATTCAGGAATATGCCCGACTCGCTTAAATGCTTGATTGTTTTTGCCGTGCTTGCCGTCTGCTCTTGCTCTTATGATCAAGTGGATGTCGCGCTGAGGTTGGCAGGAGACAACAGAAGCGAGTTGGAGCGTGTTCTGCGATACTTTGAAAAGACTGGAGATAAGGAAAAAATAGCCGCCTCCCGTTTTTTGATAGGGAATATGCCGGGGCATAAGTCAATGCGTGGTGCCTATAAGGAATATTGGGACGAGGCGGATCGTACTCTCTCGGCCTCTGATGGCTCGCTTTCGATCCTGGACTCCCTTGAGGCCCTGAAGGAAAAGTATGACGGGCGGATATATTATGATTTCGACCTGAATTACATATCGGCAGATTATCTGATTCACGACATCGAGACAGCGTTCGATCAGTGGCGGAATGGTGAGTGGGCCCGGCATTTGACATTCGATGAATTTTGCGAATGGCTGCTGCCCTACACCTGTTCAGACAATCAGCCGTTGATGAACTGGCGTGACAGCCTATCGGACTTCGCACGCGGTTTCATTGACCATTTGAATGAATGCGATGAGTTTATCGGAAACCCACGCGCTGCGATCACGCGGGTTAATAATAAACTAATTCCGATGATTTCTAAACAGAAATGGATTCATTCCGGTCACGGGTATCCAATTTATTCCCCATCTGTTTTTGTGAAATTGCCAGGAGCGTCTTGTGATGAATATATGAATAATGGAATTCTGATTATGAGGAGTAAGGGCATCCCTGTCGGAATGGATTATACACCTCAATTTTCAGATCGTAAGTATGGCCATTATTGGAATGTGTTTCCTAACATAAGAGGACGTAGTACAGTGTTTACGTCATTTGGAATAAATCCGGACTATCCTCATTACGCTCAGGCAAAATTTGCCAAAGTCTTTCGTAGAACGTATGCGCCAAACAAGGATTATTTGGCTCTGTTGAATAGAAATTCAGGAAGAGTCCCTCAAATGTATGATTCCCCGTTTTTCAAGGATGTCACACACGACTATCAGGAAACCGTGGATTTGAGAATAGACTTGAGGAATGGCGTAAAACTCTCAAATAAGGATGTTTATATATGTGTGTTCGATAATTCTGAATGGAAGCCAGTATCGTGGGGGCGGGTTAGGTTTGGTAAGGCTTTTCAAAAATATGGGAAGGAATATAACATATATGGCGTTCGGATATTCAAATGATACCCTTACCCCTGTCAGCGATCCTTTTTTTGTCGATGGCTTTGGAGATGTATCATATATTGGTGGAGCCGGAAAAGATGTAAACGAGACGATCAGTTTTAAATTATATCGAAAATATCCAATGTTCCAGCACGTGATGCTTTCTCAGTCAAGTCTTCACGGAGGTATGCTGCTGGGCTCTGATAATGTTATGTTTTCAAAGGCTGACACAGTGTGTGTTTTGCCAGACTGGGAACTCACTTCTGGAATTGTCCCCGTAAAACAGAAAAAGGCATACAGATATTGGCGCTTCGTTTCGGATAGGAGATCCTTATCGGATATGGCGGAACTATATTTCTATGAGAAGGGTGGTGGAAGAATAAAGTTAAGGTATGATATTGATTCCTTGTCTTATATGCTTGATGGGGATCCCTTGACATATTTCTCCGCAAGGCGTGACGATCCACGAGGTGTAATGGATGCCGGAAGTTCCGTTTTGTTGGATCATATCTCATATATTCGAAGAGGTGATGGGAATGCGATTGTTCCAGAAGATACTTACCGGGTGTCTTGGTGGAACGGGAAAGGATGGACTACGCATTGTATGCTTGATGCGGAAGATGTTTATGTGCAGATAAATGATATTCCGGCAGATAAGCTGTATTTCATTGAAGGACTTACAAGAGGTGTTCAGAATAGAATATTCACGTATGCTGAAGATGCGGAGCGGCCAGTGTGGAGGTGATTGTTTTATTTGGTGTAATTTCTTGAAGTGATGAAGAAAAATAAAGTAATAAAGTGTTTGTTGGCATCGGTGACCGTATTGGCAGTTTTATGGATTGCTATATTGTTATGTATGGTGAACAAATCATCATCGATATCCTTGATGAAGAATACTCAAGCCTTGCCATATGAACAAAAGGCTTTGACTTCAATGATGATTTCTGATACCGTCACAAATATCCGTATTACCCAAGGAGACACCTTGAAAGTTGGTTATGAGATAATAAACACCGGTTCGGATACATTGTTCCTTTTTGATATTAATCCAGATTGTACTTGCACGGATTATCAGATTAGTGCGATGTCCGCAGCTCCGGCCGATACTATAGCGCTTAATCTTATTATCGACACAAGAAATAAGATAAGGGATAACTTGATACACGTGGTCTTGGAAACAAATACAGAGGAGAAAATGTATATGATCAGGTTGCCTTTCTTTGTTGATTCAGGCTGTGTCCCAATGGATTCTCTGGAGACAAAACGCAATTTTAGATTTTCTCGATTGCGTGTTGGTGACCCTAAGATTATCTATTCCAAAATCAAAAATAATTATTCGAAAGATATACTTATTGAAATGATGACCTCGTGTGAATGTATCAATGTCACTCCTCGTAGCATTTATCTTAAATCAGGCGGTCGGTGTGAATATACTATCACGGCTCGCCCTGACATAAAAGGTGATTACTCCGAATATGTCATTATGAGTGTGATTGGTACGAACCATAAGATTAAAGTGAATGTAAGCGGAACCGTAGAATGATTATTGCCCGGTGAGGGGGATTTCCTCACGTGTTTTAAATCTTTCAGATATGAAGAAATTCATAATTATTGCTGCTTTGGCAGTAATCGCCGCGACAACAGTGACATTTGTTGTTGGCACAAAGAAGGCAGGCGCTGGCCTTGAGATGATTTTTACGGAGTCGGTAGAGGCATTGGCCAGTAGTGAAGGCGGAGCAGTGGTTACTTGCCGCTGTGGCTCATTCTTAGGAAGAGGGTGCAAAGCCTCAAACGGCGGAGATACCTGCGCCGGAGGTGAGAATGCCCACTGCTGGGATTATGACGGGAACTGCTAATCTTCTTGTTCTTGTATGAAAGGAAGTAATCTTAGCGTATGGAGGCTGCCATCGGCAGCTTCCATATTGACGTTAGCATTGCTGTTGGGTTCGTGCGCCGACGGTGATAACGTTTATGATTCAATGCGCAGGATTGTAAGTGATGGTGCTCCCGCTTATAACAGTGTGCGGCTGGAACAGCTTCAGTTGGATTCCGTGCGCTATTCCGGAGAGTCTTTCTCGTGGGCGCAGGAGGGCCAAGGAATATGCTGTCTGGACATATTCTATGGTTGGCTTTATAGGTTCGATGCGGAGGGGCATCTTATAAAGAGGACTCTTGGCAACGGCAGAGCGTCGAATGAGTCAATAATCAAGCATTATATGATAGGCACGATGTCTGGTGATGGTGAACTTGCGATTGCGGGATCAAGTCTGGATTTCGAGTACTTCTCAAAAGATTTGACCGCAGTCAACAGATTCCTTATCGTGAAAGACCAACAGAAGGAATATGCCCCGTCAGAATTCCTTGCCTACACAACACCGGAAGACTGTATCGCCAGATTCCATAATGGTAAACTCTATGAAGGCCTGATAACAGATGATGCGGATTTTATGTTTGGTCCTGATTATGAGAAGGATGTTTGCCACATCGGAGTTGTGGATATGACTGAGGGGAAAGCGTTAAAGTCAGAGATTCAAGGGCTGCCATCTATGTTCAGTGACGACAGCTAAGTACAGGGCTTTGGATTTTGTGATGTTTGACATAGACGACCAGGATAATATGTACGTGGGATTCGCCGCAGATTCATTGGTTTATGTATTTGACCACAACCGCAAGCCGAAGTTTGCGTTCGGACGCTCAGGAGTTAATATGGATACAGACTATGAACGGTTCGGTTCTTTGGACGAGATGAATGCCTATAGGACAAACATAACGAAAAAAGGATACTATTACTGGATTGAATATATTGACGAGACCGGAGTATGTTTCAGATCTTATAAGAAAGGAGCGGATTCAGAATACGATGGACTTCAGGTGTATAAGGATGGAAAACTGTTGGCCGATTGCGAGACTCCGAAGGGGTTCAAGGTCGTTGGCTACATCGCTCCATACTATTATTCTCAAATCATTGGTGGCGAAGAGGATGGCTCTCTGATGGTATATCGGTTCAAGTTGGATTGATTCAGGCGGTAAATTAGTGTTGTGGTTTTTCTGGCTACAGTTCTCTTCTCATTGGCCTTGTTCGTCTGTCGGCGAGAGGTGGCTGAACGCATAGTCGTCTCTGCGCTGTCGCTATGGCTTGCCTACGAGTCGGTGCTTGGGATTATGCAGTTGCTTGGGATCGCTGTCTCTCATAACAGTATGTGCCCTATGACTGGAGGATTCGCTAACTCTGGTCCTTATGGCGGGTTCCTCGCTGTCTGCATAGCCGTGGTTTTTGCTGCCGCGTGGAAATGGCGTGACTCCGGAAACCTGTATGACAGAATACTATTCTGGCTATCATCTGTTTCCGGATGTCTGGGCATTGTCGTCCTGCCCGCATCAATGAGCAGGACCGGTTTTGTCGCGCTGCTCGTGTCTGCTGTTGCTTTCGCCTTGATCGATACGGAATCAAAGTCATATTTTAAATCGCATAAATGGTTGATTTTGTCTGTTGTAGCTGTGGCCTTTGTTGTCGGTGCGGGAGCGTTTTGCCTCAAGAAGGACTCGGCGCTTGGCCGTTTCCACATTTGGGAGATGGAACTGCGGGCCATAGCGGACAAACCGCTGACAGGGCACGGATTCGGGAAAGCTCTCGGGGCATACGGTGATGCGCAGGCGGAATATTTTGAGACAGAGGAGCGCGGTCAAGAGAGGGTAAGGATCGCCGGATGCCCCGAATATGCGTTCAATGAATATCTTCGTATGGGAATGGAGTTCGGGATCCTTGGCTTGTTGTTGTCGGTGGCTGTCATTGTTCTCGGAACGACGATGCTATGCCGTTCAGATTCTTCATTGACATTTGGGCTCGTGGCGTGGGGCACATTCGCGATGGCTTCATATCCTTTGGCTGTGTGGCAGTTACGATTGCTTTTGGCTGTATTCTTAGGGGCGGCGATAGGCGTAAGTGTGAAAGTCGGAAAAAGGGGAAGGCTGATTTTGGTTCCGGCACTTGTCTGCCTGTCAGTTGGATCAATGCTGATATGGCTGCCGGAAAACAAACGGAGAAAAGAGGCTGAGAGCAAATGGCTTGATGAGCGGAGGTTCGCAAACTTTGAGATTTTCGATGGTATGGCGGACAGGTTGGCGGAACTATACCCGCGGCTCCGAATGAAGTTCCGTTATCTTTATGATTATGGCTATGCGCTTCATAAGGAATGTCGTTATTCTGAGAGCAATGTGATTTTAATGAAGGGTGCGTCAATATCCTCGGATCCTATGTTCTACAACATAATCGGCAAAAACTTCGAAGCGCTTGGAGATTATGATGAAGCCGAACGTAATTATATTCATTCGCACAATATGGTGCCGTCACGGTTGTATCCTTACATTTTGCTGATGGAAATGGAAGAAAAGAGGGGAGACACAAAGCAGGCATTGTCTTATGCGCGGAAGGCTTTGTCCCTTCCAGTGAATGATAGGAATATGTCGATGCGTGATCTTCATAATAGGGCGAAAAAATTCTATGATGAACATTCGGAAGATTATTAGGCTGTCTCTTATTATCCTGACATCCACTCTGTCGCTTGTCCTTCTCCATTTGGTTGGCAGGGCTCTGATAGGAGACTCTTTTATAGTGAGAGGGGAGTCTATGGAACCGGTGCTTCATAGCGGCGAACGGGTGTGGGTGAACAAACTCAAGATGGGGGCGAGGATCTATACCGACTATGATTTCACGAAACCGACATTATCGTCGTTTCGTTTGCCAGGTTTCTCGAAAGCCAAAGCGGGGGATCTGGTGGTTGCGAACTATCCTTATGCGAGGTCCAAGGACACGATTTCATTCCGGATAAATTATGTGTATCTGAAGCGTTGCTATGCCGTGCCGGGAGATACGGTGAGAATAAAGAATGGCTATTACGTTAATCCCCGGACAGGTGGACACATAGGTGATCCGAAATACCAGCGGATCTTGTCTGAAACTCCGGATTCGGTTCTGTTGGATGCGGGCGTTGTCTTAAAGGCTATGCAGGTGAACAAAAAGCTTGGCTGGACGATACGTGATTTCGGACCGCTGCCCGTCCCGAGAAAAGGAGACACCATTGAGATCAATGCTGACAATTACAGGACCTGGCGCAGACCTATATTGTATGAGACTGGTAGGCGCCTGAGCGAGAATGGCGGACAAGTCTTCCTTGGGCAGGTACCATTGAATGAATATACCTTCAAACACAATTGGTATTTCCTCGGCGGCGACAACGTTCTGGACTCCCGCGACAGCCGCTACTTCGGCCTTGTGCCCGAGGAGTACATCGTCGGGATCGTGATCCGATAAACTGAAATCCATAATGTGTATTCCGAAAATATTCAGTATATTAGCAAGCACTAAAAGTTAGTTCACGATGAACCTTAACCATAGAATAACCACGGCTGCGGTCGGCATATTCATTCTCCTTCTTGGGACGGTGCCTCTTTGGGCGCAGCGGCGGATGTCGCTTCCGGAGGCGATCGGGACGGCGCGGAGCCAGTCGGTGGCGGCACTGGAGGCGAAGCACGCCTTTGTTTCGACCTATTGGGCGTACCGATCCTATCAGGCGAGCCGTCTGCCTTCGCTTGTCCTGTACGGCAACCTGATGAACTTCGACCGCTCGCTCACCTTGCTGCAAAGCTACGAAGACGGCTCATTCCGCTACGCCAGCACCTACAACCTTCAGAACAGCCTCGGGCTTCAGATCGCCCAGAATGTCACCTTCACCGGCGGAAGGCTCTACGTCTATTCCGATCTCTCCCGCATCGACCAGTTCGGACTCAACAAGAAACTGACCTGGTACTCCCAGCCTGTCACGGTCCGCTACGTCCAGCCGCTCTTCTCCTACAACCAATTCAAATGGGACAAACTCATTGAGCCTAAGGAATATGAACGTGGCCGTCGCCGCTACGTCGAGTCGATGGAGCAGGTCACGATCAATGCCGTGTCGGCATATTTCTCGCTCGTCCAGGCCCTTAAGAACCAGGAGGTCGTGAAGTCGAACTACGAGAACACCGGGAAGATGCGCTCCGTGGCGGCGGAAAGGATGAGACTTGGAAGCGTCACGAGGGCTGAATATCTCCAATTGGAACTCCGCGCTCTGAACGACAGCATCGCGATCGGCGAGAGCGTCGTCAACGTGCGTCAGGCGCAGATGTACCTTAACTCGATTCTGGGCTATGATGAGTCCGTGGAGGTGGAACCGGTGGTGGACGATGCCCTGCCGGACATTCTGATGGATTACGATCTGGTGATGGAAAAGGCACTGAAAAACTCGACGTTTTCCCTTGACAATCAGATAAATGAATTGAACGCCGCCTCGAATGTGGCGAAGGCCAAGGCGGACAGGGGCATCTCGATGAGCCTTAACGCCCGCTTCGGCCTGTCCCAGACCGGCAATGGCCTGCCGGATGTCTATAAGGATCTTCTGAACCAGGAGGTTGTGGGTTTGACTTTCAGCGTGCCGATCTTCGATTGGGGGCTTGGCAAGGGAAAGGTGCAGAAGGCCAAGGCCGCCGAGGAGGTCGTCAAGGCGCAGAACATCCAGAGCGAGAATGACTACCGCCGGAAGATCTTCACCGCCGTCGGCCAGTTCAACAACCAGCGTCAGCAGTGCATGGCTTCCCGCAAGGCGATGGAGATAGCCTCCGAAAGGTACGATCTGATGATGGACAAGTTCAGGCGCGGCTCGGCCACGGTGACCGACCTCACCAACGCCCAGAACGACAACGAGTCAGCGATGGCCAAATACATCACCGACTACTCCAACTTCTGGACCTACTACTACACCCTCCGGAAGTACGCCCTCTACGATTTCATCACGGGAAAAGACATCGACGTCAACGTCAAGGAAATGGTTGAATGATTCAGAATCAATGAATATGAGAAAGAATATATTTGCGTCCCTTTTTGCCTTCGGCCTCGTCATGATGGCCGTTGCCTGCGGAGGAAACAAAAAGGCGGAGGAGACGAAGGACGGGAAACTGGCCTACACCCCTCAGATAAACGAGGTCACGGTGATGAAACTGGAAAGGAAGGATTTCGCCCGTCAGCTCTTGTCCAACGGAAAACTTGTTGCCGGACGGAAAAGCGCGCTGCAGTTCAGGACAACCGGAAAAATCGCGGCGATAAACGTCCGGAATGGTGAATATGTCTCCTCAGGTGCCGTCATCGCCACCGTTGACCGTCCCGACTTGAAACTGTCGCAGGAATCCTCCCGGCTTTCGCTCCGGAAGGCCGAGCTGGATTTGTATGACTATCTTGTGGGGACAGGGATATTCCGCCGGGGACACCACCTCGGTCCCCGCCGACCTTTTGGCCATGGCGAAGATGAAATCCGGCTATTCCGCCGCCAAGAACGATTTCGCGCGCTCGTCCTACGAGATCGCCGGAACGGTTCTCCATGCCCCGTTCTCCGGGCGTGTCGCTGACATCAAGCAGAAGCCGTTCGACCAGAGTCCGTCCGGTACTTTCTGCACGATTGTGGACGACAGTGTGCTGGAGGTGGATTTCTCGGTGATGGAGTCGGAATATTCATTCCTCTCGGTGGGGCTGCCGGTGAAGGTACGCCCGTTCGCTGACGAGACCAAGGAATATTCCGGAAAAATCACCGCCATCAATCCTCTCGTGGATGAGAAGGGGCAGATCTCCGTCACCGCGCAGGTCCGGAACGATGGCTCGCTGATCGATGGAATGAACGTCCGTGTGATCGTGGAGAGGATGATTCCGGGACAGCTTGTCGTGCCTCGCAGCGCGGTGGTGATCAGGGACAATCTGGACGTGCTGTTCACCTGCACGGATGACGGCAAGGCACATTGGACTTATGTCACGATACTTTATTCCAATGGTGAGTCCTACGTGGTAGAGGCCAACAAGGACAGGAACGCCGAACTGAACGAAGGCGACCAGGTAATTGTCTCCGGCAATCTCAATCTGGCGGACAACTCTGATGTGCTGGTAAAAAGGTAGGCAATGCTGAAACATCTGATAGACAGACCGATAACCGTGACGATGATAACCCTTGTCATCGTTGTTCTGGGCATTGTCAGCATACGTCTGCTGCCAGTGTCGTTGGTTCCCGGATGTGGACATCCCGTACATAACCGTGCAGGCCACGTCCTCGGAACTTTCGGCCAGAGAGATGGACGAGAGTGTGCTGAAGCCTCTGCGCCAGCAACTCATCCAGATCAACGGGCTTGAGGACATCGTCAGCGAGGCGAAGGACGGCAGCGGGACGATCCGGCTTACGTTCAACCACGGTTCGGACATCGATTATCTCTTCATCGAGGTCAACGAGAAGATTGACCGGTCCATGTCCAGCCTTGGCGACATCGCCCGGCCTAAGGTCTTGAAGGCCAGCGCCACGGACATTCCGGCGTTTTTTGTGAATATTACTTCTTCGGTCGCTGAGCCTGTCGAACCACAAGCTCAGGGACCGCCTCAGAATCGGTCGCTGAGCCCGTCGAAGCGCACCGAGCCTGAGGCCCAATCGGACTTGTTCCCCGTAACCGAGTCCTTCTCCCAGATGAGCCGCTTCGCACGTGACGTGATCAGCAAACGCATCGAACAACTCTCCGAAGTCGCCATGGTCGATGTCAGCGGCCTTGTCAGTGACGAGATTCTCATAATTCCGGATGAGTCCAAGCTACTCCAGGCAGGGATGACAATGAATGAGTTCGAGAGTTGTGTCAAGAGTTCCAACATCCGCCTTGGCAGTCTCACAATCCGTGACGGAGAGTACCGCTACAATGTCAAATTCGATTCCCGGGCTTCCTCCAGTGAAGACATCGCCAACCTCTGGTTCAAGAAGGAAGGCCGCCTTCTTCAGATAAAGGACGTCGCCAAGGTCGTCGTCCACCCGGCAAAACGAACCGGCCTCGTCCGCTCGAACGGAGAGGATGCCGTGTGTCTTGCCGTCATCAAGCAGAGCGAGGCGAAGATGTCAGACCTGAAGTCGGCCATGAACGGTCTGATGGACAGTTTCCGGAACGACTACCCTCAGTTGAGCTTCGAGATCACGAGAGACCAGACCCAGCTTCTTGAATATACCATCAACAACCTGCTACAGAACATCGTGGTCGCCCTCCTTCTGGCGAGCGTCATCATATTCCTCTTCATGAGGGACTTCCGCTCTCCGGTGCTGGTGATCCTGACGATGCCGGTGGCGCTGATATTCTCGATGCTCTGCTTCTATGCCATCGGATTGACCCTGAATATTATATCCCTCTCCGGTCTGCTTCTCGGAGTCGGAATGATGACTGACAACACGGTCATCCTTGTCGATAATATAACCGGCCGATGGCAACGTGAAGGGAACCTGCGCTCCGCTGTCCTTGAGGGCACGAAAGAGGTGAGGGGAGCGATGCTCAGCTCCGTGCTGACAACCTGCGCGGTGTTCATTCCGTTGATATTCATGAGCGGCATCGCCGGGGCGATGTTCTACGATCAGGCTATGTCGGTGGCCATCGTGCTGCTGACCTCCTACATCGTGACCATCCTTGTGATTCCGGTCTATTATTACTGGTGGTTCAAGGGTTCTGACGGCTTCCGTCCGAGTCCGCTTTTGGAGAAAATCAACTTTGACGAACCGATCCGCCGCTGGGACGACAAACTTATGGAATGGTTCATCCGGCACAGGCCGGTCGCCTGGAGCCTTCTTGCCGTCTCGACCGTCGGGCTGGTGTTCTGTTTTCCTGGAGATGCCGAAATCCCGTCTGCCGGAGATGACCCAGACGGACGCGATAATGAAGATTGACTGGAACGAACACATTTCCATTGAACGTAACACGGAGCGGATCAGGGATTTAGAGAAAAAACTGACCGGAAGCGTGGAGCAGATGACGGCTCTTGTCGGTTCTCAGCAATTCATTCTGAGTCATAGTGGTGACCAAGGAATTTCCGAAGCGTCCATCTACGTCAATTGCAAAGATGCCGGCACATTGAAAAAGGTGCTGGGCGAATTGAAGGATGAGATGGAGAATGAATATCCGGAAGCGGTATATTCATTCGAAGCTTCAGGGAATATCTTCGACATGGTTTTCGCCCGGAACGAGGCTCCGCTCGTGGCGCGCCTTCGCCCAGTGAGGAACAGGGAGGTTGAGGTCGAACCGTTGAGGAATATGCTCTCCGAGGTCAGGGAAACGTTGCCTGGAGTGACCGTGGCGGATCCTCCGGTAAAGACTGACGCTCTGTTTGTCGCTGATCCTGACTTGCTTGCGCTTTATGATGTCGGTTATTCGGAACTTGTGTCGATTCTGAGGAACTCGCTCAATGAGAACCGTCTGTTCAACATTGTCCAGGGAACCAGTACTGTTCCGGTCGTGACAGGCTCCAACGCCGCCGGACTTTCGGAGATCCTGCATGGCACTTTCATCGAAAAGAAAAGCCTTGACGGGGAGACATCCCGGATTCCGGTTTCAAATCTTATGCGGCAAACCTTTGCCGAGGATTTGAAAACTTTGGTCGCAGGCCCGGAGGACAATTACTACCCTTTGGCTCTCGATGTTCCGTCGAAGGACGTGAAACATGTGATGGCCGCGGTGAGTGACGTCGTGCGAAAGAATGGTGACTTCGAGGTCGGCTATTCTGGTTCCTGGTTCTCCAACAGCAAGATGATCGATGAGATGATCATCATAATGCTGGTCGCCATAATCCTGCTCTATCTGATTCTGGCCTCCCAGTTCGAGTCTCTGGTCCAGCCGCTGATCATCCTTTCGGAGATTGTCGTGGATGTCTTTGTCGCCTTGCTGGTTCTATGGATTTTCGGGGTCAGCATCAACCTGATGTCGATGATCGGCCTGATTGTCATCACCGGCATCGTCATAAACGATTCCATCCTGAAAATTGACACGATCAACCAGATGCGCAAGGCCGGCGAAAGTCTTGAGCGTGCTGTCATTGATGCGTCCTCGCTTAGAGTGAAAGCAATCATAATGACTTCATTGACAACCATTTTGGCCGTCTGTCCATTCATGTCAAGGGGTAGCATGGGCGCGGACCTCCAGTACCCGATGTCTCTGGTGATCATCGCGGGAATGCTTGTCGGAACCCTTGTCAGCCTGTTCGTCGTGCCGGCGTTGTATTATTCGATCTACAATGGAAGAAAGAAAAAATAGACTTTCTCCATTTTCGGTCGTTCTGATTATGGTGGCGCTGTCCCTTGTCGGGCTGGCGGCGTTGCCGCGTCTGAACATCCAATACACCCCGATGACGGAAGGCCGTACGGTCTATGTATCTTTTTATTATCCCAACGCCTCTGCGGAAATCATTGAAAGCGAGGCGACATCCAAGATTGAAGGAGTCTTGGCGGGGATACGCGATGTCACAGACATTTCCTCTGTTTCACGTAAAGGTTCAGGCTCCGTTTCTGTCAAGTTCCGCAAAGGCTCGGACATGGACGCGGCGCGCTTCGAGGTCGCCTCGGCGATCAGGAACGTTTACCCAAGCCTTCCTGATGAGGTCTCCTATCCGGGAATATCCTTGTCTGGCGGCGGACGGGTCTCGCGGATATCCTATCTCGTCAAGGGCGGGATCCCTTCCCGGGAGATTTCCAAATATGTCAAGGAACACGTCCTCAGCCATTTGGCCGCCATCCCGGGAGTGGACAAGGTCAATGTGGACGGCGGTGTTCCTTTCCAGTGGGTGATCACGTTCGACGCCGACAAGATCCAGTCCGTAGGAGTCACCGCCGATGAGATCGCATCGGCCTTCAATTCATATTACCGTGAGGAAATCCTCGGAATGACGGAAACCTCTGAAGGATTGATGACGGTGCGTCTTAAAGAAGCCTCGGACAAGGATTTCGGATCGATTCCCGTAGGTAATTTCAAAGGCCGTGTGATTCACATCGGGGACGTTGCCCAGTGGCGCTATGAGGAAGCGGTGCCGTCAAGTTACTATCGTGTCAACGGTTTGAACACCATTACTTTGACGGTGGAGATAGCTTCTACTGCCAATCTGCTGACAGTCGCTTCCGCTGTCAAGGAAAGGATGGCTGAGCTTCAGAAAGGCTTCCCTTCGGAAATCACCTCCGGCATCGCCTACGATTCCTCTGAGTATGTCAGCGAGGAACTCGGCAAAATCTATGTCCGTACCGCCCTCTGCATCTTGATTCTGTTGATGTTCGTGTTCTTGATCAACAGGTCGTGGCGGTATATGCTGATCATTGTCTTCACTTGTGACGGTCAATGTGTTGACCGCCTTGATGATCTACAGTTTGGCAGGTCTTCAGATCCACATCTACACCCTTGCCGGAATCACGGTCTCTCTCGGAATAATCATCGACACCTCGATCGTGATGATCGACCACTACGCCCATTTCAAAGACCGGAAGGCTTTCCCGTCCATCCTTTCGGCTGCCGCCACGACCGTCGGCGCATTGATGATGGTCCTTCTGCTTCCGGAAAAGGAAAAAGCCAACCTCGTGGACTTCATCTGGGTGATTGTCATTAACTTGGGACTGTCGCTGATCATCTCCTACCTGTTCATCCCGTCGCTGATGGAATATATTCCTGTAAGAATGTCGGGTGGCAAGTCTGGGCGTTCCCCAAGGAAGCTCCGCCGGATCCTGCGTTGGAACAGGTTCTACGCTTCCTACATCGGCTGGGGGGTGAGGCATCGTTGGGTGTATGTCCTTTTGTTCATTGTGGCGTTTGGAATCCCGCTCTGTCTGCTCCCTACCCGTCTGTCTGATTATGACAAGGACAAGGCGGACAGGTTCGACAGATTTCTGGACAAGATTGTCACCTGGAAACCTTACGACAGGAACCGTCAGTTGATAGACAAAATAGCCAGTTCCTCCTTCGGTCTGTTTTACAAATCCTTGAACCGCTCCAATTTCTACCGGGAGCCTGAAAAGAAACGTCTGATCATCAATGCCGGCATGCTTGAAGGCTGTACCGTGAACCAGTTGAATGATGTCGTGAGGGCGATGGAGAATTATCTGTCGAAGTTCGATGAGATCTCCGTATTCACCACGTCGATATATTCCTACGACAACGCCGAGATTTCGGTGGAGTTCAAGCCTGAGTATGAGAACTCAGGTTTCCCTTCCGTGCTGAAGTCCGAGGTCACGAGGATGGCGATCAATTTCGGCGGGGCGAACTGGAGGGTCTCCGGAATAGACGACAATAATTTCAACAACAACATCGTCTCGTCCTCCAAGAGCAACCGCATCTCGCTGAAGGGCTACAACTATCAGGAATTCAGCCGATATGCCGAGAAGCTGATGGCCTATCTCTCCACAAACCGCCGTGTCCAGGGCGCGGAGATCTGGTCGGGAGGTTGGAACGGCCGCCCTTCGATTGAGTTTGTGCTGGATTATGATTTTGGGCGGATGACGCTTGCCGACATCAATCCTTACGCCTACTACAACGCTCTGGGATCCTTACTGTACGAACGGAAGATCGGAACTTCTGAATATGATGGTGGAGCCGTCGATGTTGTTCTCCGCTCATCGGATCTGGACAGGTACGACCTTTGGCACGTCTTGAACTCTCCGATTGACGTAGGGCTGAAGAAGATGACGCTTTCGAGTGTCGGTGGCATCGAAAAGAGACGCACCGGGGTGACGATCAAGAAGAGCAACCAGTCCTATGAGCTTGTCGTCTGCTACGACTTCATCGGCAGTTGGGAACTTAGCCGCAACCTGTCCCAGAAGGCGGTGAAGTACATGAACGAACGAAGAGGTTCTTCCGATCGGATTCAAGGCCGAGGTTCCGGGCTGGGGCTGGTTCGACACCGCCAAGCAGCAGTACGCCTGGCTGCTGTTTTTGATTCTTGCGGTGATGTACGTGATGCTTGCGATGACATTCGAGTCGTTCCGTTACCCGCTCGCCGTGATCTTCATGGTGCCGGTCTCTTTCATCGGCCTCTTCCTTGCCTTCGGCCTATCGGACTTCTCCTTCGATCAGGGCGGTTTCGCCGCCTTCGTGATGCTCAGCGGCATAGTCGTCAACGCCGGCATATACCTCATCACCACCTACCAGTCCCTCCTCAGTGCATCGGTCCCTGAGCCTGTCGAAGGGACCACCTCTGTGACTAAACAAACTCACCGACCAGCCGAAGCGGCCAACATCCGCCTCTACGTCAAAGCCTACTCCCGCAAGATCAACCCGATCACCCTCACCATAGTCTCCACCATCCTCGGCCTCCTCCCGTTCCTCACCGACGGCCCCGGAGGAGGGTTTTCTGGTTCGACTTCGCCGTCGGCACCATCTCCGGCATGCTCTTCTCCATACTCGCCGTGATATTCATCCTCCCGATCTTCTGCGTTAAGCGCAAATAGGATATGGCCATGCGCTATTTTTGTGATGCTGAGAAGAAAAAATCGCAAGGTTGGATGGTGAAAACAAGGCTCTTTTCTCGGAATTTATACCGTGATTAATGTAATTGCTTGACAGTCTGTACTTTACTAATCGTGATATGTTACAAGTATTTGATTAATGTATTGAAAATAAGCTGATTAAACTGTGCGAAATGAGAACGTGAATCTCAATTTGTCTGTAACAAATTAAGGCTTAGGAAATTATATTTGCCAAAAGTGAAACTGTTTTCCATTACCATATCAATCCTTTTGCCGAACTTTGCAGTCGGAAATAATACGTTTTATTATGAAAAAGGTTGTAGCATTATTATTGGCCATTGCGCTGTCTCCGGTAGTAATGGCTCAGGATCGGAATGTGCGGTTGGATCTGTTCGGGGCCGCCAATGTGGTCGGTGCCTCTTATGACGCAAGGTTCAAAGGGGATTCGGGTTTGGGTTTCGCGGTCGGTGTCGGGTACGGTTTCGGCATCGGGAACTGGTACGAGATTCATGGTGTCGGCGTGCCGGTGGAGATCAACTACCTGGCAGGTAGATGAAAACATCATTTCGAGATCGGAGCCGGATTGTCCAACGGGGTGTATTTTGACAAGATTACGGAAAGCAAGACGGTGACCTTGCCTGATGGTTCCACGGGAACTGCTCCGAAGGAAGTGAGAACGACGCAGTGGGGAAATTTCCTTTACGCGAATGTCGGTTACCGTCTTCGCGCGGAGAACGGTCTGGTGTTCCGCTGCGGCTTAAGTCCATCGTACGGAATCGGGAAATATGGCTTGTCCAAGTCCGTTTTCTACCCATACCTCAGCTTGGGATATTCCTTCTAAAAATAATCATACTCTCGCCTGGAAGTCATCAAAGAAACTTCTGATTGTTCTTCCAGGTGTGAGAAACTATACGCACGTAAAACGGCATCTAATTGATATCTAAAGAGTTGATGTTTTAGGTGCGAGTATGTTTGCACACCTGTGAGTCAGCGGCCTCGGTACAGAACGTTCTACAGGTGTTCCGGACTTCCAGGTGTGAGAAATCGTGTGCACCTAAAACATCATCAGCCTGACAGTCAGCGAATTGCTCTTCCAAGTGTGAATATCCTCACGCACCTCGGTGTTATGGCATATTATTGAATGATATGCGGAACCTTGGGGGCACTATATTCAGGTTAATCTTAGAAGCTGTTTTGAATTGTTTGTTTGAAGGTTTGAGAGTGAAAAACTTCAGTTTCGACCGCTTCTTCCAAGGAAGATAGCGGTGCTATCTGACTGAAGAAGCGGGAAGAAAATGAAGATTTTTCACCTCAAAGAACATTTCAAACAATTCAAAACAGCTTCTAAGTGATCACGCTTAAGATGCGGCAGTCAATGTCCGCATCTGTTGTTAGGTTGCAACGTTGTCTGACGGGGGGGTTAAGAAAATCCCCGAGGAACACAAGTCAAAAAAATTTGCAGTCTGAAAGGTTTTGCGTAAATTTACAAAATTTGTTTTTAACAGGTTTCGGAACGACTATGAGAGGCGGAAAGAAAGTGATCATATTCGCTGGCCTTGGTGGGCTGGCGATCGGTGTGTGCGCCATGCTGGCGGTCGGAGGGGCGATGAGCCGCACTTCCACCAATGAGTATTGCATGAGTTGCCACTACCACGAGCAGGCTGACGCGGACTGGAAGAAGTCCGAGCACTACAACAGCGAGAGCGGTGTGGTGACGGATTGCGCCTCCTGCCATCTTCCTCCGAAAGAGAACGGCTACTTTCGGTACTACATGATCAAGGCCAGGATGGGAGCCAAGGATCTGTGGGCCAAGATGACCAAGGATAAGGACGAAATCAATTGGGACTCAAAAAGAACCCTTGAGCACGGATCAAAAATCGTTTACAACGAATCCTGCGAGAAATGTCACGTCAATCTTTTCCCGACCGGAATCACGGATGACGGCATCACTGCTCATCTCTACTATGAGGAGAACGCCAGGAAACTGAATCTCCAGTGCATCAGCTGCCATCTGAACACTGGCCACGACATGCCGGGCTACGAACATAAGAGGCTGGAAGGCAAGATGATGGACACGGGAGGCGGTGAAAAGTACGACAGCGTGGCCGTGGTGGCTTCATTCGCGAACTTCACGGAAACGGTTCCCGGTACGACAGCCGCGATCAGGATGGTCGCTGTTCCGGGAGGCGAGTTCACGATCGGCAGCCCGGACAACGAGCCGTTCCGCGCGGCGGACGAAGGGCCTCGGAAAAAAGTAAGAATATCTCCGTTCTTCATGGGCGAGGTCGAGGTGACCTGGCATCAGTTCTGGGCTTTTTACAACGAAACAATGTCAGAGGGCAGAACCCCGCCGGAGAAAATCTTCGCCAACAACAACCGTCCGGATGTGGACGCGGTCAGCGGTCCGACCCCACCGTTCGGATTCCCGGACCAGGGCTGGGGAATGGGCGAGAGGCCGGCGATCACGATGACTCACTATGCGGCGGAAACCTTCTGCCAGTGGCTTTCCCTCAAAACCGGACGAAACTACCGTCTCCCGACCGAGGCGGAATGGGAATATGCGGCCCGTGGCGGCACCCAGACCCCGTACTTCTTCGAGGGAAGTCCGAAGAAATATTCAAAAGAAACTTTCTGGAACAGGCTGTTCGGGGCTGACACCACCTCGATCGCAAGTTATGTGGTCTATTCGGAGGACAGTTTCGGCAAGACTCAGGAACCTTCCGAGGTGAAGGCCAATCCGTTCGGGCTTAAGAATATGCTGGGCAACGTTATGGAATATTGCTCCGACCGGTATGCCGCTGATGCATATTCAAGGATCGCCGACGGCGCGCTTGATCCGAAGGGTCCGGAGAGCGGCGATGAGTTCGTGGTCCGCGGCGGGGCATATTCAGATGACGCCTCGCTTGTCCGCTGCGCCGCCAGAGCCCACACCAAGACTGATGACTGGCTCCGCACTGACCCGCAGAATCCGAAGAGCATCTGGTGGTACTCTGACATCAAGGGTATCGGTTTCAGAGTTGTGTGCGATGTTCCCGATGGAATTTTATAATTAAATAACATAAAGACTATCAATAAAATGAGCAACAAAATGGACAGAAGATCCTTTCTTGGTAAAAGCGCCAAGATCGGTGTAGGTCTGGTAGGCGGCAGCGTCCTGCTGTCCGCCTGCGCAAGTGGTGACAAATCCGGCAAGATGACACCCCTCAGACAGCCGGGCGAGTATTATGTTCCTGAACTTCCTGACAAGGCCATCGACGGAAAGGAACTTAAGGTCGGCGTGATCGGTTGCGGCGGCCGTGGAAGCGGAGCCGTTGAGGATCTGCTGAATGCCGCAGACGGAATCAAGGTCACGGCCTTGGGTGATGTCTTTGCTGATCGCCTGACCGGCCTTCGCGAAAACCTCAAGACCAAATGGAATCAGGAAGTTCCTGAAGATCACTGCTTCACAGGCTTCGATGCCTACAAGCAAGTCATTGATTCCGGTGTGGACATGGTGATTGTCGCCACTCCGCCGGTCTTCCGTCCGGCTCACTTCCAGTACGCCACCGAGAAGGGCGTTCACTCGTTTCTTGAGAAGCCTATCGCTGTGGATGCCAAGGGCTATCGTCTGATCATGGCGACGGCGAAACAGGCTGAGGCCAAGGGACTTAGCGTGGTGACAGGAACCCAGCGTCACCATCAGAGACCTTACGTGGAGTCTTTCAAGAAGATCCAGGAAGGGATGATCGGCGAGATCACCGGCGGCAACGTCTATTGGAATCAGGGAATGCTTTGGTACAAGGAGCGTCAGCAGGGCTGGAGCGACATGGAGTGGATGATCCGTGACTGGGTCAACTGGAAGTGGCTCTCAGGCGACCACATCGTCGAGCAGCATGTCCACAACATCGACGTGTTCAACTGGATGATCGGTAAGCACCCTATCAAGGCGACCGGTTTCGGCAGCCGTCAGCGCCGTGTCACCGGCGACCAGTACGACAACTTCAGCATTGACTTTGAATATGAGAACGGCGTCCATCTGCACAGTATGTCGCGTCAGATCGACGGTTGCTCGACCAACATCGGTGAATGTGTCCACGGAACGAAGGGCTACTGGAGCTCGGCGGATTTCGCCATCCGTGATCTTCAGGGCAATGTCCTCTGGCAGTTTGACTTCGAGGCGGAGAAGGCTCAGTACAAGCAGACCAATCCGTACGTGCTTGAGCATGTGGATTGGGTGAACCACATCCGTAAGGGTGACGCTCATGTGGAGGCCGGAGAATGTGGCGTCTCTTCTCTCTGCGGCGTTATGGGCCGTGAGTCTGCCTACACCGGCAACACCATCACCTGGGACGAGATCAGCGCCGCCGCTCTGGATTACCTTCCGGAGAAGCTTGAACTCGGCAAGATGGACATGAGCAAGTACACTGTCCCGGTCCCGGGAACTGGAAAGTAAGGATCTTGCGTCAATAATTACCATATTAAGAGGGTGACTAAAGAAGCTTTTTTGGTCACCCCTTTTTGATGTATCGGGAATCCAACAGCCATTTCCAGGTTGGTAACACTTCTATGGTTCCATGCTTGTCAGTGATGCTGTTCTCATCGTCGTAAGTGAGAATCAAGCGTCTGCGGCAAGACAGATGACCCGGTAACTTGCTGAGAGCCTCTGTCTCACGCTTTCTTGTTTCATCGTCAAGTAAGGAATAGCTGACTTGAATGGCCAGTTCATCTTCCGGGACGTAGAAATCAACTTCATAACCTGTCTTGTAAAAGAACACCCGCTCATTGTCCATGTCATGTCCATAGATGCGGAACAACTGGAGAGCGACAAGATTTTCCAGAAGCATGGTGTCTTTGTCGATGAGGAACAAGCCAAGAATGCCCGTGTCAATGAAATAGTACTTGCAGTTGCTTTCTTTGTCCGCCAGGCTTGTCGCATAGTTTCTGACGCGCATGAGCAACCATGCGTTTTCGCAATATTCCACATACTTGATGGTTGTCGCGAGGCTGAGTTTACCGCCTACACTTGACAAGAGGTTATTGACGCGGTTATAGGAAATAGGCCGGCACACGCTTTCCGCCATTTTCCTGACAAGGATCCGGATCCCGGCCACATTGGTGATATTGTTCCGCGCGATGATGTCCCCCATGTAGATCTTCTGGTAAACACTGCTGAGATAGTCTCGTTTTGCCGGCATCATGGCTGACGCTGGCAGACCACCGTAATGCAAGTACTCGTCAAAACAACGAACAACCTTTGCTCGTCCTTCGGTTGAGATAATATCATTTTCGTCCCATGGGATTCTGTGTGCGTCAAGATATTCTTTGAAGCTGTAGGGGTAAATCTCTGAGGTCAGGAATCGACCACCTAGTGTGGTGTTGATCTCACCGGAGAGCATCTTTGCATTTGAACCGGTGATGAGTATTGTATAATTGGAGTCGGCCATTCGTCGTGCGAACTTATGCCATCCTTCGATGTTCTGAATCTCATCGAGAAAAAGCATAGGACGTTTGCCATACATTTCCTGATGGCATTCCAGCAGTCGATTGAAATCTTCGGAAGTGAAATTCTCAAGCCGCTCGTCCTCGAAGTTCAGATAAAGGATCTCATCCCATCCATGCCCTTCAGCCAATAGTTGTTGGATTTTGTGATAGAGCATGTAGGACTTCCCGGCTCTCCGTACTCCGACAAGAACATAGCAAGGAAATTTGTCAAGACGAACGTCTCGTGGAAACACCACGTAGCGCTCCACTTCTTCTTGATTGTCACGAAGAATCTGTTTTAATACCAGCTTGTCCATGTTCAATGATTGTTAGAACGCAAATATATCGATTGTTTAATTGGTTTGCAAATAATCTGCTATTTTTATTTAATGAATTAAACAAAATTCACGATCGTGTAATGCGTACAAATGTCGGATTGACATAGTTTACCCGAAAGAAGTGATATTTTCAGTTTTTAATTGTATCTTCGCCATATCTGCGAACAAGTAATTTAACAAGAAATATATGAACAGAAGACATTCTCTCGTCAGCGGCGATCGGATCAGCTGCCTTGGCCGCGGCCTCCATGCTGCCGGGATGTGCCACTGCATTGGACAAGAAGAAGTGCGTGCCACGTCTTGAGCTGAAGCTCTCGTTTCAGGAAGGAATCGCCCCGGGAAAGAATCTGGGCGAGCAGCTGGATTTCATGGAAGACCTGGAGGTGCGTGGTTTCGAGCCGAACGGACGGAACCTTCCTGCCCGCGTCAATGAGATTCGTAACGCCCTCAGCGGACGTGACATCGAGGTCTCTGCGATCTGCGCCGGATTCGACGGCTTCATACTGGCCGAAGACCCGGCGGTCAAGGCGTCGTTCGACAAATCGATGCGCGAGATCGTGGCCGCTGCAGGTGAACTCGGCTCGGTGGGAGTCATAATGGTCCCGGCTTTCAACGGCCAGACTCCGTGCAGACCCCACACCCTGGACACCCGCAACTACCTCTGCGAGCAGCTCCACGACCTCGGAGAGTTTGCCCTTGAGCACGGCACGACCGTGATTCTTGAGCCATTGAACAGAAGGGAGGCCTTCTATCTCCGTCAGGTTGCCGACGCCGCCGCGATCGCCCGCGATTCCGACAGCAAGGGCGTGAAGGTGATGGGTGATTTCTGGCACATGTCCGAGGAGACCTCCGACTACGGCGCGCTGACATCAGCCGGCATCGAATACCTCCAGCACGTCCACATCGCCAGCCGTGGCCGCAGACTGATGCCTGGAGAGGACGGCGCGAAGGACGACTACAAGTCCGGATTCCGGGCGCTCCAGCACATGGACTACAAGAACTATGTCAGTTTCGAGTGCGGCACTGCCGGAGACCGTGCCAAGACCGTGAGGGAAGCCGTCAAACTCCTGTCGGATCAATGGTATAGTCTGTAATGGTTGTCGCAGGTCATACGTTCGGACTGTTGGCGGCCCTGCTCTATGTCTGTCTTCTGGTGGTCATCTATGTTTTGCGTGACCGCTGGCCGCTGTTCAGGCATCTGGCCGGACGGAAAGCCTGCCTGACCTCGATCTCAATCGTGCTGTTCCTGCTGCTCGTCTTCGGGCTTGTACCGCAGGACGGGGGCAGGGACGGTTTTTTCGGCGTTCTCGGTTTCAGGAATATGAGCCGGTCGCCGATCTTCATCCTCGCGTTGCTTCTTTTGGCGACAAGCGTCACACTGAACACGATCGAGGATATTCATAGATTCAGCAAGCATCGCCTCGGGGTGACCTGCGCCCATCTGGGCCTGTCGGTGATTCTGATCGCCGGACTTTTCGGCTCCGGCGGCACCGTCCGGACGGTTATGATCGCGATGCCGAATGTCCCGGACCATCAAGCGCGGAACGAAGTCACTTATGAATATGTCAAACTCCCTTTCGAGTTGACACTCAGGGATTTCTCTGTTTATGAATATTCTTCCGAGGTCACCTTGACCCTTCCTGACGGCCGCTCATCAGAGATCAAAATCGCTGTGAACCACCCTGCAAAGGTCGGTTCGTGGTGGATTTACCAGTCGGACTACCTGTCGGACACGGAACGAGGAGAGTTCGCAAGCATATTCAAGTGTGTCTGTTCGCCTTTGTCGGAGGTTTTCCGCATCGCATTGTGGCTGCTGCTTGTCTCAGCCGCGGCGATGGTGTTCTTTGCTGGCTTCAAACCGTCTTGGAAAGAAAGGACCATTGTCTGTAAAACTACAAGATGGAGCCGCTCCCTTAGGATGTGGAACTTTCAATAAAAAGGAGGAACGGTTATGAGTTGGGATTCGTTTGTCTGGTTCGCCTTGGCAGCGTCACTGTTCTGGATTTCAGGAGCGATTGTCTCCGTGATTTCCAAACGTAGGCTCCCGGCCGCCGTTCTGGCCGGATGCGGCTCTGCCATATTCATGACATTCATTGTCGGGGTCTGGATTTCGCTTGGGCGTCCGCCTCTCCGCACTATGGGGGAGACCCGCCTTTGGTTCAGCCTGTTCCTTTCGCTGATCGGGCTCGTGGTGTATCTTCGTTGGCGTTACCGCTGGGTACTTCCGTTCGGATGCCTGATGGCCGTGATGTTCGCCAGCATCAACATATTCAAGCCAGAGATTCACACTGAAGAACTTATGCCGGCTCTCCGCAGCCCGTGGTTCGTCCCGCACGTCATCGTCTATATGTTTTCCTACGCCGTGATGGGCATCGCCACCATCCTCGCCATCCGTATTCTCTGGCTGACCCGCCGTTCAGCCGCGGGATCCGCTCCGGCCCCGGGGTCAACAACTCCTGCCACTGTCGATGCGACCGCAAGTCTGTCACCGTCCCTTCAAGGCGACCTGCGCCTCTGCGACACCCTGGTGCGCATGGGCTGGGGATTCATCACAATGGGTATAGTGATGGGCGCCCTCTGGGCCAAACAGGCCTGGGGTGACTACTGGACCTGGGATCCTAAGGAAACCTGGGCCGCCGCCACCTGGCTCAGCTATCTTCTGTACATGCATCTCCGCCAAGGCTCTGCTTTATCTTCGGTCACTTCGGCGGGCTCAGAGGCCATAGCTCGACAGAACTCGCCAGCCATTGAAGTGGCATCACACTCCAACAAAGCTCTCCATCGCACCCTTTTCCTCCTGATATTCTCCTTCCTTCTCCTCCAGATGTGCTGGTGGGGCGTAAACTACCTCCCCTCAGCCCAAGGCTTCAGCCTGCACACCTATTAGTATTCCTGTTAGTATTCCTGACCTTGAAATATTACTAGTGTGCCTTGGAATGAAATGAGGCCTCCGTTCAGAGGCCTGTAGAAAATACCATGGAGGGCAACGTGTTGAATATTAATAATTTAATAGATGCTATTCCTCCCTCATCAGGCGTGGAGTAACTCTGTGTTCTGTCTTGATAACAAAAGCTTTGCCTTCCACGAAGGAAAGAGGGTAGTCTATGATGCCAGAATGTGAGCTGAATGAAAATCAGACATATTCAATCATTCTTGGGGAGAATTTGCTAACTTTGCAAGTTGTAGGTCCTCGAGAGAGATGCAGACCGCGTAAGTAGGAATATTCAAAACATATCAATATGTACAGAACACACACGTGCGGGGAACTCCGCATTGAGAATGTCGGGCAGAAGGTGACCCTCGCTGGTTGGGTGCAGAGGTCCAGGAAGCTCGGCGGAATGACTTTCATTGACTTGCGTGACCGCTATGGCATCACGCAGCTCGTGCTTGAGGCGGACGCAGACGCAGCTTTGGTGGAGACAGCGACCTCTTTGGGCCGTGAATATGTCATCCAGGCCACCGGTGAGGTAGTCGAGCGTCAGAGCAGGAACGCCAGGATGGACACAGGTGACATTGAGATCAAACTTGAGGCGATCAACATCCTCAACAAGTCCGTCACCCCTCCGTTCACGATCGAGGACGAGAGCGACGGCGGCGAGGATCTCCGTGCCAAGTTCCGCTATCTGGATCTGAGAAGGAATCCGCTCCAGAAGGCGCTGGCGTTGAGGCACAAGCTTGCCCACGAGGTGCGCAACTATCTTGATGGCCAGGGATTTATGGAGATTGAGACTCCGTACTTGATCAAGTCCACCCCGGAGGGCGCCCGTGACTTCGTGGTCCCTTCAAGGATGAATCAGGGGCAGTTCTACGCCCTGCCGCAGTCTCCTCAGACCTTCAAACAGCTCCTGATGGTGGCCGGCTACGACCGCTATTTCCAGATCGTCCGCTGCTTCCGTGACGAGGATCTGCGCGCCGACCGTCAGCCGGAGTTCACCCAGATCGACTGCGAGATGTCCTTCGTCGAGCAGGAGGATGTCCTGAATATGTTCGAGGGAATGATGAGGACGATGTTCAAGAATGTCCTCGGGGTTGATATTCCTAACCCTATGCCTCGTATGAGCTGGTACGACGCAATGGACAAGTACGGTTCTGACAAGCCGGATGTCCGTTTCGGAATGACCATTCACGAGATTACAGACAAGGTGAAAGGCAAAGGCTTCTCCGTTCTTGAGGACGCTGCCTACGTCGGAGCCATCGCGGTTCCGGGCGGCGCTGAATACACCCGCAAGCAGATCGATGAGCTGACCGAGTGGGTCAAGAGACCTCAGGTCGGAGCCAAGGGCTTGATCTACATCAAGCTCAACGCCGACGGCTCCGTCAAGTCCTCGATCGACAAGTTCTACTCACCTGACGAGTTGAAAGTCATCGCCGAGGCCGTTGAGGCCAAGACCGGTGACATCGTGTTCGTGATGTCAGGTGACAGCAACCGCAAGGTGCAGACAATGCTTGGCGTTCTGCGTATCGAGATGGGCAACAGGCTCGGCCTTCGTGACCCTAAGGTCTTCGCGCCGCTTTGGATCGTGGACTTCCCTTCTTGAGTGGAGCGAGGAGGACGGACGATTCTACGCGATGCACCACCCGTTCACCGCACCGAAGCCTGAGCACATGAACCTGTTCTACAGCGACAAGAAAGAGGATCTCGAAAGGGTTTGCGCCAATGCCTACGACTTCGTGCTGAACGGCACAGAACTCGGTGGCGGTTCCATCCGAATCCATGATGCGGAGGTTCAGAAGAGAATGTTCGAGGTTCTGGGCATCGGTCCTGAGGAGGCTGAATATAAGTTCGGATTCATCATCCACGCCTTCCAGTACGGTGCTCCGCCTCACGGAGGTCTGGCATTTGGTTTCGACCGTGTCTGCACACTATTCGCCGGCAAGGAGTCCATCCGTGACTTCATCGCCTTCCCGAAGAACAACCAGGGCCGTGACGTGATGATCGACGCTCCGTCCAAGATCGACCAGACCCAGCTCGACGAGCTCAGTCTGGATCTCCGTCCGCAGCAGGAGAAGTAGTTCCCGTCCTGTCGCCGGGTCTGTCGAAGCGACGTGAAACAAAGAATGAAAGTGTGACCGGATTGTCCTTCGGCCACACTTTCATTTCTCTCACACTCGCGCGGTTCACCCCCAAAAGTGTCAACCATTCTCAGGGAAGGTCAGGGAAGGTCACGCGCAGTACAAAGATTAATATTAAATTTGTTTGTTTGGTGCGATAATGCTATCTCAAAAATCTCGTTTTGGTGCATAATGTGGTGATTAAATTTGTTTGTTCGGTGCAGAGGCGTTATATTTGTCTTTGAAAAACAGTGATTTATGAAAAGGAAAATATATAATTCCCTCTTGAGATGGAAAAACGAGGAGAAAGGCAAGGTCGCCCTCCTCGTGGAAGGAGCAAGGCGGGTGGGAAAGAGCTTCATAGTGGAGGAGTTCGCCAAGAATGAGTACAAGTCATATATTCTTGTGGACTTCGCGCACATCGGTAAAGCGATGAAGGAAGTTTTGATGAGTATCTGAATGAAACTGACACATTTCTTATCTTTTTGCAGAATGTCGCTGGTGTCCAGCTGTACGAGAGAGAGTCATTGATTATTTTCGATGAGGTTCAGAAATATCCAATGGCGCGTCAGGCCATCAAGCATCTTGTAGCGGACGGAAGGTATGATTACATAGAGACCGGGTCATTGGTAAGCATCAATGAGAACACCGAGGATATTCTTTTGCCTTCCGAGGAGAGACCTCTTCAAATGTACCCTATGGATTTTGAGGAGTTTTTATGGGCGTTGGGCGATGAGATGACCATGCCGTTCGTCAAGACGTGTTTTGAGAATCGATGTCAGCTTGGCCCGATGCACCGTAAGGCGATGACCCTGTTCCGGCAGTATCTGATTGTCGGAGGAATGCCGCAGGCGGTTAAAGAATTTGTTGAAACGGGGATATTCCGTAAAGTGGACACGGTGAAGCGGGATATTCTGGCATTGTACCGTCGTAGCATTGACAAGCACGTCAATGGGTACACGGAAAAGGTTAAGGCGGTGTGGGATCAGATACCGGGCGAGCTTCAGAAACATGAGAAGAAGTTCCGCCTTGCAAGTTTGGGTGAAGGCGCGAGATACAGAAGCTATGAGTCATCGTTCCTTTGGCTGAAGGACGCTCGTTTTGTGAATATCTGCAATGGTGTTACGGAACCTCAGGTAGGCATGAGACTGAAACGAGATGACCGGACTTTCAAATGTTATATGGGAGACACTGGGCTCCTGATTTCTCACGCGTTCGATGAGAAGACTATCCAAGGCGAGGAGCTGTATCAGAAACTTCTTCTTGGCAAGTTGGAAATCAATGAAGGGATGCTCATGGAAAACATTGTCGCCCAGATGTTTGTTGCAAGCGGTCACTCTTTGTATTTCTATAGCAATTATTCAACGGTCTCTGAGGACAGGATGGAGGTTGACTTCCTTGTGGAAAAGCCGACATTGACAAACGCCCATAACATTTGTCCGGTTGAGGTGAAATCTGGCAAGTATTCCTGCTTCTCATCCTTGTCAAAATTCCGTGATAAGTTCAAAAAACAACTTCATGTTCCTTACGTAATTTATACCCAGGATTATAAAGAAGAAAACGGATATGTGTTCCTTCCGATCTATATGACACCACTGCTATAGAAGTGGCGACAAATCCAAATTATTTTTCGGAACTATGCAGTTTAGGCTTGCTTCGGATGCCTTCGGTAACACTTTCGGCCTCTTTTGCTCCTCAAGAGTGCAGCCTGCACTCTTAGGAAACGTTTTCCCAACTTTTTGCCTCCCGATGGTGCGGTCGGACAATCAAGGGCGGCATTATTAACCTTTTTCGCATCTGAGAGACTATCCGGCATGCGCACGAAGACTTGTTTCGCACTTTTGGGATGCATAAACACCTCTTTTCGTTCCCAGAGAGTGTCGGGTGGTGCTTATGAGTAACGTTTGCCCTCATTTTTGTCTCTGAAAAGCTTGATAGTGAGAGGCTATGGTATTCATTGATGTCAGCGACTATCCACTTTTGGCTTGCAATCCATAACAAGGTCACATAAGTGGCGCCTTTATTACGAGCAAGCCTAAAGTGCATAAGTCCGATATTTTTTAAGGATTACTAAGTGTCAATTTACATATCAATTTTGTATATTTGTAATTGAGGCCTTGGCTGTCACGGAGGTTCTGTGGCCGCAGGCAGGGCTTACCGAAGTTCAATCACATAAAGACCTAAGAATATGTTCGCAAAAGAGATCTACATCGCAAGACGCAAGGCTCTGTTGGAGAAGATGGAGCAGACCGCTCCGCAGGGGAAGCGTGGAATCGCCCTGTTCGTGGGCAACGTCGAAGCGGCCGCCCAGTACAAGGACAACGCCTATAAATTCCGTCAGGACTCATCCTGGCTGTACTATTTCGGACTCGACGAGCCACGCTATGCGGCCATCCTGGACCTTGACAGCGGAGAGGAGACCATCTTCGCCGACGATGTGGAGATCGGAGACATCATCTGGATGGGACCTCAGCCATCGGTCGCCTCCAAGGCCGCCGAGGTTGGCGTAAATCATTCAGCATCTTACGGTTCTCTGAACATCGCCGTCACTAAGGCTTTGGCCACAGGCAGGAATATTCATTTCCTTCCTCCAAGCCGCTACTACAACACGATGAAACTCGCCGCCCTTGTGGGAATATCCAATGAGGATGTGTCCCGTGTCGCCCCTATCGACGAGGACGGCGGCAAGCACGCCTCCAAGGAACTCGTGCAGGCTGTCATCTCGATGAGGCTTGTCAAGGAACAGTGCGAGATCGAGCAGATCGACGATGCCGGAGCTCTCGGACAGAGGATGCATACTGTGGCCCGCAACAGCGTCAAGGTCGGGATCATCGAGCAGGAGATTGTCGGCAAGATGGAGGGTGTGACCCTCAGCGAAGGTTGGGGCGTGTCGTTCCCGACAATCCTTACCCAGCATGGTGAGACTCTGCACAATCATCTGCACGACAAGGTCATCGAGCCTGGCAAGCTGATGGTGATCGACGCCGGTGCCGAGAATAATATGCACTACGCCTCTGATTTCACCCGCACCCTGCCGACCAGCGGCAAGTTTACCCAGAAGCAGAAGGACATCTATCAGATAGTCTGCGACTGCAACGAGTTGGCGTTCAATCTGACAAAGCCAGGAGTCGCCTATAGGGACGTTCATCTGGCCGTCGCCAAGCTGATGCTGGAGGATCTCAGATCTCTGGACATCGTGCGCGGCAATCTGGACAATATGCTTCACGAAGGCATCGCCGGACTGTTCCAGCCTCACGGACTCGGCCACAATATGGGACTTGACGTTCACGACATGGAGGACCTCGGAGAGGATCTCGTGGGTTACGATCCGGATCAGAAACGCTCCACGCAGCTCGGCCTCGGCAGCCTCAGAATGGCACGCCGACTTGTTCCGGGCAATGTCATCACAGATGAGCCGGGAATATACTTCATTCCGGCCCTCATCGAGAAATGGAAGAGCGAGAAGCGCGACAAGGGCTTCGTGAACTATTACAAGCTGGAGCACGATTACCTTGATTTCGGCGGAATCCGTCTGGAGGACGATGTGCTCGTGACAGAGGACGGCGCGCGCCGCACAGGCCCGAACCGTCTTCCGATCCAGCCGGACGATGTCGAGGCCGCCATGGCTTAGCCGGTAACCTCGCGGATTTAAACAATGAGCGTTTTGGTCATCATCCTTGCCGTGCTGGCAGGAGTGGTCGGCATCATCGGGAGTGTTGTTCCCGCGTTGCCCGGTCCTCCTGTCAGCTGGGTCGGGCTGATGATTCTCTATTTCTGGGGCAAAGGCACGAACGGGGCCGGCGACCCGATGTCGCTGACATTTCTGCTCGTCTGGCTGGGAATCACTGCGGCCGTGACGATCATCGACTACATTGTGCCGTCCTGGTTCACCAAGGTCACGGGCGGAACTAAAGCCGCTGGCCGGGGAGCCATAGCCGGGATGCTTGTCGGCCTCTTCGTCCCGCCGGTCGGAATCATCCTCGGCACTCTTCTTGGAGCGTTTCTCGCCGAGTTGGTTTTCGCTGACAAGAACGGCTGGGAATCCGCCAAATCCGCCCTCGGAGCCTTTATGGGATTCCTTTGCGGAACCGGCATCAAGTTGATTGCCAGCGGAATGATGATGTATTACATAGTAGTGTATCTTACTTGAATATGGAAGAGAAATATTCACGTTTCCTTGAGGAAGTAGGGAAATTCGTGCCCAAGAACGCACTCTACACCGATGAGATAAGGCGCTTCGCCTGGGGCACCGACGCTGGTTTTACAAGGCTTGTGCCGAAGATTGTCATCCGGTCGTCCAATGAGAAAGAAGTCTCGAAGATCCTTGAGGCGGCATCGAAGTTTGATGTCCCGGTGACTTTTCGTGCCGCCGGAACCAGCCTTTCGGGTCAGGCTGTCAGCGATTCCGTGCTGATCGTGGCGGGAAAGAACTGGGAAAGATACATGGTTTCGGAGGACGCTTCCGAGATAACCCTCGAACCGGGAATCGTAGGGGCGAGGGTGAACGCTATCCTGAAGCCTTATGGTCGGAAATTCGGCCCGGATCCGGCCTCGATCGGAAGCTGTATGGTCGGCGGAATCGTGATGAACAACGCTTCCGGAATGAGCTGCGGAACCCACGCCAACAGCGACAAGGAACTGGAGAGCGTGCGGATGGTCTTTGCTGACGGAACGGTGCTGGACACGGGGGACGAGACCTCCAGAGAGGCTTTCAGGGCCAGCCATCCGGATTTCATCAAAGGAATCGAGGAACTGAGGGACGGAATCCTTGCCGACAAGGATCTCTCCGAACGCATAAGGTACAAATACTCAATAAAGAACGTCACCGGACTCAACATATTCCCTTTCATCAGGTTTGAAGATCCGTTCGACATAATCGCCCATTTGCTGGTCGGCTCCGAGGGTACGCTGGCGTTTATGAGCCAGGTCACGATGAAGACTCTGCCGCTGCCGTCCAAGGAAGCCTCGGCGATGGTCTATTTCGGGACGATAAGGGAGGCTGCCGAGGCCGTTGTGGCGCTCAGAAAAGAAATCAATCCTGCGGTGCTTGATGCCGCTGAACTGCTTGACAAACGGTCGCTTGCGTCAGTAGATGACCCGATGCTTAATGAATATCCCGACAAGGATCTGACCGCTCTCCTGCTTCGAGTCACGGGTGCTGACCGGACGGACTTGGATGCCAACATCGGCACACTCTCCGAGGTTCTGCGCCGTTTTGCCGTACTGAATGACGCGGAGGGCAACTCGTTCATATTCAGTAGCGATCCTGCCATTACGGGGAACTACTGGGCCATCCGTTCGGGAATATTCCCGTCCGTCGGTGGAATGCGCCGCGAGGGGACGACCTGCCTTATCGAGGACATCGCCTTCCACATCGAGGATCTGCCAGACGCGACGGAGGATCTTTCGGCGCTGCTGGACAGGCATGGCTACGACGATTCCTGCATCTACGGCCACGCCCTTGAGGGCAACTTCCATTTCATCATCAACCAGTCGTTTGATTCCGAGGCGGAGGTGAGGCGCTATGAGGCGATGATCCGCGACGTGGCGGAGATGGTGGTCGGGAAATATGACGGTTCTCTGAAGGCCGAGCACGGAACGGGCAGGAATATGGCTCCGTTCGTGAAGTACGAGTGGGGCGGGAAGGCGTTCGGGATAATGAAGCGGGTGAAGGAACTGTTTGACCCTCACGGGCTTCTGAATCCTGGTGTGATCTTCAACGATGATCCGGAGTGCTTCTTGAAGAATTTCAAGGCGTTGCCGGTGCTGAAACCGTGGGCGGATGACAGCAAGGCTGTCGAGCCTGAGTTGGCGGAGATCTACAAGAAACTGAACAAATGCATCGAGTGCGGATTCTGCGAGGTGAACTGCCTTTCCTGCGGCTTCACGCTTTCGTCCCGGACCAGGATCGCCACGCAACGTGAGATCACCGCCCTGCGGGAGTTGCCGGATCCGACCGCCTCGGAACAGACTCGTCTGCGGACGCTTGAGAAGGAATATTCCTACACGGGGGAGCAGACTTGCGCCGGGGACGGCCTCTGCTCGACCTCGTGTCCGATGGGCATCAATGTCGCCGACCTGACTCATCAGCTGAGGAGGGTGAATATGCCCGCGGGCTCTTTCGGCCACGGTTTCTGGAACTTCGTCGCCGGTCATTACGCCGGAGTCAAGAGTGGCCTTCGCGGCGCTTTGAGGATGGCCACGGCCGGCGAGACCGTGCTTGGTGACCTTGCCATGAGCGGCCTATGCCGCTGGCTGCACAACGCCATACGTATTCCGCTTTGGACTCCTGCCACCCCTAAGGCCTACAATATTCCTAAATCGCTCAGGGCTTTGGTAAGTTCCGCCGCCTTTGGCCACGATGGCGCTTCGACTGTCGAAGCGGCCACGGAACCTGCCAGGTTGGGGAGCCTGTCCATGAGCCCGGAATCGCAAACATCCGAAGCGGCCACAGGAACACCGACCGTCTGCAAGGTGGTCTATTTCCCGAGCTGCATCAACCAGATGATGGGCCTCCCTAAACATCACCACGCCGTGGACAAACCTCTCGTCGAGGAGATGGTCTCACTTCTGACCAAAGCCGGCTACGAGGTCATATTCCCGGAGAATATGTCCTCTCTTTGCTGCGGCACGATCTGGGAAAGCAAAGGAATGCCCGAAATCGCCGACAGAAAGACCAAGGAACTCGAGGATGCACTTTGGAAAGCCAGCGAGGAAGGCCGCTACCCTATCCTTTGCGACCAAAGCCCCTGCCTTCATCGTATGGAGCACAAGATCAAGAAGATGCGGCTCTACGAACCGTCTGAATTCATCCTTGGTTTCCTGACCGACAGGCTGGACTTCCACCAGACCGACACCCCGGTATCCATTCATCTCACCTGCTCGATGCGTCTGATGCACAAGACCGGCAAGATGCTTGAACTTGCCCGCATGTGCTCCACCAACGTGATTGTTCCAGAAGGCGTAGGCTGCTGCGGTTTCGCCGGCGACAAAGGAATGACCCACCCGGAACTCAACAAGTACGCCCTTCGCAAGCTAAAAGCCCAGGTCAAAGGCGTCCCGGTCGGCTACTCCAACAGCCGCACTTGCGAGATCGGCCTTGCCACCAACTCCGGCATCCCGTACGTCTCCATCGCCTACCTCGTCAACCGCTGCACCACCGCCAAGAGTGTGTAACGGATCAGTGGACAATCTTGACATCTGACACAGAAACTCCTTTTTGTACACCGAGCGATCATCTCGGTCGCATACAATCACCTTTTCGGTCGCAGAGCAATCACCTCGGCGTTCACTGAGCGATCAACCTTTTCGGTCGCAGAGCAGTCACCTCGGCGTTCACTGAGCCTGTCGAAGTGATCTGTTTCCATGTGAGCCGTAATCGTTATGGATAGTGTAAAGTATTGGGTAATAATGGATAACGCTGCTGCCTTTAGTCGGTTCTGCCAAAGAGGAGTTGCTATCTGATTTATTAAGAATATCTTACCTGTCACTCACTCTGTATCAATTGGTGGCGCTTAATGCGCTGGTTTTCAAAAATATAGCTATTACTCTTCCGCTTGATCTCACCGAAGGGAAGTGGTCAAGATATTCATCAGCAACCATTTACTCTTCACGGCTACAGAATCGAAGAATATTCAGTATCTTTGCCCCTATGGAAGTACGTGCGAAAAAGGCGCTCGGCCAGCATTTTCTGACTGACCAGAGTATTGCGAAGAACATTGTCGGGGCTCTTGAGGGGCATCAGGCGTTGGAGGTCGGCCCTGGAATGGGAGTCCTGACCCAGTACCTGCTGCCACGTCCGGAGTTGGCGTTGAAGGTCATCGAAATCGATGACGAGTCTGTTGTCTATCTGAAAAAGCATTACCCTAAGTTGGGGGAGAACCTGATCGAGGGCGACTTCTTGAAGATGGATCTTGACGGAATATTCGAGGGAGAATATTCAGTGATCGGGAACTTCCCTTATAATATCTCCTCGCAGATATTCTTCAAGATTCTTGAGCATCGCGACCGTGTCCCGGAGGTGGTCTGTATGATCCAGAAGGAGGTCGCAGAGCGCATCGCCGAGAAGCCCGGCACCAAGACATACGGCATCCTGTCGGTCTTTCTTCAGGCATGGTATGACATTGAATATCTTTTCACAGTGGGTTCGGGCGCGTTCAATCCTCCGCCTAAGGTCCAGTCCGCCGTGATCCGTCTCACCCGCAATTCCCGCACGGCCCTCGGCTGTGACGAAAAGCTTTTCCGCACGGTGGTCAAGACCGCCTTCGGCCAGCGCCGCAAGACCCTTCGCAATTCCCTCAAGCCGCTGATCCGGCCGGATCTTTTGTCCGATCCTGTCTTCGACCTGCGTCCCGAGCGTCTGAGCGTGGAGGATTTCGTGGCATTAACATTGAAACTTCAGCGTTAATTTTTCGCAAGATTCTTGGAAAACAAGAAAAATTTGTATCTTTGTAGTCCAAATAGCGACGAAAGGTTTGACAACCGTTCGGCCAGAACATCCGGAGAGGTGGGAGAGTGGCTGAATCCACAGGTTTGCTAAACCTGCATACGGGTAACCGTATCACGAGTTCGAATCTCGTTCTCTCCGCAAAAAAGGTCCTGCAGAAATTTCTGCGGGACCTTTTTGGGTCACTGAGCCTGTCGAAGTGACCAGCCTGTATACCGAATTGTTGACTTTATTATGTTTATTATCAAATGATCAGCTATCTGTCTTTGGTGGGTTTACGCTAAGGCTGATGTGTTATCTGCTTGATTAAAAGCATGTTGTATGCCACCGGCTGATACATAAGAGGTGATGAAGAATGACACTCCTACGGAAACTGTCGCAAATCAACTGAGGGGTGAAAGGTAATGAGGCTGACTCAAAAGCCACGAGGATCGGAGCGAAGCGACCGAAGGGGGTCGGGGAATTCTTTCCCCGTGCCCCTCTGGGGCTGTCCCGTAGGGACTGGGGGTTGAAGGTTTAGGCGGCCTATCAGTTTGTCAGAAGACAAACTGATAGGCCGCCGCTTTCCCCAAAGCGACGGCCTGTTGTATATAAAACGAACTTAACAAATAGACAACAAAAAGAACTATTGTCTGTCCAAGGACAAAGGTATCAAGATTTATCGAATATCCAAAACTTTTTCGTAATTTTTTAAAACGATTTTTGCGTCAATTGTTCATAAAAGCACCGTTGTTTGCTTACAGATTGATGCAAAATGCCGCTTCTAGACACTTCTGAGGGGGATTCTGTGCAAGATGATCCGGCGATGTTCCGTCTGGACCGCACCATTGGTGGCGGCAAGATTTAAAAGGTTTTTACCCGTTTCTGTACTCACTTGGTGTCATTCCTGTGTGTGCCTTGAAGAACTTGTAGAACACGGAAGGGTTCGGGAAATGCAGTTTGAAAACGATCTCCTTAATGCTGTCGTCGGTGTACTTGAGCATATTCTTGGCCTCCAGAATCACGAACGAGTCGATCCAGTCCGGCGCCGACCGTCCGCTTACCTGCTTGATAAGCTTGGAAAGGTATTTGGGTGTCAGGCCAAGATGGCTCGCATAGAAGGCCATGTTCCTTTCTGAGGTGTGATGCTCGGTGACGAGCGCCATGAAATGCTCGAAAATCAGTTTTACTCTCGTGTTGACCGCCGCTCCAGGCAACTCGGGGGTTCTTCTGGCCGCACTCTTCTCCATTAGTCCTCCGAGAACATAGAACAGCGAAGCTATCAAAGAACCGACCGCCTCCCTTTTGTTCGGCACATCCGAGGACAGGATTACCCCTATAAGATCCAAATATTTGGAACAGAATGCGATGTTCCTGTCGTCAAGCTGAATGCATGGTTCCGTCAGCAATTTCAGCCGATCGTCGAAAATTTTCTTAAAGTCGAAACTTATGCTTGAAAGATACTCCTTGGAGATCGCCACGACAATGAACTCGAATCCGTTGTCGCCTTCATTGCCCAGCCTGTTTATCTTTATGATGTTCCCCGGGGTGCCGATGAACAGCGTACCCTTGACCACTTTGTAAGACCGAAGGTTGATCTCCACGTTCAGCTCTCCTGATTTGCAGAAAATAGCGATGTACGCATCGCTGCGGCAAGGATATTTCAGAAATTGAAGGTTGTCGCTATACTTCACGTCCATGATGAAGAAATCGTCTTCAAGCTGGATCTCGTTCTGGACGGGGACGAGTTTCCTGATCTGCTTAAGACCTATGTTCAATAACGAATCTGGCATTCCATAAAATGTTTTTAGCGTCTGGCGGCAAAATTAGGAAATATTCTTGTCATTGCAAAATTTCGCAATATTCTACCTTTTGACAATTATAGAGTCCAATCGTTCATTCTAATGGTATAATTTGGCAGTCAATTTGTAGTGAAGCCTATCGCTTGTAAGAAGAACAAAAAATTTATGAATATGAACAAGTACATTGTCAAAATCTCAACATTGGTCGCTATGGCTCTTGTGCCAGTTGCGATGAATGCCCAGCAGACGTTGACGCTGGAGCAGTGCCGCGAAATGGCAATCGAGAACAACAAGACCTTGAAACAGGCCGAGACCAAGATTGAAATGGCAGGCTATGACCGTAAGATAGCGTTCGCGAATTATCTTCCGAATATCTCGGCGACAGCGGGGGGCGTACATCTATAACGCCAATGACATCGCCCTTGTCAGTGACGCCACCTCGCAGAAGCTCCAGAATATGGGAACGCTCATACATTCCCAGACTCAAGGTTTCGCCCAGGAGCTGATGACCGCTATAAAATCCAATCCGGCGGCCGCTCTTGAATATGCCAACAGCCCTATGTGGCAGACGGTTCTCGGAGCGCTTTCGCAGACGGATATGTCACAGACAATCAACGCCCTTGGCAAGGAAATCGATGACGCTTTCCATCCGGATATGCAAAACATTTTCGCAGGTGCCGTGACAGTTCAGCAACCGGTGTTCGTGGGAGGCAAGATCATAGCTGCCAACAAGATTGCCAAATTGGCGGAAGAGCTGTCAAAGACCCAGTACGACCAGCAGTACCAGCAGGTTATAGTTGATGTTGATCAGGCATATTGGCAGATTGTTTCCATCGCGAACAAGAAGAAGCTTGCCGATGCCTACGCCGACCTTCTTCACAAGATGGAGCATGACGTGGATCTTTCAGTCAAGGAAGGCGTGGCCACGGAGTCTGACGCTCTCCAGATAAAGGTGAAAGCCAACGAGGCGGACATGCTCAAAACCAAGTCAGACAATGGCTTGACCCTTGCCAAAATGCTTCTCTGCAAGCAGATAGGTCTTGATCTCAGCACTGAGATCGTACTTGCTGACGAAACCCTCTCCGACATTCCTGTCCCTCAGATGGGTGCCGCCAAGGATCTCGAACAGATCTATGCTGACAGGCCGGAGACAAAGAGCCTTGAACTCGCGTCTCAGATCTATGACGGGAAGGTCAGGGTGGCAAGGGCTGACATGATGCCGAAAGTCGCTCTGATGGCCGCATATTCAGTGACCAATCCAAACATAAAGAATGGTTTTCAGAAGGACTGGGGCGGCTTCTTCAACGCCGGCGTGATGGTGAATATTCCTATATTCCACGGCTTTGAGGCTTTGAGCAAGACCCGCAAGGCAAAGGCGGAGGCCACACTTTACAGAACCCAGCTTGAGGATGCCAAGAACCTCATCAACCTGCAGGTGACCCAGTTGCGCAAGCAGGAAGGCGAGGCGTTCGAGAAGCTCACGATGGCTCAGAACAACCTGTCCAGCGCTGAGGAGAATCTCCGCACCGCGACTGTCGGCTTCGAGGAAGGCGTGATCGAGACCAACACCGCTCTCGCCGCCCAGACCGCTTGGCTGAAGGCTCATTCTGAATATATCGACGCTGGAATCGAGCTCCAGATGCTTGCCGCCAACCTGAACAAGGCGGAAGGCAACAACCATGCTCAGACAAAATAAGTTAAGGGATAATAATAAAAATTTAAGAATAATATGGAAAAGGAAAAGAAAAGCTACAATCTTGTGATTGGCATTGTGGCGCTGATCGTAATCATCCTTCTGATCGCCGTCATCGGCTATTTCGTCTCTAAACCTAAGCCTTTGATGATTCAGGGCGAGGCAGAGGCCAGTGAGTATCGTGTGTCCGGCAAGGTTCCGGGCAGGATCGAGGAACTTTACGTCAAGGAAGGCCAGATGGTCCACAAGGGAGACACCGTCGCCCTCATCGACTCTCCTGAGGTACGTGCCAAGCTGGCGCAGGCCAACGCCATCAAGGCGGTTGCCAGCTCACAGAGCAGAAAGGCTCAGAACGGAGCCCGCAAGGAGCAGATCGCCGGAGCCTATGAGCTTTATCAGCAGGCTCTTGTGCAGGAAGACGTGATGAAGAAGTCTTTCGACAGGATCCAGAAGCTCTATGACCAGAAAGTCATCGCGGCTCAGAAATACGACGAGGTGAAGGCCAAGTACGATGCCTCCGTCGCTCAGACAAAGGCTGCCAAGAGTCAGTATGACATGGCTGTCAACGGAGCGCGCGAGGAGGACAAGGCTGCGGCCAAGGCTCTCGTCGATCAGGCTAACGGCGCGTTGATGGAGGTGGAGTCTTATCTGAGCGAGCTGTACCTTACGGCTCCTGCTGACGGAATCATCTCGGCTCTTTTCCCTAAGGTCGGCGAGCTTGTCGGCCAGGGAGCGCCTGTCGCCAGCGTTACGGACCTGAATGATGTATGGTTCACGTTCAATGTGCGTGAGGACTACCTCCACGGCATGAAGCAGGGCGACAAGATCACGGTGATCATCCCGGCCCTTGACGGCAAGGAGGTTCCGGCCACCATCAACTATGTGGCTGTCCGTGAGTCCTACGCCACGTGGAAGGCCACCAAGGAAACTGGTATGTACGATGCCAAGACCTTTGAGGTCAGGGCCGTTCCGGATGTGACGGTGGACGGCATTCGTCCTGGTATGTCCGCAATCGTTAAGTAAGGACTATCATCATGACTAATTGGCAGAGAATAATTGCGGTGGCCCGCCGCGAGCTCAGGATCATCAGGCAGCGTCCGATCTATCTTCTGGGTTCGGTAGGCGTGATAGCCTTCTGCGCCATATTCTTCCTGACATTTCTGAAGGACGGTCTGCCGAGTGATGTTCCGATCGGTCTTGTGGACTACGACTACTCGTCCACCTCAAGGAATTTCTGCCAGCAGCTGGACGCCACCCAGTTGGGAAAGGTTGTCCACTACGATTCGTTCGCGGCTGCCAGAGAAGACATGAACAGAGGCAAGATCGCGGCTGTCTGTGTCGTTCCTGTGGGGATGAACGATGACATCCAGGCGAACCGTCAGCCGAAGATCACGTTCTACGTCAACGGCTTGTACTTCGTCAGCGGGGCGCTTGCGTGGAAGGATCTTCTTCAGATGGTCAATCTGACCAACGGAGCCGTGCAGAGGCAGGCCTTCAGGGCAAGAGGCTACAACGACAGCCAGATCATGGGCATGATCCGTCCTGTGGACGTGGATGTCCATCAGATCGGCAACGTCGGCACCAACTACAACTACTACCTCAGCAGCGTCCTGCTGCCGGGTGTGCTGGAGATGATCGTGATAATCGTCCTGATATATTCATTGGGAGCGGAGCTTAAGTATGGTACCTCCAGGCATCTGCTGCAGACCTCCGGCAACTCGATTGTGACCGCCATCGCCGGCAAGCTTCTGGTGTGGACGCTGACATTCTCGGCGATCGGGCTGATACTGATCCTGCTGCTCTTCCATAGGCTGCATTTCCCGTTGGCGGGATCCATCTGGAACATGTTTTTGGGCATATTCCTTATGATCTTCGCCAGTGAGGCGATCGCCATATTCATCCTTGAGATGCTTCCTGTGCCGAGGTTGGCGTTGAGTATCGGCGCTCTTTACAGCGTGCTTGGATTCTCCCTCTCGGGCTTCACGCTTCCGATAGAGGCCATGCCGCCTTACATCCAGGGACTTGCGGCGGCGTTCCCGTTGCGTCATTATTATCTGTTCTATGTCCAGGAGGCCATATTCGGAGCCGGATTCGCCGGATGGTGGAAGCAGGTGATCTACTTGCTGATCTTCATTCTGTTGCCGCTCATAGGTCTTGTGCGACTCAAGAAGGCCTACATTCATCAGAACTTCCCTAAAGACTAAGTGACATGAAAAATACATACGCAAAAACATGGATCAAGGACTTCTGGGGCATATTCTGTCATGAGCTTCGACAGATTTTCTCAGACAGCGGCGTGCTGCTGATCTTCCTTGTCGCCGGACTTGCCTATCCGCTGCTTTACAATCTCGTTTACCTGAACGGTATTCTTTCTGAGACTCCCGTTGCCATTGTTGACAATTGCGACAGCCCGGACAGCCACCGCTTCATCAGGGAGATCGACGCCACCCGAGAGGTCGAGGTCGCGGCGAAATGTATGAATATGGCCGAGGCGGAAAAGATGATGCAGGAACGCAAGGTCAACGGTATCATCTATTTCCCTTCCGACTTCACGGAGAAACTGGCTCGAAACGAAACCTCCACATTCTCCGTCTATGCGGACATGAGCAGCTTCCTCTACTACAAGAACGCTCTCATGGCCACCAACTTCGTGATGCTTCATGAGATCGGACAGATCCAGATGCAGAGGTTCTCATCCCTCGGGATGACGGAACAGGCCGCGTCACAGACTGTCAAGCCGCTCGGCTACGAGGACAATAATCCCTACAACAGGGCCTTCAACTACAGTTTCTTCCTGATCTCGGCCATCCTGATGATCATCATCCAGCAGACGCTTTTCTACGGAATGTCACTGCTGGTAGGAACCGCAAGGGAGAGGAACCGCAGTTTCGCATCGCTTCCTGACAGACTTGAAGGTCACGGTGTCGGGCGTGTGGTCATGGGACGTGGAGGCGCCTACTGGCTGCTGTACCTTGCTGTGGGCATGTACATCGCCTTCATCGTCCCGGCAATATTCGGGATCCCTCAAAGAGGTGAGTTCAAGGATGTCCTTGCGATGCTGGTCTTCTTCATCACTGACTGTGTGTTCTTCAGTATGGTCTGGAGCACGCTGATCACGAGGAGGGAGTCTGTGTTCATCCTCTTTCTGGCGATGTCGCCTGTGGCTTTGTTCCTGACCGGTTGCTCATGGCCGACATTCGCGTTCCCGGGCTTCTGGAAGGTGTTCTCCTACATATTCCCGTCCACTTTCGGCGCGCAGGGTTTCATCAACCTCAGCACTGCCGGTGGCGAGATGGGAGCGGCTGACGTGCAGATGAAGGCCATGATCATCCAGACGGTCATCTATTTCTTCCTTGCATGCGTGGCTGTCTATGCCGAGAACTGGGTACTGCGTCACAAGGAGCAGATCCGTCAGAGGAGTGAGCGGCTCGCCAAGCGTGTGGGCATCGACAGCGCCGAGGACGCTAAGATCATCGGTGAATAAGGTGTGATCCGGTAAAGAGAAAACTCCCTCCCGATTTTTGCACGTTACCAAAAATCGGGAGGGAGTTTTCTCTCTTTACCGGTTGCTGAACCTACCGAAGTGGCAGTCGTTCTGCAGTTATATGTCCGCTTTAACTACTCCCCTACGTGGAACGCCACGCGGAGTTCCTCGATCTCCTCGTCGGTGATCGGGTTCAGCTTGCCCAAAGGGGCGGCGAGGATCAGCGAGCGGGCGCTGAAATCTGCCACCTCAAGACGGTCGAACGTGTTGATGAGCTGGTCACCGGTCACGACGACGGAATCGTTTTCCAGCATCACGAACGGTCTCTGTTTGAACTCATCGGCGAGTTCTGTCAGATGCTCGTTGTACTGGCTCCCGAACGGGAATGTCGGGATGTCCTGAAGGAATATCCAGCTCTCCGGGATTGTTCGCACATCGAATTTCACTCCGGTCGTGCAGAATCCCATCAGGGCAGGGGACTGGGTCAGGATGATTGAGTTGACCTTCGGGTTGCGGCGGTAGATCTCGTAATGAAGTGCCACAGAGCGGCTTGCGTTCTTCCCGGCCTCTACCATTCCGTCTTTGATCTGCACGATGTCTTCCGGCTCAAGATCCCAACGCTGCATGCTGGACGGAGTGATGAGGAAATCATTGCCTCTCCAGCGCACGGATGCCGTACCGTAGGAACTGCACATAAGCCCTTGTGAGCAGGCTCTGCGGACAATTTTGCAGATCTCCGCGCGGATCGCCCTCTCATCTGAAGGGTGCGTTACGTTCATAAAGTGTTGGAACGGAACGTTCACGGCTTTCTCGTGCTGGAGGATCTGATCCTCGCTGAGGTATTTAGGCTCTCCCAAAGTCTTGGCGTTCAGGATTGTGCGCGCGCAGAGCTCCAGGGTCTCAAACCTCTGGTAAGCATCAGCGATGTCCTCACCGGCAACCACGACACCGTGGTTCTCCATGATGACGGCCTTGTAGTCCGGGTTCTTCTTGAATTCTGCCACAATTTTCTTTCCCAGAAGCTCGCTTCCAGGGAGGGCATATTCAGCGAATCCGACAGGGCCGCAGGTCGCGCGCGCCTGAGGGATGATGCTCGTGTCCGGAACCTGGTGAACCATACTGAAGGTGACCAGTCCAGGAGGGTGGGCGTGGATCACTGAATGAATATGCGGGTTCATCTTGTAGATGGCCTTGTGGAAAGGGTACTCGGATGAAGGTCTGTGAGGTCCGATGATGGTTCCGTCAGCCTTCACGCACATGATGTCCGCCGGAGTCAGCGAACCTTTGTCAATCGCCGCCGGGGTGATCCACATATCTCCGTTCTCGTCCATGATGGACAGGTTTCCGCCGGAGGTGGTTGTCATCTCGCTGCGATAAATCCTGCCGATGATGATAGCGATCTGCTCGGCCGGATGCATCAGATTTACGTCAAGTTGTTTCATGATATTAATGAATTACATTGGAAGCCGCTTTACTTTGCCTGAAGTCAAGGTCGCTTCCCGGATTTACAATTATGCCAGCATGACCTGCCCTCCCGTCACAGGGATGGCCTGTCCGGTCTCTCCGGTCTGGTCGATGGCGTAGAGGATGGCCTTGCAGACATCCACAGGGTTGCATCCCTTGCGCATAGGCACCTGGGCGAGATAGTAGTCCTTGACATCCTGCACGGTCTTCGCTCCCGGAACCTTGCCGGCGTTGAGGTACTGGATGAACAGTCCGTTCTCCGGGTTGCTCCACAGAGGACCATCGTAGTAGTTGCCAGGGCAGATGCTGTTGACTTTCACCCTGTAAGGGGCGAGCTCAAGCGCGAAGGACTGGGTCAGGCCTATTCCACCGAACTTGCCGCCGGCGTAGGCGAAGTTGGCCTTGCTGCCGCGCAGGCCGCTCTTGCTGTTGACCTGGATGATGTCGGCGAAATATTCAGGATCATATTTCGTCTCGATTTTCATTATGTGCGAGGCGACCTTGGCGCAGAAGAAATAGGCTTCGTAGTTGATCTTGGTGACGAACTCGAAGTTCTCAGGGGTCATCACGTCCAATCCGCCGGCGCGGACAACCCCGGCGTTGCTGACGAACGCGTCAAGCGCGCCGAAGTTCACGATTGTCTCCTTCATCAGGTTCCGGAGGCTCGCCATGTCCGCGACATTTGTCTTTACGAATATGGCCTTGTTGGCTCCAGCCTTCTCGTTGAAGCTGGCGGCGGTCTTCTCGCCGGTCGCCTCGTTGAGGTCGGCCACCACGATGTTGGCTCCCTGGGCCATCAGCTCACGGGCGATGCCTTCTCCGAATCCCTGGGCGGCTCCGGTCACGATGATCGTGCGGCCTTCCACACGGCCTTTGGATGCACTGGAGGCCACCTTGCGGCGGTAATTCTCCACCTCCCAGTTGTCGATGAAGTCGATCCAAGCCCGCTCCATCGGATGCTCTCCGCCGAAGCTCTGCGCATAGAACGCTATCTTCATCGCGTCCGTGAACACATCGGTGATGATCTGTGCGTTCCTGGAGCTGTCTCCCACGGCGATGAGTCCGATTCCTTTGATGAGCAATACCTTAGGCGTGTAGCCTTTCCCGCTTACGAAAGCCTCGATTTCCTCCTCGGCCTGCTTTAAAATCTCTTCATCTGACTCGGCTTCAATGAATATGTACGAGCTTTTGCAGTACACGATGATGTCCGGGGTGAACGGCTTGGCGATCATCTTGAAGTTTCCTTCAATGAAATAATCCACGAGGGCGTTTTTGGTGACTTTCAAGGTCTTGAAGCCCCTTCCAGAGCGCGAGAGCATCTGCCTGATCGCCGGAACGACATCCGTAACAGTCTCCGAGACAGCCGTGTCACCCTCCGGAAGAGCGGCGACCTTGGCCTCAAGTTTTCCAAGGACTTCTGAATATATTCCCTCAATCTCAGCGGTGGTGTCCCCACCCACGAATATTCCGTGATTCTGAAGGAATATCACCTGGGGTTCCTTGCCTTTCTCAGCCTTGTAGGCCTTTATCCGGTCATAGACCTTCTTGAAAAGCGTGTAGCCCGGGTCGGTATATTCAATGTAAAGGGCATCTGGAAATATCTCCTTGCACGCGGCTTCGGCGTTCACCGAGCACATCAGGCCGTTGACAAGGGTAGGGTGGAGGTGAACCACGAAGGCGAATCCCATGCAGTTGTGTAGGGATGTCTCCACTGAAGGCCTTCTGTCCTTTGTTATGCAGGCCACGGAGAGGTCGTTCTTGACCTGTTCCTCACGTATCGCCGTGTCCTCATTGTAAGCCTTTTCGCCCATCTCGTTCAGAAGGGCTCTGTCAAGGACGGCAAACCCGTCCTCCGTTATAGTAGCGAGGGCGTGGCCGCTGGCCTTCACCCAAAGTCTGTTCTCATCCTTGTAGGAGGTGTTGCCGCCTCCTGCGATCACGAACCTGGAGTCCTGTCCGAACTTCCGGGAAATCGCGATAAGGTCTTCAATCTGTTTCATATCCGTGTGTCAATTATGTGTTCTGTTCGCTGAGCGGACATATTCCTAAATGGCTAAAGTCTTGCGGATCAGCTCGTCTCCCGCTTCGATGGAGTTCAGTCCCGCCTGATGGGCGGCCACCGCGCAGGCTCCTCTGTAGTTGGTCTCGCGCAGTTTTTCGCTGAGTCCTTCGGCGTTGTCGCGGGTGCGCAGACGGATCGGCTCCAGCGCCGGGGTGTTGTGCTCCGAGCCGAAAGTGACGATGAATCCCTCGTCCTGGAGGTAGCCTGAATATTCCTCAAGCACGGCCGTCGTGTTGCGGGTCGTGATGAATTCCACGGACTTGATCCCGCGCTTTTTCAGCGTGTCGGCGGCTTTTTGCAGGTCGCCCTCGAAGTCGGTGAAGTTGCCCTTTGCATCGTCCGCGAGGAACGGGTAGGTAGGGATTCCGGCGGCCTTGATGATTTGGCAGACTGTCTCCATCGGCAGGAACGCCTTAGGATCCTCAGGCACGAAAGCCGCGCCTCCGGCCTTGAGCAGTTTGCTTCTGATCTCGTTTTCCACAGCCGCCTCGTTGTCCGGTGCGGATTTCAGAGGCTGTCCGCCGAAGATCCTCTCGTAGAGGGCGAGCCTGTCCTGGATTTTGTCGGCTTTGGCGTCAACCGCCATCCTGAGAGCCTTCGCAAGGTGACGCTCACGCACCGATCCTCTGGTCAGTTCCTTGACAATATATTTGAAATCAACGTTGAATCCGGCCTTGACCTCATCCAGATGGGCGTTCAGTTTGGCGCACATCCTTTCAACCTGGGCGTTGGACTCAGCCCGTACATCGGCGAGCATCTGAGCCTCTTTGCCGCTGAGTATCACCGGATAGGCCAGTCCCTTTCCGCTCAGGTAGGTGCGTCCCGGGTTGTTCGGGTCGTTCACTCTTAATCCGGCGGCCTGGTCCTCGCTGTTCAGGGAGATGAACTCGATGTTGAACATCGGGTAGAGATGCCTTGCGGCGCATTCGTCATTCCACTCCCTGTAGCCGTCGAGGCTGTAGAAGTCATTGATCCCCACAACTTCGACACCTTCGGCGGCGGCCATATCAAGGGCTTGTCTCACGTCTTTGAAGGCGCTGAAGGAGTACGGTGTGTGCAGATGGGCGTTAACGTCGATTATCGTTTTCATATTCATGAATATTCTTTGCTCAAAGTTAGTAATAATCTTATAAAGGTCATTCTGCAATGCGGATTTTTGAAGCCGTTCGGTCAAATTTGAAATTAATTTGCTAAATTCCTGTCTTTGACACTTTGATTTTGTAGAAACAAGTATAATTCAAGGCTCCAGACCGCTGAGTTGGCGATTTGGGGCCTTTGGATTTTTTCTGACTTTGTAGTAGACAAGCCCTTTCGTGGTCTGCGGCCGAGGGACTTCGGGCCGGTACGCACCTGTCGGTGCTATCCCTCCCGCGCCTTAAGCGCGGGCCCCTCCCGTTCACGAAGCCACGGGCGGCTACGCCGTCCGAAGTCCCTCGGCCATCCGTCCCTAGTGCTTGTCGCTTCCGTCATCATCTTTCTCGCGTTTCTTGGTCTGGGCGATGATGCCCCTCATCTTCTGTCTTGTGACTATCTGCGTGTCGGTTCTGAACCCTGCGCTGCCGTGCAGGTGGTTTGTGAGGTCCGTTCTGGTATATGCCGGGACATATCCTTCACCGGCGATGCCGAGGAAGTCCATTGAACGCAACGTGCCCACTATCTCCTCCGTCGTGAAGTGCCTGCCTCCCCGGTTGACCTTCTTCTCCAGATACTTGTATATGAGCAGGGCAAGGAAGCAGGTGAGGAAGTGGGCCTTGATGCGGTCGTCCCTCCTAACGTAGACCGGCCTGGCGTCAAAGTCCGTCTTCATGATGCGGAAGCCGTTTTCTATGATCCATCGGCCGCCGTTCAGTCTGATGATGTCCGGCGCAGGATCCCAAAGGTCAGTGCACGCGGGGGGCATAGAAGCCGTCGAAGCGGGCCTCCTGGTCTATCATCCTCCTGATTGAGTGAGTAGCTTTCTATCTGCGCGAGCTCGCCGTCCGCGGTGCAGTGCTCGGCCTTGATGAAGCGCTTGGCGTCATTCGGGCTCTTGCGCCTGGACGTCACGCCCCGCCCTTTCTGCAGCAGGGCGACCGCACGGCTCACCTGCCGTTCGCGCACATAAGAGAGGTACGCCTTGTACTTGAATGAGAACGTGACGATGATGCGCTGCTCCAGCGTCTCTCCGGTGGACATCTTGGTGGGGTCCCAACGTTCCTTGTAGAAAAGCGTCTCGCAATGCTCCTTGGAGTCCAGGGTGCTGATGTCGTGTTCCTTGTCAGAGCCGGCCGTACGCCACCCCTTGCAGTCCAGCGCCCATTCCTGAAGATATCCCTTGAGCTTCTTGAGGGACTGCACCGTAACGAATGACCTGTCGCCGACGCTGTCGTTCTTGCGGTTCTCGTATGAAGACAGTCCGCCGTCGGTGCACACCACCAGCTTCGACAGGCCGAACTTGTCCTTGAGTATCTGCTCCATAGGCTTGAGCGTGCCGGTCTCCGCCTTGTTTCCCGGCTCGACGCACATCGCCAGCGGAAAGCCGTCATGGTCCATGAACAGCCCCATCTGCACAATTGGCAGCGGACGGCCCTCCTTGCAGTGTCCGAACTGCACCAGGCCGCCTTCCTCCTCGCACTCGAAGAAGTAGTTCGTCAGGTCATAGTACACCACCTGCGTGTTGCGCTTCCCAAGTTTCAGACTACGTTTATACACGTCCGCCTGGATTTCATTGAACCCTTCGGCAAGCAGCGACAGCGCCCTGTACACCTGCTCCAGAGTGCACCCGGGCTGCTCGAAGAACTTTCCGGCATCCTCAAGAGAGGACCGCTTTGATCCCGGATACAGTATCCTGGTATACACAAGCATGGAAAGGATGCCGTTCAGGTCATACTTGAGCAGCTTGTGCTTCTTCGCTATCTTCTTGCAGATATGGTCCAGCCCCAGCTCATAGTATATCTTCTGCAGGAACAGGTAGCCTCCGTTGTAGCTGCGCTGTTCTCCCTTCTGTATGTACGCCTTCGGGTTATATTCCACGACGACATTCTGGTTCTCTTCTTTTTCGGCGGCCGTCATCTCCGCGACTCTGGCGCGCGCCCACTCAATGGGGTCCTCGCCTCCCAGCTTCTCGCGAAGCTCCTCGGCGGTCCCGAACTTCTCGACGACCTTGGTCGTGCACCTTCCGTCTTCTTTTCTGAACGATTTGATTGCGTACAAGTAGGTGTGACTGCCGCTTTTCTTCAATTGGAGAGTCATATTTGCATCAAAATATCGTAATGTCTAACACTATCTAAATACAAATATAAGAATTAAATTTGACAAAAAAAAGAGTTCAGAACGAACTCCATCAAATATTTTTAACTTTTTTCGGATTTTAAAGTGTCAAACTACCGGCGTTAACGTCGATTATCGTTTTCATATTCATGAATATTCTTTGCTCAAAGTTAGTAATAATCTTATAAAGGTCATTCTGCAATGCGGATTTTTGAAGCCGTTCGGTCAAATTTGAAATTAATTTGCTAAATTTGTGGAATATGCCACGAAATATTTTCGATAACATAAAACATCTTACAAATGGAAAAGAAACAACAAGGTAACATTTTCGCTATTGTGATTATGTTCTTCCTGTTCGCGATGATCTCATTCGTGACGGGATTCCAGAATCCGTTCGGAGTCATCGTGAAGCAGCAGTTCGCCGCTTCGAACTTTATGTCCCAGCTGGGCAACGCCGCCAACTTCATCGCTTATGCGTTTATGGGCCTGCCTGCCGGTATGATCCTGTCCAAGAAGGGCTACAAGTTCACCGCCCTCGCGGCCGTGACCGTAGGATTTGTCGGAGTCGGCATCACATTCCTTTCAGGAATCGCCGGCAGCTTCGCCGTCTATCTTCTCGGCGCGTTCATCTCTGGTTTCTCAATGTGTATGCTCAACACGGTTGTGAACCCTATGCTCAACACTCTCGGTGGTGGTGGAAACAAGGGTAACCAGCTCATCCAATGGGGCGGATCCTGCAACTCCTTGAGCGCCACGATCGTGCCTGTGCTCGTGGGTTATCTCATCGGTGACGTTACGAAGGACACTCAGATCGCCGACGCCAATCCGGCGCTCTTCATCGCGATGGGCATTTTCGCTCTGGCGTTCATCATCATCGCGGCCTCGCATATTCCTGAACCTGAGCTTGAGGCGGCTGCTGCTTCCGGAAAGACGCAGCAGCTCACCATCGGCGAGAGCGTCAAGGGAGCCCTCTCCTTCAAGCATTTCGTGCTTGGTATCATCGCCATATTCGTCTATGTGGGTGTCGAGGTAGGTATTCCTAACTTCGTGAACCTATACATGACATCCGCCGAGATCGGCATCAGCGCCGCTGTGGCTGGAACAATTGTCGGGATGTACTGGTTCCTCATGCTTTGTGGTCGTCTCGTGGGAGCTTCCGTCGGAGGGAAGGTCTCCAGCCGCGCCATGGTCAGCTTCGTGGGCATTGTCGCCATCATATTCCTTCTTCTTGGAATGTTCCTTGGTGACACGACAACCGTCAAGTTCCCGGCCATCACCTCCCAGCTGTCATTCTCCCTCGCCGAGATTCCGATCGGAGTGATGTTCTTTATCCTCTGCGGACTCTGCACATCCGTGATGTGGGGCGCCATATTCAATCTCGCTGTCGAGGGCCTCGGCAAGTACACATCTATCGCTTCCGGCCTGTTCATGGTGATGGTTTGCGGTGGTGGAATCCTTCCTCTCATCCAGGGTGCCGTCGCTGACGCCACCAACTATCTGATGAGTTACATCGTTATCATCATCGGTGTCGCCTACATCCTTTGGTACGCCCTCTTCGGCTCTAAAGTAAAGAAAACCGCTTAATTTGAAATCCCGTCCCGGTGGGGTTCTCCACCGGGACTTATCATAGCCAAATATTATGGAACAGAATCTAGTAATAGGAATAGATGTCGGTGGACAGACCACCAAATGCGGGGTTGTTGACGCGCGCGGAACCGTGCTCGCCCAGACAGTCATCCGTTCAGACTCCTACACTACTGTCGAGCCTTACATCGAGGAACTTGCCGCGGCGCTGAAGAAGATCATCACCGATGCCGGAGCCGAAGGGCAGATCCGTGGAATCGGTGTGGGCGCTCCTAACGCCAACTACTACACCGGTGAAGTCGAGAATGCCGTTAACCTTTCTTGGGGAAGAGCTGGTTCGATTCCTTTCGCCAAGATGCTTACCGAAGCGATGGGCGGCATCCCTGTGACCCTAACCAACGACGCCAACGCCGCCGCGATGGGTGAGATGACCTACGGTGCCGCGAGAGGTATGAAGAATTTCATCATGATCACCCTCGGAACCGGTGTCGGCAGCGGAATCGTCATCAACGGTGAGATGGTCTATGGCCACGACGGATTCGCCGGAGAGCTCGGCCACACCACGATCGTCCGCCACAACGGCCGTCGCTGCAACTGCGGAAAGAGTGGTTGCCTTGAGACCTACTGCTCCGCGATCGGGGTGGCCAAAACCGCCCGCGAGTGGCTGGACATGAGCAGTGAGCCGTCATCCCTCAGAAGCCTTGACAACATCACTTCAAAGGATGTCTACGAGGCCGCGAAGGAAGGCGATGCCCTTGCCATCAAGATCTTTGAATATACCGGCACCCTCCTCGGAGAGGCTTTCGCCGATTTCATCGCGTTCTCCGCTCCGGAGGCCATCATTCTCTTCGGCGGTCTCGCCAGAAGCAAGGAGTTCCTCACCGAGCCGATCCTCCGTTCGATGAACGACAACGTCCTCCCTCTCTGGAAGAACAAGGTCCAGCTCGTATATTCCCAGCTCAAGGAGTCCGACGCCGCCATCCTCGGCGCCTCCGCCCTCGCCTGGGAACGATAGCCTTTCCCGATGCGGCATCCGGCCTGGCCTTGAAGCCTTGCTTGGTGCCGTTGAAAGAGCGAGCCTCCCTTCAACCGTGGAGCGCAAACTCTTGTAAATGAATATACTGACGCACCCTCCTTGTGCCTGACATAGGGCTGAGGAGGGTGCGTCATTTTGTTGATCTTCAGTTGCTTGGTCTCCACGGAAATACCGTGCGGCCTTTCGGCGGAAGAATGCGGTATTCTACACTTTTCTGTCAAGAATCTCCTCGTGGAACGGGCCGACACACTTGCTAAATTCGCAACATGAGTTGCGCGAAGATTCTTTTGCTCTTATTAATGGCTTGCGAGAACTGGCTCAAGTGCCACTCTGCAAACTTATTTGCTCTTTTATAAATTACTCTTGCTTTTCCGTGTAATGTATTATAAATTTGTGATATAGTATTGTATATGATCCTATGACCTAGTGGCCGGACAGTACTGTAGGCGTGACTAGCGATTGACTCAACATAGGAGACTGACCTCTGAAATCGTAGAAGCAGTATTGCCTATGATTATTCTTAACGATTGGGAATCAATTCTTTTTTTTGTAAAACTTTGGACAAAGACTTTTTATGAACAAACAACTTCTTTTTTGTGTTTTGTCTCTTCTCGCCGTTCTCTCTGTCAGTTGTAATAAATCTGATGGAGAATCTACTATCTATGGCAAAAGCTGGGAAGAAAAATGGATTGTTGCATCAAAGACAATCACCGCTACAGGAGCCAATGGGCCTGAGACATGCTATTGGATAAAGGTTGACAACAACCCTGTCTGGCAAATTAGTCATAGCCAGATAGATGGCTTCAACTATGAAAGTGGCTACGAGTACGAACTGCTTGTTAATGCGCAAGAAATACTTGATCCTCCTCAGGATGCGTCTTCCTGTGAATATACGCTTCTCTCTGTTGTGTCAAAAATATTAAAAGACTCTGATGTCCCGCTTTTGACAAATACTCCATTATAATGTATGTCGAATGCCGAATCTTTTCAAAATGGTTCAAGACATTTTTCTGATTCTGTTACCATTATTGAAGGAGATATTCTCCTTTCAAAAGAGCAGACTGAAACTATTATGACAAGATCTGGAGCAATAACAGATGTTATAAAATATTGGCCAGGTAATACGGTGTATTATACATTCGCACAAGATTTTTCTTTACAATCAAATGTTGAAAGGGCCATTAATGAGTGGGAAAACAAAACAAGTTTAACATTTGTAAATGGTACTGGTTATGGTAATTACATAGAGTTTTTCCACGGATCTGGTAATTATTCATACTTAGGAACGTGTTTCAGTTATTAGTGCCGTATGATCAGTTCGATGCGATTAAACAGTGGCGAATGGATTTCTTTTGGAATGGGAATTTTGTCATTAACCTTGCTATACTGTACTATATCATATTTAAAATAACGGCACGAAAATATAGAAGATGAAGCTTAAAAATATATACGAGTTGACCACAAAATATTGCAAATCGTTAATTGTCAACATATTATTTATTTAATGACACATTGCTTATAATTGTCTTGATATTAGTGCGATACACCGAAAGTTAGTCGATCCCTAAATTTAACCCACGTCCTCTAAAAGCGGGAATATGACAGAAAGACGCTCGTGAAGAGATCATTGTCCCTCTATAAGCGTGATTTGTACAAATTAACGCCTGTGAAGGAGCGTTATGGACGGTTAACGGCAGCATCGGCAAGAATCTCTTTTAGGAACGGGCCGGTGACGGAGGCGGGGTTCTGGGCGAGTTGCTCGGGAGTGCCTTGGGCGACGATGAGGCCGCCGCGGCGACCACCGTCGGGACCGAGGTCGAAGAGGTAGTCCACACTCTTGAGAACATCCAGATTGTGCTCGATGATGATCACCGTGTTGCCTTGATCGACAAGTTGTTGCAGAACGTTGAGCAATACCTTGATGTCTTCGAAGTGAAGGCCGGTCGTCGGCTCGTCAAGGATGTACAACGTGTTGCCGGTCGCCTTTCTGAACAGCTCCGCCGCCAGTTTCATTCGCTGACTCTCGCCGCCGGAAAGTGTCACGGCTGACTGGCCGAGATGAACGTAACCGAGACCTACATCGACCAACGCTTTCAGTTTCTGGGCGATGGCCGGAATCGGCTTGAAGAACTCATAGGCCTCGCTGATAGGCATCTCAAGCACATCGTTGATGCTCTTGCCTTTGTAATGCACGGCCAGCGTGTCCTCCTTGTACCTCTTGCCCCTGCATTCATCGCAGACCACATTCACGGACGGCAGGAAGTTCATCTCGATGACCTTGATTCCGGCCCCCTTGCAGGCCTCGCAGCGTCCACCAGCCACGTTGAACGAAAACCGGCCGGCCTTGAACCCGCGTACCTTTGCGTCCGGAGTGTCGGCGAACAGGTTGCGGATGTCGTTGAACACACCCGTGAACGTGGCCGGGTTTGATCTCGGCGAACGTCCGATCGGGCTCTGGTCGATCTCTATCAGCTTGTCGATGTTCTCGACACCCTCCAGTGAATCGTAAGCCAAAGGATGCAGCTTAGCCCTGTAGAACTTGTTCTTGAGAATCGGCATCAGAGTCTCGTTGATGAGCGTGGACTTGCCACTCCCGCTCACTCCGCTGATCCCGATGAAGCATCCCAGCGGAAAATCTACACTGACATTCTTCAGGTTGTTGCCCCTCGCTCCCTTGATGCTCAGGAACTTGCCGCTTCCTGCCCGGCGCTCGGACGGAATCTCGATCGAATCTTTCCCTTGAAGGTAATCCAGCGTCTTTGACTTCCCGAATATGCAGTGTCCGGCGGTCTCCTTGTCCAATGAGGAAGGAATCTTTCCGTTGTCCGAGGAATATTCCATCAGAGCTTTCAGAGGTGCGTTCAGGCATATTTTCCCGCCTTTGTCGCCGGCCCCTGGACCCACATCCACAAGCCAGTCGGCACTCATCATCGTCTCGTAGTCGTGCTCCACGACCATCACGGAGTTGCCCTCGTCCCGGAGTTCCTTCAACGAGTTGATCAGCTTGCGGTTGTCCCTCTGGTGCAGTCCGATTGACGGCTCGTCCAGGATGTACAGCACGTTGACGAGTTTTGAACCGATTTGCGTGGCGAGCCTGATCCTCTGGCCCTCTCCGCCGGAAAGCGAGGCCGTCGGGCGGTCAAGTGACAGATAGTCAAGACCTACGTCCAGCATAAACTGAACCCTTTCGTTGAGTTCCTTGAGAATGTCCCGCGCTATATTGTTCTCTCTTGTGTTTAGTTTCCCTGGCAACGACGCGAACCATTCCTTGAGTTCGGTCATCTCCATCGCCGCCACCTCTGAGATAGTCTTGCCGTCAATCTTGAAGCAGCGGGCGTTCTCGTTCAGCCTGGTGCCGTGGCAGACAGGACACACGATCTTCTCGTCGATGTCGTCCACGATTCCGTCAAACGTAACCATTTCGGACAGACTACCTTCGCCTACACGGAACAATTCATCACTTCCGAATATGATGTGCGAGATGGCCTCGTCCGGAATCGAGTCGATAGGATCGTACAGAGAGAAGTTGTATTTCCGGGCGATGGAGCGGATCACATCATATTTCTTGGTCTCACGCATTTTACCCAGCGGGACTATTCCCCCGTCTGCGATTGACACTGATCTGTCAGGGATGATGGAATTCATATCCACATTCACTATCATTCCAAGTCCTTTGCAGTGAGGACAGTAACCTTCCGGGGAGTTGAATGAGAAAGAGTGTGGCGCTGGTTCCTGCAAGGATATTCCCGAATCAGGATCGACAAGGTGCTTGGAGAAATGCCTCAGTTTGTCGGAGCCGAACTCCAGCAGGGCGACCGAGCCTTTGCCAAGATTCAGAGCCGACATCACGGAGTCCCGGACCCGTTTCTCATCGCCCTCAGACGGCTTGAGCTTGTCCACGACCAGTTCTATGAAGTGGCTTTTGTAGCGGTCCAGAGCATCAACCTCGTTCAGCGGGAGTATATTCCCGTCCACTCTGACATCGGTGTAGCCTCGTTTGCGGAGCTGGTCGAACAGCTCACGGTAATGTCCCTTGCGCCCCACGACCAGCGGAGCGAGCAGGTAGCACTTCTTGCCCTTATATTCATCCATTATGAGGTCCACGATCTGCGCGTCCGTGTAGCGGGCCATCTCCTTCCCCGTGACCGGTGAATATGCCCTCGAAGCCCTCGCGTACAGAAGCCGGAGGAAGTCGAATATTTCGGTGATGGTTCCGACGGTGGAGCGTGGGTTGTTGCCCGTGGTCTTCTGCTCGATGGCGATGATCGGACTCAGTCCCGTTATGCTCTCGACCTCAGGCTTTTCCAGTACACCCATAAAGTGCTTGGCGTAAGGCGAAAGAGTGTCCAGGTACCGTCTCTGCCCTTCTGCGTAGATCGTGTCGAACGCCAGCGAGGACTTCCCGCTGCCGCTTAGCCCCGTCACCACCACAAGTTCTCCTCTTGGAATGTCAACGTTCACACCCTTAAGGTTATGCGCCTCCGCTCCCCGGATCTCGATATATTCTTTCTTGCTCATCATTTCCGCTTTATTCCGCAAATTTAACGAATATTCAGTAAATTTGTAGTCAAGAGTAAAACAGACGAATCAATGAGTCAGGATCATCAACTGAACATCAAGACATTTAATTTCAATTCGTTCCGGGAGAATTGCTATGTGCTTTGGGACGGAAGGGGGAATTGCGTTTTTGTGGATCCGGGGTGCTATTGGCCGGAAGAGTTCGCTAAGCTTAAGGAGCTGGTGAAGACGGAACGGCTGACACCGAAGGCCATCTGGCTGACGCACGGGCATTTCGACCACGTGCACGGGGTGCTGAGGATCGTCCAGGAATATTCAGTGCCGGTGCTGATGTCGCCGGAGGACAAGATGATTCTGGACAACAATCCGGCGGCCGTGAGGGAGTTCGGGCTGGTAGCGCATGATTCCTCTGAGATCAAGACGGTGGACATCCGTGACGGGGAGGTTCTGGACACGCTTGAGGGGTCACCTTTCAGGGTGATAACCACTCCAGGACACACTCCAGGTGGGGTTTGCTACTACGACGAGACGGACAAGGTCCTGCTGACAGGCGACACTCTTTTTCGCCGGGGCGATCGGGCGTTCGGACCTTATAGGAGGGGATTATGACCATCTGATAATCAGTATAATGGATAAGTTGATGGGACTGCCGGGTGATGTGGATGTGCTTCCGGGGCACGGACGCAAGACCACGATTGCAGACGAAAGGACCCACAACCCGTTCCTCCAACCGTTCAACGAGCCGGAGGAGGATCTTGACTGGGACGGGGAAGGAATAGAGATAGAAGGAGAAAAATAATGCACATAGGAATAGCAGGCAACATAGGCAGCGGCAAGACCACCCTCACAAGGATGCTGGCCGCGCATTACGGATGGACACCGAAGTACGAGTCGGTGACATACAATCCATATCTGGAGGACTACTACAAGGACATCCCCCGCTGGTCGTACAATCTGGAGACATATTTCCTCGCCCAGAGGTTCAAGGACGTGCTGGAGATAGCCAAGAGCAAGGACGTGATCATCCAGGACAGGACGCTCTTCGAGGGCGTGCATATCTTCGTAGCCAACAACTATGCGATGGGCAACCTCACCAAGCGCGACTACGAGACCTATATGGATCTCTTCAACGTGATGGCTGCCACCGTCCGCAAGCCCGACCTGCTGATCTACCTCAAATCATCGGTGCCTCACCTCGTGGCGCAGATCCAGAAGCGCGGCCGCGACTACGAGCAGACGATGAGCCTTGAATATCTCAGCGGCCTGAATGACCGTTACGACAAGTGGATCAATGAATATGACGGCAAGGTCCTGACAATTGAGGCTGACGATCTCGACTTCGAGAACCGCCCCGAGGACTTCGCCTCCATCACCGACAAGATAGACGCCGAACTCTACGGCCTCTTCCCTCTGGAGAAGTAGTCAGACACATTGCCCCTTCTCCCTGGCCACAAACCCTATCCCCGGTCACTGAGCTTGTCGAAGTGACCGAACGTCGCACCTCATTCTCCGAAAGCCGAGAGAATTGATGTCGGGGTGATAGCTGAACCATCGGATGTGAATGCACCCATATCGTAGGCACCCCAGTTGCGCCCCTGTTTCTCATAAATGGCAGGTCTCCATTTTCCGTCAACCTGCGGCTCCCAGTAGAACACACCGGCGCAGACGGACAGGGACTTGACCGAGCTCATAAATTCGGTCAGGCATTGGGTGGATGTGGCGATCTCTGATGCGGAGGCCTTGACACCAACCTCACAGACCATCACCTTGCAGCCATACTTCGAGGCTAAAGTCTTAATATTCAATATGGCGGCAGAGTTCATCGCCTTCCGGGTCATTTGGGAGTTGGTCATCGGATAATGCGACAGTCCGATCATATCGAACTTTCCACCGTTGGCCTTGAGCTTGTCGAAGAACCAGGTGTTGTCCTGATAGGCATTGTCGATGTGGACAATCACCTGAGCGTCAGGGAACACGGATTTGACAGCGTCATAGCCTGCCGTGGTGAGGGCGGCATAGTTTGACCAACCTCCCGGAATATCCCCTTTGTCGTTATAGAGACGTCCGGTCTCCCAAAGCATTCCCGGTCGGGTCTCGTTGCCGACCTGCACCCAATGCGGAGTGACTCCTGCGGACTTCAAGGCGGTCAGAACATCCTTGGTGTGCTCGGCGACCTTGGCGGAAAGGCCTTTCAGATCCAGGCCAGCCCACTCGGCGGGAGTATTCTGACGGCTCGGATCAGCGAAGAAATCGCTGTAGTGGAAATCAATCATCACCGACATTCCGGCCTCGGCGGCCCGTTTGGCCATATTCACGACATCGTCCTTGCCGCTCCAGCCATTGGCATCCTCCGGCTTGACCCACACACGGAGACGGATGGCGTTGACCCCGGCCGCCTTCAAGACAGGATAAAGTCCGGTGTTCCCTTTGGAATCCTTGAAGGCCGAGCCATTGATTCTGGCCGGATTATGCTCCATATCATACTCCATCTCCGAAGCCCAGCTGACATCCGCACCCCGTGCGAACGCCACTTCGTCCACAGAAGGCGCATCCGGTTCGTCTTTCTGATTGCCTCCGGATCCACCGCAGCCGACAAACAGGGAGGAAACCGCAAATGCCAATGCGGACAATGTAGCAAGACGTGAATATAATGTACTCATGCAGCGTAACGTCTTTCAAAAGATCCGGTGACCGGGACGGCCACTAAAGGCTTTCGATGTTCTTCTCGTTGAGTAGATTCTTGCCCTCGGCAGTGTAGGCGTACTCGATGCGGTCAGCATAATGCTTCTCGACCTTGCCACGGACAATCTTCATCGTGCTGTTAACCAATCCATTCTGCTCGGTGAAAGGCTCTGGAAGCACAGCCACGGCGGCCGGCAGCCACCTCTCCGGGAACATACCCTCGTGTGAGCCGCCCTTCTTGTAGGAATCAATCTCTTCCTGGATCTTCTTCAGCATCGCCTCCTTGCCCTCACGTGTGGCTGGATCCAGACCCTTCGAGGAGACATATTCCTTGAGGGCATCCTTCGCCGGAACGATCAGGACGATCGTGTAAGGATCCTGGTTGTTGTGCAGGATGACCTGCTCGATGTACTTCGAGCCGTCGGTGAGCGAGTCCTCGAAGCCTTCCGGACTGTATTTCTCTCCGTCGGATGAGATCAGCAGAGACTTGAAGCGGCCAACTACGTAAAGATATTCAGAATCATACATGTAGCCCATGTCACCGGTGTGCAGCCACCCGTCGCGCAGAGCCTCCGCCGTCCCTTGAGGGTTCTTCCAGTAGCCAGCCATCACATTCTCGCCGCGGACCACAATCTCGCCCTTCGTGCGGAGCGGAACCTCCTTGCCGTTGTCGTCGCAGATCTTGATGTCTAGCGGCTTCACGACACGGCCCGAAGAGCCGAACATCGCATGGCCGGTCGAGTTGGCGGAGATGATAGGGGTCGCCTCGGACACGCCGTAGCCTTGGAACATAGGAATGCCGATGGCGCAGAAGTACCTCTGAAGCTCGATGTCCAGAAGCGCGCCGCCTCCCACAAAGAACTCCATCCTGCCGCCGAATCCCTCACGGACCTTCTTGAATATGATCTTGTCGAACAAGGCCATCAACGGCTTCTTCCAAAGCTGAAGGATGCCGCCACGGTTGTAATATTCCTTGTTGTAGGAGATTGCGAGGTTGAGGGCGTAGTTGTAGAGTTTCTCGACCTTCGGTCCCTGCTTGTGGATGGTGGTCTCAACGTTTTTCTTGAAGTTGCGGGCAAGCGCCGGCACTGACAGCATCACGTGCGGACGGACCTCCTTGATAGCTATAGGAATATTCCTGAGCGTGGCGAGCGGGTTGGCTCCGACAGGCACGGTGGCGATGCTGCTGCAATAGGACATCATCGTGTAGAATCCGGCCACGTGCGCGAAGCAGTGGTCAAGAGGCAGGATGATGAGCATCGTGGAGTCAGGCTTGACTCCGATCACGGAATGAGCCTGCTCAACGTTGGCAGTGTAGTTGCGATGCGTAAGAAGAACGCCCTTAGGGTCGGCTGTTGTTCCGGAAGTATAGCTGATCGTGGCGTAATCGTCTGGCTCCACAGACTTGTAACGCTCCTCGAACTCGGCCTTGTGACCGAACAGGTAGCTGTCGCCGAGGGCCTGAACCCATTCCATCGAGACCTCCTTGGCGTTGGCCGCCGGAATGTTATCCAGCACGATGACCTTCTCCACGCAGTCCAGCTGTGAGATTATCCTGCGGATCTTCGGGAGTTGCTGTCCGGAAACGATCACGAACCTGGACTCGGAATGCTGGATCCTGAAAGTCAGGTCGTTGCTTTCCTCGAGCTTGATGGAGAGCGGGACGCTCACGCCGCCGGCGTAGAGGATTCCCAACTCGGAAAGGATCCACATGTTCCTTCCCTCTGAAAGGAGAGAGACCCTCTCGCCCTTGTTGAGTCCCATGGCCATCAGGCCGGCCGCGATGCGGTAGCCTTCCTTGCGGGTCTGCTCGAATGATGTCTCGGTCCACTTTTCATCCACTTTCTCGCGGAGGAACACGTGCGTAGAGTATTCGTGGGTATATTTCTCCACGAACTCGATGATTGTCGGTCTTGTAGCTGACATACTATGTAATCGTTAAAATTATCTTTGCCAAAACAGCGGCGGGTTATTCCTTGCCGTTAAGTAATCATTAAAAAATAACTTGAACAATTTGTATATCTTTATGGTCTATATTTCTTTTCTCATCAGTCATGTGCCACCGGCACACTCCTTCTTCCAAAAGAAATCTATCCTCATAAATCTGACACAAAATTTAGTTCAACTTATTTTTTAACGCTTACTAAGTCATTATTCATCAATCTGTCTGACCTCCGGGAAGAGGCCGAAGAGTTCGGCGTCTATCTTGTCGGTGACAGTCTGGAAGTCCTCCGGACGGTTCTCAAACTTGATGTTGTCCACATCGATGACCAGAAGATGCCCGTCATATTTGGAGATCCAGTCGTCGTAGCGCTTGTTGAGGCCCGTAAGATAGTCGATGCGGATGCTGCTTTCATATTCCCTGCCTCTCTTCTGAATCTGCGCCACCAGATTAGGAATGGTGGATTTCAGGTAGATCAGAAGGTCCGGCTTGCTGACCAGCGACATCATAAGGTCGAAGAGATCCGAGTAGTTTTCGAAATCGCGGGTGCTCATCAATCCCATATCGTGAAGGTTCGGGGCGAATATGCGCGCGTCCTCGTAGATTGTCCCTGTCCTGGATGATGACATCGCTGCATCTTGAGATGTCCACGACATCCTTGAACCTTTTGTTCAGGAAATAGATCTGGAGGTTGAATGACCAGCGCTCCATATCAGCGTAGAAATCAGAAAGATAGGGGTTGAAGTCAACCGATTCGAACTTCGGAGTCCAGCCGTAATGGGCCGCCAGCATCTTTGTCAGGGTGGTCTTGCCACTGCCTATGTTGCCTGCTATCGCGATGTGCATATCCTTTGTGTGTTTTGTTCAGTCTTCTCGCTACCTCTTGTTGCAAAGATCATCAAATCTTTTCGATATGATTCCATACCTGCCGAAGAGACGCAGTGCAAAATTAATAAATATTCCTCGTAAACTCTGCCTTATCCAACAAGAATATGCCGGCATCGTCTCTGTCCCTCACAACGAGAACAACTCGTTGACCGTCTTCCCGAAAAATGCTGAGAGCCTCAGGGCAAGTTCCGTGGAAGGAACGAACTTGTTCGGATCGCCGAGGTGAGCAGCAGGGAAAAAGCTTGTCCACAACCTTCAAACAAGCAATCCAGCACAGCTTCTAAGACGCAATATGTTACTCCTGCCGCTGACTTTGTGAAGATTAACGTCTTGTTTGTTAATAGCTTAAGCGGTGACCTTTAGTGGACTTGCACTAAAGATAAGAATCTATTTGCGTTGTTCAGAATGTTTTACGCATCACTTGCTGATAGCCAACTGGTGACGTGTATAACCTTGACTTTCAGAACTTTAGGGCATAGCCTTCTGCTTGTAAGCACCGAAGGTTATCTGCTTATCTTCTGTGTTTCAGTGTTTTATCCTCCACCGCCTCAATCCGCAGGAATTTCCGCGCGTGCTCAATGCTGACTCCACAGCGGCTGATGAGCTCGTTGAGGTAGGCGATGCGCTCCTCTGCTTGGAGTCTCAGCACATCCTCGATGCCTGAAAACCGCTCGTCTGCCGCCAGATGGTGTGTCATCTTCTTGTAGTCGGCACCAGAATAAGGATCGTGTGGCTCCCTGATGTCATATTCACTGCCTGTGTTGCTGCTGAAAGCGGTCAGCATATTCCTATAACTTCCATAGTAACTGATCACACGTTTGAAATCAATGACTGAATATTCCCTTACAATGAAATCAATAAGCTGTTTCTTCTCGCTCACATTCAGCGAAAGGAACAAGTCATCAAGCACTTCGTACGAAAGCGGTCTGCCGTGTGCATGTAGCATCTTTACTCTCGAAAGTGCTTTTCTCATACTTACAGATGCTTCACGAGGGATGAGCTTGTCTGAATATGGATGGTCAGATTCCGCATAGACCAGGAAATTCCAACGCCAGTCTTCCGCCCGCTTGCAGATACGGTCCTCAACCGGGTTGTTGTAGAGGTAGGCGAGTGAGGTTCTGGCCTGCTTGCCGTCTCATTTGTTGGACAGCCCGTAAGTGGAAAGCAAACTCCCCTTTAATCCGTGTCTGATGTTGTAAGTCTTTGAGAATTTTGAGCATAGTTCCTGCATGAACCTCGCGATAGTTTTGTGATCCTCAGCCTCGACCAGTACATGAATATGATTGTACATCAAGCAAAGCCCCAGCACACGGATCCTATGCTTGGCCGCAGTCAAAGAGAATATCGTAAAGAAAACCAGCGAGTCCTTCACGCTGTAGAACACCACGAATCCGGACCGTGCTCTCTGGAAGATATGCCCGACCGCACCCTTCTGATAAATCATTCGCCTCAAACGAGCCATAATTCAATAATTTAAGTTGGTCAATATGTTTGTGACAAGATAGGCATTTATCCGTAGAACTCCAAAAGAATTCGGACCAGGCATTTTAGGCTTGCGCTTAACATATAGATGAATCTTTATTATGTCGAAAGGCCTAAGAAGCTGTTTTGAATTGTTTGAAATGTTCTTTGAGGTGAAAAATCTTCATTTTCTTCCCGCTTCTTCAGTCAGATAGCACCGCTATCTTCCTTGGAAGAAGCGGTCGAAACTGAAGTTTTTCACTCTCAAACCTTCAAACAAACAATTCAAAACAGCTTCTAAGTAGAATGTAAAAAAATAACATGCATCACTTTAAATTTGCAATATATTGATGCTCAAGGTGATTCTATGTGTTCAAATTTATCGGTTGATGCAACTTATTTTTTCGACATTAGTACTGATGCGTTAATAATTATCAAATAAAGTAAGTTCTGAAAAATCCTTATTTCAAATGAGTAGTTGAGGGGCTGTCATAAACCTTCAGTACAAACTAATTTCAAATCGAGGTTATAGTAGAATATTGTTAAACTTTGCAATGTTAATAAGTTACGAACATAGATGCGAAAGTTAGCGCATCACTAATATTTCGACATTACTAAAGTACATAAGTCCGGAAGAATTTCATCAGATGTATCAGGGGCTGTGTTTGAGACTGTGTCTTGGCAGGAGTATCAGTTGTATCTTTCAGACGAGGTACCCCCGTTCCTCACTCTTTCGTCTCTGCATGGAATGTAATGCCCTGACTATCATTGATAAAGTTACTTGTCTTCGGTATGTTTGAACCAAAGGCATGTCGTTGGTTATCTGACATTCAATGCTTTAATCCGCACTGGTTGATTGTCAAGGAGTGACGTGTAATACTTTGGAAACAAATACCTTAAGACGAAGTGTTAAATTGCATCTGACCAATGCTTTACGTGGCACTGATTGATAATCAATCGGTGGCGATTAATATGCTGAAAATGAATCTAATAACGTTGAGTCTTTGGCTGGAATCGACCAAAGGGAATCGGCTTTTTTTCTGAATATGAGTGCGTTATCAATAACGGGCTCTTCTACCAGATGAGGCGGTTCACTCATCAGGCACCTGCGAAAAACGATTATCCTTCCGCCGGAAAGGACGGAAGGATAACGCATAGTTTGATATTCATAATTAGTTGACCTTCATGTGAGCCGAGGCCTGTTCCATGCTGTTTGGCTTTGGTGGCCGATCGCTGGTCGTGTCTATGATTCCGACGTCTGTCACTTCGACAGGCTCATTGACCGGAAAGTAAATTTGGTCAGTGGCCGTGACTTCCCTTGGCCTTGCGGCGGTCACTTCGACGGGTTCAGTGACCGGTTGCAAAGCAAGCTCAGTGACCGTTCGGCTCTCCAAAGGCCGTGAAACATCTAGTCGAGTGTGTGGATGGCGAGGCCGGAACGGAGTTTCGGCTCGAACCACGTGGTCTTCGGAGGCATGATGTTGCCGGTGTCGGCGATGTCGATGAGCTGCTGCATCGAGACAGGGTAGAGGGCGAAGGCGACCTTCATCTCACCGCTGTCAACCCTGCGCCTGAGCTCGCCGAGACCTCTGATTCCACCTACGAAATCAATTCTCTTGTCCGTGCGCAGATCCTTGATTCCAAGCACTTTGTCAAGCACGAGGTTCGAGAGGATGGTCACGTCAAGAACTCCGATCGGATCCTTGTCGTTGTACCTGCCAGGAAGGGCCTCCAGAGAGTACCACTTGCCGTCCAGATACATCGAGAAGTTGTGCAGATGGTCAGGGTGGTAGATCTCCTTACCCATCTCGCGGACCGTGAAGTTCTCCTCAAGAGCGGCGATGAACTGTTCCTTGGAAAGACCGTTCAGATCCTTTACGACACGGTTGTAGTCCAGGATCTTCAGCTGGCTCTCAGGGAAGCACACGGCCATAAAGAAGTTGTACTCCTCGTCTCCGGTGTGGTTCGGGTCTGAGCCCTCTTCTCGGCGCCGACACGCGCGGCGGCCGCTGTACGATGATGACCGTCAGCAACATAGAAGGCGTCAACATCGTTCTGGAACAGCCTTGTGATCTGGTCGATGGTCTTGTCGTCATCGATCACCCAGAACTTGTGGCCGAACTTGTTCTCGTCGATGAAATCGTACTCCGGAGCCTTCTTGACGGTCTGGGCGACAATCTCGTTCAGAACGTGGTTGTCCTTGTAGGCGAAGAACACCGGCTCGATGTTGGCGTTCTGGATGCGGACGTGAACCATTCTGTCGTCCTCCTTGTCCTTGCGGGTCAATTCGTGCTTCTTGATCTTGCCTGAAGCGTAGTCGTCCGTGTGGGCGCAGAGAACGAGTCCGTACTGTGTGCGGCCCTCCATAGTCTGTGCATAGACGTAGTAGCACTCCTTAGGATCACGCTTGAGCCAACCCTTCTTCTGCCACTCCTTGAAATTCATCACGGCCTCGTCATAGACCTTCGGGTCGTGATCCTCAAGGATAGGATTGAAGTCGATCTCCGGCTTGGTGATGTGGAGGAGGGATTTCTCTCCGGCCATCTCCTTGGCCTCTTCGGAGTTAAGCACGTCATAAGGCGGGGCTGCCACCTCTGTCACAATATCTTTCGGCGGTCTGATCGCCGCGAACGGTTTTACTCTTACCATAATATTCTTGGAAAAATGTTGAATGAATATGCCAATGTGCCTAGAATAATCTCTTTCAGGCAGCCTGAACTGCTTTTAAAATAGATGGCACCGGTGCAAAGGCAGGGGTGCCATCTGAATATTCATGAATTACTTGTTGACCTGGAAACGTGTGTTGCCCGTGGCGAAGAAGTCCACGATCTGGCGTGCTGCAGCAAGGCCGGCGTTCATATTCGCCTCGGCGGTCTGCGCTCCCATCTTCTTAGGGGTGGCGAAGATGCGCACACCGAACTTCTCCTTCAACGCGGCGTAGTTGTCCGGAGCCACGTCGGTGATGTATTTCAGATCAGTCCTTTCCTCAAGAGCCTTCTCCAGTCCGGCCTCGTCGATGACCTCCTTGCGGGCGGTGTTCACCAGACAGGCACCCTTAGGCATCTTGGTGATCAGGTCATAACCGATCGAACAGATGGTCTGAGGAGTGGCAGGAATATGCACGGAGATGAAGTCGCAGGATGCGTACATATGCTCAAGCGAGTCGGCTGGCTCCGCTCCGGCCTCACGGATCTTCTCCGCAGGGATGAACGGGTCGATGGCCATGACGCTCATTCCCAGAGCCTCGGCCTTCTTGCCGACCAGACGGCCGACGTTGCCGAAAGCCTGGATGCCGACCTTCTTGCCCTGGATCTCGGATCCGGTGGCAGGGGTGAACTGGTTGCGGCACATATAGATCATCATGGCGATGGCAAGCTCGGCGACAGCGTTGGAGTTCTGTCCCGGAGTGTTCATCACGACCACGTTGTGCGCGGTCGCCGCGGCGAGGTCAACGTTGTCATAACCGGCTCCGGCACGGACAACGATCTTCAACTGTTTCGCTGCGTCAAGCACTTCGGCTGTGACTTTGTCGGAACGGATGATAAGAGCGTCCACGTCAGCGACGGCGGCGATGAGCTCCGAAGCGTCGGTGTATTTCTCAAGAGCGGCGAACTCGTGTCCTGCCGCGGTGACAATCTCCTTGATCCCGGCGACAGCCGCCGCTGAGAAAGGCTTCTGTGTTGCGACTAATATCTTCATAATGAGCTATTTCTTAAGTTCCTCGAATTCCTTCATACAATCAACAAGGGCCTGAACGTCCTCGACGGTGCAGGCGTTGTAGAGGGAAGCCCTGAAGCCTCCGACCGAGCGGTGACCCTTGATGCCGATCATTCCGCGCTCTTTGGCGAACGCCAGGAACTCGTCCTGAAGAGCCTCGTAGCCAGGGGCCATAACGAAGCAGACATTCATCAGCGAGCGGTCCTCCTTCGCGGCGGTGCCGACAAACAGAGGGTTGCGGTCTATCTCTGAATATAAAAGGTCAGCCTTCCGCTGGTTGATCTTCTGGATGGCAGGAACTCCACCGATGCTCTTGAGCCACTTGAGGGTCTCGTTCATCATAAAGATGGAGAATACAGGAGGGGTGTTGTACATAGACAGCTTCTCGATGTGGTTGCGGTAGTCAAGCATCGCAGGGAGGTACCTTGAAACCCTTCCGAGAGAGTCCTTCCTGATGATCGCGAAGATCACGCCGGCAGGACCTACGTTCTTCTGCGCGCCACCGTAGATGAGATCGTACTTGCTCACGTCCACCGGACGGCTCATGATGTCGGATGACATGTCGGCGATCAGAGGAACAGGGCAGTCGATGTCTTCCTTGATCTCGGTGCCGTAGATGGTGTTGTTCGTGGTGATGTGGAAATAGTCGATGTCCGTAGGAATCTCGTATCCCTTAGGAATGTAAGAGTAGTTCTTGTCGGCCGAGCTTGCGAGAGCGTAAGCCTCGCCGATTCCCTTGGCCTCCTTGAGGGCTTTCTTCGCCCAGACACCTGTCTCAAGATAGGCGGCCTTCTTCTCAAGGTAGTTCATAGCCACATAGAGGAACTGCAAAGACGCACCGCCTCCGAGGAACACGATCTCGTGTGTCTCGGGAATATTCAGAAGCTCTCTCCAGAGTGAGCGGCACTCGTCCATAGTCGCGTCCCACTCCTTTGTGCGGTGGGAGATGCTGAGAACAGAGACACCTGTGCCTTTGAAATCCTTGAGGGCTTCAATGGCATTGTCGATGGCCACCTGCGGAAGCAGGCATGGGCCGGCGTTGAATACGTGTACTTTCTTCATTTCTATTTTAGTTTCAAAGTATTATTAAAATATACGGTTTAAAATCAAAACTGATTTCGCGGTAAAGATAGGCAATTAAAAGGATTTGCCCAACATTTACCGCGAAATTATAAATTATCTGTAGCCGAGGAGGTACGAGATGATCGCCATCCTGACGTACATTCCGCCGCCGGCCTGCTGGAAGTAATAGGCGTATGGGGTGTCGTCGATGTCCGTGGCGATCTCGTTGACCCTTGGGAGCGGGTGCATTATCTTCATATTCGGCTTGACGGAGCCAAGCATCGAGGCGGAGAGTCGATAGACATCCTTTACCTTATTATATTCATCCATGTCAGGGAACCTTTCCTGCTGGACTCTGGTCATGTAGAGCACGTCGCAGATGTTGAGACCATCCTCTATCCTGTCGGTCTGCCGGTAGTCAACTCCCTCACGGTCAAGGATCTCAAGATATTTCTTTGGCATATTCAATTCTTCAGGAGAGGTGAATATGAAGTGTGGGTCGAACCAGCGCAGCGCTTCCACAAGGGAGTGGACGGCACGGCCGTACTTGAGGTCTCCGACCATATTCACTGTCAATCCATTGAGTTTGCCTTGGGTCTTCTGGATGGCGTAGAGGTCGAGCAGGGTCTGCGTAGGGTGTTGGTTCGCTCCGTCGCCGGCGTTGATGACAGGCACCGACGCCACTGACGCGGCGATGTCCGCCGCTCCAGCTTGAGGGTGCCTCATCACAATCATATCCACATAGTTGGACACAATCTTTATGGTGTCCTCCAGGGTCTCTCCCTTGGTCTGGCTGGTGTTGCGGTTGTCAGGGAAGCCGATGACTCTGGCTCCCAGCCTGTTGACCGCGGCCTCGAACGAGAGCCTCGTTCTGGTCGAAGGTTCGAAGAACAGGCAGGCCACCACCTTTCCGGCGAGAAAATTCTGTTCACGGTTCGCTTCGAATTCCTTTGCTACCTCAAGGATGTGAAGGACTTCGTCCTTTGAAAAATCCTGGATTGAAATTAGACTTTTAGGCATGATGTTTATGATTTAAAGTTCGTTTATCGTACAGTTTTCGATTTTCCCGATTCTGGTACGGAAGTCATCCTCGGCGGAGAGCCGGATCCAGACCTGAAGTGTGCACTCCGCTCCGAAAGCCTGTCCTTTCTGCTTGAGGTCCATGTCTTTGAGAATCTTCATGACGCTGTTCATCGCCTCGTAGCCGAAACGGACGCTGAACCATTTTCCGGCGATCTTCTCAACGCATCCGGCCTTGTCAAGGGCTTCTGCCGTGGAGGTTTTGTAGGCTCTGATAAGTCCCGGGATCCCGAGCTTGATTCCTCCGAAATAGCGCACTACCACCACCAGCACATCGCTCAACCCTCTGGAATCGATCTGGCCCAGGATCGGTCTGCCGGCCGAGGAGGAGGGTTCTCCGTCATCATTGGCCCTGAACTTGTCTCCAAGGTAGCCCAGCCGGTAGGCGTAGCAATGGTGGCGGGCATCGTGGTACTTCTTTTTCAAGTCACCGACAATGCTCTTGACCTCTTCTTCTGTCTCGACAGGAAAAGCGAATGAGATGAAGCGGCTGCCGTTGTCTTTGAACAGCCCTTCAGCCGGTCCGGGAATGCTCTTGTAGGAGTCTCGGATGATGTTTTCTGGTCTTTCCATTCCTAAGACACGAAAATAGCGTTTTTCACATAATTTTGCAACCGAACGATAAATTTTGTAATTTTGAAATGGTTTTGAATCAAAAATATTTATGGTTTATAAATACAGGGTGACTTTGGCCGGGATCAAAGGATTCTACCGGGTTTATGAGATGAGGGGCGAAACGACCCTTTACGAATTCCACAAACAGATGCGTGCGGACATGGAATTTCCGCAGGATCAGCTGATTATGTTCAAGGCTATGGATGCCGGCGGCGGAGTTCTCGCCCGCTACGGACTGTTCGACCTTGGCAGCGGCACAGTGGACAATGTAACCGTGGCGCAGACTGTCAAGAACGGGGTCGCCTCGTTCCTGTACTTCTACGATGTGCCTAACCGCAAGAGCGTGATCGTCACGTTCGAGGGCGTGGAGGAGAAGCCGGAATGCTCTCCTACGATCGTCGAGGTGAAGGGCCCGAATCCTATCGAGTTCGAGAACGGTTATGTGGCTTTTGAGGATCTTCCTGATTCTCAAAGACATCTGCCTGGCCAGAAGCCAGACTGGGGTTCGGATGATGATGACGATGAAGGTGGCTCGTCCCTTTCCTTGGATGAAGACAGTGACGATGAGGAGGACGATGACGACGAGGACGGAAAGATAGTCTTCGACGGAACCGAAGATCTGGACATCTAAATATGTCCCGGCGGCTTCTCATAATCCTTGGACCTACCGCAGTCGGCAAGACTGACTTCAGCGTCTCGAAGGCTTTGGAATATGGCTCGCCGGTGATTTCCTGCGACTCCCGCCAAATCTTCAGGAATATGTCGATCGGGACCGCTGTCCCGAGTGCTTCGCAGCTTGCCGCTGTGAAGCATTATTTCATTCAGTCCGTTCCGGTCACGCAGGCCTACACGGCGGGGGATTACGAGCTGGAGGCTGTGGCTCTGGTCGAGAGACTTTTCGATGAGGGACACGAGACCTTGGTGATGACCGGCGGCTCGATGTTCTACATAGACGCGGTCTGCAACGGGCTTGACAATCTTCCGGACGGGGATTCGGCTTTGCGGGCCGAGCTGTGGGAAAGGCTTGGAAAAGAAGGCGTTGGGACTCTCGCCGAGGAACTTAGGCTGAAGGATCCGCTGACATATTCACAGATTGACACCCGCAACAGCCAGAGGGTCATACGGGCCTTGGAGGTCTGCCTGGTCTCTGGGAGGCCGTTCTCGTCGTTCAAGACGGGGGAGAGGCGCGTGCGTTCCTTCGAGATAGAAAAAATAGGACTTACGCGGCCGCGTGAGGAACTATATTCACGGATTAATCAGAGGGTTCTGAATATGATTGACGAGGGGCTTGTGGAGGAGGTCCGGTCGCTGCTGCCGTACCGGGATTGCCAGGCGCTTCAGACCGTCGGCTACAAGGAGATCTTTGAATATCTTGATAAAAAGATTCCTCTGGAGGAAGCTGTCCGCCTCATCCAGAGGAACACTCGTCATTACGCCAAAAAGCAGCTTACCTGGTGGCGCCGTGACCCTTCCATCCGTTGGGTTGACATCCACTAACAGTAGAAGGATGAATAAGATGGGAAATGGGAATCGGAGCGTAGCGACGCAGGGGTATGGGGAGAACGCTCCCCATTGCCCCACCGGGGCTGTCACGAAGTGACTGGGGGTAAAAAAAGGAAGGGATCTTCCGTTCTGACTTAGAACGGAAGATCGTTGCTTGGGTCGTCGGCAGGAAGGTCATCGATGGTCGGTGCGGGAGCCTGCTGCTGAGGCTGTGCGCCGTAATTCGGCTGAGGAGCCGGAGAGTAATTCTGTGGAGCCTGGTATGCCTGCTGCTGCGCCGGGGCTGATGCCGACTGTCCCGCCGGAGCGATTCTCCAGACACGCACATCGTTGTACCAACGTCCGTTGTATTCCCGTGCCCTTAGATTGAAAGCCACCTTAACCGAGTCTCCGACCTGGTACTTGTCCAGATCCGCGACCTTGTCGTTGCCGAAAGCCGTCAGACACACGTCCGCCGGATAGTTGCCGTCTTGATATTCAAGGACAAAATCTTGTTTTGTCCAGGAGCCCTTGGCTCCCTGTCCGCTCTGCTTGGCAAGCTTCTGCTTGATCCTGCCTTCTATTTCCAATGCCATGATATTCTTTGTCTTGTAAAAATTAAACCTGCTCGGCGCACGGGCGCGAAGCAGGCTTGTCATACGCTGCCTGAAGGCAGAGATTATTTTTTGTCCTCTACAACCGGCTCAACGAAGTGCTACAGAGTCGAGCTGGATGTCGAACACGAGAGTCGTGTTAGGGTCGATGCCGTTAGATCCGCGCTCGCCGTAGCCAAGCTCTGAAGGGACATAAAGAGTAGCCTTTCCACCCTCACCAAGAAGCTGGAGACCTTCTGTCCATGCAGGGATGACCCTGTTGAGGGTAAGCATGACCGCGTCCTGGTCCTCTTTGACCTCCTCGATGACGGTGCCATCGGTGAGGGAAAGCTTGTAGTGAACATAGACGGTGTCCTTTTCGGAAGTAGGCTTGACCTCGCTTCCAGCCTCGGCGATGATGTACTGGAGTCCGGATCCGGTCGCCTGAACGCCTTCCTTCTTGAGGTTGGCCTCAAGGAACTTCTGCTCCTTCTCCTTGTTGATCGCTCCGACATATTCAGCCCTCTTCTGGACGAACTCGTTCATGATGCGGTTCATCTCCTCAGGGTTGACCTTGAACTGCTTTGTGAACTCCTCGTCGCGAGGGTTGCCCTTTGAGGCCACGAAATCAGCGGCTCCCTTCTTGATCATGTTGAAGTTGAGGTCGCCCATGTTGTAGTTCTTGATCATGGAACCAAGCTGGATACCAAGAAGATAACTTACTGAATCAACGGTCGCTTTTGAAGGAAGGAGATCCTTTGTGCTGGTCGGTTTCTGAGGAACCTCGGCAACGGCTGTGCTGTCCGCACCATCCGCCTTGCCGTCAACCTTGTTTGAGTTGCAGGCCGCGATTGAAAGAACCATCGCTGTCGCCGCAAGCATTTTGAATGTCTTCATAATACTATTAATAATTTTAAAAGTTGCCGATTTGTCGCTTCCAGGGTAAAGAACCCCGAAAGTTCCGCAAATATCGCAAAAAATATTGACTTTATTGTCCATTAAATTTCAAAATTCTTGTTTATCCCGAAAACAATCACTATTTTTAGAAATAATTAGGTAATTCTATGGAAATCGACTCGTCATCGCTGAATTCCAAGTTGAAAGAATTCTTTGGTTTTGATTCCTTCAAGGGGGATCAGGAGAGAATCATCCGGAACCTTCTGGATGGCAAGGACACTTTTGTCCTCATGCCGACGGGCGGCGGAAAGTCTTTATGTTTCCAGCTGCCGGCCTTGGTTATGCCTGGCACCGCCATCGTGATCTCTCCGCTGATCGCCTTGATGAAAAATCAGGTGGATGTGATCCGCGGGTTTGTGGAGGAACGGAACGGAGTCGCTCATTTCCTGAACTCGTCCTTGAACAGAGCCCAGATCCAGGAGGTCAGGGCGGATGTTCTTTCCGGTGTGACCAAATTGCTTTACGTGGCTCCGGAGTCGCTTACAAAAGAGGAGAATGTGGATCTGCTTCGGGAGGTGAAGATCTCTTTCTACGCCGTGGATGAGGCCCATTGCATTTCCGAATGGGGACATGACTTCAGGCCGGAGTACCGCCGGATCAGGGACATGGTCCAGATGATAGGCCGGGCTCCTATCATGGCCTTGACGGCGACAGCCACCCCGAAGGTCCAGAACGACATTCAGAAGAATCTCGGAATCATGGACGCTACCGTCTTCAAGTCGTCGTTCAACAGACCTAACCTGTACTACGAGGTTCGTGACAAAGTAGATCCTGACAAAGACATAATAAGGTACATCAAGCAGCATCCAGGGAAATCAGGAATCATATACTGCTTGAGCCGCAAGAAAGTTGAGGAAATCGCCAAGCTGCTGGAGATCAACGGAATCCGCGCGCTTCCTTATCATGCGGGACTGGATGCGAAGACCAGGGCGGAGAACCAGGACAGGTTCTTGATGGAGGACGTGGAGGTCATTGTGGCGACCATAGCCTTCGGCATGGGAATCGACAAGCCGGATGTGCGCTTTGTCATACACTATGATATTCCTAAAAGCATCGAGGGCTATTATCAGGAGACCGGACGTGCCGGCAGGGACGGGGAGAACGCTGAATGCATCACGTTCTACAGCTATAAGGACATCCGCAAATTGGAAAAGTTCATGCAGGGCAAGCCGGTTTCGGAGCAAGAGATAGGCCGTCAGTTGCTTATGGACACCGTGGCGTACGCCGAATCCAGCATGTGCCGCCGCAGGATGCTGCTGAACTATTTCGGAGAGGATTATCCTAAGGACAACTGCGGATTGTGCGACAACTGTCTCAATCCGAAGGCCACATTCGACGGGCGCAAGGAGATGTGTCTGGTGATAAGACTTGTAAGGTCCCTTCCGGAACATTTCAAGATCGAACATCTGGCATCGGTCCTGGCCGGGCAGTCGACGGCGATGATCAAATCCTACCGTCACGACACATTCCCGCTTTTCGGCTCGGGTGCTGGCCACAGTCTGAAGTTCTGGTGCTCGGTCATCAACCAAGGGCTTCTGCTGCATCTTCTTGAGAAGGAGATCGAGACATACGGTCTGATCTATGTGACCAGGAAAGGTGAGGATTTTTTCAGCAACCCTTATGAGATCCGTCTTGTGGAGGACAAGAATTTCAAGGGGAAAGGTACGGGCGATGAGGATGATGAGGACGCACCGGCTGCCGGCATGAAGGGAGGGGGTGGAGACGCGGCGCTCCTGTCCATGCTCAAGAACTTGAGGAAGGACATTTCCCGGAAGTTGAATCTTCAGCCGTGGATCATATTCGGAGACCCGGCTCTTGAGGACATGTCCATCCTCTATCCGATCACTTACGATGAGCTCCATAACTGTCAGGGTGTAGGCGAGGGGGAAGGCAAGAAAGTATGGCAAGGAGTTCATCGACTTGATCCGAAGGTATGTGGATGAGAACGACATCACAAGACCTGAGGACTTTGTGGTCAAATCGGCTCCGACCAAGAGTTCCGACAAGATATTCATCATCCAGAGCGTTGACCGGCGGATGTCTTTGGAGGATATAGCTGACGCGAAAGGCTGGGAGATGGATGAACTTGTCGGGGAGATCGAAGGCATCGTGTCTTCCGGCACCAATCTGAATCTGAATTACTACATCAGCCAGACCATTGATGATGAGGTTGTTGATGAAATTTATGAATATTTCAAAAGCGAGGCGACCTCTGACTCAGTGGAGGAGGCCATCAAGGTGCTGGGCGCTGATTATGAGGAGATGGAGATCCGCCTTGTCCGGATAAAGTTCCTTTGCGAGATAGCCTCTTAGATGGCCACCATCTTGAGTTTCCGGCCTTCAAAATGTCCGAGCCGTCGGAATCCGAACATCTTGACATACTGTGCGAAATAGTCGAACCTGTCACCCACCTGCCTGGGCGTGTGGGAATCTGATCCCATGCAGATGATCTCGCCTCCGAGTTCCATGTACCTTATCAGAATGTCCCTGTCAAGCTGTGGGGTGCGGAGACCGTAAGTCTTGTAACTTTTTGTGTTGATTTCCAGACCTTTGCCATTCTCTATCAGGTACTTGAATATCTCGTCGAACAATCCCGGAAAATCCCTGTACAGCACACTCTCCTTGGGATATGGCGCATAGCGGGCAACATAGTCGAAATGCCCCATGATGTCGAAGTCACCGAGCCATTTCATCTCCCTCAGGAGGGTCTCAAGGTAGCGGCCGTAAGCCTCTTTCCAGTTCTTGCCTTTGTAGTACGGGCCGAAATACGGATCCGTGTCCTCAAGGTAGTGGACCGAGGCGATGATCTGGTCGAACCTGTACTTTGAAAGTAACGCTCTGGTCTGTTCGTGGTTCTTCTCTCCGAGACCAAGCTCTATTCCTTTGAATATCTTGAATTTCTTTGATGCCGATTTCCCGAAAGCCCCGTCGGTGGCCAGTCCGTTCACCCTGTCTATCTCCGCCTGCTGGGCATCCACATCGAAAACCTCGCAGACGATCGGTTCGAACTCTTCTTTCATCTTCGGGACATAGAAATCACAATGGTCGGTGAAACATATTCCTCCGAACCCTTTTTCCACCGCCGCCAGGGCGCTCTTTTCAACAGTTGTTCCCTCTCCGTCGAAAGAGAATTGGCTATGATTGTGTGTATCGAAAAACATAGGCACGAATATAGCATTTTTTACTTAAATTTGTAAGTTGTAATATTAAGGAATGGAATTATGTTCACATTTGGCTACAAAACTTCGTTCAGCAGCATTCTCAGAGCGCTGGCTACCATCGGTATAGGTCTGGTCATGATTTTCGACAACGCGGCTTCCGTGACTGTAGTGAAGGTCGTGGCGGCGTTCTTGCTCGCTTCGGGAATCGTGTCGTTGGTTTATGGTTTCATCCGTAACAAAAGGGACGGGGTGCTTCCATTGATGGCGGTGAACGCTGTCGTGGATTTGATACTTGGCATTCTATTGTTCCTCAATCCTGTCTGGGTGGCCGGCTTCATTGTTACGCTGATAGGAATCGTGCTGATTCTTTTCGGCGGCATCCAGCTGTTAGCTTTGGCCGGAGCCATGTCTCTGCTGGGGGCCGGATTCTCCACATTGATCCTTTCGATCTGCGCGGTGGCGGGGGGCGCGTTCCTGCTTTTCAACCCGTTCGGTGAGAGGATCATGAGTGTCTGCGCCGGAAGTTTTCTGCTTCTGTACGGTGTGTCCGAACTGATCTCGTCGTGGCGGATCCGCAAGGCCAAGGAGGCCTATGAGATTCGTTTCAACACACCGGACGAGCCTCAGTCTGACCAGGATGTGATCGAGACCTCTGGTCTTGATGATGCCAAGGAGGTGGACTACACAAAGGTGGACGAGTAGGATGATTCCTCAGGAAACGGTACAGAAAATCCTTGACACCGCCCGTGTGGAAGAGGTGATCGGCGACTTCGTGACTCTGAGAAGGCGTGGGGCCGACCTTTGGGCCTGCTGTCCGTTCCACGGTGAGAAGACACCGTCTTTCCATGTCATTCCCGCCAAAGGGCAATATTATTGCTTTGGCTGCCACAAGGGCGGCTCCGCCATCGGGTTCGTCATGGACTACGAGCATCTGTCCTACGTTGAGGCTCTGCGGTACCTTGCCAGGAAATACAACATCGAGATAGTCGAGAAAGAGGAGACGGCGGAGGACATAGCGAACCGTCAGCGGAACGAGAGTCTCCTGCTTGTCTCTGAATATGCCGGCAAGTTCTTCAAGGAGCAGCTCCATACCGATGAGGGACGGTCCGTCGGCCTTGAATATTTCCACTCCAGAGGGCTGGAGGACGCTACAATCGAGAAATATGGTCTCGGCTGGGCCCCGTCGAGCCGGCATGCCTTGACAGACGCGGCGAAAGCGGCCGGGTACAAGGATGAATATCTCCTTGAGACAGGTCTGTGTGCCGCATACGATTCTGACAACAGGCTGCACGACAGGTTCTATGACCGCGTGGTGTTCCCGATCCATTCGATGAGTGGAAGGGTTATCGCGTTCGGGGCCAGGACATTGAAGTCCAAGGAAGAGGGAAAGCCATACGCCAAGTATGTGAACTCCAAGGAGTCGGACATCTACGTAAAGAACAAGTCTCTTTACGGCATCTGGTTCGCGAAGAACGAGATGGCCCGCAAGGACAAATGCTATTTGGTCGAGGGCTATCTGGATGTGCTCTCGATGCACCAGCTCGGTATCACGAACGTGGTGGCTTCCAGCGGCACGGCATTGACCGAAGGGCAGATAGGTCTCATCAAGAGATTCACGCAGAATGTCACGATCATGTACGACGGGGATTCCGCCGGCATCCATGCGGCTCTTAGGGGAATCGACATGTTTCTGCGCGAGGGGATGAACGTTAAGGTCGTTCTGATCCCGGACGGAGATGATCCGGACTCATATTCAAGAAAGCACTCGCTTGCGGAGGTAGAGGAGTTTCTCGCCGCTGCTGAGATGGATTTTGTGGATTTCAAGTCCTCGCTGCTTTTGAAGGACACAGCGAGGGATCCGCTCAAGCGTGCCGAGGTGATCAATGACATAGCGGACACGATAGCCGACATCCCGGATGCCGTGAAACGTTCTGTCTATGTGGATTTCCTGAGTGACAAGTTCGAGATCCGCAGGGATATTCTGGACGAGAGGATCAGCGCGACACGCTCCAAAAGGCTTATTGAACAGAAGAAAGCCGCTGACCGTGACAGGGAAAGGCTTCGTAACCAGACCTCGCGGTCCGGAGCCTCGGCAGGCTCAGCCACCATATTGCCTGGGAATGGTTATGCCACCGGCTCCGGAAATGGTTCGATTGCCGGAACATTCGGAGTTTCTGGCTCTTCTACGGATGGTTTGGCCTACGGAGGAGCGCCGGTGGCTGAGCCTGTCGAAGCCACCCGTCAAAGCACCGGCCTCGATGCCCTTATTGACAACCGCATCATGGCTACAGCCGAGCGCGATCTTCTGAACTTCATCCTCACCTACGGTACCACGAAGCTGGAGTTCCAAAGTGATTCGGCTTTCTATTCCGGATCGGACGAGGATGCGTTGACCGTGTTTGATTTCATAGGCCAGGCTTTGGAGGGAGACAACTCACAGTTCGCCAACTCCGTTTTCAGAAAAGTGTACGAGGCTTATTCCAAAGACTACTATGAGGGATATTCGCAGGATGAGATTGTCAAGCGTCTGATGGACGGGGAGGATAGGGACATGGCCTATGTGGCCGCCCAACTGTCAACGGACGAACGGTATGACTTGTCTGTGAAGAATCTGCGGCAGTCAATGATGTCGAAAGGGTCATGGCTGACGATCTATGTCCCGAAAGCGATCCTGGTCTATCAGCAAAGCCGTTTGGAGGACAAGGAAAACGAACTGAAGGAAAGACTCGGAGAGGCGCAGGCCGCTTCCGACGATGACCGGGTGCTTGAGATAATGCAAGAGATGCTTAAAGTGCAGAAGGCACTTAAAATGGTGAAAGTCAGATTGGGAAGAGAAAAATAATATTCATGAATATGGAAAAGAAATTCAAGAGAACACTTGTGACTGTGCGTTGCCTTATGCCAACGGGCCGGTCCACATCGGTCATTTGGCCGGGGTATACGTGCCGGCGGACATCTACGTCAGGTACCTCAGGATGAGGGGAGAGGATGTGCTTTTATGTCTGCGGAAGCGATGAGCACGGAGTCCCGATCACGATCAAGGCCCGCATGGAGGGCTGTACCCCTCAGGATATCGTGGACCGCTACCACAAGATCATCAAGGATTCGTTCACGGGTCTGGGAATCAACTTCGACATCTATGGCCGTACATCCTCTGCGGTTCACGAGAGGAACGCTTCCGAATTTTTCCGCAAGTTGTACGATGAAGGAAAGTTCATCACAAAGGAGTCCGAGCAGTACTATGATCCGGAGGCCAAACAGTTTCTTGCAGACCGCTACATTATGGGTACATGCCCTAAGTGCGGTAATCCTGATGCCTATGGTGACCAGTGCGAGAAGTGCGGAAGCACGTTGAGCCCGGAGGAACTCATCAACCCTAAGTCCAAACTCAGCGGGGCCGAGCCGATAAAGAAGAAGACAACCCATTGGTATCTACCTCTGGACCAGTACGAACCTTGGCTTCGTGATTGGATTCTCGAACAGCACAAAGAGTGGCGAAGCACTGTCTATGGCCAGTGCAAGAGCTGGATTGACGGCGGTCTTCAGCCTCGCGCCGTGAGCCGTGACCTTGACTGGGGCGTGCCTGTCCCTGTGGAGGGTGCCGAGGGCAAGGTGCTCTATGTCTGGTTTGACGCTCCGATCGGGTATATTTCCAACACTCAGGAACTTCTGCCGCAGTCTTGGGAGAAGTGGTGGAAGAGCGGGGACACTCGTCTCGTTCATTTCATCGGCAAGGATAATATCGTGTTCCACTGCATCGTCTTCCCGTCGATGCTCAAGGCTTACGGTGACGGTTACATCCTGCCAGACAACGTTCCGGCGAACGAGTTCCTCAACCTTGAAGGGGATAAGATCTCTACATCCAAGAACTGGGCGGTCTGGGCTCACGAGTATCTCCGCGATTTCCCTGGCAAACAGGATGTCATCAGATATGTCCTCACGGCCAACGCTCCGGAGACCAAAGATAACGATTTCAGCTGGAAGGATTTCCAGACACGCAACAACAGTGAGTTGGTGGCCATCTTCGGCAATTTTGTCAATCGCGCCATCGTGCTGACCCACAAGTATTTCGAGGGGAAGGTTCCGGCCGCGGGAGAACTTCAGGAAGTGGACAAGGCCGCTCTTGCGGAGATTCCTGCGCTCAAGGCTTCGCTTGAGAGGGACATCGAGGGTTATCATTTCCGTGAGGCATTGAAAGATGCTATGTCGATCGCCCGTGTGGGGAACAAGTATATTTCCGACACTGAGCCTTGGAAGGTCCAAGACAGACATGGAGCGTTGCGCCACGATACTGAATGTCAGCCTCCAGATTTGCGCTGACCTTGCGATCGCTTTCGAGCCGTTCACACCGTTTGCCGCGGAGAAACTTCGCAAGATGCTGGGTGTCAGCCTTTGCGCCGGAATTGACCACAGGAAGGGCGAGCAGGAGACCATCAACACCTACAAGGATGGTGAGGGTGTGGCTCTTCACACTGTGTCTGCCGCCGCGGAGCAGGAGTGTTCGGGCGTATGCCTTGGTTGGGATATTCTTGGCAATGAGAATATCCTTCCGGTGGGCCACGAGATCGGTGCCGCGGAGTTGTTGTTCGCCAAGATCGAGGATGAGGCCATCAATGCTCAGTTGGCGCGTCTTGAGGCCATCCGTGCCGCGAGAGAGGCGGCGGCTAAGGCCGAGGCGGCGAAGCAGGTCGCACCTCAGAAACCGGAGTGCTGTTTCGATGATTTCGAGAAGATGGACATCCGTACGGCCACCGTGCTTGCCGCCGAGCGTGTGCCTAAGACGGACAAGCTGCTGAAACTCAGCATAGACACAGGAATCGACAAGAGGACGATTGTCTCTGGAATAGCTGAATATTATTCCCCTGAGGAGATGGTCGGCAAGCAGATCTGCATTCTCGCCAACCTTCAGCCGAGGACAATCCGTGGCATCGAGTCCCGTGGGATGATTCTTATGGCGAAGCAGGGCGACGGCAAGATGCGGTTCATCACCCCTGCGGAGGCGCTTGGCAACGGAGCTATAGTAGGTTAATATATTCGCAAAACATCATGAGAAAAATTTTCACTTCATTTGCCGCGGCCGCTCTCGTTATGGGGTGCGCCCAGAGTCCGACCCTCACAAAGTCAGGATTGAATCCGGAGAATTTCAGGGGAGAGCGTGACGGTGCGCAGACCGCTCTCTACACTCTGACAAACAAGTCAGGAATGGAAGTCTGCATCACCAATTTCGGTGGAAGGATTGTGTCAGTGATGGCCCCGGACAGGAACGGGGACTACAAGGATGTTGTCCTTGGCTTCGACAAGGTTTCCGACTATTTCCCGGAGAACAACCAGACTGATTTCGGTGCCACCATCGGTCGTTACGCCAACCGCATCAACGGCGGTAGATTCACTTTGGACGGAATTGAGTATCAGTTGCCTCAGAACAACTACGGGCATTGTCTGCATGGTGGTCCTGACGGGTGGCAGTACAAGGTTTACAATGTTCTTGAGGCCGATGCCTCGCACCTGAAACTGGAGATTGTCTCTCCTGACGGGGACGCGAACTTTCCTGGCAAGGTGACCGCCGATGTGACTTTCACCCTCACTGAGGATAATTCCATCGACATCAGGTACTCCGCCACGACGGACGCTCCGACGATCATCAACATGACCAATCATTCGTACTTCAATCTGTCAGGTGATCCGGCGAACCATCAGGTCACCGCAGACTCGTTGTACATCAACGCGTCCAACTATACTCCTGTGGATTCGACGTTCATGACCACAGGTGAGATCGCTTCCGTGGAGGGCACTCCGTTTGATTTCAGGAAGATGAAGCTTATCGGGGATGACATTGACTCTGACAATGAGCAGGTCCGCAACGGCCACGGCTTCGACCACAACTGGGTCCTTGACACCAAGGGCGACGACACCGTTCTCGCCGCCGAGGTCTATTGCCCTGAGACCGGCATCGTCCTTAAGGAATATACCAACGAGCCAGGCGTGCAGGTTTATGCCGGCAATTTCCTTGACGGCACCGTAACCGGCAAGAAGGGCGTTGTCTATGGCCACCGTACCGCCATCTGCCTTGAGTCCCAGAAGTACCCAGACACCCCGAACAAGCCGGAATGGCCGTCCGCGGTTCTTCGTCCTGGCGAGACCTACACCAGTCACTGCGTCTTCGCTTTCAGCGTGAGATAATTTTGGATCTTAGTTCGTTTGGATCCATCGAGCCGGAGGGGGACTCTGGCGACCTACGCTTCGCGCCCTGTCCGGGTGAAGGGTCGCCAGAGTCCCCTCCGGCTCGATGAATGTTGCTTATATTCTCAATCCACGGTCACTTTGTGACCGTCCTCTTGGCGCTTCGACAGGCTCGGCGACCTGATGATGCCGGTTCGAACTTCATCATTTTGGCCGCTGAGCCTCTAAAAACCCTGATTCGTTTCAAAAATGAGATGACGGAGCTGAATGTCAGTAAGAATGTAGCGCTAAACTATCTGAACTGTGCTACCAACAAATTGACCAGTTTGGACATAAGCAAGAATCCGGCTTTGACATATTTGAACTGCAATAATAATACTATAAACAGCATCAATTTCGGCGACGGCGACGCTTTGGAGGAGTTGCGGTGCCAAAGTAATCGGCTCACGGAACTGAATCTAAGCAAATTTGCCTCGTTAAGTTTATTGGGCTGCGCCTATAATCAGATGACCACCTTGGATGTCAGCATGACCGCCATAGGAAGCGGCAAGGAAAGTACGCCTCTATCGTGTCAAATGGAATCTCTAAAGACCTTGTACCTGAAAACAGGATGGGAGATTCAATATATTACTGTGGACAGGTCCCCAAACTTCATTCACGTGAACACCGTCATCGAGTACAAGGATTAGCACTCATTTCGAACAAAGGTTAAAGCCATGGCGGCCATTCACCCGGACAGGGCGCGAAGCGTAGGCCGCCGTGGCTTTTACATTTGTTCGAATCCAGCCCTTTATAGTTTCCGGATGGCGTTGAGGCCGTCGCGGAGTGGGAGAAGAGCGGACTCTACACGGGGGTAATTGATCTCAAGGGTGTCGATGTGGCCGTCCTCCGGCCGCATGAATTGTAATTGTATTTAAAATTCAATGTGTTGAAAGAAAATAATATAAAACGTTAATATTTTTTGCGTGTTGTCGTTTTATTTCCTATATTGCCAAAGACTTATTCAAATAACCAATTATGTATGAAAGCATTCCTAAGATTTTGTCCGTTGCTATAAATCCTCGTACGGGGGATGTGTTCAAACCTGGTGATGCGATTTATAAGGGAGAACTATTAGGCTACACTGGGAGGACAGGAAACGCCTATAATGTCACCAATAAGCACCTTCACCTCGTTTATAAGGTGAAAAACTCTAATGGGGTATATGTGTTTGCGAACCCAGAAAAGATAATCAACGGTTCCGTAAATTGGAAAGACGGTGATCCTTCCTCCAAAAAAATTATTGGTGGAAAGATAGTTGGCGTGGAATGCAATACTGAAGAAAAAGTTAATATTTTATAAATCTATAATGAATATGTTTAGGAAGATAGTGACAATATGTTTGGTTGCGTTTTTGTACGTGACAGCTGACGCACAGGACTTCTATGATGAGTTCCGGGCTAAAAGCATTGATGTGGAAGGTATGAAGATTGGTCATAAGATGACTTACGACCAGTTTGTGGCGAAATTCGGGAAGCCGGACAGATATGAGCAAAAGGATGTCGGAGAATCCGGCTGCCCTAGTATAGCCGAGTATTATGATGTTGGCGGAAACTTCTTTTCTTGTAGAAACAATGGCGTTTTTGGTACATTCGTATTGGATGACAATCGTTATGCCGCTCTGACATTGTGGATTCCAGGTGGCATCCGTGTGGGCGACAAACTGTCGAGTTTGGACAACTTTAAGTATGGAAAGCCCAAGGTCGCGTCATGGCTTGAGCCGAAAGATGGTTTTGTCACATATACGTTGTTTTATGATTATCTGGATGATCTGGTGTTCCTCTCGGTAAAGGATGGCATAATTTGCTCCATAAGCTATTCGGATCCAATATGATTTAGATAAAAGATGAGTGTATATAGAACTTTACAATCAGGTGAATAAAACATGAATATATTTAAAACGATAGTGACAATATGTGCAGTTGCGTTTTTATACGTGACGGTTAGTGCGCAGGACTTCTATGATGAGTTCAGGGCTAAAAGCATTGATGTGGAGGGTGTGAAGATTGATCAGAAGATGACTTACGACCAGTTTGTGGCGAAGTTCGGGATACCAGACAGATATGAACAAAACGAACTTGGAGATCCGGGTAGCCCTTGTCTTGATGAATACTATTGGGTAGGAAAAAATTTTTTATCATTTACGGAGAATGGTACATTCTGTGAGTTCTTTTTAAGAGATGATAGATTTTCTGCTCTAACTCTGTGGATTTCTGGTGGCATTCGTGTTGGTGACAAGCTTTCGAAACTTGATAATTTCAAATACGGAAGGCCTAAAGTGGCATCTTGGCTTGAACCTCATAATGGTCTTGTGGAATATGTTCTATTCTATGACTATTTGGATGATTTGGTTTTTCTGTCCGTGAAAGATGGTGTGATTCAAATTATACACTATTCTTCTTCGATGTAGAATGACAAAAAGAAGAGACATATTGAGAAAGGTGTTGGTAATTTGCTTGTTGGCGTTGCCCGCTGTTACGATGATCGCTCAGGACTTCTATGATGAGTTCCGGGCTAAAAGCATTGATGTGGAAGGTGTGAAGACTGGTCAGAAGATGACCTACGATCAGTTCGTGACGAAGTTCGGGAAACCAACGGAATATATTCAAAGTGATTCTGATTCTGGAGAAGAAGGTACCCCTACAACAGATGAATATTACAGAGTTGGGAAGGATGTGTTTTATTTTAGGAATAATGGGAGTTTTTGTGGATTTTCCATAAAGGACAAAAAGTTATCAGTTCTTACATTGTGGATTGATGGTGGCATCCATGTGGGCGACAAACTGTCGAGTCTTGACAACTTTAAATATGGAAAACCTAAGGTCGCATCTTGGCTTGAACCGAAAGATGGTGTTGTCAAATATACACTGTTTTATAATTATTTAGATGGCCTTGTGTTCCTCTCGGTAAAGAATGGCATAATCTGTTCCATAAGTTATTCCGATCCAATATGATTTTGGGGAACATATGAGTTTATATGAGACATTCATGGTCTGACAGAATGGGAAGATTAATGTGTTTATGAAGAAAATGGCAATATGTTTGGCTGCACTTTTATATATGGCAGTCAACGCTCAGGATTTTTATGATGAGTTCAGGGCTAAAAGCATTGATGTGGAGGGTGTGAAGATTGGTCATAAGATGACTTACGACCAGTTTGTGGCGAAGTTCGGGAAGCCAGATCGATATAAACAGGATAAATCAGAAGGAGATGGCTACTCTTACTTAGATGAATATTATTGGGTAGGGAAGAACTCTTTTTCATTCATAAATAATGGCACATTTAATGAATTCTTTTTAATGGACGATCGATTTGCCGCTCTGACATTGTGGATTCCCGGAGGTGTTCGTGTCGGTGACAAACTATCAAAGCTGGACAACTTCAAATACGGAAAGCCCAAGGTTGCATCTTGGCTTAAACCAGAAGATGGACTTGTGGACTATGTGCTATTTTATGATTATTTGGATGACTTGGTTTTTCTGTCCGTGAAAGATGGTGTGATTCAAAATATACATTATTCTTCTTCGATGTAGAATGACAAAAAGAAGAGACATATTGAGAAAGGTGTTGGTAATTTGCTTGTTGGCGTTGCCCGCTGTTACGATGATCGCTCAGGACTTCTATGATGAGTTCCGGGCTAAAAGCATTGATGTGGAAGGAGTGAAGATTGGTCAGAAGATGACTTACGACCAGTTTGTGGCGAAGTTCGGGAAACCAACGGAATATACCCAAAGTGATTCCGGAGAAGGTGGGGAGTCGAGTATTGACGAATATTATAAAGTTGGTCAGGATGTTTTCTATTTTCAGGATAACGGGGCTTTTAGTGGCTTTTCCATAAATGAGAATAAGTTTTCAGTCCTTACTTTGTGGATAACTGACGGGATACGCGTTGGAGATAAACTGTCAAAATTGGATAACTTCAAATATGGTAAACCCAAAGTGGCATCTTGGCTGAAACCAGAGAATGGCTTTGTTGAATATGCCATATTCTATAATCATTTGGATGCTTTTGTGTATTTGTCAGTAAAGGATGGCATAATTCATAACATTCGGTATTCTGATCCAATATAGAATATGTTTAGGAAGATAGTGATAATATGCGTGACAGCATTTTTGTACGTGACAGTCAACGCTCAGGATTTTTATAATGCGTTCCGGGCTAAAAGCATTGATGTGGAGGGGATCAAGATTGGCCAAGTGCTGGATTATTCGCAATTTGTAGCTAAATTTGGATTGCCCGATAAATATGAAAAACAGAGTTCTAATGGCGGTGATTATGAGGTGACTGAAACTTACATAAAAGGTAAATGCTTTTTTGAGTTTTGCGATGGGGGCTATTTTTGTGGTTTTACTCTTTTTGACAATTCGTTTTCCGCATTGACATTGCTCATCAAAGGAGGAATTAAAGTGGGTGATAAGTTGTCCAAACTAGATGATTTTAAGTACGGAAAACCTATTGTCGCAGAATGGCTTAAGCCTTTTAGCTACTATATTCCATATGTTTTATTTCCAGAGCAAGACGGTAAGGTGTTTCTGTTTGTGCGCAAAGGAATAATCGAGAAAATCTCATATTCTGATCCAACATAGAATGGAGATTGTTAAAACACAAAAACTATTGAGTAGTGTCCTGAATGCCAATGCCCAAAAAATCAAGGTCGATAGTCAACTTGACAGCGTCTGGACTCCAGAGGGGAATGCGTGGTTCATGGCGGGATACAAGGATCAGATGGTGTCGTACTGTGTGGGATACAAAAATGGGAAGCGACAGGATTTCATCAAGGTCATAAGGCCTAAATGATGATGACGTTGAGATTGTCAGCCATCCTTCGTCCGAGTGAAACCTACACCAGCCACTGCGTCTTCGCCTTCAGTGTGAGATAAATATAGGTTGACTAGCTTATAGTTTCCGGATGACGTTGAGGCCGTCGCGGAGGGGGAGGAGAACGGACTCTACACGGGGGTCGTTGACTATGAGGTCATTGAAGGCGATGATGCCTTGGGTCTGCTTGTCTTTCGGGACGGGATCCTGCCATAGTTTTCCATCCCAAAGGACATCGTCGGCGAGAATGAGGCCACCAGACTTCACAAGATCGAAGACCAGATTGTAATAGGTGACATATTCACGCTTGTTGGCATCCATGTAAACAATGTCGTAGGGGCCTTCCAGTGTGGAAAGGGTCTCGCGGGCGTCCCCGATGTGCAGGGTGATCTTGTCGGCCACGCCGGCCCTTGACCAGCCTTCGCGCATCAGATCCTCCAATTCGTCGTTGATCTCAAGGGTGTCGATGTGGCCGTCCTCCGGAAGTCCGTAGGCCATGCAGGTGGCGGAATAGCCGGTGAACGCGCCGATCTCAAGGATGCGTTTCGCCTTCGAGATCTCCACCAGCATTGTCAGCAGGCGACCCTGGACCGCCCCCGACAGCATCCGAGGGTAGTTCGTGTGGATGTTGGTCTGTTTCTCGATCCAGTCCAGGGCCTCGCTCTGGCGTGAGGAATGTTCTCTAAGATATTTGTCTGCCGGAGATTCCATATTCATAAGATTTGTGGCCGCACCTTGCCTACAGGAAAATCAGGGAAGAGGTGCTTTCAGGGTTGAATATTCTCAAAGCTGCGTTCCTTATGCCTTCGGAGGTCACCGCCTCGATCGCCTCAATGTTCTGCCTGTCCGTGAATATGGTTCCCAACGACACGAGGCTTTCCCCATCGAGAGGCACTGGGACTCACCGTTGTCGGAGCTGATGGCGAGCTGGCCGAGGAACTGCTTTTTCGCTGCCTTCAGCTTGACGGAGGAATATTCCTCGTCCTGCATCTTCCGGATAACCTTCCAGATCGCATCCAGACATTTTTCCAAGTTGCCTCGCTCGCACCCGAGACTGATTGTCATTATGCCTGATTCTGTGTACTGTGAATATGACGACTCGACACCGTAAACCCATCCGTTTTTCTCCCGTAATAGGCTGTTCAGCAGGGAATTGGATGCCGGCCCGCCGATGATGTTGCTCATCAGGATGGCCGCGAAACGCTCCTCTGTGTTGTCAAGCGAAGGAGCTAAGTTCCCGATGACGGCGTTGACCTCATGGTTCCTTTTCTCTACCTGCTTGTTGAAGGCGGGCTTGACCGGAATCGGGGTGACAATGCGTTCGCCACCAGTCGCGGGTTCATTTTTGAACACCTTGCCTACCAGCTTGAGCACGCTCTCCTCCAACTTTTTCTCGTCAATGTCGGCCACTATCGCAAGAGCCATATTCATTGGCACGAAATGCTCTTTTGTGAATTGCCTAAGCTCCTTGCTTGTGATCTTTTTCACACTGGCAGCCGTTCCGAGAATCGAACGCCCGAGAGGATGCCCTGCGAACAAGGCCTCCTCGAACTTGTCATAGACATCATCTGCGGGGGAGTCTTTGTAGGAGTTGATCTCATCGATCACCACACCTTTTTCGACGGCTATCTCTTCTTCCGGGAATGTAGGGCAGGTCGCCAGCTCAAGTAGCAGGGACGCGGCCTTGCCGAGATCCTCCTTGAGAACCGTGGAATGGATCACAATCTCTTCTTTGGTGGTGAACGCGTTCAATTCGCCGCCGAGTCTGTCAAGGTAGCCGCTTATGACTTTGGCACTTTTGCGCTCGGTTCCCTTGAACAGGGTATGTTCGGTGAAATGGGCGATCCCGCTGTGGAAATCTCCCTCGTCCCTTGTTCCGCATTTGATTGTCAATGAGCAGTATCCTACCGCATTGCCGCTTCTCTTGACCGCATATCTCAGTCCGCAGTCCGCCGTCCCTACAATCATTATTTCCTTAGAAGTTTGATAGATTTGATGTCGCTGGAGAGGAATCCCTTGCCGCTTTTGGCGGTTATCTTATGCTTTTTGAAATAGTAAAGCTCGTGGTTGTCGGAGCCGATGAGCATCTTGTAGCAGATGGATCCGTTCACGGGCTCGGAAGGGGCCACGACATAACTTACGACAGTGTTGAAGGTCCCTTCCGAGAAGATCTCATCCACCTCGTCCTCATCTTCCTTGATGAGGATGTCCTCGTCCAGAGAACGTTTGGTCTGCTCGTCAACCTGAGGCGCGAAATCCTCTGCCCAGAAGAATATTCTTTTGATTCTCAGTTTTTTTTGAGTCTTTCGCTCCGATGTTGGAATAAGCCTTCATCTCAGTGTCGGTGAGGCTGGTGGTGTGCTCCTGGATTATCTTCAGGAAGGCCGGAAGGAGCACGAACTCGCGTCCGGACGGATCCTCGGTCGACCGGAGCGGGAAGCTTACGACCTCGAACATGTCATTGATGGACTTGTCGGCTCCTTCTCCACCCTTGACGAGGGTCAGCATGTCGATTCCCGGCTCGGATTCCCTGCGGAACTGCCCTTTGACGACCATTAGAAAATAGAAGTCCGCGTTTCCCTTGAGGTTCTGGAATTCCTCGTTAGAGCAGAATTCGTAAGGGGAGACCGTCCATGTCGCGGCCACGCTTTCCTTGACGGCTTCGTCCAGAAATTCGTCACCGGTGAGGACAACCTTTGTTGTCTTGGATGTGAAATCCTTCAGTTTCTCCCTTCTTGTCGTGATCTGTGCCTGACCTAAGGCATCGGTGGTCAGAAGCAGCCCGGCGATGGCCAAGGCAAGTATTTGAATGAATCGTCTCATGTCTTGTAGCTGTTTGTTTTTCAGTTTGTTTATTCAATATTGCATTGGAGGGTACGGGCTTTGCCGTTGCTCGCGCCGACAAAAAACCCCATACTTCATGCCTCACGACACAAATGTACGAAATATTGCGTAAATTTGCCTTACAAAACTTGGTGCGGACAACCACTCCCTAAGATTTGAACGCTGTTATGTCTGAATACATCGTATCGGCAAGAAAATATCGTCCTGACTCGTTCGAGTCCCTTATCGGTCAGGACAACATAGCCCAGACCCTGAAGAACTCCATCATCAGGGGGAAACTGGCGCACGCCTACCTGTTCTGCGGGCCGCGCGGAGTGGGGAAGACAACCACGGCCAGGATATTCGCAAAGGCCATCAATTGCTCCAATCCTTCGCCGGACATGGAGCCTTGCGGCGAGTGTGAGTCCTGCCGGTCCTTCCAGGAAGGGCGGTCCTATTGTATTCACGAATTGGACGCCGCGTCCAACAACGGTGTTGATGACATCAAGAACCTGATGGACCAGGTGCAGATTCCTCCGCAGGTGGGAAAGTACAGCGTTTACATCATAGACGAGGTCCACATGCTTTCTACCGCGGCTTTCAACGCGTTTCTCAAGACGTTGGAGGAGCCGCCGGCACACGCCATATTCATTCTTGCCACGACCGAGAAGCATAAGATTCTGCCGACGATCCTTTCGCGTTGCCAGACCTACGATTTCAACAGGATCTCGGTGCCGGACATCGTCAGCAACCTTAGGATGATAGCGGGGAAGGAGGGTGTGAATATTGATGATGAGTCCTTGCATGTGATAGCGCAGAAGGCCGACGGGGCTATGCGTGACGCGCTTACGATCTTTGACCAGACGGTGGCGTTCTGCGGGACCGATGTGAAGTACGAGGAGGTTTTGAAGAACCTCAATGTGCTTGATTATGACTATAGTTTCAATCTCGTGGACGCTTTTCTGGCGGGGGACTACGGCTCCGCGTTGCTGAAGTTCGATGAGATTCTTTCCAAAGGGTTCAACGCATTGCATTTCTGCGCTGCTTTGAGTTCGCATTTCCGGGACTTGATGGTGACGAAGAACGGCGGGCTTGAGGCTTTGCTGGAATTGCCGGATTCGCTGAAGAAGAGGTATGAGGAGCAGGCCTCCAGGTGTTCGCTGAAGTTTTTGTACGATGCGTTGAGTGTCACTTCCGCTTGCGAGGCTGGGTATAAACAGGCTGTGAACCCTCGGCTTCATATTGAGTTCGCCTTGATGAAGCTTAGTTTCCTGATGAAGGCTCCGGATGCTGGAACGGCCAAGGTTGCTGTGGGTGGGGACCGGCATCCGCCGACAGTGGTTCATCAGACTTCCGCGCTTCGCGCTCCATCCCGTCACCTGCCTCGCAGGTGACACCCGTTCACGAGGCCACGGGCGGCCACGGCCTGACTGAACCGCAGTCGGCGGACGCCGCACGGAAACCGGGAGCGGTCGGCGCGGTCGCTGAGCCTGTGGTTCGACAAAACTCACCAACCATCGAAGCGGCTTCGGATAGCCCTATTGAAAGTGCGGTCACTTCGACAAGCTCGGTGACCGAAACCGCTGACTCGGCGACCGGAAATGATGTGTCTGTAGAGAATGTTGGTTCGCAGGTCATTGCTGAGGAGAATCCCGCCCCGAGGACGAGAAGGAAGCCGGTGAAGACCGGGGTGTCCTTGTCACTCAATTCGATGATCGAGGAGGAAGAGAACAAGAAAGTCGTCAAGGAGGCCGCACCGGTCGCTGACGTGATCCCGGATGACGATGCGGTGCTGGAGGCCTGGAAGACAATCCCGGCCGAGAACGCTTCAAGCCCGAGACTCGCCAACACCCTTCAGAACGCGGAGGTCGGCATCGAGACGAAGGACGGCTACAAGATGTTGACATTCAAGGTCAGCAACGCCGCACAGGAAAAATGGATCCGGGAGAACCGGCTCATGGTTCTGGAAGGAAATTTGCGGAAGAAGGTTGGATCTTCAAGAATCCGTCTTGAAGTGGGTGTGCTGCCGATTGAGGACAAAGGTGTACAGCCCTATACCGATCAGGAAAAGGCCACCGTCCTGATGGGACAGAACGGGGAGGTGCAGAACCTGGTCAAGGATTTCGGCCTTGAGACAAGATAATGATTGACAATTAGATTTGAGATAAGATGAAACTTCATTGCGAGAACCTCGTCAAGAAATATGGCATCAGAACTGTCGTGAAAGGCGTTTCGATGGAGATTAACCAGGGAGAGATTGTTGGCTTCCTCGGTCCTAACGGAGCAGGGAAGACCACCAGTTTCTATATGATCACCGGACAGATTGTCCCGAACGGAGGACGTGTGTTCCTTGATGATGAGGACATCACCGAGCTTCCTATGTACAAAAGAGCTCAGAAAGGAGTCGGCTATCTGCCGCAGGAGGCTTCCGTGTTCCGCAAGATGTCTGTGGAGGACAACATAATGTCCGTGATGGAGATGTCGGATATGTCCAAGGCGGAGAGACAGGAGAGACTTGAGGATCTGATCAATGAGTTCAATCTCTCGAAGGTGCGCAAGAGCCTTGGAATCCAGTTGTCCGGAGGTGAGAGACGACGCTGCGAGATCGCCCGCGCCCTTGCCATCGACCCGAAGTTCATCCTGTTGGATGAACCGTTCGCCGGTGTGGATCCTATAGCCGTGGAGGACATCCAGTTCATCATCGCGAAACTGAAGTACAAGGACATCGGTGTCATCATCACCGACCACAATGTGGGTGAGACTTTGGCGATCACGGACCGCGCCTACCTGCTTTACGAGGGCACAATCCTCCAGCAGGGCACTCCGGAAGCTCTCGCCGCCGACGAGGACGTCCGCACCAAATACCTCGGTTCCGGCTTCGTCCTGAAGAAGTCCGTCTCCGTAGAGCGCGCCAAAGCCGAACATGCTGCCCTTGAGGTCGCCCGAGCCGCCAAGTCAGCCTCAGCCGCTGACTCGGCTGAGGGGTAATATTCATACGCTTTATCCCAACAGGCCTTGCTTGAAAGAGTCGGAACACATCGTCCTTGAAGCGCTCCTTGTCGAACCAGGCCGCCTTCTTCGAGAGACGGTCGAGGTTGGAGAGGGGCTCCACCACTTTCCTCGCTATGGTACGCTTCGTCTCCTCGTCTGTGGAACGCATCATACTCCTCAAAGTCTATCTTGAATCTTCACGTTATTAATTAAGGATAAGGCCAGATCAAGTGCACGGTCAGAGGATCATAAACATGTGATAGTGCTCCAGTTGAGGGCAAAAACACCTACGACGGCAGCATTATAAGGAGAAAATGCTGCCGTCGTGAGATGTGAAGGCCTCGTTTATACCGTCAAAGGCCGTCCTCATTGATTGGTTATTATTTCTCCGTCCCGGTGATTTCGGCCATGACCTTTTCGGCTTTGGCGTAACCATCAGCGGGGGCCTTCCACATAAAGGCCACAACGGCGGCTCCCACGAGGCCTATGATCACGGAGACGAGGAATACGGAGTCCCAGCCGAAATGCTCGGCGAGGTAGCCGAATGTCACACCGGAGATGGCTGTGCTGGCGTACCCGAATATTCCCAAGATGCCGTTTGCGGTGGCGCAGGCGTGCTTGGTGGCCTGCTGGGAGGCGGAGGTGCCGAGAAGAGCCTGTGGACCGTAGATGAAGAAGCTGGAAAGGCAGATGAATATGGCGGAGAGCCACGGCATTCCGGCAGGGGACTTCCAGAACAGGAAGAACGACAGGGTGGCGCCGACCGTGCAGATGAAGCAGGTCCTGTGCGCGCGGCTCTTCATGAACTTGTCCGTGAACCATCCGGCCAGCAGCATTCCGGCGATGCCTCCGACCAGCTCGGACGCGGCCACGACAGTGCCTGCGGTGGAGATCTCCATGCCCTTGTACTGTGTCAGGAAGGTCGCGCCCCAGTCAAGGATCGTGAAACGGACCACATATATGCAGAAGTTGGACACTGCAAGGATCCAGATCAGAGGGTTGGCGAACACCATACGGTTGACGAAAGACTTGAATGACTTTCCGGACATATTGTCGGCCAATGAAGCGTCGGAGGTTTTATCTTCAGATTTCTCGTCCTTATTCATGTCCTCGATTTCAGGAAGTCCTACGGACGATGGGGTGTCCTTCAATGTGAAGAACAACGCGACGGCGCCCACGAGGGCGATGGCGGCGGGAACAGCGAAGCAAAGCTGCCATGCGCTGTAGCCGTAGTGCTTCAGGAGGAATCCGCAGATCACGCTGATGAGTCCGGCTCCGATGGAGTGGGAAGCGTTCCAGATGGACTGCTTGGTGGCAAGCTCGGAAGGCCTGATCCAGTGGCACATGAGACTGATGCACGGTGGCACTCCCATGCCCTGGAAATAGCCGTTGAGAACCCATAATGTACCTATGATATAGACCAGCGTCATCGTGGCCTTGCCCTCGGTGTCCAGCACATTCATGAACGAGTTCATGGACGGGCTGAAGCATATTACAAGATTGGTCACGGCTGACAACACGAGGCCGAGGGACATGAGCTTCCTGCGGCTGAACCTGTCGGCCAGAAAACCGTTGACGAAGCGGGATATTCCATAGATGATGCCATTCAGGGTCAGGAATATACCCAACTGGATCTTGGATATTCCCAATTCCGCCTCAAGCGCCGGCATAACCACGCTGAAATGCTTCCTGACAAAGTAATATAGCGCATACCCTATCATCAATGTGATCAGAGTGCGCCACTGCCAGTAGTTATACTTCTTTTCTGTCTGCTTGTCCATAATATTCGTTCATTAATATGTGATCCCTGTCCGGCACGCGTCACTGTTGCCTGGGGGCTGGAGAAGGCGGCGCCGGTGTTGTGCGATATGGCGGCAAATGTAGGGATTTTTCGGAGATATTCAATAATTGGCCGAAAAAGGCTATCTTTGTCGGAATTTCGTAATAGGCGGGATTCTGTAATATGATGACACAAGAACAAAAAAAACGTTTCCAGTATTGGCAGTGGCGCACAATCATCGGAACGATGATCGGCTACTCTATTTTCTATCTTGTACGTAAGAACTTTTCTTTCGCCATTCCTGGTCTGACCGCTGAATATGGCATCACCAAGGCCACGTTCGGAGCTATCCTCGCCATCGCAAGTTTCATGTATGGCGTGTCCAAGTTGATAAACGGCTTTCTGGCCGACCGTCTCAACGGCCGCTGGCATCTTGTCACCGGATTGTCCGTCAGCGCGTTCGTGAACATCCTGTTCGGAGCGGGCGCGATGATCTGCGCCTACTTTGTCGGGGCGGACTACGGGCCGAAGTTTGTCAATTACCTTGTCATCCTGTTCGCTGTGCTTTACGTTGTCAACAATGTGTTCCAAGGATGCGGATTCCCTCCTTGCAACCGTCTGATAACCCACTGGGTACCACCTCACGAGCTCGCTACCAAGATGTCCATCTGGAACACCTCGCATTCTGTCGGAGCTTTCCTCGTCGCCGTGCTTTGCGGCTACATCATGGGGCACACCGGAGTGGACATGAGCGCTGACGCTGAGGTCCGCGCACGTGTCGCCGAGAACACGGCGAACATCACCGCGTCGATGGATCCGGCCGCGGCCCAGGCCTATGTCGATTCCGCTCTGCGGCACATCGGGTCCTGGCAGTGGGCCTTCTGGATTCCGGCCGCTATCGCTGTACTCGGTGTGATCTTCATCATCGTGACCTTGAGGGATACTCCTAAGTCGGTGGGGCTTCCTGAGCTTGAGGGCACGAAGGTGGCGGACAAACATGATGAGGCAGAGAAGAAAGAGTTCAGGCAGTTCATCATCAACAAAGTCATCAAAAACCCTATCGTGTGGATTCTGACGCTGGCTGACTTCTTTGTGTACATCGTGCGTATGGCTGTGCTTGACTGGGGACCATCCTTCCTTCAGGAAAGCCGTGGGCTGTCTCCGGCGCTTTCAGCATGGACGGTCGCCATATTTGAGGCCTTCGGCGTTGTCGGAATGCTTGTGGCCGGAGTGGTCTCCGACAAGTTGTTCCACAGCAAGGCACAGAGAACCTGCGCGTTGTGTATGGTTGGCGTTATGGCGTTCCTCATCGTGTTCTGCCTTCTCCCGGCATCCACAAACCCTGTTGTCCTTATGCTGGTGCTTGCCTGCATCGGTTTCTTCCTCTATGGCCCTCAGGCTCTCATCGGTGTCGTGGCGTCCAATCAGGTGACCCGTCGTGGAGCTTCCTCAGCCAACGGAATCATCGGCTTCGTGACTTATCTCAGCCCTATCATCTCCGGATTCGTGTTCGGCCACATCGCCGACAACCCTAAGTTCGGTTGGGAAGGGGTGTTCAAGATCATGATATTTGTCGCCGCTCTCGGTCTTGTCACCTTGCTGACCCTCTGGAACAAGAAGACTGACGGCTACGCTGAAAACCAGGAGTAAGAGGTTACTTCTGAATATTCATAAAAAAAACTACCGCCGCGAAGTTGTGATCCTTCACGGCGGTTTTTATATTCAATGAATATCTCCCTATTTCGCGTCGAACGCGAAGATGTGCGCCCTCTTCGGTTCCCCATGTGGATGTCACCACGAGACGCAGTTCCTTGGCCTTGACAGGCTCGTCGAATTTGATGTGCCTGAGGCGGAGGTAGTTGTCGGTGTCCTCGTAGAGGGTGATCCACTCGTTCTTCACCTTGGCTTCGACCTTGAAACCTTTCGCCATCATCTTAGGCATCTCCACGCGCTCTGTGGTGGCTTCAAGCTTGCGCATCCTCTTGCTCCTGTACTTGAAGTCGGAGTCGAAGATGATGCGGACACCGGTCAGTTCCACAGGCTTTTTCCAGCTATAAACGATGCTCTCGTCGCCCGGGGCCACCCACACGCCGTTGTCCTCTCCGTCCCATTTGCGGTCGATTCCGTTGCGAAGAGGCAGGTTCGAGTCGGCTGTGGTTGCGGACATCGTGAGCTCTGATGGCTTTCTCCACCTGTAAGGCAGCATGCTGTCATCGTCCTCAAGCATGTCCTGAAGCTCGGCGATGTGATCCTTGCGAACTCCGGCCGGGGTTGTGCCGTATTTGATCGCGAGTGCGGCTCCGGTTCCGGCAGCCTGTCCGAGAAGGGCGCAGGTGGACATCACTCTGGTTGAGGACAGTCCCATGTGTGTGGCGGAGATGTCACGTCCGGCGAACATCAGATTCGGCACGTTGACCGAATAGAGGCAGTCGAACGGGATACCGAAACGTTCCGGAGTCGTGTGCTCGACCGAGAATATTCCTTTTCTGTGGAAAGCGTCCGGATGGTGGTTGTCCAATGTCCATCCTCCGTAGGCGATAACGTCCGGGAAATGTCCTCCGGACATCACGTCGTTCTGGGTCAGGATGTGAGGGCCGATGTAGCGGGTGGACTCACGCTTGCCCGGAAGCGAGCCGATCCAGTCGAGGTCGTAGTTCTTGCAACGGCCGTCAGGGTTGTTTTTCATGTATTCCCAGACACCGTAGGCGATGCGCTTGAGCTCGTACTGGATGTCGTTGGCGTCGAAGATCGTGTTCAGGTTGCCGCCGAACTCGATCCACCAGAAGTTGTTGTCTTTCGGGTAAGGCTTCTTGTAGTTGAACTTCACTCCCGGGATTGTGGACTTAGGCTTGTCGTAGTTGAAGTCATCGTCCGTGAAATGGTAGGCCCATTCGGGAGCGGTGAACGGATGATCCTCGTCTGTCTTGCGGAGCTGGAGCAGGATGGAGTTGCCCATTGTCTTCGCGTCCCCGCCCTCGTCAAGGAAGGTCTCGTCAAACTCGCTTGGCAGCTCGCGTCCGTGGCGGTATTTCGCTCCGGAGAGACGTAATATTCCATCACCGGTGCAGTCGGCGAAGATTGTACCTTTTATAAGGTATCTGGTGTAGGCGTTGATGTTCCATGCCTTCACGGCGGCGATCCTGTCACCGTCCATCACGACATCCTCGACTGACGTGTTGAGGAGAAGCTTGATGTTCGGCTCCATCACCACTGTGGAGTAGATGGCGTCATCCCAAAGGGTGTAGCGGAGGAGCGGGTTGAAGCGGAAGTTCCTCATCTGCATTTCCTCAAGCAGACCGGCCTCGGCGTTCTGGTCGCCCTTGGCTCCGACTATTCCCATCCTGACTTCGCTGGAGGCGTTTCCGCCGAGAACAGGCCTGTCCTGCACGAGAATCACGGTCGCTCCGTGCCTTGCCGCGGACACGGCGGCGCACACTCCGGACAGTCCGCCACCGGCGACAACGATGTCTGCGCTCAATTCCACATCCTTGATTGTCTTTGCGTTCTGCTCTGTCAGCATTCCCTGGGCATAAGCCGTCGTAGAGGTCAACGGCATCAAAACCGCCGCTAACGCTCCGGCAATAATAGAGAATGATTTTCTTGTCATTTTTCGTCAGTGTTATTTTCCCTCAAAATTAGCCAAAATATCGCTATGAGACAATTATTCCGCCATTTTTCGTAACTTTGCATGATGACCGACCAATGTCGGTGAATTAACTACAGTAACGTGCCGACGCATTTTGCCTGATGCTGAATACGCCGGCGGATAAAGTCAAGAAATACAATGAAAACAGCAATTCAGTTCGGAGCGGGAAACATCGGCCGTGGATTTATCGGTGCCGTGCTTTCAAAATCAGGCTATCAGGTAGTGTTTGCGGATGTCAACAAGGAAATAGTTGACAGGATCAATGCGGACGGGCAATATACCGTGCACATCAAGGATGTTGAGAGCGAGGATATCCTCATCTCTGGAGTCTCTGCCGTGGATTCGTCAACGGACGCCGTGGTGGAGAAGATCAAGGAGGCGGAGTTGATCACGACAGCCGTAGGTCTCAGGATCCTCCAGTTCATCGCTCCGGCTATCGCCAAGGGAATCATCGCCCGCAAGGATTCGGAATAGAGGCTCCGCTCAACATCATCGCGTGCGAGAACGGGCTCATGGCGTCCTCACGTCTCAAGGAGGCTGTATATTCCCATCTGGACGAGGCCCAGAAGACTTGGTGCGTGGAGCACGTCGGTTTCCCGGACTGCTCGGTTGACCGCATCGTCCCTCCGGTGAGGAGCGAGAATCCTATCGATGTCGCCGTGGAGAGATTCTACGAATGGAATGTGGAAGAGAAGGCTTTCGTCGGTCCGGCTCCAAAGGTTGAGGGAATGAATATGGCCGATAACCTTCTGGCCTACATCGAGAGGAAACTTTTCACTCTGAACACCGGTCATGCCATCACCGCATACCTCGGCAAGATGAAGGGCTGCACGACAATCACAGACAGCATCGCTGTTCCTGAGGTTTATGAGCCCGTTCCCCATGCTGCCATGCAGCAGAGCGGCGAGGCTCTCGTGAAGCAGTTCGGTTTCGATCATGAGGCTCACTTCAAGTACATCGAGAAGATCATCGGACGTTTCCGCAACCCTTATCTTCAGGATGACGTGAACCGCGTGGGACGCGAACCTATGCGCAAGCTCTCCCCGGATGACAGACTTGTGAAGCCGGCCATGACCGCCAAGAGTTTCGGTCTTCCTTACGACAAGATTCTGCTCGGTGTCGGAGCCGCCTTGCATTTCGACAATCCAGAGGATCCGCAGAGCGTCCAGATGCTCGACCTGATCAAATCAAAGGGACTTGAGGCGGCGGTTTCCGAGATCACCGGAATCAATGCCGGGGACCCGATGGTCGCTGAGATCGTCAATGCCTACAAGGAAGTGGAAAGAATATAATCGGCTGCTTTTTGCGTGAATATTCAAATCACATGAAACGCATATTATCATTCTTGCTGCTGGTCGGCATCGCTGTGGCGTCAGGTGCACAGGTGAAGGTAAACTGCGGCCCTTATCTGCAGAATGTCACGGAGGACAGTTTCACGGTGGTCTGGACCACGAACGGGCCGGCTGTAGGTTGGATTGAACTGGCTCCGAACGACGGTACGAATTTCTACAATGTGGAGAGACCTAAATATTTCGACCTCAGAGGAATGGGCAGGAAGCCGATCGGTACGCTCCACAAAGTCACGGTCTCCGGCCTGAAGCCAGGCGCCACATACAGGTACCGCGTGATGTGCCAGGGCGTTCTCTCGCAGGAGAACAGAGCCAGAATCCTCTACGACGAGGGTTACGGGCTGGATCTGAAGAAAAGGCCTACCAAAGTTACCACAAAGGCTCTTGAATATGACAAGGTCAAGTTCGCCGTGGTGAATGACATGCACGAGCATGATTCCGTGATGCAGGTACTTTTCAAGGACGCCAAGGACAAGTACGATTTCGTCTGCTTCAACGGCGACATGACCTCGGCTATCGACAGCGTGGCCGAGATCCGCATGCACTACATGAACACCGCGTCCAAACTTTTCGCTTCGGACACTCCGCTTTACCTCTGCCGCGGCAACCATGAGTACAGAGGCAACGATGCCATCAAGTACCTTGACTACTACCAGACTTCAACAGGAAGGACGTATTATACGGCCTCTTACGGGAAGTTTTTCTTCCTGTTCCTCGACTCTGGAGAGGACAAGGTTGACAGTGACATCAGGAATCTGAACATCATGATCACCGAAGACTACCTGAAAGAGGAGGCCGAGTGGCTGAAAGGCGTTGTGGCGAGCGATGAATATAAGAACGCCGAGATGAGGATCGCGTTCTGCCATATTCCTCCGTCAGACAAGGGATGGCATGGCAATGTGATGGTCAGCAAATATTTTGTGCCGACGTTGAACGGTACAGGCCTGGACCTGATGTTGTGCGCTCATATTCATAAATACCGCTTCAACGATGCGAACACCATCGGAGCGGACTTCCCTGTGCTTTGCAACGCCAACAGGCAGCGCATCGACGCGGTGGTGGACAAGGACGGCATCCGTCTGGACTTCTTCGATGAGACCGGCGCCAAGATCAAGAGCATGAAATTCGACAAGAAAAAATAAGTTTTATATTTTAATATGAATAGGATTACATTAGCGTTGGCGTTGTCTCTGACTGTTCTGACCGCCTCGGCGCAAAACAAAAAGGTGGACTATACGTTCACGGAGGCCTCTGACCTCACAATGGTGGGCAAACTCATGCCGGACACACCTAACCCTTACCATAGGGTTGACACGGTGAAATTCAAAGGTTTCACAAAAAGCGAGAACAGACAGGTAAGGATGTCCGCCGGCCTTGCGGTGGCTTTCAGGACCGACTCGAAAATCATCACGATCAAGACAAAATATGAGGATCGGAGTTTTCCTGTGAACACCGGTGGACTGTCTGCCCGTGGTTATGATTTGTATATCAGGAACAACGGGGAATGGCTTTGGGCCGCGTCCGCGGTGGCAAAGGACAACAAGCCTGACGAGAATGTCACTCTGATCAAGGACATGGATGGAACGATGCATGAGTGCCTTCTTTACCTGCCTGTATTCAGTGAGGAGTCTTCCATAAAGATCGGTACGGAGAAAAACGCCAGCATCGAGGCCATCGACAATCCGTTCAGACATAGAATCGGAATATTCGGTTCAAGTTTCACGCACGGAACCAGCACTTCCAGGGCGGGTATGTCCTACCCGGACCAGTTGAGCCGTATGACAGGACTCCAGTTCCTCAGTCTTGGATGCGCCGGCAACAGCAAGTTGCAGACTTACTTTGCTGATGTGCTCTGTGCGGCTGACGTGGACGCATTGGTGTTCGACGGGTTCTCAAACCCTGAGGCTCCGATGATCAAGGAAAGGCTCTTCCCGTTCATTGAGAAACTGCAGAAGGCTCATCCTGGCGTTCCGCTCATCTTCCAGCGCACAATCTACCGCGAGTACCGTAACTACAACACTGACAGAGACAGGAACGAAAGCGCCAAGATAGCGATGGCTGACAGCCTTATGAATATCGCCGTCAAGAAGTACAAGGATGTCTATTATGTGAAGACAACCTGTGCCACGTCAAAGGATCACGAGGCAACGGTCGATGGGGTCCACCCTTCTGACTACGGTTACACCCTTTGGGCAAGATCCATTGAAAAGCCGATCAAGAAAATCCTCAGGAAATACGGAATCAAATAGCCGTGACCTGAAATTGAACATGGGATAAAAAAAGACCGGGCGGCTTTGCGGAGCCGTCCGGTTGTCTTTTTGATTATGAGATGATCGCTTACACTCTCTGGCCGTAGGAACGGTCGGTGGTGTTGACGGTGATCTTGTCGCCCTGGTTGATGAAGAGCGGAACCATAATCTTGGCGCCGGTCTCAAGGGTGCACTCCTTCAAAGCGCTGGTGGAGGCGGTGTTGCCCTTCACGGCAGGCTCTGTGTAGGTCACCTCAAGGGTAACGTATGTAGGGAGCTCGCAGGTGAGGCACTTCTCCTCAGGCTCGACGACGAACATCATCTCGACGTGCTGGCCTTCCTTCATCAGGTCGGAGTTCTCAACTACGTCGTGAGGCAGGTGGATCTGCTCGTAGGTCTCCTCGTGCATGAAGTTGAATCCGTCCTCGTCAGAGTAAAGGAACTGGTAAGGACGTCTCTCGACGTTGATGACATCGATCTTCATACCCGCGGTGAAGGTGTTCTCAAGGATCCTTCCGTTCTCAAGGTTACGAAGCTTTGTCTTTACGAATGCCGGACCCTTTCCTGGCTTAACGTGCTGGAAATAGACTACCTGGCAAGGCTTGCCGTTGTAGCTGATATAAAGGCCGTTCTTAAAATCTGCTGTTGTTGCCATAAAAATATGTAATGAATTTAGATTTCAAAAGATTGATGCGCAATCATTTCGACCGCAAAGTTAACTATTTGCGGATATTCTTGCAAAAAATTCTTTCAGCGACCTGTTCCAGAAGCCATCCCGGCGTTGATGTCGCGCCGCAGACTCCTACCTTGTCTCCGTCCGAGAACCATTCCGGTTCCAATTCCGAAGGATCGGAAATATGATAGGTCCGTGGGTTTCTGGATTTGCACAGGTCGAAAAGCACCTTTCCGTTGGAACTGGAAACCCCTGACACAAAGACGATGACATCGTGTCGAAGAGCGAAGTCGGCCAGTTCCTCGTGTCGTGACGCCACCTGTGAGCAGATCGTGTTGTGAACCTGAAGACCTGCACCCGGACATGACTCCAGCACCTTGCAGATCTCGGAATATTCCACCGGACTCTTTGTTGTCTGAGAGAATATCTCCAACGGCTTGTCAGTCCGGATAGAACCGTCCTCTAGGGCGGAAAGCAGCATCGGCATATTCTCAATCACCACCGCGTCGCCGCTGACTTGCCCAAGCAGACCAAGCACCTCGGCGTGCCCGATTTTCCCGAATATGACAATCTGTCCTCCGGCGGGCTTGACCCTCTCGTAGGCCTCCCTGATGCTCTTTTGCAGTTTCAGCACCACCGGACAGGTGCAGTCTATGACCGTCAAACCAAGTTTTTGAGCCAATGAATATGTCTGCGGCGGCTCGCCGTGCGCCCTTATGAGAAGCGTCTCCGAAGAAGGATCGGGAATATTCATAAGTCCGTCTTTGTCGACTGTGATCAGTCCTTTCTCTCCGAGCCTCTGGAGTTCCGCCTCGTTGTGGACAATGTCCCCGAGGGAGTATAGTGTCCTGCCGGGAGACTCCTCAAGGAACTTCTCGGCTCGGCCGATCGCCCTGATCACTCCTCCGCAGAAGCCGGAATGCTTCTCGATCTCAACCTGAAGAGCCATGACCCTCTATTCAAGGATTCCGAAACGGCCTTGCGCAAGTCCTTGGAACCAAACCAGTTCCTCGTGCAGGTTCATGTCCGAATTGTCCAGCACGAAAGCGTCGGCGGCCCTGGAAAGAGGGGAAACCTCACGATGGGAGTCGATATAGTCCCTCTCCCGAAGGTTTTTCATCACGTCCTCCAGTTTCGGGTCCTGTCCCTTGGCCTTCATCTCGTCGAAACGCCTTTGTGCCCGGACCTCATCGCTGGCTGTCATGAATATCTTGACCTCGGCGTCCGGGAACACCGTCGTGCCGATGTCCCTGCCGTCCATCACGATTCTTTTCCTCTGTCCGAAAGCGTGCAGACGCTCATCGACATATTCCCTGACAAACGGGATCGCCGAGATCGGACTGACGTGGCCGGACACCTCCAGCGTGCGGATCTCCTTTTCTATGCATCTGTCTCCGATGAATGTTCCCTCGGCCTTGAAATCCAGCCCCAAATCCGGTAGTGCAGCCTTGAGCGGCTTCGTCAATGGCTCCGTCCTTTCCGATGAACCCTTTCTCAAGGGCGTACAAGGTAACTCCACGGTAGAGAGCCCCGGAGTCCAGATAAAGGAATCCGAAGTGTTCCGCTATCAGTCTGGCAAGCGTGCTCTTGCCTGTCGATGAGTAGCCGTCGATGGCTATGATGATGTCAGGTAATTTCATACGGCAAAATTATCAATTTTTATCTAAAGAATAAAGTTATCCTTTTCATTTCCCAAAGAAAGAAATTTGTCCGATATTTGTATTACGGAATATCATTCCAGAACAAGTAATATTACCGTTATCCGGAGGAGTGGGTTCCGCGGAAACGGGATGTGCGATTTATAGGCAAGAACAAAGACGAATTTCTATGAAGATATTGATTGTTGATGACGAGAGGTCCATCAGGAATTCCCTTAAGGAGATTCTGAGTGACGAGGGCTACGATGTGGATGTGGCCGAGGACGGTGCGACCGCCCTTGCGATGGTGGACAAGGAAAGGTACAATGTGATTTTCTGCGACATCAAGATGCCGGGAATGGACGGAACCGAGGTTCTGGACAAGATGATGGCCGAGGGCATAGATTCGGCGATCGTGATGATCTCCGGACATGGAGACATCGACACGGCGGTGGAGTGCATCAAGAAAGGCGCTTTCGATTTCATCCAGAAGCCATTGGATCTGAACCGGATCTTGATCACCATCAAGAACGCTTCGGAGAAGGCCACCATAATCTCCGAGAACAAGACTCTGAAAAAGAAGGTTTACGGCCAACGGATGATAGGGGAGTCAGAGCCTATCCGGCATGAGCGCGACATCATTGCGAAAGTCGCCCCGACTGACGCCCGTGTGCTGATCGTCGGCCCCAACGGTTCGGGCAAGGAGCTGGTTGCGCGGAGTCTCCACGAACAGAGTGCCAGAAGCACGATGCCGTACATCGAGGTGAACTGTGCGGCCATCCCGTCGGAACTGATTGAAAGTGAATTGTTCGGCCACGAGAAAGGCGCTTTCACCTCGGCCATCAAGCAGCACAAAGGAAAATTTGAGCAGGCTGACGGCGGGACTCTTTTCCTGGACGAGATCGGGGACATGAGCCTTGCCGCTCAGGCCAAGGTGCTGCGTGTGCTGCAGGAGCGCAAGCTCTCCAGGGTCGGCAGTGACAAGGACATAACTGTTGACGTGAGGGTGGTGGCGGCCACGAACAAGAATCTTCAGGATGAGATAGCCAAGGGCAATTTCAGGGAAGACCTGTACCACCGCCTGAGCGTCATCGTCATCAAGGTGCCGTCGCTGGACGAAAGGAAAGATGACATCCCTCTGCTTATTGACTATTTTGTAAATCAGATCAGCACGGAGTCCGGGATGCCGGTGAAAACATTTTCTCCCGAAGCGGTCAGGCTGCTCCAGGAGAAATCATGGACTGGTAACATCAGGGAACTCCGCAATGTCGTGGAGCGTCTGATGATCCTCGGCGGCAATCCTGTCAGCGGCCAGGATGTCAAAGACTACGTCAGTCCGATTCAATAGCCTTTTGAAGGGTCGGGTCGATGTTGAGGTACATCTTGTAGAAGGCGTTCTCACCGAGTTTGGAATACCGCCCGACAAGGGCGCGGAGTTGTGGGAGGAGATATTCGGAAGTCTCTTCCCATTCTTTTTGCGTGCAGGTGATGCCGTCCTTCGAGGAGGCATATTCACGGAATGCGGACGGGATATTCATTCTGTCCAGGAATATTCCAAGTTCGGCGTCATTGTCGATTTCGGAGAGCCGCGATTTGTATTTGTCGAACATCGCCGAGGCGAACCTCATCTGCGTTGCTTTCTTGTTGCAGGCGATGAAGAACTTAGTGGCCCTGGTGGTGTCCACCGGCACGAACACGTCCGGGATGATGCCGCCACCGCCATAGACCGTCCTTCCCGCCACTGTCTTGTAGGCGGCCGTGGAGTCAACCTTGATGCTGTCAGCGTCGTACGTCTCTCCGTCGGCGTAGCGCTTGTAGATGTCGTACTGATAATCCTCTGAATATGGCTTCTGGATGCAGCGGCCTGATGGCGTGTAGAACCTTGCCACAGTCAGTCGCACTCCGGAACCGTCGCTGAAATAGACTGGCTCCTGCACGAGACCCTTGCCGAATGAGCGTCTTCCTATGATGAGGCCTCTGTCGTTGTCCTGGATGGCTCCCGCGAATATCTCGCTGGACGAAGCCGTGGACTCGTTGATCAGTACTGTCAGGTTAATGTCCTGAAGGATTCCCTTGCCGTCGGCCTTGTAGTCGTCCTTCTTGCGGTGTAGTCCCTGCATATAGACGATCTCGTCACCTTTCTTGAGGAACATGTCGCAGAGCAGCAGTGCCTGGTCGAAATACCCTCCTGTGTTGTCACGCAGGTCGAAGATCAGCTTCTTCATCCCTTCCCCGAGCAGTGTGGCGCTAGCCTGTGAGAATTCCGTGAATGTCGTTCTGGAGAACTTGGAGAGCTTGATGTAACCGGTGGTGTCGTTGATCATAAACGAAGCGTCCACGCAGTGCATCGGAATCTTCCCTCTTGTGATCTCGAACGGAATCGTCTCGTTGCCTCTGCCGACTGTTACCGTGACCTTTGTCCCGGCCGGACCCTTCATCCTGCGGACCATACTGTCCTGAGGAAATCTGACTCCTGCGATGTCCTTGTCCCCGACCTTGAGGATCCTGTCGCCCTTCTGAAGTCCGACTTTCTCGGACGGGCCTCCCGGGATGACTTCCAGCACGATGGCCGTGTCGTTAGGAACGTTGAACTGGATGCCGATTCCATCGAAATTGCCGGCCAGATCGGTCTCGGCCTCGGTCAGCTCGACAGGTGGCATATAGACTGAATGAGGGTCCAGCTCAGCCAACGCGGCGGTTATGGCCGCATCGGTGACTTTCCCGACATTGATAGTGTCAACATAGTTCTTGTCGATCTGGTCAAGGATCAGATTCAGTTTCCGCCAGTCCCCGTACTGCACACGGAGCATATTCCTTTTCTGGCTGTAGGCATTGTAGGCCAGCATAATGAGCGCGCCCACGACTATTCCCAGAATTGCGATCCAGATGGAAGATATTCGTTTCATCCTAATCTATCTTTTCAACTTTGATTCCAGCCTTGCGGAGCAGGTCAACTCCGTCCGTGAGGCGATATTCATCCTTATAGACGACTCTTTTTATGCCGGCCTGGATGATCAGTTTCGAGCATTCGATGCACGGGGAGGCCGTCACGTAGAGGGTCGCCCCGAGGCTGCTGTTGCCTGACTTCGCGACCTTGGTGATGGCGTTGGCCTCGGCGTGGAGAACGTAGGGTTTTGTGGCCCCGTTCTCGTCCTCGCAGACGTTCTCGAATCCGGACGGCGTTCCGTTGTAGCCGTCGGAGATGATCATCCTGTCCTTGACCAGGATCGCTCCGACCTGCCGTCTCTTGCAGTAGGAGTTCCTGGCCCAGATCTCGGCCATCTCAAGGTATCGCTGGTCAAACTTTTCCATTATTTGTTTCTCTGGTAGAGGTATCTCTTGATGCTCTTCTTAGGAGTTCTCTCGAAATCTTCCGGCATAAACTCGATCTTCTTGATCTTGGCGTAGTTAGGGATCTCCCTGTTGATCTCCGGAAGCTGTGATGTCAGCGTCTTTTCCAGATCCTCACGGTTCATCCCGTCCAGCTCGCCCTGATGGTAGTCAGGGTAAACGAGGGCTGTAAGGCCGCCGTTGTCTTCGATGACAAGCGAGTCAACGACGTAGGCGAACGAGTTGATCACAGACTCAAGCTCCTCAGGATAGATGTTCTGGCCGTTCGGCCCGAGGAACATACACTTATAACGGCCTCTGATGTAGAGGTATCCGTCCTTGTCGATGATGCCCATGTCTCCGGTCCTGAGCCATCCGTCCTCCGTGAAGAGGTCTTTGGTGGCCTCCTCGTTCTTGTAGTAACCCAGAGCGATGTTAGGGCCGTAGGTCTGGATCTCACCCTCGATGTTCTCAGGGTCAGGGGAGTCGATGCGGATGGACATGTTCAACGCCGCCTTTCCGCAGGAGAAGAGCCTTTTGTCATCGTAGTGCGCGTAGGTGATGATCGGGGCGCACTCCGTCATGCCGTAGCCGACAGTGTAAGGGAACGCTATGTCCCAGAAGAACTTCTCGATTTCCTTGTTGAACGCCGCCCCGCCCATAATGACTTCCACGAAGTTGCCTCCGAACGCGCTCACGAGCTCGCCGCAGATCTTCTTCTGGATCATCTTGTCGATCACCGGAACCTTGAGCAAGGTCTTCACGCTACCCTTTTCCACAATCTTTTGGATCTTGGACTTATAGACCTTCTCGATGATCAGAGGCACAGCGATGATGATGTTCGGCTTGACCTCGGCCAAAGCCTGCATGATGATCTTCGGACTCGGCACCCTTGTCAGGAAATGCACGTGGGCCCCGATCGTCATCTCGAAGAGGAACTCGAACATCATTCCGTACATGTGGGCGGACGGGAGCATGGCCACCACGTTCGTCTGGTTGTTCAGTTCCCGGAAGCACGTGCTTCGCGAACTGAATGTTGGAGCAAAGCGCCCTGTAAGGGATCATCACACCCTTGGAGAAACCGGAGGTTCCGGAGGTGTAGTTGATCAGCGCCAGCTCGTTAGGGGAGTCCTTGTAGTAGTTGAGGTCCTCCGGCTCGAAGCTGTTGGGGTGGCGTTTCCCGAAATATTCATTCATGTGTTCCCTTGCCTCCGTGATGCGGGGAACCTTTGAATATAGCAGCTGGAAGGTGTTGATGCGCACCACCGCGAACAGTCCCGGCATCTCGTCGGCGCTGAGACCCTCCCAGACGACATCATCCACAAAGAGGACCTTGGCCTCCGAGTGATTGACAAGGTAATGAATATTCCCGGGCTTGAACTCGTGGAGGATCGGCACCGGCACGGCTCCGTAGGTCATCGCGGCCAGATAGCTCACCGCCCAGTTCACCTGGTTGCGGGCGCAGATGGCCACCTTGTCGCCTTTGTGCAGAAAGCATTTCTCGAATGCGATGTGCAGTTTCTCGATGCGTCTTGCCACGTCCCTGTAGCATAGGCTCACTCCCTGATAGTTGGAAAGCGCAAGCCTGTCCCAATTTTTTCTGAAGCTCTCTTCAAGGAGCTTGTTCACAGATTCGAATCTGAATTCGTTCATAATGTTCGTTTTTATTTGCCGGGCTTGAAGGTTCTTTCCTTGCCATCGTAACAAACCGCTCTGAACCCTTTGTCCGTGATCTCGATCTTGCTGTCCGGCCGGATCATCTTGTTGCCCTCGCCCTTTATCAAAGGCTCTCCGCCGCTGAACGGGAAAACCATGCTTTGGGCTGATGTCCTGACCACCCAGTATCTTTTACCATTCCCTTCCAGAAGTTCCGGAAGGCTCTTTATAGTCTCATCGGCCGTTATCCCTTTCCAGGAAGGAACCTGCTTCCCGTGCAGGTCATAATAGCCTACGGTGTTGTCTGTGTGAAGGAGCATCGCTGTGTAGCCTTTGGCTCCCGTGAAATCGTACACGGCAGGCCCTGCCGCAATTTCTTGCCTGTCTCGGCTGGAAATCCAGAGACGAAGCGTCCGAGCCTGTCAATCAGATACATCTGTGATCCGGCCGCGAACAAGGTACTGGATCTTTCCGTTGTTGTAGTAATCGACTTCCTGGACGTAACCGCGGATCTTCGACTTGAACGGCACACCCCAGACATCCTTGCCGTTCTCGTCCCGCAGACATATTGAAAGATGGCTGTTCTGATAAAATGTGTTGATCTTGCCTGTCGCGCAGTTCCGTACCTTGAAAGGTCCTTCCGGTACGGTGACAGTCGTGTCTTTGCCTGCCGCGGGAACACTGCCTTTGCCGACCTCAATCCTGTCGAGGTTGATCTCAAGACCTATTCCGCCGCCTTCCGCGATGGCTGAGACGACAACCGGAACATACGATGCCCCTTTAAGAATATTCCTGCAACCTCTTGCCATCATTGGACTGAAAGTCGCGTCCAACAGTTCCGGATCGTTGCCAAGCGAGTAATATACCCAGGCCCCTCCGTTCTTCTGCGGCACCCTGTCGAGACCTTCTGCGTCAAGGCGGGAGGCGAGTGTCTCTCTCAAAAAATTTGTCTTTGAATATTCCGCCACGCAATCAGCCGCACCAATGACGATCCAACCATGTGCCAACGCGCATGTGCTTTCATCCTCGGCGGTGAATACATTCCCGAACACAGAGGATGCGAACCCGGCGCATTTCATTCCGCTGACATTCTCCGCCTTTAGTTTTTTTCCAGGACGAAGTGTCAGGATTTGACGGAGTTTCCCGTTCATCTTCAGATTGAGGACGGCGACCTCATTTATGCCCAAGGATTCAGCCCATTCCTCGGCGTTCTGTCCGAATTCTTTTTTCTGAGCCTTGAGGATAGCCTCGTATCTGTCAAGGCTGCTTTTGGAGTCAAGGTAATTCCTGTATGCCTTTATGTAGGAAGTGATGTTGCCGATTGTGATGTCAATGATGAAGTCGGTGCTTGATGGTACAACCTCGGCTATCTTCATTTCAGAGGAGCCTGCGTGGCTGAGCACGTTGAGGTAGTACGATGGCGCTTCCGTAGAGGAGGGTACCATGCATGGACACACCGGCATCCGACCGTTTTGTGATGGTAAGCGCCGTCCATTCAGCCAGTTCCTTGAGGAAGTTTCTTGATTTGCGATGTTTTTTCGCAAAGTAGGTTCCGAGAAAGTTGTCCATGTAGGCGTTGGAAAGGAAGATGACATCATCTCCGTTTGCCGTACCTGTCGAGGCTATCTCCGCAAACCCTTTGGCTTCCAGTATGCTGTGTCCCTCTTCAAGATGTCTCACGGATGAGTTGATGACGGTCTCCGAGGTGGAGATCAGCAGCAAGTCGCCGTTGATTCTGGTCAGCAGCCCGGATGAGTCGGCGGCCGCGATAAGCGTCCTTAGATCCTGTGTCGTATCGGCTATTGCCTTGCCCGCTTCTATGATCATGAGAGGAGGCATGTCTTTGCTGTAGTGCACAGACATGATGGCCGGAGATTTCAGGCTGCCTGACCGCAAGGACGTGATTCTGTCAAATTTGTTTGACGCCAGTTCCCCGAATACGGCCAAAGAGTCGCCAAGAATCTCGCATGCTCGTCCGAAATTCTTGAAACAGAAGATGATGGCCGCATCGGATGGCACTGCCTTGACCAGTTTGTGCGTCTCAAGAAAACGTGAGTCCGCGGCATTTCCGGCATCGTTCCTTGAATCCGAATATAACTTCATGACAGCGAAGGTGATTCCTCCGATTAGAATCACCGCCGTGGCGATCAGTATGGTCAGTGTCTTTCTGTTCATCAGCTAAATTGGCAAATATACGCAATATTATTGAGCAACGAACAAATATACGATATTTCCGGTCTGTCTTGCCGGAGCCGTTCCGGATGCGGAGAACCGTGAAAGCCTTGCCGCCCTTATCGCAAAGTCCCTCAGGCATTTGTCATCCGAGGACACCTCGTCCTGGACTTTCGCGTTCAGAACCTTGCCGGAAGGGTCCACGGTGATGATGACCGTGACATGACCAGCTCCCAGACATCTGTATGCCGGAATTGACAGTTTGCTGGCTTTCCTTCCATCGAGTTCATAAGAGACAACCGATGGCCCTTTGTAAGATGACTTTTTAGATTCCTCCTTTGGCTGGCTTGGCTTGCTGACCGCGGCGTAGTCCTCGTCCGGCTCATCAAGCTTAGGACCGTTCTTGAGTTCCTGCGCCAGTTTCTCGGCCTCCTTGTAGAGTTCCTCCGCATTGGTGTTGCGGTCGTCCTTGAGCGCGCCCCTGTCCACGGCCACATTCCTCACCGGAACGCCGGAAGCCGCCGCGAGCATCCTGTCGAGCCTCTCACTTACCTCTTCCTTGAGGTTGCGCTCCGCCTGCTCTTTCTCAACCCTCTCCTGTTTGGAGAAATCCAGCACAAAAGTGTTCTCCCTCTTCAGCGCGGAGGATATCTGACTGACCAGCAACACAATAATCACCATCAAATGGAATATGACGGTGATGTAAAGTCCTGCCTTGTCGTCGCTCTTCATGGATTCAATGAATATTCTGACCTGTGTGCGGTGCGTTTCCGGAAGTTATTTCGCCTCCTCCTGTTCTCTCAGTGATTTCTCGATCGTCGCGGAGATGATGTCTATGGCGACTTTGTTATGTCCTCCCTGCGGGATGATGATGTCAGCATAGCGCTTGCTCGGCTCGATGAACTGGAGATACATCGGCTTGACGGTCTTGGTGTACCTCTCGATCACGGTCTCCACCGTCTTTCCCCTTTCGAGAATATCCCTTGCCATGACTCTCATCAATCTGTCGTCGTCATCGGCGTCAACGAATATCTTGATGTCCATCTGGTCCCGTAATTCCTTACAGGTGAACACAAGAATCCCCTCGATGATGATAACCTCCGCAGGCTTGACCGTGACTGTCTCCGTCTTTGATCTTGAGCAAGTGATGTAGGAATATACCGGCTGTTCGATGGCCTTCCCGTTCTTGAGATCCTTGAGTTGATCGCAGAGGAGCTTGAAGTCGATCGCGTCCGGATGGTCAAAGTTGATCTGCTGCCTGACCTCCATCGGAAGGTGGCTGGAGTCCTTGTAGTAGGAGTCCTGAGGGATCACAACCACTCTTTCCTTCAACTTCTCGGTTATCGCGTTGACCACCGTGGTTTTTCCTGAACCGGAGCCTCCGGCTATTCCTATCACTAACATATTCGTTGATTTTTAGAATTCGGCGTTCTTTGGAGTCCTTGGGAACGGAATCACGTCACGGATGTTGGCCATGCCGGTGACGAAGAGCAGCAGTCTCTCGAATCCGAGACCGAATCCGCTGTGAGGTACGGTTCCGTACCTGCGGGTGTCGATGTACCATTCGAGGTTCTTGCGGCTCATCTTGAGCTCGTCGATCCTCTGCTCCAGTTTCTCAAGGGATGCCTCTCTCTCGGAACCTCCGATGATCTCGCCGATCTTCGGGAAGAGCACGTCCATTCCGCGCACGGTCTTTCCGTCCTCGTTCTGCTTCATATAGAAAGCCTTGATGTCCTTAGGGAAGTCCGTGAGGATCACAGGCTTGCCGAAGTGCTTCTCCACGAGGTAGCGCTCGTGCTCGCTCTGGAAATCAGTTCCCCAGTGAACCGGGTACTCGAACTGCTGGCCGTTCCTGACAGCCTCTTCGAGAATCTCCACGGCCTCTGTGTAGGTCACTCTCTGGAACTCGATGCCCAGGACGCTCTTAAGCCTTTCGATAAGTCCGTCATCGTACTTGTCGTTGAGGAACTTGAGGTCGTCCGCACAGTTGTCAAGAGCGTACTGCACAAGGTATTTCACGAACTCCTCGGCCAGCACCATGTTGTCGTTGATGTCGTAGAAGGCCATCTCCGGCTCGATCATCCAGAACTCCGCAAGGTGTCTTGGAGTGTTGGAGTTCTCAGCCCTGAAAGTAGGACCGAAAGTGTAGATCTCGCCGACGGCCGTCGCTCCAAGCTCGCCCTCAAGCTGTCCGCTCACGGTAAGACTGGTCTTCTTTCCGAAGAAGTCCTTGCTGAAATCAACCTTTCCGTTCTCTTTCTTAGGAACGTTCTCAAGATTGAGGGTCGTGACCTGGAACATGTCTCCCGCTCCCTCTGCGTCAGATTCTGTGATAAGAGGAGTGTTGAGGTAAACGAATCCCTTGTCGTTGAAGAACTTGTGAATGGCAAACGCCATGGCGTGACGGATTCTCAGCACTGCTCCGAACGTGTTTGTCCTCGGACGGAGGTGGGCGACTGTGCGGAGATATTCAAGAGAAGTGTTCTTCTTCTGGAGAGGGTACCTGACAGGGTCGCATTCTCCGAGCACCTCGATCTGCTTTGCTTGGATCTCGACTGCCTGTCCGCTTCCTACTGATTCGATCAGGTCGCCGGTCACGCTGACGCTTGCTCCGGTTGTGATCTTGGCGATGAGGGCCTCGTCAAAGTTGGCCATATCCACCACAACCTGAATGTTATTTACGGTCGAGCCATCGTTGAGGGCGATGAACTTGATCTGCTTGTTTCCTCTTTTGGTCCTGACCCAACCTTTGGCAAGGACTTCCTGTCCCGGCGCCGCCTTGAGTAGGTCCTTAACTTTACTCCTCGTTACCATATTTTTATGACATTTGATTCAATCTCACAAAGATAGTATAAAAAACAAAAAAAAGAAAGGGACCGACCCTTGGGGCAGTCCCTCTCTCGATATATTCAAGAATGTTTATTTCTCTTCTGTCTTCCTGGCAGCGTACATGATCTTGAGGGCGGAGCAGCGCCTGAGCTCCTGCTTCACGTCCGTCACGATACCCATTCTTGCGTCTTCGTCTGCCTTGATAGAGACCTGCATCAACTGGCGGTCAGCCTCGCTCATCGCGTCGCGCTCGGCGGCGATGAAGTCACGGATGTCGTTCGTTGTCTTGAAAGAGTCATTCAGCTGGATACGCGCCTCGGTACCGTACTGGCTCTGATACTGAGCGGTAGGGGAACCGATGTAGATGTATGAGGCCAAATCTTCTCTCAAGCTTGGCGACCTCCGTCGCTTCAGGGAGTCTTACCCTGACCTTCACCTCCGTTGAACGGAGCTGAGAGGTTACCATGAAGAAGAACAGGAACATGAACACGATGTCTGAGCTGGTTCCCAACTCCGGCATTTCTTTTTTACCGCTTCTTTTAAAATTAGGCATTGTTTGATCCTCCTGTTTTACTTTTTGGTGACGTCCTTAGGCTCTGCCTCGGAAATGTTCTGTGGAATCGCTTCCCTGACAATCTTCTGCTGATCTTCTGTGAGGAAGGTGTAGGCCTTTCCATAGTTTTGCTTGCAGAAGTCGTCACGGACTTCATTGATTGCCTTCACGAGTTCGTTCTGAACAGCGATGTAGGCCCTGTAGCTGGTTCCACGGTCATTCTGAAGAGAGATGACTCCTTTTGATACGGGATATTCACCGTAGCCCTCGATGTTCTTCATCTCCCTTTCAGGAAGGTTCGGGTCGTTGTTAGGGTTTGTGATGAACTCCTTGATCTTGTCCTTGAGCTGGCTAACATCCAAAAGCTGGTCACCGGCAAACAGTCTGTCGGAAGAGTTGATCTTCACGATGATGATGTTACGCTTGTTGACCTTCGTGTCTTCCGTTTTCTGATTCTGGTCAGGCATAGGAGGGAGACGGCGCTGCAAACCTGACTGCTGGTCCATAGTGGAGGTCATCAGGAAGTAGCAGAGCAGAAGGAACGCGATATCGGCTGTCGATTGTGTGTTCAGTCCCGGTGTTTTTCTTGCCATAGCTTACTTAGATGTTATTTGTTGTTGATCGCGTCTCTGACAGCGCCTACGATAATGGCGATGATGGCGGCACCACCGAGGACGTAAGTCAGAAGAAGCATTGTGTCAGTCAGTTTAAGCCACTGTGGAGTAGGCTGTGTCTTGACATTAAGAGCCGGTGCTCCAGCTGAGAGCACGTAGGCCAGAACAACCAGAGCGGCGACTCCGACCACCACACCGGCGGCCTTGAGCAGGTTCTTAGGGTTGTTCCTTCCGGCGATGAATATCGCGAGTCCGATCCAGATGACTACCGCCGCGAAGAAGAGGAAGTAGGTGTATCTGAGGAGGAGGTCAACGGAAGAGCCCTCATTGACGAAGGCCAGGATTCCGAAGACGATTCCGAGGAGACCCAATACCCATCCGGTTATTTTGAATATCTTATTCATTATAATCAGATTCTAAAAATTGTCTCTACAAATTATTTCTTCTCGTTCTTTGCAAGAACGTCAACGAGATCGATGGAAGCGTTCTCCATGTCGATTGAGAGAGCGTCGATTCTGGAAAGAATATAGTTGTAGAACACCTGGAGAATCATGGCGACGATAAGACCACCTACGGTAGTGATAAGGGCGACCTTCATACCTCCGGCAACGATGTTAGGAGAGATGTCACCGGCAGCCTCGATGGCGTCGAAGGCCTGTACCATACCGATAACTGTTCCCAAGAATCCGAGTGAAGGAGCAAGGGCGATGAACAGGGCGATCCAAGAGAGGTTGTTCTCCATAAGGCTCATCTGAACACCACCTGCAGAGGTGATTCTCTTCTCGACAACATCGATACCCTCATTGTAGTGGTTGAGACCATCGTAGAAGATGCTGGCGACAGACCCTTGGTGTTGCGGCAAACTTCCTTTGCCTTCTCAACGCCGCCCTGTGCGAGAGCTGCCTCGACATTCTTGACAAGCTTCTTGGTGTTTGTCTTTGAGAATGAGAGATAAAGGATTCTCTCGATCGCGAGGGCAAGACCGATGATAAGGCAGATGAGGATCATGGACATGAAGCCCGGACCTCCCTGGATGAAGTAGGTCTTGATCTGCTGGTGCATAGGAACGTCCTCTCCGGTACCCTTGAGAAGATCCTCAGCGGACATTGGCTGGGCTGGAGCGGCAGTCTCAACTTGCTCTGTTGCGGCTGCGTTGTCAGCGGCTGGCTGATCCTGAGCGGATGCGATGTTTGCAGTGAAGGTGAGAACACCGGCTACTGCCAAAAACATGAAAAACTTTTTCATAACTGTTTTTGTGTGTTTAATTTTAATTGATAATGTATTAAATAGTTATCTTTTCCTGTGGCTTCCCGAAAGCGTAAAACCTTCTAAAAAACCGTTGCAATTTACTAAATTATTTCCAATTGGCAATGTTTATAAGGAAATTTCTCCTTGCAGATTGTCGCCAAGCTTGGATTTCACCGATTCGTTGTCAGTGGTTTTCCCCATCAGGTAGAACAATTTCGCGAGCGCGCTTTCGGTCGTGATGTCAGCTCCTGAGACCACTCCGGCTTTCTCGAGGGCCTTGCCCGTGGCATAGATGTCCATGTTTACAGTCCCTGACAGACACTGAGTTACGTTCATCAACACCTTCCCCATCCCGGAGGCTTCCTTTACAATGTCCAGAAACCATTGACGCGAAGGCGCGTTACCGGAACCATAGGTCTCGATGATGGCGGCGCGGATGTCCGGCCCGCATAAAAAATACTTCATGACCTGCGGGGTGATGCCCGGATGAACTTTCAGAATCGAGACCCTGGTGTCCAGGTTGGTGCTGATCCTCAGATGTTCATCCCAGTCCAATGGCCTTCGTATGACGCTGTCGTTGTATTTTATGCTGATTCCGGCCTCGGCCAGCGGCGGGCAGTTCGGAGACTTGAAGGCGCTGAAATCCTCAGAACTGATCTTGATGCTGCGGTTGCCTCTCAACAATTTGGAATTGAAGAATATGCTTACTTCCGGAACCCGGGGATGACCTTCGGGATCCTTGGCCGAGGCGATCTCTACGGCGGAGATCAGGTTTTCCTTGCCGTCGGTGCGTGGCACCCCGATTGGAAGCTGGCTTCCGGTGAACACGACGGGCTTGGCCAGATTCTCCAACATGAAGCTCAGGGCCGACGCCGAGTACGCCATCGTGTCGGTTCCGTGCAGGACCACGAATCCGTCATATTCATCATAGCGCTCTTGGATCAACGACGCGAGCGACTGCCAGAAGGACGGCTCTACATCAGAGGAGTCGATCAGCGGGTCGAACGTGTAAGAGTCGATGCGCAGGGCGAACTTCTTCAGTTCCGGCACCTCATCGAGAATCTGGTGGAAGTCGAAAGGCTTGAGGGTCATGTCTTGCGGATCCTGCTTCATGCCGATCGTGCCTCCCGTGTAAATCATCAGGATGGAGGATCTTCTCATATTCCGAAAAGTGTTCATATTCCGAAAAGTGTTTTGGCGTTGTTGGTTGTGGTTTCCGCGACCTCCTCGACCGAGACACCTTTCAGTCCGGCGATCTTCGCGGCGATCAGCGGAATGTAGGAACTTTCGTTACGTGTGCCTCTGTGCGGGACTGGGGTCAGATAAGGAGCGTCGGTCTCCAGTACGATTCTGTCAAGGGGAACATTCCTGACAACCTCCGCGAGTCCGGCATTCTTGAACGTCACCACGCCTCCGACCCCGATGCGCCAGTCTCCCAACCTCTGGATTTCCTGAAATGATTCCAGGCTGCCGCTGTAGGCGTGCATATTCCCTCTCAATCCTTTGTGTCTCCGGAGAATCTCCAGAAAGTCACCCATTGCGTCGCGCAGGTGGATGTTGAGCGGCAGATCTCTTTCCGAGGCGAAATCCATCTGCCATTCCAACGCTTCTTTCTGTTCCGCGGCGTAATCCTTCCCCTCATGGTAGTCAAGGCCTATCTCTCCGACAGCCACGACCTTACGACCGGTACCCGCTTCCCATTCGTCAAGGAAACGGATCATGGCGTCAACTTCCGAGCGCCACTCCTTGTTCACGGAGCCTGGGTAGAGTCCGATCATCGGTCGCAGCGTGTCCGGGAACCTGTCCACAAGGGCGAACATGGCCTCCCTTTCCGAACTGTCGATGTCAGGTTGAAGCAGGAGGTTGACCCCGGCGGCCTTCGCCCTGCGGATGTAGTCTGCCTCCTCTCCGAATAGGTCCTGTCACTCAGGTGGCAATGTGTGTCTATGAATATCATGGCGCCAAAGATAGTGAAATCCACCCGAAGAATGAAAATATTCAGCTGGCTTCGGCGGTCGAAGACAGCCCGTGATGATAAAAAACAAAAATATTCATAAGAAACGTAAATAATTCCGGTTCATACCCCCTCGGTTCCCTTGAAAGACCGCAAATTGCGATGATGCTTCCCGCAGTGTCCGGAAGCGCGGCGATATTATGAATATATCAGAACAGAATATGTCGAAGATTGAAGGAGCGCCATTTGAGGAGAAGGTCGCGCTATGCGCCCTCAACAGGATTTTTGGATTCGAGCCGAAGATAGGCCTTAGGCTCGTCGAGACTTTGGGAAGCGCCACGGCCGTGTTCAAAGAGCCTGGCGAAGTGGCGAGAGCTTTGGGTGTGTGCTCAAGGAACAGGTACGCTCCGCTGATTACGGGCAGCGCCTTTGAGTCGGCGGCGATCGAGCTGGAGTGCTTGGAAAGGAACGGCGGAACTTTCCTGGGAATAGGCGAGGAAGGCTATCCCGCCCTGCTCATGGAGTGTGAGGATCCTCCGTTGGGACTTTATTATAAAGGAATATCCCCGCCACGGGATGTGTTCGAGGGGCTTCCGCAGGTCGCGGTTGTCGGTACAAGGGGATTGACATACTATGGTAAGGACTGGTGTGGCCGGATTGTCCAGGCTATGTCTCGCGCTGCGATAAAACCTTTGATTGTCAGTGGTTTGGCTTTTTAGGTGTGGATGTCACTGCCCATAAGGCTGCACTTGATGCCGGCCTTCCTACCGTGGCTGTAATGGCCACTGGAATAGACGATTTGTATCCGTCCCGGAACAGGGATGTCGGAGAGTCTATAGCATCGACCCCGGGCTGTGCCTTGGTCACGGACTATCCTCCAGGCACGGCGGCGGTAAGAATCAATTTCCTGCGGCGCAACAGGATCATCGCCGGAATATGCAGGGCGACGATCCTTGTCGAGTCCAAGATCCGTGGCGGAGGCATGATGACGGCGCGGCTTGCGGCGTCGTACGGCCGGGATGTCTATGCGTTGCCGGGCAGGATAGACGATCCGGTCTCTCAAGGCTGCAATCTGCTCATAAGGGAGAATGTCGCCGAACAGATCGGAGATTTGGGCGAATTGATAGCGAAACTCGGACTCGGCAAGGCGGACATGAGTCTGAAAGAGGATTTCAGGACGGAAGTCGAGGTGTATTATAAAGACCGTATGTCAGACTCTGATTATGAGAATGTTGTCCGTGTCGCCCTTGCGGTGAAGGCACATCGTGGCATCTCGGTTGACGAACTCTGCGCGAAGCTGAAATGGACCTACAGCCATGTCAGCCTGCTTGTCACCACGCTGGAATGCGATGGATTCATCTCCGTGGACCTGCTCCAGCACTGTTGGGCCCGCACAAAAAGCCGTCTCCCGAATAAAGAAAACGGCTCTATGTCATACAGAACTATTATAGTGATAAAGTCGGCGTAACCAGGATGCTATGCCAGTCGTCTATACGACCAGCATGGCGTCTCCGTAAGGGCCGAAGCGGTAGCCCTCGTCAAGAGCCACCTGGTAGGCGTTCATGACGTGATCAAAGCCTCCGAAGGCCGCCACGGCCATCAGCATCGTGGATTCCGGAAGGTGGAAGTTCGAGACTACAGCGTCAGGCACCGAGAACTCGTAAGGCGGGAAGATGAACTTGTTGGTCCATCCATCGTAAGGCTTTACCTCGTGGGTCGTCGTGACGTAGGTCTCAAGCCCTCTGAGCACGGTCGTGCCGACGGCGAGAACCTTCTTGCCGCTGTTCTTGGCCTTGTTGATGATCTCGCAGGCCTCGGGGGTGATGATCAGCCTCTCGGAATCCATCCTGTGTTTGGACAGATCCTCCACATCAACCCTGCGGAACTGACCGATGCCCATGTGCTCGGTGATGAAAGCTTTGTCAATATCCTTGAGGATCATCATGTTGAACAACTCGCGGCTGAAATGTGTGCCGGCCGCCGGAACGGCCACCGCGCCTTCGTTCTTGGCGAAGATTGTCTGGTAGTTCTCGTTGTCCTCAGGAGAGATCTTGGACTTGACCCATTTCGGGACAGGAATCTCACCGAGGCTGAACAGGGATTTCTTGAATTCCTCGTAAGGGCCGTCGTAAAGGAAGCGCAGGGTGCGCCCCCTGGAGGTTGTGTTGTCGATGACTTCGGCCACAAGGCTCTGATCGTCACCGAAATACAACTTGTTGCCAATCCTGATTTTCCTTGCCGGATCCACAATCACATCCCACAGGTGCTGCTCACGGTTGAGCTCCCTCAGAAGAAAGACCATGATGTCGGCCCCTGTCTTCTCCTTTTTGCCGTAAAGACGGGCCGGGAAAACCTTTGTGTCGTTGAACACGAAAGTGTCGCCTTTGCCGAAATAGTCTATGATGTCTTTGAATATCCTGTGCTCGATCTCTCCGGTGTCCTTGTGGACAACCATCAGCCGGCACTCGTCGCGCCACCTTGTCGGCTCCTGAGCCACACGCTCCTTCGGAAGAAGGAATTGGAATTGTGAAAGTTTCATATTCGATAACAATCGTTATAGTCAATCCTTTAATATACGGCATCGACGCGCGGAAAGTTTCACAATCTTTGAATATCCTATATTTTGGCCTCTCGGAACACTTCCACGATTGACGGATAGGTGTTTTTCAAATATGGGGAAAGGCCGGACCGGGCCACCCATGCGGCCTTCGTGATGTCCTCGTCCCGCTGCGGCGTGAGGTTCACGGGATCTGTGTACAGCATGTCGTACCACCATGTGTGCTTCAGATGCCATATTCCGTCACGCCGGTAGCAGTGGTCCGTGACGCAGATGAGCCCTCGGATCTCCAGGTCACCCACTCCGGTCTCTTCCTGAACCTCGCGCAATGCTGTCACCTTGATGTCCTCCCCAGCCTCCTGATGCCCTTTCGGCAGATCCCAAAGACCGTTGCGGCTTATGAGCAGAACATCATCCCGCCTGTTTGACACCAGCCCGCCGGCGGCGTTGACCTCCTTGAATCTGGAGCAGAATTCCCTGTAGGTCATCTCCACGTTATCTGTAGGGATGTAGATTCTGGCCAGCGTGTCTGATGTCTCGAACATTGTCACCAGCGAGGTGATGTCCTCCGGATCTTCTCCGAGGTGCAGCTCGATGGAATTCGGGTCGGACAGTGCCTGCTCCTGAGGGGCGCAGATGATCATGCATCTCTTTTCAAGGTAAATCTTATGCATCCGATGAGTGAGATATTTGCGTAAAACTATTATATTTGTATGCTACGTGCAAAGTTAACAATCATTTTTCAATGAATATGGAAAACATCGACAGAAAACTCGCTTCCGAGCTTCTTCGCATAAAAGCCGTTCTGCTCAGACCTGACGAGCCTTTCACTTGGGCCTCTGGCTGGCATTCACCTATTTATTGCGACAACCGCAGGATACTTTCCGATCCGGAGCTGCGCTCCAAGGTCGCCGGCTGGCTTGCCGAGACCGCCGTCAGGGAGTGTCCCGAGGCTGATATAGTGGCCGGTGTGGCCACCGGGGCGATCGCTCACGGGGTTCTGGCCGCGGACAGAATGAAGAAACCGTTCGTCTATGTGCGCCCGAAGCCAAAGGATCACGGGACCGGCTCCCAGATTGAAGGAGTTTTGCCAAAAGGATCAAAAGTCGTTGTGATCGAGGATCTTATCTCGACAGGGATGAGCAGCCTGGCTGCTGTCAAGGCTCTCCGTGACGCTGGAGCCGAGGTGTTGGGAATGGTCGCCATATTCACATACGGATTCGACCTTGCCGCCCGTCGCTTTGAGGAGGAAGGGGTGAGGTTGAAGACTCTATCCTGCTATGACGCTCTGATCGAGGAGGCTACGGCGACGGGCTATGTCAAGGAGTCGGATGTCGAGGTTCTGCGTCAGTGGCGGAATAACCCGTCGGAGTGGAACAAGTAATTTTAAGAATATAATATGACAGAGATAAAGAGCAAACACGGATTGGTCTCAAGGCAACCATTCGAACTATACATGGCCTTTGTGGACATGCGCAATTTCCTTCAGTTTCTTCCGGAGGACAAGAAAGCGGATGTGGAGGCGGATTATGACACGATCTCCACTACGGTGCAGGGCTTCAAGATCGGTGTGATGGTCAAGAACCGTACTCCGTATTCGAGCATCGAGTTCATCGACAACGGGGCTCCGTTCCAGTTCGGAGGCACGTTGCATTTCGACGCTGTGCCGAGCGACCCATCCAAGACAGATTTCTACATTGATTTCCACGCTGAGTTGAATCTGATGATGAAGATGATGCTCGGCGGGAAGATCCGTGAGGCTATGAACAAGATGGTGGACGGTCTCGTGGCGATGTCCGAAGGCAGGATGCCTGACGGAATCGATGAGGAGACTATCCGAAAGATGAAGGAGAAACTCGGCGGAAACCAGTAGATGCAAGGTTTGGACGACATTCAGCTTCGGGACATCCTGATCAGGGCGATCGGGTCGGATAGAGCCGGAGTCGCTTTGGAGGCTTTCCACCAGCCGGCTTCGGTGTCAGTCCGGATCAATCCTTCAAAAGTGGATGAGCCAGAGGCTTTTGCCGTGGAGCATTTCGGACATGATGTCCAGAGGATTCCTTGGAGTCCTTATGGGTTTATGTTGGGGGAAAGACCTAAATTCACGCTGGATCCGCTGTTTCACTGCGGGTGCTACTACGTCCAGGACTCTTCGGCTATGGTCATCGGGAGTATATTCAGAGATATGCTCCCAAAAACCGGGGATTGTTTCAGACCGGCCAGAGTCCTGGATTTGTGCGCCGCGCCAGGTGGAAAAAGTACCGATTTGGCTGCATCGCTTCGCCAAGCGTTCGGGGATGACTTCCTGCTTGTCTCGAATGAGGTCATGCGCTCAAGGGTGTCTGTCCTGGCTGACAACATTGCGTTGTGGGGCGATCCGAACGTGGTTGTCACAAGCGTGGATCCTAAGGCGTTCGCAAGGCTGGAGGGCTTTTTCGACATCATTGTCACAGATGTTCCTTGCTCTGGCGAAGGAATGTTCCGCAAGGATGCCAAGGCTGTCGAGGATTGGTCGGAAAATGTAGTGAGCCTGTGCTCGGCGAGACAGAAAAGAATCCTGGCGGATGTCTGGCCTGCTCTCCGTCGTGGCGGAAGCCTGATATATTCAACATGCACCTTTGAGGACGCCGAGAATGATGCGGTGATGGAATGGACCGCGGACGAACTTGGCGGGACTGTTCATGAATATGATTATTCATCCCTCGAAGGGGTGATTCCTACAAAGACCGGCGGTCTGCTTGTCCCTGGATTCGTGAAGGGTGAGGGGCAGTTTGTCTCTGCCCTGATAAAAAATACAGGAGTTGATGGCTTCAGGCTTTCCGGCAAACCTGCCGTTGGCGCTGCCGAAAAGCGGAAAGGGAATCTGCTCATTCATATTCCTGAGTCCATTGTCCGTGAGGTCGCTGCGCTTGAACCGTTGCGCCCGATTCAGACCGGGGTGGCAAAAGGTGAGTTGAAGGGGCGTGATCTGGTGCCGTCGGCGGACTGGGCTTTAAGTCTCGCTCTTCCTGATGGGGCTTATCCAGTGGCCGATTTGGATCGTGAGACTGCCCTGAGGTTCCTGCACCGTGACAGCATATTCCTGAAAGATGCCCCGAAAGGGTTCGTGCTGGTGCGCTTTGAAGGGCATCCGCTTGGTTTTGTGAAAAATCTTGGCTCCCGTTGCAACAATCTGCACCCTCAGGGACGGAAAATCAAAATGGATGTGTAAATCATTGAATATGAAAAAAATATTATTGACAATTCTGGCTGTTATGGCCTTTCTTCCTCTTTCGGCTCAGCCAAAGCCTACTCAGAAGGAATATCTTGACCGCTACCAGTTGCTGGTCTCCAAACTTGGAACCGATGGCGTGGGCATCGAGACTCTTCTTCAGCGTTGGGGAAAGGATTATCCAGATGACACGGACATGCTTTTGGGCAAATTCTCGTACTATCTGACCAAGAGTCAGTCCTCTTCGATCGAGGTTAAGGATGCCGCCAAATATCTTGGTAACGCTCCGGCTTTGACGTTGAAAGATTCGCTTGGCAAGGACGTGAACTATTTTCAGGTTATGTCATACGATGATGAGCTTTTCGGAAAGGCGACGCAGGCTATAGAGAAGGCTATTGAGTTGAATCCTGATCGCTTGGATCTGCGCTTGTTCAAGATCTCGTCCCTGATTAACTACGAGAAGGACAGTCCCGACATGGCTCTCGCCGGCTTGAAGGCACTGATCGATTACAACGGCCACAGCCACCCCGCTTGGAAATACCCTGGCATCGAGGCTGGCGATGATCTTTTCCCTTCCGTGATGCAGGAATATTGCTACGCGTTCTTCAAGATCGGTACTCCGCATTGCTTCGAGGCTTTCAAGGAACTGTCTGAGAAGATGTTGGGTTATTATCCTGACAACACTGTCTATATGACCAACATCGGTTCGTATTATCTTGTCTATAAGCATGACAGCAAGGCCGCCCTCAAGATGTATAACAAGGTCCTGAAGAAGAGCCCGGACGACTACACCGCCATCAAGAACTGCGTCCTGCTTGCCCGCAGCGACAAGAACATCAAACTGGAGAAGAAGTACCTTCCGATGCTCGTCCGTGTCACCCCCGACGAGACCGAAAAGGCTTCCGCCCAGGCCCGACTGAATGCGTTGAAGTAAATTTCTGCGCGTCTTTGGCTTTGTCCGGGATAAGCCGGTTTGGCCGGACAAATTGACCGTTTTTGAGGTTTTGTCCGGAATAATAAGGTTCTGCCGGACAAGTTTGGAAACTGGTGTTTGGTTTTGTCTGCGTGTACGCTACCTAAGTATCAGGCTATTTTTTTACGTTGTCCGGTCCGGTGGCTCTGCTCGTAGAGCTCAAGGGAATTGATGATGTTCTGCCAGATGCTGTACAGGCCTCCGGCGACGGAGGTCACTGGCGTCATATAGGAATATCCCAGCCAGATCAGGAAGCCAGAGTTCTTCTGGCCGAGCGCTTGGCCGGCGGTGATTTCGTCCGGCCGTGTGGTACGGTGGTCCTTGCTGCCGCTTGACATTCTTCCGGCCACCCTTCCGACTGCGAACTGGATTATCGTGCAGACAAGGGACAGGATTCCGATCAGAATTGCCGTCCAGGCAGATATTCCGCTGTTCATCAAGGCTCTGGTAGCAAGATAGATCGAGAACGCCAGCGACATCCCCCAGAAATAGAACGCCCAGTCTGTGTAGCGCATAAGCCAGCGTTGGAGCCCTTTAAGGGTGTAGCGTATCGCCCAGGCGAGGAGTAACGGCAGGACCAGCGGTGGGAACACCCTCATACATATCGCTATGAACCCGTCAAGGAACGATGTGCCCGCATTCGGATTGACAAACGGGATCACAAGCGGGAGGATCACAGCCGCGGCGATGTTGATCAGCACTACGTAAGAAACTGTGTCCGAAAGGCTTCCGCCAAGCTTGCCGGTGATGACTCCCGGCGGCGGCGGCCGTCGGGCAGATGAAGCAGAGCATCGCGCATTCGACAAGTATCCGGAGGTCGCCTCCGCTTGGCAACATCGTGGCGAGACCGGTCAGTGCGATGAACATCACGATCTGGAACGCAAGCGCGATTAAATGCCATTTCCTGAACTTGAGGTCGTGCGGGGAGATTGTGTTGAACTGCAGGAACAGCATCGTGGCCACAAGGATCGGCTGGATGTCCTTGGCGAACTTCGAGAATCCCGGCTCAAAGTTCCGGGCCAAAGGATTGACAAAGAACAGGATCAGGTACGAAAAGATCCCGATGATGATTGCCAGCGGCAACATCCAATCCTTGATGAATTTCACTATTTTCGCCATAATCCCAGACTGTGCTCGCAAACTTTCGTTTTCGGTGCGGTTCCCCACGCCACGGTTTGTGGCGACAAAGATAGTGAAAGCCCCCGACCAAAAAAAATCCGTTGACCCTTCGCACGGAAGAATCGCTTAGATATTCAGTAGAAGTTTTGTTTTTATGGTGTCAATCATATTCCGTGGCACGTCATTTCTTTGCTTTGACTGAAAAGGCCCCGCCAAGGTCCGGCTTGATGCGTTGAAATGGGCATTACCTTGATTTCTATTTTGATCAGGTAAATATTTTCCTAAAGTTCACAACCTTGTGGTCCACAAAGTTGTGAACTTTGAGTTTATTTGTTTATATTTGCGTAAATATCAAGTTTATGGATAAGCCTTTGTTTACGGAGTTGCGGTGTCCGGAGATAATTTCACGGACAGGAAAAAGGAGACCAAACGCCTGAAAATGAATTTCGAGTCAGGCGTCAACACCATTCTGATTTCGCCCCGGCGTATGGGCAAGACCTCTATTGTCGGCAAGGTTATGTCTTCTATGACTGATCCAAAGATCAAAGTTGTTATGATGGACATATACGATTGCAGAAGAGAATCTGATTTTTACGAGCGGTTCGCGGCTTCCATAATAAAAGGTGTGGCCGGCAAGGTAGAGAATATGATCGCATATGTCCGGGAATTTCTTGGACGCTTCTCTGCCAAGGTTTCGGTAAGTCCGGATCCTTCGCTGGATTATTCCCTTTCCTTTGGAATTTCATCCAAGGACACGGATGCCGATGAGATCTTGAATCTTCCTCAGCGGATAGCATCAAAGAGGGGGGTACATATTGTGGTATGTATTGATGAGTTCCAGCAGATCGGGGAATTTCCGGATTCGTTGACTGTCCAGAAAAGGTTGCGCGGAGTCTGGCAACATCAGGAAAATGTTTCTTACTGTCTTTTTGGAAGTAAGAAACATTTGATGGAAAAGATCTTCCAGAGAAAGAGTATGCCGTTTTATCAATTCGGCGATATGATCTTTCTTGACAAGATCTCCACAGGCGACTGGATTGATTATATATGTTCCAGATTCGAGAGCCGTTCGATGACGATAACGAGAAGCCAGGCCGAAAAGATATGTATGCTTGTGGAAAACTACTCATCGTATGTTCAGCAACTGTCCTGGAACGTTATGATTGAGGCGGATAAGGTTGTGTCTGACGCTGATATAGACGCAGGGTTCGAAGAATTGCTTCATCAGACGTCATCTCTGTTTATGGAACAGATCGGGTCCCTTACTTCTTATCAGATGAATTTTCTCAAGGCGGTCGTTGATGGGGTGCATTCCGGTTTCACATCATCGGACGTTCTTGCAAGATATTCATTGGGAGCGAAATCAAATGTAGCAAGAATACAGAAGGCTCTGATTGAAAGGGAGTTGGTTGAGAAGAGAGGCAAGCTGATATTTGCCTCTGACCGTTTTCTCCACTTGGTTCAAAAGAGAATACTCCCGTTAGGAATATAGAAGTATAGAAGCGCGGACGACCGGTCTCCCTTCTGCTTGGCAGAGATTTGTGCGGGAATAGCCTTCCTCGTAAGAATCAGAACAAAACAGCAATGGCCTTGGCGAGGGACAAGGCGTACTCCGGTTTCTCCATACCGCAAAGATAATTATTCTTGCGGGATCGCTGTCTTGGCGCGACCTTTTTGTCCGGATATGACAGTCTGCGCATTTTTTGTGTTATGAGTCCCACGCTTATAAATAAAGAGAGGATGCCGGTCTGACATCCTCTCTTCATCGTATGTGCCTTCTTATTTGAGAGACCGCACCACGCGGAATCCCATGATGTCGTACACGACAGGGCCGCTGCCAATGCTCTGGTTGGTCTTGCAGTTTCCGTTCTGAATACGCCAGGTCTTGACCGCGCAGTTGTGGGTGTAGGTGCTGTAGCATCCGCCTCTTGTGATGACAAGTTGTTCGGTCATGTCGCGAGGGGTCTCCGGTCCCCAAGGGTCGGTCTCCTCGGCGTCGCTCGCGTAGTCCAATGAGATGTACCATTCGCCGGTCATCTCCTCGATGTTGCCACTGAGGTCATACAGGCCAAGGGCGTTAGGTTTCTTGAGGCCGACCACATGGACGTGCTCCTCCTCTCCTATCTTTGAATTATCCTCGAACCATCCAACCTCGTCAAGATTGTCGCTTCCCGCATAGTAGAAAGGATACTTCTCGTTTTCAGGCCCGCCTTTGGCCGCGTACTCGTACTCGGCGTTGGTAGGAAGGCGGTAGCCGTTGGCCTCCTTGTTCCTTGTGACCGTGGCTTCAAGCAATTCCTTGCCGGTCTCCCTGTCCCACTTCGTGTTGGAGAACGTGTAGACCGGAGTGTAGCCTTTCTGTTCCCTAAGTTTGTTGCAGTAGTTCATCGCCTCGTAAAAGTGTCACTTTTTGAGAGAGGGGTAGAGATCGTTGCTCTTGTCGTTGGACGGGTTGTAGCCCATCACCTGGAGGAACTCCCTCTGTGTGACCTCGTAACGTCCGATCTCGAAAGCCGAGATGTTGACCTTGTGGGAGTTTTTCTCGTCTTTGATGTTCTTGACGGTCAAGTAGTACTCGCTTGGCTGCTTGCCGAGGATGAACGAGCCGGCTCCGACCGTCACCATGTCAAACGGCTTGAAGTTAGGGTTGGTCTCCTTTCCGGCCCCAGGCGTGCCGCCACCGCCTGTGGAGTTGGTGGTCACGACGGCGAAGTAGGTCTTGCTGTCATTCGCCTTCTCGTTGATGACCTGGTAGCGGACTGCGTCCGTGAAGTCTGCCGCGACACCGCTGCCAGGGGTCACCGTCGAGCCTTCCGTGACGACGATCACCGGCTTCAGAGCGGTGACATCCGTGCCTTCGGGCATCGTGATGGTGATTGTCGGGTAGTTGATCACACTTGAGATCTGTCCTGGGATGAGGAACTGCGTGATGGCCGCACCGGTTTCGGTGCCTGGCGTAGATCCACGGTACCTCCGCCGCTCTCTCCGTTCTGCATGACGGTGATCGTGTAGGTGTCCACCTCGGTGTCGTTGAGGTAGGCTGTCACATCGATTGTGGTCTGGCGAGGATTCGCTGTAGTGTTCTTCGCCACGGAGGGGGACAGGCGTTGCCTTGCTGCATGACGCCAGGCACCACATCTTGTCCGCTGCCGGGACATTCGTCTTGAACTTGTAGTCACCCAGGTCGCCGCCTTTGTCGTCGACAAATGAGATGGCGCTGGTCATGACTCCGGACTTGTCAACCGTGAGGATGCCGTTCTCCTGATCAAAGGAGATGATGCCCTCGGGGATCTGTGAGATCGTCGTGGAGAGCTCTACTTTGGCCACCGGGATCATCGCCGCTTCCTTCGCATGAGGCGAAGGAGAAGGCGACGGTGAGAGCCGACAAAAACATGCTATCTTTCCTAATTTCATAATCTTTTCACTTACTGTTACTTAATGTTTCTTACGACACGGAATCCGGTAGTGCTTCTGGTCTCGGCTCCGGCCTGATAGTTGGAATCCCAGAGCTTGCCTTTGTAATCCGATCCGGAGTAGTAGCCTCCTCTGATGATCTTGCCTCCGTTCCTGCTTTCAGGAGCCCCGACAGGGTCTGTCTCAGGATCGGTGGTCTGGAGTTCATCCTTGTACTTGTAGGCCCAGTCAAAGCACCACTCGGAGACGTTGCCGCTCATGTCGTACAATCCAAGTCCGTTCGGCTTTTTCTGCGCTACCTCGTGAAGAGCCGGGGAACTGCCTACTTTGGAGTTGTTCTCGAACCAGCCGATCTCGTCGGCCACATCGGAGCCGGAGAAGATTGTCGGGTTCTTGCATCCCTCCTCACCGCCTTTGGCAGCGAACTCCCATTCGGCCTCGGTAGGAAGCCTGTAGCCGTTGCCGGCAGAGGCATGATCGTATTTGTAGTCCTGCATCTTCATGTAGCTCCATCCGTCGGACACGGTGATGATCTCTCCAGGGGTGTAGCAGGAGTGAGACCCTCTTTCTCGCTGAGTTTGTTGCAGAACTCGCAGGCCTCGGACCAGGTCATCTGGTTGACCGGATAGTTGTCTCCGACGAATTTTGAATAGGAAGGATTCTTGCCCATGACCTCCTCATAGATCTTCTGCGTCACGACAGTCGTGGCGATGTAGTAGCCTTTGGTGAGAGTTACCTCGTGGGCGTAGCTCTGCGCGTACGTGGAACCGTCGGTCTTGTTCTTTCCTTCACCGAACTTGAATGTGCCTGGATTGACGATCACCATGTCGAAAACGGAAGCGAACGCATTCTGCTTCACGTTCAGTGTCAACGGGGTGAGCTCGGCGGTCTCGTCGCTGCACGCCACTGTGAGATCGACCGTGCCGGTCTTCTCCGCCTTTTCGGCGGTAGGCTTCACGGAGAGCTTAAGGACGTTGTTCTCGATGCCGGCGGCGCACCAGTCGGCGTTTGATTTCACGGAATAGGTGTAGACAACATCGGCTTCAGGAGCGTTTGTCGTCATGGTAAGCGGCAGGGCGATCTCTCCGCCGGCATATTCAAAAGTCACATCGCCACCGTTGACGGAGGCTCCCTCGGCGGCCTGGGGTTCGGAGAGCGTGATGCTCCCGTTGATGATCAGCTTCTCTTCGCTGCAGGAAGAGAAGGCGGCGCAGAAAAGCGCGCATGCGCAACTCAGTGCGTGGAATCTACTTGTTTTCATTCGTTTTTTTTGTTTAATTTGTTGAAGATAAGAGTCTTTAGTTGTTCAACGGATAGTACTGCGTGGCCCGGTAGACCGTGAAGTAGTTGGCCTTGTCGTCCTCGTCCGAGAATTTTATCCATTGAGGGTTCTTGATGTCATCGACCGTCAGGGTGAAGGTGCGGCGTTTGTCGTTGCCCAGCGGGGTGATGATGTAGTTGAAGTAGTGACCGGTGTAGTAGTCCTTGCCGATCTGACTGCCTTCCTGGCTGAATTTCAGAGAGATCCTGTCCTCACCTTTTATCTCGTAGTCAAAAGCCAGGTAGCCGCGGCCACCGGAGTTGGTGCAGTAGAAGTTGAAGGCGTAGAAGTCTCCGTAGTAGTTGCTGATGTTGCCGAGGTAGCAGTAGGTGATGTTGTCCCCGGCAGCCTTGAGGGATTCCGCCGCCTTGTCCCAGAGCTTCTTGCAATAGTCGCTCAACCCCTTGTAGGAGAAGAACCAGTTTTTGTCCATCAGGTAGTCGGTGATCGTCGGGTATGTCGGCACGAAGTAGCCTTCCGCCCCGTCGTTGACCGGGATGAACGCTCCGCCGTCCGCCATGTCCGGGTTGTAGACAAGTCCGTCGATCCTCTCGTCTCCTAGTTCGAGAGGCTTGTAGAAAGTCACTCCCATCAGATTGAATATGAATGGGTAGGATGTCGTGACCTGTTCGCCGTCAACCTCGCTGAAGATTTCCAGAGTCCTGCCGTTGATGCGGCCGTCGTATTTGTTGTCAGCTGTCTGGTACCTTATGCGGGTGTGTTTGGAGATCGCGCTCTCCTCTTCCTTCAAGGCGACGATGTAGTCATCCCAGGACATCGAGACGGGCATCGGGGTCATTGTCATCGTGGAGCCTGTCTTTCTGCCCTTGAGGGTAATCTTCTCGTCCTGAAGATCCAGCACGTTTTGAACTCGAAGTCGCCCTCGAATCCGAAGCCGGCTCCCCCCGCCCGCCGGTGGTCTCCGGATCTGCGAAGTAGTGCATCACTTCGTTGTAGGTGTCCAGTGTCAGCACGCAGCCCGCGCTCTGGTAGATGGAATAGGTGCTTGTCGCGGTTTTTCCCTTGCCGGCAACCTCGCTGCCGACCTTCACCTTGTTGCCCTCGCTGAAGGAGAGGAACACGTTGAATCCCCCGTAGTATTGCCCAGAGGAAGGGTAGTACTCAAGCAGCCAGCCGTTCGGCGCGCCGGTCAGGGTCTCGTTCAGCCTTTCGGCCAGGGCCTCGACACGGTTGGCGGAAGACTCGTCGAAGATCGGATCAATCTTCGAGACGCATGACTGCGCCGTCATGACGGCCATGGCCGCTGTCAGTAGATATTCAATAAAATGCTTTGTCATGGTGTCAATCCCTAAAGTGTTTTCAAATCAAGTTGTGAGATGTTGGCGGAGCGTTTCTGCACGATGTCGCGTAGTTTGTCGATGTCGATGCCCCAGCTTTCCTGAAGGTAGTTCCTGACAATCTCGAACTTTCTCGCGAGCTTGTCCCCGCCTTCCTCCCCGGCGGTGGCGAGTACGCTTTCCCAGTAGCCTTTCGCATGGGTGACGTAGTTGGAGATGATCTCCACGAAGTCCTCGTCCGGGCTGTAGCTGGCATAGCGTGTGACATAGCCCATCTTGTTGGCCACGGCGTCGCTTTCCAGATTCAGCCAGCTCGGTCCCTGGTAGTCGGTCGAGATCAGGTTGAAGTCCGTGGAGTAGTTCTTTGTCTGATGCAGGATGTGGGCAAACTCATGATGCATCGTCTTGAAGAACCACTCATTGAGGAAATCTATGCTCGGGCTGGACGGATTCAGACCGTTGATGTTGTAGAGTGTGATCTTCAGTCCGCCCTCCGCGGTTCCAAGCACGACGGATCCCTGGCTGTTGAAGGCCTTGGAGCCGATGAGCTGGATCATCCTCGGGCAGTATGTCTTTATGAAGGTGTCGCCGAGCAGCTCGTTGTAGGAGTCGATCCACAGGTACTTCGTCAGCTTGGCCATCGCCACGGCCTTGTCATATTCAGCCGGGACCAGGTTGTAGTTGTTGTCGGACTCACGGTCGATGTACTTGTAGTTGAACTGAATATTATAGGGTTCCACGTAGTTGAGCAGCAACCAGGTGTCAAACGCCCCCTCTCCGGCGAGTCAGTGTCGAAGATGCTCTTTTGGTCAAGCTTTTCCTTTGAGCAGGACGCAAGGACCGCCGTCATGATAAAAAATGAATATATTAACTTTCTCATCTCGTCTTTCCTTTTAGTTGTTTCTCGGATTGGCCTCAAGTCCCGCCGCGATCACCTCCTGAGGGATCTGCACGGCCCTTCTCGGGTCGTTGACGAGCAGCTCGTCGTCGGCTTTTCCGCTTCTTGCATGTGAGTACTCGATGCCGTACCTCTTGATGTCGTTCCATCTCAGGCCTTCATGCACGGTGGTTACCCTCCTGAGATGCAGCACGCATTGGATCAGATTCTCCGTGGTGTGGTCCGGGATGGAGAATCCCTGAGGGTGAAGCTCCTTCTTGATCGATCTCTGGCTGTTCTTCTTCAAGTGCAGAGGCATGTAAGGCTTGGATGAGAAGTTGACAAGTTGACAATCTGATCCTTCGTCAGGTTTATTCCTGCCATGGAGTTGAGGAGGATGTTGATGTCCGCCACGGCTCCGTCGATGTCCTGCGGAGTCTTCAGCAGTTTGGCCTCGGCCCTGCAGCAGAGCAGCAGTTCGTCAGTCGAGAAAGCCACGTTCACGAGGTGGAGGTAGCCGATGCCGGCGGTCTTGTCGGTATATTCAAAATAGCCGAGAAGTTTCGGCAATGAATATTTCTGCTCGAATCCCCAGATGCCGTTAGCCATGTTCAGCTTGTTGTAGCCGCCCCATGGTCCGGGAAGGATCTCGTTAAGCATGATGTCGTAGGCGCTGCCGTAGCGAAGACCGATGGCGTAAGGCCCCTGGACGTATGGCCAGGAGGAATTGGCGGTGAGGAGCATCAGGTTGCAGGCCTCGTTGCCGGAAACGTAGGAGTTGCAGCGCAGCTCGAAGTCTGTCGCCAGCTCGCTGAAAGCCTTCCAGTTCCTTACGGTCGCCGAAGGATCCTGCCCCAGGGCCTTGCCGGCATATTCAATCACCTTGTCGAATTTGTGATAGTAGAGGTTGAACCTTGCCGCGAAGGCGTAGGCGGCCTTCTGGTTGAAGTGGTACTTCGGCACAGAGTAGATGTTGTCGTCGATCAGCGGCAGGGCTTCCTCGATGTCGCTGTCGATCATCTCGTAGGTGTGGGCCAGGGTTCCGCGCTCGATTCCGTCCGGCAGCACGGTTGTCTCCGGTTCGGTGGTGTAGGGGATGCCAAGGGTGCTTTCCGCTGTTGAGGCATCGTATGGCATGCAGAACAGATTGGCGAGCTGGAAATGGGCGAAGGCTCGGCAGATGAGGGCCTCGCCTCTTTGCGCGTCATAGTCCGCTCCGCCACCGAGTTCTTCGATGGCCTTGAGCGCCTGGTTGGCGGCTGCGATGGCGTTGTAGTGTGCGTCCCAGACGCTTTTCGGCGCATCGGTGTCGTCGGTGGTGATGTCTTTCCACTGGTATGCGTCCCCGCACACCTGTCCGTAGGTGTCGTACTGCGAGCCGTTGTCGGTCACATTGTCGGACGAAAGCTCGGAGATCAGTATGGTTGAGACGGTAGGGTAGGCGGAGACGAGCATCTTCGTCACCTTGTCCTTAGAGTCAAGCTCGATGCGGTCGTCCGGAACCGTGTCCAGAAATCCGTCGCAGGATGCCGCCGCCAGCGGAATCATCGATAAGTATAGTAATGCTTTGTTCATAGTATCTTGATGAGTAAATGTTTAGATTCCAAGTCTTAATGTCAGGGTGAACTGTCTCGGGACAGGGGAGGCCACGCCTCCGGTGTTGAAGAACTCAGGATCCTGGCCGTTCAGTTTCTTGTCCGAGTAGATCAGGAACAGGTTGGTGGCCTGGATCTTGAGTGACAGATCATTGACCTTCAGCCTGGAGATCATCTTCTTCGGGAAATTGTAGGACAGCGAGAGCTCCTTCATTCTGATGAAGTCGCCTTTGGCTATTCTCTCCGTGGAGTAGTTGTAGGCGTTGTAGGCGTAGCTCAGGTACGGATCCTGCTGGTTCGCGCGTTTGTCCGCGATCACAGGCACGTTGGTGACCTTCTCGTCGCCTCCCGTCGTCCACCTGTTGATGAACTCGCGCGGCATCGCGTCCAGGTCGCTGTAGACATTGTGGAACACAGGGTCGAGCCTGATGACGTTGCCGAATGAGTAGGTGATGAACGCGTTCAGAGTGAAACCTTTGTAGCGGAATATGTTGCCGAGGCTTCCGGTCATCGTCGGATCTGTCGGTCCTTCGTAGACCAGATGGTCTTTCTTGAGCTGTTCCTGGAAGTTGATGTCGCTGACGGTAAGCTGTCCTTTCTCGTTTATGAATGTCGGGTAACCGTTTTCGTTAAGTCCCTGGAAATCCATCGAGAAGAGCGCTCTCACCGGATAGCCTTCCATGGCGAAACCGTTGCCGCTGATCATGTCCATCACGGATGCGTTTGACTGGAGGTCGGTGACCTCGTTCTTCGTGTGCGAGAAGATGAAGTCCGTGTTCCAGCTGAAATCCTTTGTCTTGATGTTGCGTGTGGAGACCGTGAACTCCACGCCGCTTGACTTCATGCTGGCCACATTGGCGAACTTCGCCAGTTGTCCGCCCGTTCCCTTCGTGTAGATCAGTCCGATAAGGTCAAAGTTGTTTCTCGTGTACCAGTCGGCCTCGATGTTGATGTTGTCGATGAACCCGATCTCGGCCCCGATGTTGAGCTCATGCTTCTTCTCGTAGGTCAGCTCGCTGTTCTCGACGCTGGGCGAGATGAGTCCGGACTCCTTCATTGATGTGAAAGGCCGCCAAGTGTTGTAGCTGTTGATGATGGCCTTGGAGTTGCTGACGCTCGCAGGACCCCCTGTCAGCAGTCAGTGAATAAGATGCCTTCAGCGTCATGTTGGAGACCACGTCCCTGAAGGACTGCCAGAACTCCTCCTCGTGGGCGTTCCATGCGGCGGAGACGTTCCAGGTCGGCAGCCATCTGGCCTTGCGGCTCTTGCCGAGCTTGTTGGACCCTTCGTAGCGGACTGTTCCGTTCAAGGTGTATCTTCCTTTATAGGAATATGTTCCCGTCCCGAAGAAGGAGACTTCACGCTGCCTTGTCCCGTCAACGGAATAGTAACCGGCGTTCTCCTCGTTGCCCCTGTTTGAAGTAGAGATAGTCATAGGATGGCAGCATGCCCATCTCGTACTGCATGCCGACACCGTTGAACCAGGTCTTCTCCTCGTTCACGGCGTTGGTCTCCATACCTCCGAACAGATTGACGATGTGATCCTCGCCGAACACGTTGTTGTAGCTTGCCGTAGCTCTGAAGTCGTAGCTTTCCATCGAATATTTCGTCTCACGGTAGAAGCCTCCCACCGGCAGCACGGAAACCGGCAGGGGGAGTTCGCCTTGTCCGGATCGGTGTAGAGCCAGGATTCGCGCTGCGCATCGTGGCGTCATCCATAGCCCGGAATGCCCAGGCCTGGTTCGAATAGTCCGTGATAGTGTGGCTCTGTACCGTTGAGGATGCCTTGTAGGCTCCCAGCACCGACAGCTCCAATGGCTTGACCGGATGCCATTTCAGCTCTCCCTGGAACTTGAGGTCGGTGACCTTCAGGTCAATGTAGTTGTTGTCAAGCTCGAGCAGGATGTTGAATGGCGCGTAGTTGCGGACATAATATTCATTAGGATCCAGTGTTCTGGATGTGTTGAGGGCGTAGGAGTAAGGGTTGATGTCGAAATCCCTCCTCACCTCTCCGCTGAGCGGATCCACCGATGAGCTCAATGTTCCCGGCGCTCTCTGCTTTCTGTAGGAGGCGTTGCCGATGAGGTTCAGGGACAAGGTCTCCGAGATGTGGTAGAGTGCGTTCAGGTTGGCGGTGTAGCGCTTGACCGAACTCTGTCTTGTCCATCCCGGGTCGTTCATCACGCTCAAGGATGTGTAGTATGACGCCTTGTCGGTTCCGCTTGACATGCTGACCGCATGGTTGCGGGAGATGTTGTCGTTGAACAGTATGTCGAACCAGTCGGTGTTGCGGTACTCGGCCTCGCGGAGGTAGGCGTTCCGCGCCTCCTCGGTGTTCATCAGTCCGAACGAGTCGCCGGTGGCGTCATACTGGTTGATCAGATGGTACATCTTGCCGTACACACCGCTGTTGGACGCGCGGTAGACATCGGCCAGGTTGAGGTAGCCGGCCTGCTCCATCTCTTTGTAGACACCCATCTGCTCCTGGGAGTTGAGGATGTTGAACCTGTTGTAACTTGGTTTCAGACGTACGCTGTACTCTCCCGTGTAGGCTATCCTGTTGCTTCCCGCATGTCCTTTCTTCGTGGTCACGACGATCACTCCGGCCATGGCTCTGGCTCCGTAGATCGATGTCGCTGATCCGTCCTTGAGGATCTGGAAACTTTCGATGTCGTCGGCGTTAAGACCTGCGATGGCGGAACTGATCAATGTCACCGCGTCTCCGCTGGAGAGGTTGTCGGCGTCCACTTCGGCCACATCCTCCATGATCACGCCGTCCACAACCCACAGAGGCTTGGAGCTGCCATAGATGGAGGTCGCTCCGCGGACCCTGATCTTAGGAGATGTACCGAATGTTCCGGACACGTTCTGTACGGACACGCCGGCGGCTCTTCCCTCAAGGGCCCGGCTGATCTCAGCCACACCGTCCAGTTTGACATCCTCGGCGCTCAGCTTGCTGGTGGCTCCTGTGAACAGGCGCTTGTCCATCTTCTGCATACCTGTCACGACCACGCCTTCGAGAACCTCGGTATCAGCCTCAAGGGAGATCCTCATCTCCCCGTCAGTGATGCCCACATCCTTGGGCTTCATGCCAAGGCAGCTGATTTCCAGAGTTTTCGCTGACAGCCTGACTTTCAAGGCGAATTTACCGTCGATGTCTGTCATCGTGGCGTTCTTGGTCCCTTTCTCCATGACAGCCGCCCCGATGACGGGCAGATTGTCTTCGGAAGAAATGACCACGCCTTTTACCGTTCGGGTGTCTTGTGCGAACAAACACCCAAAGCCTGCCGCGATGCAGGCGATCATCAAGCATAAGAAGTGCTTCATGTAAAAATTTGATAAGTTAATAATTCGGATGCGTCTTATCCTGTCTCAGGACAGGCTCATCCATTTGTTAATGATCGTGTGCCGTTCCTCTGTCGCGTCAAGGACATCAATTATTGGGGGAATATGTCCTCAGGCACCTTCAAGGCGGCATTTTACTCAAACCGCCGTGAAGGTAGCCAATAAACTTCTTTAAACAAAGGATAATTTTGAATATAACGTTTTTGTGAATAATTATCAACTAAATATTCATAAAAACTTAACTGTCGCAGTATAGGGAAACTTTCTAATGTTTATTTATTATTCTTTTCCCCGTCCGGTGACTTTGCTCGTAGAGCTCAAGGGAGTTGATGACGTTCTGCCAGATGCTGTAGAGGCCGCCGGCGACGGAGGTTACCGGGGTCATGTAGGAGTAGCCCAGCCAGATCAGGAAGCCTGAGTTCTTCTGGCCGAGGGCCTGTCCGGCGGTGACACTTAAGGCGCAGACCGGGGCGTGGACAGGTAAGTTGAAGGTGTCGGGCGTGGAGCTGGCGCTTATATTCAATAGGGGAAGAGTCCGCCACGCTTGATGTGCCGGATCAGGGTGCGAAGGATATTCCGGTTGAGGTGTCGAGGGATGCTGTGGGTGGAATCACGCTGAATGTGCCGGCGATCAACGCTTCGTTCAAAGGGTTGTGGGCAGGGAAGGTCATCGCGGGGACTTTCACCCAGCACGGGATGTCGTTCCCGATGACGCTTACTCCTGGTGCGCCGGTCGTCAGACGGCCTCAGACACTGTGGGGCCATTCCCTTATGCTACCGAGGAAGTGTGGTTCACGAACGGGGACGCTGTGCTGAAAGGAACGCTGACGCTTCCTGATAACTGTGACCGGAAGACTCCTGTGCTGATTATGGAAACGGGCAGCGGTCTCCAAAACCGGGACGAGGAAATGTTCAGCCACAAGCCGTTCGCTGTCATTGCGGATGCTTTCGCGAGGGCGGGAATAGCCACGCTCCGATACGATGACCGGGGATTCGGGGAGGAGGGCTGTTTGAATTTTTCGCCAGAATGAGTATATTCGTGAATTAAATGTTTGAATATGAGAAGGATTTTGTTTGCCGTGCTGGTGATGGTCTGCGCCGCGCTGCCGCTGAGGGGGCAGGAAGGGGTCTGGACGGGAAAACTGGAGGTTTCCGAACTGAACTGGCACTCGTGTTTAATCTGAGTGATGAGGGGGGGGCTACACTTGATGTGCCGGATCAGGGGGCGAAAGGAATCGGCGGTTGAGGTCTCACGGGACGCGGTCGGCGGCATTGAGTTGAATATTCCGATGATAAGCGCTTCATTCAAGGGGATTTATCTCGGGAAGACGATTGTCGGGACTTTCACCCAGCGTGGGATGTCGTTTCCGATGACGCTTACGCCGGGCGCTCCGGTGTTCAGGCGGCCACAGACTCCGGTCGGGCCGTTCCCTTACACTACCGAGGAGGTGTCGTTCTCCAATGGGGACGCTGTGCTGAAAGGCACACTGACAATGCCGGCGGATTGTGACAGAAAGACTCCGGTGCTTGTCATGGTCACGGGCAGCGGTCTCCAGAACAGGGACGAGGAATTGTTCGGTCACAAGCCGTTCGCTGTCATCGCGGATGCTTTCGCGAGGGCGGGGATCGCCACGCTGCGGTACGATGACAGGGGGGTCGGAGAATCGACCGGCGAGGTGGTTCTCTGCACGACCGAGGATCTGAAGAACGATGCTCTGGCGGGAGTCAAGTTGCTGAGGGATAGGTTTGAACGTGTCGGTGTGATCGGCCACAGCGAGGGTGGGACCATCGCGTTGATGCTTGCGGGCGAGAGGCAGGTTGACTTTGCCGTCAGTCTGGCGGGAATGATTGTCTCAGGAGCGGAGACGCTGCTGGCGCAGAACCGGCGTGCGTTTGAGTCCGCCGGCCTGCCCGAGAGCGAGGTCGAGGCCTTTGCCCGTCTGCTTTCCGACACTTTCACGGCGATCAGGACGAGGGCTCCTCTGCCTTCCGCCGACAACTATGACATCACAGACGCGCTGAGGAAGAACTATGCCGCCGCCCTGCCTTCGTTCCGTACCCCGTACATGGAGTTTTTCTTAGGTCTGGATCTGTCCGCCAGCCTTTCCGGCATAACCTGCCCTGTTATGGCACTGAATGGCACAAAAGACACTCAGGTTCAATGCGATAGGAATATTGCGGCTCTGGAGGCTGGCCTGCCTTCCAACAGCAGGAGCGTCATCCGTGCGGAGGATGGCCTGAACCACCTCTTCCAGCGCTGCGTCACCGGCGAGGTCTCTGAATATAAAAGCATCGAGGAGACCTTCTCCCTGGAAGTCCTTTCCGAGATGATTGCTTGGATCAAGACGCTTTGATTGGCTGACACCTTGCGTTAGAACCTTGGTTCTACGCACGGAAGACGTGTTTAAGCACGTTTGTGCGTGGATGGGCTTGACTGCTCACGGACTGTATTCACTAAAGCTTCACGCCTTCAAGTTCGAGGAGAAACTTCTTTGCGGGAAGGCCGCCGCCATAGCCTGTAAGGCTTCCGTTGCTACCTATGATGCGGTGGCAGGGAGCGAAGATCGAAATGGAGTTCGAGCCGTTGGCTGTGCCTACCGCCCTTACTGCCTTCGGGTTACCAATCATCTCGGCCATCCAGCCATAGCTCCGGGTCTCCCCGTAAGGGACTTCCAGCAGGGTGTTCCAGACTTTTTCCTGAAACTCGGTGCCGACGAACAGAAGGGGCAGATCGAATGTCTTGCGTCCTCCGGCAAAATATTCATCAAGTTCCTTGGCTGCCTTTGCGGTGATCTCCGATGGGGTGTCTTTCATTTCCGCATTCAGGCTCCGTTCCAATCGTCTGTCCGCCAGCAGTCTATGCTCTTCCGCCCTCCAGTCGCAAAGGCAGAGTTTGCCCTCGAACGACCCGAGCAGCAGGTCGCCGCACAGAGAATGATACGTCTGTGTGTTGATTGTCTTTTTCATTTTAATTAAACATATCATCTGATGATATGTCTACGAAGATAAGAAAATTCTAATAAGTTGTCCATTTCTGCTGAGCTGCATGAAATAATGAAACGTTAGAACAGGATTATGCTTGAATTCTTTTAATTTGGCGAAACTTAACAAAAAAGTGAAGTTTATTTGGCGGTGTGAGGAAAATAGAATACCTTTGCCACATAAAATGGTATGGGGAAGTTGGAACTTGTGTTGGAGACTGATAAGGTCTGTATGTATTCGCCTAAGTATGACGGTGAAGAACAAAATGAGTTTAGGAAGTTTCTTCTTGCCAATCGGTCTCACGGGCATCCGCAGTTGAAAAAAATTCTTCGGTGCAATACTTTCTGTCATCGAGAAAATGGGAGAGACCGGTGCTCTTCAGCGATATTTTCGTCCCGAAGGCGGAAATGTTAAGGCTCTTCCGACATATGTTGATATTCCTCGAATGAACAGAAAGATAGGAAAGATGAGACTTTATTGCCTTCGACTATCTGACAGAATCTTGATTAGGAGGAGGCGCGGTTACGACTTCGCAATCATATGAAGAAGATCCTGTCCTATTGGCGATTGTTGGAGATTTGCGGGATATTGAGTGCCAAATCAAGGCAATCGTTAGACAAGCGGATACGGATTTTGAAGACTTTGATGCACTCAAACGAATTGTTGAGACCATTACAATATAGATACCTTATGAAAATCGATCCTCTGTTTAAAGATTGCCTCGCTGATGTGGCCCCGGAGATACGGTCCGAGGTTCGCCTTAATATGGATATTGCAAATCGTATCTATGATATTCTTCAGGAAAAGAATATGACACAGCGTGAATTCGCTGCATTGATGGGGAAGAGCGAATCGGAGATCTCAAGATGGCTGACTGGAAGTCACGGATTCACGACTACTTCCATCGCGAAGATTTCGGCGGTTCTTAATGAACCGATTGTGGAAGTGAAGCATAAACCAGATGTCAAGTATGTCTTTGTCCCCATTAATACGTACATCATTCCTTCCGAATTTTCTGATGGGAACTATACGGATAGGAAAACCAATTCTTGTGTAATCTCGTATTCAAACTGATTTATTATGGTGGATAATAATGTCAATATTCAAATGAGACTTACTTCCATTAGTGAAGAAAGTTTTATGATGTCTCCAGGCAAGATTGCCGATGATGCGAATTCGGAAGCCATACAACTTGGATTCTCCAACCAGATTCAACCAGATGTGGAGAATAATAAGATGACTCTTATTTTTGGTACAAAATACGAGTTGGAAGGAGAAGTTATCCTTGAAAGTGTTTATCGATTTGAATTTGAAGTAAAAGACCTTGCTCGGTTCATAAATACAGATGACAACAATAATATCACGATATCGCACATTATGCCTCACCTTATAAGTGTGGCTATCGGTACTATGCGTGGAATCTTGGTTGTAAAGACTGCTGGAACCAATTTGTCAAAGTTTCCGCTTCCTATGATTGATCCAAATCAACTAAGCGCGAATCTTTCAAGTCCTCAGGAATGATTCCCCGTAAGAATCAGAACGAAACCGCAATGGCCTTGGCGAGGGATGAGGCATCGGCCAGTTTCTCATCCACTTCTTCGGGTGAGAGGTAATCCAGATTCCAAGCGGCCACGGTGGTGATCTCGCCCAGACCCCAGAGCGAAGACAAGGCCTGCAGATAGGTGCTGCCTTGCTCGCGGGCGCTACCGGTCGGGATATTCATACCTCTTGTGGTTATGTACATCACTTTCTTGCATCGGCACAGTCCCGTGCAGGTCTGGCCGTTGTCCGTGAAGGTCACTCCGTATAGGGACATATTCTCTAAAAAGGCTTTCAGGGCGGCAGGGAAGCTCATATCCCAGAAAGGGGCAGCTATCACAATCCTGTCGGCCGCCGCGATCTTTCGGGCGAGCGCCACCGTGGCTTCCGGGACAATGCCGGAAGACCTCTCGGCAAGGCTCTTGGGAGTAAGCGGAGGCAAAGCGGCCTCGTTAACGTCAATGCTCTCAATGTCGTACCTTGACGAAAGCGCCTCTTTCGCCGCGTCAAGTATCCTTCTCGTTCTGGACTCCGGTTTCATACAGGAGTCGATAATCACCAGTTTCTCCATACCGCAAAGATAGTCATTCTTGCGGGAACGCTATCTTGGCTGCAATAGTCTCCTTTGAGTCCGCCTGAATCTCAAACGGGATGCTTCGACTGCGGACAACCGAGCGCGCGAAGATATTGAATGCTGTGTTGGCACTCATCCCAAAATCCTGACAAAGGGCATCGAACTGCCTTTTTATATCGGCATCCATCCTGATAGTAACCGCTGCTTGTCCCATAATAAAAAGATTATTTATGCAAATATATTCACACCTGGAATACCTACTTGCCGGCAGTCAAGCCGATGGTGTTTTAGGTGTGTATGGTTTTTCGCACCTGGAAGAGCGGTCTCCGATTGTTTCTTATAGGACAGAAAATGAACGGCAGAAGGCTTTTCCCTGTACCAAACGTCTGCCGTAACTTTGTTGGTATGCCAAACAATTTCTTAGATGAATATATCAGTTATCTCCTCTGTTAACCTTTCTCCGTTTTCTGCGACTATAACAGAAAACGGAGATAATGATCGCAATGATTATTTCTGCAGTTGTTGCAGCGGTGCAGGGCATCGGCGGGCCGTCGGAGGAACGGACGGCGGACATTGAGTGCGTGTATGAGTACCGCACATCTGATGACAAGGGACGGAGGATGTATATTCCACAATCCTTCAGGTCGGGAAGCGGTCGGCGAAGTTCGTTGACTATTCCACGTTCCAGCTTGACTCGGCAAGAACGTCCGGTGCCTCGGAAGATCAGGTGGAGGCGTTCCGTCTGCGGGAGGAGAAGAAGGCGCAATATTTCGACTATGCTATCTTCCAGAACGAGCCGGCGGGGAATATGACGGTTTACGGGACGATAATTACGGACAGATATTCATACACGGAAGATTCCAAGGCGATGAAATGGACTTTGGCGGATGACGAGAAAACTATCTGCGGCTACCAGTGTCACAAGGCCGAGTGTGAATATGGCGGAAGGAAGTGGACGGCGTGGTACAGCCAGGATATTCCCGTGTCGTATGGCCCGTGGAAATTGTGCGGGCTGCCGGGGTTGATTCTGGCGGCGGAAGATTCAGATGGAGCCAATAAGTTCGAGGCCATCATCCTGCGCAACGGGGCATCGGCCATAACCTCGGTTTCCGACAAGAATATTACCACCACGACCAGGGAGAAGTTCGTGAAGGCGAAGAATATGTTCGAGTCCGACCCGATGGGGAACCTGCCTCCGGAATCAATCAGCGAGATGTCCATCCATAAATATGACGACGGCAGCAGATCTATTCACATCAACGGTGTCCAGCTGCGCCTGCGTACCAACGGGTATGTTCCGCTTGAACTGAAATAGCGACTGCCATTGAATGTCTGAATATGAGACGCATAGTCACTTGTGTCATATTCATCCTCGTCTCTGTGATGGCCTTGGCGCAGCAGGATGCGATAAAAGGTTGCGTGAAGGACTCAGACGGGAATCCCGTGCCCGGCGCGATAATAAAGGCGACATCCTCCTCGACGATTCTTGGCTACACGACATCGGACGACAAAGGCGGGTATTCGCTTTCCGTTGAGAGGAAAGGAGATGTCGTCGTTTCCGTGGATTGCCTTGGCTATGAATCGTCTTCCGTGATCTTACACAAAGACACGTCCGGGACTGCAGTGCGACTTCTCCTTGAAAGAGAAGAGGATAGGCCTTAAGGAGGCCGTTGTCAGGGCTCCGGCGATCCGGCAGCTCGGCGACACTCTTTCCTATGCCGTCTCTGCTTACACCACACGGTCGGACTACACCCTGAAGGATGCCCTGAAAAGGCTTCCGGGAATCGATGTCGAGGAGTCCGGACGGATAAAGTACCTCGGCGAGGACATATCCGGATTTTACATCGAGGGAATGAACCTGCTTGGCGGCAAGTACAACATCGCCACTTCTGGAATCCCGGCTGCGTATGTGAGCTCCGTCCAGGTTCTGAGCAACCACAAGGAGGCGGCCATTGACAGAACACCTTCTCCGATGACGTGGCGATCAATGTAAAGCTCAATGACAAGGCCAAGATAAAGCCGGTCGGCTCATACGAGGCCTCCGCCGGTTATGGAGACCGTTGGCTGTATTCAGCCAAGGGCTCGGCGATGCTGTTCCGCGCGAAGACACAGTGTGATAGCGTTCGTTGGATGTCGGGAACATCAAAGGGTTCGCCTTGGATGAAGGCACGGACTTCCTTAAATCGGAGAGAGAGTGACGTGACCGCCGTCAAAAGACTGGCCGGAGGCTTGTCTGCATCGCACCCTCCAATGAAAGCCGACAGTACATCAGCCCGTCAGATATGGCCGTGACAGTCAATGCGATCCATAAGGTCGGCAAATACTCGACGATCAAAGGCAACGCAGGTTACAGTTCGGCGAGGAGTGACTATTCATATTCATTCAAAGGGCAATATTATGATGAGGGCAACGAGATTGTGATGTCGCAGACTACCTCTCCGAGAACGAAGACGCAGCGCCCTTGGCTTTCCCTTGAGTACCAGAAGAACTCCGACAAATGCTTCATCAGAGAGAAGTTGCACGGGAATATGGATTTTACCCGCTCCGCCGTGCCGGTTGAACTTAACGGCGAGATGTCATCCCAGTCCCAATCCCTCAACAGTATGGATTTCGGAAGCGACTTTCAGTGCCAGATGGCGTAAGGACAAGCTGCTGTGGAGCATATCTTCCGATATGGCATATTCCGCTTCACCACCGTCATATTCATTGAATATATCGTCAGGTGATGGCGGCATATTGCAGTCGGTTTCAGGTGAGGTGTTTTCTTCGGAGAACACAGTCTCCGCAGTGTGGGAAAAGAGCCATAACAGGATATATATACCATTGATATTCAATACTCAAACTGACTGGCTGAAAACGGACAGAACTGGCGATGGCTTGACGAACGAGGACAACGATTTGCACGTGACCAAGGCGGCGCTATCCTTCTCCCCTCAGTACGAGTACAGTCTGCGGGATTTTGTGCTGCGCGCGGAAGTGCCGGTCCGTGGCGACGCGATCTGGCGAGGAGGTGATATGACTGAATATTTTTCCGTATGTCCTGAGCTGTATCTCAACTGGCGGCTCTCCGCACGTTCCACTGTCAGGACTGAAGTGTCATATTCCAGAAACATCGGTGATGTCCTGGATTTCCTGACACGACCGGTTCAAATCGACAGAACTACTTTGCGGATGGTACCGGGGATGGCCCTCGGACAGCAAATATCTGACAGCCAACGCTCATTACGATTTCAAGATTCCTTTGAGCCAATGGTTTGTCAATGCCGACCTTGCCTATGTCAGGAACTGGAGGAACCTGCTTCCGTCCGTCACGGTGAGCGGCGGCAGCATATTGAATGACCGCGCGCTTGTCCCCAATGTGTCGGACAATATAATCGCTCAGATCGGTGTGACCAAACAGATCGCGCCGATCAGGACCAAGGTGTCCCTGAACGGATCATATCTGCACAATGAGGGCCGGACAATGCAGAACGGGCAGGTGATGGATTTTTACAGGAAACAGTCTGGTAATTTCGCCGTCAGTATCCTCACATCCTGTAGGTTGGCTGGAACTTAATTATTCCGGCGACTTCAGCCGTACATCGTCAAGATACGAGGGCGTGGCAAAAAGCTATGCCTCAAGAAGTCACGAGATGTCCATCCGTGTGTCTCCGGCGCAATCCCTGATTCTCAGCGCGGCGACCGAGATCACCAGAAAACAACTCACGGACGATGTGTTCAAGACGATGACGCTGCTCGATTTCGGCCTTGTCTGGAAGCACAAGGCCTGGAAGTTGTCCCTCGACCTGCGCAACGCCCTAGACCAACGGAGTTACAGCTACACCCTCTACGACTCAATCAACACTTTCACCTACGAATATGCCCTGCGCGGCCGCGAGGTCGTCTTCGCTGCGGTTTTGACTATATAATATGTTATAACTTACTTATGAATATGTTACGTGCGATTATCATTTCGTTGGCCCTGATGCTGCCCGCAATAATGACGGCCAAGGAGAGCTATGTCATTCAAGACAGCCCGGACGGACCTTGCCTTGTGAAATGGATTGGAAAAGAATCCGTTGTTGATTTCAACCGTTCTCCGGCGCTGCGCTCGGTAAAGGTGATCGGAGAGATGGCCTTTGAAATGAACAACCATATTCGCAAGGTTTTATTGCCGGAAGGTCTGACCATAATCCGCAAGCGGGCGTTCAACACCTGCGAGAATCTGGTTACAGTGGAGATGCCGTCGTCTGTAAAGGAAATCGGGAACAGTGCTTTCAATATGGATAGGAAACTTGAATTGAAAGCGTTGCCCGACAGCCTCGTATCTATAGGAGAGTGGGCTTTCTGGGATTGCACTAAAGTGGCGATTTCTGTGATCCCGGAGTCGGTACAAGTCATAGGACGGCTGGCTTTTACCTGTTGTGAGGGCATCAGGACACTGACGTTTCTTAATAGGATGAGAGTCATCAATGACAGGGACGTTTTCTGGCTGCAAGAATATTGAAAAGATCGAGTTCCCCGACGGTCTGGAGGAAATTTCTGATTTTGCGTTCGCGCGTTGCGTAAACCTCACGGAACTTCAATTTCCAGCATCATTGAGAAAAATAGGTTACAGGTCATTCGCGAACTGCTCCTCTTTGGGAAAGGTGATTTTCCAGTCCACACCAACAATTGACGACACCGCTTTTGACAATTGCGAAAAACTTTAGCGGAATCTTGTTAACTTTCGTCCTGATTTTGCGACTTGCAGATGAAGGCGGTCTGAAAGCCGCTTTGAAGGAATATGACAGAACAGGAATTCGGAAATATCGCACGGGAGCATAACGGCAGGCTGAAAGCGCTGGCAAGGCGTTTCAGCCGGGCGGCCGATACGGCCATCGACGAGGAGGACATTGTCCAGGAGGCGCTGCTCGCTTTCTGGAACCTCTCCGAGAAAGGCTACCCGGTGCGGAACACCGAAGCGCTTCTGGTCAAGATAACGAAGAACATCTGCGTCTCGCATTACCGGAAACGGCATATTGATACTGAACCGATTGCGGGCGATGTCTTTCCGGGCGGAACATCCGCCGCCGTCGAAGTCGAGCGGGAGGATGCGTCCATACTTAGAAAAGAATTCTACGGCAGTTTGACCCCGTCTGAACGGGAATATATGCGGATGAAGGAGGCCGGGAACTGTACTTTGGACGAAATGTCCGCAAGCACCGGCAAGGACAAGTCCGTGATAAAGGCCTTGCTCTCAAAGGCTAGGCGCAAGATGAAGGAAATATTAAAGGAGCAATGAATATGATACAGGATAACAGAACATTGGCGGAACTTGAGAACGCTTATCTTTCAGACGATTCCGCAGCCGAGTTCGACAGAATCGTGCGAAAGTCGGAATCCCGCGGACGCAGAGCGATAGTCTGGGGGACAATGCTTGTGGCAGCGGCCTCATTGGCATTGATCCTTACATTGAACTTACGCGACAACAAGTGCGGGTTCAACGGAATCGAGATCGCGGAGGGAATCCAGCAGATAATGAACCTCGACACTGACAACGTCAGGTCGGTCACCGCAACTCCCGAAGGTAACCGTGTCATTCTCACAGCATTGATGAAAGACGGAAGCGAGTGTTCTTACGTGATGCGCAGGGAAGACGGCGCCAGTGCGGTTTCTATCACGGCGATGAAATAAGTTGCTCTGCCAATGGGCTATATTTCTTTTCTCATCAGTCATGTGCCACCGGCACACTCCTTCTTCCAAAAGAAACCTATCCTCATAAATCTGACACAAAATTTAGTTCAACTTATTTTTTAACGCTTACTAAAAATCAATAAATTATGTTAGGAATATTTTTGAGTGCGATATGCGCGTTGAATATCAATGCCTCCGCGATGACGGCAAGTGTGGACACGCTTGACAGGTATATTATCAACAATCAGGCAGTTGGCAGGTTTGACGGCAGCCAGCTTGTCGGCAAGACGATAAGTTATTACAAAATCGTTCTCACCAAAGGCAATTCTGAGAGCGAGATTGTAAGACTGCACGTGATCCGTACCGATGGCCGGAAAGCGAAAGTGATTGAGGTCAAGTCATACGCCGACGGTGAAGAAGGGGGCGTTGGAAACGTTGAGACAGTCGTCACTATCGATGGTAAGACTTACACCAATGCGAATTCCACGATAATCTCGTCTAAGGCTGCGATTTATATCATCAACGGCAAGAAATGCGACAAGGAGGCCCTGACCAAAATCAAGCCAGAATCCATCGCCTCGATGACCGTCTATAAGCCCGGCTGCAAGGAAGCCGTGGAACTTTCCGGCAGGAAAGATGTCGCGGTCATCAAGGTCGTGACGAAGTGATCATAAGGCATAGGCTGTTAGTGAGTTTGTATATTCATAAAGAAATGAAAAAGGTTTGTATTGCGGTGCTTCTTTTGTTCGGCGCCGTTTGCTTGAATGCGCAGTCGTTGACTGATTGCGAGAATGTTGTCAAAGAGACGGTTAATGCCGTAAACAGTTATTCTTCGGAGGCTCTTCAGCCATACTTGGCCTCGGATTTTGAGTGCTCCGGTCAGAAAGGCGAAATCGCCAATCTTGTGCTGAATGCCATCTTCGGGAAGTTGGAACAGTCGAATGACAGCATCGCTGAATATAAAAAGGTGTCCGAGCGTCATGGCGGCAATACGCTGACGCTGGTATATTCGTTCACATATTCAAAACTTGGTGAAAGGACCACGACCTTTGTATTCAACGACGAGAATAAGATCAAAAGTCTTGAGTTGCTGAAGGCGACGGTCAAGCAGGCTGACAAGGGGTTCAAGTTTGAGAAACCTCAGTCAAAGGTGATCACGGTTCCGATAACATTGACAAAGAACAATATGATTGTCACTCAGGCTGCAATCAATGGAGAGAAACATAATTTCATCATTGACAGCGGCTGCCCTATACTTTATCTGAACAGCAAGTATTTCAGAGGAAATGATGACGAAGAGGGAGCGCGCATGAGTTCATCTGAGGACGTCAATGGAAAAATTAGCGGCGGTCAGGATGTCATTACAGTTGATTCCTTTGATTTCAACGGAATACGGGGGAATGGGATGAAGGTGATGACTTCTGACCTGTCTCATCTGGAAAACGGCACAGAGGTTTACGGCCTAATCGGATATGACGTTTACAAGGACTATGACCTGCTGTTCGACTATAAGCATAAGACCTTGACTCTGATTGATCCTGATTATACGGAGACTATTTTGAAAGAGCATAAGTATGAATATGAGGAGGTGCCTTTTGAAATGAGCAAGGCTATGCGTCATATTCCTCTCATCAAGGCTCAGATAGATACGGCGAGCCTCACATTGGGAATTGACTGCGGAGCCGGAAATAATCTTATTGACTCAAGCGATGGGATGAGTTCGAGAATATGCTGAGTAGAGTGAAGACGACAAAGCTGAAAGGCATCAGCAATGACGAGGGTGCGGAGGTCCACGTCGGAAAATTGAAGAGGATCAAGATTGGTGGCAAAACCTTCCGGCACACTCAAACCGTGTTCAATAACATCAGCCACTTCAACAGGAACAAGGACGAAAGAATCGACGGCCTCATCGGTTACGAAGTCCTGTCAAGACAGAAGACGATTCTGTCGTACAAGAAACAAGAAGCTGATTTTCATAAAGTAACACAGGAGAGGCATTGCTGAAACTGACAAGGCTGGGGATGAGTAAGGTATGCCAGTTTAATCACTGTACTCTTGAGGCGGCTTTTCTGTACCAACTATTGTCCCACCCTCCGTTGGTACCCCGGAAGGCCATCCCCTGTACCAAATGCCAGATATAACTTGGTTGGTACCCCGGAAGGCGATCCCCTGTACCAAATGCAAGATATAACTTGGTTGGTACCCCGGAAGGCCATCCCCCGTACCAAACGCCAGATATAACTTGGTTGGTACACCAGAAAGGTGTCTCCTGTACCAAACGCCAGATATAACTTGGTTGGTACACCAGAAGAGTGTTTCCTGTACCAAACGCCAGATATAACTTGGTTGGTACACCAGAAAGGTGTCTCCTGTACCGATGGTGTGCCTTAGTCCATTCGGTACACAGAAAGGCCTTCAGCCGTACGTTTTTCTGTCCTGTTATATCAGTTGGCATCCCACTTTTCTGGGTGTGAGAAACTAAGCGCACATAGAACGGCATCGTCTTGATAATTATTGAGTTACACTTCTGGGTGCGATCATATTCGCACACCTGAGAGACGCTGACCTTGTTGCAGGGCGTTCTATTGGTACCTCGGCATTCCAGGTGCGCGAAACCATTCGCACCTAGAATACCATAGGCTTGATAGTTAGCGGGTTACCCTTCCAGGTGCGATTATATTCGCGCACCTGAGTGTTATGGGCATATTCTCGAATGGTATGCTGGGCATTCGGGTTGTTATTCCTTCCGCGTTTTTGGAAGACCGCGACGAAATTATCGAATGGATGAAGGCACAGGAATCTTGATTTTTTTGCTATTTTTTGCACCGCGGATTTGTAAGCGTCTGGAATAGCGTCTGAAGAATCCGGGCTTGGCAGAGCCCGTACTCCAAAGATGATATTCAATTAAAAATCAAAATTTTATGCAGACGAGACAAATCTCTGGACGGTTGACGACGTTCACTATCCTCTCAATCAGTCTTTTGACGGTTATGGCCGGGGCGGCGATGGCACCGGCACTTTGGGCGGTGAAGGCGCATTTCACAGGCAAACCGGATCTCATTATCCAATTCATTGTCAGCCTTCCGGCACTTTTCATCATTGTCACCAATCTTTGTTTCCCGCTCTTGTGCAGAGTCGCGAAAACAAAGAGCATCGCCGTGGCGGGCCTTGTCTTGTACATCGTCTCCGGCACCGGAGCGTTCTTCCTGGAAGACATCTCGGCGATACTCATCCTGCGCGCCTTGCTGGGCGTGTCTGTAGGAATGATAATGCCGTTGTCAACGGACTGTTGTCCTACTATTTCCCGCCAGAAGACCAATCCCGCTTGATGGGACTGTGCGCCGCGATGAACCAGATCGGCGGAGTGATCGCCACGCTGATCGCCGGAGTGCTGGCCAAAGTCGGATGGAACTATGCCTTCCTTGTATATTCAATGGGGCTTTTTGTGCTGGTTCTTGTGCTTCTGTTCCTGCCCAATGAAAGGCTGGACGCTCCTAAAGGTTCCGGAGGCTTCATCCACAATCTCAAGAGGTTCTATCCTTCCGTCCTCGGGATGCTGTTACTGATGATCTGCTTTTTCATATTCCCGACAAATTTTTCGGCTGTCTGTGTCAAGACGACAAATTTGGATCCGATAGCGGTGACGGTCATTATGGTCGCGCTTGATGTGGTGGCGGCGTTGGTCGGTGTTGTGTTCGGCGGGATGATGAGGCTGTTTAGACTGTCCGTCAAGTACTTCGCTCCGATGTTCTTCTTGTTGGGCTACCTCTGTTTCGCTCTCTCCCCAAGCCTCCCTTCTCTGCTTGTCGGCTGCCTCTTCATCGGAATCGCCAACGGCATCGGAGTCCCTTATCTGAACACGATCGCCTCGATCAAGGCCGGTCAAGACGCCGCCACGACGGTGATGCCGCTCCTTTCCGCCGCGCTCTATGCCGGCCAGTTCCTGTCCCCTCTAGTGGCCACCCCGATCGCCGCCAAATTCTTCCCGGACAATCTTTCAGGAATATACTGGATCGCCTGTGCCTTCAGCGTTCTGTTCCTCCTCGAAGCCTTCGCCACCAGACGCTTCCAATCACTCCCTCCAAAAGAATAATCATTGAATATTCAGGATTGAGGTTTCGTCATAATGACGTGAATTTAACATTAAATTGTATAATTAATCCACAGTTCTTGTTGTAAGAAATAGTAAAACAATTAGATAAACCACACTTTCACTCTTGCATATTCAAATTATTATTTATACATTTGTATAAGTAATACAATAGATATGGCAAGACTCACAAAAGCGGACAGCGTCTATCGGATGTCGCTTCACAAGAACGGAGGTTACATGTATGCGACGACTCATCCGTATACCGTGACCGGGGACGGCAAAGAGGAAGTACTCCTGCCTGCATTGGGGCACTGTGACGGATGGTCTCAAGTTTATCCCGGGCAAGCAGTACCGTACGCCTCTCCGGAGGAACGGGCCAGGCTGATCTTTCCCGAAGGGTGGGACCTCAGCGAAATAGATAAGCTTCAGAGCAATCGCAGGCAAGGCCGTCCTGCATACGAGGGTGCGGACGTCAATCGTTTCTATGGCGACGTCTGGCTCATGGAGCAGGTCGCGGACAAGGTGGGGCTCCGGACGGACCTGATGGCGACGTTCCATGAGAACGCGGAAATCGTGAATGATGTCCTCACCCTTGCCTATTACTCATTCGCGACCGGAAACAGCTGGAGCAGAGCGGCCAGATGGCAGAAGCTGGAGAAGGCTCCGTCCTCAAGGGAGCTTACCCCGATGACGATAACCCGCCTTACGCATTCCATTCCATCTCCGAGACCGAAAGGATGAACCTGTTCAAGTACAGGGCCGACAGGCTGGACAAGGACGAGCTGTGCGCCGTCGACTCCACGACCAGATCCGCATACGGCAGTTCGCTCGCCGACATCAAATGGGGCCGGAACAAGGAGCGCGTCCCTCTGCCGCAGACTTCAGAAGTCGTCGTCTATTCGCTTGACAGCCATATGCCCGTGTATTACAGGACCTTTCCGGGCAACATCCCTGACTCCAGAAGCGTGGAGACCATCCTCACCGACATCAGCCACGCCGGTTTCCCGAGGGTAATCCTGGTGACGGACAGGGGCTACGAATCGGTTCAGAACCTCGAGAAGTACATCCTCCGCGGCCAGCCGATGATAATGTGCGTCAAGATGCGCCAGAAGATTGTCCTTGACAGGATTGCCGAGTTCGGGACCATCGGGGAAAGCCGGAGGACATGCTTTTTCGACACGGAGAGCAGGCTGTACTACAAGCAGTATGACCTGGAATACGACGTGAGGGGCAACGGCGACTCCGTCCACAAGGCCGACCGCATGAAACTCGACGTTCTTCGACCCCTTCCGCAGGGCCGCGGAGCAGACTGAACTCGAAGTCGCGGTCGAGATGCAGCGCAGAAGCCTCCAGTCCATACTCGATGCCGGCGGGAGCGTGGACGACGATGAGAGCATAAAGAAGAACTACAACTGGTACCAGGTCTCATATGACAAGAAGGACCGCAAGCTGCTTTCCTTCAGCCTCGATGAGACGCAGATAGAGAACGTGAAGAAGACATCCGGCTTCTTCGGATACATCACCCTCGGCCTTGACTATACCGCCCTGCAGACCCTTGATGCGTATAGTCTCAGGGATGAACAGGAGAAGTACTTCTGTCAGATGAAGACCCAGATGGGCTTCGACCGTCAGCGCAACTGGTCGGAGGAAGGAAAGACGGGCAGGCTCCTCATCCTCTTCGTCGGCCTGATAATAAGTTCATACGTGCGCCATATCTGGAAGACGACAGGGCTCAAGAAACAGTTCGCTTCAACCCAGGATATCCTTGACGAGATGCGGTCGATCCGCTGCATAGAGCATAATGGTCGGGCCAAGTTCATCACTCCGTTTGTCGGTGCCCAAAAAGATATCTGCAAGGCCTTCGGCTTTGACATCCCTGAAGGTTGCGGAACTGAATACAAATCCAGAAAGGTCTCCCCGAAACGACGCGGACGCCCTGCAAAGGCAAAGGCAAAGACCGTCAAACTTGATAGTTAATTATACAAAAATATGTTAAATTCACGATAATGACGTCCACCTGCCACTGATTGTGGCGTGTTGTGTAACCAGTTGTTAATGAATATGTTCGTAAAAGCCTCCCTCCCATAATGACCGGCAGCTTTTTCTATATCCTTGAAAAAGAGTCTGTTGAGCCTCACGCTCCGCTGAACTTGCCTATGAGGCGTTATATTAGTTATAGGGGGTGTACTATCGGGCAACGTTTTTGTGCGGTTTCGTTGCCACAGAGGGTCAATAGGTGTCCTTCGGCGACATTTTGGGGTGCAAACGTTGCCTGAGGGGTGTGACCTTAGGAGGATGGCCTGAACCACCTCTTCCAGCACTGCGTCACCGGCGAGGTCTCTGAATATAAAAACATCGAGGAGTCCTTCTCGCCCGAGGTGATCTCCCGGATGATCTCCTGGCTCAAGGCTCTTTGACGCTCCCTTCGTGAGCAAAAGCGCCTTTCCTGCTCACGAGACCCCTGCGGCAGCTTCCTTCGTGAGCAAAAGCGCCTTTCCTGCTCACGAGCCCCCTGCGACAGCTCCCCTCGTGAGCAAAAGCGCCTTTCCTGCTCACGAGCCCCCTGCGACAGCTCCCTTTGTGAGCAAATGCGCCTTCCCTGCTCACGAGCCCCCTGCGACAGCCCCTTTTTCGCGGAAGGGGGATTGAGCCGTTTTTTATGATAAAATCACTACATTTGCAGAACGAAGTAGAATGAATATATTCAAAGGATATGAAAAAAAGTTTTATGATTATGGCTTCAGCGCTTGCGATGGCGGCCTGCGGGCCAAAACAACAGGTGGCTACGGTTCCGGCCATTGACCTTGCGAACCTTGACACCACGGTTTCTCCGGCGGTTGATTTCTATCAGTACTCGACCGGCGGATGGCAGAAGAACAACCCTCTCAAGCCAGAGTTCGCCCGTTTCGGTTCATTTGATCAGCTGAGGGAGAATAATGTGAAGAGGCTCAATGACTTGTTCGCCCAGATGGGGACCCTCAAGGCGGCGAAGGGATCTGTCGAGCAGAAGATCTCCGACCTTTACAAGCAGGGACTCGACTCCACAAGGCTGAACGCCGAGGGCGCGGCCCCATTGAAGAAATATGTCGATGAGATCTACGCGGCGGCTGACAAGGACGCTCTTGTGAAGATCATAGCCGGGCTGCACGACGTCTCCGAAAGCTCGTTCTTCGGGGCTTACGTGATGTCCGACCTCGCCGACAGCGACAACCAGATACTCTATCTCGGACGAAGGGCGGACTCGGAATCGGCGACCGTGACTATTATGTTGAGGCTGAGAACGCCGCCATCAAGGAAGGTTACCGTAACTTCCTGGCTAAAGTGTTCTCACTGACCGGAGTGGCCGAGAAGCCGGAGAAAGCTGCCGCCAATGCTCGCGGTCGAGGATGTCCTCGCCACCAACTCCTGGACCAGCGTTCAGGAAAGGGATATCCAGGCTCAGTACAACCCTTGCAGCACTGAGGAACTCATCAAGAATTACCCTGGCTTCGACTGGAAACTCTATTTCGAGACCAGAGGAATCGCCGACCAGCAGAAACTGATCGTCAGCGAGCCTTCGTTCTTCAAGGGTTTCTGCGAATATTTCGGTGGAGCTGACCTCGCTGTCCTTAAGGACTATGTGGCCGGCCAGCTCATCCAGGGAGCAGCCGGGTCGCTGAGCGATGACTTCTACGCCGCGTCATTTGACTTCTTCAGCACCCAGATGTCCGGCATCAAGGAGCAGAAACCTCGCTGGAAGAGGGCCATGCAGGTTCCGAACAGCATCCTCGGTGAGGCAGTCGGCAAGATGTACGTGGCCAAATACTTCCCGGAGTCCTCGAAGACAAAGATGATCGATCTCGTGGAGAACCTCAAGAAGGCGTTCAGCCAGCACATCGACGAGCTCGACTGGATGAGCGACTCCACAAAGGCCAAGGCCCACGAGAAACTGGACAACTTCACCGTGAAGGTCGGCTATCCTGACAAATGGAAGGATTACTCGACCCTTGACATCGACCCGGAGAAGAGCTACTACGAGAACCTCCGCGCCGCCGGTGCCTGGTACACAGCCGACAATATGTCCAAACTCGGCAAGCCGACCGACAAGACCGAATGGGGAATGTCTCCTCAGACAGTCAACGCCTACTACAACCCGACGACCAACGAGATCTGCTTCCCTGCGGCGATCCTCCAGCCTCCGTTCTTCAACGCCGACGCTGACGACGCCGTCAACTACGGCGGAATCGGAGTCGTGATCGGCCACGAGATGTCCCACGGATTCGACGACCAGGGACGACTCTTCGACAAGGACGGGAATATGTCCGACTGGTGGACGGCGGAGGATGCCGAGAAGTTCAACGCCAAGGCCAAGGTGCTTGTGGCCCAGTTCGACGAGGTAGAGATCGTCCCTGGAGTCCATGCCAACGGCAAGCTCTCCCTCGGTGAGAACATCGGAGACCACGGCGGACTCAGCATCGCCTACACAGCCATGAGGAACGCCATCGCCGGAAAGAACATCGGCCTGATCGACGGCTTCACCCCGGATCAGAGGTTCTACCTTTCCTACGGTGCGATCTGGGCGCAGAACGCTACCGACGAGGAGAAGGTGCGCCTTACCAAACTCGATGTCCATTCTCTTGCCGTGAACAGAGTCAACGTGTCTCTGAGGAACTTCCAGACATTCTTCGACGCTTTCGGCATCAAGGAAGGCGATCCGATGTGGCGGCCGGAAAGTGAAAGGGTTCACATCTGGTAAAAGTTTCAATCGGGATAGGTCTGGAATATTCATTAGCGATTGTCCGGAAGTTGTGAAGCGGCTTCAGTGGCCTGTCCCGGCACAAGCATATTCATAAAGGAATAATTATTTGGACGCGTCAAGGTTCATAGCCGGACGCCTCCGTTTCGGAGGAAGGATAGCGATGGTCTCCATCGCTGTCTCTTTCCTCATTATGATTGATTTTCCGTCTCCGTCTCGTCCGGCTTCAGGAACGAGATCCGGGACGGCATTTCAGACCTTACGGGCGACGTGCAGTTGATGCCGGTGGACATGAACTACATCAGCGAGGCATCCCCGATTTCGATCAAACAAAGTTTTATACCTGACATAGAGGCGATTCCGGAAGTAAAGGATATCACTCCGGCTGTCTATCGCGCTGGAATCGTCAAGAAAGGCGAAAGCATCCACGGCGTTCTGTTCAAAGGAACTTCGCGTGAGAAATCTGAATCCGACACAGTGAGACTCGGTGTCTCGATTCCGATCAGGTTGTCTGATATGCTTGGCTTGAAGGTTGGCGACAAACTTCTGACTTACTTTGTCGGAGAAAAGGTCAAGGTACGAAACTTTAACATTATCGATGTCTATGAAGGAGTTATGGACGGCACCGATAATATTGTCGTTCTTGCTGACATCGCTGATCTCCAGAGACTTGACGGATGGTCTTCCGATGAGGCTTCCGTGTTGGAGCTGACGTTGGAGCCTGATGCCAAGACCGATGCCGGAATGCGTGCCGTCACTGACAAGGTGGGACATATCGCATTGGAGAAGACCGGGGAGGATGATGACACACTGATCGCTACTTCCGTGATCAGCCGCTATCCCCAGATTTTCGACTGGCTGAACCTTATAGATTTCAACGTGCTGTTCATCCTTGTCCTGATGACCATAGTCGCCGGATTCAACATGATTTCAGGCCTGTTGATAATGCTGTTCAGGAACATATCCACAATCGGAACACTCAAGTCTTTGGGAATGACCGATAAAGCCATTGCGAAGGTATTCCTGAGGGTCGCTTCCGTGATTGTCTTCCGCGGAATGTTGGTCGGCAACGGTGTGGCTTTGCTTCTGTGCGGGATCCAGAAATGGACTCACCTCATCAAACTGAATCCGGAGAACTATTTCGTGCCGTTCGTGCCGGTACACCTCAATTTACCTGCGGTGCTTACCGCTGACGCCCTTTCCTGGCTCGTCATCATGATCCTCCTCCTGATCCCTTGCCTGTTCATCTCCAAAGTTGACCCGGCCCAGACTGTCAGGGCTCAGTAGGATCCGCTCCACATCATCAATATCCTCTGTTTCCTCAATAATAACCAGAGCCGTGTCTGTCGGCTGGACCTTGTAACGAGGTTCCGCACCATTGAATATGTCGTATCGGTTGAGTACGGCTTTCACGTAGGCGACGGTCTCCCTGCCTTTGAACTTTCCGTGCCGTACATCCTCCACGAACAGTATTGAGTCCAGGCTCATCTGGGGCAGGACAGTGCACAGGCTTTCCCATGTGCCGGTGTCTATTCCTTGTGAACGGGCAAGCTTGATGCAGTCGTAAATGCGTCCCTCCCCGGCGTTGTAGGCGGCCAGAGTGAAATTTCACAAGTTCATCATTATCGGTTGCGGTGTCCTTGAACTTGCCTTGAAGTCTGGCTATGTAGGCCGCTCCGGCCTCTATGTTCTCCTTGGGGTCGAGAAGATTCTCGATTTCGTAACGATTGGCTGTGCGTGGCATCATCTGCATAAGCCCGACAGCTCCCCGGTGTGATCTCGCCTGGATCCTGAACCGTGACTCGCTCCAGATCAGAGCAGCGAACATCTTCCAGTTCCAACCGATTTTCTTTGCGTTCTCCTTGATCAGGTCATCGTAGGGACTGATGATGGCATGGTCTTTCCTCACTCCTTTACGGTAAGGGTTGTAGCCGTGAAAAAAGCGGGTCAGCATGCAGGCATATTCATTAGTTCCTTTGAAATTGTTCAGCCAGCGGATGATCCCTTCCTGCCTCCTCTTGTCTGACTTTATGACCCATGAGATAGGGACATCACCGAGAGGAAATGACATAAACTCATCTGATTCGGGAACTTCCACAGTAGGTACCAACCGCCAGAATCCCAAGGCTGTCAAGCCGGAGTGAGTCCAAATAAACGCCATCCTCCTCTGCCATAAAGATTTCTGTTGAGTCCTTCAGACTTGCCGCCAGTCGTTCCATCATTTCATAGCAGTAACCTGTCTGGTACCCGTCAGACAACTTGTCTTTCAACTTTATCGCGCATCGTATCGGGCCTTCACCGAAAATGTCTTTTGATTCGTTTGATTTTCTGTTGATCTCGCTGATAGGGATGATGAGAAGTACCAACAATGTTGGTATCAAGTACTTGAGGAATTTCTTTGTCACCCTTTTCAGCCCCATGATCAGAAATTGTTACCGCCGAAGCCACCGCTTCCGCCACTTCCGCCGCCACCGAAGCCGCTGAATCCACCTCCAAATCCGCCTCCGCTGGAACTTCCGCCACCGCCGGACAGGCCTGAGCCAGCGCTCACCGTCTTGTTGGAGGATGACTGAAGGTAGAACGGCCAGTAAACCCCGATCTTGAACGCTGTCTGCGTCCGGATGTAGTGATGGGCGCTGAAATAGTCCGCCTTGTCCATAGGCCAACCATTGCCGATGTTCTCAAGTTTCACGAATATGCAGGCTCTTTTCCACTGCACGTTGATAAAGGCGTCTATGACGGGACCGTTGTTGTACTTTTCTTCCTTCTGGTTGTAGAACGCTCCGACGGCCGGATTCCAGGCCGGAGAATAGAACTTCGTGTTATACCAGCCTTCGGCCCCGAGCTGCATCTGCATGATGTTTTTCTTGATGTTCAGCTGGAGATACAGTCTTGAGTTGACGGCCAGTGTCGGCAAAGGGAGCACTTCATCGTCGGAGGAGATCTGGAACAGAAGCCGGTTGTCAAGATGAACCGGGCCCAACGCGAAATTCTTGTCAAGGGAGGCGCTCAGCACGCTCATCGGAGAGTTGTTCTGACGCACCACCCCGGTCGAATCGTAATAGACATTGCCGGAAAGCAAGGCATAGCCGACCCGCGCTCCGATTCTCCATCTTGGAATATTCAGGCTTCCCTGGATCTTTGTCGTGGAGATCTTGCCGAAGTCATTGTCCCATTTGTAATGGTTTGAATAATAGTGCTGGTAGTAATATTCAGGTTCTTCCAATGATGTCTCGAAGTGCACATTCAGGGAAACCGGACTCTTCCTCGCCCTTCTGAACGGGTACAGGTCAAGTCTTGCGTTCGCCTTTACCGACAGGTCGTTCATCTGCGAGCCAAGAAAAACATAGTCTCCTGTCGCGTCCCAATGGATGTAGTCTCTCAACTGACCTTCCACACCCGCATAGACGAACGCTGAGTTCCACACTGTGTTAGTGTTCGCTTTCAGGAAGGTTGGGTCAAATGTGTAGAAACTCAGGATCCTGTTGCCTATTCCCCCGTTCAATTTGGAGACTATGGCGTCGTCAGACCATGGCTGTAGCCTGAGGAACACCCTGTTTTCCAGTTTCATGACTCTGACAGAGTCGAATGACGTGGTCGGATTGTAGTTGAACACATCGTTGTAGAACGCTTTCCCGGCCGCGTCGGTGATCTGGTCCGCATAAGTTTTTCGGAACACGGAATATTCGCTGCTGTGTCCTATGAACGCGGTTGTGATGTTGTTGTCCCCGAGGGTGTCGGCGGCTTCTCTCGCGGCTCTTCTCCGTGCGAGGAACACGTCAAGCGAATCTATCCTTGCGGTGTCCCCTGAGGCCAGCAGGCTATCCTTGAACGCCTTGTCGATCTTGCGGTCCTTGATGTTCCTGATGAATGTGAACGGAATCCTGTACTGCTGGTCAAGGAAGAAAGTGTTTCTGATGAGATCGGTCGAGGCGTTGTTCAGGTTTATAGGATATTCCCTGGCATCGAGAGTCGTGTCCCTTACCATAGAATTGTCGCTGGTTCCGCCATTCTCTTTCCTTATCACCTGGTTGTGGATGTAGCCGGTGTGCATCATGTAGCGCTTGCCCAGGTAGTTGACCGAGGTCACGAACGTCTTGTTGGTGGTCTTCTCGCCCTGCATGATGCCGTTGCCGCCGAATCGGTCATATTCAAGGGTGAAATTCAGTTCCGGGAATATGTTCTGTGTCGTCAGGATGTGCAGGTTGTCGGACTCTTTCTGGGCGTTCGCGAAGATGGTCCCGAAATATGCCAGTTCTGTGTAAGGTGTCTTGGTGTTGTACATCGGGAGTGTCTTCGTGGAATAAGTCCATGACTCGTAAGGATTGTAGAACGACACCCTGTTCTCGCTTGTCCGGTTGAACCAGTTGTAGTACTGCAATGCCGAACCGGCGACACCCAGCCATGTGGCATTCACGTCTTTGCGGTAGAACGGGTAGTCGTGCAGCCAATGATTGTAACTGGTGTCCGGCTGCTTGACATCCATCTTGTGGAACTCCCGCTCATGTGTCCATTGGATGATCCGTTTGTACTGAAGGGAGTCCGGAAATGCGAAAGTCTCAAGAATCCTCGGGGTGGCCTCCTTGACGCTGTCCCTGTGCGCCTTGAGGCTGTCCTTCACGTTGAGCACACTGTCCGCTATGTGCTTCTTGATCTTTTCCTTCACCTCGAAATCGTACTTTTTCCTTTCCGTCTTGGAGAGAGCGGCGTACCAAGCGTCGAACTCGGCCTTTTTCCGGATCGCGGAGTCAAGGTAATAGAGTGAATCGATCCTCGGCCAGTCGAGGGTGTCTCCGGCGGTCTTCAAGGAATCCACAACAATCTTGTGGGTCAGGGAGTCCAGAAGAGCCACATAATATTTGTAGCGGAACGGATCGGTTTCTTTCAGTGAGTCAGGCGGGAATATGGTGTCCCTCGCCGTCAGCTGGGGTGTCGTGTCGATCGGTGCGAGGACGAACTGGGTCGTGTCCTCCTTGCCGGCCGCGTTGCCGATGAACTGATTCCTATAGTGGATCGTGTCCGGTTGCAGCGGTCTTTCAGCCATGATGAAACCATAGCCTGGATCACCGGCAAGCGGACGGTTTCCCATGCCGATGGCCTGAAGCGCGATCACGCACACCACAACCACCGGAAACCATATTCTTTTCAAAGTCTCTTTCACTTTCATATTCCCTTAATGGGTACAATCTCACAAAGATACTGTTTTTCCGTTTTTTACACAAATCGCACCATAGGGGCTGAATGTCATAAAAAATATTCCTATCTTTATAGTTGTTTTGAAAAGGGAATCTTGCTTATGAAGAAGACAAAATGGATATACGACACGGACCCGTATCTGAAGCCGTTTCAGGCGGCGATAGAGGCTCGGCACAAGAGGATTCTGGAGGCCGCGGAGAAGATCACGGGCTCGGGACCCGAGGATCTTGCCACCTGCGTCAACAACCATCTTTACTACGGGCTGCACAAATGTGCTGACGGCTCGTGGGTAATCCGGGAGTGGGCACCGAACGCCAGCAGGATCTACCTGATCGGGGAGTTCAACAACTGGAGGCGCACGTCAGCGTACGAGCTCAAGCCGGCCGGGAACGGCAACTGGGAACTTAAGCTGGATTCGATGTTCCTCAGCCACGGTGAGTTGTATAAATTGTTCATCGAGTGGCCCGGTGGTGGGGGCGAGAGGATTCCGGCATACTGCACGAGGCTTGTCCAGGATGACGAGACGAAAGTGTTCTGCGCCCAGGTCTGGGATCCCACACAGGCATATTCGTGGAAGAACGACAGGGTGCTGCGCAGGCCGCATCCCCTCATCTACGAGTGCCACGTCGGGATGAGTTCGGAGGAACGCAAGGTCTCCACTTTCAGCGAGTTCCGTGAGAATGTGCTGCCGAGGGTGAAGAGATTGGGCTACGACACGATCCAGATAATGGCGCTCCAGGAGCATCCGTACTACGGCTCGTTCGGCTACCAGGTGTCGAACTTTTTCGCTCTGAGTTCCCGTTTCGGCACTCCGGAGGAGTTCAAGGAACTGGTTGACGCCGCTCACGGGATGGGTATCGCGGTCGTGATGGACATCGTCCACTCGCATAGTTGCAGCAATGAGAATGAGGGACTTAGCCTTTGTTCGACGGCCGTGAGGACCTGTATTTCTACAAAGGCCCGCAGGGGCATCATCCGGCCTGGGGCTCCCGCTGCTTCGACTACGGCAAGGACGAGGTCGTGCGCTTCCTTCTGAGCAACTGCAAGTACTGGCTTGAGGAATATCACCTTGACGGTTTCCGTTTCGACGGTGTGACGAGTATGATCTACTGGGATCACGGGCTGGGAAAGGACTTCAACGGCTACGAACCGTACTTCGACGCCGGAGTGGACGAGAACGCCGTGACCTACCTTGGACTGGCTAATCTGCTGATCCGTCAGATCAAGCCGGAAGCCGTCACGATCGCCGAGGATGTGCAGCGGAATGGCCGGTCTGGCGGCTCCGTTCGAGGCTGGTGGAGTGGGTTTCGGGTTCAGGATGGCGATGGGTGTGGCCGACCACTGGATCAAATGGATAAAGGAAAAGAAGGATGAGGAATGGAGTCCGGGAGGAGAGATCTGGTACGAGTTGACCAACAAGCGGGCGGACGAGAAGACCATCAGCTACGCGGAGTGCCACGACCAAGCGCTTGTCGGAGATAAAACCTTGATATTCAGACTGCTCGACAAAGAGATGTATTTCTCTATGAATATGGACTCGAAGAATCCGGTCGTGGACCGTGGCATCGCCCTGCACAAGCTGATCCGTCTGGTCACCATCGGCACGGCCGGGGACGGTTACCTCAATTTTATGGGCAACGAGTTCGGGCATCCGGAGTGGATAGATTTTCCTCGCGAAGGAAACAACTGGAGCTACGAGCACGCCCGTCGTATGTGGTCATTGGCAGACAACGGACTGCTCAGATACCACTGCCTCCAGAACTTTGACAAGGCGATGGTCCATCTTGTAAAACGATACGGCGCGCTTGCGGCTAGGCCTGAGCTTCTAAGAGCTGACGAGGAAAAGAAAATCTTGATATTCAGGCGGAAAAACCTTATCTTTGCACTGAATTTCAATCCAGTGGAGTCGTTCGCCGACTATGCTTTTCCGGCCCCGTCCGGAGACTATGTCAAGGTACTCGACTCCGATGCCAAGGAGTTCGATGGGTTCGCAAGGCTCGAAAAGACGGGGAACATCTGACGGTCAATGGCTGTCTGAGCCTCTACCTTCCGAGTCGCTGTGCCCTTGTGCTGATTGAGAAGACAGAAGAAAAATAATTTTAACCGATATGGCTTTTTTGAAGTTCAACAAGTCAGAGTTGGTCAACCTTTCATATTCATTGAAGAGGGAGATCATCTGCGCCAACAAGACCGGAGCGTATTGCAACACATCGATTGTGACTTGCAACACCAGGCGTTACCATGGTCTGCTGGCCGTACCTATTGACGCTTTCGGAGGGAAGAAGCATCTGCTTCTGTCCTCGTTGGATGAGAGTCTCATCCTGAACGGGAAGCGGTTCAATCTGGGCATCCATTGCTACGGAAAGCGTCTATGAGCCGCGCGGCCACAAAGTACATCATTGATTTCGAGGCTGATCCTGTGCCTAAAATCACCTATAGAGTCGGTGAGATCGTGTTCACCAAGAGCATCCTGCTTGTTCCTGACTCGGACCAGGTGATGATCCGTTTCGAGCTGGTCAACGCTCCGGCAAAGGTCAAGCTGCTTCTGACGCCGTTCCTGGCGTTCCGTGACATCCACGCCCTGACCGACGAGAACCCTAACGCCCGCACGGAGGGTTGGGAGATTCCTAACGGAGTGGCCTTCAACCTCTACGAAGGCTTCCCTGATCTGAATATGCAGTTCAACACAAAGGATGTCTCCTTCGCGACCGCTCCTTGCTGGTACAAAGGCATCACTTATTCCGATGAATATCGCCGCGGGTTCGCATGCAAGGAGGATCTTTACGTTCCGGGACGTTTCGAGACCGAGATGAAGCCTGGGGACGCGATCGTGTTCTCCGCGTACCCGTGGCTCTGGCCAATCCTTCGGGACTGAAGAGAAAGTTTGACTCTTTTCGTGGCGAAGGCCGCGAAGATCACCACCGCCCACGAGCAGCTTGTGCACTGCGCGGACCTGCTGAAGCAGGACCGTGGAGGACATAAGATGATAACCGCCGGATTCTCCTGGCTCTACACCGGTCTTCTGAGGGAGACCCTGGAGGCTCTGCCGGGCCTGACACTTTACGCCAATGGCGACAAGGCCGAGTTCGAGGAGATCCTCGACAATCTTATCGCCGACAATCAGGATCGCCTTTTCCATCGGACCACGCAGGTGGACTCGCCGCTGACCCTGGCCGACACCCTTTCGCGCTACATAGAGTTCGGCGCCGACCCGAAGGCGGTCTGGAAGAAGTACGGACAGACGGTCAAGGGCATTCTTGAAAGCTATCTGCCCGGACGTAGGGGCGAGGTCGCCATGCAGCCGAACGGCCTTCTCTGGGCGCAGCTTGACCATTGGGCTCTCTCGTGGATGAACGCCTACATTGACGGCGAGCCGGTGACCGAAAGACCGGGCTATCAGGTGGAGACCAACGCGTTGTGGTTCCGTTCCATCCTGTTCGCCGTGACGATGGAAAGGGAATATTCAAAGAAAGACAGCGCATTCCTGAAGGAATGGTCGCACATACTGGATCTGGTCAGGGAGAACTACCAGAAGACCTTCTGGAACGCCCGCGCCGGCTATCTGGCTGACTATGTGGACAATGCCGGACAGCATCTGGAGGTTCGTCCGAACATGCTCTGCGCCCTCCTTGGAGACGAGATGCCTGTCGATGCCGAGGTTGCTCGTAAGGTTTTGCAAGTAATTGACAATGAGCTGGTGACGCGCAGGGGCATCCGCACGCTTTCCATCGTCACGCAGAGTACAAGGGTGTCTATGAGGGAACCCAGACCGAGAGGGATCTCGCCTACCACAACGGAAGCACCCGCCCGGCTCTTGTGGGGCCGTACTGCGAGGTTTGCTTCAAGATGAGGGGACCGGCCTTCCTGAACAAGGCCCAGTGGCTGGTCAACGGCTTCTACGAGGATCTGAACAAGCACGGGGTCGGAGCGTTCTCCGAACTATACGACGGAGACCCGCCTCACGAGCCTCACGGGGGGCGATCTCTTCGGCGCTGAGCACCGCCGCCCTGCTGGAAGTCGAGTATCTTAAGAACAAATACAGGGAGGAGTAGGACTATGAGAGTTTTGATGTTTGGATGGGAGTTTCCTCCTCACATCGCGGGAGGACTCGGTACGGCCTGCTACGGAATCGTCAAAGGCTTGGCCTACAATGGTGTGCAGACTTTGTTTGTGATGCCTTCCGCTTCCGGCGACGAGGATCAGAGCGCCGCAAGGATCATCAACGCCAGTGATGTCCCGGTCGAGTCTGTGGGCTCTACGGTGGACGAGTTTCTGGACAAGGTGAAGTTCGTGCGCATCGGCTCGAACATGATCCCTTACGTGGATCCGGAGGAGTTCCACGAGATGGTCGAGTCCGAGCGCAGGCTCCAGAGCGAGAACCTGACCAAGTGCATCGGCACAAAGTTCCGTTTTTCAGGACGTTACGGCTCCAATCTTATGGAGGAGGTCGCCCACTATGCGATGGTCGGTGGCACGATCGCTATGGAGCACAAGGATGAGTTCGACATCATCCACGCCCACGACTGGCTGACCTATCTGGCCGGAATCGCGGCCAAGGAACTGACTGGCAAGCCGCTCGTTGTCCATGTCCACGCCACGTCGTTCGACCGTGGAACCGAGGATCAGATCGACAGCCGTGTCTATGACATCGAGAAGAGGGGGATGATGGCCGCCGACAAGGTGATCGCCGTCAGCGACCTCACCAGAAACATTGTCATCAACAAGTACGGAATCGATCCATCCAAGGTCGTGACGGTCCACAACGCGGTGGATTTCAGCGGTCGGGAGAATCTGAAAGTCGAAAGGGGAGTGCGCGACAAGGTGGTCACCTTTCTCGGCAGAATCACTTTCCAGAAGGGTCCTGAATATTTCATCGAGGCTGCCGCCAAGGTCTTGAAGAGAACCGACGGCGTGCGCTTCGTGATGGCCGGAAGCGGGGACATGATGAACCGCTGCATCCGCTACGTCGCCAGGTTGGGAATATCCGACCGTTTCCATTTCACCGGATTCCTCAGGGGGGCGGAGGTGCAGAAGATGTTCGCCATGTCGGATGTTTACATAATGCCTTCTGTCTCGGAGCCTTTTGGAATATCCCCGCTGGAGGCCATGCGTTCCGGCGTGCCCGCGGTCATCTCCAACCAGTCCGGCGCCGCCGAGGTGCTTAAATATGCCTTCAAGGTGGACTTCTGGGATGTGGATGCGATGGCCGATGACATCTACGCGCTTCTTAAGTACCCGGCTCTGGCCGATTTCGCCGCCAGAGAGGGCTATGATGAGGTCAACCGCCTGAAGTGGAACATCGCTACGGCGAAACTCAAGAACATTTATGAATCAGTGGTAAACAATCAATAGGGAACGATTATGAAAAAGAGCATTTGCCTGTATTTCCAAGTCCATCAGCCGACCAGACTGAGACAGTACCGATTCTTCGACATCGGCAAGGATTCCCACTACTATGATGATTTCGCCAACAGGACCATCCTTCGCAGGGTGGCCCAGCGATGCTATATTCCTATGAACAATCTCCTGCTTGACCTGATCAGGGAACACAAGGGGGAGTTCAAGGTGGCGTTCTCGATCACCGGCTCCGCGCTGGAGCAGTTCGACAGGTACGCCCCTGAGGTGATCGAAAGTTTCCGCCAGCTGGCGCAGACCGGTTGCGTGGAGTTCCTCGGGGAGACCTATTACCACTCCCCCTTGCCTCGCTTGCCAATTTCGGTGAGTTCAGGCATCAGGTGGAGAAGCATTCCGCCGCGATCGAGAGGTATTTCGGCGTGAAGCCGACGGCTTTCAGGAACACCGAGCTGATCTATTCAGACTCCATCGGTAAGGATGTATATGATCTCGGTTTCAAGGTGATGCTCGCTGAGGGCGCCCGTCATATTCTTGGATGGAAGAGTCCGGACTACATCTACACCGACAGTCAGCAGAAGCACCTGAAACTGCTGCTGCGCAACTATTCGCTGAGCGACGACATCGCGTTCCGCTTCTCCGACAGAGGGTGGAAGGATTGGCCGCTTACGGGTGAGAAGTACCTGTCATGGCTCAAGGCCGCCGACGGGGAGATCATCAACCTGTTCATGGACTACGAGACCTTCGGCGAGCACCAGAAGGAGGGTTCGGGGATATTCGATTTCATGAGGTTCCTTCCGGGAATCCTCCTTCGTGACGGTTCCTTCGAGTTCACGACTCCGACCCAGGCCGCGAGAAGGCACAAGCCTATCGCCGAGATCGAGGTCCAGGATCCTATCTCCTGGGCTGACGAGGAGAGGGACGTGACGGCATGGCTCGGCAACGAGCTGCAGCAGGATGCCTACAACAAGCTGTACGGTCAGGCCGAGAAACTGGCGCTGCTGAATGATCCCTGTCCTCTGGGAGGATTACGGGGCATCTTCAGGAGAGCGACCACTTCTACTACATGAGCACCAAGTTCTTCTCTGACGGGGAGGTTCACAGCTACTTCAATCCTTACAAACACTCCTTACGAGGCGTTCATCAACTACATGAACGTGCTGAGTGACTTCATCATCAGGATCGATGACGCTATGACCACTTCGGGGAAGAAAGTGAAACCTGCCGCCGAGCCTGTCAAGGCGCCGGCTAAGGGAAAGGCGGTGCGGAAGGTCGTGAAGGACGCTTCGGCAGGCTCGACGGTTGCCGATGCTCCCGCCCCGGCGAAGAAGAAACCGTCAAGGAAGACAACCAAACAAGTAAAAAAGAAATAAATGACAAACGAACTGACAAATCCAGACTATTTATTTGAGGTCAGTTGGGAAGTGTGCAACAAGGTCGGCGGCATCTACACTGTGATCGCCACCAAGTCGCTTTACCTGAAGCGGCAGCTTCACAAGCACCACATCCTGATCGGCCCTGATGTCTGGATGGACACTGAAAGCAACCCGGATTTCATCGAGGATCCGCATCTTTACTCTATCTGGAAGGCGCAGGCTGCCTCTGAAGGGATCAGGGTGAGGATAGGCAAATGGAACGTCCCCGGGAATCCAATCGCGATTCTGGTGGATTTCAAGCAATTCCTTACCAGTCAGAATGATATTCTGTCAAAGTACTGGGAGCGTTTCCAGGTCGATTCCATCACCGGAAACTGGGACTACAAGGAAAACTTCCTGTTCGGCTACGCCGCCGGTAAGGTCATTGAGAGTTTCAGGAACTTCAACCTGAGTGCCTCCGACAAGATTGTGGCGCAGTTCCACGAGTGGCAGACCGGAGCCGGACTGCTTTACCTCAAGTACAAGCAGCTTCCGATCGCGACCGTGTTCACGACCCACGCCACTGTTGTGGGACGCTGCATCGCTGGCAACAACCTGCCTCTGTACGATTCGATGAATCTCTACGACGGAGACCAGAAGGCCCGCCAATTCAACGTGATAGCCCGTCACTCTCTTGAGAAGAAATCGGCGCAGAACGCCGACATATTCACAACCGTCAGTGAGATCACCGCGAAAGAGTGCGAGCAGTTCCTTCAGCGCAAGGTGGACGTAGTGACCCCGAACGGCTTCGAGAACAGCTTCACTCCGGCGACGGATGAGGAATATGACGAAAAGCGCCGCGCGGCCCGTGCCAGACTGATAGAGGTCGCCACGGCGATGTCCGGCGAGGAAGTGTCCAAGGACGCTATCCTCATCGGCATCGGCGGGCGTTATGAATATCGCAACAAGGGCATCGACGTGTTCATCGACGCCCTCAAGAAACTTCAGGACACCGACCCGCAAGGCCGTGACATCCAGGCGTTCATAATGATCCCTTCCGGCCACAACGGAGCCGACAAGGATCTGGTTGCCAAACTTTCCGGTACCGGATCTTCGGAGTACACGACTCAGGTCTCCCACTACCTGATGGACAATGAATATGATGTCATCTCCCGCCGTTTCAAGGAGTTGGGCTTCACCAACGCCAAGGGCAGCCGTGTGAAGGTCTATTTCATTCCGTCCTATCTGAACGGAACGGACGGGGTGTTCAATATGAAGTACTACGATTTGCTCGTGGGACTTGACCTGACCTTGTTCCCCCGTCCTACTACGAACCTTGGGGATATACCCCTCTGGAGAGCCTTGCGTTCAGCATTCCTTCCCTGACCACCAGCCTGGCCGGATTCGGTCTCTGGGTAAGGTCGCACTACGGTAAGGAGCATCCAGGCATCACGGTCCTGGACAGAAATGATTCCAACTATTTCGAGGTTGTGGACGGAGCTGGGGAGAGAATCAAGGAGATCGCCGCTTTGGATGGCGAGGGCCGCAAGGCTTATATGGCTTCGGCCAAGGATGTCTCCACGATAGCCCCCTGGTGGGAAAACCAGATTCAGTATTACAAGGAAGCATATTCAAAGGCCATAGAGAAGGTTATTGAGGCCAAAGGTGCTTTCCCCGGATGAACTTAATGAAGACAAATCAATGGCATACAAGAAGATAGTTATAAATGACCCTACTTGGAAGAGCGTGATGGTGACCCGTCATCTTCCAGACGCTCTTTCCGGACTTGAGACACTTTCCAAGAATCTTTGGTGGTGCTGGAACGAGTCCGCCAAATCCCCTGTTCAAGTCTATTGATCCGGTGATCTGGCACAACACCTGCCACAACCCGATGGCTCTGCTTGACGCTGTGAGCCTCAAGAGGTTCAAGGCTTTGGCGAAGGATGAGGCCTTCCTCGGCGAACTCAAGTCCGTGATGGACGAGTTCAACGCCTATATGGCACTCAAGGTCGAGCGCACAAACCCTTCGATCGCATATTTCTGTATGGAATATGGTCTTGACACATCGCTGAAGATATACTCCGGAGGTCTTGGACTTCTGGCCGGTGACTACCTCAAGGAGACCAGCGATATGAACGTCAACCTTGTGGCTGTCGGACTTCTGTACCGTTACGGCTACTTCACCCAGATCATCACCGGTCAGGGCGAGCAGGTCGCCCGTTACGACGCGCAGGACTTCACAAAGATCCCTGCAGAGCCGGTCATGGACGCGGAGGGTAACTGGATGACCACAAGCGTGGCCTTCCCGGGTCGCACGATCACAGCCCGTCTCTGGAAGGTGGCCGTGGGTCGTACCGACCTCTATCTGCTTGACACTGACTATGAGGCAAACTCTCCTGAGGATCGTCAGGTGACCTATCACCTCTATGGCGGCGACTGGGAGAACCGTCTTAAGCAGGAACTTCTGCTCGGAGTCGGCGGCATCAGGGCCCTCAGAAATCTCGGCATCAATCCGCAGATCTACCATTGCAATGAGGGACACGCCGCGTTCACCGGGCTTGAGAGGCTCCGTGAATATATTCAGAATGACAACCTCGACTTCGGCGAGGCTGTCGAGGTCGTAAGGGCCTCATCGCTCTTCACCACGCACACTCCTGTGCCGGCCGGACACGACGCTTTCGATGAGGGACTGCTCAGAAAGTACATCGGCCATTATCCTCAGCGACTGAAGGTTGACTGGGAGACGATGATGTCTCTCGGCAAGGTGAACGGCAACGATGTGAACGAGAAGTTCTCGATGAGCTTCCTTGCGGCGAACCTTTCGCAGAATGTGAACGGTGTGTCAATGCTGCACGGGGATGTCAGCAAGGAGATATTCAGCAGCATCTATCCTGGCTATCAGCCTGAGGAACTGTTCATCAGCTACGTGACCAACGGTGTCCACTACCCGACTTGGGCCGCGGCCGAGTGGAAGAAAATCCACGCCCGTGTGTTCGGTCCTGAGTTCGCCACGCACCACTACGACAAGTCTTGCTTCGAGGGCATCTACAAAGTGCCTGATTCTGAGATCTGGGAGACAAGAAAGACCCTCAAGAAGAGGCTGATAGACATCGTGAAGGAGCGTATTTCCGACCCGACACAGTGCAACCACTACTCTCCAAGCCAGATTGTGGCGATCAAGGAAAACCTTCGTGACGATGTTCTGACAATCGGATTCGCCCGCCGTTTCGCGACCTACAAGAGAGGAACCCTTCTGTTCTCTGACCTTGACAGGCTTGACGCCATTGTCAACGATCCGGTGCATCCGGTCCAGTTCCTGTTCGCCGGCAAGGCTCACCCTGCCGACAAGGCCGGCCAGGATCTCATCAAGAGGATCATCGAGATTTCAAAGCTGGACCGCTTCATCGGCAAGATCGTCTTCATCCCAGGCTACGACATTTCCATCGCCAAAAGACTTGTGCAGGGTGTCGATGTGTGGATGAACAACCCTACAAGACCTCTGGAGGCTTCCGGAACATCCGGAGAAAAGGCCTCTATGAACGGTGTGATGCACTTCTCCGTGCTTGACGGCTGGTGGGTCGAGGGTTACAAGCCGGGCGCCGGCTGGGCTCTCCCTCTGGAGCGTACGTACGATGACCAGAACTATCAGAACGAACTTGACGCCGCCACGATCTACACGACCATCGAGAACGAGATCGCTCCGGCCTACTACGATGTGGACAAGTCCCTCGGACTGTCTCCGACTTGGGTCGGCTACATCAAGAATACTGTCGCCCAGGTGGCCAACAACTTCACCACCAACAGAATGCTGACTGACTACTGCAACCAGTACTACAATCCGCAGTCTGAACGTTCCGACAAGATGATCGCCGATGACTATAAGATGGCCCGTGAGATCTCGGCCTGGAAGAAGAGGCTCCGTCGTGAGTGGCAGAACATAGAGGTGATCTCCCAGACCCAGCCTGATTCTTCCTACAGTCTCTCCGAGTCCAACTCACTGACCTCAGAGGTTGTCCTGAATCTTGGAGACCTTTCTCCAGAGGACATCGGAGTGGAGATGCTGTTCGCGACGACTGACGTGAAACATCAGCTGCATATTCAGGAAAAGTGTGACTTTGACGTGGTTGAGTTTAATGATGGTGTCGCCAAGTACCGCGCGTCTATCCTTCCGGACAGGACGGGTATGTACCAGGTGGCTGTCAGAATGTACGCCAAGAACCCGTTATTGCCTCACAGACAGGATTTTGAATTAGTGAAATGGTTATAGCGACCGGATTCTTTGACGGTGTCCACATCGGGCACCGTTTTGTGATTGAGCGGCTTGTGGGCGAGGCCAGGGAGAGGGGCGACCAAAGTATGGTCGTCACTTTCTGGCCTCATCCCCGCAACGTGCTTCAGGACGATGCCCGGAACCTGCGGCTTCTGACCTCGCTGGGAGGAGAAGAAGGCGTTGCTCAAAAGGGCTTGGCGTGGACCACGTCGAGGTGCTGCCTTTCACCAAGGAATTCAGCAGACTGACCACTCAGGAATATCTCCGTGATGTCCTCATAGCCCGTTTCGGCGCGAAAGCGATTCTGATTGGCTACGACAATCGTATGGGTTGCGATCCCCAGACTCCCGAATCAATCGAGAAAATCGCTGAAGGTGAGGGGCTTGATGTTATCCGTCTTGGAAGCGTGGCTTCTCCATCGGGTGGCATTACCGTCAGCTCCACGAAGATCCGTGAGGCTGTGGCCGCCGGGGAGATGGAGAAGGCGGCTGCTATGCTTGGGTATGAATATTCATTGCTGGGTGTTGTCGTAGCGGGTAACCGGCTCGGCCGCACGATCGGTTTCCCGACAGCGAACATCCAACTTTACGAGCCTCTGAAGCTTTTGCCGGGCAACGGTGTCTATTCCGTTGAGGCCGAGACCCTTGGCCGTAAGTTCAAGGGAATGTGCAACATTGGTGTCCGTCCGACCGTCCGCGCCGGCGGCCAGCGCACCATCGAGACCAATATCTTCGATTTCAACGACAACATCTACTGCTTCGACCTCAAAGTTACCTTCCACCGCAAGATCCGTGACGAGCGCCGTTTCGATTCCATCGATGCCCTCCGCGCCCAGCTCGCCGCCGACAAGGCCAACATCCTCGCGGAGTGACAATACATTAATATTAATCACGGTTTTCGGGTCGCTGAGCTTGTGGTTCGATGAAGCTCACCAACCATCGAAGCGCCCATTGTCTGATAGCGAAGTCAATGATAGGCGATGCCACGCTCCACCAGAATTTTGCACGTTACCAAAATTCTTAGGTGGAGCGTGGCACTTGCCTATAGGCCACTTGATGGGCATTTTCAAGGGAAATTCATATTTAGCTTTGGATACTATATAGTAGTTGACTAACTTTTGTTTTGGAAATTATATAGGAGTTGGCTAACATTTTCCTTATAATGCTGATATTTAATTAATTGTGATTCGTTGGTATTCCTGCATAAGAATCTGTATGTAAAGGACCCAATCTCCATCGTAGTCATATAAGACAAGGTGTGGCGGAAGATCCCGGGCTTATGCATCGGGTGAAAAAAGAGGCTATCCTCACCCGACTCCAATCAGGGATATCTTTCCGGGTGTCTAACCACTCCTTTTTCACCCGGAATAATAGTTGGGGAATATATACAAGTTGACTACCTTCCTTCGCATCGTGCCGACATATTCACAAAATGCGGGTGACGCCAGCGCGTATGTAACCGCTTGGCGACCGCTTGCATACCACGTTAGTCAACTGCTATATAGTTACCTTAGCTTTTGTAAAAGCTAATTTAATGGTGTTTTTCACTTTTCTACAAGTTGAAAACGCTACAAAATTTGCTTTTGCAGAAAGCGAATACTTGTCACGTGAAGTCTTATAACACGCCAAAACTGATGATTTTCGTTAGTTTTGGCGCATTATAGCTTGCCTTTTTGGATTCTTTGTAGATTCATTCTGTGAAACTGCCTTGTTGTCCACTAATGTTGGTTGCTCAACACTTTATGGTACGACGACTGGATTGAAAACGAGTGCTGTTGCTCTTGTCGAAGGCAAAAATGCAGACGAGTGGAGCATTATGTGGAGAAAGTGCTGCCGTCGAGATCGGTGAGGCGCCTCTCCAGGCGACGTTTTTGGGCGATTTCGTTGACCTCCCAATGCCCACCTTTGTCTGGACCGATGCGGCGGAGGAGGCCGGAGGCTTTCAGGTTTGCGAGATGCTTTTCAACGGCTTTCGGGGATATTCCTAACCTCTTGGCCAGAGATGCTGAGGTGAGGGAGCCGTCCTTCGACAGCATATTCAGAATCATCTCCCTGCTTTTCGGCTTTTTCCCAGCGCGGACAGAATAGGACGGGCTTTCCTCTTCGAGCAGGCCGGTGGATTGCAGGTAGTTGTCGATGTCGCGGCGGAGGACCTTTGCCGTGGTGCTGAACATAAAATCTCTGAATATGTTCAAGTCATCGCTTTCCCGGGCCGCGATGAGCGATTTGATGTAATCCTCCTTGTCTTCCTTTAATATGATCGAAGGGATAAGGCCGAACTCGAACTGGAGTTGGTTCATCAGCAGGCGGGCCATTCTGCCGTTTCCGTCTGCCCAAGGATGGATGGTGACCAAGTTGAAATGAGCATCGAAACTTATTGAATATAACTGGTTGATATCTTTGCTTTTGACACCTCGTCTCGCTTCGTTGGTCCGTTCGCAAAACTCGGCCAGTCTTGCGGGAACCTTACTGTAATTCATATAGGATTTGCCTCCGGATCCCGCGGTGACATTCAGCAGCCGCAACTGGCCTTTCGCCGAGGAAAACTCTCCTAACGCGGTTTTGTAATCTTTCCCGGTGTTCTTCATTACCAAGGAGGAGAGTTCCATAAGCATGTCCGTCGTTATCGGTGTATGAGCCCTTGCATATTCAATAGACCTCTCATAGGCTGCCTTGAGGTCAAGGTTCATATTCTGTTCTTCAATACTTTTCCCTTTGATGCTGACCCCTTGGTCGAACATGATCTGGTTCTCGACCTCCGTGATTGTCGAACCCTCCATCGCCGTGGAATGCGTGATGAGGGAGTACAGATAGAACTTGTCGTAATCTATCTGTTGGTCGATGCCCAGTCGCCGATATTCATTGATGATGTTTTCAAGATCCGCCTCCATTTTCTCCCTACTTTTCTGCAAATATAGAAATTTTCTCCCTATTATCATGTTTTCCTCCCCACCTTTTGGATAGAGATATTTTTACAAATCGCTTTCAGAGTAATGTGCCACAGAACAGTGTAGAATGACGATAAGCCTGAAAAAGTCGTGCGATCGGGGGCGAGATATTCATGACAAAGTGGCCTGTGGAAGGTTCTGTGGCCGATCGCCCTGAAGGTGTTTTGTAAAATGTGAGGGATAACTTGGGGTTGGCCGGGAGGTGGCGTGTTTGAGGCACGTGAGGAGTTCTGTTATTTTACGAATCGCTTTCAGAGTAATGTGCCACAGAACAGTGTAGAATGACGATAAACTTGAAAAAGTCGTGCTATCGGGGGCGAGATATTCATGACAAAGTGGCCTGTGGGCGGTTCTGTGGCCGATCGCCCTGAAGGTGTTTTGCAAAATGTAAGGGATAACTTAGGATTGGCAACGGTTATTACGACAAGACCACCGCTTATTTCAAGAGGAAGAGATAGGAGGCTCCCATCGCGTTTGTATATTCAAGTCGCTTTTGGCAGTTCTGCGACCTGCGATTTGGTTTGGCGATCGGGCAGAGGTTTGTCCGGGGAAATGCTTGCTAACCGGACAAACTGGCAGCGAAATGAGTTTTGTCCGGTGTAAGTGGGGATTTTTACGTGATTATCGCTGCAAGGTAGAGGGCTTGATGTCAATTAATTATCTTGAACTTTGTGATTTTGTAAAATATGTTTTATAAATTTGTAAAACACAATTTGTAAAACACAATTTGTAAAATCACTATGTATCAAAGGCGACATCTGAATATTCTTAAATCACGAATGGCTGAGCCACGGCGTAGAATGCAGATAGTAATGGGGCCGCGTCAGGTCGGAAAATCCACATTGGTCGGACAGTTTACGGAAGCGACTTCGGTTCCATTTGATTTTTTCGCCGCGGATAGTGTCAGTCATTTTGACACTTCGTGGATTCCGAACAAATGGCAGCAGGTGCGTATGCGGATGGATATTCATTCTGAGCAAGAACATATCCTGATCATTGATGAAGTCCAGAAAATCAGAGGTTGGAGCGAGCAGGTTAAGAAGGAATGGGACGAGGATTCCAGAAGTCACCGTAATCTGAAGGTGATTTTACTCGGTTCTTCCCGCCTTCTGTTGCAGAAAGGACTTGAAGAATCCCTTGAGGGGCGCTTTGAGACCATAAAAATGGGCTATTGGGATTGGCAGGAAATGCACGAGGCCTTTGGTTTTTCGATGGATGAATATGTTTACTTCGGTGGATTCCCAGGACTTGCGCCGGATATTAAGGATGAGGATAGGTGGCGTAACCTTATGGAGGATTCCATAATATCCCCGATTCTGACACGGGATATTCTTGAGATAGAAGAGATCCGTAATCCGGCTCTTCTAAGGCAAGTGTTTGAACTCGCCTGCATTGAATCTGCCAAGGAATTGTCTCTTACAAAGATGCAAGGAACGATGAACAGTGGTACCGTTCCGACAATCAAAAATTATCTTGACATACTCAACAAGTCGATGATAGTACAACCTCTTCAGAACTACTCTTCATCGAGAGTAAAAGAGAAACAGTCTGTCCCCAAAATGCAGGTGTTCAACAATGCGTTCCGCAACAGGTTCGGAACATTCTCTTTTGACGAAGCACGTGTGGATCCGGCAGAGTGGGGACGTCTGGTTGAGTCGGCGGTCGGTGCGCATTTGGCCAACAGGGCGATGACCGATGACTATGAGTTGTTTTATTGGAGAAATGAAAGAAGGCAGGAGTGCGATTATGTTCTGAGAAAAGGGCAGGCACTGGTTGCCATAGAGGTCAAAAGTGGCAGCGTTGACAAGACCGTAGGTTTTGAAAAATTCAAAGAACGATTTGCGGATAAAGTCACTGCCGCATTCATTGTTGGCCCCCATGCTCTGCCACTGGACGATTTTTTCATAATGGATCTGAAGTCACTGTTCAAAAAGGGTTAGCTCAAGCCATTGCTGTAATTAGTATTGCGGTTATCATCCTATCTATGGATTGTCCTTCTGTGACAAATCATCCGGAATCGATGACCTCTTTGTTACAATGTCTGTCCTGAGCGGTGATGCTCGGCGACGCTTGAGGCCTTTTTCGTTGCCGAAGAGTGTCAAATGACACCCTCAAGCGACATTTTAAGCCATTTTTGTCGCTTGAGAGTGCTATCAAGTCAATAAGAAAGGCTCTAGCCAAGTCCCACTGGTCAAGAATGGTATAGAAGCTTGATCCATGAAATCAACGTGACCGTCGCCCGAGACCATTGCCGAGACAATCTCCACAAAAAGTGCTATCGAATCCGGAAATATTCTTACCTGTAACGTTTTGGTGCAGATGCCCAAAACATACATATTGATGAAAGTGTTTTCGCACTATCCTTCAAAGAAAATCTGGCAGTTTTCAAAGACAGAAGGGAAGACGACAGCACCGTCATCTGTATCCGATTGCGTGTACTCTACACCCAACGATACAGGTGTGGGGATTGTTTCAGTCTATTTTCTGTCAGGTTTTGCCAGAACCTTCTTTGAGATAGACGGAATTGGCTCCACACTTTTTGTATTGGTATAATCCCCAGTTGAAGCCGTGGGGAGCGAGTGGACGAAAGAATGAAAATTCTATTTCAAAATGCCTATCTTAACTTTCCCTCCATGTTTGGAGAGAAAGTGAACGCTATTATTAATGAATATGCTGGCAAGGAAGCCTTAGGGATAAAGTTTATATCCGAACCGGAAGACAAACTCACAATATTTGCCAATGTATTCAAAGAGTCGCCATTCTCTTTCAGTTATCCTATAAGATCCATAGGTTATTGTGAAAGGCAGATCGCGGAATACAATTTGACGACCGAAGAGCAAATCGCCTGCATATTCCATGAGATTGGTCATATTGTCCGGGGAAGCGCTTGAATCGCCGGACAAAACCGGCAACGATATGAGTTTGTCCGGTGAGGGTGGGGATTAACCGGGCAAGGCGATTTTGAAAAGGAATACTTGGGGATGGCCAGGAGGTGGCGTGTTTGAGGCACGTGAGGAATATTGTTTTTTACGAATCGCTTTCAGAGTGATGTGCCACAGAACAGTGTAGAATGACGTTATGCCTGAAAAAGTCGTGCGATCGGGGGCGAGATATTCATGACAAAGTGGCCTGTGGACGGTTCTGTGGGCGATCGCCCTGAAGGTGTTTTGCAAAATGTAAGGGATAACTTAGGATTGGCAACGGCTATATTGGGAGCAGGCCTGGGGTGTGCGATCCCTATAGGTCGGGGCATTGAAAGCTATGCATTGACCTCCCAGTGACCGCCTTTGTCGAGGCCGATGCGGCGGAGGAGGTAACGGGCTTCTGCTTTACATCTCGGAGAGGATTCTTTGCAGTAAAGTCCCGGCGGGGATGACCATTTTTGAGAAGGCGAAGAGTTTTTTGCCTAAGTCCTTCAATGAGGCTCCGATGTGGTACACTACATTATCTATGATCAGAAACCGGTCGTGCACCTTGTGGCAAATCCGGACATCTATCGGTGGGTATTGGGCGTTGTGACGCTGAATGTCTAATTGCAGTTGTCTGGATATCTGCCCCGTATAGATTGTTGCCGTTATGTTTTTCTGCCTTTTGTCCAGAAGGGTCAGCACAGACTCATTCACATAGTTATCTATCAGAATGATGCTTTCGTGTGCGGACTTGATTAAATCCGACGCGAAGACGTAGGCATCGAAAATCTGTCCGTCAAAGAAGATTCCTTCGACAGGTGGCAGGGAAGTCCGCACAAAGAAATCTATTTTCTGATCCATCTTGTCCAGTCTCTGCTCGTGCCGCATCAATTTGCTGCCAAGGCGTGTCTCTATGTCATTCAAGCGTTGGTTGATGGAATGACCTTTCAATAGGTATTCCTTCAATACTTGGTTCGCCCACTTTCTGAACAATGTGGCATTTTTGCTGTTAACCCGATACCCGACGGAAAGAATGGCATCAAGGTTATAATACTGGGTTGTGTAGCGTTGACGGCCATCGTTGGCCATATGTTCCAAAATGGAACACGTGCTACTTCTGTCCAATTCTCCGCTTTTGTAGATGTTGTTCAGATGCTTGGTGATGGCTGGGCGTTTAGTACCAAACAGATAAGCTATCTGCTCCTGTCTTAACCACACAGTCTCACCTTCCAGCCGTACTTCAAGCCTGACCATATCATCCGGCTGGTAGAGTATTATTTCGTTTTTCTGTTCTACAGGTGTCCTCAGTTCGTTTTTTGATTGTTCCATAGTTTAACTCTTTTGTGGTTCGGTTTGCAATAATAGATAAAATCCATCAGTGTCAAATTCAAAAACAGAAAAACTTGGAGCAATATTTTCTTATGGCACTTTTCTTTTGGATAAGAAACAGAAATTTCTGTTTCTTATCTGTTTAGTTGTCAAGACCACCGCTTATTTCAAGAGGATGAGATAGGAGGCTCCCATCGCGTTTCTATATTCAAGTCGCTTTTTGCAGTTCTGCGATCTGCGATTTGGTTTAGCGATTGGGCAGAGGTTTGTCCGGTGAAACACTTGTATCGCCGGACAAACCGGCAACTATATGTGTTTGTCCGGAGAAGCAAGCGTTTCACCGGACAAGGCGATTTTGAAAGGAAAACTTGGGATGGCCGGGAGGTGGCGTGTTTGAGGCACGTGAGGAATTCTGTTATTTTACGAATCGCTTTCAGAGTAATGTGCCACAGAACAGTGTAGAATGACGATAAGCCTGAAAAAGTCGTGCGATCGGGGGCGAGATATTCATGACAAAGTGGCTGTGGTGGAAGGTTCTGTGGCCGATCGCCCTGAAGGTGTTTTTGTAAAATGTGAGGGATAACTTGGGGTTGGCCGGGAGGTGGCGTGTTTGAGGCACGTGAGGAGTTCTGTTATTTTACGAATCGCTTTCAGAGTAATGTGCCACAGAACAGTGTAGAATGACGATAAGCCTGAAAAAGTCGTGCGATCGGGGGGGCGAGATATTCATGACAAAGTGGCCCGTGGGCGGTTCTGTGGCCGATCGGCCTGAAGGTGTTTTGTAAAATGTGAGGTAAAACTCAGGGTTGGCAACGGCTATATTGGGGGAGCAGGCCACGGTGTAGAGTCTCTGCTGACACTCTGAATGAAAAACGACTGACCGGAAACGGTCAGCCGTTGTAATATTCATTGAAAAGAATTCGCTATTTGCCCTGCGCCTCGTAGTCGGCCTTGACCTGTTCCAAAAGCTTGTCGGCTTTGGCGTAGCCGTCGGCTGGGGCTTTCCAGATGATGGCGAAGAGGATCACGCCGACGATGCCCAGGGCTATGGCTACCTCGAAGACGGAGTTCCATCCGAATTTGTCGGCAAGGGCTCCGAAGACGAGACCGGAGATCGCGGTGCTGGCGTAGCCGAGGATGCCGGCCATGCCGTTGGCGGCGGAGGCGACACGCTTCGTGGCCTGGTTGGACAGGCATATTCCTATAAGGGCCTGAGGCATGTAGATGAAGAAGCTGGCCATGATGATCAGGGCCACTGACAGGCCGCCCATCTCCTTAGGGGTGAGCCAGAAGAGGATGAAGCAGGCTGTCGCGCTGGCCAGGCCGATGAGGCAGGTCCTGTGGGCCTTGCTGCCGAAGAACTTGTCTGTTGCCCATCCGGCGAGAAGTGTTCCCACGATGCCGAGCACTTCAGTGATGCCCACCACCGTCGAGGCGGTCTGGATGCTCAGGCCTCTGTCCTGGGTGAGGAAGGTCGCTCCCCAGTCCAGGATGGTGAACCGGATGATGTAGATGAAGAAGTTGGATGTCGCGAGGATCCAGACGATAGGGTTCTTGAACACCATCTCCTTGACGAATCTCTTGTAAGCGAAATCGGTGAACTCCTTAGGCTCTGTGACGACTTCCTTGACCGGAGCGTTGTCGTCAATCTCCTCAGGATCAGGCAGTCCTACTGACGCAGGGGTGTCCTTGAGGCCGAAGAGAACCAGAACGGCACCGGCTATTGCGAGGAGTGCCGGGACGAAGAAGCACCATTGCCACGCTGAATATGAGAAGTGGTTCAGAATGAAGGTTCCGCAAAGGAATGCCACGAGGCTGGCTCCGATGGAGTGCGAGCTGTTCCAGATGGCCTGCTTGGTGGCAAGCTCCGAAGGCTTGATCCAATGGGCCATAAGGCTACCGCAGGGAGGAAATCCCATTCCCTGGGTGTAACCGTTTATGAGCCAAAGGCTTCCGATGAACGCGACCATTCCCATAGTGGCCTTGCCCTCGCCGTCCATAAAGTTGAACAGGCCGTTCATCTCAGGGCTGAGTCCTATGAATATATTCACGAGCGCGGAGAGGAAAAGTCCCGCTGCCATCATCTTCTTGCGGCTGACACGGTCGGCGATGAAGCCGTTGATGAACCTTGAGAGGCCGTAGATGATGCCGTGCAGGGTCAGGAAAAGGCCGAGCTTGACCTTGCTGATACCCAGCTCGGCCTCAAGGGCCGGCATCGTGATGCTGAAGTTCTTCCTTACAAAATAGAAAAGGGCGTACCCGATCATCAGGATGATGAGGGTTCTCCACTGCCAGTAGTTGTACTTTTTCTTTACTGATTGATCCATTCTTTTAGCGTTTTAAAACGGGGGACACAAAGATACAAAAAACGGCATTCTTAATGAAGAAATTGTTATTTTTGTAAGATGTGAATATATCGGACGGTCGCTGAGCCTGCCGAAGCGACAAAACATAGAAGTAATAAATTAAAGAAATATGAATATGACAGAAAACTATAACAAGTCTCTCACCGCAGAGCAGAAAGCCAAGCTTCGCCGGATCAAGCATCTGGCCCTGGATATGGACGGCACCATCTACATGGAGAACAACATTTTCCCTTTCACCGTCGAGGTGCTCGACACGATGAAAAGGAACGGGGTGGGATATTCATTCTTGACGAACAATCCGACGAAGTCGGTGGAGGATTACCTCAGGAAACTTGCCGGAATGGGAATCCCTGCCGACGAAGGGAATATGTACACGACCCCTATCGCCACGATTGATTATATCAAGAAAAATTTCCCTAATGTTAAGAAACTCTTTATGTTGGGAACTCCGAGTATGATCGGCCAGTTCGAGAAGGCCGGCTTCGTTTCCTGCGCAGACGATCCTGATGACGTTCCGGACATGCTGATTGTGGCCTTCGACACCACGCTTGTATATTCACGCCTCTGCCGTGCCACCTGGTGGGCGAAGCAGGGCATCCCGTACGTGGCGACCAACCCTGACTGGGTCTGCCCGACAGATGCCAGAACCATCCTTGTGGACTGTGGCTCGCTTCAGAAGTGCATCGAGGCGGCTTCAGGCAGAAGGCCGGACAAGGTGATGGGCAAGCCGGATCCTACGATGCTTGACGGAATCCGTGACCGTAACGGTCTGCAGGCCGACGAGATAGCGATGGTCGGAGACAGAATCTACACGGACATCGCTATGGGCCACAACGCCGGAGCAGTCAGCGTGCTGGTGCTTTCTGGTGAGACTACCCTTGAGACCGCTCTGAAAGTGGCCGAGGACGCCCGCACGAACCCTCATCCCGAGCACTACCCGGCGGATTTCATCGTCCGCGACCTCAAGGAGCTTGGAGATCTGATCCTTGAGAGCCACAAGGACTAAATTCCCGATGAAAGTCCTTTTCATCCACGGGCTTGCGTCTTCCGGTGCCTACAAGATGGCCTCCTCCCTGCGGATTCTTCTGAAGGGCAGCGAAGTCATCGCTCCGGACGTGCCCATCGAACCCGGCGAGGCTTTGAACCTTCTTGAAGGAATATGCCGGGACGAGCGCCCCGACCTCATCGTCGGCCTGTCCCTTGGCGGATTCTGGGCACAGAAACTCCGTGGCTACCGGAAGATCCTCGTCAACCCTGACTTCCACATCTCCCGTCTCCTGCGCACGATGACAGGGGAGCGTGAATATCTTTCCCCGCGCCGCGATGGAGCCTTGACGTTCACCGTCACCGATGCTCTATGCGATGAATATGCTCGTTTGGAAAGCGTTGAGTTTGGTGGACTTGCCTCCGAGGAAGTCGCATTGACCACCGGAATGTTCGCCGACCGTGACGAGATGGTCAACTGCAAGGACGAGTTTGAGGCTTATTATCCAGGTCGGTCGCGTTCCTACCCTGGAACCCACCTGCCCAATTACCCCGAAATCAAGAAATATATCCTACCTGTAATCGAATATGAAGTATCTGATAAATAACTCCACCGACCCGTATTTCAACCTTGCGTTTGATGAATATTGCCTTGAGAACATCCAGTCCGAGGAACCTTATTTCTTCCTCTGGAGGAACCGTCCGTCCGTGATCATCGGCCTGAACCAGAACGCCTACAGCGAGGTGAATCTGGACTATCTCAATTCGCACGGCATCACGCTGGCCCGCCGGGTAACCGGTGGCGGGGCCGTCTATCACGATCTCCAGAACATGAACTACACGATCATCGGCAAGAATCCGTCCCCTCAGCCGATGGTGGACGCTCTGCGCAGCCTTGGCGTACCAGCCGAGCTGACAGGCCGCAACGACATATTCGTGGAAGGAAGAAAGGTCTCCGGCTATGCCCGCCGTGTCTCCCACAATCAGGAGATCATCCACGGCACGCTGATGTATGACGTTGACCTTGACACTCTTATCAAGGTGCTCGACACTCCGACCTCGAAGATGCAGGCCAAGGGAATATCCTCGGTCAAGAGCCGTGTGGCCAACCTGAAGGAATATCTTCCTCAGTTCAGTTCCTTGGATGAGCTCCAGGCCAAGCTTCAGGAGATTCTTTCAGCAGGTGACGGCCAGATGCCCCTTTCCGCCGAGCAGATCGCCGAGGTCCGGAAGCAAGCCGACGAGAAGTTCTCCACCTGGGATTTCATCTATGGTCACTCCCACGAAGCCGATTTCCGCTGCAAGGCCAAGCTGGTGGCCTGCGGCAACGTCGAAGCCAATCTTCGCATAGACCACGGCCTCATCGACCGCCTCGATTTCACCGGCGATTTCCTTTTCGACACCCCTGCCCAGGAGCTTGCCGCCAAAATGACCGGCCTCCGCTACGATCCCGCTGACATAAAGGCCTTCCTTGCGTCCCAGCCCCGTCGCCTCCTATTTCCGCGGCGCCACCCCCCGACGACCTCGCCGCCCCCTCCTCTTCAAGCCTTCCTCCGAGTAGTCGAGTAGCCGAGTAGCCGCGGAGCCACTGCCACCGCCACCCTCCTCTTCAAGCCTCAAACAAGCCTTCCGCCAAGGTCAGCAGTGACAAATTGAAGCTGCATTTCTTCGGCTGGGGCGAGGAACAGGACTTCTCCTTCAACCTTATATTCCCGAAGGACAAGGAATATGAAAGGGTCATCATCGCCTATACTATGACAAGTTTCTTCGAAGGACCAGCTTCCTACGACAACACAACCATGCTTTTTGTGCGCAACAAGACAGACGGTCAATGGTACGAACTTACAAGGGCGTTCACCCCATACGGAAACGCGTTCAACAGCAGTTGGAGCAAGACCTTCTGGATAGATGTCTCTGAATATTCCTTCATGCTCTCCGGGGACACGGAGTTCCGGCTGTACTACGGCGGGTTCGACGCGACCCCGACAAGAAGCCACGCCGTCAGGCTGGACTTCAATCTCTACGAAGGCAAGCCGTCGAAAAAAGTCGTGTGGACATCCAAGGTCTACGATTCCAGCCGTGACGGCAATTCCGGCTACAGGGGCTGGTCCTACGGCGTGAAGGGTCATGACATCGAGGACGCTTCCAGATCGGGCAAAAGGGAGTTCACCCTGCCGCAGGAAGTCAAATCCCTGTTGATGAAAGTGGCCGTGAGCGGCCATGGTCACGATCAGGGAAGATTCATAGAAAGAACGGGTTACGTGACAAGAAACGCTGCCGAGTTCGATGAGAACACGTACACCATCGTGATCAACGGAGTCACCCAGAAAAAGACCGGAAGAATCTTCTACAGCAACAAGGACAACTACCCTCAGGCCGGGACCTATCTTTATGACAGGGCCAACTGGGCTCCCGGAAATCCGCTGAATGTGCATTACTGGACGATTACTCCGCCGGAAAGTTCCCGAAGGTTGTCTCTGGACCTCAACCTTGAGAAGTTCGAGTCTCAGTTCACCGACCCGAAAGCCGAAGGTTGCGCGCAATACATAGTCGAAGTCGATCTCTTCGGCCTCAGCGACTAGCGCCCCTCTGCCCGTCGCCTCCTGCTTCCGTGGCGTCACTGCTGACGACCTCGCCACCCTTCCCGTCAAGCCTTCCGCCGAGTATTCATCATCATCGTCTGCGAAACCTCCCGGAAACGCTCCCGTCGCCGTCCAATTGATCCTTGACGGGTCACATGCAAATATCTGTGTCTGATATGATATAAAAAACCATCCATGGAGGAACATGAAAATAATAAGTTGCCTCAGATTAAGAGAAGAATACCTTCGAGGATAGTTCTTTTTTTTCGAAGAAGGAGTGTGCCGGTGACACATGACTGATGAGATATAGACCGAAAAGATTCCTTAAGATGATGCAACTTATTTTTGAAGGTTACTAAGGTAGATTCCGTGAAAGGAAGTACCTTTGTAGTCATGGATAAGAACTCTGCACAAGCAAAGCTCTACGTGCACTACCCCGGTTTCATTCTTCCCGATGGTATGTTGGATTTTTTTTCGAACTGGTCTGGATGGAGACGATGTCTCTCACGGCCAGGGAGGCGAAGAAGGAAGTTGCGTACACCGGTATACTGCACATACATCTTATTGATGGAGAATTATATAGGTAGCGCTATGGCCGGCGTCCGTTTGCGCCCCACCGGTGGCAAAAAGGATTAAAGTCACCGTGCTGACAAGTGTGGGTGTTGGAAAAAAAGGGAAGTGCTTGTCGTTGATGATAAAAAAATATTGAATATGAGGAAAATAACCTTTTTTGATGATGGCGCTGATGCTGTCCGTGTGTCCGCTCGGCGCCGGGATGTGGGTCTCTGCGCGGGAACTGACTCCGCGCTGGACTTTGGAATATTCACGGAAAGACACTTCGGCGCTTTTCATGGACATCTACTCTCCGGCAGAGGGGAGCGTGACGGAGATTGACGGCCGCAGGAAGCCGACGATCCTCTATGTGTTCGGAGGCGGGTTCATGGAGGGCAACAGGCGTGACGGGACGGCTAAGGAGTGGTTCAGGAATCTGACTGATGATGGCTATGGGGTGGTGGCGATTGACTATCGCCTTGGCTTAAAGGGGGTCAGGGGCGTTACCGCCTCGGAGTTCGTCGTGCTGTTGGAAAGGGCTATAAACCTTGCGGTTGAGGATCTGTTCAGCGCGACATCCTATCTGATCGAGCATCAGGATGAGCTGGGCATAGATCCGTCCGCCCTTGTGGTCGCGGGATCCTCCGCCGGTGCGATAACCGCGTTACAGGCTGAATATGAGATCTGTAACGGAACGCCCGTCGCGTCGGTGCTGCCGGAAGGCTTCAACTATGCCGGCGTGATGTCCTTTGCCGGAGCCATCCTGGTCAAGGGAGGGTCTATTGAATATGCCCGCAGACCTCCCTGCCCGACAATGATGCTGCATGGCACCGATGACGACCTCGTGCCATATTCCCGGATCGACAGTGACGGCTATTCCTTCTGTGGCGTGGATGCCATCGCCAAAGTGTTCTCCGGCAACGGCTTTGACTACCGTGCCTACCGCTATCTGTCCAACAACCACTCCGTCGCCGGATTTATGCACTTCACCCTCGACCTCCAAAAGTCCTTCCTTGAGCGCAACGTAATGGCCCGTCACAAGCTTAACGTGGATGCCCTGATCGAAGACCCCTCTCTCCCGTACTACCCCTCCGGCAACTCCAACCTCTACGACATAAGGTAGAAGTAGCCCAGCCCCCCCAGGCGACGGAAAGTGTGGATGTTTTGTTGCCGAGGAGTCCCGTTCATCCTTACGTCATTCTGCCTTGCACCTTTCGGCAACGAAAATGGGCTGAAGTGTCGCCTGAAAGTGTCGTACTGCACCCTCGGGCGACGAAAATGCGCGACAGTGTTGCCCAAGCGTGTCGTGCTGCACTCTCGGGCGATGAATAGTGTGGGTTTCGTTGCCGAGGAGTCCCCTTCATCCTTACGTCATTCTGCCTTGCACCTTTGGGCAACAAAAATGGGCTGAAGTGTCGCCTGAAAGTGTCGTACTGCACCCTCGGGCGACGAAAATGCGTGACAGTGTTGCCCAAGCGTGTCGTGCTGCACTCTCGGGCGACGAAAAGTATGGGTTTCGTTGCCGAAGAGTCCCCCCTTCATCCTTACGTCATTCTGCCCTACACCCTCGGGCAACAAAAAAGGGCGGAAGTGTCACCCAGGCGTGTCGTGCTGCACTCTCGGGCGACGAAAATGTACGAAAGTGTTGCCTAAGCGTGCCGCGCTACACCCTCGGGCGACGAAATAGTGTGGGTTTCGTTGCCGAAGAGTCCCCTTCATCCTTACGTCATTCTGTCTTGCACCTTTGGGCATCGATAATGGATAGAAGTGTCACTCAAGCGTGCCGTGCTGCACTCTTGGGCGACGAAAATGTACGAAGTGTTGCCTAAGCGTGCCGTGCTGCACCCCCAGGCGACGGAAAGTGTGGGTTTCGTTGCCGAAGAGTCCCATTCATCATTACGTCATTCTGCCTTGCACCTTTCGGCAACGAAAATGGGCTGAAGTGTCGCCTGAAAGTGTCGTACTGCACCCTCGGGCGACGAAAATGCGCGACAGTGTTGCCCAAGCGTGTCGTGCTGCACTCTCGGGCGACGAAAATGCTCGGAAGTGTCACCCAAGCGTGCCGTACTTTACACTCGGGCGACGGAAAGTGTGGGTTTCGTTGCCGAGGAGTCCCATTCATCCTTACGTCATTCTGCCTTGCGCCTTTCGGCAACGAAAATGGGCTGAAGTGTCGCCTGAAAAGAGTGTCGTACTGCACCCTCGGGCGACGAAGAAGCGCTGAAGTGTCGCTCAAGCGTGCTGTGCTGCACTCTCGGGTGACGATATTGGGTTAAAAAATGTTGCCTGAGGTGGGGTGTGGGATCACATCGTAGTACATCACCGTTGGGACGCGCCGTGGAACTGCACCGTTGGGACGCGCCGTGGAACTGCACCGTTGGGATGCGCCGTGGAACTGCACCGGGGCTGGCTATACTGGCTATACCATGTTGAGGGCGGTGAAGAGGCGGCGGTAGGCGGCGGCTTTCTGTTCCAGGGGGGGGGTAGGCTCTGGAGGCGGATGGCATACGGTAGAGGCGCATCGGGCGGCCTTCGAAATGGAATTCGGAATATTCCCCGGTGGCGGGGGCGGAGGTGCCGAAGGTTTGGCAGAGGGTGTCGGTGGCTTTCTCGCCGGTGGTTACAATGGCTTGGCACTGAGGGATCTGCCTTAACAGGGCGGGGATGTCGGTCGGGGTCACTACCTCCAGGAACTTGTCTGAGGCGTTGTCTTTCAGGCGGCGGACGGCGGTGGCGGTGTCGTACATCGCTATGCCGGTTCCGGTGCAGAAATCCACTATGTCATCCAGTCTGAATTTCTTGGCGGCAACGTCCACGAAACGGTTCTTGTCGTTGAAAAATATCAGACCCATAATCCGCCACATGTCGTTGATGAAATTCGGGTAGTAAAAATCTATGCTCCAGCGCTTGGATTGGGGCGGGAAACTGCCCAGCATCAGCACCTTGGCATTAGCCGGCAGGAATGGCTCGAAAGGATGCCGCTCAACGGGAATTGGATTGCGGTCTGGAAACGACTCGTATGTGTTTAATCTTTCGATGGTTGAGCCTACATTTTCGGCCTCAGGGCTTGCGGTTTGACAAAGTCCGCCAACCACCGAAGCGCCCGAAACAATGGTGTTGTTACGGCAAGTCGCTTTTTCGGCATCAGGGCTTGCGGTTTGACAAAGTCCGCCAACCACCGCCGAAGCGCTCGAAACAATGGTGTTGTTACGGCAAGTCGCTTTTTCGGCCTCTGAACTTGTCGAAGCGATTAAAGTTTCTCCGGTCACTGAGTCTGCTGAAGTGACCGGAGAGACAGCTTTCAATCCTTTTTGAATATTCATTACTTGGCGGCTGCGTCGGCTGCGCCAGCGGAACCGGCTACACCTGCATCACCGGCTGCGCCAGCGGAACCGGCTACACCTGCATCCCCGGCTGAGCCAGCGGAACCGGCTGCACCGGCATCATCCACTGCACCGGCGGCGTCGGCGGAACCTTCGACAAAGGCGACGATCTCACCTTTGGCGACCTTGTCACCCTGCTTGCCGAGGGTGGCCACTATGCGGCCGTCAACGGCGGGAACCAGTTCCTCCATTCCGTAATATGTCTGCACGAAACCTATGCCTTTTCCGGCCTTGACCTTTGTGCCGGCGATAGGCGCTACGGAATCGTCCTCCACGTCGACCTGCCAGAGAAGCTGACCCTTGGCCGGAGCCTGGACGGGAACGGCGTGAGGGTAGCGTCTGGCATATTCATCCACATCGAACTTCGGCATCTCGACCACAGGACGCACCACCTCGATCGGGGCGTTCGCCTTGGCCTTGAGGTCGGCCAGCTCGGCGTTGAAACGCTCTTTGGCCACGCCGCTCCGATAGTCCCTGTACTGGCGCTCGTGCATCGCGAACTCGAAGAGTTCCTCCTCGTCCTGACCTTCGTCCCAGCCCTCTTCCTTCATCATCTGACGGAATTTCGGAAGCTCGTCCGGGTACATCTCCTGAGGGTCGCCGGTGTAGAACTCCATGCCTTTCTCCTTGGCGAGCTGTACGATCTCCGGAGCGAGCTCTCCAGGGAGGCGGCCCATCTTGCCGAGGATCATGTTCCAGGTGTCCTTGTCGATCGTGGTCCAGCGAGGCTTGCCGTTCAGAAGGTTCAGGAGGTTCATCAGCGCGGTGTTCTTCGTGTACTGGCTGAACGGAGTCACAAGTGGCGGGAATCCGAGACGCGGCCAGACATATTCAACCTCCTGGAACAGCTTGACCATCAGGGTGTCGAGGCTGATCTCAGGACGGCCGTGAGCCCTTTCGGCGGCGTTGATAGCGCCTTGGAAGCCCTTGAGGTCGGCCATCATCGAGCCCATCATTCCGCCAGGAAGGCCGCAGCCCACGAGCAGCGAGCTCATCTTGGCGTTGGAAGGGTTGATCCAGTAGCCGAGGAAGTCGTCGATAAACTTCTGCGTGAGGCGGCGCACCTCCATGTATGCGTCCATATTCAGATCCTTCACAAGGAATCCGTCGGCCTTCAGCATCTCCCTGATGGTGATCACGTCCGGATGGACCTTGCCCCAGGAGAGCGGCTCGACGGCCACGTCCAGGACATCAGCGCCGGCGCGGGCCACCTCCAGCATCGAGGCAGGGGAGAAGCCCGGTCCCGAGTGTCCGTGGTACTGGACAAGAATATGAGGGTATTTCTTCTTGATGTCGCGTGTGAGCTGGCCGAGGAAGGTCGGACGGCCGATTCCCGCCATATCCTTGAGGCAGATCTCGTCGGCTCCATATTCAACTACCTTGTCCACGATGCCCATGTAATATTCAACAGTGTGGACAGGGGAGTTGGTGATGGAGAGGGCAACCTGCGAGATCATTCCGCCTTTCTTGGCGAATTCGACTGAGCGGCGCAGGTTCCTGTGGTCGTTGAGGCCGCAGAACGAGCGGGAGATGTCGGTGCCTTGCTTTTTCTTGACTTTGAACATCAGTTCCCTGACATCGGCCGGAACCGGGTTCATTCTGAGGGCGTTGAGGCCTCTTTCAAGCATATGCGTCTGGATGCCGGCCTTGTGGAAAGGGGCGGTCCAGCGGCGGACGGCCACGTTAGGGTTTTCGCCGAAAAGGAGGTTCACCTGCTCGAACGCGCCGCCGTTGGTCTCGACGCGGTCGAAGCAGCCCATATCAATGATGGCCGGTGCCACCTCGACAAGTTGGTCCACGCGGGGAACGTACTTGCCGGACGACTGCCACATATCCCTGTAAACGAGGGAAAATTTGATCTCTCTTGCCATAATGTTCTTGCTTATCTGATTTACAAATATACTTATAATTTTATATTTTTGCTTAGGGTGGAATTTTGACTAACTTTGTAAGTTATGAAAAATGCGTTTCTGACAATAGCGATTATGACACTCGTCGCCACTGCGGTGACGGGCTGCGACTTCTTCCGAAGGCTCGCCGGACGGCCTGACTCTGAATGGATTGAGGCTAAGGCTGAGGCCATTCGTCAGGAAGAGGAGGCGCTGCGGATCCGTCAGGACTCGCTGGAGAGGGCCCGAAAGGCCGAGGCGGACTCGCTTGCCGCCGCCGATTCTGTGCGTCTTGCCAACCATCGCTATCGTTTTTGTGTGATTCTGGGCTCGTTCTCCAGCAAAGAGAATGCCGAGCGGTATGTCGAGGAGATAGCGGCGAAGGGGTATAAGTGCGAACTGCTCACTTTCAGGAACAGCACGGCTGTGGGGGTGTGCCCGACAGATGACGAGGAGCAAGCCAAGAAGTCGCTGAGCGAACTGCAAAGGCAGGATTTTTGCCCTAACGGCGCGTGGATTTTAGAAAGGAAACAATGATGAAAGGAAAAATCACGATCATTTCGGCCATCTGCGCCATCTTCATCGGGATGATCCCGGTCAACGCACAGTTCAAAAACGGAGCGTCCTACGCCGATCTGAATGACAGCGAGACAATCCGGGCGTTCAAGGAACACGTATCGACCATCTCGGCGGCCGTTATGGAGGGGCGCAAGGCCGGCTCCGAAGGCGAGAGAATGACCGCTGAATATGTCACCGGGATATTCAAGAAATATGGAGTTGACGTGCTGTCCGGAAAGGACGGCGATGTGTTCGGCATCCGTCAGGAAAACGGCGACACGCTTACTTCGCGCAACGTCTGCGCGTTCATCCAAGGCGGGGACAAGACTCTGAGGAATAAATACATAGTGATCGGCGCGAGGATGGACAATCTCGGCGGCATGGACACGATGACGATAGACGGACGTACTGTCGAGCGGACATATTACGGAGCCAACGGCAACGCTTCGGGGCTTGCGATGATGCTGGAACTGGCGCGGATGCTCCAGACCAACAGCCCGCTGCTGGGGCGGTCGGTGCTGTTCGTGGCGTTCGGTGCCTCCAGGCAGACTTACGCCGGTTCGTGGTATTTCCTGAACAGGGGGGCGTTCTCGGATGTGGCTGACATCGATGCGATGATCAACCTGGATATGGTGGGCACCGGCGGTGACGGATTCTACGCCTACACCTCCTCCAACGCAGATATGAACGAGGTCGTCAAGTCGATGGCCGGGCAGCTTCAGCCGATCCTGCCGACCCTCACGGCGCAGGAGCCTTACCCTTCCGACCACAGGGCTTTCTACGACAAGGAGATCCCTTCAATCCTCTTCACCACAGGACATTACCCTGAATATGGCACCGAACGTGACACGCAATCAATAATCGACTACGACACGATGGAGAGGGAACTTGAATATGTCTATAACTATTCGGTGGCTCTCATCAACGGTCCCAAGCCGATATTCAACCCTTCGGATCTGTCGGGATTGACGAGCGCGAACAAGGGTGATGATGCCGTTGTGCCGTATTATGATTGCGACTACAGACCGTCATTCCTTGGCAGCCGTGACCCGAGGGTCTTCCTTGAGAAATGGGTATATACCTATATGAAATACCCTAAGGAGGCCGTCAAGAACGGAATACTGAGGGGGCCGTGTGCTTGTGGATTTTGTGATCGACGAGAAGGGCAAGGTCCGTGATGTCAAGGTGCTCAAGGGTGTTGATCCGCTTCTTGACGAGGAAGCCGTGCGGATCATCAGCGCGTCTCCGGACTGGAAGCCTGGTTGGCTGCGTGGCAAGAAAGTGAAGTCCAGAATGTCGCTCTACGTCGAGTTCCGGCTTGAGAAGAAAGGCAGTTTTCCGGACTGAAAAGACACGATAATTAATAAACAACAGTAATAAAATGGACTACGATTTCAGGAAAATTGAGAAAAAGTGGCAGGCCTACTGGGCCCAGAACGGCACTTTCAAGACGAAGGAGGATCCTTCCAAGCCGAAGTTCTATGTTCTGGATATGTTCCCTTATCCGTCCGGAGCAGGTCTGCACGTCGGCCATCCGCTGGGCTACATCGCCAGCGACATATATTCCCGCTACAAGAGACTCAAGGGCTTCAATGTGCTTCACCCGATGGGGTACGACGCTTTCGGCCTTCCTGCCGAGCAGTACGCCATTCAGACCGGGCAGCATCCGGAGGTGACGACGGTCAACAACATCAACCGTTACCGTCAGCAGATGGACAGGATCGGTTTCTCCTACGATTGGAGCCGTGAGCTTCGCACCTGCGATCCGGCCTACTACAAGTGGACCCAGTGGGCTTTCCTGAAGATGTTCGGCTCTTGGTACGACAATGACGCTCATGAAGGCTCGTCCGATCGAGGATTTGATAGCCGCGTTCGAGAAAGGCGGAAGCACTGCCGTAAACGCCGCCTGCACGGAGCACGAACCGTTCACGGCGGAGCAGTGGCAGGCATATTCCGAAAAAGAGAAGTCGGACGCGCTGATGAACTACCGCATCGCCTATCAGGGAGAGACGGCGGTGAACTGGTGCGCCGGACTCGGAACTGTGCTCGCCAACGACGAGGTGAAGGATGGCCTTTCAGTCCGCGGAGGCTTCCCTGTGGAGCAGAAGAAGATGAAGCAGTGGCAGCTCAGGGTTTCGGCTTATGCCGGAAGGCTTCTCGAAGGTCTGGACAAGATAGACTGGACCGACTCCCTCAAGGAGATGCAGCGCAACTGGATCGGAAAGTCCAACGGCTGCGAGGCTGTGTTCAAGTGCTACAACGGTGAGACAGAGCACGATGTGACCATATTCACGACTCGCGCGGACACGATGTTCGGAGTGACCTTTATGGTGCTTGCGCCAGAGAGCGGCCTCGTGCCGCTTCTGACCGCTCCGGATCAGAAAGAGGCTGTGGATGAATATCTTGCCGCTGTGAAAAAGAAGACCGAGCGCGAAAGGATAGCCCAGACCAAGACCGTCACCGGCGTGTTCAGCGGCTCTTATGGAGTGAACCCGATGACCGGCGACAAAGTTCCGATCTGGATCTCTGAATATGTCCTTGCGGGTTACGGCACAGGCGCCATTATGGCCGTTCCTGCCCACGATAGCCGCGACTATGCGTTCGCCAAGAAGTTCGGTCTGCCGATCATCCCTCTGATCGAGGGCTGCGATGTCAGCGATGAAAGCTTCGACGCGAAGGAAGGCAAGATGATCAACTCCGGATTCCTTAACGGATTGGATGTCAAGGAGGCCATTCCAGCCGCCATCGACTACGTTGAGAAGCACGGAATCGGTCACAGAAAGGTCAACTACCGTCTCCGTGACGCGATATTCAGCCGCCAGAGGTACTTTGGGGCGAGCCGTTCCCGATCTACTACAAGGACGGCATCCCGACTCCGGTTCCGTTCGAGAAACTGCCTCTCCAGCTGCCTGAGATCACGGAGTTCAAACCTACCGAGAACGGTGAGCCGCCTCTCGCGAGGGCGAAGGACTGGACCTACGAGGGTTATCCTCTGGAGACCAGCACGATGCCGGGCTTCGCCGGATCAAGCGCCTACTACCTCCGCTATATGGATCCTCACAACAACGAGGCTCTCGTCGATAGGAAGGTTGATGAATATTGGCGTGATGTGGATCTGTACATCGGTGGTACAGAGCACGCTACGGGACACCTTATATATTCCCGCTTCTGGGACAAGTTCCTCTTTGACCTTGGTTATGTCTGCGAGGACGAGCCGTTCCGCAAGCTGGTCAACCAGGGTATGATCCAGGGACGCTCCAACTTCGTTTACAGGATCGTGGGCACAAACACGTTCGTCTCACTTGGTCTGAAGGACCAGTACGAGACCACCGGAGATCCACGTGGACATCAACATCGTCCGCAACGACAAGCTCGACCTTGAAGCCTTCAAGAAATGGAGACCTGAGTTCGCCGACGCGGAGTTCATCCTTGAGAACGGTGAATATGTCTGCGGATGGGCCGTGGAGAAGATGAGCAAGTCGATGTACAACGTTGTCAATCCGGACAAGATCTGTGACGACTACGGTGCCGACACCCTCCGTCTCTACGAGATGTTCCTCGGACCTCTTGAGCAGTCAAAGCCTTGGGACACAAAGGGTATCGATGGCGTGAACAGATTCCTGCGCAAGTTCTGGAGGCTCTTCTACGATGGTGACAACTTCATCGTGACCGACGAGAAGGCCACTCCGGCCGAGCTGAAGGTCCTCCATAAGCTGATCACCAAGGAGCAGGACGACATCGAGCACTTCTCCTACAACACGACGGTCAGCGCGTTTATGATCGCCCTGAATGAACTGTCCGGTCTCAAGTGCCACAAGCGTGAGATCCTTGAGCCGCTGACAGTTATGCTCTCTCCGTTCACCCCTCACATCGCTGAGGAACTTTGGGAGGCCCTTGGACACAACGAGAGCATCACATTCGCTCATTTCCCTGAGTTCAACGCCGCTCTCGCCGCTGAGGACAACGTGACATATCCGGTTTCCTTCAACGGCAAGATGCGCTTCACCGTGGATCTCCCTAAATCCCTTTCACCTAAGGAGGTAGAGGCACGGATCCGTGAGATGGAGCAGACATCCAAGTATGTTGGCGGCCAGAACGTCGTCAAGGTTATCGTCGTTCCGGGCAAGATTGTGAACTTTGTTTTGAAATAGTCTATGGCGGTTTCTTCTTCCACAATCCTAAGAGGAGTCAAGGAATATCTCCTCATCACTCTTGGTATAGTCATCTATACCGTAGGCTGGCGATATTCCTGACTCCGAACAACCTTATCGGCGGCGGAGTCTCCGGTATAAGCGCCATCATCCAGTATGCCACCGGTCTCAAGATGGGATATTCCTATTTTGTGATAAATACTGTGCTTTTGATTATCTCGGTGATCATCATCGGGCCCGCGTTCGGCGTGAAGACGGTGTATGCCATAATACTTGCCTCCGTCTGTCTGAATGTGTTCCAGTCCATTATCCCTGAGACGATCATCCAGGACTTCGCTCTGTCGAACGGTAAACTGATGTGCTCGATAATCGGAGGTTCGATGGCCGGTCTCGGCATCGGAATGTCGATTTCCCAAGGCGGAAGCACGGGAGGGACGGACATAGTCGCCTTGATCATCACGAAATTCAGGAATATATCTCCAGGACGCATTATCCTCACTATGGATGTGTTCATCATCGCTTCGTCGCTGTTGTTCCCGTCCTTCGGTGCTGACGGACAAAGGATTCCGTTTGACAGTAAGTTCTCTATCGCTGTTTATGGCATGATCATCGTGACTGTCTGCGGCCACGTGGTGGATCTCTATCTGGCCGGCTCCAAGCAGAGTGTCCAGCTGTTTATTCTTTCAAGACACTATGAGGAGATAGCCGACATGGTCTCCAAGGATTTCCACAGAGGTGTGACCGTTTTGAACGGGGAAGGCTGGTACACCAAACAGCCCGCTTCAGTCCTTATGGTCATCACCAGAAAGACGGATCTGAATCTTCTTTTGAGATCGATCAAGCGTGTGGATCCTGACGCCTTCCTCTCCATCTCCTCTGTCAGCGGAGTCTATGGACAAGGCTTCGACTCCATAAAAGGTGCAAAGAAAAGTTAGTTTTTCATAAAGAAAACACGATTTTTACTTCATACCCCCTGGCAAACCACCGCCCGGGGGCTTTCTTGTTATCTTGCCGGAACTAACTATTGATCCAATGACGATTTTCATCACATTTCTGACTCTTCTGGAGTTGTCCATATTCTTGGTCTATGACCTAAGAATCAACAGGGGCGACCGTTCCGCAAGGTATGCCATCCGCCTTATGTCCTCCATCGGAGGACTTGTCCTGATTCTGGCTGAGATTCTCCTTCCCGGCCGGCTTGACACTCCTGAACTGGAGGTTGATCTTTCATTCATCACGGCAATGCTTGTGATGTATCCGTGTTCGTTCGAGAAGCCGGACACATCGTTCAAGGCGGCGCTATGCCTGCTGATTTTCGGTTTCGTCACGCTGTTGTATTTCAGGTGTAAGTCTTCCGGCACATTTGATTTCAAGTGCCAGCGCATTGTGTATTCGTTCGCTCCGATGCTTCTGTTCGTGCTGTCGTATTTTCTTTACATAGCCTATCGCCGTTTCTCAGGGATAAGAGCCATGTTCAGAAACACGGCGGTATGGCACAATGTGGAGGAACATTCACGGTTCCTCTACTCCATAGCGTTTATGGTCGCCGGAATGATTTTCCTATGCGCCGGCACATCCGCCGGACATCTGAAAGGTTTTCTCACAGCCGTGTCAGCGGTCATGTATCTTGCGCTTTACGCCATGCTCTATCTGCGAGCCATGACAGGCAGGACCTACGTCATTAACCGTGCCACGGAGAAAAGGATCAAGGACATCATAAAGGGTAATCTGAGAACGTCATACATTGAGAAGGCTGATGAGGACAAGAAGATGAACAACCTTTACAGACGGGTTGTGATGTACATGGAGGAGAAAAAGGCCTTATCTTGACCAGACCTTTGACATGGCAAGCCTTGCCGATCTGATGTTCACGAACAAGCTGTACCTGTCGAAGACGATAAATGTCCTTTCCGGTCGCAATTTCAGGCAGTTTGTGAACTATTACAGGGTGCAGAGGGCGATCGAACTGTTCAAACAGGATCCCAGACTGAAAATCTGCGAGGTCTCGGAGATGTCAGGATTCCATACAGCGGTGTCCTTCAACATGTCGTTCAAGGTGAACACCGGAAAGACTCCTACTGAATGGCTTAACGCCTACACGTCCGAACTGGAAAAGTAAAAAGAGAAGGCGGGGAAAACTCGTTTCTCCGCCTTCTCTATATTTCTTTATCCGAGTTTCCAGGAAACCGGTGGGGGCGCTATGATATCCATCTCCTCTTTCTTGACAGGGTGAACGAATTTGATCTCGTGGGAGTGCAGGCATATCCCTCCGTCAGGATTGGATCGCGGAGCACCGTATTTCAGGTCTCCTTTGATGACACATCCGATGCCCGCCAACTGACAGCGGATCTGGTGATGCCTTCCTGTAAGCAATTGAACCTCAATCAAGGAGTATCTTTCCGTGTCTTTCAGATGTGTGTAGATCAGTTTGGCGAGTTTGGCTCCGGGAGTCTTCTCGCCACCCCTTGCAATGAAACTTTTTGTTCATCTTTTTCGTTGCGGACCAGCCAGTCGTCCAGTTCCGCCGATTCTTTTTCTCAGGCGCGGCGCAGCACAATGCCCAGTACGTCTTGTGAATATTCCCGGACCGGAACATCTCGGAGAGTCTGGAAAGGGCTTTCGAGGTCTTGGCGAGGATTGTTATACCACTGACAGGCCGGTCAAGGCGATGCGGAATTCCCACATACACCTTGCCCGGCTTGTCATCTCTTTGGGCGATGAACGCTTTCAGCGTCTCGGCCAGACACTCGTCCCCGGTCTTGTCTGCCTGGACGATCTCTCCAGGTCTTTTGTTGAAGACAAGAATATGATTGTCCTCGTAAAGAATCCGTGACTCCAGATCCCGGAACTCGTCCTCTCCCAAACGTCTGTACTCCATCTATTCTATAGGTACAAGGGCGAAACTCAATGTGCCTCTGCAGCAAAGTTTGCCGCCGACTTCCAGTTTGGCGGAGCAGAAGAACAGGTTGCCTGCCTCTTCTCTCGTCCAGCTTGGCCGTCACCTCACAAAGGTCTCCAGGCTTTACGGGATTCTTGAAGCGGACCTTGTCCAGTCCTGCATAGAGAGTGATGTGTCCCGGAATCTCATCCTTGACGAGAATGGCGCAGCTCTGGGCCATGATCTCGCATTGGATCACACCCGGAACTATCGGATTGCCAGGGAAATGCCCTCTTGTGAAGAACTCGTCTTCCTTGATTCTGTATTGGGAGTGAGCGACACCGTTCTCGTCAATGTGAGCCTCTTCTATAAGAAGCATAGGCTCACGGTGCGGCATGAATTGTTTGATTTCTTCGATATTCATAACTCTTGGACTTTTAATGGACTTATCCTTCGTATTTTTTTCTGAAGGCGACGCAGGCGTCGTGTCCACCGAATCCGAACGAGTCGGAGATTCCGAGCGTCAGGTCTGTCTTGACAGCCTTGTTAGGAGTATAGTCAAGATCGCATTCCGGATCCGGAGTGTCCAGATTGATTGTTGGAGGGCAGATTCCGTCACGAAGGGCGAGCACCGTGGCGATTGCCTCGGCCGCTCCCGCCGCTCCGAACATGTGTCCGGTCATGGACTTGATGGAACTGATGTGAGCCTTGTAGGCAAAGTCTCCGAGTGCGTTCTTGTAAGCGAGTGTCTCGGCGACATCGTTTAACTTTGTGCCAGTTCCGTGAGCGTTGATGTAGAGGTTGTCCTTCTCCTTGTCGAATCCTGCTTCCTCAAGGGCGAGTTCGATGCACTTCGCCTGGGTTGTTCCGTCCGGTCTCGGTGCGGTCGAGTGGTAGGCATCGCAGGTGTTGCCGTAACCGACCATCTCACCGAGAATCTGTGCTCCACGGGCCTTGGCGTGCTCATATTCCTCAAGCACAAGGGCGGCTGATCCGTCGGCCATCACGAATCCGGCGCGGTTGGCGTTGAACGGAAGGGATGCGTATTTTGGATCAGTGGCTCTTGAGAGGGCCTTTGCGTTGGCGAATCCTACGATTCCGATCGGGATTGTGGCGTTCTCGCATCCTCCTGTGATGATGGCATCGGCATAACCGTTCCTGATGGCGCGGAAAGCCTCTCCCATGGCGTTTGTGGATGTGGCGCAGGCCGTCACGATGTCAAGGCAAGGGCCTTCGGCGTGGTGCATGATCGCGATGTGGCCGGCGGCGATGTTGGAGATCATCGTAGGGATGAACAACGGTGAGATCCACTGGCCGGAAGGATCCTCGATCATCTTGGCGATCTCCCTGTACTGGGTGGCGAATCCGCCGATTCCGGAACCGAAATAAACGCCGAGTCTGAACGGGTCGATGTTCTGGCCTTCACCCTGTGAGGCGAGGCCGGACTGCTTAATGGCCTGGTAAGCCGCGGCTACTCCGTACTGGGTGAACAGATCCTGCTTTCTGATGAAAGGTTTGTCCATGCCGTATTCCTCAGCCTTGAAGCCCTTGATGATTCCGGCGATTCCAACCGGCAGATTGTCGGTCGGGAAAGCCTTGATGGCCTCGATTCCGCACACTCCGTCGCACAGATTGCTCCAGAATGTGTTCACATCATTTCCTACAGGGGAGATGACTCCCATTCCAGTTATAACTACTCTTTTATTCATGTTTTATCCTTTATAATCATTGATTTAAGCCAGAAATCCAGGGGCCCCGGCGAGCAGTTTCTCCGCTCCGTCCATCAGGTCTTCGACGATCTCCTTGGCGGTCTCTTTCTTCTTGATCATTCCGGCAACCTCACCGGCAAGGAAGCTGCCTCCAGCAAGGTCTCCGTCAAAGACTGCCTTGCGCATAGATCCGGTGCCGAACTTCAGAACCTCTTCCTTAGGCACCGCAGGGTCATATTCCATCTTGAAGAATTTCTTGGTGAAAGGGGTCTTGAGGCCACGGACAGCGTCTCCGAGTGACTTGCCGGTCACAATTGTGCTGACATCGGACGCGGCGATCAGTCTGGCCTTGTAATTCTCGTGAATATGGCACTCGTCGGCGATGAGGAACCTCGTCCCGACCTGAACGCCCTTGGCTCCGAGCATGAAAGCGGCCGCAACCCCTCTGCCATCGAATATTCCACCCGCGGCAAGGACTGGAATATCCAAGGCATCAACCACTTGCGGTACAAGCGCCATTGTATGGATATCCCCGATATGTCCTCCGGATTCCGCGCCTTCGGCCACAACGGCTGTCGCTCCGAGTTCCTGCATCTTGAGTGCGTAGGCAACGGACGCCACAACGAGGGATGACCTTGATTCCGGCGGCCTTCCATTTCTCCATATAGGCGGCAGGGGGAGCCGGCTCCGGTCGTCACGATCTTCACGCCTTCCTCGATGATCATGTCCGCCACTTCTCCGGCGTTAGGAGCCTGGAGCATGATGTTGACACCGAATGGCTTATCTGTCAAAGTCTTGCATTTGCGGATCTCTTCCCTGACAGCTTCCGTGCCGAAGTTGATTGAAGAGATCAGTCCAAGTCCACCGGCGTTTGAGACGGCGGCTGCCAGTTTCGCATCAGCGATCCAGGCCATACCTCCCTGGAACAGAGGACGCTCGATTCCGAGCAAGTCACATATAATACTTTTTATCATATAGTTGCAAATATAATAATTAATGTTCGGATTACCACTCAACTATGGCCGCTCCTGAGAGAAGTCCGGCTCCAAATGCGCTAAAGACTAAAATATCCCCCTTTTTGAACATCCCCTTCCGGTTACATTCGTCCAAAAGGATAGGGCAGGAGGCTGACGAGGAATTTCCGTGATCGGTGATGTTGACGGGGAACTTCTCCGCAGGCTGACCCATATAGTTGATGATCGAGTCGATTATTCTCTGGTTGGCCTGATGAATCATGAAGTATGCCACCTCGCTCTTGTCGATTCCCACTTCGTCCAGAAGACTTTGCACACCTTCCGTGCACGCCTTGACCGCGAACTTGAACACCTCCCGGCCTTTCATCTGCATCGGGACGTCCTCTTCCTTTTTTGTGATGTAAGGCGTGTCAACAAGTGTCCTGATCTGCCAGATCTCATCCTTGGATGGCTCTGCATGCAGTTTTGTGCCTTTGATGTTGTCCCCTTCGGTCAGCACTACGGCTCCGGCCCCGTCTCCGAACAGGACACATGTTCCTCTGTCTTTCCAACTGGCCATTCTGGTCGGCTCCTCGACGCACGCCACGATGGCGTTCCCTGATCTTTCCGGCCTTGTAGTATGTCTCCGCCATATCCAAGGCATAGACGAATCCCGGACAAGCGCAGTTGATGTCGAACATCGGGCATTTGAGTCCGAGTTTTTCACCGATGATGCAGCTCATTCCCGGGGTGATATATTCGGAGACGACATTGGAGACTATGAAGAGGTCGATGTCTTCGGCTTTCAGTCCGGACATCTCAAGAGCCTTTCGTACGGCTTCGGTTCCGAGATCCTCCAGATTCTCGTCTGTGATCACGTGTCTTGTCTTGATTCCGGTGCGAGGGTAGATCCACTCGTCGCTGGTGTCCAGAAATCCCGCAAGCATATCATTGGTCACGACCTTTTTTGGAAGCGCGCTTCCTGTACCGATGATTTTCATAAATATACTTTATTAAGGTATTTTCAATGCAAAAATATGAATATGCCGGTGCCGCTCAAAAAATTAAGTGGCGAAGATACCCAAAGCGCCGTTTTTGTGGTGCGAAAGTGGCGATTTCGCTGAATTTGTGGCGAATTTCCGTCATCCTGGACTATGAAAAAGGCTCTTCCCGGCATATTTCCGCCAGAAAGAGCCATTGAATCCTAACGCGCGTTTCCGTCTTGTTATTCCTCGGTGACGAATGGTTTGGAGAGAAGCTCCAGCCCTTCCACCGGCTTGTCGGTTGTGATGAGGCTGACACCTTTCGCGATGAAGTTGAGCATATCGCTGACATTGTTGACCGTCCAGACATTGACCGTCATCCGAGTCCGTTCGCCTCCTTGATCCAAGCGTCCGTGAGCTTGCTGTAGGAGTAGTCTATTCCCTTTATGCCATCGGCGAAGACAGTGGAAGGTGCCTTGTCTCCGTTGAGGTATTGGACAGTCGCCTCAGGCGCGAGCCCAGCGAGTTTTTTTGCAGACATCATAGCTGAACGCGATATATTCAACCTGATTCTGCAATCCTTTCGCCTTGACTGCGTCCACGCAAGTCTGCGCCGCCCTCATAGTCTTGTCGGATGGTGGTGTTGTGGTTCTTTATCTCAATGATCAGTTTAACATTTGGATAAAGCTTCGCCTGGTTCAGATAGTCGTCAAGCGTAGGGAGCGGCTCACCGTTGGCGAGTTTATAGTCCTTGATCTCTTCGTAGGTCCTGGAATCCGGTCTCCAGCCTTTGTATTTCGCATCCTCCGGTACCTCGTCACCCTTGAAGGTGGAGTTGTGGTAGATGACCGGCACGCCATCCGTGGTGATGTACACATCGAACTCGGATCCGTAAACCCCGAGCTTCTGTGCCTCTGCCAGGGATGCCACCGAGTTTTCCGCCGCGTTTCCGTAATGGTATCCCCGGTGCGCCACGATCTTCGTGTTGTAAAGATTCTTCAGGTCGCTGACAACATTGAACTCGGATGAGCCCAGAGGGTACTGCGTCTCTCCTCTGCCGAGGACGAGACGGTATTTCCCGGCCCGGAAGTCATCCGGAATACGTATCTTCAGGAATCCGTCCCCGTCAGCCGTGGTTTGCAGGAATATGACAGCGACTCGCTGCTCATTGATTCCAGCTTGATCCGGTCGCCACCCTTGAATCCCTTGGCGTACACGTAGAACCAGCATCCCGGCTTGACATTGGCGTTCGGCAGCAATGTAAGGTCGCTGATCGAGATCACTTCCGGTTTTATGTCGTTCTTGACAACTTTGTAAAGTTCCGCGACATCCTTGGCGGTGAGCACATCATCGTATATCCTTGCGATGACGACATCCCCGTTGAATCCGCAATGCGCACCGGAGGCTCCGTTTGGATCGCCTCCGACACAGAACCACGTGCTGCCTTCCGTAGGGAAGTTCAGGCTTCCCGCTGCCTCCGTCTCACCTTTCAGTTCACCGTTGACATAGATATAGGACTTCCCGGCCTGTTTGCTCCAGACTCCGACAACGTGGTAGTACCGACCCACTTCGGGGTTATATTCGAATGAGTCCATTTCCAGCTGGACTTCCCGTTCGCGCTGACATTCGGAAGGAAGGTTATGTCCTTTCCCCTGCTGTTGTCTGTGATAAGAAATCCGGTTCCGCCGCTTTGCATAGAGCTGAACGGCTTGATCTCGGAACCGTTGGCCGGAGCGTCCATCCTGAATACGACCTCCATCGAGTGCCCGTCGGCGAGCGCGTCCCGGAATTTCTGGTCCTGGGTGTAGTCAATCTTATAGTACCCGGCGCTCATCGCGCTTCCGAGCGTGTGGTTGAAGTGTGCCGCGTATCTGGAATATGCGTCGCTGAAATAGTTGACCGAAGCGGAGCCGGAGACTGTCGTTATGGTCATCTTGGAATCGGAATTGTCAACCGCCGTTCCGTCGTTCTTGAATATCACATCCAGAAGATCGGCCTCCGGCACATCGGATGGAGTCGGTGGAACAACGATCTCTCCCTCTTTCGAACCTTTCTTCTGTGTGATGGCGATCGAGACGGATTTTGTCTTGCAGGTGAACACAAGTCCTCCTGTCCTTGCCTCAAGCGTCTCGTTCTTGGCGATGTTGACCTTTACCTGCCTCGCGCCTTTCTCTCTCCGGACAGAGGACTGGCGGCGATCCAGTCAGAACCATCCTTTATCTCAAGGCTCCATTGGGCGTTCGACATCACGCGCAGAGAGTATCCATTCTTGCCTTTTGCCTCGAAGTCAACTGATTTCGGAGTCTCTCCGGATTCATCATAGACGGAAAACTGCACTTCCTCTTCGTTCTTTCCTGATTCGGTGCAGGCCACCGCCAATCCAAGGATGGCGAAGACACAGACGCAGAATCTCCCGATAAAATTTTTCATTATAATATGTTTGAGTATAAATGGCCGATCGCGGAAAGCCTGAAAATATTCAGCGATTGATTGCCGGCCGGCAAGTTTATGAAGAGCAGGAAGAACAACCGTCTTCCTGCTCTTGTAAAATCGAATCTGTTAATATCCAGGGTTCTGGACAAGATTGCCGTTGATGGTGAGCTGTTCCTGCGGGATCGCCAGCCAGTAGTTCTTAGGAGCGGTGAACGTTCTGGAGTCCGTCTCATAGGCCTCGGTGATCTTGTAGTAGTCCTCGGCTGTCTTGCCGGCGATGTTCCAGGAACGTGGCCTGTTCTGTAGAATGTTCTGGACGACTTTGTATCGCCTCAGGTCGTAGAACCACCTGCCTTCGAACGCGAACTCGCTGAGACGTTCTCGGAGGACAGCGTCAAGCAGTGTCTTTCCGGTAGGAAGGCCGCCGACCAGCGCCCAGGAATCCTCGAAGTCCGGAAGTCCGGCGCGGTTCCTTACCTTGTTGATGTAAGTCAAGGCCTCTCCGTCGATCTTGCCGTAATACTGTACGTATGCCTCCACGAAATCCAGATAAGGCTCCGCGAAACGGATGTACGGGAATGCGAATTTGTGGTAGGTGAACGTCTTGGAGGTGTTGTCGAAGTTGTTGGACTTGTGGATCCACTTCTTGACGTAATAGCCTGTGCAGCCTTGATATTCATTACCGGTGTTTCCATCGTTCTGCTGCTCTTCCCCACGGCGGCACTTGAGCATAAAGGTCTCGCCGTTGAGGTCGTATGATCCACGGTCGTAACCGACTGATGCGTAGAATCTTGGCTCCCTGTTGATGTGGAGGATGGAGGTCTTCTCTCCTGGGTAGCCCGGAGCGTCAACCAGCTTGGTAGGATTCTGGATCGCCTCCTTGGTCTCAGGATCGACCTCCATCGGGAGACCGTTCTTGGAAAGGAAGCACTCCACGGCCTCGAACGTCGGCACGAAATATCCACGCCATCCCTCACGGCTGTAGGACGAGTAACCTGTGCGCGGAGCCATATTCTTGATGTTGTAGGAGATGTTGCCCTGCGCCGCATAGCAGAAGAGATGCTCGTACTCATTGTAGAATGCGTTTGCGTCTCCGCCGGGGAACGCCGCCCCCTCTGTAGTTCTCGTAACCTTTCTCGAAGGTGTCGGTCTCCTTGCTCGGAGCGTAGAGCTGGAATCCGTCCGCCTCACCCCCTGTTGGATAGCGTCCTTGGCGGCGTCCATAGCCTTCTTCCAGAGCTCTTTGTCATATTCAAGAGGCATCAGCGGCGTGCCGTCGTTGTTCTTGAAGCCGGCGTACCACTCTGCGTTGCCGTTGACCATCGGAGAAGCGGCCTGAAGCCAGAGACGGGACTTGAGCGCCTTGGCGGTAGTCTTTGTCGCGCGGCCGAGGAAGTTTGATGAATATGACGCCGGAAGGTACTCCGCGGCCTTGTCGTACATGTCCGAGATGAACTGCACGCACTCCAGATAAGGCTTGCGCTCATAGTTGATGTCCTCCTGAAGGCCGATCAGATGATCCACAATGACGATCGGACCGTAATATTCAAGAAGGGTCTGGTGCATATAGGCTATGTTCCAGTAGGCCTCTCCTCTCCAGCGGTTCCTTTCATCCTCGCTCGCGTCAGGCACCTTGTCGATGTTCTCAAGAAGGAGATAGGCGTTGCGGATTCCGCCCCACACATTATAGGACACGGCTCCGGAGGCCTTGTCGCAGGTCGTTGACCACATCGCGACATAGGTGTTGGACGGGGTCTCCTGATTGTTGAACACAAGGGACTTCCACTTGAAGTAATACACGGAGCCGTAGAAACTTGACACCATGTCACCACCTCCGCACATCTCAAGCGATGACTGGAAGTACCATCTGTTAGGCATATAGTAATAGAGCGAGGCCGCGAAGTTGTCGGCCTGCACGTGGGTCTTGAAAAAAAGATCGTCCTCCGTGGCCTTTCCGCTTGGAATAACATCGAGGAAGTTGCAGGAGGTCGCCATTCCCAAGACGCAGAACAGTATGATAAAAATCTTCTTCATATTCATAAATGATTAGAAAGTGAACTGGAAACCTGCCTTGACCGTGCGCTGGAGCGGATATGTCAGACCGTTGCCGCGGCCTTTCTCTGGATCCCAGTACTTGAACTTGGAAATGTAGAACAGGTTGTTGCCCTGAAGGTAGAAACGGACGAACTTGTAGGTGAATCCGATCTCGGCGTTCTTCAGACGGACGAACGAGGCGTCGTGCATATACAGCGTGGAAGCCTGTGTGTTGTTGTCCGAAGGAACGGTCGTGAGCCTTGGATACTTGGCGTCCTTGTTATTGTTGTCCCAGGACCAGTGGTCGTCGGCTATGTACTTGACGATGCCATAACCGAAATGCTGGTTGTCGCAGAACGGGTGGTTGTTATACGTCGTGATGTCGTACCTTGAGCTGCCCTGGAACATTATGGAAGCATCCCATTTCTTGTATTTCACAGAACCTCCGAATCCGAACTGTATCTCAGGGAAGTAAGGCTTGTCGCTCCAGACGAAGTCATTGGAGTTCACGACACCGTCATTGTTCACATCCTTGTACTTCACATCACCGACACCATAGGCGCCGAAGTCCTGCCTCGGGCTGTTGTCGATCTCCTCCTGCGAGGTGAAGAGCCCCTCGGCGATGAGCACCTTGTTGGAATTGATAGGCTTGCCGATCTTCGAGAGATGCGGGTTCTTTGAATAGTCAGGCTCGTCCATCGCCTTCACCTCTGAATGGGCGTAAGTGAACGTGCCGCGCAGAGAGTACTGGAAGTCGCTGTTCACCACCTTGTTGTAGTTGATGGAGAAATCAACTCCGGAATTGGAGGTCTCTCCGAGGTTCGCCCAAGGAAGCGATCCGCCCACACCGCCGTTCGACGCGAATGACTTGCGCTGCATGAATATGTTCGTGCGGTACTCGTGGAACCAGTCCGCGGACAGTTTAAGGTCCTTGAACAGTTCGATGTCGATTCCGACATTGAGTTTCCTGGCGATTTCCCAGGTGGCGTTCACATTACCGTAGTTGGAGATGAAGCCGGCTCCGATCTTCGCGAAGTTGGAACCGAAAACGTATGACCTGTCACCCATATCGACCTCCGTGATGTACGGGAATCGATGGTCGTCTCCGAGGGAGTCGTTACCGACAAGACCGTAGGACGCGCGGAGCTTCAGGTTGGTCACCGCGCTCTTCAATGGTGAGAAGAACTTCTCGTTGGAGATGTTCCATCCGATGGCGGCAGACGGGAAGAAACCGAACCGCTTGCCGGCGATGAAGTTCTCGGAGCCGTTGTAACCGAAGTTCCCTTCGAGGAAATAGCGCTTGTCGTAGTTGTAGGTGACACGTCCGGCGAGGCCCTGCTCCCTGAACGGAAGAAGCTTTTCCTCGGAGGATCCGGTGGCGTTGTTCACCTTCTCCTTCATATGGTACACGAGGTCGGCGCTGACATCGTGCTTCCCGAATTTCCTTGCATAGTTGATCTGACCCTGCAAAGACCACTCGTGGTAGCCGCTGGCGGAGACAGAACTCTCAAGGTATGTCGTGCCCTCGGCGCCGATGGAGTTGGCTGTCCATGTGTAGGTTCCGTCGTCGTTGAGCGTGACGCTGTCCGGATCAATCTTGTAATATGCCGGAATATGGTAGCGGTTTGTCGCGGCGTAGGAGTAGTTGTAGAAAGAGACCAACGCCTTGGCTGAGAGCCCCTTGGTAATGAAGTTCAGGTTCTGGTCAACGTTGAGGGAGGCGGTCATCCAGGACCCTGTATTGCTCCTTGTAGCCACGGCTGAGCAAGGCGTAAGGGTTGAGGTCGTTGGAGCCGGTGTCCCAAGTGTCGTTGTTACCGTACCTTACGAACGTGTCACCATCCTCGGCTGGAAGAACGGCCGGGAAGCGCACCGGATTCGCGCGCATGGTGTAGTAGAAGAGGTTGGACGTGGACTCGTAAGGGCTGTCCTGATACTGAAGCTGCATATTCAGTTTCATAGAGACCTTGGTCGTCTTGGTCGCCTGGGCCGTGACGTTGCTCTGGAACATATACTTTTTGTTGTTGAGGTTCACGTCCAGAAGAGCGTCCTTAGGCTCCTTGATGATACCGTTCTCATTGTAGATCGAGGCGTTGAGGAAGTAGTTGACCTTCTTTCCGCCGCCACGCAGCGAGACATTGAACCTCTGGTTCATGGCGAAGTCCTTGAACAGCATTCCGTACCAGTCGTTGTTCGGATAGACGTAAGGATCGAGATGGTTTCTTGTGCCATCGATCTTCTCGCTGGAGTAGAACGGCACGTATGCCGCGCCGGACTGGCGGGCCACATTGTAGAGAGCCTCGTTGTAGAGTTCCATATACTGCACGCCGTCAGCGACTTCCTGAACTATTGTCGGCATAGAGACCGTGTTGTCGAACGACGCGCTGATGGCGATCTTCTCTGAATTGCGTCCTTCCTTGGTGGTCACGATGAGCACACCGTTGGCACCTCTGGAACCGTAAAGGGCGGTCGCGGTCGCGTCCTTCAGGACGGACATCGACTCGATGGCCTCGGTCGGGATGTTGTTGAGCATCGAAGATGTGATCTCGACACCGTCAAGCACGATCAGCGCGCTGGAGTTGGCTCCGAACGTGGATATTCCTCGAATATAGAAGGCCGCGCCGTCGGCTCCCGGCTCACCCGAAGTCTGGCGGGCGATGAGTCCCGGAATATTTCCGGCGAACGAGGTCGTGAGGTTGGAGGAGGATGTCGCGAGATCCGCCGGCTTCACCGCCTGGACGGCACCCACGAGGGATTCCTTCTTCTGGGTACCGAATCCGACCACGACTGACTCTTCGAGGGCGTTGGCCTGTACGATCATTGTGACTAGGGTGAACAGATAGGTGTCGGCCACCTTGATCTCCTTGGTGTCATACCCCATCATCTCGAAGACTACCGTCTCGGTGGTAGGGGAGACGGAGAATTTGTACTCTCCGTTCGCGTCCGTCGTCGCGATCTCCTTAGGGTTTTCCTTGGAATGGATCACGACTCCGGCCAATGGTGTGTCGCCGTCGGAACCGATGACGATACCGTTAAGTATCTTGTCCGCCTGTCCTGTCTTCGCGTTTTGCGCCAGCATCGGAAGAACACCGAGGCAAAGCGTGACGGCAAGCGTGAATATCCTTTTGATTATCTTATTCATAAGTCTGAATTTTTTCTGGTGTTACTTCACGATCTGGATCTTGCCTTTCAATGCGGTCTTGGCTTTGATCTGCTCGGCTGTGAGCGGATTGTCGTAGAGTCGGGCGACCACGACGGTCCCGTTCCAGGATCCGTTGAACTTGGTCTCGCTGTTGTAGTTTCCGGCGACACCCATACAATGCAGACCACTCTTGTGCTTGAGGGTCGTCACTCCGACCGTGGCCTTGAGCTCACCATCGACGTAGCACTTGATTGTCTCTTTGTCCCAGACTCCGAACACGTGGTAGAGCTGCCCAGGCACAGCCTGAACGTGGCTCACGGCGAAGTTCCAGTTACCGTTGCCGTGCTGGATGAATTCGATCGAACCGTCTCGGGTGACTTTTGATTTGTCGCCGGCGTTGGTCTTCTCACCCGGCGCGCCGAGCATCAATGCGAATCCACCTGACTGCGTGGCTCCGAACGCCTTTGTCTCGACGTTGGTGTGCGCCGAAGGAATGGAGAACACAGACTCGACTCGTGTACCCGTTGTTGAGCCTGCCCTCGAAAGCTGTATATTCACACTCCCAGAAAGCGTAGTCGGCCTTGTTGAATGCCTTGTTCTGGGCACGTGTCACTGACGGACCCCAGGCGGCATAGTCCTCGTAGAAGTTCATCTTGGCTCCCTTTGTCCAGGAATTGACTTTGTTCTTAAGAGGGGAGATGTCCTCGGCCGTGCCGTCCTCACCGAACTTGAAATCCATTAGGTCGGCGGCGGCGTACTGGGTCAGTGTGATCACACCCTTGACATCCTTGTCTTCCTCGGAATCAGCGCAGACCGCTGAAATGAGGGCGGTTCTGTCTTGACTGTCCGGATTGGCCTCGACCACGAAATGAATCTTCCCGCCGGCTTTCGACACTTTCACCCAGGACTGGTCGGACTCGGCCGTCCAATTCGTGACGTTGAGAAGATTTACCGAAAGGTCTCCTTCTGCCTCGTGTCCGTCTGAAATGACCTCTTTGGCGTCTATCGAGACGGCGAGGTTCTTCTGTGAAAGGTCAAGGACAGCGGAGACTCCTGGATCCTCGATGCAGGTGAAGGTGATCTCAGCCTTGTTTTTCACGGCTGTCTCGGCGATAGGCTTGGCGTTGAGCACGACCTTGTCATCGCTTTGGGAGACAATCGAGAGCCATTCAGTTCCGGCCGCGTCGATCTCGCACTTGAACGTGCCGTTCGTGCTGACGTTGACTGTTGTCTCTCCACCATTCTTAGGAAGCACATTGGAAAGGATCGTAGGCTCCAGGAAGAATCTTTGGAGCTGGGTCACCTGAAGCAATGCCTTCTGCTCGATGTTGTCGCAGACGAAAGCGACCTTGGCGGTTCTTGGAGAGGTGGCGTCATAGACGGTTGTCGTGAAATTGACCGTCGCGTTTCCTGTGCCGGTTGACGGTGAGACGGTCAGCCAGTCACAGTCCTTAGGGATACGGATGTACCAATCCCCGTCCGCCGTGAAGGAAACTTGTTTTGTTTCGGAACGATTGCTGAAAGTAATGGCGCTCAGCCCCATCTCATCAGCGTTTTCCAAACTCATCTTGGCTGGAACGCGTGTGGTTTCCTCGGAGGCGCAGGAACATAATGACAATGCGCTCCATCCGACAATGAGAAACGACAGCATCAGCTTTGAAAAAAACTAATTTTCATAAGCAGTGAATCAATAAGTTATTAATAATTATTATGGTTAATATTTGTCTTGTCAATTGTTCTACGAGAGTTATGTTTTCCCGTGTCCGTTCATAAACCAATACACAAATATATGTTTTTCCCCGGATTTTTACTCCTGAAAAAGTGAAAATTTTAAAAAGTGTTATATTTGCCATATAAAAGAGGAAAGGATGAGTTTTTTCAACAAGCCTCTGCCCGGCTATCTTCGTGGCAAGAACCAACTTATCTACACCGTGACATTCACGGCGTTGTTCTCCATCGTGTTCCTTCTGGTCAGCCTGCCGTTCTCGCACAACAGTTGGATGGCGCTCGGGGGAACTCCAGATTCTTCGTTTTCACGGTGCTTTTTCGCGCTCGGCTCGCTTATGATCGTGATCCTCAGCAAATACATAATGTACAAGACTAGAAACAAGCTGAAGATGAATTTTCTGGGCTACATAACGTGGTGCGTCTGCGAGGTCATCGTGATCTGTCTGGCATATTCATTCATCACCGTGCCGATCACAGGCATCGGGTGGGATCAGTTCCCGGCGACGCTGGGAAAGGCGTTGTTGTACGGAAACACTTCTCTGATAATTCCTTACATCCTTGCCGGGATGTACTACGCCATTCAGGACAAGAACCAGATCATCCGTCTGATGAACTACGGCAATGTGGTCTCTGACGAGGCTGTGCCGGTCTCACAGTTGGAGAAGATCACGCTTTTCGACAATAGCGGTGACCTGAAACTGTGCGTCAGCGCCTCGAATCTCTACTACATCGAGTCTGACGACAACTACATCGTGGTCTGGTACACCGACAGCAAGGGCGACCTGAAGCGCTATATGCTCCGCTGCCGTCTCAAGACCGTGGAGGAGAGTTTCCGTGGAAGCAGCCTTGTGCGTTGCCACAGAAAATATATTGTGAATATGGACAAGGTCAAGGTCCTGCGCAAGGAGAAGGACGGCTACGAACTGGATCTTGACAACGACTCAATCGCACCTATCCCGATCACCAAGACATATTCAGAAAACGTCCTGAGCCGTTTCAACAACAGTTCAGGACGCCGTATGGAGTGATATTCCCGTTTCTTCTATTCGCAGAGTTTGTTCAGGGCGAGTTCCACGAGGGCGCGCACCTGTGGTTTGTAGTCCGGGTTGCTGCTCTTGAGGTAGCGGTTGGCGATGGCGCAGCAGATCGTGCCGGCCTCGTGTCCGAGACGTTTGGCCATTCCTGCGACCGCCGAGCTTTCCATCTCGAAATTGGTGATCCGATATTCCCCGAAGCGGAAGGACTCGAAGTCCTCAAGCATATTCGGCATCGCCAGGCCCTGTCTCACGACTCTGCCCTGAGGCCCGTAAAATCCTGAGGCAGAGATTGTCATGCCTTTTACCGAGCAGTCCTCGAACTTCTTGATCAGCTTCTCGCTGGCCTTCACGAAATATGGCGAAGGAAGGTTCTTGTCCCAATGCGTGTGCTCCTTGAAAGCCTTCTCCATCTCAAGGTTGGAGAGTTCGTCACGGCCTTCGTACCAGTTCATCAGACCGTCGCAGCCCACGGAATAGTGGGAGAAAATCGCTGATCCGAGCGGAATGTCGGCCTGGACAGCCCCGCAGGTTCCGATCCTGAGGATCGTGAGGGTCCTGTGCTCCTTCTTCGGCTCGCGGGTGGTGAAGTCCACATTCGCGAGGGCGTCCAGCTCAGTCATCACGATGTCGATGTTGTCGGTTCCGATTCCGGTTGACAACACGGTGACTCTCTTGCCGTTATACTTGCCGGTCGTGGAGACGAACTCCCTTGACTGGTGGCGGAACTCGATGTCGGTGAGGAATCCGGCGACCATATCCACTCTTCCAGGGTCGCCGACGAGGATGACGATGTCAGCCAGCTCTTCCGGTTTCAGATGGATGTGGAACGCCGAGCCGTCATCGTTGATGATTAATTCAGATTCTGCTATTCTCATAATATGAATTTTAATGTTTAACCCGCCAAATATAAGAATATTCAACGGAATTAACTATTTTGTGAAATATGTGGCAGAGACTTCAAACTTTATACCTGTGCATCGCCACAGGTTTGATAGTGGCGCTTTTCTTCAGCGTCAAGGCGTTTACCTTAGGTCCCGGCGGAGTTCATTCCGTCGAGTTGACCTACATTAAGTACACCCCTTATCTTATCCTTTTGATTCTGATCACCATCCTTCAGCTGTTGGCGGTGTTCACTTTCAACGCGCGTGTCTTCCAGATGCGCACAGCCGTGCTTTCCGCCATCCTGATGATAGCGCTTCAAGCCTGGATCGGTGTGGATTATTTCACAGCTGACAAGGAGTGGATATTCAAGTTCACCGCGGTGTTCCCGCTTGTGGCGGCCATCCTGAATTTCATCGCGGCGAGGTATATTCTTAGGGACCAACTCCTTGTGGAGAGTGTCTCACACCTCCGCTCCCGGAAGAAGAATCACAAGATCTGATTCATCTGGTCGCCGGGCCTGTCGAAGCGCCAAAATCTAAGGGACGGGATCATACCCGCTGCCGCCCCAAGGATTGCAACGAAGGATTCTCCAGACAGTCAGGAACAACCCTTTGATCGGTCCCCACTTCTTCAACGCCTCGATGGCGTAGGTTGAGCACGATGGCTCGAACCTGCATGTCTTTGGAATATAAGGCCCGATGCAGGTGCGGTAGAACCAGATCAGGGCCAGAAACGGTGCGATGCACACTTTCCTGATCCGTTGTCTCCATGGAGGAATATTCCCGCTAGGTTTCATGTTCCGCAAGTTTTTGAAGAACCGAGGCGACCTGCTCCCGCAAAGCCGGAATATTCCAAGACCTCCTTTGTGTTATAAAGGAACAGTATTGAATATCCTTTCGGAGGGAGAATGTCCTTCTGGGTCCTGTAGGCTTCCCTGAGCCTGCGTTTCAGCAGGTTTCGCTTGACGGCCCGCTTGAAAAGCCGCTTGGGAACAGACACGATAATGGAATTGGCTTGTGACGGAATCCCATCATTGGCAGCCTCTTCTTTCAGAAAACAGTATTTGAGACCGGACGTGAAGCCCCAGCGGCCCCTTGACATCAGAGCCGAAATCTTCGACTTCCCGTGAAGCCGCTCGGATTTCGGTAGAGTGAACATTTCTGTAACTATTTCTGGGCGTTGAGGTAAAGCTCGATCGCGCGGGCCACGGACGGAGCCTCCGGAGTCGGAGCCTGGATCTCGATCTTGAGGCCGGCTTCCTCCATCGCCTTCACGATGGATTTCCCGTAGGCCACGAACTTGATGTCTCCCTGCTGGAACTCAGGGAAGTTCTCGTAGAGGGACTTGATGTCGTACGGATTGTAGAATACGATCATGTCGTAGTCCTGCAGGTTCATTTCCTTAAGGTCCTGAGGCACAGACTTGACGAACACGGCTGTCTTGTAATCAAGTTTCTGCGCTTCCATCAGATTCGTCAGCGGAGAACTGTTGCTTGAGTCGGACTGGGTCACAAGGAACTTCTCACCCTTGTGCTTGGTTCCGATCTGTTCTATGATGGACTCGGGAGTCCCGTTGCCGAAAAATATCTTGCGCTTGCGGTAAACGATGTGCTTCTGAAGGTACATCGCCACGGCCTCGGTCGTGCAGAAATACTTCATTGTCTCCGGAACCTTGACCCTCAGTTCATCGCACAGGCCATAGAACGCGTCAATAGTATGGCGGGACGAGAAAATGATTGCGGTGTAATCCAGAATGTTTATCCTCTGCGCCCTGAACTCTCTGGAAGAGAGGGGCTCGATGAGAAAGAACTGCTTGAATGTGATGTCAACGCCGAATTTCTCTTTCAGTGCGACGTAGGGTGCGTCGTTCATCGGAGCGCGCTGTGAGATCAAAATCTTCTTTATTGCCATATTCTTGTTTTCTAATTCGGCCTCTGGTGACACTATAGCAGCTTGGCTGAAAGCACCAGAACGATGGTCGGAAGTAATTCAAGGCCGCAAAGATACAAAAATGTTGTGAAAGGATTGCAAGCCGAGGCGAAAATCTGTCCTCGCCTGAAGATGTGGAACAAGTAGGTGACGGCTATTACATGCAGAAGCACCACACGCGTAAGTTCCTTATTACCAACTGAAATATTCAGTATGGCCCCGACAGGGAACACGATCAGGAAAAGAATTATGATGTAGTTGAAAAAGGCATGGTTGGCCGCCGTGAAAGTCTTCGTCCGGTAGGCTCCCATTTCCAACTGCCAGTTCAGGAAAGATCTCAGCACGAGGTATGCCAGCATCGTCCCGCAGGTGGCCGCCAGTCCCAGAGCGGGAGGAAGGGATTCCATGTAGTCCGGTTGATAGAGGCCATGAGAATAGACGACCATGCATAGCGGCACGAACAGGACCATGACCATCCAGTTGCGGCTGCCGCTCAGCTGAAGGCTGTCTTCAAGGTCAAGGTTGCCTTTCCAGCGCATGACGCAGTCTCCCAGCGATGGGATGATCTTGAAGAAACTCCCGACGCTCAGCAGAAAAATGAATGTGAATATGACCGCGAGGCCACAGAAAACCGGATCGTCGATCATGAGTGTCAGTTGCCCCTTTTAGCGTTGTAGCCCATATTCCTGAGAAGCTCCGTGACTTTGTCCCGCAGGTCTCCCTGGATGGTGATCTCCCCGTCCTTGGCCGAGCCTCCGACCCCGCATTTCACTTTCAGGGTCTTGCCAAGAGCCGCCAGATCCTCCTGCGTGCCCACAAATCCGCTCACCAGCGTGACCTGCTTTCCGCCTCTGTTCCTTCTGTCGATGGTGACGGTCAGTCTCTGCCTGGACGGCTCAAGGGTCTCAGCCTCGGCGGTCTCCTCCGTGGCGTAGTTGAAGTTAGGGTCAGTCGAATAGACGACGCCGAGTCGCTGCTTCCAGTCGTTATCGGGTTTCATAATATTCATTGTTATATTTTTGCAAAGATAGCGAATCTCTTTTGTATCTTTGTCTGTTTAACGGCTTGATTCGGCCGATTTAGGAACATCGTTAGTTTATGGAAATTAAGAAATTCAAACTGTGGAACAAGGTGACGGCGCTGGCTGTTCTGGCCATCTCCGCGTTCACCTATCTCTCCACAATCGAGCCGACAGCCTCTTTCTGGGACTGCGGAGAGTTCATCGCGTCATCGTACAAGCTTTAGGGCGGACACCCCCCGGGAAACCCTTTGTCTTCCAGCTCATAGCAAGGTTCTTCACCATGTTCACGGGTCCGGACAAGGCCGCTGTGATGGTGAACTCGATGAGCGCGGTCTGCTCGGCTCTCACCATATTCTTCCTCTATCTGACAATCGTTTTCCTCGTCAAGAGAGTGATTGTGCCGAAACGTGACGGCGAGGGCGGAACCGGGGAGTATTCACTTGGCCAGGCCATAGCCATCTACGGCAGCGGAGCCGTCGGCGCTCTGGCTTATTGCTTCTCGGACACGTTCTGGTTCTCGGCCGTCGAGGGCGAGGTCTATGCGATGTCGTCCCTGTTCACGGCGATGGTCGTGTGGGCGATGACAAAGTGGTACGAGGAAACCGACCGCAGGTACGCGAACCGCTGGATCGTGCTGATCTCGTTCCTGATGGGACTCTCCATCGGAGTCCACCTGCTGAACCTGCTGGCGATTCCGATGCTGGTCTATATGTACTACTTCAAGATGAGGGAGGACAAGCCATATTCATTCTGGGAATATGTCAAGATTCTTGCCGTCTCGGTGGTGATCCTGGCGTTCATCCTGTTCTTCATGGTGCCTTACATCCCGAAGATAGCCGCCTATTTCGACCTGTTCTTCGTTAACACTCTCGGGCTTCCGTACAACACTGGAGCGGCCTTCTTCATCGTGGCTCTTCTCACTGCTTGCTTCTGGGGCCTTTTCAAGACCCTCAAGACAGAGAGGGTGTTCTGGAACACGGCTCTGCTGTGCTTCACCACGATCGTGATCGGATTCTCGGTGTTCAGCATCGTAATCATCCGCTCATGCGCCAAGACTCCGACCAACGAGTACCAGCCTGACAACGCGTTCACCCTCGTGCGCTATCTCTCCCGTGAGCAGTACGGCTCGACCCCGTTGCTTTTTACGGCCAGTACTACGGCGCTCCGTACGAGCTTGATCAGAAATCCTATTGGGCTCCTCTGGACGGCAAGTACAAGAAGGCCCCGAGCCCTGTGGACGTGAAATATGACCGTGCCGGAAAGATGCTGTTTCCGAGAATGTACAGCAACGATGATAGGCACATAAAGTTCTACGAATCCTACACCAACGGAAAGGGCACGCCGGTGCCGGGCGCTCAGTACAAGAAGCCGACACGGGGGGTGCGAACCTGGTCATATTTCTTTTGATTTCCAGCTTGGATGGATGTACTGGAGGTACTTCATGTGGAACTTCGTGGGACGGCAGAACGAGATCCACACGCCTTCCGCCGACCTGTTCACGGGCAACTGGGAGAGCGGAATCCCGTTCATCGACAAGATTCATCTTGGCGACCAGAGCAACGCTCCGCAATGGCTTCAGGACAACCCGGGCAAGAACCACTACTTCTTTCTGCCTCTTCTCCTTGGACTCATCGGTCTGTGCTTCCAGTTCGACAAGGACCGCCGAGGCTGCTGGCTGACATTCCTGCTCTTCTTTATGACGAGGAATCGCCATCGTGCTCTATCTGAACCAGGTTCCGTACCAGGTGCGCGAGAGGGACTATGCCTACGCTGGCTCGTTCTACGCCTTTACCATCTGGATCGGATTCTCCGTCGCTGCCTTATATTCATGGATCACTTCCGCGTTGAAGGAAAAGCATACTGTCGCTGTGGCGGCCGTGGCTTCCGTGGCTTGCCTTTTTCGTGCCGGCGCTTATGGCGGAGGAGAACTGGGACGACCACGACAGAAGCAACCGCTACACCGCCGTCGAGGTCGCCAAGAATTATCTTAATTCAGTGGAAAAGAACGGTTTACTGATAACCCACGGTGACAACGACACCTTCCCTCTGTGGTACGCCCAGGAGGTCGAGGGCTTCAGGAATGACGTGAGAATATGCAATACATCCCTCCTTGGAACCGACTGGTACATCGACCAGATGAGGTACGCGATCAACAACTCCGCTCCTCTGAACCTCTCGATCGGACAGGAGCAGTACCTCTACGGAACCAATGAATGGATTCCTATCGAGGACAAGCGTGGCCAGGCTCTGCTGCTTTCGGACTGCGTCACAGTGTTCAAGCATCCTGACGCCAAACTGGTCTATCAGGACGGGCGCAAGACGGATTACTGGATTTCCCGCAAGATGATAATTCCGGTCAACAAGGAGAACTGCCTCAAGAGCGGAATCGTGAGCGAGAAGTTCGCCGAGCAGATTCCGGACTCCATCGTGATTGAGATCCCTAAGAGCAAGAATTTCCTCAGCAAGCCTGAGCTCTTCCTGCTTGACTTTCTCTCCACCTACCAGTGGGACAGGCCTTTGAATATGCTCAATCAGGGCGGAGACCTGAACATCGGTCTGCGCGACTACCTGATGTACGAGGGCTTCTCCTACAAGTTCATCCCGATCAAGAACAAGCCTCAATCCCTTGAGGTCGGCCTTGTGGACACCGATGACCTGTACGACAAGATCACGGACAAGTTCTGCTTCGACGCCGTTTCCCGTGAGGACTATTGTGTTGATTACCAGAACACCTATACCTTCCTTGGCGTCATGTCTTTGAGGAATATGTTCGTGTCCGCCGCCAACGCCTTCATCGCCGCCGGGGAGAACGACCGCGCCGAGCAGATGCTTGACAAGTGCCAGCAGGTTCTCAAGCCGAAGGAATATCCTTATGACAACTCTATCCTCGGCTGGGGTTCCAACGCCCTCTTCCCGATCGAGATGGTAAAGGACTACTACGCTCTTGGCAAGCCTGAGAAAGCCAAGGCTCTCGCCACGGAACTGACCAATGAGCTCACCGAGTCCATCAGGTTCTATCTCGACTTCTACCCGATGTGCAAGAGTGACTTTGAATATAACTGCAACCTTATCTACTACATGACAAACGATGTCATCCGCAAGGCCGGCGACAAGGACTTCGCCGACGAGATCGAAAAGACCCTCGCCGCCTTCCTTTCCGACCAGTCATAAGATGTTTCGGGAATCCCGATAGCAGTTATCGAAACAAAGGGATGATAATCCATCCCAATCCGCAAGTGGTGTTATAATTTTGCGTCGTCAAAAAAAAGAGCGTAAGATTATGACACCACTTGAAATTTCCACGGCTGCTATGAGCGCCAATTCCGGATCACTGATCATCGTTTGCGCGGTCGCAAGCGCGGTTATCCTGATCGTTTCCTTCCTGCACGAAAGGCTTAAGGCCTTCAATGCGAAGCACAGCATCATTACCTATTCCGACAATCTCGTAAGACCTGTGTCCTGGAACGGAGGCCGAGACGGTGTGGATGCCGACGGAGTACCTTTCTACGGATCCTTTGAAGATGAAGATTCAGACGCAAAGGTAGATAATGCTGTGTCCATCCACGATGTTGTAAAGAAGGTGAAGGAATATGGAAACTCAGGAACTCACGCTGCATAACGAACTGAAGCGCAAGAGCATATTCCTGAGAGACTACACCACCGAACTTTACGCCAGCGGGGCGACGACAATCCGCATCGAGAAGAATCTTGGCCGGATTGCCGAGCAGTGGCACACCAAGGCTGACTTCTCTGTTCTTCCGACCTGCATTGTCCTGAACCTTTGGGACGAGAACGAGGAGAAATCCTACACCGTGACCGGAAAGATTCCGGCCGACAGGATCAACTTCAACACAGTCTCTGACCTGAGCAGTCTCAGCTGGAAGGTGGTCGAAGAAGAGGATTTGGATGTCTGTAAGGCCACGGCCAGGTTCCGTGATATTCTTGAAAAAGAAACGCCTCAATCCTTGGCTTGTGCTTGTGCTTGTGGGACTTGCCAACGCATCATTCTGCGAGTTGTTCGGAGGAGACTTGGTCTCGATGCTGATTGTGTTCATCGCCACTATCGACGGATTCTTCCTCAAACAGAAACTTCCTGCCAAAGGCGTTGATTTCAGGATAGTCATCGTCCTTGCCGCCTGTCTCTCGGCTGTGATAGCCTGCTCAGGCTTTGTCTTCGGCTGGGGAAAGACCCCGGAGATAGCCCTTGCCACAAGTGTCCTTTATTTCGTCCCGGGAATCCCGTTCTGCAACGCTGTATGTGACCTTATCTATGGCCATTACATCTGCTGCATCAGCCGATTCCTGCACGCCGTGATCATCACGGTCTGCCTGTCTTTGGGACTTTGCATCGCTTTCGGGCTTTTGAATATTCAATTTCTGTAATGGAACTTTTTTTTCTTATCATAAAAGACGGTATCTTTGCCGCGATAGCGGCGATAGGGTTCTCAAGCATCAGCAATCCGTCACCGAGGGTGTTCCCTCTGTGCGCCTCGATCGCCGCGGCAGGACATATGACCAGATATGTGTTGATGAATATATGCGGCTTCCAGTTGGCTTCAGGCAGTATGCTTGGCGCCCTTGTCATCGGCTTTCTGGCTTTGCCGGCGGCCAAGATGATAAAGACACCGGCGGAGTGCATCTCGTTCCCGGCTCTGCTGCCGATGGTTCCGGGAATGTACGCCTACCGGACGATCCAGTCCTTGATGCACTGTCTGGGATCTTATTCGGAGCCGACATTCATACACTACCTGTACCTGTTGAGGTTCAACTGGATGACTTGTATGGTGACCATCATCGCGATGGTGGTCGGAGCCTTGCTCCCGATCCTGCTTTTTCAAAATTTTTCGTTTAAGGTCACAAAGTAATGGAATTCAGACAACTACGTTATTTCGTCAAAGTCGCGCAATTGTGCAGCTTCTCCGAGGCCTCAAAGGCTTTGTTCATCTCCCAAAGCACTTTGTCCCAGCAGATAAAGCAGCTTGAGGATGAACTTGGGGTGGAACTTCTTGTCCGGGACTCAAGGCACGTCGCCTTGAGTGACTACGGGGAGCAATACCTTCCGTACGCCAAGCAGGTTCTCAAAGATGTGGACGCAAGCGCCGAGAGGATGAAAGACGTGAGGGAGCTGAATATCGGCACGTTGAATGTGGGAGCGACCTACACGTTCTGCCCGCTGCTGGCGGACACGGTCAGGGAATTTATGAAGAAGTACCCGGGGATCAAGCTGAAGGTTTACTGCCGTTCGATGGAGAACCTTATGGAAATGCTTGAGCACGGGCAACTTGATGTGGCTCTGTCCTACAAGCCGTTGGAAAGCTACGAGGACATCGACTCGCACATCCTGTTCAACAGCAAGCTTTGCGTCATCGCGGGGAAAGACAATCCTGTTGGCCAAGATGGAGAGCATCCGTCTGACGGAATTGGAAAAGCTTCCGCTAGCGCTGCCGGCCAGAGGATTGCAGGCAAGGAACGCTTTTGACAGTCTGCTCTACGGCCAGAACTTCAAGTTTGATGTCCGTCTGGAAATCAACGATCTCAGCATGCTTCTGGAAATGGTCTCCAGCACCGGCCTCGTGACGCTCCTTTCCGAGGCCACTGTCCGCGGCAACAAGGATTTCGTCGCCCTGAGTCTTGATCACCCGCACTCTGAAATGCAGGGATCATTCCATCTTCTCAAAGGCACCTATTGCAAAAACGCCACGAAGGAGTTCCTCAAGATGCTGGTAGAGAACAATTCCTTCACTATGGCGATGAAAGCCATAGAAGACAGGTAACTATAATATTCAGTTTTAAAGCCCCGGCTTCGGAATCTTATGCTCTTATCGCTGGCTGTGTTTTTGTCGAACATATCTCCCGGCTGTCCCGAAACCGGAGTTTTTTTGATTATTCTATTGACAGACAGATTCGTTTCTAAAACCAGATTCCGACTCCTGCAGAAAATGTGTTTTTCTGAGGAGATTCTTTTTCCGGAAGGATGTAGGATGCGTCGATCCTGACGGAACGGATGCGGAACCCGATGCCGACGGATGCGAATGAGGGCACTGGAGCCTTGTCTGAAGCGTAATTGTAGCCCAGTCTGGCGAACGCGGCATTTCTATAGGAATATTCCACACCAACCGATGCGGACGCGCCTCCGTCAATGAATATGTCAGCGTCAGCTCCAGCCTCGATATGATGCTGTTCTGTGTTCACGAACCGTACGCCACGCCGGCTGAGACCGATGCCGGCAGACTGAACGAGGAACCTTCAGATGACTTGATCTTGCCACCGATGTTTCTTACGCCTGCCGCTATGCGGATTCCGGACACATCAGCAAGGGCGAAAGCGTCGGCTGCGAATGCCTTGTGGGAGTCCTTCTGGGTAAGCGCGGTGGAAGCGTATTTCCATTCATGTTCACACCGAATGATATGTAACTCAACGGCTTGTAAGACAATGAGAACCCGGCGACAATCTCTTTCGGGGTGAAAGTGCCGTCCGGAACTCCGGTTGAGGTGTACTTGTCGTAGCTTTCTCCGATGCCGTAAGACACGGCTGCCGCCACACCCAACTTATCATACGGACGAAAGGTCAGCCCTGCGTCATAGACATTGGTCTTGAGCCTGTCTGGCTGCCATAGTGAATATGCCACAGCGGCATCGAGTTCTTTCTCCGAGAAGGCGAGCGACGCCGGATTCGAGAAGATTGTGAGCGAGCTCGGATCGGAGAAGGCTAGATCGGTGCCGGCTCTGCCTGACGAGGCCGGACAGATATTCCTGTTCAGGAAATCAAAAGCGGTGGCATTGACGGCAGATGTGTTCTGGGCGGAAACCGCATGTGACATCGCAACAAGGGCGACACATGTCAATGAGATCAATTTACGGGGAAGTAAACTTTCCATTTTCATTTTGTTTTTTGTCAAGTTCAATCGCCAGTGCGGTGGGATTCCGCGGTAGGTTTTGCGCAGATGCTTCGGCAGGTGCTTCGGCAGTTGCTGCTCAGGTGCCTCGGCAGTTGCTGCTCAGATGTTTCGGCAGGAGCTGCGCAGATGTTTCGGCAGTTGCTGCGCAGGTGCTTCGACAGGTGCTGTACAGATGCTTCGGCAGGTGCTGTACAGATGCTTCGGCAGTTGCTGCGCAGGTGCTTCGACAGGTGCTGCGCAGATGTTTCGGCAGTTGCTGCGCAGGTGCTTCGACAGGTGCTGCACAGATGTTTCGACAGGTGCTGCACAGATGTTTCGGCAGGTGCTGCGCAGATGTTTCGGCAGTTGCTGCTCAGATGCTTCGACAGGAGCTGCGCAGATGTTTCGGCAGTTGCTGCTCAGATGCTTCGGCAGGTGCTTCGACAGGTGCTGCGCAGATGTTTCGACAGGTGCTGCGACCGGGCTGTGAGCGGTGTCTGGCGTGTGGGCATAGGAGTGGTGTGGAATGCAGGGATAAGGGGAATGGCGTGGCAGGTAATATAATGAGTATCAACGAAATAAGCATTCTCGTGGTGAGACATTGGACACCACGAGAATGCTTATGTTAGTTATTGTCAAGTGGTTAGGTGCCACGGGTTGGACTGGTGTCTTTAGACCACCAGAGCCTTCACCTGTCCGGCGTTCAGCGGGATCATCTCGGTGATCGGCTTGTACTCGTACTGGTCAAAGTCATTGATCTGGGCGAAGCCGGCGGATTTGTCACAGCGGTAGTAAACGTACATAAGAAGTCCTCCGGGAGCCTCGGAGACAACCTTGTCAGACTTGCCCTCAAGGAAGGAGACAAGCTCTTCCTTCTTGGTTTTCGGGTAGTTGGCGGTCTTGCGCTTGAACGAACCTTCCTTGCCCTCGATCACGTATGAGGATTTCATGGCGAGGAAGAGGATCACGGCGAACGCTATGAGAGTGCATCCGAGGATGAACATAGAGTCGGAGCAGAAGAGCAGTCCGACTCCTGCGGCAAGGAACAAAAGTGTGATGATGAAGTCCTTTGCGGATCTTGTTTTCTTGATATTTACGGTTTCCATTTGTTTTCAGATTTAGATGCTGTTCCGGAGAGAACACAATACTCCCCGGAAAAAGTTGTCGTGTAAAAAATATGGTTGCATCACCTTGTTATTATGATACATTATTCGCCGTCCATAGAGGGGGCGGCACCCTTGTTTTTTGATTGGTGGGTGAGTCATGTCACCCGGAATGGAAACCGACCGCTATAGACGCAGCTTCCGCAGTGTCGGCAGGGAATGTCTTTGCACGTTAAGATGACAGAACGCCTTTGATTCAAGAATCCTGAAATCAAGCTCTGTCCTGCGCGCACCCCTGCACGGACTGCCGGAAGCTCCGGTGACTGTGCGGATTACTGTCTGCCCTTCGGCCGTCGGGCTTGTCAGGCAGACTGTGTTGAACTTTATGAATGAATGTTCAGATTGGGTCGGGTCTGTAAGGCTGTCGGTAGAAGTCCGGACGGTCGTCCCGGTGTCAGTTCCGGCAAGGAAATTGACCCTCAGCCCCTCGCAGAAGAAAGCGAGAGCCACAAGGACAACGGAAACCAGGCAGAATCTGACGAATGACTTCATAACCTCTCTACCTCCTGAGTCTTACGAATATACTGAGCGGCAGGTTCTTCCCGTACTTGTCCCTGAGTACAAGCTCTCGGATTCGAGAGCGGCGTCCGGCGCAAGCCCGAAGGCCTGACGCACGACCGTCTCGCCGAGAATGGCCGAGAATCCGTTCGAGTAAAGGTTCAGAACCAGGAAACTGTTCTGTGGCGCGAGAATCTTTCCGACGGTCTTCATCATATCGAAAAAAAGACATTCGTCCAGTTTCCATTTTTCCCCGTCCGGGCCGTGGCCGTAGGCCGGAGGATCCAGGATGACGCCTTGGTATAGATTGCCGCGTTTGGCCTCACGGTTCGCGAACTTCATCGCGTCCTCGACCACCCAACGGATGCCGTCAAGACCACTGCGGTCCTGGTTGCCGTGAGCCCAGGTGACGACCTGACGCACTGAATCCAGATGAGTGACATCTGCTCCGGCGCACTTTGCCGCCAGCGATGCCGCTCCCGTGTAGGCGAACAGATTCAGAACCTTAGGCTTGGAGCCTGTCTTCTCGGCGATGTCCGAAGTTTGCTTGAATATGTAGTCCCAGTTTGCGGCCTGCTCCGGGAAGACTCCCACGTGCTTGAAGGACGTGAGCCCCAGCCTGAGGCTGAACTTCGGACCTCTGTTGTAGCGGATCCACCACTGGTCGGGCATATTCCTCAATCTTTCCCACGTTCCGCTGTCCTCCTTCCCGGCCTTGCCGAATCCGGCCCCCGGTGTGAAGCGGGTGTGGGCGAGCCTGTTCCACTCCTCGTCGGTCATGCTCTTGTCCCACAAAGCCTTAGGCTCCGGGCGGGCAAGAACATATTCACCGAACCTTTCGAGCTTCGCGCCCCTTCCGGAGTCGAGAAGTTCGTAGTCCTTCCAATTCTGTGGATTAAACTCGATCGTCATAGCGTGCAAAGATAGAAAAAGAAAGTCTATTTTATCCTTTTGCATCAGGATTTAATCGTTATAGTGTGACGGACTGATGTCCAATCCGCTGAATTTTACTATATTTGCGGCTGGAATAAATCGAAATTATTTTAATATAATAAGGTTATGCAACAGCACATTGACACCTACGACTTCAAAGGTAAGAAGGCAATTGTCAGAGTGGATTTCAACGTTCCGCTCGATGAGAATTTCAACATCACAGACGACACCCGTATCCGCGCGGCTCTCCCTACACTCAAGAAAGTGCTCGCCGAGGGTGGTTCCCTCATTCTTATGTCCCACCTCGGACGTCCTAAGGAGTTGATCCTAAGTTCTCCCTCAAGCATATTCTCGGTCACGTTTCTGAATGCCTCGGTGTTCCGGTTCAGTTCGCCGATGACTGCCAGAAGGCTGACGAACAGGCTGCGGCCCTCAAGCCGGGTGAGGTCCTGATGCTTGAGAACCTGCGTTTCTACGCTGAGGAGGAAGGCAAGCCGAGAGGACTCGCCGCCGATGCATCAGACGAGGAGAAGGCTGCCGCCAAGAAGGCCGTGAAGGCAAGCCAGAAGGAGTTCGTGAAGAAGCTCGCTTCCTACGCCGACTGCTACATCAACGACGCTTTCGGTACCGCTCACAGGGCACATGCCTCCACAGCGCTCATCGCCGCCTACTTCCCGAACGACAAGATGTTCGGCTACCTGATGGAGAAAGAGGTAAAGGCCATCGAGAACGTTCTCCAGAACGCCCAGCATCCTTTCACCGCCATCATCGGTGGATCAAAGGTTTCCAGCAAGCTCGGTGTCATCAAGAACCTGCTTGACAAGGTTGACAACCTGATCATCGGCGGCGGAATGGGCTACACCTTCATCAAGGCCCAGGGCGGTCACATCGGAAAGTCCCTCCACGAGGACGAGCTTATGCCAGACGCTCTTGAGATTATGAAAGAGGCTAAGGAGAAGGGTGTAAATCTTTCACTTTCAGTCGCTACGGTTTCAGGCCAGGAGTTCAGCAACGACACCCCACGTCAGACATTCGACATATTCAACATTCCTGATGACTGGGAGGGAATGGACGCTTCAGAGGCTTCCCTTGAGAACTGGAAGAAGATCATCCTTGCTTCCAAGACAATCCTTTGGAACGGTCCTGTCGGAGTGTTTGAGCTTCCTAACTTCGCTCACGGAACCGAGAAGATCGCCGAGTTCGTGGCTGAGGCCACCCAGAACGGAGCCTACTCTCTCGTCGGTGGCGGCGACTCAGTGGCAGCCGTGACAAAGCTCGGCTTCGCCGACAAGGTAAGTTATGTCTCCACGGGTGGCGGCGCAATGCTTGAGGCCATCGAGGGCAAGGATCTTCCTGGCATCGCGGCTATCCGCGAGTAGCCGGCGGCGCGACCGTCACGCCCCTTCCTCTAAATTTCTCGGGCGAAGGGGCGTAAGAATCGCAGATTTTATGTAAGTTTGTACGAAAAGTGATTTTTAGGTTATGGATCTTCTGTTCGTACATTGGAATATGAATCCGGAGATATTCAGGATTGGATCGTTCGCCGTAAGGTGGTATGGTCTCCTGTTTGTCTCCGGTTTCATTCTTGGTTACTGGATATTCGCGAGGTTCTTCAAGAGGGAAAAGGTCAACGAGGCCCTTCTTGATCCGCTTCTCTACACCTTGCTGATTGGCACTCTTGTCGGGGCGCGTCTCGGGCACTGCATATTCTACCAGCCAGACTATTATTTCGGCTCCTGGAAAGGTTTCCTTGAGATCTTCGCCGTCTGGCACGGAGGACTCGCCAGCCACGGGGGGGCGCTGATGCTGCTCTGTGCATGTGGTGGTTCGCAAACAAGTACGGGAAGAAGAACCACATCGATTTCCTGTGGATTCTTGACCATCTGGCGATTGCCGTGGCGTTCGCGGCGACTTTCATCAGGCTCGGAAACCTTTGCAACTCCGAGATTTACGGCGATGTTACGAACCTTCCGTGGGGATTCATCTTCGAGCGCAGGGGAGAAACCGAGCCTAAGCATCCGACGCAGATCTACGAGGCGCTGAGCTATCTGGTCCTCGGTGTCGGGCTGTTGTGGCTCTATGTCAAGAGGCTGGACAAGATGTACAGGGGTTCCTTCATAGGAATATTCTTCATAGTCTGCTTCGGGATGCGTTTCCTCATTGAGTTCATCAAGGAGCCGCAGGTGGATTTCGAGAACACCATGGCGCTTGACATGGGCCAGCTGTTGAGCATTCCGTTTGTGCTTCTCGGCATAGGACTCCTTATATATTCTTATAAGAAGAAGATTCCGGCCGCGGCGGTCATTCCCGACACCAAGCCGAAAAAGGCTGAGCCTACGCACTACGCCAAGAGTCTTAATGGATAATTTATGATAAAAGCGATATTTTTCGACATTGACGGCACCTTGGTGAGTTTCAAGACCCACCGGATGTCCGAGAATCTGAAGGAAAACCTTCATGAGCTTCAGGCCAAGGGCGTGAAGCTTTTCATTTCAAGTGGACGGGCAAGGCTGGTGATGAACAATCTGGACGGCTTTCCGTTCGACGGCTATGTGGCGATGAACGGGGCGGAGACGACTCTTGACGGGGAAGTGATTGACAGTCACCCGCTTCCTGAGGCGACTTCCCTTCAGGTGGCCGAAATCGCTGAGCGGGAGAAGGTGTCCTGCTGGGTGTTCGCCGACAACGTGGCGGGGATCAACCATGCAAGCCCGCAGGCGATGGAGATCGCAGAGATGATCAACCTGCGCCCGCCTTGCTTCCTTGACCTCCGGCAGGTCGCGGAGAATCACACGGTCTATGAATATACCATATTCTTTGATGACGAACAGGCGCGAAGGCTGCTTTTTATCCGGTGCTGAAGAATGTCTCCTACACCCGCTGGCACCCTTATTTTTCTGGACATTGTGCCGGAAGGCTGTCAAAATCCTACGGCGCGGCGCGCATCCTTGAGCGCATCGGCGTGACACGCGAGGAGTGCATGGCGTTCGGCGACGGCGGCAACGACATCCCGATCATTGAATATGCCGGGATCGGTGTCGCGATGGGCAATGCCACCGACGATGTGAAGGCCGCCGCGGACTATGTCACTGACACTGTCGATGAGGACGGAGTCGTCACCGCGCTTCAGCGTTTTGGCGTACTCTAGGAAACTTGGAAATTTTTTAAGTTTTTCGGTGCATCGTTTTATTTTATTGAAAATAAATCACTTGATTAATCCGCTGCTTTTTGGGTGGCGGATTTTTTTATTATATTGCTTGAAAAATGACGGTTTTTGCATAGCATTTGCAGAATGGCTTGATGCAATTATAGAGATTATGGCTGAATTGACAAAGGAAACGATAATGATGACGGCGAACGGACTCTTCTCAAAGGATGGAATCCGCGAGGTGTCCATCGATGACATCTGCCGCAAGCTTTGCATTTCGAAGAAGACCTTCTACCAATACTACGCCCAGAAGGAGGATCTTGTCGCCGACGTGGTGGCCTACAATGTCGAGAGGAAGAAGGATGAGTTCGAGAGGATGGTCGAAGGCAAGAACGCCGTTCAGGTGCTTAAGGCCATGTTCGCCCTCGTAGGCAGGAAAAAGACCATGGACAAGGACAAGAGGATGGTCAAGGACATCATGAAATACTATCCTGAGACCTTCATCAAGCGCGCCGAGGATCGCTCCAAGGCACTTCACAACTTCTTTGTGGATTGTTTCGACACCGGAAGGAAGGAGGGACTCATCCGTTCCGACATGGACGTTGAGGGGGTGCAGCTGCTGATCGACATCATGCACGAGGGCATGGCCGAGTACCTTGACGGCGGCCACCGCATCGAGGGAAAGAAGGTCTCGTTCAAGTCGCTCTCCGCGGCCTTCGAGGACATCGTGACAAGGGTGCTGCTCACGCCGAAAGGTTTTGAGGAATATTCATCAACAGATAATTGTAAAAATAGTTAGTATAGTATGAAAAACAGATTGAAGTATCTAGTTCTGACCGCCGCGGCCCTGCCGCTTGCTCTGGCAGCGCAGGCCCAGTACCGGAATGACACCATCCCGAAGGAGTCGCCCAAGGACACCTCGCTGGTGACCCTGACCTTGAACGACGCCCTTCAGATCGCCTTGAGCGAGAATGTCGCCGTGAAGGTTGCAGACAAGGAGATCCAGCGTACGGAATATGCCAAGAAAGGCACCTACGCCTCCCTGTTCCCGCAGATCAACGCTTCGGGAGCCTATCAGAGGACTATCAAGAAACAGGTTATGTATATGGACTCGGACAGCGGTTCGGACGAGGAGGGCGGAGGCGGAATGGGCTTCCTGAGCTCTCTGGGTCCATACTTCATGCGCATCAATGAGCTTTCCGCCAAGGCCGGGATGGATCCGGTGAAGATTGAGCAGACGAAAGGCGGTTCCGGCAGCGGCGGATTCGCCGTAGGCCGCTGGAACACCTACAACTACGGTGTGTCGGCCTCGATGCCGATCGTCAACGCCCAGCTTTGGGAGAGCCTGAAGATCTCCGGCCAGAGCGTGGACCTCGCCGTGGAGAAGGCCCGTTCCTCAAGGTTGGACATGGTTACCCAGGTGAAGCAGGCCTACTACCCGTCCCGTCCTGCTCGCCAAGGAGGCGTTCAACGTTTACAAGGATGTCTATGAGAACGCGGTTGACAACTTCGCCCAGACCGAGAGGCGCTACAATGCGCAGAAAGCCTCCGAGCTTGAATATACAAGGGCAAAATCAACGGTGGCCGCCGCCATCCCTGACGTCTACAATGCCGAAAGTTCGGTGATTCTCGCCCTCTGGCAGCTCAAGGCCGTGATGGGAGTGGATCTTGACAGGAACATCGACGTGTCCGGCTCTCTGGAGGACTTCTCCAAGGAGATGTTCAGGGACATCAACGAGAACAGCCGACCGACCCGTCTCTGGAGTACAACACCACCCTTCGCCAGCTTGAGATCCAGGCCGAGCAGCTTGCCTCGACAGTCCGCATGCAGAAGGCCGCCTATCTTCCGAGCATAGCCGCGAACTTCTCGTACAGCATGATCGCGATGACCAACGACTTCAAGTTCAGCGAGTACCAGTGGTCTCCTTACTCCTATGTGGGAGTCAGCATCTCCATCCCGATCTTCTCCGGCGGAAAGCGCCACAATGACGTGCGCCAGACCAAGGTGCAGGCCGCCCAGCTCGACCTCCAGAGGATCGAGACCGAGCGCCAGCTCAAGATCGCCATCCGCCAGTACCTCAACACGATGGAGACGAACATGAAGAGTTTCAACTCCGCCAACGAGGCCGTGGCCCTCGCCCGGAAGGCCTACGACATCGCCGCCAAGTCCTACAAGGTCGGCAAGAGCACGATCACTGAACTCAATGACGCTCAGCTGACCTTGACGCAGGCCAGTCTGGCCCAGTCGCAGGCTGTCTATAATTTCGTGGTGGCGAAGTCCAACCTCGAGAAGACCCTCGGCTACGATTTCATCGACGAGCAAGGCAACATTGACCTTGAAAATATGTAAAAAATAAAAACATCAAGAATATGAACAAGACAATCAGGACTATGATTTTCGCCTCGGCCACCGTTCTTATGGCCGCTTGCGGAAACGGCAGGAAGGCAGACAACGCCGGGGCTTCCGCCCAGGTTGAGGAAAGGACTACCTTGATCTCGACGGCGGTCGCCACAAGGCAGGAAGTGCCTCAGACGGAGGTATATTCAACAACCGTCCAGGCGTTCGCCATCAACAACATCGCCCCTCAGACTGGCGGCAGGATCAAGAGCATCAAGGTGGATGTGGGCAGTTTTGTGGAGAGAAACCAGCTCCTCGCGGAGATGGACGCCGCGCAGCTTGATCAGGCAAGACTCAAGCTTGTCAACGATTCCACCGAGCTCAGCCGCCTGAGAAGCCTTTACGAGGAAGGCGGCGTGTCAAAGTCTGATTTCGATGCTGCCGAGATGGCTTGGAAGGTCAGCCGCAGATCCTACAACAACCTGCTTGAGAACACCTGGCTCCGTTCTCCTATCAGCGGAGTCATCACCGCGAGGAACTACGATCAGGGCGACCTTTATTCCGGCCAGCCGATCTTCGTTGTGCAGCAGATCACTCCGGTGAAGCTCCTCGTTGGCATCTCCGAGTCAGATTACACCAAGGTCAAGAAAGGCGATCAGGTCGAGATCACCGCTGACGCCATTCCGGGAAGGACATTCACAGGCAAGGTCAACAAGGTCTATCCTACAATCGATCCTACGAGCCACACATTCACTACGGAAGTGCTTGTCGGCAACACTGACAGGACTCTGCGTCCGGGAATGTTCGCGAGGGTGAAGGTCGAGTTCGGCGTGAACAACAGCATCGTTGTTCCTGACGAGGCCGTCGTCAAGATGCAGGGATCGGGCCAGAGAAGTGTCTATGTAGTTGGTTCCGACAACACTGTGAACAGCGTGATCGTCAAGGTCGGCCGTCATTTCGACAGGTATTACGAGATTCTCGAAGGCCTTAATGAAGGCGATGTGGTAGCCACCAAGGGTAGCTCCAGCCTCAAGGACGGGGCCAAGGTCGAGATTTCCAAGAACAACTAAAGAGTTTAAACTATGAGTATATACAGATCCGCGGTGAGGAAGCCCGTGACGACAGCGTTGATATTCGTAGCATTCGCTGTCTTCGGAATCTTCTCACTGATGAACACCTCCCTGGCGAACTTCCCGGACTTCGACGCCAACGTCGTTCTGGTGATGTCATCCTACCCGGGAGCGAGCGCTTCCGACATCGAGAACAACCTGACCAAGGTGCTTGAGAACACCTTGAACGGTGTGGAAGACCTTAAGGACATCACTTCCAGATCGAAGGAGAATGTCTCCATTGTTGTCCTGGAGTTTGAATATGGTACCGACATCGACGAGGCCTGCAACAACATCAGGGACAAGCTGGATCTTGTCAACTCGTCGCTTCCTGACGGAGCTTCCGTACCGGTGCTTTTCAAGTTCGGTATGGACGACATGCCTGTGCTGATTCTTTCGGCGAAGGCGGACAAGAGCCTTATGGGCCTTGACAAGATCCTCGACGACAAGCTTGTCACTCCGCTTGGACGTGTGAAAGGCGTTGGTACCGTCAGCGTTTCCGGCGCCCCTGAAAGGGAAATCCATGTCTATTGCGACCCTAACAAGCTGGAAGCCTACGGCTTGAGTGTCTCGGGAATATCCCAGATCATCGCCGCGGAGAACCGCAACGTGCCTTCCGGCAGCATCGACATAGGCACCGAGTCATTCACGCTTCGTGTCGAGAAGGAATTCAAGGATCCGTCCGAGCTGCTGGACATTGTGGTCAGCACGAGGAACGGCCAGACTGTTTATCTCAGGGATGTGGCCACAGTCATCGACGGTCTTGAGGAAAAATCTCAGGAGTCTTTCACCAACGGTGAGAGAGCCGCTATGATAGCTATCCAGAAACAGTCAGGAGCCAACACCGTCAACGTCATCAAGAGTGTCAAGGAGAAACTCAAGACGATTGAGCCCACACTTCCGTCTGATGTGAATATCACCACCGTGGTCGATAGCTCCACGAACATCCTGAACACCCTTAACTCCTTGAAGGAGACGATTATCATCACCCTTCTGGTGGTCATGCTCGTGGTCTACATATTCCTTGGCCGCTGGAGGGCGACGTTCATCATCGTGCTGTCCGTCCCTATTGCATTGCTCGGGTCGTTGATCTACCTTTACGCGACAGGCAACACATTGAACATCATTTCGATGTCGGCCTTGTCCATCGCGATTGGTATGGTGGTGGACGATGCCATTGTGGTGCTGGAGAACATCTCTACTCATCTGGAGCGTGGAGAGAAGCCAACGGAGGCAGCCGTCCACGGCACCTCGGAGGTGGGTATCTCCGTGATCGCCTCCACCCTTACGATGCTTTGCGTTGTTCCTGCCTCTCACCATGGTCTCCGGAATGGCCGGAATCATGTTCAAGCAGCTCGGCTGGATTGTCAGCATCATCATGATCATCTCCACGACCGCCGCGCTTACCCTTGTCCCGATGCTCTGCTCCAGAATGCTGAGCAACAAGCCTAAGAACGGCAGACTCCATAGGGCGATCTTCGACAATGTGGAGAAGTTCCTCAACAAGATCTCCGATGGCTATGCCAAGATCATCGGCTGGTGCATGGTGCATAGGAAAACTGTGATATTCAGTGGTTTTGCTGTCTTCGTGGCGGTTCTTGTACTGCTTGGTCCCAGTGTCAAGACCGAGTACTTCCCGCACTCCGACGAGGGGCGTCTGACCGTCTCGATCGAACTTCCGGTGGGTACCGAGCAGACTGTGACCGGTGAGTTCGCCAAGGACTTCGCAGCCAGACTCCGGTCTGAAATCCCTGAGATCCAGGTACTTCAGTACCGCTTCGGCCAGACGAGCACCGACAACGCCTGGGGAAGCATGCAGTCCAACGGTTCGTACATCATCTCGATGAACATCAACCTTGGCTCCATGGAAGACCGTAAGCGCTCTTCATCCGAGATCGCCGACATCATCAGGAAGGATCTAAGGGAATATCCTGAGGTCAAGAAAGGTACGGTCTCCGAGGGCATGGGAGGAGTAGGAGGAGCGGCGTCCGTCACTCTTGAGATCTACGGCTACGACTTCGACGAGACCGACCGTGTGGCCAAGGAGATCCAAGGCAAGATGCTGGACAACGAGAACTTCACGCAGGTTGTCCTCAGCCGTGATGACTACACTCCTGAGTATCAGGTGGATTTCGACAGGACAAAGCTGGCTCTCAACGGCCTTAACTCCACGACGGCCGCAGCGGCTTTCAGCGCCGCGATGAACGGTTCCGTGGGATCCTTCTACCGTGAGGAAGGCGAGGAGTACAACATCCGCGTCATCTACGACAGGAAGTTCCGTACAAGCACGCAGGATATCGAGACATCATTGTCTATACTCCTGCCGGCAAGGCCGTCCGCATCAAGGATCTGGGGACCGTGGTCGAGTCCAAGGTTCCTCCTACAATCGAGAGGAAGAACCGTGAGAGGTACATCACCGTGACGGGCATTGTGGCAACCGGACACGCCCTCAGCGAGGCAGTGGCCGCCACGAACGCCATCATCAAGACCACCGACATCCCGAACAACATCTCCACCGACATCTCCGGAGACTTCGAGGACCAGCAGTCCATGTTCCTGAACCTCGTCGTGCTGATGGTTCTGATCATCATCCTTGTGTACATGGTGATGGCCTCCCAGTTCGAGTCGTTCATGAGTCCGTTCGTGATCATGTTCTCCGTGCCGTTCGCGTTCACCGGTGTGATCCTCGGTCTCTGGGCCACGAACACCGCGCTCGGCGTGATGGCGATGATCGGTATCATCATCCTGCTTGGTATCGTCGTGAAGAACGGTATAGTGCTGATTGACTACACGATCCTGATGCGTGAGAGGGGCATGAGCGTTGTCGATGCCTCAGTCACCGCGGCGAGAAGCCGTCTGCGTCCTATCCTTATGACCACCCTCACGACAGTGCTCGGTATGGTGCCTATGGCTGTCGGACGCGGAGAAGGTTCCGAACTTTGGCGCTCACTCGGTATGACGGTCTGCTGGGGTCTGACGATCTCCACGCTTGTCACCCTGGTGCTCATTCCGACGATCTATTGCTCCCTCGCCACCGCGCAGGAGAGGCGCAAGGCCAGGAAGCTGGCGCAGGTCAAAGGTTGATTCCTGTTCATTTGACATTTTATTTGCGAAAGATATATGAAAGCGATTTTTATAGCATACAACCAGGCCTACGGCAACGAGATTGTCGAACTGCTTGAGGGGTTCGGCCAGAGAGGGTTCACCCAGTGGCTTGACATCCAAGGCAGGGGAGGGGTTGATGGAATCCCTCACTACGGTGACCATGCGTGGCCTGAGCAGAACTACGCCATCCTGACGATTGTCCCTGACGAGAAAGTCACTCCGATCCTGGATGCGCTTCGTCAGAAGGATAAAAGCCTATAAGGATCTTGGTCTGAGGGCTTTTATCTGGAACATCGAGCAGACGGTCTGATGGATCCGGTCGCCGTGTCCGCAGAAGCGCCTTGCCAAGTCGTAAGCGTTTTTTGCTGAAGTCGGCGAAATTGTTATCTTTGTGTCTGGAACGGTAATTGTTGTTACCGTCCCGGACATTTTAATTTTATTGATTATGGAAAAGATAGCTTCTAACGAAAATTTTGCTGAGATACTCTCTGACAGCAAGCCTGTTCTGGTGGACTTCTGGGCGACCTGGTGCGGCCCTTGCCGTATGCTGGCCCCGACTGTGGAGACCATCGCCTCTGAATATGACGGCAAGGTCACGGTCGTGAAATGCAACGTGGACGACTGCGAGGATGTGGCTGCCGAGTATGGTATCAGGAATATTCCTACCCTGCTGTTCTTCAAGGGCGGCCAGGTGGTTGACAAGCTTGTCGGCAATGTGCCGAAGAGCGAGATTACCGCCAAACTGGACGCGCTTGTCTAATCTTATCTAAAAAATCTGAAAAAATGAAAAAGTTTGTATTCGCTGCCGCCGTTGTGGCAGCCATGGTGTTTTGCACTGACGCTTCCGCACAACGCTACAATTCCGCCCGTGTCGGATTGATGGGAGGATTCACCTCATCCTCGACCTCGATCAAGAACATGGATTCCAAATCCGTCTCCTTGTACCATGTAGGCCTTACCGCCGAGATTCCGCTTCTTGGCGGATTCGCCATCCAGCCGGGCCTTCTCTATCAGGTGAAGGGAATGTCGGCTGACAAATTCAACAGCTCTTCCATCTCGGAATCCCTTGGGTCTTTCGAGACCAAGGTAGGCTACCTTGAGGTGCCCTGTCCAGGTGCAGTGGGGGCTGGATCTTCTGGCTTTCCGTCCTTACGTCTTAGCGGAGCCTTTCGTGGGCTTCCGCCTCGGACAGAGTACCAAAGGCGAGGTCGCCGACAAGCTCAAGGACAATCTTAAGAAAGTCGAGTACGGTCTTGGTGTTGGAGCAGGAGTCGATGTCTGGAGACTTCAGCTTTCTGTCAAGTATTTCTGGAACTTTGGAAAGATCTATGACAAGGATGGCAATGTCGGCCCGATCGGCGACACAGTGAAGGACGCCGTGAAGGACGCTGTCAACAACGGTAACAATTTCAACGGTGTCATGGTGTCCGCCGCGTTCTTCTTTTAATCGCCGGAAGTGAATGAATGAGGAACGGAAGGTCGTGATTTACTGCTCGGCAAGTTACGACATCGACCAAAGTACAATCAAGCTGCGCGGGAAGTGACCCGCGCGGCTTGTTCGCTTGGTTACACGATTGTCTCCGGAGGTGCCATCAAGGGCACCATGGGAGCTGTGGCCGATGAGGTCGCCCGTTGCGGAGGCCGTCACATCGGCGTCCTGCCCCGCTTTATGGAGCAGTATAAATTCCCGGGTCTCGATCAGGTGATCTGGACGGACACGATGGCCGAGCGCAAGGAAAAGATGCGTGAAGGTACTTGTGCAGCGATAGCCCTGCCGGGTGGCATCGGCACTCTCGATGAGGTGATCGGGACGTTGACCCTGGCGAAACTGGACAAATACGACGGAAAGATCTATGCGTTGAACCTGGACGGATTCTACAATCCGTTGAAGGATCTGCTGGACCACTATGTGAAGACCGGAATGCTTGACGCGCGTTCCAGGGGACTGATCGAGTTCCCGGACACTGTCGCCGAGCTGGTCGGACACCTTGACTGATAAACTGAAAGACTGATGACTCTTGACGAGATAAAGGAATTCCTTGGAAATGACTGGAAGGAGACGGACGGACTGATACGTTCGTCCCTCAGAAGTGATATCGACCTGCTTAATACCACGAACGAGGCGATCCTGGAGCACAGCGGAAAGCAGTTGAGACCGATTGTGTCACTGCTTGTGGCCCGCGCCTGCGGGAACGGCAAGGCCAACGAGGACAGTGTCCGTTGCGCCGCTGCCTCGGAGCTTCTGCACAACGCCACACTCCTTCACGATGATGTCGCCGACAGCAGCTCCGAAAGGCGTGGAGCCCCGACCGTCATGGCGATCCTCGGAGGCCCGGCGTCTGTCCTTCTCGGGGATTATTGGCTGGTCAAGGCGATGGATAACATACTCGCATCCTCGGCTCACGGCAATGAGGTCATCAGGATATTCTCAAAAACTCTCAGCAGCCTTGCCGAGGGGGAGATGCTCCAGCTTCAGAAGGCTTCGAGCGGGGACACGGAGGAAGAGGACTATTTCCGTATAATCTACAGCAAGACAGCCTCTTTGTTTGAATCGACCTGCGTTTCGGCGGCGATCTCGGTGAACGCTCCGGAAGCGTGGGTGGAGGCCGTGCGGAACTATGCGGTCTCACTCGGAATCGCTTTCCAGATCAAGGACGACATATTCGATTACACGGGAGGAAAGAAAATAGGCAAGCCTGTGGGCATCGACCTTGAGGAGCAGAAGATCACACTGCCGCTTCTGGGTGCCTTGGAATCAGCGTCCGACGAACGCGCTTCCCATATTAGGAATATGCTTTTTTGAATATTCAGGAACATCCAGAGTACAAGGAGGATATAGTCGCTTTTTGTCAAGGAGGAAAAAGGCATTGAATATGCCGTCTCAAGGCTTGATGAATATGTCGCCAAGGCTGTCGGCGCACTTGCCACGCTTCCGGATTCGAGGGAAAAGGACTATCTTGTGAAGATCGCTGAGTTTACCGCTTACAGGGACAAATGAATCTGGACGGAATCATAGGGAATCACGATGCCGTCAGGGCGTTGAAAGGGATGGCCGAAAGCGGGCGCATTCCTCATGCCATGATGCTTTACGAGAACGACGGGTGCGGGGCTATGGCTCTTGTCCTGGCGTTTCTGAGTCAGATTATGGGAGACGAGCATAAGGTCTGCGGGTTGATTCATCCTGATGTTGCACTATGTCTATCCGGTCGCGAACGGCTCGAAGGTCACTGAGAAAGTCGAGAACCTGAGGGCTGAACTGTTTCTTGAATATTGGCGTTCCTTGATGGTCTCCAATCCTTATGCCCTTGAGAATGAGGTCAGCTCCGCTTTCGGAATCGAAGGCAAACAGTCTGGAATCAATAACGCTGAGGCTAAGGAAATCCTTGAGACCGTGTGGCTTACCTCGGTAGAGGGTGGCTGGAAGGCTGTCGTTGTCTATCTTCCCGAGAAGATGAACGCCGCTTCCGCCAACCGGCTTTTGAAGGCAATCGAGGAGCCGCCGGAGAAGACTCTGTTCATCATGATCACCCACGCTCCTGAGAAAGTGATGCAGACCATCTCGTCAAGATGCCAGGCGATCCGTGTCCTGCCATATTCAAAGAATGAGATAGTGGAGATTCTTACATCCCGTTTCGGGAAGACTCTTGACGAGGCTTCGCAGGCTGCTTTGGTCGCTGGTGGCAGTGTAGGGGTCGCGTTGCGTTATCTCTCCGGGAAGGAGGACTATCTGCGCCAGATGGAGATATTCAAGGGGCTTGTTGACGCGCTTGCCGCGAAGGATCTTTCCGCCGCTTTGGGTTGGGGGATGCTATGGCCGCGCTGCCGTCGCGTGAAAACCAGAAAGCTTTTTGTAAATTTGCAGGTGAAAGCCTTCGCAAAGTGTTTTTGATTCAGCAGAACCTGCCTCAGATCGCCGGGGTGTCGCAGGAGGAAAAAGAGTTCTTTGTCCGGCTGGCATCGCGTTGCAGGAAAAGTTTTCCGAGGATGGCGGTATCGTGTCTGGACATGGCGCAGATGCTGATTGACAGGAACGTGAACCAGAAGATTCTTTTCACCGACCTTGTTGGGCGGTTGTATTTGAGTTTCTGACAATAATATTGAATACGTATGGAAAATATTGATAACGAGACAATAAAAATTTGACTGTAACCGTGGCTGCACAATCTCCCAGGATCAGGAGACCGGGGGAATATGACTGCAATTACCGTCAGGGTTGCTGTAAACTCAAGGATTACGACTGGCTTCACGGCATCCGGCAGGAGCAGTACAAAGATCTTTTTTCGAGGTGCGCTTCAAGAACACCAGAAAGGGATTTACGTCAACGCTTCCGGACAGGGGATCAAGGCCGGGGATCTGGTCATAGTCGAGGCCATGAATGGTCATGACCTTGGAATCGTCACTTTGGAAGGCCCGATTGTGGGACGTCAGATGAAGTGTAAGGGTGTTGATCCTGAGACAACACAGTTGAAAAAGATCTACCGCAAGGCCAAGCCTTTCGACATCGCCAAATGGCAGGAAGCCATAGCCCGTGAGCAGGACACCATGATTCAGGCGCGCAGGATCGCCGCCGAGCTTGGTCTGGACATGAAGATCGGAGACGTGGAGTTTCAGGGTGACGGCACAAAGGCCATTTTCTATTACATCGCCGACGGGCGTGTGGATTTCCGCCAACTGATCAAGGTCTATGCGGAGGAATTCCGCATCAGGATCGAGATGAAGCAGATCGGGGCACGTCAGGAGGCCGGCCTGATCGGTGGCCTCGGAGTATGCGGACGGGAATTGTGCTGCGCCAATTTCATTACGAATTTCCAGTCGATCTCCACTTCGGCGGCCCGTACGCAGGACCTGTCCCTGAATCCGCAGAAGCTGGCTGGTCAGTGCGGCAAACTGAAATGCTGCCTGAATTATGAGGTCGCCAACTATCTGGACGCCCAGTCCCGTATTCCTAAGGTTACGGAACCGCTTGAATTCCAGGATGGCCTGGCCTATCTGGCCAAGACTGACATCCTTCAGGAGATAATGTATTTCACTTACGAGAAGGGCTCTCTCTCGAATCTCTATCCGGTGGCCGCTTCGGAGGTTGCGCAGATCATAATGATGAACCGTAATGGCCAGAAGCCGGAGTCTTTGAAGAGCGAACCGGAACCTGTCGGTCCTCAGTTCGTCTCGGCTGTCGGTGATGACAGCATCACAAGGTTCGACAAGCCTAAGAAAAACAAGAACAAGAACCGTAACAAGAACAAGGTTAAGCCGGTCGCTGACCAGGCCGCCCGGACTGCCGCTCCGGCGGATAACGCCGAGGCACCGTCCAAGCCAAGATCTGAAGGCGGTAATTTCAGAGGCCGGAACAATGGCCCTCGTCGGAACGGAGGGAGCGGACGCCCTCAGCAACAACGTCCACGTGGCGACAGAAAGCCTGAACAGAAGCCTGTAAAGACTGATGAGTAAAGGTTTTCTTACACTTGTCTTGATGATGGCCATGGTGTCATGCGCGCGTCCTTCCTCCTACGAGCCGTTTGTGGTCAGGGAGAAGGCCGAGTATGGCGACACCTACATATTCAATTTGGATCTTTCTGACTCGACCGTGTCCTACGGATTGGATTTCTACACAAGGTTGGAGCGTCCGGCGTTCGGGACTTTTCCGGCTGACAGCATCTCGCTTGATCTGAGGTGGATTTCTCCATCCCGGATTCGCTCATCTGTCGGACACTACATTCATCCGGGTTGCCCAGCCGGTGGACTCATCGTACTATTCGAGGGATTTTATAACTGACTATAAGCCTGTTCTGAATCTGCCGGAGCATGGAATGTGGCGTCTCAAGGCACGGGTGTTGAATGATTCGGAGGCGATACGTGGATTGGGTGTGATATTCACAAGAAAGGAGAATGGGACACGATAAACTTAGAAAATTCGCGGAGAACGAAACTTTCTCCTGCCTTCTTCAACCAGAGGCATTCTCGGTGCTGGATAAGGTCGAAGGCAGCAACAGCTTGATACTCAGAGAGCATCCGATCAAGGGACATTGGAACGAGAGGATGTTCGCCGCCGCGCAGCCTATAGTTCTGGAGCTTGGCTGTGGGAAAGGGGAGTACACGATTGATTTGTCCCGCCGGGAACCATCGCTCAATTACATAGGAGTAGATATCAAGGGCGCGCGTCTTTGGAAAGGTGCGAAGTTCGCCACGGAGAACAAACTACCTAATGTGGCTTTCCTGCGCACCAGAATCGAGTTCATCGAGGCTTTCTTCGCTCCGGAGGAGGTTTCGGAAATATGGCTGACGTTCTCCGACCCTCAGATGAAGAGCGAGAACTGCCGCCTGCCGAGTCCGCTTTTCCTGGAGCGCTACCGCAAGTTCCTGAAAAAGGGCGGAATAGTCCACCTCAAGACTGACAGCCGCTTTCTTTATGAATATTCCAAAGCGGTGGCCGAGCAGAACGGCCTGAGGATTCTGGCAAGCACCAATGACCTTTACGGGGACGGGCAGGCGGGATTTCTCTGATTGTGCGTTACGTTCTGTCGCTGGAGAATCCGCCATCGATGCCTTGTTCGAGGTGCAGACTTTCTACGAGAGGATGTTCACAGCCCAGGGCTACAAGATCACCTATCTGAGTTTCGTGATAGACCACGACGGCCCGTACATCCACCCCGAGTTCGATTCCGACTACTGGCGATCCGTTGAAGGTCCCCGCCACTTCTCACATCAGCCGGAAAAGAAACGGTAACCGCGGTCACTAAGCCATCTGGTCACTGAGCTTGTCGAAGTGACCAGATGGATGATGCTTCGGCAGGTTCGGTGACCGTCGCGGAGAGAAATTTAAACCTCCCTCCAGATGTAAACCTTGTCTCCGCGCCGGATCTTTTTTCCACCCGGTGTGCGGATGTCATCCGGGAATATTATAGGAATGGAACAAAGTGTCCCTTCCCCGCCTCGTCCGTTGGCTTGAGATCGACCCGTATCTCGCTGACATTTTGCTCGATCACACCAGTAGTCTCTCCGATGATGAGAATGTCATCACCTTTTCTCAAGGCCTCCGACTCCACCAGCACTTCCGCGACTGAAATCCTGTCGAACCAGTTGGTGATCTTGCCGCAGTAGATTTTCTTACGGGTGGCGTGGCTACCGTACACATCGCTCCATTCTCCGAGTCTGGCACCTTGATAGTAACCGTCCCAGAACCCTCTGTTGAAGACTTCTGACAGTTCCTCCTTCAAAGAGGCCGCCAGTTCCGGAGTGTAACGTCCCTCGCAGACAGCGTCAGCCGCGCGGCGGTAGCACTCCGCCGTCTTTTTGACATATTCAGCGCTCCTTGCCCGTCCCTCGATCTTGAACACCTTCACGCCCGCGTCGATGATCTTGTCCATGAACTCGATGGTGCACAGGTCCTTGGGCGACATTATGTACTTGTTGTCGATGTTCAGTTTCGTGCCGGTCTCCAGGTCTGTGACCTCATAGCCCCTGCGGCAAAGCTGGTAGCAAGCGCCTCTGTTGGCCGAAGCCCCGTAGGTTTGGAGGCTCAGGTAACATTTCCCCGAAACCGCCATGCAGAGCGCTCCGTGGGCGAACATCTCGATCCGCACAAGATTACCGGAAGGACCTTTGATGCCCTCGTTCACGATCGCTTGATGGATTTCCTTTACCTGATGCAGGTTGAGTTCCCTCGCCAGCACGATCACGTCGGCGAACTGTGAATAGAACCGCAGCGCCTCGACATTCGACACGTTGAGCTGGGTCGAGATGTGCACCTCCAGCCCGATCTTCCGGCAATATGTGATCGCCGCCATGTCCGAGGCGATGATTGCGTTCACTCCCGTCGCCTTGGCAGCGTCCAGTGCCTCCCGCATAGGAGCCAGATCTTCCCCGTAAAGAACGATATTCAGAGTCATATAGGTCTTGACTCCATATTCCCGGCATATTTCCGCAATCCTCGGCAGATCGTCCGGCGTGAAGTTGTTCGCCGAATGCGAGCGCATATTCAGGTTGCCAACCCCGAAATAGACGGAGTCCGCCCCGCCTTGTATCGCGGCGTGCAGGCATTCGAAATTGCCGGCCGGCGACATTATCTCAAGTTCCTTCTCGTCCATTGTCTCTGAATATTATTCCTCAAAATTAGTCCATAAAATCGCCAATCCCAAATTTCCGATTTGCTTTTGTTCAAAACAGCGTTCAAATTCAGATCAGATATTTTCACTAATATTGCAGATTGTGGCGGACAAATTCCGTGACACAATGACACTATGCGACTTAAAATAACCCTTGAATATTTCACCTCTCCGGGAGAGGAACTGATTCTGGTTCTCTCCGGCGGAAAATCAATAGCGATGGAATATGTTGCCGGAGGACGCTGGGAGGCTTCTTTGGAGATGCCTTCCAAGGCTGCGGAGCTTGAATATTCCTTTGAACTTCATCGTGACGGGCTGTGTGTGCGCCGCGAGGGGGGGGACACCATTCGGTCCCTGAGCCCGTGGGTTCGGCGGGGCTCACCAACCATCGAAGGGGCCGGCGCTTCGACATGCTCAGCGACCGGCGCCCTTGAAATCCGTGACCGCTGGCAGGACCGTCCCGAGGATTCCCCGTTCTGGACCAAAGCCTTCACCGATGTGATATTCAAAAGAAAGCAAACCTCGCCAAAGCGTTCCGGCAATGTGGCCTTCACCGTTCCGTGTGCCAGAATCCGCAAAGAACGAGAACTTGGCGATCACCGGCAGCGGCAAGATGTTCGGAGACTGGAAGAAGTTCGTCCAGTTGAAACCGACCGACGCTCCGCTTTGGAGCGTGACGTTGAATGTCAAGGAGCCTTTTGAGTACAAGTTTGTCATTCTCGACGCGAAGACCGGAACTCCAAAGATCTGGGAATCCGGCACGAATCATCTTTTCACCGAGGTCCCGGCCAACTGTGATTTACTGGAAATAAGGGATATCGTCCCTGAGTTCGAGACCGTTCCTTGGCGCGGGGCCGGCACTGCCATCCCTGTCTTCTCACTCCGCAGCGAGACAAGCTTCGGCGTGGGCGAGTTCAAGGATCTCAAGAAACTGGTTGACTGGGCCGCGCTCACAGGCCAGGGCATCATCCAGCTCCTGCCGATCAACGACACCACGATGACGAGGAACATGGACGGATTCCTACCCTTACAACGCCAACTCGACATTCGCCTTGCATCCGCTGTTCATACATCTCTGCCTGACGCCGGGGTCAAGGCCGACAAGGGATATAAAGTCCTCCAAAAAGAGCTCAATGCACTTCCTTCCGTTGATTATGAAAGGGTTAACAAAGAAAAGAATCGCCTTTTGAAAGAAGCCTTCGAGGCTGGCGGACAAGTGGTCATGTCTGGAGCGGCCTACAAGAAATTCTATTCCGCCAACAAGGACTGGCTCGTTCCTTACGCCGCTTTCTGTACGCTCAGGGACATCAACGGTACGCCGGAGTTCGGGAAATGGAAATCCCTTTCTGAATATTCAGAAACCAAGGTCAAGTCATTCTGTCGCAGGCACAAGAGCGATACGGATTTCTACTGCTACGTCCAGTTCTGCCTTGACGCTCAATTGAAGGAGGCTGTTGAATATGCCCACTCGAAGGGCGTGGCCATCAAGGGCGACCTTCCGATCGGAATCAGCCGCACGAGTGTGGACGCCTGGCAATTCCCGCATCTGTTCAACCTTGACTCTCAGGCCGGGGCACCGCCTGACGCTTTCGCTGCCGATGGCCAGAACTGGGGTCTTCCGACCTACAACTGGGAAGAGATGGCCAAGGATGGCTACGCCTGGTGGAAAGCAAGGCTCAGAAAGATGAGTGAGTATTTCGACGCGTTCCGGATTGATCATATTCTTGGATTTTTCCGCATCTGGGAGATTCCGATGGGAGTCAAATCGGGATTGCTGGGACATTTCAACCCTGCGCTCCCGTACTCCGCCGATGAACTCCATAGCCGTGGCTTCAATCCTGATTCTCAGTTGTTTGTTCCGGATCCGCATCGTGATGGATGGTATCATCCGCGCATCGCCTCGCAGAACACCGAGGACTATCAGAGGTTGAATGATTCTTTGAAGAATGCCTACAACGATCTCTACAACGATTTCTTCTACCATCGCCACAACGGTTTCTGGAAAGAATGCGCGATGAGGAAACTGCCGGCGCTTCTGGACTCCACCGGAATGCTGGCCTGCGGAGAGGATCTCCGGAATGATTCCAGCCTGTGTTCCGGAAGTGATGAAGGAACTGCACATCCTTTCGCTTGAGATTCAGAGGATGCCGAAGTCTCCTCAGAAGACATTTGACGAGCCGTGGACATATCCTTATCTGTCAGTCTGCGCGACCGGCACGCACGACACATCCACTCTGCGTGGCTGGTGGGGAAGAGGACCGCGCGATGTCCGAGCGTTTCTTCCATGAGATTCTTCACTGCGATGGGACGGCTCCGTACTTCTGCGAACCGTGGATCTGTGAACGGATTGTAAACCAGCATCTGAACTCGCCTTCGATGCTGTGTGTCCTCCCGCTTCAGGACTGGATGTCCATCGACGGTGAGGTCCGTTACCAGGGCAAGCCGGAGGATGAGCGGATCAACATCCCGGCCATTCCCCGCCACTACTGGCGCTGGAGAATGCACATCACCCTTGAGGATCTCCTGTCCCGCACCGATTTCAACCGCACCATCCACGATCTCATTTCAGATTCCGGAAGAGGTTAATTCCCCGCCAATCATGATTTTCACTCGGTTCCCGAAAAATAGTAGGCAACTATTTTTCGGGAACCAACGTTTTTTGTATCTTTGCCGAAAAATAAGGCGTTATGAAGATCATAGGAAGGCAAGCGGAAATTAAGGAACTGGAGAAGCTTTACGGCAATGGTCATTCGGAGTTTGTTGTGCTGTATGGTCGAAGGCGGGTAGGGAAAACATTCCTTGTCAATGAGCTGTTCCGTGATCGTATCACATTTTCACACACCGCTTTATCTCCGATTGAAATCAAAGGGAAAGAATTGATGAAAATGCAGCTGCAGAATTTCACACATTCTCTTCTGAGGTGTGGTGCGGAGATCTCTTCGCTTCCGACAAACTGGTTAGAAGCGTTCTTTATGTTGGAGAAATTTCTTGAATCCAAGGCTGATGGCCATCGGATGCTCGTCTTTATGGACGAATTGCCCTGGCTTGACACTCCGAGATCCGGGTTCGTGACGGCGTTTGAGGCCTTTTGGAATGGCTGGGGCGCGAAACGTGATGATTTGATGTTGGTCGCTTGCGGCTCTGCAGTATCGTGGATTTCCGATAAGTTGATAAATGGTAAAGGAGGATTGTTTGACCGTATCACATTTGAAATCAAGTTGGAGCCTTTCAATTTACGGGAGACAGAGGAATTCTTTCAATCAAATGGCATCCGGTTTGACAGGTACGACATCATACAAAGCAATATGATTTTCGGAGGGGTGCCGTATTATCTTAGTCTTTTCGCCAACGATATGAGCCTTGCTCAAAATGTTGACTTCTTGATCTTTAATCGAAAGGGAAAGTTGACTAATGAATATGACAGGCTGTTCGGTTCCATATTCACAAATCCTGATTCCGCCGAGAAACTGATACGGTTCTTGGCCGGCAAGCGTATCGGCTACTCGCGTGAGGAAATCCTTAAAGGTACGGGAATAGCTGACGGCGGAGAATTCTCCAAATTACTACGCTCCCTTGAGGAAAGTGACTTTATCTCAAAATTCAGGTATTTTGGAGAACCGCCAAGAAAATCCAGATATCGGCTGATTGACGGCTTCTGCCTTTTCTACAATTATTTTTGCAACCGTAAGAATACGGACGATGTTAGTTACTGGCAGCATAATCAAAATAGCCCTTCCGTGAATGCGTGGAGAGGATATTCTTTGAAAATGTTTGTTTTGGACACATCGCTCAGATAAAGTCAGCATTGGGAATCTCAGGGGTGCACACAGAGACATATTCTTGGATTGGAGCCACCTCTCAGGTGGATTTGCTCATAGACAGGGATGACCGTCTCATCAACCTTTGCGAGTGCAAATATTCATCAAGAGATTTCATTATTGACAAGGAATATGATGCCAAACTTAGAGAGCGTCAGGCTTCGTTCATTGATGAGACAAAAACCAGAAAGTCAACAATGCTGACCCTTGTCACAACATTCGGGTTGAAATACAATGAATATTCAGGGCGTTTCCAGAATGTGATAACCTCAGATGATTTGTTCAAGTAAAGTCGTTGGAGAATGCTCATACATCTCGAAGGACAACAGGCGTTTTTTTGTCGCAAGGCGAGGAAATCTTGTCACAGAGGTTGAATATTCGTAAATTTGATGCCTTAAACATAATTTTTCAGTATGGCTAACATTGGAAACCCATTCACTCCAGTGGAGAAAAAGGCTGTTCTCTGCGGCTCCGGGGAACTCGGAAAAGAAATCGCGATCGAGCTTGAGCGCTATGGCGTGCACGTCGTGGCGGTGGATAAATATGCTAATGCTCCTGCTATGCAGGTGGCTCAATCGTCTCATGTCCTGTCAATGCTTGACGGTGACGCTCTCGCCAAGATGATTGAGGAAGAGAATCCTGATCTGGTCATCCCTGAGGTCGAGGCCATCGCTACCCAGAAGCTGATCGAACTCGAAAAGAAAGGCTACACTGTAATTCCTACTGCAAAAGCCACTTACCTGACGATGAACAGGGAAGGAATCAGACGCCTTGCGGCAGAGGAACTCGGGATTCCAACCTCAAGGTATGAGTTTGCCCAGACGGAAGATGAGTTCAGGGCCGCCGTGGGACGGATCGGTTTCCCTTGCGTGGTTAAGCCGGTGATGAGTTCTTCCGGTCACGGCCAGAGTGTGGTACGTAATGAGTCTCAGGTCGCCGAGGCTTGGAGAATATCCCAGGAGGGCGGACGTGCCGGTGGCGGGAAGGTCATCGTTGAGGGCTTTGTGGATTTTGACTATGAGATCACTCTGCTGACAGTCCGTCACTGCGCAGGAACAACTTTCCTCAAGCCTGTGGGGCATCATCAGGTTGATGGCGATTACCGTGAGTCCTGGCAGCCTCAAGGGATGAGTGCGGCGGCGGAGAAGAAGGCCCAGGAGATCGCGGGAAAGATAACTGACGCTTTGGGAGGCTACGGAATATTCGGAGTCGAGCTTTTCGTCAAAGGTGAAGACGTGATCTTCAGCGAAGTATCTCCAAGACCGCATGACACCGGAATGGTTACGATGATTTCGCAGGACATGTCTGAATTCGCACTCCATGCCCGCGCGGTTCTGGGTCTTCCTGTTCCGGAAGTACGTTTCTACGGACCGTCCGCTTCGAAGGCAATTGTCGTCGAGGGCGACACAACAGAATATGAGTTTCAGGATGTGGACAAGGTCCTTGAGGAACCAGGAGTACAGGTCAGATTCTTCGGAAAGCCTGAGATCAAGGGACATCGCCGTGTCGGAGTCATCCTCGCCACGGACGAGACGGTTGAGAAGGCACTCCGGAAAGTTGAAAGGGCATATTCAAAACTCAAGGTGAAGGTCTATTAGAAGCATCATCAAGGGAACCGCTCAGGCGAGCCTGCTGAGGATGTCGGCCCACACTTGAAGTCTGTCCGTCTCGTTGAGGATCTCGTGACGCATGCCGGGGTAGAGATGCAGGTCCGTGTTCCGGTAGCCTACTCGTCTCATCAGGCTTCGGCTGCCTTGTCGATGGCTTTGTCGGAGATCCGGCACGGGTCTTCTGCCCCGGAGATGAAATGTACCGGAAGACTTGGGTTCGACATCTTCCAGCCTTTCGGACTGTAGCAATCCTTCATCAGATCCAACAGATTCTTGAAACCGTTGACTGTGAATGTGAACATGCAGTAAGGGTCTTTGTGGTAGGCTTCCAGAGTGCCCTTGTCGGAGCATACCCATGCGGATGGATAGCCCTCATCCTCAAAAAAGGCTTGTTGAAGGAGCCGAACGACAGATTCTGGAGAAGGGGGGAACGGTAATGCTCTCCTTTGAACAGCCCGATCAGGCTGGCCAGCAAGCGTCCCGCGCCGCCGGCCGGATTGTAGCTCGGGCATCCGCAGACGAACAGAGTGTCGATGCTGTCATCGTAACGCTTTGTGAACGAGCGCACAGCCATTGACCCCATACTGTGTCCGAATAGCGTATATGGCAATGCTGGATAAGATGCCTTGATCTCAATTCTGAACCAGTTTGATGTCCTCCACAAGAGCCCTCCATCCTCCTTTGTACATATACCCGAGATCCTCTTCGTTGAGCACGGTCTCTCCGTGCCCCCGATGGTCGTGGATGGCGCAGACGTACCCGTGCGCGGAAAGATATTCCATGAAAGGAATATACCTCTCCTTGTGTTCGCACATTCCGTGAACTATCTGCACAATGCCTTTGGGCTCGCCGACAGGCTCGCTGATGAGCATCGCCAACCGCAACCCGTCCGAGGACGCCTCGATTCTCCGCTTTAGCATATTCATTGATTTTTTATAACTTTACATTGCCAAAGATAATGAAAATGAACAAGCCGGACAACATTGAGAAGTATCAGGGAAACTATTCCGAAAGCGGTTTTTGGAACAAGGTGAAGAAAGTAGCCTTGAAGGCGGGTGCCAAGGTCATCTATGTGGCTTTGATCCTTTACTATGAATTGGCTGATCCGAATGTCAGCCCTAAGGAGAAGGCGATCATCATCGGAGCTCTGGGCTATTTCATTCTCCCGCTCGACCTTATTCGGATGCAATCCCGGTCTTGGGCTTTTTTCTGATGACCTTGCCGCTCTCGTGGCCGCCTACGGTTATGTAAAAAGGGCATTTGACTCCCGAGGTCAAACTTCGTGCGCGGAAGAAGTTGTGCGAGTGGTTCGACATCGATGACGGTACTTCTTTGGAGCCGGATGACCAGTAAAGTCTCGTAATGGTGGCGAAATCTAATATACGCAAGACATAACATTGAGATAGAGTATTCAGACAGTAGCGAAATATTCATAAAATGCCGCAGTCGTGATGCTGTTGGCACCTGAATGCCGCGAAAAGCGTTGAATATGCTCCTTTGGTGGATGCGTATGGTGGTGTTGTTGCCTGAGGTGACGGGGTAGCGAATAAGTCGATAAATCAATTTAATAATTATCAATAGGTCGAATTTATTTGTAAATTTGGGGATAAACTCTACATTTGTTCCGAAAATTACAATAAAATTCGACTAAATGAAAAGAATCATTGTACTTGCGGCCGCTATTTGCACCGCCGCTTTCACCGCCAAGGCTGGCGGCTATGTCACGAACACTAATCAGAATGTGGCTTTCTTGAGGAATCCTGCCCAGAATGCCGTCATAGGAGTTCAGGGAGCGTATTTCAACCCTGCCGGAATCGGTTTTATGGACAACGGTTGGCATCTGGCGTTCGATGTCCAGTCGGCCTTGCAGAGAAGGTACACGACTTCCACCTACGAGCCGCTCAAGTACGGCGTGGACAATGAGGGAAGAGGCTATAAGAAGTACACGGGCAAGTCTTTCGTGCCGGCCCTTCCGCACCTGAGCCTCGCGTTCAAGCACGACAATCTGTTCGCCTCCTTCCATTTCGGAGTCGTGTCGGGAGGCGGAAAGGCGAAATACGACCAGGGACTCGGCTCATTTGAGGCTCCGGTCGCGATGATTCCAGCTCTGATCAATAATTTGGCTGGGACTCAGATGGTTACCGGCTATGATGCAGACATCAATCTTACCGGAGAGCAGTACAACTTCGCCGGCCAGCTGAACATCGGTTATAAGATAGGCTCGAAGTGGAGTGTCTCCGCCGGCGTGCGCCTGAACTACATCTCCAACTATTATGTCGGAAGCCTGAGGAATATCCAGTTGCAGTACGGAGGCCAGATGCTTCCTGCCGCCAATGTGCTGGGCGCGGCGGTGTCAGCGATCTCCGGAGGACTGATCCCGACTGAAACCGCTGTCGGAATGGTCGGCGGACTTGTAAGCGACAAGGAACTTGACGCGCATCAGAAGGATATCGCCTGGACACCGATCCTGTCCGTGGACTACAAGACCGGCCGGTTCAACTTCTCCGCGCGCTACGAGTTCAACACGAAAGTGCGCCTGAACAATGACACGAAGGCTAACACCACGGGGAATATCCCAGTTCGATGACGGCAAGGAGATCGCCGCCGACATCCCCGGCAACATCAACATCGGTGCTGAATATTCAGTGAAGCCGAACTTCCGCGTCGCCCTCGGCGCAAACTACTATTTCGACAAGCAGTCAAAGCAGTACAACAACGAGACGGACATGAACGATAAACAGAACTATCTGAAGCACAATTCCTTCGAGATTCTCGGTGGCCTTGAGTATGATCTCAGCGATGTAGTGACCCTCAGTATCGGCGCCAACAGCAGCACGTTCGGTTTCGGCAACGACGCGAAATACATCTCCGACCTCAGCTACACCACCAGCTCCATCTCGGGCGGTCTTGGCGCAAGGTTCAACGTCAACCCGAAAGTCGCCATTGATTTAGGAATATACAAGACTTTCTTTATGCACTTCACCAAGGAGCAGGCCGATTATGGCGGAAACGGAGCCCTTATCGCCGCGAAACTCTCCCCGGTCCTCGGCCAGCTGGCCCCCGCTGTTCCCGGCCTTGCCGAAAAGCTTGACATCAAGAATCTCCAGATTCCCGGCCAGGACGACTTCTACCGCCGCACCAGCATCGTCGGCGGCATAGGCGTGACGTTCAAGTTCTAGTGAATCGCCCTTCGGAAGCCTCCCGATCCGTAATCTTGCCCTTACTTCCTATGACGGAGGAAAGGGCTTTTTCTATCTTCCGCACGATCGATTCTTCTCCGGCAAAATCCCAATTCCCCGGACAACCCGATAATATCACAGCGTTTCTCCGGTAAAAAGCCGTTTCGGTGGATATTTTTTTTGACACAAAATTTAAAATGGACCAAGTATCAAAGACCATCAGTAATGCGACAACTTTGAGTACTACGTTCATCTCGAAAAAAAGAACGATAGGTTACTCCTCCGTGTAGAAGCGGATGATGCGTTCGATGGCTCTTTGGCAGACCGGACAAAAAGCTTCGGCGGTGTTGGTCCTCATCCGGCAGTCCTCGCACGGGCGCCAGACGCCTTTCGTCTGGTAGCCGCCGCCTTCGACAAGGCCCACGACTCCCTGGTCGTAAAGATCCTTCCACTTGCTCTCGAAGTTCGCTTTGGTGGTGATGTTCTGCTCCCAAGGCTCGATGTCCGGGTAGTAATACTCAACATACTGGTCATCGTAGGCATATTCATCGGTCAATCCGCCGAAGCTGTGGCCGAACTCGTGGACGACCACCGGGCCGAAAAGTTTGTGGTGGGCGGTCGTGAGTGTGTAGGAATTGTAGATGCCTCCGCCGCCGTAAGTGTCAGTGTTGGCGAGGATTATGATGTGCTCGTAAGGGATTCCGGCAAGCGCGTCGTGCATCTTGAACAGGTGCAGGGTCGTGAGGTAGCGGTCGGAATAGAACGTGTCGAAGTGCGAGTCCACCGCCGTCTTTTTCCACAGCCCCTCACGCGGCACGCTGACTCCGCTGTCCTCGGAAGGAGACGCGACCGCGACGATGTTGAACCGATCCTTCATCGACTTGAACGGCTCGTGACGCAGAAGGTTCTCCACCGTGCTCTCGGCATCCTTGAAGAATATGTCCATCTCGCCCTCGGTGTATCCTTCCGCAAGGATGGCGATGTCGATCTTATCCTTGGAATCACCGCAGTCCAGCAGCATTCTTGTCTGCGGCTTTCCTCCGACAGGCCTGATCAGAATGTCCTTAGGGTCAACCGGATGCGTAAGCTTTGCCGCCACATTCTCGTGAAAGTCATAGAGTTGTACGGTGATCTCCGCAGGAGCCGCCGGCATCGGCACCAGAAAGACGTTCTCGAAACTCTTGCGGACCCTCGTGGCCTCCTCGGTAGCCTGCCATTCCTGGAACAGAGTGCAGAACGACATCTGTAAAGTGTGTCGCCCGTAGCCTTGTCCGTCATCGTCAGCTGTCCGTTACCCCGAAGCGGCACCTCTTTCAGATTGGTACGCCGTCCGTACCATCCGTGGGCGCTAAGCAGTTCAGCCACAGCGATGTCGCAATCCTTGTCCGACCCTCGTGAATATGTAGTCGATCCTCAGGGGTTTTATCCAAAAAGCCTCCCGTCAGAGAACTGAGTCGGCGCTGATTCCGTTGGTCAATCCTGGCAGCACTGCCGCCAATGCAATCAGAAATATTCTTCTCATCCGTGTCATTATTAATTAGTCGTTAAAAAATTAGTGCCCTTATCTTATGTGATCTTTTGGGTCTATATTCCTTTTCTCATCAGTTATGTGTCACCGACATATTCCTTCTTCAAAAAAAAGAAATCCACCCTTGAAAATCTTTGCCAGATCTTCGGAAACTTATTTTGCCGCTTCCTACCAGACCAGCACATCTCTTGACGAATTTAGAAATTTTTCTGAATATTCGGAAATATATTCATTGCCATTTTCCCCTATTCCGACAGTCGCGAATATGCCCGTAATCGCTGATCTCAAAAAGTCAGGGATTCTCTTCGGCCGGCGACAGTCGCGAATATGCTCGAAATCGCTGCCGTCAGGGGTGCAAAAATCAACCTCGACTGTTGCAAATACTGCCCAAAGTGCTGCCGTCGTGGATTAAGAAGCTGTTTTGAATTGTTTGAAATGTTCTTTGAGGTGAAAAATCTTCATTTTCTTCCCGCTTCTTCAGTCAGATAGCACCGCTATCTTCCTTGGAAGAAGCGGTCGAAACTGAAGTGTTTCACTCTCAAACCTTCAAACAAACAATTCAAAAAAACAGCTTCTAAAAGTACGATGGCGGTAGCATTATCGGGCATATTCGTGGACGAGGAATCCTAAGAATTTGAGTCAAGCCTTGAAGTAAACGGTCAGGCTTGTGGTGGCGCTTTTCAATCCGTAATAGATTCCGTCCTTCGTCTCGACGCGATAGACCTCGGAATAATTGAAATCAGGGTGATAGACCCTATATTTGGCATATTCATCCAACACAGTGTCAGGAAGTTTGTCGTAATCCTCCAATCTGTAGATGGTCGCACTCCAAGTTTGCTCATCAGATCCACGATAATCAAACCGGACCGTTTTCAGAACGCCTTTGTCTTTGATATACAAGACATTGTCGCTGGAATCGTTGATTCCGGCAAGGATTGTGGCCTCGGGATATTTTTGCCTTACAAAATCGACACAGCCGCTCATATCATACCACCAGATGGATCTGTTGTGGCGGGACCGGATATCGAGGAGTTCTCCGTCCTCGTCTATCAGCACGAAATACTCCCCGGTATGCAAGCTTGGGGAACTCATTCTCATCAAAAACAACGAACTGGAACTCGTATGCCTTTTTTGTCAAACCCTCTGCGTGTGACTTCGATCACATACGATTGATCCCACTCGTAAAATTCTTTGCTGACTCCGGCTCTGAGGTAGGCTTTTTGCGATTCTCTCCGGCAGCTGCTTGAGGAACGCGAATCCGTTCTTGTTGAACTCTTTCTGCGTCATCATCCAAGTGTGGCCTTTATAGACGGCCGTGCACTTCAACCCGTCGGTGTCCACAGATTCGACCTGAGACTTATTGTAGGATGTCACCGCGCTCGTGACCTTGACATCCTCTGAATATCTTTCGTAGAAATCCGTCTTTATCTCCTCCGCCACGCCGTAAGCCTCAAAGATATCCCAATCCGGTTCGTATTTCTCGCATGCTGATGCGATGATGAGCATAACCGCCACGCAGATGGGATGAATAAGTCTCATTATCATAGTATAATTTTTCTCTCTTGGTGTCACAAAGGTACGAATATAATCGATATATTATCCTTTTACCTTCCTCTGAACTGACTATCACCAGCCGAAGATGTTGCGGGTGATCCACCAGGCTATGACAAGGATGCCGATGGTGATGATGACCGGGACGCTGTTGAGGGTGTTGTAGAACTTTGGAAATCTGGACTTTAGTGGAATTGAGGCCAGGAGGGCGGCGATGTACGGGAGGCACAGCACAAGGAAGGCGTTGGCCTCAAAGGCTTTGTGAATATTGAGGTTCAGCAGGTTGTGTACTACCCGCTGGCTGCCGCAGCCGGGACATTTCAATCCTGTCAGTTGCAGGAATATGCACTTGGGGAACCAGGTGCTGTCTTCGGGGCTGAAACGTGAATATGTAAGCACCAATCCCACACACGCTGCCGTGAGCAGAATGTACAGGATTGGTTTCTTGTAGGAATCTTTGTTCATCTGCCTGATGAGATGATTCCGGATGGAGGGATCTTAAAAATGGGACAGGCCCGAGAGCCAAATACAGAGAAGACTCTAAAGATCAGCGAGGCCGGCCATGAATCCGCAGGCCAGCAGGATGATGTAGAGGATTATCCAGAACAGGCCGCAGCACAGTCCGATTATGCTCCAGGTCTTGGCCTGCTTGCTCGCATCCTTTGCCCCGGCGTAGTTCCCGGCTGCATATTCCTTGGAAACGTTGCTGGACTTGATGATGCCGACGATTCCGAGAGGAAGGCAGCAGAGCACGGTCACGATGATGGACAGGGCGAGGTAGGTCGGAGGGCATGGCTCCATAGGAGGCTGCTGTGGCGCGAAAGTCTGAGGCGCCGGAGTGGGATCCTGTGCCGGTGTGGTGCCGGAATCGGTGTCCGGGATGTTCGTGCCGCACTTCGGACAGAAGGAGGCGTTGTCAGGAACGGCGTTCCCGCATTTTGGACAAAAAGTTCATAATGCAATGATGATGTTTGAGTGAATGTCGTCTACTTCAGATGCTGTCCGTTCCCGTCAACATAGGTGTTGCAGGCGATCATGATGATGTCGATCAGGGCCCAGATGCCGCAGCCGCCGAGGGTCAGGAGCATGATGATGCCGGTGGTGGTGTTGCCGGTGTAGAATCTGTGGACACCGAAACCGCCGAGTACTATGCAGAGGACCAGGGCGATAAGCCATCTGTCCTCCTTCTCTTTGGTGGTCTGAGGGGTGTTGAAGGTCTGCCCGGCGGAGTCAGGCTGGGACTGAAGCGGTTTCCCGCAACTTGGACAAAAGGAGGAATCCGGCTGGACCGGCGATCCGCAATGAGGACAATAGTTCATCTCTGAATATGGTAATAAATATTATAGGTTCTATAGTCAGAATAGTCTGACTGGCTTTCAAAGCCTAAAGTTAATCATTATCGTTGGAAAATCCAAAGTGTCAGTGCCTTTCGTGCACAGGCTCGCAGGTGAGGTCCACACCGAGCTTCTTGAAGACTTTCTTGTCGATGTCGCTCAAAAGGACCGTCGAATGGACCTGGCAGCCTTTCAGAAGCGGTAGTGTGTCAAGGGCCTTGCGGCAGTTCTCGTCATCCGGACTCAGGACCGAAAGGGCGATCAGCACCTCATCCGTGTGCAGACGCGGGTTCTTGCCGTGCAGGTAGGTGACCTTCGTCTTCTGGATCGGCTCTAGGAGCCTTCCCGGAATGAGCTTGACACTGTGGTCGATTCCGGCAAGATGCTTGGTGGCCTTCAGAAGAAGCGCGGCGCAAGGTCCGAGAAGGTCGGAGGTCTCCGCGCTCAGGATCGTCCCGTCGGACAGCTCGATGGCCGCTGACGGATTGCCTGCCGTGGCCTCACGCTGTTTCGCCGCGACAGTCACACGGGCGATATTCAGTGGTGATCCTCGCTTGTTTGAGGAGAAGCGCGATCTTTCCGACCTCGCTCTCGTTGTCCTTTCCGTCAGCCATTTGGTCGAGCGCGGAGTAGTAGCGGCGGATGATCTCATCGTTGGCGGCCTTGCAGCAGATGTCGTCGTCGCTGATGCAGTTGCCCACCATATTCACGCCCATGTCGGTAGGTGACTTGTACGGATTCTCGCCGTAGATTCCCTCGAACAGGGCGTTCAGCACCGGGAATATCTCGATGTCCCTGTTGTAGTTGATGGCAGTCTTGCCATAGGCCTCCAAGTGGAACGGATCGATCATATTCACATCATTGAGGTCTGCGGTGGCGGCCTCGTAGGCGATGTTGACCGGGTGCTTCAAAGGAAGGTTCCAGACAGGGAACGTCTCGAATTTGGCGTAGCCCGCCGCTATTCCCTTCTTGTGCTCGTGGTAGAGCTGGCTGAGGCACACGGCCATCTTTCCGCTGCCCGGCCCCGGAGCCGTCACGATCACGAGCGGACGGGATGTCTGCACGTAATCATTCTTACCGTAGCCCTCTTCGGAGTCGATCAGGGCTACATTGTTCGGGTAACCCTCGATCGTGTAGTGGTAGTAGGCCTTGATGCCCATCTTCTTGAGCTTGGCCTTGTAAGCTTTGGCGCTGGCCTGACCGTTGAAATGGGTGATCACCACGCTGCTGACAAGGAAGCCCCTGTTCTGGAACTCCGTGCGGAGCCTCAGGACATCCATGTCATAGGTGATGCCGTAGTCGGCCCTCACCTTGTTCTTCTCTATGTCATTGGCGCTGATGACAATGACGATCTCCGCGCAGTCGCTGAGCTGCTGGAGCATCCTCAGCTTGCTGTCCGGCTGGAATCCCGGCAGGACCCTGCTGGCGTGGTAGTCGTCAAACAATTTGCCTCCAAGCTCAAGATAGAGCTTGTCCCCGAACTGGGCTATGCGTTCCTTGATGTGTTCTGATTGTATCCGCAGGATACTTTTTCGTTGTCGAATCCGTACTTCATAACGGATAACAAAGGTACGAAATCTATTCCGCTGCGGCAAATGAAAATACACAATCACAGCCTACATCAGCGTCCGGTATTCAGATTCCGGGCAATGTAAGCTGTTGAATAATATCCCACCGAAACGGTTATAATCTCACATCAATAAGATTCGGGTAATGATCCGTGAGTTTGATGGTGTATTTCTCCATAATGCAGTCGAAGACCTTGACCTCGGCCTTTCCGCTCGGGTCGAAGATCAGGCAGTGATCGATCGCTCCAGTGGCGCGGTCAGGTCCACGTCTGCGGCTCTCGACCGAATATCCGTCCCCAGGGCTGCATATGTGATGTCCGTTGTGGTTGTCGCCATAGACAGTAGCGGCCTTGTAGCAAGGCACATAACCGCCCTGGATAAGCTGCTGGATCGGAACGGTGTCCTCCTCGCAGTTCATATCCCCCGTCACAAAAACAGGAATATCCCCGTATTTTTTGGCTCTGATGATGTCGGTCTCCGCCATCACCAGACGGAGCTGTGAGGCTCTCGCCATCGTGCTGCCCGGCTTGGACTTTTCGCTCTTCCACCAAAGGTGGGTGCCGATTATCGCGAATATCTTCCCGTCGGCCTTCCTTTTCAGCACAGCCGAGGTGAAGGACTTGGATCCGTGGTTGCACCACTGCTCGGGAGTGTACTTGTTGTAGTTGACGTACAGAGGCTCAAGCGTCTTGCTGTTGTAGAAGATAGGAGTGTTGTTCCAGTCCTTCTTCGATTCCCAGGCGATGACATAGCCGTCTTTCTGCACCAGAGGGTAGAATTCCTTGTGCATATGGCTGGAATATTCCTGAAGCGCGAAGACATCAGGAAGGTAGTCGTTTACGAGCCTGGCAAATTGCGGGGCCCTGTTGCAGTCACGCGGATCCTCTCCGATTTCCTTCCATTTCGGAGGAATGGTGTCCTTGCTGTAGTCCCAGATGTTGTCGTCAAGGATGCGAAGGTCAGCGCCTTCCGCGATCTTGAACTTAGCCTCGAACGCTGGGCTCTTCTGCGCGAAAGCGAAAGTTCCGCAGAGCAAGAGTCCGAATGTCAGCGTCGAAACCGCGATGATCCTTACAATTCTGTTCATTATTCTAATGTTTTTTAGAAGCTGTTTTGACTCGTTGGTTTGAAAATTTGTTCACCTCAAAGAACATTTCAAACTTATTTGTTTTCCGGGAATATTTCCCCAATGCAAAGTTAACCCTTACTGATCAGAAATCCAATCTGGCCGCGCTGATTTCTGCTGAACGGCTTTGACATCCGGAAGGGAATCACTATTTTTGCCGCGGAGATATTCATTGACAAGGGTGGGCAATCACCCTCGAACGGATTGTATTCGGCAAGTGATTGCCTGCTTGCGGAATTTGAATATTCAAGGAATATGAGAAGTGCCATCTATGGCGCCGGTTCGTTGGGAACCATTCTGGGCGCGTATATTACGAAGAACGGAGGTCAGATTGACCTCATCAACCATAACAAGGCTCACGTCGCCGCCTTGCGTGCCGAAGGTGCGAGAGTGGTAGGCACCGTGAATTTCACTCAGCCGGTGACCGTCCTGACAGATGAGGAAATGACTGGTGAATATGATGTCATATTCCTTATGACCAAGCAGTTGCATAATGCCGAGGTTGTGAATATGCTCAAAGGTTCCCTCGCTGAGGATGGTGTGATCGTCACTCTCCAGAACGGGTTGCCGGAGCTGCTGATTTCCGAGATCGTCGGTCCGTCCCGTGTGCTTGGCTGCACTGTCGCCTGGGGAGCCACGATGCTTGGCCCGGGAGTCTGTGAGTTGACCAGTTCGCCGGACAGCCTCACTTTTTCGTTGGGCGCGGTTTCCGAGAATGTCAACAAGCATTTCGCTGAGGTCAAGGCCCTCCTTGAGAAGATGGGCCCGGTCGAGGTAGAGGAGAATTTCCTCGGAACCCGCTGGAGCAAGCTCCTGATCAACGCCGCGTTCTCCGGAATGAGCGCTGTCCTGGGCTGCACTTTCGGAGAGGCCGCCTCGGACCGTTCCTCAAGGAAGGTCGTGCAGGCCTTGATCAAGGAATGCATTGATGTCTGCCGTAAGGGCGGCATAACCATCGAGCCGATCCAAGGCAAGGATGTAGTCAAGCTTCTGGATTACAACAATCCCGTGAAGAAGTTCATCTCCTTTATGATCATCCCGATAGCCATCCGCAAGCACGCCCGTCTGAAAGCCAGTATGCTTCAGGATCTTGAGCGCGGCAAGAAAACCGAGGTCGATTCCATCAACGGTGCCGTCAGCGCCTACGGCCGCAAAGTCGGTTGCCCCACCCCGATGAACGACAAGGTCGTGGAGATCATCCACCGCATCGAGTCCGGCTCCCTTGCACCCACCTTCGACAACCTCCGCCTCTTCGCGTAGCCGCACTACACTGTTGCGTCTGCTTTCCTTGTTGAATGCGTGTGCTCCCTTGTTGTATATAGGTGTGACAATGCTAAACTTCCCGCCAGTCTGCTCGGGTGGGAGCTTTTGCGTTAGTTTGCCCGGTTAGGTGGCAAGGGCATATTCAAAGGCTTTGCCATAGAAGTTCATCCCATCAGCTTTTACATTAGTTTGTCCGGTTGGGAGGCAAGGGCTTTGACTTAGTTTGATTTTGTCGCCATACAAGTTTTGGCAAGAGTTGTCGTGAAATTCCCCTCGGTAGAATTGCAACGAGAAAATGACGTGCTTTATAATTACTTGTAAGTCAGTTGATTCGGTATCCGCCTTTAGCGGATTCCCGCTGAAGATAAACCTCTATATCTCTCATTAACAATATATTATCTCCCACTCGCCTGAAACGTCTCCCTAATATATGTAAGCAGATCCATTGAAAACAACAATGTCTAGCCCTTTTTTCAAGAGCGGCTTTAGCGTAAGCATTCGATAAAGTACGACTGTCAGTTTGATTAAGTGGTATATAACTTTGCGCCACTAATATATAAACTGACATGCTTACACGCGAACAAATCGAAGAGATCCAGGGCGAGGCCCGGGAGAAAGGGACAGCAATCAAGGCCCTGTTGAAAGAGAAAGGCATTCCAGAGCACCAGTACTTCTGGTGGAAGCGGAAGTACGCCAGGGCAGAGGTTCCGGATGGGTTCCTACCCATAGCTGGCGGCGGCCTGCCTGCCGGGATGGAAGCGACGGCGGCATTTGCCGCATCCCGCGGAAAAACGAAGGGTGTCCCGACCGGTGAGAACTGGATGAGCATTGAGCTCCGCACGGTTGCCGGCACGGACATGCGCATCCAGGGCGGCCTGACGCCCGCGATGGTGTACACAATCCTCAAAAGTGTATAGGCCATGTTCAGTCTTGGAGACGGAGCGAAGTTCTGGCTTTACACGAAGCCGACGGACATGCGCAAGAACTTCAACATGCTGAGCGGGATAGTGAACAACGACATGCGTCAGAACCTGTACAGCGGGGATGTCTTCGTGTTCGTAAACGCTTCCAACAACATGATGAAGCTGCTGCGCCACGAGCCGGGCGGACTTGTGATCTATAACAAACGCCTTGACCACGGAAGGATGCATCTGGTGGAGCGGATACAGGAGGGTGACCCGACGATAACACCCTTTGAGTGGCGCCGTCTTGTGGACACCATTCAGGGGATAATCGATGATCCAAGACGCCGGCTGCAACGTCTGAAGGTCCTTCGGGACGTCCAGATGGAAGCATCCTTGAAGGAAGCAAAAAACATCTGAAAACCAGCAAAATAAGTTGAGGGGAAACGGCTTCAGACTTGCGTATGTGGCCGTTTTTTCGTACCTTTACATATGGAAAGAACGGGTTGAGAAATGACTGCCGAAGAACAGAAAAAGATGCAGGAACTTGAGGCCGAGAATGCGGCCCTCAAAGAGAGGTTGCTTGTCGCACAGCGCGCACCCTTGCGAAGTACGCGCGGATGCTCTTCGGCCAGAAGACGGAAAGGTGCCGCCTTCCCGAAAAGCCCCGAGGAACTCACCGGCAGCCTCTTTGAGCAGGAAATGGATCCGGTCGAGCAGGCCCGCCTGGACAGGGAGGACGGGAAAGGCTCTTGCGGAGCAGGACAAACTCATTCATGTTGAGGCCCACGACCGCAAGGTCCGCAAGGCCATCGACACCAGCCGCCTGGAAGTGAGGGAGGAGCACCTCTATCCTGACCTGGACAACAAGGAGGACTATACGGAGATGGCTCCCGAAGTCACCGACAGCCTGGCGCTGGTTCCCCGTCAGATGTATATCCGCAGGATCATCCGCCACAAGTTCGTCCTCAAGAGTAATCTTCAGGTGGCGGACCCGGACCGGAAAGCCTTACGGATAGCAGCCCTGCCGCCCGCGCCGCTTCACAAGTGCATGGCGGACGCCTCTCTGCTGGCGGACATCGTCATCAGCAAATACGTCTACCATCTGCCGTTCTATCGGGTGATGGAGACTTACAAGGAGTTGGGGGTCAGGTATCAGCGCCTCGACCATCAACGACTGGTTCAAGGCGGTGGTCGGAAAGGTCAAACCCATATACGATCTGCTCCGGGCGCACGTCCTCGCCTGCGACTATGTTCAAGTGGACGAGAGCACATTGCCGGTAATAGACAATGAAAAGCGCCGCGCGGTGAAGGGATATGTATGGAGTGTGGTGAACGTGATGACGGGAGACAGGTTCTTCTTCTATGAACATGGCTCCAGGAGCACCCGCGTGGCCATGGGTCTGCTGAAGGACTTCACCGGAGCCATCCAGAGCGACGGTTACATCGTGTACGAACACTTCGAGGGGATGGAAGGGAAGAAGCTCCTGGGCTGCTGGGCCCACGCAAGGCGCAAGTTCTTCGAGGCCAAGGTGGAGAATGAGAAGCTGGCGCTTGAAGCCCTGTCCTACATCCGGCGGCTCTATGATGTGGAAGCGGAAGCGGATGCTCTTGACGCGGCAGACAACAAACCCGACCATGAGCGCAGGAAGGCCCTGCGGCAGGAAAAGGCTTATCCGGAAATCAAGAAGTTCGAGACGTGGATGGAGGCAAGCATCCTCAAGTGCCCTCCGAAGTCTCTGATGGAGGAGGCCATCTCCTACACCTATAAGATCCTTAAAAAACTGTCGCTCTACGTCACCGACGGCCGTTACAAGATAGACGACAATATGGTGGAGAACAGCATCAGGCCTCTGGCCATCGGGCGCAAGAACTATCTGTTCTGCGGTGACGACGACGCCGCACAGAGGGCAGCCGTGGTCTACTCCCTGCTTGCCACCTGCAAGGCACACGGCGTTAATGAACGGGCGTGGCTTGAGGATGTCCTGCGCCGGATCCCGGAATACGAACAGGCAGGGAAAGACTACGCAGACCTTCTTCCCGCAAACTGGCGCGCCTTGTCCGCAAAGTAACTCGAACCAATATCACACTCCCATAAAAAGACTGCAACCGGCATCACACTGATGCAAGTTGCAGTCAAACTTTATCGACGCACGTACTTCCTCGAATGCTTACGCTTTAGCACTGATCCGTAATAGCTTGAATGTCAGCAAGTGAAACGCCACTCCTTGATTCATAGGGATATACAGGATTCTGCCAGTCATTTTTGACTAGCGGGAATTACGAATATATTCATTTTTAGTTTCTTATGGATTCTATATTCTGTGACTTTCGTTTTTAGGGGGGATTGGATGGATTTTCAGTGGGTTATAAGAATGGAAAAAGGACGGCCTCGGATGATGTTGTCCCCTTATGCGGAATCGTGGGAGATTATAGAACTTTTATCGAGGACTTCAAGAGAGAACTGGAGTTCGTGGAATGGTTGGAAGGAAGAGTCTTGATGAAAAAAGTCTATGATATTACTTGATAGTCTGAAAAGAATGGCTATCTTTGCATTGTTCTCATACGAGTTAGGAAGACAAGTAAAAGCAAGCATCTTTTCCCTAAAAGGGATGCTTGCTTTTTTTATTGTCCCATACCGAGGGGGTACTACAACAAGGACGGTAGTTCTCTCAATTTCCTAACAATAAGTATGCAGAATGAGAACAAGCCAACATCTTGTGATAGTCGCCATTGAGGTGGAGGTTATCAGACTTGTCCGGGTGCGAGCCTACAAGCGAGTACGTTTCGGCAAGGTTGAGAGAGGCCGCAGCCACTGCAGACGTTATTAGGGTAATGTCTGTACCCGGCTGTCACTCTGAGCCGTAAGGCTCTCTGCTTCACCCCTCGGTTTTTATATGTCCTTAACATACAAAATACCGTTTTGCTATCATTTTGCAGGATTTGCTGTCCAATCTATCTTGATGTATTAAATCATATCTGAATTTATGTCCAAAAAAAGATGGTGATATGTATTGAAAACGTATCACCCTATCCCAATTGTCGGTTTGGGCTTTGATGTTTCCGTAGTAATAATGTTGTCCGTTCAAGGTGGACAACGTTCCTTTCTTGTTTATCCATATCGCAAAGGTCGGTAAAGTTGCAACGGAAAAATGGCGTGTCCTATAAGTGCCTGAAGGTCAGTCGATTCGGTGCTTACCTTTATTGTGCTTTCACTAAAGATATACATCTATGTTCTTCATTAATAATGTGTTACCTTCCACTCGCCTGAATGTCAGAGTATGAAATGCTCCCGTTGATTCATAAAGACATATAAGATTTAGCCAGTCTAAAAAGGCAGGTGGAATTCACAAACATATTAAGAAACTATATATGTCAGTCGCAAAGTCATAAGATTCACGGATAAATGCGGTTCCTTGTCCTGATTTTGACTCCGCTATATGGAAGCTCTTTTGATAGTTAGGAAAATATATTACCTTTGTGCGGGTAAAAACAAGTTATACCGGTTATTTAAAAATCTTATTTAATCTTATGAGAAGAGTTATCTTATTGATTCTGACCATGCTCTGTTGTATTCCTTTTGTGCAGGCGCAAGATATCATAACCACAAAGGATGGCAAAGATATTCAGTCAAAGATTCTTGAAGTCAATGCAAATGAAGTCAAGTACAAGAAATATAATAACCTTGACGGTCCGACATTCACATTATCGAAGTCGGAAATACTTATCGTCAGATATGAGAATGGCGAAAACGAGGTGTTTCAAGAACATAACAACTCTGTGGACAAGAAATACAATACAACCGCCGAAGTTGTTGTTGGTATGAGGTATCGTGAATACAAAAATCTGTATAATACTAAGGAATATGTGCCACAGCGTGATGACCCTTACAGCCGTGCCTGGGCGGGAATCGCTTCATTTATCATTCCTGGTTTGGGGCAAGGAATAGTTGGGCAATGGGGACGTGGATTTGCTATTATCGGTACCAATGTTGGTTTATTGGCCTTGCAATTATCCGATACGTACATTTACGATGATGGCACAACTGAGATGGGCGGTTTGGCTTGGGGAGCGTTTGCGGCTCGTCTGGCTTTGAATATATGGAGTATTTGCGATGCTGTCCACATCGCGAAAGTGAAAAATATGTACTATCAGGATCTTAGGACGCAAAGGGCAGCCTTCGATCTTAGGGTTGAACCTTATTTCGCATACACTCCTACAAGTGTGCAAGGATATTCTCAACCTACAGCAGGTCTTTCTCTCAAACTGAATTTCTAAGCATTGATCCAAAGAATATGCAGGCGAGCCGTTGGAAATCCCAATGGCTCGCCTTTTTTAGTCTTATATTTAAGGCTAACCCTGGCAGCGATCGGTAATTGATTGAATATCAGTTGATGACCCTCCACCTCTTGACCCATAGAGACATACGAGATCTTGCCCTCCATTTTTGACTGGCAGGAATTACGAATGTAGTCATTGTCAGTTTCTTATGGATTCTATATTCTGTGACTTTCGTTTTTGGGGGATTGGATGGATTTTCAGTGGGTTATGGGAATGAAAAAAAGGACAGCCTCAAACGAAGCTGTCCCCTTGTGCGGGTGAAGGGACTCGAACCCATACGCTTGCGCACCAGATCCTAAGTCTGGCTTGTCTACCAGTTTCAACACACCCGCAAAGCCTTCCGGCAGGGGAATCTAGATGATGATAGGGATTCCGCAGGGAGTTTGGGCGATTGGAAGCTGCCCTTGCTCCGAGTCCGAAAGGTTTGCAAAGATAGTTGAAATCTGTTAATATTCAAATATTATTTTTCTGCCCGTCGCGCTCTGCCGCATCGTTCGTTCCGGCTGGTTCAGCGTGCGGAAGATGTGAGCCGGCACCGTTGTCACCGATGTTACCGGCGCCGGTGACGGTCTCAAGGGCTTTGAGGGTTTTCTTTTCGTCGGCGGAGAGGTCTTCCGTCAGGGAGGCGGAATAGTCAAGTTCCTTCTTTTTGTTCTCTATCGCCTTCTGCGACAGCTCGTTCTGCTTCAGAGCCTGCTCCACGCCCTTCTCGAATATGTTGTGGATGGCGGAGGTCAGGTTTAGCGTCAGGCTGTTGACCTGATCATCGAAAAGAGGGATGTTGCGGCTCTTGTACTTTGTCTTGCCGAGTTTCCACTTCCAATTGTCGAAGGTGCCGTTCACGTTGATGCCGAACTTGAACGGAATCGGCGACTTCAGGGCGGAAAGGTGGTACTTGAACCGCTGGTCGAAACCCTGAAGGCCGCTGGCCGCGATCGAGTAGCGGTCGATGTTCAGCAGGAACGGGAAGATCTCCATGTGGTTCTCCTTGATGATGCCGCGGATTGACAGGGATTTTATGAAGCTGGAGTCCTTGTCCTTGAACATCAGGGATCTGCGGAGCTTGTTGAGTTCGTCACTGTCGGTCAGTGACAGGTTCTTGCCGTCAATTTTCACTATGCCGCTCAGGGTCGGCAGCACAATGTTCATGGATGTGTCGATCGAGCTTGTCGCGGCGATCTCGCAGTCGAGCAGTCCCCTGAAAGCCTTGAGCATAGGCACGATGCTGTCCACTGCCGGGAACAGCTGGATAACCTTCTCGGCAGTGATGCCGGACAAGGTGAGGTCGAAGCCGGCCTTGAGGTCTTTCTTGGTGCGGGTCGAAATAAAACCTTCGAGGTACACGTCGCCCATGTTCGTCGTCGCGAGGGTGTTCGTCGCCTGAAGGCAGCGCTCTTTCATCACGATGTCCGAGGCCACCCAGGATGTCTCCAGGTTTGAGTATCTTATCTTGTTGGCGCTCAGCGAGATCTTGGCGTTGAGGTTGGACGGCAGCACGACCAGCGAGGTGGAGGCGGTCGTGTCCGCGGCTGTCATCTCTTTGACGGTGTTGAGGTAGGCGTTGTCATCAACTCCGGAGAGAGCCGCGTTGTGGCCTATAGGCGTGAATTTCTTTCCGGCGTTGAGCGCGATGAGGATCTCGTTCATGTCGATCTCGTCGGAGGTTATGCCCAGATCCAGGTTGAGCCTGCCCTTGCCGGAGACAAGAAACCTCTTGAGACCGGTAAGATGGCCGGTGGCGGAGATGTCCGACACCCCGGATTTGAACGATAGTCTGTTGAGGTCGATCACGTGTTGTTGGAGAACTTCCCGCTGAATCCTGTTATCCTGTTGTCGAGTGGATAGTACGGAGTGATGACAAGACCTTCGGCGAGGTCGATGTTCCCTGTGATGTCCCAGTCTCTGATGTAGTTCGCAAAGGATTCACCAAGTTGGATCTTGATGTCGCTCTTCTCGAAATCCTTTTCGGAAAGATAGTCCGGCAAGGTGGTTCCAGACGCATATTTCCCGAACACTTTCCTGAGCAGGGAGTCGCGTTTCACTCCAGGGTAGATCCTTTGCAGGGAGTCCAGCAGGTGTTTCCTGCGAAGCTGTCTCTCCGCGGAGTTCGGATGCGCCTCGACCGACAGCCTCGCATCCTGTCCGGAGAACCTGGTGACTCCTTCGCGGAGAGTTATATTCTTGTTCCTGCTGGACAGGCTGATGAACGGCACGCTATGCGTTCCTGTCTGCTTAAGGCTCAGTTTGAATGTGTTGACAGAGCCGATGGCTCCTACGAAACAGGAGTCTATGTCCATCATTCCGATGGAAGCGATGTCAAGATGGCCGTGGATCGGGTGGCGCTTCGGATCAGCGGACATCCTCTCCTTGGTGTTGTGTGCCGAAAGAGTCAGACCGGTACCCCGTATGAACGTCGAGGCGCCATATTCAGTCAGCATGCTGTCGATCGCCACGGAAAGTCCCGAGTGCTCGCGTGGCCGCTACCGCCGTGTCCGTCGTGGTCATCCTCGTCGTGGTTGAAGGCTCCGAGGCTGATGTCCGTGTGGCCTAAGTAGGCGAACAGGGTGTCTTTCGGAATGCTGATCCGGATGCCGTTGCTCTCCAGAAGCCCCTCAAGCCCGATCTCGGAGAAATTGAACGCATCCAGTTGGGACAGGCGGAAGTCACCTTCGATTATCCCCTCAAGGTCGCCGTGGACAGAAACCCCGAGGCTGTCAGGAAGGTAGCAGGCCAGCGAGTCCAGGACGATGTGGATGTCGCTGCTGATGTCGAACTTCGGATCCGCGCCAAGAGAAGGTCGTCGGCTGTCCCGCTCATCATCACCTTCATCCCGTTGACGCTGAAGCAGAAATCCGGCACCTCGGCGGTGAGTTTTTCCGTCTTGGCTCGTGGCCGTGATGTCAAGGTCGAAACGTCCGTCGCCGGAAATGCCCTCCCAGCCGATCCTGGAATCCGGAACCTGGATCCTCACCGAAAGAGGAGGGAGGCTGCCGGTACTCTTGTCATAACTGCCGTCGCAGAATGCATTGACGGAGAGCGTTGCATCGGTGCGCAACTTCTTAAGAATAGGGAAGTTGTCTCCGAAATACCCGGCTATCTCATTGATGGAGGCGTTTTCCGTCGCCACAGATCCCTTGATGTGAATATCCTTACCTGAGAAGTCCGCCTTCCCGTTGGCCGAAAGCCCGACGGTGGCTATCCGCGCGGTCATATTCCCGACCGTCACGCACTTTTTCCCAAGTTCCGGGAATATGTCGCCTTCGATCTCGACCGGAATCGACATCCTGCCGGATGATTCCATGCCGAGGAACAGCCTCGAAGAGAGGTTGACATCGAAGTGGCCGGCGCGTTCCTTGATCCCGAGCCGCTCTACCCCAAGGGCTACCGTGTCCGCAGGAAGCCGCCCCGCCACGAACAGCGAGTCCATCTCAAGGCTCACCCCCTCGATCTTGTTCCTCTTCGCGTCATAACGCCCCTTCGCGGTGAGCTGCTTTAGGAATATGCATCCGAATATGGTGTCGGATGGATTCGTGTAGACTATGAATGGCCGTCCGCCGAGGCTGACCTTGCCCACCGAGACCGGCGGCAGCGTGGAGGCGATGGTGTCGCCATCCTCTTTCACGGAACCGTCGCCGAACATGTTCCAGTTCGCCGTGGTGGAGTCGTACTGGTGGGCGAATATTCTTGGATGATCAAGAATGGCGTGGCGGATCCTGAGCCTGCTGTCGCCGCAGCGGCAAGGTAGTTGACCGAGACGGAGAACTTTCTGAAATGTGCCAGGGTGTCGGCTCCCTCTCCGCGCCCTGATTTCAGGAGGTAGCCTCCCGGAACGTCCAGTGAGTCGAACGCGGCGAACCTGTCGTGGGGGTAGGTGATGGAGAAGTTGTCGATCGTGACGTTGAGGTTAGGGAAGCTCTTGAACATGGAAGCCTTGACGCCGGTGAACGTGACGTCCCCGTCGACATATTCCTTGGCCACATCGTTGACGACTCTCGTCAGTACCTTGGAGTTCAACGCGATCTGCAGGACGATGATGATCACCGCCCATACGCCGAAGATTGTCCAGAGTGCCGGGCGGAGCCAGCGCCGCGCCCCTTTTTTGACGACATCCTTTCCCATAATCTACAAATATAGCTATAATTAGCCGGATTCAGTACTGCTGATAAGTAAGCGTTAATAAATTAGTTGGTAATCTTTGATTGTCTTTTCGGTCTGGCGGTTTTTTCTCATCGGCCATGTGCCACCGGCACACTCCTTCTTCCAAAAGACATCTATCCTCGAAAACTTACCGCCAAATCTTTACCAACTTATTTTTTAGCGCTTAATGAATACGAAAACCGGACCGCTGGGCGCGATCCGGTCATGATTGTCTGTGTCAGTCTTGATTACTGCTCGTCGAGCAGCTGGAGGTGCTGAACGTAGATGGCCTTCATCTTCGCGGCTCTTCTCTTTACAGAAGGCTTCTCGAAGTTCTTGCGGGCGCGAAGCTCACGGATGGCACCGGTCTTCTCGAATTTTCTCTTGAATTTCTTCAGAGCCCTTTCGATGTTCTCGCCTTCCTTGATAGGAACTATGATCATAATGCTGTTACCACCTCCTTTTTCTCTAAACTTGGGAATATCAAGACATTTTCCGTCATAAAATTTCCAAGCGCTCTCTAAAGCGGGTGCAAAGATAGGAAAAAAATGTTAATTTTGTCAAAACAAAAATGTTATTTCGATGGATAGCCCGTTTTTGTACAATAGATACGTTACCGGCCAGCATTTCATTGGCCGTAAGGAAGATTGCGCCATCCTTGGTAACCTTTTGACACAGAGTGAGAATGTGGTCGTCTGGGAGCCGTTCGGCGCAGGAAAGAAGTCTCTTGTCCATCAGGTTTTCACCAAGATGAAAGTGAACGGGGATAGGTTCACGGTGGGGGAGATGACAGCGTTGGACATCAGGGAAGGCGAGTCTTTTGTAAAGAGGCTGGGAGCCGCTGTCATAAGGCTGGTGGCATCCACCCCCGACGAGTATGAAAAGATAGTCACTGCCTATATGGAAGGCACGCACTGGGTCTTTGACCGCAAAGCGTTCTCGGATAGGGACATAATCCTCTCCACGAACTGGGATCTGGACGACAAGGATCTCAAGTCCGTCCTCAGACTGCCTTACGTCCTTGCGGCCGAGAGGGGGGAGAAAACGTTTATGATCATCGACGAGTTCCAGAATCTGGATCTGGCCGATGACGGCGAGCGGATCTTCAAACTGATGGAGGAAGTGATGGACGAGGCCAAGGCTGAAGGCCTGAGAATCTTCTCCTATATATTCATAGGCTCGCAGGTCAATGCGATGGAGGACATATTCATAAAGAGGCATTTCTTCTACCGCAGGGCTACCCGCTTGAAACTGAGCAGGGTGGATGAGAGGGAGATTGTCGAGCACATCATCAAGGGATTCCTCGCCAGCGGTAAGGTCATCGACAGGGACCTGATCAGCGGAGCGTGCCGCCTCTTCAAGTGCAATCTTTTCTACATCAATCACTTCACCTCTGTCTGCGACTCGCTGTCCAAAGGCTACATAATGGAGCCTGTCCTGCTGGAGGCCCTTGCGACCGTGATGGCGATAAACAGAGGCCGCTTCATCTCGATGATGAACGACCTCACCACCTTCCAGGTGAGCCTGCTGAAGGCGATCATCGACGGCTATTCGAAGTTCAGCACGGCTGAGGTGATCCGGAAATATTCCCTCAACTCGTCCGCCAATGTGCGCCGCCTGAAGGACGCTCTGATGAAGAAGGAGATTCTGACTTTTGTCGGCGAGGATGCGAAACCGGTGATTCTCGACCCCTTGTTCGAGTACTGGCTCAGGAACTACTATTTCAAAAAGAATCAATAATTTACGAATATGCGGTCGCGGCCGCGCGCAACCTTTCAAAGGAGGATGAATATATGAACTCAGCGAAAAAGAAAATCGTCGTTCTGACGGGCGCCGGAGTGAGCGCCGAGAGTGGACTCAGCACATTCAGGGGCAACAACGGCCTGTGGGGTGAATATGATCCCGAAGAGGTCGCTTCAATCCAGGGCTGGTACCGCAACCGGGAACTGGTCCAGAATTTCTACAACGGTCTGCGCAAGAGGCTCAGCGAGGTGAAACCGAACGCCGCGCATTACGCCATCGCTGATCTGGAGAAGGAATATTCAGTGACGGTCATCACCCAGAACGTTGACAATCTGCACGAAAGGGCCGGCAGCACGAAGGTCCTGCACCTCCACGGCGAGGCGACGAAGGTTCGGCCCGAGGACGGTGAATATGACCGGTCATATTCAGAAAAAGAGGTGATTGACATCGGTTACGATGAGGTTCATCTGGGGGACAAGGCTCCAAACGGCAGCCAGCTGCGTCCGCACATCGTTTTCTTCGGGGAGGCCGTCCCGAACATCGAGAAGGCTATCGACATCGTCTCCGCCGCCGACATAATGTTGATCGTCGGCACATCTTTGAATGTCTACCCCGCCGCCGGCCTTTACCGCTATGCCCCGAACGGCATTCCGATCTACCTGATCGACCCCGAGGATGTGGCCATCGCCGACCCTCGCATCACCCAGATCCGCCAAGTCGCCACCAAAGGCATGGAGACCTTCCGCCGAATGCTCGGACAGTAGGTTTTTCAAGAAGGCATATTTTCACCAGAGTCAGTGGCGCATCCGGCACGCCTCATAGGCGGTGCTTCCGGCCACAGTCGTCACCTGCGGAGAGGGCTGCGCCAATGAGCGACGTTTATGCCCCTTTCCGTTGCCTGTGAGTGCTGCCCTGCGCCCTTGGGCGACGTTCTCGCCCCTGTTCGTTGCCTGTGAGTGCCGGGCGACACCCTTGGGCGACGTTTATGCCCCTTTCTGTTGCCTGTGAGTGCCGGGCGACACCCTTGGGCAGCGTTTCCGGCTCTTTCTGTTGCCTGTGAGTGCCGGGCGGCACCCTTGGACGACGTTTTCGCCCCTTTGTCGTTGCCTGAGTGCCGGGCGGCACCCCTTGGGCAGCGTTTCCGGCTCTTTCTGTCGCCTGTGAGTGCCGGGCGGCACCCTTGGACGACGTTTATGCCCCTTTCTGTTGCCTGTGAGTGCTGGGCGGCACCCTAGGGCGACGTTTTCGCCCCTTTTCGTTGCCTGTGAGTGCTGGGCGGCACCCTTGGGCGACGTTCTCGCCCCTTTTCGTTGCCTGTGAGAGCCGGGCGGCACCCTTGGGCGACGTTTATGCCCCCTTTCTGTTGCCTGTGAGTGCCGGGCGGCACCCTTGGGCGACGTTTATGCCCCTTTCTGTTGCCTGTGAGTGCCGGGCGACACCCTTGGGCGACGTTTATGCCCCTTTCTGTCGCCTGTGAGTGCCGGGCGACACCCTTGGGCAGCGTTTCAAGCCCTTTCTGTTGCCTGTGAGTGCCGGGCGACACCCTTGGGCGGCGTTTTGTTTCGATGAGATCATTTCTTGTCTGTCAGGTGTTAAAAACCGAGGAATTTTTGTAAGTTTGTGCGGAAATGTGACCAATTAAGGATGAACTTGTTTCGAATATTCAATAAAGTGCTTCTCGTTGCGGCTGTTCTTTTGGCCGGCTGCGAGGAGAGAAGTGTGCCGGCAGGATTGAAATTTTGCCCCTGCCATCGGCAACCGCGCAGGTGCAGGATCTCCGGGTCACACTCACGGCGAAGTTCAAGACCGAGGAAGACATGGCCGCCGCCATTGAATATGGATTTTATTTCGGGACTGATGAGTCTATGATGGAAAGGCACAAAGTGAGCCGGCCAGACGGGTTGGGATATTCCTTGACAATAGAGAATCTTGAATATTCCACCTCCTATTTTTATAAGGTTTGGGTAGGTAACGGACGCGACGAGCAGGTCTCCTCTTTGCTGACGGTTCAGACGGGAGACAAGCAAATTGAACCTGACCCGCCTGTTGATCCTGATCCGCCGACAGAAGGGATCATTCAGTTCAAGGACCCTGCCGTGAAGGCTCTTTGTGTCGCTAATTGGGATCGGAATGGTGATGGCGAGTTGTCTGTGGCTGAGGCGGCTGATGTGATTGATCTAGGTCTCGTTTTTGAAAGCTCAGACATTATGTCGTTCAATGAGTTGGCCTATTTTACCAACCTGCGTGTCTGTTCTTTTGCCTTGTGCCATAAGTTGTCCGAAGTCAAATTGCCGGACAGTATCATTCAGATTACAGCCAGCGGTTTCAGTGAATGCTGGGAGTTGAAACTGACCAGTCTCCCTAAGAATCTTACCCAAATAGGAGAATATGCTTTCCATCAGTGTAAAAATGTGAGATTCACTTCTCTGCCTGATGGCCTTGAGACTATTGGGTGGTGTGCCTTTGCCGGAGCGGACAACATTGCATTGACTGAGTTGCCGTCCAACCTTATTTCAATAGGCTCGGTCGTCTTTGAGGGCAAGCAGAGTGTCCTTCCCGAGGACCTTCCCGCTTCGTTAAAGATGATAGGTGCAAGGGCATTTGGTAAGATAAGGAATTTCAATCCAAAGAGCATTCCGTCAGGAGTGTCAGAGATAGGGGAAGGTGCTTTCGATGGCTGCGAGGCTTTGTCTTGGACAAAACTGCCTGATTATCTGGTTAGGATCGGTGAGAACACGTTCCGGAATTGCTGGCATCTGGCTGCGACTGAGTTGCCTTCCGGCCTTAGGGAAATCGGCAATAATGCGTTCGAGAATTGCTATCTTCTGAATATTACAGAGTTGCCGGATGGCCTTTTTACAATCGGTGATGGTGCGTTTAAAAATTGCGGAATAAAGAGCCTCTCGATTCCGGCAAGTGTCGATCATATTGGTACCGATGCCTTTTATGGCTGTTATCCTTCCGTCGTCAAGATTTACGCATCAGAGCCACCGAAAATGTTGGACACCTATCTTGGAAATAGGGCAGAGGCTATTTATGTGCCGGAACAATCTATCCCGAAATATGAATCCGCCGCAAATTGGAGTAAATGGAAAGGCAAATACAAGGCCTTGTCTGATGGCGACTCACCGGAACCACCGACCCCTGACGGAAAGAATATTCAGTTTGAGGATTCCGCTGTCAAGGCGATTTGCGTTTCTAATTGGGACAAGGATGGCGATGGCGAATTGTCATATGAGGAGGCTGCGGATGTCAGGACAATCGGAAGTGTTTTCTCTCGCAGTACAGACATCCGTTCATTCAAAGAGTTTGAGTATTTCACAGGACTCACAGCTGTCCCGAACGATGGATTCTCTGGCTGTAAGTACCTGATTGATTTTAAATTGCCTGCCAAGGTGATCCGAATAGGAAACAGTGCGTTCTCAGGCTGTCCCAACTTGTGTCTGACACAGCTGCCTGATGGTCTCGAAGACATAGGGTATAGAGCGTTTGCCGGTTGTGGAAACATAAGATTGAATTCGCTTCCAGAGACGTTGAGGTCGATAGGCGCTTATGCTTTTTCTCATTGTGATAACGTGAACTTGACCAAACTTCCTCCTCTTTTGACTTCTATTGAGATAGGAACCTTTGAGGGAAGCAATGGGGTGCTTCCTGAAGAGTTGCCGTCCGGTTTGGTCTCTATAGGCCCGAGCGCGTTCAGATGTATAACTAAATTGAATCTCAAGAAGCTTCCTGACGGTTTGACGTTTATTGGCCTCCAGGCTTTTGAGGAGTGTGAGACACTTGCCTTGACTGAACTTCCGTCAGGGTTGACCACTATTGAGCTCAGAGCGTTCAAACGCTGCGGGAATCTGAAGCTGAAGAGCCTTCCGGCGGGGATTTACAAAAATTGACAAAGAGGCGTTTGCGGGCTGTGTCTCTTTGGAGTTCACCTCGCTTCCAGAAGCTTTGACGGAGATTGGTAAAATGGCCTTTATGAACTGTGCGTTCAGGCAGTTGACCCTCCCTGCGGGAGTTGTCCGGATAGAGGAGGATGCTTTCAAGGGTTGTGAGTCGATGAAAGCAGTCAATATCTTGGCGGAGGATCCCCCTGTTATGGATGATATTTATCTGGGTGAATATGCTGATGTGATCCGAGTTCCGGCAGCTTCATTGGAAAAATACCGCACAGCTTCCGGCTGGAGCCAATGGAAAGCCAAATTCCGCCCGATCGCCGCTGAGTAGGTCACGCACCCCTTGCCCCAAGGCAGAATTGCGACTGGGACCCGCTCCGGAAGGCTCCGTGCGGCGTATCTGATGCAATTCTGTTTTCGGCCATTTCCCCCGATCCCTTCTGCGGCACCGCCAGCACGGTTTCCCAGCCCTTGCCCCACACGTGTGCAGACCTTGCCGTTTCCCTCATGAAACAACCTAGGCAGCCCTCCCGTGCGTAACCAAGTCTTCCACCTTCATTTGGACCAAATATGGACCAAAAATCAACCAACTATTCACAAAATAAATGAATATATTTACAGCGTTATAAGAAACGACTCTTTCAAGATGCCTGATTATGGCACTGAAAAGAGCTTATTTTGTAGAGTAAAAATAATTGTCGGATTTTCTAACAAGTTGATAAAGAGAATCTAACTAAAAAAAAGCAAAGCAACCATGTTGAGAGGAACCACATTATTCCGTTGCCCCCCCCCAAAAAAAAAAAAAAAAATGCCCCGCCGATGTCATTGTCCTTCAACGCCTTGTCGAACCAGAGGGCGATTGAAGAATAAAGAAAGAATGAGGAATAATTGGAAGAGATAAAAAGAATGACTACTTTTAATTCTTTATCAATGTCAATGAACCATTAGAATAAGTTGTGATGAGAAAAAATGCGTTGTGGATTTTTTTGTCCTTTATATCCTGCTTGCTTTGTGCACAACCTGCTTATGTCAAGAACGCTGTAAGCAAGGAACTGGCCATCTCTCAAATGAACTATTGTATCAATTCCATCACGAATGTGATACATTACAAGTCAATGCCACTACTGGAGCATGAGATTGATCAACTCCTCAATAACCTTACTATGGAACAAATTGTAGGTCTGTATGAGGTGCAGTCATTCAGAAGTACAATGATTGAGAAAATCAGCGCCCTGCAGATTACAGAGGAGGAAAAGGAGGTTATGAAGCGTGTACAGGAAATGAAGAGGGAGAATCTGCTTTATCAATCAATTTCAAACTCATTGAACCCGACCCTTCTGCTGACTGGAGGCGGTAATAATGCAAAGCAGTTGACTTTTATGGCCATCGTCTCAGTAGCCAGAACCGTAGTCGAGTACAAATCCGCATCTAACGAAGCGAATATTGAGGAATTACAGGCGATGTGGAAATACAGAAAAGCGGATTTGGAGAACTTTGCCGAATTGAGACAAAAAGCACTTGACCTCGTATATGACTTATTCCAAAAATACGGACTCAATGAAAGCGATAGGCTGACGGAGGCCACGTCAACATTGTTCTCTCAGATAATAGCAGAGGAGGATCCTCACGCAAGGATTAGGAAGCTATTGGACAATAGGCACACGTTCCAGGGAACAGCGGATTACTATTATTACTTGGGCATGGCATATACCGATATCGATAACTATTCCACTGGCAAGAAATATCTTGATCAGTACCTTGCAATGTACGCAAAAGCTCCGATTTTTAGATATGACGAGAAGACAGGGTGCATTGCATTATCACGTCTGGCACTCGAGAACGAATTGTCCAGATCAGAAGTCATAAATCTGGTCAATACGGCCATCAATAATCTTCCTAATAATGGACCTGCGCTTATTCAAGCTGTTTTGGCTTTAAACAATATCGGAGAAGATGAAAGGGCTTTCAATCTTTTACGTTCCGGTATTGACAACAATCAGGTTTCAGATAAGGATGCCCTCGTAATGCTGGCAACAAAACTTCTTCCATCAATGAAGAAATATCCGTTGATCTTATCGCAAATGACGGCGGCTATCAATCATTGTACAAGATTGAGTATCAATTCGTACATTCCTTTTATCGTTAATGCTTACCCGACTAATTATTGGACTGAACTTGAGAATGTTATAAAGATAAATGGAGCCGAAATCGAGATAAGTTCGAGATACACTGCCGACATATCCTCGCTTGCGGTTCAGAAAGAGATCCATAAAAAAGCACATCTGGATATTTATCCTTGCAAGACAACTTTTTCTAACGCCGTATCTACTAAAAAGATCAACAAAAAATTCAAATTCCTAAAATCCAATCCGGAACAGAGATTCATCTTCTTTGATGCCATACCAGGTAATGGCGATATGTATAGAGTAAAGGCAAACCTTGACTGTCAGAAGGTTACTGACGGAGATTACCCAGGAATGTCCAGTCCGTACATTGTTGAAAAAGATAGGAAAAAATTGGCAAAATACTGTCGGAAACAGAATGAAAAGGCTGATGGATGTCTCAGAATTGTCTTTAAATCGGATAAATCTGGCAAGAAAAAAAGCTTGACATCAGTTTACGCTGATTACTTGGCGACCACTGAGGCGGAGGATGCACTTGACTATTCTGCTTATAATCAGAATTATATGTCTGGTAAAGTCTGGAAATGCAAGATAATAACGAGAGATAATGTATTCAAGATATGTCCGCCATTGAAAAACTCCCCAAAAGAGATCATAAGGATTATTCTTCCGGGGGTAGATACGATACAACTTCGTTTTACCGGAGGAAAGAATCCTTCCTTGTATTCCGTGACTCTAAATAATCAGGAATGTTTTCGAGTCCCTTATAATGCCTTGTCCGAGAGGTCTCAGATAGATAAAGATGCTCATAGCAAAGGAGGGATGGTTTAAACGACTTTTTCATAAAAACCAAAAAAACAGAGGAAGGAGAAACTGTCTCTGCAGATGGTATCGACGACAACGGCGTTGATGAAAAGCCATCTGACAATACTAAAGAAAGTTGGTGGTCAACCTTCAAGAAAGACCATTCATATAATTTGGTTTCAATGTTTTTCCATAAGAATAAGGAGGGATTATCCGAAGAACAGGCCGCGGTTGTAGAAAAATCATCGTCACAAACAGAAAAAGAGTCCGGTAAGAATTGGATACAGAAAATATGGGATACTGTTCGTTTCTGGAAAAAGTAGGAAAGCGGTTGCTGCTCTCGCTGTTGCTTTTTTTGTTGTCGTGGACAGCCATAAGTCATCCGAAAAGCTGGATGCATGTGATGGAGATGTACTCCGTATTGCCTTTTGCTGTAGATAAGAACGGAAATGTCGTTGAGGCAAACTTCCCCATACGTGAGATGCTGCAAAAAATCACTGAAGAATTAATCGATGAACACAATAGAATTGAAGTTGTGGAGTACGGAGGTCGGACTTTCTATGCTTACCTGAAAGACGAATATGGATTCAGCTTAAGTTTTGGAAGCCATCGATTACTTTTCCACTGGGGGTACAATGCAAATCCTTGGAATGACGAATTGGATGACTATGTCATTAGACATCAGTGGGACAGCGATAAAATTGACAGGTTCAAGGGCGCTCTGATTAATGAGCAGCGACGCAGAAACGCCATAGCCAATAAAGAAGCTGAAAAGGTGTTCGGATTTGCTTCAGGAGGAAAGGAGGCCAGATGGGCTAACAGCATTATGGCGCTTGTATATGATGTTCATCTCTTGGGAGACTATACCGAGGATGATAATAAGAATTTCGCTGGGGTAACAAAACCGTCAAAAGTCGCCGGCGATATCATAAATAGCATTCGTAATATAGATAACTCAAAAACATCCTGTAATCTTATAGAGTCCATTAGAAAAACTACTGGAGAATGCTCGAATCAACATATATTGGCCTCCAGACTAATTGATATTCTTCAGAAGGATTTGCCGGATTTTCTTTTGGCAGCAAATGAAGGTGCCCTTAAAAGGAGATTTGAAAGAAAGGGATTTAAGCTGACGACATCTGATCCTCAATATACCAAACTCAGGTAAAGTGGGCCGGAACAAACTTCTCCTGATATTCCCATTGTAACAATCACATAGGGCTGCAACACACACAAATACAGTGGTCGCTGAATTCAAGCAGGTCGTGAGATAGTCGGTACAGTGAAGAATATGGTTCGGTATTGACCGCGACCGAAGGTTTGGAATATGTTGTCTTTTTCGGAGAAGTTGGCCATTCGGCTGAGGACCGGGTGGTCGGATAGGGTTTTGTCCAGCATTGGCTCTCGGGAGGAGGCTGGGATCTACATCCGGGCGGGGCTTAGGGGAGGCGGTGGTCGGAGGGCGGCCGGCGCTCATCCGGTCGGACATCGACTGGTCGGCGTTCAATTGTAGGAAGGATTGGCTGAAAAGCAGATTGGCGGACTGGGACAGGTGGAAGGACTACAATAATGCCGATCTGATCGGGGAGGGTTATCCTCCGCGTGATTCGAATGGTGATCCGTACGAGCTGCATCACATCGGGCAGCGGCAGGATTCGCCGTTCGCGGAACTCACTTGGGCTGAGCACATGGGGGACGGCAATAACACCATCCTGCACCGGGCCGGCAAGGAGTCGGAGATCGACCGCGGTGAGTTCGATGATGAGAAATCCGCCTACTGGCAGGCGAGGTTTAGGCGCTTTTCGCAATCGGAGCTTGACAGAATATATTCAAAGAAATAAGTGCCGCGTGGCTCGCTCTGCACCCACTGGCGACGAATTCCTTCATATTCGTTGCCTCAGAGTGCCGCCCTGCGCCCTCGGGCGACATTTCTGTCCGATTTCTGCCCGAAGGAAGAAAATCATAAAAGTTTGGAAGAATCACAAAAAAGGATTATATTGCACAGACTGAAACGATGTTGAATATGTTGAGCCATAGCGTAAAAAAAACTCTTATTCCTACGATAAGGAATTTCTTTGTCGGCCAGCCCATTGAAAAGGCGTGGATTTTTGGCTCATGTTCAAGAGGAGAGGAAAGGCCGGATAGTGACATAGACATTATGGTCAGGTATGTCGGCAAGGACAGCATCTCGATTCTTACTATTTCTAGAATATCCTCCCAATTAGGCCGATTGCTGAACCGCAAAGTCGATCTTGTTGAAGATGAGTGTATTCTATCATTTGCAAGAAAGTGCGGACAAAGATAAAATACTGATCTATGAGAGAAAGAATTAATGACAAAGGCCGGCTCCGGCACATACTTTCTTCCGTCAACATCATTCTTGACAATAAAGATCGTTTCAATCTGGAGAAAATCGAAAGTGACCCCATAGTTTTCTTTGGCTTTGTCAAACAACTTGAGATTATTGGCGAGGCCGTCTATATGCTTAGCAAGGAATTCCGTAACCAGCATAAGGATGTGGAATGGGATGTCATAGAAGGTATGCGGCACGTTCTGGTGCATGGCTATTACCAAATCCGCCCAACGCAGCTTTGGAACACAATCCAACAAGATATTCCTGTACTAAAACCTCAAATTGAGAGTCTGTTGGATGAAGAGGCAAAGGCGGAGGCTGACGTGAGGGAGCATTGACGAGTTCTTTGCCGGTTGTTGAGCCCGCTTCGGTTGCTGGATCTGTTTAGGTCGCAGGACCTGCTTCGGCAGCAGATTCTTTGCGTGTCCGGATCTCCGGTCAAACTGCCTCCTTTTGTCGCCGACCTTGGTTATGAGGCGGTTGCCTCGGTATGGCAGCATTCTTTCCCAAGACACGACAGCCCACCCGTGTGCGGACATTGCCGTTTCGCTCACAAGACGACCTCGGCAGCTACCGTGCATAACCAAGTCTTCCTCCACCTTCATTTGGACCAAATATGGACCAAAAATCAACCAACTATTCACAAAAATTATGAATATATTTACAGCGTTATAAGAAACGACTCTTTCAAGATGCCTGATTATGGCACCGAAAAGAGCTTATTTTGTAGAGTAAAAATAATTATCGGATTTTCTAACAAGCTGATAAAGAGAATCTAACTAACGAAAGCAAAACAACCATGCTGAGAGGAACCACATTATTCCGTTGCCCCAACTGCGGCCACGTCTTCAAGGCCTTCGACATCGAAGACAACGCCACCGTTTACTCCATGCCAATGCCCTGCCCCAAATGCGGCACCAAAAGTTATCAGCTCGGCCCGTTGGGCAGGATTCGGTCTTGGTTGGACAAATAGTTGAAAAGGCGGCTGTTGGTCATTTATGATTCAGTATTTATTTGATTATGTATGGATTGATTATTAATGTTTTATATGATGAAAAAGTATGATTTGACTACAGAAGCAGGTAGGTCATTTATGGAGATACTCTTTCCGGGACCTTCTTTAGTGTACAAAATAGGCAAGCTATTCTTGCCCGTAACTCTGAAAGTACTCGGACACAGAAAGAAATGGCTGAAGCCTTGATAGAAAAAGGGTATCGTGATGGTGTTGATGAAATGGAAATAACTGTGAATAATTCTACTGGTGTTAAAATCAATATTCCTACGGACAAATGCTCGGTCGATACATTGGTTGGAACAAACGATAAAATGACGTTGAGGATTAAGTACAAATGAGTATGTTTTGATATTGTCCTTTTGAGGTTCATTAATAATGCGCTAGATATTTTAACTGCCTCCGATGGTATCTAATACTATAATGTAACTGAATTATTACTATAAAAATGTCTCGAATTATTCGTGTTATTCAAGTCGCAAATATGCAGAATCATGTCTTTATTGTTAAATCAATTATCTTTGCTATTATAGCAATCTCAACAAGCTGTTACTCCGAAATGATTTACGGACAAACTATGGCGCAGAAAAACGTCATAGTGCAAATGAATTATTGTGTTAATTCGTTGACGAACATAGTCAATAATCATTCGATGATTGCTCTTAATTATGAATCTGATCAGATATTAAATAACTTAAAAATAGATAATATTAGAGGAGAGTACGAGTTACAGGAGTTCAGGATAGCCTTGTTCGACGCTATCAGTGGGCTTCAGATAACCGAGCAAGAGAGGGCTATTCTTAAACAAATTCAGGACATAAAGAGTAAAAAAATGATGTGGAACTGTCTATCTAGTGCTTTAAATCCGACCATGTTGATTACAGGAGGAGGGAAGGCAGGTCAGCAGATAGCATTTCAGGCTATTTTGACTGCAGCAAGAACGGCTGTTGATTATCAATCATCAAAAGGAGAAAACGAAATTGAAGAAATACAGGCAATGTGGGAGATAAAGAAAAGAGAATTGGAAGAGATAAACACTTTACGATCCAAGGCTTTGAAAATACTCTTTTCTTTATATGATAGATACCATTACTTAGATGAATGGGATAGGTTAACTGAAGAAACCTCAAATAAGTTCAATGAAATAATCAGTGAACCCAAGTCGGCCAAAAGAGTCCGGCTCTTAAAAGAAAATGAAAAGCTGTTTAAGATGATTCCGGATTTTTACTATTATTTAGGTATGGCTTATATTGGTGATGATATAAATGGTAGAGATGCTAATTATAAGATGTCATTACCTTATCTTAACAAATATTTAAATGAGTATGCAAAAGCACCAATTTTCAGATATGATCAAAAGTCGGGAATAATTGCCTTGACTAAATTGACTTTCGATGAGACCCTATCAGATGCGGAAATAGAGGCTCTTATTAACACAGCCCTTCGAAATCTTCCAGATAATGGTGCGGCGCTTCTGCAATGTGCTTTGATATATATAACTAAGCTTGGTAAGAAAGAAAAGGGGTTTGATTTATTGCGTTCTGGATTGGATAATAGATATTCAAATAAAACAGAAGTGTTATCAACAATAACACAGTATCTTGCTGACATTCAAAGGTATTCTAATATATACAACGAAGTAATAGCAGCCGTTAATCAAAGTGCGTCAATTGAAATGAATGCCTTTGTTCCTTTTATTCTAGCTAATAGTAAAGGAAACTGGGTTGAGAATGTGAATAAAGTATTCCGAATTGAAGATGGACCAGGGTTTATCGTGATGTCAAGAAGAAAGTGTGATTATAGTGGGTTAGCATTATATGCTGTTAAATCGTCCGGATCTAAAATGTCAATAGTTCAACAGAGCCTTATTCCGGAAAATAGTTTTACGCATGAGGAATTAAAAAAAGAGAGTTCGGAGTTTGCAAAGAAAGGGAATGAAAAGCTTGTTTTCTGTTTTTTTTGAACCAGTCATTTATGGCAAGAGGTATTCTGTGAAGAAAGGTCTTGATTACAATGCTATTTCTAAAGGAACGTTTCAGGGAGCAGATGTGTTTTCAATAGCCGATCCTTCAAAGATTGTTAGTTTTTGTGAAAAGAACGAGAATGGTGATTTAGTAAAGGTTAACTGTAAACCAGCTAAGGTGAAGGGTTAAGGCAAGCGATGAACGCTTTTTTCATTTTTAGACCAGTATTATTTGCCTCGAAAAAGTCTGTTGATATGGTTAAGCCTGCAACTTCATCTCGAAGCAGCGAATATATGTATAACGTTGAGTATAAGGGAGAAGCGCCACTAAGTTTCGTTCCGGTTCGTTTTGAGAAAACAGAAGGTGAATTTTGTGTTCTTGACTTTGAAGACCTTGCTCATACCATCATTACTTATAAAAAAGAGGGTTCTGGTTGGATTCCTTTCTCAATCGAGCAGAATGGGATTCTAAAGTTTAAAGAGCCACAATTAATCTTGGACCCCCAACGCGATGGCTCAATAAAAAAAGCTTGGAATAGTGTAAGAAGCACAGTATCAGATGTGGCCGATAAGGTTGAAAATAGAACATACAATGCGGTTGATGCCATATCAAATAAAGCCACGCAGTTGAGTTCTTGGGCAAAAGGGAAATTCAGCAAAGGAGCGGCCTCTGATGAAAAGAGAATAAAAAGTAGGATAAAAAGAGGCTAAATTGCAATTTATGGTTAAAAAGTAATATCCTAATATTAGCAATTATAGCATTCTTCCCTTATGCGTTATCGGCAAAAGGGATAGAGAATCACGTGCAAGATATGCAAGATGTATTCCCATTTGCGGAGTGTCTCAATATTTTTTATCTGGTCTCAAGTTATCTGGATGAGCCGGATTGGGCTGTTACAGGAGCTCAGCGTCCGCATTTTATTAAAGAAGATCCTTTTTTCTCTAAAGAGAAATTTGATAATCACAGGATTTGGTATCACTGGGGATTGAGTGAACTAGGTATGCTTTCTCCTTCATTGGCTAGAACCCATAGACCACTAGTCAAAATCGTAAGTAGGTTTCAACATGATGAGCAACGGCGTTTTTGGTTACTATTGACAGAAGAAGAACAGGGGCGCTTGCGTAAGTTGTTTGCGAAGGCAGCGCCGGAATTAGGCTTCCCTGGCAAATCTTTTCACCTTCAAGAACAAGGTCTTTGCTCTTGTTAAAATAATGTATTCTATTCATTTGCTTGGTGATCATACTACAAAAGAATATCATATAATTCGTTCGGAGGAGGATGTTCGTAGAGATATAGAATCGTCTATTAGAATACTTGCGGGTTATAACAATAGAACAAAGGCGATGAAGTTGATAGATTATTTGAATCAGACTGCGCCGATTTCAAGGTATTCTAGGGGAACAATTAATTGCTCTGCTCAAAAGTATTTGGATGCATTAAAGAATTCCTCTCATGGTTTTTCACAATTTCTTTTGAGTTGTAAGGGATTTGGCTATAACTATAAGGACCGGTTCAGAGAAGCTAATTTGAAATTAAAATAATATGTTCATTACATATACAAAGGGTGTAAACTGCTGGCTTATGGCGGCGGGACTATCTTTCTTAGCAGGTGGAAGAGGCCGTCAGGGGAAACTTATTGAGATTGTGTAAAAAAGTACGATGATATTGTATGGTTTTATGGATAACATTTGCAAGTATCGTGATTCTGAAATAGTCGTGTCTTCGGGGCAACTGTCGGAGGAGCCTGCTTCGGTGAAAGATGTGCTGAAGGATCTGGACGTGTTCGAGGAAGAGATGGGTGTCTTGTTGGATGACTTGTCTAAAGTTGATGTCTCCATCTCAAATTTCAAGGATAGATGCGGCGAGGTTGCGGATGAAATCAATAACCTTGGCGACACGCTCGCGCTCTTCTCCGGCGAGTACTCAAGCAAGACAAGGGGGGTGTTGGGAGCTGTGTCAAGTGTGACAAGGTTTGGTGGTTGGTTCATTTCTAAATATAAGAGAAGCCAGGCGCGAAAAGAGTTCCAGATTAAGCAGGATGCGGTTCTTCAGAAGAAAAAGCAAATCGCGGAAGAGAAGCTACCTGTCCAGATCCGCCAATATGAGAAGCTCAAGAATCAAGTAGGATCAAAAGTAGAGTCCTTATATTCAAAAGATTGGGAAAGGAGGATAGATTTGTCTGATCCCCTGCTTCTTCCTAATGTCAGGATCTTCCGTTTGAATATGTCCATTGTGATAAGGTACAGATTCTTGTCTTCTGTGGTGAGTTATTGCATAGAGGAGATGAAGGCATGGATTAATGGGAAGCAGGATTCCGGATTGCCGTACCCTTCGGTGTGCGGTCTTCTGGCAAGCGAGTTCGGGACATGGCCGGAGCGTTTGGGATGTCCGGACAAGAGTTGGGACGGACTGATGTCAGAAGCGATAGACCAGGGTCAAGGCGAGATTCCGTTGCCTGTCTTGACAGTGCTTGCGGATCCTTGCCTGACGCGCAATTTTGTCGGTGTGAACATTGGAGAGTCGGATAACTGCCCTGATGCACTGATAAGAATTGATGGCAAGAACCGTCATTGTGCCAACCCGATAGCCGACGGCAACCTTTATCTGGAACATTGCAGGCATGTGTTTGAGAATGATTATCACTCTCCCGAGTCTGCTCCGGGATTCGGATTGCTTGGATTTGGTTGTTCTGCTTGCTCTTCCTGCCGTCTTTTTTCGGAGTGCTTTGTCTGATTTTCCATTTAGAGTCCTCCGCTTTCTGGAGAATAGTGTTCATCATCCCTTCCCTTTGTTGGCTTGGCCTTGGCATTGAGTACTATGAACAGAATTATGACAGGGTTTTCCCCTATGTGAAAAGAATAGATGCATACAATACGAAAATAAGGGGGTTCCGCAAGATGATTGCCTCAAAAGAGGATTGCAAAGAATTTCATGTCATAGGATAACCGATAAATCTACATATTTATGTCATACGAAATGAATGAAAAGAACGGTGAGATTCCGGCACTGGAAGATGTCGAAGTACGGAAAGGGCAGGCCGGTGAGATGACAGAATCCCCGGTCGATGAGTTGCAGGCATTGGATAAGAACATTAATTCGATGAAGGCTTGCATAGACTCTCGTGGGGTCTGTTGTCGATCGCATCTGTGCCGGAGTGACGGCATGGAAGGAAATGAGACAAGGAAATGTTGGCGATGGATCTTCATTTCAAGGTGTTCGCTAAGGAGTTGGACAACAATCTTGACAAGTACAAGTCTCGAATCCCTGTTATAGAGAAACAGTTGGATGCCGTCAACTCCGGCTTAGGCAAGATCTTGGATTATGTTATCGCAATGGATGCCAAGACCGAGGCGGAGATGGAAATGAAAATGAGGATGATGGAGCGTATAGACCTGTTCCTGAACACTATCTCGACGACAATGATGAATCTGCTGTAGGATGGAGGAAAAGGAAATCAAGAGGTTTGATGTCTCGACGGTGTTGTGGATTCTGTCCGCTGCGGCATTGGTCGGGGCGGTAATAGTAGCGTGGTAGTGTCATGGGGCAATTGTCGAACAGAACAAAGAGGTTGGGATCTGGGGCGGATTTCAAAATGCTCAAGGTCATTTACAAGGTTATGGACAAATGGAGGCTTGACCCGATAATTGGCTTTTTCATACCTGGTTTGGGTGATTTCATTACCACAGTCGTTACAATCCCGTTTATATTCACATCGATATTCAAGTTGCGCTCTGTCCCCCTGACATTGGCAATCATTTCCAACTGCCTTCTGGATCTGCTTATCGGCATGGTCCCTGTCGTCGGGGACATCGGGGATTTTATGTACAAGTCATATAAGAAGAACTATTACATGATTGTCGGATATGTGGAAGGAGATCAGACAACAATCAAAGATGTCAATTCAAAGGCACTGTGGGCTTGCGTTCTGATTACCATCATTACAATAGGGCTTCGTCTGATTGCCGGGGCAATCGGCTCTTTGTTCACTGCGGTCACACCTAAGTCCTGCTCCTCGGATGTTGACTATCCAAAAGAGAAAGCGGCTATGGTAGCGACACAGACCAAACCTTCGGAACCTCCGAAGGCTCCGGCGCCATCGGCCACCGCTGTTTCATCAGAGGCCACATTCTACTGTGACAACACCAAGGAGACGGTCGCGTTCGATTATGGGTATGAACCATATTCCTACGGAGACTATATTCTTCTCTCGGGAGACAGTGGTGCGTTGGGAGGCTACTCCGGTTACAATGTAGTGTCGTATCAGAAGTCCACCGGCGCCTATAACTACGTCTGCTTTGGGGCGGAGGTGATAGTGTATCCCCCGTTGGTCATCAGTGTAGGCCGCAGACTGGTGAAGGAAGGAGATTGCGAGGCCGATAATGAGTATGACTATGTTTATGAATATTACAGCGGAACCACCAACAAGCAATTGACTCCTGAAGTGTATTCCGGCACTCTCGGTAAATACTGAGGATAACGGTGGAGCTTGCCTTTGATTCAGTTGCTCCGAGAGTGGTAGGCACTCTGTTCTACAACCGGAACGGATCGGACAACAGAATGTATGTGTATGGAGATTCGTCCGATGACGGATCTCTGGTTCTCCTTGCTTATGATCCCAAATTCCATGACAAACCCAACGAGACTTTTTTTCTTGAATATGAATGGTTCCGTTTTTTGTCTGGGTATTGGGAGAAACCTCGGCGGGACAGACTCGATGTGAATCTTTTCTTTAAATAGATAAATCATTATGCCACAACTGGTAACCTGCGGAAGCGAGTTTCTGCGGATCAATGCGCAGAAGAATAGTATTGAATATTCATCTAACGGGGGAGGACTTGGCACAACAAAGGTTCTGCATGAGTTCGGTGGGGACGTTCCGGGATCTGCTGGTGATGGGGGCGGACTTGTTCGCGGCGACTTCCAAGGGACTGTATTGGTCGCGGAACGGCGGTGCGACTTGGGTGACGCGGTACAATAATTCGGCGGCGGGGGGAGTTCCAGACCCTGGCGACGGACGGTGCGGTGCTGCTGGCAGGTACGTCCAAGGGGCTTTTTCGCCTCGCGGAACCAGGGGGATGACCTGGGAGCGGCGGAGGTAGGAATATTCACGATTCACGGGAGACGGTTTGGAATATGTTGTCTTTTTCGGATAAGTTGGCCATTCGGCTGAGGACCGGGTGGTCGGATAGGGTTTTGTCCAGCATTGGCTCTCGGGAGGAGGCTGGGATCTACATCCGGGCGGGGCTTAGGGAGGCGGTGGTCGGAGGGCGGCCGGCGCTCATCCGGTCGGACATCGACTGGTCGGCGTTCAATTGTAGGAAGGATTGGCTGAAAAGCAGATTGGCGGACTGGGACAGGTGGAAGGACTACAATAATGCCGATCTGATCGGAGAGGGTTATCCTCCGCGTGATTCGAATGGTGATCCGTACGAGCTGCATCACATCGGGCAGCGGCAGGATTCGCCGTTCGCGGAACTCACTTGGGCTGAGCACATGGGGGACGGCAACAACACCATCCTGCACCGGGCCGGCAAGGAGTCGGAGATCGACCGCGGTGAGTTCGATGATGAGAAATCCGCCTACTGGCAGGCGAGGTTTAGGCGCTTTTCGCAATCGGAGCTTGACAGAATATATTCAAAGAAATAAGTGCCGCGTGGCTCGCTCTGCACCCACTGGTGACAAATTCCTTCATGTTCGTCGCCTCAGGGTGCTGCCCTGCGCCCTTGGGCGACGTTCTCGCCCCTTTTCGTCGCCTCAGAGTGCCGCCCTGCGCCCTTGGGCGACGTTCTCGCCCCTGTTCGTGGCCTAAGAGTGCCGGGCGGCACCCTTGGGCAGCGTTTTTGCCCCTTTTCGTTGCCTGTGAGTGCCGGGCGACACCCTTGGGCGACGTTTATGCCCCTTTCCGTTGCCTGTGAGTGCCGGGCGGCACCCTTGGGCAGCGTTCTCGCCCCTGTTCGTTGCCTCAGAGTGCGACCCTGCACCCTTGGGCGACGTTCTCGCTCATATTTGTCGCCTAAGAGTGCTGCCCTGCGCCCTTGGGCGACATTTTTGCCATTGCCTGAAGCAATATTGCCCATTTATGCTCCTTGTGATATGCCGCCTATGCTTCCCGAATCCATAGGCGACATACTATCTAGCTCCGCATGTGTATGAATGCGTGGTTATATGTTTTTTGCAACGATTTGACTCTGAAATGCTTGATGTGATGGGTAGTTGCGGTGCTTGTCGCAAATAATCTACTTTTTAATATCGTTTTACGAATTTAATCGCTATATTTGCAACGTCATAGCCAACACGTTTGGCTTGACGTACATATCAGCGAAAAGTGTTTTCGTGTCCTTTGTGGAAAAATTTGCAGATTTTTAAGAAAGAAGGATTACGGATATTCTTTCCGCTCGTGCATTGATTATGCTGTATGCCCCTTTCTGGGGGGGCAGATACTCCATATCAATCCGAGTGTGGAGTATTATCAGTAGTTTATTTCTTTCAAGGTTCTGCAAAACCTTCCACAAGATAGGCGAAGGTTGGCTCCACACTTTTGTTATTTTAGAACAATTATCTCTTTGGAGTCAGGGGACGTAAAATAACTTTTTACTTATGAAAAAGAGCATATTCCGTTCTCAGAAAACGCAAGAAGCGTTCGAGAAATGGGTAGGCGGGCCATTAGGACCAAATTATCATCCGTGTGATGATGAACGGTTTTATTCATTTGTCAACATTTACTTTAAGGAAAATGATCACGTGGAAAAGGATGCCTTTGTAAAGGCGGCTAAAAAGCATCATCCAACAAGTCGGGAAAATAAGCGGGGAATGTATCAGAAGTATTATGATAAACTTCAGATAATCACTGCCTTCCTTAAAAGCCAAAATGGTGTTGATACTATCTAAAATTATTTATTTTATGAAACATACTATTCTATTCCCAATTCTCCTTGCGATATGCTTGTTCGAAGTCGGTTGCGGCAAGACTGAGACCACGGTGACAGAGTGCGAGGAAATGACGGTCTCCTTGAAACTTGATGGAGATTTTGACGCCTTTGTTGACCAGGAACCGATGACAAAAGCAGGAACGTCTAATGATGCCTATGGTATCAATGTTTATTACGATAAGGAAGGTGACGGGGCTACAAACGACCCCTATGCCTATGGTCTTTTCGACAATGTGGCGGATATGACCATCACACTCTTATCGAAACACAAGTACACAGTCCAGTGCACGCTTGTCAAAAATGCGCGGAATACTCTGTATTTTGGCCAGGCTTTTGGCAACACCTATTCTGGCTATGCCGATCCTTTTCAGACAAGGGATTTTTCTTCCAATGTTATTTCCCCTAATTCGACACCTATTACAAATAAATTTATAATAGGTACATCCATCTGTTTTTCGGGTTTCGACAGTGGTGACGCACACGTGGCATCAACATCTCCTACTGTGGGCAATTCGACAAAATGTGCGAGTGTTAATCGATTCTATGGAGAGACTCGTCAGTATGAGCCTGTTGCCGGAGGGAAAATTGATGTGTACCTGAAGCGTGTGATATTTGGAGCGAAGTTCGTGGTGACAGGATTAAAGGAAGGAACTCTCGATGTGAAATGCGGTGATTTCTTCTCGAAGACGTATAACACTGATGATGGAGGTGATGAAAAGATCTATACACATTTTCCGAATGTGTACAAGGTATGGTTAAATGATACTCCTTTGACTGAAAATGTTACTATATCCTATGCGAGTGCTCGCGGCAAATTGTGGAATATCAGTCAGGAACAAAAAGTGCAGTTCAAAAGAAATGTGATGACGACTATGAATATTCAGGTCAATCCTGATTTGTCAGGAGCGAACTTTAACGTCACGGAGGAAGAGTTGGAGGATGACAACGTCATTGATATGGGCATCAACACGGATGGCCTGATTGATATTATCGTTAACCCTGAAGATTAATTTGCTATGAGGAAAATTATTATTTTATTGGCTTTTGCGGTGGCATCCATCGCTTGTGGTAAAACTGAGTCAGCCAATGTTGAAGATGAAGGTAAAGATTGCGTGGTGTCAATTGTTCCAATGTGTGAGATATCAACATCAGAATCTCCTATGACAAAAACATCCGCTTCATCTAATGACCTTTATGTCGTACAAGTATATTCTGAAGGGAGTGAATTTGCGTTAGGCTTTTTTGACGATCCAGTTAAGATGAGGTTGTATTTAAAGCAAGGTGGAACATATTGTGTGTTTTTAATGTCTTTGGTGAAGGACGCTAAAAAACATTATTGGGGGATAGGTACTGCTCGTTTAATGGAAGTGTCAAATGTGAGGGTGGCAACTACGATTGGACTTACGGAGATCCTTTCTATATGGGTATAAGTGGATATTCAGGTAATTCTTTTTACGTTAAAACTAATTGTTTTTTTTATAATAGCAACGAATGGCTTACATATTATTCGGGTAATAATGTAATGCAGGAAAATAAACTATATACACGATTTCGTATCTGCAGTGAGAATATTCGACGGGGAAAAATAGACAAGGAATATCCTACATGCGTTGATTGGTTCTACGGAGAAGTGAATGACTATACCCCGACAGGGGAATATTCAACTATGGAGTTCCCTCTTAAGCGCACTGGGTTCAAACTGAAATATGAACTCTCCGGTGTGACGGATGGCAAGGTTACCGTAAAGGTGTATAACAGTAAAAGGACTTTCATTGAAAACACTACATCTTCCAAGAGTTACGAAAGTGACACTCAGTTCATAGCATTCTATGACACTTACAGCGCCTGGAAGTATGCGGACAATTACACTGAGAATCTGACCGTCTCCGTGACTTGGGCTCGTGGAACCGGCATCACCCAGGATCTTGGCACCAAGACAATTCAAGTCAAGAGGAACTGCCTGAATAACATCAAGATCAAATTAGGCAGTGATGACCAAGGCTCAGTAATCCGTTTTACCACTGAAGAAGAAAGCTCAATCGGCTCCGCTGAAAGCAATATTACCGTCAAACCATAAGGTATGTACCTTTTCTGGTGGTTGCTATGTGTTCGACTGACTTTGTCAGGCACGGCTTTTTCGAAATATTTTGCGGATTGGGGGATTTTGCATAAATTTGTGATCTGTTTGATGGCCGTGGAGCTCCAGAAGTCCCGTGAGGTTACGGGCGCTTGCGGCTGAAACTTAATAAAGTTTTGTTTTTTTATGTACGCAATTGTTGACATTGCAGGACAGCAGTTCAAGGTTGAGGCTGGAAAAGAGATCTTTGTTAACCGTCTCGCGGCGGCCAAGGATTCTTCAGTCGAGTTCGACAAGGTGCTGCTCGTTGACTCCGAAGGGCAGATCAAGCTCGGTAATCCTTATGTAAAGGGCGCAGTCGTAAAGGCCACCGTTCTCGATGACGAGGCAAAGGCTGACAAGGTGCTCGTGTTCAAGAAGATCCGTCGTAAGGGATTCCAGAAGCTCAATGGCCACCGCCAGAAGCTTTCCAAGATCCGTATCGATGAAATCGCTTAATTTCTAAAGAGTAACAGATTATGGCACACAAGAAAGGACAATCAAGTTCAAAGAACGGTCGTGAGTCTCATTCCAAAAGGCTTGGACTCAAGAAATTCGGCGGTGAGGTCGTAAAGGCCGGCAACATCATCGTAAGGCAGAGAGGTACTGTCCACAATCCTGACAAGAACGTCGGAATGGGCAAGGATCACACTCTCTACGCACTCGTTGACGGAACTGTTAAGTTCACAAGGAAGAGAGAGGACAAATCCTACGTCTCGGTTATCCCTTTTGAGAACTAAGACTCGGAGGATTGATAATGAAAGAGGGCTGGCTTCGAGTTATCGTGCCTGTCCTCTTTTTTGTTTTGAAGGGACCCGTTTCAGGCTTGCTGGCCTGGAAATGTGTCGGGGAACATTCCCGGCGGCAAGCGGGGACTTCCGTTTTAATTGTAATTAAACTATTCGCAATATTATGCTTACACTCAAAACGCTTCGTGACGATCCGCAGCACGTGATCGAGAAGCTGGCAGTAAAGAATTTCGATGCGAGGGCCATCGTGGAAAAAGTCCTCGAACTGGACACCAACAGAAGGGCTCTTCAGACAGAGAGTGACGCTATTGTGGCCAGGCAGAATCAGCTCACCAAGCAGATCGGTGGACTTATGAAAGATGGCAAGAAGGCCGAGGCCGAAGAGGTCAAGAAGGAAGTGGCCGAACTCAAGGCCAAGTCTTCCGAACTTCTCGCCAAGGCCGATGAGAACAACAAGGAACTTGAGGCTCAGTTGGTTCTTCTTCCGAATATGCCTTGCGACCTCGTTATCCCTGGAAAGGGAGCCGAGGACAATCAGGTTGTGAAGATGGGCGGCCCTGAGGTCAACCTTCCTGAGCACGCTCTCCCTCACTGGGAGCTTGCCAAGAAATATGACATCATAGATTTCGACCTTGGTGTGAAGCTCACCGGAGCCGGTCCCTGTCTATAAGGGCAAGGGTGCCAAACTCCAGAGGGCCCTCATCAACTTCTTCCTTGACATCAACACCGCCGCCGGCTACAAGGAGGTCGAGCCGCCTATCATGGTCAACGCCGCTTCCGGTTTCGGTACCGGTCAGCTGCCTGACAAGGAGGCCCAGATGTACTATGTAGGACTTGATGACTTCTATCTCATCCCTACAGCCGAGGTTCCTGTCACCAACATATTCAGAGATGTCATCCTTGGTAACAACGACTTCCCGCAGAAGATGACCGCCTACACTCCGTGCTTCCGTCGTGAGGCCGGTTCTTACGGCAAGGACGTGAGAGGTCTGAACCGTCTGCATCAGTTCGACAAGGTCGAGATCGTGCGCATCGAGAAGCCGGAGAACTCTTACGCCGCTCTGGATGAGATGGTTGCCCACGTTGAGGGCATCGTCAACAAGCTTGGTCTGAAGTACAGGATCCTCCGTCTGTGCGGTGGTGACCTGAGTTTTACCTCTGCCATCACCTACGATTTCGAACTTTGGTCAGCCGCCCAGGGACGTTGGCTTGAGATCTCGTCAGTTTCCAACTTCGAGACCTATCAGGCGAACCGTCTGCACCTGCGTTACCGTGACGCGGAAGGCAGGATGCAGCTTTGCCACACCCTGAACGGAAGCTCGCTCGCTCTCCCTCGCGTGGTCGCCGCCCTGCTCGAAGACAACCAGAAGGAAGACAAGATCGTCATCCCTGAGGTTCTCCGTCCTTACACCGGATTCGACTGCATCGACTAACCGCATTGGACGGTAAGTCCTTGCTCGTAAATTCTTTATGGACAAGAAAACGATAATCGGAATAGACCCCGGAACCAATCTCCTTGGTTTCGGGGTTATTGATGTCATCAGCGGCAAGCCCGTTTTCGTGGATATGGGTGTGCTGGACCTGCGGAATGAGGCAGACGCATATTCAAAACTCCGTCAGATCTACGACACCGTCACCGAAGTCTGCAAGACCTACCACGGCACCGAAATGGCGCTGGAGTCGCCGTTCTACGGCAAGAACGCGCAGGTCATCCTGAAACTGGGGCGCGCGCAGGGGGCCGCGATGCTCGCCGCTCTTGAATATGGCATCACCGATATTCATGAATATGCTCCCCGGGAGGCCAAGCAGGCGATTACCGGCAACGGAGCCGCGTCCAAGGAGCAGGTGAGCGTGATGCTTCGCAAGACGTTGAACGTGGATTTCCAACCGGAACATCTGGATGCCACGGATGCGCTTGCCATCGCCCTTTGCCATTACTACTCGATTTCCAGTCCGCTGGCGAAGGTGAAAGGCTCCGGAGGCTGGGAGAAGTTCATTAAGGACCATCCGGACCGGGTGAAGTGAAGTTTTTTCTTTGTAAGGATTAAACCATCGCCGCGCTTCTCTGTCAAAGGAAGCGTTAGGTTGATTAGTTGAGTATTCCTTATGAACTTAAAGAAATTCATCACTTTTGTCGCCGGCGTTATGTCGGCTTTTTCTTTGGCTTTCGCCCAGGGAGGCGGCACGGTCACATTGTCGCTTACGGATTCCTCCACCGGAGAGGCGGTCGGGTTCGCGACCGTTTCCATCACTAAACCAGGCAATACAAAACCCTACAAGTATGCCTTGAGTGATGACAAGGGAAAGACGGTTTTTGACAAGGTCGCCGCCGGGAAATATGTCCTGAAGGCGGAACTTCTTGGTTACAAGCCTCTGACCAAGGATATTGAGGTCAAGGGAAAGCTGGATCTGGGAGCTTTGAAGATGGATCCGGACAAGCAGGTGCTGGACGCCGCAAGCGTCTCCGCCGCCGGCAACCCGATCGTGATCAAGAAGGATACCATTGAATATAACGCCTCGTCTTTCAAGACGACCGAGAACGATGTCCTGGAGGACTGTTGAAGAAGCTTCCGGGCGTGGAGGTTTCCGAGGATGGAACCGTCACTGCGAACGGTCAGACAATAAGCAAGATAACAATTGACGGCAAGACATTCTTCCTTGACGACCCACAGCTTGCGTCCAAGAATATTCCCGCGAAGATCATCGACAAGGTGAAGGTCGTGGAGAAGAAGTCCGAGCAGGCTGAGTTCACCGGCATCGATGACGGCAACGATGAGACGATAATCGACCTCTCCATTCAGAAGGGAATGATGAACGGCCTCTTCGGTAATGTTATGGCCGGAGCGGGACACGATGTCCGCAAGCAGGTCTCTGGCTCCGAACTCTCATCCGGAAACGGTGACTGGCGTTACCAAGGAGCCGGTTTCCTGGGACGTTTCACGGATAAGAACCAACTCAGCGTGGTGATCAACGGCAACAACACCAACAACCGTGGATTCAATGATCTGGCCGGAAGTATGATGCAGGGAATGCGCGGAGGCGGCGGTGGAATGGGCCGCGGCAGCCGTGGCTGGGGACCAGGCAACGGAATCACGACTTCCTGGATGGGTGGTCTGAACGGCAACACTTCCCTGTTCGACGGCAAGATGGATCTGGGCGGCAATTACCTCTACAATAATAACGAGACTTATGTGGAGGAAGAAAGCCGGAAGATCACCTATCTTGATGACCACAATCTTATCTACAACAACAAGGGATCCAACACAACCAATTCCGACGGCCATCGTTTCGGAGTCCGTCTTGAGCATAAGTTCTCGGAGAACACCTCGATTCTTTTCCAGCCTCAGGTCAGCTTCGGCAACGGAGATTTCAATGAAATCTCGGAGTTCTCTACATTGACGGAAAAGGACGGGACGACAACCAAAACCAATGATGGTTTCACAAGTAACACTGGCTCGAATAACAACTGGAGGACCAACGGCTTCTTCCTCTTCCGGCAGAAACTCGGCAAGGCTGGCAGAACCCTCTCTTTCAACGCGCGTTACAACTTCAGCGGGAATGACATGGATGGATTCAACCAGTCTCTTACAAGGACTTTCGATGAGTTCGAGACCGCTTCGGATTCCATCATCAACCAGCGTTACAACCAAGAGCAGAACTCTCAGTCATTGAGTGGACGATTGACCTATACCGAACCTCTCGGCAAGGGATTCTTCGTAGAGGCCAACTATGAGGCATCGTGGAACCGGAGCACTTCCACAAAGAACACTTACGACAGCGGGGTGGTTTCGGACTTCGGGGCCTCAAATCTCGTCTATAATCCTAATGGGGAAGTACTTAATGATGTGTATTCCAGTGAGATTGTCAACCGCTATGTCAACCAGACCATCGGCGCCAACTTCGTCTATCAGAAAGACAAGCTTCGCGCTCAGGCCGGTGTGAGCGCCAACCCGACCGATACCCATAATGAGACCACCGGCTTTGACACCTATGACAACCACGTTTTGAACTGGGCTCCTCAGGCCATGCTGTGGTACGACATAGATGACAACACCAATGTGCGTGGGTTCTATTTCGGCCGCTCGCAGCAACCGTCGGTAAGCCAACTCATGAGGGTTCCTGACAACACAAATCCGTTGAGTGTCTCTTTCGGTAACATGTACCTTGAACCGTATTTCAACCATAGTTTCAGGAGTGATTTCCGTCATACCAACAAGAAAAATTTCCTTTCTGTTAACGCTGGTCTCGACGGTGGAATAGTTAAGAATCCGATTGTGAACGCGCAGTGGTACGGGACAAACGGAGCGCAATATTCCATTCCTGTCAATGGAAAGGACTCCTACAACGGCAGCTTCCGAATCATGTTGAACTCGCCTATAGCGAAGTCCAACTTCAGTGTGTTCCTGATGTCCAGGGCAAGTTATTCCAAGTCATCGTCTTATGTGGGTTCTTCCTCATTCGACATGGGCAAATACTACGAAGGTGACAATTATGATGCTGAGAATTTCCTCGCCGACAAGTTCCTTGAGGATTTCCACTCGCTTGACTTCACTTTGAACAAGCTTCAGACAGTCGGTCTCATGGAGAGACTTCGTCTTACTTACCGCAATGACATAGTGGAACTTACCGCCGGTGGCCGCACCAGGATGTCAAAGTCCTGGTACACGATCGCCAACCAGTCCACGAATATGACGTGGAGCAATCAGGTTTCCGCCTCGATGAACTGGACAGTCCCTGGCGGCCTCGGAATCGTGGCTGATGGTAACTACAACTGGTACAACGGCTACACCACCGATCAGGGAACCCAACTGATTCTGAACGCCAAGATCACCAAGATGCTGTTCAAGGACAAATTCACCCCTTGCCCTGAACGCCTATGACATTCTTGATCAGGCCAAGAATCTCTCGGTGTCAGATTCTTCGAACTATCACACCGAGACCCTGAACAACACCCTCGGCCGTTACATCGTGGTCTCCCTGACCTACCGCTTCGGCAACTTCGGTGGCAAAGGCGGCCGTCGTATGGGCCCAGGAATGGGCCGCGGCCCGATGGGCCCACCTCCAAGAATGTAGCCCCTATGAATATAATTGAATGTTCAAAATTTTCAATCATAACTGAGAAGCTGTTTTTGAATTTTTTTAAATGTTCTTTGAGGTGAAAAATCTTCATTTTCTTCCCGCTTCTTCAGTCAGATAGCACCGCTATCTTCCTTGGAAGAAGCGGTCGAAACTGAAGTTTTTCACTCTCAAACCTTCAAACAAACAATTCAAAACAGCTTCTGAAATTTTTTCATGGTTATAGTCTTTTTTCAACTATAAGTGAAGAATACGTTGAATCAAGGGTTCTGACAGAGTAAGATGCTGTAGATTCCCTATGGCCGGAATAAAAATAAAATTCAGAATTTTGGTAACGTGCAAAATTCTGAATTTTCTTTTTTTATTCTGGCCGTCCGGTCAGAAACCTTATTCAAAATTATTCATCGTCCTCCTCCGTTCCGACAAAATTGACGTAGTTGCGCCACTTGTCGATCATCGCGGTCATATCCTCCGGAATCTGGGAATCAAACTGGATCCATTTTCCCGTGCCCGGATGTACGAAACCGAGAGTCTTGGCGTGAAGGGCCTGACGGGGACAAAGCTCAAAACAGTTCTGGATGAACTGACGGTACTTTGCGTAGATCGTCCCCTTGCGGATCTCTGAGCCCCCGTACCTTTCGTCATTGAATAGAGGATGACCGATATGGCTCATGTGGACTCTGATCTGGTGGGTGCGCCCGGTCTCCAGCTTGCACTCGACAACGGTGACATAGCCGAAACGTTCCAGCACCTTGTAATGCGTCACAGCGTGCTTGCCCCTGCCGTCCTCGTCAGCATAGACCTTGAACCTAAGCCTGTCGTTGGGATCACGCCCGATGTTGCCGGTGATCGTGCCTTCGTCCTCCTTGATGTTGCCCCAGACAACAGCCACGTACCGCCTCTCGATCGAATGCTCGAAGAACTGGCGGGCCAAGTCAAGCTGTGTCTCATCGTTTTTCGCCACGACAAGAAGGCCGGAAGTGTCCTTGTCTATTCTGTGCACCAGAATCCCCATCCTCTCATCGGCCGCTTCCGGCCCCTGGGATATGCCCAAATGAAAGGAAAGAGCATTGATGAGAGTTCCCTCGAAGTGGCCGTGCCCCGGATGAACAACCATTCCGGCCGGTTTGTTGACAACAAGAAAGTCGTTGTCCTCATAGACTATGTTCAGAGGAATGTCCTGCGGCAGGATCTCAAGGCCGCGGCGGCGGTACGGCATCACGAAGCGGATCACATCGCCGGGACGTATGATGAGGTTCGCTTTTCGCAATCTTGTCATTCACACGTACATAGCCTTCCTTGATGGCACACTGGACCCTGTGCCGTGAGGTATCCTCAAGATGTGTGGCCATATACTTATCCACACGCATCGGGGTCTGTCCGACATCCACGTTGAGCCTGAAATGCTCGAACATTCCCTGCTCCTCGTCCTCGACGCTATCCTCTTGGTCGTTGTAAAGTCTCTCCTCGTCCACGTTACTCGTCTTTCTTGTCCAATGATAGATAGAGGGTCACGTCAGAGCCCATAAGAATAGGATTTCCGGAGGCTTCCGGAGTCTGTCTGGTCACCGAGGCGTTCAGAGAGTCTGTGTAGTTCCTCACGCTCTTGTCGAACACGATGCGACCGATATTCAATGAGTTGTCGTGCACGGCATCGACCGCCCTGAGATATTTCAATCCCTTGACGTTAGGAATATAAGTCAGATTGTCCTCCGGATTGAGCCCGACCTCAAGATTGATTTCGGAGCCGGTCTCGATCTGCCTTCCCCGGCCTGATTTCGCGGTTGCGGTAGATTTGCCTGCTTACATTGTTTGTCGCTATGTCGTTGACATAGATCAACTTTCCCAATGCCAGACCGCGTGAGTTCAGTTCTGCCTTGGCTTGACGCATTGAATAGCCGACAAGATTCGGCATGCTGACCTTCTTGGCATTCTTGGCGTTGATGGTGAGGAGGATCCTTCTGCCTTGCTTCACTTGAGAACCTGGTTTCGGATTCTGGCTGTAGATGGCTCCCCGCTCCATTTTTTCTGACAAAAATGGAGTCGATGACTTCCACTCTGAGCTTGGACCGTGAGGCCTCGTGTTTCGCCTCGTTCACGGTCATGCTTTGTGAAATCAGGTACTTCTATTGTCTTGCCGTGGTTTGTCAAAACACTCAACAGCATTGAGCTCACGAATATCAGAACCGCAAAGAACAGGACCGCAAGCAAAACGTTCCTGACTATCCAGTTGCTGAAGAAACCACCTTTCTTATCTTCTTTCTCTTTCCATATTCATAAATTACTTTCCACCCGTGAAGAGCAGGTCAAACGCTCCTTCTCCTATCAGAGCCAACCCTATTATTATGATTATTATTCCCGCTATCCCTGTTCAGCCACATTATTTTCTTCATGTCAAAGGCTTTTCTCCAGTTGCTGAAGAACCAGGAGAAGAAAAACCAGTAGGCTATCGAGCCGGCGGCCACCGCCAGAATTATCGGATATATCCTGAAACTTCTGTCCGACACATCGACCTGAAAGAATGCGAACAGTGCGAACATCACCAGGATTGCACCAGGGTTGGAGACGGTTGTTGCGACCGCCTGCAGAAAATCCTTCGGGGAAGCCCCACGGGTCTTGACATCCCCCGGTTCCATCTTCCTGAACGGGTCCTTGAAAGCCATTGAATATCCCAGATAGGCGATCACAGGACCACCGATCAGGAATATGATTGATTCGTAGGTGTTGATGAAATTCTGCGCGAAGGCCCATGCGAAAATCGAGATGATCGCATCGCATACGCTGTGTCCACCAGAGACGCTCCGAGTCCAGTCGTGAACCCGGCCTTATGTCCGTAGCAGATGGATTTCTGAAGCACAAGAATCGCCACCGGCCCGAGCGGAGCCGACGCGCAGATGCCGATTATGAACGCTTTCAGAATCTCCAACAGCATAGGCGGTCATTATTTTGCCCTCATGAAAATCTCTGCACGGGACATCCGTGCAGGTCGAAGTGCTCCCTCAGCTTGTTCTCAAGGAATCTCTTGTACGGCTCCTTGACGTACTGAGGCAGGTTGCAGAAGAACGCGAACGCCGGGAATCTGGTTGGCAGCTGGGTCACGTACTTGATCTTCACATACTTGCCCTTCCAGGCCGGCGGCGGGTAATTCTCGATCTCCGGCAGCATAGCCTCGTTCAGCCTTGCCGTCGAAAGCTTGCGGGAATAGTTCTCGTAAACGTGCTCGGCCTCATCCAGCACATCCATGATTCTCTGTTTCCTGGTGACAGAGGTGAATATGATCGGCACGTCATCGAACGGAGGCGATGCGGCGGCGCAGCGAGGCTTCATATTCCTTCATCGTGTTGCTGTCCTTCAGGAAGAGGTCCCATTTGTTGACCACCAGCACGCAGGCCTTGCGGTTGCGGACGATGAGGTTGAATATGCTCATGTCCTGAGCCTCCATTCCGGTGTTCGCGTCGATCATCAGGATGCAGACATCGGAATGTTCGATTGCCCTGATGGAACGCATCACGGAGTAGAACTCCAGATCCTCGTTGACCTTGGCTTTCTTGCGCATTCCGGCGGTGTCCACGAGCATAAACTCGTGCCCGAACTTGTTGTAGAGGGTTGAGATCGAGTCTCTTGTGGTTCCGGCCACCGGGGTCACGATGTTCCTTTCCTCTCCGAGAAGCGCGTTCGTCAAAGAAGACTTGCCGACATTAGGCTTCCCGACAATCGCGATGTGAGGAAGGTCCGGACGGTCATTGTCCTGCTGCGGTGTCTCTTCCGGGAGAACCTTAAGCACCTCGTCCAGAAGGTCGCCGGTTCCGCTTCCGTTGGCAGCGGATGTCGCCCAGATCTCTCCCAGTCCCAATGAATAGAACTGATAGGCGTCGAACATCTTCTCTCCGGAATCCACCTTGTTGACACACAGGACGACAGGCTTTTTGCTCCGGCGGAGAATGTCGGCGATCTCGGCGTCGTAGTCAGTGATGCCGGCGGCGGCCTCTACCATAAATATGATCGCGTCGGCCTCCTCAATGGCGATCACGACTCTGTTTGCGGATGGCCTCCTCGAACACATCATCCGAATTGGTCGTCCAGCCTCCCGTGTCAACCACGGAGAACTCCTTGCCGCACCATTCGCATTTGCCGTAGTGGCGGTCTCTTGTCACGCCGGCGGTCTCGTCAACGATGGCCTGACGCATTCCGACAAGTCTATTGAAAAGTGTGGACTTGCCGACATTCGGGCGTCCCACAATGGCTACTAAACTCATAACTCAATCTCGCAGGGCAGGCAATTGCCGTGTTAAAACATTATCACACATTCGATGACCATTGCCGGTCGTGTCATTCACCTTGTTTCGGCTTCTTGTCCCCGAACTCATATTCATAGAAACCGCATCCGGTGCAGGCGTCGCTGTAGGAACCGGTGCAGGAAGCGTTCCTTTTGGGCTTCTTTTTTGAGAAGATCTCCTCGTCCTGCTCCCTCATGCACTTGATTCCCATCTTCCGCATATTCTCGTTGCGGCTTATCTCCGTCTCCGGGAATTTCCCGTTCTTCCGGAATATGATGTTGAAGCACATTCCGATCACTCCGATCCCGAGGATGATTATCGCGGCGAGAACTGTCTTCATCTCTTAGAATATGAATTCCGTGCTGATAGGCTCGTAGTTGTAAACCTTGCGGATGATCGCCGCGAAGGTCTCAGCCATCGAGACTACCTTTATCTTGCTTTTGTGTCGGCTCCTTCCTTGAGAGGAATGGTGTCGGTGACGAACACTTCCTTCAGGCAGGAGTTGTTGATCCTGTCGTAAGCCGGACCTGAAAGCACAGCGTGTGTCGCACAGGCTCTTACGCTTGCGGCCCCTTTCTCCATCAACACTTCGGCGGCCTTCACAAGGGTTCCGGCGGTGTCGATGAGGTCGTCCACAATCACGATGTTCTTGCCTTCCACGTCACCGATGGCGGTTATGGAGGCGACAACATTGGCTCTTTCGCGGGACTTGTGGCAGATGATCACCGGGCAGGCGAGTTCCTTGGCGTAGGCGTTGGCCCTCTTCGCTCCACCCATATCCGGGGCGGCGATCGCAAGGTTCTCGATGTTCAGTGACCTGAGGTAAGGGATGAACACCTTGCTGGCGTAGATGTGATCCACCGGAAGGTCGAAGAAACCCTGGATCTGGTCGGCGTGGAGGTCGCAGGTCATAATCCTGTCCACTCCGGCCGCGGTCAGAAGATTGGCCACCAGCTTCGCTCCGATCGAGACGCGAGGCTTGTCCTTGCGGTCCTGTCTAGCCCATCCGAAGTACGGCATCACAGCGATCACCTTGTCTGCGGAGGCTCTTTTGGCCGCGTCGATTGTCAACAGAAGTTCCATCAGGTTCTCCGTAGGTGGAAAAGTTGACTGCAGGATGAACACGGTAGCGCCTCTGACGCTGTCCGTGAAAGAGGGAACGAACTCTCCATCGCTGAATTTGGTTACTTCGGACGCGCCAAGGTGATACTTCTCTCCAGTCGCGGCCCCGATGATGTTCAGTTCGTCAACAACCTTGCAAGCAAAGTCTTTTGAGGCTATGCAGGCAAACAATTCCATTCTGTGTTCCATGTGCATTAAACTATGCTATAAATTAATATATTGTTGAATATAGTCCAGTATATCTTCCTTTCCGGCTCCAGTCTCGGCGCTGGACGCGAACATAGGCGGCATCTCCTCCCAATCCTCCGACGAGGATCTCCTTGTCCCGCTCGATCTGCGCCTTCAACGCATTCGGCCCAAGTTTGTCACCTTTTGTGAATATGATCGCGAACGGAACCCCGTTCTCTCCGAGCCCCGCCAGGAACTCCCTGTCGATCTTGGTGATGTCGTGCCTGGAGTCGATCAGCACAAAAAAGAGCACAACCATCTCCTCCGACTTTTCAATGTAGTCATTGATCATCTTGCGGAGCTCTTCGCGTCCTTTTTGTGAGATCTTGGCGAATCCGTAGCCCGGAAGATCGACGAGATACCAGCTGTCGTTGATGATGAAGTGGTTGATCAGTTTGGTCTTTCCAGGGGTTGACGAAGTCTTGGCAAGCTTGCGGTTGCCACACAACATGTTGATCAGCGATGACTTGCCGACATTAGAGCGTCCTATGAACGCGAACTCCGGCAGTCTGCGGGAGGGCTTTTGGCTGACTCTGGTGCAGCTGCCTGCGAATTTTGCTTCAGTTATGGTCATCTTTCTTTCTACCTCTGCGATTCTTTTACAAAGATAGTTGATTTTTGTTAATTTTGTAAGAGATAGGAAACGTTATTATGGAAAAGAAGTACATAGACCTGTTTACCCTTCAGGCTCGTCTGAAATCCGTTGTGGAAGGCTTGTTCCCGCAACGGCTGTGGGTCAAGGCCGAAATCAGCAGCCTGAGCCGCAAGCAGAACGGCCATTACTACCTTGAACTTTCCCAAAGCGAGGGTGGTGGAGTGGTCGCCAAGACCCGCGCCACGATCTGGGCGTTCCGCTGGAATATGATCGACCAGCGTTTCAGAAGCGTGACCGGTTCATCCTTGGAAGCCGGGATGGAGATCCTTGCCAGCGTGCAGGTCAGCTACCATCCGCTGTACGGATTTTCATTGAATATAGATGACATCGATCCGGAGTTCACCCTCGGCGCGAACGAGCGTCGCAGGCAGGAGACGATCGAGCGGCTCACAAGAGAAGGCCTGCTTGACCTCCAGAAGCGTCTGCGGCTTCCCGCTCTGCCATATTCATTGGCGGTTATTTCCGCTCCCGGGAGCTGCCGGCTTCGGCGACTTCCGCCACCATCTGATTGACAATGAATATGGCTTCGTGTTCAACGTGAGGTTGTTCGAGGCTTTGATGCAGGGTGACGGCGCGCCGGCTTCGATAATGGCGGCGTTCGCTGAGATTCTGTCCTCGCCGGTTCATTACGACGCTGTGCTGATCATGCGTGGTGGCGGCTCTGATTTGGATCTGGGATGTTTTGATGACTACGATCTGGCCGTTACCATCGCCCGCTGTCCGGTTCCGGTATTCACGGCGATCGGGCACGACAAGGATCATCACGTGGCGGACATGGTCGCCAACACTTTCGTAAAGACTCCTACGGCTCTGGCGGACCTGTTTCTGGACTGCTACATCGCTGAGGACCAACGGTTAGGGACCCTGGAGTCCCGTCTGATGATGTCATTTAACAACCGTTTGGCGGCGATGTCTTCCCGTGTCGACTTGCTAGAGGCCCGTGTCCGCCGTCAGGCTGACGCCCGTGTGTCGGACGCGATGCACAAGGTGGAAATCCTGGGCGCGGCTCTGACGAAGGCTGTCGAGAACAGGATCGTCGGTCAGGAACATCATCTGGACAGATTGTCTGACAGGGTCCTGCACGGTGCCGACAGAAGCCTCTACAAGGCCGGTTCCGCTTTGGATCGGATTGAGCAGAGGCTGAGAGGCCGTGTAGGTGTCGTGCTTTCCGGAGCCTTGTCGCATCTTATGATGGTCGAGACGAAAATCGCCGCCAACGATCCTCGTAACATTCTCCGCAAGGGCTTTGTCCTCGCCTTGGACCGGGATGGTGTCAAGATGGATTCTGCCACCAAGACCCGTGTCGGTGACCGTGTGCGTATGATGTTCGCTGACGGTACCGTCAAGTGCGGAGTCGTGGAGGTTGACCTTAAAAGTAATGTGCCCGGAAGCGAGGACGAAAACATCCCGGCTATGAGTGAAATCAGTTAAAAATCAATTAATATGTCAGAGAAGAAATTTGATTACACCAAGGCGGTCACCGAACTGGACGAGATCGCCGCCAAAGTAGAGGACCCAGCTACCAGCCTGGATGACATCGGAGCCCTTGTCAAGCGCTCCAAGGAACTAATCGAGTCCTGCCGCAAGTACCTCCGCACCGTCCGCGACTCCATCGAGGACAGCAAGGAATAACCTCCGGTCACTGATCCCGCCGAAGTGACCGATGCTTTCAAAGAAATATTTCCAGCAGTTGAAAATCGGTGAAAAAGGCTGTCAAGAAAGATTTCAGCTTATTGAGAGGCGGCGGAAAAAAGGCAAATTGAAAATTTTGCACGTTACCAAAATTTTCAATTTGATTTTTCCGCCGTTCTGGTGACGGAGCCGCAGTGTAACGTCGACCTTTGGGTAAGCTTAGGAGCCAACGTTCTCAAAGGGAAGGCAGGTATGTGCAAACAAGCGTTATATTGGATACAACGAAAAAGTGCTATGGCCCGTAGCACTTTTTCCGTAATCGCACGCTTCTGCTTGTATGTAGCATATAAAGATTCCATTTTTGCTGATAGTTATGTGCACATAAGTTAAGAAATTGCACGACGATTAGTGCGATTTTCGCAAAATTCTGCATGGAAAAACGTGCTGCAAACTCCACGATGTTATTGCCGGATAGTTTTATGAACCTCGACAGGCGCGATAACGCCTCTTTTTGCGCTTGTCGGAGTTCAAATGTGCCTTGATAGGCGCGGAAAAGGGGGGGGGATATGCGCTCATCGAGGATTGACACACCTTGACGAACCGGACAGCTACCTTGCGGTTGATGACACCGAAATCGGCTCTGGCGCGCGAATCCCGCTTTGGATGTTCGGCTTTCTCTATTGATATCGTATTCGACTTGAATCAACGCTAAAGTCGGTTATGCAGTGTATTATAACTTGCCTTTTGGGGGCTTTCGTGCGTGGACGCAGTCCATTTGCGCACATGGTGTATTGTCCTGATTTAGGTTGACTCGTGTTTATAGAATATCACTTATATAAGTTGACTTTGCGTTGTTATACGTCGAGGGGTTGACTGGAGGCCGTAGGCGGAAGGAGACCCCCTGACAGTCTTCAAAGGTAAAGAGTTTTCAGGGATTTCCAAGTTATTTCTGGATTTTATTGCCATATGCCGTAACTTGTCCACATCATATCCTGTCTCCTGCCGCCCCCGACGCTTCCGGACGGGGTCTTCATTCCGATGCTCATATGCGGCCTCCGGTTGTTGTAGAAGTCCACGGCCCGGGCGACCGCCGCCACGACCTCGTTGATGTTCCTGAACACCTTCCCCTTGAGCAGCTCGTTCTTCATCGTGTTGTTGATGCGTTCCGCCTGGGCGTTGTCCTTCGGATCTCCCGACTCGGTCATGCTGATCCTGATGCCGTGCTTCCGCAGCATCCCCACATACTCGCGGCACGCATATTGGCAGCCACGGTCGGAGTGGTGTATGAGGTTGACCTCATCCTTCCCCTCTATGCGTCTCAACGCCATCCTCAGGGCCTCCCATCGGATAGTCCGTGTCAAGCGTGGGCCCGACACTCCAGCCGATGATCTCCTCGGTGTATGCGTCAAGTATCAGCGGCGGGTAGCAGAAGTGGCAATGGTAATCGTCCTCCGTTATGACAATGTATGTTATGTCGCTGACCCACAGCCGATCCGCCGAGGTGGGGATATAATCCTTTATGAGGTTGGGGTATGTCGGGAGTCCGTGTGTCGAGTCCGTCGTGCGGGGCTTGCGCATCTTCCGGCGCACCTTTAGCCCCCTGCTCGTCGATGATCCGGCAGAAGCGGTCGCGGCCTATCGGACTGTCAAAGCGGAAGTCCCTCTGATACATGTACCACAGCTTCTTCCCGCCGATGCCGGGATCTTCCTTCCTGACCTCCCTGATATATTGGATGGCGAACTCCTCACGCGCGGCCTTGGCATGGACCGCGTCCTCGTCATGCTGATAGTAAGCCTGCTTGCTTACACCAAGCAGCCCGCAGAGCTCAACCACCTGACATTTCGGTGGCTGATTCCGCGTGCAGGTCCCTTACCGCTTGGTGCCAGCTTTTTTTCTTATCTCAATGTGCCAACGAGCCTCCGCTATGTCTATGATCTTTTCGTTCAGGCGGTTGCGCAGACGCTCCAACCTGAGGCTCTCCTCCAGTTCGGATATCCGCGACTTCAGGGACTCCATCTCTTCCTGCTCCTTTGACTTCTTCGCTTCCATAATTCTTCGCGGGCTTCCTTTCCCGTTCTCCGCCTCAAAGATAGCAATCCAGTGGTACATTTGCCTCACGCTTACCGGGACAAGCTGCAATTTCGCTATCTTCCGCGGGCTAAAACCTGTCTTTTGGTGAATCTCTATCACCTGTTGATAGTACTTCTTTTTTGAAATTCTGTGTGTGGTGTCATAATGATTGACTCTTTTTGTGAGTCAACCTTTTTTTCAGGCAAATACATGGTGTTCAGCTTTGTCTAGCGCGTGAGTAAAAGATGTGGTTCGGCGCACGGAGAACGGTTTGACAAGGTCACAGACACTGGCTAGGGTGGCGTGGTTTCTGGGATGCTATTCCACGAGAAAGTCGTACAACGGCGCCAACAAAAGTAATTGTTTGGCTGGAGGTATAGCTCTTTTTGTTTTGAAGTCGATGATCATGTTGAAGCGCTTCAGAAAATTGTTACCCACTGTGCCGTCAATGTCACTCTTGCTCTGCATACCTTCTGTCAATGTGGAGAACGCACCGGCGACTTTCGGTAATATATAAGGTCCGACAGTGACCTCGTCGAAAAAGACATTTCTGAGTTCTCCGCTTCCTCCATCTGAGCTGGAAATATGTGAGATGGCGAATGGCTTTTGGGTGTTGAGCAGATTGTGGCTGTTCACGAATGGGGTGTTAAGGTCGATTACCCTGTCTGATCCGGTGTCAACTTCCAACAGCAGATAATATTCAGTGCCGCTGATTTTCACGGGCATCGTGATGAAAGGCACATCGTATTTGTACTCGAATGGAAACGGAATCAGTTCTGAACTGACTTCAAGCGGCTCTTTCTTCGAGTAGCAGTAAATCGTCATATCGTCATAGTTGATTTCGATGTTGAAGGCTCTTAACGCGTTGAGTCCCACCACACCGTCCCAGTACTCCGGAGGGTAAGGAATATGTGCGCATCCAGCCTTTTCGTATTGGACGGTGCCGATCTTCACGGAATTGTCGTGGCTATATTCCACAGTGTTCTCACCGGACGCACCAAGATTATCGATCGCCTCTCCTTTATGAATATGCCCTTGGAGTTTTGGCGAATTGGTGTTCAGAACAAGAGACGACGCACCTGTGTCCACAAGGAAATTCAATGAATCTGACCCGTTTACAAACGCCGTGACATAAATCCGGTTATCCTCTGCAAGGTGAAAAGGAATCTCTCCTTCCGGTTGCCTGTCCACAATCTTCGCATCAATGTTCAGATAGATCAATACAGAAAATGTGCACAACAAAATCCTGAAATGTCTCATAACCAGTATGATTTTAATGTAAAGTTATCTTTTTTCTGGTAAAAAGACAAGAGATGAAAAGTCTTATAATGTGTTTGACATTGTGTGCTCCGTGAGCTGGAAGTACGCTTCTGCGCACAGACAGAACGAGAAGTGGCTCAACTCGCGTCATAGATTGTGTCTTGGTGAGCCATGCGGGATGATCCCGATCCGTTTTTGAGGATTGACAGGATATTCGCTATTTGAAAGAAAATTTACTATATTTGCAGAAACAGGAAGGGTTCCGCCGGAAAAGGGCGGGACTCCGTTTTAATATTATGGTCCCGAAAAGGGAGGGCGGACGGCAATGGCCGCTTGTTTATTTTAGTAAATTGTTTGTCTGCACGTGATTGCCCGCTTGTGGGACGGAGGAAAGAGCATTGGAAAACAGATTGTAGCGTGGCCTGTGACGAAGAGCCGGGCCGGGCGGTTCGTTTTCTTTGATGAAGACAAAGTAAAAATAATAACTGGTTTCATTATGGCTGAAATTCATTATATGACCCAAGAAGGGTTGGATAAGCTGAAGAAGGACCTCGCCGACGCGTTGGCGCAGCGTCCGGTGATCTCCGCCGCGATCGGGGAGGCAAGGGAAAAGGGTGACCTTTCCGAGAATGCTGAATATGACGCTGCCCGTGACGCTCAGGGGCTGCTGGAGGTGAAGATTGCGAAGCTCAAGGACCTCGTGGCAAACGCGAAGGTTATCGACGAGTCCAAGATCGGCACGGACAAGGTGCAGATAATGAACAAGGTAAAAGTGGAGAACATCGCCGCCAAGCAGGTGATGGAGTTCACCATCGTCGGCGAGACCGAGGCCGATTTCGCCCACGGGAAGCTCGCTTCCACAACGCCTATCGCAAAGGCTCTGATCGGGCACTCGAAGGGTGAGATTGTGGACGCCAAGGTGCCTTCCGGCATAATCAAGTTCAAAATCCTCGACATCACACTCTAAGACGATGGCTACGATATTCACGAAAATCGCAAAAGGGGAGATTCCTTCATTCAAGGTGGCCGAGAATGATGAGTTCTACGCCTTTCTGGACATAAGCCCTCTTGCGAAAGGGCATACTCTTGTCATTCCTAAGAACGTTGAGGATGACTACATCTTCCATCTGGACGAGAAGACCTACGAAGGGCTGTGGGCGTTTGCCCGCAAGGTGGCGATCGCCATCAAGGCCGCCGTGCCTTGCCAGCGTGTGGGAGTCTGCGTGCTCGGAATGGAAGTGCCTCACACTCACATTCATCTGGTTCCGCTCCAGACCGAGGCCGACATGGACATCAAGAAAAAACGCTTGGAGATCTCGCCTGAGGAAAAAACAAAGCGATCGCCGAAGCTATATTCAATGAATATGAAAAATTGTAGAAACCTACTTCTCGCGGCAGCCGTTCTGGTCGCCGCCTCTTCGTGCTCGGACAAGGTTCAGGTCAAGGGTACGCTTGCCGGTGCGCCTGACACCCAAGTCGTTGTGAAACAGCTGTCCGGAAGCACGCTGCTGACCTTGGATACCCTCAAGACGGACGCTTCGGGAGCATATTCCTGCAAGATTGATGTGCTTAAGGGGCAGCCGCAGTTCGTTTACCTTTTCAAAGGGGACACCAAGATCGCGTCGCTACTTCTCCAGAAGGGGGACAAGGTGAAGGTCGCTTCCGACACCCTTGGGAAATATTCCGTCGAAGGTTCGGAGGAGAGCGAGAAACTGCGTCAGGTCGAGGAGGATTTCGCCGCGTTTATCGACAAGTTTTCCGCTGATGCCGCCGCTGGTGACAACGCCGCAGCTTCAAAGGATTACATTGAATATTACCGTGGCTGCGTCAAGTACATTATGACGAACTCCAAGTCATTGACTTCCATTCCGGTGCTGTACCAGAAGGTCAACGAGAGCTTCCCGATCTTCAGCCAGGCGACCGATGCCATTCTGTTTCAGAATGTTCACGATTCTCTGATGACTGTGTATCCGGAATCGAAGTACGTCGGGAATTTGAAGAAAGAGGCTGAGAGGAGATTCAACATATTCAATCTCAGTCAAAGAATCAAGGACACCAAAGAGTCGTCGTATCCGGATTTGAATCTCCCTGGGGTTGACGGCACGAAAGTCACGCTCAGCGAGGTGGATTCCAAGGCTGTGCTTGTCTATTTCTGGCAGGCCGCCGACGCCGCCCAGAAGATGTTCAACCAGGATGTGCTGATGCCACTCTACAAGGAATATCACCCTAAGGGTCTGGAAATATATTCAGTGTCCCTTGACACCGACAAGGGTGCGTGGGCGAGTGCCGTGAAGAGCCAGAACCTGCCGTGGATCAACGTCTGCGATGGTTTGGGAGCCGCCTCCGTGGCTGCGGTTCTGTACAACATAAGCCGTGGCCTGCCGGTCGCCTACCTTATCGTGGACGGAAACCTCAGCCCGGATGTCATCAAGACGGACAAGGATTTGCGCCGCGTCATTGCTTCAAGGCTTTAATTTTAGGAATATGTCGAAGGCTGACCACGTTTGATTGCTGGCCAGCCTTTTTATCTTTCGCCTTATGCCGGTAATGTGTGCCGGGCTTTTAGGATGAGGCACAAAAACAATTCAGAACATGACCAGAAAGACAAGAGTAAGATTCGCGCCGTCGCCGACCGGTCCGCTGCATATGGGCGGAGTCCGCACGGCTCTCTATAACTACCTCTATGCCAAGCAGCGCGGAGGTGATTTCATCATCAGGATCGAGGATACTGACTCCCATAGGTTCGTTCCCGGGGCCGAGGAATATATCATCGAGGCTCTTAACTGGTGCGGCATCATTCGGACGAAGGCGTGGACACTGACGGCAAGGTGGTCGAGACACCTTCCGAGCGTCATCCGCACGCTCCTTACCGCCAGAGTCAGAGGCGCGGAATATACCGTAAGTATGCCGAGCAGCTGATCGAGAACGGCTACGCCTACTATGCTTTCGACTCCTCCGAGGCTTTGGAAAAGGCCCGCGCTGAGGCTGAAGCCGCAGGTAAGACATTTATCTACAATCAGGTGACAAGGATGACGATGCGCAACTCGCTGACCCTCCCTGAGGATGAGGTCAAGCGGCTGCTTGAGGAGACTTCCGACTGGACCGTACGCTTCAAGATGCCGACCGACACGGTTGTCAAGATGGATGATCTGATCCGAGGTCACATCGAAGTGAACACCGACACCCTCGACGACAAGGTGCTCTGGAAGAGGGCCGATGAACTGCCTACCTACCATCTTGCCAACATCGTGGACGATCACCTGATGGAGATCACCGAGGTCATCCGTGGAGAGGAATGGCTTCCGTCCCTGCCGCTCCACTATATGCTCTACAAGGCTTTCGGCTGGGGAGGACACGATGCCTCGCTTCGCTCATCTGTCACTGCTTTTGAAGCCGGACGGGAAGGGCAAACTGAGCAAGCGTGACGGCGACAAGCTCGGTTTCCCTGTCTTCCCTCTCAAATGGGTGAACGCCCAAGGGGAGGTCTCCAGAGGCTACCGTGAGGACGGTTACTTCCCGGAGGCTTTCGTGAACCTGCTTGCGTTCCTCGGCTGGAACCCTGGCGACGACCGTGAGATGTTCACGATGGACGAGCTCATCAAGGCATTCTCCCTTGACCGCATCGTCAAGTCCGGCGCCCGCTTCAACCCGGAGAAAGCCCGCTGGTATAACAAGGAATATCTTCGCCTGAAATCTGACGATGAACTCACCGAGCTTTTCGTGCCGATTCTTGAGGAGCACGGAATGAAGGTTGTCGAATGCCCTCATCGCGCCAAGGCCGCAGGTGCTGAGGTAAATGCCTTGGGTGCTGATCTGAGCAAGCATATATTCACAAAAGGTTACGTTCAGAACGTCATCTCCTTCACCAAGGAGAGAGCCACGTTCGTGAAGGATTTCTGGACGATAGCTTCGTATCTTTTCGTTTCCCCTGAGGATTTTGAGAAGTACGGGATCAAGGCCGGCGCTGCCGTGGAGCCTCAGAGCGACGATCCTCGCCGTCAGGCCGATCCTCGCGCGAAGGTCTATGACGATGCCGCCACAGCGCCGTTCCTCGCCAAGGACGTTGACAAATTCTGGAAGCCTGAGAACGCAGAATATGTCGCCAAGGTCGCTTCCTTCATTGATGAATATGCCGGAGAATGGACAGTTCCCGCTTTCGAGAAGGCTCTTGAGGATTACATCCGTGGCAATGAATGGCCGATGGGCAAGGTGATGAACGCCACCCGTTTAGCCCTTGCCGGTGCCGCCAGCGGCCTCGGAATCGCCGACATAATCGTCCGCATAGGCAAGCCCGAGACCCTCGGCCGAATCGCCTACGCCACCAACCGTCTGGCGTAAGCATTGACTTCCCCCTCAATGAGGGGCGTTTTGTGATTTATTCCCTTAACTGATGATGATTTCGTTTGAGACCGTCATTCGTTGAGGGAATTTATTTTACGCCTTTTGGTGGATTCTCCTTCCTCAAGTTTCGGGATGAGGTGGATGTCCATGCCTGGGACGTTGTCCCGCATCATGGTGATCAGCATGTTGAACGCGTCCTCGGCGGTTTCTCGGGTGTTTTGGCTCAGCTGGGTGATGGTCGGAGATGCGATGCGGTAGGTCTCACCGCCATCGAATCCGATGATGGCTATGTCTTCCGGGATTCTCATGCCCAGACGCTTTATCGCTTTGCTGGTGTGTAGGGCAAGGTAACCTCTCGGTACAAAAATAGCGTCTGTGCCACGCTCCGAGGCTTCCTTTACGCATTTGTCCAGGGCTTCGGTGTCTTTCTCGTCAACGAAATTGACTCTTGTTATGTCCCCGAATCCCATTTCGGCCATGATTTTCTTGTAGCTTCTTTCCCTCATGTTAAGGGTGGAAAGCTTTACGTCGTTTGAGATCATTTCAAGATGCCTGTACCCGTTCTCCAAGAGATGGTTGATGCCCATGCGTATGGCCATGTCGTTGTCCAGAAGCACTCTGCCGACATTCTCAAGATCTGGAAGATCTCGGTTCATCAGCACTACCTTCATGCCAAGGGACATCGCTTTACGCAATTCATCCTCGCATCCATCGCACGGACTCAACAGAATTCCCTTCACCCCGTCAGCGTGGAAGACGTCAATCAGTTTCCCGATTTTGTCGATCCTGTCGTCTGAACTCCCGAACAAGACCGTATAGCCATTGTCGTAGGCGATGTTCTCTATGTGTCTGGATATGTCGGAGAAATAGTGGTTCGCGAGGTCTGGTGTGATTACCCCAATGGTTTTCTTGTAGCCTATGCGAAGAGCGGAGGCCGCTTTGTTCGGCGTATAGTTCAATCGTCTGACCACTTTCATGATCTCCTCTCTGGTTTTCGGATTGACGCCGTTTCTTCCGTTGAGGGTCATGGACACGAGCCCGACTGATACACCCGCCTCGCGGGCTATGTCCTTTATGGTGATTTTCTCCATTTCTTTTAATTTATCAGCGATGCCGACATAGACAACAGCTATGCAAATTTAATAATATTTTCGTCAAAAAGTTTTGAAACGATTCAAGATTTGCCTATATTTGCACCGTGTTTGAATCGGTTCAAATGACAAATGTCACAAGAATGAACGCTGAAGCCAGAATAGAAATGACCCAGGACGTGCCCGTGGTCGGAAATTATGACGTGGTTGTCTGCGGAGGAGGCCCCGCCGGATTCATCGCGGCGACAGCTTCGGCCAGAGAAGGTGCGAGAACGGCGATCATTGAGCAATATGGATTCTTTGGAGGGATGGCCACCGCCGGCTTCGTAAACCCGATAAGTGTGTTCTCGTACAACGGCGGACAAGTCACCGGTGGCATTCCGTGGGAATTCGTCAACCGGCTCAAGGACTGTGGAGGGGCGGAGATCGAAAGCCCGCTGGCCAACGTGGCCTTTGAACCGGAACACTACAAGCTGATCGCACAGAGAATGGTCCTGGAGGCCGGTGTCGACATATTCATGCACTCATACCTGAGAGGATGCGTGAAGGACGGGAACCGTGTGACGCACGTCATCATCGACAACAAGAACGGGGCGGAGGCCCTTGGAGCCAGGATATTCATTGACTGCACCGGTGACGCGGATCTTGCCGCAATGGCCGGAGTGCCGATGCTGGAGTCGGAAGGATGTGCGCTGCAGCCGCTCACGTCATATTTCATAATGGGTGGAGTGAATCTCGACACACCTATGATGCGAGAGGCCATCCACCACAACCGCCAAGGGGTAAACTGCCACTGCATTCCGGTGAGGGAAAAGCTTCTGGCAAGAAAGGACAAACTGAATATTCCTGAATTCGGTGGCCCATGGTTCTGCTCGACCTTGCGGCCGGGCGTTGTCACGGTGAACATCACGAGGACGGCCGGCAACGCCTGTGACAACCGTGAATATTCCCATGCCGAGTGTCGGCTCAGAGAAGACGCTTTCCGCATGGCGGCAATACTCAAAGAGAATGTGGAAGAGTTCAGGGACAGCTATTTGCTTGCTGTCTCCACCCAGGCCGGGGTCAGGGGAGACAAGACGTACAAAGGGTGTTCACGTCCTTACGGGCGATGAATATCTTGACGCGACACGTTTCGAGGACAGTGTCTCAAGAGGCGCGCATCCTATCGACATACATGTGGCGAACGGAGAGAAACAGAACATAACGTTCCTCAAGGAACCGGCTTACGTGCCGTATAGATCTTTGATAGCGGATGATTTCCCGAACCTTATTGTCGCCGGACGTTGCATAAGCGCCGACAAGACCGCCTTCGCTTCGATTCGTGTTCAGGCGAGCTGCATGGACATGGGACAGGCGGCAGGGGTTGCCGCCGCGCAATGTTCATCGGCAGGAAAGGATGTGCAAGAGGTGAATATCCAAGCCCTTACATCACGTCTCCGCGAGATGGGGGCATGCATATAGAAGAAAACCACAGAGAATAACACTACTAATGGCAAATGGGAACACTTGACTATCTGGTCATATTGGCATACTTCATTGGACTTATCGCTGTCAGCGTGATAATGTCCAGGAAGATAAGAAGCTCCGAGGACATGTTCCTTGCCGGAAGGAACTCGTCGTGGTGGCTTTCGGGAATATCCTCGTACATGACGATCTTCTCCGCGAGCACATTCGTGGTCTGGGGAGGTGTCGCCTATAAATCCGGTCTCGTCGCCATCGTGGTCGCCAACTGTCTGGGGCTTGCCTCTTTCATCGTAGGAAAATGGATTTCAGGGAAATGGAGAAGCCTGAGGATCAAGTCGCCCGGCGAATTTCTGACAGTACGTTTCGGACATGGAACAGTAAGTTTCTATACGATCTCCGGCATCGTTGCCAGGGCTGTGCACACCGCTGTCGCCCTCTATGCCGTCGCGGTCGTCATGTGCACCCTGATAAAGGTTCCGGACGGGAGTTTACTGGCCTCGACCGGAATGCCCGGTGACAGTGCCGCCGGCTATCTAGGCATCTGGTGGGCTTTGCTTATCCTCGGAGCCATCGCGTTGATCTACACCGTCATGGGCGGATTCCTGGCGGTACTGATGACCGATGTGATCCAGTTCGGAGTACTGCTTTCCGTTGTCGTGTTCCTTATTCCGCTTTCGTTCCATGCGGTCGGCGGAGTCGGGAATTTCATTGACAGCGCCTCACGGATTCCCGGTTTCTTCTCGGGTTCGTCAGAAACGTACACTTGGGGCTGGCTCCTGCTCTGGGTGTTCCTCAACGTGGGAATGATAGGCGGCGACTGGCCGTTCGTGCAGCGCTACATCAGTGTGCCTACAAGAAAAGACGCGCGCAAGAGCACCTACCTCATCGGCCTGCTGTATTTCCTGACCCCTGTCATCTGGTATCTCCCCCACAATGATCTACCGCGTGATGGAACCTGGCATGGCGATGGATGTCGATGCCGCCACGATGACCTACAACGGAGAGCACGCCTATGTGAATATGAGCAAGCTGGTGCTGATGAGCGGAATGGTGGGCATGATGCTGGCGGCCATGCTCTCGGCCACGCTCAGCAATGTCTCCGGCATACTGAACGTCTATGCCAACGTCTTCACCTACGACATCTGGAAGCACAAGGATAAAAACAGGAACGCGGACGAACGGACGCTCATAAAGGTCGGGCGCACATTCACAGTGGTTTTCGGACTGGTGATCATCGGACTGTCGATGCGCATACCGTTCGCCGGCGGAGCCGAAAAAGTGGTCGTCACCCTGCTGACCATGATAATGTGCCCGCTCTACATCCCGTCAATCTGGGGACTTTTCTCCAGAAGGCTCACCGGCAACCAACTCATATCCGCCATGCTGGTGACATGGGCCATCGGCATCACGGCAAAACTTGCCGTACCAGCTTCGGTGATGAGCCAAAGCATGATAGAATCCATCTCCGGCTGTGTCCTGCCAGTGGTGATTCTGGCTGGAATGGAACTTTGGTCCAAGGCGAAAGGCATAACGGACAAAGGGTATGAGGCGACCTGCGAATATACAGACCCTCACGCTGACAGGGAACCTGACGAGCGCGCGAGGAAAAGCGTCAAGGCATATTCCTGCATGGCGGCCAACTGCTTTTGCCTGACACTGCTCGCCATTGCGGCCCTGCTTTTGGGGCTGCTGCTCACCGGCGATGCGAAAACAATGGAAGTCAAGAATATAGTAATATGTTTCATCGCTGTGATCTGCATTATTGACGGCGGTTACGCGGCATACAGAATTATCGGACATAAAAAAGATGAGAAGTAAGTTATTCACAATAGCGGCACTCCTTTGCTGCACGGCGGCTTTCGCCCAGAACATTGACTGCGGCCTGTTCATGAGCAAAAGAGGGCGTGTAAGGCCTCAGCAGGGAATGGAAATCTACGGCAATCGGATCTTCTCCTGCGAAGACGGCGGACACGTCAACGTGTATGAATTCATGGAAGCCCCAGACGGCGCTGATCCAGTGGCCGGTTTCGAGCTGGCTTCCTCAAGGGCGGACAACCATGTCAACAATGTGGAATTCGGGCCACGCCGGGCCAAGGGATCTCGTTTTCCATTATTGTACATCAGCAACGGCAAGGTCGGCAGCGAAATCGAGTGGTTGTGTTATGTCGAGCGGATCAAGTACCGGAGAGGAGTTTACTCTTCCGAGATAGTCCAGACGATAGAACTTGATGGAACAAGCTGGGACTCAAAGGGCTACATGCCCATATTCGGAGCCCCGAGCTGGCTCGTTGACCGGGAAAGAGGATTCCTCTGGGTGTTCTCCGCGGTCAAACGCACAACCTTCAAGGTGACTCCGGATCCGGCCGAAAACAGCTACATCGCCACCAAGTTCCGCATCCCTTCGCTCAAGGAGGGGACGAATGTTAAACTCGGTGTCGATGACATCCTCGGCCAGGTGATATTCCCATTCAATGCTTGGTTTACCCAAGCCGGCTGCATGAACGACGGAAAGATTTACTACGGCTTCGGAATAGGCGACTACGACCCGCACAGGCCATCCGTCATCAGCATCTATGACACCGACAGCGGCAAAATCGACGCGACATGGAATATGAACGCGCAGATTCCGTGCGAGATTGAAGACCTCGTCCTTAGGGACGGCCGCCTCTATGTAAACTGCAACAACAATCCCAAGCGGACGGAAAAGGATCCGCCGATATATGTAATAAAACTTTAGGCATAAAACACATAAGGTAATCTAAACGTTTGAATTAATGAACAGAAGAGATTTTCTGAAAAACAGCGGCATCATCGCCGCAGCGGCCACGCTTTCGCCGGTGATGACCGCATGCGGGAACGAAGCCTCTGATCTTGCCGGAATGAAGAATATTCCCGACGCTTACGAAACGGATTTGCTCGTGGTAGGAGGAGGTCCCGCAGGCTCCTGCGCGGCCGTCGCCGCCGCCAGAATGGGAGTCAAGACCATCATCATTGACAACGGAAACTGCTTGGGAGGCATGGCCACAAAAGGCCTCGTGGGGCCTTTCATGACCTGCTACGACCGTTACGGTGAACAAATGATCATCAAGGGTATTTTCGGCGAGATTGTCGACAGACTGGTCGAGAAGAACTGGGCGATACATCCGGAACATGTCAGATGGGAAAGCCCTTACACCGCCTGGATAAAGGCCGGACACGACCACGTCACTCCTTTCGACCCCGAGGGGCTGAAAGTCATCCTTGAGACCATGTGCGGAGAGGCCGGAGTGAAGATACTCTACCACACAAATTTCGTGGAGACAATAATGAATGGCAACGCTGCGGCCGGAGCTGTCGTGCTTCAGAAGCAGGGTCTGAGAAAGATACACGCCCGCATGGTCATCGATGCGACCGGTGACGGGGATGTCGCTGTCAGCGCCGGATCTCCGTTCTCGATGGGGTGCAAGGAGAGAGACGGCAAGATCCAGCCGGCCAGTCTCTTCCTCAGGATAAACAATGTGGATTCCAAGAAGCTTGAGGCCGATGTTTACAAGCATCTGCCAGAGTTCAAGAGAGTCAACAATGTCAGTTACCGTGCCTTACACTGGAATGTGGCGCAGGCTGAGGCCAACGGAGAATGGGATATTGACCGCAAGAGCGTGAACCTGTTCAAGAGTGTCGGCCGGGACGAGTGGGTGATCAACAGCACCCGCATCAAGAACATCGATTCGACAGATTCCGAAAGCCTTACAGGAGGTGAGATCGAAGGGCGGCGTCAGGTCCAGGAGCTGATGAACTTCTTCCGCAAGTATGTGGCCGGTTGCGAGAACGCCACGCTCATGTGCTCCGCTTCGACATTGGGAATCAGGGAGTCACGCCATATTGAAGGAGAATATATTCTTAAGGCAGAGGATCTGGTCAATGGTGTCGTTCCCGGAGGACAGCATCCTTCTTGCATCTAATTCAGTTGATGTGCATGGAGGTGGGGCGACCTCCAACTCTTCTGTTTACACCACGATCAACGCTCCTTGGTACGGAGTGCCATACCGTTGTCTCCTTCCGTTGGGTGCGGAGAATCTGCTTCTTGCCGGAAGATGCCTCTCGGCCAATTCAGACGCGGCCGGCGCAGTCCGTGTCATGCCTCCTGTGATGGCCATGGGCCATGCTGCAGGTGTCGCCGCCGCCCTTGCCCTGAAAGGAGGAATCTCCCCGCGCGGACTGGGCGCTGAAGACCTCAGAACTGAACTCAAGAAACAAAACGCATTCTTATAATAATCCGATAGTTATGAATCTAAAACGACTCACTGCAGGTATTTTGGCCATGCTGGCCATAGCGGCCTGCAAGGAAGAGACTCCTTACATGGAGCTTTCCCAAAAGAAGTTCACGATCGGTGAAGAGGGAGGCCGTATCAACGTGGAGTTGAAAGCCAACGTCTATTACCGTGTCGTGAACGAGAACGACTTCGTGACAATATCCGCCGAAGGAAACGACGCGGAGACAGCCAACTACATCATCGATGTGAAAGCCAACGAGAACATCGACGCGCGCAAAGCCCGCATCAAATTCATTGGTGACCGTGTCACCCCGCTTGCCCTCGATATCACACAAAAAGGAAAAGTGCCTGTTGGTGTTGATGTCAGCGAACTGAACGTAAGTTTCTCGGCCACCTCCGCTGAGTTCAGAGTCCTGGGCGACAAGGAATGGACCGCCACCTGCGACAATCCTGATTTTGTTCTGAGCAAGACCTCGGGCGTGGGTGAGTCCAAAGTGGAGGTCACTTTCCCGGCCAACACAAAGGAAGCCCCTGTGACAGCAGTGGTCACAGTCACCATTGGCGGCCAGGACTACACTCTCACAATCACACAAGAGGCGGCTCCAGCAAAGGAAAGAACCGACCTTGGCGCGGACGGAACCTCCAATTGCTACATAGTCAGCAAGCCTGGCTACTACAAGTTCAAGGCTACTGTCCGTGGCAACGGAACGCTCCCGGAGAGCTGCGATGGTGAGATCACCGTCTCTATTACTCCGGACCACGCCGATGTTCTTTGGTGCACCTACAACACCATGACGGCTCCGACGGCAGCGGCGGAGATTATCCCGGCTGTGGCATTGAACGGAGACTACATCGAGTTCGAGACTCCAATGAACGACATCACTCCGGCCAATGCGATCATCGCGGCATACGCTGCTGACAACACCATCCTCTGGACATGGCATATTTGGTTCACCGACGAGCCTGCTGTGTCTGACTTGGGAGGGACAGTCTGGATGGACCGCAACCTCGGCGCGACCTGTCCTAACATCGCCGGTGACACTCGCAGCGGTGGTTTCCTCTATCAGTGGGGAAGAAAAGACCCTATGCGCGGTGCCGGCAACACATCAGCCGATTTCATCGCCACCACCCCTGAACTCACGGAAGAACAGGCCGAAGTCAAGGTGGACGAGGCAACCGGTACCATCGCGGCCAGCATTAAGAACCCAAGGCCGTTCATCAACACATACCCTGACGGTGCGGGTCCTAAGGACTGGATATTCACGGCCGACCACAACGACAGATGGCAGGATGCACGGAAAACCATGTTTGACCCGTGTCCGGCAGGCTACAAGGTTCCAAGCAAAGCACAGTGGTGCGCGTTCGCGGAGGCCGGAGGACTTCCGGCAGGGTCAACGAAATACAGCAAGAATCCTGACGCCAAGGCGGCATATCAGGCTGAGACCCTTCAGTTCGCGACAGCGGCGTGGAGCCTTCCTATCGCTGGTATGCTCAGCTACAACAACGGCTGCGCTCTCACTGACTTCGGTGTGGCCGCAAGGTACGAAAGCAGCACCGCGGAGGCCTCTCCATCCGCGCTTTACTTTAATGCCAACGCTTCAGCCAGCAACTTCAGCAACAAGGCCACACGCGGTCACGCCGGTGCGGTACGTTGTGTAAAAGAATAAAAACAGACAAGATATGAAGAATAAGATTATCAGTATATTATGTGCGATGGCGATCAGCCTTACGGCTTTTGCCCAGACCAATGTCAAAGGTGTCGTAACAGACAAGAACGGGGAGGCTGTCACAGGTGCCATGGTTCTTAACAAGGACAATGGCAAATGGGCTGTGACCGACGCGGCCGGAGCGTTTGAGCTCGAAGGTGCGGAGAAAGGCCAGAATCTTGAAATCACCTGTATGGGCTACGTGGACTTTACTGTCAGCTACAAGGGAGAGGCCACTCTGAACATCATTCTTCAGGACGATGCGCTCCAGCTTGAGGAAACCGTGGTCATCGGCTATGGATCGGTCAGGAAGAAGGATCTCACAGGTTCTGTAGGTGTGCTGAACAGCCAGCTCATCGAGCAACAGAGCACGGCTCAGCTCTCGCAGAGTCTTCAGGGTACCATCCCCGGTCTTCAGGTGACAAGGTCCAGTTCGATGCCGGGAGCCAGCGCGTCTCTCCAGATTCGTGGAGTGACAAGCATCAACGGCTCGTCTCCGCTCATACTCGTGGATGGAATGGCCGTGAGCAGCATTGACAACGTTGCCAGCGATGATGTCGAGCAGATCACAGTCCTCAAGGATGCTGCTTCTGCCTCCATCTACGGAGCGCGCGCGGCTGCGGGAGTGATTCTCATCACCACAAAGTCTGCGAAAGAAGGACAGCTCTCCATCGACTACAAAGGGGAATATTCAATGGTCACGGCGACCGAATGGGCGGACTACCTCAACGATCCGTACAACTACATGACCATGTTCAACGAGTACAAATGGAACGATGCAGGTTGCCCGGAGGGTGCGGACTATCAAGTCTATACCAAGGATCTGATCGAGAACTACGCCCGGAAGAACGCCAACGACCCGATCGAGTACCCTGACTTCGATTGGAAATCAGCCATCATCAAGAACTCCGCCAGCGCCCACAGCCACAATGTGACCCTTTCCTACGGCAACAAGGTCGTAAAGACACGGGCATCTGTGGGTTACCAAAGCACCGACGCCCTCTACGAAGGATCCAACTACGAGAGGTTCAACGCTCGTGTAAGAAACAGCGTCAACATCACCAAGAGCCTCAGCGCCGACATTGACTTCGCTTTCAGGCACAGCGTGAAAGACCGACCCTACAATCACTCCGCTCCAAGCGGCCAACATGTATCCGAATGTCTATCTCGGACTCTACCCTGACGGACGGGTCGGACCGGGCAAGACCGGCTCAAACACTCTCGGCATCCTTAAGGAAGGCGGGAGGAAGACCAACCGCGGCGACTACATCAACGCAAGGTTCGCCCTCACCTGGAAGCCTCTGGAAGACCTCAGCATCACGGGAAGCTACAAGCCGACATGGCAGATGACCAAGACCAAGACCTTCAGCAAGGCGGTGCCATACTATGACGCCTACGACACCGATGTCATTCTCGGCTACATCAGCGGCCATGCCACCAACGACTTGACCGAGGTACGCAACGACGCGAACTCTTACGAACTTTCGTTCATCGCCAACTACGACAAGAGCTTCGCTGACTCGCATAACTTCAACGCTATGCTTGGTTACGAGGAATATTACTACTACCATGAGGCATTGGAGGCGTCAAGCACCAGTATGGCTCTCGGAGACTTCCCTTACCTTGACCTTGCCAACAAGGATAACCTTGGAGTGAAAGGCAACGCCTACGAGAACGGCTACCGTTCAGTGTTCGGACGTGTGATGTACAACTACAAGAACCGTTACTACGTTCAGGCCAACCTGCGCGCTGACGGATCAAGCCGTTTCGCCAAAGGCCATCGATGGGGTTGGTTCCCTTCCGCATCCATCGGTTGGGTAATGTCAAACGAGAGCTGGATGCAGGATATCGATCCTGTCTCTTATCTGAAGCTCCGCGCGTCCATCGGTACCCTTGGCAACGAAAGGATCGGAAACTACCCTTGGCAGACCAGCGTTTCCTTCAACAACGCCCTTTTCGTGGACAGCACCGGGAAGACCATCACTTCACAGATGACTGCCGCCCAAGTGGACCTCGCGGTGAAGGACATAACCTGGGGAGACAACCTGGACCTACGACTTAGGATTCGACATGAACTTCCTGCGCGACAAGGCTCAGTCTCAGCGCTGACTACTATTACAAAGAAACCAAGGACATGCTTCTGAGCGTCGAGATCCCTGGCTTTAAGGGCTATGGCAACCCGACCAAGAATGTCGGGACCATGCACACCAACGGATGGGAGGTAAAGATTGACTGGCGTGACAAGGTGGGTGATTTCACCTATGGGGTCGGATTCAACATCTCTGACGCGAAATCCATCATGGGAGACCTCGGCGGAAAGGTCGTTCTCGGAGACACCATCATAAAGGAAGGTGAGGAATATCATGCCTGGTACGGCTACAAATCCAACGGCATCATCCGCAGCCAGGAACAGTTAGCCAACGCGGCAAACCAGCTCATCGCGACCGTCGGTCAAGGTGACATTGAATATATCGACCTCGGAGGCAACAAGTACACGGACGCCGACGGAGTTGAGCACAACGACCCGGACGGCAAGATCTCCGCTGACTACGACAAGACAATCCTCGGTAGTTCGCTGCCTCATTTCATTTTCGGTGGTTACCTGAACCTCGGCTGGAAAGGCCTGAATCTCGGAGTTATGTTCAACGGTGTGGGCAAGCAGAATGTCAGGGTGGCCGAGTATATGGTTCGTCCTTTCGCCTCCCAGTGGCTTTCAGCTCCTTCAATACTGAAAAACAAAGACGGTTCACGCAACTACTGGAGCGTCTATAATACAGAAGAGGAAAACGCAAGGGCGAAGTACCCTCGCCTGAGCTACACCAGCGCGGAAAAGAACAACTACCAGATGTCTGATTTCTGGTTGATGAATGGTGCCTATTTCCGTGTCAAGAACATCAACCTCAGCTACACAGTCCCTTCCGAGCCTCTCAAGAAGGCAAACATCAAGGGACTTAGATTCTACCTCAATGTCGACGACCCGTTCTGCTTCGACAGCTACCTCAAGGGATGGGACCCTGAGCAGACGACCAATTCCTACATCGCAAGAACTTTCACACTCGGTGTTGACATCAAATTCTAATGAATATGAAAAAGTACATAAATACAATATCGGGCCGCTTTGCTGATCCTGTGCTTCGCTTCTTCCTGCGTCGATCTCAACATGAACCCGCCATCTGAAGCGTCAAGCGAAAACTGGTATAAGAACGCCGATCAGATCACAATGTCTCTTAACGATCTCTACCGCAAGGCTTTCTACGGAATGGAATCAGAGTACTGGACCGACAGGAGGACCGATGACTGGGCGCAGAGAGACTACACCTACGAACTCGTCAACGGTAGCGCCACATCCGCGACATCCACTTTCGAGACCTACTGGGATAACACCTACAAGGCCATCAGCCGTGCGATTCGCGTGATCGAATCAATCGAGAGGCTTGGTGACGGCGATGCCTACGCGGCCCTCAAGGCAGAGGCATATTTCTTCAGAGCCTACATGTACGCTCGTCTGGTCATCTGCTGGGGAGATGCTCCGTTCTACACAAGTTCAATCACTGTCGAAGAAGCCTACGACATGGGCCGAACCGACAAGGAAATCATAAAGAAGCAGGTAATGGAGGACTTCGACGCCGCCATCGCCGGTCTTCCTGAACAAAACGCCAACGGCGGAGTGATCCGCGTTGACAAGGGCACGGCTATGGCCTGCAAGGCAAGGGTGGCTCTTGCATGGGGCGACTACGAGACCTGCGCCGAGCTCTGCAAGGAGATCATGGACATGAAGACCTATAGCCTCTATGAGGATTACGGCCAGCTTTTCAGAGAGAAGGCCTACACCTGCGAGACAATCTGGGCTCTGCCTAACTCATACGCATACGAACAGACACAGGCCATAAAATCTTTCGTCAGCCGTACAGCCGGTGGAAACATAACTGCTCAGCCTTCATGGGACCTGCTCGCGGCATACGAGTGCACTGACGGAAAAGTCATCGACGAATCCCCTCTGTTCGATCCGCACGACCCATTCAAGAACAGGGACCCACGCTGCGCCGAGACATTCGTCGTTCCTGGAACAACCATCTACGGGGTCGTCTTTGACCCTCATCCCGACACAAAGACCGTCCTCAAGGATGGTGTGGAAGTCGAGAACAAGGACAACAAGACCTCGAAGAATCCCTATGCCGCCTTCAATGGCTGCTGCCTACGCAAAGGTGCCCAAGAAGAGTGGAAGGTCGGCCAGTACAATGAGAATCCTCTGATCATCATCCGCTATGCCGATGTGCTGCTGATGTACGCCGAGTCGCTCATCGAACTGGACAGGATTGACGACAGCGTCCTCAACGCCATCAACGATGTACGCGCAAGAGCCTATGGCGTGAAACGTGACGACACCGGTTCCTATCCTGCTGTCACCACCAAGGACCAGACCGAACTCCGTCGTGTTCTCCGCAGGGAACGCCGTGTGGAATTCGCATGGGAGGGCAGACGCTTCTTCGACCTCAAGAGATGGGGCTGGCTTGAAAAGGCTTACAGCCACCACTACTATGGTCTGCTCAACGCCCAGAACATCAAAAAATACATCGCGGACGGCAACTGGTTCTGGCCATACACTCCTGACATCGACGAGGACGGATTCGCTGACTTCACAAAAATGGAAGATGAGAAACTCATTGTCAGATACGGTCTGCACCAGTACGACCCTAAATGCGAGCTCTTCCCTATTCCGAACTCAGAGATGCTGATCAACAAGAAACTTGTACAGAATCCAGGCTATTAGCAGGTTATGTCTGTTGACGAAATACTCTTAAGAAGCCGTTTCACCCCCCTGCGTAACATTCTCTGCTACGATGTCTTTTGACGGGGGTTCAACGGCTGGATGACATTGATGCCCAACTTCACGGAACATCCTGACTTTGATGTGCCTCCGACTCTGGTTGACAAGACCCAATGGCCACCGGTGATGCTCAGCAGCGCCACCTTCCGCTATCCGGGCACTCATGGATCCATGTCAGGCACATACAGTCTGAAACTCTCCACTCGTCCGGTCGCGGCTCCCTACACCGAGAAGCCGGCTCCGGGAAGCCTCGGACACGCCATCAAGAGGTTGTCTTTCTGGGCGTCCGGGCTCCCGTTATCTCCAGATCGAGTGTTGGTTCAGCTACACGGCTGAGCAGGACAAGGTTGATGATGACGGCAGACCACAACCAGGGCTCCACGAAAGTTCCATACGGGATTTCGGCATGGGGTTCGATATTCAGGAAGGCGGCAGACGCTACCATGTAGGGATGCGTTATCTCAACGCCGTTGACGGCAAGATGATTCAGAAATGGCAGATCGAGAACGCCTCCGAAGGCACCGACAAGGACTGGGCTTTCGGTCTGGACGGTGACTGGTGCGTGAGAGGTGTGGATCCATGGTGGTTCGGACGGCGTTATCCTGACGGCAGCCACGATGGCTTCCAATGGGTACCTGACGGCCATCAGAAACTCGTTTACAATGAGACGGACTGCAAACTGAACTGGCAGTATATGCGTCTTCTGGTGGACACCCAAAAACGGGAATATGCCGAGATGCAGTGTCAGGACCGGATCTGGGATCTGCATGGCACAGCCTGCCACTGTGTTGATGGTTATAACAGGATAGACAACATCATCAACCCGCTGTTCTGGGTCGGAACCGACACGGCACGCCGGGTGTTCCTCTATGTGGACTCCGTAGTAATATCACAAGAATGAAGACTTTCAACGACTCACATCTTGAAGTGAAGAAACGGTTCGACGGGAAATTCGAGACTCATCCCTACGAAGCCGGCTGGGCTGACGAAGCCATATTCTACATCATGGTGGAAGACATCGAACAGCGCGGCGACAATGTGTCCGAAAGCGAACCGTGTCTGAAAGCGCATGTCCAACTGTCGCAGGATGGCGTCCACTGGGCCGATGACAACACGCCGGAAGCGGTCATCCGTGGCAAAGGCCTGCATATTGTCAAAGTCGCTCCCGACTTCGGGAACTACATCAGACTTCGCGCGGAGGTCAGCGGAGGCAGCATGCGGCTCAATCTTCACATCGCCTGCAAAGGCTGATACCGAAAAACAATCAATCTGGCAAATTAACATCAGTGAATATATGAACAGAAAATCACTTATAATCTCTGTCGCCGCCATGATGGCGGCAGTTTCGGCCTGTGGGGAAAGAACCACAGAAACCGACAATAGTCCAGCCGGGTGGGGGTGAAGACACGTCCATTAAAGTCGGGGAGATTCTTCCGGCCTGGCAGGAAGGCGAGATGGACATTCATTTCATAAACACGACTACCGGAGAGTCCGCTTTCGTCATTATGCCTGACGGCACCCAGCTTCTGATCGACGCCGCAAGTTCTCTTGTCAAGACCAATTCCGACGGGAACACGACAAACACAGGGATCCGCAGCCGATGGGATCCGACAGCCACCGGTACACGAGGTTCCCAGATCATTTCGCAATACCTGAAGAAATGCATGGTCTGGACCGGCAACAGCACCATTGACTACGTTGTCATGTCGCATCTGCACAATGACCACATGGGAGACTGTAGCTCATCCCTTCCGATGTCCGCCAACGACTCCTACAGACTCAACGGGCTGACTGAAATCCTTGATGATTTCAAGGTAAGCCGAATTATTGACAGAGGATGGCCTGATTACGACTATCCGTTTGACATGTTGAACCTTGCCAGCAACAAGGGCACGATCCAGAATTATGTGAAGGCCGTCAAGTGGCACATCGCCCACAGTGGTTTGAAGGCGGAGATCTTCAAGGCTGGTTCGGCGAGCCAGATCGTCCCTAAGTCTTCCAAGTACGACGTCAGGGTCCAGAACATCGCGGTCAACGGCGAGATCCGGACAGGGAATGGCACAGAGACCAAGATGACATTCCCGGAGAAGAAGGACATCGTGGTGGCCAATCCGGCCAAGGTGACGGGCACCGACAAGTGCCCGGCTGAGAACATCTGCAGCGCGGTCATGAGGATCTCGTACGGTAAGTTCGATTATTTCGCCGGAGCGGATCTCCAGTACAACAATCGCTCGAATTTCGCATGGAAAGACGCCGAGCTTCCCTTGCGCCAAAGAAGCCGCCGGAATGGTCGAGGTGATGAAGGCCGACCATCATGGCTCTGCCGCAACCAATCAGGCCGCTGCCTTGAAAGTGCTCAACCCTCAGGCTATTATCGTGAATTCATGGGTGGACTGTCATCCACGTACAAGCATCATCTCCGAGATGGAGAGCGCGCTGCCAAAGGTTGACATATTCATCACTAATTTCTGGCAGGGCGACCGCCCTTCCGGAGTGGATGATAAAGTCACTCCAAAAGAGGCCGCCAGTGTGAAAGGTTATGACGGAAATATCGTCGTCCGTGTTGTGGATGGCGGAAATAAATACTATATTGTCACAACGTCCGATTCGGATGGAAAGATGACGGTAAAGAAAGTATCCGGGCCTTACACGAGCAGGTAATGAAAAAAAGTAATCGGAATAGATGGGACTTCCTTGTATTCCCATCATGAAAACGTCTCTGTGACGATACTATAGAAACTCGGTTTTTAAGAAATCGCTTTGTCCGGTGAAAGACCCTTTTCGCCGGACATTTTGCTAATATTCAACACTTTCTCCGGTGAGAAGCCGTTTGGCCGGAGAAATTGTGCATTTTTATCTCCATTACAAGTGATTTATTGGATTTGGTTGGTGTGGAAACCCATTGATTGCTATCTTTGTAATAACAAACATTAAAGTTATGGCAAAGGGTTTCGGGGAACACGTGGTGGGGGAGCAGGTGGCTGCTTTCGCTGACGCATATCGACTATGAGAACCGGATTCCGCGCGGGGCGACGTACGCACGGGCGGGGGCGGTGCGGGAGATCAAGGTCAAGGGGAATGTCATCAGCGCGAAGGTGGAAGGGAGACGACCACGGCCATATTCAGTGACCATTATTGTCCCGCCGTTCTTCCCGGAGGATGTCGAGAGGCTTATCCAGGGGATTATGGAGAGGCCGGACATCGTCTCGAAACTGCTTAAGCATGAGCTGGATCCGGCGGTTATGGTCATCGCTTCGGAGTGCGGGCTCAAGATATTCCCTTTGAAAAATGGACTGACTTCAAGATGCAATGCAGCTGTCCAGACTGGGCGGTGCCGTGCAAGCATCTGGCGGCGGTTATCTATATGATGAGCCGGGAGATCGACAACAATCCTTTTCTGGTGTTTACGATTCACAATGTGGATCTGCTGGAGGAACTGAAGAAACGTGGGGTGACGGTGGACGAGGCGGCCAAGACGGCGGCTGTGCCGTCAGTCAAAGATGTTGTCGAGTTCCGGAAACCGGCCAAGGAGGTGGGCAAGGAAGCTCCTGGGTTCCATAGGGTTAACTTCTCTCGGTTGTCGGACAGGCTGGATGTCCTTCTGATGCTGCTTCCACCGAATCCTGCATTCGATCTGAACGGTGACTTCAAGGAGCGATATTCCTCGCAGATGCGGAAAATCAGCGGCAATGCGGTCAAATTCTTTGAAGGCAAACTCCCGGCCGAGAGGCTTTTCCCGCCTCAGGCGCTTTCCAATGAATATGCCCTTTCCGGAGATTCGGCCGTGTCGCTGGAAGCGGATCTGCTGTTGGATTGGAATATGTTATATTCACCTGACGGCAAGGAGTTTACCAAGGCGGATGAGAACGCTGTCCTGCGAGAGATAGCCGGAATCAATCCGGATTTCATTCCGGACTATTCCCCGAGCGTAACCGCTGTACATCAAGGATTTCTGGCGTCGATGCACTTGATGGCGAACGGAGACATCGCCCCGCAGATTGTCCGGCTGGCGGACGGGAACTGTGCCGTCAGATGGATTCCCTGCACTGTGGATCCGGAGGTGACATCGCTGCTGGAGTCTTTGGAGGCCATCATCCCGGACACGATGATCCGGTTCAAGGTCGGGAAGTCAGGAAAGTACGTGAAGAACAAGGCCGAGACACTGCTCTCTTACCTTTTGGGTAAACTTGTGCCGGAACTCAGTCTGGCATCGCACAAGGCCGCTTACCGGGATATTCTTTGATGGTGAACGTTATGCCTTTGACCAGCCTGGCGAACGGGAGATTCCCGGCAGCATCGCCGCCTGGCTGTCGTCATATTCAATACGCCAGTCCCGTTTCGTGCCGGTGCTGACGGTTGATGAGAATGTGGACGGGATGTTCTATGTCAACCTCGGGGTCGAGGATGTCGAGGCTCCGGAGAAGTGGATCACCGCTTTGTCGGATGTCCTTGCCAAAGAAGAGTTCGCATCGTCCCGGCTTCCGATTCTGAAAGCGTTCACTGATCTTTCTGTGATTATCCCGGAGGTGGGACGCTATATCGCGCGGAAGGCGGCGAGGGCGCTAAGATATTCATTGGACGAGTTCGTACCGCTTCTGATGAGGATTATTCCCGCTATCAAACTATTGGGAGTCAAAGTATTCCTTCCAAAATCGCTTGAGAATCTGATAAGGCCGAAACCGACTCTGAAGCTGAAGAGGAAAACCGGCGGTTCACCGTCCTGCTTCAGGCTTTCGGATCTGTTCGAGTTCGAGTGGGAAGTGGCTTTGGGTGACGAGGTGGTCTCGGCGGAGGATTTTCACAGGCTTCTTGGGCAGGCGGGCAAACTGTTGAAATTCAAAGGACAGTACATCTACACCTCTCCGGAGGATCTGGAGAAAGTCAACAAGGCTATCGCCGGAGTTGGCAATGTCAGCCCGGGCGAGATGCTTCAGGCCGCGATTCTCGGTGAATATGATTCCGCTCCGATTGTCCTTTCCGATGAGGCGAAGGAATTGATTGACAGGTTTACCAAGGAAGAGGAAATTCCTATCCCTAATGGGGTTAAGGCTGAGCTGCGCCCTTACCAGAAGAGGGGATATTCCTGGCTCTACAGGAATATGCGGGTCGGCTTCGGTTCCATTCTGGCGGATGATATGGGGCTTGGCAAGACGCTTCAGACCATCACTCTGCTGCAGAAGATGAAGGATGAGGGTGTATTGAGGGAGAAGCCGGCGCTTGTGGTCGTGCCAACGGGACTCCTTTCCAACTGGCAGGCGGAGATCTCCCGGTTCGCTCCAGGCCTGACCTCTTTCATCTATCACGGCACTGGTCGGCAAGGGCCTGAAAGCCGTGTGGACATCCTGCTCACGACCTACGGCGTGCTCCGTTCTGACCAGAAGATCTTCGCGAAAGTCAAGTGGAGCGTGATGGTGATCGATGAGGCGCAGAACATCAAGAACCCGACCGCCATCCAGAGCAAGGCTGTCCGCTCCATCACCGCCGACACGAAGATCGCGCTCAGCGGCACCCCGGTCGAGAACCGCCTGACCGAGTTCTGGAGCATAATGGACTATGCCAACAGCGGTTACCTCGGTAACCTCAAATCTTTCAAGAGTGAATATGCCAACCCGATCCAGTTGTACAACGATGAGGAGTGCGCCGCGAGGTTCCGAAAGGTGACGGCTCCGTTTATGATGCGGAGGATGAAGACCGACATGACTGTCATCAGCGACCTTCCGGACAAGGTCGAGATCAATGAATATTCAGCCCTTTCTCCGGAGCAGGCGGCCTTGTACCACAAGACGTTGGATGCGGCGATGGCTGAGATCGAAGGCAAGGACACTTCCGACAGCGCCGCGCTTTTCGAAAGGCAAGGCCTTATCCTTCAGATGATTCTGGCGTTGAAGCAGATATGCAACCATCCGGCGCAGTACCTGAAGAACGGGAATATGTCTCCGTCGCTTTCCGGCAAGGTGGAGATGCTTCTTGACCGGCTGGACGGGATTGTGGACGCCGGCGAGAAGGTGCTGGTGTTCACGCAGTTCAAGGAGATGGGCGAGATGCTCGTGAAGTTTGTCGGTGACAGGACGGGCAAGGCTCCGATGTTCTATCACGGAGACTGCTCGGTCAAGCAGCGCAACGAGATGGTGTCCCGTTTCCAGAACGGCAGGGAGGACAAGATATTCATTCTTTCCTTGAAGGCCGCCGGAACCGGTCTTAACCTGACGGCGGCCTCGCACGTGATCCATTTTGATCTTTGGTGGAACCCTGCCGTCGAGGCTCAGGCCACCGACCGTGCCTACCGTATCGGCCAGAACAAAAACGTGATGGTTCACCGTTTCATTACCAAGGACACATTCGAGGAGAAGATCGACGCGATGATCCAGCGCAAGAAACACCTTGCCGAGATGACCGTCTCCACCGGCGAAAGCTGGATCGGCAAACTCAGCAACAAGGAGCTCCACGACATCTTTGGGTAGTACCTTATAGCTTGATGATCATTCCGGAGGTGGCGTCCAGCTTGAGGGTGGTGCCTTTGGCGGTTCGTTTGCAGGTGGCCTTGCCGGTGGTCAGGAGAGGGGAGACGAAGCCTTTCACGGATTTGAGGGCGGAAAGGTACGGGTCGATCTCGCCGTCAAGGACGAGGGTCTTGCGCTCGGAGGTCGGGTTGAGGACGATCAGGAAGGTCTCCGTGCCGTTGCTGCGGAGATAGACCATCGGGTAAGGCTGTTCCTCATTGAAAATCGGGATGAAACGGCTGTCGGCCCAGAGAGCTTTTTTGCTGTTTTTCCTGAGCGATGATCAGGGCTCTGGTCCAGTTCAGGATGGATTCAGGATCATTCTCCTGAGACTCCACGGTCGGGTTTCCTTTGGCGATCGGCTTGGCTTTCCCGGAGGCCAGTTCCTTTTTCCACTCGGTGTACTGAGGAAGTGAGGATGTCGGAGTCCATTCCGTGCAGACAGGAAGGTAAAGTTTGTCCGGAGTGCAGTCGCTGAATCCTGCGGTCTCGTCCGCTGTCCACTGCATCGGGGTGCGGGCACCGGCGCGCTCCTTGCCGTTGTGGTTCGCCCCTTCCACATTCGGCATATCCACAAGCGAGCGCATTCCGATCTCGTCACCGTAATAAAGGATCGGAAGCGGCATCGTCATAACCCACGCCATCATCACCTTGAGCTGCTCGGGAGTGTTGCGGGCACCTGTGTTGATCCTGAGGTGGTCGTGGTTGCCGGTGATGCTGGCGAAATAGCCCATTGTGCGTGTGCTCTCGACGCAATCGGTGAAGTAGTCGTAATATTCCTTGAGCATCTGCGCCGGCGTGGTCTTGGAGTCAACCTTGTTCTCCGGCCAAGCGTTGCCGTAGAGGTCCTTGACGGACGGCTGGCCGCCATTCAAAGAGAAGTAGCTTCCGCCATCAGCCTGATGCTTTCTGTCGAAGTACATCCTGCGGTTGTGCGCCCTCGTGTTGTTGAGGTCCATATCCACGTTGTAGCCGGCCGCGAGGCAATATTTCGGAGAACCCCATTCCGCCATAAGGACGTGGTCAGGGAAGTTCTTGTCGGACCACTCACGGATCTCTCTCCAGAGATTGAGGATCTCCTTCTTGTTCTTGTCGTTCTTCACGAGGCTGCTGGCCATATCCACGCGGAATCCGTCCACGCCCTTGCCGTACCAGAAGGCGAGTATGTCCTTGAGTTCCTGGCGCACGGCCTTCGGTCCCGGCTCGTTCACGCCCTGCTCCCACGGATGGTTTGGATCCGGGTTGGCGTAACCGTAGTTGAGGGACGGCTGGCAGGCGTAGAAATTCTTCATATAGTATTTATCGCGGGGATATTCACTCTTCATCCATTTGCCGATGGTGCTCTGCATGTAGTCAGGACTTTTCAGCATCGCCTCAAGGTCTTTCTCGGCCTTCGCGTCCGGAAGACGGTCGGACCAGATGTAGTAGTCGGAGTACTGGAGGTTGCTGTCCTGCGCGCTCTGGAGGAACCACGGATGCTTGTCGGAAGTGTGTCCGGCCACAAGGTCGAGCATCACCTTTATTCCTTTGTCGTGGGCTTTCCGGATGAGCTCGACGAGGTCGTTATTGGTCCCGAAGCGTGGGTCAACACGGTAGAAATCAATCACATCGTAGCCTCCGTCAATCCAACCGGAGACGAAAAGCGGATTGAACCAGATGGCCGAGACACCAAGGCTCTCGATGTAATCCAGTTTGGAAATCACACCCTGGATGTCACCGATTCCGTTCCCGTCGGAGTCTTTGTAGGAGGACGGGTACACTTGGTAGATAACTCCGTTGCGGAGCCAGTCCGGCCCTACTTTCCAAGTCTGTTTGAAACTGCCCGGCGCCGGCTGAGCTGACACGAACGCGCTGACCAGCAGAGCGATGGATAAAAGAAAATTCTTTTTCATGTCTAGATTTGAATATGTCGGTTCTAATATTTCATGAATGTTTTGAGTCGCTCGGGGACGGGATTGACCGCTCCGCTTTGGGTGCAGACAAAGGCGGCCACACCGACGGCGAGGTGATGAGCCTCCCTGATGGTCGCCCCGTTCAGCCTTGCCATCACGTAAGTCGCTGTGAAAGAGTCTCCGGCGCCGACCGTGTCAGCAACCTTGACTTTAGGGGTAGGCAGATGTGAGAGCAGACCTTCCGCTCCGTACACCTCACTGCACTCCGAGCCTTGAGTGAATATGACCGTGTTCAGGGAAAACCTGTGAATCAGCTTGGCGACACGTTCCTCGGCACCGCCTTCAATCGAGAACATTCCTGCCACAATTGGCAGTTCGTCCTCATTGAGTTTCAGGAGGTCGGCGGACTTCAGGGATTCCTCGACCAGTTCCCGGGTGAAATAATTCTGCCTGAGGTTTATGTCATACACCTTCAGGCAGGAGGCCGGGGCGGAAGCAACCATATTCATTATGCTCTTCCGCGAACAAGGGGTTCTTTGGGCCAAAGTGCCCCAGCAGACGACATCGGCGTCACGGAACAGATCCAGTGTTCTGCCATCGCAGGTCATCGCATCCCAAGCAACGCCCTCAACAATCTCGTACTGAGGAATTCCGGCATCATCCATGGTGACAAGCACCCTGCTTGTGGGCTTGTCGTTTCTCTGAATATAACCGAGATTCAGCCCGGTGGCTTTCAATGCCTCCAAAGTCTCGTCACCGAGGGCATCGTTTCCTATGGCTGTCACGGGATATGCCTCCGCGCCGAATTCCTTGGCGAAGAACGAGAAATTCACTGGAGCCCCTCCGAGGCGTTTCCCTGATGGAAAAACGTCCCAGACGGTCTCTCCTATTCCGATTACTTTTTTCATCTTCTTATGAACATAAAATAATAATAAGTTTTTTGAAGGTTACTTATGTCAATGGAATGGCTTATCCTTGTTCCTTTTCCGAACGGTCCGCTCGCTTGATGGCCGGGACCCGTTCCAGTTCGGCGATGTTCTGGCCATGCTCCACGGCGAGAGATGGTTTCTTGTCGGGGTCGAAATGGAAACGCTTCACGTTGTCTGAGGTGTTGTAGCCGATGATCTTCACCTTTCCGGTGAGGTTGATCTCGTCTTCAGGCTCAGGCAGGGGCTGCCTTTCGAATTTGAAGTCCTTGCCGATGAGGATCATGTTGCCGAGGTCTGTCCTTGCGATTTTCCTCAAGTCATTGACTTTAAATCCGGTGGCGATGGCGGTGATCTGAATCTTGTCCCCGATCTCGGGATCTGTCATCCAGACCAGACCGGTCTTGAACTTCTTGACATTCCCGGTATATTCAGAGATCTTGTGGTTGATCTCGGAGAGGTCGTCCATCGTGAGGCCCTTGTCGTTCTTGCCGCAGGTGATGTTGATCAGCAGACTTTTTGCCGTCTTGAGGTCGAAGTCGTTCAGGAGAGGGGACTGGAGCGCACCCTTGACGGCATCCTCGATCCTGTTCTTCCCGGAGCCTGTGCCGCAACCCATCAGGGCCATGCCGCTGTTGCGCATCATGGTCTTGATGTCCTCGAAGTCCACGTTGATGTAGCCCGGGCGGCTGATGATCTCGGTGATTCCTTTCACGGCGGTGGAGAGCACCTCGTCCGCCTTCGGGAACGCCTCATGCACGAGATGGCTGCCGAAAAAATCGTAGAGCTTCTCGTTGTTGATGATCAGAAGACTGTCCACGTTCTTCACGAGCTCATGGATGCCGTCGATCGCGCGGGACATGGCGTTCTCGCCTTCGTTCTCGAACGGCAGTGTGACCACACCGACGGTCAGGACACCCTTGTCCTTGGCCATCTTGGCAATGATCGGGGCGGCTCCTGTCCCGGTGCCTCCGCCCATTCCCGCGGTGATGAACAGCATCTGGGTGTCTTCTCCAAGCACCACCTTCTCAATCTGGTCGTGTGCCTCAAGTGCTGCCTTGCGGCCTTTGGCCGGATCGGTTCCGGCTCCGAGGGCGTTGTCCCCGATGTGTATCTTCACAGGGACGGGACTTCCGTCAAGTGCCTGACGGTCAGTGTTGCAGACGATGAAACTGCAACCTTCTACCTTTTCCTTGAACATGTAGTTCACGGCGTTGCAGCCACCGCCACCAACTCCGATGACCTTGATCATCGACTGGATGGGTGTCATCGTCGGGCAGGTCTCAATTATATCTATCAAATCGTCAATCATGTCGCCCATAATATTGTCTTGTTAAACCTCTTCGTTATTCATTTCATCGTACAGTCCTCCGACTGTCTCTCCAACCTTGCCCAGAAAGTGTTTTGTCCAAGTGAAATTGAACAGCTTCCGGTGCTCTTTCCTTTCTTTTTTCTCCTTCTGTTTCCTGGCTTCATATTCCTTGACCTCCTTGTCAGTCGGCTTGTCGAAGACTCCCGGCCCATCATCCTCATTCTGCGTGGCCGCGACTGATGGTTCTATGGTAGGAGGCTCAATGGTGGAATATGGATCGTATTCAGTCTCGGGAACTTCATCGTGCGGTTCATCGCGTGTGACGGAAGCGCCTTCATCTGTGGTGACCTTCTCTTCCTGAGCGGCCGCTCCCGGCTCCTGGCTGGTGACCTCCTGCTCATTTGGAGCCGTGGCGGCGGCATCCTCGGCGGCGGCTGGTTTGACCACCCTCGCCGTGACTTCGTTGACACAGTTCAGAAAGCGGTCGCCTTTGGCGGACAGTATCATGCCCATTGAGGTCGCTGCGCTCGCCTCGCTCGCCTCAGGGCATCCCTCGCAGGAGAAGAACCGTCTCGGGCGGCCGATCTTCACTGAATATCCAGACAGTTCCTTGATGAAGTTGGTGCAGTTCACAAGCTCAGCCCCTCCTCCTGTCACGACGACGCCGGCCCTGAGGTCATCCTCGGAGGCGTAGCCGCTTTCCTGAATCCTGAACAGAAGGGCCTCGATGATCTCTTTCATCCGCGCGGTGATGATTTCCGAGATGTACTTCACGGAAACCTGTGCGGTGGCGTTCCCGTCCTCATCGACGATCTGGATGGACTTCTCCCCAAGCGAGGAGAGCTTGTTCGGCATGCAGGCTCCGTAGGCCTTCTTGATGTTCTCGGCAAGCTCGAACGAGAAGTTGCATTCGGACTTGATGTCGTTCGTCACGCTGTTCCCTCCGAAAGGAATGGCGGCGTAGAACCTCATGATCTTGTCCTTGAATATGGTGACGGAACTTACTCCGGCTCCGATGTCAATCAGTGCCACGCCGTTCTCCATCTGCTCGGACTTCAGCACAGCGCGCGCCGTGATGCCCGGGGTGAAATATTTCTTCGCGATGGCTATCCCCATGTCATTGAAGACGCTGTCGATGTTCGATGAATATCTCCGGTTACCGATGAACACCTTGAAGTTGCCCTCAAGAGTCTCGGCGGCCATGCCGACGATGTCGTTCTCCGGCTCGTTGATGCAGTCTTCGGTGGAAAATGACTGGGCCACAGCTCCGTAGATGACTTCCTTTGCCGAGTCTTCCAACGGGTAGGACTCCAGTGCCATGGACTTCAGGGCACGGATCTCGTTCTCCTGGATCAGATCGTCCGGTTCTGGTCTGGTCATGCTGGCGGATGCCGTCTCCTGGCGGACGTACCAGCGCGGCAGTCCGACGATCACCTGTTGGATCTTGATCCTGAGGGCCTGCTGCGCCTCGCTTATGGCAGTCCTCAGCTCGGCCTTGACTTTCCCGGGAATCAGGACATAGCTGTAGCGTATGCCAAGCGAAGGTGATTCTTTGTCGTAGATCACCTCGACATTCTGATCCTGTACCCTGGCCACGCAGACAGCCAGTTTTGACGTTCCCAAATCAACGGATATGCTATGTATCTCTCTTCCATATTCACTTGCTCTATTTTCTGCAGACAATCTGCCCGTTGTACTTAACATTCACTGTCGAATAGTATCCCGCTCCTTTCTCCGGCAGGATGGTGGTGTAGTAGCGGCCCATCCGGTCGAACTTGCTTTCAAAGCCGGACGGAAGCCCGAAGATGAACCTTTCTTTCCCCTGGCGTGGGATCATGAGCAGATCCCCGTTGTCCTTGACCGTGATCTGGCAGATGTTTTCCGCCCAGATCCGGGAGTCCTGCATGAAATTCACCAGTTGTATCACTTCCGAAAGCCATTGTTTCTCCATGTCGGTCTTTGGCTCACCCTTGTAGCCCCTTTCCACATTCAGGGGCAACGCTCCGTCAATTATCGGAACCATGGATGTGTAGTTGCGCTGTAGAGGGAACAGGAACCCTTTCTCATCGGCGTAGTACCCGTTGTTGTCTTTCTGGAACCTGACCACAGGCTCCCTCTGGCGTATCCTGACGTCTTCAGATAACCATCCGGAGTGGTGTAGGCCTCAGCCTTGAGAATCGCGCTCTTGTTGTCCAGGACACTCTCAACTTTCCGCAGGTCCACACTGTCGAGCCTCTGCCCGATGTAGGAACCGTAGCCTTTGTTCAGGTAGCCTTCCACATCCTTCGCGGTCACGAAGTTGAAATCGTCCGTGAACTCCACCTTGACTCCCGCGCAGGTGAGCTGTCCGACTCGTCTCTCGTTCATCCTATGGATTACAATGCAGACGAGACCGAGCAGGCAGAACGCCGCGGCGACGAGGGTTATCCTGAGACCTTTTTTTTTTCATTTCTTCAACCTTTCCTCAAGAAGTTCGGTGATAGGTGCGATGAATCTGTCGATGTTGCCGGCCCCGAATGTGGCCAGAACGTCGATCGGCTCGTTCCTTAGGTAGTCCATCAGCTCCTCCTTCCTCAGCAGGACTTTCTCCGGAGCCGTGACCTTGTCGAAGATAAGCTCAGACGTGACTCCAGGGATTGGTTCTTCCCTTGCCGGATAGATGTCCAGCAGAATCAGCTTGTCCACCTTGCTCAGAGCGGCTGCGAAATCTTCGGCGAAATCCCGCGTGCGGGTGAAAAGGTGAGGCTGGAATATGGCCGTGAGCTTCCTGCCGGGGAATATTCCCCTCATTGAGGAGATCGCCGAAGCCAGTTCCTTCGGATGGTGGGCATAGTCGTCAATGTAGGACAGATGCGGAGTGTTGAGGTGCACGTCCAGTCTGCGCCTGACTCCTGAATATGTCCTTATCGCTTCCTTGATGGCCTCCGGGGCCACACCATGGCAGAGGCAGACCGCCGCGGCGGCCACGCTGTTCTCCACATTGACCCAGCCTGGAATGCCAACCCTGATGTTACCGATCACGCCTCCAGGGTAAACCAGATCGAAGATGTAATGCCCTACCTCGTCCGGTCTCGGATTGGCAGCATGGTAGTCGGCGTCCGGGTTGTCGTAGCTGTAGTGCAGGATTCTGGGCGTTTGTGTCCTCGGCGGTGATGTCCAGCCCAAGTTTCACGATCAGGGTGCGGCTCACCTGCGACGCGAATGCCTTGAACGCCTTCCGGTACTCCTCAAGAGTGCCGTAGATGTCCAGGTGGTCAGCGTCCATGGCTGTGATCGCGGCGATCGCCGGGTGCAGCTGGAGGAAGGAGCGGTCAAACTCGTCAGCCTCCGCCACGATGGTCGGCGTGTGGCTTGTCAGAAGGTTGGTGTCGTAATTCTTGGAGATTCCTCCAAGAAAAGCCGAGCAGCCTTTGCCGCTTTCCGTGAGGATGTGCGCCACGAGGGTGCTTGTTGTGGTCTTCCCGTGCGTTCCCGCCACAGCCAGGCAAGTCTGACCCTCGGCCAGCTCACCGAGCATCCGGGATCTCTTGACCAAAGTGTAGCCGTGCTCCCTCACATAGACAAGTTCCTGAAGGTCAGCCGGAATGGCCGGGGTATAGACGACAAGTGTCGATGCCACGTCCTTTGGAATATAATCGGGGTCATCCTTGTAGTGGATGTCAATCCCTTCCTTCTCAAGCGCGTGGGTCAAGTCCGATGGTGTCCTGTCGTAGCCCGCGACCGGATAGCCTTTGAACTTGTAGTACCTTGCGATGGCGCTCATGCCGATGCCACCGATTCCTATGAAATAAATCTTTGAATATTTTGACATCTCTAATCCTTGATCAGTTTGTAAACCTCTTCCGCAATCTTTTCCGCCGCATCCGGCAGCGCCATCTTTCCGGCGTTCTCCTCAAGCGTGGCGATCCTCGCCGGATCCTTGAGCAGTTCCAGCGCTGTCGGTATCATTTTTTCCATCGCCTCGGCATCCTTGACAACCACAGCCGCGTCTTTCTTCACCAGAGCCATCGCGTTGTGGGTCTGATGATCCTCCGCCACATTGGGGGACGGAATGAATATCACGGCCTTGCGCGCGGCGCAGAGTTCCGACACGGAACTGGCCCCGGAACGTGAGATCACCACGTCGGCCGCCGCATAGGCGAGTTCCATCCTTCCGATGAAATCCGAATGATGAATATGCCGGGCCACATCCGGATTCTTTGTCCGTTGCTCGTCCATGAACCTGTCAATGTCCGGTCTGTAGTGCTTTCCACACTGCCAAAGTACATCGACACCGTCAAGTCCGGGACATCCGTCCGAGATCCATACCTTCATGCACTGGTTGAACCGTGCGCTTCCAAGACTTCCGCCCACGATGAAAATGTGCTTTCTGGATGGATCGAGACCATATTCCTTGATGCCCGCCTCTTTCATTTCCGGGGTGGCCGGGACGATGATGCTCCTGATCGGATTGCCTGTCATGACGATCTTGTCGGCGGGGAAGAACCTTTCCATCCCTTCGTAGGCGACGCAGATGCACTGCACCCGGCTGCCGAGTTTCTTGTTGGTAAGCCCGGCGAATCCGTTCTGCTCCTGGATAAGCGCCGGGATGTGCATCCCTGTCGCGGCCCAGAGCAGGGGGGAGCGCTGGCATAGCCTCCGACTCCGATCGCGATCTGAGGCTTGAATTCCTTTATGATTCTCTTTGCCTTGAACAGGCTGGCTACAACCTTGAAGGGCACGCACAGGTCGTTGAGTATGTTCTTCAGATTGAGCCGGCGCTGCAGACCCACGATAGGCAGCCCAACGATCCTGTAGCCCGCCGCCGGCACTTTCTCCATCTCCATCTTGCCCTCGGCCCCGACGAACAGGATCTCGGTCTTGGGATTCAGCTCCTTCAGTTTGTTCGCGATCGAGACGGCCGGGAAGATGTGACCTCCTGTGCCGCCTCCGCTTATTATGACTCTCAATGCTTTATGTTCCATCCTATTCATTGTTATGGTCATCAATCCCGTAGTCCGGGATGTCATTCTCATGTACCGGAACCTCCTCATCCTGCCCCGTGAACTCGCTGTCCCGGGCTGAAAGTCCGCTCTCCATCTGGTCCAGATCGTCCAGTCCGCTGCTTACCTCGTCCTTTATCGCCCTGTCAACCAATGGCTCGGCCTTGGCGGCCTCCCTTGCGATCTTTCTCTTGGCCATCTTGCTGATGGACAGGATGATGCCGAACGCCAGACTGAACATGAGGAACGAGGAGTTTCCGTGACTGATCATCGGGAGGGTCTGTCCCGTGAGAGGTCCCATGTCGCAGTTGATGGCGATGTGCATCATCGCCTGACAGGTGATGAGCAGCACCAGCCCGGCCACCGCCGTCTTGGCGAAATGGTTGTCGCAGTTCCTGACGATGATCGAGCCTCTGGCCAGAAGGCTGATGTAGAGGATGATGACAAGCAGCCCTCCGAGCAGCCCGTATTCTTCCACGATGAAACTGTACATGTAGTCCTCGAACATGATCGGCACGACGTACCTTTGGGTGCTGCGTCCAGGTCCCTTGCCGACCACTCTGCCCTCATGGATGGCGATCTTCGCGCTCATCGGTTGCTTGATGTTGTCAAGCGCGTCCTGGAACTCTTTGCTGTTCTGCGGACTTTCACGTATTATCTTCAGATTGTCCTCTGTCCCGGCTCCTGTGACGCGGCTGATGGCCGAATCCAGATGCGGGAACAGTTTCTTGCCGTCACGGTTCGAGTCAACGACCGCGATTATTCCAAGGAACACTATCAGCGCCCCGGCCGGTTTGACAAGTTCCTTGACGCTTATTCCTCCGATCAGGATCGTGATGAACATCATGCCCCCGATGAACACCGTGCTGGACAGACTTCCCATCATCATGATCAGGCAGACACTGCAGATCGGGAGGTAGATATAGACGAACTTCTTGACAAGAGGCTTTTTCCAGAAAGGATACTTCTCCCCCAGAAGGTTGGCTATCACGAAGCTGTCGTTGCGGAAAGCGTTGACGGCCCATGCCAGGTACATGATCATGGCCACTTTCACGACTTCGAAGACGTGGACCTGGAATCCGAAGACGGAAACGATTCGCCACGCATGGTTGATGTAGAGGGCTTTGACCGGGCCGGCGGAGATGTGCAGCGCCAGAATTGACAGCAGGCCTATGGAGACCGCGTAGCCCAGCTGGGAAACTATCCTGAAAAAGCCGATCTTCTTGATGCAGCAGCAGACGATGATCACCCCGAGGCCGACCAGGGACACGACCATCTGTTCGCTGATGATCGCCATTCTGGTGGTCTTCTGCTGGAGGGCCAGCAGGGAGGTGGATGAGAATATGGCCACGATGGAGAAGAGGATGAGCAGGATGACGATCATCCACACAACCTTGTCTCCTTCGAGGGAATCCACGAAGTTCCAGAGAGTCTTCTTTTTCTTTGTTTCCTCGGCCATATTCATTGAACCTTTAGAGTCTTCTCACGGCTTCCTTGAACTTCTCGCCGCGGTCCTCGTAGCAGGTGAACAGGTCGAAGCTGGCGCAGCACGGGCTGAGCAGCACGACATCGCCGGCCTTCGCGAATCCGCTCGCTGCCTTCACGGCCTCGTCGGCCGAGAGGGTGTCAACGATCTTGTCCTTGCCCACAATCTCTTCGAACGCCTCGTGGAACTTGTGGTTGTCGACTCCCATGCAGACAATGGCTTTCACCTTCTCTTTCACGAGAGGCTTAAGCACCTCGTAATCATTACCCTTGTCAGTTCCGCCAACAATCCAGACTATCGGTTTCCTCTGACATTCGAGGGCGTACCAGGCAGCGTCCACGTTGGTCGCCTTGGAGTCGTTGATGTAAAGCACGTCCTTGATGCTGAGGACCGGCTCCAGCCTGTGCTCGATAGGCTGGAACGTGGCCAAAGCCTCACGGATGGTCTTGTTGTCGATTCCGGAAGCCTTCGCGGCGAGTGCGGCGGCCATCGAGTTGTAGATGTTGTGCTTACCGCCCAGTGCGAGCTCTTTCAGGAATATGTCGCATTCATCCTCGCCGTACTTCACGACAATCTTGTCGTCCTTGAGGTACGCGCCCTGCTTCACCTCGGTCTTCTGGGTGAAAGGCAGACGCTTGGCGGAAAAAAGGATGATCTTGTTCAGATGCTCGATGGTGATCTCGTCGTCGGAGTCGAAGATGAAGCAGTCCTCCGGGCGGAGATTCTGCGTGAGACGGAATTTCGCCTTGACATAGTTCTCCATCTGGTAGTCGTAACGGTCCAGATGATCCGGGGTGATGTTCGTGATGATGGCGATGTCCGGACGGAAATCATAACAGTTGTCGAGCTGGAAACTGCTGATCTCCAGCACGTAGTAGTCAAAGTGCTCGGTGGCCACCTGGAGAGCGTAGCTCTTCCCGATGTTTCCGCCCAGCCCGACATTGAGGCCTGCGTTCTGGAGCAGATAGTAGATCAGGGAAGTCGTCGTGGTCTTGCCGTTGCTTCCGGTGACGCAGATTTTCTTCGCCGTGTCGTAGCGGCCGGCGAACTCGATCTCGGAGATGATGTGCGTGCCCTGCGCCTCAAGTTTCCTCACGATAGGCACTGAGCTTGGAATGCCCGGGCTCTTTATGACCTCGTCTGCGTTGAGGATAAGCTCTTCTGTGTGATGGCCTTCCTCAAAGCTGATGTCCCATTTGCGCAGATCCTCAGTGAAATGCTCCGGAATCTTTCCGTTGTCTGAAAGGAACACGTCGAATCCTTTCACCTTGGCGAGAACGGCGGCTCCGACACCGCTTTCTCCGCCTCCCAAAACAACAATTCTGCTCATATCCTCAATTTTTTTATCTTATCTTCAACAAAGCCAGGGTAGAGACCGCCAGGATAACCCCGATCAGCCAGAACCTTGTCACTATCTTCGCCTCCGGAATGGCGTGGACCGGTCTGGAGATCAGCGCCGGAATGCCTTCCTTCTGGTAATGGTGGTGCAGGGGAGTCATCTTGAATATTCTTCTGCCCTCACCGTATTTTTTTCTTTGTGTACTTGAAATAGACTCTCTGCATTATCACCGAAAGTGATTCAACCAGGAATATCCCGCAAAGGATCGGCAGCAGCAGTTCCTTTCTCATCAGGACCGCGCTCACTCCGATGATGCCTCCGATCGTGAGACTTCCGGTGTCACCCATGAACACCTGTGCCGGATAGGAATTGTACCAGAGGAATCCCATCAGCGCGCCCACGAAGGCTGACATGAATATTGCGATCTCTCCGCTTCCGGGAATATACATGATGTTCAGATAGTCTGAGTTCACCAGATTGCCTCCCAGCCAGGCCAGTATTCCAAGCACGACACCCACCGTGGCGCTTGTCCCGGCGGCGAGCCCGTCCATTCCGTCCGTAAGGTTCGTTCCGTTGGAGCAGGCCATGATGACAAACACGATCATCAGCACATAGACCGCCCATTTGCAGTACCATCCCCATTTGCCTTTGAACGGGGAGAAGCATTTGTAGTCAAACTCGTGGTCCTTCACGAACGGGATCGTGGTCTTTGTGCTCTTGATGACATTCTCCATCTTCCAACCGGAATCCTCCGCCACGAGGGTTTCGGTGTCCACGTTCAAGGCTCCTGGGTTGCCTTGCTCGACTACATTGGCCTTGCCAGCGACAACGGGAACCTTTTTCCCTGATCACGATGTCATCGCTGAAGCAGACGGCGAGTCCGATGACAAGTCCTAGGGCGAGTTGGCAGACCAGCTTGGCTTTCGGATGGAGTCCTTCCTTGTTGTGTTTGAAGACCTTGATGTAGTCATCGGCGAATCCAAGCGCTCCGCACCATACCGTGGTCAGGAGCAGGAGCTGGATGTAGATGTTCCTCAGGTTGCAGAACAGCAGGACAGGAACCACAATCGCAAGGATGATGATGACACCACCCATTGTCGGAGTGCCTTTCTTCTGCATCTGGCCTTCCAGCCCGAGATCCCTGATTGTCTCTCCGATCTGCTTGCGCTGTAGCCATTTGATGATCTTTCGGCCCGCGAAAAACGAAAGGAGCATCGCCGTGATGCTGGTAAGCATCGCCCTGAAAGACAGGTAGGTGAAAAGTCCCTGTCCCGGGATGTCGTATTGCCTGAGATATTCAAAAAGATGGTAGATCATCGCTTGTCCTCCTTTTTAGTGGCCGTCAGGCTGTTGAAGATTTCGGAGACCACCTCGCGCTCGTCGAAATGCCGGTGCTCGGTGCCGATAATCTGGTAGGTCTCGTGACCTTTGCCGGCGAGCAGGATGACCCCACCGTCCTTGGCGAACATGATGGATGCTCTGATCGCCTCTTTCCTGTCGGAGATGAATATGGCCTTGGCCAGTCCGTTGACGCTGAATCCCTTGCGGATGTCGTCCATGATGTCCTCCGTCCTTTCAGTGCGGCTGTTGTCGGAGGTCACGACAATCCTGTCGGCGTACTTTTCGGCTATCGCGGCCATCTCCGGCCTTTTTGTCTTGTCACGGTCTCCGCCGCATCCGAACAGCAGATCAACTCTCTGGCTCCGTCGATGTCTTTCAGGGTCTGGAGCACATTCTCCAGGGCGTCAGGAGTGTGGGCGTAGTCGATGACGACAGAGAGATTCCTCGGCCCGCTGATTGACCTCCAGACGACCCGGGGCGGACTCCAGCTTGCTGATGGCCACCAGAGTCTCCTCCGGATCGGCTCCTACGGCGATAGCCGCGCTGTAGATGGCGAGAATGTTATAGGCGTTGTGTTGCCCGATAAGCCTTGTCCAGGTCTCCCGCCCGTCGATCTTGAGCAGCATCCCCTCGAAGGTCTCCTCCATAATGCGGCAGGTGTGGTCCGCGATGCTTCTGCAGGAAGGAATATCTCACCACCTTTGCCTTGGTGTTCTGCACCATCACCTCTCCGTTCTTGTCATCGATGTTGGTGATCGCGGTGGCAGTGGCCGGAAGGTTGTCGAAGAACAGTTTCTTGCAGCGGAGATATTCAGCGAATGTCTTGTGATAGTCGAGATGGTCGTGGGTCAGGTTCGAGAATATTCCGACCTTGAACTCGAGTCCAGCCACTCGTTCCTGCTCCACGCCGATCGAACTGACTTCCATGAAGCAGAACTCGCAGCCGGTGTCCACCATCTCGCTCATAAGACGGTTGATGGTGATAGGGTCGGCTGTTGTGTTGGCCGTCTCCAAACGCCTGGTTCCAACATAGTTGGCTATTGTGGAAAGCAATCCGCAGTTGTACCCCTGCGCCATGAAAAGGTGATAGAGAAGGGTCACCGTGGTGGTCTTCCCGTTGGTCCCCGTGATTCCGACAAGCGTGAGTTTCCGGGACGGATTGTCGAAGAAATCCGCCGCCATCATCGCCACGGCGTGACGGGAGTCCTTGACTTTGACGAATGTAAGCCCTCTGGTGGCCTCTCCGGGATATTCGGAAACAGCCTTGTCCAGCGCTTCCTCATCCTCATATACAATCGCCGCCGCACCTGAGGCTATGGCTTTGCCGATGTAGTCATGCCCGTCGCTGTCATGTCCTTTGACGGCGATGAACATGGCGCCGGAAGTCACCTTCCTTGAGTCGTTGCAGATGTCGGTTATCCCGAGGCCCAGGTTCCCCCGCACCTCGATGACACCTGCGTTCCTTATGATATTCTCCAGTCTCATTTCAAATTAAATGTTATAGTCGAACCGTCCGCGACCTTCGTCCCTGCCTTTTGGATTCTGGGAGGATACATGTCCCTGTCCCTGAATATGAACACTTGAGCCCGCTGTTCTCTATGATGAATATCGCATCCTTGAGTCCAAGCCCCATTATGTCAGGAACGATCGGATTTTTCATGTCGGATCGGACTGTCATTTCCTTATCTTCGCCCATCACCGGGACTTTAGCCATGGCGGTCACCTCCGCACCCCATTCAGGGTCAAGTGTGTAGATGGCGTCCACAATCTCGCGCATCGCCGACGCCGGACCTACACCACCGTAAAGACTGCCTCTGATCAGGCTTGAGTTCATGCAGATGATGGCGCTGTACTTAGGATTGTCCGCAGGGAAGAAGCCGACGAATGTGGCCAGGTTGTGATAACTGCCATCCGCCGTCTGGGTGTTGTCCTTAGGGTCTCTTCCGTATTTCTCGATCTCTTCTTTTGAGAGGGACTGCCTTGCGGTTCCGGTCTTTCCGGCCACTGTCAGCTTCGCTCCCTTTAACCTGTAGGCGGTTCCCTCGGAGGTCACGGCCTTCAGAGCCCTGAGCAGGGTGTCCGCTGTGGCTCTGGAGCAGATGGACGCGTTCAGGACGCTCGGCCCTTTCTTTGTCTTCACGACACCGTCTTTCTCTATGCTTTCAACCAGATACGGCTTCATCATCCTCCCCTTGTTGGCGATGGCGTTGTAGAACGTCAGGGTGTGGAGCGGAGTCTCTCTGACCGAATAGCCTATGGCTACGGATCCCAGGTCGGTGGAGCTCCAGCTCTTTGAGTCAGGAGACGGAAGCACAGGCTCCCGCAGCCCTTCGAGGTCAAAGTCGAACGCCTGTCCGAGTTTGTACATGTACAGCTTGTCCATGAACCTCTTAGGGTTGTCGGAGTAGTTGTTTGTCGCAAGGTACCGGAACACATAGTTGGATGAGATCTCGAAACCATGCAGGATGGAAATCTTGACAAGGTTCTTGACATGATCGTCTTGGGGGTATCCAGGCAGTTTGCCTTCGTTTGTGGGGATCTCATCGTCAAGAGATTTGATGTAGCCATCCTCAAGGGCTGTCATCAACGTTGTGGTCTTGAACACGGATCCCGGGTTGGCTCCGTAGCCGATCGCCATGTTGTAAACCTCGTTCAGACTGCTGTCTTTAGGACTTTTGGTCAGGTTCACCATCGCACGGATGGCGCCGGTCCTGACATCCATGAACACGGCGCAGCCATCCTCGATCTTAGGGTTGGCGGACATCTGCTTCCTCATCGCCTTGTCAACGATGTCCTGAAGGGTTATGTCAAGGGTTGTCCTGACATCCAAGCCGTCCACCGGCTTGACGTATGTGCTGTCGTAGTTCTGGATCTTCTCCTTGTTGTCGGTAGGCTTGAGCCAGATCTCGCCTTCCTTGCCGTGCAGGACATAGTCATATTTGCCTTCTATGCCGATGTGGCTGCGTCCCTTCTCGTCCTCCTTCTGGCTGCTGTTGTCCTTGACGTAACCGATTGTGCGTCTGGCCAGTGTGCCGTAAGGGTATTTTTCTGCTGTCATGCTTCTCGACGATGATCCCGCTCTTGTACCTGCCCTCCTCCATAAGCGGAAGGCTCTCCAGCTTCAGAAGAGTCCCTCTGTCAAGGTTTGTGAGAAGCTTCATGTACCGTTTCCCCTCGTTTCTGCCTTTGACGATCATCTGTAGTACTCGTCGGCGTTGATTCTGTCTCGGCGGAGAGGCCGGACGTGAATCTCCGCGCCTTGCCCAGCCAGTCGTTCTCAAGGCTGTCCGCCTTCCGTGGATCCTTCTCGCTCATGAAATCCTTCTTGAGCACGGTACAGTCCATGTAAAGATCGTACATCGGAGTTGACAGGGCCAGCAGCTTCCCGTCGCAGCCGATGATCGCACCTCGCTTTGGCTCTATGAGGCTCCTTGTGCTTTGAGGAACGAAGTATCTGACCAAATCCTTGTCGGGCTCCCAGACAAACATGATGTAGAGCATCCTGCCGAACACGGCCAGGCCGACGAACAGCAAAAGATGTAGAAGCAGTACAGAATCAGACCGATCCTGTCCTGCTCTTTCTTTGTCGTGTTCTGTTTTGGTGCAGCCATCGCCGTTATTCGTTTAACCCTGTCAGCCGGTTTCTCCGGCATTGTCAACTTCGAGCCTGATTCCTCCAGCATAGCCTGGACCTTGCTCATCCTTGAAAGACCCGCAAGCTCGACGGTCTTCTGAGCGTGGTAAATCTCCATGTCGGCAAGGACCTTCCTGTTGTCCTCCACCCTGGTCAAGGTCTTCTCGATCCTGAGACTCAGCCAGATGCTGACCCAGAAAAGGAAGAACGTGTAGATGATGTGGATGAAATAGCGGCTGACATGCAACCTCAGCAGCAATTCTCCCTTAAGTGTCGCCAGGGCAGCGTTCTTGAGCCACGCCCAGATGTCGGAGAATTTCCATTTCCTCAATTCCGTCATGGCCTGTTCCCTCCGTCTTCAATTTTCTCGGCGATCCTCAGCTTCGCGCTCCTTGCCCTCGTGTTTGAGGCTATCTCGCCCTCCCGCGGCAGGATCGGCTTGCGGTTCACCGCCTTCAGCGGGGCGTGAATATTCCCGAACATGTCCTTTTCCTCCTTGCCGTCGGCGCTGCCGGTCTTTATGAAGTTCTTCACCATCCTGTCCTCAAGGGAGTGGTAGGTGATCACTACCAGCCTTCCGCCAGGTCTGAGGGTGTCGGCCGCGCCTTCGAGGAATTTCTCCAGAGATCGCATCTCGTGGTTCACCTCGATCCTGAGAGCCTGATAGACCTTCGCAAGGTACTTGTGCTCAGCGAATTTCGGAAGGGCGGCCTTGATGGCCTCATCGAGCTCGCCGGTGGTGCCGATCGGATTTCTGTCCCTTGCAGAAGTGATCAGCTGGGCGACCTTGCGGGCGTTGTCCACCTCTCCGTAGATGCGGAGAATCCTTTCGAGATCCTCTCCTGAATATTCATTGACCACGTCCGCGGCCGTCTTTCCGCCCTCGCGGTTCATCCTCATGTCCAATGGCGCGTCGTAGCGGAAGGGAGAATCCTCTCTCCGCCGTGTCGAACTGGTGGGATGACACTCCGAGGTCGGCGAGGATGCCGTCCAGGCCGCCTGTGAGTTTTTCTTTAAGGGTTTGGTCTTCGGTCTCGTGCGCCTCGTTCAGCACGAAATTGTGTATGAACCGGAAATCGGCCCGCACCATAGTCAAGCGAGGGTCGTCTATCCTGTTATTGATCGCGTCGCTGTCACGATCGAAGGCGATGACGTGACCGTCTTCATTTAAGCGTGAAAGTAGTTCGGCGGTGTGACCACCGCCCCCGAATGTGACATCGGCGTATGTTCCTGACGGATTGGTGACAAGGGCGGAAATGCTCTCGTCAAGCATCACTGGTGTATGGTATTCTGACATCGCGTGACCCTCCTATCTCTCCTGAGACAGCTGTCCGGCAATATTCAAGAATTCTTCGTTTGAGATTCCGCTGGCCTCGAATCTCTCCTTGGCCCAGATCTCGATCTTGTAATCGTTGCCCGAGAAGACTACCTCTTTCGTTACACCAATTGACTCCAAAAGCTTCTTGGGGATGGAGATGCGTCCGAGCTTGGCGTCCGGTTCGACGATCGCGCGGTCGCGCATGTACTCCCTCCAGAAAGCGGCGTGAGCACGATTAAAGAAATTGAGCTTTGACTTGACCTCCTCGGACTGGCGCTCCCACTCCTCAAAGGTGTACATCTCAAGGCAATCCTCGAAGATGTCTTTCTTTATGACAAACCTCTGATCGCCCTCGGATGGCATCAACGACTTGAACGGCGAAGGGAAAACCACTCTCCCTTTGTCGTCGATCTTGCCTGAATATTCTCCGATGAATGTGATCATAAGTTTGCGTCTTGCACTCTTGGTTACAAAGTTAGAAAATATTTTTCCATTTTATTCCACCTATTTCCAAAATTTTTCCACAATGATTTCAACAACCGTTGTACGGACGCTTTCAGAGCCGTTTTTTCATTTCGGCGACAAATGGCAAAGTTTATAATGAGTCTGAAGGAAAGATCTTCGCGGAGAAGTGGTCGGGGACAGAAAAGGGACCGGTCGATCGGCCGGTCCCTTCGTTGGTATATTCGTGAATATCTTAGAAATTCCCCTTGTCGGCGTTGTCCCACCATACGCGGGTTCCGCCCTGGTCGCCGGAGTGGCCGGTCTTGCTGGAGTTCTCCTTGTTGAGGAGCTCGATACCGGTCTTGAGACCCTCGGCGTTGGTGTCACCGGCATTGCTGCTGTAGATCTGGCGGCGTACGCCTTCCTCTGTGGTGACGGCTCCGTTGCTCTCGTTGACGTAGGCAGGGAAGAGAACCGGATAGCCGGTACGCCTCTGCTCGGCCCAGGCCTCGGTTGAGAGAGGGAAGAGCGCGATGTACTTCTGGGTCATGATGCGGGCGAGCTTGTCCTCGTTGGAGGCATTGTTGTCCCACTTCACGCCCAGCTTGTTGAGGGCTTTGGTGTTGAGTTTCGGATCGAAAGGATCGACGAAATCAATCTGCGTGTCGGTTCCGCTGATGTACTTCTCGACAGCACCTTTCGCATATTCCGCGATCTCGGCGTACTTGCCCTTGTAGGCAAGCTCATTGGCCATAGAGGTTCTGATGCCTTCCTCGTAGAGGGACTTCACGTCGCCGGATGTCCAGCCCCTGAGAGCGGCCTCGGCAAGGAGGAAGTAGGACTCGGCCTGCTTGAAGATCGGAAGCGGAGCGCTGTAGATGCCCCCTTGCTGTTGCTGCCGTCTACCCAACCGGAGAGCTTGCCCCAGTCGTTCGGCTTGCCTGGCAGACCGCTGGCGAACCTGATGCCGTAGTAGCCGGTTCCCTTCGCAACTTCCTTTCCGTCGGAGGTGGTGAACTTGTCCTGGTTCTTCGCCCATGTACAGCGGCTGGCGAGGATCCTTGAGACCTGACATCAATGTCACGAGGTTGGCGTTGAATCCGCAGTCTCCCCAAGCGAACATAAGCCAAAGCTCGTTCTCGAGACTCTTGTCGATCATGATGTCCTTGCCGCCGTTGGCGAGGGGGTGTTGCCCGCTGCCGCCTTGGCGATCGCAGGAAGGTCGTAGCCCGCGGCCTTCATCTCGTCCGCTCTCTTGGAAAGACGCAGGGCGATACGGAGTCTCATCGTGTTGGCCACCTTCTTCCACATCTCGAAGTCGCCGCCGCACCAGATGTCGAATGTGCCGAGTCCGGCCTTTTCGTCATCTGTAGGCTTGTTGAAGGCGTCCAATGCCTTCTGAGTGTCGTCAAGCATTGTCTGGTAGAGCTGCTGCTGGCTGTCAAAAGGGAAGTATGACTCATACTCACCGGACAGGATGGAGCTGTGGGCGAGAGGGCCGTACACGTCGGTGGTCATCATAAGGCTGTAGGCCTGTACGATTCTCATCACGCCGGCGAGGGCTGGCTGGTTCTTGCCGTCAAGGGTGGCGATCAGTCGCCTTGTGTTGTTGAACACGTGGAGGTAGTGGTTCTCGTACATACCGCCCGAGTGTCCTCTGTTCTCGCCCATGTCACCGTTGGTGAAGTTTCCGTTAGGGGTCATGAAGTAACCGCTGTAGAAATCCACGGTGAGGTTTGTCCAGAACTGGAACATGTTCTGCTGAGGAGGGTAGCAGTACTGCATCGGCTCAGCGCACTGGGATGAGAGAGGAAGATCGTCCGGGTTCACCTGCACGTCGCTGGTGTTCATCTTCTCGAAGTCGCCTGTGCAGGCTACGATTCCGAGTCCGAACAAGGCCGCTACTGAATATTTTAAAATATTTTTCATTGTCTTGGAAATTTTTAGAAGTTGAGTTTAAGGTTCAGACCGAAGCTGCGTGAGGTAGGGAGGGCGAACATGTCGATGCCCTGCCAGCCGTTGCTGTACCTGCTGAACACAACATCAGGGTCGCAAGGTGCGTCCTTGTAGAAGAAGAACAAAGGTTGCGGCCGATGATGGATGCTGTCACGTTCTTGCCGTTGCCGAGGAGGTTACGGAATGTGTAGCCGAAGCTGAGCTCGCGCAGACGGACGTTGGTGGCGCTGTAGACGTAGTTCTCGTTGGCGTAAGGAGAGTTGAAGTTGCTGGCTCCCGTGGTCTCGTACCAAGCCCTTGGATCGAAGGAGACTCCGTCAACGGTGATGGAGCCGGCGTCGCGGGCCTCGCCTGACCTCTGTGACACTCCCCAGCCGTCCAGCGTGGCCTCGGTCATGGAGATGACCTTGCCGCCGAATCTCGCGTCGATGAGCATCGAGAGATTGAAGTTCTTGTAGCGGAATGAGTTGCTCCAGCCGGCGTAAACCTTGGAGTTCATGTTGCCGACATGCTTGAGCTGGTCGTTGTTGTCGTCGCCGAGGATCGGCTGTCCGGCATCGTTCTTCTTGATCTTGCCGCTCTCGTCCCTGAGGATCTGGCGTACATAGAGGTCACCGTAGGAACCACCTTCCTTGAGGATGATCTTGGCGCCTCCGAAGTTGGAGAGTGTAAGGCCGTTAGGAAGTTCGTCCACGAGTTCCACGATCTTGTTGTTGTTGTAGGAGAAGTTCACTCCTGTCTCCCAGCTGAAGTCGTTGCTGAACTGCTCGTACCAACTGGCGGTCATCTCGATACCCTGGTTCTCCACATTACCGGCGTTCACATAGCGGTTGCGCAGACCGGACTCGTAAGGAGAGGCTACGGAGAAGAACTGGTTCTTGGTGTTGGTCTTGTACCAGGTGGCGGAGACGTTGAGCTCTGTTGTTGAAGAAGGCTCCGTCGAAACCGGCCTCGATGGAGTGGGTCATCTCAGGCTTGAGGGTTCTGAAAGGAGCGCTGTCCGGAGCGGAGATCGATCCCTGTGAGCCAAGGCTGTAGAGCAGGTTGGTCATGTAGACAGGGACATCGTTACCCACGATGGAGTAGTAGCTTGCGCGGAACTTCACGAGGTCCACGCAGGCAGGGCCGAGGTCGGCGAACTTGTTCAGAAGGAAGCTGGCTCCCACTGAAGGATAGAAGAATGACACATTGTCGGTGAAGGCAAGAGCCGATGACCAGTCGTTACGGGCGGTGACATCGATGAAGAGACCTTCCTTGTAGCCGAACTGCGCGGTAGCGAACACGGCGTTAAGACGCTTCTCGGTGTTCCAGTGGCCACCCTTTCCGACAGACGACATATTCCCATAATAGTTGTTAGGGGTGAATATGTTAGGGTAGTAGACGTTGCCGTTGCCAGGGGCTGTGAACTGTGTTCCCTCGGCCCAGAGATCCACGTTTCCGGTCTTGCTGTGGGTGAAGCTGGAGCCGGCGGTCACGGAGAGTGAGAAGGTGTCGTTCCAGTTGTGGTTGTAGCCGACGAGCACATCGCCGTACATCTGGTCGCTGAAGTATCGGTTGTCCTTCATTCTGCCCATAGGGTAGAGGTCACCGGTGCTGGAGGCGTAGGCGTTGTGCACAAAGTGCTCCTCGCCCCTCTCGTAGCGGAGACGGCCCTGTACGTAGAGATCCTTGATGATGTCCCATCTGACGCTGCCGCCGAACTCGTAGCGGTTGCGGTCAACGACCGGCTTCTGGCGGTTGAGCACCCAGTAAGGGTTGCTGTACTGCTGCTGCTTCGTGTTGGTCCAGTTCTGGACGTAGCAGCTGCGTGAGGCGTCATAGACCTCGTAGTTGTTCTTGTAGTGATCCCAGTCCTCGCCTCTCGGGAAGAGGTAGGCGCCGGTCAGAGGGTTCCAGAGGAATCCCGATGCGGACTGGTTCTCGATGTGCTGGTTGGTGAGCTTCGCGCTTGCCTCTATCTTGATGTTGTCGAGGACGGTGAAGTTGACCTTGGTGTTGAAGTTGTGGCTTCTGTACTCATTCTCAGGAGTCATGCCCTCTGAGTAGACATTGCCGTAGGAGAAGTAGGCTCCGAAAGAGTCGTTTCCGCCGGACACGGCGAATGTGTTGTTGGTCGTGAAACTTTGTGCGGAAGAACTTCTTGAGATAGTTCGGCGCCTTTGAGGAGAGCTTGCTGCCCCAGCTGTAGGTGCCGTTGTCCGACATCCCGTAGTTGTTCTGGAACTTAGGAAGCACCATAGGGCTTTCTGCTGTCGTGTTGCTGGACACGGTGACGTTCACCTTGCCGGCTGCCGCTGACTTTGTCGTGATCATGATCGCTCCGTTGGCGGCCACGGCACCGTAAAGCGCTGCGGCTGACGCACCTTTAAGGAGGGTGATGGACTTGATGTCGTCAGGGTTGATCGTGGACATCACATCGCCGCCGTCCCTCTCGCCACCATAGTTGGAGGCCACCTGGGATGAGGTGATGTTCTGCATCACAGGCACACCGTCCACAACAATGAGAGGCTGGTTGCTTCCGTTGATGGACTTGTTGCCTCGGAAGAGGATCTTGGATGATCCGCCGGCTCCTGTCGAGTTAGGAGTGATGACCAGACCGGCGCTCTTTCCCTGGAGGGAGTTGATCATGTTGATGCTCTTGATGTCGTTGACATCCTTGCCGCCGACTGTCTCGGCAGCGTAGGTAAGGCTTTCCGACTGGCGGACCATACCCATGGCCGTCACCACGACTCCCTTGAGAGCTGTGGCTTCCTCGAGGATGACGATGTCGAGTGTGGCCTGGCCGTTCCAGACGATCTCCTTGGTCTCGTATCCGATGATGGAGACGGTGATCACATCGTTGGCCTTAAGATTGCCGAGTCTGAATTTACCGTCGATGTCTGTGGTCTCACCGGTGGTTCCACCTTTGACAAAAACGGCGGCGCCTACGACTGGGCCGTTGGCGTCCTTGACTGTACCGCTTACGGATCCTGCCCTGTCCTGGGCCGCCGCCGCGGCTGAGAACGACACGAACAGAACGATGGCTGCCACTACGGTCGCCATTCCTCTGAGTGTCGAAGATTTGATTCTGTTTAACATAATTTTAAAATATTGGTTTTGTTGTGTAGTATGTCAATGTGTGTGTACTTTCTCTTCTTTTCTCTTCCGTCTCTTCCGCTTTTTTCATCTCTTCCGCCTCTTCTGTCTCCTCAGCTTCTTCCTCTTCTTTTTCCTTTTGCCTTTGTCGCTCTCCACTCTCTCTCTTGCCTCTTATCCTCCTTTTCCTCTGTTTTCTCATCCACTTCTTCCGTCTCTTCTGTCTTCTCTGCTTCCTTTTTTTCTTTTGCCTTTGTCGTTTCTACCGTTTCTTCCACCTCTTTTCCCCTCTTTTTCTGCCGCTCCTTTCGTCTCTTCCGCTTCTCTCGCTTTTTGCCCCTTTTGCTCCCTTCCCATCTTCCGTCTTCTGGCTTTTTTTCTGCTCCTTTCACCTCTTTCTTTTTCTCTTCTGTTCAAAAGCCCGGTCAATTTAGCCTGCTCCTGGTATTTATCCCAGCTGATGTCTCCACTTTCTACCTCTTTTGTCCCAAAGCTCGGTCAATCTTAGGATGTTTGTCTCAACCTCCAGATTAAGCCTATGGAATATTTATTCATTATGCAAAGTAAAGTATCATTTTGTAAATATACAAGAGGTTTTCTTCGGAAATGATAAGCTGCGGTTAAATTTTGTTTAATAATATTAACGAAATCGATTGCTCAACTTTCATCTGTTGATTTCTGTCCCCTCCCTGGTCATTTCCCCTGTCACGTTTATTTCTTCCGCATCTCTTTCATATTTTTTCCCCCTTCCCCGTAGCCCTTGTCATCCCTCTCTTCCAGGTGCGTGATTCCTCTTCGCACCTGGAGTCCGTTCCCGCTGTCGGCCAGTCACTTGCGCTTCGAGGTGCGAGAGAAGAGTCGCACCTCGAAGCCCCGCCCCGCGTGCTGGCCCTCTGAGTGGCCATCCCACTCTCCCTGGTGCGCGATTCCCTTCGCACCTGGAGTCCGTTCCCGCTGTCGGCCAGTCACTTGCGCTTCCAGGTGCGAGAAAAGAGTCGCACCTCGAAGCCCCGCCCCACATCCAGACCCTCTGAGTGGCCATCCCACTCTCCCAGGTGCGTGATTCCCCTTCGCACCTGGAGCCTGAAATGGCGGATATTCAATGATTTGCAGTTCCAGGTGTGAATTAGCCGTGGAATATTTGGATAGTTTGCTGATTTGTTTGTACCTTGCCGATGGAAAAGGGATGGAATTCCGTCCTTGAATATTAACTTAAACAAAATGTGGCGTTTATGGTTGAGGTGAAAGATTTGAACGAAAGAAAAACTGGGCAGGAGCCAGTGAGGGAGCAAGAGGAGGCTGGATGGTTCCACATTTGCTCGCAAGGACTGGAGGGTGTGGACTTGTTCCCGGATGAGAAAGCCTTCATAACTGGGGTGAACAAGTTCGCGGCGGCCTTCAAACTATTCGGAGAAGACATCGAGGTCGCGATCCTTGTGCTCGTGTCAACCCATTTTCACTCATTGGCTTGGGGGCGGAGAACCGATGTGGTCAGGTGTGCGGAAAGATTCAAGAAAACAATCAGTATGTACTATTCCCACCGCTTCGGCACTTCGAAAGTGATGAGCAGGGTGTGGGTCAAGGTAGGGAGGGTGGACTCTGAGGAATGCCTTAAGAATGTTGTGGGCTACATCCTTAACAATCCTCGAAAACATCACGAGACGAACAACCCATTCTCCTATCCTTGGAGTTCCATCCTTGAATATTTCGCCGCGGAAGGCTATTCCTCAGTCTTGCGGCCAAGGATTGCCGACATCCTTCCGTGGCAGAAACCGAAAGTTATCGGGACGAGCCGTCCGGTTCCGCAATCCTGGAAACTTTATGCCAACGGGATGGTGGCATTCGGCTCATTTATCACGACCAAGCGACTGGAATCGGTGATCAAGACAATCGGCTCGCTTTCCTATCTGGTGAACAAGGCGGACCTGAACGCCAATCAGGGAGAAGCGGTCCGCTACCCTGTCAATGATCGGGAGGTCAGGAGCGCGGTCGCACGAATATGCCCGATGATGTTCCCTGACACCATCGGGCGATTGGACGAATCTGTTCTTGCTCCAGTGCGGAACACTGGTTATTGTCTGAAGGAGATGCGGAAATCCATCGGCTCAGCGGCAGAGGAAATGCTGGCGAAACTCAATTCCAATCAAGTCGTTACGCTGAGGAATATCCTGTCGACCCGCTATGGCTTCCCCTTGAAGATCGTTGACCGTGTGCTTGGCTCCGGCTTCATATAAGCTAAAAAATGGTAATTCTATATCGGTTAACTAATATATTTCTTAACTTGTTAATAGATAAAGAAATATCCCAGGAGGCCGTATTCGTTTGCAGTTATCTGAGCATTAGCGTGATGGGCTGAAAAGTTAGTCAACACGAATATAGTTACCCCGAAATTGTCGTTTGGCGGTTGGGGGAGATTATTTCTCCCGTGGCAGGAAAGCGAAATGTCCCGGAATATCTCCGGTGGTCGCACTCCATTTCTGAGCGCCGGACTTGGAATATAGCAATATAGAGTGCCGCTGGAGGTGTAGTTCTTTGCGTCGGTGATGTATATGTCACCGTTTGTCGGATGAACCGCGATTCCGTAAGGTGACACGATCTGGCTTTCGGTTCCGTCAGTGATGATCTTTCTGGAGACGACGCTGGCACGTGCCGCATCGACGATGGCGTAACTGATTGTGCTGCTGGAGGTGACGTAGTTGTACTCGCTGCTGTAGATGTAGAGAGAGTCATTGGCTATTGCCATATTGGACACGGGAATATTCATCGTCTCAGCGACTTTTTGTACTGTGCCCCGTCTTTTTCCAGACGGTACAGATTCGAGGCGATATCAACATAATTGCCGTTGGATGACACCCATAGATTGCCTTTGGAGTCAGCCTTGATGTGGCAGAGGTTGATCGCGACATCAATCTTGTAAACCTCTTTCATCGAATCAAGGTCTATGACAGAGACGGTTGAGTCATAATCCGGAGCCCCCGTGGCCACCTGAATTGGCCACATAGACGTTGTTCCCGATGATGGCAATCTCTTCAGGCTGGTATCCGACCTGTGTCTCACCCTCAATCTTGTACGTGTCAAGGTTGACTTTGAAGACAGATCCTTTGCGGTCAGCGGAGAACTCAGCGTCAGAACCAACGTAGGCGGTTACGTATGCGTAGTTGTCCTTGAACGCGATGTACCTGCAGTTCGCGATGTCGATCTGGGTGATTCTCTTTGCTGTGTAGGCATCCATCACCTCCACCTTGTGCGAACCGTTGATGACGGCGAACAACCTTCCGTCATAGATTTGGAGATCGTTGCCGGTGTCTCCCAATCCTTTGACAACCGTCGGATTCTTTTCTGCGTAGATTCCGCAGGCATAGGATGCCTCGCGGTAGTCGAGAAAGTCGATGTCAGCCTTGTTGCTGCCCATATTGCCCTCATTGAGGACGTACATTCCTATCGGATCCGCATCGGGATCTGTCTGGAATCCGAGTGGGCCGTACACTGGAGGAACGATGGTCTCTTCCTTGCGGCAGCCGCAGATGGCCACCCCGAAAAACAGGACGATGGCCAAGGCTTTGATGATTTTGTTTGTGTGTCTCATAACATATTGATTTAAAAATTAAAACTCGTGACAAACCGACAGTTCGTCTTCGGCATCGGGTAGTTAAGCACCACGTCGTAGTCTTGGCCGAAGAGGTTGTTGATCTCGGCGGTTAGTTTGAGGGTGCGGGTGCGGATGGCGAAGGACTTCTGCACTGAGAGGTCGCTGGTGTACCACGGCTGGGTGTGGTTCCTTGGGATGTTCTCCTGCTGGTTGTAGCGCTCGCCGGTGTAGATGAAACTGTAGTTCAGTCCCCAGCCCTTGTAGAAGAGCGACAGCACGGCCGAACCACTGTGCCAAGGAATATACGGGATCTGGTCCCGGTAATATGTGTCTGCGGAATCCGTGACATCTATCGCCTCCTGGTAAGTGTACTGGAGTCTGGCCGTGGCCTCCACCTCGCCGAAAGCCCAGGCCGAGTTCAGGGCGATGTCAACCCCCTTGATGTCCACCTCTCCGAGATTGAGCATCGTCCAACGGAACTGCTGACCTTTCGGGTAGGCTATGATCTTGTCCGTGATGTGGTTGTAGTAGGCGTCCACGGAAGCGTCGACAGTGCGCAGAGCGGGCATATTCATAAAATTCTTGGTGTATTTCAGTCCGATGTTGAACTGCTCGGCATATTCAGGCTTCAGGAAGGCATTGCCCATATCCGTGTAGTAGAGGTCGTTGAACGTCGGCATCCTGAACATCCGCTTGTAGAACGCGCGCACTGACAGGTCTGTCTATGGAACGGCTTGTAGGACGAGGAAGAAAGCCGGTGTGGCGACCGCCTTGTCCGGCCTGGCCTCGAAACGCTTCACCTTCTCGTGCACGAAATAACCCAGAACGCTGGCCTGGCCTTTGATCCTGCCCCATTCGAATGCTGTCGCCAGCGCGGCCATCTGCGTGTAGCGGGTAGGGTAGGGAATGTGCCGTCGCTTTCCGTCGGCATGTAGAATTTCGCGTCCAGGGTGTTCCACTGGAAATCGTATGCGAGGGACACCTCCCAGTTCTCCATTATATTATAGAGGTTCGCGCAGGAAGCGTACAACTCCTTCTGTCGGTAGGTGTTCTTCGTCTGGATCAGTTTCGCGTCCTGATTCTCGTAATGTGTGTAGTCGGCGGCGTATTTGGCGTTGATCAGGGATCTGAACTTCGGGCTCCACTTGTTCGTGAAAGAGCCTTGGATGAACGAGTTGGTGTCCCAAAGCCTCTCGCCGTTGCGGAACACGTTGTTCACGATGGCACCCGGAATGCCCCTCTCCGAGTTGTATGAATATGCCCGGACGGTCCACTGCCCTTCGTCGAGCGTTCCGTGTAGCGCGGCTTCAAGCCTGGTGGCGTTGATGTCGCCGTTGTGCCGGACAGCGGTCGTGTCGTAGGCGATCTCTCCCAATGAGTTACGCATGCGGTAACGGAACTTGTACTTGCCGGTGGCGTTGACCCATTCTCCGCAGAATGAGGCGCTTACGGCATCCGAAATCTTGTACTCGCTGCGGATGGACGGATTGATGAGGCCGAATGATCCGGTCTTAATCGTGGCCTTGAAGTTCGCGTTCCGACCATTCTCGAACCGCGGCCTCCGGGTCGTGATGTAGATCGTTCCCGAGGCCCCGAAGTCCTTGGCTGACTGGAAGATGTCGCTTTTCTGCCCGTTGTACAAGGAGATCTCCTCCACATCGTCCAGCGAGAATCGTCCCAGGTCCACCTGTCCGTTCTGTGCGTTTCCGAGCTGTATTCCGTCATAGAACACGGCCATATGGTTTGTGCCCATCGAGCGGATGTTCACGGTCTTGAGGCCGCCGACCCCGCCGTAGTCTTTCAACTGCACTCCGGAGAAATAGCGGATAGCGTCAGCGACCGAGAAACTGTTCAGTCGTTGAAGCTCCTCTTCCTTCAGGGTCTGCGCCGGGATGACCTCCCGGTATTTGTAACCGGCAGGGGTGCCGATGATGATGGACTCCTTGATAACCTGGGTGCTATCAATGAATTATCCTTCCGGTGAACAGCTGTGGAGTCGCCGGAAGTCTGTGCAAAAACCACCTGCCCGCATCCCAGAATGCAGGCCGAGGCTATGAGACGGTATATTCGTTTCATAAATTTTTAGTCCGGCCGCCGCCCGTGATCCCGCAGGCAAGGCCGTAAAGTTTTGCGAAGGCAGGTCTTCTGACTCGCTCCTGACGCGGCGCCTTCCCGGCGGTATGGAAAACTGAATATTCAGTGTCCGGCCAGTGGCATAAGAAAGCCGCGTCATATTTATAAGGAACTCACAGCAGCGGGTACTGTCCCGGATTCACACCGGATTCCCTTTTGATCCTTGGCCTCAAACCTGAGCCAAAAAGAACCTTCACGGGGCAAAGATAGCAATCATTAGAATCATTGTCAAATCTTGGGGGCTGTTTTGATTTGTTTGAAATGTCCTAAAAGTCAACTTTTACAAGTAATAATCTATAAAACCGAGTTAACCGAAATCAGGAAAATACATTGAAGTGAAAAACTTCACCCGGACAAATTCCGACATCCGGCAATTTTTTCGTAATTTTGGACTATGAAAAAGTTTGTTCTCTCGGCAGTCTTGACACTGCTTTGCGCCGTGATGCTTCCGGCGCAGACCAAAATTATGTCCCACAGAGGCTTCTACGCCCATCCTGGGTCTTTTGAAAACACTTTGACCAGCCTTGCCGGCGCCCAGAAACTCGGCGTGGAAAGCGTCGAGCTGGACGTGCATCTCACCACGGACGACTCGCTCGTGATCCTGCACGGCCCGATGATCCCCGGGACGAAGTACAAGGATATTCAGAAACTTGACTATGCCACCGTCAAGAGCTGCACCCTCCCGAACGGCGACCATATTCCTTCATTAAGGGAATATTTCACCCAGGCGAAGCGCACTCCGGCGCTGAAGTTGTTCCTTGAACTCAAGTCGCATCCGACTCCGGCGAGGGAAACCCAGCTGGCGGAGAAGGTCATCGCTCTCTGTGATGAAATGAATATGTACGATCAGATGTGCTTCATCTCTTTCAGCGAGCATCTCTGCGACGAGGTCCTGCGTCTGCATCCGGGTGCTGAGGTGATCCCGATCACGTCCAGGAAGACATATTCAGTGAAAGAACTCAAGGACAGGGGCTACGCCGGTGTGTCCTATAATTATAATGTGGTGATCAACTCCGCCCACTATCTGGACGAGGTGCACGCGGCCGGACTTCAGACGGTCCTCTGGCCGGTGAACAGTTATGATCTCGCCGATTTCGCGATGAGGCACGGTGTCACCTACGTCTCCACGGACCAGCCGCAGGGAATGAAACGCCTTATGGACTCAATCCGCGAGCTGAGGTGGAAACAGGAGGAGAAGAAGTTGATCTGCTTTGACTTGGATGGAACTTTGACTCAGCACAAGACCCAGCTGACCGCAGCCAACGGGAGGGCGGTGCTCGATACTCTTGCAAAGCGTTACGAGATCATCATGGCGGGGGCTGGCAATTGCGAGAGAATCTACAAGCAGATGGGTGAATATCCTATCACAATCCTTGGCAACTATGGCATGGCCGAAAGCAGTATTGTGGACGGCAAGTTCCAGATTGTCAGGGAGGACAAGGCGCAGGTGGACAAAAAGTTCTTCGAGAAGAGCTGCAACTATCTGCGCAAGAAATATGGTTACACCGACTTCAGCGGCGAGTCTCTTGAATATCACGAGTCCGGTATGGTGACTTTCGGACTGCTTGGCACCAAGGCCGGCAAGGAGGCCAAACTCACTTTCGATCCGGACAAGATCAAAAGACGCGCGATGTTCCCGGAGGTTAAGGAAATATTCAAGGATTATTCCGTGTTCATCGGTGGCACAACTTCGTTCGACATCACTCCTAAGCAGTACAACAAGTTGGATGCTGTGTTGCGTTATGCCGCCGAGCATGGCTACTCGTTTGACCAGATCTTGTTTGTCGGGGACGATTTCGCGGACGGTGGCAACGACAGCCAGATCCGTCTCGGCGGAATGGATTATATCCGGATTGATGATTATACGAGATTGCCAGAGAAGTTGGAATTTTTGTTCTAAACCGATAAAATCAAAAAAAATCATTGAGTTTAAGGATTGATTTCATAACTTGCGCCATCAAAATTTTTCAAGGATGTTTTCGGAAGCCCACACATATCGACAGCAGCAGTTCCAGCAGGGATTTCAGAGCCAGAATGTTCAGGTCCTGAACGATTTCGTGTGTGCCGGTCTTCCAGCCTGACGGCATATTCATTACGGAAAAAGGATATTATGATTTAAATATTGAAGGCTGGTCTCTCGTGGATCAGCCTTCTTCCTTTTTTGAAGCGGCCTTGATGTTTGAGTATAGTTTTGATTACACAATATATAGTTAAGGAAATACACACCTTTAACAAATAGACAAATTATGAGCATTGACAGATTTGATCTGGTGAAGGAATCCTTCGAAAAGAAGGCAGTTCCGGCTGAGCGCCCTGAGGGCAAGACCTCCGACTACTACGGAGAACTGGTCTTTGACCGTCCCAAGATGCACAAGTACTTGGACGCCAAGACCCTGAACGCACTCCTTGACTGCATCGACAACGGAAAGTCCCTTGACAGGGAGACCGCTGACGGAGTCGCAAAGGGTATGAAAGAGTGGGCTATGGAGCATCACGTGACCCACGTGACCCACTGGTTCCAGCCTCTGACAGAGGGCACCGCCGAGAAGCACGACTCTCTGATCGAGTATGACGGCAAGGGTGGAGTCATAGAGACTTTTGACGGAAAGTCCCTCGCCCAGCAGGAACCGGACGCATCCTCTTTCCCCAACGGAGGCATCCGCGCCACATTCGAGGCCAGAGGCTACACGGCCTGGGATCCGACTTCCCCGGTGTTTATCATCGATGACACCCTATGCATCCCGACCGTCTTCATCTCCTACACCGGTGAGGCCTTGGACTACAAAACCCCTCTCAAAAAGGCCCTCAAGGCCGTTTCTGATGCGGCCACCCCTATCTGCCGCCTCTTCGACAAGTCTGTCACGAAGGTGTATTCCTACCTCGGATGGGAGCAGGAATATTTCCTTGTTGATGAGTCTCTCTATGCCGCGAGACCTGACCTTATGATCACCGGCCGCACCCTGATGGGGCACAACTCATCCAAGAACCAGCAGCTGGACGACCACTATTTCGGGGCTATTCCGTCCCGTGTGGCCGAGTTTATGCGTGACCTTGAGATCGCCGGACACCGTCTTGGGATTCCGCTCAAGACCAGACACAACGAGGTGGCTCCCAACCAGTTCGAGCTCGCTCCGATCTTCGGTGAGACCAACCTTGCCAACGACCAGAACCAGCTTGTGATGAACCTTATGAACAAGATCGCGCGCAAGCACGGTTTCGTGGTACTGCTTCACGAGAAGCCTTTCGCAGGTGTGAACGGATCAGGCAAACACAACAACTGGTCGCTCGGAACCGACACAGGCACAATGCTTTTGGCTCCAGGTAAGGATGCGAAAGGTAACCTCCAGTTCGTCACATTTTTCGTGAATGTGCTCGCCGCCGTGCAGAAGCACAACGCTTTGCTGAAGGCCTCCATCGCTACCGCCACGAACGCCCATCGTCTCGGTGCCAACGAGGCACCGCCAGCAATCGTGTCAGCTTTCCTTGGCAGGACGATGACCGAGGTGCTTCACAAACTGCTTGAGGTTCCTTCCGACACTCCGATCGAGATCGCCGGGAAGAAGGGCAAGAGCGTCGGCCTTGTGGAGATTCCGGAGATATTCGTGGACAACACCGACCGCAACAGAACCTCTCCGTTCGCTTTCACCGGCAACCGTTTCGAGTTCCGCGCCGTGGGGTCGCTGGCCAACTGCGCAGGTGCGATGACCACACTGAACGCGGCTGTGGCTGAGCAGCTGATCTCTTTCAAGAAGAAGAGTCTGGACAAGGAGCTCGCCGCAGGGAAGGCCTTGAATGTGGCCATCCTGGACACCCTCAAACCGATCATCGCTTCCGTCATCAATGTTGTCTGCTTCGATGGCAACGGCTACACCGATGAGTGGAAGGCTGAGGCGAAGAGGCGTGGACTCGATGTCGAGACCAGCGTCCCTGAGATGATAAAGCAGTTCACTGCTCCTGCGTCTGTGAATATGTTCAAGGAGACAGGGGTATATTCAGAGAAAGAACTTCAGGCGCGCAACGAGGTGAAGTGGGAGACTTACAGCAAGATGATCCAGATCGAGTCGCGCGTGATGGCGAGGATGGCGATCAACCACATCATTCCGGCGGCACTTGACTACAAGTCTAAGTTACTGAAGGAGGTGGCGTTGAGCAAGGATGTCTTCGGTGGCACGGACGAGTGCAAGGAGGAGATCTACCTCATCAAGAGCATCTCGAAATATGTTGACCAGATTCGTGAGAAGGCGACAGCTATGGTCGAGGCGCGCAAGAAGGCGAATGTCCTTGAGGATGAATATGCCAAGGCAGTGGCTTACCACGAGATCGCCGAGAGTTTCCCAGCCCTCCGCCGTCCGATCGACAAGCTTGAGGAGATCGTCGATAACCGCACCTGGCCTCTCCCTAAGTACCGTGAGCTCCTGTTCATCAGTTAGTTCCCGCGTCGGTCACTGAGCAGCCTTTCGGTCACTGAGCTTGTCGAAGTGACTATGTAATCATCAAAGCACTTTTTCAAAGCGGCAAAGGCGTTCAAAAATAGAAAATTCCAGAATTTTGCACGTTACCAAAATTCTGGAATTTTTATTTTCTGATCGCGGTGTTTCTTTTGAGTGGATTCCTTAAATCTCTATTATCTATGACTTGTGTCAGCCTCTATGACTTGTGTCAGCTGGCGGAAGATTCTTGGATGATCTCATCAACCAGAAAGGCGTCACTCATATTCTGCAGACCGTTTCTTAAGTCGTTGAGATTGCTGTAGGTCTTTGAATTATAGAAAACAGCCATCGCATTCTCATCGGAAATACCTAACCTTTGGGCCAATAGAGAAATGACTCTGGCATATTTCATTTGGAGCAGGGTCTCATTTATCAAAGGATTTCCGTTCATTGCGCTTCCTCCTTTATTTCACGCGCCTCAACAAATGTCAAGTGATTATCGATAATGTTCTGGTTAAGAACGCAGATCTGATTGTTTGCCTTGATTCAAAGGTCTTGAGGCCCAGGATATTTCTTGAGCCTCCAAAGTTGTCAGATAGAATCCTTTGCCGAAGTCCAGATGATTCCGTCCGATATTGGCGAGCGGTCTGTCAACTATTGAAATTGAGCCGTGAAATACTTTCATAGTTTTATGCAGAGGTTATGGCTGGAGATATAAGTCTGGATCTCATCCAATATGTATTCCTTGCTTTGTGTATGCAGGGACTCGTAACTTGGATAAAGGAAGCCTGAGATCGCTCTGTGCTGTTCAATTTATTGAATATTATAGAACCAGGCACACCTAAGCGATCCGCAAGATTCTCAATGCAGAACACCACAAATTCCGTTGCCCGTTCTTTTTGGCTCATATTCTTTCAATTTCCGCAAACTTAATCATTATTATGGAAATTAGCAATCGTATTCTGTATACTTCAGTAATGGTATGCGATGATGCCGTTACCAATAAGTGAACGTCAATAAAAAAGGCTTTTCTCTTGTGGTGTGGGTACCTTAAGGGAAAAGCCTGATCGCTTGTTTTTCTGCCGGTTATTTCAGTCCTGTGGTCTCGCAGGCGTCCATGTCGCCGTAGTCGAGGTTCTCACCGCACATGGCCCAGATGAACGTGTAGTTCTTCGTGGCGCAGGCGGCGTGGATGCTCCACTCCGGGGAGATCACGGCCTGACCGTTTCTCATCCAGATGTGGCGGGTCTCCTGAGGCTCACCCATAAAGTGGCAGATGGCCTGGTCGTCAGGAATCTCGAAGTAGAAATAGACCTCCCTGCGGTTGTGGGTGTGCGCTGGCATCGTGTTCCATGTGCTGCCCGGCTTGAGCTCGGTCATACCCATCTGCAGCTGGCAGGTAGGCACCACCTCCTTCACGAGCATCTTGTTGATCACCCTGTGGTTGCTCTCCTCAAGTGTGCCGAGTTCCATATGCACGGCGTTCTCCTTGGTGGTCTTGTGGTCAGGATAGGTGGCGTGGGCGTTGGCGGAACAGAAGTAGAACTTTGCGGGATTTGCCGGATCGAGGCTTCTGAAAGTCACTTTCCTGCTTCCTCGTCCGAGGTAGAGGGCCTCTTTGTAGTCGAGTTCGTACTCTTTGTCGCCGGCGGTGACGATTCCCTTGCCTCCGACATTGAATATTCCCATTTCCCTACGCTCAAGAAAATAGTCCGCGCGGAGGATGTCGATCGGCTTTAGCTCAAGGATCTCGCCAACCGGCATCGCGCCGCCGGCGATCATCCTGTCGTGCATCGTGTAGGTCATGTTGACTTCATCCGCCGAGAACACGTTCTCGATAAGGTAGCGACGGCGGAGTTCCGCGGTGTCATAGCGCTTTGCATCCTCCGGAGAGGAAGCGTAGCGAACTTCCGAATTGATAGTCATAATTCTAAAATTTTAAAAATCAAGCATTTCGGTCGCGGCAAGGAGGAACGCTCCTACTCCGTACACCTCGGTCATGTCCTTGGTGATCTTGCCTGGAGAGCCGGCGACAGGCTGGACATATTCCAGTTTGCCGTCCTCGCGCACGTAGGAGCACAGGGCCTTCCAACCTTTCTCGACCGCTTTCCTCGTAGACCTTTCCTTTCAGGATCCCGTGGTTCACGCCCCAGGCAAGGCCGTAGGTCATGAATCCCGATGAGCTGTTCTCAGCGGTAGGGTAGTTTTCCGGTGCCAGAAGGCTGGCGTGCCAGGAACCATTCGCGTCCTGACACTTCAGCACGGCCTCTGTCATCTTGAGGTACAGGCTCTTGAAGTAGTCGTACATCGGATCGGACTCCGGTGTGGTCTCAAGCAGGAATGTCAGTCCCGCATAGCACCAGCCGTTGCCTCTTCCCCAGAACACTTTGCCCCGTTTGCCTCCGTCTTGTCGAAGTAGCGGGCGTCGCGGTAGTACAGTTTGTATTCAGTGTCAAACAGATGGTTGGTCGTGGCGACAAACTCTTCATTCATGAAATCGACATATTTCCCTGTCCCCGGTGATTTGGGTGAGCATTGAATATACCGGCGGAGCCATGAACAGCGCGTCGCACCAGCACCATCTTTCCTGGCCACCCTTGACGTGGATGTCCATCGCGACATGGGAACGGAAGTCAATCACGGAGTCCGCCCTTTCCTTGACGTATTGGAGCATTACCGGATCCTTGTACTTCTCATACAGCAGGAGGAAAGCCTGTCCGACGCAGATGTCGTCGGCGTGATAGAGCCTTCTGGCCATGTGCCAGTCATGTGTCTTGGCGATGTTCATCACGAAGTCCTCGGCTGGCTGGTAACCGGTCTTCGCAGACCACTCTACCATGCCGCGGAACAATGCTCCGTTGGCCCAGTCGAGAGGGGCGCGTTTCTTCCCGGTGTAGGAGACGTTCTTGAAATTGGCGATCTGCCAGTCCGCGACGCGGTCGGCGATCTCCTTTACATCATTCCTGTTGATTCCCGCAAATGACGGGACGACGATTGCCAATGCGGCGGCGAGGCAGCATATTCTTTTGAGAATCATATTGTTTCGTGTTAGTTTAGTAAGTGTTGAAAAATAAGACAATCAAGGATTGCCAGGTTGTTTTTTAAGAATTACTTAATGTGACCACCTTGTACTTAGGCACGAGCGCCTTCATGATGCACCATCCGATGAGGTACGCAGTGGCGCAGAAGCAGAAGATGATGAAGTAGCCGGCCGGCTTTTCCGGAGAATCCGAGGAAGGACAGATTGACCTGCTCGGAGTAGACGAAGAGTTCGCCGGCGACTTTCTGTAGGAACATCGAGCCGAGGCCTCCGGCCATGCCGCCGATTCCGGTGATGGTGGCGATGCTGGACTTAGGGAACATGTCCCCGACGGTCGAGAATATGTTGGCCGACCATGACTGGTGCGCCGCCGCCCCGATGCCGATCAGGATGACCGGGAACCAAGGGGAGATCCTTCCAAGAGGCTGAGCCAGAAGCACCACCAGCGGAAGGAAGGCGAAGATCAGCATTGCCTTCATCCTGGCGGCATAAGGGTCGAAAGTCTGCCCCTTCCTCATCGCGTTGTTGATGAATATGGTAGGAAGCTTGCCGCCGTAGATGGAAAGCATGGTGATGGCGTAGATGGGGGTGAAGATCAACGCCATGCCCTTAGGATCGCTGGTCTTGATCCCGAACTGGGTGTTCAGATAGGACGGGGTCCAGAAGAGGAAGAACCACCAGACTCCGTCGGTCATGAACTTGCCGACAGCGAACGCCCAGGTCTGCCTCGTATCTCAGGCACTCCATGAACCCCAGTTTCTTCGCGGTTCCCGTTCTCGGATGTCTTCTCGTTGTCAAGTTCCTTGTCCTGCTCGATGTAGGCCAGTTCCTCCTTGCTCACGTGCTTTGAGGTCTCCGGCTCTGTCGTAGAGGAACACCCAGAATCCCATCCAGATGAAACCAAGCGCGCCGATGATGATGAAAGAGATCTCCCAGCCGAAGTTCTTGGCGAGAAGTGGGATCGTGAGAGGGGCGAAAAGCGCGCCGATGGAGGCGCCGGCATTGAATATGGACGTGGCGAAAGCCCTGTCCTTCTTTGGAAAATATTCAGCTGTGGTCTTGATGGCCGCAGGGAAGTTGCCGGCCTCGCCGAGCGCGAGGATGCTTCTTGCGACGATGAAGCAGTACATGCTGATCGTTGAGATGAGCACAGCCGTGTCTCCTGTGGCCTGGACTAGTTCGGCAGCGGTGTTGAGTCCGACCACGCTTTCGGTCACGACCCCGCACAGGGCGTGGGCGCAGGCGCCAGCCGACCACACTCCGATTGCCCAGAGGTAGCCTTTCTTCGTCCCCATCCAATCAACGAAACGCCCCGCGAACAGCATGCAGATCGCATAGATGATGGAGAACAGGGAAGTGATCGTACCGTAGTGCGATTCGTTCCAGTGGAACTCCGGTTTGATGAACTCGTCCCACGTCAGGGACAGAACTTGCCTGTCAAGATAGTTGACCGCCGTCGCGACAAACAGCATCGCGCAGATCACCCATCTGAAATTGGTCTTAGTCTTACTTGCCATTTTCTTATCTGCTAATTGTTATGGTCAGCGGCGAGCAGACCGCACCGGCCTGTCCGCTGACATATTCATTCCATTCCTCAGGAGAGCCTATGCCTCCGTGGCTCCATCCTGAAGCCGTCCAGAAATCGATTGCCTCTCCGCATTTTACCTTAAACTTCAGCACGGCGTGTCCGTCTATAGTCCCGGCTGTCGCCTTGAATGACTTGTCCAGGATCAGTCCGATGCTGATGTTCCCGTCCCTCTCCGGGTTCCGGGAGTCGGAGGCCCGCTCGGTGAAGGCGATGAAATTGTCTCCGTCCTCCCTTGAGAGGACATTGTGCATCACCGCACCGAGCACGACATCAAGAGAATCCTTCCTGGAGTGGAAAACCGTTGTCCAGTGGACCAGACGTGTGTTCGCGTCAAGGGTCAGAGTCCTTTCGGCACTGACTTTCACTCCGTTAACGTCAAACTCAGGATAGCGGAACGTGGCCTTGGTGCGTACCGGACCGTCGCAGACATGTTTCTGATCCGCCCAGTTGTCGCCAATGAATATGGTGTCACCGGAATATGGAACACAGGCTCCTCCGCCAAGAGTGTTGGCCACTTTGTAGCAGTCCATCCCTTCTCCGTGGTTGTGGTGGTAGTCCCCGGCGGCGAACCAATCGTTGATCACCATCCTTTCCGTGCATTTCAGCCAGATGTCCGGCCCGAATGTGCGCGGATCCTTGAGCGAGGGACCGTAGATCCTGCCGGCGACGAGATTGTTCTCGTAGGCGTAGTCGTCCTTCCTTTCCGGAACATAACGGCTGTAGGCCAAAGTGTCGAAGTCCTGTCTCTCGCCTTTTGTGCAGATGAATGTCGCGTCACTTTTCCCGTCAACCGTGGCCTGGAACAGAACCGAGTTTCCGTCGGCGCTGATCTGTGAGGGGATCTGCTTTCCGTCAGCGTTCCTGATGACGAGATTGCTCCCGTCCAGACCTTTTATGCCGATGTCGGCAAGCCTGACTTCCACGGTCTCGTACTGACGCGCGGTGTCGGATCCGTTGCTGACCGTAATACTCTTTTCGACGGCACCGCAGGAAAGCAGCGCCATCGAAAAGACATACTAAAGGTAAAAAAAACCGTGCTTCTCATTACTGAGGCTGTTTTCCGATGTAAGCGAGAATGCCTCCGTCCACATAGAGGACGTGGCCGTTGACGAAGTCTGATGCCTCTGAAGCCAGGAACACAGCCGGTCCCTTGAGATCATCGGTTGTGCCCCAGCGGGCCGCGGGGGTCTTCGCCACGATGAAAGCGTCGAACGGATGTCTTGAGCCGTCAGGCTGACGCTCGCGCAGAGGAGCGGTCTGAGGAGTGGCGATGTAGCCCGGCCCTATTCCGTTGCACTGGATGTTGTACTCGCCGTATTCGGATGCGATGTTTCTCGTGAGCATCTTGAGGCCACCCTTGGCCGCCGCGTAGGCGGAGACGGTCTCACGGCCAAGCTCGGACATCATAGAGCATATGTTGATGATCTTTCCGCCCCCCTGGGCTATCATTGAAGGGATTACGGCCTTTGAGACGATGAACGGAGCGTTCAGGTCAACGTCGATCACCTGGCGGAACTCCTCGGCCTTCATCTCGCACATAGGGATGCGCTTGATGATGCCGGCGTTGTTCACGAGGATGTTGACAGGCCCGAGGTCGTTCTCGATCTTCTTCACGAGGTCGGTAACCTGATCCTCCTTGGTCACATCGCAGACGTAGCCCTTGGCCTCTATCCCTTTTTCTTTATAGGAAGCGAGACCCTTGTCCACGAGCTCCTGCTTAATGTCGTTGAACGCAATCCTCGCTCCTGCCTCCGCGAATGCGGTGGCGATGGCGAAACCGATTCCATAGGAAGCGCCCGTCACAAGGGCTACCTTTCCTTCAAGTGAAAAATTTACCATAATGAATATGAATATAGATGTTTTAGTTCATTTCGGGATATGTGTCTGCAAATATAAGCTTTTTTTTGTAATCGTGCACGTGCACGGAAAAAATATTTCCAAATAAATGTCGCGGAAAAAGTCATTCGGTTCCAAGAACAGTCCGAATAAGGCTCTGCCGCCAGATGGAACGGTGGCCGTGAACCCGACAATGTACGTGCCCGGAACCGGCCTTTCATATTCTTTGAGAGGTGAGTCATAGTCCTTTGGATCGGCGCTCCATACTTTGTACTCTATCCTTGCACCTTTCGCGTCGGAGCGAAGGAACCGGACTTTGTCTCCGATTGTCCAGCCTGATTCCGTCCCCCCGTCAATTCAGGGACTCCGTTGGTGACGAGTGTCCAACGGACCACAGCCGGCTTTCCGTCAAGGGCTTCTACCTTGTCTGTCACGACAAGATCCTTAGCCTTGACCACCTCCACGGTGCGCATGGCTTTGGACAACTCTCCGGCAAGCGCCGGTGTCAGATCAATTACCGCTCCCGACCGGTTCCGTTTCTCTATGACTTTCCTTATCGGGGTGAATCCGCCCACGATGTGGTCTTTGTCGTTGACTGTCAATGTGCTGTGCTGCCGGTTGTTGTAGGCGAAGGCTCTCCACCTCAGCGAATTCTGCTCCATTTTCCACAGGCTTCCGCCCAGTTTGATCATCGGGCCTTCCATTGAAGTGTAGGACGGATTCGGCAGTTCCTTTGCCCAGCGGACTCCTTCCGCATCGAACACGAACGAACCAGCGTCCATGTGTGAGTGCGGAGCTCCGGCACCACCTCCCTTGACACCAAGATAAACGTCTGATTCAGAGAAAGTCCAGTCCGTGTGGAACATCACGACAGGAGTGACCCCGTTGCCGGAATATACTCCCTTCGGGGCTTTGACGCCGCCATGCGGGATATTCATGGCGAACGCGGCCATAAGAGGAAGCAGCCTGGACTCTTGGCCGAGATTCAGATAACTCCCCTGCCTCATCAGCCTGAGTTCATTGTAAAGAACATCAGGAGAATTGAATCTGTCCGCGAAATACCATAGCGCTATCGACGGAGTTCCGTACTCTCCGCAGTCCGAGTAATTGTAGAACCTTCCGGTTGTTCCGTATGAGTACACGACGTACCGGCCAGTGTCACGGAATCCCTTTGTCTCGGACAGGCCGAAGTCCGTGCCGACGCAGCTTTCCAGCGCTGAGAGCATCAGGGCTTCGAATGTGCTTCCGTAGCCCCAGTAGCCCGGACCCTCGGGATAGTTTCCGTCAGGCGGGTACATCTCGTTCATTGCCTTCCGGTTGGATTTCGACCGAAATCCCGATCAGTTCTCTGGCTCGTTCCGGAAATGTCTCGTACATCGCCAGGCAGCCGCAGACAATCCCGGCGTTGCAGACTTGGTTCCAGTTGTTCGTCATCCTGTAGAATCTTGCTCCGCCTTTCTTTTTCCGCGCCGGATTGACGGCGAAGTCCACGAAAGCCTTCTCGGCCATCCTTTTCGTGTCCTCGTCCAAAGCGTCATAGAGCCAGTCGTAGCCTATGGCCACTGCCGCGGCCATCTCCCCGGTGTCGAGAAAGTGCTTGCCTGCGTTCCAGTCCTTGAAGCCACAGACCGTGCGGATGGTCTTTTCGGCATGTTCCAGATAAATCTGTTCGCCGGTGTAGCGGTAGGCGTAGGCGCAGAAGAATATTCTTGTGAGAGCGTCTCTGGATACGTGCAGGATTCTTTTGTCGCTTGCGTCAAGCTTGTACTCAAGAGGAGAGTCTTTCATCGCGTCCAGCCGGCATATTTCCATGATGATATCATGAAGGTCGGACAGATAGCTGGGCGTTCCCGATCCGATCAGCGACTTCATCGCTTCAAATTCTTGATTGTCAAGGAATAACCTGGGGTGGTGCTCAGCTGTAAGTCTGGAGTAGTCCGGGACTTCCGCCTGCGCGGAAGCGAAGGCGGGCACTAATATCGCCAGGACCATCAGTAAGTGTTTCAGTCTTGTCATCGCAGTTTGTTTTTACCTGTTGTCTGATCTCTTCACTTTGCAATAATAAGCAAAATCGACGATTTTCTGTGCACGTGCACGGAAAATCTTGTATATTTGTCCGTTTCCTTATTATTGTCTACTTGAGACTATTAATATAATATGCAGAATACTAAAGTGACTATAAAGGACGTTGCCAAGGCGGCAGGCGTGACCAACGGCACAGTGGACCGTGTGCTCCACAACAGGGGCGAGGTCGCTCATGAGACCAAGGCGAAGGTGATGTCGGTGGTTGAGAGGTTGGGGTACAAACCTAACGTTTACGCTTCGATGCTGGCCAGGAACAAGGCACACAGCATCGCAGTCCTGATGCCGAGCTTCAGCAAGGGGGATTTCTGGGAACTGGTACACAACGGGTTGGCACTGTCAGAGGAATATGCCGGCAGATTCTCCGTCAGTGTCGTGGTCTATTATTATGACCAGTATGACGTGGAGTCTTTCCGAAGCCAATGCCGTCAGGTGCTGGAGGACGGGCACTCGGGCGTGATTCTGGCTCCGATGTTCCTGGATGACACGTTGAGTTTCTCGGCTCTTCTTACGGAAAACAACATTCCATACGTGATGCTGAACACAAGCGCCGGGACGGATGGCCACCTAGCCTACTACGGCCTCGCGATGTACGAGAGCGGACGCTGCTGTGCGGACATCCTGATGTCTATGTCGGACGAGGAGCAGAGGGACAAAGTCTATATGGTGCAGATCGAGAGGGACAGCAAGGGGCTCTCGGACCCTTCCTCGGACAGGCGCAAGGGATTCCGTGACTACCGTGTCCCACTACTATCCGGACACGGAGGTGGTAACGGTTCTGGTCAATCCGAACAGTCCGAGGCAGACTTTCGATGTGCTCTCCGGTGCTTTCGACGGGCTTTCCGGGCGGCTTAACATAGTGACGATGAACTCCAGGATATTCCTTGTGGCGGACTATCTGCGGTCCAGGAACATGTCCGGGATGAACGTGGTCGGCTGCGATGTGCTGAAGCGGAACATCGACGCCCTGCGCGAAGGCTATGTCCGTGTGCTCCTCGGACAGCATTCAGACAGGCAGGCCGCCGGGGCTGTGATGGCTCTCACAGACTATCTTGCCCTTGGCAGGAAGCCGAAGGTCCGGGACAACTATATGTCCATAGATATTCTTACAAAGTACAATTGTAAGTTTTATGATTGCTTGGAGAACCCAATCGGATGAGAATCAAATCAACCTTTACAAGCTTGAAAGGCATCGTCAGTGCCATTGCTCATAAGCCGGGAGCCTATAAGCTTGGAAAGCACTGTGTTGATGTGGGAGAACCGGATATTCTTGTCTTGAGATAATGAGAACGTGGCGGCACATATTTCTGCTTTTGGCGATCGGTCTGTGCGGATCCGGGGCTTTTGCCGGTTCGCGCAATGTCGAGGACATCTCGAATCTTACCATACATTCGTTCGCGCAGGATCTGAAGGGTTATGTTTGGATAGCCACTGATAACGGACTTTGCAGGTATAACGGCAACGACTACCTTCATTATTACCACGATGCGGAAGGAACGGGCTCGCTCCCTTCAAACACTGTTCTGTCCTTGGTGACAGATGATGACGGGGTACTTTGGGTCGCAACCGACAGGGGTGTATGTTGGTACGACGGGACGAATGACTCGTTCGAGCTGGTTGATGGCGCTCCCGGAGTAAGCAAACTGGCTTTCAATGACGGTAAGGTGATCTGCTATGGCGCAGGTCAAGGGATGACGCTCCTGGATCCTAAGAAAAAGAGGATAGACTTCCTGTCAACACAACACACCGTCGCACGATGTCGCGGTACTGGTGGCTGACAAGTCCGGCTGCCTTTGGGGTGGACATTCGGACGGGATTCATATCGTGAAGTTCGACAAGTCCGCCGCGGTAGTGGCGTCAGAGGCATTGCCGGAGAAATCCGCTTTCAGGAGCGTGGCGATTGATAGCCTTGGAAGGGTCTGGTTCGGTCGGAACGATGGATTGCTTATCCGTGACACCGGCACGATGGAATCAGTGGAGGATTCCCGTTTGGCCAAGCTTGCGGGCTTGGTGTCCGGACATGCTGTCACGACGATCCTGTCTGTGCTCGGGACAATGTATGTGTGTATGCCTGGTGTCGGAATCTATACTGTGGAACTGGACGACGGGAGTGTGCGCAAGGACGCTGTCAAGAGGTTCGACCTTAGTTATACGAGCGATTTCAGCTGCGGGTTCAGGGACAGTGAGAACCATCCGTGGATCGGAACCATGGACAGAGGCTACGGTGTCCGTTTTTTGGAGAAGAAGAACTTCAAGTACGTTCCTGCCTTAGGGAGGGCGACCTCTGGTAAGTACATAAACTGTGTCACCGCCTCCGTGAGTTCTAATACTGTCTGGATGGCGAGCTATTACAAAGGATTACTGGCTTTTGACATCCCTACCTCCAAGCACGTGTGGTATAACTATGGAAAATGCAAGCCTTTGGACGCCATAGGCGAGAAGGGTGTCAAGGCGTTGGCTTTGGACGGGAAGAACAGGCTTTGGATAGCTATGGCCGGAAAGGTGGCGGTTTGCAGAACAAGGGGCTCGGAGATTCTTGATTCTAAGGTTGTTGCCGACGGGATAGAGGTGAACGCCTTTTGCGAGGATGGGGACGGGACGATGTGGGCGGCCACTCCCGTTGGCGTTGTGAGGCTGGATGGTGGAACCGATGACTGCCGGCTGCTTCAAGGTTCGGATATTCAAGATATTATAAGATTTGACGAGGACAGGCTTCTCGTTGCCGTCAAGGATTCCGGATTGTTCTTTGTGGCTCCGAAGACTCTCCGGGTGGAAAGATACCTTCTGGCCGGAGGCGATGCCAAGAGAAACCTTGGGGATGTGTCGTGCCTGTATATTCAAAACGGGGAATTGTGGATAGGCACCTCATCCAAAGGGTTGCTGCGCTGCCGAGGGAATGAGGTTGTCAATGAATATTCCATCAGGAACGGACTGGGCAGCAATGATGTGGCCAGCATTGCCGCAGATCCTGAAGGCAACGTCTGGGTGGGGACATCCTACGGCCTTTCTGTGGTGACGAAGCGCTTTGACAAGCCGATCACATATTACCAAGGACGCTGGATGGACACGCAGCAGTTCTGTAAAAGAAGCGCGGGGTCGCATTCGGGGAGGATGTTTTTCGGCGGGAATATGGGACTGGCGTTCTTCTTTTCGGACAGAATTATCTCGAATATTTCTGATGAGCCGGTGAATGTTGTCCTTACTGGTCTGAGCGTCAATGGAGTGGATCAGAAGCCGGGGGAAGGGGAGATCCTTGACCGTCTTTTGGATGACACGGATCGGATTGTCCTGAAAAGCAGCCAGAACAGTATCGGAATCCGTTTCGAGCCTGTCTCATTCATCGCCGAGGACAACATCGGATTCTCCTACAGACTTACGGGAAAGTACGCGGATGACGAGTGGAATGACATAGGAGGCTACAGGCGTGTCAATTTTTCCCACCTGCCTCCGGGACATTATGTCTTTGAACTCAAGGCCAGCAACGTGGACGGCTTCTGGAGCAAGGATCCGCGCCGTTTGGAGATCATCATAAGGAAGTCCCCGTGGCTTTCCTGGTACGCATTGCTTGCGTACCTTTCCCTGGCCGTCGCCGGGATGATGGCGGTCTCAAGGTTCATAATCAAACGTAGGATGGAGGAGATGGAACTACAGGCCGCCAAGGATGACCTGAACCGTGAGAAAAGGCTTTCCGAGATGAAGGTGCTTTTTTCACGAACATCTCGCACGAATTGAGGACTTCTTTGGCCCTGGTCTATGGACCGGTCAACATGCTGTCCAGAGTCCGCGACAAGACCAGTTTCGACAAGATGATAGAGTCGATCAACTACAATATGAGGAACCTGCTGAACCTGGTCGACCAGCTTCTGAATCTGAGCCGCATAGAGAACGGCGCCCTTCCGTTGTCCGTCTCCAGGACAGATGTTCCTTTCCTTCTGCGCAGGCTCGCGGACGGTTTCTCTTTCCAGGCCCACGAAAAGTCCATTGAGTTGACCTGCGACTGTTACGGAGATCTGGCAAGGGTGCCGGTTGATGCCGGCAAACTGGCCAGGGTGGTCGTGAACCTTGTCTCCAATGCGTTGAAATACACTCCGGAGGGTGGCCACGTCAGGATTGTCGCCGAGTGTGTCGCCAGGCCTGACCGGATTCTGTCCGGCTACAAAACGTCCGCTTCATATCTTCAGATCTCCGTGACTGATGACGGAATCGGTATGAAGGACGACGAGGATGTCGCGCACATTTTCGACCGCTACACAAGACTGGCACAGACAGAGTCATCGGTGACGGGAACAGGCATCGGGCTGCACTATGTAAAGGAACTACTGCGAATCCACGGCGGTGCTGTCAACGCCCAGGTGCGAAAAGAAGGAGGGATGAGGTTTGTCTTCGCCTTGCCGGCTGACGAGAGTCTCTATGAGATAACGGAGTCAGCCAAGGATTTCCGCTCCGATGTGATTGACGGAATGCTGGTTGTGGATCCGGTCAAGGATGAGGCCGTCGAGGAGGATGGAAACAGTGAGCGGTACAAGGTGTTGGTGGTTGAGGACAATGCCTCCCTGCTCGCCTGGCTTAAGGAGATTCTTTCATCAAGGTATGATGTTTACACCGCTTCAGACGGTGCCGATGCCCTTGACATCGTCAATGATGTCCTTCCTGACATGGTGCTGACCGACATCATCATGCCGAAGGTGGACGGCTACGAGCTGTGCCGCCGTATTAAAGAGGATAAACTGCTCAGTCATATTCCCTGTAGTCATCCTGACATCCCGTACCGGGGATGAGGATCGCCTGATAGGGTATCAGCACGGGGCCGACCTTTATGTGACCAAGCCTTTCAGCGCGGAGATGATCATGACCTTGATAGGGAACGTTCTTGCCACAAGGGAGAAACTGCGTGAGAGATTCACTTCGCAGGAGGAGATTGAGGATGATGGTCGGCAGGGGAATGAGGCGGACATCATCAGCGCGGAGGACCGTGCCTTCATCGATCGCCTCAGAAAGTACATCGAGGACAATATTTCCGAGACCTCCATCAGCATCACCTCCCTTGCCGGAGAGATGTGCATGAGCCGGGCCAGCTTCTTCAGGAAGATGAAGTCTCTGACGGGCATGACACCGAATGACTTTATCCTGACCTATCGTGTCAACAAGGCAGCCGCGATGCTCAGGGAGGGGAAATGGAGGATTGGCGAGATCGCGGACATGCTGGGATTCAGTTCCGCCTCGCATTTCTCAAGAGTTTTCCGCCAGAGATTCGGAAAAACACCTAAGGAGTTCACACAGTAACAGTTCTTCCGTGCTCGTTAACGGAATTGAGATTCTCAGACAATTTTCTGATACTTTCGTGGCTTGTGGTTAAGGCTTGATGGCCTAATTTTGCACCATCAAGTTTTGCTTTTATGAAAAAGACACTCCTTACATTTTTATCAGTTTGCATAGCTTTGGGAGCAATGGCCCAGGGCAACGCAGGGCACAAAGTCGTGCAGACTTCAGTCAAGCCGGCCGAAGTCGTAGTCAACAAGGACAGGATCGAACACCCTTTCAAAGGTAGTATGGACGGTCAGAGGGTGGATGGCTACAGAGGGATATGGTTCACCATTGGCCAGGCCAGATCAGACTATGGCGACAAGTATTCCGGAGGACTGGGCACGTACACGATGAAGCATATTCCTATGGCGGTCTACTCTAAGGAGGCTGACAAGACGTTCTTTGTCTATGGTGGCGCTCCGGACGCCCGAGAGAATTACCTCCTTTGCATGATTGGCTGCTATGACCACAAATCGGGGATGCTCTCGAAGCCCGTGGTCGTGCACGACAAGGGGTGCTACCGTGTCTGCGATCCTCACGACGACCCTACCGTCCAGATCGACAAGGACGGCCACATCTGGGTTTTCGTTGCCGGAAGGGCCAACAAGCGCCCTGGCATCCGCTACCGCAGCGTGAAGCCTTATGACATCTCCGCCTTTGAATATGTCAACGAGAGCATAATGGCTTACCCGGAGGTCATTTATGATAAGGAGAAGGGCTTTTTTCTGTTCGACACCCGCTACGACGGGATCCGCAGGACGTTCTTCCAGACCAGCAAGGATGGTGTCAATTGGTCTGATTTCCAGCCGATCGCCTCGATCATCGAGCCGGGGGAGGAGAAGTCCGGCCACTATCAGTTCGCCAACTATGACGGCGAGAAGCTTGTATGCTGCTTCAACCGTCACATCAACGGCAGCGTGGACACCAGGACAAACATCTATTTCATCCAGAGCAAGGAGTGGGGCAAGACCTGGACCACGGCTGACGGGACGGTTGTCGAACTCCCGATCCTCAGGGAGCAGGGGCCGGCTCTGATCCGGGATTTCCATAAGGAAGGCAAAAACTGCTACATCAAGGACATCAATTTTGATTACAAGGGCAATCCTGTAATATATTATGTGACCAGCGACAACCACCTTACCGGCCCTGACGGCGGAGCCCGTGTGCACTCGGTGGCGCGTTGGACCGGAAAGAAATGGAAGTTCAGTGACTTCACCGAGTCCACTCATTGCTACGACAGCGGCAGCCTTTGGGTCGACGGCAAGGAAATGACGATCATCACGCCGTCCGATCCCGGTCCTCAGCTTTGGGGTACAGGTGGCGAGATGGTGATGTGGAAGAGTTTCAACGGCGGAAAGACCTGGAGGCGTTACAAGACTCTGACCCGCAACAGCCCGCGCAACCACGGCTATGCCAGAAGGCCGCTGAACTTCAACAATGGTTTCTATGCTTTCTGGGCCGACGGCAATCCTGACAAGGAGAGCGTGTCCTATCTTTATTTCTGCAACAGCGAGGGCGATGTCTATAGAATGCCCTACCATATGACTCAGGATTGGCAGAAGCCGGAACTTGTCAGGAAGGCGGAAAGGTAATTAGACAATGCAGACCCGTTTATACCATATTCTGTGTGCGGTTGCCGCCTTGTTTTGGGTGGCAGCTGCTTGCTCGGTAAAGAACGAGGATGTTCTGGAGCTGCGTGACACCGGGAAAATCTCACTTCTTGGCGGCAGGGAACGGATAGTCTGCAAATGGAGCGGAGTCCCGGACGATGTCTCCGGCCTAATGCTGGACGGCGGCGGGGACAGTTTTGAAATCAGTCTTGAAGGCAGGGAAGGATCCACAATCCTGAGTCCGGTGCCGGAAGGGAGCGGTAGATTCTCAGTGACCTGGCGTGCCAAAAGCGGAGAAACCTTCCCCGGAGCCGGAATCGAAGTGAAAGTCTATGGCTCTGAATATGAGGACGGACTGGAGAACCGGTCTGTCCTTGCGGCGTCCTACACCGGAAACGGAGTTGAAATACTCCTGAGTTCATCGTGTCCTGACGACATCAAGGGAATGGAATTCACCTTCACATCGGCGGACGGCTCCTTGAGGACAGAATATGTGGAGTCGTATGGCAGTGGCCGCACACAGACGGTAAGGCTAAGGGAAGCCGGGGACGGACCGCTTACGTACCGCAGCGTCTGGAGTCCGTTTGGAGAGGCGGGTGACATGTTCAAAAGCGCCCAGGTTGTGATTGTCCCGGAAACCGGCCCTTCTGTGGACGGTCTTTCGCAGACGGTCGATGGCTATCGGGGAATATGGTTCACCATCGGACAGTCCAAGTCTGAATATGGCGACAAATACTCCGGAGGGTTGGGCACGTATACAATGAAGCATATTCCTATGGCAGTGTACTCGCCGGAGGTTGACAGGACCTATTTCGTCTATGGCGGTTGTCCGGACACGGGGAAGGCCTGGCTCCAATGTATGGTCGGTTGCTATGACCACCGCACGGGGATGCTCAGAAAGCCTAGGGTGGTGATGGACAAGGGCATCCTTGGAGTGAGCGACCCTCACGACGACCCTACCGTCCAGATCGACAAGGATGGCTACATCTGGGTCTTTGTCGCCGGAAGGGCCAACAAGCGCCCGGGAGTCCGCTACCGCAGTTCCAAGCCCTACGACATCTCTTCCTTTGAATATGTCAACGAAAGCATAATGGCCTATCCTCAGGTGATGTACGACAAGGACAAGGGATTCTTCCTGTTCTTCACCCGCTATGACGGAGTCCGTCAGCTTTTCTGGCAGACTTCACGGGACGGTGTGGAGTGGACTCCGTACCGGAAACTGGCGTCCATAAAGGAAGGCTCCGAGTCCAAGTCTGGCCATTATCAGATAAGCAATGTTTTCGAAGGCAAGCTCTGCACGGCTTTCAACCGTCATATCAACGGTTCGGTCGACACCCGCACGAACATCTACTATCTTCAGTCCACCGACTGGGGGCGGACCTGGACGACGGCTGACGGTACTGTTGTTGTGGATGGTCCGGTCACGGACAGAGCATTCCGTCTGTGAACTCCGTGATTATCAGAGCCAGGGAAGGAACTGCTACATCAAGGATCTGAACTTTGATCAGGCTGGCAATCCGGTGATACTCTACCTTACCAGCGACAATCATCTTACCGGTCCGGCAGGCGGTGTAAGGCAATGGCACACGCTTTACTGGACGGGATCCGGATGGGAGGAAAGCCTGGTCACCACTTCCACACATTGCTACGACAGCGGAAGCATCTGGGTGGAGAATGGACAGTGGACGGTCATCGCCCCGACTGATCCTGGCCCTCAATACTGGGGAACGGGTGGCGAGATGGTGCGCTGGACCAGCGTGGACGAGGGAAAGACCTGGAGAAAAAGCCTGAGCCTCTGACTTCGGGAAGTGTGTCGAACCATACCTACGCGCGACGGCCCCTGCTGCGGGCGGCGGATGGATTCTATGCTTTCTGGGCGGACGGCAATCCGGACTCAAGAAGTGTCTCGCATCTGTATTTCTGCGACAAGGAAGGCAAGGTCTACAGGATGCCTTACAGTATGACAAGGGAATGGGAAAAGCCTGAGCCGGTCTATTAGATGCCGAGGGTCGGTTTATGAGTATAATTGAATGAAGAATGATAAAACGTAATTAGTAACATTATGAGAAAATCACTTAGACTAATCTTTCTGCCGCTGATGGTTCTGTCGGGCTTGTTCCTGGCATCCTGTGCGGAAGAGGAAAAAGGGAACCGAAGAGGTGGTTGACATCAATGGCCTTTCTGACATCCGTCTGTCCTACGACGGGTCGGAGAACGCCACGTTCACCGTTTCTTCCACAAGGACTTGGTCAGTGTCCAAACCGGAATGGACTGGTTGACGGTCACTCCTGTCAGCGGCGGTTCAGGAAAGCTCGCGACTGTCACCGTGAAGGCCGAGGCCAACGATGATCTTGAGCGTTCCGGCCGGTTGACGGTCAGGGCGGGTTCTGTGAAAAGAACGATCACAGTCACGCAGGACGCGTTTCCTATCGTCCCTGAAATCAAGGTCTATGATCTTGACACTGACATCATCGCCTTTGATTTCGACAAGACAGATCCGGTTGTGTTCAAGGTCTGGAGCAATGTCGCCTGGACTGTGGAGAAGACTGGTTTGGATTGGGTGAGCGTCACTCCGGATGCTGGAGAGCGCAAGACCGAAATCGAGGTCACGGTCACCCGGAGCTCAACACGGGAGACGCGCGTGAGGGCACGTTGACCTTCAAGGGCGAGGGCGCTCCCGATGTGGTGATCAGGATTACCCAGACGAAGTATGTGGACGATCCTGTCTTCAATGTGACCGGCGCCGAGGGCAATGAAGTCTCATTCACCGACAAGGCGGAGACCGTGGCGGTGCTGACGGTCACGACAAAAGGAACTGGACTGCCGTCAAGTCCGAGGGTATGGACTGGCTTACCGTGACACCTGCCTCAGGGAACGCCGACATGGAGGGTACAACTGTCAAGGTGTCCGCTTTCCGGGAACACTTCGGCCGAGCCGCGCACAGGCACTATTACATTCAGATGTGAAGACGAGGCGATTGAGGACGTGGTCGTAACCATCAGTCAGGCCGGAGTCTTTGTCATGCCTACTGAATGGACTTGGACGCTTGAGGACTCTGTGCTCAAGGGTACGGAATGGGTCACCAAGGGCATAGCCGCCGATGACAGCAAGACTGCGGAAATGAGATGGAACACGGTCAATGACGATTCCAAATACGTCGCCAGCGATTTCATAGTGAGCGGCGACGGAAAGGGGCATTATGCAAGGAAAGGCGCATGGACAGATGATAATCTGGAGTTCTCCGTTCTGTCAAGGGATTTGCGGCGGGATCCAAGGCCAGCATCCAGTTCGCCCATGTCTGGCGTGGCCACCGCTCCTTGTTTCTGGATGGTTGAGTATCTTGACGGAACAGACTGGAAAGCGACCAGCTCAAAACCGCTGAAGAGCCCTAAGGGTGGTGTCACAAAGGAAGCGACGTATATGCTCACCAAGAAGGATGCCGTTGTCAATGTCAAGGAAACGGCCACATTCTCCAATGAGATAGTGGACGGGACATTGAGGTTCAGAGTCAGATGCGTGGCTGGCGAGTGCTTGATCAACAACGACAATGCCGCACAATCGGGCAAGAGCGCTACCATCCGTGTCCGCCAGTGGAGCGATGGCTCCTGTGACGCGATCAAGATCAGGATTGAAAAATAATAACCAATAACATGAACAGTTGTCTGAAAATATTCATCGCTCTCTTGGCTCCGCTTGCCACAGTCTCGATGGCGGCGGCGCCGGCGGAGAGTATGGCTCCGGCAAGGAATATGTCCGCACAGCAACAGCCTAAAAACCTGTCGGTTAAAGGCTTGGTGGTGGATCAGGACGGAGTTCCGGTGATCGGGGCCGCAGTTATGATAAAAGGAAACAAGTCCAACGGTGCGGTCACTGACATTGACGGTCGTTTTGTGATCAAGGCTCCGGCAGGTTCCGTTTTGGAGATATCCTGTCTGGGCTACACGTACAAGACCGTTACCCTGGCAAGCGCCAAGGACTTGAGGATCATTCTGGAAGAAGAGTCCACGATGCTGCAGGAGACTGTGGTCGTCGGCTATGGACAGCAGAAAAAGGAGAGCGTCGTGGGCGCGATCTCCCAGATTTCCACCGACGACATCGTCAATTCCGGTACCGCCAACATCACGAGCGCGATAACCGGTAAGCTATCCGGTGTTGTCACTATCGCAAACGGAGGTCAGCCGGGCAACAATGATGTGAGCATATTAATCCGCGGTGTCTCCAGTTGGAACGGCTCCAGCCCGCTGGTGCTTGTGGATGGTGTGGAGAGAAGCTTCTCCGACATTGACCCTAACGAGGTCGCTACCATATCCGTGCTGAAGGACGCGTCCGCCACCGCTGTGTTCGGAGCGAAAGGCGCCAACGGTGTCATCATTGTCACGACAAGGACCGGCTCGGTCGGAAAGCCAAAGATGCAGGCCTCCGTGTCGTACGGAATGGATTTTCCGACTATGTTCCCTGAGCACATCTCTTCCGCCACCACGGCGGAGATGCTCAACGTCGCTCAGAAGAACGCCCTGAGTTTCGGATCGATGATCCCTCGGTGGCAGATCAATGAATATGAAAACCCTACTTCCAGGATAAATTCCATCCGTTACCCTGACAACGATTGGTTCGCGTTGACCACCAAGAGTTTCTCCAGCAGCGTCAACGCCAACCTGTCCGTTACCGGTGGTTCCGACAAGGTGAAGTATTTCGTCTCCTTCGGCTACAACAAGGAAGGCTCCATATTCAAGGATTTCACGTCCTGGGGAGGCTCTAACTTCAGTTACGACAGGCTCAACTACCGGACCAACCTTGACGTGAACCTGACGAAGTCCACTCTCTTGTCTGTCAAGGTGGGAGGCAATCTCGGAGTCCAAAGCGCCCCTACGGGTACCGGCGGCATGAGCCCGTCCGGGCTTTTCGGGCACATGTACTCCTCGTCCCCGATGATGTACCCGGCATATTATCCGGACTGGATTCTGGATGAGATTCCGGACACGGACTATCCGGACCGGCGAGGAGACCGCATCGCCTCTTCGGCGGGAGCGTTCTACGACAACGCTGTCAAACTGCTGGGCTATGGATCATATTCCCAAAGTGTCGGCAACAAACTCTACACGGATGTCAAGCTGAAGCAGGATCTGGACTTCATCACGAAAGGTCTCTCGCTGTCCGCCAGCTTCTCGCTGAGCACCTATTATTCCAGGATATCCCAGAGCGCGAACCACGAGAATCCGGTCTATTACATCGACTGGGATCTTTATGACGCTGGTGTCGGTAACCCTTGGGTGAACAACAAGAGCACCGGAGAGGCGGTCTACGAGCAGCCCGAGTTCGCCGTGACCAAGGGTGGTGTCGAGAACAACTACTATGTCACATTCTACTGGGAAGGCGCGTTGAACTACGCCAGGACATTCGGAGGCCATTCCGTGTCCGCCCTGGCTCTGTTCAACCAAAGGGAGAACATCCGCACGACGGCCTTCCCGTACAGGACAATGGGGCTTGTCGGACGTGTCACCTACGACTACAGGAGAACCTATCTCCTTGAGGCTAACCTTGGCTACACCGGATCAGAACAGTTCTCCCCGAAGAACAGGTTCGGCCTTTTCCCTTCGGTGGCTGTCGGCTGGGTGCCTTCGCAGTACAAGTGGTGGAAGAAGAGTATGCCTTGGTGGTCCAAGATGAAATTCCGCTATTCCGACGGACTTGTCGGAAACGACCAGACCAACTCAAGGTGGCTTTACTACAGCTCCTATTCTAAAGGCTCATACGTCACGGAGGACAGCGCGGGCCAATGACACCGCCCAATGGGAACTTGCACACAAGAGGGATCTTGGCATAGAGTTCGGCTGGCTGAAGAACCGGCTTACCTTGGAGGTCGATCTGTTCAATGAGAACCGTACGAATATGCTCGTGGCTCCTAACGTCACGATGATTGTGGGCACGGCCTACAAGGAGGTCAACAGAGGCTCGATGAAGAAGCACGGCATTGAGATCGAGGCCGGGTGGAAGAACGATTTCAAGAACGGTTTCGGCTACGATGTCTCCGCGATGCTGTCATTGAACGAGAACCGCATCACGAACTACGAGGACGCTCCTTACGCGCCTGAGTACCAGAAGACCGCCGGCAAGGCCTACAGGGGACAGACCAACGGTGTCTCTGTCGTTGACGGTGGCTATTACACCAGCGTGGACGACATCCACAACTACCCTTCGTACGCCGGTAACTGGCAGTACCTGAACGTCGGCGCCTATAAATACCTTGACTATTCCGCTGACGGTCTTCTGAATGTGAATGACCTACACGCCATAAAGGGCACCCAGTACGCTCCGGCGGTGGCTTCCCTGAACTACGGAATCAGCTACAAGGGCTTTGAGTTGAGAATGCTCTGGACCGCCAACTTCGGGAAATATGTCAATTTCAACAGAAGCTGGGAGGTTGAGTTCAACAAGGGAGACTACCGTGTGAACACCTCGCAGCTGGATTACTGGAGGCCGGACAATCAGGGCGCGAACCACGCCACGTTGGTCTATGGCGGAGCTTCCGGAAACCCGATGTATATGTGGGCGGGCGGTGATCCGACAAAATCGTACACGATGATGCTTGAGGGACGTACCTGGAGAAAGTCCGACTATGTGAACCTGAGGGAAATCTACATCGGCTACACCATCAAGTCAAAGGCGTTCCTCAAGGCGACAGGTCTGAGGAGCCTTAACGTGTACGCCACCGGAAACAACATCTGGACCGGCACGAGGGCTGATCGAAGGCGATCCTCAGAGCACACGACGTTCACGACAGGTTTCTATCCGAATATGCTGAGTGTCAAGCTCGGGGTCAAAGTTGGATTCTAATGGAAATGATCAAGATGAAAAAGATACTAAACAGCGGCATAATTGCGTTATGTCTTGTTTTCTCAGGATGCGACTGGTTGGACATCAATCCCGAGACAGGACTTGACGAGACAGAGGTGTTTACCATCTGGGACAACTACAAGGCATATTTTGACTATGTCTATGGCAGTTCGGTGGCCAATTCCGAAAGGAACACCAACATCAAGCAGGGTTATCCTCTCTACCTGGACAACTGGAGCCTTCGTTTCACCTGGCTTGCGATGACGGATATGTGTGACACCGGCCGTCTCATCAGGGCACAAAGCATCAAGGCCGGTACACTCGGAGCCAATGTGGAGGTGTTCACGACGGATCTGACAAGAAGACCGGTGTCATATTCAATGTTCAAGATCATCAGGATCTGCAACAAGGCGATCGGGAACATCGACAGGGTGCAGAATATCCCTTCGGAGCAGGATAAGAATGACATTCTGGGACAGGCGTATTTCGTGAGAGGCTTCGCTCATTTCGTGCTCTGCCGCTATTTCGGCGGGATGCCTTACCTTGACAAGGCTCTTGGCTCCGAGGACAACTGGGATCGGACAAGGCTCAGTGCCAATGAGACTTACAGGCGCTGCGCCGAGGATTTCGAGCAGGCGTATGTATTTCTCGCCGCAGCCGGCAAGACCCGCCGTGACGGAACTTTCGGCAATCCCGGACACCTTTCGGCTCCTGACCAGGATCGTCCTAACGGTGTGGCCGCCAAGGCGATGAAGGCCAGGGCTCTACTCTATGCGGCGAGCCCGCTGAACAACGTCTCCGGCCAGAAGGACTGGGAGGATGCCGCCGAGGCTTCCGCGGAAGCTCTGAAGCTGGCTCTGGACAATGGCTACGAGCTGCTTCCTATCGGCTCCTGGAAGAACAATTTCATAGCATCCAAGTACACCAACGAGCACATCTGGGCGTGGAACTATGGTTCCGCCAAGACAAGCTCCTTCACCGGAATGTACACGTACTCGATCTCCAACGGCAACAACGCCAGCGGGGACTGTCCGACGCAGAATTTTGTGGACAGGTTCGACCATCTACGGAGACCCTCTTCAGACGGAGAAGGAAAGGGGTGAGGCCGAGGCCTTAGGTCACTATGACGAGCAGAATCCTTTCGCCGACCGTGACCCTCGCCTTGATCTTACCGTGCTTCACGACGGAAGTGTCGTGGCCGGCTGCGCGTCAGGTGTGAACATGTATTACGATCCGGATCTCAAGATATATCCGACAACCAGGATCAGTGGCGCGAGCTCTCCGAGAACCCTCAATCACGAATGGGGCGCGGATGACGCCAAAGGCTGGACCAACATCGGTTATCTTGTGAACAAATGGTGGGACGGCAACTATCAGAAGAACTATCAGAGGACTGATCCGCTGATCCGTCTGGCTGAGTTGTATCTCAATTACGGCGAGGCTGTGAATGAGGCTTACGGCCCGTCCGGAAGTGCCGGAGGTCTGGACCTTACCGCTGTCCAGGCGGTCAACAAGGTCCGTGAAAGGGCAGGAATGCCAGGGGTGCAGGACAGGTTCACGTCGGACAAGGACTCATTCCGTGAGCGTGTCCAGAACGAGAGGACCGTCGAGCTTGCGTTCGAGGGACACCATTATTACCTTGACATCCGCAGGTGGAAGATCGCACCGAAGACAATGACCCAGACACTTATGGGTATCTATGTCGAGAAAGTTCCTGTCAGTGAGGAACATCCTGCCGGAAGACGGTATGAGCGCCGCTCCATCCCGGCAAACCGTCAGGGCTCCTGGAAGCAGGCGATGTACTATATCCCGTTCCCGACCGACGAGGTGAACAAGATGAAGAATTTCACCAACAATGAAGTTTGGTAACAATCAGCGGAAATGAATATGAAAAGATACACTAAGACAATCAGCGCCGTACTGGCATTAGCGTTGCTGGCGGCTGTGTCAGAATCACCGGCCAGGGCTGCCGGCAAGTCTCCCCGCGGACACTGTCAATGTCCCGGCGAAGGCCGGCCATAGGGTGAGGCAGACACTTGTCCTTCCTTATGGTAATAATTATAACAAGTCCACGTCCACTGGCGGTTCTTCCGTCTTCTACGAGGAGGACATCAACAAGTACCCTTCCTCGGATTTCAGGAACGCCCTGACAGGAGTGGTGCCCGGGCTTTTTATCACGGAGATCAACGGAATGACTGGACTTATGTCGGACGGGATGCGCGGTGGAATGAACTTCCGGGGCATGACTCCGAAGTTCGTAGTGGACGGGCAGCCGGTCTATCTTTCCGAGATCCAGATCGATCCTGAGGAGATCGAGTCTATGACATTCGTCAAGGATGTCCTGGACAAGGCTCTTTTTGGCTCAAGATCTTCGGAGGGAGTGATCTACATCACCACCAAGAGAGGCCTGCCCGCCGGGAAGACCATCAATCAAGGTCGGGATGGAAAGCGGAGTCAGTGTCGTTGACAGGATGCCAGGATATGTCGGAGGAGCGGAATATGCGACTTTGCAGAACCAGGCCCGCGAGGCGGCCGGCTATCCTTTGGTGTACACGGCCGATGATATCCAGGCTTATTCATTGAACAGGCCTGATGATCTGATTCATCCGTCGGTGGATTGGAGAGGGCTGATGTTCAAGGACACCAAATCCTACAAGAAAGCCAACCTGACGGTTCAGGGAGGCACGGAAGCGGTGAAGTACGCTGTCTATTTCGGCTATCTTGGCGAGGGGGATTTCTATGCCGCGGGACCGAGCGCCGGTTTCAACAAGATTAATGTCCGCGCCAACGCTGAAATGAAGATCACAAGCGACCTTCGGTTCAACGTGGGTTTGTTCTCCGGCCTTAATTTCAGACGCAGCCCTCACTACGGCTATGGCGGAAGCGGTACGTTCAACGAGTTCGACAACTATCTCGTTCTGGCCAGCACCACACCGCCGACCGCTTTCCCTGTCCACGTAGGGCTCAACACGGAGACCGGGGGATGGATCTACGGTGTGAACGAGAACTATACGGCAAACCCTTACGCCACCTTGGCCGAGAATGGATTCTTCACCGAGAGGGAACGTTCCGGAATCATCAACGGCACATTGACATGGGATATGAACAAGATAGCCAAAGGACTTAGGTTCGAGTCGTATGTCGGCCTTAACGTCTTCAACATGGACCGTATAGGAAAGAACCCGGATTACATCGCGGTCATCTATGACAAGGAGACCGGAACAAGTGTGAAGACATCCCACGAGGGAGCCAAGGCTTCCGGCAAGTCGGCGTTTGGTAAATGGTATCATCAGAGCCTGTACCTCAACGAGAGGCTGAGCTATGTCCGCGACTGGGGTTGGAACCGCCTTTCAGCCGCCGCTGTCTATTATCTTGAGACTACGGAAAGAAGTTCTTCCGCCTATAGGGACCGTCAACAGTCCGTTATCCTTAACGCGGACTATTCCTATGCGAACCGTTATCTGGCCCAGATCGTCATGAACACGACAGGTTCCTGTATGTTTATGAAAGGCAAGAGGTACGGTGTGTTCCCGTCTCTCGGCCTTGGCTGGGTGGTGTCCGAGGAGGATTTCCTCAAGGGATCCGGCCAGGTTGACTACCTCAAGCTGCGCGCTCAGGCCGGTGTCATCGGCTACAATCCGTTTGGAGCATTGGATCTCTATGAGGATGAGTATCTTAAGGAAAAAGGCGTGTATTTCGGACCCGCTTCCACGGACTTTGAATGGATCGGCGGCTCCACAAAGTACCAGTCCTACAAGACCACTCTTCTGCGTCTCGGCAACAAGGATCTTACCTGGGAAAAGCGCAAGGAGATCACGGCCGGCATTGAGGCGAAGTTCTTCGGCAACCGGCTGTCCGTTGACGCGGATTACTTTTACATCCTTCGTGACGGCATCATTACCAACACGAGCGATGTGAATCCTAAGCTTTTCGGTTTCAATGGAGTGGCTACCTATGACAACTACAACAAGATTCGTTACCAAGGCGCCGAGGTGGCATTGAACTGGACGGACAAGATCGGTGACTTTGAATATTCAATAGGGGGTTGGGCTATCTACAACCGTGGCAAGTACCTCCGTTACAGCGAGAGCCAGATAAACGACTACAACAAGGTGGAAGGCTCTATGGCAGGGGACTATCACGGCTATGTGTATCTCGGCAAATATGCGTCAGCCGAGGACATCGCCTCATCTCCCGAACAGACCTTCGACTCTGAGGTTCAGGCTGGAGATCTGAAGTACAAGGACTTGAACGGTGACGGAAAGATTGACTCCAACGACAGGACAATCATCGGCAACACCTCTCCGAAATTGAACTACGCTGTCAACCTCTATTTGAAATATAAAGGTTTCGACCTGACGGTTGTCGGCACTGGCCGCGCTTTCTTTGACATCCCGTTCACAAACAGCTATTTCTGGAGCGGATGGGGACAGAACAACTACTCGAGATTCGTGAGCGAGAACATTGGCGGCGACTATCCGCGTCTTTCCTACGACAAGATCTCGAACAACTTCCAGGCTTCCCGTTTCTGGCTTCGCAAGGGAGATTGGTTCAAGATTCAGAATGTGGAGCTCGGTTGGGCGACCTCGTTCCGCAACTCGAACTGGATCAGAGGTGTAAGGCTTTTTGTTCGTGGCTCTAACCTGTTGACCGTCAGTGGTGTCAAGTATATTGATCCGGAATCTGTCTCGGCTGGTGTCACCACGGATCCTCTGTACAGGACATTCACCGGTGGTGTCAAGTTGAACTTTTAACGAGAATCGGCAATGAAAAACAATTTACGAATATTCCTGCTTTCAGCCGCCGCCGTCCTTGGCGGGTGTGATTTCCTCGATCCTCTTCCGATGGGAAATGTGACGGACGAGAACATTTCCGGCTATCCGTCCTATGTCAGGGGCTTTGTGGAAAAAGCCTACGATTTACTTCCGAGTACGTACATAAGCAATGAGTACATCTACCTTGACGCCATCACGGAGGATGCCGTGATCACGTCAAGCGGCAGCGCGATCAGACGCTATGGCACAGGGGCTGTCTCTCCGGCCTCTTATCCTTTCGATGCATACTGGACAAGGGACTACACTGCCATTATGTACGTGAACACTTTTCTGGAGGACAATCTGGGGCTCAACACCCGCTTCCTTGTCGATAACACCACAAACGCTCTTCTGCAACGCTATCTGCAGGGTGACGCGTATGCGATGAGAGCATGGTACGAGTTCGACCTTCTTAGGAAGTTCGGTGGTGTCGGCACTGACGGGAAACTGCTCGGTTTCCCGATCCTCACCTCACCGGTCGACGTGTTCGGGACAGATCCTGAGAGTGTGGAGAGGAACACTTATGACGAGTGTGTGAAGAGGATCCTGGATGACTGCGACTCCGCGCTTGTGTATATTCCTGAAGCCAACGAGGGGATTGGCATTGGACAGCACAGCACGATAGACGGGGCTTCCCGCTGGAAAAGGATGGACGGACTTTCTGTGAAGGCCTTGAAAGCGATGGTCTATCTGTACTGGGCCTCGCCGGCCTTCAACCCTGGCGGGGGGATGTCTCCAGATGGGAGAATGCCGCGAAGTACGCCGCCGAGGTGATGGATTTCAAATCGTTGAGTGACGGAGCGCAGCCGAACGGCTTCAACCCTTCCCTGAAATTCGATTGGCTCTGCCCTAACTCTCAGGAGATCATATTCTCTTCCAGCTGGACGACGAACTCAAGTATGGAGAATCTTTTTCTATCCGCAGGGATTCCGTGGCAGCGGTTCCGTCGGCGCGACCCAGAACCTTGTGGACACTTTCCCGATGGCGAATGGCTATCCTATTGATGATCCGCGTTCCGGCTATGATCCCGCCGACCCGTATTCCGGCCGTGACCCTCGTTTCTACAGTACCGTCAACTACAATGGAGCCAAGGTGGTGCGTCCGTCCAAAGCAATGAGACGATGTACACCTTCGACATGTCCGTGGGCGGCAAGGACGAGGCCGGTGGAGTCGGCAACACTTTGACAAACTATTATGTCAAAAAATTTGTGAACCAGGAATGGAACAAGAATGATGACAAGGTCAACACGCAGCCTCGCTCGGTCTTCTTCTTCAGATGGGCGCAGATGTGCCTTGTGTTCGCGGAAGCCGCGAACCAGACCGCAGGCCCTGAGACAGAGATATTCGGCCACACCGCGAAAGAGGCTCTGGCCTATCTGCGTAACCGTCCGACAAACGATGGCCTCGCCGGTCTTGGGTCTGTATCAGACCCTTATCTTGATGAGGTTGCCTCAAAGGGCAAGGACGCTTTCGACGCTCTTGTGAGGAACGAGAGGCACATCGAGCTATGTTTCGAGGGCCAGCGTTTCTGGGATCTCAGGAGATGGTCTACCGACGCAGACTGGCAGAAGAACATAAATGTTGAGGTGAAGAAACCTGTCTTTGACGGATCGTCCATCACTTATGAGACTGTCGAGACCCGCAAGTTCAATTCCCGCTGGCTACCGATTCCCTACTACGACGCGGCGAAGACCGGAATGGTACAGAATGAGGGATGGGACAACTGGCGTTAATACATTAAAGAAACAGAAATATGAAGAATATCAAGAAACTATACATCCTGCTGTCGTCAGTCGCCGTGGCTTTGTCGTTGACCGGCTGCTACAAGGATTATGTCCAGGACTTTGATTACAGCGGAGCCTACCTTGCCTACCAGTACGACCTTCGTACCTTCGTGGTTGGAGAGGGAATGCAGTTCAAGATCGGCGCTGTCCTCGGGGGAGTGATGAAGAATGAATATGACCGTGACATCTGGTATGAGTTTGACGACAATCTGATAACCGAGGATCTCCGGTTCTTCGTGCCGGACGCCGAGACGCCGTTCAACGCCTTTTCGGAGATGAGCGGCCGGACGACGGTCGGCTCTGTGAGTCAGGACTATGTCAAGAACGCTGTTCAGTTAAGCGGCATCAAGGCTTTCACTCCGCTTCCTATGAGCACGGTGAAGATTCCGGAGGGAGAGCGCTTCCGGATAAAGAAAGGGAATCACACCGGCACAATCACTGTCAAGGCTGATTCGGCAGCGTTCCTTGCGCTTCCGGGAGCAGGCAGTCATCCGTACTATGCCATCGGCTTCCGTCTGACATCCGCCGATGTGGACACAGTCCTTCTTTCCCGTTCATACGAGATCATCGCCCTCAGGTACGAGAATATGCTTTTCGGCAATTGGTACCACGGTGGAAAGACCGTTGTGACCGACGCTTCCGGCAATGTGATAGACACTGATGTCTATCCGACATCCATTCCTTCGGATGAGAAGACACACGAGGTCTATACCCTCAGCACGGTTGCTCCTGATGCTGTAAAGACAAATTACCGTGGGAAAGGAGCAGGTTCTGTCAGGATCACCTTCAGTGACGGCAAAATCACCCTCGCTTCCGCCGATGCCGTGGCGATAGAGGATCTCGGTTCGGGGTACAATAATGCCAAGTTGCTGCAAGACAGAAAGATATTCCTGAACTACAGCTTCGCAAACGCGGACGGGACCAAGTCGGTCGTGACAGACACCCTGACTTTCAGGAACCGCATCCGTGACGGAGTGAACGAATGGCAGGACGAGAACCCGGAACACTACAAATAGGATTGGCTATGAGGAAATTTTTGAATATAATGGCGGGAATTATGCTCCTTGCGGTTTCCGCATTGCTGCACGGGTGCAAGGACGATGATGGATTCATCCTCCCTTACAACCTTAGGATGGAAGACACGACCGTGCAGTCCGGAGAGAGGCTGAACATCCAAGGTCAGGGATTCAGTGCTGGTGACGCTCTGATCTTCGAGACGCTGGACGCCGAGTACAGGTTCCAGGCCATTCTGGAGGAGGGCGACATCACCACCGACGGCATCAGCGTCACCCTCCCCGACAATTTCGTCTATGAGGAGACCTACAGAATATACCTGGTACGTGGCCTTGAGCGGGCAGAGATCGGCGGAATGAAGGTCTCGATAGGCGCGATGCAGCAGTTCCGCCTGATGTCCAGCAACATAAGAGTCTGGACTGGAGACTCCGGCGAGCCTTTGGACAGCCCTAGGCGATGGGGGAGAACCGTCGCTCGGCCTTGGTGGCGATGTACAAGGACATTCAGCCTGACATCATCGGCACGCAGGAGGCTTACCTCTCGCAATGGAATTATCTTAAGGATCAGCTGGCTCCTCTGGGCTATGACTGTGTGGGCAAGGTTATGAGCGATTGGAGCGATAATCCATCTCCAAAGGACACCAACGAGGAGGTCGAGCTTGGACAGGCCGTGGGAATATTCTTCCGCACGGATGCCGTAAGCCTTGTCCGCTGGGGCGTTTTCTCATTGTCCGAGATTCCGGATGAGCCGATAAAGGCTCCCGCTCTCGGCGCTCAGTACAAACGTCAGGCGACATGGGCGGAGTTTGAGCTGAAGGATAACGGACGGAGAATATTCCATCTCAACACTCATCTTGACACGAAGGACAACGATGTCAGATCAGCTGAGATGAAACTGATTATGGAGCGGGTGAAGATGTACAATACCGAGGATCTTCCTGTCCTTCTGACTGCGGATTGGAACGCCGCGGCCAATTCGGTCGTGTTTGACTCCATCAGGGATTCTTACAATCTTGCCAAGGACGCGGCTCAGGACACTCAGGATGAGGCCACGAACAACGGCTATGGCAACAGTGGCTCCTACATTGACCACATTTGGTTCTCAAAGGGCAAAGGCTTGCGAATCCTGACATATCGGGTGGTGAAGGCTCAGTACGATCCGGCGATCGAGTATTATTCGGACCACTGGTCGATCTACTCTGATTTTCAGTTTTAGTGATCGGATATGTACAGGATTTCCGGGTTGTGGAAGCGATTTTTTTACAGAAGAGGCGCGAAAAGTCGGATGAAGCTTTCAAGGATCCGGCAGCAGTACCACGGACGGGCGTTCCATGCCTCCAAAGTCAACTCATGGCATTGCCTGAGGTCGTACATGAATATTCCTTTGTTCATCAGGGCGGTCTCCTCATCGTAGATGTAGGAGTTGACCTCGTAGTTGATGGCGAAACTGCGGAAGTCCAGATTCGCTGAGCCGATGCTGGAGAGGTAATCGTCACAGACAAAGGTCTTTGCGTGAATGAACTCTCCCTTTCGCAGGAATATTCTTACTCCGGCTTGCAGGGCCTCTTCGTAGTAGGCTCTGTTGGCGGGACGCATCAGCAGGTTGTCGGCCACTTCCGGGAGCATCAGACGGACATCGACCCCGCATAGGGCCGCGGTTTTGAGAGCGTCCATAACCGGCTCTGTGGGAACGAAGTACGGAGTCTGAAGGTAGATGTACTTCTGGGCGTGCTGGAGAGCCCATTCGTAACTCAGCTGGAGGATCGGCAGTGGAAGGTCCGGCTCGTCAGGGACGATCTGGACCAGTTTGTTCCTGATCGTCTGGTGGGTTGCCCGGAAGTCTATTTCTTGTTCGGTTGACAGATCGTTATCTCCGGTCGCTGATCCTGTTTCCCTGGTCGCTGAGCCTGTCGAAGCGACACTGTTCAATGCTTTGTGTTCCCGCGCGGTCACATCGACAGACTCAGTGACCGTCTTCTTCGCCATCGGGTAAAACTCGATCATCTCCTTGTCGATCGTCCCGCCGCCTGTCAACCAGGAGTCCAGAAAAGTGTACTGGAGAACGGCCACGGCATCGCCCGTTATGCGCATGTGCGTGTCCCTCCACTGACGGAAATAATGATCGTTTATATTCATCCCTCCCGTGTAGCCGATCTTCCCGTCGATCACCACTATCTTCCTGTGGTTCCGGTAATTGAGTTTCGTGGCCAGATCCAGGACATGCATCCTTGGGTTGGTGAACTTCACAACCTCGACCCCGGCTTTCCTCATGTTGTTGTAGTAGGCCGAAGCTATCGGGAAATTGGCGATGTTCTCGTACAGAAAACGAACCTTGACCCCTTCCCTTGCCTTCTGCATCAGAAGACGCTTGATCGCCTTGCTGCCCTTGTCGTTGCCGAAATGGAAATATTCAATGTGGATTGAATCTTTGGCCGCCAGAATGTCCTCGCAGAGCAGGTCGAATTTCCGCTGTCCGCTCGTGATGATCTCCACATCGTTGCCTGATGTGACGGATGGGTAGCTTTCCGCCCCGAGAAGTTTCGCCAGCGGCCGGAACTCCTCACGGATGGCTGATTCGTTGTCGTGACCGAAGAGGATTCTGTTCAGTTCCGGAGTGGTTCCGGCCTCGAATATGTCCCTGTACCTTTGATGCCGGCGGTTGAAGATCCAGTGATGCCGGTAGTTGATGCCGAACATCAGGTAGAGGACCAGTCCGACCAGGAAGCACGGCGATGACGAGCAGCCACGCGAACTTCCTTCCTGAATCTCCCCGGTCAACCAATATGATTGTGAAGACGCTGAGAATCAGGAGTATGTATAACACTGTGAGAATCCACTGCAACATAGACCGCCGTTAAGCCAGTTTACCGATCAAGGTCGCCGATGTGCAGGAGAGCACCTTGACATCCACATAATCTCCGGCCTTGTGTCCCTTGCCCGGGAATACGCACATCTTGTTGCTGCCGGAGCGGCCGCAGAGCTCTTCAGGATTCTTCTTTGACGGCCCTTCCACAAGAACCCTGAAAGTCTTGCCGATGTCATTCTGGTTGCTCTTCAGGCTCAGCTCGCTCTGCAGGGCGATGATCTCGTTCAGCCTTCTGGTCTTGACATCGAGCGGAACATCGTCAGGATAATGCCTTGCGGCGAGCGTCCCCGGTCTCTCGGAGTAGTAGAACATGTAGGCATAGTCGAAACCGACCTTGCGGAACAGGTCGAGGGTCTGCCAGTGGTCCTCCTCGGTCTCGGAGCAGAACCCGGCGATCACGTCCGTGGTGATTCCGCAGCCCGGCAGAACCTCCCGGATCATCGCCACACGCTCAAGATACCACTCGGCGGTGTAGCGTCTCCTCATCTTCTCCAAAAGCCTGTCGCTGCCCGACTGGACCGGCAGATGAATATGATTGCAGATGTTGTCGTACCTTGCCATCGTCTCGATCAACTCGTCACTGATGTCCTTGGGATGATTGGTGGCGAAACGCACTCTCAGCTCAGGGCTGATCCGGGCGACCATCTCCAACAGTTTCGGAAAGTCACATCCTTCCCCCTCCGCCGGTTTCCAGTTGTAGGAATCCACGTTCTGACCGAGCAGGGTGACTTCCTTGTACCCTTTGCTGAAAACGTCACGGGCCTCATCCACAATGGTTTGAGGATCTCGGCTTCTTTCCGCGCCCCTGGTGTAAGGAACCACGCAATACGAGCAGACATTGTTGCATCCCCTCATGATCGAGATGAACGCTGAGACCCCGTTCCTGTCTGTCCTGACCGGCACGATGTCGGCGTAAGTCTCTTCGTGTGAGAGCATCACGTTGATCTGCGGCTTGTCCGGCGCGATGTCCCGGAGCAGCGCCGGAAGCGTCCTGTAGGAGTCCGGACCGGCGACAAGGTCCACTTTGTGCGTGTCCAACAGCTTGTCTTTCAGCCTTTCGGCCATGCATCCGACAATCCCCACCACGACGCCGGATCTTTTTTCCTTCTGTTTGTGGAACACCTCGATGCGCCCCCATATCCTTTGCTCGGCGTTGTCCCTGACCGAGCACGTGTTCGCGAGAATCACGTCCGCGTCGTCCATTGACTCAGTCCGTTCATACCCCTCTTTCCCGAGAATCGAGAAAATCACCTCCGAATCGCCGACATTCATCTGGCAACCGTAAGTCTCTATGTAAATCTTCTTGCTCATTCGTAATAACTGTCTTGACGCAAAGATAGATAATTATCCTTGAATAATGACTTGATTACGTTCATCAAATCCATCGTGGCATGTTTTTTATGGAAGTATGGCTATTCTGGCAAATCCATTCGATAATGCTTATTATGGATTTTTCATTATCTTTGTGGAAACAGTGTTGACAAGATGAAGACATTCAAGAAAACAATATTCGGCATTCTCATCGTTTCGCTGGCCTGTGCCATCCTTTCCGGATGCTCCGGTCTGTCCAAGGTCAAAGACATAAAGGTGACCTCGTGCGGCCTGGAGTCATATTCATTGAAAGGCCTGCGTTCGATAGACGCGGTGCTCGCGGTCGGGATTGACAATCCGACATTCGCGTTCAAGGTGATGGATGTCAGCGGGACAGTGAAGTACAACGGAGAGGATTTCGCGACCTACACGGCGGACACGATCAGCGTGGACAAGAAATGCTCGAAGGTCTATGACCTGCCTTGCACGGCGACCCTGAACGATGGCGTGAGCCTTATGAAACTGATGCAGATCGTGAAGAAGGGCAGTCTGGAGGGCTTCACCACGGATGTGACCGCGACCGTTAAACTCAAGAGCGGAGCGGGCACCACCTTGAAATTCAAGAATATCGACCTTAATCAAATGACTGAATAGATTTATGAATATTCCGGTTCGTAAAATCCTGACGATCACATTGTTCCTTCTCGCCTCCGTGTCGACGGCCCTTGCCCAAGGCACAACCGAGAAGCGTGATTCCGTCATCTATCGGCAAAGCGCGGCGATGGACTCCACATTGGTGGGAAAGAATATATTCAACCTCCTTTCCGGTTATGGCGGAGGGGATTCAAAGGTGACCGTGCATCAGTCTCAGCGCATTCTGAACGCTTTCGAGTCACATGTGGCCGCTAATTCCTCAAGGACTTCCACCGGATTCAGAGTCCGGATATTCAATGACAACAAGCAGACTTCGAGGAATGATTCCGAAGCGGCTTTGGAGCGTTTCAAGGGGATGTTCCCCGGCGTTTCGGCCTATCGGACATATTCCAATCCTTTCTTCAGGGTGACAGTCGGGGATTTCCGCACCAAGTCCGAGGCCATGCGGCTTCTTCAGCAGGTCAAAGGGGCTTTCCCGACCGCTTTCATAGTAAGGGAGACAATCGGTTATATCCTGTGGTTGACCGGTTCCATTCCTACACAGTCGAGACCGTTAATCAGGAATAAACTATGCTCAAGCAAGGACTAGAACTCAAACAGACTCAGAAACTTTCCCCGCTTCAGATTCAGACGATCAAGCTCATCGAGCTGCCGATTCAGGAACTGGAGCAGAAGGTCAAGTCTGAGTTGGAGGACAATCCGGTGCTTGACGATTCTCCGGCTCCGGAAAAGAACGAGGACAATGATGAGCCTAAGGACATCTCCATCGATGAGATCGACGAGAACGATCCGATTCCCGCGTACAAGCTTCATGTGAACAACTATGGTAAGGACGAGCGTCCTCAGTACAGCACGTTCTCTGTCAAGGAGAGTTTCACGCAGAGCCTGATGGAACAGCTTGGCTACCGGAATCTGTCAAAGCATGCGCAAGATGTCGCTGCATTCATAATAGGAAGCCTTGACAGTGACGGCTATCTTCGCAGGGACATAGACAGCATAGTGGATGATCTTGCTTTCAGGGCGAACATCGAATCCAGCCCGGAGGAGGTCTTGAATATATTGAAGGTGATTCAGGAGTTCGAGCCGGCAGGGGTCGGAGCAAGGGATCTGCGCGAGTGCCTGCTCCTTCAGCTGAGGGCTCAGAAGCAGACGAAGACTGTGCAGACCGCCGAGAGCATTCTCACTGACTATTTCGCGGAGTTCTCAAACAGGCATTTCCAGAAGATCATCACGAAACTTGGACTGAGCGAGGAGGAGATGAAGGCCGTCATGGCTAAGATCGTCAAGCTGAACCCGGCTCCGGGAGGCCAGATTGATGATTCCTACAACGATCAGGCTCAGCAGATTGTGCCGGATTTCGTGCTGGACATTGTGGACGGAGAGTTGAAACTGTCGATGCCTCGTTTCAATATTCCTGAAATCCGTGTGAATCGCAAGTACGCTGAGCTTCTTGTCGAGGCTCAGGGGTCTTCGGACGCAGCAGAAGAAGGAGGCGGCCACGTTTGTGAAGCAGAAGCTGGATTCGGCAAAGTGGTTTGTGGAGGCTCTCAAGCAGCGCTACAACACGTTGGAGAGCACGATGAAGGCCATCATCGAGTACCAGCATGACTATTTCATGGACGGGGACGAGTCTCATCTCAAGCCGATGGTCCTGAAGGATATAGCAGAGAGGACCGGCTTTGACATCTCGACGATCTCAAGGGTTGTGAACAGCAAGTACATCGAGACACATTTCGGAATCTATCCGTTGAAGTATTTCTTTTCGGAGGGGCTTGAGAACCAGGATGGCGAGGAGGTGTCCACTCGTGAGTTGAAGAAGGCTTTGCGGGGGAGTGTGTGGATGCTGAAGACAAGCGTAAGCCTCTGACAGATGATCAGTTGGTAGCCGAGATGAACAAGCGTGGCTATAAGGTCGCTCGCCGCACGATCGCCAAGTACCGTGACCAGCTTGACATTCCTAAGGCTCGGCTCAGAAAGGAACTGTAATTGTAACTGAATATGTCGCCGTGGTCGCTGAGCCCGTCGAAGTGACCGGCAAGGATTTAGGTCAGGCCGCGTCAGACGAAAAAAGATTCCGCAACCTACGCTTCGCGTCCTATCCGGGTGAATGGTTGCGGGATCTTTTTTCGTCTGACGCTCTTCGCACAGTACCTTCTCCCCATAGTATTGAAAGAACTTTAATGGACTACGGAGCGTAGCGACGCAAAGGGGTTTGGGGAGACCGCTCCCCAATGCCCCACCGGGGCTGTCCCGAAGGGACTGGGGGTGAAAGGAAAGCGCACGCAGTGCGTAGCGACGCAAGGGGTTTGGGGAGACCGCTCCCCAATGCCCCACCGGGGCTGTCCCGAAGGGACTGGGGGTGAAAGGAAAGCGCACGCAGTGCGTAGCGACGCAAGGGGTTTGGGGAGACCGCTCCCCAATGCCCCAGGGGGCTGTCCCGAAGGGACTGGGGGTGAAAGGAAAGCGCACGCAGTGCGTAGCGACGCAAGGGGTTTGGGGAGACCGCTCCCCAATGCCCCCACTGGGGGGGCTGTCCCGAAGGGACTGGGGGTGAAAGATATAGAGAAAAAGCTGTTTACAGCTTTGCTCCGTAGGCGAGATCGCCTGCGTCGCCAAGGCCTGGGACGATGTAGGAGTGGCTGGTCAGTTCCTCATCAACGGCGGCGGTCCAAAGTGTCGTGTTTTCAGGAAGATGCCTCTGAAGAAACTCGATGGCGTAGATGCTGGCGATAGGGCAGACGAAGTGCGTGTGAACCGGCTCTCCTCCCTCATCGATCAGCTTGTGGTAGGCAATTTCGATTGACGCTCCAGTCGCGAGCATCGTGTCGGCTATGATGAGCGTCTTTCCCGTCAGGTCAGGACAGGTGCAATACTCCACATTGATGTGGAACTCGTCCCCCTTGTCATACTTTCTGAACGCGGCGACGAACGCATTCTCCGCGTTGTCGAAAACGTCAAGGATACCTTTATGGAGAGGCAGACCGGCGCGAAGGATCGTGGAAACCACAATCTTTGCGTCACTGGTGCGAACCCTTGCCGTGGCGAGCGGAGTGATGACATCCTTGGGACTGTAGTCCAGCACCTTGCTTAACTCGTAGGCGAAGATATGCCCCAACCTTTCAAGGTTGTAACGGAAACGGAGGCTGTCTTTCTGAACGGTTTTGTCACGCATCTGCGCGATGATGTTGTTGAGGACCGAGTCGGCCTCGCCAAGATTGATGACTTTCATTGGTTTTTCGAAATTGATTTCCGAAAATCAAAAGTAAGGATTTATTTTCAGAGCAGCAAATTTTTTCTTTCCGCCACTGTCACTTTGTCGTCAGCGAAACTGAAATAGCAGTCGTCACAGATGATGATGTGGTCAAGGAGGGCGATGTCGAAAGTGTTCGCCGCTTTTTTCATGCGTTCGGTTTCGGTCAGGTCGTTGTGCCCTGGCCGAGGATTCCCGGACGGGTGGTTATGCACCATGATCAGGCCGCTGGCCCGTTTGTCCAGAGCCATCCTGACCACCAACTTGGAATCAACCACAGTTGAGGATATTCCTCCAAGGCTTATCATCTCCTTGTGGATGATGTAGTTGGCCCTGTTCAGAAGAATTACCCAGAATTCCTCGTGATCCAACCCTTTGAGGCGGGGGAGCATCATCCTGTACACAATCTCGGCATCGGTCAAGGGAACCTTTTCTATTCCGGGATCCTCCAGGCAGCATCTTTTCCCGAGCTCGAAGGCGGCGGCGATGGCCGCATACCGGACACTGCCGATACCTCCTATCTCCTTCATTCGTCTGGCGTCCATGTCGGCTATCATCGACAACTTGCCTTTGCCTTCGGCCAGAAGCCTGTTGGCCACCTCAAGGACATTCTCTTTCTGCGTCCCTGATCCGATCAGAATGGCGAGCAATTCAGCGTTGCTCATCGCGTCCGCTCCTTTGGCGAGCATCTTTTCCCGTGGCCTCTCGTCCACGCAGATCTCTTTGATTTTCATAGTTTATTGTCATTTGCCGCAGGCATTTTGAATATTCAGGAAAAGGACCGTGGATATTCCTTATGGCTGCCGTGTTCATGGGCGGCAATATAGGCATAGTAAACAGAAAAAAAAGTTAAGAAACGTAAATGTCTCCTAACTTTTTTCTGTTTTTTATGAATATTTCTGTTTCTTATTTCCTTTCCAGAACTTTTCTGGCGGCCTCGACGATGTGGGCGGCGTCCATTCCGTAAGCGGCGAGAAGCTCGGACGGAGTTCCGCTCTGGCCGAACTCGTCACGTCCGTTGACATATTCAATAGGCTTAGGGGATGTGGCGGCGAGCACTCCGGCGATCAGTTCGCCAAGGCCTCCGGCCATGTTGTGCTCCTCGGCGACAACCACGGCTCCGGTCTTGATGGCGGAGGCGATGACTGTCTTGGTGTCAAGTGGCTTGATGGTCGCCACATTGATAACCTCGGCGCAGATTCCCTCTGCCTCAAGAGCTTCGGCTGCCTGAAGGGCCTCCCAAACCATGTGGCCTGTCGCGAAGAGGGTGACGTCCTTGCCCTCGTTCAGCACGTATGCCTTTCCGATCTCGAACGGCTCGTCTGGTGTGAAGTCGGCAACCTTAGGCCGGCCGAAACGCAGATAGACGGACCATCGTATTTGGCCGCGGCGATCGTCGCGTTCTTTGTCTGTGTCCAGTCGCAAGGGTTGATCACAACCATTTCCGGAAGGGCACGCATCAGGGCGATGTCCTCCATTGTCTGGTGGGTGGCGCCGTCCTCGCCGAGGGTGATTCCGGCGTGTGAGGAAGCGATCTTGACGTTGGTCTTACCGTAGCATACCTCCATTCTGATCTGGTCGTAAACACGTCCTGTGACGAATTCGGCGAACGATCCCGCGAACGGAATCTTGCCTGCGAGAGCCATTCCAGAGGCCACGCCGATCATATTGGACTCGGCGATGCCGCATTCGTAATATCTCTCCGGAAACTCGGCCGCGAAAGCGTCCATCTTGAGTGAGCCCTTGAGGTCGGCGGTCAAAGCCACGACTCTTGAGTCAGCCTTTCCGGCTTCGAGAAGGCCGGCTCCGAAACCGCTGCGGGTGTCTTTCTTACCCTTATCTGTATATTTCTTCATAATATTCGTGAATTAAAAGTCTCCCAATGTTTCCTCAAGCTGGCTCAGGGCGTTCTGGCACTGCTCCTCTGAAGGTACGCTGCCGTGCCATTTGTGGGTGCCCGCCATAAAATCAACCCCGTGTCCCATCTCTGTCTTGAACAGGATCATCTTCGGCTTGCCGTTTCCGACACCAGCCTTGGCCTGCGCGAACGCCTCGAGGATCTTGTCCATGTCGTGTCCGTCGGCGATGATGACCTCCCATCCGAAAGCCTTCCATTTTGCCTCAAGGTCACCGAGTCCGGCGACATCTTCGGTCGTGCCGTCGATCTGCTGTCCGTTCCAGTCGGTCATCGCGATCAGATTGTCGGCCTTGTGGTGGGCTGCGAACATCGCCGCCTCCCAGATCTGTCCTTCCTCGGTCTCGCCGTCTCCGCAGAGAACGTAAACGCAGTGAGGGTCGTTGTCAGCCTTCTTTGCGAGAGCCGCTCCTATCGCTACTGAAAGTCCCTGTCCGAGGGAACCGGCCGCCTGAGCCACGCCAGGGAGGCCTTTCCTTACTGAAGGGTGTCCCTGAAGGCGGCTTCCGAACTTACGGAACGAGCCGAGCTCGGAGGTCGGGAAATATCCTGCCCTCGAAAGGATTGAGTAATACATTGGGGTGAGGTGTCCGGCCGACAGGATGAACATGTCCTGATCCTTTCCACCGCGTGTCCAAGTTTCAGGGTTCTGATCCATAACATTGAAGTACAGTGCTGTCATAAAATCAGCGCTGCTCATGGATCCGCCCGGGTGTCCGGACTTGGCCTTCACGACCATCCTGATGATGTCCCTCCTTACCTGGGAGGCAATCTTCTTCAGATCTTCTGTTGACTGCATTTTCTATTTGATATTTTGAATTTGAAATATGCTAAATCGTTTGTAGAGTACAAATATAATCCTTTTTTATGTCAAGAAGAAATTTTAACTTTGTGTGTATGTGGAGCCGCTTCCATTTCCCCGAAATCCAAACGGCATCCGGCTTAGAGAATTTAATAATCATTATAGTTAATGGCACACGTAGTTATTATGCCCAAACAAGGGCAATCCGTAGAAAGTTGCATTGTCACTGAATTCAAGAAAAAGGTGGGGGACAAAGTCGCCGTCGGCGATGTCCTTTTCAGCTATGAGACCGACAAGGCATCCTTTGACGAGGACGCCAAGGTCGAAGGCACCGTCCTTGCCTGCTTCTTCAACGATAACGACGAGATCCCTTGCCTGACCAACGTGATGGTCATCGGCGAACCGGGGGAATCTTTCTCTGAATATGCTCCTTCGGGGACTGGCGTATCTGCCGCTTCGGGCGCGGAGCCAACATCACCGGCCACGGAGCCGACAAATGCGGTCGCAGAGCCAGTGGCTCGACAAGGCTCACCAGCCATCGAAGTGACCGCGGCAGCGACAACGGGCGCTTCGGCAAGCTCGGTGACCGGAACCGTTGCCGCCAACGCCCCCGTCTCCCCAAGAGCCCGCAAATTGGCCGCCGAAAAAGGCGTGGACACCGCCCAGGTCGCCGGCACAGGGCCCTCACGGCCGCATAATCGAACGTGACATCATAGCCGCACAGGGCGCTCCGAAATCCGGACTCGCCAAGGCTATGATGGCCGACGGAGGTCTCCAGGCTCCTGCCGCAGGCTCCGGAATCGGCGGAATGGTCAAGGGCTCCGACCTCAAGGTCTGGAAGCCTACCCACACCGAGAACCTTGCCGGAGAAGGCGAGGAGTTCAAGGTCGAGAAGATGTCCAACATGCGCAAGCTCATCGCCAAGTCGATGTACAACTCCCTCCAGAACACGGCCCAGCTCACCCATATGCTCGGTGCTGACGCACGCCGTGTCCAGGCTCTCCGCAAGAAGGCGAAGAAGGCCCTTGAGGAAGGAAAGATCGACGTGAACATCACGATCAATGATTTCGTCTGCTACGCCGTCATCAAGGCTCTGAAGAAATTCCCTAAGGTCAACTCGCACTGCCTCGGTGACGCTATGAGGATATTCAATGTCGTCAATCTTGGTTGCGCCGTTGACACGGAGCGCGGACTGATGGTGCCTTGCGTGAAGCACGCGGAGGACCTGAATATCATCGGCTTGAGCAAGGCTCTGAAGAAGGTCGCTGAGGACTGCAAGAAGGGCTCGATCAATCCCGACCTGCTTTCCGCCGAGGGTGCCTCATTCACGGTCTCCAATCTCGGAGGTTTCGGAGTTGAGTGGTTCACACCTGTCATCAACGTGCCTCAGAGCGCGATCCTCGGAGTCGGCACGATCGTCCCTCGTCCGAAGGATCTGGGCGCCGGAGTCTATGCGTTCGTCCCTTATCTCGGTCTTTCCCTGACCTACGACCACAGGGCTCTTGACGGCGGCGAGGCTACCCGTTTCCTGAAGCAGGTGGCTGTTGAGATAGAGAATCTTGAAGTTGAATTCTAAATATTTACGAATATGTACGATTTAGCGGTAATAGGCGGTGGCCCGGGTGGTTACGTGGCCGCTGAAAGAGCCGGAGCCGCCGGCCTTAAGGTTGTCCTTTTTGAAAGAAAGTCTCTCGGAGGTGTCTGCCTCAACGAGGGCTGCATCCCGACCAAGACGCTCCTTTACAGCGCAAAGGTCTATAACTACGCCCTCACAGGTGACCACTACGGGGTCTATGTGAAGGAACCTACGTTCGATTATTCAAAGATCGTCGCCCGTAAGGACAAGGTCGTGAAGAAACTCGTAGGTGGTGTCAAACTGGCGATGAAGTCCAACAATGTCGAGGTCGTGGCCGCCGAGGCTATGATCCAGGGCCGTGACGCGGAAGGCATCAAGATCACAGCCGCCGACCAGACCTACGCCGCAAGGAACATCCTCATCTGCACCGGTTCAGAGGCCGCCGTGCCTCCGTTCCCGGGTCTGAAGGAGGCCGGAGACGTTATCGTCACCAACCGTGAGATCCTTTCTCTGAAAGAGCGTCCGTCCGAGCTCGTTGTCATCGGTGGAGGTGTCATCGGAATGGGGTTCGCGGCTTTCTATAGCACTCTCGGTACGAAAGTGACTGTGGTTGAGATGCTTCCTAAGATTCTCGGACCTCTTGACGATGAGATCAGCGCTATGCTTCAGAAGATCTACACCAAACGTGGCGTGAACTTCTGCCTCAAGTGCAAGGTCACCGGAATCGAGGGCAACACCGTTGTCTATGAGGATCCGGAGGGCAACACCCAGAGGGTCGGCGGGGACAAGATTCTCGTCTCTGTGGGCCGCCGTGCCAACATCACGGGATTCGGCCTTGAGAACCTTGGAGTCGAGATGCTCCTGAACCGTGGCGGAAAACCTTGCGGAATCAAGGTGGACAGCAGGATGCGCACGAATATTCCGGGAGTCTATGCCGCCGGCGACGTGACCGGCTTCTCTATGCTGGCCCACACGGCGAGCCGCGAGGGCGAGGTCGCGGTCAACAATATTCTTGGAAAGGAAGATCATATGCGCTACGACGCCATCCCTGGAATCGTCTATACCAACCCTGAGGTCGCCGGAGTCGGGCTCACCGAAGAGCAGGCCGCGGCTTCCGGCAAGGAATATTCGGTCGTCAAGCTTCCTATGGCCTACGCCGGCCGCTTTGTCGCAGAGAATGAGGGCGGTGAAGGAATATGCAAGATCATCGTCGGCAAGAAGTACCACGAGGTCCTCGGAGTCCACATGCTCGGCAACCCTTGCTCGGAGATCATCCACAGCGCCTGCATCGCCATCGAGTCGGAGATGACCCTTGAGCAGCTCAAGGAGGTTGTGTTCCCGCACCCGACTGTTTCCGAGATTATCAAGGAGACAGCGTTCGCGTTGAAATAAAATGATTTGCTGGTAAACGTAATGACCACAAATTGTCGCTAAAAAAAAAAAGAATGACGAAAAACAATTAAGAATATACTGATATGCCAAAAGCGCTTTTACATCGATCCTAACGAGACCCTGCGTCCTCAGGATCACGAACTTGAGCTTCCGAAGATTCCGGTGATGACGTACAACAAGACCGTCAAGGAAGAACTTAAGGAAGGCAATTTCACAAAGGAGGATCTTCTCCGCATCTACCGCGATATGTCCTACATCCGCGAGTTCGAGACTATGCTGAATCTGGTCAAGACCACGGGTGGCTACAACGGAGTCGCTTACAATAACCCTGGCCCTGCCCACCTTTCCGCAGGTCAGGAGGCCGCCGCTGTCGGTATGGCCTACTGCCTTGACACCGATGACTTTATCTTCGGTTCACACCGTTCACACGGTGAGATTCTCGCCAAGGGACTCCGCTCCATTCAGATCCTTCCTGAGGATGAGCTGAAGAAGGTTATGGAGGAGTTCTGGGGTGGCGCCACCCTCAACGTGGCAAAGAAGGCTTACGACGGCGATGACACCAAGGAGCTCGGAATCCGCTTCCTGCTCTACGGTGCGATGGCCGAGATCTTCGCCCGCACGACCGGTTTCAACAAGGGTCTGGGCGGATCAATGCACACATTCTTCACACCTTTCGGAATCTATCCTAACAACGCCATCGTCGGCGGTTCCGGATCGATCGCCGTGGGTGCGTCCCTTTACAAGAAGGTCAACCGCAAGAAGGGCATCGTCGTCGCCAACCTCGGTGACGGCGCGATGGCCAGAGGACCAGTCCTCGAAGGCATGACATTCGCCTCAATGGATCAGTTCAACACACTCTGGGAAGGCGACATGAAGGGCGGGCTGCCAGTCCTGTTCAACGTGATGGACAACCAGTACGCTATGGGTGGACAGACCAGGGGCGAGACCATGGGCTATGTGTTCCCTGCACGCCTGGGAGCCGGCTTCAAGGCCGACGCCATGGATGCCGAAAGAGTTGACGGTTACAATCCTCTCGCGGTCATCGACGCTTTCAACCGCAAGAAAGCCTACCTTCTTGAGAAGAAGGGTCCTGCTCTTCTGGACGTTGTCACCTACCGTTACAGCGGACACTCTCCGAGCGACCAGTCGTCTTACCGTACAAAGGAGGAGATCGAGGCCTGGGAGAAGGAAGATTGCATCTTGGCGTTCGGTGAGAAACTGAAAGAGGCCGGGGTGGCTGATCAGGCCGCTCTCGACGCTATCCGCAAGGAAGTTGACGCCAACATATTCGAATGCTACAAGCTTGCCATCGACACCGAACTTTCCCCTCGCATGGATCTCGTGAAGGAAAGTGAGCTCCTTGGTGATATGATGTTCTCCAACCAGAGCATCGACTCCCTCAGCGACGCGAAACCGGATGTGAATATGCCGCTGGAGGAAAATCCTCGCGTCAAGCAGATTGCCGGCAAGTCCAGGTTCTATCTTGACAAGGACGGCAAGCCTGCCAGGCAAGCAAGATGAAGACCTACAACATCAGGGACGGAATATTCGAGGCCGTCGCCGACCGCTTCTACAAGGATGCTTCTCTGGTCGCTTACGGTGAGGAGAACCGTGAGTGGGGTGGCGCTTTCGCTGTCTATAGAGGACTGACCGAGGCTCTGCCTTACCATCGCCTGTTCAATTCTCCGATCGCCGAGGCCGCGATCATCGGGACAGCCATCGGTTACGCTATGTGTGGCGGCCGTGTGATCCCTGAGATCATGTACTGCGACTTCCTCGGCTGCTGCGGAGACGAGATATTCAATCAGCTTCCTAAGTGGCAGGCGATGTCCGGCAACATCCTGAAGATGCCGGTTGTGGTCCGTGTGTCCGTCGGCTCGAAGTACGGTGCCCAGCACTCTCAGGACTGGACTTCGTTGTGCTGCCATATTCCTGGACTCAAGGTCTGCTTCCCTGTCACTCCGTATGACGCGAAGGGCTTGATGAACGCCGCGCTTCAGGGTACCGACCCTGTCATATTCTTTGAGAGTCAGAGGATTTACGACAAGGGCGAGATGTTCCACGAAGGCGGTGTGCCTGAGGAATATTATGAGATTCCGATCGGTGAGCCGGATGTCAAGAGGGCCGGTAAGGACATCACCATCCTTACTATCGGCGCCACTTTGTACCGCGCTCTTGAGGCCGCTGATATTCTTAAGGAAAAGTATGGTATGGAGGCTGAGGTCATCGATGCCCGCTCTCTCGTGCCGTTCAACTACGAGAAGGTGCTTGCGTCCGTGAAGAAGACCGGCCGCATCGTCATCGCCGGCGACGCCTGCGCCCGTGGCTCCTACCTCAATGACATCGCCGCCAACATCACCGAGATGGCCTTTGACGACCTCGACGCCGCTCCCCGTGGTGCTTGGTTCCCGCAACTGGATCACCCCTTGCCACGAGCTTGAGGAGGCGTTCTTCCCTCAGCCGTCCTGGTTCCTGGATGCCATCAACGAGAAGATCGTCCCTCTGAAGGACTATGTTCCGGTAAGCAACCAGACCACCGCTGAGCAGGTCATCCGCGCGAAGAAGGGTGTGTAAAAGGTACGGCCATGCTTACAAAAGCTGTTAGATTATATGGTAAGGAAGACCTTCGTCTCGAGGAGTTTGAACTCCCCGGGATGAAGGATGACGAGATCCTCGCGAAGGTTGTCAGCGACAGCCTTTGCATGTCTTCCTACAAGTCTTCACACCAAGGTTCCGACCACAAGAGAGTCCCGGACGACATCGCCGAAAATCCTACGATCATCGGCCACGAGTTCGCCGGCGAGATCATAGAGGTCGGCTCCAAGTGGAAGGATCAATTCAAGCCTGGGGACAAGTTCTCAATCCAGCCGGCCCTTAACTACGAGGGCGGCCCAGCCGGTCTGCTGTCCGCGCCTGGATATTCCTATCGCTACGCCGGAGGTGACGCCACCTACATCATCATCCCTTCCGATGTGATGGAGATGGGCTGCCTCCTTCATTACAATGGCCCGGCGGATTCTATCCGGCATCATTGAGCGAGCCTCTGGCTTGCGTGATCGGCGCGATGCACGCCTGCTATCACACCCATCCGGGCTCGTATGTTCACCAGATGGAGATCAAGGACGGTGGCAAGATGGCACTTCTGGCTGGTGTCGGCCCGATGGGACTCGCGATGATCAACTATGTGCTCCGCCGTGAGGACAGAAAGCCGTCCCTTTTTCGTGGTGACGGACATCGATCAGGCCCGTCTTGACCGTGCCGCGACGCTCTATACCAAGGAGTTCGCCGCTTCCCGTGGCATCGATCTCCGTTATGTGAACACCGGCACTGTCGAGAATCCTGTAGAGACGCTGCGCGAGATTTCCGGCGGAACCGGCTATGATGAGGTCATCGTGATGGCACCCGTTCCCGCTGTTGTCGAGCAGGGAGACGACATCCTCGGACAGGATGGCTGCCTGAATTTCTTCTCCGGTCCTGGCCGTTCCGATTTCAAGGCTCCGTTCAACTTCTACAATGTCCACTATGCCTCCACCCATGTGGTCGGCACCAGCGGCGGCAACACCGAGGACATGAAGGAAGCCCTCAAGATGATGGGCGAAGGTCTTGACCCAGCCGGTCTCGTGACCCACATCGGAGGCCTCAATGTGGTCCCTGAAACCACCCTGAACCTTCCTTCGATCAAAGGTGGCAAGAAGTTGATCTACACCCACGTGGAGATGCCGCTGACCGCCATCGCCGATTTCGAGGAGAAAGGCGTGACCAACCCTGTCTATGCCGAGCTCGACCGCCTCTGCAAGGCTCACAACGGACTATGGAACATCGAGGCTGAGGAATATCTCCTCTCCCACGCCTCCGAACTGAGCAAGTAGTACTCACCTTAGTGTGAGACCCGAAAAGGATTTTCCCTATCCGGATTTTTCACGTTACAAAAATCCGGATAGGAAAAAATCCTTTTCGGGCTGCAGCTAAGATCTGCCCTCATCTTTTCGGGTTTCATTGTCGAAACATTCTCATATACCACCATGCTGCCAAGCCCGAAATAATTCTTTTTATTTGTAGCATCCGCTCCCTTTTTGCCCGCCCACAGGCAGAAGCGGAAGGGAAGTGGCTGACTGATCATAATTTTGACATTAAATACAAACAGTTTTATGAAGCACATCAAACTACTTGCGGTCATCGCCGCGATGACCATCTGCGGGACAATTTCCGCACAGCAACTTTCTTCAAGGTGTCCTATTCAAATGCCGCGATCGAGATGAAATCGGGCAGATTGCCTGTCACGGAAAACATGAACGGCCTCTCCATAGGTGTCTCGCAGGCGAGACCGCTCCCCGGCGAGTTGCCTTTCTTCTATGAATATGGTGTGGATGCGATGGCGGTGTTCGGCGACCATAATTCCACACTCGTCTCCGCGATTGTTCCGGTCAGTTTGATGTACCAGCTCGACCTCGGGCAGATCCAGCTTCTCCCGTTCGCCGGCCTCAACCTGACAGCGCACATCCTGGGTCAAAGCAAGTACGAGGGCGTCACCAGCGACTGGTTCAAGTCAGACAACGGCGACTCCGCCGCCAACCGCTTCCAGCTCTGCGCCCAGTTAGGCGTCAAGGCCGTCTACAACAGGTACTTCCTGGAATTCGCCTACCACCCGTCCCTGACCAACCTCGCCGACCGCACCAGCCTAAATCTCATCAACGTCTCGTTCGGCTTCATGTTCTAAGTAAGCCTAAAATCAGCTTGGTACTATTTAGGATTGCTTAGTGGCCTTGGAAAATAGATCTATCCTCGATAATTTTATCTGAGGCAACTTGTTTTTTCATGTTACTAAGTAGTACCGACAATCCGCTTACGGTACGCAAAAGAGGGTGGCTATCAGTCTTTCGACTTTAGTCACCCTCTCTTTGTCATGTCCTGTGTCCGGCGGCGCTGGTGTTGCCGCTGTTCATTTCGTCGACGAGGTCGTTGATGGCGTCGGTCACGCCGGCTATCTTCGAGGCGATGGAGGTCTGGCCGGTGCCGAGAGCCTCGGCCTGGTCCTTGATCGCGTCGAGGGACGCCACGATGAGATCGAACTTGCTGCCGTAGTCAGGCATTCCCTTGACGGCGGCCTCGATGGCCGCCAGCCTGGTCTCGAGGGTGGTGTTCTGGTCGTCGAGGACACAATGGCTGGGCCATCAGTCAATGCTGAACGCCTCGATCTCTTTGTTGAGGGTGTCGAGGATCTCGAGTTTGGTGTTCAGGAGGTCGTCTGAGATGTCAACCTTGTAGTAGTGCGGGTTGATGAGGCGTCTCTCGGACGGACTGAAATGTGACAAGGTGTTGTTGTAGAAGGCCTTTTTTCTCTTGCAGGGTGTGGCTTTCGGCGCATCTCTCACCGTCCTTGATCACCTGATGCTGAAGTGGCCTCCAGGAATATTCACCGGACTGGAATATCTTGTACTTGTAGCGGTCCTGCTCGTCGTAGATGGTGAAGGTCTCGCCGGCCTCGATCCTTTGGGAGAGGGTGTCTCCTCGCAGAGACAGGTCACGTCGGCTTTGTAGATGTCACCGAGATCAGGGTCTTTCTTCGTGATTCTGTAGGTGATCTGGAATCCCGGGTTGATCAGTTTGATTCTCTCCTCGGAACGTTTCAGGACCGGACGGCCGTCTATCTGGACGAGTTTGTACACGTTGCCGAAGCATGGGGCGGCCTTGCTGGTGGCGATGGCGTCACCGACTCCGTAGGAGTCTATGCAGGCTCCCCTGGCGCTCAAGATCCGAGATGAGATATTCGTCAAGGGAGTTGGTGGCGAAGATCTTGCAGCCGGTAAGTCCGTGGTTGTCAAGGATCCTGCGGACTTTGACTGAGAGATAGGCGAGGTCGCCACTGTCAAGGCGCACGCCGTAGCCGTTGGGATATTCATTGTCGATGCCGCATTCCTTGAAAGAGCGTATCGCGTTCAGAATGCCGCATTTAAGGGTGTCGTAGGTGTCTATGAGCAGGATGAGGTTCTCGCCTCGGTGGGTGTTGATGTAGTCCACGAAGGCTTTGTGCTCGCCTTCGACTGTGCTGCCGTAGGAGGTGACGAAGCTGTGGGCCATCGTGCCGGTGGAAGGCACTCCGTTGAGGACTCCGGTCAGGATATTTGAGGTGCTGGCGCATCCGGCTATGATCGCGGCCTTCGCTCCGTAAGTGGCAGCCCACGGGCCGTGAGCGCGCCGTGATCCGAACTCGCTGACAGGACGGTTGGTGGCGCGGCAGACCCTTGAGGCCTTTGTGGCCACGGCCATCTGGTGGTTCATTATGCAGAGGAGGGGAGTCTCAAGGATCTGGGCTTCGATCAGCGGAGCCTCCACTGTGATGATCGGTTGGTTCGGGAAAGCGATCTCGCCCTCGCGCATCGCATAGACATTGCCAGTGAACCTCAACGTTGACAGGTACTTGCGGAATTCGGCATATTCATCACCCGGAAGGAACTTCTCGTAAAATTCCGGTTCGGCCTTGCCGATGTTCCGGATGCATTCTATGGCTTCCTCGATGCCGCTCACGACCGCCCAGTTGTTGTTCTCCGGGGCTTTTCTGTAGAACATATTGAAGACGGCGATGACATCCTTTCTGTCTGTCTCGTAGAAGGATTTGCCCATCGTGTACTGGTACTTGTCTGAACAGTAGGCGAAGTCTTTGACCTCGATTCCGTTGTTTGATTCCATATCTTTAGATGTTTTGGCCGGAGCCATTTTTTTCTGTTGTCTGATTGCCGGAGGGTTATCGTTTGCCTTGGCGGACCTTGTTCTCTTCAAGAACCATGCTGAGAATCCGTTTGGCTGAGGTGTTGTCACCGGAAGTGACGAGTTCGATGTCTGGATGGGGCACCGAGCCTGTCGAAGCCACATCGTCCGAGGCGAGCAGCCCTTCCTCTTTCATCACCTCAATCAGATGCTTGGCCACCGCCGGTGCCGGATCGATGATCTGCACATCAGGCCCCGCAATCCTCTGGATGACATTCCTCAGGAACGGATAGTGCGTACACCCCAGCACAATCCTGTCCGCACCCGCATCCAGCAGCGGTCGGAGGCTCTTCCGCACCGTCTCCTCCGCCTGTGGTCCGTCCAGAATCCCATTCTCCACCAACTCCACAAACCCTTGCCCCACGTGCTCGACAATCTCTACGTCATCCTCGTAGATCCCCTTGGTGGTCAGGTATTTGGACCCTTTCAGCGTTCCTGCCGTCGCCAGCACACCGATCACTCGTCTTAGAACTGAGCGCGGCCGGCTTCACCGCCGGCTCCATTCCGATGAATTTGACGGGATATTCATTTCTTAAAGTGGTGATCGCCGCCGCTGTGGCAGTGTTGCACGCCACCACGATGATTCGCGCTCCCCGCGAGAGGAGATATTCAGTGATCGCTCTGCATCGGCTTTGGATGAACTCAGGAGTCTTTTCTCCGTACGGGCAGTTGGCGTTGTCCGCGTAATAGACAAACTTTTCCCCCGGAAGAAGCTTCAGCACCTCCCGCAGCACGGACAGCCCGCCCGACCCCGAATCAAAAATCCCGATCATCACCGAAAAGTCAAATTATTGAATCAAAGATACAACAAAGAAACGAAAGAGAAATAAAATTGAATATCTTTGTACTGTAGTGTCCAATGTAGTGGCATGATCTGAAACGTTAGATTATTCTGAATGACAATGAATATGAAGACATGGAATATGTGCGGGACCGCAGTGGTGCTTGCCGCGGCGATGCTGTGGCTTTCGGGCTGCGTGGAGACTGATGCGGATAAGAGAGAAAATGCTCCCACGCATGAAATCGCGAAGGCGGATCAGTACGCGATCGATGTGCTGGAAACGTATTACCTTTGGAATGAGGAGATTGAAAAGGATTTGGCGAGGCTGGATCCGGACACTTGCAGAATGCCGATGGAAGTGGTGAAAGGCATTCGCTATCATGAGGGAGGCAAGGAAGTGGACCGTTGGACTGTCCTGACGGATGACCTCAAGTCATTCGAATTCTGTGCAAGGGCTTGGGGATCACTTACGGGTATGATCTTCAGGCAGGGAGGATTACCAACAAGCCTGGGGAATATTTCCTTGTGGTGAGCTGTGTCAGCAACGGTGGACCTGCCCATAAGGCGGGACTTAGGCGAGGTGACATAATCATCACTCTTGACGGCAAGGCTATAACAGAGGAAAATATTTATGATGCTTTCAATTCATATTCAATAAATTTGGGAGTTACTGGCCTGGATGGGAACGGCAACATCAGTGGTGATGTCAGGACTGTGAGCCTGAAGGCGGTGGATATGTACGAGGATCCTGTTCTGGTGGACAAGACGTTCGATGTCGCGGGAAAGAAAATCGGCTATCTGGCCTATTCCGCGTTTGACCTCAATTCCTCTCAGACGCTGCCGGATGTGTTCAGACGCTTCAAGTCCGAGAATATTGATGAACTTATCCTTGATTTGAGGTATAACGGCGGTGGCTACGCTTTCACCGAGAATGTGTTGGCATCGATGATAGCACCGATGGCAAATGTCCTGGCCGGGGATATATTCCAGACAGAGGTGTATAATTCCATTCTCGCCGAGGCCTGGAAGAAGCAAGGGGAGGACACTAACACTTATTTCTCAACAGTTCATGAAATCAGTTCGCAGAAGTTGAAAATAGATGTGTCGGACGCCAATCCGGGAATATCCAAGGTTTATGTCATCGTGACCGGTGGCACGGCCTCGGCTTCGGAAGGGTTGATTGTAGGTCTGAAGCCTTATATGGATGTTGAGCTTGTCGGTCAACGGACCTATGGGAAGTATTGCGCCGGAATCTTGTTGGCTCCGGATCAATTCTACAGCAGCAGGTATGATTATTCACTGATCCAGGATTGGGGAATGTACGTGATGATCAGCAAGTTCGCTGACTGCAACGGCCGCAATGCCTCCATCCCGGACGGCATTCCGGTGGATTTGGAGGCGAAGGACAATCCGTTGGACGGCTACCAGTTGGGAGACGAGAACGAGACGATGCTCCGCGCCGCCCTTCAGGCCGCCGGCAAGACCTATCCTAAGTCCGCGTCTGTGACCCGTTCATATTCAAAGGCCATCGACCTCACCCCTCTTGACCACGGCGCTCCGAGAGGCATCCTCATCAGGACGGATCTTCCGCCATTGCCCCTTAAAATCCCCGTTATACCCACTTCCCTCCAATAAAAATCGTAAGGGCGGACGAAGATTAACCCTCTTCATTGGCCCTTACCCAAAAGAAAAGCCCTGGAAGAAGCTCCCAGGGCCGCACCATACTAAGTAATGCTACCAAACAATTACGCGAATATGGCGTTCAGGTCTTTGTCCAACGCCCGGAATCCGGATTCGATTCTTTCCTCCTGAGCTTTCCGTGGCTTGGTTCCGTTGATGTATCCCCAAAGCTGCTTTTGGTTGATGCCTGTTAGTTTTTCGAGGCCGGCCAATGAAGAGGATACCCGAATTGACATAGTACTGCATCAACGAGACCGCGTCAATCTTGTAGGAGAAGGAATATTCCCCGTCAAGAAAGGCGGGGTACTTGAATCCCTCCGCGATCGCAGTCTCCTTGTAGAACTCGATCTGCTGCATCATATCGGCCTTGGCTTCCTCGATGGTGTCGCCGGCTCCAGAGAATATTTCCTTGCTGCAATAGACGTTGAAAGTTCCGTCCGTAGCTCTTTCGATAACCGCTTCTATAACCATAACTCAATTCTTTTATCGTTGTGATATGGGGCTTATTTCAGCCCCATATCCTTTTTCATCTTGTTTTCAAGCCCCTTGCCTAACTCTTTCCCTTTGTGGTAGGGAACTGGGTAAGTCCGGCTTCCCTTTCTGTAGATCACGTGGCTTCCAGACTGCCTTAGCCTTTCCCAGCCGTTCCCCTTAACAAGGTCGTGAAATTCATCATACTTCGTATCGCATATTGTTTGGTATTGCGAAGGTAGTAATATTTCTAATAATTACAAGATTTATCAATAGAAATTGTACGTTTATTTATAGGGTAAAAAAGCCAGGCATTTGGGTGATGCCTGGCCGCCTGTCTGTCAAAGAAAATGAAATGAAGTACTCGCTTGGCCCGAAGGCCGATTGCAATCAAGCGAATTTGACAGACGAAAATGTTTGTCCTAATCTTCTGATTCCGTCCTCGATTTTCTTGGCTGTCTTGGCGGACGGATGCCTGTAGCCGCTGATGTAGTGTCCGAGTTGTTTCTGGTTGACACCGGTGATTTTTTCAAGTCCCGAAAGCGTGATGAGATATGCATACTCCTGAAGGAAGGAAGGAATGTCGTACTGGTAGCAGAACTCAACCTCTTCGAATGGTTCTCCAGTTTCAGCATAGTATTTCTTGATGTCCTCGTAACCATCCTCAAACACTTTGCGTGCCTCTTCCACAGTCTTCCCTGTTCCGGTGACAAGATAAGGCATATCATTGTCATCCATATAGATGCTGTAATTACCGTCTGATGCCTTTTCAATAATTGCGTTAACCTTTCTCATAACTGTCTCTATTTTTATTGTAAGACAGTGGGAATTAAATTCCCGCTGCCTTTTTGATTTGTGCCAATGTCCCAGTTGCCACTTCGTCAGTCCCGTGATTGCTGACCTTGAACACCTTGTTTGTTCTTGGACTGAACCAGAGAGGGTGTCCGCTCTGCTGTCGTCCCGTGTCGTAACACCCAGCCTTTTTCAGTTGTCTCATTAATTCGTTGTACTTCATGCTTCATTTCTTTAACTGGGGCAAAGATAGTATTAATTCTAACAGTATTCAAATTTTTCAACAGTTAATTTCAAATAATTAACTCTTTTTCAATCTTTCCTGAAAATCCTAGCCAATTCCTCCGGAGTGTCCGGATCGCGTCTGATCCGGCGGTAGTCGGGACTGAAAGTGATGCTGACAAAGCGTTCCTGATGATAGACGCAGATTAGGCCTATGACAGCCTCGTAGTCTCGTGGTAAGACCTTAACGAGATAGTCAACCCATTCCAGAAGAGGGAGGCTCCGCAGCCACTACACATGCACCCGCCGCCTGGCCGCAATCATATTGGCGTACCTGTTCGTTGTGAATTGCTTTCAGATTTTGTATATTCGTTCTTTGAACACAATGTCACATTACCGTTAAAGTAAGCACTGATAGTTGTGAATTGCTTTCAGATTTTGTATATTCGTTCTTTGAACACAATTATTAGCGTTCGCCTCGTTAGTCTTGGCATGTTGTGAATTGCTTTCAGATTTTTTGTATATTCGTTCTTTGAACACAATACATAGGCGTCAGAGTACACTGGATTAAGAGTTGTGAATTGCTTTCAGATTTTGTATATTCGTTCTTTGAACACAATTATTAGCGTTCGCCTCGTTAGTCTTGGCATGTTGTGAATTGCTTTCAGATTTTGTATATTCGTTCTTTGAACACAATACATAGGCGTCAGAGTACACTGGATTAAGAGTTGTGAATTGCTTTCAGATTTTGTATATTCGTTCTTTGAACACAATTAAGTATCAAGAAAAGCGTTAACCTCTTCAGTTGTGAATTGCTTTCAGATTTTGTATATTCGTTCTTTGAACACAATTCTTCTTGGCCGGATATCTTCTCGAGAGATGTTGTGAATTGCTTTCAGATTTTGTATATTCGTTCTTTGAACACAATTGTCCGCATTGCGTCCCTTACAGTGAGCCCGTTGTGAATTGCTTTCAGATTTTGTATATTCGTTCTTTGAACACAATGAGGATTGGCAAGAACGCTATGGCTTCACGGTTGTGAATTGCTTTTCAGATTTTTTGTATATTCGTTCTTTGAACACAATCGAGATAACCAAAGACCAATAAGGGCTGGCGTTGTGAATTGCTTTCAGATTTTGTATATTCGTTCTTTGAACACAATTAGTAAAAAATAATAGTTGTAACTTTGTGCCGTGTTGTGAATTGCTTTCAGTTTTTGTATATTCGTTCTTTGAACACAATTCGAGAAAAAAGCGCCAGTTGCGCCAAAAGTTGTGAATTGCTTTCAGATTTTTTGTATATTCGTTCTTTGAACACAATACCAACGGTAAAGGTTGAATTCAGGCTGTGTTGTGAATTGCTTTCAGATTTTGTATATTCGTTCTTTGAACACAATTCGATCCGGTGGAACCCTCCGCCTTCGAGAGTTGTGAATTGCTTTCAGATTTTGTATATTCGTTCTTTGAACACAATCCAAACAGAAATGTTTGGAAGATTCCGCAGGTTGTGAATTGCTTTCAGATTTTGTATATTCGTTCTTTGAACACAATCGTTCTGTCTATCAAAATAATTTTACTTCTGTTGTGAATTGCTTTCAGATTTTGTATATTCGTTCTTTGAACACAATCCGTTAGCAAGACATTCATTTAGGTCGATAGTTGTGAATTGCTTTCAGATTTTTTGTATATTCGTTCTTTGAACACAATAGGATTTGTGTAGAACGATGAGGTACAACGATTTACGATAAGTGTTCAAGAATCAAAAAATCCGGCTTTTGCCGGATTTTTTGATTTGGGCGTGCGGGTTTTCAGAACAATTCCAACTGGATGCCTTCTTCTGGAAGACTTTCTGATTTCTGCGAGTTGAAGAGTTCCATTGCGGCGAACTGCTTGTCGGTTATGCGGAGCATTCCAACTTTACCTTTGGGCGGAAGGAAAGACTTTGCCCTCTTTTTATGTGGACATCCGCATTCTCCGCACTTGCACAGTGACGAAGATAGATGGAATACTGGAACATTACGAAGCCGTCGCTCATCAACTGCTTGCGGAACTCCGTCGCAGCTTTAACCTCCTTCTTTGTGTCGGTAGGCAGATCAAAAAACACCATAACCCACATAACACGATACTGACTTATCCGTTCTGAGCTAGTCATTGCAAGATCGGATACATGACCTGCTTGGATTCTCCGCAGAAGCATTTAGCCAATGATGCGGAAGTGGTAGTCGCCGCTATCATCAGCGGACTTGTCACCCCATTGATTCTGACATCAGTCATCGGGATGGACAAAAGCCTTGTCTTCATAGATGTGTTTAGCTCCAACGGACCTTCCTCTTTCACTATCTGATAGACAAGTAAATCAACATACGGGCGATATGGCTCCATAATGTCATCAGCCAGACAATAAGCATTATACTTGTTTCTGTGATGGACACCCAAGGTCGGTAACAGGCCGCTGCAAACCAAAGCTCTGGCTACAGTAGCGCGGACAATGGCATAGCCGTAATTCAGGAGGTTATTCGGGGCATCTTCGTCCCGCCCTCGAATGAAACCTCTGATATTGTCAGAGAAAAGATTCTTCCAGTAGTATGCCGCTGCTCGTGCTTCAAGATTATCAGGATCCCCGCTGCGTACACAAGTCGCCCATTTAAGCATATTCGGATGCTTTTCGCCTGTGGCATATTCAAGGACCGCTGCTTGATTGACAATTTTGGATTGGATAGTCTGCTGCCATATCTGCTTCTTCAGCGGAAGCGAAGCGTCAATCTGCGAGCGGAAACGTTCGGTTCTGGAGCGTGTGTCCGTCAAGAGGTAGCATCAGCCCGGTCGGAAGATGGGAGGAATCGCAGGTTATGACCGCGCAATTCTCTTTAAGAAGACTCTCCAATAAAGCCTGCGTAATTGTGATCTGTTTGTTGTCAGGCACTACCGATGCGATGTCCTCAACCGGAATAGTCTTAACTACTTCCTTCTTTTCCTCACCGGAGGCCGGTTTGTAGACCACAAGCTGACCTAATTTCAGTGACAAGTAGGCAGGATTTCCGAAATAGAGTGCGCGCTTAATCATATTCCCCGACGGCTACGATTCTACCGAGATTGTCTATGCGGACTTTAACAGCACCTTCAAGACCAGAAGGCCCGACACGTTTCCATGTGATTCCTTTCAGTGCCTTGTTATCCTCTACGGTCGTTTCAAGATGATGCCTGAAATAGTAGTCCCCGGTAGCTATCTTCTGAACCCTATACAAATTCGGACTAATCTCCGCATAATTCCTAGGATCCGTCAAATCATAATCCAACGGATTGAACCCCGTCTCTGAATTCGGGAAGACAAAATACTCATTCTGTTTCAGGGTGAACAAGAATTCCCAGCCTTCATCTTTATTGTAGTTTCGGTCAATCACGTCTAACCCATGAGATTTGGCGATGGTCGCCTCAAGAAAAGATACCGGATGCTCCTGCAATTTTCCTGAAGAATCTCTGAATATGGCAATGTGATGATTGTTGCCAGGAGTCACAAAATCAGCCCCTATTGTTTTACCGGCATCATCAATGATTGGCTTGCCATCCTTGTCCCTCTTGAACCGGACGGGAACCGGATTCGCAGGACCGGACACAGTCACCCTCTTGATCGCGATTCCCTTCTCCTTGTTGAGCCAAATCGGATTCTCGTCAAGATTCGAGAAAGCTTTTGCCGCCTTGCCGTCAAATTCGTCAAGACGAGCCTGAAGAATCTCACGAATCCTTTTTATCAATGACTTTCTCTATCTTCAGAGTAGCGTCAATAGGCTTTCGGCCAGTGAACCGCTGTCCCATAGTCACTGTCCTCACTTTGGCCGGGACCTGCTCCGAATGATGTTCATCAACCCATATCGGATTCTTTTCAGGCGAATTCTTGCCGGTAAAAGCCTTCTTGTGGTCTCCCCCAAACTCTTCCAGTCTTCGCGCAAGGGCATCCCTGAACTTTTTCTTGCAGACAGTCGTAATCCTTTCGGTGTCAAACGAACTACCGATCTTCTCATTTTCTTTGGTCACATATTCCAGACAGCTCCCATAGATGGTTTCATTGTGCAACGGTCCCCGAGGTGTAAGTTGAGTCTTCCTGTTTGCCCCTCCCTTGTTCTTTGTCACATTGACGTTTCTTGTGCAGACCTTGTTCTTTGCCTTGAAGGAGATGAGAATGTCGCTCAATTGTTCTTTCGCTTGTCTCCGGAACTCATCCAAAGGAATCGGCGGGACAAAGCGGTACTTATCGTTGCCGTCCTTGTAAAGGAACTTGTGTCCTGCAAAGCCTTGACAATGCCGTACCTGTCTCCGGCGCTTAGATTACCGAACTTGATGTCTTCAAGGTCATAATCCCTAAGATCCAGATCCTTCTTGTCCCAAGAGACAACGTCAATTTTTGAGTTTAAGTGATTGAGATACTGGATGAACTGACGGCGTGTGAAAGCGATGGTCAACGCATCCATCGCATGATGGCGATGGTCATTCCGTTTTGTCCAGTCTTGGATGAACGGAATTCTGCGTCCGTCCTTGTCTTCTCTGACACCGGTGAGCCCCAACCGGGCATATTTCTCCCAGTTCAGCTCCTGCATCACATTCACAAGCTGCCAGTCTTCACGGAGCCTTGCCGTCACAGATCCCGTTGTCGGGACAACGAATTTGACAAGTGACTCAAGAATCTCCCTTGCTTTCTTTGCAATATACTGACTGTCACGAAGTTCTCTGTTGATGAAATCTTCCGGAATATCCTTGCCCTCCATCAGCAGCCATTTGGCCTTCGTCTTGGAAATCCCCTTGCCAATCAGGCCATTGACCCTATCGCAGTATGCCTGGACTCCGGTCTCATCATATTTCGATTTGACATAATCCATTGCCGTCTCCTTTCCTTTCTCAAGATTACACTGTCTTGATTCAAGTGTCTTGTTGGCAAAGGAGTCATTGAATATGAGAGCTTGCGGGATTATATGCTCAATGTCAAATTCTTTGGAGAACAACTTGTCTTTAGGAATATAAGTGTTGCTATAAAGAGTCTTGAACCCGTTCTGTGCCAGTTCCTGGTACAGGCGGTAGCGGATGATGTCGTTACGTGTCGGAAACTGGAGGAAGAAAGGCTCGCCTTTTAGTATCTCAATTACTTTCTGGCTTTCCGCAGTCGAGGATGCAATATCCCTTTGTGCCTCCTCTCTTTCTTTCGCACTCTTTTCAGTTCTCTGGCCATTTCGATGCGGATTTCGTCAGGCTTGCCATAGACATCTATGACGGAATTCACAACATTGATCATTTGGTTGAGGATTTTCTCAACCACTGGGTTACGGAGGGTATTCTTCGGCAAAAGGGAGAGGCGGTCGGAATATTCCTTAGTGTCAAGCTCTTCTTTGGTCAGCGAGCGCTTTGAGTGACGGTAACCGGCCATCGCGCAGGCTGCAGTATATTCAAGACCATCTTTCATATATGGCAGGATCTTCCTCATCGCCTTCGCACTTAGACTACCATAGTCTGGGAGGAATGTGCAAGAGGCAAGTATCTTTGCCGATCCCTCATCCATTGAACACAAGTCCATTATGCATTTCACGAGCGACTCATTCCCGCTTGCGGACTTATCACCTTCGTAGGAATATAGCAGATGCCACAGTCTGTAGGAGTCCTGATTCTCAAATTCCGGGGAGGCCAGAGAGGAATCGAAATGGAGAAAACCTGTCTTGAATCCCTGCTCTTTGAATATTCCCTCAATCCTGACCATTTGGTCTTCAGAAGAGAGTTTGGAGAGACCAATGTCGTCATATCCCAAGTTCTCGGCAATCTTGAAGCATGCCTTCATCAAGGTCGCCATTGTGCGGTTGCCGTCAACTTCCTTGAAATTGACACTCTGTCCCTTTGTGGTCTTGAACAGCAGTTTGAGGAGATCGCTGTCTTTGAGTTTGTCCTTGAACATCAACTCTTTTGCGATGACGGACTGACTTCTTCGTCATCAAGGGCGGCTCCGTTGACGAAGATGTTGTTGATTGTCTGCCAGATCTTGAATTCCTGGAACAAAGGAGAGGAACGCGGACATACTCGTGGCCCGATGTTTTTCATCTTCTTCACGCCATCAATGGCGACTTCAATATCTTTGGTTTCGAGCTCACAGAGACTGATAAGCCCTTTCTGACTCTTTAGCGGACGTTGGTAGAAGATGATTATGTCCCGAAGTCTCTTTTTCAGTTCATGGGTAAGTTCGGTGTGATATTTCGACTGTACCGTCCAGATTCTTTCAAACTCATCAAGATAGTCCTGCCTGTAGAACACAATGTTTTTCAGGCTATTGTTAGGATTATCCTCAATTCTTTTCAATAGCATCTGACCAACGGTCAAATTGTTGAGATATAGTTCTTTACTTCTATCGCTAATCTTGCTCAGGAGGCCACTGAGGGAGGCTTTCTGGCCGTTGATTTCTTGTAGGGCACAGGTCAGGACTTCCATATTAACTTCCTGTGTGGCAGCCAAATGCCTGTAGCGGTAAGCTTCTTTTAGCCTTTCTTTCCCGGTGAAACTACTTTTCAGCCCTTGAATGCCCAGTTCGTCACGGCAGATCGCCCATGTCTGGCTCTTGTTCTGTCAGACAGCTTCCCCGTAAAGTTCATCGGTTAATTCAGTATGAAAGGATTTCTGGAGTGCCCATATTCTGTCAAACTCCTCCTGCAAGTCTGATTTATAGAACTCTGGAATAGCGTACTTGCCTTCGAGCATACGCTGGTAGACATATTCCCCCGGAGTCAATCCTTTGTCGTACATCTCCTTGGCGACGGCCATTCCGTCAATGGCTTGGCCGTCATCGCTTGAAACCATTTTTCGGGAACTCTTGTAGCCCCTCTTCTTATTTATCTGTAGTAATATTCTCGCCAGGTCGCCAAGAGTAACCTCTTCCGATGCGGACTTAGCCCTAAGCCGTAACGTACGGAAAGTTGACCCTGGACCGGTCTCTGAAAATATGAAGTCATTACCAATCCATCCTGTACTTTTCAGTTCTTCGATCAAGGCCTGCCTTCTTAGTTTATACCTTTGGAGATTTCGTCGCATTCCACGTTTTTGAGTCCTAAGGGCATTTGTGGTAATGCTTTTGCCATTTTCAAAACTCGTTCTTTCATCCACTGTAAGGGGAATGACACGTACACCGAGTCTGACAATCTCTGATTTCTCGTCAGAGAATGGCTCTGCTTCCTTTACCAGCGCCCAGCCTATGCTGGTAGTTCCGAGGTCTAATCCAAGAATGGTTTTCATACGAGGTATATTATTTATAACGTGTTATTATAACGTGGTTGAACTCGAGGCTTATTAGTCTTTATCCGCTAATTTAGAATAATTATTTGGATATTCGCATCTTTTCGCTAAATTTGCAACATCTGAAGCAATTCACAATAAGGATTATTCCGTTGTGAAAACACTTAAGGCGGGGAGCATATGCTTCTCGTCTTTTTCTTAACAGGTTTTCTATAGGCCAAGGATCCAGGATCAAGTCCAAAACCTTGTATTAAGTAATCCTTAAAAAACAACTTGGTTATCTTTGATTGTCTTTTCGGTCTGGCTATCTTTCCTCATCAGTCATGTGCCACCGGCACACTCCTTCTTCCAAAAGACATCTATCCTCGAAAACACAAAGAAGTTGTTTTGATTTGTTTGAAATGTTCTTAGAGGTGAAATAATGGTCGCGAAGGCATCGCTTTATGGCGAAAACGTCTCCGAAAATGGACGCGTAGAGACTTTCGGTGGCGTTTAGAGACCAAAATGTCTTTGGAGATGGCAATCTGGGGTGTCAATGGCGTTCTCCACCACCTCGCGAAAAGATATATATGAATCCATGCTTTACCCTTGATTCAAGAAAACACATTATGGATAAGATGCGAATCAGAGATAAATTCACTAAATTTGTAGGAACAATTTAAAAATGGAGGGCATTATGATACTAAAGGATCAGATTGAGGCTCTGCATCAGCGGTTGGAGACGTTGGGGAGGTGTCTTTGACATCCCTGGGAAACGTGGGCAGGTAGCCGCATTGCAGAAGAAGACGGAGTCGCCGGACTTTTGGAACGACCCTAAGGCAGCCGAGGTGTTCATGAAAAACCTGAACGGTGTAAAGTCTTGGGTCACAGGATTCGACAAGGCTTCCACCGAGGTGGATGATCTGGATGTTCTGTACGATTTTGCCAAGGAAAGTCTGGGCGGAAGCACCGACGAGACAGTCACCACAGCGGAGACGCAGGAACTCGACGAGTCATATTCAAAGGCGGTTGAGGATGTCGAGGCGTTGGAGCTTAGGAATATGTTGGGCGCGGAAGGGGACAACCTTGGAGCCGTGCTGACGATAAATTCCGGAGCTGGCGGCACCGAGGCGAACGACTGGAGTTCGATGCTGATGAGGATGTATATGCGCTGGGGCGAGAGGAATGGTTACAAAGTGACTGTCACTGACCTTCTTGAAGGTGACGAGGCGGGAATAAAGTCAGCCACGATCCAGGTCGAGGGCGACTATGCCTACGGCTATCTCAAGGCTGAGAATGGTGTGCACAGACTCGTGCGCCTTTCTCCGTTCAACGCCCAGGGCAAGCGCCAGACCACATTCTCGTCCGTTTTCGTCTATCCTTTGGTCGATGACACGATCAACATCGAGATAAACCCTTCGGACTTGGAATGGGACACGTTCCGTTCCGGTGGCCACGGCGGCCAGAACGTCAACAAGGTCGAGACCGGAGTCCGCGTGCGGCATATCCCTTCAGGGATAGTAGTGGAGAACACGGAGTCCCGCTTCCAGCAGGACAACAGGCAGAACGCCCTCCGCATCCTCCGGTCAAGGCTCTATGACCTTGAGCTGAAGAAGCGTCAGGAGAAGCAGGCCGAGATCGAAGGCACGAAAAAGAAGATCGAGTGGGGCTCGCAGATCCGCTCCTACGTCCTTCATCCGTACAAGATGGTCAAGGACCTGAGGACCGGCTATTCCACCGCCGACACCCAAGGCGTGCTTGACGGCGACCTGAACGAGTTTATGAAGCGCTACCTGATGCAGGAAGGCTCCGGCGGCACCACTGCTCCGATTGAAGACATTGACTGATAATCACTAAAAATATTTCATTAATATGGCAGAATTCAAATACGCTCCGATGTTCCAGCTGGGACCGGACACAACTGAGTACTACAAGCTGACGAGCGAGGGCGTGTCCCTTGGCGAGTTCGAGGGGCATCCTATCCTTAAGGTGGCTCCTGAGGCTTTGACTATGCTTTTTGCGAACGCCGCTTTCAGGGATGTGAACTTCCTCCTGAGGCCGGCACACAACCAGCAGGTCGCCAAGATCCTGAGCGATCCGGAGGCTTCCGACAATGACAAATACGTGGCTCTGCGCTTCCTGCGCAACGCCGAGGTGTCCGCCAAAGGCAAATTGCCTTTCTGCCAGGACACAGGTACAGCGATTATCCACGGAGAAAAGGGACAGCAGGTCTGGACCGGCTTCGATGACGCCGAGGCTCTCTCGAAGGGTGTTTACAAGACTTACACCGAGGAGAATCTTCGCTACAGCCAGAACGCTCCTCTGGATATGTACAAGGAAATCAACACGAAGTGCAACCTCCCGGCCCAGATCGACATCGAGGCTGAGGAGGGTATGGAATATAAGTTCCTCTGCGTCGTGAAGGGTGGCGGCTCGGCCAACAAGACCTACCTCTATCAGATGACCAAGGCTGTCCTCAATCCTGGCACTCTCGTGCCTTTCCTTGTGGAAAAGATGAAGACTCTCGGAACGGCGGCCTGCCCTCCTTACCACATCGCGTTCGTGATCGGCGGCACATCGGCAGAGAAGAACCTTCTGACTGTAAAGCTGGCGTCAACCCATTACTATGACTCCCTGCCTACGACCGGTGACGAGACCGGACGCGCTTTCCGTGACATCGAGCTGGAGAAACAGGTGCTTGAGGAGGCTTACAAGATCGGTCTCGGAGCACAGTTCGGAGGCAAGTATTTCGCACATGACGTCAGAATCGTCCGTCTGCCTCGCCACGGCGCGAGCTGCCCGATCGGCCTTGGAGTAAGCTGCTCGGCCGACCGCAACATCAAGGCGAAGATCAACAAGGACGGTGTCTGGATCGAGAAACTTGACGATAACCCTACACAGTGGATTCCTGAGTCCCTGCGCCAGGCCGGTGAGGGCGAAGGCGTGGTCGTTGACCTCGACAAGCCTATGAGCGAGATCTGCAAGCTTCTCAGCCAGTACCCTGTCTCCACCCGTCTGAGCCTTAACGGAACCATCATCGTGGCCCGTGACATCGCTCACGCCCGTCTGAAGGAAAGACTTGACAGAGGCGAGGATCTACCGCAGTACTTCAAGGATCATCCAGTCTTCTACGCCGGCCCGGCCAAGACTCCGGAAGGAATGGCCTGCGGCTCAATGGGACCTACCACGGCCAACCGTATGGACCCTTACGTTGATCTCTTCCAGGATCACGGCGGCAGTATGATCATGATCGCCAAGGGCAACCGTACCCAGGTCGTCACCGATGCCTGCAAGAAGCACGGTGGATTCTACCTCGGCTCGATCGGCGGCCCTGCGGCTGTCCTCTCCTACGAGAGCATCAAGAGCATCGAGTGCGTTGAATATCCAGACCTCGGAATGGAGGCCATCTGGAAGATCCGCGTGGAGAACTTCCCTGCGTTCATCCTCGTCGATGACAAGGGCAACGACTTCTTCAAGCAGTTAGGCCTGTAAGGCGATAGTTTGGTAATATGTTGCCGCATCTTCGCAAAACCTGCGGCAACATTATTTTTTTGTATATTCAAAAAGATTCATAATGAGGAATATTCTTACTTTGGCGATTGCGGTCGTGCTGCCTGTGCTTATGGCGGCGCAACCGCAATCATCTTTTAGGTTGGACTGGGCGGCGACCGGCTCGCACTGTGTAATCGGAGGCGGCCCGTCTCTGGAGTTTCAGAAAAAGGCCTTCAACCATGTCGCATGGCGTGGGGAGAAGGTGTTCGCGCAGGCCGTAGTGTCGTCGGAGGAGGAGTTGAAGGATGTACGGCTGTCAGTCTCTGACCTGCGTAACGGCAAGTCTCTGATCGGGGCGGAGAACATCCGTCTACAATTCGTCAGCTACGTTGTCTCCGACTTGCTCGACACTACCAAGTACGGCCAGTGCGGCTCCCGCGAGGACAAGTCCAAGTGGGGGGAAGTGCTTGTGGCCGACGTGCTTGACATCAATGATTCCATGACGGTTCCGGCTGGACGAAAGCAGCCGGTCTGGATGACCGTGAGCGTTCCTTCGGATGCGAGGCCGGGAAAATATTCAGGAAAACTGACAGTCACTTCCTCCAATGCCAAGGCCCGCAGCCTCAATGTGGAACTGACCGTGGCTGATCATGTCCTGCCGCCGGCCCGTGACTGGACTTTCCATCTCGATCTGTGGCAGAATCCATATTCAGTGGCCCGCTATGAGAACGTTCCTCTTTGGAGCGACGCTCATTTCGAGGCGATGCGTCCGGTGATGAGGATGCTCGCCGAAGCCGGCCAGAAATCCGTCACCGCTACCATCATGAACCGTCCGTGGAATGGCCAGACAGAGGATGCCTTCGGCTCGATGGTGACCAAGATCCGCCGCATCGACGGAACCTGGCTCTACGACTACACAATCTTCGACCGTTGGGTGGAGTTCATGTTCTCCCTTGGAATTGATAAGCAGATCAACTGCTACTCAATGATCCCGTGGGCGTTGGAGTTTGACTATTACGATCAGGCTACTTCCTCGAACACGACAATCCAGGCCACCCAGGCAGTCAGGAGTACAATGAATATTGGGGCTCTTTCATCGCTGACTTCGCACGTCATCTGAAATCGAAAGGTTGGTTCGAGAAGACTATGATAGCGATGGATGAGCGTCCTATGGAATCCATGCAGGCGGTGCTTTCTCTTATCCGTAATATTGAGCCGGGCTTCAAGATTTCATTGGCCGGGAACTATCATGAGCCGATCAACTATGAGATTGCAGATTTCAGCGAGGGATTCGCTCCTAAGAAGGAGTTCCCGGAATCAGCCAAGGCCAAGAGAAAGGAACTTGGATTGACAACGACAATCTACACCTGCTGCGCGGAGGCTCATCCGAACATGTTCGTGATCTCCGATCCTGACGAGGCCGCATGGCTTGGATGGTTCGCCCAGGCCGAGGGTTACGACGGCTATCTCCGCTGGGCCTACAACAGCTGGACCTTGGATCCGCTCACTGACACTCGTTTCCGCACCTGGCCCGCCGGTGACTGCTTCGTGGTTTACCCTGGAGGCCGCGGCAGTGTCCGTTTCTCCAAACTGGTCGAAGGCATCCAGGACTTCGAGAAAGTCCGCATCCTCCGCGCCCAGTGGCAGAAAGAAGGCAACGAGGCCAAACTCGCTCAACTGACCGAAGTCCTCAAGCCTTTCACCTCTGATAAGATCCTCGAAGAAGGCCCGGCCAAAGCCCTCATCACTGCCAAGTCCTTCCTCGACAAACAATAAGGCGAGCATCATTTTTTGTAAAAAAATGATCTTGTCGGGCTTGCTGATTCTCTTGGGCGACGATTATGGGGTAAAATGTTGCCCGAGGGTGTCTGCTTGCACTCTCGGGCAACAAAAATGAGGGAAAATGCTACTTGACCTTGATGGAGTTGAGGAGGTCGAGCTTGCCGGTGTCGGTGAGGTGGATTATGAGCTCACCGAAGAGGGTGTTCTGCCAGGCGAACCAGGCGCGGGTGAACTTGCTCGCATCATCCTTATAAAAGGACTCGTGCATAAAGCCGGTGCCGGCGTCGGTCTTCATCCGTGTCTCGACGCACCATTTGATCTCCTTGTCGTCCTGGGACGTGAAGGCCTTCATCATTATGCTCATTGGCCAGATGTAGTCGTAGCCGATGTGCGGACCGCCGATTCCCTCGCCGGCCTTGCCTTTGAAGAAATACGGATTGTCCTCGCTCCAGACGAACCTGCGGGTGTTCTGGTAGATAGGATCGTTAATGTCAATATCTCCGAGATAGGCCATCGCCAGAAGGCTCGGCACGTTGGCATCGTCCATCATCAGCTGGTTGCCGAAACCGTCCACCTCAAAGGCGAAGATCTTGCCGTATTTCGGGTGGTTCACGACGGCATATTCATAGAGAGCTTTCTCCACTTCGGCGGCGAGGTCGAGGCATTCCTTCGCGAGTTTCTTGTTGTGGTTGACCTCGGTGAGGATCTCGGCGGCCTTGCGCAAAGAGGTGGACAGCGAAGAAGTTGGAAGGAACCAGGAACTCGAACATCGTGGCGTCGTCGGACGGACGGAAAGCTGAGGCGATAAGGCCTACAGGCTTGACAGGGTTGCCGCGGCCGTCGTTGGACTTGGTGTCGAACTGGCGGTCTGTCTTTCTGGCGAACCTGTAAGGACCCGGGCCATCCTTGCGCTGCTGCTCCTTGAAGGTCTTTAGGGTGGCCTGGATGGAATTCAGCCAAGTCTCTCCGAAAACGGAATCGTCACCGGTTACCTTCCAGTACTGGTAGGCGAGACGGATCGGGTAGCAGTGTGAGTCGATCTCCCATTTGCGCTCGTGGTCGTAAGGATTCATATCCGTGAGGTCGGACTCCCACTCGCTGCCGGTAGGGCCTTCGTTGAAGGCGTTGGCATACGGATCCAAGCAGATCAGCGAGAACTGGCAGTTGATCACGCCGGCGAGCATATTCTTAAGATGTTCATCCTGATTGGCCAGCTGGATGTATGGCCATACACCTGCGCTCCGGAGTCACGTAGCCACATCGCGTGGATGTCGCCGGTGTAAACGAATGTCCTGAAGTTGCCGTCGTCGTCCTTGCCGAAGTGTACGGTGGTGTCAAGGGTGTTCGGGTAGCAGTTGGCGAACATCCAGGCGAGGCGCTGGTTCTTCAGGATGCCTTGCATCTGGGTGATCTTGTTCTCGACGGCCTCGGAGCGGAAAAGACGCTTTTCTGGAGCCGGACGCTGCGACTCGTAGGTTTTGGTGTTGCTCGTGGCAGTCGCTTTGACAGGCTCGGCGACCAGACTGGTTGGCTCTGCGGCCGGTTGGTGATCCTGCCGAACCACATCGGCCGGTGCCTGGGCTTGTGTCAAAGTACCTGAGAGCAGAAAAATGGCCGAAGCCAGAAGCAGTGTGCGTTTCATAATTTATTGTTCATTAGTGTATGAATATGGTCTGTCCTCCTTTGCGGTTCCTCTCACCGTGTCAGGCTCGGACCCTACAAGATAAACAATATTTTCGCTCCTTCTGCAAGGTCTTCATGGCGGAAATAGTTCCGGCTCCACTCTTTCCCGTTGATTCTCACGCCTTTGACGTAGAAGTTGTCTTTGGAATTCTCCGGGGCTTCAAGCGAGACGACGCTTCCGTCAGGCCGGGTGATGACCGCTTTCCTGAACAGAGGTGTGCCGATCGCATATTCATTGGATCCAGGGCAGACAGGGTAGAATCCGAGGGCGGAGAAGACGTACCAAGCGGATGTCTGGCCGTTGTCCTCGTCGCCGCAATAGCCGTCGAAGTTGGAGTTGTAGAACTTGTCCATCACCTCGCGGATCCGCTGCTGCGCCTTCCAAGGCTGGCCGCACCAGTCGTAAAGGTAGAGCATATGCTGGATCGGCTGGTTGCCGTGGGCGTAATTCCCCATATTCATAACCTGCATTTCCCTGATTTCGTGGATAGGGAAGCCGTAGTAGCTGTCATCGAAGATCGGTGGGATTGTGAATATGCTGTCGAGCATCCCGGCGAAGACCTCGTCCCCTCCCATCAGGTCGATCAGGCCTTGCGGGTCGTGGAACACCGACCAGGTGTAGTGCAGACTGTTGCCTTCCGTGAAGTTACCGCCCCATTTTAGAGGGCTGAACGGCCTCTCGAACGAGCCGTCGGCCTTCTTTCCGACCATCAACTTGTACTCCGGATCGTAGAGGTTCTTGTAATTGAGCGCGGCCTTGGCGTAGGGAGCGAGTTCCTCCTCGCCGCGTCCCAGGGCCTTGCCGAATTGGTAGATGCACCAGTCGTCGTAGGAGTATTCAAGCGTCCTTGCGGCGTTCTCGTTGATGCCTGCGTCGCAAGGGACATAGCCGAGGCTGTCGTAATATTCCCAGCCGAGTCTGCCTGTCGAACTGACCTCCGGATGGACGGCGTGGGCTCCGTGGGTGACGGCCTTCCAAAGCTCGTCGGTGTCATAGCCGCGCAGCCCCTTGATCCAGGCGTCGGCGACCACTGATGCTGAATTGTTTCCGACCATACATCCCCTGTGTCCCGGGCTGGACCATTCCGGCAGGAATCCGCTCTCTTTCCACGTGTTCACCAGCCCTTCCTGCATCTTCACGCTCTCGTCCGGATAGACGAGGTTCAGCAGCGGGAAAAGACATCTGAATGTGTCCCAGAAGCCGGTGTCGGCGAACAGATAGCCCTTGTGTACGGCTCCGTCGTAAGGGCTGTAGTGGACGCGCTCGCCGTCGGCGTTGATCTCTGACAGGTCACGAGGGAACAGCACCGATCTGTAGAGGCATGAATAGAATGTCCGAAGATTGTCGAGATTGCCATCCTCCACGGCGATGCGGCCAAGAACCTCGTTCCACCTCGCGCGCCCGGCCTGGGCGATCTCATCGAATGACCTGCCGGACAGTTCGTTGAGGTTCAGTTCCGCCTGCTCCTGGCTGATGAATGAGGATGCGACCTTGAGGTTGACCTTCTGACCTTTCACCGTCTTGAATCCGACCATAGCGATGTGTCCGTCAACGGTTTGTGTCTCGAATGGAGTGTCGGAAACCACCACGAACCAGTTTCGGAAATTCTCGGTCACGCCGCCGTGGTTTACGGTCGAGTAGCCTACGATCATATTCCCTGTCACCTATGACTTCGGCATTGCCGCCGCTGTAGGCATCGACCACGAGGTAGGACATCTCCTTTTCAGGGTAGGTGAGTCTGAACGCCGCCGCCCTTTCGGTAGGGGCGAGTTCGGCAACCACATCGTGTTCAGCGAGATAGACCTGATAGTAGTAAGGCTTCACGGTCTCCGCCTTGTGCGAGAACCAGCTCTGCCGCCCCTCCTCGTCATAAACCGGACCTGTGGTCACAGGCATGATCGAGAATGAGCCGTAGTCGTTGATCCACGGACTCGGCGGGTGAGTCTGCTTCAAACCTCTGATCTTGGTCGCTGAATATGTGTATGTCCATCCGTCCCCGTTGGCTTTTTGTCTGAGGTGTCCAGAAGTTCATTCCCCACGGCAAGGCGATCGCCGGGTAGGTGTTGCCCGTAGAAAGTTCGTAAGTGGAGGCCGTGCCCATCAGCGGGTTCACATAGTCCACGGGATCCTCCATCCTCATTCTCTCCGGAGATCCGCACGCCGCGGCTATCAAGGCCACAAAAAAATATTGATCTTTTTCTCATCAGTTCTGAATATTTCCGCTAAGATACATCAATTTCCATTGGTTCGGAATAGTTCCACCGTCTTGTTCTACTTTATGACTTCCAGGTGTGAAAATACGCGCACACCTAAAACATCATACACTTGATGACAAGCGAGTTGCGCTTCCAGGTGCGGGCATATTCGCACACCTGAGAGTCGTTGGCTTCGGTGCAGGTCGTTCTACTCGTGTTTATGACTTCCAGGTGTGAAAATACGCGCACACCTAAAAAACACCATCCACTTGATGACAAGCGAGTTGCGCTTCCAGGTGCGAGCATATTCGCACACCTGAGCGTCGTTGGCTTCGGTACAGGTCGTTCTATATCGTGTTTTATGACTTCCAGGTGTGAAAAATACGCTCACACCTAAAAACATCATCCACTTGATGACAAGCGGGTTGCGCTTCCAGGTGCGAGCATATTCGCGCACCTGAGCGTTACTGGCGTAATATGGAATGATATATATATTAAGGCCGCAGCCAAAAAAAGAATAGACTATGCTCGCAGATTCATTTTAGTAATCCTTAGAAATGCAACTTGTTTTTTCAATATCACTTAGGTTTGTTTGAACAGTCTATAGAAAAATTTTAGTACTTTGTCTTGCAAGGTATTTGAAATTATTTATATCTTTGCATTGTAAAAATGGTTGCAAAAAAACAAGGTCTGGGGCGGACGATGAAGTTTAAGCCGCAGAACAAGATAATGAAAAAATTAAATAGTTAAGATGAAAAAAAAAGTTGTGAATGTCAGTGTTGGAGGCCGGAGTTTTTCTCTGGATGAGGATGCCTACGCAAGGCTTCTTACTTATTTTGATCACTTCAAGGCTCGTCTTGACCGTGACACCCAGTCCGCGAAAGAGGAAGTGATGGCCGATCTGGAGAACCGGATCGCGGAGCTGTTCGATCAGGGAACCGGTGGGGCTTCCTACAGGGTTGTCAATCTGGCTCTTGTCACGAAGGTGGTCGAGCAGCTCGGAATGCCGGACGGCTCCAAGGAACCTAAGGAGTCGGAATCAGGAACGAATGCCTGGGAACAGAATCAAAGTGCCGGGAAGGAAGATGAATATCCAAGGTCCGGATCAGGCGTGGATTTCACCTATAACGGTGCCCAGGGAACATCCCGCCGGAGGCTTTTCCGTGACTTGGACAACAAGACCATCGGGGGAGTGTGCGCCGGACTGGCAGCGTTTCTCAATGTGGACCTTACGATTGTCAGGATCGTGTCCCTTCTGACATTGTTGCTTTGGGGAACCGGTTTCCTGGTTTACCTTGTCCTGTGGATAGTGGTTCCTGTCGCCAAGACCCCGGCGGACAAATGTATGATGCGTGGCCTTGAGCCGACGGCCGAGAATATGGCGAGATTCAGCCAAGGGAGGAGCGGTTATGGAAAATAGCGCCGACAATGTACGCTCCCAGATGCGCAAGGGAGTCCTTGAATATTGCATACTCAGCATTCTGGCGCGCAAGGAGGCCTACGCTTCCTCGATTCTGGATGATTTGAAATCAGCGAATATGATCGTGGTCGAGGGGACGCTTTACCCGCTTCTGATCCGTCAGAAGAACCAGGGCCTGCTTTCCTACCGATGGGAGGAATCCACGCAGGGGCCTCCTCGGAAATATTACTGCATCACCGAGAAAGGCCGTCAGCAGCTCCGGGAGATGGACCAGGCCTGGCAGGAGATCGTGGAAACCATCGAGACAATAAAACAATGAATATGAAGCGTCTGCTTCCTAATGTATTGAAAGACAATGAAACAAGTTGAATATATCAGCATAGGCGGCTATGTGTTCTCTTTGGAGGACAGCGCCAGTCGCGCCGCCAAGGAATATCTTGACCAGCTCGAAGCGTTCTATTCCAGGAAAGAGAGCGGAGCGGAGGTCATGGAAGGGATTGAGGAACGCATGGCTGAGCTCCTTCTGGAGAAAAGCGGCAAGGGCGGTGTCGTCACCCTCGCTATGGTAAATGACGTGATCTCTGTCCTTGGCCGCCCGGAGACCATCGAGGAGGAAACTTCGGACGCACCGGACGCTGAGCCTGCCGAAGCGTCCGACCGTACATCAAAGAACACGAACAAGACCTCTGCCAGACCCCGCCGCAGACTCTACCGCGACCCCGCCAACGGAAAACTGGCCGGAGTCTGCAGCGGCCTCGCCACCTACTTCAATGTGGATCCGGCAATATTCAGAATATTATTCGTTGTCCTGACTCTACTGGGTGGTATAAACTTCCATTTCTGGCCGCTTGAGCCTTGGATTCACATCTCCGTTCCACTTGTGTACATCGTCCTTTGGATCTGCATGCCGGCCGTGAAGACAGTCCGCCAGCGCGATGAACTCCATGGTGAAAGAGGCACCGTGGATGACATCAGCGCCAGAATCCGCAACACTCCCCGTGAGGAGCCAAAGGCTAAGGACACGGAGACCTGGAAAAACATCAGCAGGATATTCTCCGTCATATTCGGAGTGCTCCTCCTCCTCGCCGGAGTCGCCGGCATAGCGTTCCTGTGCTCATTCTGGTGGGGCGGAGAGATCCTCGGCAACAGTTTCTTCTACAACAAATTCATAGAGCACATCGCCATTGAGGCCCCTGAGGTTCTGTCCTTCATTTCCGTCCCTCTAGTGATGGTCTCAGCCATCCTTGTGGTCGCGATTCCACTCTTCATCATGCTCTACGGCGGCGTGATGCTGATTTTCGGCCTCAAATCCCCGAAATGGCACCCAGGCCTCATCCTGTTCGTCATCTGGCTGATAATCCTTGTCGCCCTCTCCGTCTCCTCCCTCATGACCTTCGCCGTAATCGACTGAAACCCATAAGTTTAATATTGATAATGTACACCAGGCCTGGCAACCAGTGAAGGCTGTCCGGCCTGGAATTTTCTTATTCAATGTGCGCGAAGCGCATCCCCTCCCCCGAGGGGAGGGATTTAGGGAGGGGGTAACGTGAATTGATGAGGGTGGGCAATCACCTTTGAACGTGAGATAATGTACTTTACAGCAGGTAATTGCCTACTTGCGAAAGTTGAATCATTAATTTGTACACTAGAAGCGCGTTTCCTGTACCGATGGCGTGTCTTGGTTCATTTGGTACACACAGAGGCCTTCTGCTGTACGTTTTCAGCTAAAAAAAAAAAGAAGAGGATGACCAGAAAGTCACCCTCTTTTCATATTCGGTTGCCACCTCAATCACTTGAGGGAGCATATTCATTAAAAAGAACTCCTCAGTGTTCTTGTCGAGGTTGTCGGAGTGGTCTTCGGTGTTGGCGTTGAAGTCGTTCTTCGGACCGAAGTTCCTGTGGCCGCCGTTCCTGCGGTCGTCGCCGTTCCTGCGGTCTCCACCACGGTCGTAGCCGCGGCGGTCATCTCCGTTTCTGCGGTCGAAGCCTCCGTTCCTGCGGTCACCGTTGCGACGGTCGTCTCCGCCATTCCTGCGGTCAAAGCCGTTCCTGCGGTCTCCGCCACGGTCGTTGCCTCCGCGTGGACGACGCTCCGGCTCTACGTAGCCTTCCGGCTTCGGAGTGAGGGCGCGCATAGAGAGTCTCATCTTGCCTGTCTTGGCATCGATCTCAAGGAGTTTCACGTCAACTTCCTGACCAACTGTAAGGACATCCTCTACATTCTCTGTCTTGTTCCAAGCGATCTCTGACACGTGGAGAAGGCCTTCCTTGCCAGGGAGGATCTCGACGAACGCGCCGAACTCAAGGATTGAGACAACCTTTCCGTGGTAGGTCTGGCCGACCTCCGGAACAGCGCAGATGCTCTGAATCCAGTCGTAAGCTTTCTGCATGGCGGCAGCATCGTTCGTGGCGATGTCCACAACACCCTTGCCGTCGATCTCATCGATGGAGATGACAGCGCCGGTCTCGGCCTGGATCTTCTGGATGGTCTCGCCACCCTTGCCGATGACAGCACCGATGAAGTCCTTGTCGATCTCGAAGGACTTGATTCTCGGAACGAACGGCTTGTAGTCCTCGCGAGGTTTGTCGATGCACTTCATCATCTCGCCCATGATGTGCATTCTGCCTTCGTGGGCCTGCTGGAGAGCCTTTGCGAGAACCTCATAGGAAAGACCGTCAACCTTGATGTCCATCTGGGTCGCGGTGATACCGTCCTTGGTACCGGCCACCTTGAAGTCCATGTCACCGAGGTGATCCTCGTCACCGAGGATGTCGGTAAGGATGGCGTAGCGGCCGTTAGGGTTCTTCTCGTCGGTGATAAGTCCCATAGCCACACCGGCAACCGGCTTGCTGATCTGAACACCGGCGTCCATAAGAGCGAGACAGCCACCGCAGATCGAAGCCTGTGATGAAGATCCGTTTGACTCAAGAATATCAGAGACAACGCGTACAGCGTAAGGGAACTCCGGAGCCTTAGGCATAACGGCCTTGAGAGCTCTGAATGCCAGGTTTCCGTGACCTACCTCACGACGGCCAACACCTCTCTGGGCCTTGGCCTCTCCGGTGGCGAACGGAGGGAAGTTATAGTGGAGGACAAACTGCTGGGTCTCCTGTACGAGAACCTCGTCCATCTCCTTCATGTCCATCTTTGTTCCGAGGGTGACGGAGGCAAGGGCCTGTGTCTCACCACGGGTGAATATAGCCGAGCCGTGAGCGCAAGGCAGACAGTCAACCTCGCACCAGATAGGACGTACCTGTGTGGTCTGACGACCGTCCACACGAAGGCCCTCGTCGAGGACAAGATTCCTCAGAGCCTCTCTCTGTTCGTGACCGAAATATCTGTTGATCATCATCTTCTTGGCATCCTGCTCCTCTTCGGTCAGACCAAGAGACTCGACGCACTCCTTCTTGATGGCCTCGAAGCCGTCCTCCCTCTCGTGCTTAGGTCTTGCGGACTTTGCGAGAGCGTAGCACTTGTCGTAGGCGAAGTCGTGGATCTTCTTCCTGAGATCCTCGTCATCCTCGTCATGAGGATAGTCTCTCTTGACATCCTTGCCGAGCTCCTTGTTGAGTTCTTTCTGGATGCGGCAGTGCTTCTTGATCTCCTCGTGGGCGAACTTGATGGACTCAAGCATAACATCCTCGGAAACCTCCTTCATCTCACCCTCGACCATCATGATGTTCTCCTCGGTGGCGGCGACCATAAGCTCAAGGTCGGCCTTTTCCATCTCGCTGAAGTTAGGGTTGATCTTGAACTCTCCGTCGATCCTTGCCACACGTACCTCAGAGATAGGCCCGAGGAACGGAATGTCGCTGGCAGCCAGAGCGGCTGAAGCGGCGAGACCTGCGAGTGCGTCAGGCTGGATGTCCTTCTCGGCTGAGATCAGCCAGATGTTGACGAACACGGCAAGGTGGAAATCCTCAGGGAACAGAGGCCTTAGAGCCCTGTCAACGAGGCGTGAAATCAAAATCTCGTAGTCGGAGGCCTTGCCCTCTCTCTTCATGAATCCGCCCGGGAAACGTCCCGCGGAATAGAATTTTTCCTTGTAGTCCACCTGAAGTGGAAGGAAGTCTGTGTCTTCTGCTGCTTCTTTAGCGCAGGTTACAGTGGCCAGGAGCATCGTGCCTCCCATCTTGACCACCGCCGAACCGTCTGCCTGCTTGGCAACTTTGCCGGTTTCGATCTCGATCACCCGACCGTCGGATAATTCGATCTTCTTTGTGATGATGTTCATTTTACTGTTTTTACCGCGTGTCCTCAACAAAATATATCTGAAAACTTCAGCGTCTTTCTAAATCGTGGAATATCTTCGATTCCATTTAATAAAAAAGGGACGGCTGCGTCATAAAGCGCGGCCAATCCCTTTTCTGTTCCTATCGTGAATTTATCGACGGAGACCGAGCTCCTTGACGATCTTTCTGTATCTCTCGATGTCGATCTTCTGGAGGTAGTCCAGAAGCTGACGCCTCTTGCCTACGAGACGGAGAAGGGAACGACGGGTGACAACATCCTTCTTGTTCTTCTTCACATGCTCTGTGAGGTGATTGATACGGTAGGAAAATAAAAAGCAACTTGACTCTCAGGTGAGCCGGTGTCTGTATTAGACTTTCCGTACTTAGCGAAAATCTCTTGCTTCTTGTCGGCTTGTAAATACTCTGCCATTTTCGCAAAAAAAAATTTTGTTGATGATTAATAACGTCTTCTTCCCCGCACCCTGCGGAAAAGCGTGCAAAGATAGGCATAATTTTCAGATAATCAAAATATTTTCCGAATATTCAAATTTAATTCAAATCGTAAGATGAATGTGTCACTCTCTCGGTCTGCCGGAACTTGCCGATCCTCCAGTAGAGTGAAATATAAATCATGCGTCCACGCCGCCGCGTCCATGTTTTCTGGACGAATTTGGATGAGAATATTGTGGATTTCATATATGAACGTCCGTGAAGCACATCTTCAATTCCGATCGTGCCCCCCGAAATTAGCCTTTTTCCCAGTATTTGGAGACGGTAAGATCCATAAGCGGCTCAACCCGCAGGTCTTTTGATTGCGCCGTGACACCAGTCGGGAGCATCAGCAGGCTTTGTCCTACTTGTGCGAAACCAAGGTCGAAGGATGCGTTTTCCGAAAGGCTGAATGAGTTGAAGGTGTTGGTTTTCTCACCGTATATCTCGTAGCGTGAACGTCTGTGACTTACCTGCACGTTCAAATCGATCTTGTCAGTCGGCCGGAATTTGCCGGCCAGTGAGACGCTTGATGATGAATGCCTGCCTATGTTTGCGTAGGAGGTTGTCCTGACATTGTCCTCATCCACGGTGGATATCCTTTGAATGGCGTTCGGAGTAACATCGTAACTGGCGTTGACAGTTAGCTGGTTGAGCCATTTTACTTTGAAATTTCGCTGTAATCCACATGACACAGAGTGGCTGACCTCACCTTTGAGGTCAGGATTACCAGTCTTGATGTTATAAGGATCTGAGGTGTCTGAATATGGGTCCAGTTGTTCCTGACGCGGTCGCCTGCTCCGGCATATGTAAGATGAGGAGAGCTTGTAGTCCTTCAGGAAGATCCAAGAGATCCCGACCATGGGTATCAGATTGAACTCGTTGTAGTCAAGGGACTTCGATGAAGCCAAGTCCACTCCTTTGTTGTCAACATATTCAGTTTTCACACCTATGCTGAAGCCCATTTTCCTCTTGAAAAGATTCCCGAGAACCATTGCGTCGGTGTATGCCACTCCTTGATTATAGTCCATGCCACCTATGCTCCCGCTCCAATCTTCGCTCCCCATTTTCTGTTTTTGTCCCTGAACTTAAGGTTTGCGGAGATGTTATGCTGCAAGTCGGAGTTGGCGGAGTGGTTGTAAAGCGGATCGCCCGAAGATTCACGAAAGAGGTTCTCATAGGAGGAACTTTCGGGAATTTCTCATAGTGTATTTCACGGTGACACCGCAGCCCCGTCTCCAATCGTAATTGGCACGGAATCCGGCGTTCAGCCTGAAAGGCGAGGTTGTTGCCTTCGTAGAGGCGGTTACGGTAGTCTCTTCGTTCTGTCCCGGCCTCATGATGGAGGATTCGGTTTCCAATCGTTCATGACTGTCCTGCCTGTTTGTCCCGATGCTCGCGTTAAACCTCAGCTTATCTTTCATGAAAGTCCTGAACAGATTCATGTTCAGGTTCTGTCCTTTGGAGTCACTATCCGATGTGCTGTTCCCTTCGAACGAGCTTGGGGCGGAACCATCGGCACTGTATGAAGTCCTTGAATATTCATTTGTCAGAGATGGCTTGTCCTCATAGTTGAAGGAATAGCTCAGTCCGATTCCGATCAAGGGGGTGTTCACGACCGCGTCCGGAGTGAAGTCATGGCTGTTATGTGATGAAGAATATCCCGTCAGTTGGGCTGCGGCTCCGAATGGAGAAAGCGGTTTGTCCAGCGTGATCACCAACATTGGCGCGGCGTTGTTGTACTCGGGAGAATTCGGGAGGATCAATTCGATTTTTGACATGTAGTCCGCCTTGAGGAAACTCATCGGGTATTGTCGGGATTTGCTTATCATGTCGTTCTCTTTGTCATCAATGAGGATCTTTTCCAATGGAATGTGGCCGTATTCCAGATCTCCGTTCCTGACGGACATCTTCAGTCCGGGGACCTTCGACATGAACGCCGACATATTCATCCTTGCCGCGTCCGGATCCGCTGACACGTCATAGACGATCTGTCCGATTCCTTCTTTATCAGTGTCTTCGCGAAAATCCCTGCGGCATCCAACTCCTCATTGTCTTCCTTGAGACGTATCTTTCCAAGATCCAACTCACCTCCTGCACAGTGAATCTTCTTGACCCAGCTTCCGCATCCGAGAAACGAGACCGTTATTTGGTAGTCACCATTTTTATGAACCTTGATCTCAAAGTTTCCGTCTCACCGTCACTGCAAAGGCTCCGACCAGTTTGCTGTCCGACCTGTAAATCCCCACATTCGCGAACTCCACAGTCTTCTTCCCCTTGTTATCAAACACGCGTCCCCTGACCACCGTCTCCGCATGGACAGAACTGCGACCAGAACAAAAAATAACAAGAAAGAAGACAACTCTGTTCATTAAACAGCAGCGTTTTTTATTCACGAATCTTTTTTCCGTACCAAATCATGTAAGTCCGATACAGTAATTACAGCGTCGCGATCTGTTTCATTTAACACTTAATATCATAAACCTCTTCACATTCATCGAAGATCTCGAACATATCAAGAGAGTCTGCACCTAAATCATATCTGAAAACAGATTCTGGCTGCACTACATTGAAACTGAGGTTTAGTTTATCCGCGACTAAAATTCAGATGGATGTCATCAAATCAACTTCCGTGTCAGTAGTGGAAACTGTCATGATTGGTGTTGCAGAGTCGGTTTAGTGATTGAGGGCCGCGGCATCAGCGATAAAGCATACTTGCATCATGCAGGCCAACATTATGGCCGAAATCCATTTTATTCTCATACTTTATAATGTTGAATATTCTTGTCAATAAATAGTTATTACTAATATCTGAAATAATCTTGATAATAACAATTATTTGAGATAAGTTTTAATATTCATTTGCCCAGTCACTTTGTCATTCCACAGCCTGAGCTATTCTAAGATTGCGGAACCGTCCGTCAGAAGCCATTTCCAAGCCGGAATCAGTTCTACGGTCTTTCCTGAGCGCAACTCTATTGCCCTTTCCTCGTCAAATGTGATGACCATCATCTTTTTTCCAGAGGGTGAGTCTGTCTAGACTCTCCAATGCAGACACCTCCCGCTCAAAGGTATTCAGATCCTTTGTCGTGGAATAGCAGACCTGCACCCCCGTGTTTATGTCCGGAATATAAAAATCGACCTCTATATTCTTATTCCCAAAAAATAAAGGCCGTCCTCATAACGTCTATATAGATGTATGGCGCAAAGATTCTCCAGCAGTGATATCTCCTTGTCCATGACTCATTCTAATCAGCTGTGCAAACTTACATAAAAAAATCTGCGATTTTTACGCCCGTCCAATAAGAAAGGAACAGTTTTTTTAGAGGAAATATAATATTTATATTCACAGCATAAAAATATTGCCGATTATTTTTATTGACAATAAAAATCCGATGGGCGATCCCTCTTAGGAAAGATAATTGTCAGTACAGCCGGTAGCCGCGCAGGGCCCGTTGTTTGGCGAGATGGTCGGGGCAGAGGGATTCGAGGAGGGCGTGGAACTGGGGTCCGTGGTTGGGGCGCTTCAAATGGCAGAGCTCGTGTAGGATGACATAGTCCCGCAGCTCGTCCGGTAGGCGCACGAGGTTGAGGTTAAGGTTGATGTTGCCTTTGCGTGAGCAGCTTCCCCAGTTCGAGGAGTTGTGCTTGATGCGGACGGAATTATATTCAAATGAATATCTTGCCGCGAGTTCATGAAGACGTGCGGGAAGAACCTCTTTCGCCGTTTTCCGCAATGCCTCTATTTCTTCCGGAGTGGGAATATGCTCGGATCCGATTCGCTCGCGCTGCCGCTCCTGAACCTTCATGACCCAGTCTTTTTTAGCCAGAAAGAACTCCAGTCCGGCCTTGTACGGAACGAAGTAAGGAATGGTAACGGTAACGCCCCTGCGGGGATTCACGCGAAGTGTCACCCTGCGGGAGCGTACATTTTTCCGGATTGTAACGCTACCGGTGTCCAGATCGTCAAAGATTTTCTCCATTATCGATGTCATCAGCACCTGGAATCACGTCACAGTTGCCCTGCACGGATTTCAGGCTGATCTTTGACAAATATCTGACAGCCAGAAACAAAACAGCGGCGCTTACAATGAATATGATCACATAGATCCCAGTCGGGATTATGTCCATAAGACTCGCGTCGGCTCCCAAATCCTTGAACGCCGGAAGCTTGGAGGACAGTACCGAGACCGTGTTGTTGACACAGTGCATCAGCATCGTGAGCTTCAGCGAGCCGGTCTTGTAATAGACATAGCCGAAGAAGCTTCCGAGGATGAACGCTGAGATTCCCTGCCAGAGGTTGCCGTGGATCGTGGCGAAGAAGATCGCCGAGATGGCTATCGCAAGAGCGGGATTCATCCCCCTCCTGCTGCCGTCCTCGCCCGGTTCGCCCTTTCGGGAATAGTTCAGAAGGCCCCTCAGCACGATGCCCCTGCACATCCATTCCTCAAGCAATGGAGCGAAAACGCACATGCTCAGCAGGCTGACCCAAAGCGGCCCGTCGAGCAACTGCTCCATGGTCTTGACCAAGGTTTCGTCCATGTCCGGCATCAACGCCATCAGAGGCTCAAGCATCAAGGCCAGGGCTATTGTGCCGAAAGCCATAAGGATGGCCGTGAGCGCTCCTCCCCAGGGACCGGAATGATTGCTGTCCAACGCGTAGCCTCTGTCGAATGTCGAATTCCGCATACTCCTGAGCCTCACGTACATCAGCACTGGAATGAACTGCACCGGATAGACGATCAGCATGCTGTAGTACAGCGGAAATCCCGGCAGGAATATCATCAGTCCGATGTTGATCAGGCTGCCGAGTATCATCCCGGCCAGGAACCAGCCCAGAACAGCGAAAACACCGGCCACGCCTGGAGTGTACCAGGCGCAGCCGGAGAAAAGGTCGTAGTTCTTCTCGACCTTGCGTGGTCTGAGAAAAGACATTACTTCTTCCAGAGAGGTGTCGGATAAACCCCCTTGTCAACGAGTTCCTGGAACTTGGCCACTACGCCCGGACGGTCTTCCTTGTAGGTCACACCGAACCAGTGAGAGTCAGTCGAGAGGACCTCGCACTTGTAGCCGCGCTCCTTCATCAGGATGTCAACGGCGTAAGGGATGTAATATTCCTTCTTCAATTCATTGATGTTCTGCTCCAGGAAGCTGGTGAACACTTCCTCGCTGAGCTGGAAGTAATCCGGTGTGAAGCCCCACATATTCATTGAGCAAAGCGCCTTGCCGTCGAGTTCGACGTGGGTTTCGCCGTTGACGGAGTTGTCGCCATAGACCTTGCCGTCAGCCTCTTTGCCGATGTTCAGGTGCTCGGCGATGCCGGTGAGGTGAAGGTCTTGGTCGTAGTAGCAGATGCCGCGTGAGACCTTGCCATATTCAGAAAGGGTGTTGTCAAGCTCGAAGCCGACGATGCTGCACGTTCCGGTGGTGCCTTCGTGTGCCCTAAGCCAGTCGCCGAGGATCTTGAAGGATTCCTTGCCGTAGTAGTCGTCACCGTTGATCACGGCGAACGGCTCGTGGATTACATCTTTTGCCATCAGCACGGCGTGGGCGGTTCCCCAAGGCTTCTGCCTCTCCGGATTGAGTTTGAACCGAGAAGGGATCTTGTCCAGTTCCTGGATCACGAAATCGAACTCAAGAGGAGTGCCGTCCGGGCAGGTGATGCCGCTGTACTTATCCTTCACGGTCTGCTCGAACTGCTCGCGGAAATATTCCCTGACGATGTACACGACCTTGCCGAAGCCGGCGTTGACCGCGTCGTAGATTGAATAGTCGATGATTGTCTCGCCGTTAGGGCCGAGGCCGTCCATCTGTTTTAGTCCGCCGTAACGGCTGCCCATCCCGGCTGCAAGTACAAGAAGTGTAGGTTTCATATCTTTTTGAATATTAATGATTTCAAACTATCGTTGGAAAAATTCGAGAAATCCATTCTTTTCATTTTCCTTAATTCTACAAAAATAACTATTTTGTACAAATATTGTTCTAAAGCAGTGGGAAAGTTCAGGGACATCTGGAATCGTGATTTGGATGGGAAGAACGCTGAAAGGCGCTCTTTTGTTCGTTATGCCATTTGCGTCACCGCCATTTTCCTCGTCATGGTGGGATTTGTCAGACAAAACAACATCGTCCGCTGGATCAGGGCCGGCCTCGAGATCCACAATCAGGAAAAGCTGATCGAGAGGTACAGCGCCGAGATCAAGGATATGGACCGTCAGATTCACGGCCTGACCCACAGCAAGGATTCCTTGGAACGGTTCGCCCGCGAGAACTTCGGATTCGCCGAGCCTGGCGATGACGTTTACATCATAGAAAAATAATTTTACTTGAATATGGACTTTCATTCTCTTCTGGCAGTGTCTCCGATTGACGGTCGCTATGCTGCCAAAACCGCGTCATTGAGACAGTATTTCAGCGAGTTCGCCCTGATCCGCAACCGCGTACGCGTGGAAGTGGAATATTTCATCACCCTTTGTGAGATTCCTCTGCCGCAGCTCGCCGACTTCGGAGAAGGCACCGGGATGAGCCGTGACGAATTGTTCACCCGCCTGCGCCAGCTCTACCAATCGATGACTCCGGAGGACGCGCAGAAGGTGAAGGACATCGAGAAAATCACCAACCACGATGTCAAGGCCGTTGAATATTTCATAAAAGAGAAATTCAAGGCTCTTGGAATATCCCGCTGGCAGGAGTTCGTCCACTTCGGCCTGACCTCCCAGGACATCAACAACACCTCACAGCCGCTGATGCTTAAGGAAGCTCTTGAGAATGAATATATTCCCGCGCTGAAAGAGGTGATTTCCATCCTTTCTGCCGATGTCGAGGCGTGGAAGGATGTCCCGATGCTGGCCAGGACACACGGCCAGCCGGCCACCCCGACAAGACTCGGGAAAGAGTTTCAGGTTTTCGTCTCAAGGCTTGAGGAGCAGCTCCGCCAGTTCGGCCAACTGACCTGGCCCGCCAAATTCGGCGGCGCGACCGGCAATATGAACGCCCACAAGGTCGCCTTCCCGGACATCGACTGGCCGGCGTTCGCCGACAGGTTCGTGGCCTCTCTTGGTCTCAAGAGGTCCTTCCCGACAACCCAGATAGACCACTACGACAATCTCGCAGCGATCTTCGACTGCCTGCGTCGCATCAACACTATTCTCATCGATCTGTGCAGGGACATCTGGACCTACATCTCGATGGAATATTTCCACCAGCAGGTCGCCAAGAACGAGGTTGGGTCTTCGGCTATGCCTCACAAGGTCAATCCGATAGATTTCGAGAACGCCGAAGGTAACCTTGGAATGGCCAACGCCGTGCTGACTTTCCTTTCGATGAAGCTCCCGATCTCCAGACTGCAAAGGGATCTGACCGACTCCACCGTTCAGCGTAACATCGGAGTCCCTGTGGCCCACGGCATGATCGCCCTCGCGTCATTGAAGAAAGGACTCGGCAAGCTTATCCTGAACCGTCCGGCCATCGACGCTGAGCTGCATCATAACTGGGCGGTGGTCGCCGAGGCCATCCAGACCATCCTTCGCAGGGAGAACTACCCGAATCCGTACGAGACCCTCAAGAATCTCACCCGCACCGGCGCTGCCATCGATGAGAAGACCATCGAGGACTTCATCAGCACCCTCGACGTTGCCGACTCCGTAAAGGAAGAGCTTCGCGCCATCCCCGTGGAACTACACCGGCTTCTGATAAATCAATCGGTCACCGAGCCTGTCGAAGTGACCGGTAACAATGCTTTTAGAGTATCAGCAGAAGCGCGAAGACGTAGAGCATGAACCCCTGGAAACGGAGGCGGCTTTTGGTGCTGGAGCGCAGCATCTCTTCGGTCGGATCGTCACCGGTCATCTCAAGCAGAGTCTCATCAGACGGGATGCGGCCGTGTGAATATTTCCGGATCAGCTGGCCGTCGTTAAACCAGGTCGCGCCGCCGTTGGAGCGGTTGAGGGTGACAAGCGTTTTCTTGTCGGCGAAATATGTCGAGCCAACCAGTCGTGAGTGTGCATCCGGCACAATCACAGGCAACTTGTCGAACTGCTCCTTTGTCGAGGAAACCAGCAGCAGGGGGAGTGAATCCGGCTGCCTTCGCCCCGTCAAGAGCGTCTGCTATCCTTGTCCAGAAAGTTCCGTTGGCCTTGGCCGGGTCATAGACCGAAACCGCAGAGAGCAGCACGTTGCCGTAGGTGGCTCTTTCGTCTTGATAATTGCCCGATGAGTCGGTGAACGAACGCGCCGGCTTGTTGTCTTCGATGTCCGCCCCGTTGATCAGGATGGTCTCTGTGCGGACGTATGTCCAGGTCGAATCCGGAAGGCGGTCGAGGGCAAAGGCTCCCTCCCCCCGTCCGTTCTTCTCGTAGATGATAGTGGATTTGTAGTTTCGGAGACGTCCTCTTCATCGTCATCTCCGATGGAAGCCAGCAACTCGCTTCCAGGAGTGAACTCGGTGTAGTCCACCAGTGGGATTGATGTCAATGAATAGACCGTGAAGAGAATTATTGAGGCTGACACGATGCCGAACGAGACATATTTCCGTTTCCTGTTCTTGCCGAAATTCTTGAACGGCAGGAACGCTGTCATCGCCAAAGCCAACAGAACCAGATTCTTAAGGAATGTCTGGAAGTTGGTCAGGTGGATCACCTCTCCGAAGCAGCCGCAGTCAGTCAGGCTTACCGGATTGAATATGGCCAAAAACAACGTGAGCACCGTGAAGAAGACAATCATAGCGGTGGTTATGATTGCGACCTGTTTCCTCCACACGCCACTGATCATCGCCGCACCGAGGATGGCTTCCGCGAGCGCGAGAACCACGGCGGTCGCCTTTGCGGTTGGCAGCAGGAACGTTACATGGAAGAATCTGAAATACCCTTCCATCACAAGACCCGCTCCTACCGGATCAAGCAGTTTGAATATCCCCGCGAGCAGGAACACCACACCAATCAAAAAAAGCGCACAGCCTTCTCAGCCTGAAGAGGAAAACGTTGTTCATTTTGCTTCGATATGTTCGTCAATAACTTTCTTCACCTTTGCGAATATCCCGTCCGGCGGCAGCATCTCCCCGAACTCGTCCGAGCAGTCTATTCTGATGAAATCCGGATCCAGCGCCACCTGCTGCCTGTAGATCGCCCGCACCTGCTTCTGGAACTCTATGTCTGATTCGTGAATATCCTGGGAGCCGTGGAGATATTCCCTGTCCTTTCCCGTCCGCGCCGAGTCCAACCTGCTCTCGACGAATGTGATGGGAACATCCAAGAATATATTCAAGTCTGGCTTCGGGAGGCCGAAGTCGCCATATTCAGTGTTGAAGATCCATTCGCGCAGGTTCTCTCTTTCCTCAGGGGCGCTCAGTTTGGCGCATTGGTATGCGATGTTGGAATAGACGTACCTGTCCAGCAGCACCGATCCGCCTTCCGCCAGCGTCTGCTTCATCTGGGGGGCCGCCCCGTGCCTGTCCTCGGCGAACAGCAGGGCCACCAGTTGAGGGTGAACCGACTCGTTGCTTCCGAAATCCCCGCGCAGAAACCGGCTGATCAGATCGCCATAGACCGGCGCGTCGTATCTCGGAAAGTGAATGTATTCCAATTCCGGGCATATCTTCGAGATACGCCTTCAACTTCTTGACTTGCGTGGATTTCCCAGCTCCGTCCAAACCTTCCAGAACGACCAGCATAACGATTGATTTTTCAGATGGAGGTCTTGAGCAATGCTCAAAACTTATTCCGAATCGCAAAGATATTCAATTTTTGTCTATTTTTGTTCAAAATTAATGTCATTATGGGAAACAAGGCAGACAGAAATATTCAGGTGATGGGCATAGTGAACCTCACCGACGACTCTTTTTTCGCAGGCAGCCGCAACCTCCGGGCGGACGGGACCTTCGACGAGGAACTTTTCCGGGGCAGGATTGTGAATATGCTTGAGTCGGGAGCGGACATCCTTGATTTGGGAGCGTGCTCGACACGCCCTGGTTCGGAGTCGATTTGCGAGGAAGAGGAATGGAGGAGGCTGGAGCCGGCATTGAATATCCTTGCTTCGGAGCATGCCGGGGTAAAGATTTCAATCGACACTTTCAGACCTGCGGTTGTCAGTCGTGCGTTTGACATCATCGGCCCGTTCATCGTGAACGATGTCAGCGGCGGAAGTGAGGAGATGTGGTCGCTGCTTGGCCGGCTTCATCTGCCGTACATAGCGATGCACACTCGGGGGACGCCTAAGAATATGCAGAACCTCACCGACTATGACAATGTCACCGAGGCTGTCCGTGAGTTCTTTGAAGGGATCGCCGCAGAGGCGGACAGGCACGGTGTGGAGGATTGGATTCTGGATCTCGGTTTTGGCTTCGCCAAGACGGTGGAACAGAACTGGCAACTGCTGCGTGAAATGGCTGTGTTTCAGGAGTTTGACAAGAGAATTCTCGTGGGCCTTTCTCGCAAGAGCTTCCTCTTCAGGCCTCTGGGCATCACTCCGGCTGACGCATTGCCTGCCACACAGGTCGCCGACTTCATCGCCCTACAAAACGGTGCGGACATCCTCCGCGTCCATGATGTCGCCGAGGCTGTCCGCACCATCAAACTCTACCGTTTGTTTAATGGAGTCAATAATTGATATGACCTGCTTCGGCCTAAGTGCGCATGAGTAGAAAATGGATCGGTGACATCGCATTTTGTGTGGGACGGAAAACGTACGCCATAAGTCAACTTATACCTGTAATAATCTATAAACCCGAGTCAACCTAAATCAGGAAAGTACACATAGGGGCTTCCCTGTACCAAATGGACTATAACACGTCATTGGTACAGGAAACACACTTCTGATGTGCCAATCGAGGCTAAGGTAAGTGGAGGAGAACAATGTCAGCCAATGGCCAACGTCTCCCTTCCATAACTTGACATCAATGTTTCTACGATAAGTGTTCTTGCGGTCGTTCCCCAGCCTGGTCTTAAAGTCTCTGTCGTGGCGGATGCTCATGCACGGCACTGTAATTGACGGAAACGGCAATCTGGCATATATGCACTTGCAGCACACTTTGCTGTTCCCCGCACAATGTGGAAAACCATTCTTGGGAACAACCATCCTGACCGTATGGCCATTAGGCAGCCGTGACCGTTCCCGCCAACTGCAAAAAATATAGGCAAACCACTCATCTTTTCAGGTTTAAGAGTTGGAGCAACTTGCGGCTCTCTGCCTTAGCAGTCGGTCCCACCGTCGTATGTCATTGACAGGTTGTCCACGATGCCCTTGCGCGAGGAGGTGATGCCACCCTCGCGGGACAAAGATAGCAAATTATCCATATTGTGGTATGGTACGATGCAAAAATGGGCAAAAAGGCAAACCAGACTCAGTAGGTTAACCGGCCTAAACGCATAAATCAAATATGATTATTTTGAATTTATCTATATTATATACCTGCATACAAAGCTGTATGACAACGAGTTAACAACTAATGTTAGCACTTGTTAATAACTTTGGTAAAAATAATTTGGAAATACGGCTGGTATTGGGATATCTTTGTAACCAGAGACGGGAGCCAATCACAACTGGCCGAGCCGACTGATTTTTAAAGTTTATTTTTTATTTTTTTGTAGCCATGTAGACACGCAATCTTCAAGGCACAAAAAATGGAGCGCAAATCTTGGCGGACGTGAGCTCCATTGAGTGCCACAGACTGGAAATTCAGGGATTAGTCGCCCCTGACAAGATGCTATAGCGATTCAAAGGTAGGGATTAATTCTCAATCCCGCAAAAATACCCGACAAAATCGCTTTGCGCAACCGATGGCGCGCCCTCGACAAAGGAGGGCGGCCACATTTCAATCCGGGCCACAAGCCCGGACATGTCAAACTTATGCATACTCGGGGCGACATGTGCCCCGACATGCGCAAAACGTTAAACCAATGAACATATTAAAATCTCTTCTGTCCGCGGACAGAGACAGCCAGTCTCGTCGAAGAGGCTGTGCGGAATCATCGGATGGCTATGCTGCTCGGCCGTCCTGATCATGTGTACGGTATGGGACCGGCAGGCCCCCGACATGATCTCAGCAATCCTCTACGCGTCCACCGCGCTGCTCGGAATCGACAGCGTGACGGACATCTGGAAGGGCAGTGCAACCATAAACAAGGACAAAAATGAAAAGTAAAATCAGACAGTTAATCGCCTGCGCGGCGACATTCATCATGGTCTCCATGTCAATGGAGGCCCAGACCTCTCCGGTCTATAGCGTCCCGTCACCGGAGGCGGCCAATCTCGGGACGTACGGATCAGTCCCTGTCAGCCTTTTCACCGGCATCCCGGACATATCCGTGCCGATACACGAGATGAGGGTCGGCTCCATGACGTTCCCCGTCTCGCTGAGGTATCACCTTGCCTCGGTGAAACCCAACCAGTACCCAGGCATTGTCGGACTGGGCTGGAGCCTTCAGTGCGGTGGCTGCGTCACACGTACCGTCCGGGGAGTCCCAGATGAGAAGATGACAGGCAAATATGAGAACGGATTCTATGGACACTGCTCACAGATGGCCGGAATCACACCGGCCCGTCTGGACAGTCTGACAAGAAACTGCACCGAATCTGAAGGCTCGGAATGGTTCGAGCTTTCCGCCGACGAGTTCTCATTCAACTTCTTCGGACACAGCGGCAACTTCTATCTCAACCCGGAAGGCGGCTGGACTGTCGTCAGCGATGAGGACATCAGTGTGGAGTTTGACCCGGCGAAGGACTTCATGGACATATCCGGCCTCGCCGGGCGCATTCCGAATGTCAGCGGCTGGCCGAACAGGGACAAGAACAAACGTCACTTCATCAGGTTCACACTGGTGACACCGGACGGCTGCAGGTTCACCTTCGGAGGCTCAGACGCCACGGATTTCAGCGTTCCGTATTACTCCAGAGAGAGCGGGGACCTCATTGCCACGTCATGGCATCTGAGCGAGATAAAGACGCAGGACGGCCGCACGGTCACATACCAGTACGCGAACGGCAATGATGGCAATTCCTACGACCTGATGGTTGACATAAGATACAGTCCGAGTGTGTGCCGGACAACAGGCTTCCCGTCATCGGGAGACAACGGTGTCAATATCGGACGGCGCGGATTCACCGGTTTTCTTCTTTCCCCGCAAGACTATGCCGCATCACAACGCTGAACGAGACATTGGAATTTGAGTATAAGGCGGACTGGCGGTATGTTGACGCATATTCAAGAGCCTACACCGGAGGGGCGCTGTACTGGAGCGACAGTGGGAACTCAAGGATCTCGCCTTGGCAACTGCTGGATTCTTCTCCACATGATCAGTTCAGGTTCCTTTTTCCGGGATTCGACGATTCGACAGATCCGATCGCCAACGAAAGCATAGCGTCACTCCTCGTGGCTCACGTGCTTTACGGCATCCGCATCAACAGGGCAGGAGACGACGACACGACCGTCCTCTTTGAATATCTTGAAGAGAACCGCCGCAAGCTTGGAAGGGTGGCCTGGAGGACAGGGCTGACGAACATTGAGACGACATACGTAGAAGGAGGAGGCGTAATGTACCCCTTCTATTCGATTCCTGCCGAGACCACGGATCTTGGCATGCCGGAATACAGGTTCGCCTACGACCTCAACCACATGCCGAACGGCTACATCCTGCCGCAGGCCGACCGTTGGGGCTACTGGAACGGACAGATCCACAAGCTGGCCGATTCCAATCTGGAGGCTCCGACAAGTGTCAACGCCACAAAGAGCGAGACCCTCGTTGAGGTCATCTACCCGACAGGCGGAAGGACCGTGCTGGAATATGAGGGACACGACTATTCAAGACTGGAGAACGACGGCCATGTCCTGATGGACAAATATGGAGTTTCAGGTGGGCTGCGTGTCCGCAGGATCACCAACCTTTCCAGGGAGGACAGCATCGTGTCCACGAAAGTGTTCCACTATCGAGAGGGAATCTCCACATCGGCGCGAAGCAGCGGGGTAGCAAAAGCCCCCGACCCTGTCGCGGTCACCTACAATGCCGGCAACAATTATGTCTGGACACCTCTTAAGGGAATTTCTGGTCCTTATCCCGTGTCCATGAGTATTTTCAGCATGTATAGCTTTGGCCTGCCCGTCACAAACCTTAACAGCCCTGATGTTGGTTACTCGTGCGTGATAGAGGAGACGCTGGACACTGATGGTACCTCTTTGGGCTATGTTGTCAATCGCTTCAGCAACTACGGGACTGACATCCACGGGAACGCCCACGATGACATTTCCGCATATCATTCGTACAACATTTCAGGCATTGGAGGCGGCTTACCCTACACGAGCGACTCAGCCGAGCGCGGTCATCTCTTGTCACGGTCATGGCACCGCGCCGACGGCACTGAGGTCAGGTCTGAGTCCTACAGGTACACCAGAGTCAACGACCATCCCATGCCGACGGCGACGCAGAGGACGATCTATCTGGACAGGTCCAAGGAGAATTTCACCAGCGCGAAGGTAGCGTGGCTGACGATGACCAACACCTACAGCTACCTGCCGGAGTCCACGGTCGTCCGTGAAGGTGAATATTCCGACAGCACATGGACGCATTATAACTCTGCCAGACAAATCATCTCAAAGTCCGAGATGTCAAGCGACGGCACGCAAAGGACGAGCCGGTACACATACCCGTCAGACCATTCAGGACAGTACCGGTGGATGATCGACCGGCACATCATGTCCCCGGTCGTCACGGAGGAAGTGTCTTCCGGGACTCTCCGCAGGACGGCGAGGAACACATATTCGAGCCATGAATCACACAACGGCACGATATGCTATCTGTCCAAGATCGAAACGTTGTTCGGCACGGACGGGACTGGGAAAACGGACTATGAGGCTCTGTCCGTTGATGAATGGGGAAACCCTACCGAGATTGTAGAGAACGGAGTCCACAGTGTGCTTCAGTGGTGTGGAAACGGCCAACGCCTCATGACAAGGGTGGAGGGGATCACATTGGAGGAGTACGAGGCCCTGCCCGAACTCTCCGGCACGGCCGGCCCGCTGTCAGATGACCATGCCGTGTTCCCGCTCGTCCCGGATCCTGTGAAACGAAGCCTCGGCGGCAGACTGGCCTGGGACTACACCTACGACAAGTCCCTGCGCCTGGTTCAGGTGATGACGCCTGACGGGCTGATTTCCCGCTGCGGTTACGACGCTCTCGGCAGACTTTCGGAGGAGTCCCTCTATGAGACTGACAAAGACGGGAACGCCGGGAAAAAGATTGTGAGGAAATATTCATACCATTATCATAATGACTAGAACAATGAACAATACGATGACACATTGCGCGCAAGGCCGTCGCATCCTTGCTTGCGCTGTTCTGCGCCTGCGCCGCCATGCCGGCTCAGGAAACCGCGACTCCCTGTCGAGCCTGCCTATCCGACTTTACCGATATTCTCGTTGAGAAAAGGCTACGCCACCGATGTCAGCCTGATGAAGCTCGTCGGGGCCTCGACGTCCGCCATCGACCGCTCGTGCACCCTGGTCGTCGCAGACACCCTTGACGTGCACTTCAAGCTGAATGGATTCTCTTACAACCGCGGGTTGGGGGATCCGTTCCCGGCGGGAGAAAGCCATATCCTCCTGAGGCTCTATGAGGTCTTGGACAAGGGCGATAGCCTTATCGCAAGGTTACCGTTCCGTGTGGACGGATCCACGATGCGGACGTATATCAGTGAGGACTACGAACGTCAGGACAGCGTGATCCTTTCCATCCCGCCCGGAGAGTACCTACTTGAGTATGACGGATTCTCCGACAGGATTGTTGAGGTTCCTGACATTCAGGCGGTTGATGACGAATCCGGTGCAATCGCCGCCGGTGCGTCGAACTCCGAGGCCCTCTCATGCCGCTCGTCGCTGTCCCTGTCCCTTGAATGCATTCCACTCCTGAAAGATTCGTATGTGGCAGACAGCTGGAACAACGTCACGGTCCTGACCAGCCGCGACGGCGGTGAGATGTCGATGATGACGACCGTCACCTGGCTCGACGACTTCGGCCGCGAGGAGTCAGTGCATCAGGTGGGGTTCACCCCATCGCACAAGACGCTGGTGTCGCTCACCGAATATGACGGACACGGCAGAGTGTCCAAAAGATGGCTGCCGGCGTTGGCGACACCTCAAAGGGTGATCCTGCCTGGACTGCATACGGTCACGTATCTGGATGCCCATGTCAGGCCTGAGGACATCATGCCCGGATCCTCGGAGGCCAACCTTGGCGACGGTGCCCCCTACTCCGAGGTCATCTATGACGGCAGCCCGCTTGCTTGAGGCCTCTGATGGAATACGGTTCCGGAGAGGCATGGAGGCAGGCCGGGCACGGCATACTTTCGGAACACATGGGCAACAGCGCGGGTGACGAGCGTCTCGTCTGCCACCGCTTTGAAGTCCAGGCTTCCAAGAATGACACATCCTTTGTCATAAGTTCGGAGGGGTTCTACCCCGATGGCTCCCTGAAGGTCGTCTCGGTGACGGACGAGGACGGAAAGGAGACGCTCACCTTTACCGACAGGCATGGCAGGGAGATACTTTCGAGACAGGTGATGAAAGAAGGCGGGGAGTGTCAATATCTTGACACATACAGCGTCTACGACGGCCTCGACCACCTTCTCGCTGTAATTCCACCCGCCTTGTCGGACCGTCTTTCCGTCGGGCAATCGCTTGATCCGGAGGAAACAGAAAGGTATGCCTATCTGTATCTCTACGATTCCAAAGAAAGGGTCTGCGCGAGGAAGCTTCCTGGGATAGGATGGATAAGGATGGAATATGACGACGCGGACAGGCTTGTGTTCACACAGGACGGAGAGCAGAGAAGGCGCGGAGAGTCCACGTTCATGCTGTACGACATCCACGGCAGGGAGTGCGTCACCGGAGTCTGCGGTCATGACATCCCTACGGGGAACATGATATCAGGTTTCGCGCTAGCTGAGTACGTTGGCGCGGGCGGGGCGCTTGACGGCTATGCATGCTCGGGTGTGACGCTCGTCTCGCCACAGGTCATGTCAGCCTTCTATTATGACAGCCACGCGTTTGTTGATGATTTCGCCACCGGCCTTCCGGACAGCCTCGCCATGTACGGCACTCATATTCCCAGCCTGATCGGAAGGCGGACCGGATCATGCCTGCATGAGGTTTCGGAGGGCATCAGCGGCAAAAAGGTGTGGGGGCTTGTCAGATATGACGGCAGGGGGCGTGTCTCACACACGGAAATGTCGTATCCGGACGGAGGCTGGGACACTGAGGATGTGGTGTATGACTTCCTCGGCAGTCCAGTCCGCCGCCACCTCGTCCATAGGAGAGGAACGGGCTCCTCGTCAATGATCAGTGAGGACCTGACCTACACCTACGATGACTCCGAGCGTCTGCTGGAGGTTCACCATTCACTGAACGGTGGGACTCCGATCCTTCTTGCCAGGAACACCTATGACGAGCTGGGCAGGCTGTCTGGCACTGAGAGGGGGGAGTAACGACGCCCTTTCGTCCACATATTCCTACAACGTCCGCTCATGGCTGACCGGCATCGACGGATCTCTGTTCAAAGAGACCTTGCACTACAATGAGTTGAGAAGCGACCGGCTGGGAAACGACCGCAGGAGGTTCGGCGGTGATGTCTCCTCGATGGAGTGGAGGTCCGGTGTCGGCACCGGAACCCGCAGCTACGATTTCGCCTATGACGGCCTCGGCCGCCTTGTGTCGGCGGACTACGGCGAGTACGGGGACCATGTCGTGGGCTACGGCACAAGTTACAGCTACGACAATATGGGAAATTTATTATCTTTGTCCCGCGAGGGCGACATGACCTCCTCGCGCAAGGGTATCGTGGACAATCTGTCAATGACATACGACGGCAACATGCTCGCGTCCGTGTCGGACTCCGCCCCGGCTCCGTCGGTGACGGGCTCGGCGGACTTCCGTGACGGGGTGTCAGAGGCCGTGGAGTACACCTACGACAGAAACGGCAACATGACGTCCGACCTGAACAGGAAGATCTCCCTCATCTCCTACAACAGGCAGAACCGGCCCGCCAGGATGAGACACGCAGGCGGTACGGAGACGTTCACCTATCTTCCTGACGGAACAAAGCGGGGAAGGACGGTCCTCGGGAAGGACAGGTCCCTGTCCCGGACCGAGTACCGCGGCAATCTGGTGTGCGCGGACGACACCCTGAAGTACATCCTGTTCGACGGCGGCCTGATCGCCATGGACGGCGCCAGCCCGGAGTACCTGTTCTTCCTGCGCGACCATCTCGGCAGCGTCAGGGTCGTCGCCAGGCCGGACGGCAAGGCCGTGCAGGTGAACCACTACTACCCGTACGGCATGGCCTTCGCCGGCGGCAGGATGTCCGGCAACGCCGAGGCGCATCCCGTGACAGGCGAGGGAGGGAACGTGATCGACGGGGACCTGGAGATCGGAGGCGGGACCGGCGGCATGGAGCTGGCGAGGCCCGGCGCCTCGCAGCCGTACCGCTTCCTCGGCAACGAACTGTACACATCCAACTCCCTCGGCCTCTACGACTTCAGCGCCCGCATGTACGACCCCGCCCTCGGACGCTTCCTCTCCGTGGACCCGATGGCGGAGGGCTACCGTCACCTGTCCCCTTATGCCTACTGCGCCGGCAATCCGGTGGTTTACGTGGACAAGGACGGGCAGGTCATCGGCCGGGTGGTCGTCGGCGCCGTTGTCGGCGCGGCGATAAACGGAGGCATCGCTCTTTTGTCCGGCGAGTCCGGAAGGGATGTGCTTGGTGCGGTCGCGCGAGGGGCTGTTGATGGCGGCATCGCCGGCCTGACCTTTGGAATGTCCATGGGAACCACCTTGGCAGGAAAAATTGCGGTCGGCGCCGTCACGAGCGCCGCTTCAAGCACCGTCGGCCAACTTGTCGAGAGCGGCGGCGTGGATGTCAGGGAGGTCGTCACCGATGCGGCCGTCGGAGCGGTCACGGGAGGTATAACGCAAAAGGGTTCCTCAAAACTTTGGAATGCTCGTGAAAAGGCCGTAAATAAACTTAGCCCATTTAATTATGCTGAGACAGCGAGAAAAGAAGTCAAGAAGGAATGGCGATCAGCAGGAAAGGGGCTAAGCGGGCAGTCCGCAAGGGCAGAGTTCCGCAAAGAAGTTTCAGATAGAGCTGACAACTTGTATAAAGTTGATGTCCTGCTGATTAAATTTGGTTACAACATGGCCGATTATACCGTAAATAATGTTGTCAGGCGGGAGCCAGCCAACTCATACAAAAACAGACCGAAAAAAGAGGTACTAGAACATCATGAAATCAAAATGCAAGCCAATAGTTTTGTCGAAAAAGGACAAAATAAAAAATATAGTATTGGGTTTAATCAGTTGCTACTTACTTGTGCTTTTTTTCATCTGCACCTTGATTCGAGATTATAGCGAAACTCATTTATCTGACGACATCGTCTGGATTATTCTGCTGTTTATAGTAGTAACCATTATCACAATAGTTTTCATCCGAGATTTCAAAAGCATATTTTCATTCCCGGACTGGAAATTGGCAATTGATCAGGCTGGGGTTTATAGCAAAGACAAGGATGGGGAATTCCGTGTTGAATGGACGTACATAAAAAAAATCATCTTCGTTTACTGGAAAGGCAGAATATTTAGCATGGATGTTATAACCAGCATTGGGAAACATAAGAAAATAGATTTAAGCCTTATTGAACTATATACATCTCCTGTAAAAAAGGCTATAAGTACTTTTTCACGTGGTGAATGTGAAATGGTTTTTGTCAAAACGTACGATGAATACGGAAAAAAAAAATAAAGCTTTGTTCAAGGGTGATATAGTTCACAACAAAAAAGACAAGAAAAGGCAAGTCTCATTCTTGACGAGAAAAAAAAAACACCTCGGTAAACTTGTAGAGTATCATGTCGTGTCCTGCCATGGCAAAAGCCAGATGGGACACGATTGTGTATTTTAGTCTAAGTCTGCCTGATGGTCATTCGTTCAGGATAGTTGTTTTCTAAAATGGTTTTCCGCATTGTGTAGGAAACGGCAAGGCATGCTGTAAGTGCTTATATGTCCGATAGCCGTACCCGTCAATTACAGCATCGTACATGAGTCTCTGCCACAACAGAGACTTAAAGATCCGGCTGGGAACCGACCGCAGGAGGTTCGGCGGTGATGTCTCCTCGATGGAGTGGAGGTCCGGTGCCGGCACCGGAACCCGCAGCTACGATTTCGCCTATGACGGCCTCGGCCGCCTTGTGTCGGCGGACTACGGCGAGTACGGGGACCATGTCGTGGGCTACGGCACAAGTTACAGCTACGACAATATGGGAAATTTGCTATCTTTGTCCCGCGAGGGCGACATGACCTCCTCGCTCAAGGGCATCGTGGACAATCTGTCAATGACATACGACGGCAACATGCTAGCGTCCGTGTCGGACTCCGCCCCGGCTCCGTCGGTGACGGGCTCGGCGGACTTCCGCGACGGGGCCTCCATGGCAGTGGAGTATACCTATGACCGGAACGGCAACATGACCTCCGACCTGAACAGAGGATCTCCAGCGTCTCCTACAACAGGCAGAACCGGCCCGTGAGGATCAAGCACTCCGGCGGGACTGAGACGTTCACCTATCTCCCGGACGGCACAAAGCGGGAAAGAACAGCCCTCGGGAAGGACTGGTCCCTGTCCCGGACCGAGTACCGCGGCAATCTGGTGTGCGCGGACGACACCCTGAAGTACATCCTGTTCGACGGGGGCCTGATCGCCATGGACGGCTCCAGCCCGGAGTACCTGTTCTTCCTGCGCGACCATCTCGGCAGCGTCAGGGTCGTCGCCAGGTCGGACGGCAAGGTCGTGCAGGTGAACCACTATTATCCGTACGGCATGGCCTACGCCAGCGGCAGGATGTCCGGCAACGCCGAGGCGCATCCCGTGACAGGCGAGGGAGGGAACGTGATCGACGGGGATCTGGAGATCGGAGGCGGGACCGGCGGCATGGAGCTGGCGAGGCCCGGCGCCTCGCAGCCGTACCGCTTCCTCGGCAACGAGCTGTACACATCCAACTCCCTCGGCCTCTACGACTTCAGCGCCCGCATGTACGACCCCGCCCTCGGACGCTTCCTCTCCGTGGACCCGATGGCGGAGAGGTATTATTCTATGAATCCGTTTACGTATTGTGAGGGAAATCCAGCCATCTATGCGGATCCGGATGGCCAAAATCCTATCATAGGGGCATTGATTGGTGCCGGCATCGATTACTCTTTTCAAGTCTATAATAATATTAAAGACGGCAAGAGGGGGAAAGATGCCTTTTGGGGATAATATAAATTTTGTAAGTATTCTTAAATCGGCAATTACACCTGGCAAGAAAATGAAGGCTGCCGCAAAAAGTGGGATTAATTGTAACTGGAAATCTGGCTGATGCCATGTTTGAGGTTAGGACAGATGGCATAAAAAATGAATAAGGATGCTGCTAAAGTTATAGAAACTACAATACTAGGTTCAGCGCTTGATGCCGCATCAGGTGGTCTAGGCGACTATTTGAGCACGAGGCTCTGCAAAAGCCACGGCAAATTCTCAGAAAGCCTCTTACAAAGCCATACATGACAGGAACATTGCAGGCAATTCTCCAACTTCGACAAAGGCTCAGAAAAAGGCCGCCTCTTCTGAAGCGGCCGCTCAGGTTGCAAGAGAGACGGAGATTGCAAGCCGTATAGTTGACGGCACTTACTCAGTTACCGAGCCAATCTTGAACAATGCCATAAAAAACAAAATTGACAATGAAAAACGTAAAGATTAAAAAGCGTGATAAAACAGATCATGCTGGATTATGGCCTGTGGCCTGTGGCTGTTCTTCTATTTATCACTCCGTTCTGCATCCTTAATGGCAGACTTCGTGACCGAAAGATTATGAATGAAGGTATTAACGTAGAGGCTGTCGTTGTGAGTTCTGAATTAGTGAGCAATCGTTGGTTCCATGGGAGAAAAATGAAAATATACTTCCATCTTAATGGAAAGTATGAAGAGTACTTTTTAGACATATGTCCTCAATTTTATTCACCCGCCACTATACCGGAAATAAAAACAGGTGACACAATCATTGTCAGGACGATTCCAGGAAAACCAGACTATACGCAATATGTTTCGAAGCATGTCAATAAAGGACATTAATGCAATGCCAATGATTTAGACTATTTTATGAGAAGGTGACGGAGTAAAACCGTCATCTTCTCTAATCACATGTTCCTAAAATGAATTCTCAATGGACGTGACACAAGATAAAATATTGTCCCGCGAGGGCGACATGACCTCCTCGCTCAAGGGCATCGTGGACAATCTGTCAATGACATACGACGGCAACATGCTCGCGTCCGTGTCGGACTCCGCCCCGGCTCCGTCGGTGACGGGCTCGGCGGACTTCCGCGACGGGGTGTCAGAGGCCGTGGAGTACACCTACGACAGGAACGGCAACATGACGTCCGACCTGAACAGGAAGGTCTCCCTCATCTCCTACAACAGGCAGAACCGGCCCGCCAGGATGAGACACGCCGGCGGAACGGAGACGTTCACCTATCTTCCTGACGGAACAAAGCGGGGAAGGACGGTCCTCGGGAAGGACAGGTCCCTGTCCCGGACCGAGTACCGCGGCAATCTGGTGTGCGCGGACGACACCCTGAAGTACATCCTGTTCGACGGGGGCCTGATCGCCATGGACGGCTCCAGCCCGGAGTACCTGTTCTTCCTGCGCGACCATCTCGGCAGCGTCAGGGTCGTCGCCAGGCCGGACGGCAAGGCCGTGCAGGTGAACCACTACTACCCGTACGGCATGGCCTTCGCCGGCGGCGGGATGTCCGGCAACGCCGGGGCGCATCCCGTGGAAGGAGGCGTGTCCGTCGCAGGCGGCTCGCTCGAGATCGGCGGCGAGACCGGCGGCATGGAGCTGGCGAGGCCCGGCGCCTCGCAGCCGTACCGCTTCCTCGGCAACGAGCTGTACACATCCAACTCCCTCGGCCTCTACGACTTCAGCGCCCGCATGTACGACCCCGCCCCCTCGGACGCTTCCTCTCCGTGGACCCGATGGCGGAGGGCTACCGTCACCTGTCCCCTTATGCCTACTGCGCCGGCAATCCGGCCGTTTACGTGGACAAGGACGGACAGGTCATCGGCCGGGTGGTTGTCGGTGCCGTGGTAGGTGCCGCGATAAACGGAGGCATCGCCCTTCTGTCCGGCGAGTCCGGAAGGGATGTGCTTGGTGCGGTCGCGCGAGGGGCTGTTGATGGCGGCATCGCCGGCCTGACCTTTGGAATGTCCATGGGGACCACTCTGGCAGGAAAAATCGCGGTCAGCGCAGCCGTCGGCGCCGCCACGAGCACCGCATCAAGCACCGTCGGCCAGCTTGTCGAGAGCGGCGGCGTGGATGGCAGGGAAGTCGCCACCGACGCGGCGCTCGGAGCGATCACAGGAGGTGCCTCACAGGGTGTTTCTTCCAGAATCAATGGCGCTCGTGATAAAGCCATAAATAATCTTAAACCTTCCAAATATGTTGAGACAGTCGAAAAGGAGGTTAAGAGAGAGGGTGTTATCAGGAAGAGGAACAAGTGGACCCGCCGCAAGGGCAGAGATACGCAAAGAGACAGCGGAGAGGGTTAACACCCTGCGTCAGGTTGATCTGATGGTTGTCAAATCCAGTTACGATGCAGCCAACAACATAAGTCAAATCGCATTCTATGTTTGGCCACAAATAAAGACTGACAAAAACAATTAGAAATGAAAAACAAATACAAACCCATCTATTTGTCGCAAAAAGATGAGATAAAATATACTGTTGTTCAAATCATCTTTTTCGTCTTTCTTTATATTCCCGGAATGGTTTACCTTCTGATACGTGAGCGGAATTCATTTGATTTTGTTTTGATTAGTTCTATTCTGATAGGTGCCTACACGGTGTATTCTACAATAAGCTTCATACGAGACTTCAGAAGAATACTGTCATTCCCGGATTGGAAATTTGTTATAGATCAGACTGGCATTTATTATAATGACAAGGAAGGAGAGTTCTATGTTAAATGGATGTATGTAAAAAAAATTAATATTGATAGTTGGGGAGGCCGTTTAAGTATTATTGAAGTAATAACTATTACTGGAAAACACAGAAGAATCATTCCTGTATATTGTGATGTGCCTGCTTCTCGTGTTAGCAAATTAGCACAAACTTATTCGTGCGGCAAATGTCAAGTCAATGTTAAGAAAAGTGGTGGCCAATTCCATTTGTGGGGATGAACCTGAGAAGGACAGTACACCTTACTTTCATTGATGAATGACACGAATGTCTTTTTTTGCATGGCTAAGCTAGGCATGTAAACAACCAAGAGACCGGCCTTAAAAATCAAGGTTGGTCTCTTTTATAGGCTTGTTTTCCACATGATGGCACTGAAACAATTACTACCACCCCGTGATATTTGTGCCATCACGTGCTACGGCGTAATCTACAGTTACGACAATATGGGGAATTTATTATCTTTGTCCCGCGAGGGCGACATCGTCGGCCCTTTCGTAGTGAACGATGTCAGCGGCGGAAGTGAGGAGATGTGGTCGCTGCTTGGCCGGCTTCATCTGCCGTACATCGCCATGCACACCCGTGGCACTCCAAAGAATATGCAGAGTCTCACCGACTATGACAATGTCACCGAGGCTGTCCGTGAGTTCTTTGAAGGGATAGCCGCCGAGGCGGATCGGCACGGGGTGAAGGATTGGATTCTGGATCCAGGTTTCGGTTTCGCCAAGACCGTGGAGCAGAACTGGCAACTCCTTCGCGAGATGTCTGTGCTTCAGGAGTTTGACAAGGATATTCTCGTGGGCCTTTCTCGCAAGAGCTTCCTCTTCAGGCCTCTGGGCATCACTCCGGCTGACGCATTGCCTGCCACACAGGTCGCCGACTTCATCGCCCTACAAAACGGTGCGGACATCCTCCGCGTCCATGATGTCGCCGAGGCCGTCCGCACTGTAAAACTTTATCGTCTTTTTAATCAAGCGTCTGCTTGATTTCTGTGATCACGAACGCCTCGATATTGTCCCCGACCTTCAGGTCGTTGAACTTGTCGATGCCGATACCACACTCCATTCCGGCGGAAACCTCCTTCACGTCGTCGTCCTTGCCCCTCTTGAGCGAGGCGAGCTCGCCGGTGTAAACCACGATACCGTCACGGATAAGCCTGCACTGCGCCGTCTTAGCGATCTTACCGTCCCTGACAAGACAGCCGGCGATCGTTCCGACCTTCGAGATCTTGAAGGTCTGCTTGACCTCCGCCGTTCCGGTGATCTCCTCCTTCTTGATAGGCTCAAGCATACCTTCGATACCGTCCTTCACATCGTTGATGGCGTCGTAGATGACGGAGTAGAGACGGATTTCGATTCCCTGCTCGTCGGCCAGTTTCCTTGCGTCCGTGGAAGGACGTACCTGGAATCCGATGATGACCGCATCCGAAGCCTCGGCCAGGATCACATCGGACTCGGAGATCGCTCCCACAGCCTTGTGGATCACATTGACACGAACCTGCTCGGTTGAGAGCTTGATGAGGGAATCTGAGAGAGCCTCCACCGATCCGTCCACGTCACCCTTCACGATGACGTTGAGTTCCTTGAAGTTGCCGATGGCGATCCGTCGTCCGATCTCCTCAAGGGTCATGTGCTTCTGAGTCTTGATGCCCTGGATTCGCAGGAGCTGCTCACGCTTGTTGGCGATTGCCTTGGCTTCCTTCTCGTCGCTCATCACATTGAACTTGTCACCGGCGCTCGGCGCTCCGTTCAGACCGAGGATTGAAACAGGGGTCGAAGGACCGGCCTCTTTCACTTTCTGTCCACGTTCGTTGAACATGGCCTTCACACGGCCGTAGTAACTGCCGCTCAGCACCATGTCTCCGGTCTTGAGTGTTCCGTCCTGCACGAGTACCGTGGCGAGATATCCACGTCCCTTGTCAAGGGATGACTCGATGACCGCTCCGACGCCGTTCTTGTTCGGGTTGGCCTTGAGGTCAAGAAGGTCGGTCTCAAGGAGAACCTTCTCAAGAAGCTTGTCGACGTTGAGTCCCTTCTTCGCGGAGATTTCCTGACACTGGTATTTCCCACCCCATGCCTCAGTGAGGATATTCATTTGTGCCAGTTGCTGGTAGATCCTTTCCGGCTGGGCGCCTGGCTTGTCTATCTTGTTGATGGCGAACACCATCGGTACACCGGCCGCCTGGGCGTGGTTGATGGCCTCGACTGTCTGAGGCATCACAGCGTCATCGGCCGCGATGATGATGATCGCAAGGTCGGTGAGCTGGGCTCCACGGGCACGCATAGCGGTGAACGCCTCGTGTCCAGGGGTGTCAAGGAAGGTGATCCTCCTGCCGTCTGGAAGCTTCACGTTGTAGGCACCGATGTGCTGGGTGATACCTCCCGCCTCTCCGGCGATGACGTTTGACTTACGAATATAGTCGAGCAACGATGTCTTACCATGGTCAACGTGTCCCATCACAGTGATGATCGGTGGTCTCGGAACAAGGTCTTCCTCGCGGTCAGCTCTGTTCGCTGCTTCCCTCCTTCTCTTCGGTGAGGTCGGCGGTCACAAACTCGACCTTGTAGCCGAACTGCTCTCGGCGACAAGCACAAGCGCCTCTGCGTCAAGCCTTTGGTTGATGGAAACCATAAGACCCAGATCCATGCAAGCCTTGATGACCTCGTTGACTGGAGTGTTGTTCATAAGGGTGGCGAGGTCGTTCACGGTCACGAACTCGGTGACCTTGAGGACCTTCTTCTCGGCTATCTCCTGTGCCATCTCCTCCTGGGACTTGGCCGCGGCCTGCTCCCTCTTCTCCTTTCTGTACTTGGCTCCGAAGTTGTTCTTCTTGTTGTCGTTCATCCTGGCGTAGGTCTCCTTGACCTGCTTCTGGATCTCCTTCTGCATCGCCTCCTGCTCCTCCTCGGTCATGGCCGGCTTGAAGCGGTCCGTCCCACGGTTGCGCTTCTTGCCGCCCTTGCCCTGCTCCTGAGCCTGCTTGGCATTCTTGTTCTTATCCTTGCGGGAACTGTTGTCAGCCTGCTTGCCTTCCTTCGCCACGTCAACCTTCTGGCTTCCCTTGGCTATTCTCTCTCTCTTCTTGTTACCCTTCTTAGGCTCGAACTGGGACAAGTCAATCTTCCCCAAGACTTTGAGCCCAGGGGTGGAACTTTGCTCCGCTGGCTTTTCCTCCTTGGCCTGAGGCTGTTGAGGTTGTGCCTGAGCCTGAGGTTGAGCCTGCTGCTGGTGTCTGGCTTTCGCCTGTTCCTCCCTCTGTCTGGCCGCAAGTTTCCTCTCGTGCTTGCTCAGCGGTCTCTCGCCGCCACGGACATCCTTCCCTGGAGCAGGGGTTGTCGGCTCAGGGGTAACGTTCTTGACGGGTTTATCCACCTTTTTCTCCGGCTTGGATTCGGCCACGACTTCCTGCTTAGGCTCCTCGATCACCGGACTCTCCTTGACATGCTCTGCCTCGGGTTTCGTTTCCGGTTCCTTTACCTGCTCCTCGACCGGCGCCTGGGTCTCAGGCTGTGGCTCAGGTTGTGGCTCCGGCTGTGGCTCTGGCTCAGCCATCGGCTCCACTTCCTCTTCGCGCTTAGGTTCCGTCTCTTCATGAACAGCGGCTTGAGGTTCCGGTTTAGGCTCGACAGGTGTGAAGATGGTTGTCTTGATGACAGTTTCCCTTACCGGTTCATCCTCTTCCTCTTTGGCGCTTTCCTGCTGCTTTCTGGATGTCTTTTTCCAGAATCTCGTTGAGTTTGATGTCAATCTTTTCCGCAACCTGCTTGTTGGCCTCGTCCTTCCCGAATTGCTTGTCAATCGCCGGAAGAAGATCCTCCGAGATCTTCACGTTAGGATTGGCTTCGACCTCAACTCCCTTGCTGGCCAAAAAAGTCCACAAGTTTCTGAAGCCCGATGTTGTAAGTCTTGATGATTTTATTTAGTCTGATTTCTGCCATATTCAACCCCTTTAAATTAATATTGTCCGCTATTCGGCCTGGACTATTCTTCAAATTCGGCCCTCAGGATCCTGAACACTTCGGCCACGGTCTCATCCTCGAGATCGGCTCTCTTCGCGATGTCTTCCGGTGTGAATGAAAAGCACGCTCTTGGCCGGGTGGCTTCCGATGGCCTCCAGTCTGTCGATCACCCACTGGTCTATCTCGTTGCTGAATTCGCTGAGGAGAACGTCCTCCTCTTCCTGAGCCTCGTCCTTAGGAAGCTCTCTCCAAACCTCGATTTCCCTGCCGACAAGCATTCCGGCCAGTTTGATGTTGCATCCTCCGCGACCGATACCTTTCTTGACCTCGTCAGGCTGCATGTAAACCTTGATTTTTTGTCCTCTTCCGAGTTGCCGAGGTCGATTGATGACACTCTTGCAGGATTGAGGGCTCTTTGGATGAGAAGCCGCGTGTTGTTAGTCCACTGGAGCACGTCGATATTCTCGTTGCGGAGCTCGCGCACGATTCCGATGATTCTTGATCCCTTCACGCCGATGCACGCTCCGATCGGGTCGATCCTCTCGTCGTAGGACTCGACAGCCACCTTGGCGCGCTCGCCAGGTACACGGACAACCTTCTTGATGGTGATGAGGCCATCGGAATATCTCCGGAACCTCATGCTCGAAGAGTTTCTCAAGGAACTCGTTGGATGTTCTGGAAAGAGTGATGTAAGGGGTGGTGTTGTTCTTCATCTCCACGCTCTTGATGATGGCGCGGAGGGTGTCTCCCTTCTTGAATCTCTCTCCTGGAATCTGCTCGGCCTTAGGCAGATGAAGCTCGTTGTTGTCATCGTCAAGATGATGATGACCTCCTTCGACCAAGTCTGGTAGATCTCACCCGTGAATATCTCGCCGATCTTGTCGGAATATGCCTTGAATACATTCGCCTTGTCGATGTCCATGATGCGGCCCTGAAGGTTCTGCCTGATGTTCAGGATTCCTCTTCTACCGAAAGACGCGAGGGAGAGTTTCTTCGTGTACACGTCTCCGATCTCGTAGTCGTCATCACCGGTCTCGGCCTTGATCTGATCAAGAGTGATCTGTGTGTTAGGATTCTCCACCTCCTCGACCACATCGAAGTTCTGGTAGATCTCGCAGTCTCCCTTGTCAACGTTGATGATGACATCGAAATTGTCGGCCGAGCCATAGGTCTTGGCGATCTGGGTGAGGAACACGTCCTTGAGCACACCCATCATCACCGGTCTGTCGATGTTTCTTCTCTTCCTTGAAGTCCTTGAAGGCGTCAATAAGAGTGATTTCTTCTTTCTTTTCCATATTTATATTCTTGATATTCTTATTTCTTGAACACTATGTGCGGCACAACGGAGTTGATCTCCGCGAACCCGATGCGGTCCTCGTGCTCCACGAGTTCCTTTTTTTTTCTTCTTGCCTTCCACCGTTTCTTTCTGTGAATATCTCAGGCATATTCCTGCCTCGTCCACTCCGGTGAGCACCCCGATGATCTTCTTCCCGCCTTTAAGCCTTGCCTCCACAGCGGAGCCAACCGCCTTTTCATATTGCTTGAGAACCTTGAACGGCTGGTCGAGTCCGGCGGATGTGACGGTCAGGGGAATAGTCCTCCGCGTCCTTGTCGAAAGCGGGCCAGGAAAGCGTCATTGACGCTAACGCAATCCTCAAGGTCCATGTCGCCGACCTCTTTCTCGATGGTGAGCACTATGTCGTTGTCATTGCTGACCGAGACATCGACTATGAAGCATCCGCGGGCGCGCACGGCCTCCTCAATGCTGCTTATGATCTGTTCTTTCCGCATAAAGTCTGGTTTTACAAAGCGAAAGATAGGAGACGCTTTCGTCCCCCCTATCTCTCACAACGATGCAAAGATAAGAATATTTTAGTGAATATGAAAATAAATTGCTTTCTTTGTATTCCGTAATTGGAAATTGTAGATTTAATCGCCATAAAGAAGATGGAATTTACCGCAAAGCAATTGGCTCAGGTGCTCAGGGGAACCGTGGAAGGCGATCCCCAGGCAACGGTCACATCGTTCGCCAAGATCGAGCATAGCAAACCGGGGCAGCTGTGTGTTTTTCGCCAACCCTAAGTACGAGAAATACGTTTACACATGCAGGGCAAGTGTCCTGCTGCTGGTCAACAAGGATTTCACTCCTAAGGAGGCCGTGACCTCGACGATGGTCCGGGTCGATGACGCCTACAAGTCTTTGGCCGATCTCCTGAAATATGTCTCCACCCAGAGACGTACGGACAAGAGGCACAGAGGCTTCCGTTCATCATGGTTCCTGACCACCAAGTTCGGCAAGAAGGTCTATCTCGGAAGCCATTCGTATGTCGGGCATCACGCCAAGGTGGGGGACTACACGAAGATCTACGAGAATGTCTATGTCGGCGACAACACCGTGATCGGCTCGCATTGCATCATCTATCCGGGGGTCGTCATCTATCCGGGAATGGTCATCGGCGACAATGTGATCATCCACGCCAACGCCGTCATCGGCTCCGACGGATTCGGCAACGCGCCGCTCCCTGACGGGACTTGGGAGAAGATCGAGCACATCGGCAATGTCATCATCGGCGACAATGTCGAGATCGGCGCCGGCACGACGATCGACAAGTCCGAGATGGAATCCACGATCATCGGCAACGGGGTCAAGATCGACAATCTTTGCCAGATAGCCCACAATGTCCAGATCGGAGACAACACCGTGATGGCCGCCCAGTGCGGAATCGCCGGCTCCACGAAGATCGGCAAGAACTGTATTCTTGCCGGCCAGGTCGGCATAGCGGGGCATCTGAACATCGCCGACAACACGACCATCGGCGCCCAGTGTGGCGTGATCGGAAATATCCGCAAGTCAGGCCAGGTGTTCCTTGGCTCGCCAGCCCTTCCGCTCAAGAACTACCTCCGCAGCTACGCCGTATTCAAGCGTCAAGGCGAAGAATAGTAGCCAATAGCTACGAAGTGGCAGGGTAATCCTTGAATATTCAAATATTTCATGCTATCTTTGCAGACTGCTATATTTTACGCAGCCTGCAAAAAAGATAGATTATGACTTTGAATAAGCAAAAAAAGACCCCTTTGCGGGTGAATATGAGTTCCATGGTAAGGGGCTTCACACCGGCAAGATCTCTCAAAGATGATTCTCAAACCGGCTCCCGAGGACACTGGGATAGTGTTCCACAGAGTGGACCTCGGTGAAAAACGCGTTCGTCGAGGCTTTGGCTGAGAATGTGTCATCGACGGCCAGAAGTACCACTATCTCCAAAGGAGAGGCGTCTGTGTCCACGATTGAGCATCTGATGTCAGCTCTGACGGGAATGGGCGTGGATAATGCCCTTGTTGAAATCGACAATGTCGAGGTTCCGATTCTGGACGGCAGCGCCCGTTATTATGTGGAGGCAATCGCCAAGGACGGCCTGAAAGAACAGAAGGCTGACGGGGAAATATGTCACTATTCCAGAGGAGATTGAGATCCGTGACGAAAAAGACCGGCTCATTCGTGAGAATCACTCCGGCCGACGCGCCTTCGATGGACATCACCGTGGACTTCGGCTCCAGGGTACTTGGTGTGCAGACCGCGCATTGGGATGAGTCCACGGACTATGCCAAGGAGATCGGCCCGTGCCGTACTTTCGTGTTCTTCCACGAGATAGAGTACTTGTTCCAGAACAATCTGGTCAAGGGTGGGGATGTCGATAACGCCATCGTGATAGTTGAACATCCGGTCCAGCCGGAGCAGGTCGAGAGGCTCTCCGCGCTTTTTCAACGTGCCTGAGCTTGCTATAAACGACAACGGTTACCTCAACAATCTCAAACTTCATTTCACGAACGAGTGCGGAAGGCATAAGCTTCTGGATCTGATCGGAGATCTGAGGCTCGCCGGAGGTTATCTCAAGGCCAAGGTCACCGCTTTCAAGCCTGGACACACAATCAACACACGGACCGCCAAGGCCATCCGTGAGAAATCTTGCTGATAAAACAAACAGATATGAACACAATTTCACCATTAGCGTCAGTGAGCCCTAAGGCGAAACTTGGCGACAACATTGAGATCGGTCCTTTCGCCTTCATCGATGACGACGTGGAGATCGGAGACGGATGCAAGATCCATCCGCATGCTATGATATATTCATACGTCAAGATGGGAAAGAATTGCCAGGTGTTCCCAGGTGCTGTGGTAGGCGCCATCCCTCAGGATCTTAAATATGAGGGTGAGGTCACATACGTGGAGATCGGCGACAATGTCACCATCCGCGAGTGTGTGACGATCAACCGTGGCACCAAGGCCAGCGGCAAGTGCGTGACGAAGATCGGCAGCAACACTCTGCTGATGTCCTACGTTCATGTGGCCCACGACTGCGTGGTAGGAAATCACTGCATCCTTGTCAGCTTCGTCGGCATCGCCGGCGAGACCGTGGTTGATGACTGGGCGATTGTCGGAGGCGGAGCGAAGGCTCACCAGTTCTCCAAGATCGGATGCCACGCCATGGTCGGCGGAATGTCCAAGATCAATAAGGATATCCCTCCTTACGTCCTCTGCGGCCGCGATCCGATCTGCTATTCAGGTGTGAACATCGTGGGACTCCGCCGCCGCGGGTTCTCTTCGGAGGTGATCCGCAACATCAAGGACATCTACGACACGATTTACTTCTCCGGCTACAACATCACCGACGGCTGCGCCAAGGTCGAGGCCGGATTCCCTCAGAGCGAGGAGCGTGACACGATCCTGAATTTCATCAGAAGCTCGAAGCGTGGAATCATCAGGGCAAACGACTCCCACGAGAAGGGAGAATTCGAATAGGTCTGAAGAAGAGGCGGCGGTGCTGCTGAGTGTGGCCTGGTTCCCGCCGATCAGCTATTTCGCATTGATGGCTAAAGACTTCATCTTGTCTCCGGACAGGGTGAAGCCTTCTGTCGTTTATCTTGAGGCCTGCGAGCATTACCAGAAGCAATCCTGGAGGAACCGCTTCCGTTACTATGCCGCCGACGGCCCTCAGAGCCTTAATTTCCCGATCATTCACGAAAGCGGAACCCATGAGCTGCCGATAACGGAGATCAAGGTGGATTACTCGACTCCTTGGCTGATCCGTACCGAACGGGCGATTGCGTCCGCCTACGAGTCCTCCGCTTATTTTGAATATTACAAGGACGAACTGTTCGGAATCCTGGATTCACAACCAGAGACGTTGTTCGACCTTGATTTACAACTGATCAGGTTCTTCCTCCGGAAGACCGGCGTCTCGGTGGACCTGAGGATGACCGATGAATATGTCCCCGTCCGTTCCCGTGAGATTCCGTTGGATTCCGGCCGCTACGGAATGGATTACCGGGAACTCATCCACCCGAAACGTCCGGACAAGATATTGAAAGACCTGAATCTGGAAAAACCGTACTTCCAGGTCTTTGCCCAAAAGTACGGTTTCGTTCCGAATCTTTCCATCATGGACCTCCTTTTCAACGAAGGTCCGGATTCAATCTCCTATCTGAAAAACCTTTAGAATCTCCACCCGAAGGTCGCCGTGATGCTGTAGAGGTCCCTCTTGTTGAGGATCATCGGAGAAGCCAGATCTTTAAGGTAGTCGGCGTAAGGTGAGATATATTCATCCGACAGCATAGTCAGCCTGCCGCGATGTCCGCGAAGAACGATCCGTTTGATGAATATCCGAGGCCTACGGAGAAAGCGTTGGTTCTGTCGTTCAGCGTTGTCTTGCTGTTGCCTTCGCTGACATATTCAGGAGTCGTGGTGAAATTGTAGCCAGCGCGGACGGCGATCTCCGGCACCGGTTTGAACTCCGCTCCGACCCTGACCATGTGCGACACTCCCATGCAGTCACGTATCTCGTCATTCAGATTTCTGAAACTGTCGTCATTCCATCCGCCGTTCTTGCTCATGAACTTCATCGTGCTGTAGTCGGTCATCTCGTAGTCCGCGCTTAGAAGAGCCATTCCCGCGAAGGTGAACGCTGCTCCGGCGTTGAGTCTGTAAGGCGAGCGTAGTCTGTAGGAATAGTCCCCCTCAGGCGTCTTGGCCGACCCGTTGAATGAGGCGTCGGTGTAGTTGACATTGACATCTTGTCTCCAACGTTCGTTGATTTCCATGATTGTCGGTGTCTGGACGGCCGCTCCAACGCGGATTCCGTCAATCGGTCTCCACAGAAATCCGAACTTTCCATAGACTCCGCTTCCGTCCGCCGTGTAGGAGTAACGGGTGCGATAGTCGCTGAAGTAGGTCTTGCCTTTCTCTCCGAAGTCCATCTCGAATGCCGACGGGTTCTCCGCGGCTTCCTTGAAATATTCATCATAGTTGTAGTTGAGGGAGGTTATTCCGAGATTCGCTCCGAGGAAGAACGTCTCTCCAAAATTGAACCCGACATTGAGCAACGCGTCGTATTTGCTTCCTGTTACGTTCCTGCCGTATGCCTGGTTCAACGCTCCAGGAAGGGAAATGTTGTAGATGTAGTTGCCGTCGGCATCCTTCTCTCCAGTCTGCTCATAGATTTCTGTCGCACCTATGTAGCGCCAGTAATAGGCCGGATCGTTAGAGTCTCCGAAATTGGAAAGCGCTCCTGCCTGGACGTTCGCGATCACATTCCATGGCGCGTATGAGCCTTTGTTAGGGTCATTGGTGTAATCATCAGGGTAGTAGTAGGGGTAGTCCCAACCTCTGTCTCTCTCTCGTTGTTGCTGTTGATGGAATATCCGTTAAGGAAATCCATGTCATAACCTTCGGCCGCCACAGCCATGGAACTGATGTAACTTGTCTTGTCGTTCCTGCCGCCTGCCATCATCTTGCCGGTGAAATTGTTCGTCCCGTTGACGACAAATCCACAAGTGATGGCGGTCAGACCGCTCCCGCTGCCGGTTTTCCAGTTGAATGTAGCACCGATGTTCGGCATCGAGAATCTGGTGAGACTCTCGCGTCTCTCATTGGAGAAGTTGTCAACTCCTCCGACAGGGTAGGCGCTGTAGGATGAGTTCATCGAACTGAGCGTGAGATTCGGCGTGATCGTGAACTGGGAGTATCCCGCCACGGCCGATCCCGCCGGATTGATACCGATTGACCCGAGGTCGCCGCCGACAGCCGTCATCGCGTTGCCCATACCTATCGACCTTGCCGTTCCGTAGTAGTTGTTCTGGCTGAATGTCAGCCCGTCGTACATAGTCTGCGCCCCGGCCGCTACAGCGGTCAATGACAAAAGCGCAGTGAATATTGCCTTTCTCATTATTTCTATTGTTTTAATGGTTACCTTCTTCCGCCACCGCTTCTGGAGCCGCCTCCTCCGCCGTACGAACCTCCTGAGCTTCTGGATGATCCGCCGCCGGAGAAACCGCCACCTGAGTAGCCGCTGCTACGGCTTGAGCTGCCGGAAGAATATGAACTTGAGCTCCTGCCTGTGGAGTAGCTGCTTGAGCTCCTCGTCGAGCCGGAAGAATAATCATTGCTTGACGAAGACCTGTAGGAAGATCCCGAAGACCTGTAGCTGCCTGTTGAGGAACTTCTGCTTGATCCTGTAGAGAATACGCTGGATGTCGTTCCGCTTGAGCTTCTGCTACCGCTTGCCGGTCTTGAGTACATCGTCGAGGATGAAGAGGATGACGAACGGCTGCTGCCGTAGGATGACCTGACTGAAGATGAGCCGGTAGAGGTCCCGAATGAGGATGATCCGCTGGATCTGACAGTGCCGCCGACCGATGACCTGACGGATGAGGACCTGTCAGACGAAGACATTACCGAGGATGATCTTGCTGATGAGGATCTTACGGATGAGGATGCCGGCCTGTTGACCGAGGATATTGATGACCTTGTGCCGCTTGTGCGTCCGCCAAGGCTTGAAGACCTTGTGGTAGTCGCTGACATTGAGGATCTTGTTGATCCGATGCCGCTTCTTGATCTGGTCATTGAGGAACTTCTCACTCCGGCGCTCCTTGAAGAGGACCCGATTCCGCTTCTTCTGCTTGAGCCGGTTGTGCTAAGACGTGGAGTGTAAACCCGTCCGCTGCCAGGACCGAAGAAGTCACGGTCGTGGTGGTGATGATGGCCGTAGCCCCAGCCTCCGTAATACCACGGATCGTACCAGCCGCCGTACCAGCCTCCATACCAGCCACCGTACCATCCGCTATAGTACCAAGGATCCCAGTACCAAGGGTCGTACCATCCGCTGTAATACCACGGATTGCCCCACCCCCCAGGAATATCCATAATACCAAGGGTCATAGTGCCACGGTGAGTACCAGCCACCATAGTACCAAGGATTCGCGCCCCAGTAGATCGAGGTGTAGAAAGGACGGTTCCAGGAATACCAGGATGTCGCGTACCAAGGTTGGTAGGCGGCCCAGGTGTTGAAACCGTTGTCGTAGAGGTAAACGGATGTGGTGTTGTCAGTGTTGTTGAAATCTATTCTCGCCGCTTTGTTCTCAGGGATGAACAGAGTGTCAACCTTCTCTCCGCTCTTCATGAAGATCGGGGAGTTCTTTGTCTTTGCCACAAGAAGGTCGGTCTCCTCGTCATTTGCGGAGGTGGCTGCCTCCTCGGCTTGATGGACCTTGGCATTGGATGTATAGTAGATTCCATCCTGATACTTCTGCCTGGAAGCATCACTGGCAAACCCCGCGCCGCTGAACCGCACGAAGTCAGTGCCAGAAGCGCCGAGATAAAAGAGGATTGTGCGTGTTTTCATTTCTGAATCTCCTATATTTGACAATTAATTCGTAACTTCGTGGCCGTATCCAAAGGTGTCGGCCACACAAATGTTCTCTAGTGAACAAAATCCATACCTTTCGGAATATTGCACAATAATAAGAATAATTGACAAAAACAGCAAAGAATATATGGCAAAGGAAGTGACAAAAAGGTCTGAGAACTATTCTCAGTGGTACAATGATCTGGTTGTTAAGGCAGACTTGGCGGAGCAGTCCGCCGTCAGGGGGGATGTATGGTCATTAAGCCTTATGGCTACGCGATCTGGGAGAAGATGCAGCACGCTTTGGACACAATGTTCAAGGAAACCGGCGCTGTGAACGCCTATTTCCCGCTTTTCATTCCTAAGTCCTTCTTCAGCAAGGAGGCCGAGCACGTGGCGGGATTCGCCAAGGAGTGCGCCGTCGTCACCCATCACAGGCTTATGAACGACCCTGACGGAAAGGGCGTTGTCGTGGATCCGTCCGCGAAGCTTGAGGAAGAGCTTATCGTAAGACCTACCTCCGAAACCATCATCTGGAGCACATATAAGAACTGGATCACATCATGGAGGGATCTCCCTATCATGTGCAACCAGTGGGCTAACGTTGTCCGCTGGGAGATGCGCACAAGGCTTTTCCTCCGCACCGCCGAATTCCTTTGGCAGGAGGGCCACACGGCCCACGCGACCTCGCAGGAGGCTCAGGAAGAGGCACAGAGAATGGTTCAGGTGTACGCGAAGTTCGCCCGTGAGTTTATGGCTCTGCCTGTGATCGTGGGACACAAGAGTCCTAACGAGAGATTCGCCGGCGCGCTCGACACCCTTACCATCGAGGCGATGATGCAGGACGGGAAGGCTCTCCAGGCCGGAACATCTCATTTCCTCGGCCAGAACTTCGCCAAGTCGTTCGATGTGAAATATACAGACAAGGGAAGGCCTGCAGCAGTACGTGTGGGCCACATCCTGGGGCGTTTCCACGAGGCTTATGGGAGCCCTCGTGATGGCTCACGGCGATGACAACGGACTTGTCCTTCCGCCGGCTCTAGCCCCTATCCAGGTCGTTATGGTTCCGATCTACAAGACCGAAGAGGATCACACGAAGATCTTGGACAAGATGGCTCAGTTGAAGAAAGCCCTTGAGGCCGAAGGACATACTGTCAAGATTGATGACCGTGACACCCTGCGTCCTGGATTCAAGTTCGCCGAGTGGGAGCTCAAGGGAGTCCCCTGTACGTCTGGCTATGGGACCTCGTGACCTGGAGAACGGCACTGTAGAGGTTCACAGAAGAGACACCCTGGAGAAGCAGACTGTCGCCCTTGAGGGGGCTTGACAAGTCAATCGCCGCCCTTCTGGACGACATCCAGAAGACCATCTACCAGAAGGCGTTCGACTTCCGCGCGTCACACGTTGAGAAGTGCGACGACTGGGAGGGGATTTCAAGGCCAAGATCGGCACAGGCAAGTTCCTGCTCTGCCATTGGGACGGCACGGCCGAGACCGAGCAGAAGATCAAGGACGAGACAAAGGCCACGATCCGTTGCATCCCCCGTGGACAGCTTTGTCTGCGAGGAGGAGGGCAAGGACATCTACTCCGGCAAACCTTCAAAAGCAGAGGGTGGTGTTTGCCATCTCATATTAAATGAATATAATAAACTGACTATGAACGTGAAATCAATAAGACGCGCTGTGTTGCTGTCTGTGGCTCTCGCTCTCGTGTCTCTCGCTGCGCCGGCGCAGACGGACACGACATGGAGAAACGCCCAGTCAGCCGCGGCGGCCGCCGCAAAGCTTCTGACACAGACAGAGGAGACAAAGGTCGTGGCTCCGAAACCGGACTATTGGAACAAGTCGTTGATGACGAACCTGAACTTTGTCCAGAGTAGTTTCACGAACTGGGCGAAGGGAGGTTACAACAACTATGCGTTGAGCGCCTACATTGATGGCAACGCGAAGTGGAAGAAAGGTGAGAAGTACTGGAACAACCGTATCCAGCTGGACTACGGATTCCTTTATTCCGCCGACAAGCCGATCATCCAGAAGAACAAGGACCGGATCCTGTTCGAGAGCACTTGGGGCTACAAGGCAACAAAGACTTTGAACTACTCCGCCAAGTTCACGTTCCTCAGCCAGTTCGCCAACGGTTACAACTACCCGACTCCGGCCGTGGAGGAGGACAAGGAGCCATCCAGCAAGGATTGGAGAAACGCCCGTGTGCTCAAGTCCAGCATTCTTTCTCCGGGAACTGTCAATCTGGGTCTTGGTATTGACTGGGTGCCGAGCAAATGGCTGACGGTCAATATGGCGCCTATCACAGGAGGCTTCACAATCGTCGGAAGCGAGAAGCTGCGAAAGAACTATGGTATGGGGAGGAAGAAGAAGTACGAGGATACCGAGGTCTATCCGGACGCCAAGGATGACAAGAACATCTACTACAAGACTGGAAACTATTATAAACCAGCCCGTTTCGAGTTCGGTGCCCAGCTGACCGCCGATGCCAAGGTCAAGGTCAATGACAATTTCGAGGGCTCGACGCATCTGCTCCTGTTCTCAAACTATCTGAAGAATCCGAAGAACATCCGTGTGAACTGGGACACCCGCATGATGTGGAAGCTCAGCAGGTTCTTCTCGCTGAACATCACGACGAACCTCATCTACGACGACACTGTCCTCATCACGGACAAGGACGGCAACACCGGCAGGAGGGTGCAGTTCGCGCAGGCTCTCCAGTTCGGCTTCACGTACACGTTCGCAAGCAAGAAATAAAATTCCTGAATATGCAGGAACGTTTTGATAGAATCCTGAAAGGGCTGCTTCCTGATGGAGAGGCGGTTCTTTTGGCTGTCAGCGGCGGGGTTGACTCGATGTGTATGGCGGAGCTGTTTCTCAATTCCTCGGTCAGGAGGTGTTTCGCGCTGGCTCACTGCAATTTCCACCTGAGGGGAGAGGAGAGTGACTCGGACGAGACTCTTGTCAGGGCATGGGCCGAAAGCCACGGCGTGATATTCATAAAGAAAGATTTTGACACCAAGGAATATGCCGCCTCGAATGGCGTGAGCATCGAGATGGCGGCGAGGGAGCTGCGTTACACTTGGTTCGCGGAGGTCTGTCGGGAGCGAGGATTTGCCGCTTTGGCTGTCGCTCACAATGCCAACGACAATGCTGAGACTATGATTCTGAATATGTTGCGTGGCACCGGGGTGAAAGGAATGACCGGAATGCGCCGCAGTTCGTCCCTTCTGGGTTCGGACGCCCGACTTATCCGGCCGCTTCTCGATTTCTCACGCGGGGATATTTATGAATATGCCGTATCGCACGGGCTGTGTTGGCACGAGGACAGCACCAACGCTGATTCCGCCTACAAGCGCAACTGCATCCGCAATGAGATATTCCCGCTTTTTGGAAGGTTGAATCCGTCGTTCCTGACAACGTTGAACGAGGATATGGAGCGGTTCGCGCAGGTTCAATCCATCGCTGATGAATATGTCCGTTCGGTTTCGGCGGAGATTGTACGGCTTGATGGTAATGGCCTTCCTGTTATTGACCATCAGAAGCTTACGGCTAAAAAGAATTGGGAATATGTCCTTTTCCGTCTTTTGGAACCTTTCGGGTTCACTTCCTCCGTGGTCGCGGACCTTGCCTCTGTCCTGAAAAGTGACGGTACCGTCAGTGGCAGGACGTTCGTTGCCGATGAATATCTTGCCGTGACTTCGGCTCGGGAGATTGTTATATCTCCGGTCGCAGAGCTTGCCGAAGCGACTGACCTAACCATCAATGGCCCAGGAACATATTCATTGAACGGAATAAAGTTCTCCGTCTCGCTGTCGGACGATGTGAAGGACGTGAAGACAAGCGTAGGAGAGACTAAACTGGATCTCCCGTTCCCTTTCACAATAAGACATTGGCAACCAGGCGACTGGATGCGCCCGCTTGGAATGCGTGGCTGCAAGAAGCTCAGTGATATGTTCGTGGACCTTAAACTTGATATTCTTGAAAAGAAAAAAGCCCTCGTCATCGCTGACGAAGGCTTCCATATTCTCGCATTGGTAGGTCATCGCATCGATGACTCCGTGAAGGTGACGAAGGCCACAGCCACCGTCACAGTGATCCGTCTTATCTGATCTCTATCTCGAACGGCATTCTCGCGAAGACAAGGTCTCCCTGGCCTTTCGCCCAGCTCCTCTGCCAGTCAAGCAGATTCTTCGCCACGCCCTCCAGCGGAGTTCCGGCCAGTGCGTTGGCCATGGCCTCCTCCGGGTTAGTGGTCTTGCCAAACTGCTGCAGCAACTGCTCCATAATCGTCAAAGGTTTAGGGTAACTTGCTATACCCCAGTTCTCAATATCGGCGTCCCCGGCCATCGACGCCGCGTACTTTATCGCATCCTCCAACGTTCCGATCTCGTCCACGAGACCGATCTTAAAGTGCGTCGGCTCCGGTCCAGACACGTCCCTGAGCGATCTCGTCCACCGCCTCGAAAGTCATATCACGTCCCTGCGCGACTATGCTCACAAAACTGTTGTAGATGTCGTCAACATAGACCTGCATCCAGGCTGTCTCCCCGGCGTCAAACGGACGGGTCAGCGAAAGCATATCGGAATGCTTGTGGGACTTGACCGGCACCATATTCACGCGCGCTATGTCCTTTAGAGTCTTCCCGAACTCAGGGATGGCGGAGAACACACCGATCGAACCGGTGAGAGTCGTCGCGTTTGAGAATATGTGGTCGCAGCTGTTGGAGATCCAGTAACCGCCGGAAGCAGCATAGTCACCGTAAGAGGCGATGACCGGCTTGATTGCTCTGGTGAGGTCGATCTCTTCCTTGATCTTGCTGGCAGCCAGCACTGTACCGCCAGGAGAGTTGACCCTGAACACGACAGCCTTGACGGTTGAGTCCGCCCTTACCTTGGCGATGATGCCGGCGAAACGGTCTCCGCTGATGTTGTTCGGGTCGTCCTGCTCAAGGATATTCCCGTTGGCATAGATGACGGCGATGTTTTTCTTGGCGGTCAGGTTCGGCGTTGCCTTGGCGGCGGCATAGTCGCAGAACGGGATGAATTTCACATCCTTGTAACTGTCCTTGCCGGCCAGGTCGGCGAGTTTCCCCTTATATTCCTCAACGGAGAGAGCCTCGTCGGCGAGGTTGTGGCTCACCATATCTTCAGGAAGGGCTATGGAAAGGTGATCGATGAAGTAGTTGAGTGAGTCCACGCTCACACCCCTGCTCCCTGCGGTCTCCGCGGCCACCGTTTCCCACATGGAGTCGATCATCGCCTGGTTCTGCTCCATATTCTCAGGGCTTGGCGCGTTCTTGACGTACATTTCGCCGGCACTCTTGTACTTGCCGTGGCGGATGAGCTGGTAGTTTACACCGAGCTTGTCGAGCAGATCCTTGAGAAACAACATCCTCCCGCTTATTCCCAACGCATAAAGTTGTTGCCGCCGTGATGCCTCGTCGTGTAGATCTTGTCGGCCACTGACGCGAGGTAGTAGCTTCCGGAAGTGAACGCCTCGCCATATGCTATCACTGCCTTGCCGCTCTTCCTGAAATCTGTGAGGGCCTTGCGGAGTTCCTCCAGTTTGGTAAGGCTGGTGGAGGCGCCGTCTGTCTTTACGAGGATGTACTGCACACCCGGATCCTCGGCGGCTTTGTGGATTGCCTTGACGGCATCGTTAAGTCCGACCAAAGCGATCTCTCTGCCTTGGATGGAGGTGAGCGGGTTGCTTTCCTGAGTCTGTTCAGTGATCTCGAATTTAGACATGTCCATCAGCAGGACACCCTCCTTGGGAATAACGGCGCCGGAGCCTCCGGAGAATGAAGCCGCAGAGGCAATCATTGAGCCGAGCATCATAAAGAACATGAAGAACTTCACGATGCCCCAGATGAACAGGCCGCACAGCACGGCCAGCACCCATTTGACGAATTCTTTTTTGTGTTCATATAGCCTGAAAACGTTTTGGTTTCTCTGGTTGCGAGATTTTGTACAAATTTAATCATTTTCTTAATAATCAATTATTATATTTGCATCCGGGGTATAACTTTATTTGAAGGAACGGCGCACTACGCGCTTGGCTTATGATGTGAATTATGAGAAAGACTATCATTGCTTCTATTATGGCCACGGTGTTGTCCGTTGGCATGTCAGCCCAGTCGGTTGACACTACCTCTATATATAAGGATAGGAAAGACAGTCTCAACGCGACGGTTTTTGTCGGTCATCAGGAGAATAGCATCTCAAGAGGAAAGACCTTGAGGACGGAACTTATCTCGGCCTCGGGACTTCAGAAGATGGCCTGTTGCAACCTCGCGGAAAGCTTTGAGAACTCGGCCAGCGTGACAGTCGGGTATTCGGACGCTGTCACGGGAGCGCGTCAGATAAGGCTTCTGGGCCTTTCCGGGACATATACGCAGATGCTGGACGAGAACCGGTCCGGTGATGAGGGGGATAACCGCTCCATATGGACTGTCTTATGTTCCAGGGCCATGGCTGGAGAGCATCCAGATCGCGAAAGGCTCCCCGTCCGTGATCAACGGCTTGGAATCAATGACCGGACAGATCAATCTTGAGCACAAGAAGCCTACCGAGGAGAAACCGCCGCTTTTCATCCAGGCTTCGATGATGAGCGACACCAAGGCGGATTTCAATGCGACATCGGCCTGGCAACTCAGCCCGACGGTCTATACGATTCTGTTAGGACACGTCAGCGGGAACTTCAAGGCCTACGATATGAACGATGATGGCTTCCGTGATGATCCTAAGATGTTGCAGTTTAATGTGGCCACAGGTGGTTTCTTTACTATACTCCCGAACTTCAGGTACGCTGGGGCGTGAAAGCTGTCCGGGACCATCGGCAGGGCGGAATGGACGGCTATGACAAAAGCGGGATGGAACCTCGTTGGGCTTCAGATGAGTTTATCCTGGAACCAACAGAAGGGAACTCTTTCGCAAAATATCTCTCGGAATCCCCTTGGGGCACCGACATCACGAACAGTCTCCTGAACGCCTACCTGAAAGTCGGCAAGCCTCTTCGCGAGGACGGCTCCTCCAGCATAGCCGCCATAGCGGACTGGTCGTGGCAGAAAAGCGACTCCTGGTTCGGCGCGTCATCCTACCTTGCGAGCCAACAGTCGGGCTTCATCAACCTCCTCTACAGGAATATGTTGAATGAGTCGCACGACTTCACTGTCGGCCTTTCCGGCACGTTCGACCACATTGACGAGGCTGTCGCAAAATTGGACTACGGCCTGTGGAGTGGTGAGAATTGGAATGGACAGCGTCCATATTCCGGAATCGCGGATCATTTCTTCGGCGGTGCTTACGGGGAATATACCTTCCACGCCGGGGACATATTCACATCAATTGTCGGAGTCAGCGCTGATTGGTACAAGGGGAGCGGGTTCAAGTTGGCTCCGAGGGTGACTTTGAAATATTCACCGGCGGAATGGTTCGTGGCCAGAGCGAACGGCGGCAGGGGACTGAGGTACGCGGATCCGGTCGCAGACAATATCGGTGTGATGTCCACCCACAGCAGGCTCCAAGGGAATTGTATGGAGCGGCTGCTTGAGGATTCGTGGACATTCGGAGGAAACCTTACTTTTTTTATATGCCGCTCGGGGTCGATCCTTCCAAGACTTATGTCAGCTTTGATTATTTCAGAACCCAGTTCGCGCGTCAGTTGATGGTGGATTATGAGATGCCGGGCACAGATGTGAACGGCGGACGTGACATCTGGTTCTTTGATTCCAATGGAAGACGCTCATATTCAGATAACTGGCAGGTGGATTTCAATGTCGAGCCATTTGACCGCTTCACCGTGGCTTTGACCGGGCGCTACACCAACGCCCGGCAGGAGAATTATGGTGGCGAATTGGTGGAGAAGCCGATGCTCAGCTGCTTCAAGGGGGGTGCTGAACCTTCAGTATAAGACAAATCTGAGCCGATGGATATTCGATTTCACCGCTTCCGTGAACGGTTCGGCGAGGGTGTATGACTTTATGAAAGATCTGAAGGATGATGGTGGGGAACTGCTTTATCCTGATGGCCGCACTCCGGTCTATCCATTGCTCTATGCGCAGATAACCAGGCGTTTCCGTGGGTTCGACATCTATGCTGGGGTTGAGAACATCACGAATTTCACCCAGATGCACGTGCTGGTGGGGGATAGGAACGCCGCCGGGGAATGGACTCCTTGGACTCCAGGCTTCGATGCCAGCTGTGTCTGGGGGCCTATTATGGGACGGCGGATCAATCTTGGCGTGAGATTGACGCTCTGGAGGGCGACAAAGAACGATTAAATCACTATCTTTGCAGGATGAACCTTGGCGCGGATAACCACGCTGCTGCCATAAGGTTGTAGATTATGAAAAGAATATTATTGATAGCGGTCGCGGCCGTGATGTTGGCTGCGCCTTTTGCCGCGGCTCAGGCTGCTCCTTTCGAGGGTTTTGCGACGGAGGCACCCGCCGACAAGAATGTCGGCGAGGTTGTTTTCGCGACGAATATGCATTGTGACAAATGCGTGAACAAACTCAATGAGAATCTGGCGTTCCTCAAGGGAGTCAAGGACTTGAAGGTCTCTCTCAAGGATCAGACAATCAAGATCAAGTACGACCGCCGTAAGACCGATGAGAAGACCCTTGCGGACGCTATCAAAAAACTTGGCTACAAGGCCGATAAAGTGGAAAAATAACGATTATGAGTCAGAAACCGTCAATCCCTAAGGGAACACGTGATTTCGGTCAGCAGAATATGGCCGAAAGGAATTATATCTTCGACACCATCAAGAAGGTCTTCAGGACTTTCGGCTATGCCCAGATCGAGACTCCGGCTATGGAGAATCTGTCAACCTTGCTCGGAAAATATGGCGAGGAAGGGGACAAGCTTCTGTTCAGAGTCCTGAACTCCGGTGACTGTTTCTCAAAGGTCAACTTTGAGGATTACCGCAATGAGGAAGGGGGAGTGAACAGTGTCGCTCTTTCCAAAGAGGTTTGTGAGAAAGGTCTTCGCTACGACCTGACCGTGCCTTTTGCCCGTTTCGTGGTCCAGCACCAGAACGAGATCTCCTTCCCGTTCAAGCGTTTCCAGATCCAGCCGGTCTGGAGGGCAGACAGGCCGCAGAAGGGACGTTACCGTGAGTTCTACCAGTGCGACGTGGACGTGATCGGCAGCAAATCTCAGGTCAATGAGCTTGAACTCGTGCAGATTGTGGACAAGGTGTTCAGCCTTCTGGACGTGAATGTGCTCGTGAAGATCAACAACAGGAAGGTCCTGACGGGTTTCGCCGAGATCTGCGGATTCCCGGACAAGGTGGTTGACATCACTGTGGCCATTGACAAACTTGACAAGATCGGCCTTGAGAGCGTTGAGGAGGAGATGCGTGAGAAAGGTCTGACCGACGGTGCGATCGCCGTGATCGAGCAGATTCTGAAACTGTCCGGTTCCACTTCCGGGAAACTGGCTTCGATGCGCTCGCTGATGAACGGCGGCTCCGCTTCCGGACTCGTTTCCGAGACAGGCCTCAAAGGTCTTGACGAGCTTGAGGAACTTTTCGGCCTGATCGATGCTGCCGGTGTAAAATGCCCGGTAGAGATCGATCTTTCCCTTGCCCGTGGCCTGAATTACTACACAGGTGCCATCTTTGAGGTGAAAGCCCTTGATTTCCAGATCGGAAGCATCTGCGGAGGCGGTCGTTACGACAATCTTACCGGAATATTCGGTCTTCCGGATATGTCAGGAGTGGGCATCAGCTTCGGCGCCGACAGGATCTATGATGTCTTGAAAGGCTTGGATAAGTTCCCTAAGTCATTGGCTTCCAGCACCACGCTTCTGTTCGCTTGTATGGGTGTCGAAGAGCTTCGCTACGTCCTTCCTGTCGCCGCCGCGTTGCGCTCAGAAGGTGTCTCCGTTGAGGTTTATCCGGAGCCGTCAAAACTCAAGAAGCAGTTTGACTACGCCGAGAAGAAGTCCATTCCGTTCCTTTCCATCAACGGTGGCAACGAGGTCGAGGCCGGCGTCATCCAACTCAAGAACCTCACCACCGGCGAGCAGAAATCCTTCGCCAAGACCGACATCGCCGGAATGAAGGTGTTTATGAATATATAAGGATAAGAAATCTGTAGAACATATATCTGTAGGAAGTCTCCTTCTGAAATTTTGCACGTTACCAAAATTTCAGAAGGAGACTTCCTACAGAGTGATTCAGATCCGAACATTTTTTTGAAATATGTTTTGCATTTCAGAAAAATATTCCTAACTTTGTAGTCCAATATCGCGGGGTAGAGCAGTTGGTAGCTCGTCGGGCTCATAACCCGGAGGCCGGAGGTTCGAGTCCTTCCCCCGCTACTAACACGGACATTGAGTAATCAGTGCCCGTTTTTTTGAATATATTTGTACTGTAATATTCATACAGGCTATGAGAAGTGTCATAATGAAAGATTTGGCTGTCTGCGCGTTGTGCGTTGTGACGGCGTTTTCGGCTTCGGCGCAGAGTGCCGGGGATGATCCGGTGGCTGATTCAAAGGCGGTTGTCGTTTCGGGCAACGCAAGGTTCACGGTGCTGGAGAGCCGGCTGGTGCGAATGGAGTGGGCTGCTGACGGAAAGTTCGAGGACAGGGCCACCCTCGGTGTGGTCAACAGAAAACTGCCTGTTCCGGCCTATACTGTCAAAAAATCAGGCAAGAAGCTGACAATCAGGACATCGGATCTGACCCTGACATATTCGGGAAATGACAAATTCGATGAGAATAATTTGAATGTGACATTCCGAATGGTGGATCCTGCTGCCAGAAAAGGCTTTAGGACAGTGACTTGGCATCCGGGGATGGATGACAGCGGCAATTTGCTCGGAACGACGAGGACGCTGGACGGTTGCGACGGTGCCAAGACCAAGGAACCGTACGACAAGGGAGTCGCCTCGCGTGACGGATGGGCGATCATCGACGAGTCTGACAGACAGGTCTTTGTGCCGGTCGATTCCGATTGGAAATATTGGGTTGCCGAACGTGACTCGACTGATCGTCAGGACCTTTACCTGTTCGCCTACGGTCACGACTACAAGGCCGCCGTCTCAGACTTCACCAGAATCGGAGGTCGTATTCCTATGCCGCCGAAATATGCCCTTGGCTACTGGTGGTGCCGTTTCTGGCAGTATTCGGACTTCGAGTTCGTGGGGCTTGGAAAGGAGATCCGCTCGCTGGACATCCCGATCGATGTGATGGTTCTGGATATGGACTGGCACGAGACATGGTCGCTGAGGAGGTACAAGGCACCTAAGGACGAGTTTGGCCAGAGGATCGGTTGGACTGGCTACACCTGGCAGAAGAAACTTTTCCCTAACCCGGAAAACTGCCTGCAGGATCTTCACAATCTTGGGCTTAAAACCACTCTGAACCTCCATCCTGCCTCGGGAATCCAACCTTACGAGGAACCTTACGACCGCTTCGTGAAGGACTATCTTTCAAGGACTGATGAATATGACGGCCCGAAGGGGTACATCAATCCGGACGGAAGCAAGGCCCCCGTGCCGTTCCGGATGGACGACATTAACTGGGCGAACGCTTATTTCAATTCCGTGATACGCCCGTTCGAGCGTCAGGGAGTCGATTTCTGGTGGCTCGACTGGCAGCAATGGAAGTTCAGCAAGTATGTTCCCGGACTCAACAACACATTCTGGCTCAACTATACCTTCTTCAACGATATGGTCCGCCAGTCTGCTGATCAAGGAATATATGCCCGCCGTCCGATGATATACCATCGCTGGGGAGGCATCGGCAGCCACCGCTACCAGATTGGCTTCTCCGGAGACTGTCTGGCTTCGTGGCAGGTGCTCGGTTATCTGCCATATTTCACCTCTACCGCATCCAATGTGGGCTACGGCTATTGGGGACACGACATCGGAGGGCATCTCCAGCCCTAAGGGAGTCAAGGCGACCGATCCGGAGCTTTTTACACCAGATGGCTCCAGTCAGGAGTGTTCACCCCTATATTCAAGACTCATTCGACGAAGGATCTGACGATGGAGAAGCGGTTCTGGGTGTTCCCGGATCATTTTGACGCGATGCGCGCCGCCGTCAGACTCCGTTACGACCTTTCACCGTACATTTACGGTGCCGCCCGTGAGGCCTACGACACCGGCATCTCGATGTGCCGTCCGCTTTATTATGAATATCCTGAAGACTCCCAGGCCTACGATTTTTTACTCAGGAATATCTCTTTGGTAATGACATACTTGCGACAGTTGTCTGCGAGCCTGCGGATTCCGTGACGGGACTCGCCGAACGTGTGATGTGGTTCCCGGAGGGAAGTGACTGGTACGATGTGGCCACAGGAACGCTGTTCAAAGGAGGTCAGGTGGATACTTTGAGATATACCATCAACGAGAACCCTTACTACATCAAGGCCGGTGCCGTCATTCCGATGGCCTCGGACAAGATCAAATCACTTCAGGAGAAGGACAACACGTTGAAACTTTTTGTGGCTCCGGGCGATGGCGAAAACACTGCCTCTGTCTATGAGGACGATGGCGCCACACAGGCCTATAGCACTGAATATGCCACCACTAAGGTCACCAAGGTTTCGGATGGATCTTCGTTGAGGCTCACTATTGCTCCTCGTCAGGGAAATTATCGTGGAATCGCCCCTGAACGTCACGTGCAGGTTGTCCTTGCAGGTGTCTTCGCGCCGGAGAAGGTGACTGTGAACGGAGTGGAGGTTCCATATTCCCGCTTCGCCGCCCACGATGCTGAAGTCTCCGGAAAAGATGCTGTGTGGGGCTATGAGGGTGCGGATCTCTCCGCTGTCATCTATCTTCCGGAAACCCTTGCCTCCGAGGAACTTGTCATCGAATGCTCGTTTAATGAATATGCCGCCTCGCACCGAGATCTTCTGAACGGAAAGAAAGGCTTGATGCACACGGAGGATGATGGACATCACTCCGGAGACCAAACTCATCTTCGGGAAATATGTCGATGCCTATATGATGCTTCCTGATCCGTTCCTCGCCCTTGCGCAGTGCGCCAGTTTCATCAACGAGGATCCTCAGAACGTAGGTGAATATTTTGAAAAGATTGACACTGCGGCGCTTATCGCTGATTTTGCCAATTATGAGAATATCCCGGCTGATTTTGTCGCCAAGGTCAAGGCGCAGGTTGGTGTGGAATAGTGATTATATTCAAGAATATGGAAGACAACAATAGAAAACTATACCCGTTAAGGTTTGTGGATGAAGGTGCGGATGTGCCTTGGGGACACGTCAGCTATCAGATCGCCGACCTCGGGTTCAAGGATTCGATGATCGATAACGGCTGGTTCGGTGGCAACACTCTGAGCGAGCTGATGGGAACCTATCTGGAAAGGGTAGTCGGGGATGATGTGTTCGAGTTCTATGGACTGCAGTTCCTGTGATGGTGAAGGTTATGGATGTGACCGCTTGGCAGCCCCTTCAGATGAACGCCGCTGATGACATTGCGGCTGAACGTTATGACTCGTTCGGCAAGACTGCCCTTTGGTACGTTCAGGAGGCCGCTCCGGGAGCTGAATTGCTTTTGGGTTTCAATCGGGACATTGATCCGGCCGAGTTTTACGCAAGATGTCAGGACGGGACGGTAAAGGATGTCCTGAACATCGTCAAGCCGCGCAAGGGTGAGGCTTTCTTGATCAAGCCGGGAACCGTCTTCGCCGCCGGACCGGGACTCAAGATTGTCGAGATCGCCGAGAGTTCCGAACTCGTGTTCAATCTCCATAATTGGGGTGTAGAGCTACCAGACTCAGAGGAATTGCTGCTTGAGGAGGCCTTCGATCTCATTGATTTCAAGAAATATATCCCTGAATCTGTCACTGGAGACAAGCTGGCCGTATGTCCGGAATTCGTTGTGACGAAACTCGACTTGAAGGACGGACTGCACATATTCTCGGAGCAGCCAGGCGGTTTCGCAGTCTATTATTGCGCTTCCGGAGAGGCTTCGGTGCAGATTCAAGTCGAGAATGACCGAGGCTCCAAGAGTGTGGAGTCATATTCATTGAAGTCAGGACATTCGATTCTTGTCCCGTCTGAGGTTAACGACTTCTTCCTCATCCCGGCAGCCCGTGGGACGGTTCTACTGGAAGCTCTTGTGGAAAAGCGTCTTGTTAAGGATTCGTACACGGATCAGGAAGTCGAACCAAGCTCCTTTGTCGAGGCCGAGGCCCCGGATCCGCATATTCGTGAATGGAATAGTTAGGTTATGGCAGACACAGAAAGAATAGACAAGGTCCTTTGGACCATAAGAGTGTTCAAGACCCGCACCGAGGCCACGGATGCCTGCAAAGGAGGCAAGGTCAAAATCGGTGGAGTGAATGCCAAGCCTTCCAGAATGTTGAAGGTCGGAGAGATTGTTGAAATCCGCAAGGGAGCCGTGCAGTATTCGTACAGAATCAAGCAGCTGACCGACCATCGCCTCGGCGCGAAACTGGTCCCGGACTATGCGGAGAACCTTACCCCACAATCCGAAATCGACAAACTCAAGGCTCCCGTCGAGACCTTCTTCCTCCGCCGTGATCCGGGTGCCGGCCGCCCGACCAAGAAAGACCGCCGTGCTATGGAGGAAGCCTGGGACGAGATCGACTACAGTAACGACCTTGGAGACATTCCTGATGACATAGCCGAGCGTTTCGGTCTCACCGACGAGGATTTGTAACCAGTGCTGCGTAAATAGTTGATTTAGAATAAAATAAAGAATCGTCTTTAGCTGTTTCCAACTGAAGACGATTCTTTAATGTGCTTGATGTCAGTGGATTACCCTCCACCGGTTTCGGGAGCTACTTGCCGAAGTAGCGGGTGAGGAGGCCGTAGAAGCCGGCTCCGTGACGGGCTTCGTCCTTGGCCATCTCGTGAACGGTGTCGTGGATGGCGTCGTAGCCGAGCTGCTTGGCTCTTGTGGCGATGGCGAGCTTGCCTTCGCAGGCACCGGCCTCGGCCTGGTAACGCTTCTCAAGGTTAGTCTTGGTGTCCCAGACTACGTCTCCGAGAAGCTCGGCGAACTTGGCGGCGTGCTCAGCCTCTTCGAAAGCGTACCTCTTGAAGGCCTCGGCGATCTCCGGATAGCCCTCACGCTCGGCCTGACGGCTCATCGCGAGATACATTCCGACCTCCGTGCACTCACCGTTGAAATGATCCTTGAGACCCTGGACAACTTCCTTGTCCTCTACACGGCCGTCACCGATGTGGTGCTCGCAGGCCCACTGAGGCTTGCCGCCCTCATCCTTGATCTCTACGAACTTGCTCGCAGGAGCGTGGCACTGCGGGCACTCTGCAGGAGGGTTCTCGCCTTCGTAAACATAACCGCAAACCAAACATCTGAATTTCTTTTTCATAACAAAATCTTTTTAAAGTCAAACAAAATGAAATAAAACGATAAAGCATCGTTTGATGTCACAAAGTTAATGCCAATATTTGAATTTACAAAATAGAATTATTCAAAATTAGAAAATATTTGGGAAAACTTTGAAAAAAACCGCTTGTGAAGAGTTTTGGCACAAACGAGGTTTATCTTTGCAGGGAAAAATATATTTGTTATATTCGTTAGAAAGAAAACCGCGTTGGCTTTTGACGGATTAAGGAGCCATCAGGAGCATGGAGCGTATTGACGACGATTGAATTGTTTACAGAAGAATATAAACTATAACCGATATGATACCATTCCTTAGACAAGTTGCGGATCATTATATGGCAAGGGGCGGGATTTCCGGCCTGTGCTTCATATTCCCGAACAGGCGCAGCCAGGTATTCTTCACTAAGTACCTCGGCGAGGCCGTGAAGGAGGTCGGGACCCCGATTGTGGCTCCGAAGATGCTGACGATCAATGATTTCTTTTTTAGAATATCGGGGGACAAGCCGGCGGACAGGGTGAACCTGCTGTTGGATCTGTACGAATGCTACAAGGATCTTAACCCTAAGCATGAGACTCTGGACGAGTTCATCTTCTGGGGAGACGTGATCTTGGGGGATTTCGATGATGTTGACAAATATCTGGTCGATCCGGCGAAGCTGTTCGCCAACATAGCTGAGTTCAAGGAGATTCAGGATTCATATTCATACCTCACTGAGAACCAGCGGAAGGCGATCGAGAGCTTCATCAGCCATTTCAGCAGCGATGGGCGGCTGACGGTGAACCTGAACTCGGACAATCCGAATGTGAAGGAGCGCTTCCTGCAGATCTGGAATATTCTTCTGCCACTTTACAAAGATTTCCGGAAGAGGCTTTCCGGCAAAGGGCTGGCGTACGAGGGAATGGTTTACCGAAGCCTGGCGGCGCGGCTTGACTCGGAGTCGGCGGTGGATGTGCTGAAAGCCGCGTTCGGAGATGTGGATGAATATGTCTTCGTGGGTCTCAACGCCTTGAACGAGTGCGAGAAAAAGGGGTCATGAGGCGGATGCGGGACGCCGGAATCGCGGAGTTCTGCTGGGACTATTCAGGAGAGATGGTGAGAAATCCGCTTAACAAGTCCTCCTTCTTCATGTCCAGGAATGTCCAGGATTTCCCGCAGGCTTTCGAGATGGATTTGGAAGGACTGAAAATCCCTGAGATTGAGGTGATAAGCGTCCCGTCCTCGGTAGGCCAGACAAAACTGATTCCGTCTGTTGTCAAGGATGAGAGATGCGCGGTCGTGCTTCCGGACGAGACCTTGCTGATTCCTGTGTTGAACTCCATCCCGGAGGAGATCAAGGACATAAACGTCACTATGGGCTATCCGATGAGGAACAGCGCGTTCTTTGATTTCATGACTTTGGTCTCGGCCATGCAGATGCATCTGAGGAAGAAAGACGGGAAATGGTTCTATTACCACAATCAGGTCTGGTCATTGTTCTCTTCAAGCATATTCAGAAAGGTGACTCAAGGGGACGCGGCTGTGAGGAACAGAATCAAGGCGATCAAGGATGGCATGAAGTACTACATCCCCCAGGAGGATCTTTCCGGGGTTCCGGTCTTTGATCTGTTGTTCAGGCCGGCGGTGACTGATCCGAAAGCTGCATCCAAGGAACAGATTTCGGCTTTCGCTGACTACCAGAAGACCTTGATCAAAGGACTTGCTCAAAAGCTGGCTGCGGATTCTTCCATGGCAATCGAGCTCGAGTTCGCGAAGGCCACATACAATGCTATCAGCCAATTGCAGACGGCCGGTCTTGAGGTCCTTCCGATGACTTATGTGCGGCTTCTCGACCAGCTTCTCGGCCCGGTGTCCATTCCGTTCAACGGGGAGCCTCTGAAAGGTCTCCAGATCATGGGGCCGTTGGAGACCAGAGCATTGGACTTCAAGCAAGTTATGATCCTGTCCTGCAACGAGGGCATGTTTCCGAGGCGGAGCGTCAGCTCGTCATTCATCCCGCCGGAGCTCCGCAAGGGCTTCGGTCTGCCGACTTACGAGTTTCAGGACGCTGTCTGGGCGTACTATTTCTACCGTCTCATCCAAAGGGCGGAGAAGGTGACGTTGGTTTATGATTCCAGGACCGAAGGCATGAAGAACGGGGAGGAAAGCCGTTACATCAAACAGCTTGAGTATCATTTCGGAGTGCCGATAAAACGCGGTTTTGTCAAGGCGAACGCCGCCGGAGATTTCTCTCCTAAGGAGATAGTTAAGACTGAGGCCGATGTAGAGGCCGTAAGGCATGCCAGACTTTCGGCCTCGGCGCTGAAGAATTACCTTGACTGTCCGGCGAAATTCTATTATGCCACGGTCAAGAGACTCCGCAGGCAGAACGAGGTCTCCGAGGATCTGGACGCCGGAATGCTGGGCGATGTCTATCACGGCACGATGCAGAGGCTCTATTCACCGGAAATGGCCGGAGGGAAAAAAGTGACTGACGAATATCTTGCCGGACTTCTGCGCAAACGTTCCGCGATAAAGGAGATAGTGAGGGGTTGATTCTTGAACAGCTTCATTCCCTGGAAGTTACGGGGCGCGATCTGGTTGTGCAGGATGTGATTGTGGAATATGTCATAAAAACACTTGACAGGGATCGGGAACTTCTTAAAACATCCGGATATGACGGGTTTGAGATTCTGGGACTGGAAAAGGAATTCCTTCATGACATAGACGGTTTCCATTTCGTGGGCTATGTTGACAGGATGGACAGCCTGCGCCCGGGAGAGATCAGGATTATTGACTACAAGACCGGAAAGGTTGAGGACAAGGATGTCAACATCACCGATGACAACGCCGAAGGGATTGTGGAGGCTCTGTTCGGACCAGGTAACGCGGGACGTCCTAAGATCGCTTTCCAGCTTTACCTCTATGATGTTTTCTGCAGGGAGTCCAAGAATTATAACGGGCAGAGGATGGTCAATGTCATCTACCCACCGGCTAACCCTGTTCACGGAGCCGGTCAAGGAAGTCCCCTGTCAGTGAGACGTTCATAGAGGAGGCTCACCGAGGAAAAGCTCCACGGCCTCCTTTCAGAGATCGCTTCGGTTGATGTGCCGTTCAGGCGAACGGATGATGAGGACACATGCACGATTTGTGATTTCAGAATGATTTGCGGGAGGTAAGCATTGTAATGATGAAGATGAGAATAAGGAGGATAAGAAGATGATACGGATAATGAAAGCTTCGGCCGGTTCGGGTAAGACCTTCAATCTGGCCAAGACATACATAAGACTGTTGCTGACGGACGAGGAAAGATATTCCTACAGACAGACATATTCTAGCGGTGACATTCACCAACAAGGCGACCGACGAGATGAAAAGCAGGATTCTGAAAGAATTGCATCTGCTTGCGGTGTCTCCTAAGGATTCGCCTTATTATGAGGAACTTGTCCTGGCGTTTGAGTCGGAGGACGGACTCCGTCAAAGGGCTCAGACTGTATTGTGTGATATCCTGCACGACTACGGCGCGTTTGCCGTCAGCACGATAGACCGTTTCTTCCAGCAGACCCTCAAGGCTTTTTCCAGAGAGATCGGGCAGTTCGCCACCTATCAGGTTGAACTGGACCGGGAGTCGCTTGTCTCCGAGAGCGTTGACAGGGTTCTGGACTCCCTTTCGGATGACAACAAAGATCTTCTCGAATGGCTGACACAGAGCGTGATGGATGATCTGGAGAAAGGCAAGCGTTACAATCTGGAGAAAAATCTTAAGACTGTCGCGATGACTCTGAAATCGGATGAGCACAGGGCTGCTGTCGAGGAATATGGCATTGACGAGGAGAAGGAATATTCAAAGGAGAATCTGGCGAGGATGAAGAAGGCGCTTGCAGGTGTGATGGCTTCGTTCGTCAAGGAGGTGAAGGAAGCCGCCAAGGCGTTTGTCAGCGCGGCCGGAGAAGAGGGCCTGGCAAACGAGGATTTTTCAAGGAAGTGCTTCAATTCTGTCTATGTCTGCGCTGCGTCGGACCCTAAGGAAGTGCCGGCTTACCCGTCTGCGAACCATATTCAAGAACAGCGAGGATTTCAGCAAGTGGTTCAGAAAGGCGGATTTTAAGAGGTATGAGCCGTTGGAGGGACGGTTGATGCCGCTGCTTCAGAGGTACTGCGGGATATTTACGGAAAAGTATAAGGTATATTCAACGGCCTCCAAAATCTCTTTGATTCTGAATGAATTGGGTATCGCCGGAGACCTTGATCGGGAGTTCCGTGCTCTGATGAAGGAGAAGAACGTGCTGAGTCTGGACGATTCCAATGTGATTCTGAGGAATATAATCGACGGAACGGACGCTCCGTTCATCTACGAGAAGCTGGGAGTGCGTTTCGAGCATTTCCTCTTGGATGAGTTCCAGGACACCTCCCGGATTCAGTGGGACAATTTCAGACCGCTCATCGAGAATAGTGTCGCGCAGGGGAAGGAGAATCTGCTTGTCGGCGATGTGAAGCAGAGCATCTACCGCTGGCGCGGTTCCGACTGGCGGATGATGGCGCGCGAGGTTCAGGGAGAATTTACTCAGTGCGGAGTGGAAACACTTGACAGCAACTACCGAAGCCTCAGGAATATAGTCGAATTCAACAATGGATTCTTTGAATATGCTTCCTCGGTTCTCGATGGGATGTCGGGTGAGGAATCGGACTTCAAGGTCCATGACATATATTCGGACGCGGGGCAGCTTGTGAAGTCGAAGGATGTCGCTGGCGGAAGTGTCGAGGTCGTTTTCTGCGACAAGGAGGATGAGATGCAGGAGATTCTCGATGCTGTGAACAAAGTGCATGAGGCCGGGGCGAGATACGGCGAGATCACTGTTCTGGTCAGGAGCAAAGGCATGGCTCTGAAGTGGCCATGTTCCTGATGGACAAAGGGATCAGTGTGATTTCCGATGATTCGCTGCATTTGAAATCCTCCGCTGTGGCCCGTCAGGTCGTGTCGCTTCTGTCTTCGGTAGGGAATGAGGACGACACCATCGGTTCTTTTTCCTTGCGGGGGAACTGGACATCAATGTCGCCGAGTTGTCGTGCCTGTCTTTGGCCGACCTCTGCGAGCAGCTTCTGCGCATTCTCAAGGCCAGGGATCCAGAACTGTTTGAGTCTGAGACCCAGTATGTTCAGGCTTTGATGGACTTCGTGCAGGATTATGTGTCAGTAAACGGGAACGCCATAGATGGATTCCTGAAAGCCTGGCAGGAGGCAGATCCTAAGATCAGTTCGCCTTCGGATCCGGAATCTGTCAGGGTCATGACGATCCACAAGTCGAAAGGGCTTGAGTTCCAGCATGTGATATTTCCGTTCGCCGAGGAGATCGGGCTTTTCCGCAGCGAGAAGCATTGGACACGGCCTTCGGTGGAGGGAACCGAGCTTGAGGGAATCACCGACGGGGTCTATAACGTGTCGTTGAGGAAGCCGTCGAACGAGGATTCGCTGTTCCGGGAAGGGAGTCAGAAAGAGATGCAGTTCCAGCTTGTGGACAACATCAACACGTTCTATGTGGCTTTGACGAGGCCGGTCAAGGGATTGACTGTCATCGCATCCAATCCGCCGGAGAAGATCACTGGAGCCATCGTGCCGGTCGCTTCGACAGGCTCAGCGACCGAAGTGGTCCCGCCATGCGACTTCACGGATTTCTCACAGATTCTATATGCCTATCTGTACGCTTACGGGGGGAGCCATTGGGCTATGTCAAAGAAGAGTCCGAAAGCAAGATCGTCTTCTCGAAAGGCGACATTTACGACTACTCCATCCTGGAACGGAAGGCGGACACCATCTCCGAACTGATGCCCGGTTACCCGTCATACCCTCTTAACCCGTCTGCCGAAGACGATGACACTGACGTCCGCGAGCGCGGAAGGCTCAAGTACAGCGCCGACTCCATAGATTTTTTCTGCGATGAAGCCAGAAACGAGGCCAGACTCAATGGCACTGTGCTACACGGTATCCTTTCAGAGGTTGTCACATTGTCTGATTTGCCCGATGCCGTCCGGCATGCCTTCGATGCCGGTGAGATTGATGCCGGACAGGAAGAAGAGTATCTGGATATTCTTACACAAAGAACCTCTGCGCATCCGGAGTGGTTCCCATCAGAGGACACGGAAGTCCTGAACGAGACACAGCTGATTGACACTGACGGTCAGGTCTACCGCCCGGACAGGGTGCTGATCAAGGACGGGAAGGTGACGGTCATCGACTATAAGTTCGGCGAGAAAAACCGTCGGTACCACCGGCAGGTCGCCCGTTACGCTGACATCTACCGCCGGATGGGATATTCGGAGATTACTCCTATAATCTGGTATGTACTTACCGATGAGGTGGAATAATTTTCGTATATTTGCCTTTTGACACAAAATGAAAATTATTATGGAAGCGAACGACAACTCTATAAAACTCTACTACAACACGGAGAGGGAGAAACTTCAGATGCCTGAATATGGCCGCATCGTCTTGAATATGGTCGAGCAGGTCAAGGCAATTCCGGACAGGGCGAAACGAAGCGAGCAGGCCCGTGTGGTAGTCAGGGTGATGGAGACCCTGAACCCTCAGGTCCACACGCAGGAGAACTACGAACAGAAGCTCTGGGATCACCTTTACATGATCGCGGGATATGATCTGGACATCGATTCCCCGTATCCGGCTCCACATCCTGAGGCGATGGACGTGCCTCCGATGAATATCCCGATTGACAAGACTCCTGTGCGGGCCAGCCATTATGGGCGTAATATCGAGAGCATCATTGACTTGATCGCCGGAGAGCCGGAAGGAGAGGTCAAACGCTCCATGCTGCGCTCGCTGGCCATCTACATGAGGCAGCAGTACTTGATCTGGAACAAAGACAGCGTGGCCGATGAGACCATATTCGCTGACATTGAGAAACTTTCCGGCTATAGGATTCAGGTTCCCGCCGATCTGGAACTTACAAAGATTTCATTTGATTCCAATTTCTCGCGTCCGGGGCTGAATCTGGGCATGGGACAGAACCGCAGGAACAACAAGAAAGGCAATCTCGTAAGAACAGAAAATAATGCTCGGGTTCTGGAGGAATATGGATGATGGGGACAAGGTACGGCTGACGAAGATGACCGGAATCCTTGTCGCGTTGCTGGCAGTGTTCACATTGCTGGCGACCGTTTCCTATTTCTTCACCTGGAAAGCGGATCAGAGTTCATTGTCTTCCGCAGTCGGTGACATTTCGGTCGAGGCGAGCAACGTGGCCGGAAAGATGGGATACCGGTGGGCCGACCTGCTTGTCCGTAGATGGTTCGGACTTGGCAGCCTGGCTTTTGTGGTGATCCTTTTCGCCGTTTCCGTCCGTTTGCTGCTGCATAGGTGGCGTTATTCGATGGTCAAGACAACACTTCTGACTGTCACGGGGGCGATGCTATCGTCTTTCATTCTGGCATTTGTCTCAGATTTGTCGGGACTTGGCAACGCTTTCGGCGGAGGACTCGGAGGAGAGTGCGGAGAGTCTGTCGTGAAGTGGGCCTCGGTGGTTTTCGGGATATTCTTACAGGTTTCATGCTGGCTTTTCTGGTGATTGTCTGGCTTGTTCTGGCTTCCAGAAAGTTCTCGGATTGGCTGATGTCTCTGGGAAAGAAACCGGTGGCTGAGCCTGTGGTTCGACAGGGCTCACCAACCGTCGAAGCCACCGAGCCGGCGGTTAGGACGGGTTCATCGGTAACAGGCACAACTGGCGTGGCGGAGGCCTCGGCTTTGCGTGCTCAGGATTCGACTCTTCGACAAGCTCAGGGAGCGGAAAGGGAAACACCAAAATCGGTGGCTGAGCCTCCTGAAAAATCCATGGAAGTGGTCAAAGGCAGCAAATTGTCCACTGAAATCAAGAAGGAACTCCCGAGAATCAATGTCCGTGACGAACTGCCTGATTACCAGTTTCCTTCGCTGGAATTGCTGGACTCATATTCATCAAATAGGAATGAAGTCTCCGACGAGGAACTTGTCAGAAACAACAACAGGATCCGCAACGCACTTGAGAATTACAAGATTCAGATCAACGATGTGAAAGCCATTGTCGGCCCGACCGTCACGCTCTATAAAGTCTATCCTGCGCCGGGTGTCAAGATCGCTGAATTCAAGAGGATTCAGGAGGATCTCGGCATGCATCTTCATGCCAGGGGAGTCCGTGTCGTGACTCTGACGGACTCTGTCGGCATTGAGGTCGCCAACGACCACCCTTCGATCGTCCCGATGCGCGCCGTGCTCAACGACGAGACCTTCCGTTCCAGCAAGGCCGAGCTTCCGGTCGCCATCGGTTACACCATCCAGCAGAAAGTCAAGGTCTTTGATCTGGCGGATGCCCCGCACCTTTTGGTGGCTGGAGCGACCAAACAGGGTAAGTCTGTGGGACTCAACGTCATAGTGACATCGTTGCTGTACGCGAAGCATCCGTCCGAACTGAAACTGGTGTTCATCGACCCTAAGATGGTCGAGTTCTCGGCCTACGCCCATCTTCTGAAGCATTATCTGGCTGTCCTTCCTTGCAATGACGAGCGGGAGGAGAGGGACAACGCCATAGTGAAGAAGGCCGACAAGGCTGACAAGATACTCCGCTCGCTGTGCATCGAGATGGATCAGAGGTATGAGCTTTTTGAGCAAGGCCTCTGTGCCTAACATAAAGACTTACAACGAGAAGTACCGCAACCGGAAGCTCCGTCCGGACGAGGGACACCGTTTTCTGCCGTACATCGTCACAATCATCGATGAATATGCCGACCTTACGATGTCGGTCGGTGGCAGCGGTGACGCAAAGGTTGTGGCCCGCAGCATCACCACGTCCATCATCAGGCTTGCCCAGAAGGGGCGTGCCGCCGGTCTGCACGTCGTGCTTGCCACACAGAGGCCGTCCGTGGATGTAATCACGGGACTCATCAAGACGAACTTCCCGACCAGAATCGCTTTCAGGGTTGTGTCCAGAACAGACTCTTCTACCATCCTTGACTCTCCGGGAGCCGAGAAACTGATTGGAAAGGGAGATATGCTCTATTATGCCGGAGTCGAGATGGAACGCGTCCAGTGCGCCTACATTGACAGCGAGGAGATCAACAGGCTCAATGAATACATCGGTTCGCAGGAAGGCCACAATAAGAGCTTCAACACTCCGTTTTACCTGCCTCCTGTCGATGACGACACGGAAGAAGGATCTGGTGGCATGGTTGACATGACAAAACTTGACGAACGTTTTGAGGAGGCCGCCAAGTTGGTTGTTATGAGCCAGAGAGGCTCCACTTCCGACCTTCAGAGACGTCTCGGGATGGGATACGCCAAGGCCGGCCGTGTCATGGATCAGTTGGAGGCCGCCGGGATTGTAGGCCCTCAGGAAGGCTCCAAGCCACGTCAGGTTCTTGTCTCGAGTCTTGATGAGCTGGATCAGATCATAGCCGCCTACAAGAATCAGTAATCCACCGAAAGGCATGACTTGTGCATACGCAGGAAAAATCATGAAGACAATCACAAGAATACTCATCACACTCATGGCCGCGCTTCTTGTGCTGCCGGAAGTTTCGTTCGCCAAGAGCAAGACGTTGGACACTTTTGTCAGCAAGGTCTCCTCCTCGCTGGTTTCGTTTGACTATTCGTTCACGATGCCTACCAAGAAAGCCAAGATGACCGGGAACGGAAGTGTGAAGGTTCAGGGAACCTCATTCATAGTGGACGGAAACGGGCTTGAGATCTGGTGTGACGGGAAGACCCGTTGGACGATAGACAGAATCTCTGAAGAAGCTTTGGTTGAGTCTGTTGACGATTCGTACGATAGCTATGCCACAAATCCGGCCTTGATGATAGCCTCGATAGACAACGCTTTCAGGGGGAGGAATCTTTCGGAAGTTCAAAGTTCGGAGGAAAGGTCGTGGACGCGTCTGTCCTCACTCCGGCCAATAAAGGGAAAGGTTCAATGGACATCGCCGGACTGAAACTCTTTTTTTTCAAGAGCGGTACAACAATTCTCATTGGAGCCGAAGTCACTCTTAATGATGGCTCGATGTGTCAGAATTCACGATCACGAATCTCAAGTTCGAAGGGGCGGGAAAATCAAAAAAGAGTCTTTCCGTTTCAACGAAAAGACTCTTGACTCTTCCTATGTCGTCACGGATCTGCGCTGAGCGATCCGATTCATCACTAATCCTTTACGCATCTGACGGAGGCGCGGAATGATTCCTTGTCGCCGGAGCCGAACTGGACGTCATTCTGTTTTACGAATATGTACCTGTAGTGTCCAAAGTCGGAATCCGGATCGGACACCCAGAATGCGGCGTAGTTGTCAGTTCCCTGTGAATTTGGCGGAACTCCCCGAGTCAACGGCATAGCCGACGAGGCAAGGCCGAGAATCCTGCCTTGTTGGTGATTTTTACCTGTGGGCCAATATTCCCACATCCTCGTACCAAGGAATTTCGCGTCAACCATCATTCCACCGGCCACTCCGCTGAAAGTCTCTTTCTCTGAGAATTTTGTCCCCTTTGTGGCAAGCGCCTCAGCCATTTCCACAAACTCTGCGTCAGAAGGCAGATGCCATCCTTCCGGACATGCAGCTACCGCTTCGTTCCAAGAATAGAAGCGACCGAATATCGCATCCATGGCCTCACTGTTTTCGTAAGGAACGCCTGAACCGGAATAATAGAGGTTGTTCTTCATCCACGTCTTACCGTTGAAAGTGGTTGTGTAGTAGGTACCCTCGTCCCTTGGGTCAACGAATATCGGATCCTTGCTGGAATATGCCCCGGCCACAGTCGAGTCAAGCGCAGCGTCAACCACGCTGAACGAGTTCGTGTTCGTCTTTGTATAGTAACCGTCCGCGAACGCCACGCAGTAAACCGTGAATGTACCGACCTTGGACGGAACGGTGAACTTGAAAGTTCCGTCACCAGTCTTGTCGGTTTCTGTCTTGGTCGTGTCCTTCGCTGAATCCCACGATACAGTCCAATAGTAACCTACATCCTCGGCCAATCCTGTGCCTGGATGAGTGATTCCGCTTGGGGTCAGGCTGAAGGCATCGCCCTTACGGACATAGGTCGGCACGGATGAGGAGAAGGTCAGCGTTCCGCTGACGTAGTCTTTCGTGGATGTGCTGTCTTTATCCTTTTTGCAGGAAGGCAGGGCGAGCATCGCCGCAGACAATCCTATTAAAATAATGTTCCTGATCTTCATCTTTCTCGATTGAAAATACAAATATCGCATAAAAAACGCAAAAACGGTATGCATTGAGCAAAAACTAGTCCAATGATGTCCCAAAATTGAATCGAAATGCCTATAATTGCAGAAATGAAAGTGATTATAGGAATATTCAGAAGCTTAGCTCTGTGCTTCGTTGTGCTTATGGCCGTGGTTTCCTGTGGCCGTAAGGCGGATTATCAGGAATTGACGGGCTATGCCCAAGGAGGGACATATTCAGTGAAATTCAACCACAGCGGCGTCAAGACCGGCATAAGCGAGATAAGAAAGTCGGTGGATTCCATCCTGACGCTGGTTGACACCACCTTGTCCGGTTACAACAAAGGATCGCAGCTGAGCCGCTTCAACGCCGGCGTGCCGGTGGTTCCCAATGAGATGTTCAGGGAGATATTCACCATCTCGAAAAGGCTCTATGATGAGACCGGCGGAGCGCTGGATATGGCTTCCGGGCCGCTCTATGATGCCTGGGGATTCGGCTTCACGAACGATTCGCTGCCGTCTGCCGCAGTCGTGGACAGTCTCAAGGCTGTCTGCGGGATGGATAAATTTGACGGGAATATGTCCCCGTTGATTCCAGGAATATGCCCGAAATTGAATTTCAACGCCATCGCGCAAGGCTACACCTGTGACAAGATCGCAGAATATCTTCACTCGTTAGGGGTCAGGGATATGCTTGTGAACATCGGAGAGATCTATAGTGAGGGCCTGAACCCTTCCGGCAAGCCTTGGACAATCGGAGTTGACAGACCTGAGGACGGGAATATGGAGCTTGGCGGCAAAGGTCTTGTGGGAATATGGCGGGGAGACGGAAGCGGCCGCGGTGTGGTCACCTCCGGTAATTACCGTAAGTTCTATGTGAAGGATGGACGGAAATATTCACACACCATAGATCCGAGGACGGGATATCCTGTGAACCATACCTTGCTCAGCGCCACGATTGTGGCCCCTGATGCCACTCTGGCCGATGCCTACGCCACATATTGCATGGTCATAGGATTGGATGAGGCGAAGCGTTTCATAGAATCGTTGGATGAATTGGAGGGTTATCTGGTCTATGCCGATGGAGAATCCATGTCCGAATGGGCGTCTTCTGGCTTCAATCTTGTAAGGGATAGCCGATAGATTTTTGTGGAATGACTAGACTGTTCAAAGATTCATCGTTTGTCATGGCCGCCGCGATCACGGTGGTCACTGGCTGTAGTACCATCAGCAGGACCGAGAAGCAATTGTCCAAGGTTGATTCGTTTGATTCTCCGGACATCCCGGCGATAGGGGAGCGTCCTCCTCTGCGGCCTCGTCAGACCGGTCTGGCATATTCCCCGAACTCTCTGATCATTTATTATGACGAGGGTGTCGGAAAGGGACCGCTCAAAAAGGCGGCAGTTAAGTACGGTGCCGATGTCGTCTATGACTACGGCATCATCAACGCGCTGACAATCCGCATTCCTGAAGGGAAGACCCTTGAGGAGGCCACAAAGTATTTCAGGAAGGTGAAAGGTGTGGTAGAGGTCTCAAAGAACGCTAATTACCTCATTGACTGATAGGCAGTTCCCGATTGTGAACCCACCTGATTTTGTCCGCTCCAATGAGTTGAGGTGCGCTCCTGAACCGAGCGCCTCTCCGAGGTCTCTGGCCAGTGCCCTGATGTAGGTTCCCTTGCTGCATTTGATCCGGATCATCGCCAACGGAAGGTGCAGGGCGGATGTGTCCACAACGTTTATCCGTGGATTTGGTCTCAGCCCTTCATCCGATAATTCCGGCCCGCTTTCTTTCCCGTTCGGGAAGAAGGAGATTAATTCCATTCCGGAGATGTTGATGATCTGTTTGTTAAGAGTCTCTGCCACAGTGTGGTCGAAATCCGTCATCACGTCAGTCTTCTCCTTGTGAGCCTCGCGGTACTGCTTCCTTGCCAGCTCGTAGGCTCTGACCCCGTCAACGGACTTGGCTGAGAAGAGGGGAGCGATCTGCTCCTGTTCGCCAAGAAACCGAGGCAGAACTTCTCTGACAGATTCTTCCGTGACACCTTCAACGGGATATTCCTGATCAATGGCCTTCTCCAGGTCGTAGGAAGGTGTGGTGGCACCGAACGAGACTCCGGCGAGATATTCCTTGCCCTCCTTTTGAAGGGTCTCGGCCAGTTTGGTGGCCTTGCCGATGCAGACGAGAAGCACTCCGGTCGCAAGCGGGTCGAGGGTGCCGGCGTGGCCGACCTTCAGGTTCTTCTTGTGGAAGTGTCTGCACGCCGCCCATTTGACCTTGCGGATGACATCGGCGGAAGTCCATCTGTAGGGCTTGTCGATGGGAATGATGATTCCTTCCGGGTAATCCTCAATGCTCTCAGAGAGTCTGGAGTTGCCCGAAAGGAACTGTTTGTCCGCTATCAACGCTTTTATTTCCAATGGTTTGTCCTGCGGCATTCCTTATTGGCAAATAGGAATCTTCTCGATGCGGCGCTCGTGTCTGCCTCCCTCGAACTCGGTCTCCAACCACTTGTTGACGATTGACGTGACCATCTGGTAAGAGATGAACCGGGCCGGCATCACAATCACGTTAGCCTTGTTGTGAGCCTTCGCAAGTCGCGCGATCTCAGTGCCCCAGCAAAGGGCGGCGCGCACTTTCTGATGCTTGTTCAGAGTGATCGCCATGCCATTGCCTGAACCGCAGAAAGCCACTCCGAGATCTACCTCGCCATTGTCTATGGCGGTGCCGAGCGGATGAGCGAAGTCGGAGTAGTCGCAGCTCTCCGCTGAATGTGTTCCATAATCGATGACCTCGTAGCCCTTCTTCCTGAGCAGAGCCGAAGATCTTTCCCTTGTACTCGAATCCAGCGTGGTCGCTGGCAACACCAATTTTCATAATATATTCCTGAATTAAATTATTTTCTTCTTGCTCACCGTCGTGATGAACTCCTTGAGGTAGAACGGCTCGAAATAGGCCACATCCTCGAACCTCTTGGCCTCCAATGCATCAATGGCCGGATGCATCATCGAGGCGGCTTTCGGGCAGCATTGGATGAAGCGGGCGTTCGGGCTGGTCAGGGTGTCCTTGCATTTGTCGGCACCATCACCGATGAACAGCACCGGGCCTTCGGCGAGCTGATCCTTGAATGAATCCGCATCGATTATCTGAGCCACGGTCGGAGAGATTTGTTTCCCGTCAGGCGTGAATATTCCCGTGTAAACCTCCATCCTGCGGGCGTCGATCATCGGGATGATGTAGCGGCAGCCCTCCGGGAGCATATTCCCGTCCAAAGCCTGCCAGACGAGTGTGTCGAGAGTGCCGACGGAGATCATCGGGATGCCGGCCCCGAAGCAGAGGCCTTTGGCTGTTGAGACCCCGACGCGCAGCCCGGTGTAGGAACCCGGTCCCTTGCTGACGGCCACAGCGTCACAGTCGGACACTTTCAGACCTTTTTCGGAAAGCATCTCGCTGACGAACAGCGCTGTCTTTGAGGCGTGCGCCCTTGGCTCGTCGCTGATCCTTTCACAGACGACCTTCCCGTCCTCCACAAGGGCGGTGGAGCAAAGGGAAGTGGAAGTCTCTATTAGAATGATTCTGCTCATTATTTATTGAATATCAATTCTTTCATATAAGGAAAAAAAAAGACATCGGCGAAATCCTTGATCGGTGTGTAGAAAAGCGACTCGCTGATCGTCTTCGAACAGTCGATCTCCAGCGCCGTGGTGACGGAGTCGAAAAGGAGGATGAAAAGCCCTATGGCAAGAACCACTTTCAACAGGGCGAAAACCACTCCGAGAAGTTTGTTCAGCCACCCGAGCATCACGATCTTCACAATGCCCTCCAGCATTTTTCCGGCTAAGGTGAGGGCGAAGAAAACTCCCAGCAGGATGATCGTGAAGGCGATCGCCTGAAGCACGGCAGGGGAGACATCCATCACCGGTTTGAGCCATTCGACCACCACATTGGAGAAATGGAATGACATCCATGCCCCCAGCACCAGAGCCACCAGGGCGGCCATCTGGGCGATGAATCCCTTGGACAGGCCACGGAATATGGCTGGAACACAGCACAGAAGAATTATGATGTCTATTATATTCATTAATCACCTATTTGATAAAAAACGCGGAAATCACTATCTTTGCAAACTTAATTGCATAGGAAGCGAACCGATGGTTTTTCCGATGCAAAAATAGAAAGAAAATTATGACATTCAAAGAGTACAAAGGCCTTGATCTGGTTTCTGTCGGGAATGAGGTTCTCGACAGATGGAAAAAGAATCACGCGTTCGAGAAATCCCTTGAGGTCAGGGAAGGGGCACCTGAGTTCATATTCTTCGAGGGCCCGCCTTCCGCCAACGGCAAGCCGGGAATCCACCACGTAATGGCTCGCTCCATCAAGGACGCCATCTGCCGCTTCAAGACCCAGTCCGGGTACAAGGTGAACCGCCGCGCCGGATGGGACACCCACGGACTCCCTGTGGAGATCGGCGTGGAGAAGAAGCTTGGAATACACAAGGATGACATCGGAACGAAGATTTCCGTTGAGGAATACAACAAGACCTGCCGCAGCGAGGTGATGAAGTACACGGCGGAATGGGTGAATATGACCGAGCGTGTCGGCTACTGGGTCGATATGAACGATCCGTACATCACCTATGACAACCGCTACATCGAGACCTTGTGGTACCTTTTGAAGAAGATTTACGACAAGGGGCTGCTCTACAAAGGGTACTCCATCCAGCCATATTCGCCTTCCGACGGCACAGGCCTCAGCTCACACGAGCTGAACCAGCCGGGCTGCTACAAGGACGTGACCGACACGACGGCCACGGTGCAGTTCGAGGTCATCAAGGACGGAAAGTCGCAGCCGCTCTTCGGGACGGAGGCCTTCCCGGTATATTTCCTCGCATGGACGACAACCCCGTGGACCCTTCCTTCAAACACGGCGCTCTGCGTGGGACCGAAGTATGAATATGTCCGTGTCCTTTCTTTCAACCCATACACGGGAAAGGAGGCCATTTACGTGCTGGCCAAGGATTTGGTGGGCGCCTGGTTCAATCCTAAGGCCGCCGACATTCCGCTTGAGAACTACAAGCCAGGCGACAAACTCGTTCCTTACAAGGTGCTTGACGGTTCGTTCAAGGGCATTGACCTTGTCGGAATCCGCTACAAGCAGCTGATTCCTTGGTTCCGGCCGATCGAGGAAGGGGAGCCGTTCAGGGTGATCTCCGGAGACTATGTCACGACCGAGGACGGTACCGGAGTCGTTCACATCGCTCCTACCTTCGGTGCGGATGACAAGAAAGTCGCCGCCAACTACGGTGTGCCGGGAATGATGGTTCTTGACAAGGACGGCAAACGGCAGGCCCAGGTGGACCACGACGGACGCTTCTACCCGATCGAAGACCTTGATCCTGAATATGTCCGCACACACGTGGACCCTTCTTATAAGGAATATTCCGGCCGCTATGTGAAGAATGCTTTTGATGACTCTCTTCCGGCTGACGCTCCGACCCTCGACATCGACCTTTGCATGATGATGAAGATGGACGGCAGGGCGTTCAGGATCCAGAAGCAGACCCACAGCTATCCTCACAGCTGGAGAACCGACAAACCTGTCCTCTATTATCCTCTCGACGCCTGGTTCATCAAAACCACGGCTGTCAAGGACGAGATGGTCGCTCTGAACAAGACGATCACCTGGAAGCCGGAGTCCACCGGTACGGGACGTTTCGGCCAGTGGCTTGAGAATATCCAGGACTGGAACCTCAGCCGCAGCCGTTTCTGGGGCACACCGCTTCCGATCTGGCGCACCGAGGACGGAAAGGAGGAGATCTGCATCGGCACGATCGCACAGCTCTACACCGAGATCGACAAGGCTGTGGAAGCCGGATTCATGACAAGCAATCCGTTTAAGGACAATGGTTTTGATCCTGAGGACATGAGCAAGGAGAACTACGGCGAGGATTGATCTCCACAGGCCTTATGTCGATAACATATTCCTTGTCAGTCCTTCCGGAAAGAAGATGACCCGTGAGACAGACCTTATCGATGTTTGGTTCGACTCCGGCGCAATGCCTTACGCTCAGGAAGGTCTCCGTGGACTGGATTCTCCGAAGTTTGGCTGCACGGCAGACTTCATCGCCGAGGGCGTTGACCAGACCAGAGGCTGGTTTTACACGCTTCATGCCATCCACACCATGATCAGCGGGACTCCTGCCTACAAGACCGTGATCTCCAACGGTTTGGTTCTGGACAAGAACGGCAACAAGATGAGCAAGCGCCTCGGCAACGCCGTGGATCCGTTCGAGGAACTGGACAAGTACGGCGCAGATGCCCTCAGGTGGTATATGCTGACCAACGCCCAGCCTTGGGACAACCTGAAGTTTGACGAGGCCGGTGTGGACGAGGTCCGCAGGAAATTCTTCGGAACGCTTTACAACACATATTCATTCTTCGCCCTCTATGCCAATGTGGACGGCTTCGACCCTAAGGCCGCGAAGGTGGAATATTCAAAGAGGCCGGAGATCGACCGTTGGATCATCTCGCTGCTCAATACCTTGAAGAAGAAGGTTGTGGCGGCTTATGAGGATTATGACATCACAACCGCAGGGCGTCTGATCCAGGACTTCGTGTGCGATGACCTTAGCAACTGGTATGTGCGTCTGAACAGGAAACGTTTCTGGGGTGGAAAGATGGACGAGGACAAGCTCGCCGCCTACCAGACCCTTTACGAGGTGCTGGTGGATGTCGCTGTGCTCGGCGCTCCGATCGCTCCGTTCTATATGGACCGTCTCTATCTGGACCTCGTTCCGGACGGCTCCTCTGAGTCGGTTCATTATGTGAATATGCCGGCTTGCGACGAGGCAGTCATCGACACAGATCTGGAGGAGAGGATGAATCTGGCTCAGAAGGCCACATCGATGGTGCTCGCGCTTCGCCGCAAGGTCTCCATCAAGGTCCGTCAGCCGCTCCAGAAGCTCATCATCCCCCGTGATCTCCGCAAAGGTCAGGGAGCAGCTTGAACAAGGTCAAGTCCATCATCCTCAATGAGGTGAATGTGAAGGAGGCCGAGTTTATTTCCGACACCACCGGCATCATCACCAAGAAGATCAAGCCTAACTTCAAGACCCTCGGAAAGGTTTACGGCAAGCAGATGAAAGAGATCGCCGGAGCTTTCGGCGGATTCGATCAGGCGACAATCTCGGCCATTCAGAATGCTGAGGCTGCCGGGTTGGCATATTCAGTGGAACTTCCTTCGGGAGTCGTTGAGCTTAGGCCTGGCGACTATGAGATCTCGTCCGAGGACATGCCAGGCTGGCTCGTCGCCACTGAAGGTCAGCTGACCATCGCCCTTGATATTCAGATCTCGGAAGAGTTGAAGAGGGAAGGCGTGGCCCGCGAGCTTATCAACAGGATCCAGAACCTCAGGAAGGACAGCGGATTCGAGGTGACGGACAAGATTAATGTAGTCCTTTATCCTGACGCTGTGGCTCATGGAGGAATAGCTGCTGCTTTGGAAGGATTCAGAAGCTACATTGCTGCTCAGACTTTATCTGTTTCACTTATGCTTATGTTTGATGAACCAGCTCCTGAAACGGCAACTGACGTTGAGTGGGATGAAGGTGCGCTTAAGATATTGCTGTCAAGATAATTTTAGACCTAAATACAATTTACACTATGTCAGAGTTAATCAAAGACAACGCGGTTTCCGCCGAGACGACGAAGGTGCGTTACAGTGATGAGGAACTTGAAGAGTTCCGCACTATCATCAATGATATGCTTGACAAGGCCCGGAAAGAGTATAACACCCTGCGAAGGGTGATTATGCACAACGGCAGCAACGACATCGAGGACACCACACCGTCGTTCAAGACGGTCGAGGACGATGGCGCCTACCAGCTTTCCAAGGAGGAGGCCAGCCAGCTCGCGCAGAGGCAGTACAAGTTCATCCAGAACCTCGAGGCCGCACTTGTGCGCATCGAGAACAAGACTTATGGAATATGCCGTGAGACAGGAAAGCTTATTCCGAAGGAGAGGCTGCGTTTGGTGCCTCATGCCACGCTTACTGTAGAAGCCAAGGAGATGCTTGCTAAAAAAAAGGACAGAACTAGTGAAGGTTTCCAAGGGTAAGAAACTCCTGATTCTAGGAGTCATACTTGTCGTCATTGACCAGGTCATCAAGATCTTGGTCAAGACGAACATGCAGATAGGTGAGCATTTCAGCGTCATCGGAAACTGGTTCCAGATTTTCTTCATCGAGAACGAGGGAATGGCTTTCGGAATGAAGTTCGGCGGCGCCGTCGGCAAGTTCCTGCTGTCATTCTTCAGGATCGCTCTTTCTGGCGCTCTCTGCTGGTGGATAGCTTCGCTTGTGCGTAAATCGGTGGATTCTGAAGGGAAGTTGGCACTTCTGCCGGATGGCAAGCCCGTGGTTCCGACCGGAGTCCTTGTCGGCCTGACGTTGATCACCGCCGGCGCTTTCGGCAACATCATCGACAGCCTTTTCTACGGAGTGATCTTTGACTATGCCCCCCGCTGATGTTCGGCCGCGTGGTGGATATGTTCTACTTCCCGCTCATCGACACAATCTGGCCGTCTTGGGTACCATTTGTGTGGGAGGAGACCGCCTTTTTGTTCTTCGCTCCTCGTCTTCAATTTCGCCGACAGCTGCGTCACGGTTGGCGCTTTCTATCTGATTTTTTTCCAGAACCGTTTCTTCACCCGTGCGGAGGAGAAACCGGATGAGAAAAAATGATTCTGCCGGTCGCTGACTCCCGCGGCACATTGAGTCTGTCAAGTGCCGAGCGGTATGTCTCCGATGACTGAATATGCCCGCAACAATATCATAATTGAGTTTTTTGCAAAATTGTTCCAGCATATTTTGCAGAACAAAAAAAAATATATACCTTCCTGTCTTTGACACTTTGATTTAGTAGAAACAAGTATAATTCAAGGCTCCAGACCGCTGAGTTGGCGATTTGGGGCCTTTGGATTTTTTCTGACTTTGTAGTAGACAAGCCCTTTCGTGGTCTGCGGCCGAGGGACTTCGGGCCGGTACGCACCTGTCGGTGCTATCCCTCCCGCGCCTTAAGCGCGGGCCCCTCCCGTTCACGAAGCCACGGGCGGCTACGCCGTCCGAAGTCCCTCGGCCATCCGTCCCTAGTGCTTGTCGCTTCCGTCGTCATCTTTCTCGCGTTTCTTGGTCTGGGCGATGATGCCCCTCATCTTCTGTCTTGTGACTATCTGCGTGTCGGTTCTGAACCCTGCGCTGCCGTGCAGGTGGTTTGTGAGGTCCGTTCTGGTATATGCCGGGACATATCCTTCACCGGCGATGCCGAGGAAGTCCATTGAACGCAACGTGCCCACTATCTCCTCCGTCGTGAAGTGCCTGCCTCCCCGGTTGACCTTCTTCTCCAGATACTTGTATATGAGCAGGGCAAGGAAGCAGGTGAGGAAGTGGGCCTTGATGCGGTCGTCCCTCCTAACGTAGACCGGCCTTGCGTCAAAGTCCGTCTTCATGATGCGGAAGCCGTTTTCTATGATCCATCGGCCGCCGTTCAGTCTGATGATGTCCGGCGCAGGATCCCAAAGGTCAGTGCACAGGGCATAGAAGCCGTCGAAGCGGGCCTCCTGGTCTATCATCTCCTGATTGAGTGAGTAGCTTTCTATCTGCGCGAGCTCACCGTCCGCGGTGCAGTGCTCGGCCTTGATGAAGCGCTTGGCGTCATTCGGGCTCTTGCGCCTGGACGTCACGCCCTGCCCTTTCTGCAGCAGGGCGACCGCACGGCTCACCTGCCGTTCGCGCACATAAGAGAGGGTACGTACGCCTTGTACTTGAATGAGAACGTGACGATGATGCGCTGCTCCAGCGTCTCTCCGGTGGACATCTTGGTGGGGTCCCAACGTTCCTTGTAGAAAAAGCGTCTCGCAATGCTCCTTGGAGTCCAGGGTGCTGATGTCGTATTCCTTGTCAGAGCCGGCCGTACGCCACCCCTTGCAGTCCAGCGCCCATTCCTGAAGATATCCCTTGAGCTTCTTGAGGGACTGCACCGTAACGAATGACCTGTCGCCGACGCTGTCGTTCTTGCGGTTCTCGTATGAAGACAGTCCGCCGTCGGTGCACACCACCAGCTTCGACAGGCCGAACTTGTCCTTGAGTATCTGCTCCATAGGCTTGAGCGTGCCGGTCTCCGCCTTGTTTCCCGGCTCGATGCACATCGCCAGCGGAAAGCCGTCATGGTCCGTGAACAGTCCCATCTGCACAATTGGCAGCGGACGGCCCTCCTTGCAGTGTCCGAACTGCACCAGGCCGCCTTCCTCCTCGCACTCGAAGAAGTAGTTCGTCAGGTCATAGTACACCACCTGCGTGTTGCGCTTCCCAAGTTTCAGACTACGCTTATACACGTCCGCCTGGATTTCATTGAACTCTTCGGCAAGCAGCGACAGCGCCCTGTACACCTGCTCCAGAGTGCACTCGGGCTGCTCGAAGAACTTTCCGGCATCCTCAAGAGAGGACCGCTTTGATCCCGGATACAGTATCCTGGTATACACAAGCATGGAAAGGATGCCGTTCAGGTCATACCTGAGCAGCTTGTGCTTCTTCGCTATCTTCTTGCAGATATAGTCCAGCCCCAGCTCATAGTATATCTTCTGCAGGAACAGGTAGCCTCCGTTGTAGCTGCGCCGTTCGCCCTTCTGTATGTACGCCTTCGGGTTATATTCCACGACGACATTCCGGTTCTCTTCTTTTTCGGCGGCCGTCATCTCCGCGACTCTGGCGCGCGCCCACTCAATGGGGTCCTCGCCTCCCAGCTTCTCGCGAAGCTCCTCGACGGTCCCGAACTTCTCGACGACCTTGGTCGTGCACCTTCCGTCTTCTTTTCTGAACGATTTGATTGCGTACAAGTAGGTGTGACTGCCGCTTTTCTTCAATTGGAGAGTCATATTTGCATCAAAATATCGTAATGTCTAACACTATCTAAATACAAATATAAGAATTAAATTTGACAAAAAAAAGAGTTCAGAACGAACTCCATCAAATATTTCTAACTTTTTTCGGATTTTAAAGTGTCAAACTACCGGGTATGTCTCCGATGACTGAATATGCCCGCAACAATATCATAATTGAGTTTTTTGCAAAATTGTTCCAGCATATTTTGCAGAACAAAAAAAAATATATACCTTTGCATTCCCTCAATCGAGGGAATAAGTTTGGAGAGGTGGTAGAGTGGTCGATTACGGCAGTCTTGAAAACTGTTGAGCTGCGAGGCTCCGGGGGTTCGAATCCCTCCCTCTCCGCCAGAAATAACATGAAAGAGGCTGACTCAAAAGGTCAGCTTTTTTTCATTTATCTTCCTGCCCGGTCGCTGAGTGACAGCCTTTGAGGGCAAGGAAAGAGATGCCATTGATGTGGCAGTATCTCCTTCTGAATGTTCATTTGTCCACCTCGTGGAATCACAATGTGCTGAAAAACAGTTGTTTGGTTAAATGCTTTGTCTATGGATGCGTTGCGGGAATCCGAGATATTCCATCTAATTTTGCATAAACAAAATATTAAGAAATATGAAGGATTTGATTGCATGCTGCGGATTGGACTGTGAGAATTGCGATGCACGCAAGGCCACGGTGAACAATGATGACGCGCTTAGGAAAAAGACTGCCAAGCGATGGGCCGAGGCGAATGACGCCCCTATCAAGCCCGAGCATATCAACTGTATGGGATGCCGGACGGAGGGCGTGAAGTATCTCTATTGCAACGATCTTTGTCCGGTCCGCAAGTGCGTGAGTGAAAAAGGTTACGACACATGCGCAGACTGTGCGGAGATCGACGCTTGCGAGGTGGTCGCACAAGTCTTCAAGAATGCGCCTGAGGCCCGTGGCAATCTTAAGACAGAACGCCTGGCGACAGAATTGTATAAGGCTTTGGGCGTGCTTGGCATACCATGGCTATCAATGCTGTACTTCTAATCGTATGGTTTTTGCAGGAGCGTGAACGGACATATTCATTGGATAATTATGAGAGGAACAGTAGTGATTTTGACTGTATTCGCGTTTTCCTGCGCTGTAATGACCGCACAGGACAAGACGGTGGTCAAGGGAGAGTTAGGACCGGAAGGTGCGCCTAAGGAAGTGGACTTCTTTTACCGGAGCGGTGAGAGTGTGAGTGTTCCGGTTGAGAACGGACGTTTCCGTGTGGAACTACCGACTGACGTTACCAAGTCATACGATGTAGGCATGGGGCGCCATGTCAAGGTGACCATCGTGCCTGAAGGCGGCACCTTGACCATCAGCAGGCGGCCTGACGGACGTTGTACGGTCAGCAGCGACAAGGTTAATTCATTGACCGTGGCGCTGGACTCTCTGATGTCGTTCCGCCGGAGAAACTATAAGGACAGCACATTGATGATCAATGAATATAAAAGGGTTATCCATGCCAATCGTGACAACGCTGTGGGTTACATGGCATTGTTCTTCTTGACGAATTTCGGTAACACGGATCCTAAGACGCGGTTTGAGCTTGCGGGGACATTGGCCCCGAATATGCTGGCGGAGCCAAGAACAGCCAAACTGAAAAGGGACATAGAGGCGGTCTATAATACTTCTGTAGGAATGAGGTTCCAAGACTTTGAGGGAATTGACATGGCTGGAAACACGGTTCGGCTTTCAGATTATGCCGGCAAAGGAAAATATATTCTGTTGGATTTCTGGTCGACCAGTTGCGGTCCTTGCCGCCGTGCGTTCCCGCATATCATGGAATTGTACGAGGAGTTTGGAGGAAATAGGTTTGATGTCATTGGTGTCCCCCTCTGGGGAGGAGGCAGCTCAGTCGAAGGAGACGGTCAGGGAAAAAGCTTGACTTGGAAGAATATCCTTGGTACGGAGGAATCGGCCGCTGAACTCTATGGCGTGACCTTTGTGCCTACGTACCTGCTGCTCGCTCCTGACGGAACAATACTCGCTCGCGCTGACTTGTCAGAGATAGAGCGGATGATCAGAGAATCAGTCAGATGATGCGTGACATTATCTGATGAATTTTTGTATATGGCTAAAAAACATTACATTTGTGAATATAAGTGCGGCGGCATCTGCCTGTTCGCGGAAATTGAAAAGTAGTGTATTTGAAGACTATATTAAGAATCATTCTTGTCTCCGCTGGAGTCGCGCTATGTGGTTGCGGTGACTTTGAATCCACTGAATCTGAGGTGATTCCATCCTCGGTGAATGTCGTTTTCGCTGTCGGGAACGCCCCGAGGACGAGAACGGAATACGATGTGGAGACCAAGCGCTTTGTGTGGAATGATGGCGACAAAGATTGCTGTCTGGGCAAAATCCCCGGACGGATCATACGCTTTGGATAATCAGGCGTTCCGTTTGATGGCGGTTGCCTCTGACAAGTCCGAGGCCTATTTCACAGCCACCCTTCAGTCCCCGATGGCTGAAGGAACATATTCATACTACATGACTTACCCTCTTCCGGAATCGATGGGTGGCATGACCGCCACATTCACTGTTCCGTCTGTTCAGGATGGCACGGCTTCGGATGGAGTGGACATAATAGTGGCGGAACCGATCTCCGGACCGGCCTTGGAGCCGGTTAAGGAGGCGGCACCTATCGTGTCCGATGATGTGCTGAATGTCAGAATGAGACATCTGCTGCATTTCCTGAGGTTCTATATTCCTGAAGGGAATAACTTGCTGGGGGAGCCGGTGAAGAGAATCGAGTTCACGATGCCGCGGGCGGTGGCCGGCAATGTTTCGGTGGACGTCACGGATGCTTCCACCGCCAGTCTTGGCGATGGCGTGAACGGGATGACATTGGAATTAACGAAACCTATCGACGCGTCGGCTGACGGGATGGAATCGGCTGTCGCCGGTATATTCCCTTCCCAGACCGCTTATTCGGCGGGAGATTTGATGACGGTGTCGATATATTCGGAGAACAAATGGGCCTCGTTGAGCCCTATGTCTTTGGAAGGCAGGACTTTCGCCGCTGGGCATCTGACCCCGGTGCCGCTGAGGCCGGCCGAGGTCAAGCGGCTTTATAAGCTGAGGTTCACACTGGCGTCCAACAATCTTGGCGAGGATCCGTATAACATAAGGATCGCTCTGCCGGCCGGGGTGAACTGGCCTGGGAGCGCGTCCAACGTGCTGGGGCTTGACGGAACTCATAACGGACTGATAAAGACTGGTGACACATTTATCGTCGAGACTAAGGATGAGGCGGAGTTCAGGGCGTTGTCCTCCCAGCCGTTGACTGTAAGTTACGAGTCGGAAAGCGCGTTGGTGACGGAAAGTCTTGCTCTCGGGGACTTGACTTCGGTCTCAAGCGCGGCTTGCTCTCTGAATTGTCCTTATCTGTTCTTCGAGGATTTCAGCGGGGTCGGGGACATTAGTTCATACGATAAATACGGAACATCCAATCCGGGGTCGAGAAAACCGGAGACATTCCTGAATGGATGGAGTGCCGCCAGAGTGGGGGCCATGGCTGGAAAATCAATCAGGATAGCATGTCGCCGGGAAACTTCGGCGAACTATCCGGCGAGGGCGGACTCTCCGTTCTTGTCATGCCTCAAAAAGAATCATACTGTCAGCCTTGAAGTCGCGTTTGACTATTCTATGGATAGGCAAAATGGAGGTATAGGACCTGTTGATGTCTCTCAGACTATGCATATCGGTTACATCACTACGGAAGAGAGTCTGAAGAGCGGTGACGACACCGGTGTCTATCCGGCAAGTTACACGTCTGACGAGACAGGCGGGTCATACCTGAATGTCAACAAGCAATATAGTGTCACGCTGGACAACGTAAGCGCGCCGCTGCGGTTGAGCTGGAGAACCACACCGGAGAATAAGGCAGGGCTTAACAACAACACCTGCTGGCTCTACATAGACAACATAAAAGTTAAGATCGCAAAATAATTAATGATATGAAAATTGACAGAATCGCTCTTGGAATATTGACACTGGCCCTTATGTCGGTGTCCTGTTCCGAGCAACAGACAAGTCAGGACGGGCATGTCTCGTTTTCCTTGAACCCTGACGGTCAGGTGGCCGTGGTGTCGAGGAGCAACGTGTCCGACTACACAACACTTCCGGATGCCGGGAAGTTCACGATCGCCCTTACAAACAGCAACGGTGACGAGATCTATGCCGGAACACTTGAAGGCTATGACGCTTCCACGGCCCTGAAGACAGGAAACTATTCGGTGAAGGCGAATTATGGCTCAGTCGCTGACGAGGGCTTTGGAAAGCCTTGCTTCTCAGGAGAGACATCGTTCTCGATTGTCGGCGGCGGCACCGCTTCGGTGACTATCCCGGTCTCTCTGACGAATGCTATCGTGAAGGTCGAGTGCACAGAGACCTTCGATGCGTATTATACGGATTATTCCTTCTCGGTGAAGACAGGTGGCGGAACCGTGATAGATTTTCCTAAGGGGGAGACAAGAGCCGCGTTTGTCGATGCCTACATGATCTCTGTGTCAGGTACGTTGACAAGTCAGAGTGGCAAGACCCAGGAATTTTCCAAGGAGTACAGATCCCTTTCTCCGAAAACCTGCTACACTATCAAGTTCGATGTGTCCAATGTGGGAGGAAACTCTATTACCATCTCCTTTGATGATACGATTGAAGATGTTGAACTGACGGAAGTTGAACTTAACGGCTGACAAGATGAAAAAGATTTTTTACATATTTCTGGCCGCCGTCATGGTTTTGGCGGTGTCCTGCAAGAAGGACAATTTCAATTACGGCAAAGGGGACAGGACCGGCACGCTTTCGTTTGACGGCCTTTCCATAGAGGTCTCTGACGAGGTTCACAAGGTCACGACCAAGGCTGAGGCCGCCGGTGATGACTACACGCTGTTCCTTTATGACAATGCCGGCAAACTTGTCTGGCAGAAGACCTATCAGGAGGTGCGCGGCGGTGGCGATGTCTCTCTTCCGGAGGGTGACTATAGCCTGGAAGCCCGCTCGACCAGCGCTGATGTTCCAAACGCCAAGTTCAACGCTCCGGTCTATGGCGCCACAAAGGACTTCGCGATCAAGGCTGGAGTGACCACGACGCTCGGTTCAATCACCTGCAAGCTTCTTCAGGCTGTTGTCAGCGTTGGATACAACGAGGATTTCCTGAAGTCGGTCACTGGTGACGGGGCCGCTACCGTGGAGTTGGCGGCAGGTTATCCTTTGGAGTATAAACTGGAATATTCAAACGGCAATCCGACATACGACCACAGCATGGGTTATTTCGCGGTGAATGGCAATGATGCCACTATCGCTTTGGTATTCAAAGGCTCCATTGACGGCAAAAGACCCAAAGGATGCGCGCGACCATCACCAATGTGAAAGCTCAGGACTGGCACGTGGTCACCATCATAAAGAAAGTCGATGCCTCCGGCAACGCTTCTTTCACTGTTGAGATCGATGGCTTGGTCGAGGATGCCGAATTGAATGGTGACGTGACCGCTGAAGAGCCTGGTGACGGCAACGATCCTAACGCTCCGATCGGGGACGGAGGAATCGAACTTATCAGTACAAGCATTTACGACATAACAAAGACTGTCACTGTGCCGGAGACCGGGGCATTCCCGCTCACGATGACAGCCAAGATTCCTAACGGCGTGCGTAAGTTCACAGTTGACATCGCTTCCACCAACGCTGACTTCATCAATTCCGTGAACTCGGTCGGTGGAACCACACTTGATCTGATCAATCCTTCTGAGGCGGCGATGGGTGTTTTCGACATCGTTCCGTTCCCTCACGGCGCGGAATTGTCGGGCAAGACGGAGATTGAATTTGACCTTTCCGATCGCGCAGGCTCCGCTTCTGGCGTTCAAGGGCACGCACACATTCACGATGAATGTTATTGACAACAAGGGCTGCCGCAAGAGCATCCCGATCAGTCTTGAGGTACTTTAGGAGGAATGAATATGAGAAATAAACTCACAATCATAACATTGTCTCTTTCGGCGCTCGCGTTTGGAGCCTGTGCCAACTATGGTGAGACTCCGGCCGCCAAAGGAGTGTTCAGTCTTGATGTAAGGATGGGTGAGCCTGTGTCCAGGGCCGTCATGAGCCAGGAGGAACTTCTTTCCTCCGCGAAGGTAAGCATCTATAAGGGTGACTTCTCCGGCAAGGTCCGTGAATATGAATATTCACAGATGCCACAGGCCATCTATCTGCCGGCTGATGATTATCGCGTTGACGTTATCGCCGGAGAGGCTGTCAAGGAGAATCCTGCGGCGGCGTCTTGGGAGCAGAAAAGTTACAAGGGATCTTCCGATGTGACTGTCAAGGCCGGAACATCCAGCAGCGTGACCGTTACAGCGAAGGTTTCCAATGTCATCTCCAAGGTTGCTTTCGACCAGACTGTCGCGGATGCTTTTCAAAGTGGCTACACTTGTGAGGTCAGCCTTGCCGATACTGACGGACGGTTGGTCTATGACGCTTCCAACAGCGGCTCGGACGGTTTTTTCATTCCTTCCGGTTTCGAGCCTTCGCTTTACTGGAATTTCTCCGGGACGTTGAAGAAGGATGGGAGCACATTCACAAAGTCGGGTGAGATCAAGTCTGTCGAGGAAGGCAAGAGGTATAGGCTGAACTTTAAATATACGGAGAAAGACGGTCTTCTGGCCTTCGACCTTCTGGTGGATGATTCTACGAACAACATTTACGATGACATCATCTTCGAGGGGACCTCGACGGGAATCGCCCAGTCATCCAGATATGAGATCTGGGCCGGACACTTCACGGCCCATGCCGATGTCGATGAGGCTCAGTACGACAAGGATAAGGTTCGCTTTGAGGAGGGTACGTGAGAAAGGTACTCAGGACTGGACTCCGGTGACAGCCGTAAGGGATTCTGAAGGCACATTCAGCGCGGAGATCAAAGGTTTGTCTCCTTCCACGGTTTACGAGTATCGTCTCGTGCTCACATCCCTTGAGTCAGGTGAGGAGGAGATTCTTGCCGCACCGTCGGATGTGACAACCGAGAAGGCGGTGCCTGTGCCTAACGGAGGGTTCGAGACGACATCCAATGATGAAAGCAACAAGTACAAGTCTTTCTACGATCCTTCCTCATCGGATCCTACTCTGCAAAAACAATGGTGGGGTAATGGTAACAAGGGCGCGACCCTTGTCGGTTCTGGTTCCGTGATCTGTTATCCTGACGCTTCTGACTACAAGGAAGGGACGCAGTCCGTGTGTCTCCAGTCACGTTGGGTTGTCGTTAAGTTCGCCGCTGGAAACCTTTTCAGCGGGCATTTTGGAGACCTTATCGGAACCACTGGAGGAACAGTTTACTTCGGAAGGCCGTTCACCGCAAGGCCTACAGCGTTGAGGTTATGGGTGAAATATTCCGGAGGTGTCATCAACCGTGAGTCCGGCAATGTCCCTTCTGACGGAAAGAAGGGTAACTATGACAAGGCATCCATAAGAATCGCTTTGGGCACATGGGATTACAAGCGTTATGGCGGAGACGCGGACAGTCCGGTAATGATAAACACCACTGACGTGAGCACATTCGTGGATTTCTCCACGGACAAATCCACAATCGCTTTCGGTGAGAGGCTCATCACCTCAGACGATTCCAATCCGGCCAAGGACTGGATCCAGATGACGATTCCTCTCGAGTACAGCAGCCTGACGACATACCCGACGCACATCATCATCAGCTGCGCGGCCAGCATGTACGGAGACTACTTCACCGGGTATGACAACAGCAAACTCTGGCTTGACGGAATGGAACTCCTCTACGAATAATGACAAGATATTCATTCATAATACTTTCAGTCCTCCTCATGGCCCTTGGCTCGTTCAATGCCGAGGGACAGAGGATGGATCGGGGTATTGACCTGTCATCGCAGCCTTGCTTCATTAAAAAAGGTACATGGATGGTGGGCGGTGGAGCCAGTTATATGCTTCACAACAACGATAACTCCCGTCTGTTGGTGGTCAACGGCATAAAATCCACAGGCTACACCCTTTCTGTCAGCCCGGCGTTCTGCTACATGTTCAAGGACAATATGGGAGTCGGAGTCAGGGTCGGGTACAGAAGGAATATGTTCCAGCTGGATTCCGCGAAGTTGAATCTCAAGGACATCGACATGGAGATGGCTGATTTCCACAAGATCAGTCATGCGTTTGAGATTCAGGGAATAGGACGATATTATATTCCTGTGGGATCGTTGAAGCGGCTCGGATTGTTCAACGAGTTGCAGCTGTCATATTCATACGGCCAGGGAAAGGTGCTGGACGGACACGGCGACAAGGTGAACGCAACGTATGAGACGTCCAACGCTTTGGGAATCAATGTGTGTCCCGGATTCATGGCATTTGTCACCGATAAGCTCGCCATAGACGTGAGTGTGAACATGATGGGACTCCATTTTGATTGGACGGACCAAAGCCACAACCGAGTGGCGGAGGGGGACAGAAGTTTTACATTCATTAATTTCAAGGTGAATCTGCTTGCTGTGGGATTCAGCCTCTATTATTACCTGTAGGCGGTGAAAAAGTTAGCGATAATACTCTTCATTTTTCTTTCCGTGTCTGGAATTCGGGCAGCGGAGAGAGACAGTCTTTCCGTCGTGGAAAAGCGCGGACCGGACAGGCTGTTCATGCCAAAGGGAGACTTTTCCGCTGGTGTACAGTTCTTCTATGCGGACTTGTCCAGCACTGACAGTGAATATCTTATGCTGCTTCAGCATTTGGATGCCAACGGCACTATGATGACGTTGTCGCCTTTCCTCGACTACACTTATAAGGACAATAGGTCAGTCGGGGTGAGGGCGAAATATTCATCTGCGCGAAAGGAGGAGGTGTCTCCAACGCTGATCTCTCGATGCTCAGCGATGATCTGGCGGTCTCTTTGAATGACATAAAGGCGGATTCTCGTACGGTCCAGGCCGAGGTCTTTCATAGAGCCTACGCCTCTTTGGACAAGCGTGGCAGGATAGGAGTGTTCACCGATGTGTCTCTGGGATATTCCTACACCCGCACCTCATTCTCCTACAACGAGGAGAGCCTCGACAGTTACGCCGCGGCGAACAGGGTAAAGATCGCTGTCCATCCGGGTCTGATGATCTTCGTGACCAACAGCATAAGCACGCACGTGGCGATCGGCATCGGCGGAGCTACCTACAACCACATCGACTACTACAAGAACGGAGAGATTGTGGGCACGAGGGATTTCTCCAAGGTTCGTTTCATGCTTGACGTGCTTGATATTTCTTTCGGACTAAGTTTCCATATTTAGGCTATGAACAGATTTTTCTTGATAATATTGACGATAGTCTCTTTGCCGGTTGTCTCGTGCATCCGGAACGACATCCCTTACCCGGAGATAGACGCCGCCATCACAAGTCTGGACGCGGACGGCGCCAAGTCGGTGAGTATCAGCGCCGATATCCATGAGGTGGTGCTTACGCTTGAGGAGACCGTGGACATCAGCAAGGTCAATATCCGCGAGGTGTCGTTCAATGATGAGGCGGTCGCCGCTTCCGATCCGATTGTCGGCACGAAAGATCTGTCCAAACCGCTTACGGTGACACTTTCCGCCTACGAGAACGAGCGCTCTTGGGCGATCAAGGCTGAACAGCCGATAGAACGTTACTTTTCCCTTTCCGGCCAGATCGGTGGCGCGGTGATTGATGCCACGAACAGGCGTGTCGTGGCTCAGGTGCCATCCGGAATCGATCTTACCGGCATGAGTGTGTCTTCCATAAAACTGGGGCCTGAGGGACAGACAACATATTCTCCGGCAATCCCCTCGTTGAGAAACTTTGAGGATCCTGTCGAGCTTAACGTCTCCTATAGGGATGTCAATGAGGTTTGGACACTGTTCGTGGAGGAGGTAGAGGCTGCTGTCTCGATCTCTAAACCGGATGTTTGGACAGGTGTCGCATGGCTCCGTGCCAGCGGAATCGAAGGTCGTGACAACGGCTTCCGCATCAGAAAGGCCGGTGATTCCGAATGGAATGAGGTCGGTGGAGTCTCCTCTGACGGCGGATCTTTTTCGGCTGCCGCCGAGGGCCTTGCACCTTTGACTGAATATGAGTGTGTCGCCTACAGTGGCGATGAGACTTCCGAGATCGTGAGGTTCACAACCGAGGCTGCTGTCCAGTTGCCTAATTCGGGTTTCGAGACGTTCTCTAACGCAGAGTCTGACAAATATTATTCGTTCTATGATCCCGCGTCTCCGGTCCCTGTGCTCCAGACCGAATGGTGGGGGAGCGGCAACAAGGGATCGACAACCGTCGGATCAAAATTCGCCATCACCAAACCGGATGACACCGAAAAGGTTGAAGGAAAATATTCATTGAAGATGGAGTCGCAGTATGTGGTCATCAAGTTCGCCGCCGGCAACATCTTTTCCGGTGAATATGGCGGGAATGTCGGCACTGCGGGCGGAAAGGTCCGCATGGGACGTCCGTTCACCCTGCGCCCTCGGAAACTGACCGTCTGGCTGAAGTACAAGAGCGGCAAGATCCAGCAGAAGACTCTTGGCGGTTACCCTGACGATGATGTCGTCAAGGTCGGGGACAATGACCGCGGAATAGTGTGGGTCGCTTTGGGCACATGGGATTGCCGTAAATATGGCGGAACCGAGAGCTGTCCTGTTGAAGTCAACACGACGGACAAGTCCTCGTTCTTCGATCCTGCCGGCCAGGATGTCATCGCCTATGGAAGATTCGTCACTGATCATGACATGGAATGGACCAAGGTGGAGATTCCTCTTGAATATGTGTCCACATCACGCCGCCCGACACACATAATAGTCTCCTGCGCGGCCAGCATGCTGGGTGACTATTTCACGAGGCAGTCCGGATTCCATCTTGTGGATAGATGACATGCGTCTGGAGTATTAGAATAAAAAAAGAGAAAGAAGGTGACTTTGAGGCCACCCTTTCTTTCTTTTTACTCTATTTCGTCTTTGACGTTGTATTTGTTCCTTTCCGGAGCATTGCGGGAGACCATCTCGCAGATGAAACCGGCGAGGAAGAGCATCACACCTATGATCACGGCAAGGATGGCGAGGTAGAACAGAGGCTGGTCGGTGACGGCTCTGAAATGGACGCCCTGGGCCTGGTGGACAAGTTTCGCGACGATCACCCAGATCGTCATCACGAAGCCTATCAGGAACATCAGCAGGCCGGAGAAGCCGAAGAAATGCATCGGCTTCTTGCCGAATGTGCTAAGGAACCACAATGAGAGAAGGTCGAGGAATCCGTTGACGAACCTCTCAAGGCCGAACTTGCTCTTGCCGTACTTCCTTTTCTGATGGTGGACCGGCTTCTCGGTGATTTTGCCGAAGCCGGCGTTCTTCGCGAGGTAAGGAATATACCTGTGCATCTCGCCGTACACCTCTATGTTCTTGACCACCTCGTTCTTGTAGGCCTTCAGGCCGCAGTTCATATCGTGGAGCTTGATGCCGGTGATCCAGCGGGCAGTGGCGTTGTAAAGCTTGGAAGGCAGGTTCTTGGTCAGTTTGTTGTCCTGGCGGTGCTGTTTCCAGCCGGAGACCACATCATAACCCTCCTCGGTGACCATCCGGTACATCTCCGGGATCTCTTCCGGGGAGTCCTGCAGGTCCGCGTCCATCGTGACGACACACGTCCCTCGGCCTTGGCGAAACCTTCGTAAAGGGCGGCGGACTTGCCGTAGTTGCGGCGGAAGGATATTCCTTTGATCCGCTCGTCGCCTTTTGCGAGTTCCTGGATCTTCGCCCACGAGCCGTCGGTGCTGCCGTCGTCGATGAAGAGGACTTCATATTCATAGCCATTGGCGTTCATCACGCTTCTGATCCACGCCAGAAGCTCCGGAAGTGATTCCTCCTCGTTCAGGAGAGGAACTATTATCGAAAGGTCTTTTGAATATTCCATGATTATTGGTCGTTGTCTGTGTTCTGGTCATCCGGAGTGCGCTCTCCGAAAGCGTTGACAGGGAACAGTCTTCTGGCGAATGCGGTTGAGAGCATCCATCCCCAAAGGTAGCAATAGAGCAATGTGAAGACAAACGTGAACGCGGGAATCATATTCATCATCTTTTCCATGGCTGTGGCCGTGTTTGAATCCATCATGCCTTGATAGGCTTCCTGAGTGCTTTTCACCATCTGCGCTATCATGTCGGGGTTTATTACAAGAAGCTGCAGCATGGTGAATCCTGACACCAGAATCGAAGAAAACAAAGCTATTTTCTGTCCATAGCGCTGGAGTTCCCGGGTAACCGACCTTGACGTTGTTGTGGAATCGTTCCAAAAGGTACTTGAAAGCGATCACGCACGCCACGATCTTGACAACCTTTAAGATGAAGTTCAATATGCCCACGAAGACACCTGTGCCACCTAACAGCAGTGGCAGTGACGGCAGATAATCCACCGCTATCGTGAACACACCCATAACAAGTCCGGCCAAAGCCGCGCTGTTCCAGGAAACACTGGACGAAAACTCTTTCTTCATCGTTCTATCTCTTTAATATTTATGCAAAAATAGCAAAATATTTCGTATCTTTGCCCCTTGGCTAATAATATGGCTGGCCAAGTTCAAGTACTTGGTCTGTAAATACTGGTCAGACCAATTTATTTTAGTTTTTTGTATGATTAACATTACATTTCCTGACGGTAGTGTCAGGGCCTTCGAGAAAGGCGTTACAGGTTATGAGATAGCCAAGAGCATCAGCCCGAGGCTTGCGGAGGAAGTTTTGGCGGTGGCCGTGAAGCCTGCGACCGACACGACTGTCGGCAAGGGAGTCACCTACGACCTCAACCGTCCTATCGAAGAGGACAGCTCGATCGTCCTTTTGAAGTGGGACGACGACGAAGGAAAGAGAGTTTTCTGGCACTCCTCATCACACTTGATGGCGGAGGCCCTTGAGGACATATTCCCTGGCGTTAAGTTCGGAATCGGACCTGCCATCGAGAACGGATTCTACTATGATGTGGATCTGGGCGGCCGTCAGATCACCGACGCTGATTTCGCCAAGGTCGAGAAGAGAATGCTTGAGCTGGCCCGCGAGAAGCAGGACTTCGTCCGTCAGGACGTGTCCAAGGCCGACGCTCTCAAGCACTTCGAGGAGACTGGTGACAAGTACAAGTGCGAGCTCATCAGCGAACTCGCCGACGGCACCATCACCTACTACACCAACGGCCATTTCACCGACCTCTGCCGCGGACCTCACCTGCGCAACACCGAGGTGATCAAGGCCGTCAAGCTGACCGCCATCGCAGGTGCCTACTGGCGCGGCGATGAGAAGCGCGAGCAACTCACCAGAATCTACGGCATCACCTTCCCTAAGAAGTCGATGCTTGATGAATATCTCGTCCTTCTCGAAGAGGCGAAGAAGCGCGACCACCGCAAGATCGGCAAGGAGATGGAACTTTTCACCTTCTCTTCACGTGTGGGTCTCGGACTGCCGCTCTGGCTGCCGAGAGGCTCCGTAATGAGATTCGAGCTTGAGAAATTCCTCCGCAAGAAGCAGAATGAATATGGCTACCTGCCGGTTGTCACCCCTCACATCGGAAGCAAGGACCTTTACGTGACCTCAGGCCACTACGCCAAGTACGGCAAGGACTCCTTCCAGCCGATCCACACTCCTCAGGAGGGTGAGGAATATATGCTCAAACCGATGAACTGCGCTCATCACTGCGAGATATTCCGCTCTTCTCCAAGGTCTTACAAGTATCTTCCTTTGAGACTGGCGGAGTTCGGAACCGTTTACCGTTACGAGCAGAGCGGAGAGCTCCACGGACTTACCAGGGTACGTTCCTTCACCCAGGATGACGCCCACATGTTCGTGACCCCTTTGACCAGCTCAAGGGTGAGTTCGAGAAGGTCATCGACCTGATCCTCTATGTGTTCAGGATCTTCAAGTTCGACAAGTACACGGCCCAGGTTTCCCTCAGGGATCCAAACAACAAGGCCAAGTACATCGGAAGCGACGAGAACTGGGAGAAGGCAGAGAACGCCATCATCGAAGCCGCTAAGGAAAAAGGGTCTGAAGACCGTTGTTGAATATGGCGAGGCCGCCTTCTACGGCCCTAAGCTCGACTTTATGGTCAAGGACGCCATCGGAAGAAAGTGGCAGCTCGGCACCATCCAGGTGGACTACAACCTGCCTGAGAGGTTCCAGCTTGAATATACCGACGCTGACGGCAGCAAGAAGCGTCCGATCATGATCCACCGCGCTCCGTTCGGATCCATCGAGAGATTCACCGCCGTGCTGCTTGAGCACACCAGCGGACATCTCCCTCTCTGGCTCAGCCCGGATCAGATCAAAGTGCTTCCTGTCAGCGAGAAATACGCTGAATATGCAAAAAAAGTTTGCGGTTTGCTGAATAATTCCGATATTCGCACTTCTTTGGATGACAGGAACGAGACTCTCGGAAAGAGAATCCGTGAGATTTCCCTGCTCAGAGTCCCTGTACTCGTCATCGTGGGAGAAAAGGAAGTGGCGGACGGCACAGTCTCTGTAAGAAGAGAGGGCGCCGATGCCGGCACGATGAAGTTGGACGATTTCGTCAAATGGTTCAAGGCCGAGGTGGCCAAGGAACTTGAGTAATGGAGTGTCCGCGATTAATGTATAATTTAAAAGGAGAGTTTTAAACAGAGCAGAATGCCTTACAAGCCGAAACCACACTACGGTGGCCCTAAACCAGCCTCCGCATCCAGACCAAGCACAGGCCCGAGACCCGCGGGGGACGCGGCCCGCGTCCGTTCGTCCGTCAGAAGGCGGATGACGAGCTGAACATCAACGAGGAGATCACCGCCTCACAGGTCCGTCTGGTCGGTGACAACATCGCGGAGCCGGGAATCTACCCGACCTCCAAAGCCTTGAAGATGGCGGACGAGCTTGAGCTCGATCTTGTTGAGATCAGCGCCAAGGCTGACCCGCCTGTCTGCAAGATCCTTGACTACCAGAAGTACCTCTACCAGCAGAGGAAGAAGGCCAAGGAGATGAAGCAGAACGCCTCCAAGATTGTCATCAAAGAGATCCGCTTCGGGCCTAACACCGACGAGCACGACTTCCAGTTCAAGCTAAAGCACGCGCAGGAGTTTCTGGAGGAAGGCTCAAAGGTCAAGGCGACAATATTCTTCCGCGGACGTTCCATCATGTTCGCCGAGCAGGGAGAGAAGCAGCTTCTGCGCTTCGCCGTGGAGCTGGAGGAATATGGCCGCGCGGAGAACATGCCGACCCTTGAGGGAAAGAGGATGACGATGATGATCGCCCCTGTAAAGAAAAAGTAATCCGCTGGGTGCGGAGAACAATATTAACGTTTAATTTATTAAAACAATGGCAAAAGCTTAAGACCAACTCCGGTGCCAAAAAGCGCTTCACGCTTACCGGATCGGGAAAAATCAAGAGGAAGCACGCTTACCACAGCCACATCCTCACCAAGAAGACCAAGAAGCGTAAGAGAAATCTTGATCACTTCGCTATCCTCCACAAGGATGACGTGAAGAGAGTAAAAGAGCTTCTGGTCCTGTAAGTTTTTATGTTTAACTTGGAACGCAGTAGAAAAGCATCGCCGAAGGGCGGTCACTGCCTCCGGAAAAAGATCAATTTATGCCAAGATCAGTAAATTCAGTAGCCTCAAGGGCTCGCCGCAAGAAGATTCTCAAGAGAACCCGCGGTAATTTCCTCTCCAGAAAGAATGTCTGGACTGTAGCGAAGAACACCTACGAGAAAGGTCTCACCTACGCTTATCGTGACCGCAAGGCCAAGAAGCGTAATTTCCGTGCCCTCTGGATCCAGAGAATCAACGCCGCTGCCCGTCAGTACGGCATCTCTTACTCTCAGTTCATGGGCAAGCTCGCGAAGCAGAACATCGGTCTCAACCGCAAGGTTCTCGCTGACCTCGCCATGAACAACCCACAGGCGTTCGAAGCAATCGTCAATTCTGTAAAATAGTGTCTGAAAAGTGAGCTTGAGGGAAACATACCACAACAAATGGGTAAGGATGGGCTTCTGGTCCGTTCTCTATGTGCTGTGGGTGATCTGGCTCGGGAATTATTGGTGGCTCTTCGGCCTTGCCGTCATCTTTGACCATCACATCACCCACAAGGTGAAATGGATGTTCTGGAAGAAGGAGTACAAGGAAGGGGAGAAACGAAACGTCTGGCTCGATTGGCTTGACGCCATAATATTCGCTGTCATCGTCGTGACGTTCATCAATATATTCTTCTTCCAGGCCTTCAAGATTCCTTCATCGTCGATGGAAAGCTCCCTCTTCACGGGGGATCACCTTTTCGTCAGCAAGGTGGCTTTCGGCCCTAAGGTTCCGCAGACGCCGCTTTCGGTTCCTTTCACGCACAACGTCATATTCGGAAAAGAGTCATATTCGACTTTAATCCAGAATGACTACCGCCGTCTGAAAGGCTTCCGGAACGTCAGAAGAGGGGATTATGTGGTGTTCAATTTCCCTGACGGCGACACGGTACTGTCCCGCTTCCCGTCCGAGGATTACCACGCATGGGTCAGAAACGCGGGTAAGGCTTACACCATTGCCAGCGGAGGTCCGATAAAGGTCCGTCCTGTCGATAAGAGAGACCATTATGTCAAGAGATGTGTGGCTCTTCCGGGGGACACGCTTTCGGTGGTCGATGGTCTGGTTTATACCAATGGGGAGAAACAGGAGGTATATCCTGGAATCCAGTTGTCCTACACTGTAGTGACTTCGGGCGGAAGGATCAATTCAAGGACTCTTGAGAAACTGGGCCTCAATCTTGAGGAACTATATTTCGATGGCAGTCTGCCTGGCTATCCAGCCATGCCTCTTACGCAAGCCATGCTTGACGAGGTCGGCAGGATTTCCTCAGTTGTGAGTGTCGAGCCCAATCTGGACGTTTATCCGCCGGATTACCCCGATTCCTACCTCAGTCTGTTCCCGTTCACCGAGAACTCCGGATGGACCCGTGACTATTACGGTCCGCTCTGGATCCCTGAGAAGGGTGCGACTGTGGCTCTCACACTTGAGAACCTTCCTCTTTACGAGAGGATCATCTCTGCCTACGAAGGGCATGAGTTGAGGACGACAGCTGACGGTAAGATATTCATTGACGGGAAGGAGGCTTCAAGCTACACTTTCGAGATGGACTACTATTTCATGATGGGGGACAACAGGCATAATTCCCTGGACTCAAGGTACTGGGGTTTCGTCCCTGAAGATCACATAGTTGGAAGGCCAGCCATGGTTTGGCTCTCAACTGATGCCGGTCGGAAGTTCCCTAACAACATACGGTGGCGCAGATTCTTCAAAATTGTCTGATTTATTTGCGATTCTGAAAATTTAGAGCGAAATTTGCAGCCCCGCAATTTATTTTGAATCAATAAAAAAGTAAAATATTATGGCAAAAGTTTGTCAAATCACAGGACGAAAGAGAATGATCGGCAACAATGTCGCTCACTCAAAGCTTCGCACCAAGCGCGAGTTCGCCCTCAACCTCAAGACCAAGAAGTTCTGGTCAGAGGCTGAGCAGAGGTACATCACACTGAAGGTTTCCTGCAAAGGAATGAGAACCATCGAGAAGAAAGGCCTTGACGCCGCTCTCAGAGAGGCACAGGCTAAAGGATATGTCGGCCTTGTTTAAAATCTATTGAGTTATGGCAAAGAAAGCAAAAGGAAACAGGGTGCAGGTCATCCTCGAATGCACTGAGCAGAAAGCAAGCGGTGTGCCGGGAATCTCAAGGTACATCACAACCAAGAACAAGAAGAACACTCCTGAGCGTATCGAGCGTAAGAAGTACAATCCTTACCTCCACAAGGTGACTGTTCATCGTGAAATCAAAGTAAATTTGGAGATATAGACTATGGCAAAGAAAGCAGTCGCTACATTCGCCGCCAAAGCTGGCGCAAAGAGCATGGTGAAGTGCATCCGTATGGACAAGTCACCAAAGACCGGAGCTTACGTCTTCACTGAACTCCTCGTTGAGGCTGATAAGACAAAAGATTTCTTCGCGGACAAAAAGTAATTTCCGTGAATATGATAGCGAAGGCGCAGGCGGATTCCGTCTGCGCCTTTTTCGGCAATGTTGAAATAAATTTCACATTGCGCTCGGTTTTCACTAATTTGCCTGACGGCGAATTTAGGATGCGCCTCGGCAATGTTGAAATAAATTTCACATTGCGCTCGGTTTTCACTAAATTTGTAAGTTTACAAATGATAACGTTATGGGATTGTTTGACAGAGGTGTGAAGAAGACGAAAGAGGGCTTCTTCCAGAGGCTTTCAAGGTCGATAATCGGCAAGTCCCAAGGTGGACGACAGCGTTCTCGATGCCATCGAGGAAGCGCTAGTCGCGTCGGATATGGGCGTGGACACCACGCTCAAGATCGTTGACAGCCTTGAGGAAAGGGTAAGCAAGGACAGGTACATGTCCTTCGACGAACTGGTGGACATGCTTCGTGACGAGATTGGAACGCTTCTGGATATTGATGGAGAGGAATCTCCTAAGGAACCGTTCGACTTGACGAAGAAACCTCTTGTCGTGATGGTTGTCGGAGTGAACGGTGTGGGAAAAACCACGACCATCGGCAAACTCGCGGCCCGCTACAAGGCGATGGGCAAGAAGGTGATGATAGGAGCCGCCGACACGTTCCGCGCCGCCGCCGTTGACCAGCTCCAGATCTGGGCCGAAAGGGCAGACGTGGAGATTGTAAAGCAGGGCATGGGCGCTGATCCGGCCTCTGTGGCTTTCGACACTGTAAAGTCTGCGGTGGCCAAGGGTGCTGACGTTGTACTGATCGACACCGCCGGAAGGCTCCACAACAGAATCGACTTGATGATGAACGAGCTGACAAAAATCCGTAACGTGATGCGTAAGGTCATCCCGGACGCCCCGCATGAGGTGCTTCTCGTGCTGGATGCATCGACAGGTCAGAACGCCTACCAGCAGGCCAAGGAGTTCTCGCGGGCGACGGACATAACATCACTGGCTATCACCAAGCTGGACGGCACGGCGAAAGGCGGGGTCGTCATCGGAATCGTTGACCAGTTGAAGGTTCCGGTCAAGTTCATCGGGATCGGCGAGGGCATTGATGACCTGAAAGTGTTTGACAAGAAGGAGTTCGTGGGCTCACTGTTCTCCAGAGAGGATATTGACAAATAAAACATCAGAAATATGAAGCTTTCTTACAATTGGCTAAAGGATTATCTTGAATCCGATCTTACTCCGCAGCAGATCGCGGACGCTATGACAGCTATAGGAATCGAGGTCGATGGTGTCGAGGAACAGGAGGAGATTCCTGGTGGACTTGCCGGAGTCGTAGTCGCAGAGGTGCTTGAAGTGAGGCGCATCCTGATTCCGACCACCTTCACATCACGAAGGTCAATGACGGAACCGGCGAGCCTCTGACCGTTGTCTGCGGCGCTCCTAACGTGGCCGCCGGCCAGAAAGTTCTCTTCGCCCGCATCGGAGCCGTGCTCCCGGGAGACTTCAAGATCAAGAAGTCCAAGATTCGTGGCGTAGAGTCTTTCGGAATGATCTGCGCCGAGGACGAGCTCGGAATCGGCAACGACCATGCCGGCATCAAGGTTCTCCCTGCCGACGCGCCGGTCGGAACCTCTGCGAAGGACTATCTCCATCTCAAGACCGAGGCCGTCATTGAATATGAGATCACAGCCAACAGGGTGGACGCCGCCTCACACATCGGTGTGGCCCGCGACCTCTATGCCTGGATGACGCTCAATAATATTCCTTGCTCATTCAAGTACCCTTCTGTTGACGCTTGGAAACCGGGTGAGGGCAAAGGCATTCCAGTGGAAGTGCAGGATGCGACACACGCCGCCGCTCCTCGCTATTGCGGGATCACGATCAAGGGTGTGAAGGTCGGCCCTTCACCTGAATGGCTTCAGAAGAAGCTGATGTCAATCGGACTCAGGCCTATCGACAATGTGGTGGATGTGTCCAACTTCATCCTTTTCGAGCTTGGCCAGCCTCTGCATACTTTCGACGCCGACAAGATCACCGGAGGAAAGGTTATCGTGAGAAGGGCCGCCGAGGGGAGAGAAGATTGTCACCCTGGACGAGACTGAGAGAAAACTCTCGGCCGAGGACATCGTTATCGCCAACGCTGACGGTCCGATGTGCATCGCCGGAGTGTTCGGCGGCATCGATTCCGGCGTTAAGGCCGAGACTGTGAATGTATTCGTGGAGAGCGCCTACTTCGATCCGGGCTCTATCCGCAAGACCTCAAAGAGACATACTCTCCAGACCGACGCCTCATTCCGATACGAGAGAGGAGCCGATCCTGGAATCAATGAATATGCCGCCAAGCGCGCCGCACTGCTGCTGATTCAGGAAGTGGCCGGCGGAGAGATTGTCGGAGGAATCGAGGAGTTTTATCCTGAGAAGATCGAGAAGAAGGTCATCGACCTTGACTACGACCGCATCGAAAGGTTCATCGGCAAGAAGATCGGACACGACACGATTGAGAAGATACTTACAGCCCTCACCTACGAGTTCATCGAGAGGAGAGAGGGTGGAGCCAAGGTCGCCGCGCCGACCTATATGATCGATGTCACAAGAGAGTGTGACGTGGTCGAAGAGATTCTCCGAATCTACGGCTACAACAACATCGACCTGCCTCAGCACATGAAGATGTCCGTCAACGCAACCCCTTCACCTGAGCCGGAGGCTATCCGCAACGGAATATCCAACTTCCTGGCCGCCAACGGCTTTGTCGAGATAATGAACAATTCCCTCACCAAGGGGGCTTACTATAAGGGACTTACCACATTCCCGGAGGAGAAGAGCGTGACAATCGTCAACCCTCTGAGCTCAGACTGAACGTGATGAGGCAGACCCTCATATTCAGCGGCCTTGAGGTTGTGGCATACAACCTGAACCGTCAGATCTCGTCGATGAAACTCTTTGAATATGGCTCCGTTTACAGCCGTAATCCTGAGATGGACGGCAAGACGCTGGCTTCCTACGAGGAGCATCCTGCGTTCTCGATGTTCGTCACAGGAACTCCTGAGAAATCCTGGAACAGCCAGCCGGGCAAGAGCAGTTTCTTTGAACTGAAAGGCTATGTGGATCTGCTTCTGAGGCGCTTCGGAGCGAATCTTTACCAGATGGAGGCCACCGCGGCTCCCGCTGACATATTCAGTGAAGGTGTCGCTTATGCCCTTCCGGGGCAGCATCTGCCGCTCGCGGTACTTGGCACAGTGTCTCCGGCCATCGCGAAGAAGTTCGGTGTGCGCCAGCTGTGTTCGCCGCAGAGATCAACTGGAACACCTTGTTCCAACTTGTGAAGAGGGACAAGGTCGCCTTCAAGGAGATGCCTAAGTTCCCTGAGGTCAGAAGGGATTTCGCTTTGCTGCTTGACGAGAGCGTAAGCTACGCTGACCTTTACAAGAGTTCGTTCAAGGCTGGCAAGAAACTTCTCAAACAGGTGACCCTGTTCGATGTCTATCGTGGGGACAAGATTCCGGCCGGCAAGAAGCAGTACGCCCTCGGATTCGTGCTTCAGGATCTGGAGAAGACATTGACGGACGAGGATGTGGAGAGGATAATGAAGAAGCTTCTCTCTACTTTCCAGAACGAGTACGGAGCGACATTGAGGTAAGCTTATGAAAAAGGTTCTCAGGATAGTTCTTCCATTGATGGTTCTGGTGTCGGCTGTAGTCTCCTGCAGTCGTGAGGGGCGTGTGATACCCGTGCGCAAGATGGAGAGGATCTATCGTGAGATGCTTCTTGCCGACCAATGGCTCGCCGAGAATCCAGACAAGAACGGGATGGCGGACACCACATGGTTCTATGAGCCTATATTTGAGAAATATGGTTTCACGCTCAAGGACTACCAGAAGAGTGTGGACCGCTATCTCAATGATCCTAAACGCTATGCCGAGATGTTGGGACGCGTGGAGAAGGATCTGAGGAAGGAACTGAACGCGATCAACGCGGAGATTGAGTTGGAGGACAGGCTTCAGTATGAGGCAGATTCGCTGGCCAAGGTTTGGAAGTCAGTCAAGGCGAAAACCTTCAATTCATTTCTTGATGTGTTCGATGTTGATGCCATGACAGACCGTGTAGGGATCGAGAAGGATTCCCTTGGAGTCTATCGTCCCGTCCCCTCGTTGTCGAGGACACGGTTTTCCATGGTCCGCGCCTTGTCATAAGAGACACGACGGCAATAGTGCCGGAGAAGGATACAATTCCTATGACAAAGACGGCGGGTCAGGCAGCCGCCATGAAGTCAGAACCGCTTCATGACATCAATCCTGAGAAATCCATCAGAAGGTTGGAGTTGGCTCCGGTGAAAGATTTATTGATTAAGAATGAATAGAATAGCAGCTGAATATGTCTTCACGTTGAATGAGGACAAGCCTATCAGGAACGGATTCGTTGAGTTTGACAGCGACGGCACCGTGACATCGGTAGGCGAATGTTCGGATCCGGGGCGTGAAAATGCCTTTGTAAAGGGGGCTGTCGTGCCTGGATTTGTCAACACTCATTGCCATCTGGAACTTTCCTATCTCTGGAAATCGTTCCGCAAGGGAACCGGCATGGCCGGATTCATCGACCAGATCAATGAGATGCGTGACAACAAAAGTTTGGACGAGAAACTTCACGACATATCTCATTGGATGAAAGTGATGTGGGACCGTGGAGTGTCCGCTATGGCGGACATCAGCAACTGTGCCGACACATTCGCCATCAAGAAGGCATCTCCCATGTACACCAGAACCTTTCTGGAGGTATTCGGGACGGAACCTCAGGACTGTGCTTCCGTGATGGAGAATGTCTTGAGACTCAAGGCAGTGGCTGATGGATATGGACTTGACGCCGCTCCTATCCCGCACGCTTGCTACACGATGAGCCCGGAGCTTGTCACAGCAGTCTCGGCCGAAGGCTTGAAGTCCGGCTTCCTGTCATTCCACTCGGAAGAGACAGAGGAAGAGGAGGATATGCTGAAATACGGCCGTGGAGCCATGTGGGATAACCGAAAGGCCGCCGGGATGAGTGTGCCACCTGTGACAGGCAAGTCATCCCTGCTCTATTTCATAGACCGGCTGGAGAAAGCGCATCCGGCTCCTTTTGACGAGCATATCCTGCTTGTCCACGAGGTCTGCATGGACCAGGAGGGAATCGATGCCGTGAAGAAAGTGATGAATCACCCGTTCGTGGCTCTTTGCCCGTTGTCGAATATATTCATTCACAACGCTTTGCCTCCTGTGCCGCTGATGCGTCGCAATGGCTTGAAAATCACTGTAGGCACGGATTCGCTTTCCAGCAATGACGACCTTGACATTGTCGCCGAGTTGTGTTGTCTTCAGGGACGCTTTCCCTGAGGTGGGCTTGAATGAACTGCTTACATGGGCCTGCCGCAACGGAGCTGAGTTCCTGTCGAAAGAGAATGAATATGGCCGCATCGCTGTCGGAATGAAGCCTGGTCTGGTGGCTGTCGAGAATCTTGACGGTGACCGCCTCACTTCCGAAAGCCGGTCACGTAGAATTATTTAGCCATGATGCGAGAGGAACTTGTGTTCGGGCCGATACACTCCAGAAGGTTGGGCTCTTCGCTCGGAATCAATCTGCTTCCGACGAAAGGAAAACTGTGCAATTTCGATTGCGTTTATTGCGAGTGTGGCTGGAACAAGGATGGCAGGGGAGACCGTAAGCTTCCGACTGCCGGAGAACTTCACGAGACTTTGGAGGCGAAACTGAAGGAATGCAGCGGTGCGGGTACTCCGATTGACTCCATAACGTTTTCCGGAGCTGGAGAGCCGACTCTGAATCCTGATTTCGCTGAAATTATTGACATTACCATCGCGCTGGAGAGACAAATATTTCCCGCAGGCGAAAGTGTCGGTTCTGTCGAACGCCACAAGGATATTCAGAGAGGATGTCTTCGAGGCTTTGAGGAAGGTGGACAATCCGATTCTTAAGATTGACGCTCCGACTGATGAACTTGCGGGCCGGATCAATCAGCCGCAGGGGGAATATCATGTCGAGGATGTTGTTGCGGATTTGATGAGGTTTGGCGGGGAATTTGTTCTTCAGACAATGTTCCTCAGATCCCCATTCTTTGATTCTTCCTCTCCGGAAGTCCTTGAAGGATGGATGAATATAGTAAGAAAACTTAAACCGAGAGAAGTGATGGTCTATACCCTTGACCGGGAGACACCGGCCGAAGGGCTTGAGAAGTTTTCGGCGGATGAGATGCGGGGACTGGTAAAGCCTTTGATTGAAGAGGGGTACACGATTCAGATAAGGGGTTAGACAGCACTTCCACACAGAATATTAAAAAATTAAGTTGATAATATGGAATCTTTGTTCGCAAAGTATGGTTACGCTCCGGATAAGGAACGGATCAGCAAAAGGTTGGACGCCATCGCGGCCAACATCGACAATGTGACTTCTCCTGAAGTCCTCCGCAATTGCTTGTCATTCATGGATTTGACGACCCTCCGTACAGAGGATACCCCAGCGTCCGTGAAGAAATTGGTAGGCAAGGTCAATTCCTTCATGAAGGATTTCCCGGAATACCCTCTTCCGGCTTCGGTCTGTGTGTTCCCGAATTTCGCCTCCGTTGTAAGGGAGAGTCTCGCCAGCCATGAGGTTCATGTCACCGCTGTGGCTGGCTGCTTCCCGACATCCCAAAGTTTCATCGAGGTGAAGGTCAAGGAATGTGAGATGGCTGTGGAGGCCGGCGCTGACGAGATCGACATTGTCTTGGCTCTTAACTCCTTTATGGCCGGTGACGAGGAGTCCGCAAGGAAAGAAATCCGTGCAATCAGGGCGGCCATTGACGAGGCTGCCGCGAAAGCCGGCCGAAAAGTCACATTGAAGGTGATTCTGGAGACAGGTCTTCTGGTCACTCCGGAAAACATTGCCAACGCCTCGTTCCTTGCCATGGAAGAAGGCGCGGACTTCATCAAGACTTCCACAGGCAAGGTGAGCGTGAACGCCACACCTATGGCCGCCTATGTAATGTGCGAGAGCATCAAGGCTTTCTACGATAAGACCGGCAGGAAAGTCGGCTTCAAGGCCGCAGGCGGAATCTCCACATCGAAAGATGCGGTATGCTATCATTCAATAGTGAAATCCATCCTTGGAAACGAGTGGATGAACAAGGACTTGTTCCGTTTCGGAGTGAGCCGCCTGGCCAACTCGCTTATGTCTTCGATCGAACAGAAGACGGTGGTCTATTTCTAGACTACATTCCGGCTACTCCTGTACGCTCCTTGCCGTCGTTGTCCTTGACGATATGCTCGTCAGAGATGGCGGCGGCTGTTTTTACAAGATATTCGCGAAGATCATTCCATTTGTGGAATACACCGTTGTAAGTCTGTACGGCGGGAATATAAGTCTCTTTGTCGTTGTACACAAGCTTCACGAGCACATCACCCTTCCTGTTCCTGAAGAAGATCATCTGAAGGTTGGATGCCATAGGCATCATTTCGAAATCGAACCAGTGCCGGTGCACGTCCAGTGACTTCCATCTCTCCTCCATTCCGGCGATGCCGATTGTGCCGATAAGCGGGAGAAGTCCCACGTCATGGCCGAACCTTAGATCCGCGGCTCTGCCGCTTTCCGGTTTGACGGCTTCGTCAGCCTTGGCGACAATGTCTTCGATGAGCGGTTTTGCGATGGAAGAGACATATTCACCCTCCTCGGCTGATATACCGAAGCTGAAGTAAAGCTTGTTGTTCCTTGATATCCCAAGCCCGATCAATTCATCAGTGGTGAAGTGGCTGAATATGTCAGGATGTGCCAAAGTGTTAGGGCTGATACTGCCCGCAAGGAACACGTTGTCCATGAACTCTTTGGGCTTGGGGATGAACTCGGTCGCCTTGGCTGGATCAGTGAACATCGCGCTGAAGAACCTGTCATAGGAGACCAGGCTGTCAAGAAGATGTCGCCTGAGGACGTTGGACTCTTTCGTGACATTTTTCGTGTCGAGGTCCATGCTGATGTAATCCAGGTACTTAGGCCCTGTCAGGTAATGAAATTTCAGAGCTCCGTTCCTTTCCTTTATCGCTGAAGTGAAGTTGGCCATGCTGACCAGACATCTTGGCCAGTAACTGGAGACGCACTCCACCTCGCCGCGTTTGCCGTTGAACACCTCCGGATAATCAGCTGACATCCTTTCCGCGATTCCACGATGCTCGGCGGCGCCTCTCTCGGTCAACATCCCGAACATCCCTTGATGCTCCATGTTGATTGAGTCGATCTGCATCTTCAGCAGCTTGCCCTCTTCGGTAAGCAATCCAGCCTTTTCTGCGGAGGAAAGGGTCTCGACAGCCCCCTTGAAAAGGTTCGCGCTGGTGTGATGATAGCGTGATCCGTGCCTTCCGTAGTGGCTGATATAGAATGGCTTGTAGCCTTTCGGCGCTTTCGTCAAGGCGGAAGGAGCATATTCATAATAATGATAGACTCCTCCGGCTCTTTCCGGATTCTCCTCGATCTTGTCCCTATACGTCTGCGCCTTGGCAGAAAAGCTGAATCCACTGATGATCAGTGCTATGGATGCCGCATAAACCGCGGAATTTCTGAATATTCCCATATTTTCCTGAAAAAAAAAATGTTGTCTGCAAAGATAAAAAATAGCCCTTGAATTGCCAAGGAATGCCGATTCTTCAATTAACCGTTGAATATTTCAACCCACGGATAGTCGTCTCTACCTTTGCATCGTAACTAAAAACCAACTGAACAATGAAATGGTTCTTCAAAATGATGCTGCCGGCTCTGGTGCTGGTGTCCTGCAGTAAAGAGGGAGGGTCTCCGGTGGAGGTCAGCCCCTGTCAGCACAAAGGAGAATGTCGAGGTCGTGGCTCTCATGATGTGATCGAGCTGGGACGGAAGCTTGAAAACCCTTATTCTGTGACCAATGTCGGCAAGGCTCTTGCGGCTTTGTATCCTACAAGAGGGGAGGTGAGTGTCCCGGTCACTGATTACTATGTCCGTTTCCTCCCCAAGGACACGGTGCAGTTCAATCTTCTCTCGGATCTTGGTGTGGAGATGCTGGATCATCCTATGGATTGTGAGATCCTAAGGGATGGTGACTACTACCATGATCCGTCTGTTCCGGAGGGTGAGATCACTTGGCAGTATGCGGTCGTGCCTCCTGACTTTGTCTTTCCGGAAGGTATCCGTCATGAGATTCTGGACGAGTGCTTTGTGCCTGATGACAACGTCGCCACGAGGACTCTCGGTGATTTGGACCTTGACGCTCTGGAAAGAAAGGCGTTCGAGATTACGGACAACGCAGACTTTCTTGAGCCTGAGACAAGGGCTAAGGCCAGGCCTTCCGGAAGGATCACGATTGTCGATGACAAACTTAGGAGCAAGAAGACAGTTGGTGTCGCCGGTGTCAAGATGGTGGCTAATGTCTTTGTGAAGATCGCCACGACTTACACGGACGAGAACGGCAACTATGAGTTTTCCCGCAAGTTTTCCGCCAAGCCTCGTTACAGGATCTGCTTCAAGAACAGGGTCGGATTCTCGATCGGACTGAATCTGATTTTGATTCCGGCCTCGATCTCGGCAATCGGCAAAGGATCATCGACGGGGATTGATCTCACTATCGACAAAAATTCAGACGCCACCTTGTTCCGCAGGTGTGTGGTCAACAACGCCGCATACGACTACTTCAAGAAGTGTCAGGCAACAGGCGTCACCATGCCTCCCAAGAACCTGAGGTTCTGGATTCTGAATATTCTCAGGCCATCCAGCACTCTGATGATGCATCACGGAGCGTTGCTTGACAACAAACTGGTCAGCAAGTATATCGGTAAATACGCGTCCATCGTGAGGATTTTCGCTCCGGACATCACGATCGGCTCCAAGGACAAGAACGGGGACTACGCGGCATTGTACTCAACCACAGTGCATGAGATGGCACATGCCAGTCATTTCAACAAGGTGGGGACGGACTATTGGCGTAAGTATGCTACCTACATTCTTACCTCGTACATTTCAACCGGTGACTGCTATGGCACCGGCAATGGAGAGAACGCAGGCTATTGCGAGATCGGCGAGATGTGGGCATATTACATGGAAAACGCATTGTACAAGGAACGTTACGGGAGAAATCCTGGCTTTGGCAATGAATATTGGTTCAAATCTCAGATTTTATCCGAACTTGAAGCAGGAGGAATCAGCCGCTCGGACATCCTGAACTGCATGGGATACTACACGAATGACATAAAGATTCTGAAATCAGTCCTTCTGGAAAACCGTGCGGACAAGGCAGCCTTGATCGACAAGGTTTTCAAGAAATATGGAAGGTAACCTGATCTTTGTTTTAATAGCCTGATTTCAGAGAGGGATTGACAGAAAAATGACCTGTCATTCCTCTTTTTAGGGTTACTTATGTTTTTTTAAAAAAGTATTTTAATTAGTATTTTAATTATATGCCGATTCATTTCGGCAGAGATTTATTGAATATCATGGGCAGTGATTTAGATTCGTAAGATATGGGCGTGGAAATCGGAGAAATGATTAATTCGCGGATAAAAAGTGAAATTTGTAATAGAAAAAAAATAAATTGCAATATTTGCGGTCAAAATTTGTCAGCAAAGCATTTAAGATGCGGTAAGGTGGATCCGTAATGACTTTAGCCTGGCGATTATTGAGTTGGTTAGTGGTTCAAACTCTCAGGCATTCTTTCTAGAATGTCTCCAAAAGCGTTCCAAGGATCGAACTTTTACTTGTGAGAAAGAGACTATTTGCAGACGACAGCAGTCTCTTGTTCACTAATTTGAATAGTGTATAGTAATGTATATAAAACAAGTATCGATGAAAAAAAGCAGATTTTTTCTCGCGGTGATTTCACTTTTCGTGGCGATCACTTCATCGGCACAGAACATTTCTGTGACCGGTGTCGTTACTGATGCTTCTACAGGTGAGCCGATACCTTTCGCGTTCTGTCAGGTAAAAGGCTCCACCAAGGGAAGCAGCAGTGACGCCGATGGGCGTTATTCAATCCCCGTGCCAAGTGATGGTACTATCATCTTCTCATCCATGGGATATGAGCAGAAAGAGGTGGCCGTCAAAGGTAAAGCCATAATCAATGTGGCATTGACCCCGGACTCTCAGCTTCTTGAGGGGGTAGTCGTCACTGGTATGCAGAAAATGGACCGCCGTCTTTTCACGGGTTCCACGGCCAAGCTGGATGCGGAATCGGCGAAGATCGATGGTCTCACCGATGTCAGCCGCTCCCTTGAGGGACGTGTCGCCGGTGTGTCCGTGCAGAATGTGTCGGGAACGTTCGGAACAGCTCCTAAGATCCGTGTCCGTGGCGCCACTTCCATCTACGGCTCATCAAAAGCCGCTTTGGGTTGTCGATGGCGTGATCATGGAGGATGTTGTGGATGTCAGCGCAGACCAGCTTTCTTCTGGTGACGCCTCCACTCTTATCTCTTCGGCGATCGCAGGACTCAACTCCGATGACATAGAGTCGTTCGATATCCTCAAGGATGGCTCCGCCACCTCTATCTATGGCGCTAGGGCTATGGCCGGTGTGATTGTCGTCACGACCAAGAAGGGCCGTGCGGGATCGTTCAGACTCAACTACACAGGCGAGTTCACAACAAGGCTCAAACCGTCTTACCGCACGTTCAACATAATGAACTCGCAGGATCAGATGGAAATCTACCAGGAACTCCAGCAGAAGGGTTACCTTAATTATGCTTCTTTGGCAAACGCCTCAGACAGCGGAGTCTATGGTAAGATGTACCAGTTGATCGGTCAGTATGACAAGACATCCGGACAGTTCGGTCTCGCGAACACGGCGGCTGCCAGGGCTGAATACCTCAGGGCAGCCGAGGTACAGAAAACACTGACTGGTTCGACACTCTCTTCAGCAACGCTCTGCAGAGCAACCATTCCTTGAGCGCTTCCGGTGGTTCAGAGAATGCCACCTATTACGCGTCTCTTTCTGTGATGCAGGATCCGGGTTGGACAAAACAGAGTTCTGTTTCTCGTTACACCGGCAACCTCAACACGACTTTCAAGTTCAGTGACATATTCACTTTCAACCTCATCAGCAACGCTTCTTTCCGTAAGCAGCGTGCGCCGGGAACCCTCGGACAGACGATGGATGTGGTTTCGGGTGAGGTGAAGCGTGACTTCGACATCAACCCTTACTCATACGCGCTCAACACCTCACGCGCGCTTGACGCCAATGAGTACTACACGAGAAACTACGCTCCGTTCAACATCATGCATGAGCTTGACAACAACTACATCGACTTGGGCGTGACTGACATCCGTATTCAGGGAGAATTGAAGGCCAAGCCTTTCAAACAGTTGGAACTGAGTGCTCTCGGTGCTGTCAAGTACACGACTTCTTCAGAGGAGCACAACATCCTTGACGAATCCAACCAGTCTCTCGCTTACCGCGCGATGGACACCGCCACCATCAGGGACAACAACCCGTTCCTTTACAAGGATCCGGACAACCCTTACGCATTGCCTATTTCTGTTCTTCCTAAAGGTGGTATCTACGAGAGGACTGACAACTCGTTGCTCGGTTGGGATTTCCGTGCCACAGCCAATTACAGCGAGACATTCGCCGAAAAACACATCGTCAATCTTTTCGGCGGTACCGAGATCAACAGCACCGAGCGTCATGGAACTTGGTTCCGCGCGTGGGGTATCCAGTACGGAATGGGTGAGACTCCTAACTACAACTACAACGTGTTCAAGAAGGGCAACGAGGAGAACAGTGACTACTACACCATGACCAACACTCATGTCCGCTCCGCCGCGTTCTTCGCCAATGGTACATATTCTTATATGGGCCGCTACACCTTGAACGGCACAATCCGCTACGAGGGTACCAATAAGCTTGGAAAGAGCCGTCAGGCCCGCTGGCTTCCTACATGGAACATCTCTGGTGCGTGGAACCTTCATGAGGAGGAATGGATGAAACCGCTCAACGCGATCTCTCACCTTTCCCTCAAGGCTTCTTATTCACTTACCGCCGACAGAGGTCCTTCGACAGTGACCAACTCGGCTGTGGTGATCTCTTCCAAGAATCCGTGGAGACCTTTTACTTCAGTGAAGGAATCTATGCTTTACATCGCAGACCTTGCGAACTCCGATCTTACCTACGAGAAGAAGAAGGAACTGAACCTCGGTCTTGAGGCCGGTTTCATTGACAACCGCATCAATTTCACCTTCGATTGGTTCACACGTGACAACTATGACCTTATCGGTGTCATCAACACCCAGGGTCTCGGCGGTCAGGTTGAGAAACTTGGTAACATCGCTTCCATGAAGTCTGACGGTGTCGAGATTTCTCTCACCACCAAGAACATTGTGAAGAGAAGAACTTCACTTGGACGACCAACTTCATCTACTCTCATTCTCACAATGAGGTGACCAACCTTAAGACGACCATGAGAGCCATCGACCTTATCACTGGTAACGGATTCGCGCAGGAGGGTTATCCTGTTCGAGGAATATTCTCCATTCCGTTCACCGGTCTGAACTCAAACGGTCTTCCTACCTTCATCAATGAGGACGGCGAGTCCACTGTCAGCAACATCAACTTCCAGTACTCTGACTCTGAGGGTCTTTCCAAGTGGCTTAAGTATTCCGGAAACGCAGATCCTACCGATGTAGGATCTCTCGGCAACATCTTCGAGTTCTACGGCTTCCGCTTCAATGTGTTCATGACATACTCATTTGGAAACGTTATCCGTCTTGACCCTGTCTTCAGCAACACCTACAATGATCTCGACTCCATGCCTAAGGAGTTCGCCAACCGTTGGACTGTCCCTGGAGACGAGAACACCACCAGCGTTCCGGCCATCGCGAGTGTATGGCAGAACAGGCAGGACACCAACCTCCGCAAGGCTTACAGCGCCTACAACTACTCGACCGAACGAATCGCCAGAGGTGATTTCATCCGTATGAAGGAGATCTCGCTTTCTTACGACTTCCCGAGGAAGTGGATTGAGAAGATTAAACTTAATTCGCTGTCACTCAAGGCTCAGGCCACCAACTTGTTCCTTATCTACGCCGACAGCAAGCTCAACGGTCAGGATCCTGAGTTCTTCAACACCGGCGGAGTGGCTGTCCCGGTTCCTAAGCAGTTCACATTCACTTTGAAAATTGGTCTTTAATCTGGAGGGAAAGATATATGAAAAACAAATATTCTATAATAGCCTTCGCGGCGGTTGCTTTCAGCCTTGTCTCATGCGACAAGTTTCTGGATGTGATGCCTGACAACAGAACGGAGCTTGACACTCAGGAGAAAATCCGCTCCTTGCTGGTGTCCGCTTACCCGGAGACAGACTATCTGCTTGTCAGCGAGTTCTCCTCGGACAATGTCGATGACTTCGGCCCTGAGAACCCTAACACAGATCCTTTTATCGATGAGGTTTACGCGTGGAAGGATGTCACCAACACCGACAACGAGGACCCTGAGCACATCTGGCAATCCTCCTATTCGGCCATCGCGGCTGCCAATCAGGCAATAGAGGCCATCACTAACATGGTCGGTCCGGATGCCGAAGGGTATGAGCCGGAGATGGCAGAGGCTCTTCTTTGCCGTGCCTACAGTCATTTCGTGCTTGTGAATATGTTCTCGCAGGCCTACACTGAGACGACTGCGGATCAGAAACTCGGCGTCACTTACATGAGCGCTCCTGAGCAGGGACTCAATCCTAAGTACGAAAGGGAGTCTGTGGCTCAGATCTATGCAAAGATCGATCAGGATCTCCAGAAGGCCCTCCCGCTCGTCAGCGACAATTACTACACAGTGCCTAAGTACCACTTCAACCAGAAGGCCGCGTATGCTTTCGCCACGCGTTTCTATCTCTATTATGAGAAACCTGAAGAGGCTGTCAAGTACGCTGACGCTTGTTTGGGAACCGCTCCTGCGACAATGCTCCGCGACTGGCGCGCACAGGCAAAGATGACTCAGGACGATGAGGTTCTGACCAACCATTTCATCGATGCCACACTGCCGGCCAATCTGCTTCTGATCACGGCGTATTCGAAGATGGGTCTTTGCTTTACAGGACCGTATTCAACATATTCAAAATACGCTGCCGGAAACTATCTTGCCACGAATGAGACCGGTATTGCCCTTGCCACCCTTTTGGGAAAGGACAACGAGTCGTTCTTCGCTGTGCCGATGAAGGTTTACCAAGGCACGAACCACGACAAGACCACTTTCTGGAAGTTGCCTTACCTGTTCGAATTCTCAGACCCTGTCGCCCAGATCGGTTATTACAGGACAGTCTATCCGGCCTTCACTTCCGACGAGGTTCTTCTTGAGAGGGCTGAGGCAAAGCTCCTCCTCAAGCAGTATGACTCGGCTGTGGCTGACATGAACCTCTGGCTGTCCAACATCTCGAAGACTGATTGGAACCTCAGCGCTGAGGAGATCAACAATCTTCTGAAGGATATTCCTTACTCAACGGCATTGGCTTCAACCGTCAAGAAGAAGCTTAACGCTCCGTTCCTTCAGAACCCTAGCGAGCTTCAGGAGAATCTGATTCACTTCTGTCTGCTTCTTAAGAGGGTTGACACCTACGCCCAGGGACTCAGATGGTTTGATGTCAAGCGTTACGGCATTGAGATCCAGAGACGTGTCATGGGATCTGACGGCAACCCTCGTACCGCTGGTGATGTCCTCAAGGTAGATGACGAAAGGCGCGCCATACAGGTTCCTAGGAAAGTTATTGACGCAGGATATGCACCGAACCCGAGAAACTAAACTCATAAATTGACTGGAATATGAAGAAAATTATAACATATCTCTCAATCGCTGCCCTTTCTGTTCTGTCGTTTTCGGCTTGCCAGAAAGATGACCTCAACCCTGACAGTGTCATCAAGGTTGAGACGGCTCCTGCGACTGAATTGGACAAATGGCTTAACGACAACTATGTCAAGCCTTACAACATTGACTTCAAGTACCGCTTCGAACTGAACGAGTCGGACATGAACTATTACACTGTACCTGCCGATTATGATGAGGCTGTCATCATGGCCCACCTTGTGAAGTATCTTTGTATTGACACCTATGATGAGGTCGCCAGTGTTGACTTCACCAGAGAGTATTTCCCTAAGATGTTCTTCCTTATCGGTGAGTTTGAGTACAGGAACAACGGAACGTTCATTCTTGGAACAGCTGAAGGTGGCAAGAAGATCCTCCTTTCCGGTGTGAATTATCTGAGCGCCATGCTCAAGAAGGGACCGGAGGCTCTCAACCATTACTACATCAAGACGATCCACCACGAGTTCACCCATATCCTCAACCAGATCAAGGATTATCCTACAGACTTCAAGCAGGTCACCGGTTCCGGTTATGTGGCTGACAACTGGAGCAAGCCTCCTTACAACAAAGAGTACCTCAAAAACGGCTTCATCAGTGACTATGCCCAGCATTCAGACGGTGAGGACTTCGCGGAGATGCTGTCCATCTATGTCACCAACACGCAGGAGTATTGGGACTCACAGCTTAAGGATGCTGGTTCATCAGCAGACTTCATCCGCGCGAAACTTCAGATTGTCAGAGATTACATGAAGTCTGTGTGGTCCATTGATATTGACGAGCTTCGCTCCGTAATCATCCGTCGTCAGGATGACGTGATGCAAGGCAAGGTTGACCTCAGCGATTTAACGGTAAAATAATTGGTGATTAGATTATGAAATTCAATAAAATATTAACAGTCGTTCTGGCAGGGGTGTCGGTGCTTTCAGCCCAGTCTTGTCTCAAGGATCAGGCGGATGTCTTTGACTCTTCGTCTTCTGAGCGTCTTCAGGCTTACATTGAACAGACCCGTGAGATCTTGACCTCCAATGAAAAAGGATGGATCATGGAGTATTATCCGGGTTCCGGCCAGTCAAAGGGTGGTTATGCCTACTATCTTGCCTTCACAGATGCTGAGGTGACTGCATCCTACGAGCTCGATCCGGAGAATTCCTACAAGAGTGTTTACAAGCTTACGACGGACAATGGCGCCGTGCTTTCGTTCGACTCTTACAATCAGGCTCTTCATCACTTTGCCACTCCATCGTCAACGGAGTATCAGGCTAAGGGCGGTGACTTCGAGTTCACCATCGTGAGCGTAAGTCCTGAAAAAAAGATCGGCCTTCGTGGCAAGCGTTCCGGAAACCATTATGACCTCTATCCCTTACGATTCTGATCTGACCCCGGCCGCGTATCTTGCCAAGGTAGCTGATGTGGCTTCAAGCATGCGTGCCGCCATCATCGACGGCAAGGTCGGTGACACGGATGTCACAGGCGAGGTCGATTTCAACAACCGCAGGATAACCTTCAAGTATGTTGATCCGGCCGCCTCAGCCGAGACTTCCGAGGATGACGGGACTGTGGTTGTCGAGGCTCCGTTCATGTACACATCGAAAGGTATCAAGACCTACGAGCCGGTCGAGGTTGCAGGAGCCACGATCAACAGCATGGATTATCATTCCGACAATAACATCCTTACCAACGGATCGATTGTTTTCCAGGGCAAGCTTCCTGAGGACTACACCCAGTACAGTGACTTCGCCGGTGACTTCAAACTCTCTATGTACAACGGAAGGATTACACTTGATGTGACACTCACGCCTGACGAGGAAGGCAACGGCTTTCTCATGAGTGGCTTCGTGTCCGGCGATCACAATGTGTACCTTGGCTACGATAGGGCGCGCGGCCGTCTTACCATGAATGTCCAGTCTCTGGGCGCTGACGGCTCAAATACTGTATGGCTTGCCGCATGGAGCCTTTCCGGCGGCGGAAACCTTACTTGGGACACAACCACTGGATACGGAATGGAGATTGTCCGTGGATCCCAAGAAGGAGAGTTTATATTTGTCGACAACGGCAAGACTGACATGGTAATCGACTCGTTCATCCTTTGGGCGACCGATGCAAGCGGCAAGTCTGCCGGTGAATTCACAGGGTGGGGTGACAACCAGTTCCCTTATCTTCAGACCCTTGTCCGTAAATAACGAAAAGGCTTTATCATGAAAAAGATAATTTCAGCAATATTCATGGCCTTGGCTATAATCGCATCCTCTTCCTGCTCCAAGCAGGAGGTGGATGGGAGCGAGGCCCAGACAATATCCGTCAAGGAAAACAATCTTAAGATTCCCGCCAAAGGTGGCGAGGGTACAATCGAGTTCGTTACCGAGTCTCCTATCGAGGTGACGGTTGACAAGGACTGGTGCCAGGTTTCTGTGAAAGACAATGTGGCCACTGTCACCGCTCCTGCGAATGAAAGTTATGAGTCCAGGTATGCCACTGTCACTGTGAAGTCGGGTGACGCTAAGTCTGATTTCACGGTTCAGCAGTTCGGTTTCTACAGCACTGGTTTCAATCCTTCTGGCATCAAGGCTTCCCACAAGGCTGTCTCATTCGATTTCCCTTACGAGTATGATGAGACCATTACTGCGAGTGCGGATGTGGATTGGATCACCGTGACTGTCACCGAGAACAACCTTAACGTCGCCATCGCAGAGAACACCATTAAGGGAACACCTGCTGATATGTCGCGTTCGGGAAATGTCGAGTGGAAGCTTGGCCATGACAGCGGTGTGATATCCGTGGTTCAAAACAACTTGTCCTACATGAGTGTTGACGCCAACTGGACTGTCCGTTATGGTGGTATCAAGGATTATGAAGGCAAGCAAGCGGCTTACATTTACAATGATGTGGCTGATCCGGCTCTGTCAGGCAAGTACAGCATCTACTACGTCAGCAAGTCTGAATTCACTGAAAGTGGATTGGAAATGGATGATTTCGCAATTGAGGTGGCTGATGCCGTGAGGAAAGAGATAATGTATATTGTTGAACTTTCCAACCAGATGGGATACCCGGCGGAGTTCTCCAATTTCCTTTACGAGGATAGCGATTACGAGGTGTTCGATCCAATGGATGCCGGCGACTACATCGCGTTTGCGATCGGATTCACTGATGATGGTGCCGCCACTGGTCACTATGCCTACAGTGATTTCACTGTTACCAGCGGTGGTGGCTCCGCAGAGGGCTATGACGCTTGGCTTGGAGACTGGACAGTCACGAGAGGATCGGCGACTGACACTTGGAAGATCTCCACGCTTGAGAAGGGGACCAGCTATACCATCACCGGCATCGAGGGACAGTCATTCCCTGTCACTGCCACTTATGACTCTGCCACAAAGGGTATTGAAGTCCGCGCTCAGGATGGACTCGGCACCGTATCGACCCAAAAGTATGGTGAATGCACCGTTGGCCTCTTCGGCGGATGGGGAGAATCCAGCTTCGCCACCGGAAAGTATGTGATCTTCACGAGGAACCATTTCAGGCAGCACGGCCAAGCTTTTGCCGCAGGCCATGTGAGCTTCAGCGACGGATCAAGCTATGATCTTGAGAGAGTCCAGTTCGTCGCTGCCACAGCTGATGGCAAATATCTCACTATCAGTAAGGACAAGACACCTCTGCCTACGACTCTCACCAAGAAGGGTGGCAGTGGCGACAATCCTGGCGGTGGCGGCTCGGATGCCTACAAGAAATGGCTTGGGAACTGGAGCATAAATGCCGGGGCATTCGACATCGCCCTCACTCAGAAGGTGGCTGACAAGACCATCAACATGAAGGGCTGGCAGATGGATCAGGATTTCTTCGAGCCTGCCGAGGTTACATTCGACTCAGAGTCAGGCGGCATCGTGCTATACGGCAACGATGATGAGCCTATCGCGGACAATGTTGACATCGGAGCTTCTGAGGGTGCCTGCAATCTGTACTACGTAGGTAAGTTCATCGACACTGACGGTAAGGAATATTACATCACGTCCGGTGGTAATGGCGCTTACGATGTGGCGACCCGGAACATTGCAGAGCGATGGTTCAGTCAAGTTCACCGGAAACTCATTCCAGCTTCAGGGTGGCGGAGACTTTACCTACAACCGTATGGAATTGATCGCTGTGCCTATCTCTGATCCAGACGGAGGTGTGTATACCTTCAAGAGCAAGCCTGACGAGTTCCCTCTTATCGGTGTCAAGTCCGGCACCACTTCTGTCAAGACTATGAGTCTGGACAAGACCAAAGGCACTTGGGTCACGTGAGTTTAACATTAAATTGTATAATTAATCCATAGTTCTTATTGTAATAAGTTGGGGAACAATTAAATATCCCCGCTTTTTTTCCTTGTATATTCAAATTATTATTTATACATTTGTATAAGTAATACAATAGATATGGCAAGACTCACAAAAGCGGACAGCGTCTATCGGATGTCGCTTCACAAGAACGGAGGTTACATGTATGCGACGACTCATCCGTATACCGTGACCGGGGACGGCAAGAGGAAGTACTCCTGCCTGCATTGGGGCACTGTGACGGATGGTCTCAAGTTTATCCCGGGCAAGCAGTACCTGTACGCCTCTCCGGAGGAACGGGCCAGGCTGATCTTTCCCGAAGGGTGGGACCTCAGCGAAATAGATAAGCTTCAGAGCGATCGCAGGCAAGGCCGTCCTGCATACGAGGGTGCGGACGTCAATCGTTTCTATGGCGACGTCTGGCTCATGGAGCAGGTCGCGGACAAGGTGGGGCTCCGGACGGACCTGATGGCGACGTTCCATGAGAACGCGGAAATCGTGAATGATGTCCTCACCCTTGCCTATTACTCATTCGCGACCGGAAACAGCTGGAGCAGAGCGGCCAGATGGCAGAAGCTGGAGAAGGCTCCGTCCTCAAGGGAGCTTGCCCCGATGACGATAACCCGCCTTACGCAGTCCATCTCCGAGACCGAAAGGATGAACTCTGTTCAAACAGGGCCGACAGGCTGGACAAGGACGGGCTGTGCGCCGTCGACTCCACGACCAGATCCGCATACGGCAGTTCGCTCGCCGACATCAAATGGGGCCGGAACAAGGAGCACGTCCCTCTGCCGCAGACTTCAGAAGTCGTCGTCTATTCGCTTGACAGCCATATGCCCGTGTATTACAGGACCTTTCCGGGCAACATCCCTGACTCCAGAAGCGTGGAGACCATCCTCACCGACATCAGCCACGCCGGTTTCCCGAGGGTTATCCTGGTGACGGACAGGGGCTACGAATCGGTTCAGAACCTCGAGAAGTACATCCTCCGCGGCCAGCCGATGATAATGTGCGTCAAGATGCGCCAGAAGATTGTCCTTGACAGGATTGCCGAGTTCGGGACCATCGGGGGAAAGCCGGGGGACATGCTTTTCGACACGGAGAGCAGGCTGTACTACAAGCAGTATGACCTGGAATACGACGTGAGGGGCAACGGCGACTCCGTCCACAAGGCCGACCGCATGAAACTCGACTGTTCTTCGACCCCTTCCGCAGGGGGCCGCGGAGCAGACTGAACTCGAAGTCGCGGTCGAGATGCAGCGCAGAAGCCTCCAGTCCATACTCGATGCCGGCGGGAGCGTGGACGACGATGAGAGCATAAAGAAGAACTACAACTGGTACGAGGTCTCATATGACAAGAAGGACCGCAAGCTGCTTTCCTTCAGCCTCGATGAGAAGAAGATAGAGAACGTGAAGAAGACATCCGGCTTCTTCGGATACATCACCCTCGGCCTTGACTATACCGCCCCGCAGACCCTTGATGCGTATAGTCTCAGGGATGAACAGGGAGAAGTACTTCTGTCAGATGAAGACCCAGATGGGCTTCGACCGTCAGCGCAACTGGTCGGAGGAAGGCAAGACGGGCAGGCTCCTCATCCTCTTCGTCGGCCTGATAATCAGTTCATACGTGCGCCATATCTGGAAGACGACGAAGGGCTCAAGAAACAGTTCGCTTCAACCCAGGATATCCTTGACGAGATGCGGTCGATCCGCTGCATAGAGCATAATGGCCGGGCCAAGTTCATCACTCCGTTTGTCGGTGCCCAAAAAGATATCTGCAAGGCCTTCGGCTTTGACATCCCTGAAGGTTGCGGAACTGAATACAAATCCAGAAAGGTCTCCCCGAAACGACGCGGACGCCCTGCAAAGGCAAAGACCGTCAAACTTGATAGTTAATTATACAAAAATATGTTAAATTCACGTGGGTCAAGGTCGACAGGAACAGCTTCAGGACCATATCCGCTAATGGACCATTTGAGTTCTGCACCCCATATAAGGCTCTGCCTGAGGTTTCTCACTTGCTGGGAAAAAGAATTGTAGTAAAGTAAAACCATAAAACAGTCATAATATGAAGGCAATTAAAACTTTGATGGCTGCCGCTATGACCGCGACATTGGCTCTTGCTGGCGGTTGCGCTGACAACGATGATCTTTACGAAAAGTTTGATGATCTTGTTGTGAGAGTTGACGCCCTTGAAAACCGTCAACGAGATCAATAAGATAACTATACCTGGAATGCAGTCGATTGTGGCTGCAATCCAGGGTAATATCTACGTCACTTCTGTCACTCCTGGTGACAATGGTTACACAATCACTTTCTCTGACGGTACCACCGCTGTCATCACAGACGGTGTGGACGGAGAGAAGGGAGACAAGGGCGACACTCCTGTTGTGGGTGTTGTCGAGGCTGACGGAGAGTTCTACTGGGCAGTTGACGGCAAGCCGCTTCTTGACTCTGCCGGCAACAAGATCCCTGTCCATTCGGCTGTTCCTCAGCTCCGTATCCGTGATGGCAAGTGGCAGATCTCCTATGACAAAGGTGAGACATGGGCCGACGTGGATGTGCTTGGCAATCCTGGTGGCTCCACTATTTCGATCGAGGATGGAGACACAACCGTGACTTTCTTCATCAACGGCGAGGCCTATACCATCCAGAAGGAGCTTCCTTTCTATTTGGTATTCGACGCTCGCAAGGATCTCGGTGTTCCTGTAGGTGGTGACGAATATACTTACCCATATTCCCTCAAAGGTGTTTCAGAAGGAGATGAGGTAGAGGTTGACATCCTCAACTGCACCTCTGGATGGGAGGCCAGGGTGATCTCTCTTCCTAAAGGAGAGGTGCCTGGCTACATCGGAGTGAAGCACAGTGAGAACGCAACAGAAAAGTCTTTGTCTATGCCAGCAACGGCCGAGGAAAGACCGACATCAAATCTCTTGTCTTTGAGGACGGTGTGCTTACCGCCGAGGCTGACGTCAAGCCTGTCCCTGCGGCAGGTGGTGAGGTCAAAGTTTCCGTGACCACCAACATGGACTATGAATTGTATGTTGACAGAACCCAGAAGTGGATCAGCGTGGCTCCTCAGACAAAGGCAACCCATGTCGATGTCTATACCTTGGTTTGCGAGGCAAACACGGCGGGTTCGTTCCGTTCCGCGGAGGTTGATGTCATCAACACTGTGACGGGTGAGACTCCTAATGTCTTCTATGTCATCCAGTACCCTGCCGAGACTGTGGCCACCGACATCGCTTCCCTTGCCAATGTGGCTGACAATACTCCGGTCACCCTTTACAAGGAGACCGTCCTTGCCACTTCTGATAACTCTGCTGTTGTTTCCGATGGAACAAGCTGCCTGTACGTGACAGGAGCCACCTCCGCGCTTCCTGTCGGCAAGGTGATCACTCTGAACGGTGTGAAGAAGACTGATAAGGAGACTGATAAGGAGACGGAGGTCGTTTCGGTTGAGGTCACTTCATACGAAGTGACGGCCGAGACATCCAGTGTGACCGCCCCGACATCTTCCTATCTCGGCTGGGTGACTGAATTCCCTGCGTACGTCATCACTTCCGGCAAACTTGAGAAGGAAGGTGACACATATTTCATCAAGGCTCCGATGGGACAGAAAGTGGTGTTTGAAGCTCCGCTTGCGTCGTTCGATCTCGCTTCCAAGGTAGGAGGATATGTGAATGTCTATGGCTATGTCTCATCATCCGTTTATCCGGAGGGTGAGAAAGCTGAGACTTGCTCTATGATCCTTAACGCCGTTTCCGCGATCGAATTCAAGGAGAACAACGCATGGACGCTTTCATACAGCACTGATCCTGAAGACAAGAAGTACCCTGAGGTCATCACCAACACAGTGAGTGGCTCAACAGTACCTTACACCCTAACCTTCTATTCTGAAGAGGATTATGCGAAACTTGGCGGATCACCTGTGAACGCCGCCTTGCGGCTCAGCGATGACGTGCTGTACTATTTCGATCTGTTTGGCGATGTCTACGGTCGTGATGAAATCTATGATATGCTTGTCCACACCGATGGCTCAACCGGTTCAGACAGCTTTGGAGAGAAGGACTTCGGCAAATATGTGGCTGTGGCCGCGGGAATCGCCGCTGACGGAACTCCTACCGGTGACTACAAGACTTTTGAATTCGAAAAGAAGGAACCCGTCTCTGTCGCTACGTATGCCGACTTCATCGGAAGATGGAAAAAAAATGGGTGACAACGTCTTGACCGTCTCTGAGAAAGTTAATGGCAGCACTTACAATGTTACCGGACTTCCAAACCAGGACGAGAACGGATTGGCGCCTGTTGAGGCTGAGTTCTCTGACGGAAAGTTCATCCTCAAGGAGCAGAAGCTTTCAGAGGCATGGAACAATCCGAAATATGGTGACTGTGACATTTATCTTTCCGGAAAGTTCAACTACAATTATAAGGTTTACGCCGCTTATGGATGGTACACCGAAGATCCGTCAGTCATTCTTACTGGTTACGTCCTTGAAAAAGGAGGCGGTATGACCGTTTACGCCGGTTCTTGTGAGAAAGGTAAATTCCTCTCATTCTGCCTGACTTGGCAGATACAGGCCGGAGAGAACGCAGGCAAGGGCAATTTCTGGCCAGAGGTGATAATTTCGGACATGACAAAGCTCAAGGAGGCCTCGTCTGCATACAAAGCTTGGCTCGGAAGCTACACCCTCAGCACAAAGTCTATAAAGACAGGTAATGACACAACCTACAATGTTGTCCTTAGGAAGCCCTTCCTGACGAGACGATCGCTTTGGATGGCATAGGAATCGATGGCATTCCTCTCATTTATGATGCGGAAGGCGACAAGTGCTCACTGGTCTATGGTAACTTCTCTTCAAGTTCATCCTACAATTTCTATGTCTCTGGAATCACCAATGACGATTATGTCTGCACCGGTGATCCTGACACAGGAGAGATCGCCACTGTCACCAAGTCTGCGGACAAGACCATCAAGTTCGAGAACGTGGTGTATAAGCTGTCCGAAGAAAGGCCGGAGGTCTATGCCAAGTACTGGGGTGTTCTGGGGCTGTCCACATCAACTAAGAAATGGTACACTTTCTCAGATGCCGACTACATAGTAAATCCGGCGACGTTGACTCCGTCAGCCGCCTCCAAGTCGGTAAAGAGCCTCTCCGCTCCAAAGACCGGCAAGAGTGTTCGTTTTGACACCAAGTCGCTTCCGTCAAGTATGACCATTGCACGTGACACTAAGTTACGCGATGCTCAAGACAAGAAAGTGGACGCGAGAACCGCGAAATCCGGCCGCGCCAAGCTTCTTGAATTGAAATAATTTATATACCTTTGATTTTTCAAGGGATCCGGATTGTACGGTTCGGATCCCTTTTTTTCGAAAATATGAAAGTAAGTTCACTCTTATCTGCGGCTGCTCTGCTCGCGGCCTCGTCATTTTTGTTCTTTTCCTGTTCCAAATCGGAGCAAGCATTGTCGTCTGACAGGGGGAATGCAAAGCCTTCCGGTCTTCAAGAGCAACGCCCCTATACTCAAGACGAGATTGATAAGGCAATTTATATTCCTGGATCAATGATCGTGAAATTGACGCCTGAAGCCGCGGATGCGATGGAGAAGGGGAGTGCTTTGCTATCTTCTGTCTCAGAGAGCCTTGGTGCCAAGCATGCCGAGCGTCTTTTCCCTGACGCCGGCGAATATGAACCGCTTCACAGAAAATGTGGCCTCCATCAGTACTACATCGTGGACTTCGATTCTGCTCTGCCTCTTGCCAAGGCTCAGGAGATTCTCGGATCACTTGACGGCGTAGAGGCTTCTGAAAAACGTAACATAATCTGCAGGTCCGCTTCCACCAACGATCCTGGCTACGCCTACCTTTGGGAATATTCAGGTCGTTACAGCATCAATGTCGAGGACGCCTGGAAGTACACAACCGGAGATCCTTCGGTCGTTGTCTGTGTCGTTGACGGAGGGCTCAACCTCAAGCATGAGGATCTGGCTTGGAACTGTGGCAGTGTCAACTGGAATTTCGTGAGAAACAGCTCAAATATTACCCCTGAAGACCATGGATGTCATGTCGCCGGCACAATCGCAGGGGTCAGAAACAATGGAAAGGGACTTGCGGGAATAGCTGGAGGTGACTATGCGGCCGGGAAAAAGGGCGTGACTTTGATGAGCGCTCAGGTTTTCCAGGGAAACAGTACTGCCCCCTCAAGTTTCCAAAATGCTATAGTTTGGGGTGCGGACAACGGCGCGGTCATCAGCCAGAACAGCTGGGGCAATGACTATGACTTCGATGGTAACGGTGTGCTTTCCGCCTATGAGAAGGACTATGCCTTGCGGGACAGGATTTCCTCTTCAATGGCGGCTGCGATTGATTATTTTATCGCTTATGCCGGGTGTGACAAGGATGGCAACCAAAAGCCGGGCTCTCCAATGAAAGGAGGTCTGGTAGTCTTCGCGGCGGGAAATGATGGCATAGCAAACGGTGTTCCGGCGTCATACGCGCCGGTGATCGCGGTTGGCGCTTCCGGAATGACAGGCAGGCTGTCCTCATTCTCCAACTATGGTAGTTGGGTGGACATCTGCGCTCCTGGAGAGAGCATCTACAGTTGTGTGGCTTCAGGATCTTACGGCCGTTTACAAGGAACCTCGATGGCCTGTCCTCATGTCTCGGGAGCTTTGGCTTTGCTGCTCTCTCAATTCGGAGGAGAAGGGTTCACCAACGAGAATCTGAAGGAAGTCCTTCTTGAAGGTGCAAACGCGAGCCTGATAAACTACAATGGCAAGGCAATGGGCCCATACCTCGATGTTATGGGCTCGATGAGATACGGCCTTTCAAGTACGGGGAGAGAATAACAATCCCCGGTCATAGAGACATCCTATACGGGTGATTTCAAATTCCGCCAGTGGGAGAGCGTGTCGATTCCGTTCACCGTGTCGGATCCTGATGGCGACAATGTCGAGGTCACTACAGATTTTGAGGGAAGGGCGAAACTGGTCCGCGGTTCCAAGGATCCTGATATCTACAACTTTGAGATCCTGTGCGAGTTGGTCTCCGATTTCACACCTAAGAAGGCAAAGATCACAGCGACTGACGTTTATGGCGGCACGGCGGAATATGAATTTGCCTATCAGGTGATCGAGAACCATCCGCCGGTTGTCTCAGAGCCCATCAATGACGTTGTCCTTTCCGGCGACGGAAAAAGATGTCTGCCTATCTGGACGGTGTGTTCTCGGATCCTGACGACGAGCCTCTGGAATATTCCGCGAAGATTTCTCCTGACGGTGTCGCTGATGTCTCGATCAGTGGCGACGGCAAGCTTGTTGTCGCCAAAAAGCAAAATGGCTTGGCGGTGATCACCGTGACAGCCAAGGATCGCCTTGGCGCTAAGGTCTCAACCGATTTCAAGATTGTCGCACGTGATGAAAGTTATGCTGTTGACTACTATCCGAACCCTGTCCGTGATTTCTTGAATGTCCGTCCAGGCAGCACCGCGGTTGTTGATGTCATGGTGAAGATAGCCTCCACATCCGGGTCTGTCATTCTTGAGAAGAAGGTTTCGTGCAATGTGTTCGATCCGGCCAGGATAGACATGAGCGCCTTTGCTCCTGGAGAGTACAAACTTGGGCTGGCTGTGGGTGCGGATAAGTATGATTATGTTATTGTCAAGAGGTAGAATGAAAAGAGTATTGATCGTGGCCTTCCGCTCTTTTGCCGGCGTTCCACTTGCAAGCCCAGGATGAGGCGTTCGGTTGGATGTGTCAGAGGAATGACCCTGTTTCAGTGGCCATGGCCGGAGTCTCTCTTGCTCCGTCTTCAGACATTTCGTTTTCAGCGTTCCGGAATCCTGCGGTGATTCCATATTCGGAGAGTCGTTTTGCGGTGACAGCGGCATATTCACCCGCTGTTGGTGACATGACAACCGATGGGCTGGATGTCGGCGTAGGCATGAAGACAGGAGAACGTCTGGGATTTTCTGTCGCCGGTAATTACAATTCATGCGGTGAGTATGAGGTCATAGACGACTCTGGCAACCGCAACGGTATGTTCAAGACATCTTCCATGATGTTTTCCGCAGGTTTGGGACTGAAGGTGATTGACGCGCTGAGTGTTGGCATCAATCTGAAATATGCCGGCGAGAGGCTTGCCTCTGACTCGAACCAAGGTGTGTTCGCGTCAGATGTGTATGCTTTGTACCGTTGGAGGATGCTTCGCTTAAGCGCCGGACTTGCCAATGTGGGCACTTCTGTCAAGGATGCCTCCGGATCGTCTTATCATATACCTTCGTCAGTGCGGCTGGCGGCTGGCTATGGCCAGACTTTCGAGGAAAAACATTCCCTTGAGGCCGGAATGGACGCTGATGATTTTTTTTGCCGGAAAGTTCGCTGTTTCCGGAGGAGTTCAGTACGGATTCAACGGCATGGTGTTCGCGCGTGTCGGCTATCGAGCGTCCGGTTCTGATGTGATCGCGTCCGGAGTGTCAGCCGGCCTTGGTTGCAAATTCCACGGAGTGAGGGTGGATTTCGCCTACCAGAGAGCTTCATCTTTGAATATTTTGGCGTTCTCTTTGGGCTACAGTTTTTAAGTAACCTTCAAAAAATAACCTGCATCATCTTAAGGAATCTTTTCGGTCTATATCTTCTTTTCTCATCAGTCATGTGCCACCGGCACACTCCTTCTTCGAAAATAGATCTATCCTCGAAAATATTCTCTTAATCTGAGGCAACTTATTTTTTTCATGTTACTAAATTATGTATCCGTGCCTGATTTTGTTTGCGATTTCGCAAATATTCCGTATATTTGCAATCCATTTCAAGCGCGGGTGGCGAAATGGTAGACGCGCTAGTTTCAGGAGCTAGTGTCAATTGCGACGTGTGAGTTCGACTCTCATCCCGCGCGGGGAACGAGGGTGGCTAAAAAGTATCTTTTTGGCCACCCTCAATCATAATATTCAATCATCGGTCACTTTGTGACATCCCCGGAGGAACACGGGAAAAGGATTCACGGAACCACCTCGGTTCCGGCGACAATGTTCCCGGTTATACAGATTGGTCCGGCAAAAGGGCTTTGGACGGGCATGTCATAGATTCGCAAAAATGCTTATATTAGTGGAAAATTTCGGAAGAGATGAAGATAGTGTTTTTGGATGCCGGGACGATGGGGACGTCATCGTTGGCTCCGATTGAAAGAGTAGGGGAATTGACAGCCTGGCCGAATTCGACTCCGGAGGAGTCCATCGGCAGGGTAAGTGATTGCGAAGTTTTGATTGTGAACAAGATAAAGGTGAATGACCTGCTGCTGGAGGCGGCGCCGAAACTTCGGCTTGTCTGTGAGGCCGGCACCGGCATAAACAATATTGATGTGGATGCCTGTGCCAGACATGGAGTGATTGTCAGGAATGTCGCCGGCTATTCCACGGATTCCGTTGTTCAGGAAACATTCATGCATATTCTTAACCTTCTGGGCAACGGGGCCTATTTTGACAATGTCGTGAAGTCCGGGGCATATTCACGCAGCGGGTTGTTCACTGATTATTCAAGGCCATTCATTGAAATGACTGGCAAGGTGTTGGGTGTCATTGGTCTGGGCGCGATAGGCTCAAAAGTTGCCAGAATCGGATCCGCGTTTGGGATGAAAGTCATCTATTACTCCACTTCCGGAACAAACCATTCCGAAGAGTATCCGTCGGTCTCTCTTGAGCACCTTATGCGCAAGTCCGATGTCATTTCCGTGCACGCTCCGTACAATGAGCGCACAGCCGGCCTTGTCGGTGAGAAAGAACTCTGGATGATGAAACCGAAAGCCATCATCGTGAATATGGGACGAGGTGGGATAGTCGTGGAGGAAGCCTTGGCTAAAGTCATTGACGAGGGTGTCATTGGGGGAGCGGGCCTGGATGTCTATTCGACCGAACCGATACCGGAGGACCATCCTCTTCTCCATACCAGACATCCGGAACGTCTCAGCATGACTCCTCACATCGCCTGGGCAAGCATCGAGGCTCGTGAACGTCTGATACAATCCATCGCTGACAACATAGCAAAGGGCTTTTGAGCATAGCCTTCCATGGTCCTTGTCCGGTTGACCTTTGGGAGTGATATTCAAGGAGGCTTCAAGTCGGTCAGGCTTGGAGCCTCCTTGAATATTCAACGCCTTGGAATGAATATGGTTGCATATTGGGGGCGATTCGTTCCAAAGTCTTATGATATTCTCATCATTCCTGAAAAATATTCGTTAATAATGCCAAAATGTTGAAAAAAATATACATATATTTGCAGAACGTTTGAATAAATATGCTTTTTGATATGAAAGGTAAGCTTGAAAGGCAAAGAATAATCCGCGAAGTGATCAAGGATAACAGGGTCTCTAATCAGGAGGAACTTTCCACGCTGCTGGAACAGCGTGGGCTCAGCGTCGCTCAAGCGACTTTGTCAAGGGATATCAGAGAATTGAGAATCACCAAGATACATGACGGAAGCGGTTACAGTTACAGTCTTCCCCAGCCTGGAATGTTGCGTAACAGCTTCCGTGAATCCTCAATGTCATCTGATAGCATCGACAGTCTGGAGTTTTCCGGCTCGATGGCGGTGATCAAGACGAGGCCTGGCCATGCCGGGATGATCGCCTCTATCATTGACGACGGGCATCTTCCGGAGGTTATGGGCACGTTGGCCGGTGATGACACGATCCTGCTTTTGTGCTGAGGGAAGGATTCCGGCACGAAGATGTGACATCGTCTCTTTCTGAGATATTCAAAGGCATCGAGACCAAAAGGGTTAATTAATTTAACGGACTAAACAAAAGATGACGCAGGACGAATTGACTGTTGAGGTCGCTTCGGACAAGCACCTCATTTATGTCGATGAGATTCTAAAGACAATAGAGGAGGCGGCCAAGGTAAGGGGCACCGGCATCGCGAAGAGAAAGCCGGAATATGTCGCCCAGAAGATCAAGGAGGCCAAGGCCGTGATCGCTCTTCAGGGCGAGAAATTCGCTGGATTCAGTTATATCGAGACATGGGAGCACAAGCAGTACGTGACTACATCCGGACTGATCGTGCATCCGGATTTCCGTGGTTTGGGACTTGCCAAGAGGATAAAGGATCTGACATTCTCGCTGGCCCGCACACGCTGGCCGCACGCCAAGATATTCAGTCTCACAAGCGGTGCGGCGGTGATGACGATGAACACCCAGCTTGGCTACAAGCCGGTGACTTTCGCCGAGCTCACCAGCGACGAGGCTTTTTGGCGAGGCTGCGATGGATGCGTCAACGTGGATGTGCTGAAGCGCACACCGGAAGTACTGCATCTGCACGGGAATGCTATTCGATCGGAGGAGCATCTTCCGGCGAAAATCCCGCAGGAAGTCCTCGAAAGGATCCGCAGGATCGACGAGGCCGAGAATGACAAAAAAAAATTAATGAATATGGAAAAAGAAGAAAGTAGTGGTCGCTTTCAGCGGCGGTCTGGACACATCCTTCACGGTGATGTACCTGGCCAAGGAAAAAGGGCTATGAGGTTTACGCCGCGTGTGCGAACACCGGCGGATTCAGCGCCGAGCAGCTGAAAGACAATGAGAAGCATGCCTACGAACTGGGTGCGAAGGAATATGTCACCCTTGATGTGACCAAGGAATATTACGACAAGAGTCTCCGTTATATGATCTTCGGCAATGTGCTGAGGAACGGTACATATCCGATCTCGGTCTCTTCCGAGAGGATATTCCAGGCTATGGCCATCGCGCGTTATGCCAAGGCGATCGGCGCTGACGCCATCGCCCACGGTTCGACTGGCGCCGGCAACGATCAGGTCCGTTTTGACATGACTTTCCTTGTGATGGCTCCGGGAATAGAGATCATCACCTTGACAAGGGATATGGCTCTGACCCGCCAGTTTGAGGTTGATTACCTTAATGAGCACGGCTTCAAGGCTGATTTCAAGAAACTTAAATATTCCTACAATGTCGGCCTTTGGGGCACTTCCATCTGTGGAGGCGAGATTCTGGACTCCACCCAGGGACTTCCGGAGGAGGCTTATCTGAAGCAGATCACAAAGGACGGCTCCGAGACCATCGAGATCGAGTTCGAGAAAGGTGAGATCGTTGCTGTCAACGGCAGGAAGTTCGCTGACAAAGTGACTGCCATTCAGGAGATTGAGTCTATCGCCGCTCCTTACGGCATCGGCCGGGATATGCACGTCGGGGACACCATCATCGGCATCAAGGGACGTGTCGGCTTCGAGGCCGCCGCTCCTATGCTCATCATCGCCGCCCACAAGTTCCTTGAGAAGTTCACCCTCAGCAAATGGCAGCAGTACTGGAAGGATCAGGTCTCCAACTGGTACGGAATGTTCCTGCACGAGAGCCAGTACCTTGAGCCTTTGTGATGAGGGACATCGAGGCGATGCTGGAGAGCAGCCAGAGGAACGTGACCGGCAAGGTTACAATGGAGCTTCGTCCATGGTCGTTCTCGACCGTCGGTGTGGATTCCCCTTGCGACCTTGTCAAGACCAAGTTCGGTGAATATGGCGAGATGCAGAAAGGCTGGACCAGTGAGGACGCCAAGGGCTTCATTAAGGTGACTTCCACCCCTCTGCGTGTTTACTACACCGCCCACAAGGACGAAGGAGAACAGCTTGAAAAGGAATTGTAGATGATAATTATTTATGAAATAAATGATTATAAATGAGTATATAAAGGTAGGGATCGTAGGGGCCGCCGGCTACACGGCCGGCGAGCTTCTGCGGATTCTGGCCAATCATCCGGCCGTGAAGGTTGTCTTCGCGCAGAGCGGCAGCCACGCCGGTGAGCCTGTGTGGTCAGCGCATCAGGATTTGTTGGGAGAGACGGATCTGAAGTTCAGTGCGGAAGCCCCTGTGGAAGAGGCCGATGTAATATTCCTTTGTTCCGGTCACGGAAAATCAAAAGGCTTTGTCCATTCTTTGCCAGAGAGTTATAAGGGTGCTATCATCGATCTCAGCAACGATTTCCGTCTGGCCGCCGATGCGGAGGATTTTGTCTATGGACTTCCAGAGGCATTCAGAGACAAGATCGTGAAGGCTAAGCATATCGCCAATCCTGGCTGCTTCGCGACCTCTATCCAGTTGGCGCTTCTGCCTATGGCGAAGGCTGACAAACTGCCTGAGATTCACGTGACGGGAATCACCGGATCGACCGGTGCGGGACAGGCTCCGTCCGAGACCACGCATTTCAGTTGGCGGGCCAATAACCTCTCTGTCTATAAGGCGTTTACCCATCAGCATCTTGGCGAGATAGGGGAGACCCTCCACACTCTCGCTCCAAGTTACGAGGGCGAGTTGAACTTCGTTCCGGTCAGAGGAGACTTCACAAGAGGAATCCTGGCATCGGTTTATTTTGATTGCGACCTCTCCGAGGAAGAAGCAGTTGCGCTTTACAAAGACTACTACAAGGACGAGCCTTTCGTGCACGTGATCGACACGAATCCGGATCTGAAGATGGTCGTGAACACGAATAAATGTGTGCTCAATGTACGTAAACACGGCCGTAAGCTCCACGTGATCAGCATAATCGACAATCTCGTGAAAGGCGCTTCCGGTCAGGCGGTCGAGAATATGAACCTCATTTTCGGCCTCCCGGAGGGCACCGGTCTTCACCTGAAAGGCACTCGTTTTTAATATTCGAATCATATTATGAACTTATTCGATGTATATAGCCTCTTTGATGTGACTCCCGTCAAAGCCAAAGGCACCAGAATCTGGGATGACAAGGGTCAGGAATATCTCGACCTCTACGGAGGCCACGCCGTCATCTCGGTCGGCCACTGTCACCCGAAATACGTGGCCGCCATAACCGACCAGCTGAACAAGATCGGCTTCTACTCCAACAGCGTGAAGAATCCGCTTCAGGTCGAGCTGGCCGGAAAGATCGGTGAACTATCCGGACTACAGGATTACTCCCTCTTCCTGATCAACTCAGGAGCGGAGGCCAATGAGAACGCCCTCAAACTGGCCTCTTTCCACACCGGAAAGGACAGGGATGATCGCGTTCAAGGGAGCCTTCCACGGAAGGACCTCCGGGCGGTGGCCGTCACTGACAATCCCTAAGTATTCAGCGCCGTTCAACTCGCATCACAAAGTCACTTTCCTGCCGCTGAATGACATTGAGGCGGTGAGAACAGAACTTGCCAAGGGCGATGTCGCCGGCGTGATCATCGAAGGCATCCAGGGGGTCGGCGGAATCGTCATCCCTGATGACCGGTTCATGAGAGACCTTCGTCAGGTCACCAAGGAAGCCGGCGTGGTGCTGATTCTGGACGAGATCCAGAGCGGCTACGGCCGCAGCGGCAGGTTCTTCGCCCACCAATGGGCCGGAATCAAGCCGGACATCGTCACGATGGCCAAGGGAATGGCGAACGGTTTCCCGATCGGCGGAGTCCTCATCTCTCCTGAGTTCGAGGCCACAAAGGGAATGCTAGGCACCACATTCGGAGGCAATTACCTCGCGATGGCCGCGGCAAACGCCGTCGCTGACATATTCAAGGAAGAGAATCTCGTTGCGAACGCTTTTGAGGTAGGAGAGTATCTGAAGAATTCCATTCCGGCCTCTCCGAGAATCAGGGAGGTGCGTGGCCGCGGACTCATGGTCGGCATAGAATTCAATGAACCGATCGCCGAGATCAGAGGCCGCCTCCTCTACGAAAGCACATATTCACAGGCGTTTCCGGCAAGAATATGATCCGCCTTCTTGCCCCGCTCACACTTACCAAGGCGGACGTTGACATATTCATTGACGCTCTAAAGGAAGTATTATGAGAAGTTTTTTTTCACGTAGGTGACATAGGCGACCTCGGCAAGGCGCTTGAGGAGGCGAAGCAGGTCAAGGCGACCCCGTTCGCATGGCAGAATCTGGGCAGGAACAAGACGATCATTCTGATTTTCTTCAACAGCAGCCTGCGCACCCGCCTGAGCAGCCAGAAGGCGGCCATGAATCTGGGAATGAACTCGATAGTGCTCAATGTCAACGGCGACAGCTGGAAACTTGAGACCGAGATGGGCGTGGTGATGGACGGCGACAAGCCGGAGCATCTGCGTGAGGCGATCCCTGTCATCGGCAGCTACTGTGACATCATCGGAGTGCGCTCGTTCGCCGGCCTGAAGGACAAGTCCTTCGACTACAACGAGACCATTCTCAGGCAGTTCATTGAATATTCCGGCAAACCTGTCATCAGCCTCGAATCTGCCACGGTCCATCCATGCCAGGCCTTCGCCGACCTCATAACGATCAATGAATATAAAAGCGTGGCGCGTCCGAAGGTGGTCCTGACCTGGGCTCCGCATCCGCGTGCGCTGCCTCAGGCTGTGCCTAACTCGTTCGCCGAGTGGATGAATGCCGCCGATGTGGATTTCGTCATCACCCATCCGGAAGGCTACGAGCTTGATCCTCAGTTCGTCGGCGATGCCCGTGTGGAGTACGACCAGATGAAGGCCTTTGAAGGAGCGGACTTCATCTACGCCAAGAACTGGTCTTCCGTCTCGCACTATGGCCAGATCCTCAGTCAGGACCGTGCTTGGACAGTCGGGGCGCGCCAGATGGCCGTCACCAACAACGCCTATTTCATGCACTGCCTTCCTGTGCGAAGGAATATGATCGTGACCGACGAAGTGATTGATTCTCCTCGCAGCATCGTGATCCCTGAGGCCGCCAACCGCGTCGTCTCCGCCCAGGTCGTGATGAAGAGGATGCTGGAGGATCTGCAGTAAGACTTTGTTGCGGAAACGGTACAGGGAAAGGGGCCTCTCCTCGTACCAAATGGGCTTTTGTCATCGTTTGGTACGAGGAAAAGCCTCTTTGGTGTACGGAAATAATTTTGAGAAAAACGAATATGATAAAGGATTCATTGAATATTATTAAGGTGGGGGGAGCCATAGTGGAGAACGAGGAGTCTCTCCAGTCCCTCCTGATGTCATTCTCAAGCCTCAAGGGCAGAAAGATACTCGTGCACGGAGGCGGCAAGATCGCCACCGAGGTGGCGGCCAGGCTGGGCGTGGAGACCCAGATGATCGATGGCCGCAGGATCACCAGCGCCGAGATGCTGAAGGTGGTAACGATGGTTTACGGCGGACTTGTCAACAAGAATCTGGTTGCACGTCTGCAAGCCCTTGGTGTCAACGCCATTGGCCTTACCGGCGCTGACCTCAATCGGATTATATGAGTGTGAAACGCCCCGTACAGCCAATCAACTTCGGTTACGTAGGTGACATCAAGTACGTCAACGCCAAGGCTTTGGAGAACCTCCTTGAGTCCGGCGCCGTGCCTGTTCTCGCCCCGCTGACCCATGACAAGGAAGGCTCGATGCTGAACACCAACGCCGACACCATCGCCTCGTCCGTTGCCCAGGCTCTCGCCTCAGTCTATGACGTGACCCTGACATATTGCTCGTCCACCCCTGGTGTGATGAAGGACCTGAACGACCCGTCGAGCGTGATCCCTACAATAACCAGTTCCGATTTCGCCCCGATGGTCGCCGACGGCACCATCTCCGAGGGAATGATCCCGAAACTCCAGAACGCCTTTGAAGCCATCAACTCCGGTGTCTCCCGTGTGGTCATCACCTCCGCCTCCGCCCTGGATGCCGGCACCACCATTATGGCCGACCCCGAGACCGACGACTGAGCGAGGTCTGTGTGTCTGTTAACTGCTTGTTAACGAATATGATAGGCTTTCGCCTTTAGTGCTGTTACGCTATAGGTGAAAGCCTTTTGAAATGATTTTCAGTCTGTTACTCGTCACTCATCTCCATTGGCGTGAATCTACCAAAGGAGAAGGGCTAATATATTTATTAATAATGATTTAAGAGATGTGGATTGTATATGCGAGAATCTGGGTGATATCACTTTGCGCAATCTATTGATTTGCAATCTTTTAGATTGGACCTATGAGAGATTTTCAGAGGCCGGAAATTTGGTGGGCGTGACCGGGAAGCCGTAACTTTGCACCAGAAAGTTTAACCATTAAAATCAACGATTATGGAGACAAAGAAAACTTACAAGGCCAATCTTGAGAACAAGAGAACCCTTCTGACGGAAGTCGGGCTGGTGGCTGCGATGGGAATAGTTCTGATGGCGTTCGAGTGGGGGACACCTGAGACCAAGGTCGCCACGCTTGCCGGTAACGATGCGGCGTTCATCAGCGATGACATCGAGATCCCGGTGACGATGGAGACTCCGCCGACACCTCCGGCTCCGGCCGTGATTCTCAACGATCTGATCGAAATTCTTCCGGATGACATAAAGATTGATGAGGATCTGGAGTTCAAATCCTTGGATGACAGTCAGATGGAGATTCCTATAATGGATTATATCCCACAAAGTGTCCAGGATGAGGAGGTTGACGAGGCTCCCTGTGCCGTTCTTCGCTGTTGAGGAAAAGCCGTTGTTCAACGGTGGGGATGCCAACGAGTTCTCCAAATGGGTCAACTCGAACCTCAAGTACCCGTCCATAGCCCAGGCTAACGGTGTCGAAGGCCGTGTGACCCTCCAGTTCACGGTCAACCCGGACGGATCCGTCAGCAATGTCAAGGTCCTCAGAGGAGTCGATTCCTCACTTGACAATGAAGCCGTCCGTGTGGTCTCGATGTCCCCGAAATGGACTCCGGGCCGCCAGCGTGACAGAGCCGTGAAAGTCACCTACACCTTCCCGGTGATATTCAAGTTAAGGTAGAGTGAATCCTATGCGAGACGGCTTAGAAACGTGCTGCGGAGGAACCGGACCTTGCCGTCGGCGAAGCGTACCTTGCAGGAGCCGGTGTCGCTGATCTCAAGGACCTCGCCTTGGCCGAAGATCTTGTGGAACACGTTGTCGCCGACGGTGATGCTGTCGGCCCTGCCCGCATCATCGGGAGTCTCGGTCGTCTCGTCAAGGTTCTCATTGGCGATCTGCTCCTGCAGCCTGCGCCAAAGGGCCTCATCCATCTCTCCTTCCGTGACAAAGAGGTCACGCTTTATCTCGGCGATGAACCTTGACGGCAACTTTTGCTGCTGAGCCTGAACGTTATAGCCTTCGGACTCGGTCAGGAACAGGCACTTCTCCGCCCGCGTGGCAGCAACGTACATCAAGCGCCTTTCCTCCTCAAGGGCCGTCCTCTTACGTTCCCGGATGCTTCTGGCGTTCGGGAATATTCCGTCGCTCAGCCCGATGATGAACACGTAAGGGAACTCCAATCCCTTGCTCTGATGGATGGTCATCAGCTTGACTTTGTTGGTCTCCTTCCGGTAGTCGGCGTTCGTGTACAGGGCGATGTCCTGAAGGTAATCGTAGAGCGGAAGCTGCTCCCATTCAGTGTGTTCGCTTTCGTAAAGCCTTATGGAATCCACCAACTCGGTGATGTTCTCCAGGCGCTGCTCGTCATTGTCGTCACGATATTCCTGCTTCAAGCCGGTCTTTTCGAGGATATATTCAAGCATCGCGCAGACTCCCATTGAATATGCCCTTGAGCGGCATTCCTCAATCAATGCCACGAACTCCCGGACAGCGTCACGATTCAGCTTCGGGTCATCCAGATGATTTTTGAGCGCTTGGTAAAGTGTCGTCCCCTCCTGTGATGCGTAAGCCGTTATCAGTTCAAGGGTTACCTTGCCGACTTTTCTGGACGGCGTGTTGATTACCCGCTCGAAAGCGATGTCGTCGTCCGAAGCGACCAGCCGAAGATAGCTGATGCAGTCCTTGACTTCCATCCGCTCGAAGAACCGCACGCCACCCCACATCACGTAAGGAATGTTCGCTCGGATGAGCGCCTGCTCGATGAACCTCGAAAGATGCGCCGCGCGGAACAGCACCGCGAAATCTGAATATGCCGCCTCGCCATTGTCAAGCCTCCGGAGAATTTCCTGACAGATCCACTGCGCCTCCTGCCGCTCGTCCGTCGCGTGGAAGTGCACGATCTTCTCGCCCTCGCCCCGGCGGGTGAACATCCGCTTGTCTATCCGGTTCTTGTTGTTGACTATGATTGAGTTGGCTACGTTCAGAATCCCTGGAGTCGAACGGTAGTTCTCGTCCAGAATGATGTCCTTGTCGGCCTTGAACGCCAGAAACCTCTCCGGTTTCGCCCCTCTCCACTCATAAATGGACTGGTCCGGATCCCCGACTATGAACAGGTTACCGCACTTCTCGGACAACGTCTCAACAATCTCCCAGTCACCGCCATTGCAGTCCTGCGCCTCGTCCAACATCACATAGTTCATCCTCTCCTGCCACTTCTCCCTTACCTCTGAATATGTCTGAAGAATATGTCTGGTGAACTGGATGAGGTCATCGTAGTCGAGCGCCATCTTGTCCTTTTGCTTGAACAGAAGCTGGACACTGAGCGGAAGGTCAGTCCTTCCGGAGACCGGCGAGGTCGGGACAATGTATTGCTGAACATAAGGCTCAGCCGCCTTGGTACCGGCAAGAGCCTCAAGAAGTTGCCGCACTGTCTTCACGCTTCGTTCCGTGTTGTTTTCCGTCAGCACCTGCCTGGCCAGGGACTTCATATCCTCCTCGTCCAGAATCTGGAAGTTCTTCGGGTAGCCGAGCCGATGGATCTCCTCGCGCAGAAACCTCACGCAGAACCCGTGGATCGTGCAGACAAAGTCGTTCGTGTACCCCGGCGGAACAAGCTGAGTGATCCTGCTCCTCATCTCCTGCGCCGCCTTGTTCGTGAAGGTAAGGCACAGAATGTTAGCCGGTTCCACGCCCAGTTCGTTTACTATGTACGCATACCGATAGGTTAAAGCCTTGGTCTTTCCCGAGCCTGCTCCGGCAACGACCCGCACCCGGCCCTCCGTCGAGGTCACCGCCTCTCTCTGCTGTCTGTTAAGTGTCCCTAAATCCATATCCACAAATGTACATAAAAACCATCGTTTTTGCGTACATTTGTATTGGCAAGTGAGTGGGCTGTAATCTTAGTCTGTGAAATGTAACTGTTTGTCACACTGTGAGTAAAGCGATTCTCTTCGGTGGGATTGTACTGGAGACCGAAGCTCATTTGAATGATTGTCAATATGTTGCGTGCCACTGGTTGATTATCAATGAGTGCTGTGTAACAGATTGATGGACTTTTAGTTGGTATGTTCTCTTTAGCGGGATTCGACTAAAGACAATGTGCTAAAGAATTAATAGATAAAGATTTAGAATTCATGGACACGATAGATCTTTTGAAGAATATGATCCGGATTCCTTCCTTCAGCAGGGATGAAGGGGCTGTGGCCGACTTCCTGGAGCGTTGGATGTTGACAGAAGGCTTCGCGGCCAGGAGGCTGGGCAACAACCTGTGGATTGAATCCGGCCCGGCGGACGGCAGGCCGACCATATTGCTTAACGCCCACATTGACACTGTGAAACCGGCCTCTGGCTACACCCGTGACCCGTTCACGCCCGAGATTGAGGACGGATGTCTGTACGGTCTCGGCAGCAATGATGACGGCGGATCCCTGATTGCTCTTCTGGAGACATATTCAAGGCTCATACAGAAGGAGCAGCCGTACAGGCTGATCTTTTCCGCCACCGCCGAGGAAGAGGTGAGCGGGAAAGGTGGCCTCGACTTGATCCTGCCGGAACTTGACCGGATTGATTTCGGTGTGATGGGCGAGCCGACCGGGATGAGGATGGCCGTCGCCGAGAGGGGACTGATGGTACTGGACTGCACTGCCTACGGGAAGAGTGGTCATGCTGCCAGAAATGAAGGTGTCAACGCCATCTACAAGGCCATCGAGGATATTCAGTGGTTCAAAAGTCATAGTTTCGACCGAGTGTCCGATTTCCTCGGAGCCGTCAAGATGTCCGTTACGCAGATCAACGCCGGAACCCAGCACAATGTCGTGCCGGACAAGTGCACGTTCGTGGTGGACGTGCGCCCGAACGGGATGTACACCAACCCCGAACTTCTGGAGCTGATCAAGTCCTCCGTATCGTGCGAGGTCAAGGAACGCTCGACAAGAATCGGCAGCTCGCATCTTCCGATGGATCACCCGGCCGTTGTCAGAGGTCTTTCCTTAGGCCTTGAACCGTTCGGCTCCCCGACCACCAGCAATCAGGCCCTCTGCCATTTCCCGACCCTCAAGATCGGTCCAGGCGACTCCGCACGCTCCCATTCCGCCGATGAATATATCCGTCTTGACGAGATTGCGTACGGTATCGAGACGTACGTCGCCCCTTCTCTGCGGTCTTACGTTGTAGGATTTAACATCGCCTCCCTCGTTCACTGAGCCTGTCGAAGTGACCGAGATTCGATGTCAACATGGGTATTACGCATTTTTTCAGTATGTAGAAAATCCAGAGAGCCTCTAACCTGAATTTTTCACGTTACAAAAATTCAGAACAGAGGCTCTCTGGATTTACATCAAAAGTGCTTATTCAAAACGTGGTGCCAATCCTCTGAGGGCGGCCATGATAGCTTGGGCCATACGGGCATGACCTTCGTCGGTAGGGTGGAGCCTGTCTTTGTCCCTTGGGAAATATTCCTTCTGCGAACGGTTGAGCGGGAATATTCCTGAGACGGCGCTAAGGTCGATCACAGGCACGGCCCAGACATTACCCGCCTCCTTCACGGCATTGATGTAAGCGTCAATATATTCCCCGCACCTGTTGGTGTAGTTCTCGTCCGGCTGGATGTTGGTCTCGCCGAATTTGGCGTAGCCCCCCTGCGAAGTTGGAGTCATCAGGATTATCTGCTTGTGCGGGTACATATTCTTAAGTGAGTCCAAGGCAACGTTGATACGTCCTTTGAACGTGCTTTGGTCGAGGTTTGGCATCCTATGCCTTCTTACCTGCAGAGATTTAGGCTCACCATTGGCGGCCTCCACCTCGACATATTCCTCCGTGAACCATTCCCCGATCGGTACTCCGGCGTTGAAGTCGTTGGTCCCCATCAGGATAAGGATCGCGTCGATGTTGTCCCCGTACTCACTTTTCAGCCTGTTCGCCTGCGGAAGGACCTCATTCCATTGCTGCCCGTTTTGAGCCACCACGCAAGGGATGATTCCGATCTCCCGCGCCATGAACCAGTAGTACTTCTCCGGCCCGTTCGCCACCTTCGGATCCGAGATCGAGTCCCCAATGATTCCGACCCTCGTTCCGTACCACGGATGGGTCGTGTCCACACCTTGTCCATCAGTCAAGCTCTTGCCTTTTTCGATGGCGTGGCATTCTTTTTTCTACCGGTCGCGGAGTCTGCCAAAGCGCCGGTTCCTGATATTCCATGTGCGAAACTTCCGTTTGCAATGAGCATCGCCGCCAATGTCACCCAAAATCTGATTGTTTTCATTGTATTTTAAGTGTTAAAATTTGCCTTAGTGATCCGAGGGCTTCTCGGTTGCATAATTCGCTTTGTGAAGTTACGAATTATTCCTCGGAAACAGAAATCTGTATAGTAATTCTTAAAAAATAACTTGAACAATTTGTATATCTTTATGGTCTATATTTCTTTTCTCATCAGTCGTCTACCTCCAGTACACGCCTTCTTCCTAAAGAAATCTATCCTCATAAATCTGACGTAACTACTCAGGTGTCCCCTGTCCTGACCATAAGCCGAGGATGACGCGAGGCTTTCACCTTCCCGCTGAGACTTTTTTCAAAATTTATCCTCATGCCGCAAGGCCGTGGTTCAGACCGCTAAAAATCAGCTGTTTGTAGCCCCTGTGAGCCCCACAGAACCGCTGAAACCTGATGTTTTTCACTCTCAAACCTTGAGCCCACTTGAAATAGTGCTATTTGCCACTTTTACCCATTACAGAAGTATCTGCGAGGCACATGTTTTTCAAAAAACGACTTTTTATCATGTCAGACACGGATATTTTCTGGTGAGCCCTTTTTCAAGTGGACTCAACCTTCAAACAAACAATTCAAAGCAGCTTCTAAGCATGTTGATGAAATCCGTACTATTTATGACTGCGGGAAGATCAAGATGAATCCAAATGACCGATTGTTGTTAGTAAGTTTAAATAAGAAGCTGTTTTGAATTGTTTGAAATGTTCTTTGAGGTGAAAAATCTTCATTTTCTTCCCGCTTCTTCAGTCAGATAGCACCGCTATCTTCCTTGGAAGAAGCGGTCGAAACTGAAGTTTTTCACTCTCAAACCTTCAAACAAACAATTCAAAACAGCTTCTAAAAGTTTTGATGATGCAAAGGCTAACGGAGTATATCAGTGTCTATGAAAAAACGCATAGGTATTGGGCGATTGCAAAATTACGTGCCAGTCAAATAAATTACATAGAAGGAGTATATCATTTCCCGGTCGAGAAGGCTTTCAGCGCCATTCATAAGGACCATCAGTCGTCAGGCTATGACGTTGAGGCCTGCAAATGGTCTAATATTCCGGATGTGGATTTCGCCTTGGCGGATGACTATCCGTGGACTCTCGGACAGTTCGTCTGGACCGGTTTCGACTATCTCGGCGAGCCAAGCCCCTATGACACAGACTCGTGGCCAAACCATAGCTCGATGTTCGGAATCATAGACCTAGCCTCTATCCCGAAGGACAGATATTGGCTTTACAGAAGCGTTTGGAACACGGACAGCCCTACGCTTCATATTGTCCCTCACTGGACGTGGCCAGGCCGGGAGGGCGAGGTCACTCCGGTCTATGTGTACACTTCCTGGCCTGAGGCCGAGCTGTTTGTGAGCGGTGTCTCGATGGGCCGTCGCTCGAAGGCCGTTCCGGATCACCCTTGCGAAGGATTGCAGGAGGAGAATGTCGAGGGACGCTACCGCCTGATGTGGGACAATGTTGTGTATCATAAGGGCGAGATCCGTGTCGTGGCCTATGACGCCGATGGCAATCCGGCTGCCTCAGAGTCCGTGTGTACCGCCGGCAAACCTTACACCTTGCGCCTTGAGTGCGACCGTGAGACAATTGCCCGTGACGGTGAGGATCTGGCCTACGTGACCGTGAGTGTGGTTGACAAGGAAGGGAACCCTGTCCCGACCGATACCCGTGAGGTTTTCGCCACAGTGTCCGGTGCCGGTGAGTTCCGCGCCATAGCCAATGGTGACCCGTGTTCCCTTGAATTGTTTCATCTGCCAAAGATGCACCTGTTCTCAGGCAAACTCACCGTGATAGTCCGCTCCCTCGCCGGCGTTGAAGGCCCCGCCAGACTCACCGTCAAGGCCAAAGGCCTGAAATCCGCCACACTGGATCTGTAGCCCGCTGCTGGCTCCGAAACCCACGATGTTTCAGCCCCTCTCCCAATGCACCAGGTGAGGGGATTATTTGTATCTGGTGAATTTGGTTAAGCATAATATGATCACATGACTTGATCAGCGCATTGTTTTGAGGCCTGTTAAAAAATGCACTGGTGGATAAGTTACTTACTATTAGTGCGATAGAAGATGCTGGCAGTCAAATCGGAAGGTCAGCATTGTACAACGGATTGATAGTCAGTAAGTGATGCTCCACCGCTTTATAATCAATGCTTTATCGAATTGTACACGCCTTCGCTCTTTTCACAATAGCGTTATGGACATATTATGGAATGGTCTCTGAGCTTTAGATCCGACAAGAAACTATGCGCACCTAAAACAATATCTGCTTGATAACTAACGTTTTGGCGTTCCAGGTGCGAATATATTCACGCACCTGGAAGTCGATACCCTCGCTACAGAGCCTTCTGTTGGTGCCCCTGACCTCCAGGTGTGAAAAAAACACTCGCACCTGGAACTTTAGCGGCTTGATAACCAGAGAATTGCTCTTTTAGGTGCGAATATGCTCGCGCACCTGGAAGTTGGCGTGATACGGAGGAAGATAGTCAACAGGTATATGACTTCCTATAATTTACTCGGTAATTTTGTAAAAATTACCGATACTTCCCTTGTTTACAATGGCCAATTGTGAACCACTACCCCCTGGCTGTGATGTCCATACATTAGCTTTGAGATTCACCCCTGCATTTTGCCGATCATTTCTCTTTTGCGAAAAATCCGGCAAAAATGTAAGTTTGCAGGACCAAATCTATGAACGAGATGAAACAATTGTATATAGCCTTGTTTTTATTGATGTCCGCATTGGTGACATCCTGCGGGAACAGGGAGGCCGAGCGGATTATGGATTCCGCCGAGGATGTTATGTGGACAAGGCCAGACAGCGCTTTAACTGCGTTGGAATCGATTGACACGTTGGCTCTTAAGACTAAGTCGCAGCGTGCGAGATACTCGCTGTTGTACACTATGGCGTTGGACGAGGAATCACCTCACAATCCAGGATTTGCGTGTCATCAAACCGGCAGCGAGCTACTATGAAAACCACGGTTCCAATGATGATAAGATGAAGATGTATTTTTATCTTGGGACAGCGCAGTATGACACAGGAGATCCGGAATCCGCAATAGCGAGTTATATCCGTGCGAAGGAATATTCATCCCGTTCGGACAATCTTGTGTTCAGAGGGATCATCAGTTCCTCGATTTCTGATGTCTATTTGTGGAACAATAATAATTCGGAGAGTATCTCATATAGCAAAGAGGCTTATGATTATTTTGCTCAGGCTAAGGACTCTTTTAGGCTGTGGAATACTACCGGATCTTTGGCGTGCCTTTATTCGAACATTCAAGACTGGGCGAAGGCCGACAGCCTTTATTCTGTTTTCTTCTCGCAACCAATCCGTGATACATCCATTTATGCGGAGCAATTATTGACCCTTGCTTGGAATAATATCTTCAAACCAAACTCTGATGCTCATAAATCTATTGATTTTTTTTTTTAAGGGCTACAGCAAAATTTGGCGTAATGCCTTCTATAGATGATTATTGTGTCTATGCCTATGCTTCTGAAATCATAGGAGATCATAGAACTGCGAACGATGTGATCCGACAGTTGGAGAATGTGGACAGCAGTTCGACCATATTAAAAATCTGGAAGTATAGGATATCAAAGCATCGCGCAGACTACAAAACAGCTTTGACATATCTTGAACAGTCTCTGAGCGATCGAAATTCTGAGGTCTTGGAAACGGTTGGCCAATCAGTGGCGTTGGCACAGTCAGATTATTATGAGGACAAGTCTTTATTGTTGGATAGGGATAGAAAAATCCAGCGTCAAATGAAATGGATAATCGCCCTTATTGGTTTGTTTACTATGATATTTGCCTTGTCCATTCATTCGAAACACGGGGAAAGAGTTACAACATCGACTGGAAGAAATGATCACTCTCAATGATGAAGTTAACCAAAGGCTTAATGAGTCACTCCTTTGTGAGGCTGAACATTTGCGCTCCATAGATTCCCTGAAATCCGCGAATGAATTGGCTGAGAAGAATATACAAACATTGTCGGAAAAACTTTCCAGCGCGGCCGAAAAGGAACAGGTGTTAATGGGGCTGAGGGCGAAATTTGTTCAGGTGAACAAACAGCAGTATTCCCAATTGAATAACTTTTGTGCCGTCGGTATTTTGAGTCCAGCAAATCCTCAAAAAAGAAAGTGATGATCAGATTTATGCGGAGGTTAAAAAGATTCTTGCGATATTGGATGAGCCGAACCAAAAGGATCTTGAGTCTATGCTTGATGATAATCTTGATGGCATAATGACAAAATTACGCGCCGAAATGCCTAATACCACCGAGAGAGATTTTCGTTTTATTACCTTCTTAATCCTCGGTTTCGACACTAAGACGATAGCCAGAATGATGGGCTATAATGTTAGCACGGTTTACACAAAGCGGCACAATATCAAAGATAAAATCTTAAGATTGGATAGCGTACGTCAGGCACTTTTCTCTGAATTAATATCTTAATAAGCGTAATTGTTTGATAGTCAGTCAGTTTGTATTTGCTATAAATTATGGGCTGCCAGTTAAAGTATTGGCAATTAATAATTTAATTGATAAAAGTAAGAAAATGAATTCTAACTGCTTGGCAAATTATTAATAATGAATATGTTATACTTGGGCTGGGTAAAACTTTTTTTTTTCATTGCATTATCAACCTTTCTCCCGAACTTTGCAGCCGGAAATAATACATTTTTTTTATGAGAAAGGTTATACTATTATTGGCACTGCTGACAGTCAGCAATGTGTTGTTGTATTCGCAAAAGGAAGACATCATACCGATTGAGGTCATAGAAATAAAGAAGCCGAATACAAAAGGTAATCACGTTCCTGCGAAGATTCAAGTTGAGTGCTGTTATTATTCTTATTTGAACAACCTTGAGTTGTCATTTATGTCTAATGTAGGAATAGTGACAGTGTGTCTTGAAAATCAGGCTACGGGGAGAAATCCAAGACTATGTTGGGAACAGCTCTTCTGGAAGGATGTTGATTCCAGTAGGATCAGATACCGCATACCGAATGGACATTGTGACCGAAAATGGTCATAACTACTATGCTGTATTTTTCACGAGTACAGAGAACTATGAATGATAACCATATTATCGTCTTAGATGCTTAATCATTAATATATTATATCATTGTTATGAAATCTTTAACTAAGAACATTTACACCTTGACTGTGCTTGTGGCGATGCTGCTGTTGTCTTGTTCAAAAGAGGATCGTTATCTGTGTTCTGATAACGATCCTACACCTTTGACAACACGATCTGTTGTAAGTTTGGATTCTTTGAATTCGGGTGAGTTGGTCCTGTTGGAAGAGACTGAAGAGTTGTTGAAGTTGAAAAATCTGATGGCGAGAAAACGTTTCATCATCCAATGTTGGCGCGATGGCCGTTGGCGTTTCTGATGTTGATGAGTCTGAAATGTTAGTGCACTCAAATCCTCGTTCAGGAATTCACTACATATATGATAAAACAAATAAAATCGCATTTTCATATTTAGTGGATACTATTGACGAAGACTGGATTTTAGATGACTATGGAATAAGAGATTGGGTGGAGTCGTTGCCGACAAAATCAATTTCATTGGCGACAATTGCAAATTCATATAAAATCATTGGTTTGTGATGAGGACAATATCTAAGATAATATCATTGATGATGCTGATGATATTATTTAGCTGCCACGAGGTGGAAGAACAACATCTGAATTTTAATCAGACTATATGGAACGCTACCAAAACTTGGTTTGATGATAATGACCGTGTCGTCGGCTCCTCTACATCTGTTCTGGAGTTTTTAACGGAGAGTAAAGGTCAGGAAATATATCAAGATGATAATGGTGAGAGTCATTCTCTTGATTTTAAATACAGGATTGATGGCTCTATAATCCATTTTGTCGATGGATTGGTCGGAGGTGATTGGTTTATCTTGGAGCAAACAGATAAACAATTGGTTTTGCAATCTTATAAGCCCCATAGATATATAATGACAATGGTTAGGGTTTATTGATGGGTCTAAGGTGTTGATGGCCAGTTGTTTAGTTTGGATGGAATGAGGGGGTGAATTTCTTCGGATATGTAACTTGCTTAGAATTAGGGGAACTATATCTATCAAAAGTGACTTTTTTTTGTATAACCAACATCTCTACCGAACTTTGCGGTTGAAAAAAATGTATTGTTATGAACCATATGACCGTATTAAAGTTTATCTTGACAGTGTCTGTTATTGGAATCAGTCTGGTGTCCTGCTCGAATGAGCGTGATGCCCTGACTGATTTTGAAAGACTTGAGGATAAGCTGTGTGGAGAATATTCTTTGACAGACATTTATTGGACTGGGCCTATTGTTGATTTGGATCAGGATGATGGCATAGGCCGAAGGGATTTGAAGGAGGAGTTCAAGAATATTCCAGGCTATGTTGAATCTTTTGGGAAGGCGGAGGTGGTGTCAATGCCCGATGATGAAAAGTTGCTCTTCAAGATTGTGGTTCCTGATTATGTCACACTTGAAATAGATGGCAAATATATCTTGTCATCTGTCCGTTATCAAGGAATTGACATAGAAGGACAGTGGCGGGGTGGCGGGGAGAATACTAAGCTTTCGGCAGAAACCTTTGAGCTTGCGCCGGAGACCTCTATGGATGTGGCATATATTGTCCACTCTATGAAACAGGCTGACATTTATGATTTTGGTGATGGATCTTTTGTGTGCAGGTCTGAATGTTCTTTATTAGATAAGGCTAATGGGACTCTGGTCGAGGGCACTATCCTCTATTCATTCAGAAGGGATTAGAACTTTTAAGGAAGGGGTGACTTAAGATATAGCCTGAGGAGCGGAAACAGGCAATATCGCTCCAGTCGAGGGTAAAATGGCATACGACGGCGGCATTATACCATTATAATGCCGCCGTCGTTGTCGGTGAAGGTTGCCGAGGATCCTGCGATCAGCAGATAGGAGTGCCTCGGAGGAGAACCTTGGCGATGAACGGGGTCTGGTGGCAGTACGGGATGAAGGCTAGGGACGGGACTGGTTTTGTGACGATCAGGTTGGCCAGTTTGCCGACGGTGATCGAGCCCAGATCCTCGGCCACGCCCATCGCGTAGGCGGAGTTGAGGGTGCAGGCGTTGAATGCCTGAGCCGGGGTGAGGCGCATTCTGATGCAGCCTAAGGCCATCACGAAACGCATATCACCGGAAGGGGAGGATCCTGGGTTGTAGTCCGAGGCGAGTGCCAGGCCGAGACCCGCGCTGACATATTCCTTGGCCCTGCCGTAAGGGATTCCGAGGAAGAATGACGAGCCTGGGAGCATCGTCGGCATTGTCCGTGAGTTTCTAAGCGCTTCAATCTCAGCGTCGGTCGTGCGCTCAAGGTGATCGACCGAAAGAGCGTTATGCTTCACGGCCACCTGCACGCCGCCGGAGCAGGCAAGCTCGTTGGCGTGGATTTTCGGTATCAGACCGTAAGCCTCTCCGGCAGAAAGAATTCGATCCGTTTCAGCGACCGTGAAGAACCCCTCGTCGCAGAACACATCGACATATTCAGCAAGCCCTTCGGCGGCGACGGCGGGGATCATCTCCTCGCAGACGAGGTTGACATATTCATTCTGCCGGCCTTTGAAGGCTCTGCCGACGGCGTGCGCCCCGAGGAAGGTCGCCTTGATGGTGGCGGGGGAGTCGCTCTTGACGCGGCGGATCACCCGAAGCATCTTCAGCTCGTCCTCCAGGGTCAGGCCGTAGCCGCTCTTGATCTCGATCGCGCCGGTTCCTTTGGCGATCATTTCCCTCACGCGCGCCATTGTCTGTGAATATAATTCCTCCTCGCTCGTGCGGTGGAGCAGATCGGCGGAGTTGAGGATTCCGCCTCCGCGGGCGGCTATCTCCTCGTAGCTCAGGCCGTTGATCTTGTCGATGAACTCCTGCTCCCGTGTCCCGGCGTAGCAGATGTGGGTGTGGGAGTCGCAGAAGGCCGGTATCACCATACCGCCCTCTGCGTCAATTACTTCATCTTGTGGGCCGGGCACCGGGCACTCGGACATATTCCCGAAACCAGAGATTCGTTCGCCCTCGATCGTGAGGCAAGCGTCCCGCAAGGAGCCGACCTCGTCCATCTCGGCGCCTTGCTTGCGCAGAACGCCTTCAGGAACGATTCCGACCAGTTCGCCGATGTGGGTGATTATGGTCATCTTATGAACTCGATAGATTTCTGGATGAGCGGGTGCATATAGACATCATCGCTGATGAACGGCACGACCTTGCGGTAGTCACTGAATATGCCCTCGATGGCCTCCGAGGACTTGTTGCCGGCGATCTGGTGCCTGAAGTCGAGCGCCTGTGCGGCGTTGAACAGCTCTATGGCAAGCACTTCCTCGCAGTTGTCGATGACGCGCACAAGTTTCGTCGCGGCGTTGGAACCCATGCTGACGTGATCCTCCTGACCCTGTGAGGATGGGATGGAGTCCACTGACGCCGGCCAGCAGAGTCCCTTGTTCTGGCTCACGATCGAGGCCGCCGTGTACTGCGGAATCATGAAGCCGCTGTTGAGTCCCGGCGTGGCGACAAGGAATTTCGGCAGACCACGCTGGCCGGAAATCAATCTGTATATTCGTCTTTCAGAGATGTTTGCGAGTTCGGACATGGCGATCGCCAGGGCGTCCATCGGGATGGCGATAGGCTCTCCGTGGAAGTTGCCGGCGGAGATGATCATGTCCTCGTCAGGGAAGACGTTCGGATTGTCCGTCGCGCTGTTGATCTCGTTCTCGATCACCGACTCGACGTAGCGGATGCTGTCCTTGACCGCGCCGTGTACCTGAGGGATGCAGCGGAATGAATATGGATCCTGAACATGTTCCTTGTGGTTCCTTATCAGTTCGCTGCCATCCAGCAGGGTCATGAATCTGGTCGCGGTGTCGATCTGTCCCTTGTGCGGACGAAGCTGGTGGGTCAGAGGCAGGAACGGTTCGACGCGGCCGTCATAGGCTTCCAGTGACATCGCGCCGATCCTGTCGGCCCATTCGGAAAGCCTGTGGCACTGGATGAGCGACCAGATGGCGTGGGCGCTCATGAACTGGGTTCCGTTCAGAAGAGCGAGACCCTCCTTGGACTGAAGGCTGATAGGTTCCCAGCCCATCTCGTCCCAGACCTCCTTGCTTGGTCTGACCTTACCCTTGTAGAGAACCTCTCCGAGACCGATCAGCGGTAGGCTGAGGTGGGCGAGGGGAGCGAGGTCACCGGAAGCGCCGAGGGATCCCTGCTGGTAGACTACCGGGAGAATGTCGTTGTTGAACATGTCCAGAAGCCTCTGGACAGTAATCAGCTGCGCTCCGGAATGGCCGTAGGAAAGGGACTGGGCCTTAAGCAGGAGCATCAGCCTCACGATCTGCGGGCGTACAGTCTCGCCGGTTCCGCAGGCGTGGGACATCACCAGATTGTGCTGGAGCTGCGAGAGCTGGTCGGCAGGGATGGTCACGTTGCACAGGGAACCGAATCCGGTGGTGACTCCATAGACCGGGCGACCGATGTCCTCCATCTTGCTGTCCAGGTACTTACGGCATTTCTCAATGGCCGCCACGGCCTCCGGGCCGAGTTTGACCCTCTCGTGGTTCTCAATTATCTCCTTAAGCCTTCCAAGGCTCAGATGTTCGTGTGAGATGATGTGTGTCATAGTTCCTCAATCGCTTTTCTGACAATGTTTTCGTCTGTGTGGTTCGCAACTGTCACCGTAAGTTTCGGTGTGCGTTCCATTTCCCTTATTATGGCGTGTTCCGCGCCTTCGTTGCGCGCCCAGCTGCGGCGGGCTATTCCGTTGTTCACGTCCCAGAACAGCATCCGGGTGATGTGCCTGTCCGAATCAGCCGATCCGTCGATCACCATGCCGAAGCCTCCGTTGATGACCTCACCCCAGCCGACTCCGCCTCCGTTGTGGATGGAAACCCAGGTGGCTCCTCGGAAACCGTCACCGATGACGTTCTGGATGGCCATGTCGGCGGTGAACCGGGATCCGTCGTAGATGTTGGATGTCTCGCGGAACGGGGAGTCTGTGCCGGAAACGTCGTGATGGTCGCGGCCAAGCACGATCGGAGCGGTGATCTCACCCTTGCGGATGGCTTCGTTGAAGGCCAGGGCGATCTTGGTCCTGCCCTCGCAGTCGGCGTAGAGGATGCGGGCCTGCGAACCGACCACCAGATGGTTCCTGCCGGCTTCCTCTATCCAATGAATATTGTCGTTCAGCTGTCCCTGAATCTCTTCCGGAGCCGTTTCCAATTCCTTTTTAAGAATATTCACGGCTATCTCGTCGGACTTGGCGAGGTCTTCCGGCCTCTCGCTCATGCAGACCCAGCGGAACGGGCCGAAAACCGTAGTCGAAGTAGAGCGGTCCCATGATGTCCTGGACGTAGGACGGGTAACGGAATGTGCCGTCTGCCTTTAATATGTCCGCTCCGGCCCTTGAGGATTCCAGCAGGAAGGCGTTGCCGTAGTCAAAGAAGTACATTCCCTTGGCTGCCAGCTCGTTGATGGCGGCGACGTGCCTTCTCAGCGACGCGCGCACCGCCTCACGGAATCTCTCCGGCTCCTCGGCCATCATCTTGACGGACTCCTCAAATGTCTGTCCGACAGGATAGTAGCCTCCGGCCCACGGATTGTGGAGCGATGTCTGGTCCGAACCGAGGTCCACAGGAATATTCTCGGCCGCGAGTCTCTCCCAGAGATCCACGACGTTGCCCACATAGGCCAGCGAGACGGTCTCCTTGTTCTCCATCGCCTTTCGGATGCGCGGGATAAGCTCGTCCAGATTCTCGTGGAGTTCATCGACCCAGCCTTGGTCGTAACGCTTGCGGGCGGCGAGCGGATTGATCTCGGCTGTGACGCTCACGACCCCGGCGATGTTTCCGGCCTTAGGCTGCGCTCCCGACATTCCGCCCAGGCCGGCTGTCACGAATAGCATTCCCTTCATATTCTCCCTCGTCCCTGCGATGCCTCTGGCTTTCAGTTGCTTGCGTGCCGCGTTCATCACCGTGATTGTCGTTCCGTGCACGATCCCCTGGGGACCGATGTACATATACGATCCGGCTGTCATCTGGCCGTACTGTGACACTCCAAGGGCGTTGAATCTCTCCCAGTCATCCTGCTTCGAATAGTTCGGGATGACCATTCCGTTGGTCACAACGACTCTCGGCGCGTCCTTGTGGCTCGGGAAGAGTCCCATCGGATGGCCGGAGTACATCGAGAGTGTCTGCTCGTCGGTCATCTCGGCCAAGTACTTCATCGTCAGCCGGTACTGCGCCCAGTTCTGGAATATGGCTCCGTTGCCTCCGTAGATAATGAGCTCGTGCGGATGCTGCGCCACCCTCGGATCCAGGTTGTTCTGGATCATCGCCATGATGGCCGCGGCCTGGCGGCTCCGGCAAGGATATTCATCGATCGGTCTGGCGTACATGTCGTAGGACGGGCGGAAGCGGTACATGTAGATGCGGCCGTAGTCCTTGAGTTCCTTGGCGAACTCCGGCGCCAGTTCGGCGTGGAACTTGGCTGGGAAATATCTCAGCGCGTTCTTCAGCGCCAGCACTTTCTCCTCGGCAGTGAGGATGTCCTTGCGCTTCGGGGCGTGGTTGATCGTCTTGTCATAAGGTTTCGGCTCCGGGAGCCTGTCCTGCGGGATGCCCGCAAGTATCTCTTCCTGAAACTTATCCATTGATCTTCGAGTTTACGATGTCCAGAATCTCCTTCTCTTCCACAACTGCCTTCGCCGCGATCTCATCGGCCTCCGCAACGAGTTCGGCGGCCTTTGCCTTGTCGCTCAGGGAAGCGGCGTTGATCTTCACGTTGAGTTGCGCTCCGAGAACCGCGCTTCGTGCCGCCAAAGCTCCCACTCCGGCGTCTGAAACGGAGTTTGGGTTTCCGGTCTCGGCCATCGCCCTTGTGATCTCAAAGGCCTTGAACGAGGCTTTCATCGTGCGCAGAGGCACCTGTGTGGCGTATAGAGTGGCCTTTTCGATTGCCTCAGAACGTGCAGCTTTCTCCTCATCCGTTCCCTTAGGAAGCCCGAACGCGGCCATAATCTTGTCGAACGCCGCGGTGTCCTCATCGACGAGGCTTACCAGCTCCCGCATTACGGCGTGTCCCTTCTCAGCCCAGTCGGAGAACTCCTTCCAGCGGTCATCCCAGCCTCTCTTGTGGGCTGAAAGATTTGCTACCATTGTGCCGAGGGCCGCTCTAGGGCTCCCATATAGGCGGAGATCGATCCGCCGCCCGGGGCAGGAGACTCGGATGCCGTCTCCTCGGCGAATCCCTTTAGCGTCATTCTGATGAGCCTCTCCTTAATGGCCATCTGCTCAGGATCTTCCATAAGATATTCAATGACCTTCTCGTGCGGGTTGAACGGCTTGAGGTCGTCAAGGCTCATCGACTTGACTGCTATCTTCATTATTTCTTCGTCCGAGATTCCGAGCGAGCGCTCCTGCTTCTCAAGGTAGAACTTTCCGGCCTCCATCAGCACACGCTTCGGTACCAGTCCGACGATCTCGGCTCCGGTGACCCTGAGTCCTCTGGCGGCGGCGGCTCTGGAGACTTCCTCGTAGGCCACGTGCAGAGGTGTCGTCTTGATGTCGGTGATGTTCATCGAGACCTGAGCGATGCCATATTCATCAATGTACCAACCAATTGCCTTGCACCCCTTGAGGGTTCCCGGCTGCCAGCGGTCCTTGCCGTTCTCGTCCTTGAGGACCTTTCCGGTCAGGCTTCCGCCCTCGCGCATCTTGCGTCCTTTCTCACGCACATCGAACGCGATCGCCATCGCGCGGCGGGTTGAGGTCGTGTTGAGATTATAGTTGACGGCCACAAGGAAGTCTCTGGGCTCCCACATTGATAGCCCCGCTCTTTGCCACTGTCTCGTTATATTCCTTAGGCCCGAAGTCCGGTGCCTTGGCAGGATCGGCGATCTTCTCCGGCAGGGCTTCATATTCCCCGGCCCTGCAGACCGCGAGGTTCTTCCTTTCCGGCTTGAACGCCGCCGCCTCGTAGCAGTAGCAAGGGATGCCGAGCTCGTCGTAGATCCTTTTCGCCAGCCCGCGCGCCAGTTCCGCGCACTCTTCCAAAGTCGTCTCCGCGACCGGCACGAGCGGCAGCACATCGCACGCCCCCCGACCGAGGGTGCGCCCGTGGTGATGCCTCATATCGATCACCTCGCCGGAACACTTGACTCCTTGGAAAGCCGCCTCCAGCACAGCTTCGGGGCTGCCCACGAAGGTCACGACAGTCCTGTTGGTCGCCTCGCCCGGATCCACGTCGAGCACCTTGACGCCCTCCTCGTTGCCGTTGACCGTCACCTTGGCCGAAGCGATGGCCTTAACGATCTTGATCAATAACATTTTTGTCTCGCCCTTCACTGAAATTGGGCACGCATTCTATAATCTTTGCCATAGTGGTTATGTGTTTTTAATATGTGGCTATAAATTTATGAATAATTTGCCAATATTCATTGCAAAACCGAAGGGAATCTTCCGATTCTCTTTTTAAATATGAACAGAAAATGCGTTTTTCATGGTCGCTGAGCCTTTCGAAGCGACCGATGTCCCCGCCCGGTTCATTTGAACGGCTGCCTTTGGGCTATAATTGCCGGGTTATTCCGCCTTCCGCCAGCGGATGTAGGACTCGTTCCGGTAGGAACGGCGGTGCACGTTGATGCCGAATTCCACAATTTCCTCTTCCTTAGGAATATACCAGCCGTAGGACGAGGCGCTTCCGACGAGGTAGATCGCGTTGTCCACTTCGAATGCGGCGAGAGCGGCGGCGAAATCCTGCATCGTCATCTCCTCGCGGGAGACTGCTATGAATATCTCGCCGGCCTTCGAGGCAAAGCGCCTTGCGGACAGTGGAACTCTTCAGATTGTTATCAACTGGCGAGCCGTTGTCCACGAGAGGATATTGCCTGAAAAAGTAGCCTTCCGTCTCGACGGCCTTGTCGAAAAAAGGTCCGTGTTTTCGGCGACTCCGATTGTGATCCGGCCGTCGATGATGGCGCAATAGCCCTTCTTGGATATTCCTTGAGCCAGCACTTCTCCTTTGAGCACAAAGGATCCGAGAATCTTGCGGTTGTCCGCGCGGATGTCCGCAGCCTGGGCCGCGAGGACATATTCACTCTTGTCCGCTTCGGGCGCGCCGACTGAGAGTTCCGGAACGGCGCAGTGCGGGATGTACAAAGTCAGCGGGACGCCGCCCGCGACCGTGGTGTCGATCCTCTCTGAATATGCCACCCCGCAGGAGTCCGGGTCTTCTGTGGCGACGGTCATCAAAGAATCGCTTTTCGACTCCACGCTTTCCTCGAACAGTCCCGTCTGCTCGTCGCTCACGGCCTTTTCGCCTCTCCCGCAAAGCGCGATCAGAGCCGCGGCGGCCAGCGCAAGCAGCGCGATGACGGGAATCAGCCACTTCGGCCGCCTGGGAGGTTTGTTTCCGCTGGTGTTCCGACCTTTGTCACCTCCTATGAAGATGACTTCGTCGTCTCGTACATTATCGTAGTCCTGTCTGTTCATTTGAGTCTTCGTTTAGTCGTTGTTGTCATTGCCAAGAGCGGACTTCAAGGCTTTCAGCACTTCTCTTGACAGCCCGTCGGAAAGCACCACATTGAACCTGTCGCAGTCTGACAAGGCCAACGTCTGTTGTGAGATGTTGATCTCAGAGACAAAATCCAGATTGATGATGTGGCTTTTTCCCGCCCTGACGATAGTCTTGCTCTCGACATCGCCGATCACATCGGACAAACTGTTGTGGATCCACCCCAGCTTGTACGTCACCAACGTGCCCTTGCTGCCTTTCACCACGTCAAGGACAGTGAATATCCGACTGTAGTTTCCCTCCGCCTTGACATACACAAGGCTCTCCAAAGGAATCCGCAGAAGGCTGGCCGTAGTCTCTATGACAAGATATTTCCCCATCAATTCCAGATCTTTCGCCCACGAATGTACAGATTATTTCCAAATAATCACCAACTCCCTCCCGACAAATGTACGAAATCAAAGAATACCGTACGAAACGCTCGCCGCAATTTCTAATGAATATGCTTGCTTGAATATGTCCGCTAACCCTCAGGTTACTCGTAATGATGCGTTTGATGAATGCATTCCCACATACAGTCCGTATATAGACCGCCCTTCCTGTGTGCCAACTGTCATCGCAAGATAATTTCGTACCGGACCTCTTGGTGTACCAAACTGTACTTTCCTGATTTAGGTTGACTCGGGTTTATAGATTATTACTGGTATAAGTTGACTTATCGTCGTTATCCCTAAGATGGGTTTACCATCCGAGCCCTGACACTCCGGCAAAGGTAAAGAATTTTCAGAGATATCCAAGTTATCCTTGGATTTTATTGCCAGATGCCTGTAGCTCTTCCATCTCATATCCCTGTCGCCGGTTGACTCGGACGCTTCAGTCGGAGTCATCATTCCGATGCTCATGTGAGGCCTTCTGTTGTTGTAGAAGTCCACGGCAAGAGCGACTGCTGCAATGACTTCCTCGACACTTCTGAAGACTTTGCCCTTCAGCAGCTCGTTCTTCATCGTGTTGTTGATGCGCTCCGCTTGTGCGTTGTCCTTAGGATCTCCGGATTCGGTCATGCTGACCTGTATGCCATGCTCACGAAGCATGTTCACATACTCCCTACTGGCATACTGGCAGCCGCGGTCAGAGTGATGTATGAGATTGACCTCCTTGCCCTCTATACGCTTCAATGCCATCCTCAAGGCGGCCATCGGATAGTCCGTGTCAAGCGTCGGCCACCTCTGTGATATTCCGCCCCGTCGCGGCAATGGCTGCGGTATAGTCTGTAGATCTATCGCGGCTGACGACCTCCACTTGAGCATGCTCATCCAACCATGCTTGAAAGCTTTTTGCATCCCTGTCACCGAGAAGGTCTATGACAGACCCGGTTTCAAGGCTGACGATAATACTGCCGTATGTGACGCCTTTGCGAAAGGCCCAATCATCTACACCAATCTCCTTTACTTCGCATCGCTCTGGAACCGACATACGGTGGACATCTCGAGTACGGTGTCTCCCGCTGAGTGGCACTCCTGTCGCCGATAACAACTTCCGGGTTGATTCTGAGGGGCATTTCAAGCCATGCCGGGTTACAGCCATCTCACAACGCCTCGTCCGCCGTCGGTATCTGAACACCTCATCCCCTGGTTGTTCAGCGAAAGTCTTTTTCCGACAATCCGGATTGTGACAAAAGAACTTGCGCGCCTCAAACGTGATGATAACCGGATGACCAAGAATCGAAAGATCTGCAATAGTCCCTGTGATAACGGCTATGAACGCTACGACTCACATGGCCGCAATATGGACAGACCCCCCATGAGGAAGATTACATCGTGCGTATACATGATAGGTGCGCATATCTTCGAGCTCCACTTGTTCAACAGTCACTTTGAGAATAAAGGGCCGATAAGTCGGCTTTTCGCAGAGCTTTGATGTTAGTACTGCCGTAAAATGTTGTAATTTGCTTTTTTTGTCAGGTGCTTTTACACATCATCTATAACTTTATATTATGGTAAGCATAAAGTTACGAAAATTCATAAATACCTAATAGTCAATTGGTTAAATTGCACTCAAAACTAGCTGGTTTTTTTTGATATTTAGCTAATTGATTTTTCGCGTCCATAAACAGGTTCCTTTGTTGACAGTACAAACTCCGTCTTTTCAACTAAATTGGTGGAAGAAGAACCACCTTAAATCAGAAAGTACATGATGAGGCCTTTGTATGCACCGAATATACGTGGTACCATTGGTACAGAGTACAAGACGCCCGGTTTTGGTTAGGGAAGAAAGAAACTCGTCGCCGAGTGACATTCCTTGGATCTCCTCAGCCGTTCATCGCAACTCTCAGGCGACGACGTTGCTCTGGTGTCCAGACTCAAATAACTATTATTCTGGGTGAGGGAGTGGTTAGGACCCCCGGAGACGAACTCCCCATTGATTCGGGTGAGACAGCCACTTTCACCCGGATGCTGAGGCGTGATTCCACACCTTGTCATATGGCGATACTACGATGGAGACAGGTCCTTTACGTCAGATTCTTATGCGAGGTCATCAATAACTCACAAATAGCTTTAAACATTGCATGCAAGTGGAAAATGTTGGCCAACCTCCTATATGGTCTCCATAAACAAATGTTAGTCAACTCCTATTATAGTACCCTAAATTAATGCGCAACTAGTAGAAATCACGCAATTTTTATGAGCTTCCCTTTATAAAAAGACATTCGCTATGTTGATACCGTTATCACTCTCATCAATCCCTGTTTCTTTCTCGGTGCCTCCCGGCGCTGGGTGGGAAGCGTGCGAAAGCGAAGCCGCGCGCGAGGCTGCGCCGCCTCCGCCGGACCTGGAGCGCTGTCCGTGGACAAGGTGATGCCGCGACGGTGAGGGAGAGATGTGCTCTCACGGGAGATGCTGGACGAAAGTATTCTCAAATATTCATTGGCCTTGGCCCACCGCATATTGAACTCCTCATGGTCGCCGCGTCATTCCAGTATGGTGGTGACCGACGGCCTTATGCAATACGGCTGCGCTGGTTGCCGGCGGCCGGGTGCGTCCTGACTGGCTTGTTGCTTGTCCGACACTGAGCCTTGGCATTTCTGTCATAAAAAGAATTTCTGGTGGCTCGCCTTTGCGGTTCTTGCAGTCCTTACGGTGCCAGAATTGGCGCCATTGTCGGCGGAGTTCTTCAGGCGGCGTCAGCGCATCTCGCAAGGCGATGTCTTTGTGGACCGATATGGTACGAATATCAACACCTCCGCCCAGTTCGCATCTATGGCGGCGATGAGACTGGAGACACCAGCAGAAATACCACATAAAAGGCAGAGCGGCACGCTACCGCAAAATCAAATGAGTTTCACCGTGCGGTGCAAACCGAATTATGACTTGAATTGTTTTTGTTTTTTTGATTGTGGTCGGAAGTTTAGACCAGAATATAGCCTTCTTGTTCATAACAACGGTGGTATTCATCATATCGAACAACGGCTTGATACGAGAATCAGCTATATTCAAAGATTTGAACTTATTATACTGTTTGTTGAATAACGATTCGGGCTGCCGTGCTTATTCTGTCTCGATGTGTCAACCGAATGCTGGAAGCTCTGTCTCCAATTCAACAAAACCCCCGTGGTTCGCTGGTAGATGTTAGCCAGCAAGATCAAAATCTCCGAAATGAATATATCTGTTGGGTATTCGTTCCAACCATTCATAGTGGAGTTCTGTGATTCGCACACGAAGATGTGCCTTTCCTCTGAGAATAAGTCTGTTAGTCTTCGAAAGACTACTGTACCCCTAAGTTCTATTCCTTAATGCTAATACATCTTCTGAAATGCCATGGTTTCAGGATGATAGATGAAAAATGACATCCCGCTATGTGGGGTAAGCGAGATTGTCTGCCTATCAATGATTACCTCCACCGGTTCGATACAATTGACCAGAAACCACGCAGAGTGTTAACCTTTAATGTTTTTGAGTCACCTGTTTTTTATTTACCAACGCTTGTCTGGTAAGATTATCGGGCAATTCCATCCCATTCGTCGATGGGGGACACCGCAAGTGAACAGATCTGATGAGTTGATCACATGAACACGGATCTTCATGGGACTCGTTTAGTTTATGGGATGATGTCCAGAAGCGGTCTTTGTAATCCATTCAGGAAGCGTCCAAGATAAGTCTCCTCGGATAGAATTCTTTTTGAGCTCTGCGCTAGAGAAGTTGTAAGTCTGTTCTCTGACATAACAATCGCCCAAATGGCTATGAGAGGGGATTACACGCTGTCCTGCTATCATTGTCTTTTTTCTGCGAAATACTGTGTCCTCCAAGTGTTGAAAGTTGCTCTGGAGAACTGCTTACCAGTAGGGATATGCCCTTTCTTTGTTGGCGAACACAGTATTCCTTGACATTGTTAGATGTAGTTTGTTGATCTCATCCATCATACAATGGATCCTGAAATCTCCAAACTTTGCGGGAAGCCCTCTTTCCTTGAATACCACATTGACGTTGAGCATAATGCTGATCGCTTGACAAGAATGTCCGTCTGGTCAGCAGAGCCGTACTATTGACAGCTTTCTCCGACCCACTGTTGTCATTGTCGCTTTCTGGCTACCCCTGAATTCAGTCTCTGAACGAATCCGAGAGAAGTCACGAGTCTTGGTCGATGGCTTCCGTTCTGTGGCGCTTTCATAAAGCGCATCAGGATAATCCACCGCTTTTGTAAGCTGGACTTCGACGTTCCTTTGTGGAAAAACAAGTCTGTCTCGCCCATACAGGCTGGGTTCTCTCGTTGAACCCTGGCTCATTGTCAACAAAAGCTGGACAAGGCGGTTTTCGCTTGCCAATTGCCTCAATGAGATATTTGATGGCTCCGACATAATTGTCTTCTGCAGAAATCATCGTTTATCTCATTGATAACCTTGTTTATCTGGTTTGTTTTGCGCGTCAGGTCGGAAGTCTCTTTGCACGCGTCGAATACGTCAGTATAACGTTCGCCGGATGCGTTTTTGAACTCTTTGAAGCATATCATTGATATGAATGAGTCCAAATCTTTGGGACGCAAAAGTCCATATATTCTTGATCGGTAACCATCCCTCTTTGAAGTTGAAAAGGTTTCGGGGTGAGAATCCATCTTTAAAACAGTTACAGCGCTTTTGAACGCTTTCATATCGTTTTCTCTTGAAATGATTCTCGACCTCAAATCATTTGATCTCACGGCAAGACTTGCCGGAGATTTGCTTTTCTGTCCGTCTGTTCCGAATGAGGATTTAGCATAGGATCATCGAGAAAGTTGTTCGCCTCAAGAACGTTATCACTGATTGTTTTCAGTCGTTCTTTTTCATCACTGATTTCTTTCAGGAGCCTTTCCCTTTCCGTTTCCAATCTATCCTTGCGCAATCGGAATCTCTCGTCAAGATTCTTTACTTTAGCTTCGACTTCCTTCCTCTCATTGCAGAAACCTTCCTCGTTGTCAAAAAGTTCGCGTTTGTCTTTTTCGTAATCAGAGACATCGGACCGGTGACTCTTGATAAAAGAAAGCTCATTGTCAATCTCACGGATCATAGTTTCATACCGTTTCATAGAATCTACATCCGCGCCGGCGTTCTTCAATTCGAGTAGTCTTTCTTTGTTGTTCTGATCCAATGCAATGTCAAGGTCACTGTCTAACTGCTTCAGCCTCATCTTAATGTCATTCTCTTTTTCTTTGAAATCTAATTCTATGACGGACAGTTTTGCATCAGTCGCCTTTTTTGCTGTGGCGATCTTCTTGTTCAGCACCTCTTTACATTGTGCAAGAGCCGCTTTCGCAAGTTCAAGCCTATTATTAAAGTCTCCTATTCTATTCTCTACGGCATTTAACTCTTTGTCTTTCTTATCTTTTCCAGCCTTCTTCAGATCATTGATCTCGACATTCAACTTCTTGATGGCTTCATTACTTTCATAGCAACGCAAGCCGACTTCCTGAATCCTGACATCAAGGGCCTTTGCTTTCCGGTTGACTTTGTTGACAATTGCGTTTTTCTCTGCCTCACGTTCATTTATCGCATTATCAAGAGCTTTGTCTATTTCCTGTTTCCTCTGTTTAGCCTCGTTCAGTCTGCCTTTCAGAATCTCAGGAGTTAGAATTTCCCTCTCAACATTGGCAAGATCCAAAGTTATTCCGAATATATTCTCTGAATATTCCACTCTTTCAGGGGACAATGATTTGCTGTAAAGGATATTCCGCTCGTCTATCACCTTTCCGATATTCTCCTCCCAGCCAGAAACATTTTCGGACAGCCATTCGCATAGGGAGCCTTTGTAACCATCAAGAACACTGTTGATTTCGTCAATGTTTTTTCTTTGTCACTGCGGATTTGCCGGTAAGTTCTGAGATGAGTGCATTGTATTTCATTTCGCACTCTTTCATCAACATTTCTCCCTCCCGTATGATGGATTCTTTTTCTCTATGCAAAGATTTTTTCTCAGCATCAGATTCTATGATGACCTTGTCAAGTGTCTTTATCTCAGTTTCTTTATCGCTGATTTCCCTTTCGTAATACTTGGTTCTGGCAATACGCTCCCTACGAACTCTTTCCGCTGTCAGTTGTTCCATTATCCCGGAGACAGACTCTTCCGAGACTTTGATCTCTTCCGCCGACAGGGACCTTATGTTGTCCTCTGTTTTCCTGCCATCGGCGATGATTCGCTCTTTTTCTTCGGCTTTGTATGCTCTGGCATCGGATAGTTCTGCGTTCAGAATATTCTTTTTTTCGATCGTGGCAGAACGAAGAGAATCTTCGATATGCTTGTATTTCAGTGAAATGTCCTTGCTGCCGGATGTGAGTTCCCTGAGGATGGCTTCAGTGTTGACTTTCTCAGAGATCAATGAATCTTCCTGCTTGACACGGCTGATGATCTCGGATATCCGCATATCTTCGTATTTGCGCTTCCGCTTTCTGCTTTCGTTGATCTTGTCGCCAAGAATATTGATGGACTTTTTCAAAGAGTCCAACTCTTTGTTGTATTTTCCGGTCTCTTCGGAAATGAGCCGCTCCGCACGTTGAAGTTCCGATGAGGTCTCTTCGATGCGTCTTTCTATCTCCGGCTTGCTTTCAAGGCATTGCCTTAGCGCATAATTCAATTCCTCACGAAGCTCACGGATATGCTTCCGTGAGTATAGGATAGCGTTGTATTTCCTCAAGACATCTCCAGCCTGAATTGTTTTTCTGTTCGTGCCGTTAGCCTCTTTCTTGAGCCAGAGGTAGATGTCATTGTACTCATTCTCAAAATCACGAATCTGATTTCTGAAATAATCAAGGTCAATGCTTATGTTATCGTCTGTCATTGACTTGATGATTGTGTCCTTTATGAAATCGGCGTCCAGCTTGGTGTTAAGAAACACGTTTTGGATGGTTCGTGGAATATTTTGATATTTGGAACTTTCGACAATGGCATATTTCCGGAAATCAACCAATTCCGGTCGCCTTTGTTGTTGTTGCCATAGATGATATCGCGGAACAGTTCGAATGTGGTCACTTTCCTTGACGGTTGGGTTCCGCTTGACTCACTGATTCGATGTCTGATTTCAGCCCAATCTTCATAGACTTTGTTGCCAAGACCGATGAACCAATTTCTGTCGTATGGGGCATCAACGAATCTGTAGCAGATACGTCCCATTGATTTAGAGACGATTATGCAATAGACCCCGTTTTCTCGTTCCACTTCGTAGATTATGTGTGAGTTGGAAAACGGAAAATAGAAAGCATCGAAATTCTTTTTCTCTTTGGGAATTCCTAGATGGATAAGGGGGAGGCGTTGTAAAAGAATAGGATAGCGCGTAGGATCGTGCTTTTTCCCTACGCCTTGGGTCCCTATGAAATGCACATTGCCGTCAAGTCTTGTCTCGGAATACGGAATATTCGCGCTGTTTATGAATATGATTTTACTTAGATTCCTCATTGTCAGCCTCCTCCGTTATGTCAATCTTTTGAACTATTTCCTCAATATAGCCGAATGAATTCAGCACTTTGTAGCGCCCCTCGATCTCATTCTCGATTTCAATGAATCCTTCGCGCATAAGGTCGTTGATGAGAGCGTCTATCTTGTCCTCATTGCTGCTCTTCCCTGAAAACATTTTGGAAATCAGATTCTTCAGTTCCACATTACACGAAAATTGGACGAGGATGTCGGCTTTCGTGAATGTGAACCCAGAACCAAACAGGGAATTGAATGACTTTAGAAACGAGAGGTTGTCAATCCATTTCATCAATGACTTTATCTTGGATTCAAGATCCACCTTGGACATAGGTCTGGTGAAAAACCAGTATCCGTTTCCTCCTTCAAGCGAATATCCAATCTGGATGAAGAAGTCGTAGTATTCCTGAAAGTTGTCTTCAATATCATCGAACCAATGCTGCTGGGTCTTGTCCAGACTGTTGGCTGAGATGAATTTCCCTTTTGAGAGAGTCTCGAATATTTCTGTGGTGTATCTCATCTTTTCTGTTACCTAACATTAACGATTGGATATTCAATGCCTCCGGATCTTTCATATTCATCGGTGAAGTTGAGGCTGTCTGAGAATATTGAAGCGATCTGACAGAATAGTATTATTCTTGTGTCGTCAGAAACCGGTGTATGATATTCATAATTCCAAACGAACTTGAACAAGTTGTGTCCCGTAGCGGCGAAGGCATTGAATATTCCTTTAAGATTAAAGGAATCATTGATTCTTGGCTCGTCCATCAAGTATGATTCAGGGATGTCGCCAGCCATTCTCCCACGAGTGGAATGCCTGTTCCCAATCTCTTTTACAACCTTCAGTATGACTTCTTGAACATCGTCGTCATTTTGCATCCTCTCCAGAGAGAGCCTGCGGTTCAAGGTCCTTATTTCTGGCTCGAATATCACAGGATTCATTTCGGATGCTATCTGCCGGATGTTTGTCACGTCCTCAAGAATGAGTTGGTCCTTAAGGTACCTGAGGCGACGGGCTTTCTCCAGAAGCTTATTCTGGTATTCGATCAAATTCAGGTAAGTGATGATCTGCCGCTCAATCTCAATCAGATTATGGTAAGAGTCTTTCATCTGGAGACGCGCATCATTGACAACGCTTCTCATCTGGTTGTCCAGAGCGACTGTAAAGAAAGCGTTTTCCTCATCTATGACCCGCTCGGCACTGTCAATCAGCGAGGATATTCCTTTACGTTTGTCATCCAGATTCTCAAGCTTCTTCTTTTTGATTTTGTAGTCAGGTTCATTCTTGTACGTTCTGTCAATATTCCTTTTTACATCGATGACGTTCTTCTCTGTCGCCAGAGCGATTCTTTTCAACGCTCTTCTGACCTCATTGGAATATTTATACTTATCCTTTTCGCTTCCAGAACTCATCCAATATCCGATGTTTTCCTTGAGGTGGGTGATGTAGTCCTGAACGCTTGAGACATTAATCTCTTCATTGATTTGAAGAACCTCTTCGAAGAATTGTACATAGATGTCCTCCATCTCCAGAAAGTCTCCGCTTTCACGGATAACCTCATTCTCAATCAGATATTTAATACGCTCTTCCTTGTAGTCGGTTAACTCCAAGGCGTAATCATATCTGAAAGAAAGCGCGTTACGCTTGGCGAATAATTCATTCAGCAGTTTTTTTTCTCCCTGTCAAGACAACGTGTCAGTTCATCTATGTTATGAAAAGTACTCATTACCAGTAATCATCGTTCTTCAAATATAATGAAAAAAACCAGGCAATTATATACGAGTTGATGACAAAATATTGTAATTTATTAATTTTCAACCATATTGCCTAGTTGGCGGCGAGTCTCTTATAATTGCCTTAAAATTTACCCCACATTCTCTAAAAGCGGGAATATGACTGAAAGACGCTCGTGAAGAGATCATTATCCCCCTAAAAGCGTGGTTTACACAAATAGATGCCTGTGAAGAAGGTGCATTATTAGTTCATTTAACTGACAATACACTTCATCTCTCATAGGAACATATAATAGAAATTATATACCGTTGACTATCGTTCTTCATATCGTACCAACGTCCGGACGGTTGCGAGCAGCAGATAACTGTGTTTATTAATGACATATAATAGCCAGACCTAATATAGTGCGGTTCTGAGGTTCCACTGACTATTCCACAATATGCCCATAACCCTCAGGTGCGCTTGGTTTATCGCACCAGGAAGAGTTGGATCTCGTGGGACAAAAAAACGTACGGCGAAAGGCTTATACACGTGTATAAATTGGCCTAATATTTTTGATTCACGTTCACCAACCTTCGCGTGTGGCAAAGTTGGTTTAGACGCGAAGGGTTATTATTCCGGGTGAAAAAAGGCGCGTTTGACACCCGAAAAGTCATTACGGATTATCATTGGGTGAAAAAAGTGGCTTTTTTCACCCAATGCATAACCCCCGAGCTCCTCCGCCACCTTTTGTCTTAGTAGTGTATGACCACAATGGAGATTAAGTCCTTTACATACAAATTATAGCACAGGAATGTCAATGGTTTGTAATTGTTTGAATATCAGTACTATAAGGCAAAAAGATAGTCTGCCTCTATATAGATTCATTTTATTTTCAGGCGATAAATGACCTCCTGCAACCTATTTAAGAATATGGCCGCGTGCGCTCCGTCCATTTGGGTGTGGTGGAACTGGAACGAGACGGTCAGAGTCTTTCTGAACCAGTGGCTTCTGTACTTTCCCCAGATGAGGAACGGGTTGTTGAATATGCCGCTGTACATTCCGACGGCTCCATCGATCTCATACTTCGCCAACGCTGACGTTCCGATGACCATACTGTCCGTCAGGTCGTGATTTTCGCAGCTTTCGGCCACTTGCCTGGTGAGTTTCAGATAATTGTCGTTGAAGGTGCGCATGTCGTCACTGAAAGGCACATCGCACGAGCTGACCTCTCCGTTTTTGTTCGCGACAATGGTGTTCACCGCCAGACTGTCATATTCAATCAGCTTTTCTCCGACCGGCAGCATGTAAAATTCCTTCACTCCGCTTGCCGCCCTGCCGATGCAGTAGCACATCAACATATTGAATTTCAGTCCTGTCCTTCTGCTGATTCTTGTCAGTCATGTGACATCGATTGTCTTGAAAAAAACGTCACCATCGGCATCGGAGCCCTCATCCAGAACTCAAATGCGTAGGCTCTGGTAGTCTCTTTGGGATTCCTTCTTTCATACTTCTTTATTTTTTTTATGCTATGTATTTGCCTGAAAAAGGTTGACTCACAAAAAGAGTCAATCATTATGACACCACACACAGAATTTCAAAAAGAAGTACTATCAACAGGTGATAGAGATTCACCAAAAGACAGGTTTTAGCCCGCGGAAGATAGCGAAATTGCAGCTTGTCCCGGTAAGCGTGAGGCAAATGTACCACTGGATTGCTATCTTTGAGGCGGAGAACGGGAAAGGAAGCCCGCGAAGAATTATGGAAGCGAAGAAGTCAAAGGAGCAGGAAGAGATGGAGTCCCTGAAGTCGCGGATATCCGAACTGGAGGAGAGCCTCAGGTTGGAGCGTCTGCGCAACCGCCTGAACGAAAAGATCATAGACATAGCGGAGGCTCGTTGGCACATTGAGATAAGAAAAAAGCTGGCACCAAGCGGTAAGGGACCTGCACGCGGAATCAGCCACCGAATGTCAGGTGGTTGAGCTCTGCGGGCTGCTTGGTGTAAGCAAGCAGGCTTACTATCAGCATGACGAGGACGCGGTCCATGCCAAGGCCGCGCGTGAGGAGTTCGCCATCCAATATATCAGGGAGGTCAGGAAAGGAAGATCCCGGCATCGGCGGGAAGAAGCTGTGGTACATGTATCAGAGGGACTTCCGCTTTGACAGTCCGATATGCCGCGACCGCTTCTGCCGGATCATCGACGAGCAGGGGCTAAAGGTGCGCCGGAAGATGCGCAAGCCCCGCACGACGGACTCGACACACGGACTCCCGACATACCCCAACCTCATAAAGGATTATATCCCCACCTCGGCGGATCGGCTGTGGGTCAGCGACATAACATACATTGTCATAACGGAGGACGATTACCATTGCCACTTCTGCTACCGTCGCTGATACTTGACGCATACACCGAGGAGATCATCGGCTGGAGTGTCGGGCCCACGCTTGACACGGACTATCCGATGGAGGCCCTGAGGATGGCGTTGAGACGCATAGAGGGGAAGGATGAGGTCAACCTCATACACCACTCCGACCGTGGCTGCCAATATGCGTGCCGCGAGTATGTGGGGATGCTGCGGAAGCACGGCATCAGGGTCAAAGCATGACCGAGTCGGGAGATCCGAAGGACAACGCCCAGGCGGAACGCATCAACAACACGATGAAGAACGAGCTGCTCAAGGGGAAGGTGTTCAGGAACATCAACGAGGTCGTGGCGGCGGTCGCCCGGGCCGTGGACTTCTACAACAACCGGAGGCCGCATATGAGCATCGGAATGAAGACCCCGTCCGAAGCGTCGGGGGCGGCAGGAAGGGAGGGATATGATGTGGACAAGTTACAGGCATATGGCAATAAAATCCAGAAATAACTTGGAAATCCCTGAAAACTCTTTACCTTTGAAGACCTGTCAGGGGTCTCCTTCCGCCTACGGCCTCCAGTCAACCCCCTGACAGGTATAACAACGCAAAGTCAACTTATATAAGTGATATTCTATAAACACGAGTCAACCTAAATCAGGACAATACACTATGTGCATCGAAACCGGAATTCGCACACTGGGCGGCAGTGCCGCTTTGAGGAATGTGACTCTTGAAATAGCGTTTGGGTATGCTGATTCCGAAATTTTCCGTAAAGGTAGTGAATATTCCGTTATCGGATATTGCCAATCTGAAATGTAATCCTTAAATTGAACCCGCAAATTAAAGTTTCGAGATGAAAAAAAAGAATAATCGGGTTGTCGCTTTTGCTGGTGAGTATTGCAGCAGGATGTAAGCGTGAAACTAATGTCGTTGAATATCCGGCGGTGGATTTCTATACCACGGAGACGCTGGACGTCAATAGGATATAGCTTACTGACTCGACCACCGTGCTGCATTTCAGCGCCGTGTATATTCCTAAGTTCTGGATTCGTCTGGACAAAGGGACGCACATCGTTGCTGATGGTCGGAAAATTCCGTGCATCGGCATCGACGAGACCTCACTCTAGGACGACCTGTTCACGTTCCTGACGAGCAAGGACGGCCATTGCCGTCAGGGGCTCGCTGATAGCAGCCGTGCGAGGCACAAAGGCGGAGGATGTGCGGACAATCCTGCTCCAAATACCCGAGAAAGAGCGATTGAGGGTTAAGGAGGTGACAGCCGATCTTTCCGACACTATGGCGGTCATTGTGCATACGGCCTTCCCCAATGCGATTCTGACATTGGACTGCTTCCACATCATGAAGCGCTGCATTGACGGCGTGGAAGAGATACGTCTCCGTTACGGACGCGAGGCGCAGGCGGAACAACGCCGGCTTGAACTCGAACACCGCAGACGTCTCAAGCGATATGCCGCACGACGCAGATGTTACCGCAAGAAGCACCCGAAGAACTACAAGGGCAAGACTCGTGGCCGCAAGCCCTTGCGGAAGAACGAGAGGTTCAGACCGCCCGCGCTGAGCAATGGCGACACGCGCAACGAACTGCTCAAAAGAAGCAGATATGCCCTCACCCAAACACCAGACAAATGGAGCGGTCGGCAGAACGCACGAATGAATACCTGTTTCAACTCTATCCTAAACTCAAAGAGGCCTACGACATCACGAACCGGCTCAGGGCCATCTTCCGGAGTCCCACTTTGGATAGGGAAACGGCAAAAGTCAAGTTCAGGGAATGGTATAAGGATGTGAGCAAATGCTCCCTCCGTGAAATGAAGGCGGCAAGGGATGCGGTGAGAGCACGGGAGGATGAAATCCTGAACTACTTCATCGACCACTCCACCAATGCGGGAGCGGAATCCTTCAACTCAAAAATAAAAGGCTTCCGGGCTCAGCTTAGAGGAGTGTCTGACCTGCCCTTCTTCATGTTCAGGCTATGCACAATCTTCGGATAGGGCTCACACGGAAGTTTGCAGGTGAGCCGTTTAATTGGCTTAATTAATTGTAATCAATCAATATTGTGGAGATGGGCGGAGTCGAACCGCCGTCCAAACAACGCGCCAAGAGGCTTTCTACACGCTTAGTCGTCCTTTGGTTGTCGGCCGCGGCCTGCCGGAAGACGGGCTAACCGAAGCTTATCCTTTGGGTCTTGGCCGGATTTAAAGGAGTCCTCCGGTGCGTCCTTCTTGAATGATACCCCGAACTCGGAACAGAGAAGGCGTAAAGTCCGCGGGATACTCGTCGGAACCGCATCCTAGGCGGCTCGGATTAAGCTAATGCGACTTGGTCGATTAGGCAGCGAGTGCGTAGTTGTTATCAGCAACTAAATTTTTGGAGATCCAGTTTGGCGGGCCGGCCCTCCAGGAGCCCGACGTGCTTACCGCCCGGAATCATTGCTGTCAAAACCAGAACATCCCCAAGCGATTTGTGACAAAGATACGATGAATATTCCAGATTTGTTTCAAATCATAAAGAAAATTTGATGTGGGAGGTAACTTTTTGAAAATCTGAAAAATAAGCGGTTGCCTTTGGGAGAATTGGACTGAAGGTTGTTAACTATATCTTTGCTAATCAGGGCGTTGCGCGCCATTGGCTGATTCTGAGTTGGTGCCGCATAATGTAGTCATAATCAAATAATATCATTGTTACCTATAGTGGAAAACGACTGATGGATAATGGCTTATGTGCTGAGCTGCAAAAGATTATCCTCCACGGCTCCCGATAGCGATGACAGGCGGCATCCCAAATAGCCTTTCCAACATTTGAAAGTGGGCTCATTGTTAAAAAATGATAGGCAAAGCTTTAAGAATATTCCTTAAGGATTGTTAACTTTGCAGGCTATGGCAAAGAACACGATTGAGAAAGCGATATACAACCGTACAGAACTGCTTCTGGGCGATGATGTTATGGAGGCTCTGGCGGCTGTCAGGGTGATCATATTCGGAGTGGGGGGAGTCGGGAGCTGGTGTGCGGAGGGACTGGTGCGCAGCGGGATCACGAAACTGACGATCGTGGACTCGGACAGGATCTGCATCACTAATGTGAACCGGCAGCTTATGGCGACGACTAAAACAGTTGGCCAGGTGAAGGTGGACGCGCTCAAGGCTCATCTTCTGGAGATCAACCCTAAGGCTGAGGTCACGGCGGTCCAGCAGATCTACTGCGAGGAGACGGCGGGACAGTTCAATCTTGATGAATATGACTACGTTATCGATGCTGTTGATTCTCTGAAAGATAAAGTGCATCTTATCTTAAACGCCACGTCAAGCAAGGCGAAGTTCTTCTGCTCGCTGGGGGCGGCGCTGAAGGTGGATCCGCTGAAAATCAAGGTGGCGGAGTTCTGGAACGTGCGGGGATGCCCGTTGGGGGCGGCGCTGAGGAAGAAGATGAAAAGGGCCAAGACGATGCCGGCCAAGAAGTTCCTCTGCGTGTATGACGATGAGGTGCTGCCGAACAGAGGGCATTGCCAGAGCTGCGGCACGGAGAAGTGTATGTGCCCGAAGGCTCAGGACGGGCCAGGCAATCCGGACTTGCTGAACCACGAGTGGTGTTCCTCGAAGGCGCAGATCAATGGTACGACGGTTCACGTCACGGCCATATTCGGAATGACGCTCTCTGGACTTATCATCGAGGACATCTACCGTCGGACGTTGAAGGCGGAGGTCACCGCTGATTCCTCGGAAGGAAACTCCGTGGGGGCTGAAAGAGCGTCAGACGGTTTGTCATGTGAGTCCGAAGAGGCAAGAGCCACTGCCGATGTCTCCGAAGGAAACTTCGCCGGGTCGGAGGGCTCTTCTGAGATCTCAAGGGTGCGGGATCCATGGAAAACGCCGGAGGCCGGGTGAGCATATTCATCAAAAAAAATATTCAGAAAGAATGGAAAAGGTTTGGGACCCGTTGAGGAAGAAGGCGGTGGCGCTGACGCCGGAGGAGAAGGTGCGGCAGTGGTTCATCGGAGTGCTGAAGGAGCGGATGAAGGTGCCTGAATATATGATGATGAGCGAGGTGGCGATGAAGTTCGGAGGGAAGGATTTCAGGGCGGATATCCTCGTTTACGGCAGGGACACGGCTCCGCTGATGGTGGTGGAATGCAAGCGGGAGGATGTGCCGATGAGCAGGGAAGTGCTGGAGCAGGCGCTGCGGTACAATCTGGTGCTGAATGTGAAATATGTGGTGATAACAAACGGGTTGAAGACTTTTTGGCTTCGTCCGGGACGGTGAGACTTATTCTCAGATGAAACAATTCCCGGATTGGGAGACAATGCAGAAATAGGAATATGGGTGCGACAATAACACAGGGATATCTTGACAAACCGATTTTCGGAATCGTGTCAGCGACGGCGGAGGAACTTGGCGTGAGGGCTTTCGTGATCGGAGGCTATGTGCGTGACTGCTTCCTTGGCAGACCGAACGATGACATCGACATCGTGGTGGAGGGGAGCGGGATCCAATTGGCCGAGGCAGTGGCCGCTAAGATCGAGGAAAAGGAACGCCGGCATTGCAACGTGTCCATATTCAAGACTTTCGGCACCGCGATGCTGAAGTGGCACGGGGCGGAGATTGAGTTCGTCGGGGCCAGGAAGGAGTCCTACCGCCACGATTCGCGCAAGCCGATTGTCGAGGACGGTACGCTTGAGGAGGATCAGGAACGCAGGGATTTCACTATCAACGCGATGGCGTTCAGCTTGCAAAAGGAGGACTACGGCGCGCTTGTCGATCCTTTCGGAGGCATCCGCGACCTTGCGGCGGGCATAATCCGCACCCCGCTGGAGCCGGAGCAGACCTACAGCGACGACCCTCTCAGGATGCTCCGCGCGATCCGTTTCGCCACGAAGCTCAGCACGCCGGAGCAAAAATTCACCATTGTCCTGGAATCCTTGCGTGCTATGAGGAACATGCGCGACCGGATGACAATCCTCTCAAAGGAGCGCATTGTCGAGGAACTGAACAAAATCCTCGTCACGCCTCACCCTTCGATGGGTTTCAAACTGATGGACGAGACTGGGCTTCTTGAATATATCCTCCCGGATCTCTTGAAACTCAAAGGGGTGGAATCCGTTGACGGAAAGGGACATAAGGAAATATTCTCACACACTCTCCAGGTCGTTGACAATGTGGCGGCCTCTGAGATCGAGGGCATCGCGGCCGGTACTTTGAAGGATTTCACACACCCGATGAGGGGCGGGCGGAGACAGTTTTGTGGAGTCGGTGAGGACCCAGCCGAATGTGTGGCTTCGTTGGGCGGCCTTGCTGCACGACATCGGCAAGCCGGTCGCCAAACGTTTCGACCCGTTGGTGGGCTGGACTTTCCACGGTCACGAGGTAGTCGGTTCCAAGATGGTTCCGAGAATATTCAAGGCTCTCAAGATGCCTCTGAACGAGAAGATGAAGTATGTCCAGAAACTAGTCAGTCTCCATCATCGTCCTATAGCCCTTGTGGATGAGGAGGTTACGGACTCCGCCGTGCGCCGTCTCCTGTTCGACGCCGGCAACGAGATCGATGACCTGATGCTCCTTTGCAACGCCGACATCACCTCCAAGAACCCGGTCAAGGTTGCCAAGATCCGGCAGAATTTCGAGCTTGTCAAGCGTAAGCTCGTCGAAGTCGAGGCCAAGGACGCCATCCGCAACTTCAAGAACCCGATCTGCGGCGAATATGTAATGGAAGTCTATGGCCTGAGCCCGTGCCGCGAGATAGGTGTTCTGAAGGAATATGTCAAAGAGGCCATACTGGACGGCCAGATCGGCAACAATTTCGAGGAGGCCGATGCCTTTATGCGGGTGAAGGCCGCCGAGATGGGGCTCGTGGCGGTCAAAGGTTGATTCATCACCGGTTTAGAACTCTACGGGCGTAATAGTTGGCTTTTTTCGCTTATAGAGGTTCCGCGGACTCTCTACAGGCGGGATTTTCAGCGAATCACGCTCTTGGAAAGACACGGCTCTTTAATGATAGGTTCCACCGTTGGTGCCGGAAGCGTTGTCACACGTGACATCCCCGCCCGCTGCGTCGCTGTAGGCAACCCTTGCCGGGTGATCAGGAATATATCCCAGGACAACATTTGAAGAAAATACCAACAAATTAGGATTTCTGAAGAATTGTCTAAAGGCTATATTTGCGGACTGGAATCTTAAAATGATTGGAAATGAAGAATATCGCCAGCTAATTTGATCTTGGCCCTCTGCGCCATTGTGTTTTCTACGTCCTGTGGTACCGGTAAAGTTCCTGAAGTGGGATCCGCCGAGGCCGCCGCACAGCTTCAGAAAGATCTCAAAGGAACTTACGAGGAACTCTTCAGCGAGAATACTTCGCTGAACCCGAAATGGGATGCCTACTGGCTTTCGGAATGCGAAAAGGCAGTGGGTGCAGAGGCCGCGCAATCGACAGTCGAAGCACTGAAGGCCTCTATGTCAGGCACATTGACCGGAGAGGCCGCCACTGAGTGTTTCGGCGATGGCACAGATGGTTGGCAGAATGGATTCCAGTTCAACTGCGATTTCAAGCAGGGCGTGAGCCGTTTCGTCTTTGACGGCAAAGGCGGCATAAAGGGCCTTGACGCGTCTGGCAATGAGATCTTCTCTCACGAATATGTCTTCGACAGCTATAACGCTGACTATGACTTCTATTTCTTCAACTCCAAGGATGGCAACGAGGACGAGTTCCGTTGTTTCGCTATGCGTTCCGATACACCGGAAGGCACGCACCACATCGAGTTCCGCTATGGCACTGACATCGAATCCCTGTCAGAGTTCTGCACTGGTAAGTACGCCTACTGGATGGCCGCCGGAGTGCTTGAGAGCTCAGATTCGGAACAGCAGGAGTCGATCAGGATTTTCGTTGAGGAAAACACGTCGCAGGATTAACTTCTTTGGTAAGATAACGAATTGATTCTTAATTTAAAGGAGGTTTGTGCTTGCTCCCGCTTTGAATATGCCAATGCGCTAAATCGTACATTCACGTTTATCTCAATTGGCATGTAAACGTGATATCCCCATGGAAGCATATATCCTTAGCCGTATAAATCTGTATCGGCAAATTATGCTTATCTTTGCAGAAACAAAGGCTGTTCGTATACTCTGAAATTTGGCGATTTTCGTAGTCTATAAGCGAGTGGATTTGTTGAATGGAACATTATTCAACTGATCTTATGTTTTATGGATACTGAATATTACCTTACTTGCTTTCGCTCGCTTAATACGAACAAATCAGGAGGCAGGATAGCCCCACATAAGCCTATTCTGTTGATATCATTGATGGATTTGTATGAGTCTGGGTTGTTGATTGGAAGCAGAATTGAACTTGATGAGACACTGCAACGAACGTTTGGTGATAACTGGGCTCGATATGTGGGAGATTCCGATATATTCCGTCCGCACATCGCTACACCTTTTTGGCATATGAGGAATGAGCCATTCTGGGAACTAGTGTCCAAATCGGGAATATCAGAAAATGAGATATCCTCTCCATATTCAGTTAATGTGTTGAAGAGTAATTTCTATGCTCAGTTGGATCAAGATCTGGCCAAACTAATGCAAAATCCGTTCTTCCGAGACTCCGCAATGGAAACGCTGTTAGATACATACCAATTAAAATAGGGTTGTTTTTTTCTTTTTAATTATATATTTTTGTCCGATAGATAAGCAAGAGGTTTATCAAGACATATATTATTAGCGTTTGCTATTATTCGTATACTCTGAAATTTGGCGATTTTGAAGTCTATGGGCGAATAAGTTCAGCGAATGTCTATGCTTGCGGGCATAGACAGAACTTATTCTATAGACAGGTTCGCCAAAAACCTCAGAGTATGATAGGGGGGATGTCTGTGCCCTTATTGTATTCTGAGGTTTTTGGTTAGCCTGGCGAATAGTGCAAACACATAACATATTTTTGCGCTATGCCTTCTATAGAACGGTATATCTTTTTCCGGCCACGAGTCTTTCCCTTGCAAGTCCTTGTGGCTAAAGAAAGTATACGACTTTATTGATGGGAAAAACAACTTCAATGCGGCTGACTCGGTGGTCAAGCTTGGAGTCGGAAAGAATATGGTGGCTTCCATCCGGTATTGGCTGAAGACTTTCGGATTGGTGAAAGAAGGCAGCTTGACTGAAGTCGCCAGATTTGTATTTGCTGATAATTCTGGTATGGATCCTTATATTGAGGATCTTGGAACCATTTGGTTGCTGCATTATCTTCTGATCAGCTCGCGTGAGGCTACTCTTTATAATCTGCTGTTTACACGTTTCCAACGTGAACGTAGAGTTTTTGAACGTCAACATATCATTTCGTTTGTGAAACGGTATATGGCTGAGAAAGGAAAGTTGAAGACCTACAATGAGAACACTGTAAAGAAAGATGTCGCGGTCTTGCTACAGAATTATGTCCAACCTATGAAAGCGCAGGCAATGGAGGACTACTCCACTTTGCTGATTGATTTAGACCTTATCATGACAACTGACGGGAAACAGTATATGTTCAATCAGGAAGGGAAACGTCAACTTCCTCCAGATATTCTGATGTATGCCATCCTTGAGGAGAAGAAATCGGATAAAAGTGTTGATTATGATACATTGCAGAACATCGGACTTATGTTCTGTCTTAATGATATGGAATTGATAGCGGCATTGTCACTCTTACGGGGAAAGATACCCTGATGTTTATCCGTTATTCCGACACCGCCGGCCTGAGGCAAGTTCAGTTCTTGAAAAAGGTTGAATCTATGGATGTTTTGAGACAATATTATCAAAATGAGAAGTTTTAGTCTTTCTGCGAATATTGAGAATGGCGCGTTGGGTAGCGAACACTATATTGTCACACCCAATGCGCAAAAAGTCGCGAACGAAATTGTCAACCAATATCAATCAGGGATTCATTCCTTTACGATAATCGGAACATACGGTACAGGTAAATCTTCTTTCCTGCTCAATTTTGAGCAAGATTTGGCGGGGAAGAATACCCCAGGTGTATTGGTAAGGAATCCTAAGTCATTGGCCGCGGTCAGTGGTTATGATATAATCAACATAGTCGGAGAATATGTTGACCTTGAAAAGCTTCTTTTTGATAAACTATGCAAGAAGGCGCAAGGAGACAACGTCTTTGATTTACTTAGAGATTATTGCCATAGACTTAAGAAGCGTAACCAGATGCTTGTCCTTGTGTCCATTGATGAGTTTGGAAAAGTACTGGAACACGCTGCCAAACACGATGTAGAGAGGGAATTGTACTTTGTCCAGCAGTTGGCGGAATTTGTGAATGCACCTCATAAAAACGCTTTGTTGCTCACTGCCTTACATGAGAACTTCAAGGCGTATGCATCCAAACTTGACGCTTCGCAGAAGAATGAGTGGACGAAAGTAAAGGGCCGTTTCCAGGAAATAGTGTTTGCGGAACCTGTAGAGCAGTTATTGTATATGGCGGCTGAATCTATGGCGAACAAATATCCTGTCGATGTAAAAAAGCAAGCAAACGCGATTTATGAGATCGCCAGACAGACAAAATTTGTTTCTCCGGCTTTGACAGGGGAAGTGATGCGAGGATTGTTTCCATTGGATGCATTTTCCGCTGTTGTCTTGACCAAGGCTATTCAGAAATATGGCCAGAATGAAAGATCTCTGTTTTCTTTCCTTAACTCCAAAGGCGCTAACTCGTTAAGCGATTTCAGATCCGCTCATAACAGAACCTATAACCTTAGTGATGTCTATGACTATATCATCAATAATTTCCACTCTTATCTATCGGATGTGAACGAGGATTCGATGGGTTGGAGTGCGATATTGGTAGCTATTGAGCGCATCGAGACCGCTGATTGGCAGGATGAGGATATTATGAAGTCCGCATTGGAAATTGTCAAGGTTATCGGCATGTTGAATCTTTTCGGCAACGCAGGCTTCTCAATGCCTCATACCGCGCTTGCTTCTTATTTGAGTTTGGCGTTGGATGTGAATGACCCGGATTCTTTGTTGAGAGAACTTATGCGTCTGCGCATAATAAGGTTCGCTGAATATAAAAAGCGTTTTTTATTCTGTTCGAAGGAACGGACATCAATATTGAGGAAGAAATCGCAAGAGCTTCTACGATCGTACCGATCCCTCTCAATCCAGTTGATGACTTGCGTGTTTATTTCAACAATCGAGTGGCACCTGTAAAGGCGTACTATTATCATTTCGGAACTCCACGCTATTTTGAGTACTCTTTGTATGATAGCCCGTTGGACATTATTCCGGTCGGGGATATTGATGGCTATGTGGAGTTGATATTCTCTTCATCGGGAGATTCTGTTGAAGATGTGAGGCGCTTCAGTCAGGAATGCACACATTCGATAATATTCGTGGTGTTTAACAGAACGGACAGCGTAGTCAGGCATTTGCATAAGATCCATGTGTATGATTATATTATGGAGAAGGTCTTGATTGACAAGTCGGATAAGGTCGCTCTCCGTGAGATCATACAACTTAAAACCTATGAGCAGAATCTACTGAATAAAGTAGTGAAGGACAGCCTCTTTTCTTATAATGACGATGTTACTTGGATTTATAAAGGAAATGTTGTTCAGGTAAGGAATCAGCGTGACTTCAACACTCTTTTGTCGTATGTTTGCGATGATGTGTATCCGTTGACACCGGTAATCAACAATGAGTTGATAAATCGGCATAAACTGAGTGCGAGCATATCAGCGGCAAAGGTCAAATATCTGCAAGCTCTCACAACCGGAGAAGGTAAAGAGAATCTTGGCTTTGAATATGACAGATTCCCTCCGGAGAAGACGGTATATTACACACTCCTTAAGAACACCGGGCTATATGTCAGCGGTGAGTTTTCAGAGTCTCCTTCCGATGAAGGAATCAAATCGTTGTGGGAAGCTTGTGAGAAGTTCCTGCACGGCACTCAGGAAAAGCCTCGTAAGGTGTCAGAACTCATAAAGATGCTGTCCGAGCAACCGTATAAGATAAAGATGGGGGTGCTGGACTTTTGGATTCCGACATATTTGTTCATCAAACGTCTTGATTATTCTCTCTTTGGCGGCAATGGTGCATATATTCCTGAGATTAATATGGAGTTTTTCGACCTGCTGAAAAAGCATCCGTCGGATTTCTCAATCAAGGCTTATGCCGAAGACGGGGTTAAGATGGAGTTCTACAACCAGTATAGAAAGTTCATTAATGTCGGTGAGAAAAAGGTTATCAAAGGTGATAAATTCATCGAAACGGTCAAGCCATTTTTCTTCTTCTACAATCATCTGAACGAATATGCCAAGCATACTCGTAAGTTTGATCATATAACAACCCTTCATTTTCGTGATGTTTTGGCTAAGGCAAAGGATCCAGAGAAAACTTTCTTTGAGGATTTGCCTGCGGCTCTTGGGTATGACAAGGCTTCCGGACAAGGAGAAGAATTTGTCGCAAGCTACTGTGAGATAATACAAAAGGCCGTTCGGGAGCTTCGTTCCTGCTATCGATCCTTGATTGACCGGATTGAGAACCAACTTATCGAACGACTTGATTTGCAGGAATATGAATACTCAGATTATATCATAGAAATACGTCAGAGGTTGTCTCATATTAAAGAGTATTTGCTGTCCGACAAACAAAGAGATTTTTATAATCACGCTATGGCGGAATTCGATAATCGTCAAGAGTGGTACCAAAGTATTTGTTATGCAGCAGCTTTGGATCAGCCGTTGGAACGTCTTAGGGATGAGCAGGAGGAACAATTGATAGACACTATAGTGTTCTAGTTTCGTGAATGTGAGAAGCATTCCATCGTCTCTGAGGCGATGTCCTTTAGGGTGAATGATGAAGAACGCCGGCATTCCCAGGATCTGGAGAACAAGATAGAAAGCTTGTTGTCTGATGATATGAACCTCAATATTTATGCTTTAATGAACGTATTGAAAAGGAAAATGCGATGACAAAGGTAAGACATATTCTTGGAATCTCTGGTGGAAAAGACAGCGCTGCTCTTTCTATCTATCTTAAGCAGAAATATCCTCAGCTGAAGATAGAATATTACAATTCGGACACTGGGTGCGAATTGGCTGAGACTGAGCTGCTGATCGATCGCTTGAGCGCGTATTTGGGTAATATTAAACGACTTCGTGCGGCAGAAGGTAGTCCGGAACCTACTCCTTTCGAGCATTTTCTTAAAGCGTGTGGGGGCTTTCTTCCTTCTCCTCAGGCACGATGGTGTACTCAAAAAATGAAATTGGCTGAGTTTGAGAGATATGTGGGAGACGATTATGCCGTGTCTTATGTCGGTATCCGAGGTGACGAGGATCGTGATGGTTATATCTCCTCCAAACCAAACATACAGGCTGTGTTCCCGTTTCGTAGGAATATTTGGAGTCTTGATGTTATAAACAAAGTTCTTCATAATGATCAGCAAGAGCAGATAATAGAGTTATACAGTCATTTATGCGATGAAAGACAGCGTGATGAGATATTGGAAATACTGAAAAAACCGATTTGCAAGCAGTTCTATTATTCCAAGAAGCTTAATGCGCTGCTGGATATCGATGTCAAACTGTTCAATCATGTTGTCTTTGAATATTTAAAGACAACTGATTATCCTGTGGGTAAGCTTGAATCATTCCCTTTGCTTGACAATGACGAGGTTCTGGTGAAAGACGACATATTCAGGTTGCTTCGTGACAGCGGAGTAGGAGTGCCTGCATATTATGAGGAAATACCTTTTGAGGTTGATGGGAAGACAGGAACATATTGCCGTAGCCGCTCAGGATGTTATTTTTGTTTTTTCCAGCAGAAGATAGAATGGATATGGTTGTATGAGCAACATCCTGATCTCTATAAGAAGGCAATGGAGTTTGAAAAGGACGGCTACACGTGGAATCAAGGAGAAAGTCTTGCGGATTTGATCAAGCCTGAACGTATCCGTAAGATCAAGCTTGACATAATAAAGCGTCAGGAGGAGAATAAGGCTAAACAAAAGGGAACGACACTGGTCGATCTTTTCGGAGATGACATTATGTGTTCCAACTGTTTTATATAGCGACAAATATGCTGAAAGCAAACGTAATATGGCCAGATAGCAGACGATTCAAGTCTCATAGCGCGTGGGAGCCGGTCGGCTTCTTCTCGGAGGGCTTGTGTAATTCGATGATCTTTGATTTGAAATTGGGCTTTTTCTCATCATCGGCCATAAATGTGCTTTGCTATGGCTTTGCCTGTTTTCTTTATAATGGTGGCCGTTTGCGTCTCATAATCAATGATATTTTGTCAGAACCAGACAAGAATGCGATAACGAAAGGTTTGTCGGGTGAGGCTTTGCCGGTTTTTGACATCCACGACATTGGGGCGATGAAGCGAACCTTGTCGGAACGCGATAAGCATTTCTTTGATTGCCTGGCTTGGTTGATCCGCAATGACCGCATTGAGATTAAAATCATCAAGCCTCGCGACGCGAATGGCATCGCACACACCAAATGTGGAATATTCAGTGATGGAATAAACAAGGTCGCTTTTGATGGATCCTGTAATTTCTCACGTACCGCTCTGATTGATAACTGTGAAAGCATCACGGCTTTTTGTGATTGGGATGGCGGCAATGATATTTATAAGATAAAGGATATCGAAGAAGACTTTGACCAGACAATCAAAGGGAATGATACGACCGTTTTATACATTGATCCGCAAGATGTCAGAACTCATATTGTGGAAGCCTTTGAGCAGAAGGACATCAAAACACTGCTTGAGGATGAACGTGAGCTTATAGGACAATATTCAGGTTCGACTGCATCTCGTACGGTAGATGGATACCTTTCTCGTGCGAATGCAAGGGTGGAGGATGCTGTCTATCGGATTCGGATGGGAAAAACGGCAGTCGATAGATCGAAGGATGTTGTGCCTCGTTTCCCATATCCATCAGGTCCTCGGGAATACCAAAAACAAAGGCTTTCGAGAATTGGAGGAAAACTCAGAAGGGTCTGTTCGCGATGGCTACCGGCACCGGCAAGACATTGACTTCCCTTAACTGTCTTTTGGAGATATACAAAAAACTTGGATACTACAAGGCAATAATCCTTGTTCCGACGCTGACGCTCGTCGATCAATGGGAGGAAGAGTGTAAAAAGTTTAAATTCAGGAATATATACAAAGTCTGTTCGAAAAATTCAAACTGGAAGGACGAGATTGACAGATTGTTGATGAAAGAGGAGTTCAATCCGACCGATGAGCATAATTCATTCATAATCATCTCTACCTATGCTTCATTTGCCAGAGACTCGGTGTTCTCTGTATTGAATTCCTTTCCTAAGCGAACGCTCCTCATAGCCGATGAGGCTCATAATATGGGAGCCGGTAGGATTCTTGATCGTTTGGAAGGAATACGGTTTGAGCGAAGAATAGGCTTGTCAGCGACCCCTGACAGACAATTTGATGAGACGGGCACTCGCCGCTTGAATGAGTTTTTCGGAGTTAATGACCATTATACTTTTGAATACAGTATGAAAGAGGCCATAGACAATGGCTTCTTGTGTCGCTATTACTATTATCCGCACCTGGTTAATCTGACGGACGATGAGATGGTGGAATATATGAGGATAAGCAAACGGTTGGCCAAGTTCTATAATTATGAAAGTAGCACATTCCCTGCAGGTGATGATATCCTTTTGGCCTTGTTGCTTAAGCGCAAACGTATCATTCATAAGGCGATTGGAAAGGAAGATGTATTCAAGGGCATTCTGCGGGAGCGCTATAGAGAAAAGGAGATTTGAAATACACATTGGTGTATGTGCCGGAAGGAAACAAGACCGATGATGAAGCTGATATGTTCAGTACGAGGGAATCCTTGGAGACAGATGTGACCTCTGAACATATAATAGATCGGTATACTCAAATAGTCAGGGATGTCAGTCCGACAACGACGGTGAGGAAATTCACATCAGACTCGAAAGAGCGGGAGCGTATCCTTGCAGATTTCGCTTGTGGAGATTTGGAGGTCTTGACATCCATGAAATGTCTTGATGAAGGCGTGGATGTGCCGCGAAGTGAACTCGCGATTTTCTGCGCGAGTACAGGTAACCCGCGGCAGTTCATCCAACGTCGGGGACGTATCCTGCGCACGCATAAAGATAAACTTCACGCTGTTATACACGACCTGGTGGTCGCTCCATTTGTGAACAGCGCCTCAGAGAGTTATAAAATGGAGCGTAACCTATTGGCTAACGAACTGAAAAGGGTACGAGATTTCGCATCTCTTTCAGAGAATGCGGATTTCGCTTATACCGAATTGGAGAATGTGACATCGTATTACAATTTAACTATTCTATAATATGGCTTTTAATACAAACAGTGACAAGATGCTTGCGGCTGTGCTGATGTGTCCGGATCTGATGAAATTTGGACATTATGACACAGGGGATATATCATCCATATACCAAGCGGTTAATTCAGACAATTATGTGGTCAGCGCTGTCGCACGGATTATAATGCGTACTTCAGAACGAGCTTCCGAAAAGGAAATCTACAAGGAAATAACAGATTTCTTAAAGAAAAACGTGTAGGCTTATGATAATCAAGAGAATTATTATAAAGAACTTTCGTAGTTACTATGGTGAGAATGTGTTTGGGTTCTCCAATGGGTTGACTCTGATTTTTGGGAGACAATGGAGATGGTAAGACAACATTCTTTTCGAGGCTCTGCAATGGTTGTTTAATACCACTTCTGAAAATAACAGCATAGATAATGTGTCGGAAATGCGTAAGTCCCAACTTATGGTTGGGGAAAGTGATGAAGTGTTGGTCTCTATGCTTTTTGACCATCGTGGCGAAAAACTAATTGAAAAAAGATATTCTTTCAGCCGTGTTTCTGCCACTGGATTCAAAACCAACACAATAACATTCCGGGGGTATGAAGGAGATGGTCGGAGCGGGAGATTGTGAATGGAAAGAATCTGATGGACAGATGTTTTGATGCCTTTATCCAGAGATTCAGTATGTTCAAGGGTGAGTCAACCCTGAATGTGTTTAACAATGATGCCGCACTTAAAGACTTGGTGGATAAATTTTCTGATGTCCGTAAATTCGATGAGCTTGTGAAAATCTCATCAGAAATGTCTGAAAAGTCAAATAAGGCTTATCTTAAGGAATGTAGTTCGGATAAAAAAAATAGCCGGTGAGGCAAAGCGTTTAGAGAGGTTCGGTTGCAGGATGTATCTGATTCCATTTCCGATAAGGAAAAAGAAATTCGTGATATAAAGGGATCCATAGAGGTTTTTTCCTCCCGGTTGGAGGTGTTGGAGAAAAGTCAGGACACGGCGGAAGCCTATTCTGAAGTTCGAGATAGACTTAAGAATCTTAACGAGAAGGCCTCTCGATTAAAAAGGGCAGATAGCATCTGTTGATAAGAATACCGCATTACTTGACAAATTGTGGATTTTGTGTGCGTTCCCGCCTGTGTTGAGCAAGTTTAAGTCAAAGAGTTCCGCTTTCAGCAAGGAAAAACGCAGGCAGGATGATGATTTCTTGAGACAGAAATCCATCCGGCAGGGAAAACTTGAAATGATAGATGAGGTTTGTGGCTCTTTGAAGGACGGGGTTACTAAACTCCCTTGGTATCTTCCTGATCAAGAGACAATGGAGGAAATGATAAACGATCATGTCTGCAAAGTGTGTGGCCGCCCGGCACCGGAAGGTTCGGAGGCTTATAACTTTATGATGGAAAAACTTAACGAGTATAAGAAGCACATCGCTGTTAAACTGAAACAAGAGAAAGAAAAAGAAGAGTTAGAGCAGAAAGAACTCTTTACGGGCCGCTACGTCGAGGAGATACATAATTTGAGTATTCGTCTCAGTGGAAGCAATGAGGCTTCTGTTTCAAGATTGAAAACCGACATTTATGATCGTCTGAATCTTGAGGAACGCCTTAAGCAGGAACTTTCCGACATTTTGAAAAAGATACAGGAAACAGAGGATGAGAAAGCACGTTTGCTGATTCAGGCCGGTAATGTGCCGGAGGAGTTCCTTGAAAAAAGTTTTTCTGACATCAGAGGTCTGTTTGATCAGAAAGGGCGTGCTGAAACACGTCTTGTGGAGCTCGAAGGAGAATTGCGGGATCTTAAGACTGAATATGCCAGTTTGAGAAAAATGTTTGACGAACTGAATCCTCAGAGCAGCCAGGTGAAAGTGTATCGTGATGTATATCTCGCGTTGGAAATGATAGCCAAAGCATTCAGAGATGCGAAGACGGAGAACCTGCGTAGATTCCTCGCGGCGTTGGAGGAGCGCTCTAATGAATATCTCGAAAAGTTGAGCGCCAATGACTTCCATGGAGAGGTTCACTTGCGTCAAACTGCAAAGGATTCTACGGAAATCCGTCTTTTCAGTTCCAACGGAACAGAGATAAAGAACCCGTCTGGTTCTCAAGAGACCGTTATGTATATGTCTGTACTTTTTGCGATCTCTGATTTTACTGATGAGAAACGAGACGAGAACTATCCTCTGATTTTTGATGCCGCTACATCTTCTTTCGGGGATTCGAAAGAGGAGGAGTTCTATAATGTCATTGACAGGCTGCATAAGCAATGCATTATAGTAACAAAGGATTTCATAACAAAAGGCCAGGTCCGACTTGACGATATTGACAATCTTACCTGCGGCGTCTATCGTATCAGGAAGGCTTCTGGATTTGATGTTCGGGATATGTCCACGATAAGAACAACTGTAGAAAAGATCAAGTAAACTATGGAGTCATTATACGAAGTATGGAGCCATCGTAACCCTGAATGGGAGACACGCTACCAAGAATCAATTATGGATGTGTTCACGGATTATGGCCGTGGCACAACACAGTATCAGTCCGTAAGAGGAAAGACATTCGGGGCTGGTTATGAGGCGTTTATTATTGCATTTTTCATAGGACTTTATTCAAATCAAACCAAACCTCTTGTGGTGGATAAGGCAAAACGTAAATCCTATGGCCAACAAATACAATATTGGGGCAACCAAGAGAGTCGCATCGGCCGCACATCTTATGGGAAAATACGTGAATATATTTTTGCCGCCCTTGTCGCCAGGACGGATATCGACTTGATCGCCTTGGATAAAGGTGAGATATCAGTCAAGAAAGTTGTTGATCAGCTTATGGATAAGATGGAACAATATGCCAATTTCGGTTTTTCCTATATGCAGGAAAAAAATGGAGGTTGATCCGAATTATTTCTTCAAAGAGACGGCATTCCTTCATACTTTTCCTGTCATTTCTGAATCAGGATGGTAATAACGATGAAGAACAGTTGGAAGAGTTGTAATTTATTATGTTTAAAATTAATATTTGATTATGAAAAAAGGGTTAGTGTTTCTTCTCGGTGCCATTACAGGTATTGTGCTGACATTCGTTTTCTTTTTCATCTTAGGTTTGGCAACTAGTGGCTCTCGTGTGGATGGCGTTGACTATTTTGAGGAAGTCGGGCAAGTGATGTCTGTGCAGGAATATAAGGTTATTCAAGTTCTTCCTAACGGCAATGCATTGGCGACCGAGCTGTCCAATGAGGAATATGATTGGTATCATGGGGCGGTTGTTCTTCTTGTGGCAGGAGATGATGTTCATTATTATGATGAGCAAGTCGTCAAGAAACCAGAAGGCAGCCGATTCAGGCAAGTTGGCACATATCGGTACAAAACCGAGCAAGGATTTGTCAAGACCGTTCCTGCAGTCGCCCTTATACGTTAGTATGGCGACATACACCGCTAGATGTCACTTGTGGCTCAAAAAAACATAATGACATACAACTCTGTACTACACGAGGAGCAAAGGCATGATTGTTGATTTTCTCTTGGCTGAACATTTGGTGTATGGCGCGAAAAAATGTATTTTTGTAAAGGTATGGATCAGGTTCATGCCTTTATGAAAATACACTTTGACTATGGCTATCGACAACGCTTTGCCTTGGTTTCCGCTGACGCCGGACTATATTGACAAATATTACAATGATGTCTTGAAGTACCTTCGGGACTCTTTCCTCAAGGACAAGACCGAACTTGATGAAGATAAATCATTCTGTACCACATCGTCTTTGTTGGTGCAGAGGGGCGAGGAAATCCGCGCCATGTATGTTTCGCGTCCACTGCTTGACACCCCGCCCCTCTGCTAAAAAAAGATCTTGAAAGGGACGCGAAGATCATCGCGGCCACGACGCTGTACCTTAGCATGTTCGATAAGAAGGAAGAGGCGGTCCGTTATATGTCGATGCTTTGCTACCTCCTCTCGCTTGTCTTGCCGGAATTGTCCGGGTCACTCTCCTCGATTGTGTTGAGGTGTGTCAAGGCTTCAAAGATAACTGACGCCGGATATTGCATGGACGATGTCATAGAGTTCAATGTCCCGGATCTGGTGAAGAGGATGGAGAACGCCTCGATGGATGAGGCCGAGGATATTCGGTGGTTCCAGAATCATGGCGCGGTCAGAATCGACCCTGAAGGTGTTTCAATATATTCGATGAGCCGTCTTTTTGTGAATATGAAAGCGCCGGCTCTTCGCCCTGCCGTGGTCATAGAGGATGGTCAGGTGCGTGTCATGCAGGCTAAGAAGCAGGGAAAGTCCGGGGACTTTGACATGGATAGGTTTCTGGCCGAGTGTGCCGAAGTCGAGGATGACGAAGATAAGGCTACCCTGAAGACTTATGAGGATGGGGAGATGATTACCGTCAAGGTGAAGAGCGTGACGTATGACACCATATTCGCGGAGAGTATCGATCCGGCATACACGGTGGTCACGGGGCCTATCCGTATAATCGGAGCGTCGAATGTTCGTGGTTTGTACATGACGGACTTCGCAAGGAACATGAGGGTGGGAGATGTCATCAATGTGGAGTACCTCAAAGAGCAGGAGTGTTTCAGTATTGATGACACGGTAATTGATTTTATCTACGATCGTTATTGGGCCACACAGGATGACGGCTCGACATTCGAGAGCACAGTGGGAACCCTTTTGTTCCAACGATGTGGCGAGGTTCCAAACACTTGGCTGACAAGGGAAGGCTTTCTTGTGCGTACAAAGGGAGACGAATCTTATCCGCGCTTCACGCAGAAATGTCTGGACATCGTGGATTATGACAAGAAGTACGACTTCATCATCGCGGAAGTGTCTGATGATGAAATTGACGACAAACCGTTTGATGAGAGCGAGGCGAGAGACAACTTCATACATTCCCTTCTTTATCTGAACAAGAAGATCCTGTCTCCGGCACCTAAAAAGCCTGAGATTAAGAGAATATCCTCAGAGTTCCTGACTGAATTCCACCGGATTGAGGAACTGAGGTCGGAAAGTGTGGTCATCGGTACCGAAAACCGCCGTGATGTCATGAGAACATGCACCTCACTGGCTTTCATATTGGGTGATGATTCTGATTTCGGATACTATGTGACAAGCTTTGACTATCTTGACACCCTTGTTTCCTTCGCCAGGATGGAGTTCGACTCGATCAAACCATTTGACAAGAGGAATCTTTCCGGAGAAAGGATTTTGACTATGGGAGTGATCACCAACATCCTTGCCTTATACGGAAATCCGGAAGAGTCGGAGGTGTTTGACCGCACCATCAGGCAGCTGCCGGGTACATCCATGTCAGCTGTCGCCAAGTTGATCCAGGCCGCCAACCGGTTTATGGGCACCCCGTCTCTGGAACGTCTCCGCATAGACCTTCATAGGGAAATCTGCACGATTCTCGGTGTGTCGGACTCAATTGTGGCGAAGGTTGAGGATGATGGCAGATTCCCGTTTATGCCGGAAGGAGAGAACATCGAGCATAAGATGTCATGGGTCTTCGACAATGAGACCGGACTGTTCAACGAGACGTCGCAGAGCTTCAAATGCATGAAGACAATCTGCGCTTTTATGAACAGGTACGCGGAGCAAGGCGAGAGCCATTTGTATATCGGAACCGATGAGAAAAGGCGTTTCGTTTCCGGCTTTCAGGCGGACATTGACGAACTCATTAAAAAAGGGGAGATAAAAGCGGCAGGGGATGTCGAGGATGAATACATGAGGGTGATCGTGATGGGAAAGATCCGGGATCGTTTCCCTGACACATATCAGAACGTCACTCCGAGAATCTGTTATGACGGCAAAGTGCTGGATCTGTGCGTCCAGCCGGCGAAGGAGGGAGTGGTGTACCTCAATGGTGTCGCATACTATAGGTCTGGTTCCGAGAGCAAGGTCATGAGCGCTACCATCGAGGAGGAACTGCGGAACAGAAAGTATCTTCTCCGAAGCGGAATGGCTGACAAGATCGATGCCGCCAGACGTGCCATAAACTCGGGACATACGATATGTCTGGTCGGCTATGACTCTTCGAACAGCAACACATCAGACAAGGACAGAAAGGTGGAGGCGTTCGCTTTCACAGATAACAAGCGTTGTGACTCTCTTTGGGCGTTTGATCCTAAGGACCGGAAAAACAAGGTGTTCCATCTTCGGCGTGCGGATGTGGTCAAGGTCTTGGATGAGAGATGGAAATATGCCAAACTTCACAAGACATACGAGCTTGACATTTTCGGTTTTTCCGGAAACGAGAACATCCGTTTGACATCGTGCTGAAGACGACCAGGGGAAGAACCAGTTCCTTGATCAAAATCCGTCGGCTGTGGGATATATTCAGAAAATGGAAAGCGGTGGCTGGAGGGTCAAGACTGTTCTGTTCAATTCCCTTTCTTTGGATGCCGCCTGCAGTTTCTATCTGGGCGTTTCGGATGAGATGGACATCAGCTCGTCTCAAGAACTTAAGAAAAAGGTCACAGAGAGATTGGATAGAATTGTGGCCGGAATGTAAAGTGAAAATTCACTAAGGTTCGACAGATATGAATATGAGAAAAGAGTGACCCGGAAACCTCTTTCGGGGTCACTCTCTTATGTAATACAGGAAAACTGTTCCTTAGTCCAGATACTCAATCTTGAAATCGTAGTCCCACTGCGTGAAGTAGAGGTTGCCTTTGTCCCATTCGACCTCGCCGCGCTGGAAATCAACGGTATCGCTGCGAGGATATTTCTTCTCGGGATCGAGATTGCCGCCGAAATCGGAGTTGATCACCATTCTGTATGGCTCGATGCCGCCGAGGAAGAAATCGCCGCCGTAGGAGGTTATTCGAAACTCTGGTCAACCGGAACCCAGCCATAGCCTTCGAAATAGACCTCACCCCAGTCGTGGAGGTTGCCGGCGCCCGGGTGCATCATCAGACCGCTCTGCCATCTGGCTGGAATCCCTTTGTAGCGGCACATCGTGATGAACAGCAGTGTCACCTGGCCGCAGTCGCCGTGGTGGTTCGTCAGGACATATTCGGGAATATTCTCAATTGTGGAATAGTCTCTGGCCGATGCCCACGGGAATGTCTTGTCGATCCAGGTGTAGATCGCCTTGGCCTGAAGGTAAGGGTTCTCGATGCCGGCGGTGACTGAATCTGCGGCGGCCTTGAGCCTGTCCGTGAAGATCACGTGCTGCTCACGTTCTGCGGTATATTCCTTATATTCAGGATCATTGACATTGTAGGCCAGGACTTTGGACGGATCGATAGGGTGCCATTCGCCGCTGGAGGTATATTCAAAGATCTCGTGGAAGACGGTCGGTTTGTTCTTTACGGTCTTGGCCTCCATATAGACGCTGCTGTGCGGGTGCGAAGGTTCCGAGAATGTGAGCTGCTCCACAGGGTACGCCGCGCCGTTGGCTCCGGCCTCTATGAATTTGAAGTCGGTCTGGCGGGCCACATCCTGGCGAGGAAGCGGCAGCCAGCAGCGGAGTGTCTGGCCTGGGCGCAAGGTGTTGGCGTGGACGGTCAGGGTGAATGTCACTTTCATTCTCTTCGGCAGGGCGAAGTAAGGATTTTCCTTGCCATCGGCGAGGTTCTCCAGAACCTGCCTCTTGATCTCAGGAATCGTCACCGAGTCAATGGCTTCGTGGCCGCTCAGCGAGGTCCCGCTCTTGGACAAGTCCTCGTCCTTTGAATCTGCCGCAGCCTTTATCGCGGCTAATTCAGGATTGATCCTGAACAGGTTGCGTGCGGCCGCCGTGAAGTACATCGTGCGCTTCCCGATCTGCATCGCCTCCAGCTCTCCGGAAGCTGTCCACTTGTCGATCTGCTCGTCAGTGACATCAGGAACATATTTCTGAATATATTCCTTGACATCCTCCCGCGTGGCGCAGAACTCCGTCGCAAGCCTTTGCGCCAAGTCCTTATCCCACGAATATTTGTACCTCATCTGCCTCGGCAGCCAGATGTTCGCGGCCAGCGCGACCGCCACCAGCGTCCACAGTACGATCTCTTTTCTTTTCATCGCCATAACTTACAACAGTTTGAGTCCGAGTCCAGGGCGGTCAGGGAGGGTGATCTTGCCGTCAACGACGGTCATTCCTTCGAAGCGGTCGTTGGCGATGAGGAGGTTGCCGTCGAGGTCGGCGAAATCCACGGCAGGGGAGATCTGGGCGGCGGCGGTCACGGCGCAGGAAGTCTCGGTCATACAACCGACCATCACCTTCATCCCCTCGGCGCGGGCGTAGTTCAGCATCTTCCAGGCCTCGCGCATTCCGGTGCACTTCATCAGCTTGATGTTGATTCCTGAATATGCTCCCTTGACCCTCTGCACGTCCGTCAGGCGCTGGATGGCCTCGTCGGCGAATGTCGGCAGCGGACTCCTTTCTGTCAGCCATGCGTTGTCGTCCAGCATTTCCTTCGGCATCGGCTGCTCGACCATCACAACGCCGTGATCCTTAAGCCAATGGATCATCTCAAGCGCCTTCTCCCTGTCCTTCCAGCCTTGATTGGCGTCCACGGCGAGAGGCAGGTCGGTGATCTCCCGGATGGTCTCGATCATCTCCTTGTCGTTGTCCAGTCCGACCTTGACCTTAAGAATGTTAAACTGTCCGGCGCACTCCTTTGTCTTCTCGCGCACCACGTCCGGAGTGTCGATCCCGATCGTGAAGGTGGTGTCGGGAGCCTTGGCGGCGTTCAAGCCCCAGATCCTGTACCACGGCTGCCCCATCAGCTGACCCACAAGGTCGTGCAGGGCGATGTCCACGGCGGCCTTCGCGGCGGTGTCCCCTTCGTTGATCCCATCCACATAAGTCAGGATGTCATCAATCTGGAACGGGTCGCTGAACTGCTCCAGATTGACCTTGCCCAGGAAGTTGCAGACACTCTCCACGGTCTGTCCGAGGTACGGCGGCATCGAAGCCTCGCCATAGCCGGTGAACCCGTCATATTCAATCTTCACCTGCACATCCGGCGTGGTGGTTCTTGAATATGACGCCACGGTGAACGTGTGCCGCAGCTTGAGCTCATACGGCTCGAAACTCAGCCTCATCCTTGCCGAGCCGCCAACTTTGTATGGTTTAGGAATATTACCGCCGCTCTCCTTGCCGGCGCATCCTGTGACGAGTCCCCCCGTCCCGATGAGCAGTCCGCTCCCGGCGGTCACCATCCCCGCCGTCCTAAGAAAATCCCTGCGTTTCATTGTGCGTGAATTTTATATGTGTATAATATTTATCATGATTTTAAATTGTTCCTCCATATTCTCCTTTACAAGAGAAAGTTCGACTTAACATTGTTAAGTTTGACTAAATTATGGTTTGAGTGCTAACGCTTTATAATCAAAGATTTGCCCTGCCGTTTTGATGAATGTGCTAATTGTATTTCGACTAAAGTTCGACTAAAGTTCGACTAAAATCCACCTCTTGCCTTCTGTTAGTCTGATGACTCCATTTTTCTTTAGGGTTGATAGTAAGTTGCCGATTTTACGGCTTTTTTGCTCATCAGTCAAAATGTCGGATAACTTAGACCTAAGTAGTGTGTTCAACTCGCCTCTGGTGGCTCCGCCAAATGAACGTAGATATGAGATGATCATATCCTTGAAGTGGCTGTCATTAAAACTCCTGTTCTTGATGTATTCTGTCTTTAGCTCGTCATTATCAGCGGTTTTTGCTACATATTCAGATAGGAACAACTTTGGATAGCGTCCTTCCACAAGATGAAGCTTCTTTAAACGAGAGGTGGTTTCCTTATCAATTATCTCGTGCTTTTGCACCATATCCAAAGCTATGCAGTCAAATAATGAGAGGTCTTGATTTGCTCTTAACAACCTATAGTACTTCTCATCGAGAATCTTGCCGTAGATTTTTACAACCACCTCTTTCTTTGCTTGGTCAATCTGATAATCCGGCATAGGAAAGAATCGCTTCTGTTGTTCCGTGAATACTACGTATTCCTCTTCCTATGGTGTCTATCATATTGAAATTGACCATACCTTGGCATAATACATAGTTACGGTAGAACTTCTGCGGGCCGTTTTGTTCAATTGCGTTTTTGACTGATCCAGGCAAAAAGAAACCTCCATTGGCGAATGTTATTGAATCGGGTTCCTCTACCATGGTTATTCGCTCCTGCATTGTGTAGTCCTGATGAGCGATACAATTGTGGAGAACTTCGCGTATGCTATAGTCATCGTATTGCTTGACGATGTCAGGAAACAAAGTCCCTCCTGGCAGAATACGCTGGTTAAGATTCCTGATCTTTGACAGAGCTTCATTGACAGTCAGGATGAAAGGTGTAGAGAAATGTTCGTAGTCAATTTTCTCGTTATGCTCATCAACAAGCACCCAGGTGATGGTAGCCACGGCAGGGCTGATCAAGTGGGTGGATGTCTCTTTGCCTAAGAGTAAGATTGCCGCCCGTGTCAGTTTCCTTTTTATGGCCACACCAGCGTGGCATAGCAATTCCATATCATCCCAAGTCTCAACTTCTTTGGCCAAACGAGGATGAACAGACTTATATTCATTACGTGCCTTTTCCAATGCTTTGGTGTCAAGGTCGTTCAACGTGGCGTTTGGCACAATCTCCGCTGACCAGTCATAAACCGGACTGTTCTCTTCAAGAATGGCATTCAGCCTTTCTTGAGTCAGCTCAACCAAGGAATCCTCTATTCGTTGCCATGCTTTATTGTGGGCATAGACAGGAAGTTTGGGGCGGTGCTTAGGAATATGTATTACCCATACTTTCTTGCCAGTGTCATCGGTGACAAATTCTTCCACGTCAAGTCCTTCTGTCGAGAGATTGGCACAGCGTTCTGTCAATCTCAGTGTCGCTTTCTGACGATTATAATTATAAGTGTCGGTTCCGATGATCCTCAAAGAGTTGTCTTGTACACCTATCACAAGATGTCCACCCTCCATATTCGCGATGGCAGAGACATACGAGATGACATCGTCTTTCTCATCTCCACAAAAAGAGTTCTTCAAGTTCTTGAACTCTTTCCATTCGCACCGCGCATTCTCCTGAGGATATTCGCGAAGAAGATATTGTTGCAGTTCCTGTTCGAGCATATATCTTATTAATCGGAGGGTTGGATTCTCTTTAGTAGCTAAGTCAATGACAATCTGTGATGAATTCCATCATCTGAGGAACCTTGCCGAGGGCGGAGTGGAAGAGTTTCATCTGGTTGCGGGTGCGGACGAGGTTGTGCTCCGGGTACTTGATCTTGTAGTAGGTGTCGCCGCCTATGTAGTCGGCGAAGAACCTTACTGCCTGCATGAATGGGAACAGACAGGCGGCGTATGGCAGATTTTCCCTCTCGATCGGGAGAGGAACGGCTTTGTCCCTTTCAGATAGCCTCTTGTGAAGGCTTTGAAGATCTCCATGTCGAAATCGACCTTGTCCAGTTCCGGCGAATCCTCGGCCACAGGGTTGGCGGCGGTGCGCAGGAAGTCCCCGAAGTCGGAGAACACATAGCTTGGCATCACGGTGTCCAGATCGATGACGCAGAGGATCTTGCCGTCCTTGTCGAACATCATGTTGTTGACCTTCGTGTCGCAGTGGCATATTCTTTTAGGAAGCTTTCCCTCACGGTGCAGCTGCTCGGCCTTGCACATCTGGACCCCGTATTTGTCGATGTCTTCCAGTATCCTGTGAAGTTCCTGATCTCCTGTCTTGTCATCTGCATGCAGACGTCCGGCCCTGTCCTCTCTGACAGCCTCGACCAACTGCCTGAGCCTCAGCTCCATGTTGTGGAAGTCCGGAATCGTCTCTCCGAGCGTGTCCGGGATGTCGGCAAGCATCGCCTCGAAGTTGCCGAAAGCCTCGCCGGCGTACTCTGAATACTCCGGATTGACGGTCTCGTAGGTGTAGGCGTCATTGATGAACACCGAAACCCTCCAGAACTTGCCGTCTTCCAGGCAATATGTCTTCGGCTTCTCGCTCATCAGCACTTCAACCTTCTCACCTTCAGACCTCAACGGAATGAACCTCAATACCTTTCGGTCGATGTCCTCCGCTCCTTCGGCCTCTAATTTTTTACGAATATGTCTGGTCACGGCCTCGATGTTGCCCTGGAGCAGATCCACGTCCGTGAAGATCGCGTTGTTGATCCTCTGCAGCACGTAATCCGGCGCGCCGCCCTCCGTGACAACCTTGTAAGTGTCGTTGATCAGCCCGTTGCCTAAAGGCTTTATCTCCTTGACCTCGCCCTCGATGGCGAAAAAAGTTCAACTATTTTTTTTCAGATCTGTCATTGTTAGTGTCATTTTTTTTAAATATCAATCTCTCAAAGATAACCATTTCAATCAGGAATTTCAAGTCTTGGCCAATCATTTGATTACGAAAATTGTTATTTTTGCGGTTAGTAAGCGTTAAAAATAAGTCGGTAAAGATTTGACGGTATTTCCGGGGATAGATTTCTATTGGAAGAAGGAGTGTGCCTGTGGTACATGACTGATGATGAAAAAAGACATATAGACAGAAAAGACAATCAAAGATTACCAAGTTGTTTTTTAAGGATTACTTAACTCCTCATCGCTTGCGGAAAGTGACTTTGCAATGACTTTCGTGCGTGAGAGGTTTTTTATTAGTCATTATGGAACTTTATGAATATGCCCGTCCGGGGCTGATGGCCGGGAAAAAGATACTTTTATGTGCACGGGTTCGCGTCCAGCGGGCAGAACGGGAGTGTCAGGACGCTGAGGCTGCTGATGCCGCGGACTCAGGTGCTGGCGCCGGATCTGCCGGTGGAGCCGTTCGACGCGATGGAGTTGTTGAGGAATATGGTCGTGTCCGAAAAGCCGGATCTGATTGTCGGCTCCTCATGGGGGGGGCGATGTACGCGGAAATGCGCTGTACGGCGTGGGACAGGATTCTTGTGAACCCGGCGTTTCAGCTGGCGGACACGCTTCTGAAAAACAATGGGCTTGGACGGCAGGAGTTCCATAACCCTCGTCAGGATGGCGAGACATCGTTTCTGGTCACGAAGACCCTTCTGGAACATTTCCGGGAGGTCAGCTCGCATTGCTTCGAAAGGGCTTCGGAGGACCAGGACAAGGTTTTCGGGCTTTACGGGAAGCGCGACACCCTGGTACACACATTCGATCTGTTCTCCGGACATTATCCGCAGGCGGTCAGGTTCGACGGCGAGCACTATCTCAACGACGAGGCTATCCTCCATTCGCTGCTGCCGGTGATCCAATGGATAGATGACAGGCAGAATGGCGTTCAGAGGCCGGTGCTGTTCATCTCGCTGAGCGACAGGATCATCAACCACTCCAGCGGGTTCCACAAGGCTGTGGCCACGCTGGCCGCGGACTATGACATCCACATTGTCGCCGGGGTGCCGTACAACAATCCCGAATTGTGTCAGAAGGTCTTTGGATGGTGCGAGGAGAACCTCGGTGTCCCCTGTCTGGAACCGTGTCACGATAACGAACCACAAGAATCTTCTACTGGCCGACTATCTGATCGACGCCGAGCCAGAGACCAACGGCGGCGAGGACTTCATGGGCACGATGATCCATTTCGGCTCCGATGCCTTCAAGGCCTGGGAGAATGTCCTGACCTATTTCGCACGCCTTGGCGGGCAGTGAGTTTTATACGTTAACCGAGCTTGTGGCCTTTGTGTCATATTGACTATTGTAGCCTTTGTTCAGAGTGCCGGCCTTTTTGCCTATGATAGGGCAATGGGCGGAAAATTCTGCTAAACACTGAGTTTAACAACACTTGACTGCCCTATAGTCACCTTAAAAATCACGTTTTTTTCGTCTGATTGTTGTGTATTTGTGGAGAACAATCATTATCTTTGTATCATCCACACGCATAATGACATACTACACACACATTGTTTAATTTAACTCTAATCACTAGATGAAGAAAGTATTTCTCTTGATCGTTTCGTTGTTCTTCGCAGTCAATGCGTTGGCACAGACGAAAGTCAAGGGCGTGGTTGTCGACTCTTCCAATCAGCCCCTCATCGGTGCAGGTATCGTCCAAGTCGGAAACACCACCAATGGCACGGTAAGTGACATTGACGGTTCGTTCTCTTTGAATGTACCCGAGACCGCATCTCCAAGTATCCTGTGTCGGCTATACGACGAAAATCGTGAACATTGAAGGCAGGACTCAACTTACTATCATTCTTGATGAAAACTCTGAACTCCTCAATGATGTCGTTGTCGTCGCTTTCGGGCAGATGAAAAAGGAGGCCTTTACGGGTTCCGCCGGGACAATGAAGTCTGAGGAGCTTGCCAAAGTATAGGTGACCAACGCCGCCTCGGCTCTTGCCGGCCGTGTCGCCGGTCTCCAGATCAACAACTCTTCTTCACAGTTGGGTTCGTCACCGAGCATTACGATCCGTGGCGTCAGTTCCATCTCCTCTGGTACCGAGCCTCTTATCGTTATCGATGGTATGCCTTTTGACGGCGACCTCAGTCTTGTCAACACCAATGACATCGAGACGATGACCGTCCTGAAGGATGCTGCCTCCAACGCCCTTTACGGAGCCCGTGGAGCCAACGGTGTGATTATGATCACGACCAAACGCGCGACTTCCTCCGACGCGAAGATTACTTTCGATGCCAAGTGGGGTGTTAACCAAAAAGGGCTTAGGAACTACAAGACCACAAATGCCCGGGAGTTCTTCGAGACATATTATAATATGCTCTACAACACCTATGTTAAGGAGGAGGGGGCGACAGCCGAGTCAGCCCACGGGGAAGGCCAACGCGGGCCTTTTCGATTCCGGTATCGGTCCGGGCTATGTGCCTTACACCATGCCGACCGGACAGGACTTCATCCTTGCTGGTGGCAGAATGAATCCTGACGCTGTTGAGGAGAGCGTTCCACAATTTCGGCGGCAGTACCTATTGGATCCAGGCCGATGACTGGGAGAAGGAAGGGCTTCAGTCAGGATTCCGTCAGGAGTACAACCTTAGCGCGTCAGGCCGCTCTGAAAAGATGAATGTCTATGGATCCCTCGGCTACCTTGATCAGGAAGGTATCCAGGAGGGTTCATCGCAGACCCGTCTGACCGCCCGCCTGAAGGCGGACTATCAGGCGAAGAAGTGGCTCAAGATCGGAGGAAACTTCAACTACACCAGGTATGAATATTCCCAGACCTCCGAAGGCACGATCGGCACAGGCACCATCTGGAGCATCATCAAGTGCCAGGCTCCTATCTATCCGGTCTATATCCGTGACGCCAACGGCAACATCATGACGGATAACACCGGCCGCCAGGTCTATGACTTCGCCAACAGCCAGTTGGGAGACCTCAGCCGCGGGGGGGTACCGGCGGCAACGCGATCTTCGCCAACAAGTACCGTGTCTCAAAAACCACCACCGGAAACTCATTCATAGCAAGCGGTTACGCCGACATCAAACTCTTCCCGGACCTTACCCTCACAATCAACGGCAACGCCTATGACTATGACCGCAGAGGCCTTTACACGGAAGACCCGTACACCGACAAGTACACGTCTGGCTCCAACAACGGCTACCTCTCGAAGTCGTCTTCCCGCACGTTCACCTACAACGCCCAGCAACTCCTCAACTACCATAAGGTGATAGATAACACTCACGACATTAGCATGATGCTCGGCCACGAGTACTACAACTACCTTTATGAATATATGGGAGCGTCAGGCTACAATTTTGGTATCGACGGTGCTACCGAGCTTGCCCAGGTGCTGAACAAAAACGGTGACCCGTACTCATATTCAAACGCTTACAACAACGAAGGATATTTCTTCCGCGGAATGTACAGCTACGATAATAAATACTTCGGCTCTCTCTCGTTCCGTCGTGACGCTTCCTCACGCTTCCATAAGGATTACCGTTGGGGTAACTTCTGGTCGGCTGGAGCGGCCTGGATTATTTCCAAGGAAAACTTCTTCGATGTGGGTTGGGTTGACGAGCTCAAGCTCAAGGCCTCCATCGGCAGCCAGGGTAATGACAACATCGGCAATTTCCTCTACGCTGACAACTACACGATTGTGAACAACAACAACTCCGTGGCTTACCAGTGGCTTCAGAAGGGAACCAAGGACATCACCTGGGAGACCAACACCAACGTCAACACCGGTATCGAGTTCAGCGTGCTTGACAGCCGCATCAGCGGTAGCCTTGATTATTTCTACCGCAAGACTACGGATATGCTATTCACCCTCAGCACCCCTCCTTCAGTCGGCTACACAAGCTATTGTCTGAATATGGGTGACATGCGCAACTCGGGTCTTGAACTTGTCCTCAGCGCCGATATCATCAGAATGAAGGACATCTCCTGGGGCGTAGACTTCAACATCTCCCACATCAGGAATAAGGTGCTTTCATTGCCTGACGACGATATCAAGACCACCGAGATAGAAGGTTACAACGGCTATGTGAACGACGACCCATCCTTTGTGTCCAAGTACAAGTACTTCGTGGCAGAGGGCCTTTCCCTCTACACCTGGTACCTTCCTAAATATGCCGGAGTTGATTCCGAGACCGGTGAGGCTCTCTTCTACAAGGATGTCACCGACGAGGCCATAGGAGCGGTCACCAGGGAGACGACCAAAAACGCAAGCGACGCCACTGAATATCTTTGCGGCGACGCTCTGCCTAAGTTCCAGGGTGGTCTCTCGACCTCATTCAGGTACAAGAACTTCGATTTCTCCGTCCAGACAACCTTCCAGCTTGGCGGTAAAGGGTATGACTATGTTTATCAGGTTCTTATGCATTCCGGCGGACAGACCGGAACGACCTGGCACAAGGATATGCTGAACGCTTGGACGGAAACCAATCATTCCGATATTCCTGCTCTCCGCTATTCCAACACCTATGGCCAGTCTCCTCGCTCGGACAGGTTCCTCACCAGCACGAGTTATCTCAGCCTCCAGAATGTGAATTTCGGCTATACGCTTCCGGCCAGGCTTACCCAGAAGTTCAATGTTGCTTCCATAAGGGTTTACTTCTCGGGAGAGAACCTTGGCTTCATCTCGGCCAGAAGAGGTTTTGACCCTCGTTATGCGATCGGTGGCTACACCAACTCCGAACTTTATTCACCAATCCGCACCTTGTCTGGCGGTATTACCTTAACTTTCTAATAACAAAGAAATATGAAAATCAATATAGCGTTAGCTTCAGCTGCGGCATTGGTTTGCCTTACTTCCTGTATGCAGGAGGTTCTGCCTACCGAGTCGGTGATCTCTGACCAGATCGGTCAGTCCGCTTCCGCCCTTGATGGCATGGTCAACTCCATCTACACCAATATGGTGGGCTACAAGAACGAAGACGGCGGTATCGAGACCATTTCATACGGCGGCATGCGTGTGCAACTTGAGCATTCCACCACAATGATGGTCTGCCCTGGCTACAATGGATTCAACACTATGGGCGCATGGACGCAAGGTGCGGTTTCCGCCAGTGGTTCCAACCGTGGTATCTACCCTACATATCTCTATTACGGCTACATCAAGACTGTCAATGACGTGATCGGAATGATCGATATAGGGAACGCCACTGACGAGATGCTCGTCGATCTTGGAATATGTTATGCCTACAGGGCTTTGTACTATATGGATCTCGTGCAGATCATGGAGTACAAGAAACCGCTCGATTCAAGGTACGTGTATGTGGATCCCAAGAGTGACCTCAGCAATCTTGGTGTTCCGATCGTAACGGACAAGACCACGACCCAGGAGGCTTCCAACAATCCTCGCGCGACGGTTGACGAGGTCTATGACCTGATTCTCTCAGACCTTGCAGAGGCTGAGAAGTATCTCGCCGGCTACACCCGTAAAGATAAGGTTGAGCCTGACCTCGCCGTCGTGTATGGCCTTTTCGCCCGCGCCTACACCAACCTTGCGTCACGCACTGAGCGTGCCGCGAAGTACACCGCCAAGGCTGATTACTGGAAACTTGCCGGGGAGTATGCCGACAAGGCTATCTCCCAGTCCGGCTGCACGCCTCTCACCGAGGCTCAGTGGACGGATCCCAAGACCGGTTTCAACAACCGCAACTCTCAAAATTCATGGATGCTTGCCACCCACATCGATCCTAACAACACGACAGCCGCCACTGACGGATCTTTCGTATATGCTATGATTATGGGTACAGAGACCACGTTCTCTGTATATGGGTGGGTGTAGGGGCGAGCCCTTGATCGCGCCGCCTACGAAAGGCTTTCCGACAACGACTGGCGCAAGAAGTCCTGGCTTGGGCCAGAGTTCTTCTATGAGTCCAAGAACCAGAAACCAGGTGAAGCCTATCTGGTCGAGAAAGATGCCAATGGCAACCTGATCAACAACAAGTGGGCTACCGCCGGCAACAACAAGAGCACCGAGCAGGCCGACTGGAGTAACGACCCTGGCAAGTATCAGTTCAGCAACTCCGCCTCTTGGGTCCGCTCACGCATCAACACGAGTTACGGATTCAAGGCCTGGCCTTGGCTCTACGTGAACCTCAAGTTCCGTCCTAACGAGGGTAACTACAACACCTACGAGGTCGGCGGAGCGACAGACTTCCCGATTATGCGTGTGGAGGAGATGTACTTCCTGAAGGCAGAGGCCGAACTTAACACCACCGGTGTCGCCGCCGCCAAAGGCAACTCTTGAGGGTCTAATTAAGACCCGCAACAGCACTTACACCTGTGTGGCGACAACCAAGAAGGATGTCTATGAGGAACTTATGTTCCAAAAGGGCATCGAGTTCTGGGGTGAAGGCATCAACTACTTCGACAACAAGCGCCTTGAGACCGGATGCCATCGCTGGTATCCAGGGGCAAGTGTCGAGAGAGCCGCTCATGCCATTGACATGAACAGGATCCATCCGGGTTGGACTCCAGGCTTCAACAACGCCGAACTCAACGGCAACAGGGCCGTTTACGATTTCAACAATCCTTACACGACTTACAGTACCTACACGACCGCGCTCCGCACCAACGACGAAGTCGCAAGCCACTATGGTGAGGCTATCGAGGTTGAGGGTCACAAGTTCTTCGACGCTGAAAAGTTTGAATAATGTAAACGCTCCCGTCACGGGAGCCAACAAAAAAACGCTTACAATGAAATCAGAAAAAACAATATCCGCATTTCTCTCGGTCCTGGCGGTCCTATTTTCGGCTGTGTCCTGCAAGGATGATGGCGGCACGTCCGGTTCAAGCTCCGAGTGTTATTTCTTCCAGGAGTCCTTCTCATTTAACGTGACCTCCAACCCGGAGGTCGAGATTCCGGTCGTTCGTCTCGGAACATCCGGCGATGTCAGCGTAAATGTCTCATTCACGGGATCATCCTTGTTCACTGTTCCTTCCCAGGTTACCATCAAGGATGGCGAGAGGGTCGGTAACCTTGTTGTGACCTATGACAAGTCTCAGCTTGCCTTCAACGAGACTTATGAGTTGAACCTCTCAATTTCTGACTATACCTCCCTTTTCGGCTATGGCAAGGCCGTCGCAACGATCGAGTACCCTACCTCTTACTATGAATATGGTAAAGGCACCATCGAGGAAGGATGGTGGGGTGAGCAGGAGGACAAGGTTATGTACGCCCGTGACTATGCCAAGAATATTCTCCAGTGTTATCTTCCTGACTGTTGGGGTCACGACACCGGCGCCGGCTACGATGTACAGGACTATGTCTTCTACTGGAACACCGAGACCAACAAGGTCTATGTGCCTCTTCAGTATATGGGTACAACGGGCGGCGACAAGATCCAATGGAACATCGCCGACCGTGGTGTGCTTGCCTGTATGTTCGGTGGTCCTGGACACAAGGAGGGAAGTTCCGCTTGGATGAGTTATGTGGATGGCTGGTACAAGGACGCCGGCCTGACACAGCCTTGCTACGATCCTGCCAAGAAGATGTTCTATCTTTCCGACACAGCCGCTGTTGATCCTGCCACTGGAAAGGTTGTATATGGCACAGCCGGAACGTTCGATGTGTTCAAACTTTCAGAATAAGATAGGTTGGGATAATATGATTAACCGGTCTGCCTGTCAGGTCAGACCGGTTTTTATGTCTTCAGTCGGCGGGGAAGACCACTCCGGCCTGGCGGCGGATCTCGTCAAGGATCTCGGCCGTGACGAGTGATGTCTCCAGGCTGTTGACGGACGATTCAAGGCGGCCTGAATCCAGCACATCGATGAATTCCTTGAACTCGCAGAGGTACTCGTCAGCGTCCATTGGGACGGAAATGTCGATGGTCTCCGGCCCGGAGGAGCGTCCCGAGGTCGGAGCGCCGCGCCTTGTCATCCCGGCGTGACGGCAGATGTGGATCTGATCCAGCGAGATGATCCCTTTGTCGCAGGAAATCTCTGTGCGAAGGTTGGAGTCCGCTATCTTTGAATATATCACCGAAGCGCTCATCCCGTCATATTCAAAAATCACACTGCCTTGCAGGTCAATGCGTTTCCACTCTTTCCGGTCGAGGCGCACCGGCACCTCGCAGGTTGTCACCTCCGCCTTAATGCCCCTCGGCCTCCCGAAAAGCGCCACCATCGGGAAGACCGTGTATATTCCTATGTCCATCAACGCCCCGCCCGAGCGCTCCGGATTGAGCGAGCTTGGCACCGCCGAACTGTCCTCTCCGGCGATGATCCTCTTGACCAGATCGTATTTCGAGGAATACTGGCAGAATGACGCGAAGTAGTGCCGGACGGCTCCCATCCCGGCCAGATGCTTGCGCGCCGCCACGAAGTTGGGACAAAGTGTCGAGATCATCGCTTCCATCAGCATCACACCGTTCTCCCTTGCTGCTTTGACCATCTCGCTCACTTCGCAGGCGTTGGAGGCCATCGGCTTCTCGCACAGCACGTGCTTGTGGTGCCTCAGGCACTTGATCGCGATGTCGTGGTGCGTGTCGTTGGGAGTCCCGATATAGATCGCGTCGATTTCAGGATCGGATGCCATCTCGTCAACGTCCGTGTACACTTTCCCGATGCAATGCGCCTCGGCGAAGGCCTTGCCGCTTTCCCGCGAGCGGGAGCACACCGCCGCGGCCTCGAACCGCGGCTCAAGCACGGCCCCTTTGAGAACCCAGTCACTGATGCGACCGGTGCCTACTATTCCGAATCTTGTCTTTTTCATTTCAACGCTCCTCTAAGTTCAAGATAATCAATCGCCGCGGTCTTTGCGGAAGCTTTCCCCGCCGTGTCTATGGTCATTACATCGTAGCCGAGTCTCGGTACAAGCCCGGCGGTCTTGTCGCTGAGCTCAGGTTCGATGAGAATCAGTCCGCTGACCGCCTTTTCATCTTGTAGGCCGCCTTGACCACGGCTTCGGAGGCGAAAGTGTCACAGACAAGGTATATCCTGTCCTTGTCCGTGAACTTCTCTTTCGCGATCTTCTTCACAATAAACTCCACGTCCTTCCCTTTTTCGTGGAAGGCGGTCGCATAGCCGATCAGCCCCTCTGGAACCAACGCCTTCACAAACCCTTCAGGGTAAGCGGTTTTCAGCGGTTCGTGGAAGAATATGACAACCGGCCTTGGCCCCAGCGAGTCCGGAAAGAAGCCTTTCTCGTCAGCGGGCTTGAATACCTTACCGAATATCTTGTCACTGTTGTGGTAGAAACTCAACTCCTCCACGATTATCCTGCTTCCGTTCTCAGCCTTCACCCTTTCGCGAGGGCTGGATTCCTTGAATATGTTCAGTCCGATGATGCCCAATAGGGCGACCAGCAAGGACGCGACTACCGAAATGATCACTTTTTTCATTACCGCATCAATATTTAATGTTTTACACTATCACAAAAATAATTAAATTTGTACGAATATGCCAAAGTTTAACCCCATATCGCGTTGGTCCGAAAGGAACCAGCTCCTTGTGCTCAGCCTCGTCGTCGGAATCGTGGTCGGGCTTGCCGCCGTGCTGCTCAAGACCTTGATCTCGGTGCTCCAGGAGGGCTTGCGTGACGCTTTCGGAGGAGTCCTGGGCGGATCATTGTACTATCTTGCACTGCCTGGAATCGGAATGCTCCTTGCGATGCTGTTCTGCAAGTATGTGATCAAGGACAGTATCGGCCACGGTGTCACCAAGGCCCTTCAGGCGGTCTCAAGGCACGAGTCCAGGATCAAGCCGCACAATATGTGGTCTTCCGTCGCCGCGAGTTCCGTCACCATCGGATTCGGCGGATCCGTCGGAGGGAGGCCCCGATCGTCTATACCGGAGCCGCCATCGGAGCCAACTTCGCCCGCTATATGGGATTGTCCTACGGGGAGTATGACTGTGCTTCTGGTCTGTGGTGCCGCGGCCGCCGTGGCTGGAATATTCAAGGCTCCTCTCGCCGGAGTCCTTTTCGTGCTGGAGATTCTGCTTTTCAACATTTCGATGACCTCAATGATATGCCGCTGCTGCTGTCAACCGTCTCAGCCACAGTGGTTTCCTATACTCTTCTTGGCTCATCCACCCCGTTCGAATGCACCCTTACCCCGTTCGAACTCAAGAATATTCCTTATTACGTCATTCTTGGACTTTTCTGCGGGGCGTTCTCCATCTATTTCATCCGTACGACCTTGAAGCTGGAGGACCGGATCGGCAAGATGGAGAATGCCTATCTGAAATGGATAATGTGCGCGGTCGGGCTCGGAATCCTGATATTCCTTTTCCCTCCGCTCTATGGCGAAGGCTATGAGTCTCTTGGTGTGCTGCTTAACGGGAAGGAACTTTCGCTTGACGGACAGACTCCGCTTGCGTTTCTGGCACACAGCCCGTGGTCCGTGCCGATCTTTTTCATGCTGATCCTTTTTGTTGAAGGTGTTCTCCATGACATTGACTAATGCCGGTGGAGGAGTGGGTGGAACTTTCGGTCCGACCCCGTTCGTCGGCGCGATCGCGGGATTCGTTTGTGGCGAGAACACTCAATATGCTTTTTGACGGGACTGCGACCTCGATTCCGGAACAGAACTTCGTGTTGGTCGGGATGGCCGGGCTGATGGCCGGCGTGATGCAGGCCCCGATGACGGCGATCTTCCTTATCGCCGAGATCTCAGGAGGTTACGACCTGTTCCTGCCTTTGATCCTTACCTCGACCATCGCTTTCGGAACGACCAGAATTGTCGAGAAATATTCCATCTACACCAAACGTATAGCCCAGAGAGGAGAACTTCTGACCCACGACAGCGACCAGGCCGTGCTGACCCTTCTGAAGGTGTCCGATGTGATAGAGACCGATTTCTCGACGGTGAAGATAGACGACACCCTCGGCCGCCTTGTCGAGGTCGTCTCCGAATCCACCAGAAACATATTCCTGTTCTGGACTCGGTGGACCGTTTTCAAGGGTTCGTCTCTTTGGAGGACATCCGCAAGGACATGTTCCCGGACCGATGAATATGAGACCCTGCACGTCTTCAACTTCATGCGGAGCGCCGAGGAATATGTCTATGAGGACGAGAAGATGGATTCCGTGATGAAAAAGTTCGAGGTCACATCGGCGTGGAATCTTCCTGTGGTGAGGCGTGACAGAACCTACGTCGGGTTCGTCTCCAAGTCCAAGATCTTCTCGGCTTACCGGGACGAGCTGAAGGTCGTTTCTCAGGATTGACGCGTGCGGGCAGTCGCCGTCGAATGTGGGGCGATGTTTTTTACGGCAGGCAATTGCCTGCTTGCGAAAGTTGATTGATTAATAACACTTTATGAATATGAAGAATATCTATATTGATTATATTGCCCGTGCCATCGGAGTCAAGGATTGGCAGGTCGAGAACTGCGTACATCTTTTCGAGGAGGGCAACACGATTCCGTTCATCAGCCGTTACAGGAAGGAGAAGACCGGAGGGTTGGACGATGTAGCCGTCGCCGAGATCAAGCACTGGAACGATGTGTTCACGGAGATGGAGAAGAGGAAGGAGGGCATACTGTCCACGATCTCCGAGCAGGGAAAGCTTACGGACGAGTTGCGCTCCAAGATTGAGAATTGTGTGATGGCCAGTGAGTTGGAGGATCTGTATCTGCCGTACAGACCTAAGAGGAGAACCCGTGCCACGATGGCGAAGGAGAAAGGTCTGGAGCCGTTGGCTGACAAGATGTGGAAGGTTGAGGTGGCTGACCCGGAGACTGAGGCCCGGAAATATGTCGGGGATAAGGTCGGTTCGGTTGAGGAGGCCCTTGCCGGAGCCCGTGACATCATCGCCGAGCGGCTTTCCGAATCGCAGACCGTCCGTGAGAACCTCAGGCACATATTCAGAACCCGCAGGATAGAGTCCAAGGCCACAAAGCGGCCTCAAGCAATGCCGAGGCTTCGAAGTACAGGACTTATTTCAATTTCTCGATGCCGCTCCAGAGGATTCCTTCGCATAACCTTTTGGCGATACTTCGTGCTGAGAATGAGGGCTTTTTGTCTGTAGGGCTCGATGCGGATCCGGAGAAATGCGGCAACAAGATTTATTATGATTTTTGTCAGGAACATCGTTATCCTGGTTCCAAGCTTGCCGACCAGATCCGTCAGGCCGTTGATGACGCTTATAAGCGTTTGCTTGAGCCATCGTTGACCAACGAGATTGTCAAAGAGGCCAAGGAAAAGGCTGACATCGAGTCGATCAATGTTTTCGGAGAGAATCTCACGCAGCTTCTGCTTTCCGCTCCGGTAGGCCAGAAGAGGACAATGGCGATTGACCCAGGCTTCCGCAACGGCTGTAAGATAGTCTGTCTGGACGAGCAGGGAAACCTCCTGCACCACGAGATCATATTCCCTCACCCGCCTCAGAGCGAGAAGATCAAGTCGATAATGGCTGTTTCCTCAATGATTGATGAATATGCCATCGAGGTCATCGCCATCGGCAACGGCACGGCATCCCGTGAGACGGAGGACTTCATCAAACGTGTCGGGATTCCGGAGAACGTCAAGGTGTTCACTGTCAGCGAGGACGGAGCGTCGATATATTCGGCCTCCGAGGTCGCGAGGCAGGAGTTTCCGGATGAGGATGTGACAGTCAGGGGAGCGGTGTCGATCGGCCGACGTCTGATGGATCCGCTTTCGGAGCTCGTCAAGATCGACCCTAAGTCATTGGGTGTGGGGCAGTACCAGCACGATGTGGATCAGAATCTGCTTCGGGAGAAACTGGACAACACCGTGGTCATCTGCGTGAACAGCGTCGGAGTGAATCTCAACACCGCCAGTCCTTACCTCTTGAGTTATGTCTCGGGCATCGGTCCGGCTTTGGCATCGAACATTGTGGAGTACCGCTCTTCGATCAAGGGCTTCTCCTCCAGAACCCAACTCCGTAAGGTCCCGAAACTCGGCCCGAAGGCTTTCGAGCAGTGCGCCGGCTTCCTTCGCATCCAGAACGCCGAGAATCCTCTCGACAACTCAGCCGTGCACCCAGAGTGCTATCACATCGTCTTGACAGGATGGCTTCTGACCTCGGAGTCAGCACCAAGGAACTGGTCGGAAATGAGGAGTTGATCAAGAAGATCGATCCGTCGGCCTACGTGGAGGGTGAGTTCGGCCTTCCAACGATCAATGATATTCTGAAGGAATTGGCCAAGCCCGGCCGTGACCCTCGCCAGAGCGCCCAGGAATTCAGTTTCGCCGAGGATATCCACGAGATTGATGACCTCAAGCCAGGTATGGAACTGCCGGGAATCGTCACGAACGTGACCGCTTTCGGAGCCTTTGTTGACATTGGCATCCACGAGAACGGCCTAATCCACGTCTCCCAGATGCGTGGCCAGAAAGTGAAACTCCACCAAAAAGTCACCGTCAGCGTCCTCGATGTCGATTTCGACCGCAAACGCATCTCGCTCCGTCTTTTGACCAGAAAGTAAACCGTTCGGTCGCTGAGCTTTTGGTTCGATGAAGCTCACCAACCATCGAATCACCCAAGTGAATAACTTAGTTAGCTGATTCTGCGGTCGCTGAGCTTGTCAAAGCATCGAAGCACCTCATAGTTCAGTGATGTGCCGTCATGAACCTTAGCCACCCGCGGCTATAAGCGGGAGTGGCCCAGCCTCCGGCTGGGAGGGACGGAGCGCGAAGCGCGGAGGGTTCGTGACGGCATTTCACTGAAAAGGGATAAAAACGGTAGGCAGGTGCCGAAATGTTAGTGAATATTTGAATATTATTTCTTTTCAAAAGAGAAATTTGATTATCTTTGTAGAAATGTAAGTATAACTAACAGATTACTCATATTCCGTATTATATTATGAGCGCGACAAGAAGTATATGTGACAACAAGGCGGTAGTTTATCTGCTGTCCGTATTGGCCATTGTGCTTTGGGGAATGTCCTACATCTGGAGCGACCGACTGATCGCCCTCGGAGTCCCGATTTCATATTTCGTCCCGTTAAGGATTTTTGTCGCCGGAATCATACTTCTTCTCTTCAACATCCTAACAAAGAACTTTCCGCCTGATAGCCCGCAAAGATATCTGGAAATTTTTTTTGCTGCTCGCTCTCTTTGAGCCACTTATCTACTTCTTCTGCGAGACCTACGGCATAAAAGAGACCGGCTCGCCGACCATCAGCGCGATGATCATCGCCTCAGTACCGATCTTCTCAGTAGGAGCCGGTGCCCTGTTCTTCAAAGAGCGTATCTCGATCCTGAACGGCTTCGGAATCGCCGTGACACTGGCCGGCATCTGTCTGGTCCTTCTCAAGCAAGGAGGAGATGAAGGTGTGCCGCAGAATTTCATCCTCGGAGTCGTGCTCCTGATGATAGCCGTCTTCTCAGAGGTCGGCCACGCCTCCTTGACAAAACTTCTCGCCGACGGCTACAAGCCTCAGGTCATCGTGATGTACCAGTTCCTGATCGGAACCGTGTACTTCCTGCCGTTCTTCCTGACGAGAGGCATCGAGAATTTCGACGCGAGACTCGTCTCCTGGGAAGTCCTGGAACCTATCCTCTGTCTCGCTGTCCTCTGCTCCAGCCTTGCCTTCTCTCTGTGGGCCATGGCAATCAAGAAGTTAGGCGTGGGCAAGTCCAGCGTCTTCCTCGCCATGATGTGCGTAGCCACCGCCCTCGTCGCCGAAGTCATCGGCCGCGAGCACCTCTCCCTCTTCCAATGGCTCGGCGTCCTCATCGCCGTCCTCGGCATCGTCCTCTCCCAGTACTGCTGCACAAAAAAAAATCTGAAATTTAGTGCGGCCGCTAAAAAAAGTATGATAAATCGTACTTACTCTTGCTGGCTTAAAGTTTTTTCTCTATTTTGGGCCAGTCTCCAATTGTATTCCGTGATAGATTGTACTTTCCTGATTTAGGTTGACTCGGGTTTATAGATTATTACTGGTATAAGTTGACTTAGAGAGGGGCCTTTCTTGTACCAAATATACCGGGACGCACCATTGGTACAGGAAATGCACTTCTGGTGTACCAAGAAGGTCAAGACATTTGGTTCGGGGCAAGGGAAGGAAAAATTTCTTACGCATGGTCAAGACTTTACAAAATGCTTTCAGCCACATATTGTGTCTATGCCCACAGAGGTTGGATAGGACTGAAAGACTCAAGGCCCAAGATGCAAGATTTTCACGTCAATGTGCCTTCCTGGAGCTTCCAACAAACTTTGGACTGAAAGCATTTTGTAAATTCACTACGAAGAGGCAACACTCTTAATTCAATTCACGTTCATCGATCTTGGCTTGTGGCATGGTAGGTTCAGTTCCGAGTGACTGTTATTTCGGGTGAAAAAAGGGTGGTTAAACATCCAGGTTGGCATTCATGACCGGCATGAGGCCACAATTATTTAAACATCAACACCATAAGAGTTAGTCAACTTCTATATAGCACATAAAGATCTTATCATCCGAGTCTAAATGAACAAGTTGCATTGCCTTTCCGTGGTATTTTACTAATTTCCAACCGGAAACAATCCGGCAGGTGTTGTCATTTCCGAAATTATATCACTAACTTAGCATCGTTTTAGACCGATGGCCTGAAACAGACATATTTGATGAAAGTGTTTTCGCACTATCCTTCTGAAGAAATCTGACAGTTTCCATAGAAAGTAGGGTAAACGACAACACCATTTCATCTGTATTCGCTTGCGTGTACCTCACACTCAACGATACAGGTGTGGGGATTGTTTCCGTTTTATTTACTATCGGGCTTTGAAGATGAGTTTAAAGGTTGTAACGAATAGAGAAAGGATGCGAAGCCCGTGAAGTAGTTCTTGTCCTCCTCATCATTCTTGGACAAGCCAAACGTCATAAGCGCCGAGCGATGCGCCATGTACTTGAAGCATTCCCGCTCCACGTAGGCCACCCACTGCGCCGGTTTGCCCGCCTCCTCTAGCGTCTCGCCCCGCTCGAACGTCCGCCGTTCCCCGTGCTCCATGCAGTACTCCCGCAGGAACTCCAGATCTAGTCCCTCCTTGTAGGTGTTGAATTGCTTGTTTGGTGTCATATTAGCCAAATTCTTGATTCGTGGGTGCAAACGTAGTCATTTTTCAGCACAATTCGTTTCTTTTTGTTATACCACAGCCTTGTTTTAGATAAAATTTGCTTATATTACGCGCGAAACGATGATTTTACGCTTCCATTTCGAGAAAAAGTAGTACCTTTGCAAGCAAATTAATGCCACTTTTAAGTGGACTCAAAGTTTAATTATGGGAAAGCCATTCAAAGTAGAGTTGGAAAAGCTTGCGGGTACCATAAAGTGGGCTGAGCAGCAGGATGTGACGCGTCTTGCACGGTTTCTGTTTGTAGAGAACAAGCAGATACCTTTGGTGTGCATTGGCTCTGGCGGTTCGCTCAGTGCTTGCCATTATGCAGTCCTGCTCAATCTGCAGCGCAACGGCGTGTTGGCACAGGCCATGACTCCTTTACAGATGATGTATTCGGGGCGTGAGTTGTTGCGTAGCAGCAAACTGCTTTTCCTTAGTGCCAGTGGTAAGAACAAGGATATACTGAATGCCCTCAAGTATGGTGTAAAGTATAACGAGTCGGGCATGATGAGCCTGACCCTCCGCAAGAACAATCCTACGGAGAAATTGCTAGAACAATACCCCAAGGTGCTGCGCTGGTGTGAAGATATCCCCAGCGAGAAAGATGGCTTTCTAGCCACCAATTCGCTGCTTGCCACTTTCACCCTCTTGAACCGCAGTTTCGATGGCGAACTTGTAGGCGACAAGATAGCCTTTGACGGAACCTATTCAAAAAACTATGAGTTTAACCTTGCCAACATTCAGAACTTCATTGTTCTTTATGGGGCAGCAGGCGAACCCGTAGCATGGGATATTGAATCCAAACTGACAGAGGCCGCTTTGGGTTCAGCCCTGCTCAGCGATTACCGCAACTTTGGTCATGGCCGTCACCATTGGTTTGACAAGCGGAGCGAGAACTCTTGTATTATTGCATTAGTAACACCCGTTGAACGCGAACTGGCTTATAAAACCATTGGTTGCCTGCCCAAGAATGTACCGGTTATCTTTATTGAAACTGAGTTGCAGACCACCGCAGCGTCCATCGATATACTGCTGAAAGTATTCCGTTTTGTCAACGACTTGGGCGAGGCTCGTGGCATTGACCCCGGAAAACCCGGTGTGCCAGGATACGGTCGTATGCTCTACAACCTGGACTATTTCAAGTTGACCAACCGTATCCTGCCCGTACAAAAGACACTCGATGTGGCGGTGTTGCGCAAACTGGGCGTAGCTGGTAGAGACAACACCCCTTTGAGGGAGCATTATGGCGTGGCTTGCCGGCGTTTTGTACGCCAGTTGAACAAGGTTAAGTTTACCACCATAGCCTTCGACTACGATGGTACGCTCTCTGCCCCCGACCGCAAAAGCCGTTTTACGAATAGGTTGTGCGATGAGATAAGAGATGCGTTGATTCCATTGTTAGAAAATGGAGCACTGATAGTGGTAGCCACAGGTCGTGGCAAGTCGGTTGGCGAGTCGTTCCAAGAATCCATAGACCAGAAATACTGGCCGCAAATCAAGGTGGGTTACTATAATGGTGCCTGCCTGTTGGTTTTAGGCGAAGAGGATAAACTGAAAGTGTGGAGGGGACTGCCCTTTGATAGCAAACTGAAAGCATTGGAGGAGGAACTGAAACTTAGACTCCCCGAGGGCTGTGTGGACTACAAATTTGCAGAGCGCAGCCTTCAACTGTCCATTGAGGGAGAAATGACCCAGATGGAATCACGACTGGTTTATGAGACATGCCGTGAAATCATCTGGGACAAGCAGATGAAAGACATCCGTGTTTGGCGTAGCAGTCACAGTATGGATATTGTGGTTTACCATGAAGTAAGCAAACAACGAGTGATAGAAGCCCCGGAGCATACATTGTGCATAGGTGATTATGGAACCGTGGAAGGCAATGACTATGAAATGCTGACCAGTAAGTACTCATTGAGCGTTGATCGTGTATCAAAGAATGCAGAGAGTTGCTGGAACATAGCCCCGTCAGGCATTAAGGGACTTGATGCAACCCTTTATTACCTAAGCCGCATGAAGGCAAAAGAAGGAAAGATAACGTGTAAGTTTAGCGTATGAACAGTAATTTAGCAAACCAACTTCTTGCAAGCATCATGAAATGGGATGCCCAGACATTGGCATCAGAACGTGCTGCCCTTGAATTCATGGGTAGCATGAAGTATGATGCATACGACCGTTATATGCCGGGAATGCGCTTTATGAGCAGTCTGGTACAATGGCTGAATGATATTGAAGAGGAAGACCGCGATGAGGCTTATAAGTTTATAAAAGAAAAACTAGTCTTCATATCCTCAACACAGATGAACTATCTAGTGGATTTGTTATATGACTCAAAAATACGACCTATTCTGCTGGATATGGCTACTACTGAAACGGGTATGCCATCATATAAACGTTCAAGCAATGTGGTGCATAATCGTTTTGAAATTGAGAAACGTTCCGCATTGGTGGTTGGTCTCAGCGATGGTGCTCATACAGACATCTTGCGTCGTAGCGCAGGCTTCAGTAATGAGCAGGTCTTGACCAACTACTATCCTGACGGGAAGAAACTGAAGGATATGCTGGATGAACTGCGTAAAGACGACAAACTGAAAAGAATAGAAAAACCATACTTCCGTAGGATTTTCTTGATTGACGACTTTACCGCCAGTGGAAAGAGTTTCATCCGCTATGATGAAAGCAATGGGAAATATCATGGCAAGTTGAAGAAAATAATCGATGAACTATGTACTCGAGGCTATGTTGAAAAAGGACAGAAAATAGAGCATCTGAGCTATCTTCTGAACCCAGAGCAAAAGATACAGATCGACATCTTGTTTTGTATCGCCACTGAAAGAGCAAAGACCAGTATAAAGGACAACCTTGACGATTACTTGAAATCAGTAGGGTGGCAAGACAAAGTGGAGTTCAACATCCACATCGTACAACTTCTGGAAGACAAACTATCGAACGACATCAAGAGTGATAATGACTTGGTGAAGATAATAAAGAAGGATAAGCACTTCGTGGAAGAGTGTGTTATATCCAAGAGCTACAAGGTTGGCAAAAACGACAGCCCTTGGTTGGGATTTGATGAATGCGCCCTGCCTGTTGTACTTGCTCACAATACGCCAAATAACTCTCTGCCCATCATTTGGCAGGATGCAGAAAGATTTCATGGATTGTTCCCCCGTATAAGCCGCCATTGACCGTATGAATATCTATAAGAATCCATTTGCCATACGCGCTTCTGAGCGAATAGAAACTGACGAGATGTTCTTGGAACTCTTCTCGTCGGAGCCCTTGACTCATCTTGAAGAAAAGTTTGAACAGGATAAACTATGGAACAACATAACTACCATTCTCAGTTCGCCTGGCGCAGGAAAGACTACGCTTTTGCGTCTTTTCTCACCGACAATTCTTCAGCGTATTACAGAACGCAATACGGCCTATAAGAAGCTGAAAAAGTTGGAAGTGATAGATAGCGATCATATCAAAAAATGCGGTGTTTATCTACAGTTGGGTCGTGACTATGAGTTTTTGGAAGATGATGTTCTGTTTAATGAGATTGAGCAGAAAAGGATATTTCTGTCACTCCTCAATGCGAGGATTGTGCTGGCCACTCTGAAAAGCCTGATGGTACTTGCTGGTATCAAATATACTCAATTAAATGAAATTACTTATACACCGGAGGAGATAATACCAGAACTTGGGGACTTTAAGGCAGAGTACACTGGAAAAGAACTGCTGGATTGGGCTGCTGAACAGGAACGGAAGATATGCGAGTTTCTTGATAGTTTTGTGATGCCAGAAGAGGGTATTCATGGCAGTAGCAAATTGTTTGCGCTGCAAGCAATGAAGGCATCTTGGTTTACCCATAATGGAGAGAATCTTTGTGAAGACTTCATCTTCCAGATTGACGACGGTCATAAACTCACACCAGGAATCAAAAAAAAAAGATTATCCGTGATGAGACTGTTGAGGTGCGCATGCATGTAACGCTTTGGATTGCAGAACGTTTGGAAACACTCTCCACAACTGATATATTGAGTGATAAGAATATCAAGGATAGGGATGACCAGACCATCCACCTGGAAAACACTAAGAAGGGCATATTCAATCCAATGGTGAAGAATATATCTACGCTGCGTAGTGCTTTCTCTGCGGACGGTATCATCCTTGCAAGCGCGCTTGCAAGTGATACCACAATTAACTATAAGGCGCTTTATAACGACGCTAGCAAGAGGTATCTGACTCAATTGGCAGAACTGCACAATTTTGACAACTATACTGAGTGTGTGGCTGCTATAGAAAATCAAGACCCGTATGAACGTGTGCTTAATATGCGAGCCTTGCTAATGCATGCTGCCCGTCAAGGTGCAAATGGTGCGATGAACCTGTTTGGATATACAGTTCAGGATTTAGACTGGATGTTAACTCTCCGTTGAAGCCTTTAGTAAAAGAGGTAATGCCAGGAGAGATAAAGAAGTTGCCCCAGTACTACGGTTTCTCAACACTTATGGATCTGGCCAGCCAGAATGTGGAGCAATTCTTGGATTTGTCTGCCAAGATGTATGAACTATTGGTGGCCAAGAAGATCTCTGACCCTTCTCACTATGTATTGACGGCAGAGGAACAAGACAAGATTGTAAGAGACTTTGCACTTGCTCGTTTGGAGGATATCAAGCGCCTGCCACTTGGCAATAAGATCTATGGGTTCCTGATGAAACTTATAGATTTCTGCTATAGTGTTACATTCACACCCACATATTCTTATCGCTCTGTTACCGGCTTTGCCGTGAAGGAAGAGAATTCTAGCAAATGGGGTAAGGATGGCTTTTGGTTCCAAGACCCCGATAATGAAGAATTGGCAACAATTCTAAAAGATTGCCTTGCCTATAATTTCTTGATGAAACAGGGCGTAACTCAAGGCAAAAAAGACCAGAAATGGACCATATTCTATCTGAATAGCTGGCTTTGTGCATATGCACATCTGCCACTTGAGCGTGGAGGATGGCGTCCATTGACACTTCATAAACTAAATTCTTGGCTATGAAAAAAAACGTTGGGAATCATACGTGATGTATCGCCAGAATAAAAAGCTGGTGGAGTTCTGGAAGGAGTATTATAAGGATAGGTCTGCTGTGAAGGTGCTGTTCTTATTGGGCAAGGGCTTTGATCCTAGAATGAATAATATCCTAAAATTGTTCCTTGAAAATAACCCTGAGCAGCAATTGGATTGTATTGCTTTTGACTTCCCTAATGAAAAAGATCCAAAGGAGAACAAGAAGTTGTATGAAATCAATTCGCGACAACTGGCAGAATTGAAAGACCAATATGGCTTTGGTTATGAGGAACTGCAAATAGATGGTAGTTTGCCTTGGGACAAGCGTATAGCTCAGATGAGTCGCCAAGTGATAGGCAAAGACTTGAGCGCCTATAATGACGTGATAATGGATGTTAGTTCATTACCCAGAGCATTCTATTTCAATATTGGCAAAGCTTTGTTTAACAAGCTTGACAAGGATAAATCTAAGAATCTGTTCTTTGCAGTATCTGAAAACGTTACGATAGATGAACAGATAAAGAAAACACCAGTAATAGACAATATTGAGCCGCTGGTGGGATTCCGTTCTTTATCAAGTCGTGAGTCTAATTTGGATAGGATAAATATCCTGATTAGCTTGATGGGAGACCAGAATATTGACATTTTACGGAGCATCTACAATCATTTCCAACCTTCAGATATGTTTCCCGTGTTGCCTTTCCCATCGAAAGACCCACGACACTCTGACTATCTGATGCTGAAATACCATGAGTTCTTTACTGAGAAGCAGTTTACCGAGTCACAGAATATCACTTACGCTGATGAGCAGAATCCGTTTGAACTGTATCGTATTGTGTCAAATATGATTCAGGGGCATCAGGCAACCTTCAAGAAGCCTATCAGTGACCATGTGTGTTTTGGTATTGCGTTGCTGACAAGTAAATTATTATCACTTGGCGCATTGCTTGTGGGATTGGAATATAACAATTGTGTCACTATTTACAACGTAAGTTCAGCGAACTACGAAATTGAAGATACTACTGTGTTTAAGCGGATCAATGAGGGGAGTGAACCATTTCTGCTTTGGATTACAGGAGAAGCATACAACGAAAATTAAAGCTGGTCAATAAAAGTAAAAATACAGTAACAGAACCAATTTTTCGTAATTAATTTGCGCAGTTAGACAGAAAATGTCTATCTTTGCAAACGAAATATTAAATGCGAGATAATGGCGAGCATAGCAAGCTGGATATACGATAGGCCGCTTAGAGGCAATTACACCTTCACACACGATGAGGTGGCGCAGGCGTTCCCTGATATGAGTGCCGGCAGCATTGCACGGGCACTGACCAGGGAGGTGAGCAAGGGACGGATTATGTCGCCCCTGCGCGGCTTCTACGTCATTGTGCCAGATGAGTATGTGCTGCGCGGGGCTGTGCCGCAGTCGTTTTACTTGGATGGCATGATGCACCATCTGGGACGCAAATACTATGTGGCTCTGTTGAGTGCGGCAAGTTATCACGGAGCTTCGCATCAGGTTCCGCTGCGGTTCAGCGTGATGATAGAGCCTCCCGCCATGCGTGACAAGAAGGGAGAGAAGTACCTTACGCATTTTTTCTGCAAAAGTCATATTCCTGAGACATACGTGGAGAGACGGCAGACGCGGACGGGCTACATTAACGTGTCGTGTCCTGAACTGACGGCAGTGGATTTGCTGACGTATCAGGCAAAGACAGGGAGCGTTTCGCGGGCAGCCACTGTTCTGGCTGAACTGGCTGAGAAACTGGATTTCGAGCGCTTAGGGGCTGACTTCGTGAAGGAAGTGCCTGTGACCAGTCTGCAGCGTCTGGGCTATATTCTGGACGAGGTGCTGGAGGAAGGAGAAGCGGCAGAGTCGGTGTACAGTCTGTTGAAGTGTTCCGGTTTCGCACTCCAGTATGTACCTTTAAAGGCTGGAAAGAGTAGCGAGGGGTGCGAAAGAAACGCCAAATGGAGAATTATTGTGAACGAAACCATAGAGATTGACGAGTTATGATACCAGAGCGATATATTACGGAATGGAGCGAGCAGGCCCCGTGGGTGGTGAATAAATTCATCGAACAGGATTTGATAGTCTGCCGTGCGTTAGTGTCTATCTATAGCGATGCATTTCTTGCGGAGCATCTGGCATTCAGAGGCGGCACGGCATTAGGTAAGCTGTATCTGAAGCCGCAGCCCAGATACTCGGAAGACATCGACCTTGTGCAAGTGCAGGCGGAACCCATCAAAGAGACGATTGACCATCTGCGGGATGCTTTGGCTTGGCTGGGTGAGCCGGTGGTGAAGCAGAAGAAGCACAACAATACGCTGGCGTTCAAGGTGCAACCGACGGATATGGATGCGGGGGAGATTCATTTGAAGGTGGAGATTAACTGCAAGGAGCATTTCTCGGTATATCCAATGGTAAGAGTTCCTTTTGTGGTGAATAGTTCGTGGTTCAAAGGTGCTTGCGAAGTGCTGACCTATGAATTGGCAGAACTGACAGGGACGAAACTGAGAGCTGTTTATCAGCGGAGAAAAGGACGTGATTTGTTTGACCTGTGGAAGATACTTTCAATGCAGCCTGAGTTGGATAAGGGGAAAGTGATGGAAAGCTATGAGTGGTATCTGGGCTTCACAGCCTCTCACTTGCCAACATACAAAGAGTTTTTGTTGAATATGGACGGGAAACTACAGGATGATGAATTCTTGACTGACACGGAAATGATTCTTGGGCCACAGGGGGAGTATGACCCACAGGTGGCGTGGGGGGAAAAGGTGAAAGCAGAGTTGGTGGAGAGGCTTAATCCTGAAGTTTGAATCTTGATACTTAAAACATGGAACTTGAAACAAATAATATTATAGTTGGTGCAGGCCTTATTAGCCTGGATGTGTTGATTTGGGACGGGCAAAGAGTCCCCATATCCTATTACGTGGGTGGCACATGCGGTAATGTGATGATGATTCTCTCCTACATGGGTTGGGATGCTTATCCCATAGCCCGTCTGGATGGCACAAAAGACGGGATGAGTGTATTGGATGACATGAAAAAGCACCATGTACACATAGATTTTGTCTCTACCCAAGACGGTAAAACACCGGTGATCGTGCAGCGTAACTTCATTAACAAGGATGGTGCTCCCACACATAAGTTTGAATCGCGCAACAATATCGGGCGGTTCTATCTGGACTTCAAGTCGCTGACGCTGAAACAGGCAAATGGGGTGATTGAGAGGATAGACTTTGTGCCAAAGGTATTCTTCTTTGACAGGGTTTCACCCGCCATCTTGAAGCTAGCCACTACATTCAAGGAAAAGGGGTCGGTGATATTCTTTGAGCCTTCCAGCAGAGGAGGTAATGTCTGTCTGTTCAACAAATGTGTTGAGGTGTCTGATATAATCAAATTCTCGGAACAGAGGATAAAAGACATTAACCAGTTTAAAGACTATAAGGATAAGCTGTTTATCCAAACGCAAGGGGCAAAGGGTTTGAGCTATCGCTTGAATGGCGATTGGAAGCATTTGGAACCTGTTGCAAATGAAAAAGTGGTGGATACCGCTGGTGCAGGTGACTGGACAGCAGCTGCTTTGATTAATTATTTGTTCAAAGACAAATTAGTGTTTGGAATATTCAATCTCTTAGAATCAGATTTGGAAACAGCCCTGAAAGAAGCACAGAAAGTAGGTGCTGAGAGTTGCTCTTATGAAGGGGCGCGTGGCATGATGCAGTAATGAAACAATAAAGGACACAGGATTTGGACACCAAAGATGTGTCTTCTGAAAGGCGTAATCCCATACTTGCAAACGTGATGGCTCAACTTGACTATATGGAGAAACGAGGTAGCGGACTCACACGCATCTGCAATGAGACCAAAGCATTGGATGGGTATAAGGACGAGTTAAAGCCATAGTTCAAATCAACCCCGACCCAATTCCAGACCATCATTTTTGCCTCTTCTGACACCCCGAATGTCGGAGACTATGACGGAGACATGTCGGAGTGTAACCGGAATCGAGAAATGCAACAAAAGTGGTAACCAGAGTGCAACATAAATAGTAACAGTAGTACAGCGAAATCGGTAACAAGAGTGCAGCAAAAACGGTAACAGGAATGCAACGTTTTTGAATATTAATCCGACCTTTGAGTCATAACTTTTAGCAAAGGTGTTATGACAACAAAGGCCTACAAAGCACTCAGTCGACTGATCATGTACGACAAAATCAAAAGGTTCTACGAAGAGGACCACCAATCAATCCGCTGGATAGCCAGGGAGTTGAATCTAAACTTCAGGACTGTAAAGAAGTACCTGGAAATGGACCAGCGGGAGTTCGAGCAGTTCTCGGACACGGTTATCAACAAGAGGTCATATCCTTGACCCATACAGAGACTTTATCATCGGGCGCCTAAGCCAGTACCAGGAAACTCCTGCCGCCCAGATGCATGACTGGCTTAAGGAGAACCACAGTGACTTCCCCCAAGGTATCCCCGAAGACGGTCTACAACTATGTGATGAAGATCCGTCAGGAATACGGGCTTCCTAAAATCAGTGAAAGCGAACGTCAATACTCTGCACTCCCGGAAACAGCCCCAGGAGAGTATGCACAGGTTGACTTTGGTCAGACCAAACTTCGCAAGAGCGATGGCACGCGTGTAAAGGTGTACTTCATTGCAATCCTGCTAAGCCATAGCCGTTACAAGTTCATATGGTTCCAGGACAAGCCGTTCACCAGTGAAACTGCGGTGATCGGTCATGAGAAAGCCTTCGATTTCTTCCACGGAATCCCTAAGAAACTTGTATACGATCAGGATGCAGTGTTCCTTTGGGATGAAAACGCTGGTGACTATCGCATGACTCAGGTCTTTGACAGTTATGTTAAAAGCCGCCCGTTCAAGGCCATCTTCTGCCGCCCCGCAGACCCGGAAAGCAAGGGCAAGGTAGAGAACTGTGTCAAATATGTGAAGCGGAACTTCCTCTTGAACAGGCAGTACTCAACACTCGACAACCTTAATCAGGAAGCACTCGCTTGGCTTGACAGAACAGGCAATGGTATGGTTCACAATACAACTTGCAAGGTACCATATGAAGTGTGGTGCGCAGAGTGCAGGGAACTGCTGACGTTCATCCCGGCTCTGGCGCCCGAAGCAAAGGCTGGCCACAAGGTCCTCAAGACCAACAGCATAAAATACAAAGGCAATACTTACTCCTTGCCAATAGGCACCTATCGCGGGGAGGATACTAGAGTATACCTCTCCGAAGAAGGTGGCAGTCTTCTTGTGAAAGATGTGGACGACAATCTCATCGCCAAGCATACCATCCCTGCTGGCAAGGGACAGACCGTGATAAACAACAATCACGCGAGGGATACATCCGTCAGCGTCAATGATAAGTGTGACTATGTCAAAAGTCTGTTCACAGACCAGAATGCAATAGGTCTCTTCCTTGTTCATATCCGTGAGCGCTATCCACGTTATATGAGAGATCAGCTTGCGGTAATCATGACATGCGTCAGCAAGTATGGTCAGAAGCGCGCAGACGAAGTCCTGACGGTATGCGTACAGAACAAGTTGTATAGTGCAACGGACTTCAAAGAGATCATCTCTTCCCATCCAGTGCCGAAACTGGATGATGAAGTCCATATAAAAGCCTCTTGGTGATGCGTCTTCGCGTCTCATGGTAAATGTTGAACCAAACAAAGGTCTTCTATCGATGTGTACGAGGACCTCTTCAATAGGAACTGACATGGAAGAGCAAAATGACAAGATAGTGTGCATAAAAAAGTTATGCTAAACGTCTCAAACTCTCATGGCTATGTGCAAATGCGGCGGAGATGTTATTGGAAGCCGGCTCCAACGCTCCCCAGTTATGATGACTTCATATGCAATCTTCTGGTCCACGAAGTGCAAGGCCGTGAGGAAAGGCAACGCCTAAAACGCCTTAAAGAGGCGCGCCTACCGATGTCTCATGACCTTAACCAATATGACCATAGCATGTCTAACGGTCTCACTAAAACGCAACTCAATCAACTGAGGGAGTTACATTGGATAGAAGAAGGCTTCAATCTCATGCTCTCCGGGCCTAGTGGGGTTGGCAAGACATATATAGCCTCGGGGCTATGTTCTGATGCGATAGACAAAGGCTACAAGGCTTACTTCAGGACAATGGATGAGATACTTGCAACACTCAAACTGAAAGACATAACACCAAGTGCTAAAAGGGAATACAAGTGTCTTTGCGAAAGTGATGTGATCGTCATCGATGACCTGATGAATATCATTGTAGGCCATGATGAGGGCAATCAATTGTTCTCGTTCATAAACAGTACCTTCGAATCGACGTCCTTTATAATAACCACCAACAGGTCGCCAGCTGAGTGGGCCAAATCTCTAAATGATGAGGTCCTTGCAACCGCTTTGCTGGACCGGCTTCTATATAAATGTGAACTCATCCAGCTCTCCGGAGCGAGCTATAGGATGAAGAACCGTAAAAGAATCTTTGCCGCGGATAAGGGGTAGCGGCTGCAGCCGCTACCCCTTATCCCAAGATGAATAAACTTGTATGATAAACAGAAAATAATCTTACCTTTGCTAGTGTTGTAGCGTTGTTACCAAATCTGCTGCATCGTTGTTACCGAAAACGATGTACTCTTGTTACTCAAAACGCTGCACTACTTCTTACCGAAAATGCTGCACTCACAGTTACCGTTAACACGGAGACGAAACTCACTGAGCATCAGTAGAAAATACTGAATCTCATCAAAGATTCTCCGACAATCACCGGCAAACAAATGTCGGAGACTTTGTCGGTGAGTCAACGCACCATCGAACGTGACCTTTCTGCTTTGCAGAAGAATGGTGTTCGGAAGCATGAAGGAAAGGATAATGATGGGGTATGGATGATAATTGAGTAAAAAATCTGTGAAATGGAATTGAACCAATGATGGTATGAAAGTTATAGCAATATATTGCTGTCCGCTAAAAGTTAGCGAGCAACGAGATATCCATCCGCAGTGCTGTTGTAACGGCATTGCGGATGATTTTTCTGAGGGTAAGCCCCTTAGCTGAAGAGAAGCAGTTCTTCTGGAGGCGGATTTGGATCCGATTCTGCTTCTAAGAGCAGTTTTGCCCAGTCTTTTTCAGGGTCCTCGAGGAAGGTATAGAGGTTGACATAGTACATCAGCATGATTCTGACCATTGTGGCAAGGCCAGAGAAGCTCCATTTGCGCTTGATGTGCTTTTGCAAGACCATCAGTAGCAGGTTTGCGATCAGTGTGACCCAAACCGTATCTTGATTGCGTTAGCGCTCTCGCCGTAGAAGTATCTTAGAGGGAAGTTCTGCTTTATCTGTTTGAACAATTTATGTGTAGCTTCTCATAACATGTTTTATGACAAGTATATCATTATGCAAAGTAGTGTTGCTTGAAAGGATGCAAACAGACCGACTTTGTGAGTTTTGCGTTGGCTACTAAACATAAATACTTCTCATAACGTTATATTATATGAAAGGCATAAGCCAAGTAATTTAATATCAATTGTTATGAAGGAACAAGAAATCCAAACATTGATTGGACAATGCATCGCCTTCTTCCAAGAGAACAACTACTCGCGAAATCGCATTGGCGTGTACAAGACACTCTGGAGACATGGCATTGTCCCATTCATGGAGGCCAGGGGTCTCAGAAAGTACCAAACAAGCGTAGGCGCAATGTACATTGAAACTTGTCATCGCAACGGAACCGTCCGTCAGCAGGAACGGGAAAAGATCCGCAGCATCCAGGTGCTTGACGACATGCTGCTGACCGGACATATCCGCAAGCGTTGTCTCACCCCGTTTATCATCGTCTGGATGGTGAATTGGGAAAGGATATGGAGAAGTTGATACAACATCTGACCAACCTCCGCCGCAGCAGGACCACCATCGGTGACTATCGTCTTTACTTGAGCGAGTTCTTGCATCATCTTGAATCGGAGGGTGTCCGCCACAAGGAGAATATTGCTGAAAATCATATCGTGTCCTTCGTCCTTGCCCATCCCACCAATAAGGTAAACATCGTGTCCGCATTGCGTGTGCTGTTCAGGTTCTGGAAGGAGGAAGGACTTTTGGAGCGAGACTTCAGCCAGTTCTTCGAGTCGTTCCGAGTCAGGCATCCTGAGCGAGTTCCATCCTTCTTCACAAAGGAAGAGGTGCTGATGATAGAGAACTCCATAGCCAGGAGTAATGCCGTCGGCAAAAGGAACTATGCGATGACGTTGCTAGCCTCTCGGCTTGGTCTTAGGGCATCCGATATCGCGAACCTTAAGTTTGGCGAAATTGACTGGGACAACAACCTGCTAACGATCACGATGCAGAAGACACGGAAGGTTGTTCAACTGCCGCTTTTAGCTGAGGTTGGAAACTCCATTGCTGACTATCTCAAAAATGGTCGTCCCAAATCAAGTCTTGACCAGGTGTTCCTCTCAAGTCGTGCACCTTACACTGGTGCCACAAAAGCATGTGTATGCGCCGCCATCAATGAAATCATCCTCAAGTCCGGTGTGGATGTACACTTGAAACACCACGGGCCGCATTCGCTTCGTCACTCTTTGGCCAGCGCCATGCTTAGTGAGGAGACAACACTGCCGGTCATATCGGAGTCACTGGGACACCGCCATACGGATACCACCATGGTATACTTGAAAATCGACATCCCATCGCTGATGAAGTGCGCATTGCCTGTGCCTTCTGTCGCAGAAGGGTTCTACATGCAGAGAGGAGGTGCGTTCTATGAGTGAGATGTTCAACTACAGAAGTGTTCTGGCTCCATATATGAGAAGCCTCATCGAGGTAAAGGCGTCCGCCGGTAATCAGTGCTCTCCGTATGAAGTGGATACTGAAGGAGTTCGATGACTTCGCCGTATCTGTGAATCTTACCGATCCGCATGTCACGTCCGAGTTCATCTCGAGGTGGCGCAAGACCAGGGATGCCGACTGCGACCGGACAATCTATGCCAAGTACTCCGCATGGCGCCAGTTGACGACCTTGATGAGCAGGAGAGGATGTCTTTGTCATATCCCACGGTTGCCCAGGCAGCCGCAACTGAACTTTACTCCGTATATCTTCACGAAATCCCAAATCGCCGACATCTTTGCAGCATGTGACGCAAGCCGCCTGTATGATGTCCGTATGGGGACGTCACTCTTCTCCATGCCTGCCTTGCTGAGGATGCTATACGGAACAGGTGTCCGCATCTCTGAAGCCCTGTCCATAGTTAACGAGGACGTGCACCTTGAGAATGGGTACATTCATCTCAGGAAAACCAAGAACGGGACAGACCGCATCGTTCCTATCAGCGAGTCCATGCGCAAACGTCCTGTCGGAATATATATATCACGGGACGGGATGCCCATTGTCGGAATATCCGCGCCAGACCACCCCTTGTTTGTAAAGGGGGACGGCACATCATTCGGCGCCAATGCTGTGTACCAGTTCTTCCGCAAGATGCTCGACAGATGTGGTATTCCGTTCAAGGGAAATCATTGCGGGCCTCGAGTGCACGACCTGCGGCACACATATGCCGTTCACTGCCTGGTCCAGATGGCCCATAATGGTGTTGACCTATACACAGGCCTTCCTATATTGTCCGCCAGCCTGGGACACCATTCACTGTCGGCGACTGAGCAGTATGTCCGCCTGACCTACGCAATGTATCCGGAAATGGAACGCCAGTGCTCCGCGATAAACGCTTTTGTATATCCTAAACTCTGCAAGTCCTATGACGACAGCGACAGACTTTGCCAAACAACTTAGCCGGTTTCTGTCCGAGTATCTGCCCCATGAACGCAATGTCAGCCCAAACACCTTGTCCGCGTATAGAGATGCCTTTGTCCAATATATCGACACATGCATACCAAAAAAAGGGTGTCGCTGTAGAGAAACTGTTCCTCAAGCATCTCACTCGGCAGAATGTCATCGGCTACCTCAATTGGATCCTTGACGAGAGGAATTGCTCCCCGGCCACAAGGAACTACAGGCTGGCAGCCATCCACGCGTTTGTGTCGTTCCTGCAATACAATATTATCGAGCAATCAGAGGAATGGCAGAAGATATTGTCAATAAAGGCCATGAGAACTGAAAAGAAAGCGCTGAACTATCTCTCGCAGGATGGCATCCGCCTGCTTCTCCACCAGCCTGATGTCACAATCTGGCAGGGGACGCAGACATCTGGCGATGCTCTCGCTGATGTACGACACCGGAGCGAGGGTTCAGGAGATTGCAGATCTGACCGTTGACTGCGTCCGCATCGATAGTGAGCCTTACACGATAAAGCTCTTTGGGAAGGGACGCAAGTCTCGTGTTGTTGTCCCCATGGTGAAGGAACAGGTGAATCATCTGAGGCTGTATATGGAGGAGAATCATCTTGACAATAGCAACATGTTCGGAACTCCGCTGTTCTTTAACAACAGGCATGCATGAAAAGCTGACACGGGAAGGAGTGGCGTACGTGCTCAAGACTTATGCGGATATGGCCCGAAAAGTCAACCCCTCGCTTATACCGGACCGGCTCAGTTGCCACAGCATCCGGCACAGCAAGGCCATGCACTTGTTGCAATCCGGCGTCAACCTCGTCTATATCAGGGATATACTTGGTCATGTATCTATACAAACAACTGATATCTATGCAAGAGCAGACTCAAAAGCAAAACGCGAGGCCTTGGAAAGAGCCTATGTGGATCTCAATCCCGGGGTCAAGTCAGACCGTGTCTGGGAACGAGACAAGAACCTTCGGGAGTGGCTGAAAGGGCTCAATCATTGATATTGTTATGCAAAGTTGAAACGAGAAGTAGCATAGATAACTTGTTGAATATCAATGAGGCTTTGATGTCAACTTTGCATAATGATATGCTTGTCATAAAACAATAGCTCTATTTCCCAACGTTTGCGGTAGATTGCGACAATCTCTTCTACCGGCATCTCCATATCATTCGTGAGCAGTGAGATTAACTTTGCCTGCTTGTTCTTCTTGATATCAACGTATGTTACGATGCGGGCCTTATGGACAATGTCACTCCCTTCAGCTACTTTCTTTGTGAATGTGACATGCTTCACTCTATACTCCATTAGGCCTTCCGGTGTCATGTGGGCGGTATCTTCATCAATCTGATACACAAGGTTTTTTTTCTTCATCTTGGTGACATAGATTACACCACGGCTGGTCAGCTCCTCGAACTTTCCATAGTCGATATAGGCCCTATCCAAGGCCACTATATCGCCCTCGATGTAGTTCGTGGGCTTGAGCATGAAGCTGTCGTTTGTGGCTGCAGATGTGAACTTGACGTCAGAAGGAACGCCTTCGTTGGCGTGTAGTGTTCGTATGGACTTTGATGCCGCCTTTCTTCTTTCCCGTCTTTGGATGGCGTCCAACACCTTTGAAAAGCATGTTGGAGAACAGGGTTACAGTCGTGGAGTCTATGATCTGCAGCTTTGTTTATCCAACTTGACGATGGATTCTTCCGGCTGTCCGAGGAAAGTTCGTCCTTGTATCTGGCATACAGACTGCGGTATATCTTCTCAAAGATGGCTTCAGACCTTCTCGCATTGGCATCGGACAGGGTGCTTCTGCGTGGCATCATGCTGATGCCGAGATGGGCCAGTTTCCGTGCCTCTGGAAACATTGAGTCCGTGATCTCGCGAAGAGAGTCAAACCTCTTTATGACCGCGTAGAGCATTATCAGCAGATGATGCCACACGTCAAAGTTCTTGACATAGCGTTCTCCGCCGTTTGAACGGCTTATTTCAAGAATTCCTGTCCGATCGAGTAAATTAATTAGCTGACCATATGCCGGCTGTCCGATAAAATGGCTACCTTTGTTCATGGTTTCTTTAGTTTTGTTGCAGAAACAAAGATAACCAAAAGGCTGGACCTCCCAATCGGAGATTCAGCCTAATTTTTTGTACTGTCAAAAAGTTTTAGCGGACAGTAATAATAAATTTATCACCCTGCTTCTGCTTTTCTCCTGCGGCAAATACGATGACTCCGCTGTTCGAAGCGACATCGAGGAGCTGGAATCCAGGGTGGCGGCATTGGAGCGGCAGTGCCGTTTGATGAACGGGAACATATCGGCACAGCAGACGTTGGTCGCGGCGGTGCAAGGGAAAGATTGCGTGGTGAGCGTGTCGGACCTTAGCGACGGGACGGGATATTCAATCACGTTCGCTTCGGGGAGGACGGTCACCTTGCGCAACGGGAAGGACGGAAGTACGGAAAAGATGGTGCTGACGTGAAGGAGTTTTCGCAGACGATTCACCACGAGGTTGGCGGCCACGAATTCGTCAAACCAATGCTGAAAAAGGCTACAACAGGAATATCTTCCAACAGTAAAGGTATCATACCAGAACCATCTTCTTTTTTGGCAGATGTATCTGCCAACTCTTTTCTGGGCTGTAATTTGGCAGATGCATCTGCCAAATTAGTGTCGAAACACTTCCATTCCTTGTAAAAAAGCCTCATATTACGAAGGTTACGAGGAGAAAATCCCTTAAGCCCCGGCATCTCTATGCTGAGTTGACGGCTTATTGTTGATATCGCATCCTTTCCCCAAAAACCTTCACGACTGTTTTGGGATATGTATCGTCCAATGCCATAGTACAAAGCCAGTTGCTCCTGATTCACACCCTTCAAAGCTTTCGCTTGGCTCTGCAGAATAGCGGTTTTATCTGCTTGACAGCATCATTGTATTGTGTGGAAAGTTTCTCTTTCATACTCGTCAATTATAGTATTATTGGTGGGTGAATGCCAGAGCTTGACCGGAAGGGAAGGCGGGGAGGAGACGGCTGTCGGCGATGACTTGTTTGCCGTTGAGGAACACACGATCGATGACACCACGAAGTGTTGTACCTTCATACGGTGACCAACCGCACTTGTAGGCGACATTTTTTACTGAATATTCCTGCTCAGGAACATTGCGAGCCAAATCAGCGTGACTCTTGACGGAATATTCCTGCTCGGGATCGAGGATGACCAAGTCGGCGTAGTTGCCGACCTTCAGGTGGCCTCTGTCTTTTATTCCGAGGATTTCGGCCGGTCTCTCCGAGAAGGCTGAGGCGATTCGTGAAAGACTGATCAGAGCCTCGTCATCGGCGTTTTTCCCTTCGTTGTACAAAGCCGCGGCTGTCAGCAGGGCCGAAAGTGACTGCTGGACTGAAGGCATGCCGGAAGGACATTTCAGATAGTTGTCCACTTTCTCTGAAAGCAGGTGAGGAGCGTGGTCGGAGCCTATGGTGTCGATTATGCCTTCCGCAAGACCTTTCCTCAGAGCCTCACGGTCAGAGGCCGACTTGATGGCCGGGTTGCATTTCACCTTCCCCTTCAACTTCTCATAGTCCTCGTCGCAGAACCAAAGATAATTCGCTGAGGTCTCAGCGGTTATATTCGGGTTGTGAATTTTGGCGGCGCGGATCATCTCCACCTCCTCGGCTGCCGAGACATGCAGCACGTGAAGTCTGGTGCCATATTCAATGGCCATCGCAAGAGCCTTGGCCGTGGATCGTATGCAGGCCTTGCGGCTGCGGATCCGAGGATGCTCGCTGAAAGGAATATCCTCGCCGAACTTCGCCTTGGCAGCCTCCAGATTTGCCTTTATGATTCCCTCGTCCTCACTGTGGATCAGAATCGGCTTCCCTTGAATCCTGAACAAATCAGAAAGCGCCTCATTGTCGTCCACGAGCATATTCCCGGTGGAAGAGCCCATAAAGACTTTGATGCCACCGAACTCTGCGCCGTGGCCTTCGGCAAGATATTCCCGGATCATCGCCGCGTTGTCGTTTGTGGCCCCGATGTGGAATCCGTAGTTTGCCCACGAGCGTTCGCTGGCCCGGTTCAGCTTGTCTTGAAGAGTCTCCAAGTCGGTTGTCGGAGGCTTCGTATTCGGCATATCGATGAAGGATGTGACTCCGCCGAGCAGGGCGGCCTTCGACTCGCTTTCGATGTCGGCTTTCCACTCCATACCAGGTTCCCGGAAATGCACGTGAGCGTCTATTCCGCCGGCCATCAGCACCTTGCCGTCCAAGTCAATGATCTCCGAGTCCGGGAAAGCCTGAACGGCAGCAGAGTCGTCCAGGTCGGAACCGCCACGGTACCATATTCCCGCAATCCGCTCTCCATCAATGGCAAGGGCTCCCTTTTTTGGTGGAAGCCCCCTGTGACTATTGTCGCATTGGTAAGTAAGATCCTTCCCATAGGTTATCCTTTACGATGAAACTTTCTGAATTTCAGGCGGATGACACCCCAGAACGCCTCTCCGAAGATTCCTCCGCTCATCTTGGACGTGCCAAGTTTGCGGTTCACGAATATGATCGGGACACCTCCGCCAGCTCGAATCCCAGTTTCCAGGCCGTGTACTTCATCTCGATCTGGAATCCGTAGCCCTTCATCCTCACATCGTCCAGGTCGATTGTCTCCAAAGCCTTGCGGCTGTAGCACTTGAAGCCGGCCGTGCAGTCGTGGATCTTCATCCCAAGGACTGTCTTGACGTAGATTGATGCGAAGTAGGACATCAGAATCCTGCCGATCGGCCAGTTCACCACACTGATTCCGTCGCAGTAGCGGGAGCCGATGGCGACGCCTCCGCATTCCGCGCAGGCCTTGTAGAGTCTTGGCAGATCCTCCGGGTTGTGGGAGAAGTCAGCGTCCATCTCGAAGATGTAGTCATAGCCGTTCTCCAAAGCCCATTTGAAGCCGGTGAGATACGCTGTGCCAAGCTTCCCTAACTTGCCCGAGCGCTCGATCAGGAACAACCTCTCCGGGAATTCCGTCTGGACTTTCTTGACAATCGCGGCGGTCCCGTCAGGAGAGCCGTCATCAATAATCAATACATTGTACTCTCCTTCAAGCGAGAATACTTTTCTGACAATCGCTTCAATGTTCTCTTTCTCGTTGTAAGTCGGAATTATGACGACTTTCCTGTCCATAGTATAAAGTTATTATTTAGTTTTCATCATTTCCTTGACCGCAGCCTCAAGTTGCTTGTCTTCGCCCCTGAGAACGGATGCCGGGTCATTGTCAACCTTGATGTCTGGCTCAATCTGTTGGTTCTCAAGATATTTGCCTTCCTTGAGGCCGAATGAACCGACCTGAGGGATTCCAAATACCATACCATTAATCTGGGTCTCCCACCAAACGGCGGTCATAGTGCCCGGAACCGGCATTCCGATCAGTTTGCCTACTCCAAGAGTCCTGTACGTGTACGGGAATCCGCAGGCGTCAGAGTAGTTGTCCTCGCACATGAGCACACATGAAGGTTTTCTCCATTTGTTGTACGGCTCGCTGCCGATGTACTGTCCCCTTGGCATAAACCTTATATATTCCTTGCCGCTGAGGAAGGTCGCGAGGTCGTCGTGCAGCCATCCGCCGCCGTTGTGCCTTGTGTCAACCACAGCCGCGTCAGCCGCCCTGTACTTGCCGAGCAGTTTTGAATATACCGTCCTGAAGCTTGGCGAGTCCATTCCCTGGACGTGCGTGTAGCCCACTTTACCGCCTGACATCTTGTCCGTCATTTCCTCTCTCTGCTTCACCCACCTGCGGTACATAAGGGATGATTCTGAATATCCCGGCTCGATGAACAGCTCGACATCCTTCTTTCCTTTCTTCACAACGATGGCAACCTTCTTGCCGGCCTTGTTCCTGAGAAGACCGAACCAGCTCTCGCCAGCCTTTATCGGCTGTCCGTCAATGGATTCGATGATGTCTCCGGCCTTGATTTCTGAATCAGCGAGATTCAACGCACCGCCCGGAAGCACCTCGGCTATCTTCAGTCCATCGCCTTCGTAATCATAGTCATAAATGGCTCCCAGCCAACCCATTGTGAACTCTTTGAGCGTTGACTGTAGCGTGCTCCGGTGTGGGAGCCGTTCAGCTCTCCAAGCATCTCGGAGAGAAGATCCTGGAAGTCAAAGTTGTTGGCGATGTATGGCATAAACCGCTCGTAGTTCTTCTTGTAACCAGCCCAGTCGATTCCGTGGATCTGTGGATCGTAGAACTTCTCGTTCACCTGCTTCCAGACGTGGCCGAAGATGTAGTCCCTCTCGGCCTTAGGCTTGAACTCATAGTCTCCCGAGAACGAGATTGTGCTCGTCGCTCCGCTGGCGATCGTGATCTTCGTGATAGAGCTTCCTGTGAAAACATAGAGATCCTTGTCGTCGGCTGACGGTACCAATGAACCGTACACTCCCTTCTTGATCACTTTCACGTCACCTTTCTTGATGTCCATCTGGCAGAGGTCATAGCTCTTCTCCAACCTTGTGGTGTAGAATAACTTGGTTCCGTCCTGGGTGAGATAGAAGTCGCCGAGTCTTCCGGAGAAGCGTGTCAGGCGGGCTGTGCGGAACTCCCTGTTCTCCAGGTCAAGAACGAGTTTCTCAGGCTTCTCCGCCTGCTTGACAGAATCTTTCTTTTCCTTCTTCTCCTCTTTCTCGATCTTCTTCTCGGACTTGTCTCCGTCCTCAAGTGCCTTGGCGATCTCAGCGTCCTCCTTGTCCTGGTAGAACTTGGTCATCTCCTTTCCGTCGAAGAACATAATGTAGATGTCGCTCTCGGCTCCCCAGCTTCCGTGGCTGCGGTAACCGTCCTTGTCTGATTCCCAGGCCATCGCCTTGCCTTTGAGCGTCCATTTGAAGTTCCCGTCGGAATAGCCGCTTTGGGTCAGGTTCGTGATCTCGCCGCTCTCTATGTCGATCAACGCGATGTCGGAATTGTTCCATCCGCCGTTGATCTGGTAGTTGCTAAGGAGATATTTGCTGTCCGGGCTCCACTCGAAGCCCTGGTCGCCGTCAGCGTAGGAGTAATTCACGCCTTTAAGCAAAGACTTTTCCTTTCCGTCCTTGGTCGATTTGATGACCAGTTCGGTCCTGTCGCGCAGGAACGCCACCCATTTCCCGTCCGAGAGACAACGGGCTGGAAGCATGTCTCGCTTTCCGATGTCACAAGCTCTTCCTTGAACTTGGTGGCATAGGTGAACCTCTTTTCCTTCTTGTCGGTCAGCGAAGTCTTGTATATTCCCCAATGACCGTTCCTTTCCGATGAATAGTAAAGCTCGCGTCCGTCCTTTGAGAAGCTGACGTTGCGCTCCTGCTCCGGTGTGTTGGTGATTCTCTTCGTGGTCTTGTAGTCGGCGGACGTGACGAAGACATCGCCTCTGATCACGACAGCGATCTCTTTTCCGTCAGGGGACACCGCCATAGAGGACGCTCCGGTCGAGAAGGTGAGATATTCAACATCATTCTCGGTCTCGTCCTTCGCCACGGTGATGTCGAGCTTCTTGGGCTCGCCGCCGTCCGTCATTGTGTATAGGTCTCCGTTCCAGGAGAAGCATAGCGTGCCGTTGCCGGCCACGGAAAGGAATCTTACCGGGTTGTCCTTGAAATGTGTCAGCTGCTTAGGCTCTCCAGGATTCCCGGTTGAGGCTTTATAGACGTTCAAAGTCCCGTCAGCCTCCGATATATAATAATATGTCTTTCCGTCAGCGGCGAAGACCGGATTCCTGTCCTCTCCGATGAATGATGTCAGTTTCGTGAATGTCCCGTCGCCGGTGACCCTGAACCTCTCACCCTGAGCCGAAGCTGGCTTATAGAGCCAGATGTCCCTTGTCACGGATGACTGGTGGTGCTTGCGGAGCGGATCCTCGTAGCCTTTGTAGTCTTCGTAGATGACCTCTCCTGAGTTGTTCACACTCATAGCCATGAGAGGCATTGAGGTTACAAGTTGAGGCCTGCCGGCTTTCTCGTCAACCTGCCAGACCTGCGGGCTGCCCGGGAATCCGCCATAGACGGCGTCCTGCTGGATGTTTGCCTGGAACAGAACCCCTGTCGCCGTCAAGCACGCAGAGAGGAGTCTCGTTACCCGGGTAATCTGTCAGTCTTCTCGGAACACCACCCTCGGCGGAAGTGATGAATATGTCCTTGGAGCCAGCCCCCGTAGGAAGAGAGAACACGATCCTCTTCCCGTCCGGAGTCCAGAGGGGATCCGAGTCATAGGCTTGGTTCGTGGTGATCTGGAGTGCCCTTCCGCCGTTGACATCAACCGTGAAGATGTCGCCTTTGTAGCAGAACGCCACTTTCGTTCCGTCTGGGGAGATCGCGCTTTTCCTGAGCCATTTCGGCGTTTCCTGCGCTGTCATGGCCGTGGCTGTCGCCATGACAGCCGCAGCCAGAATCAATGTTCTTCTTAAGGTCATATTCATTGATATTAATTAATATGTGAGCCGCCCGGGCGACTATTTGACAAAAGTATCAATTTTTACCGATATTTTACTATTTTTGTGACTGCGAAAATGCTAAAATTAATATTCTATAAATATTATGAACAGAATCGATTGTTTTGTCCCGTTCGTGAGCGATGAGCAGGTGGCTGTGACCGCCGCGAACCTCCGCGCCGAGTCCGAGGTCGCCAAGGTTGAGTTTCTTGACGCGGCCATATTCAAAAGCACAACCGGCATCAGGAAGATTGCCGAGTCCGCGGCCGCTCCTTTCACAATGATTTACACCAAGACGACTGAACTCAGCTTCGGCCAGTTCGCCCTTGAGCGCTTCCTTTCAATCGCTGAGGATTCCTCCGCCGCCATGGTCTATGCCGACCATTTCAACGAGGTGGACGGCAACCGCGCCTTCGCTCCGGTGATCGACTGCCAGGAGGGCGCGCTCCGCGATGACTTCGATTTCGGCTCTGTGCTGATCTACAGAACCTCCGCGTTGAAGGAAGCCGTCGCCAGAATGGACGTTGACTATGAATATGCCGGCCTCTATGACCTGCGCCTAAAAGTCTCCCAGAGGGGAAGCCTTGTCCACATCAATGAACATCTTTACTACGAGATCGAGACCGACACCCGCAAGTCCGGCGAGAAACTCTTCGACTATGTGGATCCGAAGAACCGTGCTGTCCAGATTGAGATGGAAAAGGCTTGTACACAGCATCTTAAAGATGTCGGTGGCTATCTGGAACCGAAATTCAAGCACATTGAGTTCTCTGACGATACCTTTGAATATGAAGCATCTGTCGTCATTCCAAAAAAAACAGGGTCCGCACTATAGGTGACGCGTTGAATTCCGCCCTGAATCAGAAGACCACATTTAAATACAATGTGATCGTGGTCGATGACAACTCCACTGACGGAACCGTTGATGTCATCAAGAAGTTCATCGATGACCCTAAGCTCGTCTATATCGCGCAGGACAAGAGCTATCACGCCATCGGAGGCAACTGGAACGCCGCCCTGCACCATCCTAAGTGTGGTAAATTCGCCATCCAGCTGGATTCTGACGATGTTTATTATGATGAGAACACAGTGCAGAAGTTCGTGGACGCTTTTATGCCCAGAACTGTGCTATGGTTGTCGGTACCTATAGAATGACGAATTTCCAGATGGAGACCCTGCCTCCGGGAATCATCGATCATCGTGAGTGGACTCCGGAGAATGGCCGTAACAACGCTCTGCGCATAAATGGTCTTGGCGCTCCGCGCGGATTCTACGTTCCGATGCTTCGTACGATCAACTTCCCTACGACGAAGTATGGGGAGGACTATGCGGTGGGTCTTCGCGTCTCCAGAGAGTACCAGATAGGCCGAATCTACGATGTTGTCTATAATTGTCGCCGTTGGGACGATAATTCCGACGCTTCGCTCGATATCGACAAAGTAAACGCTAACAACCTGTATAAGACAGGATACGTACTTGGGAGCTGCAGGCGAGAATAAAAATGAATAAAAAAAGTTAAAAATTTTTCAGAAAAAGTTTGCAGGTTCAAAAATAATGTCTACCTTTGCATTCCCGTTCGGAACGAAACACAAACGATCTGAACAGGAATGCAAACAAGTTCATTGAAAAGACTGAAGGAAGTACAACAAGTACCGAGAACGAAATGAGAGCGTTGATTCTTTTTTTTAGAAGAATGAAGTTGTCGGGGTCGAACTGGAAATATGTGTATTATACAAAGAAGAGTTTGATCCTGGCTCAGGATGAACGCTAGCGGCAGGCTTAACACATGCAAGTCGAGGGGCAGCGCGGGATAGCAATATCCTGGCGGCGACCGGCGGAAGGGTGCGTAACGCGTGAGCGACATGCCCGTTGCCCGGGGACAACCGGTGGAAACGCCGACTAATCCCCGATGGGATACGATGCCTCATGGCATTGTATTGAAAGTTACGGCGGCGACGGATTGGCTCGCGTCCGATTAGCTTGTTGGCGGGGTAACGGCCCACCAAGGCTACGATCGGTAGGGGTTCTGAGAGGAAGGCCCCCCACAATGGGACTGAGACACGGCCCATACTCCTACGGGGGAGGCAGCAGTGAGGAATATTGGTCAATGGGCGGAAGCCTGAACCAGCCATGCCGCGTGCGGGAAGGAGGCCCTATGGGCTGTGAACCGCTTTTGCCTGGGGGCAATAAGGGCGTCGCGCACGTCCGATGAGAGTACCAGGCGAATAAGCATCGGCTAACTCCGTGCCAGCAGCCGCGGTAATACGGGGGATGCGAGCGTTATCCGGATTCATTGGGTTTAAAGGGTGCGTAGGCTGTGCGTCAAGTCGGGGGTGAAATTCCGGTGCTCAACACCGGGGCTGCCCTTGATACTGTCGCGCTGGAGTGCGGATGCCGCCGGAGGAATGAGTGGTGTAGCGGTGAAATGCTTAGATATCACTCAGAACACCGATTGCGAAGGCATCTGGCGAATCCGTAACTGACGCTGAGGCACGAAAGCGTGGGGATAGAACAGGGATTAGATACCCTGGTATTCCACGCCGTAAACGATGATGGCTAACCGCCGGCGACACACTGTCGGTGGCCAAGCGAAAGCGATAAGCCATCCACCTGGGGAGTACGTCGGCAACGATGAAACTCAAAGGAATTGACGGGGGCCCGCACAAGCGGAGGAACATGTGGTTTAATTCGATGATACGCGAGGAACCTTACCCGGGCTCGAACGGCACCTGAATCGCCCAGAGATGGGCGAGTCTTCGGACAGGTGTCGAGGTGCTGCATGGTTGTCGTCAGCTCGTGCCGTGAGGTGTCGGCTCAAGTGCCATAACGAGCGCAACCCTTGCCGCCAGTTGCCATCAGGTGATGCTGGGCACTCTGGCGGGACTGCCACCGCAAGGTGTGAGGAGGGGGGGGATGACGTCAAATCAGCACGGCCCTTACGTCCGGGGCGACACACGTGTTACAATGGCGGCCACAGAGGGAAGCTACCCCGCGAGGGGATGCGGATCTCGAAAAGCCGTCCCAGTTCGGACTGGAGTCTGCAACCCGACTCCACGAAGTTGGATTCGCTAGTAATCGCGCATCAGCCATGGCGCGGTGGGAATACGTTCCCGGGCCTTGTACACACCGCCCGTCAAGCCATGGAAGCCGCGGGCGCCTGAAGTCCGTGACCGGAAGGAGCGGCCTAGGGCGAAAGTGGTAACTGGGGCTAAGTCGTAACAAGGTAGCCGTACCGGAAGGTGTGGCTGGAACACCTCCTTTTTGGGGTTTTGCTCCGACAGCGGAAGACGCTCTGTGGTTGGGGGTTTCGAGATATCGGAAAAGATGTATTTCCTGAGGTCTTTTTTGACATAAAGCGGTCAGTCCGCCGCGCGCAAGGGACACGAAGTTCATTGACAATACTGAGAGATTACAACGAGGTAAGTGAAAAGAAAAAATGATTAGCCGAAATAGAGATAGAATAGGTTGATACAATTTCACAACAACGAAAGATTCACAGAGGAAGAGAAGTCAGAGCGCACGGAGGATGCCTTGGCTTCGGCAGGCGAAGAAGGACGCGGTAAGCTGCGAAAAGGTCCGGGGACCCGCAAACGGGGCTTGATCCGGACGTGTCCGAATGGGGCAACCCGCACGGCTGAAGGCCGTGCACCAGACTATGTCTGGGGCGAACCCGGGGAACTGAAACATCTTAGTACCCGGAGGAGGAGAAAGAAAGAGTCGATTCCCCTAGTAGTGGCGATCGAAGAGGGAAGAGCCTAAACCGGACTGTTCACGGACAGTCCGGGGTTGTAGGACCGGCGACATTGACATCCGCGCCAACCGGAACATTCTGGAAAGTGTGGGCGCAGAGGGTGACACCCCCGTACGGGCAACGTGCGGATGTCATAGCCGGCACCTGAGTAGGGCGGGGCACGTGGAATCCTGTCCGAACCCGCGGGGACCATCCCGCAAGGCTAAAGACTGCCGAAGACCGATAGCGGACCAGTACCGTGAGGGAAAGGTGGGAAGCACCCCGGGAAGGGGAGTGAAATAGAACCTGAAACCGTGCGCTTGCAAGCGGTCGGAGCACCGGTGACGGTGTGACGGCGTGCCTTTTGCATAATGAGCCTACGAGTTGCGTCAGTCCGGCGAGGCTAAGCCCTTCAGGGGCGGAGCCGGAGCGAGAGCGAGTCTGAACAGGGCGTTCAGTCGGGCTGAGCAGACGCGAAACCTAGTGATCTACCCTTGTCCAGGGTGAAGGCGCCGTAACAGGCGCTGGAGGCCCGAACCAGTTTCCGTTGAAAAGGGCTTGGATGAGATGAGGGTAGGAGTGAAAGGCCAATCAAACTGGGAGATAGCTCGTACTCCCCGAAATGTCTTTAGGGACAGCCTCGTCGGTTTCCTTCATGAGGTAGAGCTACCGATTGGAAGCGAGGGCTTCGCCGCCTATCAATTCCAGACGAACTCCGAATGCGTGAAGGTTCTACGACGGGAGTGAGTCGTCGGGTGCTAATATCCGGCGGCGAGAGGGTAAGAGCCCAGACCTCCGGCCAAGGCCCCCAAGAGCGGTCTAAGTTGAGACAGAACGAAGTGGCGCCGCAGAGACAGCCAGGATGTTAGCTTGGAAGCAGCTATTCATTCAAAGAGTGCGTAACAGCTCACTGGTCGAGCGGAGCCGCGTGGATGATGATCGGGCATCAAGACCGCCGCCGAAGCCGAGGACGGCTGGCGCGAGTCAGTCGTGGTAGGGGAGCATTCCGGTCGGCGCGGAAGGGAAGTCGCGAGGCTTCCTGGAGCGTCCGGAAAAGAAAATGTAGGCATGAGTAACGACAAGGGGCGTAGAAACGCCCCCGCCGAAAACCCAAGGTTTCCGGGGCCACGCTAAACGGCCCCGGGTGAGCCGGGAGCTAACGGTAAGCCGAGAGGCGATCCGGATGCACACGCGGTTAATATTCCGCGGCCGGCCCGTCGGGCGATGTCGCGACCGAGAAGTGAAACCTCCGCGCGGAGACGGAATTCCGCGTTGAAGGCCGTAGGGGTGACCCGAAAGCCGACAGTACGGCGAGCCTCCGGGCGAGCCGACAGCGAGGGTAACCATGCTCGCGAGAAAAGCGACTAGCGCTAAGAGACGGGCCGCCCGTACCGTAAACCGACACAGGTGGGTGGGGAGAGTATCCTGAGGCGCTCGAGTGAATCACGGCCAAGGAACTAGGCAAATTGACCCCGTAACTTAGGGATAAGGGTCCCGCGGCGACGCGGGCGCAGAGAAATGGCCCAGGCGACTGTTTACCAAAAACATATGGCTATGCGAAATCGTTAAGATGACGAATATGGCCTGACACCTGCCCGGTGCCGGAAGGTTAAGAGGGGGGGTCACCGAAAGGGAAGCCCTGAATTGAAGCCCCGGTAAACGGCGGCCGTAACTATAACGGTCCTAAGGTAGCGAAATTCCTTGTCGGGTAAGTTCCGACCTGCACGAATGGTGTAACGATCTGGGCGCTGTCTCAGCCGTGAGCTCGGTGAAATTGTAGTGACGGTGAAGATGCCGTCTACCCGCAACGGGACGAAAAGACCCCGTGAACCTTTACTATAGCTTAGCGCTGATCTTGGACGTCGGATGTGTAGCATAGGTGGGAGGCTTCGAGGCGCGGCCGCCAGCTCGCGCTTAGCCGCCAAATGAAATACCACCCTTCCGTCGTCGGGGGTCTAACTTCGCGAGAAGGACACCGCTTGGTGGGTAGTTTGACTGGGGTGGTCGCCTCCAAAAGAGTAACGGAGGCTTCCCAAGGTCCGCTCAGGACGAATGGCAACCGTCCGCAGAGTGCAGTGGCATAAGCGGGCTTGACTGGGAGCCAAACAAGGTCGAGCAGGTACGCAAGTAGGGCAAAGTGATCCGGCGGTTCCCCATGGGAGGGCCGTCGCTCATAGGACAAAAGGTACTCCGGGGATAACAGGCTGATCGCTCCCAAGAGCTCAAATCGACGGAGCGGTTTGGCACCTCGCTGTCGGCTCGTCACATCCTGGGGCTGGAGCAGGTTCCAAGGGTTCGGCTGTTCGCCGATTAAAGTGGCACGCGAGCTGGGTTCAGAACGTCGTGAGACAGTTCGGTCTCTATCTGTTGTGGGCGTTGGAAGTCTGCGGAGGTCTGGCCTTAGTACGAGAGGACCGGGTCGGACGAACCTCTGGTCAACCGGTTGCGGCGCCAGCCGCACCGCCGGGTATCCACGTTCGGTCAGGATAAGCGCTGAAAGCATCTAAGCGCGAAGCCGTCTCCAAGATGAGACTTCCTTAGAGGGTCGTCGTAGACCACGACGTCGATAGGCGGGAGGTGCAAGGGCCGCGAGGCTCTCAGCCGACCCGTACTAATAGCCCGAAATCTTCCGTGTGGAAGGGAGTTGGGTCTTGTTGTGATCTCTCAAGTGATATTCGCGGTGGCTTTAGCCGCGGGGTCCCACCTCTTCCCATACCGAACAGAGCAGTTAAGCCCGCGCGCGCCGATGGTACTGACACACCAGTTGGGAGAGTAGGTCGCCGCCGTACTTCGGGGAGCCCCGACGTCGTATGACGTCGGGGCTCCTTTTTTTGTGTGCGCGGGGCACGCCTTGGCCGCGCCCGCCGGGACGCCGTCCGCCTCACCAGCGGCACGCCCACTCCGCCAGTGCGGCGGCTTTCTGAAGTAAATTGCTATATTGACTGTAGGCGGTCCAGTCCTGATTGGATGTATGAAAATTATTACTGTCCGCTAAAACTTTTTGACAGCACAAAAAATTAGGCTGAATCTCCGATTGGGAGGTCCAGCCTTTTGGTTATCTTTGTTTCTGCAACAAAACTAAAGAAACCATGAACAAAGGTAGCCATTTTATCGGACAGCCGGCATATGGTCAGCTAATTAATTTACTCGATCGGACAGGAATTCTTGAAATAAGCCGTTCAAACGGCGGAGAACGCTATGTCAAGAACTTTGACGTGTGGCATCATCTGCTGATAATGCTCTACGCGGTCATAAAGAGGTTTGACTCTCTTCGCGAGATCACGGACTCAATGTTTCCAGAGGCACGGAAACTGGCCCATCTCGGCATCAGCATGATGCCACGCAGAAGCACCCTGTCCGATGCCAATGCGAGAAGGTCTGAAGCCATCTTTGAGAAGATATACCGCAGTCTGTATGCCAGATACAAGGACGAACTTTCCTCGGACAGCCGGAAGAATCCATCGTCAAGTTGGATAAACAAAGGCTGCAGATCATAGACTCCACGACTGTAACCCTCGTTCTCCAACATGCTTTTCAAAGGTGTTGGACGCCATCCAAAGACGGGAAAGAAGAAAGGCGGCATCAAAGTCCATACGAACATACACGCCAACGAAGGCGTTCCTTCTGACGTCAAGTTCACATCTGCAGCCACAAACGACAGCTTCATGCTCAAGCCCACGAACTACATCGAGGGCGATATAGTGGCCTTGGATAGGGCCTATATCGACTATGGAAAGTTCGAGGAGCTGACCAGTCGTGGTGTAATCTATGTCACCAAGATGAAGAAAAACCTTGTGTATCAGATTGATGAAGATACCGCCCACATGACACCGGAAGGCCTAATGGAGTATAGAGTGAAGCATGTCACATTCACAAAGAAAGTAGCTGAAGGGAGTGACATTGTCCATAAGGCCCGCATCGTAACATACGTTGATATCAAGAAGAACAAGCAGGCAAAGTTAATCTCACTGCTCACGAATGATATGGAGATGCCGGTAGAAGAGATTGTCGCAATCTACCGCAAACGTTGGGAAATAGAGCTGTTGTTTTATGACAAGTATATCATTATGCAAAGTAGTGTTGCTTGAAAGGATGCAAACAGACCGACTTTGTGAGTTTTGCGTTGGCTACTAAACATAAATACTTCTCATAACGTTATATTATATGAAAGGCATAAGCCAAGTAATTTAATATCAATTGTTATGAAGGAACAAGAAATCCAAACATTGATTGGACAATGCATCGCCTTCTTCCAAGAGAACAACTACTCGCGAAATCGCATTGGCGTGTACAAGACACTCTGGAGACATGGCATTGTCCCATTCATGGAGGCCAGGGGTCTCAGAAAGTACCAAACAAGCGTAGGGCGCAATGTACATTGAAACTTGTCATCGCAACGGAACCGTCCGTCAGCAGGAACGGGAAAAGATCCGCAGCATCCAGGTGCTTGACGACATGCTGCTGACCGGACATATCCGCAAGCGTTGTCTCACCCCCGTTTATCATCGTCTGGATGGTGAATTGGGAAAGGATATGGAGAAGTTGATACAACATCTGACCAACCTCCGCCGCAGCAGGACCACCATCGGTGACTATCGTCTTTACTTGAGCGAGTTCTTGCATCATCTTGAATCGGAGGGTGTCCGCCACAAGGAGAATATTGCTGAAAATCATATCGTGTCCTTCGTCCTTGCCCATCCCACCAATAAGGTAAACATCGTGTCCGCATTGCGTGTGCTGTTCAGGTTCTGGAAGGAGGAAGGACTTTTGGAGCGAGACTTCAGCCAGTTCTTCGAGTCGTTCCGAGTCAGGCATCCTGAGCGAGTTCCATCCTTCTTCACAAAGGAAGAGGTGCTGATGATAGTAGAGAACTCCATAGCCAGGAGTAATGCCGTCGGCAAAAAGGAACTATGCGATGACGTTGCTAGCCTCTCGGCTTGGTCTTAGGGCATCCGATATCGCGAACCTTAAGTTTGGCGAAATTGACTGGGACAACAACCTGCTAACGATCACGATGCAGAAGACACGGAAGGTTGTTCAACTGCCGCTTTTAGCTGAGGTTGGAAACTCCATTGCTGACTATCTCAAAAATGGTCGTCCCAAATCAAGTCTTGACCAGGTGTTCCTCTCAAGTCGTGCACCTTACACTGGTGCCACAAAAAGCATGTGTATGCGCCGCCATCAATGAAATCATCCTCAAGTCCGGTGTGGATGTACACTTGAAACACCACGGGCCGCATTCGCTTCGTCACTCTTTGGCCAGCGCCATGCTTAGTGAGGAGACAACACTGCCGGTCATATCGGAGTCACTGGGACACCGCCATACGGATACCACCATGGTATACTTGAAAATCGACATCCCATCGCTTGATGAAGTGCGCATTGCCGTGCCTTCTGTCGCAGAAGGGTTCTACATGCAGAGAGGAGGTGCGTTCTATGAGTGAGATGTTCAACTACAGAAGTGTTCTGGCTCCATATATGAGAAGCCTCATCGAGGTAAAGGCGTCCGCCGGTATCAGTGCTCTCCGTATGAAGTGGATACTGAAGGAGTTCGATGACTTCGCCGTATCTGTGAATCTTACCGATCCGCATGTCACGTCCGAGTTCATCTCGAGGTGGCGCAAGACCAGGGATGCCGACTGCGACCGGACAATCTATGCCAAGTACTCCGCATGGCGCCAGTTGACGACCTTGATGAGCAGGAGAGGATGTCTTTGTCATATCCCACGGTTGCCCAGGCAGCCGCAACTGAACTTTACTCCGTATATCTTCACGAAATCCCAAATCGCCGACATCTTTGCAGCATGTGACGCAAGCCGCCCCGTATGATGTCCGTATGGGGACGTCACTCTTCTCCATGCCTGCCTTGCTGAGGATGCTATACGGAACAGTGTCCGCATCTCTGAAGCCCTGTCCATAGTTAACGAGGACGTGCACCTTGAGAATGGGTACATTCATCTCAGGAAAACCAAGAACGGGACAGACCGCATCGTTCCTATCAGCGAGTCCATGCGCAACGTCTGTCGGAATATATATATCACGAGGGGACAGGATGCCCATTGTCGGAATATCCGCGCCAGACCACCCCTTGTTTGTAAAGGGGGACGGCACATCATTCGGCGCCAATGCTGTGTACCAGTTCTTCCGCAAGATGCTCGACAGATGTGGTATTCCGTTCAAGGGAAATCATTGCGGGCCTCGAGTGCACGACCTGCGGCACACATATGCCGTTCACTGCCTGGTCCAGATGGCCCATAATGGTGTTGACCTATACACGGGCCTTCCTATATTGTCCGCCAGCCTGGGACACCATTCACTGTCGGCGACTGAGCAGTATGTCCGCCTGACCTACGCAATGTATCCGGAAAATGGAACGCCAGTGCTCCGCGATAAACGCTTTTTTTTGTATATCCTAAACTCTGCAAGTCCTATGACGACAGCGACAGACTTTGCCAAACAACTTAGCCGGTTTCTGTCCGAGTATCTGCCCCATGAACGCAATGTCAGCCCAAACACCTTGTCCGCGTATAGAGATGCCTTTGTCCAATATATCGACTACATGCATACCAAAAAAAAGGGTGTCGCTGTAGAGAAACTGTTCCTCAAGCATCTCACTCGGCAGAATGTCATCGGCTACCTCAATTGGATCCTTGACGAGAGGAATTGCTCCCCGGCCACAAGGAACTACGGGCTGGCAGCCATCCACGCGTTTGTGTCGTTCCTGCAATACAATATTATCGAGCAATCAGAGGAATGGCAGAAGATATTGTCAATAAAGGCCATGAGACCTGAAAAGAAAGCGCTGAACTATCTCTCGCAGGATGGCATCCGCCTGCTTCTCCACCAGCCTGATGTCACAATCTGGCAGGGACGCAGACATCTGGCGATGCTCTCGCTGATGTACGACACCGGAGCGAGGGTTCAGGAGATTGCAGATCTGACCGTTGACTGCGTCCGCATCGATAGTGAGCCTTACACGATAAAGCTCTTTGGGAAGGGACGCAAGTCTCGTGTTGTCCCCATGGTGAAGGAACAGGTGAATCATCTGAGGCTGTATATGGAGGAGAATCATCTTGACAATAGCAACATGTTCGGAACTCCGCTGTTCTTTAACAACAGGCATGAAAAGCTGACACGGGAAGGAGTGGCGTACGTGCTCAAGACTTATGCGGATATGGCCCGAAAAGTCAACCCCTCGCTTATACCGGACCGGCTCAGTTGCCACAGCATCCGGCACAGCAAGGCCATGCACTTGTTGCAATCCGGCGTCAACCTCGTCTATATCAGGGATATACTTGGTCATGTATCTATACAAACAACTGATATCTATGCAAGAGCAGACTCAAAAGCAAAAAACGCGAGGCCTTGGAAAGAGCCTATGTGGATCTCAAACCCGGGGTCAAGTCAGACCGTGTATGGGAACGAGACAAGAACCTTCGGGGAGTGGCTGTGGCTGAAAGGGCTCAATCACTGATATTGTTATGCAAAGTTGAAACGAGAAGTAGCATAGATAACTTGTTGAATATCAATGAGGCTTTGATGTCAACTTTGCATAATGATATGCTTGTCATAAAACAATTTATGTGTAGCTTCTCATAAGTTGTTCAAACAGATAAAGCAGAACTTCCCTCTAAGATACTTCTACGGCGAGAGCGCTAACGCAATCAAGATACAGGTTTGGGTCACACTTATCGCAAACCTGCTACTGATGGTCTTGCAAAAGCACATCAAGCGCAAATGGAGCTTCTCTGGCCTTGCCACAATGGTCAGAATCATGCTGATGTACTATGTCAACCTCTATACCTTCCTCGAGGACCCTGAAAAAGACTGGGCAAAACTGCTCTTAGAAGCAGAATCGGATCCAAATCCGCCTCCAGAAGAACTGCTTCTCTTCAGCTAAGGGGCTTACCCTCAGAAAAATCATCCGCAATGCCGTTACAACAGCACTGCGGATGGATATCTCGTTGCTCGCTAACTTTTAGCGGACAGCAATATATGAAAATAATGTACCTTATGACTTTACAATAGTAAAAGCCCCGAGACTTGAATGGCCTCGGGGCTTTTTGCTGATTATTGACGCTTAGGCTACTTCTTTGTAAGAGTTGTATTTGCGCCATAGACATAGCTGTAGGAGTTGTCTGTGTAGTAGGCTGTCCAGTTTGACATCGTTATCACACCGTCTGCGATCGTTGCGACTACCGATGTCGTCGGGCTGTCATAGACGCAGAACACGTACCAGTCAAGCCAGGTCTGAGGCTCAAAGGTCAATGTCTTGGCCTCGGCGTCAACTGAGGCTTTCAACGTGTTGTCCTCGTACAGCAGACCGGTCACCGAAACGGTGTTGTCATCGATTTTCTCGATCACTACATCGTTTGTCGAGGTGAAGTCAACCCAATTGCTGCCATCAAAGATCTGGCTCCCGGTTGAATTTTGGCTATATGTTCCGACAAGATCATCGATCAGACTGCCGCCGTCACCGGTCCATGTGAACTCCGGATAGCCCTCGGTCTTGTAGCTGTAGAACCATACGGATCCGCCTTTGCTCTTGTCGCCGTTGAATTGCGAGTAGTAGTCACTTCCGCTTGTCGCCGTGTAAAGCTGGATCCATCCGTTGTCCTCCTCGATGCCGGCCTCTACCCAGATGTTAGGCAGGTACGGCTCGTAGTAATTGAGGATGCTGATGGAAGTGTCATCGTTGACGGAGAACTCCAGGTCGTAGCCTTCGACGTTGTACCAGTCCTTTAATGTGTAAGTGCCGTTGTCCCAGGCAATCATCGTGACCGGCCAATTGTTGCCGGCTCCGTCATCGAATGTCCCGTCCACTCTCCAAGCCTCCTTTTTCTCTATTACAAAAGTAGCTGTCGCAAGCTCTGAGTCACTGAACGCCTCGTCGTCGCTGACGGCCTTTAGTGTAACGGTGTAGGTACCTGTCGAAAGGTTTCCAATCATTATCTCGGTTCCCGTGATGTCCCATGAACTTTCTTTCCCTCCGTTAATGGAGATTGTCAGGACGTAATGTGTGGCGTTAGGTACTTCATCCCAAGTCGCCACCGCGCCACCATTTACAAGGACGGTCAGCTTCGGGGTCGCCAGTTGGACGATCGCCGGGGTAGTCCCGCTGATCTCAGCCACAGGGGACTTGCTGTAGTCTCCCTCGAAAGGGCCGTACGCCCAGACGGTGAACTTGTAGTCTGTGTTGTCCTTGAGACCGGTCAGGACGGCCACTGTGCCTTCTGTGACACCTCCGGTGACTTTATCACCTTCCGGATCCAGAAGCTCATAGGCGTACTGTGTGGCGTTGGCCACCTTGTCCCAATAGAATGTCAGCGAACTGACCGTAGCCTGATAAAGACCGGCTTCCGGGGGGCTGGAAGCGGTGTCAGGACCTTCTCGTCATCCTTGCAGGATGTGAGGGCGCAGAGAGCGGAAAGCAGGAATATGCCCGCGAGCCTGCCCATCTTTGATGAATATATTCTGTTCATTTCGTTCAATCTTAAGATTATGAATTATTTGCCGGGAGCGGTGACATCGGTCGGATCCCAGTACATATAGATATATTCCCATCCATCGTAGGAGGAGTCCTCGCAGTTGACGTAGCAGGTAAGGAAGCCTGTCGGCTCCGTGGTTCCGTCCATAATGATGTTTGAATATGTCGTTGTCCTGTAAACGGAGAGACCGGTCACCTTGCTGGCCGCCCCTTCCGGAGTCCATTCGAACCAGTTCCCGTCCCCGTCACGGAGGCTCCAGTACTTGAGCCCGTCATCGGACGGTTCCTCGGCGTAGTAGTCCAGAGGGCTGAACTCGCCCCCTGCCAAGTGTTCAGGTCATCGGCCTTGAAGTCCGGATTCAGGATCGTGTAGCTGAGGTCGATTCCGGTTCCGAGGAAATTCTCGATGCGGAAACGGTTCAGGCCCTCAAGCCAGTAGATGTCCGAGAATGTGGACACTTTAAGAATGGACGAGAACCAGAACTGGGCGTTGCTGACGACTTTCTTCCAGCTGGACACGAGCACGGTGGCCGAGAACACGTCCGAGCCGTCGTGGACTGTGTAAGGGTTGACATATTCATCGGCAAGACGGATGGTGAATTTCTTTTTCCTTCTGGATTTCAATGCCTTCGAAGGTTACGGTCAGTTCGGCCGTAGCCTCTCCGGCCTGGAACTCCACTGTGGAGGGAACTTTGTACGCCTCGTCCTTCGCCTCCACGATCACAGGGATGCTGGCGGCGTTGTCTGCCTTGAGCCTTCCGACCTCAAGGGTGACGCTGGTGCTCTCGGAGCCAAGAATATATTCAGAGGAATTGCTGGAGAGGAAATATGCCTCCATACAATCGTTGGCGGGTTCCGGCCCCGGTTCGTATTTTCCTCCCGAACAGGATGCCAGAGTCAGGCACAGGCCAGCCGCGGCGGTGAAAAGGATGTATTTGATATTCTTCATATTCATAAATTCTTAGTTGATGCTTATTCCGCGATTATGGTTCCTGACGGGTCCGGGTTCAGGATCACGCCCTGGTTGTTGTCCCTCTCATATTCAGGAAGCACATAGTTCATCCAAGGTGCGGTGTAGCCGGCCTTTGTGTTCAGACGCTGCGAGGAGAGCCAGTTCGTGCCGTCGTAGCTTCTGGTGATCGGCAGGCCAAGGCGCTTGTAGGCGAAAAAGTTGATGCCCTCGCCCCAGAACTCGATGCGCCTCTGCACCATCAGTTCGGTGATGAATGAGTCAAGATCCGTGGCCTCGCAGTTGTAGGAACCGTCCGTGTAGCGATATGTGTTCAGGAAATCGGCCATCTCTTTCGCGGCGGCAGCCACTCCTTCCGTGTGGGCGATCGCCTCGAAACGGATGAAGTACATCTCCTCGACCCCTCATTATCGGGAGGGACGCGATGAGTCCGGTCTCGATCGTGCTGATGGAACCGCTTCCGGCACGGAACTTAAGGTTGGCGTAGGCTGGAAGCCTTGACCAAGCGTCGCCCTTGAGCTCGGTTCTGTACTTCTCCGGAATCTCGGTCTTGCCGGCGTCGTCAGGGGAAATCCAGCTGTTCTTGCGCCAGTCGCTGTCGGAGATCTTGTCGTACAGGGACTTGCTTATGAGACGGAAAGCGCTTCCGTAACGAGGCATACCCCAAGTAGGCTCTGACGCGATCTGCGCGATGAACGAGTTGTAGTAGTAACCGGTGTTGATCTCTTCCTTGGAAGTGACGTAAGTACCGAGCATCCAGGAGGATTGAGGTGTGTTGAAGCCGGTCTTGGAGTTCATCCACTGATCCTCGGTGAGAGGTGTGTTACCGCCACCGATGGCTTTGCGGGCATATTCAGCGGCCTTGGCGTAGCAGTCCATAGCGGAGTTGATTCCGATGTCATCGTAGCCGTCGGAGGATCCTTCCGCGCTCATCTGCTTGGCCAGAGCGTCCGGTTCCCTGTCGAAACGGCTTGCCATATCGAGCCACAGACGGGCTTTCAGGCCATAGACAACCGCGCGGTTGGCGTGGGCCTTGGTGGCCTGCTCGTAGCCTTCGAGATAGGTCTCCGCATGGTTGAGATCCGTCATTATGAAACGGTACATCGTGTAGAAAGGAACACGTGGATTGTTGTTCAGATCCGTCTTGGAGGTGTTCTCATCGACGATCGGGACGGTCAGCCCGACAACCCCCATCGACTGGGCGTCGGCGTTCAGGCTTTCGACCTGGGTTGTGCGGTACTCGAAGCAGGTCGAGAGTTCCATATAGAGCATCGCGCGGAGTCCGAGAGCCTGTCCGAGACAGTAAACGGCCTTGGTTTCGGCGTTGGCCGGATCCGGAACAAGGGCGATGACGTTGTTGGTGTTCTTGATGAACTTATAGTAGTAGAACCAGGAGTAATAGGCGGCGTAGCGCAGTCCTGATCCACTCTCGATGTGGCTCCAGTAGTCGTAGCTGGCGTCATAGACGAGGGAAATCCTCTCCCATCACCTCACGCATATACAGCTGGCAAGGATAGCCCCAGTCGTTGGTGTTGCCGGAGGATCCCCAGGTGTCGTAGGCCACGAAATAGGACGAGAGGCCGTTGAGCATATATTCCATCGAGGAGGTGGACTTCTCTATGGTTTCAGGTGTCGCCTCTGTCTTCGGCAATGTCTCCTCGATGCAACCGGTGGCGAGGACGAGAGACACGGACACGTCGCAGAAGGCACCCAGCAGTCTGATCATATTCTTTTTCATATTCATTGTCTCCATTAAATTAGAACTGTAACGTGATTCCTCCCGTTATCATCCGCACAGGAGCGTAGGTGGATGTGGATGTCGTGCCCCAGAAGCTTCCGCGTGGGTCGAAGCCCTTGCGCTTGCTCCAGTAGTAGAGGTTCTCTCCGGCGGCATAGACACGGATCTTGCTCATTCCGATCTTCTTCACGAGCTTCTCCGGAAGGGTGTAGCCCAGGTTTATGTTCTGGAGAGTGAGAGTGGACGCGTCCGTGATGAACCGGTCGGACATCGAGCTGGCACTGTCGTCCACATCCTGGATGGCGAACTGGAAGCGTGGGATGTCGGAGTCCGTGTTGGTCTCGGACCAGGCCTTCAGCAGGTCCTTGTGGAAACTGTTGCCGGTGTTCTGCACGTTAGGGTTGCGCATCAAGGCGGCGTAGCCGTAGTCGGCGGCCTTGCCTCCTATGCTGTAGTTGAGATTGACCGAGAAGTCGAATCCCTTGAACGTGATGGTCGTGCCGAGGCCTCCGTAGAGATCCGGGTCGGCGTCACCGCAGTTGAAGTCCGTGCCGTAGCTGTAGGTCGTGGTCTTTGTCAGCTCGCCGGTCTCGCTGTCCTTCATATACCACTGGGACTGGCCTTTCTCGTTGACACCGGCATATTTCTTCATATAAAGGGTGTGCAGCGGAAGTCCCTCTCCGTGGAAGTAGTTTCCGTTGACGTAGCCGGCGTGGCCGTCCAGGACGAATCCCTTGTTGTCCTCGTTCAGCATCGTGATCTTGTTCTTGTAGTGCGTCGCGTTAAGGCTTACGTTCCAGCTGAAGTCCTTCTTGCGGATGAGGTTCAGATTCAGATCCAGCTCGACACCGTTGTTGAGCATATTCCCGACATTGTCGTAGGATCCGCCGTAGCCGCCTGAGAGCGGAACATAGACGAAGCAAAGCATATCGGTGGTCTTGCGGCTGAAGAACTCGACGCTACCGGTGACGCGGCTTTTGAATATGTCGAATTCCAAACCTGCGTTGAAGTTGCTGTTGGTCTCCCAGGTGATGTTCTTGTTGCCGACGGTGCTGAGGGCCAGGGAAGGCTCTCCGTTGAAGTAGTTGATTGTGTAGGTGTCGGTGTAGCGGTAGTCGCCGATGGCATCGTTACCCTGCTGTCCCCAGGATGCCTTTACCTTCAGCGCATATCAATCCAGGAAACCTTGAACCAATCCTCCTTGCTGGCGATCCAGGCTCCTCCGAACGAATAGAAATTGCCCCATCTGTGGTCTGGATGGAAGCGTGAGGAAGCGTCGCGGCGGTAGGAAGCCGAGAGGAAATATTTCTCGTCCAGGTTGTACATAGCCCTGCTGAACCATCCTTCGGTGTTGTACCTGCTGGAGGAACCGGCGTTCTTCTTGATCTTGATGGCCGCGCTGAGCTCCTGCGCGTCGAAATAGGAGAAGAGACCCTCGCGGTCTCCGCTCATCCATTCGCTGCGGTAGTCGTAGTTCTCGTGTCCGGCCATCACAGAGACGTTGTGTCGGCCGAACTGCTTGGTATAGTTAACGATCTGCTGGAAGTTCAGGGCATAGACAAGGCTGTTGTACTTGTAGATGTAGCCGCTTGGGTAGGCGGTCTTGCCATAGCCGTAGAATCCCTGCTGGGTGGACGTGTAGTGTGACTCTCCGCTTGTGACCGTGCCGTTGACGGTGATCTTCAGGCCGTCGAGCGGGGTGACGTCGGCATAACCCGTGAGGGTCAGATTGTTGCCGATAGTCCCTGTCGGTGTTCAGGGCGTTCTCCTGCAGAGGATTGTTCCTGGAGAGGACAGGACGGTTGAGACCTCCGAGCTCACCGGAACCGTAGTCGTACATCTTTCCGTTCTCGTCTGTCATAATGTTCCCGTCCCCGTCACGCAGGTAAACCGGGTAGATCGGCGCCATAGTGTTCGTGATTCCGAACAGGGAAGTGCCGGAGCCGTCACCGACATCGTCCGAGGTGCTGTGGGCGTAGTTCATATTCGCACCCACCTTGAGCCAGTCCTTGGCCTGGTAGTCGGCCTTGAGTCGGACGGTAGCCCTCTCGAAGTCGGAGTTATAGACGATACCTTGATTGTCAAGATAGCCGATGGAACCGTAGAAACTGAGTTTCTCGGTGCCTCCGGTGAGATTGAGGTTGTATTCCTGGCGGAGACTGTGCCTGAACGCCTCGTCAAGCCAGCTGTCAGGGGCTGCCGTATAGACCTTTCCGTTGTAGTAAATCCTTCTACCCTTTGTGGCGTGCGGATTCATCCTCCCGTTCGTTCCGATGAGATATTCCCCGTCAGGAACGGTGTAGGTGAGGTAACCAAGTCCGCCGTCGGCGGTCGCTCCGCCGAGGTTGGCGTTGGCCTGCCTGTGAGCCTCGTAAGGAGTCATTCCACGGTCACGCATATAATAGTTGTAGAGGGCTGACCAGTGCATCTCATAGTACTGGGCCGGATCCTTGACATAGTCGTAGTCGATGGTCGCGCGGCTGTTGACGCTCCAGCGGCTGTCAAATGTGATCGTGGCCTTCTCAGACTTGCCTTTCTTGGTGGTGATCATCACGACTCCGTTGGCTCCTCGCGCACCGTAAAGTGCGTTGGAGGCGGCGTCCTTGAGGACGGTGATGTTCTCCACGTCGTTAGGGTTCAGGTTGTTCCACCCTCCGTCATAAGGAGATCCGTCCACAATGATCAGCGGGGATGTCCCGGCGTTGATGGAACTGAATCCTCGGATCGCCATTGAAGGTGTGGCGGTAGGGGAGCCGGAATTGTTGATCATCTGGAGACCGGCCACCTGTCCCTGAAGTCCGCTCATCACATTCGTGAGCTGCTTCTTCTCAAGAGTCTCGCTCTTCACGACCGCCGCGGATCCGGTGAAGGAGGATCTGGTCTGCTGGCCGAAAGCCACGACGAGAACCTCGTCGAGCTGCTCGTGGTCGGTTTTCAGGGTGATCCTCATCTCCGCCTGCGGATCGACCTCCACCGGAATCATTCCGATGCAGGACACGGCCAGTTTGTCTGTCGTTTTGACTCCGCCAAGGCTGAAACGGCCGCTCACGTCCGTGATGTCGCCTTTCAAGGTTCCCTTGATCATCACCGACGCGCCGATGACGGGTTCTCCGTTCTCGTCGATGACGGTACCTTTGATGTCTATGGTCTGGGCTGACGCAAGTGAGAACGTCGCCAGAAGCATAAACAAGAACACAAAGAATCTTTTCATACGTTCTTATTATTGAGATTATTAGTTGGCTTTTGTGGTTTGCAGTCCGGCTGACGGCAGGATGAATCCGGCCTTGTCCTTGTCCGACCAGAGCCAGGCCGTCCTGCTGTCTATCTTGAGGATCCGCAGCTCGCTGAAACTGAATCCTGTGATTCCCATATTCCCGGAGACGGTCCCGCTGACTGTCCCGGATGTGGAAGGCACTCCGCTGAGTTTCACCGTGACATCACGTGTCCCCTCGTTGTCGATTATCCTCAGGACGCCCTCTGACGGGTTGCAGTAGTATTGGTGCTTGTTTTTGAGGAAAGTGAGCACCGGAGCGCCGTCCTTGTATATTCCCAAATCCTCCGCGACTGAGAATTCCTCCCGGAGGTTGTTGTCTTCCTTGTTGCCGTTGCAGGCGGAAAGGAGGAGGCAGAAAATAAGCGTGGTGAATATTCTGAATGCGATTTTCATTGTCTATGAATATTATAGGATGACATTTATGTACCTGGCGAAATATTCAACGGTCCCGTCCGTCTTTGTCAGGACAGCCTGCACGTAATGCTCACCCTTGCGCAGATTGGTGTAGCCGTCCGCCTTGGCTCCGTCCACAGTCCATTGGATGCCGCCCATCTCGCCGCAGTCTACCAGCATCATCAGAACCTTGTCCTCCGATGTCGGGTTGGCCTTTGAGAGTTGGATTCTCGGGAAGCCGGATCCGGATTTCTCGGTCCTCAAGGTCAGGGAAGTCTTGCTGTTCTTGTTGCCCGTGATGGTGATCGCATAGTCCTGGGCATCCTTCAGCAGAGGAATATGCACCTCGGAGGATGTGAGCCCGGTGATTGACTCCGTCTCTTCACCCTCGGCCTTCCATTCGACAGTCCAGCCGGAGGAGAGGTCGTCTTTCCAGCTCAGGATGATGTCGTGCTGGAATATGCTTGACTTGACATCCGTGATGTTGCCATTGCGCTCTGTCACAGATAATTTCACGGAACCATCCGCTGCGTCCAGCCTGATCGAAGGGATCTCGACCATTGTCTTCTTGCCGTTGGCGGCCAGAAAGTTAGACTGGCTGTCGCTGTGGATGGAGGTCACATTTTTCCCGCCCGGGAAGAAACAATGCGCCGGAATATACTGCGGCAGGTAGTTGTTCCTGGAGGCAGGATTGGAATATAATATCTTGTAGTGCTCGTTCCCGTGGACGATGTTCACGGCGTTGCCCATCCAGCTGTTGTACTCGTTCCGGACGTGATAGATCAGAAGCCCCCAGTCGGAGCCCCCCGTCCGTAGGAGTCGAGATATTCCTTCTTGTCCCACTCGTTCTTTTTTCCCGCGCCTCGGCATTCCAGCAGGAAATAGTCCTCGTCAGCCTCGGTCTTGACGAGGTAGCCCTTGCCTTCCGTGATCGCCGGCAATGAATATTCCCCGCTCGTCTCCAGAATTTCCGGTTCCGACCAACCCATCATCCACCTTTCGAGGATGCTGAGCGCCGGGGGAGTGCGGCTGCTGTTGTTGTAGGTTCCGTAGGCCATAAGCGAGAAGCAGCCCGGCAGGTCGCATTTCGTGTCGTTGCCGTTTACCGTGTCGTAGAGGTCCGGCCATCCGAGAATATGCCCGAACTCGTGGCAGAACGATCCGATGGCGGCGAGTGTGTTGTTTCCCGCAGATCCTGGCTCCAGCTCGGAGCTGCAAGCGTAGCCCGGAATCGTGACCCCGTCAAGCGTCAGGTTCTTCAGCCCGCTCCTGTGCGGCCAGATTCCGTTCGGGTCACCGGTGCTTTCCGCTCCCCCGGAATAGAACACGAATATGTCGTGCGCCACCCCGTTCTCCGCGAACTGGCTGAAATCCAAATCATAGTCGGCAAGACGGGCTACTTCGGCGACCATCTCCTCCGGTCTGTCCTTGTAATATGCCCTGTTCTTGGAGAGTCTGTACGGCCCGGCCACCGTGAACTCCGGATTGAACTGTCCGTTGGAGTTGTCATAGTAGTACTGCCAGACGCTTCCGGTCGCCCCACCTTTTGTGTAGTTCTTGGAATTCAATAAGTTGTCGAACGCCTCATTGCTTCCGTTAGTGAAAGGAAGGTCAGGATATTCAGCGAGGAGCACCAGCACTTTCTTGTTCCCGACCGGCTTCCAAGTGGTACCTCCCAGAAGCGGAGGAATGCAATCCCCGGCATCCGCGGCGCGGGTTGCCAATGAATATGTCCGCGCAGCCTTTAGTCTCATTTGCAGGCCGGTCATCCGCAGCGGTCGCAGGTTTTTCCGCAGTGAGGTGCCAAGAATCCTGCGTTCCGAGTCGGTCAAACGGCTGGCATTCTTGGCCTTGACGGATGTCGGGACCAGAAGTCCGTTGGCGTCAAGTTTTGCGAAAGCCCAGTCTCCGTCCGCGTCCGCGGCGAGGGTGTAGCCTTCCTCCGAGGTTACATAATTGCGGAACTCGTCTCCGTGCACACGGACTCTGATTTCACTGCCGTCGCTTTGTTTCACAGTGATGAGTTCGGGTACGCCGGGCCGGCGAGCAAAGGGCTTGATGTTCCGGCCTGCCATAATGATAGCAGGCATAGGATCCAGATAAGAGTTTTTTCTTCGGGTCATAAGTTGTTGTGTTGTTAACTTAGTTAAAGTGTACGCAATTTCGGAAAATTTTGAAAAATGTGCAATAGGGACGAATGGAAAAAATATTCACAGAATGAATATTTCATTGTTCATAATGTTCCGCCTCTTGTGAGGTCTGTTATGTCTGGCAAGAGACCACAAAGCAGGGGCGGTGATTGCGTTTGTCCATATTGTCCATATTCAATATTCAGATATTCAATTATTTGGTGATTTTATCTGTCCGCCTTGGATGTGATATATTATGGATTCCCGCCGTAACTTTGCACCGTGAAAAATTGAAGAAGAAAATGAGAATATTTAGATTATTGCTGATTGCTGCGATGCTGGTCATCGGTGGAGCAAACGCCTCGCCGCCCGCCAGAATGTTTCCGAGATAAAAGGTACGGTGCTGGACAAGGCCACCGGCGAGCCTCTCGGATGGACTACAGTCGCCCTTATGAGACCGGACAGTACGCTGGCCGCCGGCGCCACTTGCGATGACAAGGGAGCGTATTCCCTTCAGGCCGCGCCCGGTGAATATATTATAAAGGCTTCGCTTATCGGTTACAAGGATAGTTACAAAAATGTGAATGTCGTTACCGGCCTGAATGAGATCGAGCCTTTGAATATGTCCGAGGACACTCAGAGCCTTGTCCGGGCTCAACGGCGAGATCGGAACCGATGACGGAGGAATGTACTTCGGAGAGACCGGCCGCTTCCTTATGAGGGAGAACGTCAACGGAAGCCTAAGCTACAGGACGGCCAAGACAAACACATTCGTCTCTGCCTATCAGGGGATCTATGATATGGACATAGACATGAACATCGACAACAAACTGACGCGGGACGGGGTTCCGTTCCGGATTCTTGCCCAGTCCCTCCAGAAGGACAGGTACCGCAATTGGCAGGTGCGTTTCGGCAACGACTGGTTCATCGACAAGAAAAACACCTTGGGATTCATCGTGAATATGCCGAGCTCCCGCAACATAATGAAGTCCGACAGAGACCACAATGTCACCACGCAGACGCTTGATGACAAGGAACTTGAGCGTGCCGAGTCCGCGACGTGGAACGAGGACAAGAGCCGCCAGACCAACGGCAATCTGAACTTCACCCACATATTCAACGAGGCGACCAATTCCGAGATCACCGTCAATATGGACTATTATCACAATGCCGACTGGACAGGAAACGACCAGAAGACCTTCACGAGGAATATGGGCGCTTCGGAGTGGATCCCTTCCACAAGGTACATCGACTCCGACAACAAGGTGAACATCTGGTCAGCGAAGGCTGACTACGAGGCCACCGTTTTAAATTTCGCAAGGCTGGAGGCTGGTGCCAAGTGGGCTCTTTTCAAGACCGGCAACACGACTGTAAAGACCGAGACAGGCCCGTCGGCTGTCAATTCCGAGACCCGTTTCAAGTACCGTGAGAACATCGGCGCCGCCTACCTCTCCCTTGCCGCGCAGTTCGGCCCGAAATGGACCGCCAAGGCCGGATTGAGGGGTGAATATACCAACTCGTTCGGGGATTGGATCTCGGCCGGGGACGAGCCGCCGCAGCTACTTTGACCTGTTCCCGACAGCGTTCGTGGGATTCAACCCGTCCGCCAGCCTTAGGTTCGCGCTTTCCTACACAAGGAGAATCCAACGCCCTGACTATATGGCCCTGAACCCGGTTGAGAACTACATCGATGCGCACACCTACAATGTCGGCGACCCGGATCTGCGCCCTGCATATTCAGACGCGGCTTCGCTGAGCGCCGGATTCGGCCGGCACTTCTCGCTCGCCGCGTCGTTCAGTCACACCGGCGGAATGTTCTCGCAGCTTCCTGAGCTCAAGGAGAACGGCGACCAGCTTCTGATCTGGACCAACTACGGCAGACAGAATATGACCGCGCTGACTTTCAATGTGACGGAACTGCCTATGGCCAAGTGGCTTGCCTGGACATTCAGCACCACCGGACTATATTCATCCGCCAAGACAGCCGACCGGGAAAGCAACGATTCATTCACCCTTTCCTGCTACACCTGCTTCACATTCATCCTCCCGAAAGACTGGAAAGTGCAGCTGGACGCTTTCTACCGCTCGCCGATGGCATACGGCTACTTCAAACTGCACGGCCTTTATTCTATGAATATAGGCGTAAAGAAGACGATGCTTGACAACCGCCTTGTCCTCACGCTCAATCTGGACGATGTCCTCCGCAGTTCCTGCACGAATCTGGATTGTCTCGGGTTCACCAGCACCGTTCTCGGTGACGTGAACAGCTCGTTCATAGGTCAGAAATATTACTCCCAGGTCGCTCACATCGGCCTTACCTGGCGCTTCGGCAAAGCCCAGCAGACCCGCGCCCGCAAAGTCGGCGGCATCGATGAAGCCTCCCGAATCGGCGGCAAGGACCTTGGCGGGAAATAGGATATTCACTGTTCAACATTTAGAAGCTGTTTTGAATTGTTTGAAATGTTCTTTGAGGTGAAAAATCTTCATTTTCTTCCCGCTTCTTCAGTCAGATAGCACCGCTATCTTCCTTGGAAGAAGCGGTCGAAACTGAAGTTTTTCACTCTCAAACCTTCAAACAAACAATTCAAAACAGCTTCTTAGAAGATGTAAACCGGATATTTTCGGAAATTTACTTAACTTTGTGTTCAGGCAAACGCCGATTGGACTAACCAGCGGATGACCACATGCTTGTGAAAAGTTATGGTGAGAAAGTTTCCTGCGATTATATTCATTGTCTGTGCTTGTGTGGCCTCTTCGTGCGGCCGTGGAGCCAGACTCCCTGAGGATTTGAGTCGGGCTGAGAGTCTATTGGACTCCCGCCCTGACAGTTCTTTGATCATTCTGGATTCCGCTTCCTATTCGGAGTCCTCCGGCCGCTATCTCTATGCCTCTTATTGTCTGTTGAGGACATTCGCGGAGTACAACGCCTACAAGCCGGGGATTGACGAGGGGATGATGAATGTCGGGGTTGATTATTTCCTGAAATACGGCAACCGGGACCGGAAGGCGCAGGCGTATTATCTTAGGGCGGTCGTCCGCGAGGACAACAAATCGGGGAACCAGGCGGATTGGGCCAATGATCTGCTTCTCGCCACAAAAGAGGTTAAAGGTTCTGGCAATCATATGCTTGCGGCGATGATCAACCTGCGCTACGCTGTCGTGCTTAATGACCGCAAGTGGTATGACGCATCTTTGCCTTATCTGGAGAAAGGTTTGGAGGAGGCTGGGAAGGCTGGTTCGCTGGCGTTTCAGGTGACGGCACTGATCAATCTGTCGCACCGTGCGTTGTTCCTGGAGACGAGAACAAGGACTATTCGGAGGCCATTGAATATGCCAACCGCGCGGCGGAGATCTCCAAGGGAGATGATAATGACTATGCCCGTGCTCTTTACAATCTCGGAGCGTGCTACAGCCGTAACGGTCAATTCGATAAGGCTTTGGAATGCGCCTCGACCGCTGTCCGCGCGCAGGAAAGGCTTTTCAGGGAAGGAAAAAGAAAGGCCCGTGTGCGTTACGCTGTCCTTGCGGATGCTTTCCGTAAAATGAATATTCCTGATTCGGCTTTGTTCTATGCCGCAAAGGAGATGGAGGCTTCGGATCTGATAGCGAAGCTTTCAGGTTCACAGCTTTCTTACATTGTCTATCGTGACCTGCTTGATGATAAAGAGAATGCAGTCAAGTATCTGACCATCCATAATGAGATCAAGAGCCAGTTGGAAGCGTCTCAGCAGAACGACAGGATCATCGGGAACAGTGTCGAGGCCGGGAAGGCGGACATCCGTTCGTCGAGAAGCCGTATTTTAGGCACTGCTGTGGCTGCGGTGTTGTCCCTGATTGTGGCGTTGTACTTGATCGTACGTATGTTCAGGAGGCGTCTGAGGAACCGTGATGAGGCCATCGAGCGGAAAGACAGCGAGATAGGGGAGAGCAAGACATTGCTTCACGAGAGCGAGTCGGAGCGCAGCGAGTTGCGTTCGGTGCTGATGTTCAAGGACAAGCTGGTGATGTCGCTCCAGCAGAACCCGCGCTATCTGTCCGATACCGAGTGGGGAAGACTGGAGAAGATTCTGGATGATGTCTGCAACCGTTTCACGGGGAGACTCAAGTCTTCTTTTCCGGGGCTTACCGCCGCGGAGCTGCGCATCGCCGTCCTGCTCCGCTTCGGTTTTTCCGGCAAACAGATGGCTGCAATGATGGGAATATCCCCGACCTCCGTCACGAAAGGCAAGCAGCGCCTCAAGGCCCGTGTCGCCTCCGCCCTCCCGGACGGCACCTCCATCGACGAGTTCATCGCCACGTTCTGATTGTTTGGCGAGTGACTGCTGGACTCAGAACTAACTGGATTTGCTTGTCACCACTGATTTTTACAGAACTCCTTCACGGTCAAATGCCTCTGAGATAGCCGAGATGAGGTTTCGCCTGAAAAAGTCCTCACTCCAAGTACGAGTTTTTCAGCCGAAGACCAAACGCAAGTGTTTCCAGGTCACATCGTGCTGAAAGCGTTTCGTAAGGAATTATCTGAACGAAGGTAGCGGAATATTCATCTTTCAAGTAACAAAAATATATTCTTATCCGCTCACTGAGCTTGTCGAAGTACCTCATTGTCCATAGTCTTGACTGTTATGTTCTTGAACATTAGATAATTACTATGTGCCTTTTGTCCTTGTCACACCCATAGCCACAAGAGTTTTCCGTAGTACCTTTGCCACTGTGATTCAGATAAGAATTATTAAGAAGCTGTTTTGAATTCGTGAATTTAACATATTTTTGTATAATTAACTATCAAGTTTGACGGTCTTTGCCTTTGCCTTTGCAGGGCGTCCGCGTCGTTTCGGGGAGACCTTTCTGGATTTGTATTCAGTTCCGCAACCTTCAGGGATGTCAAAGCCGAAGGCCTTGCAGATATCTTTTTGGGCACCGACAAACGGAGTGATGAACTTGGCCCGACCATTATGCTCTATGCAGCGGATCGACCGCATCTCGTCAAGGATATCCTGGGTTGAAGCGAACTGTTTCTTGAGCCCTGTCGTCTTCCAGATATGGCGCACGTATGAACTTATTATCAGGCCGACGAAGAGGATGAGGAGCCTGCCCGTCTTTCCTTCCTCCGACCAGTTGCGCTGACGGTCGAAGCCCATCTGGGTCTTCATCTGACAGAAGTACTTCTCCTGTTCATCCCTGAGACTATACGCATCAAGGGTCTGCAGGGCGGTATAGTCAAGGCCGAGGGTGATGTATCCGAAGAAGCCGGATGTCTTCTTCACGTTCTCTATCTTCTTCTCATCGAGGCTGAAGGAAAGCAGCTTGCGGTCCTTCTTGTCATATGAGACCTCGTACCAGTTGTAGTTCTTCTTTATGCTCTCATCGTCGTCCACGCTCCCGCCGGCATCGAGTATGGACTGGAGGCTTCTGCGCTGCATCTCGACCGCGACTTCGAGTTCAGTCTGCTCCGCGGCCCTGCGGAAGGGGTCGAAGAACAGGTCGAGTTTCATGCGGTCGGCCTTGTGGACGGAGTCGCCGTTGCCCCTCACGTCGTATTCCAGGTCATACTGCTTGTAGTACAGCCTGCTCTCCGTGTCGAAAAGCATGTCCTCCGGCTTTCCCCCGATGGTCCCGAACTCGGCAATCCTGTCAAGGACAATCTTCTGGCGCATCTTGACGCACATTATCATCGGCTGGCCGCGGAGGATGTACTTCTCGAGGTTCTGAACCGATTCGTAGCCCCTGTCCGTCACCAGGATTACCCTCGGGAAACCGGCGTGGCTGATGTCGGTGAGGATGGTCTCCACGCTTCTGGAGTCAGGTATGTTGCCCGGAAAGGTCCTGTAATACACGGGCATATGGCTGTCAAGCGAATAGACGACGACTTCTGAAGTCTGCGGCAGAGGGACGCGCTCCTTGTTCCGGCCCCATTTGATGTCGGCGAGCGAACTGCCGTATGCGGATCTGGTCGTGGAGTCGACGGCGCACAGCTCGTCCTTGTCCAGCCTGTCGGCCCTGTACTTGAACAGGTTCATCCTTTCGGTCTCGGAGATGGAATGCGCAAGGCGGGTTATCGTCATCGGGGTAAGCTCCCTTGAGGACGGAGCCTTCTCCAGCTTCTGCCATCTGGCCGCTCTGCTCCAGCTGTTTCCGGTCGCGAATGAGTAATAGGCAAGGGTGAGGACATCATTCACGATTTCCGCGTTCTCATGGAACGTCGCCATCAGGTCCGTCCGGAGCCCCACCTTGTCCGCGACCTGCTCCATGAGCCAGACGTCGCCATAGAAACGATTGACGTCCGCACCCTCGTATGCAGGACGGCCTTGCCTGCGATTGCTCTGAAGCTTATCTATTTCGCTGAGGTCCCACCCTTCGGGAAAGATCAGCCTGGCCCGTTCCTCCGGAGAGGCGTACAGGTACTGCTTGCCCGGGATAAACTTGAGACCATCCGTCACAGTGCCCCAATGCAGGCAGGAGTACTTCCTCTTGCCGTCCCCGGTCACGGTATACGGATGAGTCGTCGCATACATGTAACCTCCGTTCTTGTGAAGCGACATCCGATAGACGCTGTCCGCTTTTGTGAGTCTTGCCATATCTATTGTATTACTTATACAAATGTATAAATAATAATTTGAATATGCAAGAGTGAAAGTGTGGTTTATCTAATTGTTTTACTATTTCTTACAACAAGAACTGTGGATTAATTATACAATTTAATGTTAAATTCACGTTGAATTGTTTGAAATGTTCTTTGAGGTGAAAAATCTTCATTTCTTCCCGCTTCTTCAGTCAGATAGCACCGCTATCTTCCTTGGAAGAAGCGGTCGAAACTGAAGTTTTTCACTTTCAAACCTTCAAACAAACAATTCAAAACAGCTTCTAATTTTAATGTATGAAAAAGTTAGCGAAACTGTTTTTGGGATTCTCCATAGCCGCCATAGGCGTGCTGTGGATTCTGAACGTCACCGGAGTGATCGGCTTCGACATATTCTTCCGTGGCTGGTGGACACTCCTTATTATTCTGCCTTGCACCGCACACCTGATCGTCCATCCTAACTGGGGATCTTTCAGCGGCATAGCCCTCGGAGCGATACTGCTGCTTCAAGCGCAAGGCTATATTGACTGGTCGGTGTTCTGGAAACTGTGCCTCGCGATCATATTCATCGCTTTCGGCATTATGTTGATTTTTTTTCCAAGAGCGGCCGTCCGGAGAGTTGGAACTGCCACGACTCCAGAGGAGGTTGCTCGATCATCTCCCGCGATGGAAGGAATATCCTGAAGATCTCATCGGCTTTTTGGCGCGCAGAACCGTCGTGTCGAGGCTGAGGAGTTTGACGGGGCGGACATAGAAGCCTCTTTTCGGCTCAGTCCGCTTGGATCTCCGCAACGCCATATTCAATGAAGATGTGGAGGTTCGGGTGAAGGCAAGTTTTGCAGGTGTGGGAATATATGTCCCGAAAGATGTCAATGTCGATGTCCGTTCCAATTCCGCCTTCGGTGGCGTGAACAACAAGACCGCCGACCGCCTCCGTCAGCAGACAGGCTCCCACACCATCCTCATCATCGCCGAATGCTCCTTTGCCGGCGTCGAGGTGATGTAGGCTATTTCTCCGAACCGAGAATCTGCGTAGTATGATCCTTGGTGTTGACTTTTCCGATGGCATCGATGATGATTCCGTCCTCATCGATCACATAGGTAGTCCTCAATGTCCCGTATGACTCCTTTCCGTAGAGCTTCTTGAGCCCCCAAGCCTCGTAAGCTTTCAGAATGGCGCATTCCGGATCGCTCACCAGATGAAACGGCAGAGAATATTTCTCTATGAATTTCCGGTGCGAGGCCTGTGAGTCCTTGCTGACACCAAGCACCTGATACCCAAGCGCAAGATACCGATGGTAGTTGTCCCGCAGGTCGCAAGCCTCCGCCGTGCATCCCGGAGTGCTGTCCTTCGGGTAGAAGTAAAGCACAAGCTTCTTTCCCTTGAAATCATTGAGACTTACCTCGTTGCCATTCTCATCCACACCAACGAACTCCGGTGCCTTTGTACCTATCTCCAACATATTCCTGAATATTCGTTAATAATATAATCGTTAAACTTTCCGTCAGCAATTTTTGTGCAGCGGTCTATTTCAGTCCCTCGCAGGTAGCCTTGATGACCTCCGCCACTTCCTCCCGGTTGTCGATGTTGACTTGATACATCGCCTTGGCCCCCTCGTAAGGAATCGCCTCCGGCATCCCGAATCTCTCGTTGGTCTTGGTCTTCTTGACCAGAACCCTATTGTCGTAGATTCCTCCGAAATATTTCCCCTGCCAGTACAGCAGAAACTCTCCCATCATCGGCTTCGTGCAAATCCCCTCAAGCAGCCCCATCTGCTCCACCGCGAAATCCCTGTAATCCTTACTTGTCATATTACTTCTTTTGTTGCGCAAGCGCTTCCACATACTCTTGGGCAAGTCCAGTGCACTTGACAATAAATTCTGTCCATTAACAGCCATAAAGATAGTCGTTTTAGTTGGTTAAACAAATTGTTGCCTCTATTATATTCGTTATTTGGATGTGGACAAACACGTTGATGTGATTTATGCCTCGCCGAAATCAGATGTGTATTCCATTGCATATGAGAATGGTCAGAAAGAAGTTTTCAGAGCGAATGACGACATATCCGAGAGTCTTATTGATGGTCAGATGACATACAATTGATGCCAGCCGATATTTATCACCTGAAGATTACCGTCGATACAAATCTGGACGCTTATTTGAGACCACAGGCTCCATTATGATCGGTGTTGGTGCTGGATTCGCTTTAGGATGGCTTGTCGGTTCTGCCGTAGGTGGAGGTCTTGATGAAGACGGTACTGTATATGGTATCTGTGCTGGATTGGTTCTATTGGGACTTCCTCTGGATTTAGTAACATTCAAAAAATAACCTGCATCATCTTAAGGAATCTTTTTTCGGTCTAGATTTCTTTTTTCTCATCAGTCATGTGCCACCGGCACACTCCTTCTTCCAAAAAAAGATCTATCCTCGAAAATCTTCTCTTAATCTGAAGCAACTTATTATTTTCATGTTCCTTAGTGGGTTCGTCTATGATAAAGAAATCCATAAGGAGTTTCAATTCCGCTAATGGGTTTGCCGAGAGAAATATTGAAGTTAACCTTGGTGTACAGAATTACGGTTTAGGACTCGCTTTGAAATTTTGAGTAAGTCTTTCCCTGAGTCGGATATGAGGATATTAGTGGCTTTTCGCCATGCAATTTGACTTTTTGCCAAGTTGTGGCTAATGAACAAATTGTGCATTGCTGTGTTGCATAATCGCCGTTGAAAGTAATATTCGTGTGTGTGTCTGAGTCTCAGCTCCATAATGTGGAATGTCAGTCAAGCTCATATATCATTTCCTAAATTAAACTCACGTCCTCCAAAAGCGTGAATATGACAGGAATACGCTCGTGAAGTGAGCATTGTCCTTCTAAAAGCGTGATTTACACAAGTTAACGCCTGTGAAGGAGCGTTCGTTCAACTGGACTACACATCCATTCTCCTTGGGAAATTATATATCTGTTGACTTATCTTTCCACTTATCGTACCAACGTCCAGATGATTGCCAGCAGCCAAATTCACAAAGATAACAGTGTCGTTAATGGCATATAGTGCCTTTAAGATTAGCTATGCATAATATACTGTGGCTTTGTGGCTTTGCGGACCATTCCATAATATGCCCATAACGCTTAGGAGCGAGAACATATTCACACATAGAAGAACAATCCCCTGGTTATCAAGTTGATGGCGTTTCAGGTGCGTTTGGTTTCTCGCACCTGGAAGTTCTGAACACAAATAGAACGCCTTGCACCGAGGCCGCCGACTCACAGGTGTGTGAATATACTCGCACCTAGAACACTAACTATCTATTTGTCAGAGGGATGCTGTTTTAGGTACGTATGATTTTTCATACTTGGAAGAATGATCTCCATTTGCTTTATTGAACAGAAAAATATACGGCCGAATGCCTTCCTGTTTATCAAATATACCGGGACACACCGTATGGTATAGGAAGTGCTCTTCTGGTGTGCCAAATGAACTAAGAGGCAAGAAGCAACATTCCTGATTCTCATTCACCAACCTTGGCGTGTGGTATAATCGACTCAGATCCAAGTGGCTGTTGTTTCGGGTGAAAAAAGGAGCGTTTGACACCCGAAAAGTCATTACAAATTGGGGTCGGGTGCAGAAAGCCACTTTTTTCACCCGATGAATAGGCCCGAAATCTTCTTCCTTTCCTTGTCTGTTAGTTTATTGTATGACTACGATGAAAATTAAGCCCTTGACATACAAATTAATGCATCGGATGTCGACAGGCCGCAATTACTTAAACATCAGTACTATAAAACAAAAAAAAACATATAGTAACCAAACCTAAATAGGACTGGCCGAGGCGAGTATGGATCTCCTTTTCAATGAAGGTCCCGATTCAATCTCCTATATAGTAACCTAAACTGGCCGTGGCAATGGAATGGTGAGCTGGATACTTCCAGCCTACATAGTTCCCCCTAAAATAAAAACTGGCCGAAGAAGTTCCCCCGGCCAGCCTGAGTTGGGATATTCAGAAAGATTACTTCTTTTCAACATAGGCGCAGATGACACCCCAGAGGGAGAAGTCGTTTTTGTACTCGACCTCAAGCTCCTGCTCGACACCGTTCTTCCAGAGGTAGGCGATGTTGATCTGGTTGTATTCAGAGTCATAGCCGGCGTTTTCGTTACCGGCCACATAGATGTCATTTCCTGCGACAGCGAGACCAACGCCTTGGCAGAGAGTCGTTTCGGCGACTTTCTGTGCGCCTGCTGATGTCCAGATGTAAGGGCAGATGTCCTTGGCTGAGTTGGTCTCGGTCATATTCCCTTCGATGACATATTCCCCGTCCTTGACGTAGAGGCCCGTGACTTCGGTTCCGGCATAGTCGGTGAAATCCTGTGCGACGCCGTCAATCCAAAGGACGCCTTTCCATCTTCCGCCTGACTCTTTCTCGGATCCGGCCGCATAGACCTTCCCGCCATCGATGCAGATGGCGTTCACCTTCGCTACCGTGTTGCCGCTTGTAAGGCTCTGAGCCACACCGTTTTTCTAGATGGTGGCAATGCCACCCTGCTTGTTGCTGGCCGGCTGCACATATCCACCGACATATACATCCTTGCCATCGGAATAGATGCAGTACGCCAACGCGTCAGTCTTACCGTCCGTAAGGTATTGAGGCTGACCGTCTGTCCAAAGGATGGCCCGCCTGTCATAGTCAGGAGTGTCGAATCCCGCGGCATAGACCTTCCCGTCAGCGACAGTCACCGCAATCGGGGATGTGGAATATTTCCCGTCGCTGATGACGGTCTTTTCCGCCTTGTCTTCCTCACCTGCCTTGAATTTCCAGATCACGCCGACATTCTGGTGATAAGGCTCATAGTAACCGTCATCCACAAGGTCACCTGTCGCCTCGCAGCCCGCGATGTAGATAGTCTCGCCGTCAGCATAGGCTCCGTTGCAGAAAGCGTCATAACTCCCGTCGGAGAGGAGGATCCTCTTGCCGTCCTTCCAGATTGTCGCATAATAGTAACCCTTCCCTGGAACCGCTTCCTGTCCGACCGCATAGACAACGGTATCTTTTGGTGTAACAGGAACTTCCGGTTCGGATCGGGTGTCGGTTCCGGTTCGGGAGTGTCAGGATTGTCCTTCCCGCAGGAAACCATCACCGCGGAAACAAATGCAGCAGAGCGCCGCCGCAAAAAACATTTTACGTCTCATAGTTGTAATGAATTTGTCAGGTGTCTTCCAAAGAAACTTCAGCTCCTTTTGCAAAAAGCTTTGGAATCTTGGAGCACCGTTGTTCGTTTTACAAAAATCAGCTTGGCACGGGGATGCCATATCGCAGCCTTTCCCCGGATTGGAAACATAATCCCATCCGGCAGCGTAAAGTTTGTGAAAATATCTTGAATATGCAAGGGTTTTCACGATTGGCAAGTGCCGTGAAGAACCGGCAAGAGTTGGTGTGTGTATGTTCTCTCTATAAATTAAAGGAAATATATATGAGTTGACTATCTTCCTCCGTATCGTGCCGACATCCAAGCGTTTGCAGGCATACAAAAAAAACTCACTAAGGTAACTGTATCTGTTAATGGTATATAGCGCCTTCAAAACCAACCTGACATAATATTGTGCGGATCTAAGGCTCGGCATACCATAATATGCCGTAACGCTCAGGTGCGCGAATATATTCATACCTGGAATATCAACTCGTTAGCAATCAAGTAAATGCCGTTTCAGGTGCGAATGGTTTCTCGCACCGAGAAGTCCGGAACGCCAATAGAACGCCCTGTACCGGGGGCACTGACTCTTAGGTGTGTGAATATATTCATACCTGGAACACCAACTCGTTGGTTGTCAAGTGAATGGCGCTTTAGGTACGCATGGCTATTTCATACATGGAAGACCGGTCCCCTATTGTTTTTGGACAGAAAATGTACGTGAGGCCTTTGTATGCACATTTTGCCCCCTTATTTTACACTTCCATCTTACTGATATTTAATAATTTACAAGTAAATGTTAGAATAAGAGATTTTTTTACACTTATTATACATCTCGCTCCGGAAGAAGAATCTGGTTTGCTTTCTCTTCGAAAAGATATCGAGACACCCAATAAGCATACAAAGCGGATGGAATAAAGAGAAACGTGTTGTCATCAACAATTGCTTTACCGCGCTTTGATTTTGTGGTTACAATTATTTTACGTATTCCATCATTTGCAGCCAAGAACTTCCTCAGCGATTTGAGTTGACTAGGGTCCTCGAAGAACTTGTCCGTCCATTTGATTTCGGCAAGAGAGAATGCCTTCTGAGTAGCAGCGTCAACCCAAACGATATCAACCTCTCCTTTATCTCTACCCTTGCTCCAATTGGCATAATAGAAGCTAGTCTTCTCTCCAAGTATCCACTGATCATAGATAGCCGTTTCCACCATTTCTCCGCACGCATCGTCGTTTTCACTGATTGGCGTATATAGGGCGCAACGCAGTGTAGGATTGGTGAGGTATATTTTCATCGATGTGACACGCTGCATTTTCTTAGCATTCTGATCAATACGATTCACAACTTTTATAAGGAACGCAGCTTCCAGATATTCCAGATATTTCCTGATTGTATCTTTTTTTATACCTGCCTCGCTTGATAGGGTCTCATATGAAAACTCATTGCAACTGCGGAAAGCAATATGGAGAAATAGTTTGTTAAGTTCCTGAATATCAGAAATTCCATAAAGACTCGGAAGGTCTCGAAGCAAGACTTTCTCAACAATATCGTTCTTGATGTATTGACTCGGATTCTCCCTGATTTTCTCTGAAAAAACGACCTCAGGATACCCTCCATAGTTTATATATTCGAAGAAATATCTATTCAACGCATCAATATCCAGCGTATCATAAGGGCAGATTGAACGGTCTTTGACTTCCATGACACAGCCATCCATTTTTTTGAGTTGGAGAAATTCAAAGAACGTCAATGGCGGAAGCATGAAATCAGTGAACCGACCGGCGCCGCTCTCATTGCTCTTCATCTTTAATGCTGCCGCCGCTGAACCGGATGCAACGAATTTGGTCTTGCGATATGTGTCAACCATGGATTTAAGATGAACTTCCCAATCTTTCAAGTATTGGATTTCATCATAAAAGACGAAGAACCCGTCCACATCCTCGGTATGGAGAGATGTTCGTGCATATAAGAACAATTCGTCTAGGGAGACATTACTGTAAATCGGGGTATCGATTGACATGTATATGATTCTTCTGGAATCAACGCCCGCACTATCAATCAAACGCTTGATGGCGTGATATATCATTACTGTCTTTCCGACGCGTCTTGGCCCCATCAAAATAGCAGCCCTACGCAGCGAAAGATCTGCCACAATCGGATAAAAAGAGGTCTATATAAGGTCGGCGTGGCATTGAATCATAGTCTTCCGCAATCTTGCCGGTAGCCCACCATGGATTGTCAAAAACAAGTCTTTTTATAATCTGTTCTTTCTGTTGCTGGTCGTATTTGCTCATATTCACGCATATTAACAGCACAAAGTTAACAAATCTATCTTAATATAACATAAATCCGCACAATAAGATTATAACGATATCTTATTTTCACATTGGCTCAACCGACAGCAGCCTCATGATGTGTTCCTTAATGACACTGACAATTTAGTCCTCCGACGCAACCATTTTGTCAGTGCGAAGGTAGCTATTTTCTTTCACTCACTGTATTGTCCTGATTTAGGTTGACTCGTGTTTATAGAATATCACTTATATAAGTTGACTTTGCGTTGTTATACCTGTCAGGGGTTGACTGGAGGCCGTAGGCCGGAAGGAGACCCCTGACAGGTCTTCAAAGGTAAAGAGTTTTCAGGGATTTCCAAGTTATTTCTGGATTTTATTGCCATATGCCTGTAACTTGTCCACATCATATCCCTGTCTCCTGCCGCCCCCGACGCTTCGGACGGGGTCTTCATTCCGATGCTCATATGCGGCCTCCGGTTGTTGTAGAAGTCCACGGCCCGGGCGACCGCCGCCACGACCTCGTTGATGTTCCTGAACACCTTCCCCTTGAGCAGCTCGTTCTTCATCGTGTTGTTGATGCGTTCCGCCTGGGCGTTGTCCTTCGGATCTCCCGACTCGGTCATGCTGACCCTGATGCCGTGCTTCCGCAGCATCCCCACATACTCGCGGCACGCATATTGGCAGCCACGGTCGGAGTGGTGTATGAGGTTGACCTCATCCTTCCCCTCTATGCGTCTCAACGCCATCCTCAGGGCCTTTCCATCGGATAGTCCGTGTCAAGCGTGGGCCCGACACTCCAGCCGATGATCTCCTCGGTGTATGCGTCAAGTATCAGCGACAGGTAGCAGAAGTGGCAATGGTAATCGTCCTCCGTTATGACAATGTATGTTATGTCGCTGACCCACAGCCGATCCGCCGAGGTGGGGATATAATCCTTTATGAGGTTGGGGTATGTCGGGAGTCCGTGTGTCGAGTCCGTCGTGCGGGGCTTGCGCATCTTCCGGCGCACCTTTAGCCCCTGCTCGTCGATGATCCGGCAGAAGCGGTCGCGGCCTATCGGACTGTCAAAGCGGAAGTCCCTCTGATACATGTACCACAGCTTCTTCCCGCCGATGCCGGGATCTTCCTTCCTGACCTCCCTGATATATTGGATGGCGAACTCCTCACGCGCGGCCTTGGCATGGACCGCGTCCTCGTCATGCTGATAGTAAGCCTGCTTGCTTACACCAAGCAGCCCGCAGAGCTCAACCACCTGACATTCGGTGGCTGATTCCGCGTGCAGGTCCCTTACCGCTTGGTGCCAGCTTTTTTTTCTTATCTCAATGTGCCAACGAGCCTCCGCTATGTCTATGATCTTTTCGTTCAGGAGGTTGCGCAGACGCTCCAACCTGAGGCTCTCCTCCAGTTCGGATATCCGCGACTTCAGGGACTCCATCTCTTCCTGCTCCTTTGACTTCTTCGCTTCCATAATTCTTCGCGGGCTTCCTTTCCCGTTCTCCGCCTCAAACATAGCAATCCAGTGGTACATTTGCCTCACGCTTACCGGGACAAGCTGCAATTTCGCTATCTTCCGCGGGCTAAAAACCTGTCTTTTGGTGAATCTCTATCACCTGTTGATAGTACTTCTTTTGAAATTCTGTGTGTGGTGTCATAATGATTGACTCTTTTTTTTGTGAGTCAACCTTTTTTCAGGCAAATACACACAAAAAAATAATATAAGCTGTTTTGAATTGTTTGAAGTTTTTCACTCTCAAACCTTCAAACAAACAATTCAAAACAGCTTCTAAATAGTCATGAAAAAGTAACCATGATAGTGATAGCAATGCCACAGGATTCCATAATATGCCCCCCAAATGCCTTCAAACGACATTCACATAGACAAAAAACAGGTGCCAGAACGAATAAATCGTACTGACGCCTGCTTGATTTACTAATATTCAACAACTTAGCTTTTAATACTCCTCCTCGTTAAAGAGAAGGATAAACTTCATTTCAGATACTTTTAGCACGGTTCTCAAACCTTTAAGTACGATTTTCAGTACGATTAATTTTCCTCAATATGCCACAATATGCAATATGGTTTTAGACCGCTAAAAATAGTCTATATTATACTCGCATTTGTGTACACATCAAGAATTTGAAACAATGGTACATTCCATACTTCTCGTGGAATATCGAAGCATTCAATCAATTTCATTTGTGTACACATTTGCCTTCACCTTTCCGGCATTTTAAAATTATTCAAAATAAATACGATGGGACATCCAAAGCCTATCATATTCCATAAATTACCACTATCCGGCGCAAAATGCCTGGAAATGCCATAGGTAAAAACAGATCATTTTTCTAGATGAATGAAATCGTACTAATCGTATATTATGGAAGTGTCTCTATTTCTTTAGCTTGTCCACCAGAATATCCACGGTAGTACATGGATTGTGTGAGGCATAATCAGTTCCGGAATAAGCCAATCTAAGATTTTGTGCCCTCAATACTGCATTTTCTTGGCTTCCGTATTTCCGGAGGATGTCATACATCACATCTCCTCCCTTCTTATATGTAAACTCCGGAACATATCGCCTTATCTCCCTTTCGAGGATGTCAATGTACTGTCGACGACTCACCGACGTTCTCAGGTCAATGAAATGCAAGCAGAACCAAAGCTCGAAGGAGATTCATTAGACCAGGCACATTGAAAACCGGCTTTCTCGGCAAGCTGTATCGCTTCATTGAAATCCTCATTGTCATCCTTGTCGAATACCAGCCATTTATAGTCGAAGGTGCCCAAATCTCGAATCCTAAGCGCTTCCTCAAGCAACTTCTTTGTGCTGCGGTCAGCGCCGACAACCTGCACCCGCGAGCGTCTGCTCGTAAAGTGCCGAAAATATTCAGGTTCAGTCTTAGTTCCCTCGCTTACTATCAGAAAGCTATAAAAAAGTTCTCGGGTCCCCTCATTACGCCGTGACTTTGTTCCTGCGTGTCTTGAAGATAGTTCTTCACGCTGTTTCTTTGTCAGATGTTTTGCCATAGCCCAGTTCTCCTACAAATATGGAATCGCTCCGTACCTCCCATTGATATAGTCCTTTTCATAACTGCGGTCGTTGCGGACCTTTACGCCGGAAGCATCCTTGAATTCTACAAGCGAGTATAGGTCTGTGGATGCCGTCTCATCCTTTTCGGTAAACCATATCTGATCACGACGAAGGAACTTGTTGTCAAGAAGATTGGTGTCATGAGTCGTGAATATCAGTTGCGACCCCATCGGATTGGTTTCTTTGCTATTGAAAAGGGATATGAGCATTCTGGTAATCATGGGGTGCATACTGCTGCCGAACTCATCGATTACAAGCACGCGGCGGCTGGACAGGGCCTTCACGAAAATCGGTGCCATGTCGAAAAGTTTGTTAGTCCCGTTGGACTCGGTGTCGGAAAGGGACATTGATATCTCACCGGTCACTTTCCCGCTTGCATCATATACTTTATGAGTCGTCACTGCCCTGATAGAAGGGTTGTCCACCCTTCTGATAGTCTCAAATCCAAGTTTAAACTTTGAAAGAAAAGAGTTTAGTTCGTTGTCTGAAATCGAGATTGCCTTTTCGGAGAGAGTTTCCGATTTATCCCCATCGAAAACGGCAAAACATTTAAGTTCGCGCATAATGAGGCCGGCAATTCTGTCATTGAACGCGTCAGCCACAGAAAGGAATAGAGCATTGTCTCTGGTCCTTTCCACCATATCTTCCGCAGATTTGTAGTGAGATGTAACTCCAATGCCGTCTTCCGAACGGACAAACAGACATTTTTCACGCCCCTTATTGCCGGTTTTAAAGTACAGATACTCTTCGCATATCCTATCCTTCTTTGCTGAAAAGCCATAGCGATACCAATCATCATCTATAAGAAGTTCTATCTCGAAGCAGGAAGGCTTTGTGCGGCTATCCTCGTCAAACATAAAAGGCGCCATCGGCAGTTCTTCAGACGAATTGTAACTCGCAGAATCATATACAGTCGTGAGGAATGTCCGTATAGCCTCTATCAAATTGCTTTTACCGCTTGAATTGGCTCCGTACAGCACCGCAGAAGGAAGTACGGACAGTCCAACCGTCGAGAACAGAGACTCCTCATATTCTTTAATTGTCGCAGCTGTTAAATCCAATGTCTTTTTTTGCCTTGAAAGACCGGAAATTAGATAATGTAAAACTCAGTAGCATATCAGTCGTTTTCTGCAAAGTAAGTGAAAAAATCACATAAACTCCAAGTTTTATGAGAATATTTCTCATAAAATATAATAGCGCATAGAAGTATGTCGAGTTTGGATGAAACCTCATGTCGTCGTCAACAATGCCCCAGTGCTTGTGCGTGTAATGCTTCTTGCCGTCGTCATCAACAGTGAAAGGCTGGGTGGATGCGTACTTCCGTCCTCCATTGTCATGGATGCTTACCTTGTATATCGTGCTGGCTTTGGCCGGTCTTCCTGTTCTCATGGGATTTGCTATAAATATTAGTACATATGTACTAAATATAAATGACAAATCCAAACTGCCGAGTGCTTATTTTCAGCATTTTACGATTTATTAGTACAAAGTGCTGCAAAACTCAGATATTTATGTAGTGCACAAATTTCATAATATATCGATATTCATAAAAAGACCTTACCTTAAATTATTCATTCGACGTTCATCCAACACTCCTGCAAACAAATCCATCTCACGCTTAGACACGCTCAATCGTACTGCCAACTCTCGCCATCCTTTCACCACCGCTTCAGTAACCTCTGAAATAATCTTCTCCGCTATTTTACAATTAAGCATATAATCCCCACAAGCATCAAGCAAAATGCCGAGGTCTGCCTTGTTGGAGGTTGCAGAAATAAGCTGACTTTGATACGCATTCAAAGTAGGATTCATATCGTATGCAGGTGATAGCGACCAGCCTTTTGCAGTCAAAAGAAAACCATGATTGCGGAAATGGTCATCGCTGTTACCAATGCAGATATTGAAAGCCACACGACGATAGAGTTCCTGCAAATTACACTCTACATCCGTACAGTTCTGAATGATGAAATCAACTATATCCAGATAGCCGTGTCCTGTAGTCGCATTATCTCCGTCATTCAGTCCCAACAAAGTCATTGCGGAAGCAAAATGAATCCGTTTTCCGTCTTTGGTTCTGTCAAAACGCTCTGAAAGCAAGGTGTGATATTTTCGCCTGTGGCAATAACTTTTGTTTTCGCTGCATTTATACCGGCTTTTGCTGCTAGCAAATGGCTGAAATGTTCCCAAAGTCCGGCATCGTAATCATCCTTACGAGAAGGGAACTTGGCGACATAAAGCGTTTTATCCGTGTCTATCACACTGGCTTTCGGCCTTGCTCCACCCAATGAAGAACCCGGTTGCACAAGTTGTACAATCCACTTTCGATCAGGCAGCACGTTATCTTCTTCGCTTCTCTCAATCTCCGCACTGGCTGCAATCAATTCCCTAATATCCGTCAAAGGTGGGATTTTCAACGATTCACTCACATTTATAAAATCGCCATCCGGGTTTTCCTTGAAGCGGAAAGCACCCATTCGGGAGAAGTCATCAATACCAGTTAGGAAATCGAATGAAGACAATCTTCGTACTAGCCGCTTTTCTTCCATTGCTGCAAGCTGCTCACGCCGCAACAATAGAGTTCGCCCCCAACGGTCTGGCAATGCATCCGAAAAACATCCGAATATACCTTTCCCTGGCTGCGTATATTGTTGCCCCGGATAATTGTTCAAATCATCACTCAAAAACAAATCTCCATGCTTTTTCAACCAATCATCGCTGAATGTAAAGCAATAACTGTCAGAGCCACGAAGTGATTCGTAGCCCAACTCGCCAATGAGTTCTATCTCCTTCAGCCAGTCGAAATCAGCATATACATACATTTTCTTCATCCCTATTTCTTTTTAGATGCACGTTCCCTTGTCTTCAAACTCAAATCCTGCAAAGCTTTCCCCAATTTATCTTCTTTGGCCAGCCACAGAATATCATCGTCAAGCTGCAAGGCATACAGCACACGCAAATAAATGCCGATTGCCACAGTCGGTGCACCTTTCTCAATTCGAGATACGGTTAGCGGAGAACAGGTTGCACGTTCCGCCACCTGAGCAACACTCAAATTACGACGTAGGCGAGCCAATTTAATCTGCTCCCCCACTATTTGCATCTTTTGCTCCAATTTTCTGGGCAACTTAGTACCCATTGTATTTTTTGTCATAATCAACCTATCATATAACATGCAAAGGTAATACTTTTTATTTATTTAATGATGTATTACACATAAAAAACACACATCATTGCATAATTAACCATGCATATAATCCATTTTGAGTAGAAAACACCAAAAACCAAGTGCTATTATATTGTTTATTGTAGCTATATATGCCTATTAACGAACAAAATATTGTTTGTTATATAGATGCAATCCGTCCCTCGTTCACGCATCATATCAAAGAACCACTTTGCCGGCCAAAAAAAGGAGTAACCACATTTCCAACTTGACTTTAATGACTGCTATATACCAAGTAAAGTATTTCCAAGAGGGTGGGCTCAAACCACCCTATATAGCATATTCGAACACACAGCAAAGGGAGTCGTCTCAAACGAACCCATCAAGCAAAAATTACAAATACACTCCAGTCTGCCATTACACTTTTTCCAGCGAATCAGAGTCCCTTTAAACACTTTTCTTAAATCATCAACTTTACTTTATCCCCTTATTCATATATACATCCATTAAAGTAAAGTCAAAAAGAGGGAGAAAGAAAAACATTCGGCAAGCGAACGATATGCGATGCAATATATTTCATACATTCCAAAATACACCTCAAATCAGCCCCTCAAAAATGATTTTGCACAGAGTTTTTCACTTGCTTTCATAATCCAAAAAAATGCGCTAATTTTTACTCGTTCAGCGAAGAAAAAAGTGCAAAACGGACTTTTCTACCATTTTATTTATAAAATATTGGTAATCAACCGGTCTAATATGCTGCATCGGCAAGTTCATCCTTACGGTTGACATGCGACCCATCGGCGAATGGTTCAGGGAGCAGTTCGAGAAACTGCGGCAGAGCATACGACAACCCGTTATACCGCAACGAAAGGTAAGGGAATGAAATTGTAAAAGCCCCCTATTCCATTGAGGCAGGCAAATAAATCCACTACAAGATAAGTGATTATCGCAGCTTTTTTATTACTTTTGCATTTGGATTGGGGTGTCCCTCTCCAAGACATATCAGAAAAGAAAGAAGCGTTATGCTTATCTTGTAGTTGAAAACGTAGGAAATTTTCAAATGTGTACAAGGATTTCATAGTGGTTCTCACGCTAAGCGTGGGCTGCTATTACTACATCTGTGCACAACGGTTTCCTACGACCATCAACTAAGACGTGGCATTGCAGTTCCACGCTTCGTGTTTTTAAAGGTCTTTGAGGAACTGGAAAGACACATTTCATCAGTATGAAAAAGAAATTTATCGGAACGGGAACAATCCGTAAGGTGTGGATTGCGTGTACCATGGTGTGCGCCTGCATGTTCGGGTTGTCCTCTTGCGGCGATGACTACGACGATTCGGAGCTTAGGGGCGACATTGAGAACCTTGAAGGCCGAATAACCGCCCTTGAAGAATGGCAGAAATCCGTCAACACGGACATCCGGTCATTGCAAAGCCTTGTCGCGGCCCTTGAAGACAAGGATTATGTTACGGCGGTTACACCTCTTGAGGACGGAACGGGCTACGTCATCTCATTCCTCAAAAGCGGCAATGTAACCATCAAGCACGGCGAGCGTGGCGAGCAAGGAGAAAAGGGCGAGGACGGAACAACGCCCGTTATCAGCGTGAAGCAGGACTCTGACGGGAAATACTACTGGACTGTGAACGGCGAGTGGCTGCTTGATAATGGAAACAAAATGCCCGTAACCGGGGAAAAAGGCGACAAGGGAGATAACGGAGTTTCCGGCAGCGATGGTCTGACACCTTATATCGGTGATAACGGCAATTGGTGGATAGGCACAACGGATACCGGAGTAAAAGCGCAAGGCAATGCCGGAACTGACGGGCAGACACCACACATCGGCGACAACGGCAACTGGTGGATTGGAACGACCGACACGGGTGTAAAAGCGCAGGGCGATAAAGGTGCGGACGCTATCGCTCCGCAAATCCGTATCAACACGGATACAAACTTATGGGAAATCTCGACCGACGGTGGTAAAACGTGGACTTCAACCGGAGTAAAGGCAACGGGAGACAAAGGTAACACCGGAGCACAAGGGCCGCAGGGCGATGCAATTTTTGCAAAAGATGGCATTGATTATACGAGTGACCTTGATAATGTAATCTTCACATTGGTTGATGGCACTAAGATAACCTTGCCACGCACCTCTGCACTGACGGTGGGCTTCGAAAGCTATGAAACATTCATGCTAACCCTGACCACGAATGTTATCGATATCGTCCTGCCGGAAACGTTGAAAGAAGAAGATTATACCGCTCTCGTAGCAGAAGTGAAGAACGAAGCGGGAGTGGGTATGGATTTTCAAACCCGTGCGGCTTCATCGCCTTGGCAGGTAAAATTGACTAAACCGACATTTACGAATGGGAAATATCAAAATAATGCAAAAGTAACTGTGACAGCCACGGGAGCGAACACCGGCGATAAGGCTATCCTTAAAATTACGCTTATCGACAACAGAGGAAAGGAAATCTCCGCTTCGAGAGTGCTGGAATATTTCAACGGTGTAATAGTGGACATATCGGCAGGAGAACTAAGTAATGTCTTGAGTGGTATCACTCTCACAAATATTAATGCGCTTAAAGTGACCGGTACTTTAAATGAGACCGACTTTAAATATATCCGTGAAAATCTTACTGCCTTAGAAGTTCTCGACCTCTCCGGTACGAATATGACTGTATTCCCGAATAGGGCTTTGGCTTTTTATAACGGTGAAAATACAACGCTGAAAGAAGTAATCCTGCCGGAAGGACTTATCTCCATTGAAGAGGCAGCTTTCGCAAACTGCACCGCTCTTGAGAAGCTCAATGTTCCCTCTACTGTTAACACTCTCGGACGTTGGATACTCGAAAATACCAAGGTGACCTCTTTCACGATTCCCCAAGGGGTGACTGAAATTCCTGCAAGTTGCTTCTATGGGAGTGCCATTACCACCATCAACATTCCCCCATCTGTAAAGACAATCGGTAATTGGGCGTTTCAAGATGCAAAACTCACTGAAGTGGTTATACCTTCATCCGTTACATCAATAGGGAAATGGGCATTCGGATGCGAAAACAACAATCCGACATTACAATCAGTTATTATCGAAGCTAATATAACTGAAATACCGGAATGCTGTTTCTATTTACAAACGAAGCTTACATCCCTGTCATTGCCCGAAGGAATTACCGCCATTGGAGATGATGCATTCTGTGGATGCAAAATTTCTTCGCTTACTTTGCCGTCCTCATTAAAAACAATTGGGGCAAGAGCTTTTTCCAATAATGGCATCACCCAACTGACCATCCCGAATAAAGTAGAGTCAATCGGAAATGCTGCGTTTGCCCATAACTCAATTGACAACATTGACTTTCCCGCCACTTTGGTTTCGCTTCATGCAACTGCATTCAAATGGGAATCAATGAACGAGGTTATTTGTCGGGCTCTGTCTGTTCCACAGACTCCTCAAACAGACGAATTTGATAAACAGCTGGCGTCCGTTCTATCAGATAAACAAAAAAAATTGCGTACTGAAAGTCCCAGCCGAATCGTTGACAATTTACCAACAAGCATGGGGAGGGTATTTCCAGTCAGTAGAAACAATTCAAGAGTAAAGAAAGAAACAGAATTGCCATCGTGGCAATCCTTAGAAACAACGGGTATTTTCATAATGGAAGATACCCGTTTTGCTTACTCGTTGACTCTATCTCAATGTGCCGACCAGATATGTAACTACTTATAAGGCTACTGATTGGAACGGTTATTCAATAACATTCAGCAATAATCACGAATTCTATCGGAAGAACTTCAAGACGGGTTGCTAAAATAATCTGTCTTTTTTCTAACCTACACTTTGATATCAGCAATAAAATTCCTATATTTCCTCTAAAAAACTGTTCCTTTCTTATTGGACGGGCGTAAAAATCGCAGATTTTTATGTAAGTTTGCAGAAGCACAAAACTAAAATTACAATGAGTACACCTCCTATTAAAAAATCAATGATAGTCTTTTTCTGCCTTGCCAATGATTGGGAGAAAGACATATATCGTTATTCTCTTGAGTTATCCAAGACAGAGAACCCCAAGAACACAATCCTGGTCGTAGGGGTCAATCCTGGCGGAAAAACGGACCCGGAGGAGAAATATATTGGACGAACCATCCGCCGTGTGTGCGATTTGGTAATTGACAATGGAGAAGGAGACACCAAATATGATAGCGCACTTTTTGTAAACCTCACACCGAAAATTGCGATAACCCCATCAAGTTTAAAAGTATTCCGGGGAGCCTCAAGATCTCCCGAAGGATAATGTCGAGGAAATCAAAGCCCTTATACAAGAGCGCAAAAACCGCATAAGTAATGTTCTTTTCTGCTTCGGCAATTCGTTCAAATACGGCAAGGACAATGGTTCATTTACCAAAGTTATCGATGCCATAAAAGAGGAATTACCTCTACCAGAATCAAAGTATTGGTGTCTGGGGATAAGCAAAAAGGGATATCCGATTCATCCGCTTGCACATATAAAAGACATGAGGCTGACGGAATGTTCAATCAATCAAGATTTTACGTTTTCCCTAAAAGATTAAAGCATTATTCAAGGAGTCAAATCAGAGTCACGACAGTTCTATCACGACCTCCCCATAGGCCTGTCTCTGAAGGTCATTAAACTGTTCATCGGACTCGATGCCTGTCGGCGTGCCGTCATTTATCCAGTTCTGGTAGGCAAGAAGTTCCACCTCAGTTACCCCAAGATCCTCAGCATAGGCGTCAAGATTGCTCAACTGAATGTTCTGACGCTGATAACTGTACTTTTCCAGAATATTGAACAATTCAATCTTCTGGCCATCCTCAACTCTGTTATAAGGATTGTCAAGGATGGACTTTGCAAAATCATTGTTCATATCCCGCATTTTTAATCCTTTCCAATGCCTTCTCGTGCTTGGCGTTTATGCGTCCAAGCTCTTTGATTTTGGCCGCATCATTTGATGCTACGGCTGCTTCATAAGACACTTTGCCCCGCTGCAGATTGTGGTGAAGATCATTAAGTTTGACATTAATAGCCAAGCGATTACCTGAGAGTATAATTTTATTGACGTACTCATCATATGAGTCCTCATCTTTCCGATGTGTTAAAATATCCACAGCTTCCACCACTTCATCAAGAAAGCCCTCAGTCTGAAGGTCTTCTATGCTCCAGTCACAGTCTTCAATCAAATCGTGCAGGAATCCGACTGTTTTTTCTCATTGTCACTTGCCCCCATCAGACCGACAGTGAGGGATGCAATATGGCAGGATTTCCGTCAATATCCTTTTGACCACGAAACTCATAGGTGATGATTTCTAGCGCCTCGTCAATCCCGGCCGCAAAGAATTCCCTAAGAAGTTCCTCTGTCCAATGCTTTTCTTCGTTCATTTCCAACAATTTGGACATCGCGTCCATCAAAGTGATGACCTTCAGGCGTCTTTTGACGGTTCTCATCGGGATTTGAAATACCGGGATAGTGTCAAGAGGTGACTCCAGATTCAGTTTTACGAACCAGACGGGAGTCATCGGATCTGACTCCGTAAAATGGACAAACATATCCCCCATCACCACTCCGAGAGGTGCATGACGCCCTTCATCATCCAACGCCTCGTCAGCCAAGGCTCGGACTTGTATCTTTTCATAATTCACATCCGAGTATAAGACATCAAGCATTTCGCTTTGATAACCATCCTTAGTATATTCTTTAAGGAAATTCTCATTGGCACCATCCATAACATAGTCCTGAAAACTGGCATTTGAATCCGAATCTTCTTGGAATCCAAGTATTTTCATTTCATCGAAAGTATTTTCATTATAAGTTCCCATCAATACAATGTACTTTGGATGGCGGTCGCTGGACTTCTCGTAGAAATCCGCTAATAAATCGTAAAGCATACGCTTAGTCGTTTTGTTACCTGTGCGGTCACAAAACCCATCTTGCTGCTTCGCGCGCTATCAGCCCGTGTAAGGTTTGTTCCCGCTGCCGGTATGTTAATAAAAGTGGTTCTTCCGCAATTTAGTTGAAAGACGGAGTTTGTACTGTCAGCAAAGGAACCTGGTATAGACGCGAAAAATCAATTAGCTAAATATCAAAAAACCGTAGTTTTAGTGCAATCTAACTAATTGATTATTAGGTATTCACATAAATTTTTTTTCGTAACTTTATGCTTACCACAGTATAAAGTTATAGATGATGTAAAGCACCTGACAAAAAAGCAAAATTACAACATTTTTACGGCAATGCCTAACATCAGCCTCTGCGAAAGCCGACTTATCGGCCCTTTATTCTCCAAGTGACTGTCTGTTGAACAAGTGGAGCTCGAAGATATGCGCACCTATCATGTATACGCACGATGTAATCTTCCTCATGGGGTCTGTCCATATTGCGGGCATGTGAGTCGTAGCGTTCATAGCCGTTATCACAGGACTATTGCAGATCTTTCGATTCTTGGTCATCCGGTTATCATCATCACGTTTGAGGCGCGCAAGTTCTTTTTGCCACAATCCGGATTGTCGGAAAAAGACTTTCGCTGAACAACCAGGGGATGAGGTGTTCAGATACCGACGGCGGACGAGGCGTTGTGAGATGGCTGTAACCCAGCATGGCTTGAAATGCCCCTCAGAATCAGCCCGGAAGTTGTTATCGGCAACAGGAGTGCCCCTCAGCGGAGACACCGTACTCCGAGATGTCCACCGTATGTCGGTTCCAGAGCGATGCGAAGTGAAGGGGATTGGCGTAGATGATTGGGCCTTTCGCAAAGGCGTCACATACGGCAGTATTATCGTCAGCCTTGAAACCGGGTCTGTCATAGACCTTCTCGGTGACAGGGATGCAAAAAGCTTTCAAGCATGGTTGGATGAGCATGTCCAAGTGGAGGTCGTCAGCCGCGATAGATCTACAGACTATACCGCAGCCATTGCCGCGACGGGGCGGAATATCACAGAGGTGGCCGACGGGTTCCATTTTGAGCATGAATATGTCGGATTGTGGCACTAAAGTTATCGGTTCTCATTACGATGAATATAGAAGCGCCGTGCGCCCTGAGGAAGTTCAAGAAACTCCGGAGGTCGATTCTCGACAAGTCATGTTCAAAGAAGTCAAGGAATTACAAAGGCCGAGGGACTCAACATCGCCCAGATATCCAAGAAGCTGGATATTGCCAGACAGACCGTAAGGAAATATATGGGCCGCGACACTCTTCCGAAAAAAGGGCCGGCAAGGAGCGATTGCCTTATTATCTTTACGACACATATGTGGAAGAAGAGTATCGGCATGGTAAGGATCTCCGTAAAATCTTCATGGAAATCAAGGGAAAAGGCTTTCCGGGTTCCTTGACTCCTTTCTACGACCACTATGGTTACCTGTCTGACGGCCATCATGGACACCGTTCCGGACAAGAGGTCGAGAAGATGAAACAACGTCCAAATTGCGACAGAGAGCCTCTGCTGCCAATACGCCAGATCGCGCATATTGCCGACAAGTCCATTCGAAAAGAGAAGATGGTTCATGCGGAGGTTGCACTTGTAGAGAAGATGATGTCATATGGGTGGTTCAGAGATATATACAATGCAGCGTCCTCTTTCCATGCGACTATAATGGGAAACGATATTGATGAGCTGGACTCATGGCTGGATAGCTACGGGAAGTCTCCTATTAAGGAATTGCGGTCGTTTGCCTATGGAATCAGGATGGATCTGAAAGCCGTGAGGAATGCTATCACTTTGGACACCTCAAATGGCATCGTTGAAGGCTTCGTGAACAAACTAAAAACTGTAAAGCGAGTAATGTTTGGGCGAGCATCTCTTGACCTGCTCAAACGAAAAATGGTCTTCAGCGACGTGCTTCAACTAAATTGCGGAAGAACCACCCATCTTAGGGATAACGACGATAAGTCAACTTATACCAGTAATAATCTATAAACCCGAGTCAACCTAAATCAGGAAAGTACACGTTACCCCAACTTTTTATCCCGAGGGGTGCGTCCGGACAATCAAGGGCGGCCTTATTAACCATTTTCGCATCCGAGAGGCTATCCGGCATACGCACCTCTGTAGCCCATCCTGCCGTGCCCGACCCCCTTCTCGTAAATGAGGGTCAGCCACACCTACATGCCATGTACGCATCTCTGCTGCCATTCCCTGTGTCCGTGGTTTGTAAAGGTAGATCGCTCGAACAGCTGTCATTATGATTCCACATCCCTGCTTAAGACAGATTCATACTCATCAGGCGTGAACGTTACGCTTTGTCTCCACCAGTCTAAAGTTTCCGATGTGAAATCGAATGTGATCGGAATTCGATTCATCATAGCCAAATCAGACGCATCTCCATACAACTCGCGCTCTTTCAGGAGTGGGGCACTCGTAAGGTCGATCAACATCACAAGGTCGATCAACCTCCCTCTCAAAATCCGCCATCGTCTGGCAATCAGGCACCTGACGGATGTAGCTGTGTCTGTGAACATCCTGCGATCCAAGCACCCATGTGTCATCGAGGGACATTTCCAATGTGTAATAGTTGATCCGCCCCGATGCCAACAAGTCAATGACAGCATATTTAGCAAGCGGAGCGCGTTTCGGATAGGGGAATGTCAGGCATATCCGCCCTTTCTCCTCTGAGATCTTCTTTATTTCAGCCTTGATCTCCTCAAACGAGAAATCAGCCTTAGTCATCCCCTGTTCCTTCAGACATTTTTCCCACCACGGTACGTCCGCCAATGCCTGACAAGGCAAGTTCCCCTTCACCACGGCATCAATCAGCGAGGGAATCCACCTGAACTGAAGCGTATAAAGATCCATCTCGAAGTTGGCTGAGCCATTTTCGGCCGTCCCTTATGTCAAAGAAATCCAAAATAATTTTACTAACTTTGCGGTAGCTGAGCCCTTGAGTCTTGAGGTCGGCGGCCTTTGTGGCCAGGAATCATCTTCTGTCTCTTTCGTTCAGCGCGGACATATACGCCAAATCGCTTGGCGAAAGGACTTCTGGAGGCGTTTTCGTTATCATTTTAAGAGCATTGCAATTACCCTTAAATTTACGATAATTTCTCCAGTTTTCCTATGTTATATCATTGATAATCAATGGTTTAATCTAAATTATTGTCACTTTTTCTGAGGCTGTTATCAGGGTGGCTTTTCAACCGTTCTCAACAGTATGTCATGGCCGCAAATGGCCGCATAAGAGAGCCCCCAAAATGAAGCAGGTTATTTTTTAACATTTACTTATCTTAAGAAAAACAGAAGAAATTTCAGATTCGTTCCAGATTTTATTTGTAATTTCGTCGAGTCGTGAGAAACGGAAACGATGATGAACCGTAAGGGTTTGCATTGACAACGGCGAGGGTAAGCTCGTGTCTTTCAGAGCATTGACAATTATTGAAAAGACATGCTGCCCTCAGGACATTGATATGGAACTATGAAGATACTGGTAATAGAAGACGAGCGCTCTTTGCAGGAATTGATTGCGAGAGCATTGCTGAAGGAGCATTATGTCGTGGAAGTGGCTTCGACATACGGTGAGGCGTGGGAAAAGCTGTCGTTGTTCTCATATGACTGCATCCTGCTGGACATCATGCTTCCGGACGGAAACGGGCTCGACCTGCTGAAGGCCTTCGGGGAAGAAGGAAAAGCATTGACAGTGATCATACTTTCAGCCCGCAACTCATTGGAAGACAAGATTATCGGACTGGAAGAGGGCGCGGACGACTACCTCCCGAAGCCATTCCACACGGCAGAACTTCTGGCCAGAATCAAGAGCGTGACCAGAAGAAGCAACGGAAGCGGACGCAACGGAATAGTCTATGGCAATGTCAAGCTCAACCCGGACAGCCGCACAGTGGAAGTCTGCGGAAAAGCATTGACATTGGTGAAGAAAGAATACGACATACTTCACTATTTCCTGCTCAGACCGGGGCACATGGTAGATAAATCAGTATTGGCAGAAGCCGTGTGGGGCGACGACATATATCTGGCGGACAATTTCGACTTCATCTATTCGCAGGTCAAGAATCTGCGCAAAAAACTGGAAGAAGCCGGCGCCGATATAGAAATCAAGTCAGTTTACGGATTCGGATACAAACTCGTCACTAAGGAATAAGGGACAGACTCGTCTATAAACGACACAATCTCAATTTGAACACGTGAGGCAAAAACCCGTCACCAAAGAATGAAACTGATCCACAATATCGCTGTACGCCCTTTGTCTATGGCATTGCTCCCGGTCATCGCGCTCTGGGCGATGGTCTTTTTACTTCGTCATCGTGGATGAGATCAATGACGAGGCCGACGACCTGCTTGAAAGTTACGCTGAACAGCTGATGGTCAAGAAGTTGTCCGGGAAGAAGCTGCCGGTTGCCAACATCATGACAGACGGGCATTACAGCATTTCCGAAGTTGCGGAGAGTTATGCAAATTCACATACCGGGATGGAGTACTACGATGCAGACTTCTACATTCAGGAGACAGACGAACAAGAACCTGCACGATTTCTCAAGACGATATTCAGAGACCGTGAAGGAAGATGTTTTGAACTCATTGTCGCTACACCCACAATCGAAAAAGATGACCTGATAAAGACCATCCTCTGGTGGATACTCGCATTGTATCTCATTCTGTTGCTGACAGTTATCGTGACCACTCTCGTCGTGTTCCAGAAAAGCATGCGGCCGCTATACATGATTCTCGACTGGCTCAATGCCTACACACCCGGAAAGTCACACGGCAGATTGTCAATAAACTCGGACATCCGGGAATTCCGTCAGCTGGAGAAAGCCGCCACAGATGCGACTGACCGCTCCGACAGAGCCTTCGAAAAGCAGAAACAGTTCATAGGCAATGCTTCACACGAGCTTCAGACACCGCTTGCCGTGCTTGGAGGAAGGATCGACTGGATGCTGGACAATGACACATTGGGAGAAGAAAGCGTCGGCGAACTCGTGCAGATGAAACGCGAACTCGGACATATCGTGCGACTCAACAAGACACTTCTCCTGCTCACGAAAATCGACAACGGACAGTTCCCTGACGTGACTGACATAGACCTTTCAGCCATGGTGCTGTCCCAGAAAGAACTGTATGGGGAAATCTTCAGCAGCAAGCAGATAACCTGTTCAGCACAAATACCGGACTCCCCTGTCACGATAAAGATGAACGAGACGCTCGCCACGATTTTAGTGACCAACATCATCAAAAACGCATTTGTGCACAGCCCTGAGGACGGCAAGGTCACATTGACATTGACAGAAAACGAATTTGTGGTCGAGAACAGCGGGGACTCGCCTCTGGACAGCAGCCGGATTTTTGAGAGATTCTACCAGGGCTCGAAAAAAAAGAGGGCTCTACCGGACTGGGGCTGGCACTTGCCAAAACCATTGCAGACAGATGCGGAATGCTACTCACCTATTCTTATGTGGACGGAATGCACCGTTTCAGCGTAAAATTCTGAAAAAAGTTCAGAATTTCCGTGCCGATTACAGATTCACTCCAGAATTGTACTATAATTTCGCAATACAAAGAAGGACAATGTTATGTTTAAGAAGATCATTTTAGTAATCATTTCGCTCGCGGCAGCAGGAACATTGGGCTATTTCCTGTCAAACCTCGTGCACGACAAGGCGACAAGCCCGGAATCACTTCCGGAAAACGTATTGAGCTTCATCACCGAGCACTTTCAAGATGAAAAAATAGCATTTGCCAAAGAAGACAGAGACTTGCTGAAAATTTCCTACGAAATCGTGCTCACGGACGGGACCAAACTGGAATTCCGTCGCAACGGAGAATGGAAGGAAATCAACCGTCACCGCAACAGCATCCCCGGCGGCATAATTCCGCAGGCAGCAGCCGACAAGGTCAATGAACTGTATCCCGACTCGTTCATCACCAAGGCCGAGTATGACGACGGAGAACTTGAGCTGAAACTGGACAATGGCTTCGAACTGAAATTCGACAAGAACTTCAACTCTCTTGCAGGACTCGACCGATAGCCCGGATAATCAGAGATAAAAAATTATAAATCAATAAATTAAAGTACAATGAAAAATTTATTTATTACAGCAATGTGCATCTGCCTGATGACACTTGCAGGCTGCAATAAAGCTTCGACTGACAGCCAGATAAACGAAAAAGCGAAAGCAGAATTGGCAGAACGCTATCCGGATGCAGTCAATGTAAAATGGACATCCAAGAACGGCTACGACGTGGCGAAATTCAACAGAGTCGCTACACGTTCAGCCAACGCAGGATATGACTTCTCCGTATGGTTCAACCGCTCAGGACAGTGGTGCATGACCGAAAGCGAGATTTCGTACAATGAACTTCCGGAAGCCGTAAAGACAGCTTTCCAGGCAAGTGAATATGCTGACTGGAAAGTGGATGACATCGACAAGCTCGAGAGAAACGGCATGGAGACCTTCTATGTCATCGAGGTCGAGACACGTTCCGGCAATATCGAAAAGGAAGCGGACCTGTATTATTCTGAAGAAGGAGCCCTCATCAAGACAGTGGTGGACATCGATTCAGACTACGACTACGAGGACTATCTCCCGACAGACATCCAGTCCGAACTCGAGAAATTCATCGGACAGAAATACCCTGGAGCAGCAATCATAGATACAGAATATGATGACGGCGAAATCGAAGTCGAGATTGTACACGAAAGACGCGGCAAGGATGTGTATTTCAGCAAGGACCACAACTGGCTCCGCACAGAGTGGGATGTACGTAAAAACGAACTTCCGGCAGCCGTTCTGACCCAGATCAGCACATCTTACCCATCTTGGAAAATCGATGACGCCGAATACGTGGAGACCCCATCAGGAGACTGGTTCAAGATAGAACTTGAAAAAGGGGACTCGGAAGTCAAAATCAAAATTACAGCTGCCGGAGTTATTTTATAAGCGAAGGCTATTCAAATGCCCAATGCCCAATGCCCGATGTCAGTGCGGTGGAAGAGGTTATCGCAATCCACCTTGGACACAGCCTCAAGAGCCTTGTCATGAGCTGACTTGAGATCAGGGGCAGAAGCAAGAACCATCAGTACACGGCCGCCATTTGTCACCAACGAATGGCCGGCCTTGTCGTATGACTCGTGGCCTTCTCCCAGTTTCTTGAGCGTGGTACCCATATGATAAACCTTGACGGAAGGGTCACTCAGCACCGCATCCAGTCCCTTGATTTCCACGTCTTTCTTACATGAGCCTAATTAACACCAGCTTTATGGAGCCAAAGAAGCAACGCGCCTTCCGTTGGATTTCCGATTCCCTTAATCTTTGAAGGATCTGCAAAATCAAGGTTTGCAGTTGTATTGACAGCAATGCATTCTTTGATAAGACTTGACGTATTCTCTTCCAAGAGAGCTTGATCCGAAAGACCAGCAAAAGCAGTTTCATAAACCTGCATCTGATTCTTGGTAAGAGTTCCTGTCTTATCCGTGCAGATAACAGACGTTGCACCTCCCGTATCCGTCCCTGCCGACAAGAGGCTTGACGGAATGCTCGATGCATGCGATCTCGTACTTGCATTTACCAAGACCTCTTCCCATCAGGAAGCAGTCCACATCCTCGCGGGGAAAATCCTCGTCGTTGAAATTAATGTACATATACGACCAGTTGCCGAGGAACCCGTATTCACCGGAAGCCGTCACCAGAACAGGGGGCTCCCGGAAAGCTCCAATCTCATATCATTGAAATGTACCGCCTGTGGCGGAATGAAATGTACCTCCCAGTTAACCAGTGCCAGCATGGTTGGGGCAGACCTTTGGAATGGTCGCGAACGATTTGACAATGTAACTTTGTGGCAACAAGAATACCACAGGGTTATGGCAAACGTAAAAGCGACAATGACAGACATCAGAGTAATCATCCGCGAGCTCTCACGCGGGACATCACTACGAGAGATGGAACGAAAGCTGCAACTCAGCCGCACATCTCTAAGGAACTATCGAGACCGCGCTGAAGCGACCGGCAGGAGTATGGCTGATCTCCTTTCCTTGAACGATGCTGAGCTGCAGGCAATCATGCAAAAAGGCTATGGCCATCGTGGCAGGGACGCAGACAGGTATGCCTTTATGCAAGAGAATGTTGAAGGCTACGCAAAGGACATGAGGCGCAAGCACATGACCTATGACGTTCTGTACGGGGAATATCTTAGGAGCACGGACAACCCTTACGGATATACACAGTTCAAGGCAATCATCCAGGAATACGAAAAGAACCACGACTACAAGTACTATAATGCGTACGAGCCAGGCCGTGAGATGCAGTTTGACTTCGCCGGCGACAATCTGTGGATAGTCGATAAAGATACCGGAGAAGCGATACGGGCGATCGTACTGGTGTGTGTCCTGCCGTACTCAATGCTCAGCTATGTGACCGCATTGCCAAGTGCAAAGATGGAATATCTCTTCCAATCGCTTTCAAGGGCCGTCAGATACTTCGGCGGTGTGGCAGAGATCTCAAAGCACGGACAACATGCGTCAGTGGATAAAGAAGACTGACCGTTACGAGCCAACTCTGAATGAAGCCGCCAGCCAGTGGTGTCTTCACAACGGTACCGAGCCGGATGAATGCCGCTCCAAAAAGCCAGGGGACAAAGGTCCAGCCGAAAGCCTTGTCAATCAGACATACAGGTACTACTACAGCCGTATCTGTCGTGACACATTCTTCTCCTATGATGAGCTCAACAGCAAGTTGGATGAGTTGAACGATATGTTCAACAGCAAGACCCGCAAGAACAAGACATACAGCCGCAGGGAACAGTATGAACGTGAGGAACGTTCCTATATGCTACCGTTGCCTCCAAAGCCATTCCTCCTGAAGTATACCAAGGGAATCACCATCAACTCCACCTATCACTTCCAAGTCGACAAGAACCACTTCTACAGCGTACCCTATCAGCATATAGGCAAGAAAGCCAAGGTTACATACGATGCGGAGAAGGTGGAAGTCTGGATTGGTCTGGACAGGATCGCGGCTCACGACAGGAAGCACTCCGACGGATACACGACAGTTGAATCGCACATGCCCGAGAAGCATATAGCATACAAGCGTTCAAAGGAAATAAATGCCGCCTATCTGCTGTCAAAGGCCAGCCAAGTGGCCCCCCCATACGCGTGAATCCGTTGATTGTATCCTTAAGTCCGCTTTGTTTGTACAGCAGGCCTACCGTTCCTGCCAAGGTGTCCTTCGCCTGGCCGGAAAATACGGGGCGGAACGTCTTGAGGCGGCCTGCAGAAGAATAGAGCCAAAGACGGCCTCTACATATAAACGCATCGAAGCAATACTTAGGAACAATCTTGACGACACGCCTCCGGCGCAATCGGATATGATGCCATACATACCGAAGAATGACAACGTAAGAGGGTCGTCTGCATATCAATAGGATATCCACGCTGGCACGCAAATAAATACAAACTAATGAACACACAAGAAACAATCCTCCAGTTGGAGGGACTCAAGCTCAAGGGTATGGCAGAATGCTACAAGGCCCTTCAGGGCATTCTGTAAACCAATGGCCAACTTTGGACACATTCATGGCAAGGCTTGCCGAAGCCGAACAGCAGTACCGGAACCGCAAGCGGACTGAGATGTATCTGAAGACCAGCAAACTGCGCTATAACGCCGTTATGGAAGATGTCATCTGCTCGGAGGAGAGGAACCTGAACAAGGAGATGCCGCTCAAACTTATGGACTGCACCTTCATAGACAGGGCAGAGAATCTACTCATTGACGGCAAGACAGAATGCGGGAAGTCCTTCTTGGCATGTGCTGTCGGAAGGCAGGCATGCTTCATGGGGCACAGAGTGGAATACTTTTCCATGAACAAGTTCGTCGAGCGGATAGCGCTCGCCAAACTTGACGGAAGTCTTCTTAAGGTCATCAATCATATCGAGAGAAATGACCTCGTCATCTTTGATGACTTCGGACTGCAACCGCTCGACAACAACTCGCGTCTGGCCCTGCTGCAGATACTTGAGGACTGCTATCAGAGTAAATTAGTGATCGTGACATCACAGCTTCCTGTCTCAAAATGGTATGACTACATCAATGAACCGACCTTGGCTGACGCCATCATGGATCGCCTCACCGTTAACGCGGTTCGGATTGAACTCAAAGGTGACTCAATGAGAAGGAAAAATCAAAAAAAAATAATAACTTTGCCGAACCGAAAGCGACCATATCCGAAGTGGTACATTTGAAAACGCTCCAGAAGGTACATTTAATGTAATATAGTCAAATTATATACAAGTTGACCACAAAATATTGTAAGTTGTTAACTATCAACTTGTTTTGTGATAAATAATCGATCGCTCGCAATTGTCTGATTGCTAACACAATACATCAATAGTTAGTCAACAGGCATATAACTCCCTTATTTTTTCTTCATTCTGAAATTTATTACAGAGCCATATCCTATCGATATAGATTCATCTTTGTATCGCTTGCAAGATACTTGTCAAGATATCACCTTGCTTTGCTGTTATAGAATAGTATCCAGTTACATCGCTAAGTGCCATATTTGTGGTGCCTTTAACCATTATAACCACACCAGCTATAGGTTTGCCTGTAATATGATCTATAATTTGCCCAGAGATGTGTTTTGTGCTGTTGGTATATGTGGTCGCTCCAACGCTTAATGAAATTGATTCATTAGATAATGTCATTTTTGCGTCACTATCGGAAGAGACATATGCCGATGATGTATTCGTTTGTTGCGACTGATTTGGTGCAGAAGGGTGTGCTCGCCACGTTCTTTTACAGCCTCTAATGAACTTCATCCATTGTCTTTTGCTATAGGGGGTATTCTCGTCATACCAAATGCCATAGTTGTTTCTTACGTATTTCTTTGCGGTTGCGAATAAGCCATTATAACAGTATGTTTTCACGAAACAGCCTTTAATCACTTTCATTTGTGGATGGTTAGGGAATTTGTTTGTGAAATCCTTTAATTCGTCTATGCGACATATGTTATCCCTGCAATACATATAGTAACTATTGGCGTACATCTCTTGATCAGATGTGGATAGGTACTTTATTCCTAATTCAAAATAATTTTTTGCCGATGAATATAATCCTTTTTTATAGCTTTCCCTCGCTTCCAAAACAGAACTTCTAGCCGTGGCTTCTTCCTTATGCTTTGAATACGCAGGAGCATATTTAATATAATTATTATAGCCTTTTATAGTATTGGTTCTCAACGCTCTTTGATATCTGTCTTCGTCCGTTTCAGAAATGTATATTGGAGAACCTGTTGCATTTACGTTCAAAGTCTTATGGATGTTTTCTGGTATTTTTCGTACCCGTATGTCATCTTTTGGACTGATTACGACTGCAGTAATTACAACTTTAACTGGTTCGCCCAATTGTGACCGTCGGTTCACCAAAATTGATTTCTCGTAAAAAGCTGCTCCATTAGCTTGATAACCACTCGTTACAATCCAATTATTATCGGCTTTTCTATAAACGACCTTTGTTCCATTATATTGTTTAGTGACTTTGTCTAATATCTGAGAATCAGTCAATTCGCCAAACTCAATCGATGTTATTAGTTTTATGCATATTTTAGAATCAGGAGACCAGAAGACTACGTTCTCATTGTTTGATTTCGTGTCCTTGGCCATAAACGAAGGCAGTTTTAATGAATATCCATAATTATTGTTTGTATAAGTTTGTAAATCATTGGCCGCCAAATATGCTTCACGAAGTGTCTTGCATTTTTGTATTTGTGAAGGAGCGATGTTATCCGATGGGTTTTTAGCCAAAATTGATTGATACTTTTCAATCGCTTTTGTATACTGTTTCCTGGACATCAATCGCACCGCCTCTTTCTGCAATTGTTCACACAACTCGCATACGGCGATTTCGCTTGCATATTTGTTGTAATTATCATTTAAAGCCTTCCAATAAGCTTTCGCTATATCATACTGACCATTATTCATTCTCATTCTCGCTGATTCTACCGTTTGTGAGAATAACGAGAATGATAGTAAGAACAAGCAAAAGAGTTATTATCGTCCTTTTCATTATTTCAGAGCGTTTATTCTTTGTTGATAATGGCTATATCTTGAAGAGGACTTGACTTTATTGAGTAATGATTCAGCCTCATTCAAAGTCTGTAGGTTTATAGGATCTCCACATCGTTTGGCCGTTTCCATCCCTATAAGTTTTGTCTCAAGCTCTTTTTCCAAAGATTCAATGTTGTTGGAGTTTTCCTGTTGAGCCATATGACTGAGAGCCTGATTGTTTTGTGGTGGTTTGATGGCCGTCCATCTTAGTACTTACTTGAGAACTTTCATCAAAGTTTTGTGAATTTGGAACCCGTTCAATATTTTCGATGACAATCTTCCCTACTACAACAATAGAGACAGTTGCTGCACAACTCCAGAATAGCCGTTTTATGGTTTTCCCTATACGCTTACTTCGTTCTATGCCTTTCAGTTTTCTCTTGGCGTCATTGGCATACTTTCCATCTGGATGGTATTTCAAATATGATTGATATGCCGATTCCGTATTCGACCGTATAGTAAGCTTCCACCGTAAGCTATCAATTATTTGGTTTGCCTCATTTATATGCCCCTTTAATATGGAGTGTTTAATGTAGTCCTGAAATGCTTTAATTGTATTCTCTTTAACAGCGTTATTCCAATAGTCATTTTCTTCCTGCCTATTCCTATTTTTAATCAATACCTTAAGTCGGCTGTTAGCTGCGGCCAAATGCTTTCCATAAGGATAATTTGTTATATAATAATGATATGATGCCTCCGTGTCAGTTTGAATAGCAGAATTCCAAGCCTTTTCCTCAATAGACTTAGGAGAGGCTTCACCACAAACTTCACAATATTGTAGTTCGTCACTATTTTCCGTTTCGCATTTGCCACAAATCCAGCTCATAGTTTCTTCGCGATGTCTAAACCGTGACCACGTAATGTTGGTTTTGGCGAGTTCACATTTGGTCCCAGCAGCCATTAGAGTGCCTCTAATGGTAGGCCCGTGAGTTGGCGTATCGCCATCACTGACTGTTGAAGCCTTAAGTGCATTGAAGACTTCTTCAATAGTAGGCCTTTTTGTCGGGCTCCTTTTGCAACATATTGGCTATCACGTTTGCAATGCCGGTAATAGGAATCTCTTTAGCATTGTCACCGGAATCGAGAAATGCAACAAAAAGTGGTAACCAGAGTGCAACATAAATAGTAACAGTAGTACAGCGAAATCGGTAACAAGAGTGCAGCAAAAACGGTAACAGGAATGCAACGTTTTTGAATATTAATCCGACCTTTGAGTCATAACTTTTAGCAAAGGTGTTATGACAACAAAGGCCTACAAAGCACTCAGTCGACTGATCATGTACGACAAAATCAAAAGGTTCTACGAAGAGGACCACCAATCAATCCGCTGGATAGCCAGGGAGTTGAATCTAAACTTCAGGACTGTAAAGAAGTACCTGGAAATGGACCAGCGGGAGTTCGAGCAGTTCTCGGACACGGTTATCAACAGAGGTCATATCCTTGACCCATACAGAGACTTTATCATCGGGCGCCTAAGCCAGTACCAGGAAACTCCTGCCGCCCAGATGCATGACTGGCTTAAGGAGAACCACAGTGACTTCCCCAAGGTATCCCCGAAGACGGTCTACAACTATGTGATGAAGATCCGTCAGGAATACGGGCTTCCTAAAATCAGTGAAAGCGAACGTCAATACTCTGCACTCCCGGAAACAGCCCCAGGAGAGTATGCACAGGTTGACTTTGGTCAGACCAAACTTCGCAAGAGCGATGGCACGCGTGTAAAGGTGTACTTCATTGCAATCCTGCTAAGCCATAGCCGTTACAAGTTCATATGGTTCCAGGACAAGCCGTTCACCAGTGAAACTGCGGTGATCGGTCATGAGAAAGCCTTCGATTTCTTCCACGGAATCCCTAAGAAACTTGTATACGATCAGGGATGCAGTGTTCCTTTGGGATGAAAACGCTGGTGACTATCGCATGACTCAGGTCTTTGACAGTTATGTTAAAAGCCGCCCGTTCAAGGCCATCTTCTGCCGCCCCGCAGACCCGGAAAGCAAGGGCAAGGTAGAGAACTGTGTCAAATATGTGAAGCGGAACTTCCTCTTGAACAGGCAGTACTCAACACTCGACAACCTTAATCAGGAAGCACTCGCTTGGCTTGACAGAACAGGCAATGGTATGGTTCACAATACAACTTGCAAGGTACCATATGAAGTGTGGTGCGCAGAGTGCAGGGAACTGCTGACGTTCATCCCGGCTCTGGCGCCCGAAGCAACGGCTGGCCACAAGGTCCTCAAGACCAACAGCATAAAATACAAAGGCAATACTTACTCCTTGCCAATAGGCACCTATCGCGGGGAGGATACTAGAGTATACCTCTCCGAAGAAGGTGGCAGTCTTCTTGTGAAAGATGTGGACGACAATCTCATCGCCAAAGCATACCATCCCTGCTGGCAAGGGACAGACCGTGATAAACAACAATCACGCGAGGGATACATCCGTCAGCGTCAATGATAAGTGTGACTATGTCAAAAGTCTGTTCACAGACCAGAATGCAATATGTCTCTTCCTTGTTCATATCCGTGAGCGCTATCCACGTTATATGAGAGATCAGCTTGCGGTAATCATGACATGCGTCAGCAAGTATGGTCAGAAGCGCGCAGACGAAGTCCTGACGGTATGCGTACAGAACAAGTTGTATAGTGCAACGGACTTCAAAGAGATCATCTCTTCCCATCCACTGCCGAAACTGGATGATGAAGTCCATATAAAGCCTCTTGGTGATGCGTCTTCGCGTCTCATGGTAAATGTTGAACCAAACAAGGTCTTCTATCGATGTGTACGAGGACCTCTTCAATAGGAACTGACATGGAAGAGCAAAATGACAAGATAGTGTGCATAAAAAGTTATGCTAAACGTCTCAAACTCTCATGGCTATGTGCAAATGCGGCGGAGATGTTATTGGAAGCCGGCTCCAACGCTCCCAGTTATGATGACTTCATATGCAATCTTCTGGTCCACGAAGTGCAAGGCCGTGAGGAAAGGCAACGCCTAAAACGCCTTAAAGAGGCGCGCCTACCGATGTCTCATGACCTTAACCAATATGACCATAGCATGTCTAACGGTCTCACTAAAAAAACGCAACTCAATCAACTGAGGGAGTTACATTGGATAGAAGAAGGCTTCAATCTCATGCTCTCCGGGCCTAGTGGGGTTGGCAAGACATATATAGCCTCGGGGCTATGTTCTGATGCGATAGACAAAGGCTACAAGGCTTACTTCAGGGCAATGGATGAGATACTTGCAACACTCAAACTGAAAGACAGAACACCAAGTGCTAAAAGGGAATACAAGTGTCTTTGCGAAAGTGATGTGATCGTCATCGATGACCTGATGAATATCATTGTAGGCCATGATGAGGGCAATCAATTGTTCTCGTTCATAAACAGTACCTTCGAATCGACGTCCTTTATAATAACCACCAACAGGTCGCCAGCTGAGTGGGCCAAATCTCTAAATGATGAGGTCCTTGCAACCGCTTTGCTGGACCGGCTTCTATATAAATGTGAACTCATCCAGCTCTCCGGAGCGAGCTATAGGATGAAGAACCGTAAAAAAATCTTTGCCGCGGATAAGGGGTAGCGGCTGCAGCCGCTACCCCTTATCCCAAGATGAATAAACTTGTATGATAAACAGAAAATAATCTTACCTTTGCTAGTGTTGTAGCGTTGTTACCAAATCTGCTGCATCGTTGTTACCGAAAACGATGTACTCTTGTTACTCAAAACGCTGCACTACTTCTTACCGAAAATGCTGCACTCACAGTTACCGTTAACAAGCATATTTTGGAATGATACTATGATTCACACTATTCCAAGTGGTTTTATCTTTATCCCCTACGATAGGCTTGCATCCGGTGAAATATTCGCATAGAATTATTCCAAAAGTGAAAATATCTGATTTAAGAGTCAGATTTTTACCGTCAGATTCTCCATCTTCATCCATAATGTATGAAGCCTGCTCAGGAGAATAGTATTCTGGTGTTCCAACCAAATTTTCGCTGGTGGGAGGTTCACCAGAAAAGAAGCTGTCATCAAAATCTATTAATTTGGCGGAAAATCCAGAGGAGGTCCTTTTGATCAATATATTATCTGGTTTTAAGTCTCCGTGAACTATTCCAACACTATGCAGTATCTTTAAACTGTGGCAAACACATTTGGCAATGAGAAGAATGTTCTCTATAGGAAGTCGTGCTATGTCTCCACAAGTGAGAGACTCGGTATCGATTTTCTCTGTTACTTTATAATAGCAGGGACCATATCTGAAAAAATCCACGGCGAAAACAAGATTTCCACCTAATGATACTTTAGATGCAATTTTTTTGCGTTCAAGTCACGGTGGTGTTTCTCAAAGAGATCACACGCTTTTTTCTTCTGTTCCTTAATTCTCTCACTGCCAGGACTCTCTGGTAATGGATACTTAGGGTATAAGAATTCCTTTATGAAATACTCTTTGCCTCCTTTTGAAGCAAAAGATATTTTACTCATACCTCCTGCAATTATAAAGTCTTGAAGTATCGTATAACCATTAATGACATCCCCTTTTAACATATCACAGGTTGTTGTAATTGTGTTTATTATTATCTTTTATTGCGCTTTTTATTATTCCCTTTCTTTCTATTGCGCTGCCTTTTACCTTTAAATGGACTGGAGCACAATTTCTTTAATTTCCGACACAGAGAAGATTCTTTCTTTGCAATATCATTTGTCTCTTCGTTGTCGTTGCAGCTACTGTCATCATCAATGTATTTACAATACGATGACTTATAGTTATTCCAACTAAGTTCAATTGTCCTTTGAAGTGCCGCTTCGGATTCATTTAACTCTTTGTGTAAATCTTCAATACGCTGTTGCTGGACAGTTATTTCTTCTACATATTGAGTTGATTTTTTTCCAAGTAATCTTTTTAGTTCACTGAAGTCCTTAAAGCCCTTAGCTATTATTGCTATGGAAAAGTCGTCTCCAGATATCTCCTGAATCTGCTCTTTCATCCTTCTCTCCCAATCTTCTTGGTTATTTGAAGAAAACAACGAAGAAGCGAGCAAATGTTCAAAATGCATTGGAGTACGGCAATAACCAAAACATCCATCTGTGGCACTTAAAATCACATATGGCTGTTTGTCTATCTTGATTTCTTTATGATTTATAGTAAAGTCATTGTCAGCACAAACGCAATTCGATAGTGCACTGTCGCTCGTGAGGTTATCAAGCGGATCGTTGTCATTTACCAAATCATCTTTTGTTATTTGATAAAAACCACCATCTATCCATAGGTAATTTCTAGAATCTCCTGCCCAATAGCTATCGATAATTATATTAGCATTTTTATAATTAGCGACCGCTAAAGTAAATGTGGTAGGATAATTCCTTATAAGTTTACTCTTTAGCATTGACTTAGGTGAAGGATAGTTGGTTATTTCTTGGTTTAGGCGTTCAACACATATTCGCTTTAAGGCTTCAGAATCAATGTTTGTCCCTTGATTGCTAATATAATCATCTATTGCATCACGAATAATTCTAGATGCCACATATGCTTTAGTGTGCTGCCCCTCAAATTCAGAAGTACACAATGAGGCCCCTGAGCCACCCATCCCATCGTAAACACCTGTAATTGCAGATGATTCTGTCGAAAAGAGTATCGGATCGGAATCTTCCCCTTTACCGATACTCTTCTCAACCATAAACTTAAATTGAATGCTAGTTGTCATTAAATTGTATTTACGATTGATAATAGAATCGTATCATAGTCAACATCTGACAACCCTTCACCTGCTTTAGCCGGGTGATGTATGGCATTGCTCCAGTTCAATCCGATTTCGGTCCATGCGCTTGCATCTGGAGCAAAGATTATAATTTTTATTAGCAGCAGATTTATTCATCTTGCCACTTTGCTCGTCCTCCCACCAGTCTGTCAGTTCATCGAATGTTGAAGGCATATTTTGTGGATAATACTCCGTCTTAGATTTCTCAAGGCCAAGCGGGATGAGTGGAAGCGTCTGACCAAACCACAACTACGTGCCGTCTTTTGTCGCCACCTGAAGTCCAATCTGAATTGATGGCCATAGCAACAGCCTCTAGGCCATTCTCTGGTTCGTCTCCACCGCCAATAGGCCTAAGATCTCGTATAAAAAGAATTAAACTCTGCTTCTTGTGCAGGAATGTTAAGGAATCCCGTGTCAGCTATTGCATCCTTTCCATCTGCACTGAAATCCCTGAATGCAATTGTGCGAATGCGTAGCTCAGAAACATCCTTGCCTTTTTCTTCGCACCTTTTTCGTAAATCAGAGTAAAAATGTAGTGCTTTTTTAGACTTTACTGTATCCAGTAAACTCCCCCATACTGCCTGTGCAATCTATGCACATTACAATGTCAACATTGTACTTTAAACCTTGTCCTGACATGATTTGAATAATTATAAAGATGTTATTGTCTGTGCGTTGTTATGCCCATATTCGTCATTGTCTATCTTGCGGAATATTATACCCTCTATTGATCGTTCAGTTAATTGTTTGATCTTTTCAGTCAACTCTGTATCTTCATCATCGTATTCTATTCTCTTATTGACCCAAACGCCTAATTCGTTCAGTTCGTGAATGAGTTTAGAGACGTCATCGAGTCTTCCTTGTCTTTCCAATAGTTGCGGATTGACTATAACTGCTAATCTTTGCTTCATATGCTTATTTCCAGTCTGATAAAACTATATAGTTCCGCTCATTAAGATTATAGGCAGTTCTCTGCTCGATAGCATCAAGTATCGGCAATATAATATCACCAGAGGTGCCTTCTTTATAGGCATAGTCATTGCCTTTATCATCTCTGAAGAATTGACGTTTGAAACCTTCTTTTAAGACACCAATTATTTCGGCCTTTTTCCCATCGTCCCTTACGAAGATATTATCTTTGATAGTGCCTTCAGAGGGCACCGAAGCGCTATTAACAATCTTGTACCGATTCTCGTGAACAACGGTTACATTATATCCTGCCATACTCTATTAGTTATAAACCCCTTCGGCTCCTTAAGAGAATATTAACAAACAAAAAGAAAGTGTGGAGCCCGTTTCGTCGCTTATCTTCAAGAAGGTTGTGGTAGAACCAGAAAGTAAATAAACGGAAACAATCCCCACACCTGTATCGTTGGGTGTTGAATACACGCAAGCGAATACAGATGAACGGTGCTGTCGTTTATCCTTACTTTCGTTGAAAACTACCACATTTTCTTGAAAGGATAGTGCGAAAACACTTTCATCAATATGTCCGTTCCAGATCATAGGGTCTGAAACGTTGTAAAGGTAGTGATATTTTCGGACTTTCAGCACTTTTTCTGAGGATTATTTCCGTGGGTTATGTTGTCTCGTCTGGCTTGCCGGAGTCTTGGACGTTTATCCAACGGCTTTATATTCAGTTATATTCCTGATTTTTGGCGACCTGATCCGTGGCGTTGATATATTCATTAAGACCAGCCTCGGTTGTTGAGGTTGGCGTTCTTTCTCTTGTACTTCCTGCTCCGGGCGGGGAGGTGATTCGGCGGTGTTCCGCCTTGCAAGTTGTGCTCATATTCATTCCCATTGTCTTGTGCTTTTACCATTAATGTCGCGTTTCTGGAAAGGTAAACCGGAATTTGAGGAAAGATGATATGGCAAAGCTGACAGAATACGCAAAATGCGCTGTCTGTCAGTTTTGTCATTATTGGTGGTTTTCTTTCCTTGGGCCAACAGCGAGAATCGGCGGCTACTCAAGGATTTTCCATTGGCCTCCGTATGTCGGTGGTCCTATGCGGACAATTTTGCCAGTCTCTTTTAGTTTTGATATGTATTTCTTTATCGTTGTCGTGGATTTTGAGAGAGTCTTTGATATTTTTTTAGATGAAATTTTCGGATTTTTTTTCTTCCACGCCCGCCTCCTGGCAGCTGTCCGCTATCCTGCGAAAATCTGACATGATTGCGTCATTGTGCGTTAAATTTATTGCATATTGAATTAATTTGTTGTATTCGTATAACATATCAGTGATTATGGCTCAAGTTTCAATGACGGTTAGGATGGACGCTAGTCTCAAGTCTTCATTTGATGCGCTTTGTTCCCAGTTCGGGATGAGTGCCAATACGGCTATGAATGTGTTTGCCAGGGCTGTGGTTCAACGAGGGAAAATCCCTTTTGAGATACGTGGGGACAAGACGGAGTCTACCTCTGATGGCCTGAAGGCTTTCAAAGGACTTCGTGCTATGGCGAAGTCCGGTCGGTTCCCTGAGATGAGATGACCCTTGACGAGATTACGCTGACTCGGGATTGAAAATAAGATGGTGCTTGCGGTAGTGGGCACGAATGCTCTGTATTTTATGCCGATAGTTGTCGCCGAATCAGCGGCAAATCACGCTTTCCGGAATGTCTTGCCGAACGGCATGGCGGAAAGCAGCGCCATCTTGAAATGCTGAAGCCCGAACGGGATCCCAACAATCGTGATGCAGCAGATGAGCCCGAAGACAAGGTGCGTCGCAGCGATCTCCCACCATCCCAGCAGAATCCAAATCACATTCATGAATATGCTGAGGCAGCCTCCGGCGTTGTTCCCGTCCACCACGTCCGTCCCGAACGGCCATAGGGAAAACACCCCGAACTTCCACAACTGGTATCCGAATGGAATGCCTATGATGGTCACGCAATAAAGCAGTCCTGCGATGAAGTAGCCGAGGGAGACCAGCAGGCCTCCAAGAATCAGCCAAAGAATATTCCCGATAAATTTCATAAAACAGTTGTTGGTTTACATATTGCCTGCACCTATGGAATGCTTATAGTCAAGATCTTAAGTGACAGGCGGTTTATGGATGACGGCATGCGGTAAAAATTATTCGATGGCGGAAGATCATCCTCTGAATATGACTTCCAATCCATCGTAAGCGGCACGGAGAGGCTGAGGAAGGTTTGCGTCGAGCTGTGCCTGGGTGCTGTGGAGTGTCCTTGCCATGTGGGTGAGGTACACAGGCTGGCCCTGCGGAGCCTTGAGTCTTCCGGTGTCCAGAAGGACATGGGCGGTCCTAAGGACAGTTCCAACGCTCGAATGGGTGAATATCCTGAAATCCTCATCATGGTCGATTCCCATGGTGGCTTCCATTATAAGTCCGGTGATTGGCTTCCCGTCCGCGATGTGGGCGTCTATCCCGACGATTCTGGCGGCTCTGACTGGAATCCCGCCGGTGTCGGTGGCATACAGGACACGCACGGAGCCTTTTTCGATCAGGTAAATGAGGGTCTGCTCATTGTCGTCCTTTGTCGCATGGTTGCCTGGCAGAGCCGTGATCGTCAGGTCTCCGCATTGTGTCCTTTGGCCGATCGCAAGGCCGATGACTTCTGGCGTGGACTTGCCGAGTCCTGAGGCGGCCGCGGCGAGATCCGCCTTTGCCCTTTCAACCCAGGTGTCACCTACATATACCACATTTGCGTGGAGCGTTTCGATGGCGGCCCTGGCGTTGTAATGGTCGGAATGCGAATGAGTATAAAACACGGCGTCAGGTTTCTTGAATCCCGGCGGCAGCATGTCCGCGTCAGACGGGGTGAAATCGATAAGGATGCGGTTGTCAAGGAGCACGCTCGAAAGCCGCCTCAACTCGCCTCTCTCGTCCATGCCGTTCCAATCCGCCGCTCCTGTCCCCAAAAATCTCACGAGAAGATCTTTCTTGCCGGCTTCCCCGATTTCTGATGAATATCTGGCCGTTGAATATTCCGATGCGGAATCACTCGCCGCTGAATATCCTGCCGTGAGGTCGTCCGAAGCCTTGTTTTCGGCGGAAATTTCAGCCGCCCGCAAGACCACGGACCCGGACATCGCCCCGACAGCAACCGCGCCGGTCCCTATCTTTATGAATTTTCTTCTGTCCATATTATGCCTGTTCTATTCGGAATCATATCTTTAGGCTATCTCGTTATCTATGGCCTAATCATCGTCTTCAAGTCAAAAATGGATGGTTTTCTAATTCCAAACTATTAATATACGACTAATTTAGATAATGTGTGCATATTGATGGTAAAAAACAATTTTTAAGAAGCTGTTTTGAATTGTTTGTTTGAAGGTTTGAGAGTGAAAAACTTCAGTTTCGACCGCTTCTTCCAAGGAAGATAGCGGTGCTATCTGACTGAAGAAGCGGGAAGAAAATGAAGATTTTTCACCTCAAAGAACATTTCAAACAATTCAAAACAGCTTCTTACTTCTGGTAATACTGATCGCGACTGGATTCGCGGCTAACGCTCAGAGACTTACAATCGGTGGTTACGGTGAGGCGATGATGACCCGCAACTTCTATGGCGACGCTTGGCAGAGGTACAACCATCCGGAGCAATATAAAGACGATAAAAAAAAGTCACGGACGGTTCGACATTCCGCACTTCGTCATCAATCTTGGGTACGACTTCGGAAAAGGATGGACGCTCGGCACAGAGATCGAGTTCGAGCACGGAGGCACCGAAAGCGCGGTCGAGCTCGAGGCTGACGAGGCAGGTGAATATGAGAGCGAGATCGAGCGCGGAGGCGAGGTCGCTTTGGAGCAGTTCTGGCTCCAGAAGGCTTTCAGTGACGCGTTCAAGGTCAGGACAGGAATGATAATCATCCCGGTGGGACTGACGAATGGTCACCATCTTCCGACCGAGTTCTTCACGGCCTACGAGGATGGGGGGAGAACACTGTCTTTCCTTGCACCTGGCACGAGCCGGGAATCGAGATTCTGGGTAACCTTGGCAAATGGCCCTATGAACTGATGTTCCTTCCGGGACTTGACTCGGACAGATTCAGTACCGAGAACTTCATTCAGGGCGGGGCCGGATCCCCTTACGCAAGATGGGGGAGAGCCTTCCGCTGGCGTACCGCATCAAGGCCGAGAGGGCGTACAACGCTCTGCCTCCGCTGTTTCCGATCGCAGGAACTTTCCTGATCATCGGTCTGGTGATGCTGGCGGCGGCGATGCGTAGGATGATCCGGGGAAATTTCTCCTCTACAAGGGTTGGTAAAAAATATGTTCCAGAAATATTCAAGATCGTTGGAGTAGCTGCGGCTTTCGTGTTTTTCCTCGTGTTGACCATCGTGCTTGGGCTCTTCTGGATCGCGAGCGGACATATTCCTTTCTCCAATGGTGCGGAGACGATGCTGACGATCGCTTGGACGGCGATGCTGGCTTCCGTGTTGAGTTTCAAGAGGTTTTCGATTATGCTCCCGTTCGGGATCATAGTCGCGTCGCTGGCCGCTCTGGTTTCCGCGATGGGCAACGCCAACCCGGCCGTCACCCAACTGATGCCTGTGCTGTCGTCCCCGCTGCTGAGCATCCACGTTTCTCTAATGATGCTTTCCTACACCGTTCTCGCCATCATTATGGTCAACGGAATTTGTGGGCTGGTCGCATCACTGCGCCATACTTCAGTCTCTGATTCAGCCTCCGCGAAGATGGCCCGGATGTCGGAAGCGTTGATGTACCCCTGCCCTGTTCTTCTTAGGCTCAGGCATAATCGCAGGCTCCATCTGGGCCAACGTCTCCTGGGGCTGCTACTGGAACTGGGACCCGAAAGAAACCTGGGCCCTGATCACTTTCATGATCGCCTCCCTCGGTGTTCACCGCACCCGTCTACCGTTCCTGAGGAGTCACCGTGCCTACCACATCTACACCCTGATCCTCTCCGCCTCCGTTCTTTTCACCTATTTCGGCGTCAACTACCTCCTCGGCGGAATGCATAGCTACGCTTAACCCGCTTCCCGTCCCGTGCGCAGAGCCACCCTGTTGACGCACGAAGACCCCCTGTTTGCAAAGTCGTTGCGTGGAAATGCCGTCCTGACGCACGGACGTTAGTTGTTCTCGGGAATATTCGTAAATTTGTACGCTGGAGGAAATGCTTAGGGATGATCCTGAACCAAATGCCTCCGGCGTGATTGTATGACAGTATTTCAGATAATATCATTGGCCTTGATGGCCGGATTCTATGGAGTCTATCTGGCTAAACAGCTCAGTCAGAGGAGTCAAGGGATCCGGACCAATCAGATGGGGCGCGGGAATAAGGAACTGCGGACTTTGACTGTGGAGCGGTTGCTGGCTGCCTTTTCCGTCCTGATTGTCGTCGTGGAGGTGTGGAGCGTCGTCGGGGATATTCATTCCTCCCGCGGTGGTGCGGTTGGATCGGACTGGCTTTGACGGCTCGGAGTGGTGTTCTTCACTACCGCCGTGCTTCAGATGCGGGACAGTTGGAGGGCCGGAATATCCCCGGACGAGAAGACCGGACTGGTCACTTCCGGCATCTACAGAATCAGCCGCAACCCGGCTTTCGTCGGTTTTGACCTGACCTACATCGGGCTGCTTCTCTGCTTCGCAAACTGGCTTCACCTGCTCGTCGTGCTCTGCGCGGTGACGATTTTCCACCTCCAGATCCTTCAGGAGGAGCGGTTCCTGCTTTCAAGGAAAGACATTGGCTACAAGGACTATTACAACCGTGTCCACAGGTATTTATGAATATGCCGTAGTGGGAAACGTCAGAGTTTTGAATAAATATTGAGATATTCAGGAAACAAAATATTTAAGAGATAAAATGGAAATATTCAAGAGATATGTGATGCTGTGCGTCGGACTGCTGATTGTGGCGTTCGGGGTGGCTTTTTCTATTCTGGCGGATCTTGGAACTTCGCCGATCTCGTGTCCGCCTTATGTGGCGAGTATGCTGTGCCCGCTGACGGTGGGGGAGGCAACGATCGTGATGCACTGCATATTCATTCTGATTCAGATGGCGCTCTTGCGTAAGGACTATGACTGGGTCCAGCTGATGCAGCTGCCGGTGGCGTTCGCGTTCGGGTACATGACGGATTTCGCCTGCTGGTGTATCGCGGATGTGCCTTGCCCGAACTACCTTATGCAGGTCGTTTGGTGCCTTGTGGGCATCGTGCTTGTGGGGGTCGGTGTGGCTTTTGAGGTCGTGGCCGGGGTGGTGACACTGGCCGGCGAAGGACTTGTTCTGGCGATCTGCAAGGCTTTCAAAACCCGTTTTGACATCACGAAAGTTGTTGTGGATGTGTCGCTTGTGGCTCTGGCGTGCGTCGCCTCGCTTCTCTGGCTTGACGGAAGAATCCACGGTGTGCGTGAGGGAACCCTCGCCGCCGCCCTGCTCGTGGGAGTCATCGCACAGTGGTGCAACAAGCCGGTCGAGAAACTGGCGGAAAAGATTGGTGTGAACAATGCCGGAAAGTGATGCGATGTTGATGAATATTAAGGCTTAAGCCTATGCGCCTCATCGGAGATTACATATCTTACATCAAGGACATCCGGAGATATTCGGCGAGAACTCAGGCGATATATTCAGATGCCCTGAAGGTCTTTGTGGAGGATTGCGGGGCGGCGACTGATGAGGAACTGCTGAAATCGCTCACGCCGCAGATCATCCGTTCGCACGAGGTGTATCTTCTTGAGAAAAGAGAGGATAGCCCGAGGACGGTCAGGCTGCATCTGTCGGTGCTGTCGGGGTTCTGCCGCTACCTGATGAAGGAGAAAAGGCTGACCGCCAATCCAGTGCGGACGGTGGCGAAGCCAAAGGTGGAGAAAAGGCTGCCGGTGTTCTATAGGGAAGAGTCGATGAATGAATATTTCGCCGCGACGGACTGTGATGCTTCCGAGGAGAATCTGGCGCTGATCACAGGGAACGACAAGGCCTCCGAGGCGGCATATTCAAGAAGGCTGGAACGGCTGATCGTGTCGATGCTTTACAGTACGGGGATGCGGCGGGCGGAACTGATAGGGCTTAGGATCGGAGATGTGGATTTCGCCCGCGGGACGATGACCGTGAGGGGAAAAGGCGACAAAGTGAGAGAAATTCCGCTTGTTTCTTCGCTTTGTAAGGAAATTTCATTATATTTACAAGCAGTTGAAACGATGGTTGGTCGCGAAAGATCGGCAAGCGAGCCACTGGCGGTCACCGGCAAGGGCCTGAAACTCTATCCGGTTTTCATAGACAGGGCGATAAAAAGAGCGCTTGGGCGGGTCGGAAGCATCACCGGGAGAAAGTCTCCACACGTGTTGAGGCATTCCTTGGCCACGGAACTGCTGGACGAGGGGGCGGATCTCAATTCGATAAAGGAGCTTCTGGGACATTCCTCGCTCGCGGCGACGCAGGTCTATACGCACAACACCATCGAGAAACTGAAAAAAGTTTATGTTAACGCCCACCCAAGGGCAAAAAGCGGAGGTAAAAATGGAGATTAGAGTAAAATCCCTGAAGTTCGACGCGGATCAGAAACTGCTCGACTATGTAGAGAAGAAGGTCTCGAAACTTTCCAGATTCAGCGACCATCTTGACGATGTTGAGGTGACTTTATCTTTGCTCAAGGAGCCGGACAACAAGAATGTCAGGATCCAGACAAGGGCCTACGGCCAGGATCTTGTCATCGAGAGGAACTCAACCTCGTTCGAGGATGCCGTCAGCGCGGCTGTCGATCTGATGAAGGAGAAGATCGTAAGGACAAAAGAAAAGAAATTTGACGCATAGGATGAAAAAGAGATTGATCTTGAGTCTGATAGCCGTGGCAGGCATCGCCGCCGCGTGTGGTCAGCAAAGAGGTGCTGGAAGACAGGCCGCCGGAGATGGCGGGCCTGTCTTTCTTGATGAAACGAGAACCATCGAGGAGAGAGTGGAGGACGCTCTCGCAAGGATGACGACGGAGGAAAAGGTGGCTGTGCTGCACGCCCAGTCCAAGTTCAGCTCGGCCGGAGTGCCGAGGCTCGGCATCCCTGAGATCTGGACTTCCGACGGCCCTCACGGAATCCGTCCGGAGGTGCTTTGGGACAAATGGAGTCAGGCCGGGTGGACAAGTGATTCCTGCACGGCGTTCCCGGCGTTGACCGCGCTGGCTGCCACTTGGAATCCTGAGATGTCGGCTCTTTACGGAAAGAGCATCGGCGAGGAGGCCCGCTACCGCAGGAAGGACGTGCTTCTGGGACCTGGCGTGAACATCTGCAGAACCCCTCTCAACGGGCGCAGTTTTGAATATATGGGTGAGGATCCTTACCTTTCAGGCCGCATGGTCGTGCCTTATGTCAAGGGTGTGCAGAGCAACGGCGTGGCTGCCTGCGTGAAGCATTTCGCGCTGAACAATCAGGAATATAACCGCTTCACCACCAATGTGACAGTTGATGACAGGACCCTCTATGAGATCTATCTTCCGGCCTTCAAGGCAGCCGTCACCGAGGGGAAGGCTTGGGCGATAATGGGTTCCTACAATCTTTACAAGAACCAGTGGTGCTGCCAGAACCAGTACACTTTGAACGACATCCTTAAAGGAGAGTGGGGTTTCGATGGAGTAGTGATCAGTGACTGGGGCGGAGCCCATGACACGGAACAGGCTGTGAATAATGGTCTGGACATGGAATTCGGCACGTTTACCAACGGACTTAGCTGGTCTCTCTCAAACGCTTACGCCAACTACTACCTTTCGGATCCTTTCCTCAAGGGAATCAATGAAGGGAAATATACCATGGATGTGCTTGACAACAAGGTCCGCAGGGTCTTGAGACTTATGTTCCGCACGGTGATGGACAGGAACCGTCCTTTCGGCTCGTTCGTGAGTCCGGAGCACATCGCCGCCGCCAGAAAGATCGGGGCCGAGTCCATAGTGCTTCTCAAGAACGATGGCGGCATTCTTCCGATAAAGAACGCGAGGAAGATTCTGGTTGTCGGCGAGAATGCTGTCAAGATGATGACAGTGGGCGGCGGAAGCTCCTCACTCAAAGTGAAGAACGAGGTCTCCCCGCTGGATGGAATCAGGGAAAGGTTCGCGGATGCGAAGGTGGTTTACGAGCGTGGTTATGTATGTCGGTGATGCCAGCGGCCAGTTCGACGGGGGGTGACGACAGGTCAGGATCTTAGCGAGAGCCGTTCGGCGGAAAAGCTGATCTCCGACGCCGTGGCGGCTGCCAAGGATGCCGACTACGTGATATTCATTGGTGGCCTGAACAAGAGTGACCATCAGGACAGCGAGGGCAACGACAGGGAAAGCTATGATCTTCCATATTCACAGAACGCTGTGATTGAGGCTCTTGCCGCAGCCAATCCGAAACTTGTGGTTGTGAATATCTCCGGAAACGCTGTGGCGATGCCGTGGGCTGACAAGGTTCGGGAATAGTTCAGGACTGGTATCTTGGGAGCGAGGCCGGCCATTCTCTGGCGGACGTGCTTTCAGGCGATGTCAACCCTTCCGGAAAACTACCGTTCACGATCGGGGCCACGCTGGCGGATTATCTGTTCAGTCTGAAATCCAGTACCCGGGAATCCCTCGCAAGGAGACCGTCAAGATGGGCATCCAGGACAAGATCATCTACGACGAGACCTACACGGAAGGAATATTCGTGGGCTACCGTTGGTTCGAGCATAGCGCCATCAAGCCGACCTTCCCGTTCGGCTACGGACTCAGCTACACCACGTTTGAATATGGCGAGCCTAAGACTTCTGGCTCAATCGAAAAGGGCTTGACCGTCACTGTTCCGGTGAAGAACACCGGCTCTGTGGCCGGTGCTGAGATCGTGCAGATTTATGTCAGCGCTCCGGAAAGCTCAGTCGAGCGTCCGGTAAAGGAACTCAAGGGCTTCGGAAAGATATTCCTTGAACCAGGCAAGTCTGGTGAGGTGAAAGTGACTTTGGACAAGGCGGCCATCAGCTATTTCGACGCTGAAAAGCATGATTGGGCGGCTGAAAAAGGCAACTACAGGATTCTTGTCGGCGCTTCGTCCGAGGATATTCGTAAGACATTGGATTTTAAGTATTAATAGAGCCTTGAATGGCGAAAGGAACGGTTAATGTCGGCAGCCGGTGCCGTGAGATAGTTTCCGCTGTCAAGTCAGGGCAGTTCGCCCCCGTCTATCTGCTGATGGGGGACGAACCGTACTACACGGACATGGTCTGCGATGCTGTCATCGAGAACGCTCTTGACGAGGCTTCGCGGGATTTCAACGAGACGATCTGCTATGGGGCGGATGTCGATGCGGACACCGTCATCACAGCTGCCCGCAGGTTTCCGATGATGGCTGAGAGGCAATTGGTTGTGGTGAAGGACGCACAGGCAATGCGTGATCTGGAGAAGTTGGCTGTTTATTGCGAGAAACCTTTGGACTCCACGGTTCTGGTGCTTTTGATGCGCGGGGCTTCAGCTGACAAACGGAAGGCGTTGTACAAGCAGGCCTCCAAGAACGGGATTGTTGTCGAGTCCAATGCATTGAGGGAGTACGAGATGCCTTCGTGGATCGCTCAGTATTATTCGGAAGGGGACTGTCAATCGATCCCGAGGCCGCAGCTCTGCTGGCTGAGTCCGCCGGCACGAATCTGAGCCGCATCGCCGTCGAGACCGACAAGATGCTGAAGAATCTCCCGGAGGGAGCGAAGCAGATAACTGTCTCGGACATCGAACGGAATGTCGGCATCAGCCGTGAGTTCAGCGTGTTTGAGCTGACCAAGGAACTTTCGGCGAAAAACGGGGCGAAGGCTTTGAGAATAGCCGCGCGCATCGGTGAGGCGGCGAAGTTCGCGATGCCGATGGCCGTCAGCGCCCTTTACACCCATTTCGCCAGAATCCTGAAATACGCCGCGTTGAAGGAAAAGAACCGATACCCGGACAGAACCGCCGTCGCTGCCGCCCTGCAAGGCGTGAACCCTTACTTTTGGAAGGAATATGACATTGCCGTGGCCAACTACCCGGTCCGCAAGGCGATGGAGGTGATCTCCCTTCTTTGTGAATATGACTACAAAGGCAAAGGAGGAGATGCCGGGGAAGCCACTCCGGGCGAACTGCTCGTTGAATTGACAAGCAAGATTTTAAGTATATGAGTGAGAATATTATCGAGTGCAGGAATGTCTGCAAGAACTTCGGGGAGAAGGTCGCGCTTGACAACGTCAGTGTGAGCGTTCCTAAAGGCGGAATATTCGGTCTGCTGGGGCCTAACGGTGCCGGAAAGACCACGCTGATCCGCATCATTAACCGGATAACTATTCCTAATGGTGGAGAAGTTTTGTTCGACGGTCGTCCGATAACGCAGTCGGATGTCGAAAAGATAGGCTATTTGCCTGAAGAGCGGGGACTCTACCGCAAGATGGAGGTCGGCGACCAGGCAATGTATCTGGCCCAGTTGAAGGGCATGAGCGCAGCCGAGGCCCGCAAGGCGTTGAAGGAATGGTTTGTGCGTTTCGGAATCCAGGACTGGTGGAAGAAAAAGGTCGAGGAACTGTCCAAAGGTATGGCCCAGAAGGTTCAGTTCATCACGACCGTTGTGCACAAGCCGTCACTGATGATTCTGGACGAGCCGTTCTCCGGATTCGACCCGGTGAACGCCGAGTTGATCCGCAAGGAGATCCTTCGTTTGAAGGACGAGGGGGCCACAATCATCCTATCGACACATAATATGGAGTCTGTCGAGGAGTTGTGCGACAACATCGCCCTCATCAACAAATCGCATCTTGTGATCACCGGCGGGGTCAATGAGATCCGTCACAAGTACGGCAACAACAACATCGAACTGGTCTATACCGGCGAGGACAGGGTCAAGGATGCCGAAGGAATATTCAAAGTCCTCTCTGACGAGGACAACGCCGGACGGCACACCGCCGTGCTGACTCTCGGGGAGAACGTGTCCTCCAATGACGCGCTCTCTGTCCTGCTCGGTCAGGACATCATCGTCAACTCGTTCAAGGAACTGATCCCGAGGATGAACGACATATTCATAAAACTTGTAACCGAGGAGGCATAGTCATGAATTTCAGAATAATAAAGACTGTCATAGCGAGGGAATATCTCACCCGCGTCAAGAAGAAGTCCTTCATTGTCACCACGATACTTGTGCCGCTGATTTTCGCGGCGACCATGATAATTGTCGGATTGATCATGGCCGGGACGAAGGAAAGGAAGCAGGATGTCGCCGTGGTTGACCGCTCCGGCATCGTGATCAGCCACCTGCAGGACACAGACCGGCTTACGTTCACGGACTATTCCTCCGAGAATCCCGATTCGGTCAAGGCCCGTCTGGACGAGTACGGGAAGGATGTCCTGGTAGTAGTGTCTCCGCTGGATTCCGTCAAGAAGACGGTCTCCGTCCAGACATATTCAAAGGACCCGCTCGGAGTGGAGTTCACCTCGGGGCTTACCGCGAAGGCCAATGACGCGGTAGAGGAGTACCGTGTGCAGCAGTACGGCATCGACAACCTTTCCAAGATTATGGACGAGGTGAAGGCCGATGTCAAGGTGACGGAGTACACGATGGACGAAAAAGGCAACGAGACTGTCTCGGAGTCAGGGATATACATGATCATCTCCATGCTTCTGGGCATCATCATCTGGATGTTCATCATGATGTTCGGCGGGCAGGTGATGTCCAGTGTCATCGAGGAGAAGACCAGCAGGGTGGTCGAGGTGCTGATCTCGTCCGTCAAGGCCATCGACCTGATGTTCGGCAAGATCATCGGCGTGGCTCTTGTGGCGCTGACCCAGTTCTTCCTCTGGATTGTTCTGACCGGCGTGCTGGTCACCGTCGCTACAAGTGTCGTAGGCAAGGACATGCTCACCGGTATGGCCGGCAACCCAGAGATGATGGCCCAGACTATGGGTGTCTCTCCGGATCAGATGCAGGCTCTTGGCGGGACAACCGCCACCCTGGGAGCGGCCGCCGACTCGACCGCAGCCGTGGCCGGCGAGCCTGACGAGATGAGCGTCATCATCGGCACTCTCGTGAACATTCCTTGGGTGAAGTTGATAGTCTCATTCCTTATCTACTTCATCCTCGGCTACCTGCTCTATGCGTCGATGTTTGCCGCCGTGGGTTCCGCCGTCGAGAATGAAGGCGACTCGCAGCAGCTTCAGATGCCTCTGACCATCCCGTTGATGATCGCTTATTTCATCATTCTGATGGCGTTCCAGAACCCTGACAGCGGAGTGGTTGTGTGGGGTTCGATGATTCCGTTCACCTCGCCGATCGTGATGCTGGCCAGGATCCCTTACGGGGTTCCGATGTGGCAGCTTGTGGTCTCGATCGTCCTGCTCCTTGTGACTTTCTTCGGCTGTGCCTGGCTCTCCGCCAAGATCTACAAGGTGGGAATCCTGATGTTCGGCAAGAAATCGACGTTCAAGGATTTGTGGAAGTGGCTGAGGATGAAATAGCTTCTTGTCCGTCGCACCGCCGCGGGCAGCCGCGATGATGTGCTACTTTATTAACCATGTTAATATTCACTTATGAGGAAAACACTAATTATGATCATGTTCCTGGCGGGAGGGCTTTGCCTTTGCGCGCAGGAGCGGACAATCACCTGGACGACGGATCCGGTTGACGGCCACCGCACAGGTGTCGTGGCCTCCAACGCATCGAACGTTGAGGAAGCGATGGGTACGGTAAAAGGATGTACCTACTATGCGCCGAACGGCAGGAAGTTCCGCAAGGGGACTGTGAAGAATGTGGCCCGGATAATGCTTGACGCCCAGCCTGCGATGGCAAAGGTCAAGACCGTCATCGGCCATTCGACACGTGAGATGGTGCGCACCTATCCGGAGTGCGAGATCTATGACTGGTACATTGACGAGCTGATTCGCGCGACCGCCGACAGCACCGGCAAGAGGGTGGACATCGGTATCGCCAACAGAGGTGGGGTCCGGATCGACATGCCGGCGGGAGAGGTTCTCTACGATGACATAATGTCGATGTTTCCGTTTCGTAACAACCTCTGCTACGTGGCTTTGCGTGGACGTGACGTGCGCGCGCTGCTGGATCAGATGGCGGCTTCCACGTTCCAGATCGTCGGTGGCGTGAAGGTCGTGGCCAGGAACGGCAAGATTGTCTCGGCCACCATCGGCGGCGAGCCGCTGGACGATGACAGGCTCTACGGAGTGGCGACACTCAACTTCCTTCTGGACGGCGGCGACGGTTACAAGGTGGCCAGGAACGCCGAGGAGGTCATAATGTGCAACGGCTACCTCTACGACACGATGCTCGCCTATGTGCAGGGCCTCACCGCCGCCGGAAAGCCTATCGAGTACCAGAACCAGAACTGGATCACAATCCTTGAGGAGGGGGACAGCAAATGAGACGTTTTGTTTTAGGAATATGCCTGCTCGCGGCCATCGCTAACATCGACGTCGTGGCCCAGAAGAGACTTACCATACTCCACGTCAATGACACCCACAGCCATCTTGAGCCGGAGCGCTCAGGCGAGCATGAGGGTATGGGCGGAGTGATCGAGCGCGCCGCCTACCGCGACAGTGTCGTGAAGGCTGACGGAAAGAGGAACGTGCTGCTCCTCCATGCCGGCGACTTCGATCAGGGCACGTCCTATTTCTCCGTGCTCGGAGGCGACATCGAGATCGATCTGATCAACGCGATGAAGTACGATTGCGTGACTTTGGGCAACCATGAGTTCGACAACGGTGTGGATGAGCTCGCGCGCCGACTTGCCAAGATCAAGTGTCCTGTGGTCTGCGCCAACTATGATTTCTCGAAAGTGTCTCTGTCTCAGTATGTCAAGCCGTACACCATTCTGAGAAAGGCCGGAATGAGGATCGGCATCATAGGCCTTATGCCGGACATCACCATTCTTGTCTCTAAGGAGGTCTCCGACATGATACCGGGCTTTGAGAACTCCGAGGTGGTCAACAAGTGGGCCGAGTACCTGAAGACCGAGAAGAAGTGCGACCTTGTGATCGCCCTCACCCACATCGGTTTCGAGAACGAGCCGTATCTGGATCAGATGCTTGTCCGCCGCACCCGCAACGTGGATCTCGTCGTAGGCGGCCACTCCCACACCTACCTTAAGGCTCCTCACTACGAGAACAACCTTGACGGTGTCCCGGTTCCGATCGTACAGGACGGCGAGTGGGGACTCTATGTCGGCAACATGAAGATTACAAGGTAGTTCCGGATTTCAGAGTAAGAGATGGTGGCTAAGAGGAGACTTTCAGCCGCCATCTCTTTTCGGTGTTGGATTAAGAGGAGACTTTCAGCCACTGTCTCTTTTCAGTGCTGGATTAAGAAGAGACTTTCAGCCACCGTCTCTTTTCAGTGCTGGATTAAGAAGAGACTTTCAGCCACCGTCTCTTTTCAGTGCTGGATTAAGAAGCTGTTCTGAATTGTTTGGAATGTTCTTTGAGGTGAAAAAAATCTTCAGTTTCATCCCGCTTCTTCAGTCAGACAGCACCGTTATCTTCCTTGGAAGAAGCGGTCGAAACTGAAGTGTTTCACTCTCAACCCGGCGCCCGAGCTGAGGGCAATCGAACTTGTCCGGATTGCCGAGGTGAGCAGCAGGGGAAGAGATTGCTCTTAACCTTCAAACAAACAATTCAAAACAGCTTCTAAGAAAATAAGTAATCCTAAAGAGACTGTGTGAGAGTTTTTGGTACAGGAGGGGCTTGTTTGGTGTACCAAAGTGGCCAGGAGATAGGATTGGTACAGGAGGGGCTTGTCTGGTGTACCAAAGTGGCCAGGAGATAGGATTGGTACAGCTCTTTCCGAAGCGTCGCGGACGGCTCAGGAAATAATATTTCCCTGTTGATGCGAGACTGAAGACCGCCGCGGTCTTGTCCACATAAACATATCCACCTTCGCGGATTTCCGAGAAACTCTGCATTCCTATAGGGTACAACATAGCCAATTCGTTATCTGTCATTCAAAGATAGGAAACATTATCCAAACCACAAATCACGTATCCGTCGGATTGAAGTGGAATTGAAGTGGGATTGCCACGCACAAAGCCCTGCAGGGCCTCATCTATAAACGAGCGTGCAGTTCATCAATCAAGTTATAAGTCGGCCGTAAGGTAGGAATTGTGGACAAGAGCTTCGCCCCGTGCCCTTCAACGGCATCGACAAAGGCCTTGATCTCCGGATAAAAACCTTGGGTGTAGATCTGATTGTTGGTCATGGACGGGATAAAGTAGTTGCGGGAGAATAGTTCCACGCTGACCGGTTGATGATGGATAATCTTTTCCAGCGGCACTCCCATAAACGTGCCGCAATGAGGGCGGAAAGTCAACATCTCCATCCCATGCATCTCGTAAGTACCTTTGACAGAGCGCACAACCAGACTTTCCTCGGAGCTGGCCCACGAAGCTGATGTGGACAATTCCAGCATACCACTCACACATCCATGCCTCAGAATCAGCATCATCGTCACTCCTCCGCCTGAAGTCCGTACGGTTTCAAAACCTTGTACCACAGCGTCTCCGAAAAGAAACGACACATAGTCCAACGGATGGATGAACAAATCCGTCAAAGAGTCGCCTTCTGGATAACGCCCGGTGACATAGCGGAGGCTGTAGCTTTTTGCAACATCTTTACGGAGAGCTTTACGTAACGCCTGAGTGACAGGGGAATACCTCTTCTGCATTCCGACGACAGCCGGCACATTCCTCTGATCCGCCAATCTCGTCAAGACATCCAATTCCTCCAAAGTTCCGCACGGTGGCTTCTCGACAAATAAAGCCTTATTTGCCTTCAAAACTTCCGAGGCGATCCCAAAATGCGCAGACGGCGAGGCCGACACGAACACTCCCCTTACAGAATCATCCGACAGGATGTCATCCAAATCTGTCGTTACCGTGATTCCTGAATATTTCCTCTCTATCAACCGAGCCTTTTCCTTCGACCGACAGCAAATGTACTTCAACGGCACGTGAAGATAGTCCAGAACCGGATACAGATTATCCACGCTGTGCCCACCGAAACCCACGAGAATATTCATTGACACAGCATTCCTGTAGTCGTCGGCGGCTGCGCATATTTTTGTATCTTTCTATCAACTTTTCAATTTTTTCCATAACCTACATATTCTTCACTCGTTTGAAATAGCGATGATATGTCTCGCCATGCAAGCCGGACCAATTATATTTCCCATAGAAAACCTCAATCAGGCGTTTGGGGAAGATTCTTTCCAAATTCCGCATCAAGATGATGTCATACTTGCGATGGAAATTAATCCAGCAGCCATTGCATCCAGCAGAGTACGCACACTGCAATTTTCGGGCTCTCTTTGAATTGAATATTCCATCCAACGATTCTTTATGAATATTTCCAAGCGTCACTCCGAGATTCTGGCAAAGCGGCACATCACCATTCGAATGGACAACCAATGAACTGAATATACTCTGGCAGCGCAACAGAAGCCGCCCGTTCCGCCACTCATCATAAAGCGCCACGAAATCATAGTTTTCCTCCGTATCGTGAATATTCTCGGGAATTCTCCTAAGATAATCCTCAGCATCAGTCTCCAGCAACTCACCGGTCGTGTCGAAGAACGACATCGTCCCATAGATTCCGACACGGACATCTATCCCGTACTTCTTAGCGACATCAATCACAAACCGCATATCCTCAAAATCATTCCACGGAGACAGGCAGAACATCAACGAGACAGGCACTTCATTCTTCAATCCCTCCACAACCCGGATCACCTTGTCATAGCCATCCCGTCCACGCATCCGCAGATAAGTCTCACGGTCTCCGTCAAGCGACAAGTACAGATGTTTCGGCAGGTATTTCCTGACATATTCAATGACACGCTCGGGAGCAAGTCCGTTGGATAGCAAGGTGTAATTCGGATGATACCGACTGAACCATTCCATAATCTCCGCCGCCTGAGGATGCAGGATGAATTCACCGCCTTCCAGCCCTACAGTGGTATGCCGTGTTACGCACCGACTGGACATAATCCTCTTGATGTCTTCAAGTGAAAGGTTCTCGTCCGGCTTCTTCCAAATCGAGCAATGCCGGCAACGGGATTGACACCGAGTCGTTGAATATATCATCAACAGGCTCACTTTCTTCCGCCTCGGGAAAAACAGATTGTGAAGGTAAAGACCTCCGTTATAAAGGTAATCGGCAATGGAATACATAGAAGAAACCCTGCTCCTTAACAGGAATGATTATTTCCTGCAAAGTTCGGAACAAGGTTTCTACCATCCTATTTCAGAATCTACTTTCTTTTATAATAAATCACAGATTATCAATTAAATAAAGAAAATTTATTCACTTTTCACAATTGCTTCTCTCCTATATCTGAATCAAAAGCCTCATTCCTCAGCATCAGTATCTTTCCGCTCAACATCATTAGATGTGAAGTCATACACCCAGATCCGCTTAATAAAACCATCATACTTGTCCTTCTTATACTTACGCCAATTATTCTCATTAAAGAACCGATTTCCAGCTTCGTCCTTGTCACGGACAAACCATTCCTTCAGAAGACTGCCATCCGATGAGAAGAAGCTGATTTTTCGATCGCCATCCGGTTCAGTGCTCGTCAATAAACCATCGAATACAGGATCCGTATTGATGTAACAATAATAAGTATACAGATGAAGCGAATCTCCCGGCATCACTTTCTCTATCTTAGGCTCCATAAATGTCCAGTCACACCAAATACCAATTGCTTCATTTGTGTCATTCTTGACCCACCATTCTCCTTCATTATCTGCAAAAGAATCGGAAGGGTCACAGGCTATAAAGCAATACATCGCCATAAACGCAAATAAAATCTTTTTCATAATAAAAACAGTTTAAGTCCCATAAATATAGAATCATTCTGGGGAAACGCAAAATAATCACTCTTGTCTTGATTAACAACAATCTCTTTCTTAACGACATTGTCATCAGTAGTGCAATTCGCCCTTGTCGTAAAGACGCCTATTATAACAAGCGCGAATAACGATAATAATAAACGTTTCATCTTCATACTCATTATGATTATAGTTCATAATGCAAAGTTCCTCAATAAATATATACTATCATAATAAATAATCTACATTACATCAACGTATTTTATTAATAATAAGCAAATTGCGTAAAAGCAAATTTACTTTTACGCAATTCAGACCTACTAGTTTGCCATTAAACCTAACATTTAGACTTTTCGGATGATTCAAATAACTGATTAAGCCAATTTGCGAGTTTACCTGAGCTTTGTTCAAGCTTGAGTTTAGATCTGATTTGGCTGCTTATATTATAGGTATTTGACTTATTCACGACCTGACTTAATTCCGATGTCCTAAGGCCCAGCATCAATAAGCAACAGAATCCAACCTCTGAAGCGGTTAAACCAAAACTTTCCAGTTTTAATACAAAAGTTGGATGATATATCGCATATAGCATTCCAATGCTATCCGTTACAACATTTTTATTAGCTGTCAAGTCTTCAAGCTTATCAGCAACTTTAGACAAGGAATCAGGCTTATCTTTGGAAAGGAAAGTCCCTAACGCTATTATTCTTCTGTCCAGTATCTTTAGCGTCTCTTCATCTACATTGGAAATAATTTTAGATTTATAATATTCTTTGGTATTGGTCAAGTATTGGAACTCTTCTTTTAGCTCGTTATACTTTTGCTGCAGTCTTAGCTCTTCAGAATGCTTTTTGCACAGATACAAGGTGATGACGATAACGGAGAGTGCAACCACCAATAAAATTATATACAAAGTCAAGTGTTGTCGTCGAATCTGCAGCCTATTCTCGAATTTTTCTTTTACGGAATTCACTTCCTGAGACATTTTTGCCATATCCAAAGAATCACTGATGTTGGAATACCTGGACAAATAATCATAAGCCAATTGATAGTTTCCTAAAGAATAATAAGCATCTGACTTGAGAAGATAGTAAGCCTCATCCGCTGAAAAATCATTGTATTCCGAATATTGATTTAACGAATTTATCGCTGCCGCGTACTCTCCTAATCGCATATATGCTTGAGCGACAAACTCCCAGTTTATTTCGGAAGGATCTTCGGCAACGGCCAGATATTTATCAAGGACAACACATGCTATATGCTATCAGGAGATTGTCCGGAATTGACCGACGAGCACAAGTGTAATTTGTTATACCCCTATAAAAGACTGCTGTGAGATAAGGAATCTTGTGATTTGACTATTGCCAGACAGCTATCGGCATCATTGAAGTTATCCCTGATTATATATGCTCTCGCTTGATCCAACAATGATGACACATAATTATTAATCTTCCCAGCTTTCAAGGAATAAGACTCAACCAGTTCAAGTTCTGAAATCAGATTATCAGAATAATCATATCTATCTGTGAGTATCTGTGATTTAGCGATATGCAATCGCGCTCTATCCTCGGCTGGAATTTTTCCGGATCTGATATGCTCCGCGCAAACCAGACTTTCCATAGCCTTGTCCATCAGGCCGGCGTTCTGGTAGATGCGGGCCTGGTAGTAGTAGGACTTGAACTTGTACGGAGCGTTGAGGCGGTGGCGATAATAGCTCACGGCGATGTTGATGAGCGAGTCGTCCGTCCCTGTCGATGTAGGTTCTTGTCAAGGGCGATTGATTTAAGGAGAGCATAACGAGCGTTCTGACTTCTGGAGTCGAAATGAAGCGAGTCAATCGATTCCAGAATGGCAAGTGCTGAATCCGGACTTGCGGACATACAGGACTCGGCGCGGTCGAGACTTTCATCAACGGCCTGGTTTCGTCCGCAGAAGGTCAGAACGCAGGTCAATATAGAGATAGTTAGTACATTTTTCATTGTTCGGTGTAGTAAATAACACCCAAATATAGAACAAAAATCATTTCCGACAAAAGACAGCAATGCTGAAAGTGTAATCGTAAATGGCAGAAGTAGAAAAACCTTAGCAACAACATTAGTTATCAATTAATTATTCACCTCAAAAGTAGATTCCAGCAATAGAAAAATTAGATTCAATATTCGATGAGTCGTCAGCCTTGCCCCATTGTCCACATATGGTAGAATACACCAATCCACAAAAAATCCAGCTTCAGAATGAACTTAATTCAAACTGAAGCCGGATGTGATTATTGTCACTTCAAAAGCTGAAGGCTACTTCGCTTTCTTAAGGATTATCTCATCTGTGACTCCGTCGTTGGCGACCACCTTGAAGGTGTCCTCGTCGGTCTTGAGCCGGAGCGCTCATTATTTAGTCACGTCCCACTTATGAATGTACCTCCGAAACAACAACTTCACGAATAGAGAATATCCTATCGACTCTCATTGAAAGTTTTTTTCAGCCAAGCTGACAAGGTTCCATCTTCTGCCTTTAGCCCCAATTTCGTTCTTAGTCTGCTGCTAATATTATATGCGTTTGAATAGTTTATGACTTTAGGCAGCTCAGATGTCTTTAGACCAATTATTAATAAACAACAATATCCAATTTCTGATGCCGTCAGACCACAATCCGTTAATTTCGAGACAAACTGAGGAAAATATATCGCATATATCAGACCGATACTAACCGTGACCTTGTCTCTATTGTTCAACAGTTCTTCCAACGTAACAGCGGCTTTTGACAAAGAATCAGGCATATCTCTATTCAAGAATATAGACAATGCTTTAACTCTCATTTCGATTATTCTTTGAACCAGCAAATGATGTTCATCATTGTTGTCTTTTTCTAATGTATTCATCAATTTTTCGATAGGTTTGAGCCGTTTTGTTAAAGCTGTAAGCTCATCATATTCTTCTTTTATCTCATCGTATTTTAAACGTAAAGACAACTCTCTTTTTCTAAACTTACAATAGAAGAACAAACATAATGAAAAGATAATAATAAATATAACAGCAACGGTCACAGATAGTATTCTTTGCTTAATGATAGTGAGGTTGTTTTCGTAATTAGTCCTTACAGATTTGACTTCTTGATTGATCTTTATCAAATCAAGCGAATCGCTGAGTTTAGCATACCGTATAATGCTTTCGTAAGCGTTGATGTAATCTTCTTGTGATTTCTGTGCGGAAGCAAGAAGATAGTAGTAGGATTCATCATTAATGTTGCCTCCATTTTGAAGATACCGGCATAAAGCATCCTCTGACAAATCTGCGTCTCCTATTTTAAGATATACCTGCGCTATAATTTTCCAATCCAAATCAGACTCGCTTCGAGCATAATTGATATACTTTTCACAATCAGATTTTAGTACCTCGATCGATGAATTTGCATTCAAAGAATATAACAATTTAATGTCAAGCATTTTCAAATGATTGTGATACGACAAGTCAGGGTGTTGGTTGACAATAGAAAGGCAAGAGTCCAGTTTATGATAGTCTCTTAAAATCAGGTACGTATTAGCCTGAGATAAAATTGCGGATACGTAATTGTTGTCATTTCCGGATATTTTTGAATATTTTGCCGCCTCACGCAACTCATCAAGCTCTCCAGAAAGATCAAAACGAGAGAACTTAATTTGTGCTTTAGTAAAACAAAGCCTGGCGAGATCCTCAGTTGAAATTTTATTCAAATTTATATGTTCCGCGCAAACCAGACTTTCCATAGCCTTGTCCATCAGGCCGGCGTTCTGGTAGATGCGTGCCTGGTAGTAGTAGGACTTGAACTTGTACGGAGCGTTGAGGCGGTGGCGATAATAGCTCACGGCGATGTTGATGAGCGAGTCGTCCGTCCTGTCGATGTAGTTCTTGTCAAGGGCGATTGACTTAAGGAGGGCATAACGTGCGCTCTGACTTCTGGAGTCGAAATGAAGCGAGTCAATCGACTCCAGAATCATAAGTGCTGAATCCGGGCTTGCGGACATACGGGGACTCGGCGCGGTCGAGACTTTCATCAACGGCCTGGTTTCGTCCGCAGAAGGTCAGAACGCAGGTCAATATAGAGATAGTTAGTACATTTTTCATTGTTCGGTGTAGTAAATAACACCCAAATATAGAACAAAAATCATTTCCGACAAAAGACAGCAATGCTGAAAGTGTAATCGTAAATGGCAGAAGTAGAAAAACCTTAGCAACAACATTAGTTATCAATTAATTATTCACCTCAAAAGTAGATTCCAGCAATAGAAAAATTAGATTCAATATTCGATGAGTCGTCAGCCTTGCCCCATTGTCCACATATGGTAGAATACACCAATCCAAAAAAAAAATCCAGCTTCAGAATGAACTTAATTCAAACTGAAGCCGGATGTGATTATTGTCACTTCAAAAGCTGAAGGCTACTTCGCTTTCTTAAGGATTATCTCATCTGTGACTCCATTGTTGGCGACAACCTTGAAGGTGTCCTCGTCGGTCTTGAGGCGGACAGCCGGGAAAGTCCATGCAACTCCGCTGGATTAAGAAGTAGTTTTGAATTGTTTGAAATGTTCTTTGAGGAGAAAAAATCTTCATTTTCTTCCCTTTTTTCAGTCAGATCCGACCGCTGTCTTCCTTGTAAGAAGCGGTCGAAACTGAAGCGTTTCACTCTCAACCCGGCGCCCGAACTGAGGGCAATCGAACTTGTCCGGATTGCCGAGGTGAGCAGCAGGGGAAGAGATTGCTCTTAACCTTCAAACAAACAAATTCAAAACAGATTTTAAGAAAAAAAAAAGTAATCCTAAAGAGACTGTGTGAGAGTTTTTTTGGTACAGAGAGGCTTGTCTGGTGTACCAAAGTGGCCAGGAGATAGGATTGGTACGGGGAGAGGCTTGTCTGGTGTACCAAAGTGGCCAGGAGATAGGATTGGTACAGGAGGGGGCTTGTCTGTGTCTTCCAAAGTTGTCTCGTGAGCAAGACGGCGCGTTCTGCTCACGGGAGGGTCTTCCGAGGTTGTCTCGTGAGCGAGACGGCGCGTTCTGCTCACGGAGTGGCCTTCCGAGGTCGTCTCGTGAGCGAGACGGCGCGTTCTGCTCACGGAGTGGCCTTCCGAGGTTGTCTCGTGAGCGAGACAGCGCGTTCTGCTCACGGGAGAGTCTTCTGCAGTGATCCCGGGCGACGGAAAGGTGCGGAAGTGTCGCATTGAAGACCCTGGGTCTGCTTGTTGGCACTCTGAATGTCGAGGAAGATGAAACACGGCCGGAAAAGTTACTCATGCCCAAGGTCGCGGATGGGGATTCAATGTCGGCAACATGAAGATTTCAAGGTAGTTCCGCTTATATGACAAAAAAAAGAAGGTGGCCAGGTTAAAAAACTTGGCCACCTTCTTTTCGCCATTCCTTTTGCCGGCTCGTCCGGCATATGTCAGTGAGGCCTCTGAGGGAGTGTCATAGGATCGGGCCGAAATAGAAGATACGGATGCCCCCCTTTGTCTCACGGTACAGGGTGATCGATAGGTCGAACTCCAGAAAGCGGCCGTCCTTCGACACATGATAGTGGTTGAGATGGGCTCCGGTTACTGACTTATTGCCGCTCACATAATGATCCCCTTCGGTGCGCTCCAGAGGGATGTACATTGTGGCGACTCCGGGAAGGTCGAGTTCCACCAAGGAAACGTTGAAGCTGATGTGGCCTGGTGCGCCGCAGCGGCAGCGCCATCCGGACATCTTGACGCGAATGTCGTTCCCGTCATAGAATACCCACTTCTGGTTTCCCTCGAAATCTTTTCCCTTGACATTGGTCAGGTTGCAGTAGTGCTGTTTGTCAACGGTTACATAGCCGCGCGGGGTCCCCTGCTGATCGTCAGGAAGTAATTGATTGCAGGAGACAATTCCTGCCAGCGCGATCAGGAACGGAAGGAATAAATGTCTGGTGCTCATAATTCAATAGTTTTTTAGTCTCTGACAATATAAATCCTATTGATACGCATTTCTTGCATCATCGGTTCCCGGAAAGGAAATATTTTCAAGCCATATTAAGCGTTAAGTTAAGTGAAAATAATAACCTGCATCACTTCAAAGGTGTAGTGAATTGATATTCAGGGCTGTCACTTCGGGATTGATGCAACTTATTCTTCCACCATAGATAGGCAAACTCTTGGAAGAAGTCTGTTACGAACGACCCTTTTATGGTGCCGGAGGGGCTGGCATAAAGGGCGCATAGGCGGCCGGGAGTCTATCTGGATTTCCGGAGGACGATCTGGTCGGTGGTGCCGTCGTTGGCGACCACCTTGAAGGTGTCCTCGTCGGTCTTCAGGCGGACGGCGGGGAAGGTCCAGACCACACCGGAAGATTCCTCTGAGCTGACCATGCGATCAATAAGCCGGCCGTTCTGGTAAAGGGTCAGGTACTTTGCGTTGCTGTAGACCTTGATGCGGAGATCCTGTCCGGCTGGGAAGGACTTAAGGCGGCGCGATGTGATGTGTACCGTGGTCTCGTCCTTGTTCCACAGGGACTTGTAGAGGTAGAAGACATCTTTTCTCGTCTGGCGGTCACGGGTCACGAGTCCCTTGTCATTCATGTACTTGCGGTCGTTGTTCCTTGCAAACTTGACACCGTCCTCCGAATCCATGTAACCTTCCTGACGGTTGGCCACCGGAAAATCGAACAAGACCCAAATGGATGTGAAGTTCAGCCAAGGCATCGCCTTGATCTGGCGGACGTGCGACTCGTGGAAAAGGTTCGCGTATTCTTCATAATGCTTTGAGTCGTCCTCCTTGTCGCGGACAGCGTCCGCAGGGTTCCATACTTGACAGAACGGATTGTTGCCGACGCCATATTCAGCGACATTGACAGGGCAGTCAGGTCTCAGGCCGCGGACTTTTTTCAGCGTGGGCGTGAATCCGTCGAAATTGTTGGGTGTCCTGTACCAGCCGAAGTAAAGATTCTGGGAGCAGAAGTCACCCTTTAGTTCAGGATAGCCTTCACGGGCGAGATTCGAGCAATCCGTGAAGCCTACAAATCGGTCAGGATCAAGTTTTTTAGTAAAGTTATAGAGCCTTTCGGTCTCTCTCGCTACCCTTTCCGCGTCAAACGGTCCCTGAAGGTCATTGTTGTTGCCCCAGGTGTCAAGCTCGTTCCACATTCCCCAGAACGCGATGGAAGGATGGTTGTAGAGGTTGTTCACCATCTCCTTCATCTGATGGTGGAGATTGTTGAAATAGGCCTGTGTGGCGTTGGTTCCGCACACATTGACCCAAGGAATCTCCGTCTGGACAATGATTCCGAGAGAGTCACAAAGCTGGAACGCGAAGTCGTTATGCGGATAATGGGCGAGACGCAGGAAGTTCGCCCCAAGCTCCTTGACGATGCGGTAGTCGCGGCGATAGTCAGCCTGAGTCAACGCGGAGGCCTTCCCATCAGTGTCCTGATGCATCGCCACGCCACGGAGAGGGTAAGGACGACCGTTCAGAAGGAATCCTCTCTCCGGATCCATCCCTATCGAACGGTAACCGACCTTTGTCTCGGCGATGTCCATCATCCTCTTTCCCTTGAACAGCTCGACCCTGATCGTGTAGAGGTAAGGATCTTTCATGCCTTCCCAAAGATGCATGCCGGAAAGGATGAACTCATGGTCGAAGTCATATTCAGAGAACGCCTTGACAAGGACCTCGCGGTCAGCCTGATAGCCCAACGCGCCATTGGCCTCCAGAAGCTGGACACGCACAAGGATGTCCGCGTCCCGATTGCCCGCGTTGACCAGTTTAGTCCTGACATTGGTGACAACTTTCTTCTTGGTCACGACCGGAGTCTCGCAACGAAGCCTGTACATTCCGTAGTCCTCCGGCGAAAAATAGACATCATCCATGACCAGAAGCCAGACCGGATTGTGCAGTCCGCCGTTCTTATTGAAGTCCGAAGTGACAGGAGCCATCTCCAGGTCCTCAGAGTTGTCGCAAATCACCTCCACCCTGTTGACACCCCTGGTCAAAGACTCTGTGATGTTTGCGGAGAAAGGCGTGTAGCCACCCTTGTGGGCCGCTACCTGCTCTCCGTTGACCTTGACAACGGCCGCCTGAGCCGCACCCTCGAAAAAGAGATAATATGTCTTCTTCACATCGGTGATCCTCAGATCACAGCGATAAGTCGCCTTGCCACGGTAGTAATAAGGAGAATGGCCATCCTCGGCGTTGTAGGAATGCGGCACGGCCACGGTCTCCCAATTGGAGCCGTCCTTGCTGAATTCCCATTCCTTCAACTGTTCCTGACGGAAACCACGGATCTGTGCCTCCGACGGGAGGGCGGAAAAAAGGATCGCCGCTATGACGACGCAGAATAAATGTCTTTTCATCAAGATGAATGATTTACGCATAATTACGCAAAGTTAGCAATAATCGTCGGAAATTCTTATCTTCGCAGCTGATAAACATCAATCATTTCTCCTTATGGACAGAAATTGCTTAAGAAAATATGACAAGACCAGAAAAGTCCACGACTGGTTCAGGTACTTCGCGCCGGTATTCATCACCTTTTCCGTGGCGCTTGGCTTCATCACAAGAATATTGCTGCTGTTCACTCCGCCTACCGTCATCGGATTCACGGTGCTGGAATGGCTTAAGATCTTTCTGTTAGGCTTTGTCAATGATGTGGCGTTCTCCCTGCTCGCGCTCGCACCGGCGATGGTGGTGCAGGCCACGCTGAACGACGCCAAGTACAAAAAGCCGCTCTGCTACATTATCGGAGCCGCCCTGCTCGCCTTCGCGGTCTACTCATTGCTGCCATCCAACATATTCACTGAATATGGTTCCGTCGTTCCGACGATAGCCCGTCTGCTCTCCCTCCTGCTTCTCGGCGCGTTCTGCCTGAGGCTGTTCATCCCGAACATCAGGAAGGGTTGGTGCAAGGCCGGACTGCTGTTCACTATGGGGCTGTACATATTCCTGATGATAGTGAACGCCATCTCTGAGTGTGTCTTCTGGAACGAGTTCGGCGTGAGGTACAACTTCATAGCGGTTGACTATCTGGTCTACACGAACGAGGTGATCGGGAACATCATGGAATCATATCCTATCGTGCCGATGTTCCTCGGGGTCTTTCTTGTGGCGGTGCTGATCTGTTGGCGGCTGTTCCGGCGGAAGGATTTCAGCGAGTCCGGCAACGGGGGAGCCGTTCCGTTCCTGGCGACATTCGTCATCTATGCGGTGCTGTTCGCCGGAAGCTTCTTCTGGCTGCGTTTCAGCTACCGTAACCTCCAGAGCTCCAATAACTACGCGACCGAGTTGCAGTGCAACGGATGCTGGAATTTCCTTGAGGCCTACAGCAGCAGCACTCTTGAATATGACAGGTTCTATCAGATGCTTCCCGAGGATGAGGCACAGGGACTCAAACTCGCGCTGTGCGGCCAGGTTCCTGTCCGTGAGGAGGCTGGCTCCGCGGTCCGGCAGGCAGACCAGCCGGCCGATGCCGCCGTGCGGATGATAAGGGACTCCGTTCCGCCTGTCAGGAAGAACATCGTGATGATCACCGTCGAGAGCCTGAGCGCCGATTTCCTCGCCGCCTATGGCAATGAGGACGGCATCACTCCGAATCTGGACACGCTCATTGAAAAGAGCCTTGTCTTCGACAACCTCTACGCCGCCGGCAACCGATCCGTCCGCGGCCTTGAGGCCCTGACCCTCTGCATTCCGCCGAGCGCCGGCGAAAGCCTTATCAAAAGGCCGGACAACGCCGGACTTTTCTCCACCGGCACCGTGCTGAGGGAGAACGGCTACACGACCTCGTTCATCTACGGCGGCGACAGCTATTTCGACAACATGCGCGCCTACTTCTCCGGCAACGGCTTCGAGATCATCGACAAGTACTGTTATCCGAAGGAGGACATAACGTTCAGCAACATCTGGGGTACCTGCGACGAGGATTCGTACAGGGTGGCCTTGAAGGAGTTCGACAAGAAGGCCGAGAGCGGGACTCCGTTCCACGCCATCATATTCACAATCAGCAATCATCGTCCGTACACATTCCCGGAAGGGAAGATCACCTACGACGGTGAGATGAAGTCGCGCTCCGCCGCCGTGAAGTACACCGATTTCGCCATCGGCCAGTTCCTCGCCGAGGCCTCGCGCAGACCGTGGTTCGGCAACACCGTGTTCATCGTCGTGGCCGACCACTGCGCCTCCAGCGCCGGCAAGACCAGCATCCCGGTGGACAAGTACCACATACCGGCGATCGTCTATTCCCCGGGCTTCATCCAGCCTCGGAGGGTGGAGAAGCTTTGCTCCCAGATTGACCTGATGCCGACCATCTTCTCCCTGTTGCACTTCTCCTATGACTCGAAGTTCTACGGCCGGGACATCCTCGCGCCGGACTACAACCAGCGGGCGTTCATGGCCACCTACCAGGATCTGGGCTACTACAGTGATGATGTGCTGACCGTCCTCTCGCCGGTTCGCCGAATCCGGCAGTTCGACGTGAGGGAGACCGGACCGTGGAGCCACACCGAGACGCCGAAGGAGACACCGGCGGACTCCCTGGTGAGGGAAGCCCAGGCATTCTACCAGACTGTCAACCTTAAGCCGTGGTGAATGTCAGACAGATAGCCGCAAGATAAACTATCAGGTATGAACAAGAAAGTCCTCTATTACATCGCCGCCCTCCTTTGGGGAGCGCCGGGGGGTTGTCATCGCCGTCAAAGGCATCCAGGCGTACTTGACAATGCCTACGGAAAGGCTCTGGTGGCTGCTGCTCATCACGGCCTTTGTGCTGATGTGCTTCTACCTCATGTTCCGCAAAGCCGTGAACAAGTACTCGGCGCGCATCGCCGGACTGCCGCGGAAGACGACTCCCTGGCAGACATTCCCACCCGGCGGATGGATTCTGATTGTGGGCATGGCATGCCTTGGCGTCAGCCTGAAGTTCATACCCGGACTCCCCGCTGAATTCATCGCATCCTTCTACTCCGGCCTCGGCCCGATGCTCATCCTCGCGGCCTGCCGGTTCATATTCAAATCCTTTATTCCCTGACGTAGTGAGGCATCTCCGATGGAGTGATGATGGAGATCTCGCATAGCCCCTTCACCTCGCCGTCTTCCTTCCAGGCGCTCTGGAAGATGAATTTGTGTACACCTTGCTTCTCGATGGTGTAGCAGTTCGTGCCGCCCGTCTCCAGCAGGTGACGGATTATGCCTGCGGAACGTTCACCGTGGCAGCCGAAAAGGTTCTTTCCGATCAGGCTGCCATGCTTCTCGTACTGTCTCACGGCAGGATCGTTCTGATAGATAATCACTCCGTCCTTGTCACAGACGGTTATGGAGCAGTTCAGCTCCTTGGCCCAGTCAGGTATTATCATAATGTGATTAGTTAAGAAGCTGTTTTGAATTGTTTGAAATGTTCTTTGAGGTGAAAAATCTTCATTTTCTTCCCGCTTCTTCAGTCAGATAGCACCGCTATCTTCCTTGGAAGAAGCGGTCGAAACTGAAGTTTTTCACTCTCAAACCTTCAAACAAACAATTCAAAACAGCTTCTAATTGTTGCGGAGATAAGCATTCCTTCCCGAATGTCCCTGCTGTCCCGTGAGGAAATCTACCGGATGTTGCGGCGGACGGGGAGGAGGGCGATGATGTAGCCGATGAGGGCTACACCGGCGATGGTGGCGAGGACGTCCTGCCACTGGAGGATTACGGGGTAGGCGTTCACGAGGAAGCTGCCGGGCATCTTGATGAAGCCGAAGTGCTGCTGGGGCGCGAGGGAGAAGCCGATGCCGATGACAAGACCGGCGGCGAGACCGAGAAGGGAGATCAGCCAGCCTTCCAGAGTGAAGGTGCGGCGGAGCATCTGGTCGGTGGCCCCGAGGCTGCGGTAGGTCTCGATGTCATCCTTCTTCTCGATGATCAACATCGTGATGCTGCCGAAGATATTCAGGGCGATCTGGAGAACCGCTCTCTGGTACCAATTCTCGTTTCACCCGCAGTCTGTACCCTTAAGCATTCAGGAGAATACTTTCTTCCCTGCATCGGAATAGTTTGAATAGTCTTTGCACACTCCGTGAGCGGCAAGGCGGTTTTCGCTCACACTCGTCATAGTTTCCGCTCCGCAAGAACGCTTGGAACAAAAGCGAGGAAAACAGTGGCAAACAACATCATCTTACCAGAAATTCATTAAATTTGCAAAAATGCCGTCATCCCACCAATCAGGTAGGCCGGGACAAGAGATTTTAGGAGGACAGAAATATGCTTTTTACACCTATTGGAATACAGAACTTTTTTCTGAGATTCGCACACGAGGCTTTGCCTATGTGGACAAAAACCGCCGCTGTATATGCCCCGGCGGCGACAGGCAAAGTACTATTTTCTGAGTCGCCCTCGACGGTTCGGAAAAGAGCCTTCTCATCGCAACGAGGGAGGCATACTTCAGCGGGAAGAAGGAACTCTTCAATGGATTGGCGATGGAGGCGCTTGAAAAGGATTGGGCCACTTATCCGGTTCTGCATCTTGATCTTACCGGGAGTGCCTACACTTCTGTTTCCGACCTGAAAGAAAGACTGGAACTCCATCTGAGCCGATGGGAGGAAATCTATGGCAAAGTCGGTGATTTCACAGACACGGCATCCAGATTCGACTCGGTGATAGAGTCCGCCGTAAGGAAAACCGGCAAAAAAGTGGTTATTCTCATCGACGAGTATGAAAAGCCTATTGTTGACAATATTGACGCTCCGGAACTTATGGAAAGGTTCAGACGTGAGCTTCAAGGGTTCTACAGCGTCATCAAAGGCAAGGATGAATGCATACGCTTCGTCTTCCTGACAGAGTCACTAAGCTCGGTAAGATGAGCATATTCAGCGGGCTTAACAATCTGAATGACATTTCGATGGATTTGCGTTATGCGGATATCTGCGGCATTTCGGAAAGCGAATTACAAGCTAATTTCGATGCGAGTGTGGAAGAACTTGCCGCTGTCTGTGGGCTTGCGAAGGAGAAGTGCTATGCCAAACTTGCGCGGATGTACGACGGCTATCATTTCCATCCCAAAGCCATCGGGGTCTATAATCCATTCAGCTTACTGAACACATTTTACGCCAATGAATTCCGTATGTACTGGTTTCAGACAGGAACTCCGTCATTCCTCGTTCGCTACCTTCAGGCCGGGCGATACAATCTTGACAGCATCTCAAAGGATGGTGTCTCTGTCGAGACGCTCACCGGAGCGAACTATGTCAGCCCGGCGCCGATTACCCTGATGTATCAGACCGGTTACCTTACAATCAAAGACTATGACGACCGCTTTGGCACTTATACTCTTGACTACCCTAACGAGGAGGTGAAGACAGGATTTCTCAACTCCTTGAGCCAGCTATACACCCCTGCATTGGCCAGGGGAGATTTCAGTGTCGCGAAATTCGTCACGGACATCGAACGTGGTGATGTCGAAAGCTTTGTGAACCGCTTAACGGCGTTCCTTGCCGATAACAGCTACGAGCTACAGGGAGATCTCGAACTCTATTTTCAGAACACTATGTCTGTGATGCTCAAGATGATGGGTCTCTATGTCAAAACAGAGTACCAGACATCTAACGGACGGATAGACATCCTCTTCGACACGGACAGATTCGTCTATGTCATCGAACTCAAACGGGATGCCTCACCAGAAGCCGCTCTTGCACAGATTGAGGAGAGAGGCTACGACAGACCTTTCCTTGCAAGCGGCAAGAAAATCATTAAACTTGGCATCAATTTTTCCTCCCGCACCCGCACTGTTGACGGCTGGATTCAGAAGTGAGATTATTCATTGGTACCGTAGGGACTCCTCTCCGGTACCAATTCTCGTTTCACCCGCAGTCTGTACCCTTAAGCATTCAGGAGAATACTTTCTTCCCTGCATCGGAATAGTTTGAATAGTCTTTGCACACTCTGTATTTGCCTGAAAAAGGTTGACTCACAAAAAGAGTCAATCATTATGACACCACACACAGAATTTCAAAAGAAGTACTATCAACAGGTGATAGAGATTCACCAAAAGACAGGTTTTAGCCCGCGGAAGATAGCGAAATTGCAGCTTGTCCCGGTAAGCGTGAGGCAAATGTACCACTGGATTGCTATCTTTGAGGCGGAGAACGGGAAAGGAAGCCCGCGAAGAATTATGGAAGCGAAGAAGTCAAAGGAGCAGGAAGAGATGGAGTCCCTGAAGTCGCGGATATCCGAACTGGAGGAGAGCCTCAGGTTGGAGCGTCCTGCGCAACCGCCTGAACGAAAAAGATCATAGACATAGCGGAGGCTCGTTGGCACATTGAGATAAGAAAAAAGCTGGCACCAAGCGGTAAGGGACCTGCACGCGGAATCAGCCACCGAATGTCAGGTGGTTGAGCTCTGCGGGCTGCTTGGTGTAAGCAAGCAGGCTTACTATCAGCATGACGAGGACGCGGTCCATGCCAAGGCCGCGCGTGAGGAGTTCGCCATCCAATATATCAGGGAGGTCAGGAAGGAAGATCCCGGCATCGGCGGGAAGAAGCTGTGGTACATGTATCAGAGGGACTTCCGCTTTGACAGTCCGATAGGCCGCGACCGCTTCTGCCGGATCATCGACGAGCAGGGGGCTAAAGGTGCGCCGGAAGATGCGCAAGCCCCGCACGACGGACTCGACACACGGACTCCCGACATACCCCAACCTCATAAAGGATTATATCCCCACCTCGGCGGATCGGCTGTGGGTCAGCGACATAACATACATTGTCATAACGGAGGACGATTACCATTGCCACTTCTGCTACGTCGCTGATACTTGACGCATACACCGAGGAGGTCATCGGCTGGAGTGGCGGGCCCACGCTTGACACGGACTGTCCGAGGGAGGCCCTGAGGATGGCGTTGAGACGCATAGGGGAAGGATGAGGTCAACCTCATACACCACTCCGACCGTGGCTGCCAATATGCGTGCCGCGAGTATGTGGGGATGCTGCGGAAGCACGGCATCAGGGTCAGCATGACCGAGTCGGGAGATCCGAAGGACAACGCCCAGGCGGAACGCATCAACAACACGATGAAGAACGAGCTGCTCAAGGGGAAGGTGTTCAGGAACATCAACGAGGTCGTGGCGGCGGTCGCCCGGGCCGTGGACTTCTACAACAACCGGAGGCCGCATATGAGCATCGGAATGAAGACCCCGTCCGAAGCGTCGGGGGCGGCAGGAGACGAGGGATATGATGTGGACAAGTTACGGGCATATGGCAATAAAATCCAGAAATAACTTGAAATCCCTGAAAACTCTTTACCTTTGAAGACTTGTCAGGGGTCTCCTTCGGCCTACGGCCTCCAGTCAACCCCCCTGACGGGTATAACAACGCAAAGTCAACTTATATAAGTGATATTCTATAAACACGAGTCAACCTAAATCAGGACAATACACTTCGTGCGCGGCAAGGCGGTTTTCGCTCACAAGCAGAAGCGTTATTGGCGCTATCTTTGAGTGCGTTCACGTGCATAAATCATGCGCGGACAAGACGGCAAGCGTCCATAAGACTGTAGGTATTGGCAAGTGAACTCAAATCCGAGACAAGCCTCACCTTATGCCCTTCGACAGCATCCACGAATGTCTTTATTTCAGAGTAGTAGCCCTGGGTGTAAACCTGATTGTTGACAAGAGCCGGCACAAAGGCGTTTCTGGCGAAGAGCCGCACGCTGCTTTGAGGACGCGGGAACACTTTTTCCAACGGAATCCCGATCAAGGAGCCGGGAAACGAAACGGGATGAATGTCAACGACTCCATCTGTCGCATCTTGTAATCGCCTTTGGATGATCTGACTGTAAAAGGCTCTCCTGGGCAACGTTCCAGGATGATGATGTTGATAACTCTAAAACTCCGCTGACATCCTTGTGCTTAAGTATCAGCATCATAGTGACTCCACCGTTGGAAGTCCCGACCAAGTCGTACCCTATGACTTTAGCCTCTCCGAAAAGGTACGTCACATAGTCAAGCGGATGTATGAACAGATCCGTGAGCGGATCTCCTTCCGGATAGCCCCCGGTCAGGTATTTAAGGTTGTATGTGTCAGGATGGTCTCTATCCAGGGCTTTCTTCAAGACTTTAGTTAGAGGTGAATGTCTCTTTTGCATTCCAGCCATAGCCGTGACACCGCTTCTCTCCGCCAACCCGACAAGAATGCCAAGCTCCTCAGAAGTGCGGCACGGTGGCTTTTCGAGAAAAAGCGCCTTGCCAGACATAAGGACTTTGGCCGCAAATGGTCAAAATGCGCCGACGGCGAGGCCGATACAATCACCCCTTTGACGGCTTCGTCCGAAAGAATGTCCTCCAAATCAGTCGTGGCGGTGACTCCGGAATACTTCCTTTCAATCAACGCCGCCTTTTCTTTTGATCGGCAGCAGACGTACTTAAGCGGCACGCCCAAGTAATCCAAAACAGGGTACAGGTTGTCCACGCTGTGGCTTCCGACACCCACGAATGCATATTCATTAAGGAACGACTCGCTCAGCCGCCGGACACTTCTGACGTTCTTGTATTTTCCTATCAGTCTGTCAATATATTCCATCGCTCTTATGATTTGAAATGTCGTAGATGCGTTTGATGTATGATTTATAGGTCTCTTGATGGTTTCCCGTCCAATTGTATTTTCCGTAGAATAGCTCGATGACCCTTTTGGGCAAGAATCTCTCCAAGTTTCTCACAAGGATGATGTCATATTTCCTATGAAAATTTATCCAGCATCCGTTGCAACCTGCGGAGTACTTGCGCTGCAAGTCTCTTGAGTTTGTTGAATTGAAAATCTCATCCAACGATTCCGTGTGAATATTCCCAAGCGAGACCCCAAGATTCTGGCAAAGAGGGACTTCTCCGTCGGCGTGAATCACCAGACAACTGAATATGCTCTGGCAGCGCAACTTGAGCCTGCCATTCCGCCACTCGTCGTACAATGCCACAAAGTCGTAGTTTTCCTCTGTTTTATGAATATTTCCGGGAATATTCCGAATATACTCATCCGTCTTGGTAGTCAGCAGGTCGCTCGTAGTGTCGAAAAAATCCATTGTCCCATAAATTCCGATTCGGATGTCGATCCCGTTACGCTTCGCCACGTCTATCACGAATCTCATATCCTCGAAACTGTTCCAAGGCGATAGGCAGAACATCAACGAGATTGGCACCTCGTCCTTAAGCTCTCGCACCACTCTCATAACCTTGTCATAGCCGTCCCTGCCCCGCATCCGCTGATAAGTCTCACGATCCCCGTCAAGAGAAAGGTAAAGATGCGACGGCTGGTACAGGCTGACATATTCAATTACCCGTTCAGGGAACAGTCCGTTGCTCAGCAGCGTGTAATTCGGATGATTATGGGCGAACCATTCCATAATCTCCGTCGCCTGCGGGTGAAGAATGAACTCGCCTCCTTCGAGTCCGACGGTGGTTCGCGGTGTCACACACCTGCTGAGCATAATGCTCTTGATGTCTTCCAACGAAAGGTTCTTGTCCGGCTTCTTATAAATTGAGCAATGCCGGCAACGGGATTGGCATCTCGTCGTTGAATATATCATCAGTTGGCTTAGTCTTTTCCGCTTGGGAAATGCCAGATTGTGGAGGTACAGACATCCGTTGTGGAGATAGTCAATGATTGAGTACATAATGAAACCCTGCTCCTTAACAGGCTTATTGTTTGCCTGTAAATTTCGGAACAAGGTTTCTACTCTCCTACTTTAGTATCAACTTTCTTCCTCTATACATCATTGGTAATCAAATGTATAGAACTATTTTACCTACTTTCGCCGGATTCGCCGCTACCGGAGGAGACATCTTCTTTAAGATCATCCTCAGTCAGTTCAAACACCCACTTTTTCTGAGTCGTGCCATCCGATTGGAGTTCAACAGACTTAATCCAATTGCTCTCACCATAGAACCTTCCGGCTCTATGCGCGTCATCAAGCGCCCAATCCTTCAACAGCGTTCCGCCATCCGATGAATAGACGCTAATCGCATAGTTACCGGATGTACCATCCTGATGATATATGTCTGGATCTCCCACGAACAAATAATTGAACGGAACCTCTTCCCTTCCCCAATAAAAGTTATACAGCCAGTAAGAATCTCCCGGCTTGACCACTTCTGGCTCAGGATGAGCATAAGTCCAAAAACTCTTGACGACAATGGTTTCGTCCGTCATATTCTTCAGCAACCAATCCGCAGTAAATTCCGGGCCATCATCATCACAAGGGCAGGCGGTAAAAACTACAGGCGACAAGAACAATCAAAATAAACTTCTTCATAATAAAAACAGTTTAAGTTTCTCAAATGTATAAACATTATGTGGAAAAAGCAACAGCTTTTTCCACATAATGTCCAAAGATTAATGCGATTTTATTTCCAGACTCGATCCACCTTCCACGAGAAACGATGTACCGCGCGCGAGAAGTAGACACGGAAAATAATTTTTAGACGTTATTATTTTCCAAAGTAGACAGCGGCGATGTTTTTGCCGCGTATCTTTTTACAAAAGTAGACATTTTGTCCTTTCAGGAAGCTGGTTGAATCGAGATTGCTTTGTGACTCCATTCGTGAGTGACTGCCGGCAATACGCACACGAGAAGAGGCTCTTTTTCGGGGGGGGGCGTGAGTGGAGGAAGAGGGAGGGTGCGCACTGATATGCGCCGCAGCCTTTGGAAAATGTGAATTGGCTGGCGTATGAAGGATGTGGATCGGTCGGCGGATGGTTGCTGGGCCTTGGCAAAAGAGGTTGGCTGGCTGCTGCTGGGTCTTGGGAGAGGAATTTGGTTTATCGGATGTTGCGGCGGACGGGGAGGAGGGCGATGATGTAGCCGATGAGGGCTACACCGATGATTGTGGCGAGGACGTCTTGCCACTGGAGGATGACCGGGTATGCGTTCACGAGGAAGCTGCCCGGCATCTTGATGAAACCGAAATTTTGTTGGGCGAGGGAGAAACCGATGCCGATGACAAGACCGGCGGCGAGGCCGAGCAGGGAGATGAGCCAGCCTTCGAGGGTGAAGGTGTGGCGGAGCATCTGGTCGGTGGCCCCGAGGCTGCGGTAGGTCTCGATGTCATCCTTTTTCTCGATGATGAGCATCGTGATGCTGCCGAAGATATTCAAGGCGATGATGATGATGACGAAAATGAGGATCAGGAATATCGCCGCCTTCTCGTAACGCATCATCTTGTAGAGCGACGGATTCTGGCGGAAGCGGTCCAAAACCTTGAATTCAGGGCCTAATTCTTTCTGAATATGCTTGATCGCGGAACGGATGTCTTTCGCCGTGGAGCCTTCGGCCAGGCGGATCTCCACTCCTGAAACCTCTTCCTCATAGCCAAGCAGCTTTCTCATCTCTTCGATCGGCACGATCATCAGATCATCGTCAATCTGCTGGTTGACCGAGAATATTCCTGAAGGGCGCATCCGTACGGTTTCAATCGAGGCCGCCGGGTTCGCAAGCGAGAAATTCCTGTCCCTGATCGGGAAATATAATTCCGCGGAGGCGAGGAACGCCGGATTCATTCCCATCTTGTAAGCCAGGCCCGCGCCGACAACCATCTGCGGCAACTGGCCTTTGTGTAGGGAGAACTCTCCGTTGGTGATGTGTTCCGCAAGAGGAGATTCCGCCTCGAAAGCGCTGTCCACGCCCTTGGCCTTGGCTATTCCCTGATGCCCGTCATAGTCCACGAACACATTCTCCTGAAGGATGAGGTCATATTCACCGATCATCGGATTCGCCTTGATCCGGTCGAACGCCTCGCCTTCGGGGATGAAGACCTTGCCTTTGGCGGGGGTGATGAGAATGTCCGGCTCCACGTTGCTGAGTGTCGATTTGACAAGTTCGTCGAAGCCGTTGTAGATTGAAAGGATGATGATCAAAGCCGCCGTCCCTATGGCCATACCGACGGCACTGATCGCGGAGATTATGTTGATCACGTTGTGTGACTTCTTCGCGAACAGGTACCGTCGGGCTATGAAAAGGGGCAGGTGCATAACCACCTCTGTTATTCAGGCTTGTAGGAGTCCTTCAGGGCTGTAGTCTTGTTGAATATCACCTTGTCGGCGGTGCTGTCCGGATCCTTGTAGTAGTAGCCGGTGCGCTCGAACTGGACGGCGATTCCGGAGTTGTCCTCAAGAAGGGCCGGCTCGGCGTAACCTTTAGCTATTGTGAGTGACTCCGGGTTGAGGAAGTCCTTGTAGTCCTTGTCCTCAGGGATGGAGTTCATGTCCTCCTTGACGAAGAGACGGTCGTAGTTGCGGATCTCGATCTCTTTGGCATATTCAGTTGAAACCCAATGGATGGTGCCTTTGACAGAGCGCCATTCGCCTCCTCCCGGCTTCGTGGTCGGGTCGTAGGTGCACCTCAGCTCGACAACGTTGCCATCAGCATCCTTGACGACCTCCTCGCACTTGATGATGTAGGTGTATTTCAGACGAACCTCTCCGTCTGGTTTGAGGCGGAAGAACTTCTTCGGAGCGTCCTCCATAAAGTCGTCGCGCTCGATGTAGAATTCTCCCGTGAACGGAACCTTGCGGGTGGCTCCCTCCGGCTCGGCAGGGTTGAGAGGGCAGTCGAACCACTCCACCTTGCCCGGCTCCCAGTTGGTGAGGGTGACCTTCAAAGGTTTCTGAACGACCATATACCTGTTGGCCCTTGCGTTAAGATCCTGGCGCACACACCATTCCAAAAGCTGGATGTCCATCATCTGGTCACGCTTTGAGACTCCGATCTTCTCGCAGAACATCTTGAGGGCCTCGGCGGTGTAGCCACGGCGGCGAACTCCGCAGAGAGTAGGCATACGTGGATCGTCCCATCCGGAGACAAGGCCTTTCTGGACGAGTTCCAGAAGCTTTCTCTTGCTCATCAAGGTATAGGTGAGGTTCAGTCTGGCGAACTCGTACTGATGGCTCGGCCAGATCTCAAGGGTCTTGATGAACCAGTCGTACAGAGGTCTGTGGACATCGAACTCAAGAGTGCAGATCGAGTGGGTGATGTGTTCTATTGAGTCGCACTGGCCGTGGGTGAAGTCGTACATCGGGTAGATGCACCACTTGTCGCCCGTGCGGTGATGCGAGGCGTGCTTGATCCTGTAGAGAATAGGGTCGCGGAACATCATGTTCGGGGAGGCCATGTCGATCTTCGCGCGGAGAACCTTCTCTCCGTCAGCGTATTTTCCGGCCTTCATGTCCCTGAACAGACGGAGGTTTCCTCCACGGAGCGGTTTCTGTAAGGGCTCTCGGTTCCCGGCTTGTCCACGGTGCCGCGTCCCTTGCTGATCTCCTCCTGGGTCTGGTCGTCCACGTAGGCCTGACCGCGCTCGATCATCTGCTCGGCCCAGGCGTAAAGCTGGTCGAAATAGTCGGAAGCGTAAAGTTCCTTGTCCCACTGGAAGCCGAGCCACTGGATGTCCTCCTTGATCGAATCGACATATTCAGTGTCCTCCTTGGTCGGGTTGGTGTCGTCAAAGCGGAGGTTGGTCTTTCCGCCGTATTTCTGGGCGAGCCCGAAGTTGATGCAGATGCTTTTCGCGTGTCCGAGATGGAGGTACCCGTTAGGCTCCGGAGGGAAACGTGTCATCACGCTCTTAACTCTTCCGGACGTCAGGTCGTCCTCTATTATTTCCTCAAGAAAGTTGAGTCTTTTCGGCTCCTCGGCCGTTGGATTTTTTTCGCTTCTTCCATTTTCTGTCAGTATTAAACTCACAAAAATACAAAAAAAATATTCGCGCTGTTTGTCCAATCAGGAGGTACTTCTTTCTTTCCGGTAAACAGAAACCTTTTGCCGCATGCAAGAAAGTATTACTAAAATCTGCAATGTCATTATTCAACATTGTACTTTTTTGACCATTTAGAATACTGGTTTGCCAAACATCCGGAAAGCGGTTTGCCGACAAGTTTTTGATGGCTAAATTTGTTTCCGAACAGTGGGGACTACGCCATGATCCCGAAAAGGATCCGGACGTTTTCCGAACAATAACCAGATTCTACACAATGTCACAGTTTTTTGAAGATTCCCTCGCGAAGCTTCGCAAGGAACACGACGCCCTGATACGGCGCAAGAACACAAAAACTTCATCCAACGGCGTTTGGACAAGGTATGCCTATCCTGTCGTCACGGCGGGGCACACTCCTCTGTTTTGGCGCTATGACCTGAATCCGGCGACGAATCCGCGGCTCCTTGAGCGGTTTGGAATCAACAGCGCGTTCAATTCCGGAGCCATCAAGGGCTGGGCGGCAAGTATATTCTTGTCGTGCGGGTGGAGGGAAGCGGCAGAAATCCTTCTTCGCAGTGGCCGAGAGTGACAACGGGTGGATAACTTCCGCTTCTGGCCGCATCCGGTGACGATTCCCGGAGAGACGGCGACCAATGTCTATGACATGCGTCTCACAGCGCATGAGGACGGTTGGATCTACGGCGTGTTCTGCGCGGAGCGTCACGACCCCGCCGCCGCTCCCGGAGACCTGTCATCGGCTGTGGCTTCGGCTGGAGTGGTCCGTACCAAGGACCTCAAGACATGGGAGAGACTTCCGGACATCAAATCCGCCACCCAGCAGAGAAATGTTGTCCTTCATCCTGAGTTTGTGGATGGAAAGTATGCCTTGTACACACGTCCTCAGGAGGGCTTCATCGATGCGGGAGCCGGCGGGATGGGAATAGGCTGGGCTCTGGTTGACAGCATGGAGAACGCGGAGATCAGGGACGAGAGGATCATCGACACAAGGTACTATCACACTATAAAGGAAGTCAAGAACGGTGAGGGACCGCATCCTCTCAAGACTTCAAAGGGATGGCTGCATCTGGCTCACGGTGTGCGCGGATGTTCGGCCGGTCTGCGTTATGTGTTGTACATGTACATGACCGCTCTTGACGACCCGACGCATGTCATCGCCGCTCCGGCGGGATACACCCTCGCTCCGGTTGGTGAGGAAAGGGTCGGGGATGTCTCCAATGTCCTGTTCTCCAATGGCTGGGTGGCTGACGATGACGGACGTGTGCTCCTGTACTACGCGTCGAGCGACACGAGGATGCATGTGGCCGAGTCAACGGTTGATAAACTCATCGACTATTGCATGAACACATCTCCTGACGGCCTCACGACATCAGCGTCGGTCGGAACCTTGGACAGGATCATCGACGCCAACCTTCCGTTCATCACGGACGAGGACAGATGATGCTTCCGGACAATCACATGAAATTATTAACCAATACAATGAACGTTATGAAGAAAATAAGAAGCTGCCTCTTTTTCATCCTCTTTGGCGCAGCGTCGGTTCTGTTGTCCTGCGGCCAGGAGAAGCGTGATACCGAGGAACTTGTCGATCCGTGGCTTCGTGAGCGCACGCCTGTGGGCTTCCGCCTTGAATCCCAGATAGGAGCGGCTACCATCACACAGGACTGGCGTCATGACGACCAGGGCTCGGTCTATGTGCAGCTTGTCACAGGAAGTCTGGACATGTCCGCCGTAAAGGTTGTCTCGATTGACTTCGCCTACCCGGAAAGCGAGTACTGTCCTACAGCCAGCATCGGCAAAGGAAGTGTTCTGGATCTGTCTGACGGTACGGCCGAGTTCACTGTCACGGCGTACAACGGCGAGACCAGAACCTACACGGTCACCTACGGCCAGTTCAAAGACCCGCTTGAGGGCGTGTATCATCACAGGCTTGTCGGAGGAATCCTGGACGGAGGCTCCGCCGGCACGTCGATGATCATCCATGGCGGATGGCCTGACGCGGAGGTGATGTCCACCGACATGGACAAGTCTTGGCATTGGGGTGAGGGCTACACACATGCCGACGAGCAGGACAACGAGATCAGTTTCATGCTGACTGAGGTTGACAGCGAGACCGGAGCGACATTCGGAACAGTGGTGAACGCTCCTGGGGATGACGGCAAGTACGCCAACTATGTGTACAACAATAAATTCGATGTCAATGAATATTACCGCCAGATTCCCGCGGGCTCAAGCCGCTGGTCCAAGACGGATGTGAATTCCAGTGTGATCAGCATCTATGCGGCTGACGACACGAAGTGGGAGAACCCTCTCTATCAGGTTACCCTTCTCGGCCCGGGGACCATCAGCAACGCGGGCAAGTCCGTGACGGTCGAGAATTGCGCGTTCGCCCGTCATTTCGAGCATGCGGACTGGGTGATCGACAACAACTGGCCTGACACCAGATGGATGGTGGACAACATCCGCAACACGTACTGGATCACCGAGAAAGTGTCCGATTCCCCGCTTCCTAACCACACAGAACTCTTCTAAGGAATGATGAAAGGAAAATTATCCAAAGCTATGCTTTCTTGCCTGGCCATGGTGCTTGGCATCGCGTCGGCGCAGGCCTGCGGTCCGGAGAACGGCAAAGAGACGCCGGCTGACACAAGGGAACTCTCTGTCTCCCCGGCGACCGCGCAGGTCGGTCACGAGGCGGCGGAATATTCATTCACCGTCAAGACCAATTTTGAATATAAGGTTGTCATCGATGTGGATTGGATCGCCGTCAAAAGCGCCTCACCGACCGGCTTGGTCCTGAATATTAATGAAAACACGTCTGTGACGCCCCGTGAGGCGGATGTAAGGCTTGTGGACAGGAACGACCGCTACTGGTTCAAGACCGTGAAGGTGGTTCAGGACAAGAATCCCGTCCGGAAGGTGAGACTTTCGATCGTGGACAAGAACGCCACCGCGCAGACGAAGGCTCTGTACGCCAATCTGTGGGCTCTGGGGCCGGGAAAGGTGTCATGTTCGGGCATCACGATGACCTGTGGTACGGACGTCACTGGTACGACGAGCCTGGCGGTTCGGACACGAAAGCCGTGTGCGGAGACTATCCGGCGGTGTTCAGCGTGGACCTTGCGTCAATAATGGACAACAGGTACCGGTCGAACTCCAAAGAGAACGAGATCCGCCGCAGGGTGATCCTTGAAGCCAGGGAAAGAGGCGAGGTCATTCTTGCCTGCATCCACATCAACAATCCTCTGACCATTGTCGGCAACGAGAATGGTTACCCTGCCGGGACATCATGGGACAACACCAAGTGCATCGATCAGATTATCAAGGAGGGCACCGAGGTGCGTGGACGCTACATCGAGTGGCTTGACCGTCTGGCTGATTTCGCCTGCAATCTGAAAGACAGCAAAGGCGAGTTGATACCGGTCATATTCAGGCCTTATCACGAGTGCACGCAGAGTTGGTCCTGGTGGGGGACCGAGGCTTGCACCTTTCGACGGAGTACATCCAGTTCTGGCAGTGGACGGTCAAATATCTCAGGGACACAAAGGGAGTGCATAACTTCATCTATGCCGTGTCCCCGCAGATGGACGGCGACTACGGTGAGAACGGCCGTGCCCGTCTGCTGACCAGATGGCCAGGGGATGAATATGTCGATTTCCTTGGGATGGACTGCTACCATGGACTGAACTATAACGCTTTTGCCGCCAACATCGAGGCGATGCAGAAACTCTCCGCCGAAAAGATGAAACCTTGCGGTGTCACCGAGACGGGAGCCGAGGCGTTCACCAACACGGACTATTGGACGAGGTATATTCTTGGCCCGGCGAAGGGGAAGCGGCTTTCCATGGTTGTCATGTGGAGGAACAAATATGTGTCTTCAGAGTCGGACACGCATTATTTCAGCGTGTATCCCGGCCATCCGTCCGAAGACGATTTCCGGACTTTCTACAAGGATGCGAGCACATTGTTCAGCAAGGATCTTCCGGACATGTACTCGATGCCGGAGAATTATGAAGTGAAATAATATTAAAACAAATAATCAATTTATGGCCAAATCGTTCAAAATATTCCTTGTCACGGGCATCCTGCTCGTGCTTGGAGGACTTGCGGCTCCGTTGCAGGCCCAGAACAGGACTGTCAGCGGAGTGGTCAGGGATGACACCGGAGAACCGTTGTTCGGCGCGTTTGTCGTGCAGCAGGGGACGGTGAACGGTATCTCGACGGATTTTGAGGGCAGGTACACCCTCACGGTCCCTTCTGGAGAAGTCACGCTCCAGTTCCAGTTCATCGGTTATGTTACACAGAATGTCAAGGTGCCCGCCGGAAAATCCGTGGCGGATGTCGTGATGAAAACAGACGCCAACCTTATGGAGGAGGTTGTCGTGACAGCGTTCGCCACCCAGAAGAAGGTGAATGTCACGGGAGCGATCTCCTCTGTCAACGGTGGTGATATTCTTTCAACCCCGGTGTCGAACATCTCCAATGCCTTTGCTGGGCAACTCGCCGGGAGTCAGCGGACTTCAGACCTCCGGAGAGCCGGGACGCAACGACGCCACCATACATATTCGTGGAATCTCGACTTACGGATCCTCTTCGCCGCTGATCATCATCGATGGTGTGGAACAGGCTTCCGAGCAGGCTTTCGCCGAGTTCAACGCGATGGACGCCAATGAGATCCAGGGAATATCCATCCTGAAGGACGCGGCTTCCACGGCTGTCTATGGAGTGCGTGGAGCCAACGGTGTCATCATCGTCACCACCAAGCGTGGCTCGGTCGGCAAGCCGGTGATCAACTTCTCGGCCAACTATGGCCTCACATCGGCCTCGCAGCTTCAGGAGGGAACCACGGCTTATGAATATGCTGTTCAGGAACGAAGCCATCCGCAACGAGCAGAAGGCATATTCCGGAACGGAAAGTCTCTCCGCTTACATCTACGATGACTATGACCTCTGGAAGTTCAAGAACAACAGGGACTTCACTCCGCAGGAAGTGGATGCCATGTCCTCCCTTACCCCCGCGCAGAAGGAATCCCTGAAGAACTCTCCGGCTCTATATTACGCCTCTCATGACCTTTACAAGGAACAGTTCGACAAGGTCGCTCCTCAGTATCAGGCCAACATGAACATCTCCGGAGGAACGGACAGGGTCAAGTACTTCGTGTCGTTCGGCTATTTCCGTCAAGAAGGAATCACGAGCACGGTCAAGTACTATGACGCCACGACAGAGTCTCTGTTCACCCGCTATAATTTCAGGAGCAACATCGATGTGAAGATTCTGGACAATCTCACCCTTACGGTGAACTCGGCCGGTCAGTTCGGAGAGACCAAGGGACCTGGCAACGGCGCTGACCCTTACGACCTCAGCGCGCGCTACAAGATCATCATGCAGTACATCTACGACTGCAACCCGTTCATCAGCCCGGGCATCGTGGACGGTCACCTGATCAGCGGTTTCGCCGGCATCGCCGGTTCCGCCCAGAACCCCGTTGGCGACCAAGACGAACAGCAGCATCGGAAACCAGAACGCCGTGTACAATCTTTTGACCAGCGGCTCGGCCACCATCTACAACAGTCTGCTTGACAATTCGTTGAAACTGAATCATCAGATGGATTACCTCCTGCCTGCCTGGGCTCAGATCCTATGTCACGGTCTCCTATCAGGACAACTACAACAAGTACGTGAAGTACACGCCTTCGATTCCGTCCTATACCATCCAGCGGAACGCCGAGGACCCGAACCTGTTCGATTTCTTCGGAGGCTCCATGGGCGCCGGGTCGTTTGAGTCTTGGGGGTACAGCAACTGGAACAAGTTCTATGTCGACGCGGGGATTGACTGGGCCGGATCGTTCGGCGCGCACAATGTCTCGGCCCTCCTTCTCGGCAAGGCGTCCAAGTACACCATGCCTAACGACTCCTATCACGTCGCTTCTGGCATCATGGGGTTCGTCGGTCGTGTGACCTACAACTACGACGACCGCTACATGGCCGAGTTCAATATGGGTTACAACGGAACCGAGCAGTTCGCCGAAGGCCGTCGTTTCGGCTTCTTCCCCGCGATCTCCGCAGGTTGGGTGATCACCAAGGAACCGTGGTATCCGAGGAATGATATTCTTACATTCGCCAAGATCCGCGCTTCTTATGGAGAAGTCGGCAATGACCAGCTTGGAGGCAGCCGCCGGTACTACTACCTGCCGAACACCTACAACCTCAATCAGGGTGGCTACTGGCTCGGTGACAGTGACGGAACGTCTGACAACACCTATTTCTGGGGAGCGACGGAAGGGACTCTCGGGAACCAGGCGATCACTTGGGAACGCTCCAGAAAATATGATGTCGGAGCCGAGATCAAGTTCTTTGACGACAGGTTGAGCGCGGATTTCGATTATTTCTACGAGAAACGTAACAATATTCTTACAACTCTTGGAATCATTCCGGCCATCTACGGTGTCTCACAGGGCTCCGTGCCTCCCGCCAATGTCGGAATAACCAGCAACAAGGGCTACGAGCTCGCTTTGAACTGGGCTGACAAGAAAGGTGATTTCATCTATTCCGTCGGCGCGGATGTCAGCTGGTTCCGCAACAAGATCATCTACAAGGCGGAGGCAAAGAATCCTTATTACTGGATGAACGCCACCGGGTTCGCCATCGGGCAGCGTTTCGGCCTTGTGAGCGACGGACTGTTCAACACCCAGGAGGAACTGGCCAACAGGCCTTACAACACCTACACATCAAACGCGGCCACCTTGGGCGACATCCGTTACAAGGATCTGGACGGGGACGGTCTGATCAACCAGAACGATGTGGCTCCGATTGGTTATCCGAACTATGCGCAGTACCACTTCAACCTGAAGGCAAGGCTTGGTTATAAAGGGATTCGATGTGAAAATCCTTTTCACCGGCAGCGCGGACGGCTCTTACTATCTGAACAGCGGCTACACCATTCCGTTTTTCAAGAACGCCGGCAACGCCTGGAAATGGCAGTATGACGGACGGTGGACGCAGGAGAAATACCTCGCCGGGGAGAAGATCACCTACCCTCGCGCGGCCTACGGAGCCACTTCCTCACATAACAACTACCTGACAAGCGACTACTGGATGGTTTCAACCAACCACATAAAACTGAAGAATGTCGAGATCGGCTACACGTTCGACATGACCAAGATCGCGAACCAGAATGTTGTCCAGGCTCTGAGGCTCTACTTCAACGCCAACAACGTCTATACCTTCAAGAACAAGCTCACACCTTACGGCATCGACCCTGAGACCACGGACGGCAGCACTTATGTCTATCCTCTCACCAAGGTGTTCACATTGGGCGTCAGCCTTCGTTTCTAAAATTAAAGGAGAATTAAGTATGAATATATTATCAAAGATTCTTACAGCGGCTGTCGGCCTTTCGGCGCTTTGCTCTTGCAGCATGTTCCTTGAGAAGCCGGACACCACCGGTACGGTCGATCTGGACGCGGTTTTCAGCACGACGAAGAAAAACGCCCAGGCCACATTGATGTCCTGCTACCGCAATGTTCTTCAGCACGGGCTTCCAGGTGGCATGGGCATCGGGCACTGCACCTACGGGGCCATTTCCGGAGAGGTCGGCCGCGGTTACAACTGGCACGGCAGCTACAACATCGTCCAGGCAGGTCTTTCTGTGAATGGTACGGATGGCTCTGACGCCGGAGCCGATAACTATGGTGACAACTGGCGTTTCATCAGACAATGTTTCATCGTGAAGGAGAACATCGACAAGGTCGGTGACATGGATGATGCGACCAAGGAGACCATCAAGGCAGAGGCGACTGCTCTAATCGCCTACAGGTATATGGGAATGTTCTACCGTTACGGTGGTGTGCCGATCGTGACAAAATCCTTCGAGGCCAGCGATGACCTCACGGCCGGGCGCGCGACCTTGAAGGAGATGCTTGAATATATTTGTGGACTGTGCGACGAGGCGTACGAAAGGCTTCCGGAGAAATGGGACGCGGCCAACACCGGCCGCATGACGAAGGGAGCGGTGCTGGCGATCAAGGCCAGGACTCTCCAGTACGCCGCCCGTCCTCTGTTCAACAGCGCGACTCCTTATCTTGACAACGGTGAGAACAACGCCCTCATCTGCTTCGGCGATTACGACAAGGAACGCTGGAACGATGCCATCAAGGCCAACGAGGAAGTGCTCAAATGGGCCGCCGAGAATGGCGTGACGCTCATCAATACCGGAGGCGCCGGAGTCGGGAAGCCTAATCCGAACGCTTTCGAGGACTATGCGACAGCGTCTTCCCGACCATCCAGCAGGGAGGTCATACTCGCCTACAAACGTGACGAGTTCTGCTCCATAGCCAATTACATAAACTGCTCTCCAAACCAGACCACAAACCGTTACGACACGGATTGCAGCGGAGTTCTCACGAACCACCTCGAGAATTACTATGCGAAGGACGGTTCGGAGCTTAGCTGGCCGAAAATAGGCGAGGCCAGCGCCCGTTCCGGCGCGGGATTACCGTGACAATGTGGCCAATCTTGAGCCAAGGGCTCTCGCGGACGTAAAGATGGGCGGTTTCGATTCTATGAACAACCCCGGAGACTGGAACTGGTCCAACGCCGGCTGGAACCGTGGCGGTTACGCCGCTGACAAAAGGCAAGGGGGATGTTTTTCCCTAACGCCATAGACGGAGACAAGGGGTGCGGTGAGCGCACGAAGTTCTACTATAAGGCGGGCACTCGCATCTGGTGCGAGATTCCTCTCTTCCGGCTTGCGGAGACCTATCGCTACCTTGCGGAGGCGTACAATGAATATGGCAACCAGACGAAGGCCCTTGAATATCTCAACGCAGTCCACAACCGCGCCGGTCTTCCTTCGATCAACGAGACCGACCAGGCCAGGCTGCGGGCCATCATCCAGAGGGAGGACATGATTGAGTTCTTCCAGGAGAACCATAAATATTGGTCTGTCAAGCATTGGAAACGTGCCGACATCGCCAACGGGATCTGCGGAGGTGACATGCGCATGCTCCAGTTCAACATCGAGGACACCGATGACGCGACCTGGCCATACGCCGCGAAATGGGTGACATCCTATTGGGACGCCGTGGCCTATACGGCGTTCTGGAGCCCGGCGATGTACCTTGAGCCGTTTCCGCAGACCGAGATCAACAAAGGCACGACAACACAGAATCCTGGATATTGATAGTCAATGGCCAACAAATTAATGAATATCACAATGAATATACTCAACATAAGAAAGTGTGTGGTTCTGGCTGCGGTGTCAGCGCTTGCCGCGGGAAACTTGCGGGCCCAGGACTACTCGGTCTATGACGGGGAGGAGGTTTTGGAGAAAGTGGAGACAAATTCCACCTCCGCTGTGTCAAAGGTCTCCGGAGAGTCCTTGTACAAGACTCCCGCGTCGAATTTCACGAACACCCTCATCGGCATCCCCGGTCTGACTGTGATGCAGGGAACCGGCTCCTATGAGGACAACAAGGCTAAATGGCTTGTACGAGGCATCGGTAGCTATGCGGTAAGCGATTGGAACACCGCAAAGATATTTGTGGATGGCTTTGAGGTCAATTCTGAATACCTTACCGGCCTTTCGGCTTCGGAAGTGGAATCCGTAGAGGTCCTTAAGGACGGCGCCGCCCTTGCGCTTTATGGCGAGAGGGGAGCGAACGGAGTGATAAGGATCACGACACAGAGAGGCCGGATAGGAAGCGCCACGGTGACGGCCAGGATGAGATACGGTGTCCAGACCCCCCGGACATCACCAACAAGCCTCTCGGCTCGTATGATTTCCTTTGTCTTTACAACCAGGCGGTCTCGAATGACAACGGCATGGTGTGGTCGCCCGTATATTCAGAGGATCAGCTCTCCGCCTACAGGAACGGCACCGCTCCGGATGTGGACTGGTACGACGCGGCCCTCAAGGGTTTCGGCCAGTACGCCGATGGTGGGATAGTCCTGAACGGAGGCGCCAGGAACGCCCGCTACAACGTGAATTCTCTTGACTATCTCAACAACAGCGGCATCCTGAACACCTCCAACACTGACCAGACCAAGAACCTTGGCTACCAGAAGTTCAATCTCCGCGCTAATCTTGACTTCAACATCCTCAAGATTTTCGAGGTGAAGGTGGATTTCGGTGGCCGCATCGAGATGCTCAAGAGGCCGAATTACGGTGTGGCTCAGTTGTTCAACGACATCGCCACATATCCATCGAACATCTATAATGTGTATGATGACGCGGATGAGTCCCATTATTCAGGCACGGCCCTCTACCCGAACAACCCTTACGCTTCGGTCAACGGCCTCGGCTGGATGTCTTACAAGTCCAGGAGTCTTCAGGGCAACTTCTCCGTGAAGGAAAGGCTGGACGACATCACCAAGGGACTCTATCTACAGGAGTCAATCTCTTTCTACAGTTACACCTTGAGCCAGTACGGAAAGACGAAGAACTACGCGAGGTGGAACGAAGGCGTCACGACGACGACCGACGAGACCACCACCATCACCGCCACCGGCTACGGCTCCAACGGAATGCAGGATTGGAAGCAAGGCGTGGTGACGGCCGGCTATGATAGGGTGTCAGGCAGAAGCACTGTCTCCGCCGCCGTAAACTTCCACCTTTCAGCCTACAAAGGTGACGGCTACTTCTCCTATAAGTACAACACGATGAATCTCAATGGCTTCGCTCACTATGAATATGACAACCGCTACATCGCTGAGCTTGGCTTCTCATATTTCGGGAACGATGCCTATGCTCCCGGCCATAGATGGGCGGCGTATCCTGCCGGATCGGTGGCCTGGATCGTCTCCAACGAGAACTTCCTCAAGGGCGACGATGTGCTGAATTTCTTCAAGCTGCGTGCCTCGGCGGGACTTTCCGGAGCGTCCGATTCCGGAGCCACATCGGTTCTGTCCGGCTACAGCTCCAATGGACGCTACGTTCAAGGACTACTATACGTACAGCTATGTGGGTTCGTTCTACACGGGGAAAAGGACTTCCGGTGTGTGGCAGAACAGCCTTGTCCCTATGTTCATCAAGAACGAGGACGCGCACGCCGAAAAGAGCATGAAGTACAATCTTGGATTCGACGCGACAATAGCGCGGAATCTCAACATCACGGCTGATTTCTTCCTTGACAAGAGGACTGACATCCTCACGTTGGATAACTCCCTAATGGGCTACTACGGAAAGCAGTTCCTCTTCACCAACTCCGGAAGCATGACCAACAAAGGATTCGAGGTCGCCGCCGGCTGGAGCGGAAAATCCGGTGATTTTGAATATGCCCTCAACGGTCAGGTGACGTTCAGCCGCAACAGGATAGACAACATGAACGAGGTCGCTCCGGCCAACGCTTTCAGTGCCCAGACCGGCCGTCCTGTCGGCACCTATATCGGTCTTGTCGCCGACGGGTTCTACGGTATTGAAGATTTCAACGAAGACGGGACCCTTCTGGCGGATCTACCTGTCCCGGCGTTCGGCAGCGTGCAGCCAGGAGGTGACGTGAAGTACCTTGACCTTGACAGGAACGGAGTCGTGGATCAGAACGATGTCACCAGGATAGGACGTTCGGCCTATCCGGAGTGGTACTTCAGTTTCGGCGGCAGGTTCGGGTACAAGGGGTTTGACATGCAGGTCCTCTTCCAGGGTGTCGCCGGAGTGTCCGCCAACCTTCTTGACAACTGGAACCAGATGGTTGCTTTCGTGGACAACGGCAATGCCTACAATGTCGCAAAGGGAGCGTGGGCGTATTACCCGACCGAGGGAATCGACAACCGCGCGAACGCCACCTACCCTCGCCTGACGACCCAGAGCAACGAGAACAACTACCGTACAAGCTCATTGTGGATCAAGGACGCGTCTTTCCTCAAGCTCCGCAACATCGAGATCGGCTACAATTTCGCCTCCGGCAAGGTGAAGAAATCGGGAATCTCGAATCTCAGGGTCTATCTCAGCGGCCATAATCTCTTCACGGTCAGCCCGCTTCTCAAGGACTACGACTTGGATCCGGAGAACCTTAAAGGTCTCTACCCGGTCATGAGGACGTGGACCGCCGGAGTTTCAATAACTTTCTAAAAAAACAGAGGAATGACGATCATGAAAACAATAAAATTCGGAATATTGGCGACGGCCCTTCTCGCGGCCGCGCAGGGGTGCTCGTTCCTGGACACGAGTCTTGACACGAACCGTACCGGAGAGACCATCCTTACAGACAGGAACAGCATCTGGTATTTCGCCAACGCATGCTATTCCCCAATCATCAACGGTTATTCCGTCATTGACGGAAATCTTTTCGCGACAGCTTCCGATGAGGCTCAGCAGACATCCGCGGCTTCGGATGTGATCTATTTCAACAAAGGAATCGTGAACGCGAGCGTGAACCCGATCTCGAACCTCTACAACAACTGCTATGAGGGGATCCGCGCCGTGAACTTCTTCCTCGACTACATCGCTGACGGAAAAGGTGAGGAGATGCTTGCCCGTAACAGAAACCTTGTCACTGACGCCGTCAACTACAAGAGGGATCTCCAATCCCTTGAATGGTACACCGCGGAGGTCCACATCCTTCGCGCGTACTACTACGCCGAACTGGCCAAGATGTACGGTGGTGTGCCTATCGTGGAATCCACAATGGACAAGAGCGGAGGCTCTTTTGTGCCTCGTTCGACTTACGAGGAAGTCATCGACTACATCGTGGGTGAGATTGACGGGTGGAAAGACCGGCTGGCCTGCGACTGGAATGATTTCGCCGAGCGCGAGGGGCGTCTCACCCTTGGCGCCGCCCTTGCTCTCAAGACCAGGGTGCTGCTTTACGCCGCCAGTCCTCTCCACAACCCTTCAAACGACACGGGCAAGTGGATCAGGGCCGCCAAGGCCGCCAATGAGTTCCTCTCGAACTCTGACATCAACTATTCCCTTGACAGTGACTACGAAGGCTATTTCAGCGGTGCCACGTCACTGACAAGCCCGGAAACCATCTATGCCGTGCGCAGGGAAGCGTCGAACACCTTGGAGAAAGCGAATTATCCTATCGCCACCCAAGGCGGAAAGAGCGGAGTCTGCCCGACCCAGAACCTTGTGGACGCCTATGAATATGTCGGGACACCTAACGAGAATGATCCTTATGCCAACAGGGATCCGAGATTCTACGCTTCGATCGTCTATAACACCTGTACCTGGAACGGAAGGACGATAGCCGAGGCTCCGGGTGAGACGGATGACATGTCCAAGGCCAACGCCAGCAGGACAGGGTACTATCTGAGGAAATTCCTAACGGATGAGTTGAACCTGACACAAGGGCAGACCGCCCAGCATAACTGGGTGATGTTCCGTTATGCCGAGGTTCTGCTGAACTATGCGGAGGCTGTCAACGAGGCCTATGGCCCGTCAGTGGTTCCTGCCGGGTTTGTGATGTCGGCAAAGGCGGCCCTGATGAAGGTACGCGACAGGGCCAGCGTCAGCCTCCCTGAGATCAAGGCCGGCACGATCGAGTCGTTCAGGCAGGCTGTCAAGCACGAACGTCAGGTCGAACTCGCGTTCGAGGACCATCGGTACTGGGATCTGCTTCGCTGGAAGGATGCCTCCACTGTCCTCAATGAGCCTGTCAAGGGCGTTTCTGTCAGAAGAAGCGGTGAGGACTATGTTTACCGTACTGTCACGGTGGCATCCCGCACGTTCAACGAGCGTAACTACTATCTGCCTTTCAGCCGCTCTGAGGTGGAGAATTCAAACGGGACACTTCAACAGAATCCAAACTATTAGCAGACAATCACAATGAGAAACATAATACTTTCAGTCATCGCGGCGATGTCGGCCATGCTGGCGGTCTCCCTGTCAGAAAGGGGACGGAGAGGCAGACTACGGCAACTCGCTCGCTCATATATATTCCTCAGGCTACAGTCAGCGCCGGCATCGACAACTATTATAACGTGCCTTCAGGCGGAGCCGAGAACACCCTTAATTTCGGAACTACCGAAACGGATGTGGACATTTATCTCGGAGTCATGCTTTCCGGAAAGAAGGCTGGTTCGGGATTCAGCGTGAACATTGTCGAGGACAGCGAGGCCTCCATCTCCGCCGCGGCCGCTCTTGGCGCCACTGTCCTGCCATCGTCAGCCTATGAGCTGCCGTCTGTCGTGAATGTGGCGTCGGGCAGGAATTCCGGCACATTCAGTCTCGTCCTCCACAAGGAGTTTGTCATGGAAAACGACGGAACATGCGTGCTGGCTCTCAGACTTGCCGACCCGTCTGCCTACGAACTGTCCTCCAAGGCAACGTCGGTGGTCGTTGTCATTGATGTTGACTCCCTCAAGAAATACTTGTGAATATGAAACGCTTTTTATTGACAATCATCTCGCTGGCGCTTATGGCCACAGTGGCGGACGCTCAGATCATCTCGGTGGACGCTCCGGCATCAGCTCGGAAATATTCAAAAACGGAATTCACTGTTTCCTTGAAAGGGAAATGGGAGAATCCGTACCTTCAGGAGCAGGTGGCCCTTGACATGGCCCTGACTTCTCCGTCGGGAAAGACGCTTGTGCTTCCTTGCTATTATGAGAGCGGAAAAAGCGGAGAACCCAGTGAATGGAAAGCACGTTTCACGGCTCAGGAGACAGGAATATATTCATATACATTCCGTCTGTCGGAATGCGGAGGAATCGTCTCGGAATCCGCTCCCGCATCCTTGAAGGTTAAGTCCGGAAAAGGCCATGGAATATTGCACACCAACGACAACTGGACGTTGAGGCATGATGACGGGACGTTGTTCCGTGGCATCGCTGAGAACATCTGCTGGGAGTCACGGGACAATGATGACTCGAAGTTTTTCAGCAAGCTGCATGAGCAGGCGGACCGGTTCAATTATGATGTGATGCTTCCGGACTTCGCCGCGAACGGTGGCAATTTCGTGCGTGTCTGGATGTGTTCGTGGAACTTCCCTATCGACAGGCAACGGGCTTTCAACAATTCCCGTTACACTGAGACGACCGGCTACATGAACGCCAGCGCCGTCAAGCGTCTTGACGATGTCATCACTTTGGCTGAGAGTCTGGACATCAAGTTCATGCTCTGCATGGGTGCGGGAGATGTGGCCACTGACCGGAATTTCTTCGTCTCCGAGGAAGCGAAGACCCGGTTCAGAAACCGTCTGCGCTACATCGTGGCGCGCTGGGGCTACAGTCCGGCCATCGGAATGTGGGAGTTTTTCAACGAGATTGACAACATCCAGTTCCGTGACAAGAACAATCCTATCCCGGCGGAGGACATAGTGGGATGGCATACGGAGATGGCGAAGTACCTTAAGTCGATAGACCCTTTCGGACACATCACCACGACTTCCATCTCACACCGTGATCTTGCAGGTCTGAACTCGGTTCCGGATCTGGACATCAACCAGAAGCACATCTACAACGCCACATCGGTCATCCCTGGGACTATCTCCGATTATGAGGCCCGTTTCGGAAAACCTTACATCATCGGCGAGTTCGGCCGCGAATGGGACTGGTCAAAGAATTTCGATGATTTCGCGGACGAGATGGACGCTGACTTCCGCAGAGGCCTGTGGTACGGGATATTCTCCCCGACTCCTGTCACTCCGATGAGCTGGTGGTGGGAATATTTCGAGAACAGGAACATGGTCCCTTATTTCAAGGCTGTCCGCAAGGTCTCCGACATGATGCTTGCCGAAAGCGGCGGGAAATTCGAGGCTGTGGAGGCTGTCTGTGACGGAGGCGAGGCCTTCGCGCTCAAATGTGGCAGGAAGACTTACGTGTATGTGTACAACCCTTCGGACAAACCGGTGACATCGGTCACCGTCAAATCTGACAAGAGGAATGTCTCGGATTTTGACTTCGCCTCTCATGATTTTACCCCTATCAAGTCTGACAGAACCCTGGAAAATGTCATCATCCCGTGCTCCATCCCAAGACTTGGGGAAGCCCTTTATGTAATCAAGTAAACCAAAATGAAACTCATTCTTCCGATAGCGATCGCTTTGTCATTGACATTGAACATCCAGGCGCAGCAGCTGTACAGAAATAAGGCATCGGTCAATTTTGGCCTTACCAAGCCTATGGCACAGACAGAGTTGCCCTACTCGAAGGCTTCGCTGATTCTTCCGGAGAGGGTCTCAAAAGTCGAGACTGAATCAAGGCTGCTCCCGGTTCAGGACAATGTCTGGGAAATAGCCGGAGGGTGGGAACTGGCGAAGGCTGATGATGTTATCAAGTGTCTGGGAGACATCTTCTCCTTGGACTACGGCACTGGCTCGTGGTATGACGCTACTGTGCCAGGTACTGTTCTTACAACTCTTGTACAACAAGGAGTTTATCCTGATCCTTTCTTTGGTGTGAACAACCTGGCCATTCCTGATGATCTTTGCCGCAAGGAGTGGTGGTATCGAGCGGAAGTTACCCTGCCCGACGAGGTGTTGGCGAGACCGGAACTGGAGTTGCTGTTTAACGGAATCAACTACCGGGCAGATGTCTGGGATGAACGGAGAGAAACTCGGTGGCATCTCAGGAGCATTTGTCCGCGGCCGTTTCGACATCACCAAGGTGGCACGAAAGAGGAATGTGTTGGCTGTGCGCATATTCCCTCCGTCCAACCCTGGCTTTCCTCATGAGCAGTCAAGTGTGTCCGGCAGAGGTCCCAATGGCGGTCAGCTATGCCTTGACGGGCCTACTTTCATAAGTTCTGAAGGTTGGGACTGGGTGCCGGGGGTAAGAGACCGGAACATAGGAATATGGCAGGATGTCAGACTGATTGCTTCTGAAGGTGTCACTATTGGAGACACGCAGGTTATCACTGATCTTCCGCTGCCGGACACTTCTTTCGCTGACATTAAAGTGGAGACATCCGTGAAAAACACTAAGTCTGAGGACGTGTCCGTGGTTTTGGTGGCTAAATTGGCCGATGAAGTCATCTCGAAAAACGTTGTCGTTCCCGCTGGGACTGAGACAAACGTTGTCTTTGAGCCTATTCGTCTGGAACACCCTGAATTATGGATGCCGAATGGTTACGGAGAACCGAACCTTTACGAGCTTTCTCTTACAGCCATATTGGGCGGAAAGGTCTCTGACGAACAGAACACCCGTTTCGGTGTGCGTGAACTTACCTATGAACTTACGGTGGATTCCGTGGATGAGAAAGATGTCCGTATAAATTTTGATCCGACTTCCGTGAGAGGGAACGGAGACATATTCGATAACCGTATGCTCCGGCCTGTCGGCCAGGAAGTTGTTGTTCCGTCGTTCCGCAAAGGAGTCGATTTGTCAGTGATAGACCGGATTGAAAGAGATGAGATGGCTCCGTATCTTGTGATTCGTTGCAACGGTGTCCGTATCTATTGCAAAGGCGGGAACTGGGGCATGGATGACATGATGAAGAGGGTTTCACGTGAACGTCTTGAACCATATTTCATCCTTCATAAGGAGGCTGGATTCACAATGATTCGCAACTGGACCGGGGAAAGCACTGAAGAGGTATTCTTTCAGCTTGCGGACGAGTATGGCCTGTTAGTCTGGAATGACTTCTGGATGTCAACGGAAGGGTATAATCTTGATCCTTTGGATGAGGATCTGTTCATGTCCAATGCTGTTGATGTGGTCAGGCGTTTCAGAAACCATCCGTCAATAGCTGTATGGTGCCCGAGGAATGAGGGGTATGCTCCGGAAAGTCTGGAGTGCCGGCTGTCAGCCATGCTTGCGTCTGAGGACGGGACGAGATATTACAGTCCCAACTCACGTTACTGCAACCTCCGGACAAGTGGGCCGTGGCATTATTTCACGGACGCCTCCAAGTACTACACGGAACAAGCTGCCGGGTTCAGCACCGAATTAGGCTCTCCGTCCGTTCCTACTGCAAGAACCATCCGTAAATTTATCGCGCCTGAGGATTTGTGGCCCATCAGTGAGGTTTGGCATTACCACGACCTGCATCCTGGGACATCGGCTTATGTGTCAAATGTCTCCCGGATGTATGGCGAGGCAACGGATCTGGACGATTTCTGCAGGAAAGCTCAGCTGATTAACTATGATTCTTACAGGGCGATGTTTGAGTCTTGGAACAGCCGCCTTTGGAACAACACGTCAGGCGTGCTGCTTTTGGATGACGCATCCATCCGGCTTGGCCTAGTATGGAGTGGCAATCATATTCCTATGACTATGAGACCTTCGGATCTTGGTTTGGATCCAAGAAAGCCTGCGAGCCGCTCCACGTCCAGATGAACCTGAATGACAGGAATGTGGTTGTCCTGAACAACACTCTTAAGGATGTTTCCGGACTTGATGTCCGCATACTGTGCCGTGACCTGAAGGGCAGAAGTCTGTACTCTCGTTCCTCAAAGAAAGTTATGTCCAAGGCTAATGCCGTGACCCCGGTCTTTATGGCTGAGATTCCGGTCTATGACGGAGTTTTCATCGCCAGAGTGTCTCTTTCCGACAGAAATGGGAAGAACATTTCGATCAATGACTATATCATTGATGGAAGCGGTCGTCAGGATTTCACGTGTCTGAACGAACTTCAGAAAGTCACGTTGAAGGCAGTCTGCAGGAAAAGGGGGGCGGCTCCCTTGTCTGCCGGATTTCCAATCCGTCCAAGGCTCTTGCTGTAGGCGTGAAACTTAACATTGAGGATGTCTCGTCAGGAGAACAGGTCCTTCCGGCAGTCTTCTCGGATGGCTATTTCAACCTTTATCCAGGAGAGACAAGGGAAGTTACGGTGAAATATACCCATGATTGTCCCGTCAGACTCTCTGCTGAAGGTTACAATGTGAATCAGGTGGTGATATGATGATGTCTTTGATGATTTTTCTGGCTGCAGCTTTTTCTCAACATGCTCAGCCTTGACGGAAACTGGGAATATAAATCCTCGGTGGAAAACACATGGCATACCGGAACTGTCCCCGGATGCGTGCATCTGGACTTGATGTCATGTGACCTTATCCCGGATCCATATTACGGTAGTAACGAGAAACTTGTCCAATGGGTAGGGGAAAAGGACTGGACCTATCGCCGCACATTCAATGTAGGGGATGACATATTTAAAGGACGTCATCAGACCTTGGTTCTGGAAGGAGTGGACACCTATGCGGAGGTTTACCTTAATGGTGAACGGGTGCAGGTCTGCGATAATATGTTCCGGACGTGGACGGTGGATGTGAAGGATCGTCTGAAGAGGGGTGACAATACCATCACGGTTGTTGCCTCTCAATCAGGGACAATGACTTTGCGCATTGAATCGGATTCTGTGATCCGTGGCTTACACATCAGTTCGGATTACTGCGATCTGAAACCAAGCGATGACTATCTGACTATCGTGCCGGGCTATCCGCGAGTGGTCGAGGTGGCTTCGGTGCCCTTGGAGGATTTGAAATTCACTTCTCTTAATCAAATTCTGTAATATGAGGAAAATCTTTATTTCGTTGTCATTAGTCTTGATGGCATTTTTGAGTCGCGCTCAGACCGTTGAGTCGTGGATAACGACAGCGGGTGGTGAAATGCTCCTTGAGAAAGACCGGCCAACGGAGTTCCAAGCCAAGCCGGAAGGGCGGAGGGTTCCTATAGTGGTGGACTCAAGGCAGACCTATCAAAGTATGGAAGGCTTTGGCTTCGCCCTTACCGGTGGAAGTGCCGAACTTCTTATGAAGATGACACCGAAGGCCAGAAAAACATCCTGAATGAACTTTTCTCCCGGGATTCCTTGGGAATCAGTTACATCCGCCTGACGGTCGGAGCTTCCGACATGAACGGTACCGTGTTCTCCTATGATGACATGCCGGAGGGCAAGACGGACTTCACCCTCAAACATTTCTCGCTGGCGAATGACCTGGGTGATGTCGTGCCGGTCATGAAGGAGATTCTGGAGATAAATCCGGACATCAAGATAATGGCCTCGCCTTGGTCCGCCCCGGCCTGGATGAAGGAGGAATATGATGTCCGTGGACCGAAGCTTCGCAGGGACTGCTACGATGTCTATGCCCGTTACTTCGTCAAGTATATTCAGGAGATGGCAAAGCAAGGCATCAGGATTGACGCGCTTACCATTCAGAATGAGCCCCTAAACAATCGCAACACTCCGAGCATGCCATGGGATCCGCAGGATCAGACCGAGTTCATCCGGGATTATCTTGGGCCGCATTTCCTCTCCGAAGACATTGACACAAGGATAATCCTGTTCGACCATAACTGTGACCGTCCGGACTATCCTCTGGCCATCCTGTCCGACCCTGAAGCGGCGATGTACGCCTCCGGAGTGGCCTTCCATCACTATATGGGAGATGTCTCCGCGATGTCGCAGGTGCATTCGGCCCGTCCGGACAAGGATATCTATTTCACTGAACAGATGATTGTGGACAGGGGTGGCTCCGTTTCAAGGAACATCGCCCCGAACGTGAAGCGCATGCTTATCGACATTCCGAGGAATTGGAGCCGGAACGTGATTCTGTGGAATCTTGCCGCTGACCCCGAGGCCGGCCCTCACACCGGTAACGGTGGCTGTCCGTTCTGCCATGGAGCTATCACGATTGACGGTGACAAGGTTTCCAGGAACATCGCGTATTACACTATCGCCCATGCCTCGGCCTTTGTGCCGTCAGGGTCGCTTCGGATCGCCTCCACGGCTCCGGAAGACCCCGCGATGATGCTGTCAGAGGACGAGCAGCATCCGGGTGTCATCCGTGTGAATCACTACGACCGTTCCAACGTGCTTCCGAACGTTGCCTACAGCACCCCGGACGGAAGGCTTGTGCTGATTGTGTCCAATACTACATCAGCCGCGGTAACCTTTAATATTCAACACAATGGCAGGTACGCTCCTTTCACTCTGGAGAGTGGTGCTGTTGGAACTTATATTTGGAAATAAAATGAAAAGATTGATTATCATCACGTCGGCTTCATTGCTGCTGACCATGTCGCTCAGCGCGCAGAATAATTTCTCCACCCAAGGCTGGTGGGAGCCGGCGGGAAAGACTTACCCTTTGGTTGAGAACGGCTCCATCACCTTCCGTCTTGAGGCGCCGGAAGCGGGGAAAGTGACTCTCCTCTTCGATGAGTGGACCATCCTGAGGCAGGAAATGTCGCGCGGCCAGGACGGAATATGGGAGACCACCGTCTCTGGCGTGAAACCAGGAGTCTATGAATATAAATTCGTTGTGGACGGCAATGTCGTCCTTGACATGAAGAACCCTTCTGTGAAGTTCGGCACGGAGATCTATGCGAACACGGTTGAGGTGACCGGGGCCGAGCCTCGTGTCGATCAGCGTGTCCTGACCGGCAGCCAGGTGGATATTCTTAGCTACAGGTCATCATCCTTGGGCAGGTACCGCAGAATCTGGGTTTATGTCCCGGAGGCATATTTCCGGAACAAAAACAAGAAATTCCCTGTTTTGTACCTTCGGCATGGCGGCGGGGATGACGAGAGCAGCTGGGTGAGAAGCGCCAACGCCGACGCCATCATGGACAACCTCATAGCTGCGGGCAAGGCCGATCCGATGATTGTCGTGATGACGAACGGCCTTACAGACGGATCCTGGGCCGGTGGCAGCTCTCCGGAAGGCATGAAAACCCTGGAGACGGAACTGCTCTCGGATGTCATCCCGCTGGTCGAGTCCCGGTACCGTGTCAAGAAAGACCGCCGGCACAGAGCCATCGCCGGGCTGTCGATGGGCGGAGGCCAGTCTTTCGTGATCGGCCTCAGAAACCTTGACAAGTTTTCGGCCATCGGAGAGTTCTCGTCAGGCCTTCTCAGTGAACCGTTCGACTACGAAAAGTACGGCATTGACCCGGATCCTGTGAAGATCAATGATTCGTTGAACCTGCTATGGGTCTCCTGCGGAACATTGGACACACGTTGGAATGGTCATCAGGCTTTTGACGCCGACCTTACCAGGCGTGGCATCCGTCACACTTGACAGTTCCGGGTACGGCCACCAATGGCAGTTTTGGAGAGAGCAGCTGGCTCTTTTCGTACAACAGGTCTTTTAGAAGATAAAAAAGTATGCGCAATATGAAGACAATCAAAAACTTGCTTTTCCTGATGTTCTTTTTCGCCGCCTGCGGTGATCTGACTGAGATTCCGGATGTGGAACCGTCAGGAAAGGATGATCCTGCGAAGGAGGAGGAATTCAGATTCTCCGGAGATGTCACATTCTCGGCCACAATCGAGGACCTCGCCGACGGAACCACGCAGACATGGACCCAGGGTGATGAGATCCTGATTTACGACGGAACCAAGAGCCAGGCTTCGAAGAATGCCTTCGAAGGCCAGGTGGGACAGTATTCAATGAATGTCACCGACGGGGCCACCGGATTCGTGGCCTACTATCCTTATTCGGAAGATGTCAGAATCGACGGGACAACCGTGAACGCCTCTGTCCCCGTGGATCAGACGGTGGAAGGAAATTACTCATCACGTGTGGCGAAGTCATCCTCCTCGGTTCTGTTCTTCAACAATCTTACCGGGCGTCTGGGCTTTGAGGTGGAGATGGACGGAGTGAAGAAGGTCACCCTCAAGTCATCCGTTCCTGTGGCCGGAGACATCAGCGTTGACTTTTCCGGCTCGATCCCTGTCGTCACCGCCGCAGCGACCGAAGTCACTCTCAGCGGAGACTTTCAGAGAGGGGAGACGTACTGTTTCACCCTCGCCGCCGGACATCTTGGGGACTGCTCGCTGTCCTTGTCTGACGGAGAGACAGTCATCTCACATTATACCGCCGAGAATCTGTCTCTTGGCGCCGGGGCCACACTGTCGTTGGGTGCGATGATCGAGGATGTCCCGACCTACATTGTCTCGAATGTCTGGGTCTATGGTGGAACCGGCCCTGAGTACGGAGGCGGCAAACTATACGATCTTCTTGAAAAGGAGGAGTACTTCAACAACGAGGATGGCAGAGGCGTCTCGGCCATCAAGGATAACTATTTTGAGCTGCGTCACAACGGTGAGTTCGTCAATTGGGCCGGCGAGGACGGCAGGAACTGGTGGATGGTATATTCGGGAACCAACAACCCGGTCAACGGCAAGGACATAGACCTCAAGGAGTTCTATGAGCTTATCCCTCGCCACAAGGCGACATATTCAGTGGATGCCTCCGGCAGGATCACTTTCACCCGCGCCGATGGAAAGGTGACCGAAGGACGGATTGTGCCTGCCGGCAGATGCACCCTCTCTGAATATGGGCATGAGGTTGATGTGAAAGACCTTGCCATAATGTTCACAATCAGCGGCGGTCATGACGACTGGAACAACATGTACAATGAATATAACGCCATAGCCTGCCGGCCAAGGGTTGTTCTCGTCGAGCTCACTCCGATGGAGACGACTTTCCACACTCCGGAGGCGTCGTGCACCGTGGATGAGGACTTTGAATATGTCGCCCCTCTGGAACCGGACCAGAAGTTTGACTTCGACTCGTTCCCCGGTTCGTGGAATGTCCGTGGAGGCAACAGTTCCCCGTACGGTATCTCTGGGTTCTTGGCGGCACCGGTGACGATCCGGCCTTCATCAGCCCGATAGACAAGAGTTGGGATTGGGATGACTCTATCTGGAAGGAGTCTGACAATGGATTGGTTATCAAGGTCAAGGAAAGGACGAACACAGTCATCAAAGGTACGACGAATTACTGGTGCGGAGCCGATGGCGCTTTCTGGAACTATAAATGGAAGGGCACTGAGGATCTTTCAAAGTTCTACGGTCTGCTTCCTCATGGTGAATATGAATTTACCCTTGACTTGGCCACGTTCGTGATCACGTTTGGCAACGGAGCCAAGGCCAATCTGCTCGCGCCTGGCACCCACACATTCATCCACGGCAAGACCTTGGACATCCCTGACGGCATGTTCGGCTTTGATTTCGAGATCGGCACCGATGACATGGAGACTCCGTCACCGTCCCGCTGGACCGACATCGACAGGTTCGTTTACGGTCCTCGCGACTATGTGATGATTTTTGAAAAGGAATAATAATTTGTGTAAATTGCGGTCATCTTCCCTTTCGTGAATGTTGAAGGGGAAGATGGCTTGTTTATATTCATCGATCATGACACGGGGAAACGCATCAGGATTATCAGCCGCTGATGACCTCCGTCTACAAGGAGGTCACTCCGTTGACAGAGGAGAACTGTCTGTATGTGATAGCAAGGAAGAAGGATAGTTTTGATTTTCCAATACATACCCATGATGTCTTTGAACTGAATTACGTGGAAGGCGCTTCCGGCGCTTTCTGTGTCGTGGGTGACTCGATGCGTGAGATCACTGACTATGAGCTTGTCCTCATCTCCGACACTGACCTGCCTCATGGCTGGCTGAACGGCAATATGAAGCCGGATGGCATGGTCAGCGAGATCACGATCCAGTTCGCCGGAGAGACATTGAGCGGCTCATTGTTGAACAAGATCCAGTTCAGGAGTGTGAGAAGGATGCTGGAACTGGGACGGAACGGAATCTCTTTCTCTGTCGCCACGAATTCTGAAAGTGCGCTCTTTGCTTCATTCCCTTGCCAACGAGACCAAGGGTTTCTACATGATGACGACTTTCCTGAATCTGCTCTACGAACTTTCACTGGATCCGGAGATGGAAGTCCTCTCCGGCAAGTCGGTCGAGAGAGTCGAGATGAAAAGGTACATCCAAGAGGATCAGCCAGGTTTGCGACTACATTGAGCGTAACTACGCCGGGCCTATCACCTTGAAGGATGTCTCGGAGGTCGCCTGCATGTCTGAATCCGCGTTCTCGCGCTTCTTCAAGGCCGGCACGGGGAAGAACATCTCCAACTACATCATTGACCTGCGCATCTCCAAGGCCTGCCGTGAACTGATCAACACGAACAAGACCATCTCCGAGATCTGTTTCTCGACAGGATTCAACAACATCTCCAACTTCAACCGGCAGTTCAAGAAATCCAAGGGACGTTCCCCGAAGGATTTCCGTGAGCTCTACCGCAAGAAGCACGTGCTTGTGTAAAACACAAACATAAGTTCAAGCGCGAGGATCACCGCCAGGATGACCAGAACCCAACGCATCACCTTAGGCAGCCCCTTCCAAAGATTGGACGAGGACTCCTCTGTCTCCTGTGTGTCAGGTCTTGCCGTCATGTCATTCTCCCGCTTGACCGCCAAAGCATCCTGAATATCACACATCCTGCTTCTGGTAAGAGGATAGAAGAAGATCACGATGACCGCGATGCCCGCCACGGCCGCCGGAATCCAGCTCATCAGCAGCCACAATCCATTGATGGCTTCCGGAGTCTGGACCGCTCCCGGGCTCGTGTTGTAGCCGAACGCCTTGAGAAGCCACATCACGGCGAAACCACCGAACGCACCTCCGAATTTCTGGGCCATTGAGGCGGATGAGAATATCAAACCGGTGGATGCCGTGCCGTCGCGGTTCTCCGCGAAATCGCTCACATCGGCGTACATGCTCCAGACAAGAGGGGAGATCACACCTGTGAATATGCTGATGACGACCTGGAGAATCAACATCCAAAAATATCCGCCTTGACTGATAGGAATATAGAAGAACAAGGCGCTGAACAGAATCAATGCGGCGAAAGACAGCATGTAGGTGCTCTTCTTTCCGAACTTCTCGGAAAACGGAACCGCAAGAGCCACCCCGACCATATTGCTGACCTCTCCTATCGAAAGGAACAGTCCGGCATAGAACAGGAAGCTGAACGGGCCAAGATTCAGGTTGACATTCTGTCCGATGACATCATTGAAGAAATAGGCCGCCACGCTGCCACGCACTGTGCTGAACAGATTTGAGCAGATCGCCGCACCGATGAGAATCCACCACGGGGCGTTCCTCAAAAGGGATTTCAGGTCGCTGCCCACCGATGCCTTGCTGACCGTGTGCAGTTTCTCCTTTGTCATCCTGAAGCATAGCAGGAAGAGAAGGAGACAGAAAGCGGCCACCACGATCATCGCGTTTCTCCAGCCGGCAGGGGAGTCGTAACCGCCCAGAATCCGGCACAGAGGCTCCCAGCAGAACAGGGCCAGAAAACTTCCGCCGTAAGCGAAGAACATCCTGAACGAACTCAGGACGGTCTTTGAGTTGGAGTCATCCGTCATCACGCCCAGCATGGCTCCGTAAGGGACGTTGATGCCGGTATAGACAGTCATCATAAGGATGTAGGTCAGGTACGCCCAGACAAGCTTGACGGTCGGTGACGCGGCCGGGGTGGAGAACAGGAATATTCCGCTCAAGGCGAAAGGAACCGCCATCAGAAGTAGGTAAGGACGGTACTTCCCCCACTTTGTCCTGGTTCTGTCAGCCAGTACGCCCATCATGGGGTCGCTCACGGCGTCCCAGATTCTGGTCACTACAAGAAGAAGCGCCACCTGGTCCAGAGTGAGCCCGAAAATGTTGCTGTAGAAGAACGGGAGATAGTAGGAGAAGATCTTCCAGAACATTGAGGATGACATGTCTCCTAAGCCGTAGCCTACTTTCTCGCCGAGTGTGTTCTTAAATTTCCCATCAGAGTTGATTATTGTTCAAGTGTATGCAAAATTACGCACATACCGAGAGGTAAACAAATACAATTTTGATATTTATGACACTTATTTTTGCAATCACTCCGCATGCCTCTTCATCTCATCGGAGAATTTGGTAACTTTGGATCACTATGGACAGAAAATCAATTCTTGCGGAACTGGAGGGAGACATCCTTCCTTTCTGGATGCGGCGGATGACCGACCCCAAGGGCGGCTTCCTCGGCAGGATGAACGGCGACGGCTACATTGTTCCGGGATCGGAGAAAGGAGCGATCCTTAACTCACGCGTTCTCTGGACTTTCGCCTCCGCGTACAGAGTACTCGGAAAAAAGGAATATCTCGACACGGCCACCAGAGCCTACCACGAGATTCGCGACCGCTTCACTGACAAGGAATATGGCGGGATCTTCTGGAGCCTCGACTCCGAAGGCCGCCCGAAGGACACGAAAAAGCAGTTTTACGCCATTGCTTTCGCGATCTACGGTTTGTCTGAATATTTCAGGGCCACAGGCGATGAGGAGGCACTGGAACTCGCCAAGTCTTTCTATCACAGCATAGAAGAGCACAGTTTAGACCCTTGCTGCGGAGGTTACATCGAGGCCTGCACCCGTGAGTGGGGAACGATCGAGGATATGCGTCTTTCCGACAAGGACCAGAACGACGCGAAGACGATGAACACCCACCTGCATATTCTTGAAGGGTACACCAATCTTTACAGGGTGTGGAAGGATTCCGGACTGAGGGAAGGCTCTTTGGACTCATCAACATATTTATTGACAGGATTATACGCCCGGACGGGCATATCGGCCTTTTCTTTGGGGATGATTGGGCTCCGCATTCCACCGCCGTTTCCTATGGGCACGACATCGAGGCTTCCTGGCTTCTTGACGAGGCCACTGAAGTGCTGGGCGACAAGGAGTTTGACGCCAAGGTCAAGTCAGTCTGCGCCAAAGTCGCCGCCGCCGCCGCGATGGAAGGCTTTTCCCGCGAAGGCGGAATGATCTATGAATATGATCCCGCGACCGGCCGTAGGGATTCCGACCGTCACTGGTGGGTCCAGGCAGAGACCGTTGTCGGCTGCTTGAACCAGTACCAGAAAACCGGGGAAGCTACATGGTTGGAATCCGCTGACAATGAATGGTCTTTCATTCGTCACCACCTGATCCGCCCCGACGGCGAATGGTACTGGAGCATCCACCCCGACGACACTCCGAACACCACCGACGACCTCGCCGGTTTCTGGAAGTGCCCCTACCACAACGGCCGTATGTGCCTTGAGGTCCTCGAAAGGGGGCTCTGTTCCATGCGCTGACGCTTCCGTACGGCTATCTGGAATAAATTACGGTAATTATATACGTACGAGTTGACTGTCTTCCTCTGTACCGGAGCCGCCGACTCTTTGGTACGCAAATATATTCGCACCCGGAACATAAACTCGCTGGTTATCAGGAGAATGATGTTTTAGGTGCGCGTGGTTTCTCGCACCTGGAAGTCCGGGACACCAACAGAGCGCTCTGCCCCTAAATTTTCTGTGACTTAGAAGGCAAGGTTATTGACTTTGATCCTTAACCTGTAGATCGCGATTGTTGTGCTCTCATCGTTTTCTATCGGGATATAACTGCTTCCATAGTAGTATCCGTCAGAATATCCCAGAAAATTGAAAAACGAAGGGACGTCAACATCCGCCACAAGATCGTGGCCCTTATATATTTGCATGCCGGACTCCCCGTTTTTTGCACTTTTTATGTAAGTTCGGCATAAGACGTCGGAGCCGGGAATGAATCGCAACCCGGTATTGAAGCCGACATGCTGAAGATCCTTCTCGAATAAGGTGGAATTGTCAATCTTTCTTGATACCGTGTAGTCACGATCAATGTCTTTACATTCGTATCCAATTGTGTACAGAGGTTTATCCGGCAATTGATAAACGTAGATCAGTGAGTCAACCGTGTGGTTCACATACACATTCTATCTCCCTCGATGGCATATTGGAAGAACTCTAAATGAGGTGTAGGTGAGACTTTGTAGATTTCAGGGAAATGTCCAAACACATCGACCACTTTCATTTGATTCTATGGCCGAGGATTATGATGAAATCCTTATTAGTATCGTCCAATCGTTCTACCTGTTCGTTAAGATAGTTGTATGTGTCTTTTAGTCTGGAATACTCAGAGGACTGTCTCGGCCTTGACCCACCAGTGGCGGCCGGAATCCCGGCGGCTTGTTCTACTGGACCGGCCAGAACTACCGTGGCGAACCTTACCCGATGGTCTGGCCGGCCACCGGCTCCCAGTTCGGAATCCTGGACTACTGCTGCTCCCCGAAGGACGAGGCGTTCAGTGGCAAGGCCCAGGTCATCGTCCGTTCGGTTGAAGGCTCGACAGGACCGGTCAGAATCCAGACAGGCGACCGGATTACCGAGATAGAGGTCATCTGAACTTTATTTCTGCTCCAGTACTTTGATGTCGATTTTGTAGATACCGTCGTTCATGTAGCCGTACTGGAATGAAGGCAGACAATAGACAGCGTATAGCTGGAAATGCTTGTCGTCCAGTTTGAGGTTATGTGCGTCATACTTTGAAAAATCGCGTCCCCATTTGTAATCACTTGGGAAATATGCGTACGCCATGTACTTGCCGTTGAAGAGCATGCCTGTGGGAAATTCGTTGAAGATGATGTGGTTTCCCTCGCAGTGGAACTCCACGTAGTCCGGCGTGCTGCCCATCCATCCGTTGGCGGCATATTCCTCGGCTACCAGACCTTCACGGTATGGATCCATGACACGGTATATCTCCTCCCCGTCCGCCTTGTAGATTTCAGTCCCGTAGGCCTTCTCGAAGATGCATTCATCGAAGTAGTCGCAGTCTCCGTATTTTTTGAACACCAGTTTCTTTGTCACGGTCACAGTGATCGTGCTTCGTCCGGAAGGGGAGACTCCATCGATGATGTCCAGTCTCATCCTGTATTTCTCGGAAGTCTTCAGTTTGCCTGTGTCGCTGAACCTCAGGCGTACCAAGGCCTTGCACGAATTAGGTGAGAAAGTGACCTTGGACGACACCAGTGAGAACACATCGTTAGGATCAGCGTCTTCCCAGACGAGGAGTTGACGCGTCCTGCGGTGCGGTGTCGTACTTGAATGACACATGAGCCTGCTCCGCCGTGCCGTTGACACCTCTGTAGACGCGGGGATCTCCAGAGTGCCTTTGTCATCGGAAGATACCTCCGCGTAGAGCACGTTTGAGGCGAAGGCGAATCCGCTTTCGCCATCGTAGAGGGCACCTTCATTCTCTCTTGTGCAGGACAACAGCGCCATGGCCGCGACGCTCGGGAAGATATATTTTAATACATTAGTTCTGAACATAAGGATTCTGGTCTTCGGGATTGATGTTTGGATTGTTGTCTATTTCCACCTGGGGTATCATCAGGATGCATTCGATGTAGTCCGCCGGGAAATTGAGATATAATCCGGATACTTGCTGAGGTAGTTGGTGTGATTGGATTCCTCGCCGTTCACTTTCCAGTACCGTGTCCAGCCTTTGGCGAGCCTGAGAATGTCGAAGATCCGTCCAGTCTCGCCCCAGAGCTCGATTCTGCGTTGCAGCAGGATTTCGTCCAAAAGAGTCTTCACGGTTCCTACAGTGCCGAAAGTCTGTTCGTTTCCTCCTAGCGTGTCCAATGTGCCGCTCCAATTGGAATCCCGGCGGCTCATGATCTCTCCAAGGGCGCTCTTGGCCTCGTTGTCGTTGCCCATGCGGCAAAGCGCTTCGGCAAGGATCAGGTAAGCCTCCTCAAGACGCATGAATATGTAGTCCCCTTTGTAGGAATTCTGATCCGCCCATTGGAACTTGAACTGGTTGTAGTTGATGTTGGCTCCATATTTCCATTCCTTCTCGCTCACGCCTATGTTTCCGTTCCACCATCCCTTTCGGATGTCGGAGTCGGGAATCTGGGCATATAGCCAGTTGCTTATGCACTTGGGGGATTCTGCCGCATAATAGACGTTGGTGCATGCGTCCATGTTCGAGAAGAATGAGGCGAACACCGTTGACTGGTCGGAGATGATCTCCGCACCCCACATCACCGAGGACGAGCTGACGCTGTTGAACGGAGTCTTTCCTGTGGTCCAATCAGTGGTGCTGTCGTCAAATGTGCCTTTGGTCACGGTCGCATCCAACTTGGAGAGCAGCGATGCGTAGGGGGTGCTGATCGCTCTTTTGGCTGCCACAACCGCTTTGTTCCAGTCGTTCTCGACCAAAGCCACACGGGCCTGGAGCAGACTTGTGGAGTAGAGATCGAGATTGGAGATATGTTTGCGCTTGACACCGCATTCCTCGAACAGAGAGACCGCTGTCTCAAGATCCTCGTCTATCCGGGCATAGACTTCTCTTACCGGGCTGCGCTTCCTGCCTTTGCTTGACGCTGTTGTCGGCTCGGTGTAGATCGGCACACCCGGAAGGTCCTCATGACCGACCAATGTCTGCTGGAATGACTGGATCAGCATGAAGTAGCTGAACGCCCGCGCCGCGTATGCCTGCGCTGTCGTGCATTTGATTTCATTCTCGTCTCCTGTGGCTGTCTCCGCCGCTGAGATTATGTGGTTGACGTTGCTGATGATTTCGTAGAAATATTCCCATGTGAAGTAGCAACGCCAGATTTTGCTGGTGTAGCGGCTGCGCTGGTCGTAGTTGTAGTCCTTCCAGAACCATCCGGCACCTTGTGCTGTCTGCACCATGTCATCGCCCATCAGGTCGGCGGCAAGTGTCACCGCCATGTTGCCGAAGCATTGATGAGCGTTGGCGGAGACGAAGTCAAGACGGTTGTACATTGTCGAATATACTCCGTTCATCGCGACTTGCAGGCCTTCCGCGTCCGCGAGAATCCTTTCCTTGTCCACATCTGTGGTGGGGGAGGTCTCCATCAGCGAGGAACACGCACCAAACATCGTGGCGGACAATATGATAATGATTGGAAATCTTTTCATGAAGCTTAGAATTTAATGTCCACACCGAGTGAGACCGTACGGTTCGGAGTGTAGGTGTAGGAGGTTGAACCTGAGAAACTGCTCTGTGGATTTAGCCCCTTTAGGGCGCTCAGCATCAGGAGGTTGTCTCCGGAGGCGTAAAGACGGAGAGAACGGATATGGTATTTCTCCAGACTTGCGGACCTGAATGTGTAGCCTGCCGAGACGCTCTTTATGCTGAAGTAGGAAGCGTCGATGAGGAATCGATCGTTGATGACGGTCGTGGCGGTTGTGGTGACCTTTGGAACGTCGGTGATCTGCCCGGCTTCAGTCCATGCACGCAGCGAGTTTACGTGATATGTCTGCCCCACGTAAGACGGTTCCATCATGGAACGATAGGTGCTGTCATAGATCTTGCCGCCCAGCGAGTAGGTGAACAATGCCGAGAGATCAACGCCTTTTATGTGAAGATTGGATGACAGGGAACCGTAGATGGTCGGGATCCTGCTGCCGCAAAGCCATTTGCAACCTGACGCTATGGTCGCGTCGTTGGTCACGTACTCGCTGCCTTCGATCCTCTTGCCGTCAGTGTCTTTCATGTAGGCCAGGTAAAGCTGTTCTCCTGTAGCCGGATCGACACCTGCGCTGCGGGCCATGTAGAATGTGTTGACGGTCTCGCCTTCGCGGATCAGATACACACCGTTGTTGATGTCCTCGCCGTTGCCGGTGAGCGCCACCACCTTGTTCCTGACGGTGGATCCCATAACCGACACGCTCCAAAACACATCCGGGGTGTTGAGAATGTCGTAACCCAAGGTTATGTCCATGCCTGTGTTGTACATCTTGCCGACATTGGCATAATAGCCGGGAAAGCCCAAGGAAATGGCGATGGGATATTCAAGCAGCATGTCAGTCGTGGTCCTCTTGTACCATTCGACGGTTCCGCTCAGCCGGTTGAACATCTTGAACTCGACTCCAAGGTTGATGTTGCCGTTCTTCTCCCACGTCACATTCTTGTTTTCGAGTGAGGAGATGATGGCACCTGAATATGTCGCGTTAGGGTAGGTCATGTCGTAGAGTGCCTGCCATGCGTAGTAGGAACCGATGTTGTCGTTGCCTTGCACACCGTAGCTGGCTTTCAGCGTCATGTTGTCCATCCAGTCGATTTCTTTCATGAATGGCTCCCTGTGAAATTCTCCATGACGCGCCCAAAGACCAGAATGTGCCCCATCTGTGCTCCCTGATGAACCGTGAGGATGCGTCCATACGCAGACTGCCGGACAGGTAGTACTTGTCGGAGAAGTCATAGTTCGCCCTGCACAGCCACGAGTTGATGCTGTACGTGTCTCCTGTTGAGGTCGCGTCCGCGATGGTGGATCCCATCCCAAGCTCATCGAACTTGTCGAACGGGAATCCGGTTCTCTGTCCCATCAGGTAATGGGCCTCGCTGTTGTAGAATTCGTGCCCGGCCATCATGTCGATGGTGTGCTCACCGAAGCCGTGTCTGTAGGAAAGCAGTTGATTCCAGGTGTAGCTGCGCGTGCGTTGATGTTCCTTGGTCAGACGTCCGGTTCCGGCGGCGTTTCCGTTGTTTCGGTTGTACATCGTGGTGTTGTTCTCGTTCACGATGTCAGCGCCCAGGGAAGTGCTTAGTTTAAAGTCTCCGAATTTTATTCCAAGATGTCCGCGCAGGTTCACGTTGTCACTGATCATGTAGTAGTCGTCATCGAAAAGGGTTGCGATGCAGTTTCGGTTGTTCTGCGCCCCCGCCGGCCTTGAGGAACCATAGTCAAAGACTCGCTTACCGTTGTCCATTATCGCGTTCCCGTCGGAATCGACCTCGTACACCGGGTAGATCGGGGCCATCATCATGGCGGTGTACCAGATGTTGTTGGCCTCGGTCCCGGACGCTCCGAGATAGTCACTTCTTGAATTGGAATAATTGGCGTTGAGGCCGAATTCGAACCAATCGTATGGCGTGAATTCCGCGCCGAAAGCCTGGCTGTTATGCGTCGGAACGAAGTTGTCGTGATGGTTCCGTTCTCGTCGAGGTAGCCGAGCGACGCCATGTATTTGCTTACGTCTGAAGCCCCTGACATGGAGAAAAGATATTCCTGACGTGTCGGCAGCTTGGCTTTGGCCTCTCCCAGCCAGTCCGCGCTGTATCTTGTCGCCGCGTCTGAGACAACCTTCCCGTCAGCGCCGAACAGGTTCTCTACATCCTTGTCGAAGATGTTGTACTTGTTGTTGATGCCGAGAACGTTCTTGGAGAGGCGTGATGGAGTCAAGGTGGCGGCCTCGCCGGGAAGATGTCCTTCCGTGTAGACGAGATCATTGTACGTCGCTCTGTACATCTGTTCCATGTACTGTGTGGCGTTGACGGTTTCGTACGGGCTTATCGCCATGGAGCTGAAGCCGACACGGGCGGTGAAGTCTATGGCGATTCTTTCATCGGAGCTCCCACCGCTCTTGGTTGTCACGATGACCACACCGTTGGCTCCTCTGGAGCCGTAGAGCGCTCCGGCAGACGCGTCTTTAAGCACTGACAGGCTTTCAATGTCGTTGGGATTGAGGGAATTGAGACTTCCATCGTAAGGGATGCCGTCCACCACGATGAGTGGAGAACTGCTTGCGTTGATCGATCCGAATCCTCTCACCATTATGCCGGATCCGCTTCCTGGCTGCCCGCTTCCGGATGTTGTCATCACTCCTGACATCTGTCCGTCAAGCATCCTGGAGACATCCGCGCGACAGGCTGTCCCGTAATTTGTCACCCCTTTTCGTTTCCGCTGAACCGGTGAATGACTCTTTGGACGCCGTTCCGTACGCCACGACAAGCACATCATCAAGGACATTCACATCGGCTGTCATCGCGACATTGATTGTGGTGCGCCCATTCACCGCAATGGTCTGTTCCTGCATTCCGAGGCATGAGAACACCAATGTCGCGTCAGAAGGTACGGATATGGAATATTTCCCGTCAATGTCAGTGATTGAATGGTTGCTTCCGTCTTTCTCGAGGACGGCGACCCCGGGAAGTGGCGCGTTGCCAAAAATATCAGTCACCTGACCGGTGACTGATATCTTCTGTGCCGACAACGGCAGTGTCGCCGCTAGCAGCGTCAGCAACGTGAGCAGAATTGTTTTCCTTCTCATATTACTCCTTTATGCAACGGGTGGCCGCGCCGTATGATCGGTTGAGCCCTGATTCGCTGGCAGGATTACCCCATGCCATGTTCTCATAAAACACAGTGTTGGAATTGTCTGAACGAGTGTTGTACAGCGCGCTTCCGCCCACGCTTTGTAGCGTGCCCTTGGTAGGGTCGATGTTGCCGACCAACGGGAACCAATATTCCCTGCCGGCTTTCGTCTTGTAGCGGAAACCGATGCTCTTGTCGTAATCCTGATACCATGGGTATGACTCGTCGTATTTGCTGTCATCGTTCAGCTTGCCGGCTTTCTTGTACTCGGTTCTGAAGCCCCATCCGTTTCCTGCGGCAGGCATCCACCATCCTTCAGGGCATGGGTCGTAGATTGTCTTGGCATTGGTCTTGCCGCCCCACAGGTCGTTGTTCTGCAGGGACGCCTTGTCGGTGAGCCAATCTACAGCCGGCCAGGAACTTGACGGCGCATAGTAGAACACGTCCGGATGCTCTATGGCCAATTGGAGGTTGGTGCTTGTGTTGTCGTTGTATGTCGGCCTTAGCTCTGTCTTAACATAGATCTGGTTGCCGTTGATGTCATACAGGCGCTTCTGAACGCTGGATTCCACGTCATCTCCTCCCGGGAACGGATCCTTACGTCCCCACTGGTACATCAAACCAAGGGCGTCCTTGCTGTACTTTTCCGCACTCAAAGCTCCGAGATTGCGGTCCATGTATTTGTAAGTAATGCCGTTGGCGTCCGTCCATTCAAAGATGTCGGCCTCCGGGTCGTAGCCTGTCACCCAGACGTGCCAGCTCCACACGATCTGTCACCGTCGCGGTGCGGCGACCACCGCGTTGCCTTCCTTGCCGTCTGCAAGCTTGACCACGACAACACCTTCGTTTCCGTTTCCTGAGACAGAACTTACAAGCCCAATGGCGTCCTGCCAGACAAGAGTGGCGTTGTCAAACTCCAATGCTGTGGTCGAGTTGCCTTTCACAGCCTTGATAGTCAGAGTGCTGCCTGGTTTTGTGATGTCGCAGTTGGCTGCCCCCCCGCCGTCGTTGTGATCTCGACGATGGAGAGTGATCCGAATATTCCACCGTCCTGCCGTGATCGTCTGTCGCGCTGATCTTGATGTCGATCCGCTGGCCGATGGATGCAGGCGCATTGTATTTAACCTTAATGATGTCCTGATCGACGGTTGCTTCCGCACTCCAGCCGGAGGTTACCTCAACAGTCGGGATACCGGTGATCTTGGCCGGGGCGAGATTGAGAACCTTATAGGACAGTGTGAAGGAGCCTCCCGCCTTGACTGCCATTGATGCGGGCTCTCCCAAGGGCCGGAGATCGAAAGCGGCTCGGATGCGTTCACTTTGACGCTGACACTTTTTTGTCAGACTGCGCTTGTGCGTGTCGCTTGCCGTGAGCGAAACCTTGACCTCTGTCGTTTCGGTGATCACTTCCGGAGCGGTCAGCTTGATGATTCCCTGGTAGTTGACATAGTCTACCTTGCCTAGCGCGCAAACATATTCATCGTTGTCAACGGAAGGAACCAGACTGAGGGTGGCGCCTTCTGAACCAGTTACAGTGAAAGGTATCTCCAAGGTCTGTCCAGGATTTACCGCCGGGGCGCTTGTGTCGAAGAATATGCCGAGGTCGCCGTAGTCATTGTCGCCTCCGCCTTCTCCTGGATCCTCGCCACCTCCGCTACCGTTGCCGATAACAGTCACATCTACAAACCTTGTAAGCTTTCTGTGATGTGAGTCGGAGACTTTGAGGAAGACCTGAGCCTCCAGGTCTTTGGAGATTGCCTTTGATGCGCTCAGTCTGATGACACCCTATGAGTTGCCATAGTCAACCTTGCTAAGCTTGCAGGTCAGTCTGCTGTTGTCCGTGTGGGGGCTCAAGGTCGATGGCGGCTCCTTCGGTTCCCGTGACAGTGAATGGAATCTCTATGCTTTCCCCTGCGTTGAGTACAACGTCCTCGGTGTCGAAGAGGATGTCAAGCTCGCCGTAGGAATCAGTCATCTCATTATAGGTGCAACCAATCAGCGCGGCCGCACCTATGACAAAAAGTAAGACGCGGTTAATGAATCTGTTCATCTTGCTCTGGTAATTTGTGGAATCTTATTCTTTGACGCAACGTGTCGGGAAGGCGTAGTTGAGTCCGTATTTGCTCAGAGTCAGGGCGTTGACCTTGATCGCCGAGATGTCATCGTAGTTCCCGTTGCCGGAGGTGTTGACCTTGAACGCACATCCTCTGAAGTACGAGGCATTCAGCCTGCTTGCATAGTCCGGATCCACGTCCGAACACCAGACGACCGCGGTAGGGAGAGGCTTGCCGATGCAGTTGGCATAAGAGAATGAGGTGGAGTTGGAGTTCATCTCTCCAGTGACCGTGAGTCTAAGACCATCGTAGACGCACCCTCTGAACTGGACTTTCTTTCTGTTGCCGGCAGCGTATTTTTCGTTTGTGCCTATGGCGGACTGGTCGAAAGTCTCGTAGCTGGAGTCCCATAGTTCCTTGACATCGGTGGAGGCTTTGACTGCTGTCCATGCTGCCGCACTGGCTACTTTGTAGCCCGCCGGACACGGGTCGTAAGCGCTCTTCTTTCCGCCGTTCTCCCAAAGAGCCTTGAAGTTGTCAGCTCCGAAGGTGGTGGCATCCGTGGTGATCCAGCTGTAGCCGTGCTTCGCTCCGCTGAAATACTTGTTGTTGTAGTAGACAGTAGGATTCTTGATGGCGTTCTCCAGGTTGTTGGCTTCTGTGTTGTTCACGATTGTGATCTCCACCTCCGCACCGGAAGCGTCATAGACCGGCCTTGTAGCATATTCACCGAACCTGATTCCCGGGAACGGATCCTTGCGGCCGTACTGGTAAACGAGACCTACGGAGAGTTCGCTTTTCTCATCGAGGTTCATCGCTCCGATGTTGCGGTCCTGGAATGTGAAGTCCCCGACTTTGACATCCTTCGGAGCGTCAGCCGTTACCCAGAAGAGCCAGCTCCACACGACATTGCCGGAAGCGTCGAGGCCGTTGATGACGGCGTTGCCTTCCTTGCCCGAGGCGAAGTGGACGATGGCGTCGGATTCATTTACCTGCGCGACCTCGGCGAAGAGGCCGACAGCATCCTGCCAGGCGAGGGCAAGTGACACTGCTCCTGATTTCAGTCCGCTGTTGCCCTTGAAGGTAGGGAACTGGACGTATGCTCCAGGAGCCACGATGAAAGAGTTGGCTGCCTCGGAGAGCTTTACGTAGCCTTCAAGAACCGTCGGAGTCACGTTCACTGTTTTCGAGGCTGTCCTGTTGTTGAGCTCGTCGCTGAAAGTGACATTGACGTTGAACGGGGTTCCGTCAAGAATCATGGCCGGGGCTGCTATGCTGATTGTCCCATCGTCATTCCCGGAGTTGAGGGTATAGCTGACCTTGTAGTCCTCTACGGCATTGTCATCTATTTTGACCGTGATGTCATTGCCGCGTACATCATTCAGCGTGAAATCGATGGTTACCGTCTCGCCTGAACTGATGGCGACGGACTTGCCGTCGCTGATGGCAGGAAATTGAGGATCCAGTTCCTCGTAGGACTTTTCGCAGGATGCGAAGCAAGCGGCGATAGCGGTTGCCGCGATGCATTTGAAAATCTGTCTCATTTGTCTTAGTTGTTTTATATACGATTTCTCGTCGGGGCTTGCAAGAAAGCAAATGATTTTCAAAAATCCAAATTCTTTATTCTAGTAGTACTTGATTATAAACGTTTTATACGGAAATTGCATGGCCTGTGAACTTTAATGATTATCACCGAACCCCTACTTATTCATTACTGAACGATTACTTTGGAGCATGAAATACTTTTGAATAGAAACGTATTCTGATAAAATGATATTTTTTAGACTTCCTGATTAGAAATTTGCGTTATCGGAGGGATTCATGGGGCGGTGGAGTTGATTTCTGGCAGGAAAGCACAGTGTCAACCTAATATTCTTGTGTTTCTTGCTTTTTTGTCAGAAGAATAATGTGTACCTTATCGTAGGGAATGCGGTGAAGACGGAGGTCAGCCTGAGTCCGTAGCCATCGTAGGATGACTCCTCGATTTCGGCGTACATCGGATTTTTCTTCCGTAAACATTGTAGCAACCGAAGCTCACCGCGGCCCTTTGCTCCAGGAAATTGTAAACCTTGTCGGTCACCGCATACACTTGGCAGCGCAGACCGGCGTTCACGTTAAGCCACCGGGCCAGCCTTGTCTCCGCGTTTATCTTGTTTCCGAAGTCAAGTATGTTGGACACGTTGTCATTCTTCTCGGACCAGGTGTCCGGTCCTACGGACGTCTCTGGTGTGTCTATGATAGATGTCGCAGACTCCGTCGTCGAATTTGAGGCGCGTCCTTAATATTCTTGAAATTACGGCAGGTATGGTTGCTGTAACCTACTGAATGTCCGGGTATTGGCGGGCGAAGGTGGCGAAAGCTCCGTAGAGGGTGGCCTCCTCGATGTGGGCGACGGGGAGATGCGATTTATTGAAGCCACGCCCGCAAGTCCCTCTTTCAGAGCCTTTTCCATGAATATGTACGAGCGGGAGATCTGACCTCCAAGAAGAAGACACTCAGTGCCGATCTCGGAAAGGATCGGGCTTACGGCCTGAGCGAGGAGGGTCGCGACATGTGAGAACGTTGCCAGTGCGGCTGGTTCCCCGGCTCCGGCGCGGACGCCTATCTCCTTGACTGTCAGCCAGGGCTCTTCCTTGCCGCTCAATTCACGGTAAGCTTTGAGAAATCCACGTTTGGAGACATAATCCTCAAGGACCCCATCCATGTAGGGCATCTTGTAGATGCTTCTTTGGCCGGAGACGCCGTGGAAGAGTATTGGATCTTGCCGTCGATGCTGAACGCGAATCCCAGCCCTGTGCCTAAGGTGATGACGCAGACATTCTTGTAGCCGGTGCCGGCTCCATGGAACATCTCGCCTGAAAGCTGGGCGTTCACGTCGTGCACGAAACTGACCTTGAAATCCTTTCCGGCGATTCCTTTGAACCATTCTTTCATATCCATCCCGTAGATGTCCGCGAATTTGTGTGTCATCAGCGGAACCCCGGCATTGTAGTCAAAGGGGCCGGGAAATGTCGCCGCCAGTCCGACCGCGCTCATTCCCGGTTCCTTTGATTTCATGATTCCTTCACGAAGAGATTTCTCCAGGGACTCAAGTATTTCCTTGCGGCTTCCGTCTGAACGGATCGGTACCTGCCAAGTGAGCCCGTCGGCCAACTCTCCCGTCGAGTCAGCGAGCCCGCCCTTGACGAAAGTCCCGCCGACATCCAGAAGCACAACAGATTTATCTGTCATTTCCGTAAACGTTTTTTCATTATCCGCACGTTGACATGTTCAATGTGCGATTCACAGGCACGCGCAGACTTATGTTCACCGGTATGACCATGATTTCTCTTTTCCCGGTAGTGACGTAAGTGTGTTGTGGTGTGGTGCAAATGTAGACCTTTATTTTCTTAAGTCAAAATATTTTTTTTAAATTTGTGACCATACCAGACTTGACCACGGTCTGGAAGTATTGTATTTTGTATGCCGATAGTATTAAGCCTCGATAACTCTTCGCCTGTTCCGGTCTATAAGCAGCTTATGGACCAGATCGAGTCGGGAATCAATGGCGGCGCTTTCCACAGCGGAGAGCTGCTTCCTTCAATGAACGAACTTTCCTCCTTGCTGGACATCTCGAAGGAGACCGTCAAGAAAGCCTATTTCCATCTCCGTGACAAGGGAGTGATCTATTCCACGCAGGGAAAAAAGGTTACTACATCGCGGATCAGACCAGCAACCGGCAGATGCGTGTGCTCCTCCTTTTCGACAAGTTCAGCAGCACCAAGCAGATGCTTTTACAACTCTTTCCACGACACGATCGGCGGCAAGGCGGACATCACGATCTACCTGCACAACCAGCAGATCAATCTTCTTGAATATTATCTCGACGAGAATCTGGGCAAGTTCGACTACTATGTCATCACCCCGCATTTCCCTTTGGATCCCGAGACCCGGAAAGGTGTCCTGAAGGCGTTGAGGAGGATCCCCAACCGCAAGCTCATAATCATGGACAACTATCTGCCTGAGCTCCCGGGTAACTATGGGGCTGTCTATCAGGATTTTGAGAACGATGCTTACTATGGTCTCGCGATGGGTGTCAAGAAACTGAAGAAGGTTCCTAAGCTGAATGTTGTCATCGAGCTTTCCAGTCTGTACCACACCATGATCTCCAAGGCCGTGTCCCGTTTCTGCGAAGAGAACGAGATACCTTACGAGTTCTACACCCAGGTCACACCTCAGATAGTGAAGCCTTAAGGAGGTCTATCTGATTCTGCACGGTCAGTTCGACATGGAGCTCATCAATCTGGCCAGAGCCGCCAAGTCGCAGAAACTCAAGCCGGGGCGGGACTTCGGAATCATCTCTTACAACGAGTCTCCGATGAGTGAGATCGTGCTTGACGGCCTGACCACAATCTCGGTTGACTTCGTGCAGATGGGGCGTCTTGCGGCCGAGATGATTCTGGACGGGAAACTCTTCAAGCAGAAGTGCGATTTCCGGATGATTCATCGCAACTCTTTCTGACAGAAGCTTCTCAATGGTTTTTCTTGAGATTACACTGATATTCGGAGCAACATTTCTTAAAAAAATTTTTGAAGAACCGGAAATTGTTGATATATTTGCATTGTGGATACCACACCACAACACACATAACATCGGACGAAAATTAACGAATAAAGAATAGCGATATGAAGAAGTTGTTTGTAACCACAGTCTTGATTCTTGCGACGGTGATGTCTGTCTCCGCCCAGAAGGAAGCCGTATTCAGTGACATGGCAGAATTTCAACACTTACTCCACCAGGTTGCCTGAGACCGGAAAGCTTGTCACCAAGCCGGCTGACGGCTCTGGTGATTCCAGATGGTCCATCGGCTGCGAGACCCTTGACAGGGACTACGCTGATTTCAGCCAGTTCAGGAAGTACGTCGGACCTCTCGGAGTCGGCTACGCCAGAATCCAGAGCGGCTGGGCCAAATGCGAGCAGGAGAAGGGCAAGTACGATTTCGCATGGCTGGACGAGATTGTGGACGGGTTAAACTCACAGGGAGTCCGCCCATGGATGTGCCTTTGCTACGGCAATCCTCTTTACGGAGCTGACTGGAATCTCGGCTCCGGTATCTTCACGACAGACGAGGTGATGAAGCCTTGGCTGAAATACGTCCGTGAGACGGTCAAGCACTACGGTGACCGCGTCGCCATGTGGGAGATCTGGAACGAGCCGAACCTGAGGGGCAAGAACAATCCGGAGGCCTATGCGGAGATGCTCATAGCCACGGCCGAGGAGATCAGAAAGGTCAACCGCAAGGCCGTGATCATCGGATTCGGTCTGTCAGGAGTGCCTACCGCATGGCCGAAGAAAGTCATGGACATCCTTAAGGACAGGAAGAAGACCGATCTGATCGACATGGTTTCTTTCCATCCGTATTATCCTAATCCTGACAACGCCACGACCGACATCCTTGCCCTTGACAGCCTGATGAAGTCATATTCCCCGAAAATCAAGCTTTTCCAGGGTGAGACCGGATGTCCTTCAATCTTGAATATGGCCATGCGATGAACTACTACGAGTGGAGCGAGTACAAGCAGGCCAAGTGGGATCTGAGGCGCATGGCGAATGACTTCCGTCTGGAGATAATGTCAAACATATTCACTATGGTGGACTTACAGTATGAAAACATGCTTCAGTCGTTTGGACTCATCAGGATGAACCTCCGGAAGAAGGTTGTTTACAAGAGGCCTTCTTATTATGCGGTGGCAGCATATGGTAAGCCTGCTGACTACGAAAGTTCATCCTTTCGACCTTGAGGTGGATCACAACGCCACAAGAGAGATTTCCGTTGTGGGAATAAAGGATGAGGCCGGGAAGACAGTGGGAGCCATGCTGTGGTACAGTGACCAGATGCCGACCGATGTCCTTGAGAAGGACAACGTGAGCATGACGATCAAAGGCCTTGACATGAAGGATCCTGTGTACGTGGAGCCGATCACCGGTAAGGTGCATGAAGTCAAGACCGTGATTCTCAGGGGCGGCCTGAGCGGCGGGAATGTCCGCCCTGTCCGGCCTGCCGATGTGGGACAGCCCCTGTTTTCCTGATGGAGCGTGAGAGTGTGAGCATGGAACGGGAATAGTGAGCGTCCACATTGAATGATGGACACTAATTACATTATAACTAATGAAGGATAATTACGGACAATCAATCCAACGCAGCCTGGGGTCAATCCTCCGGGTTGCTTTGGCTATTCTGATGTGCCTGACCCTCGGTGCCTTGTCCGGAACGGGTTTCCAGGCCTCGGCTCAGAATCGATCCGCATCCAAGACCGTGAAGATCAAAGGATCTGTGATCGATGAGGATTCCAAACCGGTACCGGGTGTCGCTGTCCTTGTCAAGGGTCACCCTGAGTTCGGAGGTACTATGACGGACGAGAAAGGAGGATTTGTCTTCAACGTTCCGTCCGACGCCACGGTTCAGTTCTCTTGCATAGGTTACAAGCCGGTCGAGATGTCGGTCGCCAGGAATCTGGATTGGTTGATAACAATGGTTCATATTCAGCCCTTACAACAAGGAAGGGTGAGCCGGTCCGAAGGCGCAGGGAATCGTCTATCGCAAGAATCGTTTCACGATGTTGGAGAGCCACCATTTCTGGCTGTCTCCGACTCCGGATGTGAAGAGCAAAGGGTGGGACGAGAGAAAGTACACCCGTGGAGCTTGCTGCGCCATATTCAAGGAAAACGCTACCGGCTTGCGTTTCTTCCTTCCTGATGATTAGTCACATGCCTTTGGGAAAGGAAGCCAACGCCAATGCCGCTCCGGTCATCCTTGAGAGGGCGAAGGAATATAACCCCGAGAGCCTTCCGTCGTTCTTTGTCGGCGACCTTAACACAAGGGAATGGACCAAGTCTTCGGAATTGTTCCGCACTTATTGGAACGACACTTTCCTGACCGTTCCGGCTGATGTCCGCAAAGGTTCCGTCGGGACTTTCAACAAGCGGGGGGAGAACGAGGATATGAACGCCGCCCCGAGGATAGACTACATCTATTATCGTGGGGAAGGGGTCAAGCCTCTTGGCTACACCTGCGACAACAGGCGGTACGAAGGGTACTATCCTTCAGATCATTGCCCGATCTACGCTGATTTTATTGTGACATTGCCTTTAGTCTCGACGGAAGGCCGGTAAATATTTGGAAATGAGATTCACGCTTGGTACATATAACCTCAGGATGGAGCATCTTGACTCCGGACACGATAACTGCTGGGCGGTCAGGAAACCAAGGCTACTGGCATCCCTGAGGAGCGCCGGGTTCGATGTGGCCGGTCTTCAGGAGGTCAACTCCCGGATGCAGCGGGACTTGACGGAAGAACTTGGGAATGAATATTCATTCTGGTTTTTCAGTCCATATTCACAGAACGGGGAAGGGGACAAGGCACACGGCATAATGTTCAAAAAATCACTTTTCGACATGCTTGAAAGGAGTTTTTTCTGGATCTCCGACACTCCGGATGTCTGTTCGCTGGCGGATGTGGGACCGTACGGAAACTATCGCCGTGGAGGGTGCTGCGCCGTGTTGAGGCATAAGGCTTCCGGAGAACGGTTGTTCCTGATGTGTACCCACGCATGCTTCAACAAGGCTCCAAACGCCAGGTACGCACTTTTGTACCGCCGCATGGAAGAACGCTTCAACACGGAACGCCTGCCTTCATTTCTGGTCGGCGACATGAACACAACCCCTGACACTCCCGCTTCCGTCTCTTTTTCCGTGAATATTGGCGTGACGCTTTTGATCTCGCTCTTTCGCATGAAGGCCCCTCAGGTACCTATAACGCCTATAAATATCCCTCAGGCCGTGACCGCATAGATTTCATCTACTGTCGCGGCGAAGGTGTGGCTGTCGAATCCTACCGCTGTGACCCATCGTTGTATTCCGGCAGGTTCGCTTCTGACCATTTTCCCCGTCAGCGCTGTCGTCAGAATCGGATAGTGCCTTTTGGCAAGGTGTTTCACGGTCAGAGATTACGTGATTTTGCCGAGGAATCACTATCTTTGCGCCGGAAGCGGGATCCTGCTACGATGAATCCCGGTCCGGGTGATTTTAATTTTTGAATATGATCAAGTCAATGACCGGTTACGGCAAGGCTGAGGCCGTCCTGGAGACAGGGAAACTCACCATCGAGATCAAGACGCTCAACGGCAAAAACTCCGACGCGAACATCAAGGCGTCACTCCTTCCAAAGGACAAGGAACTGCTTGTGCGCACCGGAAGATTACGGATTCCCTTGTACGTGGAACAATCGACTTTTACATCACATGGGAGCCGAAGGCCGGTGGAATGGCCAAGCAGATCAACAAGGAACTTCTTCGGGAATATTACGACCAGCTGATGGACTTCAGCGCCTCGCTTCCTGTTTTTGACTCTCTGTCTTTCAATCCTAACGAGATGCTCGCCTCCATCCTGCGTTTCCCTGACGTGATGGACAACTCCCGGCAGGACATCATCACCGAGGAGAACTGGCCGGTAGTGGAAAAGGCTATTGATGAGGCTCTTGCCGCTGTCAATGACTATCGTGCGAAGGAGGGGGAGGCTCTCTATAAGGATGTCACCTCAAGGGTGCGGAACATCCTTGACCTTGAGAATCAGGTGGAGGGCTTCGAGAAGGAGAGGATCGACGCCGTGAGGGAGAAACTGATGAAGAATCTTGAGGCTCTCCAGCAGAAGGTGGATCCGTCCCGTTTTGAGCAGGAGATGATCTTCTACCTTGAGAAACTGGACATCAACGAGGAGAAAGTCCGTCTTCGCCAGCACTGCAAGTACTTCATGGACACCATTGACGGTGAGGAATATCCCGGCCGCAAGCTTGGCTTCATCATCCAGGAGATGGGCCGCGAGATCAACACGACCGGCTCCAAAGCCAACCACTCCGGCATCCAGAAGCTCGTTGTCCGTATGAAGGACGAGCTGGAGAAGATCCGCGAGCAGTCTATGAACATCCTTTAGATGTTCATAGACTGTCCATCCAACCCCCAGTCGCTTCGCGACAGCCCCGGTGGGGCATTGGGGAGCGTTCTCCCCTAACCCCTTGAGTCTCTTACGCTCCGAGTTTTATATTATTCGTTGGTGAGAGTTTCGGAGAGCTCGGGTGGGATTATGGATTCGGGGCCGGTTTTACGGGCTCCGGGTTTTATTTTGGCCTGGGACTTCTTGGGGGAGAGGCCGAGTCTCTCCAGCTTTTGGATCTTCTTGACGACACTCTGGTTGGACTCGGTCAGTTTCTTGGTCGAGGTCTCGTAGGCAGTCTGGGCCTTGCCGAGCATGGTTCCGATCGCCACATAGCTCTCCATCCAGCCGCTGAGCTGGCTCATCAGTTCCTCGGCTGTCTTGTAAACCTCGGCGATGTTCTTCTCCTGGTTCGCCTGCTTCCATGCCATCTGGATCATATTCAGAACTATCACGAGAGTCATCTGGCTCACGATCAACACATTGTTGTCCTTGGCCACCTGCCAGAGCATCGGATCCTCCTCCAGCATAAGCCTGAACGCCCCCTCGACCGGGATGAACATCAGATTGTAGTTCACTTTCCGCCTCCCTTCCGGAATATACGAGGCGTAGTCCTTGGTCTTAAGCTCGTCCACATGCTTGCGGACGCTCTCGACATGGGCCTTGGCGAGCCTTACTCGATCCTCCACCTTCTCCGCGTTGATATATTCCTTGTAAGAGTTCAGACTGACCTTTGAATCGATGATGACGGTCGTGTCGTGTCCGGTAAAAAAAGCACCATCACGTCCGGGATCATCGTCCTGCCGCCCTCGCTCTTGATCTCATGCCCAGCCTCGTCCGTCATCACGCTCTGGGTGAAGAAGTGCACGCCTTCCACCAGCCCGGCGTTCTTCAGCACGTCGGTCAACAGCATTTCGCCGAAGTCTCCTTGGACCTTTGAATATCCCGTAAGCGCGTTCGCGAGGTTTCTGGCCTCGTCTCCCACCGCCTGCGACCGCTCCATCACATTGTGAATATGCTCTTTCAGCTGCGCGCTTTGCTCCACGGCCTCCTTTCTGGACTCCTGCACGGCCTTGCCGAACTCGGCGAACTTCTCCTGTATCGGTTTCAGAAGATCGGAGATCGACTCCGCGCTCTGCCTCTTGAACTCGGAACTGTTGTCCGCCGACAGGGCCTTGAACGCATCCTTCATATTCTCAAGTTCTTTTGCATGCTGCTCCTTCTGCATATTCAAAGCCCTTTCCTGCGCCTCCTTCTGCTCCGCCATCGCCTTTTCCTGGATTTCCCTTTGGGCGGCCATAGCTTTCTCCTGAGCTTGCCTTTGTGTTTCAAGCGCTTTCTCCTGCTCCTCCCTGAGCCGGCTTTCATATTCATCCCTGGCCTTGAGTGTGCTTTCCAGCGCCGCCTTCTCTCCGGTCAGTTCCATCAGCCGCCTCCGGAGATCGTCCTCCGCGTCCTCATATTCCTTGGCAATCCTTTGCCTTTCCGCCGCATTCCTCTGAATGACGACAAGCAGCGCCACCACGGCAGCCACCGCCACGGCAGCCACCGCCACCGCCGAGATAAAAACTAATATCACCGTAAGATTCATAAACTAAATGTATTTGCGAAGCCAGTCTCTTAAAATCAAGTCATTGATCTGCTTCAGTTGGTCGTTTCCGACATAATGCTGTCATAATGTAAAACAACATTATGTAAAATTACATAATGTAATATTACGTAAAATTCCAGTAAAATTCAACGAGAGGATAAAAAAACATATATAATTGCAAAGAAACATAAAAAGTTCGGTTGTTACCCCCTGTGATGTTTGGTTGGCTGTGACAAATCGCATAAATTGCTTTTTGTCCGGTTCGGAATTGACTGAAAAATAATTCCGGAACGGTGTCGCATTTTGGAAACTTTTATTATTTTTGTAATGTTTAAACTGATATTATTGGAAGATGCGCGTAGATTTCTCAAGAAACTGCCGCCGCAAGTGATGAAAAAGATTATCTACAACATTGACAGGGTGGTTGGAGGAGAAATAAACGCGGAACTGTTTAAGAAACTTGAAGGGACTGAGATATGGGAGTTCAGAACATTGTATAGCAGGAATTCTTATAGACTCTTTGCGTTTTGGGATTCGCATAATGGAACTTTTGTGGTGGCGACACACGGCATCGTGAAGAAAACGCGGAAGACTCCGTGCAAAGAGATTGCGAAGGCCGAGGCTATAATGAAAGAATATTTTAATGACAAAGGGTAATGGAAAATATGAAAACGTACACATTTGATGAGGTCAAGGATGAACTTCTTGGAAAGGTAGGAACTTCTGAACGTGATGAACATGAGCGTAAGGTCGCTGAGGCGGTCAATGCCTTCAGACTTGGAGAGGTTGTCCGGGAGCGTCGTTTGGATCAGAATCTGACCCAGGAGGAGCTTGGGAAGAGGATGGGAGTCAAGAAGTCTCAGGTGTCCAAACTGGAGAGAGGAGATGATATGTCACTCCGCTCGATGCGCCGGGTTTTCCGCGCTTTGGGAGTCGAGTCCGCCACGCTTGATCTCGGGGCTGCCGGAAAGGTCACCTTGTGGTGACGGGGCGGGATCGGCTTGATTTAAGCGAAGCCTACATCAACCCCAGAAACCTTGTGCGTGCGAGCATGCAGCATCCGAGCGATCCTGCCTTGCGCCCGAGTTTTGAGAACACGATGGTGGTGTCCTTGCTCACTATGTTAAGGGAGTATTTCTTGATCGCCGCTCGTACAGGAAGCATAAGATAGTCCCCGCCGACGGTCAGTTTCCCGCCAAGGATGACTATTTCCGGATTGAAAATGTTGATCAGTCCGGCTATGCCTCTTCCGAGGGTAGTGCCGATCTCTCCCATCGCATCGATCGCCACGACATCCTCTTCCTCGACGGCTCCAAGCAGGTCGTTGAGCGTCAGTTCTTTTCCTGTCTTGTATTTGTCAGCCAGCATAGACGGGCATCCCGCCTCCAGTTTCTCCGTCACTATCCGTTGGAGAGCCGAGCCGGAGGCTCCGGTCTCCAGGCAACCAATCTTTCCGCAGCGGCAGATCTGTCCGTTGTCCAGAAACGGGAAATGTCCGAACTCTCCGGAAAAACCGGACTTGCCATAGTACAGGTCGCCGTTCAGGATCATTCCCATGCCGAGTCCCCATCCGACATTGATGAACAGCACGCTCCTCTCTCCGTTGGCGATTCCGCTGCGGAACTCCCCGTAAGTCATTGCCCTGGAGTCGTTGTCGAGGGCTACCGGAACTCCGAGGTCTTCCTCAAGAATGGCGCTCAGCGGTTTGTCCTCGTTGATGAAATACGTGAAACTGTAGCCGGAAGCGGTGTTGACCCGTCCGGTAAGGTCAACATTGCACGCAAGCATGCGTTCGGAGCCAAGCCCATTGTCCTCAAGGGTTTTCCTGATGAGTCCGCAAAGCTTTCTGCAGGAATCCTCCGTGTTCCTCAGGGTGAACTCGACATCCTCGTCATAGGACAGTGTCTGTCCCTTGAAGTCCATTGTCATGATGTTGGCGTGGTTTCTTTCCAGATCCACTCCCACAAAGAACCCGGCCTCCGGATTGAGACCGAATATGCTTGGTCTCCGCCCGCTGGCCGAGCCTTTTTTTCCAAGGTCCTCCAACCATCCGTCATCAATCAGTTCCCCGACTATCTTGGTGGTGGTCGGGACGCTGCAGTTCAATTCACGGGCGAAATCTGCGATGCTGAAATCGCCCGAGTTCATGCACAGTTCCAGAATCTTTTGCTTGATTATGGAATTCTTGTCCGAGAGGTTCTCGCTGAAATATTTGACCATCCGCTTTATTTTCCTTTTGTCCAGTATTCCTCAATCTCTTCCAAAGTCTTGCCTGTAGTTTCCGGAACCAGTCTCCACATTATGAGAAGGTACGGGACGCACATGGCGGCGAAGAGGAAGAATGTGCCTGCCGGAGTGAGTGTCTCAAGCATCCACGGCGTGAGCTGGCCGATCAGGTAGGTGCCGATCCATAGGGCCAGTCCGGCGATGCTCATCGCGAGTCCACGCACTCTGTTAGGGTACATCTCTGACAAAAGTACAAAAACAACCGCGCTTATGGAAATCGCCGTGCAGAAAACGTACAGAAGGAAGAACGTCAGCAGGAACCAGGTCGGAAGGCTCTGTGGGAAGCAGAAGTACAGGCCTATCATCAGCAGACAGAGGATCATTCCGCCCACACCCCACCAGACCAGCTGCTTGCGGCCTACCTTGTCGATGACCAGGAGGGCGATGACCGTCGTGAGCATGTTCACGATCCCCACAAGGACGGTCGAGAACATTGAACCTTCGCCGGACAAACCAGCGTCACTGAATATCTTGGGGCCATAGTACAGCACGGCGTTCACTCCCATGAACTGGCCGAGGATGGCGATGGCGCAGCCGATGAGGACAGCCTTGAATATTCCCGGCTCCAGAAGAGTCCGCCATTCGGACTTGGTCTCGCCGGCGATCGAGGCTCTGGTCTGCTCGATCTGCCTTGCCACTTCCTCCGGGGATGTGAATATCCCGCCGAGGATCCTTGCGGCCTTATCTTCCTTGTGCTTGGTGATCAACCAGCGCGGACTCTCGGGGATAAGGAATATGACGAGGAGGAACAGAAGATCCGGAACAGTCTCGTAGCCAAGCATTCCCCTCCAGTACTCGGAATTGAATATTCTTGTCCAGAGATCCGTCGAGGTGGAGGTCACGTCGGCGCCCTTCAGGACAAAGTAGTTTGATCAGGTAGGCCATCAGGAACCCTATCGTGATGGCCAGCTGGTAGAGCGACACGAGGGAGCCTCTTTTCTGCGCCGGCGCGATCTCCGAGATGTAGATCGGCGAGACGATCGAGACTATTCCTATGCCGAATCCTCCTATGATCCTGAAGACAACCAGTTGGTTGAAGTTGTCGCAGACGGCGCAGCCTATGGCCGAGACGCTAAACATCAGAGCCGAGATGAGCATCGTCTTCTTTCTGCCGAGATGGTCGCTCATCATTCCGGCCGTCATCACGCCCAGAATCGAGCCGATCAGAGCGCAGCCCACGTACCACCCTTCGGCGATCGTCGTCAGCCGGAACTGGTTCTTCACGATCTCGGTCGTGCCGGAGATCACGGCGGTGTCGTAGCCGAACAGGATTCCGCCTATCGCCGCCACGATGGCCAGGAACACTATCCGGGTCATATTTATGCTTTTGTCCATCGCTTATCGCATGTCAAAGTATTCCATGTACCTGTCGTAGAGATGTCCCGCCTGAAGGTAGGCCGACTGAGGGCTCATGAAGTGCGAGAACTCGAAGGTGATGGCCTTGTCGTAGCCGCAGCGCTTCGCCGCCTCAAGCTTCATCCTCAGTTTGTCGAACTTGATCGGGAGGAAACGGATCGGCATGTCCCGGTCAAAACTCTCGGCGTTGGTCCAGCACTGCATACCGTACTTGTCCGCCAGCTTCTTGTTGACAGAGAAGAACGCGTCAAGCTCGTCGTAGTCGATGTGTCCGTCCTGGAAGGCGCATGCGTCGACATATTCATGGATCCCGTCGAAGATCTCGTTCCATTCCCTCTCGTGCTGCTCTATCGAGACGGCCTGCTCCTTGGTCAGGTTGCCGCCGGCCGCATCTACCGCCTTCTTGCCGTCGATCCACGGGGAGATGAAGGTCGGCAGTCCGCCCGAGACCTCCTTGCACTGGCGCCCCATCGTGCGGAAGGACTCTATCGCGCCCTTGGTGGCACGGCTGATCTCGCCGCTGATGTACCAGCCGCCGAAGCTGTCGTACTTGCTGCCGTAGCGCTGCCAGATCTCGTCGATCACGTACTTGTTCGCCTCGACCTCGTATGACATGTCGCCTGTGTCCCAGTATTTTCCGGAGTCGTACAGTCCGAGCCAGAACTTCATGCCGTATTTCTGGGCAAGGCGGCAGAACATGTCGATCATGTCGGTCGAAGGCATGTAGCACCCCTTCTTAAGAAGGTAAGGTGACGGATAGGTGATGAACTTGCGGTAACCGCAGCGGATGTCGATCACGGTGTCGATGCCCATCGCCTTCATGTAACGGAAGTCAAGATCCCATTCTTTCTCGCCCCAGTTCTGGTGCGGAATGTCATGCGAGATCTCGTCCAGGAATGTGCCGGTGATGGGGAGGGCATTCCCGTGAGGGACGATCAGCCTGCTGTTGATGCTCTCGTCGGCCTTGAGCCTGAGGTCTTTACCGTTCTTCGAGGCCATTCCCATAGCGTTGGCGGCAATTGGAGCCGCCACAGCGGTCGCGGCGGCGATTCCGGCCTTCTTCAGAAAAGTTCTTCTGTCTGTCATGGTGCTTTCTTTATGTGATAGGTGATCCTTAAGTAATCCTTAGTAATCCTTAAAAGATAACTTAGTAAATATTGTCTTCGCAAAGGTAAGAATTTATTTCTTAAATTATTTTAATATTTATTAATTTATTTGTTAAATATTTGATGAAATATTATAACTTTGTAAAAATGTTAGGCTAACCTTTGTGGATAGATGACACTATTATTAATAACAACGCATTCTTTTATGAAAGAAACATCGAATTATTCATTCCCTTTCCTAAAGGTGGTGCTTGCGTCGGTTCTGTCGTTTTTCCTGTTCTCGGGAAACGTGTCGGCGCAGCCTTCCGTCAAAGGTAGGGTGACAGACCAGAACGGGCAACCGCTGCCCGGTGTCTCTGTCATTGTGGCCGGAACCACGAACGGCACGATGACCGGATCGGACGGAAGCTATGTGATTTCCGTCGCAAAAGGACAGACGCTGGAGTTCCAGTGTCTGGGCATGACATCGTTCCGGAAACTATGTGACGGAACCGTGCAGGTTTTGAACGTGACCCTGAAAGAGGACACTGCCTATCTTGACGAGGTGGTTGTCGTGGGTTACGGTACATCCAAGAAATCATCCCTGACGGGAGCGGTCTCGGCGATCAAGGGGGGGACGAGGTCCTGAAGGCTCCGGCCTCGAACGTCTCTCAGATTCTTGCCGGGCGTCTTCCGGGCATCTCCTCTGTGCAGGAGTCCGGAGAACCTGGTCAGGATCAGGCTTCCCTGCGTCTGCGCGGCTCGATCTACGGAATCGCCTACGTTGTGGACGGATTTCCGGTGAGTGACATCAACGACATCAATCCTAATGACATCGAGAGCATCTCTGTCCTCAAGGACGGAGCGTCTGCCGCTGTGTACGGATTGAAAGGCGCGGGCGGCGTGATGATCATCACGACCAAGAGGGGGGCGAAGGAGAAGACCTCCATCACCTATGACGCCTCGTTCGGTGTGTCGATGAACGCCAATTTCCCGGAGTTCATGAACGGCCCGCAGTTCGCCTACTATTATAATATGGTATTATAATATGGCGGACATGATGGACCAGCTGGCCAGCGGAGCCATCACCGACCGCTCCCAGTACAATCCGTACTTTACTTCGGAGAATGTCGCAGCGATGACCAACGGCGACCCTACCGACGGTTGGGACAATGTGAACTACATCGACAAGGTGTTTGGCACCGGATTCACGCAGAAGCACAACGTGACCGTGACCGGAGGAAGCGACAAGGCCCGCTACTACACCTCTTTCGGCTACTACGGGCAGGACGGTAACATCGACAACTTCACCTACAAGCGCTACAACCTGAGATCCAACATTGACTCGGACATCACCTCCAGGCTGCATTTCAAGCTGGGTCTGTCGGGTACGCTGGCTCACGGGGACACACTCGGGCTATGCCTCGGCGGGAGGCACGGACGGCGGATACAGCGAGCTGGGATGGCTGTCGGTGGCAAACCAGACTATCGTGATGCATCCGTATCTCCCGGAGAGGTACGAGGGCATGTACACTTCGACGATCAAGAAGAACACCGGACTTCCTCAGAGTCCTCTCGCCGCCATCTATGAGTCAGGCTACAAGAAGACCCGCTCGATGGATCTTTCGGTCAACGCCACGCTGGCCTATGACATTCCAGGTGTGGACGGACTGGTCGCCAAGGTTGCCGGGGTCTATGACTGGAGCAACTCCTACAACAAGAATCTGAACACCCCTTACAGCACGATGGCTTTCGTGGACGGAGCATATTCGAAGAAGAATGACCCAAGGGGAGTGGACAACGGCATAAACCTCGGAGAGGGAACGTCCTATTGGCAGCAGATGGTGGGACAGGCCAGTCTTGAATATTCCAACACCTTCGGCAAGCACAGCGTGGAGGCCTTGGCGCTCATGGAGATCCGTGACACCAAGAGCAACAGTCTCGCGGCCTACGTCAAGGATCTTCCTTTCGCCTCGCTCCCGGAAATCAGCCAGGGCAACCCGACCAAGAACCCTGTCTCCGGAAGCAGCGGAGCGTCCAGAAGCGTCGGCGGAGTCTTCCGACTCAAGTACAACTTCGCGGACAGGTACCTCATCGAACTTTCGGGACGCGAGGACGGCTCGTACCTCTTCAGCGGAATGGACAAGTACCGCTGGGGCTTCTTCCCTTCAGCATCCGTCGCGTGGAGAATCTCCAATGAGAATTTCATGAAATCTGCTGATTTTCTCAATGACTTGAAGATCAGGGCCTACGTCGGAATGCTTGGAAACGACGGTGTTCCTGAATATGCCTTCCTCAGCACCTACTCGCGCTATGGCCAGAAGGTGGGCTACAGGATGGTTGACGGAAGCGCTGCCTTCAATCCTGCCTATAAGCCGGATGTCGTGCCGTCGCTCAACTTGTCATGGGAGCGTTACCTTTCCTACAACGTCGGATTCGACGCGACCCTGTGGGACGGGCTTCTGGGCATGGAGGTGGACGGATTCTACAACTACACCTATGACATCCTGACCGGCCAGGGCTCCGGATTCCCGGCTTCCATGGGTGGGTACTATCCGACCTACATCAATTATCCTGCGATCGACGCCAAGGGTGTTGACCTCATGGTCACTCACAAGAATCAGTTCTCTCTCGGCGGCAAGCCGTTCTTCTACGGGGTGAGCGCCAGCCTGACATATTCAAAGACCAGATGGATCAAGTACAAGGACAATCCTGAGGTCAGCGACAACAGGAAGATTGTCGGCAAGACCTATGGCTCCATCACGGGTTGGAAGACCGACGGGCTGTTCCGCTCCGAGGAGGAGATTGACAATTCCGCCTGGTGGGGATCACGCCCTAACGTGGGCGACATCAAGTTCGTGGACATCAACGGCGACGGCAAGATCGACTACGACGACTGGGGCTATTTCGGACGTTCCAACAGGCCTGAGCTGACATTCGGCCTGAACCTCAATTTCGAGTGGAACGGCTTTGATTTCAATGCCCAGTTCACCGGCGGCGCCTTGTTCGACGTTTCCCTTACCGGAACGTACTACAACGGCTATGATGACAACACGATCTGGACTCAGACTTTCAAGGAGGGAGGAAACTCTCCTCTCTATCTTGTGGAGAACGCATGGAGCGTGGACAATCCTGACGGTACCTTCCCGCGTCTAACCCTCGGCTCTCCGGGACACGGTGGTGACAACGGTGTAAGCTGCTCATTCTGGTGGAGGGACGGAAAATATGTCCGTCTGAAGTCAGCGCAGCTTGGCTACACCCTGCCGAAGAAATGGATGAGCCATCTTGGCGTGTCTTCCCTCAGGCTGTTCGTCGAGGGACAGAACATATTCACCATCGATGGTCTTCCTAAGGGAATCGACCCTGAGTCTCCGGGCGTGAACAACGGTTATTATCCTCAGCAGCGCCTCTTGATGGGTGGTGTGACATTATCATTCTAAAAGGACAGCTTGATATGAAATACATTAAGAATCTGATTTTGACAGTGTCGGGAATCGCCGTGGCGATGGGGGTGTCCTCCTGCAACTCGTTCCTCGACATGACTCCGACCGACAGCGTCTCGGACAAGATGCTCTGGAAAACCACCGCGAATGCGGAATATGGAGTGAACTACATCTATAGCTACATCCTGGACATGGCCGACGCCAACTCCGGACAGTGTGCGGCCGGCATGACCGACGCCCTCACCGACCAGTTGAAGTACGGCTCCTACAACTTCAACGCTCTGTGCTACATACCGAGCGAGATCGCCTACGGGGGATCTGTGTTGACAGCCAACTACGTATCCGCGTACCTTGGCTACTGGGACACGATGTACAGCGCGATCAGAAAGACCAACCAGGGTCTGAACTATCTGGAGAAGTACGGTGAGATGTCCGGTGAGGACAAGACGAGACTCTCGGCCGAGCTGAGGTTCATGCGCGCATGGTTCTACTTCGACCTTGTCAAGAGGTACAAGGATGTCATCATCTATGACGAGGATCTGAGCGCCATCACGGCCAACAAGGCTCTCTCGACAGAGGAGGAAGGATGGAACTTCATCGAATCCGACCTTGAGTTCGCCGCCGCGAACCTGCCTGAGAAAGAAAAAGCGAACGGAAGGCTGAACAAAGGTACGGCCTATGCCTTCATGACAAGGGCGATGCTGTACGCCAAACGTTATGACAAGGTCGTCGCGGCCGCGGACAAAGTGAAGGAGTTGGGTTATTCTCTGATCTCAAACTATGCTGATGTCTTCAACGGCAACAATTCCGAGGTCATACTTGAATATGTCTTCAACTATTCCGACAATGTGACCCACAGCTTCGACTACTACTACTCTCCGGGAGGCGACTACACCACCAAGGATGCTTCCGGCGGCGGCTACGGCACGCCGACACAGGAGATTGTGGAGTCCTATGAATATGCCGACGGCTCCGGTCTTCCGGACTGGTCGCCTTGGCACACCGCCGAGGGAACCGATCAGAATCCTCCGTATGAGCTGCTTGAGCCTCGTTTCCAGGCATCCGTACTCTACAACGGTGCGAAGTGGAAAGGGCGCACGATCGAGCCGTTTGTGGGCGGAGACGACGGCTGGTGCCAATGGAACGTGGTCAAGGAGCCTAAGGGTAAGACGACCACGGGCTATTACCTCCGCAAAGGTGTGGACGAGACGCATGACGTGATCGCCAGACACGAGAGCACCCAGCCGCTTGTCATCATCAGGTACGCCGAGGTGCTTCTGAACAGGGCCGAGGCCTGCTACCGTCTCAATGACGCCGCGGGAGCCAATGCCGCCGTCAAGGAAATCCGCGCCCGTGTCGGGCTTCCGTACGCTGACAAGGCGGGGGGACAACCGTGGAAGGCCATCCGTCAGGAGCGCAAGGTCGAGCTGGCGTTCGAAGGCTTCTCCTATTGGGATCTCCGCAGATGGGGAGTGGCTCCGAACAACTATCCTGACGGACTCTCCGGCTATCAGGTGCATGGCTTGAAGATCGAGAGCGCAGGAAGTGGCTTCATCTACACCTATGTCTCTGTCGATGACAAGGACCGCAACTATCCTGAGAAGATGAACAGATTCCCTCTCCAGGACAGCGAGCTGTCAAGCAACAATGCAGTAGAACAATTCCCGGAATGGAAATAATCACGACTTATATGAAAAAGATCCACATACTGACAGCGGTTCTGACTCTTCTCGTGGCGGCTTCGTGCCATAGCCCTGAATATGTCGAGTCGACCGCGGAGCGTCAAAACCTTACCAGTTTCGAGGCGTTCTTCACATTCGGCCCCTTCATGGATCAGTCGATGTGCAAGCTGAACATCACGGACGAGAACGCCGATCGGTTCGTCATCCCTGTCCCTTGGTTTTTCCCTGAGACATCGGACAACGAGACATCACCTTACATGACCAAGGTCAGGGTGCAGGCTGCCTTGCAGCCGAACTGTACCATCGAGCCGGCGCTGACCCTTCTGGATCTGACCAAGGACAACATGTTCAGGTTCACCAACGCCAAGGGTGAGAGCAGGAACATCTGCATCACCGGAGAGAGGGTGAAGTCCAAGGCTTGCGACATTCTTGTCTTCTCCTTGGATGACCCCGCCGTCTCCGGCATCGTGGACAAGAACAAGAAGACCGTCACCCTGGTGTCCGCCGAGGATCTGAGCGCCTGCACCGCATCCGCACAGGTTTCGGCGCATGCCACCATCTCCCCGGATCCTTCGACTCCGCAGGACTACAACAAGGGCGTCAAGTTCAGGGTGACCGCCCACGATGGCCAGACCTTCTCTGAATATACCGTCATCAAGACTGTTCCTGACAAGATCGACAAGGGCTTTGACAAGTCATCGCTTGAGGCGTTGTTCAACTTCGAGCCTGTAAGCATGGCCGGACTCCCGGCCTACAACACGGCTGACATATTCCCGAGCCTTGCGGTGACGGGCGGCAAGCTTGTCTTCTGCTACGGCGACGGTTCCGCTCCTGTCTTCCTGAACGGCGTCACCGGTGTCAAGGAAGGCGAGATCAATGCCGGCGGCGTCGCTCCGGCGGCTGTCACCAATGACGAGGCGGAGAACCTTATCCTCTGCAACCACGTTGACGGCGGCGGCGAGTTCAAGATTTGGAAGGCTACCTCTGTTAAGACCGCTCCGGAACTGTTCCATTCGTTCACCAACAGCACGGATCTTCCTATGGGGTATTCAATAAAGGTCATCGGCGACATTGACGGTGACGCTGTGATTGACATAACCCATGAGGGCATCGCGGGTGTGACATCCTCAAGCAAGGTGACAAGGGTCACTGTTGCCGGCGGATCCGTCGCCGATGTCTCGGTGCTCGATCTCGCGGGATCCGGCCTCGCATGGGGCGGCGCTCCGGTGAACAACACCGACGCTGTGGCCGTGGCTCCTACACGGAACGCCGGGATGTTCCTTTCTTACCTACGATCCTAACGTCCTGCACTATGTCATGGCCGACGGCACGCTGAAGTCGTCGCTACCGTTCAACGACGGATCATCGTGGGCCTTGAATGTCAATAATCTGGACAGCAAGCAGTTCAATCACGCCACCTACATGTCGCTCTTCGTGGTCAGCCACTTCCCTCACTGGGGATGCGGCCCTGCCCTCTATCTGTACGACATCTCGGATCCGGCGGCGCTGTCCGGCAATCTGAACGAGACCACGTCGATAGTCCTCGGCAAGTCTTCCGTTGACTGGTTCCAGAAGGCTGACGCCGGCTTTGCCGCCGGAGATGTCGTTCTGGCTCCGACCAAGGACGGATTCAAGATGTATCTGTACTACTACGACCAGAATTCAGGAGTCCTCGGTGGCTATTCTGTGGATTGCATAAAGAAATAGTCAGATGAACCCTTTGAGGATATATTCCCTGATCGTTCTTGCCGCCATGACAATCATGTCCTGCGGAGGTTCCAAGGATAACCCTTGGAACCCCGACTGGGACAAACCGAAACCGGAGCCCGAGAAACCTGCGGAAGAGACAGGCAAGCCGAGGTACGTGTGGATTGACGCGGCGGCCAATTTCTGTGACTACGAGAACGACAAGGACAGGATAGCCGCGGATTTGAAGCGCATCAAGGACGTTGGTTTCACGGACATCATTGTCGATGTAAGGCCGACAAGCGGCGACGTGCTGTTCAAGTCCTCTGTCGCCAGTCCGCTGAAGAAGGTTGATGTCTGGAAGGGAAGCAGTTATGTGTGGGTTTCCAGAACCGGCACATACGACTACCTCCAGACCTTCATCGACGAGGCCCGCAAGGTGGGTCTCAAGGTGAACGCCAGCATCAACACCTTCGTGGGCGGCTACCTTTGCCCTTATGGCCTTGGAAGCGACGGAATGCTTTTCCGCGAGTCGGGAAGGAAGTCCTGGGCTTCGGTCATCAACGCGAAAGACGGCCTTGTCAGCGTCATGGATCTGACCGGGCTCCGAAGACTACGGAGCCAGATTCCTCAATCCTGCCAACGAGCAGGTGCGGAACTATGTGCTTCAGATCATCAAGGATCTGGCTGCATACGATCTTGACGGCATCATCCTGGACCGCTGCCGTTACGATGACTATGGCCTGCAGAGCGATTTCTCGGATGTCTCGAAGAGAAAGTTCGAGGAATATTCAGGCATCACCTGCTCTTCATGGCCTGGTGATGTGATGGCTCCCGGCACGACGGCGCTTGGATCGAAGGCTGGCGAGACGTGAAGAAGTGGCTGGAGTTCCGCGCGAGCGTCATCCACGACTTCGTCGCCGAGGCTTCCGACGCTGTCCACCGGATCAACAAGAACATACGCTTCGGCGTGTATGTCGGGGCCTGGTACTCGACTTACTACACATCCGGCGTGAACTGGGCAAGCCCTAAGTACGATCCAAAGGCGGACGGCTATTTCTGGTCATCGGCGAACTACAAGAACTGTGGCTACGCCGACCACTGCGACTTCATGTTTCTCGGAGCCTATGCCGGCGCCGACAGCATCTGGGGCGGCGGTGAGTGGACGATGCAAGGGTTCTGCAAGCAGGGCAGGTCTCTCTTGAAGGGGGATGTCAAGTTCTGCGGCGGGCCGGACATCGGCAACTCCCCGGGGTGGACGAACGGCGGTCAGGCTTCCAAGATCCCGGATTCGATCAAGGCCTGCATCAACGAGGGCGATGGCTTTTTTTTGTGTTCGACCTCTGTCATATCAAGATGTACGACTACTGGGATGCCTTCAAAAAAAGGGATTCGATGACTATCTGAAAACTGTGAAAAAATAACAAAAACGCTAAAAATGAAAAGAATATCCATAATAATGCTGGCAGCGGCGATGGCTCTGTCCTTAGCCGCCTGCAAAGATGATTCGAACGACTCCGGGACCATCACCATTTCCGGGGAGGCCATGAATCCGGTGTTCACGTCTGCCGGAGGCACCTACACGGTTGAGTTCACTTGCTGACAATGAATGGAGGGTGGCGGTTCCTAACACGAACCACTATACCTGGAGTTCGGTGACTCCGACCAGCGGCGGAGCCGGCAAGAATCAGGTGATAGTGACTGCCCTGAGGAACCCCGGCCACGACGGAAGGGAATATTCGTTCGACCTGCGCTGCGGACTGGATTCCAAGACTATCAAAGTGACTCAGAAACAGCTGAACTCCATAACCGTCACGCCGGGATCATTCGACATTCCTAAGGAGGGAGGCTCCATCGACATCAAGGTCGTGTCCAACATCGACTTCGACTACAAGATCGCCGATGATGCCAAGGAATGGATCTCCGCTGTCACGACCAAGGGTCTTGTTGAGAACACGGTGACTTTTTCCGTGGCCTCAAACGAGATCTACAACAAGTTCGAGGCCCGTCAGGGAGTGATAACCTTCACCAGCAGCGAAGGGTCGGAGGACATCGTTGTCAATCAGGCCCCTAACGAAAGATTCTTCAATGTCTCTCCTGAGAGCCTGGTTGCCGAGAAGAACGGTGGCGAGGTGACCCTTAAGGTCGAGGCCAACTTCCCTTATGAGGTCGAGGATCCTGATTCTGAATGGATCACAAGAGTCTCCGGGAAGGATGGTTCCTTTACTTATAAGGTTGAGGCCAATCCTGATTTCGGCTCCAGGGCCGGCGTCATCAATGTGACCACTGAGCTGGAGGATTACTCCGCGGCTGTCGAACTTAAGCAGAAGGGAACGGCTGATGTCAGTGTGCTTTGGCAGAAGAGGTATTCGGCTGACCTTGGCGCGATCGCCGTGGCCGGCGGGCCTCTCAGGCTTGCCGTGAAGGATGACATCCTGCTTGTCGGCAATGGCGGGAACAAACTCTACGCCCTGAACCGCCAGACCGGTGAATATCTGAAGGAAATAGCTGTCCCTGAAGGCCTTTCCGTCCACTCGCTTGTGAATGATGATGCCGGCAACGTCCTTGCCGCCGCGTTGACGCCATTTGGCGGGGCACGCTCCGGATCTACACGTTCAAGTCATTGGAATCCGCTCCTGAAATGCTTCTGGAATATGCCCACAACGCTATCTGGAGCTCTTCGATGGGCAACATCAGGGTGCGTGGAGACGTGACCCGGAAGGCAGTCGTCACCGCTTTCGTCGATGTGAGCCAGTACTGGGTAGGATGGCAGATTACTGACGGAAAGGTCGGTGATGCGGTCTTCGGATCGATCGCTCCAGCCGCCATCACGGTCTGGAATCCTTACGGAGCGTGTGTCGCGCCGGTTTCTGATGACTTGAATGACGGACTACTGTTCATTGGCTACTCCGCCGACGCCAACGGCAACTACGACCTGAACTGGTGCAAGGAAGTGGCGAAGAGCGAGTGGCAGTCCGTGTTCCACACCACCAGTGACGGCAACGAGAACTACAACTGCATCTCCGTGGCCACTCTTAACGGGATCCGTTTCTGCGCCGTCGAACGTGGAGCCCACTTCTCATATGGATCCTGCCCTGAGGTCTATCTGCTTGACATTACGAATCTTGGTTCCGTGAAAGAGGCTTACTATGCTGAAAGAGCGACCGTTGTCGGTGAAGGCACCTTCACGGATGCCGGAGCATGTGGGGATGTCCTTCTCCAGACCTCGGCCGACGGTAAGTCCATGGACATGTTTGTCACGGACGGCAACTATGACTGCATCACCTGCATAAGGTTCACCGCACAATAATGTTAACTATGAATATAAAAAATGTTGATTTCGGCGCGATGGCGTCGCGCTATAAGGAGGAACTCCTCGGGAATGTCCTGCCTTTCTGGCTGGAACATTCCCAGGACACGAAATTCGGAGGTTACTACACTTGCCTGAACCGTGACGGAAGTGTCTACGACAAGGACAAGTTCATCTGGCTTCAGGGACGTGAGGTCTGGATGTTCGCGATGCTGTACAACAAGCTCGCGAAGAACGAGGAATGGCTGAAGTGTGCCGAGCAGGGCGCCCGTTTTCTCATGAAATACGGCCACACTCCCGACTATGACTTCTACTTCTCCCTGACAAGGGAGGGAAAGCCGGTCATCCAGCCCTACAACATATTCTCCAACACATTCGCCTGTATGGGATTCGCCCAGTTGGCCGAGGCGACAGGCGATGAGGAATATGCCCGTTACGCCAAGGAGACTTTCCGCCGGATCCTGGAACGCCGTTCCAATCCAAAGGGAATCTGGTCGAAGGCTGTGCCGGGAACAAGGCCGCTGAAGGATTTCGCCCTGCCGATGATCATCTGCAACATGGCTTTGGAGGTCGAGAGAATCATCAACGACCCCGAGATGATGGACCGCCTGATTGACGAATGTCTGCACGAGGTTCTGGATGTGTTCTACCAGCCGGATCTTGGAGTGATGGTGGAGAACGTCTCCGCCGTTGACAATTCCCTCATCGACTGTTTCGAGGGCCGCAAGGTGAACCCTGGACATGATCTGGAAGCGATGTGGTTCCTTATGAACCTCGGAATCCGCCGCAATGACAAGGCCTTGATCGACAAGGCTGTGGAGATCTCCCTTCGCGTGATCGACTATGGCTGGGACAAGGAATATGGCGGGATCTTCTATTTCATGGACCGCAAGGGCTATCCGACCCAGGAACTTGAATGGGACCAGAAACTCTGGTGGGTACACATAGAGTCCGCGATCGCGATGCTGAAAGGCTACCGCCTCACGGGCAACGAGAAGTGTCTGGAGTGGTTCCTCAGGCTGGATGACTACCTTTGGACCCGTTTCAAGGACAAGGAGTATCCCGAGTGGTTCGGCTACCTGAACCGCCGTGGGGAAGTCCTGCTACCGCTCAAGGGCGGAAAGTGGAAAGGATGCTTCCATGTTCCGAGAGGTCTTTATCAGATAGGCTCCATGCTGGAGGACATCTCTAAGGGGAAGGAGGCCTGCATCTGATGCGCGGACAGCCTTATCCAATTGGTCTGTTGATGTTTATGATCGCTTCGGTTCTGCTGCACTCGTGCGGCGGAACTGAAGCTTATTATGACGTGGTGGTTGTCGGTGGCGGTGCCGGCGGAACGTCGGCGGGCATACAATCGGCCCGCTCAGGGGCATCAGTGCTGATTGTCGAGGAAACTCCCTGGCTTGGTGGCATGCTCACATCCGCGGGAGTCTCGGCGTTTGACGGTAATTATCGTCTCCGCGGTGGCCTGTTCGGCGAGTTCTGCGACTCTCTGGCCGGACGCTACGGGGGCTATGAGGCCTTGAAGACCGGATGGGTAAGCAACATCCTCTTCGAACCGAAAGTCGGGGCGGAGATATTCATGAATATGGGAGGGCCGCTTGACGGACTTTCCCTTGCTATGGAGACGGGTTGCGTCCGGGCTGAGAAACTGGACGAAGGCTGGCGGCTTACGTTGGACGGACCGGATGGCCGTCGCTGCGTCAGGGCGGGGATTCTGATTGACGGAACCGAACTTGGTGACATCGCGGCAATGTGTGGAGTGCCTTGCAACAGTTCTCTGTTGACACGATAGCAGCGGTACAGGACTTGACCTACGTCATCACGGCACAGATTTCGGCGCCGGTTCCGACAAGACGATCCCTTGTCCGGAAGGCTATGACGCTAAACTGTACGAGGATTGCCCTGTCAAGAGGCCATTCCGTGGACATGATGCTTTCCTACGGGCGGCTGCCGGGCGGAAAGATCATGCTGAATTGGCCGATCGCGGGCAATGACTGCTATGTCAAGGATGTCACCCGTATGCCTCCGTCCGACCGCGCCGTTGCGGTTGACAGCGCCAAAAAGGGTGGCTCTCGGCTATCTCTATTATATTCAGAAAGAATTGGGGTTAAGGAATATAGGCATTGCGGAGGACGAGTATCCGACCGATGACGGTCTGCCGATGATCCCGTACTACAGGGACTCAAGACGGATCGAGGGGGAGGTGACGTTCTCCTTGGCGGACATTGACCGGCCATATTCAAACACCCTTTACCGCACGGCCATCGCGGTTGGGTGACTATCCTGTTGACCATCATCACTATCGTAATCCGGATTGGAGGGATCTTCCTCAGCTGGAGTTCCATCCTGTCCCGTCCTTCTCGGTTCCTTTCGGGGTCATGGTTCCGAAGGAGGCCGAGGATATTCTTGTGATAGAGAAGGCGGTGTCCGTGACCTGCGTCGCGAATGGCGCGACCAGGCTCCAGCCGGTCGTGATGGAGATCGGCCAGGCCGCCGGCATTGCCGCCGCGGTGGCCGCTCGGAGGGCAGGTGGGGCGCAGCCGTGTCTCAGGGAAGTCTCTGTGCGAGAGGTGCAGGAGGGGATTCTTGCCGCCGGCGGGTATTTGATGCCTTATCTGGACATCACTCCGGACGATCCACGTTTCGCTGCGGTCCAGAGGATCGGCGCCACCGGAATCATGAGGGGAGACGGCCGGTCTGTCGGCTGGTCCAACGAGACCTGGTTCAGGATAGATGATCCGGTGAGGGAGGATGAGATATTCCTTGATGACTATTATCCGGGAAAAACCCTTTCCGATCTGGGCCTTCCTTCGTTGGATTCGCTCACCCGCGGCGACTTCGCCGTCATCATCGACAGCCTCCTTCACCCTTTCGAGTCCCGTCAGGTCACGCTCACTGGCGCTTTGGCCGAATGATGCTTTCGCGTCCGGTGCAAACTTCCTGCCCGGCTTTGACAGAAACACCAATCAAAGGCTTACCTGCAGAGTTCCGTGGGATCCAATGAATCACCTTCATGTGATTTGATAATTTCTATAAAATTATATACTTTTGTGAACTGAAAGTAATACGTAAGGTGACTATGGGTTTACGAAATCAGCTCCTTTTAGACCTTTACAAGGACAAAGCAAGTGTTTTCACTATGCAGGGAATCGCCATGGCTTATGGGCAGGGACTTGAGCGGAATACTATTAAGAAAGGATGATCAGCTATGTTAAAAAAAAGGCGAGATCATCAATCCGAGGAAAGGAATCTATGCCAAGCCGGGTTATTGACGAGAAGGAACTTGCCTGTTTGCTCTATACGCCATCCTATATATCTTTGGAATATGTGCTGCAGAGGGCTGGAATTATCTTCCAGTACAGCGACGAAATTACTTCGGTGGGTAATTTGAGCCGGAGCGTTGAAATTGATGGGAAAGTGTATCGGTATCGTAAAATCAAGGGTGAAATCCTGATTGACACAGCCGGCGTCATCCGCGAAGGGAATGTGAACATCGCTACTCAGGAAAGAGCCTTCTTGGACACTTTGTACCTGAACAGCAATTACTATTTCGACAATCCCATCTCCCTGGACAAACAGAAGGTGCTTTCGCTCCTTCCCATATACAATAGCAAAACTCTCGAACAACGTGTCACAAAAATTCTTGGATAGAAATGGATACGAACAGACATAAATTCTTCATGCTGCAGTTGCTTAAGGACATATTCTCTGACGCGCTGCTTTCCTCCGTAATGGCATTCAAAGGCGGCACCGCCACCATGTTTTCTTTTCTACAATCTGCCGCGATTCTCGACAGATCTGGACTTCAATCTTCTTAATGAGGAGAAGGAGACTGAGGTCTACGAGCGCGTCCGTAAGATTATCCTGAAATATGGCAAGATTCACGATGAGGCCATCAAACACTATGGCATCATCCTCGTGCTTGATTATGGCATAGGGCAGCGAAAACTCAAAATTGAGATATCAAACCGACTATACGAGAATCACTATGAAATCCGGAACTTTTTGGGTCTCCAGATGCGCCTTATGGTGAAGGAAGACATGTTCGCTCACAAACTGTGTGCCCTTCTTGACCGGACCGAAATTACCAGCCGAGATGTATTCGATTGCTGGTTCTTCCTAAAAAAGAAAGGACATCAGTCAATAAAGGAATCGTGGAATCCCGCATGGGAATGCCAATTGGAAAATATCTGGATAAGTGTATTGAGAGTGTCCAGAGTGCCTCGGAAAAGAGTTTGATCAGCGGCTTGGGTGAACTGACAGAAGGAGAAATGAAGAATTTCGTAAGGAATGGGCTGAAAGATGAACTGATTTCTCTTTTTGACCATGTTCAAGGCTGTCCCTTCTTTTTGTATAATGACTTTGAATTATTTTCGACGTGCTGACAAGTCGCCTGTTCAGTTCTCTATTTCGTGTCTTGTACGCCGATTACAATCCAAAATGGTTAAAAATCACCACGGGCAAATGGTGTTTTGCGGCGTGGCGCATCGACAAAGCCACCAGCGACAGTGAGAACGCGTCTGAAGTAGGCGAAAATTTTGCAGCCACCAACCACACGGATGACGTATTTACGTTCATTGGCATATAAAGCCAAAAACGCCAAAAAAACGCAGGAATAGGAATCTTGGATGTTTCGCGAATAAAATCCGAATATAATCCGCAGCACAATTTCTTGCCGCATTGGAAAAAATGGATTAATTTTGGAATCTAAATTTCCCGTCCGTCTATGGCAGAAAAAATCATCATTCTGGATTTCGGTTCGCAGGTGGACGCAACTCATCGGGCGCAGACTCCGCGAGCTGAACGTTTATTGCGAAATCTACCCGTTCAACAAGGTTCCTGCGCTGGACTCCTCCGTCAAGGGAGTGATCCTTTCCGGAAGCCCTTGCTCGGTGCGTGACAAGAACGCCCCGCAGATCGACCTCGGTGGCATCAAAGGCAGGTTTCCTCTTCTGGGAATATGCTATGGCGCGCAGTATCTTGCCCACAAGTTCGGCGGCGAGGTGCTTGGCTCCCTGGCCCGTGAATATGGCCGTGCGATGCTGGATGTCGTTGACCCTGAATCACCTCTGCTTAAGGGAGTTTCGGCTCACTCACAGGTCTGGATGTCGCACGGGGACACGATCGCCCGTCTGCCGGAGGGCGCGGAGGTGATCGCCTCGACCGAGAGCGTCACCAACGCTGCTTTTTCACATCAAGGGCGAGCAGACTTATGCCGTGCAGTTCCACCCGGAGGTCTTCCACACGACTGAAGGCACGAAAATCCTCGGCGGCAATTTCGCTTTGGGAATATGCGGCTGCAAGGGTGACTGGACTCCTGCCTCGTTCATCGAGACGACAGTAGCCAGCCTCAGGGAACAGATAGGGGACGAGAAGGTAATCCTCGGACTCAGCGGCGGTGTCGATTCGACGGTGGCAGGCGTGCTGCTGAACAAGGCCATCGGCCACAACCTCACCTGCATATTCGTGAACAACGGCTTGTTGAGAAAGAATGAATATGAGGATGTGCTGGCTTCGTACAAGGACATGGACCTCAATGTCATCGGCGCGGACGCGTCAAGGAGTTCCTTGACGCTCTCGCCGGCGTTACCGAGCCTGAGGCCAAGAGAAAGATCATCGGAAGGCTCTTCGTGGAGACCTTCGACAAATACGCCCGCACCATCGAGAACGCCCGCTGGCTCGCCCAGGGAACCATCTATCCTGACGTGATCGAGTCCGCCGGCATCGAGGGCATCGCCTCCAAGATCAAGTCCCACCACAATGTGGGCGGTCTTCCGGAGAAGATGAACCTGAAGATTGTCGAGCCGCTGCGTGCGCTGTTCAAGGACGAGGTCCGCAGGGTCGGCAGAGCCTTGGGCATCAAGGAGGAACTTGTCGGCAGGCATCCTTTCCCGGGACCGTCACTCGCCATCCGTATCATAGGCGACATCACCGAAGAGAAACTGAACGTTCTCCGCGAGGCCGACGACATATTCATAAAAGGGCTTCGTGAATATGATTGCTCCTCCCTTCACCTTCCGTCCGCTTCCGATCCTCGTGTGGAGGCCTCGAACCTTTATGACGCCATCTGGCAGGCCGGGGTTATCCTGCTGCCTATCAAGAGTGTGGGAGTGATGGGTGATGAACGCACCTACGAGAATCTGTGGCTCTCCGCGCCGTTGTCTCCACCGACGCCATGACCGCCGACTGGTTCCATTTCCCGTACGACTTCCTCGCCCAGGTCAGCAACGACATCATCAACAAGGTCAAAGGGGTCAACCGGGTAGTGTACGACATCTCCTCCAAACCACCGGCAACCATCGAGTGGGAGTAATGCTTTAATTTCAGGCACGGAATGTGCTGTCTTTGCCATCGCTTTGAGAAAACATCTGGAATACTTGAGCGCATTGGCGCTGGTGTTGTTCGCGTTCTTCTTTGCATCAACCAACCTCTTCACCCACGTCCATGAGGGTCCGGAGGGAAAGATTGTGCATTCTCATCCGTGGAGCGGGAAGGCGCATAGTCACAGCGACACGGAGTTGCACCTCCTTCAACTAATCTCAATCAATATATTCGAGGCGAGCGAACGGATCAGTGTCACGGTGTCAGACAGCCCGGTTGTTCCGAATCATCCGTCAGGGGCCTTGCCGGAAGTAGCCCAGACAGTATTCCATCACGTTCTTGGACTCAGGGCTCCTCCGCTATCGTTATAATCACATGTCTACTTGAAAAGTAGAGCCGTAGTCCGCATGGCCCGCTGCCGGGTCGTGCCTATTCCCGAATTTGATATAACGATAGAATATTCATGAAAACAACACATATTTTCGCCACTGTTGTGGCTATACTCATGGTGTCCATGAGTGGACATACTTATGCAGAGAGCAGAAAAACAGACGCGAGCGTTTCCGGTCACGTCATCGACGCGAAGACCGGAGAGCATCTTCCTTACGTTACCGTGATGATAGGCGGCACCCAGATAGGCATCCAGACATCATCTTCCGGACATTATTCAATCAGGAACCTTCCTTTGGGCAAGCATGAGATCATCGCGACTTCAATTGGCTATAAAGACGCTTCTGTCACTCTTGAGTTCAAGGCCGGTCAGTCGTACGAGGCCAATTTCAGCCTTGAGCGGGAGAATCTGTCTCTTGACGGGGTGGTGGTCAGCGCCACCAGGAATCATTCCTCCAGAAAAGAGGCTCCAGCGCTTGTCAATGTCATAGACAGCAGGATTTCGCCACCACCTCGTCTCCGACTCTGGCGGAAGGACTGACTTTCCAGCCGGGTGTCAGGGTGGAAAACGACTGTCAGAACTGCGGATTCACGCAGGCCAGAATCAATGGCCTGGACGGCCACTATTCACAAGTCCTCATCGATTCCAGACCAGTGTTCTCGGCGCTTGCGGGCGTGTATGGTCTGGAGCAGATCCCATCCTCGATGATTGACCGCGTGGAAGTGGTGCGCGGGGGTGGCTCCGCGTTGTTCGGAGCATCCGCGATCGGAGGCACCATCAACATAATCACAAAGGAAGCGATGAGTTCAAGCGCCGGAATCAGCCATGACCTCACCTCCATCGGGGTAAGCGGTGCCTTGGACAACAACACCAGCCTGAACGCATCAATGGTGACGGATGACGGAAGAGGGGGCCTGTTCGTGTTCGGGCAGAAACGTTTGAGGGATGGCTATGACGCGGACGGTGACGGGTTCACGGACATTCCTATGATCAATTCCATCACAGTAGGTACAAGAGGACACCTCCGCGTGAATCCTTTCTCCAAAATCAGGCTGGAGTATCATGGAACCAAGGAGTTCCGGCGAGGGGGAGATCGTCTGGATCTTCCGGCTCATGAAGCGCTTATCGCGGAGCAGACGGAACACACGAACAACAGCGGATCTTTGAGCTATGACGGGCAAAGTCAGGATGGCCGACAAATTTGGAACGCGTATGCTTCCGCCCAGCACATCAGAAGGAGCAGTTATTACGGAACAGGAAAAGATCCGAATGCGTACGGAAAGACCACCGACCTCACCGCGGTCTTCGGCGGTCAATATTCCTACAAGTTTGACTGTCTGCTGTTCATGCCGGCGCAGTTGACCGCCGGTCTGGAATATAACTATGACGACCTGAACGATGTCTCCTTTGGCTATGACTACAAAACCTCTCAGAAGGTACGCATTTTCGGCTCCTATCTCCAGAATGAGTGGAAGAACGCCCGCTGGAGCCTCCTCGCCGGGGTTCGCATGGACAAGCACAGCCTTATTTCACGGCCAGTGCTCTCTCCGAGGGTGAATGTCCGTTACAGTCCTTTCCGTGATCTGAGCTTCCGCGCCATCTATGCGGGAGGATTCCGTGCGCCACAGGCTTTTGACGAGGATCTGCACATCTCCGTCGCAGGCGGTAAACGGATACGCATCAGGCTCGCGGATAACCTGAAGGAAGAACGTTCCCATTCGTTCAGCACTTCCGCCGACTGGTATCACACCTTCGGTACCGTCTCTCTGAACCTGATGGCGGAAGGATTCCTTACAGTGTTGAAAGATACTTATGCGCTGAGGGAGACCGGAGAAAAGGCAGATGGGGGAAAGAGCAATATAATGGAAAGATACAACGGCTCGGGCGCTAAGGTTTACGGATGCACTCTGGAGGGAAGACTTGCTGTCGCTAATGAACTCAGTCTCCAGGCAGGTGTCACTTTGCAGAGAAGCCGTTATGACATCGCGCAGAAATGGAGCGACGATCCCGATGTCGCCCCGACGCAGGAATTATTCCGCTCGCCGGATTGCTATGGCTACATGGTGGCTTCCTACAGTCCGTTCAGAAATTTTGACATAGACCTTTCCGGCACATATACCGGATCGATGCTTACTCAGCACATGGCCGGTAGCGGCACCAAAGTGGATGTCGCCGTCCGCACTCCTTCATTCTGGGACATGGGCTGCAAGGTCAGCTACGGGTTCAGCGTCCTGGACATCTGTCGTCTAAAGTTGCACGCCGGAGTCAAGAACATCCTCAATGCCTACCAGAAGGACTTCGACAAGGGGGAGAAAAGAGACTCGGGCTACATCTACGGCCCGTCCCTTCCTCGTTCACTGGTCTTCGGCGCCGGACTGAGCTTCTAAAAGAGTCCGTTGGCGTCGAAGACTTGGGAATAGTAATACGGGGCGGAATAGCCGGTCACTATGAGGCCTTTGGGAACCTCCGTGTCGGCGGTCAGTCTGCCATCCTTGTAGATCCAGAAACGGTTCGCCACCTTGCGGTCCTTGGGAAAATATTCAAAATCAAGGCTGCTCCCAAAGAGCGCTATCTCCCCCTCGTCTGACATCGCGAAACAGTCGCAGTGCTTGACAAGAGATTCTTGAGGTCCCCTGCCGTAACCAATGCTCTTGCCGACAAACGTCCCGTCGGTTCCGAATTCGTACATGTCACAGGTGTAACTGTCGAAATAATAAATATTTCCGGATGGCGTGATTCCGGAGTAGGAACGTCCTGAACTGAGCGTTGAGTCAGGGAAATCCAGACGGATTTCTTCAAGGTTGAGTCTGGTCGGCCCAGTGACCGGTTTGTCCGTTTTTACGCGCGGGATTCGTGAATAGAGATTCTTGTCGCTTTGGTTGGCGCACGACATTGCGGCTAAGAGTGAACCGGCGATGATTGTCGTCAAGGTTACGTTTTTGAAAAAAAAATACCACCGTTGGCGAGGACATCATCGGTACAACCCGTCAATAACCGCGATGCGGCAGTCATTCGTGGCACCATTTACCCGGACAGGGCGCGAAGCGCAGGTGCCTCGTGTGACTGCCGCATCGCGGCGTCCAAACGAATATTGTTTTATTTAATATGTGCGATTGAATAGACCGGAGCGATCTTCTCAAGCCGGTTGCGGCCGTAGAGCCCGTCCAGTTCTGCGAGGAATATGAACTCGGTGACCTTGACACCATATTCCTTGCCATCGACGGTGATCTTCAGGGCGTCAAGAGCCTTGGCGATGCCCTCCGCGGTGCCGCCGGTGGCCAGAACGTCATCGATGATGGCGATCTTGAATATTCCATCCTCAGCCTTGCCGGCCGCGATGTCGGATTTGCGGAAGTAGAGATTGTCGGGGCCATATTCCTTCATAATCTCGATGCTTTGCAGGTCGTCGCCGGAGTGAGGCAGCTTGCCCTTCTTGCGGAACGGCACGACATTGGTCACCCGCTGTCCGAGGTGAGGAGCGGCGCGCAGAACAGGAACGCGCGGGCCTCGGGGGCTGCAACGGTCGGTGCGGTCACGTGCCTGCCGATCTCGCCGATCAGCTTGGTGAAGACCTCCTTGTCCTGCATAAACGGCATTATGTCAACGAAATTTATTCCCTCCTTAGGGAAGTTTTGATAGAATTTCAGTGTCTCTTCAAACATGGCTGTTGATAACTTTGTGAATATTGTAGGGCAAAGGTATGGACTTTCTATGACATTTGTATTAATTTTGTCCTTTAATATTCAAAAAGGAACAAGTCAAATTCCTTAATATTTATGTCAAACAAATCAATCATCGCCGCCACAGTCGCAGCGCTTGCCTTTACTCTAGGAGCAAAGGCTCAGACCAACCTTCAGACTTTCTACGATTTCGGTAAGGATCGCGGTCACGTGACCACCACCCTCGAAGGTTTCTACGGGGACAAATGGGGTAACACCTTCTTCTTCGTGGATTATGACTACAACTCGAAGAACGAGAATGACAAGGTTTACGCTCCAAGCGGGACCTACTTCGAGATCGCGCGTTGCCTCAACTTCTGGCAGAACACAAAACTTGCTCCTTTCAGTTTCCACGTCGAGTACAACGGCGGCGCGTACAACGGCTACACCATCAACAACGCTTTCCTTTTCGGTGTTGACTGGTTCCTTCACAGCAAGGATTTCAAGAACACATTGAATCTCAAGGCCCTTTACAAGACCATCAACTATAACGGCGCGAAGCACGCTGACGGCAGCAAATTCAAGAGCGAGGTTCCGCTCCAGCTCACGGCTGTCTGGGGTATGCAGGATCTGTTCGGCGTTACCGGACTCCGCTTCAGTGGATTCGCTGATTTCTGGTGGGAGGACCACACCGTCTGCCCTTACGTAAATGACAAGAAGGCCGGATACCGTGACTGGACAAAGGCGGAGGACGCTCACTTCGTGTTCCTTTCAGAGCCACAGCTCTGGTACAACATCGGCCAGCATTTCGGAGTTGACAACCTCAATATCGGTACTGAGATCGAACTCTCTTACAATTTCGGAACCGGAAAGGGCTTCTTTCGTGCGTCCTTGCCTTGGTACCAAGTGGGTATTCTAATATTCAACGACACTTAACAATCCAAGACAATGGCAGAAACAAAAACTCAGGCCGCCGAGCCTAAGAAGTCAGGCTGGATGACCAAACTGTTCGGATTCGATCCGTCCACGATGAAGGTCTCCACCGAGATCGTCGCCGGTATCACCACATTCCTCGCGATGTCCTACATCCTCGCCGTCAACCCTTCAATCCTGGCTGACTGCGGAATGGACAAGAACGCCCTCTTCACCACCACGGCCGTCGCCTCCATCCTCGCGACCCTCGTGATGGCTTTCTACGCCAAGCTTCCGTTCGCCCTTGCCCCTGGTATGGGACTGAACGCCTTCTTCTGCTACACGGTCTGCCTCGGAATGGGCTATAGCTGGCAGTTCGCGCTGACCGCTGTCCTTATTGAAGGTATAATATTCATAATCCTGACTTTGACGAGTGTCCGCGAGGCGATTGTGAACGCCCTGCCGCTGTCGCGCTGAGAAAGGCGATCGGAGCCGGTATCGGTCTGTTCATCGCGCTCATCGGCCTGAAGGGCGGCGGCATCGTCGTGGATGATCCCGCCACACTGGTTAACCTCGGCGACATCACCGGCGGCGCCGGTCTCCCTTTCCGTAATCGGTCTTGTCATTACGGGCGCGCTGGTCATCTTCAACGTCCCGGGAGCCCTCCTTATCGGAATCATCGCCACCGCCGTCATCGGCATCCCTATGGGACTCACGCAGTTCCATGGATTCGTCGACACCCCGCCGTCCATGAAGCCTATCCTCTGCCAGTTCAGCGCCGACACAAGCCAGATCTTCAGCCTTGACATGCTGATCGTCGTGTTCACATTCCTGTTCGTGGACATGTTCGACACGATCGGCACTCTTGTCGGCGTGACGACGAAGGCCAACATGGTTGAGAAGGACGGACGGCCTCTGCGCATGAACAAGGCCTTCATGGCCGACGCCATCGGCACGGTCGCCGGAGCCTTGCCTCGGAACAAGCACCGTGACCACCTATGTTGAGAGCGCCTCAGGCGTGGCCCAGGGTGGCCGTTCGGGTCTGACCGCATTCTCGGTCGCCGCCTGCTTCGTGCTGGCGCTGTTCTTCGCTCCGGTCTTCACCGCCATCCCTGGCTCCGCTGTCTGCCCGGCACTCGTGTTCGTGGGACTGTTCATGCTCAGCCCGATCAAGGACATTCCGCTTGACGACTTCTCCGAGTCCATCCCGGCTTTCCTTACCATGATCCTCATGCCGATGACATATTCAATCTCCAATGGTATCCTCCTTGGTCTTGTCGCCTATGTCATCCTTAACCTTTGCACCGGAAAGGTCAAGAAGGTCGGTTGGTTCATGGCCGCTTTGTCAATTTTAGTAATTCTAAAATTCATATTCTTGTAATTAATTATCGCGTAACAAATTAACAATTATGTTGCGCGATTGTTGATAACTTTAGCGATAAATGTGACCGACAGGCCGAATTATCTGCTAACTTTGTGAAAGTCGGTTCGACTCCCATTGCGGGGATCGGGCCGGCTTTGTAACCTGGATAACCAGTCGGCAATACTTATCGAAATAAAATAAACTGAATATGGATGTAACTGTACGCAAGACCAATGGCTCTTATGAGGAGTACGACAAGGTCAAATTGATGAACGGCATACGCGAGGCCTACAAGACAGCTGGCGAGGAATGTCCCGAGGCTGTGGTTGTCTCGATCGCGGAGAACCTCTACATTTACGACAAGATCACCAGCCGTGAGATCAGGCGTCAGGTCGAGGAGAGCCTGATGTCCATCAACAAGAAGGTCGCCGTGGCCTACATCGAGAAGTTCGACGCGGGCCTTGACCTGCGCAAGAAGCGCGACTTCATCCGCGACTACATCGCCGCGTCCAACGCCGCCACCGGCTCCAAGTTCGACGCCAACGCCAATGTCACCCGCAAGAACATCGTGACCCTCGGTCAGGAGCTCTACAAGGAGAACAACAATCAAGCAGAACCGCTACATCATGAAGGACAAGATCAAGGCCCTGTACGGACGCTCGCTCGCGGGCCAGTACATCAAGGATCTTGAAAGCCACGTCCTTTACAAGCACGACGAGAGCGGCACTCCGGGCTATCCTTACTGCGTCGCCATCACAATGTACCCGTTCCTTGTGGACGGCCTCATCAAGCTTGGCGGTGTGTCCGTGGCTCCGACCGACCTCAAGTCATTCTGCGGCGAGTTCATCAATCTGGTGTATTCAATCTCCTCTCAGTTCATGGGAGCCATTGCGACCCCGGAGTTCCTGATGTACCTGGACTACTTCATCCGCAAGGACTACGGCGACGACTATCTTGATCACCTTGAGGACGTCGTGGAGATGAACGCCAAGAAGAGGACGCTTGTGAAAGTCATCGACAACTACTTCCAGCAGGTTGTGCATTCCATGAATATGCCTGCGGGCAACCGTGGTTACCAGACGGTGTTCTGGAACATCAGCTACTTCGACGAGAGCTATTTCCGCGGTGTGTTCGGCGATTTCCGCTTCCCTGACGGCAGCGAGCCTAAGTGGGAGACCCTTTCCTGGCTCCAGAAGCACTTTATGAACTGGTTCAACGAGGAGAGGAACCGCTACATCCTGACCTTCCCGGTCGAGACAATGGCGCTGCTGACCGACGGCAAGGACGATTTCATCGACAAGGAATATGCCGACTTCACGGCCGAGATGTGGTCCAAGGGACACAGTTTCTTCTGCTACCTGTCTGACAGTCCGGACAGTCTCGCGAGCTGCTGCCGCCTTCGCAACTCGATCACCGAACTGGACAAGGCCGATGAGTCCCACAACCACACGACGCATCAATATTCAATGGGAACGGCTTCTGTGTCAACAGGTTCAAAGTCTGTGATGACCATCAACCTGAACAGGCTCATCCAGCTTGCCACCAGACGCTACTTCCTTGAGAAGAAAGGCGTTGTCATCGACGGCTCCAAGGCGCTTTGCCAGGGCCGACTACGACAAGAACCAGCTTTTTATGAATATATCCGTGAGGCCGTGACCGAGGAGACCGAGAGGGTTCACAAGTACCAGAAGGCTTTCAACGAGATCATCAAGGACTTCCTCGCCGCGCATATGCTGGATGTCTATCAGGCTGGCTTCATCGATATGAAAAGGCAGTACCTTACCATCGGTGTGAACGGTCTTACCGACGCCGCTGAGTTCCTGGGACTTACCATCAGCCCTAACCCTGAGTACAACGAGTTCGTGGACGTCATCCTGGAGACCATCAACCGCTCCAACAAGAAGGACAAGACTCCGGACACGATGTTCAACACCGAGTTCGTTCCGGGCGAGAACCTTTCCGGCAAGAACTACAAGTGGGACCAGAAGGACGGCTTCTACGTCTCTCCTAAGCACAATATGTACAGCTCGTACTTCTACAATCCGGAGGACGACTCCCTGTCGATGATCGACAAGTTCAAGCTGCACGGCAATGAATATGTCAAGCATCTTGACGGCGGATCGGCCCTGCATATGAACGTGGCCGAGCATCTGTCCAAGGACCAGTACCGCCAGCTGCTCAAGACGGCGGCTCACTACGGCACGAACTACTTCACATTCAACTGCCGCAACACCGTCTGCAACGACTGCGGGTACATCAGCAAGGACACTCTTGAGGTCTGTCCTAAGTGCGGAAGCCACAATCTGGACTATCTGACCCGCGTGATCGGTTACCTCAAGCGTGTCTCATCGTTCAGCGAGATGCGTCAGGTCGAGGCCGCCCACAGGTTCTACAACCACGATGGCTCCAAGGCTGCGGCACAAGAGGAGGCTTAACGAATATGATCAAATATGTTCCTGAGATGACCTCGGTGGTCATCGAGGAGATTCCCGATAGAGTTACCTTGGCGGTTGACATAAGCAACTGCCAAGGTAATTGCATTGGATGCCATTCTCCTTTTCTGAAGACGGATGTAGGTGTTGAATTGACCGAGAAAGTCATTGATTCTCTGGTCGCTGACAATTTCGGGGTGGACTGCTTCCTGTTCCTCGGTGAGGGAAGGGATCCGGAATCTCTGCTGAGGCTGGCCGCCCACGTCCGCTCCAAAGGGCTTGCCGCCGCCTTGTACTCGGGACGGAACGCGGTGGAGGACAAGATATTCGAGAATTTTGATTATGTGAAGGTGGGACCGTACATCGAATCATTCGGCCCTTTGAACTCCAAAACCACTAACCAGCGCTTGTATAAAGTCGCTCACGAAGCAGATTCATATTCATTGATGGACATCACCTCCCGCTTCTGGCATCGGGGTATCGATAGGAATGTGAAATAATATTCCGTTTTTGACGATAAAAGATTTGTAAATATTCGCTTGCATTCCCGAGAATAATTCCTATCTTTCGGATCTTGTTTCATTTTTGTTGAAAAGTTAAAGGTAGGTTTTGTATGTATAAAAATTCATTAGGCGTGTTCCTGCGTTCCGTTGGTATGGCTCTCGTCGTTCTTGGAGTTGTGTCCGCTATGGCTTCTTCCTGCGGCGGAAACAAGGAGAATAATGAGCCGGAACCGGTGAAAGAAAGTGTCGAGTTTACCCAGACTACGGTCTCGATTCCGATAGACGGGAATGGTACCGTCTCTTTGAAGGTCACCCCGATTGATAAGTTGGCCGATGTTGAGGTCAATGTGGCTGACGAGGATGTGATTGATTTGGACAGGACCTCTCATTCAGAAGGTTATGTCTTTACAATGAAAGCCAGGAGCCTCGGCTCGACCACAATCGTCGCTGTCCTTGGATCCAGCATCGCAAAGTGCGCCGTCAGCGTTGACCCTATCGCTGTGACGGGAATATCCTTGAACAAGACCTCCATTCAACTCGTTGTGGGTGCGACGGAGACGTTGAGCGCCAAGGTCACTCCGGACAATGCCACCAGCCCGAGCATCTCCTGGGATTCCAGCGACAAGGAGGTCGCTACCGTGGATAACGGAGTCGTTACCGCCGTCTCTGCCGGAAAGGCCACAATCACCGCGGCTTCGTCTTCTTTTACAACTGAATGCGTTGTCGAAGTGAAAACTATCGAGGCTGAGTCGCTGACGTTGGATGTGGCTTCAAAACTGCTCACGGTGGATGAGTCTTTCATCGTGAACGCCACAATACTTCCGGAAGGAACTACTTACAAGAATGTGGAATGGACTGTAGACAATCCGGATGTTGTTAAGATTGAGCCGTTTGACGCTGTTGAATCAGATAATCTTGTCTCGGCGAAGGTTACCGCCATCACTGCCGGTAACGCGAAGTTGACCGCTGTGATCAAGGACATCAAGGCTACGTGCTCATTTTCGGTGAAAATCAAGGAAATCCCGGCCACCGATCCGAAAAAATAGGCGATTATTACTATTCTGACGGGACCTGGAGCGACGGAGGATTACTCTCGATAAATAAAGATGGTACCAAGGCCGTCTGGGCGACTGACAAGCCTGCTCCTATCGAGGGGAAGACCGTCGGATCGGAATCGTGTTCCAGACAGATCCGGCCAGGTTCTCGGAAGTTGAACAAAAGCAGGGATTCACACACGGGTTGGTGTTCTGCACAAAGGGAGCCCACGCTCCTGGCGCCCAGTTGACCAAGTACGCTATGAATGAGGGAATTGACTGCATCGGTAACCATAAGCTTGGTAGCAGCTATTACAACGACATCTATGGTCAATTGTGGACGGCCACAGTCAAGGATAGATACCCGGGCTCCCAACTTGCGCAATATCCTGCTTTTGACTGGACTGTCACAGACTTTGTCCCGGCGGCTCCTGCCAAGACTTCCGGTTGGTTTGTCCCAAGCATAGGACAACTTTGGGATTGTATGGCCAATCTGGGTGGTGTTGAAGTAGCGCAGTATCTGAGCGGAATCCGTGACTATGGTTATGATGTCACGTACTTTGGAAATGTGAAGCTTTCCTACAAGCCGATGGATGCCATCAACGCTCATTTCGCCAAGATTCCGGCCGCTCAAAAAGAAGATCTTGCATATTCGATGACAAGAAATGGTCAAGGAGTATGCCAGATAATGTCTTCCACCATTTATGACAACACTGATGGTCAATGCTGCATTTTCTGGCTTGGCGAGAATCAGGAATTCGAGCCGTACTGCGAATGGATGAACAAAGATTTCATCTGCCATCCTGTGCTCGCTTTCTAGTTGGACGCTAATTTAGTATAATTCAGTATAATTATGAAAAAGGTATTTTTGACATTGCTTGCCGCGGCGTCGCTCTGCGCCTGCAATGGTGACCTGAAGGACAGGGTGGACACTCTGGAAACCAAGGTCGCCGCCCTTGAATCCAAGGTGAATGAGAACGTAAGTTCCATCGCGAAACTTGCCGAAGCCGCCGCCAATGCGGTGACTATCGCGTCAGTGACTCCGAATGAGGATAAGACAAGCTACACAATCAAATTCAGTGATGGTAAGACCGCCGTCCTGACAAACGGAAAGGACGCCGAGGCTCCGGTAGTCGGAATGAAGGAGTTCGAGGGTGAACTTTATTGGACTGTCAACGGTGAGTTTATGACCAACAACGGAGCCAAGGTTCCTGTCTCAGGCAAGACTCCTCAGTTCAAGATCCAGAATGGCAAATGGTATGTCTCTTATGACGGGAAGGCTTGGGATGAGGTTCCAGTGTCAGGCACTGTCGAGCCTAAGCTTGAAATGACAGAGACTGAGACCGAGTATGTATTCACGCTCGGCGAGACTGTCATCAAGATCGTCAAGGAGAAGGCTTTTGCGATCAAGGTCAAGGCTGACTCAAGGATGGTTGTCTCAGGACAGGTTGTCACAATAGGCTATACTCTGTTCGGCGCAGATGCGACCACCCACGTTGTCGCTGAGTCCAAGGGCCTTGAGGCCGAGGTTGACGAGGCCAGTTCAACGGTCAAGATCACCGTTCCGAAGACGATATCCGCCGATGCCTATGTTATTGTCAAGGCAAGGCAGTGCGCAACAGTGACGGTAAGTAATTCCGCACAGTACATCTCCTTTACCCAAGGGGAAACTTATGGCACTTTCGGCGGTGTCATAGTAAAGGATGGTAATGAATATCTTAACTGGTAAAACGAACTGAAATGAAAAAGTCATTATACATCGCGGCCGCTTTAATGGCAATAGTCGGCTGCTCCAAGTCAGAACTCGCTCCGGAAACCGCCGGAACACACGATATCAATGTCTCCGTCGCTGTCAGCACAGGAGATGACACAAGGGCGGTCTTCGATGGCGACAGCCACATCAAATTCGAGAAGGGTGACTATTTCTATGCCGCTGTGGCGAAGAAGGGAACTCCCACCAAAGGTGTCAAGGTCGCAAAAAGCAAAGGAGCTGCCGCCGGAGTGTATTACTCTATATTCAAAATCAAGGATTTCGAGGCCACCGCTCCTGTCTTCGATGGCGAGCTTTGGAGCATAGTGGACGCTGATTTTGCTGATGAATATAATTTCTATGGCGTTTTCCCTGCCGCTGCCGTAAATACGGCTTACTCTGAGGAAGACCTCACGTCCTGGACTGTAAAGATTCCTGAGGAACAGACCGCGACCCAGACTTCCTGGTACAACCGCGCGGACATCATGCTCGTGAAGCCGACCACAATCTCGACTTCAAACAAGACTCACAATGATGAATATGGTGAGTATTCCACCGTCAACAGTGAGAAACTTGAGTTCGCTCACTTGTTCGGTTTTGGAAAAATCACATTCGCTGGAGTTCCGGACGCCTATAAGTCTCAGGTTGTGAAAAGCGTAAGAATTGAGGCTGTCGGTGAGAACAAGGCTCTTGCCGGACGTTTCAGCGTTGACATCACCAAGGACGTTTACGATGCTGATGTAAAGTCAACATCTCCAGTCTCATACATCAACCTTCCAGGCGATGGTACGACCACGGTGTCCGACTATGTGGCTTGGTTCGTTGCCAACAACGGTGAATTTGATGTCAAGATCACTGTATTCACGAATAAGGCAGACCTCGTGTTCGAGCGTAAGGGACTCGTCATCGCACGCAGCGCGATCACTTCTCCTATCGTCAACTACAAGAGCTCCGATGTCGTGACATCACACGATGTGGCTCTTGCTGAAGGTGAGACCTGGACAAACACGCCGGCATATTCCAAGATCATCAATAGCTCTTACAAGGAAAGGGCTTGGGGCGACGGAGACAAGAAGATGAATTTCTCCATCTCATATCCTGGGTCAAACAATGGCAATTACGGAACGTCCTTATATACTACGGATGGCTATACCCAGGGACTTGCCAGCTCGACTATCATAGGTGGAAAGGTCGTTCTTTCTTCCGCGGCTGATTTCAGTGGAGTCAAGATGGTCAAGGCTAATCTTGGCATCTACACAGATGACGCTACCGCAGACTTCACTATGAGTCTTGTCAAGGATGGTAAGACTTATGTTCTCGGCAAGTTCAACATCACTGGTAGTGGCAAGAATCCTGACGGCAAAGATTACTATTTCCCGGCCAACTCTGAAACCGAGTCTGGACAGCTTGTTCTCACGGTAGATAATCTTTCCAACCAAAGCTGCCGTCCTTACATCGGTGCGCTCAGCATCAATCCGGCTCCTGGAATCGTACTTGACAGCAAGACGATCAAGGTGGCGAAGACTGCCCATTCCGAGACCGTTGACTGCGGAGTCTATGCGGCCACCGGTGATCCTACCGTGACTGTCGCTGATGATGCTAAGTCCTGGCTTTCCGCTTCCTGGGCTTCCAACAAGCTCACTGTGACCGTGACAGAGAACACCGGCAAGAAGAGAGTAGGAACAATCACCATCAAGGCCAAGGGCTTGTCAGAGACCACAGAGACTGAACTGTCGAGCAGGCCAGTGTCACCGCTGTTACGTATAAACTTTCTGTGACCGCTGCTGATATGTACAAGGTTCTAAAGGCAGAGGCTGACAAGCTTACAAATGAGGGAAAGGAGGTTGATCCGTTGTCCGGCTATCCTGTCACAGCAAAGTTCACGGCCAAGGGCGTGAATGATGCGACGAAGACCACGGAGGTGGAGATCTATGGCGACAAACTCTACATCGGCTCTGCCACCGAGACCTCTTTCAAGTCCAAGGGAAGCATCAAATGCACATCGGCTGTCGGTGCGATCTCCAAGATTGTTGTCGTTGCGGACAAGAAGATGAAGGCGGGCGCTTACGATGATCTTATCTTGAAGTTGTCCTCTGACGGAAGTTCGTGGTCAAAGGTCAACAGCAATGCTTTTTGTCTTACACTGGTGACGGTCCTTACACCAGTACGGCTGTGATAGAGGACGATTCTATCAATTGGTTTGACATAGCTGTTACCGCTTGGGGTAGTTCGACACCGATCTACAGTTTTGAAGTAACATTTACGACCGACTGATGAGTGGATTAAATAATCTGTTCAAGATGATTGTGGCTATGGTTCTTACCATAGTCACAATTTCTTGTGAAAAGGATAATGGCGGGTCAGGGATTGACTCCACCATCAATATTTCCGGAAAGAAGTTGTTGACGGTCTCGTCGGAGGCTTCCGGATTCGAGGTGAAATATTCAGTGACAGGAAGCGGGGCCGGCCAGGCTGTGACCGCTGTCTCCGATCAGGATTGGGCTGTCGTGGACGGCAGCGTGCCGGGAACTGTTTCGGTTTCGGTCGGCGCCAATCTTTCCGCAGAGGACAGGACTGCCGTGATAACCTTGACCCTTAAGGGTGCCGAGGACGCTTTTGTGACCGTTCTCCAGTCTTCTGATCCGGATTACAGAATTGACACCAAACAGAGCTTTGCTCTGGCCGTCACGGATGTCGAGGCTTCCAGTGCTTTCGTCACCGTCGCCCCTACGAACTCCGATTCGTACTACTGCTATGGTGTTGTCGCCGCTGAGCAATACTCCAAGTTCAACGGTGACGGAAAGGCTTTTGTCGCTGACTATGCCAAGCAGTTGATCGACTATGCCCGTAAGGCTGCCGAGGCCAACGGACAGGAATTCTCTCTTAAGAATTATCTTACTAAGGGTTATAAATCACATACTTACGATGGGTTTACACCTCTGTCGGACTACTATCTGTTCGCGTTTGATATGACTTTGGGCGGGGAGTGCAGCGGCAATGTCGCGGTGAAGAAGTTCACAACGAAGAAATATCCTGATTCGGCTCCTGATTTCAGAATCACTGTGGATGCGGACGCTAACGTCAAGGTGGTCCCGTCCGATGCCTCTGTCACTTATGTGCTGACTGTCGATTCTTATGAGGTCTGGAGCAAGAGCGCCACTCCGAAAGCCTGTGCCGAGGATTTCCTCAAATGGGTTGAGGAAAGTGACAACTCCATCAGGTCGTTCATGCATCAGGGTGAGTTCTCGGAATGCTATTATAATCCTAAGGCTCAGGTGGGTAACCTTACCACCGGAGATTATGTGGCGTATGCTTTCGGGTACAACGGCTCGAAGATAACAACCGGGATCTCCTATCTGAAATTCCATTTTGACGAACCGAAAAAGTAAACTTGAATGAAGATTCCATCATTGCTCAGGCTGACCGCGTTGGCCTGTGCGGCTGCGATAGTATTCGCTGCCTGTGGCGGCAACGCCGAAGACAACGAGGAGGCTACCTCGACTTTTGACGTGAATGTCAAGCTCCTCAGCATCGGGTCTGAAGGTGGCAAGCTTGCCGTCGATTACAGCATCAAAGGCTCCAAGGAGGGCAACACCGCCGAGGTCTCGACAGACAAAGACTGGATCCATCTCGGCAAGACCTACAGCACGACGTTCAGTTTCAATGTTGACAAGAACGAAACCGGAGAGGACAGAACCGGAGAGATCAAGATGACCTGCAAGGGTGTCCAGCCGCTGACTCTTGTCGTGAGCCAGGGCAAGGAAGGCTCATCCTCACAGGCTTACAACAAGTTCAAGATTGAGGTCAGCGAGATCACGACTTCTTCCGCGAGGGTGGTCATCACTCCGGTTAACGCCGCTGAAGAGACCTACCTCTACTCGATCGTCAGCAAATCTGACTACGATAGGTTCGCCAATGTTGAGGCTTACATCAAGAAGCGGATCGAGCAGATAAAGGAAATGTGTGCCATCTATGGGATGAACCCGAACTCTTTCCTGACCAAGGGCACGTTCGACACGGCCAAACTGGAGACTGCCCGGAAGACCACGATTATGGACAACACGGCATATTATGCCTCTGCCTTTGACCTCAGTTTCGATGACAAGGGCAACGCCAGCTACAGCGGGAAGATCGATCTTTGCGAGTTCCGCTCCAAAGGCCACGCAATCCAATATGACTCTGTCTCTGAGCGTCTCCGGCACGCATCTCAACGTCACGTCCTCATCGTCAGGTGACACCTGGATCTGTGATGTGGTGTCCAAGGATGCGTGGGACGAATTCTCAGTGCCGGAAGATGCCGCGCACACCTACATCTCCACGATGACCCAGTACGGCGCGTTGACCCTGTACAACGGAAGCCAGAGTGTTGATGTCTCCGGCAGCCTGACAGAGAGGGGCAAGGAATATGTCGCGTTCGCGGTGGGTTACAGGCAGTCCGACACGGACGACGGTCTGACAACAGAAGTCGAGTACATAACTTTCAAGTATTAGTTTATGAATATATTCAAAAGGAAGGCGCTTCCTTTCACCGCCATTTGCGCGGCTCTCGCCGTGTCAGCGGCTTGTGAGAAGCAGGAATCGCCGGAACATAATGGTGGTGAGAAGTCCGGACCGATCATAATCAATGAGTCTCCGGCCGCCATCAAAGGTGAGCTGATCATAAAGATCAAGGGCTCGGATGTGGGGACAAGGTCCGCCGGTTCGTCTGACGATGCGCTGGACGGCACCCGTGAGGTCTCCGAAGTGCTGGCACAGAACGGAAAGTTCCGTCTGGAAAGGCTTTTCCCTGAGTGCGGACGTTTCGAGGCCCGCACCCGCGCGGAAGGGCTGGACACTTGGTACATAGCCAGCTTCGACAAGACTTTGGAAACTTCGGATGTGGTCGCCCAACTGAAGAAATGTGGCTCGGTGGAAAGCATTGAATATTCACTGCCGGTCGTGATGTCAAGCGCTGAGGGAGAGGGCTCACCGTCAATCGCTCCGATGGCGTTGTCGGCCAGCCGCAAGGAAGTGTTCCCGTTCAACGAGAGCAGGATGGTCCAGCAGATGCAGTGGCACTACAACAACACCGGCTCGATCTTCGGAAAGACCGGTCTGGTCGGCGCCGACGCTGACGTGTGGGCGGCCTGGAAACTCTGCGCAGGCAACCCGGATGTCATCGTGGCCGTGATTGACCAAGGCGTGAAGTACGATCACGAGGACCTTGCCGACAATATGTGGATCAACAAGGGTGAGATTCCTGGCAACGGAATCGATGACGACGGCAACGGCTACATTGATGACATCCATGGATTCAATTTCGTGGACAACAAAGGCACGATCATAACATCCTCGAACCTTTCGCACGGCACGCACGTCGCCGGAACCATCGCCGCCGTCAACAACAACGGCATCGGCGTGAACGGAATCGCCGGTGGATCAGGCAATAAGGATGGTGTCAGGATAATGACCCTCCAGACTTTGGGAGCAAGCGAGAACGGTTCCTCAGGCTCCGGGCTCGGCGGAATCGTCAGGGCTATGAAATATGCCGCCGACAACGGGGCGGTCATCTGCCAGAACAGCTGGGGCTACAACCAGAAACTCAGCTGGAACACTTGGACACGCAGCTCGTTCTCGGCTCTGAGACGCGCCATCGACTACTTCGTCAAGTACGCCGGCGTTGACGAGAACGGCGAACAGACCGGCCCGATGAAAGGCGGAATCGTGATCTTCGCCGCCGGCAACGAGGCTGTCAACCATCAGTCATTTCCTGCCGCGGACAAGAGCGTGGTGAGCGTCGCCTCATATTCTTACACCGGTGACGCGGCATATTACACCAACTACGGCACTTGGGTGGACATCTCCGCTCCGGGCGGCGACACCTACGCAGACAGCAACTATGGCGGCGTTTACAGCACCAGCGTCAATGAGGACGGTACCTCCGGCTATGAATATATGCAGGGAACATCTATGGCCTGCCCTCACGTCAGCGGAGCCTGTGCCCTGGCCGTCTCCTACTATTACGGCAAGGACAAGCGTATGGGGCTTACCCCGGATATGCTCCGCTCGGCGCTTCTTAGCTCCGCCCGTCCAATCAACGCCAACCTCAGCGCTCCGTATGTCGGGAATATGGGCGTGGGAATGCTCGACACCTACCGTCTGCTTCAGTATATGGGCTATCTGGGAGAGATCCCGGCTCAGACCCTCACCGCCGGCCAGACAAAGACACTGGAGATGTCGGAATATTTCCCGTCGGTACAGGTGCTGTCATATTCAGTCTCGGATCCTGCTGTCGTGAAGGCTTCTCTGTCGAAGGGAGTCCTCACGCTTGAGGGTGTGTCTTCCGGAACGGCGGAAGTCACTGTCTCTGACGGTAATTCAATGTTCAAGACAATAAAGGTAACAGTCAACTGATGAACAGATCAATCATAACGAAATTGTCTTTCGCCCTTCTTCTGGCGGCTGTCGCCTGCACAAAGGAGGAGACCCCGGAGCGGACTTCGCTGCCGGAGCCGAAGGTTCGTGTCTCTGATGTCACCAGCACGTCTTTCAGCGTGTCTTGGGATGTAGTCACTGACGCTGGAGCCTACACTTACATATTCAATGACAATGACACTGTGACGACAAGGGAGCGTTCGGTCTCGTTCGCTGACCTTGAGCCGTCGGTGGAATATTCATTCTCCGTCAGGACTGACGCGGGGACTAACGGCGACTATCTGGATTCGAGGTTCGTCACCATCCACGTCATCACGGAGGGGGGAGAGTGTCCTTGAGGCACCGGAGCCTGTTCTGGTGGCCGCCTACAAATCAAGGACCATCATAAACTGGAAACCGGTCGCCGGGGCGTCGGCTTATGAATATTCAGTCGCCGGGATGACCGGCAAGGTCGAGGCTTGCTCTGTGGAGCTTAGCGGGTTCGACGGTTCCACTGACTATGTGTTCCGTCTGAAGGCCCTGTCAGGGGAGAAGTATGTGAACGATTCGCCGGAGGCGGAGCTCAAATTCACGACACGCCCCGCGTCCGAGGATATTCCTCAGATAATTATGTCGCTTCTTGAGTGCGGCTCTGACTACGCCAACTTCAATGTCTATGCGGTTCCGGATTTCCGCTATGTGTATTTCGGTGTACCGGCAAGCTATTTCATCGACCATTCCGACACCGAGATCAGGGACACTTATCTGAAATATATGCTGGACGCCATCAATGACAGCAATATGACTGTCGAGGGTGGGATGTCTTATTATTCCAAGACGGGTTCGTCCAACTACTCCGAGTACCCGCTCTATCCGGAGCTGTCGTACTACATCGTGGCGTTCGGAGTCAGCCTTGACGGAAAGGCCACGACTCCTTTGTACAAGCTTTCCGCCAGGACCAAGGCGCACGACACGATGACCGAACCATCCCTCGGTGGGGCTGACTGGTTCAGTCAGACGATGTTCCATTCCGTGTTCGGCCAGTACAATTCCACCAATTGCGTCTGGACCAACTGGACTGGAAATGGCGTGGCCAAGATGAGCTATGTCCTCACTTCGACATATTCATTCAATGTTTATTTCGGAGGGTCTTTCGATCTTTTCAGGCGCTACACCGCGCTTAAGGGAAGCGCTGTAACAGAGGCGGAATATATTGAGAAAGTCAATGAGGAGTCAGGGCTTACCACCCGATTCGCTCCGTTGTCAGCCGCTAACTCCTACACATTGGGCACGTTGGCGATCAATGAGGCGGGGGATTCTACCTTCGTTGTGAACACCCTCAGCACGATGGCTACGGCCACGTACTATGACTGGGCCTTCGTCTCGCTTGGTACAAGCTCTTCCTACCCGGCATCCACTTCCTTGACCTCGGCGGTATCGATCGCTTTCGACGCGACAGAATCCTTGAATATCCAGGTTTCCGCCGGACGCTACCTTATGTGCCGCAGCTCTGAGTTGGGAGGCGTGACATTGACCGAGGCCGCGAAACTGGTGAAGGAAAAAGGGACGGATTTCTCATCGACACAGATCAAGGTTCTGAATATGACCGGAAAGATTTCGATGTCGTTCGGAACCGACACCCCTCTGGAGCCGGGCACAAAGTACACGTTGCTTGTGTCCTTGACCTCCGCGAGCGGGGACGAGGTCCTTCGTTACGCCACCGCTTCCACCGCTGAAGGGACGAAGACAAGATCGGCGTACAACAGCGAGCCTAAGGGACGCATCGAGGTCAATGCTCCTGTGATCCTTGACACTTACGAAATAAGCAGATAGATATGAAACTGAACAAGATATTGCGAATGATCGTCCTGGTTCCGCTGCTGTGCGCCACTGCTGTGGTGTCGGCTCAGAACAAGGCGGTCACTGTCAGCGGAAAGGTCGTTGACAAGACAGGCGAGCCTGTCATCAGCGCGGGAGTGTTCATCAAGGGAACCACTGTCGGAACCGTGACGGACTTCGAAGGAAAGTACACCTTGACCAATGTGCCGTCAGACGCTGTCCTTACTGCCTCGAACCTTGGCTACACCACGGCCGAGCAGGCTGTGAACGGGAAAACAGTTGTGGATTTCGTCCTGCAGGACGAGTCCGTGATCCTGGACGATGTGATCGTCGTGGCCTACGGTACGGCGAAGAAGGAATCATTCACCGGTTCCGCCAGCGTGGTGAAGGGCGATGAGCTCAGCAAGAGGCCGGTCGGTAACCTCACGAAATCTTTCGAGGGAGCCGTGGCCGGAGTCCAGGTGACTTCCGGAGGCGGCCAGCCTGGCGAGGGAGCGTCTATTATGGTGCGTGGAGCCGGATCGGTGAACGCTTCGTCCAGCCCTCTGTATGTTGTGGACGGTGTGCCTTACGACGGAGCCATCAGCGCCATCAACCCTGCGGACATCGAGACGATTGACAGTGCTGAAGGACGCTTCGGCAGGTGCCCTTTACGGAGCCCGTGGAGCGAACGGTGTCATCGTGATCACCACCAGGAAAGGAAGCAAGGACAGGGTGAACGTGAGCTACAAGGGTAACTTCGGCGTGGCCTCCAGAGCCTTGAAACGCTATGACCTTGTCGGAATGAGCGACTATGTCGAACTGACCTACGAGGCCCTGCGCAACTCCGCCCAGTACGGCACCGGAATGGATTTCGAGGCCGCGAGCGTCTATGCCGCCGACAACCTTGGTCAGACGATCGGTGGACTGAAGAATCCTGAATATTACAACCCTTACAAGAATTACTCTTGGTCGGAGTTGATCAACAAGGAGTCCGGGAAGATCCAGGAGGACGCTGTGGCGGCCTGGAACGAGAACTGGATGGACGAGATCAGCAACGACAAGGCTTTCCGTACCGAGCACGTGCTTTCGGTCAGCGGCGGAACCGAGAAGACAACCTATTTATATTCCTTGGGTTACTACAAGGAGAACGGTACTCTTCAGAACACTGACTTCGACCGTTTCACCGGCAGGATCAGCGGGGACGTGCAGGCCACGGACTGGTTCAAGATGGGAATGAGCGCCAACCTCGCGCACGCGGTGTCCGATTTCCAGGACGCCACCGGAAGCGCGACCTCGAACGTCTGGTACACAGCCCAGTTTATGGCTCCTGTCTATCCTGTTTACCTGAAGGATATGGACGGAAACGATGTGCTTGACGCGGCCGGGAACAGGCAGTATGAATATGGCTCCGAGGAGGACAACGGCTACGCCAACCGTGTCACCGCGCAGGGATTCAACTCCAAGGCCGAGCTGTACGACAACAAGGCTTACTACAAGCGCAACTCCGTGTCCGCCAGAACGTTCGTGAAATTGGGAACAATCAATAAGGACGCTTTGCTGTACGGCCTCAATCTCGACATCAATCTCGGTGTGGACTTCACTGACTACGGCCGCACGACGACCAACGACAAGTACCACGGAAATGCCGCCTCACAGGGCGGAACCGTCAGCAAGTACAACACCAGGACGATGAGCTACACGCTCAACGAACTGCTGACCTACCGCAGGAAGTTCGGGGAACATTCCGTTGACCTTCTCGCGGGCCACGAGTACTATCGCTACAATTACAACTACCAGCTGGGGTCCAAGAGCGGCATCGTGGACGGCATCGACGAGCTCGGCTCGGCGGTGACCACGCTCAGCAACACGTCATATTCAAATGACTATGCCATCGAGTCGGTGCTCGCGCGTCTGAACTACGGTTTCCGTGACCGCTACTATTTCGACGCTTCCTGGCGTACCGACGGTTCGTCCCGCTTCCACAAGTCCAACCAGTGGGGTAACTTCTGGTCAGTCGGAGCCTCGTGGAGAATCTCCGAGGAGAACTTTATGAAATCCACTTCCGACTGGCTCAACAATCTGACACTCAAGGCTTCGTACGGAGTGCAGGGTAACGACAACCTTGGCTCGTACTACGTTTGGCAGGGTCGTTTCAGCTATGGTTGGGCCAACGGAACCCGTCCGGGCTCGACCGCCTCTTCCATTGAGAACAAACTCGTCACCTGGGAGAAGAACGGTAACCTGAACACCGGTATCGAGGCCAGCATGTTCGGCGGAAGGCTCACAAGCACCATTGAATATTATTCCCGCAGAACCCGGGATATGCTTCTTAACAACCCTCTCGCCATCTCATCCGGATTCTCCGGCTACGACGACAATGTCGGCTCGATGGTGAACAGGGGATTGGAAACTTCGTTCAGAGGAGTGATATTCGATCGTTCCAACTTCCATTGGGACGCCTCTTTGATGCTTTCGATGAACAGGAACAAGGTGACGGAACTCACTTCCTCACAGGATGTCATCAACTATGGCAGCGTCGTGATCGAGAAGGGTAAGCCGATCTACACATTCTATATGTCCAAGTCGGCCGGAGTCTCACCTTCGACCGGCCGTCAGCTCTACTATGCCTACTACCGCTACGCCGTGGACAAGACGGGTTCCATAGTGACCGAGAAGTGTGATGAATATGTCACCGACAATGTTGGTCTGGCTTCTTTGAGCAAGTACTACTACGGCAGCCGCCAGGCTTTGTTCTCAGGCAGCTTCTCGTCCAACTTCACCTTCTTCAAGAACTTCGACTTCTCGTTCCTGACCACGTTCTCGGTCGGCGGAAAGATCTACGACAGTCTGTACGGCGGCGCGATGAATGTCACCTACGCCGGAAACAACTGGCACAAGAACGTGCTCAGGCGCTGGCAGCAGCCGGGTGACATCACGGATGTCCCTCTCGTTGAGATCGGAGGCAGCCGCTCCAGCACCGGAGAGGAACTGATCGATGCTTCCTATTTCGCCATCAAGAACATCACCCTCGGCTACACCCCCTTCCTTCCTCATTGACAAAGAAGGCCGGGATCGGGGCCTGCAGGGGGAGTTCGTCACCGCTGACAATCTGGCTCTGTTCTGCAATATGAACGGAATGGATCCTCAGTACAACTTTACCGGAACAGTCTCCTACACCTACACCCCGTCAAGGGTTGTGGCAGCGGGAATTGACATAAACTTCTAACGGAATGAAAAAGATACTATCAATAATGTCGGCGGCCATTTGCGCCGTTTCCTGCAACCTGGAGTTCCAGCCTACGGATTCCGGCTCCGGAGAGGATCTCCTGAAGTCGGCGACCACGGCCGTGACCATCGTTGACGGAATCTACAGGACAATGTGGACCGCCGGTTGGTCAACCGGTGGAAACGCCCACCAGTGCTTCGGAATCTCCGCCTACAACATCGCACTTGAGTCGATGGCCGATGACTTCATTATGCAGAGCCAGGGCAACGGGTGGTTCTGGTACGACCACTGCTACAACGTGAAGTCGTTCTACACTTCGGACAGTTTCCGTCCGTATGACGTGTGGAACGCCAACTACACTTGGATCTCCAACGCCAACTATGTGATCTCCGCCGAGAAGACGATGACCGGAAGCGAGGTCGATGTGGACTATGTGCTCGGCAACGCCTATGCGATCCGTGCCCTGTCATATTTCAATCTGGCGAACTGGTTCGCCCGTCCGCCTTACAGCGCATTGCAGGAAAAGTTCCGTTGGTCAGACCCTTGCGTGCCGATCTACACCGAGCCTACCGGCAAGGATTTCGTCGGCAAGAAGCGTGAGAACCTTGAGACAGTCTTCGCACAGATCAACTCAGACCTTGACACGGCCATCGATCTGCTCGAAAAAGGTGACGCGTCTGTCCTCGGAGGCACAAAATCCCATATTTCCTATTATGTCGCCCTCGGCATCAAGGCTCGTGTAGCTTTGGCTGCGGGAAATTGGGAGACCGCTTTGGCCGCTTCGGAGAAGATCATAAAGTCCGAGGAATATTCGATCGGCGGGGCTTCCGAGCTGATGAACGGAATGAACTCCCTCTCCGCTTCCAACGTGATGTGGGGCGCCGGGATCGAGAACACCGAGCAGGCCGGAGGCTACGCCAGCTTCTTTGCCCATATGGACAACGTGGACGGGGCCTATGCCCAGTCCGCCCCTAAGCTGATCAACTCCAGCCTGTACAAGCAGATCCGTCCGGGAGACATCCGCCGTGCATGGTGGGATCCGGATGACAAGGAGTCTCCGTACATCTCCAAGAAGTTCAAGTTCACGAATGTTGCCGCCTGGCTTGGGGACTACATCTACATGAGGGTCGAAGAGTTCTACTTTGACGCTGCCGAGGCCGCCCTCCGTCTCGGGGACAAGGACAAGGCTGTACGCTACCTCAACGCCGTGATGCAGAAGAGGGACGCCACCTTCGACGCCTTCAACCTTGACGGAACGATGCTCGGCTCGCTCACGACATCCTGGACCGGCTCCCTGCTTGAGAATATTCTCGTGCAGAAGAGGATCGAGCTTTGGGGTGAGTTCGGCCGTCTTGTCGATGTGCGCCGTCTCGGCCAGGGAATCGATAGGAAGACCTCCGACGGATTCGCCGAGGAGTGCATCTCCACGATGTCCGGCAACGGCATCAACCTCACCAACCCTGACACCTACGACTGGGTGATGACCATCCCTCAGGATGAGATCAACAACAACCCTAACATTAACGAAGAAGATCAGAATCCATAATGGAAAAGTTTTTAAGAATATTGTTGTGCGCCTCCGCCGCACTGCTTTCCTTGGTCGCCTGCGATCAGGAGCAGATCGGCGAGATGGCCTCTCCCAATGATTCGGACAACAAGGAGATCCATTTTGTCCAGAAAAGCCTTGTGAAAGAGTTCGAGCAGGGAACGAAGGAAGGTGAGTTCACCGTTGTGCTTGCCAGAAACGGCAACAAGGGCACTTACCGTGTGTTGCTCCAGAAGAGCGGCAAGAACGCGTCCCTGTTCTCTGTACGTGACACGGTGGTCATTCCTGACGGGCAGTACAGCGTCGAGGTCCCTGTGACCGTGAACATGAACGCTGTGGTGCTTGGATCCAGTGTCACCGCCTCCCTCTGCATAATCGGCAGGGACGCGGAACTCGGCGATGATCCGGCCTATATCACACAGTACAGTGATTTCCTTGATCTTACCGCATCGTTCACCCTGGAGTGGGAACCATATATGAGAACCACCGAAAGCGGCGAGCAGGTGCAGCAGACAGCGACATATTACTACTCCCAGTTCTACGAAGGCTATCAGCGTGGAATGCTGGTGGAGCGCGCAAAAGGCACCACCAACATATTCAGACTTCTGGATTGGGGAGCCGGTGTCAACTTCTTCTTCAAGGTGAACAGCGATAATTCCGTGGTTGTGCCGGGGCAGTCGATAGGCTACTACTACAGCGGCAGCGATGAATATGTCTATGTCTCAGACATCGCCCAGTACCTCGGTGACGAGGCCTACTATGACCGTTTCCCTTGCACGTTTGACGGCAAGCAGACTTTCACCCTTAACCTGGTCTATTATGTCACGGACGGAATGTTCGGCTACGGTCCCGAGAAGATCGTCTTCGCCGGTGACCACGACAACGATCCTGTTGTCGCGGCGACTTACGAGGGTGACGGAAAATTCTCCTTTGAGTTCAACAGCTTCACTTCTTCATGCAAAGCCGTGGTTGTGGAAGGTGACGTCACCGGAGACACCGCGGAACTGAACAAGGTTTACAAGCAGATCTGTCTTGGCCAGCGGGATGACATCCGGACATTCTCCGACAACACACAGCAGTGGACTCCGTCGGTTCCGTCCAACACGTTGATAGCCGTGCCTTTTGATGCGGAAGGCAAGCCTGGCGAGATGATTGCCATACGCTTCACCTACGATCCGGACGGCACGATAGCTCCAGAGGTTCTGGAGTTCAGCATCAGCCCTTACAGTGTTGACCCGTATTCCACTATGGTCTGGAAAATTCGTACGAGGAACGCCGCGTCTGTGCGTTACATTATGATGGATAAGGATGTGCTTGATTATTATGAGGAGAACTATCCTGACTTGACCAGATTCTTGGAATAGGATCTAAATTAGATGCGGATAACCTTGCCGCAAGTGAAGGACCGGACGGGCTTACCCTTTATTATCAGGGACTTTCGGAAGGTGGAGCCTATCGAGTACTCGCTGAGGTTACCAACAGGTACGGAGACAAGGTCTATGTCACGGATTCAACCGTTCTGGCATCACATGCGGACAAGTTCAAAGCCGTGAGTCTGGATGATTTTGTCGGAGCCTACATCGTGAACGCTGACGTGAAGACTTCCGACAGCAATCAGGCGAGCACGGAATCCTTCCGTGTGGACATCATCAAGACTGGAGAGAACACCGTGATGATCAAGGGTTTGTGCAACTACAGCTCGTACTCTCCGGCGATCACCGGAACTTACATCCCGGAGGAGCATTGCATCCGTTTGCAGTCTCAGAATCTCGGTGAGTTCAGCTACCTGAACGTGGTCTTCGGCTTCGTCGCCAACCTTTATACCGGAATCTGGGGTCAGTCCAGCAGTATGGAATTCGGTTTCTGCGATGACGGCCTTCTGCGCTGGCGCACGACCGCAGGCTCGGAGATGAGCCTGACCGGCTACAAGTTCCTGCTCTTCGACGGAACCTCCTACACCGGCTACGCCGTCGGCGATAAGACCTACGAGAACATCCTGATGCAGAAACTCTGATTGATAAGGGGACAGGACCGGTTGCCGAAATAAAAAAATTGGCCTATATTTGCGAAATAATGCCGTGTGGTGATATTTTGTTGAATATGAGGAAATCCGGTTTTGGAATAGGTCTTGTCTCCATAATCTTGTCGATGGTTTTGCCGTTGGCGAACGCGACGGAGATCCGTGCCTGGACTGCAGATGAGCTCGATGGTTGCAACTATGGGCTTACATTCCGTTCCCACAAGTACCCGCTTGATGAAAGGACAGGACTGAACCTCACACCTGACAGGCATCTGAACCTGAGTCACGGATTCTCCATTGATTTTGCTCTCTGTCTGAACGCGTGAGGATGCCGCATACGGCTATGTGATGAGATTGATTTCAGGGAATCGTTCAGCATTGGACATAAATGCGAACATTAATACCGGGAATCTTAATTTCGTCCTTATCCGCGACGGCAACACATTCACGAATGTTCCGTATCATGATGAGATCGGACTTGAAGCCGGACGGTGGATGCACGTCAGTGTGTCCGCCGATGCTTCTGAGATACGCTGTGCAGTTGATTCGGTCAGTCATCTGTTCGGAAACAGACTTTCTGATCTTTCAGACATCGAAATTTATTTCGGAGCCTGCGCTGATGACAGTTTTTATTCCACAGATGTGGCTCCGATGACTGTCAGGAACATAGTCATATCAACCCCGAAAGGAGTGTTGAGGGAATGGCGCCTTTGTCGGAACAACGGCACTGAGGTCTATGATGGAATTCATGGTGCCAGGGCATGCGTAACCAACGGTGTCTGGGAAGTGGACAAACACACAGAATGGACACCAATCTGGTCAGGAACGTTCGATTCGCAACCGGAAATAGCTTACGACCGAGGCTCTGCGCATCTGTTTGTGGCCACGTCGGAAGCGGTTGTTGACGTGCGACTTCCGGATGGGAACGAAAACCGGACGGAAGTGAAAGCCGGGGGACCGTTTCTTTGCGGAGGCAGTCAGATGATATATGACCCTGAATCAGGATGTCTGGTCTCTTATAGTGTTCAATTCCCGGAATTCACGGTCTTCGATTTCATGACCGGACGATGGTCTTCATCGCACCACGAGAGTCTTCCGAGAAATCAGCAGCACAGCAGATGGTTTGATCCGGACACGCGCATGCTCTATGTTTTCGGTGGATATGGAAACCATCTCTATAATTCTGACTTCTACAGCCGGAACATCGACACACGCGAATGGCATTACACAGATCTGGCTGAGAGCATCGCTCCTCGTTATCTAGCGGCAATGGGAATGTCCGACGGAAACCTTCTTGTAATGGGCGGATATGGCAATCGTTCGGACGGCAGGAGGAATCACCGAGGAATATGTATGACATCAACATGATAGATATGTTGACTTGCGAGGTTACGCATGTTTCAGATTTCTCCATGCCTGACGACAGATATTCCATGGCCTCGACTCTTGTCTGTGATGTAAAGTCTGGGAAGATATACACGCTTGCGTTTGACAATGGACATTCAGCATCCTCTTTGAATCTGATTTCCGTGGCCAAAGGTTCTTCGGAAGCCGTTTTCTGCGGTAATCCCATACCATACACATTTCATGACATCGAGTCTTATTCGGAACTTACATTCAACCCGGATTCCACGAGCCTCTATGCCATAGTCTCTAACGCCGCAAATGACGCAGGGGAAGGGTATTCGGTGGCGGTTTATGAACTGGCATATCCGCCGATTTCTTCGGAACTTGTGCGCCAACAGGCAAGAAAGACTCCTGTCGTACCAATTTCATTTGCCTTGGCCGTTGTCCTGATTGCCGTTGAGCGACGGTTGTTATTTCTCGTAAAACGGAATAAGGGAAGGAAAAAAACAACAACTTGGAATTGAATGAGTATGATTCCACTCAGCCACGAAAAAAGACCGTGTAGAGAAAGCTCCATCTTCGATTTCTCTGCTTGGAGGATTGGCCATAATTGATGCGGACGGGAACAATGTGACGACAGAGTTCACACCTGTCGTGCGTCAACTTCTCCTGCTTCTCCTGATGAATTCGCGCGTGAAATCAATCGGGATCACCTCGGAGGTCCTTGATGACACTCTGTGGTTCGGAATGGAGAAGAAGCAGGCAGCCAACAACCGCAATGTGAACATCCGCAAACTGCGTCTTAAACTCGAGAAAGTCTGGAATATTGAACTGTCAAACAGAAACGGGTATTGGTTCTTTGACATTGATGACTTTTCCTGCTGTGATTATCTTGAAGTCTGCCAGCTGCTGAAAGATGTGCTTGCCAACCCTGACGACAGGAACTCGCTGACTCGTCTCCTGACTCTTGTGATGAACGGGCCTCTGCTTCCTGACAATGATTTCGAATGGCTTGACGACTACAAGAGCCGGTACACCGACATGATTGTCGAGAAACTTGTCAAGATTCAGCGCTATTATGAGGACGATTGCGACATGTCAATAATGATCGCGCGTGCGATGAGGGTGCTGGACATCCTTGACGAGGAAGCCATAAGAATATACTGCCGCGCTCTCTACCGGAAAGGTAATAAAAGCCTTTCCATTTCGGTGTGGGACAAGTTTACGGAAGATTACCGACGTGTCATGGGCACCCTGCCTGACTTCTCATATTCACAGATAATTGAGGGTAGGACCGCACGTTAATTCAAAATTAAGTCTAAAATAAGGAATCCCTTTTATATTTGTTCTGCTTTTAAGACCATGTTAGGTTTAATCAGCACTTTTATTAATGACCAAATATAAACAGGGAATCAGATGAAACGTAAATCATTCATCCGGTCTTCTTTCCTGAAGAAGGCCTTTCCTCTTTTCTCTCGGTTTTGTGCCTGTCGCTCCTGAGCCTGCCGGTTTTTTGCCCAGACGAAAATCACGGTGAGCGGAGTTGTGACCGACTCTTCGGGGCAGCCGGTGCCAGGTGTGACTGTTTGGGCACCGGCACTCAATGTCGCCTCTCTTACAGAACCAGACGGTAGTTATTCTATTACCCTCACCTCAGACCGTGTTGAGATTCATTTCGACTGCATGGGTTATGTAAGCCAGACCTTTATAGTAACAGGGTCTCGCGGATTGAATGTCTCCCTTGCAGATGAGGCCATGGTGCTTGAAAACGCTGTGGTGGTCGGTTATGGAACGCAGAGAAAGGAGACGGTGACCGGTTCTGTCACGGCTGTCGCGACCAAGGACCTGCTTCAGTCGCCACAGGCCAACATCAGCAATGCCCTTGCGGGAAGGATGCCGGGCCTCCTCGCCGTTCAAAGAAGCGGCGAGCCAGGAAAAGATGCCTCGACGCTCCGGATCAGAGGTGTAGGAACTCTTTTTCGCCGGTGGCCAGGATCCTCTCATCATGGTGGACGGAATCGAGTCGTCGAACTACAACAACATCGACCCGAATGAAATCGAATCAGTGTCAATTCTCAAGGACGCGTCCGCAACGGCCGTCTACGGTGTTCGTGGAGCGAATGGAGTGCTTCTCATAACCACCAAGCGAGGGCAGGTCGGCAAGCCGAAAGTCAGCCTCTCAACGAATGTGGCTCTCTCCAATTTCCCTTTCCTCCGCGAGAATATGAATTCCTATGAATATGCAAAGTCTCTGAACGAGGCATACGCATACGACTCTTATATCACGGGAAATTACACGCAGAGATATACCGACGCGCAGGTTGAGAAATACCGTACAGGTGAGGATCCGATCCTCTATCCGAGCATCGACTGGTACGATTATCTTCTCAAGAAGGTCAGCACACAGTCTCAGAGCAACCTCAACATACGCGGAGGCACGGAGAAGGTCAAGTATTTCTTCTCCCTCGGCTATTTCACTCAGGACGGAATGCTCAAGACGGATGTCATACCGCATGACTATGACAACCAGATACGTTACCGCAGGTACAATTTCAGGTCAAACTTCGACCTCAACATAACGAAGAATCTGGAGACCAGCATTGATCTTTCGACACAGATGGATGACAGCCGTGGGCCGAATTGGGACACTCCGCTCCTTATGGATATGCTGTCTTCCGTGCCGCCGAACCGCTCTCCGGGCGTGATTGATGGTCATGTGGTGACTCTCAGCGAGATCACGAACGACACGTGGAATCCCATCGGTGTTTACAACAACGGTTGGCATCGCGACTACGGCAACACCCTGAACGGTTCCGTGCGCCTGAACTACAAGATGGACTACCTGCTCCCTGGCCTCAAGCTTCGCGGCGCTGTGTCCTACAAGAACTACAATCTGAACATCCGCAAGTACGAGGTCAGCAATGTGACCTACGACGCGAGGCAGACTGCGGACGGCATTGTCTATGTGCCTTCCGGTGACCCGACTCCTGTCAGGAACGGTTCCTCGACATCAAAGAACCGCCGTCTGTATATGGAGGCCGGAATCGAGTACTCGCACCGTTTCGGCAAGCACGATGTCGGGGGACTCGTGCTTTACAATCAGAGCAAGTATTACGATCCGTCTCTGGCATTCCTTGTGCCGAATGGCTATCAGGGAATAGTCGGACGTGTTACCTATGGCTTTGACGGTAAATATCTTGCCGAATTCGATATGGGCTATAACGGAACAGAAAACTTCGCAAAAGGGCGTCGCTTTGGCTTCTTCCCTTCCGGATCTGCCGGCTGGGTGGTTACGGACGAGAAGTTCATGCCGAAAAATGATGTCCTTACGTTCCTCAAGTTCAGGGCATCCTACGGAGTTGTCGGAAACGACAAGATCGGAGGAGACAGGTTCCTTTACAGGCCGACATCATATTCTTATTATAACGGGGCGTATTATTTCGGGGAATGGGACACATCCCGCCAGGCGTACCGTGGCTCGGACGAGGGAAAACTCGGCAACCCGCTGCTCACTTGGGAGAAGGCGAAGAAGATGAACGTCGGAACGGATATGCACTTCTGGAAGGACAAGATAACACTGACCGCCGACTGGTTCGTCGAGAGGCGAGACAACATTCTCTGGAACAGGGGCACCCTGCCTGACATCATCGGCGCGAACATGCCTGCATATAACCTCGGAAGGATGAAGAACAGCGGATTCGAGGGAGAGGTCACGTACAGCGACACCTTCGACAAGTTCCGCGGATTCGTGAAGGCGAACTTCACCTACGCGCACAATGTCATAGAGTATCAGGACGAGGTGTTCTGGCAGAACGACTACCAGTACCGCACGGGACAGCGCTACGTTTTTTTTTCGGTTATGTCGCCGACGGGCTCTTCAACACATGGGAGGAGGTCAACGATGTGAACCGTCCTGTCTACCAATGGAACAACAACCGGATTCAGCCGGGTGACATCCGCTATAAAGACATCAATGGCGATGGACGTGTCGACAATAACGACCAGGTTCCGATAGGATATTCCAACTTCCCTGAAATAATGTTCGGGATCTCTATCGGAGGGTCATGGAAGGGATTGGACTTCTCGCTGCTCTTTCAGGGTGCGACCCATGTTTCGACCATGCCTTCAAGGCGTACGATGCGCGGATTCTATACTGAGACCGGCGCATCGAAGGATCTGCTCAAGAGCTGGAGCCAGGAGCGCTATGAGAGCGGACAGGAGATCATCTATCCGAGATTCTCGGTCACCAATGACGAGCACAACTATGTGACCTCGACATACTGGCTTGAGGACGCGAGCTATGTCAGGCTCAAGTCTGCGGAAATCGGCTACACGATGGAAGGGCGTTTCCTGAAAAAAACGGGAATATCCAGTTTCAGGATATATCTGAACGGCAACAACCTGCTCACGTGGTGCAGTCTCTTCCCTGGAGAGGACCCTGAATTCCCGGTTGTGGAGGCCAATTCCGAGCCGTACCCTCTTACAAGAGTCTTCAATTTAGGTCTGAACATTAACTTCTGATACTGCCATGATAAAGAAATATGTAATATTGGCCTCGCTGATGTCCTTCCTGTGTCTCACCGGATGTGAGGACATGATGGGAAATTATCTGGAAAAGGCTCCGAGTGTTGACGTGACAGAGGATGACATCTTCTCTTCCGCCACCAATGTGGAAACCTTCCTGGCGAGCATATACAAATACGGCATCCATTCCAATCTCGGATATGGAGACGGAGATGTGAACGGCCCGTATGGCACCATAATGGCCGGAGCCACTGACGAGGCGGAGACGTGTGCTCCGTGGTATTCGACGAATAACTGGAATTCGGCTTCCATAACCGCCGACAGGGACTGATGATGGGCGATTCCACTACCGCTGGGTGGCGATCAGAAAAGTCACCACGATGCTGAAACGGGTCGATGAGGTTCCTGACATTGATCGTGAATATGCCGAACAGCTCAAGGCCGAATCCAAGGTCATCCGGGCGCTCAACTATTTCGAGATGTTCAAGCATTATGGGGGAGTGCCGATAATTGACCACTACATCGAGCTTGATGAGGACTTCAAGATTCCGCGTGCCACGGTGGCGCAGACTGTGGACTTCATCTTGAAAGACATCGAAGAGGCCATGCCGGCTCTTCCGGATCATCAAGTGGGAAGCATGAGAGGGCGCGTGGACAAACTGACAGCGCTTGCGATCAAGTCCCGCACGCTTCTTTACGCCGCGTCTCCGCAGTTCAACACCGCGACTCCTTACATGAGCCTCGGGGAGAACAATGCTCTCATCTGCTACGGGAATTATGACCCTGCACGTTGGGAGGCGGCCGCGAAGGCCGCTTCGGAATGCTTGAAGTTCGCGGCGGAAGTCGGCTGCACCCTCGTCACAGATCAGGGTGTTGACAAGAACTATCAGTATTCATGGGAACATTACGACAATGACGAGATAATCCTTGCGGAAAAGGCGCATGGCTCAATCGGAAAATGGACATGGCCGTGGAATGCGATTCCGTCGCCGAACATCTATCCTGGAAATGCCGGACAGAGCGGAGTCACCCCGACGCTTAATTTCGTCCGCAAGTACGAGAGACGTGACGGGACTCCGGAAGTCTGGGCTGCCGAAGGCGGAGATGACCTTCAGGCTAAGATGGCCGGACTCGACAGACGTTTCGCGCAGACAATCTGCGGAAACCTTGCGTCTTGGAACTCTGAGTTCCCGCGTGTGGAGATTTTCGAAGGAGGAAAACAGTCCAAGACTTGTCATGGAGGCTTCTGGCTCCATAAACTCTATCCTTCTGAAATCAGCGAGGCGGTCTGGACATACGTTCCGAATTCAACGCTCTATCAACTGAATGAAATCTATCTGAATTTCGCCGAGGCGATGAATGAGGCTTATGGTGCGGACGATGCTCACGGATTCGGAATGACAGCACGCGAGGCGGTGAATACCATCCGCCGTCGTTCAGGCCAGCCGGACATCACCGGAGATGCAGACAAGGATGCCTTCCGCATGAGGATACGTAATGAGCGTGCTGTTGAGCTTGCGTTTGACAACCATCGCCTTTGGGACATCCGCAGGTGGCTGATCGCCGAGGATGAGGGCGTGATGCAGGGAGATATGTGGGGAATCAGGATTACTCTGTGAGGGGCAGCTCTGAGTATCACTATGAGCCTTATGTTTTCGAGACAAGGTCTTGGAACAAGAGGATGTACCTTCATCCGTTCAGCACTAACGAGGTGAACAAGGGGTATCTTGTACAGAACCCGGGATATTAACGGATAAACTATGATGAAGATGGAAAATAACCGCATAAGGAATATCGTGACGGCCATTGTTCTCATCGGTGCGTCAGTCCCGGTCAATGCCGCTGTCGCTGACAGCCTTACCGCATGGCACGGTGTGCCGCAGAAAAACGTGTCAGACGGGCATCTGCTCGGGGCAGTGTCTTCCGTGGATGGAGATGTGCTGACGGATTCCTACAACACGAATTTGTCCAATACCCTCTTCGGCATGATGTCTGGACTCTTTGTCTCACAGGCTAATGGGGAACCAGGATCTGACAATGCCACGCTTTGGGGACGCGGTGTCGGGACATTCGGCACCGGGCGCGGCCTTCAGATCATGATTGATGGCTTCCCATCAACAATGGATTTCTTCAACCAGTTGTCTCCGTACGAGATTGAGCGCATTGAGCTTCTCAAGGATGCCGCCGCGACCGCAATCTATGGAAACCGCGCCGCCAATGGCGTGCTTCTCGTGACCACGAAAAAGGGAACGGACAAGCCGCTGAAGATCGACTTCGGTGTGAGATACGGATTCCAGCAGGCCATAAGGATGCCCGAATATCTTGGTGCGTATGATTATGCGAGGCTCTACAATGAGGCTCTGGCCAATGAGGGACAGGCCCCGATGTATGACGAAAACGCATTGGATGCCTACAGGACCGGAAGTTCTCCACTGCTTTATCCTGATGTCAATTGGACTGACGAGATGATGCGCTCGCTCAGCCCGGTGGCAAACTACCACCTTACGGCAAGGGGAGGATCGCAGACAGTGAAATATTTCATGCTTTTCAATGGCGTGAACAATACCGGACTTTTCAAGGATCCTGAGACCGCCGCCGAATACGGCAAGAAATACCGCTATTCGAGATACAACTTCAGAACCAACGTAGATGTCCGTCTGACTCAGAGACTGACTGCCGGACTGATAATCGGAGGCTCTGTCGAGGACAAGTACACTCCTGGCATTTCTGAAAGCGCGTGGAACCTCATAGACTGCATGAGTTCCGTGCCGTCCAACGCCTTTCCGGTGTTCGCCGCTGAAGGAATGCCTGGCGGAAACTCAATGTATGTCAACCCTCTTGCCGAACTTACGGAGAGGGGATATATCTCCTACAACGGAAGGACGGCGCAGGCTGCCATCAGGCTTACTGAAGACCTTGGGCTCATAACAAAGGGACTCAGCCTTTCTGCCGGGATCAACTTCAACAGCTGGTTCAGATCATATTCAAACAAGACAAGAAATTATGCGAGATATGAAATCACGAAGGATGATTCCGGTGAGACCGTTTACAACATGACTGGTGAGGACACGGCTCTTAGCGGAGACGAATCATCGTCATCGCAGTGGAGGGACCTTGCGGTTGAGACAACTCTCGCGTATGACCGCATATTCGGGAAGCATCATGTTTCGGCGATGGGACGCTTCAACTATGACGACTGCACGACATCGTCAGGCTCCCTCCCTTACATGAACCTTGGCTTCGCGTTTTCCGCCAATTATACGTATGACGGGCGTTATATGGCTGAATTCACTTCCGGATATTATGGAAACGACAATTTTCCGTCATACGCCCGCTATGGATTCTTCCCTGCCGGAGCCATCGGATGGGTTATTTCCAACGAGGAATTCCTGCGCGGAAGTTCTGTGGTCAACCTTTTGAAACTCAGGGCGTCCTGCGGACTTGTCGGAAATGCTGACATAGGGGGCGGCCGTTTCATGTACAACCAGTATTGGAAATATGGCGGTTCCTACTTCTTCGGAACATCTAACAGCGGAATGGAGACATACGTTGAGGATATGCTTGCCAACCCTAATGTGACTTGGGAAAAGGATCTGAAGGTCAACGTTGGAATCGATGCCAAGTTCTTGAATTGTCTTAGTGTCTCCGCTGATTGGTTCATGAACCGCCGCCGCGACATTCTGACAAAGCCTTATGACGCGGTTCCGGCGTGGCTCGGCGTGTCAATGCCGTACCTGAACATCGGGAAGGTTAACAATATGGGGGTTGAACTCACAGTCGGCTATTCCGGACAGGCCGCGGACTGGAGATGGAACGCGCGTGGCATTTTCAGTTATGCGCACAATAAGGTGATTTACAATGCCGAGGCTCCGCAGGAATATTCCTACAGACTTGGCACTGGCCACATCGTTGACCAGCCGTTCCGTCTTGAGGCGGTAGGTTTCTTCAGGGATCAGGAGGATATTGACAACTCTCCGAAGCAAATTTTCGGCGAGGTTCTGCCAGGCGACATCAAGTACAAGGACCAGAACGGAGACGGCATCATCAATCAGGACGACTTCGTGCCTTCAGGGTTTACGTCCACGCCGGAAATGAATCTCGGGCTTGAGCTTGGAGCCCGGCTGGAAGGGCTTTGGCCTCAGGCTGAATTTCCACGGGGCGTTCAACCGTACAGTTTATCTTGAGGGTCGTCCTTACCAGGCATTCCAGAACAATGGGACGATTTCCACCTTCGCTCTCGGGTGCTGGACTCCGGAGACCGCTGAGACCGCGACATATCCGCGTCTCGCACTCACCGGCAACCGCAACAACTATCAGGGGTCAACCTTCTGGGCGAGAAACGGAAATTTCCTTAAACTCCGAAATCTCCAGTTTGGGTACACATTCCGCGATTCGGTTCTCCGGAAGGCCAGGATAGAGGACATAAAACTCTATCTCAACGTCTCTAACGTCTTTTCTATTGATGATATGGACGGTTATGCCGACCCTGAGTGCCTCTACGGTTACCCTGCGGTGAGGATAATGAGCCTTGGATTTAATGTCAGATTCTGATACAATGAAGACCATTATGACTATGAACAGATATATACTGACGGCACTTTCCGCGTGCCTGTGCATATTTGCCTTGTCTTCCTGCAACCTTGACCCGGAAATCGAGCTCAATCTGACAGAGGAGGACATGATTCACAATTACAACAACACCCAGGCGAGAGCCAGTGCTGTGTATTCCTACCTTCCCAACGGACTCAATGCCATAGACGGTGCTATGCTCGCCTCTGCCACTGATGATTCCGAACATTCGATAGAGAACAGTTCGGTGCAGAAGTTCAACACCGGCGCATGGAACGCACTTGACAACCCGGATGGGGCATGGGGCAACCTCTGGAACGGAATCAGGGCGGCGAACCTTTTTCTGGAGAAATCCGATGAAGTGGAGATGGATTATCTCCGTCTCGACCCAAACGAGAGCCAGCAGGAAATCTATAAAATCCGTCTTGCCAATATCAAGAGATGGAAATATGAGGTGCGTGTGCTCAGGGCATATTTCTATTCGGAACTTATTATCCGCTACGGAGGTGTGCCTGTGGTTACAAAGAGCTACGGGCTTAATGACAACTACTTGTCAAGGAAAAGGAATTCCCTTGAGACCTGCGTTGAGTTCATAACCGATGAGTGCGACGAGGCTGCTGACAACTTGCCGGAGGTGTATGCTTCCGGAGATCTCGGACGTGTAACAGCCGGGGCGGCGCTCGCGTTGAAGAGCCGTGTACTTCTCTATGCGGCGAGCGATTTATGGAATGATGAACTCTGGTGCGATGGCTATGATCACACTGAACTCGTTACGGTTGACGCTTCTGTTGCCACTCAGGCGGAACGTTGGGCTGATGCCGCGGCCGCAGCGCATGATGTGATGAAGCTCACGGACTCCGGCTACCGGCTTGCAAGCGACTGGCCTGGCATATTCCGCTCCTATACTTCTCCGGAAATAATTTTCGCAAGGCGTGACGGCAACAGCAATTGGTTCGAATCCACAAACTTTCCAGTCGGATTCGATGGCGGAAACGGTGGGGCGAACCCTACGCAGGAGCTTGTCGATGCGTTTGAGATGGCTGACGGCTCCAAATTCACATGGGGCGGTGTGTCTGAGGAAGGACCGTACGTGAACCGCGATCCTCGCCTCCAGTGGACTGTGCTCACCAACAATGCAGCGTTCAAGAACCGCACTGTTGAGGTATGGACCGGCGGACGTGACGGAAAGGGAGTGACCCAAGCCACGAAGACCGGCTACTACCTCCGTAAATATGTTGACGAAAACATAAACCTCCCCCTTGGTCAGTCGAGCATACACACTTGGATTATAATCCGCTATGCCGAAATCCTGCTCAACTACGCCGAGGCTATGAATGAGGCCTACGGCCCGGACAATGCCCCACGGCTACGGGATGACGGCAGTGCAGGCCGTGAATGAAATACGCCGTCGTGCCGGAATGCCTAACCTTCCGTCATCGCTTACAAAAAGATGGCCTCCGCGAGAGAATCCGTAACGAACGCCGTGTGGAACTTGCCTTCGAGGGCCACCGCTTCTGGGATGTCAGGAGATGGATGATTGCGGAAGAAACCCTCGGCACACCTGTTCATGGTGTGGAAATCAGCAAGAGGGGTGGCACTTTCCTGTATAAGTCAGTGGAGGTTGAGGACAGGACATTCGACACGAGGATGTACTTCTATCCAATTCCGCAGTCGGAAATCAACATAACCGGTTGGCCTCAGAATCCTATGTGGTAACAGAAAAAGTTCATAGCTATGAAATTAATAAGAACCATGCTTATCGTTGCCTGCTCGGCGCTTCTTACCGGTTGCGGATACAAGACCGTTGCGGACGCGTCCTATCCGGAGCAGAAGATTTATATAGCCGTGGCCGCGCAGGGCGGCGTTTACAACGTCTCGACCCGTCCGGCACATTCCTCCAATACTCCGACGCAAGGCTCGACATATCAGTATCTGATAGAAGGAGAGAACTTTATCGTTCCTCTGGCCGTCTATCGCTCAGGAATTGACAATGCCGGAGACGTCCGTGTGTCTGTAAGTTTCGATGATTCCATCGTGGACGCGCTCGTCTCTTCCGGTGAGCTTTCCGGTGTCACGCCGCTTCCTGAGAACTCACGTTCGGTCGAGAGTTCTGTTGTCATTCCTGACGGACGCGAGAGTGTTTCGTTCTTCATTCGTATGCCGCTGTCAACGGTCCGGGATGCTGCCGACGGAACAAGGCTTGCCTGCGGGGTCAGGATCGCCTCCGAAGATAGGGAAGTAAATGAGGAATATGGAAAAATAGCCGTCGTCATCGACCATGGCATATTCGAAGAATAAGGAGGGTTGACATGAAAAGAATATTTGCACTTTTGTTTTCTGCCGCCCTTATGTTTGGGCGGATGTGACTATAAGATAGATTATTCCGAATACTATCACTCCATGGATGAGACGTACACAGCCGTCCCGGCGAACGACTTTATCGCCAGTATCGGTGTCAACTCGTCCATTAACAGCAGGGGGAGAGTACATCGAAAAAGACCCTTGACTGCATGACCTATCTTGGCGCGAGGTGGATACGTTCCGGCTATGGCGGGACAATTGACGACCAACGCTATCTCTGGGAGAAGGCCGGAATACGTTTCTCGCTCGTTCTTGGCACACAGGATGGCACGCTCGCTCCTGAATGGACAATAGAGGGCGCGCGTCAGGTTGCGCGGATGGGGGCTCTGATCGCTCTTGAGGGAGTCAACGAGCCGAACAACTGGACCGTGAAGTACAAGGATCCGGACACCGGGGAAATCGTGGAGTCCGGAGGTTCCCTCTCATGGAAGGCTCTTGCGCAGGCTCATGCCGATTTCTACAGATTGGCAAAGGAGGATGACATCCTGAAGGATTACCCGGTCTGGTCGATAAGCGAGCCTGGGGCCGAGCATGACAATGTCGGGATGCAGTTCCTCACGATTCCGGAGGGTGCCAACACCGTGATGCCGGAGGGTACCGCCTACGCCGACTGCGCGAATTGCCACAACTACATCGTGCATCCTGGATGGCCTGGTGTCCACAACAACCAGACGTGGCTGACTTCCGATCCGACGAGCAACTCGCCTCTTGACGGGCTTTACGATAATTTCGGACTCACGTGGGGCAAGAACTACGAGGGGTATGACGAGACGACGCTCAAGACACTCAGGCGTGTGACCACGGAGACCGGCACCACAATCAACGAGAGTGTCTCGGAGGAAATGCAGGGGCTGCTTTATCTCAATCTGTACCTCTGTCAGTTCAAGCGCGGTTGGGAATACACCTCAATGTACATTCTCCGTGACCGCGTGGACGAGGCCGGCAACCAGACATTCGGATTTTTCGGAAGGGACTACAAGCCGAGAATCGCCGCGCACTACCTTCACAACCTCACTACAATCCTTGCGGACAACGAGTCCATAGATAATCCGTCCACACTTTCCTACAGCATAAGGAACAAACCGAACACCGTTCATCACCTCCTCCTCCAAAAGAAGGACGGCACGTTCGAGCTTGTGGTCTGGGGTGAGAAATATGAGGGAGGCTCGGACAGGATCGTGCTTTCTCTTGATAAATATTATGACAGGATAAAGGTTTATGATCCCACTGTCGGCACCGAGCCTGTCGAGAACCTCTATTCCGTCAAGGACGTGAACCTTACCATGACAAACCATCCGCTCATTCTTGAATTCGTCAAATGATGAAACGAATAGTTCTGACAATAATAATTGCGGCATTAGCCGTCTCATGCGGGCATCAGAAAGAGGATGTCTGCGGCTACGTCAACCCTTTCATAGGCACGGCATACACCGGGCATACGTTTCCTAACGCGGCCTGCCCGTTCGGAGCGATGCAACCGGGCCCTCAAAGCGGAAACTACGGCTGGGAATATTGCAGCGGCTATGTCTATGACGATGACACGATATGGGGTTTCTCCCAGAACCGCCTCAGCGGAACCGGCATCCCGGATCTCGGCGACGTGCTGATGATGCCGTTCTCGAAGACTGCCGCTCCGGATTTCAGAAGCTCCTACCGGAAGGAACTGCAGACGGCTTCTCCTGGCTATTATTCTGTGCTTCTGGACGATAACGCCGTATTTGCTGAAATGACCTGCACGGAACATGTCGCGGTGCACAGGTACGAATATCGTGACTCCCTGCGCAACCTTTTCCTTGATCTCCAGTCCGGACAGACAAGTTCCCGCGACAGTTATGAGACAAGGGTTCTCAATGCAGAGGTAGCGTTCGAGGATGCATACACAATCTCTGGTTGGAATGAGCTTAGGGGATGGGTGAACCGTAAACTTTATTATGTGATACGGTTTGACTCTCCGGTGATCTCCCGTGAGAGCGTTCCTGGAGACCCTCGGAACAAGGCTGGGAAGTATGTGCTCCGTTTTGACCCTTCGGAAAGAGAACTTGGAGTCAAGGTTGCATTCTCATACGTGAGTGTTGACGGAGCCAAGGACGCATTGGAGGCCGAGACGGGAACAGAGGGGTTTCGACAGCGTCCGCAAGGCTGCCGTGAAGTCATGGGAGGATTATCTTTCGACTGTCTCGGTTGAGGGCAGCGATGAGCAGAAAACCTCCTTCTACACTTCCCTCTACCATCTTCTTATCCAGCCTAACAATGTCGCCGACATTGACGGGCGCTACTGTGGGGCCGATGGAAAGATACATGAGTCCGCTTCCGGAAAATATTACTCAACCCTTTCTCAGTGGGACACTTTCCGTGCCGCGGATCCGTTCTATACACTGATGTATCCGGAAATCATGACAGAAATCGTGAACTCGATGATAGGACAGTACGAGGCGATAGGCTTTCTGCCTATATGGGCTCTCTGCGGCAAGGAAAACTATTGCATGATAGGGAACCATAGTGTTCCTGCAGTGGTGTCGGCCTGTTTGCGAGGGCTTGAAGGAATTGACATGGAAAAGGCATACGAGGCCGTGCGTGCGTCCCTCACAGTAAGGCACTACCGCGGAGAGTGGGATGTATATGACAAATACGGCTATTTCCCGTTCGACCTCATTCCTGAGGAGTCCGTTTCAAGGACTCTCGAATGTGGATATGACGATTGGTGCGCCGCACAGCTTGCGGAACGACTCGGACATCATGAGGACGGCGAACTCTTCAGCCGCAGGGCATCATATTACAGAAATCTTTATGACAGCGGAACTGGACTTTTCCGTGGCCGCGATTCGCATGGCGACTGGAGGACTCCGTTCAATCCGCTCGCACTATCGCATGCTGGAACCTCAGGCGGTGATTACACCGAAGGCAATGCCCTGCAGTACGTCTGGCACGTCCTTCAGGATCCAGAGTCTCTCATGGAACTGATGGGGGGCAAAGACATATTCATAAGTCGCCTCGACTCTTTGTTTGAGAACAATCAGACCGCGGAAGTCACTGGATTTGTAGGTGATGTGACCGGACTTATCGGCCAGTATGCCCATGGCAACGAGCCGAGCCATCATGTAGCCTACCTCTACACCCTCGCCGGACGTCCCGACAGGACTGCTGAAGTTGTCCGTGAGGTATTTGACAAGTTTTTTACCTTAATCGTCCGGACGGCCTCTGCGGCAATGATGACTGCGGGCAGATGTCGGCATGGTACCTTTTCTCAGCTATGGGATTCTATCCGGTCAACCCGGCTTCGGGTGAATATGTCCTCGGCGCTCCACAGGTTCCTCAGGTGACACTCTCTCTGCCGAACGGAAAGAAATTCACTGTTGTCGCCGAGAATCTGTCCGACGACAATAAATATGTGAGATCCGTGACCCTTGACGGTGTGAAGCTTGGGACGACGATAAGCCATGACCGCATCCTTAAAGGCGGACGCCTTGTGTTTGAGATGACTTCGGAAAAAATAAGGATTGAAAGTGATAACGTTAAAAAATATTACTGGAATTGCCGTGATTGCCGCATTCCTTGCCGGTTGCGTGGAAGAACAGAAGCGTGAGCCAGTGGACTATGTAAATCCGTATATGGGCAACATAAGCCATCTGCTTGTTCCCACTTATCCTACGGTGCATTTGCCGAACAGTATGTTGAGAGTGACTCCGATGCGCCGTGAATATACATCAATGCGTGTGAGTGGACTCCCTGTCTTTCTTACGGCGCATCGGGGAAAATCGGTTTTTGGACTCTATCCGTTCATCGGAAACGAGATTCCGGAAAGTTACTCCTATGACTGCGAGAAGACAACTCCGTACAGTTATGAAGTTTGCCTTGACGAACAGGAAATAGGTGTGCGCTATGCCGTTTCACACCGTTCGGCCGTATATTCCATTCATTATCCGGAAGAACACGCGTCCCTTGCGTTGAGAGTCGATGATGGAAGCCTGACATCGGTCGGTGACGGAATCACAGGAGCCTGCAACCTTGGAAATGGGGCATCGGCACACATGATGATGACGTTTTCTCCACGTCCTTTGTCTGTGGACATCTCTGAGGATGGCCGTCTTGCCGTGCTCGGTTTTGAGTTGGAAGACGTGGATGTGAGATATGGAGTGTCTTTCATCGACGCGGAGCAGGCGGGACGGAATCTATCCGCCGAAGTGGCTGAAAAGAGCCTTGACACCGTGGCCTCCGAAGGCCGGAAAATCTGGAACGAAGCCCCTGTCGAAGATTGAGGTAGATGGTGGTGACGATGATGATAAATCTGTTTTCTACACTTCTTTGTACAGAGTGTATGAGAGGATGGTGAATATTTCTGAGGACGGACGCTACTGGAGTGCCGCTGATGGGAAGGTCCACGAGGACGAGGGACATCCGTACTACACGGATGACTGGTTCTGGGACACTTATCTTGCGGCTCATCCTCTGCGCACCCTCATAGACCCGGAGACTGAATCCGACATGATTTCCTCAATAGTCACCTATTCGTCGCTTTCCGAAAACGGCTGGATTCCGACATTCCCTCAGGTTACGGGAGACAACCACGGATGAACTGTAACCACGGGATAGCCGTGATCGCGGATGCCATCGCCAAGGGAATAGACGGATTTGACAAAGATGCCGCATACGAAGCGTGCCGCAAGGCTCTTTTGGACAAGACTCTTGTCCCGTGGTCTGACAAAAAGGCCAATGAACTGGACGGATTCTACCTTGAGCATGGCTATTTCCCGGCGCTACGCCCCGGCGAACGGGAGACTTGTCCAGCGGTGAACGGGTTCGAGAAAAGGCAGCCTGTGGCAGTGACTTTGGGCACGGCATACGACTGGTGGTGTATGTCGAACATCTCCGATGCTGTAGGTAAAAAGGATGATGTTGATTTCTTCAGGGCAGGATCGTTCAACTACCGCAATCTTTTCAACGACACCACCCGCTTCTTTCATCCAAAGGACAGCAAGGGACTCTTTCATCGAGCCGTTTGACTACACATGGTACGGCGGCTATGGTTTCCGTGAGGCCTACGACGAGAACAACGGATGGATATACAGATGGCAGGTCCCGCACAACATTGCCGACCGCATTAGTCTCTACGGAGGAAATGAGCGGTTCTGCGATGATCTTTTTGCTTACATTCTCAAAAAAGAAATCAAAGGTAGTAAGAACAATTTCTATGGCCCGAATCCTGACCATTCCGCCCTTGTAGGGCAGTTCTCGATGGGCAACGAGCCGTGCACTATTGTTCCATACCTGTTCTGCTATGCCGGAAAGCCGTGGCTCACACAGAAATACACTCGCACTCTCATTGATATGTGGTTCCGCAACGACCTGCTGGGCGAACCCGGTGACGAGGATGGCGGTGGAATGAGTGCTTTCGTGGTGTTCTCGATGATGGGCTTTTATCCTGTCACACCTGGACTTCCGATGTATGTGCTCACCAGTCCGGTATTCCGCGAAATTTCCGTGAAATACTGGCTCTGGAAAGACTTTCAGCGTGGTCTGCGACAATTGGGCTTCGGACAACAAGTACATACAAAGAGCTGAATTGAATGGCCGGCCGCTAGACCGGTGCTGGATTTCTCACGACGAGGTCATTAGTGGCGGCACACTGAGACTTGTCATGGGACACCGGCCGAACAGAGCCTGGGCCAGCGCTCCGGAGTCTTGTCCTCCTTCATTTGAAATGCCGGATTCCATTGAATAATAAAACTGATGACATATATGAAAAGGATAACCACAGCGATTCTTCTTTTCGCCTCGGCTGTCATGGCGGAGGCACACGGGTGTTTTACGCCGACTTCAACCACGGACAGACTTCCGAGAGTCACGGCGAATGGATTCAGGACATCAACGTCTTGTCTCCAAAACTTCGCTCTGACGTTAATGGCAAGGTGACTGTGGAGTTCACGGCACCTCGTATGACGGATTTCAAAGCTCTGCTTTGGAGTCAACCGACAAAGTCTGATGAAAACTCCGTTCGGACATGATGTCAACCTCACCCCAAAGGGAATAAAGGCATTGCGTGACGGGCATTACCGTTTTTTCTTTCAATGCGGACATGTTTCCTCATGGTCCTATGAATGTCAGGATTTTTTGCGGAAAATCAGATGACCGGGAACCGCGATTTCTTTGAACTTCAACTCTATAACACGAGGAGGAAAGCATTGGAACGAAGGCATCCCGGCATCTGTTCCGGCTGGTGCGAAAGGTTTGAAACTCATTTATGAGGACGACTTCGACGGTCCTCTCTCCATTGCGAATGACGGCCGCGGAGCCACCTACAATGCGCACAAACCTAGGTCAGGAGACTTCAGCGGATGGCCTTTCACGGACGTGACGAGTCCTCTCAATCCCTTCTTCCAAAGGGACAGTTACCTTAAGATTGCCGCACGCAAACCGGAAGGAACTCCTGGAAGCACAGGCCTTCTCGCCTCGGTCGACATGGATGGGAAAGGTGTCTGGGCAGCCGCTCCGTGTTATCTTGAGTGTCGCTTCACAGCCCAGTCAGCCCCGGGGACGTGGCCTGCTTTCTGGACACTTAACACAATCGGTGACCGTCCGCAGTGCGATGAGCTCGACATTATAGAAGCCTACGGGGGAGTTGGAAAGGGAAATCCGAACCACCCGGGATATTCAATCACCAGCCACTACTGGAACCAGAAGCCGGATGGTGTGCAGAAACGCGATGACGCCACAGTGGTTCCGATGATGGAACTCGGTGGAAAGAGTTATTGGTCAACCACTTTTTCACACCTATGGACTCTATGTCGGCACTGACTGGACAATCTATTATTTCGATGATATTGAGGTCTTCCGTCACAAGTCGAACGAAGATTCGGTGAATCATCCACTCTTCTTCATGATAAACTATTCCATCGGCGGAATCAGCGGATGGGGAATCGACCTCGAACGCTACGGCAACGGAAGTGACATGTACGTTGACTATGTGAGGGTATATTCGAAAAGAATAAAACTTTTTTCGATATGAAAAAAAACAGTATTGATACTTATATCTGCGTTTGCGCTTGCACGCTCATGCTCGGACAAGCAGGAAAATGAATATGACGGGTCTGGAGCGGTCGTGCTTGACACGCAGAACAAGGTCAGCTCGTTTTCGGACGAAAACGTTGCTGTGCTCAAGATTACTGGTGATGACATCACTGATCTCTCTGGGTTAAGGATCCGTTCTGTAGGCACGCTTGTGATACGCAAAACAGCGCTCACCGACATATCACTGCCTGCGCTTGAAAGCGTGACAGGAGACTTGACGGTTGAGGAAAACTCACGTCTGCTGTCCATGACACTTCTGTCCTCTCTGAATAAGGTTGGTGGGGACCTTATAGTCAACAACAATCCCAAGCTCTCATCAGTTGCCGGACTCCGGGACGTGAAGGAAATAAGCGGCGATCTGGTTGTGACCAACAACGGTTCGCTCGGAGCGGACAGGCCTCTTTCCGAGGCTGGGGACTGGGGTCATACGGACTTTTCCCCTTGTCTTGAAACTACACAACGATGGCGTGGTTTCCGGAACTGTGCGCCTCGGCAACAACAACGGGGCCGCGGCGGAGTCTGTCGAGAGCATCGGAAAGATGGCGGAACCTGTTGTCCACAAGAATTATGTGATAGCCTCGGCATCTGACGCGGCGGCGTTCTCACTTGAGGGACAGGCTGTCGGCGACCTCACTGTCAAAGGGTTGGAAATAACGAATGACATACTCAATTCCCTTGTCACAAAGGGACTCAGGACAGTCACCGGGACATTCACCCTGGAAAACACAAAGGTTTCTTCCATAGAACGTTTCTGCCAGAGCGTCACCTGCGAGGGAAGCGTTATACTTAAGGACAACACCGAAGGCGGACAGATCAACACCAACGGACTCCGTTACTACACACGTCTCGGAGGCGATCTTGTCATCGACAACTCACGAGTCGTGTTCTGGACCAACAATTCAAGTTTCGCGACTTTCATTGAAATCGGAGGAAGCGTCCGTGTGCGTAACTGCGGTGATCTGAACAAGGGCGATGCATTCGAGTCACTCCTGCGGGTTGGTGGGGACCTCGAATTCTCATCATGCCCGAACCTCACAGATCTTAAGGGGCTCAAGATTGAGAAGATAGGCGGTAACCTGATTGCTCGTGACAACGACAAACTCAAGGCTCTTGGAGGCCTGGAGGGCGTGCGCTCGATCGGTGGAGCCGTTATGATAAAGCAGAACCTCCCGGAATATGGCGATGTGGGTACTCCTGGCTGGTGTATGGTGAAAGGTTGGCTTGAGAACGGCGTGGTGGCTGACAAGGAACATTCGTCCCTTCTCGCAGCTGACGGCACCGAACCGGATCTCAGTCATGTCAAGGCATGTGATGGAAAGAATCCTCAGGAAAGTAATGTCCCTGAAAGTTACACGATCACAGGACTTGCTGAGCTGAACGAGTTCTTGTCATACATCCCGGAAAAACCAGAGACCGTCCATATAACTTCACGGTAACTGGTGACGACCTTGGCGATTCCGACTTTGCGAGACTCTCTGAAAGAATCGGTGCGGTTTCTGGCAAGGCATCGTTTGTGTCGCTTCCTGGAATGACGACCACTACCGGAATATTCGATAAGATAGAGTTCACCGGAGGAGTCATTCTTCGTGACAATCAGAATCTTGTTGATTCGGATGCCATGTCTTCGCTGAAGAATCTCATTTCTGATTTTATAATTGAAAACTGTCCGAAACTCCGTACTCCGGCATCGGCTGGTGGAACCGGATGGTGTAATCTTGCGGTAGTTGAAGGCAATTTCAGAATTGACGGACTCAAGACCGTGATGAAAGACGGTTCTGCATTCCCGGCTCTCCAAACGGTCGGTGGAAACTTTGAGATAAGAAACTGTTCTGACGACCTCGAAAGTTTCTCCGGAATGCCTCTGAGCGTTGTCGGCGGAGACATCGTGATTATGGACAATAGTGGACTGAAATATCTTGACGGCCTTGAAAACCTCATGGCTGTCGGAGGAAATGTCACAATATTCAATAACCCGAAAATTGAGGTCAGTCCTGCCGGAGGCAGAGGATATTGCATGCTGCGCGACTTCGCCAACTGGGGTGTGCTGTCCTCTACTGTAGTCGTGAAGATAGGAACTGATTCAGACCCTGTGGATTTCGCGAATGTTGTGTCCTGTAACCCTGGCTCGGAATCTCAACCTCGCAGTTATGTCATCAACGGGCTTACCGCTCTCAAGGCATTTGTCTCGACCGTGCCTGCTGCCGGCAAGGAAACTGTGGGTGACCTTACTATAAGAGGCGCAGATATTACCGAAGAGGCGTTCCGTTCATTGGATGACAGGGTGGCTGTCGTCAAGGGAACATTCACAATGGAAAACCTCGGCAAGGAAGGCGGCAACATTTCGACTGACCAGGTTCTTGAGAACATAGACCTTCAAGGCAGCATAATTCTGAGGAATATTCCTGCGGAAATAAATCCTAATGGATTCCAGAACAAGACAAAGGTGAACGGTGACCTCATCATAGAAAACTGTCCAGTCTATCCTTACTGGAACTGGAACCCTTGGAAATCCTTAAAGGAAGTGACCGGGGACGTGCGCATCAGCGGACTTCCGAACTTCGGGGCCTCGTCATTCTCCGCGATCGAGAGAATCGGCGGCAGCTTCATAATCACTGATCAGCCTGGCTTCTGGCATTTCCGCTCATCTACCCTCAAGTACATCGGCGGCGACCTGACCGTCCGGAACTGCCCGGCATTCGGAGAGGGTGAGGCCCTTGACGGGTTCAATCACCTTGAGCATTTGGGTGGCAACGTCCTCCTGTGGGACATAAGCGGCTGGATGCCGGAAGAGACCGTGCTTGACGGATCTACCACTCGTGTGGGTCTATGCATATTCAACTGGTTCAAGAGTCATGGCATCATGAACGCCGACGCGACGGTGAAAGTCCGCAAGGACAACAAGGAAGTCGATATGTCTGCGATTCCGGCCTGCAAACCAGAATGAAAAAAAGAGTAAAAATGAATATATAATCACATTAAAATAACAAATTTATGAAACGAGTCTTATACTTTCTGATGAGCCTGACGGCGGTTTTTGCCGTGGCTTCATGCAACAAGGGAAACCTTCCGGAGCAACCGAAACCGGGAGATGATGACGATCCTTATGGAAACGAAGATAAGGTCACTCTGACGGTGGATGGCACCCATGCGAAATTCGATGGAACGACTTTAGCTGAGGAGTGGAAAACTGACGATGCCATTGGGGTTTATGTTTCCGGAACCGGTGCTCCTGTGCGTCTCAAGGCAGGGGAGATTGCCGATGTGACAGCGACTTTCTCTGGCAAGGTCAAGAAGGCGGACACCTATACTGCGGTTTATCCTTACAACCGCGATTATGCAATCAAGGATGGAAGTTTGACCGTGTCCGTTCCCGCATCACAGGATGTGACCGCAACAGAAGTTGATGCGTCCGCTCATGTCGCTTATGCTGAGATAAAGGACGGCAAGGCTGAGTTCGCGCATCTGCTTTCGCTTGCGAAGTTTTCTGTCAAAGCCGATGGCGTGAAATCAGTCAAGATTGCCTCGAAGGCAGAGGGCGTGTTTATGGCCGGTGACATTGCTGTAGCCACCTCCGACCTCGTTGCCTCCGTGAAGGAGTCTGCGGGAGAGTCTTCCGTGACTCTTAATTCAGCGTTCGTTTCCGAGACTCCTTATTATGCTGTTGTGATTCCTGGGAAATACACCCTCGAACTAACGTTCACCAATGCGGAAGGCAAGCAGGTTGTGAAGACGGTTGAGAATGAGGTCGAGGTCGCCCGTGGCGCAGTTGCAGATCTCGGCGTTTTTGAGATCACTGAAAAAGAATGGACTGAAGGTGATGAAGAACCTGACGATCCATCCAAGCCGAAAAGCTATGTTCTGAACGGCAAGGCTGAAGTCGAGGCTTTCGCGGCGGCTTGGAAGGGCGAGGAGAAAGAGACACAGTGCAGGATCTCACCATCAAGGGACGTGATGTGTCCCATACTGTCGCTCGGGAGGTTTTGAAGCGTGTCGCTGTCGTGGAGGGAACATTCGCTCTCGATGGTTGTGGAACGGATAGTGAAGGTGACTGGTTTGATACAGAGGGTTTCCTGAACGGACTTGAACTCAAAGGCGGCCTTTGTGTTCCGTGACATTGTGAACATCGTCAATCCGAGCGGTTTGAAATATTACGAGAAGATTAATGGTGACCTCGTTATAGAAAACTGCCCTCATTTTGTGGTTGCTGACTGGTCGAGGGTGTTCGAGAACATAAGTGAGGTCGGAGGAAACTTCGTTATGAAAGGTTGCCGTCCGCAGAGCTTCGACGGCAATTTCATGAAGGCTTTGAAAAAAGTTGGCGGAAACTTCGATTTTGAGGACAACAAACAGATCTGGTCGTTCAAGAATAAGGGAGATGTCGCTCTTGAATATATCGGCGGCGACCTCATCCTTTCGGACAAATGAAAGCCTCTGGAGCCTTCTGGCCTTCGACAAACTTACGCATATCGGTGGTAATGTGGTGATTTCAAATAATAATCCAAAGTTTCCTGAGACAAACAAGAATGTTGATGGCGAGGACTGCATAGGTTTCTGTCTGCTCAAAGACTATGTCACAAGCGGTGTCATATCTCCTGCCGCCAAGGTTTACATAAAGAGTGGTGACAAGGAAATCTCGCTTGATGACCTCACAAGCTGCAATCCGACGGACTACAATAGCTATGTTCTTGATGGACATGAAGCGGTGGTTAAGTTTATCGGAGCGGCAGGTTCTTCTAAGGAGACGGTTAAAGACCTTGTTGTCCGTGGCTCTGATGTGACGGAAGGTGATGTCCGCAGTCTTGATGACCGTGTTGAGCGTGTAACGGGAACCCTTACGCTTGAGAACCTCGGAACAGAGGAAGATAATTCATGGATTTCAACCGATCAGGTCATGGAAAACATATCTATCGAAGGCAGTGTGGTTCTGAAGGATATTCAAGCGAACATCAACCCTAACGGTTTCGAGAACCTGACGAAAATCAATGGCGACCTCAAGGTCATCAACTGCCCTAGACTCCGTTGCTCCGGTGGATGGATGCCGTTCAAGAATCTCACAGAAGTGACAGGTGATGTGCTTATTTCCGGGCAAAAGGAATTCGGAAGTGATTTTCTCAATAAATTGGAGAAAGTCGGAGGATCATTGACGATAGATAAATGTAACCCGAACTGTTGGGATTGGAAGTCTGAGTCTCTCCGGGAAATAGGCGGTAATCTCAACATCACCGACTGTACCTACTGGGAGAACTTCTATGGTTTCCATCAGCTTACGAAACTCGGAGGAAATGTAAATATCTACAAGTCCGAAGGATATGCCCAGGACAATAACGGTGGCGATAAATGGTTCCCTGGAACTGATTGGGATCTTAATGGAAAGAAGGTCGGTCTCGTGGTGTTCACTGTCCTCAACAAGAAAGGTATATTCACAGGGACGTTCTCAAGCTATCTCTGGAGATCTTCAGGAACATTCTGGTACGATGCTCTGAAGTGGGATGAGTACACAAAGAAAGCTGATGAGATCATCGCTGCGGAACAGAAATAATCCATGAAATTCAGGTTGTTGACATCCTTTACAGCTTTGCTGCTTGTCGCACTGCGGCTCTCCGCTGCCGGGTCTCCGTTCAGGTTCGACTCCGGCAGCTGGGACTGGGGTGTCATACGGGAGGCCGACGGCCCTGTGACACATGTCTTCCGGTTCGTGAACACATCTGCTGAACCTGCCTGCATCTGGCAGGTGAATGTGGCGTGCGGTTGCACTCGGGCGGAGTGGTCACGCGAGCCGGTGTCGCCAGGAAAAAGCGCTGAGATTACCGTGACTTTCAATCCCAGGGACTACAAGGGACATGTCTCCAAGACCCTCTCTGTCAGAAACAGCGGAAACACTGTCGATGTGCTGACAGTGAGTTGTGAGGTGATTCCGGTGGAGAAGCCTATTGATATCGCTTTCCCTGTGCTTCTTGACGGCGGCATAAGAATTTCGTCAGACCGGCTCAATTTCGGTCAGATCCGTCAGGGAGAGTCCCGGACAATGAAACTGGGAATCGCCAACGCTTCCGGCAGGCGCCAATCAGTGACAGTCTTGCCCGAAGGCCGGAGCGGGCTGCTCACGGCAAAGTCTCCGCTTGTGCTTGAACCTGGTGCAAGAGATTCCTTGACATTGACGTTCTCGCTGAAAGGACACGTGGCGCATTACGGGGTGATTGAAGACGCTGTCGTCATCAAATGCGGGCGCACGGTCTGCGGAAAGGCCGCGGTGTCGATGATCGGGACGGAAGCGACTTCCCGCGGAGGCTCTGACAGTGGCCGGAAACTGCGAGTTAGTTCACAATACGAGAACCTCGGTTCCGTTTCCCGTGACGGAGGCCCAGTACGTAAGACGTTCGAAATTTCAAATATAGGAAATAAAATCTTGGTCATCAGGATATTCATTCTCCTGCCTGTGTCGAGGCAATCCTTTCGGGGACTAAGGATCTTAAGCCGGGGGAGAAGAGGACATTGACCATAATCCTTCATCCGGAGCTTACGGATAAATCCAGGATTTTCGAGACTGTCTATCTGACGGCAAACGATGTTGAGCATCCTGTCCATGAAATCATGATCGCGGCGACAATAAAATAAATGAAATGAATATGAATACACTGATAACTCTGTTACTTACATTTTCAACCACACTTGGCTCATGCGTTTCGACGGCGATTCATGGTGATGCCGAGAATGGTAGCACGAAGGATACTGCTTGTGTGGAAACTTCTGGACCAGAGAGTGGTAGGACCGCCGTGCCGGCGAATGATTTTCTCAACTCGATCGGCGTGAACTCTGCCATTGATGACCGCTTCGAGCACAAGGAACAGACTGCCGAGAGCATGAGATACATTGGCGCACGTTGGATTCGCAGCGGGGTGCAACGTTCTACTGATGTGTTTGAATACATGATGGCGAATGTTCCACATATCCGTTTCTCAATAATGTTCGATCCGGATGGAAACGACCGCGTCTTCGAGCAGGCGGCGTGGCTCAAGTCACGCGATGCTCTCGTCGCCCTCGAAGGAGTGAACGAGCCTAACAACTGGTGGATAACCTATAAGGGTGAGAACAGCGGTGGCCCATATTCCTGGAAAGGACTTGCACTTATGCAGCGCGACAGCTATGCCGACACGAAAGCTCGCCTCGGGAATGGATGTCTGGAGCATTACCGAGACAGGCGCGGAAAAGGACAATTACGGTCTCCAGTTTGCCGAGATTCCAGAGGGCGCTGATTGCCTGATGCCTGCCGGAACCAAGTACTACGACTGCATAAATGTCCACAACTACTTCATCCACCCACGCTGGCCTGCTCATTCCGACAACCAGACTTGGATCGCCTCGGAGTCCGGAAAGAAGGGGCTTGTGGTTGATGGCGTGTACGACAACCACGGAAAGACATGGGGCTCCGGCTATGAAGGCTACAGCGAGGAGCGGCTAAAGGCCATGAGGAAGGTGACTACCGAGACTGGCTGCACCCTTAATTCATACAAGGTCTGGTCGGATGACAACGGCCGTCCTCACGCTAAATACACCGAGGTGACAGACCCGAACTCGTTCGTGAGCGAGGAGGAGCAGGGACTGCTTTACATGTCATGCTATCTCGCGCAGTTCGCACAAGGATTCGAGTACACGTCAATGTATATTCTCCGTGACCGTACCGACGAGTCAGGCAACCAGAGCTTCGGTATGGTGGAACCGCTCGCATGGGAGGAATCTCCTCTTCACGGATACCACCAGCGATACCGCAAGGCCGCCGACTATATGCACAATCTCACGACCATTCTTGCCGATGACGCTTCCATCAAGAATCCCGGCAAGCTTGACTATGAGATACAGAACTGTCCTGAAACCGTGCACGACCTTCTTCTCCAGAAGCAAGACGGAACGTTCTGCCTTGTGGTTTGGGGCGAGAATTATGCCGGCGGAAGCAATGAGATAACCGTGAAATTCGGGGAAAAACATAATCTCGGCATATATGACCCGACTACGGGAACCGATGTGGTACAGACCGTCAAAAAGTCTGACAAGATAAGTCTGACCATGACTGATAAACCATATATCATTCAGTTGAAGAAATAGTTAAATGTTAGTTTGGTAAAACGATAAAAAACGAGTACATTTGTGTCAAACGAACACCCGTTCTCCATAATAGGAACCAGAACAAGGCTTATCGTAATGATAGACCGCTTGGTTTTTCAAGGATAGGTAATATTGATAACCATATAATTGTTATGGACAGAAGAGAATTTCCTTCAGTCTCGAAAACAATCGTAATGATGATGTCCCTCTCAGTGATGTTGTCAAGGAGAACTGTTTTAAGTACAGGTAAATAACTCGTTGGGTTTATATATTACGTGAATTTAACATATTTTTGTATAATTAACTATCAAGTTTGACGGTCTTTGCCTTTGCAGGGCGTCCGCGTCGTTTCGGGGAGACCTTTCTGGATTTGTATTCAGTTCCGCAACCTTCAGGGATGTCAAAGCCGAAGGCCTTGCAGATATCTTTTTGGGCACCGACAAACGGAGTGATGAACTTGGCCCGGCCATTATGCTCTATGCAGCGGATCGACCGCATCTCGTCAAGGATATCCTGGGTTGAAGCGAACTGTTTCTTGAGCCCTGTCGTCTTCCAGATATGGCGCACGTATGAACTTATTATCAGGCCGACGAAGAGGATGAGGAGCCTGCCCGTCTTGCCTTCCTCCGACCAGTTGCGCTGACGGTCGAAGCCCATCTGGGTCTTCATCTGACAGAAGTACTTCTCCTGTTCATCCCTGAGACTATACGCATCAAGGGTCTGCGTGGCGGTATAGTCAAGGCCGAGGGTGATGTATCCGAAGAAGCCGGATGTCTTCTTCACGTTCTCTATCTTCTTCTCATCGAGGGGCTGAAGGAAAGCAGCTTGCGGTCCTTCTTGTCATATGAGACCTCGTACCTGTTGTAGTTCTTCTTTATGCTCTCATCGTCGTCCACGCTCCCGCCGGCATCGAGTATGGACTGGAGGCTTCTGCGCTGCATCTCGACCGCGACTTCGAGTTCAGTCTGCTCCGCGGCCCTGCGGAAGGGGTCGAAGAACAGGTCGAGTTTCATGCGGTCGGCCTTGTGGACGGAGTCGCCGTTGCCCCTCACGTCGTATTCCAGGTCATACTGCTTGTAGTACAGCCTGCTCTCCGTGTCGAAAAGCATGTCCCCCGGCTTTCCCCCGATGGTCCCGAACTCGGCAATCCTGTCAAGGACAATCTTCTGGCGCATCTTGACGCACATTATCATCGGCTGGCCGCGGAGGATGTACTTCTCGAGGTTCTGAACCGATTCGTAGCCCCTGTCCGTCACCAGGATTACCCTCGGGAAACCGGCGTGGCTGATGTCGGTGAGGATGGTCTCCACGCTTCTGGAGTCAGGTATGTTGCCCGGAAAGGTCCTGTAATACACGGGCATATGGCTGTCAAGCGAATAGACGACGACTTCTGAAGTCTGCGGCAGAGGGACGTGCTCCTTGTTCCGGCCCCATTTGATGTCGGCGAGCGAACTGCCGTATGCGGATCTGGTCGTGGAGTCGACGGCGCACAGCTCGTCCTTGTCCAGCCTGTCGGCCCTATACTTGAACAGGTTCATCCTTTCGGTCTCGGAGATGGAATGCGTAAGGCGGGTTATCGTCATCGGGGTAAGCTCCCTTGAGGACGGAGCCTTCTCCAGCTTCTGCCATCTGGCCGCTCTGCTCCAGCTGTTTCCGGTCGCGAATGAGTAATAGGCAAGGGTGAGGACATCATTCACGATTTCCGCGTTCTCATGGAACGTCGCCATCAGGTCCGTCCGGAGCCCCACCTTGTCCGCGACCTGCTCCATGAGCCAGACGTCGCCATAGAAACGATTGACGTCCGCACCCTCGTATGCAGGACGGCCTTGCCTGCGATCGCTCTGAAGCTTATCTATTTCGCTGAGGTCCCACCCTTCGGGAAAGATCAGCCTGGCCCGTTCCTCCGGAGAGGCGTACAGGTACTGCTTGCCCGGGATAAACTTGAGACCATCCGTCACAGTGCCCCAATGCAGGCAGGAGTACTTCCTCTTGCCGTCCCCGGTCACGGTATACGGATGAGTCGTCGCATACATGTAACCTCCGTTCTTGTGAAGCGACATCCGATAGACGCTGTCCGCTTTTGTGAGTCTTGCCATATCTATTGTATTACTTATACAAATGTATAAATAATAATTTGAATATACAAGGAAAAAAAGCGGGGATATTTAATTGTTCCCCAACTTATTACAATAAGAACTATGGATTAATTATACAATTTAATGTTAAACTCACGTATATTAATTACTAATTAAAACCAATTACACATGAAACGTGTCTTATCAATGTTTCTCGTCTTGGTCATGGCCGCGCCGATCGCTGCCATAGCCGAAACGGCTGTCGCTCCTGCTGAGTCTCAGCAGAGCCAGAAAAAGCAGGTCTCAGGTGTCGTCACTGACAAATCCGGTATTCCTGTCATCGGAGCTGCCATCGCCGTCCCTGGAATCTCAACAGGTACCGTTACCGATGCCAACGGACGTTATTCACTGGCCGTGCCTAATGGAACAAAAGTCCTTGAGGTATCATGTATCGGCTACACGACACAAAACATCTCTGTTGGATCCTCCAGCAAATATGATGTTGTTCTTTCAGAGGATACCCTCATGCTTGCCGAGACAGTTGTTGTCGGTTACGGCACAATGAAGAAAGGTGAGGTCGCGAGTGCGATCTCAACGGTCAAGAGTGGAGATTTCCTGAAGACTCCGGGGGCGAACGCGGCCGAACTTATCAAGGGCAAGGTTCCTGGACTTATTGTGAACACACCTGACGGGAACCTGTCTCCAGCACTCAGATCTCCCTTCGTGGAGCCACTACCCTCAAGGCCGGGACGGCGCCTCTTGTGCTCATTGACGGTGTGCCTGGCTCGCTTTCCCAGGTTTCTCCGGATGATATCGAGCAGATTGATGTGCTTAAGGACGGCTCTGCCGCGGCCATTTATGGTACTCGTGGAACAAATGGCGTCATCATCATCACCACTAAGAACACTCAAGGTGAAGCGCCGACATCCGTAGATTTCAACGCTTACGTTTCCACCCAGCAGATCACCAAGACACTCGACTATCTGACCGCTGACGAGTATCGGCAGCTGGCGAAAGGCCATGTCGGTTTCCACGATGACGGAGCTTCGGTAAACTGGCTTGACGAGATCACCAGAACGCCTCTCTCACAGATCTATAACATCAGTCTGCGCGGCGGTTCCAAGCAGACCAACTACGTGGCGTCATTCGAATACAGAGGCCTGCAGGGTGTGATGAAGCTCTCCAACAACAATATGATGTTCCCCCGCATCGACATTACCCCACCGGATGTTCGACAGCAAAGTAAAGCTTCATGGATCCATAAACGGCTTCACAATGAAGTACCACAATGGATCTGACGGAGGACCTTTCAACTCTGCGGTTTGGAATGGCCTTAACTACAACCCTACGACTCCTGTCCGCCAACCTGACGGGTCTTACTCAGAGAACACTGGTATCACAGATTACTACAATCTGTGTCGTTGCTCAATGAGACCAAGGGCGGTACCGACGCCACCATGCTGCGTATGCTCGGTGATGTCACCTACACCCCTGTCGTCGGTCTTGATCTCAAGGCTGTTGTCTCCAGAAATATATACAACCAGACCCAGGGACACTATGAGACCCATAATCATTCTTACGAGGCAAGAACGCCGAAGAATGGTTTCGCGTCGCGTGGCACATACAGAAGCCAGCAGGACATGCTCGAATTTACCGCCCAATGGAAGAGCACATTTCTTCAGGACCACAACTACACCCTCCTCGCCGGATATTCTTACCTCAACAATGTCAGTGAAAACTACTGGATGCAGAATTCCGGTTTCGCGGTTGATGACTACGAGTACAACAATATGGGCGCCGGTACCCAGAAAAACGATGGCTACAAAGGCGGCCAGATGGACCTCTCGTCAGACAAGGGGGAAGACTCTCTCATCGGTTTCTTCGCTCGTGTGAATTACAATTACAAGGGCAGATACATGTTCGCGGCCTCGATCCGCCGGGAGGGATCCACAAAGTTTGGAGAGAACAATAAATGGGGAAACTTTTATTCTGTCTCCGCGGCGTGGAACATCAAGGATGAGTCCTTCCTAAAAGAACATAGACGCGGTCTCCACCTTGAAGCTGCGCGCGGGTTATGGCGAGACCGGTACTGAGCCTTCTTCCCGCTATATGTCATTGAACACGCTGTCATTCAGCTCAAACGCCTACTACGACGGATCTTACATCCAAACCCTAAAGCCTTCAAAGAACGCCAACCCTAACCTTCGTTGGGAACGCAAACATGAATGGAACGTAGGTGTGGACTATGGTTTCCTCGGGGGAGCGTGTCTATGGTACAATCGACTGGTATCATCGTAAGACAATCGACCTTCTTTGGGACTATTCGGTACCGTGTCCTCCTTACATCTATTCCTCAATGACCGCCAACGCGGGATCAATCAAGAATACAGGTATAGAGATCGGGATCACAGGTGTTGTCTTTGACAAAAAAGACTTCGGATGGACGACTTCCGTCAATTACTCCCACAACAAGAACGTTCTCCTCAGCCTTTGTCAAATGATCAGTTCATGGCCGCGGACTATTCGGATCAGGGCAGCACCGGTGAGCCTATGCAGCAAAGCACCCACCGTCTTCAGGTCGGACAGCCACTCGGCAATTTCTACGGTTTCAAAAGTATTGACATCGACGAGACAGGTCACTGTATCATTGAAGGCGAAGACGGCAATCCTAAGCCATGCCTTGACCAGCAGCCTACCGACAAGCAGATTCTGGGTAACGGTATTCCGTCGCACTATCTGAACTGGAACAACAATCTCCGTTGGAAAGGATTCGACCTTGGAATCCAGATCAGAGGAGCGTTTGGATTTGAAATACTTAACCTCACCGCCGCGAAATGGGGAACTCCGACAATGTTGACACGTGGCAACGTGCTCAAGAGCGCGTTTGACAAGGTTTACGGAAAAGCGGTTCTCGCTGACGACCAGCCTTGCCAGTATGTAAGCTATTATGTTGAGAAGGGAGACTATGTCAAGATCGACAACATCACCCTTGGCTATACATTTGATTTCAACAAGCCTTGTTTCAAGAGCCTCAGGCTCTTTACGACCATCCGCAACGCCGCCACGTTTACCGGATATTCGGGAATCGATCCGGAGCTGTCGGTCACCGGTCTTGCCCCGGGAGTGGATAGTTACACACGTTATCCGGCCACAAGGTCTTACACAATCGGCGTATCTTTAAAGTTCTAATTGATCAGACAACATGAAACGAATCATATCAGCGCTTACAGTTTGCGCGCTTGTCCTCTCCGCTTGTACGGATTTGACCGAGCAGGTTTACAGTTCGTTGACATCCTCCTCCTATAAATACTCTCAGGACGATGTCCGTAAGGTTATTGGCGCATGCTATACACCAATGAGAAGTTATATCGGCCATGGACAGCTTTGGGCCATGGACTGCACGACTTCCGATGAGATCGTGATGCCGCCTAACTCCACTGGTTGGGACGACGGAGGCATCTATCGCCGAATGCATTACCATAAGTGGAATTCCGAGCAGAGCCACATCGCGGCGGCTTGGAACACCACATGGCAGGGCATCGGGCTTTGCAACAACCTCCTTGCCCAGCTCAACAACAATGACCTCAATCTTGAGTCTGACGCCAACAATGCCGCCATCGCGGAGGTACGCGCGATCCGCGCATATTACTACTCGATCATCGTTGACAATTGGGGCGACGCCCCTCTCGTGACCCAGCCGACTCAGGAACTTCCGTCGTCGAACAGCAAACGGACAGACATCTACAGCTTCGTGGTCAAAGAGCTTCTGGAGGCTATCCCTAATCTCTCCGAGGATGTCGGAGGGGCGGAATACGGACTTTTTAACAAGTGGGCGGCCACAACCCTTCTCGCCAAGATGTACCTCAACGCCGGCGTGTACACCGGCACTCCTGACTGGCAGGCCGCTCTTGATGCCTGCAACACGGTCATAAACAGCAAGAAGTTCGAGCTTTCAGCGAACTACAAGGACAACTTCGTGGACGATGACGCATTCGCGGCATCAAACAAGGAGATAATCCTCAATATTCCGTTCGACTCCAATCTTGGCTCATACCAAATGTACTACTTCTCGTGGGGAGCTCCATTGAAGGATGCTTTCAACACCAAAGACAGCCCTTGGGGGGCAGGTTCGGCCATGGGTGTTCCTCAATTCATCGAGACCTATGACAAGGACGACTCCCGTCTTGACGACACTTGGGTTTATGGCACTCAGTATGAGTATGGTACGACAAATCCTATCAAGTGCATCTATGACACCAAAGACGGAGCCTATCCGGACTTATGCTACGTCAATGATATACAAAGCGGCAACTTCACCCTTGAATGGGAAGGCTATCGTATGAAAAAATTCGAGGTTAAGCCAGGAACCAGCGCGATGGGGACCGACTTCCCGGTTTTCAGATATTCCGAAATCCTCCTCATGAAGGCGGAATGTCTCCTCAGGCTTGGCCAGCCAGGCCCCGGAGCTCTTGTCTCCCAAATACGCGAGCGCGCTTTCAAGTCTAACCCGGCAAAGGCGACAGTCACGGATGAGCAGCTCAAGGAGAATTCATGCTACAACTACTACTATTACGCTGACGATTATGCATTCAGCAAACCGGCCAACAGAAAGTACGGCTCGCATGATAAAGACAAGGTGGAATTCGGCCGCCTGTACGATGAGTACGGCTGGGAGTTCGCATGGGAATTGGGCACACGTACCAGAATGATACGTTTCGGCACCTACACGACCAGGGACTGGCTCTCACATGAGGCTCTTGGTGACTACACGGCTCTTTTCCCGATTCCGTTCTCCGCCATCACGGCGAATCCGAACCTCGTCCAGAATCCTGACTACGAATAATCGTTCAATAAACCAGACATCGAGGGCATCGGCTCAGGCGATGCCCTCATAGTAATAATGAATATGAAAAAGACAACTATTATAGCTATGACGGCTGTCGTGGTCGCGGCTGTATCATGTGCTGGCGAAAAAAAGGCCGGTACAATGAAAAAAATAACCCCTGTCAACTTCTCCGAAGTTAAGATCATTGACAATTTTTGGTCCCCAAGGCTTAAAAACCATAAGGATGTCACCCTCGGGGTCTGCATCGATCAGATTGAGAACCAGACTGGACGAATCAGAAATTTCGAGAACGCGGCATTGAAGCAGGGCACGCATTCCGGTATCTATTTCGATGATTCCGATGTTTATAAGGCCCTTGAAGGCATGGCATATTCTCTTCAGAACAATCCGGATCCTGTACTTGAGGCAAAATGTGACGAGTGGATCGCCAAGTTTGCCGCGGCGCAGGAAAAAGATGGGTATATCAACACCTATTACACTCTCACAGGACTTGACAAACGCTGGACCGAGATGGACAAGCACGAAATGTACTGCGCGGGTCACATGATAGAAGCGGGTGTGGCATATTACAATGTGACCGGCAAGCGCAATCTTCTCGATGTCTGCATAAAGATGGCCGACCACATGATGACTCAGTTCGGCCCTGGCAAGCGCGACTGGGTCCCTGGCCATGAAGAGATTGAACTCGCTCTTGTGAAACTTTATCAGGCCACCGGTGAAAAGAAATATCTTGACTTCTCCGAATGGCTTCTTGACGAGCGCGGCAAGGGACTCGGTGCCAATAACGGAGAACCTTGGGACGCGGCATATCATCAGGATGACAAGCCTGTCCGTGAAATGACAGCATCGCAGGTCATGCCGTGCGGGCGATGTATCTATACTGCGGTATGGCGGATGTTGCCGCATACACCGGCGACCAGGGGTATATTGATGCACTCAACCGCCTTTGGGACGATGTTGTCCTTAGAAATATGTACATCACCGGAGGCATAGGGCAATCAGCCCACAATGAGGGATTCACAGAGGACTACAGCCTGCCTAACCTTACGGCATACTGCGAGACCTGCGCGTCCGTGGGCATGGTTTATTGGAATTGGCGTATGAACCAGTTTACCGGCGACAGCAAGTATGTCGATGTGATGGAACGTTCAATGTATAACGGAGCCTTGGCCGGAATCTCTCTCAATGGGGACCGGTTCTTCTATGTCAATCCTCTTGAGTCTCTTGGTGACCACCATCGGAAGGCATGGTATGGTTGCGCGTGCTGCCCTAGCCAGATCTGCCGTTTCCTCCCATCCATCGGGAACTACATCTACGGGGTCTCCAATGACGCCGTCTGGGTCAATCTATATATCGGCAACCAGGCGTCGGTCAAGTACGGGAAGAAAGATATGACATTGACCCAGGAAACAAACTATCCGTGGGAAGGTGCGGTCAAGATCACCATCGGGACCAAATCTCCGGTCAATGCCGAAATGCGTCTCCGCATCCCTGGTTGGTGCAAGTCTTACACGATAAAGGTTAACGGAGCTGAGGTGAAGCCTCAGATCGAGTCCGGCTACGCCGAACTTCCAGGCAAGTGGAGTGACGGTGACGCGATCGAACTCAATATGGATATGCCGGTTGAAGTCGTCGCCGCGGATCCTCGTACCAAGGAGGATGAGGGCATGAGGGCTATCCAAAGAGGTCCGATCGTGTATTGCATCGAAGAAGCCGACAACAAGGATGGTTTTGATGATCTGAAAATCTCTGAAAACGCTGATTTTACTACAGCCTTCGAGAAAGACCTTCTTAATGGTGTCGTCACTATTGACGCCAAGGTCGGCGATCAGACGCTCAAATATATTCCTTACTACTCCTGGGATAACAGGGAGGCGGGTAAAATGAAAGTATGGGTTCCACTCACACAGTAAAAAATGAAAAAGTTCATTCTCACGTCAATAGCGGTCTTGATGGTTTCTGTCTCACTTGAAGCTCAAGACTACATAGCCAATAGAGCGCCTCTTACAGAGAGTCGTTTCATGGAGCTTCCGATAGGCGCCGTCAAGGCGGACGGTTGGCTCCGGCAACAGTTGGTATTGCAGAAGGAAGGTCTGACGGGACATCTGGACGAGCTGTATCGGAATGTGGTAGGTCCAAGAAACGCCTGGCTCGGAGGTGACGGTGACGCATGGGAAAGAGGCCCGTACTGGATAGACGGGCTTCTTCCACTCGCATATCTTCTGGACGACAAGGACCTGAAGGACAAGGCTCAGGTCTGGGTAGAAGCCATCCTTGGTTCCCAAAAAGAAAATGGATACTTCGGCCCGGACACTGACCGTGGACCGGAGCCAGGACTGCAAAGGGACAATTCCCATGATTGGTGGCCCAAGATGGTGGCTCTTAAGATTGTCAAGCAATATTATATGGCCACAGGAGATGAAAGGGTGATTCCATTCCTTGACCGGTATTTCAGATATCAGCTTGCCAATCTTCCGCAAACCCCTCTTGACAACTGGACATTCTGGGGAGCCCAGAGAGGCGGCGACAACCTTGAGATTGTCTATTGGCTTTACAACATTACCGGTGAACGGTATCTTCTTGACCTTGGTGAGATCATCCACAGGCAAAGCACTCCGTGGACCGACATATTCCTGGATGGATCAATGCTCTATACTCAGAACAGCATGCATTGTGTCAATCTGGGGCAAGGTTTCAAAGAACCTGTCATCTACTGGCAGCGGTCCGGCCGGCAGAAGCAGATTGACGCCGTCAAAAATGCGGAGAAGGTGATCAGAAAGACCATCGGCTTTCCGACCGGTCTCTGGGCCGGTGATGAACTCATCAACTACGGAGATCCTATCCGTGGATCCGAGCTCTGCACCGCGGTCGAAATGATGTTCTCTCTTGAGGAAATGCTTAGGATCACCGGTGACTCACATTGGGCGGACTGGCTTGAGAGAATCGCATATAACGCTCTTCCGACTCAGGCTGATGACAAATACGAGACACGTCAGTATTTTCAGCAGACAAACCAGATAGAGTGCACGCGTAACACCACACGTAATTTCTCCACTCCGCACGATGACACGGATCAAGTGTTCGGCCTTCTGAATGGTTATCCATGCTGCCTTGCCAATATGCATCAAGGCTGGCCGAAATTCACTCAGAACCTGTGGTACGCCACAGATGACGCCGGCCTTGCCGCGCTTGTCTATGCTCCGTCCAAAGTGACGGCCAAAGTCGCTGACGGGGTCGAGGTCAATCTGTCGGAGGAGACATTCTATCCTTTCAACGAGGATGTCAAGGTTTCTGTGAACTTCACCGGCAAGAAAGTCCGCTCGTCATTCTTTCCAATAAAGTTCCGTATCCCGGAATGGTGCGAAGGCGCAGAGATCGCCGTCAACGGTTCAAGGATCAAGGCACCATGCGGCGCGGGAGAGATTGTCACCCTAAGACGCATATGGTCAAATGGCGATGTCATCACCCTTCACTTTCCTATGAGCGTGACCTGCGGCAGATGGTATGACAATTCCGCTGTGATAGAGCGCGGACCGCTTCTCTATGCTCTCAAGATGAACGAGAAATGGACAAGGAAGGAGACTGACGCTTCGGAAAAAGTCAAATATGGAGACTGGTATTATGAGGTCACTTCCGATTCGCCGTGGAACTATTGTCTCTCCAGCAAAACCATCAGCGAAAAGGGACTTGCCGAGAGTTGTGTCATAATAAGGAACGATGTCGATCCGACTCTCTATCCATGGACCCTTGAAAACGCTCCGTTGAGCATCAAGATCCCGGCCAGGACTATGCCTGACTGGACAGTCTACAGAGGCTCTGCCGGACATGTTCAGTACTTTACGCAACAAGGCGGAGTTTTGGGGGAAGAGCGGATGATAGAACTCATACCTTATGGCTGTACAACCTTGAGAATCACTGAATTCCCTGTAAGGAGGTGATTCTGTTATGACGGAGAACGTCTTTCTTCAATCCATCGGCGGGCCTGTGCGCAAGTGGCTAATGGAACATTGGCTCAAAAATTAAGACAAATTCAACCACTATGACACTCAAACATGTTTTCAGACTGCAGTCACTTATGGCTGTGCTTACCGTTTCCTTCATGCTTTCATGTTGCAAGACAACTGGAGGAAACCATCATGGTCAAGGCCCGTCAGCCTATTCCGTCATTGACGGGGACTCCATCATCGCCTCATATGTCATGGAGTTCAATGCCGACGATGACGAGATTTATGGACAGACTTTCAGGAATATTGTCGCGGGAAAGTTCCTTTGCGACAATATTCCCGCTTTTGACTGTCCTGACAAGGAATTGGAGAAGACCTATTATTTCCGTTGGTGGACTTTCAGAAAGCATATAAAGACTACCCCTGATGGTTACATCATAACGGAATTTCTTCCGGATGTCCCTTGGGCCGGAAAATATAATTCAATCAACTGCCCGGCGTGTCATCACTATGCCGAAGGACGTTGGCTGAGGAACAAGGAATATCTCAACGACTATGCGCGTTTCTGGCTTGGCCACGACGCCGAGCCAAGAAAATATAGTTTCCCAATAGCTGACGCCACATTGAGACTATACAAGGTTCACGGAGATTTTCAACTGATAAAAAAGATACTTACAAAGGGCTCAAGGAGATTTACGCCGCATGGGAGTCAGACCACGAGGGATCCCAACGGTCTCTTTTGGCAGATGGACGGAAGAGATGGCATGGAAGTCTCAATCTCCGGGGCGATGAGCGATGATGCCACAGGCTACAGGGCCACCATCAACAGTTATATGTATGCTGATGCCATGGCACTTTCCTCGATGGCGGAAATGCTTGGAAAATCCCTTGAGGCCACTGTTTACAAACAAAGAAAAAGCCGACGAGATAAAGGCCCTGATGGATAGATATCTGTGGGATGAGGACGCGAGATTCTACAAGGTAATCCCAAGAAACGGAAAGATGATGATGTCCCCGGCCAGGGAAGAACATGGATACGTGCCTTGGATCTATGACATTCGGATGAATCCAAAGAGCGAGGCATGGCTTCAACTCGTTGACGAACAAGGGTTCAAGGCCCCGTACGGGCCTACTACAGCCGAGCGGCGCGCCGATGGATTCAAAGTTGTCTATGAAGGTCATGAGTGCCAGTGGAATGGTCCAAGCTGGCCTTTTGCCACAGCGCAGACTCTGACCGGACTTGCCGCTTTCATCCACCGTTACGGTGAGGGTGTGATGACAAAAAACGACTATTACGAGACACTGACCACATTCAGCAACAGTCATAGACGTGTAAACGACAAAGGCAAGAAGATATGCTGGATTGACGAGAATTTAGACCCTTTCACAGGAGAATGGATATCAAGAAAGATGCTTATCGCCGCCGGAAGCCAGATTAAGGAAAGGGGAAAGGACTATAATCATTCCTCTTTCTGCGACCTCGTCATCTCAGGACTTCTCGGTCTTCAGCCTCAGGTGGACGGAAGTCTTGTGATCGAGCCGCTGATTCCGGAAGGTAAGTGGGATTATTTTTGCCTTGACGGCATCGTATGTGCCGGCAGAAATGTCGTTGTCCTGTATGACAAGGACGGATCCCGTTATGGCAAGGGAACGGGCTTCCGTGTCTTTGTTGACGGGAAAGAGGCTTTCAAGGCCGATACATATACAACGAAGGCGATTGTGTAAAAAAAACACATAATTTCTAATATACGACAAAGGGTTGGAACGAAAGCGAGAAGGACGGCCGGCGAAGCCGGCAGGAAGCGCCTCCGGCGCGTGTCCCCTCTCCGCTAGGGAGAGGGGTCGGGGTGAGGGGTAATACGACAAAGGGTTGGAACGAAAGTTCCAACCCTTTGTCGGGATGATCCGACTCGAACGGACGACCCCTACGTCCCGAACGTAGTGCGCTACCAACTGCGCTACATCCCGATAAATTTTTTGACTTGAAAGGCAGCCTCGGGAGACTGCCTTTCGGATGCTTCTTTATGCGAGCTTATTGATATAAACCGCAATACCACTCTTGAGATTGGCAGCCTTGTTCTTGTGAATGACTCCGATCTTCGCGAGTTTGTCAATCATCTTATAGACCTTAGGAGCGCCATCCTCGGCAGCCTTCTTGTCTGTAGTGTTACGAATCGCGCGGATCGCGTTCCTCGTCGTCTTTGCATAATACTTATTATGCAATCTGCGCCTCTCGCTTTGGCGATTGGCCTTTTTTGCTGATGCGTGATTTGCCATCGTTCTTATTTTTTAATATTTGTAGTGGGTAGGAGAATCGAACTCCTATTGCGGGAATGAAAATCCCGAGTACTAACCGTTATACGAACCCACCAAGACTGGTATACCCATAAGGCTGTCTGCCAAATTGGGATGCAAATATATGGATAATTTTCGACCTTACAAAATAATTCGGACGATATTTGCCCTATTTGCCATCATTTCCGTCCTCATCCCACTCAAACGAGTACAAAAGAGACTCTGTCTGCCTAAGATACTGTCGTTTGTCATATTTCGGAGCATAGACCCATGCCTCCAGCACGATGATGTCCTTTCCGTCCTTGCTGTAGAACGAATGTGAGACGAACGGGCCGCCCATGTAGTCGTTATAGACCTCCCAAAGACCTCTGGTCTCCACGAAATCCAGATTGTGGTACTTGAGGAACTTTATTCCCGGTTTGACGAACACACTTGTGGTCATGTAGGAATTCTCGGCTGTCGCAGGGACATATTCCTTGAGAAAAACGTTGCGTCTGGCAATGATGTTCTCCTCCGAGAACGGGTCCTCGTCCGTTGCCGGGTATTTATAGATGAACACACCCTGGATGCTGTACTGCTTTTCGTCCGCTATCCAGATGAAGTCGTCCGTGACCTTTTTCAGATTGTAGCCTACGGGGAAGTGAACCCTTCCTCCTATCATTTTGGCGACAACGTCCCCCAGTTTGGACTCCTCGTAGAGCAGAGTGTTGGCGATGACCCTGTTCCTCTCGGCCTGCTCGATGGCTCCGGTGATGTTCTCACCGTTTTTTTCAAGGACAACAATCGCGGAATCCGCGCATGAGGCGTTGACCTGGATCACACACTGCGGATGTGCCCAGACATCAGTCCTATAGACGACGCCTTGCTTGACGACAGTCGAGTCAATGTTGAAGATCACTATGTTCCTGTGGAGTTTGAACATGTCCGAGAACGCTCCCGGCGAAAGATTGACCAATGAATATAATGGTTCCCTTTGCGGCAGGTACTCGCAGTCTCTTGCCAATAACCCGCCGATCTCGTTGCCCAGATTCCCTTCCCAGTTGTCCTTGCCTACCACGATGATGACTTCACCAGCCTTGCCCGAGACATTAGGCAGGAGGGTTTTCGTGTTGTTCATGCAGGAAACCGCGCTGATCAGCGCCGCGATGCAGATGACGGTCTTGATTATCTTTCATCTTTGTGTTGTTTTTCTGGTTGCAAAGTTACGCTAAACTTCTAAAAACATCAAATTCCAAGTGGTCTGAATACTCTCGTTTTGTTGATGCAATACATTGATAATCAGTGATGAGTGCTCCTGTGTTCTCTTTTGTCGCTTCGACAGGCTCAGCGGCCGGACACTTTCGGCCACTGAACTTGTGGTCGCTGAGTCTGCCGAAGCATCGAAGTGACCGCGGCTACCGTATCAACCGTGCGATGTCGTTTCCGAAAGCCAGTACCATCAGCAACAGCAGCAGCAACATCCCGACAATCTGCGCCGCCGTGAGGAACCCTGTCGCTCGGCTTCCGTCCAGTTACCATCTCATAGAGGCAGAACACGATGTGCCCGCCGTCAAGTGCCGGAATCGGCAGAAGGTTCATCACCCCGAGCATAATCGAAAGCAACGCAAAGAATATTCAGGAACCTGTACCAGTCCCACGTCGCCGGGAAGACCTGCCCGATGGCGATGAAGCTGCCCACTGACTTGTAGGCCTCAGTGCTTGGCGAAGCCACCAGCTTCAGATCCTGAAGATATCCCCCGATGGTGTCGAAAGTCAGCTTGACTCCCGCTGGGATGGCGCTGACCAATGAATATTCCTTCGTCATCACTCCCGGAATCTGCATAAAGACCCCGATCCTGCCAGCCGTGTCCACCTGAAGCGGTACGGAAAGCGTGTCTGAACCACGTAGGATCGTGGCCGTGACGGTCCCGCCTTTGACTTCCGAAAGGTATTTTCTGGAATCTTGCACAAAAGGAGTGCTGACGCTGTCTATGGCGATGATCCTATCGTCGTGCAGAAGACCGGCGGCAGAGTTCTCCGACGCGCTCATCACAGAATCGATCACGAACGGCACGGCGAGGTCGAACACTCCCGGAGTGTTGAGCACCGCCCCGATCTTCGAGCGGTCGATGTAGAGATCCACCGTGTCATTGTCCCTCAGGACAGTGACCTTGCTGACATTCCTGCGCGCCAGATCCGCCTGAAGCATCCCGAAATTCTCGGGAACATATTCATCCATCCTGATGATGTGGTCGCCGTTGCGGAAGCCAAGCTCGACACCTAACTCATTGGTATAGATCTGACTGCCCTCGTTGCTGATGTAGGCGCTGCCCCAGATGGCCATAATTCCGATGTAGGCGATAATCGCGAATATGAAGTTGTAGAGCACGCCGCCGCCCATCACCAGAAGCCTCTGCCAGGCCTTCTTGGTGCGGAACTCCCATGGCTGCGGATCCTTCTTCATGGACTCCATGTCCATCGACTCGTCTATCATCCCGCAGATCTTGCAGTAACCGCCAAGCGGCAGCCAGCCGATTCCATATTCAGTCTCCCAATCCTTCGCTTTCGGGAATATCCTGGTGAACCATTTCCCCTTGGTACTGAACAACTTGGTGCCGCCGGCATCGAAGAAAAGAAAGAATTTATCCACCCGGATCCCGAACAGCTTCGCGAACGTGAAGTGCCCGAACTCGTGGATGACAATAAGTATCGAAAGCGCAAGAATGACTTGCAGAATCTTCATCAGAACAACCATCATCAACCTTTCTTAGCTATGCCCTCAATCTTCCTTTGGGCCAATGAATATATTTCCTCGTTTGTCTTGAATATGTCCTCGACGGACGGTTCTTTTATGAACGGTGTGCGTTCGATGCATTCTCCGACAATGTCCGTGATCCAGTAGAAAGAGATCCTGTCGTGAAGGTACGCCGCCACTGCCGCCTCGTTCGCCGCGTTCAAGGCGCAAGGAATATTCCCGCCCCGCTCCATCGCCTTGTAGGCCAGCGCCAACGCCGGGAACTTCTCGGTGTCAGGCTTGAAGAACGTGATCCCGCCGAGTTCCGCGAAGTCCAGTTTTTTGTTCGCGAGCGGAAGCCGCTCCGGGAATCCGATGGCGAACTGGATAGGCTCCCTCATATCCGGGCAGGCGAGCTGTGCGATGACGGATCCGTCCTCATATTCAATCATGGAATGGATGATGGACTCCGGGTGGACAACGACGTTGATCCTGTCGCAAGGGGTGTCGAAGAGCCACCTCGCCTCGATCACCTCGAAGCCTTTGTTCATCATTGTGGCTGAGTCGATTGTGATCTTGGCACCCATACTCCAGTTCGGGTGCTTGAGCGCCATATCCTTTGTCGCCGCGCTGATCCGCTCCTTGTCCCAGGTCCTGAAAGGCCCGCCGGAGGCGGTTAAGTGAATCTTATGGATGGCGTTGCCCCCTGTACCGACAGCAGGCATTGGAATATCGCCGAGTGCTCTGAGTCCACAGGAAGGATAGGGGCGTGGTATTTCTTAGACATCTCCATCACGATCGAGCCGGCAGCCACGAGGGTCTCCTTGTTGGCCAGGGCGATGACTTTTCCGGCGCCGATCGCGGCCATTGTCGGGGCGAGCCCGCTGAACCCGACCATAGCAGCCACCACTATGTCCACCCTGTCGCTTGTAACCAGGTCGCAGACCGACTTCATTCCCGCGAACACCTTCGTGTCAGTGCCGTCCAACGCGTCCGCAAGGTCCTTGTACTTGGTCTCGTCGCAGATGACCGCGTTGTTGGCGTCAAACTCTTTGGCCTGGCTGGCCATCAGCTCCCAGCTGCCCTTGCAGGTAAGCATCTCAACCTCAAAAAGATCCCTGTGCTCCCTGATCACATCCAGGGTCTGCCTGCCGATCGAACCGGTCGAGCCGAGTATCGCTATTCTTCTTTTATCCATCAGAAACTTATATATTTGGTTGGGTCCACGGCCTCGCCCTTGTGCCAGAGCTCGAAATGAAGATGATCCCCGTCGGAGAGCGATCCGGTGCCGCCGAGAATGGCTATAGGCATGCCTGCCGTCACCTTGTCCCCGGTTTTCTTCATGAGTTTCTGGTTGTGTTTATAGACCGAGATGATGTCCCCTTCGTGCTGGATTCTTATCGTGTAGCCTTCCGTATCCGTCCATCCGTCCGAGATGACCGTGCCGTCAAGAACCGACATCACCACCGAGTTGCCTGGTGCCGTGATGTCGATGTAAGGATGCAGTACTTTGTCGTACCCCTGCGAGACAACGCCTTTCAGCGGTGTGAAGAAATGCATCCCCTCGATCGGAAGCGACCTTGAGGAATTGGACTTGACGTCGAACTTGTCCTCGTTCGCGACCTCCTTCCGGAGCAGCGAATCCTTCTCCGCAAGTTTCTTAGGGTCAACGGTTTCGGTGACGTTCTTCCTGACCTCCATAAGGCTGTCGATCTTGAGAGGCTCCTGACCGTCCACAACCCTTCGTAGGTTCTCGGAATACAATTCCCATTTCATGATCACATTCTGCAATGAGTCAACCCTGATGGCATTCTGGATCGCGTCATGTTTCGTGCGGGCGTCGGGGTAGCCGGGAATCAAGGTTCTGATCGGGGTGAACGCGATCAGGCAGAATATGACAGTTATGGTGACAACCACAGTTGTGATCGCAGTCACGAGCGCACCCATCCTTGTGAATTTTCTGGACCACAACTTGTCATGTGTGTCATCATCCACAAGCGTGAGCCTGAAGTTATTTATGATGCCGCCTTTTTTCTGTTTGGACATAAGATTTTGACTTGAAAGCCTTTTTCGTTAACTTTGCGGATTACAATGGACAGGATCATCGGCATAGATTACGGACGCAAGCGCGTTGGGGTCGCGGTCAGCGACCCGCTGGGTATTTTTTCCCTCAGCCCTGGACACGGTTCCAGCTGCAAAGATAATAGAATATATCAAAAATTATGCTCAAAAAGAGACCATAACCCGCTTTGTGGTCGGCTATCCGATGAACATGAACAACAAACCGTCCGAGGCCGCCGCCGATGTGGAGATATTCCTGAAGAATCTCGCCAAGGCTTTTCCCGGCATTCCGGTGACCCTTGAGGATGAGCGGTTCACATCCGTGCTCGCGCACCGTGCTATGATCGACGGAGGGATGAAGGCGAAGGACCGCAGGGACAAGACATCCGTGGACAAGATCAGCGCGGCCATTATCCTTCAGAGCTATCTGGACAGGACTAACAGAAATTAAAAGGTTAGAGTTATGATATTACCTATTTATTTATATGGGTCTGAGGTTCTCAGGCAGAAGGCTGCCCCGGCTGACCTCTCGGAGAAGGAAAAGATCACCAAACTGGTCTCCGACATGGAGGAGACTCTCGCTAAATCAGAAGGTTGCGGACTTGCCGCCCCTCAGGTCGGCGAGAGCGTCAGGATCCTTATAGTTGACGGCACCGGGATGACCGATGTCTATCCTTACCTCGCCGATTTCAAAAGGGTGATGATCAACCCGGTCATCCTTGAGGAGAGCGAGAAGAAATGTGAATATTCCGAAGGGTGTCTCAGCATCCCCGGAATCTACTGCGATGTCACAAGGCCACAGAGCATGACCGTTGAATATTACAATAGTGATTTCGAGAAGGTTACCGAGACTTTCGATAAGTTTGCCTGCCGTATGGTGCAGCACGAGATGTCCCATCTGGACGGAGATCTGTTCGTGGATCATGTCGCTCCGATAAGGAAGAAGATAATTTCGAAAAAGTTGATGAACATCGCGAAAGGAAAGGTTTTTGCAAGGTACGCCACAAAAATTAAATAAACATTACGACTATGGGTGCATTTCACGCATATGACATACGCGGAGTCTATAACGTTGACTTCGATCGTAACACCGCCTACAAGGTGGGCTATTTCCTTCCGGAACTCCTTGGCGCTGACAAGGTTCTTGTCGGCCGCGACTGCAGGACATCCTCTCCGGAGATCCACGAATATCTTGTGAAAGGAATAACCGACGCCGGCGCTGATGTCTATGACATCGGTCTCAGCACGACCCCGATGGTCTATTTCGGAACCGCCAACTACGGGTTCAAGGCCTCGGTCCAGATCACGGCATCGCACAATCCCAAGGAATATAACGGAATGAAGGTCTCCAGGGAGAACGCCCTCCCTGTCGGTCTGGATTCCGGCCTCGGGCAGATCCAGGAATGGATAGAGAGCGGCAGGCCTACCCCTGTGGCCGAGAAGAGGGGACAGGTCATTCTCAAGGATATTCATAAAGACTATCTTGATTTCCTGCTGAAGTTCAAGGGCGACTATTCCGACATCAAGATCGCTTTCGACCTTTCCAACGGAATGTCAAGCCTTTACGCCCGTGAGATTTTCGGCGATGAGCCTGCCTACATATTCGAAGAACTTGACGGAAACTTCCCGAACCACGAGCCTAACCCGCTGATTCCTAAGAATGTCGAGCCGCTTCAGGCTTTGGTGAAGAAGACCGGCGCGGATGTGGGTGTCATCTATGATGGTGACGCTGACCGTGTGATGTTCGTGGACAACGAGGGCAAGTTCGTCTCTCCGGACCTGATGATCGCCGTTCTCGGCCACTATTTCATCGACGCCGAGAGGCACGAGACCGGAACCGTGCTCCAGGACATCCGCAGCTCGAAGGCGGTAGGCGAGTACCTCACTCCGATGGGATGCAAGATGGCGACCTGGAAGGTCGGACGTGCCTTCGCCGCGAAGAAACTTCGTGAACTTGACGGAGTCTGGGGCGGTGAGCTTGCCGGACACTACTATTTCCGTGACTTCTTCTATTCTGACAGCGGACTCCTCGCTTCCATCCTGATTCTGAGGGTTGTTGCCGCGATGAAGAAGAAAGGCGTCACCCTTCACGAACTCATCGGCAGGATCGCGCGCTACCAGAATTCCGGCGAGATCAACTTCCGCCTTGAGGACAAGAAAGGCGCGATGGACGCTGTCAAGGAATATTTCGTCTCCAAGGAGAAGCCGACCGCCGAGATGGATTTCGACGGCTACAGGGTCGAGTTCCCGGACTGGTGGTTCACCATCCGTCCTTTCAGCACCGATCCATACCTCCGCTTCATCTGCGAGGCGACATCATCGGACGCTCTCCTTGAGGAAAAGATAAGTGAGACCAAGAATCTTCTCGTGGAGAGGTTCGGCGCAAAAACTGTAGGCGGGATGATTCGTGAAAGATTTTGGGTAGGCGCCATTGTCATGGTCCTTGCCGCAATTGGACTTTCCGTTCCTGCCGTGGCGCAGGACACCACAATCAAGACCAGGAAACAAGCTGAGATCCTTATCCCGAGAATCTGCAGGGAATCCGTGCAGTCCATGGAACTGAACAGGGCTGAGGCTCTGGACACAATCGACACGGCGGATCCGCATATCAAGATCCTGCTTCTGTCTGACTATACATGGAAATACTATAAGGATTCCACCTACGCCCGTGACCACAAGATATTCAATGAATATTGGACCCACGACTATCCGGACCCTTACCATGTCTCTTTGGAAGAGCTTCCGGATGAGATCGCGCTTTGGATTGTGGACACATTGAGTGAGTACAAGTGTCCTCATCAGAATGATGTCTATTCAAAGTTCGGCTACCGCCACAGACGGCGTCATCAGGGAGTGGATCTTCCTTTGAAGACGGGTACTCCTGTTTATGCTGCGTTTGACGGCAAGGTCCGCATTTCAAAGCGTTACAAAGGCTACGGAAATCTCGTGGTCCTGCGTCATGACAATGGCCTGGAGACATTCTACGGTCACCTTTCCAAGATTTACGTGAAGGATGACCAGTGGGTGAACGCCGGAACGATCATTGGCTTAGGAGGCTCGACTGGCCGTTCGACAGGGCCTCATCTGCATTTCGAGACCCGTTATAAGGGCTACGCGTTTGATCCTGAATGGCTGATAGATTTCCATTCCGGTACGTTGAGGCACAGGCTGTTTGTCTTGAAGAAGAAGTATTTGAACGCGAACAGCAAGTACGTTCCTGAGAGCGAACAGGAGGAGATCGACATCCTTGAGGGGGACGCAAAGGACAAGGAGGAGGCCGCCAAGAAGGCCGAGGCCGAGAGAAAGGCCGCTGCCGCCGCCCGGTACCACACCATCCGTCAGGGTGACACCCTCGGCGCTCTTGCCCGGAAGTACCGCACCTCTGTCAAGACTCTCTGCCGTCTCAATGGCATCAAGGAAACCACGACCCTGCGTCTTGGCAAGAAGCTGCGTGTGAAGTAGTGCTTTCTTCCGGTCGCTGAATTTATGTCGGTCGCTGAGCTTGTCGAAGCGACTGCCTGAAATAAGAAGCTGTTTTGAATTGTTTGAAATGTTCTTTGAGGTGAAAAATCTTCATTTACTTCCCGCTTCTTCAGTCAGATAGCACCGCTATCTTCCTTGGAAGAAGCGGTCGAAACTGAAGTTTTTCACTCTCAACCCAGCGCCCGAACCGAGGGCAATCGAACTTGTTCGGATTGCCGAGGTGAGCAGCAGGGAAAGAGCTTGCTCTTAACCTTCAAACAAACAATTCAAAACAGCTTCTAAGAGAGGCGAAGAAATTTCCCCTTTGCGAATTTTTGGTAACGTGCAAAAATCGCAAAGGGGAAAGTTCTTCGCTGATTGAGGCATTGGATTACAATACCATCGCCCAAATTGTGCGGATCGCCGTGATGAAAAGTCTTTGATAATAAACGTTTTGGCTACTTTGCTTTAGTGGTTTCAGGCTAAAGTCAATGATTCAATCATTTGGCTATAAGTTTGTTATCAGCCACTCGTTGATTCTGAATGGGTGGCTGATAATGCTTTGATAATGAGTTAGATAAGGCTTTGTCTTAAGTTCGTTTGCCCTAAAGGAGATTTTATAATCGCCGGACTGTCAATATCATAGAGATTACGCTGCTCCAAGATGAGGCCGAAAAAGCCACGAGACTCGGAGCGAAGCGACCGAAGGGGGTTCGGGGAATCCTTCCCCCCGTGCCCCACCGGGGCTGTCACGCAGTGACTGGGGGTGGGAATAAGGGTCACAAAAAAGAAGGAGACGCAATTTTTGCGCCTCGCCTCCTTTTTGTGGTCCCAGTAGGGCATGATCCATTACCCCCCCCTGATTATGAGTCAGATGCTCTAACCAACTGAGCTATGGGACCGGATGCCGTCCGACACGGTTTGACGGACGGCATGTCAAAGTTACCAAACTTTTTGAAAAAGACAAAACTCTTTGAATATCTTTGCAAAATTTACGACAGCATGTTTTTGTAAAATGTAAAAAAAATGACCTTCATCACTTTAAATTTGCAATATATTGATGTTCAGGGTGATTCTATGTATTCAAATTTATCGATTCATGCAAATTGTTTTTTCAACATTACTTTACGCTTACATATTCCGGGAATAATGTCTAACTTTATAGGTTGTTTGTCGCATAATTTTACTGAAATGAAAAAGGCTCTGTGTGTTATTTTTTTGTCATGCTTGCAGGACTTGTGTCCTAAATAAATACGATGACTCTGAGATCTGGAACAAAGTCAACGAGAATGAAGCCAGGATAGCGGCTTTGGAAGAGCAATGCCGTGGATTCAATCAGGATCTGCAGACATTGCGCACCATCGTCAACGCGTTGCAAGGCAATGACTACGTGACAGGCGTGGTGGAAGTCATTAAGGAGGGACCGTTGTCGGGTACTCGATCACGTTCAGCAAAAGCGGCACGGTAACCATCTACAATGGAAAGGACGGTCATTCTCCTGTGATCGGAATAAGACAGCACACCGACGGGAAGTATTACTGGACCGTAGATGGTGAATGGATTTACGACGGTTCCGGTACAGGCAACCGGATAAACGCGGGAGGCACCGCTCCGGAATTGAAGATAGAAGACGGCTGGTGGTACGTCTCTTATGATGGACGTAAGACATGGACGAAATTGTCGAAGGCAACCGGTGAGGACGGGGACTCGTTCTTCTCCTCTGTCACGGACAACGGTGACACTGTGACCGTCACACTTATGGATGGAACCGTGTTCGAACTCGCCAAGAAGTCTTCGGATCTGAGCATCCGGTTTCCGGACTACGGAACATTCAGATTCAATGCCGGGGAGACAAGGTCTGTTGTATATAAGATCCTTAATGCCACAGGAAGCGTGGTGGTCAAGGCGTTTGCGCAGAATGGATGGAAGGCGGACGTCAAAAGGAACAATGACTCGGAAGGAGAAATTGTGGTGACCTCCCCTTCCCCGTTCACTGGCGGTGAGGTTGTGGTGCTTGTATATGATGATTCGAAGACCATCGTAAGGTGCTTGGATTTCGTAGAGGGCAACGTCATCACTCCTCAGGAGACATATTCAATGTCAAGAGGCGCGGGAGAGATTGCCGTCACTGTGTCTGCTGACGTTGACTATTCCGTGGATATTCCAGAGGACGCCGCATCCTGGCTGAGATATTCAGGGTTGAAGACCAGGGCGATGCGTCAGGATGAACTTGTCTTTCATTGTGACAGGAACGAGGGAGAGAGTGCCAGAAGCGCGGTGGTCGGAATCGTGAACAAGGCTGCCGGTATTCATGAAAAAGTTGTGATTTTTCAGGAAGGAATAGTGCACACCCTCCAGACCCATTCTGTCGGCAACGGAATAAAGATAGTGATCATGGGAGACGGCTTCACCAAGGATGATCTTACGGCTTCGGAAGGGGAGGCAATGTCGTCATTTGACAAATGGGCCGACAGGACAATGGAGGAGTTTTTCGCCGAGGAGCCTTACCGGTCATTCCGGGACAGGTTCGATGTGTATTCTGTCGCGGTCGAGTCGGACGGGCGGAATTTTGACGGCAGCACGGCCTTTGCGAGCAAGTTCGGAACGGGAACCTATATCGGAGGCAATGACAGCAAGGTCTGGCAGTATGCCTATAAGGTAGATGGGATCAGTTGGCTCACGGTGAGAAACACGCTTGAACTGGTGATCCTGAATTCCTCGAAATATGCCGGTACAACCTACATGTGGTCGGACGGCGGGGGCTGTAGCCTACATCCCGGTTGCCAACTACAACACCGAAGATTTCGGGAAGGTTCTTCGCCATGAGGCGGGCGGTCACGGGTTCGCTAAGCTTGCGGATGAATATTTCTACGAAAAGACAATCACCGAGGACAAGGTGAAAAGTCACAAGGAATGGTTCGCCAAATACGGTTTCTACCCGAACGCCGATGTCACGAACGATCCCAAGGAAATCCATTGGGCGCATTTCCTTTCAGATCCGCGCTATTCCGGTCAGGTCGGAATCTACGATGGCGGCCTGACGTTCAGATACGGTGCCTACAGGCCGACGGACTACAGCATCATGAGACAGAATGCCGGCGGGTTCAACGCTCCTTCGCGTGAGGCCATATTCAAGAGAATCATGAAGTTGTCTGAGCCAAGCGGGTGGAAATATGATTTCGAGGCGTTTGTGGCCTACGATGAGATCAACCGTTCGGCCGCGTCACAAGCCTACTACGAAAACCAGATGGAAAACTTTGACGAGGAGTCGTTTGTCCCTCTCGCTCCTCCCTGTCGTAAGGGAGGAATAAAAGTTCAATATTCCTTTACGCCGTTTCCGGCCATCCATTCCAATAGCGGGGTGCTGTCGAATCCGACGGTGCCTTTCAGGAATACGTTCACGTCGAATCCAACCTCTTGGCTCAGCCGGAAGACATTCTTGAGGGTCTCCAAAACACAGAACTCAGAGGCGATTCCGCAGACGGTGACCTCGTCCCCTGCCAGAAACAGACTCTGGTTTGAGGCTGTCACGGCCGCCAGCGCTCCATATTCCTCCCTCTCCTTGTTCTGCCCTTTCAGGATGAATCTTGTCCTCGCTTCCTCCAGCCCGTCCAGCAGCCCGTCGGCGAGACTTGCCCCTAAAGTGTAGTGAACGCAGTGCTCTGGCCATTGACCACCGTTTGCCTTGAACGAACAATGATCCTTCGGATGCCAGTCCAAAGTGAAATACACAAGATCGGCTCCGTTCTTGATCCCGTTTATCTCCGGAATGATCGCCTCTGCTCCCGGCACGGCCAGAGATCCGTCAATGAAGTCCCTCTGCACATCCACTACAAGTAAAATCTTTCTTCCAGTCATATTAAGAAGCTGTTTTGAATTCATTTTTGATTCATGACCACACCCGCACATTCATATTCACAATTCGGGACAAGTCGTCCCATTTCGTCTGAATCCTTCTTTTCTCAAAGATAGCCATTATCTACAATAAATAAGAAAAATCAAAGAAGCCATGTGCCCTGTTGGCAAGCCTTTATGCCTTGGTGATTGCAAGCCGCCTCAAGGTGTCTATGAATATGATTTCTTCCTTATTGTGCGAACATGATGCGCAGTGATAGAAAGAAGAAACTCTCCCTCTCGTGCGCGATTCCGCATCATGTTGATGCCGGCCACTTATGTTTATAGTTGGCGGGAACGGTCATGCCTGTCTGATGGCCGTACAGTCATGGACTTTGTTCCTCAAGACCGATTTCAGCGAGGTGTCAGGAACAGTGAACCACTCCTGATGTTGCTTAAGTGGCTGTGGATGTTCCCGCCAATTGCAACGAAGTTGAAAAGGTCTTTCGTCGTGGGAGGGGCAAGCCGGTTCTTTTAGCACAGGGCTTTGGACTTGCTCTGGCTTTGGACTTGCCCCGGTTTTTGACTTGCCCCCGGCTTTGGACTTGCTCTGGCTTTGGACTTGCCCCGGCTTTGGACTTGCCCCGGTTTTGGACTTGACCCCAATATTCTTTGAAATCAATGAGTTATGAGGAAAAGAAAAACGGACAAACCGTCATTTCTGATGATTTGTCCGCTTTGGCTCCTCAAGTAGGACTTGAACCTACGACCCCCTGATTAACAGTCAGGTGCTCTAACCAACTGAGCTATTGAGGAATTTTGTCAACCTTTTCGGTTGTTTGTTCCTTTCGGGAGTGCAAAGGTACAACAAAAATTGATTAGTGCAAATTTTTTTTGTAGTTTTTTTTTGTGTACCTTTTGTGTGAATTTCTCGGAGGAGGAAAATGGACATAGACTTGTTTTCAGATATGGTCAAGGGGCTGATCCTTGACCAATGATGAGGTTACGTTGCCTGGCTTGGGGACTTTCGTCTCCGAGGTGATGCCCTCTACTTTTTTTTTCTGACAAAGGGTACACCATCAATCCTCCTTACCGAAAACTGTCGTTCAGGCAGCGCGGATCAGGAAACGAGGAGATGATGGCGGAGTTCTATGCCAAGATCAACGGGACGGATCTTGAGACTTCAAAGAGAATCCTTGGGGAGTTTATCGCCGGGCTGAGGACAACGCTGCAGGCAAAGAAGGTCGTGATATTCCCCGGGCTCGGCCGGTTGAGGGCGACTAAGGAGAACACGTTCTTTTTTATCGCTGACGAGGATTTGGACATCTATCCTTATGGGGTAGGGCTGGAGCCGGTGTCTTTGAAGACTCACGAGGAGACTCCGGACGAGGTGGCGCAGAGTGTGGCGGCGCTTAGGGAGCTGGTGGCGGATCCGGTTCCCATCAGAGAGCCGATTGCACCGGTCGCTTTGACAGGCTCTGTGACCGAGGAAACAGACACTCCGACCGATGAATCTGACACCGGAGCCGAAAATGAGAAAGAAGATGAGAAAGAAAGAGAGGAGGAGACAGGTCACAAGACGAGAAACCGTGCTTGGAAAGTGGTTCTAATCGTGGCGGCAAGTCTCATCGGTTTGGCGCTGGTGGCTCTCGGAATATTCATACTCCTCGCCCACTTCGCTCCGGATTTCATTGACTCGATCCTCTACACCCCTGAGGAACTGAGGATTATAAATCATTAGGACTATGGAAAAGATCAACGTTTCAGACAATAGGTTCAGTACTGACATAACGATCCCGTGCTACGACACGGACGCATCGTTCCGCCTGAAGCCGGCCGCGTTTATGGATCACGCCCAGGAAATGGCGTATCTGGCGGCCCAGGCGCTTCATTTCGGCTATGACGACCTTCAGAGGCATCACACGGCCTGGGTTCTGTCACGGATGCGGATGGATTTTCTGAACCCTCCGAAATGGACGGACGAGACGACCCTCTACACTTGGCACAAGGGACAGGACGGCCTGTTCTTCCTGCGTGACTTCGAGCTCCGAAGGAAGGGCGACACGGACTTCGCCGACAAATCAAAGGCGCAGGTGCTTTGCACCTCTTCGTGGATAGTGATGAATGTCGAGACCCGGCGGCTGGTGCGCAGCGATGAGGTTCTGAATATGGTCCCGGCGACCACCCAGTGCCCTGACAATGCGATCCAGATCCCTTGCGGCAAGGTCGTGATGCCTAAGAATATCCCCGCGGAGGAACTCGGCTGCCACAAGGCGGCATATTCAGACATCGATGTGCTGGGGCACACCAACAATGCCCGCTACGTGGTCTGGGCTATGGACTGCATTGACTATGAAGAGGTCGCCGGCAACCCTGTCAGGAGCATAAGCATCAACTTCATCAAGGAGACGAAGCCTGGGGAGGTTGTCAGGATATTCAGAAGTGTTGAGGATATTGACGGACAAAAGAAATATTTCATAGAAGGTAAAATTGAAGACAAACCGTTTGCTTTTGCGCGCGGATAGATTTTTAATTAGATATGCGAGATTTGTTTTTAGGGGCTGGAATAGCCCATTCGATTCTAGTTTTCGCAGTCGTGATCGCGATCGGACTGTACCTTGGCAAATTCAAGATCAAAGGCATCTCCATCGGTTCCACGTGGATTCTGTTCGTGGCTATCCTGTTGAGTCATTTCGGCCTCAGGGTGGACGCGACCGTGATGAACTTTATGAAGGACTTCGGCCTGATCCTGTTCGTGTTCTCGATAGGCCTTCAGGTCGGCCCGGGATTCTTCCACTCCTTCAAGAAAGGCGGACTTCAGATGAATATCCTTGCGGTCGCCCTTGTCCTGTTGGCTGTGGCCGTCACCGTGGCGATCCATTTCATCACCGGCGAGGATCTCAAGACTATGGTCGGCGTGATGTCCGGAGCCGTGACCAACACCCCGGGACTCGGTGCCGCCCAGCAGACGATGGCGGATTCAATGCGCGCGGAGAACTATCTGGCGTCTGACATCACATCGGCGACCTCCGGGCTGGCTTCCGCCTACGCTGTGGCCTACCCGTTGGGAGTTCTGCTTGTGATCGCTCTGATGATGTTCTTCAAGGCGATATTCAAAGTTGATCTCAATAAGGAGAAGGAAGTCCTTGACAATGAGGATAATAATGAGGATGTGGCAAGGCGTATGCACTGCGAGGTCGAGAATCCCGCGGTTTTCGGAATGACAATCAAGGACGCCACCAAGGATCTGGGCAATTCCATCGTGATCTCCAGAATACTTCGCGACGGGCTCATGTCCGTTCCCGGGCCTGATACCGTTCTCCAGAAAGGAGACAAACTTCTGATCGTCACTTCTCAGAAGAATGTGGACTCGCTTAGGATCACCTTCGGAGAAGAGGTTCCGATGCACCTTCAGGACTGGGAGCAGCTGGATGCCAGGATGGTGAACAGGAAGATAACCGTCACCAAGACGAACCTTACGGGAGTGACCCTCAGAAGTCTCAATGTCAGAGCTAATTATGGGGTCAGTGTCACCAGAGTCATAAGATCCGGTGTCGGTCTTGTCGCAAGGCCTAACCTCATCCTCCAGATGGGCGATGTGTTGAGGGTTGTCGGCCCGGAGCTCGGAATTGAGGAGGTTGCCAACCTTGTTGGTAACCAGACTTCGACTTTGAACCACCCGAACCTTATCCCGATCTTCTTTGGAATCGCTCTTGGTGTGATATTCGGTTCAATTCCTATCGCCATCCCAGGCATTCCTCAGCCTATAAAGCTGGGACTTGCCGGAGGCCCGCTCATCATCGCGATCCTGCTTGGCTACTTCGGCCCTAAGTGGAAGATCACGACCTACACGACCCAAAGCGCCAATCTGATGGTCAGGGAGATAGGAATATCCTTCTTTATGGCGGCCGTCGGTTTGGGAGCCGGACAGAACTTCGTAAGTTCGATCCTGGACGGAGGTTACTGGTGGATCCTTTACGGAGCGCTCATCACCTTCATCCCTGTCTGCACGATCGGCCTCATCGCAAGATATGTCTGCAAGCTGAACTTCTACCAGATCTGCGGTCTGATCTCCGGTGGTACCACCGATCCCGCCGTCCTGGCGTTCACCCAGGGGCTTACGGAACGGATTATCCTTCAGTGAACTACGCCACCGTCTATCCTCTGTCTATGTTTATGAGGGTGCTTGTGGCCCAGTTGCTGATCCTTTTGGCGATAGCTTGACGTTATGTTTGACTTGATCTACCCGGTTTCTCCGGCTCCGGTTATGCCTTTGCCATCGGCCGACAATCCCGGTGACCGTCCACGTCCTACGGGCGAGATGGTCCCGGTCGTGGAGGAGAACGGCCTTGTCATCGGACAGGCCACCAGGCAGTCCGTGCACGATGGCTCGAAGCTGATGCATCCGGTGATCCATCTTCACATCATCAACCGGGAGGGGTGTCTGTATATTCAGAAACGCTCGATGAAGAAGGATCTTCTTCCGGGGCGTTGGGACACGGCCGTCGGCGGTCACGTCGATTACGGCGAGACGCTTGAAGAGGCGCTCTACCGCGAGGCCTCTGAGGAACTGGGATTCAGGGACTTCAATCCGATATTCCTGAAATCCTACATTTGGGAGTCGGCTCGCGAGAAGGAACTGGTCAGCGTCTTCGCCACCGTCGGCAACTTCACTTTGAAGCCTGACAATGACGAGGTCGCCGAAGGACGCTACTGGAATATGTCCGAGATCGAGTCGAATCTGGCGCGGGGACTGTTCACTCCGAATTTTGAGCAGGAATTCAAATCAATCAAGGACACTTTACTGGCTTTGCTCTGATGGACAATAATATTGACAAATTCATAAAGGACCAGTTGTCGGTCTGGCCTCTTGCCGCCGAGAACTATCGTGACCTCAAGAAGGTGGAAACCAAACGGTTGGATGTCGGAGGACTGGAGGTCATCGTCCAGCATAACCCTTGCCGCAAGATTTCTTCCGAGGGCGGGCCCTGGACCCTAAGTCTCTCAGCGAGAGGCCTTGCTTCCTCTGCCCTGAGAACCGCCCGGCGCAGCAGACCCACATTGAGTTCGAGGGGCGCAAGGGACGGAAATACCGCGTCACGCTGAACCCGTACCCGATCTTCCCGTCGCATCTCGTGATCTCAAGTTTCGAGCACACGCGGCAATCCATCTGGCACCGTTATCAAGACCTTCTTGACTTTGTCAGCGCGCACAATGAATATCTCGGGTTCTACAACGGCCCTGTGAGTGGGGCTTCAGCGCCTGACCATCAGCATTTCCAGGCTTGTCCGCAAGGACTGATGCCTCTCCAGAACAGGGTGGACGGATTGTTGGCGGCCGGCGATGTCAATACTCTGGAATATTTCACCAACGTCAAGGAAGCCAAGCTCTTCCATCTTAATGAATATGCCAACGGAGTCTTCGTCCTTTGCGGCGGCACGGCGAAATCCGTGGCTAAGCTTTTTTCTACCGGCTTATGGACTGCGCTCCGGTGCCGGAGGACTCGGATGAGCCGAAAATCAACTTTGTTCGCCTGGACGCATAACGGGGAATATCGCTCCATTGTGATATTCAGGGATAAGCATCGTCCGCACAACTATTATTCCACCGGGGCGGATCATCTGGCGATGAGTCCAGGGTGCGCTGATCTGGGAGGTGTGTTTGTGGCTCCTAAACGTGAGGATTACGACAAACTTGACTCAGAGCTTCTTACGGCGGTTGTCCGTGAGATAACCGTCAGCGGGGAGACAGAGAAAGGCATCATCTGGAGGCTGACCAGAACCCAGCGCAGGCTGGAGGTCGGGATAATGTCCGGCAGTGCGATCGAGTTCGAGATCATTTCCGACGGGGCGGGACGGCAGAAAGTCGAATATTCGGCGGGACGCATTTCCTACAACGGAGTTCTTTACGATGAACTGGTCTTCGAGGCTCAGACTGAGGCCACTATGTTCGCCGAGCCGTCGTTCATCCTTTACGGAGTGACTATCGGTGTGGATTTCCATTGGGAAAGGAAGGTGACCCAGAAGTTCGCGGGAACTCTCAAGTTCATCGTGGACGGGGACAAGGTCACGGCCGTGAATATTGTTGGAGTTGAGGACTATCTGCTTAGTGTCATCTCGTCTGAGATGAAGGCTTCGGCCGGACTGGAGTTCCTCAAGGCGCACGCTGTCATTTCCCGTTCCTGGGTTATGGCGCAGGTGGAGCACCGTCGGAATCCGGTCACTTCGACAGGCTCAGTGACCACAGAAGTGAGTCCCGTGACCACCGAAGTGAACTCAGCGACCGGCGGCGAGGAGGAGTACATCAAATGGTTCGACCACGATGACCACACCCTCTTCGATGTCTGCGCCGATGATCACTGCCAGCGTTACCAAGGTCTCACGATGGCCGTGGGCGACACTGTCCGCAAGGCCATAGACCAGACCTGGGGGCTTGTGCTCACCTCTGAAGGCCGGATATGCGACGCCCGCTTCTCAAAAAATGCTGCTGCGGAGGCCGTATGGAGATATTCAGCACCTGCTGGGAAGACAAGGATTACCCTTACCTCCAGCCGCTCCCGGACACTCCGGACTGCGCGGAAGGAGGCGACGTTTTCTGCGACACCAAGGACGAAAAAAGATTCTCTCCCAAGTGCTTAACGACTACGATCTGGAGACGAAGGACTTCTACAGATGGACCACTGAATATTCAAGGACGGATGTCTCGGAACTTGTCCGCAGACGCTCCGAATAGATTTCGGCACCATCCGTGACCTCGTCCCGATCGAGAGAGGCCCGTCCGGAAGGCTCAAAAGGCTCAAGGTGGTCGGCGACAAGAAGACAATGGTCATCGGCAAGGAACTGATCATCCGCCGCTGGCTGTCCGAATCCCATCTCAAGAGCTCCGCCTTTGACATAAAATGGGTCGGCGACAGACTGGTCCTTGACGGATCCGGATGGGGACACGGAGTCGGCCTCTGCCAGATCGGCGCCGCCGTGATGGCAGCAGCAAAGGCTACACGTTCGATCAGATCCTGCTGCACTACTATCCAGGCAGCATACTGGAAAGAAGATAATATAATCAACACATAATGGCTAATTTCACTAAACGTAATCCTTGGATGTGGATCCCGACCCTCTACTTCGTCGAGGGCATTCCATATTTCCTTGTCAACAATGTCTCCGTCCTGATGTTCGCCAAGATGGGCGTTCCGAACGGGCAGATGGCGTTGTTCACATCCCTGCTTTACCTCCCGTGGACGTTGAAGTTCCTCTGGAGCCCGTTCGTGGACATCATCAAGACAAAGAGATGGTGGATCATCACTATGCAGATCATCATGTCCATAGCCTTTGTGGTCCAGGCTCTTACGATGCCTCATCCGTCAGCGGAATCCATCGCGGCCGGCAGCACGCCTATGAGCCTTTTCTCGTTCACGCTGATCCTGTTCGTCTTCGCGGCCTTCGCCTCCGCCACACACGACATAGCGGCTGACGGCTTCTATATGCTGGCCCAGAGCCAGAGCAGCCAGGCGGCCTTTGTCGGAGTCCGCAGCACGTTTTACAGGCTCGCCAATGTCTTCGGCAACGGTGTGATCGTCGCAGTGGCCGGATTGCTGGAGACCAGAACCGGCAACATCCCGTTGGCCTGGCAGCTGACCATCGGCGGATCCGGCATACTCCTTAGCGGGTTGACCCTCTATCACACGTTCGCGATTCCTAAGCCAGAGTCCGATGTGCCTAATATTCAAGAGGATTCAGGCAACAAGGTGGCCGAGATATTCGAAGGTTTCGGCCGCACCGTGACGACATATTTCAAGAAACCGGGCGTTTGGCTCGCGATCATATTCATGCTTTGCTACCGTCTCCCTGAGGCCTTCCTCATCAAGATGTGCACTCCGTTCCTTGTGGCTGCGAGAGAGGCCGGCGGACTTGGGATGCAGACCGCGCAGGTCGGCATAGCGTACGGTACCCTCGGCGTGATATTCCTTCTTCTCGGAGGGATCCTCGGAGGACTTCTCGCATCACGTCTCGGGCTGAAGAAATCCATCTGGATCATGGCTGCGTTTATGACGCTTCCTTGCCTGTCGTTTGTCTATCTCGCTGTGGTACAGCCTGTAAGTTTCGCCACAATCTGTACCTGCATCGCCATAGAACAGTTTGGCTACGGCTTCGGATTCACCGCCTACATGCTCTACATGATGTACTTCTCCGAAGGCGAGTTCAAGACCTCGCACTATGCCTTCTGCACCTGCTTCATGGCGCTGAGCATGATGATACCGGGCATGTTCGCCGGCTTCCTGCAGGAGTCCCTCGGCTACAAGGGCTTCTTCTGGATGGTGATTGTCTGCTGCATAGCGACCGTCGTCGTCACCTTCCTCGCCGACCGCAAGATCGATCCTGAATATGGCAAGAAATAATCAACGAATTGATAATCAATGAATATATGAACGCAGTCAAAAGAATATTCACCGTCCTGCTCTCCGTTGCCGCATTGTCGGCCCTTTCCGCGCAGGCTGGACAGAAACAGATTGTACGCACCGGCATCGAAGTGCTTGAAGGCCGTGGCTTCGAGGGACTTGTCGGCAAGAATGTCGGGCTGGTCACCAATCCGAGCGGTATCGACCATAATCTCCGCTCCACTATCGACATACTCCACGAGGCCCCGGGAGTCAACCTCAAGGCGCTTTTCGCCCCTGAGCACGGAGTCCGCGGGGATGCCTACGCCGGCTCGCACGTGGAGGATTTCAAGGATCCTAAGACAGGGATCCCGGTCTATTCGATCTATGGCTCCAACCGCAAGCCGAGCAAGAAGATGCTTGAGGGGCTGGACATCGTTGTCTATGACATCCAGGACATCGGCAGCCGTTCCTATACTTTCATCAGCACCCTCGGTCTCGTTATGCGCGCCTGCGCCGAGAACGGCATCGAGGTGATGGTTCTGACAGGCCTAACCCGTTGGGCGGCAACAAGATCGAAGGCTGTCTCGTGGAGCCGGGCTTCCATTCGTTCGTCAGCGAGTTCAAGATCCCTTACATCTACGGCCTCACTGTCGGCGAGCTCGCCCTTCTCCTGAACGAGGAAGGCCTGAACTGTGGCGAGAAAGGCAACGAGGCACCGCTGAAATGCAGACTTTCCGTCATTCCGATGGAAGGATGGACAAGGAATATGCTCTATCAGGACACGAACCTACCTTGGGTGCTCCCGTCCCCGAATATTCCTTATCCTCAGTCCGCCGTTAACTATCCGTCCTCCGGCATAACCGGAGAGTTCCAGGGCTATCTGAACATCGGCATCGGCTACACCCTCCCTTTCGAGGTTTTCGCAGCCGAATGGATTGACGCCGATGCCTTGAAGGCGCTTCTTGACAGCTACAACCTTCCGGGGTGGCATTCAGGACAATCCACTTCAAGCCGTTCTCGGGAAGCCTTCAAGGAAAGCTGATCCACGGCGTTCAGTTCCACTACACTGACTATGAGGCCGCCTGCTGCACGCTGACGCAGTTCTACGTGATGCAGGCCGTGAACGAGCTCTATCCGGAAAAGAATCCTTTCGCCCTCTCGAAGGGGCGCAACAATATGTTCGACAAGGTCTGTGGTACGGATTATGTAAGAACGACTTTCGGAAAGCGTCTCAAAGTCGAGGACATCGCTGACTATTGGTCAAAGGATGTCGAGGCTTTCAGGACACTATCCCGTAAGTATCGGCTATATAATTAAACCACTTAACACCGAATCAAAATGAAGAACATTCTGAACATCGCGATTGCATCGGCCGTGGCATTGGCCCTTATCGCATCACCGGTTGATTCATATTCACAGGAAAGACGCTCTTCCGGATCGAGGAGCACCACCACTTCTTCCCAGACCAGATCTTCGTCCAGAAGTTCTTCTTCCTCAAAAAGTTCGGGTTCGTCCTCCACGAGAAGTTCCGGCTCGTCCGCAACAAGGAGTTCTGGTTCTTCCTCTACAAGAAGCTCTGGTTCTTCCGTGTCCAGAAGCTCCTAGGACAACAGCCGCAGGAGTGGTTCCAGCGTGTCGAGGAGTTCCCAGGACAACAGCCGCAGATCTTCCACGAGCGTTTCACGCGGTTCGCAGGACAATAACAGAAGAAGTAGCGGCACTACTGTAAGGAGGTCGTCCTCAGACAGATCATCTTCTTCAGTGAGAAGCTCGTCATCCGCGTCAAGGTCTTCTTCCCGCAGCGGTGACAGCGGAAGCTATCAGGACAATAACCGCCGTAGGAGTAGTTCCAGCGTGTCGTCGAGGGGGTCGTAGGATAACAACCGAAGAAGTTCTACGGGTTCTACATCAGTAAGGAACTCGTCTTCTGACAGGTCATCTTCATCCGTGAGAAGCTCGTCTTCGGTAAGACGCTCTTCTTCAGAGAGATCATCATCTGTAAGAAGTTCATCCTCGTCTGTCGGAGAGTCTTCCTCATCGACAGGAAGTCCAGGAGGCAGGGTCGCGAGACAGATCGGATCTTCATCCTCCAGAAGTACTTCGGCAAGAAGTTCCGCGTCTGACACCAGAAGGGAGCAGTCCCAGAGGGTCGGAAACGCCACCCGAGGAGGTCTGACTTCCTACGACCGTAACGCACATGGCGGAGAGGATGTGATGAGGGAGAGAAGAAGCGACTTCATGAGGATAGGGGAGGACCGTAACGTCCATAGAATCCCGCCGCGCGACCGTGACTTCATGCCATACGACCGCCCGAGGCATTTCTGGGCGCATGAGCACCACTACTATGGCTATAGGGTTCACTACCTGCCACCTCGTTACAGAAGAATGACTTACTGGGGAGTAGAGTACTGCATCTATGACGGAATATATTACCGTCCGTACGGTGACATATTCGTGGTTTGCCGTCCTCCGTTCGGGGTTTGCATCGACCGTGCGATTTCGGATCTTGTGTTCGCGTCGGTTCGCTTCGCCTACTACAACAACACTTACCGGATGTACCGCGCCATCGATTCCAACAACAGGATCATCGAGGAGCAGAACAGGATAATCGCTCGGAACAACGCCACCATCGCCGCACAGAACAGTTCGTTCGCTTTGAACTCTACGAGAGCCAACAACGCTTATTCACTTGCGGACCGTCTTGGTCTTGTGCAGAGCTACGCCTACGCCAACCAGCCGTACTACTATCAGGACGGGGTGTTCTACATCGTCAACTCCAACGGCCAGTACGAGGTCATCGTTCCTCCGGCCGGAGCCCTTGTCGAGGATCTTCCTGACGACTACGACACGATAACGATGGACGGGATGGACTTCTACAAAGTGGATGACACTGTCTATAGGCTCACACTTGTGGAAGGAAAGCCTTACCTTGAGGTTCTCGGCCAGATGTACGGTAAGCTGGCCAACCAATACAATTATTACTCAAACAGAACTGCTTCCTACAACAGTCTCTATTAACAGTTTAGACATTAATGGACAAACTCAGGAACTTATTTGAAAGTTATACAGGTCAGAAAGTAAGTGACACGGAGGAACTTAACTCCTCCGGAAGCAACAGGAGATATTTCCGTCTCAAGGGCGGGAATATCTCCATTATAGGTGTCATAGGGACAAGCCGCGAGGAGAACAACGCGTTCATCAGTCTCAGCGCGCATTTCCTCAGCAAAGGAATAAAAGTGCCTAAGGTACTGGCTGTCAGTGAGGACGGAATGCGGTATATTCAGGAAGACCTTGGCGATGACCAGCTTTACAAGGTTGTCTCCCAAGGGCGCGAGAGCGGTGAATATAGCTCCCTACGAGTGCCGTCTTCTGTGCCGTGCCATGGAGATGCTGCCGAAACTTCAGTTCAAGGGAGCCGAGGGGCTGGACTGGTCAGTCTGCTATCCGGAGCCGGCTTTCAACGAGCGGATGATCCTCTTCGATCTGAACTATTTCAAATATTGCTTCCTGAAAGCTACCGGACTGGAGTTCAACGAGGTGAAGCTTCAGGACGATTTCGAGAGGCTAAAGACGGACCTGATGCAGGATATGGGAGAGACACATTTATGTACCGTGACTTCCAGGCCCGGAATGTGATGATGAAGGACGGCGAGCCGTACTTCATTGATTTTCAGGGTGGACGGCGCGGCCCGATCTACTATGATGTGGCATCTTTCGTCTGGCAGGCCCGCTCACGTTACCCGGAGAACCTCCGCAAGGAAATGGTTCAGACCTACCTTCGCGCTTTGAAGGGCTACATGGATGTGGACGAGGCTCATTTCAACGAGAGGCTCAGGCTGTTCATCCTGTTCAGGACTCTCCAGGTGTTGGGCGCGTACGGTTTCAGAGGCTATTTCGAGAAGAAACCGCATTTCCTTGCGAGCGTTCCTTACGCTCTGGGTAATCTGCGTCGCCTTCTCCAGAAGCCGTTCGAGGATTATCCTTATCTGAACGAGATCCTCACCAAACTCACCACGATGTCGCAGTTCAACAACATCGCCGAGGACAAACGTCTGGAAGTGAGAGTCTTCAGTTTCGCTTACAAGAAAGGCATCCCTGTTGACACATCCGGCAATGGAGGAGGCTACGTCTTTGACTGCCGCGCCATCAACAATCCAGGCAAGTACGAGCATTACCGTCAGTTCACGGGGCTCGACAAGGAGGTCATAAAATTCCTTGAGGATGACGGCGGAATCACAAAGTTCCTGAACAACGTCTATGACCTTGTCGATAACCATGTCAAATGCTTCATTGAGAGGAAGTTCACCCATCTTCAAGTTTGTTTCGGATGCACTGGCGGACAGCACCGCTCGGTTTACTGCGCCGAGCATCTGGCCCAGCATCTGGCCGACAGGTTTGACATTAAGATAACGGTGACCCATAGGGAACTTGACATTGAGAAAATCCTGTAGATGAAAGCGATGATTTTCGCGGCGGGTCTCGGGACGAGACTCAAGCCGATCACGGACACTTTGCCTAAGGCCTTGGTCCCGATTGACGGGAAACCGCTTCTGTACCGAGTAGTGTCCAAACTCAAGGCCGCCGGGATCTCGGAGTTCGTCATAAACGTGCATCATTTCCCGGACTCTATCATCGGCTACACCCACGAACAAGGGGACTTCGGAGTGGATGTCAAGTTCTCTGACGAGCGGGATTTCCTGCGTGAGACCGGAGGAGGGATAAAGTTCGCCCGTCCGTTGCTTGAGGGAAGCCCGTTCCTGGTTCACAACGTGGACATCCCTGTCAGACCTGGACGTGGACTGGTTCATCTCGCAGGCCCGCCCGGATGCTCTTTCCAACATACTTGTGAGCGATCGTAAGACGCAGAGATATTTCCTTTTTTCGACGACGACATGAGGCTTGTCGGCTGGACGAATCTGGCCACAGGTGAGGTCAAGAGCCCTTACGGGGACATCGACCCGGGAAAGTTCCGGAAATATGCTTTCGCAGGCATCCACTGCATCTCTGACGGCATATTCAAAGTCTTTGACGAGGATGGCTGGGGCGACCGTTTCTCTATCACGGACTTTTATATTCAGGAATGCGCCAAGCATCCGATCTATGGAATAGTCCCTAAGGAGTTGAGACTGATTGATGTGGGTAAGCTTGAGACCCTCTCCGAGGCGGAGGAATTTGTTAGAAACACACTTAAAAACAACTGATTAATATTATGGCAAAAGGCAAGTTTTGGTCTGAGTTCAAGGACTTCGCGATGAAAGGCAATGTGATCGATCTGGCTGTCGGTGTTGTTGTCGGCGGCGCTTTCGGCAAGATTGTCACCTCTTTGGTCAATGATGTCATCATGCCGTGCGTGGGAGTGCTCATCGGTGGCTTCGACTTCATAAATCTTAAGATTGTGCTCCACAAGGCTGTGATGGAAGGGTCAGAGGTTGTCAAGCCGGCCGTGACCCTGAACTATGGCAATTTCATTCAGGAAACAGTGAACTTCCTGATCATCGCATTCAGTATATTCCTTGCCATCAAGGGATTGGCCAAGTTGCAGAGGAAGAAGGAAGAGGCTCCCGCAACCCCTGCGGCACCGGCTCCTAAGCCTGATGATGTTGTCCTTCTTGAGGAGATACGCGATCTTCTGAAGAATCAGAAATAGCACGCTCCTTGTAGGCAATCGGAGAGCATCCGACCGCTTCCTTGAAATATTTCCCGAAGAAAGACTGGTTCGCGAAATGCAAGATCTCGCTGACTTCCTGGACGGTGTAGTTGCCGCTCTTGAGCATTGTCTTGGCATCCTTGATGACAAAGTCGCGGATCCAGTCTTTCGCATGTTTCCCTGACTCCTTATAGATCATCTGGGCGAAGTACTTCGGGGATATGAAAAGCCTTCTGGCATAGAATTGCACGCTCCTTTCGAATGTGTAGTTCCGGCTTAGCTCAGTCAGAAAACGGCGCAGCAATTCATTGCTCCTCCACTTTGTCACCTTGTGCTCGACCACGTGTTCTTTCAGGAGGGTAAGGCGGGCGGAGAGAGAACTCGCAAGCATGACATAAGCCCCTTGGAGAGCCTCGGATTTGAACATGTCGCTTTCCTGCAAGATTATATTCTTCACTGTTGAGAAGAATGCTATCATGCGCTGCCCTTCTGAGGGGGTCAGGTGCAGCACTTTAGGATCATGGGGAGTTTCTGAGAAATCTTGTGCTGCTGTAGGTGAAGCTGATAAGGCTGCTTTCGGGGTCGATCGCGACGGATATGGCCTTGAAGTCATCGCTGACTTCCATCGTCTCGATGATGTTTCCGATGCTTACCATGATCACATCGTTCTCCTTTACTGAATATTCATTGCCGGAGATGAGCGCATGCCCTTCTCCGCCTACGCACATAAAGATCACCGTAAACCGCATCTTGAACGGTAGGGGTGGGAACGACTTGAATATCGCTTCCCATTTGTAGTCGATGCAGTCATTCAGGAAAAGCTGGTTGTCATAGATGGTCAGCCCATGGAACTCATTGAGCTGTTGGATGTCAAAGTTGTTTATTTTTCTGAACTTGTCCATTTCTTATTTGTCTTTCTTTAATATCTTGTAGCCTATGACTGCCACTGTGACGCTCATAAGCGGGCTGATCAGGTTGAAAAAGCAATATGGCAGGTATGCCAGTGTCGGAACACTAAGGATGGTGGCTTGCGTCATGCCGCAGCTGCTCCACGGGTACAGCGGTGACGTGACTGTGGCGGAATCCTCCACGGAGCGGCTCAGAAGCCTGTTCTCATAGCCCTCTTTCTCATAGACATCCTTGAACAGACTGGAGGTCAGGATGATGGCGAGGTACTGGTCTGAGACTATCCCGTTCAGCGCTGTTCCAGTCACCACAGTGGAGGTCACAAGGCTGGTTCTGCGTTTTGTCAGCGGAAGAATCATGGAGGCGAGGTGGCGCAGCATTCCGCTGGCTTTCAGCGCGGCCCCGAAGCACATGGCGCAGATGATAAGATAGACCGTGTTCAGCATTCCCAGCATACCTTTCGATGCCACAAGCTGGTTGACTTCGGATTGCCTGTCTCGATGGAGACGGAGTTGTAGATGGATTCTATTGTTCCCGGTGTGAACAGTATTTTGGCGTTGGAGCCGTCTCCGGCGATCGAAGCCCCGATCTCCCGGATTATGTCAGGCTGGAATATGACCGCTGCGATGGCCGCCGTTGCGGTTGACGGGGGCCAGCACGATGAGGGCGGGCATCCTTCGCGCTATCATCACCGCTGTCAAAGCCGGGACAATCAGCAGCCAAGGTGTGATGTTGAATTTCGAGTCAAGGACGCTGGTATATTCATTGATCAAGGAAGAATCGCTCCCGGAGTGGGAGAATCCAAGGATTGTGAATATGACGAGCGTGATGACGATTGACGGGACCGTCGTGTACATCAGGTAGCGGATGTGATCGAACATAGGGACCTTGCTCATAGACGAGGCCAGCACGGTGGTGTCCGAGAGAGGTGAGATCTTGTCCCCGAAGTAGGCTCCGGAGATGATAGCTCCGGCAATCATTCCGTCGCTGAATCCCAAGGCTTTCCCGATTCCGAGCAAGGCTACTCCGATTGTTGCTATTGTCGTCCAGGAACTTCCGATCGTGACGGAGACCAACGCGCAGATGATGCAGGCCGTGAGGAGAAACACCTTAGGGCTGATGATCTTGACTCCGTAGTAGATGAAAGTCGGCACGATGCCGCTCATTGTCCAGGTCCCGGAGATCGCTCCGATAAGGAACAAGATGACAATGGCGGTTGTCACATCGCCGATGTTGCTTTTGATCGTTTCCTCGAAATCCTGCCACGGTACCTTGAACAGCCACATGGCCAGCCAGATGGCGACACCTGCGGAGAAAAGCAGCGCGACCTGGCTGGCGCCGAGGATGGCGTCGCTGCCGAATATGCTGATGTTCAGCGCCAGAAGCGTCACGAGAATCAGGATCGGAATCAGGGATATTCCCACCCGGAACATGGTTATTTTCTTCATCTGAGTAAGTCCGTTAATATTCCTTTTTCAAAATGGAACGCAAGTTAAATTTTTTTTTTTCGCATTTTTACGCAAGAATTCCGATGGTACGTGGATTTAGTTGACTGAAAAAATATAATAAAAGTATATGAAACAGATGAAAAATTTCAAGATAGCTTTGGCCGTTCTGGCCGCGGTTTCGGCCTTGGCCATGTCCTTGTCTTCATGCTCTAAGGATAACGGCCCTTATTATCCGGTCTATAACGGACTTGTGACCATCAAGACAACAGACTCTGGTGTCACCTATTTCCAGTTGGATAAGAAGACCACTCTGGAACCGACGAACTGGAAGAACCCTTATAAGCGTGAGGTGAGGGCTTTGCTCCAATATTCCGAGGAACCGGGGGAAGTCGGACTCTTTTCAAAGAAGGTCAAGGTCGCATGGATCGACTCGGTGCGCACAAAAAGCGCTGTTTCTTATGACAATGAATTCATGAAAGGTAACAATGCCCCGATTGAGTTGTATAATGATTGGGTGACCTGCCTTGAGGACGGTTATCTTACCATACATTTCGCCGCCTTGTTCGGACGAGGTGGCAAGATCGTGCACATTTGTTGATTTGGCGGTGGATCCGAAGACTCTCGATCTATACCTCAAGCATGACAACAATGGTGATAACGGATATATCCCGGGTGAAGGTGTAATCGCTTTCAAGATCGATGACCTGCTGAAGGATGTCAAGGATGGGCAGGAACTGACATTGCACTGGAAGGGTTCGGAGGGAGAAAAGACCGCTAAAGTGAAATATCTCTCCAGATTCGCTCTGCCTCAGAAGTAACAGTCTTCTATCCTATTGATGGGAACACTGTCTGGAGACATGGAAAAGGTTCTTGTCGAACAGGCAAGAAATGGTGACCGGGCTGCGATGCGGCAGATTTATGACTGTTACTCCAGATACCTTGCGGCCACCTGTTCCCGTTATCTGCCGGACGGAGGAGATCTTAGGGATGTCCTTCAGGACAGTTTCGTTAAGATATTCTCGTCATTGAGTAAGTTTGATTATCGTGGCGAAGGCTCTCTGAAGGCGTGGATGAGGCAGATTTCCGTCAACGAGGCTCTGAAATTCATCCGCAAACGGAAACGGTCCGACACTGTCGAGTACAAGTGGGACTTGCCGGACAAGGAGGAGGAAGAGGAACCGGATGTGGGAAGTGTTCCGCCGGGCGTGATCCAGAAAATGATCCAGGCTTTGCCTGAGGGGTACAGGACGGTGTTGAACCTTTACGCCTTCGAAGAGAAAAGCCACAAGGAGATCGCCGCCTTGCTCGGGATCACAGAAAGCACCTCGGCTTCACAGCTCCACAGGGCGAGAGCCATTCTGGCAAGACAGATCAATGAATATAAAAAAAAAGAACGGAGACGACATGATGGAAGATAATGATTGGCTGAAAGGCCTGCAAAGCAAAATGAAAGACTATGAGGAGCCCGCGCCGGAAGGATTGTGGGAGAACATCGAGTCTTCTGTCTTTCCTGAGAAAAAGCGTCGTGTGATAGCGTTGCCGATCCTTTGGCGAAGCGTTGGTGTGGCTGCTGCCGTGGCTCTGGGCGTGTTCGCCGGACTTCGTTTTTTTGATTCTCCGGTCGGGAATCCATCGGACAGTCCGCGAGGAGATCCTGGCTTCCGGTCAGCCTTCTTCAGTCAATGACAACGGAGGTCGGGAGTCTTCTGTGGAAATCGTCCGGAAGACGGAACCGGAAAAACTGTTGGCGGAATCAATACCGGTTCGGAAACGTCAGGCCAAGGCTCACGTTGTGAATAATGTGAAATCTGACCTTGTGGAAGAGAACGTTATTCCTGAGGCTGAGACTAAGGAGATTGAGGCTCAGCCTTATACTACAGAAGAGTCGCTTCAGGGGAACCATGCCGAACCACAGACCCAACGACAAGAAGAGGAAATTTCGGGTACGAAGAAAACCGAGGAGAATGAACCGGTTGTCATCTCGACGGATCATGACGATGAGGACTGGTCGGATTACATTTCGGTGACGGGTGATTCCCGTACATCAAGACGCAGGGCCGCCGCGTTGGATGTGTCCCTTTCCGGAGGATCCGTGGACAGCAGGGATGAGAACTCATACGATCTTCAGATGTTTTACAGGGGATCGGCGCCGGCTTCCACCAACGGCTTGATTGATGATTCTAAAGGCAGTGTCGGGAACGATGCTCAGGTCCAGACCAGAGGCATGGCTCCGATGCAGATGAAGAGTGGCTCGACGGTGACCTCAAGTTCTGACCACAAGCGTCCTGTCCGGTTGGCTCTTGCTGTCAATATCCCTGTCAGCGGCACATTCGGTCTTGAGACCGGAGCCATGCTGACCTCCCTTCACAGCACTTTCACCACCGAGGCCGGCCGCACCCGGACCGAGACGGAGCAGACATTGAGGTATTTGGGTATTCCATTGAATATGACAGCCTCGCTTGTTGACTCCAAATGGGTTTCGCTCTATTTGGGAGGCGGCGGAATGGTCGAGAAGTGTATTTCCGGTAAATCAGCGTCGGTGGAGACGTTGGCTGGAGTAAAGCAAGGTGACAGCGTCAAGAAGAACCTGAATGTCAAGCCTTTGCTGTGGTCGTTGAACGCCTCGGCCGGCCTTCAGGCGAATCTTACGAAAAACATAGGCCTTTATGTGGAACCGGGGCTCAGTTATCATTTCGATGACAAGTCCGATGTCCGGACCATCTACAAAGACCGTCCTCTTGACTTCATGCTGACTTTCGGAGCCAGAATCTCTTTGAAATAAATAGAATGTTCGCGGCGGACACTGAACTTGTCGAAGTGTCCACCGCGAATGTTTATCCTTCAGTCAGCTTCGCGACCGCCGCGTGAACTTTCCCGAAGCCGAACCCGGAGATGATGCGGGACATCTTGGCGGCGATGCGGTCGTTGCAGAGGTTGCCTATGGAACCTTCATGGGTGTGGTGGAGTTCTCCGTGATATTCAAAAGTCCCTGGTCTGATTGAATCCGCGACCTGACGGTAGGCATCCCTGAACGGCACCCCGTTCTCCACCAGGTGATTGACCTCCTCCACGCTGAACGCCAGCGCTCTGTGTATTTTAGGATCGTCCATCACATCGGTGACAACCTCCATCCCGCGGACTGCATATTCAACAATGTCGAGGCAGTCGTTCATTTCTTTGAATATAGGGAAGAAGACTTCTTTTAGGATCTGCATATCCCGGAAATAGCCGCTCGGCAGGTTGCCGGTGATGAGCCGGATGGTGTTCGGCACCCCCTGAAGCTTGTTGCAGTGCGCCCTCACGAGTTCAAACACGTCAGGATTCTTCTTGTGCGGCATGATGCTGGAAACGTGGTCAGTGCGTCCGGCAGATGGATGAACCCGAAGTTCTGGCTTGAAAACAGGCATCCGTCCATCGCGAGCCTCCCGACGGTCTCGGCGACTGATGAATATGCGAACGCGACAGCCCGCTCCATCTTTCCCCGGGTCATCTGCGCATATACTGAATTGTAGTCCAAGTCCTCGAAACCAAGCAGCACCGTCGTCAGAGTCCTGTTCAGCGGCGCTGACGAGCCGTAGCCGGCTGCGGATCCCAACGGATTGAGGTTCACCACATCCCAGGCGGCCTTCATTATGCTGAGGTCATCGCAAAGGCTCTCGGCGTAGGCCCCGAACCAAAGCCCGAACGAGGACGGCATCGCCACCTGAAGGTGGGTATAGCCTGGAATCAGCACATCCTTGTACCTCTCGCTGGCCTCCTGAAGTGTATTGAAAAGCGACTCGACCTTATGCACGGTATTCTCAATCTCCGCTCTGGCGTAGAGTTTCAAGTCCACCAGCACCTGGTCGTTGCGGGAACGTCCAGTGTGGACTTTCTTTCCGACATCCCCAAGTCTGCGCGTGAGCATAAGCTCGATCTGCGAATGGATGTCCTCCACATCCTCCTCCACGTAAAGCTCTCCCTTGCAGGCGGATGAATATAGTTCCTTAAGCACCGGCAGAAGCTTGTCGAGATCCTCTTTGGAGAGAAGCCCGACGCTCTCCAGCATCGTGATGTGGGCCATAGTGCCCATTATGTCGTAAGGGGCGGCGAGCTCGTGATCCAGCTCACGGTCATTTCCCACCGTGAACGCGTCGATCCTCTCGTCCTCCTTGAATCCTTTGTCCCAAAGTTTGTTCGCCATGTATTACTGTTATTTGTCAAGTTCACCGCAAAGATACCATATTTTTTAAGGATTACTTGTCACGCGACAATTGTGACCGCCAAAAAATAATAATTTTTCCGCCGATCATCGCCGGAAGTGGAGAATCGTGCGGGATTTCTTTTTTATTTTTTAAAAGTAAAAAGCCATATTTGTAGAAATAATCAAGCGGTGATCACATGTCGCCGCGGACTTGACAAATCATTTTAAACAGCAACAAAACCCAAGGCGCTGCAAATGAACAACATCAAACCACATTGTGTCAGGTTAATCGTGATAGCAGTCATTGTGGCGCTCACGGCGACGGCCTCTATGGCGCAGACGCACAGGACGAGCGTCAGGGTGGCGGCGGCGGATTCCGGGCCTTCCGACAAGGAGATGGCCGACGCATCGTCTGCGATGGGCGGCACGATGAGATTCCGCTCCGGCGGGCGCTGGAGTCGCTGGGCGGCTGCGGCAGGCTTGAGATGGCAAGCGGCAACTACATCATCGACAGTTTCTTCACGGCGGAGGACGGCAGCGGCTATGTCCTCAGGACTCCTTACGATTCGAACATCCGTATCGAGGGCGACTTGCCGAACTGGAACGGCGAGGGTGTTAGGCTGAGGGTCTCGCAGGACTGCTATGACTCCCTTTCGGACGAGGTGACATATTCAGTGATCTGCGGGACGGCAGGGGACTTCGCGCAGACGATGTCGCAGAATCTGGAGGTGGCGAATGTCGCCGTGTATCTGCCGGACAACAGGAAAAGGATCATCTGCATCGACGGCTACAACACTGGAAGAATGAGCAAGGAAATAGAATAATGTTAATAATCACTGTATAAAAGCAACTTACAATGAACCACAGAATCTTAAAAAAATCCATTTTGGCGATCGTAGTGGCCGGGAACGGCCGCCACCGCCACGTCGGAGGCCAAGGCTGAGCTTCCGCAGATCCTCACCGACCACCTGGTCCTCCAGCAGAAATCACAAGGCCAATCTTTGGGGCAAGGCCGCGCCTTCGTCGAAGGTGACTGTGAAAGCCTCGTGGGGGACGGAGGAATATTCAGTCAAGAGCGACCGCGAAGGCAATTGGAAACTTGCCGTGCGGACTCCGGCGGCGGGCTACACGGCATATTCAATCACCATCGCCGACAAGGACGGCGCCGTCACCTTGAGTGATGTCCTCGTCGGTGAGGTCTGGCTTTGCGGCGGGCAGTCCAACATGGAGATGCCGCTGAACGGATTCTGGCATTGCCCGGTTGAGGGTTCCCTTGAGGAGGTGGCCCTGTCGGGACAGTTCAGGGACAAGATCAGGCTGGTGAAGATTCCCAAGACGGGAGCCGAGACGCCTCAGGAGACCGTCGAGGGCAGGTGGCAGGTCAGCGGGCCGGCGACCTCTGGAACGTTCACCGCCGTGGGCTGGCATTTCGCCAAGATGCTGAATGCTGTGCTGGACGTGCCTGTGGGTCTGGTCTCATGCAACTGGGGAGGCTCGGCGCTTGAGAGCTGGCTTCCGAAGGATGTGGTGTACACCTATCCGGAGAACACTCTGCCTTCGGGACAGTACGCATCCAAGAAGGATCCGGGCGGATCATACAACTGTGCCAGCCCGGCAGTCATGTACAACGGCATGATCTATCCTATCCGCAACTACACCTTGAAAGGGTTCATCTGGTACCAGGGTGAGACGAACTCCGGCTTCCCGCAGTACTACGCGCAGAGGCTCGCCGACATGGTGAAGGTCTGGAGAGACCTCTGGGGACTGGGCGAGATGCCGTTCTACGAGGTTGAGCTGGCTCCGTTCACCTATGGCGGCGACGGCACCACGGGCGCGAGAATCCGCGAGGCGCAGCACAAGGCGGTGGAGCTGATCCCGGGCAGCGGAATAGCCAGCATCAACGACCTGGCCTATCCTTATGAATATGACGAGATCCATCCTCGCCGCAAGAAAGAGGTCGGAGAGCGCCCTCCTACCTGGCTCTGAACAGGACTTACGGCATGGACTACCTTCCGTGCGAGGGACCGAGGTTCAAGAGCTACGAGGTACGCGGCGGCGAGATCGAGGTCGCGTTCTACAATGGCGAGCGGGTTCAGCCCTTGGCACGACATCGTAGGCTTCGAGATTGCCGGTGAGGACAAGGTCTTCCATCCAGCCGAGATCCGCAGAGGCACCCAGCTGAACACGGTGATTGTGAAGAGTGGCAAGGTTCCGGCTCCTGTGGCGGTGCGCTACTGCTTCCGGGATTTCCAGGTTGGAAACTTCACTGGTCGCCGCTGCCTTCCGGTAATACCGTTCAGGACTGACAACTGGTGATAAGGCCGCTTCGGCTGGCTCATTGACCTGGTGGTACGGTTGGTGAGCCTGCGGACAATGATAAAAAAGTCTTGCAATTTTTCGGTTTTCCATAGGAAATCCGTAATTTTGCAAGATTTTTAATAGTATATGCAAGAGATTAGGAACATCGCGCTCATAGCGCACGTCGATCACGGCAAGACGACCCTTGTGGACAGGATGATCTACCAGGCCAATCTGGTGCGTCAGCCAGAGAATCTGGGCCAGCTGATCCTCGACAACAATGACATCGAGAGAGAGAGAGGTATCACAATCCTCGCGAAAAACGTGTCTGTCACCTACAAAGGTGTCAAGATCAACATTATAGACACTCCGGGCCATAGCGACTTCGGAGGAGAGGTGGAAAGGGTCCTGAATATGGCGGACGGCGTGCTCCTGCTCGTTGACGCTTTCGAGGGCTGTATGCCTCAGACCCGTTTCGTGCTTCAGAAAGCCCTTGAGCTGGGCAAGAAGCCTATCGTGGTTGTCAACAAGGTGGACAAGCCGAACTGCCGTCCCGACGAGGTTCAGGAAGAGGTGTTCGATCTGATGTGCTCCCTGAACGCCACGGACGAGCAGCTTGATTTCAAGACCATTTTCGGCAGCGCCAAGCAGGGCTGGATGTCGGATGACTGGAAGAATCCGACTTCGGACATCACCCCTCTTCTGGATGCCATCCTCGCCGAGATTCCGGCTCCAAAGATCGTTGAGGGCACACCACAGCTTCAGGTGACCTCACTTGAATATTCCCCATACGTAGGACGTATCGCTGTCGGCAAGCTTACCCGCGGCGAACTTAAGACGGGCCAGCAGGTCAGCCTCTGCAAGAGGTATGATGTTGTCGAGAAGCATAGGATCAAGCAGCTTATGGTGTTTGATGGTCTGGGAAAGGCCAATGTGGACACTGTCCAGTGCGGTGACATCTGCGCCGTCGTGGGCATTGACGGCTTCGAGATCGGGGACACGATCGCGGACAGCGAGAATCCGGAGGCTCTTCCTCCGATCTCCATTGATGAGCCTACGATGAGCATGCTCTTCACCATCAATAATTCCCCGTTCTTCGGAAAGGATGGTAAGTTTGTGACCTCCAGGCACATCAAGGATCGTCTGGACAAGGAGTTGGAGAAGAACCTGGCCCTTAAGGTGAAGCCGGGGCTGAACGCCGATTCATTCGTGGTTTATGGACGTGGTGTGCTTCACCGTCCGTGCTCATCGAGGAGATGCGCCGTGAGGGATTCGAGTTGCAGGTAGGCCAGCCTAAGGTGCTGGACAAGACCATCAACGGACAGCGCTGCGAGCCTATCGAGGATCTCTCGATCGAGGTTCCGGAGCAGTTCGTCGGCGCGGCGATCGAGCTCGCTACCCGCAGGAAGGGCGCTCTTCTGCACATGGAGCCGAGAGGTGACAGGACGCTGTTGAACTTTGATATCCCTACACGTGGACTCATGGGACTCAGGAGCAACCTCCTGACCGCGTCCCAGGGCGAGGCCATCATGGCGCACAGGTTCAAGGAGTACCAGCCTTACAAGGGTGAGATCGAGAACCGTACCAATGGTTCGCTCGTTTCCCTTGAGACGGGAACCGCGATCGCATATTCAATGAACAAGCTTCTGGACAGGGGCAAGTTCTTCATCGACCCGGGTGATGACATCTACTGCGGCGAGGTAGTGGGCGAGCACACGAGGGAGAGAGACCTCAACATCAACATCTGCAAGACGAAGAAGCTCACCAATGTGCGCGCCGCCGGTTCCGATGACAAGGTCGTGCTGCCGCCGCCTGTGAAGATGTCTTTGGAGGAAATGCTTGAATATATTCGTGAAGACGAGCTTGTGGAGGTGACTCCGCACCACCTCAGGATGCGCAAGATCCTTCTTGATCCGATGGACGAGGAAGCGTTCCGGCAACTCCGGAGATGATGAATAGGCAAACTATTTGCGAAAAGATTTTATATTCGGAAAATTTTTTATACCTTTGCAACCCGTAAATCTGTTTACTGGATCGATGGAAGATAATTTAACAGTTCCTATAAATGGATTGTCCCAAGGACGGAAGGAATTCCGTTGGAGGGTAGGGAAGACGTTCTTTGATCATTTTGAGAATTCAGAGATTCTGGCCGCGGATCTGGATGTTGAGGTTTCCGCCGAGAAGTCAGGACATTTCATCGGGATTGACTGTGATGTCACCGGGGATGTGACCGTGGCTTGCGACAGATGCCTTGAGGATTTGAGGCTTCCGGTCGAGACCGGATTCCGCCTGAGTGTCAAGTTCGGTCAGGAACCGGCTGACAGCAGTGACGCCGCGGAAGGGGAAAGGGAGATAGTCTGGCTTCCGGAATCGGACGCCGACCTCGATTTGGGGCAGATAGTCTATGATTATGTGTGCCTGTCACTTCCGGTGCAGAGGGTGCATCCTGAGGGAGAATGCAATCCGGAGGCCATGCGGTATCTGAGTTCTGAGGATGAGCAGAGTGGGGATTCCCAAGGCAGGGATGCTTCATTGCCGTTCGCGTCATTGAAGGATCTGATTGATAAAGTGAAATAATAAAAATTTAAGAATAAATTAACTATGGCACATCCGAAACACAAAGTCTCAAAGCAGAGAAGAGACAAGAGAAGGACCCATGATTTCGCTCCGGTTCCTACTCTCGCTACCTGCCCTAACTGCGGCGCAACAGTGATGTATCATCACATTTGCCCTGAGTGCGGTTACTACAGAGGACGTCAGATCATCGAGAAGAGCGCGGAGTAGTCTCTTCGGTAGAAAACCAATGGTCCCATAGTTCAACGGATAGAACGGAGGTTTCCTAAACCTTAAATATAGGTTCGATTCCTATTGGGACTACAAAAGAGGCTCGCCACAAAGGCGGGTCTCTTTTGCGTTATTTGGAATATTTGATTATTCTGATTAATTTCGTAAGACATTTGATTATTGATTATGCCGTCACAGATGCTGCCGTCATTGCTGCTTTACATCCTGGCTCTGGGGTACACTCCGGGGCCGTCTAACCTGTGCGCATTCCATTCCGGAATCCACTTCGGAAGGAAGCGTGCGATGCGGATCTGGTGGGGTTTTGTGATCGGATTCCTTTTCATAGACGTGACTTTGGTGCTGGTGGCGCATTTCCTTGGCGATGTGCTTGGGCCTTATGTCAAATGGCTGTCATACGCCGGAGCCCTATACATGTTCTGTCTTGCGGTGATGATCATCGTCAAATCCGGCCAGTCGAAGGAGGACATGGCGAAATCCTGCACGGTAAAGACGGGAATTGCCATCGAGATAACAAACGCCAAGGTCTGGATGTTCTGCCTGACGGCCCTTGGAACATTTGTCCTGCCATATTCAAGCTCATTCATCGAACTTGCGAAAGTCGGCGCCTTATTGACCCTTGCCGGTCCGGTGGCGAACCTGGTCTGGCTTGTGGCCGGCTCGGCGCTTGACAGCCTGACGGAAAAGTACGGCAGAATCATCGACATAGTCCTTGCCGCCGCGCTGGTTTTCAGCGCGGTCATGCTGATTTTCTGACGGATTGTACACGTCTATCTCCGAGGGAAACGGACGGTAAAGCACGCTCCCTTGAGGGAGAAAGACTTGGAGTAGAAGATCTCCCCGTTGCATTTCTCAAGAATATTCCTGCAGATGGACAGGCCCAGACCGGTGCCGTTGCTCTTTGTCGTGAAGTTCGGGGTGAAGAGTTTCGAGCGGTTTTCCTCACTGACTCCAGGGCCGTTGTCCTCGAAGACGATGTCGTAGAATCCATCCTTGGAGGACAGACGTAATGACACCACAATCCGACCTGTAAACGGCTCCAGCCCTTTTTCTTCCGCCTCTGTCTGAGCGTTCTCTATAGCCTGGACAGCATTGTTTATCAAGTTGACGAACACACGGGTAAGCTGTGGTTTCGGCCCCATGACAGTGGCGTTGTCAAGTCCCATGTAGGAGAATCGGATGTTGTCCCTGCTGTCGAACAGGTCGATCTCTTCCTTCAGAAGGTTGTCCAGATTGATCTCCACCGGTTCCTCCGTGTAGAGTTTCGCGAAAGTGGAGAATTCATTCGCGGTGTCAGCCAGCAGGTCTATCTGCTTGAGAACCTCCACGGAAATCTCATCGAACCGGTCTGCCCATGCCGGATTCCCGTTCTTCTTCATTCTGATAAGTCTCTGGATCTGAAGCTTTATCGGGGTGAGAGGATTCTTGATCTCATGAGCGACCTGACGCGCCATGGTGGCCCACGCCTTATCCCTTTCCGCCTGGGTCAGTTTTCTGGTGGAGTTGTAAAGGTCGTGCACCATCAGGTTGTAGGCCCGGACAAGCCGCGCGACCTCGTCATCCCTCTCGTAAACGATATATTCAAGATTGTTGATGCTTGCCTCGTTCATCTTGCGTCCCATCTCGGACAGAGGCTTGAACATCTTGTCCACCGCCGTGGCCATGATGAACCTGGCCAGAAGGAGCAGAATCATGAACACGGTGATGACAGAGATGGAGTGCAGCACGGCCTCGGACTTGAAGTCGAAGTTCTCGTCTGTGAACGGCGAGCACATGATGGCGATCATACTGCCTTGCGCGTTGAACACCGGGGCGTAGAGGAAATATGTCCGTTTGTCTCCGATGCTCTCCTTTCCGATGTAGTATCTCTTGTTTTTGTATATGATGCTTTCAAACGCGTCCGGATTCATCCTTGAGCCGAGAAGCATCCTGTCGAACACTTCAGGGGTGGTGGAGCGGAATTCCTTGCCGCTTGTGGTGTAAAGGGTGATGTCGGACTTCATCGTGTTGCTGATGTCCTCCAGGATGACTGACGCCTCCTGCGCGCTGAAGTCGGTGAAATCCTGTACGTACCGGCATCTGGCCTGAAGCAGTGTCTGGAGTGAGTTGACCTTGTCGGCCATGGAGGATTTCAGGTTGGCGTTGTTCCTTCTATATACGAACAGCACGCTGACGGTAGCCAGCGCTATAAGCGTCATGACCAGTGCCATGAGCATCGCCGCGTTGATCCTGGACTTGTAATAGTTGCTCTCCCGTTGCCTTGGACGGATGCGGGTGAGTGTCAGGAGGGTAAGGCAGAAGTAGAATACCAGCGTCAGGAATAGGAAGGCGACGATGTAGGAGAAATCCTCGGTTTTGGGCCTTGAGACGATGATAAGGTTATTGTCGGAGATCTTGTTGACGAAATGTGTGTAACCGTTCATCCGAACCACACCGTCATCAGCCTCTTCGATCTCTTTCTCAAGCTCATCGTCCACTATGGTAGGATACGAGTAGTTTCCCTTGTAGGATGTCAGGGACTTGTTGGAATACTTCGCGTATGAGTACCTTGCCGGAATCAGCACGTCTCCAGGGGCGGAATAGCCAAGCAGGCGTGCGTAGCCTTTGTTCTCGCGGTTCGACTTGGGTGACACCCGCATGAGCATCATCGTGACCCCGCTGCCGGGGTTGTAGTAGGCGAAGCTGCCGGCATAGAGACTGTGGCCGCCGGAGTCCCTCATGTACCTGAATCTGGAATCCGCGGAAATCACCTTTCCGCGGCTGATCATCTCGGTGAAATATGCTATCGCACCCTTGTCCTTGACGTTCTCCGGGAAGAGCTCCACAATGATGTCGTAGTCCCTGTGAGGCTCTTGGCATGTAGCTTTCTATGATTCTGTTCAGGATGATGCCGTTGCTGTTCTGTATGGCTGACAGAGTGGCGATCAGCTGGTCGGAAGCGATCATGTCCTCCACCCGTCGCAGCTCAAGCTCAAGACTGATGTCTCTTTCCATGGACAGTCTGTTCGCCCACACATTGACCCTGTTCTGCTCTTTCCGGAATCCAAGTGTGCCTGCCATTATCACCATGTAGGCGGAGAAAATGACCGCTGTGACTGTCCTGCTTCCCGCTGAGAACAGATCATGCCTTATGCCGAGCAGGTGCTTGAGGGCTGGCATGAGCATCTGGGTCAGCAGCGGAATGGTCATTAAAAGCCCTGTCAGTGTCAGATAGACGAGAAAACTGAATATGTTCAGGTCGTTGAGCCGGTATAGCTCAAGCGAGATGTTGGAGTTCAGGATTATGCTCTTGAATATGATGTGGACAAAGGCCAGGACTCCTATGACCAGAAACGACACGCAGGTGGTATATGTCCATAGAGTGCCTTTGACGTGCCGGCTCTTGAGGATCCTTCTGAATATGTCGTCCCTGGTCACGAATGAACAGCTTACACAAAGCACTATGAGCATTGATGCTATCAACACCGCTCCAAGGGAATTGAACAGCTGCCCGTCCGCATAGACCGTAGGCGAGAAAAGCCTTGCGCTGTTCTTCATGTTCTCACCCCAGAGATAGGTGGCCACGATCACCGCGAGAAGCCCGGCCAAAACCATGAGAAGCCGTTTCATGCTTCTCTTTTCGGCCAGATGCAGGAGTGACGCGATGGTGAAGCAGGCGATGGCAAGCCAGATCATTGTCGAGTGGGTCGCCGCTGATTGGCCGGAGACCGGGCTCGACATGATTTTGAACACAGGCTTTCCGTCGAACGTAACTGCCGAGCCGCTGCTTTCCGACAGCGGGACGATGGTGTAGTTCCTGCCAAGACTGAGTTTTTGGTTCACCCCGTTTGGACTATCCTCGGACATCGAATCGACAATCTCAAGGCCGGCTATCACCTTCCTGCTCCCCAAGGTCTCCGCTTTCACAAGATACCATTTCTGGCCATAGTTGACGAATGACGGCTCGGAAGTGACTTCGGCGAGCGGTGAGTTTATGCTTTCTCCAGGCTTGGACAGCCTCGGGAAAACTATTCTGGAGGCTATGTTGTCGTTCCTGACCGGGAACTGGTTGCACCATGACTGGAGAGTGTCGTCTATGTATCTGTAGATGACCATGTCGGACGGCACGTCATTGTGGCCGGCCCATACCCTGCGGTCGGCCGTGAGGGCCGATCCGATATATTCATCCAGAATGTGCAACCTTTTGCTGACGGCTCTGCTGACCTTGACGGCTTCCCTTTCCGTGTTGCCCGGAAGCTTGCTGACAGACAGCGAGAACACGAGAAGGATCACGGCGAACGCCAGGAATCCTCCCGCCAGGAAATTCTTTATGCCAAACCTCTTTATGCTCATTCGTGATGGTATGGTTCTCCTTTTATTATAGTGAACGCCCTGTAAAGCTGTTCAGTGAATATGGTCCTGACCATCTGGTGCGAGAAAGTCATCCTCGACAAGGAGATCTTTCCGTCGCATCTGTCATAGACCGCGTCAGAGAAGCCGTAGGCGCCGCCGATCACAAATACAATATCTTTGCCACCGCCGAGCGTCATCTTCCTTATTTCTTCCGCGAATTCGATGGAACGGTACTCTTTCCCATGCTCGTCCAGCAGTATGACCCTGTCGGATGGTTTTATGTTCTTGAGTATCAGATCACCCTCTTTCCACTTGATCTGCGCTTTCGACAGCGCCGAGGTGTTCTTCAGCTCCGGGATCTCGCAGACCGTGAACGGCACATAATGCGACAGTCTGGAAGAATATGTCTCAAGACCTTTCCGTACCCAATCTATGTCGGTCTTCCCCCGACTGTCAACAAGGAAATCTTCATCTGATGATAACTTTGGTGGTGTTCCTCTAACCTATTCTTTACAAAAATAATGAAGATGTCTTGATTATTCAAATATTCCAAAATGTTTTAATTACGTGGCTCGGAATTTGTAACAGACGATTCCGCTATGAAGGTCTTTGCTAAGATATTCACGGCCTTAACCGTGATGCTGTCCTTGTTCAGCGGCACTGCCGTCGCTGACAGTTATGACGTGTTTGTGCCGATAGCGAAGTATCTGGGCAACGGTGACGCCGAGAGGCTGTCCGCCTGGTTCGATGACAATCTTGAGATAACGATCATGTCCACCACCAACGATTCCAGCAAGAATCAGGCGAAGCAGATTCTCAAGGCCTTCTTTGACAATCACACGCCACGCTCGTTCGAGATCCGTCACACGGCATCGCGGTCCAATTCCAAGTACGCCTTGGGCTTCCTGAACGCCGGCGGTGAAGTTTTCGAAGTCACGATTTTTGTCAAAAGCGACTGCGGGGGGCGGTACAAGATCCAACAGTTGAAGATTGACAGAATCCGATGATTCCGGCTTTGGGAAATTTAATAATGACAACCAGTTTAAGACACATACTTAGAACTTTATCTGTAACCATCATCCTGACGATCCTTTCCATCTCCCTGGCCAGCGCCCAGGCTACAAAGGTGAAAGGGCGTGTCGTGGACGCGTCCACCGGTGAAGGAATCCCTTTCGCCGGAATATATTTCCTGAACTCGACGGTCGGGGTCTCCGCGGATCTGGACGGCTATTACTTTCTGGAGACCAGGGACACACTGACCATGCTGTCTGCATCGATACTCGGCTACGAAGAGCAGGTCGCGAGGGTGAATCCACATAGGTTCAATGAAATCAACTTCTCCCTGAAACCGGTTGTGGATGAGCTCAATGCCGCTGTCGTGAAGCCTGACGACCGTTATATGCGCTCGATTCTGAGAAAGATTGACGAGGCGAAATCCCGGAACAATCCGGAGAGGCGCCAGCTTTACAGCTGCGATGTATATACCAAGATGGAATTGGACATCACGAATCCGGAGAGCCGGATGATAAGCGGTTTCCTGCCTAAGGAGTTCAAGTTCGTCTATGACTATATGGACACCTCCGTAGTGTCCGGTATGCCTTTCCTTCCGGTCTTGATCTCAGAGACATCATCAAAGTACTACCACCGTAAGGATCCGCCTTCCAACAGGGAGATCATCAAGGCCACCAGGATCTCCGGGGTTGACAAGGATCCGGTCCTTGCCCAGTTCACAGGGAATATGTATGTGAAGACCAACTTCTACGACAATTACATCAACATATTCCAGGTGGAGATCCCGTCGCCGCTTTCTTTCCTCCCGGAATGACCTACTACAACTATTATTTGGTTGACAGTCTTCAGGTCGAGGGGCGCAAGACCTACAAGATCCGTTTCCATCCTTCCCAATGGGTGTCCTCTCCGACCTTCGACGGCGAGATGTCCATCGACGCTGAGGAATATGCTCTCCGGGACATCCATGTAAGACTCAAGAAAGGTTCCAATGTGAATTGGGTCAGGGATATGACCATAGATGTCGTGAACTCCAGGCTTGCGGATTCGACTTGGTTCTACAAGCAGGACGGGATGTATGTGGATTTCTCGCCGACGATGCGGGACTCCTCGAAGATCGTCACGTTCCTCGGAAACCGGCAGATTGACTACTCCAATCCGGACTTCGTAACGACTTTCAAAGAGGACAAGGATGACATCAGCGCTCAGGTCAAGGCCGGGAAGGATGTTATGAACAATGACGAGGAATATTGGCAGAGCGTGCGTCCGTTCCCGTTGAGCGAGAAGGAGCGGGGAATCTACAACATGGTGGATTCCATCAAGAATGTCCCGCTCTACAAGGATGTCTATGCCATAGCTGAGATGCTGGTCAACGGCTTCCTCAACACGAAATATGTCGGTTTCGGCCCGTATTCCTCCTTGTAGAGCTTCAATGAGTTGGAGGGCGGAAGAATCCAGCTCGGAGCCCGTACCACCAAGGATTTCAGCCGCAAGGTCAGGTTCATGGGATATGCCGCCTACGGTTTCAAGGACAAGACGTTCAAGGGTGGCGGAACGTTCGAGTACATGTTCAACAACCAGCCGACCAGCAAACTGACACTCTCGTACAAGCATGACGCGATGCCGTTGGGCAAAGGTCCGTCGGTCTATGGCGGCGGAAGTCTTATGTCATCGGTTCTCGCCAAGGCCAACAGCCAGAAAATGAGCATGGTGAATGATTACGCCCTTTCCTGGCAAAAAGAATGGTCGCAGAATTTCAACATGATCTTCTCGTTGGAGAGCAGGAGGATATTCTCCAATCCGTTCGTTCCGATGGTTTCCCGCGACGGGAACATATTCAATTCGGTCGGATACAACCAGGCGCATGTCCAGCTCCGTTTCTCGAAGGACGAGATCGTCACCAGAGGGGTGTTCGACAAACACTACATGTACTCGAAGTACCCTGTCGTGACGCTTGACCTCATCGGATCGACCAAGGGAATAGGGAAGAATGAATATTCCTACTTTAGGCCGGAGCTGTCGATCCAGTACACACTGCCGATTCCTCCCCCTGGGATTGTCAAAGTTCAATCTGAGCTCAGGCACGATTGTAGGAAAGGTGCCCCTATCCCATGCTCAAGATCCACGAGGGCAACGGAACCTACACGTTCTCGCGGCATGCCTTCAACTGCATGAACTACTATGAGTTCGCTTCCGACCTTTGGACCACCTTCTTCTGGGAGCATAATTTCAAAGGGTTCTTTCTTGGCAAGATTCCATTGCTGAAAAGGCTTCAGTGGAGGGAAGTGGCGTCGCTGAGAGCGGCTTACGGTACGGTAAGGAGGCAGAACAACGGAATCATCGGGGATGATAAATCCGGCGCTGTGATGTTGTTCCCTGAGAAGATGGGCAAACTGAACCGCCCCTACATCGAGATGGGAGCGGGAATCACGAACATATTCAGAATCCTGAGAATCGACGCTTTCTGGAGGATGACCCACCGCTATGAGATGAAGGACGGGGTGAAGGTTCCGCATGACAACCGCTTCGTGGTCACCTTCGGTCTGGAGTTCAAGTTCTAAAATCAAATCGAATTCCATATCTTTGCAGATTATGTCCAGAAAATTGACAATATTACTGCTGACAGTCCTTTCGTCAGCTTTGCTTAGCGTTCCGTTCCTGGTTCCGGGGACTGGTTGGTTGTCGTTGATCGCTTTTGTGCCTCTGCTGTGGGCCGAGGACATCGCCACGGGAGACGAGATGAAAGGGTTCTGCTGGTGGCACTACCTGTGCTTCGTCCTGTGGAACGCCGCCACGACCTTCTGGGTCTGCAATGCGACTGTGGGTGGAGGAATATTCGCCATCCTTGCCAACGCCTTCCAGATGTCGCTCATCTTCGGGCTGTTCCGTTGGAGCAGGAAATGGCTAAGCGGGGCGCTTCCTTACATATTCTTAGCTTTCGCATGGATCGCGTGGGAACGGTGGTACCTCACCGACGCGCAGATCAGTTGGCCTTGGCTCGTGCTTGGCAACGCCTTCGCGCGCACGACGAAGGGTGGATCCAGTGGTATGAATATACCGGGACGCTCGGCGGCTCGCTTCTTGTCTGGGCGGCGAACCTCAGTGTGTTCGGCATTTTGGAATCTCTCGCAAGCGGACGTTGGATGACATTCAATCTCAAGGCTAAGTCCGCGGCCTTGCTGGGAACCTTGGCGTTGTTTGTAGCCCCTCCTATCGTGTCTTTGTTCCTGAAGCCGGAACCTTGTGACGAGACCCTTGACGTTGTCATCGCGCAGCCGAACATCGACCCGTACAACAAGTTCGGAGGAATGACGCAGGAGGAACAGAATGAGTTGCTGATCAGCCAGTTTGAGAATATCCCGGACAGCGTTCCCGTGCTGTTGGTCGCTCCGGAGACCTTTACCGACGATGTGGTGACGAACTCGCTTTCCTCCAGCGCTACCGTGCAGAGATTCACCTCGTTCCTTGCCGAACATCCGAACGCCGACCTGCTTGTGGGAGCGTCTTCGAGGACATATCTGAAAAGGGCGCTCAAGCCATCCTACACGGCCCGTCCTGCCGGCAGCGGAGTCTGGATGGAGTCGCACAACTCCGCCTTGATGCTCGACGCCTTCAGTTATCCGGAGATATTCCATAAAAGCAAGCTTGTCGTGGCGGTCGAGATGACACCTTATCCGGCGTTCTTCTGCAAGATCGATGACTGGCTTGGCGGTGTGATGGGGCGTTGTGTCGGCCAGAAAGAGACCGGGCCGCTGCATTTCAATGAATATTCCTACGCTACCGAATCGAAAGATACCATGGCCGCTTCGGACCATCTTGAGAGTAGGTCAATGCCAGATAGTGATGTTCCTGCTCAGCATGTCTCTGTGACAGAGACAATTCCTGTGGGCTGCGCTATCTGTTACGAGTCTGTCTATGGGGAATATTGCACCCGGTACGTCCGCAACGGGGCCCGTCTTCTGACCGTGATCACCAACGATGCTTGGTGGGGCGATACCCCCGGCTATAAACAACATCTGTCATATTCATGCCTGCGTGCCATTGAGACCCGTCGTTGGATCGCCCGCAGCGCCAACACCGGCATCTCCGCTATCATTGATCCGTCCGGAAAAATCGTCTCTCAAACGTCCTGGTGGCAGCCGGAGACATTGAGCGGCAAGGTAGGGCTAAGCGATGAGAAGACTTTCTTTGTCATCCACGGTGACTTCATCGGCCGCCTATCCACACTCATGGCCGTCCTCATTCTCCTCGCGACCCTCGTCCGCCGTTTCGCCAGACAGAGAATATAACGTTGCGGCTATTCTTGCATTATTCAGCGCATTATACAGCACGAAAAAAGGGGACTAAAGCCTGTCCCCTTTCTCATCATAAAGTTCATTCTGCAGAACGGTGTAGTCGGTCACCTCGACAAGGTTGATCCGACATTTGTACTTCTTCTTCCATTTCCCGAGGAAGGATTTGTCTGACAGCATCGTGGTGCCACGTTTCAGATATGCGCCAAGAATCGGGCTGACCTTCAGGGTAAGGTCTGTCTTTCCGTGTTCCACGCAATAGGCGATGTTCCGCTCGATCTGCTCGTCGATGACCGCGCTTGAGGAAATCTTGCCGGTGCCGTGGCACACAGGGCAGACCTCGGCGGTGTTGATCTCGGTCACCGGACGGATTCTCTGCCTGGTGATCTGCATCAGACCGAACTTGGTGAGAGGCAGCACGTTGTGCTTGGCTCTGTCACTTTCCATGAGTGATTGCATGTACTTGTGCAGTTCGTTGCGGTGCTCACCGGAATCCATGTCGATGAAATCCACGATCACGATTCCTCCCATATCCCTGAGCCTGAGTTGCCGTGCGATCTCCTCGGCAGCGATCTTGTTGACCTCGAAGGAGTTCTCCTCCTGGTTGTCGGTCTTGGAGCGGATGCCGCTGTTCACATCGATCACGTTGAGGGCCTCGGTCGTCTCGATGACCAGATAGGCTCCCTGCTTCATCGGCACCACCTTGCCGAATGAGCTCTTGATCTGCCTTGTGACCTCGAAGTGGTCGAAGATCGGATCCTTCCCGTTGTACAGCTTCACAATCTTTTCCTGATCCGGAGAGATCAAGGAAATATATTTCTTTATCTCCTCGTAAACCGCCTCGTTGTTGACATGGATGTTCGAGAACGAATCGTTCAGGAGATCTCTGAGGATGGTGGTGGTCTTGCTGTACTCGGTGAAGAGCAGCTGGATGCCCTTTGACTTGGCCACTTTCTTCCAGGAAGACTCCCATTTCTCAATAAGAGACTTCAACTCGGCCACGAGGACCGCGGCGTTCTTGCCTTCGGCCGCCGTGCGGATGATGGCTCCGTAGTTCTTAGGGAGAATGCTTCTGACAAGAGTCTCAAGCCTTCTTCTCTTCCTTTGAGGAAATTTTTTGGGAAATGCTCACCTTCTCGGCGAAGGGAATCAGTACAATGTTACGTCCTGCCAATGAAATTTCCGCGGTCAGTCGTGACCCTTTCGTGGAGATCGGTTCCTTGACGATCTGCACTATCATCATCTGTCCTGGCTTCAGCACGTTCTCGATGCGGCCCTCCTTCTCAAGGATCGGTCCGATGGGAATGCCCGAGTAAAGTTCTCCGAGATCCGTGTTCGGGTTGCTCTTGCGCACAAACTCATCGAACGATGTGAAGTAAAGTCCCAGATCCAGATAATGAACGAATGCTTCCTTCTTGTCTCCGATGTCCACAAAGGCGGCATTGAGCGCAGGAAGAATCTTCTTCACTTTTCCCAGGTAAACATCCCCGACGGAAAAACTGTGCCCTTTGCTGGACTCTTTGTTGAGCTCAATCAGCCGATGGTTTTCCATCAGCGCGATGTGAACTTCTGTCGATGTGACATCGACGATCAAATCTTTCTCAGATTTTTCTGACTCCATAAGGAAATAACAATGGTGACAAAAATAATCCGGCGTCTTGCCGACTTATTTCTTTAACGATAATAAAAAAGGCTGTCCGGCACTTCCGGTCAGCCTTTTTCTTCTAGCAGACTGCTAAAATGGCAGGCACAGAAGCGGATTACTTCTTCTTGTGTCTGTTCTTGCGCAAGCGTTTTTTTTTTTTTTTGTGCGTCGACATCTTATGTCTCTTTCTCTTTTTTCCGCTTGGCATAATAAAAGAAGTTTAAAAATTATTTTTCCTCCTTGACTGCGTTCACGAAGATCTTCGCTGGCTTGAAGGCCGGGATGTCGTGTGCAGGGATGGTCATAGTTGTCTTCTTGGTGATGTTTCTGGCTGCCTTCTTCGCTCTGTGCTTAACAATGAAGCTGCAGAATCCGCGGAGGTACACAGGCTCTTTCCTGATGATGGAACCCTTTACGGTGTCCATGAAAGCCTCGATAACGGACTGAACTGCGATTTTCTCGATTCCGGTTGACTTTGCAACCTCATTCACGAAATTTCTGCCTTTGTCATAATCTATAAATTATTTATTTGATTTACCATAATAATCCCCAAAGTTCGTTTGAGGATGCAAAAATAGACTTATTTTTTTTAATATTCAAAATCATATACATAAATTATTATCCATATTTTTTTGGCACGGTGATTGACCATATTCCAGAACGCGTCTTGGACTTCCGGATTTCTGACAAAATGTCAGAGGAAATCCGTGACGTTTTTAGATGAACATTATGAACACAGAGAACAATAAGGACATTTTCTTCCCGGCGGGGACCGCGGAAGTGAACATAATCCCTGTGATGCAGGGAGAAGAGCAAATGAAGGTCGAGTCTGGTGACCTTCCTGACACTTTGCCCATTCTGGCTTTGAGGAACGCGGTGCTGTTCCCAGGAATGGTCTATCCTGTCACCATAGGACGCCAGAAGTCAATCACTTTGATCAAGGAGGCGGAAAAGCGTGACTCTTTCATCGGAGCCGTCCCGCAGGTGGATGTCACCAGTGTGGAGGACCCTACCGAAAAGGATCTTTATGAATATGGTACAGTGAGCCGTGTCATGAAAGTCCTTGAGATGCCTGACGGCACGATCACGGCCATCATTCAGGGAGTCAAACGCTTACGTATGGACGGAGTTCTGTCTTACGAACCGTATATCACCGCCAGGGTCAAGTACATAGAGGACATCATCCTGGAGAACGACAACAGCACCAAGATGATCGCCGAATCCCTGAAGGAGAAGGCCGCGGTCATCATAAAGTCCTCGTCTTTCGCTCCTAAAGAGGCGGTAGGCGCGCTCAAATCCATCGACAACTACGCTTTCCTCGTGAACTTCATCGCCACCACGGTCGAGATCGAGAACTTCATGGAGAAGGTCCAGCTGCTCGGGATCGACGACATCACCGTCAGGGCTATGAAGCTTCTGCAAGTGCTTGACACCCAGATCCAGCTGTTGAAGATCAAGCAGGAGATCAACCAGAAGGTCAAGAGCGACATCGACCAGCAGCAGAGGGAATATTACCTTAACAATCAGCTCCGTACCATCCAGGAGGAGCTTGGAATGGACGAGGAGAAAGAGTTCGAGAAGTTCCGCGCCAAGGCCAAGACGAAGAAGTGGCCGGAGGCGGTCGGAAAGCAGTTCGAGAAGGAGCTTGCCAAGCTTGAGAAGTACAATCCATCCTCTCCGGACTACAGCATCCAGTACAACTACATCGAGTTCCTGCTCGATCTGCCTTGGGGCGAGATGTCAAAGGACAACCTCGACCTGAAGCACGCCCAGAAGGTCCTGGACAGCGACCACTACGGCCTTGACACAGTGAAGGAAAGGATCATTGAATATCTTGCCGTCCTCAAGCTGAAAGGGAATATGAAGTCCCCGATCCTGTGCCTCTACGGGCCTCCGGGAGTCGGTAAGACCAGCCTCGGCAAATCCATAGCAAAGGCTCTGGGCAGGAAATATGTCAGGATCGCCCTCGGTGGTATGCACGACGAGGCGGAGCTGCGTGGTCACAGGGAAAACCTATGTCGGTGCCCTTCCGGGACGTATCCTTAACGGAATCGACAAGGCCGGCACATCCAACCCGGTAATCGTTCTGGATGAGATCGACAAGGTCGGCAACGACTACAAGGGCGACCCGTCCTCGGCCCTTCTGGAAGTGCTTGACCCGGAACAGAACGTGGAGTTTCACGACAACTATCTGGACATCGACTACGACCTGTCCAATGTCCTGTTCATCACCACGGCGAACAACATCTCCACGATCCAGTCAGCCCTGCTTGACAGGATGGAGCTGATCAACGTCACAGGCTACCTGGCCGAGGAAAAGATGGAGATCGCGAAACGTTACCTTGTGCCTAAGCAGCTGGAAGAGCACGGAATAGGCAAGAAGGAACTCCGCATCGACAAGGCCGCGCTGGAGAAGATCATCGATGAATATACCCACGAGTCCGGTGTTCGTGGCCTTGAGAAGCAGATAGCCAAGATCGCCCGTGTGACGGCCAAGAAGATCGCTCTCGGCGAGAGTTATCCGACTGTCATCAAGAAGGAGCACCTTAAGGAATATCTCGGACTGCCGACCAATTTCCATGACCTTCAGAAAGGCAATGAGGCTCCTGGAGTCGTCACAGGCTTGGCCTGGACGCAGATGGGAGGCGAGATCCTGTTCGTGGAGAGTTCGGTGAGCGGCGGCAAGGGCGTGATGACGATGACCGGTAACCTGGGCGATGTGATGAAGGAGTCCGCCACGATTGCCTACCAGTACATCAAGGCCCATCCTCAGCTTGCCAAAATGACATACGAGGAATTCGGGGCGAAGGACATCCACGTCCACGTACCTGAGGGCGCTGTGCCTAAGGACGGTCCGTCAGCCGGTATAACTATGGTCAGCTCAATGGTTTCCGCCTTGCGTGGCGAGGCCGTGAAGGCTGGAATCGCAATGACCGGCGAGATGACGCTCAGAGGCCGTGTGCTTCCGGTCGGCGGCATCAAGGAGAAGATCCTTGCCGCGAAACGTGCCGGAGTGACCGAGATCGTGATCTCCGAGGACAACCGCAAGGATGTCGAGGACATCAAGCCGATTTATGTCGAAGGCCTGTCGTTCCACTATGTCAAGAACATTGACGACGTGATTTCGTACATATTCAAAGATTAATTTCTATCTTAGCGGTCGTTATGGACGTAAGGATAGAACAAAGTTGGAAAAAAGCGCTGCAAGGTGAGTTCGAGAAACCCTACTTTGCCGCGCTTGCGCGTTATCTGCACGGGGAGAAGGCACAGGGGAAGGTGATCTTTCCTCCGGGACCTGAGATATTCAAGGCATTCGAGCTGACTCCTGTCGATCAGGTCAAGGTCGTGATTCTGGGGCAGGATCCCTACCACGGCTACGGCCAGGCGATGGGGCTGAGCTTCTCGGTGCCGGACAACGTACCCGCCCGCCGTCCCTCAAGAACATATTCAAGGAGATTGAGGATGACCTCGGGATCAGGATGAGTGGGCCGTCCGAACCTTGAGAACTGGGCGCGTCAAGGGGTACTTCTTCTGAACTCGATCCTGACTGTACGTTCAGGTGAGGCGGCTTCGCACAGCGGAATAGGCTGGCAGCAGTTTACTGATGCCGTTATCCGTTATATCTCTGATAATTGCAACGGAGTCGTATTCCTCCTGTGGGGCAATTACGCCAGAAGCAAGAAGGAACTCATCGACACCTCACGGCACTATGTGCTGGAGGCGGCGCATCCGTCTCCTTTGGCACGCGGAGCCTTTTTCGGGTGCCGCCATTTCTCCAGGACGAACGAGATCCTTGCCAGTGAGGGCAAGACTCCGATAAACTGGCAACTGTAATCCGGCTTTTTGGCCATCATATTCAAAGAATTTATAATGAATCGCATAGCATTGTTCCCGGGGTCCTTCGACCCGTTCACGTCAGGCCATCTGAATATCCTGACAAGGGCCTTGACCATCTTCGATGAGGTCATAGTGGCCGTGGGAATCAATCAGGACAAGCGTGGCTTCTTTTCGATGGAGCAGCGCGAGGACATCATCCGTCAGGCGACCCGTGGAATGGAAGGGGTCCGGATCATTCACTATGAGGGACTTACCATCGACATCTGCCGTGAGCTCGGAGTCCGCCACATTGTCAGGGGAGTCAGGAATATGACAGACTTCGACAACGAGCAGGCGATCGCTGACGCGAACCGTCATCTGGCTCCGGAGGTGGACACCATCATCATCCCTACCGCTCAGGAATATTCACATATATCGTCTTCGGCTGTGAGGGATGTGGTGCGCCATCACGGCGATCTGTCGCAGTTTATCCCTGAAGGGGTTGTGTTGCCGGAGGTCAGATGAGTCGCCGCGCGGTCATATTCATTCTTTGGCTTTTGCTGCCGTTTTGCTGCTTTGCGCAGGTTGATTCAACCCGTCTGGCGGAGCTTGACAAGCGTTTGGATAAATATTTTCAAATCCTTGAGCCAGAGAATGTTGATGTCAAGTCCCGTGAATGCGACCTTCTGATTGATTCGGCCAAGGATTCGCTTCTGCGCCAGCACATCGCCCTCAAGGCCTACGAGCACTACCTTAACTCGACCCTTATGGGAGACGAAGGCGTGGCGGTTCATCTCACTGACACTTGGTTCGCTTCCGGACGCGTCAGTATGGGCGGGGAAGAGGTCCTTTTCAACGCCAGGATATTCGCTGACTTCAATCGTCAGTCGCTTCTTGGGAAACCGGCTTCTTCGTTTGCGATGGAGAGCTTTGAGGGGGATTCCGTCTTGTTCGGAGGCCGCTCGGACCGCTACCGTGTGCTGCTTTTTTATGACACCGACTGCGCCAAATGCAAGTTGGAGCTGATGCGGCTCCGTCCACTGCTGGATTCCCGGGACTGGCCTGTCGATCTTTATGCGGTTTACACCGGCTGCGATAAGGAAAACTGGGGAAGGTGGCTCTCTGAGCGAATGAATATCAACGCTCCGCGCACCAGGATATTCAACCTTTGGGACCCCGAGATCGCGTCCGACTACCAGATGAAATACGGTGTCCTGCAGACCCCGAGGATGTTTCTGATCGATAAGGAGGGGATCATCATAGGCCGCGGGCTTGACAGCGATGCCCTTGAGCGCCTTCTCGACATCGTCCTCCCCGGCTTTGTGGACTATGAATATGGCAGTGCCGCCTCCGCCGCTCTGATGGATGAACTGTTCGCGTCGTACGATGATACCGACCGGTCGCCGAGCCTGCCGAAGCGCCCCGCCCCCACCCGAATCCTGTCGATGGCAAAAGCCCTGGAATCAAGCACCTTGGCCAAGTCGGACACCCTCTCCTTCAAGCACCTCGAAGGCGATCTTCTCTACTGGCTTACCTCTCGCCGCGATGAACTCAGCAAGGAAGGCGCCCTCCCTTTCATCAATGAATATATCCTCTCCCGTCCCGGAATCTGGAACACGCAAGGCGACACCCTCAAGGTCGTAGGCCTTGCCCGTATGATGAAAGACCTCCTTTCCCGCACCCCCGTCGGCTCGAAACTCCCGAAGGCAAAGGACCTCATTTCCAAGAGTCCTTCGGCTGAATCTCAGTCAGACACCACCGTCTGGCCGGACCGTATTCAGGAACAGGATGAAGTTAACAACCGTAACCAAGCGTCCGATCGTTCTCAGGAACAGGTCGACGTAAGCGATAAGGCACACGGTGACCATACCTTAATCCAACCTCGGAATGATGCCAACGCCCTTTTCCTCCGTGACTGGACGAGGAAATGGAACCGCCTGCGCAGAAAAGGCGGCTACATAGTCTTCCACACCGAAGGCTGCCCGGTCTGCAAGGCCGAACTCTCCGCCGCCGACTCCCTTGGCCTGAGAACCCTGGACGTGAACGTAGATGAGATTATGGTCACCAATCCCGCCCTCGCCAAGTCCCTCCTCGACACTTTCGACCTCTCCTCAATGCCATTGATCCTTCAGGTAGGCCGTCACGGCATCATCCTCCGCCGCTATCTCTCCTTCATTCAAGACAAAGGTTCCCATAATCTGTAACGGATTTATAATGAATATATTCGTGAATCCTGCCCTCTAAAAATGACTGCCAGGATATTCTAAAAACAATAAATGTCAATAAGTGGCGCTCCACTCATTGATACATAGCGATTTATGAATTTCCGCCGGGACTGCCGCAAGTTCACGGAAAATATCTGGCTCCAACTAATTATAGAGCCTTGTAACCAAGATATGCATTCTGTGCTTGCGTCTAATAATTGATATTACTATAACTATCAAGCCTGAAATGCATAATTCCGATAATTAATTTGTCGCCGCTGCTTTGATCTCTTTTCCACGTCCCTGTTTTCGCGTCTCTGTTTTCGCGTCCCTGCTCCGGCGGGGAATGATGGACATTCACCCGGATAGGTCCGTCATTCCCGCCGGAGCAGGGACGCCTAAATCCGAAATCTAACCGATAACTTTACGCAGCACCCGAGTCAGCTGATCTGAGCACGAGGTCCCGCGCCCGTGGCAATTGACTCCCGACAGGATCTCGACCGCCTTGCCGGCCTCCATCCCCTCCAGAAGCCTCCCGATCGCCTGAAGGTTCCCGTCACAACCTTTGATGTACCTTAAATTGTGGATCTTCCCCTCGATAAGGTCAAAGTCAATCTGAGCCGAGCACACGATCGCGCTCGGAACCGCCGTGATGTGCCTGACACCATCGGTCGTTTTGTCAGACAGGATTTTGAAATCGTCACCTATAGTCATTGTAGTAATTATTAAACGTTTAAACAAACAAAAATATAAATTTTTTGTGAAAAATAGCGTAACTTTGCACGGCATTTGAAGAGAACCAATGCCGGAAAAACGGATAATTAATTTCTAAATTCATAGAATTATGGTATCATACAAAGATCTTGGCCTGGTCAACACCAGAGAGATGTTCGCAAAGGCCGTGAAGGGTGGCTACGCTATCCCTGCCTTCAACTTCAACAATATGGAGCAGCTTCAGGCTATCATCCAGGCTTCAGCCGAGGAGAAGTCACCGGTTATCCTTCAGGTTTCCAAGGGAGCCCGCAACTACGCTAACCAGACCCTTCTCCGTTATATGGCCGAAGGCGCTGTTCAGTATGCCAAGGAACTCGGCTGGGAGCATCCTCAGATCGTTCTTCACCTTGACCACGGCGACAGCTTCGAGCTTTGCAAGAGCTGCGTTGACATGGGATTCTCTTCAGTGATGATCGACGGTTCCGCCCCTTCCTTACGAGGAGAACATCGCCCTCACCAAGAAGGTTGTTGAGTACGCTCACAAGTATGACGTCACCGTTGAGGCCGAGCTTGGCGTTCTCGCCGGCGTTGAGGATGAGGTTGCCGCTGAGGAGTCTCACTACACAAAGCCAGAGGAGGTCATCGACTTCGCTACCCGCACAGGCTGCGACTCACTCGCCATCTCCATCGGTACCTCTCACGGTGCCTACAAGTTCAAGCCGGAGCAGTGCACAAGAGACCCTAAGACAGGCCGTCTCGTTCCACCTCCACTCGCTTTCAACGTTCTCCACGAGATCGAGAAGAAGCGCCCTGGATTCCCTATCGTACTCCACGGATCATCTTCAGTTCCTCAGGAATATGTCGATATCATCAACCAGTACGGTGGCAAGCTTCCTGACGCTGTAGGTATCCCTGAGGAGCAGCTTCGTGAGGCCGCCAAGAGCGCTGTCTGCAAGATCAACATCGACTCTGACTCCCGTCTCGCCATGACCGCCGCTGTCCGCAAGGTCTTCGCCGAGAAGCCAGGTGAGTTCGACCCAAGAAAGTACCTCGGACCAGCCCGCGACGAGATGAAGAAGCTCTACGAGCACAAGATCGTTGACGTTCTTGGTTCAAACGGCAAGGCTGAGTAATTTGTTTGTGGAGCGTAAGCTCTTGACAATCAGTTAGAAATATGATTCCCTCTGGTCGATGTCGACTGGAGGGAATTTGTTATATATTCATTTATAGTTATTTACTTATCACGGTGGAGCTGTGGTGGGTCACTTCGACAGGCTCAGTGACCGGAGCGACCGAAATTCGGTTCTCGAAACCGTCGTGACGCCCATAATCGGCTCAGTGGGCAAAAAAAGGTGAGACAAAAAGGTTTGGGATTATCATTTTTATGCTTAATTTTACCGGAAATTTGAACCACATAATTGAGTATGCGTATCAAAAAGACGCCGATTGCGGTGATTTTGTTGCTTTTTGTAAGTCTGACTGCGGGAGCGCAGGACGGTAACTTGGTGAATATCGGGCTTCAGGCCAGGGTGGATTACCAGCGGGAGTACCTGGGCGGGGATGCCGTCAAGGGCAACTGCGGCTTCAAGGGCAAGAATGTCAGCATTCTGATAAACGGAGAGTTCAACGAACATTTCTCCTACAACTACCGGCAGCGGCTCTACCGCGGCCACGGCAGTGAAAGTTTTTTCAACGCCACGGACTTCCTTTACCTCACTTATAGGCCGGACGAGCGTTGGAAGCTTCTCCGGCGGCAAGCAGATTGTCGAGATCGGAGGGTATGAATATGACATCGCTCCTATCGACATCTACTTCTTTTCCGAATATTGCAGCAACATCTCCTGCTACCAGATGGGAGTCAGCGCGGGATATTCATTTGGCGGAGGAACTGACCTGCTGCGGTTCCAGCTCTGCCAGAGTCCATTCCGGCGGGAGAACAGTGACCTGTATGCCTACAACCTGATGTGGAACGGCTCCCATGGCTGTTTTGATTCCATCTGGTCACTGAATATGATTGAATATCTTCCCGGAAAGTTCATCAACTATCTCGCCCTCGGCAACCATTTCTCTTTAGGGAAGTTAACTGTGTTCGCAGACTTTATGAACCGGTCGCTCGTGGACAAGATGTCGTTCCTGAGGGACTTCACGCTCATCGGTAAGGTGGCATATTCATTCAATGACAAGTTGAATGTCTTTGGAAAGGCGAGCTTTGACCATAACGATCTTGACAGGGAAGGGGATTGGTGTGTCATGCCGGGCACATCGATGGGAAGAGTCGGCTGCGGTGTGGAATATTTCCCGCTTGCTGACAAGAGCATCCGCCTCCACGCCACATTCTGCCACTCATTCGGGGACAACGGCAACCCTGCCGGTGTCTTGCTTGACAACCAACAGATCGCCAGCGTCGGCCTCACCTGGCGGATGAGCCTGCTCAAACGATAGTTTCTGAATATTCCGCCTCTAAAGCGTTAACAAGCCTGTTATGAATAAGACCAAGAAAAAGTCTTCGAGCCCCGCCCTGAACGGGGGGGTGATCTGTCTTGTCATCGTCATCGGTTTCTTTGCCTATCTGGGCATCTCGATGGGCATGGCCAATATGCTCAACACCGTGATGAAAACCGCACATGATCTTTTGATCAACACCGTGTTCTACCTGATGTCCATCTGTGTGCTGATGGGAGCGCTCAGCCGCCTGTTCGCCGAGTTCGGGGTGGTATTCATTCTGGAGAAACTGCTCCGACCGCTGATGAAGCCGCTGTTCAACCTTCCGGGAGTCGCCTCGCTGGGTGCCGTGATGACATTCCTGTCGGACAACCCGGCGATCATCTCGCTGTCAAAGGACAAGAGATTCAGCAAATATTTCAAGAAGTACCAGCTGATTTCCCTGACCAATTTCGGAACGGCGTTCGGAATGGGACTCATCGTGATCGTCTTTATGATGGGGCAAGGCTTCTTCAAGGAGTCGTTGATCGGCCTTTTCGGGGCGTTCTGCGGCTGCATCGTCTCCACAAGGCTTATGCAGAGATTCACGCTGAAAGCTTTCCCTCAGTACCTTACCGAGGAGGCTTGCGAAGGCATTGAGGAAGAGGAGGCCGAAGAAAAGGAAGAGGAGAAGAAGTCGCTTTTCACAAGGATTCTGGACTGCCTTCTGGACGGCGGCCGTTCGGGAGTCGAGGTCGGAATGTCCATCATCCCGGGTGTGCTCATAATATCCACATTCGTGATGATTCTGACTTTCGGCCCTTCTGCCTCAGGTGCTTACACGGGCGCGGCCTACGAGGGCGTGGAGATCCTGCCTTGGCTGGCCGACAAGATCGATTTCGTGTTCAAGGCTCTGTTCGGATTCAATGACCCTCACCTCGTGGCGTTCCCGATCACATCTCTCGGAGCTGTTGGGGCTGCCCTCAGCCTCGTGCCTAACTTTGTGGCCAACGGTTGGGCCGACGGCAACGCGATCGCCGTCTTCACCGCCATCGGAATGTGCTGGAGCGGATTCCTCAGCACCCACACGGCCATGCTCGACTCGCTGGGCTACCGTGAATTGACCCCGAAAGCCATTCTGGCGCACACAATCGGAGGACTCGCCGCCGCTTTCGCGGCGCATTGGAGCTATGTGCTTGTGTCGCTGATTTAGGAGCTGTTTTGATTTGTTTCTGCCATTGGTGCGCTTCGGCGCTTTGACAAGCCCGGCGACCGGGGCGCTTCATTACGACTCCGTTATTTTCCCAGATTGAACGAGATGCCGAAGTTGATGTCTGCGTTCAGCCTCTCGTAGAGGGTAGAGCAGCGAACCGTTTGCCTTAGCCAACTTGAAGTTGAGATGATCGGAGCCGACGAACATGCTGAATCCGCTCGTATGGAATCCGATTACGGCACCCATTGTCGAGCCGAACTTTGACACTGCGTAGTTCACGCCACAGCTGAACCATCTGGCCGGCTTGAGGTTGGCGAACAGACGCGCCTCCGTCCATGTGTAGCCTCCATTGATGTGGGTTGAGCTGAGGACACCCGCGGTCAAATCCCTGTAGAACGGCATGGAATATTCAACTCCTGCATTGATCGTGGCGGAGATCATTCCCCCGTTCGTGCCGTCTTTCTCCGTCCTCCTGAAATCGAACATGTCCATCATGTCATCTGTCAGGTCTTCGAACTGCTTCTTGAGCGAGTTCTCCTTGTCCCCGTCAAGCGCAACCTCGTCGAACCCCTCGAAAGACCATCCTTTGCCGCTGGTCTGTGCGGAGATTGTGTTCTTCCATGACATGTAGCCCAGATCATTGACCGCGAAAGAGATTTTCAGACCGTCGATGACTTCCATCTCGGCTCCGAGATCGATGGCTGCGCCGAATCCGCTTATAAGAGAGCCATCTTCCGTGGCCTCGATGCTGTCGAAGTCAAGCAGATCCGTGTCCGACGGATCCGAGATCTCAGCCCCGCTTTCTCCCTTGGTCTTGATGTCCATGAAAGAGGAGGACTTCAATGTTCCCTGAGATTGGATCAACCATTTGTCTTCGTTCATCTGGATGCTCATCCTGTCGATATTGGCCTCGATGTTCGCTATTCCGACAAGGAATTTAACTCTGGCTCCCACATTCAGACGGTCGGAAACCTGACGGCTGTAGCCGAGGGCGAACTCCAGTCTGCTGTCAATCTTTGCGGAGATGTCTGAAATCTCGTATTGCTGGTATTTTCCTGCGTTCTTCATGAAGTCAAAAAGACCATAAGGCAGATTGACATCCGTTGTGGTCTTCATGCCGGCATCGAAGGTGAGGAAGGATTTCCGGCTTTTGATTCCGAGAGAGAAAAGGGAAATCCTGTTGTTCAGGTTGAGGCGGTTCTCGGGATCCAGTTTTCCGAGGAATTCATCCGCGCTGACGGAAGAATTCATGAAAGTGGTCAACTTGCCGTTGACAGGATAGAGGAAGGTGCTGACTCCCAGGTTGCTCTGCGTCTCCAGATTGAAGGCGCTGATGACCGGAACAGAAAAATAACTTGTTCTGGAGGCAAAAGCCGGATTGAACTCGTGCCTGTGGTTATAGCCGTCGAGGAAGTACGCCGACCTGAATGATTGCTGGGCGAACGCGCTGCCGGCAGCTAAAACAGAGGCTGCCATAAGTATGATGATCTTTTTCATTTTCTCGTTTTGATTAGAGTTCGGTGTTGACGGCACCTTTGATCTTTATCTTCATGTTCTCCAATTTGATGCTCTGCCTTTTGTTCAGGCAGACGCCTGAATGGTCATTGTCCGCTCCGGAGATTCTATTGTTCATCCTGATGCCGTCAAGTCTGCGCATGTCATCTCCTGATGAGGTCTTGAGGTTCAGCGTCATCGGGGTTTTGGACGGCTTGTCGACTGATCCTGATGAGACATTCCCCTCTATTGTGACGGTGATTTCAGGAATCACGTTGTCCTCCTTGTCAATGGCCGCGGCCGTCATCTCAATGCCAAAAGGTATCGTGTTCACGCAATCGAATGTCACGACCGCGCTGTTGATCTCATAGTCAACGTCTTCGGAATTGAAGATTTCGTTCCAACCGTCGTAGTCGCTGCAGTAGTCGATCCTCATGTCCTTTCCGAACGCAAGCGGGGCGATGATGCTGTAGCTGCAATAGAAATTGTAAGACTTGTCTGTCTGTACGGTGACGAACTCGTCGTCGGCCTTGACGTCGATGTTGGCTATCGAGATTCTCTCGGGCACGTTCTTCACGATGTCGGACAGATTTGAGACCTTGACATTCTGGTAGCCCGATGGCGCGATCTCCCCAGTGCGGGACAGGTAAATCCTGGATGTCATTCCGGATTTCACGGTGATCTTGTCGGTGGCTCCGCCATTGTCACCGATATGGACGGTGTTCCTGGAAGCTCCCTTGTATGATTCGAGATCCGCGTTAAGGCTCATGGTCAAAGGACTGTCGTTGCCGAGAAACAGCATGATCTGCGGGTCGTACAGGTCAAGCACGGCCCCGTCTCCGTTGACAAAGTCTGGAAGTTTGCCGACATTGATGGCCTGAGGAGTGATGGCGACTTTAGGATCTACCTTGACTGTGACATCCTTGATGTCAAGAGAGTTGAGTTTGATGCCTATGTCGATGTGTACTTCCTCTGGAATGTCGCCGAATGTGTTTCCGAGATCATCGGTGAGCAGGCTCACCTCGAACCCGGTTAGTGTGATGTTGTCATTCAGCAGCATCTTGTGCCTGTCCCGGATGAAACCTTGCCCGGCAGGAATCTTTGTGAGATCTATTCCCTGTGATGTCCAAAGAGACTTCACTCATGACCCGGCCCACCTCGACCTGTCCGAACCTGAGAGTGTTGCTCTCCTTGTCAAAGTCGCAGTCAATCTGACCTTTGGAAATGCCCGCGAATATCAGATAGTCAGGAAAGTCAACGGTGAGACCGGAGAGTGTGGCTTTTCCGGTGTTGGCGAGGAAGGTGACCTTGGCGACGGCGTTCCCGTGGATGTCTTTGACATCAGTGACCTCTTCAGGAATATCCTCGTCTATCTCCAGAGGGGTTGTGGACGCGTCGAAAGTCTTTTCACTGTGAGGCCTTTTGGGACAGGCAGACCTGTGCCTGACAGTCCTGGGGCCAGCTCTTCCATTATGTCAGACCGTTTTATGAGTCCGAGATGTCCTCCATTGGTCATAATGTCGCCGGAGAATCTGAAGAAAGGTACCGTGAAGCTGGCCTCAGTGCGGTTGCCCATGAAAGTCAGGACGTAGTTGTCATTGATGTCCAAAAACAGGACATCTGATTCGTCGCCGTCAAGATTCAGAAGATCCGTTACGAAGATTGTCTCCGAGTTGCCTATCGGGGCGCTGATTTCCCCGTCGATGCAAATTGTCTTGTCTATGTCCTTTGTCAGGTCGTAGTCTTCATTGACGCAGGAATTGAATGTGGCAGGGAGCGTTAGTGTCAATGCCACGAATAGTGCGGTTCTGGTTCTGAAAGACATAAATAATCTGTTTTCAACAAAAAATGATAGAATTTTCACAAAGTTATGCAAAAACGGATGATATTCAAGGCGAACTGTGTGAAAAATAACTATTTTTGCAGCCCATGGACATAATCGGTATAATTGAGGTTTTCGCTCTTGTGATGGGCGTGCCTTACATCGTTCTGGAGGTTCTCCAGAAGAACGGCATGTGGTGTTTCGGGATAGCCACAGGCCTTGCGTGCGCATATTCATTCGCCATCCAGCATGTCTGGTCCAACATGTCGCGCTGAACATTTATTATGTGGTGATGTCAGTCTGGGGGCTTTACCAATGGCGGAAGGACAGCAGACTTCTGGAGGGTGACGGCGGCGGGCAAGATCCCGCTGTCCATCTTGGCAGGATGGACGGAAGGACTGCATTGTGGAGCGCAGTGACCTTCATTGCCGGCACGCCTCTGCTTGTCTGGCTGCTTCATGCGTTGGGCGGCTCAAGCACTTGGTTGGACGCCGCTTCCGCGATGATGTCCGTTGTGGCCACCTATTGGCTGGGAAGATCCATCCCGTACCACTGGCTCATCTGGATCGTCGCTGACATCATCCTGGTGGTAATGTGCTTCATGGAGGGGCAGTACTGGCTGACTCTGCTTTATGTCGCCTATGTGGCCGCGGCTGCCTACGGCCTGTTCCATTGGATGAGAAAAGGGAAATACATCAACTAATTGTTTCTGAATATGAATAATCATAAGAAAATCCTCCTTGTCGGCATCGCTCTTGCGTTCCTTGCCGGGCTTGCGTCCTCCGCCCAGGACAAGAATGTCGTCTATAATGAGGCTTCCGCATTTCCGCTCTATGGAAAATGTGTGGAGGAGACCTCGGCCCGCTACGAGCGTCTTCCTTCGGAACTCAAAGGCGTGGTAAGGGAGCCTGTTTGGGACCTTGGCCGCAATTCGGCCGGACTCTACATACGTTTCCGTTCCAACTCCACAAGAATATGCGCCAGATGGAAGTCCACCTCTCCGCGCCAGTACATGCCGCACATGACCGATGTTGGAGACAATGGTCTGGATCTATATGTTCTTACAAGGAAGGACGGTTGGCGCTTCGCCGGCAGCGGATTCGACTGGGGTGGACGCGACAAGGTTGTGAAGAGCAAGACAATAGTTGCCAACATGAAGCCTGAAATGAGGGAATATATGCTTTACCTCTCCATGTATAACGGTATAGATTCCCTTGAGATCGGCATCGACGAGGGTTCTGTCATCGAGGCTCCTGCGGTTGAAAGCCCGAGGTCTGACAGCCCGGTTGTCATGTACGGCACCAGCATACTTCAAGGCGGCTGCGCCTCGCGCCCGGGAATGGCGTTCACGTCGATTCTTGGACGGAAACTCGACGAGGGAGGTCATCAACCTTGGATTCAGCGGCAACGCACGGCTGGACTATGAGATCGCTGAATATATCACCCGTGTCCAGAACCCGAGCCTGATCGTGCTCGACTATGTCCCGAACTCCTCCGCCGAACTGATAAACGAAAGGGGGGAGAAGTTCTTCAGAATCATCAGGGATGCTTTCCCGGATGTCCCGGTGATCCTCGTCGAGGATCCGACATTTCCTCACACCCGTTTTGATCAGAAGATGTTGGAGGAGGTTACATCCAAGAACGCCGCACAGCTTGCCCTGTACAAGAAGCTGAAAAAAGCTGGCGAAAAGAGGCTGTACTACGTCTCCACCGACGGCCTGATCGGCGATGACGGCGAGGCCACTGTTGATGGTGTCCATTTCACCGACCTCGGAATGATGCGCTACGTGGAGAGGGTGCTGCCTGTCATGAGGAAGGCGCTGAGGTAAGTGTCCTGTGAATTAATTATAGTATTTCGCTGGAAAGAAGTATCTTTGCATGATTTTCAACCACGGCGGTGGAAGCATCGCCGGGCATAAAAAGATTCGATTATGATTATCATTGTGGAAAGCGGGGCGACGAAGACCGATTGGTGCGCGGCGGCCCTGGACAAGGAACCTATTAATGTCAAGACCGCGGGCATGAATCTGGCCACGATGCCGCAGGATGTCATCGAGGGGATAGTGGCCGAAGCGATGGCCGAGTTCAAGGCCAAGGGACTGGACTCAAAGGTGTCCGAGGTCCATTTCTACGCCGCCGGCCTGATTGTGCCGGAAGGTGAGAAGGTGCCTCCGCAGGCGAAGGGGCTGGATCACGTGCTCAGGTCGTTGTTCCCGGAGGCTGAGATGGAATATGCCTCGGATCTTCTGGACGCGGCGCGTGCCGTGTGCGGCCACAAGCCCGGAGTCGCGGCCATCATGGGCACAGGCTCCAACAGCTGTCTTTTCGACGGGACGAATGTGGTGAAGAACGTCCGCTCTGCCGGATTCATCCTCGGAGACGAGGGCGGCGGCGCGAGGCTCGGCAGGCTTTTCATGGCCGATTTCCTCAAGGGACTTGTGCCGGAGCCGGTCGCGGGTGAGTTCGCCAGGGATTTCAAGGTTGACTACATGACCGTCGTGCAGAACGTCTACCGTGGCGAGGCCCCTTCAAAGTACCTCGGCTCATTCGCTCCGTGGATTCTTCAGAGGTACGACACCTGTGAATATGTCCGCGGCCTTGTGGAGCAGAATTTCAGGGACTTCATCGAGAGGGCTTTGATGCAGTACGACATCGACAGGTACCCGGTGGGTGTAGTGGGCGGTTTCGGCTATGCCAACAGGAACATCATCAGGAAGGTCGCCGAACCTTACGGAATCCGTTTCTCCACAATCATCCCGGCCCCGATCGAAGGTCTCGTCGAATATCATTTAGGAAAGAAATAATAATGGCTTCGCCGGAGATGTTCCGGCATAAGATGTTATGGAAGATTCAAGAACAACAGAACAGTCCTCAAGGTATGACCACCTTGAGAAGATGTCCACAGAAGAGTTGCTGAACGCGATCAACACTGAGGACAGGACGGTTCCGGTCGCTGTGGCCGGAGCGATACCGCAGATTCGGAAACTTGTGGACGGCATCGTGGAGAGGGTTCCTCTCGGCGGTCGTGTGTTCTACCTCGGAGCCGGGACGAGTGGTCGTCTGGGCATAGTGGACGCTTCCGAGATCCCTCCGACCTACGGAGTCCACGACGTGTTCATCGGCTTCATGGCCGGTGGTGACAGCGCCATCCGCGACGCTGTGGAAGGAGCTGAGGACGACGTCGAGGGAGGCTGGAGAGACCTCCAGGCATATTCACCGACAAAGAATGATGTCGTGATCGGAATCGCGGCCTCTGGCACAACCCCTTATGTGATCGGGGCATTGAAGACAGCCCGCGAGAACGGCCTTCTGACAGGCTGCATCACCTGCAACGAGAATTCTCCGGTGGCCGCGGCCGCCGAGGTGCCTGTAGTGGTCGTTGTAGGGCCTGAGTTCGTGACCGGCAGCACCAGAATGAAGGCCGGCACGGCCCAGAAGCTGGTTCTGAACATGATTTCGACTGTGTCCATGATCCGTCTCGGCCATGTCAAGGGCAGCAAGATGGTGGACATGCAGCTGACGAACCGTAAGCTCGTCGATCGCGGAACCAGGATGATCATGGGCGAGACCGGCATCGAGGACTACGACTTCGCCCGCAAGCTTTTTTGCTTGAATATGGTCAGGTCCGCGCGGCCGTGAACGCTTACCAGAAAGGTGAGGTTAAGTAGATGACGGTTCGGAGACATTTCCATCAAAACTTTTGGAGGACGCTGTGCAGGCCATAGGCTCCCTTCCGGGGGTGGGCAAGCGCAGCGCCTTGCGCCTGGCCCCTGCATCTGCTGCGGCAACCTTCTGAGAACGTGCACCATTTCGCCGACTCGATAGTCAAGATGAGGGACGAGGCGAAGTACTGCCGGCAGTGCTGGATGATTTCAGACGAGGACATCTGTCCGATCTGCGCCGACAAGTCCCGTGACCATAAGACTATCTGTGTCGTGGAGAATGTCCGAGACGTGATGAGCATCGAGAACACGGGGCAGTATCGTGGTGTCTATCACGTGCTCGGCGGGATAATCTCTCCGATCGCCGGCGTCGGGCCGTCCGACATCACGGTCGCCCGACTGGTTGAAAGGGTAAGGGATATGCTCGTGTCCGGAGACGTGAAGCCAGAGGAGGTCGAGATAATCCTGGCCTTGAGCGGCGACGTGGAGGGCGAGACCACCTCATTCTACATCTACCGTCAGATTTCTGAATATCAAGTCAGAGTCTCATCCCTTGCCCGAGGTCTGGGTTTCGGGGATGACCTTGAATATGCCGATGAGCTCACTCTGGGACGCTCGATAGTCAACCGCCAGACTTTCAAGCCATAAGAATTTGCGGATGCTTGTATAAAAGCTTACCTGGCAATGTTATTATCGATAGTTGAATCCCTGCTTCTGGCCGCGTCGCTCTGCGCCGACTGCTTCGCTGTCTCGACGTGCTCAAGCGTCACCCTTAAAGGAATATCCTGGAGGAAGATCCTTCCGATCGCTTTCGTGTTCGGAGTAGTTCAGACTGCACTTATGGCCCTGGGCTGGCTGTTCGGCGACATATTCGTCGGACATATTCATAAAGTCGCCAGTCTCATAGGATTCCTGCTGCTGCTTTATGTCGGCGGGTCGATGATTCTGGGAGCCGTGAAGAACGAGGACGAGTCTCGCGACCTGAACGGCCTCAAGAATGTCATCATCGGGGCCGTGGCCACCAGCATTGACGCTTTCACCGTCGGCATTAGCCTTTCCATGGGTTTAGTCCCTACCGGCAAGATGATGATGAACCTCGCCGCCGTCTTCATTGTGACCATGCTTTCCGTGATCGGCGGAATGTTCGGTGGTCAAAGAATAGGCTGCCGCTTCGGCCGTCCGGCGGAGCTGATCGGCGGCTCTGTCCTCATCCTCATCGGCCTGAACATCCTGCTGGGATTCATTTAGTTTTAGAGTCTTGGGACTAGGAGCGAAGCGACCGAAGGGGTTTCGGGGAAACCTTTCCCCGTGCCCCACCGGGGCTGTCGCGAAGCGACTGGGGGTTGGATGAAAAGTGCGCGAAGCGCGAAGCGACCGAAGGGGTTTCGGGGAAACCTTTCCCCGTGCCCCACCGGGGCTGTCGCAAAGCGACTGGGGGTTGGATGAAAAGTGCGCGAAGCGCGAAGCGACCGAAGGGGTTTCGGGGAAACCTTTCCCCGTGCCCCACCGGGGCTGTCGCAAAGCGACTGGGGGTGAATTAATATTTTACGGAATTATGCACTTTAGGCTTGTTCGTAGTAAAGGCATATTTACGTGGCATTGTTATGGATTGCAAGCCCAAAGTGGATTGTCGCGGACATCAATGAATACCATAGCCTCTCACTATCAAGCTTTTCAGAGACAAAAATGAGGGCAAACGTTACTCAACAGAGCCATCCGACACCCTCCGGGAACGAAAAGAGGCGTATATGCATCCCAAAAGTGCAGAAGAAGTCTTCGTGCGCGTGCCGGATCGCCTTTCTGAAGTGACAAAGGAAATAATGTCTCCAATGAATGCTCAGCAGCACCCTCGGGAGACGAAAAGTGGGGGAAACGTTTCCCAAGAGTGCAGGCTGCACTCTTGAGGAGCAAAAGAGGCCGAAAGTGTTACCGAAGGGATTCGGAGCAAGCCTAAAGTGCATAGTTCCGATATTTTATGGACTAAATTTTTTTTTAGTCCATAAAATATTCTTATTTTTGTGGACTGACTTCTCCGTAACGTCAGCGCATTGAAGTGGAACCTTTCCCACGCTCGGGCCGGGAATAATACAGGAAGAGTATGATCGCGATTTTCTACAGACTGAACGGCAAGCTGTTGGTTTCCCAGTCTGAAACGGAGCTTTCTAAAATCAGCAGGAACAATGTCCTTTGGATTGACATCCTTTCTCCGTCCGGAGAGGAGAAACACACTGTGGATGAGTTTCTTGGAGAGGAAATCCAGAGCCGCGCGCAGGCTGAGGAGATCGAGAGCTCATCACGTTTCTCCGAGACAGAGAACGCGATCTTCGCGAACACCAACTTCCTGATGCCGGGACCGGAGGACTATTCGATGGAGGCCGTCTCGTTCACTTTCGTCGGGAATTGTCTGACGACCTTGAGGGATGTTCCGCTGCGAAGCTTCACCGAGCTCCAGCGCAGGATAGTAGCGATGCCTCAGTCATATCCGAACGGCTACACGGTCTTCGCCAGCATTATGGACCAGCGTGTCGATCTGGACGCGGATATGATCGAGCTTATGAGCAAGGAGATCTCCCAGTACAGCAAGCGAATCAACCAGCAGGAAGACATCGACGAGGACTTCCTCTTGGACATCAACCAGTTGCAGGAAAACACGATGCTCGTGCGCGAGAACATCGTCGATAAGCAACGTCTGATCTCGAATATGCTCAGGAGCGACAAGTACCCGAAGGATCTGCACAGGCGTTTCTCGGTTCTGCTCCAGGACATCAATTCCCTGATCAACCACACGAATTTCGGTTTCGAGAGGCTTGAGTACCTTCAGGACACGGTTGTCGGTCTTATCAACCTGGACCAGAACAAGATTATGAAGATATTCACCCTTGTGTCCGTGCTCTTGATGCCTCCGACCCTTGTGGCGAGCTTCTACGGGATGAACGTCCCTATGCCGCTGATGGACAAGAGCTGGATGTGGGTGCTGCTGCTCGGCGTGATGCTGCTGACGGTCGCGCTGGTGCTGTTCCTCTTCAAAAGGAACAAGCTGTTGTAAAATAATACCTTTTTCTTATTGTAAATCAGATGATTTTGCCTATCTTTGCACGCCTTTTGACCGGCCGTGCCGTGTTGGCGTGTCCGGTAGGGCGTAAAAATATTGTTAAACAACTAGTTATCTTTAATTACCATTATGGCAGAAGAAACACAGAAAGTAGCCGAGGAAGCTAAGGTAGAGGCTCCTGTACAGGAAGCGCCTAAGGCCGAGGCTCCGGCAAAGAAAACATCTCTCAACGCTTCAGTGGCGCCAGAGAACTTCGACTGGGACGCTTTTGAGGGCGGATCAGAGATCTACGGCGGCGAGGACAAGAAGTCCATCGAGGACGCTTATGACCAGACTCTCTCCAAGATCGTGGAGAACGAGGTCGTTGAAGGAACCGTTACCGCCATCTCCAAGAGAGAGGTTATCGTCAACATAGGTTACAAGAGCGAGGGTGTCATCCAGGCTCCTGAGTTCCGTTACAATCCAGACCTCAAGGTCGGTGACAAGGTTGAGGTTTACGTTGAGTCCGCAGAGGACAAGAAAGGCCAGCTCATCCTTTCCCACAAGAAGGCACGCGCCCTCAAGTCTTGGGACAGAGTGAACGAGGCGTTCAACAACGACGAGATTGTCAAGGGCTTCGTGAAGACCCGCACAAAGGGCGGTATGATCGTCGATGTCTTCGGAATCGAGGCTTTCCTCCCGGGCTCACAGATCGACATCAAGCCTATCCGCGACTACGACGCTTACGTCAACCAGACAATGGACTTCAAGATCGTCAAGATCAACCAGGAGTTCCGCAATGTTGTCGTTTCCCACAAGGCTCTTCTCGAAGCCGAGCAGGAGCAGCGTAGGGCCGAGCTCATCAGCAAGCTCGAGAAGGGACAGATCCTCGAGGGTACCGTCAAGAATATCACCAACTACGGAGTCTTCGTTGACCTCGGCGGTGTTGACGGTCTCATCCACATCACAGACCTGTCTTGGGGCAGGATCGACAACCCTGAGGAGGTCGTTTCCCTTGACCAGAAGATCAAGGTTGTCGTCAAGGAGTTCGATCCTCAGCAGAAGAGAATCGCCCTTGGCTACAAGCAGCTTACCCCTCATCCTTGGGACAATCTCGACGCCAACATCAAGGAAGGCGACGTTGTCAAGGGTAAGGTTGTCCTCATCGCTGACTACGGCGCTTTCGTAGAGATCGAGCCGGGTGTCGAGGGTCTCATCCATGTGTCTGAGATGTCTTGGTCTCCAAGACTCCACAGCGCTCAGGAGTTCCTCAAGGTAGGTGACGAGGTAGAGGCAAAGGTTCTCTCCATCGACCGTGAGAACAGGAAGATGTCCCTCGGTCTGAAGCAGCTCACCCCTAACCCTTGGGAGAGCATCCGTGACAAGTACCCTGTAGGTTCCGTTCACAAGGCTGTCGTACGCAACATCACCAACTTCGGTGTGTTCGCAGAGCCAGAGGACGGTGTTGAGGGACTCATCCACATCAGCGACCTCTCTTGGAACAAGATCAAGCATCCTTCAGAGCTCGTTTCTCCTGGTGATGTCATCGACGTTCAGATCCTTGACTTCGACGAGGCCAACCACAAGCTCAGCCTTGGCCACAAACAGCTCACCCCTAATCCTTGGGACGCCATCGAGGAGAAATACCCCTGTAGGCTCCGTTGTCGAGGGTACGGTTGCCTCCCCTTACCGACAAGGGCGCCAACATCAAGCTTGAGGGTGACGACGAGGGCTTCGCGTTCAGCCGCGACCTCATCAAGGAGGACGGCAAGCAGGCCATCGTGGGCGAGACACTTCCGTTCAAGGTCATCGAGCTCAGGAGAAGCACCCGCAGGATCCTTCTCTCACACGTAAGGACATACGCTGAGGCCAAGGCCGAGAAGGTGGCCGTTGAGGCTGACAACACCAAGAAGGCGCTCAAGAAGATCAACTCCAACCTGGAGAAGACCACCCTCGGTGACATCAGCGAGCTCGCTGCCCTCAAGGACAAGCTCGAGAAAGGTGAATAATTTATGGATTTCACATTGACGGTGTTGGGCACGGCTTCGGCCAAGCCCGGCCCCGGAAGGAATCAGAGCGCTCAGGTACTTTCCGTACATGGGCGCTCATTTTTAATAGATTGCGGAGAAGGCGTGCAGACGCGTCTTCAGGAGTGCCGCATATCCCTGCTGAAGATAGACTCAATCTTCATCTCCCACATCCACGGCGACCACGTATTCGGACTTTTCGGCCTGCTTTCCACGATGGGAATGCTCAGCAGGATGTCGCCGCTGAACATCTACGCTCCAGTCAGCTTCGGCCCGATCCTGAAATTCTTCCTTTCCTACTACGGCGACGGCATCCCTTTCGAGATACGGCATATTCCTATGAATATGAAGGTTCCGGAGATGATCTACCACCAAGTCTCTGGAAATCTACGCTTTCCCGCTGAACCACAAGATCGAAACCTTCGGCTGGCTGTTCCGCGAAAAGGAGCCTCAGATGAATGTCAAAAAATGGAAGATTGATGAATATGACCTCTCACTCACCGAGATCGGCGCGGTCAAGCGTGGCGAGGATGTGTTCCGTGAATATCCTGACGGCACCATCGAGGTGCTGCCGTTCGAGGAACTGGGCTACAAACCGTATGTTCCTCGTTCCTTCGCCTATTGCAGCGACACGGCTCCGTTTCCGGAACTGTCTTCCTGGGTGAAAGGCGTGGACCTGCTCTATCACGAGACGACATACACGGCTGTGTTGGCGGACCAGGCTGCCCAGCGTCATCATTCCACGACTCTTCAGGCCGCGCAATGCGCGTTGGACGCAGGCGTGAAGAAACTCGTCATCGGGCATTATTCCTCACGGTGCAAGAACGTTTCCCAGTACGAGGCGGAATGCAGGAGCATATTTCCGGAGACGTATGCGGCCAATGACAGGGATGTCTTCGATGTCCCTTTGGTTAAATTGGACTGAGATGTTGTCAGATTGGGCTTATAGAGACCTTTCGTTGGCGAAAATTCATTATATTTACATTCTGTAGTCAGTAAGCGGCAAAACTTACACCGCCGTGTATTTGACAAGGATCCTTAAAGATTGTAAATATTCAGATGAGAAAGGTTATTATATTCATAAGTATTGTTCTGTGTCAGGTGGCCGCTTGGGCACAGGGCACGCCTCAGGAACGGTATATTCAGAAATGGGCTCCGACCGCTGTCAGGGAGATGTACCGCAGCGGTGTGCCGGCCAGCATCACATTGGCTCAGGGCATTCTGGAGTCCCGTTACGGGCTTTCGCCGCTGGCCTCCGAAGGCAACAACCATTTCGGAATCAAGTGCCACAAGGATTGGAAAGGTAAGTCGATGCGCTACGATGACGATGCGAAAGGGGAGTGTTTCCGGGTCTATGACTCCGCGGACGAGTCGTTTCAGGATCACTCGGACTTTCTTCGCTACCGGGATCGCTACAAGTTCCTTTTCGACTTGAAGACAACTGATTACAAGGGTTGGGCTTACGGCTTGAAGAAGGCCGGCTACGCCACAGATCCCAACTATCCGGCGAAGCTGATAAAGTACATAGAGGACTACAAGCTTTATGAATATGACACAATGACTTCCGAGGAGTCCGAACGTCTTGCGAAGGCCGTGGAGAAAAACTGAGGTGGCTTCAGGGGATTCCAAAGTGGATTCCGGCAAGAAACCGGCTGCGGTTAGGAAAGATAAGGCGAAGAAAGACAGGAAAGCTCGTAGGACCAGAAGGAAACGTTCCAAGGAAGTGTCTGAACCTGATGTGATTCCGGCCTCACCATTGTCTCTTGAGGAGCCGAAAAGAATTGACAAGAGCGGGTTGGAGGTGTTCTGTTTCTCGTTGACCCGGGAGGCATATTCCCGCAACGGGGTTCCGTTCATCACCTCGGTGGAAGGGGAGACATATTCAAGCATCGCCCAGTCGTACCATCTTTATCTGAATGAATTGTTGAGATTCAATGATTTGACTCATTCCGAGGAACTCCTTCCGGGTACGGTGGTTTATCTGCAGACGAAGAAGAACCAGTCCGAGAAGGGCCTTGACAAGTACATTGTGGGTGAGGACGATGAGTCTCTGCGTGACATCTGCCAGCGGTTCGCCGTGAAGATGTCCAGTGTGATGAAGATGAATGGCTTTCCGGCCGGTTATGAACCTCGCGAGGGTGACACGATCATCCTTCGCGGTAAGAAGATGAAGAAGTGATGAAGACTTGGAAACTGATAGTTCTGGTCGCCGCGTTGTTGGTGATCGTGATCTTGGGTGCGGTCGGCGGCCGTTGGTACGCCGGCAATCGTAAACCGAACTTCACTGGCAAGGCTGATCTGTATGTCCGTCCGCAGATGACTGTGGATGATGTGCTTGCGCAGATTCCCGACAGCATAGTCGTCAACCGTCACAATCTGTCCCGGGTCGTTAGAAAAGAGCTGGCGGACAGCGACTTGAAACCTGGGCATTATGTCGTGGAGAAAAACAAGCCGAGCGTCTATGTGGTCCGGATGCTGAAGAACGGCTGGCAGTCGCCAGTGAATCTGGTCCTTTCCGGCACTATGAGACAGAAGGGCAGGATCGCCCGCAAAATCGCCAACCAGATGATGTTGGACTCCGCCGAGGTCGCCGATGCGCTGAACGATTCGTTGTTGCTTGCCGGTTACGGTTTCACACCGTCCGATGTGTTCTCCCTGATCATTCCGGACACCTATCAGGTCTATTGGACGGCATCTATGAAGGACATCCTGGACAAGCAGAAGGCCGCTTACGATGCCTTTTGGACCGATGAGAATCTCGCCAAGGCCGAGGCTCAGGGCTTGACCCCGAAGCAGGTCTCGATCGTGGCCTCCATAGTGAAGAGCGAGTCGAACCATGCTCCTGAATATTCCTCAATCGCCGGTGTGTATCTGAACCGTCTGCATCAAGGAATGAGGCTTCAGGCCGATCCGACGGTGGCCTTCTGCTATGGTTACACCCTCAACAGGATTCTGCTCAAGCATTTGGAGTACGATTCCCCGTACAACACCTATCTGTATGAAGGTCTCCCCTCCAGGCCCGATCTGTGTCCCCGACAAGCCGAGTCTTGAGGCCGTCCTGAATCCTGACCGCCACGGCTATCTCTATTTCTGCGCCAACGCCGCAATGGACGGCACCCACAAGTTCGCCGCCACCTATTCCGAGCACCTCCGCAACGCCCGCGAGTTCCAGCGCGCCCTCGACGCCCGCCGCGCCTCCGGCCGGTGATTCCTTGCCGCTCTATCAGGACAGTCCCCAAATATTATTGCATTTCAGCGGCTTTCTTCAAGTCCTCTTTGTCCGGTGTGAATATATGGTTCAGCACACCGACAGAAACAACTTTGGTCTCGCCATCGTATGTGATGGTACCAACACTGCAGACAAAGTAGTTATCGACTTTCAGCATATTATCGATAACTAATCCGCCCAATCCGGTTCCGATCATTGAACCGAACATAACCAGATCAGCATCACTTTCATCGCTTGACAGTTCTTCGGTCAGCACAGTATTCAAGACATCTTTCAACGCCTTGCAATGCGCGGCTTTGTCAGGACACGTGACAACGCATACACCTGCGATGATCACCAACACTAAAATAAACAACAGAAATTTTTTCATACGACTACACGTTTAAAATCAGTATTCAAAAGATTAGACTTCAGTTAAAAGAAACTCTCTGCAGAAAATCCCAAAAGCATATATTTAACCGCGTTTTATGTTAGATTTTGACAAAAATACGACTTTTCTGTGTGGAATCAAGAAAGTTGCGTTAAATAGTTTATTCTCATTCGAGACCGCCTAGTTCTTCATCTGTCATAAGCCAGACAAAAACTGATCCTCGAATTTTGGTAACGTGTAAAATTCGAGGATCAGTTTTTGCTGGCTCCAACCGAAGTGAGAATCACTCCTTAGATCTCGCTGCCGGTGAACTGCCCGATGAAGTAGATCGCGCCGGTGCTGGATTCGCTAATGATGTAAACGAACGGTCTGTCGGCGTGGAACTCTACCTGGCGAGGCTCCGGCTCGTAGGCGGACATCGTCATGATGGCGGCGGTCGCGGCGGCGGCCTTCGTGCCCTCTTCGCTCACCTCGATCTTCGCCTTCTGGAACATCTTGGAAACGAACATATTCCCGTCAGCAAGTTTGCTGAAGTCGGCGCCTGGCTTGAACATTGTCGGCGCGCCGAGGCCGGCGATCACCTCGTTCAGCGGCTGCTCAACCTCGGTGGTGAACTTCGGCAGTTTCAGATCCACCTTGCAGTTCTCCATCTTGCGGCCAAGGTTCGCGATCTCCTTGGCGTTGACAACCCTCATCATGTCGTCGATCGACTTGCCTTCGTTCGGAAGGAGGACGGTCATCGCGAAGGAGCCGTTGCCGTAGGGGAGTCTGACGGCGGAATAGGTGCCGTTGGCGGTGTAGGAATATTCATCGTTCCGGTGCATCATCTTGACTTTCTTGATGTCGCGGGTGTAGCCTCTGAACGCCTCCACCTTCGTGTCTTTCGTCTGGAACCTCTCGGCCCACGGGCCGTTGAAGTAGATGGCGTTCATCAGGTAGGCCACGGCGCCCGGATCCACGTTGTCGATGATCCTCGGGATCATCCCGTCAGTATGCTTTGAGCACCAATTATTTATGACGCCTGCGCTCTTCTGCGACGTGAAGTCCATGTTTTCGACCTCGGCCTTGAACCAATCGCGCACGACGCTGGCATATTCATCCTTGATCCTGTTGTCCTTGTTGACCGCCACGTAGTCCGCCACGTTCACGGTGACGGAAGGGTCGATGACACCGGCCTGCTTGGCCAGAAGGCCGTAAATCTCGTTGATCTCTCCTCCATCGACGCGCTCTGTCCATCCGAGCGTGTTAAGGATTTCCTGTCTTGTGTCGCCGTCCGCCCCGTTCGCCAGAATTGTCATAAGTCCGGTCACGCTGAGCGGGGAGATCACCCGTGAATCCATCCCGTTGGTCTTATTGAACAGATTGATGGCGAATGTGTTGTTCTTCGCCAGAAGATCCCTTTGCGCGTCAGAAAGGATCAGATAGTCATTGTCAATCGCTTCCATATCACCTTTGCTTGCCACTCCCGTGTCGCTTTGTCCGCCCTTCTTCGCGGTGCCGCACGACACCATCATAATCACCGCCATGCCCGAAAGCACGACCCTTTTTGCATTCTTGTTCATCTCTCTCTCACTTTTCCCTGTCAGGCAGGCAATTGCCTTCCGTGAATATATTCATTAAAAGCGGCTATTGCCCGCCGCCCTGACTAACCAACTCCCTAAATCCAGCAAGAACCGTTCCTTGCATCACCTTCCCACAATATTCTTTATGAATATCCCACATTTGTTTGAGTTATAAAAAATGGATTTTAAACCCAATAACAGTCATTATGAATATCCCCATCTCTGTCTATGGTTGCCCATCCCATTCTCTTTTTAAGTTGGCAAAATTCAACCGGTTTTCTACCAGGGCTCTTGTCCCTTTGCTTGGTGTGTGTCTTTGCCTGATTTGTAACAAATTGTTTTATAGGTAATTGTGATTTTCTGGTAGTCAAAAATGGAGGGCAGGGTTTTCTATGCGCCTGATTATTTGAGGGTGAAGATTCACATATTGGTTATCAACCCATTATGGAATCCTGCCCGTCAAGCATTCGTGCGATGGCCTTGGCGAGGCGCAGGTCGGGTTCCGTGAAATGGTTGCCGGGATTGATCTCGAAACAGTAAGGAATGGCTTGCCCTTCAAGTAGTTCCAGAATCTTGTCCGTGCATTCTCCCACACGACTCATCACAGGGTGCTTCGTTCCGCTTTCGTTGTCCCCGAGTGAAAGTGACACGAAATCCGGCCGCCTGACCATCGGATGCGAGACGGCATATTCAATGAACCCTGGGTACCAGAAAGAGGCTGAGCCGCAGGCGATTCTGACGAAGCGGTCTGTCTTCCAGGCGCTCCAGAGGGCAAAAAGTCCGGCCAATGAATATCCCGCCAAGGCGTTGTACAACGGTGGGGCCGGCAGTTTGGCCTCCGTTTCAGGCATAATCGTCCAGCAGTTCCGTCAGATACCGCTCCGCGTTTCCTTTGAATGATGGCTGCCCCTTGCGGACTCCCGGAGCCGTCCACGGAGTCAGCTCACCCTCGAAATCGAAATCATGAACCGACACCAGATTGAAGTTCGGGCAGCCGATCCGCCTGCACGCCTCCCAAACTTGGTGCCCGTCCCCGGCCACGGAATGAATATAAACCGTCGGAAGCGCTGTCTTGCCTCCGCTCCAGATTCTGATTTTTTCCATATCACCCGCAATTTACGAATAATATCTCGGAATCAATCCGGTCACAGAGCTTGGTCCATGAGTTTGTCGAAATGGCCGGAACCCCGAAGTACGATGGTGACCAGTTCTATCAAGTTGCAGATTTTTAAGAAGTTACCGGGAACTGAACTGCCAAGTGGCATGGCGGTTTTGCCTGAACAGATCTTGGCCGCCGAGCTTGTCGAAGTGACCAGGAACTTAATGAAGTGACCAGGAACTTAATGAAGTGACTGGAAGGTATTCATTACGTGTACTGCCACTATAACTTATCACTTGACAAAGTCACTTCGACAGGCTCAGTTACCGTGCCTGAAAGACCGTGATGGGATGCCCTTTTGAGACGTTGTCGCACCAGATGCTTACAGCCCGTTTTCGGCAACTACTTAAAAAATAGGCGCTTGGCCTTTCTCCTTTGGTTGAATCCAACCGAAGGAGAATGCTTAATGAATTGAAGGACAGTTCCTTTGCGATCACTCGCTTATTGTCACAGAGTTCCGTGTAAATGCTTGCTGGACTGCAGGTTAGTACTTTGTCCTTGGCGTAATCTTACTGGAGGAGAACACGCTGGTCTTTGATGGTTAAGCACTTGGGCTTCACTGTGGGAAAATTGCCGGATTATGTGTAAATTAGCGGTTGATTCGGTAAAGATTGATTCTTATGAAGAAAGTGCTTGTGATTTCGACCAGTCTCAGGCCGAGGAGTAATTCGGAGGCGTTGGCCGATGAGTTTGTCAGAGGCGCTCAGGAGGCTGGCAATGAGGTGGAGAAGGTGACGTTAAGAGGAAAGGACATACGTTTCTGCAAAGGCTGTCTGGTCTGCCAGAAGACCCAGGAGTGTGTGATCAAGGATGACGATGCTCCGGCGATCGTGCGGAAGATGTACGAGGCTGATGCCATCTGTTTTGCCACACCTATATATTACTATGAGATGAGCGGCCAGATGAAGACGCTTCTGGACCGTGCGAATCCTCTTTACACGATGGACTACCATTTCAGAGACATTTACTTCCTGTCGTCGGCCGCAGAGGACGATGTCGAGGCACCGTCACGGGCTATCACCGGACTTGGAGGCTGGATTGCCTGCTTTGAGCATGCGCATCTTGCTGGTACGGTATTCGCCGGCGGAGTGACCGATACGGGTGAGATTGAAGGCCATCCTTCCCTGAAGTCTGCCTATCTTCTCGGCAAGTCAGTCAGATAGTCAGCCCGTCGCGCCACATAACGAGTTTTCTCAGGTTCAGCCTGCCTGTCTCAAGGAGATGCGTCAGAAATCGATCAGCATATCGAACTGGTCGCAGGCTCCGGTACGGTGTGCGAGATGTTTTGTGGAAGGAGAGATTCCGAAGAGTGGGGAATATGTCTTCACCTTCACTGTCTTGCCGTCTGGCATGAATTCCAGGATTCTTAGCCAGCCGTCTCCGCCGTTGCCTTCCCAACCACCGCCGGAAATCTGTACGTTGAACATCATCTGATGTACGTTCTTGCCGGCCGTATTCTTGTCCACACGGTAGGCCACAGCGTCCTCAAAATCGCCCGGTTTGCCGGTGTGTCCGCAAACGACCAACACCACGTTAGGGCTGACGGACACGAATTTGTCCCAGAAATCCTTCCCTGAGGTCTGAGGGGTAATCTTATAATTTGTGTTTTTAGTATATTCCGCTGAACGTTGCTTGAGATAGCTGTGGGTCATGGCGATGACCTTATGTCCACGAAACTTTTCACTTCCCGCGAGATCCCTTGCCCAGTCAAGAACATCCGGCCGTGGGGCGAACTCGGTTGTGATGACCAGGATGTCTCCCCAGTTCTTGTCGTGGAACTCAAACGCCGCGTTCTCCATGGAGATGTCCCCGTTGCGGTTCGGAAAATCAGCGACGAGGCAGTCACGCCAGCACGAGTTGCGCTCGAAAGGGAAATATTCAGGAAGTTTGGTCCGTCCGTTTTCGGACTTCTGATAGCCATAATCGTGGTTTCCACCGGAGATGATGTACGGGACTTTGCCGTCAAGCCTCGCCATCGAACGTGAAGCGGATTCCCACATCTCCCGGCTTGTCTGGTTCAGCATCTTGCGGTTCATCGTGATGTTCTCGTTTTGCTCGACCATGTCTCCCGTACAGAGCACAGCCTTGATGTTCAGATGCTCCACATTGTCCGCGATCCAAGCTGTGCAGAGCTCGAAGATCGGTTGGTTGATGTCGTACTTGGTAGCCCTGCGGGTCCCCGAGAATAATCATCGAGAATGAGTCCTCGTTCTCAAGATTCTGACGGTCGGCCCTGTTCTGCGCATGAACGGAATATGCCCCTGATGCCAGCAGGCATGCTGCCAGTAAAAATTGAAGGTGCTTTCTCATATTGTCTATCATTGGTATTCTTGTATTCTCTACAGTGGTTTGAAGGCAAAGTTACATCTTTTTTTCGGATGATTGTTCCGGAAAATGTCTTATATTCGCTGAAAAACCAAGGCGAGAGAATGTTTTACGTCAGTGATCTTCTCGGCAAATAACGGCCTGCGGACACGAGTCGATTGAATTATAGGAATATGTTCGGATATCATCAAAGTCACATCCTGTCTTTATTCTTGTTGCTTGTGACAATTTCGTCGCCGGCGCGGGAAGTAGATGTGAAAGTTGCCCAAAGGGAGAGAGCGGCCACTGAAAAGGAACTGCTCCGGTTCAACTTTGGCTATTCCACCAACGAATACGGCCTGATGGAGGTGACCTGGCATCATTTTTTGAACCGGTACGTGGCCCTTGGCGGAGGCGTGTCGTGCGGAGTGGGCTTTATGGGGAAGAATATGCCGAGCGGCTATATCGCTGATTCTGACTATGATCAGTGGCAGATGACATCTGGCGAGGAGGATGAATGGAATATAGACGCACTGGCTCCGAAATTTCTGTTTTCGGGAATATTCAAGACTCGGATCTGCTGGAGTCCGGGCGTTGCCGGATCGCTTGTCTTGTGGAAACGGGGGCTGTCTTCGCGATACCTTTCTCAAGGAGAGAGGTGCTTCTGTCCAACGAAGCCGGTGACACGAATACTGAATATGTCCGTGGCTGGGGCGGGCGCAGCGTCTTTTGGCAGTGCCGCGGCACGATCCTGTTCTCATTCAGTGATTGGGGAATCGGCCTGAGTTATTCGCTGAACGACATTGATATGTACTCCAGCGTCAGAAACTTGAGCTATAACGGAACTGATTTCTACGGAATTTCTATCCTAAGAAAAGAGCCCTTTACCACACTTTCGGGCTGACGCTGTCATATTCATTCTGATCATTATGTCACTTCGTTTTGCGGTCACTCAGGGGGCGGCATATAAGTTTTTTTCATCATAATATATGCAAGGTTTTACAAGTTTTACATTTAGTAAGTTGTGACTTTAAAAATATGATGTTATGAAAACTATGATCAGACTTGTAACCATTGCCGCTTTATCCTTGGCGGTGTATTCCTGCGCCATTTCCAATGACAGTGACTTCTTGGGTTATGCCCCCGGGATGAACGAAACTGCTGAAGCGATGACCGGTGGTGACCGTTTCGACAAGATCGCCGAGAATCCGTTTGTCAAGACAAAGGATCAGAATGTCTCCACGTTCTCCATCGACGCTGACGGGGCATCGTACACCATAATGAGGAAATATGTCAAAAACGGCTGGGCTGTCGAACCAGCGTCCGTCAGGATAGAGGAGTTCCTGAATTATTTCACGTTTGATTATCCGGAACCGACCGGATCTGACCTGGTGGCGATCAATGCCGAGACAGGCTTTGTCCTTGGAATAAGGAGCAGAGGCTCCTCAGGCTCGGACTGAAAGGTAAATCTTTGAATGACAATGAGCTTCCGGCTTCGAACTATGTATTCTTGGTCGATGTGTCCGGATCGATGAGCTCAAAGGACAAACTTGAGCTCCTCAAATCCTCTTTGGTCACACTTTTGGACTACCTTCAGCCGGAAGATCGGATTTCCATTGTGACATATTCCGGAGCTGTCCGCAAATTGCTTGAGTCGACTCCTGTCAAGGATGCCGCGAAGATCAAGGCGGCCATTGGAAAATTGAGCGCTTCGGGTTCTACGGCCGGCGGAAAAGCGATCGAGATGGCTTATGAGGAAGCGTTGTCCAATTATATTCCTGATGGCAACAACCGTGTCATCCTTGGCACGGACGGTGATTTCAATGTTGGAGTGACAGATTCTGACGCTCTTTACCGAACTGGTTGAAGGCTATGCTCGTAAGGGAATATACCTGACAGCCTGTGGCTTCGGTTCCGGCAACCTTAACGATGCGATGATGAAGAAGATTTCCGTCAAGGGCAATGGCACCTACCAGTACATTGATTCCGAGGAGGAGATGGCCAAGGTCTTTGTTCAGGAAAGATCAAAGTTCGTTTCCGTCGCCAACGACACCAAGGTTCAGGTCACATTCGATCCGGATATGATTGAAAGTTACCGTCTTATCGGTTATGAGAGGCGCGTGATGGACAACAAGGATTTCGAGGATGACTCTAAGGATGCCGGGGAGATCGGTGCCGGACAGACTATCACAGCTCTCTATGAGATTGTACCTACAGAAAACTATAAGGATGGCGAAAACTGCTGCAAGTTCGACTGCCGTTACAAGAAATCTCTTCTGGACACTGAGAGTCAGGCGCTTTCGGTTGACATAAAGGTGGCCGAGGGACAGATGTCCTCGGACCTGTCATTCGCTTCGGGAGTCGCCGCTTACGGACTGGTGCTTCTTGGTTCTGAATATAAAGGTGACGCTACCCTTGAGATGGCTTCGGAACTTGTGAAGTCAGGACTCTCTTTCGATCCTTATGGCTACAGAGCCCAGCTTCTTGATCTTATCTCAAAGGTTAAGGTGAGCGAGAAGTGACCGTTATTCCAGCCAACCTTCCGGGAACTGCATTGTGACGCAGTGGAGGCCGCCGTGGCCGGAGAGGAGAGGACGGCAATCGATGACGATTACTTCTCTGTCCGGGAACACTTCCTGAAGTCTGGTGCGTGCGACCTCATCGAGCTCTGAACCGGAGCCCGGCACGAGGACCGCTCCGTTGATGATCAGAAAATTGGCGTAGGATGCAGGGGAGCGGATAATCGTCCAGGAACATCTGCTCCGGCTTCGGGAGCGGAACGAGCCTGTAAGGCTTTCCGTCAAGAGTCCTGAAGGACTGAAGCTGCGCTTCCATATTCATTAAAGACTCGTAGTCAGGATCTTTCGGATTGTCGCTTTTTAGGTAGGTGATCGTCTCCGGGTCGCAGAAACGCGCCAGAATGTCGATGTGGCTGTCCGTGTCGTCGCCGGAGAGGCTGCCGCTGTCCACCCAGAGCACACGCTTGAGGCCGAACGCCTGCTTGAGCTCACCCTCGATTTCCTCTTGGGTGAGATATTCATTCCTCGTTGTCGCTGCAAAGGCATTCCGAGGTGGCCATAAGGGTGCCGGCCCCGTCAGTGTCGATGCTGCCCCCTTCCAGGACGAACGGACGCATATCCACGCACATCACCTCGTCGGCGAATGCCCCCGTCAAAGAATATCTTCTTGGTGATTCCGTTGTCGAAATTCGAGGCGAACTTGAGGCCCCAGCCGTTGAACACGAAGTCGTAAAGGTACTTCTCCCCATTGTCGCCATAAACCGCGATTCCGCCGTGGTCGCGCGCCCAAGTGTCGTTGATGGGGCATTCCTGAAACTGGATCTTGGAAGTGTCCCACGCCAATCTCGTTCAGCCTAACCGTGGCGGCCTCGATGTTGGCCGTCACCAGCAGCACCTTCTCGAAGCGCAGTATCGCGGAGATGATCCGTCCATAGCATTCCTGCACCTTCTCCAGTTCGTACCAAGGTGTCGTCTCGTCAGGCCAGGTGAGCATCACCCCGCTCTGTCTCTCCCATTCAGCAGGCAGTCTCATATTCATTTCAGTTTATTATATGCAAAGATATTGTTATTTTTGTGAACAGCGAACAGGAGTAAGGTATAAGCTATGAAATTTCGTTTGGAATCGACATACAAGCCGTCGGGGGATCAGCCGGGGGCGATCGATGGGCTTTGCGAGGCTCTGAGTCAGGGCGTGGGGGACGTGACATTGCTGGGCGTGACAGGGTCGGGAAAGACCTTCACGATGGCGAACGTCATCGAGAGGCTCCAGAGGCCGGCGCTGATCCTAAGCCACAACAAGACGCTGGCGGCGCAGCTTTACGGGGAGTTCAAAAGCTTCTTCCCGTCCAACGCCGTTGAATATTTCGTCTCATACTACGACTATTATCAGCCTGAGGCTTATCTTCCGACAACCGATACATACATCGAGAAGGATCTCAGCATCAACGACCAGATTGACAAGTTGCGCCTCAGCGCCGCCTCGGCTTTGATGTCCGGACGTCGGGACGTGATCGTGGTCTCCAGCGTGTCCTGTCTTTATGGTATTGGAAACCCGGAGGACTTTCACGCTCAGTCTGTTGTGGTCAAGAGGGGCGAGCAGCGCAGCCTGACAAGGCTCCTTTACCATTTGGTTGACGCGAACTACAGTCGCACGGAGGTGGATTTCAAAAGGGGAACGTTCAGGGTTCGTGGAGACACTGTCGATGTCTTTCTCGGAGGTTCTGACGAGGCCGTGAGGATTGAGTTTTTCGGTGACGAGATTGATTCCCTTTCGCTGATCGATCCGCTGACCGGGGCGCACATTGAATCCTTGGATGAGGTTCCGATCTTCCTCCCGGCCACGAACTTCGTGACCACGAGGGAGCGCAGCATCAAGGCCGTGAGTATGATCCAGGACGATCTCAAGAAGCAGGTCGATTACTTCAATGAGATTGGCAAGGGGTTGGAGGCCAAAAGGTTGCAGCAGAGAGTGGAGAACGACCTTGAGATGATCAAGGAGATGGGCTACTGCCCGGGCATCGAGAACTACTCCCGCTATCTGGACGGCCGTCAGCCGGGTCAGAGACCGTTCTGCCTCATCGACTATTTCCCGAAGGACTTCATCACGTTCATTGACGAGAGCCACGTCACGATTCCGCAGATCAGGGCGATGTACGGCGGCGACCACGCGCGAAAGTCTGTCCTTATTGAATATGGTTTCCGACTTCCTGCCGCCTCGGACAACCGACCTTTGACCTTCGATGAGTTCAACTCTATTACCGGTCAGAAGGTCTATGTCAGCGCCACGCCTTCGGACTATGAACTGGAGCGTTCGGACGGTCTTGTGGTCGAGCAGGTTGTAAGGCCTACAGGCCTGCTGGATCCTCCGATCGAGGTGCGTCCGACCAAGAATCAGGTCGATGATCTTGTCGAGGAGATCCGCAAGAGAGCCGAGAAGGATGAGAGGGTACTCGTCACGACCCTGACCAAGAGAATGGCCGAGGAGTTGACCGACTATCTGGACAAGATCGACATCCGGGTGCGCTACATCCACTCCGATGTGGACACCGGGGAGCGCGTGGAGATCATCGAGGACTTCAAGAACGGACTCTTCGATGTTTTGGTCGGAGTGAACCTTCTGCGTGAGGGACTGGATATTCCTACAGTGTCTCTTGTGGCGATCCTGGACGCAGACAAGGAAGGCTTCCTCCGCTCGGGAAGGGCGTTGACCCAGACCGCCGGTCGAGCCGCAAGAAACGTCAACGGCCTTGTGATAATGTATGCCGACACGGTCACCGAGTCGATGGATCAGACCATCCGCGAGACCAACCGCCGCAGGACGAAGCAGATTTGAATATAACAAACTCCACCACATCACCCCCGAAGCAGGTTGAGGTGAAGAGGAATATACTCGTGTCCGAACTCTACGGCGAGTCGGAGAAGGCAGTCAACCCTCGTGTCAAGAACGGCCCGAGCGGAAGGGTCAGCGCTGCGGATTCGGTTTCCGATCCTACATATATTCCTAATCCAAGCGAGCTTGGACGGGGTACTGTCTCCGTCGGGCTTGGGCACGATTCCAAGAGGGAAGGCAACACGGCCTACGTCGATGGCTTTGTCAAGGCTGATCTGGCCGCCGTGCTTCAGGATCCGGTGATCAGGTCTATGAGCCGGGAGCAGATCCAGAAGACCATCGCGGAGGACAAGCGCAGGATGGAGAAGTCCGCGGCTGACCTGGACTTCAGCGAGGCCGCGCGCTACCGCGACGAGATGTGGGCTCTGCAGGAATATCTGAAGGTCTGGAAGGATTGATTTGTCCGGTCACTGAGCCCTGTCGAAGTGACAATTAAATCCTTTGAGACCTTGGTCACGTGCTTGAGCGTCTTGATCTGGGAGATGACCTTGTCAAGCTCCATGTTGGACGGCACGGAGATTCTCATCGTGATTTCGTAGGTGCCGCTCCGCTGGTTCTCGTTGACGTTGAATGTCCTGAGAGAAGCCTTGAACGTGTTCACGATCTCGGTGATCTGACCGATCACGGAGGACTCCATGTCCGCGATGATCTTCAGCGAGCTCTGGAAACTGCCGCCGGCAGGGGAGTCAGCCCACTTTACTTTCTGGATTCTGTACGGATAGGTGCTGATCAGCCTCGCAGCGTTAGGGCAGGAGATCCGGTGGATCTTGATGCCTTCTGTCCTGGTCACGAACCCGAACACATCGTCCCCGAACACGGGATGGCAGCACTTGGACATCTTGTAGTCCAATCCCTTGAGGTCACGTGCGTTAAGTACAAGGATGTCATCCGAGGAATGTCTGTTTCCCCAGTCGGCCGACCTTGTCTCGATCCTTTCCGCCTCGGCGGCCTCCCTTGCCGCCTCGATGGCTTCCGCGGCGATTCTGTCCCTGTCGAGGATGTAGTTCTTCACATCGTTCACATCGACATCCCCGTCAGCCACCGCTGCGTAGAACGAATTGAGGGTGTTATATTTCAGCCTTTTCAGCAATTCAGCGACGACATCGTCCGGAAGCTCCAGCTTCCAGTTCTTCAGGCGCCTTCCCAGAAGCTCCTTGCCTTGCGCCGCTTTCTTATATTCCTCCTCATTGAGCTCCTGCTTGATGCGGTTGCGCGCCTTTGAGGTCACGACGAAATTCAGCCAGTCAGAGGACGGCTTCTGGTTCTTGCCGGACATGATGTCCACGACATCTCCCGTCTTCAGCTTCTCCCTGATTGACACCGCCTTCCCGTTGATCCGGCCTCCGGCGCAGCGCACTCCAAGCCCTGAATGAATATTAAAGGCGAAGTCCAGCACGGTGGCTCCGGCCGGCAGGATCCTCAGCTCCCCGGACGGCGTGAACACGGAGAATATCTCCTTGGAAGGCGGCTGCGGAAGCTCGTCGGACTGCCTTCGTGAGGATGCTCAAGGGCGTAGCGCACGGATGTCAGCCATTTGTCCAGCTGCGCCTCGTGCTTGATGCCCTTGTAGGACCAGTGTGAGGCCTGTCCGTTCTCCGCCTCGTCATCCATCCTTTTTGTCCTGATCTGAACCTCAAGGTAGGCACCGCTCTTGTTCTTGACCGTGATGTGCAGGGACTCGTAACCGTTCGGCTTAGGGTTCGTCACCCAGTCGCGCAGACGTTTGGTGTCGGCCTCATATTCCTCGGTCACGTATGAATAGACTTTCCAGCAGAGGTCTTTCTCCGTCTTGGCATCAGGCTCGCAGTCGATGATGAACCTGATTGCGAAGACATCATACACCCCCTCGAACGGCACTTTCTGCTTCTGCATCTTCCTCCAGATTGAATATGCCGTCTTGGTCCTGATCTTCAGCTTGTAATGGATCCCGTCATCGGAAAGGGTCTTCTTGAGCGGCTCGATGAACTCATCGGTCAGCCTTATGCGGTCTCTTTCCGTGGCTTTCAGCTTGTTGGTGATGGCGCGGTACTGCTCCGGCTCGGCGAAACGGAAGTAGATGTCCTCCATCTCGCTCTTTGATGTTGTAGAGCCCAAGTTGGTGTGCCAGAGGAATGTACAGCATCAAGGTCTCCAGAATCTTTTTCTCCCTGGAAGCCTTAGGAAACATCTCCAGATGCCTCATTACCTCCAACCGGTCCGCGATCTTGAGCACGGTCACACGAGGGTCTGTCGAGTACTGTACTATGAGTTTCTTGTAGCTTTCGGCCTCCAGCCGGGTGTCCTTAGGCTTGATGGTCGCGATCTTGTTCAGTCCATCAACCATCTTATAGACGTCCTCCGGGAATCCGCCTTTCGGTTCCGGCCCCTGAGCCTGCCGAAGGGCCGTACCATCCAAAGGCCTTTCCGCGCGCAGATCAATCTCCGGATGCTTTCTGGTCGCCTCGTGGAGGAACACCGCCGCCACGCAGTCCGCCGGCAGACCGATCTCGTCCGCCGCGATCAGCGCCACGTTGACCGGATGCTCGATGAAGGGGTGTCCGTTGCCACGCGTCTCGTCGGCCAGCGCCGCCGAAGCTATAGCGTACGCTTTGTCGATGAGAGCCTGTCCGCCCTCATCGTACTGGGGAAATCTCTGATGAATCGTGTCCATAGCAAGTCCGTTTTACGCCCGAGGGCGTCATTCCTCTCAAAAATACAAAATTTCTTCAAATAAGACACTGTTTTGCCTTCTTTGTTTGGCCCGAGGTCCGGCAAGGTGGTAAATTTGCCGGTAAATTTTTCACATGAATTGGTAAATATCAGGTAGGTGCTGATATTTACCACCTTGTGTTATTTGATGTTACAAGACCCATGACTATCTTTGACGCACTTTTTCGTCCTGCGAGAATAATCAAACCCAAATATTTTATGAGAAGACAAAGAATATTCATCATGCTGTCCGCTGTGTCCCTGCTGCTTGTCGGCTGCGCGAACTACGACTCGGACATCAACCGGATTGACGAGGAGCTTGACCGGATCGAGAACACACGCATCAAGTCTCTTTCAGAGCAGATTGACCGGATCAACGTCTCGCTTCGGAACTGGAGCAGACCGACAAGGATCTCAAGGAAATGATCAAATCCTTGGAAGGCACCGCCGGCGACCTTCAGAAGGCCATCGCGGAGAACGGGACGAAGATTGAGGCTGTGAACGCGGATCTCGCGAAGGCGCTGGATGAGCTCCGGAGCACTGACGCCAAGGACAAGGAGGAGGTCATGGCCGCCTTGACGGCTGCCAAGGCCGAAATTATCGCAAGACTCGACGCCATGAAGACCGAGGCGGAGAAAAAGCTGGAAGCCGTGAACGGCACGATCGCGGCGCTTCAAGAGAAGGACACCCAGCTGGAGAAAAAGATCTCAGATCTTAAGGACTACGCCGACAATGTCCTCGCCGAGGCCAAGGAGCATGCCGACAAGGGAATCGCCGGCGCCAAGGATTGGGCATTGGCAACGTTCTCCACTCTAGAGAGCCAGAAGGCTATAGAGGAGGACATCGCCTCCATAAAGGGGAGCGTTGAGGGTCTGAAGGCCTCTGTGGCCGATCTTGAGAAGAGGCTCACGGAGAAATTCTCCAAGGATCTTGAGACGGCCGTCGCAGGTCTGGATTCCAAGATCTCGGAGCAGGTGACAGCACTGACTGCGGCCTACACCAACGCCATCTCTACGGCCAAGACAGAGATCGAGACAGCCTACACAGCCGCGATCAAGTCCGCGATCGAGAATCTGGAGGCATCCTTGAAGGATTGGGTCAACGAGACGCTGACTGGCTACAGCACCGTTGCGGCCACGGAGGCCGGGATCGCTGCGCTGAAGGACGATCTCGAGGGACAATTGTCCGGCCAAAAGGCATATCTTGAGGGCCTTTTGACCTCCTTGTCGAATGACATGACGAAGAACAAACGAAATTGAAGAACCTTGTGGACGCCAACGCCAAGGCCATAGAGGCTAACAAGAAAGCCATTGAGGAGAGTGCCAAGAAGATCACTCAACTGGAGAGCGACCTCGCCGCCGCAAAGACAGAGATCAAGACCACCTATGAAAAGGCCATCAGCGACGCTGTCAGTGCATCCGAGGGCAAGCTGACCAAGGAAATCTCAGATAGGATCGCCGAGGTGAACAAGTCGATTGATGACAAGGTGACAAAGGTTCAGAATGCCGTTGATGCCCTGACCGTCAAGGTTGCCGACCTTGAAAAGAGTGTTCAGGCCATAAGCAATGACCTCAATACCCTGAAGAACTCTGTGAAGGACCTTGAGGACAGGCTCAACGCCCGCATCCAGTCGATTTCATACATCCCGACTTATGCCGACAGGGTTGAGGAAGTGTATTTTACTGTTGGTAACATCGGCTATGTCAAGGATCTTACCCTTCAGTTCGAAGTCATGCCTCACGAGGCGGCTCAGAAAATCACAGTGGATCAGGTGTCCGGTCAGGCCGCTTACCCTCAGACAAGGGCCGCGAGCCTAACTACCTTCGAAGTGAAGAGCGTCTCCGGTGATGCTGACGGAATCCTTACGGTTGTCATTGATCCGATAAAGTTCCTGAATAATGACCATTACAGCTCTTATACGGGGGTGATGAGCTCTGCCGCGATCAGGATCGCTGTGTCTGACTCCAAGACTGGAGGCAGCATTGCTTCTGAATATATCTCCGTCGATCCGAAGAAGTACAACAGATTCATGTCCTACACGACCACTACCGGTGATGAACTCAACAAGTATTGTTATTCGATCTATGATAATGATGGCAAAAAAGGTAAGACCGTGTCTTCCCAGAATTCTGAGACGGGAGAATGGACGATGAGTGTTCCGTATGGACCAAGATCTGGTGGGAAGGCCGGCGAGCTTGACTTCAGAATGTGGTATGATTATTACATGGGTGATATTAGAGTTCGTGACAACTCCTTGGAGAAGATATCCTTCAAGCAGACTAGCTCTTATTATTCTTATTTCCTTAAGGATGCCAAACGTATGTTTTTCAAGTGTACCAATCTGAAAGAAGCCGACTTGAGTGGTTTGAGAACCGACAATGTCACAACCATGGAAGAGATGTTTATCGGCTGTGAAAAACTTGAGGTTGTCAATCTGTGGAACACGCAAATGGATAATTTCTTGGAAAATGTGACGAAAACGCAGAAGATGTTCTATGGCTGCTCAAGCCTGAATAAGTTGACCCTCCCGAGGAAGGTCAAAACAGAAAAACTTGAGTCAATGTTTTCCATGTTCAAAGGCTGCTCATCACTGACTGCTCTTGATCTGTCAGGTTGGAATCTGAATAATGTGATAGATATGTCAGGGTTGTTCCAATATTGTTCCAGTCTGACGAGTCTGAAATTGCCGAAAGTGCTTGATACGAAGAAGATTCAATCAATGACAAGTATGTTTAGTGGCTGCTCGGCTTTGACAAGCATAGACCTTTCCGGCTGGAATGTGGAGAATGTGACAGAGATGGGAGATCTGTTCTATGACTGTTTCAACTTAAAAGGTCTCAACTTGTCCGGTTGGACTCCGAAAAGTCTGACAAAAATCTATAGGATGTTCTTAAATTGCACAAGTCTGGAAAAAACACTTTGTCTGGCTGGAATTTGGAGAATATGACAGAAATTCAGTATATGTTCTCCGGTTGCACCAGTTTGAAGACTGTTGATCTTTCCAATTGGAAAACTCCAAAGTTGTCTGTATTAGGCAGATTGATCAATGGGTGCGGGAGTTTGACTTACGCCAATCTTTCCGGTTGGGATGTTTCTTCACTGTACCAAATTGATGTGTATCCATTTTCTGGCTGTGTGAATCTGGTGACTCTTGACCTGTCTGGATGGAATCTGGACAATACAATTGTCGATAGACGCTTATTCGAAAACTGCAATAGTCTGAAGACAGTCCCGGATGGTCGGTTGTTCCCAGACAACGGTCGACAAGATTAAGAAAGTCCTGCCAAGTGGAGCCACAGTCGTGACCAAGTAGGTAAGTACAACCCATAAACTCGCTCCGGGCTGGTTCTGACGGAATCAGTCCGGATTCATTATGTGGACTTACATTCTTTTTTTGTATTTTCCCTCTAAGTAACCTTCAAAAAATAACCTGCATCATCTTAAGGAATCTTTTCGGTCTATATCTCTTTTCTCATCAGTCATGTGCCACCGGCACACTCTTTCTTCGAAAATAGATCTATCCTCGAAAATATTCTCTTAATCTGAGGCAACTTATTTTTTCATGTTACTAAAAAACTGTTTCTTTCTTATGGGGCGGGCGTAAAAATCGCAGATTTTTTTTTATGTAAGTTTGTAAAATGGTTTATTAGAAGAGAATGCCAATGGACATGTACCTGCTCCTGTCTTTCGCATCCGGCGTGGCCATCACCACGCTGGCTTTCATCTTGCTTCTCGTCAGGATTGAACCGGACGAGGAAAGCCGGAAGATCCGTTTCGCAAGGGCGATACTTGCCGCAAGTTATTTTCTGCTTGCTGTCCCTGACTGGCTGAACATCTACGGACTGAATGATTCCGAAGACATAGCCGCCGCCACGATCGTCTCGGTGTCCATTCAGTCCTTGCTGTTCACTTTCACGCTGATAACGATGATCCGGCCATCTCTCGTGACGATGCGAAGGATATTGATCAACGTGGCTCTCGTGGCCGTCGGTTCGCTCTGCTTTCTTGTCGTGGATTCGTTGGCTGGCTCGCCGATAGTCACATGCGTGGCGGTCGCCGCTGTCATTGTCCAGCTTATCCTTTACTCGGCGTTGTTCCTAAGATGCTACAAAAAGTTCGTCAGGCAGGTCAAAGACTATTATGATGAGGAATATGAGCGGCCGCTCCGTTGGGCGAGGAACAGCTTTATCGCTGCCTTGACGGTCGGGGTGTCCGCACTGTTGTCCCTTACGGTACCGCAGCCGGTCTATAATGCCTTCATGTGCTGCTACATAGCCTTCTACGTCTGGTTCGCCAGCCGCTTCATCAACTACATCATCCGTTCTGACTACTATCTCCCTGCTGTGAAATCGTCTCCTGATGAGGCTGCCGGACTGAAATCGGATCAGGAAACGATGGTGTCGGACTCTGAATTCAACGTTTCGGAGGAACTCATGAGCAGGCTTAAGGCATCGTTGGATGAATATGTGGCCTTGAAGGACTACCTGAACCCTGAACGTGACAGAAACTACATCATCGAGCGTAGCGGTGTGGATCCCCGGTTCTTCCGCTGGTACTTCCAGAATGTGATGGTGCAGGACTTCCGTGTCTGGAGAGCCAACCTGAGGATCGAAGAGGCGAAGAGGATAATCATGGCAACTCCGGACGTCTCAATGAACGCTCTTGCGATGAGACTCGGCTTCGGAACGTCCCAGAATTTCTACCATCATTTCAAGAAAGTGGTCGGCCAGACTCCCTACGGAGTTCATTGAAACTTGTGGGACGAATCGGCCTGAATAGTAAATCTGTTGGTAAATCACGCTTACGGGGTGGTAAATTTCATGTCTTAAAGAAATTTACCACCCTCATTGTTTTGACCTTACCGCATCGTTGAGTACTTTTGTCCAACCGGAGCTTAGTGGAATTCTTGCCGAAATATTATATACTTTCATTAGACTTCCCACTGAGTAAGCGTTAAAAAATTAGTTGGCAATCAAAGATCACTAAGTTATTTTTTAAGGATTACTGAAGAGGGATTGTATTCAATGATGATAACAGAAGAACAGATCTACATGGCGCTTTGCCTCACCTCCGTTGTGGTTTGCATGACGGACGCTGTTCTTCTGCTATGCATGCGCCGGTTCCTCCGGGAGATGGACAGGAGGCTCTACCGTCCTGAAAGGTACATCAGCGCGCGGATCACCCTTGGTCTCGCGTTCCTCATCATCGCCTTGATGACTGCCGGACTGCTGTTCAAGGGCGTTGCCGAACCGACCGAGAAGTTCTTCTCGATCGGCAATCTGGTGATAAGCTCCTCGCAAGCCCTGCTTTTCACGATCGCCACATTGGCTCTGCTGAACTCAAGGCTCGTGCGCAGAATCCCTATCCTGCTGAATGTCATCCCTATCCTGCTCTTTGTGGCCGTATACTTCATATTCATCGAGCATGACGCTGTCGGCCGCGGGATTTGTTACTGCTTTTTCACATTCTATGTAGTTCAGCTGATTCTCTACACGGTAGTGTTCGCCTTCGAGCGGAAGGAATATATTCATAAACTGAAAGTCAACTGCACGGCGGAAGAGTTCGGGAAGTGCCGGAACAATGGGGTGACGTGGATCTTTGTGTCCGCCCTGCTCGTCGGCATCCTCGCGCTTGCCTCCTATTTCTTCACCCAGTACTGGCAGCTGTCGGTCTTCGTCTTCACCTACACGGTGTTCTACACGGCAGTGACGGTCTATTTCCTGAAATATGCCGCCGGGAAGAGCGCCGAGATCGAGAGCATCACGGCTGATGACGGGGGATTTTTAGTACTCTTGATGTTTTTTGCTAACTTTGCAAGGTTGTGGCCGCCGAATGTGGAGGTGGCGCGACCAGTAAAGGAACATCATCATGAGCATCTTGAAAGTGGGAATGGTGCAGCAGAGCTGCACGACAGACATAAAGGCGAACATCGCCAAATTGACTGAGAACATCTGTGAATGCGCCGCCAAGGGCGCTAAACTGGTTGTGCTCCAAGAACTTCACAATTCGGTGTACTTCTGCCAGACCGAAGACGCGTCGCTCTGCGACCTGGCGGAGACAATCCCTGGACCTTCCACTGAATATTTCGGTGACCTTGCCAAGAGGCTCGGGATCGTGCTTGTCCTCTCGCTTTTCGAGAAGCGGGCTCCGGGACTTTACCACAACACGGCTGTCGTGATCGAGAAGGACGGAAGCATAGCGGGCAAGTACCGCAAGATGCAGATTCCTGACGAATCCTTGCTTCTACGAGAAGTTCTATTTCACACCGGGGGATCTGGGCTTCAGGCCTATCCAGACTTCGGTGGGGAGCCTCGGCGTGCTGGTCTGCTGGGACCAGTGGTACCCTGAGGCAGCAAGGCTCATGGCTCTGAACGGTGCACAGTTGCTGATCTATCCTACCGCCATCGGTGGGGTCGGCACGGATTCCAAGGAGGAGCAGCAGACCCAGAGGCAGGCCTGGCAGCTTGTCCAGAGGGGACATTCCGTCGCCAACGGCCTGCCGGTCATCACCGTGAACCGTGTCGGACACGAGGATGATCCTTCCGGGAACACCATCGGACTGGATTTCTGGGGATATTCATTCGCCACTGGGCCGCAGGGGGAGATCCTTGCGCAGTTCGGGACTGATGAGGAAGGTGTGAAGGTTGTTGACATCGACATCGACCGCACTGAATATGTCCGCAGAGGGTGGCCGTTCCTCCGTGACCGCCGGATCGACGCTTACGATCCGATACTTCTTCGCTACGGCAAGTAGCCATTGCCTTTTTAAGGATTACTTAGGCAGGAATTGCCGGAAATGTTGCCTGAGAGTGTCGCGCGACACCCTCAGGGTCGCGGTATGGTTCGTAATAGACCAAGGTTTTCTCCAAAATACCAAGAAATAGGGATGCGGCCGGGTTGTTTCTGAATATTAATTTACATATATTTGCCGACCTACGAAGTTGAGAGGCCTTTTACATTTTTCTGCAAGTCTATGAAAGGGGTGATCAACGAATTTTTATTCATCTTATTCAATGTTTATGGAATCAGGTAAATTGACGAATAAAGCCGGCTATCGGCTTAGGACTCTGGTTCTTTCCTTGTGCGCCGCAGTGGCTGTCACAGGGTTCGCGGATTCGGCACTGGCCCAGAACAATCAGGGCAAGAGCGCTTCCGGAACCTCGGGCAACCCACGGATCACCGTCAAGGGACGGATTACGGACGACCACGATGAGCCGCTCCCGGGAGCCAATGTGCTCGTCAAGGGCACATCTGTCGGAACCTCCGCTGATGCGGACGGTAATTATTCACTCACTTTTCAGAGAAGCCCCGGCAAGTCGGACATCCTGATATATTCATTCATCGGAACAGAGTCCAAGGAGTTCAATGTCAGCTCCTCGACGAGACTTAACGTGCAGCTGAAGACCTCCAGCCTCGATGCTGTGGTGGTCAATGGATTTTACACCCAGACGAAGGAAACCTTCACAGGCGCGGCCACTACGATAAGCGGCGACCAGCTGATCGCCGTGTCCTCGACGAACCTGATGCAGAGTCTTGCCTCCCTTACCCCGGGCATGGTGCTGGTGGAGAACAACAGCGCGGGATCCAACCCGAACGCTGTGCCGTCCATCCTTATCCGTGGATCCAACACCTTGATTTCCAATGAGAGCGAGAGGGTGTGAACAACCCTCTCATCGTGCTGGACGGTGTGGAGATCAGCATCCAGGAACTCTACGACCTTGACATGTTCGACATCGAGAGAATCGATGTGCTGAAGGATGCATCCGCCACCATCCTCTATGGTGAGAAGGGAGCCAACGGTGTCATCGTCGTCGAGAGAAAACGCTCGGAGGAAGGAAAGCTCAGGCTCAGCTACAACTTCGTGCCGAGGTTCAGCGTGCCGGATCTCAGCTCCTTCAACCTTTGTAGTCCCGCTGAAAAACTTGAGATAGAAAGGCTTGCGGGAAAGTATGACACGGCTGACGGCTCCATGGACGAGGCCTACGACTACAAGCTTCAGCTTATCCGCAAGGGTGTCAATCCGGACTGGCTCCACGCTCCGCTGCGCGTGCCGTTCAGTCACACCCATTCCCTGGCGCTCAGCTCCAGGGGCGAGAAGCTGGAGTTCCGGGCGAACGCCAACTTCGGAGACACTTACGGAGTCATGAAGGCCGACAACAGAAGGAATCTGGGTCTTAACTTCAGCATCAACTATCATTTGCGCAACAAACTGACGCTTTCGTACAAGAACAGTTTCTCCCTGAACAGAAGTCTTGATTCACCTTATGGGAGTTACTCTCAGTATTCAAGGATGAATCCATACAATCCGATGACGGATGAGGATGGAAACTACATAAAGAGTTATTATTTCAATCCACTGAGTACCTCTTCCTACAAGACTGCAAACCCTTTGTACGATGCCACGCTTTCAAGCTTCGGCAAGAGTCAGAATCAGTCATGGACAAACTCTCTTTCAGGAAGATGGAACATCACAAAGGAACTCTATGTCACCGGCCAGGCTAACTTGAACCTGACGTGGAACCGTTCTGACAACTATGACTCTCCAGACAGAGCCAAGTACCAGAACAACGCATTGAATGACAAGGGACAGTACAGTCTCTCGACAGGCAATGGCCTTACCACTGACGGAAAGATTGTCGTAAACTATGGCAAGTCCTTGGATTCCAAGGGATCGATGTTCCGTGTCAGTGCTGGTAGCAACATCCAGTACAGCCGAAAGCAAAGTGCGTCATTCCTTGCCAAGGGGTTCATAAAGGACGAGTTGTCGGATCTTTCCTTTGCCTTGACATACCCAACGGGGCATCCAACCGGAACAGATAGGGTTTCGACAGCGGTCGGATTCTTTGCCAACGCCAACTTCAGCCTTTGGAACAGGTATTTCGTTGATGGTTCTTACCGAACCTCAGGCTCATCCAAGTTCGGCTCAAACAACAGTTTCGCACCGTTCTGGGCTTTGGGAGCCGGATGGCATCTTCACAACGAGAAATTCATCAAGGACAATCTTCCTTGGGTCAACACGTTGACATTTAGGTATTCACTGGGTTACACCGGTTCAGTCTCATTTGACTACTATCAGGCCCGTACAGTTTATCAGTACGATTCCAAGTACCAGTATGTCTCAGGAATAGGTGCCCTCCCTAAACAGATGGGCAACCCTGACCTGAAATGGCAAAGGACTCTGAACAACAACTTCGGCCTGACTGCCGCGTTCCTTGACAATCGCTCAACCTGTCGTTTGATTTTTATTCAAACACGACTTACGACATGCTGATGTCTGTCAATCTCCCGCCTTCCGTAGGTACCTCATCAATGAATGTGAACTTCGGGCAGCTCAACAACAAGGGTCTTGACCTTTCTCTTTCCGCCCAGATCATCCGCAACAAGGACTGGTTCTGGAGCGTGACATTGACAGGCGGTCATGTGATGGATCAGATCCGCAAGATCTCGGAAGGGCTTAAGAATGGCATTGACAATCCTTACGACTCCTCCAAGCCGAAGATCCTCTTCGTGGAAGGCGGCTCCCAGTACGACATTTACGCGATACGCTCTGCTGGAATCGATCCGGCGACAGGAAAAGAGATATTCATAAAGAAAAATGGTGAATATACTTTCAACTACGATGAAAAAGAGAGAGTCGCTGTCGGAAACACTAATCCTATCCTTCAAGGTTCGTTGATGAACACGTTGAGGTACAAGGGATTCTCTATCAGTGTCGCCACTTCCTACACATTCGGGTCTGACTATTTTAACTCAACTCTTAAGAACAAGGTCGAGAACATAGACCTCAATTACAATGTTGATCGTAGAGTCTTCACCGACAGGTGGAAAGAGCCCGGCGACCACACCCGTTTCCTTGGAATCGGCACGTCCAGCAGTTCTTCCCAGTACTCCGAAAGATTCGTTGAGAAGCGTAATGAACTGTACATCTCAAGCATTCAGGTTATGTACGATTTCGCACCTAAGGCAATCACGAGGCTCGGACTTCGTAAACTTGCCATCGGCTTCGGACTCTCGGACATAGCACACATCTCCACAGTGAAGTTTGAAAGGGGAACGGAGTACCCTTACTGCCGTGGCATCAACCTGATTTTCCGCCCTACATTCTAATAAGGAGGACAGACAATATGAAAAGCAGAAAAATATTCATAACAATCATAGCCGCGGCTGCGGTTTTTGTCTCCGGGTGCTCGAAATTTCTTGACGTTCATCCTAAAGGAGAGAAAATAAATATGTTCGAGACTGCCGAAGAATATGAGGACGCACTTTACGGTGTCTATAATGAGTTGACTGGCGCCAATCTTTACGGACAGTACATCTACCTGCTTCCGGAGGTGCTGAGTCAGAATTTCACAACCTCGGACTATAAGTATTCAGAACTCGCTGAAGGAGAAATGACCACACAAGGTGCCACTGCCACAAAGCGCGACATCTGGAAATCCGCCTACACTGCCGTCAATCACATCAACAATATTGTTGAGCATGCAGAGGACGACATTGACACCTACAAGCATTCCGGCTTGTACCTCGGTGAGGCTTTGGCGTTGAGGGCTTTGGTGCATTTTGAGTTGTTGAAACTCTTCGGTCCACCATATTGGGCTTCGGAAGCCGAGAAAAAACAGGTTCTTCCTTATGTCACCAAATATTCATTCGACATCAAGGATTTTGATTCCTACGATGCAGTCTATGAGTCCATTCTCTCCGATCTGGGAAGAGCCGAGGAGTATCTTGCCGAGGATGCCACTCTCGTTCCTGCCGACCGTGACAAGACCGCCAACTCATTCACGGACGCAAGAATCGCTCACATGAACTTGTACGCTGTCCAGGCGCTTATCGCAAAAGTTTACTGGAGCAAGGATGATCTTGACAATGCAGAAAAATATGCGGAGAAGGTTATCTCCAGTGGTAAATTCTCTTTCCGTCCGGCCAGTGCTTTTGTGCAACCTGACAACGGGACATTGGATCTTCACGAGACCATTTTCGGACTTTATGTCAGTGACGAGAGTACAAATGATGAAGAAACTCGCTCTTTTTCTGAGACGGTTGGCTCGTCAGCCATGAGATTGGCATCCGACTACTCTGTCCTTTACGAAAAGAACTCTGGAGCCAGCACGGATTATAGGCTTTCCGCTTGGTTCGACCCTTCAATTCCAGCATGCCGCAAGATGGTTAACAACATATTCATCACAGGAAGCAACACTTATAAAGGAAAGTCCATTCTTGGCTATGATGTCATCCGTCTTCCGGAACTGTACTACATTGTAGCGGAGGCGAACATCACTAAAGACCCTGCCAAGGCCAAGGAAGGAATATTTTGACAAGGTGCTGAAGTCCAGAGGCCGTGAGACGTTAGAGGAGTCTGGGGAGCAACTTACAGAAGATCTTCTCTTCGAGGAAAGAGAACGTGAGTTTTACGGAGAAGGATTCACGTGGTTCGACATGAAGAAGGAGCGTAAGGACATCATGACAGTTTCCGGCAAGACATTGCCTGGCAACGTTGCGGCAACCTACACTCTGACTGTACCGGACGAAGAGTGGGAGTCCAGAAAGAACATTGAGATTTGAAATTAAAATTGGATCAACGATGAAGAGATTGATATATACATTAATAGTATGTCTTCCGTTTCTTGCTTCATGCGATGGGACATGGGTGATGTACGATAACGCGCAGAAGGATCACCTCTATTTTCAGGATAGGATCCAGACGATAATGAAGTCTTTTTGCGCTTCTGTCTCAGGATGAGATAGAGGTCTCCGCCAATGTCTATGTGATGGGTAATGTTTCAGACGTGGACAGGCCGTTCAAGGTTGAGAGTGTTGACACACCTGAAGGAACAGTCCTGACTTTCGGCGGTGTCGAGTATCCGGTGATTTCAGCAAGGGAAGACGTTGATTTTGAGGTGGGGGACTGTGTTATACCAGCGGGTGAGGTGTCCACGACAGTCAACGTGACACTCAAGCGTCAGCCAGAGATGAAGAACGGAGGTTATGTGAGAGTGCATCTGAGGCTTGTTCCTTATGAGAACTTCGAGCCTCTCCCGGCTGACACTACCAGTAGTGTTGTCATGTCTCCGGATTTTCAGGTTTATGTCAATGATGGTGATCCTGCCTGCCCTACTTGGTGGAGACCATCGGCCAGCAAGCCGGCGGGTTGGGACTACGATCTGGGCAACTTCTACCCCGCCAAGTTCCGCAAGCTGCTGGAATTCTATCATCACCAAGACAGCCGAGACAAATCCTACTTTCTACGAGTATTGTGTGGCTCATTACGGAGAGAATCTGGATGCGGAGCCTAGCTCCGAGAACAACAAGATGGTAAGATTCTGGCGCCAGACCTACATGGCCGCGTGGGCTACTTATGTCTTCTGCCCTTTGTATGAGTACTATGAGCAGTACTACAAAGACCATCCTGATGACCCGAACTTAGAGGTGATGGGATCTGACAATGTGAACATCAATGCATTCAAGGGCTGGGGAGACCCAAGAAGCGGTAGGTATGGTTTCCTTAACTAAATCAGCATATTCATTATGAAAAAAATCAGATATAGCATATTCGCTGCCATTTTGCTTCTTTCTGTCTTCCCCTCATGCTGGAAGATAGATGAGGGTGAGACCTTGAAATTGGAGCCGATTGATGTAGTGGCAGTGTCAGACACAATCAACGCTGACCTTGGTGTTGAACTGAAATACGAAGGCTTGACTGTCAAGAGCGGCCTTGGAAGTGAAATACGAGTGGACGTACGGCCAGCCAGCGGACGGAAAGACGATCGCCGACCACCTTTTCAAGGCGGGAACAATCGAACAGTTCTCTACTTCACCGACCATTGACTACACGTTCTCAAAGATTGGGACATTTCTTCTGAGGCTTAGACTGGACAATGGAGAGAGTGTGTCTTATAAGTACTTTACTCTCAACGTGAACTCTGGCTATGACGAGGGCGTTGCAATCCTTAGTAACGATCCGGAGGGGAACGGTAGTCTTACTTTTGTGAAGACTTTGACTTCAGATGAGAGTGCAGCTGGCAAGCAGGAGGTTTTTCAGGACGTTTTCGCTTCCATCAACCCAGGACAGACTCTGAAGAACGGTGTGGCTCTTTATATGTCCAACGCGACTGTCAAGAAAGTTGACTATTCTGGACTTCTTATCGCGACAAAAGATGACCAAGGCACGATGTGGCACATGGAAGCCAAGACGTTCCAGTTGTTCCAGAAAGCCAGCATGGTCGCAGCCGGAGCCAACTTCAAGGCGTTCGGTGGAGAGTTGGCAACGACATCGGGTTTCGCTTCTTTCATGATCGGGGACAATTCCCACATCTACCGCTACGACATGCTTCTTGGTAATTACACCGACATGACCGACATCAAGCCGATGACTCGGATCTTCGGCGGGCTGTCCAGAACTTCGGCGACATCCGAGTCTGTCCGCGCCACGATTTACTACACGGACGATACCCTTTGCCTGAGAAGAAACGCCTCGGCCGGAGCGGTGTATTATTCTGAAAAGGGCTATTCAGTGGTGAATATGGCGACGATGAGAACTGCCAAGAAAAATGGACTTTATGTTCTTTTTAGAAAAAAGGAGAACCCTGACGAGTACCTTATCCGCAATACTGATGGTGTCGGAGGATCCGGCACTTTCAAAAATTGGGGGACTTCCGTCAACTTCACCACATCAGACCTGAAGATGGATGAGGATAGTAAATTCGTGAACACAAAGCACTCCGCTGATGTTTATTACACTTTCCAAAATGCCATTTACAGATGGTCCCTGATCAGCGCCCCGGCCACCAAACCGACGATCACGCTTCCTGCAGGAGAGCAGATCCGTGACATAGCCACCAATTTCAAAGGACGTGGCAAGGGAGATGATGGAGAGGATCTTCTTTATGTCGTGACCTACAATCCATCAAGAGCCGGTGACAAGAAAGGAAGTCTCTATGTTTACTCGTTCTCTGATGACTCGCTTGTCCGTTCCTATGAGGGAATCTGCGATGATCCGGTCTCCGTGCTTTACAAGTACAGAGTGAATTGATAATAAATCATAACTAAAAAAAAAAATACTATGACAAAAAGGAGTATTATCCTGACTTTGATCGCCGCCGCGCTGTTGGTCCCGTCCACAGACGCGGCAGCGTCCGTGTTTAAAAAAGAAAAAGAAGAAAAAGGCTCAGACGGAGGCTACAGCGGCTCAGAAACCGGCTCCGAAGAAGAAGCAGACCCCTTACGAGAAGCTGATGAAGGAGGTCGCCGATTCGGCCTGCGGAAAGACGTTCAATCTTTACCGCACGTCCAAGGACAAGATCTATATGGGCTTTCCAAGGAATATGATGGGACGTAGGATGCTTGTGGGCAGCACGATCACCGCCACAAGCAATCCGGTCTATCTGAACGTCGGGTATAAGTACGTGAAGCCGACATATTTCCAGATTGACCTCAAGGACAGCCTTGTGGTGCTGACTGTTCCGGGCACGAACGCCACGAGTTCCGATCCCGGGATGCAGGCCGCCATCGAGCGCAACTATATTCCTAAGGTCTTGAGAAGGATCGCCGTGCAGGCAACGAGCAAGGACAGCTCGGAGGTGGTCTTCGAGGTGACTCCGCTCATCAATTCGGTCGCTCCAAAGGGAAAGGACTTCTCCCTCACTAAGGCGGCTGACGAGAAATCAACCTGGTTCAGCGATCTCAAGGCATTCAGTGACAACGCTTCCGTGAAGGTGCATTCCAATGTGGACTTCACGAAGACCTTCCTGATGCTGAAAGGCAAAGTGGGATCCGGCTCGATGGCCTACACGGTTTCGTTTATGCTGCTTCCGGAGAACCCGATGCCGGCCCGTGTGCAGGATTCGAGGATCGGAGTGTTCCCGGTCGGCCCGGGAGAGGGCAGTGTGAAGTACAATCTCACATCCGCCGAGGATGGGTTCAAAGGCTATGTGCTGGCCTCCCGCTGGAGACTTGAGCTCTCAGACACTACCGCTTGGCAGAAAGGTCAGAAGGTCACGGTCAAGAATCCGATTGTCTGGTACGTGGACAACTCGTTCCCGGAGGCTTGGAAGGCTCCGATCAAGACAGGAGTCCTCGCCTGGAACCGCGCCTTCGAGGCCATCGGACTTAAGGATGTGATGCAGGTCAGAGACTTCCCTACAGCGGAGGAGGATCCCCAGTTCGATCCTGACAACCTGAAATATTCATGCATCAGGTATGTCCCTGACGCGACGATGAACGCTATGGGTCCGTCTTGGGTGGATCCTGTTACCGGCGAGATCCTTAACGCCTCCGTACTGGTCTATAACGATGTCATCAAGCTGATCAACAACTGGCGTTTCGTCCAGACAGCTCAGGTCGATGAGAAGGTACGTGCCGTGAAGATGCCGCAGGACATCATCGACGAGTCGATGGTCTATGTTATATCACACGAGATCGGCCACACTCTGGGACTTATGCACAATATGGGAGCCTCTTCGGCCTATCCTACCGATTCTTTGAGGAACGCCGCTTTCACCGCGAAATATGGTACGACCTCGTCGATTATGGACTATGCCCGCTTCAACTATGTGGCGCAGCCTGGGGACAAAGGCGTCAAGCTTGTGCCGCCGTCTCTGGGGGTTTATGATGAATATGCCATCAAGTGGCTGTACACTCCTGTGATCGGAGCCAAGGACATCTGGGAGGAGGCTGAGATCGCCGGTAAGATCATCGAGGCCAAGGCCGGTGATCCGCTTTACCGCTACGGAGCGCAGCAGATGGCCACCTCCGCGGCTTACGGATCCTATGATCCAAGCGCCAGGACGGAGGACTTGGGCGATGATCCGATCAAGTCTAGTGACTACGGCATCAGGAACCTGAAGTACATCCTTCCGAGGATGAACGAGTGGATAGGCGCTGATGACGAGGACTTTACCCACCGAGGCGATCTTTACACCCAGCTGACGAACCAGTACTACCGCTACATCGGCAATGTGATGGCGCAGGTCGGAGGAATATACCTGAACAACGTCAAGGAGGGTTCATCGGTAAAACCTTCCACCCCTGTCTCCAAAAATGTTCAGAAGGCTTCCTTGAAATGGGTGGTCGGCCAGCTCCGCGCGTCCTCGTGGATCAACGACGCTGACGTTACCTCAAACCTGCCGTTGTCGGCTCCGCAGTCCAACAAGATCTGCGCCCAGGTGGCGAAGGCGTTGGCCTCGACTGTTCCGGCGAATGTTATGTTGGCCTCGGTGGTCCCCGGCGCCGGCAAGCCTTACACCGTAAAGGAATATTACGACGACCTTTACAATGAGCTGTTCGCTTCCTCAATCGCCGGACGCAGGCTGACATCTGAGGAAAAGACTCTCCAGAGGGAGGTTCTGACCGCTTCGGCGAAGGATGTCAAGTCTATGCTTGCCAAGTCGTTTGCTGAGGATCCCGATATTGATGAATATGCCGCCGAGCCGATGTGGTGCGGATGCGATGACATCAACCTTGGCGAGGGCAAAGGCCCTTACCAGAAAAGCGTGAGCGTCCTTACGATCGACGAGAGTGACGGATGCAGGATCGTGTTCCTGAACAAGGTCAAGGCATTGGCCTCTTCCCGCCGGTCTTCCGCTCCGTCCGAGGACAAGGCTCACTATGAGTACCTTCTCGCCCGTGTCAACGCCGCCCTCCAGAACCAGAAGTAACCTCTCCGGTCGCTGAGCCTGTCGAAGCGAAGGACAGAGACATTCATTGTTTAGGAAGCTCGGTGGGCATGGTTCGACAGGCTCACCAACCGACGGGTTCAATGACCGGAAAGCACAAACATATTCATTAGATGAAGATAAAACAATTCATTGCGGCCGCGGCCGCGTTGATCCTCCTCGGCCTGCTCCACCCTGAAGGACGGAGAGTACAATCTGTCGGTTGTCGCCACCGGTGACGGCCACGGCTACTGGTTTGCCAAACCGATAGAAGACGGAGGGCGGGCCAGAGGCTCGCTGATGGCGCAAAGCGCGTTCGTGAACGGAATCCGCGAGTCGAAGGGTGCGGACAATGTCATACTTGTCGATGCCGGAGACAATTTCTTCGGCAGCGGCGCCCCGTTCTATTACAACTATGTGGACACAACCTCCTCGCATCTCTATCCGAGACTGGCTTCCTATATGAAATACGACGCCGTTGTCGCCGGCCATTCCGATTTCGAGTCCGGCCACCGTGTCTATGACCGTGTCGCCAAGGAGATGAAGAAGGAAGGCATCCCGCTTCTGGCCGGCAACGCCCTGTCCGACAGGAACGGCAAGCCATATTTCCCGGCATATTCAATAATTAAGAAAGGAGGAGTCAAGGTCGCGGTTCTGGGGTACACCAACGCCGCTAACGCCTCGCTGATGGACGGAAGCTGCGTCTCCGGCCTCCGTTTCGAGTCGCTTCTGCCTCTGGTTCAGGAGGATGTGGATAAGGTGTGCTCCAAGGAAAAGCCGCATATCGTGATAGTCGTGGCTCACACCGCGATGGGAAAGGGCGACGGCCTGAAACTTGAGAAACAGGGACTTGACCTGTTCAAGAGCCTTAGAGGAGTGGATGTTGTCGTCACCGGTCACGACCACGCCAACAAGGTGATGAGCGCCGACAGCATCGTGGTCTTGGATTGCGGCAGGACCGGCCAGAACGCCGGTGTCACTGACATCAGGCTTGTAGTGAAAGGAGGAAAGGTCGTCAGCCGCACCTTGGATGCCAGAATGACCTCCATCAAGAGCGAGGAATATGACACCGCTATGGAAGAGGCCTTTGAGGCTGATTACGATAAGGTTCGTAGTTTCATTACGGGCACCGTCGGCGAGATCAAGAAGGGCTTGGTTTCCAGAGAGTTCTACTACAAACAGTGCGACTATATGAACTTCCTGCACGCCCTCGCTATGAGCGCCTACCCGGTTGACATTTCCCTTTCGGCGACCCTTCTGATTGACGGGAAAGTCCCTGCAGGAGAGGTCCGTTATCAGGACATCCGCAAGGTCTATCCTTACGAGAACAAACTGGTCGTGCTGAGACTGACCGGCGCTGAGATTCTGAAATATCTTGAGGCCAGTTATGATGCGTGGATCAACACTGTGACTGAACCTTACGAGAATGCTCACGTGTTGAAAATCAAACAGTCCAAGGATTACTCCACCGGCAAGATGGCCTGGAAGCTCGCCAAGAGTCCGGCCAATTTCGATTCCGCCGCCGGGATCAACTACACTGTCGATGTGACTAAGCCTTACGGCTCCCGTGTCGTGATCACCGATATGGCAGACGGAAGCAAGTTCGAACTTGATAAGGAATATACCGCCGCGATAACCACCTACAGGTCAGTAGGTTCTGGAGGACTGCTTAAGGCCGCCGGGCTGGAGGACATGAAGTCTGTCGAAGACCGAATTGTTTACCGAGGCCCGGAGTTCAGAACGATTCTCTACCGGTATTTCAAGAAGAACGGAAGCATCGATCCTGCTGTCGTTGGTGATCCAAAGGTCGTCGGCTCCTGGAAGTTCGTCCCGGAGTTCGCTCCAGCAGCCATCAAGGCAGACGTGGAATTGCTTTACGGAAAATAATGAATATATTCGCGTTGATGAAAAAGATAGTCCTGAATAACGTTGTCCTTGCGGTGGCCGTTCTGCTCGCCGCAGGGACATATTCATTCGCCCAGACTCCCGCGACTCCGGAGCAAAGGGCTGCCGCCGAGGCCGAGTTCGGAGTGAAGAACGTTGTGTGCAAGTATGACACCAAGGCCGAGATGATGGCTGACCTGAACAGAACAGGCGGGGAATATTTCATGTACAGTTTTGACGATGTGAGATTGACCCCGGCTCCCAAAGGGTACAAGCCTGTTTATATCAGTCATATAGGCCGTCATGGCGCAAGGTATGCGATCAGCGATCCGATTTATGAGAATCTCCGCAAGGTTTTCACTGACGCTCATTCGGCTGGAAAGCTGACAGAGGCAGGTGAAAGCCTTATGGCTCGTTATGAAGCTTTCTACCCATCTGTGGCCCATCGTGGTGGAGAACTTACACATAAGGGTCAGGATCAGCTTCGTGGCATCGCTGATGTGATGTATAAGTCTTTCCCGGAGGTGTTCAAGGGCAAGACCAACGCCGAGGTTCTGTGTACGGTCACCCCGCGCGTGATTGTCAGTATGACTTCGTTCATGGATGAGATCAAAGGGTTGGACAAAGACCTGACTTTCACGCTTGAGTGCAGTAAGTCGATCATGCCTCGGATCCACCCGACGGGTTCGATGAATCCGTACAGAGTCAAGACCAAGGTTCCTGCCGCTGCCAGGGGCACAGGCTGACAGCCTCCGTGCAGCAAGGGTCGATGTCAAGGGTTTCTGTTCCAAGTATTTCAATGACACTGACTATCTAGAGAAAGAGTATGGCCTTTGGAAATTCGAGTTGGATCTGAGGAGTGTCATTCTGGATTTCCAGTGTCTTGACGAAGTCCCTGCGGACAGGTTTCAGGACGTGTTCACTCCGGAGGAACTCTTCGCGATCTGGGAGGTGTGGAATTTCAACGGTTATCTGAGCATGGGACGCTCTCCGATGACAGACAACAAAGGGTGTCTCAGCACCGCCGCCATACTCCGGGACATGATCGAGTGCGCGGACCGTGACCTTGCTTCCGGAGACATCAACTTGAGTCTCAGGTTTTCGCATGACATAGCCATATTGCCTTTGCTCTCGTACATGAAACTTGACAACTTCGGCGCTGTGCTGACCGATCCTTCCGATGTGAAAAACTGGTGGAGGAGCGATTTGATTCCGATGGCCTCCAATCTTCAGCTCATCTTCTACCGCAGCAAGCGTGCCCCGGAGATCCTCGTCAAAGTCCTTTATAACGGCCACGAGGCCTCTCTGCCGATCCCGCAGGTCGCTCCGTCCTTCTATTCCTGGACCGCCTTCAAGGAATATTACGGGAATTGACTTCCAGTAGAGATGGACTCTATGGTTTATCTGGCTTTGGCAATGGAATGCGCGCGCACCGCGAAGCGACGCAAGAAGGTTCAAAAGGCTGACTTGCTCAGCCTTTTGAGCTCGCAGTCGGCCTTGATTTTGTCGATTATGGCGCAGACGACCTTGTAGGTCTTGCTGTCCTTGGTGTAGTTGGCGGGGACGGTGAAGTTGACGCGGCCTTGGTGCTGGAGGGTCTTGGCGAAGGCTTTCTTCTTCGGATTGCTCTCGTCGCAGACGGCCACCGCGTGGCCACCGAACATCTTGACGATCTTCATACACGGGATGTCGGTCTCACCGTCACCGAAATAGATCATCTGAGGGTACGGGATCCGCTTCTTGTCCTCGGCGATGCTCTCGTTGACCATCTTGTTGTCGTGCGCGCTGAAGATTCCCTTGTTGATCTTGAATATGTACTGGGTCTTGGCCGTGTAGTCCACGGCGATTCCCGGCCATTCCGCCTCTCCCTCTTTGTTATACATAAAGGTGCAGGCGAAGATGTGCTTGAACTCCTTGGCGATCGGGCTGCCTTCGATGATCTCCTTCAGTCCGGACGAGTTGATGTAGTGCTCGATCTGGACACCGCGCGACTCGCCATATTCATTGATCAGGCTGAACCATTCCTTCACTCCTTCGAAGAGCTGGATGTGGCGGCCGAACTTGCGGAAGTCGCTCCGCCGGAGCTTGATGCCGTTCTTCTTCGCCTCGTCGAACATCATCTTCATATACGAGAGGACGTTGCTCGCGTCCTGGCCGACAGCGAGGCCGTCGCTCATCCTCCAGAACTCCTCCGGGGTCTTCCCGATGGCCTGGATGAAACCGAACTCCTGCATATTCCCGGGAGAAAGGGTCCCGTCGAAGTCATAAATCAGCGCAACAATAGGTCTTTTCTTCATAATTTCGCCACAAATAACCGATTTCTGCAAATATACTATTTATTCTTTGTGAAGAATCCGTGAGTTTCAATTATTTTTGCCAAGATAATTTTGAATTTTGAGTTTTGAATATGGATCACTATTTAACCCGTTTGCAGAACGCGACAAAAAAATACTGGAACAAATCCGCGCTTAACACCCTTGGCGGCGAATCCTTCACATACTCACAGATGGCGACCCTCATCGAGAAGTTCCACATCTTCTTCGACAAGGCCGGTCTTCAGAAGGGGCAGCACATCGCCCTCTGGGCCCGCAACAGCGCCCGCTGGGGCATGTCCTATCTGGCCGTGAACACCTACGAGGCCGTCATCGTGCCGATACTGGCGGATTTCACTCCGGAAAGCGTGGAGAGCCTCGTGAACCATTCGGACAGCATGGCATTGCTGACCAACGCAGACAAATGGGCTAAGCTTGACATCGCCAAGATGCCTGAGGTCAAGGTTGTTATGGATGTGGACAACCTTAAGATCCTTTACTGCCGCAAGCCTGAGATCGAGGCCATCTGGAACAACATCGACAACCTTCTCGCCGAGAAATATCCTGACGGATTCGGCCCGGAGGACGTAGTCTATCCGACCGACAACTGGGATGACCTTGCAGTCATCAACTACACTTCCGGCTCGACCGGCAACCCTAAGGGCGTTATGCTGACCTACAGGAACTTCAGCGCCACGATCGAGTTCAGTCAGGTTCACCGTCCTACATCGGACAAGAACAGGATGATCTCGATGCTTCCTATGGCCCATATGTACGGCCTTGTGACCGAGTTCATCTACCCTCTGTGCAACGGAACATCAATCTACTGGCTGGGCAAGACCCCGACCCCGAGCACCCTTATGAAGGCGTTCCAGGAGGTTAAGCCTTACCAGCTCATCACCGTTCCGCTCGTGATGGAGAAGATCTTCAAGTCCAAGATCAAACCGATGCTGGACAAGCCGATAATCAAGTTCCTGACGAAGGTTCCCGGAGTCAACAGAATCATATTCAATAAGATCCGTGAAGGCCTGATCAACGCGTTCGGCGGCGAGGTAGGTGAGTTCATTATGGGCGGCGCTCCTGTTAATCCGGAGATCGAGAAATGGTTCCAGAAGATCCGCCTTCCTTACACAGTCGGCTACGGAATGACCGAGGCGACCCCCTCTGCTGGCTTACGCCGGGAGCGCTGAATATGTCGCCGGCTCCTGCGGAAAAACCGCGTCGACTGCGCCACCGTGAGGATTGACTCCGATGATCCGCAGCACATAGTCGGCGAGATCCAGGCCAAGGGTGACAACATCTGCCTTGGCTATTACAAGAATCCTGAGGCTTCCGCCAACGCCTTCACCGAGGACGGTTTCCTCCGCACAGGAGACCTAGGTCTGTTCGACGCTGACGGCAACCTTTACATCAAAGGCCGCAGCAAGTCGATGATCCTTTCCGCCAACGGACAGAACATCTATCCTGAGGAGGTCGAGGCTGTTGTGAACAGCCAGCCATACGTCCAGGAGTCCGTTGTGGTTGATCGTTCCGCAGGGCTCGTCGCTCTCGTCTATCTGGATCAGGAGGCTCTCCGCAAGGACGGCCTTGATCAGGAGACAATCGCTGACCTTCCTGAGAGAATCCGCATCAACTCCGTCAAGCAGCTCCCGAACTACAGCCAGATCACCAAGGTCGAGATCGTGGAACAGCCGTTCGAGAAGACCCCTAAGATGAGCATCAAACGCTTCCTCTACAAGTAATTATTCCCGGTAAATGAATATATTGCTGCGTAAAAAAGGTGCCTTTTTACGCCCGTCACATAAGAAAGAAACTGTTTTTTAGAGCAAATATCACGCTTATCAACCGATGGTCCGTATGTGGTTTACGGGTCGGTTTCTCGAAGGTCTCATTTTCGAAGTTATTACGGTAGGTTTGCTCAGAGAACTCTCCGTATCTGCCCATCTGAAGGAAATTGACCTTGCCGGGGATTGCCATAAAGAGTTTAAGCGTGTCCATAAACACTTTCTAAAAAGGTTTGCTTATCTTTGCCGCTGATTTGAGGGCCTCAAGGCACTCGGATTGGTATTGCATAAGTAGGTTTGATGAACTCATGACTTAAAGTGGTTGGATACTCTAAGTTGCAAATAATCAGTGACTTATGCAATACTTTTTTATTATCCTGTCATCAATGTTTCAGACATTTTTTCGGAGTCCTTCCGGACCTTTCATCAGCTTGCCAAGCGACAGTTATTGACAGTATTTCAATGAACTTTTATATAGCGGAACCGGTCACCCAGCTTCCATTATTTAACTTTTTAGTACGGTAAATTTTTACCGAAGTATTGATTTTATTATGACCTTTTGGAAAAGCTTATCCCCCATCATTTTATTTCTTCAATCTTGATTCTGTAAGGTTCGGCATCATATTTGTCACATTCAGTTAAGTTCTTTTGGAAATGACTGTCTATCGACATACCTTTGCAGCCACTAAACAAAAAACGTAAAGATATGTTAAAAACTATTATACAAACAACGACTATAGCACTGATCTGCCTATCCACAATTTCCTGCGAAAAGGAAGTTCCTATAAAAGGAGATTCGATTTCTGAACCAACTGCCGAAACAGAATCATCGTCTTTGGATGATTTCACTGTCATTCTCTCGAAGGCTGTCGCAAACGACAAGGATTTGCGTGATTTCATCAAGGTGGAGTCTCTCAAACAGTTCGACAAGGACTATGATGTTTTCTATCCTTTCGTCAAAAAAACGAGAGACTTTCATCAGGAATATCCTTCAGAGAGGCTTTGTTAAAATACACCACGGAGGACAAACTGGAGCAAATAGAATCAAATTGCCCGTTGCTGAATATCTTCGTGCCGGATTGGAGCTGGATAAACGGCTATTCCGCCGATTCGTGGGACACAAACGACGACTTTGTGACTGTCAGCAGGAAAGACGATGGAGACAAGCACGTCATTTATTACAATGGATCTGTCTATGATACTGTAGAGATAGATGGTTTTCCATCATATCCTGTTCTGATAGTAAAGAATAATGGACGTCTAAGGGTCTCCAATGCGAGAACCAGATCTTCCGAAGCAACCTACGAATTCACACATAAGGAATTCGATAACACCAACATCCAAACCAGAGCAAACCGTAAATGGCACTATGACCCAGTCTTGATGCCAGTAACAGGTAGTTCGGATTTCGTTCCAGAAAGCGCTATCGATCCTCTTCTCATAAAAGCGTATAGTGAGTTCGAAGATAAATCTATTGACGGTGCTTGCCAGAGAGATTATGTGTATTATGGTATGAGTAAAAGTAATACGGATCACGGCGTCTATCGCGGCTATATTCGCGAACAACTATACCGTTTTAAGATATCCAAAGGTGCTTATGGTTTTATAGCAGACCAAAATGACGATCCTAAATTGCATGAAACAATAGATGTTATAGGAAGAAAAAATTCAAAGGATTCCACTGAGCTATATAATGAGATTTGGACTGAAGGAAGCTTTGCGTTCCAATTTGACATATTCATTGGAATAAAGGGTAAAGGTAACGATGGATATATCGCAAAGAAAATTCTACTTCCGGAATGTGCTCGTGATGTCTACGACTTAAGTAAAGTCAGACGAAAATATAAGCATCAGACAGGATTGGAAAGGGGACATTACATCTACTATTTTAACCCTGAGGATCTTGTTCCGAAATGGATTTATCCAGAGAATCCCGTATATCTGCCTGAATGGGACATTTCTAACGAATCCACGGATATTTATGTTCAGATCTCAGAGATTGATGATTCTGAAACAAACATATACTAGAACCAGAACTTACAGGTATACCTCAAATTTCAGCGTTGACGGCAATATTTCTGGAAGCGTAAAAGGAGTTAAAGGTAGTTTTGGAGTAAAATATGGGAACACTAAAGATGATACTGAAAGCGCAACATTGTCATACACAACGACCCTTGATAGTGAGGATTTAGGTATGGAGCCTTTCGAATACACCAGCAATATATTATCAAAACCAATCACCGAGAACGTTAAGGGGACTAACATGCCGGGCTATATTGTCAGCAGTACAAGTGTAGGTGCTGTCACAATAACTTTTCTTCCAACTGACATCAGATAAAGCAATGAAAGCAAGGAATATATTGATAGTAAGCATAGAATTGCTATGCTTACTATCTTGCAGTAAAGAGCCGCAAGACTCTCCTGAGCAGCATTACGCAGATACTTTTTGCGGCACATACTACCTTGAAAAAGCAGTATGGAGCACAGATAATATTGACTTGAACGGAGACGGGATAGCCAATGAGGATTTGATTTATGAATTCAAGAATCTTCAGGGTTTCCTTGAAAATAAACGTTTTGCAAAAATATATCAAAATCCGGCAGCTCAAAACGAAATAGACGTTGACTACTATATTCCGTATCATGATGTTAGAAAAATAGACAACAACTATTATGATTACGGTTGCGGATACCTTGAATCATCCTTCATTGGGAGACTAGACTCTTCCAACAACCCAAAGTTAAGTTTTCCGGCAAAAAAAGAATATAACTATAGAGATGACTATAATGTGGCTTTGAATGGAATACATAAATCGATGATAAACAAATTCGAAAATGGGACTATGACTATCCATGTAGATGCAACTATCTATGATTGCGATTACAAACCAATAGCCGGCACTTTCTACTTATATTCAAAAAAAAAAATATAAGACAAGAATTAAAAATTACAAATGTTATTATTAAATATGTCTTTCGGAAAAAATCAACCTCTAAAGCGTATCTTACTAGACCAAGGGCACTGCCATATCGTATGCAGGCCGACTGAAGTCTGTTATCTGAACTCCGAGGCTGACAACACAAGGGTGTTCTTGGCTGATGGGACGTGGGGATCCATTGACGACTCTCTTATTGAGATGGAATCCGTTCTTCCAAAGGACTTGTTCTTCCGGGCCAACCGGCAGAACCTTATAAACGTTGACTATGTTCATAGTATCGCACAAGGCCCCGGAAGGGATTTCATTGTCAATTTAAAAGAGCCATATTCATCAATTGAATTTATCTTAACTCCTGAAAAGAAAAAAGAGTTGGTAGAGATGCTGATGTATGGTTCATCATCGTATCAGCCAGAGTGAGAAGAAAGTGACACTCGATTTACAAAACGGTTTGGGTACTATCGTCGCTTCCACAGGCTTCACGACCAGTATTTCGGTCGTAAAACTTATGGAAGCGATAATGTGGTTTATATTGAAGAAGTCATAAAATGTGACAATAGAGTTTTACATCATTTGATTTCAATAAAACCGATTGCATCACGCGCTCTGCCTTAGTCAAGTCATATAAATCAAATAGCATATTGTCAATAGCTATAGCTTTCTCTTTTGAATATTTAGTTTGAATTTCATTTACAAGCACCTTAAATTCATCATTGACATCATCCGATACATTCAGAACCGGAATCTTGTCAAAAAATATTTTCCTCAATTCCCGTGTTCCTCCTTGCAATTCCGGGAAATTGTCAAGGAAGCAGAATTTGAAAAGTGATGAATTAAAAAATGCTGTCAGATATGCCAAGTGATTCCCTGTTATCATAAAAGATTTGTCATTTTGATAGAACCCCTTCTCGTCATAATAAAAAGGAATAAACTTGGTCATATTTGGATACATTATTTTCGGCTGAGAAAAGTCGTCCGAATAGTTGGCGCCCCACCTTTGCAGGGCATACCATTCGTAGCGGATACCAGTCTCGGCCTTGTTCCTTGCAGATAGCTGGAGTTTGTAGAGTAAAAGGTGCTGATAAACAGATGGATATTGGTCCATAAACGCTTGCTCGGCTTCGGCTGACGAACCTTGAATGCTGGAGTCAAGATGGAGCGGGAAGTGCCACGGAATCCAAATCAACCACAGTCCGGCCCAGTCGTAGGAGTAGCGCTTGATGTCGCGGCCTCTCAAAATTGGCCTAATGATCGCCTCCGTTCTTTGGCGCTCTTCCTCGGACTTACAGTTTGAAAGGATCTCGTCGCGCCTTTCGGTTGTGATTATAAAGGCGTCGTTGTAACCGGTCTTTATGCCGTAATTGATGCTGATATCCCAGTCCCTCAGCGGTTTCCCGACACTTTCGATCTTTCGCTTGATGCTCTGTTCGATGGGGGTGAGGACTACCCAGGCGGCGGGGCCGGAGAATCCGCAGGTTGTGCCCTGTTGCTGAACATATACGCCCAGATTGTTGATGACATCACGGTGTTAACGGTAACTGTGAGTGCAGCATTTTCGGTAAGAAGTAGTGCAGCGTTTTGAGTAACAAGAGTACATCGTTTTCGGTAACAACGATGCAGCAGATTTGGTAACAACGCTACAACACTAGCAAAGGTAAGATTATTTTCTGTTTATCATACAAGTTTATTCATCTTGGGATAAGGGGTAGCGGCTGCAGCCGCTACCCCTTATCCGCGGCAAAGATTTTTTTTTACGGTTCTTCATCCTATAGCTCGCTCCGGAGAGCTGGATGAGTTCACATTTATATAGAAGCCGGTCCAGCAAAGCGGTTGCAAGGACCTCATCATTTAGAGATTTGGCCCACTCAGCTGGCGACTCTGTTGGTGGTTATTATAAAGGACGTCGATTCGAAGGTACTGTTTATGAACGAGAACAATTGATTGCCCTCATCATGGCCTACAATGATATTCATCAGGTCATCGATGACGATCACATCACTTTCGCAAAGACACTTGTATTCCCTTTTAGCACTTGGTGTTATGTCTTTCAGTTTGAGTGTTGCAAGTATCTCATCCATTGTCCTGAAGTAAGCCTTGTAGCCTTTGTCTATCGCATCAGAACATAGCCCCGAGGCTATATATGTCTTGCCAACCCCACTAGGCCCGGAGAGCATGAGATTGAAGCCTTCTTCTATCCAATGTAACTCCCTCAGTTGATTGAGTTGCGTTTTAGTGAGACCGTTAGACATGCTATGGTCATATTGGTTAAGGTCATGAGACATCGGTAGGCGCGCCTCTTTAAGGCGTTTTAGGCGTTGCCTTTCCTCACGGCCTTGCACTTCGTGGACCAGAAGATTGCATATGAAGTCATCATAACTGGGAGCGTTGGAGCCGGCTTCCAATAACATCTCCGCCGCATTTGCACATAGCCATGAGAGTTTGAGACGTTTAGCATAACTTTTTATGCACACTATCTTGTCATTTTGCTCTTCCATGTCAGTTCCTATTGAAGAGGTCCTCGTACACATCGATAGAAGACCTGTTTGGTTCAACATTTACCATGAGACGCGAAGACGCATCACCAAAGAGGCTTTTTATATGGACTTCATCATCCAGTTTCGGCACTGGATGGGAAGAGATGATCTCTTTGAAGTCCGTTGCACTATACAACTTGTTCTGTACGCATACCGTCAGGACTTCGTCTGCGCGCTTCTGACCATACTTGCTGACGCATGTCATGATTACCGCAAGCTGATCTCTCATATAACGTGGATAGCGCTCACGGATATGAACAAGGAAGAGACCTATTGCATTCTGGTCTGTGAACAGACTTTTGACATAGTCACACTTATCATTGACGCTGACGGATGTATCCCTCGCGTGATTGTTGTTTATCACGGTCTGTCCCTTGCCAGCAGGGATGGTATGCTTGGCGATGAGATTGTCGTCCACATCTTTCACAAGAAGACTGCCACCTTCTTCGGAGAGGTATACTCTAGTATCCTCCCCGCGATAGGTGCCTATTGGCAAGGAGTAAGTATTGCCTTTGTATTTTTATGCTGTTGGTCTTGAGGACCTTGTGGCCAGCCCTTTGCTTCGGGCGCCAGAGCCGGGATGAACGTCAGCAGTTCCCTGCACTCTGCGCACCACACTTCATATGGTACCTTGCAAGTTGTATTGTGAACCATACCATTGCCTGTTTCTGTCAAGCCAAGCGAGTGCTTCCTGATTAAGGTTGTCGAGTGTTGAGTACTGCCTGTTCAAGAGGAAGTTCCGCTTCACATATTTGACACAGTTCTCTACCTTGCCCTTGCTTTCCGGGTCTGCGGGGCGGCAGAAGATGGCCTTGAACGGGCGGCTTTTAACATAACTGTCAAAGACCTGAGTCATGCGATAGTCACCAGCGTTTTCATCCCAAAGGAACACTGCATCCTGATCGTATACAAGTTTCTTAGGGATTCCGTGGAAGAAATCGAAGGCTTTCTCATGACCGATCACCGCAGTTTCACTGGTGAACGGCTTGTCCTGGAACCATATGAACTTGTAACGGCTATGGCTTAGCAGGATTGCAATGAAGTACACCTTTACGCACGCGTGCCATCGCTCTTGCGAAGTTTGGTCTGACCAAAGTCAACCTGTGCATACTCTCCTGGGGCTGTTTCGGGAGTGCAGAGTATTGACGTTCGCTTTCACTGATTTTAGGAAGCCCGTATTCCTGACGGATCTTCATCACATAGTTGTAGACCGTCTTCGGGGATACCTTGGGGAAGTCACTGTGGTTCTCCTTAAGCCAGTCATGCATCTGGGCGGCAGGAGTTTCCTGGTACTGGCTTAGGCGCCCGATGATAAAGTCTCTGTATGGGTCAAGGATATGACCTCTGTTGATAACCGTGTCCGAGAACTGCTCGAACTCCCGCTGGTCCATTTCAGGTACTTCTTTACAGTCCTGAAGTTTAGATTCAACTCCCTGGCTATCCAGCGGATTGATTGGTGGTCCTCTTCGTAGAACCTTTTGATTTTGTCGTACATGATCAGTCGACTGAGTGCTTTGTAGGCCTTTGTTGTCATAACACCTTTGCTAAAAGTTACATGACTCAAAGGTCGGATTAATATTCAAAAAACGTTGCATTCTGTTACCGTTTTTGCTGCACTCTTGTTACCGATTTCGCTGTACTACTGTTACTATTTATGTTGCACTCTGGTTACCACTTTTGTTGCATTTCTCGATTCCGGTTACACACGGGGCTGGGTGGAGGTGACTACATATTATTCGACAATATGGCAATAATTCAGGAGAACGATTACATCTGCACCTAGAACTGCAACTTAATGATTATCGGATAAATGCAGTTCCAGGTGCGCGTAGTATTTCGCACCTGGAAGGGTGGGGCGCCAATAGGGGGCACTGTAGAGGGTTCTTTGACTTTCAGGTGTGCGATTATATTCACACCTGGAATTGTAACTCGGTCGTTATCAGTAGAATGTCGTTTTAGGTGCGATGGATGAGTCAACTGTGCTATCCGGGAATATTGGTTGCATACTTTGTATTGTCCTGATTTAGGTTGACTCGTGTTTATAGAATATCACTTATATAAGTTGACTTTGCGTTGTTATACTGTCGTCAGGGGGTTGACTGGAGGCCGTAGGCGGAAGGAGACCCCTGACAGTCTTCAAAGGTAAAAAGAGTTTTCAGGGATTTCAAGTTATTTCTGGATTTTATTGCCATATGCCCGTAACTTGTCCACATCATATCCTGTCTCCTGCCGCCCCCGACGCTTCGGACGGGGTCTTCATTCCGATGCTCATATGCGGCCTCCGGTTTTTGTAGAAGTCCACGGCCCGGGCGACCGCCGCCACGACCTCGTTGATGTTCCTGAACACCTTCCCCTTGAGCAGCTCGTTCTTCATCGTGTTGTTGATGCGTTCCGCCTGGGCGTTGTCCTTCGGATCTCCCGACTCGGTCATGCTGACCCTGATGCCGTGCTTCCGCAGCATCCCCACATACTCGCGGCACGCATATTGGCAGCCACGGTCGGAGTGGTGTATGAGGCTGACCTCATCCTTCCCTCTATGCGTCTCAACGCCATGGCCCTCAGGGCCTCCATCGGATAGTCCGTGTCAAGCGTGGGCCCGACACTCCAGCCGATGATCTCCTCGGTGTATGCGTCAAGTATCAGCGACAGGTAGCAGAAGTGGCAATGGTAATCGTCCTCCGTTATGACAATGTATGTTATGTCGCTGACCCACAGCCGATCCGCCGAGGTGGGGATATAATCCTTTATGAGGTTGGGGTATGTCGGGGAGTCCGTGTGTCGAGTCCGTCGTGCGGGGCTTGCGCATCTTCCGGCGCACCTTTAGCCCCTGCTCGTCGATGATCCGGCAGAAGCGGTCGCGGCCTATCGGACTGTCAAAGCGGAAGTCCCTCTGATACATGTACCACAGCTTCTTCCCGCCGATGCCGGGATCTTCCTCCCTGACCTCCCTGATATATTGGATGGCGAACTCCTCACGCGCGGCCTTGGCATGGACCGCGTCCTCGTCATGCTGATAGTAAGCCTGCTTGCTTACACCAAGCAGCCCGCAGAGCTCAACCACCTGACATCCGGTGGCTGATTCCGCGTGCAGGTCCCTTACCGCTTGGTGCCAGCTTTTTTTCTTATCTCAATGTGCCAACGAGCCTCCGCTATGTCTATGATCTTTTCGTTCAGGCGGTTGCGCAGACGCTCCACCCTGAGGCTCTCCTCCAGTTCGGATATCCGCGACTTCAGGGACTCCAGCTCTTCCTGCTCCTTTGACTTCTTCGCTTCCATAATTCTTCGCGGGCTTCCTTTCCCGTTCTCCGCCTCAAAGATAGCAATCCAGTGGTACATTTGCCTCACGCTTACCGGAACAAGCTGCAATTTCGCTATCTTCCGCGGGCTAAAACCTGTCTTTTGGTGAATCTCTATCACCTGTTGATAGTACTTCTTTTGAAATTCTGTGTGTGGTGTCATAATGATTGACTCTTTTTGTGAGTCAACCTTTTTCAGGCAAATACACTTGCAAGGTGACAGAAATGGTCTAAAGTGTCGCTGAAGGGTTCCGAAGTGAGGTTTCGGGCGGCAAAAAAGGGCAAAAGTGTCGCCAGAGGGTTCCGATGGGAGATGTTTGGCGGCGAAAAAGGCCAAAAGCGTTACTGAAGAGTTCCGAAGTGGGGTGCAGGGCGGCAAAAAAGGCTGAAAGTGATGCCGTGGAATGATGGTGAAGTGGCGTGGTGAGTGAATGACGAGCGAAATGTAAATATTTATGAATCATAGGGCTTGGAATTGTTGTGGACATTGGCTATCTTTGGGGCGGGCATCGGAACGGCTTCGGTTTCTTTCCGCGGGGCGTAGGATTCTGATGCGGGTGAGGCGAAAGGAAAGAGGAGGTAGAGAACTATGAATTACGGCTACATTCGGGTCAGCAGCGACAAACAGACTGTTGAGAATCAAAGGTTTGAAATCAATAACTTCTGCGAGAGGGAACATCTGTCCATCGACGGGTGGATAGAGGAGACCATCAGCGGAACCAAATCCTATAGTAAAAGGGAGTTGGGGACGCTGCTTCGGCGCGGCGTGTGCGGAAGGATGATCTGATCATCTGCGCGGAACTTTCGAGGTTGGGGCGTAACGTTTATGATTATGGAGATACTCAACATCTGTATGACCAAGGAGTGCAAGGTGTGGACGATCAAGGACAACTATCGGCTGGGTGAGGATATTCAGAGCAAGGTGCTGGCGTTCGCTTTCGGGCTGTCGGCGGAGATCGAACGCAACCTTATCAGCCAGAGAACGAAGGAGGCGTTGGCACAGAAGAGGGCCGAGGGGGTGTGGTGCTTGGCAGGCCTAAAGGACGGAAGACGGCGTTGGAGAAACGTAAGCTGTACGGTAAGAGGACCTTGATCGCGGAGTTGATGGCGGTGGGAATGTCACAGCGCAAGATCGCCAAGATCTGCAAGGTGGACCGGAATACCTTGTGGCGGTTCTTGAAGTCCTGTGAAGAGGAATGACAATTTGTCAGTCTGAATCTCTTGGAACATATTTTGACTATCCTTGAACCAGTTTCATCAGAAGGTGGAGCCGACTGAATATATTCGTAAAATTTAAAAATGAAAGATATTATGGCAAACAAAGGACAGATTGGAGTGACGACCGAGAACATATTCCCGGTCATCAAGCAGTTTCTCTATTCGGATCACGAGATTTTCCTGAGGGAGCTGGTCGCGAACGCGGTGGACGCTTCGCAGAAGATGAAGGCCATCGCCTCGAACGGTGACTTCAAGGGCGAGCTTGGTGAGCTTAAGGTGCGCGTCGAGCTTGACGAGAAGGCCAAGACGTTGAGGATCATCGATAACGGTATCGGTATGACCGATGAGGAGATTGACAAGTACATCAACCAGATAGCGTTCTCTTCAGCTGGAGAGTTCCTTGAGAAGTACAAGGACCAGAACATCATCGGCCACTTCGGATTGGGATTCTATTCCGCGTTTATGGTCGCGAAGAAGGTGACGATTGAGTCTCTTTCCTGGAAAGAAGGCGCTAAGGGCGTGATCTGGAGCTGCGAGGGCAACCCGGAGTTCGAGATGGGGCCTTGCGACAAGGCTGAGAGAGGCACCGTCATCACACTTTACCTTGACGACGAGGCCGCCAAGGACTACGGCACAAAAGGTAAGATCCAGCAGCTACTGGACAAGTACTGCAAGTTCATGCCGGTTCCGGTCGTCTTCGGCAAGGAACAGGAATGGAAGGACGGCAAATATGTCGACACCGACAAGGACAACGTCATCAACAAGATCGAGCCTCTGTGGACCCGCAAACCTTCCGAACTGAAGGAAGAGGACTATATGAAGTTCTACAGGGATCTCTACCCGATGAAGGAAGACCCTCTGTTCTACATCCATCTGAACGTGGACTATCCGTTCAACCTCACCGGCATCCTCTACTTCCCGAAGATCAAGGACAGGATGGCGATCGAGAAGAACAACATCCAGCTTTACTGCAACCAGATGTTCGTCACCGACCACGTGGACAACATCGTCCCTGACTTCCTGACGCTTCTGCACGGTGTCATCGACTCTCCGGACATTCCTCTTAACGTCTCCAGAAGCTACCTGCAGGCCGACGAGAATGTCAAGAAGATCTCGACCTACATCACCAAGAAGGTGGCCGACAGACTGGAGGAGATATTCAAGAACGAGCGTGACGCTTGGGAGAAAAAGTGGGACAACCTCAAACTGTTCATTGAATATGGCATGCTCTCCGACGAGAAGTTCTGCGAGAGGGCTCTGAAGTTCGCCCCTGTTCAAGAACACGGACGGCAAGTATTCTCTCTGGAGGACTACCGCAAGGCCATCGCCGAGAATCAGACCGACAAGGAAAAGAAGGTCGTTTACCTCTATGCAACCGACACTGACGAGCAGTACGCTTTCATCGAGGCGGCGAAGAACAAAGGGTATGATGTGCTTCTGATGGACTGCGAGCTGGACGCCCACTACGTCAACCTTCTGGAGCAGAAGATCCCTGACACAAGGTTCGCCCGTGTGGATTCCGACACGATCGACAACCTCATCATCCCTAAGAACGAGAAGGTAAAGCCTGAGATGGCCCAGTCCGACAAGGATGACCTCAGCGCGATGTTCAAAGCCGTCCTGCCGAAGGGCAACGACTACTTCGTGGAGGCCGACAACCTTGGCGAGAGCGCCGCGCCGGTGATCATCACCCGTAACGAGTTCATGAGGCGTTACCGCGAGATGAGCGCGATGGGAGGCGGAATGAACTTCTACGGGAATATGCCGGAGTCGTTCAACATCACCGTGAACCTTGAGAATCCGGTCATGGCCGGAATAGTCACCGAGGCCAAATCCAAGATCACTCCGATGCAGGAACTTCCTGCCGAGCCTGGCAAGGACGCTTCCGAGGACGAGAAGAAGAGAATCAACGACGAGCGTCAGGCCATCAAGGATGCCCATCAGGCTGTGGTTGATGAATATGCCGCCGGCAACGACATCCTCAAGCAGGTGATCGACCTGGCCCTGCTCTCCAACGGCCTCCTGAAAGGCAAAGCCCTTTCCGACTTCATCGCCCGCAGCGAGAAGGTCATCGCTGACGCCTGCCGCAAATAGTGGCTGATGAATATGTCCGTGTCTGTCACTGATTTTTTCATTGTGACAGGTGTGGGCGCGAAAAAAACACTATCCGGAATTTTGCACGTTACCAAAATTCCGGATAGTGTTTTTTTGTGCCTTGCATCAAAACTGTCTGGTGAACTTTTTGTCACCGTCTTGTAGGAATGCATGGTATTTATCATCAATTTCTATTTGGTTTTAACGATTTATTTCCTAAATTTGAATCCTTGTGAAAGAAACTGGGCCAATTACAGCTTGCGCTCAAACGATACCATTCGTGGCTGGCGGGCAGGAGCCTACGCGACTAATTATGAAGAGAAAAATTATGAGTTACAGAATATTCCTTTTAGGCGGATATGACCTTGAGATGCAGACTATTCGGGAGCTGCTTGATAAGTCGCGAATAGATTATGTTGACAAAAAACTTGGTTGGAACAACGCTCTCCTGAGCGAATACCGTGACATTCTTGATGAATATGCGGGCAAGCCAGATTGCACCATCTACGGAATCGAGTTGAAAGAGGACGTGCCACCACCCTCCAATTATGTCAGGATTGACCATCACAATGACTTCATCGACAGACCTTCGTCCATTGAGCAGGTCCTGTCTGTTTTGAATATCACCCCGGACCGTCACCAACAATTGGTAGGTGCCAACGACGCAAGGTATATCCCCGGAATGCTGGCACTCGGCGCGACACGTCAGGAGGTGGATGAGATCCGCAAGGCCGACCGCAAGGCCCAAGGAGTCACGGATGAGGATGAACGTGCGGCTGAATATGCCATCGGCCACAATCTGCGTGGAGACTCTTCCGGCATATTCATAGTGAAGACATCCTCTTCGAAGTTCTCCCCGATCTGCGACCGCCTCTACCCCTACCACCGCCTTGTGATATATTCAGATACGGAACTGATGTTCTACGGTGCGGATTTCGCCAGACTCCGCTCTCTTTTCGCAGAAGACATCCTCTCTCAAAAGGTCTTCTACGGTGGCGGCGATTCCGGCTACCTCGGCACCGTCTCCGGCTCCTACACCGCCCCCCCCGAGCTCGAATCGATGGTCGCTCGGATTAAGAAAATATTCACTGATAGTTGAGATAATATTCTGAAAAACATAATCCAAGAAGTTATGCCTGAAAACATTTTTGAGAAACCCACATCGGCGCAGACCTATAGCTATCATATCTTCTTCTTCCCGTTCAAATGGGAACTGAATGGAAGGGAGAATGCCCCTTTGTCAGAGAAGGTTGATCTGAACTCGATTCCGGTCAATCCGCATTCTTGTTGGAAGCGTGTGCCAGAGCCTCCGAATAGTGATGAAGCTGCGTCTCTTTACACTGAAAAGAATTATTATTACCCTTTTGTTCACAGGGTTATGTATGATTCCGGTTCAGACACTGACATAATATGTATTGTCCTGATTTAGGTTGACTCGTGTTTATAGAATATCACTTATATAAGTTGACTTTGCGTTGTTATACCTGTCAGGGGTTGACTGGAGGCCGTAGGCCGGAAGGAGACCCCTGACAGGTCTTCAAAGGTAAAGAGTTTTCAGGGATTTCCAAGTTATTTCTGGATTTTATTGCCATATGCCTGTAACTTGTCCACATCATATCCCTGTCTCCTGCCGCCCCCGACGCTTCGGACGGGGTCTTCATTCCGATGCTCATATGCGGCCTCCGGTTGTTGTAGAAGTCCACGGCCCGGGCGACCGCCGCTACGACCTCGTTGATGTTCCTGAACACCTTCCCCTTGAGCAGCTCGTTCTTCATCGTGTTGTTGATGCGTTCCGCCTGGGCGTTGTCCTTCGGATCTCCCGACTCGGTCATGCTGACCCTGATGCCGTGCTTCCGCAGCATCCCCACATACTCGCGGCACGCATATTGGCAGCCACGGTCGGAGTGGTGTATGAGGTTGACCTCATCCTTCCCCTCTATGCGTCTCAACGCCATCCTCAGGGCCTCCATCGGATAGTCCGTGTCAAGCGTGGGCCCGACACTCCAGCCGATGATCTCCTCGGTGTATGCGTCAAGTATCAGCGACAGGTAGCAGAAGTGGCAATGGTAATCGTCCTCCGTTATGACAATGTATGTTATGTCGCTGACCCACAGCCGATCCGCCGAGGTGGGGATATAATCCTTTATGAGGTTGGGGTATGTCGGGAGTCCGTGTGTCGAGTCCGTCGTGCGGGGCTTGCGCAGCTTCCGGCGCACCTTTAGCCCCTGCTCGTCGATGATCCGGCAGAAGCGGTCGCGGCCTATCGGACTGTCAAAGCGGAAGTCCCTCTGATACATGTACCACAGCTTCTTCCCGCCGATGCCGGGATCTTCCTTCCTGACCTCCCTGATATATTGGATGGCGAACTCCTCACGCGCGGCCTTGGCATGGACCGCGTCCTCGTCATGCTGATAGTAAGCCTGCTTGCTTACACCAAGGCAGCCCGCAGAGCTCAACCACCTGACATTCGGTGGCTGATTCCGCGTGCAGGTCCCTTACCGCTTGGTGCCAGCTTTTTTTTTTCTTATCTCAATGTGCCAACGAGCCTCCGCTATGTCTATGATCTTTTCGTTCAGGCGGTTGCGCAGACGCTCCAACCTGAGGCTCTCCTCCAGTTCGGATATCCGCGACTTCAGGGACTCCATCTCTTCCTGCTCCTTTGACTTCTTCGCTTCCATAATTCTTCGCGGGCTTCCTTTCCCGTTCTCCGCCTCAAAGATAGCAATCCAGTGGTACATTTGCCTCACGCTTACCGGGACAAGCTGCAATTTCGCTATCTTCCGCGGGCTAAAACCTGTCTTTTTGGTGAATCTCTATCACCTGTTGATAGTACTTCTTTTGAAATTCTGTGTGTGGTGTCATAATGATTGACTCTTTTTGTGAGTCAACCTTTTTCAGGCAAATACAATAAGACATTACGAGAGGATTGAACCGCAGCTTTCAAGAGAAGTGCGCTATCTTATAAAGATTGCAGGAAGAAATGAGCCATACGATCTTGAGGTCGAATCGATGAACCTTAATCTCTATGCCACAGGAATAGGCTTCTTGTCATTCTACCTCCGTAACACGGACAAGAAGCAATCCTCTTTGGATGACATCTTGAGAATCAACCAGTACGGTCGGCGAATCATGCCACCGTTCTATGCTGACATTCAAGGACACGGGCAGATAGGCGAATGGCTTAGGATAGAAGGTTTAAGCTCGGAATATGGCTATGAGGAGACCTTTGAGAGCTATACTCCTAAAGACTATTGGAAGCCGGCGTGCTTTATCACCCGATTGATTTCTGAATTGTCGTCAGACATACACCCTGAGCCGGTGATTGATGATCGTATGTTTGTGATGTCCTGGTACAAGAATGATGGGCTGTCAAAAGATTTCGCGAGTAATCAGGATGCTTACTGTAACCCCAACTCAGGTTTCTCTTCCTCTTTGGTACAAGTACTTGTTTGTGGACGTGGGAGATGAAACCTTTGTCAGGATGACGAGATGAAAACCTCCTTGTTGAAGAGGCACACTTACCTGCGTTGGCGTAAATATAAATCTCTGTATGGGGTAAGCAGATATTCATTTGTGTTGTTGACAAACTCAACGGCACCGCCGTATCTGACTGATTATTTTGAGACCATCTACGCCAGGATGGTGGAACTCGTCATCGTCCAGAGGGCGTCGATGCTGAGATTCTCCAAAGAGGTCTCCGACTTGTGTTCAATGAAGAATCTGAAGGTCGAGGAGTTGTCCGGAAGGGCTGGCTCGTTGTACAAAGAATATATCCGATTCATCAATCAAGTGAACTTCCGGGAGGTGTCCGCTCAGGATCAGGGGATTGAGCTTTACATTATGCTCCGGTCATGTCTGCAATTGGAGGAAAACATCAGAGACCTCGATGACGAGATTGGGGAATTGCATCAGTACGTCCAGTTGGCGGAGGAGCGTGAGCGCAACGAGAAGGCGACCTTGCTGAATTACATGGCGGCCATTCTCCTTCCTGTTTCAATCGTGACAGGATTTTGGGGAATGAATAAGATGAGTGATGTATTGAAGGATAATAATGGCCTGATATGGCAAGTGGTCATAGCCTTGATAGGTGTGGCTTTCGCTGTAGGTCTTGTGAAATATAAAAAGAAAAAATAATGAACAGTAAATTGTTTGGATGTTTTCTGACAGTTGTCGTGGGCATCGTGGTGCTTGTCTTCTTTGACGCGAGTAAATCCTTGAATGGACATTTAGGTTTTATGATCGTGGCGTTTGCCGTCTTGATCCTGTTTTTGCTTTTGGCGATGTATTATAACGTAGTGCCCAATCGGACAAGACAACGCATTCAAAAACTAGAAGAGGACAATAAGGTTTTGATGGACAAAAATCTCTGTTTGGAGGAAATTTGCAAGGAATCTTCGAGGACAAAGAGATGTTTTGATAATTTCAAAGCCGAAGTGGAGCTCTTTGACAAAGTCTGGAAAGGCTCGAACGAAAAGCAGGAAGATATGGATCCTTCGAAGTTGTCCGAATACTTTGCCCATTGGGTAAAGGACTTCAAGACCTTCAACGAACTCTACAAGGCGAATTGCGGCGGGCAAGTGAAAAAAATAGGCATCTAAAGACAATCATTCAGAACAATAGCCCTTACATTATTTTTATATGTGTTTTGAGGATATACTTAAACGGCTGTATTATCACAAGTTGAACATACAGTTCTATCCTGAGGATGACATTTATATGCCATTTTGGGGTGGAGCTGTTTGGCGCAATCGTTTTCTTTTTATTTTGCGGAGATGGTCTTTGACGAGGATGGCGTGTCTCTCTTGGAGCATATTGACTCGCTGACTATAGGTGACTCACACCCTTTTTACGATCAGTTTAAAGGAGGCTTTCCTAAAGGATTTCTTTTTGACTGTAGTGAGTTTTCTTGTCCTGGTGGTCATTTGTCTCTTTACCGAAGACAGGTGTATGGCTTTTCACTCATTCTGATAGGAAAATGTTCGGTTTGGCTGCCATTGTTTGTCAAAGCGTTAAGATTGATGTTCATGGATGGTGTCGGAGAACCGAAGGCAAGGCTGAACCTTATTGATATTGAGGAAGACGGAAGTGATGTCTTGTGTGGAAGGAGTTGGGACTACGGTGCTCCGAAGTCCCCCATACATTTCACTAATGTCATGTCCGCAAGTCAAAAGACCTTGTCTCTGCATCTCATAACTCCGGTCAGGTTGACTAATTGTCTCGGGAAAGGCTGTTCGAATGATGGCCACCAAGGCAGACTGAATAACTTTCCGTCTCTGTATCAAATGATGAGATCTGTGGCTTTCCGGCTTTTGACTTTGTGTATGCTTTATACTGAAGAGTCTGTCTTTATGGATTGGAAGGAATTGGATGATTGCGTCGAGGAGTTTGTCAAGGACACAAAGAAGGCTTTTTTTGCTTTCGGGCGAATATTAGTTGGGAAACTGTAAGAAGTACCCCTAAAAAAGGTTCGGACAAAGTCTATGTTATGAATGGGTATTGTGGGAAACTCGTGTTCGGTAATGTTGAATCACGCTATTATCCTGTACTGGAATTCGCATCTTGCCTCGGAGTGGGCAATGACATCAGTTATGGGTTAGGAATGTATGAGATAGGAATATAAAGGAGGTAGTAACTATGTGTGAATCAAATAAATTCTCAAGAGTTTATCATCTGAAGCAGGTGACACCTATGTGGCATTTTCAATCTTATGAAAAAGGTTGTTGTCTTTGTGCCTCGGAAGTAAAACCGAAACTGGATAAATTCTTAAGCAAAGGACTGATGTTTAATGGTAATGGAAACGTTGACCAAAAGAGTTTTGACTATAAACTTTCATTTGTGGCTCCGGATGAGAATCCTGTATTGGACAACTTCAAGTCACCCCTTTTCTTTGGAAATACAAGAAATAAGAATGATGACTCAAGAAACGATAAGCAGGCGGTCTTCTATAAAAATGAGATCATAGTAAAGATTTTCTCTTTTAACAATCTAGTCCTGAATGAAATAGATAAGAATATCCGGGAGTTCTTTCTCACAACATCCTTTGGTACAAGGCAGGACAAAGGATTTGGATGTTTTGTCATTTCGGACAGTACATCTGACACACGGAGTGATTCCACGATTCTTGAAGAAGTCGCGAGCTACGTCTTTAAGGTACAATTGGCTGAAACTTCTGTTGCTGATAAAAATGATTGGGAAGAGAGGACGTTTTACAAATTATTCAACTACATTCTTTATTTCCATAAGATGATCAGAAGTGGCGTTAATGAGCCAAAGTATAAAAAGGAAGGTAAGGAGTATGTTTTAGATGAATACGGGAAGAAAGTACTGGATGAAAAGAGAACGTTCTATTATAAGTCATTTATGTATCATTATGCTAAGAGTTTAGGTGAAACGTGGGACAAACCGGTGATAAGACACAATTTTGAATTATTCAATGATAAATACAAAAGAATATGTGTGAGTCGGAATATTAATGAGGAAAGGTATAAGTCATCTAAGATTCTGTTTCGGGATGCCTTAGGGCTGGCTACGGATCAATCTTGGACTAAGTATAAATCCATGGATTCTGATAGAAAGTTCAGAGTTGATCAGATTAAGATTCGCGGTCAGAAAAGGATTGGGAATTCGGATGGCTACGACTCTGTTGATCGGTTTAAGTCCCCTATTTTATATAGACCATATCTTAATTTGGAAAATAGTGTCAATAAGGTTTATTTAATCCTGGACCAAGATAGTTTGGAAAAGTTTAAGGAAGATTCTTCATTCGTTGTATCAAAGGAACCTGATAAAGACTGTTATGCCAAAAAGACTTATTCTCCTTTGTCTGATATGATAATCTATAAAGATTTCAATTTGGAGAATTATCTGGACTTTGTGAAGGATTATTGTGATAAAGTGCGGAAAGAAGGGAAGGCTTTCTGGAAAGGATAATGTTAATTATATAATAGAGAGTATTTTCGGTAGAGGTGGCACATTTGAGAAGATAGATAAACAACAGAAAAAAGATGGCGAATAACACATACATAGCAATTACTTTAGGACCACTGACCAGAATAATGTCGTACACAAAAAGTATGAAGTCGTTCTGGGCGGCAAGCTACTTTATGTCTTTCATGGCAAAGAGCATTATCAAGCATTTTTACCTTAAGGAAAGAACTTTTCTCAAACCACTCATGGAGCATGGTGTGACATATAAGAATAAGATGTGGAAGACGCAAGATGGTGTCGGACGATTCCCTGACCAGTACATTTTCGAGGCTCAAAAAGGAGATTTCGAGAGACTGATCGAATTGAAAAAAACTCTGTGTTTAAATCTGTGTCGGACGACATCTGCTCTGTACTGAACGAACGCAATAAGAGCAAAGTGTCAGAGTATCTGTCTCAACGTATAAAAGTATATGCTTTTGAAAAGGATTTCGATAAAGGAAGTGCTACAGACATAATTGATACCTGTCAACGGATTTTATCTGTTATGGAGTGTGAGGACATCTACCCAGAATCCGAGACACGCAACTATCTCTATGACTATTTTGCCGACATTGATAAAAGTGAGTTATTGATGACTGATGCGTTCGGAGGAACGCTTCCTACAAGTGACAATCGCTTGTTTCCTACGGTGATTGAATTCTCCGCTCAGGAAATGAAGAAAAGCGGACTTAAACAGAGCTGGTTCTCAGATGATAAGTTCATTGCGGGAATTCGTCCTGCATATAAATATATCGCTTATGTCTCGGCAGATGGCGACAATGTGGGTAAGGCGATTTCCAAGTTGGGAGTTTCAATGAGTGGAGCATTGCTTAAGTTCAATACTGGCTTGAATACAGAAATAAGCAAGTACGGTGGGCGTGTTATCTATGCTGGTGGCGATGATATCCTTTTTTTATGTCCAGTAAGTTCTGTACATTTCAAGATAATCCAGACTATCGATAGTGTATTTGCCGATGAGATCGGTCGATTGGAGTTTAAAGAGAATGATTTGCCTTTTCCATCGTTGTCGTATGGTGTCTCTATCTCTTATTATAAACACCCGATGGGAGAATCCATGTCGTTGTCGTCAAGCCTTCTTGATGAAGCCAAGAAAGTTGATGGAAAGAATGCGATTGTGTGGAATCTTAGGAAGCATAGCGGTCAATCAGTGAAGGCGGTGATCAGAAAATCTGACAGTAATTCATACGAGAAAGCGCGGGGGATTATTGATAACCATGTTAAGAGCAAAGGAGCCACTGATGGTGAGGATGTGGAGTTCCTGCATTCTTTGGGGCACTACCTTACGCTGCACAAACCGATTATAGAGTCAATAATCAAAGGCAACATTGTGGATGGAGAGTCCATGCATTCTCAGCTGAGTAATTATATTAATTCAACATTTGAGGATGACGCACATGCCCAAAATAAGAATCAGATTGAGAACTGCATTGACTTTTTGTGCTCTGCTGCTGGTCAAAGTGATTCAATAAACATTTTGTGCGCCATCCTTCGCTATATCGAATTAATCATCAGTAAATAATGACCGCTATGAAATCATATCTTGTTACACTTGAGCCACTTGGAGATTATTTCTTTGGTGGAGAAGTGACGTTCGGAGATGCTCGGACACAGAACTATCTTGTCAGATCCAATGAGCTGCCTCAACAGTCGGCTCTTATGGGACTTATACGGTATAAGATACTGGAGAACAACAATCTTCTTTCCTATGACGCCGAAGATCAAAGTACCAAGGAACTGGTGGCGGATCTGATTGGAGAGAATGGTGTTGATGTTGATAATCCGGCAACATCTTATGGCGTTATCAAAGGAATCTCTCCGGTCTTTTGACAGATGGCAAACAGTACTATACACCTACACCTCTTGACCATAAAATCAAGGAGGACAAAAATGACAGTAATTGTCCTGTAAGAGAAGGTGATTATAACGTGTCGTTCGGCGTTTCAAAGTGTTATTGGGGGAAAGAAAAAAAGAACTGTCTCCCTGAAATCAAAAACTACGATCAAAAGAACTATTGCTCGTATAAATACTGGAGCGATGACAAAGGTGTTGTCTTAAAAGACAGCCCGTTCGTTTATCGGGAACAGGTAGGGATCACAAAGAATGATAATTCATCGGATGGAAAGGACGCATTCTTTAAGCAGACTCTCATCTCGTTAAATGATGGAATGAAGTTCGCTTTTTCCGTATCCATAGATGTCGAAAAACTTCAGTCAAAGAGTAAATCATTATTATCAGGTTCTTCTATGGTGTTTTTTGGAGGAAACAGATCCATTTTTCGAATGGAAATAGAAGAGAAGTCCGTTGATTGGAGTAATATTTTTGGAGATCTTCATAAGGATGGACGTTTGCTTTGCCTTGGCGACGCCTTGCTGTCTGGCGACATTAGGGCGGACAGTGACTTTATATGGGGTATGAGCAAGCCGTGGCGTTTTTATGAAAAAATTCTGTAAGCGAAAAACATAGTTGGGGCAAACCCTCAAAAACTAATATTTACCACCTTCAAAGCCGGGGAAGTGTGATCTTCGGGAAGACGGAATATCTCGATGATTTAAAGAAATCATCTTTGGGTCTTAATATTATTGGACTCAATTACTTTGTTTAATAGAAAAACTATAGTCAGTATGAAAGCATATCGTGTTAACATTGAGTTGATAACCAATCTTCAAGTCGGGAATGGAGAAGCTAATTTTGGTGTCATAGACAATCTCATTCAGAGGGATGCCGCAACTGGTTTTCCTTGCATCAATGCTTCAAGTTTGAAAGGGGCGTTGCGTGAGCATTGCAATAAATATCTAAACCCTAGATCTGTCGTTGAGGTTTTGTTTGGAAGTGGACCGAATAGTAGTTCACAGTCTGCCGGTATCTTGAAGTTCTTGGATGCGAGTCTTGTCAGCATGCCGATAAGGTGTGGCAAAAAGCCATATATAATGGGATCTTGCCCGACTCTGATAAATGATTACTTTGACAGACTTGAACTCTGCGGCATAGCGGAGCCAAAGTCCGGAAACATTCGAGAAGTGCTCGGTCACGTTAAAGAAAAACCTGTTTGCCTTGATGATGAAATCATCTCTTGTTATCTTGAGGACGTGGGTTGCGCAGAGAAGATTGACATGAATGTCGATAAGGAAACAAGAGGCACCTTAATAGAGTTGTTGGGGAAAGATTTTGTGATATTCCCGGATGAGTCTTTCTCGAAACTATGTGATGATGAGCATCTGCCGGTGATTGCGCGTAATTGTCTTCAGGAAAACAAAAAGAATCTTTGGTATGAACAGGTTTTGCCTCGTTTCAGCAGACTTTCCTTTGTCACTGTTTTTGATTCTGGAAATGATGAACTGAAGCGACTGTTTTTTTGCGTGTTAGAAGATTGTGGATTAGTCCAGATTGGCGCGAACGCCACTGTCGGTTATGGTTTTTGTAAATTGACTCCTAAATATTCCAAGTAATAATGAAGATCGATGTTGAATGGGTGAAAGTGGCGGCAAATGCTCTGACTGATAGTAAGTATCCGATTGTCATCAAAGGAAAATACCCGCAAGCCTTTAAAGGATACATATCGTCTTTAGGTGGTGCTATTGCCCAATTTGGCCTTGTTCCGGCACTGTCTATTTTAGAAACAGATAATGTGAATGCTCAAAGTGATAATACCGATAATTCTGATGACGGCAATGAGAATTCCTCGACTTGTGGTGCTGACAATAATAGGGCGTATCTGATTTATGCCATAATACAGATCTTGAGGGACCGTGGTATTCTTGACTTGAAGTCGGGCCTTTCTTTGGTAGGGGAGATACGTAAGCATCAGAGTCGTGGACTTCATGATGGGGTTCTTAAGTCATTGGTCGCACTAAAATTGGCAATAAGAAGGTTTGAGGACTCTGAGAAAGAGGTGAGAAAAGGGAAGATTAAAGAAATGATTCAGGAGGATTTGATTTTTGATGAAGATTTAAAAGAAAAAGGGCCCGTCCTATGAAGGAAGTAACATCGGTTGGCTCTATTACAGACATCTGTATGATGGTGTGGATAAGAAACGGATTCCTGAAAAAAACGCTGAAAGATAAGATTGACCAAATGTTAAGATTCAAGCTGGACTCCTATTCCAAAGTCGTTCCGGAGACTTATAGTGCTGTGATGGCTAATGAATTCCAGTCTTTTAGTTTAAGGACTATATATCCAGGTTTGCTTATAGGGTCAGGGCTGAGCCACGGTATCAAGAGCAAAGAGGACATTAAAATCGGCTTTGCCTTTGACCACACCACTGGGTTGCCTTATATACCTGGTTCATCAATCAAGGGCGTTCTTGAGACCATGTTCCCGAAGGAAAAGGACGATAAATATAAGTGCAAGATGGAATATATTCGTGGTATTCTTAAGGATGTTCTTGAAGGAACGGACGTTGAAGATGAAGGAGTGGACTCTCTTACCAAGCGGATATTCAGTGATTCTGGTGATGGCGTGGTTTTTATGGATGCGTTTCCAAAATGTGATGAGGACAAAGGTGAGCATAAATTTTTAGGAGATGACTTCATTACGCCTCATAAGAATCCGTTTAAGAGTCCTATCCCTATTCGTTTCCTGAAAGTCAGAGAAGGAGTGACATTCGACTTCTATTTCAAGTTTTCGAACAAGTTGTCCTGCCGGTTTGATAATGAGGTTTTGCTGAAGCTTTTCAAACGTATCATACTTGACATCGGTCTCGGAGCCAAGACAAATGTCGGATATGGGCGTTTTGAAGAGGTAAGGAATCAATCATAAAGATCGACACGTTTATGGAGACTTTGTTTCGGAAGCTTTGTCAGACACGAACCTTGCTGCTTGCGTGGAAAACCGTCATGCAGAAAGGCTCTTCCGGCGGTGTTGATGGGGTCTCCATAGATGAATACGATCAGGACATAGGCTCGCACATCACACAAATTCAGAATGAACTGAAATCAGGAGACTGGAAGCTGTGCAAAAATAATGAGGATGCGGAACTACTGCTCAAAACTTGCTCTGACTATTTGCAAAACAGGTTGCTGTTGAGGCTTAATGACCCCGTGATTGGCGAGACAAAGAATGGCTTTGAATTCCTTGGTGTACGCTTGACCAACTCTTCGATTTCTATCTCTAAGGAAAAGCAAACTAAACTTGAGATGCGTATCCGGGAATTGTCTTGGGTGGATACTTCTTTTTCTAAAGAAGGACTTAAGTCATTGGATGGCATACATAATTACTATGCCCCTCTTCTTCCTGATTACTATCTTACTTTGTTTGACAATATATTGCTTGGGCGTCTGGAGGAAATAATCAGATCAGATTGGAAGGTGATTAAGAACAAGGCGACTCTTTGCATGGCACTCAAGCAAATATGTTTCTTCTCGGAAAAGAACATTATGCTGAACGGACAGCTAAAGAAAGGGGGGATCTGGTGAGTCTGTTCCTTGGCGAGAAATCAAGAGAGACTTCTGAATCTGCTGATGAAAAACAGGAAACTGATTAAATCCAGAAAAGCCGAGTATAGAAGAAAGGAGAATGCCGCTACAGAGTTAGTGATTGGCACATACGGTACATACATAGGGGTTACATCATCAGGAATATCTTTGAAAGTGTTCGGTAAGAAAACCAGGCGGATATTCCTCCTACACAGAATTTGAAGCATATTACTGTCATCTCCAATGGCGTGAGTATCTCAAGCAATGCTGTGGGATATTGTATGGATAACCAGATAGCGGTGGATTTCTTCTCTCCGACAGAGCAACATCAAGGCAGCATATTGTCCAATGCATTTATGTCTTGCTCACATTGGCATAGGCAAGTTATGATGAGCCGGATCAAGCGTTGCGAACTTGCCAAGAAAATCATATCCGGAAAACTGAAGAATCAATTGAATCTTGTCAAGTACTTTCATAAGTACCATAAGAAGCAGAACATGAATCTTAATGAGACATTTGATTCTTTTTTTTTCTATGAAGATACAGGAAAACTTGACTAATCTCAAAAATTATAGGTTGGCTGATGAGAATGAAGATTATAAGGAAAAGATAATGTCGTTTGAGGCTGTTGGCGCGGCTGCTTATTGGGATTACCTAAAGGACCTTCTTCTAGATGATGATATTGGCTTTCTCAGGAGGGAGCGCAAAGGTGCCACAGATCTTTTTTTAATTGTATGCTGAATTATGGATATTCAATCCTTTACGCGTGAATTTGGCAGTCCGTGCTGCAAAGAAGGTTGAATCCATCAGAAGGAATGATCCACACATCTCGTAATGGTAGTCCGGCATTTGTGTATGATGTTATTGAAATGTTTCGTTGTCAGGCGGTTGATAGGGTCGTTATTTCTTTGGTCCAGAAGAAAGAGTCGCTTTCAATAGATAACGGGAGACTATCTGATGAGACGAAAAAACTCTTGGTCGCTAATATAGTTGAAAGGTTGAATAGATATGAAATGTATAGAGGGAGGGAATGTCGTCTGTGTGATATCATAAGTCTTCAGGTACGAGATATCGGGGATTATATAAGTTCAGATTCGACTTACCGACCCTATGTGGCAAAATGGTAATGAATATGAGGGCGAAGAAGATTTTTTGTGTTGTCGCTTATGACATATCAGATGACAAAAGAAGAAATAAAGTCGCTAGGATTCTTACAAGGCATGGAAAAAGAATCAACAATAGTGTTTTTGAATGTATGTTCACCGATGTCCAGTTTAAGAAGACAAAGGAGCAGATAGCAAAACTAATTGATAGAGATGATGATAGCGTTGCCTATTATCCGATTTGTGTGGATTGCTTCACAAAGGCTGTCTATCAGCCGGAAAGGCGTTCGAATGACAGACTTGTCATGGTCCTATGACTGGGCTTGTTGTCTTTGATTTCTTTTTGCGTTCTTTGACATACTGACGATTAATAGTGGAGAGGTTCTTCTCCAAATTATCTTGCGAAAATCTCATTTAGATGATGTGGCTTGATAATAAAGAGTTTATGCCATTATTCGGATGATTGGTGTTCAGAAGTTATTTCGAAAATCGCCGATTTTCGGATTCCGTCGTTTCTTTTGCGAACATTCCTTTTCGGCGGTTTTGTATTCTGTTGATAATCAGCTGATACATGCTATGGTTTGACGGATATATTTCGCAAATTCCCAAATGCTAAAATGTTGAAGAATCATTTGCGAAAACTTTTTTGAGACTATTTCATTGAGGAATAATATGTTCTGAGTTAGTTGGGTGCAATTTTTCTTGTTTATGTAATAATTTTATGATACATTTGCGAAAGAATAATGGCAAGTTTGAGAATCGATTGAATTACACTGAGATAGTGTGTATGGGAATCAAAACGAAAGATCATTCTGACTTCATGAATGAATTGAATTTGAGAATGATCCTCTGGTCTACTGCGGAAGCGGTACTGAGACAACTTTCCTTGGGTATCTATATAATTATATTGATCCTATGGTCTACTGCGGAAGCGGTACTGAGACCATAATAATGTTATAAAAATTTGTTTCTTGATCCTCTGGTCTACTGCGGTAGCGGTACTGAGACGGTTAATAATTTCACAAAAAATACAAAATTGATCCTATGGTCTACTGCGGAAGCGGTACTGAGACACGAAATATGTTGCCATAATCATATTGTTTGGATCCTATGGTCTACTGCGGAAGCGGTACTGAGACAAAGAATTTTTAAAAATTAAACATAATGGTTATTAGATCCTATGGTATACTGCGGTAGCGGTACTGAGACGGTTAGTTAGAGTAGAGTAGTAAAAAGGTTAAGTTAGGGATCCTATGGTCTACTGCGGAAGCGGTACTGAGACTTGCATAATATCATTCATAACATCATAATTTGATCCTATGGTCTACTGCGGAAGCGGTACTGAGACAAGCTTTGCCGAGGGTGTGCCCCCCAGTTATCAACACCTTGTACGGTAAGGGCATTCCTACATCGTTCAGGGATAATTTCTCCACCACGGTTCCTGCCTTCGAGGCGGACTGGAAAGCGAATCTGGACAAGTTCAAAAGATAAATCTCCACCTTTGACAACACCGGCAAGGTCACCCCGGGCCTCGACGAATGGCGTGAACTCCAGACCCGCTGGCACCAGTTCGGTACCTTCGTGCCGCTGTTCCGCACCCACGGACAATGGCCGAGAAGAGAGATCTGGAATATAGCCCCGGAGGGTGCGCCTACATATTCAAGCATCCTCTATTACATGAAGTTGCGTTACCGTTTGATGCCGTACCTCTATTCCTTGGCCGGAGCCGTGCATTTTGAGGACTGCACCATGCTCCGCGGCTTTCCGATGGACTTCCCGACCGACCGCAATGTGGCAGACATCAGCGACCAGTGGATGTTGGGTCCGGCCCTGATGCCTTGCCCTATCTCTGAATATAAGTCCCGCTACCGCAGCGTCTATTTCCCTCAGTGCGAAGGCTGGTATGATTTCTACACCGGCCGGACATATTACGGCTCAGCCGATGCGCGGAATGATCAGGGAGGACTGGTCGTTTATCTATCTTATTTCCGGAGAGGTGCTTACGGATGTTGAAGGGAATCCTTACCTGCTGCGGGGGCAGGATTGCGCATTGATTCCGCCGCAGTTGGCATATTCAGTGAAATATTTCAAGGATTCCATCGGGTATATGGGAGCGTTCTCTTCCAGACTGCTGCGTAATTCCGCGCATAGGGTGCTGAGATTCCGTACTCCAAGTGTGATGAATATCCCGATGGAGGACAAGGTGTTCTTCGACGAGCTTATGATCAGAATGAGCAGATTCTCAGAGGATTTTCCTACTGTACAGGGACTGCTTGAAGTTTTGCTTGGGCAATTTGACAGCGCCATCCCTCAAAACAACGGAACGGCGTCGGTCAGATTAAGCTCCGCCTATCTTGGCCGGGTATTTGACACCTCGCGTCCGTTCAGCGGAGTGTCCGGCTATGTCGGGGAACTTGGTGTCACGCCGAATCACCTGAATCGTGTGGTGAAATCCGAGACAGGACGCAGTGCCGGAGAATGGATCGAAAACGCAAGACTCACGCTGGCCAGAACCCTTCTGCACGATCCGGACATCCCAATTTCGGAAGTGTCCTACAGACTCGGTTTCGAGGATCCCGCCTACTTCTCACGTTTCTTCAGAAAACTGGTCGGGATGTCACCGACTGACTTCAGAGGCATGTAAGCTGTCTTTTTTTTAAGAGGGCGTTCCGGTACCGGCAGGCCATGGCGACCCACACGCTTCGCGCGCCCTATCCGGGTGAATGGCCGCCATAACCTTCCGGCTCCGGAGAGGTAAGCTCATTGCATAAAAAGTCCAAATCCAAATCACATATTCATAAGTCTCCGTGGCTTTGGCTGGAGTATTTTTGCACTCGTTATGTTGCCAATGAGTATGAATATTCAGGCACCATGACCGTCACAGCCGGTGGATCGGACAATGTCTCTGAGGACGTGGCCGTGGATTGCCTTTTGGACAAAGTAGCCAGCACCATGAAGATCTTGTTCCACAAAGTCAAGTTCGTCCCTCAGATGCCCATCTCTCTTGACGTGACAGTCCCTGATATCGCCTATTCTGAGAAAAACGGCACAGTGGAGTTCTCCGCAGACGGCATCATCCCTCTCTCCGGCGGCACTGTCCCGTTTCCCAAGTACACAGTGGCAGCCCTCTCCGGCACCTTGAACGCCACAGGTTTGTCTCTCAGTCTCAATTTCGGAGACTATCCAGTCACTTACGTTGGTGCTCCGAAAAAGTAGAGTGGCGGTGGACGCAGGTGTGAATGAGTGGCATAACCCGTTGACAGAGAAAACTAATGGCTCGTTAGGCATCTGCTGGACCTTTGACAGGGGAAACATCGATTTCGGGACAAACGCTCCGGAAGTCAAGGTAAGGAACGTGCTTGAGTGAAGGAATATTCCTGAAGGGGCCACAGAGAGATGGCTTCGCCGGGGGTAAACCTTTTCGACATCGACAACGAGCGGATATCGCAGCGAAACTCGCGCCTGTGGAGTCCCCGTTGAGACCCCGTGAGCGGAAATCGCGGCGAAACCCGCCTGCTGAGTCTCCGCTGGGACATGGGGACTATTCAGCCTCCTCTCCGGAATCGGATTGCGGCATGTCGCGGAGGTAGGTATACTCGTAGAACACGCTGCCGGTGTCCTGGGCACCGAATGTCAGAGGACCGGACAGAGGGGTTACCAGATACCCTAAGTTATCGGAGGTGTGTCTGAATGAGCCGGCCAGATTGATTTTCTCAGAAGTGGCCATCATGTCTTGGGAATAGTGCAGACGCTCGAAGAACACGTATGAATATTCAAAGACATGGTTGTCGTAGTCTGCTTTCAGTGGACGGATGCGGCCGCGGTACTCTTCGATCGGGGCGCCTTCGAACCAGGAGGTTGAGTAGGTGATCTTCCAGTCTTGGGTTATGACTATCTTATGCTCGGTGATCTTGCCATCGTCGTTATTCTGTAGGAAGGAGATCTCCGCGTTCAATGATGGGGTGAGCTCGATCTCCTTGGCGTCGCCGTTCTTGTCCAAGGCGAAAAATGGTGACGTATGCCCCGGCGAACTCTCCGTCGACAGTGTTCACCACTGTGCTGTCCTTGAACGCCTCGATGTCCTTGAAGCCGTCCAGAGGGCCGCTGCTGTCGAACCTGCCGCTCTGCGTCGCGCTGAAAAGGCTGAAGATCTCAAGTCCTCCGTTCTCCATCGCCAGGCAGACGATCGGATTGATGTCCTGGCCGATGTTGCCGATGAACACACCGCGGCACTTTCCGGACAGGTCCTCGATCTCATATTCACCTTCAGGACATTCGTCGATGCCACGGGACAGTCTGACGAAAGCTTTTCCGTCCTTCAGACTGATCATCGGGGAATAGTCCACCAATGGCTTGCCGTCTTTGCCCTCGATGCTGATGGCGACGTTGCAGTACAGATCCGAAACGTTGCACCTCAGCAGGAAAGGCCTCCCGTCCCTCTCGGCGAGCAGCATGCTCTTATGGAGGTTGCGGTTCTCGTCGATCTCGACCGCGTTGACCTTTACTGTCGCCTTGGAGTGGCGCGGGATGACGATGTACCACTCATCACCCTTCGTCTGTACGGTCTCCAGATTCTCCAGACCGTAGGACTTTGAGTAGCGGTCTAACAGCCCGGAGTCTCTCAGGTCGGACTCATTGGTGTACATGCCCACGCAGATGACCGCCGCGGCGTCATTGTCTCTCCAGTTGATGGACTGGAACTCATCTCCGGTGGATTTGCCGCCGGTGTTCCCGCAGGAAACAAGCGCGGCGCAGATAGCCAGAAGCGAAACGATTCTTCTCATTGTGTTCTTTGTTTTAGTGTTGCCAGTGATTCATATTCTTCATAAAGATTTCAAATCTTACGATATTTATCTGGTTTTTCCATCACCTTTCGGGCGGGATTGAGAAATGGCGTGAAAAAAAGGGGATTTCCGGAAAATAGTTCTAACTTTGCGCCCGGTTTTTGGAATGACAAATAAAGATAACACTAATTATAATGAACGAGAAGATTCAAAAGGTCGCAGGGTTGGTGGCCACCGGGAAGTTCTGGAAAGAAGCCATAATCATGACCCTCGGCATGATGGTAGCCGCCGCGGCAGTCTACTATTTCCTTGTTCCAAGCAAACTTATCATCGGCACGGTGTCCGGTCTGTCAATTGTCCTTTCGGGAATATTCGAGACCTTCTTCGGCATCCAGATCAAAGTCTCTCTCTTCGTGGTCATCATCAACGCCATACTCTTGGTTCTGGCCTGGCTGCTGATCGGTGAGGAATTCGGGGCAAAGACGGTCTACACGGCCATGATCCTCGGGCCTCTGATGGATTTCTGGGCGTGGGTGATGCCTTATCAGAGCCTGATGGAACCGGGTACGACTTCCGTGATGGGCGACATCTGGTTCGACCTCTGCTGCTTTGTTCTCCTTCTTAGTCTCTCACAGGCTATCCTGTTCAACATCAACGCCTCCACCGGTGGCCTCGACATCCTGGCGAAGATTGTCAACAAGTACCTGCATTTCGACATCGGAGCTTCCGTGTCGGTGGCCGGAGCGATGATCTGCTGCACAGCCTTCGCCATCAATCCTTTCAAGATGGTGATCATCGGCCTGATCGGCACGTGGATCAACGGCCTGGTCGTGGACTACTTCACCGCCAGCCTGAACAAGCGGAAAAGAGTCTGTGTGATTTCCAATGAATATGACAGGATACGCCGTTTCATCATCGACCAGCTCGGAAGAGGATGCAGCCTCTACGAGGTAATCGGCGGCTATACCGGTGAGAAGAGCATAGAGATACAGTCGCTCCTGACACAGGAGGAGTTCTCCAATCTGATGGAGTTCCTCAAGCGGGAAGGCATCAAGTCATTCGTGACCGCCGGCAATGTGATGAGCGAGGTCTACGGCCTGTGGCTGAAGCACAAGAAATTTCATTTTTAGGAGCCTGCTTTCCCTGATTTCCGCGCGGAAACGTTTTTTCTGCCCTCCCACGGCTTTCTTTGGACAATTTTTTTGTCTATCTTTGTCGTAATGTTTTAAAAAGTCGTTTGCTATGGCGGAAACCGATCAAGTTTATCCTCTCGACCCGGAGAAGGTGTATTACTCGATGGATGAATTGACCCTTGACACAGACGAGGGCCCCAAGACATTGAGGGTCGGTTCGTGGCTGAACTACGATCCGGTCAGGATCCATAGGATGATCGTCAGGGAAAAGACGATGCAGGTGGACACGTTCGAGGTCTATAACCCGTTGATGAGCAAGCTGCGAAGGGCTGACCAGCAGTACTACAAGCAGTTTATGGGGCTTGGCCTGACGATCGACTTTCCGGGCTACACATCGGAGATCCTGGCGAGAATCCCGTTCGAGAACGACCCTATCGGCTTCTACAAATGGTGGCGCAAGGGAAAGCACGAGGACAAGGTCTATCTTTCCAAGGCCAACCAGTTCAAACTGTTCCAGAAAGTCGCCTTGATGGAGCCTAAGATAATGCTCAAAAAAGATCTCGAGTTCCTGAAATCTTTCTGACATAATATTTTCTGAATATGCAAGACTGGCTACAGGTTCTCAGACTTGACACGTCGGCCACCGAAAAGGACCGCGGGTGTGATGTCTGGGACAATGACAATTGTTGCAATTACTCAGCTGACGGCACAAAGCTGCTGGACGCTGAGAACTATCCGAGCGAGGTTCACGTCAAGGATGGCACGAAAGTCATCTGTGACGGAGTTTTCGCGTTTCAACCCTATATGGCCGAGGACAGGAAGATCGGCGAGGATATTCCCGAAGAGGAGAGGGCTTCGTTCCTTGACAAGATATTCCTCCCCCCGACGGTCACGCACATCGGGCGCGAGGCTTTCCGCGAATGTGGCTGGCTGAAAAGCATCCGTTTGCCCAAGGACTTGATATTCATTGGAGACGGGGCTTTTTTCGGATGCTGGGAACTTCGTTCTGTAAGTTGTCCTGCCGGATTGGTCGCCATCGGGGACGGCGCTTTCGAGGAGTGCTTCTCGCTGAACAAGGTGAAATTCAACAAGGGGTTGAAGGCGATCGGCGCCGGTGCTTTTCTGGCCTGCGAGTCATTGGAGGAAATTGTTCTTCCGGCCGGTCTTGAGTTCATCGGTGACGATGCGTTCTACGGGGCGTCGTTGAAAAAGATTTTTGTCCCGAAAAGTGCCAGAGGCCATCTGACTGAGCTTCTGCCTGAAAACCTGCAGGGAAAATCCGTGACATTCGTTGACAGTGTTTTCAAATTGAAAGTTTTTTGATTACATTTGAGATTGTGATTTTTAAGAATATTGCGTAAAATGAATAAAATTTTAAACATTACCGCCGTTTTGGCCGCCGCTCTGTCGGTTTCGGCCTGCAAGACAACGGTACAGAAGCCCGTGAAAGTGGACTACCAGATGGAATATACAGTCGGGGGCGTCACGTTTGATATGGTCAAGATCCCGGCCGGACACTACACGATGGGGCTTTCCGCGGACAACCGCAGGAAAATCACTAACGGGATTCCTCACGAGGTCGCCCTTGGCGGATTCGTCATCAGCTCCAAGCCGGTCTCACAGGCTCTGTGGACGGCGGTTATGGGCAGCAACCCGAGTTCCGTGCAGAACCCGGACGCTCCGGCCGATATGGTGTCCTGGAACGATGCCGTGAAGTTCCTGGGCAAGCTGAACAAGGCCACCGGCAAGATATTCATACTTCCGACCGAGGCTCAGTGGGAATATGCCCAGAAGATTCAGAACGGTAAGGACTTCACTTCTGTCGCTGAATGGTGCCTTGACAGTTATGACGCTGTGCCTGAAGGGGCCACGAGTGATGAATATTTCAAGCCTATGGAGCTGGCCATTGATCCGGAAGGACCTGCCGGGAAGGATGGCAAGGTTGTCCGCACTGTCTTGGAAAGGATGGAGGTGGATTGTCACACCAAGAGGGCCAAGGTCGGTTTCAGGCTTGCGCAGCTGACGGAAGATGTGTTGACGGACGCCATCTTGGGACCGATTGAAGGAACGGCGATTGACCGTGAGAAAATTGACGCTTCGGACGCGAAACCGGAAGTCTTCACTGTCGGTGACGTGACTTTCAGGATGGTGAAAGTCAAAGGTGGAACATTTTCAATGGGATATAATACCTCGGATGCGCCGTACAATAATTTCTCTGTCCCGGAGAACGAGCTTCCGGCCCATCCTGTCACTCTTGACGATTTCGGGATAGGGGAGACCGAGGTGACCGTCGCCCTTTGGAACGCCGTGATGGGTTCTGTACCTTATCTTAACGACTTGGATGAACCTCAGAAGCCTGTCGGAAACGTCTCCTGGTACAACTGCCAGACCTTCATCAGCAGACTCAACACAATGACCGGCCGCAAGTTCCGTCTTCCGACCGAGGCTGAGTGGGAATATGCCGCCAGAGGTGGCCAGAAGTCCCGTCACTATGGCTTCAGCGGTTCCAACGATTATGACGCGATGTGGTTCCTTGACAATGCGAAGTCAAAACCGCAGGATGTCAAGACCCGCAAGGCCAACGAGTTGGGAATATACGACATGAGCGGAAACGTCTGGGAGTGGTGCTATGACCGCGCTGCGGAATATTCAAAAGACTCCCAGGTCAATCCTGTCGGCGCCACTGAGGGCGGGACGAGGATTCTCCGTGGCGGAAGCTGCGCCAGCCGCTGGGATGCCTGCCGCATCACCAACAGGTCGTACATGCCTGCCAAGAACATCAAAGGTACTTTCGGGCTCAGGCTCGCGCTTTAATATTTCTTGAATATTATATACTAAACACTGATAATTGATTATGGAGGAGCAACTCAAAGTTACCTGTCTTCATGACAGCCACGTGGCTCTTGGAGCCAAGATGAGTCCTTTCGCTGGATTCGATATGCCGATTCAGTACTCTTCGATCACAGAGGAGCATCTGGCGGTCCGCAACAATGTGGGTATGTTCGATGTGTCTCACATGGGTGAGATCTTCGTCAGCGGCCCGGACGCGGAAAAATTCGTCAACCACATATTCACCAATGACATCCGTCCTATGGTTCCTGGTCAGGTGCTGTACGGAATGATGCTTTACCCTGACGGTGGCACCGTGGATGATCTTCTGGTTTACAAGGAGTTCACCGCTGACCACTATCTTCTCGTGGTGAACGCCGCCAACATCGAGAAGGATTTCCTCTGGATAAAGGATCACGCCGAGGGTTACGATGTGAAATTGGTCAACGATTCCGACAACTGGGGACAGATCGCGCTCCAGGGCCCTAAGGCCGAGGAGACACTCGTGAAGGTTCTCGGTTACGCCGCCGATGCCGCCAGCCTGACATTCTACACATTCAAGGATTTCGAGGATGCCGGAATGAGGGTCATCATCAGCCGTACCGGTTACACTGGCGAGGACGGATTCGAGATCTACGCGGCTCCGGGCCTCATCGTGAAGTACTGGGACGCTTTCCTGAAGGCCGGTGTGGTGCCTTGCGGACTCGGTTGCCGTGACACCCTGCGTTTCGAGGCCGGACTGCCTTTGTACGGTGACGAGCTTACCCCGGAGATCTCTCCTGTCGCCGCCGGTTTCAGCATGTTCTGCAAACTGGACAAGGACGAGTTCATCGGCAAGGAGGCCATCGCTGACCAGAAGGCCAACGGCACCAAGATGAAGCTCGTGGGCATCGAGCTTGCGGACAAGGCCATTCCTCGCGCCGGCTATCCGGTCGAGCTTGAGGACGGCACAGAGGTCGGAGTTGTGACCACTGGCTACCACAGCATCTCGCTGGGCAAGAGCATCTGCTTCGCCCTCGTGAAGAGGGAATGTGGCGCTCTTGACGCTCCGCTTTCCGTGCGCATCCGCAAGAAGGTGTTCCCGGGAAAGGTTGTGAAGAAGAGATTCTATCAGACTAATTATAAGAAGTAGAGATTCAGCAAGCGTTTTAGATAATATATTCATAAATTAATAGATTCACTATGAGCAAAGTAGTAGAAGGCCTCCGTTACAGCGAGGACCACGAGTGGGTAAAGGTTGAAGGCGGCATCGCCGTCATCGGTATTTCAGATTTCGCGCAGAAGGAGCTTGGCGACATCACTTACGCCGACCTCCCTGAGGTTGACGACGAGGTTGAGGCCGGTGAGGAATTCGGCGCTCTTGAGAGCGTGAAGGCTTCCAGCGAGCTTCTCTCTCCTGTGTCCGGAAAGGTTGTCGAGGTCAATACAGAACTTGAGGACGCTCCAGAGAAGATCAACGAGGACGCTTACGAGGCATGGATCATCAAGGTCGAGATGAGCGATCCTTCACAGGTTGACACCCTTTTGGACGCGGCCGCTTACAAGGCAAAGATCGGCGAGTAATATGTCATCTTTCCCTTATTTTCCTCACACTGAAGATGATGTCCGCCGCGCGATGCTCGGCCGCGTAGGGGTGAAGTCTTTGGACGACCTCTATTCCGATGTCCCGAAGGATGTCATCTTCAAGGGTGAATATGACCTGCCGGAGGCAATGTCCGAGCAGGAGGTCAGGGACTTCTTCGAGTCTCTGGACAAGAAGGACGAGAAACTGAAGGTGTTCGTCGGTCAGGGTGCCTACGACCACTACACACCGTCTGTCGTTCCTTACATCACATCCCGTTCGGAGTTCCTGACGGCGTACACTCCTTATCAGGCCGAGATTTCGCAGGGAACCCTCAGGTACATTTTCGAGTACCAGAGCATGATCTGCGCGCTGACAGGGCTTGACATCAGCAACGCTTCGATGTACGACGGCCCGACAGCAGCCGCCGAGGCCGTGAAGATGGCTCCGACCTGCACGAAGCGCAAGTCAAGGGTGCTGGTTTCATCCTCCTGCTTCCTAACGTCATCAAGACAATCCAGACCTACGCCGGCTACCACGGCATCGAACTGGCCCTGGTTCCTTGCAAGGACGGACAGACCTGCCCGGACTGCATGAAGGCCGAGCTTGCCAAGAATGATGTCGCCGGAGTCATCGTCCCTTCGATCAACCGCTACGGAATCGTCGAGGACCTGACCGGCTTCGCTGAGGCCATCCACGAGGAAGGCGGAATATTCATTGAATATTGCGACCCTTCCGCTCTCGCGGTGCTGAAGACTCCTGCGGAGTGGGGCGCTGACATCGCTGTCGGTGACGGCCAGAGCCTCGGCGTCCCGATGAGTTTCGGCGGCCCTTACGTGGGCTTCATGGCCTGCAGGAAGGAATATGTCCGCAAGCTCCCCGGAAGGATTGTCGGTGAGACCCGTGACACTCAGGGCCGCCGCTGCTTCTGTCTGACCCTTCAGGCCCGCGAGCAGCACATCCGCCGTGAGAAAGCCACGTCCAACATCTGTTCCAACGAAAGCCTTATGGCCCTTTATGTGACTGTCTATATGTCGCTTATGGGCCCGAAGGGACTCAAGGAGGTCAACGACCGCTCCTACGCCGCGGCGCATTATCTCCACGATGAGCTTCTTAAGACCGGCAAGTTCGCCGAGGTGTTTGACAAGCCGTTCCTCAAGGAGTTCGTGCTCAAGCCGCTGATGCCTGTCGAGAGGCTTTCATCAAGCTGCACGACGGTGGATTCTTCGCCGGACTTGAGACAGAGGAAGGCTATGTAAGTTTCTGTGCTACTGAAAGAAGGACGAAAGCCGAGATTGACGCTCTCGTCGCGTTGGTGAAGGAGGCCTAAGGAGTATGAAATATTACGATAAGCTTATTTTCGAACTCTCCAAAGAGGGGAGAGTCGGCTATTCCCTCGGCAAGAACGAATGGACTTCCACCACTGACGAGATTCCGGCTGGACTCAGAAGGTCTGAGGCAGTTGGACTTCCTCAGGTGAGCGAGGTTGATGTCGTGCGTCACTACACGAACCTTTCCCAGATGAATTTCGGTGTGGACACCGGATTCTATCCTCTGGGAAGCTGCACGATGAAGTACAACCCGAAGATCAACGAGGAGATCGCCGGGATGAAGGGCTTCCTCGGGCTGCATCCGTTGCAGCCTGCGTCCACGGTTCAGGGCGCCCTGGAGGTTTACTATAATATGGACAAGGCTTTGGCCGCGATCACGGGAATGTCCCATTTCACGTTCAATCCTTGCGCCGGCGCCCACGGTGAGCTGACCGGTCTGATGATCATGCGTCAGTACCACATCCTTAACGGGGATCTGAAGAGAACCAAGGTGATCGTGCCGGACAGCGCTCACGGTACAAACCCTGCCAGCGCCGCTGTCTGCGGTCTGGAAGTGGTTGTCGTTAAGTCCAAGGCAGACGGTCTCGTGGACGTGAACGACCTCAAACCGCTTTTGGGCGACGACATCGCCGGCATCATGATGACGAACCCTAACACCCTCGGACTCTTCGAGAAGGACATAGAGGAGATCGCCGCCCTCATCCACGGATGATGCGGAGGCCTTCTCTACTATGATGGAGCGAATATGAACCCGCTCATCGGCGTGGCCCGTCCAGGCGATATGGGATTCGACATCCTGCACCTGAACCTGCACAAGTCGTTCTCCACCCCTCACGGTGGCGGCGGTCCAGGCTCAGGCCCTGTCGGAGTCTGCGAGAAACTGGTCCCTTACCTTCCTGTTCCTAAGGTGGTCAAGGATGAATATGGCCAGTTCAAGGTACGTGGACGTGCCGGTGTGGGCAAGAGCGATGAGAATAAGAACGCTGACGGCTGCGAGAAGACGGCCGGTGAAGTGTCTGGATTTCTGGGCAACTTCGGCGTGATCCTCAGGGCCTATGCCTACATCCTTTCGCTTGGTCGTGAGAACGTCAAGTTGGTCGGCAAGTACGCCACCCTCGGTGCCAACTACATCAAGGAAAGCCTCAAGGAGTACTACAAGCTTCCGATCCCGACCGTCTGCAAGCACGAGTTCGTCTATGACGGCCTTGTGAACGACGGCGCAAGGAAGGCCGCGGATGGAACCGTTGAGAGAGAAGGCGCCACGACACTGGATGTCGCCAAGAGGCTTCTCGACTTCGGTTTCCACGCTCCGACGATCTACTTCCCTCTGCTCTTCCATCAGGCCATTATGATCGAGCCTACGGAGACTGAGTCGATCGAGACTTTGGACGCTTTCATCGAGGTGATGAAGAAGATCGCCATTGAGGCCGCGGAGGATCCCGCCATTCTCAAGAGCGCTCCTCACAACGCTCCGATCACCCGTCCGGACGAGACCACGGCGGCGCGTCAGCCGATCCTCAAGTTTCAGGACGAGCGATAACCGCCTTTGAATATGAACGAGGGCTGGCCGAAATCCAACGGCCAGCCCTCGTTCCGATTTTCCGGATTGCTACAGAGAGTCCGGATAATTGATCTCCATGTTGAACTTAGGCACGTCCGGATTGGCCTCCCGATGGCTTTCCTTGACCGCCTTCCACATCTCTTTCACGATCTCCGGATGCTCCGAAGCCACATCCTTTGACTCGCGCGGATCCTCCTTCAGATTGTAAAGCTCCATTTCGGTGTTCCCTTTCAGCACCTTACGCACGATGCCTTTCCACTCGCCCATGCGCACGGCCACCCAGCCTTTCGACCCCGGGAACTCCCAGTAGAGATATTCATGCTCCTTCTGCTCTCCGGCCTTTATGCCGCTCGCGTGGCTGTACTGTTGTCCGCCTGCGGTTTGGGAAAGGACAGTGGGTGCGAATGACACTCCGTCATTCTCCGGAGCCTCGACACCGACGATCTCGGCGAGAGTAGGCATGATGTCCGCGAAACTGGAGATGTGCTGTATCTTCTCGCACTGCTTTCCTTCACCCCAGCGCAGCACAAACGGCATCCTGATGCCACCTTCGTGCAGCGAGGACTTGCCCCAGCCCTTTCCGCATTTGAACGGACCACCGCTGCGGAAATATTCCATCGGCGAATTGCCGTTGCTTGCCGGGCCGTTGTCGGAAGTGACAATGAATATCGTGTTTTCCCATATTCCCAGATCCTTCAGTTTTTGCACCAGGTCTCCCACTTGCTTGTCGATGTGGGTGACCATCGCTGCGTAGGTGGCGTGCGGGTACCTGTTCGGGAGGTACATCCCGGGATCCGTGCACGGCTCCTCGTCCCCGAGTTTGTCCACGTAGTGCATCACCTCGTCCAGAGGAGCCTGCACCGCGCTGTGCGGCACGGTCGTGGTCCACATCACGAAGAATGGAGAGGACGCGTTGTCCTCCACGAACTTGACCATCTTGTCGTACATCAGGTCACAGCTGTAGTGCTCGCCTCCGTACTGGGTATAGTTGTTCACATCGTATTTGTCCAAGCCCTCTGGAAACTTACAGCCCTGGACCACAAGCTCGTTGCCCGTCTCGACCTCCACGCCGTTCTCCCACAGCTTGACAGGGTAGTAGGAGTGGGCAAGCGCCTGGCAGTTGAATCCGTAGAAATAGTCGAAGCCCATCGTGTTCGGAAGTGACGCGCTCTTCGGGAATCCAAGTCCCCATTTCCCGACCATGGCGGTCTTGTAGCCAGCCGACTGCATCATCGTGGCGATGGTCTTCGTCCCTTCCTCCAGCGGGAACTGTCCCTGCTCCTCCGGGTTCAGGAACACTCCGTTCCATCCGAGGCTGTCGGTAGGCGTGAAATGCTCCTTGTTGTTGCGTATCTGGCTGTGTCCCATGTGTTTGCCAGTCAAAAGGCAGCACCTTGACGGAGACGACAGCGGAGCCGCCGTGTACATGTCCGTGAAGAGAAGCCCCTGGGACGCCAGAGCGTCTATGTTAGGGGTCTCGATCTTCTCCTGCCCGTAACATCCCAAGTCCCCATAGCCGAGGTCATCGAACAGCAGGAACACCACATTGGGTTTCTGTGCCTCATTCCTGGCGCATCCGCACACGGACATCGCGGCGGCCGCCATCGTCATCAGTTTCTTTCCGTTATCCATTTATATTCATTGATTTAATATTGCCGCTGCAAGGGATGTGACCATAATCAGAGGCGACTATCAGACAAAGTTAAGAAATCCTGCGCGGAAAAACGCGCCCGTCGCTTTGCAATTGCTATATGGAGAGCGAACCATGGATGATTGACTTGGGAAACCAGTATAAAATGACCAAAAATATTCATGAATAGTGAGGAAAAATTTGCGGATTGAAAGATTTTGTCTATCTTTGCAATCCCAATGGGGTATTAGCTCAGTTGGTAGAGCGTTTGAATGGCATTCAAAAGGTCAGGAGTTCGATTCTCCTATGCTCCACTTCCCGTTGAACAAATTTATTCAAGCACTTCTTTCATTATGAAACAGAAGCGTAACGTCATATTCAAGGCTCTTGAAAGTTTCCCAAGAGTCGAGTTGGAGGACATCCGACAGTACTTTGGAGCTGATGTTCCGACGAAGGTCCGCAAGCCTGAGTTTGTGGACAGGCTTGGCGCGTACATAATCGAAAGGCCGGCTGAATGGCTGGGCAGGATGCTTGAGAGGGATCTGAGGCTTCTGAAAAGGCTGGTCGAGGCCGGTCCGGGAGTGCCGCTATACCTGGATTACCCTGATTTCCCGTCGGTTCTGGAGACGGTCAAACTCCTTGGCTCGGACACCTCGGACGAGAATTTCAGAGAGGTATGGCTTCCTAAGGACATGTACGATGTCGTCGCCCCGCATATTGATGACGTGCTGAAGGAGGGCGAGCTCAGCGGCTTTGTTCGAAATGGAGCGCGCTGCCTTGGGTTACCTCTGCCTCTACGGCATCATGACAGTGGACGAGTTCTTCGACAAGATGCTGGACTACTGGGAATTCTCCGGCAGACACAGCATTGAGTATTTCACGAATATGGTCTATGAGAGCCCTGTGATGAAGCTTTGCAGGGTCGATTCTGACGGCGAGCGCTACATGTGCGCTCCGAACATATTCGATCCCGAGGAAATCCTCAAGGGCAGGAAGGAATATTTCAGCGATAGAGTCGCTGCGTCCTTTCAGCCCGCAGGAGGCTTTGAGGGCTGGTGCCGGTTCGCCGTATTTTGTCTATGGCCTTGACTCAGAGGAAGGCCGGAAGTTGGTGGAGATGCTTGGCAATCTTGGCTATGCCGGAGAGGACTTGATCCATGAGGAGCACGACATCTGGATGAACGCCCAGATGTTCGGCAAGAACGACACCACGGAGGCCATATTCGCAAGCGTTTCCCGCAAGCAGGAGGACATTGAGTCGTTCGAAGATTATGACGAATGTATGGAGATTGTGGCCGCCTACGCCAACACCCTTCCGAAATGGCTTCTCAAAGGTTACTCCTCAAACGAGAAGAACTGTCTGAAGGTCGTGTTGCAGACCGAAGATGACCCGATCCAGACCATGATCAAGAAGAACCCTATCCTCGGCTCTGTTCGTCCCCCCCGACACCGCCGGACGCCCCGTGCCCATGCGGCAGCCACCTTTCCTACCGCAACTGCCACGGGAAGAATATGAGTTAGAAGACCAAAATTCCTTATCGCCCCGACCTGAGAGCGCACGCTTTGGCGAATTGAGAGAAATACCGGTCTGATGGAGCTATAGCATTGCTGTCTTCAGAAAGGTATTCTTCGCAGAATTGGTCTCTTGCCATAAGTACTTCCCTGAGCATTGAGTCTCTGGACGATTGTGAGCCATTGTTACGTCCTACTTTGATTGTCAGGTCGAATAAGTCAAGAGCCCGGATAAACGCGTTTTTGGCCAGTGCGGTGTTTCCCTTTTGCTTCCATTTCAAGGTTCGCCCGACCTCGCTTCCAATATTCGCCATCTGCGAGATGAAATCCATCGCCGCCCATTTATCCTTATCAGGTTTTACTGGAAGTCGTGTTTCTGTCATTTGATAAGATTGTTGACTATTGAACGGATTTGACCACGTATCGCCTCATCTTCCACATTTCTGCTGAAGTTATTTCTTCGAGGGCTGATGTTGATAAGTGAGTCGAATTCAATGAAGTCATCCCCCTCAACATCAGGGTACAAGTTGATCCCCCATAGAGATTCCTGATCTGAGCCATTCTCAAGTAAGAGTTTCTCCAAATCAGAATGCAGTTCGGCATCCAGCGCCATAATCTGTCTGTCGATGTCCACAACTCCTTTGATCATTTCACCATAGAAGTTCTGTGCCAGTTCAGTTAATCTCTTTCTGCTTATGGCTTTATCAATTATTGTCATAACACTTACAATCTTTCAGAATACAAACCTACACAAAATAAATGATATTTCATTCTTGAATAAATGCCAAAATATTGCGGCAACCACCTTTCCTACCGCAGCTGCCACGGAAAGAATATGAGTTAGAAGGAGTAGCCGATTCCAGATTCGAGGAATAGGCCACCACCACCGCCAAAACAAAAATTTATATTGCCACCTATGTAGGTAGTGAGGTGTCGGGGCTTTGCCGGAAGAATGTGGCGCGGGTGGCACTCGTAGCCTTCTTGGTTGGTATGATGGTGCTGGGATATTGTTCGTATATGTTGCCTGACAGTGTGTGGCAGGAACAGACGTTGACTCCATTCGCGTATTCCACATTGTGTCTATTCAGAGAGTTGGCGATGCTGACCTCAGGGCTTTCTATAGCTGTGCTGGCAAGAAGCAGGACCGCATATCGGCTGACAAGACCGCTGGCTGTCAAGATCGTGCTTTTTGCGTTGGCGCTTATACCCTTGCTTTACCTTTCCGAAATGAGATATACCTTGACAACATCAGTGCTTTTGACTCCATACATCATAGCACTTTTGATGCTCGCCCCGACTCTCGTCCGTTGGCTGGTGAAGGCTCTCAAGCGGTTCTGATTTTGTGACCTGGTCAGATTATTTGTCAGGACGGCCATTATCATGAGAAGAGATGCTGTATTGTAATATGTTGTAAATTAGTCTGTTATAAAATGCTGCCCTTCTGGATGTTCCGGCACTGTTTTGTAACATATTGATAGCCAACTGATGACGCTCCACTCGGCAAGAACGCTTCTGCTATGGGATAATTACATATCCTCTAATGAGGCATCCGAAAGTTATGTTTGTGTTGCCGAATGCGCTGTGGCTTAGATCAGCCACTTTTTCACTCAGTAACTCTTTGAAATATTTGTTCTTGTTCCGTTTAACTTCGTATGCTTGAACTTTACCGTCAAGTCTTACGGTAACTATGTCGATTTCATTGTCTGGGGTGTCTGCATTACCTTTGCGGGGATGCCACCAGGCACCGATTTCCGCGTACTGTTGCGATTCCATCATCTTTTGCCGGAACCATCTTTCCAGAATACGTCCTGAATATGTCGAATACTCATTTTTGATCAGTTCCGACAATGCGGAATAGTTCTTTATCTCTATCAATGAACGATATTTATAGAAGTACCTGAACCAAAAACAAAGAAAAATGTCATTGATTTCATATCGGACGGTTTTAGAGGTATTGTTGGCTCTGATAGGTCTCTTTTTCTTGATCAGTCCATATTCTTCCTCCAGAACTTTCATTTGTCCGCCCAGACTTTTTTCTCCAAGCATTCCTTCTATCTGGGGGAGTGTGACATCTCCAGCCGCAATAAGCCCAAGAATCGAGAAATAAGTGGCATACTGTTTCCCGAACTCTTGAATCAGCATATTCCTGCCCTCATCGAAAAACTTAGAATCCGGTCTTGTCATATATTCGACCATCTTTTCCATATCTGTGCAGTCATTATCCATCAGCAGCTCGACATATTTGGGAACGCCTCCGGAAAAACAATATAGCGCGAGAAGGTCATCATTGTTGTAATTCTCTTTGTGGTCCGCCATTATTTCTTTCAAGACATCTGTCCTGAATGGCTCAAGACTGAGCGTCATATCGGCTCTACCGAACAGAGGTCGCTTCTCGTCTTTGAATATTTTTTCCATCATCGAGCAAACGGATCCGCTTACCACCATATTGACCTTGGCATTTCTTCGCTCGCGATCCCAAACATCCTGAATGTCAGAGTAGATTGCAGGATTGACATATGGAAAATCCTGGAATTCGTCAATGAACAGATTGAATGATCGATGCTTGCCTATATTCATCAGCATTGCGAATATGTCCTTGAAATGATAGATTCCTTGTGGGACAAATTCTTTTAATGTCTGCCTTATCGCCTATGCATATTCACTGCAAAGATCGGCTTCTGCCTTTCTTGCAACAAATAAATAGACAGTGTCCGTCCCCTCCATTGATAGAATTCCCAGAGTTGTTTTTCCTATCCTGCGCCGACCTTTAAGTACGGTCATTTGAGAACTCTCCGAAAGATTTTTTCTGAATATCTTTAAGGAGAGCCAATTCACGGTTTCTGTCATAATATCTCATAGTTCGATCTTTATGGCCATAAACTTTATGGCCATAAACTTTGCTAATGTAAAAATAATATCTGACTGAAAAACAAAAAAGCCCACATCGCTGCGGACTTTTTTCGGTTAGTTAGTAGTGTATTACCTTATTTTGAAAGAAGGTCATAGTCGTTAGAGTGTGATGTATCTCACATTTCCGATGACAAAAGTAGTCAAAAAAAAACGTTTAAGCAAGCCTTTTTCCGGAAAACTTTTAAACGTTTTACGTTGATAACTATCTTCTCCATTGACTATCAATGTTTTCCAATGGTTGTTCGTCAAGCTATTTTTTCAGGACCTTCTCTTATTTTACGATCGCCTGATCGTGCTTTCCGCCGGTGTCGCCGAGCAGTTCCGGCCGGAGAAGCCTTGTCCGCTCAAGAGCCTGCTCGTCCTGCCATTCACGGATCAGTTTCGGATTGCCGCTCAGAAGGACCTCCGGCACCTTCCAGCCTTTGTAGTCGGCCGGTCTCGTGTAAACAGGAGGGGAGAGGAGGCCGTCCTGGAAACTGTCGCTGAGGGCAGAGGTCTCGTCGGACAACGCTCCCGGAATCAATCTCACGATGGAGTCCGCCAGCAGGGCCGCCGGGATCTCGCCGCCGCTGACCACATAGTCGCCCACGGAGATCTCGCGGGTCACCAGATGTTCCCTGATCCGGTGGTCTATTCCTTTATAATGGCCGCAGAGGAGGATGAGATTCTCCTTCAGGGAGAGCTCATTGGATATTCCTTGGTTCAGACGCTCGCCGTCGGGGGACATGTAGATGACTTCGTCATATTCCCGCTCCGCCTTCAGCTCGTCGATCATTTTCTCCACCGGCTCGATCATCATCACCATCCCCGCGTCGCCGCCGTAGCAGTAGTCATCCACCGTGGCGCGCGGGCCGAGGCCATATTTCCGGATGTTGTGGACGTGTATTTCGACCAGACCTTTCTTGATCGCCCGCCCCACGATCGAGTGGCTCAGCGGACTGTCCAGAAGTTCCGGAACGACTGTAAGAATGTCAATTCGCATAGAATATTGTTTTTCCTTTTTGCAAAAATAGGGTTTTTAATTGTTTTTTTAGGTATATTTGCGGATATGTTGAAACTCTTATAATTAAACTGCTTTATGAGTGAAGGTAATATTCCTGAGGTTAATGTGACCCCAGATGTAGAGGAAGCTCCAAAGGCTCTCAATGAGAATGTAGAAGATCTTAAGGCGCAGGAGGTTGCCGAGGAGGTCGCTGACAAGGCTGAAGAGGCCCCACAGGTTGTGGAGAATGCGAATGAAGGAGGCGAGGAAGCCGTTCAGGCCGAGGAAGGCGGAGAGATTCCGGCTGATCTCGGAAGCCTTTCGTTGGCTGAGTTGTCGGACATGTTCGACAAGCTTTCCCAGGCCGATGACGGAGGATGAAGAGGTACAAGGAGGCTGAGGCCATCAAGTCCGCTTTCTACAAGAAACTCTCAAAAGAGAAGGCCGAGGCCGGCTTTGGAGCGAAGGTTGATGAGCCTTCGTCAAGGGAGGATGTGATCGATGAGGTCGCCCCTGCGGCTCAGACCGAGGAAGTGAAGGACAATCCGTTCGAGGCCATGGAGACCGCCTTCAAGGGTGTCTATGCCAACTATAAGAAAGAGCGTGCCGAATATAATCGCCAGCAGGATGCCCAGAGGGAGGAGAACTTCGCCCGGAAGCAGGCTGTCATCGAGGATCTTAAGAACCTCGTCGAGAAGCAGGAGGATGTGAACTCCACATTCCCGGCTTTCCGTGAGCTCCAGAACCGCTGGAGGGAGATCGGTCCGGTTCCGGCCACAAAGTTCCGTGACCTGAACGACACCTACCAGTTCTACGTGGAGAAATTCTACGACATGGTGAAGATCAACCGCGACCTGAGGGATCTCGATTTCAAGAAGAACCTTGAGGCCAAGGAGGAGTTCTGCCAGGCCGCCGAGAGACTTTCCGAGAACGAGAATGTCGTCGAGGCTTTCCGTGAGCTCCAGAAGCTCCACGAGCAGTGGAAGGAGTTCGGCTGTGGCAAAGGAATATCGTGATTCCATCTGGGATCGCTTCAAGGCCGCCACAGCCGTCATAAACAAGAAATATCAGGCCTACTTCGAGGGCCAGAAGGAGAAGCAGCAGGAGAACCTTGCCGAGAAGACCAAGCTCTGCGAGCAGGTCGAGGCCATCGCCGGGAAGGAAGTCAAGTCATCAAACGAGTGGAACGCCCTCTCAACCGAGATCGAGGATATTCAGAAGAAGTGGAGGACCATCGGATTCGCCACCAGAAAGGAGAACCAGAAGATCTACGACCGCTTCCGCGCCGCCTGCGACAAGTTCTTCTCCCGCAAGAGGGAATATTACACCCAGTTCAAGGACTCGATGAACGAGAATATGGAGAAGAAGCTCTCCCTGATCGAGCAGGCCGAGGCCTTGAAGGACAGCAAGGAGTGGAAGAAGACCACAGAGGCTCTGATCGCCCTGCAGAAGCAGTGGAAGGAGATCGGCGCCGTGCCTCGCAAGAAGTCTGAGCAGCTTTGGAAGCGTTTCCGCGCCGCCTGCGATGAGTTCTTCAACGAGCGCGACAAGAACGCCAAGCCGGAGAATGACTTCCACGGCAACCTCAAGGCCAAGAAGGCTCTCATCGAAGAGATCAATGAATATGTCCTCTCAGGTGACGCGGCGGCTGACCGCGATGCCGCCCGCGCCTTCGCTGACAAGTGGCAGGGAATCGGATTCGTTCCGTTCAAGGAGAAGGAAAGCATTCTGGCCGCTTACACAGAGGCTATGCAGGCCAAGTTCCCGGATTTCTCACTCAGGGCTCCGAGACAGGGTGCCGGCAACAGTGGCAGGAACGGTGGATTCTCCAGAAAGCCGCTCAGCGAGAAGGATCGTCTTGTGCAGCAGTATAACAAGCTCCAGCAGGACATTGACACCTACGAGAACAACATAGGTTTCTTCTCGTCATCCAAGAACTCCGCTCCTCTGATCCAGAAGATGCAGGAGAGGATCGACGCGGCGAAGCAGGAACTGAAGGATCTTGAGGCAAAGATCCGCAAGGCAGAGGAGAGCGAAGAAGAGAAGTAATCAAGAATGGATAAGAACACAATCACAGGTATTGTCCTGATAGGCTTGCTCCTGTTCGGCTTTACCTTCTATCAGTACAAACAGTATCAGAAACAGGCCGCCTATCAGGCACAGTTGGACTCGATAGCGTTGGTCAAACAGATTCAGGCCGACTCGATCGCCGCCGTTGAGGCGGCCCAGAGAATGTCCTCCGACACGGCTTCGGTCGCTCAGGTGGCCGCCGCTCCGGTGAGCATCTATAAGGATTCTCTCCTTGAGGCCGCTCATTCAGCGGAGGCTCAGATCGTTACCTTGGCCAACGACAAGTTCGAGGTGGCTTTCACCACGAAAGGTGCGCAGCCATATTCAGTGAAAATCAATGAATATAGCAGCTACGGTGGTGGTGAACTTTTTCATCTTCAAGCCGGAGATGAGCCGCTATGACATTCAGGTCTATGCCGGAGAGACGATCAATACCGCGGACTTCAACTTTGTGATCGCCGAGAAGACTGACACTTCGCTATGCGATGCGCGTCTGCCTTTCGCTGGTGGCGGCTACATCGAGCAGAGATATTCGATTGCCGAAGGATCATATTCAGTGAAGAATTATCTCTCGTTCGTGGGAATGGAGAATGTCATTCCTAAGAATGTGTTCTCGTTCGATGTGGATTATTTCGTGACCATGCCGAGGATGGAGAAGGGCTACAAGAGTGAGGTCCAGTACTCCAAACTTGACTACTATTTCAACGGTGAGAAGAAACCGGAGGCCATCGCCAAGGGCCGCAGCGCGCAGAAACGTGTCGATGCCAGGGTGTCTTGGTTCGCATTCCAGCAGCAGTTCTTCTCCGCCATCATGAGGTCTCCGCAGGAGTTCGCGTCGGCTGATTTCGCGCTGAACTATTTCCCTGAGGACGACGAGAGTCACAACCTGATGACTGGTGAGGCGCGTCTGAGGATGGATTTCCAGCCGGGACAGCACGAGACGGTGGTTCCTTTCGAGTTCTACTTCGGCCCTAACCACTTCAAGACCCTCAAGTCCTTCGACCAGAAGTACGAGAAGATCATCCCGCTGGGAGGTTGGCTCGTTGGTTGGTTCACGAGATTCGTGATCATTCCTCTGTTCGACTTCCTGCACAGGTTCATCTCCAACTTCGGAATCATCATCCTGTTGATGACCATATTCATCAAGATTGTCGTGCTTCCGTTCGCCTACAAGTCGTACTCCTCATCCGCCAAGATGCAGGCCATCAAGCCTGAGATCGACAAGCTGAGCCAGAAGTACCCTAAGCAGGAGGACGCGCTCAAGAAGCAGCAGGCTCAGATGGATCTATACAAGAGGGCCGGTATCAGCCCGATGGGCGGCTGTCTGCCGATGCTCCTCCAGTTCCCGATCCTGTGGGCGATGTTCCGCTTCTTCCCGGCTTCCATCGAGCTGCGTCAGCAGTCTTTCCCTGTGGGCCGATGACTTGAGCGCTTACGATTCCATCATCGATTTCGGTACGAGGATTCCGCTGATCGGCGATCACCTGTCATTGTTCGCCCTGCTGATGGCCGTGTCAATGTTTTTCTATTCGAAGATCACGACCGCATCCCAGCCAGGAGCCGATGATCCTCAGATGGCTTCGATGCGCTTTATGAGCGTGTGGATGATGCCTATAATGATGTTCTTCATCTGTAACAGCCTCTCCGCCGGTTTGAGCTACTACTACCTGCTCTCCAACCTCATCACGATGCTTGAGACCTGGGTGATCAGAAAGTGGTTCGTGAATCCGGACGAGATTCTTGCCAAACTGAAGGCCACCGAGGGCAAGAAGATGCCTAAGAGCAAGTGGCAGCAGCGTCTTGAGGAGGCTCAGAGGATGCAGGCACAGATGCAGAGGGAGCAGCAGAAAGGCCGCCGCTAAGCCAGGCTAAATGAATATTTTGAATTTGTTTAGGTTTTGTTGTCTGAATTTTAGGAGTATTCTCTTTTATTTGACACTTTTAACAGGATTCCTGATTTAGGAGGGAGGGACGTAAACAATATTCAAATAATAAAGGCTTTTTTGATTCCAGTAAATCCTTTACGGAATGATAGAAGAGAATCTTAATAATATCAAAAAGGAACTGCCATCGGGGGTTAAACTGGTGGCAGTTTCCAAATTCCATCCGTTCCCGGACATTCTGACCGCCTATCAGGCCGGCCAGCGTTGTTTCGGAGAGAACCGTCCACAGGAGTTCGCCGCCAAAGCCCTACAGCTCCCGCAGGACATCGAGTGGCATTTCATCGGCCATCTTCAGACCAACAAACTGAAGTTGGTTCTTCCGTATGCCTCTTTGGTCGAGTCTGTGGATTCGCGTCACCTGCTTGATCTGATTGATAATTGGGCCTCGGTCAATTCCCGGACCGTCAACGTCCTATTGGAACTCCACCTCGGCGCCGAACTAACCAAAGGCGGCCTCACCGAGCAGGAGATCGAGTCCATCCTTGATGAATATGCCGGCGGCCGTTCCTACACCCATGTCCGCATACACGGCCTCATGGGCATGGCCACCAACACCGACGACACAACCGTCGTGGAGTCGGATTTCGCCCGCATCCAGTCCTTCAAGCAACGTCTGGACACCCGTTATCCCCAGCTGACCGACTTCACCGAGCTCTCCATCGGAATGTCCCACGACTGGCCCCTAGCCATCCGCCACGGCGCCACCATCGTCGTCCGCATCGGCACCTCCATCTTCGGCCCGCGGCAGTATTGATCCCTCAGCCCTTTCCTCCTTCTCCCTTTCCACCTTTTCTTCCTTCGCCTTTTCCTCCGCACGCCGGTCTCATCTGCCGCGTGTTGGCTTCGGTGTGGCTTCATCTTGTGTATAAATCCTTCTTTCCGTACATTTCGTACACCAGTACCCATTGTGGTGTACCAACCGTGTCCCTCCATCCCGTTCCGTACCTCAGAAGCCCCTCCCGTGTACCAACCGTGCCCCTGATCCCGTTCCGTACCGCAGAAGCCCCTCCCGTGTACCAACCGTGCCCCTTACCTCGTTTTGTGCCTCGAATCAACCTTTTTTGAACCGAACTCTGCTCACTATATTTAGGCGGATGACAGTCATCTGCTTTTGTCTGCACTTAATGGAAATAATGAGTCCACTTCGTACTGTGTCAAACCAAGCGTGCGACGGATCTGCCCGTTGGATGAACGGTAGTCGTAGTGGAGTTTTCGGGCCAGATCCAACTTCTGAGCCTTGCTTAAATCTTTCAAGGCATTTAGCCCGTAGCCGGACTTTACAATCTTGGTTACCTGTGTAAATAGTTCAGTGTCTGTAAGAAACTCTCCATCGTCAATCTCGGCGGCCAATTCGCAGTAGGCCTCTACGTTCTTGCTGACCATAGAAAAATAATGATGCGCATCTCTGAATATCGCCATTCCAAATATGATCGTACAATAGGATTTTGGGGCGATATAGCCATCAATCATTTTCCAGTCTCCTGGAAGTTTAGGTGCACGTCCTCTGAACATCTTTCGTCTTGGTCCGGTGTAGAGCTCTGAATATGTTTTTTCCAGTGGAAATTGTGTGAAGTAATAACCTCTTGTTCCCCACGGATAGCTGAACGGAGTGTAATTGGGATCCGCCACGTAGCCGTTTCTGTTTGTGTAGATGATGTTGTTTCTCAAAGATTGAAGATCTTTGATCGGTTTTATCGTCAGCTTTGCTTTCTTGATTCCAGAAATAGATCTGGAAATCCGTCTCCGGATAAACTCAAAGAATGCTTGGATGACTGACTCGCTACCGGAAATCACGAAATGAAAATGATTGTTCATCACTTCAAAAGCGATAATCCTTAATTCCGGGAACTTGTCCGCAGCCTGAGCTATTACGTTCATCGCAAATCTTAAGTCATCAGAGCCTGTAAAGAGAATCGGGGTCTCTTTCCCTGATGTGTAAGCGTGCCAATAAGGCCCGGCACTAAAGAATGTTGCCTCGCAACTTCTTTCCTTTTCATTGTAATTCTTCATAGTTGTCGAATATCTCAGTTAATATTGTAATCGTTAATCTTATAAAATTAAGCCCTTGTACCGGTATTCTCTTTTCGTTTATTCTGCACACTATAGCCCATTTCCCTATACCAAGGGTGTTTTGTGGAGCATTCCGTACATCAGAGGCCCCTCTCCTGTACCACACACGTTCCGGAGAGTAGTTCGTACCCCAGAGGCCCCTCTCCTGTACCACACACGTTCCGGAGAGTAGTTCGTACCCCAGAGGCCCATCTCCCCTGTACCGAACATGCTCCAGAGTGTAGTTCGTACCCCAGAGGCCCCTCTCCTGTACCGAACACGTTTCGAGTGCGGTTCGTACCCCAGAGACCCTTCTCCTGTACCGAACACGTTCCGGAGAGTAGTTCGTACCCCAGAGGCCCCTCTCCTGTACCAAATTGAAATGGAAGTGGTTTTCATACCTCAGAAAGCTTGATATTGTGCCTGGTGAGTCACGATAAATGCGCTATGTGGTTATTGGTTTACGGCAAATACAGCTGTCATAATGTCAATACGGGGTAACGAGAAACAAAAAAGCGAGTAGGTGCGATATAACCTAACTCGCTTTGCGGATTCTGTGCTCCGCGGCATTCAGTATTGTCTTTATGAATATTCAGTAACGTGTAATGGCTGATTGCCATAGAATACGGTAATACTCAATTGGCATCAGACATTGCGTCTGTTATATTCATAAAGAATATTCATTCCCTACAGCGTGCCGTTCTCGGCCTTCTCGATCATCGTCTTGTTGGCGGTGATGTAGATCTCGACACGGCGGTTCTGGGCGCGGCCTTCCTTGGTGGAGTTGTCGGCCACCGGCATGGAGTAGGACTTGCCTTCGGTGGTCATACGTGAGGAGGCTATGCCGCAGTTCTTCAGGTAGTTGGCCACGGACTGGGCCCTCTCGTTGGACAGGCGCTCGTTGACGGCGTCGGAACCGGTGTTGTCGGTGTGGCCGTAGATGGTGATGTCTGTGTCCTGCATATCGCTCATCTTGTGGCGAACTGTGAGAGTTCGTTCTTTGAGGTCTGTGACAGGGTCGATCCGTTGGTTGGGAAGAGAATACCGCTGTTGAAGGTGACCTTGATGGCCTGGAGACCGTTCTGATCCCTGTACGGTCTCTACCTGGGCGTTCTCAAGAGCCTCAAGCTCGGCTGCCTTCTTGTCCATCTTCTTGCCGATGACAGCTCCGGTTCCAGCGCCTACGGCTGTTCCGATGGCCGCTCCGATGGCCGCGCCCTTGCCGTCACCGATGGCGGCGCCGATTCCGGCTCCGATAATGGCTCCTGCTCCGGAACCGAGAAGTGTACCTTGTCCAGTCTTGGACATTGTGCCGCAGCTTGAGAAGATCATGGCTCCGCACAGAAGTGTCAAAACAACTTTCTTCATAATGTTTGATTTTTTAATGTACGGCTTCCAAAGAATGCCGTCTTTGTGTTGTCAAAAAATAAGGTGCCCCCCCCCAAAAAAAAAAGCTGCTAAAATATAAAAAAAATAGGAGCGAAGCGACCGAACGGGATTCGGGGAAACCTTTTCCCGTGCCCCACCGGGGCTGTCACGAAGTGACCAGGGGGTAGGATTATTATAAATAAGGGTGACTAAAAAGAGACTTTAGTCACCCTTGTTCTTATTCGCAAAAAAGTGAATTAATTATTTCGCGATAACACGTGCCATTTCGAGCACCTTGTTGGAATAACCCCACTCGTTGTCGTACCAAGCGCAAACCTTGACGAAGGTAGGATCGAGCTGGATACCAGCCTTCACGTCGAAGATTGAAGTGCGTGAGTCGTTGCGGAAATCGGTGGATACCAGTGGCTCGTCAGTGTAACCAAGAACACCCTTGAGCTCGCCCTCGGAAGCCTCCTTCATGGCGGCGCAGATCTCATCGTAGGTGGCTGGAGTGTTGAGCTCGCAGGTAAGGTCTACGAAGGAAACGTCAGAAGTAGGAACACGGAGAGACATACCGGTAAGCTTGCCGTTGAGCTCAGGAAGAACCTTACCTACAGCCTTGGCGGCACCTGTTGATGAAGGGATGATGTTCTCGAGGATTCCACGACCACCTCTCCAGTCCTTCTTTGAAGGTCCGTCAACGGTCTTCTGGGTAGCGGTGGCAGCGTGAACGGTTGTCATAAGGCCTCTCTTCACACCGAACTTGTCGTTGAGCACCTTGGTGATAGGAGCAAGGCAGTTGGTGGTGCAGGATGCGTTGGAGATGATGTCCTGTCCAGCGTAGGTCTTGTGGTTTACACCATAGACGAACATAGGGGTGCTGTCCTTTGAAGGAGCTGACATGATGACTTTCTTAGCGCCGGCCTGGATGTGCTTGCGGGCTGTCTCGTCAGTAAGGAAGAAGCCTGTTGACTCAACAACTACGTCTGCCTCAACCTCGTTCCACTTGAGGTTTGCAGGATCCATCTCAGCGGTGACACGGATCTTCTTGCCGTTTACTACAAGGTGTCCGTCCTCAACCTTTACGTCGCCCTTGAATGCTCCGTGAACTGAGTCGTACTTGAGCATGTAAGCAAGATACTCTGGATCGAGAAGGTCGTTGATACCTACAACCTCGATGTCGTTTGAGAAGTTCTCAACCGCTGCACGGAAAACCATACGGCCGATACGGCCAAATCCGTTAATACCAAGTTTTACCATTTTATTAGATATTAAATAAGTTGTTAATACTTTTCTTTACTAAACTAACCGCAGCCTTTCACTGCAAAAGCGATGCAAAATTATTAAAAAATTGCGGAATTTAATATATTTGTGGGCTAAAATATTAATAGAATGTCTGATGAACTGAATATACTGCTGACAAACGACGATGGTTATCAGGCTGGTGGCATACATTCGCTGGCTGACATGATGCGTCAATTTGGCAGAATCACGGCAGTCGCGCCGAAATTCCACCAGTCCGGGATGTCAATGGCGGTCTCGATGGGTGGCAGGGCGATCGCCTACAAGGAACTCCCGACGGAGGATGGAGTGCGTTGGTCCTACCTCGATGCCACTCCGGCAAGCTGCGTGAAGTATGGCCTGGACGGGATCTTCTGGCCTCAGAAGCCGGATGTCGTGGTCTGCGGAATCAACCACGGCTCCAACGCTGCCACCGCGGCGAACTATTCCGGAACCCTCGGCGCGGCGGAGGAAGCCGCCCTGAACGGAATATTAGGCATCGGAGTCTCGCTCGACACTATGAGCCTGGACGCGGACTTCTCCGTTGTCAATGAATATTTCCCCGGCATATTCAGAAAACTTTGGGCGTGTCATAACCCGAAGTCAGGAATATATTATAATGTCAATTTTCCGAATATTCCGGCATCGGCTGTCAAAGGCATCCGTGTGGGACATCAGGGGCTGGGGCATTGGGAGAAGGAGTTCAAGCCTTGGGACGCTGAGCTTTTCGCCAAAAGGGGAGTCCGTCCGGAGGATCTGGGGCACACGTCATTCCCGAAGGCCGAGGAGGGGGGAGACCCTTTACATGATGATGGTCGGGGAATTTAAGGACGATTCGCCGGTGGATGACATTCTGGCCGATCATCACATCCTCGCCGACGGGTACATCTCCATTGTCGCCCACAACATCAACAGTTCGGACCACGAGGAGATCGCCAGGTTGAACGGACTTGGGTTCAATGAAGATTTTTAAAGAATATGCGCTACTATATCATAGCCGGAGAGGCGTCCGGGGATCTGCACGGATCCAATCTTATGCGGGGGCTTTACGCTGAGGACCCCGAGGCTGACATCCGCTTCTGGGGCGGAGGGCTTATGGATGCCGTCTATAAGGAGCATCAGCAGGGAACCGGCCTCGTGAAGGACTACAAGGATGGGGCTGTCATCGGCTTCACCCAGATTCTGCTTCACGTCAGAGCCTTCGCCAAAAGGTTCACGGACTGCACCACGGACATCCTCCGCTGGAAGCCGGACGTGGTGATTCTCATTGACTATCCCGGATTCAACTTCCGTGTCGCCGAGTTCGCCCACAAGGCCGGATTCAAGGTCTTCTACTACATCGCCCCTAAGGTCTGGGCCTCAAGGGAGAGTCGTGTGAAGAAGCTCAAGGCGTTCGTGGACAAGCTGTTCATCGTGTTCCCGTTCGAGATCCCGTACTTCACTGAGAAAGGCGTTGACTTTATATATAAAGGTAATCCGCTGATCGATGCGATCGACAATTCTGAGGCCTTCAAGGAGACCCGTGAGGAGTTCCTGGCGAAGACGGGGCTGCCTGACAGGCCGATGATCGCCCTCCTGGCCGGATCCAGAAACGGCGAGATCAGCTCGATGATGCCGACCTTTATGGAATTTGCCGACAGGCTGCATTCCATCCCTGAATATTCAGAATACCGCTTCGTCGTGGCAGCTGCTCCGGCCCGCTCGGAGAGCGACTACACCAAGTACATAAGGGGGCGTGAATATGTCAGCGTGGTCTTCGGCCAGAGTTATGCCGTGATGCGTCACGCCAAGGCCGCGGTGGTCAATTCCGGCACGGCTTCGCTGGAATGCGCGCTGATCGGGACTCCGCAGGTGGTCGCCTATAAGGGTTCGGATCTTAACTTCCAGATAGCCAAGTCGATAATAAAGATCCAATATATCAGTCTCGGCAATCTGATTCTTGACAGGATTTGTTTCCGGGAGCTTCTCCAGTACTATTTCACGCCGGAGAACGTGCTGAACGAGGTCCGGAGGATGATCGAGGATGAGGAGTATCGTTCCACGATGCTGTCCGGCTATCAGGAGATCCGTGACGCTCTCGGTGGAGAGGGCGCTTCGGCTGCTGTGGCAAGAGCGATGATTGAAGAATTAAGAAAGTGACCAAAGAACAGGATATTAACACATTGAATATGAAAAGAATAGCATTGATCGCATTGGTGATTGTGGCCGGAACCGTGGCTGCGTATTCGCGGACAGAGCAACAGCTGCCGACGGAAATTTACGTTGAAGGCGCGAAGAACCATGTCCAGGGAATCGCCTACGACAGCTCCGCCGGCAACATGTACTTCTCTTTCACGACCAGCTTCATCAAGACGGACATGGAAGGAAAGGTTGTGGGTTCAATAGACAGGATCCAGGGACATCTTGGAGCGATGACATTCAATCCTTCGGACAGAAAGGTTTACGCCTCTCTCGAATGTAAGGACGATGTCATCGGAGCCGGACTTTCCTCTTTCGCCAAAGGCAGGTCGATGTTCTACATCGCGATCATTGACGTTGACAAGGTCACGGAGGTCGGCATGGACTCGGAGGACAATGACGCATTCAGGATCGTCTGCGTGAAGGATGCCACGAGGGACTACCACATGACCGGTTTCGCCGACAAGGAATATGAGCATTTCTATGGCTGCTCCGGAATCGACGGCGTGACGATCGCCCCGAAACTCGGCAAGAAAGGCGGAAAGAACTATCTCTATGTGGCTTACGGCATCTACGGCGACCTTGGCCGCAACGACAACAACCATCAGGTGCTGCTCCGCTACACGACATCAGGAAGCTTAATGAATATGCAGGGAAGGTGAAGTTCGGGGATTTCTATGGGGAAGGTCCGGACAAGCCTTTGGACAAGTATTTCGCCTACACCGGCAACACGAACTGGGGTGTGCAGAACCTGGCTTACGACGCGGAGACGGGGAAGATGTTCATGGCTGTGTACAAGGGGCGCAAGAGCATATTCAAGAATTATGACTTGTTCGTGTTTGACGTGGCTGAAAAGCCTGTCAAGAAGTCGTTGGCCGGTGTCCTCTACGACAGGACGAAGCATAAGGTGATCGGTTCGCGGGAGAATCCGGTTCCAGGCTTTTACTTCAAGTACGGTTCCACCGGTATTTGTCCAGTGGGCGGCGGGCTGTACTATTTCGCGGAACCGGGAAAGAGTTCCGTCACCGGCAACCAGTACTCCAGGACCCGACTTTACCGCTGGACCGGTGATCCGGACAACCCGTTTGAGAGATTGTAGTGCTGCCTAAGCCACAAAACATCTAAGTGCTGATCCGGTAAATTTGTTGGTAAATTTCATCGCAGGGTAGTAAATTTCGTGTGTCTGACGAAATCTACTACCCTGCTTTTATTGTCCTTTGGAAGGTGTTGTCTAAATTTACGATTGAATTTTAACACAACACCTTATGACAAGTTTTTTAGAAAGGGTCGGCGTCGGGATTGTTCTGCCCCTGTGTCTGTTGATGTCCTTCGGATGTGCGGACTACTCCCCGGACATCGACAACATCCACAAGAGGCTTGACGCCATGGAGGACAACCAAATCGCCACCATCGAGAGTCAGGTCGTCTCGGTCAACTCCTCGATTTCCAATTTTGAGAAGGCCGATGCGGATCTGAAGGAAATGATCGCGAACCTTCAGAAGGCAGCTGGGGAGTTTGAGAAAGCAATCTCGGAGAACGGGGAAAGCATCTCCGCATTGAAGACCGGCCTTGAGAAAGCGGTCGAGGATCTTAAAAACAGCGACAGGGCGGACAAGGAATATGTCCTTGACTCCCTCGGCAAGGCCAAGGCCATGCTGCTTGCGTTGCTGGAGTCGGAGAAGACCGAGTTGAATGGCAAACTGACTTCAATCAACAACACCATCTCGTATCTTCAGAAAAAGGATGCCGAACTTGAGAAGAAAATTACGGATTTGAGAATCTACATCGACAAGGACCTGAAGGAGACCAAGGACTGGGCTAATGCGACATTTATGACTTTGGACCAGTATGACGCCATTGTGGACCAGCTCGGCGGGATCGAAGGCGAGATAGCTGGTCTCAAAACCTCGATGACTAACCTTGAGACCCGTCTGACGGAGAAATATTCAAAGGATCTGAAGACAGCGTCGGATGGAGTGAAGTCAAGGCTTGGCGAGGAGGTCGATGGTCTGAATGACAGGATCGACAAGGTGGTCTCTGACATCACCAAGGCCTACATCGACGCCATCGCCACTTTCCGTGAGGAAATGGAAAAATGGTGGAACGAAAGCCTGAAGAAAGCCATCGATGACAGCGAGGCCTCTATGAAATCGTGGGTGAACAGCACTTTGGACGGCTACTGGACGATCGCCCGGACCAAGGATTCCCTCAAGGCGCTTAATGATGACATTGAGAATCAGCTTGAGGCGCAGAAAAAACTGTTGAATGATTTGATCAGTGAAAACGCGGGGGATATTACTGCTCTTGAGGACAGGTTGAAGAAAGTCAATGATGACCTTAAGGCGTTGGCGGATCGTTTCCCGGTCTTCACGTCTGACTTGAACAAGGCGAAGGAGAATCTTACCACTGCCTACAAGAAAGCAATCGAGGATGCCATCACTGATTTCAAGGGTGTTTTTGAGGCTACGATCAAAGCTCGTGTTGATGCCGCGTATGACAGTTTCACGAAAACATTTTCGACAAAAGAGGCTGAAATGAGGAGGGTGATGGCTTCTATCAATAGCGATCTCGCTTCCCTTGATTTCGCTGGCCTTATTTCCTCCTTTGACTCCGATGCAGTCTCTGGCGTTTGTCCCGACGAGCGATGACGGGAGTGTGATTCTCTCCTACAACGTCGAGTCTTTGGAAAAGACCATCGATGTCTCTCTGGAGATCCGCCCTGAGCGGCTGCTGTCCTCAATAGGAGCCGCTGATGTGTCGGCGTATGCGTTGCTCACAAAGACAAGGGCTTCGGTCGGGGATGAGGTCGCTCTGAAAGTTCAGAGAATCACCAAGGCAAAGAACGGAGTCCTGAATGTCAGGATTGAGCCGGGGGGTACTGTTGGATGACTTTATTGCAGGACGAGTCTCCGCCGGTTTCAGGGTCGTTGTCCGTGACGTCTCCACACGGTTCACTCCTTTGAAAGTCGCGAAAATAAGACCGCCTTTGATCCAATATACTACCGCGTCCGGAAGTATGGTTGACATTTCTTCATCTTTATATGCCAAAGACGCGAATAATAAAACTTTGAACATCGTGCACACCAAGTATGGTGAAATCGGCTTTGACGGTGATGCAGACAAAGTGAATCTTAATTGGTATAAATCTGCTGACTTAAAGACAATCAAGCTCCTCAAGAAAGCAAAGCCTGATTACGAGATATATTTTCGAGACTGCAATCTTCTTGAAGAGGTGGATCTTGAGTTATTGGACGTGTCGGCAGTCACTAATTTTCAACAGTCATTTTATAATTGTAGTAAGCTGACTACAAAATCGTTGAAAATCTCCTCTTGGAGGCCTCAGAACCTTGATTATACCAACTTTACATTCTATGGATGCTCAGGGTTGACTTCCTTGGATTTGTCCAAATGGAAAATGGATAAGGTGACTAGCGTGCCTGGAATGTTCAATGGATGTTCGTCGCTTGAGACGTTGGATTTGTCAGGTTGGAATTTGGATAAAGCAAACTGGCACGATGTCAGTGATAATTATGGAAAGACGGTGAGGTGTATGTTCTATGGTTGTAAGAAATTGAAGACCATCAGAATGGTAGGCTGCAGCAACGCCACTATGAATCTGGTCAAGCGTGATCTTGGTGTGGCCGGCATAAACCCTACAATCGTGACCCGATAACCCTAAAATGGAAGAATCAATGAATATAATAAGAATATTACCGGCTCTTCTGAGCCTGATTCTGCTGGTGTCCTCCGGATGCGCTGACTACGATGCTGAGTTCAAGCGTGTGGATGACCGCATCGATGAAATCGAGAACAACCGCATCCCGTCCATCGACAAGCAGCTTGAAAAGATAAACGCTTCACTCCCGGAGTTGGAGCGGACAGATTTGGAAATCAAGAAGATGATCGAGTCCTTGGACAAGACCGCCGATGATCTTCGCAAAGACATCGGTGAGAACGAGAACCGCGTTTCAGAGGTTCGCTCTGAACTCGAAAAAAGGCTGTCAAGGAACTCCAGGACAGTGACAAGACCAACAAGGAGGAACTGATCGCTGACATAAATGAAGCCAAGGCTACCGTCTTGGCCAATCTTGAGGCGATGAGAGGACGGAAATGCAGGGCAAACTGTCCGACATAGATGAAATGATCTCTGATCTGAAAGATAAGGATCAAGAATTGGAGAAACAGATTTCTGTTCTCAAGACCTATGTTGATGATGAATTGAAAGGCATCAGGGACTGGGCCACAGCCACATTCGCGACGTTGGAGCAGTATAATGGTATTGTGGAACGGATTGGAGGGATCAACACGGAGATGTCTGAACTGAAGAAGTCTTTGTCTGACCTTGAGACCCGCCTGACAAACAAGTTCGACGAGGATTTGAAAAAGGCGGTCAGTGACCTTGAATCCAAGATAGGTGAGGAAGTTTCCGGTCTTAATGGCAGGATAGACAAAGAGGTGTCAGATCTTACACAGGCTTACACATCGGCCATCGCCAAGACTCGCGCAGAGCTTGAAAGCGCATGGACAGAAAAGGTCAAGACCTCTCTTGAGGAGTTGGAGAAATCCCTTAAACTTTGGGTGAACGAGAAACTTACAGCCTACTGGACGATAGAGGAGACCAAGGCGGCTCTTGAGGCTCAGAAAAAGGATCTCGAAAACCAGTTGAAGGCTCAGGAAGCCTATCTGAGAGGATTGATCGATGCTAATGCGGGAGAGATCAAGGACCTGAAAGAGGCTCTGACAGAGACCGAGAACGCTCTTGCGGACAACACCAAGAGTCTGGAGGACTTGTTCGCGGAGCTTGAGCAGTCAAAAAAGGACATCAAGGTTGCTTATGAGGCCGCGATCAATGATGCCATAGCTTCGTTGAAAGGTGTTATGGACAAAGAACTTGCCGACAGGATAGACAGCCTCAACAACAGTTTTGCCGAGAGAGTCGAGGCGTTGGAGTCAAGGATTGAGAAATGCAAGGATGACTTGGCTTCGATAATCGAGGCTGTAGAGGACGCGCGTGATAAGATAAGAAACGTGATATCATCGTTTGTATATTTCCCGACATATTCAGATGGATCGGTTGAGGTCTTCTGTGAAGGTGACAAGAAGTCTCTGACATTGAAATTCGAGGTCCGTCCGTTCTCAGCCGCCGAGGCTCTTAATGTAGACAATGTGTCGATCCTCACTCAAAACGTGGAGCCAAAAAACTATGTTATTCCTCTTAAGTTGAGCGGAATCACAAGCACCGGGAACGGCATCGTTCTGATGGACATAGATGCTTCCGGCCTTCCTCTCATCTTTACAAATGGTTCTAGTAAGTTCAACGTTCTGGTGTCAATAAGAGATGCTTCCAAAGGGTGGGATATGATTTCCGGATTTATTCCTATTGTCCCTGTTGTGGTGACAAACCCTTAAGAGAAAGATGAATATGTTTGACTGTTAACATTTGAAAGAAATGAAAGAATATATTGGAAAAATTAAAGTTGCCTTGATGTGCGCGGGTCTTGCCGCAGCTTTCGGCTGTGCGGACTATTCTCCGGATCTTGATGAGATCCACGAGAATCTGGACGGAAAGGATGCGTGGGTCACATCCATAAACCAGCAGATCGAGAAGATCAACGCTTCCATTCCGAAGTTGGAGCAGACCGACAAGGACATGAAGGACATGATCGGTTCCCTGGAGGAGACCGCCGGCGATCTCAGGAAAGCTATCACGGAGAATGGGAAACGGATTTCAGCAGTGAAGTCCGATCTTGAGAAAGCGGTGGAAGAATTGAGGAAAAGCGACAATGCCAACAAGGAAGAACTTATCAGGGCAATAGAACAAGCCGAAAAAGAGGTTCTTGTGACTCTTGAGACAATGAAGTCTGAGATGAACGTGAAATTGTCAGACATAGGCGGCGCGATCTCCGACCTGAAAAAGAAAGATGCGGATTTGGAAGGCAAGATCTCGGATTTGAAATCGTATGCCGGAAAAGAATTGAAAGGCACTGAAGATTGGGTCAAGGCCACTTTCGCGACTTTGGAACAGTACAATGACATCGTGGAGCAAATCGCTGGCATTGATATCGAAATCGCCGGATTGAAGACCTCAATGACTGATCTTGAGGAGCGTCTGACAAAGAACTTCACAGAGTCGTTGAACAAGACTGTCAGCGATCTGGAATCAGCTGTCGCTGACGAGGTCGCCGGGTTGAATGACAGAATCTCAAAAGAGGTTGCAGATCTGACAAACGCTTTCGCCGAGGCCATCTTAAGAGCCCGGAACGAGATTGAGGCAGCCCTGGGAAAAGAACCTTAAGGATTCGGTGAATGATTTGAAGTCATCCCTTGAGTCTTGGGTGAATGATAAATTTAAGGCTTACTGGACGATTGAGGAAACGAAGGCGGCCCTTGAGACTCAGAAAAAGGCTCTTGAAGGTCAATTGCTTGTGCAGAAAACCGCTTTGGAGGAAATGATCAAGGCAAATTCGAAAGACATCGAGGATTTGAAAGCGGCCTTGGCCGTGACCAATAAGGCGATTGAGGACAACGCGAAGGAGATCGAAGGCTTAAAGTCGGATTTGGATGAGGTCAAGGCTGAGGTCAAAGAGGCGTATGAGAGAGCCATCAGAGATGCGATAGCCTCCCTGCGAAATGAGTTGTCTGCGGACATCACGGCCGCGATCAATGATGCGGACAGTAAGGTTCAGGGCGAGATTGATCGAATGAGTTCGGAAATCCGGAAGATGGAGAAATCTGTCAGCGACAAGATAACACAAAGCTCAGAATGCTGTCAACAAGGTGCTGTACAGAATACAGTCTTTGGTTTATGTCCCTTATACCGAGGATGGAGTAGCTGTAGTGACAAGATATGGCTCGGGTTCCATTGTGAAATTCGTGACGTTGGAATTCGAGGTACGGCCTTCCTCCGCGCTGTACTATCTGAAAAAAAAGGATAACATTAAGATAACGGCGCATTATCCGAATAATGAACAGAAGGATCTTTACATAAATAATGACAATGACTTTAAGGTGTATGGCGGTTATATTGTCATCAAGGTGAACGCCACCTACATCTCTGATTCGTTTGTGCGTGGCGAGATGGCAGCCTTCGCCAGAGTCCACATCGAGAACGTGACGATGGGCTGGAATCTGTCGTCTGAATATATTCCTTTGAGGATGGCTGAATAAGACGTGAGGGTTAACACCTTGATTATATTGTCTTGTGTACATTTGTGAAAATCGTTGAACAATAACTCAATACCTTATGACAAAATTTCTAGAGAGAATCGGCGCCGGGATTGTTCTGCCCCTGTGTCTGTTGATGTCCTTCGGATGTGCGGACTACTCCCCGGACATCGACAACAGCCACAAGAGGCTTGACGCCATGGAGGACAACCAAATCGCCACCATCGAGAGTCAGATTGTCTCGGTCAACTCCTCGATTTCCAATTTTGAGAAGGCCGATGCGGATCTGAAGGAAATGATCGCGAACCTTCAGAAGACAGCGGGGAAGTTTGAGAAAACAATCTCGGAGAACGGGGAAAGCATCTCCGCATTGAAGACCGGCCTTGAGAAAGCGGTCGAGAATCTTAAAAACAACAGCGAGGGCGCGCGGACAAGGAATATGTCCTTGACTCCCTCGGCAAGGCCAAGGCCGTGCTGCTTGCGTTGCTGGAGTCCGAGAAGACCGAGTTGAACCGCAATCTAACCTTAATCAATAATACAATAGAGGATCTTCAGAAGAAGGATGTCGGGCTTGAAAAGAAGATCTCTGAGCTTAAGGCCTACGCCGCCAAGGAACTTAAGGAGACCAGGGACTGGCTCAAGGCCACCTTTATGACGCTGGAGCAGCACGACACCATTGTTGGGCTGCTTGGTGGAATTAAGGGAGAGATCGCAGCACTGGAGACTTCCATGACAGATCTTGAGACCCGCCTGACAGAGAGATATTCAAAGGAACTGAAAGCCGCCGCAGGTGAAGTCAAGTCAAAACTCGGTGAGGAGGTCGCCGGTCTGAATGAAAGGATTGACACGGAGGTCGAGGCCATTACCTTGGCCTACACCGCCGCCACCTCCACTGTCCGTGGGGAGTTGGACAAATGGTGGAGCGAGAACCTGAAGAAATCAATTGACGACTGCGAGTCCTCGATGAAATCCTGGGTGAACAGCACTCTGGACGGCTACTGGACGATAGTCGAAACCCAAGGTGCGCTTAAGGTTCAGAAAGAGTTCATCGAAGGCCGGTTCGAGGCGCGGAAGAAATACCTGAATGATTTGATCAAAGCCAATGCGGCAGACATCAAGGCTCTGGATGACAAATTGAAAGAACTCGATGAGACTATAAGGAAAAACGCTGCCGACATCGAATCCGCCGGCAAGGAGTTGGAGCAGGCAAAGGTTGACCTGACCAAGGCCTACACTGACGCGGTCACCGAGGCCATCACGAAGTTCAATGGCACGTTCTCGGATGAAATCGTCAAGCGGATCGCCGCCGTGAACTCAGACCTTGATGACAGAAACGAGAGAATCGAGGGCAAGATGTTTTATCTTGAGTCATTGGTCAAGGCTCTTGAGAACAAACTGTCTGTATTCCTGAATGCCAGCCTGGCTTCAAGAATCCAGTCGGTGTCATGGTTCCCATTGTCTTCGGACGGCAAGGTGACCCTTTACTATGACAGGGGTGACCCTGATTTCCCGGGAAGTGAGAATTACAGGTACATCACCTTCAGGTTTGAGGTGCGCCCGGCAAGTGAAGCGGCCAACATCACAGCGGAGTTGCTGTCAGCCCGTCTGCTTTACACAAAGACCAGAGCCGCTGCCGGAGAGGATGTGGAACTGGACATAACTGATTTCAAGAACGAGTTCGGTGTCATCACCGTTACCATTGATGCGTCCAAGGTTGATAAGGCTTTCATTGACGGCAAGATACCCGCGAGTGTGGCCGTGGCTGTCGGAAATCTCAGCACGGAGTATGTCCCTCTTAAGGCTCAGGCGCTTGAACCGCCGGTTATCCGTTATACCACAACTGACGGAGAAATGCTGCCGGACAGTGAGATCGTAGGAGTGAGAGGTTTTAGTAAAGATGGCGGCATTCTGAACAGGAAGCATCTATGGTAGGATTGACTTTACAGGGGCTGAGATTGGGGAACTGTTACTCAATCTCAGTAGAAAGAGTTATGAAGAAGATCCAAACGCAACATTGATGAAAATAAAGGTGTGCAGGAATGTTGCGGTGGCTGAATCCGGTATTTACATAGAATTGAAATTTAGAAACCAATACAAACTTGAATTTGCGGATTTGGAAAAGTTGGATGTTTCGAAAGTCGATAATTTTATGGAGATGTTTGCTTGGTGTACAAGACTGAAGGATTTGAGGATATCGTCTTGGAAGCCTAAACCCAAGGATATATATCAAGCCTTTTATCGCTGCAGTAATTTAGAGACATTGAACCTTTCGGGATGGGATATGAGCCAGATTGAAAGAGTTACTGAACTGCTCTATAACTGTGCGTCACTTAAAGAATTGTATTTGGATAACTGGAATCTGAACAATTACACCGGAGGATCATATCCATATCCACAGGTATATGAAGGGAATGTTTTTTCAGCGGTATCAACTGCCGAAGGCGCGATTTTTTTTAATATATACGTCAGAAACTGCAATAAGAAGACCGTGGAAGCAGTGAAAAGATGGGTCAATCACTCGGTGATTGTCCAAGGCGAACCGCTCAAAGATGGTCGTTGCAACATAGTAACAAAATAAAATCACTTAATGAATATAAACACAATGAATATGAAAAAATATATTGCCGCCCTTTTCGGCGCGATCGCCCTTCTGGCATCCGGCTGCGCTGATTACGACTCAGACATCAAGTACCTTGAGCAAAGGATCGATGACATCGAGGGCAACCGGATAAAATCCATCGAATCGCAGATACAGAACATCAGAGCCTCGCTACCTAGGCTGGAGCAGGCGGACAAGGATCTCAAGGACATGATCACAGCCCTTGAGGGTACAGCCGCAAGTCTCGGCAAGTCGCTGGCCGACAATTCGAAAAACATTTCCGATGTGAAGGCCGACCTTGAGAAGTCGGTCAAGGAGCTTCAGGCCAGTGACAAGGCGAACAAGGATGAGCTTATCGCCGCGATCAACACCGCCAAGGGCAAGATTCTCGCCGACCTTGAGGCTGTCAAGGCCGAGATCGAGGGCAAACTTGCCAACATAGACAACGCAATATCAGACCTTAAGGAAAAGGATGCTGAGTTGGAGAAGAGGATTTCAGGCCTTGAGGAATATGTTGACAAGGAAATCAAAGACGCAAAAGACTGGGCGGCAGCCTCGTTCGCGACATTGACGCAGTATGGCGGCATTGTGGAGCAAATAGCGGGCATCAACGCCGGGATCAGTGGCTTGAAGACATCCCTCACTGACCTTGAGGCCCGTCTCACGAAGAAGTTCGCGGAGGATCTGGACAAGGCCGTGAGTGATCTCAAGGGCGAGATCGCTGATGAGGTCGCCGGCCTTGGCGAAAGGATTGACAAGGAGGTGGCCGACATCACCGCAGCCTACCAGGCCGCCATCTCGTCCACACGTGAGGATCAGGAGAAAGCCTGGACCGCGAATCTGAAGGCATCCATTGAGGAGTTGGAGGAATCCCTCAAGTCTTGGGTGAATGAGAGACTGACCGCCTACTGGACAATCGAGGAGACCAAGGCGGCCCTTGAGGCTCAGAAGAAGAAAGACCTCGAAACGCAGTTGGAGGCTCAGAGGGTTCTTCTGAAAGGTCTGATTGACGCCAACACCGGTGACATCACCAAACTGAACGAGGCTTTGGTGGAGACCGAAAAGAACATCGAGGCCAACACCAAGGCGATTTCCGATTTGAGAGCTGACTTGCAAAAGGCCAAGACAGACATCACAGTCGCCTATAAGCAAGCCATTGAGGACGCGATCACTGGCCTTGAAGGGAGGCTGGACACCAAGCTGGAGAACGAGATCAAAGCAGTAAATGACAGGATCAAAGAGATTTTCGACACGTGGGAAAACCGTATCAAAACCTGTGAGGACCAGGCGAAGAATGCGATTGACAAGATGAACGAGGCGACTGAAGGACATGGGAAGCAAGATCCAGTCCGTGACCTATCGTCCTGAGTATTCCGACGGAGTCCATAATGTGTATAGAGACACCAAGTCATTCAGAATCAGGTTTGAGATACGTCCGGCCGGATTGACTTCAAAGTTGAATGCCGACAATGTCAAGATGCTTGCCTATGTTGACTGGGGAAGAGGTCAATGGCGTTCCATAGACCTTGCTGTCAAAGGGATTCTGCCTGAATCAAACGGTGTGATAGCGGTCAAGGTCTCAGCGGAAGACATAAAGAACTCTTCGACTTCATTGTTTGACTCCACGTGGAAGTATCCAACCTACGCGAAGCTTCTCATAGAGGATTCCGCCATGGGTTGGGAAATCTCATCCGACTTCATTCCTCTTAAAGTCGTGGATGGCGCTTTGGAGCCGGACATGATCAACGGTCATGTGTATGTCGAGATGGGCGACGGCCTGAAATGGGCCAACTGCAACGTGGGCGCGGACAAGCCTGAGGAAAGTCGGGGCGCTTTTCGCCTGGGGTGAGACGACACCGAAGGCCACGTATTCCCTGGACAACTACAAATGGTACAAGGATGGGAACTACACCAAGTACACTTCCACAGACAGCAGGCAGATCCTGAGCAAAGAGGATGATGCCGCCACCGCCAACTGGGGAGGAACTTGGCGTACTCCGACCAGTAATGACATCTTTAAACTTTTGGATTATTGTAAGTGTACATGGGATGATGCAAGAAACGGCTATGTCCTGACAAGTGAATCCCCTGGTTATGAAGGTAACAGCCTCTTCTTCCCGTCACCGGATTATAATCCGACCATTTACAAGGGATTGTACTGGACCTCATTTGTGAATGTGAATAGGCATGTGGAAAAAGCGGGTGTTTTTTCCATGATCAAGAGCAATGGAATGGTTGGACTCTCGTCAGCCCCTCGCCACCTCGGTCTGCCGATCCGTCCGGTGTCGTTTTAATCCATGCGGTCAACCGCGGCGCTGTCGGCGACAAGGCCTGTCGGAGTGACGGGGATCAGCGTTTCATGACGCTTAGATCCACAGGCCCCGGAACGCCTTTCACGACGGCCTTGTCGGTGAACTGCCAGAAGGTCCAGCCGTCGAAGTCAGGCCTGTCCTTCTCGTAGTGGGCTATCCAAACAGGATAGTTGTCCGTGATCCTCTTGCTGAGCCAGTCACGGGCAAAGGAAGACCCCGTGTAGACAATAGGCTTTTTACCGTAGTGACCCTCAATGGTTTCCAGCCATTTGAGGGCCTCTTCGTTCAGTTTCTTCATCGACCCTCCCCGATGTATGGTCTCGATGTCCAGAACCGGAGGCAAGTCCTTGAATCTCAGGTCGCCAACCGTCTTGATGAATAGCCTTGCCTGAGCCTCGCCGTCCTTTGAACTCCTGAAGAAGTGGTACGCGCCTCTTCTAAGGCCAGACCTGCCGGCGTCCTGCCAGTTCCTTTTGAAATCCTTGTCCACCATCGACACCCCTTCCGTAGCCTTTATGAACACGAAACTGACAGGCCTGATGTCTTTAGCCAGATGGTGATCACGGATTGTTTTTCCACGTTTGTCCGTCAGCACGTAAAGGGAATCCCAAACGATGTCGCCGGCGTTGTGGTGGGAGATGTCGATTCCGTAGCGCCAGTCTCCTGGCGGAACCTTGGCCCCTGTCTCGTGTCCGCCTCCGCCACCCTGGCTGATGAACATAACCGCCAGAGCCAGAATGACTGACGCGGCGATGCCGACAGCCGTCCAGACTCCTATATTCACTTTCTTGGGCTTCCTCTTTTTCCTCCGGGGACGTTTTGCCGGTGATGTCCTGGCTTTCTGTGCGCCGGCCTTTTTCCTGGCGGCTGAACCCTGAATATTCTTGTTTTTCGCCTCTGGCATATTCATAAAATCCTTGAAACCGCGGCGACCGTGGCCACCGCCTCACAAAATTAATGAATATTTCTGACTATCTTTGTACGCAGTATATTTAAAAAGGACTAATGAACTGGTTCATCGAGATATTCACGGAACCGTCTTATATTCAGGCGATTCTCGTCCTGTCGCTGATTTGCGTCGCCGGCCTTCTTTGCAACAAGATCAAGATAAAGGGGGTAAGCCTTGGCGTGACGTTCGTGTTTTTCGCCGGAATTGTTGTCGGGCATTTCGGGCTCAGCGTTGATCCCCGTATGCTGGCGTTGGCGCAGAACTTCGGCCTTGTGCTCTTTGTGTTCACCCTTGGCCTGCAGGTCGGCCCGAGTTTCTTCCCCCTTCGCTGAAGAAAGGAGGCATCAAACTGAATATCCTGGCGTTCGCGGTGCTTCTGGTAGGCACTTTGATGACGTTGGGAATAAGTAAGTTATGCGGAATATCGCTGCCGGTGGCGACCGGACTTCTCACCGGTGCGGCGACCAACACTCCGATGCTTGGAGCCGCGCAGCAGACCCTGCTCCAGACAGATCCGGGGGCTGTGGATGTCTCCAATCAGATGGCCACGGCCTGCGCTGTGGGTTATCCTTTCGGAGTGGTCGGCGTGATTCTTTGCGTGGTGGTCCTTTCGGTCATATTCCGTAAGAACCGCGGCCCAAAGGACACTCACAACAACCAGACATTCATCAACGAGTTCAGTGTGAGCAATCCGGCTGTCTTCGGCAAGACGATCCGGGACATCATGAAGGACGCACATCAGAATTGTAGTGTCAAGGGTTTGGAAATATGGCGGTGAAGGCCGCGGTCAGGTGATCATCCCGGACGGGGACACCGTGCTGGAAAAGGGGGAGCATGTGCTTGTGCTGACCCGTGAGAAGGACGCCGGGGCTGCCGAGCAGCTCTTCGGAGAGAAGGTTGTTAAGGATTGGAACAAGAAGGACATCGACTGGAACCATCTGGACGGAATGCTTGTTTCCCGTCATATTTTCGTGACCAAGACGAGCGTCAACGGAGCCAAACTTGGGGATCTGCATCTGCGTAACGTTTACAGAATCAACATCACAAGGGTTATAGCGCGCGGGCATCGACCTGCTGCCGTCCCGTGACCTCAGACTTCAGATCGGAGACAAACTGACGATCGTAGGAGAACAGAAAGCGATTGACCGTGTGGCGGAGGTGCTTGGTAATCAGGAGAAAGAGCTCCGTAATCCGAATCTGCTGTTCATTTTCATCGGACTTATGCTCGGATTGATTCTGGGCAGCCTTCCGATTTCCATTCCGGGAATGAGTGTCCCGATCCGTCTCGGGATCGCCGGCGGCCCGATCCTGATCGGCATCCTGATGGGGGCGTTCGGTCCGAGGATCCACTTGACCACCTATACGACACACAGTGCGAATCTGATGCTCAGGCAGTTCGGTTTGACGATCTATCTGGCTGGATTGGGACTCAGCGCAGGACCTGACTTTTTCGAGACTGTCTTGAGGCCGGAAGGCTTGCTGTGGATCGGGATCAGTGTGCTCTTGGCCATTGTGCCGGTGCTGCTTGTCGGCTTTGTCGCCGCTAAATTCTGCAAGACGGACTATTCGGAGAACGTCGGGATGCTGTGCGCCTCGATGGCCAATCCTATCGCCCTTAACTATGCACTTACCACGGTTGACGATGACGAACCGTCTGTCGCTTACGCCACCGTCTATCCGATGGAGATGTTCCTCCGTGTCATTTCCGGGCAGGTGATGATGCTGCTTTAGAACGAATGAACCTGTAAATGTCCGGCAGGATGAGTACCGGCGAGGTGCAGAGGAGAATCCAGCCCCAGTCGGAGAGCGGAAGCGGGGAGACCTCGAAGAAGGCTCCGAAGCAGTTGACGATCAGGAACTGGCCGGCCAGGATGATTCCAGCGACCCAAAGACATCCGTAGCAGGCGGAAGCCTTGAACCTCTTGCGGTTGAAGAAGAAATCAAGAATATCCTGAAGAACGCTTCCGTCAGTCTTGAAGTATCTGGCGTTGAACAGATTCCAGAACTGGAGCAGCACGAATGTCGTGAAGAACACTCCCAGCTCGTAGCCTGAAAGATGTGCCTTTGTGTGGGCCGAGAACGCTCCGCTGAAGAACTCTCCGACAACATTCCAGTGAAGCAGGTCGGCAACGGAGCTGATGTCCATATGCCAGAGAAGCTGCCAGAGAAGAGCCAGATAGACAAAGAAGAATATTCCCGAAAAGGCTATCCGCTTACCCATCCGTCGGTCGATGATGTGGCTCTTCTGGTCGCGTGGCTTGTCTTCCATAACCCGGCGGTCAGGTGGCAGGGATGACAGGGCCATCGCCGCGAATGTGTCCATTATCAGGTTCACCCACAGCATCTGAGTGACGGTCAGCGGTGAGTCCAGACCGATGAACGCGCCAAGGAGCACGATCAGGCAGGCGCAGACGTTGATCGTCATCTGGAACAGGATGAACCGCTTGATGTTCAAGTACAAGGATCGTCCCCACAGGATGCCTTTGCCTATGCTGGAGAACGAGTTGTCGATGATCGTCACATCGCTGGCCTCCTTTGCCCTCGCCGTTCCGTCACCCATCGAGAGCCCGACCTGTGCCTTTTTCAGAGCCGGAGCGTCGTTCGTTCCGTCACCGGTTACCGCCACGACCTCGCCCATCTCCTGAAGCAGGGTGACGAGACGGACTTTGTCCTCGGGACGGGCACGGGATAGGACCCTTAGATTCGGAATCACTTCCTTTTTGAGATATTCGTCACTCTTGGCTGCGAACTCGGGGCCGGTGATGGTCAGAGGATTGGTCTCGTTGGCGCCGATGATCCCGGCCTGACGGGCTATCTCGCTGGCGGTAAGGGCGTTGTCCCCGGTCACCATGATCACCCTGACCCCGGCGTGACCTGAACAGGTGTCGATCGCCTGACGCACATCGTTCCTGATCGGATCGGCGATGCCGACAATGCCTATGAATATTAGTCTGGAGTCGTCCGCTGACATATTCCTTATGGCGAATCCCAATGTCCTCATCCCCTTTGACTGCCATGTCGCCAGAGTGGCGAGCACGCTTTCCTTGGACGGGCCGCCGTCAATGACATCGGAAGTCTCCAGCAGAAGCTCCGGCGCGCCTTTCACAAAAAGATATTCATTGCCGGAAACCGGGTCAAGCGCTTCGGTGCTCATCCTCTTCCTTTCCGTGGAGAATGCCTCCTGGTTCAGGATTTTGTAGGCGTTCCGGCGCTCGGAATAGTCTATTCCCTTACCGCGAAGCCAGAGCAGCAGCGCTCCTTCCGTCGGGTTGCCGATAGCGCGTGGCTCACCGCCCTCCGAAACGTTCAGCGCTGCTGTGGAGTTCACTGCGATGCTGTCGGCGACAAGACTTTCATCGACTCCCCAGAACTCGGATTCCACCACGCTCATCCTGTTCTCTGTCAGCGTTCCGGTCTTGTCCGTGCAGATGACGGTTGTTGCCCCGAGGGTCTCGCAGGCGTGAAGTTTCCGCACCAGATTCTTCTCTTTCAGCATCTTGCGCATGCTCAGCGCAAGGCTGATCGTCACGCTCATCGGCAGCCCTTCCGGCACCGCCACGACAATAAGCGTCACGGCGATCATCAGCGAGTTGAGCGCCACCCGGAAAACCTCGATGAATGAATATGTCCCCACATCATTCGTGAGGAAGAATATGCTCATCCGTCCGATCACGATAAGTGCAGCGATGATGTAGCTGGCGTATGTTATCCACTTGGCGAGCTGGTTCAACTGGGCGTTCAGAGGAGTCTCCACCTCAGGCTCTTCCTGTAATATTCTCGCACCTTTCCCTTCCTCGGTTTCCGTGCCGACAGCTGTGACTCTATAGGTCGCGCTGCCCTCGATCACGGTTGTGCCCCGAAGCAGAAAGTGCTCTGGATAGGTGCTTTTTCTTCCTTTGTGCCATCGGATTCGGTCCTCTTTTTCGTGAACGGCTCGCCCGTGAAGTTCGACTCGTCTATGATCAGATTCCGGTCGCTGATCAGATTGCCGTCCGCCGGGACCTCGTCCCCGTTCTCCAGCACCACCACATCTCCGACACAGACATCACTTTTCGGAATCTCATAGGTCTGCGGACGTATGTCGTTCCTGTTTTTCAGTCGCAGCACCTTGACCGGTCTTTCGTCCTTGGCTTTGTTCAGAATCTTGAACTCTTTCTCCGCCTTGACCTCGAATATGAACCCGATCCCTGTCGCCAGAAGTATCGCCACCAGCACCCCCAGTGGCTCGATCAGGCACGAGGCATCCCTACCTGAATATGCCATCTCATATCCGGACACTCCAAGCGACAGTCCCAGCGCCACAAGCAATATGATGATGATTGGATCCTTGAACTTCTCCAGATAGGCCTTCCAAAGTGGTTCCTTCTCTGCCTCCGGAATGACGTTCCGTCCTTTTTTCTCGATAACTTCCACTGAGTCTCCGCACAGATAACTTATTGTCTTTGTGCTATTTTGCGTCTCGCAGTTCTGGAAATATCCCGTAACCTTACCGTTGTTTTCCTTAGCCATAATCCTATAACTCTTACTTGGAGTCCGCTAAGATAACGCTCATTCCAGACTCTTCCGCCAGGACTCCAACCGTTTGGAAAATAAACACACTACTTGACAACAATGTCGCTGTATTGTCTCCTGAAATCAATATCCCGTGATTGGTTTAAAATGTGGCTGAACTGTAACTCCTTGATGACCATATTGTTGTGTAATCCTGCCCTCTCGTATTGGCTGGCAGTAATCTGTAATAGATTGAAATTCAGTATGATGCGTCCAACGGCTACTTAAGAGAGTGCCAGAAAGCAGTCTCGGTAAGAGGCTTGGTGCTTGTGGAACCTAAGGTTGAGGTGAAAAGCGATGGACTGGCCGACACTGAGTAGGTTTGGGAAGCGGTGTCGAAACGGACCGTAAAGTGCTCCGGATTAGCGAGTTTCCTGGCGGAAGCGAAACCGGAGTTGATGTAGGTCTTCAGCGAACTGCGGTGCTGGAGGATGCTCTGGATATATTCAAGGAAATTCTTCTTCTGGCAGTCCTTGGTCGAAAGCGTGCGGTAGATTGTGATCGTGTCGAGGATGATCCGGGCATATTCATCAGCCTTGCCGGCGAGATATTCATTGAAACGCGGAAAGTCGAAATCGCCGGATGAGGTGAGATATTCATTGATGTCCAGTGCTTTGAGAAATGAGACGGCTTTGTTGAAGTCGGTTTGGGAGATTCCTTTGTGGCCGCGGCTCAGAAGAAGCACGTAGAGGGTTTTCGCCTGAGGGGCGGATTTGAACCTGATGATCTCGCCCGAGCCGAGGATGAAGTCGCCTTTTGAGTTGATGCTGATGGGGTTGGTGATTTTCGCCTCTGAACTGAGATAGTCGTACAGGGAACTTGTAGTAGCCTTTGTAGGAGAGGAGGTCGCGGTGCTCGTCGAAGCGGGAGACGAATGCCAGGATTCGTTTTTTGACCTCGGATGAGATGTCTATGCAGAGGAAATCCACCGTGCGGCGCATCGTGTCGCTGTCGTCAAGAATATGGCTGTCCCTGATTTTGACGAGCAGGAACGCTTGGTACGGAATCCGCTCAGGATCAATGTTGAACCTTGAAAGGATGAGGTGGTAGAAGGTTCTGGTGTCGAGGGTCGCCAGTGATTCCTTCAGATTGTTCAGTTTGATTTTGTCTCCGGCCGGCACGAGGTATTCCATCGAACGCTGGAGAAGCCCGAATTTGTCATCGTCCTCAAGATGTTGCCCGAACTCTCGAATAATGTCCGGAAGGTAGAAAAACTTGATTCCGATGTCGCCGAATGCCTTTGAAATGAGTAAGTTGTCGTATTTGTCATCGAGAACCAGATGCGCCGCTTCCGAAGTTTGGCCTTCAAGAAAGACGATTTGCTTTTCAGGCGCTTCGGATTCGGCTGCGTCCGCGGACAGAATCCTGCACCAGTCTCTGGATCCGCTGTCGCAAGACATTGAGATTGAGGACAACAGAAGATTCTCCTCGAAGTCGATGTCGTTGTCCGAGCACATTATCTCGTTGAAAAGGTTGATGATGCGCCTTGTCGGCTCTTCCTCAAGATTCTTGAGACAATCCACTGCACTCTCCAAAGACAGGTAGTGTGTAAGATCCAGCTCCTCCTGATCAAGCCCAAGCCCGGACTGCAATTTGTCCAGCACCGCGACCTCTTTCGAGTGGATCCGGTCGTCCGCTTTCACCAACTCAACCGCAAGTTTCATTACCGCCCGCCGCTGAGTCGCGCTGAGGTCTATGGAATCAAGGTTCTGCATCTGTCTTTTACGTGTTTCCTCGTTTCAAACTTAACGTTTTTCTTACGGAAATCCAAATGTCGGTTTCCGCTCTTTATTTTTCTTGCGCCTTGAGCATCCCGAGGGTGCGCCCGTCCCTTTTGCCGTCAAAGAATGTGTCAAGAATCTCTCCAAAGACCTTGCATCCATCGTCATCGCCAGCGGCGGATTCAAACAGCGTCATCGAGGAGCGCAGCTTCTGTGCGTCAATTCCTCCCATAATGCTATGAATATCCTCTTCCTTGTGCTCCATCAGCGCCTTTGAAATCTCCAGCAGCCGTCCCCTCAGCACCGCGTCTCCAAGATATTCCTTAGCCTCCTCCAACGATGCGATCCCATAATATTCAGAGTTGTAACTTCTTCCCAACCCCTTGAGTTGCGGGAATATATACCAGATCCAGTGAGATCTCTTCCGTCCCTGCCGGATCTCCTCCAGCGCCGTCTCATACTCCCCGAAGCGCTCCTGCGCCTCCTTGAATCTTGTTATGCTCATATTCTGTCAAAAATGATGGTTGTGAATATAGCCAATATAGTCTTTGCCCGATTTTATTGATTTATAGGATAGCCCATAACCGCAAACAACGCAAGTGTGAATACTATCTTTTTCCCTTCCGACAAATTTATGAATATCTCTTCGTAAAACCAATATACCTTGCGGGAACTGCATTCTTTGTCATTATTGGATACGATGGGGCGTGTTCCTGGGCAACGTTTTTGCCAGAAAGTGTCGCCGGGGGACACCTCGTTGCCCTCTACGGGAGCGAAATCGGCTTGAAGTGCTGCCCGGGAGCGTTCCTCTGTAGGTCACGGTGGCATTTCTGTCGTGTTATGCTGCCGTCATACGTTAATTTGACATCGATGGGAGCGATATTGCCTGTTTTTGCTCCTCCGGAGGGGACCCGTAAACGGTTCGCGTGACCAATAGTCGTGGGGGGCTTTCTTTATCAAGGTAATTTTATTACATTTGCAAGGCCGGTGTCTTGTGGCTCGGGGGGAATGAATGATGTTGACGAAAGGCGGAAGGAAGTATCTGCCGGAGGCTCACTTGGGGATGGATGATGGACTCGGGGCGGCAAAGGCACGGAAAGGAACACAAAAGGTAATATTTAATATTCATAGAATATGGAACTTAAAGGATCGAAGACAGAGGAGAACCTGCGGACGGCGTTCGCGGGGGGGAGAGCCAGGCTCACACAAAGTATTTGTATTATGCGTCGAAGGCTGCGAAGGACAGCTATGTGCAGATAGGCAAGCTGTTCGAGGATACGGCGAAGAACGAGAAGGAACACGCCAAGATCTGGTTCAAGCTTCTGCACAACGGCGGGGGGTGCCTTCTACGGAGGAGAATCTTGCTGACGCCGCGGCAGGGGAGAACTACGAGTGGACCGACATGTACGCCGGATTCGCCAAGACCGCGAAGGAGGAAGGGTTTGACGAGATCGCGTTCCTGTTCGAGAAGGTCGGGGCGATCGAGAAGACCCACGAGGAGCGCTACAGGAAGCTGCTGAAGAATGTGCAGGATGCGGTGGTGTTCTCCAAGGACGAGGATATGATCTGGGAGTGCTCGAATTGCGGCCACATCGTGATCGGCAAGAAGGCTCCGGAGGTCTGCCCCTGTCTGCAAGCACCCGAGAAGTTATTTCCAAATCAAGGCTGAGAACTATTAAAATTATCGAATATGAAGAAAATCATCATTGCCGCGGCGGTGGCGCTTGTCTCTATTTCTGCAAACGCGCAGCCAAAGCCGGCTACAGCCTGAGGCCGAGTACAAGTTCACCGTTGTGAAGGAGAACCCTATCACATCTGTCAAGAACCAGTACCGTTCCAGTACCTGCTGGTGCTTTTCGGCACTCGGATTCCTTGAGTCAGAGGCCATAAGAATCAAGAACATCAAGGACACGACACTCTACCCGGATTTCTCGGAGATGTTCGTTGTCTCGCATTCCTACAAGGACAGGGCTGTGAAATATGTACGCACGGACGGCCACATAAACTTCGCCGCCGGTTCAGAGGCCGATGATGTTCTACATGTCATTGAGGACTACGGCCTTGTGCCTCAGGACGCGATGCCTGGACTCCAGCCTCTCCTGATTCACGGAGAACTCGACGCCACCACGAAGGCTTATGTGGAGGCCATCGCCAAGAATCCTAACAGAACCCTTTCCACGAACTGGAAGAAAGGCTTTGACGCCATCGTGGACAGTTTCCTCGGCGAGACCCCAGAGACATTTGAATATAACGGCAAGAACTATTACCCCAGCCTCCTACGAGGGACGAGATGGGAATCGTTCCGTCTGACTATGTGACCCTCACTTCGTTCACCCACCACCCGTTCTACACTTCGTTCATCATTGAGATCTCCGACAACTGGAGGTGGGACTCCGCCTACAACATTCCTCTGGACGAGTTCATGGAGGTGATCTACAACGCTATCGACAAGGGTTATACCCTCGCTTGGGGATCAGACGTGAGTGAGAAGGGCTTCACCAGAAATGGAATCGGTGTGCTTCTCGATGATGTTAAGGCGACCACGGGCTCTGATCAGGAGCGTTGGATCGGCAAGGCCGGCGAGAAGAAGGAAGTTGTCGCCGAGTTGCAAAGGAGGCTTCCGTGACCCAGGAGTCCCGTCAGGAAGGCTTTGAAAACAAGACCACCACTGATGACCACGGAATGCAGATCTTCGGAGTGGCCAAGGATCAGGACGGTACCAACTATTTCATGGTCAAGAACTCTTGGGGAACCGCAAGCAAGTACGGCGGAATCTGGTACTGCTCCGATTCATTCGTCCGCGCGAAGTCGATGGATGTTCTCGTCCACAAGGATGCCCTCTCTAAGGATCTGAAGAAGAAACTTGGAATAAAGTAAATGAATATAATAAGACATATTCCCAACACGATTACCTCTATGAATCTCCTTTGCGGAGTTCTGGGGGTAATCGCTTCTTTGAACGGGCGGCTGGAACTCGGATTCGAACTGATGATCCTTGCCGCTGTCTTTGATTTCTGCGACGGACTGGCCGCAAGGCTTCTGAAGGCATATTCGGAAATAGGAAAGGAACTGGACTCGCTGGCGGATGATGTGAGTTTCGGAGTGCTCCCGGCCGTGATGCTTTACCAGACCAGCGGGACGGACATCCTGATCCTGAAATATTTACCGCTTGTCCTCGCCGCTTTCTCAGCGTTGAGGCTTGCCAAGTTCAACCTTGACGAGCGTCAGCACGACAGCTTCATCGGGCTGCCTACCCCGGCGGCGGCTATGATCTGCGGATCACTTGCGACCCTTGTGACCGTTCGGCCGGACTGCTTTCTGGCGCATTGGTGCCAGGGACCGGTTTTCATTCCGGTTCTGACACTTATTCTGTGCTACCTTCTGATCTGCGAGATCCCGATGTTCTCGATGAAGTTCGGTGGCGGAAAGAAAGCCTCTAAACTGGAGGTGGCGAAGCGAATCGCCTTTCTGGTCATCGTTGGACTGGCGGTCATCATCGCGCTTGTCGAACGTTCCCACTGGTCGTTCATATTCCTGACCAGTTTCCTGGGGTACATACTTATCAATCTGGCGATGAGCGACTTGGTCGCCAAAAAATAGCGGATGCGAAAATACGTTATACTTTATGTCCACGGAATGGGCGGGGGCGGTGACAGCCGCATCCCGTCCATTTTGAAGGATAATCTGGGACCTGATTTCGAGGTCATCATCAGGACTTACGATTTTGATCCGGAAATCGCTCAAGGCCAGCTGGCCGCTTGGGCGGAGGAGGTCCGGCCGGAGCTTGTGATAGGGGAGAGTATGGGTGCCACGCACGCCATCGCGCTGAGGGGTTATCCGCATCTTTTCGTTTCCCCGTCACTGAACGCTCCGCGATATTTCATTGCCTTGGCCTGGCTGACTTTGATTCCTGGCGTCACGGCTCTGTTCGACAGGATTTACAGGCCAAAACCGGGTGACCGCCAGAAACTGCATTTCACCTATAAGCCTTTGAAAAAGTGGAGGCGGGTTCTCGGCGACGCTTTGCAAAAACACTCCACGCAACGGTGGCAAGGACTATTTCTATGCCTTTTTCGGCACCCGTGACCATTACCGGCGCAGCGGCGTTGTCTCCATCCGCACCTGGAAAAAAATACTTCGGCGACGGCACCTGGACCATCTACGACGGCACTCACTTTATGGAGTATGAATATATTCTCTCGTTCCTCATTCCTAAGATCTATGAGGTTTTAGGAATATCGGGTGAATAGTGACCGGTTTTTCACCCGAAAGTAGTCTTGAATGGATTGTGGGGTGAGAAATACTTTACTTTTCACCCGAGCATCTTTGCTGGAGATAGGACTGCATTGATTGCGTGATGTTGGCTGAGGCCGTGACTGGATCAAGGGCCTCGGAGAGAGGCATCCCTTCCGATGTGATTTGGAGCACGGCATCGAATCCGGCATTGAGAATCTGCTGTCGGTCAGAGACTTGGCCGGCGATCAGGATGACCTTGGGACGATGAACCGGAACAGTATGCGCTCTGACATATTCAAGAACCCCGACAGGTACTTTGCCACGGAGGGTCTGTGCGTCCGCCCGACCTTCGCCGGTGATGACAATGTCGCAGGACTCCAGCTTGCTGTCCAAACCTGAAATGTCCAGAACCTTTTGAATCCCTTGAACCATTGACGCTCCGAGCGCTCCGCCAAGCGCCCCTCCGATTCCTCCGGCTGCCGCCGCTCCCGGAATATTCAAGACATCTTTTCCTGAATATTTTGAATAGACTTCGCAAAGCATTGTGAGCCAGACATCCAACGATTCGACCATATCGGGATCCGCTCCTTTCTGCGGCGCGAACATCCTTGCCCCGCCCCACCCGTACCACAGAATGGTGCGGAGACATCGTAGAATCCGGTTATCTTGCAGGAATCCAACAACTTGTTTCGTTCCGGGATGTCTATCCCGTGAATGTCTTTGAGAATGACATTGGGGATATTCCTTGAAACGGACTCTTCTCTTGGAGCGGCTCGCTGGACATCCCCGGAAACGAATGAGCCGCTATCGTCCGGCAGAAATCTGTAGCCCAACGCTTGCAGCATTCCGGTCCCGCCGTCGCAGGTGGCGCTGCCGCCAAGACCCAGCCAAATCTCCTCACAGTCATATTCAAGAGCGTCCGAGATCAATTCGCCTGTGCCGTAGGATGTGGCCAGAAGGGGATTGAGCTCATCCTTGCGAAGGAGGCCAAGTCCGCTGGCCGCGGCGGTTTCGATGATAGCGGTCCTTCCGATGATTCCGTATCTCGCTTTGATGGAACGCCCGAGCGGATCGTGGCAGGAAACCGTCCTGAATGATCCGCCCAGACTCTCCGTCAGAATTGTCGAAAATCCTTCACCGCCATCAGAAACCGGAATGACTTCGGCCTCTTCATCGGCGAATGCTTTAAGAGCCGCCTTCCCGGCCTCGGCCGAGGTCAGGCATCCCTTGAAAGAATCTATGGCGATGATCGCTTTCATAAAACCTTTGGATTACTTGGCTGAACTGTTTTTGTCAGACAGTTCTCCCGGGATATTCCTTTAGCCCGGCCTCCAGCGCGTCGAACGCTTTTTTCAAGTTCGAACTCCAAGGACGTAGGCCAACCTGATCTGGTCGGCTCCGAATCCAGGAGTCTTGTAGAAGGACTTCGCCGGAGTCACCATCGTGGTCTGGCCGTCAAGTCTGAAATCCGTCAGCATCCATTTCGCAAACTTCTCGGCATCGTCCACCGGAATGCGGGCGATTGTGTAGAACGCACCCATCGGGGTAGGGGAATATACCCCCTCCATCGCATTGAGCCTGGAGATCGCATAGTCACGTCTGGCGACATATTCATTCCTCACTTCCGTGAAATAGGATTGCGGGGTGTCGAGCGCTCCGATCGAGGCGAGCTGGCCGTAAACCGGCGGGCAGAGGCGGGACTGGGCATATTTCATCGCCGCTTCCATCACCTCCTTGTTGTGGGAGACGATGCAGCCGACGCGGCAGCCGCAGAGGTTGTAACGCTTTGAGACTGAATCGACAAGAATGACATTGTCGGCGAGACCGGGTATATTCATCGCCGAGAAACGAGGTTCGTCGGTGTAGCTGAACTCGCGATAGACCTCGTCTGAAATCAGGAAAAGGTTGTGCTTTCTGGCTACTTCTCCGAGCGCGAGCATATCCTCTTTCGAGTACAATGTTCCGGTCGGGTTGCCGGGGTTGCTGATGAGGATGGCTTTCGTGCGTGGTGTCACGAGTTTCTCGAACTCTTCGATCGGAGGGACCTTGAAGCCGTTTTCGATGTCGGTGTGGACCGCTTTGAGAATGATCCCGCTTTCAAAACAGAACGTGTTGTAGTTCGTGTAGAAAGGTTCGATCACGATGAGCTCGTCGCCTTCGTCGCAGGCTATCTGAAGCGCGAGGTTGACCGCCTCGCTTCCGGCCACTGTGATGATGATCTCGGGGACGGAGACCTCGATGCCGATGCTTCGGTAGTATTTCTCCGCCAGTCCCTTGCGCAGTTCCGGCAGGCCCGCCGAATTGGTGTAGGAAACGTGGTCGAGAGTGTTTTTGCGCACCGCCTCAAGGGCGCATTCGGGGGATTTGATGTCAGGTGCGCCGACATTGAGGTGATAGACTTTGATGCCGTCGTTTTGGGCCGCGTCGGCGAACGGCACAAGCTTTCTGATAGCGGAAGCCGGCATCAAGCTCGATTTTTTTGAGACTTTAACCATCTTGTCAAGGAGTTTTATACACAACTAAGCAATCCTTAAAAGATTACTTGATAATCTTTGATTGTCTTTTCGGTCTATATTTCTTTTCTCATCAGTTATGTGCCACCGGCACACTCCTTCTTCCAAAAGAACCATATCCTCGAAAATACCGCCAAATCTTTATCAACTTATTTTTTAAGGCTTACTATCTTCAAAGATAGTGAAGATTTTTTTACCTTTGCAGTCTGAATCAGTTTTAATTTGTCTGAAATGTTTTAAAGGTGAGAAATCTTTAGGCGGACGAATCAAGGCAACGGTTCGGAATTGTACGAATTTAAGAGTGGTCCGGGCGGCTATGCCGTCTGGAAGGTATTTGATAACAGTGAAGAGATTTTTTGCGGTAATATTGTTGGCTCTATCCGTCATTGCGGCTTCCAGCTGTTCAAGGCGGGTTGAAAATGGCTATAGAACAATAGCCTACGTCAATTCCCTCCTGACGGATTCCCTTCCGGAACTGCGGACATTGGCTGAAAGCAACGGCAAATCCTCGGGGACGATAGTTCTGGTCGGCGATCCGTCGGGGTGCCTTCGTCTCAGCGAAAGGATGATGATCTGTGACGATTTTGACAATATTGACGCGCGGAAAATCAGCGACGGCTTGCCGGACTTTGCGGGGGAGACAATCGTCTCTATCCTGAATTTCGCCGACACCGCCTATATGAACCGGCCTGCCACGAAAGACGGACAGACTGTCTTGCGGGGAGTTGACGGTAAACGGCGCGCTCGCCGCTCTCAAAATTCCTTCCCGCTGCAAGATCCTCATCATCTGCAACCCGATTCTTTCTGAATATGGCGGGAGCGATGTCAGCGATCTCTTCGAAAGGATAGGCTGCGATGTCCCGGTAATATGCTCGCCTGACACAACGTTTTTATTCACTGAGGCTTGCTTCCGAAAGATGAGGGAAAGGGACGCTTTCACGCACAACATTGCATACCCTGTCGCAAGGCTTTATATGGCGGTGCGTGATTCCTTGGATTCCAAGGTGTCCGTCCTTCCGTTCATTGACAGTCTTGTCCCGGCTTCGTACCCAGACACGGTCGGGGTTCTTGCTCCAAACACTTATTATTCCTATGACGTACAAAATCAGCATTAGTCCGGAGGAAATGGAACAGCTGGAGCCTTCGAGCTTTCCAGGTAAGATTAAGGTCATTGACAACCAAGGCTTTGAGTTTCTCAAGGCCATCAGTTATCTGAGGCGGCAGAAGGTTATCGGTTTCGACACGGAGTCCCGGCCTTGTTTCTCGGCGAACCAGCCGCACTACGGGGTCTCTCTGTTGCAGCTTTCCGGCAAGGAGAGGGCTTTCCTGTTCAGGGTGAAGCTTATGGGCGGAATCCCTAAGTCCCTTCGCAAGATACTGGGTAATAAAGAAATAATCAAGGTGGGAGCAGCGGTCACTGATGATGTCCGCGGATTGAAGAAGCATCACGATTTCGAGCCGAAATCCTTCGTCGATCTCCAGAAGATGGTCTGGGAATAATGGCATCAAGGACAAGAGTGTCAAGAAAATGGCCGCGATAATCCTTGGGGTGCGGATTTCCAAGACCCAGCAGCTTTCCAACTGGGAGGCGGATGTCCTCTCGGATTCGCAGCAGGCCTATGCCGCGACAGACGCTTGGATATGCCGTGAGATGTACTACAAGCTATTGGCCTCGGAGAAGAATCCGTTGACTCCGGAGCAGATGCTTCCAAACCCTCCAAAACACACTGAAAATGACAAAGATAATATTAAAGAAAGGTAGAGAGGACTCTCTTTTGAGATTCCATCCGTGGGTATTCTCTGGTGCCATCGCCCAGATTGTCGGCGAGCCGGCTGAAGGTGACATCGTCGGTGTGTTCTCTCAGGGCGGGGATTTTCTGGCTTACGGGCACTATCAGATAGGATCTATCGCCGTCCGTGTGCTGAGTTTCGCCGGCGAGGATGTCCTTTCGCCAGACTTTTGGAAGAATATGATCGCCCGGGCGCTCCGGGTACGTGTCGCCGTTGGACTGGCCTGCCCGGTTTCTTCGGCCGCCGAGCCAGTTTCTCCGGTCGCCGAGCCGGTTTCTTCGGCCGCCGAGCCTGTCTCTCCGGCCGCCGAGCCAGTTTCTCCGGCCGCCGAGCCAGTTTCTCCGGTCGCTGAGCCAGTTTCTCCGGCCGCCGAGCCAGTTTCTCCGGTCGCTGAACCAGTTTCTCCGGTCGCCGAGCCTGTCTCTCCGGTCGCTGAGCCTGTCTCTCCGGTCGCTGAACCTGTCGAAGCGACTGGCCTTGTCAGAGAACCCGCCCTCACCAACTGCTACCGCCTTATCCACGGCGAAGGCGACGGTCTCCCCGGCCTGATCATAGACTATTACGATGGCGTCTGCGTTATGCAGGCCCACTCCGTAGGAATGTTCCGTGCGAAAGGCGCGATCTGCGAGGCCCTGAAATCCGTCTATGGCCCGTCCTTGAAGGCAGTCTATGACAAAAGCTCCGGCACAGCCCCGTTCAAGGCCGGCCTCGACCTTGTTGACGGCTACCTTTACCGCTCCGAGAGCTTCTCCGATGACGAGCAGATCGTCCTTGAGAACGGCCATAAATTCTTTGTCAACTGGACCGAAGGCCAGAAGACCGGCTTCTTCCTCGACCAAAGGGAGAACCGGGCCCTTGTCGGGAAATATTCCCGAGGCCGCAACGTCCTGAACCTCTTCTGCTACACCGGAGGCTTCTCCGTCTATGCCCTCGGCGCCGGCGCAGTTCACGTTGATTCCGTGGACAGCTCCCGCAAGGCCATCGATATGGTAGAAAGGAATATGTTCCTGAACGGTTTCGAGCCATCCCGACACACAGGCTATTGCGCCGATGCCATCGAGTTCCTGCGCAACGTCCCAGAGGACAAGTACGATCTGATGATCGTGGATCCTCCGGCATTCGCCAAGCATAGAGGTGCCCTGAACAACGCCCCCTCCGTGCCTATCAGCGTCTGAACGCCGCCGCGATCTCCAAGGTCGCTCCCGGAGGCTTGGTCTTCACGTTCAGCTGCTCGCAAGTCGTTGACAAGGAGGCCTTTGCCCTCGCCGTGTTCTCCGCCGCCGCCCAGACCGGCCGCAGCGTCCGTATCCTCGATCGTCTGAACCAGCCCGCTGACCACGCCGTCAACATCTACCACCCGGAAGGCGAGTACCTCAAGGGACTCCTTCTCTACGTGGAGTAGCGATGATGTCATCAGATACCGCTGAATGACGTGGCATTTACGCCTTTGACAATCAACTGATTAAATAAACTCCTGGTGCCGAATCCTGTACCAGGAGTTTGTGTTTTCTTTTGATTATCAGCTAGTTATCTGCCACGCTACCAAAACGCTGTTTGGCCTTCGGTTGGTACTCTGCTTAAAGTACATTACACTTTAGGCGCTATGTGTCTTCTGTAGATGTTCAGGTTCGCACTGTCCAGTACTGTGTGGATATGATCCAAACGTTCGCGCTGGCTGATCGCGCTATCCTCAAAATCAATATCCTCTCGTATGCGGATGCTTCCTTGTCCTGTGACGCTTATGTATTCATCCCGATAAACGGGCACTTGATGTGATCTTCCATCGCCACCCCATACGCTGACATATGTAAGTCGTTGCATTCTACGGTAACCATAGGCATAGACCGTTATGACCGAATCACCGTTCCCCACCTCCCGTTTCTCTGCCTTGAGGATACTGTCAGTGACACAACTTGGGTGCTTAAAGCGATCTTCTCCCCAGAAGTTAGCCAAAGATTCGTCCTCCCAGAATGAGCTGCGCTTGAGAGTTCCTCTGCCATAAATCGCCTCCAAAGGCCTTATTTGCTGGTACATCGGTACGCAAAGAAAAGGTATTCTCTCGTACATTTTCTGTCCTGTAAAACAATAGGAGGCCGCTCTTCCAGGTGTGAAAAACTATGCGCACCTGAAACATTACTCTTCTGATAGCTAATAAGTTAGAGTTTTAGGTGCGAGCATATTCGCACACCTAAGAGTCGGCTCCCCCCGTACAGAGTGTTCTATTGGTGTTCCGGACTTCCAAGTGCGAGAAACCAGACGCACCTGGAACACCATAGGCTTGATAGCCAGTGAATTGCTCTTCCAGGTGTGAAAAACTATGCGCACCTGAAACATTACTCTTCTGATAGCTAACAAGTTAGAGTTTTAGGTGCGAGCATATTCGCGCACCTGAGTGCTATGGGCATATTGTGGAATAGTCTGTGGAGCCTGCATTGTCTGTTAAACGAACTATTTCACAGGCGTTACTTTGTGTAAATCGCGCTTTTAGAAGGGCAATGATTTCTTTACGAGCGTTTTTCCGTCATATTCCTGCTTTTAAAGGAAGACGGGCAAATTTGGGAATTGACTATCTTTTGGCGTATCGCACTAATATTAAGATAATTATATGCAATGTGTTATTGACTGGATATGCTGACAATTATCGATTGGCTATATTTTGTGGTCAACTCGTATGTATATCAAAAAGCCTCTGACAATAATTCGTCAAAGGCTTTTCCAGAGGTGCCTAGCGGAATCGAACCGCTGTAGCAGGTTTTGCAGACCTGTGCCTAACCGCTCGGCCAAAGCACCGTTGATTGGGAATGCAAAGATAACGCTTTTTCTGTTATCCGCAAATATTTCTGCCCTAAAACGGTTGGAAAAACTTTGGAATATGATGACGGGCTGGTTGAATATTCCTTATAATTAAGTAAATTTGTAGGCTGGCGTGTTGAAAAACGTGGCTGGCTGGTTCGGTTATAGAGTCCGCCAAAGCGATATACACGGTCACTGAGCTTGTCGAAGTGACAATTGTGGAAGGATGTCGGTGAAGGACGCTTCGACAGGCTCAGCGACTGCAAATGCGGTGACTATAAGCTCGATGGCTGGATGTTTGGCAACAGTTGGCTCAGCGACCGAGAACAGAAATTGAAATAAATGATGCTAAAATGAATATGAGAAAGATAATGTCATTGATGGCTGCCGTGTGGGTGTCCGCGGTGGTGGTGGCTGTGGCGCAGGAGTCGCCGGTCAAGTTCGCGTTCCTGACTGATCTGCCTTATTCGGCTGGAAGCGGTTCCGTAAAGGACCTCAGCCGTTGTGTCAAGGATGTCAACACATTGGACGGGTTGGATTTCGTCCTGATAGGCGGTGATTTGACGGACTTCGGGACTGACGAGGAGATCGCGGCGGTGAAGCAGATGTTGGACTCGCTCAGGTACAAGTACTATGTCGTGGCTGGAAACCATGACGCCAAATGGTCGGAGAGTGGATGCAACACTTTCCTGAAGGTGTTCGGGTACGAAAACTACGAGTTTGAGTGCAAGGGTTGGCGGTTCATCGGCTGCAACTGCGGGCCGGATATGAGGATGGCTCCCGCGCTGATTCCTCAGGAGAGTATGGAATGGCTCAAAGGCCTCAAGCCGGGAAAGAAGACGATATTCATAAACCATTACCCGCAGGACACATCGGTGCTCAACTATTTTGATGTGACGCGTGAGCTCAAGAGGATCGGCACTCGGTTCGAGATTGGAGGACACTGGCAAGGAATGTGGCGCTGGATTATGACGGTCTGCCGGGCGTTCTTGACCGCTCGACTCTGACGGCCGGAAGGCAGCCGGGCTACAATGTGTTCACAATCCAGAACGACAGTGTGACCGTCTCTGAAAGAAGACTTTATGGATCCACGACTGTGCAGATGGAGCCTTGGTACACGAGGAAACTGACAGAGGTGAAGGACACCGTGACATACGATGCCGACGGCCTGCCGGCATCATACCCGTGGATGCGCTACGATGTCAATGGCGACAGCCCTGTCAAGGAGGTCTGGAAGCTGAAGGATGACAGCAATATAGTCGCTGGCTTCGCAAGAAATGGAAACCGCGCCTGGTACACCACCGCTTCCGGCAATGTGCGCTGCGTAAGCGTCAAGGACGGCAAGCGACTATGGACGAAGAAGTTTCCGGGCAAGATATTCTCGACTCCGGCCGTGCAGGGAAAATACCTTGTCTTCGGCTGCACCGACGGCAACATCTATGCGCTGAACGCCAAAAACGGAAGGACGATCTGGAAATATGCCGCAAGGAAATCCGTGCTGGGCAGTCCCTGTGATATTCAATGACACGGGGTCTATGTTGGCGCTTCGGACGGTTGCTTCAGGGCCCTTGACTTGAAGACCGGAAAGGCTGTGTGGACATATTCAGACGTGCAGGGATTCGTTGAGTGCCGCGCCTATGTCGATCGGGATCAGGTTGTGTTCGGCACTTGGGGAAACAGACTTTATTCGCTTGATCCTCAGACTGGTGCGCTCCAATGGGAGTGGAAATGCGAGAAGCCTTCGAGGATGTACTCCCCGGCGGCCGTGTGGCCAGTCAAGGCATCAGGGAAGATATTCATAGCTGTTCCGGACGGGGAGGCTTTTATGCGCTTGACGCGGCGACCGGAAAGGAACTCCGGCATTATGAGAAGTCTGCTCGTGAGGCGGTAGGTGTCTCGCCGGACGGGAAGAATTGGGTCTATTGCAAATCTATGTGGCACACAATTACTTCCGTGGATGCGGCGAGCCTTGAGGTGGATTGGTGCGCTGAGACTGGGGCTGGGTACGAGATTTCGCCGACTTCGATCGTCCGCATTGGAAATGAGGTGATTATGCCGACAGAAAGGGCAACATAATTGGCTTTGGCGCTGAGGACGGCAGCAGGCTTTGGGCCCGCAAGATCTCCATCGCGGTTGTGAATCCGATGGAGGTCTGGAGCGAAGGGGAAGTGACTTACATTCTCGCCTCCACAATGGACGGAACAGTGACATTGCTGCGCAGATAGCGGCTTAGAATGAAGTGACCATAATAAAGTGAATAGTTATATTATCGAATATGAAAAAACACTACTGATTCTAGCGGCAGCCTTAGCCGCGACCCCGCTTCTTGCGGGCAAGAACGACAAGATGGAGCCTTGGCAGGATCCTAACGTGTTCGAGGAGAACCGCCTGCCGATGGCCGCCACCTTTGTCACCGGACCAGCAGAAGACCCTGACTCTGAACGGAGTCTGGAAGTTCAAATGGAACGAGACCATCGAGGGCCGCACAAAAGGCTTCGAGGCCGTGGACTACAACGACACGGACTGGGGCACGATCCCGGTTCCTGGAATGTGGGAGCTGAACGGGTACAACGACCCGATCTACCTTAACGTCGGCTTCGCCTGGAGGGGGCACTACGAGAACAATCCTCCGTACCCTCCGACTGAGCACAACTACGTCGGTCAGTATCGCCGCATGTTCAACGTTGACAAGTCGTGGATCGGGAAACAGATCTGCCTCTGCATCGGCTCCGCCACCTCCAACGTCCGTGTCTGGGTCAACGGAAAGATGGTCGGCTACAGCGAGGACAGCAAGCTGGAGGCCCGCTTCGACCTGACCAAGTACGTCAAGGCAGGCGAGAACCTCATCGCCCTTGAGATCTTCCGCTGGTGCGACGGCTCGTATCTTGAGGACCAGGACTTCTGGAGGCTCAGCGGAATAGCCCGCGGGGTCTATGTCTATACCCGCGAGAGGGAGCGCATCGAGGATGTGAACATCATCGCCGGGATGGACGGGAACTTCACTGTCAACGCGAAGGTCACCAAGGGCGTGAGGAACGTCCGTGTCGCCGTCATCATCGACAGGAACGGCAACCAGGTGGCTTACAGGGATGCGACTCCGGTAAAAGGGGAGGCCATCCTGAATGGAATGGTTCAGAATCCTGATCTCTGGAGCGCTGAGATCCCGAACCTCTACACTTTGAAAGTGACGGCCTCCGACAGGAAGAACGTTGTGGAAAGCACGTCCATCGATTTCGGATTCAGAACTGTCGAGATCAAGAACGGCCAGCTGCTTGTCAACGGCCAGCCTGTCCTCATCAAGGGCGCGAATCGCCACGAGATGAACGCCGACAAGGGCTATGTCGTCTCCGAGGAGGACATGATCAACGACATCCGCATAATGAAGGAACTGAATATGAACGCAGTGCGCACCTGCCATTATCCGAATGACCCTCGCTGGTACGCCCTCTGCGACAAGTACGGCCTCTATGTGGTGGATGAGGGCAACATCGAGTCCCACGGAATTGGGTACGGCGACAAGACTCTGGCGAAGAGACCGGATTACAAGGCCGCCCACCTCATCCGTGACCAGAGGATGATGCGAAGAGACTTCAACCACCCGTCGGTTATTATCTGGAGCCTTGGCAACGAGGCCGGATTCGGCGATACTTTCGTCGCCTGCTACGACTGGCTCAAAGCGAATGATCCTACCAGACCGGTTCAGTACGAAAGAGCCGAGAAGGCCAGTCAGAACGACATCATCTGCCCGATGTATGCCTCTCCGAAGTGGTGTGAGGATTTCGCAAAAGGAAACCCAGACAGACCGCTGACACAGTGCGAATATGCCCACGCGATGGGCAACTCGATGGGAAATTTCAAGGAATATTGGGACCTCATCCGCAAGTATCCTAACTATCAGGGCGGCTTCATCACTGGATTTTTTGTTGACCAGGCGCTCCGCTGGCCGTCCAACGAGGGCGGAACCGACCACATCTTCGCGTTCGGTGGTGATTTCAATGAATATGATCCTTCGGACGGCTCGTTCAACTGCAACGGCGTCATCGCCGCCGACAGTACCCTGCACCCTCACGCCTACGAGGTCCGCTGCCGGCACGAGGAATATTCATACATCACTTGCAGGCCAGGGCCGCGTGAACGTTTACAATGAATATTTCTTCAAGGATCTGAGCCAGTATCGGATGCTCTGGAATATTTCCGTTGACGGTGAGGCCGTGTCCTCGGGAGTCGTTGAGAACCTGAACATCGCCCCGCGGAAGACCGAGACTGTGGACCTTGGCTTCAAGACCATCCCTCAGGCTGACGCTGACATATTCCTTAACGTTTCGTATGTCCTCAAGACTGCCGACGGTGTGCTTCCGGCCGGAACCGAGGTGGCTTATGACCAGATTATGCTTAGGGAAAAGTCAGGTGCCGCTTTCGTCGCCGGATCCGCTTCAGTTAGCGGCAAGTCATTGGCTCACAGCGAGACCGCCGACGCTTATGTGTTCTCCGGCTCCTTCGCTTTCGCCGGCACGCAGGCTGACCGTGTCGGCGACTGGACCGCTACGTTCGACAAGACCACAGGATTCCTCACCGGTTACACCGTGAACGGTGTCCAGATGCTGTCCGAGCCGTTGACTCCGGAGTTCGCCCGCGCACCTAACGAGAACGATATGGGTGCGATGACGATCCGCGAGATGTACAACACCTGGCGTTATCCTGTCTATAAACTGAAAGCCGGTTCGCTTGTTGTTGACAAGGCGACCGATGGTGTCGGCCTTATGGCTTTGTCCGCTGAATATGAACCAATAGCCGGCGGGGCGGCCACCGTGAGGATGTTCTACGAGATATTCCCTGACGGAAGCATCAAGGCGACAGAGACGATGAAGGAAGCCGGCGGTCTGGCCAAGGCTCCGGCTCTTATGCGTTTTACCCGGAATGAAGTTCGCGATGCCGGGCCGTTTCACCACCGTGGATTTCTACGGCAAGGGCCCTTGGGAGAACTACTCCGACAGGAACTCCGCCGCCGTTGTCGGCCGTTATGTGCAGAGTGTCAACGACCAGTACCACTACGGCTATGTCCGCACTCAGGAGTCCGGCACGAAGACCGGCCTGAGATATTTCCGTCTCCTTGACTCAAACGGCACCGGCCTTGAGGTCACCGCTGACGAGAGGTTCTCCGCCTCCGCCCTTCCGTTCTCGATGAGGGATCTGGACTGCCTTGAGAACGGTACTCCGAAGCGTGCCAACAAGACCAACACCCAGAACGGCGAGGCCCGCCATTCCCTGAACCTTAAGGCCAAGGCGCACGAGAACGACCGCGCCAACGGCACGACATACGTCAACTTCGACCTCAGGCAGATGGGTGTGGGTGGCATTAATTCCTGGGGGACAATTCCTCTGGACCAGTACCTCATCCCGGCCACCGAGCGTGAGTTCAGATTCGTCATCCGCCCGGTGGGCAACTAGAATCTGTCGTGGCGCTTAACGCCTTGAATATGAGCGTAAAACATTCTGTCCTGGTGCCGTAACAGGTACCAGGACAGTATGCTTTTGCATGAAGACCAGGCGGTTATCCGCCATGCCGGCTTTTACCATTGGTCACTTCGAAAGGCTCAGTGACCATGCTAATTGCGGTCGCTGAGCTTGTCGAAGCGCCTCCACCGTTTCAGAAGCGGGAAATACTGCCGCATCTGATCCTTGTACTGTTCCCGGGTGATTGGCTCAGGAATATGCTTGTTCACCTCATCGACAAACCGCGAGCAGTGATCTATCATCTCGTCCATCGTGCAGTCCTGGAGGAACTTGCCGTCCTTATAGCAGTACTGGCAGTAGTCAAAGCTCACGCTTCCGTCAGCGTTGGTCCCGCAGTCCTCTTTCCTTGTCAGCGGCATCCCGCAACTCTGGCAGAACTGCGGAAGCTGCTCCTCGTTGAAATCCTTCTCCTTCGCCGGGAACGTGGCCTCGAACGCCTCGAAATCCTCAGGATTCTCGTCAGCGACATAATAACCTTTCGGAGTCATATAAGTGCCCTCGACTCCGTCCAGATAGCCTGGGATGAGCTCCTTAGCGAGGAAATAAGGCACCTCGCTGTCCTTTGGCTCTCCGTGGTAGTGGATCTTCAAAGTGCTGGCGACAACAAACCCCGCGTGCTTGTAGAAACCTATCTTTCCCTCCATCCATACAAAGCACCCCGATGCCCATCTCACGGGCCTTCTCCATTGAATATGTCAGGAGTTTGAGCCCGTAGCCTTTGCGTTTATATTCAGGAAGGATGCTGATCGGCCCGAATGTCCAGGCCGGCAGTATGCCGCCGTCCTCGCGGACGATGGTGGCCTTGGAGTACATCACGTGCCCGATGATCTTCCCGTCCTCCTCCATCACGAAGTCGAGCTCGGGGATGAAGTCCGGGTTCTCACGGTACTTGTGAAGCACGTAATGCTCTGTGCAGCCCGGTCTGTAAGTATTCCAGAATGCCTCTCTGGTGAGGTTCTCTACCTCTCGGTAGTCTTTGGGTTGTTCAAGTCTGATGTTCATTTCTATTTTATTTTTTGCTTTTTATGAATAAGGTAGATAGAAACCATATTTGTGATTCCGTTGACGGTCAGCAGCGCGAACGCAGACCAGATGAAGTTTCCGAACATAAAGGAGAGGAACGGAAACGCTTCCCTGAGTTGGGAAAGCAGCGGATCCATCTGGAATGTCACCCCGCTCGGGTCGTAGATCATCATTCCGAATCCGACAACAGCTCCGAGCGCGATGAAATATGCCCAGAACAGTTGTATGCCACGAACAATCTTTGTTTTCATAATGACGTTTGAGAAGCTGTTTTGAATTGTTTGAAATGTTCTTTGAGGTGAAAAATCTTCATTTTCTTCCCGCTTCTTCAGTCAGATAGCACCGCTATCTTCCTTGGAAGAAGCGGTCGAAACTTAAAGTTTTTCACTCTCAAACCTTCAAACAAACAATTCAAAACAGCTTCTGATTTGTGAACCAATTTTCGGATGCAAAGTTACTCCGGAACATCCATCTTCGCGATGCCTGGATGTGGACAATCGTATGTTGTGAATATCTTGATATTCAATGATATTCGTGAACTGAATATGGACAACTCCCCCGAAAGTTACATTGGAACTTCCGAGGGTTGTATCATACAATGCGGAATCGAGATCCGATATTCTATTAGTATCTGTTGAGCGGACGGCCGGCGGTCATATTGTGGACCTTGTGCCTTACGGTCTCAAGAACCTTGGCGTACTCCTCGGCTCCTTCTTCCTGGGAGACACCATTGACAACATCGGCGTACTTGGCCACGGCGCTGAGAACGGTGTCGATCAGCTCGACGATCTCGGTCATGTCCTTCTCCACGAAACCTCTGGAAGTGATGGCCGGTGTGCCGACCCTGACTCCGGATGTCTTGAACGGAGAACGGGTGTCGAACGGAACCATATTCTTGTTGAGGGTGATCTCGGCCTTCTCCAGCTCCTTCTCGGCCATCCTTCCGGTCACGTCAGGGAACTTGGTCCTGAGGTCGATCAGCATCAGATGGTTGTCGGTGCCGCCGGAAACGACCTTGTAGCCTCTTGCAACGAACTCCTCGGCCATCTTCTTGGCGTTGGCCATAACCTGCTTCTGATATTCCACATATTCAGGCTGCATCGCCTCGTAGAAAGCGACAGCCTTGGCGGCGATCACGTGCTCAAGAGGTCCGCCCTGAACTCCAGGGAACACGCTTGAGTTGAGGATCGCGCTCATCTTCTTGATCTCGCCCTTAGGTGTCTTCAATCCCCAAGGATTGTCGAAGTCCTTGCCCATCAGGATGATGCCTCCGCGTGGTCCGCGAAGTGTCTTGTGGGTGGTGGATGTCACGATGTGGGCGTACTTGACAGGGTTCTTGAGCAGACCCGCGGCGATGAGGCCGGCTGTGTGGGCCATATCGATCCAAAGGAGGGCTCCCACCTCGTCGGCGATGGCGCGCATCCTCTCATAGTCCCACTCACGGGAATATGCCGAAGCGCCTCCGATGATGAGTTTCGGCTTGCACTCACGGGCAGTGGCCTCCATCTTGTCGTAGTCGATCATCCCGGTCTCCTCGTCAAGGCCGTAAGCCACGGCGTGATAGAGGATTCCGGAGGCGTTGACAGGCGATCCGTGGGTCAGGTGGCCTCCCCCTGTGAGAGGTCAAGTCCCATAAAGGTGTCGCCAGGCTTGAGGCAGGCCATAATGACGGCCATATTCGCCTGGGCGCCGGAGTGAGGCTGAACGTTGGCATATTCAGCGTCATAGATCTTGCAGAGGCGGTCGATCGCAAGCTGCTCGATCTGGTCAACGATCTGGCAGCCGCCATAGTACCTCTTGCCAGGGTAGCCTTCGGCGTACTTGTTGGTGCAGATGGATCCCATCGCCTCCAGCACGTAATCGCTTACGTAGTTTTCTGATGCAATCAATTCGAGTCCGGAAGACTGCCTTTCCTTTTCATTTCTGATCAGATCAAAAATCTGAAGATCCTGTTTCATAAAATTCTGTTGTTAGTGTTACCCGTCGTTTATGTGCCGGGATTGACAAAGATAAGATTAAAAAACGATTTTTGCTATATTTGCAACCATAAAAGCATAATATGGTGAAAGACAGAAAGCTGTTGAGCATAGAAATGGGAAGAGTGTCTCCCGATGAATATAAGGAACTTCCTCAGATCGGGGTGGTTGTGGTGCTGGACAACATCCGCAGCGCGCACAATGTGGGGTCGGCGTTACGCACCTGCGACTCTTTCAAGATAGACAAGCTTTGGCTTTGCGGAATATGCGCGGTGCCGCCGTCGGCGGAGATCCACAAGTCGGCCCTCGGGGCGGAGGACAGTGTGCCTTGGGAGCATTCGGACAGCACTCTGGATGTGGTTAGCCATTTGCGTTCAGTGGGGTATGAGATCGTCAGTGTGGAGCAGACCGTCAATTCTGTCAGTCTGGAGAAATTCTCGCCGGAATTCGCCGAGGGAAAGAAATATGCTTTGATCTTCGGCAACGAGGTGGATGGGGTGGATCAGGCGGTTGTGGACGCTTCGGATATGTCCTTGGAGATTCCGCAGTTCGGCACCAAGCACTCGCTGAACGTCTCCGTCTCCGTCGGGGTGATTCTCTGGCACTTCACGCTTGCGCGGCTAATGGACAAGTCTCTTCTACAGCCTCGGCGACCGGAACATCACGGTCACTGATCCAGTCGAAGTGCCGGTCTTCACATGAGCGGTCCGGTGTCAAAATGAAAGAGGGTGGCCAAAGTCCTTCAGCCACCCTCTCTTGGAGTAATATTCAGTCTTACTCAACGTCCCACCAGATGCGGCCTTCGGTCCTGTCGTTGTCGGAGCCGTACTTGGCATCGCGCTTGAGGGCGTCGATCGCAGCATTGAAGTTGCCGATGTTCAGCGTGTTAGGAGTGCCGAGCGCGAGTTGCGCCTCGGGATCACAAGCGCATCGCCGTTACTCAGAACCTCAAAATATGCGACACCGTCTTCCGGTTCAGGTTTACCCTTGAAGGCCGGCAGGCCGGTGCGCTTCCATGTCGCCCACATCTCCTCCGGATTCATGTACAGGTTGACCCACTGCTGGGAGATGATCTTCTCCAGCGTGACGTCCGAGAACTCCGGACGGGCGAGATATTCATTGATCTTCGCATCCGTGATCGGGGAATAGTTAGGAGCGGTCTCCGCTGTCTGAGCGACAACGAACATGTTCGTCGCCCAGTCCCGGTACTGCTCCATCGAGGCCTTTACCCCCTCTCTGAACCATCCCTTCGCGTCTTTTCCGGCCACGGAGCCGCCTTTCTTGACGGCGATCTCGGCCAGCATCAGACAGGTCTCAGGGTAGGTGATCAGCGGTGTGAAGGTGTGCATCTTCTCCTGGTTGATGTAGAAGTCCTGCCCCTCAATGGCTCTCGCCGGCATGTTGTTGTTGCCGATGATGCCTCCGTTGGTCTGCTTGCCCCAGGAGTGTCCCTCGGTGTTGCCGTAGAGCTCGGCGGCGGCGATGGCGGCGACAGTGAAGACTTCGCCTCCCAGCTTGAGCGTCTGTTCAGGCATCTGGAGCATGCCCATGAAGTTGTAGTTGCCCGAGATGTCGCCGCTTCTGCCGTAGCCTCCGGAGCCGGAAGGACCTCCGTACTCGCCGGTGCCGACCCAACGGCTCTCATGACTGATGCCGTAGTAGTTGTGGTTGGCCTTCAGGCTTGCCCTGAGCCAAGGGGCGATGTCCGCGTGGATGGTAAGATCCGAAAGGATGGAGTTCTCGTTACGCCTTTGAAGTTGTGTGTCTCGTGTGTGGAAGTAAGACCGCAGAGTTCCATACCTTGAGGTGGATTCCACCGCCTGTGTCTCAGGGTCGCGGTATTGCTTGTAATAGGCCGCGATGTCCACGTTTCAAGGCAGGTGGTAGGCGGTCATCATGCCGACATTGTTGCCCCAGTCCCAGCCTCCCTGGCTGGCTCCGTTCTTGGCGGAGGAGAAGGCGTACTTCACGCTGAGTTCCATGGAGAAGATCCGGTTGAGCTCGGTGATGCCTCTGAACGAGATGTTGTGGCGGTGGAAGTCGTTGTTCAGGAAGACTCCCTTGGTCTTTGTGAATCCGTAGGACAGGTGGAACGAGGACTTCTCGCCTCCGCCGCTGATGGCCACGTTGGTGGTGTTGTTTATTCCTGTCTGGTAGAATTCCTTCCAGTTCATCGGGTGAGGGGACAACGGCGTATTTTGCCGTCTGGCATCCACTGGTTTCTCAAACTGCCGTCCATTTTCGGACCCCAACTGTAACCTGCGCTGATTATCGCTCCGTTGGCTGAAAGTCTCCTTGGTAGCCATCGTGAGGTGCGCCCGCTCCGTAGATGTTCTGAAGCTCGACCGGCGACTTGTGGACATCGGTGACCTCCACTGTCTGGTTGACCTCGACTCCCAGACCCTGCTTGCTGTACTTGCCGCCTTTGGAGACAATCACGATCGCTCCGTTGGCCCCTCGGGAGCCGTAGAGCGCTGTCGCCGCCGCTCCCTTGAGGACGGTCACGCTCTCGTAGTCGGCAGGGTTGAGGTTCTTCAACTGGGATCCCCAGTCTGTTCCGGCCAGATTGCCCGTGATAGGTTCCTGGATGATCAATCCGTCAATCACGAAGATCGGGGAGTTGTTCTTGTCCACGGAGTTCGCCCCTCGGATTGTGATTGATGGCGAAGACGTGACACCGGAGGCTCCTCACGTGTTGATCTGGAGACCGGCCACCTTACCCTGAAGCGCGTTGACCGGATTGATGGTGTTGGTTCGCTCGATCTCGTCCGTGGAGACCCTTGTGGTGGCGTAGCCGACCTGTCTGGCCTGCTTCGGCAGACCGAGGGCGGTCACGACCACCTCTCCGAGCATCTGGGAATCCTCCTTGAGGGTGACGGTCAAGGTGTTCCCTGTCACGGTCACGTTCTCGGTGATGAAACCGATGGAGGAGACCACGAGGACATCACCCCTTTTTGCCCGGATTTCGAACCGTCCCTTGGCGTCGGTCGCCGTGCCGGTGGATGTTCCTTGGATGATGACAGAGACTCCCACGAGAGTCTCGCCGCGTTCGTCAAGGACAGTACCCCTGACGATGTTGTCCTGCTGAGCGGCGGAAGCGGCTTCCGCGTCTGCCACAGGCCTTCCGCCCGCCGTCACAGGATTGAGGACGGCCGGCAGGAGGAGGACTCCAGCCATTAGTCCAATAAGATGTGGTTTTAGAAAAAACTACTCATAATTAGTTGATATTGAGGTAATTATATACGTTGGTTAGATATGTTGCGCGCACGGTTCTTCGTCAATTTCGGTGCAGCCCTCCGGACACACTAGTACTTGTCCTCGGTGATCTCCATCTCCCTGCGTGTCAGCCGTCGTCGGTCGATGGCCCTCCATGCTAAGAAGATGTAGGCCAGCACGAACGGGATTGCCAGCGACACCCAGGCCATTGTCCTGAGCGTGAACTCGCTGGAGCAGCTGTTGCTGATGGTCAGGGAACTCTGGAGGTCGGAGCAGGATGGGTAGTAGGCCGTTCCGTTGTAGCCTGCGATGAGGAACAGCGACATCACCGCCGGCACCGTTCCTGCCCCTGTGAGCCATATGCTCATGCGTTTCCGTCTGCCGAAGAACTGGATGCCTATTCCCAAAAGGACGAACAATACCCCGAGCAGGAATATGATTGCCACGGAAGGAGTCTGGATGAAGTTGTGCAGGTACTTGTACTCCTCGACATAGATGACCCCGGCGGAGTCCACCGCGTAGCCCGGCATTGTAAGAAGCATGGCCATGCAGGCGAGGAATGCTGCCAGGAACAGTCCTGAAGTCCACCTGACCGCCCGCACGAGTTTTCCCTCAAGTCTCTCGTCCTCGATACTGCCTTGCATGTACATCCCTCCGAGTACCTGCGTGAGGAACATCACCGTGAGTCCGAACGCTATGGTGAAAAAGGGTTGGCCAGCGCCTCCAGTCCGTGCCACTCGTTGCCCCAGACGCTGATTGTCGGGGCGAGACTCTCTCCGACCGCCGCCTTGTTGACGATGAAGTCCGAACCGGTGAAGAAGGTGCTGACGGCGGCTCCCACGATGAACGGTCCCAGACAGCCGTTGATCAGAAGGAAAGTCCTGAATGTGTTCCTGCCCAGCAGGTTGCCCAGTTTCGTCTGGAACTCGTAGGAGACGGCCTGGAACACGAAGGTGACAAGCAGCAGGATCCAGACCCAGTAGGCACCGCCGAAACTGGTGCTGTAAAACAGTGGGAACGAGGCGAAGAACGCTCCGCCGAACGTTACGAGCGTGGTGAAAGTGAACTCCCATTTCCTTCCTGTCGAATTGACGATCAACTGCCTCTCTTCCTCATCCTTGGTGATGAATATCAAGGAGTTGCCACCCTGTACGAACATCAGGAAGACGAGAAGTCCGCCAAGCAGGGAAATGATGGCCCACCAGTAGTTCTGTAGGAATTCGTATGTGAACATGGCTTGGTTTCTTGATGTGGTTGTGTGTCTAGTAAGTGTTTCCCGGCCCCTTGCGGATAGCCTTGAGCAGGATTCTGATTTCTATCGCCAGGAAGAGGGTGAATATTCCCAAAAAAAAAGAGGAAGAATGTGGTCTTTACGGCATCCACGCTGACGCTTGAGACTCCCGCTTTCACAGGCAGCAGATCCTGGATCGCCCACGGCTGTCTTCCGACTTCGGCCACAATCCATCCGGCCTGGCCGGCGAGATAGACCAGAGGAATGGACAGCACGCAGATCCAAAGGAACCATCGGTTCCGCTCCAAGGTCTCCCTTCTCGCGTAGTGGAAGGCGAGCGCCATCACGAGCAGCAGGAAGCAGCCAAGCCCCACCATCACGCGGAACGCCCAGAAGACGATTCCGACAGGTGGGATCAGCTCCTCTTCGGAGGAGATGTAGCCGTAGCCGAAGTATGCGGAGTTGTCCATAAGCGTCTGCCTTGCGGCCGCTGCCAGCTCATGGTCGCTTTCCTTGGCCTTCCTGTAGGTTCTGAATGCGGACAGGGCGGTGTCGCCTCTGGCCATCATCTCGGCGGCGGAAGGATGCTTCGTCCCGTTCCGATCAATGTAGCCATCGAGAATGTCCTGTATGCCAGGCACATAGCCGTCAGCGTTCCCTGTGGCCAGAACTGAGAGCATTCCCGGAATCTCTATTCCAGGGACAATGGAGAACGGCGCTCGTGTGCCGCCTCTCTGAAGGCCTTCGGCCGCGGCGAGTTTCATCGGCTGGTGGTCGGCGACGTGGACGGCCGACCTGTCCCCGGAGAACATCACGGCGACAGCCCCCACAATGCCCACGACTGCGGCTACCCTTATGCTCGCAAGGGAGAAACGCTGCTCGCGTCCGCGGAGAAGGTACCAGCAGCAGATTCCGATCACCACCACGGCCCCGGTCATCCATCCGCTCAGTACTGAGTGGAAGAATTTGCTGACGGCCATCGGGTTGCTCACGACGGCCCAAAAATCCACCATCTCGTTCCGGACAGTGTCCGGGTTGAAGGCCATCCCGACTGGATGCTGCATCCAGCCGTTGGCCACGAGAATCCAGTAGGCGGAAAGGGACGCTCCGATGGCGGTCAGCCATGTTGAGGCCAGATGGAAGCCTTTACTGACTCTTCCCCAGCCGAAGAACATCACCGCGACGAAGGTGGCCTCGATGAAGAAGGCAAAGATTCCCTCGATGGCGAGCGGCGCTCCGAATATGTCGCCGACGAACCACGAGTAGTTGCTGAAGTTGGTCCCGAACTCGAACTCAAGGATGATTCCTGTCGCGACGCCGACGGCGAAGTTGATACCGAATATCTTCATCCAGAACTTCGCGGCGTGTTTCCAGAAGTCCACCTTGCGGATGACGTAGAGCGTCTCCATAATGGCCATTATCACAGACAGTCCGAGGGTCAGCGGGACGAAGATCCAGTGATAGCAGGCAGTCAGGGCGAACTGCGCCCTTGACCAATCGACTAAGGCTGATTCTATCATAGTGTTGGACTTTTGCGCCCGGGGGCAATCTCGGGCGTGATTGAACTTATCTCACGTCAGGCGGCGATTGCCCATCGCACCGGACATTCACAGTAATATTCATTGATGAAAGATTGTTTCCCACCGCCTCGATTTTCTCTTCCGTGGTCTTGCCGGCGAGGGCAGGCCTGAAGAAGAACACCCTGAGGACAGCGAACAGGATGAAAAGTTTCAAGAATATGAGAACCCACAAGATGCGTCCCCACGTCATTCCTTTGAAACCTTGCACATAGAATCTGATAATACGGCCCGGCAATGCTTTAAGCCCGCCTGAGGCTTCCGGACTGTCAGGGAGTGGAGTGGCGGTGGCCCGGTCTCTTTTCCGGAACCATATTCAACCCTTTTCTGGAGTCAGTTGAAAGCGTGTTGGTCTTACTCATAAAATCAATACGTTTTTGTTAAACTTCAGTTTGTATCGTGTTAGGGGGAAATCCGAAATAATGCTGGTCAGCCACGACTTTCCCTCGGTCTTGCCGTCTGCAATTTTTGCAATAGTAGTAAGAATAATTCTAATCTGCAAACAATTGTCCGCATTTAAGTGCTGAATAATTAATGCTTTAGTCGCCGAGCCTTTTCGCAAACGATTTCGCCTCCCAGTTCGTTCCCCGCTGCCGACTGCCCGTTCCTTGCTGCCTGCTGCTCGTTCCCTGCTGCCCGTTCCCCGCTGCCTGCTGCCAACTGCCCGTTGCCAACAGCCCGCTGCCGACTGCCGACCGACCATGACCGCATCGATTACTCTTCGTGAGCGGAACCGGCCCTTCCTGCGCACCAGAGCACCTGGCCTGCTCCTTGGTGAGCGGAACAGCCCCATTTGCTCACGAGACTGGTGATTCGGTCGGTTTGGTGAGCGGAACCGGCCCTTCCTGCGCACCAGAGCACACCTGGCCTGCTCCTTGGTGAGCGGAACAGCCCCATTTGCTCACGAGACTGGTGATTCGGTCGGTTTGGTGAGCGGAACCGGCCTTCCTGCGCACCAGAGCACCTGGCCTGCTCCTTGGTGAGCGGAACAGCCCTATTTGCTCACGAGACTGGTGATTCGGTCGGTTTGGTGAGCGAAACCGGCCTTCCTGCGCACGGGGAGGGAGTCGGGGGGAGGAGGGCTGTCAACTCTCCAGCCAGCCCAGAAAGTCCTCGGCTCTGGAGCGGCTGACGGTAAGGTCAGGCGCCTGGCCGAGATTTGACGAAAGCTGAACCTTAGGTGTCACCCGGAGCCGCCCGCCAAGCAGCTTGGTCACACACTCGATCGCATCCTTCGCGAATATGCAGCTTCTGGAAATCCTGAAGAACCGCTCGGGATCAAGATCGGTGATGAGCGAATCCATCGTTGAATCAACGATATATACCGCTCCGCCGTGCGTCACGACATGGTTGTTCTTGTCCTCTGAATAGAAAAACGCAATCTCGTCAGCCTTCACGGGCACGATCCTGTCGTTGAACTGCACCAGAAAACGCTCCTTGAACCCGTGTCCGGAATCCTTCCGCGAGATCGCACCGAGAATCTTCTCGACATCCAACTCTCCGGAGGAAAACTGTCGACATCTTTCCACGGCTCTCTTCAAGGCCGACGTGTCTATCGGCTTGAGAAGGTAGTCGATAGAGCCAGCCTCGAACGCCTTGACGGCATAGCTGTCGTAGGCAGTCGTCATCACCACGCGAGGCTTCACGGCCACCTGCCGGAAAATTTCAAAGCACTCTCCGTCAGAAAGTTCCACATCCATGAATATCAAGTCCGCCTCGTCGGGCCTTTCCTTGAGCCGGGCTACAGACTCGCTGACCGAAGCGCATTCCCCGACAACCTCGATGTCCGGGAAATTGGCCTCCAGCATCTTCTCAAGGCTCCTTCGGGCCATCATTTCATCTTCTATAATAAGGACTTTCATAAGAGCGGCAACTTTACTTTGTAGAAATCGTCAGTACGGATGATCTCGATCCCCTTGCCGGAACGATCCCTGTACTGTTGGCGTATGTAGTTGAGACCCAATCCGCTGGACTGCGCCTCGGTGATTTTCGGAATGAGGTTGTTCGTCACCGTCAGTGTCTCCCCGTCGGAGACCACGCTGACGTTCAGCGGCTTGGCGGGAGACACTGCGTTGTGTTTCGTGGCGTTCTCAATAAGGAGCTGAACCGAGCACGGAACCACGTGCCTTGACAAGTCTTCGGGCCGGATGCCGACCTCCACGTCTAACCCCTCCTGGAACCTGACCTTCAGCAGGTCGCGGTACATCTCCACGTAGGTCATCTCGTCCCGGAGCGTCACCGTGCCCTCCTCCTCGTTGCGGAGCATGTAGCGGTAGATTCCCGCCAGCTTATGAATATACTCGCTCGCCTCCCTGTCCCTTCCGTCCAGCACGAGGGCGTCCAGAATGTTCAGCGAATTGAAGAGGAAATGCGGGTTGACCTGCTGCTTGAGGTTGAGGTACTGGAACTTGGCGAGGTCGGCGCGATTCTTTTCCTTCTCGGCGTTGCGGCGGGCCGTGATGGCATATTCAATCATGTAGATCACGGAATAGATCATCACTTCCGCTATGAACGCCACCAGGGCGAGTTCAAGGAAACTCTTAGCGGAGGAAGGGCGGCGGAATTCGAACGGCAGTCCGGAGCTGACAAGGGCCGCGGCGACAGCGGAAAGCGCTATCAGGAAGACCGCCGTTGCGAGGATGTGTCCGGCCGAGGATTTCCGGTCCGACATATTCTTGGTCTGCTCCACGAAGAGGATCGTCAGGCAGACCATCACCAGAAGGATGAAGGTGTTGTCGGCAAATGCGGCGACCGCGTTCACCACGGATCCCCCTTCAAAGAGGGTGGAACTGAATATGTAGATTATGATCCTGACAATCAAGATGATGGCCACGGCGACGGAGAGCCATGTGATCTCGAGGCTTCTTGCCTTGGACTCTTTTCCGTACCTGTCGGCGTAGCGTCTCATGAAGAAGACCAGTCCCCAGCCCATCGACTCGGTGGTCGTGAATGTGGCGATCGCGGGGGAAAGCAGGGGGTGGTTGATGAACGTCCCTGCGAGCGCGGCGATCCCGTTGCCGAGGAGGTAGCCGAGAATGTTGGCGATGATGATGACGATGGAGGAGAACTCCACGCTCTGTCGGTACCTCAGGCAGAGGATGACCGTGAGGACGATCGTGAGCGTGGTCAGGGCCAGTTCGTCCCCGAGGTTCAGTAACCTGCACAGCACCGCCGTGGCCACGTGGAGCAACGCGAAAGCGTGGATTATGGATGATGTCCTTAGTTTCATGCCGTTAATGATGGTTGGGTGACCGTTAACTCTTCACAATCGCCAAAGTACTGCAATTTAAGAAAAATATCTTTCATTTCGTCATTAAAAGCCGGCGATTCATCCGCTTTTTCTTTCCATTTTCATCGTTTCAATAATTACAAATCGGTGCTAATCAACTATATTTACGCCGAAAATGACACTGAAATTAGTACCGTAAAATGCAATCCAAGAGCAAACTTACGTTTTGGGAGATGTGGAACCTCAGCTTCGGCTTTTTCGGGGTGCAGATCGCCTATGCCCTCCAGAGCGCGAACATCAGCAGGATCTTCGCCACCTTGGGAGCGGATCCGCACCAGCTGAGCTTCTTCTGGATCCTCCCGCCTCTGATGGGCATGATCGTCCAGCCTCTGATCGGCAAGTGGTCCGACAGAACCTGGTGCAGGATGGGACGCAGAAAACCTTATCTGCTGATCGGAGCCTTGATTTCGGTTCTCGTGATGATCTTTCTTCCGAACGCCGGCAGCCTGAGTTTCTCCTCAAGGCTGATCCTCGGACTCAACGGTGCCATGTGGTTCGGACTGTTCTCGCTCATATTCCTTGACACTTCAATCAATGTCGCGATGCAGCCGTTCAAGATGATAATGGTCGGGGACATGGTCGGCGAGGAACAGAAGGCTCAGGCCTATTCGATCCAGTCGCTTCTTTGCAACGCCGGCAGCCTGGTGGGCTACCTTTTTCCCGATTTTCTTCACCTGGATCGGCATCGCCAACATCGCCCCAAAGGGGCAGGTGCCGCCGTCCGTGATCTGGAGCTTCTGGTGCGGCGCCGCGATCCTTATCCTCTGCGTGCTATACACTTTCCTGAATGTCAAGGAGATGAATCCTCAGGAATATGCCGAGTTCCATTCCATCGATCCAAAGCGTCAGGCTGAGGAGGAGAAGGACAATCCGGGACTCATCAGACTGCTGCTCCATGCTCCCAAGACATTCTGGACCGTGGGACTCGTGCAGTTCTTCTGCTGGGCGGCGTTCATGTACATGTGGACCTATTCCAACGGAGCCATCGCCGCCAACTGCTGGAACGCCACCGACACGGCCTCCGAGGGCTATCAGGCCGCTGGCAACTGGGTCGGGGTAGTCTTCGCCGTGCAGGCTGTCGGATCAATCCTGTGGGCGATTGTGCTTCCTAAGTTCCGCTCCTTGAAACTGGCCTATGTGGTGAGCCTTCTGATCGGAGCCGTCGGCTTCATCTCCGTTGCGTTCATCCACAACCAGTACCTGCTCTGCGTGTCGTACCTGCTGATCGGAACCGCCTGGGCCGCGATGCTCGCGCTTCCGTTCACACTTCTGACCAACGCTCTCGACGGGGAGCATCTGGGCAGCTATCTCGGCCTGTTCAACTGCACCATCTGCCTTCCGCAGATCGTCGCCGCGGCGCTCGGCGGAGTGGTGCTGAGACTTCTGGGCGGAGTCCAGGCGAACATGCTCGTCACTGCGGGTGTCCTGCTTGTGCTTGGCGCGCTGAGCGTCCGTCTAATAAAGGAAAGGAAACAATAATAACCTTAATAATCATATTAAATGAATATTCAAACAATTCAAACATTCCAGATGAAAAGGATTATAGCTGCCGTGGCGACCTTGCTTCTTTGCCTGGTCGGCACTACCGTATCCGCTCAGAGCGGGTATCAGGTGAAGGGAGTTGTAGTTGACGCCGCCGGTCCGGTCATCGGTGCCACTGTCATGGAACAGGGTACGCAGAACGGTATCGCGACCGGTCTCGACGGAGACTACATCCTTAACGTTTCCGGCCCGGATGCCACTGTCGAAATCAGCTGCATCGGCTACAAGACACAGTCTTTCAAGGCTTCCGAGGTTCCGGCCAAGATTATTCTTACCACCGACACCGAGTTTCTTGACGATGTGGTCGTGATCGGCTACGGTACCGTCAAGAAGAGCGACATGACTGGCTCGATCTCCTCCGTGAAGGCCGACCAGCTCAACAAGGGTATGGTGACATCACCATCGGATCTGCTCCAGGGCAAGTCCGCCGGCGTTGTCGTCACGATGGGTGACGGCGCTCCGGGTTCCGCCAGCACCATCAGAATCCGTGGCGGTTCCTCTCTGAAGGCCAACAACAACCCTCTCGTCGTGGTTGACGGTCTGCCTCTTTCCGAGACAGGCATCAGCGGAGTCTCCGACGCGCTTTCCTCCATCAACCCTAACGACATCGAGAGCTTCACTGTCCTGAAGGACGCCTCGGCGACCGCCATCTTCGGATCGAGAGCCTCCAACGGTGTCATCATGATCACCACCAAGAAGGGTTCCAAGGGTTCCGAAGGCATCCACGTGAGCGCGGACTTCACCGGAAGCGTCAGCCAGAACGCCAAGTACGTGGATGTGCTGACAGGCGATGAGATGCGTGACCTTATGAAATCGTACTTCGGTGACGGAGGTTCGGCCTACGCCGCCCTCGGCAAGGAGAACACCGACTGGCAGAAGGAAATCTACCAGCTGGGTAAAACTATTGACGGCAACGTGGCAGTGTCCGGCAGGGTAGGGAAGAGCGACATCTTCCGTATGCCTTACCGCGTGTCCATCGGCTACCACAACCAGGACGGTACCCTCAAGACCTCCAACCTTGAGCGTGAGACCATCTCTGTCAACCTCAACCCAAGCTTCTTTGACGACCATCTTCTTGTCAATCTCAACGGCAAGCTGATGAACATGGACAACAGGTTCGCCAATCAGGACGCCATCGGCGGCGCTGTCCGCATGGATCCTACCCAGCCTGTTTACGACGCGAACGGCCTGAACGGCTACTGGTGGTGGAACTACGGCAAGGGCACGCAGACCATCGATAACTGCAACGCACAAGCCCAGATGAACCCTGTCGCCCTTCTGAACGACAAGCTTGACAAGTCCAACGCCAAGCGTTTCATCGGCAACGCCCAACTCAACTACAAGGTCCATGGATTCGAGGATCTGAGCCTCAACCTCAACCTTGGTCTGGACTGGTCCAAGTCAGACGGTACGGTTGATGTCGCTCCCGGCACGGAAATGTCATTCCACAACACCCAGGAGTCCGGTTCCGGTTATCACAACAACTATTCCCAGATAAGGCGTGCCCAGACCCTTGAGGTTCTATGCCCAGTACGACAAGACTCTCGGCAAGCACACCGTCAACGCGCTGGCCGGTTACACCTGGCAGCACTTCTACAACTCGACTTTCAACGAGAAGTACAAGGCTGACGGCACCCTTCCTACCGCTTCCGACTACTATCTGAGCAGTCCTAACACCTTCAGAACCGAGTACTTCCTCGTGTCTTTCTTCGGACGTGTGAACTATTCGTTCAACGACCGCCTTCTCGTGACCGCCACCCTGCGTGACGACGGCACCTCCCGTTTCGCCAACAACAAGTGGGGTCTCTTCCCTTCGGTGGCGGTAAGCTACAACTTCGGCAAGGAGAGGTTCATCGCGGACAGCGGTGTGGTCTCAGCCCTGAAGCTCAGGCTCAGCTGGGGACAGACTGGCCAGCAGGATCTCCAGTCCGGAGACTACCCGACACTGTCGTCCTACAAGTACAACACGAACCAGTCGATGTACTACTTCGGCAACAAGTTGATCACTCCGATAACGCCGCTTGGCTACAACGCCGACCTCAAGTGGAGACCACCACGACCTACAACATCGGTCTTGACTACGGCTTCCTCGGCGACAGGATCTTCGGTAGCGTGGATCTCTACAAGCGCGACACCAAGGATCTCCTGAACCGCACTCCTGTGGCCGCCGGCGCCAACCTGTCCAACTACTTGAACGCCAACATCGGAGACCTTACCAACAAGGGATTCGAGTTCGAGTTCAACGCCATTCCTGTCCAGACAAGGGACTGGAACTGGACCCTGGGCTTCAACGCGACCTTCAATGAGACCAAGATCTCCAGGCTTACCACCGATGACGAACGCGCCGACTATTTCGGAATCACTACCGGAGGCATCGCCGGCGGTACAGGCAACATGGTCCAGATCCATCAGACCGGCCACGCCCCTAACTCGTTCTTCGTCTATAAGCAGGTCTATGACACGGACGGCAAGCCGATCGAAGGCCTCTATGCCGACCTGAACAAGGACGGAAAGATCGACGACAACGACAAGTACTGCTTCCACAATGCCGCTCCGGACTGGACATTCGGCTTCAACACGCAGGTGGCGTACAAGCAGTGGACCCTCGCAATGAGCGCCCATTCAAATGTCGGCAACTATGTCTACAACAACATCGCCTCCAACGGCGACCTCCTGACCGACCTCTGGGCCAACAACTTCGTGAACAACCGTTATTCCACGGCGAAGGAGCACAACTTCTCGTCATACCCCCAGTATTGGTCCAATCTTTACGTCGAGAACGCATCCTTCCTGAAGATCGACAACATCACCCTCAGCCGCTCGTTCAACTTCGGCCAGAAGACTCCGATGTCGTTCAACGTCTTCGCGACCGTTCAGAACGTGGCCTGCTTCACCAAGTACGGTGGAATCGACCCTGAGATCTTCTCCGGTATCGACAACAACATGTATCCGAGGCCTCGTACCTACATCCTTGGTGTCAAGTTCAACTTCTAATGCGACATAGACAATGAAAAATATTATCAGATTTACAGCGGTCGCCCTCGCCGCGACAATGCTCGCCTCAGCGGCCACGTCCTGTGTAGGTGACCTTGACGTGAAGCCTATCGATCCAAACATCGAGCTTCCTGAGGACGTGCTCAACAGCCAGGAGGCTTTCACAGCCCTTCTCGCCAAGTGCTATCAGGGACTTTCCTGCTCCGCATCCTCCGGGCCGAGCAGCGATCCGGACATCGAAGGTGTGGACGGCGGCTATGGCCAGTACATGAGAGCGCTTTTCAATATGGAGGAACTCTCCACGGATGTGGCGACTTGCTGCTGGAACGATGGCGGCCTCTTTGACATTCACAATCTCAATTGGAACGCATCCAATGAGTTTATCCTTTCGATGTACTACCGTATCTTCTTCCAGATCAGTCTCTGCAACGAGTTCATACGCCGCTCCAACGCCAGCGACATCAGCGGTTACTCCCTGAAGAACGCCTACATCGCCGAGGCGAGAGCCCCTCAGGCTCTTTCAGCTACTACCATGCCATCGACTTGTTCGGCAACGTGCCTTTCGCGACAGAGCATCAGTCTGTGGGTTCAACCGGAGCCGAGCAGATCTCCCGCGCCGACCTCTTCGACTGGATGGAGAGCGAGTGCAACGACCTTCTTGGCGGCAGCGACCTCGCCGAGCCGGGTAAGAATGAATATGGCCGCTGCGACAAGGGTATGGTGCAGATGATTCTCGCCAAACTCTACCTCAACGCCGAGGTTTGGAAGGGTACAGCGATGTACGACAAGGCTGCCGCTGTCTGTGAGAAGATTATCAGTGAATATCCTCTCCACACCAAGAGCGCCGGCAAGTACAGCGCCTGGCAGGAGCTATTCATGGCAGACAACCACCTTTGGACAGCCAACACGACCTACAACGGTGACGAGATCATCTTCGCCGTGGAGCAGGACGGAATCCTTGTTCAGTCCTACGGAGCCACTAACTATCTCGTCTTCGGCTGCACGGGTGGCAAGATGGACGCCGCTGCGATCGGTATCTCCACAGGTTGGGGCGGTCTTTCCCTGACAGGGGCTTTCACCAGCAAGTTCGAGGACGCTGACCTTCGCGCCACATTCTACAGGGGCGAGGAGTTCGATCAGTACGTCGATGCCTTGCGCCGTGAGTCCGACAGCTGGTCTAACGGTTGGAAGTCAATGAAATTCCTGAATGTGAACCACGATGGCGGCAAGGCTCAGGCCGATGGCTTCGTGGACACTGACTGGCCTGTCTTCCGCGGTGCCGACGCCTATCTGATGTACGCCGAGTGCGCCGCCAGGGGAGCCGCCGACAAGACCAAGGGACAGCAGTACCTTGACGCTGTACGCGCGAGAGCGGGTGTGGGCAGCATCGCCCTCACTCTTGACAACATCATCGACGAGCGTGGCCGCGAGCTTTACTACGAGGGCTTCCGCCGTCAGGATCTGATCAGGTTCGGACTCTTCACTTCCGACAAGTACCTTTGGGAATTCAAGGGAGGCGTGCAGGCCGGAAAGGCTGTTGACGATCGTTTCAACCTGTATCCGATCATGTCCAGCGACCTCAACGCTAACGGTAATCTTAAGCAGAATCCTGGTTATTAACAGATTATGAAAAAGTTATTTTACACGATAATCGCATTTGCGGGAATCCTTGCGGCTTCCTGCTCAACGGATGAGGACAAGCTGGTCTTCGATCCATCATCCTCCGTGGCCCCGACTCTGGGAACCCTGGCCGGAACCACGCTCTCGTCCGACGGCGCTGACCTGACCTTCGAGTTCACACAGCCGAAATACAATGTCGATGCCGGCGTGCTATACGCTCTCTACGCCTCTGATTCTCAGGATTTCGGGAAGCAGGAGAAACTCGCCGCCACCATCGGCGGCACGACCGTGACCGTCAAGCAGTCCGCCCTCAACTCGGTGATCCTGAATCTGGGCGGCGAGCCTGGCGCGGAGTTCACGGTCTACCTCAGGCTTGACTCATGGCTAGCGAACAACAAGAACATGGCTGTGGAGTCCTCGCTGGCCCGTTCCGGCGTGTTGTCCGCCACATTCGTTCCTTACAGCCAGCTGATCCTTGACAAGGATATCTATGATCACGTCTGGGTGATGGGCGACTACAGCGAATGGAGCCACGACAAGGCGCAGCTCCTCTACAACTACAGCAAGGACGGCAACATATTCACAGGTGTTGTTGACTTTGAGGACAAGGCTGCGAGCGGCATCAAGTTCACCGGTGCGGCTTCCTGGGACGAAGCCACTGGCAACTGGGGAACGGCTAATCCTGACGATGCGTCCGAGGCTGCCTCTGTGACACTTCTCAATGGATCCAACGACAACATCATGTGCTACGCCAAGCGTTTCTACAAGTTCACCCTTGACAAGAAAGCCCTCGTCCTGACCAAGGAGTGGGGCGCTGACAAGATCGGTATTGTGGGTACGATCAACAACTGGGCCGCTCCTGACGTGGAGATGACGTTCAACAAGGACTATCTCCGCTTCTGGGTTGACCTTGAGGTCACCGGCGACCAGGAGATCAAGTTCCGCGCCGATGAGGACTGGGTGTACAACTGGGGCGCCGACGCGAAGTTGGGCGGTGACAACATCAAGGTGGGTACCGGAAAGTACCGTGTCTATCTTGACCTTAACAAGGGTACCGTCGAGCTGAACGAGAAGATGTTCGGCAAGACCGAGCCGAGCGCAGGTGGTGACGAGCCTGAGCCAGGCAAGCCTGGCGCGTGGTCACTCATCGGTACCATCAACGGGGACAGCTGGTCGGCGGACGTTGACATGACCAACACCGAGGGTGACATCTGGATCGCCCGTAGCGTGAGACTCACCGCAAGCGACGAGTTCAAGATCCGCGCCGACCACGATTGGGCTGTGACGGTAGGAGGACCGGAGGAGAACTCCACAAGCACCATCGATCCGGCCAATGCCTACGGCGTGTTCAAGCCTGAGCTTGGCAAGGCGTTCGCCGCCGGTGACAAGAACATCCAGGTGGGGGCAGAGGGAGTTTACGACATCACCTACGACTATGCCGCCCAGACCATACTCATCGAAGAGCACAAGACCGCTTTCTCCCTCATCGGCGAGATCGGCGGAAGCTCTTGGAGCAAGGACTTCGTGATGACTCAGGACGGTGATGTCTGGACCAGCCCGGTAGTGAACATCACCGGAGGGTTCAAGATCCGTTATGACTACTCCTGGGGAGGAAACCAACACCTACGGTGTGGCTGAAGGGACTACTGTTGAGATAGGTAAGGAATTCACTGTGGTTCAGCCGGGCGGAAACATCAAGGTTCCCGAGGCTGGTGACTACAAGGTGATCTTCAATGCGAAGACCCTCGCCGTGACCATCCAGAAGTAATATCCACTTTTTTCAGACGCACCCGATGGAGGAATATGCCAAGGGTGCGTCTGATTTTTTTATTATATTCGTAGATTATGAGACGATCTTCTTTTCTCTTGAGGCTTGTAGGCCTTGTCCTGGCCGCCGCGCTCCTTGCGGGGTGCGACAAGAAAGGCACGACTCCCGATCCGACTCCGACTCCGGGGCCGGAGACTCCGGAACGCACCGGCGAATCGGGAATATCCTACCAGATGCTGGTATATTCATTCGCCGACAGTGACGGCGACGGCTGCGGCGACTTCAAGGGAATCCAATCCAGACTTGACTATCTTAAGGAGATGGGAGTCCAGGCCATCTGGCTTTCTCCGATCCACCCGGCTTCATCCTATCACGGCTACGATGTCCTGGACTATTCCGGAGTCAATCCCGACTATGGCACCGAGGCCGACTTCAAATCCCTTCTGGACGCGGCACACGCCAAGGGGATCAAGATCTATCTTGACTATGTGCTGAACCACACATCCAAGGATCATCCGTGGTTCCTTGACGCGAAAAAAAGCGCGGGCAGTCAGCACCGCGACTATTATATCTTCTCCGACAACCCGCAGGCCGACATCCGCGACGGCAAGATTCCGATGATCGCCACCGAGGGCGCGCGCGGCTACGACTCCGGCCAGTGGTTCTCCGCCGTGACAGGCGTTGACGGCAAACTCAAGGTGAGGTTCACCCTTGCCCTGGACAACGCCGGCAAGCCTTCGACATTGAGGATGGACAAGGTTGACGAGGTGTCCAACACCGGCAGTCAGAACTCGGGGATATGGCTGTACTACGGCGATGACAACATGGCGCAGTTCTACAAGAGCGGGGCTAGGGAATGCACTCTGTCACTGGAGTTTGAATCCTCATGGGGCGTGCTTGTGAGAACCAGCCGGACCCAATGGGACTCCCACAAGTACGGCGCTCCGTCCGGAAAGAACCAGCTTTCCTATGGCGTTCCGCTCGCGCTTTCGAACACCAACGCTCAGGACATCATTCTGCCTGGAATGACCACGACGATGTACCACTCGCATTTCATGACAGACTGGTTCGCCGACCTGAACTACGGTCCCGCGGCCACCTGCGAGCAGTCCGCAGCTTTCAAGTCCGTCTGCGAGTCCGCTGACAAGTGGATCAGGATGGGAGTGGACGGCTTCCGTCTGGACGCTGTCAAGCACATCTACCACAACGCCGATTCGGACGAGAACCCGACATTCCTGAAGAAGTTCTACGACCGCTGCAACTCCACCTACAAGTCCGCCGGCGGCAAGGGTGACTTCTACATGGTGGGCGAGCAGTTCAGTGACGCCTCCGAGGTCGCGCCGTACTACAAAGGCATTCCAGCCCTCTTTGAGTTCAGTTTCTGGTGGAGGCTGAAGGACTGCATCAACAACGGTGACGGAAGTTCCGTCGTCGGCACGATCCAGAACTATCAGAAACTCTACGCGGGCTACCGCTCCGACTACATCGAGGCCACTAAACTCTCCAACCACGACGAGGACAGGGCAGGAAACGATCTCGGAAAGAGTGTGGCCAAGATGAAACTCGCCGGCGTGGTTCTCCTTACGGCGGGCGGCCAGCCTTACATCTACCAGGGCGAGGAACTCTCTCGGCTACTGGGGGTCCAAGTCCAGCGGCGATGAATATGTCCGCACACCGATCATGTGGAACTCCGACGGTTCGTCGCTCGCCGACGGCAAGTTGAGCGGCAAGGTGGACAGGACGATGCTCTTCTCCGGAATCTCTGTCGAGAGCCAGGCGAAGGACGACGGTTCCATCCTCAATGTTTACCGCCGTTTCGGTGTGCTGAGGGATCAGTACAAGGCCTTGGCCAAGGGTTCGTTCGACTACTGTCCGGCTGCATCTTCTGTGGCTTCCGTCTCCGCATGGTACCGTGCCTATGATGGCCAGAAGGTCTTGGTTGTCCATAATTTCTCCGCTGGCAACGCCTCCGTCAACTTTACGTCCGACAAGCTGGACAACGCCGTCGCCACGAACGGAACCGTGAAGGTAAATGGCTCCAGGTTGACTCTGGGAGCATATTCATCAGTCGTTTTTCTGCAATAGTTAATTTGACATTATATGAGACGCACACTATTCATTCTGCTTGCCTCTCTTCTGGTGCTCTCCTGCGGGCGCGATCCCGGAGAGGCTGCCGTTGAGCGTGACTGGACCCGCGACGCCGTGGTCTATGAACTGAACACCCGTCAGGCGACCGCCGAAGGTACCTTCGCCGCGGCCCAGAGGAAACTTCCTGAACTTAAGGAACTTGGGGTGGACGTTGTCTGGCTGATGCTGTCTATCCGATCGGCGAGAAAGGCCGCAAGGGAACTCTCGGCTCCTACTATGCCATCAAGGACTATTGCGACATCAACCCGGAGTTCGGCACCCTGGAGGATTTCGACGACTTTGTCGGCGCGGCCCACGACCTTGGCCTCAAGGTCATCATCGACTGGGTGGCCAACCACACCTCTCCGGATCATCCGTGGGTGACTGGGAAGCCTGCCGACTGGTACGTCCGCGACGCGGAGGGCAACACGATTGTCGAATATGACTGGACGGACATCGCCAAGCTCAACTACGAGTCCAAGGAGATGCGGGCCGAGATGGAGAAGAGCATGCGTTTCTGGCTTGACAGGGGGATCGACGGCTTCCGCTGCGACGTGGCCTATCAGGTGCCGCAGGATTTCTGGGCCGATGTGTTCTCGAAGTTCAGGTCTGAATATTCCCGCAGACTCTACTTCCTCGCCGAGGGGGAGGAGCCTTGGCTGCACGAGGCCGGCTTCGACGCCACCTACGCCTGGAAACTGCACCATCTGCTGAACGACATCGCGCAGGGGAAGGCCGGAGCCGACAGCCTTGTCCACTATGTGGAATGGAACGCCACTGCCTATCCATCCGGCAGCCATAGGCTTACGTTCGTCACTAACCATGACGAGAACTCTTGGTCCGGCACTGAATATGAAAGGATGGGCGACGCTTGGAAGGCGATGGCTGTCCTCTGCTGGACACTTCCGAACTCCCAGCCGCTGATCTACACCGGTCAGGAGGTCGGCTACAACCACCGTTTCGAGTTCTTCGAGAAGGATCCGATGCCGGACTGGCACCACAACGCCACCACGGATTTCTACACCTATCTCAATGAGGTGAAGCACGCTCATCCGGCTCTGGATTCTGACAATCCGTCCTTCGAGGTGCTTTCCTGCACCGATTCCGCTCTGGTCTTCAAGCGCGCTTTGGACCAGGACAGCGTGATCGTCAGCGTTCAGTTGCAGGCTCCGTGGAACTGGAGTATAACTGTCCCGGAGTCAAGGGTTTCGCACGTGGAGCCGCCGAGCTGGTGGGTGGGCATGAAGACCCCTCTCCAGCTGATGATCCACGGCGATGGCATCGCCGGCTATGATGTCAGGATCGAGGGTGAAGGTGTCGGCGTCAAGGAGATTCATAAGGCGGACAGCCCTGACTATCTTTTTGTTGACGTGGCCGTAAGCTCATCGGCTAAGCCCGGTGAGTACGGCATCATATTCACGAAGGATGGCAGTTCCTTCCGCTATCCGTACCGGATCGCCGCGAGGGAGGAAGGTTCCGCCGAGCGTGGCAGTTTCACAACTTCGGATCTTATCTATCTGATCTGCCCCGACCGTTTCGCCAACGCCGACAAGGGAAATGACAACACCGATGACACCGCCGAGAAGGCTGACCGCAGCGAGCCGTTTGGCCGCCACGGTGGTGATCTTCAAGGCATTATCGATCACTTGGACTACATCGCCGACCTTGGTGCCACCGCCGTCTGGTGTACTCCGCTTCTGGTGGACGACCAGTCCGAGGGGTCTTACCACGGCTATGCCTGTGGCGACTACTACCGCATCGACCCACGTTTCGGCAGCAATTCCCAGTACAGGGAATATGTCGCCAAAGCCCACGAGAAGGGTCTGAAAGTGATAATGGACATCGTGACCAACCACTGTGGCACCGGCCACTGGTGGATGAATAATCTTCCGTTCAAGGACTGGATCCATCAGTTTCCTGAATATACCGGCTCGAACATCGCCTTTTCAACGGCGATGGATCCGAACGCGTCGCAGTACGATGCGAATTTACAGGTCAGCGGCTGGTTCGTGCCTTCGATGCCGGACATGAATCTGGACAACCCGTTCATGCTGAAATACTTTCAGCAATGGGCGATCTGGTGGACCGAGTTCTCCGGCCAGGACGGCCTGCGTGTGGACACCTACCCGTACAACGAGAAAGTCCCTATGAGCAAGTGGTGCGAGGCCGTGATGAATGAATATCCAAACTTCAACATCGTGGGTGAGTGCTGGGACTCCAACATCGACCAGCTTGCCTACTGGCAGGGAGGCAACGCCAACCGTGACGGTTTCGACTCCCACTTGCCTTCGATTATGGATTTCCCTCTCCAGGAGGCGATCAACGCCGCTCTTTGCGAGGACGAGCCGCAGTGGGGGACAGGGGAATGGTCCGGGTATATTCAGCCCTCTCTCACGACGCCACCTATAATGATGTGTCCAAGATGCTGATATTCCTCTCCAACCACGACCATTATCGTGTCGCTGACGCCTGGAGGCAGAATCCGGACAAGTTGAAAGATCGCCTACACCCTTCTGGCCACAGTCCGTGGAATCCCTCAGATTTTCTACGGTGACGAGATGGGATTCGCCACCGGCAAGACCTACAAGAGCGACGGCGAGGTGAGGATGGATTTCCCCTGGCGGCTGGGAAGGCGACAAGGTTGATCTGTTCACCGAGGAAGGCCGTGCCTCCGCCACCGTCACAGTCGGCGGAAAAACAATCCCGCAGGGACAACTCGCTGAGCTTCACGACTATGCCAAGACCCTCTTCCAGTGGAGAAAGACCAAGGACGTGATCCACACCGGCCGCACGATGCACTTCCTCGGCCGTGACAACACCTACGCCTTCTTCCGCTACAACGACACCGACAAGGTCTTCGTCTATGTGAACAACTCTCTGGAGCCGAAGACCATCCCGTGGTCCCACTACTCAGAGATCGCCTCCGACCTAACCACCGGCCGCAACGTCCTGACCGGCGCCCCCGTCCAGATCTCCGACTCCACCATCGTCCCACCTCCACCGCCCTCGTTGTGGAATATTCATTGAAATAGAACCGTTTATATTTGATGGAATATTTGTGTAAAATACTTTTATGCGCCGATACTTTTATGCGCCGATACTTTTATGCGCCGATACTTTTATGCATAACAATCTCAGCATCCGCACATTCGGGAAGTAATACCGCCTTTGATGAGCGTTCGTGTCTGCTTTCAGCCGAACGCTCATATTCAGAGGCCTTGATGCTTGGTGACACCACAAAGACAATCACAGGAGTGGTTATGGAAGAAGGTGGCACTCCCATACCATTTGCGTTTGTGTCATTATATTCAAAGAAAGATTCCACGCTTATCGCCGGTGAAATGAGCGATGAGCGTGGACGTTTTTCTCTGCGATTCCCGGGTGGCCCTACTGTGCTCAATATCAGTTGTATCGGTTATAAGACCATTGAGATGCCTGTGACGGCGTTGGATTTGGACACAATCTATATGACGACCGATGCGAGCCTGCTGGAAGATGCGACTGTGGTGGCTCACCGAAAATACATTTCAAGGGAAAACGGTGGGCTGACACTGAATGTTCAGGGCTCCGGTTTGAGGAACATCGGTAAGGCCGCTGATGTGATCAAGTATATTCTCGAATGCTTTATGCCAACGGCAAATATGAGGTGTTCGGGGAGGGGGTGAGCCTGTAATTTATATTGACGGAAGAAAGATGGCGAACGTTTCCGAGCTATCGCTTCTATCCTCCTCCAATGTGAAGTCTGTCAAACTTATAACCAATCCGGGGGCTGAATATGACGCTGGCACAAGGAGCGTCATTGCCATCGCCACCGTCAGGCACACGTTGGATGGCGTTTCCGGCATTGTCGGAGCGGAACTTTCCAGGCACAGGCAGTGGTCCGGCAACGAGGATGTTAACCTTAATGTTCATAAAGGGGCCGTGGATGTTTTTTTCTTGCATATCGGTATGACAACACGAAAAGCGACATTCGATACGACATAGACCAGACCAATTACGAGCAAGACACCTTCCACGAGGTTTCGGCTTCTGAATATTCAGACCGCTCCCGCTCGCACGATTACAGTGCCGGGGCGAATTACGCGATAAATAAGAATCATACCGTTGGTGGCAAATATATGGGAACCATTTCCGACTACAAATTGCTTGATTCTCCTTACGACTATATGCAGGTGTATCGCAACGGTGAGCTTTTGACTTCCACGGACAACAAGACCGATGAGTCGGAAAAGGAAAGGTTCCACAATGCCAATGTCTATTATATCGGCAAGTTTTCTGATAAATTACAGGTCAATGTGGATGCCGACTATGTATATTCCCGGTTGAATCATTGGCAGCAAGTGATTGAGACAAGCCGGATTGACGCGGTGTCGGAGAGCACCCATATTCAAAATGACCAACGCAACCGCGCGGTCGCTTTCAAGGACGTGTTCGCTTGGAATATTAGTGAGGTCAGCGGACTTGATTTCGGGACTGATTTCAGCAGGATCAGCTCTTGGGGCACGTCAGTCAATGAAGAAGGCAAGATTGCCGATGACCGGTTCAAAAACAATGAAACCAAGTATGCGGGATTTGTCTCCTATCGCTTGTTTTCTGAAAAATGGAAGGGGAGCGTCGGGCTTCGCTATGAATATGTCCACGCCATCAACACAGACCAGGGTGAGGTGAAGAACAGGAATGATTATTCTGACCTTCTGCCTTCACTGTCTCTTTCAACCTCTCTCGGGAAAGTGGATATGAGTCTTGATTTCAGCAGCAGGGTCAATCGCCCTTCGTTCCGTCAGCTGAACAACAGTGTAAGTTACAACAACCAATACCATTACGAACAAGGGAACATTTATCTGAAACCGCAATATGTCTATGACGCTGAGTTCAGTCTGGATTACGGCATTTTAGACTTCAAAGTGGATTACCAGTATATCAAGGACTATATCCATCCTACGGTTGTGGCCATCGCCGGCAAACCCGGAACGGTAGCCTGGATGTCAACAAATGCCGACAGATTCCAGCAGTTAGGGGCTCAATGTGTTGTGGCTCCGGTCGTTGGCTGCTGGAGACCGACTTTGACGGCAGGAGTGTACAAGCCTTACTTTACGCTTGCGTACAACGGTTCCGAGACTAGTTATAATCGTCCTTACGGCCTCCTGGCTTTCCAGAACGCTGTCGAACTGAAAGGCGACTGGCTTTTGCGTGGTGATTTTTACTGGAACCTAAAAGGACATCACGGCATCTATGACCAGAACAGCCGCGCATCTTGCAACGTGATGGTTCAGAAACAATTGCTTAAGAAAAGGCTTACGATGACGTTGAAGGCTGAGGACTTGTTTGACTGGTCAAGGTTGAGTGATGTGAAGAGAGTCAATTTTGTGGTGCAGACCAGAAAGGTGAACAGCTTCAACCGTTGCGTCATCGCCTCCATCACCTATAATTTCAACAGTTTCAAGGATAAGTACCACGGCAGCGGTTCGGCCGACGACGAGATCAACCGCTTTTAGATGTGAGATATTCACGTGCGGCTGGCTGCGAGGTCGGTCATCAATGTAGTGTGCGACGACGGGAGCGGAAACATCAAATATTGCTCCTGTCGAGGGCAAAAAAAAACGCATACGACGACGGCAGCATTTTCTTCGGATAACGCTGCCGTCGTGATTAGGGAAGGTTCTTTGGCGTGGATTTTCCGCTTTTAGAAGAGTATGTTCTTGCTTTACCACTCACGTTATCGATTCCGTAAGTGATCATGTATTCTCAAAGGGTAGCACTTTTGACCTCTTTTGCTTCTCAAGAGTGTATTCTGCACTCTCGGGAAACGTTTAGTCCGCTTTTCGTTTCCCGAGGGTGTTGTTTGGCACTCATAAGCGACATTTTGAAGAGTTATTCGACATCTGCGTGGTGACCAGCGTCGCACTCTTGGGAAGCATATCTGCCACTTTCCGTTTTCGGAGAGTGACAGGTGACACTCTCGGGAAACGTTTAGTCCGCTTTTCGTTTCCCGAGGGTGTTGTTTGGCACTCAAAAGCGACATTTTGAAGAGTTATTCGACATCTGCGCGGTGACCAGCGTCGCACTCTTGGGAAGCATATCTGCCACTTTCCGTTTTCGGAGAGTGGCAGGTGACACTGTTGGGTAACGTTTGCCCTCATTTTTGTTACCGAAGAAATTGCGGATGAGAGGCCTTAAAAACTGAGTGCATGATATTCATTATATGGCGTGCAAGCCTAAAGTGGACGGCTTCGTGAAATTTGGTGTAAGTTATTGAAAATTAGATGCTATAAATTTTATTGCTATAGGCGTAAATAATCTTTTTTGAGCATCGCAGGGCAAAAAAACAGAAATTTCTGTTTCTTAATGAAAGTTTTTATGTTTTTGAATATGAGAGTGCGGGAAAGATGCTATATTGCGGTGAACCTGAATTTAGATTATATGGGCAGTCACAAACTCAATGAACTCTTGAAGGAGTACAGAAAACAACCTAAGTGGTATTACCACGTCATCTTCGACTCTATCGAAACAGGGCAGCTGTTCAACAGTGATGATGAATATGCCGACGGAATGAACAGCGTGGCCATCGGGCAATATGTCTGCGAGCTGTCCGTCATCGTGTTCGTGCTGATGGCCAATCATTGCCATATTCTCGTTCATGGATCCGGAGAGGACATCGTCAGGTTTTTCTTGTTCGTAAAGGAAAGGATCAATCGGAAACTCAAAGAGGATGGTTTTCCTCCGCTTCCGATAGACTATGGGTTTAAGATGGTGAAAGTGAACGATGAGCGGCAATTGGTGGACACGATAATCTATATCGCGAGGAATCCGTTGAAGGCCAGGCCGGATCTCATGGCAAGTGGCTATATCTGGGGATCCGCGAATTTGATTTTCAGCGATGTGGACAGACTATATGACAAGATTAAAGTAGCTGACATGTCATGCAGGGAAGCGATGAGGATATTCAGGACTAAAATCAGGCTTCCGGGGAATTACCTTTTTAATCGTCCTCGGGGATTCATTCTTCCGGAGTCCTATGTCCTTAATGGCAAGGCGGAGCGGATGCTTGTGAACTCGTGGAGGTTTAGTTCAGGGCTTGTGAGGAACTTTGACGCTTACCTTAAGATTGCCGAGGGTGTCGGTGAGATGATTATATTTTCGGAGAATGAGTTGAACGAGATTGTCAATCAGGTTCTTCGGGATCATTTCAAGGTGGACTCTGTCAAAGATTTGGGAGTTGATGATAAGTGCCGCTTGGCTTTGATCTTGAAAAGGAAGTACCGCGTTGACACAAAACGAATTGCCCGCAAGATCCATGTTGAGGTTGCGGTGCTCAATAAACTGTTTGAATAGTTCTCCTGACGCATTGCGCGGCACCCTTGGGCGGCGGAAAGGGTCGGAAGTGTCACCGGAGAGTGTCGCGTGGCACCCTTGGGCAACGGAAAGGGACGAAAGTGTCACCGGAGAGTGTCGCGCGGCACCCTTGGGGCAACGGAAAGGGACGAAAGTGTCACCGGAGAGTGTCGCGCGGCACCCTTGGGCGGCGGAAAGGGACGGAAGTGTCACCGGAGAGTGTCGCGCGGCACCCTTGGGCGGCGGAAAGGGGCGGAAGTGTCGCCGGAGAGTGTCGCGCGGCACCCTTGGGCGGCGGAAAAGGGCGGAAGTGTCACCGGAGAGTGTCGCGCGGCACCCTTGGGCAACGGAAAGGGACGAAAGTGTCGCCGGAGAGTGTCGCGCGGCACCCTTGGGCAGCGGAAAGGGTCGGAAGTGTCACCGGGGAGTGTCGCGTGGCACCCTTGGGCGGCGGAAAGGGGCGGAAGTGCTGCTGGGGAGTGTCGCGCGGTCACTGAGCTTGCCGAAGTGGCCATATTTGCAGGGATGGTGGCCGTGATTCTTCGTCAGATGATGGCGAATCTGCCAAATTGTCATATTCGAGGGAATGGCATAACATTCGATAATACTCCTTGCGTCCGGCTTCGGGAACGATGAAGGCGAAAGAAAAACGCTGCACTTCGGATCTGGCTGGGCAAAAGAAAGAATGATGCCCAGATCCGGTGAACGGGGTCGGGCGAGAAACAAAAAGAAAAACAAAAAAGAATAATAGGAGATTAAGAATATGGGAAAAATTATTGGTATCGACCTTGGAACCACGAATTCGTGCGTTGCGGTCATGGAAGGCAATCAGCCAACCGTCATAATCAACAACGAGGGTGAAAGAACCACCCCTTCAGTAGTCGCCTTTACCGATGGCGGTGAAAGAAAGATCGGTAACCCTGCAAAGCGTCAGGCCATCACGAACCCGCAGAACACAGTCTTCTCCATCAAGAGATTCATGGGTGAGACTTACGAACAGGTTCAGAAGGAGATCGCCAGAGTGCCTTACAAGGTTGTCAGAGGTGAGAACAACACTCCGCGTGTTGACATCAACGGCAAGCTCTATTCACCTCAGGAGATTTCAGCGATGATTCTCCAGAAGATGAAGAAGACCGCCGAGGACTACCTCCGTCAGGAAGTCACCGAGGCTGTCATCACAGTTCCGGCCTACTTCTCAGACTCACAGCGTCAGGCCACAAAGGAGGCCGGCAAGATCGCCGGACTCGATGTCAAGAGAATCATCAACGAGCCTACGGCCGCCGCAGCCTTGGCTTACGGTATTGACAAGAAGAACAAGGACATGAAGGTCGCTGTGTATGACCTTGGTGGTGGTACATTCGATATTTCCATCCTTGAGCTTGGTGGCGGAGTCTTCGAGGTTAAGTCAACCAACGGTGACACACACCTTGGAGGTGACGACTTCGATCAGGAGATCATCAACTGGCTCGCCCAGGAGTTCGCCAACGAGAACGGCGGAATCGACCTGAAGAAAGACCCTATGGCCCTTCAGAGATTGAAGGAAGCCGCCGAGAAGGCCAAGATCGAGCTGTCCAACCAGACATCGACCGAGATCAACCTGCCTTACATCATGCCGGTTGACGGAATTCCTAAGCACCTTGTGAAAAAGACTCTTACCAGAGCCAAGTTCGAGCAGCTTTGCGACAACCTCTTCCAGAGGTCTATCGAGCCTTGCCGTCAGGCACTCAAGGACGCCGGTCTGAACGCTTCCGATATTGATGAGGTTCTTCTCGTGGGTGGTTCAACACGTATCCCTAAGGTACAGGAACTTGTCAAGGAGTTCTTCGGCAAGGAGCCTAACAGGAGTGTCAACCCAGACGAGGTTGTGGCCATCGGCGCGTCAATCCAGGGCGGTGTGCTCGCAGGTGATGTGAAGGATGTGCTTCTGCTTGATGTCACTCCGCTGTCACTCGGTATCGAGACCCTCGGTGGTGTGATGACAAAGCTCATCGAGTCCAACACGACCATCCCTACCCACAAGTCTCAGGTGTTCTCCACCGCGGCTGACAACCAGCCTTCTGTAGAGATCCACGTGCTTCAGGGTGAGCGTCCTATGGCGAAGGACAACAAGGAGATCGGTCTCTTCCATCTGGACGGAATAGCTCCGGCTCCGAGGGGAATACCTCAGATCGAGGTTACCTTCGACATCGACGCCAACGGTATCCTGAACGTGTCCGCCAAGGACAAGGCTACCGGCAAGGAACAGAACATCAGAATCGAGGCTTCATCAGGTCTGTCTGACGACGAGATACAGAGGATGCGTGACGAGGCGAAGGCCAACGAGGCCGCCGACAAGGAGGCCAAGGAGAAGGTTGACAAGATCAACAACGCCGACGCTCTCTGTTTCCAGTCCGACAAGAACCTGAAGGACTACGGCGACAAGATTCCTGCTGACAAGAAGTCAACTATCGAGTCAGCCCTCGGCTCCCTCAAGGAGGCTGTCAAGAATCAGAACATCTCTGACATCGACCGCTATACCGAGGAACTCACGAAGGCTTGGAACGCCGCCTCAGAGGACATGAACCGCGCCGCCCAGGCCGGTGCCCAGCAGGGTCCTCAGCCTGGTCCTCAGGGACCGCAGAACGGCCCGGATGACCAAGGCCCGGACGAGCAGTAAAGACGATCGGATAATCAGATGATAATCAGATGATAAGAGAGAGGATGTGATTTCACACCCTCTCTCTTTTTCATTCCTTTTCATCTGATTCGGAACGAGAAAAATCGGATGACTGCTTTCGCGAAGTGTGATCTATGCCACCGACCAGCCATTCACCTGTAATCAGCCATAGTTCATAGAACATTAGCCATTCTGATGCCTACGGGACTATTGTCCTCGCCAGAAGATTTGACGGCAGCCACTCCTTGAATCCAGGATAGAACAGGCAAATCTGCTGTTCAGGGGTGCTGAATACATGGGGCAGCTTATCCTGCCCGGTTGCAAGCCTTAGTTTTTCTGGGCGCACAACATAAATCTTTGGCGCATCATCGAGAGTATAGTCAATACGGATTCTGTACGAAGAACTGTTTGCCGTAGGCACGACATCAGTCTCCCATACCAAATGGCGATAAGTATGCGAAATTATCGTACAGTTTGGAAAATCCTTAGACAGAACAGTTATCTGACCTTGGATAGGGACTGTTGGCCGTTTAGGCATCCTTACTATAGAAATTATGCTTTGGAACGGCTCATTTTAGGCTATTCTTTTCCTCCTGCTCTTCGAACTCTTCAATCCAAGACTTTAGCTTGGCCTGCAACTCTTTCTTGTCGGGCAGATAGAGCTCGTACTGGGCCGCATAGACGTTGGAATCCTTCGGAAGAGTCAGTTCAACGAGGGTGTCGTTCTTCTCCTTGCAGAGCAGAATACCGACCGTCGGCTTCTCGAAGTCCTGTTTCTTATAGCGGTCGTAATAGTTGACGTACATCTGCATCTGGCCGAGGTCCTGATGCGTCAGTTTGTCAACCTTCAAGTCTATGAGCACGTAACACTGGAGCAGGCGGTTGTAGAAGACGAGGTCCACGTAGAAGTTGTCCTCATCGAAAGTGAATCTCTTCTGACGGGCCTCGAACGAGGAAGCCCTTTCCCATCTCCAACAGGAAGGTCTGCATCTTGTCGATGATGGCATTCTCCAGTTTGGTCTCGGAATATGCGGCATCCGGCTTCAGCCCGAGAAACTCGAGGGTGACGGGATTCTTGATGATGTCGGCAGGCTTCTCTATGATTTCACCCTCCTTGGCCATGCGTACGACCTTGTCCCCTGTCGCTACTCAGAGCGATGCGTTCGTACAAGGCTGCTGCCCACCCCGTCGCTGAAGCCAACGTACACCCCCAGTTCTGCTTGGCGCATTCCTCTTCATAAAAACTTCGTGCGCCATCATCTTTGATGCGCATCAAAACGAGGTAGTGGCTCCAGCTCAAAACGAACTTGTGGGGGGCTCTGCAAGGGGCGATTTGAATTTGGTCAACACTGTTTACCAAATTCGTTTTTTGCCGGTTCCTTTGGCCGATTTGGTCAACGCCGTTGACCCAATTGCCAGAGGTGCATATACCGAATAGAATTTTCGGGCGCTTTTAAGTGTCTCGAGAGACCAACCACCACCGAACTTATCGCCGGTCAGTTTCTGCGAAAGAATTGGAAGCACTTGTTTTCCATACGCAGCCCTGGCCTTTCCCTCCTGTTCATCCTCCACAATATAGCGGCCGATTTCGTACTTGGTGTACACCTCGGCGATGTTTACAGCCGTAGCCACCTTCTTTCTGGACTCCTCGATAAGGGCCGAGATTCTTTCAAACAGGGCGTCTACATTGACGTTTGCGATATCTTTTGTCTCCATAACGTTCATATATCTTACGCAAATTTAGCAAATTATACCGTACCGGCTAGTCAGAATAGTCATATTTGTCGGTAATCTTCTCCACCACCTCCAGCTGGTCCGCCTTGATGTACTTGTTCAGCATCATCGGGGTCGAATGCCCCGTAATCTTCATGATGTCGTAGATGTCCATTCCGGCCAGATACATCAGCGTCGCGCCCGTGCGGCGGGAAAGATTGCACGTAAGATAAGGAACCGCCGTATGCGGAACCGCACGTACGGTGGTGTGAGAGGTCGAAAAACGAAAGTAGAAAGAAAACCACTTCGTTTTCCTCCTACTCGATTGTCCTCGTCCGTCAGGATGCTCACGAGTCACTTCGTGGCAGTCGGCTGGATTCCGTCGTACTGTTCGCAGACGGTGTGGTAGCTTTCAAGGTTGCCGATGTCGTAGCGGTGTCCGGGCATCTCCATTGCGTGGACAGGGGTCTGGGTGGAGAGCCATGCTATGTAGCTGCCGGGAGCGTCGGTGCCGCAGCCGGCGGTGATGCCGGCGGAGATCAGGCTTGCGTCCTTGCGGGTATAGTAGTAGAACGGGGGACAGCACCAGTGGGAGCGAGGCTCTGACGGCTTCTCCTCCATGCCAAGCACGAGGTCTTCGGAGCTGACCTCCACGACACCGCATTTGCGAAGGCGCTGCTCCGAAGGCTCGAAGAAGCGCATGATGCAGGACGTACCCTTTGCGCGGGCATATTCAATGAACCTTACGAGGCTGAAATCCAGCACATTGTCTCCGGCTATGACCAGCATGTCGTCGATCAGCCAGTCAAGGATGGCTTTGTCCTTGATTTTCAGTAAGGGTTTTGGAAAATTTTTCGTCAGAGGGTAAAGCCGCGTCGCATAACCGGCGGCAAGGATCAGGCATTTCATGACTTGGCTTCTAAATTTTCACGCCGTCCGCGCTATGGCAGATGCAGGCCGAGTAATGCCCCCGCAGATCCGGGAACTCGGCAAGATACTCAGTCTCGACTTTTTTGAATATTTCCTCCTTGAACGACGGGTCGATCAAGGCCATGCAGCAGCCCTTGAATCCGGCTCCGCTGAAGCGGCCTCCGTAGATGCCGTCGGTTCTGGTCATGATCTCGTAGATCTTTTTCAGCTCAGGAGAGCCGGTCTCCCATTTCTCGATGGATGAGCCTTCTCCATCTCGACAGCGCCGGCGATCATCTCGCGCACATCGAATCCCGCCAGCACGATCGGCAGAAGTCCGACAGGAGTGAGGACGGAGAACCGGCCTCCCACGTTGTCCGGAACGACAAATGTCTTGTAGCCTTCCTGTGTGGAGAGGGTCTTGAGGGCTCCCTTGTGAGCGTCGGTGATGGCGACAATCCTTTCGGAAGCGTCTTTGTAGGTCTTCTCGATGTGTTCCTTGACGATCCTGAACGCGACCGCAGGCTCGGTTGTGGTGCCGGACTTGGAGATCACCACTGTGGCGACATTCCTCTCGGCCACAAGATCCATCAGCTCCGCGAGGTACTCTTCGGAAAGATTGTTACCTGCGAAGACAACCTCCGGAGCCTCTTTCGCCCCGCCAAGCTGCTTGGCGAAATTGTGGGAGAGTGCCTCGATGGCGCAGCGGGCTCCGAGATAGGATCCACCGATGCCGATAACGACCACCAGGTTGACACCTTTTGCCTTCCAGCAGTCACGTACCGCCTCGCAATCGGCGATCAGTGACTCCGGCGTCTGCGATGGCAGGTGCTTCCATCCGAGGAAGTCGTTGCCCGCACCGCTCTCGCTTTCAAGTACATCGAAGGCCTCAAGAGCCTTGCCGACGTATTTCTTGTAATCTTCATCCTTGACAAAGGAGGCGCATCCTCCCAAATTGACTTTAACCATTATCTTCCAAATTATTAAGGTTAACTAACTATGTATTCGTCTATGTATTCGTTAAACAAATCTGTTCAACCTGTTCATTCTGTTCAACCTGTTCATTCTGTTCAACCTCTCCAGCCTGTCCAAATCTTTTTGGTAGATAATCCTTAGCCGTCAATAATATGCCACCGGCACACTCTTTCTTACCCAAGGCATCTACCAACAAAAAAACATTTTGCAAAAAATAACCATTTTCGCAATAACAACTCCCACTTATCACGGATAATTTTGACGAATATGTTCGCCAAGGAATATTCATTCATGGGTACCGCCGCCAGTAACCACGACAGCACGCCAGTAAAGTAGGTCAGAAGTCGAATATGTACTAAGTGCCAAGCCCTTCGTGAGCAAAACAGGCGCTTTGGCTCACGAGCGTGACTCGCAGGCGGCCTTCGTGAGCGAAACAGGCGTTCCTGCTCACGAGCGTGACCCGCGGGCGGCCTTCGTGCGCAAAACAGGCGCTTTGGCTCACAAGCGTGACTCGCAGGCGGCCTTCGTGAGCAAAACAGGCGCTTTGGCTCACGAGCGTGACCCGCGGGCGGCCTTCGTGAGCAAAACAGACGTTTTGGCTCACGAGCGTGACTCGCGACGGCTTTCGTGAGTAAAACAGGCGTTCCTGCTCACGAGAGAAACCACGGGAGTGTGCCGCCGGATCTGGGCTGTCTTATCCTCTTCTTCTCCTCAGATGCCTTATGGCACCTGAGGTTTATGTCGGGATTGACCAAAGGGCATTATTCCCTTATACAGCTTTTCATGTCAACCTTTTACGTTTACTGTTCCCTATAGTGGAGAAATGACTCTTCACAAAAGCGGTGAGAGGCCTGAGCAAGACCTCTCACCGGGACACAAAATTAGCAAAATTGCCGTTAATAATCAAAGGGTAAGATCAGAGATTCATCGGTGTGGTGTGATCAGTCGTAAGCATTCGGTAAACCCCGTCTTTTCCGCATAACTCCACCGGAGTATCTTTGCGGTTCATAAATAAGGAACCGTATGCACATTGTTATTTCATATACTCGTAGATGAAAATAGGAAAAGAATTTAATACAGCAACACTTCTATTGGGTTTGACATGGAGCAAGAGTTGCCTTTCGAATATTGATAGCTGATTGACAACAGACTTCTCCTTTGGCATCGCATTTACTCCTGCTATAAGCAAGTTAGCTTTACTGACATTCATCTGCTTAAGAAATTGCCAGTTGTCTTTCACCTTCATATACTTTTCCTTGGTCGGCGTTTCGCCATCCTTGAGCAAGATGTGGTCGAGACTGTCATAAGCCGAAAAATTACGAGCCAGACGTTTGAAATCCTTACACTCTTCTCTGCTTACTACATAGTTGGCATAATCGTTGTCGGGAAGTTCCTTGGTATAGCGGATGGACTCAATCATCGGGTAGTTGATGTAGAGCTTTCCGTTCTCGGTTTCGTCTGCAAACAATGCCAGCATCTCTTCTACTCTTTGATTGATTTCTTCAAGCGAAAGGTGAGAGTGTTGGAAGTCATAGTCAAAGAATAGGAATATTTCCGAAATGTCTGAACTTCTGATACCGTTCAAGATGGAGTCACCTCTTGCTGCCAAGCGTTCTCGCATGACAGAAACAATATCTCCACCGTCTTCATATTCCTTCAGCTCATTGTAAAGGTCATATATGTTATTCCCGAAAGAACAAATGATATTGTCATTTACCTTCGGGAAATAGAGTCTTTCCAGTGTTCTATACAGGCGAGGCTCACGCTCGTCGCCTTCGAATACAAATAGAATCATAGGCCAAAAGTTCCGCCTCTATACAGTTTTTCCAAGTTATGGGCAAAACGAAGTTCCTTGTCCGTCAAGTCACAAATAGCCTTATTATTTCGTTGTTCCTGAGGATAAAGAAACAATCAGGACGAAGCAAGTCATTGGAAAGAAGGAATGTGTCGTGGGTGGTTACGAACACCTGGTTGTTGCCTTCAAACAATCGCTTGCAAATCTTATATGATAGTTCGTGGTGGTAGAAAGCATCAAATTCGTCGATGAAGACGAACGAAGCGTTGTCCATCTCTTTCAGCCAATAATACTGCAACTCCAGATTCCTTGTGCCTGTGGATGCAACCCATTGGAACGGAATTCTCACACCGTTCATTATGCAGAAGAGAATGTTGTCGCCCTTCGTGTTAGGTGCAAACTCATACTCCTGACCACTAACTTCTTTCAAATAAGCTGCAAAGTCGTCAGCGAGGTGATTCTTTATGATATACTCTTCCACGTTGCTGCCACCTTCCTTCAAGCCAATGAATTCACGGTAGTCGAGACTTCTGAAGAATAGCATATTCTCTACGAAATCGCGAAGTTGTAGCAGGGCATGGTCTTTGGGAGTGGCACAGAACCCAACAAGAAGTTGACGATAGAAATGTTGTTGGCACTATCTTTCAGATTCTGAATGGCAACGGCGGTCAGGCCAAATTCTTCGGAAATAGCCAGTTCGTCTTTGTCTTTAGCAAGAATCTCTTTTTGTTGTCAACTGTTAGTTTTTCACTGATGATACTGCCTTTAAGTTCCGATGCTATTTTACTGTAACTGTATACTACCACATGACCGTCGAAAGAAAATGTGTAATCGAAATCAACCGGCTCGTTGTGGCATGACGCACATGCATAATTCAGATAGTAATCAGGCTTCTTCCACTTGTGAGAAAGATGGTTGGCAATGTCGAATATTGCCAATCCGAAGTTCGACTTACCGGCTCCATTCGGTCCGTAGATAATACCGTTCTTTACAATGCCTTTACGTACTGCATCGTTATTGAACGTATAATTGCTCGGATGAGACAAGTCCCACTCGATACGATTCTTGAACCCTCTATAGTTCTTAACTGCAAATCTCGTTAACATGACAATATTGATTAGTGATATTTTGACTACAAAGGTACAAAAAAACAACGTATCCGTAAATAAATTACGGCATATACTGGATCAGGGATTATAGGTATATTAGTGTGGATAACTCAGAGTTTACTGTTCCCTATAGTGGAGAAATGACTCTTCACAAAAGCGGTGAGAGGCCTGAGCAAGACCTCTCACCGGGACACAAAATTAGCAAAATTGCCGTTAATAATCAAAGGGTAAGATCAGAGATTCATCGGTGTGGTGTGATCAGTTCCACTTACGAAGGTTGGTGATGGTGTTGTTGAGGTTCTCAAGACGCTTGTTGTAGCAGTACTTGAGGTTGTCCATCACATCGTCGAACTCCATCTTCTCGTCACCGCACAGCCAATGCTCATCCAGATAATTACCGACCTTCCAAATCTTTCGGTTATACTCATCGGAAAGCCTGTTTGCGGCGCGCCTCTCCTCCACGACTCTGTTGGCGACATCAATCAAGTCTGGGTAGACATCCGCCCAGCGAGCCTTGACTCTATTGATGTAGTTCTGATCCTTCATCAACAGAGGCCACCACATATAGTACCTCCTTGGGGTCTCATTATATTTAATGGCCCTTTCGATGAGAAGTGAACTCCATGTGTGATAGTAGTAAGCGTTCTTTTCCGTGTCCACATTCGTGAAGTTCTGGCTGTCAAAGTCCCACACCGGCCCGGCGCTGAGTTTTCCGTCCCCGTCCTTGTACATGTAGACACTCTTCGGATGCTGGATCTCATCGTTCATGGCGATCTCGTAAACAAACCAGTAGTCGATCACGGAGTTGATGTCGAGACTCTTGTAGGCCTCTGTGTAATAACCATTAGTAAGGTTGCTCTCGATGGTGTTGATGTAGGTTTTCAGACTCTCGAAAATCGCGCTGCCATCATATGTGGTGCCATTCGTCGCTGTGACCTTGAAGTCATCCTTGAACACAGGGGCAAGGCAATTCACGCATCGTGGTTTTGAATTTCCAGGTCTCGTCGTAATTATTGTCGAACTCGATAAGGTAGCTGCAATCCTTCACGGTAGGGCTGGTGTTTTTCTCGACAACATCCTCAAATATCGGGTTTGTCATTTTCAGCTTTGTTCTCATCGATCTTGATCTGCTCGCAGAAAAGATAGTTGCCGGCGTGGATGCCATTGATGACCAGCTCGACGTTCTGCCCTGAAGGATTCCAGACCAATCCCTTTCCTAAGGTGCTTCCGTCTGTCGGCCCGTTGATGAAATGGTTCTGGATAGTCTGGGCGATGTTGAACGCCAGATAGTTACGAATGAGTGACATGTCCGTCCACGGAGAGAGCAGAATCCATCTCTTGTGCTCCTTCATCCCAAGGATGCCCGCCTTTTTGTTCAGCTTGATAGCCATCGGCCTCTTGTCGTAATTGGACGACGTGTTTCCCCTGAGCCTGATGCCGCAACCGGCCTTATTCAAGTCAGCCACACCGTTTTTTTGTAGACAGCGATGTCGTCGGCCTTGCTCCATTTTGTACCCTTGGCAGGGATGGCGAAGTCAAGGAAGCTGACTGTTCCCGGAGAGTTGACGTTGATAACCACTACCGGCAGTCCGGTGTTCGTGACGGTAACGGTAAACACCTTTCTCTGCGTGCCGCTGACAAGGGTATATTCAACAGGAGTCCGGAAATCCTGGCTTGAGATACCGCTTTCCTGAACCTCACCGTTGCAAAGAACCTTCACTCCCTCAGGTACCGTGAACGTCGGTACAAGCGTGAAGTTGTAAAAAGGTAAGGGATGCAGCAAGAGACCGTGCCGGCGTCCTTGTCGATCGCGCAGCTGAAATCCTCCGCGGCCTTGACTTCGGTCTTGGAGGTACTGGCGTTCAGAACCGCCGTCTTCTTCAGAAGGCTTGACTCGTTCTTGGCGATCTCGAACCCGAAACTCTTGAACTCCAGTGGAGTCGTGCTGATGTTTTCGACCGTGCAGTTGTTCTCCGGCTTCAGGTCATCAAGGTTCAGAGGGATGTCGTAACATGCTCCGGCCTGGAAATCAGCGAGTGCCTTGACCTCGAATGACACCTTGTGGGAGTCAGTTAATAATTGAATCTCGATCTCGTCACCTTTCTTGATGCCTGGCGCGATGGCGGCATACACGACAGCCTTTCTGCCAACCGAGATTCCACCTTCCTCATCCTTCGCCAGTTTCACAGTGATCTGGGATGAGGTCTTTCCGTCAACAGCGGCAAGACCCGAAGCCAGGTTGGTTAGATTCATCGTGAAATCACCGGTCCAGGCGCGAGGCGCCGCGATCCCTTCAACTTTCTGTCTGAATATGATGGACTGGAGTCTCTCCGAGCTTGCGACCTCGTCAAGCTTTTGCTTCCGAATGTCACCTCCGCCTTCAGGAAGGACACCAGAGGCTTGAACATGAACCCATAGCCTCCATCTTTTTTGACGGGAGTGTCGCTGGCCTTCACATCGTTGGCGGCGATAGAAGCTTCGTCCGTGTAGTACTGCACTGAGGCCACATTGACCGGGATCGCTCCGCTGTCCGTCGCCCCTTCCACGTAAGGATAGTAGGCAAACCGTGGCCGGTCGCTTGTGTACAGCGAGCCTTTGAACTCTCCGGAACTCACGGGGAGTGGAGAATGTGCCGTCGAACGGGGCGTTGGGGGTGGCGTTTCCGAACACGCCGACTCTGTCTCCGACAGACCAGAGTATGCCTACCGATCCGTCTGCCGTCGGCTCGATGTCGATCTGGGTTCTTGTCACCGGAATCTGTCCTATTTCTCCGGTAAGGGAGATTGACTCCTGTCCCCAGTACCTCCGTCTCGTTGTTGTCGGCGCAGGAGACGGCCATCAGTGCCGCCAGCACCATCAGCACAGATGCTGAATATGTTCGCTTCATAACCTATGTGTTAAAGAGTTTAATCCATTTACCCATAGGTTAAGTCTTCAGGTCAGCCTCTACAGTCCGAAGCCCTTTCCTCCACTACTGTAGGAGGAGTCGTAGGATCTGGTACCCTGAGGCGCGTCACGGACGCATCGGATTGTAAAGTCCGCATCGGACTGTCCGTGACCGGTTGTTACGATCGGCGTACCTGACGATCCGTCCTTCTGAAGGTAGTAGATCATGAATGTATTACCTGGATTTGACGAGTCAAATACCTGGTTTCGATTGTATTTGGTCTTGGCTGCGTATCGCATGGTTCCGGTTTCGGTTTGGGCTCCAGAAGGCTTGTAACCGGCGAGATTGCCGGTAATCTCCTCACCACAGTACATTGGGATGAAGTAGAGCTCCTTCTCGTTCGGGATCCTCCACTTGCCCAGATCGTCGGTGCCTTCCTGGTAGTATTTCTCGCACCAGTCACCGTTCATGATCTCAGTGTACTTGAAGGTGTTTTTGGCTGGGGTTCCACCAGTAACTATTGTTTGTTGAGGCGTAGACTTGCTGTATGTGTATGTGTAATATGGTGTTAGCCCAAAAAAGGCCTTCTTCTGCTCTTGTTGTCAGTGTAACCGTCACATTGAATGATGTGTAATTGCCGTTGTCGCTCTTTATTTTAATTGTTGTCGATGCTGTCGCACCATTATTAGTTGATGAAAGGTTGATTGTAACCCTGACAGTGAACTCCGCTGACGTAACATTTACTTCGTTATCGGCTCCGATTTGATAGGTGTAGTTCTTAGAAGCATCGTAATTAGTGATCGTTATCGGGACAGTTATATTATGAGTCTCCTGGGAATACCAACTCCCTGATGTTCCAGTAGGATTAAGCTCGCCAACTGTGATTTCAGGAGCATAGGTGTCCTCTCCGCTTGCCGGAATGTTCAGATCCGCACTGGCGATCTTGAAAGCCTTAGGCAATGTGCTCGCCGCATCGAAATTCTCGTGCTCAGGATACTCTCCGATCTGCATGTTGGTTCTCAAGGTCTCGTCCTTGAGGCCGTTCACTGTCACGACATAGTTCTCCTGGTCCCAGCTTGTGATGTCCGAGACTTCACCCGAGGTTGAGTTTGTGCCAAGATTCCTGACGCATCGTATCATAGGATTTGTCTCCATATTAGCCCAGGAACTGATTGCGGTACCCTCCAAAGCCCACCAGATACGGAAGCCCAGGTTTGTACTTGTCGCATAGTTCGTCGTCTCGAATGATATCTCTGTAGGCAGAGACTTCTTACCGCACCAGGCGAAGATGCATTGGCGGACGCTAGGAAGGTACCACCTTACCTCGTCCTCGTCAATTTTGCCGTCACCGTTGAGGTCTCTGTTTCTTGAGAGACATTCGAACATCGGATTGGTTCCGGTAGTGGTCATTATGTTGGCCGAGGTAGGAGGAGTCGCCCCTGTGAAGCCGTTTTGGGCAATGTTCACATAGTCGGTCCACGTCTTGGTTGTTTTAGTGTTGATGATCTCCCAGGTGTTTTTCAATCCGTTCTGCAATTCCGTTCCCGGATAGTCGTCATCACCTGTGAAAGCGGCTGCCGGTGTCTCCTCCACAGATTCAAATCCGAATGGATTACCCACATTGTCTTTATAGAATGTCTTGATTGACTTCTGCTGGAGTGTAAAGCCACTGCCCTCAATGTAGGTGCTGTGTCCGTCGGCGCTGATCTGGGCTTTGCCGATGGTGAATGACAAGATCCCTGTCATCCGTGTTGACGAAGTCCTTGTAAGGCTTATCATTGTAGAAGTACTCGTCCACGTAGGCCTGCGTGTAGACATTGTCTCCGCTTATTATGCAGTGTGTCGTGGTGCCGACCGTTATCTCATCAATCAAGTCGTAGATGTTCACCAAGTTGGCGTCTCCAGGATATTTTGCGAATTCCGTCTGACTGGCAGGTTTGCCGAACTTCACCCAGGCGATGTCCTCAAAGTGCGGATCAGTTGATCCTTCATGAACGGTGAAGGATGTCATCTTTCCGTCTCCCGCAGGTACAGTGCCGCTGACAATGCATTTCTCGATGTTTGTCTTCGAGAAATGTCAGCAGCAGCACATTCTCGAAGTGTGCGTCAAGGTTGACGATGACGTGCGGGGACGGCTTGCTGATCTGTCCCTCGGCTCCCGGCTGATTGTCGTTCACCTGTTTTTGCCTCGGCGATGATGTTCTTCACTCCGTTGACCGTTATCGTGTAGGTGTACCTTGCGTTACGTGTCACGGAGAAGTTGCCGAATTTCGTGTTTGACGCATCGGTGCTGTTGCCGAAGTCTCCGAGGTGGATGGTGTACTTCACGGTTCCTGTCACGTGGTCTGTCCCGCTCTCGCCCGGACCCTCGTAAGTACCCTCGATCACAACGTAGGTTGATTTGGCCGGAGCATAGGTGAATGTGCTGTAGTCACTCTCCCTTCTCTCGCGGTCGGCGTAAGACCATGAAGTCGGCGAGGCGGCCGGCTTCTGCACATTCTCCGGCATGTAGAATGAGAAAGAGTAATCGCCGCCGGCGGCCGGAGCCGCGATAGGCAGTTCCTCGAATTTGGTGAAGGTGTCGTCACCGGCATATTCATTCAGCTCATCCCTCTGGAGCAGGGTTGACGATGTGGAGTAGTTGTAGATGCTGTACTTCTTCGGAATGAAGGTCACCCCTGTCCCGCTCTTGAGAACGAAGATATTCTTGGAGACTATCCTCTTGAGGTGGAAGACCTTGTCGAAGGTGTTCTCGCCCGGCTGGAGAGTGATGGTGGTAGTGTTCTCTTTGTCGCCGTAGTGTCCCGACATCAGCACAGACGTGGAAGTGATGTCACGTCCAGAGGCTGTGATAGTGTGGCTCCTGAACTCGGCGAGCGTCTTCCCCGCCAGTTCATCCAGATTGACGACCGTGTACTTGTCGTAATTGGCGATCGGGTACATGTACCATTCGCCGCTGGTCACCTTCCTGTCGCCGACGGTGAGCTGGTCCTCATTCAGTTCGATCGTGTAGAGCCAGTTGGTGTTGCTGTTCCTTCTTGTTGGCTCGCCAAGATTCCTGACCTTCACGATGATCGGTGTCGAGTTGGGTTGATTGGCGTTGTAGAAGAGGATAGCCATCTTCTCGACTTTTGTCTCCTGCTCCTCCGTTGCCCTTGTGACGGTTATCTCGTCCATTTCAGGCACCTCCATATTGAACGAAAGGCTTACAGGAAGCCCCTCCTTCACTTTATTCATCGGATCCTCGTTCTGGCACCCGGCAAGAACGATAGCCGCCATGAATGCGGCCGCGAGTGTTCTGCTTGCTTTTCTCATTGTTTTTTCAGATTAATCAAAGGTTACTCCATTCTGGATCGAATCCCATTCGTCCACCTCGACGTTCTCCTTGGTGGATTTAATTTTAGTTACTTCGCTGCCGGCGCAGACGGTACTTTCCATGACCACTCTTTCCCTCCTTGAGTCTGGAGAGACATAGAATCGTTTGATGTTTTTCATTTTATTCATAAAACTTTATTTCAATTAGAATTCTGACATTACCAAATGTCTTCTCTTAAAACTGACTGAGACGGTAGCCGGCACTCTTGAGGTGCCATGCCGCCGTCTTGGTCAGTCAATCAGGTAGAGGCGGAACTACAATGCTTTAGTGATTGCCGCGCGGCTCAGTGCAGGGTCGTCGTAGAACATGTTCTCCACGCCACCCTTGTGGTCAATCTCAAGAAGTGACTCCGAACTCCGAATTCCTTAGTGAGACATTCGTAAACGGCCTCGGCGCGTTTCCGGCTGAGTTTGTCATTGATCTTCTTGTTCCCGGTCGCGGCGTCGGCGTAACCGGTCACGATGTACTTGATGTTGTTAGCCTTGATGATCTCGGCGAGCATTCCAAGATTCACGCGGGAATCCTTGCTGAGCTTGCTCTTGTTGATCTCGAAGATCACGAAGTAAGGAGCGGCGATCGTGGTCTGCTTCTCGACAATCTGAGGCTGGGCTCTGAGTTCGCCGAGTTCCTTCTCGAGTCTGATCCTTTCAGCTTCGGACTCGCTGAGAGCCTTCTGGAAATCGGCTATGTTGTTTATTGACAGTCTTGACAACGGTCTTGCTTTTGTTCCATCCGCGTGGCGCGATGTTGTAGGTCAGACCAATCGTGGCGCTCAGCACACCTTCGCCCCAGCGATGACCCATCTCTCCGTCGAAGCGGTCATTGACAAACATTCCGCGAACATCGAGGTTTATCGCCCATGCGTCGCTCAAGCGGAAGTCATTGCTTGTTCCTATGCTGGCGGAAATCTCGTGGGATCTGGACTTGCCGTTGCCTGGCTCATCGTATGTCCAGGCGAATCCCAGACCTGCGTAGAGGCTAGGATTCCAGAAGCGGCCTTCCGCCTTGTAGCCGCGGAACGCATTGCAAAGATTGAGCATGGCATCCATCCTGACATCACCGAACGAGAATTTCTGCTTGTTCAGCCAGTAGCCGCTTCCGCCCTTTCCGGGAACCTCCTTTCCTGTCGAGAACGCTTCGTCCGGACCTTGCTGGGTGGCTCCTCTCATGCTGAGTCCATTGTAGGCGATTCTCGCTCCGACAGCCGGGGTGAACCATTTACCTACGCTTATGTTCAATGCGGGAGCAAGCCTGTCTCCGAACTTTGCCTGCTTGTCGTGGTCTCCGAAATAAATCTGGGCTCCGCCTCCGACGTTGATGAACCAGTCATATTTGAAACGATTGGTCTCCACTTTGAATTTGTCTGCGGAATAGATGACGTTTACCGTTGTGTCCGTTTTCACTGACGGCTGGGCAAGTGCCGGGGTTACTGCCAGCACGGCTATAGCCGCTGTAATCAGATGTTTTTTCATATTGTTTTCTTATTAGTATTTTCTTGAAACTAATTTATTATCATTGTTATTTTAATGTCTTGCAATGCTCTAAACCAATCAAAAGCAAAGATATGTATTAATTGGAAATAATGCAACAAAAAAAAGTATAAAATACTCGTTATTCGTGATTTAAAACGTTTACTTCGCATTCAGGACTATCCCCGAGCAGGAAGATGTTTCTCCCTACAAGATCAGCGGCTACTTTTTCCGTTTCTTTTTCTTGCCATCCACGTAGCCGTAGCCATAGCCATAACCATAGCCGTACCCGTAGCCATAACCATAGCCGTACCCGTGATGGTGGTAGTCGGCGCCGTTGAGGATCAGCGACATGTTCGTGAGTTTCCGCTCCTGGTACATGGTCTCGATGTCAGGAAGTTGGCGACGGTCAAGGCGGCCGGCCCTCACCACGAAGAGCGTGATGTCGGCGACGCGGTTGGCGATCGTCGCGTCCGCCACAAGACCGACAGGGACGGAGTCTGTGATGATGATGTCGTAGCGGTTCCTCAACTCGGCGAACATCTCATCCAGCCTCTCGTCCATCAGGAGTTCGGCGGGGTTCGGCGCGATGGAGCCTGACGGGATGAGGTCAAGGCCTTCCACACCGGTCTCGTGGGTGATGATGTCATCCAGCGCTATGTCAGAGTCGGCCAGGAAGTTTGTGATGCCTACGGTGTGGTGGTGGCTGTGCTTGCCGAACTGTGAGGTCAGGGTTCCCTTACGGATGTCAAGATCCACAAGGATCACCTTCTTCCTGGCGGAGATGAAACTTTTAGCCAGGTTGGCGGAGACGAAAGTCTTTCCGTCCCCGGAACTGAACGAGGTGCACATTATCACCTTGATCTTCTCTTTTCTTGAAAGGAAGGACATGTTCGTGCGGACAATCTTGAACGCCTCCGAGGCGAAACCCTCATTGTCCTTGTCCTGTTCGGAATCACTCCGAGGAACGGTGCGCTGACTTTGCCCTGGATGTCTTTCCTGGTGTGGATCCTTGTGTCAAGGAACATGATCATCAGGAAGATGACTCCCGGCACGGCCAGTCCGAGCAGCAGCCCCAGAAGCAGGATCTTGTTCCTGCTCGGGGCGATCGGATCGCCTGGCCCGGAGGCTCCGTCGATCACCCTCGCGTTGTTGTCCACCATCGCCTGGGGGAGAGGGCGTTCTCCTCGCGCTTGTTCAGGAGGAAGAGGTAAAGCGACTCCTTGATCTTCTGCTGGCGCTCGATCGAGAGCATCTGGCGTTCCTTGGTAGGGATGGACGAGACGCGGGACTGTGCCTGTGACTCACGCGACTGCGCGTCGTTGCGGCGGACATTGATGCTGACGATCATGTTGTCCACGGCCCTGATGATGGACTGTTTCATCGCCCTCAGCGAGGTGTTCAGCTCCTCCACGATCGGGTTCTTCTCGCTGCTGTCCTCGATGAGCTTGTCGCGGCGCAGCTTCACGGTGTTGTACTGGGCGATCTGGCTCTCGATGTTCATGTCGCTGATGCCCGTGTTGGCAGGGATCAGGTCGATCTCCCTTGTCGGATCCGTGAGGTAGTCCTTGATGTAGGTGGCCAGGCGGAGCTGGGTCTCAAGCTCCATCACGTTGGTGTTGTACTTCTGGGACTCACCGACATACATCCCGGCTGTCGTCGCGATGTCCACGATCCGGTTCTCGCGCTTGAAGGATTCCAGATGGGACTCCACGACTCCCAGCTCGCTTTCGATGATGATGAGCCTCTCGTTGATGAACTCGGCGGTGTTGATGGCCACCTGGTTCTTGTCGTTGATGGCCTCCTCGTTGTAGACCGAGATCAGCATGTTCAGCACGTCTTCCGCTCTTGCGGAGGAGCGGTCCTTAAGGGAGAGGGTGAGAATCGAGGCCTCGTCCTCTTCCTGCCTGATGCCGAGACTGGAGACGAAGTAGCCGACCACCGACGAGAGGGGGTTCTTCGTCACTTGAATATGCTCGCCCATCCAGGAGGTCGTGTAGTAGTTGGTAGGGGCGATGATGAGCCGCACTCCCTCCACGCTGACCGTGTCCTTCATCCTGACCGACAATTTCTTGTCGCCGTCGACCGTACCGAAGTCGGAGACAATCACCTTGCCGCTGTCCACCGGGGTCACGACCATGCTCAGCCGCGTCTCGGGAGTCGTGTCCAGGAAGCGGACAGAGACCGGAGACTTCTTGTAGAGCTCCGTCATCTGGAGGCCGTCCTTGACTTTGTAGTCGATGTCGGCGTTGACGCGGCTCACAACCTCCCGCATCAGTTTCTTGGACCGGAACTGGAGGATCTCATTGGCGACGTTCACCTTGTTGATGTAGTTGTCGTAGCGGTCAAGTCCCGCCGAGGAGATCTTGTTGGACGGATCCTTGATGATCACGGTGGCGGAGCGGAAATAGGTCTTCGGAGTCCTGGCGTACTGGAACCAGGCCAAGCTGCCGAACACTATCACGGAAACGACGAACCATTTCCATTTGGAGAGCAGGAAGAGCAGGATGTCGATGATGTTGACATCCTGATCGTTTCTGCCGGTGGTATTGTTTGTCTGCATATTCGTTGATTATAGGTGTGACGGGACTAGTCTTTTCTGAATGTCGAGGTTGCCCAGATGACGGAGCTCGCGGCTGTGATGGCGCTCATGAACATTGTGGCGATCTGCATGCTCCTGTCCTCTCTGTCCTTCTTGCCGAACTTAGGCTGCACGTAGATGATGTCGTTCTGCTGCAGGAAGAAACAAGGCGACTGGAGGATGTTGCTGTTGCGGATGTCGTGGAAGTAGATCCGCTTGTCACCGTTCTCCTCCCGGATGACGGCCACCCTGTCGAGCCTTGCCTTGTTGGTCAGGTCGCCCGCGTTGGCGATCGCCTCCAGCAAGGTGATCCTGCCGCTCTCCACGGTGAACGTTCCGTTCTTGCTCACGGCTCCCCAGACGGTGTACTTGAAGTTGAGGAACTCCATGCTCACTATGGGCGCCTTGATGTAGTCGCCGTCGATGATCAGATTCTTGATTCTGTCCGAGGCCTGGCTCAAGGTAAGTCCTTCAAGATGGATGTTTCCAAGGATAGGAAACTCGATGTTTCCCTTGGCGTCGACCTTGTAGCCCGGCTCGTTGGCCGCCGGGGATGACGAGGCTGTTCCGTCCGAGGACATCTTGAACGAGCCGCTCTGGATGTTGAACGGGATGGCGAGCTCCGGCTGCTTGCAGCTGACCGTGATACTGAGCTCTGTCGTTGGCTTGGATGACGGCCTCGTGGGCGGAATCGCAAGGATACCCTGTGCCCGGGGTCATGTCGTTGAGATAGACGTACTTCTTCGCCGATCCGCAGGAAACGGCCATGCCCAGAAGCGGGATCAGAAGCAGTTGTGACAATCTAGTCTTCATTTTATGATCGATTTTATATTCTTATGACAAACAATGGCGGACTCGTCGTCCGGAAGGCAAGTGAGCTCTCCGACCGGAACCCGTTCCGAAAGTCTTGTGAGTGTGTCGTATAGCATCGACTGTAGGTTGGCGTCGCTGTGGATCACGGAGCAGCTCGGAAGCAGCGCGACGAAGGCGGCGACATCCTCTTTTTCCGTGAATATGTCGGCGTCTCCCTGCCTGAGGCGGACGAACCCTCCCACGGGGGCGGACTCGTCGCGGTAGCACGGGGTCTTCCCGCTCCAGGGGGTGCCGAACGCGACGGGCGATCCGTCGATCAGCCTGACGGCGGGATTGTCGTCGTTCAGCAGGTGTGATCCGGGAATATTCTTGAGCCACAGCCTTGCGTGGGTGCTTTTGCCCGTGCCGCTCTTCCCGAGGAAGAGATAAGCCTTTCCGTCCGACACGACGGCGGACGCATGGATCGACAGCCCCTCGCGGAGGATGACCGCCTGCGCGAACGCGATCCGGAGCATGGAGGAAAGGATGCTGCCGGCGGTGGCGGCATCAGTCCTGATAGATGCGTAAACACTTGAGAATAAAGCGTTTGCTATGAACGCACCCAAGACCTTTCCGTCCCGGCTGCCGCTTAGTTCGACGCAGTAGCGTCCGTCCTCTGTCCTCAGAAGCCTGGTGTGTCCCATGTCGTTGTCATCCGTTTCGACTTCCTTGGCATCTGACGGAATCTCAATGGGGTCCGCCTGAGTGTGAGGCGGAGCAGCTCCCGGTGCGGCTCCGGCGCGGACAGCTCCCGGTGCGGCTCCGGCGCTGGCATCTCCAGCAAAGTGGCGCGGAAGTCCTTGAACGACGGCAGAAGCGCCTCGATGTCAATTCCTACCGGAGCGATGACCGAAAAAGTCAGTCCCGCCACCTTGTATGAATATGTCCGTGTCCTCTCCATCATTTATCTTCTGAATCGGCCTTTGCTCAAGTCCATGACTGTACAAAAAGTCGTTATTATTTTCTGAATTGTCCCTTGGCAAGGTCAAAAAACTGTCCAAAACGCCTCTTTCGGAGCGAACCGCAAAAGAGAATCCTGCCCTCCGCAGAAACATTCCCGCCGTCCCCAGCTTTCTCTTGAGCACACCGCTCTTTCCGCTCGCCGGGCCTGCCGAGACAACCGTCCCTGCCGAGGCACCCGTCTCCCGGTGCTGCCCGAAATTCCCGCCTTCCTCCACGATCCTCCAGAGCGCCCCGTACGGCACAATCTTCTCTGAATATGGCAGTTCCGCTTCCGGCAGTCCAATCACTCCCACCAGGAACGAATGCAGCAACCTGCTCCATTTCACAATCCCGACACGGCGGTAGAACGCGAGGATCCGCCCGCCATATTCATCAATCTTCCCCTCCTCGCTGATCCCTGTGGTATGCCATCGCGAGGTCGCACATCTGACGTAGTCCGATTCTCTGCCGAGCGCGTGTTTAAGAATATGCGAGTTCAGCATCAAGGCGTTGAGGGCAGGGGAAGGCACCCTCAGGCCGTCCGCGATGTCCGTCGGGACGAATTCCCGTGTCTCGTCCAGCTCGCCGGACAGCCTGATGGCGGCAGGGGAGCGCAGGTCGATTATCGCAGAATGATGCTCGACATCGATGCCGTGCCATTCGTAGGTCTGGCTCCCGTCCGGCATCCGCGTCACCGTCACGCCGTGTCTCCTCACCAGCTCCACCGCCTTGTCATCCATTGTTTCCCCTGTCACCTTGGCGGGATCAGCGACCGGAAGAGGTGATTCTTCCCGGTCGCGGAGCCTGTCGAAGCGGCTGCCTTTCCGGAAAATAAAAATCAATGTCCCCGCACTCACGGTGCGAAGGATCAGGATAAAGTGCCGCGACCCCCTGGCCTTTCTGCAACACCGGCCTAAGCCCTTCATTGACAAACAGTCCGGTGAGATCCTTAAGCGCGGCGTTCATCCGCCCGCTGAACTCCTCGATGGCATCCGCGATGACAATCCATTTGGCGAAAGCCGCAGGTGAAGGCTGAAGCGTCTCGGGAAGAAGACAGATCCCGTCAAAGACCATTCGGAGACCGACTGTCTTCTGGACATGGCGAACACCCGCTCCCATTCCTCCTCTTCCAGCGGAAACAGTCCCCGGTTCTCGGGAAACTTTCCCCACAGACCCGCCCTCAGCAGGACGAGGAAAGCATCCCGCACTCTTTCCATTTCGCCAAAAGATTATGCACATCCTTCCTCGCCGTCTGGATGTCAACCTCATACTCTCCGCAGAGACATTCCGCCATCTCCTCCTCCGTGAAGTCCATGTCTGAGAATCTCTCCCAGAGAAGGGCGGCCGTCTCGTTCAGGGTGATCACGTCGGTCATGTTGGCCTTGCCTCCGACAGCCTTGACGATCATGTACTTGCCGCCGATCCGGCGCAGGTTTAATGTGGAGTCCAGTCTCATTGTCTTAGAAGATCTTACCGCCAATAATGGAGGTGACGGTCTTGAATATGATCTGTGTGTCCCTCCACAGCGACCTGTTCTCAAGGTAGTCCAGATCCATCTCAAGTCTTGTCAGCATTTTCTCAAGTGTGCCGGTGTAGCCGTTCGTAAGCGTGGCCTCGGAAAACAGCCCCGGACGAAGCTCGTAGAGACGCTCGTAGTCAGGGTTGACCTCCATTATCTTGTCGATGTAGTATTTTCTTTCCGGCCTCGGCCCGACGAAACTCATGTCCCCCCTGGCGACGCACCAAAGCTGAGGAAGCTCGTCCAGATGATGATCCCTGAGGAACTTACCGACCTTGGTCAGCCGCTCGTCGTTCTCCTGGCAGAGTTTCGGCTTGCCGTCCGCCTCTGAGGAGTTGTTCATTGTCCTGAACTTGTACAGCGTGAAAGGCTTGCCTCCCTTCCCGATCCGTTCCTGCGAGAAAATCACAGGCCCCTTGCTGTCGCATTTGATGATGATCATGATGATAAGGAAAAGCGGGGAGAAGACAATCATTCCGCAAATGCTTGCGATGCAGTCAAAAAATCTTTTCAGGTTTTCGTCAATAGTACTCATACTTGTTCTAGGCAATGTCGCGGACATTTCGTTTGTTGTTGACATAGTATTTTCACTCATTTTGTCTGTTATGGCTCTTGGTAGGATCTACTGTTTAGTGCAAAGATAATGTTTCCGCATAATATTCAAGCATTTTGAGATCATTTTTTCTTTTGTGAAGTTCTCCGCGAAGCGTTTTGCCGCCCCCGCGCTGAACTTTTTCCACGTCGCCTCGTTGTCTGTGATGGTGAGGATCGCCTCTGCGATGGCCTTGCTGTCCCGTGGTGCGACGTTTATTCCCGCGAGACCCCGTCCTCGTTTACCCAGGAGACTCCTGATTCCGGAATCTTTGTGGCGACCACCGGTCTTCCCGCAGACATCGCCTCGATCTGGACTATTCCGAAAGCCTCCGTCTTCATAACGCTGCTCATGCAGAACAGTTCGCAGGCTCCGTAGTAGGATGCCAGGTCTTCCTGCGGAACCTTGCCCAGCAGTTTGACCCGTCTTCCGACGCCAAGCTCGTCGATCTCTCGCTGGAGGCTCTCCCGCAGCGGGCCTCCACCTCCTATCAGGATCATGAAACTGTCATCGAGGTACTTTGCCGCCTCGATCAGATAGCGGTACCCCTTGTATTCCACAAGCCTCCCGAGCGAGAAGATGATCCGCCGCCCGGAATATTCATTTCTGATCTCCTGCTCCCTTGCGCTGTCGCTGATGACCGGCTCGATTCCGATCGGGATGCAGCGGCATTTCTCCTGTACTCCCTGAAGGTAAGGTGATTCTGCAAGGTAGACGAGGAGTTCGTTCCCACGATGGTGTCGGCTCTTTTGATGAGCCAATTCTGAATCGGCAGATAGAATCTCAAAAGCGCTTTTTGCGAGAGTATGTCGCTGTGCCAGTGAAGCACCACCTTCCCTTTGTAGCCCGACAGCCTGAGCGCCATCGCCGCCATCGGGTCCGGATGATGGATGTGGATGATGTCATAGTCCTTGGCGATCCGCCTGAGCCGCGTGACCATCGACGGCGCGATCGTGGTTTTGGCCGCCTCGATCAAAGTCCTGTGGCAGAGTATCCTCCCGTGCGGATTAAGCCGGATGACCTCCGTCCCCCTCCCGTCGCTTCCCGCGCACATCATGTCGCACTCCACCCCCTCCTCCGAAAGCCCCTCCTCCGAGAGTCCCGCTTCCGAGAGTCCTTCCTTCGAGAGCCCCACCTTCGAGAGTCCCACAGTCAGATCAAACATCACCTTCTCCACTCCGCCCAGTACAGGGTAGAACTTCCCCAATTGTAGTATTTTCATTTCCGGTTCTATGTACTATTGAATAATCACCTCAGCCCCAAAGCACCTAAACCCCTTCTTTGGCCGCAAACCCCTTTTTTGGCCTCCCCGCCGCTTCTTCGGTCGCCGCGCCGTTTCTTTGTTCGCCGAGCCGCTCCTTTGTTCGCCGAGCCTATTTTCTGATACTTTTTGAAACAGTATCTCCACCGCGCCGCTCTCGTGCGCCAAACCGCCCTATTTGCTCACGAGGGCCTCCACTGCGCCGCTCTCGTGCGCCAAACCGCCCTATTTGCTCACGAGACCCTCATCCAGCCCCCTCCCGTGCGCCAAACCGCCAGATTTGCTCCCGAGGCCCTCATCCGGCCCCCTCCCGTGCGCCAAACCGCCAGATTTGCTCCCGAGACCCTCATCCGGCCTCCTCCCGTGCGCCAAACCGCCTTATTTGCTCCCGAGACCCTCATCCGGCCCCCTCCCGTGCGCCAAACCGCCAGATTTGCTCCCGAGACCCCCATCCGACCTCCTCCCGTGCGCCAAACCGCCAGATTTGCTCCCGAGACCCTCATCCAGCCTCCTCCCGTGCGCCAAACCGCCAGATTTGCTCCCGAGGCCCTCATCCAGCCCCCCTCCCGTGCGCCAAACCGCCAGATTTGCTCCCGAGACCCCCATCCGGCCTCCTCCCGTGCGCCAAACCGCCAGATTTGCTCCCGAGACCCTCATCCAGCCTCCTCCCGTGCGCCAAACCGCCAGATTTGCTCCCGAGGCCCTCCTCCAGCCCCCTCCCGTGCGCCAAACCGCCAGATTTGCTCCCGAGACCCGCCGCCTTCGATCCCTGAGCCCGTTGATGAGTCGATATTATCTACCTACCAGTTCGTCATAAAGCCTGATGTAATCCGCATAGCGGTCCTCCTTACGGAAGTGGGCGAGGGCATATTCACGGCAAGGAGTCGTGTAGCGAGATTTGCCGTCAGCCTCAATGAGTGAGATTGCTTGCCGCAGCGCGCTGATGTCACCCTGCGGGATGACGATGCCGGTTGCTGGAGTGACAGACTCGACGCTGCCGCCAGTGTTGTAAGTGATCACGGGAGTGCCGCAGGCAATCGCCTCCAGATTGACGGTGGGGTAGTTATCCTGCCACGTAGGATTCACGAACACCTCCGCCGCAGAGTATAGTTCCGCAAGTTCCCGGACATTCTCCGTCCTTGCGATCGGTATGATGTTTGCCGGGAGTGACTTCGCCTTGTCTGGTTTGACACCTACCATCACTATCACCTCGTCATCACGAAGCGCTTTTGAAAGAGCGATAAAATCATCCCAACCTTTCTCCCGGCACCAGATGCTCGCAAGGCCAAGAATGATCTTTCGGCTGCCGGCGCCATACTTTTCCCGGATTGTCATGTCCGACTTCTGCGGTATGAATATGCTGGTGTCTATTCCGTTGTGAATAACTCTGAAGCGATAATCTTTTGAGGAAAGATTCACTCATTTCGTCTCTCATGCACTCGGACACCGGGACAATTGTCATAAGATCTTTCGGCATTGAACAAAAGGCCTTGGCCTTGTCCTTGAAATTCTGTGCCGACCTGTCAAAGACAAGACTGGCCGGAAACTGCCGCTTTTGCGGGCAATGTCCGCATCCGGTCTTCCAGCGGTCGCATCCGGCTGAAGTATAATAATAACAATGTCCTGTGTAAAGCCAGCAGTCGTGGATTGTCCAGATCACAGGTTTACTGGCTCTGCTAAGATAATCGAACAGAATCTGGTAATTAAGAAAGTAACCGTGAATGTTGTGGATGTGGATGATGTCCGGATCAATCTCCTCAATCTTCTTGATAAAAGCCTTGGTCGCTCCGTTGGAAGCAAGCCCGTGCCTGTCAAACAACCTTGTCCCCAATCCGTGCACAGCCACACTGAAACGATTGCCCACCGGGACAGTCTTTGAAGTGCTTTCCCGCATTCCGTCCCGTCCCTTACTGTAGGCCACAAAAGACTCCCATCCGGCGGACATGGCGACATCCCCAATCTCCTGCATTATCCTACCCGTCGAGGTGTTCATCCTCAGTACCGGATTTATCTGTAACAACTTCGGCATATAGTATTAATCATTGGCTAGCTTTTCGAACAATTTGAGCCACTTGTCCATCACGGCATCTTCTGAATATTTCTCCTTGATTTTCAACGCTTCGGTTCCCATCCTGCGGCGCAGAGGTTCATCGTACATCAGCCTTTTCATCGCTTCGGCAAGAGCCTGGACATTACCTTCTGGAACCAAAAGACCATTCTTGCCATCTTCGATGATGTCTTTAGGGCCGCATTTGAAGTCGAACGTCACCGCAGGCAGGCCGCAAGTCATTGCCTCGATCAGCACCATCGGCAGTCCCTCAAAATGCGAACTCATAACCAACATTGAGCTTCTGGCATATTCATTCCAAATGTCATTCGTTGGTCTGTTGATGTGCGCACTGTCACCAAGCCCCTTCTCTTGAATCATCCTTTCGAGCATATCCTTCCACTCGCCTTGACCGAATATGTCTAATTGCCAGTCGGAATATTCAGAGTCCTCTTTGACGATGCTCCAAGCCTCGATCAACCGGTCAAATCCTTTCTGGTAGTCGAGTCTGCCCACAGCGATGACTCTGTGGGCCGTGCAGTCTGATCGGGAGGCTTCCGTTGTGATTGCCGCATTTGGAATCGTCTCAATGTTAGGTAGTTCGCCCCAATAGCCTTTGTCTTCTTCCGTCAGCACGACAAATGAGTCAAACTTCCGCACAATCTTCTCATCCTGTCTTGTCCTCAGCCGATCTGACAGTCCCAACAGTCCGTGCCTTCCGTACTGAAGCCTGAAGTACTTGTTAAAGTGCAGTTCCAACACCTTCTTACTGCCATCCTTGATTGATGGGATGAATGATGATTCGGAAGGGTAGAGCGAGTCCACGATGTCTGGCCTCTCCTTGAGCAACAGCTCCGTCAGAGCCTTCCTGCTTGCTTCCTCCTGCGCCAGAGGTACCCGATCGTCTTGATACAACGAGGATTCTTCCCGTTGTCATCCGTATAGTTGACCCCACGGTCAATGATTCTTACCCCATCCGGGAAGGGGTAAAACGTGGGTTTGCCATGCTGGTCAGTTGTCACAACCGCCACGTCCCATCCCATCCGTTCCTTGAGGTATCGAACCTTATTCAGCAGCACCCTCTCCATCCCGCCATGGTTGTACAGGGGAGCACATGCAGTAGAGGATTTTCATTTGATTATGGTCATTTCTTCAGGTTTATCCCATTCCTCTTCTCTAAGACATAAGAATAGTGCGAATACAAGAAATATATCAGTGGAGACTTTGCACCAGATTATGAAATTTAACAAAAGCAGAATGGCGAATAATAATCTATGAGAAATAAAACGTTTTATGCAGGTTGTTCCGACTTTGATGAAATACCATATGAAAGCAATCAATCCGAATATCCCAAAATAGAAAATGAATCTTAAATAACCGATATCGGTATTCTGATAATATCCCTTCCACATTGTTCCTGTATAATAGGGCTCTGAATCATAAGGATTCTCAAAATAACCATCTCCAATAACCCAGGTCTTTAAATTATCTGGGGAAAACGACCATATTTTTTCAGAATATCATTAGAATGAACTTCCCACTTGCCTGTTTCTGCCAAACTGAAAAATCCTTCAAATCCGAATCGGATATTAGAGCGTATATTGGGATTGGTATTATAGAGAAAAGTGACGGCAATTATGGTGATAATAACAACTGCAGTAATCCATTTCCATAGAAAACTATAATTTGTTCCGCTTTGTTTTTGATTTATAATTGATAAGACAACAATATATGTCAAAGCTACTATTACACCGATAGTTGTAGTTCTTGCGATCATATTTCCAACAATAGTAATGAACACAAAGGCCGTAAGGTATAAGATAACTCTGTTTCGCCTGTCTTTATCTTTAGTTATAGTGCAGAGCCGGTCTGCAATCATTATTAATATTGCGCTGAATCTAGTTCCTGCGACATCCAGACTACATCCAATACCATACATTCTGTGTTCATTTTTCCCCATAAAACCTTGGGAGTTTATCAGAGAATCAACGAATGCTTTTACTGATGGGATTCTATCAACACAAGCTGCAATCAGGCATTGAATAAAGCATAGAGCAATAAGGTAATCGCAGATGGTCTCAACAGAAACCCTACCGTTTAAACTTCTTATGCAACTAATGACAACATTTGCGGCACTAAGCCAAACAAACATTGATATTATGTATGTTGCATATGTTGTGTCAGTTGTGTTATTATAGCATATGGAGGTAAGGCCAATTAATGAAACGATCAGTGCGAGAGCCACTATTGTGATAAGATTCTTATCTATATTAACTCTATTCCCTTTTACTAATTGGAACCCAAGTACGACGAGCCCTATTCCAGCCATAGCCATCTTGGTGTTCATTTCTGGGAGGAAAGATGGCTCGAAAGGGAAAAAGTATAAACTGGTTATAATGAGAATTATGATAGTAGATATAATGTTTTTCATTGTATAATGGTTTATTTATAGATTATTCCGTAAATAACACTATGTATGAACTTATAATACAACCATACTATCCAGTATTGACGTTTTGCAGCGCACTTCTCCAAAAATAATCGTCTTATTCCGACATCTCTTTTAGAATTAATATATTTATTAGATTCAGGATACCAGTCACTCCATAATCTATATTTCTCACTGTTGTCAGTTATCAGAAATGGATATTTGACATCAAGCTTAAATAATCCAATCTCTACATCCATAGAGTCTCCGTAAATTTTGTGAATGAATTCATCAATTCTTCCGACATTATACTTGAGTTCCTCAAGATGCTTCTGAGAATATGTATTGCTAAAGGCATTCGTGTTAAGTTTGACGTAGTGATAATATGCTTTAGGCAAATATTTTACATTCTTTGCATAAGCGAATAACATTATCATAGTCATATCCTCACCCATACCATAACCGGATGGGAAGAAGATGTGCCATTCTCTTCATATAATGATCCGCGAACCAGTTTGTTCCATACATTATACTTCATCTTGCCAGTCAACATGGCCTTCAATGCTTCCTTTGGTGTGTCGTAGTCGGGTTGTTTCATATACCTTTCGTTCTTTTCGAAGGTAAGATACCAATCGCACCAAACGATGTCAGCATTATCGTCACAAGCCGTATAATACAAATCGTTGAGCATCGTAGGCTCAATAAAATCATCGCTGTCACAATGGAATATATAGTCTCCTGAAGCCGCTTTCAGTCCCGTATTTCTGGCGGCGGGTAAACCTTTGTTGACCTCGTGATTAATAATCATAGTGTTACGATCCGGATAGTCGGCAATAACCTTTTTCAGGATGTCAATGCTATCATCAGGTGTACAGTCATTGACAAAAATGAACTCGACATCATCAAGTGTTTGATTAAACAGACTTTCAACACATCGCTTGATGAAACGGGAAACATTATAAATTGGAACTATGACCGAGACTTTAGCCATAATTAATGTACTATTCTTCTTTTTGCTTTTATGAGAAAATTAATGACATGTTGCCCAAAGATTCGCCGCAACCAATTCTTAAATATAACGGATTTTGGTACCCACGATTCAGCATAATGGTGAATCGTTCTTGTGTTGGAGGTTATTCTAAGTTCTCTGGTATCGTAATCTATTGGACAAAAGTAATCATTCGGGTAAATCGTAAATCCACAACATTCTTGTATTCCTTCTCTATTTTGCAGACCATTTGACAACAACTCTTCAGTTGTGATTTGAACAATGTTCTTTAGACAAGGAGTGCCATCTTCATTGAGAAAGTGAAAAGTCTGGTAAAGGTCTATCATCCTCCCTAACAATTTGTTTCCTGCTTCAGCTCCGAAACCAAGGCCAGGTGCGACAGTAATCGTTGTATCATTTTGACTTTCAACCCCAAATATAAAGTATATTGATAATCAGTTAGTTACTGTTATCAAGATACAAATGATATGCAAATGTAAGTATAAAACCATATAGAAAAAGTACAAATGGACATTACTTTGTATGATAACATCCTTTTCTACAGATTAAGGGTTAACACAATGTTATACTACTGATATTCAGCATATTGAAGCTGTTCTTCCTTGCATTCAACAAAGAGTGTTAAATTATATTAAATCCTACAGGGCAATTATGATTCGTGCAAAGATAATATTTTGCAGTCAAAGGAAGAAAGACTTCTTGAACCTCTTATATGGTTCTGTGCTTCTGTTTCTGACGTAAGCTGACCCGTACGGTTTTCGGTTTTTTAGACGGACATATATACAGTTTACTTTAGGTTAGCATATATATAAGAGCTAACCAAGGTAAACTAAAAGTGTTTTTGTCCTGTAGATACTGCACTTTGTGGACTCTTTTTCTCCTTTGACTGCAAAAACCTCTTATAGCCTTATCTCCACCTATAACGTCACTTCACACTGCTGTACCATGCAGTCTGCCATGTACCACCCCATCGGGCTTTGATAAGAATTGTGTTGCAAAGGTACCTGTCATGGCGTTCATCCTGCAAGGTCGGTGCCTGTGGTTTGTCCGTGAAATCTCCACGCTCTGATTGTGGCAGAGGTAGTATTTGACGGCAAAACCTTGCATTGATGAGCCATAACACCTTTTGGGGCAACATAATTCTTTAATCAATCCCGATGGTAGTTGGTTCTACATAAGGAAAGAAAAAAAAAAAAATTTTATCTTATGGCTAACATTTGCGACACTCAGTACAAGGTGACAGGCTCACGCAAAGCCGTGGCAGACCTTTGGAACACACTCCAAGAGTTGGAGGTGAACAGTAATAATGTGTATCTGTATCTCTTGGCAGAACACTATGGCATTGACTACGAGAAGAAAGGCATCTCGGTGAGAGGACACATCTATTGGGCAGAGTATGAGGAGAACGTGGAAGACGATTATGCCCTCTTGTCCTTTGACACCGAAAGTGCTTGGTCTTCATGCGACTTGTTCTTTGAGGAGGTGAACAAGGCACTTGGCGATGAACTTTCAATCAGTTGGCGAGAGGTTGAGCCAGGTTGCGACATCTTCTATACGCACGATGAGAACGACTTCTTCCCCGAAGAGTGCTACGTCACTGCATACGGAGAACTCTTTGAGGATTGTGAGGGTGCTTACTCCACCTTTGGTGATGCTATCAAGTTGTGGTGTGAGAAGACTGGTATCTCACAGGACGGAAGAAACGAACAGAAGATGATTGACTTCATCAATGAATACGAGTATGAGGCAGAGGACACGAATTTCTGCATCAATCCAATCACATTCGGCTAACAAGGAGGAACGGATATGGCAACGATAGACATGGAGCAGTTGGACGGCGTTGTAGGGTGTTTCTGCACCTTGCTTTATCCCCGAAGAGGTCAGACAGAGGGAACGATTGTCGAGGACTTGGGTTGTGAGGTCATTGTCCAGCTCATCAACGGCAAGGAAGTGACGGAGTACAAGGATGATGTTGTCATCTGTGAATAATCAGGGAGAGAGTCTGTTGGCTATGTGGCTTGCAGACTTTTTCTTCCTTTGACTGCAAAAACTCTTTTTAGGACAATCCTCCAATGAGGTTATGGCTGTTGTAACTGTTGTAACTGAAATACCTTGGGAGCAAGTTGTGCGGTTTGCTCACTTGCTCCAGTCCTGTTATAGAAGCGATGCTTCGACACCTGTATAGCGATACGTCGCCAAAGTCCCTTCGCCGTTTTAAGCGTCTCTGTACCTTGTTATAGGAATGGTCATTTCGCCTTTTGGTTTTACTCGTCTGTCTTTTGCGACTCTTCCTTGTCGGACACAGAACTTGGTCTTAGCATGATGACAGTGCTATCGCCAATCCTCTGATGTCTGTCCTCTTTTTGGCTTGATGCCTCTATTGCTAAGCTGACCCTTAGGCTTGTCGTTCATCGTGCATCAGTGTTCATGCTCCTCACTCTTCTGCTGATACAGCTGTAAGGTCGGATTTCCCGCTTCGTTTCTCCAGGCATACAGCCATAGCAGTGCCCCTGTCTGTTGCATACGGATTGCCTCCTTGCTTACAACCTTTGTTCCATTGTTTGGCCCCGTCTTTTTCTGAATTGAGCTATTTGAAAGCCACTTATTTTTACCATGCAAAGGTAGCGTGATGCTGCGAAGGACTTCCTCCTTCTTGTGTGGCCGCTATCGCTGTGACCAATAAAATAGTGCGTAATCTTCCTTTTTCTTCCTCTCTGTCGTTCATCGCCAACGAAAAAGAGTATTGCGAACGATTTTCATGGTGCTTCCCACATGGTGCCACATCCCTGCTTTTGAATGCATGTAAAAATTAAGTTTCACTTTTAAATTCAATTCAAAATGAAAAAGATCGAGAACAACTTCACAGTTTCAGGTTTCGTAGGTAAGGATGCAGAAATCCGTCAGTTCGCAAACGCCAGCGTAGCACGCTTCTCATTGGCAGTAGGCCGTCAGGAGAAGAACGGCGAGGAAACCAACCGCGTATCGGCTTTCATGAATATGGAGGCATGGCGCAAGAACGAGCACACCGAATCATTCGACAAGCTCACCAAGGGCACGTTGCTCACCGTCGAGGGTTTCTTCAAGCCAGAGGAGTGGACAGACAAGGATGGCGTGAAGCACTCCAGAATCATCATGGTTGCAACCAAGTTCTACGAGTGTCCCGACAAGGAGGAGACTCCTGCGGAAGAGCCGGCCAAGCCAGCAACCAAGAAAGGCAAGAAATAGCCTTTCCTCTCCATAACAAGGCGACCTTCGGGTCGCTTTTTGTTTTGCTCAGGGACATCAATCTGCTGTTATAGCGTGTGATAATCTTCTCTAATAACAACCATGTGCATTTATTAACCATAACGGCAACGCCGTCTTCCTTTATTCTAACCACTTCGTCCCTCACCATTTGCGAAACGTCACCAAGATGGTTGGCATACAGATATTCCCGGCTGATGGCGACAAAGTCGCTATTAGCCAAGAAAAAAGACAGTATGCCAAGTTCTGAACGCGAGAGGACTGCCATCTATGCCACAAGATGCCGAAGCCGAGGCTTCTGATAATTGTGTCCTTTACTGGCTATCCACTCGCCTTGATATTCAGACCGTCAATCTTGCGACAGCTTCACTACCCACCCACACCTGCTTTACTATTCTTCTTCTCTTTGACTGCAAAATATTTTCTGTTATAAGCGGTGGTTTCGTCCAAGTGCGTTGTATCGCTTCGCCCCACACCTTCAGAATGGCATTACTGTACGGACACCGCACGAATCCCATGTGACAGGCAGCCAACAATGTCACTATCAGAAACTGACACTTCTGATAACTGCCTTTATTGCTGTCTGGCTGTCCCATTATCGGGCTTCGGCAATGTCCGTGTAATGCCATTCTGCCCACCCATACCACCTTTACCACTAATCAACTGTTTTACAATTTCTCTTCTGCTATACAAGAGGCAGTTCTTGTCCACTCAGGCATATTGAATGTGGCAGACATGTCTGCTACGTCCAATCTGCCTCAGTCAGTGTCCTGCGGCAAGGACAAGGCACATTTGTCATGCTGACAGGAGTGCCCGATTTGTCCGTTGCGCAACTGTCTCTTCTTGCCTGATATACGTTACTATCTACTTCTAAATTATACTGCTTTGCCCCACGCCTTTGCGAAGCGTTACATGGTCTGTCGTCATACAGACATCCTTGGCTGATGGCAACACGTTGCTATTAGCCAAAGCTGACAGTATGCCGAAGTACCGACGCGAGAGAATTGTCTGTCCGTGCTACAAGCTATCAAGGCTGAAGCTTTGATGACTTGCATCCCGGTCAGCCAACACACTCGCTTTATGTCGGTACAGCAGACCTGCAAACACTTCACTGCCCACCCTTACTGTTTCAATCTTTCTTCTTACCTCTTTATATATAACACATCATTCCTCTTGCAGCCAATATCAATAATCTTCTTCCAATCAGCGCAGTGGTAGGCATATTTCCTGCAAAGTTAGCCGCGTCTGAGACAATCGTCAAATTCTGCTTGAGGTCTTGTGACTGTGAACAATCTTCCTTTTCCTCGGAAAAAAGAGTATTCTTCACACATAATTTGTCTTTATGTCTTTTCTTGCGGCTTGTGGGAGCAGAAAATATCCCTCCACAGGCTGAAAGGTCTCGAAAGGAGGGAAGAGAAAGAAACGGTTAAGCGAACGCAGAGGGAATTTATTCACTATGCTGAGCGTAAGTTTCTTCAACGTAGTTAAACAAGTCCAGCGACATGGGCGACAAACTTATTTGTATCACTAAAAATAGAAAGGCAATGAAGATTATCATCCTGCATGATGCTGACGCACGCATCGAGTATCTTGACGTAGCCGACCACCTTCTCGGCTCAGACATCGAGGAGTTCCTCACCAGACAGGGCTTCTCAGTGAACAACATCACATGGCTTGTCACATCGGCAGACCATATCCCAGTGGTTTACCACAAGTATGCACACATCGACTGCAAGACCGGCGAGGCAACCCACACCAAACGAGAGGCAGAACTGCAAGACCTCACTATCCACGGACAACTCCAGGCATTGCAGCACCGGGAGCAGGACGAGCTGAAAGCGGCTCTTCGCAAGTACGGCACGGAGGTGGACGGAGGCTTTGAGGTGCATTTCGAGGGGGAGAGCAGCCCATCGTGGCAGGTTATCTCTTTGACGAGCCTCGTGATATAGTCATAGATGCGGCACGTTTGGATTCTGACGGCAACTTGTCGCTTCTCGGAGAGGACAAGGAAGTGAGGGATGGACAATACGACATAGAGCCAAGCGACATATTTGGCGGTCAGTTGGACTATGTCACGTCGAGTATAGGTGCATGGATGAAGTAGGAGCATGTATGACCCAGTGCATCGTATATGACGAGACGACCAAGGAGAGCGAGACCTTTTGCTCATTGACCGCAGCCAAGAAGTGGATGCGAGAGCGCATCAAACAGAAGCATGAGGTAAGCGGACAGAAGTACAGAGTCTATTCCGACGGAGAGTTTGTTAATTGCGGCTCTATCAGTCTCACAGGCAGCAACAAGTCTTTTGTCGCCAATACAAGGCAGACGAAGAAAGGATATTAATAACAAGGTAACGGCAAGCCTAACCAACTTGCCACACATATATTGATATGGAAAAGCAAATATTGAGTTTTAATGACTTGCCATCAGCATTGTCATTAGTAATAAACAAGCTGGAGATTTTAGAAGAAAAGTTTTCCACACTAATGACTCAAATTCAGCCCGATAAGGGATTGGAATGGCTTAGTGTTTCCGAATTGAGTGAGTATCTCCCTACCCATCCAGTTGAACACACAATCTATTGTTGGACAAGCAATAAACAAATACCATTCCATAAGAAGGGGAAACGTATCATGTTCCTCAAATCTGAAATTGATGAGTGGATGCAAGATAACAAGAGTAGGTCACGAGCAGAAATTATGAATGAAGCAATAGCTTATGTTCAATCAACAAGAAAAGTCATTTAAATAACAAGGTAACGGCAAGTCTAACCAACTTGCCACTATAACATTTTCACATTATGATTTACACTCACACTATCGGACGCATCGGAGCAAAGGATTGCCGCGTCATCACAGGTACACACGGAACATTCATGGCTGTTGACATCGCAGTGGACGACTACAGTAAGGGCAAGCAAATCACCACTTGGGTAAGGGTGAAGAGCAGCAAGGAGAACCATATCCGTTTGGCTGAATACCTCACCAAGGGTCGTATGGTGCTTGTGGAAGGCACACTGACTTCTTCCATTTGGACAGACCGCAACGGAGAGAACCACATACAGCATAGCATCATAGCTGACTCCATCGCCTTTGTCAATGCAGGGAAGAAGGATGCAACCGACACACCTGCAACAAAGGCACGCAAGGCAGCCAAGGCAGAGGGCGAGGCTCCCGTACCGCCAGCCGATGCACCGCAGGACAAGAGCGAAGACCTTCCCTTCTGAGGGTAGTATCAACTGAGAGTAGTACGTACTAATCGTAGTAAATCCGCTTTTACTATGGTTAGTATGTACTATCAGTAGTAGAATAGTAAAGTAGTATTCACTAATAGTAGTATCATGTTATGACACAGATAATTGCAGTATTAAATCACAAGGGTGGTGTAGGGAAAAGTACGACCGCAGTAAGCCTTGCGGCAGCTCTGCAACTGAGTAAGAAGAACGTCTTGGCTATTGACATGGATGGACAAGCCAACCTCACGGAAGCCTTGGGATTGTCCATCGAGGAAGAACAGACAGTCTATGGCGCAATGTGTGGACAGTACACCTTGCCGTTGGTCAAGTTGCACAACGGCATCACCGTCTCACCCTCATGCCTTGACCTGTCTGCGGCTGAGTTAGAGCTTATCAGCGAGCCGGGACGGGAGCTTATCTTGAAGGGACTTATCACCAAAGCCATCGCCAAAGAGCATTTCGACTACATCATCATCGACTGTCCACCGTCATTGGGCTTGCTGACCTTGAATGCCCTCACCGCAGCCGACTACATCATCATCCCTGTTCAAGCGCAATACCTTGCCATGAGAGGTATGGCAAAGTTGATGGACATCATCCGCATCGTTCAGGAGCGGCTCAACTCCAACCTTAAAGTGGGCGGCATCGTCATCACCCAGTTCGATCGCCGCAAGACGTTGAACCGAAGCGTGAGGGAAATCGTCAATGACAGTTTTCACGAGAAGGTTTTCAAGACCGTCATCCGTGATAATGTGGCTTTGGCAGAAGCACCCATCAACGGCAAGACTATCTTTGAGTATAATCCCAAATCCAATGGTGCCAGTGATTATATGTCTTTGGCAAAAGAAGTGTTAAACTTAAAATAGCATAGCCATGAGCAAGAGCAGTATGTTGAAAGAGGGAATGAAAGGCGGTCTCAACGGACTCCTTTCTTCCACAAAGAAGCCGAGTAAGGAGCAGATAGTCACAGAAACTACACCAGCACCACCTGTGTCTGTTTCTGAGACTACCGAAGTGCCGGTGCATTGCAATTTCCTTATCAACAAGAGCATCCACACGAGGATGAAGTACCTCGCCATCAAGAAAGGGATGTCCTTGCGTGATATTGTCAATGAGGCAATGACAGAATACCTAAAGCGGCATGACACATGAGTGCCGCGCGGTATCATCGCCGAACAGACGATGATACCGCTATCTCTTCTATAAACAGACTTTACTATCCGTAGTATGGTAGTAAAAACTATTCGACTATTATACTATTCGTAGTCGATACTACTTTTAGAAAATACTATCCAACTCATTTTTAGGGCAATAGTTTTCTCTGCTTGTAGGACTGTCTCCATGCTGATAAAAGGCAATGTCGTTCCCTATTACAAGATTTTCTCTTTTCCCTCATATCAACTATCGTCCTTCCCCATATACAGCTTCGCCCCACGCCATCCCGCCCGTTTCCTCTTTTACATAACAGATTTCTTTTCGCCTGCCTTGCCGCTGCGGATATTGTTTTGCAAAGGTAATGCTGGCGATTGTTCAAACACCAAATCGTCCATTGCATTTGACCGAAAAATCTTCCTCTGCGTGCAGAGCGTATTTTTCGCTCCCGATTTGGCTTTTTGATCGCCATCACTCTTGGAAAGCAAAAAATATCCCTTGGGCAGGCAGGAAAAGCCTCCGAAATAAGGGAAGAAAAAACATAAGAGCAATGGCACACAAGAATGACTATCAAATCCAAAAGCAGTTAGACAAGCCTCAGACTTGGTTCTGCAAATACTATCCCGCACGCATCCGCAATGTGGGTGAGAAGGAGATTGCCGACAGACAATTAGTGTTTGACTTCAAGGACGGAAGAGCCTACGAGGAAGTGGCGCAGCGCACCGCAGAGAATATGCTGACACTCTACGGCAAGGGTTGCGTGAACATCGTCTTCGCCCCCGTTCCAGCATCCACAAGCGAGAGCAACGAACTCCGCTACAGGCTTTCTGCCACAGGGTGTGTGAATTGACAGGAGCGGAAAACGGCTACGAGCACGTGAGGGTATGCGGAGAGCGTAAGACCATCCACGATAACCGCAAGAACGAGGATGAAGTCCGCAAGGCGAATGTCGTTGAGTTTGATGAGCCGTTCTTCGACAACAAAATGGTGTTGGTCTTTGACGATGTGATAACCAAGGGTCTCAGCTATGCCAAGTATGCCAACCAACTCGAAAGGCTCGGGGCATGTGTTATTGGCGGTATGTTCCTCGCACGCACACATTATAAAGTAGGTAAAGTATGACAAAAGTACGACAAGGCAGTGTCCGTATGCTTCAGCGGACACCGCAGCGTACCTTTCGCCAAGCGGAGGGAGTTGAAGCAATGTCTCAAATCGGAGATAGCCAAGGCGTATGCCGACGGCTACCGGTATTTCTATTGTGGCATGGCAATGGGATTTGACCTGCTGGCGGCAGAAGCCGCCCTTTCGTTGCAATGCGAGTTGAAGGACTTGCAGGTGATAGCCGTTGTGCCGTTCCGTGGTCAGTCTGACCGGTGGAGCAAGGAAGAGCAAGCCAAGTATGATGCCATCCTGCGCATCGTGGATGACGTGGTCGTATTGAGCGAGCAATACTACAATGGCTGCCTTCTGAGGCGCAACGACTATATGGTCAACCGCAGTTCACGTCTCATAGCCTACTTCGATGGCAATCCCAAGGGCGGCACGTTCTACACCGTCAGAGAAGCCAAGAGGCAGGGATTGGACATAGTGAATCTTCATAATAGTGTATAACCCATAAAACAGAAAATGCTTATGGACGATATTGTTGCAATCATCGTTTGCTACTTCGTGTTCGGAGCTTTGGGCAATGTGCTCAGAGCTTTGTTCGGCGGAGAGAGACGAAACGACTTCCGCCGTGACCGCTAAGCGTCTTTAAACCAAGATACGCTGACAGCCATACGTCTGCACCTTACCCAAAAAGATGCAGCGGATAATTGTGTCCGTAGGCAAGGATATTCAGATTCCTCACCTTAACATTTTGATAAAAATAAAGATACTGCTGCCTATATTTCAAGACAGCAGTATAAACCTTACTCTGCAGGTGCCCATTTGCAACGCACAGGAGAGACGATTGCACCCTCTGCTTTCAGCTGCTTCATGGCTGCATCTACCTCTTTGCGGTCGAGACCGCTGAGTTCTGCGATTTTACCTGCGTTGAGAGGCTGACCAGCCTCTTTCATTGTTGCCAATACTTTTTCTTTTGCGTCCATTGTTTTGATGATTTGATGTTTTGTTTATAATCTTGTTATTAACTCTTGTATTTTGTCTTCCCTTATAATCTTCGGTTGTGCCTTACCTGCCAGAACGAGAATTTTCTTCCCGTTTCTGTAGATGTGCAGCTGTCTGCTTCGTACCACTGCTGTCAAGGTCTCATCATCCTGCATGGCTTGCCATATAGGATAATACACACCTTCTGGTTCAAACAACTTCTTCTGAAGGTGTGAGCACATGTTGGTTGTATCTATTGTCATATCGTTACGTCATATCATTAACATGATTCTGCCAGCTTCTTTTGTGAACATTTCAGGGAAACGGCAGATTGTTGCATACACCTGCTTGCTTGTCACAGGCTGACCGTCCTTTCTCAGGTGCAGCCTATGACGATTGATGGCATCGGCAATCTGGTCGGTTGTCATGCCGCCATTTCGCTTTACCATCACATATACTATGGCTTCTTCTATCTTCATCCTTTATTCATCTGTTTTTCAATCCATGCCATCAATACGGCAACAGCATATTCCTGTTCTTCCTTGGTCAGTGCCCTGCCTGCTGAGATGTGATGCCACTTGAAGAAGCATCCCCGGCAACAACAGCCAGTGGCATGTTGAGCCAGGAAAACAGGATGCCCACGCATGGGAGTCTGCTTGCCGTCGTTCGGTATGACAGCCGGAGCAAGTCTTTTTGCCACAAAGTCCTCTGCGTGTTTTCGTATCGTCGGCAATCCCTTTTCCATTACATACTCCCTGTCTTGCTTGGACAGATGGAACCGGCTGCGAAAATCAGACTTTGCCAATCTCTCAAAGAGATTCGTCAGGTCATACTCTTTCTTATCACCAGGAACGCTTTCTTGCGGCTCTTCCTCTTGGAACAACGATGGATATATGTATTTCTGTGACATCATTATCTGTTGCTTCTGATTTCTAATGTTATATCCATATATGACCGCTTGCCGTCTATATAGTCTGCATAGAGTATTTCTTCGCTTCTGCCTTTCAGAATATGGCACTTACCGCACAGCTCACAGTTGTGCAGACATCTCCATTCATTCAGAACGTAATCCAAACGTTCCTCTCGTGTAGATGATTCAATAGAGGGTGTGCTCATAATCAGTGTCTCCCACAGCGTGGTCAATCAGTGCCTGAAACTCTTCTTCCGTATAGTCTTCTTCCCAACCATACGTTACGTCCTTTATGCCCAAAGTAAACCCTAATGCCTCAGAATAGGATATGCCAATTTCAGCTGCAAGGTCTCTTGCCGCTTGAAAAATCTGCTCTTCTTTGCTTAAGGGCAGTTGTTTCGCTTTCTTATTGTTTTTTCTTTGGTTTCCCCATTTGAGTATATTCGTTTAATAATCAGCGTTGATGGGCATCTTGAAATTCCTGTATTTCTTTCGGAGTTCCTCATTTTGCGCCTTCATTTCCTCATACATATCATTCAGTGCGTCAGGAAATCCCCATCCACAAGGGCTTGCCCAACGAAGGCATTGCTTGATTCGGGAATCATACTTGTCCCAAAGGTCATAAAGCACGATGTGGCGCAATGTCTTGTCGAAATTACTCTCAACAGAATCATAGAATTGCTCCCACATGTCTCCATAGTCATAAGTGAACTGACAGGCATTCTCCATATAGAACACCATCAATTCTGCGACTGAATCTTCCGAAGGCTTCAGTTTCTTGAAGTCGGACAATGCCTTGCGGCACACTGAGAAGCGTGTCTTTGGCTCTCTGTTTCTGCTCGGATAGAACTCTTCCCGTATGATGTGCTTATACTCTTCCAGCTTCTGGCCCTCATTCGGCTCTGCATAGAAGTCAAGATATTCCTTTGCCTCTTTCCGTGCAGAATAAAGTTCCAATACCATTTTTATTATTTCACTCTTGTCCATGGACATGAGGACAGACTTTAATTTAGATTTTGACATTTCTGCTCTTTTATCTTAAAAACGGGTCAATCGTTGCCAGCAACTCTGATTTCTGCATCACACCGCTCGTCCTCCACAACACTTCGCCGCGTCTGAACAGCATCAATGTGGGCACAGACTGTATGCCATACTGACTTGCAGTCACCCCATACTTGTCCACATCTACCTTGATGATGCGGATTCTGTCACCCAACACTTCCTTCACCTGCTCAAGGATGGGGTGCATCATCTTGCATGGCTGGCACCAGGTGGCGAAGAAATCGACCAAGACAAGTTGGTCACTTGATATAACGTCTTTGAATGTTTCCATTACGATTTTCTGTAAAATTATGCTATTTTCTTTCCTGTTATCTTACAATACTGCCCTGCAAATGTTAAAATCGAGAAGAATTCAATGAAAAACCTTCGTTATTTCAAAGAATATTCGTACCTTTGCAGCGCTCATCTATAGATAGAAGGAGTTTCGAGACCCGGTTGCCTTTGATGCAATTCGGGTCTTGCGTTTTATAGTGGTGTCTGCAATCTCTTTTTCATCTTCTTTTCCAAAGCCTTTAGTCCATACTCTTTGTTAAGATGGTATGCTGTCAACAGATAGAATCCGTTGCTACGTTGTTGTTCCAAGACAATAACATACTTTTCCACTTTATCATAGATGTATGTTTTCTTGACCTTACGCTTTTTGCCGTCCCTCTCTTCTATGGTAAATACATCCAGATTGTCTGGTGTCAATTCTCTCACATGGTGATTTATCCAATGAAGCCTTTGTGAACGAGCCATCTCGAATACTCGCTTTGGATAAGTCGTACCGTCTTCGTTCTCAACCATGATTTCTTCACAGGTAAGATGCTTGAACAATCTTGCCATGTCAATCTCGCCATCTGTCTTTATAGGATAGATGCGCCACCCTCTGAATGAGAATTGACAGTTATCTTCTATATCACGCTTGAATATTGCATGAAGATCATGCTCTCTTTCTCGTTCACTGAGATATGCCAGTTCCAGCAGCTCAGGGTATTTCTTGATAATATTCAAACTGCTCATTGGCTATTTCAGTGCGATAAAAAACAAATTAAACTTCTTTCTAAATTTGGGAGTTGTGGTGTTGAGACTGATATTACTGTGTTTTTTTATCTTTTCAATCAGCTTCATTTTGGCTCTCACCCTTCCTTCAACTTCTCCCTTTTCATATCTAAGGTTGTAGTTGATGGCTCCCATTAGAACATCTGCCAATTGGATGAAGACACTTTCGTGTGAACGTATAAACTGAAACCTGCCAATGGAAGAGTTGTATTCCATTATTTTTCTGAGCCTCTCCAGCTTATCGCTACTGCATGTGTCCTTGATATCCATATATATGTTATATGTATAATCCATGTCCATCTTGTGATGCAGCAATTGGTAGTACATGCGAAAGTAGAAATCATTAAACGTATAGTCTTCTCGTTTCTCGTCAATCTGACTCTTGTCAACAACCACAGCCCTAAATTCCATGTCATTCATAAAGAACCAGTCTATAAGCTCTGCATAGACTTTATACGTGGCCTCGTGGACATTTGTCCATTTCAGCTCATCACTATAGCCGTGCTTCTTCTTAATATCTTTTATGGCATCTTTTGCCATGCGGATTTGTGTGTATGCTATACTTGTACATCCCAAAAGCATGTAGGGATGACCGTCATGCACCATGTGGGTGCTTTCATCACAGTAGATGTTGAATGTCTTATTCATTGTATCTGTTTTTTGTTTATTCTTTATTCCTTTTCTTCAGCGGTCCACTATGAGGTCCACGGTTCAGCGTCACACCATGCTTGTTGAGTATGCGGAACACGGAACTTCGGCTTGTGAAGCCGCTGATGGCAAAGATGTCATCTATGCTGTGCCCCTCGTTGTACATGTTCACGATATTCTTCTCACGCTCCAGTTTCGACAGTGCCCTTTCCGACTTCTTGGGCGGCCGGATATTCTGTTGCAGATGGATGATGTGTGCCGATGCCTTGCGCAGCACGGCACACTCCTCAGAGAGTGACCCGAACATACGGATGACCTGTGAGGGCTTGGTGTCGGGGAAAAGTTCGTCAAACGTATCGATGCGGTCTTGGATGGAGATGATGCGAACCACCTTCACACGGCAGTATTCTATGAATGTAGCCAGTTCACGGGTGCCACGCAGTGCGTTACTGAACCTCGACACCACCAGCTCGTCGCCGCGCTCCAGACTCGATATGAGCTGCTTCCACATCGGGCGCAGCCTCTCGTGTTCGGACAGTTCCTCTATCACCTGAACACAGCCGTATTGCTGCATCCAAGCCTTGTCTTCTGCATACTCTTCGCCATTGGTGGCGATAAAGATGTAACCTACTTTTGCCATACTGTTGTACGCTATTAAATGAAATCAAGTGCAAAGGTACACTATTTTTCCGAGAAACAATCATACTTGAACGAAAAATCATACTTAAACACGATAATTTGCCATTTTCTTTTCACTTGATTTCATTAAAAATCATACTCGCAAGTATGATACACAAATAAGATTAAACTTACTGTCATTCTTGCAAATATATCGCTGAAACGCATTAACTTTGCACCGTCAATTTCAAAATCAGACTCAAAATAATGACAACAATGAAATATGAAACCCAACTTTTCGGAGGACAAACCAACCTCCATTGCATGAAGCAAATATTGCATAATGCAAAATCAAACTCGCATGGCTGTATCAGACTTGCCATTTGTATTGCCACTGCGTTTGCCGTAGTCATGCTGACAGCATGTTCAGACGGAAACGGCACGAAGTCGTTCCATTCGAGCGATGAAGCCATCAGAGAGTATCATGGCTTTCTGACCACTCTTCGACAGAACGGCAAGGTCTCAATTCAGACATTAGTTAAGATTGTCAACGAATGGCGCGTGTTGGACGATTCCGTGACATCGTGCATCTCACGTGACACTGTCAGGAAAGCCCACTCATACCCGTTCACGGTATATCATGAGTTGAACGACTCCATCCACATCGAGCTGTGCCGTATGGCGATGTCTAAGCAACGCACCTTTCACGACCTGCTCTATCTCAGAGAACAGACCTCTTCCCATGTTGGTGATGAGGAACTACAGCAAGCCGTGAAGGAAGCACAGCCATTCTTCGCTTCCTTGGATAGCCTGCCTATATATAATAAAGGTGGTAAACAGGCGGTACTGAAGCGTTACCTGCTGTTCCTGCAAAAATCCGCCAAGCAAGGCATTCACGGCAAGGAAGACCTGCTCGCTTTCATCAAGGAAGAGCATTTGTATTTCAAATCCTTCCTGCAATACCTGCCGGATTTTGCTGACGATGACATCGGTGACATCAGACGAAACACCGAACACTGCTGTCGGGAGATACTCCGTGCCGCCGACCGCAAGGATTTGTCCCACAAGGATGCAATGATATACCTCTCCATGCGCACCAACCACCGTCTGCTGCGCAACGCACAAGCGGCTATCGAGGATCTGAATAGTGGCAGGGTAAAGGACGAGCACACCATGCACGCCTACCTCCTGATGATGATGCAGCCGTTCATGACGATGGATGACCTTTCCGTGAGCGTGCTCTCCGACAAGGACAAGGCAGACCTCTACAAAATAGCCGATGCGCTCCCAAGGAGATGGACGGTCTGGCCAAGAAACTGCACCTCGACAAGCAACGCCTGTCGGATATGCCCATGCTCATGATGAAGATTTATGTCACAAGATTATAAACACCCCAAACAGAGAATACGATTATGTTAGAACAGTTTTGCGATGATTTCCTTGCCGTCGTGCCTTTGCAGTTGCCAGAACTGCTGGACAAGCGCAAGATGGAGAAGCCTGTCAAGTATGACGATTACGTGCTTCTTACTTTCCAGTTGAACACCCCTTTCACGATAGAGGAGGTGATGGATATGCTCGAAGACGAGATGGAAATGATAATCCTCTATCACCACATTCCAAGCCGTCATACGGAGTTCGGACACAGCTGCTGTGCCTATTCCAACCCTTCTTTCGGACGGATGTTCAAGGTCAACGGCTCCACAGATGAGCGTGGCATGGTCAGCCAGATAAAAGTGACCATCTATGACTCGCTGGAGCACATGTCGGCAGATGTATGCCTCGACCTCAGTCTGCATTGCAAGAACGGGTTCTTCAAATACATGAAGCCCAAGGAGGAAGTCCTGCTCGACTTCATTTGAAAGTTACATTTGCCAGATGACAGTCCTGTTCTACCGCAACAACGCTCCATTCTGTTGTCCACAACAAAGGCCAAAGTCATGCCACAAGCTCCCGACCATCTGATGAAGGAAACGCTTTACATGAAGATTATCCATCTTCTCGACCGTCACCGCACATGGCTGGAGATTGAGAGCATCGCCACTGTCCGCAACCACACGATAGTCAGGAACGGCAGAATGACCGACATCCTCAGCCGTGTGCTTGTGGTCAAGGCCATCCACCATCATTTCCCCTACACGAGAGGGCAAGTGTGGCAGATAGCCGAGTACGACTTGGAACAGGCTATCAAGAGCCTTCGGACAACCGACGGAGCTTTCCGTCAGAGAATAATCAAGGGAGAACTGACACTGGAGGATGTGGAGCGTATCATATCCACTGCCACACACGGTGTCGTCCAGCCCGACCTGAGTCCACTTCCATTATTCACATGCTATACATATTATGACAAGTAAGATACTGTTTCTCATCCTGATGTCAGCGTTCTTCTTTGTGACGATGATTCTGCACAGAAGCCGCAGACAGTTTATGACACGGTTCTATCTGCGCATGACCGCGCTTGTGACAGCAAGGAAGCTCTACCGGTTGATGCTGCTCATCCTGCTGTACGTGTTCCACTTCCTCTACCTCTGTGTACACTATAACGACATAGGCGTAGTGGCTTCCACCATAGCGTTTGCCATATTCTTTGTCTTTATGGATGTGGAGAGGTGGCTACAGCGTCTGCACGAGGAGCGGACACCCTTCTGCATCGCCGCGTTGGCGGCAGTGGTGTTTGTCTTCACTCCTCATCTGTTCACGCTTGCTGTCACCATCTCCTTTGTCCTTCTGGCATCACTGTTCTATCCCTCGCGCATAGTCATATCGCTGTGGAAGAACAAGGCTGACCGCAAGATGCTCCTCGAAGACACAGAAATGCTCATCATATACTACTATTAAGTATCACCTGTATCATGCCGTTCCTTTTGTATAATGGAGCTGGCGACAAACAACAGTATTCACCAAACAGATTATTGAAATGAAGAAACAGAAACATAGAACGAGTTCCGGCAAGATGTCTGAACGGATGTCCCTGTTGGAGTTCTTGAAAGAGAGGTCCGGGATAAGGCTGTCGAAGCTCGAAGCCTACCTTGACCTTGTAGACAAGGCTTCTGTACAGTACATCCCCAAGGATCTGTGCAAGCAGGAGTTCAGCCTGTCCAACGGGCAGTTTGTAATCACCATTACCGAACTGGCAGGATGCTGGCATTGGCACCGCGCCACTGTCCGCACCTTCATCGAGCAGTTGGAGAAGATGAACCAGATTTCCGTCACCCGTCTCACGAAGAGCCAAATCATCACCATCCCGATGTTGGCTGAGACACCTGCCGTTTCTCCGATTGACGCAGCCTTGGATGTGTTCCGCCAGAAGATGTGTACCGCATTGGACGAATGGCGAAGCGGCAAGATGTCCGCATCGGCTTGCGCCTCGGAATGTGAACAACTCTACGAAGATGCAACAGAGGAAGTAGCCATTATCTTGCAGAAAGCCGACAATGGCAATTCAATTGGCAAGGTGCCATGCGGAAGAAACATTCCCGAATCTGTAGGACACGCCTTTTGTATGACTGCACTCACAGCTGTCTGCGAAGCCACCTTCCATCAGGTGCTTTCGCAGGAAACAGATAACGCCCTCGTTACCTCCCTTCTTCCCTTCTTTTACAAAGACCTGGGAGGAGACTGGCTCTCATTCATCGAGGCGGCAAAGGCAATATCAGAATTGGCATTGGATGGCAGCTCACCAGCCTTGCATCAGGAAAGCGCAGCCATCAAGTCACAGTTTCAGTCACTCTGCCGACCGTTCCTTGCCATTGTAGCCAACCAAGAGGGCTCCTGTCCATCAAAAGGCTGTATTAACCTCTAATAATCACCGTACAACGCTTCTTCTTTCTACTGGCACAGTGTTTACACGTCTGCCATTGCTGTAAAATAATCGGGCTTGCCCGTTGGTCGGAAATGAGGGAATTTGGGTAGCCTAATACCCCTCTTGGTCTCCGACCATCGGGAGGCTGTCCTTACAAGCAGCAAGCTGGAGACAGGAGAGTTGTACACACATAAAAGGAAATAGGTTATGGCAACACCAAAACAGGTTATGGATTTCCGACCATCTAAGGGAATCACCACAGCACAGAGCAACGAGCACCAACGCCGTTGGACGGAAAAGGGTTGGGGATCCGCTGAATCAACAGGCAACTACGACCGCAGCCGTGAGCGGCTCAACTTCGAGGTTCGGGGCGGCAAGGTTTGTCCTATAGACAAGAGCCGAAGCATCCCGGAGCGCATGGCAGACATCCTGCGGAGCCGTGGAATCAAAGACCCCAACGAGGGACTGGCAGAGCCACGCTTCCGCACAGTGGTCAATTTCATCTTCGGAGGCTCACGAGAACGTATGACAGAATTGGCATTCGGTGACCAGAAGGTGAATCTCACTCACGGAGCGGACAATTCGCATCTAACCCGATGCAAGGACATTGAGGAATGGGCAAAGGATGTTTACCGCTTTGTTGCGGACAAATACGGTGAGGAGAACATCGTCGCTTTCATCTTACACTTGGACGAAACCAATCCGCACGTTCACTGCACCTCTTGCCAATCAAGGACGGCAAGTTTGCATACAAACAGATATTCGCCGGAAAGGACAAGTACGAGTTTTCTGCCAGGATGAAAGCCCTGCACAGCGAATTTGCCGATGTCAACAAGCGTTGGGGCATGGAGCGCGGAACTTCCGTCTCAGAGACGGGAGCACGCCACCGCACCACCGAAGAATACCGCCGCCAGCTGTCAGAACAGTGCACCACCATTGAGCAGTCCGTCGCCACCCATCAGCGGACACTCGCCTCGCTCCAATCGGACATCCGTCTGGCAGAGCGGAGAGTAGGACTCACCTCAATGGTCAACAACCTCTTGCAGGAGAAGGCTGAGAAGGAGGCGGCACTTGCTGAATTGCATCGGCAGATTCTTGCAGGTCACGACAATCCTGATGCTCTCCGTCAGCAAGTCCAAGAGCTGGAGCAGGAACTGTCCGCTATCCAGTCGAAACTGGACGACAAGCAGGAGAAGCTCTCAGAGGCTGACCGCAAGCTCGATGCCCTGCGTGAGGAGATGACCGCCATGAAGGAGCGCACGGAGGAGTTGCGGCAGGAGGCACACAGATATTCCGATACTATCCGACAAGGTGCGGACACCGTTCTCAGAAATGCCCTTCTCGAAAACATGGTCAGCGAGTTCTCCGAACGTGTGGCACGGCTTTCCAATGAGGGCAAGGACGTGTTTGACGGTTCCCTGCTTCAGGCCTTTGCGGAGAATGGAACGGAGGTGATGTACTGTGCCACGCTTCTATTCCTCGGCTACGTCGATGATGCCACCACCTTTGCCGAAGGTCATGGCGGTGGCGGCAGTTCGTCCGACCTCAAATGGGGACGTGACGATGACGAGGATGAACGCGCTTGGCACGCCGTTGCATGATGAAAGCTGCACGCATGATGCGCCCCTCTTCCGGCAAAAGGAAGAAACGATAAGCGGCACTGTCACGTATCACCTGTTATAGTATTCACCAGATTAAATTGAACAACATGAGAAAAATACTTATTCTATCCCTTGGCTTCGCCCTTTCATTGGGTGCGCAAGCCAAAGACTATCACCGCACGGCGGACACCACCACCGTTGTATGCAGACTTTCGGCAGACGGTATGCTTCGTCCGCTTAAACCTTCCTACATGAAAGGGGCATTGGTAGCTTCGCCATGGACGGACAACTGGTTTGTCCAAGCGGCAGGAGGAACTACGGTCTTCCTCGGCAAACCGCTCGGATGCAACGACCTATTCGGTCGCATGAAACCGGCATTCTCCGTGTCGATCGGCAAATGGTTCACACCTTCCGTCGGCGGTCGTCTGAACTATGGCGGTATGCAGTTCAACGACTGCAACAACTCCTCGCAGGACTACCAGTACCTGCGTGCTGATTTCATGTGGAATGTCCTCGGCAACCTCTACAAGGACGATGTACACACTCTTGCCAGATGGAGTGTCATTCCATACGTGGGCGTGGGTATGCTGCACAACAAGGTGAATGCCCACAAGCCCTTTGCCATTTCCTACGGCATACAGGGGCAGTATCATCTCTCCCCACGCATTGCTGTTACGGCAGAGATAGGCAACATGACCACCATGCAGGATTTTGACGGCTATGGCAAGGCACACCGCCTTGGCGACCATCTGCTGTCCGCATCCCTCGGCCTCTCTGTCCGCATCGGCAAGACTGGCTGGAAGCGAGTGATAGACGCTCGCCCGTACATCGCACAGAACGAATGGCTTTCGGCATACGCCTCATCCCTTTCTGACAGCAACAGCCGCTATCACGCCCAGCACGATCGAGATTGTCAGACTCTGGAGCAGCTGCGCAAGATTCTTGCCATCGAGGGACTTCTGGACAAGTACGGCCACCTCTTTTCTGACGATGCCGCTTCTTCCGTCACAAATGGCTATCCTCGAAACGACTACAGCGGTCTCAACTCGCTGCGTGCAAGAATGAGAGACAAGTATGGTAATGGTCAAAAGACAAAGGTCATGGAGTCCGCCTCTTGTACAGAAGAATATGGCAATGCTGAAGGTGAGCCGGAAGACGATTACCTATCGCTCATCCACTCAGGAAAGGCTTGCATAGGTGCGCCCATCTATTTCTTCTTTGAACTTGGCACTGACAGGTTGCTCAACAGGTCACAGCTCGTCAATCTCGACGAAGTAGCACGCATCGCCAAGAAATATGGCTTGAAAGTTAAGGTCATCGGCGCTGCCGACAGTGCCACAGGCAGTGAAGCCATCAATGATAACCTCAGCCGTTCCCGTGCCAGATTCATTGCAGAGGAACTGATGAAACGTGGTATGGAAAATGGCACCATCTCTCAGATTTTCGATGGCGGCATTGACGATTACTCGCCCAATGAGGCGAACCGCCATACCAGAATCCTGCTGTATCTATAGCCAGACATACAGCTCCGAACAAGAGCACTAAAACTTTTTTCATTGATAAATTTTAGAAAGGGAGGGCTTGTCCGTGATGGATAGGCCCTCCCTTAATCATATATGTATTAACGCATATTCTATGCGCATATCTTTTTTTTATCCGTGTTTCTCAGTACTTGACCAGTCAAGCAGGAAGTCATATATACTCATTATCTGTATGCCGTTTTCGTCGCTCCACTGCTTGGTATGTTCTCCCACGATCAGCAGTTTGCGGAAAGAGTCATCTACAAGACGCAACGACCGTTTCTCCTGTTCCATCTTTTCTGCATCGGGCATACGCCACGCCGACTGGATGTAGATCCGCTCGCTCCCTTTGTTGCAGACAAAATCCACTTCCAATGTCACCCTCTGCTGCTTTCCTTCCGTATTCCTCACTCGATGATAGACGTTACCCACATCCACGAGCCATCCTCGCATACGCATCTCATTGTAGATGACGTTCTCCATGATATGTGTCGGCTCGCTCTGACGGAACGACAGAATAGCATTCCTCAGACCTACGTCCTGATAATAATACTTGGACAACGAACCTATGTATTTCCGTCCTTTGATGTCGAACCTTTCGGATTTTTCGATAAGGAAAGCATCCTGCATATATTCCAGATAAGCCGACACTGTCTTGTCGGTTATGCTCTGCACATTGCTTACGGACTTGAACGTATTGGCTATATTCAGTGCATTGACAGGTGCTCCTATACTGGATGCTACGGTCTTCGACAATTCTTCAAATTCAGGTCTCAGTTCTATGTTGTTCCGCTCGTAGATGTCACGTAGATATACCGTGCGATAAAGGCGACGCAGGAAATCAGCCTTCTTCTCATCCCCAACCTGTGTAAGTAGTTGCGGCAAACCTCCGTACAGTCTGTATTCAGCCCAACCGTCTTCTTTCGAACCATCATACACCGTCATGAACTCCTTGAAGGATAGTGGCCACACATGTATCTCGTCACCTCTGCCTCGGAATTCCGTCACCAGGTCAGAGGACAGGGAAACGCGAGTTGGAGCCTGTGACATACACATCCGCCCCTTCGGTAACTGACAAGGAAGAGAGCACCTCTACAAAGTCTTCCACCTCCTGCACCTCGTCGATGATGATATAATAAGTCTCATAGTCAATCATCATCTTTTCCACCCAGTCCAACAGGTAGTCCGGGTTCTTGAACTCTCTGTTCTTCCTACTCTCCATGTCGATGACGAGAATATGGTCTTCTCTCACGCCCTCATCCAATAGATGCTGATGAAAGAGTTTCTTCAGAAGGAACGACTTGCCTGAACGTCGCAATCCTGTGATTATCTTTATGAGCCCGTTGTTCTTTGAACGGCTCAACTGTTCTATGTATCTATATCTGTTTACTATCATATTTTACGAAAAACTGTCACTTGTGACACTTTTTCGGAGGCAAAGTTATATATTTTATCCTAAATCAAAGAAAGAAATAAAGAAAAATGCACTAAAAATCAATGATTTTCCTGTTTTGTAGTGTCTATTCCACTTGCCGATGCCCATTTTTCTTTGCAAAGTTACTGCCCGGGCGAATGGTCAAGTACCGCCATGCTAACAGGCAGAGGACTGAACGACAGCTTTCCGCAAATCAAAGATTTGGGTATTTCATTAACTCCTCCGTCTGTTTTCTTGCCTTATCGCCCTCATTCCGCAGTCTTTTGATGCACGAAAAATCAGTTCCCGACAAGAGGAGCCGAAAGGCTTCAAAAGGAGGGAAGAAAAACAAGTTGAACAAATAATTTCTTTGCGTATGGAATTACACAGATTATCAGAAAACGAGCAGGCATTTGTCGAGTGCTTCTCACGGTTCGTAAACGGTCAGATGGGGTCAGCCGCCAAGGTAGGCAATGCCCTTGCAGATGACCATCGCTATCTTATCAACGAAAAGGGCAAGGTGGTGTTGCCTTCTTGGAACGCCTTGCCAACGACTATCAAAAAGGTCGTTATGACCAGCGTGACGAGTGGGTGTGCCGATTGGCAGCAGAGGCCATCGAACACCTTGTAGAGAACAGAATGTATTACAGAACACTTAACAACGATTGACTATGGCAAGCAGATTGATTACACCCGTATTGGAGGAGATACTGAAATCCTATCCTCTGTATTCACAGGACGGCAAAGGCAAGGATGCCGTTTGTGTGGCAATATTCTTCATCGGACACGTCCGTTGGTTCGTACTTGAAGGACAGCCGGAAGGTAACGACACCACGTTGTTCACCATCGTATGCGGTCTGCATGAAACGGAGTATGGCTATACCTCCGTCAATGAAATGGAGAGCGTAAAGGTGGATGGCTCCAAATATGGAGTGGACGAGATATTTCAAGTGGAGCAGTTGGACGGCTTCAAGCCGGTGAAACTGAAGAGCATTCCAGACGAGGATTTACAAGCATTCCTTCATAATATGGAATGACCCCAAATTAAATCAGCCGCAGGGACATTACTCCTTGCGGCTGACTATTGTTAGTACCTACTATGAGTAGTAAAGCCTACGATTAGTATATACTACGATACTACTCTCATCTTCGGAAAGCGGACTTGGCAACGTGCTCCTCTTGTACCTCTTCCTTCTGGTACTCCTCCATGTCAAGCAGTTGCTCATACGCAGAGCTGATGTTTGCGTCCATAGAATGGTTGTGGCTGAAAGGGAAGGTATGCTTCACAGAGAGTCCTGCATTGGTCACAGTCCCCACATCCAGGCTATCCTTATCCTTGTTATATTGCAGGTTCAGCAAACCACCATTCGGCATTTGGAATATCGGCATTTTTCGCTGCGCCAATTCCGAAAACTCTTCGGCGGTCATCTCCCTCGCCACAGCCTTCACGTCCTCACTGGCACGTCCTATGCCATAGCGAGTGATATGGTCACGCACTTCTTGCTCCGTATGCTTCAGGAACACCTCATACGTACCGCCGACACTCCCGTTATAGACCACTGCAAAGTCCTTGTCCTCTATTAGCAGGTCATCGCCTCTGTTCTGGCACGGCTTCCTGTAGGTCTGCTCCTCGTCCATGCCGTTCCCGTCATAGTATTCCTTGGCAAGCGTCAGCAGTCCTTGATAGTCACCTTTCTCCTTTAGCTTATCCAGTTCCGATGTGTCATCCGTTGATTGGAGATAGGCGATGGAGGCATAATAGACGTTCTTTCGATTGTGAAGGCTCTGTCAGGCTTTTGTACTGGGCAAAAGCCTCCTGATAATTGGTGTCAAGGTCTTTGCCGTGGTCGTAAGGAACAGAGAGTTTCACTTCCAGACCGTTACTCGTCGGCACAGCAATCTTTACAGAGTCCTCCTTCTCATGATGCTGGATATATACAGCAGAACCATTATATGCCAAGACTGCATGGTCGCCGTCATCTATGGATAGATAACTTTTCCCTTGCCCGTTTTCCTGCTCAGCCTTTTTCTCCTGGTCTATCTCCATAGCAATCTTGTCGATATGCTGCGTGAGCATTGAGGTAGCTTTTTTCACATCGAGTAGCGTGGTCTTGATGAACTGCGGCGACTCCTTCAGCGAATCCAGCCAAGACTTCAAATAGGCAGCCGAATCTCCTTTCAGATGCTTTGTCATGCCATACCGCTGAGCGGTCAGCGCAGCCGTCAGTTCTGCCACCAGTTCCTCGCGTGCATACTCTGCCGAGCCGAAGGTAGCGGGCTTGATGCGGTCTAACTGTCCCTCCGCACCCGTGGAGTGTCCCATCTCGTGGAAAAGGTTCGAGTAGAAAGACTCCCCATCCTTGAACTGCCTTTTCTCAGGCATCACAATCTCATTCTTGCTGATGGAGAAATAGGCGGAATCACCGAACATCGGTTTGATGGGACATATCCAACGGTTGTCCGCTATCATCCTATCCACGGGTTCAAAGGCAAACTGCTCGTCCTTCTCTACCTTGGGCATCGAGTATTCCTGTTCCAGTTTCTCCCAAAACTCTGGTCTGACCTCCTTCAGGTTGGTCTGCGCCACATTGAAGACATGGTAAGTCTGAAGCTTTGGATATACATTGTACTTTTCGCGCTCTTCCTGAGAGAGCAGTTTGTAGTCCTCCCACTTGATGTGTTCCTTTGTTTCCTTATTGACCACCGTAAACGTGGTGAGCATCACGGGGAAAGAATGCTCACCTTTCAGTACTGACACACGGGGCTTCTGTTCCTCGTCTTTCTTGCCAGTTTTGTTAAACTGCTGTATGCGGTCGAAGGTACAGAAGCGAGGAATCTTGTAACCCTCCTTCTCGCAATGCAGGAGCAACATCATAGCGTTCATGCCATTATATTCTCGTCCGTTCAGGTTTTTCGGCCATTGCAACGCACCTTCAGTAAACCAGGGCTTTTTCCATCCGTCTTTGCCCGACAGCGACTGAATACGCTCAATCATCATATCGGCAAACAGGTCGAGTGCCTTGTCTTCGGCACTCGGACCTTCCTTAGCATAAGGCTTTCCCATAGTCAATTAACCATTATAGGGCTGCGGAACATATTCGCTCATTTCAGACACTCGGCAGGAGAAGTCCAGTTTGTCATTGAAGACACTGACAGACAATGCCCCTTTGATGTTCGCTTTCACGCCTGGTTGCAGCCATGCCTCGCATTTGCCATCGAATAGGAAGAAACTTACCCAGATGTATTCAAATCCGTCCTGTACTTTCTCTGCGCTGAAAGCGGAGAACTGGCAGTACGGCACACCATTCTTGTCCGTCTTGTCCTCAATGCTCTTGCCCACCTTGCCGCGGAACTCCATCACGCCCTTGATGCAGTCCTCTGCCTCGTCAGGCTGGTGGCTGATGCTGCTTGCCGACAGGTTGAAATAAAGGACATCGCCCCATTTTCTTGGTACCAATACACCGGCTACCTCAATGCGTTCGCCGATGTTGCAGCTGCCCACCTCCGTCAGTGTCCCATCTTTGATGACCGACACCTCGATGGTCTTGTTAATCCCGCTCTTCGCTGGAATGACTACGTTCATGGCAAAGCTCACGAATGCCTTGCCCTCCTTGTTCGTGCGGCAGGTCGCAGCCTTGCTGACCGTTCCGCACACTGTTACATTACATTTGATCATTGCTCGATACTATTTGAATTATACATATCCATCGTCCAAGTGAAATGTCTTAGCAATGACAATAATCTCTTTTCAATCATCATATACTAGCGCACGTATCAGTTCATAGACTATCCACGCTGCTATGATAAGTTGGAAGCCGAGATAGATGATGGCCACGGTCTGACCGAAAAGCCATTGGGTAAGCATGAAGTGTCCTGCCACAGCTACCATACCCACCAGCAATGTACACAGATGACTTGCTATCCTTTTCATTTCCTTTGCAGATTTTGTTGTTGACTCTCAGCCTCCATCCCTTGCTCGAAGTTCTGCGAAGCCTGCTGTGTCGCCACGATGCCTGTCACCATTCCCGCAATCTTCGTCCGTTTGCTTTCTTCCGACAGATTGGCATTGCCCAAAATGAGCGACAGGCGGTTCATCTCCGAGGAGGTCAGTTCACGGTCAATCTTCACCGTACCGCTCTCTGCATGAAGCACAGTCTTGCCGTTCTCACCCACAGTAATGGTGCATTGCCTCATGCCTGGAACAAGCGAGGTCAAATCTACGAGCCGGTTGGCTGCCATGGCAGAGATAAGTCCTTTTTGTCGTTCCTCATCATTGCTGTCAATCTGCGCTGCCAACATCATCAGCGACATGAAGGTGGTCATCGCCATGTCGAGTATAGGGTCATTCGTTCCCGAAATGCCCACGCCGCTGTCCTCCGAGGAAAGGATTTTCTTCATCCAGTCCTCCGACGAAACCTTCTGCTCCTGTGGCGCATTGCTCTTGTATTTTGCCAACAGGTCATTGCCGTTATGCAGGGCCTGTAGCTTGATGTTGCCTTTCTGTCCGATTTCTGCCAGATAAGCGGCTGGATCCATATCCCTTTTTGAGCCGTCAGCCGATACACTCTTCACTCCGAAATGCAGATGCTCGCCAGTGGTTCTGGTGCCGGTATTTCCCGACACCCCCAACTTCTGACTGGCATTAACCACGTCACCTACCTTTACTGCTATGTCAGACAGATGCAGGTAGGAGCATTGCACCTTGCTGCCATCCTCACGGCTGTATTCCACGGTGACGGATTTCCCTCCTGCCGTGTTCGCATTATGGTTCACCGCCACCACCTTGCCGCCGTTCTCCGTGGCCAACACCGCCTCATGGTTCGTCTTGATGTCAATGCCCTTGTGCATCTGCTGCTTGGTGGCATCCATCGGATCCTGGCGATTGCCGAAAGGCGAGGTGATGAAGAGAAACTCCTCTCGCTCCACAGGAAAGGAATACCCGGCAGACTGCGGTACATGGGCAGCAGGCATTTCTCTACGAGGATTATTCTCCACCCCGAACGACCGACCTTCTGCCCGCATCTCAGCCATCACCTCACTGTCATACTTGTCCAGTCCGTTGGCTTCAATGATGCGCTGCAGACTTGCAGCATAACCGCCGCCCGTGGCATAGCCGGCACGCTCAATGCCCTTCGTCCATCCCTTGTAGTCGTCAGGCGACAGCGTGAAGCACTGCGCATAACGCTTGTTCTGCTTCAGGAACTGCGAGTGATGCTCATAACTGTCACCCACGCTTTTGTACTTACAGAATTTCTCGTTGGGCCTATCATCCGTATAGACTCCATACTCTCCGCCATTCTTCAACCACGATGCCGTAGCCTTGATGCCAAAGTGGTTGTTGCATTCGCGCGACAGTTGGCTCTGTCCGTTGCTGCTCTCCAGTATGGCTTGCGCCAAGATGACGGAGGCAGGAATCCCATACATCCGCATCTGTTCTTTGGCTTCCTCCGCATATTGTGCGGCATACGCTGCGTTCTTTCCCATAAGCCTATCTCCTTAGACTGGTGTGTTGTTCTGTTTCTTGACTTTCCTGTGCCATCTGCTTTCCTGTCTCTTTTCCAGGTGACACCATCTCCGTAATTCCACGCTTCGATGATGTTGTCTGCTTCGGCATTTCCAACTGGTCACAGATGGCCACCCGTTCACCAGCACGAATGAGCTTCGGCAGATAGGTGTCGAGGGCATGATATGGGAATCCTGCCATTGCCAACGGCTTGCCTTCATCATCCTTGCGCCCATTGCTCTTTGTCAGCGTAATACCCAATATTTTGGATGCCTTCACCGCATCATCCTTGTAGGTCTCATAGAAGTCACCGCAGCGAAACAGAATGGCATCAGGATGCTTCTTCTTCAAGTCAAGATATTGTTGGACAAGGGGAGAGACAGCAGCCTTGACAGCCTTTTCATCCTTCTTTTCTTCTTTCTTTTCCTCTTGTTTCTTCTCTTCCCTTTGTTCAGAGCTTTTATCTTCCTTAAGTACCACTTCCTTCTGTTCATCATGCTTATCGACAATTGCCGTCTCCGCTTGCTTCACCTCCGTCGCTTCTTCCTGCTTCTCTTGTGTACTTTGCTCGACATTGTTGTCTTTCTGCAATACATCAGCAAACAGCGAGGCGGCAAGGTTCTGCTTGTAGGAATCCCTGTCAGGAGCCACCCACAATCGTTGCCATTGTGACGGACTGACACTTCTCGGCTGCAACTTCTTGCCGTCAATAGTGGCTGCACACAGGCATTCGCCCGATTTGGCACGGAATACTGCCACACGCTGGATGCGGTTCAAATCAACCTCCTGCTCATTACCTCCGAAGATGTCCACCTTCAGGTCGGGTTTCGCCTCTGCCATAGCATAATACTTCTGTGCCAGTTCCTCACGCACACGCTCGATGTTGTCCATCGACTGCTTCAAGGTGGTGAAGAAATGATTGAGGTCTCCTTTGTCGGGATAGACGGCAAAGCCCTCCTTACCTTCGGGCTTGATGTACAATGCCCACCGCTCCTTGTCATCCTTTACCAACTGCACATTGTCGAAACCGATGTCACGGCTGTGGGTTACGGCCTCAGAAGCATCCAACGAGGATAGGTCTTCGATAGACCAGTTGCGCAGTCTTGATACCGTGATTTTCTTGTCGGCGAAATAACTGTCGTCGGGACGGAAGCCCAAGGCTCCGTCGGGATTGTAGAAACGCACGTTGTCATAACCCTCTTTCTGCAAGGCATTGGTGAAGCGTTGCTTGTTCATGCCCTTGATCTCGTTGTTCACCTCCAACGATGCACCCTGTGGCAGCACCACATCGGCGGTCTTGCTGGCATCATCACGCACGATGACCACAGTACGCTGCTCCTCGTTGGGATGCTGCTTGATTTCGTCTGCTACGAAGTAGTGGTTGGGCAACTGCACCTGTATCTGCGCCGTCTCTCGCTGATGCTGGTCGGTGGCATACTCCACCTTTTCACCCAGTTCGGCTTTCTTCAACACCTTCAGCGCACCGTTCACCTCACTCTCGATGGCATCAATCAGACAAGGGTCTTCCTTCAGTTCCCTCGTCCAATAGTCCACCATGCTAAGGCTGTCCTTTGACAGACGGGCAGGCAGTCCCAGTTCGAGCATCTTCACGCCCGAAGCTATCTCAGTGATGAGTCGTTCCTTCTTCACGGCATCCTCCGACGGGGCTTTGCCGTTCTTCATGACCATGCCCTCACGTGCCAACCGCTGCTGATGACCGGTGGCAGACACCAACTGACGCATCATCTCCTGTACATAGTCATTGTAGTGCTCGAAGTCACGCTGCCGTGGCAGGTAGATGACATCCTTCTCGGTGTCGTAGTGCGCCACACCCGTGCCGTCCTGACGTACATTCACGAGGTTGTCCTTCATCTTCTGAAGGAATCCGTTGACGCACCCATGCAGCTGCTTGTCCTCCTTGTCGCCATAACCTCTATCCTCCACCGTGCCATCCTTCTTCAATGCCGTAGTGTAGGCTGTTTCGTTAGCCATAGGCAGTAGCGTCTGGTCGATATTGAACAGCACACGGATCTCACGGTTTTTCACTCTTGTACTGCTGTTTGTCCTGTTCCGACAGTTCTGCGTATGCCTCCTTGGTGATGACATCGTCGGGATTGTTGCGGTTGACGTACTTATTCCAATTGTAATACAGGAACGGCACACCTTTCTCATGCTCCCTCACGCTCTCACCCCGTGCCTTCGCTTCGGAGAACTGCGTAAACAGATTGCTCTTGCAACCCTTGGCATCGGAGTCAAGGGCAAGGACAAGGGCATTGAACGGACTGACCGAAAAGCCCTTGGGATAGAGCTTCGGATAGAGTTTGCCGCTTGCATTCAACCAATGTCCCTTGGCATCCACCGCACTCGTCAGTGCCTCAGTGAGCAGCGACACCTGCTTCTCCGCCGTCCGCTTCTCAAATTCTGATTTCTCTTTCATGCTTTTATCTTTTTGTTTATCTCAATCACATTCTATAATTGGCTTACCAAGCCACCGTTCCCGACAATTTTGTTGTCGGGCTTCACTGTATTCCCCTCGGTCGCACCACGCTCTCCCGTGCCTGCTCTTCGTACTGCATTGCTGCCATCTGTCGCATCTGGTCGTTCTTGGCAAGTATGGCGTTAGCCAATGTATTCAGCGGCAATGCCCCCGACTGATGCGCCCCAATCACACTGTCAGGCAGTTGAATGGTACAAGGCACATGGTCAATGTTGGCAACGAGACACCGCCCTTGCAGCATCGGGTTGCTGATACGAGGATTGAGTGGTTCATCAGGATATTGGCGGTACTGAATGCGAGATGCAGCAGGACTAACTGTAGGTGCAATGCCTTCCTGCTGTTTCCTGCCCAGCACCTCATGTCCCGCTTTGTTGAGCAGATTGGCACCTCCCATACCCATCAACAGCATCTTCAGTATAGGATTCTTCACGAACATTCCAGCCACGATAGAGGCCAAAGGAAGGAGGCTATTGTCCATATTCAGCGATTTTGTCTTGCCAGTGAACAGTCCCACCAGTACATCGGGCAGCATCGCCAACACATAACCAAGGTTCTTGCCGATGTCTGAAAAGCCGTTCAGTCCAAAACTCTGCAACAGCCCGTCCCATCCATTTTCGTTTGTTTGTAAGGCTGTTTCCTCCTGCTGGACTACAGATGGTGTTGCCTCTTCAGTCGATGAATCAGGAGTTTCTTTCGGTTCTGCCTTCTTCTCCTTCTCAGCCTCTGCATCCAGTCTCGCCTTAACCTCCAGATACTCGTCTTCCTGTCCAGGCGCAACTATCAAGGGCACATCCTTGTACTTGCCTGTACGTTTGGTTGCTTCGTTTCTCTGAGGGTCAAGGAACGTACCTTTGTTCCAAGGAAAAGAGGTCTGCTCGGTTTGTTTCGTCCAATCCATAAAAGTGATATTGCTCGTGGGAATCTTGTTCTTGAAATGGCTGTTGGTAGCCTTGATATAGCTGTTCTCGTGGTTCTTGATGACTTTTGCCTGTTTGCGGAATGAGGCGAAGACGTTGGTGCCCGTACCGAAAACTCCCTTGCTGATACACTCCTCGACACAGACCTCTTGGCTGCTACCTTTCTTGCTTAGGTGCTCCATGCCGACATTCATCACCATATCGATACCGACAAACTTGGCGAAGGTTGCCCATGAGCCAATCCCTCCCATGGCCACGACATCGGCACCCGCTCCGGCTGCCCATCCCGCTGCCTTCTCTGTTCGAGAGGGCTTATAGGCTGCCTCTCCTTTGGCTTCTATCTCTGCGGCAAGGGGTGACTTGTTCAGTTCGTAGGGCAGACCGAACAGACTGCTTTGTGCCGCCTTGCGGATGATATAGTCGGCAGAAGATGTTGGCATACGGTCTTTCACCATTTTTTCTATCATCAGCTGCTCCATGCGGTGATCGATATAGGCGTATGCCAAATCACAACCGAGTTGTTTAGAGAGTGCATCGTACCGCTCTCGTCCTATCTCCGTCACCACCGCCTTGCGCCATTCCTCAGCCATCACGGCAAGGTCACGCTGCATATCCTTGTTGCCGACAATAGCCTCCTTGCACATCGCCAGATAGTCTTCGGTGGTCTTGCTGTTCCACTTGCCTGTAATCTTCAGCGTGGCGTATGGGTCATCACCAGGCATATTGGCAGTGGCCAATGAGCGTAGGATGCCAGCCGTACTGTTGGAGTAGGCTCGCATCTCGTCTGCCTGTCTGTTGGACAAGTCCCGTTGCACCCTGCCCATCACGGGGGCAAGGTGACACCCGAAGTAGTCGCCCATCAGACGCTCTATCTCTGCGAATCGCTGACTGTTCTTAACTGCCATATACCTTGTTTATATATTATACTGCTGTAATATCTGTTCCTTTGTCTGCTCGATGGCATTGTGATATATCTCCATCTGCTTAGGATAGTGTTCCTCCAACCATGCGTCCTTGTCCACTTGGCAGTGGATGAACTGCACGGCCATACGTTCCTCAATCTCCACGGAGGGTTCCCCCTCTTCCTTACCATTGAACCATGCCTTTGTCCACCATCTCACGCCAGCCCGGTCGGGATAGACGCTCACTATCCTCGGAATGTCGAAGCTCTGGATATCCACGTCCAAGTCGGCAAGAGGGTCGATGATGCCGTCATGCGTCAGGGCTTGCTCTTGGAGTTTTTTTTTTTAACACCTCGTCCATCGTGGAGAGATATACCTGATGTCGCATGGCAAGATAGTTGAGAAAGTCGGCAATGAGCAGGTTCTGCACCTTAGTCGCCAAAGGCATACAGCGGTTGCCGATGCCCAAGGGATTAGCCATGCTCGGCATGGTCTCGTAGAAATAATGCTTGCTCGCTCCCAACGAGAAGATGTTTCTCAACGACTGCTCCGTATGTTCGGGCAGAGAGTATGCTCCTTGTTGAAGGTCCTCGAAGTAGGAGGGAAGGAAGCGGAGCATCAATGCCTCTATCCTCCCTGACGGTCGGTGTCGTAGGGTGAAGGGATGTTCATGTCCAGTTCATTGATGCCCATTTGGGAATTGTGCTCCAATGCCTTGATATTGCCGTAGAGCATGGTGAGGAACTCCAACGGATTGATTTCCTCTCCGTCAAACCTCACCTCCATGTGCAGCAGGTCGCCACTGATGGCGATGGTCTGACCGGCCTTGACGCTTTGGGAGAAGTTGGCGAAGACATTGGAGAGGTGTCTGTAAGTCACTTCGTATTTGCCGTAGCGGATGGTCTGGTAGATGCCATGCTCCGCGTCCGACCCAATGGCAGAGACGGTTCCCGTTGCCACCGCCGACAGCAGGTAATGGTTCACTGAGAAGTCTATGCCGTGATGGAAGAATGTTTCTCCCGTCACGGGATTTTTTTCTGCTCTCCGTAACCCAAGGACATCTGCACGTCCTGCTTTATAGGCTCCTCACACGGCATACAGTAGCCGCTCGATGAGCGCAGTATCATTTCTTCTGTATATCTCATATCACTGTATATTGGTTATCGTTTCATCCCTCTGCTTTGGGTCTCTGCTTCTTTCATGTTCTGCCCATGTGAAGACGTACCGCCTCTGTTAGGCAGAGTTTGCGCCACCTTAGAATTGTTCCCGATGATCATCGCTCCAAGCAGGGCACCCGCAATCTTGCTCATCCAACCAAAGCGTCCGAATACCATGAAGGCGGCAGCCACCAGTCCGACGATGCTCATACCCGACACGTTGCCCTTGCCGATATTGCCAAAGAGATTGCCTATCATGTCGCATCCTACGCCTCCGAACATATTCCTAAAGAAATCACTGATGCCGCTGAACTGGGTGTCCATCTTTCCGGCTACAGTGTTCACCGCATCAACGGCTTCACCAGCCTTGCCCGTCAGACGTTGCACATCGTTGGCGGTTTGTGCCACCGCTTCCGTGGCATTCTCGCCGATGACAGCATCACCTACGATGCGTGCCACGCTCTTGTCTGTGGTTCTTCTTCTCCCATGTCACATAGCCTGCGGCACTACCCACTGCGGCCGTCTGCATAGCCTTGCCGGCTCCCATAAGGGTGCGTTGCGGGTGGAGTGCCGCACTGCCTAAGGTCTTTCCAGTTACTCCGATGACATGGCCAGTACCTCGTGCCGCCTTGCCACCATATTTCAATAATGAACTCCAACATCGCATGTCTTATCGTTTTTAATCACGGTTTGACTTCGTCTTCTTCTGTCACGACTCGGCATAGCTCGAACAAGTTCGGCTCTGCTCTCGCTGCTCCATCAGTTTACGTTCTTGCCCACCTGCTTCCACCGCCTCTTGGCAGCCGCTGCTATCTCGGCTTTGTTCGCTTTGGTGGGTCTTGCCCCTTCGTCTATCTCCATCCAAACATCGCCCATGGTGGTGTATTTCACCGCCCTCGTCAGTCGCTTCAACTGCTTGTTCATCTTCTTCAGTTTGGGTCGGATGCCGAAGACTATCTCCACACGCTCCTTTCTCGGTCATCTTGTTGCCCGACAGGCATACCGTGCGTATGTCATTAACTATCTCGATGCTGTTCATAATCAGCTCGCGGTATATCTTGTTGCGCTTGGCTGACAGGGCTACGGCAAGTCCGTTGGCAGGATGGGCATCCAACTGCGCCACCAATCCACCCATATTGTCCACCAACTGACCTATCTCGTGATAGAAACCATATATCTGTGCGGCATAGCTGACGATGGAACGGAAGGAGTCCAGATAGTTGTTGAACTCCCGCTGCAGGTCGGTAGTGGCTTCCACTTCCTCCTTGGTCCAGATATGGCCGGTGGATTGTAGCAGCATCACTTTCTCCTGATTCTTCAGTTCTTTCTCCGCCTTGTTGGCGTACATCAGAATCATCCCCGCAAGAGTCGGGTCGTTCTGCGCCCGCACTCCTGCAAAAGATGATACAAACATAAAAATGGCAATTGATATGAAATACTTCATGACTGATTCCTTTATCGTTAATCACTGATGGGTCATACGTCCTGCTCTGCGCCATCTGCTAAGGGCTTGGGTGGCTATCTCTCCATTGCTTCGGTCTATCATCCCTGCCGTCACGCCGTTCCACACATCGGTCATGGTGTAATATCGTATAGACAGATAAAGACGATGCAGCTTCTTGCTGAAGGCACTCAGCTTGTCGTTCAGTGCCCACAGCGTCTTGCTCCTTTCCGCACCAGTCAGCATGTTCTCTTTGCCTCCTTTGGCGACTGCATCTTTCAGCAGTGTGAAGACGGACACCAATTCCGTGGCGGTCTCCATATACAGGTTGTTCATCGAGAGGGTGGCAACGATGCCTTGCGGATTATTGTTGATGGCCTTGCGCATCTTACACAAGGTGATGAATATCTTCACTCCATCGTCGTACAGATAGGTACAGGCTTTGAGGGAAGAGGCATAACCACTGGCGGTTTTCAGATAACTGTTGTACTTCTTCTCCCATTCGTGTATCTTGGTGAACTCTGCGGCGATGGTATTCTGCAACAGGGCAGTCTTGGTCTGACCTTTGATTTCCTTCTCTATCTCACCGTTGATGGCTTCGTTGCCCTCTGCTAATGCCATCCATTCCAAAGGGTTGGCAGTCACAATCTGTGCATGGGCTGACGGCACGCTCAGTACCAATGCCACGACAATGAACCAAATCTTATCTATTCGTAATCTCATATACGCCCTTTCTTCGTTTGTTCGTTTCTACTCTTGTTCGTATCACACTCACCACGTCATAGCTGTTGCTGATGCCGGTCATTTCCAGTTTCGGTGTCGTTCTATCCATCGACAACACGGTCACGCTTTTCAGTCCGCATAACTGTTGTATCAATGTCTGATGCTCGGCAAAGTCCACCACTCGGTACAACTCCATGTAGTTCACGCTCCGCTGAAACACTCCGTGCTCACAGATGAGTTGCTCGCTCCCGATATGGTAGCGGATACTCCTCAGATAGATGAATCGGTAGAGTAAACAGAGGGAGAACAGGAGGCTGAAGACAAGCAACAGGGTACTATATGCACAACCGGGCAATCCTCCGATTAGGAGCATTGCCACGCACAACAGCAACAGAGGCAGTTCGTTGATGAAAAACTGTCCGATGCTGGGGCACAAGGTGATGATGCTATTATCTTCTTGTCTCATACGCTTCTATGATATGTGTTCTTTTCTTCTTTTTCCCTTTGTTTCTCTGCCTTGCCGGCTGCGATAAACTCGGCATAGTCGAAGGTATCTGGTTCGCCCTTGGCAATCAGTTCTGCTGATTTCTTGTTGAGCAGCGCATCGTTCCAGTCCTTGTAGCAACCCAATGGATGATAGGCTTGCACATGCTCGTGACGGAAGCCCATCTCTGCTGCCACCTTCCTGAAGTTTGCAACAAACTGCCGCCCTGCATCGTCCTTGTCAAAACCCAAATAGTGCCGTGCGTTGGGAGTAACGGACAGAAGTCCTCGCATCTGTCCCTCGGTGGGTGTGCCGCCCGTAGATACATACACCATCTTTACAGGATTTATCTGATACTCTGCCATGGCATCGTAGGCACTCTCAAACCATACAATTTCGCTTGCTTTATCCAACGGCTCGCCCGTGAGGTTGGCAATCCACAGTCCTTCACTGCTGTTGCTTCCTTCTGCCTTGCCCTTGTAACCGCCGCTACCGTCCATCTTCGGTCGTCCTCGTTCCTCAAAGCCCACAGTCTTGTCGGGTGTCTTGGGCAGTACAAGCGGAAAGGCAAGGTTGGCAAAGGTAAGTCCATCCGTCCGATGCTTAGTAGCCAGACAGAAATGCCGATGAAAAGCATACTGCGTATAGAGGTCGATGCCTCGGAACTTAAAATAGGGATAAAACCTTTTCTGCGTTTCCCTGTCCTGCGGATTGAACTTGTGGATGTCGTAGTCATTCAGGTTGAATGGCTTTCCGTCCTTTCTTGGTTCTGTAATCTTCGATGGTCTGTCCTCTATGGGTTGGTTGAGCAGTCGGTTGCAGAGACGAGGTTGAGGTTGACGAGTCGGTCAGGAGACATTCCCACCTTGTTCTCTGAAAACATTTCTGGATGCTCCTTGATGAACGAAATGACATTATACACCTTCTGCTGCGGTGGTTGGAAGCAACATTTCCCATTCTGCGTGACAATGAACTTATCACCACGCACCCGTCTGCCCTCACTGTCAGTACGCACATACGACGGATAACGCAAGCCATCTCTCTTGTTCAGATGATACCCTGCGTCCACCAGTACTTCCTGTATGCTCAACCTGTCCAGAAAGTCATCGTATGTCAGTTCACTACTCATTATAAATTATAAATTGTAAATTATACATTGTTAATATCCTCTCCTTATCTCCGTGGCAACATGATTTGCTTCTGCCTCAAAGTACCTTGCCGCAATCTCCTGTGGCGAATCCACTCCCGGTTTGAAGTAAGGACGTGGACCGCCATGATGCTCTGCATAGAACTCCGGGGCTGGATGGTGATGATGGTGGCTTATGTCACTGCGCCACCACCTGCTGCTGTAACGACTGCTCCTGTCGTCAGAGCCGCCAATATCTTCGTGCCCAGTCCGGCGTTGGTTTCGGGGCGTGTCTTCATATCCACTTCACTGAAAACCTTGGAGAAGAGTTTCATGCGATGGTAGTCATCCACCGCCAAGAACTTGTCGTAGTCCTTCTGCTTGATTTCGTGCGTGATGGCTTCTCCATTGATAATGGCGGTCATGCGATACTTATCTTCGCCTTTCTTATCTCCCTCCATCGGAGGCACTTTCTCCACCATGATGTCACCGACTTTCACTTCACGCACATGCGCTCCCTCACGATACCAACCCTTGTTCTCATTAATCAAGGCAAGGTCTTCACCTCTCACCATGGCATCGCCTTGCAACACGTCACGTCTGACAGTCTCGTCCTCTTCCAACGGAAGCAACCGTTCCTCGTCTTGTTGCTGACGCTGCTGCAACTCCTGTTCAAGTTCGGGATGCAGATGCAGGTCGATGCGCCTCCCTTGCTATTCAGTGTGTCCATCAGGATTTTGTCAGCAAAGTCGTCCTTGATGATGCCATTCAGCAGTTCCAAGCGTTGAACGACGGGCACTTCCTTGATGGAGTTGGAGGTGAGTTTCTTCAGTTCCTCATCTGTCAGGTCATACACCATGTCGGCATTGACGCTGTTCGACTGAATGGTCAGCGTCTTCGCATTCTCATCAATGATGATGCCATGCGATGCCAGACACTCCTGCCACTTCTCATTGGTGAAATAGACAGGCGAGGTAATCAGTTCCTTATAAGGCTTGGCTGGCTCCGTGCTTCTCGTGCGGCTGATGGAAGGCATTATGATTCCCTCCAAATCTTTCAGCACATCCTGTTGCTGAGGGCTATAACTCTGTTGCTGTCCCTTATAATAGAACCCATAACCGCCGCTCTGCAATTCGCCAGGCTTCATTCTGCCGTCCCAACGTTCAGGCACAATCGGGGCTTCGGGGAAGAACAATCGTCCTCCAACTCTGCGAAGATGGAATCCCTCCTGACTGCGTGGTGTCCAACCTAAAAAGGGTGGTGGCATATCGATGCGCCCCATCCGTCCATACTCGCCGATACCAACACGATAGCCGTGCAGCCCCATAGCTACACGACCGTTGGCATTGCGTGCATGAACGAAGTTCTTGGGCATATAGAAGTCGTTGCCCACAATGCCCGTAAAGGTATTGTAGGCTAACTTGTTGGCATGATTCGTACCCCAGTCGGTCAGAGCCAACATCTGCTTCTCGGTGATGTTATAGGTAAGCAGCGGACTGTCATGCCCTTGCACCACAAGCTGATAGCCGCTGCCATTACTCACCACATGAGCCTGCATACCATTGCGCATGAGCAAGTCACGCATCTCTGGTTGCAGGTCCATCTGTTGGGGATTCGTATTCTTTCTTATCGCCATACTTATTCTTCACTCTTCATTCTTCACTCTTCATTTATCATGCTTCACCGTTCTCTATTGCCTTCTCCAGTTCCTCATCTTTGTGATGGACAAACTGCTCCGCACTCTCTTCACAAATGCAGAGTCCGTTGTTCAGACAATAGCTCTCATATTCTTCCTGCCATTCAGCAGAATGATGGTTGACATACTCCAACCAACCGTACTCGCCGCTCTGTATCTTCTCGACGAGCACATCCTCTGGATAATATTTATTTGATGCCATATACTTATTATATTATGTGTAGATTATTTGTGCATGGAAAAAGAGGCGCGGTTGCGCTCTCCATTCTTCTTCTGCTCATTCCAAAGTTCTTCCGTGTATTCCTCTTCAGGCACATAGTCAAGATTACCGTCATCGCCCATTACCCAACAGCCATAGCACCCGAAGGTGTATTTGTCCCACTCTCGCTTGGTGTTCTCCTTCCACTTCTGACTGTCGCCTTGATTAATCCTTATGCCGGTCTTATCGTTCAGGTCAATACCCACCGTCACCTGTTCGTCCTCCATGATGAGCGTGAGCGGCTCACCCTTTTCTGCATCACGGTCAGTTCTGCCGAACTCAGTTTCAGTTCATCCTTCAGCACCTCCAAGTTGCGCCCGATGACAGGCGTAGGTACCGACATCACCTGATTGGTCTCCGTGTCAATCTGCACGAAAGCCTTGCTGCTCCTGCCATCAGCATCCTTAACATCGGCAAGGATAGCCTTTCCAGCCAGCAAGTCCTCCTGCTGTTCCTGAGTAAAAGCCTCCAATGGTGATTTCTCCAACTGCGGATAGAAGACCACATCCACCTTGCCGTCCTCCATACGGACCAACGCAAATCGGGTGCGGCTCTTCAATGTCTCGCCCTCATCATTATTCACCTGAATGGGCAGCAACGGTGAACGTCGTCCCTGACCAATATCTTCCAACGCCCACATGGGCAGGTCTTCAATCTTCTCTTGTGTGAGACCAAAACGAGCCAGTGTCTGATAAGGCACCTCGCTCTCTTCAAATCGTACTTGCTTCATACTTTAACTTTGAATTTGAAATTAAACTCATGCAAAGTTATATACCTATTCAGAGACAAGCAGAATTGCATAAGATAATGCGTGTTATTTTTGACGATTATTATTATTTGAGTTTGATTTCTGCTCAAAAATCAAACTCGATTGCTATATTATGTTACAATCTTCTTGTCTTCCCTTTGTTCTTTATGCCAGTCAAAGAATTGCTTGTTACTTTTGCACCATGAAACGATTTCTACTCATCACAATAGCAGCAATATTCTGTTCATCAGCAACAGTATGCGCTCAGTTCAATACCGTCACACAGACTAAGGTACACCGCAAGGCTGTGCCAAAAACGACGCAGTCCGCAACATCCGAACAACTGCCTCCGTGCTCGCCGCATCAGCGGCGAGACTCTCTTGCCTTTGCCCCATTACAAACCCAAACGGAGCAGACCGACCGCCACACGGCACTTGTCAGTCCACTCCGTCATATCTCTGTCACCAGCCCTTTCGGCTACCGCAGAGACCCATTTACAAAAAGAAAAGCCCTACACAACGGGCTTGATTTGAAGGCAAATTACGAACCCACATACGCCATGATGCACGGCGAGGTCATCAAGGTAGGCAAGGACAAACGTTCAGGCCTCTATGTCACCCTCCGTCACGGCGACTTCACCGTCAGCTATTGCCACCTCTCCCAAACTCTCGTCACCAAAGGCACCCACGTCCGTCCCGGCATCATCATCGCGCTGACAGGCAACAGTGGTCGCAGTACTGGTCCACCTGCACCTCACACTCAAAGACACAAAAAAAGGACGAGCCATCGACCCGTCCATTCTTCTCAATCTTATCAAGCATCCACTCTAATAGAACGCCTTGTCTTTTGTCGTTCACATCACCCCTTCCGCATTGCAATAATGTCTTAAATATCTAATCCTCAACAATTTCTATTCTTGAAAAACAAGTGTTTTATTCACGAATATAATATGATTTCGTGAAAGATGTCATAAGATGATACTAATATCTATGCTATTTGTCAATAAAGAACCCGTTTCTATGCAGATATTCTGAAACGGTTAGTGTTCCAATCCCTATCTGCTCACACAACAAAGGAAGTTTCTTGAACAACTTACCGTCATTCTGCTGCCTTGTTTCCTCCGTCATTACTTGCATCTCTTCCAGATGGATAGCGTCCGAGTGTCGTACATTCAGTGCATAAATGATAATCTTAGCATCACCTGTTTTAAGGTATTCTTCCTTTTGCTCTATGTATTCTTCTTCAGTCAGTTCCTGCTTCTTCAGTCTTACACAGAAATTGTTGTCTATCATGTTGCTGAATCTCTCTGGGGCACATGGAAATAGATCCTTTGTCGGAATGACCAATTTCTTGTCTTTGAGGAAAGGCATCTTTTCAACTGCAATTCCTTTGGAGGTGCGTTTTGATTCATCCAGAATCACATCAAGTAGCATCAAATCCTTGCGGGAGAACGCCTCTTCCAGGAATGAGTACAACTGTCCGTCCTTATCCAAGGGAAGATAATTCTTGGCAATCATCACCAATGAGCATGTATCAACAACTATCGCCATAACTCCCTCTCAAAATTTGCTGGTTTGACATTGAGTCTCGAACAGAAAGTGGTCTCGTTGACCACTCCATTGAAATAGGCATATTGCATGGTTTTCAAGAATAGCGGAGAAATGATGGGCTTTGGTGTTCGCCCGCCTCTCTTCTCAGAGTTTTTCAACTTTTCCTGTTCCTCTCTTCTTCTGTATTCCTCTGCCAATTCACTCTTGACATTGCTGTAGCTCGAATAGCTGATTTTCCTGTCGATATACATCCTTGTATATAAGGCAAGACGGCTAATGTGCGTCCGTGCACTGATAGCCTTGAAGAGGTCAATGCAGTAGTCGTTACGGGAATCTACACATGCTATGTTAGCAAGTGTTTCTGCTTCTTGTCCCATAATGAACTGATATGCAAAATCATTGCACCATCTTTCGACATCACTGTAATGAAGTCTGTGCCGAGATGTCCATCATGTCCACCGACTCCACTTCTTCAATCCCCAATAGACAATGCCCCAATTCATGCGCCAGAGTGAATATTTCTCGCTTGTAATGCTTATGATGCTTAAGCACTATCACATTGGGCTTAAGGTAAAAAAAACCGTCAATGTTGGTTTTTCTCTTTCTTGTTCCATGTCTCTATGTATTCAAAGACAAAAATGCCATGATCGGGCGATTTTTTTCTATCATCTTCACAAGAAACTGCCTATGATTGACAGTTTCCCCGGGATAAAAAAAAAAATCTCTTGCACGTACGGCTACTGTCTTAGGGTCATCTTGTAGGGTGTAGTGTTCTATGTCAAACTTCACATCCAGTTGCGACAGTTTGTTGTATGCATCCAAAGCGTTTTTCAGACTCTCGAATCGGTTTACAGTACGGATCGACTCCAAGTTCAGCTCTGTTCCGAATGAGGTCTTGCGGAAGAAGATACTGCTGCTTGCATTGGTTGACAACTTAGAATAGTCTTGAAAGAAACTGACTTCTTTGTCGAATATCTCACCTATACGCTTCAACACCCCCAAATCAATAGAATCTCCACTGATGTCTGCGGCTCCTGTTATCCGTTTCCTGCCTTTGTTCAGAAGAGACAACAAGTCATCCACCGACATCTTGTATAATGCCAGCAGGTATTCTAAACGTTTCTTGTTAATCTCTACTTTCATATCAGCCTCGATTGAACTATTGTTGTTTTGATGCAAATGCTTAGGCACAATTTTGCGTTGCAAAATTACACATTTTCACTTAAATGGGCGAATTTTCATGCTGAATATCACTGGAATTTATGTTTATTTTGCTAAATCGCTACATTTCGCCACCAAAAAGACACAAAAATAGGACGAATCATCGACCCGTCCTTTTGTTTTTAGCCTTTTTCGTTCTAACCACAGCCTGCAATGTTATTCATCAACTGGTTCATCACTCGCATGTCTCATTTCGTAAACTGTCCCATAAGGCTAACACACATTCAATGGCTATCACGGTAATGGCCGCAGTCATGCCCCACCAGTGGGCAATAAGCATAAAGATGCCAGCCTCAATGCACAACGCAAAGAGGATGGTAACAATAAGTGATAATATTCTATTCATTCTACGGTAACTGATTTAGCAAGGTTTCTTGGCTGGTCAACATTCCTATCCTTGTTGATGGCGATGTAATAGGCCAGCAACTGCAATGGGACGGAAACAACGAGAGGTGTAAGGCATTCGGGTACGTCGGGCACTTCAAGGCAATGGTCGGCGATGTCCTTCATTGCGTCATTGCCCTTGGTAATGATGGCGACAACCGTACCGCCACGCGCCTTCACCTGCCTTACATTACTGATTATCTTGTCATACAGCGAGTCCGTTGGAGCAATGACCACCGTGGGCATCTCGCTATCTACAAGTGCAATCGGTCCATGCTTCATTTCCGCAGCAGGATAACCCTCCGCATGGATATAGGATATTTTCTTTCAGCTTCAACGCACCTTCAAGGGCGGTGGGGTAGTTGTACCCACGACCGAGATAAAGGAAGTTGCGGGCATAGGTGTATATCTTCGACAAGTTCTTGATTTTGTCAGCAAGTCCCAACACATCTTTTTATATCCCTTAATTCCGCAACACTATTATAAATATAACTTTTTTAAGTTCCTGAGCAACAAAAAGTTGCTCAGGATTTTGTCATGTCAGATTTTTCACCTATCTTAGTGTTGCAAATCAAAATATGTATCAAACCCGACAGACATGGCAAAGAAAGCAATAAAATCTGAGAAACTCACTCCTTTTGGAGGAATATTTGCAATGATGGAGCAATTTGACTCCACATTGTCATATGTAATTGACACAACCCTCGGTCTAAGATGCAGGCTGTATGGTTATCAATACAGCGAAATCATCCGTTCTCTCATGAGCATCTACTTCTGTGGCGGCTCATGTATTGAGGATGTCACAACTCATTTGATGCCCCTTATCTCTCGCTTCATCCGACACTTCGTACCTGCAGCTCTGACACTATCCTCAGAGCGATAAAGGAACTGACGCAGGAGAACATTTCATACACGTCAGATACGGGTAAGAACTACGATTTCAATACGGCTGACACCCTCAATACCTTACTGCTCAATTGTATGTGTGCAGCTGGTCAGCTGAAAGAGGGTGAGATGTATGATGTTGATTTCGACCACCAGTTCATAGAAACAGAGAAATATGATGCAAAGCATACATACAAGAAGTTCCTTGGTTATCGACCAGGTGTGGCGGTTATTGGAGATTTGATTGTCGGCATTGAGAACAGCGACGGCAACACAAACGTCCGTTTCCATCAGAAGGACACGCTGAAGAGATTCTTCGAAAGGTTTGAACAGAACAATCTTGTTATCAATCGTTTCAGAGCTGATTGCGGCTCGTGCTCTGAAGAGATCGTGGAAGAGGTTGCCACCCACTGCAAGACCTTCTATATCCGTGCCAACCGCGCTGTAGTTCGCTCTACAATGACCTCTTCGCTCTCAGAGGCTGGAAAGGGGAGAAATCAACGGCATTGAGTTTGAGCTGAATTCCATTCTTGTAGAGAAGTGGAAAGGCAAGACATACCGGCTTGTGATTCAAAGGCGGAAACGGATGGACGGTGAGCTTGACCTCTGGGAAGGAGAATACACATACCGCTGCATCCTGACCAACGACTACGAGCCTTCCGTAAGAGAGATTGTCGAGTTCTATAACCTCCGCGGAGGAAAGGAGCGCATCTTCGATGACATGAACAATGGTTTCGGATGGTCCAGATTGCCCAAATCCTTCATGGCAGAGAACACAGTGTTCCTTCTTCTTACAGCACTTATCCGTAACTTCTACAAGGTCATTATCCAAAGACTTGACGTAAAGAGGTTCGGACCCAATAAAACAAGTCGCATAAAAGCGTTTGTCTTCAGATTTGTCTCTGTACCAGCCAAATGGATCAGAACATCAAGGTGGTATGTGCTGAATATCTATACCTGTAATAATGCTTACGCAGATGTATTCCAGACTGATTTTGGATGACGACTACAACTTATGGGTATGATACTGCGTATTGTCTCAAGTCGCATTGTGGGGTAAGGGGGTATTGTAGGCAGAAGTGGGTATTTCAGCCTCAATTTATCTAATAATTCAGTAATGAGAGAACGTGTACACGTAAATAGGACGATGAAGGACTTAGTTGCGGATTTGAGGCTTATGAAAAGCGTATTGCTTTCTCAATACATGCCGTTCCTCTTCGCTCAGCGACAGGAAATAGGCTTTCCATCCCGGACAGAAATTGATGTGCCATCGCCAAAAACGACCCAACAATGACTTGGGTGAACGGTCGTATCGCCGCCTCAGTGGGCACTGCTGACAGTTATGTTTCTTTTCCAATACTTTATCTATTTATCTTTCGTAAAACTCTCGTGGCAAAAATAAGGATTATTTTCAGTGATCAAGCACACAGTTCATTAAAAAAGAGAGGATTTGCTAAGATTCAGAATAACGACGAGCCATCGACCCCAACGGGAGTCGAACTTCAAGTAACCGCACATGATACAATGTGCGGGTCGAAGTGCCTTCCCAATCCACGACCCCAACGGAGGTCGAACCTTTCTACAGATTATATGGTTCGACCCCGTTGGGGTCGGATGTATAGGAGTCATCTGGCCATCCGCAAGTCTTTGACATTGCGGTTAACGGGGGTGAGACCCTTTTCAGTCTGTTTGTTTGCACACCTTCATTCTACATAAACGGCTAAATTCAAATATTAAAAGCGTTTACATATTGCAACGTATTTATCTGTTATGCTCCTATTAAATTGTTCTATATCCTTATACTTTTCAACTAAATCCTTTATCACAGGCGCATTTAAATCGACGTTTAGGGTATATTGAACAAAAGCACGTAGCATCTCATAATTATAATTTACTCAAGTTTCGGATTTAGGTTGAGAGGATAGATTTGGGCATAAAAAAAGGCTTTGAGGATTTCCGTATGTCACGGAAATTTAGTAATTTAGAGGTGCCCAAACAACTAATTACAATCACTCAAAGCCATGAGCAAAATTACAAAAATTCCATCGGAGATCCGCAACTTTTTCACGGGAAAACGAATCAATCCCGCATTTTCCAAGTTTATGACCCTCCTTGAGGGGATGAGGATTTCAGACAAAGATCTCGGAGGGAAAAAACGTGAGAACTGTCAGCTTACCAACCTTCAACTTTTCCAGATCATATTGATTCTGCCGTTTATGGCCGTCCCGGGTTTTTCTCATTATGCCGGATCGTCAATCTCGAAACTGTTCGGGGGTAAGAAGGACCTACTCTATTCGTTTATGGCCAAGGACAATATAGACTAGCAACATCATCTGGCACATCGCCTGTCATCTCATCAAGGCCGTGACCATAAGGAAAGACTATCAAAAGAGCCATCTTCCGGCAGTGCTTATTGTGGATGATTCCGACCTGCCGAAGACCGGATTGAGGATGGAGTGTATTGGCAAGATATTCTCGCACGTGTTTCAGCGGTGCATTCTCGGCTACAAGCTGCTGGCCCTGTGCTGGAGCGACGGCCGCTCTCAATTTGTCGTGGACTTCTCGATTCACGGCGAGAGAGGGAAGGTCGATGGCAAGGAACAAGGTCTTACGGCCCGGCAGCGCGAGAGGCGCTACAACCGCAAGCGTGACAGAGACTGCCAGACCGAAAAACGCAAGGAAGAGTATTTCGTATCCAAGCTTGAGCGCCTGAAGAGCATGGTGAAGAGACCATTGGAGGATTGTTCGCCGATATATATGAAGGCGTACACGAGCTCACCGTCGTGGAAAAGATCTGGTCAATCATTATTGATGTAATAGCAATCGTGGCTGAGATTTTTACCATTGACGAGAACGAATTGATGGAGCAAATTATACGGGATAACCGCAGGTTCAAGGCCATGCAACTGATCGCTCAGACTGCATAAAACCTAAATCCGAAACTTGAGTAATACATAACTGTAATAATCTACTACTAATCTAAAATAAAGCGATTATAAGCTATCCTTTTCCCTGTGTTTGTTTTAAAGTTTTCACCTATACACTTTTTTATCTTTTCCTGTTCTTTTTCTTTATCCATAACCATTAAATTTTCAAGCAAATCAGCTTCCCATTGTATTTGAAAATCAAGTCCATTAATTTTAGATGGAGTATGGTGGTTGCCTATTATAAAGCATATTCTATCAATATTTTTGTTATAGCCTACCTTTTTTAATATTTCTTTCGCTACTGCTGGTCCTTCCTTTTCTTGATAGACACCATCAATAGAACCGTATTTTTTTTGTGCTTCAACCGCACCAATATCATGTAGTATAGCAGTAATACTGATGAATTCTTTTTCTTCCTCTCCGATATTTTCTCCGTTCATTATATCTTCTGCATTTTTCAAAACTTTAAGAGTATGCTCTATGCCAAAAGGTATTTCTTTGAATACTTCTTTCATCTCTATAATAATTTTTTCTTTAAACATAAATTGCCTCTATTTATTCTTTATAGGTGTTTTAGTTCTATCTATCCATTTTTTTATTGGCCGATACAATCAGCATCATGGGACGGCGCATTTCATCCTGCATCCCCGGAATATCCATCATGTTTTCCGGCGGCTGTGGCTCCACAATCTGATTTATTATAAAACCATTTGAAAGCAGCGTATTTAGATATGTGGTCAGTGTTCTATGATATTTTGTAACCTTTTCTCCCAAAAATACAGCTGTCCGTTTGCCCTCATAATAATAATTATCCACTGGAAAATGCAGTATTTCTCCTTTTTCGTTATAATGCCAGTCTTGTGTTCCATAGGCAGTAAAAACAGGATGTTCAACCGTAAAAACTAGCTTACCACCAGACTTCAGTATTCTATATATCTTTTTTACTAAAATCTCATAATCTGCTACATAGTGAAACGCAAGTGAACTTAATATTACATCAAAACTCTCCTCTGGGAATTCCACATCTTCTATAGCACAGCATTTATATTCAACCTGTGGAAAATGTGTTTTTTCTTTGGCTACCTCGAGCATTTTATGAGAAATATCAACACCTACAACAGAAGAAGCACCGTGTTCCATCGCATAAATACAGTGCCATCCATAGCCGCATCCTAAATCAAGCACACGCTTATCTTTAAAATCCGGCAGCAGCTTTCTCAATGTTTCCCATTCTCCTGCACCGGCTAGTCCCTGCTGTGAGCGACTCATTTGACTGTATTTTTGAAAATATATTATCATCATATTTGTTTTCTTTCATCTGAATTCCCCTTGTTTAAAAAGTTATTTATCTCCGTTGCAATTTTCTTCACTTCTTTATAAGGCTTCCCGGTCATATCATAGCATTCAAAAAGTGAAAGACCGAGTAATTCAAAAATATGATTAACCCTTTGGCGTATTTTTCAGGTTTATATTAAAAAGTTTCAAGCAGTTTTATAGCTTTCTTTTCGCCTATTCGAACGTGGTGGAAAGTACGCGAACATAAATTCCCGCGCCCCTATGCGCACGCAGTGCGCTCACGTGCCGAAGGCACATATCGCGCCAGAGGCATATCGCACGCGAATGAAATGTAGCGTATATCGCAAATCCGTGAGGATTTATATCGCTTTAGTTTGTCTGCTTCGTCAGACAAACTAAACTTTCCACGTGGCTGGAGAGGACAGAATGAATGTCATTTGAGTACGTCCGTTCTCGGAAACATATCCACTTCGCTTTTGGCACTATCGGTATACGGGAACATATCCAATCTCTCTCAGGAATGTATACCATACTTTTAAAAGGCAGAATAGCATAACTAATGCTACCCTACCTATAACTAAACATTTACAGTTGCATGTGGCCTATTGTTTTTAGCCGTTAAATATTTTATAACTATTAAATAGCGATACAAATTGTTCGAAACTAATATTGTTTATATCATATATTCTCGCATATTTTAAAGCTTTATTAAATTGATTTTTTGTAAACAGTTTTTCATACTCTTTGTTAACCCATTTCATTACAAAAGTTTCATATTTTTTTCTCTCTTTAAATGCCATTTTTGCTGGCTTTCTTTTTAATACAATTAATGCGCTATCCACTTTAGGTTTTGGATGGAAATAATACCTGGGAATTTTTGCTAATATAGAAATATCTACCTCTGCCATTAACAGCAATGCTAGTGATCTGTTTGTATCTAATAACATTTTAGCAAAACCATATTCTACTATTAAATAACTTATTGTGGCTGAACTTTCAAAAACAATTTTTCGAATTATATTTGTGCTTATGTTGTAAGGTATGCTGCCAAATATTTTATATGGATTGTGGCTAGGAAATGTAAATTTTAGTATATCATCATTTACTATTTGATAGTTAGGATAATTTAAGAGCTTATTACGAGTTACCTCACATAATTTAGAATCAATTTCTATCGCCGTAACAAAATTACATCTCTTTACCAATTCAGCAGTAAAATGACCTTTCCCTGCACCTATTTCAAAGATGTTATCTTTTTCATCTAAACTTATGCAATTCATTATTTTTTCTATGTGATATTTTGAAGTAATAAAATTTTGACTATCTTTTATATTTACTTTGTTCATTATAACCCCTCCTTAATTTATTTCATTAACAAACAGTTTTTATGTTTTCATTTGGATATAGTTTTTTCTTATCTGGTCCTATCATAGGATACACCTCTCTTTCATACTTTTATATATTTTCTATCGTGTTTTATATGATTCATTATTTTGATACCATAGCAAAGCATCCTTTTCTAGTTGCTTTACAAATGCATCCTTACCAGTGCAGTAGCCTTCAATATCCTCCGAGAATCGATAAGCCAGCTCCATCTTTAATTCACCATACTCTAAAGCGATGTCTGGATGTGTACGCAGAAAGTCCCTTACTGCTATATGCCTATTAATATCTTTGTGATTGCTTTGCTCAAAAATATGAATCTGGTGTGTCCTGTTATCGCCGCCTTTGCGGAAATATCTACGTCCTTCAATACCAAACTCACCCATACACTCATAACCAATCGCTACAAATTCTTTGTTATGCTTATCAACCAAACTAATATTTGTCACTACGGGCATTATATCAATGATTGATTTAGCGGCTAACCCTTTGACTGCTGTACTGCCAATATGGTAAACCTCCACCAATATATCCTTCAATATATTCTTTATCTTCTGTGATTCATTTTCATACTCTACTTCCCAAAAGGGGTCGTACGGAACTACTCGTATAAACAATATAAACCCTCCAATCTCATTCTCAACGAATAATATTTTAGAAAAAAGTCTTTATACTTTTTAACAATGGAGCCGCCAGCCAGAACAGACTATACTGATCAGCGACTACCTTAAATTTAATGTTTCAGATTTATTTTCTTATCTCTAATTTCATAAACTACATCAGCTACATTTTCGAGTAAGCGTTTATCGTGGGTGATAAACACGATAGTTCCGGCATACTCCTTCATTAGTATTTCCAAAGCCTCTAAACTTGGTATGTCAAGGAAGTTACTGGGTTCATCCATTAGTAGGATGTTATATCTACCCATGAGCATTTTAGCTAGCAACAATTTTATAATTTCTCCACCGCTTAAAACAGATAAGCTTTTTCCAATATCGTTCTGTTTGAACCCCATAGATGCTAGCACTGAACGAATTTCTGATATATTGTAATCACAATCCTCCTGCATAAACTCCATGACATTCTGATTACTGTTGTACTTGTAACCATTCTGTGCAAAGTAACCTATTTTTGCCTTAGGTGAAATAGAAATTCCTTCTTCATGGTTTAAGATCATTTGGATTAAAGTTGTTTTTCCGGTTCCATTACCACCAGTTAACGCCACTTTTGCTCCTAGAGGAATTTGAAAAGATGCATTTTCAAACAGTGCCTTATCCCCAAATATTTTATTAATTTCCGTACCGACTATAGGGTATGGATTATGGAGCTCCAATGCTTTACTTTGCCTGAAACGAATTCTGCGAATGTCTTCCGGAGCTTCTACATTTCCTAAGGCTGCAATCCTGTGCTCTAGGGATTTAGCGGCATTATGCATCTTTTTTTCCTTACTTCCTATTGATTTTTGATGAGCTAAACGCCCTCCGCCTTCAGTACTTTTTTTCTTTGAAGCACCTTTCGCCTTCTGTTCTATTTTACGAGCCTGTTTTCGCTTTTCCTCCGCAGCCCTTTCCAATCGGGCACGTTCCGCAATAAATTGTTCGTATTCTGCAGCTTGGCTCTTGCGTTCTTCCTCTTTCTGACGAAGATAATCAGAATAGTTTCCCCAATACTCAGTGATTTTGCCATCTTTCAGTTCCCATATTTTATCTACTATTTCATCAAGAAAATAGCGGTCATGGCTAATAACTAACAGTGCACCTGTAAAATATTTTAGCTGTCCAATTAGAAAATCAATTCCTTCACGGTCTAAATGGCTCGTAGGTTCATCCGCTAAAATACCATGAACCTGTGCCGATAAGGCCTGTGCTATTTTAAGCCTTGTTTCTTCACCACCGCTCATGGTCTGTATATCTAATTGCTCAACACCGAGCTTGCCTACAAGTGCAAAATCTTTTTCCACCTGCAAAGTTACTTCGTCCAACTGGGGAATATAGGCAAGTTCACCCAGACGATTCATTTTACATCCTGGGGGAGTTAATTCTCCTAAAAGTACCCTGAGTAAAGTGCTTTTTCCAGCACCATTTGCTCCTACTAAACCAATACGGTCATAATCATATACTTCTAATTCATTTATATCTAAAACATCGCGTCCTTTGAATTCCACACGAATATCTTTTGCTTTTAATATCAATTCCATAACATTTCCTCCTGTCTATAATCGCATGTTTTCTTTTGCTTGTACGCAGGGAAAACCCTGCGATTTTAGCAGGAAGAATTACATGAAAATTAAATACATAAATATGGTCCCTCCTATGAATTTTGTTTTAAATCTAATTTTCTAACCTCAGTTATCATGGGGCAAGCTATGGCAATGCCAATAATTAAAACACCTGATAGTAAAAACCAATGATTTACACCGATTCTATCAGCAAAGAACCCAGATAGAATTAACCCAATTGGCATAGCAAGTGACATGATACTTCCGGTCAAAGAAAATACACGTCCTAAATATTCAGGCTTAATTTTCTCCTGAAAAAGAGCTGTTTGCACACCGCTGTAAAACGGAACCGAAAGCCCCATTATTGCACAGCAGACTACAAATATGAAAAATCCACTTTGGGGAAGTAATCCTGAAATGGTTAAGCTTATCCCCATCATAAAAATGGATGCCGTTATTAATAAGATTCGCTTTTGGTAATTCCCAAATAACCCTAATAATAGACCCCCTATCAACATACCAGAGCCATAAGCAATCTCCGTAATAGAAATATGCATCGGTGTACCATTAAAACATTCCATAGTGATTAAAGGATATAAAGCATTTATGGGCATATAAACAAACATATATAATGTTCCAACGAGTAATAAAGCAAATAATCCTTTATTTTGCCGTAGTACAGCCATTCCTTCTTTCATTTCTCTTATGAAATTTGGTTCCAAACTTTGCACTCGATCACCCAGCTTAGGTATACGTACAATTGCTACCGTAATAGATGCAATCACAGCACCCAATACGTCGATGGCAATAATAGCATTTAAATCCCAAACGGAGTATAAGAGTGCTGCAACTGCCGGACTAACAATATAGCTTATAGACTGCAAAGACTGACTATAGCCTGCGCATTTCGTTAGCTGCTCTTCTACTAAAAAAAAGTGGTGTAACCGAATTGAGTGCTGGGGTATGAAAAAAGCTGTTCCAATGCTACGGATAAACAATACTATCATAACCATCCAGACAGGTAGCTCCATATATAGAATGCAACAATAGCTAGCACGGCCCCAGCTGCTGCGATAATTAAATCAGCACCAATCATTATCTTCTTCCTATCATGACGATCCACTAATACACCAATGGCTGGTCCAAAGACCGCATAGGGTAAAAAACCTACAAGTGAAGCCATAGACAAGACCATCGCAGATCCTGTTTTTTCTGTAAGGTAAAAAATAATCGCCATTTGCAGGATGGCACTAGTGATTAATGATACTGCCTGCCCTGCCCATATTGTATAAAACTTAAGTTTCCAATTGTTGTATTTTTCCATTTATATTATCTCATATATAGGGGCATGTTCTTCAACTCCCGGACAATCCTCTCTACGGTTGCATCATCCACAGTACCACGCATCTGTCCCACGCAGAGGGCAAGCAGCATCAGCACCGTTACCTGTCCTGTAAAAGCCTTGGTAGAAGCCACACCTATCTCAGGTCCTACATGGATGTATGTCCCGGAATCCGTATTTCTTGGGATAGAGGCACCCACGACGTTGCAGATGCCATACACAAAAGCCCCCTTGCTCCGTGCCAACTGTATGGCGGCAACGGTTCCGAGCGGTCATACTTCCTTTGTAACTCCATACACTTCTCAAAGGAGAAGTCGGATGCCTCAAAAAGAGGCTGGATAAGGTGGGCGCATTCGTTCAGCAGTCCCTTGACGATGTGGATGTTCATCTCGTGGCAGTTTCGGCAAATTGCACTGTTGCAGTTGATATACCGATGACTGTTGATGAAGTCATCCACATAGCGGTCATACCGCTTGCCATTCAAAATCACATCCTGAAGATAGAGTTCTCTCGCTTCTAAGAGTAACTCAAACAATTCTTCTGCTACATCCTGTTCGGTAGCGAAGTGGGTCAGGTGTTGCTTCTCTTCAAAAAAAGAGAAGACTTTTTAATTTGTTTTTGCATACTAAATTACTTATTTATAAGTTTATGACGACTGAAATATAAAAATTACACAACATGGTTCAGTATTAGGTTATAATTCTTGTAAAGTTACATTCCTCCTCCCAACGCATGGTAAAGTTTAATTATACTTTGTATGCGTTCAAAACGAGTTTGTAACTGTTGCACTTCCGCTTCGAGAAGAGACTGTTTGGCGGTCAGCACTTCCAGATAGGTGGTATTGGAATGACGCATCAGCGATTCTGTCTTTCGCACAGCGTCGCATAATGTTTCAACCTGCCGAGCATTGATTTCAATTTGCGATTTTGCCGTCTGCCATGCGGTCAGAGCATCGTTCACTTCCTTTCCTGCGTTCAGTAATGATTGCCGGAACAACAGTTTGGCTTCTTCCTGACGGCTTTTGGCTATCTTCAAGTTGGCGATGTTTACGCCCCGGTTGAATAACGGCTGTGTCAGGGAACCGATGGCATTAAGTAACCATTGTCCGGGATTTACGATTACGCCACCGCCGTTATTAGTCCATCCAAGAATTCCCGAGAGGGTAATATTGGGATAGAAGGCGGCACGGGCCGCATTGGTGGCGTAGAATGCTTGCGCCAGTTCCATTTCAGCCTGACGCACGTCGGGACGGTTGGAAAGCAGTTGCAAAGGGACTCCGATCGAGACAGTATCGGGGAAAGCAGCCTCGGCCAGATCACTTCGTCCAATCGAGTGTGACGGCATGGCAAGTATCGCAGACAGGGCGTTTTCTGTTTCGGAAATACTCTTGCGTATGGATAACAGGGATGCTTCGAGTCGCATCACGTTCGCCTTTGCCTGCAATACGCCAGCCTCGTTTGATTTCCCCACTTTTTTCAACGCTTCAAGAGTGCGTACGGTAGTCCGCCAGTTCTCCAAAGTCCGGTTACTTATTGTCATTTGTGCGTCAAGCATGGCAAGGGTGTAGTAACTGTCTGCAATAGTGGCGACAAGCTGTGTCTGTACGGCCTGCCGGTAGGCACGGCTTCCTTGTAATGCGGCGGCTGCGCCACGCTTTGCCGCCGTAAGTTTGCCGAAGATGTCCAGTTCCCAGCTTGCCGACGCTCCCACATTATATGTCTTTGCCGTTGCTCCGTCATGTTTATTGGCATTACCTTCGGCAGTCAGTCCCAGTGATGGAAGATATGATAGTCTGGCAGTCATCAGGACGGCTTCTGCCGCTTCCACGCGTAACCGTGCCACATTGAGGTCTGCGTTCCGTTCAAGTCCGGTTTCAATCAAGGACTGGAGTTTCGGGTCGGTAAACATTTCCCGCCACGACAGGGACGCGATGGTCATTGTATCAATGTCCGCCGGCATGTCCCGATACAGATTCTCCGTTGAGAGGTCAGGGCGATGATACCGGCTGTATGTGCCACAGCCGGCAAGCATCCATCCCGACAATATGATATATATTACTGTCTTCTTCATTTAATTATGCTTAACACGTTCTTGGATATATTGGAATACAATAAACAATGACGGCACAAGGAACAACAGAGCCAAAGTACCTACAATCATTCCACCGATTACACCTGTGGCAAGCGAACGGCTGCCGTTGGCACCCACTCCGTGCGCCATCATCAGCGGGACAAGACCGAACACCATGGACAACACAGTCATCAATATGGGGCGCAGGCGGACTTTTGCCGCACTGTATGCCGCCTGTGCCAGCGTCATGCCTTCCGACCGCCGTTTACCGGCGTATTCGGTAAGCAGGATCGCTGTCTTGGCAAGCAGGCCTATAATCATGATAAGTCCGGTCTGCATGTAGATGTTGTTCTCCAGACCGAAGAGCCACGCAAACAGGAAACTGCCCATCAGTCCGCAAGGCACCGACAACAGAACCGCGAAGGGTATGAACACGCTCTCATACAAGGCGCACAGAATCAGATAGACCAGAACCATGCAGAGCAGGAATATAAGCGTGGCATTGTTGGTCGTCTTGCTTTCCTCACGCGAAATGCCGCCAAACTCGTATGTGTAATTTGACGGAAGCACTTCACGTGCCGTCTCGCCGATGGCTTCGAGCACCTGCCCCGAACTGTAGCCCTGAGCCGGAGACCCGCTAATCGAGATGGCGTTGAACAGGTTGAAACGGGTGAGGTCTGACGGGCCGTTGGTCTTGGTCAGGCGCACGAACCGGCTCAAAGGCGACATGCCGCCATCGGTGGCACGCACATACATGTGGTGCAGGGATTCCGCATTCACACGATATTCCGCCGGAGCCTGCATGGTCACATGGTAGAGCTTGGAGAACCGGTTGAAGTCGGAAACATATTGTCCGGTATAATAGCCCGACAATGTGGAAAGCACATCTGCGGGCGACACACCCGACTGTTCGCATTTGGCGGCATCGATATCCACCCAGTATTGCGGATAATCCGTGGCAAAGGAGGAATAGACTTCGCCGATTTCGGGTCGCTGCGACAAGGCTTCGACAAACTTGTCTGCCTCTTCCTTGAAGGCGGCGATGTTTCCGCCCGCCTTGTCCTGCAAATAAAGCTCGAAACCGTTTCCCATGCCGTACCCGGCAATCATCGGAGGCGACATGGCGAACACCGTGGCATCGGGAATATCCGAAGTGGCGGCATAAATCTTTCCGATGACATCATTGACCGACTGCCCCTCTCCCTTACGCTGCTCCCAGTCTTTGAGTGTCACGAAATACATCGCCTGCGAGGGACCGGAACCGCTGAAAGAGAAACCGGCGACCGCACCGCTGTATTCAATCTCGCCGATGCTGTCGAGACGGCTGTTGATACGCTCCATCACCTTACTTGTCTGAGCCATGGATGTGCCGGGCTTCGTGTTCATGCTCACCATGACCATCCCGGTGTCCTCTTCGGGAATAAGTCCCGTCTTTGTGACATTGACCAGCAGCACCAGCAACCCGAAAGAAATGCCTATGATGCTCCACAACAGCCATCGGCGATGGATAATGAACATCACTCCACGTACATAGCGTCGGCTCAGACTGTCGAAGACGGCATTGAACGCTTTACGGAAACGGGCTGCAAAATTTCTTAGTGTTGCCCTGCTCATCGATATAGGGTTTCAGCAGCAGCGCGCAAAGTGCCGGTGAGAGTGTGAAGGCATTGACTGCCGAGATTCCCACGGCAACAGCCATCGTGATACCGAACTGCGTGTAGAACGCTCCCGAAGTCCCGCCCATCATGGCTACGGGGAAAAACACTGCCATAAAGATTATGGTAGAGGTCAGGATAGCCGACGAAACGCCTTTCATGGCATCATCAGCCGCGAGAACTGCTGATTGATAGCCCTCATCGAACTTCGCCTGCACCGCTTCCACCACCACAATGGCATCATCGACCACGGTTCCGATGGCAAGCACAAGCGCGAACAGGGTGAGCAGGTTGATGGAGAATCCAATCATGGACATCACGGCAAATGTGCCGATGATGGAAACGAAGATGGATATGGTAGGGATAAGCGTTGACTTGATGTCCTGCAAGAACACATACACCACCACGATGACCAGAAGTATCGCTTCCAATAAGGTGCGGAGGACAGAGTGGATGGAGGCATACAGGAACTTGTTGGTATCGGTAAGCACCACGAATTCCGTCCCTTCGGGCAAGTCCCGGCTAAGGTCGTCAAGCACTTCGTGAATCTCCTTGATGGTGCTTGAAGCATTGGACCCGGCTTTCTGGTTGATGAGCATCATGGCTGCCGGATGCCCGTTCACTTCGGAGGAATAGTTGTAGTATTCATCGCCCAGTTCCACATCGGCAACCTCCTTCAGCCGAAGCACATTGCCGCCCGGCAGTGACTTGATGACCAACTCACCGAACTCTTCCGCGCCGGACAAGCGTCCGCGGTATTTCATCGTGTATTCATTGGCGGTAGGATGATTGGCACCGAAGGAGCCGGTGGCGGCCTCGATGTTCTGTCGTGCGAGTACGGTGGATATGTCATCGGGGATAAGCCCGTATTGCGCCATCTTGTCGGGACGCAGCCAAAGTCGCATGCTGTAGTTGGAACCGAACAACTGTGCCTTTCCCACGCCGCTGATACGTTTCAGCCTCGGCTCGACATTGATTTTCACGTAATTGTTCAGGAAGGTCTGGTCGAAGCGGTCATCGGGCGAATAGAGCGCGAAAGTCATCAGTTCGGCATTCTGCTGCTTTTCAGTGGTGACACCGGTCTTGGTGGCTTCCGCCGGAAGTTGGCTCAGTGCGCCGTTCACGCGGTTCTGCACGTTTACCGCCGCCATGTCCGCGTTGGTTCCCTGTTTGAAATAGATGTTGATGGAAGCATCTCCCGTATTCGATGCCGTGGAAGTCATATAGGTCATGTCTTCCACTCCGTTGATGGCTTCTTCCAGAGGGGTTATCACTGCCTTCTGCACGGTTTCAGCGTTTGCTCCCGGATAAGTTGCGAATACGTTGATGGTCGGAGGTGCGATGTCGGGGTATTGTTCCACCGGCAAGGAAAACATGGAAATCATGCCCAACAGTACAATCACCACCGAGATAACGCCCGAAAACACCGGGCGGTCTATAAAAAATCGCAGGTTCATTTCGTTTCGTTTTTAGGGGTTATGCTCATGCCTTCTCTCACCAGTCCCACGCCTTCGGCGACAATGGTGTCACCGACCGAAAGACCTTCTTTTACGATAAACCGGTTGCCGTCGTTCAGGCGGTCCACCGTGAGATAGGCGGCTTCCGCCTGTCCGTTTTTCAGACGGTAAGCGATAATCTTGTCCTGCAGTTCCACGGTGGCGGTCATGGGAATGGTTACGGCCTCCGTTTTCGGGTTTTGAAGGATGACATTGCCGATGCTGCCACTCAACAGTTCGCGGTCGGGATTGGGGAACAGGGCTTTGATTTGTACCGTTCCGGTAACAGGATCCACCACGCCGCTTACGGTTTCAATACGTCCTTTCGCCTTGTACAGGCTGCCGTCGTTGAGTTGCAGGCCCACTTCCGGCATCCCGGCTATCATGCTGTCAATCGAGCCATAGCGAGCCAAATATCGCCGTAGCATATTCTCCGAAATGGAGAAATAGGCATACATCTCCGCATTGTCGGACACGACCGTGAAAGGCTGTGCCATATTGGGACCGACAAGCGCACCGATGCGATAGGGCAATGTGCCTACTACTCCGTTGCTCGGGCTTTTGATTTCCGTATAGGAGAGATTGTTGCGTGCATCCGATTCTTGTGCCTTTGCCTGTTCGAGTTCAGCACACGCCACTGCCAGTTGGTTCCGGGCGAGAGAAAGCTCGTAGTCGGATATGACCTTCTCGTCAAACAATGCCTGCTTGCCCCGCAGCTCGATTCTTGCCGTTTCCACTTTTGCCTGTGCCGCGCTGACATTGGCCTGCGCCGTGCGTAATGCCGCCCGATAGGGCACTTGGTCAATTACAGCCAATACTTGACCGGTCTTCACCCGTTCACCCTCTTTCACTTTCAGACGGATAATGCGCCCGGATATTTGCGGCAGGATGTCCACATCCTGCCGTCCGCGTATGGCGGCGGAATAGGACTCGGAGATTTCCACCGGACTTGCCGCGACCTTTATGACCCGATAACTCTGCACCGCATCCTGCTTGCCGTCCGCCTGCCTGCATCCGGTCGGCAGGAACAGCATGAGAGCAAATGCGGCGAAATTCGTGATAATGAATTGCTTGTTCATATTTTCTTCTTGTTTTGTATTAATTCATAATAGGTTTGGTGTGTCACCACTGACGGATGGTATTCCACTCTTTTTCGAGAATGGCATAAACACAGGTATCTTCATATTTTGGGGAGCCGTCAGGATTGTTTACGAATGTCACAAACTCTTTGAAACATCCTTCGCGGCGCATACCAAGACGTTCGCATAAGCGTTTGGAGCGGATATTGTCATCTTCCACAAATCCATAGATACGCCGTGCGCCCGCCTCTCGGAAAAGATAATCCAACAATCCGGCTGCCGCTTCACAAGCGAATCCTTTGCCTTCAAAACGTTTGTTGAAATGCCACCCACATTATAAGTGTCTTCATTCTCACGCAAAGCGAACACGTCACCGATAATAAAGTCATCTTTTTTCAGACTCACCGCATAGCGCAGCATGTCTTTCGGGGAATACTGCATATATGCCCATGCCGCCTCTCTGGAACAAAGGCGGTCTCCGGCAAAGCAATTCACACGCGGATGGGAAAGATACTCCAACAACCCTTCGGCATCCTTCTGTTTGAAATTTCGAATGATAATTCGTTCGGTTTCGATATATATTTCCTTGTAATAATAAAATGGTATGAGTACGCCCAAAGTAGCGAAGGCAAGCATGGCATAGAGATACTGGTGGAACCAGATGAAGGTCATCCCGTAGAACAGGAAGGCAATGCTGCACAGCCCAGAGGCCAGTCCGTCGATGCCGTCGATGAGGTTGATGGCATTGATGATGAAAACCGTAACGAAAACGGTGAGAGGGATGCTAATCCACGACGGCATGGAATGGATGAACAGCATTCCGTGAAGGTCGGACAGTTCCACTCCGCCAGCCACCAGCATGATGCCGCAGACTATCTGGATAAAGAACTTGGCACGGTAGCGCACACCGATAAGGTCATCGGCAATGCCGACAAGGTACAACATGAAATAGGCGCAGAAGGCGTATGCCAATGGCAACGCTTCTGCGCCTATTTCCTTAAGCAGCTCATCATGTCCGGTTGAGACATTGACCGCCAAAAGCAGGACAAAGGAGAAGAACACTACGGGCTTGAAGGCCATACCGCCAAGGCGAGGCACTACACACTGATGTATCTTCCGCTCGTCCGGCTCGTCGAACAGTCGCCTGCGGAAGGCGATGAGCAGAATCTGCGGTATCACGATTCCTGCGAAAAACACGCACAGGAAGAATACCGACAGGATGTTGACAATCCAAATTAAACTCATTCTCTATCTAACTTTAATAGGCCGTTTGTGTCGGTCTGTCCTGTACTAATCCCTCTGTATCAATCAATTCGGGGGGGGGTAATTCGTGTTTCCATAATCTCAGTCTATGATTTGAATATATTCCGGCTTCACCTCAGCTGAAACCGCCAGTAGGTCGGGAATAATGACGACAAGCTGCCGACCTCTCTTTTTTGCCACTTTTATGAAGTAGCCCTCCACCTGGTCGAACGGTCCGCCATGTACCCTTACTCTTTTACCTTTTTCAATGTTGATTTTATCTTTTTCCTTGTTGATTTCGCTGATTTTGTAGAAGTGTACCTCTTCATCTGCCTGCTTGCACACCTTGATGAAGTTGGTCATGTCTTCATCAGGTACAGTCAGATAGACAAGTTCTCCGCCACTTTTCCATGTGACAAACTGTAGGTCGTAATAATAATTGTGTTTGAAATCAACAATCTTCTGATGACTTGCATGCACAAACACCAGACTATGGATGACGGGTACCATGAAAAAGACTTTCTTGCCCTTGACAGTGCGAAGGACTTTCTGCTTGGGTATGAAATACTCTAAGCCATACGTTTCATTAGAGAGCCGATCTTCGGCAGTATTCTCGTTCTTGTAGGCCCGCATGACATACCACAGTATCTTATCCTTGTCCAATACATTCACCATACTGTTTTGACATGTGTTTTTTGAGAAAAGAACGTACTCATGGTTCATCCCGATATGCGTATCGGTCTGTATATCAGCAACTTTCTATGTGTTTCAACTACAATAGTCATCTATTCTCATCTTTCTGAGTCCACCCCCTGCAAAGCCCCTCTTTACGACATAAAAATTCGGTCGGAAAAGGTATGCAAAAGATGTTTCTCTCTTTAAGAGAAATATCGTTTTGCTAACAGTTGATATTGAGGTATCATTTTATCGTAAAAGACATATTTGCTCAACAATTGCTTGACGGAAATCAACAAATTTTAGCATTTTTGTAAAAAAGTCGCTATATAATTTGGTGAATTGGAGTTATTTTCATATTTTTGCATCCCGAAGAGTTTCTCTTAAAGAGAGAAACACCTTTTTGCTCAACAATCCCCGACTTTTTTTATTATAGTTGCGGTATCACACCGCAATACAATAGTTATAAATATTGAAATAAAGGTGCAGTGAGACGCTGCACCTCCTAAAGAGAATTGATGATGAGATTGTTGGCGTTGTCAACGACAGAGGTGTCCAATGAGGAGAGGTATATCTGTGTGGTTTTCTCGGAGTCATGCCCCAATGCCTCGCTGATAGTAGATACGGGCACGTTCTTGCTCTTGGCTATGCTTGCCCAGGAGTGGCGGGCTACGTAGGTGGTCAGGGGTACGGACAGGCCTATCATTTCTCCGATTTTCTTCAACTGCTTGGTGATACGGCTATAGGCATTCTTGTACTGTCTCCAGAATATGGCTCCCTCTCCTTTTGCTATAGGGAGCAGGTAGGGAGAATCATCTGTTTTGTACTTCGCCACTATCTCCTGCATGGCAGGTTCCCATTTGATGTGCAACTGTTGTGAGGTCTTCTGACGGCGGTAAATGAGCGTACTGCCATGCAGATTGCTTGGTGTAAGTTGTGCCATATCGATGAACGACATCCCACGGGTATAGAAACTGAACAGGAACATATCCCTTGCAAGCTCCAAACGGGGGTTCAGACTCAAGTCCAGCTCTTTCAGTTGCTTGATGATTTCCAAGGGGAGTGCCCGCTTGACGGTCTTGTCGATGCCGGTATATACATGCTTGAACGGTGAGGAAGAGATGACCAGTCCGTCATCTACGGCATGATTGTAGATGGTGCGCAGGTTGCGGATGTAGAAAGAGGTGGTGTTGCGGCACAGTCCGCTGTCTTTCAGCCACTGTTCATAGCCTTGTATCGTTGTCCCATCGACTTCCTCCAATGGCACATCGCCTCCTTTCAGGTAACGCTGGAGGCTGTTGAGGGTGGTTTTGTACCTTGCTACCATCCGCTTCTTGCCGATGCGTCTCAGTTTTTCGTTCAACTCCAGCGTATAGCCGATAATGCCATGTAATTCTTTTCCCTCATGGAAGTTGTCAACGACGGTGTCTGCTGTATATGACTGCCCTTCCTTGTCCAACCGTGCAATGACCAACAGCAGTTTCTTCCTGTCAGCATCCAATGTATCTTTCAAGGAAAGAAGATAGGCTTGACGTTGTGGAGTGACGGAAGTTGGCAAAATGATGTTTGAATGGTCCGCATCCCACTCTGAGGAATAGATTCTGTACTCTGTATGGATCTGACGTGCCACACGATTGTGTATCACCTGATAATACAGGCGACCCTCTTTCTCTTGAACAGATGATGTTCTGAACTTTAATTTGATGGATGCCATAATGCTCTGACTTTAACATTGAAATTGCAATTATTACCTTTATATATAATATAAGTGACAGACAAACAGGTATAGGAGGGATGGTGCCTCACCGCTCGGCATACAACAGCTGATATTCCACCCACCTCCGTTTCCTAATGGATGCCACTGCTTCCCCTCCATTTGCAATAGCTCAGATAGAGTGGCAGGATGTCCCTGTCGCCACGTTCCAATCGGGTGAGCAGGGACGCTTTCGGGTATCGTCCATTGCCTAACAACTTGGCTGGTCCAATCTGGTACGAGAGGGTGGCAAGCAGATAAGCATCCCTGCCATAACGGGCATATAGGCGCAGGTGCCGGAGGAGGTCTGTCCGTAACAGCAAATCTGCACGCTGACGTGTCAGTGTTTTCGGGAAACGCTCTCCCTTCTGTAGCTGGTGACCATAGCCCACATAGCCCGGTGTGGTCTTTGGGTCGTGCCAACCCTCGAAGTGTTTGGTAATGGCTACCATCCGTTCAAACAGTGCCCTGTCAATGGTTTGGCTTTGACAGGGCACGCTACAGATGGCCAACATGCTCAATAGTACGATGATGTATCTTCTCATTACATTATTTTATATAGGAGGTGCGATGTCTCACCGCACTCTAATCAATATCACTACATCATAGTGCGGAACTGCTGAATCTCTTTAATCATGGCTTTCACGTCCTCCCCAACCTGAACGAAGTTCTTGTAGAGGATGCGCTCTCGCTCTTCTTTCGACTTGAACTTATAGAACTTAGGGAGAGGGACATACTCCGATTCCTCCTTCTTTATTTCCGTCATATCGAAGTCGGTCTTGCAGTAGAACTTGGATGTCTTGAACTCCTCGCTCTCCTGGATGTTCATGCTTCCGTTCATCCCGGTCTTGGTGACTACGAAGTCACGGGCGGTCTGTCCACATATCCAACCTGTGGGCATATCGGAGATTTTGCTTGCAGGCACCAGGCTGTCCATATTCTCATTGAGGTTGATGGAGGTCTTGTCACGGTCGATGGTCACGCCCTTTTTGAGTTGCACTACTTTACCGAAGATGTCACTCGACAGCCATTCGAGGGTTTCCTTGGCTCTTGCCGAACCGCTCACCACATTGCCCACGGTGGTGATGATTTTCTGCATACCCACCTTGCCATAATCGGCTTCCAACTGCGGAAGTTCCTGAAAGCCAAGTGCCACGCTCACCTTGTTGCTTCGGGCTGTGCCTATCAGTCGGTCTATCTTGTGGAAATACAAGGTCGGCAACTCATCGACGATGATGCTGACAGGAACGTTCTTGCCCTGTCCTGTATTCACCCTCGTTACAAGGCGGTTGAGAATCAAGGCATTCAGTGCACCGATGATGCTCTCCATCTCGGGGTCGTTGGCAATGAGCAGATAACTTGGATTCTTCGGGTCACTGACCTTCAGGTCGAAGTCATCGCCGTCCTTGTGGAATATCCAGTAAGATTCCTTGGTGGCGAGACGGGAGGTATAGACACGTAGCGTGCCAATCATACCTTCCAACTGCTCCATGGCTTTGTTGGCAAAGGCAGTCTGGAACGGGCCAAGCAAGGGGGCTACCTCGTTGTCGGTCTGAAGTACCTCGAAGATGGTCTGATAACTCTCATTGAGGAACGATAGGATATGTGGCATGTCGCTGTACTTGCCCAACCAATAAGCGGGCTGCACCTCCGCGCCCGAATGGTCGAACACCCGTCCTGTGGGTATCAGCCTTTTCGTCTTTGGGTCTTCACGCCGCTCGGCAATCAGCATCTTTCCGTCCTTGTCGTAGGGCTCCTTGCCGTAGTTGCAGAAGAAATAGATGCAGGCGGCAAGGAAGTTGACGGCAGAGGTCTGGAAGAACTGGTCGCTGCCACCGCCGCCTTCCTTCTTGCCTTTTTGCAGGGATTCAAGCAGGGTCTCGGCGGTCTCGCTCGCTGCGGCAAGGTTGTTGATGTACTTCAACTGGATGGGGTTCACACGGCGCGAATACTCCACATCCACAAAGTTGATGATGTTGAACTTCATGCCATGGGGCATCTTGCTGTCCTTGGCATTCTTGTTCTTCAAGTAATGATAGTAGAGTTTGGTGGCGAGAGTGGGAAACTTATAGTCGTACACCACCATGGCAAAGCCCTTCTCGCTGTGCTGCCTGATAAACGGCTCGATGATGGAGAAGGTCTTACCAGAACCAGGAGTACCCACAACCCATGTGCCACGGAACGGATTGACGATGTTCACCCATCCCTTGCGGAACTTGCCCTTGTAATAATAGCGCATAGGGATGTTCACGCTGTACTTGTTCTCCTGCAACTCCCTGCATTGCTCAAAGCTCTCATTCTCGAAGTTGAAGCGGTCTTTCAGCAGCCCTTCCTTCAGGAACTTAGAGATATTGTCGAGGGCGATATGCACCAATACGACACCGACGATGGAAGTGAGCATATAGAGCCAAGTGTTCAAACGGAGGGTATAGAAACAGGGCATTATCGAATGACCGAACAGCCATACGGACTGCACAATCAGCAGCACTCCCGACAGCAGCGGATAGAGCACCTGCCTGCGAGCGTCAAACTCCAGATGCTTCTTGTTGCGCGTTCCCACACAGGTGATACATATCAGCAGGAACGTAGCCACCTTGCTATACACGAGGTTGCCGTCATGGTAAATCATCCACCGCTTGATGCGAGTGTGGATATCCGTCACTACGCCGCCCAAGAAGTCCAACTGCTCCGGCTCCAGTGCGTAGGCGAAGAACTCCATCAGGATGGAGACATAAATCACCGCCCTGAATATCTTGTAAAAACCCTGTAACTCTTTGCTTTCTTCCATTTACTTTACGATGATGTTGGGTGATAATGAGAAAAGATGAAGGATGCCACGGTGGACACCCTCCAATCCTCTTATGAGTTTTATTCGTAGCCGTTGATGGTCTTCTCAGACTCTACTGTCCACGGAGAAATAGTTGCAGATATGACCTCCAAGGTGTTGCGTACAGGCTTCAATGAATAGCTGTAGGAATGACCCGCTTTCCACGTGTCGTTTGTGAGGAATACGAAGTTCTCCCCATTGCTGAGTTGCAATGTCATGTCTGGCATAACCTGTGCAGGAACATAAAGCGTATATTCCATGTGGTCACTTTGTGGGTCGCCGAAATAATAGGTCGTCACCGACTCGTCACTGCATTCTACCTTTCCGGTCTTGATGTTGAAAGTACCGCTGTCAAAATAACCGACGAACGTGAGTAGGCTTCCTGCAAAATCATTGGTGGTGAAACCGTATTCTGGTGAGGTATAGACCTTGATGATGACACGCACCATCTGATGGGTGAAGTTCAATGTAAGGCTCGGATTGGCGTATGATGCCGCTCCACTGGCAAACAGAAAATCATTGACCTTCTGCTCACTCTGTACAGCTGCCTCCGGCACTTGGAACTCTATGAGGTCGTTGGTAGGATTTGCCGTATAGGGATAGTAGGCATTGAAGGTGTGAGTGTCTGTGTCCGTGAAAAACACCTTGTTGGCTGACACAAACTGATTCGTGCCGCCGCTTCGGGTGAACTTCATATTGTTGATCATCCCTGTGGAAGAGATGCCAATCATATCATTGAGTTCCCACTGGTTGTCAACGGCTCGTGTGGAAACGGCAGGTTGCAGCATCTCCAGATTGGTGAATACCTGAAGCTGCTTGGTTGATGCTGCTGTCGGTCACGACCACAGAACCTCCGCCACCGGGCAGGTAAATCTCATTGACGATGTCTTGGTCACAGGACGTGAGGAGCATGGCTCCAAGTCCCAACATTAGAAACAAATTCTTTTTCATGCTTTTTCTTTTTTAATTGTTGTACTTTGATGATGATACGGGTGATACTCGATGTCTGTATATGGGCTAATCCATAATCGTGATGATGGGTCTCGCCTTATGCGGCTGCCACTTGGGAGTCTCCTGTATGGCACCGCTTCCCAGTGAGTAAAGCCATGCCTTGGCGGTCGCTTGTCCTTCTACCTCCGTTGAAGTCCAATACCAACAGTCATCATCCTCATCGGGGATAGGTGTGCCGCCGCATTTCAGGATGTATGGGTTGATGATGTCCTTGGCATGATAGAGCAGACGCATCTGTGCCACACTGGGGATATAGGCACTTTGCCCGTAACGCCACATGTCGAAGACACGCTCAGCCAAAGGCGACTTCACATCGGTCGTGCCATAAAGGGCAAAAGTGTTCTTGTTGCCGTCGTAGGCGGTGAGGTCACAGGATGTGTCCTGTTCCACACCGATACTGTCAGCAAAGGCTTCGGGAGCGATGTCCCACAGATAGACGGCATATCCGTTTCCCTCCATTTCTTCCCTCTGATTGACGTTGAACACCACTGCAATGGCTTGCTTGCACGATTGCTCGTAGGTTTCGTAGGGCATCACCTTGCCGTCAGTGGTCAAGATATGGGTGACCTTCATGGCTGTGTCGGGAAAGTCCTGATGCTCGTCACAGGCAGTCAGCAACACCGTTGCCGCAACTGCCAAGATTGAAAACAGTTTCTTCATACGCATAGTCATTTTACAGGAAGTTTCACACCCAGGACAATACCCGTTCTGAACAGGTCTTCACCCTTGATCATCACATCGGTCTTCACCTGCCAGAAGAGCTTCCAGCCGTGTCTGAGTGTATAGTTTTGCTCATAGCCGAGGTGGATGCCACCCAAGAACCTGTCAGTATCGCTACCTGCCGATGCTCCTATGCGCATGTTGCCATGGTGGTTGCGTCCTCTTGCCCACACAGGGCTTATAGGCAAAGCCGAAACCATAACTGCGGTAGTTGTTCCAAAAACTCTCAGGAGGACAGACATGACCGAACGATGCGCACTCGTTCCACTTGATATATCCGTTTGCAAAATACTCCCACGCATTGTGGTACTTCGTCTCATACTCGTAGGACAGCGTCACGTCCAGTCCTCGCTCATACAGGCATCCGAACCCCAAGGATATGCGGTCGCTATTCTGCTGCGCCATTGCCGGAGTCATGCTTGCCATAAAACAGATGACAACGAGTAAGGTATGCACAAGCCAATTCCTCACTCCTAATTCCTCATTCCTAATTCTCATTATTCCTCCTCCAACAGTATATGGTTAAACGAATCGGCAGACAGCACATCCTCATAGTCGATGCTGAGCGAGATGGTGCGTCCACTTATCTGTTTTTCCGACAGCTCGATGGTCAGCACCTTGTCGTTGGGGAAGGTCATCTTCTTCACCACAATCACGTTGCGATAGCCATACTTGAAGGTCTTCGCATCGTCCAACACAAGAGATGGGGTCAGTTCCACTATCTGCGCATTGGTAGCCTTGCTCTGCTTCTTGTCCGATAGTTTGATGCGCATCTCGTCGATGTCGAAGCGGATGTTGGTCTTGTTCTCCACGGAGAAGTCGATGAAGAAATATTCGCCCACGCTGTAGATGTTGTTCAGGCGCATTACCATGCGGTGCATCTTCGTCGCCACGTTGCGGTATTTGGCAGACGATGACCATATCTGACGTGCATACTTGGTCATGTCGGCAGTGGACAGGCTTACAGCGGGATTGTTGTAGGCATTGCGCTCCGAGCATTCTATTTCCTTATCGGTTACTGCCTCCTGCATCCTCGTGGTATAGAGCAGTGCATACTGCGTGCGGTAGCGTTCCGTCACGATTGTCACTATCGCTATCAACAGCACCTCGCCGTCGGCATACACGTTGTCCTTCGGCCTCAGGCGGATGGTGTTGTTGATGGGTTGGTCGCCCACCACCTTGTCTGTGGATATATCGACAAAGCGGATGGGTTCGGAGGCGGTGATGACGGTGGTACTTGGTCGTTGACCGTCAGCTGCTCCATCTCCATGTAGGTGGTCTGCGCCTTGGCTGAAAGCACGCTCAGCGAAAGCAATGCACAGACATTCATTTTCTGAAAACAATTCATATTAGTTGATTTTTTGATGTTTATACTCTATGAGCCACCGTTCCCGACAATTCCGTTGTCGGGCAGTGTCTATTTCCTTTTCTCTTTCCCATTTACAAGGTAAACAAACGTCCCATACTTCAGCTTCACTTTGTTCTTCTTGATAGCCTTGCTGATGGCATTGCTTGTCTTCTGGTAGGCATTGGTCACGGCTTGCATTCCCCATTGCGAGAAACTGTTGTTCGCTCCACTCTGGTCGATGTTCATGTTGCTCTGCATAGCACCGCTCGCCACATCTTTCGTGGTCTCACGGAACTGGCTGCCGGGGACATACAGTCCCTCCAGTCCGTCCGTGTCATAAAGCGAAAGCGAAACCTTTATCAGCTCGTCATCCACAAGGATGGAGTTGATGCTACCCTTCACTCGCTGCGAACCGAAACCGCTCATGGTGGCATAGAGGTACGACCCTTTCTTCACCACGGTCTCACCAATCTCAATATCGTCCAACAGTCTCAGCCGCACCCTCGACCCGTCCGTAGCCTTCACGTCCTCGTCAATGATGGCCTTGATGAGCTTTGGCTCATGCTCGTTCTGCGTCAGGGTGTTGAAATAGTCCGAAGTCACCTTCACCTTCTTCACCACCTCCTGTGCCTTGTCCTCCTCGTCCAGTGCCTTCACCGCCTTGCTGTCCTCGGCAATCTGACCTTTCACCTCAATCTGCTCCTTGGGAGGCCCAGCCTGTGTGGTATCCTGGGCCACGGGGGCAACTGCCGCCTGTCCTCTCAGCCTCGCTTCGGCGAGTGCCTTGTTGAGTGCTTCGAGTGCTTCCGCTTCTCGCGCCTTGGCATCGGCCACTTCGGCTGCATCGTCCTTCTCTTCTGCCTGACGGACGAGTTCCGCAAGGTCTTCTTCTGTGTACTTGGATTCATACGCTTCTTTCTCTTCTTCGTTGTCACGCTCAATGTTATCAACAGCCGAATAGTCTGCTATGCGACCATACGACTTCGCCATGTTCTCATACTTGCCACCGATGCCGTCACCATTCTTAATCTGCGCTCCGGGCAGGTTGGGGTTCAGAAACTCGGTGGTCTGCAGGTTCTTGTCCTGCGTTTCCGCCACCTCCGTATTGAACATGTCAAAGACAAAATAGCCTGTGGCAATCAACGGGATGTACACGATGGCTGGCAGCATGTACTTCGGCTGACGGAAGTTTATCTTATCTGTTATTCTCATCGCTGTCTGATTTTGATGTTACTGACTTGTCTCGATTCTCCTCGTTGGTTCGATGCGTCACGGGAGGAGTGATGCAATGGGCTGCATTCATCATCTGCTTCATGCGCCCTTCCTGCCGCTCGATGGCACTTGCAGCCTCCGTCCGATGACCGTAATACCGCACCATCCTGTAGATGTTGATGCCGAAGCACGTGGCGACAAAGCCGAAGACGATGACGAGAAACAGCGTCTTGTGGGCATTGGCAAAGCCTTGCACCTTAGCCGCCGCACGGTCTATCCTCGCGGTCTTGGCAAACTTGCGCCCTGCCGCCACCCTCCTTCTCATACCGCTTCTTGTACTTGGGGTCGTTCTTGTCGGGCATATCCTCGCCCACAAGCATCCGTCTGATTCCTTTTACACTCATACCGCTAGGATATTAGAAGTTTGACTTCGACTTCTGCTCAATATCCTTGTTGAGCAAGGTTCTCCAGTTCGTGATGAGCAGTCCATGAGGATTGTTCTCCGTCCTCGGCACGCGGCTTCACCTGTCCCGCCGTCACCAGTTCACGCATCAGAATATTGCTCCTTCGCTCTATCCTTTGCCTACCGTAGTAGGTGAACTCCATCTTCTCCTTGTTGAACTTGATGCTGTCGCAAAAGATGCTGAACACGGCACTCGTACCCATGATATTGTTGTAAAAGCCCCTTTCCTTCAGCGTATTGTACTGCGCCAAACCAGTTTCATCGACCAAATACATCGCCTTCTCCATCGAATAGCGGATGTACTTGTCATCGGGAGCAAGCGTAAAAAAGTAATGGTGGAACATCTCGATATGGCTCTTTGCCTCCACATCCAGCGTTTCCTCCATCGTGGTGCGGTTCACCAGTATGGGCACGTTGCCGTCCAATACATACACTCTTTTGCTGCGCGTCCGTCACCATGCAGCGCGCCGTCCAGATGCTCGACACCGAGATGATGATGCAGCCCATGAGGAACGCAGAGCAGATGATGCCCACCAGCTTGATTTTGTTTTCTAAGTTCTTGATTACCATACGTTACTGCTTGTTTGAGGTCTGATTTCTCTTCATTCTCACATATTCACGGTGCAGGATGGTGTATATGTCCTTCTCAACTTCTTCCACCAGTTTGGCGTAATACTTGATGCAAGCCTCTACGTAGATGCCTTCGTATTTCAGTTGGATCCACACCCACCAGATGTCACGTTCACGTCTCCGTCGATTTCTGTAGATTTTGGCACGATGCAAGCGATAACTCAGGTAATCTACCATAGGCACTACATACTCGTCGTTATCCTCAAAGCCTTCTGCCATCTCCTCATACTGTGGGTCGATGTAGTTGTTTTCGGAATTGAAAAAACTCTTCCTTTGCACGCTTGTTGGCAAACGCCATGAATTTCTCATCTTTGAGCCAACGCTCAATTTCATTTTTTGCTTTCATTTTTCTTGATGGTACTTTTTTTATTTGTTTCAATAGGAGGTGCGGTGACTCACCGCACACTCACATGTTATCTCATCACGGTCGCCATGGTTCCCGTAGCCGTCATCTTGGCTTGTTGTGCCACGCCCTCGCCGAAGTTTCGGGTTGAGAAGGCGGTGTCGCCCTCTGGTATCATCCATGCCGCAAGGTCGGGCACGAGGTTCAGGCATTTCAACGCCACGATGCTCGCTGCCATCAGATATAGCCTGCCGAGAAGAACGAGTTTTGCAGATAGGCTGCCATCGTCTGCTCACTGGCGGTGATGGCCGTCAGGTTCTCTACCTGTATGCAGAGCACAATATCAAACAGCAACAGGACGTAGAAACCGACGAAGTAGAGCATGGCTCCGTAGAAATGAACTGTCAAATAACGGGTTAGCCACTTCGCCCACGCTCCTTCCCACTTGGGCAGCAACGAAAATGCCCATTGTATTGGACCGAATATAGTGAGCATTCCGAGCAATATCTGCTGACAGTATATCGTCGCCCACCAACCGATGCGGAACACGATCAGGGCTATCAGCATCACTATCTTGTCGATGCCCACCACGGCCCCTGCCGTCAGTGAGGTGAACCACAGTTTGCTGGCATCCTTCTCCATGTTGGTCACTTCGTCCACGCCCGTCTGCTCCATCGTCGCCTCTATCAGGTTGGGGTCTGATGTGCCCTTATGCGCCACGTCTGCCTGTGCCTGGAGGTCAGTGTACATCGAGTCCCTGACATATACCAACTGCTGCACCTCCTCAAACTTGTCGGAAATTTGGGTCGCCTCTGCCTCATAGAGGTCGTGGGTGTAACTGCCGATGCAATTGGGAATATAGGATAGAAAATCCAATACGCACCAGCTGCTGCCGCTGTTGGTCATGCCTGTGTCAGCAGGTGGGTACCACCAACAGAGGATGATGCTCACCACCAAGGGCTTGAACAGTTTCATCACGTCCAACGGTTCGTTCTTCACCATCATCTTGTAGGCCATGCTTGCCGCCACGATGATAGAGAACAGTGCCGCCAATGCCATACACATTTGGAGGATTCCACCAGAACGAACGGCCCCTTGTGAACCTGTGAAGGTGGCATCGGTCAGGAACTCGTTGGTCTGGAATATCACATCGTCAATCTCCTCTTCGAGGATGTTGATGCCGAAATCGCTGAGTATGTTGTCTGCCATCAGTGCCTGGTTCTATTGTTGATAATCTCTTTGATAAACTCTATGCCTTTCGGTGTCCATGACAGATAGAAGTGGTAGAAGCAGCGCATCCTGCCTGTGACATATACCGCAATGCCCTTGTCCTGAAGGTCTTCACGCAGTTTCCACATTCCATATTCCTTGGTGATGATGCCTTCCTCTTTGAGGGTCTTCACAATCTTGCCGTAGTAACTTCCGACATATTTGTGAAGCTTTGACATTGAAACTACCTCTAAATCAGATGGCATATAATGCTCATCAACGATGGGTGTCCTGCCGATAACGCTGATTCGCTTCGGCATCCTTGACATCTCCAACTGCCACTTGCCGTTTTTCCTCTTGGCGGCATAGAGACGTAACTGTATTTTTTGATATTGATTCCATAGCTATTTCTTTATTTTATGTTCTTTCGATAACAGGAATGACTCCCACGCTCTTCAGTTTCTCATAGAGGAAGCGGCGACCTTTCTGTGTCCATTTGGTGTTCATGCGCACATCCTCCGTACCGTCCTTGTGTTTAATGAGGTAGGTCTCGCTGGTCACATAACCGCAGTCCTTGTAGTCGGCATACAGAATCCACTGCTTGCCACGCTGATACTGGATGTTCATCTCCTTCAGACGTCGGTTGAAGCGGATGGACGACTCGCCATAGTCCTGTGCTATCTGTGTGACCAGGACACTGCTCTTCGTGGCAAGGATGATGTCAAGGTAACTCACCTTGTCCTTCATCTCCGTCACCTCCTGTTGCAGGTCATCCACCTTGGATCCCAACTCAACGATGCGTGTCCTTTGGTGTTCACACTCCTGTTCGACAAGCAGACGCTTTTGTCGTTCTTCCTTCAGATTGACTGCTAACCGTATCAGGAAGTCTGGCTCTGCCAATGCCTTCTCGATGGTCTGCTGTGTCATATAGGCACCATGCTTGCGGATAGAGGGGAGCACCTCCGATGTCACCCACTTGCGGAAACGTTTGGCTTCGGGTTTGCGACTGTCAAGGATGACATCATACAGTCCGTCTTCATTGATAAAGTTTGTAACCTGTTCTCTTCCAAGACTATCCGAGATGGGGTACTTTGAAAGTACATCATCCGAAAGTCGTTGTACCAACTTGCTGGTTTTTAGTCCAAGAACTCTTGCCACATCAGCCAAACAGAACAAGGGTTGCTCTGGTGTTCCTGTGGTTCGGACTGCTCCAAATTCCTCGTTGTTGAAAATCTGAATATCGTTCATATCTCTATGCTGTTTTGTGATTATTTCTTCTCTTCCCTTATTTCTATCTGTTCACACTTTCTTCACCCTCACCGCTGTTGGCATCATCGCCGTCAGTGCCTGTCGAGCTCCTCACGCCCTTCATGTTTTCCTGCCAACGGCTCTTGGCATCGCTGATGATGCTGCCTTTATGTACTACACGGTCGTTGGTGGCTGCCAAGAGGGCGGTAGTCTGGCTTTGGGTGTTGAGCTGCACAAGGTATTTCAGTAGTGTCTCGTTCTGTGTCGTCAGGTCGGCATAGATGCTAAGATACTGCCGCTTTCTCTGTGCATTGGGCATATAGGCATCCTTGGTGGCTTTCACGGCACACTGGTACATATTGTACAGTTCCTCCCACCGACGCTTGTCGTTGATGGTGCCTCCTGTAGGGATGATATGGTCTATGTTCGCCTTCATCTTGTCCAACTGACCGTTGATCTTGCTGCTTTCGGCAAGCCAGGCGAGGTCTATCTGTCGGTCGGCTACGTTCAAGGCTTCCACCTCAGCACGCTTGGTGAGGGCAGAGTCTATCTTCTCCGCATCATCTACTTGGTTGTAGAGGTTGATGCCGGCAAGAGTGCGGAAACCTAACTTGTTCTTCTCGCTGCTGCCGCTGTCTTCTTATAGTTGTTATGTAACAGCCAATAATAGAACTCAGGGGTGAGATAACCGCCACCTGTCTCCATCACCGTTATCTGGTTCTGCTTGGAGGAGTCGTGGTTGTAGGTCACGCTCTGGGCTGTGGCTTTGATGGTGGTTGCTACCGCCATGATGAGTATCATTGTCTTCTTCATGTCCGTTCTTCTTTTGTTTACAATCCGTCAATAGTCAAGTTTTCCTGCCACTTTCCATCGGCTGAAGGCATCTTCCAGTATCTCTTCCTTCGTCCTCGTCCGATACACCTTCTCCTTCCAATAGCCCATGCGCAGCTGCACATACCGCCATGTCTGGAAGTAGGCTTGGTTCAGATGTTTTTCTATCAGGTCCAACGAATTGTTGATATTGTCCAACACCATCAGCAGGTCGGAAGTTGAACAGGCTGCCGCTCCTGTGGCATACAACACGAGGTCGTTGACGCTATGGTAGAGTTGGCTTCCTTCGTTGTATATGTTGTCGATGGCTTTCTTGTTGATGCTGATGAGCATCGTGTCAGCCAGTTCGATGTGTTTCCGCTTGATGACCTTATCATTGAAGTCCTCCAACAGGTTCTTGTAGTCACTGATGCGGTCGCTCACCGTCTGGTAGGTGCTCTTCACGTTCAGCACCGTGCGCAACGACTGGTACATCACATCGATGATGTCGAAGGCCCGGGTGTATTTGTCCAAATCCACATTCAGTTCCTTGTATTTGCCCACCTCTTCACTGCTGTATTCATGCAGCAGTTGATTGCTGTACTCCAAAGTGCTGCGTGCCAGCAAGAGGCTGCGCTGCTTCTTGTGGTCGTTGATGTATGCTTCCACCGATACCGCATCGAATCCCCATTGCGCCAAGGCTGTATTGGGGAAGAGGGTAATCAGCAGGAGAGCTATGATGATGGTATGTCTCATTCTCCGTTCCTCCCTCAGTTTTCGTTCTCGTTATCTTCACCATTCCCTCTGTTAGGGGTCTGCATTCTCTCTCCATCGCTCGTAGCACTCTTCAATGAGTGTCCTTCTGCGACCTTGGTCTGCGTCGATTGAAGGAAGAATGTCCTTCAGCACGTCAATGATGCTGCGCTTGTAGTGCATCATTTTTTCTAATGATACCAAGTCGGCGTAAATCTTGGTGATACGGCTATCTACTTCACGGGCTATCTCCAGACGGTCGCTCGACCAGAGCAGGTGTATTACATCGTCATTGTCGGCGGTCTGGGTTGCCTCGCTCTTGGCATATTCTGTGGTGATGCTGCACGACGGGAACTCCTGGGCTATCTCCGAGATACGGCTGTTCACCTGCCTCGTCTTCTCCTCGTCAGAGGCATTCGGGTCAAGGGTCAGCACATCCACCACCTGTGTGTCGGTGTATTCCGAGGTCAGCTCCCACGATATTTGCAGTATCGCACGGTGTATCTTGATGCCAAGGAAGTACTTGGGCTTCCTTGCAATGGACAGTGTCGCCTTGAAGGTGATAATGCCGTTGATGTTGGGCATGGTGGCAGTTCGGACGTAGGTGTAGCCGTTCCACGAACCGGCACCTTGCCACGTGAGATTGTAGGCTGACTTCACATCCTGCATGATGGCAGGGATGCGGTAGTAGTCATCGGTGGAGGTGGCATTGTCGTTAGCCGCCTCGCTCTTGGCATTCTGTATGTCTGCCAACTGCTGCTGCCATGTCGCCAATTCCTTCTTCAGGTTGTCTATCTTCGTCTTGTTGACATTATGTTGCTGCCGCAAGGCAGGGGCTTCCTCCACAGAGGCATTGGCTATCTGCGTGAGCAGGTTCCTGTTCTCTGTCTCCAACTGGCTTATCTGCGCCTCCAACGGGGGCTATCTTGCTATTCGCCTCACGTTCCTTCTCGTCCAGTTCCGATAGGTCGAGATTATTTTCTGATACGCTTGTCCTCATGGCGCATTCCTTGCTGTGGGCATTGAGCGAACCGCCGCACTCACGGCGGCACTTGTACTGCGCGTGCTGCCCTGTCCGAGGGGGTGACACCGTCCGAACAGGTGACGCTGATGGTCACGCTCTCCACGCCCTTCAGTTTGGCGGCATCGGTGGCTTTGATAGTAAGGGCGTGCTTCACTGGCGATGTAATAGACATAGCCCTCCTCGTTGTCGTTATACTCCGAGAGACGTGCCTGCAACTGACGCTTGAAGGTATTCAAGTCCATGCTGTAGGAGTCGAAGACATCCTCATACACCTCTTCCACGTTGTTCCAGCTCTTGGTAACGTGTATCTCGTAGGCGTAGGCCTTCTTGGTCTGCTTGCCGCCACGGCTGATGATGTACGACGACATCCAATAGTTCATCGTATAGGTGAAGCCGTCGCTCTGGGCGTTGAGCTGCTGCACACGGCTGCGGCTCCATCCGGCATGGTTCTCCGAGTTGGCCAGTATCTGCTCTCGCTGCGTGCTGTTAGGGTAGAAGTTGGGGTCGGAGGTGTTGATACGATACCAATGGTCACCGTTCAGAATACTGTTGTCATCGGTCGGCGGATAGTAGTCACAGAGGCTTACGCTGCCTTGGTCTCGTCGGGCAATGTACCAACGCTGTGTATAGTAGTTGCCCTGCGTCTCGCTCAGATAGTCTGTCATCCACGAGGTGATGTTGTAGTTGGAGAGGTCGAAGAGGGCTGCCACGTTGTCCTCGCCACCCACCAGACTAAGGAGTGTGCTGCCGATGCCGTTCTCTGCCTGTTCATAGAGGTCATGGTAGTTGTCATAGATGTCGATGATTTTACTCACCTTGCCATTGAAAAGGTCGTTGAAGGCACTCTGCTGCAAGAGTGCGCCTGATGCCCCGTTGATACCTGCCGTCGCCAACGATGCTCCCATATTGTAAAGCGTCTCGATGTCGGCGGTGAGGTTCTCCACGGTGAAGTTGCCGGGCACACTGGCGATGTCATCCAACAGCTGCTGCCAATCTACATTGCCTATCTCCGAGAGTTTGAGGATGGCGGCTATCTCCTTGGTTGATTTCCAAGAACTGAATGTCGGCAAAGGTCAAGCTACTGTTGGTCACGACACTCTCAAACTGCATACACAGCGACTTTGTGTCGGCGCATATCTTCATCAGGTAACTGCCCCAGTAGAGGGCGGTCTGCGGACTTTTCAGCATCATTCCTGCCACCGTCCATATCTTGGGCATAATCTTGTTCGCCACCATATTGTGGATGCGGCGGTAATAGTAGTTCTCCGTGCTACTGCTCCAAATGCCGAGGTCGGTGAATGCCTTGCGCTCCAAGAACTTGGCAGCGAAGATGCCGGCAGTGGCAACCTCTGCGGCATTGTAGTGCTTCAAGATTTCGCCCACCTGCTCGTTATAATAGCTCTCTGCCATAGCTCCAGCACCGAATGCGGCAGCCATGGCGGCAACGATCTGCTTGTCGTAGTTCACGCTGTAATACTGCGCATGAACCCTTCCCACGACAAGTGTAAGACACATATATATTATAATAAGGTATAAACGTCTCATTGCTTCACTACTTTACGTTTTTACTACTTTCAGTTTCTACTATTCCACTACTTTACTACTTGTAGTATTTACTATTGGTAGTATTCACTACTAATCGTATTTACTACTAATCGTAAATACTACCCAGCCACCGTTCCCGAAAGTTTTGCTTTCGGGCATCTGGGCTTTACGTCTATTCCGGGATTTCCGTTTCCATCAATCAGCCCCCGTGCTCGCCGTGTCAGCGGCGAGTGGCTCCATCGTCCGTCAAATTGAGCACATGCCCCGCCTCATTGACCTTCTGCGCAAATGCCAACGACTTCCCGATGCCACTGGCATCCCAATCTCTGCAATACCGCTCGATAGCCTCCTGATGTCTGCACTTCAGTTCATGCTTATAGAGTTTCAATGCCTCCTTCTCAGCTCGCTCGGTGGTGTAGGTCATATAGCACTCGTGCGGCTCCTCCACACCATACACTCCGCTCGTCGATCCACGTCGGATAAACACCTCACGGAAGAAACTTCTTCCCTCCTTGTTATCCAAGCGGTTGACAGTGAATATCTTCTTGCAATCCACATCCGTCAATCCTAATATCGCCTTGATCTCGTCGAATCGCTCACGAAATTTGCTTTGGTCGAGCAGCATCACCACGTCGGAGTTGTTGATGATGGCTTCCTTCACGATGGGACTGCCGATGATGTCCTGTATCTCCTGTGTCACTACGCCCACGCTCGCCCAGAACTTTCGGGCTGTCTTGTATAGGTACTTGATGTACTCGGCCATCAGCGGCGAGGCGATGGCTTTCCATGCCTCCTCGATGACAAGGCACTTGCGGTTCTTCTTCAGGCGCATCTTCTGCAGGAACACGTCCATGATGATGAGCGTCACGATGGGGAAGAGCTGCTTGTTCTCCTTGATGGCATCCACCTCGAAGACGATGAAGGTCTCGTCGAACAAGGTGCTATCCACGTTCTCGTTGAGAATCTTGTCGTACTTGCCGCCACGGTAGAAGTTTTGGAGCATATAGGCGAAGTTGTCGCAGTCGATGGTGGTGATGTTGTTCTCGATGCAGATCTGGTCGAGACGCTCACAGGCGAACTCATAGAATGAGTCGAAGGAGAGGGTCTTCACGCTCAATGCCATGCGCCGTTCCTCCAGTCCCTTGATGAGTTTCTCCACCTTGTCGTGTATCTGCGTCAGCTCCGTGCCGCGCCGCTTCTCCATGGTGGAGAGGTTTTTTCTCAGTGTCTCCTTCTGTGAGGAAGGATAGGGCTGCACACCGTTGAAATAGAAATCGTAATACTCCGTCACCAACTGCTCCACGACACGGAACTCCAGTTCGGGTATCTGCGTCTCCGAGCCTTTCCATATCAGCAGTATCAGGTTCTTCAGGAAGTCTATCTTCTCAATGTTCAGCTCCCGCTTGCTGATGTTGAAGGGGTTCATGGTGATGGGCTTGTCCTCCGTATAGGCGATGTACTTGCCGCCCACATACTCGCAGAGTCCCTCATACGAGTTACCCGTATCGACCATGACGATGTCGGTGTTCTGCTCCCACAACTGACGCACCACGCTGTTCATGTGGAACGACTTGCCGCTGCCCGAAGGACCCAAACAAAAAAAGTTCGAGTTGTCGGTCAGCTTCTCCTTTCCCTCCTTTCCTGTGATGTCGATGGCTACGGGCACACCTTGGCGGTCGGTATAGTATATCTTCAGCGGGGTGTCCTCATTATGCACGATGCGCTCCTTGTACATCAGACAGGTGGCGGCATCGCCGAGGGTGAGGAATCGGTCGTAGTCGGCATTCATGCCATAGCAGTTGCCGGGGAAAGAGTTGACGAACAGCTCCAACTGGTTGTAGGCCCGCTTGCTGATGTGGATGCCCATGCGCGAGAAGGAGTTTTCGAGATGGTTGGTGCATTTCTGTATGTCGGTGTCGCCGCTCACTGCCACCACGAGGTTGTAGTGGGTATAGACGAGCTGCTTGCTCTCACGGGCTATCACCTCCTGCACACGCTTGATGTCCTCTACAGCCATCAGGTTGCTGGGGTTGGGCATGGAGGCATGGCGGTTTTTCTTCTTGTCGAGTAGGGCAAGCTCACGCTTCTGGTTGGGCACGAACACCATCTGGTTGAACACCACGCAGTCGGCTCCGGGCACGCTATCGACGATGCTCACGAGATCAACGGGCATACTGGTGTTGTTCACCTCGATATTTGCGTAGGGACGGATGACCGACGGCAAGTTGGCATAATCCACATCCACAAGGCTATACACCTTGCAGCTACGGTCCCCCATGCCGATGGTCTCGTCATCGACCTTGAAGTTGGTCATCGACACCACCTTGTCACGGAAGTTCATGGAGAAGAAACGGTCCACATACTCGCAGGCTTCCGTTTTGCCGAGGAATCGGGACTTCACGCCGGCATCCCTCAGCTGGTCGTGCACCTTGCGTATCTTCACCAAGAAGTCACGCCATTTCTTGTTGTCGAACGACATCAGACGGGCTCTTCTTGTTCTCCTGTGTGATGGTGAGGTAGCAGACGCTGTCGGTAAAGGGTCTGCCGTTGAAATAGCGGAAGTAACTCTCGCTCAGGAACTCATGATTTCCACCGTTCTCTTCCTTGAATGCCTTCCTCACAAACACGTCCTGCTTGTGCAGCGCATAGCCTTCGCCCAAGGTCTGGGCAAGGGCGGCGAAGAGGTGGGTGAACTCATAGTAGGCCTGGATGTTGGCGGAATACTTCTGCACAGGGTTCTCCATCTTCAGAAGGTCGGAGTATTTCGGCCGTCTTGGTATAGAGCACACCGATGCCATCTACTTCCTCGATGGAGAAGTAGATGTCCTGGAAGATGCGCTTGCGCTTGCCTCCCGTGCCGAATGCCTTGACACTGATGGCCATGCCCACGCAGATGGCTGAGAATATGAGTATGATGTATAGGGTCATTGTTCTTTTTTTTTTTTTAATCGCAAAAAAGGCGGGCGCACCCTCATGCGTGATGCCCCCCACCTTCATTCACTTACAATCATTGATAGCATTCCACTTGGACATAATGGATTCTCTTTTTTTTGTTTTACACTTTCTTTGAATAGGCATAGATGAATATTCCGTTGTCACTCTTTTTGCTATGCAAGCCTTTGCGCTGCTTCATGACGATGAGAACGCCACCGACAGCTACGGCGAGGACTAGCAGCACGAGTCCTGCCACGAAACCGAAGATGCAGTAGCCGAGGATGAAGCCCGCAACGGCTCCTCCTGCGGTGGCTGCCGCCCAGTAGATGTAGCGTCCCTGCAACCCGAAAAACTCTAATGGACGTTGCAGTCCCTTGAAAATGGGATAATCCGGAAAACGCTCTTGCTTTGTATCTGCCATAACTGTCAGTGTTTTAACGTTCTACATACTCACAATCTCACGCTGCGTTTAACCTCCAATGCCGAAGAACAGAGGCAGTGCCTGGGCTGCTGCAATGAGGAAAATACATGCGCCGACGACCATCATGATCTTCTTCTTTTTTCAGAATCTGCTTCCGAATTGTAAAGTGCTAAATATCAACACTCCCAAAAAGCAAAAAGTACCAAAAGAAACAAACTGGAAACAAAAAATTTCAAAAAAACCCCAAAATGAAAACATCTGCTTAACATATCTTAACATGGAAATGAACGGAAATTTTCATTTTCTATCATTTTGTGCTGCGTTCCTGAAGGTGCAAAATCAGGTATTGTGAACCTTATTGTCGTTTCAGCAATCAGGTTGAAAAAATGGCTTTAGTTGGAAAAATGTGCACGAAAAGTGGGCTTTTCAGGTGGCATTTTATAGTATTTTCTGCGAAAATACAGTTGTATGTTTAACTTTCTACGTATAAGTCTCTTTAGTCTCACGGAATTTTATTAACTTTGCACCAAAGTTTATTTTAATTGCAATTTTATGGTCACTTATTTTGATGCATGTGAGATTCTTGAAATGCTGTCTGAAGCATCTGTAAAGGTGTTTCTGGACGGCGGTTGGGGTGTCGATGCACTTATAGGCAGAGAAACAAGAATACATAACGACATCGATCTGTTCGTAGAGAAGAAAGACTATGGTAAGGCCATATCCGTGATTACCTGGAAGGGATACAGAGAAGTTGTAATGGACTATACGACCGATAGCCATACTGTCTGGAAAGATGACAACGGAAGAATAATCGATCTGCATTGTTTCGAATATGTCGAAGATGGAATTCTATATGACGGATACACTTTCCCAAGCGAAACTTTCTCAGGTAAAGGAAATATCGGGAATATTGAGGTAACATGCATAAACCCGGAGGCACAGGTACAGTTCCATCTTGGATATGAATACGATGAAAATGATGTCCACGACGTCCTGTTATTATGCAGAACTTTCAATCTTGAGATACCGGAGCAATATAAAACTCACATCTGATTCAATATGCTATGATTACTGATAGTTATGATATTGAAACTGAACCAATGATCAATCTGTTTGATTTCTACGGCAGACGTGGAGATTTTGCAGATATATGCCTGATAATATTCTCGAAGGAGATTCATCGGCATTTACTTGATTCCTACGAATCTGAAATTATTGCAACTATGCCGGCTTGCAATGGCGATACGCATATCTATAAAACAACTTATAAAGGAGTTACGATAACTTTCTACCTGTCAGGAATAGGTTCAGCAGTAGCATCCTCTCAATGTCATCTTGCAAGCTGGCTAACTGGAGCATCAAAGTTCATTATGTTCGGTTCCTGTGGCAGTCTTGACCGTACAACCACACAAGGTAGATTTATCATACCGACACAAAGTTACAGAGGGGACGGGTGTTCATATTATTTTTGCAGCACCATCCGACTATATTGATATAGCCGCAAGCAAAGGAACTTTCCATAATTTTCGACAAATTATCTGTACCATATATTACAGGTAAAATATGGACGACAGATTCGATGATCAGAGAAACAAAAAGGACTTGTACGCAAACGTATGGAAGAAGGGTGCATCGCTGTAGAAATGGAATTGGCTGGAGTTCAATCTGTGTGCGACTTCTACAATTTGAAGTTGTATGCTTTTTTTTTTTGAAACAGGTGACATTTTGGATACAAATGGATATGAAGCCAAAGGCTTGAACAATGCCAACCATAGTTTAAACAAACTTTATATTGCTTTAGAAACGGCAACCTACATCTGAAGTATATCAGAATTGTAAATTCCCATTTAGCGGACTATATAAAAAAGTATTCCATAACCATCTATACGTGGTTTACGGAATGCTTACTTTATAACAATTAGGTTTACACTCGTTTATTTTGACGGTGCAAAGTTACTCATGCTATCTGGCTCCCACAACGGGCAATAGTGCACATTTTCAAGAAAATGACGTTTTCAAGAAAAAAATATCCCTACAAACTTAGACTATGCCAAGTTTCGTAGGGATTTTGGAGGGTATAAACATTAGATTACTTCGTCCAGTGGTAGTGACTGTCGAGCATCAGGAAGATAGCCAAGCCGAAAATAACGAGTCCAAGGACAAAGAAGAACCAGAAGAAATACTGCACATAGTGTCCGAGGTAGGTTCCGTCGTACTCCTTGTACCTTTCCTGAACCCTTCTACGTTCTTCATAAAACATTTGATTGACCTCACGGATATGCTTCTGCATCTGAGTGGTCATCCATTCATGTTGTTTGTCGAACATGTCCTGAATCTTCTTCCAGTCAACATCATCGACTCTGACTGAAACCTTCAACTTGGTTGGGGCATCCTTCAGAACATTGTCAATGTGGGTATTGATGGTGTCAACCTTACCACTGATAGTGTCAACGGCATTGCCAAAGAGCAGTCTGAGCTGAATTGTACTTACGGATGGCAGACTCCAGTTGAAGAGTTGCATTGATCCAAGTGTTGGTCGCTTTGTCAATGTTCTCACTCAACTGCCTGAGTTCAGGCGCACGACTGACAACAGCATCCTCGGCATCATGCTCTTCAATCTCTTCCTGGACTTTCGTTCATCATGTCATCGAAGTCAGGCTTCTGCTCGTCATCTTCGATGAGTTCTTCTACATGTTTTGTTCTTCTCATTGATATGTAGGATTTGTCTAACGGTGGAATGAACGTCTTTTCTGCGGTGGCTTGCACATGGCATGAGCCATCTGGAGGCAACGGCGAGCCCGCTCACGCTCGTCTTCGTCATCATCCTTACCCCAACCAGAGGAAGGAGCAGAACCACCACCGCCACAAGATTCGGACACGGTTGTTGCTGCATCAATCATATCAAGGAAGAGAAGCATACCTACATGAGAAATGTCTCTCTTGATGCAGTCATATCAGAATCAGGAACCTGAACCTCATTGAGGAAGATGTCCTTGACCGTGTTCGGAATATAGATTCTCTTCATTTCACCGCTAACATTGACATTGAAGGCAGTCTTGGTAGCAACTGGCAATGGCTTAGAATTGACTGGGTAGGTTTCGTTGTCTGAGCAACATGGCGAGCAGGGCGAGCGAGCCGGTGAAACGGAAGGTGAAGCAGGTCGCATCTTGACCTGAGTAGGCTTAGGATGCATCTTCTTCCATGTGGCTTCAAGCTGTGATACCATGAACTTTCGACCGATGGCAGAAGCCTTGAACACTGAGGCATTCTTGCCGATGGTGTAGCCCACAAGTTTGCAGTTAGTAGTGTCATACCTTGGATTGACCTCATAGCCTCTCATGCGAAGCATATCAAAGTAACGGTCAATGTCGAAACTATCCATCTTCTGAAGGGTATATTCGCAAAAAAACTCCGCTATATCTTGTTGGCGCATTTCACGAACCTCCTGAGGTTGCTCCCAACCATGCCTTGCGTTGATAATTTCCGCAGCCCTTATTGCTCTGATGTGAACATCGTGAACATCGTTGGTCTTGCCGTCATTATCCACACGGCAACAGTCAAGATGCAGGTGAAGGGTTCCAGACTTGGAATCCCGATGCAAGGCAGCAACACTCATAGAATTGCGGAAATTGGTCTTGACCTTCTCCTTAAAGCCTTTGGGTAAAAGTCCGACTGAATCCAAAGCTTCCAATCCTTCATCAGCGAGGGTTTGCCCAGTCATCCAAGGTATAGTTCTCTGACTCTTCCTTGGATGGGGAGAGTACAAACGTGGTCATGAAGCGTTCCAACTTTCGCCCAACAGTCCTGTCCTGTTGATGCAACTGGCAGTGATGCTTCATCCGATACCAGATTTCGGTGGCATCGAGATAGTCAGGCATGTGGTTCACCTTGACCACGGTTGCATCCTCCTTCTCCATTGCGTACCTTGCGGCATTGCCGCCATAGGCTACTGGTCTTGCGAGTATAATCATTCGTCTTCTTGAACTTTGGTCAGTACAGGAGAAGTAAGGTTGTCTTCAATGCTATACCAGTGTTTGATGAGTCGTTCAACGGCTTCAATCCACCACTTCATGAACTTTGGAGATCTGAACATCTTCTGCTTTTCCTCGGGTGAAGCATCGTGCAACTTACTGCGGACTTTTATCAAGTCGGTACGTGCCTCAGTCAGAGAGTTCAGGGCTTTGCTTTCCTCTGGAGTGAGTCGCTGACGTGGGTGATGCTTCTTGCCAGTCTCAACGAGATACTTGCCTATGCTCATACCACATTCCTTAGCGAGTTTTTTCAGTTCCTTCCAGTCCTTATCGGTACAGCGGAAGGAATGCACCCTTGTGGGTGTCTTCTTGATAATCTTCTTTTTCTTAGCCATATCTTTGAATATGATTAAAGGGATGGATATAAATCAGTAAAAAAAGAAGGACATAGGTCTGCGAGCCTGCGAGTAGCCCGAGAAACTTTTAGGACTGCATAAATTTGGTCACAAATAATGTAGTACAAAAGGATTTCTCGAAAAGTACCTCTTAAAAATCGGTCCTTTTACCTGCTAAGTTCCCGTCAGGGCTTAGAAAGTCGTTTCGGCTTGCCGTGTTGTCCTGTATCGGTAAACGTCCTTTGGGATGGTTTGGCGGTGCAGGTCGCATTCCTGAGTCCTCAGACGGCTATTTGTTGCCGTTCTGGTTGTAGTAGCCGTTAGGCTTCTGATAGCCGTTGAAAGGCGGTCTTTGATTGCCGTTAGGCTGTTGTGGCTGCTGTCCTCCTTGCTGAGAAGGTATCTGCTCATGCTGCTTCCCTTCATTCTGCTTGCCATCGGCTTCACCTTGGGGAGAAGGGCTGTCAGCAGACTGCGGGGAATTGTTTTCAGGAGGTGATGGTGACTTGTTGCCATCTGCTCCAGACTTACCCACATTGCCACTATCATTAGATTGTGGTGATTGGTGCGACACATTGCCAGTTGTCTGAGGATTGTTGCCCTCGGCAGAGTCATTGGATTTGTCATCGGCAGAAGCAGAACCTTCCTTGTCCTTCTTCTTGTCATCAGGATCCTCAGTGATGATGACCTTGGAGGCAGGAACTTCCGCATGGATGATTGCCGTACTGTCGTTATTGCGCTTTAAGGCAAAGGCATTCGACACGAACTTGGCATCAACATACCAGCCTGAGAGACAATGAAGGGTGTAGATGCGGTTATCTTCCACTTCCTGAGAAGAGAAAATGCCCACAGCCTCCATAGCATCCAACAGCTTTGGAACCGTCTTGCGGTCTTTGTCCCAGAGTTTGGCAAGTTGGGTATTGTCAACCATAACTTGACCTGCCAAGATTTCTACTTGCTTGGTCTTGCTGATTTGCACAAGTTTTGGAACTGGCTCGGCAAGATCCACAAGCGACATGAAGCATTCCATACGGTCAATCTTGTACTTCTTGCTTCGAAGATGCTTCAACTGCTCTTCAGAGAAAGTGAAGCAACGATGTAATTTTTTATCGTCCATAGTCTATGATATTATTGAAATGTAACCGAATAAAGGGAAAGGAATATGCCATCAAAAAGAAGAGAATCACTGGATAAGTTCAACCAGGGATTTCTTCATGTCATCATCAATGACTCGGTATCGGGCAAAAGCAACGCTGCCTTTGGCATGACCAGACATAGAAGCAACCAAATCAGGGTCTTTGACCATGCGGTAAAGATTACCGATAAAAGTCCTTCGTGCAAGATGAGAGGTAGCCACATCTGAGATTGGCTTCTTCTCTTCAAGCCGTGTCTTAGGGTTAATCACAGTGACAACACGATTTACCTTGGCACGCTTCAAGATTCTACGGATAGCATCGTTGAACTTGAAGTTATAATGCTTGGGGAAGATTGGTTCATCATCACCATGGTCATGGCCATCAAGGATAGCCATAGCCTTGGGGATAAGAGGAACCCTTACAACGTCACCTAACTTGCCCCTTGGTCTTGATGGGGATATATTCCAGAACACCGTCAATAATGTTCTTGGGGGTGAAGGTCACAAGATCACTATGACGGCATCCGACCATACACTGAAACACGAACATATCACGATACTCAGCAAGTTCTGCATCATCCGTTAGGTCTGCATCCAGAACTTGGTCACGCTCCTGAATGGTCAGGAAATATGGAGTGCCATAGAGTGCCTTGGGCATGTCATAGCCAAAAGAAGGGGTCATTGTTTGTGACTCCCTGCTTTCGTACCCAGTTGCAGACGGTACGCATCAAGGTCATGTTAGTGACGATGGTATTCATAGATATGTCATAGTCAGAAGACAGGAAATCCGCAAACACACGAAGATCATCGGCAGTCATGCTGTCAATGTTCATCGGGTGTTTGTGTTCATCCTCAAAACGAGTAACCTTGTCAATCAGGCATCGGGTGTTGCACTCCTGATGCTTGCCGAAATGCTTGTTCTGAAGGTACCTCTCTGCCCAGATGACAAAGGATTTGCTTACCGCCATGCCACTGCCCATGCAATAGGCATTGGGGTGGTGATAGGCAAATATCAGTCGTCTTAGCCAGTCGGAGTTTGCTCCGATATAGTATTCCCTGGTTATGATACCTGTAATCTCCTTGACCTGTGAGTCAAAGAGGTTTCTGGTATCGTCATCCACAAGATTGACACGGCTCTTGTAGCCCTGTCGTTCTTGGCTCCAGTGATTGGGATTGATCTGAAGTTCGCTTGCGCACTTGACATCAAGCCCTTTGTCACGGACACGGAAGTACACCGAAGCACGGCTGTCAAGGTCGTTCTTCGATGTATCTTTCTGACGTATGTAAGCGGTAACTCTCATTGATATGTCTATGATATGACAAAAGGGAAAGAAGAAACTATCTGCGGAAATGCAGGTGACGATGCTCGGGATAGTCCGAAGCAATGTCCTTCAGCTGCTGTTCAAGTCGCTCGTTCTGGTATGGAGTGAGCGCATGGATAGCCTTGATGCAGACACTCTGCACAAGCAGGGTTCGTCTGCCGATAGTGTTTTCTTGGTCAATGCCCTTGTTGGCATGTGAAATCTCGCACAGTTCATTGAAGGCATCCTTCATACTGTGATAGCCTGTGCCATCCTTGGCATAGGTAACGGCAAGGCTGGCTACCTGAGCCAGTTTGTCGTTGTACTGCTGTTGATTGAAATCCTGATTCATAATACTCATTGATTAGTGGTTGGCAAGTTCATTCAGCTTCTGGGCTGCTGCCTCCTTGGTCTCAGCCTCAGACATGCTGCGGTTCTGACGCATCCACTTCAGAAGTTCAGCCTTCTCAAAGTAGATGAGTTTGCCGTTTGGACGGAAGAAAGGAAGCTCATGACGATGGGTCATCTTGTAGAGACTGCTCTTTGATATACCCATGAAAAGGGCTGCTTCTTCAAGTGTCAATACCTCCTTGGCTGCGCTGAGAGTGTTCTCCAGAACCTCGATGCGATGCTCAAATGACTCTACCTTCAAAAAGAAGAGTCTCGTTGTCAATAGTCTTATTCATAATCTTGATATTTAGTTGTTTACGTTATCCTGAATGCTTGGTTTTGAGATAGCAAGCCCCTAAGGGTAGCGGAAACCACTACCTTGAATCAGGGCACTGCTTTTGATGAAATGAAACTGGTTGTTATCCTGAATCGGCTCGTTAGCCGTTATTCGTTATCCTGTATATCTATGACCTTGCGAGGGTGCGTGTTGGTCGCTGCCGTTCGCTTGGTTCGTGGAATCTTCTTGTTCTCGGTGTGTGGCTTGCGACTCCTGAATACCGTCTTGGTATTGGAGATAGCCTTGACCTTTTCCTCAGTCAGCACGTCTGCATAGACTGCGGTTGATTTGAGCGACTTGTGACCCATGAGTTTCTTGGTGGTCTTGATGTCACCAGTAGCCGCTTGGATCAATGTGCCAAGGTATGTCGGGAGGTATGGAAGGAGATTGTCTTCGTGATACCTACCTTCTTGGCTATTCGTTTGAGAGCTGCATCCACATTGGCATGGGCAGGAAGGTGGAAAACCTTGTCATCCTTCTTGGGTGGCATCCATGCTTCTGCGGTTGAGCAGATTGGGACGGCATTGAGTTCCTTGGTCTTCTTCTGGACGATTACAAGTGTGTTCGTTACCTCGTTCCTCATGATGTTTGACCATCGCAAAGCCCTTATGTCGCTGATGCGTAGTCCTGTAAGGCAAGCGAAGCCAAATGCCAACTGGGTTTCCCTGACTCCGTTAGTCTCTTCGGATGCCATGAAGAGTTTGAGTTCATCGGGTGTAAGGTACAGCTTGTGACCAGACTTTGGCTTGAGATTGTGTCTTCCTTCTCCAACTGATAGAAGGGGTTTGCCTTCAACTTGCCAGTCTTGACTGCCTTGTTGAATACTGCGACAATGCGTTGCTGCATGTTCCGCAAACTGGCATTACTCAACGGCTTTGCCTTGACTCTCACATACTTCTGAGGTACATAGTCATTCTTCAGCCAAAGAAAGAATGCCTTGAACCATGTCTTATCGAACTTCATCAGAGTGATGTGCGGTCTGCGTTTGGCTTTCAGAAACTCCTTCATGCGTTCTTGAAGGTATTGAGTCTGCTCGACAGTCCTCTTGGAATATTCGGGATTGCCGTCCATCCACTCCATGTAAGTCTGGATCCAGTCAATGACTTCGGGTGAGTCATCGTTGGGAATGTCGGGTACAACCATCAAGTGACCTTTCTCGGGAATGGTCTCGGGATGAAGGACGCGCTCGGCACGAATCTCCTGCGCACGTTTCAAGGTAGCCTCGTTGCGTTCCTTTGTCTCTTGGTTAATCTCAGGGATTAGGTAGAGGGGAAAGGAACTCAAACTTGCGCTTGCCATTCTCATAGATGTCAAGATACAGGCTCTTGTTGTCGTTTTCAAGGTCTTTTTTTTTGTCGAAGTGTGATGGTCATATCAATGATTGTTATAATTGGTTATACCACTGGGGTGAAACACCACCCTGGTTTATCAAAGGGGGTGATTTCAAGTCACCTCCCTTAACTCTTTGAAGGGGGGGACTTTCAAAGTACATCCTTTACTTGAACATTCCATCAATGAGGTTGATGGCTTCCTCCTTCTTCTTATCTACGATTTTCGCATAGATTTCAGTGGTCTGAATGTTGGTGTGACCCATCAACTTGCTTGTGGTGAACAGGTCTGCGCCAAGTGTCAGCATCATTGTGCCGAAGGTGTGACGTGAACAGTGGAAACTGATGTGCTTCTCTACACCTGCTGCCTCTGCCCATTTGCGAAGGGCTCTGCCTATGACGGTCTGAGTAGTTGGTATATCAAAGAAGGGAGTTGTTATTCCCTTTGGTTTTGGTAACCAACGCTTTGCCTCTTCAGAGAGTGGGATGATGACAGGCTTCTCCGTCTTCTGCATTTCCATGTCAATATACTCGCCCTTGCCGTCAGGAGTCTTGAAAATGTGAATCGGTGCAAGTTTGTACATATCACTGAGTCGCAATCCAGTGAAACAAGCAAAGATGAAGGCTTGCTTGACCTCTGGGCGGTAACTGTCGGTTGCCATGAGGGCTTTAAGTTCCTCAATGGTAAGGTATTCCTTCTTGCCATCCTTTGGCTGAATGCGCTCCTTGGCATCCAGTTCCTTCATTGGATTGTTTCGGATAATACCTTGACGGACAGCATTGTTGAGAGTAGTCGAGAACATGCCGAGGTAACGGCTTGCCGTGTTCTGGCTGATAGGTCTTGGCTCAATGTACTTGCAGTGTGAGTTTGGGAAGGTGCGAAGGAACTTCACATACCCACGGCAGAAATCAGCATTGACCTCTTCAAGGGTGATGAAGGTCTGATTGGACTCTTCAAGATATTTCTCCACGGTGTGAAGCATTTCAACACGACAATGGAGGGTTGACTTCTTGGTGCTGACTCCACCTTCACAATACTTCTTGATCCATCCTGTCAAGAGTTGTGAACCCTGCTTGACGGTTTCCCAGTCTTGCACTCCGTGACCATGGAGAGCCTTGATGCGCTCTGCCTTGATACGTTCTGCGAGTGCCATCGTTTCCTTGTTCTGCTCCTTGCAGAGTGGATTGACCTCAGGAATGATATAGAGTTTCAGATACTCATACTTTCTGACTCCCTTCCAGTAGATGTCAAAGATAGATACTCTTGTTGCCATCTGCGAGAGGTTTGAGACGAATCTTAATCGGCTCCTTCAGTTTGACTTGTTTCTTTGGTCTTGCCATGCTTGTTTATATTTTATTTTGGTAATTTACTCCCGAAAGAAGGGAAAATGAATTTTGCAGAGGGTCTGCGAGGGTTGGGCTTTTCGGATGCTGATATATCGTTTCTGCATCGTGATTATGCCTTTGAAAGCATGTGCAAAGATATGAAAATCAAGCCATATATGAGAAACAAATCAGAAACAAAAATCATTTTATTATATCTTTTTTAAGAGTCGGTTGAGCAAGAATCGGAAAAATCAAAAAATCGCTTATTCGCTTGATACTAAGCACTTTATTTGTCACTTCCTTTCTTATCCTTTCCAACCAATTTTTGGAGGACTAAGATATTTTTTTACGTCCT